>VOFC01005343.1_pt1 | contig 2496242 bp, 2463 predicted proteins | sample 5384161 | NCBI WGS metagenome assembly VOFC01 (sample SAMN12384722, study PRJNA508395) | human gut metagenome | isolation source: healthy gut B | host: Homo sapiens
CCATGCTCGGAAGAACTGTCAGCAACAATTCAAAGTATTTGAAAACATCAAGCCTGTTCGCTTTCGCTGTCTCAACGATGCTGTATATATCAGCGCTGGCTTTTGCTCCGTTCGGAGTGTCACTGAACAGCCAGTTCTTTCTGCCGACTGTGAACGGACGAATCGCATTTTCCGCTGCGTTGTTTGAAATAGCACAGTCGCCGTTTTTGAAATAATTCCCGAGATACTCTCTGCGCTTGAATGCATACTCAAAAGCCTTTTCGAGCTGTGTTTTCGGAAGAACTGTAGGTGCGACTTTTTCAGCCCATGACCAAAAAGCCTCAAACACGGTTTTTTCCTGCATAAGACGCTTGTTAAATCGTTCCTCGGTCGTGAGACTGTCAAGCTTCGCTTCTATCTCAAAAAGCTTATCGCAATAATCTCTCGCAGTCTTAGCTATGCTGTCTTCGCTGTCCACAATAATCGCTTGTGGAACTTTCGCCTAACGTGTGCCCAGCAATTGCAGTGCGTGACCTTATTCAGCTTGTTGTAGCCTGCATAGCCGTCGGTGTGCACAAAACCATCGTAGTCTCCAAGATACTTCTTTGGCACGTCGCCAGATCTCGACTTGTTGTAGTCGTAGATCACGATCTGCCTGTCCGAATGCTTTCCGGTGCGGTATACCCACATATATTGCTTGCTTTCGGAGAAAACGTTTCTTTCCTTGAGGACCTTGACGTATGTTTCATCGCAGTGAAGAATTTTTTCTTTCAGCATCTCAGTTTTGAGTCTTTCGACAAATTTGCTGAAATAATCCTCACTGCATCTGATGATCCAGTTTGCCATAGTTGTTCTGCTGAGTACATATCCAAGACGTTCCCAGTCCTTTTCCTGACGGTACAGCGGAACAGCATTGACGTACTTTTGGTATATCACCCACGCAGCCGTTGACGCTGACGCCAATGAGTGAGGGAGCACAGGTGCTGGAACGAATCCGTGAAGAAAAAACAGGCATATTCTTTTTTCTCGCACTTTTTGCAGCCATAAGTATTGCTGTAATACTTCTTTACAACCAGCTTTGCAGGTATCAGTTCAACTTCCTCACGGACATATTTTTTTTGCCGATGACTTTCATCTCCGAACCGCAGCGAGGACATATCTGCTCATTTTCGGGGATAGTGCAGGTGATGACCTCGGTCTCGATGTTCTTTATGATCTCATTACGCTTGGTCTTAGGATCTTTTCTAACATATCCCTTAACAGTTTTCTTTACAGTTTCTTCGGTCTTTTCATCACATTCCAGTTCGGCTTCATTGAAAAATGACTGCTGGTCCTCAAATTCTGTATGTTCGCTTGATGCTCCGAATATTTTATGCTTAGAGAGTATCAGCGCTTCAAGGAAGATATGATTATCTTTTCTGAGACATTCATTTTCGACCTCTAATTTGTCGATCTTTTTATCACGCTTTCTGATCTCTTTTTTCAAGTACAGCGATATATTCTGCGTCTGTCATATTACCTTTCTCTATCACTGCACTCGCCTCCAAAAGTAAGATCTCACTGTATATATTTTACCATAAAAAGCCCGAAAAGTCTATTAAGATCAGACATTTCGGGCATAGAAATATTATCAACCATATATGTGCATTTTTTCTGTTGAAACTTCAGCAGACCGAGCCTGTTCTTGCGGGTTTGATCGCAGTTTTCTGTTCGATAGACAGACCTTCCATCAGCCAGCGAAATTCCTGCCGGGTTATCAATTTCGCTTCATTGGAATCACGTGGCCATTTGTATTTTCCGTTTTCCAAGCGTTTGTAAAGCAGTACAAAACCGTCCTCTTCCCAGAGCAGAGCTTTGATGCGGTCACATCGTTTCCCGCAGAACAGAAACAAACTCCCGGAGAAACATCAAGTCCAAAATTCTGCTGCACGATAGCCGCAAGTCCGTCTATTGCCTTACGCATATCAGTGTATCCGCACACAATGTAGATATGCTCCGCATGGCTCACATCACCTATCATCGAAGAACTCCCAGCAGTTGTTTCAGAGTATCAGCATTGAAATCTTCGGGCAGATTGACGACTACGTTTCGTACGGTCAAAGATATCTGTTCGTGTGATACTGCGATTTCCGGTTCAGTACTTACCGGAACGATCTCATGCTTTTCAACTTCGCCGCACAAAGCCTTACGCACCCGAGTCAGGCGGTAGTAATAGGTTTTCTGATTTATGCCATTCTGTCTGCACCACTGTGAAACGTTCAAGCCGCTTTCATTTCTTTGCCTGACCATTTCAGCCCATTGCTTTAGTCTGACTTCGTTCTTTATCCTTGCTATTTCGTTCATTCTGATCAACTCCGGTTCGACTTACTTAGATAATTCTAGTTTACTCTATTTGGAGTTGGCTGGGTAGGGTGGTGGGTTGTTGGGCGGGGACCATATTCAGTAAGAGCAGTTGGCGTTGCTTGGTTTTTATCAAATATAATTTGTTTTGCTAATTAAAACAATTTTCACGTCAGATCATCAAAAAGACCGGGCTTAACGCTTAAACCGAAATTCTTTCGATCCTGCAGCAATGCCTCTTCTCATCGTCATAACTTATCCTCACAAGCAAAACCTCGCCCGAGTAGTTTTTCAAACAATCAGGATAATTCTTGTCCTTTATCTGCTGTATCGCTGACGAAATCAATCAATTCATTCATATCTTTTGATTCGCTGAGAAAATTCACCATATTTATATGAATAACATTATACTTGTTCAGGTGCTTTTCAAAGTCAGCGGCTCCCGATATTTTCAGATCTGAGAACATCTTACGAGAATCGCAGCCACGGCTGTAATAAGCAGTGAGCATATTTGCGGTCATTGATTTGCCGAAGCGCAAGGGCATAGAGATATTGATAAAGCGGTCTTCGGTATTGATATATTTATTGATACATTCTATTATCATACTTTTATCAACGTATATATCCTGTTGCAAGCAACGCTGAAAATCAATATTATCAGGGTTAACGTAAATGCCCATTTGTCCTGCCTCCTTGAAAATATTTGTTATTCTCATTATACCATTTTTCTGCGAGGGAAGCAAGCGAGATTGCCCTAATAAAAAGCCGTCAACTCAGCTGTTCCATACCGTTCTGTCAAATTCTGCCGTTCCATCCTCAAATACGCCTTTCACAACAACGATGTTTTCCTCACAATCGAGCGAAATGTTATTCCAGACAAAAACTGTGTCGGCGTCTTTGGGCAGGTCTTTTCGGCAGATCACGCCGCTTTGTTTGCCGTTTATAGTTAGCTCAACGCTTTGCGCGTTTGAATATACCTTTACATATGGTATATTTCTCGCCCTTGATGTGTGTCGGCGCTCTGTCAGATAAACCGTTTTTTCTTTACTCCATACCGATCTGTAAAAGAAATATGCGTCCTTCGGTATGCGCTCTCGGGTACAAAGCCCTTTGTCGTTTTGCCCGATAGTGTCGCCCTCTTTACGGCCGGCCGAGGCGAAATCGAACATACACCATATGAATTCAGCCCATAAATATTCTCTTTTGGCAAAGTGCTGCCAGATAATTTCGTGCAGCTGAGATTGATAGTTTTCGTAATGCCGCACGCCGTTCGGGTCTATGTCTCTCATCCAATCAACGTTATCCTTATGCTGTGAGAGCGCCCCTCCGCCACCGTATTCAGAAATGCAGATAGGCCGCTTTTCTTTCTCAGCGTGATAAAAAGTCGAGCCATTCGCCGAATTTCTCAGCCCCACCTGCTTCCTTGTACCACCCGAAATATCGGTTATAGCCCACAACATCTGCGGGAAGCTCTAAAAATCTGCCGTAAAACTGGTTGTCCGCAAAGGTTTTCAGCCTTGTGCCGTCCTCTTCGCAGGCGATTTTGTATAGGTCTTTATAAAGTGCGAATATTTCGTCTGACATCTGATGAAGTTCGTTTGATAAGCCCCACACTATGATAGACGGGTGATTGTAATTCTGCCGTATAAGCTCACGAAGCTGCTGTTTTGCATTATCTGCAAAGCCTTCGGCTAGGGTATGCTGTTCGCTTTCATCATCCGTCATTTTATTTATTATGCCTATCTCTGTCCATACGCACAGGCCGAGTTTGTCGCAAATATCGTACTCGCTGCCGCAATGCTGATAATGCGCCATTCTTACCGCTGTGCAGCCCATATCTCTTATCATATCGTAGTCACGCTCACGCTGAGGGTCGGTCATTGCCCAGCCGCTCTCATAGCTTTCCTGATGATAGTTCACGCCGTGCAGCGGATAATGCTTTCCATTAAGGAAAAAGCCCTTTTCAGGGTCAATGCTGTATGTGCGTATGCCGAATTTTACAGCTGCGCTGTCTACTGATCTGCCATCGTGATACAGCGTTACCTCTGCGGTATACAAACAGGGCGAATCTACGCCGTTCCAGAGCAGCGGATATGATATTTTACCGGAAAGCAAGATATTATCGCTATTAGAACGTTCATACAGCTCAGCGCAGGTTTTTCCGCCGGAATCAGTAATTACAGCTTTTACCGTAGTATTTTCGGGATGATCCAGCTTTACAATTATGTCTATATCGGCAGAAGAATAGGTGACATTTCTCGGCGTTATGTAGACACCGCACGAGCCGCTATCCTCCAGCGCTATGTGTACCTTTTCGGCGGCTATCAGCTTTGCCGTTCTATACAGCCCACCCATTTTGGTGAAATCGCCCTGTTCTGTCACCGGTGCGATAAAGTTTGTGGGCGAGTTGTCTACAAGTACGGCTATAAGGTTTTCCTTATCAAAGCGAACAAGATCTGTTATATTTACACGAAATGCAGAATATCCGCCCTTGTGTCTGCCTGCAAAAATGCCGTTCACATATACATCTGCAATGGTATTGGCTGCGCCAAATTCCAAATATAGTGCTTTGTCCGCATATTCTTTTGAAAGCGCAAGTCTGCGGCGGTAGCAGGTCATACCGCGGTAATATGCGCTGTTTGCCGAATCCTCGGAATTATATGTATGCGGCAGATATATCTTTTGCCAGGATAGATCCACAGATGCAGGGTCAATGGCTTTGGCAGGCGTTAAACTGCCATTTTCCAGCTTAGCAAATCTCCAATTATCGTTTATTTCAGTTACAATGCGCATAATACACCTCCTGATCTTTATATAATTATACTTCAAAAAATCGGCCTTGTCTATACGGCAGACGGATAAATTTGAAAAACACCGCACCGTATATTCTACTTTCTAAAATCTCTTGGACTGCATCCGTAGGCTTCTTTAAAGGCTTTAGAAAAATAGCTGTGATCGTCAAAACCGCAAAGCCCACAGATAGTGTTTATCGAGTCAGATGTGTTTTTTATCATATATGCCGCATTGCGCAGACGATAATTTTTTAGATATTCAAACGGCGACTGTCCTGTTATGTTCTTAAAACACCTCAGCACCTCGCTTTTGCTGACAAATGCCGCTGACGCCATATCTTCAAGGGTGATCTTTCGGCATAATGGTCATGGATAAAAACCAGTATTTCACGAAGCCTTGCTTCCTGCACTATGCTTGCGGCAGGACGTGCCGATACATTCTTTTTAGAAATGCTTATAAGTATGCGAAAAAGTTCAGAAAGCTCGCTGCGTACATAAAGCTCGTGGTCGGGCATTTTTGTATTTTCCGTGTTCCATATGTTCGTGAGCAGCCCCAGTATTTTTGAATATCCGCTGTCCTTTGGGGTAAGTATCAGTTCACGCAGTCCGCTGCTGCCCGTTATGGGCGCAACGTATTTGCGGTGATAAACGCTGTTATCTTTTCCGCCGACTATCGAGCCGTGCACGACCACAGAGCAAAAAACGCTTTTAGCTCCGGAGCCTGATCTGAACAAGGCGTGAAGTGTATTGGCGTTTACAAAATATATATCGCCTGTGTTCAGTATATGCTTGTTTTTTCCACACTCGATAAGCACGCTGCCCTCTGTCACATAGCCAAATTCAAGCTCCTCGTGCCAATGCCAGCTCACAAAATTATTCGTAACATCGGCATCGTAAACGGCTATTGGAAAATCAGCTTCCCCATGCAGTCCGGATTCGTCAGATTTGAAAGGCGGCTCAGCGCCGTGTTCTTCGTTTTTCAGTACACTGTAATCAACTATTGACATTTTTGTTCCTCACTTGACGTTATTTTCATAGTTTTAGATAATTTAATTATACCTATTTCCGCTTTTTGATGTTATAATTATACTGCAAATTTAATTGAACGTCAATACTAAAATTCCACAGGAGGTATTAAAATGATAAGATTTATTGAAGATAATGGTGCGCTTATCGTACGGTCCAGAAATGAAACTATCCGTATCGAGGGCTGGGGAAACAACGCTTTGCGTGTAAGAGCAACACTGCTTAAAAAGCTTCCCGAAAATGCACACGCTCTTACCGAGAACGTGGCTCACAGCGCAAAAGTGACCATTGACGAAGGGAGCGAAACAGCAGAGATAGTAAACGGTAAGATAAAGGCAACTATCAACGGCGTCGGCATAATATGCTTCTATAAAGAAAACGAGCTTATTTTGCAGGAGTATTACAGCTACTATTATGGCTCGATTCGTAAAGAGGCTATATGTTACAAGACCAGATCCCGTGAATACAAGGGTCTTGCTTCTGATGATTTTAAGATAACAGTTCGCTTTGAATCTGATCCCGATGAGAAGCTTTACGGTATGGGTCAGTATCAGATGCCTATACTTGACCTTAAAGGCTCTGTTCTTCCCCTTGAACAGCGAAATTCTCAGGTAAGCGTTCCTTTTGTGATTTCTAGCAAGGGATATGGTATGCTATGGAACAATCCTGCAACAGGCGAAGCCGCTTTCGGAACAAATATCACAAAGTGGATATCCGACGAAAGCGACATGGTGGACTACTGGATAACAGCCGATGATACCCCTGCGCAGATCGTGACAAATTATACCGAATGTGTAGGCAGAGCACCTGTTATGAGCAAGGATTATCTTGGCTTATGGCAGTGCAAGCTTCGTTACCGCACCCCTGACGAAGTGCTTGAGGTCGCAAGAAAATACAAAGAGCTTGGCATAAAGCTGGACGTTATAGTTATCGACTTTTTCCACTGGCCATATCAGGGCGATTGGAGATTTGACGAGAAATACTGGAGCAGGGACGCTGTAAAGGCAATGACGGATGAGCTGCACAATATGGGAACTAAGGTCATGGTATCCGTATGGCCTTCCGTAGATAAGCGCAGTGAAAATTATTATGAAATGGAGCAGAAGGCGCTCATAAGCACCACTGATGTTGGCTCGGTGCAGACCTATGATTATGAGGGCGACTGCGGCACAGTAGACTTTTTCAATCCTGAAGCACAGGAATTTGTTTGGGGCAAATGCAGGCAGAATTACCGTGACCTGGGCATTGACCTTTTCTGGCTGGATAATTCCGAGCCTGACAGCACCAAGTATGATTTTGAAAATTACCGCTACTATACCGGACGTGGCTCAAAGGTAGGCTGCGAATACCCGAAGAAATATGTTGAGGCATTCTATAACGGACAGGAAGCCGATGGCGACCATGAGGCGGTAAACCTTTGCCGCTCTGCTTGGGTAGGAAGCCAGAAGTACAGGACTCTTGTTTGGACAGGCGACGTTCAGTCCAACTTTGAATCCTTTAAGGATCAGGTCATTGCAGGTCAGAACATGGGTCTTGCAGGTATACCTTGGTGGACGACGGACATTGGCGGATTTATGACGGACAACTGGGACGATCCCGATTTTACGGAGCTTCTTATACGCTGGTATCAGTACGGTGTATTCTGTCCTATCCTGCGTATGCACGGAAACCGTGGCCCTGACTGGGATATTCCAAAGCTTGATGACCGTGATTTTGGCGGCGGATATCTTTATACAGGTCACCCCAACGAGCTTTGGAGCTACGGTGATGAAGCATATGAGATCATGAAAAATGGCTGGATATCCGTCTTTCCATGAAGGATTATATTGCAGGACTTATGGAAGAGACCGCAAAGACAGGCGCGCCTATTATCCGCACAATGTTCTTTGAGTTCCCCGATGATGAAAAGTGCTGGGAGCTTCCGGAACAGTATATGTTCGGCAGCGATTATCTTGTTGCCCCTGTGCTTTAGCTTGGTGCAAGAGAGCGCAGCGTATATCTGCCGAAGGGCAAGTGGGAGAGCCTTTCCGACAAGAAAGTATACAACGGAGGTCAGACTGTGACTGTACCTGCACCTCTTGACATTATGCCAGTATTTAAAAGACTTGGATAAGGGCAAAAGGCTTTGTTAAAATAGTAATACAGAAAGGAAAGAGATGCCCATATGAATTACAGAAAAACGCTGATAGCCTGTTATATGGGATTTGTCACACAGGCGATAGCTGCAAATTTTGCACCGCTGCTGTTTCTCACTTTTCATAATAATTACAATATTTCTTTAGGAAAAATAGCGCTTATCTCATCTGTATTCTTTATCACACAGCTGATAGTGGATATTTTGTGCGCACGCTTTGCAGATGTTATAGGTTACAGAAAATGCGTTGTGGGTTCGCAGATGCTTTCAGCTATCGGACTTGTAGGACTTGCTTTTCTGCCGCAGATCACAGCTGATCCGTTTACGGGAATAATTATCAGTACAATACTCTACGCCATAGGCAGCGGTCTTACAGAAGTGCTTGTCAGTCCTATCGTTGAGGCTTGTCCGTTTGAACACAAAGAGGCGGCAATGAGTCTGCTCCACTCCTTTTACTGTTGGGGTGCTGTAGGAGTTATACTGCTTTCAACGCTGTTTTTCTCGCTTTTCGGTATAGAAAATTGGAGATGGCTCTCCTGCATTTGGGCGGTGATACCCCTTTGCAACGTGTTTAATTTTGCGGTCTGCCCTATCGAGCACCCCACAGAGGACGGCAAGGGTTTGAGCATCGGCAGTCTGCTTAAAGTTCCGCTGTTTTGGCTCGCCATACTGCTTATGATATGTGCAGGAGCGTCGGAGCTTTCAATGGCGCAATGGGCGTCTGCCTTTGCAGAATCGGCATTGGGGCTTTCCAAATCAATGGGCGACATCACGGGGCCTTGTATGTTTGCCGTTACAATGGGTATAAGCCGCTCTTTGTACGGAAAATATGGCGAGAAGCTTGATCTTATGAAATTTATGATAGGCTCTGGTGCGCTTTGCCTTGGCTGTTACCTCATCGCTTCTTTATCGCAACTGCCTTTGGCAGGGCTTGCAGGCTGTATGATCTGCGGCTTCTCGGTAGGCATAATGTGGCCCGGAACAATAAGCATTTGCTCTGCAAAGATACCTTCGGGCGGCACGGCTATGTTTGCTCTGCTGGCAATGGCGGGAGATATGGGCGGAGCGCTCGGCCCCTGCTATCGTTGGCAACATTTCGCAAAACGCAGGAGATGACATTCAGAAAGGACTGCTTGCAGGCTGTGTATTTCCAGCAGTGCTTGTTATCTCTGTACTCTTTGTCAAAAAGCTTAGCAGATCAAGCAGAGCATAAAAAAAGGCGTTACTGTTTGTATCGACCCTTATCTGCGTGAGATAGCTGATATAAAATGCAATGCGGCGTGTGCTTTTGAATGGGCATACGCCGTATTTTATGACTGTAAATTTTTTTTTACCCTTAGACAAACCCGATTTTTTGTAGTATAATTATATAAAAAACAGGAGGAAAAGCTATGTCAAACTTAACTATCAGATTTTATTCAAACTGCCTGCGCAGATACACCTCGTTTAAAATGTACCTGCCCTGCGATATAAGGCAGGACTGGGGACAGACAGATACGAAATACTCGGAAAACAGCACAAAAACGCTTTTTCTGCTGCACGGTTTTACGGGTGACGCAGAAAACTGGGTGCCTGAATACCTTTCGGACAAGTACAATTTTGCGGTAGTTATCCCCTCGGGCGAAAATTCTTTTTTGGCTGGACGGACGCTCGACGGGTCATCAGTTCTGCAAATTCGTCGGCGAGGAACTGTGGACTATGTAAGGCGTGTTTTCAGACTTGCGAAAAGCGGCGGCGAAACATACATTATGGGGCTTTCAATGGGCGGATTTGGTGCGCTTCATACGGCATTTGCTTATCCCGAAACCTTTGGCAAAGTCGCGGCGTTGTCCTCAGCGCTTATTGTTCACGAAGTCGCAGGAATGTCAGAGGGGCAGGGCAACGATGTGGCGAATTATGAGTATTACAGAGAATGTTTCGGCGAAACCTCTGAGTTGCTTAACAGCAGGAACAATCCCGAATTTCTCATAGATGAGCTTCAGCAAGATGGCAAGAATATCCCCGATATATTTATGTGCTGCGGCACGGAAGATTTTCTGCTTGAAAACAACCGTGATCTTCACAAATTTCTTGAAAGCAGAAACGTTCCACACGAGTATTTTGAAAGCAAAGGCAGCCACGATATGGCTTTTTGGAGCGAATATGCTGAAAAGGCGGTCAAGTGGATGTTTGAGGAGGAGTAAGGTCAGCACAAGCTGAGAAAATACTCATAAAAAACGCCCTTTGAGAAAGAAAAACTCTCTCAAAGGGCAAATCAATATCTGAAAAGTTACTTAGACTTATTTTTTTATTGCCTTTCCACTTTCATCAATTTCTTCTCATCTCGCCAAATATTTCTGATACTTACTCTTAGGCTTCTCAGGTATCGTCATAATAAGCCTGCCGCTTGCTATCATTGGCTTGACGTACCTTTCCATAACGTAAGCGATCGTCATTCTGCCATTGAAAAACTCCGCTATCTCATTCCTGCTTCTCGGCGTTTTACAGAATCCAAGTATCTCAGTTTCAATGTCATCTATCGGCACGCTTTCGGCGGCGCTGTTGTACAACGTCACCTTGAATACGCCTCTGTCACTCTCGAATTTCGGCGCAGGCAGACCACTTTCTTCCATTGCATTTATTATCATAGGTATGCCGCTGTATCTGTTCTCCGTTTCACCGAGTATCTCCATAGCACCCGCTATCTTAGGGTTTCTTGTGTCGGCAGACACTTTTCCCAATCGGTCAAGGGTCATTCTGCCGTAAAGTCCGCCGGGATTTTCTATCTCAAAACGGTCGCTGAACATCTTTATGGTTATAGGCGTCGTGTCAGTGTGGATACTGTAATCTCTGTGGATAAGAGCGTTCAGGATAAGCTCTCTTATAGCAATTACAGGATATTCCGTCTTGTCCGTTCGCTTGCCCGTGTTCGGGTCTATGATAGTCGCAGTTTTCATATTTTTGCGCACGAACACCAAAGCATCATTCAGCATCTGCACAAGTGTTCCGTCTATTCGCTGATTGTCTATAAAACGTTCGCCGACGCTTGCCGTACTGCTTATCTCAGTTCCGGGCACAGACACAGCCGTTATGCAAAGCTGCGGAAAAAACGCCTGCGGGTAGTTTGAGAAAAGCATTATCCCTGTCAAAGTAGGTTTGCCCTCATCAGTAAAACCTTGCAGACGGCATATTTCTTCATTTGAAAGCTCGACAAGATTAGGCTTCTTGCTTTTCAGCAAGTCAAAATAAAGCTTAAATGCGTTTGTCTGAATGTCCTTTTCAAAGGCTCTTTCACAAGTTCTCAGCTCGTCGTGAATACTTTTTTTGAAAGCCTCATAGCTGTAAACCTCATATTCCGTCATAAGTCTGTCAGCGTCGCCCGACCTGACATATGAGCCTTTCAGCCTGCCCACACCGCTGTAAAAAGCAGGGTTTGTCAGTATTATCAATCTCCTGTATCTCGGCAGATACGACAGTTTTGCCGTCGATAGATGCAACGGAAAACAGCGGTCTTATCACAGGCGTCATTTGCTGACACTGCGCCTCGACCTTTTTTTCATAAGGTCAGCGGCATCATAAACTCCGCAGACCTCGTACCCGTCATTTTCATCTACGCCGAAAATAATAACGCCTCCGCCCGACTGATTTGAAAAAGAGGACAGCGAATCACGCACCTTAGGGCAGCCCTTATTTGCCGCTTTTATCTCTATCTTGTTACTTTCACTGCGAACAAGCTGTATTTGTTTCACCATATCTACAAGTTCATTATCAAGCATTTTATCGCCTCCATAATATAATTATACTGATTTTATAAGAATTTGTCAAGATTAAATTCTTATAAAATTGTAATTTGTCTTATAAAAGTCTAATAAAAGCCGTATAAAATGAGGTGATGGCTTATAAATTGATATGGGATTACAACGCCTTGAAACTGTGCCGGAGATTGCCGTCCCCGTTCGGCTGGGGATACATGGTCAGAATGTGGGTGTCGCTTGCCGCCTTTCGGAAAGGGACTTGCTGGCAAGCTCGCTTTCAGGAAAATAGGCGGTGGCGGAATGATCCGTCACCGCCTATTGTGTTTAGGCTATTTCGATTTCGGAAGCGTCGGCTTATTTAGCCTCGGATTCCTTTCTCTTTTTGCCGCTTACGCCCAGCAGAGTCAGAACGCCGCCGCTGACGTACAGAGCAGCCAGCCAACCGATGAGGTTGCTGCTGTAACCGGTCTGAGGACACTTGGTGGAGTCGTCATTTCCTGGCTTATTGGTGTTATTATCACTGCTGCCTGTATTGCCGGTGTTGCCGCCGTCGGGGAGCTTGTCGATGACCGTATTCTCGCTGCGCTTAGCGCCGCAAACGGTGCATTCCTCGTGCTTGATGCCGGTGGCCTCCTTGGTAGCGGCCTTGTCGATCACCCACTGGAAGCTGTGTGCTGCCGTGTCGGCCTTATCGCCGCACTCGCACTCGTGCCAGTGGTTGGTGTCATCATACTTCCACTCTGTACCGTAGCTGTGGGTATGATTGCTGCCTGTTGCGGGGATCGTTGCGGTTTCAAGCACCTTCTTGCAGACGGTGCATTCCTTATGCTTAGTGCCGTCGGCGGTTTCGGTAGCTGCCGTGTCAACGATCCACTCGCTGGCGCTGTGAGCCGCAATATTGGCCTTATCGCCGCACTCGCACTCATGCCAGTGATCGGTGTCGTCATACTTCCACTCGGTTCCGTAGCTGTGGGTATGGCTTGGAGGCGCATCCTTATAGGTGGCCTCGAGCTTCACATCATTGCCGGGCATAGTGAAGGTGGTAGTCGCCTTGGTGGCGTCTGCCAGGGTGACATTGCCCTCCAGCACGACCCACTTGTCAAAGACCTTGCCTGCCTCCGGTGCGTCCGCCGTAACGGTTACAACGGTGTTCTGCGCGATCTTGTCCGTGATGAGTGTCCCTGCGTCAACGGAGGCCGTGCCCTTGATGACCGTGACCGTGAACTCGGTCGCGGCGGAGCTTTTGACGAACCTTGTCTCGCCGCAGTCGGCGCGCTGGCAGGTGTAGAGAATTCCTTCGCTCTTGCCCTGTTTTGCGGGTTTGCCGCCGTCCCAGTCGTGGCTGAGCTTATTAACTACATGACCGTAGCGGATAATCTGTCCGCAGCCGGCTGTGCACTGCTGGTCGCCGCTATAGCCTGTGGTGGTGCATCCAGGCTTAACCTCATTGATCAGCTTGCAGTTATCGGCAATTTCGTGGAGGGACGGGGTAGAGGCGCCCTTTTGCGCGATCCTGTCGCACGCTGAGCAGTACTGGTTGCCGGAATAGCCCCTCTCTGTACAGGTCGCCGTTCTTACATCCCGCAGTTCAAGGGGACCGCTATGCCTGAAGTCGCCGGTCTCGCCCTTTACGGTGCCGCCGCAAGCCGTGCAGCGGTAGTCGCCCTCATAGGCGCGGTGTCGGCAGTCTCCCGATTTGGCGTTATAGCGTTTGCCGCCATGGCTCGCGTCTGTGGTGGCTGAGTTGGCCGTGCCGTAGTAGTACAGCGGCTGCAGTGGACCGGTATGACCGGCGTTTGCAGGCGGGTAGATATCCGAACCGGCACTGATGACATGGCCGCAGTCTGCGCAGGCGGTGTCGCCGGTGTAGCCCTTACGGTCGCAGACCTGCTCCTTCGCATTGAGCACCGTGGTGCCGCCGCTGTGGTCACAGCCTGCATAGACAGGTTCAAAGAAGAATCTGCCGCCGCCGGGTGCGCCCATGGCGCTGAACTCTGGGATCGTGCAGCCCCACTCGAGGGCGGAGCCGTTGGTCACCAGATTGAACAGGGTCTTCGCCTCGTTGGCATTCCAATTTTTATGGACCGGTGCTGTGCTGTCAGACACGTTGTATTCGCGGAGATACTCCACCTTCCAGCCGATGGCCTTCTGATCGGTTCTCTCTTCGGGATAAAGCCTGATCTTGTCGCCGGGCTTGACGATCATACGGGTTGCCCGGCCGTTTTTCACCGTCACCAGCGCAGTGTCCTTTGTCCACTGATCGGCTCCTCCGTCATCATCCTTGTCGATTTTTGTCTTTGTGTACTCGCAAATGCTGCATTCAGCCTCCATGCCGCCGTTGCTGCCTGTGGTATCGGGGTTTTCGACCACATTCCAGCGGCCCCAGCTATGGGGAACCATGATGAACTCCTCGCAGCCGGGAACCTTGCACTTTTCGGGGTGGGCATAGTCGGATTCAAGGATGAGCTCCTCCACCGTCTTGGTCGAGCCGCCGATGTTGAAGGTATACTCATAGATACTGCCGAATCCGGTGTAATCCCAGTTCCAGCCGTAATCATGGACATGGCTCTTCACAGGAACGATATAGTCGCAGACGGAACATCTGAGCACATCGACTCTGCCGCCGCCCACTGCGTCATAGCTTATGTCAAGCACAAAGGTATGCGGGAAGATGCGCTCCTTGGATCCGGTGGTCATATAATGCGGTTCGTAATAGCCTGCTTCAAACAGGCACGGAAGCTTGTGACCGTCGCATTTCGGGTCGCCGCCCACGACACCGTCATGGGTAACCCCATGCTTATCGACCCAAGTGACATTGTATTTCGGCGTTCTCTCGCTGTCTTCCGTGGGCACAGGCACACCCGCCTGCTTGTGGCTGTAGGCATGGGTGGCAGTCAGCTTTGCCTCCGCCGTTTTCATGGTGTCCGAAGGGTCGCCCTTTCTGCCAATGACGCAGTAGTAGGAGTAGTCATCCATGCAGGCCTCGGCGGAAACCGACAGCCTCAGCGTGGGGGTGTTCACGTCAACATAGTAATCTTTCTCCGGCAGCTTGTAGGGTGCCGCCGTGGGATTCGCATTATTCTTCTGATACCACTGATAGGTCAGCTCGTCGCCTTTCAGGCTCTTTGCCGAGACAGAGAAGGTGACCCAGTTATTTTCACTGAACAGCAGGCCGTTTTCCGGCTCTTCGTCATAATCGCCGCTGCTGTAGATAGAGGTCTTACACTTGACGCCCCTCGGCTGGCGGGTGATGACGATGGAGCTGCCGCTGATGTAGCCGCAGACCTTGCACACGCCCTTGGCGTCAAATTCATGGTTGGCGGCATTCAGCTTTTTATCGTCACAATAGCGGCAGGGGTGCCAGTGCTGCGTTCCGTCGGCTGACCAGGACGAGGAAGCAATGTGGGTATGTCCGGCGCCGGAATGCTCCGTCTTCAAATGATCCTCAAAATCAGAGTCGCTGAAGCACCAGTCGTCATGATCGCAGCCCATAGCGCTTACGGCATCTCGGCAGCAGTCCTTGCAGCGCTGATCGCAGCCGTCCTCGCAGGGATCGCTGTCGTGGAAGCACAGGCCGCAGTCCTCGCAGAAGTGATCCGCATAGTCAGTGTCCATTGCGCACATTCCCTCGGAGCAGTCGGAGTTGCCCTCGCAGCACTCCTTGCACATCTCGCAGGTTTCGCAGAACTCGTCCTCGTCCTCCTTATCCGTGACCCAGCCGTCACAGCCCTGGCAGATGTGCTCGTCCCACTCGGCGCTTTCCACGCAGGTCTCGCCGTCCGGGCAGCCGCCGCCCTCGGAGTTATCTCGGCAGCACTCAAGGCACAAGCCGCAGTCCTCGCAGGACTCCTGGTTCAGCAGGCATTCCTCGCACTGTTCGCAGGACGTGTGGCAATCGACGCAGTGGATGACGCCGGTATCATCGTCGTCCACGCACTCGTCCACCGAACCGAAGCAGGCGTTACACAGCGAGCAGTGCATCGGGTCGCTGTCATCGTTTGCGCAGTCATCGCAGAAGCCGCAGGAGTCGCAGATGGTTATGGAGCAGCAGGGACCCTTATGGCATTCGCCGCACAGCTGGTCATCCTCGCCAATGTAGCACTTGGCGCAGGTCGAGCAGTGCGTGTCCTCCATGCAGTCGGCGCATTTATAGCACGTCTCGCACCAATAGGGCGTGTCTCCAAAGCACACACCGCAGTCGTTACAATGGGTTTCAACCCAGCACTCATAGTTACAGTCAATGGTGCAGAACAGGCAGTCACACATATACTCGCTGCCAAAATGGTAATGGTTGCAGTTAGGACAATCGAAGCCGTCATCGTAGTCGTCCCAAAAGGCGTGGGCGGGAATCTCCATACTCGGCATCAGTGAGAGCAGCATCACAAGCGCCAACAGGACGCTGGCGACGCGCCTTCGTTTGTTCGTTTTTGTCATACTGTTATTCCTCCCTCATAATTATTTTGAAGATTTTTATGCTTTTTGTGTTGCCTGATTTAAACACTGTCGATGACCGAAGCAAAGTAGTTTTCGGATACCGAACCGAAGAGAAAAGCGTCTATCAGACCCTCGCGCTTTGCCTGCCGTACCTTTTCGGTCAACTCTTCATCTGTATCATCATCCACAAAGAGAATGACACGACAGCTTTCCGTGTTCCGTTTTACCTTGTCACGGATTGCCATTCGTTCTTTGAACATCCAGGGCGAATACGCCTTGACCTCCATTAAAAGCACATCCGGTCGATGCGTTTTGCACCACTCGGCGGTTGCGTTCGGCGACTCGGAAATCACAACTTGGCAATCGTCCAATTTTTGCATCAGCATTCGCTCCATGGTGTGCGCATGGATATCGCTTTGAATGTCCAGAACGATTTTTTTCATCATTCATCACCACCTTCTAAAAGCACAATCCTAATCTTACATTATCTATTATACTGATTTTTTGGCGTTTGTCACTGGCACTTGTGCCAGTAACAGAAGAAAAATCTCGATTTTTTCAAAAAAATTTTTGCCTTTTGGGCGCGAAAAACCCCTTGACCGTACAGCCAAGGGGTTCAGTTTTGCTTATTTGTCTTTTAAGGTGATTACCATGAGCTTGTTTTCAATGGCGGTTGCAACCAGCGCTTCTCTGCTTTCAAAGCCGCTCTTTTCCACCATATCGTCCAGATTCCAGCGAACGCCGTTTTTGGAGATGCCCAGCTTATCGGCAATTTCCTGATAGGTAAAGCCCTTTATATAAAGGCGTAGGATGTCTAACTGTCGGGGCGAGAAGACATCGGACATCGTACCCTCCATTTCAATGGCCGGAGCGATATCGGGGAATACCTTTTCGCCTGCAAGGGTGCGCTTTACCACGCTCATCAGCTCCTCTGTTCCGTGGTCCTTATACCACAGGCTGTCGGCAGCACCCATTTTGGCTCTTTGCAAAACTTCGGGATCGACAAGCGAGGTAGCCACAACGATCTTGATTTGCGGAAAAGCCTTTTTGATGCGCTCTGCGGCGGCAAGACCGGAATGCTTATGATGCGTCTGCACATCCATAAGGACGAGCTTTACGGTGGCGTCGCAGTGTTTTTCCGCTTCAAAGGCGTCACGGAAAACGCCGACAAGATGAAACTCGCCATCTGCCGCAAGACGATCGACAAAGTGCTTTTGGATGTATAGATCATCCTCTACAAGTATGGTGTTTATCATAGGCTGAACTCCTTTGCGGGAATCGTAATAAGAAGAGCAAAGCGTGGATTGTGCGAAATATGCATTTCACCGCCTGAGCTTTCAATACTGCGGCGAAGCGTTGACAGGCCGCTGCCCTCCTTTATCGGCTCTGTGGGTATTTTGCCGTTGTTGGTTATGGTAACATCATAGCGTTCGCCGCGCTGGGCAATGCGGATATATACCTCATTCCCGTCTGCGTGCTTGATGCAGTTGGTCACGCACTCCTTGGCGGCAGCAACGGTCAGCTCCTCGGCTGCGGTATCACGGGGCAGGTAGCCGTCGATTTTTACAGCCACGCCAAGCTGCTGTGCGGTTCTTTTTACCTCGTCCATTGTGCTGACAGAGGTGACACGGTTGCTTGCCAGCATACCGATGGCATTTTGCAGCGCCTCAAGCTTTCGCTCGGTATCCTCTCCGCTGTCTATGATGTCACGGATGGTCAGGAGGCTTCGCCCGATGGTATCGTGAATATAGACCTTCAGGTCAAGGCTTTCCTTCTCTTTGACATCGTTCTCCATGCGAGCGTACATCTTCCTGAGCTTTCGATTGACTTCTGCCAGTTCTTCATTTATTTCCTCTTGCTTTTGGCAGCCGTTATACAGCTCGGTTACATTGTGCGCCGTTATCTGCTGCCAGCGGTCATCGCTGTCCACGGTGATATTTTGTGTGCGAAACTGCCAGACGGTCTTGTCGGGCAGGATGTAGCAATCATCCTTGACGGTTACGGATCTGTCCGGCGCGCTCAGGGCATTTTCCATATCGCTTTTGATTTGCAGCTCGTGGCCGCAAAGGGCAAAGGAGAGCCTGCGCATACGGTTGTTGCATAGGATGATCCTGCCGTTCGGGTCGGCAAAGCAGATGCCCATAGGCAGCTTATCGGTTGCTTCCTTAATGGAGAACGGCGAGAGCTCGTTCTTTTTACGGCGGTATTCCCGCGGCAGAGCAATGGCAAAGTGAACTGCCGCAAGGAAAATGGCAGCGGCAAATATCAGCCACGGTGCGTCCAGCAGAAATGCGTCCCCGATATTATCGGGATCTGCCTGGGAAACGGAGAACAGCAGCGGGATCATCACCGCCATCACCGCCAGACTCAGCAGGCTGCGCACCGGCTTATTGCTGCGAAGAAGCTGATACATAAACAGCCCGATTTCAAGGACGATCTCCACAAACATAATAAACGGCAGCATGGTCTGCCAAAATTCAGAAAGGGAAGAAAATGCACTCATTTTCTATCACCTTCTTTCGCTTCAAATACAAGGCGCTGGTATTCCTCGTCATCCTCTTTTTCACAGCGGATACTGTCTCCGCTTACTAAAGCGGAAAGGTCGGCTTTGCAGCACACATTCAGTGACAAGCGCAAGCCGTTTGCCTTTATGAGGCTAACCTGTATGCCTGTTAAATTCAAAATGTCGGCTTCAATAACCGATTCATAAAAATCAAATACAGCAGTCGCCGTTTTGCCGGAGAGCATGGAAAGAGACTCGTCCACGTAGAGCGAGCTGCGGACGCCCAACAGCTTCAGCGTTTGGAGGGACTCATTGAAGGCACGGTGGAGTTCCGTTTCCGCTATTTTAATATCTCGGTCGGTAAGGAGCGTCAGATGCTTGCGGCGTTTAATATAGCTGCACAGCACGGCGATCTCGGCAAGGAGCGTTTTGGCTCTGTCGGGATCGGTGCTTGAGATTTGGCGGTATTCCTTAGTGAGCTCCGCAATGCGGTCGATCTGCGTCTGCGTAACGGAACGCAGGAGATCATACAGGCGGTTTTGCTCCTCCACCTTGCGGCGCTTGGCTTCACGCTTGTATTCATAACGGAGCATTTCGTTCCTGTCGGCAAGCTCGTCTGCAAGAATCTCGGAGTCCTCCTTGATGTCACGCAAAGCCGACACATCCTCTGTCCATACGGCATAGCCGCCATCAATGGGCATGGTGTGAACGGTCAAGCCGCCCATCGTGACCGGGCTTTGCTCGGCTTTTTTCATCGTTTCCTTTGAGATAGGCGCAGTGTTTACAGCCGCATACCGAACGGTAAAGTCCTTGTCGGTAATCTCTGCCGATGTGCCGACAGAGGAGGCAAACAAGTCCACATAACGGCTGTTTGAATGTATATATCCGCAGGCGATGCAAAACTCAAAGGTCAGAATATACATCACACTTTGGAATGCGGCAATATCGCCGAACAAGTGGAGCAGCCAATCCACGCCCGCATAGTAAAGCACGCTGTAAACGATCGTCAGCAGCATAGGAACAATGGGCAGAAAGTGGAGCCTTCCTTTTTGCACACGGCATTTTAAAAACATAATAACGAATGCGGCTAAGGCGCACAGCACCTGCCAGCCCACACTAATGAAGTAGCCTACCGAGTAGCCGTTGTTTTTGTCTGTCCACACAGCGGCGTCCTTCGGAAAGGTAAATACGAATTGGTGCAGGTCATTTGTGAGCACGAGCAGAAGCAATGCGCCGGAGATGATCCACAGAACCGACATTCCCTTGGGGAATTTGTATTCGTCCGGCTTTCCCAATGACATGGCAATCAGCAGCGCCAGCATAGGCACAAACAGCATGGGCAGATAGAACAGATACCACAGGTAACGGACGGCATCCGGCTGCCAGAATATAAAATACTTTGCCGAACGGACTACCATCCATATGATGAGCAGTACCGCGGTGACCGTCATAAACCTGCACACCTGCTTTTGCACGATCCGCTGACGGACGGAGAGCCCCCAGGCGGCGAACAGGCCGATATAGATAAAGCTGCGCAGATAGGAAAACAGCATCGGGTAGAAGCTGCCCCTGCCCACAATTCGGAAGCAATATGCCAGTATCACGGCAAGTACAGCGATGCCGCTTGTTATGATAGTATTCTTTTTCTGTTCGGTCATAAACAGACCCCATTTCGCCTTCATTCGTTTTTGTTTACCCTTGGGTATACCTTTTCAAATTAGATTATAGTATAAACTTGTCTATTCCTGAACTGCGTCTTACGAGACTTTGCATAAAAGCCACACTTTTTGCCCCACAGCAGAGAAAAAAGGGCGGTCTTTGACCTGCGCAAGTCTGCCTGTGTATCTGATATTTACTTTTCGGGAGTTCAAGTCTATCCACAAAGGGAAAACGGCAATTTTACATCTGTGTTTTGGTACAGAGAAAAATCGCCGTTTGGGTAGCAAAAAAGGGACTTTTTACAGCCCCTTCCTTTAGCCATTGTTATTAATAGAAAAGCCCGCTTATCTTAACCCATAATGCCTTTCAGTCTATTATGGTGTCCTCCATGTCAAAGAAAATGCCCTTTGCTATGCCGTCCTCGTCCTCGTAACCGATATTTGTATATTCGTAGTCCACGATATAGACTGCCACAGGTTTTTTTCTCCGAATACTCGTTGCGCTCAGCCGTTTCCGTGACTTCCATGATGGTAAGCGACCACTGCCCATCAACTGTCCAAGTTTCGCCAATGGTGTAGTTGTCTTTCTTCTTGCTTTTTTTGCCGCTGTCAGAACAAGCGGTGAGCAGCACCATCGCACCCGTGAGGACTATTGCTGTTAGCTTTTTATGGTCATTTGGATGCCACTCTATGCAATAACATTGGCTCTGAAAGCGTTTGCAAGATCTCTGTAATTGCTGCACGACACTATCTCCCAGTTGCCCCCTTCCGTCTTTTCCAGATGAATCGTGACTTCGCAGGATAACTGTTTTTCATAATTTTTCAGCTCACTGTTGTAGGTTTCCTCATACAGCCCCGATATTTCAGATGTCTTTTTCAGGCTCTTTAATCTGTCGGTCTCTTTTTTCGTCGATTCCGTTATCTTGTTCGCCAGCGCGGGCACGTCGGTGTAGTACATACAGATCTTTACGTCAGCTTTTTCGCCGTTTATCTCGGCGGGCGATACCTTATACGCTATGTTTCCGAACTGCTCCTTTATATGCTTGGTAAGGTAGGTAAACATATCGGGATCTGAAAATTTAGATGGATCTATTTTAGCCGCTGCTTCGCCAAGCCTGTTGTCAAAGTCCATAGTGCGCAGATCACCGTATTCTTCGCCAACATGCCACCCTGCGCTGATCTCAATATAATCACTGACTATGTACTCAGGCGAGCCCTCTACAAAATCCGATAAATCGTCGCTTTCAACTTCGATCACGCTTGAGGACGATGCATTTTCAGTAGCGGCCGCCGAATTGCTGCCCCAATTTTTCACTTCCGGAACTACCCATTTGCATATCGCCAGAATTATTATTCCCAAAACTATTATCGCAGTTATAGTAACGCCTGCTACCGCCCCCGAAGATATTCCCAGCTCCTCCAGCAGCGATTTATCCTCATAGCCGCCATAGCTGCCCGAGGAATGTGTTATCGAGGCAGATGTACCCGAACTCGATGATGAATTGCCGAAATATTCTCTGTACTGCTCGTTATATTCCTTGCGCTTCACGGGGTCGCCAAGCACCTCGTAGGCTTCGTTTATCTCCTCCATCTTTCTCTGGGCGTATGTTTTATCGCCGTAATAGCGGTCGGGGTGAAATTTTTTAGCCATCGCGCGGTACGAAGCCTTTATCACCTCGTCCGAAGCGTATCTCGATACTTCAAGTATCTTATAGTAGTTTTTTATCATTTGTATCTCCCGTATCTTTTACGTTTTTTCCTTTGACAAAGGATACTATACAGCATACCAGAATGACCGCCGATATTATTTGAGATGTTGAAAGCGGCCCCCAAAGTCCTCTTTCGCTGTCGCCGCGGAAAAATTCAAGTATGAATCTGCACACAGTGTACATGGTAAGATATGCTCTCAAAGTATGCCTATTGCCTATTTCAGTTCTTTTTTCATATACCATAAGGGCGACGAATATCAGTAAATTGCAGCCGCTTTCTATAAGCTGCACGGGTATGCGCAGTATTTCGGGGTCAGAGGCCATGACAAATCCCCAAGACGCAGGTTTTCCGTAACAGCATCCGCCGAAAAAGCAGCCCAGTCTGCCGAACACATGAAAAAGCGGTATCGCTGGAGCGGCAAAGTTATAGAAATTGCTTGCATTTTCTTTACGGATCTTTGCCGTGACCTTTATACCCAGAAGCACGCCCAGCATACCTCCGTAAAAACTATTCCGCCGTTGAACACGTAGAAAAGCAACTTGCTAAATCTGAAACTTTTTGCTAAGGTTGGAAGTATACCTATGAGAAAAACCAATCTGCTGCATATCACAAGAAAGATCACGCTTATGATGCAGTAAATAATCAGCGAGCTGAACTTTATCTTAAAGCGCTCCATTCTGAAAAAGAGAAATATAATGGAAAATACAGCACCTATAGTAGAAAAGATTATGTATGATGGAATAACTACGCTTATAAAAGGTACCATTTGTTACTCGTCCTCTCCGTGGCAGGCAGAACAGCAGCCGAATTTGAATTGTCTTGGCAGAGCGTCATTGTAATTTCTCACATCAGTAGGCGATTCGTTGCAGGTTATGCCGAAGCAATTCGTTGCCTTAGTAGCCTTTGTGCCGTCGCTGTTTACTTTTTTCTGTATATTTGCCGACAGAGCACCATGATACAAGGCAGTTTACAGATTCGCCGTAAGAGCCTACCGACATAACGTCCTTATCGTCGATACAGCCGAATTTATTGTAGTAACATACCGTACCGCTTACCGCAACGTTTTCATCATTCTTAAATTTTACATACATACACTCGGTAGGCCAGCACTGAGTATTCAATCCGCAGTTTATGACCGAAGCAGGGCCTATACAGCTCTGGTATTCTATATCTGTAGTTTCCTCTGTGCCAGAAGCGTATATCGGCGTGTATGTAGTAGACGAGCCACACATAGTGCAGCTAAACGAGCGTGCCATTCCGCAGCCCATAACCGATATTAAGGGCAAAGCTGCCAATCCTGTCAGCGAAAGCAGCTGCACTGCCTTTTTATCCCTGCTGCTGAGAGAGCGGTATTTCGACATAAGCTTTTGTTTAATTTTTTTCATAACATTACGCCTCCGTTTATCCCTGTAATAAATATATCATATTATTTCAAATACTTTACATCATTATATCATATTATCTCACATATTTCAACCCCTTTGTAGGAAAAATTCCGACATAATACATAATGATATAGGATAAAAAATATTATATATGGGGGTGCAAATAATGTACGAGAACAAATTCATGTATGACAATAATTTTGCTTTGAGGATCTCAAAACTTCGCACACAGAAAGGTGTTTCCGCAAAGGGATATGAGCTATCTATTGGACAGAACGCAGGGTATATAAACAATATCGAAACGGGAAAAGCCCTGCCCTCTATGACCTCTTTCTTTTATATCTGCGAATACTTAGGCATCACGCCGCAAGAATTTTTCGATGCCGACGCCGAGCAGCCAAAAAAGAGCTAAGTAAGCTTATCTCTGACCTGAAAAAGCTCAACAAAAGACAGCTGGAGAACATTGCTGATATTGTTAATGATCTGGCTAATGGGAATAGGCGGTGAGAGGGGAAAAGGCAAATTTATACTTCTGCCGCATAGACAAGACCGACCTTTTCATAGCAAAACTCGTTCGGCTGTTTTGTTTGACTTTGTGGATTGCAGTATGGTATAATAAAAATTATGAATTCGTTGCAGACAGTTCTGTGTGAACGATCAGAATTTGAAGAGAGTTGAGATCAAATGAAAATAATAGCTATTGGAGCTGTGACAGCAGGCGGAAAAACAACAGTTGTAAATGCAGTAAAAGACAGGTTGCCGAGAACTGCATCACTTCACTTTGATGATTACTCATTTGAAGGAGAAGTTGAGGATTTTTCAAAGTGGGTCGCAGAGGGTGCAGATGTTAATGTATGGGATCTATCTCCGTTAAAAAAAGATATTGAAAGAATTATTCGCAGTAATAAATTTGACTATTTATTGTTGGATTACCCGTTTGCATACCAACATCAGATGATAAAACCGTATTTGGATCACTGCATATTTATTGATACGCCATTAGATATAGCATTAGCTCGAAGAGTTCTTAGAGATATGAAAGAGGCTGCCGCAGACGAGATTCGTAATGAAATGGATACATATTTGAATGGTGCAAGAACCGCCTATATTCAAATGTTAAAAGTACATTTGGCAACTTCTGATCATGTGATAGACGGTGCTAACGAGTTCGAGAACATTATAGATGAAGTTATAGAAATAATTTCAAGGCTCTAAATTTCAGTTTGTTTAACAACTTGATAAACCAAAGCAGTAACCATATGGCTTTCATACAAAAAATAGAATTAGTGAGGCAAATCAATGGAAGATAAGACAATATTATTTGAAAACAGTTGCTATGACAAATCAAAGTATAAAACATATGCTACTAAAGCGTTTCCAAAAAATGATGACAGCGGCAGATGGGTCGTCGAACACTATGATATTTATGAAGATAATACAGAAATACTATCTCGTGCGGTGGAATGTGATAAAGATCGAGTAGGTATAGTAACGTACTTAATATCGAAATAATAAAATAGAAAAGCATATTATAAGACCGACCGTGAAAGCCGTCGGTCTTATTGGCATTTTAGATATTTTTTATCAAGATATTTTTAGTCAGGCAATCTGTACAGAGGATAGTATTCTCATCGCTCACAGTATTCTGTTCGATACAGCGTTCGCCGCAATGGTCGCATACCACAGTTTCGTTATCGTAGCAATCCTGACAAAGTATCTCGTTTTCGACTTCATAGCATTCCGCCTCGTCCTCTAAAGCGCAGCCGCAAATGCTGCAATAGGTAAGTTCGCTCATTTTAAAACTCCTTTACAAAAATTAAAGGCAGACCCGAAAGCCTGCCTATGGTGTTCACTCGTCCTTATCTGCTATGTAGGTGATGATTTCCTGCGCTATCTCCACCAGCACGCTGCCCACAAGCACGAGTATGACTTTAGCTTTGTTCATCGTAACGCCCTCCTTTCTGCATTTGCGTTACTTCATAAAGATGATGTATATTTGTAAAGATCAAGTTTCCGAAAAGTGCCGTACTAAACCGCCGAACATTAAGATAAGCCGATATTTTTTGAAAGGAATGATAAATTATGTTTGACGATATTCCCGATATACTTACCGCTAAAGAATGTCAGCAGCTTTTAAAGATAGGCAAAAACTCTATGCTTCGTTATCTTAAAACAGGGGAGATAGAGGGTTTCAAGATAGGCAGCAGGTGGAGGATATACAAGTTTAGTGTTATTGAGTTTTTGAGGAAGAGGTGAAACCGCCCCTGTACTGTGTTTTTCAGTACAGGGGCGGGTGATTATCGCTATTATTAATTCATATGGATTTTTTCAAATTTTCTACTAATCATTTTATCAAATAGTTTTAACTGATATATTTGAATTTTATCTGAAACTATATTATTTTTAATCATCATTTGAATATGTTCTTGAAAATCTTTAACTGCATTATAGTTTTCCTCATTAATCGAAGTAAAATCCAATCGTCCTAATATACATCTTATGCGATCTAAGTCTTGCGGCGTAAATTCTGACAAATGTTCTTTCATGTCATTCAAAGATATTTTATTCAATATGTAGTTTACATTTATTGTATTTATCCTGTTTCCTAACTTTAAAGTTTTACCAATATACTTACGATACCCCTCTAAATCTTTTTTGGAAATCTATATTGTTCGGATTTAACTCGTTTAATAATCTATTTCTGATATTTTGAAATTCTTCTTGACCCGCAGGATCACTACATCCAATTGAGCAATAAAAAGAATTCTATGTCGTCTGGATATGCGAGATTTATATTTTCTATTTTTTTCTATTATTTTTTCTATTATTTTGTCATAATCATCTATCTCCAAACCTATATCATATTTAAGTAATATGAGGTAAGAAACTATTTTGCCATATTGATTTAAACTGATTTTCTTAAAATCATCTAATTTATTATATATATTGTTTATAGCTTGTTTAACGTCAGATTCGCTACAAAGGTAATATTGAATTAATACCAAAATATCAACATCATCTTCTTTTTTGGTCTACAAATAAAAGATAGCGATCATACTCTTTTATAGCCTTTTTTAAATCATCAATATCCAAAACTTGATAGTTTATATAATCATAGCAAAATTTCAGCAGAGGATACTTGTTATCCTCAGACAGTGATACATCAAAAATAGAATTTGATTTAAATTTTTGATCGTGATTTGTAAGACATTTCTGCAAATAGAATACCATTCCTGCGAGAACGCATTTTTGAATTCTGTATCAGATTCAATGTTATTCTCTTTCATGAAGTTAAATATATCACAAGCTTTTTGACAAGCCACTATAAATTCACGATAATTAGTTATTTCTGTTTGAAAGATCCCATTTCTTCTATCATTCACGCAGTCCTTTATCTCTTTCAGATCTTTATTATTAAAAGAATCTATGATACTAGCTACGGTTTGATTATGGTCTACTAAAAACTGCAATGTATCAGATACTGTTTTCTCTTTTATCTTGCAATATTGAGATACAATATTGCAATTTGATCCTTCGTTAAACAATATTTCTTCTTCATTTGCGACCAACAATACTTTTACTCCGTCGCATTCACATAAGTTGTTAACATATCCCATCAATTCAATAAGATCGACCTTAGTTCTTTCTATATCCTCTAAAACGATAAGTTTACCGGTTAGGTTTATAGACTCGTAAACTCTTTGAAAATCTGCATCGCTCAGTTTTGCGATATCGACTTCAGCTATACTAGTCAACTTATTTAAAACGGTTTTGCAAACAATCTTAGCACCCACACTAAGAGTAGTGCCTATTTCAGTTTTTGGCTCTTTTATTATTGTGCGTAAATCAAAATAAATTGTTTTACTTATATCCGCAATATCTGTAATCCCGTATAATGAAACAATAACGCAATCATGCTTTCCGCCTTCGTCAGACTCAAATAATTTTTCAAAATATTTTTTACATAATAGCTTTTTTTCCCGAACCCCAGGCAGAAGTAATCATGATCGCTCTTCCTGTTATATCGTTTTCGACATAATTTTTTATGTACTTATTTAGTTCTTCATATGTCATTTTCTTAGTCAACCTCCATAATATGACCAATTTCATTTATTGAAAATATTATATCGCATTTTACAAAAAAAGTCAACCAGAAACATTTCCCTTACTCTTGCAATTTTTTTGTAAAAATAAATAATTCGTATAAACAGTTTTTGTTCTGTTTTGTTCACGTCTTTATGCTATAAATCATATCAGCTCAAGCATTTCCCACAAAAAGTATTGAAAACCCTCTATTTTCATGGTATAATATACATATTGATTAACTTATTAGTACAAAAATAATATAATGGGGTGAATGAATGAAACCAATAATATTCGTCGATACAGAAGTCAGCGAAGCCGATAACAAAGCTTACGATTTCGGAGCAGTTAGCGAAAGCGGAGAAAAATTGCATACGGGTTCTTTCAGCGAGTTTCATTCGTTCATTTCTAACTCAAAGTACCTTTGCGGACACAATATTATTGACCATGACTCAAAATACATAGCAGCTCCCGAGAATGTTGAGTATATCGACACTCTCTATCTTTCACCTTTGATGTTCCCGAACAGACCTTATCATAAGCTTTTGAAGGACGATAAGCTGTGCACCGACGAACTTAACAATCCGCTGAACGACTCGCTGAAAGCAATGAGCCTGTTTTATGATGAGATAAATGCTTTTCAGAGCCTTGATAATGAACTGAAACAGATATACTATATGCTTTTGAAAGACAGCCCATATTTTTCAGGCTTTTTCTCATATCTTGACTATTCAGCTGATGATGACCTTGAAGCCGCTATATTAGTGTATTTCTCAGGCAGAATATGCGAAAACGCACCATTATCAAATTTTATAACCTATTCACCGGTTGAGCTTGCCTACTCACTTGCTATGATATCTGCGACTGAAAAATATTCGCTTATACCAAGGTGGGTGATAATGAATTATCCAAAGGTAGACGAAGTATTAAAGGCATTAAGAAATACGTCATGTGGCAAATGCGGCTACTGCAAGTCTGAACTTGATTCTAAAAAATATCTCAGCAAATACTTTGGATACCCTGATTTTCGTACATATAATGGTGAGCCGTTGCAGGAAAATGCAGTGAATGCCGCCGCTGAGCATAGATCTCTGCTGGCTATCTTCCCAACGGGCGGCGGTAAATCACTTACATTCCAGATCCCCGCACTTATGGCAGGCGAGACCGAAAGGGCGCTGACTGTTGTCATTTCGCCTTTGCAGTCCTTAATGAAAGATCAGGTGGATAACCTTGAAAATAGAGGTATCGCTGACGCTGTTACCATAAACGGTCTGCTGAGCCCTATTGAAAGAGCTGAGGCTATCGACCGCGTTGAATCAGGGCTGGCTTCTATTCTGTATATTTCTCCCGAGTCGCTTCGTTCTGTTACGATAGAGAGGTTATTTTTGTCACGCCATATTGCAAGATTTGTTATTGATGAGGCCCACTGCTTTTCTGCGTGGGGACAGGATTTCCGTGTTGACTATTTGTATATCGGCGATTTTATAAGAGAGTTGCAGGAGAAAAAAGGCGACGGCTGCAAGATACCTGTGTCTTGCTTTACTGCAACGGCAAAGCAGAAAGTTATAAGCGACATCAAAGAATATTTCAAGAATAAGCTTGACATTGAGCTTGAACTGTTTGCAACAAGTGCGTCAAGAACGAACCTCCGCTATGAGGTTTTGTATAAAGAAACCGACGCTGAGAAATATGATGCTCTGCGCTCACTTATCGAGCAGAAAAATTGTCCCACCATAGTATATGTATCGAGGACTAAACGTACAAGAATACTTGCCGAAAAGCTTACGAGCGACGGATTTAAAGCCCGAGCTTTCAACGGAAAAATGGAGAGCAGTGAAAAGCAGGAAAATCAGGAAGCTTTCATTAATGATGAGATACAGATCATCGTTGCTACATCGGCTTTTGGTATGGGCGTTGACAAAGCCAACGTCAAGCTCGTTGTGCATTATGATATTTCAGATTCTTTGGAGAACTATGTGCAGGAGGCCGGCCGTGCAGGGCGTGACCCGTCCCTTCAGGCAGAATGTTACGTATTGTTCAATGACAGCGACCTTGATAAGCATTTTATGCTGCTCAATCAGACAAAATTAAGCATAAGCGAGATACAGCAAGTCTGGAAAGCTGTAAAAGACCTGACCAAAACACGTCCTGAGGTATGCTGTTCGCCGCTTGAAGTAGCAAAGGCAAGCCGGCTGGGACGACAGCGTTGCCGACATAGAAACGAGAGTGAAAACGGCGATACAGGCTCTTGAAAATGCAGGTTATCTTCAAAGAGGTAAAAATGTTCCCAGAGTATATGCGACCAGCATACTTGTAAAGAATATGATAGAAGCGTCTAGGCAGATAGAGTCGTCTTTGCGTTTTACTGACGAGCAGGAACGTGTTATAGCCAAACGAATAATCAGCTCGCTAATATCAAGCAAGAGCATTTCCAGAGCAGGCAATGATGACGCTGAGTCGAGAGTCGATTATCTCGCAGACCGTTTAGGCTTACAGAAATCAGATATTATCCACTCGATCCAAATGATGAGAGAAGATAAACTTCTTGCCGATACCAAAGACCTCACAGCGTATATTTTCAAAACAGATACTGAGAACAAATCGCTTCTTGTGCTGCGCAAATTTCAGACACTTGAAAAGTTCTTGCTTAACTACATTGACGCAGACAAACTTTGTATGAATTACAAAGAACTTAACGAAGCGGCACTCGCAAACGGCATAAAGTCAAGCTCTGTCAATTCGATCAAAACGCTGTTTTACTACTGGACAATACGAAGCTACATTCAGAAAGAGCAGGACGCCGCCACAAATAAAGTACTTATAGTGCCAAAGCTTAATTTCAAGGTCCTTGCGGAAAAGCGTGAAAAAAAGTTATCGCATTGCCGAGTTTATCATTCATTACCTATTTGAAAACAGCGACTTTGTATCAGGCGAAAAAGAAGAAGTCTTGGTAGGGTTTTCTATTCTCGAGCTTATGAACGCATATGACTCTGACGTTTCGGAGGAGGATATCGAGGAAGCGTTGCTGTTTCTTTCAAAGATAAACGCTATCAAGCTTGAGGGTGGATTCCTTGTTCTGTACAGCGGTATGAGGATAAAAAGGCTTGTCCTCGATAATAAGATCAGATACAAGCTTGAGGACTACAAACAGTTGAATGAATTTTATCAGCAGAAAATACAGCAGATACATATTGTTGGCGAATACGCAAACATGATGGTGCGAAACTATGATGAAGCTCTGCGTTTTGTCAATGACTATTTCCAAATGGATTATAAGAAATTCTTGTCTCAGTATTTTTCGGGAGAGCGTGCCGCTCAGATAGTAAGAAATATCACGCCTGCAAAATACAGTCAGCTTTTTGACACACTTTCTGAAAGACAGCTTGAGATAATTCGTGACAATACATCTCAACACATTGTTGTTTCAGCAGGCCCCGGAAGCGGTAAAACAAGAGTGCTGGTGCATAAGCTGGCGGCTTTACTGCTGTTGGAGGACGTAAAGCACGAACAGCTGCTGATGCTGACATTTTCAAGGGCGGCAGCTATCGAGTTTAAACAGCGTCTAAAAAGCTCATCGGTAATGCGGCAAGCTTTGTGGAAATAAAGACTTTCCATTCATATTGCTTTGACCTGCTTGGTAAGATCGGAAATATCGAAGACTCAGAAAATATCGTCAAGGACGCAGGCGAGCTTATAAAAAGTGGTGATGTAGACCTTGGCCGAATAACCAAAACAGTGCTTGTTATCGACGAAGCACAGGATATGGATAAATATGAATATCAGCTTGTGGAAGCACTTATGGATCGTAATGATGATATGCGTGTTATTGCCGTGGGTGATGATGACCAAAACATATATCAGTTCAGAGGCTCTGATTCGGTATTTCTAAAAAAGCTCATCACTGAGCACAATGCTAACCAATACTCTCTTGTTGATAATTACAGAAGCTGTCAGAGCGTAGTTTCTTTCGCCAATAGATTCGTAAAAGAAATATCTGACAGAATGAAGGATGAGGATATTGTAGCTGTTTCGCAGTTCAGCGGTGAAACAAAGCTTATAAAGCACAGTGGAAAATACATAGAAACTGCCGTGGTGGACGATATAGAGGCTGAAAATGTGGCAGGAACTACCTGCGTCCTTACAAACACAAACAGAGAAGCTCTGATCGTAATGGGCATTCTCAAACAACGGAATATTCCCGCAAAGCTTATCCAATCTATCGACGGTTTTGATATGTATGACATTGCGGAGATACGTTACTTTTTGAAAAAGCTTCAAAAAAAGAGGGAGAGGAGGTCACGCCAGTTATAAGCGATACCCAATGGGAAAATGCCATTGAAAAGCTGAAACAGCAATACCGCAATAGCGAATGTCTGCCGTTGATACTTGATATTCTCACCGCTTTTGCAGAAACCAATGCAAGAAAATATCGCACTGACTTTGATATGTTCCTGCACGAATCAAAAATAGAGGACTTTTATCAGAGCAAGCAGGGTGTGGTCACTGTGTCAACTATGCACAAGTCAAAAGGCAGAGAGTTTGACAATGTTTTTATGATGCTGAATGATCCTGACCTTGATACCGACGAATCAAAAAAAAGAAAACTCTATGTTGGGATAACAAGGGCAAAATCACTTCTGCACATACACTACACGGGTGATGCCTTGATGAATTTACAGACGCAGCGTCCACAGACGAGATCGACCTGCACTCATACTCTAAGCCTACCGAACTGATAATGCAGTTATCTCACCGAGATGTGTATCTTGACTTTTTCAAGGATAAAAAGCTGCTGATACTGAAACTGCGAAGCGGCACGCACCTATACGTACAAAACAACAGATTGTATATTCGATACCAAGAAAAACTGTTGCCTGTTTTGCAGTTCTCTTCAGCTTGTTATGAAAAGGTCAAAAAATTAATTGCAGACGGATACAAACTTTATGACGCAAAAATACGTTTTATATGCGCTTGGAAAGGCAAAGAAGACGAAACCGAAACGGCAGTAATTCTGCCTGATATTTATTTTAAGTTGTGAAAGGCTTAATAGCGAAATGAGCGATAAAACCAAAAGCCGGGAGGCTGTAATGAAAACAATAAAGTATGACAAACTTGTACGTGACAAGATCCCTGAAATAATCGAAAAGTCGGGTAAGAAATGTGTTGTTGAGGTAATGGATAAAGAAACCTACATACAGTATCTTGACCGCAAACTTAATGAAGAGCTTGCAGAATATCAGTCTGACAAGTCAATAGAGGAACTGGCAGATCTTCTCGAAGTAATGCAAGCCGTTGCTGTTGCAAGAGGTTATTCTGCTGAGGAACTTGATAAAGTGAGAAAAGAAAAAGCTACAAATCGCGGAGGCTTTGAAAAACGTTTGCTTTTAAAGGAAGTGATCGAAGATGCTGACTAGGCTCTCAAATAATGCAGGGAACAGTAGTGCTGAAGAAAGATTTGTTCAGCTTTTTTGCGATGTTTTTGGTGCTGAAAAAGGGCAGTATGTCTATCTTCAGTACCCCTTTGTAGATATTTACGGTAAACATCGAACTATTGATTTTGCAATAAAAACCGAAGCGGATAAGATTGCTTTTGAAATAGACGGTGAAACATGGCACAACCCGACTAAGGTTTCAAAAGACAAGTACATTGATGATCTGCTGAAACAAAACAGCATGGTTCATAATGGCTGGAAAGTGTTCCGTTGGACTGATTCACAGCTTGATAAAACACCCGAACGAGTAAAAGATGAGCTGCTCACCTTTTTAGGCTATACTCCTACGCTTACATATATAGTCGATGATATGCCCTCACAGAAAGGGAAAGTCTTTGAACTCAGAGAGCACCAAGAAGAGGCTTTGGCAAGTCTTAATAAAATGCGCGAAGAGGGAAAAACAATTGCTCTTGTGCAGGGTGCAACAGGCTCAGGAAAATCAGCTATTGGCGTGCTGGACGCAAGATCCATCGGAAAAAGAGTTTTGTTTCTTGCTCACACAAAAGAACTTGTTGAACAGGGTGTCGAAAATTTCGAGAAGTTATGGTCGGAAGTTTCTGTAGGAAGATTTTATGAAAACTATCACGAAACAGATACACAGGTCGTGTGCGGCAGTATCCAAAGTATTATCAGAAATCTTGATCTTTTCCGTCCCGATGATTTTGATTACATGATAATAGATGAGTGCCACCATGCTTCTGCAAAAAGCTACGCTACCATTCTCAGCTATTTCAGGCCTTCATTTACTCTCGGGCTAACAGCTACCCCCGAGCGTGCGGACGGCGAAGATCTGCTTGAAGTGTTTCAGAATGTGGCCCATAAACTTGATATAAAAGATGCCGTTGAAAGCGGAGTTCTTGTGCCTGTACGCTGTATCAGGGTAAAAACGAATATAAATTTGACTGATGTGCGTATAAACGGATTTAAATATAATTCGATGGATCTTGAAACAACAGTCGTTGTTCCTGAACGAAACAAACTGATAGTTGATACTTATCTTGAATATGTAAAAGATAAATCGACAGTAATTTTCTGCACTTCTGTCGATCATGCTGATAAAATAGCTGAATTACTGAGAAACAATGGCGTTAAGGCTGAAAGTGTTTCAGGAAAAACAGAAAACATCAAACGCAAGCAAATACTTAAAGACTATGAGAATAAAAAGATAAAAGTTCTTTGTGCCTGTGACCTGCTTAACGAGGGTTGGGACAGCCCCATAACCGAAGTTTTGTTTATGGCAAGACCTACAATGTCAAAAACAATATATATGCAGCAGCTCGGAAGAGGTATGCGTATCCACGAAGGCAAAGAGTTTCTTATGGTCTTTGATTTTGTAGATAACGCCAATATGTTCAATTGCCCATACTCACTTCACAGAATACTTAATATCAGAGAATACGTTCCCGGCGGAATGGTTCTTGGAACTAAACACGATATGTCTTGGGATAAGGATATGTTCAAACATGGTGATAAGCCTGCGGTTCTTATTGATTATCCTATCCACGCTACCGACTATGAGATCATTGATCTGTTCAATTGGCAGGAGAAAGCAGACAAGATGTATTCTCAGCTTGAACTTACCCGTCACGTTTCAGCACAAGGCGAAACGATCGGCAAATATATCAGAGAGGGCAAAATAAAAGCTGATCTGGAAGTTCCCATAAGTGAAAATAAAACACTTTACTATTTTGAGCGTGAACGCGTAAAAAGAATTCTGCAAAGAATTTGGCTGGACTGAAATAACCCCCACTAATCGAAAGCGATTATTTATGGATTTTTGCAAGAAAATGACTATGAGCTATTCATACAAGCCTGTATTTCTCATTTCACTTATTTCAACTATGAACGAAAAGGGTGAAGCAGATCTTGACGATGTTGCGTATGCTTTTTCAGAGTATTATAAAGATCGTAAAGAACAAGGATTGCCTGCTGAGAAGAAAAAATGTATTTTTACTGAGGGCAACTATACTCTGAAAGATGTAGAGAAGCTGATACTAAGTAATCCATTCAAGAGGTTTGAAGATATGGGCTATATGCACCATTCAAAATATCTCGGCATATTGCAGATCGACAAGAGCATAATTAAGCACTTTAACGATAATGATATGTCTGATTTGCTGACATACTGTTCAGAAGCACTCAATAGATATTGGAAATAATAACCATAGAAGAGCTATTTGAGATTCATCGCCTATTTCAAATAGTTCTTCTTTTGATTCCAACAAATCACCCTCTATCATCACCTCCATACCAAAACACCTCCTTCCCCTAGACTTCCTGCGTATGTATTCATACAACGCCTTTTTTCCTCCTCACTCGGCGGAGAAAACCCAAAAAGCGTGTTCAGCGACTGTAAAAACGGAGTTCCCTTGTCGCTTGTCGTAACCGATGAAATGCCCATATCCTCAAATTTGCTGAGCAGCTTTGAAACTGACCGCTGACATTTTTCGCTGTTCTCTATCACGCTCTCCATAGTAGGTCGTGAAGCGTGCGCAAGTTGCTTTGAAAAATCATTCATCTTTTCGCCAAGCTTTGTCTTGCCTGAAACGTACTTTTTGATCTGTTTTTTCTGCCAGTAGGGCGATATAAAACAACTGTCTTTGTTAAGCACAAAAACGTCATCGAAAACATCTCTTATGACCTCCATTCTCCTGCGGTAAATTTCCACCAGCTTTTGAGCCGTGTATGCTTTCTCGGAAAGCTTGTCCGCAAACTTTTTCCTGCACCTCACTTCAACACGCATCGTGTCTTTGTAATGTTCTTTCTGTTCATCACTGCTGTTCTTCTTATTGCGAACTTCGTGACCCTTATTATATACAACAAATTCTACCTTTTTAGAGTCATTGACAGCATTGAATGAACTGTCAGGATCAAAATCCTCAGTATTCTCCTCAAGCTTCTTGTTGTGATGAAAACCAAGCGTCAAATAAAGCTGACGCATAATGCGTATGTACTGAGTAATTTTGTCCTCAGGGATACCGTGAATATCCTCCGTCAGATCGACCCTCGTGATCTCAAAGTCATCTATCGTCAAGCCGCTAAAACAATACTGTATCTGCATATCCAACCGCTCGACCATATCGCAAAATTCTATAATATTGCTTATATGCTCAGTCTTCATATAAGGCTTATAAAATTTATTAGGGTTTATCCTAAGTACTAATTTGTACTTATTGCTATTTTTATACAATTCAGCCTTACTGCTTCTTCTTGTTTTTATTATAATGCCCATACCACTTAATTCAGTGGAAATAAATTCTTTATTACCTGCCCCTTTTTTAGGGTCTACCATTTTAAAATTTTTAGTTAGTTTAATTATGTCATTGAAGTCGGAACTGTAAGTAAGTTCCAGCGTATCTATGAAATAAATATTCAAGATAATACCTCCTAACAATTAATTTTCAACAAATATTTGTCAAATTAATTTCATGTTATCTTGCTATTTGAATTTTATGTCACAGACAAATATATAAAAATATTAAACTTACAACTATTATTTAGTAAGTAGTATTTATATAATACTAGCTATCAAAACTCCCTAAAATTAGAAATAAGAATTATGGGGGTAAGGGGAGAGGTATCCTAAAAATGACAAAAAAGGTGCAGCGGTTTCACATTTATATATAGACAGAAAATCTGAAATACTTACGAAAAAACCACAATGGTAACGGTTGAACCCTTATCATTGTGGTTTTTAAACATATTTTTTCATGGTAAATTTACAGTATATTTTATAATTTACATATATAGTATGTTAACTGCTTGCAATAAGATGTCCTTCACTTATGGTAAGATCAAGCAGAAGATTCTATTTATTGGAGGCGGGCGATTTAGAGTTCTTATTATGATCCCGTTTGTTACCGCAATTTGTTCTCTTAGAATCTCCCAACGATATAAGAAAAAATGTATCACATTTTTCGCATCGTTTATAAGTTTTATCTGCTTTGTAACAAAACGCCAGCGAGTAATATAAAGCTTCAAGAAGAGTGTTGAATTTGATTTTCAAACAATGAGTGTTAAGCGGGTCAAATTGTACAGTCACATTTTGGATATTGTAATTTATCTCTGTCTTGACAACATCTGTCGCTATCTTTATCAAAGCATCTCTCATATCTTCATTAATATTATCATAATTCGTTTTTTCTTCATCTTGGTGCTTTATTCCTTTCACGGAACAGCCTTCTATCAGTCCGACGCCTAGTGAATACGCCTGTATAAAAGAAGCTATTCTGAGATCTTTACGAGTTCTTATGAGATGTTTATTTTTATTTCTTTCATTATTAAAAATCAATGTGTTCTGGCAGAATAGCCAATTTTGGTTTGTCGGATCTTAGATCACGGTCTTTCCTGTAGAATTTCTGAGCATTTCATTAAATTCGTTTACAACTTTATTGCCATCAATTTTTTTATTCTTGAAGCCTGAATCTGTATCATCTTTAGTATCCTCAGAGTTTGAATTATCGTTAACTTTTTTTCCGAATGCCATATTCATATTATCCATCCATTGCTTAAAATCGGCATTTTCAGTATTTAGATCAAAAAAAAACATATCATCGTCGCTATACACTTCTTTTTAAACTCCAACTTCCATATTCTTCGGATGGAATATAAGCATTGATCAATAGGCGATAATAGTTATCTTCATAAGATCTATATGTAAAGTTTTTCATTTGTATCTCTATTGTGGGACACGTTAACAGCATTAACGTAAGGCCAAGAACTTTTTCAAATGTACTGCCCTTTGAACCTATGTGTTTTTCCTTTTGACCGTCTGTTAACGTTGATTTTTTTCAGTATGGATAATTCTGTGATCAGTTCGGCGACAGTCTTAAGTCGTTTTATGATCGAAACAACATCCTCATATTTTACATCTTCGCTGTCATATACAGGAAAAAGAAATCCATATTTGTTTATCAATCCGAATAAACTGTTTTTGTCTTCTTCTTTATATTCTAATTCTGCATTCAGAAATTTTTCAAGAATACTATTGCTAGCAGCATGCTCTTTGACACATACCAGACCATAGTCATATGATGTTCCTTTCTTACTAGGATACACAAATTGAAAATGTTTCTCTTTAGGTATCATATTCGATGATCCATCGTTGCCGAATTTTGGGTCTAAAAGCATCATTTGTGTTCTGTTATTTGTTAGCAGACTTGAAAGCTCAATATAGTCGTTTTTAGACGCTTTGCATTGCGGATAATCAAACGCTGCCTCTTCCAAAAACTTCAAATCAAAATTAAGTATTTTTTCACATTCTTTTTTTATCATAGCATTTCCCTTCATAATATTGATTTTTTATTTTCAGATTATATATATTTCTGATTTTTTACTGTCTTTAAATTTAATATTAGCACGATTTTCTTACGGAATATTATATAAAAAATACGGATAGTGTAAATATTGAAAAAAAGACAATGGTTGCGTGATCCTTTCTGCTGTGATATAATACAGTAAACTAAAATTCGAAAGGATCTTACTTATGGAAATAAAAAATTACCCCAGGGGCTACTCAGCAGGTCCGGACGGTATCTACTATCACGGCGAGCATTTTTCAAACGCTCTTATAGAAATAACCGATTACTACGAAGTAAAGTTTTTTGACTTCGGGTGTCACAAGTGATACCTATGTTGAAGTCAAATTTATAGTGGAAGAAAAAAACTTTGCAACGATCCCGTACTACGATCTAAAAAATGCTATGCGCTTTATCCCACGTAATGATGTCAAGTTTGTAAAAAGCGAAAGCGTATGTAACAGATTTTTTGTCGGAAACTATTAAAGGAGCTATTCTTAATAAGGAACCCCGAATCAGATATTCTCTCGACCAGGGCTATAATCGCTTTCCCGCAGAGAAAGATTCCGATGCGCATTACGTTTTTCTGCTTGGCAACTGCATTATTGGCGATACGGAACGTATAGGCGTTGATATAGCCCCGCAGAACGAAGCCCTCGCAAAATTTAAACGCCCGCTGTCAACGCAAAGTGCTGAATTTATGCCGTGGGTATCGGATTTTCTTGATTCAGATAATATACCCGGCGTATTGCTTATGGCGGCACTTACGCCATTCATAATGCCACTTATAGACGAATCGCAAAGAAGCAGATTTGAGTTCAACACTTACGTTTACGGCGATTCGGGTTCGGGAAAATCTGCGATAACCAAACTGCTTGTAGATTATTTCGAGGGCAGTCCAAATATTATAAATCTGCACAGCAATAAAAGCGAGATCGACAAGATATTCGAGTACAAGCATTGTTGCGTGGCAATTGACGACCTCTGCGGCACTGATTCCAACAGAGAAAGAGAGAATAACGAACAGAAACTTTCGGAAAATCTCAAACGTGTTCAAACTCCGGGGCAGATAGTCCGTGACGGCAAAAGGATCAAAAATGAAAGTATGCTTTTTGTGACGGGTGAATATCTGCTTAAAAGTTCAAGCACGCTAAATCGCTGTCTTGTAGTAAATCTTAAAGATCCGATACCGCCGAAGGAGATCAACAAGCTTTGCCGTAATAAAGATCAGTATCTTGAAATGGTGCGGTGCTTTATCGAATGGGTCTGCAAAAATTATGACAGACTTAGCGAAGATCTTAACAGCAAGCTTAGCGATGTGAAGAATCACAAAAACAAGGCTGAGAGGTACTCGGGCTTTAACCGAAACTATGCTATAAAGTCATTACTGTTTTGCATTTGCGATATTTTTTGTGAGTTTATCAGAAGCGTTTCGCACGATGATATGACAATGATCACAAGGCACCGTTCTATCGAAAACTCTATCGAAGCACAGATAGATGACACATTGCGTCACCTTGAAAACCGCAGCAGCGAATATGCATCCTCTCGAAACATAGTCGAGAAAGTCGCCGCCGCTATTTTAAATTCGCAAAACGTAACTAACGATATTAATAAATTTCGTAAAGCGATACGCTTAGATGAAGATCCTCGTTATTTAGATGAAGGCCCTCATTATTATGATAACCAGCTTGAGGGAAGCTTTATCATCAGCGGCAAGGAATTGAGAAATATTTTTTTCGTCAAGGCTTTCTGCAAAGTCCATAGGTGAAGCCCTTGCAGACGAGAACGTGCTTATTCTGTCAAAAGACGGAAGCAGAACATACCCTATCAGAAAGCAGGGCAAGTTGAAAGACAAATGGACGAAAAGTTTTATCACATAAACGCCGATTCGCTCAAAGAGTATGCCCCTTGTTCCGATGAAACGGAAGATAAAAAGCCTAAAAAGCCTAAAAAGCGTGAACCGGGCATGTTCCCGCTACCAAAACAGTATGGAGTCTGGAACAAACGGAAAAAGCAATGATTTAACTTATACATTATTTTCAAGATACCAAGGAGGTAAGCAATTATGGATATGGTCAGAGAAAGGGAACTGAACGTCCCTATATTTCAAAAGCAAAACCTCACTATCGAGGAAGCCGCCGTTTATTCAAACATCGGTCAGCACAAGCTGAGAGAACTCACGGCAGACGAACGCTGTCCGTTCGTTTTGTGGGTGGGAAATAAAAGGCTTATCAAGCGCAGGCAATTTGACGAAAGTACATAAAAATGCCCTTTGAGAAAAGCGTCACATCTCTCAAAGGGCAAGTTGATAAACCGGAATTTATTGATTTATACATTCGATGATTGGCTCAATGCATTTTTTATCTGTCCAGTCGCATTTATGATCCCCAGCTGCCATCAGTGCTTTTTCCCATATTTCGTAATCAGCTGAATTTTTCTTTGCAACCGACTTTCTAAGTAAACTGCATAATGTTCTATCCTTAAAAGACATTGCGTCCATATCCCACGCACCACGGCAATAAAAGAGAGAAATGTCAGCCAGGTTATTCTTCAAATTATGCTCCTTGATTTGCTGAAACGCATTTTCTTCATACGGAGATGCTCCACAGCAAAACACTATGATCTTCTTGCCCGTTAATTTACTTATATTCTTTTTTAGAAACGATAATCCAGCGATACCGGAAGCATATAATCCTCCACCTAAAATAATAGTGTCATATGTAACAATTTCGTTGATATCAGCTTTTCTTGTTTCTATACACTGAAACCCGGTCTCTTCTGAGAGCCAGTCAGCGTATCTTTTTGTAGCACCATATTTTGATTGATATAAAATGACTCCATTCATAAACACATCTCCTCAAATTCTAATTTGTATTTCCGTCAATTCAAAAAATGGGCAACCCCCATAAAGAATTGCCCATTTTTTTCGCAAATTATTATATTCACTCCAACGTCTTCATCGTAGGGAACAACAGTACGTCCCTGATAGCCGGCGAATTGGTCAGCAGCATTACTAGTCTGTCTATGCCGTAGCCTATGCCGCCTGTCGGAGGCATTCCTATCTCCAGCGCTCTCAGGAAATCTTCGTCCGTGTGGTTCGCTTCCTCGTCGCCCTGCTTTAACGCTTCCTCCTGCGCCGCAAATCTCTCGCGCTGGTCTATCGGGTCGTTAAGCTCGGAATATGCGTTGCACATCTCTCTGCCCGTGATGAAAAGCTCGAAACGCTCTACATAGTCCGGGTTCTCCGGCTTCTTCTTCGTCAGCGGCGAGATCTCTATCGGGTGATCCATGATGAACGTCGGCTGTACAAGGTGCTCCTCTACATACTCCTCAAAAAACAGGTTCAGTATGTCGCCGCGCTTGTGACGCTCTTCATACTCTATGTGGTGCTCCTTGGCCAGCGCTTTCGCTTCCTCAGTGTCCTTTACCTGCGCGAAATCTACGCCCGAATACTTCTTTACAGCGTCGATCATCGTCATGCGCTCAAATGGCTTGCCGAGGTCTATCATAACGTCGCCGTAGGGTACGCAGGTAGTGCCGCATACCTCCTGCGCTACATGGCGGAACATATTCTCCGTCAGATCCATCATGCCGTTATAGTCGGTATACGCCTGATACAGCTCCATGAGCGTGAACTCGGGATTGTGGCGCGCGTCTACGCCCTCATTTCTGAATACTCTGCCTATCTCGTAAACTCTCTCTAGTCCGCCTACGATAAGGCGCTTCAGATACAGCTCCAGCGATATTCTCAGCTTTACGTCCTCGTTCAGCGCGTTGTAGTGCGTTTCAAACGGGCGCGCCGCCGCACCGCCTGCGTTGGATACCAGCATGGGCGTTTCTACTTCCATAAAGCCCTGTCCGTCAAGATACCTTCTTATAGAAGATATTATCTGCGAACGCTTGATGAATGTATCCTTTACCTCGGGATTGCAGATGAGGTCGGTGTATCTCTGGCGGTATCTTGTGTCCTGGTCTTTCAGTCCGTGCCACTTTTCGGGCAGCGGCAGCAGGCTCTTTGAAAGCAGCGTTATGCTCTTCGCGTGTATAGAGATCTCGCCCATCTTCGTTCTGAAAACAAAGCCCGTGATGCCGACGATGTCGCCTATATCGCCCTTCTTGTACTGGTCGTAAGCTTCCTTGCCGACCTCGTTCATGCGCAGATATACCTGCACCTTGTCAGATCTGTCGCGCAGGTCGAAAAAGCTCGCCTTGCCCATAAGTCTGCGTGACATTACTCTGCCCGCCACGCTTACGGTTATCCTGTTTTCCTCGAGCAGCTCTTTCAGCTTCTCTTCGTCGCCGCCAGCCTGCTCGGTAAGCTTCTGCTCCAGCGCTTCGTACTGCTCTTTAGCTTCAGCCGCGTGCGCGGTAACGTCAAACTTGGTTATTTGGAAAGGATCTCTGCCCTCGGCCTTCATTTCCTCGAGCTTATCCATTCTTATCTTCTTTAATATATTTATATCCTGCTCGGTCTGCTCAGCAGCCTCGCCCTCTGCGTTCTCAGCGGCGGGCTTGGTATTTACTTCGCTCATAGATGTAAAACGTCCTTTCAAATATTTACTTCGAGATCTCGAGTACCTCAAACTTCAGAAGTCCTGCGGGGGCTTCTACTTCAAATACTTCGCCTACTTTCTTTTTCAGCGCCGCCTTGCCTATGGGCGAGTCGTCAGAGATCTTGCCGTTATCGGGATCAGATTCGGTAGAGCCTACTATCTGAAGAGTTTCAACCTCGTCAAATTCCAGATCGCGTATTTTCATTATAGAGCCTACCGAGATCTCGTCTACGGAAATATCGTCGTCGTCAACTACTACCGAGTTTTCGATGATATTCTGCAGCTCGTTTATGCGGGCTTCGAGAATAGCCTGCTCGTTTTTGGCTTCGTCGTACTCAGCGTTTTCGGAAAGGTCGCCGAACGAGCGCGCCTCTTTAAGTTTCTGCGCTACTTCGCCTCTGCGGACGGTAATGAGATAATCAAGGTCAGCTTCCAGTTTTTTCTTACCTGCTTTTGATACTGTATTTGCCATATGAATACTCTCCTCTGAAAAATTATTATCTAAATTAGGCGCATAACCTGCGCGTGCATACACATATATTATAACATATCCCGCGGGATTTGTAAAGGGGTAAGCGGGCGCATTTTGTCAGTATTTTTGGGCAAAAAAACCCCCGTCGGGTAAGGACGGGGGCCAAAAAATAAAAAATTATAGGGGGAGAAGCCGACAGATTGCTCTGCCGTGCTGTATATATGAAGGCTTGGGGTAAAAGCCTACATACCATAAATGAAATGCTGCGCCGAAAAGTTATCCTCGGGGGTCTTACGCCCCTTGTCCCTTTCGACAATTATATGATACCCTACCATTGTGATATGCGTGTGAAAACTTATCGTTTTTATTATGAAAATTATTGAAGTTTTTTTGAAAATATGATATACTGTTTGTGGAAATTAAAATTGAGTTAATTATATTAAGCTGCGTTCACACAGCGCGCCACGAAAGGAAATATTTGTATGCCTAGATTTTTCACCTCCCGTATAGATGGTTCTCACGGTCTTGTTACCGGCGAGGACGCGCGCCATATAGCCCTCAGCCTGCGTATGAAAACGGGCGAAGAGGTCACACTATGCAATAACGGCGTAGACTACCAATGCGTTTTGGAGGAGATAACGCCCGAAAACGTGACCTGCCGAGTGCTGCGTACAGAGCCTTGCCAAGCCGAAGCGGACGTGCGCCTGCACCTATTTCAAGCCACGCCGAAGGGCGAGAAGGCGGAGATAATAGTGCAGAAAGCGGTAGAGCTGGGCGTTTACGACATCACGTTCGTGCTGACCTCGCGCTGCATATCGCGGCCGGACGAAAAAAGCTTCGCCAAAAAGCTGAAACGCTACGCCAAGATCTCGCTGGAAGCGGCAAAGCAGTCGGGGCGGGGGATAGTGCCGCAGGTGTACGGGCTTATCACCCTATCGCAGGCGGTGCAGAAGCTCAGCGAGTGCGACAGCGCGGTATGGTGCTACGAAAAGGGCGGCGTGCCGATGGCGCAGCTGGGGCTGAAAAGCGGCAGCGAGATAGGTCTGCTGATAGGCAGCGAGGGCGGTTTTTCCGAAGAAGAAGCCGCGCGAATATCGGCGGCGGGCGTGCAGCCCGTGGGGCTGGGCAGGCGTATACTGCGCTGCGAAACTGCTCCGCTGGCGGCGGCGGCGATAATCATGAACCTGACGGGCAATATGTGATTTGCAGAATTGTAAGTATGTGACAATTTTAAAATTGCCGCAAATTGGAATTTGTATCGGCTAAATTGCTGTTTATCTTTGAACGCAATTGTGCAGGTTTCACAAAAAAAGGTTTAAAGAATTTATTTTTTTGAAAAATACTTGATTTACAGCGCAAAACGTGGTATAATAAGACCAATGAAACGAAGCCGATGTTTAGAACGCGGCAGGCTTTTCACGAGCCGCTGAGAGCCGCAGGCGAGGCTTCCGTATCAATTGTGTAAAAATCAGACAAGGAGTTGTTTAATATGGGAAAAGCATTAAAGGCTGCTGCGGCAGTTGGCGTTGCCGCTCTCGGCGTTGCCGCTGCGATAGCATATAAGAAGCATAAAGAGCTTGAAGATTACGATTACGAAGAGTTAGACGACGATTTCGACGACTGCTGCTGCGATGATTGCTGCGACTGCGGCGAAGAGCAGGAAGCTGACGAAGCTGCTGAGGAAACTGCGGCAGACGTTGCTGACGAAGCAGATACTGCCGAAGAGGCAGACGCGGCTGACACCGCTGAGGAAGAAAAGGCTGAGGAGAGCGCTGAGAGCGAGCCCGAAGCTGAATAATTTTCGCATTCCCGAAATTTTTTCTTTTTCATACTTTCCTTTTTGAGAGACCGCTTATTCGTTAGGCGGTTTTTCATTTATGCAGAAATTTGCCGACCGAGTTTGTCCGCGCTGATAAACGGTCGGCGTTTTTGTTTGACGGTTTGACGGTTTGACGGTTTGACGGCGATTGTCACGGGGCGCAGTCAATAAAGTTATTTGGCAAAGATGGCGCAAACCCCTGCAAATGCTGGGTGTTTTCAAGTTTGACAGGTAGAAAAGCTGTCAATGATGGGGAAAGGCGGCTTCAAGATTGACAAATAAGAAAGCAGCTGTCAAAGATGAAAACACCTAGCAAAATCAAGGGTCTTACTCAAGTTTGACAAATAAGAATATTGTCCTAGGGAAGTTTGCGCAGTTGGTGTTTTGAGCGGGTGAACAAACATAATAAAGCTCCCTCGAGTTCTCATTTCGGGGGAGCTTTTCTGCTACTGCACGTTGTGCATATCGCCGTTGTTATCCATATAGAAATAATTGTCGGGCAGGATAAATACTAAGTACGCCGCGCCGCCCGAGGGCTGAGGGGCGGCGGTGGTGGTCTGCGCGGGCTGTGTAGTCTGTGTGATCTGCGCTGTTTGAGCCAACTCCGCGCTTTCGACCTGCGCTTCCGTATGCACCTTTTCCCCGCCCGACCTCGTGAAATGTATTATCATTCCGCCGATAACGCCTACGACTATCATGCCCGCCAGCGTTAGCGAGAGCACTATCGCGTAAAGGCTCTTCGGCACTTCCTGCCCTCGGGCAGCAGGTTCGCTCGGCGGGGGAGCGTACCTCGGCGTATCATACGGCTCAAACTGCTCGTATGGCGCGGGGTCTTCGGCATACTGCGTGGCGTAGCGGTCTGTCTGTTCGTGCTGTTCGGGCTGTTCGTGTTGCTCGGGTTGTTCTGACCGCACCACCTCAGCGCCGCAGCTCGGGCAAAACTGTGCTTCGGCGGTAAGCCTACGGCCGCAGTTCATGCAGAAGATGTTTATATTTTTCGTGTTCATATTTTAATATACCGCCGCCAAATCATTTGTACGCTCTGTATCTCGTGCGGGCGAGTATGTAGCCGATGATGCCTATTATCTCCATCACGAAAAAACGCCGTGTTTCCCGTGAATACCTGCACCAAACTATCCGCCTCAAGCTCCGCCGTGACGAGCACGTTTATCAGCTCCAGCACGCCAAAAAACAGCAGGTTCGCAAAAAATACCGCGAGGTTCGCCGAGTATGCGTTTTTGAAATACTCCGCCCTCTGCCCGCTGTCGAAAGCCGAGATCCGCTGCAGGCATTTCACGATAGAAGCCAGCGCAAGTATAGCCATTACTGCGTAAACGATGATGATGACGTACGAAACTATCACGATAGTCTGCTCGTCGCCATCTAGGTCGCCGTACTCGCTCGCCTCGCCCGTGATGTCTTTTATTATGCTGAACATCTGTGAGGGCGAAAAGTCCTCATCGCCGAAAAGATAATCGACGTTGAAAAGCTTGATGAACGGCGAGATGAGCATTACCACCGCGACACCAGCGAGAGCACCATTGGTATCATATCGCCGTTCTGCGCAGGCGCTGACTGCTGTGCGCTCTGCACATTCTGTACGTTCTTTGCATTTTGCGTGTTCATATTTTCATACTTACCCACATTATTTCCATTCGTCTGCGGCATTACCGCCCCGCACTTATCGCAAAACTTTGCGCTGTCTGCCAATTGATTTCCGCATTTCGGACAAAACATATCCTATTCCTCCATTTTAATAATAGTGTCCCCATACGGGGCGCTCTTTTTTGTATGAATCCCAATTTATCTCGTCATAGACCTCGTAGCCGTGGTAAGATGGCCATTCCTTGCCTATATCCATAACGCACTGCCCTATTATCTTGCTGTCCGGCTCCGCTTTCCACTGTATCACCATACGCTCACCGCCATAACCGGCTGTACCCGATTGCATGATAATGAAATAGCCCGCTCCCGAGTCCAGCTTTGAAAGCGCCTGCGCTATCTTTTTAGCGCCGCCCTCCTGTATGCTCTCGGGGTCGCTTGCGTCATAAGTCTTGCCAAGCTCCACGTTGTAGTCATTATCCCTGTCATAATCGCAGTGTTCCAATTCGTACAGGGGTATACCCATATTCGCCGCGTCTGACAGATTATCCATCATAGCGTTTATGGCTATTCTGGCGTTGGCATTGGCGGTTTTGAGCTGCGTCTTTTTGTGATAATTTATCATCAGCACCGAGGGCACGGCTATCGTGACAAGCACCACGACTATCACCGCCGCTGCCAAGGCCCGCTTTTTTAGCCGCGACTTCTTGTAAAATTCCGCGACCGCAGGGCTTACCACTGCGGGCTTTGAGTAGATAAAATCGTCTTTCTTCGGCGCGCGTTTTTTCTGAGCCGAGCGTTTGGCAGGCGCGGGATTTTTCGGCTGCTTCGGTTTTGGCTTTGGTTTAGGCTTGGGCTTAGGGGCAGGCTTTTGCGCTTTTTTCGGCTTCGGCGGATCAGGAAGCTTTAGCGGAGTTGGCGGCTCGCTTCTGTCCACCTGCCGCAGGTCAGCCCCGCATTTGCCGCAAAACATAGCTTCGTCAAGCAGCTGCGCCCCGCACTTCGGACAAAACATTTTTCATCACTTCCCATACCTTAGTTTTTATAATACTTGCCCCAGCGGGGGTGTTTTTCTTTGTAGGAGTCCCACTGTACGGCGTCGGTAATGGAAGCGCGGTAATAAGTGCCGTCGCTCTCCAGCGCGCACTGACCGATGACTTCGCCGTCTTTATCAGCCTTCCACTGCAAAACTATAAGCTCTTTATCGGCAGTGTATATGTCCATTACCGTGAAGTAGCCCGCTTCGCTTCCATTTTCCGCAAGAGCCTCCGCTATCTTCCTGGCGCCGCCCTCTTCTATGCTTTCGGGGTCGTTGGCGTTGTATGTAACATCGGTCTTTACAGCATAGCTTTCCTTCACGTCAACGATAGCCCCGCCGCCGCTGTATGTGCCGTCGCCCGACGAATAGCCATACATAATATCATACGCAGACATTCCGCTGTACATAGCGTCGGTAAGCAGGTCGCTCAAACTTACCGCCGCGACCTTTGCCATTGAGTTTGCGGTTTTCAGCTTACTCTTCTTCTGATAATTCACCGCGCTGGGTATGAGTATCGCCGCAATTATCGCAACTATCGCGATGACCACTGCGATAATTATAACGCTCTTTTTCATCTTTGATGGTCTGCTTACCGCGGCTGTCGGGGCAGGCTGAGCAATCGGCGCGGTCGCGGGTTTTGGATATTCCTGCGGCTGTTTATGCGGCGGGTCGCTCAACATACGCAGGTCTGCCCCGCACTTATTGCAAAACTTCGCTACGTCGGGCAGCTGCGCCCCGCATTTCGGACAAAACATTTTTCATCACTTCCGTTCAATTTAATATCCCTGTATCGCGCTCGTTATGTCGTAATATGCGTAAGTTTCGCCGTCGAGCGCCCACTTCGCGGACGACTGGTCGAAAGCCGCCGCGAGCTTCTTTTCGTACATTTTCCTCGGCACTTGCGCGTCGTTTATGTAGTATTCGTAATAGTCCTGCACATCGCCCGTGCCTGTATATGCACCGTCGGGCAGATAATATTTTCCGCTGAGTTTCAGTTTAGGCTTGCCGCCGCTTATCGTGTAAACATCGTCAGTATAGTTATCCATATGTCCGCCGACGTACTTAAATATTCCGCCCGCTTCGATATAGGAAATGCCCGAGCTGTTGCCGCCGATCAACTCTGAAACTTCGCCGTCGGCATAGGTCAGCAGACCCGAACCGCCCGCGCCGAAGCCCGAATCAAAAAAGATCTCGGGCACATCGTCGCCGTCAATATCAAGTATAGCGAACTGCGAAGAGTCGAAAAACATAGAAGAATCGCTGAAAGTTTCGGCTATCGTATTATCTATGTAGTCGATATACGCCTGCTTCCATTCGCCGCTGTCGGCGGGCTTGCTGGCTATCGTGAAATCTTGAGCAGCTTCATCATACTCGAGGTCAACTCGCGCTCTGTCATGCGCCCACGAGCCTTCTTCACGCGTAAACGCACCGTCCTCATCGGCATAGAAGCCGAATATCTCTTCGCTTTTTGAAAGCGCAAGCTCAAAAGGTTTGCCGTCTTTAAAAGAAAATACCGACGATACCGCACCGGAACCACCGCAGTTTGTATCGACTGAAAAATACTTTTTGCCGCCGTATTCCACGAGCGAATCAAAAGCTACATTGTAATTCGTGCCCCAAAAACTGTCGCGCATCAGCGTTACATTTCCCTCGCTGTCTACTCCGTACACCGCAATTATCTTATTTTCATCCTTGCCGATAAGCCCAAAAGCCTCCTTAGTACCATCGCCGTCGTAATCGTCATAGTGCCACTTGCTCGCCGCCGCGCCCGCTTCGGCTTCCATTTTTTCTTTCAGCTCGTCCTCGGAAAGGGCTGGGGACTGCTCTTTCAGTCCCAGCGCTTCGTCAAGCTTATCCTTAGCCGTATCGGACGATTCGGACTGCTTAGTGGTCTGCTGACCCTGCTCGTCCGCCGACTGCTGAGAGCCGTTTTGCGCGGTAGCAGCCGCAGTTTCACGCGAACGGGTGTCGTCATTTTCAGTACTGCCGCAGGCGGGGAGGGTGAGAGTGAGAGAAAGCGCGCAGATAAAAGATATAAGTTTCTTGCTGTTCATTTTGCAGACCTCCGTCATCAATATTTTCACTCATGATACTCGCCAAAGCTAAGCCCGCCGCCGTCATACGCTTCTGACATTATCGCATTCGGGTACTGCCCGAAAAGGTCGCCCGAGGGGGCGCTCGTCCACTGCACTGCAAAACCGTCGCTGCCGTTGAGCTGTACCCTCAGCACTATAAAATATCCCGCGTCGTCGGCGTTGTCGCAAAGCGCCTGAGCTATCTTTTTCGCGCCGCCCTCGCTGATACTTTCGGGGTCGCTCGCGTCATACACCTTGTCTGGCGTTACCTGCCAGCTTTCATCGCAGCTGCCCGAAAATACGCTGTCCATCGGGTAGCCGCAGGTCTCGGCGTCCGCCAAATTCTCAGCCAAAGCAACATAAGCCGTCTTGCTGTTGCTGTTTGCGGTTTTCAGCTGCGATTTTTTATCGTACTCGGAATCACCAGAGCCGTTCTCAGCGTCAAATTCGCTGTCTGCTTCTTCCATTTCTTCGAGCGTTACGGTGTCGGTACCATTAAGAAAAGGCAATAGCTTTCCATCAACGTTGAGTAAAATGAAGCCAAAAGACAAATATCCCATATTGTTCTCACATTCCATTACCATCATCACAAATGCTGTGGTACAGTAAGAATATCCGTCGGGAGCATCTTCTTTTTCTTCCTGCAAATACACTTTCATTATTTTGTTTTGTTCCAGCAGCTCGCTCCTTACACTTGCGCTTTCAAATTCATCGTGTGCGTTGTCAAACTTTTCCTGTGTCCTCTCGCTTTCCTCCGGTTCGATCTCACTCATCAGCTCAAGATTCACTGCTTTTTTGTAAGCCTCAAAATCGTCAGCCGCTATCGCCTTAGCCAAATTCATGCAGGAGTTTACATATCTGTCGAGCTGCGCCTTATCGGTGTTTACGCCATCGCCGAGTAAGGTCTTGTATTCGTAGTCGGTGTTTATCTCGATATCCGCATCGTCTGCTGCCGCGCCGCCTGCAATAACGTCCATTACCGACTTTTTGGAGTCTGAGGCGCTGTTATCGCCCGCGCCGGCGCTTGCAGAGCTTTTGCTGTCTTTATTGTGTTTTTTGCTTGACAAGCCGCTGCTTCCGCAGCCTACCATACTCATCGCGATAAGCACCGCACATACCGCCGCTGTTAATTTTTTCATAGTCTTTACCTCCGTTGTGTCTGTATATTTGCATTTATTTGCGTGCAAGATAATTATAGCATTTGTATGAATGCAAATCAAGCCTTTTACGCGCTATATGTGATAAAATCTACATAATAACTAAATAGCTAAGGAGCAGTTTGTATGTATTTTTATCAGCGTATGCGATATGCGCGAGGATAACGACCTCTCGCAGGAAAAAGTCGCAAAGATCCTCGGCATCACCCGCCAGCAGTACCAGCTTTACGAAAGCGGCAAGCGCGAGATACCCCTTCACCTCTTTATCCAACTCGCAAAGTTCTATAAGGTGTCCGCCGATTACCTCGCGGGTATCGAGACCCACCACGGCTGAACGGCTGAACCGCCCTGCCCTATTTTATTCTACCATTTTTCGACACGCCTTTCAATAATTGCGGCGAAACTTGCATTTTTACGGCGAAATTTACACATATCGAATATTTTGTTAATACTTTTACTCTTATATTTTCCAATTTTCTTTGTTTTCCACTTGAAAAATCTTAATTTCTCCTTATCTTCATTGACATCCACGCTTTGAGATGTTATAATTTATTCATAAAACAAAAGGCAACTCAAACGTTACTGATATAAGGAGATATGCACTATGAAAAAAATATTGGCTGCGGCGCTTGCCGTTACCCTTACTTTCGGCTCTTCTGCCGCCGTTTTTGCTGAGCCTGCGGCTTCGCCCGACCTGATCGACGCTTACGAAAGCCTTCTTTCTGACAGCGCAGATGACAGCTCGCTCGCGGACGACACTGCGGATACCGATGATTCTGCCGACTCTGCTGAAGATACCTCGTCCAAAACAGAGGAAAACAGCGCGGCTGATACTAAGTCTGCCGACGAAAGCGCCGCCGACATCACCGCTGAGGCAAGCGTGCCTAAGGGTCTGAAATATAAAGCCGACAACGACGGCAATATCACCATCACCGGCTTTAAGAGCAAGGCTAAGTCGCTCACCATTCCCGCTGAGATAGACGGCAAGCCCGTTACCGCTATAGGCGAGGCCGCTTTTCAGGAAAACACCACCCTCGAGAAAATAGTTATCCCCGAGGGCGTTGAGAGCATCGGCGATATGGCTTTCTACGCCTGCGAAAACCTCAGCGATATTACCATACCCTCTACCGTGCAGGATTTCGGCATGTTGGCTTTTCTCGAGAGCGCATGGCTGAACAATAAGGTCGCAGAAAACCAGTACGTTGTGGTAAACGATGTACTCGTAAGCGCAAACTACGTTGTCGGCACGGCTAAAGTACCCGATGGCGTAAAGCGCATAGGCAGCGGCGCATTCGCGGGCGCGCTGGTTTTCAGCGTCAAGATACCTGACAGCGTTACGCAGATAGATGAGGGCGCTTTCATGCTCTGCATGGCGCTTTACCGCATAACCATACCCGCATCTGTTGAAAGCATAGGCGACGCGGCTTTCTCGATGTGCTTATCCCTCGAAAGCGTTGACATCAAGCCCGGCGTAAAGACCATTGGCGAAGCGGCGTTCGTCGCCACCTCGCTCAAGACCGTAAAGATGCCAGAAAGCGTAGAGAGCGTCGGCAACTCCGCATTCTCGCTCTGCGATTCGCTCAAGACCGTCATAATCTCTAAGAGCGTAAAAACCATCGGCACGGAAGCTTTCGCCGACTCGCCCGTAAAGAACATCTGGTACACCGGCAGCGCCGACGAGTGGAACGCCATAGAGGGCGATTTCAGAAAAGACATAAAGTCCGCAAAAATGCACTGCAACAAGCCCGAGAGCCTGCGCCTCATCTCCGAAGCGCGCATAAAACTTTCCAGCAGCAAGTACGTTTACGACGGCAAGACCAAGACCCCCGAAGTCCGCGCATACCTCGGCGGCAAAAAGCTCACACTAAATAAAGACTTCACCGTTTCTTACTCCAATAACAAGAATATAGGCATGGCGACCGTTACCGTAAAGGGCTGCGGCGAATACAGCGGAAGCTTCAGCAAAACTTTCAAAATATCCACCGCTAAGCAGAAGATAACCAAGATAAAGGCAGCTAAGGGCGGCTTTACCGCAAAGTGGGAAAAGCAGAGCATGGCTGATGGCTACCAGCTCAAATATGCCAACAATTCCGACTTTGAAAACGGCAAGTCGAAGTATGTAAAGACCAACAGCACGACCTCGCTGAGCGTAAGCAAGCTGAGATCGGGCAAGACATGTTTCGTAAAAGTACGCAGCTACACCACCGTAGGCGGCAAGAAGATCTACGGCGACTGGTCTGACGTAAAGGTCATCACCACAAAGTAAACCGCAGATCATACACATTCGGCATAAATGCGAAAAGTGATTTTTAGGTACTGATATTAAGAAACGGGAGAAAGCCTTTTTGAAGCTTCCTCCCGTTTTTGGTGCTGTTTTACTTTATAAATCCCGCCGCCGCGCAGGTTATGTTGTCTATGCCGCCGTGCGCCAGCGCGCTTTTTACAAGCTCTTTCGCGCAGCCGAGCGTTTCGCCCGACATTATCCGCGCTATCTCCTCCAGCGGACACATATCGTAAAGGCCGTCGCTGCAAAGCAGCAGCTTCATGCCGTGCTCGAGCTGTATAGGCTCGTAGGTCTGCGCCGTAAGCCCTCTGCCGTCTACGTCTACGCCCAGAAAAAGCGTAAGCTTGTGGCTGTCGGGACTATTTTCCGCCTCCTCGAGCGTGTAGATGTTCGCCATGTACTTGCGCATAGCAAGCGTGTGGTCAAAGCTTATTTGGTCGATGTTCCCGCCCGCGCAGAGGTATATCCTGCTGTCGCCCAACGAAAAGGGGTAAGCCACCCCGCCGCGGATATACACAAGCGCAAAGGTAGTGCCGCCGCGGTGAGAGCCGCTGTTTCCCAGCAGGCGGCATATCTCGCCGTTCACCTCCGCGACGTACTCGTTCACCGCGCCCTCCAGCCTTTCGGCGGGCAGGGTGTTGAGCTTTTCAAAAAGCGCCGCGCTGTACACCGCAGCCGTTTCAGCCGCAAGGTCGCCGCAAGCCTCGCCGCCCATGCCGTCGCAGACTTCCAGCATAAAAGCCCCGCCCGTCATCTGCTCGCGGTAGGTGAGCGCGCTCTTCTCCCGCCGCCTGCGGTAGCCGTTCAGCGAAAAGCTGTCCTCGTTCACTTCGCGCACAAGCCCGCTGTGGGTGCTTATGCTAATATCAAATGTCATATTCGGCATGGCGAACGCCCGCTGTGCCTTTATTTTCAGTTCGTCTTTCTTCACTTTCATCTTGCCTACCCCCTGCGCAAGTTAGGAGTCGTGGTTTCTTATTTTCAGGCTGAGTATGCTCACGACGTAGCAGACGGCGCTTATCAGCGCGCACATTCCCCACGCGCTCATAAGGTTGCCCGCAGTGTGGTCATAGCAGTCCTCAGTTTCCAGCTTCACCACCTGCGGGAACACCTCGCTGAGTTTCAGCGGAAAAGCGTCGCTGTTTAGGTCGGCGGTGCTGCCGAAAGCGCTCATGCCCCACTTGCTGAAAGTTATGTAAGAGATCTTCTCGCTCCAGCTCGTGAGGTCGAAAAGCACGCCGCTCATTATTAGCTGCAATATCAGCACGAATGGCATTATCGTCATGGCGGTGGTGGGCGTGCCCGCTATCGAGCTTATCATTATGCCCATTATGTCCGCGCCGAATGTGATGAGCAGTATAGTTATGAAATATTCCGCTATCGCGGGCATGATTATGCCATCGCTGTTAAAGTCGATAAAAGCCACGCATACCGCCGTCATTATCACCGACTGTATCAAGCAGATGATAAACTGCCAAAGCACGTTCGCCGTGACGTAAGCCGAGATCTTCATGCCAGAGCGGTACTCGGCGCGTATTATCTCGTGCTCTTTGCAGATATTCTGTATAGAGTTGAATATGCCTATCCATATCCCCGCCGAAGCTATCGAGAAAAAGCCCGATTTCGTAGCCTCGTAGGTGGTGAACATATCTTTTCCGACCACCAGCGCCACTATCAGCGAGATTATCGCCGCGAACACTACGAATTTCCAAAACTTCTCTTTCAGCGCTATTCGCCGTATCTTTTTGAAGTATATCGAGGTCTGCGCCGCGAATGATGCGTTATCCAATGTTCCTGCCCCCAGTCAGCATTTTGTATTTGCGGATGTATTCGTCCGCCCTGCCCTTGCCGCCCTCGGCAGGCGGGTTTATCTCTATCATTATGTCCTGCAATCTGCTCACGCCGAAAAACGCCAGCGCGTTTTCCACGCTTCCGTAAAAGGCTAGGTGTCCCGCGCGGTCTACCGAGTTTCGCGCCAGCACTATCACTTTGGTGAAAAGGCTCTTTTTCACGCCGTCTATCACCTGCACCGCGTCGTCCGGCTCGTGGGTTATCACCATTACTATCTTGTTTTCCTGCGATATTTCTTTCAGTATCTCCATCTGCTGCGTGCGCGAAGCCGCGTCCAGACCCGAATCCGGCTCGTCGCAGATGAATACCTTCTGAAAGCCGACGAGCTGATTCGCCACCGCCGCCTTTTTCTGCTGACCGCCGCTTAGCTGACCTATCAGCTTGTTTTGGTGCTCTTTTATGCCGACGTGCTCGAGTATATTATCCACCCTCTGCTCGCGCTCCTGCTTGGTGCAGCTTCCCAGCTTTATGCCCGCCGTATCCATCAGCGTGTTGCGCACGGTGTCGTTCTTGCGCAAGGTGAGGAACTGCGGCACCATGCCTATCTGCGATTTCATGTTCTTGAAATTTTTGTATAAGTCCTGCCCGTTGAGTATTATCCTGCCCTCAGCCTTGCTCTCGCCCAATATCGCGCGGATAAGCGTGGTCTTGCCCGCGCCCGAGCCGCCGAGTATAAGCACAAAGTCGCCGTTTTCAAACTCGGCGCGTATGTCTTTCAGCAGGGTCTTTCTGCCGAAGTCTACTTTCTTCGCGCGTATATCCACCATCAGCGCCGAGCGCTCTTTTCCGCCGCCGTTATTGTAAAAAAGCCTGCCGTGGGTCATGACGAGCGTGGTGTTCGCTATGCGTATAACGTCGTTGTCGAAAAGCCGCGTCTGCCGCGAGATCTCTTCGCCGTTCACGCCCACGCCGTTGGTGCTGCCGTTATCCTCTATATACCAGCAGCCGCCCTCGTGCAGCATCATAGCGTGGCAGCGCGAAGCCATAAGGTCGCCCAGCCGCAGAGTGCAGTTCTCGCCCCTGCCGATGCTCAGCGCGTCCATGCGGCTAATATCCAGCGTGCTCCATTTCTCGTTCATATCAAAGCTCGTGCTGAAAACTATCAGCACCGCGTCGGGGTGCGGCGAATGAAGCTCGGCGTGGTCTATGCGGATAATATCGCCGTCTGAAAGGCGGTATGCGCGCGAGCCGCGGTCGTTGTACGGCGCTAGGCGCTCGCCGTTTATGTATGTGCCGTTGTAGCTGTTGTTGTCGATATAGTAATACGCGCCGTCAGAGTCGTCGAATATAAATTCGCCGTGGCGGCGGCTGACTATCTGCGAGAGCAGACGTATATCGCAGTCTGCCTGCGGATAATCGCGCCCCAGCGTTTTATCTCCCGTAAGGGTCACCACCGTGGGCTTGCAGAGCTTATCTATTATCAGCAGCGAGGCCGTTTTCGCGGGCTTCGGTTTGTAGTAAATAGTACGGTTCGTATCCATCTTCAAAGCTTCCCTCATTCATATCGTATGTATTTGTACAGCTTAGCCTGCGCGCCGCTCTCGCCGTCCTCCATATTCAGCACATAAAACACCAGCAGCACCGTTATCGCCACCGTGAATATCGTGATTATTACAGACAGCACGGCGAATGGGCTGCGCTTTTGCTTTTTCGGCGCAGGCGCAGGGGCGTGGCGGTATGTTCCACGCGGCGGGTATGTGCCGTACTGCCCGTTCGGACGGTATAAATTGTTTGGTCTGTAAGAGCCGTACTGCCGCGGCGCGGGTCTTTGCCCCGTGGGATAACGCCCGCCGGGGTTAGGGTCATTCGTATTGCCGGCGCGATACTGCGGCGGGCGCTGCTGAGGTCTTGCAGGCGGGCGGCGGTTTATCACCGGCGAAACAGGCGAAACGTTTTGCGGACGGTTTTTCTGCTGCGCCCTCTGCGGCTCTTCGCCCTCGCCAGCGTAAACGGTAGCGTAGGCGTCCTTAGCGGCGGGCTTCGGCATTATCTTAGGCTGACAGCGGCTCTCGACCTTGCCGTTATTAAACGCTTCTATTATCTCGCCCGCGTCCTGAAAGCGGTCTTCGGGGCGGTAGGCGCAGCATTTCATAACTATCTCTTTCAGCAGCGCCGAGCCGTTTTTCGGCGGAGGGAATGCTTTTCCGTTCAGCCGCGCGAATATAGCGTCGTTCACCTGATTTTCCGTAAAGCTGCCCTCGGTCAGCGGCAGCATATTGTCATTCAGCAGGTAGTAGAGCGTTATGCCGTATGAGTAGATGTCGGCGGTATTGGCGTAGCGGCGGTTGGTGCGCTGAACGTTCCATACTTCGGGCGCTATGAAAGGCTGAGTGCCCGCGAGGGTAGAGCAGCTGCTCGATTCGCCCTGTTTCGATACGCCGAAATCCCCCAGCAGGTAATCGCCGTTTTCGTCGATGAATATGTTCTCTACCTTTACGTCGCGGTGGAGCATATTTATATCGTGCATAGCTTTCAGCGCGGCGGCTATCTGCGTGGCGAGCTTCTGCACCTGCGCGGTATCCAGCGCGCCGCTCCGCTTCATCTCGTCGGCAAGGGCGGTGTAGTAATTCATCTGTATCAGCACGTCGAAGCCGACAAGCTCGCCGTTATCGCCGCGAATATCTTTTATAGAGTCGGCTATGCAGTGAACGAGGTAGGGGTAGCCCTCGAGCTTGTGCATATTCTTTATCTCCTGCACCACGGCGCTGCGCCGCTGCTCTATATAGGTCTGCGTATCCACATTCTTCGGCTTCAGCGCGTCGTTTACTATTATAGGTATTATCTTTACCGCCGAGTAAGCTGTTTCGCCGTAAAAATCGCGCCGCAGCTTATACACTTTGCCGAAAGAGCCGCCGCCGATAAAGCTTTCTCTATACCAGTTTTCCCAAAGCGGCTCGTAAGAGCTGAGCCTTTCGCCAATATCCTGCATACTTCATTCTTCCCCTTTATTTGAGAATATTTGAGTTTCAATATATTATCTGTCTTATTATAGCATATTTTTTGACAAATTTCAACATGAGGTCATTACAAAAGGTGAGTTTTGAAAACATCATTGTAAAAAAATCATGAACGTGCTTGACTTTGCCGCTATTCCTGCTATAATAAGCAATGTACGATTTCGTACATAAAGGAGAGTATATCTATATGAAAATTAGGTTATCAGATCATTTTACTTACTCGCGGCTGCTGCGCTTTACGCTGCCCTCTGTCGTGATGATGATATTCACCTCGATATACGGCGTGGTAGACGGCTTTTTCGTATCAAATTACGCAGGCTCTACCCAGTTTGCCGCCGTGAATTTTATCATGCCGTTCCTTATGGTATTCGGCGCGGTGGGCTTTATGGTCGGCGCGGGCGGCAGCGCGCTGGTATCTATGAAGCTGGGTCAGCAGCAGAAGGATAAGGCTAACGAGATATTCTCGCTGCTGATATACGCGCTGATAAGCGTGGGCGCGGTGTTCACCCTGCTGGGGATAGCGCTAATGCGCCCCGTAGCTCAGGCGCTCGGCGCGGACGCAGATATGCTCGGCTACTGCGTTACCTACGGCAGGATTATAATGCTGGCGCTCGTGCCATTCATGCTGCAAAACATTTTCCAGAGCTTTTTCGTTACCGCCGAAAAGCCGCATTTTGGGCTGTACGTCACGATAGCGGCGGGCGTTTCAAATATGGTGCTCGACTGGTTTTTCCTCGCGGTGCTGCACAAAGGCGTTGCGGGCGCGGCGGCGGCTACCGCCATTAGCCAGTGCATCGGCGGGATCATACCTCTGATATATTTCATATCACCAAACAGCAGCGATCTGCGCCTCGGCAAAACGCATTTCGACGGCAAAGCTTTGGCTAAGACCTGCACCAACGGCTCTTCGGAATTTATGACAAACGTTTCTATGTCGCTGGTAAATATGCTCTACAATTATCAGCTCATGCGGCTCACGGGCAAAAACGGCGTTTCGGCATACGGCGTTATAATGTACGTCAGCTTTATATTCGTAGGTATGTACGTCGGCTACTCGATAGGCACTGCGCCCGTTACCGGCTACCACTACGGCGCGAAAAATCATGACGAGCTGAAAAGCATACTGCGCAAAAGCCTGCGCATAATCGGCACGGCGGCGCTCGTCATCGCTATGATCGCGCAGCTTGCCGCGCCGCTTCTCGCGAAGATATTCGTCGGCTACGACCCCGAGCTTTACGCCATGACCGAGCGGGCTTTCCGCATATACTCGCTCTCGTTCCTGCTCTCGGGCTTCAATATCTACGCTTCGTCTTTCTTCACGGCGCTCAACAACGGTCTTATCTCGGCGCTGATATCTTTCGGCAGAACGCTTGTCTTTCAGATATTCAGCGTGCTTCTGCTGCCTGCTATATTCGGGCTTACAGGCGTTTGGTGCGCGATAGTGGTTGCGGAAGCGCTGGCGCTGGTGCTTTCGGCGACTTGTCTGATAAAGCTGAAAGGCAGGTACCACTATGCTTAAAGTCGAGATGAAGGAGATAAACAGTATAATCGGCACGGTGAACGGCATTTACCGCGAAGCTGCGCGAAAGCTCGGCGTGTCAGACAGCGAGCTGAACATACTCTACATGATATACGATCAGGGCGAGGGCTGCCGCCAAAGCACCATCTGCCGAATGACAAATCTGCCGCGCACCACGGTAAATTCATCGCTGCGGCGGCTGGAAAAGGCGGGAATGATCTACCTAAAGCAGGGCGAGGGGCGCAACACGCTGATATACCTGACCCCGCGCGGCAGCGAGCACATGAAGAGCACCGCCGAACGACTGGTAGCGGCGGAAAACGCTTTCTATACCCGCTGGACTGCTGAGGAGCGCGAGCAGTTCACGGCGCTGTACCGCCGCTTCGCGCAAGACCTCGCCGCCGAAGTGGAGAAGATATGAACAATGCGATTTATGAACAGCAGGTGAACAAGCCTGCTGTTTTCGCGTTATAAGCGCCAGTTTCGCCAAAAGCCTTGAAAAGCGGCGGGCTGTGTGGTAATATGATATTGGACAAAAGAAAGAGGTAAGATACCCCGATCTTAATAACAAAAAGTCCCCCCTGTAAATGCAGAAAGAGCCGGCACGCTTTTATTACAGCGAATGCAGGCTCTTTTTGTATAGGCGTTATTCTGTTCGGCAAATTTTAGGCGCGCTCGGCGGATACGACAGACTTATCTGACTCGGCAGACTCGGCGGACTTTTTCTCAAAAAGCTTCATCAGATTTCTTACGGCGGGCCCGGCGTAGAATATCTGCCAGCAAAGCGCCATAGGGAAATTCTGCACTACTTTTTGCAGCCAAAGGGCTATCACCTGCTTGCCGGGGTGCATGAAAAGGCAGGTCGCGAGCAAGCTCATTATCGCGCACATCACGCATACTATCATAGAGGACATAGCGAGCGTTATCGCAATAGGGCTGCTCTGCGGCGTTACAAAGCGAAAAGCCAGCTTAGCGGCGGCGCGCTCCGCCACCAGAAGTTCTAATATCACGGCTGCGGGCCACATTATAGGTATCTCGTGAAAAGCCAGCAGGAATACGGCGTTGCTCATGCCGCCCTTATCCAGCGCTATATTGTAGCACACCATAGCGTACACCATCACGAAAGCCATTACGGCGGTGAATACGAAATTTCCGAGTTTACTTTTCTGCATAAAAAAATCTCCTTTACATTTCAATAGACTGCGAACAATTTTTTGTGTTGTTCGTTATCACGAATGTAAAAGAGAACCCTCGTGTGCGTTTCCAATAAGACCAGTAATCATTCAATTTTTTGCAGATTTTATTTTATCACACTTTGCGGTATCTGTAAAGCCCCGCGGCGCGATTTCGTAGACTTTCATAAACCGCCGCGCCCCCGCGCGAAAAATTTTTGTCGCTTTTTCACGCCATTCTTGACAATCTGCCGAAAAACTGCTAAAATTATATCAAGCGTATAAAAAAGATACCAGCGCACTTTTAGAAACCATAAGCGTTGGCGTTAGATAGAAAGTAGGTACTTGATATGATAAACAGATCTGAACTGCCCGCCTGCCCCGTGGAAACTACCTTGCTGCTCATCGGCGATAAGTGGAAGGTGCTTATACTGCGCGACCTGCAAACGGGCACTAAGCGCTTCGGCGAGCTGAAACGCTCGGTGGGCGGAATATCGCAGAAAGTGCTGACCTCAAATCTGCGGGATATGGAGGATAACGGGCTGGTAACGCGCGAGGTATTCGCCGAAGTGCCGCCGCGCGTAGAGTACACCCTCACCCCGCTGGGCAAAAGTATGTCGCCGATACTGGAAGCTATGGCGAAATGGGGCGCGGCTTACAAAGCGGGCGTCGCAGGCATCGCGGAAACGGCGGGCGAAGAAAATTGAGCGCTGTACTGAAAAAAGCTGCGGACTTCGCGCGGCGCGAAACGGTGCTGCTCGCGGCTATGGGGCTTGCGGCGGTATCGGCAGTATTCGTGCCGCCCAGCAGGGCTTACGCGGAGTACATCGACTTCCGCACGCTGGGGCTGCTGCTTTCGCTGATGGCGGTGACCGAGGGTTGCAGGCGAATGGGCATTTTCGAGCGTGCGGCGGGCTTGCTGACCCGCTCGGCACACACGCATTTTCAGCTTGTGCTCGCGCTGACGGCGGCTTGCTTTTTCGCGAGCATGGCTATCACGAACGACGTTGCGCTGATAACCTTCGTTCCGCTGAGCCTTGCCGCGCTGAGCAGGCTCGAGGGCGGCGCGCGGCTGGCGATACCCGTTACCGTAATGCAGACCATCGCCGCGAACCTGGGCAGTATGCTCACCCCGATAGGAAATCCGCAAAATCTGTATCTCTACGGGCTTTCGGGTATGCGTGTCGGGGGATTTATAAAGCTTATGCTGCCGTACACCCTGCTGGCGGGGGCGATGCTCGCGGGGTGGGCGTATATGCTCTGCCGCAAAAAAGGCGCTCTCTCGGCGCTGCCCGCGCAGGATATGCCGACCGATAATACCGACCTGCCCGAGATACACCGCGGCAGGCTGGCTATGTACGCCGCGCTTTTCGCGCTATGCCTGCTGACCGTAGCGCGGGTACTGCCGTGGCAGGTCGCGGCTGCGGCGGCGCTGATATGCACCCTTGCCGCCGACCGCGCGGTGCTGAAAAACATCGACTGGAGCTTGCTGCTGACATTCTGCGGATTTTTCATCTTTATCGGCAACGTCAGCGCCGTACCTGCGTTCAGCGGCGCACTGCGCAGGTTCATCGGCGGGCGCGAGCTTTTTACAGCGGCGGCTGCGAGCCAGATAATAAGCAACGTGCCCTGCGCGATACTGCTCTCGGCCTTTACGGATAACGTCCGCGCGCTGATAGTCGGCACAAACATCGGCGGACTGGGCACGCTCATCGCCTCTATGGCGAGCCTTATCTCGTACAAGCAGATATGCCGCGAAAAGCCCGCTGAAAAGGGCAGATATCTAGCCTGCTTCACCGCCGCGAACGCGGTGTTCCTGCTTGCGATGGCTGTTTTGGCAATAATTCTTTGATAGGAGAACCCAAGACCTTGAAAACGAACAAGATAGTGCTTTTAGACGACGACCCGAACTACATACGCCTTTTTGCCGAGGCTTACGCCGAAGCCGCGCCCGAGGGGGACGAGCTTGTAACTTTCGGCAGCGAGGACGTCTGCACCGAGTACATACGCCGCAATTACATGGATATTTCGGCGCTTTTTATCGACATCGAGCTTAAAAAGACCAACGGTATAGAGCTTGCCTCCTGCATAACCCACGCTTACCGCAGCATACCCGTGGTGTTTGTTAGCAGCTACGCCGAGAAATACTGTCAGGATATTTTTCTGCGCGATATTGACCTCACCCCCGCGGCTTTTATGACCAAGCCCGCCGACCCCGCCGCCGTGCGCAAAACGCTGGATAAACTGCGCGCCTTAGCCGATACCGAGCGCGAAACGCTGATGGTGAAAAGCGGAGGGCAGACCCTCTTCCTGCCCTCAGAGGAGATAATCTACATCGAAAGCAGCAACAAAACGCTCGTGATACACAGCGAGGGCGGCGACCTGCCGATAAACGGCAAGCTGGGCGAGCTGCTGCGCGACCTGCCGAAAAGCTTTTTGCAGTGCCACAAAAGCTACGCCGTAAACAGCGCCCGCATAATCTCATTCACCTCGCGCAGCGTTACGCTAACAGGCGGCGTGCGTCTGCCCGTCAGCCGCGGATTTTCGCAGGAATTTTCCCGCCGACTGGTAGCGCTGAAAGGCTTTGGCGGCTGATAGCAAATAACAGACCTATACACAATTGATTAAAAAATTCAGTATTGTTTTTTTGAAATTTTTGTGATATAATTGCTCTTACAAAAATAATAGTATGAAGAAAATAAGCAATGTAACTTTTTGTAAGTTTGTAAGGGTGAGTAATGAAAATGAAAAAAGAAAAAAACGGCGCTAAGATAGATATGCTGAACGGCTCTATCTGGAACAAGCTGCCGCTTTTCGCGCTGCCCGTGGCTGCCACCGCCATACTGGAGCAGCTTTTTAATGCCTCAGACCTAGCGGTAGTGGGCAATTTCACGGGCGATAAGAGCACGATAGCGGTCGCGGCAGTGGGCGCGAACAGCCCCGTCATCGGGCTGATACTGAACCTTTTCATAGGCGTGGCGCTTGGCGCGAACGTAATCATCGCAAACGCCATCGGCAGCGGCGATGAAAAAACAGTACACAAGGCGGTGCATACCTCTATAATCGCGGCTCTGCTGGGCGGCGCGGTGATAGCGCTGCTGGGCGAGCTTTCGGCAGGGTGGATAATGAACGCGCTGAACCTGCCCGCAGAGGTCTACCCATACGCCATGCAGTACCTGCGGATATACCTGCTGGGTATGCCCGTAATATTCCTCTACAACTTCGAGGCGGCGATATTCCGCAGCGTGGGCGACACACGTTCGCCGCTTATCGCGCTATTTTTCTCGGGACTGCTGAACGTAGCGCTGAACCTCTTTTTTGTAATAGTGCTGAAAATGACAGTCAGCGGAGTTGCGACCGCCACGGTCATCTCAAACCTTCTCAGCTCGGCTATACTTCTGCGAAAGCTTATCCGCAGCGACAAGATAATCAAAGTAGACCCGAAAAAGCTTCGCATACACCGCTCGGTATTTCTGCGAATAATGCGCATAGGCATGCCCGCGGGCTTGCAGGGCGCGGTATTCTCTTTTGCGAACATCGTAGTGCAGTCGGCTATAAACAGCCTGGGTACAGACGTTATAGCGGCTTCGAGCGCGGCTTTTAATCTCGAGATACTGGCTTACTACATAATAAACTCATTCGCGCAGGCTTGCACGACCTTTGTCGGACAAAACTACGGCGCGAAGAAAATGCGCCGCTGCCGCCGCACGCTGGTGCTCAGTCTGCTGGAGGATACCGCCGCGGCAGCCCTCGCGATAGGCATAGTGCTCGCCGCCGGCAAGCCGCTGCTTTCGATATTCAACAGCGACCCCGCGGTAATCAGCATAGGCTATACGCGCCTTATCTACATATTCTCGGGCTACTTTTTCAGTATGCTGTACGAGGTGATGTCGGGCTATATGCGCGGCTTCGGAATATCCTTCGTACCCGCCCTGCTGACCACCCTCGGCGTATGCGGAATACGCCTTACATGGATAAAATTCGTATTCCCCGCCAGCAGAACGTTTGAAACGATAATGACCGTCTACCCTATAAGCCTTGCGGCGACCGCCATGCTGATAATGCTGGCGCTGCTCTTCACCCGTCCCGCACACAAATTCGAGCGTATGCACGGCACGAACGACGAGTGACTGACGACCCCACACAAAAGCAAAAGACCTGCACCGTAAAAAGTGCAGGTCTTTGTTATTATGCTTTAGTTTTTGTCGGCGTACTGCTTCTACCGCGATACGCGGGGCGTTTATTTGCTGAGGTCGCACTTTCTCACCGCGTCGCGCACTTTGAGGACAAATGTCGGCGAAACGGAAAGCTCGTCTATGCCCATGCGCAGGAAAGTTTCGGTAAGGGTGGTATCTGCCGCAAGCTCGCCGCAAATGCCTATCCAAGCGCCGTTTTTGTGAGCGTTTTCGGCGGACATCTCTATCAGGCGAAGTATAGCCTCGTGGTGGGTATCGCAGAACTGCTCTATATCGGGGTTCTGGCGGTCGCAGGCGAGGGTATACTGGGTGAGGTCGTTTGTGCCTACGCTGAAAAAGTCCACCATCGGGGCGAGCTTATCGCTGATAACGGCGGCGGCGGGCGTTTCTATCATGATTCCCAGCTCTACATTTTCGCTGTACTCTATACCCTGTTCTCTCAGCTCAGCCTTTACCTCGTCGCAGACGGCGAGCACGCGCTGTACCTCAGAAACGCTGGTTATCATTGGGAACATTATGCCCAGGTCGCCGTAAACGGAAGCGCGGTAGAGGGCGCGCAGCTGTGTCTTGAATATCTCGGGGCGGGTAAGGCAAATTCTTATAGCGCGGAAGCCGAGAGCGGGGTTTTCTTCTTTTTTCAGCCCGAAGTAATCCACCTGTTTATCCGCGCCTATATCCAGAGTACGGATTATGACTTTTTTGCCCGCCATGCTTTCGAGCACGCGTTTATAAGCGTGGAACTGCTGTTCCTCGGTAGGGTAATCGGTATTTTCCAGATACAGAAATTCGCTGCGGAAAAGGCCTATGCCGCCTGCGTCGTTAAGAAGCACTGCACCGATATTATCCACGCTGCCTATATTGGCATAAATATTTATCTTTTTGCCGTCAAGGGTAACGTTCTCCTTGCCCTTCAGGTCTTGGAGCAGGCGTTTTTTCTCCTCATCGGCGGCGCGTTTTTCCTCCATCTTTGCGAGGGTCTGTTCATCGGGGTCGAGGTATATCTCGCCTGTAAAGCCGTCTACGATAGCGGTATCGCCGTCGTTTATCTGCGCGAGGAACTCATCGCCCACGCCGATAACTGCGGGTATGTTCATATTACGCGCGAGTATCGCGGTATGTGAATTTGAAGAGCCGTGCGCGGTAACGAAAGCGAGCACCTTATCCTTATCGAGCGAGATAGTTTCGCTGGGGGCGAGGTCGTCGGCGCATACTATCATTTTATCGTTAGTTTCCGCGCCGTCAGCCGCCGCGCCTGTAAGGTTAGCGATCATCCTATTAGAAATATCCTTAACGTCGGCGGAGCGCGCCTGCATATACGGGTCGTCCATCGAGGCGAACATCTCAGCGAAGTTATCGGCGGTAAGGGCTACTGCGTACTCGGCGTTTACGCTCTGGCTGTCGATGATATTTTCTATCGACTCGTTATAATCGTCGTCCTCGAGCATCATCATGTGTATCTCGAAGATCTGCGCGTTAGTTTCGCCGACCTCTTTAAGCGCCTTTTCGTATATTTTCCGGAGCTGTTCAGCGGCGGCGGCCTTAGCCTGCGCTACCCTTTCCTTTTCCTTTTCGGTATCCTCAACGCGCACTCTCTTTATTGCCGCGTCGGGCTTTTTGAAAACTGATATTTTTCCGATAGCCACTGCGCCGTACACGCCTTTTCCGTTAAACTTTTTCATATCCGGTCAACTCCTTTTTATTTTTTTTGATTTTGTAGATTGCTGGGGGTGTGGAGATTTTGAGTTGGGGGCTTTTACTTTGTTCGTTCAAGGGCTTGCGCCCTTGAAGGGTTGCTTTGTTTGGGCGACGAACTAGGAAAATCCCTCTATCGCAGGGATTTTCCTCTTGTATAACAGTCCACCGGACTGTTATCCAATTCACCTTTTTCGGAGCTCCCTTCGGATTGGGGAATTTCGCGCTCTGCGGAGCGCGCCGATGGGCTCTGCCCCTCGACCCCGCAAGCGGCTGGCGCGCCGCTTGATCACGCGCTTTTTTTATCTTCACGCCGTTCGTTTGTTCGTGCTCGGCGTTCTTGCCGCGACTTTTTCTTTGTTGGAACTCCTGCTTTTACAAATTTTCCTCGAAGAATTTCTTTATCTCCGCGATAGCGGCTTCCTCATCTGCACCCTCGGCTTTCACCGTTACGGTATCGCCATGCTTCACGCCAAGCGCCATTACCGCCATCAGCTTCGTCAGCGCAGCCTCTTTCTCGCCTTTCGCGATCGTCACGCTGCTCTCAAAAGCTTTTGCCTTCTTCGCCAGCATTCCCGCAGGTCTAGCGTGTATGCCTATCTCGTCTGTGATCGTGTAGTTAAATTCTTTCATGTCGGTATCCTCCTGTTATTTCGTTATCTTTATAATATTTTCTCCCGCCGCGGTCTCGCCCTCTTTCAGCTGCTCTACCGCCGCGTAATCGTCCGTGTTGCATATCATCATCGGCGTGGTGACTTTATAGCCCGCCGCCTTTATCTGCTCAATATCGAATGTCAGCAGCAGGTCGCCTTTCTTTACTTCCTGCCCGTCGCTGACGTGCGCTTCAAAGTATTTTCCGCCAAGCTTTACGGTGTCTATTCCGACGTGCATCAGCACTTCCGCGCCGCCTGCCGACACCATGTTCACCGCGTGCTTTGTATCGAAAACGCTGTCTATCTTGCCGTCGCAGGGGGCGTAAAGTTTGCCCTCGCTAGGCTCTATCGCCGCGCCTTTGCCCAGTATTTCCTGCGAGAACACATCGTCCTCCACCTCGCTGAGCTTTATCGCCTTGCCGTTCATATGCGCGCCGATGATCTCGGTTTCCGCAGAAGCGTTTTGTGCGTTTTCCGACTTTTCAGCCTGCTTCTCTGAATTGTCCGCAGTATTATCCGCGCCGCCGAGAAGTTCTTCGGGGTGGTCGGAATACGGAGTATCTAAGAAGTCCTCAAGATTTGATTTTATTACCGAAACCTTAGGCCCGTAGATGACCTGCACGCCGCTGCCCTTGTGGATAACGCCGCTCGCGCCGCTTTCTTTCAGCGCCTTGTCGTCTACTTTATCAGAGTCTGCAACGGTCACTCTCAGGCGGGTAGCGCAGCAGTCGAGGTCGGAAATGTTAGTTTTTCCGCCAAGACCCGTCAGTATCAGCGCGCTCACGATGTCCTCCGCTTTTGCAGCAACTGCGCCCGCGCCCTGCTTTTTATCCTGCATATCGGCGCGGCGGTAAAGCTTCGGCTCTACGTCGTCCGCCTCTCTGCCGGGGGTCAAGAGGTTGAGTTTGGTTATCATGAAATAGAATACGAAGTAGTAAACCAGCGCGTATATAATACCTACCACAACTATCCATATCCAGTGCGTTTTAGCGTTGCCCTGAAGTATGCCGAAAAGGGTGAGGTCGATAGCGCCGCCCGAGAAGGTCATGCCTACGCCGACGTTAAGAATGTGCATCAGCATATAGGAAAGTCCTGCCAGTACGCAGTGTACGGCGTACATCGCGGGGGCTACGAAGAGGAACGTAAATTCCAGCGGCTCGGTTATGCCCGTTATCATAGAGGTCAGCGCGGCGGAAAGCAGCAGGCTGCCTACTACCTTTTTCTTTTCAGGGCGTGCGGCGCGGTACATTGCCAGCGCGGCGGCGGGCAGGCCGAATATCATGAAGGGGAATTTGCCCGACATAAATCTTGTTGCCGATACCGAGAAAACGTCGGTGGATTTTGAAGCCAGCTCGGCGAAGAAGATATTCTGCGCGCCCGTAACGGTATTGCCGTCTATCACCATCGAACCGCCAAGCTCGGTCTGCCAGAAAGGCATATAGAAAACGTGGTGTAGTCCGAAAGGTATCAGCGCGCGCTCGAGCAGGCCGTATATAAATGTTCCCGCGTAGCCGGAGCTGAGAACCAGCGCGCCGAGCTTTGAGATACCAAGCTGCACTACCGGCCAGATGAAGAACATTCCGATGCCCACCAGCAGGTAAGCCACGGTGCAGACTATCGGCACAAAGCGCGTACCGCCGAAGAACGAGAGCACCTGCGGCAGCTCTACCTTATAAAAGCGGTTGTGCAGCGCCGCTACGCCGAGGCCTACGATTATACCGCCGAAAACGCCCATTTGCAGGGTGGTTATACCCAGCACCTGCGTTGTAGAGTTCGCCGCCATAGCTTCCACGCCGCCCTTTGCGTCTATCATAACGCTTATCGCGGTATTCATGACGAGGTAGGAGATCGCGCCGGAGAGCGCCGCTACCTCTTTTTCCTTTTTAGCCATGCCTATGGCAACGCCCATCGCGAAGAGCAGTGCGAGGTTATCGAATACCGCGCTGCCCGTCTTGCTCATGATGTCGAGCACGGTGTAAAGCACGCCGCCCTCGTAAATTACTTTGCCCAAATGATATGTTTCGATAGTGGTGGGGTTCGTAAAGGAGCTGCCTATTCCCAGCAGCAGACCCGCTACGGGCAGCAGCGCTATCGGCAGCATGAACGATCTGCCTACTCGCTGGAGCACCCCGAAGATCTTGTCTTTCATAAAGCTTATCCTCCATACAAATACATAAGTTTATTTAGTTACAAGCCATAAAACACAATATTTAGGTACCAGTTATATTAGTTTAAGGCGATATATAGAATCTGCACTTTACGCGCTTATTCTTCTGAGATGTAAGGTGAGCGTAAGAAGCTCGTCCTCTGAAATGCTTTTTTTATAATTTTTCAGAATGTGGTCTTGTATACATTCTGCGCATTTGTACTGTTTTTTAAACTTGACTTTTGTCAATTTAAGCAGATCTTCGTCGCGGCTGAGCACCTGCGGAAGCTCCTGCACGGTAAAAGCCGCTTTGCAAGAAATTTCAGATGCACCAAAAATCTTTCGTAAGCCACGCTATTTTTATCCAACTTTCCGCCGAAGCAGGTGTCCGCAAGGGCGGCGCAGCTTTCTACAAACTTAGTTATGTCAGTTATCTGCGACATTTTCGTGCCCATGCGCGCGTTTATGATGTGCATTGCGGCGAAGCCCGCTTCGTCAGGCGCGAGCTGCACGCCCATCTGCCTTTTCACCTCGTCTACGCACCGCCTGCCAAGCTCCAGCTCTTTCGGGAAATAATCGCTTATAGCCTCCATCAGCGGGTTTTCAAACTCAATGCCCTGCTGTTTGCGCTGTACCGCGAAATATATGTGGTCTGAGAGGGAGATCATGAGCGATTCGTTCAGCTCGCAGTCAAGCTCTTTCGCCGCCTGCTCCGCCAGACCCTCAGTGAGCTTTATATATTCGTAAGGTATCTCGGCAAGGCACTCGATGAGCCGCTTGCGCAGCGCCGAGTCGGTAATGAGATACATTTTTTCTATCTTATCAGCGTCGGGGCGGTCGCCAAACTTCTTGCCGAAGCCTATGCCCTTTCCCGAGATTATCTGCTCGCGGCGCTTATCGTCGAGCACGCAGACTGTATTATTGTTTATCACCTTTATAATTTTCATCGAAAACACCCCATAAAAACAAAAAAACCAACCTGTTACGAACAGCTATAATATGTCCGTAAAAAGTTGGTCATGCCCGATCAATTATAACTGAAAGGTAACACTCCAATATAAAGATACAAAAATCATATTCATGTAAATTACATCAAATTCACTATAATTAGTCTACCATAGTCGATTTAATTTGTCAATAGCGTACAGTAGATTTGCCGCGCAAATCTATTTTATTCACAAATCCCCGCGCTGACTTTTGGGCATTTCATACAACGCCCCGTTAATTTCAAACGATTTCGCTCATATCCAGCCCATCAAGCCCGCGCTTTTCGCGGTACAAAGTTGGGGTAAGTCCCGTGCGCTGCTTGAAAAGGCGCATAAAGCAAACATCGTTCTCGTAGCCGCAGAGCGCCGCTATCTCTTTCACGGTGAGGGTGGTGGCGCGCAGGTAGTACTTCGCGGTCTTGGTGCGGGCGGCGAGAATATCCTCGTAGCAGCTAACGCCGAACTGCGCGCGGTAAAGCTGCTGGAGGTAGGGCACGCTGAAATTCAGCCGTTTTGCCATCTGCCCCACCCCGCGAAACTCGCCCGCGCTGCTGTAAAGCTCGGCACGCAGGGCGCTCAGCTCGGCGTGGTGCGCGCCCATATCTGCCGAAAGCTGCGGCTCTCGCGCGCCCTCGCTGAGCTTTATCATCAGCAATTTTATCAGTAGGTCAAGGCTCGTCTCCATATGCTTCTCATCGCCCATGCGGGTGCGGCTTATCATGCGCAGCAGCTCTTCCACCTCGCCGATATTGGTCAGCGCGATGAGCTTTCCCGCGGGAGGCAGCGGCGTATCCTCAGCCTGCTCGTAACCCTCGAAGTGCATAAAGTGATTAACATATATCCCACCGAAAGCGCGGTAATACTGGGGCATATCGGCGGTATAGACAATGGCGCAGCCCGCCTGAGCACGCAGCACCTCGCCGCCTATTATAAGCTCAGCGGGGGTCTTAAAGATTATAAGCAGGTCGTCGCCCGAGCCTGAGGGGCGGTCGATAACGAAATCTGCCGTATGGCGCACCGCCATACCTATCGCGTGGAGCTTCATCATAGAGAGGACTTCCTTTCACTCATAATCATACGATATGTAAGTACAAAAAATATTATATATCATTGCAAAAAATTTGTCAAGGTGTATCATTAAGATATACGGTACAGACAAACTCATCGACAAATACAGAAAGGGTAAATTGATATGAAGAAATTTTCCATGCTGATAAACGCCGCCGACGTGCGCTCGAACATCGCCCCCGAGATATACGGACACTTTTCCGAGCACCTCGGCAGATGCATCTACAATGGCATCTACGTCGGCGAAAACTCGCCCATACCAAACGTGCGCGGCATACGCAGCGACATTGTAGAGGCTTTCAAGAACATAAAAATGCCGCTGCTGCGCTGGCCGGGCGGCTGCTTCGCCGACGAATACCACTGGAAGGACGGCATTGGCGAAAAATCGCAGCGCAAAAAGATGGTGAACACCAACTGGGGCGGCGTTACGGAGGATAATTCTTTCGGCACGCACGAATTTATGGACCTCTGCGAGCAGGTGGGCTGCCAGCCGTACATTACGGGAAACGTCGGCAGCGGCACGGTGCGGGAGCTTGCCGAGTGGGTGGAGTACATAACTTTTGACGGCATATCGCCGATGGCCGACCTGCGCCGCAAAAACGGCAGAGAAAAGCCCTGGAAGCTGAAATACCTCGGCATAGGCAACGAAAACTGGGGCTGCGGCGGAAGTATGCGCCCCGAATATTACGCCGACGTTTACAGACGTTTCCAAAGCTTCTGCAAAAACTACTCGGGCAACGAGCTTTTCAAGATAGCCTGCGGCCCGAGCTCAAGCGATTACAACTGGACGGAAGTAATGATGAAAAACCTCGGCGAATGGCACGCGAAAGCGATCTCACTGCACTACTACGCCCTGCGCGACTGGAACAATAAGGGCAAGGCTGCGGAATTTACCGACGAGCAGTATTATGATTTGCTGGCTACCGCGAACTTTATGGACGAGCTGATAACCCGCCACACGCAGATAATGGATCGCTACGACCCCGAAAACAAGATAGGGCTGGCGGTAGACGAGTGGGGCACTTGGTACGATGTGGAAGAGGGCACGAACCCAGGCTTCCTCTATCAGCAGAACACGATGCGCGACGCGATGGTAGCGGCGCTCACGCTGAACATCTTCAACCGCCACAGCGGAAGGGTAGTGATGGCGAACCTCGCGCAGGCGGTGAACGTATTGCAGGCGCTGGTGCTGACCGAGGGCGAGAAGATGGTAAAGACCCCGACCTACCACGTTTTCGACCTGTACAAAGAGCATCAGGGCGGCGAAGCGGTGTACTGCTGGAGCGAGAACGAGCAGATGGCGGGCGGCGCGCCGATGCTCTCGACCTCGGCTTCTGTAAAGGACGGCGTGCTGACCATCACGGCGGCGAACTGCTCGATGAGCGAACCAGCGGAGATAAACTGCGGCATAAACGGGTTTGAGGCGGCAAGCGTGAAAGCGCGGATACTTACAGGCGCGCCGCGAGATCTCAACGATTTCGACTGTCCTGAAAAGCTGACGATAAAGCCGCTCGAAGCCAAACTGGAAAACGGCGTGCTGAAAGCCGAGCTGCCCCCATGCTCGGCGGCCGAGATACGCATTTTTGCGGAATGAGCGGAATAAGCGCGGCAGACACAAGCGCGGCGCGGCCGTTTTGCAGGAAATGTCTGCTGAGCGAGAGCGGATTTGCGGCGGAATATGCGCGGGTAGCGGACATGGTGGAAGCCATGCCGCCCGAAAAGCGCGTTGCCGAGGACGAATATCGCCGTCGGCTGGAGTTATGCCGCGAATGCGGGCAGCTTGGCGCGGGGGTATGCGGTGAATGCGGGTGCTTTGTGGAACTGCGAGCCGCGAAACGGGCTATGCACTGTCCCGCGGCTAAGCGGAAGTGGTGAATTGGGGTGTGGAAAGTCGGCTTCGCCGAATTTCCTAGAAGTTGGCTGCGCCAACTTCCCACTTTGTTTCACTCCCGAACAACTGAAAAGCGCCTGTCAATAGAACCCTTGCAACGTGGCTAAAAATTAAAAAGCGCGGGATGCAACGACGCGCCAGCCGTTGCCGAGGGGGTCGAGGGGGGCGAGCAGCCCCAATCGTCGCCGCCCGCAGGCGGCGAAACCCCCACCGTAGGGCGCTCCGCATAGGGTGAATTGAAAATCAGTCCGGTGGACTGATTTTCAAGAGGGGCATGCCCTGCAAGGGAGGGCTGCCCCTAGTAGGTCGCCCGCAGGCAAAACCCTTCAAGTGCGCAGGCACTTGAACGAACGGTCGTAATAGCTAAAACAAAAAAAGCGCATGACTACGGAAAAATAGCCATGCGCTTTTTAATTGACAAAATTCTACAAGTATGCTATAATAAAAAACAAGGCGTACTGCAAAGACGGTAGGCGGTTCAAATCTTCCTCCAGAGATGGAGGTGAGCATATATGAGCGTGGCAGATATAGTAGCAATACTTACCCTAGTCATTAACATAGTCGATCTAATACTCGACATTTGCAATAATAAAAAGAAATAACCGCCCCAACTTGCCAAAGGAACGGTTATTTTTACGATAACTAAATTTTGGAGGAGAACCGCTTATCGCAGTGCGCCTCTTTTATTTTATTATATCACACGCTCGCGGGATTGTCAAGTGTTCTCAAGCGCTTTCCTCTGCGCTCTGTTTTTCAGATAATCCTTAGTTTCAGCCGCCGCTACGCCCGAAAGCGAGATCAGCGCTATTACGTTCGGCAGCGCCATCAGTCCGTTGAATATGTCCGCGATGTTCCATACCGCCTCAACGCTGATGTACGGGCCTGCAAATATCGCCGCTATGTATATCCATCTGTATACCTTTGTTATGGATACGTTCGCGCCTGTCAGATACGCCAGGCATCTCTCGGAATAATAGCTCCAGCCCAGTATAGTCGTGAATGCGAAGAATACTAAGCATATCATCAGTATGAACGACGCCAGTTTGTCAGGGCCGGGCAGACCGTACTGGAAAGCCGCCGTGGTGATCTCTACGCCCTGTAAATTCGGGTCAGCCCACGCGCCCGAAATTACGATAGCAAGACCCGTCATGGTGCATATGCAGATGGTGTCGATAAATGTTCCAGTCATGGTAACAAGACCCTGACGAACGGGGTCTTTCGTCTGCGCAGCAGCCGCCGCTATCGGTGCGGACCCTAAGCCCGCTTCGTTAGAGAATATTCCGCGCGCTACGCCTTTCTGCATAGCGAGGATTATCGTTCCGCCTACGCCGGCGCCCGCTATCTGCTTGATGCCGAACGCGCCCTGTACTATCTCAACTATCGCGCCGGGTATCTCGGTGATGTGCGTCAGCACGATGATTAGCGCGCAGAGTACATACGCTACCGCCATGAAAGGTACAATGACCTGCGATACCTTAGATATGCTCTTGAGTCCGCCGATAATTACCAGCGCCGCGAATATCGTTACCAAAAGTCCTGCGATTATGGTAACTATCGAGTAATCGTGGCTGAAAAGGTGTATGTGCTTTGCAGCGTCGCCGTTGAAGAAATTGTTCGCCGCCGAGGTTATGCCGTTTATCTGGGTTATCGTGCCGATTCCCAGCAGGCCCGCGCCGATGCCGAATATCGCGAACATCTTGCCCAGCCATTTCCAGCGCTTGCCCATGCCGTTTTCAATGTAGTAGAAAGGGCCGCCCAGTACATGGCCGGCAGAGTCGAAAGTTCTGAACTTTATCGCCAGCAGACCCTCAGTGAACTTGGTAGCCATACCGAAAAGCGCCGCTATCTCCATCCAGAAGAGCGCGCCGGGGCCGCCGACCGCCATAGCCGTAGCTACGCCGACGATATTGCCCGTGCCGATGGTGGCGGAAAGCGCGGTGCAGAGCGCGCCGAAGCTGGTAACTTCGCCCTCGCCGCCTGCTTCGTTTTTCACCATGTACTTCAGCGCCAGCCCCAGTTTATGGAACTGCACGCCGTGCAGGCGAATGGTCAGCCATATACCGCCGAGGATTATCAGCAGTATCAGCGGCAGACCCCAAAGCCAGCCATCGAAAGTTTCGATAGCTTTATTGATAGTATTCCACATATTTCTAACTCCAATCATGTGATAATTATATGATTTATGAACGATACAATACTATTATAACATATCAGTGCAGTGAAGTAATAAAATAAATCATGAACAATTGTGCAGGATAATTTTAAATTTGTTCGCTTATGTAAAGGCAGTCAGCAAAATGCACAAAATTGCGTGCCCGAAATTTACAAAATGGCTGAGGTGCGTAAAATTTCGGATAGTTGGCGCAAATAATGGCGCGGGGCTATTGATTTTTATTGTGATATGTGATATAATGAAGATTATAATGGCTGAAACACGCCCGTTGACAAAAAAATTGACGATAAAAACTATTTGGAATACATTCAAACCGAAAGGATCTGGGAAAATCAGTATGGAGATCATAAATAAATCTGATAAAAATCTGCTTGCGGAATATGAGGAGTTTGCCTCCACCTCGCGCTACGGCAACTTTATGCAGTCGATAAACTGGCCTAAGGTCAAGGACAACTGGGGCTGGGACGCCGTGATCTCCCGCGATAAGGACGGAAAGATACGCGGAACCTGCCTTTGCATAATCAAAAAGATACCCTTCTTCGGCTGCACATTCCTCTACGCGCCGCACGGCCCCTGCTGCGACCCCGCCGATAAGGAGACTGTAGCAGACCTCTTCGAGGGCGTGAAGGTGCTCGCGAAAAAGCACAAGGCTTACCAGTTTATGTGGGATCCCTGCTTTGAGGAAAAGGAGACCGAGCTTACCCAAATGTACCGCGATATGGGCTTTACCCACATCGATGACGCTCCCGAACTTTCCACCATTCAGGCAAGAAACAACTATATGCTGAGAAATATAGAGGGCAAGACCCCGGACGAGGTAATGGCTACCTTTAAATCAGACTGGCGCAACCGTATACGCAAGGCGGGCAGAAAAAAGGCGTAGTATGCAAAGCCTGCGGCAAAGAGGCGCTTGACGACTTTTACCCAATGATGGAGGCTACCGGCACGCGCGACGGCTTCTCTATACGCTCAAAAGAATATTTCGCAAAAATGCTCGACGCGCTGGGCGAAGACCACTGCCGCCTTTTCGTATGCTACTTAGAGCAGGAGGGCGAGAAGCCGATACCTGTTTCGGGTGCGCTGACCACACGCTACGCGGGCAAGACCTGCTACGTTTACGGCGCTTCCTCAAACCACCACCGCAACACCTACCCCAATTATCTTATGCAGTGGACTATGATAAACTGGGCTATGGAAAAGAACAACTTTATCTACGACTTTATGGGCATACCTTTTTATAAGGACGAAACTCACCCCAACTACGGCGTTTACAAATTCAAAAAGGGCTTTAACGGCGAAGTCGTTACCTACGTCGGCGAATTTTACTATGTATTCATGCCTATCCGCAAGAAGCTGGTAGACTTGGCGCAGCGCATTGTAGAAGCGCGCCATATGCGCCGCACCAAAAAGCTTATCGAAAACCGCAACACCGATACCGACGCATAATGGCGGCGGAATAAACGGGCGAAACTGACTGGAGCAGATGATTTTTATGAAATTACACAATAAATTTACAGCAATAACGGCAGCCTCAGCGCTGGCGCTCACGCTTGCATCGTGCAGTTTGATAGAGCTCAGTGACGAGGACAGAGAAAAGCTGGAAGAGGTATTTCCGCAGAGCGATTCTTCGCTGGCGGAGGACAGCAGCGCGCCCGCAGAGGAAAGCGCGGACGACACGAGCGACGAAAGCAGCGCGGCGGAAACTGCGCCGCAGACGGAAGTTACGGACGAAAGCGTGGCCGAGAGCGAGCCTGCGCAGAGCCTAGACCCCGCCGACAGCATTTCGCAGGCAAACGGCATGGCGAACGAGAGCGCGATTGACAGCGAGATAAGCCTGACGGACGACAGCTCTATGCCCTCGGAATACATAACCATCGGCGCTTCGATAACCAAAGCTTACGGCGATATAATCGCGAGCGGAGCGGAGATCTGCGACACCGACCCCGACAGCTACAACCTTTTCAGCCATTATTACATAGCGGACATCGACCGCGACGGCACGCCCGAGCTGATAACGGACATCGGAAGCTGCGAAGCGGACAGATTGGCGACTGTGTATACATATAACGGCGAGCAGGCGGTAGAATTGGGCAATTTTGTATCATGGCGCTCGAAATTCGGGCTGGATGACGGATATATGCTGAGCGAGGCTTCGGCGATCGGCAGCTACACGATGTACGCGATCTCGATAGAGAACGGCGCGCTGAAGATAGAGAAAGGCGAAACGATCAGCGAGAGCAAGCTAAAGAACCCGCTGGCGGCGTATGCGTTCAGCGATACGAGCGGGATAACCGCATTGGAGTAAGAAATTTAAAGGGAAGTCGGGAAACGAGGCTTCCCTTTTTGTATAACTTCCCTAACAAAGTAAAAGCCGCGGTGCGTGGAAAATTGGCTTCGCCAAGTTTCCTAGAAGTTGGCTGCGCCAACTTCCAACTTTGTTTCTCTTACCAAACAAAAGAGAGTCGCCTATCCAAAAATGCGGTTGCAAGGCGCGTGGAAATCAGCGAAGCTGAGTTTCCTGCTTTGCCGAGGGGGTCGAGGGGGGCGAGAAGCCCCAATCGTCGCGCTCCGCAGAGCGCGAAATCCCCACCGTAGGGCGCTCCGCATAGGGTGAATTGAAAATCAGTCCACCGGACTGTTATCCAAGAGGGGCATGCCCTGCAAGAGAGGGCTGCCCCTAGTGAGTCGCTCGCAGGCAAAACCCTTCAAGTGCGCAGGCACTTGAACGAACAGACGTAATAGCTAAAATATAAGCGCATGACTATCTTTTCAGTAGCCATGCGCTTTTTAATTGACAAATATCGACAAGTGTGCTATAATACCAATAAGGCGTACTGCAAAAAAACGGTAGGCGGTTCAAATCTTCCTCCAGAGATGGAGGTGAGCTTGGTGGACATATTATCAGTTGTAATACAATTACTTCATTTAATACTGGACGCTGTCAAAGTAACATTTGATTTAAGCAATAAAAAAAGATAACCGCCCAACTCTCACATAGGACGGTTACTTTTTAAAGAAACTTACTTATGGAGGAGAACCGCTTATCGCAGTGCGCCTCTTTTGTTATCTATATTATACCACGCCGCGGACGGTTTGTCAAGCGCCGCGCGTCACTTGTGATATTTTCCGTTGGCATTTATCGAAAAGGCACGGTATACCTGCTCGCAGAGCATTACCCGCGCCAGCTGGTGCGGAAACGTCATCGGCGACATCGAAAGCTTCGCCGAACACATCTTCTTTACCCGCCCCGCTAAGCCGTATGACGAGCCGATGTAGAAATTCACCGCCGATGTGCCCTCTGCCGCCGCTTTGTTCAGGCGCGCCGCTAAGGCTTCCGAACTCTGCTCTCTGCCCTCGATGCACATCGCTATGTTCAGCGCGCCCCTCGCGTTCAGATATTTCATCATCGCGTCCGCTTCTTTTTCTAAGCCGTCGGCGATCTGCTTCTCAGACGGGTGGTCGGGCAGCTTCGATTCGCTCAGCTCTACTACGCTGAATACGCAGTAAGCGCCCAGCCGCTTCGCATACTCTGCCACCGCTTCACGCCAGTAACTCTCTTTCAGCTTGCCGACGCATACTATGTTGACTTTTATCAAAAGACCACCGCCTTGCCGCCGCACGGGGTGCGACATACAGCATATAATCACGCTCGCGCTCTCTCGGCAACAGCGCGCACGCCGCCGCTTTTGCAGCCATTTCGGGCGTGTTGTTCTCTTCGCTCAAATGCCCCAGCACAAAGTGCATCGTGCCGCCCTCAGCCAGCATAGCCAGCCGCCTGCCGCATTCGCCGTTCGATAAATGCCCGTGGTCTGAAGCTATTCGGCTTTTCAGATCGGGCGGATAACTGCCGCTTTTCAGCATATCCGGATCGTAATTCGCTTCCAGCAGCACCAGATCCGCGCCCGTTATGCTCGCCCAGACCGTATCGGTGACCTCGCCCAAGTCGGTGCAAAGCACCGCCGTCTTGCCATCGGGGTATGTAACTCTGTAACCGCAGCTTGCGGGAGTATCGTGCGGGGTGGCGAAAGCGCTGACCGTAAAGCCCGCCGAGCTAACCTCCGCACCGCTTTCTATCGCCGTACATTCAGCGCCCTGCGGCAGCTTTCCGCTCTCGAAAAGTATGTCGAGATTGCGCTGCTGAGCATAAATATGAGCGGGGTATTTTTTCAGGAACACCGTCAGCCCTTTCACATGGTCGGAGTGGGTATGGGTGATGAATATGCTCTTCACCGCCTGCGGCGAAATGCCGTTATCTGCCAGCGCTTCGCATACCCTTTTGCATGAAACGCCGCAGTCTATAAGTATCCCGCCCTCGGGGCTGCCAAAAAATGTGCAGTTGCCCTTACTGGACGAGAAGAGCGGATAAATTCGCGCCAAGTTTTCAAGTCCTTTCCAATAAGCGGTACATTTCCTGCGCCGCCTTATCAATTTTACCACAATCCGCGGCGATTGTCAAGCGCGCAAAATCGCTTTTTTGACAAAATATTCATTAAAAATTCATATATCTTTCGCGGTGCAACAGTAATAGCCCGCTCCACCGAACGCCGTGAAAATAAAAAGCGCGGGATGCAACGACGCGCCAGCCGTTGCCGAGGGGTCGAGGGGGCGAGAAGCCCCAATCGTCGCCGTCCGCAGACGGCGAAATCCCCTACCGTAGGGCGCTCCGCATAGGGTGAATGGGAAAGTCGGGTTCGCCGAATTTCCGAAATCAGTCCGGTGGACTGATTTTCAAGAGGGGCATGCCCTGCAAGAGAGGGCTGCCCCTAGTGAGTCGTCCGCAGGCAAAACCCTTCAAGTGCGCAGGCACTTGAACGAACGGACGTAATAGTTAAAATATAAGCGCATGACTACTGAGAAGATAGCCATGCGCTTTTTAATTTACAAAATTCTACAAGTATGCTATAATAGTCACAAGGCGTTCTGCAAAAACGGTAGGCCTGAAGGCAGAACATCGCAGAAATTTCACACGCCTTGCTTGCATATTTTCCGCCATAGCGCCCTAAAACTCCTTGACTAACGCGAGTTAGCCTGCGTCGCTTTAGAACGCTCTGACGAAAAATCTGACTGCGCAATTCGTATAAAATTTCTGCGATATTCTGCCTTCAAATCTTCCTCCAGAGATGGAGGTGAGCTTGGTGGACATATTATCAGTTGTAATACAATTACTTCATTTAATACTGGACGCTGTCAAAGTAACATTTGATTTAAGCAACAAAAAAAGATAACCGCCCAACTGCTACATAAGGCGATTATCAAAAATCAATCACTTATGGAGGAGAACCGCTTACAGCAGTGCGCCTCTTTTATTATCTTAATTATACCACGCTGTGGGCGGTTTGTCAAGCGGTGTGATACTATTATAATATATAATATCAGATCATCATACTGGCCAGCGCGGTTATCAGCGGCAGAGTTGCCATCGAGAATATCGTGGTTATCGCGAATATCTCGGAGCAGCGCTGGGCGTTTTTATCGAAAAGCAGGGCGAACATCGTGCCCGTCGTGGCGGCGGGGCAGGCGCAGGCTATGCAGACTATTGTCTTCGACATCTCGGGCACGGCGTCGGGCAGGACGCTCATGATGAGGATTATCACTATCGGCAGCAGCACCAGCTTGTAGAGCGTAGTGGTGATTATCTTCCAGTCGCACACCGAGCGCAGCAGGCTGCTCTGAGCCGCCGTTGCGCCGGCTATCAGCATCGCGAGTGGGGTGTTCATATCGGCGATGAACTGGAAAGATTCTGAGATAACGTTGCCAGCCACGGGTATGCGGTAGAGTTTCAGGTTAGCCACATAGCACACCAGACCGATAAGCGTAGCGACCACCGTCGGCGATTTTACCGCCTTGATGAATGCGGAGAAGTCCGTTTCCTCTTTCATCATCATATAGCCGTGCGTGAACACGAGCAGGTTGAAAACGGTGATATATGCGGTGAGGTAGAGCACGCCGTCGCTGCCGAAGAGCGCGCTGATAAGGGGTATTCCCATAAATCCGCAGTTAGAGTATATACAGGAGAAGCGCTCGACCGAGAAATTCTCCATGCCCTTACGTTTCAGCAGATTAGCGAGGGGTATGACTACGGCGAAGCTGATAATACTCAGCATGAAAGTCCACATCAGTCCGTGCAGTCTTTCCGAATCAAATTCCGTTTGGTAGGACATAAATATCAGCAGGGGGTTTACTATATTAAGTTCCACTGACGAAAGCTGTTTTGTGCCGTCCTTACTGATTATTTTAGTCTTATAAGCGATAGCGCCGACTACCAGTATCACCGACATTATCAGCACGCGCAAGCCTATTATTTTTGCGTTATCCATTTTGCCTCATTCCATTTCCATACTTTACTAATTTTGCCACGCAAATTCGAGCGGCTTAGCATATTATACTATACATTTATGAATTTTTTGTCGGTATTGACGGAATATTTGTAAAACCCTATAAAATTTCGTTTTGCCTATTGACAAATACGTTTTTATATGATAACATATGAACAGATGAGCATATGATAAAAAGAGGTGACGGGTTATGACAGAAGAAGAGCTGACGAAGCAGGCAGAGTGCTGTGTGCACGAGGACGTGATCGACCAAGTTACAATGGATATGCCGCCCGAGGAAACGCTGTATGATCTTGCCGAGTTTTTCAAGGTCTTTGGCGACAGCACGCGCATACGCATCTTATACGCCTTATTTGAAGCGGAGCTTTGCGTAGGCGACATGGCGAAGCTTTTAGGGCTTTCGCAAACGGCTTGTTCGCACCAGTTGCGGGTACTAAAGAACAACAAGCTTGTTCGTTTCCGCCGCGAGGGCAAGGTAGTTTACTATTCGCTTTCTGACGATCATGTGCGGTCTATTATCGAGAAGGGTATGGAGCACGTTGAGGAGTGACGGGGTCGCTTCTAGTTGGGGCTTTTACTTAGTTCGTTCAAGGGCGTGCGCCCTTGAAGGTCTGCTTTGTTTGGGCGACGGACTAGGAAAATCCCTCTATCGCAGGGATTTTCCTCTTTTAAAACAGTCCACCGGACTGTTTTAAAATTCACCTTTTTCGGAGCTCCCTTCGGATTGGGGATTTCGCGCTCTGCGGAGCGCGACGATGGGCTCTGCCCCTCGACCCCGCAGAGCGGCAGGAAAGTCAGCTTCGCTGATTTCCACGCGCCGCTTGAGCACGCGCTTTTTTTAAATTCACGCTTTACGATTGTTTTAGCTCGGCATTTGCTCCGCGACTTTTACTTCGTTTAAGCGGCAAAATAGTCGAGCTAGTTTAAACACAACTGCTCATTCATCACAAGTCTAAAATTTATTTATTATAATGAAAGGTTCTGATTTTTATGGCAATGGTTAAAAAGGTTTACAAGATGGAAGATCTCGACTGCGCAAACTGCGCTCGCAAAATGCAGGACGCTATCTGCAAACTCGAAGGCGTTTCCTCTTGCGACATCAATTTCATGATGCAGAAAATGACCATCGAATTTGACGACGCCGAGCAGGCTAAAATCGTTAAGGCTGTTAAAAAGTGCGTTAAAAAAGTAGAGCCTGACTGCACTGTTTTATTCGACTGATACTCATCCCACCCCGAAAGGAGCGCTTTTTATGAAGCTTTCCCAGCTTTCACGCAAACAGAAAAAAATGCTCGTCCGCATAATCTCGGGCATAGTCCTGCTCGCGGCGGCTTTTATCATCACTCACTTCGCCGAACCGCCAAAGCTAGTTGAAGCGGCGCTTTTCCTCCTGCCTTTCATCGTGGCGGGCTACGACGTTGTATGGCGCGCTGTTCGCAACATCGGCCACGGTCAGGTATTTGACGAGAATTTTCTCATGACTCTCGCGACCATCGGCGCTATGGCGGTCGGCGAGTACAGCGAGGGCGCGGCGGTAATGCTGTTTTATCAGGTCGGCGAGCTTTTCCAGAATATTGCTACTGCAAATTCCCGCCGCTCGGTAGCCGAGCTTATGGACATTCGTCCCGATACGGCGGCGGTAGTTCGCAACGGCGAAACGCTCACGGTAGACCCCTCTGAGGTAGCTGTTGGCGAAACTATTGTGATAAAGCCGGGCGAAAAAGTTCCGCTCGACTGCATTGTAAAGGTCGGCTCGGGCAGTGTGAACACTGCGGCGCTCACGGGCGAGAGCCTGCCGCGCGAGGTATCTGAGGGCAGCGAGGTGCTCAGCGGCTGTATAAATCTTACAGGCACGCTCACCTGCACCACAACAAAACCTTTCGGCGAATCTACGGTGTCCAAGATACTGGAGCTTGTGGAAAATGCTTCATCTAAAAAAGCGCGCGCCGAGAATTTCATCACGAAATTTGCGCGCATATACACCCCTGCGGTAGTTGCGGGCGCGGTATTGCTGGCATTCATACCCCCGCTGGCAGGCGGCGGCAGCTTTACCGAGTGGATAATGCGTGCGCTGAATTTCCTCGTAGTATCCTGCCCATGCGCGTTGGTAATTTCCGTACCGCTCAGCTTTTTCGGCGGTATAGGCGGCGCTTCACGCGAGGGCGTGCTGATAAAGGGCGGAAACTATATGGAAACGCTCTCGAACGCGCAAACGGCTGTTTTTGACAAAACAGGCACGCTCACCAAGGGCGAATTTTCGGTAAAGAAGATAACTCCGCACGGCTGCACGGAAGAAGAGCTTTTGAAGCTTGCGGCGGCGGCTGAGAGCGGCTCAAATCACCCGATAGCGCAGTCGCTGGCGAAAGCGGCGGGCGAGATAGCCCTGCCCGAGATCTCTGAGTACACCGAGCTTGCGGGCAGAGGTATAAGCTGTATCTGCGGCGGCAAAAAAGTATTTGCGGGCAACGGCAGACTTATGGAGCAAGAGGGCATATCTTACGACAAGTCGCCGATAAGCGGCACTGCGGTGCACATCGCGGCGGACGGCGTATACATGGGCGTTATCGAGATCGGCGACACGCTGAAATCAAACAGCGTAAAGGCTATATCCGAGCTGCGCGCGCTGGGCGTAAAGACCGTTATCCTCACGGGTGACAGCAAAGCGGCGGGCGAAGCTGCGGCGAAGTCGCTGGGCGTTGACGAAGTTTACACCGAGCTTATGCCCGAGGACAAAGTAGTCTGCACCGAAAAGCTTATAAAAGAAACGCGGGGCAGGTCGAAAAACGGCAGCGTAGTATTCGTCGGCGACGGAATAAATGACGCGCCCGTGCTCTCCCGCGCGGACGTAGGCATAGCGATGGGCGCGGCGGGTTCTGACGCGGCTATCGAAGCAGCGGACATAGTGCTTATGGACGACGACCCCTCTAAGCTCATCACGGCATTCAAGATCTCTCGCCGCACGCTGAACATAGTTCGGCAGAACATCGTGCTTGCGCTGGCGGTAAAAGCGCTGGTGCTGGTAACGAGCGCATTAGGTATCACGAATATGTGGGCGGCGGTATTTGCCGACGTAGGCGTAGCTGTACTGGCTATCCTCAACGCCATGCGCGCGCTGAGAAAGATAAGGTGATCTCAAAAAAGGAAAGTATAAGAAGTACAGAAATTTTGAAAAATATGGTCTTTGGCTGTTGACATTTTCGCAAGGCTGTGATATAATTTAAATAGAAAGAGCGGCGCCGTTGGAAGCAGCACCGCCCTTTGACCAAAGACTTGTAGGCGACAGCCTCAGCGTTAGTTATTTATTGGCTTTAAAGCCGCAGTAACTCGCCTGATGCAGAGGCGAGTTACTTTTTATCTCATGTATTATTGCGTACACGAGGATAAGTAAAATAGAAAATACTATCAAGTATTTTGTAACTCGTCGTTAGTTCAGGCGAGTTACTTTTTTTGCCCGCAAAAAAACAAACGCGGCAGTGGAGAAAAGCTCTCCGCCTGCCGCATATGCCTAAAAAATCATAGGAAGCTTATTTAGTGTTGCTCAGCGTCCATCTGAATGTGGATATACGCTTCGCTCTGGTGTTGTCGATATTCCAGTTTCCGAATGCCGCGCCGGGGTCGAAAAAGCGGTAATCGGTCTTGCCCTTCGACTTATTGAAGCTTACGCCCGAGGGGGGATTGCGCTGTATTACCGCGCCTATGCGGTGGTGCTCGCGCTCAAAATCCAGTATCTCTTTAGCCGTTATCGGGCGGGTGTCGCATACGTTGTAAACGCCCTCATATCTGCCCGAGGGTATCTCTATAACGCCGCTGATGAAATCTATGTAATTATACATACAGCAGAATGAAAAGCCGTATTCGCCCTCTTTATAAATATAGGCTACGTCCTCTTTTTTATCGTAAACGTGCTCGCGCAGATTATCGGTAAACTCCGCCGTGTATATAGGCGCTACTCTGGCGATAACGGGCACGGTGTCTGACTTTTTCATAGCTTTCATAAGCAGCTTTTCGGAAGTCAGCTTCATATCTACATAGTTAGAGCTGCCCTTTTCCGCAGTAGTTTCGCGGATAGGCTCTCTGCCCTTTTGCAGGCCGTAAACGTTTGAAGTGCTGGTGAGCACTATATTTTTCACGCCGCACTTATCTGCCGTTTCGTAAAGAAATTTATCGCAGAGCTTGCTGCGCTTCATCTCAGCGTCGGTAACGAGCGGGTCTAGGTCGTTATCTACCGTGCAGGCCAAATGCGCTATCGTGTCGATCTGGTTGCTTTCGATTATGCTTTTTATAGATTCTTTATCAGTGATGTCGCACTGTACGAAGGTGTAGTTTTGGTCCGTTCCTATGAGATCATTATTACGTTCATCAACTGCGAATACTCTGTGCTTTTTGCGCAGCAGCATTTCTGTGAGAGCTAAGCCGATCATTCCGCTCGCACCTGTTATGAAAACGTTTGCCATAGTATATGAAACCCCTTTCCCTATGATTTTTTTCGGGCAGGCTGTACGCGCCCGCGGCTCATCAAAATACTTCCCTTTCATAAATAAAAAAACGCCGCGTATACCGCCGCCCTAAGCTGCGCAGATCAATGCCGAATTTTCCATTAAATTTCTTTTATTTCCGCGCAAAAATAATAAGCAGTAATAATTTATATAAATATTATACCACACTTTTCTGATTTTGCAAATAGTTTTTTATATTTTTCAATAAAAGTTTTATTTTCTTCATAATTTCACTTGCTTAAATTTGTGAAATGTGATAAAATTATAGGTGCGGTATCTGCAATAATACTTATTAACAATATCGTAATTATTTAAAACTTATGTACAATACAGAAATTATCTATAAAAAGAAACAAAGGAGAGCATGAAAATTGACTTACTCAAATCTGCTTTTTGCTTCGGTGATACTGCCCATCTCGGTGCTTGCCACGATGTTCGACAGATCTGCCGAGTATAAAAATCTGATACTCTGCGTTACCTCGCTGCTTTTTGTGATATGGGGCAAGGCTTTTGCCGCGGCGGCGATATTCTTATCCGTAATAGTAGATTTCGTGCTGGCGATAGCGGCTGAGGGAAGCCTAAAGCGCAGCAAGCAGTCGGCGGCGGTGTTTATGGTCATCGACTTTTTATTCAACGCGGGGCTTTTCGTTTGGCTTACACACAACGAGCTTTTCACGTCAGATTCCGCGCTTCACCTGCGCAGCGCGCTGATACCAGTGGGCGTAGGCTTTTACACGCTGAAAAATTTCTCATACGTTTACGACGTTTACAGCGGCAGGATAAAGGCTGAGCGCAACATCTTCTGCCTGCTGACATACGGCATGAGCTATCCTTTCCTGCTGGCAGGCCCCGTGGTGCGCTACGGCGATGTAGAGCCGCAGATAAGAAAGCGCGGCACCGACCTCAGCAAGATAAGCTCGGGTCTGAGCAGCTTCGCGCTGGGTTTTGCGAAAGTAACGCTGGCAGTGCCTGTACTGACCAAGCTCGCTAACGCGGGTCTTGACCCGAAAGAGCCTACGCTTATCGGCGCATGGGCGGGCATGATCGCGTTTTTCGGCGCGGCATACTTCTCATTCGCGGGACTTTCAGACATGGGCGCGGGCTGCGCGCGCATGAACGGCTTTGACTGCGAAGTAAACTACCGACCGATAACGGCAAAGCACATGGTGGGCGGACTGGTAAACAGCTACAACACCAGCATGGCAGGCTTTTTCCGCGACATTTGCGGCAAGGGCGGCGCGGCGTTTCTGCTGACGGCGGTCTTCGGGCTTATCGGCGCGGGATTTTACGCGCAGAGCAAGTTCGCTATGGCAATGGGCGCAGTCATCGCGCTGCTGCTTATGATAGAAAATCTGCTGAGCTACGAAGCGATAGAGAAGATACCCACGGTGCTGAAAGTGCCCGTGCTGTTCGTTATCGCTATGCTTACCTTCTCGGCTTTCGCATTCGGCAGCTTTGGCGAATGGAAGAGCTGGCTGGGCTGCCTGATGGGCAGGGGCACGCTTTACCAACTGAGCAAGGCTGTAAAGTACATCATAATAAACAACTGCTGGCTGCTGCTGATAGCGCTGATAAGCGTAACGCCCATCGGCAGGGGCATAAACGGCGCGCTGACGGCTTACGGCGAGAAGTCGCCAAAGGCTTACGGCAGGGTAAGAACGCTGAAGACCCTGCTCACCGCGCTGCTGCTGATAGTAACGTTTATCATAGCCGCGGCGGAAACTGCGGGCGCGTGAGCGTTTTAGCGTTTGGAATTACGACAAGAAGCTCAAAGATTTAAACATATAAAAAGGAAGATAGAGAAATGTTTGGTTTCAGAAAAAAACGTCCCGAGCCTGATGAGGCTCAGCGGTTTTTAGAATCAGTAAAAAACGAACCGGAAATGCCCGACCCCGCGGCGGCGGACGACGAAGCGCTGGAGGCTATAAACGCCGAGGATTCCCGCGCGCATTACGACATAATAGAACTGCTGGTGCTCGCGGTAGTTGTTATATTCTTCGGCGCAGCATTTTTGGCGCTTACAAACAAGCAGGACTTCGCCTCAGAAAACAGGCTGACCGCAAAAAGCTTTTTCTCGGGCAACTATCTGGCGCGCGCAGAGAAAGAATTCAACGACTCGCTGCCGCTGAAAGACTACCTGCACAACGCCGAGAGCTACCTAAAATACTGCTTTGGCATAGGCAACAAGACCGACATAATCGACATAACGTCTAAGAAAAATATGGACGACCCTTACAGCATCGAAAACGACATTGCGGACAACAGCCCGCTGAACAGCACGAGCACGGCTGCCGAGCCGACTGAGAGCGCGGCGGAAACTCAGCCCCCGCAGGAGGAGGAAGAGGACAATATAACCAACCGCAAGATCAGCCCGATAAAGCTAGACCCCTCGAACTCAAGCTCATCGTCCTCGAGCGACAGCAGCGAGGAGCAGACCACCACTACGAACAACGACGCGCCGGGCGCGACCACTACTACCACCGTGCCGCCCGAAACTACTACGACTACCACCGCCCCCGACGAAAGCTCGCAGCCCGAAACATCGGCTGCGGACGGCGATGACAACAGCAGCTCGCAGGCGGAATGAGCGGACGAATGGCGAATTATTGAATATTAAAATATGAACAATCCTTACCCATATTCTGCCGATAACAAGCGGTATCTTACCTACAATCATTATCTGAAAGAGCGTTTCGGCGCGAAAGTGTACCGAATAGCGCTTGACTGCGGCGCGGGCTGCCCGAACCGCGACGGCGTGCGCGGCAGCGGCGGGTGCGTATTCTGCGCCGAGGGCGCGGCTGCGCGGGGAAAATTTTGCGGAATGGAAAGCGCGGCGCTGCGGGCGCAGTTTGAGCGGGGCAGGGCTGAGATCAGCAAAAAGTGCCCCGACGGCCCGTACATCGCCTACTTCCAAAGCGGCAGCAACACCTACGGCGAGCTGAACGAATTTGCGAAAGTTTTCGAGCAGGCGCTGAGCTTTGAGAACGTGATAGGCTTATCCATCGCGACGCGGGCGGACTGCGTGGACGAGCGCACCGCCGAACTGCTGGTGGGGCTGAGCGGGCGCACATACCTAACGGTGGAGCTGGGCTTGCAGACAGTGCACGACGAAACGGCGGCGGCTATGAACCGCTGCCACACCTACGATGAATTTCTCGCGGCGTACAGGCTGCTTCACGAGTGCGGCGTGAACGTCGGCACGCATATAATAAACGGGCTGCCGAACGAAACGCCCGAAATGATGATAGAAACGGCGCGCGAAATCGCGAAGCTGGAGCTGCATATGCTGAAAATACACCTGCTTTATGTGCAGGAAGGCACGCGGCTTGCCGAGATGTACCGCCGCGGCGAATTTGCCGTGCAGCAGCGCGGAGAGTATGTGCAGACGGTGTGCTCGCAGCTGGAGGTACTGCCGCCGAAGCTGATAATAGCGCGGCTGACGGGCGACGGCGAGCGCGGCAGGCTCATCGCCCCGCAGTGGAGCTTGAAAAAGCTTTGCGTAATGAACGAGATCGACAAAGAAATGGTAAAAAGAGGCTCTTGGCAGGGCAAGTTTTACCAAAAATAAACATACGAGAAGGTATTGCGAATGAAACTTTTTAAACGCACTTGGGCTGAGATAAGCCTTGATAATTTAGCCGAAAACTACCACAGTTATTACGATAAAGTGGCTAAAGATACAAATACTGACATAATGTGCGTTGTCAAAGCGAGCTGCTACGGCCATTCCGACACGGCGGCTGCGCCTTTTTTGCAAAACGAACTGGGCGCGAAGTGGTTCGCCGTTTCAAATCTTGACGAAGCTATACGCCTGCGCGACATGGGGATAACTGGCGAGATACTCATTCTCGGCTACACCGCCCCCGAAGAAGCGGCAGAGCTGGAGAAATATGATATAATCCAAGCTGTGCTGGACATTCCCTATGCCCGTGCGCTTTCGGCAAACGCCGCGAAAGCGGGGCTGAAAAAGGGCGTGCGCTGCCATATCGCTATCGACACCGGCATGACGCGCATAGGTATTCGCGGCACGGCGGAGCAGATAGCGCAGGGTATTTGCGAGATTGCGGCGATGGATAAGCTGCTGGCAGAGGGCGCTTTCACACACTATGCTGTGGCTGACACCCTCACCGAAGACTGCATATCTTATACCGACAAGCAGACCGAGCTGATATACGCGGCAGCGGACATAGCGGCGCAGAGGGGCACGGCGCTCAAGACCGTACATTCGCTAAACTCGGCGGGCGGGCTTTTTCACTACACCCCCCGCTCGGCGCTGGCACGGCTGGGAATCACCCTCTACGGCCTTACCCCCGACCGCGGGCTTGATCTGCCGATAGATGTAAAGCCTGTGCTTTCCTTAAGATCCACCATTTCTCAGATAAAAGAGATAGACGCGGGCGTTGACATCAGCTACGGCAGAACTTTCACCTCGAAAAATCCGATGAAGATCGCGACAGTGGCTTGCGGATACGCCGACGGCTACCCGCGCGCGCTTTCAAACGTCGGCGAAATACTGGTGCACGGCGTGCGCTGCCCCATTGTCGGCAGGGTATGCATGGACCAATTTATGGCAGATATCAGCGGCGTTGAGGCGCAGGCGGGCGACACCGTGACCCTCATCGGCGAAGAGGGCGGCGAGCGCATAACTGCGGACGACATTGCCGCGCTGACGGGAACTATCGGCTACGAGATAGTCTGCGGAATTTCCGAGAGAGTGCCCCGCGCGGCTTACTACAAGGGCGAGCAAGTAGGCATTTTCAAGCTTTAAAGGTGAAATATGGCAAGTTACGATTTTAAAGACAAGCTGCCCCGCGGCGCGATATTCGATCTGGACGGCACGCTGATACGCTCTTCGCACGTTTGGAGCGACATTGACGTGAAATTTTTGGCAAAGCGCGGGTTTGAAGTGCCTGAGGACTATTTCAAGAAAATCTCCTGCATGAATTTTCGCGAGGGCGCGGAGTACACGATAGCGCGTTTCGGACTGAACGAGCGCGCGGAGGACATAGTGGCAGAGTGGTTCGAGATGGCAAGATATGAGTATGAGCACAATATCTGCATGAAGCCGCACGCCGCCGAGTTTCTGAGGGCGCTGCGCGAAAATGGCGTGAAGCTGGCGCTGGCGACGGCCTCGGACAAGGCGCTTTACACTGCGGTGCTGAAAAACAACGGCGTTTACGAGCTTTTCGACGCATTCGCCGCTACCGACGAGGTCTGCCGCAGCAAGGAATCGCCCGACGTTTACATATACGCCGCGGGCAAGCTGGGTTGCCGAGTAAGCGACTGCGCGGTCTTCGAGGACGTGTATCAGGGTGCGGAGAGCGCAAAGCGCGCGGGATTTTTCGTATGCGCCTGCTTAGACGAATACTACGCCTGCGACCACGAAAAGCTTATAGCCTGCGCGGACATAAGCTTCGCCGACTATGACGAACTGATGCAAAAATTATCCTGCCTTTGAAACGGGGCAGGTTTTTTATTGTTTTTAGTGTTGACAAAAGCGGGAAAGTCATGTATAATTTAATAGAAATATATTAAAGCTAGCATATGTGAAAAGATATATAGGAGGATCAACGGAAGCATGAATCTTACACATTTACGATATATGGTAGAAGTGGAAAGGCACGGTTCGATAACTAAAGCCGCGGCGGCGCTATATATGGGTCAGCCGAACCTCTCAAAGGCGATAAAAGAAATGGAGCTTGAGATAGGCATACCGATATTCAAGCGCTCGGCAAAGGGCGTGGTGCCTACCGAAAAGGGGCAGGAATTTTTGCAGTACGCCAAAGCCATAATCGTGCAGATGGACAAAATGGAATCGCTTTACAAAGAAAACAGCGAATCGCGCACTGATTTTCAGCTAATGCTGCCGCGCGCGAGCTACGTCACCTACGCATTTACAAAATTTCTCAGCCGTCTGCCGAAAACGGAAGCTATGGACGTAAAATTCAAGGAAACAAACTCGCTCGACGCTATAAACGCGGTGGTGGAGTGCGAATGCAACCTCGCTATAATACGCTGCGAGCTGGGGCAGGAGGACTTTTTCACCTCGCTGCTGAGCGAGAAAAACCTGAAAATGCAGGACATTTGGACATTCGATAACGTGATACTCATGAGCGAAAACAGCCCGCTGGCGGGTATGCGCTCGATAAGCGAGAGCCAGCTTGAGGACTGCATAGAGATACTGCACGGGGACAACGCCGTGCCGAACGTATCGGCGGCGCTGCAAAAGAAAAACAGCCGCATGAAATGCCACAAGCGGCACATATACGTCTTTGAGCGCGGCAGCCAGTTCGACATATTAAGCTCGGTACCGAACACATTCATGTACGTTTCGCCGCTGCCGAAAGAGATACTGCGGCGGTACAGGCTGGTGCAGATACCATGCGCCGACGTAAAGCACACAAGCAAAGATATGCTGATATACCAGAGCAGCTATCGGCTCAGCCGAACTGACCAGAGCTTTTTGGAAGAGCTGAACGGCGTTATCGCCGCAATAAAGAACGAGAGGTGACCAGCCATGCGCGAAAGCATACTTACTATACCTATCACTGACGTATTCGAGCCGAAGTGCGGCTGCCCGATATGCCGCATACGCGACACGCTGGAGCAGCACACCATTGAATATATAATGGGCGCGGCTATGATGGAGCCGGACGTGCGCATTGAAACAAACAAGGCGGGCTTCTGCAAAGAGCATTTTGAGCAGATGCGCGCCTGCAAGAACCGCCTTTCGCTCGCGCTGATGCTGCAAACACATTTGCAGGAGCTGCAAAAGCATGTTTTCGACGAGAAAAAGCTCTTTGAAACGCGCGAGGGCAAGAATAAAAAGACAGTCGAGAAAGTATCGAAGATAACCTGCGACTGCTTTGTTTGCAACAAGATAGAGTGGGGAATGTCCCGCCTGATGAACACCGTGTTCGAGCTTTACGGCAAAGAGCGGGAGTTTCGCGCGCAGTTCGCCGAGCAGGAGTACATCTGCCTGCCGCACTACAAAATGCTGATGAAGCGCAGCGAAACGGACGTCGATAAGGCGCACAGAAACGAATTTCGCACCGCCTGCAACGAGCTTGTGAAGAAGTACCTCGACGAGCTGGAGAATGACGTTTCGCACTACTGCAAGATGTACGACTACCGCAACACGGGCAAGGACGCAGACTGGGGCAATTCCAAAGACTCGATCGAGCGCGCCATCAAATTTCTCACTACAAGATAAAATTTCAGCGGACAGCTTTTCGGGCTATCCGCTGTTTTTTATGTGTTTAATCGACCGGTGTTATAGCAAAAATCGTTCATGCCGCACATCAGCGCGAAAGCCATTTGCCGCTGATACGGCTCTTGCTCGAGCATGGCGGCTTCCTCGGGGTTTGAGATAAAGCCGCACTCCGCCATGACGGCGGGGTTTTTGCAGTTGCAGAGGAGGTACAGTTCGTCGTCCATGGGCTTGGTTTCGCGCTGATTATCGGGCTGAAGAAGCGAGCAGATACGCGCCCGCAGGCACTCGGCAAGCTGCGCGCCCTCGGCGTTTTCGCGGTGGAAAAACATCTGCGCGCCGTGGTAGACGGGATCGGTGTAGCGATTTTGGTGGACGGAGATACAGACCGCGTCCTCAGTATTAAAGAGCGCGAGGCGGTTTTTCATATCGGAAAGCTTTTGCGCGCGCAGACCCGCGCCCTCGGCGGACTTATCGTAAATAGAAACATCGGCGGTGCGGGTGAGGACGGTGCGGTAGCCGAGGGCGCGGAGCATATCCGAGAGGGTGGAAGCGATATTGAGATTTATGCCTTTTTCTGGCACGCCGTTTACGGAAACGCCGCCGCCGTCAGAGCCGCCGTGGCCCGCGTCGATAACTACGAGGGGCTTGACCGCGCCGACCGAAGCGGCAGCGGGCACGCCGAGGGAATCCCCATGCGCGCACCCGCCGAAAGCCGCCGCCGCGCCTGCCGCCATCACAACAGCGACCAGTCTGCGGCCGATATTTGCAAATTTAAACATATTTTTCATAGCAACTACTCCTTTTTGTACAGCATATTCAGCGCGGCGGGAAAGTAGTACAAGAAGTATGAGCAAATGCAAAACACCGTCCTGCTTTTTAGGGCAAAAAAACGGCTGACTGCCAAAAACAGTCAACCGTTGTTGTGGAATTTCTAAATTATGTTTATCAGTTTATCTGTTCAACAGTTCATCAGTTTATCAGAACTCTATCTTTCCGTAAAGTCCCGAACCGAGGTCGAGGTCGTCCTCCGGCTTCGGCTTCTTGTAATCTTTCTCAAAGCTGGTGGTGATGTCGTAGTGCGGCTTTGATCTCGGGCGCTTGCCGCCTCTTCTGCCGCCGTTGCCCTTGCCGCCCTTGTATCCGCCGCGGTAAGGCTTCTTTTCGGTAGAGCTGATTATTACCTTTCTGTAAGGCTCTTCGCCTACCGATCTTGAGGTAACGCCCTCTATCTCAGATACCGCCGCATGGATTATGCGTCTTTCATACGGATTCATAGGCTCTAAAGCGCTCGTTCTGCCCGTCTTTTTTACGCCCGCGGCTATCTTTGCGGCAAGCTTTTCAAGCTGCTCACGTCTGCGGTCGCGGAAACCGTTGCAGTCGGTGGTTATGCGGAAATACTCTCTGTCGATCTTGTTGCATACCAGCGAGGAAAGGTACTGCAGTGCGTCGAGCAGCTCGCCCTTTTTGCCGATAAGCTCTTCAAATCCGTCGCCGCCGATTTCGAAATTTACTCCGTTCTCGATCTCGGTAGGCACTACGCTTATGTTCTCGATGCCCATTTTGGTCAGCAGCTCGGTGATGTACGCCTGCGCCGCCTGAGTCTTTGTGGGCGGATCATAGCTTGCTTCTACCTTAGCTTCACGCTTGATCTTGCCAAACAAGCCCTTTTTCGGCTCTTCGATCACGGTGAACGCGATCTTCTCTTCTTCCACGCCAAAGCTTTCTGCGGCTTTTGCTCTCGCTTCTTCTACGCTTGCCGCTGTAAAAATCTCTTTCATCTTCAGCTCATTCCTTTCTGTGAGGAAATGCGTTTAATCCTCGGTATATTCATCGCCGTATTTTTCGGCGTATCTTTTTCTTGCCTCGTTCAGCTTCTGACGGTTCTGGTCTTTCTGTTTCGATTTTGAGAGCTTTTCCGGCTCGGCGTCATTATCGTCGGCATAAACTCTCTTTTTCTTTGCGTCAGAGGGCTTCGGCATCTCCGAACCCTGCTCGTTTCTTATCTCTATAGCGCGCTCCATGAAAGAAGGGCCTTTCTGCTTGCGCTTCGCCTTTGCCTTTTCGGTCTCCTTAGCGGCGATCTTCTCCAGCTTTGCGGGGGAATATACCAGATTAAGGAATATCACCTGGAATACTGCGAAGAGCGAGGAGTATATCCAGTAAATACCCAGCGCGCAGGGGAACTTAAAGCCTATCCACAGCGAGAACACGGGCATGAGTATCAGCATCATCAGCATAGAGCCGTTGAGCTTCATAGCGGGGTTGTTCTTCTTTGCGAATATCTGCGAGATGATAGTGGTAAAGAGCTGAAGTATGAACGAGATAAAGGGTATAACTACGGTGGCGTCTGCCTTGGTAGGTATCTTGCCCAGCTCCATGCCTAAGAATGTGTAGTCATAATCGCTGATGGCATTGCGGACGTTTTCGTCCAGAACGTTGAAGTATTTTCCGTCAGCCTTTGTTTCAAAGTTAAAGAGCAGAACTTCGGGACCGTAAGAGGAGTTCACAACGTTAGCGGTGAAATACTCTTTGTTCGTAAGGAACTTATCCAGTCCGTCGAATTCGATAAATTTTTCCATAAGCTCCTGCTGGTCGCCGTCGGAAAGTTTGTCCAGCAGAGCGGCGGAGTTCTTATAAGTCTTTTTGTCAGAGAGCGCCTTGACCATATTTTTCTCTAGCGCGGTCTTTTTATCATCGCTGAGGTCTGCCAAAGCGGTATCCTTATCTTCCTCATCGAGCTGCTTCTGAATGAAAGCCTCCATGCTCTTTATGTCGGAAGTATCTACCTCATTGCTGATAACGTAAAGATTCTTTACCATACTGTTATCGTGCGATACCTTATTTTCATCAGCGTCGGAAACGTAAGTCAGCGGGCCGTAAACTACAGGTATCAGCGCCCAAAGTATAACGAGCGAGATGACCATAGGCAGGCAGCTCGCCATAGGATTTATCTGGTATTCGGAGTAAAGCTTCATCGTTTCCTCGTTGAGCTTCTCCTGATTTTTTTTCCGTATTTAGTTTTCAGCTTTTCGAGCTCAGGCTGCATCATATTCATACGCGCGGTGCTCTTCTGCTGTTTTATCTGCAAAGGCAGAGTAATTATTCTGGTGATGATGGTAAAGAGCAGCAGCGCCATACCGTAATTTTTACCAAATGGTAACAGGCTTTCATTATCCAGCCCAGAGGTGTAGCTATCAATCTCATATGCTTTTTCCTTTTTCAGTCTTTTCTTCTTTTCGCTTCTTCAAATTTTTCGGCACAAAATAGCCGAGGTATATCTTATCGGGTACTTTATCCACGCCGCCGTAGCTCCACGGGTTGCATCTGAGCAGCCGCCAAACTGTAAGCAGTGTGCCCATAAAAACTCCGTGTTTTTTGTAAGCCTCGAGCGCGTAAGCCGAGCAGCTCGGGTAATATTTACACCTAGCGGGCAGCGCGGGGCTTAAAAACTTTCTGTAAAAGCGTATCGGCAGAGAAACTATAAAGCTCGCCGCCGCGGATATTTTACCGAATATTTTTCTCATTATATATTTACTGTTTTACTGTTTATCGGCAGATTTTTCGGGCTTGGCGAATTTACCGCCCTTGTCAGTCTTTTTTCTGCGTTTATTACCGCTGCGCCTCTTGAAAGCCTCAGGTTCGGCGAGTACGGGCAGCAGCCTTTTCTCTATAAAAGCGGATATATCCTGTTCCTTTTTACCATTTATATCCTCGCGCGCGACGAAAACAATATCGCACCCTATCGGAAAGCTGCTTTCGTGCAGCCGATAAGCGGCGCGGATTATGCGCTTAGCGCGGTTTCTGGCAACAGCGTTGCCTACCTTTTTAGATACGCTTATGCCAACGCGGCTCTGCGCCGTGCCGTTTTGGGTGAAATAAGCAGTCACCATGGAGCAGGAGCAGTAATTGCCTGTTTTAAAGCATCTGTTGAAAGCCTTATTATCCTTTAAGGCGACTGTAAAGAGCATAGCTTAAAAAACTCCTTTTCCTGCGGCGGTTTAAAGCGCAAATATCCATATAAAGAGAAAGACCTATACCGAGGCGAGATCCTCGATATAAGGTCAAAAAAAAGCGTAAATTAGTAGCTAAGTCTTGCTCTTCCCTTTGATCTTCTTCTTGCGAGAACCTTTCTTCCGTTCTTAGAAGACATTCTCTTCATGAAGCCGTGAACCTTTTTTTCTCTTAAGCTTTTTAGGCTGATAAGTTCTTTTCATCACAATTCCCTCCCTTTGCATGATCTGCTTTAGATAATCAACATCAAAACAAGGATGTCATTTCCAGCTTTTCCTGAATTACGGGGCTATTTTGAACCATACACAAAAAAAGAGTCCGAAAATAAAGACAATAAGCCCCCCCTACAATTTACTATTATACATTATACCGAGCGCAGTTGTCAACCACATTCACAATTTTTTTACATTTAATTTTCACGGCGAGCAATAACCCATCGAATATCCGCGTCCGCCCGCTTGACAAACGGCGTTCGGCGTGGTATAATTAAGATAACAAGAGGCGCACTGCGATAAGCGGTTCTCCTCCAAAATCAGGTATTTTTTAAAAAGTGACCGTCCTTTGGCAAGTTGGGCGGTCACTTCTTTTTGTTATTGCAGATGTTGAAAACTAATTCAACTATGTTTGTTATCAAAAGTAATAACGAGATCACATCTGAAACGCTCATATTGCTCACCTCCATCTCTGGAGGAAGATTTGAACCGCCTACCGTTTTTGCAGTACGCCTTGATCAGTATTGTAACATATTTGTCGGGTTTTGTCAAATTTATGTTTGAACTGCTTGACAAACAGTTCATGGCGTGGTATAATTAAGATAACAAAGAGGCGCACTGCGATAAGCGGTTCCCCTCCAAATAGGTTCTAACTAAAAAGTAATCGCCCTTTGGGAAGCTGGGCGGTTACTTTCTTTTTTTATCGCAAATATCAAGAACAAGCTTGATTATGTTGATAATCAGGTTAAGTAAATAGAATACTTCCATCATACTCATATTGCTCACCTCCATCTCTGGAGGATAGATTTGAACCGCCTACCGTTTTTGCAGTACGCCTTGATCAGTATTGTAACATATTTGTCGGGTTTTGTCAATTAAGCGCATGATTTTCTTTTTTGAAAGTCATGCGCTTTTTTTCGTTATTGTGCACATTTTGTTGCACGCGGATTTGAGCAGAGATACAGTTTATTTTTTGATTTAGACATATTTAGTTAATTGTTGCATAAAAACGTGCAACAAAAGCGCGATATGAGCCTATATATGGAGGGTATTTTTCAGACGGCGTGGAAAAAACAGTCGCCGTCTGCATCGAATGGTCAGATTTTTTATCATGGCATAGGCATAAGTGGAACAGTATGGAAAAGTATTTAAGAAACGGAGGGATATTTTGAAGATAGGTGTGAAAAACAGAGCCGACGCGGCGGAATTTGCTGAAAATTTCGCAGTGTTCGGCAACGCTTACGAAGCGGCGGTCAACGCGGGCACGCCCAGCGAGCAGGCGGCTGCGGAGGGTGCGCGGCTGCTTTGCTCAAAGACTGTGAAAAAGCGCATAGCGGCGGCGGTGGCGCAGAAAGCGCAGTGCCCTGCCGCCGAGGGTCTGCGGCGAATAGCTTTCGGCAGGGTGAACGACGCCGTGCGGCTGGCTTTTGCGGACGACATAACGCCTGCGATGATAGAGCGCGCCGACCTTTTCGCAGTCGCGGAGATAAAGCGCGACCGAGGCGGAAAGGTGGAGATGAAATTTTTCGACAGGCAAAAGGCGCTGGAAAAGCTGATAGACTGCGAGCGCGAAGAGAGCGGCGCGGCGGGCGCGGAAAACCTCATCAGCGCGATATACGGAAACGTTAGTGGAAATGGAAAGGGTGAGGAGCTTTGAAAATGAGCTTTTCGCCGAAACAGCTCACGATATTCCGCTGGTGGACCAGCCCGCCGGGGAAAGAGCTTGACGGGATAATCTGCGACGGAGCGGTACGCTCGGGCAAGACCATGTGTATGTCGCTCTCGTTCGTGATGTGGGCACAGACTAATTTCAGCGGGCGCAGCTTTGCGATATGCGGAAAGACCATCGCCTCGGTGCGGCGGAACATCATCGGCACGCTTACCGAGATGTCGAAAAAAGCGGGGTTTTCGGCGGACGAATGTTTATCGAAAAACTACCTTGATATATCGCTCGGCGGCGTGAGCAACAGATTTTACATATTCGGCGGGCGGGACGAAAGCTCGGCGGCGCTGATACAGGGCATGACGCTGGCGGGGGTACTTTTTGACGAAGCCGCCTTGATGCCGCGCAGTTTTGTTGAGCAGGCGGCGGCTAGGTGCTCGGTCAGCGGCTCGAAGCTATGGTTCAACTGCAACCCCGAGAGCGCATACCACTGGTTCAAGCGGGAGTGGGTGGACAAAGCTACGGAAAAGCGGCTGATGTATGTGCACTTCACGCTCGACGACAACCCCTCGCTCTCGCCGCAGGTGAAAGAGCGCTACCGCAGGCTTTACAGCGGGGCTTTTTACGAGCGCTTCATACTCGGCAGATGGGTAAACGCCGACGGCTTGGTCTACCCGATGTTCAGCGAAAAAGACCACGTTGCAAATAAGCTGCCGACGAAGTTTGAAAAGTACATCGTAAGCTGCGATTACGGCACGGTGAACCCCTCGAGCTTCGGGCTTTGGGGGCTTAGCGGCGGGGTATGGTACAGACTTCGCGAATACTACTACGATTCGCGGCGCGAGGGTTTTCAGCGCACCGACGAAGAGCATTACGCGGGGCTGGAGCGGCTATGCGGGGACATACAGCCCGAAAAGGTGATATGCGACCCCTCGGCGGCTTCGTTCATCGCTGCGGTGCGCGCGCACGGCAGGTTCAAGATAGCAAAGGCGGACAACGACGTTATAAGCGGCATAAGGCGGGTAGCCGATATGCTCAGCTGCGGAACTATAAAGATCTCGCCCGCCTGCGCCGACTGCATACGCGAATTTGCCCTCTACCGCTGGGACGACTCCGCCGCCGCGGACAGACCTGTAAAAGAAAACGACCACGCTATGGACGATGTGCGCTACTTCGCCGCAGAGGTGAGCCGCAGCGAAGACCCGTTCTTCGTGCTCTCACTTCAAAGATAAACATTAACTACATGAAAAGAAAAACAAGGGAAGTGAAGATTTGATTTTTGACAGCAAGAAAAAGACAGCAAAGCCCGTGCTTTCTGGGGCGGTAAAGGCTTCGGCTTCGCGCACGGCGAGGTTCGATACCGATAATATGCCGCTCGCCTGCCGGCCCGCGCAGCTCGAAGAGGGGCTTTACGATATGCTTAGGGCACAGGTGCCGATAATCGACGCGGCTATTACAAAAGTAGTAAGGCTGACGGGCGGCTTTAAGCTGCGCTGCGCCGACGAGCGCGCCGAAAAGCAGATGGCGGAATTTTTCGCCGAACTGCCAGTACCCGCGAGCGGACGTTCGCTAGAGAGATTTTGCGAGATGTACCTTGACTCTCTGCTGACATACGGCAGAGCTATGGGCGAGATACTGGTGAGCGGGATAACGCACGAGATATCGGGGCTGTACTGCGCCGACTGCACGCTTTTCCGCGTTCGCGCCGCTAAGGACATGAGCCGTGCGGAGTTTTACAGCGCGTACACTGGCGAAAAGCTGCGCTGTATGCACCCCGAGCGCGTGCTTTACACTGTGCAGAACCCAAGCGCCCAGCACCCCGAGGGAGTATCGCTGCTGCGCGGACTGCCTGCGCTGAGCGGGGTACTGCTGAGGATATTTGAAACGGTAGGGCAAAATTTCGAGCGCGCGGGAAACGTGCGCTACGCCGTGACCTACAAGCCCTCGGGCGAGGGCGAGGCGGCTTACGCCAAAGAGCGCGCTATGGACATCGCCCGCGAGTGGGCGGACGGCATGGCGGCCTCAAAAGCGGGACAGGTAAAGGACTTCATAGCCGTGGGCGACGTGGAGATAAAAGTTATCGGCGCAGACGGCGCGGAGCTGAACACCGAGATACCTGTACGCCAGCTGCTCGAACAGCTTATAGCGAAGCTTTCGATACCGCCATTTCTGCTAGGGCTGAACTGGTCTACCACCGAGCGCATGAGCAGCCAGCAGGCTGACATACTCACAAGCGAGATAGACTACTACCGCAGACTGCTGGAGCAGGCGATACTGAAGATAGCGCGTTTTTACGCCGATATGAACGGCATTTCATCTGATATATGGGTGGAGTGGGAAAACGTGAACTTGCAGGACGAGGAATCGCTCGCGCGGGCAAGGCTCTACAACGCTCAGGCGCAGCAGATAGAGCTTGAGAACCAAAGCAAGATGAATATGAACAGCGAAAAAGTATGAGAAGGAGGTAAAAGACATGACAAACAGCGATGTAGTGAACAAGACGGCGGCTGTCGGCAGTATCGAAAATGCGAACGCAGACAGCGGTAACGGCGGCGTCAGCGCGGAGGATATGGCGCTGATAAATCAGCTTGCGCGGCGCGAGCTGAAAGCGGAGGAGGTGTATGTATTCCCCGTAACGCTCTGCGATAACGAAACAGACCGCGACTGCGAGAGATTTTCGGTATCGGCGCTGGCGAAGCTTGCCGAGCTTTTTGTGGGAAAGACTGGCATTTTCGACCACGACCCTAAGGGCGCGAACCAGACGGCAAGGATATTCCGCGCCGAGCTTGCGGCGGACGAGAGCCGCTCTACCAGATCGGGCGAGCCTTACCGCTGCGTAAAGGCTATGGCATACATGATGCGCACCGAGAAAAACGCCGACCTGATAGCCGAGATAGACGGCGGGATAAAGAAAGAAGTTTCGGTATGCTGCTCGGTAGGCAGAAAGATATGCTCGATATGCGGCGCGGACGAGCACAGACAGCCCTGCACGCACATAAAGGGCGAATATTACAGCGGAAAGCTCTGCGAGAAGATACTTGAAGAGCCGAGCGACGCTTACGAATGGTCGTTCGTGGCTATACCTGCCCAGCCGAACGCAGGCGTTACGAAATCGGGCGCATTCGCGGACAGAAAGTACGACCTCAGCAGCGAGGAGATAGGCATGATAGCCGCGAAGTGCGCCGAGCTGAAACGCGAGAACGGCGTGCTGGAAAACCGCGTTGCCGAGCTGAAAAGCGTGGAAGACAAGGCGCGCGCCGACGCTATCAGCGAGATAATACGACTGGGCAGATTTTGCGTGCCCTCATTCGGGGCGGAAACTATAAAGGCGGTGTGCGGCGAGATGAGCTACGCCCAGCTTTTAGAATTCAAAAAGCGCATAAGAAAGGACGTGATGAAAGAACAGAGCGAAAGACCGAAGAGCGTTTTTTACAACAGCGAAAATAACGAAACCGAGGAGAGCGGCGGCTTACAGCGCATAGGCTCGGCTATAAGAAACACATCTTTCAGAATGAAGAGATGAATTTGAACGATAAGCATTAACATAATTTTGACTGATATTAAAAAAGGAGAGTATTTTGAATATGTATAAGAACATCAAACTTGACAGAGGACTTTATTCGATAACCGGCAAGAACTTCACTCAGGCGCTTGCGGCGCTAGACCCCGACGCGGAGTACAAGGGCACTGATATGGAACAGCTCGACGCTTTTGAAAGACAGCTCAAGCGCTTTGACATAAAGATAGCGGGCGAGGGCTGCGACAGGGTAGAAAAATTCTTTACCTCTACCGAATCGGCGGTGCTTTTCCCCGAATATGTGCGCCGCCAGATAAAGAGCGGCATGGACAGCGTATCGCTGGTGCAGTACGCCGCCGCGGTGACCTACACCGACTCGGTAGACTTCCGCGCGCTGAGCGTTACCTCTGCGGGCAGCGAAACGGGCGTAGCGCAGCTCGCCGCCATGCCTGCTACCACGGTAAAGCTTGCTGACACCGCCTCGGCGCTGACGAAATTCGCCCGCAGGCTCGACTGCTCTTACGAAGCGGTGCGCAAGCAGAGGCTCGAAGCATTCGGCGTTATACTGCGCTCTCTCGGCGCGCAGCTTTCCCGCGCGGTGAATAAGAAGATGACGGACGTTATCTACACCTCTTCAACAAAGACCAAGTACACGGGCACTGTGACCTATGCGCAGCTTGCGGCTTTTTGGGCTTCCATGAGCAGCTGCGATATGGACGTTATGCTCTGCAACCCCGCTATGATGGCGAGCATTCTCGCGCTCGACGAAATGAAGCTTTGCGTAAGCGACTTTATGTCGAGCGGCAAGGCGGTAACGCCCTACGGGATAACGCTTGTAAAGTGCCCATGGCTAAAGGCGGGCACAGCCATCGGCATGGACTCGAGCTGCGGAGTAGAAGCGATATTCGGCACTGACGTCATCATAGACACCGACAAGCTTATCTCTACCCAGTGCGACGAGATAGCGGCTTCGGTAATGTGCGGCTTCTCAGTACTGACCGCGGACTCGGTAAAGACTCTGGAACAGTCGTGACAATATGATAAAATAATTATCTGAACTAACATACGCAAAGCAGTCTGAAACGAAATAATAAAAACTAAGCCAATATAAGAACGGGCGGCGCAGTAAGCGGGCATATCCGCCGCGCCGCCTTGTTTTTATATAATTTTACGATAGGAGATGTATGAAAATATGAAATATCTGGAGTATGAAAATGTAAAGAGAGATTTTCAGCGGCTGACGGCTGTAAGCGACGAGGAATTTGAGGCTCAGCAGTATGGCACGCTGCTCGAAAACGCCGAGATATACGTTGTTTCGCAGCTTATCATCTCGCCTAGCGAGCTTACCGATGAGCAAAAGGCGGTGTGCGTTTACGCGGCGGCGGCGGTGGCGGCTTACGACCGCGCGTTTGAGCTTGTGCTCTCGCGCAAGGCTGTAATGACGGAAAACGGCGAGGTAGCCGTGGTGCGCGGCGGCGAAGAGCTTTTGCAGTGCGCATACGGTCTGCGCAGGGCGGCGGCTGAAAAGCTGATCGCGCTAGGGCTCGTCATGGACGACACATTCTCATTCATGGGGGTGTGAGCACATGATAACGGCTGTAAACACGATGCTGAGCGACAAGCTTACGAAAGCGGGATTTGAGGTGTACGAGGAATATTCCGCCGCGAAGCCGCTGAAAGCGGGGGTATACACCGCGCTATGGCGCACCGAAAGGCTGACCCTCGGCGAATACAGGCAGGCGGCGAATGCGAACTCAAAATGCTCGGCGGCGGTAAAGGTGCACATACGCCTGCTCGGCGGGAAGAAAAATTTCGACGACGCGGCGGTATTGCAGAGCATGGCGCACAAGGCGGCGGGCGAGCTGTATTTCTCATCGCCGCTGGCGGTAATATCGCTGACCTGCGGAGCGCCTAAGCGAAACGCCGCGCTCGGCAGGCTGGAGCAGGTGATAGAGGCGGAATACACGCTGGCTATTAAAAAGGAGGACTTGAAATGAGCGCATCGGGTACTGTATATTTCTTTGAATACGGCGGCAAGAGCTACTATTTCGACGGAGTGAAAATGAGCTTTGCCAACAAGATAGAGAGCACCGCGCTGGCGGACGGCGGGTGTATAAGGGTACGCGCCTGCGGCAGCCCCGAGACGATAACCCTGCACTGCCGCATAGAGGTAGGCGAGATATTCGACTACGAAACCTTGCTGAGAAGCATGGCGGCGGCGGACAGCCTGAGCTTTTCGATAAACAAAGTAAGCTACGGCGGCTACGCGCTGCTTGCGGGCAGGATAACGGGCGCGGAGAAGCGGGACTACTGCGAGTGCGAATTTACTCTAACGGAGGTGACGGACTAAATGGCGACATACGAAATACCGGAGATAAAGTGCGAACTATGCCGAGCGAGCGGTGCGGCGAGCCTGTATTTCAGCCGAACGGCGGGCTTCAGCTTTGTAAAAGAGCGGTACACGCCGTACACACTGCTCAGCGGGATATTCATAGGCAGGTGCGTGCCCGCGGAGGTCACGGCGGTGAAGCTGTACATCGGCAGCAAGATAATACACCACGGCACGGCGGACAGCGTAGTCTGCGAATACTCGCACGGGGTGTGGCGGATACGCCTGCGCTCGCTGGGCTTCTCAATGCTGCTGGGGCAGAACATGGCAGAGCCGGGGATAATCAGCCAGCCCGACCTCTCGGCAGTTATCGGCAAGGCGGCGGGGGCATACGCGGTGAGCTGTCAGGGCAGCACCAAAAAGGTAAATTATGTATACATAAAAGACACGAGCACGGTGTGGGAAGCCGCCTGTATCTACGCGGCAAAAGCGTACTCGACATACCCCTACATACGCGGCACGAACAGCGTATACTGCACGGCTATATCACCAAAAACGCGCGATTACAGCGGAAAGAAGATAGTAAGCTATTCTTCTGGCGTAAAGCTGACGGGGCTCATCTCGCACGCGCACACGCAGGACGCGGCGGGGGAATGGAACATCAGCAAGACCAACAGCTTCGCCGTAAATCGGCACATAATAAAGCACAAATACTACGCGCGCGACAACGAATGGGCATACGACCCGCAGGCGGGGCTGAGCTACAACATCGGCGCGGGCGACCGCGGCAGGCAGTACGGCAGGCTGAAATACGCGGGCGCTGAGCTGGAAGAACTGCTGGACAAGGCAAACTTTACCGCCGAGGGGCTGAGCCTGACGGCGGCGGAGGTGGACAGGATAGAGATAACCTGCTCGCCTAAAGGCTTATTTACCGAACTGAGCTTTTACAATGACCTGTACTGCCCGCAGTAGGGCGGCAAGACCCACAACGGATACCCCTGCACGGAGAGAAAACGCGCCGTACAGGGGCGTTCGTGCGCCATAAACGCGTTTTGCGAAAAAAAGGCGTAAAAAAACAACTAAAAAAACAATTGAAATTTCTACATTATTATAAATGCGGCGCACTTGAAATTTTGTTTAATATATGTTATAATAATAAGGAAACGATATTTTTACGGTGAAGTATGCCTTCAAGAAGATGGCATGATTTGCCATTCACGAAAGTTATGAAGGGAAGGTATTTATTGATGGAGTCTTTCAACGACGTTTTTGAAAGCGTTTTGAAATATTTAAGACAGCTGCCGAACGTAAGCGAAGTAGGGTATAAAAGATGGCTGGCTGTACTTGAACCATACAAATTTGAGAACAACACCGCTTTTCTGCTTACGGAGAGCGAATTTACGAAAAAGACCACGCTGGATATATACGAGCCGAGCCTAAAAGAAGCGTTTGAGAACGTGATGGGCTTCCCCGTAGAGATAAGGCTGCTGGTAAAGAGCAAGGACAGCGAGAGCGCGGCGCAGCCGCAGTTCACCTCAGCTATGGCGGCAGAGCCTGCGGGCCATACGCCCACCGTAGCGGGAGTACAGGAAAAGCTGACCTTCGACAACTTCATCAAGGGCAAATCGAACGAGCTGGCATACGCCTGCTGCACGGCGGTGGCGAACAAAGCCGACGGCGGCGAGGGGGACAACAACAATATGTTCAATCCGCTTTTCATATACGGCGACTCAGGCCTCGGCAAGACGCACCTTATGAAAGCTATAGAGGCGCAGGTAAAGCAGAACCACCCCGAGATGAATCTCATCTACACCACCACCGAGAATTTCACTAACGAATTCGTACAGGCGCTTTCTGAGCGCTCGACGAATGAATTTCACAACAAATACCGCAGCGCGGACTACCTGCTGATAGACGATATACAGTTCATCATCAACAAAGACGCGGTGCAGGAGGAATTTTTCCACACATTCAACGACCTTTACAATGCGGGAAAGCAGATAGTATTGACCTCAGACATAGCGCCGAGCAAGATCTCGAAGCTGGAGAACCGCATACGTTCGCGTTTTCTGCTGGGAATGCAGGTAGACATACAGCCGCCCGACTTTGAAACGCGAATGGCTATAATCAAGTGCAAGGCGGAGCTTTTAGACTTACAGATAAAGGACAACCTTGCGCGGCTTATCGCAGAAAAGATAAAGACGAACATACGTCAGCTGGAAGGCACGATGAACAAGATAAAGGCGCTGACGATATACACGAGCGAGTCGCCCTCTATCTCGATGGTACAGCGAGTTATCAAAGAAGTAATGATAGAGAACCACCCGACGGAGATAACTACTGACAGGATAATATCAGAAGTAGCGACGGCTTTTAACGTAACGCCTGACGACATACGTTCGCAGAACCGCAGGGCCAACATATCGCTTGCAAGAAAGATCACAATATACCTCATGAAAGAGATAAAGGGAATGACGTACATTCAGATAGGAAACGAGCTGAACAAGAACCATTCCACGATGACGATACACTATCAAGATGTAGCGAAGCTGTTAAAAACTAACAGTGATTTGAAAGAAACGGTAGACGACATCATCAAAAATCTGAAAGAGGTATAATACATTTATTAAGACTGTCTGAAAATGGCAGCAAAAAATTTTTAGCTTTTTTTTCAACATTATCAACAGAGTTTTCAACAATTTAACTTTAATGAAAATTGAGAAGATAAGAGTGTGATAAGGCTTGAAAAAGCTAAGTGAAAAAAATTTTACGAAAAAAGTCGGAAAAGGGGAAGTCAACGGAATCAACAAGGAGTTTTCAAACTGCGGGAGTGATTCAACAAAAAAGGCGGGGGTTTATCAACAATCAACACACACAAAGCCAACAGTTTTAACACACCAGAAAATGGGTGGAGAAAATCAACAAAGCAGTTGAAAGGCTAATGAAAGACAGTTGAGAAGTTGGGAGAACGAAACCGTGGGAAATGCTGAGGTTTGAGGGGGGTATAGGAGTAGTTTTAGGAGTTTTCAACCGACACTAATACTACTGCTAAAATAAAAGTTAGTTATGTTTGTTATAAGATAGCGAGAAGCTGTGATTTTTGAGCGTTTTAAAAAAGCGATAGTTGAAACTTAAAACGCGGAATAAAAGTGAAGCTTTGAACAAAGTGAAGCGTGAAATTAAAAAGCGCGGGATCAAGCGACGCGTGGAAAGTCGGCTTCGCCGAATTTCCGAGAAGTTGGCTGCGCCAACTTCCCACTTTGTTTCGCTTACCAAACAAATGATAAGCGCGTGTCAATAGAAGCGGTTGCAAGGCGCGCGAGCTTTGCCGAGGGGTCAAGGGGGCGAGAAGCCCCCTGGAGTGAGAAGATCACAAAGCAGAAATTATCCCATCAAAATATCCTCTTAAACAAAAGCAATCCCTCAAATGCGGGGCTGACAAAAACAGGAGAACGCTCAAAAGCAACGAACATATCAAACCATAAAACCCGAACAGCCCCGCATTTTCTAAACGCAATCCTCTTAATGTCGGCACAATCCGCAAAGAGCGAAGCGATTTTGCGGCGAACAACAATTAAACCAAACAAGGGCGCAAGCCCTTGCAAGCACGAACAAACGCAAAGACTACCTAGAGCTATCCAAAGCCATATATATACAGATATTTATACTTATACATAGTTATCCCCCCGAGAAAGCACTTCAAACGCGTTGGAAAATGCAGTAAGGCGAGGTTTTTGAACGGCTCAGGGTGTGGGAATACTTGGATATATATGTATGTATTTATGTATGTTATGGGTAGTACATACTTTAGACTGACCGGTTTGGGGCTTTTACTTAGTTCGTTCAAGGGCGTGCGCCCTTGAAGGGGGCTGTCTGCGGGCGACTCACTAGGGGCAGCCCTCCCTTGCAGGGCATGCCCCTCTTGGAAATCAGTCCACCGGACTGTTTTCCAATTCACCCTATGCGGAGCGCCCTACGGGTTTTGGGGAGTTTCGCCGTCTGCGGACGGCGACGATTGGGGCTTCTCGCCCCCCTCGACCCCCTCGGCAAAGCTCGCGCGCCTTGCAACCGCTTCTATTGACAGGGGCTTTTACTTTGTTTCGTTATACATTACGTTTTGATATTTTGTTAATTATTTTCATTGATAGATTATTACTCTACCGAAAGGAGTTACTATGATTAGATTTACTTGCGATAAAATTAAACTCTCAGAAGCGCTTAACAACGTTTCAAAGGCGGTATCCGACAGGTCGGCTCTCTCTGCCCTCGAAGGTATCAAATTCTCTATCCGCCAAAATAACCTCGAACTTACCGGCTACGACCTCGAAATTGGTATCCGCACTAACCTCGAGATTCGCTCCGCCGACAGCGCTGACTTTATCGTAAACTCCCGCATTATCTGCGAAATGGTTCGCAAAATGCCCGACGATGAACTTCTCTTCGAGGTATCAGACGACTACATGATAACCCTAGAATGCGGCGTTACTTCTTACAACCTCAACGCTATCCCCGCCGACGATTACCCCGAACTGCCAGGCAAAGACTCTTCCACCGAGGTGAAGATCTCTCAGCCCGTGCTAAAAAGCATGATACAGCAGACTAAATTCGCCGCTTCGCAGCTCGACATAAAGCCGATCCTCAAAGGCGAACTTTTTGAGATAGAAAACAACACCCTTACAGTCGCGGCGATAGACGGCTACCGCCTAGCGGTACGCACCGAGCCGATCTCCTACGAGGGCGAGCTGAAATTCGTAGTGCCCGCTAAGAACCTCGACGAGGTATCGAAGCTGCTCTCAGACGACGAGAACGAGGTATGCTCGCTCTTCCTTGCTAAAAAGCACATTATTTTCCAGGTGGGCAACTACCTTGTAAATTCGCGCCTGCTGGAGGGCGAGTTCCACCCGTACAAGAGCGCTATCCCCAACACTTGGACGACCGAAGTGGTGGTAGACCGCGTGAAGCTGATACGCACCCTCGAACGCTGCCTGCTGCTGATAAACGAAAAGAACCCCAGCCCTGTACGCTGTATGTTCGACAACGGTCAAATATCCATAAAATGCGCGACGCGCTCGCTCGGCAAAGTGCATGACGAGATAAGCGCCGACATTAACGGAACATCTATGGAGATAGGCTTTAAATGCCGCTTTTTCCTCGACCCGCTAAAGGCGGTAAGCGACGAAAAGGTAAAGCTGCAGCTTGGCGGAAGTCTGCTGCCTATGAAGATAATACCCTTAAACGGCGAGAGCTACACATACCTTGTGCTGCCTGTAAGACTGCCGAAGGAATAAATTTCAGAGGGAAGATTTTAAGATAATGAGAAGCGAAAAGATAAAGATAAACACCGAGTACATCAAGCTCGACTCGCTGCTGAAATACGCGGGCGTTACTGAAACGGGCGGGATTGCCAAAGAGGTCATCGCCGAGGGACGGATTAAAGTGAACGGCGAGGTTTGCACCATGCGCGGCAAAAAGCTGAGAAACGGCGACTGCGCCGAGATAGACGAGCTTTCGCTGAAGCTGGAGATAGTGAGCACCGCCGCGGCTGCGGAATAAAGCATGAGAATAGAGCATTTCAGCGCGGACGGGTTCAGAAATCTGGAAAATATAGACATAGACCTGCACCCCGAGCTGAACGTGATATGCGGGCAGAACGCGCAGGGCAAGACCAACATACTCGAAGCGATATGGCTGTGCACGGGCGAGAGAAGTTTTCGCGGGGCGAAAGACCGCGAGCTGATACGCCTAGGCGGCGAGCGCTTTGACATAGGCTTGCGTTTTGCGGACAAGCGGCGCACGCAGCGGATAGACTACACGCTGATAAGAAGCGAGATACGCAGCAAGAAGATAGCGCTCAACGGCGTAAGCGTAAAGAATCCCTCGGGGCTTTTCGGTGCGCTGGAGTGCGTAGTATTCACGCCCGAGGACTTAGAGCTTTCAAAAGGCTCGCCCGAGGTGCGGCGCAGCTTTGCCGACCTTTCGGTATCGCAGATAAAACGTTCGTACAGGCGGGTGGTAGACAAATACCGCAGGCTGCTGGAGCAGAGGAACACTCAGCTAAAAGCGGCGTACCAAACGGCGGACATCGGCGATATGCTGGACATATGGGACATACAGCTGGCGCAGATGGGCGCGTATATATCAATGCTGAGGTACAACTACTGCAAAAAGCTGGAAATGGCGGCTCAGAAGCTTTACAGCGAGATCTCGCAGGGGCGTGAGCGGCTTGAGATAGAATATCATTCGACTATATATGAAAATTTGCAGGGGAGAACTGATTACCGGAACGACCTTGCGGCGGAGTATGCTGAGGCGCTGAAGAAGAGCCGTGCGGAGGATATGCGCGCGGGGTTCACGCTGAAAGGGGTACACCGCGACGACCTGCACTGCAAGATAAACGGAATGTACGCGAAAGACTATGCTTCGCAGGGGCAGCACAGGTCGATAGCGCTTATCATGAAGCTGGCTCAGGCGTATATACTGAGCGAGGAAACGGGAGATGCGCCCTGCATACTGCTGGACGATGTAATGAGCGAACTTGACGCGGGTCGGCAGGAGTTTGTGATGAGCAAGATAAGAGATATGCAAGTAATAATTACCTGCTGCGGCGAGGAAGCACTGAGAGGGCGAGCCGCGGGGGGAAAAGTTATCAAGATAAACAGCGGGAGAGTGATCTGAGGTGTATGTACACATCGGGAATGGCGCGATGGTGAAAGACAGCGAGATCATAGGGTATTTGACATAGAGAGAGCGACGGTATCGCAGGACACGAGGGAGTATTTGAGAACAGCGGCGGCGCGGAAGCGAGATGTAAGCTGTACGGAGGAGATACCGAGGAGTTTTGTGGTAACGTTTGACAGAGAGATATTAGACGAGCGGGTGTATGTAAGCAGGGTATCGCCGCGAACTATCGCGGGAAGGGTAAAGGGTAAACTCGAGCTGTAAAAGGCAGAAAAATCCCGAACTTCGTAAAAGCCGCGGCACAAACGCCTAGCACGCTCAACACCCTAGCGCGAATTTAAAAAAGCGCGGGATGCAACGACGCGCCAGCCGTTGCCGAGGGGGTCGAGGGGGGCGAGCAGCCCCTATCGTCGCCGCCCGCAGGCGGCGAAACTCCCAATCCGAAGGGAGCTCCGAAAAAGGTGAATTGTATAACAGTCCGGTGGACTGTTATACAAGAGGAAAATCCCTGCGATAGAGGGATTTTCCTAGTAAGTCGCCCGTAGGCAAACCCCTTCAAGGGCGCACGCCCTTGAACGAACGCAGTAAAAGCGCAAAACCGGTAAGCACACCGTACAGAGCAGTGATTTAGATATGATAATCATGCTGAGTGCGTGGGCTTGGCAAGGGCTGTCGCCCTTGTTGGGTTCGGACTGCTGAGCGCCGCAAAATCGCTTCGCTCTTTGCGGGTTTTGCCGACATCAGGAGGACGTGCGGTAGAAAATGCGGGGCTGGTTGGGTCTGCGCATTTGATAAGTGGGGTGGCTTTTGAGCGTTCGCCTTTTTTCGGCAGCCCCGCATTTTGAGGTGTTGGGTTTGTTTGGGGCTATGCTGGGACTGGCTTGGTTTTTGTTGCTGTCGCCGCACTTTTCCCAAAGGGCTTCGCCCTCTGGACTCCCACAATGGGGCTTCTCGCCCCCTTGACCCCTCGGCAAAGCTCGCGCGCCTTGCAACCGCTTCTATTGACAGGGGCTTATCATTTGTTTGGTAGGCAGAACTGCGATAGCTTCTATTGACATGAGCTTTTACTTTAATTTAGATATTAACAACGTGGGAACTTGGCTATCCAAATTTCCAAAACTGGAGGTAAGATCTTGAATATGAATATCGAAAACAATCAGAATTTGAACGAAATCGGCTCTCAGCCTGCCGCTGATAACGCTGAACAGATCGTCGCCGAGGAAATCGAAGCGGCTGAGATCTCCCGCGTTGACGAAAATAATAACTACGACGAAAATCAGATACAAGTCCTCGAAGGTCTTGAAGCTGTAAGAAAACGCCCAGGTATGTACATCGGCTCAAGCGGCCCTCACGGTCTGCACCACCTCGTGTACGAGATAGTGGACAACGCTATCGACGAAGCCCTCGCAGGTTACTGCACACAGATAGACGTAGATATTCTTCCCGGCGACGTGATACAGGTTTCCGACAACGGACGCGGTATACCTACCGGTATCCACCCAAAAGAGGGTATCTCAGCCGCGACCGTAGTTTTCACAGTCCTCCACGCAGGCGGTAAATTCGGCGGCGGCGGATACAAGGTCGCGGGCGGTCTGCACGGCGTTGGCGCTTCTGTTGTAAACGCCCTCAGCGAATGGCTGGAGCTGACTATCTACGACGGCAAAAACGTGCATTTCCAGCGCTTTGAACGCGGAAAATACTCAGAGCCGCTAAAAGTCATCGGCACTACCGAGCGCACCGGCTCTGTAATAAAATTCAAGGCAGACCCCGAGATATTTACCGAAACTACGGTGTATGATTACGAAACTCTGCTTCGCCGTCTGCGCGAACAGGCTTTCCTTAACGCGGGTCTGAAGATAGTATTCACCGACTCGCGCGACCCAGAAAATATACAGACCGAAACTCTGCACTACGAGGGCGGTATCAGGGAATTTGTAGAGCACATACACAGATCTAAAGCGGCGGACGCCATTATCCCAGAGGTAATACACATTCAGGGCATGGAGGGCGATATTTTCGCCGAGATAGCTATGCAGTACAATACCAGCTACACGGAATTTGTGCTATCATTTGCTAATAATATCCACACGCCCGACGGCGGCACGCACGAAACGGGCTTCAAGACGGCGCTGACTAAGGTAATAAACGAGTACGGAAAGAAATTCGGCCTGCTGAAAGACGGCGATAAGCTGATGGGCGACGACGTGCGCGAGGGCCTTACGGCGATAATATCAGTAAAGCTGACGAACTGCGAATTTGAGGGTCAGACAAAGGGAAGGCTGGGAAATCCCGAAGTAAAGCCGCTGGTAGACAGGATAGTTTCAGACAAGCTGATGGACTACCTAGAGAAAAATCCGCAGGTAGCAAAGACGATATTTGAGAAATCAATGGCGGCGCAGAGGGCGAGAGAAGCGGCTAAGAACGCGCGCGACCTCGCGAGAAAGCGCAAATCGGCACTGGAAAGCTCCAGCCTGCCGGGCAAGCTGGCGGACTGCTCTGACAGGAACAACGAGTACACGGAAATATACATCGTAGAGGGAGATTCGGCGGGCGGCTCTGCCAAAGAGGGACGCGACAGAAAATTCCAGGCGATACTTCCCCTCTGGGGCAAGATGCTGAACGTAGAGAAAGCGCGCATAGACAAAGTATACGGCAACGAAAAGCTGATGCCGGTAGTAACGGCGCTTGGAACATCTATCGGCGAAGATTTTGACATAAGCAAGCTGAGATACGGCAAAGTAATAATCATGGCCGATGCCGATGTTGACGGCTCGCACATACGCACGCTGCTGCTGACATTCTTTTTCAGATATATGCGTCCGCTGATAGAAGATGGACACGTTTACTGCGCGCAGCCGCCGCTTTTCAAGGTATGGCGCGGCAAGCAGGTACGCTACGCATTCTCGGAAGAAGAGCGCGATATGTACGCTTCGGAGCTTGCGGGAGAATCGAACCTAAAGGTAGACATACAGCGCTACAAAGGTCTTGGTGAGATGAACCCGACGCAGCTTTGGGAAACTACCCTGGACCCCGAGCGCAGGACTATGATAAAAATATCAGTAGAAGACGCGCAGAAAGCGGACGAAGCCTTTACCATACTGATGGGCGACAAGGTAGAGCCGAGAAGAGATTTTATAGAGAAGAACGCGCAGTATGCTACAAACCTTGACGTATAAAGCGAAAGGATCATTACTACATTGAACGATCTACTTGAAGGACGCGGCGGGGAAAATGAAAACAGCGAAAAGCCCGAGAACAAAGTATCGGCAGCAGATTTTCCCGCCATATCAGACATAATAGAGCAGACTGAGGAGCAGCGCGAGAAGAGCGGCGGGCGCGTACCCGAGATACAGGTGAGCGCGGGCGCAGGCGAGAGCGCTGAGAAGTCTGAAAAAGCCGAAAAGAGCGCAGAGGCGGAAACTGCCGAAAGCGCTGAGAGCGAAAAGCCGCAGGGAGCGCTGAACGCGATAAAGGGCAAGCTGAAAAGCTCAGAGCTGCTGGACAAAGCTGTGCTGAAAGATATGTTTTTCGGCACGGGCGATAAAGACGCGGGCAAGCGCGGAGTGAGCGCGGAGGGCGATGAAGAGAGCGAAGAGCAGGACGACTTCGACTACTTAGACGAAGAGGACGAAGTACAGGAGCTTTTCGACAAGAGCCGCAAGAAGCGCATAACCGCCGACCCGAAGAAGGACAAAAAGATATTCAGCACAGAGTACATGATAACGCCGGAGCAGGCGGCGGACGGCTACGAGCTTTTCTACCGCGAATTCATAAAGCCGAAGAATGTGAGATTCACGATAGGCTTCGGCATAGCGGCGGCGGTATTCTTGATATCGGGGCTGGTGTATCCTAAAAGCTACCTGAACTGGGTGCTGATGCTCATATGCTTAGCCGTAATCGGGATAACTTGGCTGAACAGCAGCAGCGCGCGGAAAGAGGCGGTATACTCGGCGGACGCTGTGAAGAACGACAGCTACAAGCTTTCATTTTTCAACTCGCGCATAGTGATAGAAGAATCAGAGCTGGCGGGGGACAGGATATACAGCTACCAGCCGGTGATGATAAGATTTGAGGACATAGACCTAAAGGTAATCGACTGCGGCGGGCTTTATGTGCTTATATTCAAGAAAGACTATATATACACAGTGCCGAAGAGCGCGATGAACGAGCAGATGAACGAGATATTTCGCCGGCATTTATCGAACATACTGGGCGACGACTACCGCGAATACACGATAAAACAGGAAAGATCAGACAAACTTAACAAGCTGAAAAAGCATACAAAGAAAGCTTCGGAAAGCGGCGCTGACGCTGACGAAACGGAAAGAGAGTGATTATTTGTTTAACGATCATACAAACATCATTGAAACAGACATCGAGAAGATGATGAAGGAATCATTTTTACAGTACTCGATGTCGGTAATATGCTCAAGAGCGCTGCCTGACGTGCGCGACGGACTGAAACCCGTACACCGCAGGATACTCTACACCATGTATGAGAACGGACTATACCCCGAGAAGCCTTACAGAAAGTGCGCGGACACGGTAGGTTCGGTGCTGGGTAAATATCACCCTCACGGCGACGCTTCGGTATACGACGCGCTGGTAAGAATGGCGCAGACATTCTCGCTGAGATACCCTATGATAGACGGACAGGGAAACTTCGGCTCTATCGACGGCGACCCGCCTGCGGCTTACCGATACACGGAAGCGAAGATGGCGAAAATTTCGATGAATATGCTCACCGACATAGGCAAAGAGACGGTAGACTACCAATCGAACTACGACGACAGACTTAAAGAGCCGGTAGTACTGCCCTCGCGCTTTCCGCAGCTGCTCTGCAACGGCTCGGTAGGCATAGCCGTCGGCATGGCGACGAACATTCCTCCGCACAATCTGGGCGAAGTAATAGACGCTATGAAGCTGATGGTGCGCGACCCGGACTGCACGCTTGACGAGCTGATGGAGTGCATAAAAGGCCCGGACTTCCCTACCGGCGGAATAATCATGGGCAGGGCGGGCATACGCTCGGCATACGGCACGGGCCGCGGCAAGATAACGCTGCGCGCGGACACGAGCATAGAAGAGATAAAGGGCAGGAACTGCATAATAGTACACGAGATACCGTATGCGGTAAACAAGGCAAGGCTGATACAATCGATAGCCGAGCTGCACAAAGACAAGAGGATAGACGGTATACACGATCTGCGCGACGAATCGGACAAAGACGGACTGCGGATAGTGATAGAGCTGAAAAAGGACGCTATACCGCAAGTAGTACTGAACAAGCTTTTCAGCTACACGCAGCTGCAGGACACGGTAGGCGTAATCATGCTGGCGCTGGTGAACGGCGTGCCGAAAACGCTGACGCTGAAGCAGATGCTGGAAGAGTACATCAACTTCCAGGTAGAGGTCATCACGCGCAGGACGCAGTATGATCTGAAAAAGGCGAAAGAGCGCGAGCACATCTTAAAGGGCTTAACGATAGCGCTGGACAACATCGACGAAGTTATCGAGATAATGAAGACCTCGAAGAACATACCCGAGGGCAAGCAGAGGCTTTGCGACCGCTTCAAGCTGAGCGAAGTGCAGGCCGACCACATAGCGAACATGACGCTGGGCAGGCTGACGGGTCTGGAGAGGCAGAAGATAATCGACGAACTGAAAGAGCTGGAGATAAAGATAGCGGACTACGAGGACATACTGGCGAACCACTCGCGCATACTGAACATCATGATAGAGGAAGTAGAAGCGATACAGGACAAATTCGGCGACGAGCGCCGCACGAGGATTGAAAACGTAAGCGGCGAAGTAGACGTAGAAGACCTGATACCGGTAGAGGAGAACGTAGTTACCTACACGAACAGCGGCTACATCAAGAGAATGCCGGTAAGCACATACAAAGCGCAGAACCGCGGCGGCAAGGGCGTATCGGGCATGAAGCAGAGAGAGGACGACTTTGTAGAAGAGATGTACATCTGCTCCTCGCACGACAACCTGCTGTTTATCTCGAATTTCGGTATAATGTACAAGCTGAAATGTTACGAGCTGCCGGAAGGCTCGAAAGCCTCGAAGGGCACGAACATCGTAAACATACTGCCGCTGAAAGAAAACGAAAAGATAGCGGCTATGATAAAGACCTCTGACTTTGCGGAGGGCAAAGCCATAGTAATATGCACGAAGAACGGCAAGATAAAGAGGACTGACCTTTCGGCGTACAAGAACGTAAGGAAGCAGGGACTCATAGCGATAGGACTTGACGAGGGCGACGAGATCGCGGGCGTAAGAATGACGGGCGGCGACAGCCAGCTGATAGTAGCGACGCGAATGGGCATGGCGATACGGATAAAGGAAACGAACATCCGCAACATGTCGAGAAGCGCGCACGGCGTGAAAGCGATAACCCTGCGCGAGGGCGACAGCGTAGTATCAATGGCGAGAGTACGCGAGGGCGCAAGCGTGCTGACAGTTACCGAGGGCGGACTTGGCAGAAAGACGAACCTTGACGAATACCGCATACAGAACCGCGGCGGTCTAGGTCTTAAGAATTACAGGAGCGGCGACGACTACGTTTGCGGCATAAAGGTGATCGACGAAGAGGACGACATCATCATGATAGCGTCAGACGGCGTAGTGATAAGGCTGAGGGCTTCGGACATCAGACCGATGAGCAGGTATGCGCGCGGAGTACGTCTTATGAAGCTGAGCGGCGAGAGCAAAGTAGTAGCGTTCACGCGAGCGGAGCGGGATGAGAGTGCTGAAACGGCGGTCATCGAGGACAGCGGCGCTGATGAAGAGCTTGACGCGGAGGCTATCGCGGCTTTAGAGGCTGAGGAGGCTGACGGCGAGGGTGTTGCTGAAGCGGATGACACTGAGTCTGGTTCTGACGGAGAATAATTTCTCGAACTATCTAAAACTATATTTATATTAGATAAAAAAAACAAGCAGCGTCTTTTTTTAGAAAGGGCGCTGCTTGTTCTATGTGGAACAATTTTTTTATCTTGGGTTGTGTAGGGCTCTGGGTGGGGTCTTTTACTGTGGGGCGTTCAAGGGCTTGCGCCCTTGAATGATGCTTTGTGCGGGCGACGGACTAGGAAAATCCCTCTATCGCAGGGATTTTCCTCTTTTAAAACAGTCCACCGGAGTGTTTTTGGAAATTCGGCGAAGCCGACTTTCCCATTCACCTTTTTCGGAGCTCACTTCGGATTGGGAGTTTCGCGCTCTGCGGAGCGCGCCGATTGGCTCTGCCCCTCGACCCCGCAGAGCGGCAGGAAAGTCAGCTTCGCTGATTTCCACGCGCCGCTTGAGCACGCGCTTTTTTAAAATTCACGCTATGCGGTGGAGTGAGTTAGGCTGTTGCACCGCGAATTTTACATTGTTCTATTTGTTCTACGTGGAACATCATTCCTCTTTCTTCGGGATTTTTATCACATATTCTATATACCCCTCGGCCTGCTTCTTCTCGCTCTCCGCCTCGACCCCCGCCAATCTCATCACATTCAGCGCCTTCTCAACCGTATTGAAAAACAGCCGCACATCTCCTAGTACCGCCGCACGCTTCCGATACCCCTCACGCACTTTCTTCTGTTTCTCCAGTGCGTCGATATACCGCTCCAGCCCCTCCGCCGTCATATGCTTATCGCACACCGTTTGCAATATCCCGCCGCGCTCCTCCTCGCTGACCCTCAGCAGCGCCCTTGCGTGCCGCTCTGACAACCGGAAATTCAGAATCTTCGCTTTCTGCTCGTCCGAAATGCTCAGCAGGCGCAGTTTATTTGCAATGGTGGGTTGGCTCAGACCCAGCTGCACCGCCGCCTGTTGCTGCGTTAATCCGAATTTCTCGATGAGCATACGGAAGCCCGCCGCCTGCTCGAAAAAGTTGAGGTCTTCGCGCTGTAAGTTTTCCACGAGCGCCATCATAGCGGCGCGCTCGGGGTCGGCTTCGGCTATGATACATGGCACTTCTCGCAGACCAGCGAGTTTTGCGGCGCGCAGGCGGCGTTCACCCGCGATGAGCTCGTAGCCGCCGTCCACCTCGCGCACGGTAAGCGGCTGGATAATGCCGAGCTGGGATATGCTTTTCGCCATTGCGGTCAGCTCATTCGACTCGAAATGTCGGCGGGGCTGCGCGGGGTTCGGGCGAATATCGGCGGCGGGGATATTTACGATACAGCGCGGCTTGGCGGGCTGAGTACGGCGCATCAGGGCGGAAATGTTCATATGTCACTGCTCCTTTTTTAGATCTTGTATAGATTATATCACGGCGGGGCGGCGCGGGCAAGCGGGGTATGCAAAAAAAATATCGCAGAAAGCGCGTGATTGCGGCAGGGTATTGGCGTGGACGGCTAAAGTCGGCAGGATATGCGGGCGGGGGCGTCGGAAAATGCTGAAAGGCGCGAAAAAAATTTTGGCATACGCAAACTTTTTTCCGCAAAGGTCTTTTCAAACGGCGAAAAATGTTGTATAATAGAAGCAGTATCTATTTTAGTTTACAGAAAGGAAAATCTGACATGGGGAAAGTCATTGCCGTTTCAAATCAGAAAGGCGGGGTAGGAAAATCCACCACGGTGGTGAACCTTGCCGCGGTGCTGGGCGCTAAGGGCAAAAAGGTGCTGATAGTGGATTTCGACCCGCAGGGCAACACCACAACGAGCTTCGGCATACGTAAAAAGAGCATACGCAACACCGTTTACGAGGTGCTGATGGGCGAATGCACGGCTTTTGAGGCGGTAGTCGCGACGGAATTTCGCGGGGTGAGCATGATACCCACCACCCAGCGGCTCTCAGGCGCTACGGCGGCGCTGATGAACATGAAAGACAAAGCGAAAAAGCTGGATACGGCGCTGGAGCAGGCGCGGGAGTTTTACGATTTTATACTCATCGACTGCCCGCCTACGCTGGATATGCTTACGATAAACGCGCTGGTGGCGGCAAACTCAGTTATAGTGCCGCTGCAATGCGAATTTTTATCGCTTGAAGGACTTGTTGAGCTGAACAACACCATCGAGCGTGTGAAGAAAAATTTCAACGAGGGTCTGCACTACGAGGGCATACTTTTTACGATGTATGTCGAGAGGTACAAGGTCACGGGGCAGATAGTAAAAGAAGTGAAAAAATATTTCCCGAAGCAGGTGTTTGAAACGGTGATACCGCGCAATATCGCGCTTTCGGAAGCGCCGAGTTTCGGTATGCCCGCGCTTTATTACGACAAGAAGTCGAAGGGTAGCAAGGCTTACGAAGCGCTGGCGAAAGAGATACTCAAAAACGAAAAAAAGCGAAGGGAATGAGGTAATAGATGGCGAAAAACGAAAGAATGAAAAACGGTCTTGATATGCTTTTCGAGGACAATTTTCACGACGAAGAGAGCGGCGAGGGCGGCGGAGTGCAGACTATGCGCATTTCGCTGATAGAGCCTGACAAAAATCAGCCGAGGTCGGAGTTTGACGCCGAGCGGCTGCGCGAGCTTTCGGAAAACATCGCTCAGCACGGCGTTTTGCAGCCTATATTGGTAAGACCGATGGGCGAGGACGTTTACCGCATAGTTGCGGGCGAGCGCAGGTGGCGTGCGGCGAGAATGGCAGGGCTGACGGAGATACCGGTAGTTGTAAGAGAGCTGAGCGACCTCGAGGCGGCGCAGATAGCGCTTATCGAGAACTTACAGCGCGAAGACCTGAACCCCATCGAAGAAGCGAAAGCTTACAAGCGGCTGATGGAGGACTACGGCATGACGCAGGAGGAGCTTTCAAAGACCGTCGGCAGATCGCGCGCGGCTATCGCAAACGCGGTAAGGCTGCTGAACCTGCCGGAGAGCGTGCAGGGGTATGTAGCAGAGAAGAAGCTCACGGTGGGTCATGCAAAAGTGCTCTGCGGACTGAGCAGCGAATCTGTTATACAAGAGATGGCGGAGCGGACTATGACGAACTTTTGGACGGTGCGCCAGCTTGAAAAGCAGATAATCGAAGAGGGTAGCAAGGAGTACAACGGCGGCGCGCCGAAGAAGCGCGACAGCAGCTTTGCAGACCCGTTCAAAAAATACGCCTTGGAGAGCCAGATGGCTCTGCACGATACATTCGCGGTAGATTCAAAGATCAGCAAAGAGCGTGCGGGAAGAGTAACGCTGAAGATAACGTTCACGAACGAGAACGAGCTGAAAGAATTTATGAAGAGAATATCGAACAAATGACAAAAATGTTCCACGCGGAACAAAAACATATAAGGAGTAAAGATCATGTTAGACATTAAGCTTATAAGGACCAACCCCGAGCTGGTAAAGGAAAACATCAAGAAAAAGTTTCAGGACGAAAAGCTGGTACTGGTAGACGAAGTTCTCGCTATGGACAAAGAGTACCGCGAGGCTAAGACACGCGCGGACGAGCTGAGAGCGAAGCGCAACAAGATGAGCAAGGAGATCGGCGGACTGATGGCTAAGGGCCAGAAGGAAGAAGCCGAGAAGATAAAGGCAGAGGTAAAGCAGTACGGCGCAGACCTCGAAGCGCTTGCGGCTAAGGAGACCGAGCTTGAGGGCGAGATCAAGAAGAGAATGATGGTGATACCGCAGATAATCGGCGACGACGTGCCTATCGGCAAGGACGACAGCCAGAACGTAGAGCTCGAGCGCTTCGGCGAGCCGGTAGTTCCGGACTTTGAAGTGCCCTACCACGTTGACATAATGGAAGCGCTGAACGGCATAGACCTCGACGCTGCGAGAAAGACTAGCGGAAACGGTTTTACTATCTGCGCGGCGACATTGCAAGACTGCACTCGGCCATACTTTCCTACGCGCGCGATTTCATGATCGACCGCGGATTCATCTACTACATCCCGCCTTTCATGATCCGTTCGGACGTTGTTACCGGCGTAATGAGCTTTGACGAGATGGACAACATGATGTACAAGATCGAGGGTGAAGACCTTTATCTGATCGGCACATCTGAGCACTCGATGATAGGCAAGTTCATCGACACGATAATCCCTGAGGGTGAGCTGCCTAAGGCGCTCACCAGCTACAGCCCATGCTTTCGCAAGGAGGTCGGCGCGCACGGCATAGAGGAGCGCGGCGTTTACCGCATACACCAGTTTGAAAAGCAGGAAATGATAGTAGTCTGCAAGCCGGAAGAGAGCGACGAGTGGTACAATAAGCTTTGGAACAACACGGTAGATTTCTTCCGCACGCTGGATATACCCGTAAGAACGCTGGAGTGCTGCTCGGGCGACCTGGCTGACCTCAAAGTCAGAAGCCTTGACGTAGAGGCTTGGAGCCCGCGTCAGAAGAAGTACTTCGAGGTAGGAAGCTGCTCGAACCTGGGCGATGCACAGGCTAGAAGACTGGGCATTAGAGTAAAGGGCGAGGACGGACAGAAGTACTTTGCTCACACGCTGAACAACACGGTAGTTGCTCCGCCGAGAATGCTCATTGCGTTCCTTGAAAACAACCTCAAGGCAGACGGCACGGTAGCAATACCCGAGGCGCTGAGAATGTACATGGGCGGCAAGGACAAGCTGGAGAAGTGCAAGATCTGAGCTGAAAAATAAGATATTTACAGCAGAGCGGTGCGCGCTGCTCTGTTGCTATGTTGAAACATTGTTCCACGCGGAACGATCTAAACGAAAGGAAAGCTGATATGCAGACCGATAACAATTACATAGCCGAATTTGACATAGCGGTGGTCGGCGCGGGGCACGCGGGCTGCGAGGCGGCTTTTGCGGCGGCGCGGCTGGGGCTGAAAACGGCGCTTTTCACCATCTCGCTCGACGCGGTGGCGAATATGCCTTGCAACCCCTCGATAGGAGGCACGGCGAAAGGACACTTGGTGCGCGAGATAGACGCGCTGGGCGGCGAGATGGGCAAGGCGGCGGACGCTACATTTTTGCAGTCGCGCATACTCAACCGCGGCAAAGGGCCTGCGGTGCACAGTCTGCGCGTGCAGTCTGACCGCGTGAAGTACCACGCTTACATGAAGAGCGCGGTGGAGCACACGGAGAATCTATATTTGAAACAGGACGAGATAACGGACATACTGACCGACGGCGGGAAGATATGCGGCGTGCGCTCGAAGCTGGGCAGCAACTACGCGGCTAAGGCGGTGATAATCGCGGGCGGAACGTACCTCAAAGGCAAGGTATTCGTCGGCGGAGTTTCTTACGAGAGCGGGCCGGACTCTACGCTGCCTGCAAACCTGCTTTCAAACTCGCTGACCAAGCTGGGCGTAGAGCTGCGCAGGTTCAAGACAGGCACGCCCTGCCGCGTACACCGCCGCTCGATAGATTTTTCAAAGCTTGAAAAGCAGGACGGCGACGAGGAGATAACGCCGTTCTCATTCGAGAACCACGAGAAGCTTGAAAACAAGATCTCATGCTACATTGGTTACACCAATGCGGAAACGCACAAGGTGATACTTGAGAACATACACCGTTCGGCGATGTATTCGGGCAAGATCGAGGGCGTAGGGCCGCGGTACTGCCCCTCTATCGAGGACAAAGTAAAGCGCTTTTCCGACAAGCCGCGCCACCAGCTTTTCATCGAGCCGATGGGCTTGGACACTGAGGAGTGCTATGTGCAGGGCATGAGCAGCTCGCTGCCGGAAGAGGTGCAGCTGAAATTCATGCGCACGATAAAAGGCTTGGAGCACGTAGAGATAATGCGCAACGCTTACGCGATAGAGTACGACTGCTGCGACCCGACGCAGCTTTTGCCTACGCTGGAGTTCAAGAACATCGCGAACCTTTACGGCGCGGGGCAGTTCAACGGTACTTCGGGCTACGAAGAAGCAGCGGCGCAGGGGCTTGTTGCGGGAATAAACGCGGCGCTGAAAATAAAGGGCGAGCCGCCGATGGTGCTCGACCGCGCTTCGTCCTACATCGGCACGCTTATCGACGACCTTGTGACGAAAGGCTGCCAAGACCCGTACAGAATGTTGACATCGCGCAGCGAGTACAGGCTGCTTCTGCGGCAGGACAACGCCGACCTGCGGCTTACGGAAACGGGCCACAGGGTAGGACTGATCTCAGACGAGCGGTATGCACGTTTGCTGGAGAAAAAGCGGCTCATCGAGCAGGAAACTGAGCGCATAAAGCACGTCAACATCGCGCCGACCGCTGAGATAAACAGCTATCTCGAGTCGCAGGGCACGGAGCGCCTCAGCACGGGCATAAAGCTTTCGCAGCTTATAAAGCGTCCTGAGCTTAGCTATGATGGCCTAGCGCCTTTTGATAAAGAGCGCCCCGAGCTGCCGAAAGAGGTGCGCGAGCAGGCGGAGCTGAACGTGAAGTACGAGGGCTACATCGCGATACAGCAGCAACAGGTGCAGGCTATGCGCAAGCTGGAGAAGAAAGCACTGCCCGCGGATACGGATTACACAAAAGTGCGCGGTCTTCGGCTTGAGGCGGCGGAAAAGCTGAACAAGATACGTCCGCTGAGCGTGGGTCAGGCGAGCAGGATCTCGGGAGTGAACCCAACGGACGTGAACGTGCTGCTGATATGGCTGAGCGCTTACGGCAAAAACGAGAATGACAACGGAGAAACGAATGGATAAATTAACTGCCTATTCTGAATTTGAAAAGCTGTTTGCGGGAGGAGGCATGGCGGTCAGCGGCGAGATGTACGAGAAATTTTGCGCATACGCCGAGCTGCTCTGCGAGCGCAACGAGCAGGTGAACCTCACCGCGATAACCGACCCGGAGGGGATAGCGCTGAAACATTTTTACGACAGCGTTTACCCCTTCACGATGATAGATGTTCCACGCGGAACATCTATCATCGACGTTGGCACGGGCGCGGGCTTCCCTTCAGTGCCGCTGGCGATATACCGCCCCGACATACGCCTTACCCTGCTCGACAGCCTGAACAAGCGCGTGAATTTTTTGCAGGAGCTTACTTCCGCGCTGGGCATAGAGGCGGAGTGCATACACGCGCGCGCTGAGGAGGCGGCGCGCAGCATAAAGGGCGGCAACCCGCTGCGCGGCGGCTTTGACATGGCTTGCGCGCGGGCGGTGGCTAATCTGCGCGACCTCTGCGAATACTGCCTGCCGTTTGTAAAAGTAGGCGGGGCTTTCACCGCGCTAAAGGGCAGGGACGGCGCTGAGGAGCTTGCGGCGGCGGAAAACGCCATCAAACTGTTGGGCGGCGAAACGGAGCTTTGCCGCGAATACGCATTGCCGAACGGCGACGCGCGCACGCTCATCGTTATCCGCAAGGTGAAGCCGACGGCGGAGAAGTACCCGCGGTGCTCGGCGCAAATGAAGAAAAAACCGCTGGTGTGAATTTATGAATGGAGGGCTTTGAAATGTCGGCAATTTGCGCTGTATCAACTCCGCTCGCCGAGGGCGCTATCTCGGTGATACGCATAAGCGGCGGCAGTGCGCTCGCGGTGGCGGCTAAGGTGTTCAAACCTGCGAGCGGAAAAAGCGTGGCGGATATGGCAGGGTACACCTGCGCCTACGGCTATGTTGTGGACGGCGATGGCGCGCGTGTGGACGACGCCGTGCTCACCGTGTTCCGCGCGCCGCATTCTTACACGGGCGAGGACGTGGCTGAGATCTCTTGCCACGGCGGGCTGTACGTTACAAAAAAAATACTGCGCCTTTGCTGCGAGAACGGCGCGAAGCCTGCCGAGCGGGGCGAGTTCACAAAGCTGGCTTTCATAAACGGCAAGCTCTCGCTCACGCAGGCAGAGGCTGTGATGGACGTTATCTCGGCGCAGGGAGAGCTTACTCTGCACTCGGCAAATCTGGCGCGCGGCGGCGAGCTTTTTCGGCGGATAGACGGCATAAAGTCGGGGCTGATAAAGCTGCTGGGCGAGCTTTCCGCCTGGGTGGATTACCCCGAAGAGGAGCTGCCCGAGGTCGAGGACGCGGCTATGGCACAAACGCTGAGCGACTCGGCGGCGCGGATAAAGCGTCTGCTGGCGGTGTATGACAACGGTATGCTTCTGCGGCAGGGCGTGCCCGCGGTGATAGTCGGCAGGCCGAACGTCGGAAAATCAACGCTGATGAATTTGCTTTTGGGCTACGGACGGGCGATAGTTACCGACATTGCGGGAACTACGCGCGACATCATCGAGGAATCGGTGCGGCTGGGTGACGTTACCCTGCGGCTCTCAGACACGGCGGGCATACGCGAGACCGAGGACGAGGTGGAGAAGATAGGTGTGGAGCTTTGCGCGGCGCAGGCTTGACGAAAGCGCGCTGATAATCGCAGTTTTCGACGGCTCATCGCAGCCCGCGGCAGAGGATACCGAGCTGATAAGCGCACTGGCAGAGCGCGCGGCACGCGGCGGCAGGGTCATCGCGCTGATAAACAAGTCCGACAAGGGCGTGCAGAGCGAGTGGCGCGGGGCGCTGGGCGAATTCGAGAGCGCGGAGAATGGCGCGGTATTTGAGATCTCGGCGAAAAGCGGCGAGGGCAGAGAGCTGCTTGAGCGCAGGATTTGCGAGATGTTCTCGGCGGCGGGCGACGATTCGGACATCTTCGTCAACGAGCGGCAGAAGTATTGCCTTGAGCGCGCGCTGGAGAATTTGCAAGCGGCGCTGGGCGCTCAGCAGATTGGCGTTACCCTCGACGCTGTTACCATCTCGATAGGCGAGGCGGCGGCGGCGCTCTCGGAGCTTACGGGAGAGCGGATAACCGAAACGGTGGTAGACGAGGTGTTCTCAAAATTCTGCGTTGGAAAATGACGTATATGCAGTTTGGGCGGTGTGCGGAATGCGCGCCGCTTTTTTTGCGCGCGGCGGTTGACAGGCGGTGCGGTTTGTGATATTATTAAAGTAAGTATAGCAAAAACAAATAGGGGGGCTGTTACTTATGGAAAACAAAAAACAGGAAAAAGCGGAAGAGGGCGTAAAGTTCACGCCGGCGAAAAAGGGCATACTGGCGCTGGTCTTCGCACTGCTGATCTCCGCTTCGATCATCACGATAACCTACCTGCCGTGGAACGAGCATAAGGCGCTGGAGAAGATATGCACCGAGCCGACCACCGCCACGGTAGACGCGGAAGGCTCGCAGGAGAAGGACGGCGTTTACTTTTACGGGCCGGTAGTGCAGTTCAGCGTGCCGGGGCGCACCATCGGCTACCGCGTAGAGGTCATGAACACGGTGAACCTTAACAAAACTTGGAAAGAGGGCGAACCTCTGCCGATACTCTATTCGCCGTCAGACCCCACGCAGGTGATCTTTAGGGACGACCATGTGGCTGAGAACCACTACCGCGCGGCGTGCATAGGCTCTGGCATACTCTGCGCCGCGGGCGTTGTTATGGCGATAGCGGGCGGGGTAGTTACGATAAGAAAGCGCCGTCCTACCAAGTTTACGGAAAACGCTGCGGGTCAGAGCTTTGAAGAGTGGCAGGCCGAGCAGCTCGAGAAAAAGGAAAATTCGGACGATAAAGACGATACAAACGATACGGACGATACAGAAAAAGTTGAAACTACTGAGGAGGGCTGAAAAATGGCTTCTATTATGGACGGCGAAAGGCAATTTCACATACGCGCAAAGGCGGGCGAGGTCGGCAGGTACGTTATCCTCCCCGGCGACCCCGGCAGAGTGCCGAAGATAGCGGCGCTGCTGGAAAACGCTGTGCAGATAGCGCAGAACCGCGAGTATAATCTGTATACAGGCACGCTCTGCGGCGAAAAGGTATCGGTTTGCTCTACGGGTATCGGCGGGCCTTCTGCGGCGATCGCGGCGGAGGAGCTGATAAAGTGCGGCGCAGACACGCTTTTGCGCATAGGCACAAGCGGCGGCATAAAGCTCGACGTTACGGGCGGCGACCTCTGCATAGCTTCGGCGGCGGTGCGTGGCGAGGGCACTTCGCGCGAATATCTGCCCGAGGGCTACCCTGCGGCGGCGGACTATCAGGTGGTATCGGCGCTGGCGCAGTCGGCGGCGGAACTCTGCGACGGCAGTTTCGGCAACTCGTATCACGTCGGAGTGGTACATTCTAAAGATAGCTTTTACGGCGAGGTAGAGCCGCAGAACTCGGCTGTTGCGAAAAAGCTTGCGGACAACTGGGAGGGCTACAAGGCGTGCGGCTGTTTGACATCGGAGATGGAGTGCGCGGCGATATTCTCGGTAGGTCTGCTGAGGGGCGCGCGGTGCGGGGCTGTGCTGACGGCGCTTTGGAACGTAGAGCGCAGCAACGCGGGTCTTCCCGACAACATCACCGACGATTCATCGCGGGCGATACAGTGCGTTATCGGCGCTGTGAAAAAGCTCATAGAGCAGGATAAGGCGCAAAAATAAACTGACAGCGGAAAGTCAGAAATATAGAAAAGTATGAAACGAAAAAAGGAAGAGAATGAATGTTGAACTTTGGCAGAGCGCTCCAGCTAGGCTTTGGCATCGTGATGGTGTATGTGCTGATAGCCTGCGGGGCGCGCGGCAATGATTCTTACGGGCTTAGCTGGCAGATAGGGCTGATAGCGCTGGGCGCTTTGGCGATAGTGCTGGCGGCGCGCAGGGGTTACGGCGCGCTGGAGAAGCGGCTGGGCAGGTGCAAAAGCCCGCAGGCGGCCGCCGACCGCGTGTTTATAATAATGGCGGCGGTGATGTTCGCGATACAGCTTTACTGCGGGTACAAGCTGACCCTAGCGCCGATAACCGACCTAGGCTACACCGACCGCGCGGCGCGGCAGCTTGCGGAAAACTGGGACATAAGCAGGATATACGAGACAATGCCCGCGCGGCACGACAAATATTTCGCGATATACCCGAACAACCAGATACTTTTGCTTCTGCTGACGGGGATATACAAGATACAGTACGCGCTGACGGGAAGCATGAACAGAAGCGCGCCGATATTTGTAAACGCGCTGGCGCTGAACATCTCGTACATCTATATGTACCGCAGTGCGAAACTGATGTATAAAAACAAGCAGGGCGGGGCGGCGAAAGCGCTTTTCGCGGCGATATGCGGCGCGGGATCTTCCGTGTTTTACACATATGTGCCGTTTTACTATACCGATTCGCTCTCGATGCCATTTGTGATGGCGGCGTTTTACCGGTACCTGCGGGGTCTGCCATATTTGAAAGGCGAGGTGAAGCGGGAGAACCTGCTGAGGGCGCTTCCGCAGATGGCGCTTTGCGCGCTGTACATGGCGCTGGGATTTAAGATGAAAGGCAGCGTTATAGTCCTGCTGCCCGCGTTCATGCTTTACACGGCTATTGCGGAGAGCGAGGAGCGCAGGAGGGGCGTTAGGCGCTTGGCGAAAGGCGCGTGGGCGGCGGTACTGGCGGCGCTGGTAATCGGCTTCATAGCGGCGGCGAGCATATTCACGGCGGCTTTCAACATCGCCGACGAGCAGGACTACGCGCGGTACAAATTCCCGCCGCACCACTGGATAATGATGGGCATGAAAACGCGCGGCGGATATTCGTACCGCGATTTTCAGTACACGCTGAATTACGAAACGTATGAGGAGAAAGAGGCGGCGGACGTTACGAGATCTGCCGAGCGGCTGGAGAACTTCGGTTTCGGCGGAATGGTGTTTCATTTCTTCAAAAAAGCGGCGTACACATGGTCGGACGGAAGCTATCTCATTTTTTACCATATAAACAGCGGTGAAAGCTCGGCGCTGAGGGAGTTTGTGACTAACTCGAAAGTCTTCAGGTATATGTGCACGCTGTACCATTTTGCGATGCTTATGGCGGTGACGGCGGGGTATTTCGCGGGGTGCGACGAGTGCCGCGGCGAGAAGAAGAAAGTTGACGAAAGCTGGCTGATGAGGATAATTTTCGCAGGAGTGCTGGTATTTTTCGAGCTATGGGAAACGAGGTCGAGGTATCTGGTAAATTTCGCGCCGATATTCATAATGCTGGCGGCAGATTTTTGTAATCATGACGGGCTGAGGCTTGTTAGAAAGAAAGAAAAAGCCACGAACAAAGAAGAAGCCGCGGTGTAACAGTAATAGCACGAACAAACAAATGGCGTGAAGATAAAAAGCGCGGGATGCAACGACGCGTGGAAAGTCGGCTTCGCCGAATTTCCTAGAAGTTGGCTGCGCCAACTTCTCACTGAGAGAATCCTCGCAACGTGGCTAAAAATTAAAAAGCGCGGGATGCAACGACGCGCCAGCCGTTGCCGAGGGGGTCGAGGGGGCGAGAGCCCCCCCCATTGTCGCGCTCCGCAGAGCGCGAAACTCCCACCGTAGGGCGCTCCGCATAGGGTGAATTGTATAACAGTCCGGTGGACTGTTATACAAGAGGGGCATGCCCTGCAAGGGAGGGCTGCCCCTAGTGAGTCGCCCGCAGGCAAAACCCTTCAAGGGCGCACGCCCTTGAACGAACAAAAGTAATAGCTAAAACAAGAAAAGCGCATGACTATTAAAAAGATAGCCATGCGCTGTTTAATTGACAAATATCGACAAGTGTGATATAATACTAATCAAGGCGTACTGCAAAGACGGTAGGCGGTTCAAATCTTGTCCTCCAGAAATGGGGGTGAGCTATATGGAAGTATTAGCGCTTGTAATGCAATTACTGCACTTGATAACGGACATAATCAGACTTACGTTTGATTTTAGCAATAAAAAGAAGTAACCGCCCATACACCACATAGGACGGTTACCAAAAGTAATCTCATATGGAGGTGAACCGCTTATCGCAGTGCGCCTCTTTTTATTATATTATAGCACGCCGCGTGGGGTTTGTCAAGGGTCAGTTGCAGAAACGGTGGCTGCCGATAGTCAGCACCGTCGGGCGCGACCACATGAATTTGTTCGAGGTCTTGGCAGGGTTGTAGTAGTAAACGCAGCCGCCGGTGGGATCCCAGCCGTTCAGCGCGTCGCGGGCGGCGGAGTAGGCGCTTTCGGCTATCGGCTCGTTGAACTGACCGTCTACTATCGCCGTAAACGCGCCGTTCTGATAGATAACGCCCGAGAGGGTGTCGGGGAACGAGGGGTGCTCGATGCGGTTCAAAATTACCGCGCCGACGGCTACCTGACCCGTGTACGGCTCGCCGCGTGCTTCGGCAGAGATTATTCGAGCAAGCAGGTAGACGTTCGACTCAGTTGCCGCGGGCAGGCTGCCGACCGATATGCCCAGAGCCTTTAATGTTTGCGGGCCGGCCGTGCCGGTCTGCTGTATGCCCTGCTGCTTTTGGAATTTTTTGACGGCGGTACGGGTGGCTTCGCCGTAGTAGCCGGTGACGTCGTCGTTGAACAAGCCGCGTTCTTTTAGACGCTCCTGTATTGCACGCACTTCAGCTCCGCGCGAGCCGACGGACGAAACGGCGGCGACCGACCCGCCGCGGGGTATCAGCGCGAACGAAAACACCACAGCAGCGCAGACCGCGAGCGAAGCAGCGGACAAGCGGCGAAAAAATCTGTAAAAAAAGTTTTTATGCAAATACATTTATAACACGCCTTTCATTGGATCTCACACGCATATCATGCGCAGAAACGGGAAGATTATGCAGAGCAAACGTAAAAAAGACGTGAGTTGTGTAAAATTTGCATATATAAAGTAGAAATTTGTACGCATGATTTATGCGCCTCTACAAACCTAAGAAAAAAGCGAAAAAAGAGTTGACAAGAAGGAAAAAGAGTGATATAATAATAAAGCTGTCAGGGACGGCGGAACGAAAGGCACTGAAAAACAAGCGGCGGGAGCCGAGGAAAGTCAGAGGAAGAAGTTCAAAGCCAAGTCTTAAAGATAGCGATAAACAAAGTAAATATTACTTAACCACTTAACAATTTGTTCAAAAAATTTTTTAAAACGAAGTTAATTGACAAATAAGTGATAAAGTGATATAATAAAATAGTTGACCCGCCACTAACGAGCGTAAGCGAAGTTAGTAAGGAATAAAGGTAAACGAACAAAATTATGAATAAAGCCTAAAACTTGTTCATAAAGAGTTTGCAAAATAAAGGGTTGACAAACAAAAGAAAATGTGATATAATAGATAAGCACTCTTCACAAGGAACTAAAAACCGAGTGAGAAAAAGAGAGCTAGATCGAAAAAAAGACCATTTTCGATTGTAAGGCATCTTGAAAATTGAACAATGACTAACGAATACAAAACCCTTGTAAATTACTTGAGAAAAGTAAGAGAAGTCAAGTAAAGACTAAAAAATGCAAGATTTAAAACGTCAGTGATTTCGCAAGAAATTCAAAAGGACGTACTGAGATCATAATTGTTGAGAGATCAACATTAGGATACAACTTTATTAAGAGTTTGATCCTGGCTCAGGACGAACGCTGGCGGCACGCTTAACACATGCAAGTCGAACGAAGTTATTTGAGCTTGCTTAGATAACTTAGTGGCGGACGGGTGAGTAACACGTGAGCAATCTGCCTTTCAGAGGGGGATACCGATTGGAAACGATCGTTAATACCGCATAACATAGTAAATTCGCATGTTTTTACTATCAAAGATTTATCGCTGAAAGATGAGCTCGCGTCTGATTAGGTAGTTGGTGAGGTAACGGCCCACCAAGCCGACGATCAGTAGCCGGACTGAGAGGTTGAACGGCCACATTGGGACTGAGACACGGCCCAGACTCCTACGGGAGGCAGCAGTGGGGAATATTGCACAATGGAGGAAACCCTGATCCAGCGATGCCGCGTGAGGGAAGAAGGTTTTCGGATTGTAAACCTCTGTGGACAGGGACGATAATGACGGTACCTGTTTAGAAAGCCACGGCTAACTACGTGCCAGCAGCCGCGGTAATACGTAGGGAGCGAGCGTTGTCCGGAATTACTGGGTGTAAAGGGAGTGTAGGCGGGACGGCAAGTCAGATGTGAAATTTAGGGGCTCAACCCCTGACCTGCATTTGAAACTGCTGTTCTTGAGTGAAGTAGAGGTAAGCGGAATTCCTAGTGTAGCGGTGAAATGCGTAGATATTAGGAGGAACATCAGTGGCGAAGGCGGCTTACTGGGCTTTAACTGACGCTGAGGCTCGAAAGCGTGGGGAGCAAACAGGATTAGATACCCTGGTAGTCCACGCCGTAAACGATGATTACTAGGTGTGGGGGGACTGACTCCTTCCGTGCCGCAGTTAACACAATAAGTAATCCACCTGGGGAGTACGGTCGCAAGACTGAAACTCAAAGGAATTGACGGGGGCCCGCACAAGCAGTGGAGTATGTGGATTAATTCGAAGCAACGCGAAGAACCTTACCAGGTCTTGACATCGATCGAATCCGAAAGAGATTTTGGAGTGCCCTTCGGGGAACGTGAAGACAGGTGGTGCATGGTTGTCGTCAGCTCGTGTCGTGAGATGTTGGGTTAAGTCCCGCAACGAGCGCAACCCTTATGTTTAGTTGCTACGCAAGAGCACTCTAGACAGACTGCCGTTGACAAAACGGAGGAAGGTGGGGATGACGTCAAATCATCATGCCCCTTATGACCTGGGCCTCACACGTACTACAATGGCTGTAAACAGAGGGAAGCTAAGCAGTGATGTGGAGCAAATCCCCAAAAGCAGTCTTAGTTCGGATTGTAGGCTGCAACCCGCCTACATGAAGTCGGAATTGCTAGTAATCGCGGATCAGCATGCCGCGGTGAATACGTTCCCGGGCCTTGTACACACCGCCCGTCACACCATGGGAGTTGGTAACACCCGAAGTCAGTAGCCTAACCGCAAGGAGGGCGCTGCCGAAGGTGGGATCGATGACTGGGGTGAAGTCGTAACAAGGTAGCCGTATCGGAAGGTGCGGCTGGATCACCTCCTTTCTAAGGAGAAACAAACCGAAAGAAAAGGTTTGAAACTCCGGTCAGACAAGAGTTAAGCGTTGGAAGTTGTTCAATTTTGAGGGTGCCTAATAAGGTATCTTTACAAGAAGCACAAGGGAAAATCTCTGACATCCGGCATGGATGAAACCCTAAACGGGGGTGTAGCTCAGCTGGGAGAGCACCTGCCTTGCACGCAGGGGGTCAGGAGTTCGATCCTCCTCATCTCCACCAAAGGGGACAGAGAGAGGAAGAGCCAAAGAAGTTTAACCGAATGGGCGCATAGCTCAGGTGGTTAGAGCGCACGCCTGATAAGCGTGAGGTCGATGGTTCGAGTCCATTTGTGCCCACTAGTCCGAGAGGACGAAGACCGAGAAGGAATTAACATTCCTGAAGGCAAGCAGCTTGAAAATTGAATAAGAAAACAAAGTAATGCAAATGAGGAAAAAATGAACGACAAAAATCGAAAGATTTAAGTCGGGTGATAAAAAAGATTTTTATCAAACTGCAATATTTGCTTAAAACAACTGTAGCAAGAAAATTGCTAGAGAGAATTCAAATCATAATTCAAATGGTTAAGCTAATAAGAGCGCAGGGAGAATGCCTTGGCATTGGGAGCCGACGAAGGACGCGATAAGCTGCGATAAGCTGCGGGGATCAGCAAGCATGAATTGATCCGCAGATATCCGAATGGAGCAATCCGCATGAGTGAAGCTCATGCATCATACAGTGAATAAAATAGCTGTATGAGGGGAACCGCCTGAACTGAAACATCTAAGTAGGGCGAGGAAGAGAAATCAACCGAGATTCTGTGAGTAGTGGCGAGCGAACGCGAAAGAGGCTAAACCGGAAGTAGCAATACCTCCGGGGTTTTGGACGACATTTAGTATTCATTTGAGCGAGCTGAAATGTATGGGAAGACATACCGAAGAATGTGAGAGTCATGTAAGCGAAGTGAGAATGAGCGAGTCGAATCCGGAGTACCGCGGGACACGTGAAACCCCGTGGGAAGATAGGGGGACCACCCTCTAAGCCTAAATACTACCCAATGACCGATAGCGAAAAGTACTGTGAAGGAACGGTGAAAAAGAACCCCGGGAGGGGAGTGAAAAAAGAACCTGAAACCCTGTGCTTACAAGCACCGAGAGCACATCAACGTGTGATCGGGTACCTATTGTAGAATGGTCCGGCGAGTTATTGTATGCGGCGAGGTTAAGAGCTTAAGGCTCGGAGCCGAAGCGAGAGCGAGTCTGAAAAGGGCGTCAAGTCGTATGCAATAGACCCGAAACCGTGTGACCTACCCATGTCCAGGCTGAAGTGGAGGTAAAACTCCATGGAGGGCCGAACGCACGTCCGTTGAAAGGCCGGCGATGAGATGTGGATAGCGGAGAAATTCCAATCGAACCCGGATATAGCTGGTTCTCCTCGAAATAGCTTTAGGGCTAGCCTCATGACAGATTCTCGGAGGTAAAGCACTGAATGGGCTAGGGGTCGAGAGATTACTGAACCTTATCAAACTAAGAAGGCCGGATAATTGTTTTACGGGAGTCAGACGGCGGGAGATAAGTTTCGTTGTCGAAAGGGAAACAGCCCAGATCTACAGCTAAGGTCCCGAAATACATTTAAGTGGAAAAGGATGTGGAATTGCCCAAACAACCAGGATGTTGGCTTAGAAGCAGCCATACATTAAAAGAGTGCGTAATAGCTCACTGGTCGAGTGACTCTGCGCCGAAAATTCAACGGGGCTAAACAGTATACCGAAGCTTAGGATTGTGTCTTATGACACAGTGGTAGGAGAGCGTTGTGTAAGGGGTGAAGTCAGAGCGGAAGCGCTGGTGGACTTTACAGAAGTGAGAATGCCGGAATGAGTAGCGAGAATTATGTGAGAATCATAATGGCCGAAAATCTAAGGTTTCCTGAGGAAGGTTCGTCCGCTCAGGGTAAGCCGGGAGCTAAGGTGAGGCTTAAATGCGTAGCCGATGCACATACGGTTGAAATTCCGTAGCCGCCGAAACTTAAATGCAGGGACGCTTTGAAAGGACTTGAGCCGGGCGATGGTTGACCCGGTCGTAAGGGACCGAAAATTAGTAGGGAAGCAAGTCTGGACGAAGACAAGAAAAGCTGCATGGTATGCTAAGGCGCCCGTACCGCAAACCGACACAGGTAGATAGGAAGAGGATTCTAAGGCCAACGGGAGAAGGGTTGTTAAGGAACTCGGCAAATTGACCCCGTAACTTCGGAATAAGGGGTGCCTGCGAGAGCAGGTCGCAGAGAATAGGCCCAGGCAACTGTTTATCAAAAACACAGGTCTCTGCTAAATCGAAAGATGACGTATAGGGGCTGACACCTGCCCGGTGCCGGAAGGTTAAGAGGAGATGTGAGAGCATTGAATTGAAGCCCCAGTAAACGGCGGCCGTAACTATAACGGTCCTAAGGTAGCGAAATTCCTTGTCAGGTAAGTTCTGACCCGCACGAATGGTGTAACGATTTGGGCACTGTCTCAACAACCCACCCGGCGAAATTGTAGTACCGGTGAAGATGCCGGTTACCCGCGACTAGACGGAAAGACCCCATGGAGCTTTACTGTAGCCTAATATTGGATTTCGGTATTTCATGTACAGGATAGGTGGGAGACTGGGAAGCAGTCGCGTCAGCGATTGTGGAGTCAACCTTGGGATACCACTCTTGTAAATCTGAAATTCTAACCTGCGTCTTTGAATCAAGACGGGGGACATTGTTAGGTGGGCAGTTTGACTGGGGCGGTCGCCTCCAAAAGAGTAACGGAGGCGCTCAAAGGTTTGCTCAGCATGGCCGGAAACCATGCCTTAGAGTGTAAACGCAAAAGCAAGCCTAACTGCGAGAATGACGGTTCGAGCAGTAACGAAAGTTGGAGTTAGTGATCCGGCGGTATGTGAGTGGAAATGCCGTCGCTCAACGGATAAAAGCTACCCTGGGGATAACAGGCTGATCTCCCCCAAGAGTCCACATCGACGGGGAGGTTTGGCACCTCGATGTCGGCTCATCGCATCCTGGGGCTGAATTCGGTCCCAAGGGTTTGGCTGTTCGCCAATTAAAGCGGTACGCGAGCTGGGTTCAGAACGTCGTGAGACAGTTCGGTCCCTATCTGTCGTGGGCGCAGGATATTTGAAAGGAGCTGTCCCTAGTACGAGAGGACCGGGATGGACGCACCTCTGGTGAACCAGTTGTCACGCCAGTGGCACGGCTGGGCAGCTAAGTGCGGAACGGATAAACGCTGAAAGCATCTAAGCGTGAAGCCGGCCTTAAGATAAGATATCCCATCCTTAAAGGAGTAAGACCCCCCGGAAGACTACCGGGTTGATAGGCTCAAAGTGTAAGTGTGGTAACACATTCAGCTAGCGAGTACTAATCGGTCGAGGGCTTAACCTTAGTTTATGATTTGAAAGAAGTTTTCTTATTCAATTTTGAGGCTGTTAAAACGGTCTTTAAAAAAGTCGGTGATGATTGCGATGAGGTCCCACCTGTTCCCATGCCGAACACAGAAGTTAAGCTCATCTACGCCGAAAATACTTGCCTGGCAACGGGCTGGAAAGATAGGTAATCGCCGACATTATGCACCATTAGCTCAGATGGTAGAGCAACTGACTCTTAATCAGTGGGTCCTGGGGACGGTCCTGGGTTCGAGTCCCCGATGGTCCACCATGATCCCTCGCAGAAATGCGGGGGATTTTTTTGCGCACTTTTCCGACTGTTTGTTACATATTTCTTGATTTTTAACTGAAAAAGTGTTATAATAATTATATAGTGCAATTTTTGGAGTGATGTTATTGAAATCGTCTAATATGAAAGTCGTTTTGCTCGCGATACTCAGCTCAGTAGTCGCGTTTTGCATCGTGCTGATGCTTATTTACCTGCTGGCAACGGCTTCTAATAATACGAAGAAAAACAGCGCAAACGCCGCTGTGCAGTCGCAGTCTGACGTCGCGAAAAAATCTACTGAGGCTAACGCGCAGGTCAGCGCCGAGGGCTGCACGCTTTATTACGTTAATCAGGATACCGACTTTTTCACCGCCGATATGCTCAGCGATGACCTCGACGCAGCGGAAAAAGAAGCCGCCGAGATGGAGTCGAACACCATCAGCGGGCTGTACACGGGCACGGAGTCTGCCACCTACGCGGGATATATCGAGCTGAATTATCTCGACGGGACTGTGTTTGTGCCGAGCACCGACGTTATGCCCGTCAGCACTAGCGTTATCCTGCCGCTCGGCTCGATCTCGCAGATAATCCAGACCGGCGCGGAGTACGATTACGAAACAGGCGATGAAATGCCGCAGTTTACGGGCTACTCGGGCTGCGGGCCTGCCTGCCTTTATATGCTCGCGACCTCGATCGGCGCGGAGCTGAATCCCACCACTGCCGCCGAAAGCCCTATCACCAGCTACGAAGAGCTGCTGGACTACGCTTCCGCGTATGCCGATCAGGGCGATATGAGCACCGACGACGGCGGAATGACTTCAGGTTCGCTGTGCGCGCTTGCCCGCGATGTTTACGCGCTGAATTTGGTGAATAAGTATGACGCCGAGCAGTCGCCGTCTGCGGTCGTGAAGTCGATCTTGGACGAGGGCAAGCAGGCGATCGTGCTGGTAAATCACGAAAACGGCCGCGTGGTGGATAAGAATGCGAACGAGCATTTTATTCTTGTGACGGGATATTCCACGGCGGCGGACGGCACGCTGAGGTTTGTTTATGCCAATTCTTACTATTACGGCGATTATTCGGTCGGCGAACCGCTGTTGACGCTGTCTGCGGATATGTTGGATACTTCGGCATCTCTGGAGTTTTCCGAGCCTAATGCGATACTTTGTGTTGAGTAAAAAATGGGTATAAAAAGACCCGCCGAGTTTTAATAGCTCGGCGGGCCTTGTTGTTATGTTTCTGAACAAATGATAAGCTTTTGTCAATAAAAGCGCTTTTTATTTTCACGCCGTTTGGTGGAGCGGGCTAGGCGTTGCCTCCGCGGCTTTTACGACAGCGTAAAAATTCTTACCCCAAAGAATCCAGCTTCTTCTGCAACTCTATCATGTGGTTTCTGCACGCCGTGATATCGCCCGTGTATTTATTGAACCACTCAACGTCCATCTCGTTCGGCTCTTCCTGCAATAGTATCGCCTGCACCAGCGCCGACTGCGAACGCGACCTCTTGCGCTCTATCTCCTCAATGGTCAGCCTGCACCGCTTTATCTCTTTCTTTAGTCTTCTTTTCTCGTTCATAATATCATTCCTCGCGTTGTCTGCATTGTTGGTCGTTCTCCGTGTGAAACCGCGCTCATTCGCCCAGCTTGTCTACCGAATCTATCACCGCGCGCTTCCTCGTAACCCCTGTCAAGGTTCTCCGTGATGTGCCGCATCGCCTGCGCACTCTCTTTCAGCTTGCCCTGCATCTGCTGCGGATACTTCACAAAACAGTAGTGCAGCTCGTTTATCACCTTTTGCTCCTCCGTCGCGCCGTCGATCAAAAATATCATGCTCCGCGCCGCGCCCATGTCCGAAACTATCATAGAGTAGTGCAGGTCGAGGTCTTTCTCCGTCTTTAAATATTCGTCGATCTCGTCCGCCGCGTAGTCTAAATTTTCCTTGAACTGCGCCCTGTACGTTTCCTGCACTTCCTCCGATTTGTCAACGTACAGCCCCGCCATCACAAACAGCCCTATCAGCGCCGCGATGAACATTACTATTGCGCAGATCATCTTGCGCTTCATTATTTTCTCTTGGTTCAATCGCCCGCCTCCTCGCTGTTTGTATCTGCGTTTTCATTTTCATGATTTTCCGCTTCGTAAAGCTTACGCTTTTCCTCGTCGATCGCTTCCCGAAGAAGCTTTTCACGCTCCTCGGCCGCCGCACGCTCGCGCTCCTCTCGGCTATCGCGCGTTATCCGCCCAATGGTCGCCGCTTCGTATATCGCGACCCCAGCATCGGTATCACCGCCGCGATCATTATAAGCTTTTTGCCCGAAGCGAACGAGTTTACCCACCGCAGAAAGCGCGATTTGCCCGCGTATTTGCCGACTATTTTACTCCGCTTTACCGTAACGGGGTCGGCCTCGGCGTTCGCGTCGCCCCTTTGTGATGTAGCTGCCGTCCTCCGCCACGCCGATTATGCGGTGCGTGTTCAGCTTACCGTATATTGCCGGGTCTTCCGAATAAAAGGTGATGATATCGCCCTTTTTCAGCTCGTTAAGGTCGCCAGATTTTATTATAATGTAGTCGCCCTCGCTGATCGAGGGGCTCATGCTGCCCGTCATCACTCGCGCGAAACTGCGGCCAAAAAGCTTCGCGGGCACGCCGCGCGCACTGCATACCGATATGTACACCGCCAGCCCCGCCGCTATAAGCGCTGCCGCCAGCGCCGCCCAGCCGCCTATCTTGCCGATAAGCCTGCCCGCAGACCTGCGCTCACGCACGTTTTCACTGTCAAGATTATCAAGTTTGCCGTTCAAAAGAGGGTCGCACCTCCGATTTGTCAATTTATGCTACTTTGCACGCTTGTTCGCCTGCACCTTTTCCTTGATGGATCTCAGCGCGCGGCGCGGTGCGCTTACATAATATTCCTTGTAGAGCGCCGCTATCTGCTGGTCGTGCGCGCGCTGCTCCTCCGCGGTGCGCTGTACGGGTATGTACTGCGGGCGCGGCTTGTTTTTGTTCAGCTTTCGGCGCTTGCGCTTGAATTTTCTGAAATCGCGGTCGCGCTTCAGCTTGTACCGCAGCTCGGGCGAATATTTCGCGAAAAGCTCCTCCAGCTCGCGTTCGCGGCGGCGCAGCTCCTCTTTCTCGCGCTTGTCATTTTCAGCCTGCTCGCGCTGCTTTATCCAGTCGGGATTGTCCGTGCCGTCGGGTATTTTGCCGAATAGGCGCACCATCGCGGCGCGCGTTCCTCGTCGTAGCATATGCAGCGGGTTTTTCGAGTATTCGCGGTAGATCTCCTCGAAACTCTTGCTCTCTATGCGCGCTCGGTCGGCACGCAGCTTGTCGGCGCGCTCTCTTTCGCGGCGCTCCTGCTCACGCTGCTGCTGCTCCTCGCGAGCCCTCCGCGTGGCTTCCTCGGGGATATGAACTTCTCGTGCTGCGCGTTGCCCGTATTTTCAGTGTTGTTATCGTCTGTGATCTCAGCATTTTCAGTGCTTTCGGCGGCTTCGGGATTTTCAGCTTTGTCAATAACGTCCGAATTTTCCGCTTCCGTATTAGCGCTGAGGTCGATCTTTTCTATCTCGGCATTGTCGGCAACGTCAGCATTATCAGAATTATCCGCAACATCCGCCGCGCCCGCGACTTCGGCATTTTCAGCCAGCTCGCCGCCGACCGCGATCTCCGCCGCCGCCAGATTTCCGCGTATCGCTATCTTGTCCTCGCGTATGCGCTGCTGCTCTGCCTCGAAAAGCTCTTCCTCCAGCTTCCGCTGACGCTCTTCTTCCTCCAGCCGCAGCTGCTCGGCTATGCGCTCGCGTTCCTCCTGCTCGCGGCGTTCGCGCTCCTCGCGTTCCGCCTTTTCGCGGGCGAGCTGTTCGGCGCGCTCTCGCTCAAGCATTTCCTGTATGCGGCGCTCCTCGGCTTCTTTCTCGCGCTGTTGACGTTCGCGCTCCTCCTGCATTTCGCGCTCGGTGCGCTCGCGTTCAAGCCGCGCGTTTTCCGCTTCTACACGGCGGCGCTCAGCCTCGGCGCGCGCTTTCTCCTCCGCGATGCGGCGTGCTTCCTCGGCCTTGAAATACTGTATCTCAAGGCCGATTATGCTGTCCAGCTCGCGGGCGATCGCCTCGGCATTTTCGCTCATTCCGCCCGCGCCCTCGGTCTGCACCTCAAGCTCGGTGTAGTAGGGAATGTCGTACTTCTCGGCGGTCTCTTTATCGAATTTTCTCAGGAATTTCGGCGAGAGGGTCTTGCTTTTCTGCGTTTTCAGCTCGGCGGCGCTCTCGGATTCCGTCTGCGTGTAGGCGCGCATAAGCATGAAATTCAGCGCGGCGAGCCTGTAAACGCCCTCGATGTAGTCTTCCGCGGGCTTTTGCGCCGTGTCGGAAACGTTCAGCTCGTAGCCAACTTTATCATAGCTTTCAATATATTGCCAAAGCGCAAGGCAGGCTTTGAGGTCAACGTTTTTCATTATCGCATTCGTTCGCATAACGGGCGGGCGAATACGCACGTCGCCGAGGGTGGTGCAGAGCACCGAGCCTTTGTAGCCCTCGATCGCCTTTTTTATCTTCTCGACGCGATCCCAGACGGTAAATCCGCGCGCGTCGGCGGTGTCTAGGCTGTCGATAGTTTCCACTTTCATAGAGATCTTCATTTGTTTGCCAGCGCCGTCGTCAAGCACGCCGTCGTAACCAAGGGTGTAGACCTCCTCGTCCTTAGCGATCTGTACCAGCTTCTGGTAACGAATGTTGAGAAAAACGTACAGACGATCCACAAGGGTGTTGATGAACTTGTTCTCGTAGGTCATCAAACTTTCCTCTTTGTGGATATTCAGTATTTTAGAGGGAGTTATCCTGCCGGTTTTAGGGTCGATCTCCTGAATAAGGTCGGTGTGCTGAGCGAGGTGTTTCACGGACTCGACGGTGATTTTGCGCGAGAGGGCTATGGGCACGACCTCTTCGACGTCCTCGATGGTGCGGCTGGGGTTGCGGATAACGTTGTCGAGGTGCGGCAGGCCGTTTTCGATTGCCTCGACCCATGAAACGTCGATAGATTTTTCGACGATCTTGCGGTTGAATGCGAAGGAATTTTTACCTGCGCGGAGGAGGGCGTAAATTGCGGCGAACTCGTCGTTCTGAGCGATGAAATCGTAGTATTTGTCGAAGCCCTTTTGCCAAGAGCGAAGCTGGCGTTTGCCCAAAGTAAGCCCTCCTTTCGTAAATTTAGCGAACAAACATTAAACCCAACAAGAGCGACAGCCCTTGCCCACGCAGGCGGTGTGTATTATAATATGGTATACAAGCTTTGTACGGTTGCTTGTTGGTTTTGCGCTTTTCATGAGTTCGTTCAAGGGCGTGTGCCCTTGAAGGGGTTTGACTACGGGCGACCTACTAGGGGCAGCCCTCTCTTGCAGGGCATGCCCCTCTTGAAAATCAGTCCACCGGACTGACTTTCAATTCACCCTATGCGGAGCGCCCTACGGTGGGGATTTCGCCGCCTGCGGGCGGCGACGATTGGGGCTTCTCGCCCCCCTCGACCCCCTCGGCAAAGCTCGCGCGCCTTGCAACCGCATTTTTGGATAGGCGACTCTCTTTCGTTTGGTAAGGGAAACAAAGTGGGAAGTTGGCGTAGCCAACTTCTCGGAAATCGGCGAAGCCGACTTTCCACGCGTCGTTGCATCCCGCGCTTTTTATTTTCACGTCGTTCGGTTGAGCGGGCTATTACTGTTGCACCGCGATTGTTTTTTTGTTTAGATTTTATCTTTTGCTTGCGTTTGCAGGGTTTAATACAACTTCTGCAATCTCTCCAGATATGCTATCGACTCCGTCATCGTGCCCCTGCCAAAAAGCTTCTGTAAGTACACACAAAGCTCTTTCAATTCGTCCCTCAGCATCGCCAGATTCAGCGACTCGAACTTCCTGAATATCTTCGTCGCCATGACGTAATCTATACCGTCCAGCTCGTCGCCGCCGCACGCTACATACACCGGCACAAACAGGTTCATCTGCTTCAAAATACGGTTACCAAACGCAACTCTCAGCTTCTCAATTACCCACAGGTCGAGCTGCTGCATCTTCTTTAAATTCTCCTGCGAGATCGGGTACTCCTTAAACGCCGCTTCAAACAGCGCGTTCAAATGCTCATATCCCAAATTCATCGGCGGGGTGTCGGGTGCTTCAAACGCAACGCCCTTTGCGTCCAGATTTATCGGCTGGGCACGGTCGTACACCTTGTCCGAGATGGCGTAGGTCGAGTCGTCGTTATTCGCCGTGCCGATGTACCAAATGTTCTGCGGTATGCAAAGCTTGCCCTTGTCCAAATTGATGGGGTCGGTGCTCCACGAATTCGGCACCAGGTCTAGCTTCCACTCGTCCGCGTTCGGCATTTCCAGTATCGAAAGCATTTCCGCGAAGTAGTACTCGATTCGCGCGATGTTCATTTCGTCCAGCAGGATAAGGTTTACATCGTTGTTGAAACTTGAAGAGTAAATTCTTTTCAGAACTTCCGTTTCGTTGAAGTTTTTCGTAAATTCGTTAAAGTAGCCGAAAAGCTCGGTGCGGTCGCGCCACGAGGGCTGTACCGAAGCGATAGTCGTGTCCTTTTGCAGGAATTTTCCGAACGAGTAGGGAAGCGAAGTTTTACCTGTACCGGAAATACCTTGCAGGATTATGAGCTTTGTGGAAGCCATGCCCGCGAGGAAAAGGCGTATCGTCTTGATGTCGTAATAAAGGTGCATACGCGAGCAGGCGAAGTTGCGGTAAGCCTCGCAAATGCCGCTGAGGGTGATCTCGTTGTCGTAAGCGGGCGGGGTGTAGTCGGCGTAAAAGGCGTCTACCTCCATAAGCTTTGAGAAGCGGCGGTCGGCGGTCTGTATAACGCCGTCTGAGGTGACGGCTTCGGCGTTCAGCGGCAGTTCGGTGCGCTCATCGGCGGCGGTAATGCCGTCCTCGCCGAGGGAAAGCGCCTGACCCGCCTTGTTCGGCAGACCCATCTGCGCGACTTTCATAGCCATTATGTCGTCCTTTTCTTTAGCCATTTTCACGACCTTGCGCTGAAGGTCGGCTATCTCTTCTATAAGGTCTTCGTTGCTGACGATAGAGTGGCGAAATCTGAGGTATTTTCTTACAGTCAGCACTATCATGAATATCAGAAGCGCGAATATCGCCGCCACGATGATAATGGCGATAACGGCGAGTACCCAGCTGAGCGCGCCGAATTCCGTCGAGTAAGACTTGAATATATTAACATACTCTTTTACATTAAAAATCTGCTTTATTCCGTGCCACAGCCCCTTGAATATCAAGGCAAAACCGCCGAGCATCTCGGAAATAAAAGCGAAGAACCATTTCAGAAATCCGTTCATAGCACTTGATCTCTCCTGAATATTTTAACATATGTTTAGCAGTTATTCTGCGTTGTTTTCGTCATTTTGTTCATCAGACGAAGCTTTTTCAGCCTCTTTCTTTTTCTGTTCCGCGAGGTATTCTTCTACGGCGCGGCGCTTTATTTCTTCCTCGTCAACTTCGGGAGCTGCGGGGCGCTTGACCTCAACTATCGTGAGGATAAGCTTGTAAAGCTCGAAGAGGAAGAAGAGTGCGATGGGGATAAGAATGCAGACGAAGAAGCCGGTTTTGGTGCGGAGGAAGCTCATTACCTTGCCGAAGCCGCCTATCTTGACGTTGTGCCACTGACCGATGATGTCGCCGCCGTAGACGTTGTAGCTGTCGTCGAGGTCGTTAGCGTCACCGCGGGTAACGAAACTTTTTGTGCCATTTTCGTCGAGAACCTGCTGGATCCTATGGGTATTTTTAACTTTTTTGCCGTCGATTATAGTCCAAAACGTAATTACGTCGCCTTTTTTGAGTGAGTTTATGTCGTCGACCTCTTTAACGATTATCATGTCGTTCTTTTTGAAGGTCGGCTTCATGGAGTCGGACTCTACGGTGAGGGGGATGTAGCCGAAGAGGTTAGCGACGCCGTTGTTGCGGTCGGAGGAAAAGACGAGCAGGGTGACGATAAGTGCGAGGATAAGGATAATCCAAGCGATGATGTTAAAGAATACTTTTAAAGCTTTTTTCATAATTAGTACCTCAGATCTGTAAAATTTTTTTATTTTTTGATTAACTGCTAACGCAGAATTAAACGAAACAAAGTAAAAGCCTTATCAACGTGGCTAAAAATTAAAAAGCGCGGGGTGCAGCGACGCGCCAGCCGCTGCCGAGGGGTCAAGGGGGCGAGAAGCCCCATTGTGGGAGTCCAGAGGGCGAAGCCCTTTGGGAAAAGTGCGGAGGTCGCAAAATAAACCAAGCCAGTCCCAGTAATCCTCCCCAACAAAGCAATCCCCAAAATGCGGGGCTGCCGAAAAAACGGCGAAAGCTCCAAAGCCGTCCTACTAATCAAATGCGCAGACCCAACCAGCCCCGCATTTTTTATAGCACGTCCTCCTGATGTCAGTAACCCCCGCAAAGAGCGAAGCGATTTTGCGGCGAACAAGCATTAAACCCAAACAAGGGCGACAGCCCTTGTCCCCGCACTCAGCATGATTATCCTATCTAAATAACCATCGTTGTACGGTTGCTTGTTGGTTTTGCGCTTTTCATGTGTTCGTTCAAGGGCGTGCGCCCTTGAAGGGGTGTGCCTACGGGCGACTTACTAGGAAAATCCCTCTATCGCAGGGATTTTCCTCTTGTATAACAGTCCACCGGACTGTTATACAATTCACCTTTTTCGGAGCTCCCTTCGGTATGGGGGTTTCGCGCTCTGCGGAGCGCGACGATGGGCTCTGCCCCTCGACCCCGCAAGCGGCTGGCGCGCCGCTTGAGCACGCGCTTTTTTTGAATTCACGCTATGCGTTTGAGCGTGCTAAGCTGTTGCACCGCGGCTTTTACGGGGATTTGGACTAGGCTTTGGCTTTACGTTTACGTGCCCTCCACTATCTTGAAATCCATACCGAGCTTCATTGTGCCGCCTACTATATCATCAAGACAATCAGGGTCGTTGCCCTCCAGCCATATCACTACCGTATACTTATCTTTCGCACCGGGCGCAAACTTCTCCCGCCTGCTCTGCATTACCTTCGTCGAGGACGCGAACTCTTCATCACAATCACTCTCCTTGCCCCCGCCATTCGACTTCGTCTTGCCATACACCGTCTTTTTCGCCATTCACATACAGCGCTACGCGTATCGCTTCGTCAACATTATTCGTTACGTTTTCGATAGTCATTTCGCCGTCATACGTCAGCGTGTCTTTGCCGGAATTTATCAGATAAAACGTGTACGCGATATAGCTTTCGCCGTTATGACTGCCGTTCACTTTGTCGATGTTCGCGGGCAAGTCCTCGCCGCTGATGTTCGTCATTTCGTACACGATGTCCGCATTCAGCTTTGAATTTGTCTTGGTATAATCCGGCGTTTCCGAAAGCGTAAGCCCTTGATTAACCATATCGTACTTATTTATCTTGACTGTAAAGCTGCCGTACTTGTCATAGAAGTACGAGATAGCGTAAACTATCGCAACTATTGCGACGAGAATTATCACCAGTATGCCGAAAATTCTCATCAGCACCACATATTTCTTGGCTTCTTTCGCCGTGCGCCGCAGTTTTAAGGTGTCTACCACGTCGCTTTCGTGTATGTTTTGTACGTCCTGAACGCTTTCCGCGTTATTTTCGCTGTGTTTTTTCAAGGCCGTATCTCCCGTTTCGTTAGTTTCTTCTTCTTACATATCGCTCGGCGACGTATTTTCCCGCGCCCGCGCCAGCGTAGTAGTAACAGCCCATATCGTGCAGGGTCTTTAACTGCTCGTCGTCGAATATCCCGCAGGCTATCGGCTCGGCTTCAATGCCGTTCACGAAGTCCAGCAGGGTCTTTACGCAGGTCAGTGCGCGCTCGCCGCCGCTCATGTTTTCCGTTGCCGCGGGGCTGAGCATTACAAAGTCCGCCTCAAGCTCGGCTATCTGCGTCAAGCCGCCGCCGTCGAACCCGCACACCATGAAGTGAAAGCCCTTTTGCCTGAGCACGCCGACGTTCACCGCCGCCGCCGTGTCGCCGAGGGCGTTTTGCGGTATCTCGAAGCAGATCTTCGCGGGGTCGGCTTTGAGCGTTTCGCAGAGTTCGCAGATGGTTTTTACGCAGTCCAGCCTGCCGAGCGCCGCCGCGGGTATCGCCAGCGAGCACCACGAAAAGCTGATCTCACGCGCGCGGAATTTCGCCACCGCCTGTGCCAACTGCACCAACGCGAGCTTGAAGAGCGGAAAAGCCTGTCCCGTGCTCTCCGCCACGGGCATAAAATCTTCGGGCGCGAGCACGCCGAGGGTAGGCCCGTTGAGCCGCATTGCCGACTGAAAAAACAGCACGTCGCCGTCCGCGGTACTGCGGATAGGTCGGTAGCTCAGCTCGATGGCGCGCAGACCGTCTACTGTGGAAGTTGCCGCCGCGATGGTCGCCGTGCCCGTGGTATCCTGTGCCATTTTTTCACCCTCTCTCAGCAAGTTTTTTCTGTTACAGCGAACCAGTTCTGACGGTATGCGTCATCTCCGTGCCCGCAAAAAAATATTCGTATAATTCCAAAAACGCCGATTTGGGGTCGGCGTTTTCAGTGTTATTTTGTTTGATTTTGGTTAGCCCTGATCAGTAGTAGCGGTTTTCTTATCAAGAGAAAAATCAAAGTTGATATTCCAATCCTGATTTGCAGTAAGGTCATTGCAATACTTGCTTTCGCCCTCGAGCCATACTCTTACGATGAAGCTTTCTACACCGTAATTATTATCGTTTGCCGCAGGAAGCTTAAATACAGCGGTGTTTGTTGCAGTTGTTCTTTTATCATTATCACCGTTTGCTTCGACTATTGTTCCAGCAGCTCCAGTTGCGTTGTTATAAGTCGTTGCACTTGTAAGAACTTTTGTATTGTATGTATCGTTAGTCAAACCAAATACAGTAGTGTTACCAACAGCTGGGGTGTTCGCAGTAAGTGCATTAGTTGTTGCAGAAGACATCTTGCTAGAACCAGTAAGATCTGTTGCATCGTTACCGCTTGCAACAGGGATAACTGCAACGCGTACTGCCTTCATGAGTTCTGTTCCGTTATCAGTAGTATCTTCGTTTTCACCATCTACTATCGTTACGGTGCAATAAACGTCGCTTCCTGCATCATCTTTATTGCTGGATCTTATCCACATAGGTACATCAATAAAATAACCGCTATTATTTTCTGTCTGTTCAATTTTAGTACCGGTGATTTTTCCTGCTGTCAGAGTAGCGGAATTTGCCTGAGTTGCGGCAATTACGTTAGCATCGTCTGCAACTTTGGTACCACCGGCGTAAATTCCCTCTTCATCTTCTATAAGATAAAGGTTGTTTCCATCAGCAGAAGAAGCGGGTTTGAGTTTGCCAATCGTTTTATAAAAATCGCTTACTGCAATTTTCTTAGTCCATGTTGCGCTGCCCTTTGCAGGAGTTGCAACAGTATCAAGTTCGCCAAGTGAGATTTCAAGCGAGCTGCTGGTAGTTGCGGTCATCTGAAGTCCGTCAACCTGAACATCTCTATTCATCGTAAACCAAGCGTAAGTAGCGGTGGAGAGCATAACTGCTGAGGCTGTGAACATCGCTACGGCGGGTATCAGCTTTTTCTTGGCTGATGTGTTTTGTGCGTTATTTCTTTTCATATGAATACGTTCCCTTCATAAATTATTTTGCGCCGCGCCGCGCGCCCGCGCTTTTTTTAGAGCGCCTCATTGCCGAATGGCGGCTCTTTTCCTTAGTAATATTATACATTATTCGACCTTTTCTGTCAACATTCAAAAACGTTTTCGCTTATTAAGTTTCTGCTTTAACTAATTATCAGCCAGTCTAAACAAAAACCGCTCCGCACGGCGCAGACCCTTGATTTTGCTGATTTTTCTCGCCATCGCGCCGCCGCTTTGCTATTTTTCACTGTAAATACGCAATGCTATTTTACTTATTTACAGATTGTTTACCGGGAAACGTGGGGTTTTCGTGTTTCCCCGCCATCGGTTTCGCCGCGCTTACTTATGATCTTGCTCAAATAATAAAGCCCCGCGCCTTACGAAAATTTTCCGAAAGCGCGGGGCTGTTGAGCGTATGCTTATTTAGTTTTTACCTTTTTAGCGCTTGACCACGAGCTGTAATATTTCGTGCCGTTCACCGTTTTGTACGAACGCACCTTGACGTAGTAGGTCTTTTTTCGCCGTCAGCCCTGTAAATGTCTTGCTTACAGTGGTGTTTTTCTTGACGTAAACGCTCTTGCCGCCGCTAAAGTTTGACTTCGTGCTGTACTTTATCTGGTAGCCGTCGACGTTTAGGTCTTTCGTCCACTTCACGGCGAAAGCTTTCGTTTTTGCCGTTACGCTCGTTATCACCTGCTTCATGGGAACTATCTTGAACGTTTTCTTGATAACGCCCGTGTACTTGCCCTTGCCCTTGATGGTGACGGTCGCCTTGCCGATGGCCTTGTTGTTGCTGTATTTTACCGTGTAGTCGGTGTTCTTTACAAGCTCCTTGCCGCTCAGCTTCACGGTAACAGCGGGCTTTCTCGAAGTGCCCGTGAACGTAACTTTGCTCGCTACCGTGACTTTCGCGCCCGAGATGTCCTTAGCGCCCAGCGCGGGTATCTCAGCCGTTTGCAGTACCTTGCCGCATACTGTGCATTCCTTGTGCTTGCTGCCCTTTACGCCGATGTCGGGCTGTTTGTCGATCATCCAGCCGCTAGCCTTGTGACCCGTTGCCTTTATCGTCTGTGTTTCCGTATTTCCGCATACTGTGCAAGACCGCTTCTGCGAGCCGTCTTCCGTGCAGGTAGCCGCCTTTGTTACCGTCCAGCTGCCGTATTTGTGACCCGTCGCCTTAATGACCGTCTGCGCCTTGATGACCTTGCCGCATACCGAGCAGTGGCTTCCCGCCGTCTTGCCGTCGGTAGTGCAGGTAGCCGCCACCGCGCTGTCCGCGACTTCGGTATGGCCCTTAGCCTTTATAGTCTTGTTCTCGACGTTTTTGCATACCGAGCAGGTGCGGCTCTGAGTGCCCGCGGCTGTGCAGGTAGGCTCTTTGGTGACCGCCCATTCGCCGTACTTGTGACCCGTCGCCTTAATGACCGTCTGCGCCTTGATGACCTTGCCGCATACCGAGCAGTGGCTTCCCGCCGTCTTGCCGTCAGTAGTGCAGGTAGCCGCCACCGCGCTGTCCGCGACTTCGGTGTGGCCCTTAGCCTTTATAGTCTTGTTCTCGACGTTTTTGCATACCGAGCAGGTGCGGGTCTGAGTGCCCGCGGCGGTACAAGTAGCCGCCTTAGTTTCTTTCCATGCGCTGTATTTATGACCCGTGGCGGCTATGCTCTCGTAGCGCTTTTCGCCGCAGATGGTGCAGGTGCGTGTGCGAACGCCCTTTTCCGTGCAGGTCGGCTGGGTGGTTATCGTGCCTGTGTTGAAGTTGTGCGCGTGGCCGCAGACTATTGTGAAGGTGTGCGCCGCGTCGGGATTATACTTCGGGTAAACTTTCAGCGTTACGCTGCCGTTTTTTGTAAAAGTAAGCCGTGTGTAGTAGCTCTGCGCGTTTGACTGAACGGCTATATCGTCCGAAAGCTCCACGACGTACTTCTTCTTCATGTCCACCGTGTCGCCATTAGCGTCGAAGACCATTATATCCAGCGTGTTGCCGATGGCGTAGCTGCTTTCGGGCCGGCTCCAGAAGTTGCCGCTGTCCGCGTTAGTCCTGTACCACGATTTAAAAGTAGTGTCTACCGTGAAAGTGTTTACATATCCGCAGACTTTGCAGGTCTGGGTAACTGTGCCGTTGGTCTTGGTAGCGTTTTTCGTAACGTAGTCATGGCCGTTGTGGATTATCTTAGTGCTGTGCTTCGATATATCGCCAAGGTCTATGCTGTTGAAAGTAATGTCGCCGTCGTTCCAGATATACCAGCTGACTTTGCCGTTAGCCGCAATGGGCTGGCAGTCTGAAAGCTCGCCCTCGAAGCTGTAAATATCGCTCGTTACAGCGCCGTCAGCGCCCAGCTCGGCGTAATTCACCTTGCCCTCGCGCGTCCAAAGAAGCATAAGCTCGTCGTCGTTTATCTTCACCAGCTGCGGGGTAGAGGTTGTTTCCGTGCCCTCAGCGTAATTCGTCACCTGCGTTACCGTCTTAGTGCCGAGGTCTTTCGATACGCGGGCTACGAAAATGTTTCGCGTAGTGTTGTTCGTTATGTCCGCCTGATCTACCGAATTCATCGCGGTGATGTAGTCGCTCGAAGTGACTTCAAAGCCGCCCATCGAGCCGCCTGTGATGTTGTAGTTGCTCTGATGCTCGGGGTAGGTCAGCATATCTACCACGCTGCATTTTGTATAGTAGCCGGGCACAAAAGTGCCTTTCGTGAAGTCGGTATTGTACTTCGTCAGCACGGCTGAGCGCGGGCTTGCGTCGCCGTGGTCTGCCGCTACGATAGATGTTCCGTCGGTGCGTATGAACTGGTTGAAAGAGTGGCTGACGTAGCCGTAGCCCGTGTTCATTATATCTGAAAACGAGTCGGTTATCTTCATCGCGTCCATATCGAACTGTATCGTTACGTTCGACTGATGGTTCTTGCCGTCCTTAGATGAAGTGTACATCTCGTGGCAGGTGCGCACGAGCAGATATTTGCCGCTCTGCGTAAAGCGCGCCGTGCCCGCGTTGAAAGGCTTGGTGGTGTTCGCACCGTAAAGCCCCGAGCTGCCCAGTCTGTTCCAGTTTTTATCGTACTTCGTTATGCGGAAAACTTCGGTGCTGTTATTCTCGCTTTTGTTGTTCTGACCCGTGAGGACGTAGTAACTATCGCCCGCCGAGTAAAATCCGCCGAAAATCGGCAGGTCTAGGTTTACGGCAACGCTCTTTTGCAGCGTGAAGTCTGCTGAGTAGTACTCAGCCAGCAGCTTGCCGCTCACCGCGTCGCCCTGAACGCGCAGGTAGCCCTCGCCATCGGCAAAGAGGTATGAGTTTATCACTTTCGACCAGCGGTCGTAGGTCTGCGCGCCCGCGTTCGTGCCCTCGTAGCTGGCGCACTGTCCGCGCACCTCGGTAATGTCGGAAGCTGCGGCGGCGCTCAAAGAAGTATCCGCAGGCAGGGTGGGAAGCATGGTGAGCGCCATTGCTCCCGCCACGGCGGAACTAATTATTCTTTTCTTCATATAATATTCACCCCGTACAAAAATCAATAGTGGTTGTATCTTATATATGTAATAATAGCACAAATATAATAGTCTTGTCAATGACAAAAGTACAGTTTTGAACATTTTTTTATAAAAAAACTCCCGCGGCATGGTTTCATACTGCGGGAGTGGGATTTTTGTCAAATGCTTATCCATAATATATTATAACATTTATATACATAAACTTCAAGAAAAATGTAACCAAAAGTACGAAAATGTAACGAACGTCTGCAAATAATGTAATGAATTGGCTTAAAATGTAACGAAAACATTTTATATAACAAATTAAAATACTTTGGTTGAATTATGTCTAATATTGGTGTAAAATATTATATGGTATATTCAAAATAAATAATTTCTTAGGGGTGTTTTAAATTGAATAGTGAACTCAAGGTGTACATTTTTGACGACAACCGCGCGGCTACCGCAGAGCTGAAAAACTGTATAGAAGGCTTTTTGCAGAAGCACGGCTGCTACGCCTCATTTCGCTGCTTTGAAGAGCCGAAACAGGTGGAGGAGCTGCTGAAAAGCGGGCATATCGGCTGCGATATATTTTTTATGGATATAGAGCTGGGGCTTGACGTGAACGGGATAGAGCTGGCGGATATGGTGAGCCGCATGGAGCCTGAAATAAAGATAGTTTTCGTAACAGGCTACGCCGACCGCTACTCGCAGGCGATATTCATGCAGTCGCCCGCCCTGCGTCCTTTCGGCTACGTTATTAAGCCGATAGACCGCGCCGTGGTAGAGCGCATACTCGCTGCTGATAAAGGGCAGCGAAGAGGCTGAGGAAAAGCGCGTAGAGTTCAGCAAAAACCGCCGCGTAGTGAGCATAAATCTGCGCGAGGTGATGTACATAGAAAGCTGGCGGCGCAAGCTGATATTCCATATGCGCGACGGCGCTGAGGAAGAGGTGTACGCCAAGATCTCGGAGATAACCGACCGCCTGCCCGATGGCTTTTCTCAGTGCCACCGCAGCTACATCGCAAATCTGAAATTCGTACACTCGGTAGACGAAAAGAATGGCGAGGTGAAGATGGTAAACGGCAGAGATCTTTTCTTGGGCAAGACGAAAAAGGACAGCTTTATGGAAGATTTCTTCCGCTACAAAGGGGGTATCTAAATGGGGGAGATGATATTTTACGCGCTGACATCGGCGCTTACCTGCATACCCTACTCCTACTCGGTGCACTACTCGCTCACGCCGAAGAAAAAGACGCTGAAAAGTCTGCTTTTGTACAGTCTGCTGATATGCGTTATGCTTTGGATAAAGCTCTTTTTCGACGCGCGGTATAAAGCCTCGCTGGCTACCATACTGATAACGAATTTCTCGCTTTTCGCGACTATGAAGATATTTACGAAGGACTCGTGGGCAAGGGTATTCAAATTTTATCTGATATTGACAACCAGCATGATAATCAGCGAGTTTTTCTGCGCACTGGTGTTTTTTGGAATGGGGCTGGAATTTGACAATATGGTAAACAGCCTGCCGGGAGCGGGCGTGCGCTTTTTCTCGACGATAAGCGTAAATATTTTCATGTTCCTAGGAATATTCGTGTGGAACAAAATATCTAAAATAGAGATGAACACCAAACTATGGGAGTTCTTTGCCGTACTCGCCGTGCAGATGGTAATTTGCAGTCTTTTCATAATAGGTCTTACAGAATACGGCGAGAGCGTAAAAATGCTGAACGTAGTTATCTACGTCGGCGCGGCGTGGATTTTGACCGACGGCTTTTTCATCAAGGCTATCTATGACAACCAACAAAAAGCCGAGCTGAAAATGTCGCTCGACCAAGCGATGCAACTGGAAAAAATGCAGTATGAATACTACGAAAATCTCACCGAGTCGGTGTACTCCATGCGTAAATTTCGCCATGATATGAACAATACGCTTCAAACTTTGTCCGTCATGATGAACGACCCCGATTCGCCCGAGTCGCGGGAAAACGGCAGACAGCTTTTCGAGCAAATGCAGGAAAAATACAAGCAAACGCAGATACCTTATTACAGCAGTAACCCTGTTATAAATGCGGTGATTTTGTCGAAATCGCTTGCCGCTGAGGAGAACGGCGTTAAGCTGACCGTTTCCGTCAACGGCGAAAATCTTGACGGCATTGAAAATATCGACCTTTGCAGTATCTTTTCAAATCTGCTTGACAACGCTCTCGAAGCCGCGAGGAATATTCGCGACGGCGAGATAGAGCTGAGTTCATGGAGCGAAGCGGGGTATTTCTTTATCAAATGCGTGAACAGTTATGCGGGTAAGTCCAGCCTTGTGAAAAAGAACGGCAAAAAGCTTGCTTCCACAAAGGGAAGCGGCCGCGGGCTGGGCTTGTCCATAATCGAGAGCGTAGCAGGGAAGTACGATGGGCGCGTGGTTATCGACGCTGAGGAGAAGTTTTCGGTGCTTGTCGGCTTGAAAGTTGGTGACGGCGAATGATGGATATTCTCATCTACATACTGCTTTGTGTTATCACAAGCGTACCGTACGTCTACTCGGTGCGCCGCTCGCTGACGCCGAAGTACAAAAGCGTGCGCGCGACCCTGCTTTACGGGCTGCTGATCTGCGCGCTGATGTGGCTCAAGCTTTGGCTCGATTTCCTGAAAGAGGATTCGCTTTTCACGATACTTTTCACGCAGACTATGCTGTTCTTACTCATGAAAATTTTTACAAAAGACTCGTGGGTGCGCGTGCTGAAATTTTTTCTGATATTCAGCGGAAGCGCGGTGATAAGCGAGCTTTTTTGCGTGCTGGTGTTTATGGGCATCGGCGCGGACATCAGGTCGTCGAAAGCGGTGATGTACCTGCCGATAGGCCGCTTTTTCGGCACTATCAGCGTGACGATCTTCATGTTCATCGCGGTGTTTATATGGAACAAAATCTCGGGGATCGAAATGAATACCAAAACGTGGGAGTTCTTCGCGGTGCTTGCGGTGCAGATAGTGCTTGTCTGCGTTTTCCTCGTCAGCGTGACGATCAACCCGAAAAACGTGCAGATACTTCAAGTTGTAATTTGTGTCGGCGCGGCGTGGGTGCTGACCGACGGCTTTTTCATCAAGGCTATCTATGACAACCAACAGAAAGCCGAGCTGAAAATGTCGCTCGATCAAGCGATGGAGCTCGAAAAAATGCAGTATGAGTATTACGAAAATCTGACAGAATCTGTTTACTCCATGCGCAAATTTAGGCATGATATGAACAACACTTTGCAGACGCTCTCCGTCATGATGAACGATCCCGACTCCCCCGAGTCGCGGGAAAACGGTCGGCAGCTTTTCGAGCAAATGCAGGAAAAGTATAAGCAAACGCAGATACCTTATTACAGCAGCAATCCTGTTATAAATGCGGTAATTTTGTCGAAATCGCTTGCCGCTGAGGAGAACGGAGTTGAGCTTACAGTATCTGTCAACGGCGAAAATTTAGACGGCATTGAGAACATAGACTTGTGTAGTATATTTTCAAATCTGCTTGACAACGCTCTCGAAGCCGCGAGGAATATTCGCGATGGTGAGATAGAGCTGAGTTCATGGAGCGAGGCGGGGTATTTCTTTATCAAGTGCGTGAACAGTTACGCGGGAAAAGCTTCGCTTGCGAAAAAGAACGGCAAAAAGCTTGCTTCCACAAAGGGCAGTGGCCGCGGGCTGGGCTTGTCCATAATCGAGAGCGTGGCAGGGAAATACGATGGGCGCGTGGTTATTGACGCTGAGGAGAAGTTTTCGGTGATGGTGGGGCTGAAAGTTGCGGAGAAGGTCTGAACGAGTGGACGATTTTTGCGGGCAAAAATGACTTTCACCTCTTGCAATCCTGCGAAAAATATGCTATAATAAATGCGTATAACTACTTGCAAAAACTTCACACAGAAAGGTCGTAACCCAAATGTCAGATAAAAAACAAATGCCGCAGAAGCAGAAAAGCGATAAGCCGCTATTTATGCGCATAATCATGCTCGCGATCGCCGCTGTTATGGTGCTCGGTATCGTGATCGGCGCTATCGCCGGCTCTACCTCCGCTTTCTTCTAATGGTGCACATTGGAAACAGCTGGGACGCTCTGCTGGCTGACGAATTTCACGCGGATTATTACTTGAAGCTTCGCGAATTTTTGAAATATGAATATTCGCATTACCCCGTTTACCCCTCGATGTATGATATTTTCAATGCGCTGAAATATACGCCGTATGAAAACGTCAAGGCGGTCATCATCGGGCAAGACCCCTACCACGGTGAGGGTCAGGCGCACGGTCTTTGCTTTTCCGTGAAGCGCGGCGTTGCGCCACCGCCTTCGCTGCAAAATATCTTTAAAGAGCTTCAAAGCGACCTCGGTATCGCTCCCCCGCACCATGGCGAGCTTACCGACTGGGCAAAACAGGGCGTGCTTATGCTGAACACCGTGCTCACCGTGCGCGGCGGGCAGGCTAATTCGCACCGCGGCAAGGGATGGGAACAGCTCACCGACGCCGTTATCCGCCTGCTGAACGAGCGCCCGCAGCCTACCGCGTTTATACTCTGGGGCGGCAATGCCAAGGCGAAAGCGCCGCTTATCACAAACCCCGCGCACGCCGTCTTTAAAGCCGCTCACCCCTCGCCACTCTCCGCGTACAACGGATTTTTCGGCTGCCGCCATTTCAGCGCTGTAAATAAGTTTCTTACAGACAACGGCATCGAGCCGATAGATTGGCAGATAAAGGATTGAAATATGTATTAGAAGAGCCTCTCCGTGGTTTTTGCGGAGAGGCTCTTTTGTGTGGAATTATTTAATTAAACGTTTATCACTTTTTACGCTTTACCTGTACAGCTGCGAGAGCGCCGCCTGCTATCAGCAGGGCAAATACGCTGGCTGTACCGCCGGTGGTCGGGTTAGAGTCGCCGGCTTTGGAAGATGAAGAAGCGGTGCTTGAACTGCCGGACGCACTGCTTGAAGCGCTCGCGCTCGAAGTATCCGTACTTGATGTATCAGAAGCTTCGGAAGAGTCCGCCGCGGAGCTTTCTGTATCTGAAGAGCTGTCTGCCGCGCTGGAGTCCTCAAGCAGTGTCAGAGTGAGCACCTGCGTGTGGGTAGCGGTGTCCGCCGTGATGGTGACAGTGGTCGTTAGCGGCTGAAAACCGTCCGCTTCGACCTCTACCGTGTACTCGCCCGCGGAAAGCTCTACGGTATTTGACTCAAGCACTTCACCGTCAAGCTTGATCTCGCAGTCCATAAGCTCGGCGGGGTTGACTAGGAAAGTTACCTCGTACTTGGGCAGGGGCAGAAGCGGCGTACCCTCGGCGTTGAACCTGTAATCGCCGCCGTTTTCTACTATCTCGTTGTAAAAATCTTCGGTAGTCATGTATTCGTAGGTCTTGGCTTCGGCAATGTTCTCAACGCCGCCGCCTCCTGCGGTGATATTTTCAGTTTCGGTGAAGTAATTGTTGCTGAAAACGCTGTTTTTGCCGCCCGCGCCATAAATCGCGCCCAAACGCGTAAAGGGAGCGGAAGCGGTGTACTGCGAAAGATCGATCTCGCCTGCAAAAAAGCTGTTTGTAATAGTTGAATTTTCGGACATAGTGCCTGTCAGACCGCCTGCGTCAGATGTGCCATTTCCGATAGGAGCAAATTTGCCGATGGAATAGCAGTTATTCATCTTAGAACCGTTGTAAAGCTCGCCTGCAACGCCGCCAACGTGCGAACCTGCGGACGTTATATCGCCTGTATTTGCGGAATACTGCACGGTACTGTTGGAAACATATGCCGCAACGCCGCCTACATAAACGCTTCCCATATCGCCTGTTATCTCGATATTGCCCTTATTTTCACAATATTCTATAGCGGTATTGTCTAAAGCATAGCCGACCATACCGATCGTTCCGTAAACGTATTTGCCGTTGTTTTTAAAATCAACATCGGAAACGCAGTCAGATATTATAGATCCTATTGAAACGCCAGCGATAGTGCCGAAAAAAACATAATTTCCGCCATTCTGCACATCCACATTGCCGGTAACAGTAAGTCCGGAGACCTCGCCGCCTTCAATATCGCCAAAAAATCCGCAAAGCGCGCCGTTTTCGTAGCATTCGGTAAAATCAATGTTAGAAACAGTGTGACCGTTGCCGAGGAATTTGCCGCTGAAATAAAATTCATCGTCATCTTCAACAGGGTAGCCGATGGGCGTCCATTCCACGCCGCTGAGATCAAGGTCAGCCTCCAGCGAAACAACAACGTTGGTCTTGCCATTATAATCGCCGGTATTCACGTTCTTGGCAAACTGCATAAGGTCATCCACAGAGTCTATAATGATCTCCTCAGGCGCGGCCGCAGCAAAAGCCGCAGGCGCAGCAGCCAGCGTCAAGCTAACGCAAAGCGCTCCGCTCAAAAGTTTTTTGAAGCATTTCATAAAAATTTTCTCCTTTTTAACTTACTTGATTTTTGCCTAATATGGTTCAAAAGCCAAATGCTTTACTTTATTATAACACGGGAAGCGTTAATTGTCAAGACACATTTCGGCAAAACTAGATTAACATTTATCAAGGGTAGGGTGGCAAAAAAAATTGCGGATAAGGTGAGAGTTCTTATCCGCAATTCACATATTAAAACGGCAGCTCTTTCAAGCCGTATTTGTCGAGAAGGTCTTTGCGCATATAGAGGTTGATGCTGTAATCGGCTTTGGTGAATTTGAAGATCTTATTTCTGTTAAACTTAGCAATACGGACATACTCTACGGTATCAAGTTCTTCCTCAGAATATATCATTTTTAAGTCTACCTCAGAAATAATAATATCCGGCAAACCTTTATCATGCCATTTCTTAAAATCCGCCTCAGGATCATCAGACTTTCTGTACTGAGTGTACATATCGGAGCCGTCCTCATTTCCGAAATTCATGAAGATATTCTTATCGAAATAAGGCGAAAGCTCAGTTGCAACGCCGGCAATAAGCGGCAGATCTGTACGAGTTGTTTTCATTTGTTCAAAAGTCAGTTCTTTTAGCTCCTTTTTCGTATAGTCGCCTAGATCAAGAGTATATTGCCATTCACTCAAGATCTTCAGATCCTGCAAATTGTGATCTTTTATATACTCCGACATTTGCTTTGAATATGAGTACGGATATTTTACTTCATACACCGAGCTGACAACACTCTGTGCTATCGGCAAGATCAAAGCAGCTGCCATAACGCCGCAAACAAGCTTTCGTATAATAGCCAAGTTGAGCTTCGCTCTTATTTTTTTCAGCCATATCGTTAAATACCGCCGTACCGTTTTCGTCTATCATTATCCAAAACCAGTATATAAAGAAAAGCGATATTATACCTGAATGATGAGGTGAACTGTAACCCAACGTCATAAAAATAAGAAGAGGCACACAGGGGGCGAAAAATTCCGAGATCATTTTTGTCTTTTTTGCCACAGTAAAATATGAAAGCCAGTATAGCCAAGCCGCCGAAACACTCAAGTATGATAGTTACCAGCGTAGGAGCATCTGCCATTTCATATGATAAAAACATTCCCCAAAACGCTTCAAAAGGCAAGAAAAATATTGTATACGAATTCTTGAGTTTATCTATTAGTGACATATTGAAAGAATAGTTATACGTCTGGGAATTTGGCATTACAGAAATTATAATAAATGCCGCGAGAACAAGCAATCCAAGCAATACATAGCATCGTCTGTCTTTCAATACACCCTTTTTGTCATTAGTGTAAGATGCAAATATTTTTACCACCCAAACTACTGATACCATGCCTGCGATGATGATGCCATACATCTGCGAAGCGCATAGTAGAGCCATTGATAGTACAAAAGGCAGAGGTTTTTCGTTGCGTTTCTTATATGTAGCGGCCATAAAAAAGATCGCGAGCATGAATAAGGAATACGGACGTGAAAGCACGCCATACTGATAAAAAATGAAATATGTAAACGGCAGAGCGCAGCGCAAAAGTTTTGGAAACGGCGATCTGAATATCAGCAAAGACACCGCCGCACTGCATATCACGATATTGACAAATTTCAGAGAAAAAAGGTACGGCGCACCAAGCTTTGCGAAAGGCACAAGCAACAAATGCCACAATTGCGGGTGACCCTCCCAATGCGGTATTTCGAAAAGAATGTCTTTTATGCTCGCCGAGCGCGCTATCTGCCATGCCTGCGCTTCATCGAACCAAGGCTCATGAAAATACGAAATGACAGATACGCCGACAATATACAAAAGGAAAACTAATATCTCTATACTGAATTTTCTTTTGGTTTGTTCTTTCATTACAAAATCTCCAATGATAAAAAATTAAGGCTTCGACATTACATCGAAGCCTTAACAGTAGACTTACTTAGTATATATTACTGAGAAATCCAAGAAGCAGTTACAGAAGAGATCTTCTTGTTTCCGCCGTTCTTCCAGTTCTCCCAAGTCTGAGCTTCAGGATACTGACCAACCATTTCGTCGCCAGCATTCTTTGCCCAATGTACATAGAAGGAATCAGAACCGTTGATAGTAGCAGAACCTACTACTACAACGCCAGCTTCATTACCGTTCTCGATAAGAGCATCAACAACAACCTTCTTAGCCTTGTCAGCATCAGTAGAAGCACTGCTGATAGCAGTTGTACAGTTAATTGTACCAGTACCGAAGTAACCGATAGCGTCGGACTTGTTTACGCCCTGAGTTTCCTTATCAGCTACATACTCAGATACAGCATTGTAAGCGGTCTTAGCGTTTGAGTTTGCGGTCTTAAGTCTGGACTTCTTAACGTAGTTAAGCATCGAAGGAACCAGAATAGCTGCCAGTACGCCGATAATGGCAATAACTACTACAAGTTCAACCAGAGTAAAACCTTTCTGTGTCTTTTTCATAGAAAAATCCCTCCATAAAAATATTAGTTTTATAAAGCACCGCAGCGGAACTGCCGCGGAAAGCTTACTTTATGTACCGCTTTCGGCTCACATCTCTTTGTGCCCCTCAGCGTAATTACATTATACACCGCCTTCTCTGATTTGTCAATAAGTTTTCAAAAACTTTTTTGAAATTTGTGCAATATAACAAATCGCTTGTCTGCATTTTAGCAGTTTGAACAAACTGTAAACCGCAGACCCCTTTTCGGAGCGGAAGTATAATCCAGCTGAAACATTTTTAAGCCGCGCTCCCTGCATTTTGATGCATGTCCGCACTCTCTTTGTGTCCTTCAGCGTAATTTATTATATCTTAAAACAAATTATTTGTCAATAGGTGCGAAACAATTTTGTTGATTTACACAAATTATTTGTTCATAAATCCCCCCGCAATATTAAATGTGACACATGTGTGAACAGCAATGCTGTTATTCGTTATCGGGAATATGACGAATGACCTCGCGGTGTATCTTTATCATAAAGAAAATGCTGGCGGAAAGCGACATTATCTCGGCTATCGGGAACGACCACCAGACCATGTCGGGGTTGCCGGTCTTTGCGAGCAGGAACGCCGCGGGCACGAGGACTACCAGCTGGCGGGCAATGGATATTATCATAGAATTTATCGGGTGACCCAGCGACTGGAACGCCGAGCTGAATACGATGGCGACGCCTGCAAATATGAACGAAACGCTGATTATCCTAAGCGCGGGCACGCCCCAGCGCAGCATCTCGTCGTTCGCCTTGAATATCTCAAGCATCTGTGCGGGGAATACCTGCATCAGCAGCAGACCCAGCAGCATTATCGACGTCGCGAAAAGTGCGGAGATCTTTATCGTCTTTACAAGGCGGGTGCGTTTGCCTGCGCCGTAGTTGTACGAGATTATCGGCACGGTGCCGTTGTTAAGACCGAATACGGGCATGAAAATGAAGCTTTGGAGTTTGAAATACGCGCCGAGTACCGATTGCAGAGTGTCTTTAAGCGCGCCAAAGCCCGCCAGTATAAGGTTGAGCAGGAATGTCATTACAGAGGTTACCGAAGCCATTATGATCGAGGGCACGCCTATCGCGTAAATGCTCTTTACAAATTTTTCTTCGGGACGGAAGCCGCGCATATTGATGTTTATCTCGTGGTTGCGGGTGACGTTGAGGTATATGCCGAACAGCGCGCCGCATATCTGACCCACCACCGTCGCGACCGCCGCGCCCGCAACGCCCATTTTCGGGAACGGGCCAATGCCGAATATCAGTATCGGGTCGAGCACGATGTTGATGACTGCGCCAAGCCCCTGCGTGAACATCGAGAGGACGGTCTTGCCGGTGGATTGCAGCAGACGTTCGTTCATTATCTGCATAAACGAGCCGACGCTCAGTCCGCCCGCGATGTAGAGGTACTGTTCGCCGTAGCGGATAGTAGCGGCGACGTCGGTCTGCGCGCGGAAATATACCTTAGTAAAGCAGAGGGTCACAGCGAGGAACGCGAGGTAGCTGCATACGGCGAGGAAAATTCCGTGCCGCGCGAACTTGTTCGCCTTTTCAAACTTCTTTTCGCCCAGTGCGCGGGCGAGGTTAGCGTTGACGCCGACGCCCGTGCCCACGCCGACGGCTATCATAAGATTTTGCAGCGGGAAAGCGAGCGAAACGCCTGTAAAAGCGTTCTGGTTTATCTGAGAAACGAATAGGCTGTCCACGATATTATAAAGCGCCTGCACCAGCATAGACACCATCATAGGCAGCGACATTGAGAAAACGAGTTTGCCGACGGGCAGCACGCCCATCTTATTTTCCTTAACGGGAGCGGTGCTTTCGGCATTTTCAGTCTTTTCAAGCTCCGCAGTATTCATACAAATTCCTCCTTTTTACAGTCACATCTTACATATACATTTTTAAACACATACAAATTTAATTTTACCACACGACTGTTACTTGCATATTAAGAATATGTGTATCGGCGGAGAAATTATCGTTCGGGCGCAAAAACAGCCGCTCCAAAAAAAAAGCGGCGGCATTTGACAAAACCCGACAAATATGTTACAATATTAATAAAGGCGTACTGCACAAAACGGTAGGCGGTTCAAACCTTCCTCCAGAGATGGAGGTGAGCTGAATGAGTGTAATGGAAGTATTAACACTACTCAACCTTATCACAAACATAATCAAACTTACGTTTGATCTCAGCAAAAACAAAAAGAAATAGCCGCCCAACACCACATAAGGCAGCTATTTCATAGCTAATAACCTTTTGGAGGAGAACCGCTTACAGCAGTGCGCCTCTTTGTTAACTTAATTATACCACGCCATGAACCGTTTGTCAAGCCATGCAAACATAAATTTGACAAAACCCGACAAATATGTTACAATACTAATCAAGGCGTACTGCACAAAAACGGTAGGCGGTTCAATTCTATCCTCCAGAGATGGAGGTGAGCAATATGGATATGATGGAAGTATTCTACTTACTTAACCTGATTATCAACATAATCAAGCTCGTTCTTGATATTTGCGATAGAAAAAGAAAGTAGCCGCCCCACTCTGACATAAGGCGGCTATTCAAAAAAATAGCGACTTTGGAGGAGAACCGCTTACAGCAGTGCGCCTCTTTTGTTATCTTAATTATACCACGCCGAGCGGCGTTTGTCAAGCGGTCTTTTTAATCGTATTCATTGTACTGCTTCCAGTGCGGGCTGCCGTTTTTCCAGCTGTCCCACGTTATCGGGTCGGGATACTGCCCGAATATCGCCGTGTTAAGCGTCGGGTCTTCGTCGCCCGTCCACTGAACGTAAAATGAAGCTGTGCTGTTTATCGTTTGCTCGCCTACCCATACATCGCCCGCTGTAATGCCGTTTTCCGCCAGTACGGAATACACGGCTTCCTGCGCCTGCAGCTGATTTTGATTACCGGTGGGCGGGGTCGTGCAGTCTATCACGTTGCCGCCGTAATAGCTTATCGCCTGCTCGCGGGAAATTCCCTTGCTCTCCTGCTCAGCCAAAAACTCCGCCACGGCGTTGTAAGCCGTTTTGGCATTGGTGTTCGCAGATTTTAGGCGCGATTTGCGCACATAATTCAGCATAGACGGCACAAGTATCGCCGCCAAAACGCCGATTATCGCGATAACTACTACAAGTTCTACCAACGTGAAGCCTTTCGACATCTTTTTCACAGAAATACCCCCTCTTGTAATCCTATAAAAAAATCTGCTCATGCTGTAAAACTTACCTTTATAATATAGCATATTTTAGTCTATGTGTCAAGTTTTTTGCACAAATGTTCAAGTAAATTGATAGATCTGCCAATTTCCGACTGCTTTTCATTACATATTTACTGCATTTTTACCCATGGCGTAAACGTTTGAAATGAATGTGATATAGCGGTATTCAACTAACTATGGCAGCTTTAATTAGTTAAAATAACGAAAATCATATGCGCCTATTGAAAAACTGTACAATTTGTTGTATAATATAGTAAGAATAATTGTGGTATGAAGGTAAAATATACAAATTTAGTGCAGGAATATACATATATCTAATGACAAAGATCTATAGAATCATGAAATGGTGAAAGGGGTGAACCTCGCCGTGGACAAAAAAATAACAAAGGTAAAGTGCGGAAAATATTGCGCGGATTTTACCGACGGCGGAAAAATTTTTGATTATGACGAGGGCTTTATCTCTCTTACAGGATATTCCCCGAGGCAGTTTGACGGCGGGGAGGTCGTTTTTGATGATCTTATCCCGCGCGACGAATTTGATTCTTATATGGAAAAGGTCGAGAAACTGCGTACAGTGGGCGGCGGAGCGCTGGAACACAGGCTGATGTGTGCCGACGGCACAGTGCTCGACATTATCTGCATAGGCACAGACTTCACATCGGCAGAGGGGCATAGCTGTGTAAACGTTACCGTGGCGGATAACTCAGATCACGCCGCGCTGAAACGCAAGTACGAATCTGCCGAAAAGGAAATGGACGCCATAGCCGAAAGCGTGAGCGACGGGCTGGTGATGGTGCGCATAGCCGACGGGATCCCCGAAATGGTGAAGGCAAGCGACGAGTATTACCGCATCATCGGCATGGATAAAGACAGTTGCTGCGGGCTGATGGACATTATAAAAGGCAGCGACCGTGAAAAGCTGCTGAAAAATATAGACGAGTGCGTAAAGACCAAGCTGCTTTTTGAGCAGGATTTGCCTATATGCCGCAGCGGCGAAAGAGCATGGCTGCGCCTGCGCGCGCGCTACCTAGACCCGCCCGAGGGCGAAGATGGCGCTATGCTTTACTGCGCCATTGCAGATATTACCGAGAACAAAATGGCTGAATACAGGCTCAAAAAACAGGGCTACTGTATGCAGATGATAGCCGATAATACGGAAGAGAAATTTTTTGAATACAACGCCGAGCGCGACGAGCTCAGCATTACCGCTGGTGAGCAGGTGATGAAGCAGTTTGGCAGCAACGGTATAATGCGCAACTTCCTCTCCGGCAGGACGGCAGATGGGCTGATACACCCCGATGACATCGAGGTGTTTTACAAGACATGGGAAAATGCGCTCGCTTCACCGCAAAAAGGCACGGCAGATTTCCGCTGCCTTATCAAAAAGGGCACTTACCGCTGGTACCGTATGCCGTATATCAGCGTCGAGAATGAAAACGGCGAGATAACGGGCGTTTACGGAATGTTCTTTAACATCGACCACGTTAAAACGCTGAAGAGCCGCATGGCGCACGACCGCCGCGAGATAGAAAGGCTCTCGACCACCGACGCGGTGACGGGTCTGCTTAATAGAGGCGCTTTTGAAAAGGCTGCCGCCGCGGGCTTGAAAGAGCTTTTCCCTACGGGCGACTGCTTCGCCGTATGCTACTCTGACATAAACGATTTTTCATATGTGAACGAAAACTTCGGCTACGAGGCGGGCGATAAGATGCTTGCCGACTTCGCCGACATTATAATGAACTGCGGCGTATGCGTTGCGGGCTGCCGCATCTACTCAGACTACTTTGTATCGCTCTACCGCGCTAAAGACCGCGAAAAGCTTATCGACAAGATAGGCGAGCGCAACCGCAAATTTTCTGAGATGCAGAAGAAGAAATATCCGCTGAGCAATATACAAGTTTCGTGCGGACTGTACTTCATGCGCACCGCGGACGAGGATATAAACACCGCGATAGACAACGCGAACCTCGCGCGCCGCAGCGTAAAGGGCAGCACCGATATTCCCGGCGGCATATACGCCGAGCGAATGAGGATAAAGCGCAGCCACGACCAAGCGATAGCGAGCGAGATAGTCAACGCTATAAAAACAGGGGCGATAGAGCTTTTCTTACAGCCCAAGTTCAATATGAAAACACGCGGGCTGATAGGCTCGGAAGCGCTGGCGCGCTGGCGCAACGCCGACGGCTCATACAAGCTGCCTTACGAATTTATCGATGTGCTGGAAAACGTGGGCTACATAACCCAGCTCGATTTCTACATATACGAGCAGGTGCTGATAAATCTTGCAAAATGGAAGCGCGAGGGCAGACACCTGTACCCGGTATCGGTAAACTTCTCGCGCAAGCACAACATTTACCCGAATTTCGTCAGCAAGATAGCCGAGTTGGCAGACCGCTATGACGTGGAGAAGAGCCTGATAGAGATAGAAGTGACCGAAAGCTGCTTTACGCAGGACGTAAAGAACCTTTTTACCAACATGAAGAAGCTGCGCGAGCACGGCTTTAAGATAGACATCGACGATTTCGGCATGGGTTACAGCTCGCTGAGCGTACTGATGGACGCGCCCGTAGACATCGTAAAGGTAGATAAGGTGTTTATCGACAACATAGAGAACAACGAAAAATCGAGAGAGTATATCGACAGGATATGCAATCTGATACAGACCGCCAGCAAGGAAATAATCTTTGAGGGTGTGGAAACTGAAAAGCAGGCGGAGATACTTTGCAGCAGCGGCCACAAAATGGCGCAGGGCTGGCTTTTCGACAAGGCGATACCCGTTGCGGAGTTTGAAAAAAAATATCTTTCGTTAAAAAGCATCTAAACAGGTCGGGAGCACGCATCGCAGCCCCGACTTGATTTTTTTTTATTAAAGTATGGTATAATCAGAAGTGTAGAAATATTACATTTAGGCGGCAATTTACGTTTCGCCGTATTTGAAAAGGAATTTTATTGCTTATGGATAATTATGATAACTACAACAGCCGCGATTATAACGACGATCGTTACGAGCGCGACTGGCAGGACGGCTCGGGCGGCGGATATGATTACGATGGGTACGATGATTACGACCGCTATGGAAATTATGAGGGTCATGACGAAGCGCCGCGGTCTGACGAACGTTATGACGATGATTATGATAACGATGGCGAAAGGGAATACGACCCCGAATATGAGGAATATGTACGCGAGCAGATAGCCCGCGCAAAGCTGCGCCGCGAAAAAGCAGACCAGCTCGCGCGCGACCGCCTGCATGCTAAGATGGTAATGGCGGCAGCGGGCGTTATAATAATCTCGCTGATAATAATGGTCATCGTGAACGCGAGCGGCGACAAAGAGCCGCAGGGCACTTACACGGGCGAAAGCTCTTCGCAGCAGGTGCAGGCAGCCCCCGCGGAAGATACCGAAAACTCAGAAGCCGAGGATAATGAAAGCTCCTCGCAGAGCGAAAACAGCGACATCTACAAGGGTCAGGCGACGGGTCACCAGCTCGTTACCAAAGACGGCATAACCTACGTTGACGGCATCATGATAGTAAACAAGACATTCTCGCTGCCTTCTGACTACGACCCCGGTCTGAACAGCGAAGTATCGGAAGCTTTCAACAGCATGGCGGCGCAGGCTTGGAGTGAAGGCATAACGCTTTGGATATGCTCAGGCTATCGCAGTTACGACGAGCAGGTGACGCTTTTTGAGCAGTACGCCTCGCAGCGCGGACTTGACGAAGCGGACGCGGTATCGGCGCGCCCCGGCCATTCCGAGCACCAGACGGGACTTTGCATCGACGTAAACACAACCGATTTCAGCTTTGAGGGCACGGCGGAGGCGAACTGGCTGGAACAGCACTGCGCCGAGTACGGCTTTATCATACGCTTCCCGAAGGGCAAGGAAAAGATAACGGGCTACGATTACGAGCCTTGGCATATCCGCTACGTCGGCATTGAGGCGGCGCAGCAGATAAAGGCGAGCGGAAAGTGCTTAGAGGAATACCTGAACGTTACTTCCGACTACGCCGACTCCCCCGGCAACGAGGAATTTCTGAAAAAGTACGCTCGGTACGCTGAAGTCACCCCCGCGGACTCCTCCGCCGCCGACTACAACACCGGCAACACGGACAACAACGCCGCTGATTACAATTACAACGACAATACCGACGCTTATTACAGCGATGATTACGGCTACGGCGATGGGTATGGGTATTGACAGCGCGGAAGATCTTGAAAAGATCTCCGCATGGGATCCCGATTTTACAAAGGTCAAGGCTCAGGAAAGGGCTGACATGGAAAGCGCTGATAAAGACCTCGAAAACGGCGAATATGTTTCTCACGAAGATGTGTGGAAGGATATAGACTGATATTGCCGACAGCAGTTGTTAATAAATTGTGAAATCGACAAAAAGGCGGGAGAGTGCGGGATAAAGCACTTGACAGCGGCGCTTTTTTGTGTTATTCTTATAAAGTGTGGCGGTATGCTTTGTATCGCCTGTATCCGCTGACAAATTCGGAAAGGAATGGTACATTAAAATGGTAAGAGCAATTGTGGGCGCTAACTGGGGCGACGAAGGCAAGGGCAAGATCACCGATATGATGGCTCAGGAATCTGACGTCGTGATCCGTTTTCAGGGCGGCGCTAACGCAGGTCATACCATAGTGAATAATTATGGTAAATTTGCGCTTCATACACTGCCTTCTGGCGTTTTCTCTGAGCGCACTACCAATATTATAGGAAACGGCGTAGCGCTGAATATACCCGTGCTTTTTAACGAGCTGAATAAGGTGATAGAGCAGGGAGTTCCCGCGCCTAAGCTGCTTATTTCTGACAGAGCGCAGATAGTAATGCCGTATCATGTGCTTTTCGACCAGTATGAGGAAGAGCGCCTCGGCAAGGCAAGCTTCGGCTCTACCAAGAGCGGTATAGCGCCTTTTTATTCTGATAAATACGCAAAGATAGGTTTTCAGGTGCAGGAGCTTTTCGATGAGGAGTACCTTAAAGAAAAGATCAGCCGCGTTTGCACGCAGAAAAACGTACTGCTGAAATACCTTTATAATAAGCCCGAGATAGACGAAGAAGAGCTTTTCAATACTCTGATGGAGTACAGAAAGATGGTAGAGCCTTACGTTGCCGACGTTTCGCTTTATCTGCATAACGCTATCAAAGAGGGCAAGGAGATACTGCTCGAAGGTCAGCTCGGCTCGCTGAAGGACTCTGACCACGGTATTTACCCGATGGTTACTTCTTCCTCCACGCTGGCGGCTTACGGCGCTATCGGCGCGGGCATTCCTCCTTATGAGATAAAGAAGATAGTTACCGTTTGCAAGGCTTACTCTTCCGCAGTAGGCGCAGGCGCTTTTGTTTCCGAGATATTCGGCGAAGAGGCTGACGAGCTGAGAAGACGCGGCGGCGACGGCGGCGAGTACGGCGCTACTACCGGCAGACCCAGAAGAATGGGCTGGTTCGACTGCGTAGCTTCTAAGTACGGCTGCAGAATGCAGGGCGCTACCGACGTAGCTTTCACCGTGCTCGACGTGCTCGGCTACCTCGATAAGATACCCGTGTGCGTAGGCTATGAGCTTGACGGCAAGGTCATCACCGATTTCCCGACCACCAGAGTGCTGGAAAAGTGCAAGCCCGTATTCGAGACCCTCGACGGCTGGAAGTGCGATATTCGCGGTATCCGCAGCTACGATGAGCTTCCCGAAAACTGCAAGAAGTACATAGACTTCGTAGAGAGCCACATCGGTTATCCCATCACAATGGTATCCAACGGCCCGAGAAGAGAGGATATTATTTACAGAGAGCCTAAGATATAAGCGGCTGAGCTGTATTGATTTTTGAATTACTGTTTGCTAAGTTGTAATATATTAAGTTTTCAGCGGGCTGCGGCATCGTCAGGGGGATAACGCCCCCGCTTTGCGGCAGTCCGCTGTCTTTTTTTGGGGAGGAAGCGCCAATGCAAAAACAGATTTTTCCTGTTATAAGTATAGAAAAAGAGCTGCCTTTTTACGTCATCGGCGTCGGCATAGAGTGCTGGCAGTTCCCGATAGAGCGGCCGTCAGGCTACCAGTACCCGCAGATATTCGTTTCGCGCAAGGGCGAGGGCATACTTACCGTAAATGGCAAAAAGCTGCGATTGCCTGAGAACACCGCTTTTTACATACCCGCGGGTATGCCACATTCATACCGAGCGGCTGAGAAAGACTGGTACGTCGACTGGATGTGCTTTTCGGGGTATGAGGCGCTCGCGCTCATCAAAAAGTGGGGGCTGACAAGCTTCGCAAAGCTGGGAAATCCGCTCGCCGACACTATGCACGAGATAATGCAAAAAGCGTACTACGAGCTGAAGGGCGACAAGATATACGGTTCGAGCGCGGCTTCGGGACTGCTGTACATGCTCATGCTGGAGCTGCGGCAGGGCATTGACAGCCGCTTTTCGCAGTCGCTCGCGGCGACGCATACTGACAGCTATTCCGAGGTGCTGCGGTACATCGAAGACCACTATTCGGAGCAGATACGCCTTTCCGACCTTGCCGAGCTGGCGGGCATCACCGAGCAGCACCTTTGCAGGCTTTTTAAGACAAATCTGGAAATGCGTCCCATGGAATTTATCACACGCGTGCGCATAATGCACGCAAAAGAGCTGCTGATGTTCAGCGAAAAGCCCATATCCGAGATCTCGGCGGAGTCGGGCTTTCAGGACAGCTCGTACTTTTCGGTGGTTTTCAAAAAGTACGAGGGCATGAGTCCTGCGGAGTTCCGCCGCGCGTTTGCGGGCGCGATGTAGATACAGAAGTGAACGTTTTTACAGTAACTTTCCAGCGGAGCTGTATTTTGCAGCTCCGCTTTTTCGTGCTTTTTCGCTGCGCAGGTATACGTTTACACGCTTGGCATTTGAAATATGAACATGGCGGGAAAACGCTGCTGCGAATGGATTTTGTGCATATCTCATATATCAGAAGCTGATTACTATGCGCTATTTGTCTATGTTCTGCATTGACAGGAAGAGGATAATGGTGTATAATAAAATAGTGATAGGAAATATGAACATGGAAAATCGCAGCGCTAAAAATTTCATCTCGGCCAATGTACGAAAATTTTAGCGCCGAAACGAAAAGGCTATCACAATAGAAAAGTACAAAAGAAAGTTAAAAGCAGCAGCTGTGTGGTGCTGTCTATATAAAGTTTAGCCTTCTACACAAGTTGTATCATAAATTTCCCGCATTTGCAAAAGCGGAGGACAGCCGAAGTCCTCCGTTTTTGCTTTTTATTTGCCCTTTTGCGGGGCTTGACCCAGTTTTGCACGGGGCTTGACCCAAATTTGCACAAAAAGAAAAACCGCCGCAGATATACCGCGGCGGCTTCACGTTTAATTATAGAAAGGACGTGTATGTACGAATTAGAAATCAACTTCGGTATCGTAGTAGCAAGCCTTCAGCAGCTTTTCCATCTCTTCCTGAGTAGGAATTCTGGGGTTAGAGCCGGTGCAAGCGTCTGCGATAGCGTTCTTAGCGATCTCGGGCAGTCTTTCGAGGAATACGTTCTCGGGAACGAAGCCCTGCTCGGTAGGATAGCTGTCGGGGCCGTAGTTCTTTATGCAGTGAGGGATGTTCAGCTTGTCATTCATGCCGCGAACGTACTCGATGAGCAGCTTGACTTTCTCGTCGTCGTTAGCTCCGCCGAGGTGCATATAGTCAGCGATAACGCCGTATCTCTTCTTAGCGGTCTCGTCCTTAGCGTTGAACTCGATTACCTTAGGCAGGTACATAGCGTTTGCAGCGCCGTGGATGATGTGTGCGCCGTAGTCTGCGAAAGCAGCGCCGGTCTTGTGAGCCATAGAGTGAACTATACCCAGCAGAGCGTTAGAGAACGCCATACCTGCAAGACACTGTGCGTCATGCATTCTGTCTCTTGCTTCCATATTGCCGTTGTAAGAATCAACGAGGTTAGCCTGGATCATTTCGATAGCGTGGATAGCGAGAGGATCGCTGTATGCGCTGTTTGCGGTAGATACATAAGCCTCGATAGCGTGGGTAAGAGCGTCCATACCTGTGTGAGCGGTAAGCTTCTGGGGCATGGTCTCAGCCAGCTCGGGGTCTACGATAGCAACGTCAGGGGTGATCTCGAAGTCAGCGATAGGATATTTGATACCGTTGTCATAATCGGTAATGATCGAGAATGCGGTAACTTCGGTAGCCGTACCGGAAGTAGAGGATACTGCGCAGAAGTGAGCTTTCTTTCTCAGCTCGGGCAGGCCGAATACCTTGCACATATCCTCGAATGTACATTCAGGATACTCGTACTTGATCCACATAGCCTTAGCTGCGTCGATAGGCGAGCCGCCGCCCATTGCAACTATCCAGTCAGGGCCGATCTCCTGCATCTTAGCAGCGCCATTCATAACGGTAGTAACAGAGGGGTCGGACTCTACGCCTTCGATAAGGTGTACTTCCATTCCTGCTTCTTTCAGATAATCCTCAGCCTTCTGAAGAAAACCGTTTCTCTTCATCGAGCCGCCGCCTACTACGATAACGGCCTTCTTACCTTTCAGAGTTTTAAGGTTCTCAAGTGCTCCCTTTCCGTGGTACAGATCGCGGGGTAAAGTAAATCTAGCCATTGTAAATACCTCCAAAAAATTTGTTTATAATAGAATGATGATTGTGTACTTTCACAACCTTTTCTTACAAATCCATTATAACTCATTTTGTCGAAAATGTAAAGCGGTTTTAAAGAAATTTTACAAAAAGCACAAATTTCCTTGAATATAATTGTACAATATTGCTGAATTTACATGAGTCACATATAAAAACATATGCAAAAATCGCGTAAAAATGCCCGCAAACCGTAGTTCTGCGGGCAATAATTTGTCAATAGATTTATCGAAATTTATTTATTTTCTGAGAGCCGCTTTAGAAGCTGTTTTCGGCAGGCTTCCTCAAGTTTGTCGTTCAGCGGCGCAAGCTCGGCGCTCTCGCCTTTTCGCTTCATGCAGTAGCTGATTATGTGGTCGGCAAGCTTGGGGTTTTTTGAGAGCAGCGGGCCGTGCAGGTAGGTCGCGATGACGTTTTCCTCAACGTAGCCCTCAAATTCGCCGCCGCGCACGTTGCCGTTGCCGTGCAGCACTTTGCCGAAAGGCGTTGCTACGTTCGCCGTCTGTCCGCCGTGGTTCTCAAAGCCGATGACCTTGTAATCTCCGCCGCAGATCTGCGTGTCTATCACGATATTGCCGATGCACCTGTCGCGCTTGTTTCGCGAAGCCTGCGTGTAGTAGGAAAAAAGCCCCAGTCCCGGTATCTTCTCGCCGTTGGAGTCTTTGTAATACTGCCCCATTAGCTGGTAGCCGCCGCAGATCATCAGCATGAAAAACGCCGTTTTTTGTGCGCCGCCGCGATCTTGTCTTTGCAGGAGAGCAGATCTTGTGCGAGAAGCTGCTGCTCGTAGTCAGCGCCGCCGCCGAGGTAGATAATATCCTGCTGGGAAAAATCGGCGGTATCGGGAGTATCAAGATAATGCGGTGTCACGATAAGCTCTATCCCGCGCATTTTGCAGCGGTATTTCAGCACCTCTACATTGCCGCCGTCGCCGTAAAGGTCGAGCACGTTAGGGTACATATGCAATAATTTTAAACTCTTCTGCCCGCTCATTTTACTTGCCCTCCTTCTCGGAAATGTAAGCCCTCAGCGCCGCGCGGGTGGGCTGTACTGCTGTATAATTCGCGGCGTACTTGTTGCCCGCGGTCGAAAACAGCGAGGCTACTGCCTTATCCAGCTCTGGGTATACAAAGATTTTATCCGGATCGTAGCCCGAGCATTTTATTCTTATCGCGATGTCGTAAGCGCGCGTGCCCGAGGTTATAACGCGGGTAACGCCCTTGAAGATCGAGAAATTTATGTCCCATATCCACGAAACATCGCAGCCGTCGGCGATGTTGTCGTTCAGCACGAAAAGCAGCTCTTTTTCGCCCTTGTCTTGGTTCAGCAGGCGCAGCGTCATGTTAGCGCCAACGGGGTTTTTCGCGAGGTTGAGCAGCAGGGTAGAGCCGTCGCACTCAAATTTTTCCAATCTGCCGTTGTTGACCTCGAAATTCTCAAAAACGTCGTGGATGATCTTATGGTCGATATTGTAAAGTTTGGCAGCTGTGTACACCGCCGCCAGATTGTACATATGGTAGATGCCCGAATGTTTGGTGTGGTAGCGCTCGCCCTCAAATGTGAAGCTGGAATTATCGAGGTCGAGGTCGCGCATCTGCACGTCGGGGGTGATGTTGCCGAAGCCGCATTTCGGGCAGTGGAATTTGCCGATGTGCGAATACTGGTAATAATCGTAAACCAGCGCCTCGCCGCACCGCGGGCAAAAACGTCCCTCGCCCGCCTCGTAAAGTTCAGCGGTCGCGCCCTCGTACTTTTCTACATTATAATAGTAAACGTGCTTATTTTTGGGATTTGCCAGACCTAAGCGCGCAACGTTTGGGTCGTCGGCGTTGAGCACCAAATTGCCGTCGTAAGTTTCCAGAAATTTCTTCACCTTTAATATAAGCGTTTCCACCTCGCCGTTTCTGTCGAGCTGGTCGCGGAAAAAGTTGAGGATAACCAGCGTTTCCAGTTTCAAATGTTTATATATCACGGGGACGTGCGACTCGTCAGTTTCCAGTACAAGGTAATCTGCGTGCACTTTGCCGCTCATATCGCAGTGCTGCAGCAGCAGCGAGCATATGCCGTATCGAGGTTGTTGCCCTGCATATTTGTGATTATATTCTTGTCGCCCGGCAGGGAAGAGAATATCTTGTTGAGGAAATTCGTGGTCGAGGTCTTGCCGTTAGTGCCTGTAACTGCTATGATAGGGCAGTCGGCGGAAAAGTGGCGCAGGCAGTTTCTGTCCAGCGTCCAGAGCACCAGCCCGGGGAAGTTGCCCGCGTCGCGCCCTGCGAGCTGAAGCGCTTTTACCATTGCTTTTCCAAACGCTATGGTGAGAAATTTCGGTAATCTCATTCTTGTCGCTCTCCAATTTCATATTTTTTCATATTGACTTTTAACAAGCCTAAATTTTACTTTAAATCGTACATAAAATTATACCACACTTTGACTGTAAAATCAATAGGCGCGGGGGGATATGTGCGCAAATTTAAGAAAAAATCTGCATGATAAATTTGTGGAGAAAATTTTGTGCAAATTGACACCGCTGTAAGTTTGCATTTTCATTCTAAATGTAGTATAATATATAATGGATAGGCGTGCACACTAGCGCCGCCGAAATTAAAATGATTGGGATAGATATTTTTATGCTGTATTCGATTTTGTCAAAAGGCGGGCTGCTTTCGCCCATAACCTTCGCTGTTTCGTTTTTGATGGCTTTTTTTGCCATAAAGTACTTTATGAAGCTGCTGCCGAAAGATCAGGGCAGGAAATTTGCGGTAAACGGCGCTCTCAGTGAGGGCAAGCCGCGCGGCGCGGGCATAATCATGACCACGGTTTTCGTGCTCTGCTCGGCGCTTTTCGCGCCTTTTTCGCTTGAGACCGCGCTTTACATGGTGCTCATCTACGCCGCGATGCTTACGGGCTACTTCGATGACGCCGCCGAGAACCCTTGGGGCGAGCTGAAAAAAGGTCTGCTCGACCTCGTGATAACCGCGGGCGTTACCGCAAACTTCATGTTGCACAACTCGACCGATATACGCATATTCCACACAACTATACATATACCCGCAGTGATCTTTGCGATACTCTGCATGATACTGGTGTGGGCGAGCATAAACGTCACCAACTGCTGCGACGGCGTAGACGGTATGTGCGGCACGCTCTCGGGCGTTACGATAACGCTTTTCATACTGCATGGTCTGCCCGCAAGTATGAAGATCAGCTCATACGTTATGCTGATGGTGCTGGCGGCGTACCTTTGGTTCAACTGCTCGCCGAGCAAGATACTGATGGGCGACGCAGGTTCGCGCAGTATAGGTGTATTTCTCGCAGTAATTTCGCTGAAAAGCGCCGACCCTCTGCTTTTCATCCTCTTCGCTTCGGTGATAATAGTTGACGGCGGACTTGGTCTGCTGAAACTTTCCTGCCGCAGATTTTTAGGCATGAAAAACTTCATGGAGAAAGTCAGAACGCCGATACACGACCACTGGCGCAAGAACCTCGGCGTAGGCGACACGCAGGTAGTAGTGCGTTTCGCGCTGATACAGCTTGTGATAGGGCTTATCGCACTAAGATTAGTATAATCAGTAAAAAATACAAGGACAACAAACGGTAAAAACAAGGAGAAAAAGAAATGATAGGATTTTACAATGCCTCGGTAATACTTACATATATCGGGCTGGCATCATCGGTATTCGGCATAACGCGCGTTTTCGAGGGGCAGTATGCGGCGGCGTATCTCTGCCTGCTTATCTCGGGCGTGTGCGATATGTTTGACGGTAAGATCGCGAGAGCTATGAAGAACCGCACGGCGGAGGAGAAAGTTTTCGGTATACAGATAGATTCGCTTTGTGATCTAGTGTGCTTCGGCGTGTTTCCTGCGGTGCTGGGGTACAGCTATGGTTTCAATCATGGGCTGGGGGTGATCTCGGCGTATATGATAGTTCAGGCGGCGGTGATCAGGCTTGGATATTTCAACGTTACTGAGGAAGAGCGGCAGAGGATATGCAGCGAGCCGAGGAAGAAGTATCAGGGGCTGCCTGTAACTACGGTAGCGATGATATTCCCGCTTTTGTTTGTCGGCGGGCATAATATACCGAAGAATATATATCCTTATGTTTTCCAGATCTTCATGATCGTGATAGCGATACTTTTCATACTGAATATAAATGTGAAGAAGTTTTCGATAAAAGGAATAGTGCTGATCTTCACGATGGCGGCGCTGATAGTTCTGGGGTATGTGAAGTATAGGCATTAAGCGAAACCAAAACGACCCGAACCCATTAAACAAAGGAAAAGCCGCGGCGCAATAGTAATAGTTCGCTCAAACGCATAGCGTGAAAATAAAAAGCGCGGGATGCAACGACGCGTGGAAAGTCGGCTTCGCCGATTTCCGAGAAGTTGGCTACGCCAACTTCCCACTTTGTTTCCCTTACCAAACGAAAGAGAGTCGCCTATCCAAAAATGCGGTTGCAAGGCGCGTGGAAATCAGCGAAGCTGAGTTTCCTGCTTTGCCGAGGGGGTCGAGGGGGGCGAGAAGCCCCAATCGTCGCCGCCCGCAGGCGGCGAAATTCCCCATCCGTAGGGCGCTCCGCATAGGGTGAATTGAAAATCAGTCCGGTGGACTGATTTTCAAGAGGGGCATGCCCTGCAAGGGAGGGCTGCCCCTAGTGTGTCGCCCGCACATAGCCCCCTTCAAGGGCGCACGCCCTTGAACGAACTCTTGAAAAGCGCAAAACCATCAAGTCCCGTACAAAGTTGTAATTAGCTTTCTTATACTATATATAATAGTATTGTAATCACACTATCTGCGGGGGCAAGGGCTGTCGCCCTTGTTGGGTTTAATTGCGGTTCGCCGCAAAATCGCTTCGCTCTTTGCGGGTTTTACTGACATTAAGAGGACACGCTATTGGAAATGCGGGGCTGTTTGGGTCTGCGCATTTGATTAGGATCATGGCTTTGGAGCGTTCGCCGTTTTTTTGGCAGCCCCGCATTTTGGGGTTGGTTTGTTTGGGGCTAGGTTGTGGATTGGCTGGGTTTTCTTTGTGACCTACCCACTCAGGGGGGGCTCCTCGCCCCACCCCCCTCGGCAAAGCTCGCGCGCCTTGCAACCGCTTCTATTGACACGCGCTTCTCATTTGTTTGGGAACGAAACAAACAGGGAAGTTGTCGAAGACAACTTCTCGGAAATTCGGCGAAGCCGACTTTCCACGCGTCGCTGCACCCCGCGCTTTTTAATTCCGTCCCGCTTTGTGACCTTTTTTACTTTGCACCCGCGAATATATTTTGAAAGGACGTCTACTATGAAAATTTGTGACCGCAATGGCAATGTTTTTACCTCAGAGGATTCCACCGAATCTCTCCTCATTAGTATCTACAACTCCACCATCGCCCGCGCTTGCATAAATATCCTCTCTGCGCCCTTCATCAGCAAGGCGGGCGGGATTATTCTCAATTCCAAATTCACCGCCGCCGCAGTCCCCTTCTACGCCGAAAAAAAAGGCATTGATATGTTCGACTACGAAGACCGCGAGTACACTTCGTTCAACGATTTCTTTACCCGCAAAATAAAGCCCGGCCGCCGTATTACCGACCACGGCGCAGACGCCCTCGTTTGCCCCTCTGACGGTAAGGTAAGCGCTTACACCATCGCGGAGGGCGATATGTTTGTTATTAAAAACAGCGTTTACACCGTCTACTCCCTCCTCCGCGACCGCAAACTCGCTCGCCGATTCTCGGGCGGCACGGCGCTCATTATCCGCCTTACCCCAGATGATTACCACCACTACATCTACCCCGCCTCCGGCGTGAAAAGCCACGACCGCCGCATAAAAGGTCGGCTGAACACCGTGCGCCCCGTGGTGAATAAATTCCTGCCCGTGCTAAAGGAAAACACCCGCGAATACTGCCTGCTGCGCACCCCGCAGTTCGGCGATATAGTGCAGATGGAGGTCGGCGCGATGATGGTCGGCAAGATAACCAACCGCTCGCCCGAAGCGGCTAAGGTCGTGCGCGGCGAGGAAAAAGGCTACTTCGAGTTCGGCGGGTCTACCATCGTGCTGCTGCTCGAAAAGGGCAAGGCGCAGGCCTGCTCCGACCTGCTCGAAAACACCCGCCGCGGCTGGGAAACTAAGCTGAAAATGGGCGACGTTATCGCCCGCGCGATAACGCACGAATAAATTTTACAGTAAACTGCTTCAAAGGATGATTGACTGAAAATGATAAATATGCTTAAAAATTACGTTACCGACCGCGATTACGCAAAGTTCGACAGAGAAAACGCCTACTCGGGCGAAGATCTCGGCGTTGTGTATGAGGACGGAATTACCAGATTTAAGGTCTGGGCGCCCCACTGCACCGCCGCGTATCTGAACCTTTACACCTCTGGCGAGGGCGACAACAAGGTCGAAACTCTCTGCATGAGGAAGATAGAGCGCGGCGTATGGTATGTAGAGCTTATGCACGACGCTTTCGGGCTTTACTACACATATACGTTTGAATTTGAGCATAATATCAGGGTGGAAACTATCGACGTTTACGCAAAGGCGTGCGGCGTGAACGGCGACCGCGGCTACATCGCGGATTTTGAAGCGCTGAACCCCAAGGGCTGGGAGGATACCCGCCGCCCTGTCTGTCAAAACCCCGTGGACGCCGTTATCTACGAGTGCAACGTGCGCGATTTTTCGATAGACGGCAGCAGCGGTCTGCAATGGTACAACTGCGGCAGATTCATGGGCTTTACCGAAGAGGGCGGTCGCTGCGGCAGCGTCACCACCTGCCTTGACCATCTGAAAGAGCTAGGCGTTACCCACGTTCAGCTCATGCCCGTTGCGGATTACGCTACCGTAAACGAAAAAAAGCCCTACGCGGGGCAGTATAACTGGGGCTACGACCCTAAAAACTATATGTGCCTGGAGGGCTACTACACCTCCGACCCCGAGGACGGCGGCGTGCGCATAAAAGAGTTCAAGCAGCTCGTTATGGCCCTGCACAAGGCGGGCATAGGCGTTATCCTCGACGTAGTTTTCAACCACACCTACTACACTCAGCAGTCGGCTTTCCACAAGACCGTGCCCTATTATTACCACCGCTTGGACAAAGCGGGCAATTTCTCCAACGGCTCGGGCTGCGGCAACGAAACTGCTTCCGAGCACGCTATGATGCGCAAATTCATGCGCGACGCCATGAAATTCTGGGTGGAGGAGTACAAGGTAGACGGCTTCCGCTTCGACCTGATGGGTCTGCACGACATTGAAACTATGAATATGCTGCGCGACGAGATGGATAAGCTCGACCCGCAGATACTTATGTACGGCGAGGGCTGGACGGGCGGAGAAACGCCCTACCCGACCGACAAACTTTCCTATAAATGGAACAGCTACAGCTTCGGCAGGATAGGTCTTTTTAACGACAACATCCGCGACGGCATAAAGGGCGGCACATTCAACCTGCACGAAACGGGCTTCGTAAACGGCAATCACCACACTTTTAATACGATAAAGCGCGGTATCACGGCAAATTCGCGTTACAGGGCTTTGCAGGGCACGGCGGACGACCTATGTTGGGCTTTCAGCCCCGCGCAGGCGATAAATTACTGCGAGGCGCACGATAACCACACACTTTGGGACAAACTGGCTATTTCGGCAAGCTCTTACTCCGCGGACGAGCGCGGGAGAATGGATAAGCTGGCGGCGGCGATAGTTCTGCTTTCGCAGGGCGTGCCGTTTATCCAGCTCGGTCAAGATTTTCTGCGCAGCAAGCCGAAGATCTTCCGCGATGGTGAACAGCGCAGCGATACCAACATCTACGACGGCAACAGCTACAACGCCCCCGACGAAACGAACAAGATACGCTGGACGGAAAAGGAGAAAAACGCCGACGTTTTCCGCTACTACAAGGCGCTCATCGCCCTCCGCCGCTCATCGCCGCTTTTCCGTATGCGCACCTGCGAGGAGATGGACGAGAAGCTCTTTTTCCACAACTGCGGCGGCGTTATCGCATGGGAGCTGCGCGGCGCTGACGAGCGGTACTTCATCGTGCTCAACCCTCACCGCGACACCCAGCGCGTGCGCCTGCCCGAGGGCGCGTTTTATCGCCGTCTGAACGAGGAGGGCAAGCCCGTATACTCCAAGATCTGTGGCGAGCAGGAAGTACCCGCGATAAGCTGCGCGGTGTTCAAGGGACTGTGATAGAAAATGGATATTCAGCCGATCTTTGAGATACGCGAACCTGCCGAGGGCGAAGTTCAGCTGCCCGAGGGCGCGAAGATGACCGTTGCCGACCTGCGCACGCTGCGGGTGACATACCTCGATCTCAGCGGCGAAATGCGGCACGGGCTGCTTGTTTGCAACAAAAAAATAGCCGCCGAGCTGCTGGAGATATTCCGCGAGCTGTTTGAGGCGGGGTACAGGCTGGACAAAATTCGCTTGGCGGGGGAGTACGGCGGCGACGACGACCTTATGATGGCGGACGACAACACTAGCTGCTTCAACTACCGCTGCGTGGCAAATACGGATATGCTTTCCATGCACGCGCGCGGTCTGGCGGTGGATATTAACCCGTTTTACAATCCGTACATTCAAAACGGCGTGGTGATGCCGCCGCAGGCTGCCGCTTACGCCGACCGCGAAGCCGATTTTGAGCACAAGATCACGCACGAGGACACCTGCTATAAGATTTTCGCGCGGCACGGCTGGAAATGGGGCGGCGACTGGCAGACCTCGAAAGATTACCAGCATTTCTACAAGCCCGAAAGCTTTAAAGTGCGCGTAAAACGCAGGATAAGCCGACTTTTCGCGGGCAAGTGAACGAGTCGGGCAAATTACAATTATAGAAAAATATGTATCGGACGTCAACTGTACGCAGTCGGCGTCCGATTTTCATTTACAGAATATGGGCTGTATCTGCCGCCCCATGAGCGCCGACCTGACCGCCGCGGGCACTTGCGAAAAGTCTGCCGTGAGCGAACGCGGCTTTGCCGAGCAGTCGTCCTGAAACATCGGCACGAAGTAGTAATGGCTGAGGTTCATCAGCCGCCCGATGTTCGCGGCGCTCGCCGAAAGTGCATCGTTGGTAGAGGGCGCTAGCAGCACGGGGCGCTCGGCGCGCAGGTGGGATTTCGCCGCGAGGGCTACGGGCGTGTCGTAAATGCCGTTCGCCAGCTTTGCCATAGTCGTCGCCGTGCAGGGGCAGATCAGCAGCAGGTCAAACATCTTTTTCGGGCCTATCGGCTCGGCGGCGGGCAGCGTGCAGATGGCGGACGCGCCGCAGATCCGCTCTATCTCCGCCACATTTCCCGCCGCACTGCCGAAGCGCGTGTCGAGCCCCGCCGCGTTGAAAGACATAACGGGCGTAAGCCGCGCACCCAGCTCGGTCAGCCGCCGCGCCTGCTCAAAAGCTTTGCCGAATGTGCAGAATGAGCCGCTCATGCAAAAGCCTATTCTAATTCCATCAAGTGACATTTCTGCCGCTCCTTTCATTGTAAATGTTCAGTGCCGCCTCGGCGATTATCTCGCCTGCCGTAACGGGCGCGCATTTGCCCGGCAGCGAAAGGGCGTGCACCGCGCGGCGCGAAAGCTCGGCGGCGGCGGCAAAATCAGTACCGCCCGGCTGCGAAGCGAGGTCGATCACCAAACAGCCGCGGCGCGTTTCTTCAATGATCTCCCGCGTGAGCACCGGCGCGGGCACGGTATTGATGATGAGCGGAAAGCCCCCCGCGCGCGCGAAAAGCTGCTCCAGCTCAAAAGCCTCAAAGCCGCAGCTCTCCGCCTCGGCAAGCTGCCCCAAGTTCCTCGCCGTAACGCACACTCGCGCGCCCGCAGCGCCGAAAAGCCGCGCGCAAGCCTTCGCGACCCTGCCCCAGCCGATTATGAGCGCCCGCGTTCCGCTGATCGTGACGTCCATTTCGCGCATCGCCAACGCCAGCGCGCCCTCCGCCGTCGGCACGCAGTTTTTCACCGCCAGTTCCTCGCGCCGCAAGTAGTCTGCCGTGGTGAAGCCGAGCGAATTGAAGTATTCGATCAACGCCGTCGGCATTTTTCCGCCTGCGACCACCGCGTTTTTCGCGAGGTACGGGGTAAGCTCGGCGCAGGTCAGCCGCCCGCAGGCAGGTATTTCCAAGCCGCCGCCCGCCGAGCATGGCATGGGCAGCAGCAGCATATCCGCACGCCGAGGCAGCTCGCCGAGCGTCTTTATCACCCGCGCGCCCTTCGGTTCGCCGTCGGTGAGGTAGGCGCAGACCTCTGTATTATCCAGACTTGCCAACTTTTCGGCGGCGTACACCTGCCTGCGGTCAGAGCCTGTAACGAGAATTAGCGGTGTGTGTTTTCTGTCAGCCATTTTGCTGCCCCCTTGCCCATGAATTTACTGCGTAATACATTATATGCGCCGCCCAAATTTGTGTTAAACAAAAAATTCCCCCGCCCGCAAACGCGAACAGGGGAGTGCTATCACTATAATTTGCATTTTTTACCGCTCAATGGAACGTATGTAGTGGAATAAATACTGCTGCGCCGCGCCCTCAGCGCCCTTTATGCACTCGGGCAGACCGTTCGGGTACCACTCGGCCATCACGCGCTTTACCCACACATCTTTTGGAAAAGCCTCCAGTTTGTACATTCCAAAGAGCATGGTGCAGTCAGCGACTTTTGGGCCAACGCCCTTGATCTTCATAAGCTCGGCGCGCGCTGAGTCGGCGTCCATTTTTGCGACCTGAGCCAGGTCAACTTCGCCGCCCGCGACCTTTTGCGCCGCGTCTGCCAGATATTTCGCGCGAAAGCCTGCACGCAGCCCCGCCAGCGATTCGCAGCCCTCCGCGGTCGCCGCCGCCATCTCCTCAGCCGAGGGGTAGCCGCCGAACTGCTCGCAAAGCCGCCCGATTATGCCCTTTATGCGCGGGATATTGTTGTTCTGCGAGATGATGAACGAGCTGAGCGCCTCCCAGCTATCCTGCCGCAAAATGCGTATGCCGCCCGCGAATTTGCAGGCTTTCGCGAGCGTTTCGTCCTCGGAAAAACGCCGTTTCAGCTCGCCGTAGTCGGTCGCGAAGTCGAAATAGCTCTGCCATACCTCCAGCAGTTCGCTTTCGCTAACGCCGCAAAATCTAAACACGCCGTCGGCAGGGTCTTCGTCCAATATCGTCAGCGGGCGGTTGAGAAAATGCCCCGTGTAGCCGCCCTCGACCTTAGTCCAGCGAAATGCCTGACCGCAGTCGAGCGTTTCGTCAAGCGAAAGATCCGCTTGCTTTACCAAAATATCCTTACCTTTAACTGTATAATCCATAGATAAACCTCAAACTTAGCCGGTGGGACGTAAGCGCGGGCTGTCCGCGTAGCGCTCCTGCACCGCCTTTATCTCGTCGAAATGCTCGACAAAAACGTCCACCACGCGGGGGTCGAAGTGCTCGCCGCGCTCGTTGACTATCATTTCGTAAGCCTGCTCGCTGTACCACGCCTTTTTGTACGAGCGGTTGCTGGTCAGCGCGTCGTAAACGTCCGCCACCGCGGTTATGCGCGCCTCTATCGCTATCTCCTCGCCCTTCATGCCGAGGTAGCCGCCGCCGTTGTACTTTTCGTGGTGCTGCTGGGCGATGACGCGCGCTACGCTCATTATCTCGCCGGGGGCGTTGTGCAGCAGATTTTCGCCGATGACAACGTGATTTTTCATCACCTTGTACTCCTCATCGGTCAGCCTGCCTTTCTTTTCCAGTATCTCGGGCGGTATCAGCAGTTTGCCGACGTCGTGCATCATCGAGGCTATGCGGATGTTTTCTACGGTGTTGTGGTCGTAGCCCATGCCCTCAGCCAGTATGCGCGCGTATTCCGAAACGCGCTTGATGTGCTGTCCGGTCTGCCCCGATTTTGCCTCGGTTATTTCTGCGAAAGCCAGCGTTACCTGTTCCTGCGCGGCGAGCGATTCTTTTGAAAGCGAAACTATCTCGCTGCTTTCCTCTATATGGCGGAAAAGTATGTTGTAGGAAAGCTGCGCCGATATGTAAAGTATCACGGTGAATATCAGTATCACGATGTAGTACGCCGTGTCCATATTGCCATTAGCTTCCATCATTATCTCCAGCCCCAGCAGTATCGTCAGCAGTGCAAAGTTGATGGTAGGCAGGGTGTTTATTTGCCGCAGCGCTTTCGAGTCGGGCTGGCGGCGCATGAACTCTATCTTCTCAGCCGCCGACTGATAGAATATCAGCAGCATCGTGATAAAGCTGACGGTAGAGATCAGCCCCGAGATGGTCGCGTTTATCTCAGTAATTGGCAGTGTTACCAGTGTGCCGGTGACGTACATATAAAGCACCGCCATGTACACGAATACGCCCAGTCCGTGCGAACAGCCGATTATCCTGCAATAGCTGCGGATAACGGCGACGAGTATCGGCACGGCGGTCACGGCGGCGAGCGCCAGAGTAAAAAGCAGCCCGTCGTTTGTCGCGGCGGCTACGCCTGTCTTGATAAAAAAGCCGCGCTGCGCGGAAAGCGAGGGCATAAGCGCCATATCGCTGGAAAACTCTATCACCCCGAGCGCCAGCAGAAATGCGTTTACTATCATCTCAAGCGCTATGAATGCGAAAATGAAAAGCAAAAAGAAGCCGATGGGCGAAACGAATATCAGCTTTATCAGCTTTTTGCGGTGCTTTCTGCGCATAGCGGGGTCAGCGTCGCGCTCGGCTTTGGGCAGGTCTTTTGAGAGAAAAAGTATATCGTTCAAAAATATGAATATCAAGGCTGGTATAGCCATATTTACCAGATTACTGAATATCCCGATAGCGTTCTCCATTTCAAGCTTCCCCCTTTCGCTTCGGACATTAGTATATAGTACATTAGTACTAAAGTATATTTTAACATATTTTTGCCGAATTGTCCAGCCTTTTTTGACGAAATTTATAAATATGGACGGCGTAAAATACACGCCGTCCGTATCTGACATATATCAATTTTCCGCATTATCCGCAGGTTCGGGGGTATCGGGCGTATCAGCCGTTTCTGCGACCGCCGCTTGCTCAGCCGCTCGGCGCTTTTTCTCAGTACGCCGCTCGTTGCATATCTTCACCGCGTCGCCAAGCAGGCAGTAGAGCACCGAGCATATCGGCACGGCTACGAACATACCGAATATCCCGCCGACATTGCCGCCGATGGTTATCGCGAAAAGCACCCACATACTCGGCAGACCCACTGATTTTCCCACAACTTTCGGGTAGATGAGGTTGCCCTCTATCTGCTGAAGGATCATCATGAATATCACGAAGAATATCGCCTGCTTGAACGAGGTTATCAGTATCAGCAGCGCGCCGATGCCCGTGCCGAGAAACGCGCCGACTATTGGGATAAATGCCGTCACCGCTACCAGTACGCCGATGGTCGCCGCGTAGGGAAAGCCGAGTATCTTCATGCCCAGCGCGCAGAGCGAGCCGAGTATGCAGGCTTCCAAGCTCTGACCCGAGAGGAAGTTTGAAAAGGTGGCTTTTGAAAGATTGCCGACGTGCGCCAGCCGCCTTACCGCCTTTTCGGGCAGGAAAGCCGTGCAGGTGCGGTAAAGCTGGCTTTTCAGCTTCTCTTTCCGCGCCAGCATATATACTGAAAATACCAGCCCGATGAAGAAATTCACCATGCTGCTCACCATATCCGTCGCAAAATTTATCGTGCCCGTGAGCGCGTCGGAGATTATCGTGCTGTTGTGCAGTTTGTCGGTGAGGGTGGCTATAACTTTGTCGGCGGAAAGCCCCGCCTTGTTTATCCAGCTGTTGAGCGCGGCGTTGTTCGAGGCTTTATTGAAAACGCGCACTACGAAGTCCGGCACCTGCTCGCTTAGCTGCACCACCGTTTCTTTCACCGATGGCACTATAAGCGCCATCACCAGTACTATCACACCCGCGCAGATAACGTAGGTCAGCGCGAGGGATACGGGGCGGGCTATTTTCGCCGACAGTTTTCCGCGGCTGCCGTCCTTTTTCGGGCGAAAGAGATTGCGCTCGATGAAGCTCATCGGCACATTCAGCATAAGCGCCAGCACAAAGCCTATTATGAATGGCGAAAGCACGCCGAAAAGCAGAGCCAGCCAGTGCTCCACCACCTTGTAATTTGCCAGTCCCCAGTACAGCACCACGCCGATCACAACTATCGCCAGCGTTTGCAGAAAATGTTTTAGTTCGCGTTTGTTTTTCATATGCCGCTCCTGTTTTTCCGTCCGTTGTCTGTTTTCCTATTATGATTATGTGGTGAAAAAGCGGCGCATATTCAACGCCGCCGTTTTTCAGTTATCAATATGTATTTCTGTCTGTCAGACTTTTAGTCCAGCGAGATCTCCATTATCGGGTCGAGAACATCTCCGCCGGGGGCTACCATAGGCAGTACGTTCACGTCCTTGTCGATAACACATTCTACCAGGCAGGGTCTGCCGCAGGCAAGAGCTTTTTTCAAGCCCGCCTCTATCTCGTCCTTCTTGGTTATGCGAACGCCCTCTATGCCGAAAGCCTCCGCCAGCTTCATCATGTCAGTTCCGCGGTCGATGTCGGTCTGCGAGAAGCGCTTGCCGTAGAATATCCTCTGCCACTGGCGCACCATTCCGAGTACGTTGTTTGTGAAAACAAGCTCGATAACGGGTATGCCGTGCTTTGCCAAAGTAGAAAGCTCGTTGCAGTTCATGAAAAAGCTACCGTCGCCCGCTATGTTTATAACATACTTATCGGGGTTGCCGACCTTAGCGCCTATCGCCGCACCTAGGCCGTAGCCCATAGTGCCGAGTCCGCCGCTGGAAGCAAAGCTGCGCGGATGAGTGAAATCGTAAAACTGCGCCGTCCACATCTGGTGCTGACCTACTTCGGTAGTGATGATGGCGTTGTCCCCCGCAAGCGCGTTCAGCGTGCGGATAACGTCGCAGGGCAGTACCTCGTCCGCTTCGTGTATAGGCTTCATGTTCAGCGCGTAGGTCTTTTCCCATTCTTCCACCTGCGCCATCCACTCGGGGTGGCTCTCCTGCGCAAGCGCCTTGTTCAGCTCGGCGAGTACGTATTTCAGGTCGCCGTTTACATAGCAGTTGGGCGCTACGTTTTTGCCTATCTCGGCGGGGTCTATCTCAACGTGCAGTACTTTCGTGTGCTTTGCAAATGTCTTTGTGTTCAGCGCCACGCGGTCGGAAAAGCGCGAGCCGAGAACTATCATAAGGTCGCACTCTTTCAGCGAGAGCGCCGCGGTCTTTGTGCCGTGCATACCCAACATTCCTACGAAATGCGGGTCTTTGTTGTTAAAAGCAGCCTGTCCCATCAGCGAGAGCGAAATGGGGGCGTCGAGCTTTTTTACAAACTCTGTCAGCTCCGCCTCGGCGCTGCATGATACCACGCCGCCGCCCGCGTAGATAAAGGGGCGTTCGCTCGACTTTATCAGCTCCGCCGCCTGCGCTATGCGCTCGCCTATGTCCTCGGGATTGTGGTTGACGGGCTTCTGCGGCTGTTTCGGGGTGAATTCGCACTTGGCCGCCGTTATGTCTTTGGGTATGTCGATAAGTACAGGGCCTTTTCTGCCCTCGTTGGCTATGTAGAAAGCCTTGCGCACCGTATCGGCAAGGTCGTGAACGTCTTTAACTATAAAATTGTGCTTGGTAACGGGCATAGTGATGCCGCAAATGTCTACCTCCTGAAAAGAGTCAAGACCCAGCGCGCTCGTGCCGACGTTTCCCGTAATGGCAACTAGGGGGATAGAGTCCATATTCGCGGTGGCAATACCGGTAACTAGGTTGGTAGCGCCCGGACCGGAGGTAGCTATAACTACGCCGGTCTTGCCGGTAGTGCGCGCAAAGCCGTCCGCCGCGTGGCAGGCAGCCTGCTCGTGCGCGGTGATAACGTGATGTATCTTATCTGAATACATATAAAGTGCGTCGTAGATATTGAGAACAGCGCCGCCGGGATAGCCGAAAACGGTATCAGCGCCCTGCTCGAGCAAACATTCAAGCAGTATTTCAGAGCCGTTAAGTAACATTTAGAGATTCCTCCATCTTAAACATAGGATAATTTGAATATACCTTTTTATTATACACCACTTGTCGCATTTTGTCAATACTTGCGCGCGCCTTTACAGCCCATTATAGCAGCAGATACCCCAGCCCCAGCAGCAGCTTCATATCCGCCTTGTTTTTGTATAGTATGTATATCAGCAGGGCTATCATCGCTTTTTCCTCGTCTATCGGTATCCCCGCGAGGTCAAAGAGCGCGCCTTTTTTTTCGGCGTGCCCGCCATTTTGCCCGCCGCCCGAATTATCCGCAACGCTTTGGGTATTCAGCCCGTTCAGTCCGACCGCGCCCGCCGTATTTGCCGTTTCGGAAGAATTGCCCATGCCGCTCATGCCGCCCTCCTGCGTGTAACTCCGCGAACGCCGCTGCATTTCCATGACGCGCTTTACTGCTTCCTCCTGCATACTGCGAAAATCGCTCTCAGCCAAAAAGATCGCCCCCCAGCAGACCGCTCTCTTTTATGAGCGGGTAGGCAGCCATCAGGCGGAATATTTTTACCAGCCTGTCTACCTTTTTCTGATTTTCCTCTTTCAGCAGCGGCTTGAGCGCATAAAGCAGAGCGATGTTTTTGTCGTTCGCCCCGCTTGAGGATATAACGCTGCCTATCTGCATTATCCGCGCTATGTCGGGCATATCCCCCGCGGGCGGGGCGGGCGGCGAGGGCTGCGCTGCCGCGTTTGGCTGACTTGACTGAACTGTCTGACCCTGCTGACTTGGCTGACCGCCCATTCCCGCCATCAGCGAACTCAGCATAGATGAAAGGTCGCCCATTCCGCCCGAATTGTCTGTATTCGTATTGCCCGAGCCGTTAATATTGCCCGCATTGCCGACGTTGCCCGCATTGCTCAAATCGCCTGCGCCGCTGTCAGAAGAATTATCCGCCCCCGCGCCGAACATCGAGGCGAGCTGCGAGATCTGCTGCATACTCTGCGGGTCGTTCAGAACATCTGAAAGCTTGCTCATCAGATCGTCCACACCGTCCACGCTCCTTTCCTTATAATATCAGCTGCCGAGCAGCCGTTATCTGCCCCTGCCGAAGCCGCCCTTGCTTATGTTTTTCAGCATTTGCGCGGCAGAGGGGTCTTTCGCCAGCTTTTCGGCAGCCGCGGGGTCTTTCATAGCGGCGCGCACCGCGTCGAACTTAGGGTCGGGGTTATTCTGCACCGCCTTCACCAACTCGCCGCTCTCGATCTTAGCGCGCAGCATAGCGGGCGGCACGCCGAGCTTTTTGGAAGCCATATTTATAAGCATCTCGAGCGCGCGGGGGTCGGGCTGATTCGACTGATTTGACTGATTTGACTGTGACTTATCATCGGCGGGCTGATTTAAATTTTTGTTCAAAGTATTTTTCATAAAAATTTCTCCTTTATTAGAATTATTTCATATAAATATATGCTATAATACATTATAAAATACAGGTAAAAGAAAGGAACTTGTGGCACAATGCGCTTAGTGGTATTTTCAGACACTCACGGCAATTTCAGAGCAGCTCGCGAGATCGTCGAGAGAAATGAGAACGTGTATACATTTATCTTTCTGGGCGACGGCGAGCGCGAGATAGACAAGCTGCGCATAGTTTACCCCGAGAAAATGATACTTAACGTAGCGGGCAACTGCGATTACAATTCGTTCACGCCGAACAGCGATCTTTACAACGCGGGCAAAGTGAAAGTGCTTTTCACGCACGGTCACAGGTTCAATGTAAAGTACGGCACCGATATGCTGCTCGCGAAAGCGAAGGAAGTAGGCGCAGAGATAGCGCTTTTCGGCCATACACACGAGCGTTATTACAAGTATGTGGACGGCGTTACCCTGCTGAATCCCGGCAGCGCATCGTGTCCGCGCGATGGAAAGCCGCCCTGCTATGCCTTTATCGACATCACCCCGAACGGCATAATGTGCAACCATGTAGACCTCTGACCCGCCTTAGCAGTATATGCGTCGGCGGAAATATATGTGAAGATCAAAGCCCCCGGCAAGCGAAAAGCTAAAGCCGAGGGGCTGTTTTGGTTTTTGTTTGACAAATTTCTACAAGCATGCTATAATAGACATTAAGGCGTACTGCAAAGACGGTAGGCGGTTCAAATCTTCCTCCAGAGATGGAGGTGAGCAAGTATGAGCGTTTCAGATGTGATCTCGTTATTACTCTTGATAACAAACATAGTCGGATTAGTTTTCGACATTTGCAACAACAAAAAGAAATAACCGCCCCACCTACCAAATAGGGCGATTATTTTAGATAATTCTCAGTTTGGAGGAGAACCGCTTACAGCAGTGCGCCTCTTATTATCTTAATTATACCACGCCGCGCGCGGTTTGTCAAGCGCTTTCCTGCTTATTATGCGGCGGGGGGATAGATCGCTGACGGCGGCTGAAAAATATTTTCAAAAAAATTGTTTTAATGTGTAATATCCGCACGGTGTTTTACGTCTATATTTATGGAAGGGCAAAAAGGGGTGTTTTTATGGAAGATGCTGCTATAATCGAGTTGTACTTCGCGCGCGATCAGCTCGCTATATCTGAGACCGATACTAAATACGGCACTATGTGCCATACCATCGCTCAGCGCATACTGCACTCTGCGCCCGACGCGGAGGAGTGCGTGAACGACGCTTATCTGCACACTTGGAACGCTATTCCGCCAAAGCGGCCTACTTCGCTCGCGGCTTTTGTCGGCTCGCTTACCCGCAACATCTCCATCGACCGCTACCGCCGCTCTAACGCCGCGAAGCGCACCGCCTCTTTCACGCCCCTAGACGAGCTTGCCGAATGTCTGCCCGACCCCGACTCCGCCCCTTCCGACTCCATAGCGGAAAACGAGCTGGCGCAGCTGATAAGCAGCTTTCTCGATACCCTTCCGCAGGCTCAGCGTGTGTATTTCATGCGCCGCTACTGGCTCGGCGAACCCGTAGCCGAGATAGCAAAGCGCTACGGCGTAAGCCCGAACACCCTCGGCGTTACCCTGCACCGCATACGCGCAAAGCTTAAAAAGGCTCTGCAAAATTCAGATCTTTGGCAGGTTTAGGAGGTGCGCTCATGCAGCAGGAATTTGATATAGGAAAAGACAACAAAACGGATATGTTATATAAGGTATACCGCGCGGTGGGCGGCGCGGCGGACAGGCAGGTCGCCGAAATGCTTGACGATGGCTTGGCGGTGCGGCTGAGGCGGCGTGCGCTGGCGAAAAGGTCGGCGGCGGGGCTGGTCTGCACGGCGGCGGCTGTAGCGATCATCATGACGGCGGCGTATAAGCTGCCGCTCGGCTCGGATATAGAAAAGACCGATAAAAGCGTTTACAGCTCGCCGGCGGAGAATGTTAGCAGTGCCGAAAGAGAAGAAGCCGCCGAGCAGGTGAAGTCTGCCGATAACGCCGAGTTTGGCGACGAAGAAAGAGCCGAACAAAACGCGCAGGAGAACGGCGGAACTTACAGCGATGAGCAGGAGCAGACCGATCAGTCCGCTAAGCCCGATAATAGTACAGAAACAGATACAAAGAAAGACACGGCAGCGGACGATGTTGATCCCGCAGACGAAAGCTCACGCACGAGCAGCGGTAGCGGAAAGCCCACGTCTTCAAAGGGCAGCACCACGGCGGGCAGTGACCCGAATGAACCGACGGGCGGCGGGCCTCCTTTAGGCTGGAACAATGACCTCTCAGGTCTGCCATACGGAATAATGAACCGCGACCAGTGGCATATGATAGTAGAAGGTTATTACACCGTTGAAATGAACGCCATTAAAGCCCTGCCGCCGGAAATGACCCACTAACGCAGATATTAAGACAACAAAAATACAAAAAGAACAAGAGAAAAGAAAGCGTTTGCCCCCGCTCGGGTGTTGTGTATCCCGACGGGGGCAAGCTGCGTTTATGCATATTTATTTGTATGACTGTCAGTTTTTCTTGACTGCCTGTATGATAGCCTTTACTATCTGAACCACGCACATCGAGCCGAAGCTGAGGGCGTAGATAATGCCTATCTGCGCGCCGTGAAGAGCGTCGGAAACGCTGAAAAGCTTGTGCAGAGAGGGTATCAGCAGCACGGCGTTTACCAGCAGCATTCCCGCCGCGAAAGCGCCTATGCCGAATTTGTTGTTGAACATACGCTTTGTGAAGATCACCGGCTCGTCAGCCTTTGCGCTGAAGCCGTGGAAAAGGCGGGACATACAGAGCGTTGCGAAAGCCATAGTCATGCCGAGGGGAGAGCCCGCGGTGCGGTAGCCTATGATGTACGCCGCTATGGTAGCCGCCGCGATTATCACGCCGCTGTAAGATACGCCGAAAAGGAAAGGCTTTGTCATCAGCGATTCGTTGGCGGGGCGGGGCTTGCGCTTCATAACGCTGTCGGTATGCGGCTCTAAGCCTAGCGCGATGGCGGGCAGCGAGTCGGTAAGCAGGTTGATGAAAAGCAGGTGTATAGGCGCGAAAGGCGCGGGCAGACCTGCGATAGAGTTGAAGAGCACAGCGATTATTCCCGCTAGGTTGCCCGAAAGCAGGAAGAGTATAGATTTCTTGATATTGTCGTAAATATTTCTGCCGTTTTTGACAGCCTTTACTATGGTGGCGAAGTTATCGTCCGCGAGAACCATAGCCGCCGCGTCTTTGGAAACTTCCGTGCCGGTGATTCCCATAGCCACGCCTACGTCAGCCTGCTTTAGCGCGGGTGCGTCGTTTACGCCGTCGCCCGTCATGGCTACAATATTGTTGCGCGCCTGCCAAGCTTTTACTATGCGTATTTTATGCTCAGGGGTAACGCGCGCGTATACTGATTTGTCCTTTACGAAATCTACCAGCTGTTCGTCGGTGTAGTCGTCGAGAGCCTTGCCCTCTACTGCTTCGTCGAAGCTTTCGAGTATGCCTATCTCTTTCGCGATGGCGGAGGCGGTAACGATGTGGTCGCCGGTTATCATTACGGGCTTGATGCCCGCGCTCTTACATTCGGCAACTGCCTGCGCCGACTCTTCGCGCGGCGGGTCCATCATGGCGATAAGTCCCATGTATTCCAGACCGTTCTCATCGTCTACGGTAATTTCGTCGCCCTCAAATTCCTTGCAGGCGAAGCAGAGTATGCGCAGACCCTGTTTCGAGAGCTGCTCTACCTGCTCGCGTATCTGATTTTTCGCCGTTTCGGTGATGTTCATGCGCTCGGTAAGCACGTCTGCCGCGCCCTTGGTGTACATGACCTTGCTGCCGTTCACGATATTGAGGGTAGACATCAGCTTGCGGTCTGAGTCGAAAGGTATCTCGCTTATGCGCTTGTAATTTTCGCGGATCTCGGTATCGGAAAGCCCAGCCTTGTGCGCGAAGTGTATCAGCGCAGTTTCGGTCGGGTCGCCAATATCCACGCCGTCGCGGCAGCTGGAATCGTTGCAGAGCACCGAAGCTATAACAAGCTGCTTTTCGCCGACGTTTTCCATGTTGGCGTCGTCTGCGGTGATGATATGGCCGTCACAGACCACGCGGCGTACCGTCATTTTGTTTTGTGTGAGCGTGCCCGTTTTGTCAGAGCAGATGACGGATACCGAGCCTAGGCCCTCTACCGCCTGCAATTTGCGCATTATGGCGTTTTCGCGCGACATCTTCTGCGTGCCGAATGAGAGCACTATCGTAACTATCGAGCTGAGCGCTTCGGGGATAGCGGCTACAGCGAGGGCGATGGCGAACATCAGCGAATCCATTACTGAGTCGAAGTTGATAACGTCGGCGCGCCACATCGAAAGCCCGAATACCAATGCGCAGATTATCAGTATGCCTATGGAGAGTTTTTTTGCCGAAGTTATCCAGCGTGATCTGCAGGGGAGTTTTGCGCTCGCCCGCGTTTTGTATCAGCGAAGCTATCTTGCCGACCTCGGTATCCATGCCGACGGCAGTAACGATGAAAGAACCTCTGCCGTAGGTGACGAAGCTGCCGGAGTAGACCATGTTTTTGCGGTCGGCGAGCTGGAGGTCGTCTGTAAGGACATCGGCGGTCTTATCGACATTGAGCGATTCGCCCGTAAGCGCCGACTCGTTGGTCTGAACAGAAGCGCACTCGATAAGTCTGCCGTCTGCGGGAACGCAATCGCCCGCCTCGATAAGCACAATATCGCCGACGGCTACTTCCTCAGAGGGAACTATCATTTTCTCGCCGCCGCGCAGCACCTTAGCGCTGGGGGAGTTGAGCTTTTTGAGGTTATCGAGGCTTTTTTCCGCCTTTAGGGTCTGCACCGTGCCGAGGATAGCGTTCATGGTGATAACGGCGATGATAACGAAGAAGCTTTCCATATCGCCCGTTATCGCGGAGATGAGGGCGGCGATGATCAGAATGATAACGAGGAAATCGGCGAACTGCGAGAGGAATATCTGCACAGCCGATTTTTTTCTTGCCCTGAGCTATCACGTTCCTGCCGTATTTTTCAATGTTTTCGTTCACCTGCGCGGAGGTGAGGCCCGTAGCCGAGGAAGAAAACTCGTAGTAAAGCTCCTCGGGGGATTGCTTGTAGCGGTCTGCCATTAAACATCTTTCCTTTCTAGATAAATCTGTTGCGGTGCGGGCAGGCAAACATCGCGGCATAAAAAAAGCGGGACGTTTACTAAAGCCATGACCGAATGGGCGCGCGACAAAAAGCGGGCATAGGGAAATATACCGCCTAAAAAGCCGTGCCTACCGCACCATATGATAATAACTTTAGTAAAAGTCTCGCTGTTTATGTATGCAACGGAAGGAAGCCCGACCACAGCCGAAGCCCGCATCGTGTATTGACGACTGCATATACGGCTAAGCGCCGTCAGCTACTCTCTTTTACAATGATATAATTATAACTCAAACTAACATTTTTGTCAAGGGGGTAATTAGAAAAAATTTTAATTTTTTTGCAAGAAAAGGGGAAAGGAGAGGTGGGGCAGATTGACAACACCCCATCATCGTGATATAATAAAATCAGACTAAAAAGCTCTGTTTGAGGGCATGATAGAATAAGACTATTAAAAAGCCGCGAAAGCAACGCCTGGCGCACGCCCTTGAACGAACGACCCAAAAGCTCCAAAAAGCAGTTTTTCCCCCACGCACAAAAATTCAGTAAATAAACAATAAACTATACTATTATAAAAGGAGTGCTTTTCATGACCGAAGAAAGAATACCTAAACGCGAAGAACTCGACCCGAAATATACTTGGGACCTTAGCGATATTTACCCCACCGATGAGGATTGGGAACGCGACTTCGCTAAATTTTCTAAACTGCCCGAGACCATCGCGGGCTATAAGGGCAGACTGGCTGAGTCCGCCGATACGCTGCTCGAATTTCTGCGGCTCTCGGACGAGATAGCCGTGCTCTGCGACTCGCTCGGCAATTACGCTCAGAGAAAAAGCGATGAAAATACCGCGAACGCTAAGTATCAGGCTATGGTCTCCCGCCTGATGAACGGATATGTAGCTATAAACTCCGCGGGCAGCTTTGAAACGCCCGAACTTATCGCTATCCCCGACGACCTGCTCGAAAACTTCTATAAGGATAAGCCCGAACTTGAACTTTACCGCCGCGCGCTCGATACCGTTCGCCGCCGCAAGGCTCATGTGCTCTCCGAAGCTGAGGAAAAACTGCTCGCCCTCGCGGGAGATATGGGTATGTCGCCCGAGAATATCTTCTCAATGTTCTCTGACGCCGACCTTAAATTCCCCGACGCCGCCGATAAGGACGGCAACCCCCACCAGCTTACCCACGGCAGCTATATCCCCATGATGCAGAGCGCTGACCGTACCCTGCGCAAAAACGCTTTCGAGAACCTTTATCATACCTACGATGGCTTTAAAAATACTTGCGCGGCTACCCTCGCGGCTCAGGTAAAGACCCTCGCTTTTTACTCGCAGGCGAGAAAATACGGCTCGGCGCTGGAATCCGCACTCGACGGCAACGAGATACCTACCGATGTTTACACTAATCTGATAGCCGCCGTGCACGATAATATGCACTATATGTACGATTACGCCGCCCTGCGCAAAGAGCTTATGGGGCTCGACGAACTGCATATGTACGACCTCTACGCGCCCATAGTTTCCGACGTGGATATGAAGATAAGCTTTGAGGAAGCTAAAGATACCGTGTACAAAGCGCTCTCCGTAATGGGCGATGAATACCTCGCGGTGCTCAAAAAAGGCTTCGACGAACGCTGGATAGACGTTTACGAAAACGAGGGCAAGACCAGCGGCGCATACTCCGCAGGCGCGCGCGTACACCCCTATGTGCTTCTCAATCATAAGGACACGCTGAACTGTATGTTCACCCTCGCGCATGAGATGGGCCACGCTATACATTCTTACTACTCGAACAGCACTCAGCCCGTTGTTTACTCCGACTACAAGATATTTGTGGCGGAGGTAGCCTCTACCTGCAACGAAGCCCTGCTTATGCAGTACCTGCTGAAAAATACGCAGGATAAAAAACAGCGCGCTTACCTGATAAACTACTTCCTCGAACAGTTCCGCACAACGCTTTACCGCCAGACCATGTTCGCGGAATTTGAGCTGAAAATAAACGAGATGTACGCCCGCGGCGAAGCCCTCACGGCTGACGTTCTCAATTCCACCTACCGCGAGCTGAACAAGCTCTACTTCGGCGAGGGCGTTGTCATCGACAGCGAGATAGACCTTGAATGGGCGCGCATACCGCACTTCTATTACGAATTTTACGTTTACCAGTACGCTACCGGCTACTCGGCGGCGATAGCCCTCTCGCAGCGCATACTTACAGGCGGCGAAGAGGCAGTTAAGGACTACATCGGCTTCCTAAAGGGCGGCTGCTCAAAAGACCCCATCTCGCTGCTGAAAGGCGCGGGCGTGGATATGACCACCGCCGCCCCGATAAACGACGCGCTGAAACTCTTCGGCGAGCTTATCGGCGAAATGCGCGAGCTTATGAAGTAAAGCGGGTGGGATAAAATGCAGGACAAAATAATAGCCTTGACCTTCGACGACGGGCCGAATACCGTCACTACCCCGCGCGTGCTCGATGTGCTTGAAAAGTACGGCGCGGTGGGTACTTTCTTCCTCGTCGGCAGCAATATAAACGAACTCTCGGCGCAGGCGGTAAAGCGCGCCTGCTCGCTGGGCTGCGAGATAGAGAACCACTCGCTCACCCACTCAGACATGACGAAAATGACGGCGCAGGAGATAGCCGACGAGATCGCCGAAACGAGCCGCCGCGTTGCCGAGATAACGGGCAGGCAGCCGCGGTTTTTCCGCCCGCCGTATATAGCGGTGAACCAAACTATGGCAGACACCGTGAAACTGCCCTTTATAGCAGGCTTCGGCGCGGAGGATTGGCTTGACGAGGTAACGGCGCGGCAGCGCGCGGAAAAGGTGCTGGCGCAGGCGCGCGACGGCGCAGTGATACTGCTGCACGATATGGAGGGCAACGAGCAGACCGTGCAGGCGCTGGATATGATAATACCCGCGCTGAAAGAGCAGGGCTACCGCTTCGTTACCATATCGCAGCTTTTTGAGCAGAGCGGCGTAACGCCCGACGCGGAAAGCTTTATAGTTTACAGCTACACAAAACAGACCACGGCGTATGCGTAAATGATCGATTGCGTAAACTTCACAAAAAGTTTTCGCAAAAGCGGCAGCGAGTTTGTCAGAAACGCCGAAAATGCCGAAATTGCAAAAAAAGCCTTGACAAAAACGATTTGTTGCGCTATACTATGTATTGTAAACAGCAATGGCGCTGTGGACGATGAAAGATACGTCCGCAGTGCCTTTTTTTATTGCAAAAAATGTATGTGACAAAGTTTCACGCATCTATAATTTATAATAGGAGGAATTTCTTATGAACATCCCTGAGATCTTCGGAATCGACGTATTTGACGAAAACGTCATGCAGCAAAGACTGCCTAAGTCGGTCTACAAATCGCTGAAAAAGACCATTCAGTCGGGCGAGCCGCTCGATATTGACGTGGCGAACGTAGTAGCCGCGGCTATGAAAGACTGGGCGGTAGAAAAGGGCTGCACCCACTATACTCACTGGTTCCAGCCTATGACAGGCATCACCGCCGAAAAGCACGACAGCTTTATCTCGCCCATCGGCGACGGCAAGATCATCATGGAGTTTTCGGGCAAAGAGCTCGTAAAGGGCGAGCCTGACGCTTCCTCCTTCCCCTCGGGCGGTCTGCGCGCTACTTTTGAAGCAAGAGGCTACACCGCTTGGGACCCCACCTCTTACGCATTCATCAAGGGCAAGAGCCTTTGCATACCTACCGCTTTCTGCTCGTACACGGGCGAGGCTCTCGATAAAAAGACCCCGCTGCTGAGATCTATGGAAGCGCTCAATAAGTCGGCTGTAAGACTTCTGAAGCTCTTCGGCGCTGACGATGTTACAAGAGTTACCGCAAACGTCGGCCCTGAGCAGGAATACTTCCTTATCGACCGCGAGATGTACTCGAAGAGAAAAGACCTTATCCTAACAGGCAGAACGCTTTTCGGTGCACCCGCACCTAAGGGTCAGGAGCTTGAAGACCACTACTTCGGCACTATCAAGACTCGCGTAAACGCTTATATGGAAGATCTTGACGAGCAGCTTTGGAGACTCGGCATCTGCGCTAAGACTAAGCACAACGAAGTAGCGCCCGCTCAGCACGAGCTCGCACCCATCTTCGGCACTACCAATATCGCTACCGACCACAACCAGCTCACTATGGAGATCATGAAGAGAACGGCGAGAAAGCACGGCTTTAAGTGCCTGCTTCATGAAAAGCCTTTCGCCGGCGTAAACGGCTCGGGCAAGCACAACAACTGGTCGGTATCTACCAATACAGGTGTAAACCTGCTCGACCCCGGCACTACCCCCGCTGAGAACGCGCAGTTCCTTACATTCCTCGTAGCAGTCATCAAGGCTGTAAATGATTATCAGGATCTGCTGAGGGCAAGCGTAGCTACCGCGGGCAACGACCACCGCCTTGGCGCTAACGAAGCACCTCCCGCCATCATCTCTATCTTCCTCGGCGACGAGCTTACCGAAATACTCGAAGCGCTGGCTGAGGGACACAAGTATGAGGGCAAGGCTAAGACGCAGATGGAGATCGGCGTAGACGTACTGCCTAAGTTCCCGAAGGATACTACCGATAGAAACAGAACTTCGCCTTTCGCATTCACCGGCAACAAGTTTGAGTTCAGAATGCCCGGCTCGAAGCTTTCCTGCGCAGGCCCGATGACCATTCTCAACACCATCGTTGCAGAAGTGCTCGACCAGTTCTACGATGAGCTTGAGAAGGCTGACGATTTCCAGGACGCTCTCGATTCGCTTATCAAGAGAACTATTTCCGAAAACAAGAACATCATCTTCAACGGCAACGGCTATTCTGCCGAGTGGCCCGCTGAGGCTGAGAAGAGAGGTCTTATGAACCTCAAGTCCACACCCGACGCAGTTCCCGTATACCTCGCTGACAAGAACGTAGAGGTGCTCTCGAAGCACGGCGTTTACAGCAAGGTAGAGCTGGAATCCCGCGTTGAGATCCTGCTGGACGAATATGTAAAGATAGTAAACATCGAAGCTCTTACCATGATCGACATGGCTAAGAAGGATATTCTCCCCGCAGCTATGAGCTACGTTAAGGATCTGGGCGAGACTGCCGCTACCGCTACCGCGCTCGGCGCTGACCTGACGGTAGAAAAAGAGCTGGTTACCAGACTTTCCTCGCTGGCGGCTTCCACCTACAAGGCTATGAACGAGCTGGAAGAAGCAGAGGTAAAGGCGGGCGATATTGCCGATACCGAAGAGCTGGCTAGATATTACCACGACGTTATCCTCACCAAGATGGGCGAGCTGAGAGCGCCTGCCGACCAGATGGAAGCTATCTGCGGCGAGAAGTACTGGCCGTATCCTACTTACGAGCAGCTTCTCTTCTATGTAAAGTAATTTAAGCTTTAAACTAAATTAGGCACAATGTCGTGCGTTTATGTATCCGTAAGGGTGCATTGACGCACGACTTTTTTATTTCAGTGAAAATTTTTTATGATTGGATATGATAATATGAATGATCTGCAAACTATCGTCGATCAGGTTTCTGAGCAGCTCGGCTCGGACGCATTCGGCATATGGTTCTTACTCGGAGCAGTGCTGGTATTCTTCATGCAGTGCGGTTTTGCGATGGTGGAAACGGGCTTTACCCGCGCCAAGAACGCAGGCAACATCATAATGAAGAATCTCATGGACTTCTGCATAGGCACGGCGGTATTCATGCCGCTCGGCTTCGGACTCATCTACGGCAAGGACATCGGCGGATTCATCGGTACGCCTACCTTTAAGATGTTTACCGACTGGAGCAATTTTGACTACTCGGCATTCTTCTTCAACCTCGTTTTCTGCGCCACCACCGCTACTATCGTTTCGGGCGCTATGGCTGAGAGAACGAAATTCATCTCTTACTGCGTATACTCGGGCGTTATCTCGCTCGTCATCTACCCCATCGAAGCTCACTGGGCATGGGGCGGCGGCTGGCTTACCGTAGAGCGCTTCGGCGGCGTGGTATTCCACGATTTCGCAGGTTCGGCGCTGATACACATGGTCGGCGGACTTTCGGCGCTCATCGGCGCAGCTATCCTCGGCCCGCGTCTTGGCAAGTACAAGCGCGATAAGGACGGCAAGGTAATTCAGGTAAACGCATTCCCCGGCCACTCGCTCACCCTCGGTGCGCTCGGTGTGTTCATTCTTTGGTTCGCTTGGTACGGATTCAACGGCGCTGCGGCTACTACCGTAAGCCAGCTCGGCTCTATCCTCGTTACTACGACCATCGCACCCGCCATCGCAACTCTCGTCTGCATGATCTTCACTTGGGTGAAGTACGGCAAGCCGGATGTTTCGATGTGTCTGAACGCTTCGCTGGCAGGTCTGGTAGCCATCACCGCTCCCTGCGACATAGTAGACGCGGTAGGCGCGACCATCATCGGCGCGGTAGCAGGCGTGCTGGTAGTATTCGGCGTATGGTTCGTTGATAACAAGCTTCACGTTGACGACCCCGTCGGCGCGGTAGCGGTACACGGCTGCAACGGTCTTTGGGGCGCTCTCGCCTGCGGACTTTTCGATACCGAGAACGGCGTGTTCTACGGCGGCGGCTTCGGCCAGCTCGCATATCAGGCAGTCGGCGTAGGCGCTATCCTCCTCTGGACAGCAGTTACCATCACGATAACTTTCTTCATCATCAAGGCGATATTTGGTCTGAGAGCAAGCAGAGAAGAGGAGATAAAGGGTCTGGATGTTTGCGAACACGGTCTGCCCTCTGCATACGCAGACTTCGTATTCGCACATGAAACTATCGAATATGACGAAGCCGAGATCGCGGGACTCGAAGACCTCGACACCGCAGTTCCCGTAAAGGACTTCGCAGTAGATAAGGAAAACAAGCTGACAAAGGTAGTTGCGGTATTCAAGGAAGAGCGCCTCGGCGACTTCATCGCCGCAATGGAAGGCATAAGCGTTACGGGCGTAACCGTTACGAACGTTCAGGGCTGCGGTACGCAGAAGGGTCAGACGCACTATTACAGAGGTGCTAAGATAACCCCGAAGCTGCTGCCTAAGGTAAAGGCTGAGATAGTAGTCAGCAAGGTGCCTGTAAAGACGGTAGTAAACACTGCGAGAAAGGCTCTCTACACCGGCAGCATCGGCGATGGAAAGATATTCATTTACGATGTTGAGGACGTAATAAAAGTCCGCACGGGAGCTGTCGGCTACGACGCACTTCAGGACGAAGAGTAAAGACTTCTGCTAATTGAGATGAGGACACTTATCCTCCGTATTAACTTTGCCCCATCCCACTTATAAATTATAGCGCAAGACCCGCCCAGAGCCGAAAGGCCCGAAGCGGGTTTTGTGTCGTTATTTGGTCATTTGAATATCCAGTATATCAGCCCGTATACAACGCCTGCGGCAGTGCCGTAGAGGATAACGGGGCCGGCTATCGAGAATATCTTAGCCCCCACGCCGAGAACGTAGCCCTCGGTCTTGAATTCCACGGCGGGCGCGGCGACGGAATTTGCGAAGCCCGTGATCGGCACTAGCGTACCCGCACCGGCGTGCTTAGCTATCTTTTCGTAAAGCCCGAGAGCCGTCAGCAGCACCGAAGCGGCGATGAGCGTGACCGAGCACCAAGTCGCCGCGTTTTTTTCGTCCGCGCCGAGGTAAGCGTAAAGCGAGGTAAGCGCCTGCCCGATAACGCATATCCCCCCGCCGATAACGAAAGCCTTGAGCAGGTTCACCGCCCAGCGGCTGTTTTTCGAGGCGGGTTTGACCATATCGCTGTAACGGTCTTTAGAAATATTCATGAGCACACTCCCTATCAATATTTGGTATGGGAATATTATGCGCATTTCCCGCCGCGATATTCGCCGCGCAAACGCTTGACAAACCGCGCGCGGCGTGGTATAATATAGATAACAAGAGGCGCACTGCTGTAAGCGGTTCTCCTCCATGAACGATTTTGTTGTGATAACCGTCCTATGTGGTAGTCGGGCGGTTATCTTTTTTTATTGCAAATGTCGAGAACAAGTCTGACTATGTTAATGACTAAGTTGAGTATCGCTACTACTGTTGCCACGCTCATATTGCTCACCTCCATCTCTGGAGGAAGAATCAAGGCAGAACATCGCAAAAATTTCACACGCCTTGCTTGCATATTTTCCGCCATAGCGCCCTAAAACTTCTTGACTAACGCGAGTTAGCCTGCGTCGCTTTAGAACGCTCTGACGAAAAATCTGACTGCGCAATTCGTATAAAATCTCTGCGATATTCTGCCTTCAGGCCTACCGTTTTATGCAGTACGCCTTGATACTATTATAGCATACTTGTAGAAATTTGTCAAACGTGCAAAAAGATGCGCTTTGCGAAAATTTTCGTTTCCTCTTGATTTTACGAAATGTTTGTGATATAATTAGTGTATAGATACAACTTTTTATTGTAATTATTATTGGGAAAGGAAAATTTTGCTATGATTAAAAAGATCTTAGCGGCTGTGCTTTCGCTCGCAGTTGCCGCTGCTTGCTTTACCGCTTGCGGCAGCGACGACAACTCTTCCGAGAGCAAGGCTGACACTGATTCTTCGGCTGCGGAAACTGCTGATCCTGCCGCTGATGACGCTTCTGCTGCTGATACCGACTCCGCGGCAGAGCTGAAAGCGCCCGTGAACGACGGCGCTGTTGACGTTACCAAGGGGGCTACGGATAATATGCTGACCAGATCGGTGCTCAATGAGGGCGATACTTCTCGCCTTGCTTCCAAAATAAAGGAAGCTCTCGACGTTGCTAACGACGACTCGCTCGAAGTTGCGCAGAAAACTGAAAAGGCTACTAAGGTGGCTTTCCTCGGTGACTCCATCACCGCAGGTTCTGCCGCTTCCTCCAGCCAGAACCAGTACACTAAGCAGTTCATCTCTTGGTGGGAGGAAAACATCAGCTACTTCGTAGTAGGCACTAACGCAGGTATCGGCGCTACCGACTCTTATCTCGCCGTACACCGCGTAGACAGCGAAGTTCTCGCCGACAACCCCGACATCATCTTCATCGAGTTCATCAATGACAGTGATAATGATTTCTATAAGACCACTATGGACAGCCTTATCAGAAAGTGCCTTGCGCAGCCTAACAACCCCGCAGTTATCCTCGTAGAGATGACTATGGAGGACGGCACCTGCCCGCAGAACGTACATTCTGAGATCGGCGAGTACTACAATGTTCCGATAATCTCTTATCACGATGCCGTACTGCCCGAGGTAGAGGCAGGCAACATCAAGTGGACTGATATTTCGCCCGATAATATCCACCCGAACGACGACGGACACAAGATGCTCGCGCAGATGCTCGAAAATTTCGTAGGCGGCATCAAGGACAATATAGATTCTGTTGATACCGAGGCTAAGGCTTTCGATACCTCTATCGAGTCGCCCACCGGCGATAAGTACGCTGACGCTACTCTTGAGGATAAGAATTCTAAGATAGTCACCGTAAAGGACGCCGGCGCTTTCACCGAGCAGACTTCTCCTTGGAACTTCCAGGACGGCTGGGCTGCTTCAAACGGCGGTTCTGTAACCTTTGAGATGGAGTTCAAGAATCTCGGTATGCTGTACTACAAGACCGTAGACGGCAAAAGCGGCTCTGCTACCGTTACCATCGACGGCGTTGAGTGCGCTGAGATAAACGCTGACTTTACCGGCGGCTGGGGCGATTACGCCTGCAATAACGAAATAGTTTCGTTTGATGAAAAGGGCAAGCACGAAGTTACCGTTACCGTGCCCGAGGGCAAGAAATTTGAGATACTCCGCTGGATGATAAGCTGATAGACTTGTGATCTCAAAACATAATTTACAGCTATATATAAAAGGCAATGCTTGCACGAAATGTGCGAAAAGTATTGCCTTTCGCTGTATATGCGGGTGTGTAAGCTAATTGTATCAATTCACGAAAAATTAACAAAAAAGCATATGCTAACCCACTTGACAAACGTACACCAATATGGTATACTTTAATCACGGTAAACGAAACCGATAAAAAAGAAGAAAAAACAACAGATAATAAAACTAAAAAAACAGGAGGAAATCATTATGGCAAAGTTTGTATGTTCCGTATGCGGTTATATCTATGAGGGCGAGGCTGCTCCCGCGGTCTGTCCTGTATGCAAAGCGCCCGCTTCTAAGTTCAACAAGATAGAGGAATCGGCAGAGCTGGTATGGGCTGACGACCACAAGGTAGGTTCGGCGCAGGGTCTTGACGCTGAGGTCATCGCAGGTCTGAAAGAAAATTTTGAGGGCGAGTGCAGCGAGGTAGGTATGTACCTTGCTATGGCGAGAGTTGCATTCAGAGAGGGCTACCCCGAGGTTGGTCTGTACTACGAAAAGGCTGCTCACGAAGAGGCTGAGCACGCTGCTAAGTTCGCAGAGCTGCTGGGCGAGGTAGTTACTGACTCTACCGCTAAGAACCTCGAGCTGAGATATATGGCAGAGAACGGCGCTTGCGAGGGCAAACTCAAGTTGGCTAAGCGCGCTAAGGAGCTGGGTTACGACGCTATCCACGACACCGTACACGAGATGGCGAAGGACGAAGCCCGTCACGGCAGAGCTTTCAAGGGTATGTACGACAGATACTTCAAGAAATAATTTGAAGGCTATATACTGAAATAAGCAAAGGGATACTGCGTTGGCGCGGTATCCCTTTTTGGTTGGGTATAAAAAGACGCGGAACTATCACTGTTCCGCGCCCTATGCAAATATTTACTGATTTCTAAGATCTACGATGCGCTTCGCCTTGCCCTGAAAACGCTCCAGAGTTTTGCAGCCTACTATCGTCAGCTTCGTCTGTATGCCGAGGACGATCTTCATCTCTTTCGTGATCTTCGCGTGAAGCTCGGAAAGGGCGGGGAAGTTGTCCAGCAGCGAGCTGTACTGCTCCAGCAGCTCTACTTTTATCTCGAGGTGGTCTGCGAAATTCTCGCGCGTCAGCACTAGCTGATAGTGCGGCGCTATCTCCTTAAAGCTCATCAGCACCGTTTCTATCTGCGAGGGGAATACGTTTACGCCGCGAATTTTCAGCATATCGTCCGACCTGCCCTTCGGCTTGTCCATTCTTGCAAACGTTCTGCCGCAGGCGCACTTCTCGTAATTTATCTTCGTGATATCCTTCGTGCGGTATCTCAGTACAGGCATACCCTCTTTGGTAAGGGTGGTCACTACCAGCTCGCCCTCGCTGCCGCGCGGCAAAACATCGCCCGTAGCGGGGTCGATTATCTCGGCGTAGTAGTGGTCTTCGTTGATGTGCATACCGCAGCGCTCGCGGCATTCGCCCGAAACGCCGGGACCGTTCAGCTCGCTCATGCCGTAGTTGTCGGTGGCGAAGAGGTTCAGCGTTTTTTCTATGGCGTTGCGCATCTCGATGGTGCAGCCCTCAGAGCCAAACAGACCCAGCTTTAGCTGAAGCTTGTCGAGCACGCCCTTTTCGCGCGCCAGCTCGCCGATGTACTGCGCGTAAGAGGGGGTAGCTACCAGCGCGTTCGTGCCGAAATCCTGCATCAGCATTATCTGCTTCTCGGTGTTTCCGCTTGAAGAGGGCACTACCGTAGCGCCTATCTTTTCCAGACCGTAGTGCAGACCCAGCGCGCCCGTGAAAAGTCCGTAGCCGAAGCAAATCTGAACTATCGTGTTCTCGTCAGCGCCCGCCGCCATCGCCAGTCGCGCAACGCAGTCGCTCCAGTAATCGAGGTCATTCGCGGTATAGCCGACTACCGTAGGCTTGCCCGTAGTGCCCGATGAAGCGTGCATTCTAACTATCTTGCTCTGCGGCACGGCGAAAAGTCCGCAAGGGTAGTTGTCGCGCATATCCGCCTTGGTGGTGTAGGGTATGTACTGAATGTCTGAAAGAGTCTTTATCTTATCAGGACATACGCCCGCCTCGCTCAGGCGCTTGTGGTAAAAGGGCACGTTGTCGTAGCAGTATTTTACCAAACGCTGCAGGCGCTCCAGCTGCATTTTTTCTATGTCGGCGCGCGGCATAGTTTCTATATCTTTCTGAAAATACATGGGAAAAACATCTCCAATTCAATAATAGTCACAAAAATTTTGCATATAAACGCTTTATAACTATTATATCATATAAATCAGCCGATTGCAAGCCCTTTAAAGCTAAAAAGTACAAAAGCAGAAAAGAAATTTTCTCGGCGCATTTTTTTGACATATCCTCACGCGCATTTTACGCTATATATGGTGCGCGGGTGCGCTTTGCGGCACGAGATAAAAGGTTACAGATATTACAGATGTAAATTCTGGCAAAAAGTATGTGCAAAACCGCCAAAAACGCGCTTTTCGGACGAATTGGGAGTTTTTTTGGGCGGATAATATTACAGCACGGTTACAACGGTAACTTTTTGGGTACAACTGTCCATTAAACCACCCGCATAACATTACGACAGTGTTACAAAAAGAATAAAAAATGAAACCATTTTTGAAAAAAATAAAAATTCACTTGATTTTTTGTTCAATATGTGTTAGAATAGTAAAGGTATTTGAATTTCACTTGAATTTTTCGCAGGCTCTTTGAAATGGCGTTTGACCTTTTTCAAGAGGGCCGACCAATATATGCTGTATTTTAGAATTTGTATCACGGCGCAAAATGCCGGACCGCCCCGCACTTCTTACTTGTCCTATCCCAGCGGGGAACGATAGGGGTCTGCCACAGCGCCAAAAAAATCAAGGGATGTGACGTTTTGGAGAAATATGTTATACACGGCGGTAAAAAGCTGGAGGGCGAGGTAACCATCAGCGGCGCTAAAAACGCGGCTGTTGCGATAGTTGCCGCTACTATACTCAGCGACGGCCCGTGTATCTTAGATAACTGCCCCCAGATCAGCGATATTACCTTCTGCATGAAGATACTCAGATCTATGGGCGCGGAGATAAAGCTGCTCAATAAAAAATAAGGTGCGTATAGACACCAGCGGTATAGTTGTGCCCAAAGTGCCTTACGAAATGGCGAGAGTCATGCGCGCTTCTTCCTACTTCCTCGGTACTCTGCTCGGCAGATTTCACGAGGCGCACGTTGCCCTGCCCGGCGGCTGCGATTTAGGCGACCGACCCATCGACCAGCACCTTAAAGCTTTCCACGCGCTGGGCGCGGAGGATTCCATCGAAAACGGCGAGGTACACCTGAACGCCGATTCGCTCATCGGAAACCTCATATACTTTGACATAAACAGCGTTGGCGCTACTATAAACGCTATGCTCGCATCCGTAAAGGCGGACGGCTACACCGTGATCGAAAACGCCGCGCGCGAGCCGCACGTTGTAGACGTTGCCAATTTCTTGAACTCTATGGGCGCTGACATCATGGGCGCGGGTACTGATACTATTAAAGTACGCGGCGTGAAAAAGCTAAAGGGCGTAGAGTATTCTATCATCCCCGACCAGATCGAGGCGGGCACTTTTATGGTAGCCGCCGCCGCTACCCACAGCGACATCATGGTCAAAAACGTTATCCCTAAGCATTTGGAATCCATTACAGCGGCGCTGCGCAAGATAGGCGTAGGCGTTGAGGAATTCGACGAGGCGGTAAGGATATACCCCTGCGGCGAGCTGAAAAGAACATCTATAAAAACAATGCCGCACCCCGGCTTCCCGACCGATATGCAGCCGCAGATCTCTACTCTGCTGACCCTTGCACACGGCGCGAGCGTGGTTACGGACGATATTTTCGACAACCGCTTCCGCTATGTCAGCGAGCTTAGAAGAATGGGCGCTGATATAGTAGTAAACGACAAGGCGGTAATAATTCAGGGCGTGGAGAAGCTCAAAGGCGCTCCCGTTATGGCGCCCGACCTGCGCGCAGGCGCGGCTCTAATTATCGCGGGACTTGCCGCCGAGGGCACTACCGAGATCGGCGATACCCACTTCATCGAGCGCGGCTACGAGAATATTGTGGAAAAGCTTCAGAAGCTGGGCGCGGACATTCAGCGCGTAGATAAAGAAGACCCCGAGGAATGTGTAGCAGTCAAGAAGCAGGCTTGATAAATAATTTTTGAAAATAATGCGGACGGCGTTTCGGCAGGAAACATCGTCCGCTTTTTGTCGGCAAATTTGCAGATATGTGAAAATTCGGCTTGACAAACTCACGAGTGTTTGGTAAAATAGAAAAAAGTAAAATATGAAACGGAGCTGAAAATATGAGCGAGTATATCAAAATTTCCCCCGCCGACCCCGCGCTGACCTATATGGGCAGAACTGAGCTTTTCGGCGGCTTCCCGCGGTTCGTTTTCGCGGGTACGAACGTTACCGTGCGCTTTATCGGCACAGAGCTGCGCTGCGTTATACGCAACCACAAATTCTACAACGTTATGGAGCTTGGCGTTATCATCGACGGCAGGCAGACCAAAGTCACATTCGAGCACGCAGAAGAGGACATTACCCTTACCCTGGCCGAGGGCTTGGAGCAGGGCGAGCACACCGTTATCCTCTACAAGCGGCAGGACGCTACCCACTATTTTGAGCTGAAAGCTTTCGAGCTTCCCGCAGGTTCGCAGCTTCTTAAAGCGCCCGAGCTGCCTGCGCGCAGAATGGAGTGCTACGGAGATTCCGTATCCGCAGGCGCGGTGGTAGAGGCTACACAGTGCGTCGCTTCAAACGACCCCGAGGGGCACGATGGCGTTTACGATAACGCTTGGCAGTCCTACTCGATGATAACTGCCCGCAACCTCGGCGCGCAGCTTCACAACATAGCGCAGGGCGGCATTGCGATATTTGACAATACCGGCTACTACCACGCCCCGAATTATATCGGCATGGAAACGGCTTACAATAAGGTATGCTATTTCCCCGAGGCTGAGGGCGGCATGACGGATTGGGATTTTGCAAAGTACACCCCGCACGTCGTGCTCTTCGCCGTTGGTCAAAACGACCCGCACAACGAGGGCGGCGAGGATTTCGACATTACCGACCCCGCCTACCGCGCGAAGTGGAAAGCCGCTTACAAGGCGATAATCACCGATCTGCGCGGCAAGTACCCTAAGGCGCGCTTTGTGCTGCTGCTGACGGTGCTGATGCACTCGCCCGACTGGGATAAAGCCGTTGACGAGATAGCCGCCGAGCTTGGCGATGAAAAGATAACGCACTTTATGTTCACCCGCACGGGCAAGGCTACCCCCGGCCACCCGCGCATCACCGAGCAGTACGAAATGGCAGAGCAGCTGACCGCCTACCTCTCCTCCTTCGGCGACGCTCTTTGGGAGGACTGACCTGCTCAAACGGATATTTGTGATCTCGTAAAAAAGGACTGATACAAAATGAAAAGTATGCTGAAAAATTATTCGCTCGGCGCTCTCGCCTGCATAGTGCTCGGCGTGGCGCTGGTAATACGTCCGCATATCATAACCGATGTGCTGAATACCGCGCTCGGCGTTATACTGATAGCCTGGGCGATATTCGGCATAATGGGCTACATCTTCTCCCGCGTGCGCGGCGGCGAAGAGCGCAGCATTTTCTCGCTCTTTTCCGAAGTTATACTGCTGATAGCGGGCATAGTCGTGCTCTCAAACAAGAGCCTGCTTGAAACGGTAGTGATGATAGCGCTGGGTCTGTACCTTATGTGCTCGGGTTTCGCTAAGCTGGGCACTTCGCTGAGCGTAAAAGCGCGCGGGCGCAGACGGCTGGCAGCTTCCGATGATAACGGCGGTGGTAACTCTTGCGCTTGGCATATTCGTGCTCATCTCGCCTACGGTGATAGCGGGCGGATTTATGCGCGTTATCGGCGTGATACTCGCGCTGGCGGGCGCGGTAAGCTTTGTCAGCGGTTTCTCGGCGAGCCGTGCATATTCGCACCTAGAGGAGCTTGAGAAAGACATTCGCTACAAGAGCGGCAGGGGCAGGGACGACCGCGACACCCATGCCGAGGACAAAGCCAACGCCATCGATATAGACGTTGACGATTAAGACGATTAAAAATCACAGCAATATTAAAGGCGTTCTGCATTTTTCAGCAGAGCGCCTTGTTTTTTATGTATCAGATCTTTTCCATCACCGCGATAGCCGTGAAGTGCCAATGCCGCCGTCGATATGCTCGTTTGAAATGTCCATATTTCTCGCTCCCTATCTGAAGATCTCGTCGATGTGCTCGTCTATTAGACGCTGCGCTGCCGCTTTGTACTCTATCACCGTGGTGCGGCTGCCGCTCTCGCATTTGGTAGACATAGCTATGCCGTGCAGCCCTCCGCGCGGGGTAACGCGCAGCTCTCCGCCGCGGCGCTCCAGATACCCGCCCAGCAGCAGGTAAGCCTCTATTGCGTGGGCGGCAAGCTCGGGGGATAGCCCCAGCCGCGCCGCCTGCTCGGCGGAGATCTCGCTCAGCAGTTTCGGCGAGGAGTATCTTCTTTTAGCGGCTGCATTTTCGCCGTCGGACGATTTATCAGATCTGGACGATTTGCCCGTTTTATAAGCCTTAGACTTAGCCGAGGGTTTCTGACTTTTCCTGCGGCGGTCGAGCGCTGCCGCCGCGCCGTCGGTATCGGCTTGCGAGCGGTCAACGCCGTTTTCCTCCATCCAGCGGGCTATCTCAGCCGTAAAAGCCGCGCCGTAGCGCTCGGTCTTGCTCTTGCCCACGCCCGAGACCTGCATGAAGTCCTCATCGGTGGTCGGCAGCCGCCTGCACATATCGCGCAGCGTAGCGTCGGAGAAGATGATGTACGCGGGCACTTCCGCTTCCTCCGCGAGCTTGGCGCGAAGCTGACGCAGCAGGCTGAAAAGCTCGGGGCGCTCCGCCGTTTCCGCAGCCGCGCGGCGGGATACTGCCGAGATCTCGCTGCCCGCGGTCGAGCGCTTGAAGTTCATCGTGATATGCTCGCCCTCAAAAAGCACGCCCCGCGCCTTGTTGGTAAGTATCAGCGACTCAAAATCGCCGCGGCGCATATACCCCCGCCCGCAGAGTTCTTCTATTATCGCGCGTATCTTCAGCGCGGGCAGGTCGGCGGCTATGCCGTAGGTCGAGAGGTCATCTAGGTTGAATTGCTTTATGCGCTTTGTCCTAGCGCCGCGCAGTATCTCCGCCACCGCCGCCGCGTTCATCTGCAAATTCCTCTGCGCCAGCCTGTAAACGCAGGAGAGTATCTTCTGCGCCGCAAGGGTTACGTCCTCGCTCTCAAAGCCCGCCGCGCAGTTAGAGCATTTCGCGCACATAGTGCCCGATTTCTCGCCGAAGTAATTCAGTATGTAGTGCCGCAGGCAGTCCGCGCCGGTGCAGTAGCGCACCATGTCGTTCAGCCGCTTGTAATCGCGCTCTTTCAGCCGCCGCGCAGTTTCGTCGTCCAGCTCGGCGGCGTCGCCCGAATTTTCTATCAAAAAGCGGCAGGTCTGCACGTCTTTTCGCGCGAATAGCAGCGTGCAGACAGCCTCAGAGCCGTCGCGCCCCGCTCTGCCCGCCTCCTGATAATAGCTCTCGAGATTTTTCGGCATATTATAATGTATAACAAAGCTGACGTTTGATTTGTCGATGCCCATGCCGAAAGCGTTCGTAGCCGCCATTATCCGCACTCGGTCGTAGATGAAGTCGTCCTGATTTCGCCGCCGCTCCTCGTCGGAAAGTCCCGCGTGGTAGCGTGTGCAGGGCAGACCGTGCTCGTTTAGGTAGTCGCAGACTAGCTCGGTATTTTTTCGCGTACTGCAATACACTATGCCCGAGGCTTCGCCCGCCGCGCGTATCAGCCGCTCGGTCTCCGCCAGCTTGTCCTTCGGTTCGCTTACGGCGAAGTACAGGTTTTTTCTGTCGAAGCCCGTGGTGACGGAGTACGGGTCGCGCAGACCCAGCATATTTATTATGTCGCGCTTTACGGCGGCGGTCGCCGTGGCGGTGAATGCCGCTACTACGGGTCGGCGCGGCAGGCTTTCGCAAAACTCGCGTATTTTCAGATACGACGGGCGAAAATCCTGCCCCCACTGCGAAACGCAGTGCGCTTCGTCCACCGCGATAAGGCTTATGTTGGCGTTCTGCGCAAAATTTTTGAAAGAGGGCGAATCCAGCCGCTCTGGCGCTGCATATATTATCTTATAAGCCCCCTGCGCCGCCCGCGACATAGCCGTTTCGTACTGCGCGCGGGTGAGCGAGCTGTTTATGTAAGCGCACCCCACGCCCGACTGTATCAGCGAGTTTACCTGATCTTTCATCAGCGAGATAAGCGGGCTGATAACTATAGTGATGCCGCCCAGCATCAGCGCGGGAAGCTGGTAGCATACTGATTTTCCCGCGCCCGTGGGCATTATGCCTACCGCGTCGCGCCCGCTCAAAATGCTGTCCGCCAGCTCTTCCTGACCGCTGCGAAAGCTTTCGTGGCCGAAAAACTGTTTCAGCAGGCGGTATTTTTGTGCGTTCATCTCATTTTTATCATAAAACATATATTGCTCATGCTCCCTTTTCATCGTTAATATTATAGCATATACGAGTCGTTTTTTCAAGATTTGCGGCGCTTTAGAGAGTAAATGTCATAAAAAACGCCCAAATTTTTAAAAACTACTTGACATTTTGGCTGAAAAGTGAGATAATAAAAGAGGTATATTTTGAATGGCGGTATCACCGTTCAAGTATGAACTATGTAATATTACACATATGGAGGTTTTAGCAATGGCTAGAGTTTATAATTTCAGCGCGGGCCCGGCAGTGCTGCCCGAAGAAGTTCTTAAAGAAGCTGCTGAAGAAATGCTTGATTATAAGGGCACAGGTATGTCCGTAATGGAGATGAGCCACCGCTCAAAGGCTTTTGACGATATTATCAAAGAGGCAGAAAAAGATATTCGCGAGCTTATGAATATCCCTGATAATTATAAGGTAATGTTCTTACAGGGCGGCGCTTCGCAGCAGTTCGCAGCTGTACCTATGAACCTTATGAAGAATAAGAAAGCCGCTTACATAATCACAGGTCAGTGGGCTAAGAAAGCTTATCAGGAAGCGCAGAAGTACGGCGAGGCGGTAGCGGTAGCTTCCTCTGCGGATAAGACTTTCTCTTACATCCCCGATTGCTCAGACCTCGATATTCCCGAGGACGCAGACTACGTTTACATCTGCGAGAACAACACCATCTACGGCACTAAGTACAAGACCCTGCCGAATACTAAGGGCCACACTCTGGTAGCCGACGTTTCTTCCTGCTTCCTTTCTGAGCCGGTAGACGTTACCAAGTACGGCGTTATCTACGGCGGCGTTCAGAAAAACGTAGGCCCTGCGGGCGTAGTTATAGTTATCGCGCGCGAAGACCTCATCACCGACGACGTTCTTCCCGGAACTCCCACCATGCTGAAGTGGAAGACTCAGGCAGACGCTGACAGCCTTTACAACACTCCCCCCTGCTATGGCATCTACATCTGCGGCAAGGTGTTCAAGTGGATAAAGAAGATGGGCGGTCTGGAAGCTATGAAGGCTCATAACGAGAAAAAGGCTAAGATACTTTACGACTTCCTCGACCAGAGCAAGCTCTTTAAGGGCACGGTTGTTCCCAAGGACAGATCTCTTATGAACGTGCCTTTCGTAACAGGCGACGCCGAGCTTGATAAGAAATTCGTTGCCGAGGCTAAGGCTGCCGGCTTTGAGAACCCTCAAGGGCCACAGAACAGTAGGCGGCATGAGAGCTTCTATCTACAACGCTATGCCTATCGAGGGCGTAGAAAAGCTCGTAGAGTTCATGAAGAAATTTGAGGCTGAGAACGCTTAATTTTATATACTTACCGAAAGGAAGTTTTTTTACAATGTACGATATTTTAACTCTGAATAAGATCGCCGCCTGCGGCACTGATATTTTCGATAAGGCTGCTTACACCGTAAGCGACAACGCCGCCGACCCTACCGCTATAATGGTTCGCTCGGCTAAGATGCACGATATGCAGTTCGGCGAAAACCTGCTGGCCATCGCAAGAGCGGGCGCAGGCGTAAACAATATCCCCGTTGACAGATGCGCGGAAGAGGGCATTGTAGTATTCAACACCCCCGGCGCTAACTCAAACGCGGTAAAGGAGCTGGCTATATGCGCGCTGCTCCTCGCTTCGAGAAAGATAACTGAGGCTGCTGCATGGGCGGCATCGCTCAAGGGCACGCCCGACGCACCCAAGACGGTAGAGGGCGGCAAGAGCAAGTTCGCAGGCCCTGAGATCTACGGCAAGACCCTCGGCATCATCGGTCTGGGAGCTATCGGCGGAAAGATCGCGAACGCTGCGGTAGCGCTCGGCATGAAGGTAATAGGCTACGACCCCTACCTCTCGGTAAACGCAGCCCTGCACCTCGACCCCGCGGTAACTATCACCACCGACATCAACGATATTTACAAAGTATCCGACTACATTTCGATACACGTTCCTTACACCCCCGATACTAAGAACACCATCGACGCTGAGCAAATAGCTATGATGAAAGACGGCGTTCGCCTGATAAACCTTGCAAGAGGCGAGCTTATCAACAGCGCGGCAGTTATCAAGGCTATCGGCGAGGGCAAGGTAGCTAAGTACGTTACCGACTTTGCCGACGATGTTGTACTGGGCGAGGAGAACGTTATAGTTCTGCCGCACCTCGGCGCATCTACTCCCGAATCTGAGGACAACTGCGCTGTAATGGCAGCTCACGAGCTTATCGACTACATCGAAAAAGGCACTATCAGAAACAGCGTAAATTACCCGAACGCAGAGCTTGCAAAGACAGGCGACGAGCTGGTTTGCATCATGCACCGCAACGTTCCAGAGCTTATCGCGAAGATAACGGGCGTTTGTGCATCGACCGGCGCTAACATCGAAAATCTGGTAAACAAGTCGAAGAAAGAGTACGCTTACACCATGCTCGACATCACGGGCAAGGTAGACGCCGCGGCTATCGAAGCTATTGATGGCGTTATAAAGGTAAGAGTTCTCTAAGATATTCGAAAGAGGTCATTTCAATGGGAAAATTATTGATAATAGCGCTCTGCATAGCAGTTCCGATGGCGCTGGTACAGCTCATCTACCGCATTGCAGACCGCAAAGGCACGCGCACAGCGAAGCTTGCCGAAAAGCTGCCGTTTCTGAAAAACCACCGTTACGCGGTGCAGATAGGCGGGGCTATGGGCTTCATCGTGATATTCGGGATCATCGTGTGGATAACGAAGATACCCGCGGTGATATATTTTGCAGTGAGCGGCGCGGTGGTAGGCCTGATAAACGGCATGGCTACCACGCTTATGTACAACGATAATTAAGGCATTTACGACCTCTGCCGACCGGTTGACAAGTCAATCTCAAAAATTGAATACCATGTAAAAGACAAAGGAGTCTGCTAACACCGCAACGGGCGGGTAGCAGGCTCCTTTTTGGGTATTTTTGGGGGTTGAACCGTTCAACCAGTCGGCAGAGGACAGGTCACATATTCAGCGGCGGCTGTATATCGGGGTTGGTGATAACGCCTGTGAATGCCGTCATGAGGTCGTTCGTTTCGTACTCGTCGTCTGTGATGAGGCTTATGCTGCGCGGCGGTATCTCTTCTTTTATCTTTATGCGGAAGATCTTGCCCGCGCGTATGTCCTCCTCGGCAATGCGCTGCGGCACAAAGCCTATGCCAAGGCTGCTGCGCACCAGCGGAAGAACCTGACTTATCGAAGCAAGCTCAATATCGGGATTCATCATTATTCCGCGCTGGCGGAAAAGCTTGTTGAAAAAGTGGCGCGTGGTGCTGCCCTCTTCCAGCGTTATCAGCGAGTATTTGTTCAGCTCGGCAAGGGATAGCTCGCGGTCTTTCAGATAGCTGAATTCGCTGCCCGCTACCGCAATGTCCTGCAATTTGCAAAGCTCGGTGACGTTTAGCTCGTATGGCGAGGTAAAAGGCGTGGTGACCACCGCCATATCTACCACGTTAGTGTGCACAGCCTCTATCGTTTCGGGGGTGGACATATTGTCTATCTTCAAATGCACCGAGGGGTAGAGCGAGTGGAAAGCGCTGATGCGCGAGATAATGCGCTGCTGAAAAGCCGCGTCGCTCACCGCTAGGCGCAATACGCCGGAAGTTTCTTTCTGCATCAGCGAAAGCTCCTCCTCGGCGGAGAAGAAATGCTTGCAGGCTATCTTGACGTGCTTGTAAAGCTGCTGGCCCTCTGCCGTTAGCTCTACGCCCTTTTTCGAGCGGTTGAAAAGCTTGCATCCCAGCTCTTCCTCAAGATTTGCGATGCAGCGGCTGACGCTGGGCTGCGAGAGGTATAGCGCGTGGGCGGCGGAGGTTATGTTATTGAATTTTGCAACGTAAAAAAACACTTTGTAGTGCTCAAAATTTACATCGGACATATATTTATTATCCTTTCGGGATCGTATTTTCAGTTCCCTTTATTTTATCACAGTTTTCGCAAAATGTCAAATTTCTTTGGCGGAAAAATGTACAGAAACGCCTGATTTCACTGCAACCATGTGATATGTGATAAAATATGCGCGGTCAGCTTCTGCAAATTGTGAAAAACGACGGCTTAGCGCGAAGCATAGAAAAAGTGTATACTTACCATGCAAAATATGTATTTTACATATAAATAAAATTGTATTATAATAGTGTTTGTAAAGACCGGGCGCGCCGAAGAGCAAAAATATGTACTCGGCACGGCGAGTTTTATCGCATAAAATCAACGGAGATTTTATCCGAGCCTTTTTAGTGTTTCTGCAAGTTTGGGGCAGAGAAAATTCAAAAAAGGGTTCTCGGGCAATTTTTCGCAGTTGGTTTTATTTTTTTCACCTTGTTTTTATAAGGTGCGGTCACGACGCTTTTTTATGGGAGGTGAATCGCATGATTCTTTCGGCAAATATCCCTGCGGCTGCCGCTTCCGTCAGCTACTACGGCAACCATATCTCAGACGAGATAAATAAGCAGATAAGCTGCGACGTAGTTTTCCGCATACCCGTGCCTTTCGTTGACGGCGGCATACCGGTGTATGAATCTACCGTGGTAACGTGGTTCATAATGGCGGTGCTCGTGGTGCTCTCGATAATTCTTACAAGAAAGCTTTCAATAGTGCCCTCGCGCAAACAAATGCTGCTGGAAACTGCCGTTGGCTGGATACGCGATTTCTGTTACGACAACATGGGCAAAAACGGTATGCGCTATTTCCCCTACCTCGGCACGGTGCTTATCTACATAGGCTTCGCGAACGTGATAGGTCTGCTGGGAATGAAGCCGCCTACTAAGGATATGAGCGTTACCATAGCGCTCGCCCTAATGAGCATTATCCTCATCGAATACTCAAATATCCATCAGCACGGTATAAAAGGCTTCTTCAAGTCTTTTGTAAAGCCGCTGCCGTTGCTCGCGCCAATGAACGTGCTCGAGATCGGCATAAGGCCGCTTTCGCTATGTATGCGACTTTTCGGCAACGTTATGGCGGCATTCATCATAATGGAGCTTATTAAAATGGTATGCGCGGTAGTGCTGCCGCTGCCTTTCAGCTTCTATTTTGATATTTTCGACGGCTGCTTGCAGGCGTACATTTTCGTATTCCTCACCTCGCTCTTCATTCAGGAGTCGGTAGAGGACGACTAAAAGCTTATCAGTTTGTCAGACAACACTCGGCGCGCAGGCAAAGCGCCGCTGAAATAATAAGGAGATGTTTTTTATGAGCATAGCAATCGGAGCCGCTCTCGCGGTACTTACAGGTTTAGGCGCAGGTATAGGTATAGGCATGGCTACTTCGCACGCCTGCGACGCAATAGCAAGACAGCCTGAGGCTAAGCGCGATATAAACAAGGCGCTGCTGCTGGGCTGCGCGCTGGCAGAGGCTACCGCTATCTACGGTCTGCTGGTATCTATCCTTATCATCTTTGTAGCTAAGTGATTCTAAGCGATATTTAAGGCAGCACCGCACAACTACCGCCTAGCGGCTTTGCGCGGCATTGCCCTAGAGATAGTGAGATAATCTGAAAGGAAGTAATTTATTATGAGTATAGCAATCGGAGCCGCTCTCGCGGTACTTACAGGTCTGGGCGCAGGTATAGGCATAGGCATGGCTACTTCGCACGCCTGCGACGCAATAGCAAGACAGCCTGAGGCTAAGGGCGATATAAACAAGGCGCTGCTGCTGGGCTGCGCACTGGCAGAGGCTACCGCTATTTACGGTCTGCTGGTATCTATCCTTATCATCTTTGTGGCTAAGTAAACAAAACTGCTGACCACCCGCAAAGTAAGCCGCGGCGCAGCCCGCGGTAAGGAAAGGAATGATTCTTGAATGCTTAATATAGATCCCTGGGACATACTGTGGACTATCATAAACCTGCTCGTGCTCTACTGGCTGCTGAAAAAGTTTCTCTTCGGCCCCGTTACCGCCATTATGGACAGGCGCGCGAAGATGATACAGGACGACATCGACAGCGCTAAGGCTTCTAAAGAAGAGTCGGAGAATATGAAGAAGGAATATGAGGCGGATCTTAAAGCGGCGCACCAGCAGGCGGTGAAGATAACTACCGACGCCAAGCAGCGTGCAGAGCGCGAGTGCAGCGAGATGCTGGACGAGGCACGCCGCGACGCAGCCCGCATGAGGGCAGACGCCGAAAAGGATATAGAGTCGGAAAGAGCCAAGGCGATAGACGCCGCCAAGGACGAGATAGCGGGCCTTGCCGTAATGGCGGCTTCGCAGGTATTGGCGAAAAATATCGACGAGGAAAGCAACCGCCGCTACGCGGAAGAGCTTTTGTCTGAGGTAGGTGTTTCTGATGACTGATACCGCCGTAAAAAACTGCGCAAAGGTGCTGCTGGAGCTGGGCGTGCCCGAGGCAGACGCCGATAAAGCGCGCGGGGTATGGGATGAAAGCGAAGAGCTGAGGAAAGCGCTTTGCTGCCCCGCGGTAAAAAGAGAGGAAAAGCAGAGGGTAATAGACAAAGCTTTTCCCGAAAGTATGAAAAGTTATATAAAGGTAATGGAAAAATACGGGCACATAGCGCAGCTTTCTGAAATAGTAGAGCAGTACAAGCTGCTGAAGCTGGAGCAGAAGGAAGCCCTTTCGTGCACGCTTTACTGCGTGAGCGAGCCGAGCGCCGATATTCTCAGGCGCTATGAGCAGACGCTCATGAAAAAATACGGCGCAAGCTCCGTCGTTATCAAGGTCGTTATAAAACCCGAGCTTATCGGCGGCTGCATATTGCAGGTGGGCGATAAGGTATATGATAAGAGCGTGAAGAGCGCTGTGGCGGCTTTGCAGAGCGAATTATTACGGAGGTGATTTTTTTGAGCGGCAAGAATAACGATATTATTTCAATGCTCAAAAGCGAAATAACCAATTTCGACGCGAAAATGCAGGTATCTGAAACAGGTACCGTTATTACCATACATGACGGCATAGTAAACGTGTACGGTTTGAATAACGCTATGTACGGCGAGCTGATAGAGTTTGAAACAGGCGTAAAAGGAATAGTACAGAATGTAAACGAAAACTCGGTAGGCTGCGTACTGCTCGGCTCAGACCACAGCCTGCACGAAGGCTCTAAGGCTGTCAGAACCAAAAAGCGCGCGGGCGTGCCCGTCGGCGAAAACTTCATAGGCAGAGTAATAGACGCCCTCGGCGCGCCGATAGACGGCAAGGGCGAGATAAAAGAAGCGGACTACTACCCGTAGAGAGCGAAGCTCCCGGCGTTTGCGAGAGAAAATCGGTATCTGTACCTTTGCAGACAGGTATCCTCGCCATCGACTCTATGTTCCCGATAGGCAGAGGTCAGCGCGAGCTGATAATCGGCGACCGCCAGACGGGAAAGACCGCGATAGCTATCGACACTATACTGAACCAAAAGGGTCAGGATATGATATGTATATACGTTGCGATAGGTCAGAAGGCTTCTACCGTAGCTAAGGTAGTGAGCGACCTCAAGAAGCACGGCGCTATGGATTACACGATAGTCCTCGCTGCTATGGCTTCCGACCTCGCGCCTATACAGTGGATGGCGCCGTACTCCGGCACGGCTATGGCGGAGTACTTCATGCACCAGGGCAAAGACGTTCTGATAATCTACGACGACCTCTCGAAGCACGCCGTAGCTTACCGCGCTATGAGCCTGCTGCTCGAGCGTTCACCGGGACGTGAAGCTTACCCCGGCGACGTTTTCTATCTTCATTCCAGACTGCTCGAGCGCTCTTCGCGCCTTGACGACGAGCACGGCGGCGGCTCTATAACCGCGCTGCCTATTATCGAAACGCAGGCGGGCGACGTTTCCGCTTACATACCTACAAACGTAATATCCATCACCGATGGACAGATATTCCTAGAGTCGCGCCTTTTCAACGCGGGCGTAAGACCTGCGGTAAACGTAGGACTTTCAGTATCGCGTGTCGGCGGCGCAGCGCAGACCAAAGCCATGAAAAAAGTTTCGGGCACGCTGCGTATGGACCTCGCGCAGTACCGCGAGATGGAGGTATTTACCCAGTTCAGCTCTGATCTGGATAAGACCACTAAAGAAATGCTTGATTTCGGCGACAGGCTGATGGAGCTGCTGAAACAGCCGCTTTACCGCCCTCTGCCCCTGCACGAGCAGGTAATACTGCTCTGCATAGCAAACCACAAGCTTATGCTGGACGTTCCCATCGCAGATGTAAAGCAGTTCCGCCGCGACGTGATGTCGTATTTCGAGGCTAACTGCGCCGACATCATCGACGAGATAAACGAGAAAAAGGTACTTACCCCCGAGCTGGAGGATAAGATCGTAAACGCGGCAAAGGACTTTAAACAGGGCTGATGACCCGCCGCGCACGGAAAGGAATGTTTACAGGCTATGGCAAATATGCGAGAGATAAAAGAGCGTATAGGCAGTATAGGCGATATAATGAAGATCACCAACGCCATGTACCTCATTTCTTCGTCGAAGCTGAAAAGGGCGCGCGCCGCTCTTGACGCTACCGAGCCTTATTTTGAAAACCTGCAGTACAGCATACACCATATACTAAAGCACACGGGCGATTTCAAGCATCCGTTTTTCGATAACGGCAGGGATAAGCCCGAGGACGAAAAGATGTACGGATATGTGGTGGTAACAGGCGATAAAGGCTTGTGCGGAGCGTATAACCACAATATAGTAAAGCTGGCGGAGCAGGAGATAGCGAAGCATAAGAACACCTGCCTCTTCGTGATAGGCTCTATGGGCAGAGCGTACTTTGAAGCGCGCGGAATGAACGTAGATACCGAATTTCTCTACACCGCGCAAGACCCCGCTATGTACCGCGCACGCCGCATACAGGAAACTATTACAGATATGTTCCTGAAAAAAAAAGGATCGACGAGATACACGTTATATACACCAAGCTGGAAAAGTCGCAGGAGATACCGCAGATGCTTAAGCTTTTCCCGCTGGAGAGAGAGCATTTTGAAGAGCGCAGGGTGGCTGACGAGATGCGCCACTCTACCGCGGTATTCGAGCCTTCTCCCGAAGCCGTTATGGATAATCTTGTGCCGAACTACGTAAAAGGCTTGATATTCGGCATACTCACCGAGGCGTTTTGCAGCGAGCAGAACGCGCGAATGACGGCTATGGATTCCGCTACGGGCAGCGCACGCGACATGATAGCCGAGCTGACGCTCGATTACAACAGGGCGCGTCAGGCGGCTATAACTCAGGAGATAACTGAGATAGCAAGCGGTGCGCGAAGCCAGAAAAACAAGTGAACACATAAGGAACGGTGATATAAAAAATGGAAAAGGGTAAGATTTTGCAGGTGCTCGGCGCCGTTATCGACGTAGAGTTCCCCTCGGGCGATCTGCCGATGATAAAAGACGCGCTTACCGTAGAGCTTGACGGCAAGACCAAGGTGATGGAAGTTGCTCAGCACATGGGCAACAACGTAGTGCGCGCCATAATGCTCGCCGCCAGCGACGGACTTAGCAAAGGCATGGAAGTTACGGCTACCGGCTCTTGCATAAAAGTTCCCGTAGGTACCTGCACGCTGGGCAGAATGTTCAACGTGCTGGGCGAAGCGATAGACGGCAAGGGTCAGCCGCAGGCGGAAACTAAGTGGGAGATACACCGCGAGCCGCCTAAATTTGAAGACCAAAGCCCCGTAGTAGAGATACTGGAAACGGGCATAAAAGTAATAGACCTGCTCGCGCCTTACGCTAAGGGCGGTAAGATAGGCCTTTTCGGCGGCGCAGGCGTAGGCAAAACAGTACTTATACAGGAGCTTATCAGAAACGTAGCTACCGAGCACGGCGGATATTCGATATTCACCGGCGTAGGCGAGCGCTCGCGCGAGGGCAACGACCTTTGGCACGAAATGACCGACTCGGGCGTTATCAGCAAGACGGCGCTGGTCTTCGGACAGATGAACGAGCCGCCCGGATCGAGAATGAGAGTAGCGCAGACGGGTCTGACTATGGCGGAGTATTTCCGCGATGTTGAGCACCAGAACGTACTGCTCTTTATAGACAATATATTCAGATATGTACAGGCAGGCTCTGAGGTATCAGCGCTGCTGGGAAGAATGCCTTCGGCAGTTGGCTACCAGCCTACGCTGGCTAACGAGATGGGCGAGCTGCAGGAAAGAATAACATCTACCAAAAACGGCTCTATCACCTCGGTACAGGCAGTATACGTCCCCGCCGACGACCTTACCGACCCCGCGCCCGCCATCACGTTCACCCACCTCGACGCTACTACCGTACTTTCGAGAAAGATAGTAGAGCAGGGCATTTACCCCGCGGTAGACCCGCTGGAATCGACCTCGAGGATACTAGAGCCTGACGTGGTAGGCGAAGAGCACTACCGCATCGCCCGCAAGACGCAGGAAGTTCTCCAGAAGTACAAAGAGCTGCAGGACATCATCGCGATACTGGGTATGGAAGAGCTTGACGAAGCGGATAAAAAGACAGTTATGCGCGCGAGAAAGATACAGAAGTTCCTCTCGCAGCCTTTCCATGTAGCGGAAACATTCACGGGCGTTCCCGGAAAATATGTGCCGCTGAAAGAAACTCTGCGCGGCTTTAAGGCGATACTCGACGGCGATATGGACGAGTACCCCGAAGCGGCTTTCCACAACGTAGGCACTATCGACGACGTGATAGAAAAGGCGAAGAAGCTGGAGGAGGAATAAGCTATGGCTAAAACCTTCAAGCTGGATATACTTGCCTGCGACAAATACTTTTTCAGCGGCGACTGCGAGGAGGTAATTTTCCCCTCCATCGACGGCAGCCGCGGAGTAATGGCGGGGCACGAGCCTATGATATGCTGCCTTTCGGCGGGCGAGATACAGTACCGCTGCGACGGCGAATGGCACCGCGCGATAGTTTCCGAGGGCTTTCTTGAAGTAATGCCCAACTTTGTAAAGATGTTCGCCGATACGGTAGAGCGTCCCGAAGATATAGACATCAAGCGTGCCGAGGCGGCTAAGGCGAGAGCCGAAGAGCGCCTGCGCCAGCAGCTTTCCACCAAGCAGTATTACCACACCAAGGCTGCGCTAAACCGCGCCATGGCAAGAATAAAAGCTGCGGGCAAGCACTAACTTCATACACACGATTAGCCGTCTGCGCTGCGCGGGCGGCTTTTTTGTACGAGTAAAAGTTGACAAGAGCGCACTTTGTGTGTTATAATAAAAGAGAGTTTACACTGATCTATGAAAAAGAAAGAAGGAACGGCATCATGCACATTTTAAAGAAAGTGATTGCGGCAGTGGCGGCGGCGGCTTTTGCGGCTTCGGCTATCACGGGCTGCCACGATAAAAATATGCCCGAGCGCACCAAAAAGGAGTTCGATAAGGCGACCGCGAGTGGCGAGAGCGTTACTCAGCTTGGCAGCTTTACCATAACTCTTTACCCCGATGACGCGCCGATAACTTGCGAGAATTTTGAAAAACTGGTGAAAGAAGGATTTTACGATGGTCTGACTTTTCACCGTGTGGTAGACGATTTCATGGCACAGGGCGGCGACCCCAACGGCGACGGTACGGGCGGCGCTGAAGAAACTATAAAGGGCGAATTTTCGTCCAACGGCGTGGAAAACCCGCTGAAACATAAGCGCGGCACGGTATCTATGGCACGTTCGCAGGATCCGGACAGCGCTTCTTCGCAGTTTTTCATCTGCTATACTGACGACTGCTCGTTCCTCGACGGCGATTACGCGGCTTTCGGCGAAGTCACCGAGGGTATGGAAACTGTTGACAAATTTCTCAGCGTAGACCGCGTTACAGGCTCTGACAACGCTGTTTCAAAGCCGCTGACGCCCATCACGATAAGCAAAGCGCAGATGATAGACGACGACAGCGAGGGCAACCCCCGCGCGCAGTTTGACATAACACTGGGCTAAATTTGCGGCAATACAGCGGCGGTCAGGCTACCGCCGCATTTTTTACTGACGAACAGATGAACATAGGTGTAAAAATATGAATGATTTGAACGTAAATGAACTTGAGCAGAGCGCTGTCCGCGCGCTGGCTGTGGGCTGCGGATATAATATATTCGTCTGCGACTCGGTAGATTCTACCAACAACGAGCTGAAACGCTGGGCAGCGAAAGGCTCTGAGGGCGGCTGCGTGCTCATGGCGCGCGAGCAGACGGCGGGCAAAGGCAGGCTCGGCCGCAGCTTTTTCAGTCCCCGAAAGGGCTTGTACTACTCGCTGCTGCTGCGCCCGAACACTCCGCCCGAGGAAACGCTGTACTTCACAACGGCGGCGGCGGTGGCTGTCTGCCGCGCGATAGAAGCCGCAAGCGGCAGGCAGGCGCAGATAAAATGGGTGAACGACGTTTACCTCGGCGAGCGCAAGGTCTGCGGCATACTTACCGAAAGCTCGCTTTCGGGCGGCTTGACCGAGTGGGCGATAATCGGCATAGGCATAAACATCACCCCGCCGAAGGGCGGCTTTCCTGATGAGATAGCCGGCCGCGCCTGCGCGATCTTCGATAACGAGGAGGACTGCCCCGCGGGCTTTGCGAACCTGCTGGCTGCGCGGCTGAGCTGCGAGCTGGAAAAGGCGCTGAGCGAGCCGCGCGCGGAAAACATAGCCGAGTACCGCCGCAGATCTTTCATAGTCGGCAGAGATATTACGGCGGTGGACGGCGGAAGAGAGCGCCGCTGCCGCGTGCTGAGCATCGACGACAAGGCGGAACTTGAAGTGCGCTACGAAAACGGCGAGTTGGGCAGGCTCTATTCGGGCGAGATAAGCGTGAAGCTGTGAGCGGTGCGCTTGACAGAGCGGCGCTGGCGCGTGCTTTTGCCGAGATAGGCGTGCGGCGCGCCGCCTGTAAAAGCGTGGTACACTATTCAAGATATGCCGTATCAAAAAGGCTTGATACGCGATGGACATATCGGAAATTGTAAATATATGTATTTCAACATTGGCGAGGTGGTCGCGATTTACAGAAATGAGCTGGAAAAGCGCCCTTTCGAGCTGTATGGACTTACAAAGGAGTAAAACAATGCCTGAAAATATGCTGGAAATTGGAAAAATAACCTCTGTCTTTGGTATAAAAGGCGAGGTAAAGGTGCAGCCTTGGTGCGATTCGCCCGAGCTGCTCTGCGAATTTGAAACGCTTTACTGGAAAAGCGGCACGCCTGTAAACATCGAGCGGGCGCGCGTGCAGAAAAATATGGCGATACTGAAAATAGAGGGCGTTGACGACGCGAACGAGGCTCAGAAGCTGCGCAACCATGTGCTGTATATGGATCGCGCAGACGTGGAGCTTGAAGAGGGCAGCTACTTCATCGCCGACCTGATAGGGCTGGAAGTTTACGATTCGGCGAGCGGCGAGCGCTACGGCAAGCTGACCGACGTTACCGAAACGGGCGCGAACGACGTTTACCACATTACCGCCGAGGACGGCAGAGAGCTGCTCATACCCGCGATACCGCAGGTGATAGACAGTATAGATCTGGAAGAAAAGGTAATGAAGATAACCCCGCTCGATGGGCTTTTCGACATATAAAAAGGAGCATGACGGAGTATGAGATTTGATATAGCAACGCTTTTTCCCGACTTTATGGAAAACGCGCTGAACGAAAGCGTGATAGGGCGGGCGCGCAAGAAAGGGCTTTTTGAGGCGCACTGCCACAATATCCGCGACTACACGCTGGATAAGCACCGCCGCGTGGACGACACCCCTTACAGCGAGCGGCAGGGAATGTTGATGCAGGCGCAGCCGATATACGATTGCTGGAAAGCGGTCTGCGGCGAGCGCAAGCCGCACGTCATATATATGTCGCCGCAGGGGGCAACGCTTACGCAGAAAAAGTCGCTGGAGCTGGCGCAGATGTCTGACATTTTTATACTTTGCGGGCATTATGAGGGAGTAGATCAGCGCGTTTTGGATAAAATAGTAGACGAAGAGATCTCGATAGGCGATTATGTTGTGAGCGGCGGCGAGCTGCCCGCGCTGGTGCTGGTGGATTCGGTAGTGCGCGTGCTAGACGGCGTGCTCTCACAGCCCGACTGCTACGAGGACGAGAGCCATTTCAACGGTCTGCTGGAGTATCCGCAGTACACCCGCCCCGAGGTGTGGGAGGGCGAGGCCGTGCCGCCCGTGCTGCTTTCAGGTCACCATGCCAATATCATGAAATGGCGGCACGAGCAGTCGCTGCTGAATACGGCAAAAAAACGCCCCGAAATGCTGGACAAGTACCCGCTGACAAAAGACGATTTAGACATACTGCACAAAGAATTTGCATAAAATTTGAAAGAAAATGTATAAATGGCTTTTGCGGACGAGCAAGTGTAAACTTTTTATAAACACGTTAACACAAATTCTAAAGATATTTGGCAAGTGTGCACAAGTAAAACGGCTTTTGCAAGAATGTGTTTTGTTAAAACAACAGAATTTTTTTGAAACGGACAGCTTTGTGGAAATTTCGTGTTGACGAAGTGGAAAGTTTAGGGTATAATAGTTAGTAGCAACTGAGAAAAGGCAGTGGGTCGGGCAGACCCAAAAGCCGGTGCGGTGCGCGGGCACTGCATTAAGTTACGCGAAAAAATGGCAATTTGAATTATGAATGGAGAGGTTTATTATGTACGTTAAAGACGTAGTTGTTCAGAACCAGGTTGGACTTCACGCGCGCCCTGCAACATTTTTTATCCAGAAGGCTAACGAGTTCAAGTCTTCCATCTGGATCGAGAAAGAGGACAGAAGAGTAAACGCTAAGAGCTTGCTCGGCATCCTTTCGCTCGGTATCGTAGGCGGCACTTCTATCAGAATTATTGCTGACGGTGCTGACGAGCAGGCGGCTGTTGAGGGTCTGGTAGATCTCGTAGACAGCGGTTTTTCTGAGGAAGCTAGATAATTCAATAAATAGATAAAGCCCGAGGCGAAAAAGCTTCGGGCTTTTTTTGCTACCTTTTTTGCAGTCAGATGATATGATGCTCGGCGGTCAATTATTTATCATCTTCGGCGGTCGGCTGATCAGCTGCTGCCTCGCGGTATTTCTCAAGCACCGCGCCCTCGAGCGTCTTGCGCATCTCGCCGTTTATCGGGTGGACAATATCGCGGTAAACGCCGCCCTCGTCAAGCCTGCTGGGCATAGCTACAAAAAATCTGCTGCCGCCCTCTATCACCTTTATATCATGCACGGCGAGCAGCCCCTCAAAAGTAACGCTCACCACCGCGCGCAGCCTGCCGCTGTAAGCCAGCCGCCGTATCTTCACCTCGGTTATCTCCATATCTCAGCACCTCCATAAAAAAGTTTGACGATTTGCTGAAAATTATGCAAAAAGGTCTTTATTTTTTTCGCCGAATGTAGTATAATAAATATAATAGTATATTCACAAAAATCAGCACATAAAGGAGATAATCGCTATGCTAACGCTAGACGAGCTGAAAACGAAAAAACATCTGCATTTTATCGGTATAGGCGGTTCGGGTATGTACCCCCCCTCGCCCAGATACTTCATTCGCAGGGCTACTTTATCACAGGCTCTGATAATAACGAAACTGAAACGCTTCAGGCGGTGCGCAATATGGGTATAGAGGTGCACATGGGTCAGCGCGCGGAAAATATCGAGGGCGCAGACCTTATAGTATACACCGCCGCTATCCTGCCCGATAACCCCGAGCTTGTGGCTGCCCGCGCGAGCGGCGCCGAGGTGGTAGAGCGCAGCGAGATGCTGGGGCTCATCACCGCACTTTTCGATAACGCTGTATGCATCTCGGGCACTCACGGCAAAACTACGGCAAGCTCTATGCTTACCCAGATATTCCTCGAGGAGGGCACAGATATTTCCTGCGTTATCGGCGGTAAGCTGCCCGCTATCGGCGGTTCGGGCAGATTTGGCAAGAGCGAGAACATGGTCTGCGAGGCGTGCGAATTTCTCGACCATTTCTTAAAGCTTTACCCCGATACGGCAGTTATACTGAATGTTGACGCCGACCATCTTGACTATTTCGGCACGCTGGAGAACATCATAAAGTCCTTCCGCAAATTCGCCGAAATGGCTACCCGCTGCGTTATCTATAACGGCGACGACGATAACACCTGCCGCGCGGTAGAGGGCGTGGATAAGCCTAAGATAACCTTCGGCTTCGGCCGCGGCAATGATTACAGCGCCGAGATAACGGGCGTAAAGGGCATGAAGACCTCTTTCAAGCTATACCACAAGGGCGAATATGTGCGCGATATGGCGATATTTGTGCCCGGCAAACACAACGTGCTCAACGCTTTGGCGGCTACGGCTGCGGCGCGCAGCGCGGGCGTATCGTATGACGGCATAGAAAAGGGATTGAACGTTTTCCGCGGCGCGAAAAGGCGATTTGAGCAGCTTGGCGAAGAGCGCGGCATAACCGTGGTGGACGACTACGCGCACCACCCTACCGAGATAGCTTCTACTCTGCGCGCGGCGAAATCGCTTGATTTCAGAAAAGTATGGGCGGTTTTCCAGCCTTTTACCTACTCGCGCACCGAGATACTGATGGACGAATTCGTTCAGGCGCTCGAGATAGCCGACACCGCTATAATCACGGATATAATGGGCAGCCGCGAGAAGAATACTCACGGTATCTACGCCGAGCAGCTTGCGCAGAAGATACCCGGCGCGGTATGGTTTGAAACAGACCACGAGCTTGTGGATAAGCAGACCGCCGAGCAGAAAGAGTACAATTTCGGGCAGGTGACCGACTACCTGCTTGAGCACGCGCAGTCAGGCGACCTCGTGATAACCATGGGCTGCGGCGACGCTTACAAGGCGGCGAAAATGCTGCTGAAAAAGCTGAAAGATAAGGACTAGACCAACAGGCGGCAGACCGCCGAAAGGGAGATGAGCATATGGAACTTACCGAAAACGAACGCAAGACCTACGAATATGTCCGCGACTGCCTGCAAGGCGAGGGCTATCCCCCCTCGGTACGCGAGATATGCGCATACTGCGGCTTCAGATCTACCTCTACTGCCCACCGCGCTTTGAAATCGCTGACGGAAAAGGGGCTTATAGAAAAGCAGGATAATCTCAACCGCGCTATACGGCTGGCAGGCTCGCCGACTATGAAAGTTCCGCTGGTGGGTACAGTTACCGCGGGTCAGCCGATAACGGCTATCCAAGAAATAACGGACTATATAGACTTCAATCCCTCGCGCCATTACGACGAGCAGCTTTTTGCGCTGAAAGTGCGCGGCGATTCTATGATAAACGCTGCGATACTCGACGGCGATATTGTTATAGCCGAGCAGACCCCCGTGGTGGATAACGGCGAGATAGCCGTGGTGCTGGTAGACGGCGACTCGGCCACGGTGAAGCGCTTTTATAAGGAAAACGGCCACTACCGCTTACAGCCCGAGAACGACTTTATGGAGCCGATAATTACAGATAACGCGGCGATACTCGGCAGAGTGGTGGCGGTAGTAAGATACTTGTGAGATACATATAAAGATATTTTTGGAAAGATGAAAGAGAGAACATCATGAGCAACAGATTTTGTACAGGCTGCGGCGCGCCGCTCACGCCTGATATGAAGATATGTCCGCGGTGCGGCAAGGTGACGGCTGTAAGCGCGCGCCCGCGCCCTCAGCAGAGAGCGCCCAGACCTCAGCAGCCGGTCAGGAACGTGCGCACTGTTCGCACGGGGCAGACGGTTCAGAATGGGCAAACCGTTCGCAATAGTCAGCCGCAGGCAAGACGCCCGCAGACAGCGCCTCAGCGCAGACCTGCGCCCATGCCACGACCGTCGCCTGCACCCGAAAGGCGGGAGCGCGCGCCGAAAAAGCGCAGCAAAAAGGCAAGGCTGATATTCCACGCGGCAACGGCGGCAGTAGTGCTGGTGGGGCTGTATTTCGCGATATTTTTTCGTGCAGATATTCCGCGTGAAAATATCTACCTACGATTTCAAGACGGAGATAAAGCTGGAAAGCTCAAACTACGGGCAGGCTATGGAAAGCTATTTTGAATCGGGAAAATGGAGCGTGAACCCGCTGACGGGCACCTGCACATACACGGGCACTACCAAGCACGGCGACGAATACGAGATAGTATACACCGCGCGGCTGAAAGTAGACGTGAAAAATATCTCGATAAACGGAAAAGACGTGCGCGCCGACAGGATAGAGAGCACGCTTATGGGAATGTTTATTTAAGGCAACACCGCACAACTACCGCCTAGCGGCTTTGTGCACATCTTGCTTGCGTTTTTGCGAAGCCAAAACAATTTTCCGTCATATCACCCAAAACCTCCTAGCTTAACGCGAGTTAAGCGTCGTCGGCTTTAGGCAATCTGACGAAAAATCTGACGACGCAATCTGCACACAATAGTTGTGCGGTATTGCCTTAAAAACAGAAGAAATGGAAAGGGAAAATAAATGGGGAAGGAAAAGGATATAGAAAAAAGCAAAAATAAATATCCGCTGCGGCGAAAGCTGAAACATCTGCTCATCTACATCGCCACACAGCGCACTGTCGTGATACTTATGCTGGTGGCGCAGTTAATGGTGCTCGGATATATACTTTTCGGTATAGAGCGGCACTCGGCACTGGTGCAGTTCGCATTTCAGATAGTTGCGGCGGCTACGGCGGTCTACATCATAAACAGGGATACCGAATCGGAATTTAAGATAGGCTGGCTGGTGCCGCTGGTGGCTTTTCCGCTATTCACCGTGGCGATATATTTTATACTCTCAAACCAGTACGGCACGCGCATGATACGCAAAATGCACGCGAAAAAGTGCGAGAGCACAAAGCCCTACCTGCAGCAGGATAAAGCCCTGCTGGAGGAGCTGCGCGCGCAGGACGAGGACGTTTACCACTACGTCTGCTACATGAAAGACTACGCAGGCTACCCTATGCAGAAAAATTCTGAGGTGACGTATTTCCGCTCGGGCGAGGAGAAATTTGAAGTGGTAAAAGAACAGCTCAAAAAAGCCCGCCACTACATCTTTATAGAAATGTTCATAGTAGACCAAGGCAGTATGTGGGACGAGATACTGGATATACTGCGCCAAAAGGTCGCCGAGGGGGTAGAGGTGCGCTTTATCTACGACGGCTTAGGCTCGCAGCACCTGCTTCCTTTCAACTACCACAAAAAGCTCACCGAATGGGGCATACAGACGCGCGTTTTTCAGCCATTTATCGCCATGCTCTCCTCTACGCAGAATAACCGCGACCACCGCAAGATAATCGTTATAGACGGACACACGGGCTTCACGGGCGGCGACAATATAGCGGACGAATATGTAAACCGCATAGTGCGCTTCGGCTACTGGAAAGACACGGGCGTGATGCTGCGCGGGGACGCTGTTTGGAACTTGACGATGATGTTTTTGCAGATGTGGGAGGTAATATCGCCGCGGGAAAAGCCCGCCGATTACGACAGATACCGCCCCTACCTGCACCGCGTGGAAAACGTGGTTTCCGACGGATATGTGCTTGCATACGGCGATTCGCCGCTTGACGACGAGGCAGTAGGCGAGCTGAGCTACCTGCATATACTGAGCACCTCGAAGAAGTATTGCTACATCACCACGCCGTACCTTATACTGAACGAAATGCTCTCCTCCTCGCTGATATACAAGGCGAAGAGCGGGGTAGACGTAAGGATAATCGTGCCGGGGATACCCGATAAATGGTATGTAAAAGTGATGGGCGAGAGCTACTTTGAAGACCTGATAAAATCGGGCGTGAAGATATATGAGTTTGACGGATTTATACACGCTAAGACGTTCGTTTCGGACGATGAGAAAGCGGCTGTCGGCACGATAAACTTAGATTATAGAAGTTTGTATCTGCATTTTGAAAATTCATGCTATATGTATAAATGCAGCGCCGTGGCAGACGTCAAGGCAGATTTTGAATATATGGTGGGGAATAAGTGCAGGCAGGTAACGCTGGAAGATTGCAGGAATAGACCGAGAAGCAGGAGGCTGATGGCAGGACTCTTGAAAATCTTAGAGCCAATGCTGTAAAGGAGTAGTTCTAATCAAAGTAAAAGCCGCGGCAGAAAAGTAATAGTTCGCTCAACAGCATAGCGTGAATTTAAGAAAAGCGCGTGCTCAAGCGGCGCGTGGAAAGTCGGCTTCGCCAAGTTTCCTAGAAGTTGTCTTCGACAACTTCCCACAAAGAGAACCCTCGCAACGTGGCTAAAAATTAAAAAGCGCGGGATGCAACGACGCGTGGAAAGTCGGCGAAGCCGAATTTCCTGCCGTTGCCGAGGGGGTCGAGGGGGGCGAGAAGCCCCAATCGTCGCCGTCCGCAGACGGCGAAATCCCCCAATCCGAAGGGAGCTCCGAAAAAGGTGAATTTTAAAACAGTCCGGTGGACTGTTTTAAAAGAGGAAAATCCCTGCGATAGAGGGATTTTCCTAGTATGTCGCCCGTAGACAACCCCCTTCAAGGGCGCACGCCCTTGAACGAACAAAAGCAATAGCCCCAACAAGTAATACCACAAACCAAAAAAGCGCATAGCTGCCCCCAAAAACAGCCATGCGCTTAATTTATGCACATAGAAAAAAGATGTAAAAAGAAAATTCACCCCGCCGAAGCGATCTTCTTTATCTTGTTGATGTTCTCGACGATCGCGTCAAGCTCGCCGTTTATGCGCTCCATCTCTATGCGCTCCTGCTCGTCGATAACGCCGTCTTTCATTATGTCGATGAGCTGCTCGGAAATGTCCTCCATATCCTGCGCCGAACCCAGAAAACGCAAAACTATCCGCTCTAAACGCTCTTCCTCTATATCCTTGCTCGTCTTTGCGTTTTTCAGCAGAAAATCTATCGAAACGCCGTAAAGCTCGCTTATCTGTACCAGCTTCTCTATCTCGGGATACGTCGCGCCAGACTCCCACTTCGATACCGTTTGCCTGCTGACTTCCAGCTTGTCCGCTAAGTCCTCCTGCGTCAGATTATTTTTCTGCCGCAGATAAAGCATCTTTCCTCCAAAGATCGTGTTCATATTCTTTCACCTCGGTAAAATTATATCATAAAGGCACACGAAAATCAATCGGCAAATTGCCCTATAAACGCCGCTCCTATTTGACAAAACAGTCGCGCTGTGATATAATTATCCAAAGGACTTTTCTAAGATAGAGGTGCATTTGTTTGAAAGGATACAGAATAACTTTTATACGTCACGGCTTTACTCAGGGCAACGTTGACGGAAAATATATCGGCACTACCGACCTGCCGCTCGCAAAAGAGGGCGCGGAACAGCTTTACGATATAGCTGAAAAAGCCGACTATCCCTCGTTTCAGAAAATTTATATCTCGCCGCTGAAACGCTGCCTGCAAACAGCGTATATCTTAGCGCCGAACTGCTATATGGTGGAAATGCCGCAGCTGCGCGAGATGGACTTCGGCGAATTTGAGGGCAAGACCCCCGACGAGCTGAAAGACCGCGAGGATTATAAAAAATTCTTAGAGGGCGGGCTGGATAATCCCCCTCCCGGCGGCGAATCGGTGCGCGAGGTGGTCGGCAGATGCTACGACGCGCTCAGCGTAATCATCGGCGATATGATGGAAGAGGGCTTGACGAACTGCGCCGTTATCACCCACAGCGGCATAATCATGAATATGCTCGCCTGCTTCGGGCTGCCAAAGCGCCGCGCGATAGAGTACGCCTGCGGCTTCGGCGAGGGCTTTGAAGTAATGGTGTCCGCCTCGATGTGGCAGCGCTCGGGCGCTTTTGAGATAATCGACACTTTCCCGCACAGCGAAGAGCCTTTTGAGGACGACTATGCTGACGATAGTGATGATGGTGAACACGATCATGCTGATGAAGATGAGCATGACTGCGATTGCGGCTGTCATCACGAGCACGAGCAAGGATAAGGACAAAAATTACCGCTATAAAAGGGGGAGGGCAGAGAAATTGACCAGTAAGCAGATAAAGAGGGCGGCGGCTTCGCAGCTGCGGCAGAACTTTGAGGGAATATCTATGGCGGTGCTGAACCAGTTCGCGCTGATAACCTTTATGCTGCTGATAGAGGCGCTGATATATATAACGTCAGAGCTTTCGGACATCGACTACCGTCCGCTACAGCTAAGCTACTACCGCGAGTCGCGCGTGCGGATATTTACGATGTGCGGGCGAATGCTGGGGTATTTGTTTTTAAACAGCGTTTTGGTGTATATACAGCGGCGGCGGTTCATAAACACTGGCGAGGACGGCGGCGTGGTAGAGCGCTACATCGCGATGCATCCGAAGCGGATAATGCTGCCGGGCGTTAAGCTTTCGATACAGCTGTTTTTTTACAAGATACTGGTGCTCTCGCCGATCTCGGTAGGCATATACGGCGTGCTGCATTTCAGCAGCAAAGAGGTCGTGAGCAGCATCAGCTTATTCGGCATGGTCTGCTTCATGCTTTCGATAGGTTTTTCGATAGTATGGCTGGGGGTATGCATACATTATTTCATGTCGCTTTCGCTGGTGCCGTTTATCAGCCAGCTCAATCCGCGCGCGAACTTTTTCGACGCGTGCGACCTTTCGGTAAAGCTGATGGAGTCGAAGCACATGAGGCTCGTCTCTTTTTACATATCATGGCTGCCGTGGCTGCCGCTGGCGGTGCTGATATATCCTTTGATATTCATTTACCCGTACTACTCAGCGGCGCACGTTATACTTGCGCGGGAGATCATGGGCGACTACTGGCAGGACAAGCTGCCTGCTATGGCTCGGCGGTGGCAGAAAAATCTTTACTAAACTTTATGCTTTTTTATGGGCGCATGGCTATCTGTTCGGTGGCTATGCGCTTTTTGTTTGGGGATATTGATTGTTGGGGCTATTACTTTTGTTCGTTCAAGGGCGTGCGCCCTTGAAGGGTTTTGTCTACGGGCGACGGACTAGGAAAATCCCTCTATCGCAGGGATTTTCCTCTTGTATAACAGTCCACAGGAGTGTTATTGGAAATCGGCAAAGCCGACTTTCCCATTCACCTTTTTCGGAGCTCCCTTCGGTATGGGGATTTCGCCGTCTGCGGACGGCGACGATTGGGGCTTCTCGCCCCCCTCGACCCCCTCGGCAACGGCTGGCGCGTCGTTGCATCCCGCGCTTTTTATCTTCACGCCTTACTGTTGAGCGTGCTCGGCGTTTCTGCCGCGTTTTTTACTTCGTGTGGGAATGCTTTTTTAAAACAAAAAGGGAAGCCGTCCGTTAGACAACTTCCCTTGATTTTATTCTTTATTCATGATGCGAATTTTCCTCAGCGTCAGCCGAATATCCGCCGCAATTATAAAACAGCTCGCGTATCGCCAGCGCACAGCCGCTCAGGAAATGGTGCTTATCCTCGATGCAGGAAAGCGTTACGCTGTCTGCTACCGCCTCGCCGCCTATCTCTGCGATCGTCTTTTTCAGTCTTTCAAAGTCCAGCGGCGTGCCCGGCGCGCTGAATCCGAACTTATGCAGCACTATCTTCTGCGGGTTCGTCGAAAAATACAGGTTGTTTATCAGCACCGCCATCAGCATGAACACGTTGTCGATGACCTCGGTAACGCCTGCGTCGCGCTTGCCGTAAGCCGCGCCGATCAGCTCGCGCGTTATCGCGCTCGGCTCGCCTTTCGCCGCCTGCCAGAGGAACGGCGTCTGCTCTTTCGAGAAATTCCGCTTTATCTTTTTCAGCACCGCCGCAGGCGCGATCTCGTTCTCCACGCAGCCGCGTCTGCCGCATTCGCAAACTTTCTCCGAGCGCGGGTCGATTATCATTTTGTTTACAAAATTTGTACGGTTATCGTAAGCGACTATCGGCTCGTTTAAGTTGGTGAAAACGAAATTCAGGCTTTTGCCGTACTGCAAAAACGCTATGTTCCTGCGGTTCGGGCCGCTGTTTTTGCGGAAGTCGATGTTCGCCATAGCCGTGCCTTTTACCGAGTTGTCGAATACCATCGGCAGGCTGGTGTAGCTGCTCATAAAGCGCTGCAGGCGGCTGAAATCGGGCTTTCCGCCCGTAGTCGCTATGTCTATCCGCTGGTACATCGAGGGGTAGATGGCGAAGCCTATGCCCAGCAGCGAGCTTTGGTCTAGGCAGTTATCGCTGAGCACCTCATTCATCGACTTTACAAAAAATGAGTATATCGTCTTTTTATCTGTAAGTTCGCTTATTTTTAGGTTGCGCTTATCGAGCACGTCGCCCGAAAGGGTGGATAAGCCTACGCTTACCAGATTTTCCTCTACTGTCATTCCCAGTGCGAATTTGTAATGGTTGTTTATGTCGATAAGTATTTTCTTTCTGCCGCGGGGAGCTTTTTCGCTGATGTGCTTGTACTCGCCTATCTCTGCGATTATGCCCTGATCTATCATTTCGTTAGTGATTATCGTTACTGCCGCGCGCGTAAGCTCCAGTGCCGCCGCTATGTCGATCCTAGAGGTCGGGCCCCTCTGTTTTAATATTTTAAGCACCTGCATTCTGTTGCGGCGCTTGAGATCCAGCTTGCTTATTCCGTGCTGTTCCACTTGATTTCCTCCGTAGGTGATTTGAAATGCCTATATTCATGTAGGCACAATGTATCCGTAAAGTTGTTCATATTCTATGATAACAAACAAAAATGAAGTCGTTGTTAATAATTGACTAACTTATAACTTTTAGCATTTTGTTTAGATTTTATTTAGATTTACATTTACGCTGTTTTCACGGCAATTTTCTGTCCGAAAAAAATCCCTTTACCCTTGACATATTTTATTAAAAATGATATACTTATATATGAATGTTTTTTTGTCAAAATGGCTTGAAGCGTTCCGAAAACGTTTGATATTTGCCGTATTTGCGCGGTTTTTGTGATACATAAAAAGGAAAGTATGAGGAGATAGTTATGGTTTTTGCAGACGAATTGTTCCTGTTTTTGTTCCTGCCCCTATGTTTGGCATTTTATTTCATAATGCCGAAGGTGCAGATGAAAAATAATGTTCTGATAATTTTCTCGCTGCTGTTTTACGCGTGGGGCGAGCAGCTTTATCTGCTGCTGCTCATCGGCTCTTCGCTGATAAACTACGCCGCGGGCAGGCTGCTGGAAAAGCACCGCGATACTAAGCAGGGCAAGGCTTGGCTGGCGCTCGCGCTCGTAATAAACATCGGGCTGCTCGGCGCTTTCAAGTACAGCGGCTTCATCGCCGATAATCTGAACCTTATCCCCGGTGTGAACATACCCGTGCCGCAGCTGCATATGCCCATCGGAATATCTTTCTTTACGTTCCAGAATATCTCATACACCCTCGACTGCTGGTGGGATAAAATGCCCGCCCAGCGCAGTTTCAGAAAATACCTGCTTTACATCTCGATGTTCCCGCAGCTCGTCGCCGGCCCGATAGTCCGCTACTCGCTCATCGCGCAGGAGATCGACGACCGCCGCACCACGCTGGAGGATCTCTCGGCAGGTTTCAGCCGCGTTATCATCGGCATATCCAAAAAAGTCATCATCGCCAATAATCTCAACTCCGCCGTTACGGCGTGCCTCGGTCAGTCCTCCGACGGCTACGCTGCCGCCTCAAACCTCACCGCGCTGGGCGCATGGTACGGCGCGGCGCTTGTTGCCCTTTGGTACTACTTCGATTTCTCGGGCTACTCCGACATCGCCATCGGCTTGGGACGCATTTTCGGCTTCCATTTCGACGAAAACTTCAACTACCCCTTCATCTGCAAGAGCATAGCCGAGTTTTGGCAGAGATGGCACATCTCTCTCGGAAGCTTTTTCCGCGACTACCTGCTCTATGTGCCGATATTTGGCAGACGCCGCAAGTACGGCGGACTTTTCCTCGTTTGGTTCTGCACGGGTCTTTGGCACGGCGCAAGCTGGAACTTCATTCTTTGGGGACTTTACTACGGACTTTTCATCTTCATCGAAACGCTCATCGGCAAGAAACGCATGAAGAAAATGCCAAAAGTCGCCGCGCATATCTACACCAAGATCGTCATTATCGCAGGATTCGGAATATTCTATTTCGAGAGCCTGCCCGCCCTCGGCAACTTTTTCAAGGCGCTCGCGGGCTTCGGCAGCGGCTTTACCAACGCCATCACCAACGCGCTTTTCATGCAGTACATATTCCTGTTCGCGTTTGCAGTGCTGTTCACCATGCCCGTTATCCCCGCGATAAAGAGGCGTGCCGAGCGCAGTGCGGGCGCTTCCGCGGCGGTATCGGTGGCGGGTATCGTGCTCAACGCTGCTCTGCTGCTGTTCTGCGCGGTGCTGCTGCTTAATTCTACCAACAACCCGTTTTTGTATTTCAGATTTTAAAGAGAGGAGAGCGCCGCTATGAGCGATAACAAAAATATCCATGATATGACAGAAGAAGATATAATCGATTCGGTAAAAAACGTTGATATAAAGATACGCGATTACCGCGCGGACGATGATTTCGAGCAGATGCTTGCTCAGCTCAACAGCCGTAATAAGCCGAAAGAGCCCGCTCCCGCAAAGTCTGAAACTAAGCCGGCTAAGCCCGCCGAGTCTGCGAGATCTGCAAAACCTGTTGAACCTGCTGAACCTGCTGAACATGCTGAACCTGCAAACCCTGTCGGCGCAGACAAGCCTGTTCAGCATAAACAGCCGCCGAAGAAACGTCCTGCGGGTCAGAAGCCTGCGGGCAAGAAGCGCCCTGCGGGTCAAGCAGGTCAAACCGGTCAGGCAGGTCAGTCGGGTCAGAAAAAGCCCGCGCCTTCTAACGCTAACGTTAAGAAGCCCGCGAACGGTGCAAAACCTGCTAAGTCAGCGCCGCCAAAGCAGGCTAAAAAGCCCGAAAAGCAGCCTGCGAAAGCTCCCGAAAAAGAGCCTGAGCAGCCGCTTATCCCAAATCTGGAAGAGATATGGAAGAACCCCAACCTTGCAGATGGCGGCAGAGTAGCCATGAATATCAAGACCGACCTGCGCAAGGAGATAAAGATAACCATTCCGAAAGAGCTTGCCGAGAAGCCGAAGCAGAAGCCCGCGCCCGCGAAGTCGGATAAGTCGGAAAAGGCTGTAAACGCTGACAAGAGCGCAGACAGCGCTAAGTCTGGCAAGGCTGAAAAGCCCGCCGCTGCGGAGAACGTGCCCGCCGCTTCGTCAGAGCTTGCCGCGCAGCTCAAAGCCGCTAAGATGGCTAAGTCTGCGCAGTCGGCAAAATCTGCGCAGTCAGCCGGATCTGCAAAATCTGCACCGAAAAAAGCGGCTGAAAAAGCCGTGCCTGCAATGGCAGCCGCCACCCTGCCTATGGACGCGGGTATCAGCGGCAGATCGGCTAAATCTGAAAAACCATCAAAATCGGGCAAAAAGCGCAAAGCGCCCGCGCAGACCGCGCCCATGACCATGACCATGACCAAACGGGAGATAGCGCACAAGCAGTTCGCGATCGTGAACGTTATTGTCTGCTTCGCGATATTCTTCGGGCTGGGATTTTTTCTGCTGGTATGCCAGCGCGAGAGCGGCTTTATCCAGTCGGAAAACCGCAACCTCGCCGAAAAGCCGAAGCTGACGGTGCAGGCGCTGCTTGACGGCAGCTATTTCACTGATATTTCCAAATGGTACACCGATACCGTGCCGGGAAGAGAGGAGCTAAAGCCTGTATCTTCCAATTTTTCAAAGCTTTTCGGCATTACTCTGCACGATGTAAAGATAAAGGGCGACCTTGCGCCCGCCGTAAAGGAAGAGCTTGACGAGGCGCAGACCAAGAAAACGGAGGAGGTAACGATAAACACCGACTTCTCCAACACGCAGACTACGGCTAAGAAAAAGAAGAAAAAGACCAGCGAAAAGCTGGCTGAAGTACCCGAAAACCTCGACGACGGCGAGTGGATGGGCAACGTAGTAGTATCGGGCAAGGGCAAGAACGTGCGCGCTATGAGCGCATTTTACGGCACTTTCGATATGGGCAAGAAGTACGCCGAAACGATAAACAAGTACCGCGATGACCTTACCGATCAGATAAATATGTACACTATGAATATGCCCACCTCGGCGGCTTACTATATGCCCTCGAACCTCGCCGACCAGTTCACCTCGCAGCACGACTGCATAAAGAACATCGGCAATAATCTGAACGGCATAGTCAACGTAGACGTGTACAGCACCCTCGACGAGCACAAGAGCGAGTACATCTACTCACGCACCGACCATCACTGGGCACCGCTGGGCGCTTACTACGCCGCTAAGGTCTTCGCCGAAAAGTCGAAGGTAGATTTCCTCGACCTCAAGACCTACGAGGAGTGCAAGATAGAGGATTTCGTCGGCACGATGTACGCTTACAGCGATTATGATGAAGAGCTGGCGAACAACCCCGACACATTTATCTACTACAAGCCCGACAATAACTACACGGTAACCTATTACGACACCGCTTTCCAAAACGCGCAGACGGGTGCTTCGCTCTTCTTCGACTACGCTTCTGGCGTAAACTGCTACTCGGCGATACTGGGCAGAGATGACGTGATAGCCGAGCTGGATACCGACTGCACCAACGGCAGAACGCTGGTTATTTTCAAAGACAGCTTCGGCAATGCGCTCGTGCCTTTCCTCACCCACAGCTTCTCTAAGATATACGTTTGCGATTTCAGATATTTCGACCTCAACGCGATCGATTTCATCGAAAACGTGGGCGCTACCGACGTGCTTTTCGCGGTATCGATCGCGGCGGCGCATACTGAGTCGCACATTAACGCCATCGGCAATGACCGAATACAGACCGACAGCAACGCGAGCGCCGATACCGACGCGGACGCTAACGGCAACGCCAACGGTCTGCCCGAAGAGTATATCCCCGGCGACGACACGCAGGGCGGCTCTGACGGTGACGACGGCACAGGCAACGGCGATACGAACAACGGCAATGATTACGGCGGTCAGCAGTGGTGACATCTGACAAGTTGCCCATCTGCCCCACTGACCAACTGACAGCCGAATAGACGGGAGATAACAGCTATGCTGAAAGAATTGGAATACCCATTTGACGCGAGCCTTATACTCAAAAAGCGCCGCGCCTTTAAACGTACTCTGCTCGCCGACGGCAGCAGCCGCATACGCAGGAAAATCGCCGTGCTGGGCGGCTCAACCACCGATGACGTAGTTTCCGCGGCGGAACTTTTTCTGCTGAATTTTGGTATAGAGGCGGAGTTTTACCAGTCGGAATACGCTATGTTCTGGGAGGATGGCGTTTTCGGCAATGAGGAGCTTGAAGCTTTCAAGCCCGACCTCATATATGTTTGCACATCTGCTGTAAATTTACAGTTTCGCAGCGACCCCGCGCTCACGAAAGAGCAGGCGGAGGAGATATTCGCGGCGCAGTATTCGCGCTTTGAAACGCTTTGGCAGAAGCTGGAGCGCTTCCATTGCCCGATAATACAGAACAATTTCGAGCAGCCGCCATACGCGCTGATGGGCAGCATGGATAGCTGGGACTACCGCGGACTGGGATACTTTGTAAACCGCATGAACCTAAAACTGGCGGAGTATGCGCAGTCGCATGAGGGATTTTACCTGCTAGACCTCGCCCGCACCGCCGCGGAGTACGGTCTGAACGAGTGGCACGACCGCAGTTATTGGTATATGTACAAATATATGTGTGCACGGCTGGCTGTTCCAAACATCGGCTACAAGCTCGCGCTCATCGTCAAGAGCATTTACGGCAAAAACCGCAAGCTGCTCGCGCTAGACCTCGACAACACGCTTTGGGGCGGCGTAGTCGGCGACGACGGAGTAGAGGGCATAGCCATAGGGCAGGAAACGGGCACGGCGCAGGCGTATTACGAATTTCAGCAGTACGTCGGCGACCTCAAAAAGCTCGGCGTGGTGCTCACCGTCTGCTCGAAAAACGAGGAGGAGAACGCCATTGCGGGGCTGGAGCACCCCGAGGGCGCGCTGAAGCCCGCCGATTTCGCCGTGATAAAGGCGAACTGGGAGCCGAAAGACCGCAATCTGCTTGAAACAGTACAGGGGATAGGCCTGCTGCCCACGGCGATAGTATTTGCCGACGACAACCCCGCCGAGCGCGAAAAGGTGCGCCGCGGAGTGCCCGAAGCCGCCGTTCCCGAGCTGGACGAGGTGTACCGCTACATCGGCGAGATAAGCGGGGCGGGCTATTTCGAGCCGGTAAGCATCTCGGCGGACGACCTGAAACGCAGCGAGATGTACCGCCAAAACGCTCAGCGCGCGCAGCTGCAAGCGCAGACGGAGGACTACGGCGAATACCTCGCGAGCCTGCAAATGCACGCCGAGATAGCGCCTTTCAAGCCAATGTATATCCAGCGTATAACTCAGCTTACAAATAAAAGCAACCAATTCAACCTCACCACCCGCCGCTACACGCAGAGCGAGATGGAGCAGCTAGCTCAGTCGCCCGAGTGCGTGACGCTTTACGGCAAGCTGGCGGATAAATTCGGCGACAACGGCGTAGTTTCCGTCATCGTCGGCGAGAAGCAGGGCAGCGACCTCAACATCGCGCTTTGGCTGATGAGCTGCCGCGTGCTGAAGCGCGACATGGAGCTCGCGATGCTCGACGAACTGGTGAAAAACGCCGCAAACGCAGGCATTTCGCGGCTCATCGGCAGGTACATACCATCGGCGAAGAACAAGATGGTGAAGGACTTTTACCCCGAAACGCTCGGCTTTTCGCCCGTCAGCGCCGACGAGGACGGCGTTACCGTGTGGGAATTAAAGCTGGATAATTATGTTAATAAGAACAAATATATAGAGGTCAACTGACATAGAAAGGAAGAAAATTATGAGTGAAAAGGAAATTTACAGCAGACTCGAAGAGGTTTTCAGCGATGTTTTTGACGAGGACATCAGCCTTACTGCCGCCACCACCGCCGATGACATCGAGGATTGGGACTCCATTGAGCACATCAACCTCATCGGCGCAGTAGAGGACGAATTTGGCATACGCTTCAAAATGGGCGAGGTCAGCGGCATGAAAAACGTGGTCGAGATGGTAAAAATTATAGCTTCACGCGCTAAATAATGCCAAAAAATGCGCTCTGACAGCCAAAAATGCTGAAAAATCACCCCGCGAATTTGTTAAAACAGCCAAAAATAAAAATTTTGGCGCGAAACCTATTGACAACCGCCGAACGATTTTGTATAATATATGTACACTGATAAATTAGTTTACGTAAACAACAAATTCAGATTCGGAAAAATCAATGGTCGAAAATGACCTTGCATAATTTTAGGAACAAAGGAGTTCACCTTTTGCGTACCGCTTTTCGCTGCAACCGCATTTGCAGCGGATAAGGATTACAGCTGCGGCAGGCAAATACTGGTGGGCTCTTTTTATTTTGCGAATTTTGCAGCTTTATAGCTTTCTATGATTTATAAGCAGTTTGGGAGGAAATACTAATGAATGCAGATATAGGCTTTGTGCTCATTTGCGCGGCGTTCGTTTTCTTTATGACGCCCGGTCTTGCCTGCTTTTACGGCGGACTTGTGCGCAAGAAAAATACGGTAAATACGATGATGACTTCCATTTTTATCATCGGCACAGGAATAGTTATGTGGGTGCTTTTCGGCTACTCGCTCTCATTCGCGCCGACAGATAACGGAATCATCGGCAATTTCAGCTGGCTGGGACTCGAAGGCGTATCACTGGATAAGGGGTACACCGAAGGTGCGGCTATACCAAATATGGTGTTCTGCGCATTTCAGATGATGTTCGCGGTCATCACCCCCGCGCTTATCACGGGAGCGGTAGCGGGCAGAATGAAGTTCAAGTCGCTGTTTACATTTATCGTGCTTTGGAGCATCGTGGTCTACTACCCGCTGGCGCACATGGTCTGGGCGCAGAACGGCGTGCTCGGTCTTGACGGTATCGGCGCGCTGGACTTCGCGGGCGGTGACGTTGTACATATCAGCTCGGGCGTTTCGGCGCTGGTGCTCTGCATACTGCTCGGCAAACGCCGCGACTACGACCACGCAGCTTACAGGATACACAATATCCCGACGGTAATGATCGGCGCATCGCTGCTGATGTTCGGCTGGTTCGGTTTCAACGCAGGTTCGGCGCTCGCCGCTGACGGCCTTGCGGCACACGCTTTCATGACTACCGCCGCTTCCGCCGCCGCCGCGCTGCTCTCTTGGATGTTCTGCGACGTTATCAAAAACGGCAAGCCTACCCTCATCGGCGCCTGCACAGGCATGGTCGCTGGACTTGTAGGCATCACCCCCGGCGCGGGCTTCGTGCCGATATGGGCGGCAGTCGTTATAGGTCTAACCACCAGCCCCGTTTGCTTCATGATGATCTCCTTCGGCAAGAAGAAGTTCGGCTTCGATGACGCGCTCGACGCTTTCAGCTGCCACGGTACGGGCGGAATATGGGGCGGTCTGCTGACGGGCATATTCGCTAAGGCTTCTGTCGGCGGATATGACGGCGCTATCTATGGCGACTGGGCGCAGTTTGGCGCACAGGCAGCAGGTATCGGCATAACGGTAGTAGTTGCAGTAGTCGGCACGCTGCTCTGCTACGGCATCACCCGCGCGCTGACCGGCAAGATACGCGTAGACGCTAAGGACGAGATGCTTGGTCTGGATATTACTCAGCACGGCGAAGTGGCTTATCCTTCCTTCAACGGTCTGGAATAACGGCATGATATAAGTGAGATTGGGGTGCATAAATATGGCAAATGAAGAAGTTAAACTTATTAAAATAGAGGCGATAGTGCGCGAGGAGGCTTTCCTCGACGTTAAAAACGCGCTTTCGGACATCGGCGTAAACGGAATAACGGTCTATCAGGTGGTGGGCTGCGGCGTTCAGCGCGGACTTTCCGAATATGTGCGCGGTCAGAAGGTAGACGTTCAAGTGCTGCCGAAGATCAAGTTTGAGATAGTTGTCAGCTCGGAGGAGTGGGAGCGCAAGACCATCGAGGTCATCAAAAAGGCGGCTTACACAGGCAATCCCGGCGACGGCAAGATCTTCAGCTACGAGATTCGTCAGGCGGTGAAGATACGCACGGGCGAGACCGGCTACGACGCGGTGCAGTCGCCGAAAGAGGAGCGCTAAAGCCCCTCGGATAAATCAAGCTTACGAGTTATGATCTCCATACAAATAGTTACATCAGGTAAAGCGGCGGCTCGAAAGGGCTGCCGCTTTTCCGTCGGAAAATTGCGCAAAAAAAAACAGCCGATATTCTCGGCTGCTAAAGGATCCCCTTAGAATGTTCCCTCATAATTTCACGCGAAAACTTAGGCGAAGCCGCACCCCTTTGCGCCGCCGACAAAATTCGCCGTGCCGCAAAAACCAGTATCGCTTGCAGACCAAAGTTTACTACAATATTTATTATAATACTTTAGAAATAAATTGTCAATGAATATGGATAAAATAATTCTGAAAATTTACCATTTAGACAATTCACGACCTGCATTTTATGCAATAGTTACAAAATTGAACAAAAGGCAAGCGAAAACGTTTTCGGGATTGCGTCTTTTTTACGAAAATTTCAGCGGAAAAGTTCGTTTATCGGCGGGGGAGCAGGGGCTTTGTTCTCGGCAGTAAGCCTGCACTGTACCTCGAGCTGGTTTTGCAGCGCGGGCGGCAGGCTGGAGAAAAAGTTGAAATTGCGCGCCGTGCGTTCTTTATCGTCCATTTGAATACACCTCCCTTTTTCTGCATATTATGCACGGCTTTGGGCGAAAATATTCGCTCGATTTTTTGGCAAATGCGGCCGAGTGTCTTGAAATCGTCCGCAAAACGGTTGACTTTTTTTGCGGATGTGTTATAATATCTAATATGAATAAAACAAAGCTGCGGCGGCAGAAAGGACGGAAATTGTAAAGATATGAAAAAAATGCTATTTGTTTATAATCCCCGTTCGGGAAAGGGACTGATACGCAACAATTTATTTGACATAATTAACACATTCACTCAGGGCGGCTATGAGGTAACGGCGTACCCCACCCAAGCGCTGATGGACGGATACAAAAAAATACAGACCTCGGCGCAGGATTACGATATGGTGGTGGTCAGCGGCGGCGACGGCACGCTGAATGAGGCGGTAAAGGCGCTGATGTCGCTGCCCGTGAAGATACCGCTGGGCTACATTCCCTCCGGCTCGACCAACGATTTTGCCTCCTCGATGAGTATTCCGAAAAATGACCGACGCCGCGCAGGACATTATGGACGGCGTGTTTTTTGAATACGATGTCGGCAAATTCAACGAGGATTATTTTGTGTATGTGGCGGCGTTTGGAATGTTTACCGATGTTTCCTACGAAACTCCGCAGGAGCGCAAGAATATTTTCGGCCACGCCGCCTACATTGCCGAGGGCTTGAAGCGGCTCCGGACGTACAAGGGCATCGAGCTGACCGTGGAGCACGACGGCGTCGAGGAAACGGGCAACTTCCTCATCGGCATAGTTTCAAACTCGACTTCGATCGGCGGCATGAAGTTCCTCATCAGCGACAGCGTTTATTTCGACGACGGTTTGTTTGAGGTGACGCTGGTACGCACACCCACAAACGCCATTATGCTCCAGCAAACGCTCAACGACGCGATAATAAACAGGCTCGACACCAAGAATTTCCTCACGTTCAAGACCTCGAAGGTCACTTTCAAGAGCGCCGAGCCGCTGCCGTGGACACTGGACGGCGAATCGGGCGGCAGCCACAAGCTTGCCGTCATCGAAAACTGCTGCCGCGCCATCAAGCTGGTGATAAAGGCGGACGACAAGACCGACCAGCAGATGCAGATCGACAACATGGCGAAGCAGGAAATGGAAAGCCCCGCGTGGCGCGAGGTGATCTTTGAAGATCAGCGCGGGATAGAGCAGTAACTGATGCTATACGAATTTACAGTATCTGCCGAGCGTGACGGCTGCAAACTGGGCGACCTGCTGCGTGCCGAGGGCTACTCGCGGCGGCTGGTGACCTCGCTCAAGCGCACCGAGGGCGGAATATTGCGCAACGGCGAATTTGTCCGCACTGTGGATATTTGCCGCGCGGGGGACAGGATAACCCTCACCCTCGCCGACAGCACCGCGCCCGAGCCGAACCCTGCGCTGAAAGTGCGCCTGATCTACGAAAACGAGCGCTGCGCCGTGTTCGATAAGCCCGCCGGTATGCCCGTGCACGAGTCGATGAAGCACCGCGGCGACTCGCTGGCGAACGCCTTTGCCGCGCGGTACGAGGGGCTGACCTTCCGCTCGGTGAACCGCCTAGACCGCGAAACTTGCGGCTGCGTGATATGCGCAAAGGACGCTCACGCGGCGAAAGTCATGCAGAGAAGCTATGAAAAGCGCTACATCGGCGTGTGCGAGGGCGTTTTAGAGGGGCAGGGCAGCGTGCGCGCGCCCATCGCCCGCGAGAGGGAGTCGGTGATAACTCGCTGCGTCCGCGCCGACGGCAAGCCCGCCGAAACGCTTTGGCGCGTGATCGAGCGGCGGGGGGACTTCACCTTGCTTGAGTTCACATTGCTGACAGGCAGGACTCACCAGATAAGGGTACACATGGCGCACATCGGTCACCCGCTGGCGGGGGACAGCCTTTACGGCAGCGGCGCTTCGCCAGAGTACCCGCGCTTGGCGCTCTGCTGTAAAGAGATCGCCTTTACATTGCCCGACGGTGAAACAGTCGCCTGCCGCTCGGGATTTGAAATATGAAAGACCTGTACACGGCTAAATGTACAGGTCTTTTTTTGCCTAAAATCAATTTTCCAGCCCGCCGAAACGGCTCTCGCAGCTCTTTATAAGCTGCAAAAACTGCGCCGTCGCGTATTCGTCAGGCTCTAACGCAGCGCGCTTCACGTCCTTCGCGGTGCGCGCATACGCAGCTATTTTCCGCGGCTCGTCCGCAAGCAGACGTTCCAGCCGCGCGAGGTCGTCGCCGCCCAGCGAAAAGATCCGCTCGCTGTTGTGCGGATTGGCGAGGTAGATGTTCCTCAGCAGCAGGTAACAGCATAGGCTGATGTAATTTTCTGCCGACTGCACCAGTTTATCGCTGCCCGAACGCCCCGCAAACTCCAGCAGAGCCGTCAGCGCTTCCGCCGCGCTGCCCTCTTTCAGCTTGGGCAGACCCGTTTCCGCGATGTTTTCGCCGTACACCGCCGACATTTTCAAAGCCATGTCTGCCGAGAGCCGCCGCCTGCCGTTTTCCAGCATCGAGAGCTGCGACTGCGTTATGTCAAGCGCCCCCGCCGCCTGCTCCTGCGTCAGCCCGCTGCGCTTTCTAGCGTCGCGAATGGCAGCGCCCAGCAGCGTGCGCTCGGTATTTATGTCAAATTCAGGTTTCATAGTAAATGTTCCCCGTCAGCAAAATCCGCCGCCGTCTACCTTTATCGAAGCGCCGCAGATGTAGTCCGCCTTGCCCGAAACGAGAAAAGCCGCCGCGTTCGCAACGTCCTGCGCCGTACCTGCGCGGCAGCAGGGCACGCTTTCTATCACTTCGCGCTTGTCCTCATCCGTCAGCGCCGCGTTCATGGGCGTGTCGATAAAGCCGGGCGATATGCAGTTTACCAGCACGCCGCTCGGCGCGACCTCTTTCGCAAGCGCTTTCGTGAAGCCGATAACGCCCGCCTTCGCCGCCGAGTACGCCGTTTCGCAAGAGCCGCCCTCTTCCCCCCATATCGAGGAGATGTTGACGATGTACCCCCTGCCGCCGCGTATCATGGCGGGCAGCAGCCGCTTTGTAAGCTTCATCGCGCCGGTAAGGTCGGCAGCCATTATGCGGTCAAGCTCGGCGTCGGTCATATCTTGAAACAGCCCGATATACTCCGCGCCGCCGTTGTTTATAAGTATCTGCGGTTCGCCGAACTGCTCGCGCAGGCTCTCCGCCGCCGCGTCAAGGCTCGCCGTATCGGTAAGGTCGATGTGCAGGGCAAGCGTTTCAGCACCGTACTCGCGGGCAATTTCCTCCGCGTGCGCTTCCGCCGCCGCCTTGTTTTTCGCATACCCCAGCGCGACCTTGTGACCCATAGCCGCCAGCTCGCGCGCGATGGCGTACCCGATAGCGCCCGAAGCGCCCGTTACCAGCGCCGTCATTCTGCCGCTCATCATTCAGCCGAGATGATGTAGTAGTACACGGGCTGACCGCCGCGCGCCATGTTTATATCCATACCCGAGAATTTTTTCGAGAGCATGGCGTGCAGGTTCTCAGCCGCTTCATCGGTAACGTCCGCGCCGTAAAGCACCGTGATGAACGAAGTGTCGCCCTTTACCAGCCGCTTCGTCAGCTTGTAAGCGCCCTTGTTTATGTCGCGCTCGGTGAAAGCCAGCTTGCCGTTTTCCATGCAGAGTATCTCGCCCTGCTTTATGGTGTGGCCCTCAAAATCGCTGTCGCGCGCCGCAAATGTCACCTGCCCCGTGGCTACGCGCTCAAGGGCGTTGGTCATCTCAAGACGGTTGGTGCTGAGGTCGGCGTCAGGGTCGAAAGCCATCATAGCGCTCATTCCCTGCGGTATCGAGCGGGTCTGGAGCACGCAGACTTTTCTGTCCGCCAGCTTTACAGCCTGCTCAGCCGCCATTATGATGTTCTTGTTGTTCGGCAGTACGAATACTGTTTCGGCGGGGCAGCTCATTATAGCTTTCAGAATGTCGTCGGTAGAGGGGTTCATCGTCTGTCCGCCGCGCACGATGCAGTCTACGCCGATGTCGGTGAACATAGCCTCTATCCCGCTGCCCGCCGCTACCGCTACGAAGCCGTATTTCTTTTCAGGCTTAGCGGGGGTGAAGTCTGCCGCCGCAGATCTCTTGCGGTTCTCGTGCTGCAATTTCATATTCTCTATCTTAGGCAGATTTATGCAGCCGAATTCCAGACCCTTTTGTATAGCAAGTCCGGGGTCGTTTGTGTGAACGTGCACCTTTATTATCTCGTCGTCCTCTACTACCACTACGCAGTCGCCGATGGTCTCCAGATAAGCGCGCAGCGCGTCGGAAGAGCCGCAGCCGTGCTTTTTGGTGATTATCATTTCAGTGCAGTAGGTGTAGTGTATCTCGCTGTCGTACATTCCTACGGCGTCTTTGAAAGAATCTATCGTGATAGCCGCCGATTTGTCGGCAGGCTCAGCGGGCGCAGCTATCTCGCCGCCCTCGAATACACGCTTCATTTCTTTGAATATTATCAGCAGACCCATTCCGCCCGCGTCAACTACTCCCGCTTTCGCGAGCTGCGGCAGCAGGTTAGGCGTGTTGTCCAGCGATTTTTCCGCCTGAGCGCACATCTCGCTCCATACCATGATAGGGTCGTTGGTAGAAAGCGTGGCCTCGCGCGCTTTTTCCGAAGCTTCGCGCGCTACTGTAAGTATAGTGCCCTCGGTAGGCTTCATTACCGACTTGTAAGCGCCCTTTACGCCGGCTTCCAAGCTTTCGGCTATCAGTTCGCTGGTAAGTTCGTCGCGGTCTTTCAGCGTTTTTGCAAAGCCGCGGAATATCAGCGAAAGTATTACGCCCGAATTTCCGCGAGCGCCGCGCAGCATACCCGAAGCCGTTTCTGCGGCAGCTTCGCCCACGGCAGCTGTTTCGGGCAGGGCTTTAAGCGCCGCCGCCGCGTTCGATATTGTCATAGACATATTTGTGCCCGTATCGCCGTCGGGTACGGGGAAAACGTTTAGCTGGTCTACTGAGCTTTTCTTATTTGTAAGAACGTTTGCCGCGCTTATCACCGCGCAGCGGAAAACGTTGCCGTTTATAGCGGATCTCAATTATATAGTCCTCCTTAATATCTCACAAGTGCATTTTAGCCTTTATGAAATAATGTTCTGCGTAAATATCTCTACCGAGCGTACCTTTACCCCCGCCTGCTTTGTGAGCACATAGCCCACCTTGTGCGAAACTGCGTCTGCTACGGCGGGTATGTTCACGTCGTCCGCCGCGGTAACGGTAAGCTTTACGTCAAGCGAATCATCGGCGTTCTGGTATACCGAAACGCTGTGCAGCCCAGCTATGCCGAAGCAGCCCTCAGCCGCCGATGCCGCAAGCTTTACAAGGTATCTCTTTGAAATACTGATGTTTCCCAAGTAGCTGCAAATTTTTATCATGATAAGGTTCGCCTTCCTTTCGGTGTTTAAAAAACAGCATTATGCAGGCAATAGCGCACATCTGCCGCCGAAAAGCCGGCGAAGCGCAGTTGCCTATAATATTATACATCAAATCATCGCAAATGTAAAGTGATTTAAGTAAAATTTATCGGTCGGGCAATTTCGTCACGCCGAAAGCCTGCTGCTGCGCGAGGTGAAGTACCGCGCTACGCAGAGCAGCATGGTGATGAGCCATGTAAGCGCCGTGGTCGCCCATACCGAAATGCAGCCGATCTGAAGGACTTTTGCCAGCAGCAGCGAAAAGCCTATCCTGCCCGCTACCTCGCAAAGCCCGTTTATCAGCGCGAAGTTTACGTCGCCGATACCGTTGAGCAGACCGCGGGTGAGGTGTATCATGCCGAGGAAGAAGTAGAAAAGGCAGTTTATCCGCAGACCTTTCGCCGCTATCTCGATAACTGCGCGGCGGCTTACGAAAAAGCCCGCTATGCCCTCTGAGAATATCAGGAATAGCGCCGTCATCACCAGCGAAAAGCCCAGCACCAGCAGAGTGCAGCGGCGGTAGCATCGGGATATGCGCTCGTTTTTGCCCGCGCCGTAGTTCTGCCCCGTAAAGGTAGCCATAGCCGAGCCGAGCGATGCGTAAGGCTGCTGTATGAGCTGCTCTACGCGCATGGAAGCGGTGTATGCCGCCATTACGTTCTTGCCAAAGCCGTTCGCCGTCTTTTGCAGCGAGATCATTGATACCGAGATCATAGCGTTTTGCAGCGCTATCGGCACGCCCGTTTTCACGCACTTGCCGCATATTGCCCTATCGAGCCGCGTGTGCTCAGCCGAAAAGCGGAAAAAGCGGTTTTTCGCGAAGGCGAATATTATGCTCGCGACCGCCGATACGCCCTGCGATAATACCGTAGCCAGCGCCGCGCCGTTTATGCCCATGCCCAGCGGTATCACGAAAAGCAGGTCGAGCGCTACGTTCAGCACGCTCGATACTACTAAGAATATAAGCGGCGTGCGCGAATCGCCCAGCGAGCGCAGTATAAAGGCTATCCAGTTGTAAGCCGCCACGGCGATAGTTCCCGCGCATGAGATCCTCATGTACCCCGCCGCTTCGTCCAGTATGGAAGCGGGCGTGTTCAGCAGCGTAAGCAGCCACTTCGCCGCCAGTACTGAGATAATGCTTATCGCGACGGCAAATCCGCCGATGACGTAAGCTGAGTTTACAATGGTCTTTTTCACGCGGTCGTCGTCCCCCGCGCCGTAGTGCTGCGCGGTGAGTATGCCCGCACCCGTGCCCAATCCCAGACAGAGGGTGTAGAAAAGGTAGGTTATCGAGCCGGTAGAGCCTACTGCCGCCAGCGCGTCAGAGCCGAGGTATTTTCCGACTATCACCGAATCGACTACGTTGTAGAGCTGCTGAAACAAGTTTCCCGCCAGCATAGGCAGGGTAAACATGACGATGGCGGGCAGCTCGCTGCCAACTGTCAGATTTTTTTCATAAGCTTTCATTTTTTCTTCTTCACCGATATATGTATCATTTTTCCCGTATCATATAAAACTGTTCATATCTGTTCCGCCGATGGGCATATCTCCCGCAGGGTACATTCCCAGCAGCGCTGCCCGCGCGCTTTGCACACCTCGCGGCCAAAGAGTACCAATCTGTGGCAGAAGTCTGAGGATTTCTCGGGCGCGATAAGCTCTTTCAGTTCGCGCTCGGTCTTTGCTGGGTCGTCTGAGGTGGTAAGCCCCAGCCTGCGCGATATGCGTATGCAGTGGGTGTCTGCGACTATGGCGGGCTTGCCGTAAATGTCGCCCATTATCAGGTTCGCCGTTTTCCTGCCGATGCCGGGCAGAGTGGTAAGCTCCTCTATCGTCTGCGGTATCTCTCCGCCAAAATCTTCCATTATCTTTTTGCACATACCTATTACGGACTTCGCCTTTGTTTTGTAAAGACCGCAGGGCTTTATTATCTCCTCCACGTCGCCGAGGTCGGCGGCGGCAAATTCGGCGATGGTGCGGTACTTCGCGAAAAGCTCTTTCGTCACTATGTTCACGCGCGCATCAGTGCACTGCGCCGAGAGCCTGCCCGCTATCATAAGCTCGTGCGGATTTTGGTATGTCAGCGAGCATAGCGCGTCTGGGTATTTATCCTCAAGCAGAGCCACCGCCTGCGCGGCGCGCTCTTTTTTTATCTCAAATTCGGTCATTTCGTTCATATCTGTCATATCACTCGCTGCCTATGATGCTCTCTACGGGGGCGTTGTCGCGCTCAGCCTTTTCGCGGCGCTTGCGGCGTATGGTTATGACTATGCTTATCACGAGCAGTATCAGCGAAAACAGCAGCGTAAGCATCATCGGGTAGTAGCGTATCATGTAGTCGCGGTACATATTCTGCTGGTCTGGCGCGACGTACTGGGTATCCATCATGGTTTTCAGCGTTTTCATCATGTAGCGCACGCCGTGCATATACACCGCGCTGCCCGCCAGTACGCCGATGAATGAGGCGATGTATTTCTTTACAAAAGCGAGTATTATCGCGACAAACACCACCGCCGCGCCCGCAAGCGCGCAGTAAGCCACCCAGTGCGGCATAGTCTTGTCCTTAGCGATGTAGATGTTCTCGCCCAGCACCGCCGCCGCCAGAACCCCGCCGTGGAAAAATCCCGACCAGAGGAAAGCCGCCGTCATCAGCAGCTTCAGCAGCATTTGCCAAACGCCTATGTAGCCCCGTTTCGCGCGGCGTCGCATTTTTTTCGCACCGCGGCTCTCTTTGTGCTTCGCCGCTTCTTTTTCCTCAAGCTCTTCGAGGTCGGCGAGCTTTTTCATATTGAGCTGTTTTTCTTTTTCTTTTTTGAGTTTGTCTTTTTTTGACATATTGCACCACCAGTATATTGTATAATTGATATTACGAATTTAAGCGTGAATACACTATATTATATCACACCGCGCTGAGAAAATCAATAGCTATTTCTGTCACTATATTATTAAATAAATAACATCATTTCCAATGAAGATAATACTTGTGCGAGCGGCTGTATGAAAGCGGCGATGAAGTCAAAAATAAAATTATCACTAAGATTTTTTTTGAAACGGCGAAAGCGTGCCTATTATATAAGGTATACTGAGCCGCGTGAGGAGAAAGGGCGGAGAGATAAGGAATATGTACAAGCGAAATATTTTCGGCAGGCTGGCGCAGTCGGCGGCGGCGGTAACGGCTGCGGTGTGCGCCGCGGTGATGACAACCGTAGGCTATTACAGCGCGGCGCTGCCCGACAGCTACACCTGCGCATACGGCAGCGAGATAACGGCAAATACAGTGCTGCCCATTACCGCGCAGGAGCTTGCGGAGAGCAGGGCGGCTTTTAAAAACGTGAGCGCGGGCGGGGCGGGGCGCAGCAGCAAAAACGTGAGCCTGCGGCTCTTCGGCAGCGTGCCGATAAAGGACGTAAAGGAGGAAACGGTGGATAGACCCACTCTTGCCGCGGGCGGCAGCGCTTTCGGCATACGCTTAGTCACCGACGGCGTAATGATAATCGACATGAAAAGCGTCAGCGGAAAATGCCCCGCTAAAGATGCGGGACTGAAGATAGGCGACGTTATCGAGGCGGTGAACGGCGAGCGCGTAAGCACAAACGACCGCGTGAGCGAGATAATAAAATGCTCGGGAGGCAAGAAATGCACCGTGCGCTACCGCCGCGGCGGAAAAAAGCACGAGGTAAGCGTAAAGCCCGTGCTGAGCGAGGGCAGCTACCGCGCGGGTATGTGGGTGCGCGACAGCTCAGCGGGCATAGGTACTATGACCTTCTTCGACCCCGAAACGCTGGCTTTCGCAGGGCTGGGACACGCTATCTGCGACAGCGATACTCACGAGCCGCTGCCGCTTTCAGAGGGCAGTATCTCGGACGTTAAAGTAAACGGCTGCAAAAAAAGTGAAAAGGGCGAGCCGGGGCAGCTTGTCGGCGAATTTACGGGCGGAGAAACGGGCAGCCTTTCCGCCAACTGCGACGGCGGCGTTTACGGCGCGCTTTACAGCCTGCCGCAGGAGTACACGGCTTATCCGCTGGCGTTTTCGGGCGAGGTGCATGAGGGCGCGGCGGTGATACTCTCACAGACCGATGGCGGCGAGCCGCAGCAGTACGACATCGTGATAGAAAAGCTCGGCGCGGGCTGCGACGGCCACGATATGGTGATACGCGTGACGGACGAGGCGCTGATAAGCAAGACGGGCGGCATAGTTCAGGGCATGAGCGGCTCGCCTATAATACAAGACGGCAGGCTGGCGGGCGCGGTGACGCACGTTTTCATCGACGACCCCGAGGGCGGCTATGGTATTTTTGCCGAAAAAATGTACGACTATGCGTGCGCCGCCGTGAAAGAGCAGCAGCTTGCGGGCTAAGGCAGTTTACCGAACTAAAGCGTAGAAGTTTAATATTTTTGCATAATTATGTGCGTACCCTGCGGATATTTGGAAATTCGCGGGGTATCGGCGTATATAAAAACGAATTTGGTCGAAACGGCGTACACTTTGAGATATAAGCTATTATTATCACTATATGTGATAATATCTGTAAATCGAGCTGCAATCTTGGTGCATTTAGTACAAATAAGTCGATAAAAAATTGACGTAAATTCTAAAAAACTATTGCTTTTCACGAAAAATTGTGATATGATATAGTTACAGCAATAAAGGCTGGCAGCTGAAAATAATACACCGAAGAAGCTTCAAGAGTAAATTCAAGCGGAGGACAGAATAATGAATGACAAAATTAAAATTTTAATAGGCGACGACTCGGCGCAGTACGGCGTGAACTGCGCGGCAGCTTTGCGCACCAGCGGATTTTTCGTGATAACCCGCCCGAAGGACGGCATGACTATATTTGAGGCGATAACGAGCGAAGTGCCCGACGTGGCGGTGATAGACGCAGTAATGCCGGGGCTTGACGCCATCGCGCTGATAAAAAAGATAATGGCTTCAAGCTACAAAAAGCCGTTTTTCATCGTCACCAGCGCTTACGAAAACGCTTTTATAGAGCAGCAGGTGATGCAGGCGGGCGCTTCTTACTTCATGATACGCCCTTTTGACGTGAAAATGCTCGGCGAGCGGATAAAGGCGCTGCTGGACATCGACAGCGATATTTCGGGCAGCGCGCCTGTAAGCTCGCGCGCGGGTGCGCACCCGAACCTCGAGATCATAGTTACCGATATTATACATCAGATAGGCGTGCCCGCGCACATAAAGGGCTACCACTACCTGCGCGAAGCGATAATGCTCTCGGTAGGGGATAAGGAGATGCTGGAAAGCGTTACAAAGCTATTATATCCCGCCGTTGCCAAAAAATTCTCGACCACGCCCTCGCGAGTAGAGCGCGCAATTCGCCACGCGATAGAGATAGCCTGGGACCGCGGAGATCTCGACATACTAAACGGCTTTTTCGGCTACACCATAAATACAGGCAAGGGCAAGCCCACAAACAGCGAATTTATCGCGCTGATAACGGATAAGATATGCCTGAAATACAAAGCCGCGCTTACCGCGTGAGCGCCGCCGTACCTTGCATGGCAATGGCAGGGTGCGGCTTTTTTATTGGTGAAAATGCAAGAATTTGTTTGGAAGAAATGCACAAATTGCTTAAAAACCACTTGACAGAGGAGGTACAATTTGGTATAATATAACCATAGATATATAAACACGAAAAGTGTAGAACAAAGAACAAAAAAATCATCTGAGAGGAGGATACTGCTATGAAAAAGATCAATTGCAGAAAAAAGCTTGCGGCGGCGCTGGCGCTCATGATCTGCGCTTCATTCGCATCATGCGGGGCGCAGGCAAATGACGAAGCTCAGCCGACAAATCAGACAGAAAAAACATCGCAGACCACAAAGAGCACAAACAACGAAAAGACCGAGGAATCGCAGACTCAGCCCGCTGTTTCGGCAGAGCCGACTGCCAATAAGGAAAGCGAGCACGCGCCTGATGAGCTGGTCATCGAGGATATTTATTTCGATAACGATGGCGGTATCGGCTCGGTGGAGTGGGTCGCCGACGGCGCGGCTGAAAAGACCATCAAAAAGATACTGACGGAAAATTTGGGGAATACTAATCCCGAGAAGACGTATGAGAATGTAAACACCCCCGAAAACTGCGAGGGTCTGAAATTCAGCTATGACGGCAATACATACTTTTTAGCGGACGACCTCGCGGCTTGCTATGAAAACGGTACGAACGATTTTTGCGTGAACGGCGAATATTCATGGCTTACTGCCCGCGAATATGAAGAGCTTAAAGCTGCGGCGGAGGAGAGCCGCCCGCGCGATTATTCCGCGATAAGCGACGGCTGGGAGGACAGAGATTACCTTATCAGCGACCCCTCGCTCGAAGTATTCACCATCAGCGATAAGCGCGACAAGCAGAAGATAAACGACTGGGCGGCAAAGGTGATGGCTGTCGCAGATCAGTTCCCGCGGGACGAGCGCTTTGAGGACGCAAGCGGCACCGGCTACATTATAAAGACCAACGGCAAGAAGTACGAGGAGATGTTCTTCGTAGAATTTGGCGTCGAAAGACCGAGCAATTTCTCAAATAACTTCAACGAAGCGATGATACCGCAGAAGTACGTCCGCGAGATCATCGACATAATACAACATTCGGAACATTCATACGAATAATTACCACAAGCGGGCGGCTTTTTTACAGCCGCCCGCTTTTTTTTGACAATACTCATTTGACACGCCCGCAGAATTTGTGTTATAATTAAATAGTGATATGATATAAGTGGATGAGCATGGGGAAAGACAACTGCGAGGGAGGACATTTTTAGATGACGGAATTTGCCATTATTTTATCCGTAACAGCCGCCGTGATAGTGCTTTGTATATTGAGCGGCGGGCTTTCTTCAAAAGCAGGGCTTCCCGTGCTGCTGATCTTTATCGCGATAGGTATGCTTTTCGGCTCAGACGGCGTTTTTAAGCTGGAGTTTGAGAATTTCGAGTTCGCCGAGCAGATATGCACCGTAGCGATGGTCTTCATAATCTTTTACGGCGGCTTCGGCGCTAAGTGGTCTGAGGCGAAAAAGGTCGCCGCGCCCTCGCTGCTGCTCTCCTGCGGCGGCACGCTGCTTACGGCGGTGCTTACAGTGGCTTTCTGCCATTTGGTGCTGCGCATGGAAACGCGGCAGTCGCTGCTTATCGGCGCGGTGCTCAGCTCTACCGACGCCGCCTCGGTATTCAACATACTGCGTTCTAAAAACCTGAACCTGAAATACAACTCCGCCTCGATATTAGAGATCGAGAGCGGCAGTAACGACCCCTGGGCGTATATGCTTACGGTGATAATGCTCGCGGTGCTGGGCAGCGGCGGCGCTGCGGGCGGCGAGATAGCGCTGATGTTCATAAAACAGCTTGCATTCGGCACGGCGATAGGCGTGGGCTGCGCGCTGCTGGGAATGGGCTTGCTGAAAAACGCCCGCATGAAGATCTCGGGCTTTGATACGATGCTGCTGGCGGCGATAGCGCTGCTCTCATTCTCGCTGCCCAGTATCGTCGGCGGAAACGGCTTTTTAAGCTGCTACCTCGCGGGAATAATCCTCGGAAACTCGCGCATAGGCAACAAGAAAGCGATAGTGCATTTCTTCGACGGCGTTACGGGGATAATGCAGATAGCGCTGTTTTTCCTGCTGGGTCTGCTGTCCACGCCAAGCGAGCTGCCAGCGGTGATAGTGCCCGCCCTGCTGATAGTCCTCGCGATGAATTTCGTGATACGCCCGCTCGCGGTGACGGCGGCGCTCGCGCCCTTTAAGGCAAAGGCGCGGCAGATAGCGGTAGTTTCCTTCGCGGGTCTGCGCGGGGCTACCTCGATAGTTTTCGCAATAATGGTAGTAGTCAGCGACAGCCAAAGCCGCACCGACGTATTTAATATAGTATTCTGCGCGGTGCTTTTCTCGATAGGCATACAGGGCACGCTGCTGCCGTGGTTTACCAAGAAGATGGATATGCTGGAAGAGGGCGACGTAATGAAGACCTTTACCGACTACTCCAACGAAACGCAGATACAGTTCATACGCCTGCCCGTGCGCGCGGGGCATAAGTGGCTGGGCAAGAGCGTAGAGCAGATAGACCTGCCGCCCGAGACGCTGCTTGTCATGATACTGCGCGGAGAGAGGGTAGTTATCCCGCGCGGCGGCACGGTGATATGCGAGGGGGATATAATTATCCTCAGCGCGCTGGGCTACGACGGCAGGGGAGATGAGAGCCTGCCGCTCACCGAAGAGCAGATAGACGAAACGCACGAATGGGCGGGCAGGACGATAGCCGAGGCTGTGCCGAAAAACGTGCTGGTGGTGCTGATAAAGCGCGGCGGCAAGACCAAGATACCAAATGGCAACTCGGTGATACAGGCGGGCGATGTGCTCGTGATACACACCGCCGAGCGCGAGCTGATAGAGAACTGACAAAATTGGAGATGTTTTGCTATGGAAAAAGCTATGAACAAAAACGATGAGATGATGCAGATGCGGCGCGAAAAAGAGGAGCTTGAGCACGATATTTCGCGGCTGAACGACATGATAAAGATAAGCAAAAAGATAGTTTTCTTCGGCGGGGCGGGCGTTTCTACCGAAAGCGGCATACCCGACTTCCGCTCGCCTAACGGTCTTTACCGCGATTACCTCGACCCGCGCGTAGTACCGCCCGAGGTGATACTCAGCCACACATATTTCGAGGAGCACACGAAGGAGTTTTTCAAATTTTACCGCGAGAAGATGCTCTACCTTACCGCTTCGCCCAACCGCGCGCACAAAAAGCTCGCCGAGCTTGAAGCCGCGGGCAAGGATATTACGGTAGTGACTCAAAATGTGGACGGTCTGCACCAAAAGGCGGGCAGCAAAAAGGTGCTTGAGCTGCACGGCTCTGTATACCGCAATTACTGCACCGGCTGCGGCCAGTTTTACAACGTGAATTTCGTGGCGAACAAGAAATACCCCGTGCCCGAATGCTCCATCTGCGGCGGGATAATAAAGCCCGACGTGGTGCTTTACGAAGAGAGCTTGCGCGAGCAGACCATCGTGGATACCGTGAAAGCTATGGAAGAGGCGGATATGCTGATAGTGGCGGGCACATCGCTGACGGTGTACCCCGCGGCGAGCTTCCTCAATTACTTCCGCGGCAGGTACACGGTAGTAGTGAACCTCAGCCGCCACGAGCGCGAGGACAGAGCGGATATTGCTTTTCACCAGCGTGTGGGCGACGTTTTCTCGCGGATAGATACCGATTACTGCACCGATAAAAAAGATACTATTTAAGTATACATTTAGGTTCTTTCGTTTAACTAATTGTGCAAAGCGTACAATTTATGCGCCGCGGTTTTTATATCTACATACGGCAGACACCCTTGACAAACACAATATGTAGTGCTATAATATATACTACACCACAAAGAAATGTGGTGGAATGAAACAACTGATAATGATAGCATAGATAAAAAATGTTTGGAGGAACTTAAAATGGTAAATGTAAATGTAGTAAACGGCGAGCTTTCGCAGGATGAGATCAACGCTTATATCGCTCACGGAAAAGAGCTTTATCCTGAAAAGACCATCGAATCAATGGATATAAAGCTTGACGGAGAATATGTTGACGTAGACTACCACTTCGCCGACGTACCTTTTCAGCGCATAAGAAGAATAACAGGCTACCTTGTAGGAACTCTCGACCGCTTCAACAACGCTAAGAGATGCGAGGTAGAGGACAGAGTAAAGCACAGCCTTGCGCACTAAATCACGCAAAATAAGCCTATACCTTAACCTAAAATAAAATAATTACTGATAAGCCGCTCGTTTCACAAAAACGGGCGGTTTTTTTCAGCTTCGGCTTAAAAAATTATCATTTTATTATCACATTGGCGGGTATAATTATATACAGAACAAGAAAAGAGCACGAAAAGCTCAGAAAACAGCTTGTTCACACGAAAGCATTTTTGAACACACGAAAATTTGACAACGCAAAAAAGCACGGGCGGTAAGCGCTTGCGGTTCGCAGCTTTTTTCAGATACAGGAGGAATTGAGCTATGAACGATTTCAATGACAACAACTTCAACAAAAACGGTATGAACAATATGAACGGCATGAACGGCGCTGAGGGATACGGCTATAACGCTCAGGGCGGTCAGAATCAGAACAGCAATCCGTATACATCTAGTATGAACGCCAACAATGCAAACAATGCCTACGGCGCAGCGGGCAGCGCTCAGAATACGCAGTACACCGAATACGCATACGGCGCGCAGGACCCTCAGCAGAACGAGGTATCCTACCACCCTACTAAGAAAAAGAAAGCCCGCAAGGTGCTCAACGGAGTGCTCGCGGTTTTGTGCGTAGCTGCTATCGGCGTAAGCTCCGCCGTAGGATACTCTATGCTCAACGAAAAAGGCGTTATCCTGAAAACTTCCAGCTCCAGCTCGGAAGCTTCTAACATAAAGCAGAGCGCATCTGACAGCAGCACTTCAAGCCGCGACAAAAGTAACCTGCCTACGCTGGAACAGGTAGCTACCCCCGACGACGCTATGAGCATTCCCGACATTGTAAACAAACTTTCGCCCTCAGTAGTAGGAATCTCCTGCATAACGGGCGGCTCGCAGGTATCGGGCACGGGCATCGTAATGAGCAAAGACGGCTACATTATCACCAACGCGCACGTTGTAAATGGCGCTTCGGCGATCTCGGTAGTTATGACCGACAAAACTAAATCGACCGACAGCTCTTCAGACAGCTCCTCGAAATCAGTGGCCGAGCAGATACTTGATAATCAGAATAAGTCAGACAGCGACGAAAACACCATCACCGCCGAACTGGTAGGCATGGACACCCAGACAGACCTCGCGGTGCTCAAGATCGACGCTGACGACCTTACCCCTGCCGAATTCGGCACATCGAGCGATATACAGGTAGGCGAGATCTCGATAGTAATAGGCAACCCGCTCGGCTTCGACCTTGCGAACACCGTTACCGCAGGAATAATCTCCGCTACCGACCGTACCCTTACGATAGAGGACAGAACGATGAACCTTATCCAGACCGACGCTTCGATAAACTCGGGCAACTCCGGCGGCCCGCTGATAAACGCATACGGTCAGGTCATCGGCATCACATCGGCTAAGGTATCTTCTTCATACGGCGAGGGCTTAGGCTTCGCTATCCCGATCGACGAGGCTAAGGATATAATCGACGACCTCATCAACTACGGCTATGTAAAGGGCAGACCTACCCTCGGCATCAGCGGCGAGAACATCAGCAGCTTCTATGCGCAGTACTACGACGTACCGCAGGGCTTTATAGTCCGCAGCGTAGAGAGCGGCAGCGCGGCTGACGAAGCGGGCATCAAGGAAAACGATATAGTAGTCGGCATAGAGGGACAGCTCATAAACTCAATCGAAGAGTTCAACGAGATCAAGAGCCAGTATAAGGCGGGAGATAAAATAACTGTATCGGTATACCGCGATAAAGAGATAACCGACCTGAATGTAACGCTGGGCGAAGCGAAAGACACGAGCGACAGCAGCTCGCAGAACAGCAATGATAACCAGCAGGATCAGCAGGGCAACGGCAACTTCGGCGACTTCTACAATTACTACTATAATAATAGATGATCGCCGAAATAATAAAGCATTCTTCTAATAATTTTTTCATATTCTTTTACTTCATGCAGAGAGCCGCACGGACGAGAGTTCGGGCGACTTTTTGTTTGTGAAGATCTTGATAGCGTTTAGTGCAATGCTGCAATTTTCCCAACAAAGTAAAAGCTCATGTCAATAGAAGCGGTTGCAAGGCGCATGGAAAGTCGGCTTCGCCGATTTCCGAGAAGTTGGCTACGCCAACTTCCCACTTTGTTTCCCTTACCAAACGAAAGAGAGTTGCCTATCCAAAAATGCGGTTGCAAGGCGCGTGGAAATCAGCGAAGCTGAGTTTCCTGCTTTGCCGAGGGGGTCGAGGGGGGCGAGAAGCCCCAATCGTCGCGCTCCGCAGAGCGCGAAATCCCCAATCCGAAGGGAGCTCCGAAAAAGGTGAATGGGAAAGTCGGCTTCGCCGAATTTCCAAAAACACTCCGGTGGACTGTTTTAAAAGAGGAAAATCCCTGCGATAGAGGGATTTTCCTAGTGAGTCGCCCGCACATAGATATCTTCAAGGGCGTACGCCCTTGAACGAACAGACGTAATAGCTAAAACAAGAAAAGCGCATGACTACTGAAAAGGATAGCCATGCGCAAAATAATTGACAAATATCGACAGGTGTGTTATAATAAAAATCAAGGCGTACTGCAAAAACGGTAGGCGGTTCTAATCTTCCTCCAGAGATGGAGGTGAGCTGTATGAACGTATCAACGGTAATAGCATTACTTAACCTGATTATCAACGTAATCAGACTTGCGTTATATATAAGCAAAAACAAAAAGAAATAGCCGCCCAACCGCCAAATAGGGCAACTATTTCTTAATAGCAAATCCTAGGAGGTGAACCGCTTACAGCAGTACGCCTCTTTTTATTTATTATAGCACTTTGCGGGGAAGTTGTCAAGCGGGGACGGCGGTTCGTTAATAAAATTTTACCGAGGTGTGGCGGGGTCAGCAATATTTTACGCAGACTTTACTTTCAGCGCGATTTGTAAAAATAAATATTACTTTGGATTTACAAGAGGGCGGTTTGGCTTTTTACATTCGGCGTGTATTATATATATTGTCGGATGAATAAAATTTATTGACTGCGACAGATCAAAGAGTGCACACGGTACTCTGCATTATTGAAAGGAAAGAATCTGTATGAAAAATCTTGTAAAAACTGTTTCGATCTTCTCGGCGGCTGCGGTCGCGCTCACAATGGCTTCCTGCGGAAGCAGCGACGGCGAGCTGGGTACTATCAGCGTTATCTCCCGCGAGGACGGCTCCGGTACTCGCAGCGCTTTCGTTGAGATAACAGGCGTTGAGGAAAAAGACGCCGACGGTAATAAGACCGATAAAACTACTACCGAGGCTATGGTCTGCAAATCTACCGACGTTATGCTTCCTCAGGTAAAGGGCGACCTTAATTCCATCGGCTACGTATCCTACGGCTCGCTCAACGACACTGTAAAGGCGCTCAAAGTTGACGGCGTAGAGGTTTCTCCCGATACTATCAAGGACGGCAGCTACGGCATAGTTCGTCCCTTCAATATCATCACAGGCGATGGTCTTTCCGACGCGGCTCAGGACTTTATCAATTATATAATGAGCAGCGATGGACAGACTATCATCAAGGACGAAAAATACGTTGCGGTAGATGAATCCGCCGAGGCTTACAAGGCTTCTTCAGCTTCGGGCAAGGTCACGGTAGCGGGCTCTTCCTCCGTAGGTCCGGTAATGCAGAAGCTTGCTGAAAAGTACATGACTGTAAACAGCAACATCACCGTAGAGGTACAGGTCTCCGATTCCACCACGGGCGTTAAGTACACTCAGGACGGCACCTGCGATATAGGAATGATCTCCCGAGAGCTGAAATCTGAGGAGACCGGCCTTACACCTACCATGATCGCTCAGGACGCCATCGCAGTTATCGTAAATAAGGATAACCCGATAGACGACATAACCTCCGACCAGATAAAGAGCATTTACACCGGCAAGACCACCGAGTGGGCGGACGTTACTAAGTAAGGATAATTTAGGGATATATAGAGAGTGAGAGTGTGATAAAAGTGAAACAAGCATCTACATCAGGCATTACTGCACCGATAGTTGTGCCCGCTGCGCCGAAAAAAAGCAGTTTTTCGCTGAAAACGGCGGCGGAATATTTCATGCAGGCAGTTTTTCTGATATGCGCCTGCATATCTATACTCTGCGTAGCAGTGATATGTATATATATGTTCGCCAAGGGCTGCCCCGCCATCGCGAAGATAGGCGTTGCGGAGTTCTTAGGCGGTAAGGATTGGTTCCCTACCAACTCGCAGCCCAGCTTCGGAATTTTCCCGATGATAGTAGGCTCTATGTACGTTACCGCGGGCGCTATAATGATCGGCGTGCCCGTGGGTCTGCTGACGGCGGTATTCCTCGCGAAATTCTGCCCCAAGCGCCTCTATAAATTTGTGCTCCCCGCAGTAAACCTGCTGGCGGGCATACCCTCCATCGTATACGGCTTCTTCGGCATGATAGTAGTAGTACCTTTTGTAAGAAGCGTGTTCGGCGGAACGGGCAACAGCATAATCACAGCTTCATTCATCTTAGGCATAATGATACTGCCGACAGTTATAGGCATGAGCGAAAGCGCGCTGAACGCCGTACCCTCGCAGTATTACGAAGGCGCGCTGGCGCTTGGCGCTACTCACGAGCGCTCGGTGATGCGCGTAGTGCTCCCCGCTGCAAAGTCGGGCGTGTGCGCGGCGATAGTCCTCGCGATAGGCAGAGCCGTAGGCGAAACTATGGCGGTAGTAATGATAGCAGGAAATCAGCCAAGACTTCCGCACCAGCTCACTCAGGGCGTGCGCACCCTTACCGCAAACATCATCATGGAGATGGGCTACGCGACGGGTCTGCATTACGACGCGCTGCTCGGAACGGGCGTAGTGCTCTTCGTATTCATCTTGATGCTCAACCTGCTGCTCAGCGCCGTTACCTCAAAGAAAGAGAGATAAGCCATGAATGAACAAATGAAAATGACATATAAGGCTCACCCGCTCTCATTCGTGATGAAGCTGCTGGTGTGGATATGCGCGGCGGCTACCGTGGGCGTGTTCCTTATGCTGGTGGGCTATGTGCTGGTAAGGGAGTGCCGTATCTTTCCACGAGCCTTTTCAGCCTGCACGGCACTACGGATAATGTATCTATACTGCCATCTATAATCAATACGCATAAAATGGTGGGCATCGCGCTGCTGATAGCCGCGCCGCTCGGTATTTGCTGCGCTATTTACTTAGTAGAGTACGCAAAGAAGGGAAGTAAGTTCGTGAAAGCGATAAGGCTTACTACTCAGACGCTCTCGGGCATACCCTCCATTATATATGGTATCTTCGGAAGTATGTTTTTCGTCACGGCGCTGAAATGGCGGCTCTCGCTGCTCTCGGGCGCCTGCACGCTGGCGATAATGGTACTGCCCGTTATAATAACCTCGGCGGAGGAAGCGCTGAAGTCGGTAGACGACAGCTACCGCGAGGGAAGCTTTGGTCTGGGCGCAGGAAAGCTGCGCACCGTGTTCCGCGTGGTGCTGCCTTCGGCGGTATCGGGAATACTCTCTGGCGTTATCCTCGCGATAGGCAGGATAGTCGGCGAAACTGCGGCGCTGGTATTTACCGCGGGCGCGCTCACTAAGATAGCGGGTCTGAAAGACTCGGGCGCTACCCTCGCAGTTCATATGTATAACCTTTCAAACGAGGGTCTGCACATGAACGAAGCGGCCGCCGCGGCGGTGGTACTGCTGGTAACAGTAATGCTGCTGAACGCTTTCGCTTCGTTCGCTGCTAAGCGCATAAAAAAGACCTCCGGCGAGATCTAAAGATATAAACTGATAGATGATAGTTTGATAGTTGTTTAACAAATAAACTGGTGAAAAAAGTATGAGCTATAAATTTGAGATAAAAGATGCAAATCTTCATTACGGCAGCTTTCAGGCGCTGTATGATATAAACCTCGACGTTCCGCAAAAGCAGGTAATGGCTTTCATAGGCCCTTCGGGCTGCGGAAAGAGCACCCTGCTGAAATGCCTCAACCGCATGAACGATCTGGTAGAGGGCTGCAATGTAGAGGGCGACTTCCTGCTCGACGGCGAGGATATTTACCGCGATATTGAGGTCACTTCGCTGCGCAAGAGAGTAGGAATGGTGTTCAAAAATCAAACCTCTTTCCCATGTCGATATACGATAACATAGCTTTCGGCCCGCGCACCCACGGCATAAAGAAAAAAGCCGAGCTTGACGAGATAGTTGAAACTTGCCTAAAGCAGGCGGCTATCTGGGACGAATGTAAAGACCGATTGAAAAAATCGGCGCTTGGAATGAGCGGCGGTCAGCAGCAGCGGCTTTGCATAGCCCGCGCGCTGGCGGTAAAGCCCGAGGTGATACTTATGGACGAGCCGACCTCCGCGCTCGACCCCATCTCGACGCTGAAAGTAGAGGAGCTTTGCACCGAGCTGAAGCGCAAGTACACCATAGTGATAGTTACCCACAATATGCAGCAGGCGATGAGGATAGCCGACAGAACAGCCTTTTTCCTGCACGGCAGGATAGAGGAGGAAGGCCCTACCGAGCGGATATTCAATAATCCGCAGAACGAAAAGACCCGCGAATACATCGGCGGTCAGTTCGATAATCAGCGCGAAAATATCTTATCTTCCGCGTTTCTTTACACACTTTTACGCACACTCCATATCTATATATCATATATCCCCATAAGATCCGCGTGAAAAAATTTACGCGGATTTTACAATAGACGTGTAGAGTTTTTACATTAGTGCGATATAATAAGCCGTGTGTAAAGAAAGTACGAAAATTGTAAAATTGGAGGATAAGATTTAGTATGGACATTTTTGCGGTGCTTACCCTGCTCGGCGGACTTGCTCTCTTCCTTTACGGAATGAACATAATGGGCGGCGGTCTGGAAAAGATGGCAGGCGGTAAGCTGGAGACCATATTTGAAAAACTCACCTCAAACCCCTTGAAAGCAATGTTGCTCGGCGCAGGCGTTACGGCTGTGATACAGTCCTCATCCGCCACTACGGTAATGCTGGTAGGCTTTGTAAACGCAGGTCTTATGAAGCTGCATCAAGCTATAGGCGTTATCATGGGCGCAAATATCGGCACCACAATCACGGCGTGGATACTCTCCCTTTCGGGACTGGACGGCGAAAGCTTTTTTATCAGAATGTTAAAGCCGACCTCTTTCTCGCCGATACTCGCCGTTATAGGCATAGCTTTTATAATGATAGCGAAATCAGATAAGAAAAAGACGCTGGGCACTATATTCTTAGGCTTCGCGATACTGATGTACGGCATGAACATGATGTCCGGCGCGGTAGAGCCGCTGAAAGACTCGCCCTCGTTCACCAATATGCTGACATGGTTCTCTAACCCCGTATTCGGCGTGCTCGCAGGAGCGCTGCTCACGGCTATAATACAGTCCTCCTCCGCTTCGGTAGGAATACTTCAGGCGCTTTCATCTACCGGCGCTATCAAGTTCGGCACTGCTTTGCCCATAATATTGGGTCAGAATATAGGCACTTGCGTTACCGCGATAATCAGCTCAGTAGGCACAAGCAAAAACGCCAAGCGCGTAGCCGCCGTGCACCTCAGCTTCAACGTTATCGGCACGGTGATATTCCTCACGATATTCTATATACTCAACGCTATCTTTGATTTCTCTTTCATGACCAGCGTGGTAGACGAAAAGTCGATAGCGATAGTGCACACCATATTCAATCTCGTTACATCTTTCATGCTGCTGCCTTTCGTTAAGCAGCTCGAAAAGCTGGCTTACCTCATTGTAAAAGAGGATAAGAACGAGAAGAAGCAGGCAGAGGGCGATATGCTCAGCCTGCTGGACGACCGCTTTCTCCGCACCCCTTCGGTAGCGGTAGAGCAGACCAGAAACGTTATCGGCGGCATGGCGCACTCGGCGCAGGAAAGCGTTACTTTAGCTACCGAGCTGCTTTATGATTACGACGAAGAAAAGGCAAACAGCGTTTTCGCTATGGAAAAGCTGGTAGATAAGTACGAGGACGTGCTGGGCAGCTACCTGGTAAAACTCTCCTCGCTTGAAATGAGCCATAAAGACGCGCAGACGGTAAGCACGCTGCTGCACAACATCAGCGACCTCGAGCGCATTTCAGACCACGCAAGAAACATCGCACTCGCCGCTAAGGAGAAGCACGATAAGGACATCGACTTCTCGAAAAAGGCTAAGGACGAGTTGGGCGTGATGTGCAGCGCGGTAAATAAAGTAATAGAGTACGCGGTAAAAGCCGTTTGCGACCAAGACCTTTACGCAGCCTACGAAGTTGAGCCGCTTGAGGAGGTAGTAGACCAGCTGCGCACCAAGATAAAGAACCGCCATGTAAAGCGTTTGCAGGCGGGCAAGTGCACGATAGAGCTGGGCTTTATCTTCACCGACCTGCTGACTAGCTTAGAGCGCATTTCAGACCACTGCTCGAATATAGCGGTATGCTTAGTTCAGGTGAACGACGATAACTTTGAAACTCACGAGTATCTGCGCACCGTAAAGACCAGCGGTCAGGAATTTGACAGCGAGGTAGAGAAATTTCAGAAAGAATTTCCGCTGCCTAAAAAGGAAGAATACAAGCTCGACCCCGCCTGATACACGCGGCGAGCCGATATACATTACAGGAGATGACATAAATTGCCGACGATATATTGTGTAGAGGACGATAACGGTATTCGCGAGCTGATAAGCTGCGCGCTGAGATCGGGCGGCTACGGCGTAAAGGCTTTTCCTATGGCGAAGCCTTTTTACGAAGAGCTTGAAACAAGTCAGCCCTCGCTGATACTGCTTGACATAATGCTGCCGAACGAGGACGGGCTTAGCGTGCTCTCGAAGCTGAAAGCCGACCCTAAGTACAAGGATATACCCGTGATAATGCTTACGGCGAAATCCAGCGAGATCGACAAAGTTTCGGGACTGGAGCTTGGCGCGGACGACTACATCACAAAGCCTTTCGGCGTTATGGAAATGCTCTCGCGCATAAAGGCGGTGCTCCGCCGCACCGCAAGGCAGGAGGACGACTCGGAAGTGCTGACGATACGCGAGGTATCGCTCGACGTTTCAAAGCGCATGGTTACTGTAGGCAGGAGGTAGCGCTGACCTACCGCGAATTTGAGCTGCTGATGTACCTCATGCGCCATGTTTCGATAGCCGTTAGCCGCGACAAGCTGATGGAGCGCGTTTGGGGCTACGAATTTGCGGGCGAAACGCGCACGGTGGATATGCACATAAAGACCATAAGGCAGAAGCTGGAAGCCGCAGGCTGCACCGACCTTATAAAAACGGTGCGAGGAGTCGGTTATAAGGTCTGAAAAAATCTATTGGCGGCTGTTATTGCCGCCTTTTTTTATCCATGAATTTTCGGGAGATGATGGAAAATGCAAAAAAGCTATTCACCAGCATGATGCTGCTGGTGTGCAGCGCGCTGACGATATTTGCGGGGGTGGTGGTGTTTATTTGCTACCATACATACCGCGGGGCGGCTTTTTCAGAGCTGCGCAATACGGCGAACATAATCGCTATGACCGACGCCGACCCCGCCGTTATAGGCGATAAGATAGACAAAACGGTGGAGGAGTACCATATTCGCGTTACTTTTATCGACTCTGCCGGCAAGGTGGTCTTCGACAGCGACGAGGACATAGCCGATATGGATAACCACGCCGACCGCCAAGAGGTGAAGCAGGCGCAGAAAGAAGGCGAGGGCGAGGACGAGCGCCTTTCGGAAACGCTGGATAAGACCTACTGCTACTACGCGATAGCCTACCACGGCGGCGTGCTGCGTTTGGCACGCACCCGCAGCAGCATGATAACGATAGTAGGCTCGGTATTCGCGCTGCTTATCTGCGCGGTGGGCATACTGCTGGTGATAGCCACCGTCATCTCGATAAAGCTTTCGGAAAACGTGATGCGCCCGATACACGAGCTGGTGCGCCGATTCGACCTCTCGGGCGAGAGCGAAACGGACGGCGAGGCTGCGGAAAAGCTGGATAAGGGCAACGTTTACGAAGAGCTTGAGCCGGTGGCGGAAACGGCTGAAAAGCTGCTCGACGAAACGCACCGCATAGTCCGCAGGCTGAAAAAAGAGAAAGAGAAATTCTCGCTCATCACCGAAAAAATGGCGGAGGGCATGATCTTGCTCGACTCTGACAACACCGTGCTTTCGGTAAACCGCACGGCTTTACAGCTATTCAACCCGAACTACGACCCCGCTTCAAAAATGAAGCTCTACGATTTCACTACTGAGCCGCAGCTATGGTCGCTGCTCGAGGGGCTGAACGACAGCAATTCGGCGCGCGGGATAATCAAGATGGGCGACCAAAGCTGGAGGACTTTCCTCAACAAGACCGAGTACGCGGGCAAATTCGGCATAGTTATAATACTCGCGAACGTCACCGAAAGCCTGAGAAGCGAGGAGATACGCCGCGATTTCTCGGCAAACGTATCTCACGAGCTGAAAACGCCGCTGACCACGATAAAGGGCTTTGGCGAGATGATGGAAAACGGAATCATCACCGGCGCGGACGACATAAAGCGCTACGGCGGCACGATCTACCGCGAGTCTGAGCGCCTGCTTTCGCTGATAAACGATATAATCCGCCTTTCGGAGATAGAGGACGAAAACAGCCGCTCGCATATGGAGCAGGTAAATCTGCTCGCCGCGGCGCGCGACTGCGAGGAGATATTGGCGAACAAGGCGGAAACGCACGGAATAGAGATAGCTGTTTCGGGCGAGGAAGTATCGGTAACGGGCGACCGCAGCTACCTTGTGGAGATGCTGCTTAATCTTATGGACAACTCCATCAAGTACAACCACGAGGGCGGACACGTTCGCACCACCATAAAGGCTCTGGAAAAAGGGCGCGCAGATAGAGGTGGCGGACGACGGGATAGGCATAAGCGAGGCCGACCGCGAGCGCGTTTTCGAGCGCTTTTACCGCGTGGACAAGAGCCGCTCGAAAGAAACCGGCGGCACGGGTCTGGGCCTTTCGATAGTTAAGCACATCGTGGGTCTGCACGGCGGTACGCTGGATATAAAGAGCGCGCTCGGCAAGGGCACGGCTATTACGGTATTCATACCCTATTCGCACGATGACGCCGAGGAAGAATAAGATATTGCTGCGGACGCTGATGAAAATATCGGCGTTCGCTTTTTATGTGAAAATTTTTTCATGAAAAAAATATTTGCAATCTCTTTACAAAGTTTTTGAAGTGTGTTATAATAATATAGTATAGGTTGACAGAAAGGCGGGTGCGGGATATGCACGCGGATATTTTGCAGGACGGGTTGAGCGGCATTTTCGATTCGCACTGCCATTACGACGATACAGCTTTCGACGGCGACCGCGCCGAGCTGCTGGGGGATATGCTCTCGGCAGACTCGCCCGTGAGCTTTCTTATGCACGCCTGCACCGACCTCGCTTCGGCAGAGTACGGCATAAAGGCGGCGGAGGCTTATCGTAATTACTACACATCGGTAGGCATACACCCCGAGAATATGGAAAATTTAGACCCCGAATATGCCGAAAAGCTGCGTGCGCTGGCGCTGGAAAATGCTAAGGTCAAAGCAGTTGGCGAGGTGGGGCTTGATTATCATTACGATGGGTACGACCGCGCGGCGCAGATAAAGCTTTTTGAGCGTCAGCTTGAGCTTGCGGCGGAGCTTGACCTGCCCGTGATAATGCACGTCCGCGACGCTACGGAAGACCACCTCGCGATAATGCGCGAGCACAAGCCGAAAGGCGTGGTGCACTGTTTCAGCGGCTCGGCGGAAACGGCTGAGCAGCTTCTTGATATGGGGCTGTACATAGGCTTTACAGGCGTGCTCACATTTAAAAACGCGAAAAAAGCAAAGCGGGCTTTTTCAGTAGTGCCTGCCGACAGATTGCTTTTTGAAACAGACTGCCCGTACATGGCGCCCGAGCCTTTTCGCGGCAAAAGGTGCAACAGCAGCATGATAGCAAAAATAGCCCGCGCGGCGGAAACGCTGAGCGGCGTGCCTGCACAGCAGCTCATAGACATTACAAACGAGAATGCGCGCAGACTATTTGATATATAGGAGGAACAGTAAAATGGAAGAGAACAAAACAACCAACAACGCAGAGATAATGTATATAGTGATACCCTGCTACAACGAAGAGGAGATGCTGCCGATAACGGCTAGGGCGCTTGTAAAAAAGCTCGACACCCTCATAGCAGACGGCAGGATCTCGCCTGCAAGCAAGGTGATGTTCGTAGACGACGGCTCTAAGGACAAGACTTGGCAGATAATCGAGCGCCTGCACCGCTCATGCGAGCTTTTTACGGGACTAAAGCTTTCGCGCAACAAGGGTCACCAAAACGCGCTTCTTGCGGGACTAATGACCGCTAAAAATTACGCCGACATAATAGTTTCTATGGACGCCGACCTGCAGGACGATATAAACGCGATAGACGGCTTTCTCGATAAGCGCGCAGAGGGCTGCGAGATAGTTTACGGCGTGCGCTCCTCCCGCGAAACGGATACGGGCTTCAAGCGCTGGACGGCGCAGAGCTACTATAAACTGCTGGAGCACATGGGCGTAGAGATAACCTACAACCACGCCGATTACCGCATGATGAGCAAGCGCGCGGTGGAAGAGCTGGAAAATTTCAAGGAAGTGAACCTCTTCCTGCGCGGCATAGTGCCTATGATAGGCTTCAAGACCGACATCGTGACATACGAGCGCGCGGCGCGTCAGGCGGGCGAGTCGAAATACCCGCTGAAAAAGATGATCTCATTCGCGGTAGAGGGCATAACCTCGCTCTCAATAAAGCCGATAAGATTTATCACCACGCTGGGCATAGGCATATTCTTTATCTCGATAATAATGCTCATCTACTTCCTAGTTATACACATAATGGGCAGGACGGTACACGGCTGGACTACCACCGTGGTATCGGTATGGGCGCTGGGCGGCTTGCAGCTTTTGGCGATAGGCGTTATCGGCGAATATATAGGCAAGATATATCTTGAAACAAAATCAAGACCTAAATATATCATAGAAACAAATCTCGAAGAGAACGAGTAATAAATTTAAAGGAGTTTTGAATAACATGGCAGAAAATGAAAACGCTATCCGCAACGACGAGCTGCTGGAAGCTATCGACGCAATGAGAGCTGACTTTAACGTACAGACCCAGAGCAAGGTGATAAACCTCGCGCTGAGAGGTACATATGTAGTACCCGCTATCATCAACAAAAATACTCAGCTGATACAGGATAAGGAGAACCACCTAAAGTTCGAGGACAAGCCGCAGGCAAAGTTTATGCTGGTAAAGCACAAGACCAACGGCACATTCTTCCCCGTATTCACCGACAGCGAGGCTTTTGAGAAACTTCAGAACAACGACGGCTTCCAGCCTGTAAGAATGAAGTTTTCCGACATCGCCCAGCTCACCGAGCAGACCCCGAACGTAGCGGGCTTTGTAATCAACCCCATGACCACAAACCTGCCTTTCCCCAAGGCTATGCTCGACCAGATCAAGCAGCAGCTTATCAAGCACCGCCAGCAGCACGAGGCTGAAAAGGCTAAGGAGCAGGCTGAGGCGCAGGGCATTACCATGACCTCCGCAGCCGAGGGCGAGGGAAGCGCTGAATAATAATCCCAATATGCACACAACGAGGTGCGCCGCGCAGTTTTGCAAGCGGTGCGCCTTTTTTATTGCCCTTTTGTCAGAATTATTTTACAATTCAATAAAAATCGCTTTTTATCTGCAAATTTTTTAGACAGTTTTGACTAAAGCAGTTGACAAACGAGGGAAAATGGGGTATAATAGAAGTGTATTACAATGGCTATACCATCATACAAAATAAAGGATTTGATCTTATGAGCAATGAAAAAAATTACAAACCAACGGAAAAGCTTACAGTCGCGGGCATCGCGGCGGTAATAGTAGTGGGCGTTTTTGTAGTGTGCGTTATACTCATACTCGCGAAAAGCCTTTTCCCCTCTAATAACGACTCCACCCCCGAGGGCGTTTACACAGGAACGAAATCCTCGCAGGCGCAGGTAGTTACCTCAAAGCCTGACAAGAAGGACGAATCCTCCGCCGCAGACGCCGACACCAGCACCGCTGCCGAAAGCACTGCTGACTCACAGGCGGAAGAGAGCAGCTCGGCGGCTGAGAGCACCGGCGAGACCGCTACCCTGACCCAGACCGCATATCTGCGCGCCTCTAACGATCAGGACAGCGACCCGATACTTTCGATAAATGGCGGCGAAACTGTAACGATAATAGAGCGCCCCTCTGACTCGGAATACGTTCACGTTTCTTACTACGATTACGAAGGCTGGATCTGGAACGGCTATTTACAGTAAAATCTAAAAGGCGAGGATAGATGAAAAAGCTTTGCAGCACCGAGCTGGGCGGCGTAAAGACCGACTATATGCTCGATATAGGAAAACGCTCAAACGGATACCTCTGTATAAAAGACGGGGTGATAACTGTGCGCCTGCCAATGACCGGCTCGCAGCGTGCGGCGGAAGAGATGCTGAAAGCTCACGAAAGCTGGATAATTGAAAAGCTGAAACAGAGCGAAGAGCGTTCGCGTATGCCGCAGGGCTTTTACAGCGGCGAGAACTTTTCGCTGCTGGGCAGAAAGCGGCAGCTAATAATAGAGCACTCGGCGGAGTACCGCGAGCCGCTGCTCACCGAAAACGCGCTGACGGTGTATATATCGCCGCAGATGAAGGAGAGCGAAGCGGGCAGGCTTTTCATGCGTTACGCGGCGGCATTTTGTGAAAAGTGCGTAAAGGCGGCTTTCGATAAATATTCGCCGATACTGGGGCTTTACCCAAAAAAGGTAACGCTCAAAAAAATGACATCGCGCTGGGGAAGCTGCTCGTCAAACGGCAGCATCTCGATAAACGTAGACGTGGTATGCTTTGAGCAAAAGTGTATCGACTATGTGGTAGTGCACGAGCTTTGCCACCTAAAGCACATGAACCACGGCGAGGAATTTTGGCGGCTGGTAGCAAGCTGCTGCCCCGACTACAAGGCGCTGCGCGAGCGAATGAAACACTAAAAAACATAGCGGAGCTTTTTACCGAAGCTCCGTTTTTTCGTCATATTGCACAAAATTTCATCTGAAAGCTGTATGCGGTAGACAGACATAAAAAAATGTGATATAATAATATTAACTGAAACGCTGCGGGCAGCCGCAGTGTTTAAAATCTTAGAGGAAAGGGATCCTGTAAATGCTGCATGAGAAATCCTGCGGTGGGATAGTTTACAGAAAATATCACGGCAATACCGAGATCCTGCTGATAAAGCACATAAACAGCGGGCACTGGTCGTTTCCGAAAGGCCATGTAGAAAACGGCGAAACGGAAGTGCAGACGGCGATGCGCGAGATCAAGGAGGAAACGGGGATCGACGTGCTGGTAGACCCCACATTTAGGGAGCTTGTGACATACAGTCCGAAGAAGGATACGCAGAAAGTGGTAGTTTATTTTATAGCAAAAGCGAAGAGCGGCTCGCTGGTACCGCAGGAAAACGAGATAGCGGAAGCGAAATGGGTAGAGATAAACTTAGCGGCAGATATGCTGGCGTATGACAACGACAGATGTATAGTCAACAAAGCCAAGAAATGGATACCGTAATCCATAATCCGTAATCAAAGTCGGGGGAACTGCCGTAAGCCGGCGGCTCTCCGATTTTTTTGCGAAAACTGCCGCACCGCTTGACAAACTGCGCGCGGCGTGGTATAATTAAGATAACAAAAGAGGCGTACTGCTGTAAGCGGTTCACCTCCATGGTATAGTTAAACTAAGTAACCGATCCATTGGTAGTGGGGGCGGTTACTTTCTTTTTTTGTTGCAAATGTCGAATACGAGTTCGACTATGTTAGTTATCAAAAGCAATAGTGAAATTACCTCAGAAACGCTCATACTTGCTCACCTCCATTTCTGGAGGAAGATTTGAACCGCCTACCGTCTTTGCAGTACGCCTTGAAACTATTATAGCATACTTGTCGATATTTGTCAAACGTGGAGAGCTTCGGCTCTCTTTTTTGTCGCAAAATGAATTATTAACAAAATATCTGTTGAAATAGGCGCGGGAATATGCTATCATGAGATAAGTATATCTTGTAAATGTTATGCTAAGATGAAGTAAACTTGCCCCGCTCGACAGACACGCCGCGGGGCGGTAAAAAGGAATGATGTAGTAATGAATAACTTTGACGTCATTATATGCGGCGCGGGCGCTGCGGGTCTTTACGGCGCTTACAATCTTTCGCGCGACCTGAACGTGCTCGTTATCGCTAAGCGCGAGCTTACACTCTGCAACTCCTCTCTCGCACAGGGCGGTATTGCAGGCGTTTACAGATCGCCGGCTGATTCCCCCGAAAAGCATAAGCACGATACTTTTGTGGCAGGCGGCTTTGAAAACGACCCCGCCGCTACCGATGTGCTGGTAAACGAAGCCTGCATCGACATCGGCAAACTGATAGAGCTGGGCGCGGATTTTGATAAAAAAGAGGACGGCGATTACCACCGCACGCTAGAGGGCGGCCACGGTATGCACCGCATTTTCCACCACGCTGACTCTACCGGCTTTGAGATAGAAACTACCCTGCTGGAAACTGTAAAGAAGCTGCCGAACGTTACTATATGGGAAAATACGCTGGTCTGCGATATGGCTAAGACCCCTACCGGCTTCTCATTTTTGGCACTTAAGGACGGCGAATACATTACCGCAAACAGCCACTTCGCTATACTGGCTACCGGCGGTATAGGCAGAGTTTATGAATACACCACCAATTCCGCTATCGCAACGGGCGACGGAATAGCTATGGCTTACCGCCTGGGCGCTGAGATAAAGAACCTCAGCTACATACAGTTCCACCCCACGGCTTTCAACGACCACCATACCCGCGAATGCTTCCTTATATCCGAAGCGGTGCGCGGCGAGGGCGCTTATCTGAAAAACTGCAACGGCGAGCGCTTTATGCAGCATTACGATAAAAGGCTGGAGCTTGCCCCGCGCGACGTAGTTTCGCATTCGATAATCTTTGAGGCTAACAGAACGGGCAGCAAGAATTTCTACCTCGATATTACCCACAAAGACCCCGAATTTATCAGAAACCGCTTCCCGATGATCTATAAAAATCTGAAAGATGTCGGAATAGATATGACTACCGATATGATACCGATATACCCCTGTCAGCATTACCTGATGGGCGGCATAAAGGTAGATACTTACGCGCGCACCACTATCCCCGACCTGTACGCCTGCGGAGAATGCTCCTGCACGGGCGTTCACGGAAACAACCGTCTGGCGAGCAACTCGCTGCTGGAAGCGCACGTTTTCTCGCGCCGCGCCGCCGCCGATATAAACGAAAAGGCAAAGACCGCGCCGAAAGCTTACGCGCCGCACATCTTCGACCTGCACGAAAACGCGCCGAAGATACCCCACGGTTACAGAACGCAGATACGCGCTATAATGCAGAACACCTATTTCGTTATCCCGAATGTGGACGAGCTTATGAACGGGCTGGAGCAGGTTACGGATATACTCACCGTGCTGGATAACGGCGTTTTTGAGATAAACCGCGACTATGTAGAGGCGCGCAGCCTTGCTACCGTGGCGTACATAATACTCACCGAAGCTTTCAAGATATGCTCTGAGAGCGAGGAGCTGCCGAATATGCCTATATTTGAAGCCCCCGATGAGGACAGATATTAACGGAGGAGAACGATATGAGATTGATGCAGTTTCAGATTGACGATATGATAAAGACCGCGCTGGCGGAGGATATAAATTACATCGACGTTACCACGGACTACCTTGTGGACGAGGATAAGGTAAACACCGCGCAGTACGTTGCGAAAGCTGAGGGCGTGCTCTGCGGAATAGAGATAGCGCTGAGAGTTTTCACTTTGCTCGACCCTACGGCGACCTTTGAGGTGCTGATACACGACGGCGAAGAGGTGAAAAAGGGCGATATAATCGCGAGGATGACCGCCCACACACGCGCTCTGCTTAAAGGCGAACGCACCGCGCTGAATATTTTGCAGCATATGTCCGGCATAGCTACGGCTACCAATAAGTGCGTGAAGCTGGTAGAGGGCACGCGCGCGAGCGTTGCGGATACCCGAAAGACCCTGCCGGGACTGCGCATTTTCCAGAAATACGCGGTAACAGTCGGCGGCGGCAAAAATCACCGCTATAATCTTTCCGACTGCGCTATGCTGAAAGACACTCACCTCGACGCTTACGGCTCGATAACCGCGGCGGTGAACGCGCTGCGCGAAAAGATGGGCCACACAGTGAAGATAGAAGTAGAGGTCGGCACGCTGGAGGAGCTGAAAGAGGCTCTGGCGGCAGGCTGCGAGATAATAATGCTCGACAACATGAGCTGCGAGCAGATGGCTGAGGCGGTAAAGATAACCGACGGCAAGGCTAAGCTGGAAGCTTCGGGCAACGTTACCGAGGAAACGATAAAGGCCATCGCGCAGACGGGCGTTGACATAATCTCGATGGGTGCACTTACCCACTCAGTAAAGGCTTTTGACATCTCGATGAAGATGTTGAAAGAGTAATTTTCAAACAGAATATTTATTCGGAGGGCGGAGAATATCCGCCCTTTTTTGCGCCCTAAAGGCATATCCCGCCGCTTGTTTCATACATTTTATATATGAACTTGACTATCGGACAATCTGACTATCGGAGGGTTTTGAATGGCGGATATCGAAGACAAAATGCGGGCGAGGACGGGCGGGGCGATGGCGCTCGCGGCGGCGGTGCTTTGGGGATTTATCGGGCTGGCGGTGCGGCCGCTGGGCAGGCTGGGGCTTACGGCAGTGGAGCTGACATTCGTGCGCTCGGCGGCGGCTTTCATCGGGGCGGCGGCAATGGCGCTCTGCCGCGGGGGAAGCCTGCGCATACGCCTGCGCGACCTATGGATATTTCTAGGCTCTGGGTTGGCGAGCGTGGTGTTTTTCAACGTCTGTTACTTTTACACGCAAAAGACCCTGCCGTTGGCGGTCTCGAGCGTTTTCCTATACACCGCGCCGTTTTTTGTGGCGGGCATATCGGCGGGGGTGTTTGGCGAGCGGCTGACGGCGGGCAGGCTGTGCGCGCTGGCGGCTGCATTCATCGGCTGCGTGATGGTCAGCGGCGCACTCTCCGGCTATTCTTCTGATATGCCGATAACGCTGAAAGGCGCGGCGGCGGGGGCGGGCTCGGGCTTCGGATACGCGCTTTATACAGTATTTGGACGATTGGCGGCGCGGCGGTACAGCGCCGAGGTCTTTATGGCGTACACGTTTTTCATCGCGAGCTGCGCGCTAACGCCTTTTGTCAGCGTGGGGCACATAGTCGGCGCGGCGCAGGGCGGGGGAGTGGCGGCGCTGGCGGCTTTCGCGCTGATCTTCACGCTGCTGCCCTATCTGCTTTACACCGCTTCGCTCGGCAGGCTGAGCGCTTCGGCGGCTTCGGCGCTGGCGTTTGCCGAGCCGCTGACATCGGCGGCGGTGGGGTATGTATTCTTCGGCGAGCGGCTGACGGCGGTGCAGGCGGCGGGCATCATCCTTACGGCGGCGGCTCTGCGAAAGGTGTTAAAGTCAGAATAAAATAATTGCATATCAAGCGAAAACGTTTACTTATTTTTATATACTACAAATGGTTTTGATTTTGTAATAATTTGTCGAAAAGCTACAACCACGCCCTCTAAAACCCCTGAAAATTCTTCATATATAACGTCAAAATAATTTGCCGCACCCCCTTGACATACCCGAGCAAAAAGTATATAATACCAATTAGCCTTAAATTTTTTTATTTCAAATATTTATATAATTAGGCTGAGTAAAAGATGTTGAAAGATGAGGAGGAAGAGTGATATGTTTCAGATACAATGGCTGTGGCACAATCTGAAAGGGTATAGGAAAATATACATCGCGGCGCTGGTGCTCTCGCTCGCCTGCAACGCGCTGTATCTCACAACGCCGTATTTCAGCTCGAAGATAGTAGATACATACATCACGGGCGAAAACGCCGCCGCGAATTTGCAGGCGGATAAGCACGGCTTTATAATGCTGCTGGTGGGCATGATAGGCTTTACGCTGCTGCGCACGGTCTGCCAGTATTCCTGCAACATGACCTACGAAATATCTTCGCAGGGCATGATATACAAGATACGCAACCGCCTTTTTCAGCGCGTTCAGCGGCAGGATATGGATTTTTACGATAAGAACCGCACGGGCGACCTTATGACCCGCCTGACGGGCGACCTCGATATGGTTCGCCACGCGGTATCTTGGGTATTCAAGGGCATTGTGGAATCGCTCTCGCTCTTCACCGCCTCAATGGTGTATTTCTTTATCATAAACTGGAAGATGGCGCTGATGCTCTTCGCGGTAACGCCCTTTATCTTCGTGATAACGGTTATGTTCAAAAAAGTAGCCGGCCCCGTTTACGTTGAGCTGCGCGAAAAACTCTCGAAGCTGAATACCGACGCGCAGGAGAATATCTCGGGCAACCGCGTTGTAAAAGCATTCGCGCGCGAAGATTTCGAGATAGAGAAATTCGGCAAGGCGAACCGCGAGTATTCGGAAGCGAACAAGAAAGCTTCGCTGATGTGGCTGAAATATTCGCCGTATATGGAAACGCTGGCGAACGTGCTTTCGGTAGTGATGCTGCTGGGCGGCGGTATCTTCCTTATAAAGGGCAGCCTTACTATGGGTCAGTATATAGCTATAGCGGGACTTATCTGGGCTATATCGAACCCCGTAAGAAATTTGGGTATGTACGTCAACGACCTTCAGCGCTTTATGGCTTCCGCCATGAAGATAATCGAGATATACTACTCTCAGCCTAAAATAGTAGACCGCGACGACGCCGAGGATATTGACGGCAGACTGCGCGGCGAGGTAGAGTTTAAAAACGTAAGCTTCAAGTACGGCAATAAAACAGTGCTGGAGGATATTAGCTTCCACATCGCGCCTGGCGAAACGGTAGCGATAATGGGCGAAACAGGCTCGGGCAAGACTACGCTGATAAACCTTATCCCCCGCTTTTACGACACCGCGGGCGGAGAGGTGCTGGTAGACGGCGTGAACGTGCGTATGCGAAAGCTCTCTCAGCTTCGCAAGAACATAGGCATGGCTACGCAGGACGTTCTGCTGTATTCTGATACCATAGACGGCAACATAGCTTACGGCGATTCTTCAATGCCCGAAGAGGACGTGAAGCACTACGCCAAGCTTGCGGCGGCGGACGGCTTTGTCAGCAAGATGCCGGAGGGGTACGAAACGCTGATAGGCGAGCGCGGCGTGGGTCTTTCGGGCGGTCAGAAGCAGCGTATATCGCTCGCACGCGCGCTGGCTATAAAGCCCGCCGTGCTGATACTCGACGACACCACTTCGGCGGTGGATATGGAAACGGAAAAGCACATACAGGAAAGCCTGCGCACACTGGATTTCCCATGCACTAAGATAATCATAGCGCAGCGCATATCCTCCACCAAAGACGCCGACAAGATAATAATTTTAGAGGACGGAAAGATAAAAGAAATGGGCACTCACGAGCAGCTTCTTGCGCAGAAGGGCTACTATTACGACGTTTTCCGCCTGCAAAACGAAGGCTTCGGAAAGGGGGCGGAGTAAATGGCACGCAACAGATACGATGTGGACGAGGTTCTTGAAACGCCGTTCGACTTCCGCCACTTAAAGCGCTCGTTCGTTTACATGAAAAAGTACAAGGGCAAGATGATACTGGCGCTGGTGCTTAGCGTTTTCGCGGCGGTATCGGGCCTGCTGGCGCCGCTCATCACGCAGTACGCGCTGGATAACACCATACCGCAGAAAAATATCCCTCAGCTTTTCCTGCTGAGCGGACTGCTGGTGCTCACGATAGCCGTATCGGTAGCTTTCTCAAATATCCGCTCGCGCATAATGACAGTAGTGGGTCAGGATATTATCTTCGACATTAGAACAGACCTCTTCGCGCATTTGCAGGAGCTGCCTTTTCAGTACTACGACGACCGCCCACACGGCAAGATACTTATTCGCGTAGTAAACTATGTAAACTCGGTATCCGATATGCTCTCAAACGGCGTTATCAACGTTATACTCGAGCTTCTGAATATGCTTTTCATAATGGTATTCATGTTCTTTGTAGACGTTCGCCTTTCGCTGGTGGTGCTTTCGGGCGTGCCGATATTCGCGCTGGTCATGATGGCGATAAAGAAGCGCCAGCGCCGCGCATGGCAGGACGTTTCAAACAAAAGCTCAAATATGAACGCATACTTGCAGGAAAACATAGTCGGCGCTAGGGTAACGCAGATATTCACCCGCGAGGAGGAGAACGAGGGAATATTCGACCGCCTCTCGAACAAATACCGCAAAAGCTGGATGACTGCCGTTACCTACTCGAATATGGTATGGCCTGCTACGGATAATATATCCACGCTGGTGCGCGCCGCGATATTCTTTGTGGGACTGCTGGTGCTATCCCCCGCGAGCGTTACGCTTGGTACTATCGCCGCTATGACTAGCTACGCTTCTAGCTTTTGGCAGCCGATAATGAATCTCTCGAACCTATTCAACAACTTCATCAACAACGTAGCGTATTTGGAGCGCATATTTGAAACGCTTGACGAGCCTGTTACCATTGCTGATAAAGAGGGCGCGAAGGACATCGGCGAGATAAAGGGCGCTGTACGCTTTGAGGACGTGACATTTGCTTACGAAGAGGGCAAAAACGTACTCGAGCACGTTTCCTTTGAGGTAAAGCCGGGCGAGAGCGTCGCGCTGGTAGGCCCTACGGGCGCGGGCAAGTCTACTATAGTTTCGCTCATCTCGCGCTTTTACGACGTATCCTCCGGCAGGATAACGGTAGACGGCAAGGATATAAGCGCCGCCACACTGCACTCGCTGCGCTCGCAGATGGGAATAATGCTACAGGACAGCTTTATTTTCAGCGGCACTATACTCGACAATATCCGCTACGGCAAGCTGGATGCCACTAAGGACGAAATAGTAAGCGCAAGCCGCACGGTATGCGCCGACGAATTTATCAGCGAGATGGAAAATGGCTACCTTACCGAGGTGAACGAGCGCGGCTCGAAGCTTTCGGGCGGTCAGAAGCAGCTAATATCTTTCGCACGCACGCTGCTTTCCGACCCGCGCATACTTGTGCTTGACGAGGCTACCTCCTCCATCGACGCGCGCACCGAGCGCCTGCTGCAGCAGGGCTTGAACGAGCTGCTGAAGGGCAGAACATCTTTCATAATAGCCCACCGCCTATCCACCATAAAGAACTGCGACAGGATAATGTACATCGACAACAAGGGCATTACCGAAAGCGGTACTCACGAAGAACTTATGGCGAAAAAGGGCGATTACTACAAGCTTTACACGGCACAGCATATTTGATATAAATATATATGACAAAAGGCTCTCCGAAGTTTTATCGGAGAGCCTTTCGCTTATGCTGTATTTAGTGGGATATTTTGCAGGTATGTTTGTTCGCGTTATTCGCGGTTCTTCAGCACCTCTGCGGGGGTCATCTTTTTCAGCTTTCTTACCAGCAGGGTGTTTATTATAAAGTACAGCGCCATTACCGCCGCGAAAAGTCCGAGGTACATATACCATGTGAAGTGCAGGTTCATTCCGCAGGCGGTGTTTGAGATAAGGAACGGGTACATAGTGTCGGAGCAAAGCTTAGAGAGCGGTATGCAGATAGCTGCGCCTATCGCGATGATGTATGTGTTGCCGTTTAGGTAAAGCTTTCTTATCTCGCCCGTGCGGAAGCCGAATATCTTTATCAGCGAGATGCCGAAGCTCGCGCGGTCTATCATGACGTTCAGCATGAGGAACATTACCATAAAGAATATAGCTGCCGAAGCGCCTATCAGCGTGGCTATCATCGGCGTCATAAGCTCGATGAATACGTCGGAGGCGCGCTCGATGTCGGCGCGGGTGGTAACGCTGTAAAGTCTGCCGTCGTCAATGTCAAGCTTCTTGTCGGAGAACACGGTGTTGTAATGATCGTCCTCCTGACCGAAAAGCTCGCGCATACTGTCAATATCCATGAATACCATCAGTCCCGCCGAGTAGTCGCAGATGTCCTCTACCGTAAAGGCGTAGTCCATATCGTTGGTGTTGTCGGAAAGTATAAGCTTATCGCCTTTGGATAATCCGTACTTCTGCTGTATCGAGGTGCTTATAGTCACGCTCGATTTTCCCTTTGCGGGGCGGCAGGTGAAGTAGCGGTAGGCGGAGTCGCTGCCGTCTATGCCCAGTACGGTGAGGTCTACGGTATCGCCGTAAGCGGATTTAGAGAGCGACTCGGCGTAAGCGGGCGTGCCGCCTGCGGGCACTGTCTTTTCGGGATATTTCAGCGAGTACATATACTCGTACTTGGTGTATTCTTTAGTATCGGCGGCTACGTTTTTGCAGAGCACATAGCAGTTCACGCCCAGCATGAATATCAGCAGGGTTATGAACATAGCGGCTACTACCGTTATGCCGGTGCGCACTTCGCGCAGCATTTGGCGTATGCGGAAAGCGGTGACGAATTTCTTTGTTTTGAGCGTTACGTTCTTCACGCGCGACTGCTTCTGTTCGTTCTTTATGAGCGAGAGCGCTGTCTGCGAAAGCTTTTTGTTTATTACTATACTGTTCACTATCATAGCGGTAACGGGGGGCATAACTATTCCGTACACGAATAGGTAGGCGGGAACTACTACGTCGAATTTCGGGATAGAGAAGTAGTTGTAGCTGTCCACCATCTCGCTCGGTATCTTGTAAATACCTATTATCGTGCCGATAATGCCGCCCGCCAAAGCTATCAGCGCGGGCAGGGTTATGTAGTGGCGCAGCAGGTCGCGCTTTTTAACGCCCAGCGCATACAGTGCGCCGATAACGCTGCTTTCGTTCTGTATGCGGTGGATAACGAATACTGAGATAACGTAGGTGAAGAGCACCATGAGTATAACGCCCGCCAGCGCGCCTATCTGCTTATTTTTCGCAACGTCGTTCTCAGCGCCGCGTATGCGCAGGTTGTCGCTCGCTTTTACGAAAGATGTAAGGTTATCGAGGTCGATGGTGAAATATTCGTCGAGCAGCTCGGCGGTCTTTTCGTCAAGCTTCGCAATGCCGTCAGCCAGCTCGCCCGCGCCCTTTGCCGCGGAGTCTACGCCATCTGTATAATCCACCGTGCCGCCGCGCAGCTTATCCGCCGCCGCGAGGGACTCTTTAAGCTGCTTTATGTCGGCGCTTTTAGTAGCCTTGTAAAGCTTATCGAGGGTATCGGCGTAATTATCGGCGGTAAGCTCAGCCTTTACGCCCGAAGCGGCAAGGCTCTGATTTGCCTGAGCAAGGCAGGCTTCAAAGAGCGCGTTCATGCCTTCGGTAAGGTCGCCGCTCGAAGCTTTCAGCTCGTTCAGTCCTTCGGAAAGCTCTTTCGCGCCGTCGTTAAGGTCAGCCACGCCCTCTTCTATATCTTCCTTTTTGCCGACGGTGTCTTCTGCCGTTTCCTTGAAATACTGATCTTCCACGGCGGAGTAATCGAAATCGAATGAGCGCAGAAGCTCTTTTTATCTCCTTATCCTCAGCGCCGTTCTTTAAAACGTATGAGTAGCTGAGGTCTTCGGCTTTCTGACCGCCCGCGTTAAGTATAGCGTCGTACTGGTCGCCGCTGACGAAAGCCAAACCAAATCCGCTGCTTTCAGCCGAAGCGTCGGAGATGTTCTTAACGGGCATATCGTAATCGGGCACGCTGCCGATACCTGTAACGGTAAGCTCGGTATCCGCAAGCGTTATCTTATCGCCTATCTTGATGTTGTTTTCCTCACAGTAGCGCTTTTCGAGGGTGACTTCGCCTGCTTCATCGGCAAGCTCGCCGTCGTCGAGAGTCATGAGGTTTATATCTGTGCGGTTTTTCATAACGCGCAGTATCTTGTTTTTGCCCGACTCTATATCCATGCTGAATTTTGCTTCGACTTCCGCGCCGGCTTTATCCAGCTTGGCTATCTGCTCATCGGTAAGGGGCAGGAATACGGTAAATTCGCCGTCCTCGCAGTTTTTATCGCGGCAGTTCTGCTCAGTGCCAGCGATTATGGTTTCCGCACCGCCTATCATGCTTATTACCAGATACATACCAAGCACTATCATGACGAGCAGGGCGAGGTTTCTCAGCAGGCTGTTTTTCAAATCGCGCGGTATGCGCTTTCTAAGTACCTTGTTCATCAGAGATCCTCCAGCTCGGCGGCGGGAATGCGCGTTTCGTTCTCGTATTCTTTCTTTATCATGCCGTCTTTAAGTATTATTACTTTGTGTACCATGTTTTTGATAGAATTATTGTGGGTGACTATAAGCATGGTAGTGCCGTACTTTTTGTTTATCTCTTCAAGCAGAATAAGTATATCGCGTGAGGTCTTTGAGTCAAGAGCGCCCGTAGGCTCGTCGCAGAGCAGCAGCTTAGGATTTTTTATCAGCGCTCTTGCAATGGCGCAGCGCTGCTGCTGACCGCCCGAAAGCTGCGAGGGGAATTTGTTGCGGTGCTCGGAAAGCCCCAGCGTTTCCAGCAGCTCTTCCATATCAAGCGGGTCTTTGGTAAGGTATTCGCAGACCTGTATGTTTTCGCGAACGGTGAGGTTCGGAACGAGATTGTAAAACTGGAATATGAAGCCTAAGTTGTCGCGGCGGTAATCGGCGAGCTTATCGGCTGAAAGACCGCCTACCTCTTTTCCGTCTACCTTTACCGAGCCGCTGTCGATATTATCCAAGCCGCCGATGCAGTTGAGCAGGGTAGATTTTCCCGAGCCGCTCGTGCCCTGTATTACGCACATCTGCCCCTTTTCCACGCCCGTGGACACTCCCTTGAGCACCTGCACATAGCCCTGATCTTTACCGTAGCTTTTTTTCAGATCTTTTACCTCTAAATACATCTGTGAATACCTCCTGTATACCTGTTTAACATAACAATGTTATGCTGACGTTATGTAAAAAGCCGTGTGTTGATACGGCTAAAATTTACTATTTTTGTGTTTCGTCGGGGATAAGGATCATCTTAGTCCAGCCCGTAACGATGTAGTCCATTATCTGGCTCATGTGCTCGATGGCCTTAGCCTCGTCGCACTCGTGCGTCAGCAGGTGTATAAATGCGTCGATGTTCATATGCGTCAGCCAGTGCAGCATATATTCGTTCACCTTAGTGCCGGGGTGAGCTGAAGCCATCTGTTTCGCCATAACGTGGTAAGAGCTTTCCATAAGCTCCACCACCTCGTCAACGGCGTTTTCGTAAGAAGTTCCGTGCGCGCGGGTGAGCAGCAGCAGGAACGCTTCGCGGTTGGAGTAAAGGTGGTGGACAAGCATACGCGCGAGGTCGTCGTGGTCGCCCTCCTGCTGGGTGTAGTCGGCGGCAACGTGGCTGTCAAACTCAAAATGCTCTTCCAGCGCGGCGACAAGCCCGCGGTAGGGCTTTTCGACTATAGATGCGAAAAGGTCTTCCTTATCTTTAAAGAAGAAGTAGAGCGCGCCGGTAGTAACGCCCGCGTCTGCGCATATCTTGCGCAGAGAAGCTTTTGTGTAGCCTTTTTCGAGAAACTCCGCCCTCGCGGCTTTCAGCAGCAGCTCTTTTGTTTCGCCGCTTTGTTCGTGGTTTCTGGGTGACATATCCGCCGACCTCCTTTTGCTCAACTTGCACTTATTCAGCGCTTTGCATAACGCTGTTATGCCAGATAACAATGTTATGTTACCACAATATCCACCGTTTGTCAAGCTATGCGTCGAAAAAAACGCGCATTTCTCCGATTTTTACAAAAATTATCCCGCCGCGGGGCTGAGTTTTATAAATATAAGCATAAATTTGCCCTTGATTAGCCGTAAACAGTCGTTAAAAGGCTTAAAATCTGCCTTAAAATGCGTAAAGACCGTGTAAAGGTTTGGTGTAATCATTATTAGTACATTGAAAATTTACAATTAGTACATTTACAGTCTACCGAAAGTTAGTATAATAAACTGGTATTCATGAATATTTACTCTGGAGGACTATTATAATTATGAGCATTACTAAGATCTTAACAGATAAGCTTTCGGCTGCTTTTGCCGAATGTGGTTATTCTGCCGAGCTGGGCACGGTAGTAACTTCCGACCGCCCCGACCTCTGCCAGTTTCAGTGCAACGGCGCTTTCGCGGGTGCGAAGCTTTACCACAAAGCGCCCCGCATGATAGCCGCCGACGCCGCGGCGAAGCTTGAGGGTGACGCCGACCTCGAAAAAGTTGAGGTAGTGGGCGCGGGCTTTATAAACATCACCGTTTCCGACGAATTTCTGCTGGGCTATGTAAAGCAGGCGCTGTCGGACGAGAACCTCGGCATACCGCAGGCTGAAAAGCCCGAAACAGTAGTGCTCGATTACGGCGGTCCAAACGTCGCGAAGCCGCTGCACATAGGCCACCTGCGCTCTGCCGTTATAGGCGAAGCGCTGAAAAGGCTGGTGCGCGCTACGGGCAGAAAGACCATCAGCGACGTGCACCTCGGCGACTGGGGCTTGCAGATGGGTCTGGTAATGGCTGAATTGCAGGAGCGCCACCCCGAGTGGGCTTGCTTTGCCGAAGATTTCGACGCGGAGAACTTCGCGGGAGTAGACCTCGACGCGGAAAGCCTGAACGTGATATACCCCTTCGCGAGCGCGAAGAGCAAGGAAAATGACGACTTTAAGCAGAAAGCGCGCGCTGTCACCGCGAAACTTCAGAAGGGCGACCCCGGCTACACTGCGCTTTGGCGCGAGATAATTCGTATCTCAGTAGCCGATATGAAGAAGAACTACGAGAACCTTAACGTAGATTTCGACTACTGGTACGGCGAGAGCGACGCGGAAAAGTACGTTCCCGAGCTGCTCGATGTGCTAAACGAAAAGGGTCTGCTGCATGAGAGTCAGGGCGCTATGGTAGTAGACGTGGCGGAGGAGAGCGATAAGATAACCATTCCCCCCGTTATCATCAAAAAGTCGGATAATTCCAACATCTATGCTACCACCGACCTTGCTACCCTTATCCAGCGCGAGCACGATTTCAAGCCCGACCAGATATGGTACATAGTTGACGCGCGTCAGGGTCTGCACTTCACGCAGGTATTCAGATGCGCGAAAAAGGCGGGCATAGTGCCAGAGGAAGTTACCCTTGCGCACATCGGCTACGGCACGATGAACGGCGCGGACGGCAAGCCCTACAAGACCCGTGAGGGCGGCGTAATGAGGCTCGCGGACTTTTACAACACCGTTTACGAAGCGGCGCTGGAGCGCGTTTCGGCCTCAAATTTCAGCAAGGACGCGGACAGAGAGGACATTGCCCGCAAGATCACGGTAGCTACCATCAAATTCGGCGACCTCGTGAACTACTGCATGAAGGACTACGTTTTCGATATGGATAAATTCATGGCGCCAGACGGCAAGACCGGCTCGTTCCTGCTGTACACCATCGCTAGAATAAATTCGATACTGAAAAAGGCTGAGGGCGCGGGCGAGCAGTTTGACTCGGCGGCGGTATACACCGACTCTGAGCGCGACTTGCTGCTGAAAATATCGCTCAGCGGCGAGGCTTTCGCGCTGGCTTACCGCGAGAAAGCGCCCAGCGTGATCTGCGAAAACGCTTACCAGCTCGCTTCGGCATTCTCAAAATTCTATCACGACAACCACATCCTTACCGAGGAGGACGCGGACAAAAAGCGCGCTTGGCTCAACATCTGCGCGGCGGTTCGCACCGTGCTTGAAAAGCACCTTGACGTTCTCGGCATAGAGCCTGTTGAGATGATGTGATCTGCATACGATCATACAAACAGACATTCATATATTTATACGGACGATAAAGAAAGGGACAAAATTTTATGCTGATACTCAATATGTTCAGAGGTTTCTGCATGGCGCTGGCGGACAGCGTTCCGGGCGTTTCGGGCGGCACTATCGCTTTTCTGCTCGGCTTTTACGATAAATTCATCGGTTCGCTGGACGCGCTGGTATCGGGCACTAAGGAGGAGCGCAAAGAGGCGTTGATATTTCTCGTAAAGCTCGGCATAGGCTGGGCTATCGGCTTGTGCTCTTCGGTGCTGGTGCTTTCAAAGCTTTTTGAGAGCCATATATACATACTCAGCTCGGTATTTTTCGGCTTGACGCTTTTCGCGATACCCGTAGTGGCTCGCGAGGAAAAAGACTCGCTGAAAGGCAAGTACTACAACCTGATATTCTGGGCTCTGGGCACGGCGCTTGTAGTCGGCATAACCTACCTGAACGGTCACTTGGGCGCTTCAAAAGACTTTGAGCACATTACCGTTGGCTTAGTGATATATGTATTTATCGCGGCGATGATAGCTATTTCGGCGATGGTGCTGCCTGGCATCTCGGGCTCTACCATGCTGCTCTGCTTCGGCATTTATCTGCCCGTTATCAACTCGATAAAGGAATTTCTGCACTTTAATTTCAAGTATGTGCCGATGCTTTTCGTATTCGGCTTCGGCGTTATCGCGGGAATAATAGTTATTATAAAGTCGGTAAAGCGCTGCCTTGAAAAACACCGCAGCAAGACCATCTACACGGTACTGGGACTTATGACAGGCTCGCTTTACGCGATAATACAAGGCCCGACAACGCTCGACACGCCTAAGCCCGCGCTCTCGCTGAGCACTTTCAGCATCGTAGCGTTCATCGGCGGCGGCGTACTGCTTTTCCTGCTGGAGCTTTTCAGATACATTATGGAAAAGAACGCGGCGAAAGAAGAGCTGAAGGCAGCTATCGAAAAGATCGACTAAAAACGCAAAGCCCGACGGAAAAGGTCGGGCTTTTTATACTATTATAAAGGGGGGCTTGCAGAATGGCGGAATATATGCATCTGGTGCACTGCTTCGAGCCGGTGTACGACGAAAACAGCCGCGTGCTGATACTCGGTTCGTTCCCGTCGGTGAAATCGCGCGAGGAGGGCTTTTATTACGGCCACCCGCGGAACAGATTTTGGCGGCTCATCGCCGAGCTTTACGGCGCGCCGCTGCCGCAGACCACTGAGGAGAAAACTGCATTGCTGAAAGCCTGCGGCGTGGCGCTTTGGGACAGCATAGCCGAGTGCGACATAGCGGGTTCGGACGACTCGTCCATCAAAAATGCGAAAGCGGCGGACATAGCGGGTCTGCTGAAAAAGTGCCCGATAGAGCGAATTTATGCCAACGGTGCGGCGGCGGCGAGGGTGTACGCGAAGTTCCAACAGGAGCGGTGCGGCATGAGCGCGGTGACCCTGCCCTCGACCAGCCCCGCCAACGCTGCATGGAGCTTCGAGCGGCTGAAAACGGCGTGGGAGCGGGTGACTAGAGGGGAGTGAAAAGAGCGCAGCGCAGCAAGTTGTAAATAAAGTGTAAATTTTTGTGCAACCCCTTGCAATATCGGTAAAAGTGATGTATAATATATCTTGCGTGACTGCAACGGATACGTTCGCCAGGAACGTATCAAAAGATATGCGTTGAAGCGGGAGGTTGCTGACGGTGCGTCAGGTAATTTCCGCCGAGTATGTCCGATTTTAAACCGGGCGGCTGTAATAACGAAACACTGTGTGTGCTTGTACTTCTTGCGAAAGGCGGTATGTCCGCTTTTAGTATGGGCAGGCGTGTGTCTTATTGAGTCCGGGAGCGTTAATGGTAATGCTTTCGGTATTTTTTATGACTAAAGCGCGGAACACACGGATAAGTGGTTAAACGTTAAAACAGTGATTTGCCCCCAGAAAACATCATTCATGCGCACAAGGAGGCGATTTAAAGTGGCAGTCAATGAAAAGATCAGAATCAAGATCAAGGGTTACGAGCACGCTACCGTTGATGCGGCAGCAGCTAAGATCGTTGACGTTGTAAAGCGTTCGGGCGCTAAGGTTTCGGGTCCTATCCCGCTCCCTACCGATAAGGAGATCGTTACTATTCTCCGCGCTGTACACAAGTATAAGGACAGCCGTGAGCAGTTCGAAATGAGAACTCACAAAAGACTTATCGACGTCATCAGACCTACCAAGGAAACTACATCTACTCTTGAGAACCTTGAACTTCCTGCCGGAGTAAGCATCGTAATGGAGATCAAGTAATTTCCGAAAGAGATCGCGGGCGATCTCGAAACGAAAGCTTAAACGCAGGTCATGTTGGAGCTTCAGAACTTCAACCAATAACCATTAGGAGGAAATTAAAATGCAGAAAGGTATCATCGGAAAGAAAATCGGCATGACCCAGATTTTCGATGAGTCGGGAAAAGTAATCCCCGTTACCGTAGTAGAAGCAGGCCCCTGCGTCGTAGTACAGAAGAAAACTCTGGAAAACGACGGCTACGAGGCTGTACAGCTCGGCTATGGCGACGTAAAAGCTAAGAATGTAAACAAGCCTCTTGCAGGTCACTTCAAGAAGGCTGACGTAGCGGCTAAGAGAACTCTCAAGGAATTCAGACTTGAAGATTGCAGCTCTCTTAACGTACAGGATATTGTAAAGGCTGACATCTTTGCAGCAGGCGACATCGTAGATGTAAGCGGCACCAGCAAAGGTAAGGGCTTTGCAGGAACGATAAAGCGTCACAACAACGCAAGACTTAAGGAAACTCACGGTACAGGCCCTGTTCACAGACATGCAGGATCTATGGGAGCTTGCTCCTCGCCTTCGAGAATCTACAAGGGCAAGGGAATGCCTGGACATCTCGGCGCTGAAAAGGTTACCGTACAGAACCTTGAGATCGTAAAGGTAGACGCAGAGAACAATCTTATCGCAATCAAGGGAGCTATCCCCGGTTCTAAGAACGGCACCGTTACAATAGTAGATTGCGTTAAGAAGGCTTAATGGAAGGAGGAAATCAATATGTCACAGATTTCAGTATTTGATATGAAGGGCAGCAAAGTTTCCGACCTTGAGCTTAACGATAAAGTATTCGGAATCGAGCCTAATGCGGCAGTAATGCACGCAATGGTTGTAAATTATCTGGCTAACCAGCGTCAGGGCACACAGAGCACTCTTACCAGAACAGAGGTAAGCGGCGGCGGAAGAAAGCCCTGGAGACAGAAGGGTACCGGCCACGCTCGTCAGGGCTCTATCAGAGCACCTCAGTGGGTACACGGCGGCGTTGCACTCGGCCCTAAGCCCAGAGATTACAGCTACTCGCTTAATAAAAAGGAAAAGAGACTGGCTATGAAGTCGGCGCTTTCTTCTAAGGTAGCTGAGAGCGAAATGGTAGTAGTAGACTCCATCGCACTCGAGGCATACAAGACCAAGACTGTTGTTGAGATGCTCAAGGCACTCGGCGCAGATAAGAAAGCTCTTATCGTAACTGAGGGAGTAGACGCAAAGCTTATAAAGAGCGCTGCTAACATCCCCGGAGTTAAGACGGCTACGGTAAACACCCTCTGTGTTTACGACATTCTCAACTGCGACAAGTTCATCGTAGTTAAGGACGCCGTTGCTAAGATCGAGGAGGTATATGCGTAATGGAAAAGATTGCTTCTGATATCATCTTAAAGCCGATCATCACCGAGGACTCTATGGAGCGCCTTGAGAACGGCAAGTATACCTTCAAGGTAGCAAAGGACGCAACTAAAGTCGAGATCGCTAAGGCTGTTGAGACCCTTTTTGACGTAAAGGTGGCTAAGGTAAACACCATCAGCGTAAAGGGCAAGGCTAAGAGAATGGGAAGATTCGTAGGATATCGTCCCGACTGGAAAAAGGCGATCGTTACCGTAGAAGGCGACAAGACCATCGAATTCTTCGACGGAATGTTCTAAGATATAAATGTATAGGCGAGAATATCACGCCTGCAAAACCCTAATTAAGGAGTGAATTTGAAATGGCAATAAAGAGCTATAAGCCTACTACTCCCGGCAGACGCGGCATGACCGTTACTGATTATTCGGGACTCAGCAAGGCAGCTCCCTGCAAGAGCCTGTTAGAGCCTATGGATAAGCACAGCGGCAGAAACAGCTACGGCAGGATCACCGTACGTCACAGAGGCGGCGGAGTAAGAAGAAAATACCGTGTTATAGATTTCAAGAGAAACAAGCTCGATATGGACGCAAAGGTACTGACTATCGAGTACGATCCTAACAGATCTGCATTCATCGCACTCGTAGAATACGAGGACGGCGAGAAGAGATATATCATCGCACCTAACGGACTTAAGGAAGGCGATGTAGTAAGAGCCGGCGCTACCGCGGACATCAAGCCCGGAAACGCACTTGCACTTGCAAACATCCCCGTAGGTACTTTCATCCACAACCTTGAGCTTTATCCCGGCAAGGGCGCACAGCTCGTACGCAGCGCCGGCAATATGGCACAGCTTATGGGTAAGGAAGACACCTACGCACTCGTAAGACTTCCTTCGGGCGAAATGAGAAAGCTTCCCATCAACTGCATGGCTACCATCGGCCAGGTAGGCAATATCGACCACGAGAACGTGAACATCGGTAAGGCAGGAAGAAAGCGTCACATGGGCTGGAGACCTACCGTAAGAGGTTCGGTAATGAACCCCTGCGATCACCCCCACGGCGGTGGTGAAGGTAAATCACCCGTTGGACGTCCCGGACCTGTTACCCCTTGGGGCAAGCCTACACTGGGATACAAGACCCGTGCAAAGCATCATCGTTCCGATAAGTATATCGTAAAGCGCAGAAACGGTAAGTAATGCTGAAAGGAGGCAGATGATACATGGGAAGAAGTGTTAAGAAGGGACCTTTCGTCGAAGAGTCTCTTATGAAAAGAGTTTTAGCAATGAACGAGGCAGGCGAGAAGAAGGTCGTAAAGACCTGGAGCAGAGCTTCCACCATTTTCCCTGACTTTGTTGGTCATACATTCGCTGTTCACGACGGCCGCAAGCACGTTCCGGTTTATGTAACAGAGGATATGGTAGGTCATAAGCTGGGCGAATTTGCTCCGACCAGAACCTACAAGGGTCACGCCGGTTCAAAGACATCGAATAACGGCAAGAAGTAACGGCGGAAAGGAGGAATTCAAATGGAAGCAAAGGCAATTTTAAGAAATGCCAGAATCGCCCCCAGAAAGGTACAGATCGTACTGGATCTGATAAGAGGTAAAGATTACGAAGTTGCGCTTGCAACAGTACAGCATACACCCAAGGCTGCCAGTGAATATCTTGAGAAGCTTCTGAAGTCCGCCGCTGCAAACGCAGAAAACAATCACAACATGGATAAGAATAACCTCTATGTTGCAGAGTGCTACGTTTGCCCCGGACCTATAATGAAGAGATTTATGCCAAGAGCACAGGGCAGATCCTATAGAATTCTGAAGAGAACATCTCACGTTACAGTGGTTCTCAAGGAAAAGGAATAAGCGTAATAGAGGAGGTAAACTATGGGCCAGAAGGTTAATCCGCACGGACTCCGCGTCGGTGTAATTAAAGATTGGGATTCCCGTTGGTTTGCAGACAAGAGCACTTTCGGCGATACGCTTGTAGAAGACTACAACATTCGTAAATATATCCTGAAGAAGCTCAACACCAGATCTAAGAATCCTGCAAACAAGACCGTTTATGCCGGTGTTCCTAAGGTAGAGATCGAAAGATTTGCCGACAGCGAGGGCGGTCAGAAAATAAAGGTACACGTACACTGCGCAAAGCCGGGCCTGGTAATAGGCAAGGGCGGTGCAGAGATCGAAAAGCTTCGCGGCGAGCTCGAGAAGATGACCGGCAAGAAGGTTTCGATCAATATAGTAGAGGTAAAGCAGCCTGACATCAACGCACAGCTCGTTGCTGAAAAGATCGCTCACGACCTCGAAGACAGAGTTTCCTTCCGCCGTGCAATGAAGCAGTCCATCGGACGTGCAATGAAGCTTGGCGCAAAGGGAATAAAGACAAGAGTAAGCGGCCGTCTTGGCGGAGCTGAAATTGCAAGAGCTGAAAGCTATCACGAGGGTACTATCCCCCTGCAGACCATCAGAGCCGACATCGACTACGGTTTTGCTGAGGCAAACACCACCTATGGTAAGATCGGCGTAAAGGTTTGGATATACAGAGGCGAAGTTCTGAAGGGCGAAGTTGCTGCATCTGACAGAAAGAGCGACAGAAAGCCCAGAAGAAGAAACGACGACAACCGTCGCGGCGGCAGAAGAAACAACAACCGCGGCGCAAACAGAGTAGAAGGAGGTAACAACTAATGCTGCTTCCAAAGAGAGTAAAGTACAGAAGAGTACAGAGAGGTAGAATGAAGGGCAAGGCTACCAGAGGTAACAAGGTCACCAACGGTGAATACGGCCTTCAGGCTCTTCAGCCGGCATGGATAACTTCCAACCAGATCGAGGCTGCCCGTATCGCAATGACAAGATACATCAAGAGAGGCGGACAGGTATGGATAAAGATATTCCCTGACAAGCCCGTAACTGAGAAGCCCGCCGAGACCCGAATGGGTTCAGGAAAAGGCTCGCCTGAGTACTGGGTAGCAGTAGTAAAGCCCGGCCGCGTAATGTTTGAAATTGCAGGCGTCAGCGAAGACGTAGCACGCGAGGCTATGAGACTTGCGATGCACAAGCTTCCTGTAAAGTGCAAGTTCGTCAAGAAAGAAACGGATGGTGAACAGTAATGAAAGCAAGTGAACTGAAAGATTTATCGACAGCTGAGCTCGAGCAGAAGCTTGCAGAACTGAAGCAGGAGCTTTTTAACCTTCGTTTTCAGCATGCTGTAAACCAGCTTGAAAATCCCATGAGAATGAAAGCTGTTAAGAGGGATATTGCTCGTGTAAAGACAGTTCTTCGTGAGTCTGAGAACGCTTGAAGGGAGGACTTTTAAATGAGCGAAAGAAATCTTAGAAAAACCAGAGTAGGAATGGTAGTTTCCGACAAGATGGATAAGACTATCGTAGTAGCTATCGTAGATAACGTAGCACATCCTCTCTATAAGAAGATCATTAAGAGAACCGTAAAGCTGAAGGCACACGATGAAAACAACGAGTGCAAGATAGGCGACAAGGTAGAGGTAATGGAAACCAGACCTCTCTCCAAGGATAAGAGATGGAGACTTGTAAGAGTTCTCGAGCAGGCTAAGTAATTAAAATACTTCGCCGCGAAAAGTTCGGCGGAAAAGAAGCGGCGCGGCGTAAAAAGCGCTGCGAAGGTTTTCCGCGAAAATGACTAAAAGCTTAAAGCATTTTTTGGATTTTTTGAAAGGAGGAACGCACTGTGATTCAGATGCAGACTTATCTCAAGGTTGCAGATAACTCCGGCGCTAAGGAGCTTATGTGCATCAGAGTATTAGGCGGTACACGCAGAAGATATGCAAACATCGGCGACGTAGTAGTAGCTTCTGTTAAGAAGGCAACACCGGGCGGAGTTGTTAAAAAAAGGCGATGTAGTGAAGGCAGTAATCGTTCGTTCAGCCAGCGGTCTCAGAAGAGCAGACGGAACATACATCCGTTTCGATGAAAATGCTGCGGTTATTATAAAGGAAGACAAGAACCCCAAGGGTACACGTATTTTCGGACCGGTAGCAAAGGAACTTCGTGATAAAGATTACATGAAGATACTTTCGCTCGCTCCCGAAGTACTTTGATTAGGAGGCGTCGTTAATGAATAAGGTACACGTAAAGACCGGCGACACCGTAGTAGTTCTTTCCGGAAAGAATAAGGGACAGCAGGGCAAGGTACTTGCGGTTTCCCCGAAGGAAGGAAAGGTAATCGTTGAGGGACTTAACAAGGTAAAGAAGCACGTAAAACCCAGAGCAATGGGTCAGCAGGGCGGCATAGTAGAGGCCGAAGGCGCAATGTACGCCAGCAAGGTACAGGCTGTATGCCCTAAGTGCGGCAAGCCCACCAGGATCGCACACAAGATCCTCGAGGACGGCTCCAAGGTCAGAGTTTGCAAGAACGAAGGCTGCGGAGAGGAATTTTAATTAAGGAGGAGACATTACGATGGCAAGATTAAAAGAATATTATGTTTCAGACGTAGCTCCTGCCCTGATGAAGAAATTCAAGTATGAAAACGTGATGCAGATCCCTAAGCTTGATAAGGTAGTTATCAACGTAGGCTGCGGCGCGGATAAGGATAACAAGAAGGTTATCGACGCTATAATGGCGGATCTCGCGGCAATCACAGGTCAGAAGCCGATCGTCTGCAAGGCGAAGAAATCGGTAGCAAACTTCAAGCTCAGAGACGGACAGGTCATCGGCGTAAAGGTAACGCTGAGAGCTGACAGAATGTATGAGTTTGTAGACAGACTTTTCAACGTAGCATTCCCCAGAGTACGCGACTTCAGAGGAATCAACGGCAACTCTTTTGACGGCAGAGGAAACTACTCGACCGGTATCAAAGAGCAGCTCATCTTCCCCGAGATCGAGTATGACAAGATAGACAAGGTGCGCGGTATGGATATCAACTTCATCACTACCGCAAAAACAGACGAAGAGGCTAAGGAGCTGTTATCGCTTCTGGGCGCACCGTTTGCAAAGTAAGAAGGAGGGTATTATAAATGGCTAAGAAGGCTATGATCAACAAGCAGCAGGCTGAACCTAAGTACTCCACCCGAGCTTACAACAGATGCAAGATCTGCGGTAGACCGCACGCATATTTAAGAAAATACGGAATCTGCCGTATCTGCTTCAGAGAACTCGCACATCAGGGCAAGATTCCCGGAGTTAAGAAGGCAAGCTGGTAAAAGGGAGGTTAATCAATAATGCAGATTACTGATACAATTGCAGACCTGCTTACGAGAATCCGTAACGCAAGCACTGCAAAGCACGCAACAGTTGACATTCCCGCTTCCAACATGAAGAAGTCTATTACCCAGATCCTCCTTGACGAAGGATACATCAAGGACTACAAGGTAATCGACGACGGAAAGCAGGGAACTATCAGAGTTACTCTGAAGTACGACGAGAACAGAAACTCAGTTATCACTGGTCTGAGAAGAGTTTCTAAGCCCGGTTTAAGAATCTATGCAGGCTGCGAAGATCTGCCTAAGGTAATGAAGGGACTTGGCGTAGCCATCATCTCTACTTCCAAGGGCGTTATCACCGACAAGAAGGCAAGAGAGCTTAACGTAGGCGGCGAGGTTCTCGCATTTATCTGGTAAGGAGGACTATACTATGTCAAGAATAGGTATCAAACCCATTAAAGTTCCTGCCGGAGTAGATGTGACCATTGCAGACGGAAACGTTGTAACGGTAAAGGGACCTAAGGGTACACTTACAAAGTCCTACAACAAGGACATGATAATAAAGTGCGCTGACGGCGTTATCACAGTAGAGCGTCCCAGCGAGGACAAAGCGCACAAGTCCCTCCACGGACTTACAAGAACGCTCATCAACAATATGGTAGTAGGCGTTACCGAGGGCTATTCCAAGCAGCTCGAGATCGTCGGCGTAGGTTACAGAGCACAGAAGCAGGGCAAGAACGTAAACCTGAACCTTGGTTTCTCTCACCCCGTAGTTATCAGCGAAACTGATTCCATCAAGCTCGACGTACCCCAGCCCAACCAGATCGTTGTATCGGGTATCGACAAGCAGGAGGTTGGTCAGTTTGCCTGCGAGATCCGCGAGAAGCGTCCGCCTGAGCCTTACAAGGGCAAGGGAATCCGCTACGCCGGTGAATATGTCATCCATAAGGAAGGCAAGGCCGGTAAGGGCAGCAAGAAGTAATTAGAGAAGGAGAGAATAGCAAATGGTTAAGAAGCTTGACAGAGCAAAGGCAAGAGCAAAAAGACACTTCAGAGTCCGCAACAAGATCAGCGGTACAGCAGAGTGCCCCCGCCTTAACGTATTCCGCTCCTCGAAGCATATATATGCTCAGATTATCGACGACGTAAAGGGTGTAACACTTTGTGCTGCTTCCTCGATGGATAAGGCATTCGAGGGCAACGGCGGCAACAAGGAAGGCGCACGCAAGGTCGGCGAGATGATTGCAAAAGCAGCCGCTGAAAAGGGTATCTCCGAAGTCGTATTCGACAGAGGCGGTTACGTTTATCACGGACGCGTTCAGGAGTTAGCAGAAGGAGCCCGTGAAGGCGGACTCAAGTTCTAAAGGAGGTTTTACTTTTGGCTTTAATAGATGCGACAGGATTGGAGCTTGCCGAGAAGGTAGTTGCAATCAATAGAGTATCCAAGACCGTAAAGGGCGGCCGTATAATGAAGTTTTCCGCGCTTGTAGTAGTAGGCGACGGAAACGGCATAATCGGCTTTGGTCTTGGCAAGTCGGGCGAAGTTCCCGACGCTATCCGCAAGGGTATCGAGGACGCTAAGAAGAACCTTGTCAAGGTTTCCCTCAAGGGCACCACGATCCCCCACGAGATCGTAGGCAAGTTTGGCGCTGGCGAAGTACTTCTGATGCCCGCCGCACCCGGTACCGGTGTTATCGCCGGCGGCCCCGTAAGAGCCGTAGTAGAAGTAGCCGGAATCAAGGATATAAGAACAAAGTCGCTGCGTTCAAACAATCCTTCAAACGTAGTAAGAGCTACCATAAACGGTCTTGCTTCGGTAAAATCCGCCGAGGAGGTTGCCGCTAAGAGAGGCAAGTCCGTAAAGGAAATCATAGGTTAAGGAGGACAAGGCAATGGCAAATCTTAAGATCACTCTTGTAAGAAGCCTCAACTCTAAGTCTGAGAAGCAGATTGCAACCGCACATTCCCTTGGTCTTCGTAAGATCGGCGCTGAGACCGTACAGCCCGATAACGCACAGACGCAGGGCAAGATCAAGGTTATTTCACATCTTATAAAAGTAACAGAAGCGTAAGTTAGGAGGTGCAACAGATAATGAAACTGCACGAATTATCACCTGCTCCCGGTTCTGTTAAAGACGTTAAGAGAATCGGCAGAGGACACGGTTCCGGTCAGGGCAAGACCGCCGGAAAGGGTCACAAAGGTCAGAAGGCACGTTCCGGAGGCGGCGTAAGACCCGGCTTTGAGGGCGGACAGACCACACTCGCTAGAAGAATCCCGAAGAGAGGATTCAACAACATTTTCAGAACCGAGTATGCTACCGTTAACGTTTCGGATCTCGAGAAATTCGTAGACGGCACCGTAGTAGACGCAGAGCTGCTGAAGGCTTCGGGCCTCATCAAGAAGGAACTCGACGGCGTAAAGATCCTCGGAAATGGAGAACTCACTAAAAACCTTACCGTTAAGGCTGCAAAGTTTACCGCAGCTGCTAAAGAAAAAATTGAAAAGGCAGGCGGGAAGGCTGAGGTGATGTAATAGTGTTACAGACGTTAAAAAATGCCTGGTCGGTACCTGAGCTTCGCAAAAAGCTTTTGTACACACTACTCATCATCATAATTTATCGAATCGGCGGAGCTATCCCCGTGCCGTTCCTCGACACGGCGGTAATCAAAAGCTGGTTTGAAGATCAAAACACCAACGGAAATATATTCAGCTACTTAAACGTACTTTCGGGAGATAACTTCTCGAAAGGTACGCTGCTGGCTCTTTCCGTTTCACCTTATATCAACGCACAGATCATCATTCAGCTTCTTACTTACGCTCTGCCGCCGCTCGAAAGACTGGCTAAAGAGGGTATGGAGGGCAGAAAGAAGATCGACAAGGTCACAAGATATGCGGCGCTCGCTATCTCGGTTTTCCAGGCTTGGGCTTACTACCTCACCCTGAAAAATCAGGCGCACGCGCTTGTATACACCGGCAGCGGCTTCGACAAAATATTCTCTGAGATCGTAATTATCATGTGCTTCACGGCAGGCTCTTCGCTTACTATGTGGCTGGGTAATCAGATCAGCGAGAAGGGTATCGGAAACGGTATCTCGATACTGCTGTTCGCAGGAATCATCGCCCGCATCCCTTCCGATATGGTAAGAGATTTCGGTTACATGACCAGCGGCGATACCAAGTACAAGATACTTGTTCCCCTGCTCTATGTGATCTACATTTTCATGATCGCGCTCATCGTTTTCATGAACAACGCAGAAAGACGTATCCCGATCGCTTACGCCAAGCGCGTGGTAGGCAGAAAGCAGTACGGCGGTCAGAACACCTTCCTTCCTATAAAGGTATCTATGGCGGGCGTTCTCCCCATAATCTTCGCTATGGCATTTATGTCGCTGCCCTCTACTCTGGAGCTTTTCATTACTCCTAAGGCAGGCGGTTTTTACGAGAAGGTGCTGAATGTGTTCAGCTACAGCCACCCCGTATACGGCGTTCTGTATTTCATTCTGATAATCGCGTTCAACTACTTCTATATTTCCATGCAGTATAACCCGCTTGAGATCGCGAACAACCTTCGTCAGTCAAACGGCTCGATACCCGGTATAAGACCCGGCAAGCCTACGGTAGATTACCTGCGCCGCGTACTTTCTAAGATCACGCTGCTGGGCGCTTTCTTCTTAGGCCTTATCGCGCTGTTCCCGATAATCTTCGGTTACGCGACTAAACTGCCTGTTTCGATGGGCGGTACTTCAATCCTCATCGTAGTAAGCGTTGCACTGGAAACTGCAAGAACAATGGAATCTCAGATGATGATGCGTCATCATAAGGGCTTCCTTGAATAATAAAAGACAGTCTGAGTTTAGATAAGGAGGACACCACTGATGAATCTTATTTTATTAGGCGCTCCCGGCGCCGGCAAGGGCACTCAGGCAGAAGTTATCTGCAAAGAGCTCGGCATACCCACTATCTCGACGGGCAATATGCTCAGAGCAGCCGTTAAAGCCGGTACCGAATACGGTCTGAAAGCTAAAGCTGCTATGGACGCAGGCGACCTTGTTTCCGACGACATCGTTATCGGAATACTTAAGGATAGGATAAAAGAGCCTGACGCACAGAACGGCTTCATTCTCGACGGCTTTCCCAGAACTGTTCCTCAGGCTGAAGCGCTCGACGCTATGGGCGTTACCATCGACAAGGTAATTGAAATATATGTACCCGATGAGAAGATCCAGCAGCGCATGAGCGGTAGAAGAGTTTGCCTCGACTGCGGCGCAACGTTCCACACAGATTTCAAGCCCCCAAGCAGGAGGGTATCTGCGACGCTTGCGGCAAAGAGCTGGTTATCCGCAAGGACGACGAGCCTGAAACAGTAAAGAGCAGACTTAAAACTTACCACGAGCAGACAGCTCCTCTTAAAGATTACTACAAGGCACAGGGCAAGCTGACCACAGTAGTAGGTCAGGAGGAAGTTGCCGATACCTCTAAGCTCACGCTTGAGGCGCTCAAGGCATAAAAACTTGTTTTCGGGATCTAGAAAGAAGTTTAAAAAATGATTTCTGTAAAATCACCTAAGGAAATTGAAAAAATGCGCAAAGCCGGTCTTATCACAGGCGGCGCGCTGGTGGCGGCGGGCGAGGCTATCCACGCGGGTATGACTACCAAAGAGCTGGATACCGTAGTTCGCAAATACATCACATCGCACGGAGCAAAGCCCAGCTTTTTAGGCTACGGCGGCTTCCCCGGATCTGCTTGCATTTCCATCAACGATGTGGTGATACACGGAATACCCGGCCCTCAGGTAATAAAAGATGGCGACATCGTTTCGGTGGACGTCGGAGCTTATATCGGGGGATTTCACGGAGATTCCTGCAAGACCTTTGCAGTCGGCGAAGTTTCCGAAGAGGCAAAGGCGCTGATGAAGTCGACCGAGGAAAGCCTTTACCTTGCGATAAGCATGGTAAAGCCGGGCGTAAGGCTCGGAGATCTCGGAGCGGCTATTCAGAAATACAATGAGGATAACGGATACGGCGTGGTTCGCGAGTTCGTAGGCCACGGAGTTGGAAGAGATCTGCACGAAGACCCCGAAGTTCCGAATTTCGGAAAAGCGGGTCACGGCGTAAGACTTCAGGCAGGAATGGTAATAGCCATAGAGCCTATGATAACCGAGGGAAGCCCCAAGGTGAAAGTAATGGGCGACGGCTGGACTACTAAAACTGCCGACGGCAAACTATCCGCTCATTTTGAACACACCATCGCAGTTACCGAAACAGGCTGCATAATTCTTACAAAGCCTGATTAACTCGAAAAAAGTGTTCACACACACTACTTTACAATCGAAACGTGAAAGATCGAGGGCAGTCTTTTTTGCCGCGGCGCGAAACGTTGCGAAGCGCCGAAAAGGGAAGAGAGCATTTCACTGCCTGAGATCATAATCGTTTTGAATATAATAAGCGCAAGCTGATATCGGAGTTTAAAACCCAAAGCGAAGAAATCGGCAGACCGTTCATAAACCTAAAGAACGGGAGTTGTTTTAAATCCGATGATTTTCGATCCTTGAAAGGAATGTGGATCTATGTCAAAGGAAGATGTAATCGAACTCGAAGGAGTAGTAACAGAAGCACTGCCTAACGCAACTTTCAGAGTAGAGCTTGCTAACGGCCACAAGATTCTGGCGCAGATCTCCGGAAAGCTTCGTATGAATTACATTCGTATAGTACCCGGTGATAAGGTAACGGTCGAAATGTCGCCTTATGATCTTACAAAGGGAAGAATCACATGGAGAGCGAAATAATAAGCTTTCCGTCATAAGTCAAGTGCGAGGCTTTTGAAGCTTCGGCGTTTATATTTGAAGGAGGTATTTCAAATGAAAGTAAGACCTTCAGTTAAGCCCATGTGCGAAAAGTGCAAAGTTATCAAGAGAAAAGGCAAGGTAATGGTAATTTGCCAGAACCCCAAGCACAAGCAGCGTCAGGGTTAACAAACCAAATTTGGAGGTGCAGCTATAATGGCTCGAATTGCTGGTATCGACCTGCCCAAGGATAAGAGAGTAGAAATCGGACTCACCTATATTTACGGCATCGGTCAGAAGACTTCCGCTAAGATTCTTGCGGAAACAGGCGTCAATCCCGACATCAGAGTTAAAGATCTGTCGGAAGACGACGTAGCAAAATTACGTGAATATATCGATCACAATTTAACGGTAGAGGGCGACCTCAGAAGAGAAGTTGCGCTCAACATTAAAAAAGACTTGTAGAGATAGGCTGTTACAGACGCGTTCGCCACAGAAAGGGTCTGCCTGTAAGAGGACAGAGAACTAAGACCAACGCCAGAACCCGCAAGGGTCCTGTAAAGACCATCGCTAACAAGAAGAAGTAAGGAGGGACTAAAAGAACATGGCTCAGGCTAAGAAAGTAATTCGCCGTCGTCGCGAAAGAAAGAACATTGAACAGGGACAGGTTCACATCCAGTCCACCTTCAACAACACCATAGTTACTATCACCGATATGCAGGGCAACGCTATTTCTTGGGCTTCCGCAGGCGGCCTCGGCTTCCGCGGATCTAAGAAGAGCACTCCTTTTGCAGCACAGACCGCTGCTGAGACCGCTGCAAGAGCAGCTAAGGAGCATGGCCTCAAGATCGTAGAAGTATACGTTAAGGGACCCGGAGCAGGAAGAGAAGCAGCTATCCGCGCTCTTCAGTCGGAAGATCTTGAAGTAAGAATGATCAAAGACGTAACTCCTATCCCCCACAACGGTTGCCGTCCTCCTAAGAGAAGACGCGTATAATAAGACAATTTGAGTGCAGTTTACTCAAAGTCGGGCAGTCGGCAAAAAAGCCGCAGAGGCCCGATACAACATTAAAAAACGGAGGTAATTACAATGGCAGTAAACAGAAAACCTATCCTTAAAACTTGCAGAGAGCTCGGCATCAGCCCTATGGTCATGGGCGTAGGCAAAGAGACCAAGCGCGATCCTAACGCGGGCAAGAGAAAAAAGGTTTCCGAATATGGAATGCAGCTCAAGGAAAAGCAGAAGCTGAGATTTATCTACGGCGTACTTGAGAAGCAGTTCTACCACACTTTTGAGATCGCTCAGAAGATGGAAGGTCAGGCCGGTGAAAACCTCATCACCTGTCTCGAGTCCAGACTCGACAACGTAGCATTCAGAATGGGCGCAGCTCTTACCAGACGCGAAGCTCGTCAGCTCGTTGCACACGGCCACTTCCTCGTAAACGGCAAGAGAGTAGATATTCCTTCTTACAGCGTTAAGGTAGGCGACGTTATCTCCCTTTCCGAAAAGAGCAAGAAGAGCGAAAAATTCAAGCAGATCGCCGAAGGTACGGCTGACAGACTCACTCCCGCTTGGCTTGACGTAAACAAGGAACAGGGAAGTGCTAAGGTACTTCGCGCTCCTGTTAAGGAAGACCTTGATTACGAAGTTGAAGAGCACCTTATCGTCGAGCTGTATTCTAAGTAATAACTTAGAATACGCTGTAAACGGCGTTATGTTTTGCAGACATCCACTCGTAAACGTGAGAAAACTAAGCAGAGTTTTTGAAAACAGGAGGGTTTTAAATGCTTGAAAAAATAGAAAAGCCTGAAATTGAAACAGAAGAGCTTAAGAGCAACGGCACATACGGACGTTTCGTGCTTGAGCCGCTTGAGCGTGGCTATGGCATCACACTTGGCAACAGCTTAAGAAGGGTGCTGCTCTCCTCGTTACCGGGCGTAGCCGTTACATCGGTAAAGATCGACGGCGTACACCACGAGCTTACGACGATTCCGGGAGTTAAGGAAGATGTAACAGAGATCATCCTGAACCTCAAGGGACTTACAGCAAAGTTATACGGCGACGGACCCAAGACCATTTACATTGAGGCTGAGGGCGAATGCGAAGTTACCGCAGGCGACATCAAGGCTGATTCGGAAGTGGATATTCTCGTTCCTGATGCATATCGCTACTCTGGGACCTGACGCAAAGCTGTATATGGAGATCGTTATCGACCGCGGCAGAGGCTACGTTTCTGCCGAGAAAAACAAGTCCCTTACGCCAAACGCGCCCATAGGTGTAATTGCGGTAGACAGCATTTATACCCCGGTGCTGAAGGTAAATTATACGGTAGATAATACGCGTGTTGGACAGATCACCGACTACGACAAGCTTACTTTAGAGGTATGGACCGACGGTACTATTTCCGCTAAGGAAGCAGTTTCAATGGCAGCCAAACTCCTCAACGAGCATCTTAACCTCTTTATCGACCTTTCGGAAGAGGCGAGCGTTGTAGAGATCATGGTAGAGAAAGACGACAAGGGCAAGGAAAAGATCCTTGAGATGACCATTGAGGAACTTGACTTATCCGTTCGCTCGTTCAACTGCTTGAAGCGTGCGGGTATCAACACCGTAAACGATCTGATTGAGAAATCGGCTGAAGAAATGATGAAGGTTAGAAACCTTGGTAAAAAGTCATTTGACGAGGTCAAGGAAAAGCTGCATTCGCTTGGATACGACCTCAGTTCCGAAGAAGATAATTAAGTTATAAGTAAGGAGTGAAAATCTATGCCAGGCACAAGAAAGCTGGGAAGAGCTAGCGACCACAGAAAGGCTATGCTGAGAGCTATGGTCACTTATCTTCTTGAAAACGGTAAGATTGAAACAACTGTAACAAGAGCTAAAGAAGTCAGCGCTATGACCGAGAAAATGATCACTCTGGGCAAGGCGGGCGACCTCCATTCCAAGCGTCAGGTACTTTCCTACGTTACTAAGGAATCGGTTGCGAAGAAGCTTTTTGACGACATCGCTCCGTCCTATTCCGGACGTAACGGCGGTTACACCAAGATCGTAAAGATCGGACCCCGCCGCGGTGACGCTGCTGAAATGGCTATCATTTCGCTTGTATAAGTTTTTCGATTTAATATCACATAAAAAAGGCGTTGTAAAAAACAGCGTCAAAGAGTCAAGATTTCCTGCTTTTGGGAAATCTCGACTTTTTTTATGCCAGATCGCAAAAATAACTATTTTGGCTGAATTTTGGGTACAGCAAACACAGCGGCACAAAAACTGCGTTTTTGCCGTGTTGAAAATGTGGACAATATTTTAAATTTATGCCGCTTTTTTATTGCAGACTTTTTCAAGTGGAATTTATGAAGATTAAAACCACAGCAAATAATCGCAATTTCTAAATTTAAGGCTTTTGATCCTCTTCTGCGAGCTCTGGTATATGACCTGTTCCACTTGATAATGCCGTTTGCACCTTCCGACTGGATACTTCGGTTCATACGCAGCAGTGCTCCGTGAATGCTGTTCAGGTTGCAGAGAACTTCCTTGTGAAACTTTGTCAGTTCTTCATTCAAGCGAATTTTACGGTTCCCTTTGCACTTACAGCATTTTTTCTTTTTTGCAGACAATTACTGCAATCTTCACATTGATAAAATTCTTCTGTTCTGCCATATTTGTTTTCTCTTACAGGTCTGCTGTAAAGATAATGAAACTTTTTTCCGTTAGGACATATTGGATCGCCATCTGCATCTATCGGAAAATTTACTGCTCTGTACGGATCATCACGATATTTTTTGTCCTTGCTTTCCTTTTCATACATAGTAAATTTCATGTATTTTTTCATGCCGTGTTCTTCACAATACAGATAATTATTAAAGCTGCCGTATCCTGCGTCTGCTACCGGATATTCAGGATATTTTTCGTATATCTGATTGAACTTTTCTATCAAAGGCTTGAAACATTCCATATCAGACGCATATTGTTTTACGTCGAATACTGCGATATATTCATCACAGACACCTAATTGGATATTGTAGCCCGGAAGAAGCTGATCGTTACCCATATAGTCCTTTTTCATATGCATAAATGTTGCGTCATGATCGGTCTTGGAGTAACTATTGCGTTCATCTCCGCATATCTTTATGTGTTCTGCATACTTTTTAGCCTTGAAATGTATTCCGAAAGCTTGTCATAATGCCTCTGTTCAATTGTTTTATGATGTCCCCGTCCACGAATTGCAGTTTCCGGGTCAAAGCCGCAAAGCTTTACATATTGCTGCTGTATTTGCTCTAAATACTCAATAGCATATTCTTCACGAATGCCGAATTTTACGCAGAATGAAGAGATCTTTTCATTCATTTCACCAAGCAATTCTGTTATCCTTGCAAATACCTTCAGACGGTTTTTCTCACAGCTCTTTTTCCATACCCAGCTGTATTTGTTTGCGTTGGCTTCTATCTTTGTTCCGTCTATGTAAACGTGGTTGAGGTCAACATTTTCCACCGTAAAAATGTAACTGTTGATATCCACAAAGATCTCATCTATTTTTCTATTTAGGACATTGTTCATAAAATTGCCTATTGTCGAGTGGCTTGGCGGAGGATTATCCTGCAGCAGCCACATAAAGCGAATATCGGTTTTGCAGAGTTTTTCTATTTTTCGCAATGATTCGTATCCGTTTTCCATAAATGCAAACAGTATTACTTTCAGCAAAGTTTCTTCTTCATATCTTGGACGGCCTGTCCTGCGGTCCTCAGTCGTCAGGTATTTACTCAGGTCAATATGATTCATCACTTCACAAAATGTATATACCGGGTCAGTTGTTTCAATTATTTTTTCAATTTCTATTGGAAATTTTAATTGATATGGTGTATAATATTCTTGTGGTTGGTTATTCATGATACTTTAATTATACCACAAAAAAAGACTGCTGTCTTGCTTTTTGGCAAGATCGCAGCCTTTTTTCTTGGGGACTTTTTTTACAGCCCCTTTCTTTTGCATTTGTGTCGGTTTACTGCTTCATTTTCGTTGTCTGGCGCTGCGCCATTACCAGCTTGTAGTAAACACCTTTGTGCTTCATAAGCTCGGTGTGCGTGCCGTACTCTGCCAAATGCCCTTTGTCGAGAACTATCAGCCTGTCCGCGGCGCTCAGGGTCGAGAGCCTGTGGGCTATCGCAATGGTAGTCCTTCCTGCCGTCAGCTTGCCGAGCGCTTCCTGTATTTGCTTTTCGGTCTGGGTGTCGAGCGAGGCTGTCGCTTCGTCGAGGATTATTATCTTCGGGTCGTGAAGTATCGCCCTCGCGATGGCTATACGCTGTCGCTCGCCGCCGGAGAGCTGGTAGCCTTTGTTGCCGACGCGCGTGTTGTAGCCGTCGGGCAGCTTTGTTATAAAATCGTGTGCGTTCGCTATCTTCGCCGCCTTTATGACCTCCTCAAAGGTCGCGTTCGGCTTGGCGTAGGCGATGTTTTCCAGCACGTTGCCGTCGAAAAGAAAAGTTTCTTGCAGCACCACGCCCACCTGCGAGCGCAGGCTGTGCAGGTCTATCTGCTTGATGTCAACGCCATCTATGCGTATCTCGCCCTGCGTGCAGTCGTAAAGCCGCAGGATAAGGTTTATCATAGTCGATTTGCCGACGCCCGAGTGACCGACTATGCCGACCATCTCGCCCTGCTTTATGCGGCAGGTGATGTCTTTCAGCACAGGGTCGTAAGATTTGTAGCCGAAGTACACGCCGTCGAACTCTATATCGCCCTTTATGTCGAGCTTTATCGGGTCGGCGCAGTCGCGCACGTCGCTCTCTTCGTCCAGTATCTCAAAGACCTTGCCCGCCGAAACGGAAACGTCCGCCAGATTTCGCGGTATCTGTATCATCCAGCGTATCGGCGTGTACAGCATCGCAACATAGGTGGTGAACTGTATGAGCTGACCGAGCGACATTGTTTCGCCCAGCACCATTCGTCCGCCGAAATACAGCACAAAAAAGTTGCCGATGGTGAGGATAAATTCCGAAATGGGTATCGTCAAGTACCACATTATCTCGGCGCGGGTGCAGCTTTTCGCCCACTCCTCAGAGCAGCCGGAGTAGCGCTGTACTTCGCGCCATTCGTTGCCGTAGGATTTTACTACCCGTATGCCGTTGAGTATATCGTGCAAGGTTTCGCTGTGGCGGGTCGAGTTTTTCCAAACTCTGGTGTAGCGGATAGCCATAGCGTTGAAAAGCTTATCGACTATCGCGAAAACTATCGGCACGGGGAGGACAGTCATGAGCGCCAGCCGCCAGTCCATGAAAAATACCAGCACGCCGATTATGATGAGCGAGAGCGTTTGCACCACCGCGTCCTTGCCGTTTGCAGTGATGAAGTCCTCTATCTTCGCCGCGTCGTTGGAAACGCGGTTTATCAGCTCGCCCGCCGTGCGCTTCGACACCGCGCTCATCGAGAGTGTCTGCGATTTTTCAAAAACTTCCTCGCGCAGGTCTTTGCCCAGCCCCAGCGCCGTGCGGAAGCTGAATTTCATGTTGATGAAGTCGAAAATACCCGTCATTAGTATCAGCCCGACTGAGGTCACCGCCAGCGCGATGAAGCCGCTCCATTCCTCAAAGCGCGGGGTGACGTAGCGGTCGATTATCAGTCTGTTGATGTAGGGTGTGATGACCCAGGTCGCTTCCGAAAGCACCGCGCAGATGACGGCTATCGTGAAAATTTTCTTGTACGGGGCTACGCGCTTTATCAGCCGCAGCAGCGTGCGGCTCTTGCCAACGCAGTAAATGCACTCCTTCGCGCCCTCCAGCGGCATACCGCATTTCGGGCAGTTCGGCTCTTCGCCGCCCGTGTCTGTTATCAGCTCGCCCGTGCGCACATAGTGGTCGAGCAGCTTCATCATCTCGGCGAACCGCAGGAATTTCTCTTGCGTAAACCCGCAGAAAGCCAGCGTTTGCCCGCTTTTATCAACGCCCTGCGCCATAGAGCTTCCCGCGCCGCGCGTTACCTTAAATTCGGTGAAGTCGCTTATCAGGTACTCCCGCGCAAGCTCGCCGTTTTCGTAGATGAGCAGCTTTTTACGCGTAGCGCAAAGGCAGCCGCCGCGCTTTTCGCCCTCGGCGGTGAAGTCCGCGGGCAGCGAGTACACCACGCCTTCCGGCGCGTTTTGCGGTACAGATATGCAGAGATCCATTTGCAGACCCCCTTTCGTTAGATTTTATTAGGTAAACATCTCCAGCACCTGCAAGCTTTTCTTGTCAAGCTTGCTGATGTCGGGACAAAAATATTTGTTGCCGTCGGCGTCGTTGACGTAAAGATAGCTGCCGTTCAGCAGTCGGAAATTCTGATACCAGTCGCGAACGCATATCGTCTTTTCGCCCGCTGTGGTGTCGGTCTTTACGAATATCGCGCCGCGCATATTGTCGCGTATCGAGTAAACGCGCGTTATCTCGGGCATGAAATATTTGTACTCTAAGTAGCCGTTCAGCAGCTCAAACTGCTCGGGCGGCAGCTCTGCCATGTCTTTTATAACGCCTACCTCGCGAAATTCGCGCTCCTCGTTCTCGTAATGCAGGCTGATGTACTGCGTTTTTGAGTAAAAGGGTATCAGCCGCGTGGGGTCTATCTTGCGGTACGTTTTGCCGCCGTACTCCAGCGTCAGGTAGCCGCTCGGCTCTTTTTCAGATGTATCTCCGCGCAGTTCAGCAGCGTTAGCTTGTCCACCTCGTAGACCTCGGCGGTGTTCATTTCTTCTGACATATTCTCATCTCCCTCATTCCTGTATGAATTGCAGCGCTTCGGCCTGCAGCTTGTAAAGCTCAAAATACTTGCCCTTGCGGCGGATAAGCTCGTCGTGCGTGCCGCTTTCTTTCAGCTCGCCGTTTTCGATAACGCAGAGCATATCCGCGTCGCGCAGGGTCGAAAGCCTGTGGGCTATCGAGATTATCGTGCGCCCCTGTTTCAGATTGTCGATCGCCGCCTGTATCTTGCGCTCGGTGCGGGTGTCCATAGCGGCGGTCGCTTCGTCGAGTATCAGAACGTTCGGCTTTTGGATTATCGCGCGCGCTATGGATATTCGCTGTTTTTCACCGCCCGAAAGGGAAATTCCGCCCTCGCCTACGCGCGTGTTGTAGCCCTCGGGCAGCTTGGTGATAAATTCGTGCGCGTTCGCCGATTTCGCCGCTTCGATGACTTCTTCCATGCTCGCTTCGGGGTCAGCATAGCGAATGTTGTCCGCGATAGAGCCTATAAAGAGGTAGGTTTCCTGCGAAACTATGCCGATGTTGCGGCGCAGGTCTTCAAAAGCTATCTTGCGTATCGGCACGCCGTCGATGGTTATTTCGCCGCCCGTAACGTCGTAAAGCCGCGCCATCAGATTTATGATGGTCGATTTTCCCGCGCCCGTTTTGCCGACTATTCCGTACATCTTGCCCGCTTCGACTTTCAGCGATACGTTTTTGATTATCGGATGGCCCGCTTCGTACTCAAAGCTTACGTTTTTCAGCTCTATCTCGCCGCGCATACTTTCTATCCGCACGGGGTGCTCGTCCTCTTTTACAGTGGGCAGGGCGTCGAGTATCTCAAACATTCGCGAGGCGGCGTCCATGCACTTCGCCCAGCGGTCGCCTATCCATGTGAAAAAGTTTATCGGGTCTACCGCCATTTCGGTGTAGGAAAGCAGCGCCGAAAGCGCGCCGAAGAGTATGTGCCCCTTTATGACCATTACTGCGCCGACAAAAAATACCAGCTTGTTCACCACGCGGTAAAACGTCCATATCACAGGTATGGTGTTGGCTATGCGCAGATTTATGCGCGAATTTATCGTGTACGCTTCGGTATTTTTCAGGCTGTAACGCTCTATCTCGCGCTGCTCGCGGGCGAAAGCTTTCACCACGCGCTGGCCGTTCATCACGTCGGAAAGCACTGAGTTTGCCGAGCGGGTAGCCACGTCAAACTTGCGGTAAAGCTTGCGCTGGCTCTTGTAAAAGCGGTGCTGAACTATCTCGATCATCGTGATGGTGAGGATGATCCCCAGCGAAAGCAGGGGCGATAGGGTAAGCATTATCACCGCTATGCCGACTATCTTAAAGACGTTCGTCAAGCCGTAGGGCACTATGTCGGTGAAAAACCAGTAGATGTTCTGGCTGTCGCGGTCAACTCTCGACATCAGCGAGCCGGTCTGCTTGCCTGTAAAAAAGTCGAGCGAGAGCCGCTGCAGCGAGCTGAAGATCTTCACGCGCAGGCGGTGGGTGACTACCGGCACGATCTTTGAGGTGATTATGCCCGAGATTATGCGTATCAGCATACCCGCGAGGTCTACACCCACTATCAGCAGTACTATCATGAGTATCTGCCCGTAGTATTTTCCGCCCTCGGCGAGCACGTCGTCATAGAGCATCTGCGAGCCGAATATCGGCGAGAGCACCGCGAAAATGCTGCTGACTATGATGGTGAGCAGTATCATGATGGTCGCGCTGCGGAAGTCTTTGAATATCGAAAGCAGCCGCTTGAAAACGCTGCGCCTGTCTACGCACCGCGGACAAACGGGACGGTTCGGGTCGGGGTAAGGCTCGCCGCATACCGGGCAGTGGGTCTTTATCCCCTCAAGCAGCGAATCGTCAGGCGTTTCGCCCGCCGCTACCTGCGTTACGCGCTGAGAAAATTTCTCAAATTTGTCGGCAAAGCCGAGCGAAAAGCGCGCTATCGGAAACTCCGCGCCGCTTTTGTCTTTCAGCATCAGCCGTGCGGAATCGTAGTGGCGGTCGGCGTACATTTCGGTGATGTCGGCAAGGGGGTATTCATCATAACCGACGGTCTCAAACGCCGTCAGCTCTGCGCGCTTCGCACCGCGTTTCAGCTTGCCGTATCGCTCGTAACCGCGCAGTACCGAGAGCGTTTCGCGCGTGAAAGTGATGTACACGTCGATGTAGCAGCCCTCGCCGTCGAGGTCGGCTTTAACGCAGTAAAGCAGTTCGTCGGTCATAACGCCGCGCTTCAGCAGCTCCGCCTCCGCCGCAGAGGGCAGCAGGTCGAAGTATTTCATTTGTTGCATCTGGTCAGCTCCTTTCATTTTCAGGCGTTTTCGCGCATCAGAACGCAAAAAAAGTGCCCGACCTTATACGCAGTCGGGCACTCACAGCCTATATCATGGGCAGGGAAATATCACAAAAAAGGCGATAATATCACTCTGCTGAAACAAAAAGGCGGGGTCGCGTGCCTACGCTAAGGTCAATATTCTTATACTCAGTATTCAAGAACTCAGTAGTTATTAGATTAAGCATCTAGCCCGCCTCCTTTCATATTCTTAAACTTTTGATAAACGTATGTACGTTACGCATTTTTGATTATAACACCCTTTTTGTGATTTGTCAATAGCTTTTTTCAAAAAACAGCAAAATTATTTTTTCCTCACCCTGCCGCCGTGCTTGACATTTGCCGCAAAAAATACTATAATAATAGTGTACATTAAGAACTGGTGAAACATGAGGCAGCTGTGGAGAGATTTTCAAATATGGGGTAATATGCCGATAATTAGGAGGTCTTTTTTATGAACGAAGTTATTGAAATGATGAAAACGCGCAGAAGCATACGCAAATTCAAGCCCGACGCGCTGCCTGATGAGATAATCGAGCAGATAGCTGAGGCGGGAACATACGCCGCTACCGGCAAGAATTTGCAGTCGCCGACAATAATAGCGGTGACGAACAAGCAGCTTCGCGATAGAATATCTGAGATGAACCGCAAGATCGGCGGCTGGCAAGAGGGCTTCGACCCATTTTACGGCGCGCCCGCCATGCTGATAGTGCTGGCGGACAAGAACGTGCCTACCGCGGTCTACGACGGCAGCCTTGTAATGGGCAACCTCATGCTCGCGGCGCACTCGCTCGGCATCGGCAGCATATGGATACACCGCGCGAAGGAAGAGTTTGAGAGCGAAGAGGGCAAGGCTATACTGGCAGAGCTGGGCATTACCGGCGATCAAGTCGGAATAGGTCACTGTGCGCTCGGCTACATCGACGGCGAAGAGCCGAAGGCTGCTCCGCGTAAGGAAAACTGGGTGTATTACGCTAAGTGATAGAGTGAACAGCAAAAATCGCACGGAGCGCTTCATAGCTCTGTGCGGTTTTTTATCTGCAAAATTCAGTTTTCCTGCGCGGTTTCGTGCTCGCGGTGCTTCATGAACCTGCGGCTGATGCTTTTGTTCAGACGAAAACTCAGCACCGCCGTCAGCGCGATAAGCCCTATCATCACCAGCACCGACTTCACGCTGAAACTGCTCAGCTTGCCGCCGATGTACGTTTCGACAAGCATTTCGGGCAGTATGCCGACCAGCGAGCCGATGATGAACGATGGAAAAGGCATCTCCATCGCGCCGTGGAGCATACTCACGAGGTCGTTCGGCACTACCGTCACCGCGCGCGAGGCGTAGACGGTGAAAAAGCTGTTCTCCTGCCCGTAATTTATCAGCTTTTTCGCTTTTGGGTAACGCTCGGTGAGCGCCTCGACAAGCTGCGAGCCGGAGTACCTGCCGATGTAGTAGGGCAGTGCAAAGCTCACCGCCAGCCCGACTATGTTGATGATAACGGCGACCCAGTAGGGGTAGATGTGCCCCGCTACGACGAAAAATACCGTGGCGGGAAATACTATCGAGAGCGATTTCAGCGCGTAAAACGCCCAAAGCACCACCGCCGCGAGGAAGTAGTTGTGCGGAGTGTATGCGAGTATATCTTCAAAATCCCATTTCATGGCGAATATGGCGCAGAGTATCACGAATATTAGGCTGACCAGCAGCGGCGTGAGTTTCAGCGGGTCTATTTTTATGCGGCGCTTTTTCGGCGGTTTTGCACTGTTGTTTTTATCCATTCAGCAAATCTCTCCTTTAAAAATTAAGATAAATTTAAGATTTTAAGATATTATAGCACATCAGCAAAAAAATTTCAAGCGTAAATCACGAAAATATGCGGAAATACGTCCGCTTTTCCGACTTTTTTATTAAACTGGTGAAAATTCACACGTCCATATTTTGTATATAATTACAAAAAGCGCATGACAGTCATTTCGACCGCCATGCGCATTATTATTCAGATAAGCTTCGTGCCCTCGTTATCGATGTGGAACTCGCGCACCTGCCAGCCCGTAAGCCCCGCGTTTTCCAGCGAGAATTTCATCTTGCCCTCAAAAAATTCGTTGCTCTCGTCCGCGATAGCCATGATTGTCGGGCCTGCGCCGCTGATGAAAACGCCGTATGCGCCGTGCGTGTACGCGATGTCGAATACCTCGCGGCAGTTGGGGATAAGCTCCATTCTGTACGGCTGGTGCAGTTTGTCATGCACCGCGGTGCGCAGGTTTTCGAACTTGCCTGTCAGCAGCGAAGCGGAAAAGAGCGCCGCGCGCGATAGGTTGTACACCGCGTCCTTATGCGAAACCTCTTTCGGCAGGCAGGCGCGGGCTTTTTCGGTCTTCAGCTCGAAATCGGGTATCAGCGCGGCGAATTTCAGCTTTGTGAAAACTTCCTGCTTTACCCAGTGTACCTTTCTGCCATCGAAAACGGCAGTGACAATGCCGCCCAGCAGCGCGGGCGCGGTGTTGTCGGGGTGACCCTCTATCTGCGCGGCGAGGTCTACCAGGTCGTCGGTGGTGAGGGGGTTGCCGAGAAGCGTGTTTGCGCCGACGAGTCCCGCTACTATGCAGGCGGAGGACGAGCCTAAGCCGCGCGCCATCGGTATATTGTTGGTCTGACGCAGTTTCAGGCCCTCCAGCTTTTTGCCGCAGACCTCGAAAAGGTCTTTTGCCGAAACGTAGATGAGGTTGCTTTCATCAGTAGGCACTGCAATATCGTCGGCAGAGGAGATCTCTACTCTGTCAGACTCTTCCATTTCAACGTAATTATAAAAGCTCAGCGCCAGACCCAGCGCGTCGAAGCCCGCGCCCAGATTTGCGCTGGTGGCGGGAATGCGAATTTTTATCATTTTAAAAAGCGCCTTTCTTGGGCGATAGCCCGAAATTTTTTGTCACTTTACTTTATCACTTTGCCGAGCAGCTCAGCGCTGTGCAGCTTTATGTGCTCCAGCATATGCCCGATGTTGCCCTCGCCCGCGTAATGCTTCATATCGAAGAAATTGCGGCGCAGGTCTGTCCACACAAGGCGGTTTTCCTCGCCCTCGGGCTTTATCGGCTTGTTCAGCCTGCCGACGTACACTTCTACGAAGCAGTCGTCGAGCGGGTAGCAGTAATCCATAAGGTGCATCAGCTTGATGTCGTCGGCGGTGATGGAAGTTTCTTCTTCCAGCTCGCGGTAGGCTGCCGAGAGGTGCTCTTCGTCAGGCTCTATCTTACCGCCCACGAGGTTGAGCAGACCCTTGTATGGGTCTTTTTTTCTCATGCACATCAGCCATCTGTCGGCGTCCTCGTTGAACACCGCTATACAATTGTAACCCTGCATTTTTTCATATCCTTCCAATAGGGCGCTTATCTGCCCTAAGCTCATGTTTGACTCAGCAAACATTGCGCTCTAAAAAGCAAAACCACACGCCGCCCTTTGGCGAAACGTGCGGCAAAGCTTTTAATTTATCGACAATATCAAACAATATCAAAGAAGTCTGATCTTGCTCTTTATCTCAGCCGAGTGCGAGAGTATCGCGAGATTGGCGTCGATGTCGCTCTCTACCATGGTCGGCGTGATGAATGCCAGCTCGTTTTCGGGGCGGTTCTTGCGCTCGATGTATGTCAGCTTGCCGAACATTTCCGAGATAGAGGCTTTCAGCTCGTCGGCGTTCTCGGCGTTTATGCGAACGTACATAGCCGTTTCAACGCTCTTGTAGTCAACTACATAGCCCTCTTCGTGGCAGTCTTCCCAAGAGATCATTACCGAGCGGTCTTTGTGCTTTAAGCAGTCGATTATGTCGCCCACTACTGCGGAAGCGGTAGGCAGCTTGCCCGCGCCCTGACCGTAGAAAAGTACGTCGCCAACGCCGTCGCCCGTAACGGATATAGCGTTGTAAACGCCGTCTACGGTAGCGAGCAGGTTGCTCTTAGATACCAGTCTGGGGCAAACTATCGCGGAAACTTTTCCATCGCCCGCAGGCTTTACCGAGCCGATGAGCTTTATAGCAAAGCCCGCGTTCTCAGCGTAAGCAACGTCGTCGAGCGTTATCTTTGAGATACCCGAGCAATGACGTTCTGCGGGTAGATGTGTTTTCCGTAAGCCAGCGAGCCGAGAATGCAGATCTTGCGGCAGGCGTCGTGGCCCTCAACGTCGGCGGTGGGGTCTTTTTCGGCGTAGCCCAGATCCTGAGCCATTTTCAGCGCAGTTTCAAAGTCCAGCTGCTCTTTTATCATCTTAGTAAGTATGAAATTGGTAGTGCCGTTTAAGATACCGCTTATCTGCTCGATGGTGTTTCCGGCAAGGCACTTGTTCAGCGGGCGGATTATCGGTATGCCGCCGCCTACGCTTGCTTCAAAGAGGTAGTTGCAGTTGTGCTCGTGAGCTACCTTGAGCAGCTCAGCGCCCTTGTTTGCAACAAGCTCTTTGTTTGAGGTAACTACGCTCTTTCCTCTTTCGAGCGCCTGCTTAGTAAAGGTATAAGCGGGGTTGATACCGCCGATGACCTCGGCTACTACCTCTATCTCGTCGTCCTCAAGAACGGTGTTGAAGTCCTTTACCATTCTGTCGGCAAAGGGGCTGTCGGGGAAATCACGCAGGTCAACGATGTACTTTATATCGCAGTCTCTGCCGACCTTAGCGTTTATCGAATCTCTGTTTTTCTCAAAAAGCTCTACCGTACCCGAGCCTACTACTCCATATCCTATAACAGCTACATTTTTCATACTAAGTAATTCCTTCCTATTCTTTAAAAATACGCAAATATTTACTTATTTACAAGCATCTTGCTCTTGCCCGCCGCAATTTTCACGTCGAGCACGCCGTCTATCGCCGATAAGATTTCTGAAAAGCCCGCGGTGTCTGAAGCATCAGCCGAGTTTTCCGAGCGGTTTTCCTTCTGCACTGAGATGGATACCGCCGCTACGCCGTCTACGGGCGGGTTTTGGTTTATCTCGATTATGTTCACGCCAAGCTCGTAAAGCTTTGATATTACAGCCGAAAGCACGCCTTGGCGGTCTGAGAGCAGCATATTTATCAGCATAACGCTGTCCTCGCCGCGCTCGTTGTATCTGAAAACCGAGTCTTTATACTTGTAATACGCGCTGCGCGATATGCCCACTATTCGGCAAGCCTCAGAGGAGGACATCTGCTGCGAGGCGGCGCGAAGCTCTTTCGCGTGCAGCACCTTTATAATAACTTCTGGCAGGGCGCTTTCAGCCACTACCACAAAACCGCTGCTTTTTTCCATCTTGAAACAGTCCACCTCCAACGCACAACTGTATCTGCGTAATATACACATTATTTTATCACATTTTCCCCCGCTTGTCAATAGCAATACTGCACAAAGAAACTTTATTTTTTATATAGTCACAGTAAAAATGAAACCACAAAACACTCATTATTCTCCATAATTATATTGTTAGACAATTGTTTTTATAATTTTGATTTTGTGTTTTTAAAGGGGCTGTAAAAAAAGTCCCCAAGAAAAAAGGCTGCGATCTTGCCAAAAAGCAAGACAGCAGTCTTTTTTTGTGGTATAATTAAAGTATCATGAATAACCAACCACAAGAAAATTATACACCATATCAATTAAAATTTCCAATAGAAATTGAAAAAATAATTGAAACAACTGACCCGGTATATACATTTTGTGAAGTGATGAATCATATTGACCTGAGTAAATACCTGACGACTGAGGACCGCAGGACAGGCCGTCCAAGATATGAAGAAGAAACTTTGCTGAAAGTAATACTGTTTGCATTTATGGAAAACGGATACGAATCATTGCGAAAAATAGAAAAACTCTGCAAAACCGATATTCGCTTTATGTGGCTGCTGCAGGATAATCCTCCGCCAAGCCACTCGACAATAGGCAATTTTATGAACAATGTCCTAAATAGAAAAATAGATGAGATCTTTGCGGATATCAACAGTTACATTTTTTACGGTGGAAAATGTTGACCTCAACCACGTTTACATAGACGGAACAAAGATAGAAGCCAACGCAAACAAATACAGCTGGGTATGGAAAAAGAGCTGTGAGAAAAACCGTCTGAAGGTATTTGCAAGGATAACAGAATTGCTTGGTGAAATGAATGAAAAGATCTCTTCATTCTGCGTAAAATTCGGCATTCGTGAAGAATATGCTATTGAGTATTTAGAGCAAATACAGCAGCAATATGTAAAGCTTTGCGGCTTTGACCCGGAAACTGCAATTCGTGGACGGGGACATCATAAAACAATTGAACAGAGGCATTATGACAAGCTTTCGGAATACATTTCAAGGCTAAAAAAGTATGCAGAACACATAAAGATATGCGGAGATGAACGCAATAGTTACTCCAAGACCGATCATGACGCAACATTTATGCGTATGAAAAAGGACTATATGGGTAACGATCAGCTTCTTCCGGGCTACAATATCCAATTAGGTGTCTGTGATGAATATATCGCAGTATTCGACGTAAAACAATATGCGTCTGATATGGAATGTTTCAAGCCTTTGATAGAAAAGTTCAATCAGATATACGAAAAATATCCTGAATATCCGGTAGCAGACGCAGGATACGGCAGCTTTAATAATTATCTGTATTGTGAAGAACACGGCATGAAAAAATACATGAAATTTACTATGTATGAAAAGGAAAGCAAGGACAAAAATATCGTGATGATCCGTACAGAGCAGTAAATTTTCCGATAGATGCAGATGGCGATCCAATATGTCCTAACGGAAAAAGTTTCATTATCTTTACAGCAGACCTGTAAGAGGAAACAAATATGGCAGAACAGAAGAATTTTATCAATGTGAAGATTGCAGTAATTGTCTGCAAAAGAAAAAATGCTGTAAGTGCAAAGGGGACCGTAAAATTCGCTTGAATGAAGAACTGACAAAGTTTCACAAGGAAGTTCTCTGCAACCTGAACAGCATTCACGGAGCACTGCTGCGTATGAACCGAAGTATCCAGTCGGAAGGTGCAAACGGCATTATCAAGTGGAACAGGTCATATACCAGAGCTCGCAGAAGAGGATCAAAAGCTTTGAATTTAGAAATTGCGATTATTTGCTGTGGTTTTAATCTTCATAAATTCCACTTGAAAAAGTCTGCAATAAAAAAAGCGGCATAAATTTAAAATATTGTCCACATTTTTCAACACGGCAAAAACGCAGTTTTTTTGTGCCGCTGTGTTTGCTGTACCCAAAATTCAGCCAAAATAGTTATTTTTGCGATCTGGCATAAAGAGTCGAGATTTCCCAAAAGCAGGAAATCTTGACTCTTTGAGCGCTGTTTTTTACAACGCCTTTGCATATAATGTTATATTGAACTGACTAGTTACAAATATAGAAATAAAATAATACTCATTTTTTCTCTCTTGAATATAATAAAAGTATACGGCATAATATGAAGTTGGGTAGGTTTGTAAAATAACATGATTGAAAATCTGTATATTTGTTTTATTTTTACAAAAAATCATTTCCCATCTTATCTTTTTATAAATAATGAAGTAGGACCATCAGATACTTGCAAGATTTTATTCTCTTTTAAATAATTTAATATTTCTTTTTTTGTTTCTTTTTTTCATCTTTTTATGTTTATACCTTTCTTGGTTTTATCAAATTTTCACCGATGCGCTAGCATCTCCTAAATAAGCTTTACCACCTACTACGGTTGTAATATATACATTTTTCCAACCAACTTTCACTTTTTTTGTACTTTTAGGAATTTTAAAAGAATCTGTTGAGCCTGATGCTAAATTGTATCTGCCTTTTAGATCTTTATATTCAGTAATTTTAGATGAATAATAATTTTTTGGTTTAATTATTGATGTATTTTTGCAGTATATTTTCCCAGTGACTTTTGTTATTTGAGTTCCAGTTGCACTCCAATATAGGTGAGCTTTTGTTTTTGAATCTCTTACAACACCAACATGAAATGTTCCAATATCAATAACTTTTTTCAGTATTATTCTTTGGGACGGTGTTATGGCATCTAGCTTATCGCCATTTTTAATAATTATTATGTCCATTCCTTTTTCTAGTCTTGAAAATGAAACATCTTGTTGGAAATTCGAAATCTTAGTTTCATTTACAGTTATAGCGTTTGCAGGAATTGTAATAAAGCTGAACATTATTACACAGAAAAAAATTGATATGATTTTAGTTTTTATTCGCATAATTACCTCCAAAAAAAAATGAAATATAGTAATTATATAATAACATAATTACACTTATTTGTCAATAGAAAAATCGATATATTTGAAATTATATGTTACTATTTCAATAAAGTATAAATTTTTACTGCACAAAGAAACTTTATTTTTCAAGCTTCACCTCAATACTATGTTAAACATATAACGATATGAAAAATAATAAAATTTATGTGATAGCATTGACAAACGGCGTTTTTTTGTGTACAATATATATTGTAAACGTTCCCGCAGTGGAACGATTTGTTTGAAATATTTTTTGGAGGTTCAAAAAAATGGCTGAGTATTTTGCTAATATCCCGAAGATACCTTATGAAGGTCCTAAATCTACTAACCCGCTTGCATTCAAGTATTACAATCCCGATGAAGTAGTTGCAGGCAAGACTATGAGAGAGCAGCTCAAATTCGCTCTTTCTTGGTGGCACACTATGGGCGGCGACGGAACTGATATGTTCGGCTGCGGCACTACTGACAAGACCTGGGGACAGGCTGATCCTGCTGAAAGAGCTATCGCTAAGGTAGACGCTGCTTTCGAGATTATGGAGAAGCTTTCCATCGACTACTACTGCTACCACGACCGCGACCTCTCGCCCGAGTACGGCACTCTCGCTGAGACCAACGCGCAGCTCGATAAGGTAGTCGCTTACTGCAAGAAGAAGCAGGAAGAAACAGGCAAGAAGCTGCTTTGGGGCACTGCTAAGTGCTTCGACCACCCCCCGCTATATGCACGGTGCAGGCACTTCGCCCAGCGCTGACGTTTTCGCTTACGCTGCCGCTCAGATCAAGAAGGCTGTTGAAACAACAGTAGAGCTCGGCGGTAAGGGCTACGTTTTCTGGGGCGGAAGAGAAGGCTACGAAACTCTGCTCAACACCAACATGGCTCTCGAGCAGGACAACATGGCTCGCCTTATGAGAATGACCGTTGACTACGCTCGTTCCATCGGCTACACCGGTGATTTCTACATCGAGCCTAAGCCGAAGGAGCCTACCAAGCACCAGTACGATTTCGATACCGCTACCGTTCTCGGCTTCCTGAGAAAGTACGGTCTGGATAAAGATTTCAAGATGAACATAGAGGCTAACCACGCTACTCTTGCGCAGCACACCTTCCAGCATGAGCTGAGAGTTGCCCGCGACAACGGCGTATTCGGCTCTATCGACGCTAACCAGGGCGACGTTCTCCTTGGCTGGGATACCGACCAGTTCCCCACCAACGTTTACGACGCTGCTCTCGCTATGTACGAAGTGCTCAAGGCAGGCGGCTTTACCAACGGCGGTCTGAACTTCGACGCTAAGGCTAGAAGAGGCTCTTACACCATGGAAGATATTTTCTACAGCTACATCGCAGGTATGGATACCTTTGCGCTGGGTCTGAAGATAGCTGCCAAGATGATCGAGGACGGCAGGATCGACAAGTTCGTTGAGGACAGATACGCCAGCTGGACTACCGGTATCGGCGCTGACATCATCAGCGGCAAGGCTACCATGGCTGACCTTGAGAAGTACGCTCTCGAAAAGGGCGAAGTTACTGACAGCCTCACCAGCGGCAGACAGGAGCTTCTTGAGAACACAATGAACCAGATCATGTTCACCATCAACGCTTGATCTGCTGAAATTACTGCATAAAATAAGAACTGCACTCTTTTTACGGAGTGCAGTTTTTTTGTTTGTTAAACTCTTTTTTCGCCGATGGTCTTGTTCGGCGAGATGACGAAGCAGGTCGCGCCGTTTACTTCAAGCGTGCCCGTGACGTATTTGACGCAGCTGTCCGCGTTTATCTCGGGCGGCGGCAGCAGGTCTTCGTCCGCGCACTGCACCGAGCCGTTTATGGCGTCCGCCAGCAGCGCGCATTTTATGTACCGCTCGTCCTTATCCTGACCGCTAAGCTCGTCGCTTTCGCTGCCTATGTCGGCGACTATGTAGCAGGCGCGCGTTCTGTCGCCCGCTTCGCCCAGCCCGAAACGCTTCGCCGCGTCGATTATCGGCGTTATTTCGCCGTCGATCTCCGCCGTGCCGGGCATATAGTCGGGAAAGCCCGGCACGGGCGTTATCTCAGCCGCACCGCCCCCCGCTGCAGGCTCTATCCTCAGTATATCTTCAAAAGCGCAGGCAAATCTGCGGTTTGAAACAGTAAATAGCAAGAAATTTTTCATGCAGCGCCCTCCTTATCCTTTCAGCAGTCGGCAGATCTCGCCCGCGATGTTTTCCAGCGCGCATTGCTTTTCCACCGCGCCCAGCTCGAAAGCCGCTTTCGGCATACCGTACACCAGCGAGGTCTTTTGGTCTTGCCCGATGGTTCGCGCGCCGCTCTCCCTCAGCTTTAGCAGGCCTTTCGCGCCGTCGCTGCCCATGCCTGTAAGCAGCACGGCTATCACCTTTTCAAATTCCACCTGTGCCGCCGACTCAAAAAGCGCGTCTACCGAGGGGCAGTGGCCAGAGATCTTCGCGCCCTCTGCCACGCTCAAAAAGCAGCCTTTTGCGTCCGCCGCTATCCGCATATGCTTCGAGCCCGGCGCGATGTACACGCTGCTGCGCTTCGGCCGCTCGCCGTTTTCCGCTTCTTTTACCCGCAGGCCAAGCGTGCCGTCGAGCCGCTGAGCGAATATTTTCGTGTAGCCGCTGGGCATATGCAGCGAGGCGGCGATGGGCGGAAGGTCTGCGCCGCGGCGGTTTTCGTCCAGCATTTTCAGCAGCTCGGGCAGCGCTTCGGTGCTTCCTGCAGAGCCGCCTATCAGTATTATCTCGCCCCCCGCCGACCTGCGCGGCGTTTCGGTGCGGCGTTTCAGCTCGTAGACCACCCCGTTGCACTCCACGCTGCGCAGTATCAGCGCGCTTTTCATCGCCTGCACCAGCGTTTGGCGAAACTGCATGAAATCGTCGGGATTATCGGCAGGCTTCGGGATAAAATCCGCTGCCCCCGCTTTCAGCGCCTTGCTTGCCGCAGCGCGGTGAGATGTGCATACGATAACGGGCACTGCGTACTGCGGCAGCAGCGAGTGTAAAAAGCTGATTCCGTTCATGCCAGGCATTTCTATGTCCAGTATCACAAGGTCGGGCTTCTGCCTGCCCACCTCGTTCGCCGCGGCATATGCGTCGCGCACGCTCGCGCAGACGGTAAAGCCCTTTTCGGCGTTTACGATGCGCTCCAGCACCTCGCGGAAAAGCTGCGAATCGTCCGCTATAAGAACCTTTTTATCCATGCTTCTGCACACCTCCCGCCTGAGTTATCTTGCGGTATACCGCCGTTTTTTCGCGCACATAAGGGCAGTCATCGGGCACAGCCTCCGCGTGGCCTATGTAGAGGTAGCCGCCCTCGTTAGTCGCGTCATAAAAGCGCTTTATCAGCTCTGACTTCGTTTTCTGGTCGAAATATATCATAACGTTTCGGCAGATTATAAGGTCGAACTTTTTCTTGAAGCTGATAGGGTCCATCAGATTATGGCACTTGAACACCACCTGCGAGCGTATCTCTGGCTTTACGGTGTATATCCCGCCCTTGCCCGTGAAGTATTTTTCTACCCACGCCGCGGGCAGGTCTTTAAGCGCCGCTTCGGCGAACATTCCGTGCTTTGCGGCGAGGATAGCGTTTTGCGAAATGTCGGTCGCGAGTATGCGCTTGTCCCAGTCCGCCCCGCGCGACTGAAAATACTCCTCGGCGCACATCGCAAAATTGTAAGCCTCGTTGCCGAAAGAGCAGCCGGCGCTCCATATGCAAAGCTCTTTATCCGTCTTGTACTTTTCGGCGTAGGGCAGAAAAACGTCGATAAAGTGCCGCATATGCTCCTGCTCGCGCATGAAATATGTGTAATTTGTAGTCAGCCTGTTGATTATATTCGCCATCTCGTCGCCGCCGTTTTCATACACCGTTTCCAGATATTCTGAAAAAGAATGAAATCCGCGGTCAACTATGTAAAAGCAAAGGCGGCTCTCTACCATTGATTTTTTGCCTTCCAGGTTCAGCCCGTAGCGCTGTTTTATAGTGTACGCCAGCCGCTCGAAATCCTCGTTGCTCATGCCGGCGGGCGTTTTCTCGAGAAATATCGAGTCGTAAGCGCTGCCGCTGAAAAAGTCTGCCGTGTTCGCCATTTTTAGTATTTTCACCATCCCGCGTCTGCGCGCTTATTTTTTCTCAAATAGCATTTCTGTTCGTATAAGCTGTATCTTCTCGCCGCCGTCGGTAATGTACCCCGCTATCACGCTCTTGGGGTCGGGCAGCGGCAAAAAGCTTTCAGGCAGGTAGCGCTTTGATGTAAGCACCTCGTCTACCTTTATCGCGGCGCTTTCTTCGCCGTGCCGCAGCACCATAAGGCAGCTTCGCGGGCCGTAATCGCAGTCCTCAAAGTCGAGCCGCCGCCGCAGGTCTATCACGGGGGTAACGCTGCCCATCAGGTTTATCACGCCCAGTATGTAGTCGGGCAGGCAGGGCAGGGGGGTGAGGTCGGTGCGGCTGTTTATTTCTATTACGTCCTGCATAGGCACGGCGAAAAGCCCGCCTGCGCTGCGGAATATTACCGCCGAGCTTACGCCCGCGGGGTTTGCGCTCTCGCTCATTTCCTGCTCACCTTCTTTATTATTTCGTTTACGTCAAGTACGGGTATTATGCTGCCGTCACCCAGCACGCTCGTTCCTGAAAATCCCGCTTCTTTCAGTCCGAATTTCGAGAGATAGGCGGAAAAGGGCTTTATCGCTATCTGCATCTCTTCCAGTATGCCGTCCGCCATCAGCGCCGCTTCGCCCGATTCGGCTATGCAGAGCAGTATTATGCCGCCCAGCGGGTCGCTCTCGCAGCTCTCCAGCCCGAAGTGTTCCGAAAGGCGTATCATGCGGTAAAGCTTGTCCGAAAGCACCGTTTCCCTGCCGTCGGGCGTTACATTCAGCTGCTCGGCTTTCGGGCGGAATATCTCTTTTATCGCGCTGACCGGCACTGCGTACTCTCTTCCGCCCAGCTGTATCACCATGCAGTCGCTTATTGAGAGCGACATCGGCACGCGTATCGTGAATACCGAGCCTTTGCCAAGCTCAGAGTCTACCAGCAGCGAGCCGCCGACCTTCTCCAGGTTCTTGCGCACTACGTCCATGCCTACGCCGCGCCCCGAAAATTCCGTTACCTCGGTGTTGGTGGAAAATCCCGCTTTCATTATCAGCTCAAGGCACTCGCGGCGGGTGTACTCCTGCTCGGGCTTTTCGAGCATACCCTTGCTGCGCGCTTTTTCGAGCAGCTTTTTCGGGTCCATGCCTGCGCCGTTGTCGCGTACTTCTATCAGCGCGTCGTTTGATTCATATCGCGCGCTCAGCGTTACGGTAGGCTGCTCGGTCTTGCCCGCTGCCGCGCGCTCTTCGGGGCTTTCGATACCGTGGTCTACCGCGTTTCGCACTAGGTGCATCAGCGGGTCGCCTAGCAGGTCGGCGGCGGATTTATCCACCTCGGTGTCCTCGCCCTCTATCACTAGCGTAACGTTTTTGCCTAGCTTTTTGTTCATATCGCGCACTACGCGGTTCATCTTTGAAAATACCGTGTTTACGGGCACCATTCGCACCGACATTACTACGTCCTGCAATTCGTCGGTCAGCTTTTTCAGCTCGCGCGCCGATTTGTAAAAGTTCGGTATCTCGCTGCGGTAGGGCAGCAGGTCGCGGCTGTGCAGTACGCCCGATTCGGCTATAACTATCTCGGTCGCGAGGGTCATCAGCCTGTCTAGCTTTTCCAGTTTTACCGAGATCATAGCTCCGCTCTTGTCGTCGTGCTTTTTGGCTGGCGCAGAGGGTCTCGCCGAGGGTTTTTCGGCTTGCTGCGATTGCGCAGGTTGTGCAGGTTGTGAAGATGGCGCGGGGGTAGGCGCAGGTTCAGTCTTTTTCGCCTGACGCTGTATCTGCACGGCGTTTTCTACGTTTATGCCGTTTTTCAGCTTTTCGAGCACTGCTTCTGGCGAAGCCGCCTTTACTTTTATAACAAGCCCCTTTGCCGATATTTCGTCGCCCGCGCTGTCTGCGTCGAGGTCGGCGGGTATGGTGCTTACAAGCTCGCACACCGCTTTCAGATGTTTCAGCAGCACCATCGCGCGGATAGAGGGCATTAGGCAGCTTGACTGATACATCACGCGGAAAGCCAGCACGTCCTCGCCGTCCTCTGCCGTGAATACGTCGTCCGCTTCGCCCGCGCTCTGCTGCGGGGCGGCCTCAGCCGCGGGTGCTTCGCCTTTCATAGCCGCCGCAAATGCGCGGTTTTTCGCTATCTGCTCGGTGAAGTCGGTAAGCGGCACGCTTTCGTCTGACAGATTTTCTATCTCGCTCTTCATTCCGTCAGAGCCCGCGTAAAGTAGCTCGTAAAGCGCGGGTTTGTCGAACTGCACGTTCGGGTCTTCGCGGATTATCGAGAAAAGGTCTTCCAGCGAGTGTGCCAGCTTTGAAACGTTGTGAAGACCCATCATCGCCGCCGAGCCTTTTACCGTGTGCATTATGCGGAATATCTCGCCTACGTCCTCCTCGCCCAGCGTGTCTGACTCGGTGCGGATAAGTATTTCGTCGAGCTTTTCCAGCAGCTCGTTTGTTTCAAACAAAAATACGTCGAGCATACCCTCCATGCTCTGTTCATACTTTGCCATTCCGTCACCCCTTTTTATTCAAACATGATGTAGCCCTCGCGCAGACATATCTTCTTTATCTCATCGTAGGGCATGAATTTCATTTTATGGCATTTTTCTTTCTCGCCGCAGGTGTATATCATAAGCGTGCACCTGTTGTTGAGAAGCTGAAAAGGTGTTCTGCTTATGCGTATCTTGCTGATATTCGCCTTTGGCAGAAATACTTTGTGGAACTGGTACAGCTTGCAGTAGCTCATAGCGCAGCCGTTTTCGTTAAAGCCTACCGAGGTGTTGAACGAAGCGGCTACTTTTACTATAATGAGCCATATCAGAGGTATGGTTATGATTACAAGCAGTATGTTGAATTCCCGCTGCCATATGCTTACATACTTGTTCAATATGTACAGCGCAGCGGGCGGTATGGCGCATACTATCATCGGCGTCCATACAAAGTCGCTGATGTTTTCTCTGCCAGTTTTTATCTCCGGCCGCGGCTTAGGCAGGTCGGGCACTAGCATTTTCAGCGAGGCGTTCATCTGCTGATAGGTGGTTATCGGTATCAGCGCTGAGATCTCGCGGCGCGATTTTCCGTAGCCGGTGCAGTCCAGCGTTACCGAGCATATCTTAAAGGCTTTCATAAGCAGCGTTTGCTGTAAGTCGTAGTAATTTATCTTGCTGCGGTTGATTATGTGGCGGCGCTTTATCAGCACTCCGCTTTTTACCAGCAGCTGATCTTCCGTGCGCGATATGGTGAAAGACCAGTGCCGCGCGAGAGTGGCTATGAAAGATATAAACCAGCCGCCTATTACCAAGCCCCCCAGTGCGAGCACAGCCTTAGGTATAGTCTGCGAGAGCTTGAAAAGCCGCGAATCTATCCGCGTAAGCTCGCTGTTTACTTTCAGCATCAGCTTTTGCTCAAATTCCAGACCGATTATCTTGTAGGCCTCGAACATGAACATTCCGTACAGCAGCATTCCCGAAAATGCCGATGAAAACAGCAGCGAGAACATCAGCAGGTGTGTCTTTCGCGGCGAGAAGGTCACTTTCGGCGCGCTTTCCTCGCTGTCGCGCACGAAGTCGAAAAGCAGGTCTGCGTTTCGCTTTGAGATGACCAGGCGCATATCTTCGCTCGAAAGCGTTCTCGCGTTAGTTTCGATGTACATGGTATAAGCCTTTACCGGACGGTTTATCCAGCTTTGGCAAAACGTGAGCGTGGTTATCTCGTTATAGTAAACTTTTGTGCGAACTATGCCGAAAAGTCCCGTGTGCGCCGTGATCCCGTCGCACTCTATCGTGAAGCGCACGAATATCCAGCGCAGTACCGCCAGCGCGAAAATGCCCGAGATCGAGAGTATGTCTACCCAGTTAGTGCGTATCCAGCTCTGAAAATCGAAGCGCGAGGCTATCAGGTACTTGGTAAGCGGTATCAGCAGCAGCCACAAGTTCTTCGAGGTGTAGTCCAGCATTTTTACAGGGTGCTGGCGGTGGCGGAAGAAGTGCGATACCGCGGCGCGGAAGCCGTGGCGCATTTTATATTTCAGCTTAGTCATACAGCCTCTGCGCCCCCGCTCTTTTTATTTTCGTTGTTGGTGGTTTGCTCATGCTCATGGTTATGGTCATCCGCGCGCTTTTGCGGCTGCCTGCGTGTTTTTTGCGCGCGGCGCTGCGTTTCCTGCGGCTCTTCGCGGCTGCGGATAAGCGCGTTTATAGTTTCCGCTATCTCGGTAAGGTCGCTTTTTCGCATAAAGCATATCAGTATGCGCGCGCCGAGGGCGTTTATCACGGCGAAGTTAAAGCCTGTGAACCGTCCCAGCGGCGTTATTATCACCGATATTGATTTTATCGAGCTTATCGGCATATAGTCGTTCTTTAGGAATATAAAGCCGCCCGAGGTAGCTATCTCGTTTTTCGTGATTATGACCTTGGCGTGCAGAAAATAATGGGGTATCACTATCACCGCTATCAGCAGTATCAGCACCCATACCGCAGCCGCGATCATTTTTACCAGCTCTTCGGGCAGCATTGTGACGTAGCGGTATATCACCACGTTCAGCGCCGCGCCCGCAGCCGCTATGAGCAGATAAAACATAAGCATCGCCCTCTTGGCGGGCAGAAATCTTTTCAAAAGCTGCGTTCTCCTTTACAAATAGTACAAGTACAAAATGTACAGCCGTCAGCCGTTCCGAATGTTATCAGATCTCGGCTTCGGCGTGGCGGGTAACGTGGCAGCCCACGTTTACTGAAACGGGCAGACCCGCGATGTGCGTCGGGGCTTGCTCGATGTTTACGGCAAGGCAGGTCTGCGTACCGCCAAAGCCCTGCGGGCCTATACCCAGCTTGTTTATTTTATCAAGAATTTGCTGCTCAAGCTCGGCGTAGAGGGGCTTGGGGTTGCGCTGCGAAACGGGGCGGCAGAGCGCCTTTTTCGCAAGGTAAGCGCATTTTTCAAAGTCGCCGCCTATGCCTACGCCTATCACTATGGGCGGGCAGGGGTTAGAGCCTGCCTGCGCGCAGACGTTTACAACGTAGTCAACTATCTCTTCGCGCGTAACGGATGGGGTCATCATTTTAAGCTGCGACATATTCTCGCTTCCAAAGCCTTTCGGCGCACAGACTATCTTCACGCTCTCGCCAGCAACTATTCTTATGTGCAGCACCGCGGGGTGTTGTCGCCCGTATTCACGCGCTCCAGCGGGTCGGAAACTACCGATTTTCTCAGCAGACCGTCAGTGTAGCCCGCCGAAACGCCTGCGTTTACAGCTTCTTCAAGGTCGCCGCCGACGAAGTGCACGTCCTGACCTATATCCATAAAAATAACAGCCATGCCCGTGTCCTGACAGATGGGCAGAGTTTCCTGCTCAGCCGCTTTCAGATTATCGAGAATGTCGTCGAAAACGCCCTTTCCTACGGGCGACTTTTCCGCCGCCGCGCCGCGCTTTATGCACTCGCACATATCCTGCGGCAGCACGCGGTTTGCTTTAATGCAAAGCTCTTTTACCGTCTGCGTTACTACGCTTACATCTATCTCTCTCATTATATTATATTCAATCCTTTTCTGCAAATTCCGTTTTAGTATCTTATCTCTTTGCGGTATTTGATGAGCGTGCCGTTTGTCATAACGAGTTTCGGTTCGCTCATAACTTCAAAGGGCTGCCTTCGAACATTACCATGTCGGCGCGCTTGCCTGCCTCTATCGAGCCTGCCAGGTCGTCTATACCGCCTATTTCCGCCGCGTTTATCGTTACGGCTTCAAGCGCCTGCATGAATGTCATGCCGTTTTTCACCGCAATGCCCACCGTGAGCGGCAGGTACTCTATCGGCGTTTCGCTGTGGTCGGTGCATATGGCGGTCTTTACGCCGTGCTGCGCCAGCAGACCTGCGTTTTTCGGGGTGATGTTGGCAAGTTCGGGCTTGCAGGGGTCGCAGATTATCGGGCCGACGACCGCCGCGGCGTTCTCCAGCGCCAATTCGTCCGCGATAAGATGACCGTCGGTGCAGTGTATCAGCACATAGTCAAGCCCAAATTCACGGCTTATGCGCAGGGCTGTGAAGATGTCGTCCGCGCGGTGGCAGTGGAAGTGCGCTTTCAGCTCGCCGCGCAGCAGGGGTATCAGCGCCTCGCTCTTCGGGTCAAGCTCGGGCAGGTCAGACTCGCTCTCGGCGGCTTCCTTGTCCGCCATGTACCTCTGCGCTTTAAGCAGCGCTTCGCGGATCATCGCGGCTATCGCCATGCGGGTGCAGGGTGTTTCGTCGCGGTTCATATATGTCATTTTCGGGTTCTCGCCTAGCGCAAATTTTATGCCCACGCGCCGCAGAAGCATATTGTCGATGCGCCTGCCATCGGTGGAAACTGCTACGATGTCGCCCGCCACGGGGTTCATCGAGCCGGGGGAGATAAGCACCGAGGTTATGCCCGCGTTTCGCGCCTTTTCAAACGACTCGTCGAATGGGTTTATCGCGTCGATGACCCTTAGCTGCGCCGAGCAGGGTTCGCTCTCCTCATTAAAATCCTCGCTCTCGATGCCGACGCCGTTCGTAGTCAGTCCGACGTGCGTGTGCGCGTCGATGAAGCCGGGGTAGAGCGCCGCGCCGCCGCCGTCGATGTCAACGTCCTCAAAGCTTGAGGGCGTGCCCTCGCACACAGCGGTGATCTTGCCCTCAGTTATCTCGACCCAGCCCTTTTCGATGATCGAGCGGGCTTTGTTCATTGTAAATATTTTAACATTGTATATTTTCATAGAATATTCCTTATCGTTCAGTTCGTTCAGTACTTTCCCGTGCTTCCAAATCCGCCGCTTCCGCGTTCGGTATCGGTAAGCTCTTCACATTCTTCTATCTCGGCGAACACCGCGGGCGTAACCACAAGCTGCGCTATGCGCTCGCCGTTCTGCACTGTGTACGCTTCTTTGGAAGAATTATGCAGCGGTATAAATATCTCGCCGCGGTAATCCATGTCTATAACGCCGACGCAGTTCGCGGGTGCAAGCCCGTGCTTCGCTGCCAGCGATGAGCGCGCGTAGGCCAGCAAAACGTACTCGCCGTCGCAATCAAGCTGCGCCGCCACGCCCGTAGGTATCATGGCAGTTTCGCCCGCGCCGATGGTAACAGCGCTTTCCGGACAAGCCGTAAGATCGCAGCCCGCGCTGTGCGCCGTCATGCGTTTCGGGATAACTGCGCCTTCACGCATTTTTTTGAATTTTAACTTCATATTTATCCTTTCAATCCGCGGTAATACAAACCTCTTGTTATGGTTTCTCCGTTTATCGCGGTACATTGCTTTTGATATTTGAACATATTTATAACTTCCGCCGCTCGCTCCGCCGACTCGTCAAAAAGCTCTATCTGCACGAAATCCACCGCGCGGAAATCCGCCATTTTGTCCGATATGCAGAGCAGGTCGGAGTTGAGCAGTTCGGTGTATCCGAGCCTTTTTGAGCACTTTATCGGGAATCGCCTGCCCGTTCTGTCGTAGACCGCGCCGGTGCATTTTTTGCAGCCGACCGCCGCGCGTATCGGGCAGTTGACCGTCAGCATGAGCGGCAGCCTGCCGTAACCCTCCGCACCGATGGGTATTTCCGGCGCTAGCGCGCTGATCTGCGAAGCTTTCATTTCTGGCGAGATCACCGCGTCCGCTACGCCGAATTCGCGCAGCTTTTTGAGCGCGAGCGAGTTTGCAATGTTCAGCCCCGCCGCCCCATGAGGCGTAAGCTCCAGTTTTTGTGCGGTTATAATGTGTGCATAATTCGTGCATAAAATGTGCTTAATATGCGTATGTTTTGCTTGCTCAAGCAGCGCAGTCTGACTATTTTCATCTAACGTGAAGCGCGGCATTGCAACGCCCAGCTTCTCGGCAGGGAAGCGCTCCGCAGCTTTTTTGATCTCGTTCATATCTAACGGCAGCCACGCGATCTCGATGTCCTCGGGGTCGAGCATGGCAAGCTGCTCAGCTTTACAGACGTTTACGCGCAGCCTCGGCTCGCCAAAATCGCGCTCGCGCGGTTCGGGCTTCGGGATATCCAGCGTAAAATCCACGCGGCGAGAAAAATGCTCCTCGCGCAGGGCGCTGAGTTTTTCGCAAAGTTCGCGGCGCGCAGCGTTCAGCTCTCCCGCCGCGACTGCCAATCCGTCGTCAATTTTGCAGTGCATATCGCCCAGTTCAAAGTAAGTATCTCCCAGCTTGCCCAATTGCTTGCGCAAGAACGCTTCATCGCAGGGCTTGTTTCGCGCCTGTTCGGGAACCTTGCCAATAAATTCCGCTTGCAGACCGTTCTCGTCCGTCGCTGTGATGTGCAAAGGCTTGCCGCGGCGCACCTCGGCGGCAATATCCAGCCGCGCGCGCTTGTATTCGCGGCGGTAAAGCTCGTGAATGGCGGGGTAGGCGGCGGCGGCAGTCTTGGCGTCCTCGGCGGTGCGTGTGCCAAACATTTCCGCGCCCGTGCGCCGTTTCAGATAGCCGTCGGTGAAGCCCCCGCGCGAGAACACGTCCGCCAGCAGTCGCTCGTCGTAATCCTCCCCCGCCAGCGCCTTTTTCGCACAGTTCGCCGAAAGCGCGGCGTACTCGGGGCGCTTCATTCTGCCCTCGATCTTCAGTGAATCTACGCCAAATTCAGCCAGTTCAGGTAGATCGTGCAAAATGCTCATGTCTTTCAGCGAAAGTGCATGGTCTTGTCTTCCTTTTTTACTGAACACGGCAGACGGCACGGCTGCGCACAAATGCCGCGGTTGGCGCTTCTTCCGCCGACCACTGCGCTCATCAGACATTGCCCCGAAACGGACATGCACAGTGCGCCGTGCACGAAGATTTCAATTTCCATATTTTGCAGTTTGCACAGCTCTTTTATCACGTCCGCGGGCAGTTCGCGCGAAAGCACCGTGCGCGTGTAGCCCAGCTGCCGTGCAAATTCGCAGCCCGCCGCCGTGTGCAGGGTCATCTGCGTCGATGCGTGCAGTTCCAGTTCAGGGCAGCAGCTTTGCGACAGTTCCGCGACCGCCGGATCTTGCACGATCGCTGCGTCAACGCCAGTTTCGCAAAGTATCCGCAGCGTTTCGGCGCAGTCGGCAAGTTCGCCGTCGAAAAGCATCGTGTTCACCGCCGCGTAGACCTTCACGCCGCGCTGATGGCAAAAACTTACTGCTTCTTTGAGCTGCTGCTCGTCAAAATTCACCGCAGAACCGCGCGCGCTGAAGCGTTTCAGCCCCAGATACACCGCGTCCGCGCCGCTTTGCACCGCAGCAAAAAGCTGCTCAGGCCCGCCCGCGGGCGAAAGTATCTCCGCCATCACTTTTTCGGCGGTAGACCCAGCGCACCGGTGATGCTGCTCTTCAAGATCTGCTCGGCGGTGTTATCATCGACCGCGAATTTCGTGCGCAGCTTCACTTCGCTCTCCAGTTGGCGGATGCGTTCGCGCTGGCGCTCGACCTCTTTTTTCAGCTTCTCGCACTCGTCGTGCGCGTCGTTTGCCGATTCGACGTAGGCGCTGATCTGCGTGCGTATATTTTTCTCAGTCTGCTTATTCTTAACAAGTTCGTCAAGACATTCCAGTGAGATTATCGCCGCCGCGTCCTGTATAGAAAGTGTTCGTTTCGCCTCTTGAAGCGCCTTCATGCGCTCGTTCAGCGTGTCTGCCAGACGCTGGGTGTACTCCTCGCTCTCGTCGGTCATCATGGGGTAGCTTCTGCCATATATGTTTACTGTTACCTTATTTTTCATGATATACAACCTCCTTAGATCTTTTATCTGCGGTCAAAGCGGCTCAGCGCCGCATATCTGCATACTCTCTTTTATTATAGCACATTTGACGAGTGTTTTCAATGGCTTTTTCACATTTTGTACACTTTGTTAAATAAAAAAAGCCGAGCTTTTGTCGGCTCGGCATAAATCTTGCTGTTGATTTTCAATTTCGAGGCTCGCTCAGTTTTTTTCGGTACTCCGCCGCCAGTTCATTGATCTTAGCGATCACTCGCTGGTATCCATCGTCGGAAAATTCTTCCTCAAATTCCGTCGAGATCTGCCCCAGTTCAAAGCATATCTCCCCATACCAAACGCTGACTTTCAGCGCGGGCGGCTCGGCTTTTTTCAGCGGCTCTATCCTGTAATTCATGTCGCCGAGCAGACTTCCCATCCATATATTGCCGAAATCGAAGTACGCAAACGTCGGTACATCTATCAATCCATGATACATATTCTTACTCCTTTTCCTCTATATCGCAATCATCTTCATCTATTCCGCCAAAAAGTTCCTCAAATTCCAGCACTATGCAGGTAACGTTGTCCATTCCGCCATTTTTGAGCGCCTTTTCGGCCAGTACACGAGCCGCATTCTTGCAGTCCGCGGTCTGCGAAAGCGTCTGCGCGATCTCCTCTCGGCTGCACATATCTGTCAGTCCGTCGCTGCATATCAGCAGTTTCACGCCCGCCTTTGCCGGCACGGGCATACACGGCTGCGGGTCAAGTCCCATTCCGCCGCTGTCAGCGCCAAGAAAACTTGTCAATCTATGGTGGTCAGGGCTGTTCTCCGCCTCGTCCGCTGTGTAAACGCCCGCCTTTATCTTGCGCACGGCAAGCGTCTGATCTTCCGTTATCTGTAAAAGTGTGCCTTCATCGTACAGGTAAATTCTGCTGTCACCGATATAAAATGGATATGCTTGCCCGTCCTTCACGCACACCGCTGCAAAAGTGCTGCCACCGCGCGAACCCCTCTCGGCACACATATCGCAGATCGCGTCGTTGGCGGCGCGGGTGTATTCGTTCATGTAGTAGGGCAGGTCGGAGGACGCGGCAGTTCTGAAGATGTCTGTCATGCCCTCCATTCGCGCGGCGGCGAGCGCCGAAGCCGTTTCGCCGAATGCTTCGCCTCCCATGCCGTCAAATACGCTGTAAAGATGCGTTTCCGTGGTCAGCTCGATGTACGAATCGCACTCATTTTTGCCATAATTGTGGCGATATTTGCCGTCTATGTAGAAATTATCCTCATTATTAGCCCGCCGTTTGCCAACGTCTGTCGCAAAGCTGACTTTCAGATACAGGTCTTTATCCTTCTTTGTGGCATTATTAGAACTTATAGGTATCTGCAACGGAGCGCTGACAGCCACTGCCTTAGCAGGCTCGTCCTCAGTTTTGGATACGTTTTTCTTAGATTTTCCAAAAAGCCGCTTGAACCATTCCCGACCCATAGCCGCAGACCTCTTTCCCAATAAATTCACTACTACTATTATAGCACAAAAATTGCCGTTTTGCAACGGTATTTTATCACAGTTTTCGGATTTCGTCGGTTGACACACCTCCGCAAAAGTGCTATTATTTAGATAGAGGCATTTGCTTTGAAGGAGATGTATATTTATGGAAACTGCAAGACCGCAGAGCGCGAAACGTTACACGCTCGGCGAAGAGATATTCAATTCCGTGTCGCACGGCGTCGGCGGGGGGCTATCCATCGCGGGAACAGTGGTGCTCATCGTGCTCGCCGCTATCCACTCCGATGCTTGGGGCGTTGTCAGCTCTGCGATATTCGGCGCATCACTCATAATTCTTTACACAATGTCCACGCTTTACCATGCGATAACCAACCCGCGCGCGAAAGCGTTCTTCCGCATTATGGATCATAACACGATCTTCTTCCTCATCGCGGGAACGTATACGCCGATAACGCTTGTGCCGCTTCGCGGTGCGCTGGGCTGGGTGCTCTTCGGAATAGTTTGGGGCGCGGCGGTGCTCGGCATCGTGTTCAACTCCATCGACCTTGAGAAATTCCGCAAGCCGTCGGTAGTCTGCTACATAGCAATGGGCTGGGTCATCGTCATCGCGATCAAGCCTATGCTGCAAAAAGTCAGCCCGCTTTCGCTCTGGTTTCTGCTGATCGGCGGACTTTTCTACACCGTCGGCGTTATCTTTTACGTCAAGAAAAAGAAGAAATACTTCCACTCGATATGGCATCTGTTCACCATCGCGGGCAGCGTTTTCCACTACTTTGCGGTGGTCGGCATGATAGTCGGCGGGTAATTTGAGCAGCTCGAATATCTAACGGCAGGCGCGCAAAACGCCTGCTTTTTTTGCGCAAAAAAAGACCCCGCATCTCTGCGAGGTCTTTATTATTCAGTTATGAATTACTTCTTAGCCTTGTCAGCGGGAGCTTCTTCAACGGTGTTGTAGAGCTTTGCATATCTCAGCAGGTAGTCATATCTGTCGTTAGCGTTCTTGACAGCCTTGTTGAACAGGTCTTCTGCTCTCTCAGGATTCTGTCTGGCCAGAGCGTTGTAACGAACCTCTCCCATAAGGAAGTCCTTATAGTCAGCAGTAGGAGCCTTGGAATCCATGATGAAAGGATTCTTGCCTTCGAGCTTGAGGGTAGGATTGTATCTGTAAAGGTGCCAGTAGCCTGCCTGTACAGCCTTCTTTTCCTCGGTCTGCGCGATCTTCATACCGCCCTTGATGCCGTGGTTGATACAAGGAGCATAACCGATGATGAGCGAAGGACCGTTGTAAGCCTCAGCCTCAGCGATAGCCTTGATGCAATGGTTGTAGTCAGCGCCCATTGCAATGTGAGCAACGTATACATAGCCGTAGGTCATAGCGATGCCTGCCAGATCCTTCTTCTTAACTTCCTTACCGGCAGCAGCGAACTGTGCGATAGCGCCGGTAGGAGTAGACTTAGAGGACTGTCCGCCGGTGTTGGAGTAAACCTCGGTATCGAATACGAAGATGTTTACGTCCTCGCCCTGAGCCAGTACATGGTCCAGACCGGAGAAGCCTATATCGTAAGCCCAGCCGTCGCCGCCGAAGATCCACATTGACTTCTTTCTCAGATAGTCAGCGTCCTTCAGTATCTCTTCAGATGCCTTAGTCTTAGACTTCTTCAGAGCAGCGATAAGAGCGTCGGTAGCGGGCGAGTTGGTCTTGCCGCAGTCGATGGTAGAGAGATACTCTTCGCAAGCAGCTTTGAGATCCTTAGCCTTAGTGGTCTTAGAAAGCTCGAGTACCTTAGCGATGGTTCTCTTTCTGATGGTATTCTGTGCGAGGAACATACCGTAGCCGTACTCAGCGTTGTCCTCGAAGAGGGAGTTTGCCCAAGCGGGACCCTTGCCGTCCTTATTCTTGGTGTAAGGAGTGGAAGGTGCAGAACCGCCCCAGATGGAGGAGCAGCCGGTAGCGTTAGCGATGTACATTCTGTCGCCGAAGAGCTGGGTTATCAGCTTAGCGTAAGGTGTTTCACCGCAGCCTGCGCAAGCGCCGGAGAACTCGAGCAGGGGCTGCTTGAACTGCGAGCCCTTAACGGTGGTCTCCTTAAATTTCTCGTGAACCTCAGGCTTGTCCTTGAGGGTAAGTGCGTAGTTGAATACTTCCTGCTCAGCGAGCTGCTCGTCGAGAGGACGCATAGAGAGTGCCTTTTCACCCTTCTTGCCGGGGCATACGTTTACGCAAGAGCCACAGCCTGTGCAGTCGAGCGCAGACATGGTCATTACGAAGTAGTAGCCGGGCATACCGGTGCAGGCAACTGCCTTCTTCTTAGCAAGTTCGGGAGCCTTCTTCAGCTCGTCCTCGCTCATGATAACGGGACGGATAACAGCGTGCGGACATACATAAGAGCAGAAGTTACACTGGATGCAGTTTGCGCCGTTCCAAGCGGGAACGTCTACCGCGATTCCTCTCTTCTCAAATGCAGCCGAGCCCTGCGGGAAGGTACCGTCTGCCATGTGTACGAAAGTAGAAACGGGGAGCTTGTCGCCTACCTGAGCGTTGCAGGGGATCTGGATCTTGTTTACGAAGTCCTCGAGAACCTTGTCGTCGCAGGTAACTGCTGGCATACCCATAGGAGTATCTTCGCAGTCCTTCCACTTTTCAGGAACCTTAACTTCTACTACCTGATGGCAGCCGGCGTCGATAGCGTCGTGGTTCATCTTTACGATGGCCTCGCCCTTCTTAGAGTAAGAAGCGGTAGCAGCGTCCTTCATGTACTTGATAGCGTCGTCTATCGGGATGATGTTTGCAAGCTTAAAGAATGCAGACTGGAGAACGGTGTTTATTCTGTTGCCCAGACCGATCTCTTTACCGATCTTAACGCCGTTGATGATGTAGAACTTGATGTTGTTCTGAGCGATGTATCTCTTTACCTGTCCGGGGAGGTGCTTATCCAGCTCTTCCTCAGTCCACTGGCAGTTGAGCAGGAAAGTTCCGCCCGGCTTGATGTCGGAAACCATATCATACTTGTTGATATAGGATTCGTTGTGGCAAGCTACGAAGTCAGCCTGGTTGATGAGGTAGGTAGACTTGATAGGAGTCTTACCGAAACGCAGGTGAGATACAGTTACGCCGCCCGACTTCTTAGAGTCGTAAGCGAAATATGCCTGTGCATACAGGTCGGTGTGGTCACCGATGATCTTGATGGAGTTCTTGTTAGCGCCAACGGTACCATCTGCACCCAGACCCCAGAACTTGCAGGCGGTAGTGCCGGCAGGAGCGGTGTCGAGCTTAACGGAGGAATCGAGCGAGAGGTTGGTAACATCGTCTTCGATACCGATGGTGAATCTGGGCTTGTATGTATCCTTCCAGGAAGCGTTCCAGTAAACTGCCTTGATCTGTGCAGGAGTAGTATCCTTAGAACCAAGACCGTATCTGCCGGAGGTAACGGGAACGTCGTGGAACTTAGTGCCCTTGAGCGCAGCAACAACGTCGAGCCACAGAGGTTCGCCGAGCGAGCCGGGTTCCTTAGTTCTGTCGAGTACCGAGATCTGCTCTATGGTGTCAGGCAGAGCCTCAACGAGCTTATCAGCGCAGAAAGGTCTGTAAAGACGTACCTTAACAAGACCGAGCTTAGTGCCCTCTTTCTCGTTGAGGTAGTCGATGGTTTCTTCGATAGTGTCGCAAACAGAGCCCATAGCTACGATAACGTGAGTAGCGTCGGGTGCTCCGTAGTAGTTGAAGAGCTTGTAGTCAGTGCCGATCTTGGCATTTACCTTGTCCATATACTCTTCTACTATTTCGGGGATAGCGTTGTAGTAGGTGTTGCAAGCCTCGCGAGCCTGGAAGAAAATATCAGGGTTCTGGGCAGTACCGCGAAGTACGGGGTGCTCAGGGTTGATAGCTCTCTTTCTGAACTCTTCGATAGCCTCGTAGTCTACCATTTCAGCTACGTCTTCCTTATCCCAAGTCTCGATCTTCTGGATCTCGTGAGAGGTTCTGAAGCCGTCGAAGAAGTGGATGAAAGGTACTCTGCCCTTGATGGTAGAGAGGTGAGCTACTGTGCCAAGGTCCATAACTTCCTGCGGGCTGCAGGAGCACAGCATTGCGAAGCCGGTCTGACGACATGCGTAGATGTCGGAGTGGTCGCCGAAGATGTTAAGAGCGTGAGAAGCTACACATCTTGCGGAAACGTGGATAACGCAGGGAAGCAGCTCGCCTGCGATCTTGTACATATTCGGGATCATGAGCAGCAGACCCTGCGAAGCAGTGTAGGTAGTAGTCAGAGCGCCGGCTGCAAGTGAACCGTGAACAGTACCCGAAGCGCCCGCCTCGGACTGCATCTCGGCTACCTTTACGGGAGTTCCGAAGATGTTTGTCTGACCCTTGGCTGCCCACTGGTCAGTAACCTCTGCCATAACGGAAGAAGGTGTGATCGGATAGATAGCAGCGACTTCTGTAAAGGGGTATGACGCCCATGCAGCAGCGTTGTTTCCGTCCATGGTTTTCATTTTTCTTGCCATTTAAGAATCATTCCTTTCTAGATTCCGGGAAAGCGATGATATCTGCCGTCCCTTTTCTGAATTTCCCGGCACTTTGTAAATGCCATAGAAATTTTCGCACCGCCTTCACTGTGCCATTTTATGGTCGGTTCAAGCGGGCGTGGAAAGGCCATAGCGCAGCCCTCCCTACTGAATAATATTATAACACTTCTTTTCCGTTTTGTAAATACCCTTTATCAATTTTTTCACTTTTTTCACATGATAATTAACAAATCCGCGCTCATTTTTGGAGTTGCTTTATGCTAACTCACCAAAAAATAAGAGGAACAGCCTTTTTCGGTGCTGTTCCTCTGAATACTTGTTCATATGAATTTATGTGGCTGTATCTGCCGCGGTTCACATAGGCACTTCGTCGTTCGGGATAGAGTCGGCGGCGGAGCTGTCGGGTACGGTCGAGGTATCCTGGTCGCTCTCAGTCTGGTCTATCGGCGCGGGGGTCACATCTACCGTGCTGCTCGATTCTGCCGAGCTTTCGGAAGAGCTGGAGCTGTCGTCGCCCAGCAGGTCGTAAACGGGCAGGTAGCGCTCGGCTATCGTGAGGTTGTCGCTGGTAGCCGTTTCCGCGGTGGTGGACTTCATGGTAACGCAAACGTAGTAGGTGTCCTCTATCTTGTAAACGGAAGCGAGCGAGTAGCCCGATTCGTCGGTAAAGCCCGTCTTGCCGCCTATGATGTCGGCGTCCTCTTTGCCGTCCTCATCGCGGTCGATGTAGAAGCCGTCGTATCTGCTCATGAATATGCTGCTGAGGGGTATGCCCGCCTCGTGCTTGTTGCTCTTGTAGGTGGTGTAGTCTTTAGCCGAGATTATCTTGATAAATTCGTCGCTTATCTTATCGTTGTTCAGCGCGTACTCTACTATCATAGCCATATCCAGCACGGTAGAGTAGTGGTCGTCGTCGTGCAGACCGCTGGCGTTGGAAAAGTGCGTGCCGGTAAGGCCAAGCTCTTTCACCTTAGCGTTCATCAGCTTTACAAATTCTTTTTCCGAGCCTGCAACGTAGTTCGCCAGACCCAGAGTAGCGTCAGCGCCGCTGGGCAGCATAGCGCCGTAGAGCAGGTCTTCTACCGTTACCTTTTCGCCCGCGGAAAATCCCGCTACGGAAGCGTTCGCGTCGGCGAGGGACTTTATATCGCTCTTTGTGAATTTGTATGTATCGGAAATATCATCGCAGTTTTCAAGTGCTACGATAACGGTCATAAGCTTGGTGAGTGAAGCGGGGTAAGCCTTTTTCTTGTAATTCTTTCCCGCGTATATCTTGTTGTTCTCGCAGTCGAGCAGCACGCCGTACTTAGCGGTAAGTCCGTCAAAAGAGATCTTCTGGAACTCGTAGTCCTTCTCGGGGTACTCCATAAGAGCCTTAGGCTCTTCCTGTACAGGCTCCTGCTGGTCTACGGCAGAGGATTCATCGGCAAAGGATACCACGCCGTTTGCGGGCATATTCTGATTTTCATTTATGCTCGTTCTGCCGGTTACGACAAGCGCCGCCGTGCCTATCGCGAGCAGCATTATCATTATAAGTATAGCGCAGAGCGCGACGTTGCCCGCGTAATTTCCCGCTATCTTCGTCATTCTTTTCATCTTTAGCTTTTTCATCATAGATCTCTCCTTATATCAGTACGGCAGCTGTATCAGTCGTACATCTCGTCCTCTTCAAGCTGTTCGCCCAGCTCGTTGCGTTCATACTCGGGCAAGAAAACATCTCCGTGCGCTTTCAGCGCCTTGCAGCATTCCTGTATTATGTCGCGTCGGGTGACTATCCCGATAAAAATATCGCGGTCGTCGATAACGGGCACGAAGTTTTGGTTCATAGATATTTCCAGCAGGTCTTCTATAGTCGAGTAGACGTATACCGGCTCGCACTTTACTCTGCGGGGAATGTCTTTCAGCGAGTAATCCTCCAGCTCAGTTATGTCGGTTATGTGCTTATCCAGCATGAACCACAAAAAGTCGCCCTCGGCGATGGTCTTTACATAAGAGCCGTCTTTGTTTATTACAGGCACTGCGGTGTAGCCGTGGTGCTTCATCTTCTCTATCGCCTGCCGCAGTGCAGTCCTCGTAGATGTATGAGGTCATAGCTTTCGGCTTCAGCAGCTGGAGTATATTTTTTATATTCATTTTATGCGCTCTTTTCGTTGCGTTTGTCGTTATTTCTTCGGCTTTGCGTATGTGCACACCAGCTCGAAGAATTTATCGAAGCTTATTTTCTTCAGGTCGTCGGTGGTTATGTCCATCTTGTACATATCGTCGGTGCTGATATTGTAGGTGGCGCATACCCCTTGGCAGAAGCCGAGCCTTGTGTCCTCCGAGATGTTGTCGAAGTCGGTCATGTCCTCGGTAAAGTCGGTGTCAAAAAGCTTTTCGTCCGCCGAATCGGTTATCTCCTTCACCTTTACCGTCTGTATTATGTCATCATCGCCTTCGGTGATGTAGGTGGCGGTGTATTTCTTTATATCGCCCGTTTTCTTGCTGAAATACAGGTCATAAACGGTGATGTATGTGTCGCCCGTGTAGGTGTATTCCTCCACCTTGCAGCCCTCGGTGTCTTCGGGAATATGAGTAGAGGTAACGTCGAGCTGCTGGTCGATGATCGCCTGATAGATATTAAGCTCCTCAGCACTTGTCTTTGACGTAAAAGCGCTGGTGTTGTTATCTATATAGTAGCTCTTATCGCCCGAGCGCAGGTAGGTGAAGTCTTCGGCAAAGCCGCTTTCCGTCACCGACTTGTTGTTCTGGTAAAAATTCTTGCCGTCGCTCGCCTGAGTCACCTCAGAAACGTTGCCGGCGGCTTCGTCGGAGTAGGTCACTTCCGTTTTGTAGGTGTAAGCTCCGCTGAAAAGCGCAGCGGTCTTTTCCAAGCCCTCGCCTGGGGTAAATTCCTTTTTCGGCTCAGTCTGCGAGCTTTCGTCAGCCGCGCTTTCAGCCTGCACGACGCTGTTATCAGTATCGGCGGTATCCGCCTTGCTTTCGATAACGGGCGCGGTGGTGGTCAGCGCGCTGGAGGTATCTTTTTTATCGCTGCCCGCGCAGCCCGCCGCGAAGCATGAGCACATAGCGGCTGCCAGACAAGCACATATTTTTATATTTTTGTAAGTCATTTATCGACTATCCTTTCAAAGATGTTCGTAATTCAATTATACATCAATTTGCAGGCATTGTCAAGAGCGCCGCATGAAAATGCGGGGATAATGCTGGTACATTATTTAATATTAGGTAGTCTAAAGAGTGCAGGCAGGCAAATATATTTGTTAGCAAAAACTTCACAAAAAATTCTTTAAAAAAGTTGCGACCAAACCTGCTGCTTAAACGTCTTATTTATAGCAGGTAAAATTAGCAGGTAAAATTGCAATGCTGCATTAAAGGGAAATGGAGAATATTTGCGCGGAGGTGGTGGCTTCGCCAACGTTCACAAAGGAGATATGCGTATAGATTCGGGTATCGACTCTGCCGAAAGCACCGTGAGCATATATACAGAAGAGCAAAGCTCGGTAAACTCCCTCAACGAGAGCCTGCTTGCGTCTTCGCTGAGCATATCGAACATATCTCAGAACAGCGCGAGCGATTCGCGGGCGGTCAGCGCGGATACGAGTACGCAGAGCAATAATGATACTTATGTAAATACGCCGAACAATAACGATAATAACAATAACAACAATAACAATAATTACTATTATCCGCCGAATGACACGCAGACTGATAATACCAGTTCGGATGATGCGCAGAGCAGTGCCTCCGACAGCAGCTCGCAGGTAGAGGACGATACTTTTCATTATATATGGAACAGCCAAGAGCTTGACGACGGCGGAGTTATGTTGACAAGATATAATGGCGGCGATACGGACGTCACGATACCAAGCACAATAGGCGGAAAACCCATAACCGCAATAGGCGAGAGCGCTTTTTAATCAAGATACTCTGTTGAAAAAATAACTATTCCGCCGACGGTAACTACCATCGGCGCTAACGCGTTTAGCGGCACGAATATCAGCAGCATACGCATACCTGCCGCGACCACTTCGATAGGCGGAAGAGCTTTTCCGCACGGTACGCATATCGAGCTCGAAGAAGGCAACACAGCGTTCGCAGTGTACGATGACGGAAGCTTGTATTCCGCCGATGGCAAAAAGCTGATATATGTCTGCCCCGAGGATAATAAGTACCGCTATCCCGACGGGGTAGAAGAGATAGGCGATTATGCATTTAGTGGAACCAAGCTTAGTAGTCTCGCGATACCGGAAGGTATAAAAATAATTGGAGAAAAAGCGTTTTATAACGGATACGGGTACAGAAACACTTTGATAGATATAGAGCTGCCGGACAGTATTACCGAAATAAAGGCGTATGCCTTTTATGCTTATGATGGTAGAAGCATTCGCGCTATCATACCGTATAACACCAAATATGTTGGGGAGAATGCATTTAACAACGTGCGTTTTGCGATATACGCCGCCGACGCGCAGATAGATGAAGGTATTTTCTTATCAGACGCAAGGCGTCACGCCGCTGCTTCGCTTGATGAATACAACGATCTAATAAAGCGCTATAAGGAGACCGATGAGTATTTTTAAGAATAAACATTTGATTATTCTTTAAAAGTATGTTATAATAATGATATATGCTGTCATTATAGGGCATATATCTGTTTATAATATGGATATATCCCTTAAAAAGGAAAGTACAGGGATAAAAAAGAACAGGGGTATATTGATGGAAAATAAAACGGCTGAGCTGGCGGCGCTTGTAGAGCGCACCCGCAAAGGCGATAAGGCGGCGAGTACTGAGCTTTACGAAAAAATGTACGCTAAGCTTTACTTCTTCGCGTATAAAAACGTTCATAATAAAGAGGACGCCGAGGATATTGTGCAGGAGGCTTTCGTGCGGGCTACCGAGAGCCTGAAAGACCTTATCTCAAACGATTGCTTTACAAGCTGGATATACAGCGTTACATATAATCTCTGCGCCGATAAGCTTCGCGGCGGCGATAATACCGTGCGCTTCGATAACGACGACGACCGCGATAACGCGATAGAAAACAGCTTTTTCAACGAGCCTGTTATGGTCCCCGAGGACTATATGCAGAATGAAGAGATAAAGCGCCAGATAAAAGACGTTATAGACGGCCTGCGCCCCGACCTGCGCTCCGTTATAATACTTTTTTACTACGATCAGATGAGCATGGCTGAGGTTGCCGAAACTATGGGCATCAGCGAAAGCGGCGTAAAGACAAAGCTCTTTTCCGCGCGCAAGAGGATAAAGGCAAAGCTCAGGGCTTTGGGCATGAATGGCGATACCACGGTTCACATGACCCTCGTGCCGCTACCCGCACTTCTCGCGCTTGTCGCGGACGAGCTGGATACTTCCACCGCGGTGGTGGCTTCGCCATTCGGAAAAGCGGCGGTAACTGCTACGGCAGGCGCGGCGGTGTTCGCGGCGGTAGTTTCTATGGTGTTCTTTACCAATGCCCACAGGGGCGATGTTCGCGTAGATTCGGGTACAGATCCCGCAGAAAGCACCGTGAGCATTTATACCGAAGAGGAAAGCTCGGAAACATCGCGCGGCGAAAGCTCGCAGAGCGCTTCATTCAGCACCGCGAGCATAGTTCAGCAGGCTTTGAACGATACGCAGAGCGGCTCTGTCGGCACGGATACAAGCACGCAGGGCAACGGCGATGTGTATGTAAATACGCCGAATAATAATGATAATAATAACAACAATTATACTCCCGACGCTCCTCAGCCGAATGATACAAGCTCGGAGGAGCAGAGCAGTGCCGCCGACAGCAGTTCGCAGGTAGAGGACGACGTTTTTCATTACATATGGAACAGCCGCGAGCTTGACGACGGCGGCGTAGAGCTGGTTTCGTACAACGGCAACGATACGAACGTAACGATACCGAGCACGATAGGCGGCAAGCCCATCACCGCGATAGCCGACAAAGCTTTCAGCTCGAGAGACAATGTGGAAAGCGTAACTATCCCCTCTACGGTGCAGACCATCGGCTCTCTTGCGTTTGAAGATACGAGCATTACCGATATACACATACCCGCCGCGACGACCTCGGTAGGCGGCAGGGCTTTCCCGCACGGTACGCATATCGAGCTTGAAGATGGCAACAACTCGCTGGCGCTGTACGATGACGGAAGCCTGTATTCCGCCGACGGCAAAAAGCTGATGTATGTCGGCGCTGATGATAATGATTACCGCTTTCCCGACGGTGTGGAAGAGATAGGCGAGTGCGCGTTTTACGAATCAAAACTTACCAAAATATCGTTTCCCGAGGGCATAAAGATAATCGGCGAAAAGGCTTTTTGCGGTAGCTATGAGCTGACCTCTTTCAATTTTCCGGACTGCCTTACTGAGATAAGGGCGAATGCTTTTTCTTCAAATAAAAGCGAATATATAAGCATTATCCTGCCGTACAACACCAAATATGTCGGTGAGAACGCGTTTGGAGGAAGAAAGTTTAATTTTGCGGTGTACGCCGCCGACGCGCAGATAGACGAAAGCCTGTTTTGGGACGACTCAGAGCGTCACGCCGCTTCTTCGCTCGAAGAATACAAAGTGCTTAAAGACCGCTACAAAAACCGAGTAAATATCGGCAATGGTTAATATAAATGTGGGAGAAAAATAATATGATGAAAAAAGTAATTTCGGCAGTTCTGGCGTTCACGCTGGTCTGCGGAACGGCGGTCAGCGCCGCAGGAAACCAAAATGAACAGACCGATACGCTGACAGACATAACGCAGGAAGAGCAGGCAGTTACCGCGGACGTTAACTCTTCCGAAGAGAGCAGTGAAAGCACCGAAAGCGTTGCGGACGATACGTCTTCCGATGAACAGGTTTCTGAAACGCCTGTACCGTCTGAGGAGTCGGCAGATACCGACGAAGCAAAAATGGCGGGTATGTATTTCGGTAGAAGCGGCAGATATACCGACGGCAAAGACGTATGGCTGTTTGAGGAAAAAGGCGATACCGTTACTCTCACGGGCTACGAGGGCACTTCGCGCGCGCCTAAGATACCCGCCAAGATACTCGGCAAAAAGGTAACGGCTATCGGCGAGGGCGTGTTCAAGGATAACGAAACTATCGTGAAGATCTCTATCCCCGCCAACATAACCTCGATAGGCGAGAACGCTTTCTCGCACTGCCGTCTGCTGCAATACGTTACTATGACGGATAACGTAACATATCTCGGCGGCTATACCTTTGCTAACTGCCCCAGACTTACCTACATACGCCTTTCAAACAATATACGGATCTTGTATGAAGGCACGCTATGCTATACGGCTAAAAGCTCGGCATAATGGAGGGCGTGCTGATAGACAGCAGGGTAGAGACCGTGAACCTGCCAGATACGCTGCAATACATACAAGAGGAAAGATACATAGACCCAAACGCCGATATGAAGATAGCGGGCGCGGGCGGTCCCGGTCAGGGCGCTGCTTTTTGGATATGCAACGACCTAAAAAGGGTGGTAATACCCGAAAGCTTGGTATTTATCCATTACGGCGCTTTTAAAACTATACCGCTGGAGGGCGAGCAGAGTATAAAGAACGTATATTATAAAGGTACAAAAGAGCAGTGGAAAAAGATAAAGCGCAGTAATGACGACTACGAATACGAGGACAACTTCGCAGGCGCAAAGAAACACTATAATTACAAAAACAGCAAGACCAATCTCGCTTTTGCAGAGGTAAAGATAGACTACTATTCGCAGGACTACGACGGCAAGGCGAAAAAGCCGAGAGAGGTAGTTTGGCTGTACGGCAAAAGGCTCGTGAAAAACAGAGATTACACCGTAAAGTATGTCAATAACGTAAATGTCGGCACTGCCAAGATGGTAATTACGGGCAAGGGCAAATATAAGGGAAAGATAAGCCCGAAATTCAATATATACCCGAAAAAGAGCACTATAACCAAGGCTGTTGCAGGCAGCAAGTCGATAGCCGTGTATTTCAAGAAGGACACGCAGGCAGACGGATACTGGCTGGAGTATTCAAAAGAGCCGTTTTCTAAAAGCAACGATATTTCTTATAAAAGCATAAAGAAAGGAAACACCGGCAAAAAAGACTATAATGGGTCTGAAGCCGAACACAACTTACTATATAAGAATGTTTGCTTATAAAACGAAGAAATCTACCATTCCGGGCATAGGCGATGGAGAATATGCCGGCACATATTCAAAGGTGATAAAGGTCAAAACAAAGGCTTGAGCCTATTTGTATTAAAAGGTAAATACTCAGAGGGAGAAAGAATATGAAAAAAATAGTATCAGGGCTGCTTGCCGCGGCAATGGCGTTTACGTCGGTCGGCTTGCCCGTAATGAATAACGGCGCGCACGCGCATATCGAAACAGGAATAGTCGCTCACGCCGAGTCGTATGACTTTACTTACAGCAACCTTGATGACAACTGCGTAATGCTGACAAGGTACCACGGCAGCGATACCGATGTTATAGTGCCGAGCGAGATAGACGGCCACCGCGTTGCGGCTTTGGAAAAAACGTTTTCCAGAAACAAGAATATCAAAAGCGTTACGATACCCGAAAGCGTTGAAGCAATAGGGGTGGATACATTTTACAACTGTACTGCTCTGGAAAGCGTGCAGATAGGCGAAAATGTAAAGGCCCTTGGCGAATATGCCTTTGGCAAATGCACGGCGCTTAAAGAGATTACTTTGCCGCAAAGCGTTGAGTACATAGGAAAGGAAGCTTTTTATAACTGCTCCGCGCTGACAGACGTGACGGTAAACGGCAATGTCAGCAGGGTGAAAGAAGAAACATTCAGCGGCTGTTCGGCGCTGAAAAGCGTGAATTTTGCGGCAAACTGCGTAGAGCGGATAGACAAAAACGCTTTTACAGGCTGTAAAGAGCTTTCGGAAATATCCGGCCTTGACTCGCTGAAAGAGCTGGGAACTGACGTTTTCACCGATACCGCATGGCTCGCCGCGAAAAAGCAGGAAAGCCCGCTGGTTACGGCAGGTTTGGTGCTGATCGACGGCAAGAATTATGCCGAAGAAGATCTTGCCATTCCCGACGGCATAGTCATGATAGCGGACAAGGCGTTTAAAGGAAACACCAATATAAAGAGCCTTACTCTTCCGCAGAGCGTAGAGCGCATAGGAGATATGGCTTTTACCCTGTGTGAAAATCTTAGCAATATCTCCGTTCCCGAAACTCTCGATGATTTTGGAGACTGGTGCTTTGGCGCTACGCCTTGGATGGACGCTCAGAAAAAAGATTTCGACTATGTAACGCTGAATTCCGTACTGCTTTACATGAAAAACAGCAAGGGTAATATTGTGATACCCGATGGCGTTGTTGGAATAAGCGATGGTTTTTTTAAAAACAGCAGAGATCTGTTATCAGTACAGTTCCCCGAGGGGCTAAAATTCATCGGCAGAAACAGCTTTCAGGACTGCTATTATCTTGAGGAAGTAACGCTGCCCGAAGGGCTGGAGGAGATACGCGACGGCGCTTTTTACAACAGCCAAAATCTGGCGAGCGTATATATGCCGCAGAGCGTTACCGAGATAGGCGAGTACGCGTTTTACTACTGCTGCGCTTTGCAGGATCTTACCCTCTCGCAAAACATAACTTCGATAAAAGACTATACATTTTATAATGGCGGCAAGCTGAAAGAATTTTATGTGCCGGAGAAAGTCACATATATCGGCGAAGCAGCGGTAGGAAGCGTAACTAAGCTGAATGGCGGGGATATATATATCCACGGCGGCGTTACCGAAATGGCTAATGACGCTCTTGTGTATAATTCGGTGATATACTATACGGGCACGCAAGAAGAATTTAACAGCATATCTCGCCCATCTTATGATCAGTCGATCACCAAGCTGCGCAGACTATTTCGTATAAAATACGAACAGCACCCCGATATAGTAGAGACGATAGGCGATCAGAGCTGTACGAGCGAGGGCTTAGAGCGCCACACCTGCCGTGTGTGCGGAAGAGTTGTAGAGCAGACCGCCCCGCCTAAAGCGCATAATTACGGCGAGTGGACGGTGATAGAAGAAGCCACCTGCACCGCGATGGGTACAAGAGAGCGCACCTGCCTGGACTGCGGATATGCAGAAAAAGCTAAATACGGCCCTGAGCACGATTATGAATGGGAAGTAGTAAAAGAGCCTACCTGCGACCGATACGGAACAAGTAACGGCGTATGCAAAGTATGCGGAAATACTACAAAAGTTTACCCCAGCGCTTTGGGGCATGATTACGGAGAAAGAGTCAAAGTAGCGCCTACCTGTACCAAAGACGGCTATTATATTTCTTCCTGCAGCAGGTGCACCAGAAAAAATACCCGTCCCAGCGGAGAATACGCAACAGGTCACACGTCCGGCGAGTGGGTAATTGAGGAAGAGCCTACTTGTCAAGAATATGGTAAAAAAAAGCAGGTACTGCACAGTATGCGGCGGAAGGCTTGAAACTTCTATAATTTATGCGATACCTTGTGATTATGGAGATTGGGAGATAACAACAAAGCCCACCTGCACGGAAGATGGCGAGAAGCAGAGGATCTGCAAAAACTGCGGCAAAATTGACAAAGCTGTAGTCAAAGCTACCGGTCATAGCTATTCGGATTGGGAGTACAGCGAACCCGATATAGAAAAACGCTGCGAGGCAGACAGCTACCGCACCAAGACTTGTTCTGGATGCGGAGATGTGATAAAAGAAGAGCTGACAGCTCATGGTCATCAATTCAGCGACTGGTATTCAAACAAACAATTTGAAAATCAAGAGGAAGAGTGCGAACTGGAGCGTGAATGCAGAGTATGCAAAAAGACAGAGCGCAAGACATTTAGCCACGAATGGGTAGAGACGATTTTTGATGAACCGACCTGCGAGGAAAATGGCTTTGGCACGAAATTTTGCAGAATGTGTTACAAGAAAGAAAGCTTTGATATTCCGGCTTACGGACACGATTACATCAAAGCAATAGATTCACAAGAGGCTACCTGTACAGAATCAGGTTATTATCATGTTGTGTGCTCTCGCTGTCATAGTGAGAGTGCAGAATTGATCCCCGCCCTGGGCCACGACTTCACCGAATTGACCATTGTAAAAAAACCTACCTGCACCTCTGGCGGCAATGGTATCCACGAGTGTAAGCGCTGCGGCATGGTCGAAGAGGTAGAACTTCTCGAAGCAGACCATACTCCGGTAACTGAAAGGAATATACAGCCTACCTGCACGAAAGATGGCTTAAAGGGCAAAAAGCATTGCTCTGTATGCAATGAAGTCATAGATGAAGGCAAGGTTATCCCTAAACTGGGACACTCCTTCGGCAATTGGAAACTCGAAAAGCAGCCTACCACTGCCCAAACAGGTCTGCGCAGCCGCGAATGTACACGCTGCAGCTATCTCGAGATAGAGGTCATCCCGAAGATAAGATACGATATTTCTTCCGCAGCGATCACGCTTTCGCACACCAAATACACATATACCGGCAAGGCGAAAAAGCCCGCGATTACAGTTATCTTTAGCGGCAAAAACTCAAGGCGAATACTGATTATACCGTAAAGTACAGCAATAACATCGCCGCGGGTCAGGCTAAGGTGACCATCACGGGCAAGGGCGGCTATAAGGGCACTGTTGTAAAATACTTCAAGATACTGCCCGCTAAACAGAAGATAAAGGCGGTAACCCCGCTTGCGAATTCTTTCGCCGTAACTTGGACAAAGGACAGCGGCGTTACGGGCTATCAGGTGATGTACGGCACGAAGTCAGACTTTTCTGACGGCAAGAGCGCTTACGTCACTAAAAATACATCGGTCAAAAAGACGATAAAGGGTCTGAAAGCTAAAAAGACGTATTATGTAAAGGTACGCTCTTATAAAAATGTAGGCAACAGCAAATATTACGGCTCGTGGTCGGATACTCGGAAAGTTAAGACCAAATAAGCGCGGCTTTAAGGGGATGAAAGGAGGCGCACTGAATGTCAGACTACACTGAAAAAACATATCCCGCCGCCGAAATGCGACACGAGATAGTTACCGGCAGCCCCGACGTGGTGCTGCAAAAGGCGGCTCGCGGCAGGTTTTCTGTTTGTTATTAAGAATTGCGGCGGCAAAAAAACGCTTACGCTTGCTTTATCTGCGTAGCCAATGTGGTTTTTTCAGTGCGCTTTTCGGGGATAAACGAAACGTAGTTTCCCCGCTTGATTATCTCGTCAGCCTCGGCGGTGTTTAGGTAGATGTTTTCGTTTATGGTGTAGCGCTTGTTGTCATCGCCTATGATATACGCGTACTTGCTGGTCTTGCCCTGTCCCACGCGGTCGATCTTTCCTCTTATGCGCTTGTCTGAGTCGTCCGCGGGGGCTTTTACGGTCACAACGGTCTTAACGGCGTTATCTGAAAGCTCGGGGTGCTGTCTGCCGTATTTGGTGATGACTTCGTAAGTCTTTGATACTACTTCGCCGCCGTTTTCGAGGTACAGCTGCTTGTCGCCTATCAGATAAAATTCTTCTTTCGCGCGGGTAGCCGCTACGTTCATCATATTAGGCTCGCTTACCGCCCACCTTGCTGCGCCCGCGCTCTGCTTATCCGCGCCGAGGACCATAAAAACTATCGGCGCTTCTTTTCCTTGGAATGTGTGTATAGTTCCAACGTTAGTAGGCTTCCCGCTGTCGTCAAACCGCGTGAAGCCTATCTCTTTCAGTTTCTGAGCCAGCTGGTAGGCTACATTTGCGAAAGGCGATATGACGTATATCACGTCCTTGGCGCTCTTATCGCCTATGGCTGGGTCAGCCTCCATCATCTTCTTTATCTTTTGCAAAAGGAACTCGCCCTGCGCTTCCACATACTTGTCAGCAGCCTTGCCCTTTACGTTGAACCAGCCGGTCTTGCCGTAGCCCTCTTTGCCCTGCACCATGAATCCGTTGTAGGAAATTTTGTTTGAGATAGTGAACATGGGGTAAAGGCACCTTCTGTGCACCCAAAGAGGTATGCCTATCCATGAATCTTCCGACCTGTCCTGCTCTCTGAAAAAGCCGAATCTGCTCGCCGCGTCGGTCAAGGTCTGCACCGAGGCAGAGGCAGAGAGGTATTTTTCCGTTACCCCGAAATGTCCGTTCAGCATACTCAGTACGCCTGGATCCAGCGTGAGTACGGGCTTTATCTGCGAGGGGTCGCCTACTGCCATAACGTGGCGGCTTCTGAATATCGCGCCCACGCCCGCCTGCGGAACAGCCTGCCCCGCTTCGTCGATAAAAAGATGACCGAGGGTGTTTGGCTCCAGGTTTTTGCACATACGCGAAAAGCTCGCAAATGTTGAGCTGATAACGGGTATAGTCATGTTTATCCAGCTCCAAGCGGCGGCGATGATGTGTTTCTTTTCGAGGTAATTGCCCTGCATACTCCATATCAAAGCCGCCGCCCTGACATTCTTTCTGTTGTCGTACAAAAACTGCTTGCGCACCATTAGCGCTTTTATAAAAAGCCTTGACTGCGCGACTCTGTATTCTTCGCCGAACCACGGGTTTGATAGATGCAGTTTATCGTAATCCTGCGTCATGTTCAGCGGGCTTACCTTGTCAATATCAAAACCGCGGCTAAGTTTGCGGACTTTTTCTTCCAGCCCGGCAATTTTCTCCTCGGCAGAGGTTTTCCATGAAGCGAGGTCTTGCCGCAGGGCTTCTGTCTGTTTGGAATACTGCGCGCCAGTGTTTGCCAGATTTTTTATCCTACCGCGCAGATCGTTTTCCTTTTGGCTGCGGAGAAGCTCTTTTTCTCTCAGCGCTTTCAGCTGCGCGGAAGCTTCGGCCGTTAGCTGCTCGTGCTCCAGTTTTCTGCTTTTTGGGGCAAAAAATCCCGGCTTTTGTTTCAGCAGCATATTGCTGTACTGGTATGCGCTTTCCATATCCGCTTGGTTCTTTCTCTGCTGAACGGCGATCTCTTCGATAAGCCGCTCGCTCTGCGCCAGCTCTTCGGCATTTGCTTTCAGCGCGTTCTCGATCTCAAAGATCTTTCCGTTGAGCAAAATGTTCCTGTTTTTCAGCTCGGCGTCGAATTCCCGTTTTAGCTCGTCAAGCTTCGCGCAGTTTTCGCGGTATGATGCAATGGTCTTTGAAAGCTTCTGCATTTTGTCGCGAATACCCTTGACTTCATCGTACTGCTCAAGAAATTCTGTATATACGTCGCTGTCGGGTTCGTATTCTTCATTCAGATATTTAAAAACGCAGTTTATATTTGCTAAAATGCTCGCCATATTGGCGGACTTTCCGCCCTCGAGCGAAAAAAGACCCCAGAACTTATCTTCGCCCTCGTTATGCTCGATATTATACTGCAAGTATTTTTTGCCGTTCTCGTCCTTTTTCCATTTAGTAGTCACTTTCGAGTTGGCTAGCTTGCTGAAATAGTCGGCATTTTTCAGCTCGTCCGCAAATTTTTCATCTATCTGACCTTCTATGAGCGGAAGCTCGTTCACGATGTTCTGCACAGCGCCGTTGTTGGAACTTGCGACCACTACACCGTTTTCCGCGATGTTTTCAGGTATCACGCCGATGGAAGCACTGTTGTAATATACAGTTTTTTCCATTCCCTCTATGGTGTGCTTTTTCAGCGCGGCGATGTCGCGCGCTTGCTTTACTATAAGCTCGGCGAAAATATCTTTCAGCAGGGTAGTCTTGCCCGTGCCGGGAGGGCCGTTTACGCTCCTGATAGTTTCGGTATCATATCCTATGGAAAGATTTACCGCCGCTTGCTGCATGAGCGAGAGCGCATATTTTGTGTTGCCCGGAAATCTGCCCAGCGGATAATTTTTAGGCTGAAGTATATCCTCAAAAACGGACGGAGCGAACTTTGCGGAATCCTTTTTGCTGTCAAGGTCAACTCTGTTCTTTGTGTTTCCATAAAGATATTTCTCAAGATTTTGGGTAGAGATATTTTTCGCTTTTTCGAGGTCGTTGATGAAAAAAGAGTGGAGGTTTACAGCGCCTGTTTCCACATTTTTCAGAAACTGTATCCTGCAATTATCCGTGCTCATATTAAACTTCTCGAGCAGCCTGACGAACGCTTCGTTGAATTTTTCCGAGCCATTTGCAGTTTCGGAAAATTCTTTGGAAAACTCATTTTTCAGATCATTCTCAAAAGCTCTGAATTCGCTCTCGTGCGGAACTTTCTTGTAATAACGTATGTAAGCGCTTTCGGTAAAGAACATCATATCGGGCATATAGTTCAGATCTTTGTCGAAATACAGGGCGAATCCGAACTTTTTGCCCGAAGTAATCTCCTCTTCGGCAGGCTTTAGTTTATACTGTTCGCGCAATATCGAAACAACTTCCATGAAGTCGAAAATATCAAAATACAGCACTACCCCGCCGGTCTTATACTTGCCGATCTTGCTTTTAAAGATCTGGCGTTTGACCATAGAATAAAAGTCAAGGTCTATCGGCGTTTCAAGGGTGCGTATGGCGCTATCCTTTTCGTTGAAATTGCCTTCGGATAAATGTTCTGACATTATCCAAGCTTCCAGAATTTTATTTTTATCGATCATTTTTTTCTCCCGTGATAATAATATTTGCGGCTTTTTTGACCCTATTTTACCGTTATGAGAATAATTGTTATACTTATTATACCATTTTTTCAGTTGAAAAGCAAGGGGTGAGGGATTTACTGCAACAAAAAAAAGACCGCCCGGGCGGTAAAATCATAGACGATGCGCCGAAGTATTTTACGCCGTTTACAGTCTTGTACGAGCGTGCTTTTACTAAGTAGGGCTTTTTGCTCTTTAACGAAGTCGGCGTCGTATACTATGCCGCCGGGGTCGATGGCGCTTTTTCCGTTTATCATTCATAATGTCAAATTTACCGAGGCGCTAAAAAAGCCCTCTATAAATTTGACGTTTTAAAACGGATCAGGTTGCAAAAAAATTCGTCCGGAATTATTAACTGAAATTTTATTGACAAACCCACGGGCATAATATACAATAAATATATTATTATTTTTGAAATTGGAGATGCTCTATGGAAAAATCTAACGAACGAGCCACTTTTCAGTCGCGGCTCGGGTTTATACTTGTGTCTGCGGGCTGCGCTATCGGGCTGGGCAATGTCTGGAAATTCCCCTATATCTGCGGTCAGAACGGCGGCGGAGCTTTTCTGCTGCTCTACTTGCTCTGCCTCGCGCTGCTCGGTATGCCTATCCTGCTCTGCGAATTCGCCGTCGGCCGCGGCAGCCGCAAGAGCCTTTCGCGCGCTTACGATATTCTCGAAAAGCCAGGCAGCAGATTTCACCTTACAAAATACGCCGGCGTGGCGGGCAATTACCTGCTCATGATGTTCTATACTATGGTCACGGGCTGGATGCTTTACTACGCTTTTCGCTACCTCACGGGCGGCATACAGGCGGCTGATACTCAGCAGACCGCAGCCGCTTTCGATAGTATGCTCGCCTCACCGCAGCAGATGTTCATATTCTCCGCGGTGGTCATAGCCCTCTGCATAGGCGTCTGCGCGCTGGGTCTGCAAAACGGCATCGAAAAGGTCACTAAGGTCATGATGATACTGCTCATGGTGCTTATGGTAGTGATGGCGGTCAACTCCCTTACCCTTAAAGGCGCGATGAAGGGCTTGAAATTCTACCTGGTGCCCGATTTCAGCAAATTTTCCGAGATCGGATTCCCCACTGTGCTTTTCTCCGCTATGACGCAGGCTTTCTTTACTCTCAGCATCGGTATCGGCTCGCTTGAGATTTTCGGCAGCTATCTCAAAAAGACCGTACCCTTATCGGCGAATCGCTCAACGTTATTATCCTCGATACCGCCGTTGCCGTAGTCGCGGGACTCATAATAATCCCCGCCTGCTTTGCTTACGGTATCCAGCCCGACTCAGGCCCTTCGCTGCTTTTCATCACCCTGCCTAACGTTTTTCACCATATGCCTTACGGCAGGGCATGGGGCACGCTTTTCTTCATATTCATGTCATTCGCCGCGCTCTCGACAGTTATCGCCGTTTTCGAGAATATCATCACGATGATCTCAGAGCTTAGCGGTATCAGCCGCCGCAGCTCGCTGCTGCTCAATCTTGTGCTGATAACTGTCCTCTCGCTCCCCGCGATACTGGGTTACAGCACCCTTTCGGGCATACAGCCGCTTGGCGATGGCAGCACCATAATGGATCTCGAAGATTTCCTCGTTTCCTCAAACCTCCTGCCGCTAGGTTCGCTCACCGTCGCGCTCTTCTGCGTTAAGAAAAACGGCTGGGGCTGGGAGAATTTCTCCGCCGAGGTCAATACCGGCGAGGGCAAACGCCTGCCCGACTGCCTGCGCGGCTACATGACATACATCGTGCCCGCCGTTATCTGCTTCATCTACCTCAAGGGCTATTACGATACTTTCGCAGGCAGCGGCACGCTCACGCTTTTCCTCTGGATGACGTTCGCGGTCGTGCTGCTCGCGCTGGTTTTCGCCGCCGCATTCACCTGCCGCGGAAGCGCTGCCGAAAGCGCCCGCCGCGCCGTAGAAGAGCAGTAAGCTCGGCAATATCCGCACAAAAAAATATCCCCGACGTTTTCCGCAGACCGTTTTGCCTGCCAACCGTCGGGGATATTTGCATTTTGGGTCATATTTCGAGCTGCATTTCGATGTGCGGTATGCCGTCCTCCAGAAACTCCTCAGAGGTCTTCCGAAAGCCCACGCCCTCGTAGAACTTCCGCGCGTATGTCTGCGCCTCGATGGTGAGCCTGTCCGCGCCGAATTTCTCTTTCGCGACCTCTATGCCCTTGCGCATCAGCTCGCTGCCCAGCCCGCACCGCCGCTTCATCGAGATAACGCGCCCCAGCGCCGCCGTCGGGAAAGTTGCCCCCTGCGGCAGCACGCGCAGGTAAGCGTCGAGCGCGCCGTCCTCGCCGCGGTGAAAAACGTGGTAAGCGCAGCTGTCGTTGCCGTCGATCTCGGGGTAAGGGCACTCCTGTTCCACCACAAAAACGTTTACCCGCAACCGCAGTATATCGTAAAGCTCCTCGTTAGTAAGCTCGCTGAAATGTTTTACTGTAAAATCCATGCTATGAACCTCGCTTAGCTGTATTAGTTGTCCTGCGTTATGATTTTAGCACAAAATATGCACAATGTCAATCATACAGAAGTCAAATGTGTAAATTTCCCGAAAGTTCAGCCTTTGGCTCTTGAAAAATACAGCGCGGTGTGTTATAATTAAAAAGATTGTAAAATAGGGGAGCTATGCTCCCGCGAAAGGAGGGGCGTTTGTGCGCATACTCGGTATCGACCCCGGCTACGCGATAGTCGGCTACGGGGTGATAGATTACGTAGGCGTGAAAGTTTCGCTCGTAGATTACGGCGCTATAACCACCGCGGCGGATATGCCTTTCGAGCGCCGCCTTGCTGCCATTTACGACGATATGCGCGTGCTGCTCAATACTTATAAGCCGCAGGAGATGGGCATAGAAAAGCTTTTTTTCAATACTAACCAGAAAACAGGTATCGACGTGGCGCAGGCGCGCGGCGTGACTCTGCTGCCCGTGATACAGGCGGGCGTGCCTTTTTACGAATACACCCCGCTTCAGGTAAAAAGCTCGATAGTCGGCTACGGCAGGGCGGAGAAAAAACAGGTGCAGGAGCTTGTGCGAACTATACTCCACCTAAAAGCTGTCCCAAAGCCCGACGACGCCGCCGACGCTTTAGCCCTCGCGATAACTCACGCTTACTCGATAAACTCGCGTAAGCTGCTGGGCGGCAAGTAATTTATCTAAGGAGATCTTTGTTATGATATATTCCGTCAGCGGAAAACTGATACATACCGAGCCTGAGCTTGCCGTGGTGGAATGCGGCGGCGTTGGCTACGGCTGCAAAACTACTTTCAATACTCTGCAAAAAATAGCGGGCGAGAGCGAGGTAATGCTCTACACCTGCCTCAGCGTGCGCGAGGACGCCGCCGAGCTTTACGGTTTTGCCGACCGCGAAGAGCTGAAATGCTTCCGCCTGCTCATATCCGTTTCGGGGGTAGGCCCTAAAGCCGCGCTCTCGATACTTTCGGGCATGAACACTCAGCAGTTCGCCCTCTGCGTAGCTACCGCCGATTCAAAGGCGCTGACTAAGGTAAAGGGCATTGGCGCAAAGACCGCTCAGCGCATAATCTTAGAGCTTAAAGATAAGCTGGCGGGCGAAACTATCTCGGTGCGCGGTCAGTCGGCGCAGCCTGCGGCAGTTTCCGCGGCGGGCTCGAATATAGCCGAGGCAGTCACCGCACTCGAGGTGCTGGGCTATACCGAGGGCGAGGCGCTTAGCGTGCTTTCAAAGCTCGACCCCGCGCTGCCCGTAGAAGAGCTTATAAAGAAATCTTTAATAGGTCTTGCAAAATTTTAATGGAGAACGAATATGATAGAACAAGGCGAATTTGATTTTGAAAACAGGCTGGTGTCCCCCACCGAGCAGCCGCCCGACTCTACCGATGATTTTGAGGTAGGTCTGCGTCCGAAAACGCTCGATGAATACATCGGTCAGGACAGCGTTAAAGAGAATATAAAAATATGTATAGAAGCTGCCAAGCAGCGCGGCGACGCCCTAGACCATGTGCTGCTCTACGGTCCTCCGGGTTTGGGCAAGACCACTCTTTCGATGATAATAGCGCACGAGATGGGCGTAAATATTCGCACCACTTCCGGCCCTGCGATAGAAAAGCCCGGCGACTTAGCGGCGCTGCTGACAAACCTCGAAAAGGGCGACGTGCTCTTCATCGACGAGATACACCGCCTTTCGCGGCAGGTGGAGGAGATACTTTACCCCGCGCTGGAGGATTACGCGCTGGATATTATCATGGGCAAAGGCCCTGCGGCGCGCTCGATACGGATAGAGCTGAACAAATTCACGCTTATAGGCGCTACCACCCGCTCGGGTCAGCTCAGCGCACCTCTGCGTGACCGCTTCGGCATAATCGAGCGGCTGGAGCTTTACAAGCCCGAGCAGCTCGCGGATATAATCCAGCGCTCGGCGGTGATACTCGGCGTGCCCTGCGACTTAGAGGGCGCGCGGGAGCTTGCCTGCCGTTCACGCGGAACGCCGCGTATAGCCAACAGAATGCTGCGCAGAACTCGCGATTACGCGCAGATAATGGGCGACGGCAGGATAACGAAAGACATAGCCCGATTCGCGCTCGACAGGCTCGAGATCGACGATCTGGGGCTGGATAAGCTCGACAGGCGTATGCTGAAAATGATAATAAACGGCTACGGCGGCGGACCGGTGGGTCTGCAAACGCTCGCGGCGGCTATCGGCGAGGAAGCCATAACGCTGGAGGACGTGTGCGAGCCGTACCTGATGCAGCTCGGATTTATCTCAAAAACGCCGCGCGGCAGGGTAGCCACTCAGCTTGCTTACGACCACCTCGGCATACTGAGGGACGGGCAGACGCATTTGTAACGACGACCGACAACTACAATTTACATAAACCGGTAAAACGGAACTAAGGGAGTAATTTATAATGGGAAGATTATTTGGTACAGACGGCGCGCGCGGCGTCGCGATAACTGAGCTGACCTGCGAACTGGCTATGCAGATAGGCAGAGCGGCGGCTATGGTGCTGGCAGGCGAATGCGGCCACACACCGAAGATAATCATAGGCAAAGACACGCGTATCTCGGGCGATGTGCTCGAAGCGGCGCTTGCGGCGGGCATATGCTCGGTCGGCGCGAACGCGCACATTCTCGGCGTAGTGCCCACACCTGCGGTGGCTATGCTGGTGAAAAAGTACGGCGCGGACGCGGGCGTTATGATCTCGGCTTCGCACAACTCCGTTGAATTTAACGGAATAAAGCTCTTCTCGGGCAGCGGATTCAAGCTTCCTGATAAGACCGAGCAGGAGATAGAAGCGCTGATACTCGACACCCCGAGAAAATGCAGCTAAAAGACGGCTGCGATATAGGCAGGATGGTGTTTGAAGAAAACGCCGTGAACGACTACGTTGACTACATAAAGTCGGCGGTGGCGGGTGATATGAGCGGCATAAAGGCAGTTATCGACTGCGCGAACGGCTCGGCAAGCGCTACGGCTCATCAGATATTTGAGGGTATAGGCGCGCAGTGCGAATTTATATCCTGCGAGCCTGACGGCACTAACATAAACGAAAACTGCGGCTCTACCCACCTGGGAAACCTGCAAAAGGCAGTCAAGGAGCGCGGCGCGGATATAGGCATAGCATTCGATGGCGACGCTGACAGATGCCTTGCGGTAGACGAAAACGGCGAGATCATCGACGGCGATAAGCTGCTCGCGATATTCTCGCGCTATATGAAAGACTGCGGAAAGCTGAAAAACGACACCTGCGTGGTAACGGTAATGAGCAACATCGGCTTCTTCAAATTTGCCGAGAGCGAGAGCGTGAACGCGAAGATAACCGCCGTAGGCGACCGCTATGTGCTGGAAGAAATGCTGAAAAACGGCTATAATCTCGGCGGCGAGCAGTCGGGACACATAATCATGCTCGACCATGCGAACACGGGCGACGGCGAGCTTACAGGCGCGAAGCTGCTGGAGATAATGGCGGCTGCGGGCAAAAAGGCGAGCGAACTTGCCGCCTGCATGGAAAGCTACCCGCAGGTGCTCGTGAACGTAAAGATCACCGCCGACAAAAAGGGTATGTGGAGCAAGACCGAGGCTGTCACCGAAGCTATCGCGAAAGTAGAGCAGGCGCTGGGCGCTGACGGCAGGATACTGGTGCGCGAATCTGGCACCGAGCCGCTGGTGCGCGTGATGCTTGAGGGCAAGAATACCGAAGAGATAACGGCTTTCGCGAACGAAGTCGCGGCGCTGATAGAGCAGATGTAAGTGCATGAAAATTTGCATAATAAACGGTCAGAACCACCGCGGGTCTACCTACCACATAGGCAGGATGCTGGCAGATAAGCTGGCGGACGCGGGAGATATAACGGAATTTTTCCTGCCGCGCGACTTCGGCGAATTTTGCTGCGGCTGTACCAACTGCTTTATAAAAAGCGCGGAGAAATGTCCGCATTACGAGAAGCTTTCGCCGATCACTCGCGCGGTGGACGAAGCCGACCTGCTGATACTTACCTCGCCCGTGTACGTTTACCACTGCACAGGCGCGATGAAAGCGTGGCTCGACCACTACGGCTGGCGCTGGATAGTGCACCGCCCCGAGGAGAAGATGTTCTCAAAGCGCGGGGTGGTAATATCGACGGCGGCGGGAGCGGGTATGCGCCCGACGAATAAAGACATGGCGGACAGCCTGAGCTTTTGGGGCGTGCCGAAGATATACAAGCTGGGCTATGGAGTGCACGCGACGAGCTGGAGCGAAATATCGCCGAAAATGCGCGCGAAGATAGAGCGCGGGGTGAGCGCAGTCGCGAAAAAGCTGGAGAAGGACGATTTCGCGCCGCGCGTGAGCATAAAAGGCCGCCTTTTTTTCACGGTGTTCCATTTCGCGAACAAAAAAGGCTGGAACCCTGCCGACGGCGAATACTGGCGGGAAAAGGGCTGGACTGAGGACGTAAGGCCGTGGAAGAAGTAATAGATAATTACGGAGTAAACATATGAGAATTGCAAAAAACTGGAACAGCAGTGAGTATAAGATAATAGATACCTCGGGCGGCGATAAGCTCGAGAGCTGGGGCGGCAGACTGCTGGTGCGCCCCGACCCGCAGATAATCTGGAAGACCGAGCACCGCTCGCCGCTTTGGAACAAGGCGGACGGCGTTTACCACCGCTCGAGCAAGGGCGGCGGCGAATGGGAGTTCCGCAAAAAGCTGCCTGAGAGCTGGGTGATCTCCTACGGAGCTCTGCGCTTCGTTATCCGCCCCACGGGCTTTAAGCACACGGGTCTTTTCCCCGAGCAGGCGGTCAACTGGGATTTTATGGCTGATAAGATACGCGCCGCTAAGGAACAGGGCAGAGAAGTCAAGGTGCTCAACCTCTTCGCGTACACGGGCGGAGCTACCCTCGCCTGCGCTGAGGCGGGCGCTGCGGTAACGCACGTTGACGCCTCAAAGGGCATGGTTTCTTGGGCTCGCGACAACGCCGCTGCGAGCGGGCTTTCAGATAAGCCTATACGCTGGCTGGTGGACGACTGCGAGAAATTCGTAAAGCGCGAGATACGCCGCGGCAGCCGCTATGACGGCATAGTTATGGATCCGCCCAGCTACGGCAGAGGCCCCGGCGGAGAGGTCTGGAAGCTGGAGGACTGCATCTACGATCTGGTAAAGACCTGCGCGCAGGTGCTAAACGACGAGCCGATGTTTTTCCTGCTCAACAGCTACACTACGGGGCTTTCGCCGTCGGTAATGGCTTACATACTCAGCGAGGTGCTGAGCGAGAAGTTCGGCGGCGGGGTGACGGCTGACGAGATAGGCCTGCCCGTAGAGATGTCGGGTATGCCGCTGCCATGCGGCTCTACCGCTATATGGCAGAAATGAGCCTGCGAGAGCCGTGGCTCGGCTGGGCGATAGAGATACAGAGCATAGCGCAGAACGGGCTCGCCTACTGCACCAACGCTTACGATATTGAGCGTTACGAACGTCTGCGCGACATAGCGGCGGAGATGCTCAGCGAAAAAACAGGCGTGCCGAAAGAGCGGGTAAAGCTGCTTTTCTGCGGCGAAAAGGGCTACCAAACGCCGAAGATAGACACCCGCGCGGCTATTTTTTCGGAAGGGCGTATACTTCTGGTACGCGAAAACGACGGCAGATGGTCGCTGCCCGGCGGCTGGTGCGACGTGCTGGAATCAGTAGCCTCAAACACGGTGAAAGAGGTGCGCGAAGAGGCGGGCATTACCTGCGAGCCGCTGCGCATAATAGCAGTGCAGGACAGAAACCGCCATAATAAGCCGCCTTACGCATACGGCGTTTGCAAGATATTCGTGCTTTGCAGGGCGCTGGGCGGGGCTTTTGAGGAAAACTGCGAGACCACCGCCGCGGAGTATTTTGCGCCCGAAGAGCTGCCGCCGCTGGCGGAGGAAAAGTGCACTGCCGCGCAGATAACCATGTGCTTCGCGGCGAACTCGCAGCCCGATATGCCGACTTTGTTTGACTAGAGAGGTATAAGTTATGACATACGAAAAAGACTATGTATATATGTACGGACAGATAATGAGCACATACGCTTACCTGCTCAGCGGCGTTTTTCCAGAGGCTGACGGATACGCCGAGATAGACCGCAAATGCCATATCGTAGGCGGCGAAACAGGTACTGCCGCCGCAGTGCTTTGCAGTTTGGGAGCTCCCATAAAGCTGGGCGGAACGCATCTGGGCAGGGCGAACGCCGCGCTTATCACAGACTATTTTGCGGATAAGTGCGCCGATATATCTGAGCTTGAATATGAGGATTTTGAGGGCGTGAGCGACTACGTCATAATCGACAAAAATACCCGCACCTGCTTCGGCGAATGGGAAAAGCTTTATTCGCGCGGCAAGCCTTTTTATGAGCCGCCCTGCGAAAACTCGATAAAAAATGCGAAGTGCGCCGCCGCAGACCCGTATTTCGGCGATGAAGCGGCTGAGCTTTGCGTAAAGCACGGCGTGAAATATGTAACGATAGACTGCGCCTACGACAGCTATACGCATAAGCACTGCGCGGTAAACTGCATTTCTCATCAGCACCTTGACGGAGATTACGCGGGCGTGAGCTATGAAGAGCTTTACCTGAGGTATACTGAAAATACCGAGGGACTTGTGATATTCACGCTTGGCGAGAAAGGGGCTATGTACGGCAGAAAGGGCGAGCCGCCTAAGTACTGCCCCGCCTGCGGCGTGGAAGCGGTATCTACACTGGGCGCGGGCGACAGCTTTAAGGCGGGCGCAGTGTACGGACTGTATAAAGGCTTTGCCGACGACGAGCTTGTGCGCTTTGCCTGCGCCTGCGCGGCGGCGGCGATAACCCGCTTCCCCATAGCGGAGCATCCGCCGACTTTGACCGACATTAAAAGCTTATTATAAAAAAGGAAACTCAATGAATAATTTTATCCAAGCGAAAAACTTAAAATTTTCATATATAAACGAAATGGAAGAGCCGCCTGTAAAGACAGAGGTGCTGAAAGATGTCACCCTCGACGTGAAAAAGGGCGAGTTTCTCGCGGTGCTGGGGCATAACGGCTCGGGAAAATCGACGCTGGCTAAGTGCTTTAACGCCATAAATATCCCCGAAAGCGGCACGGTGACGGTAAACGGGCTTGATACCGCCGATGAGGATAACCTGCTGGCGATACGCAAAAGCGCGGGAATGGTCTTTCAAAACCCCGATAACCAGATAGTGGCTACCATAGTGGAGGAGGACGTGGCTTTCGCGCTAGAAAACTTGGGCGTAGAGCCTGCCGAGATACGCCGCAGGGTGGACGAGGCGCTGAAGACCGTGGGTATGTACGAATACCGCCTGCACGCCCCGCATAAACTCTCTGGCGGACAGAAACAGCGCGTAGCGATAGCGGGCGTTATAGCTATGAAGCCCGACTGCATACTGCTGGACGAGCCTACCGCTATGCTAGACCCGCGCGGCAGAAAAGAAGTTATGGACACAATAAAGCAGCTCAACCGCGAGCAGGGCGTTACCATAGTGCTGATAACCCACTATATGGATGAAGCCGCGCAGGCTGACAGAGTAGTGGTCATCGACGAGGGCGAGATAATGCTGGAGGGCACGCCGAAACAGATATTCTCGCAGGTGGATACTATGAAAAATCTGGGGCTCGACGTGCCGCAGGTGACCGAGCTTTGCCACCGACTGCGCAAGGCGGGTTACGACCTGCCCGCAGACGTGATAACCGAAGAGGAGTGCGTAAAAGCGCTCGCGCAATTGCTGAGAAAGGGGGCGCAGCCTTGAGCATCATAAAAACAGAGGGGCTGACCTACGTTTACGGCGAGAACACCCCTTTCAGAAAAGTCGCGCTGGATAACGTTGACCTCGAGATAAATGAGGGCGAGATACTCGGCGTTATCGGGCACACCGGCTCGGGAAAATCGACGCTGATACAGCATTTCAACGGGCTGATGAAGCCTACCTCGGGCAGGGTATTGGTAGACGGCGAGGACTTCGCCGCCGATAAGGAAAAGCTGCGCGCCGTGCGCTTTAAAGTAGGGCTGGTCTTCCAGTACCCCGAATATCAGCTTTTTGAGGAAACGGTGTATAAAGACATCGCCTACGGGCCGAAAAACATGAAGCTTGACGAGCAGGAGATAGACCGCCGCGTGCGCGAAACAGCCGAGCTTGTCGGCCTAGACCCCGAGATACTTGATAAATCGCCCTTTGAGCTTTCGGGCGGACAAAAGCGCCGCGCCGCGATAGCGGGAGTTATGGCGATGGAGCCGCGGGTGCTGATACTGGACGAGCCTGCCTCGGGCCTAGACCCGCAGGGCAGGGACAGGATATTTGAGATAATAAAGCGCTACCACGAGGAAAAAGGGCAGCACTGTGCTGATAGTTTCGCACTCGATGGAGGACATAGCGCGCTTGGCGGATAGGATACTCGTTATGAACGAGGGCAAAGTTTTTTGCTGCGCCGAACCGCCCGCCGTTTTCAGCCGAAGCACCGAGCTGGAGCAGATAGGCTTATCTGTACCGCAGGTAACGCGCGTTTTTAATGCGCTCAACGAGATGGGCTTCGGTCTGCCGCAGGACGTTTACACCGTGAAGTATGCTGAAAAGGTACTGAGAGAAAGGCTTGAACAGGAAAGTTGATACGGGCAGTGCCGCACGATAAATGTGAGGTATTGACTAAAGAAAAGGAAAGTGTGAAATAACTTGCTTAAAGATATAACTCTGGGACAATATTTTCCGGGCAGCTCGGTGATACACCGCATGGACGCGCGTGTGAAGCTGGTGCTGACGATAGTATTTATAGTAATGCTTTTTGCCGCACATAATATATGGGGGCTGATGGTGGGGGGTAGCCTTTACCATAATAAGCTTCGCCATATCGCGCATACCCGCGAGCATGATCGGCAAGAGCCTAAAGCCTATAATACCGCTGGTGATATTCACCGCTCTGCTGAACGTACTTTTTGTGCGCACGGGCGATGTATACTGGCAATGGAATTTTATAAAGATAACGAACGAGGGCGTGAGCACGGCGGTGTACATGGTTATACGAATAGTGTGCCTTATAGTAGGCTCATCGCTGCTGACGTACACGACCTCGCCGATAGACCTTACAGACGCGATAGAGCGTCTGCTTTCGCCGCTGAAAAAGATAAAAGTGCCCGTGCACGAGCTGGCGATGATGATGACGATAGCGCTTAGATTCATACCGACGCTCATCGAGGAAACGGATAAGATAATGAACGCGCAGAAAGCGCGCGGCTCGGAGCTGGATACGGGCACGATGGGAGATAAAGTAAGGGGAATGATACCGATATTCATACCGCTTTTCGTATCGTCATTCAGGCGAGCGGAGGAGCTTGCGACGGCTATGGAGTGCAGATGTTACCATGGCGGCGAGGGCAGAACGAGAATGAAGCAAATGAAAACGGCGATGAGAGATTGGGTAGGCTGTGGGTATACCGCGGTGTTCATGGCGGCAGTAGTAGTTATGAATATTGTGATTAAGTAAAAAAGTCATACACCTAAACAAAGTAAAAATCGCGGTGCAACAGTAATAGTACGCTCAACAGCATGGCGTGAATTTAAAAAGCGCGGGATGCAACGCCGCGCCAGCCGTTGCCGAGGGGTCGAGGGGGCGAGAAGCCCCAATCGTCGCCGTCCGCAGACGGCGAAACCCCTACCGAAGGGAGCTCCGAAAAAGGTGAATTTTAAAACAGTCCGGTGGACTGTTTTAAAAGAGGAAAATCCCTGCGATAGAGGGATTTTCCTAGTGAGTCGCCCGACAAAAGCGACCTTCAAGGGCGCACGCCCTTGAACGAACCCAGTAAAAGCTCAAAACCCATAAGCCCCCGCACTCCGAAAAAAAGTCAATCACCAAAAAGCCACACAATTAAAAGAGTGAAAAAGAAAATGAGAAACTTCAAAGTAAAAATGGCGTACCGAGGAACAGCCTACCACGGCTTTCAGCGCCAGAATAACGCGTATACCGTGCAGCAGGCAGTGGAGGAAGCGCTCTCTTCGCTGCTGGGGAAAACGTTACGATATACAGTTGCTCGCGTACCGATACGGGCGTGCACGCCAGAGAATTTTATTTTAACTTTCATACCGAAAATACTATTACCTGCCGCGGGATAGTTTTTGGCGCAAATTCACGCCTTGGCGACGATATTGCGCTGCTTTCCTGCGAGGAAGCGCCCGAGGATTTTCACGCGCGCTACCTCTGCCGCGGTAAGGAATATGAATATATAGTACATAACAGCGAGTATAAAAACCCATTCTATATAGATACCGCTTACCGCCCTTGGTACCCCATAGACGCCGAAATGCTTGACGCTGAGGCTAAGGACTTTATCGGCGAACACGACTTTAAAAGCTTCTGCTCGGCTGACTGCACTAAGGAAAATACAGTGCGCAATATTTATGACTGCGGCGTTAGGCGCGAGGGCGAGCTTGTGATATTTACCGTTTCGGGCAGCGGCTTTCTGTATAATATGGTGAGGATAATGGTAGGCACACTGCTGCATATCAACGAGGGCAAACTGCCACGCGGCGCGATAAAAGACCTGCTAACTAAACGCGACCGTACACTCGCGGGCAGAACAGTTCCCCCGCAGGGACTTTACCTTAATAAAGTGTATTACGATGAGGATATAGATAAGATAGATAACGCAGACGTAAAAAGAAAGGAGAGCATGGAAAAATGAGCGATAAGGATAAAAACGGCAAGGGCAAAAAGCAGACGGGCGCTGATATAAAGAAACGCAGCGTTTCCGCACCCGCTTCGCGCCCCGAGAAAAAACGCGCGGTGCATACCGATCTGAACTCGGTGCGCAAAAATGAGCGCTCTATACGCAATCTCAAAAAGATACTCGCGGTGCTGATAGTGGTCTTCGTGGGGCTGGGCATATACGTTACCTACCCGAAATGGCTGCCGAAACTGGAGGGCATTTTCGATAAGCCCGTTTCCACTATCACAAACGACGGCGAGCTGGAGGACGGAAATTTCCCGTTAGAGCAGGACGACGCGTCGGTGAAGATATACGCCGTGAAAAACAGCCTGCTGGCGGCGGATTCGCACACACTTACTTTTTATGACGAAAACGGCAAGGAGCGCGGCTCGTACAACCACGCATTCTCCACGCCCGTAGCGAGGGTCAGCGGCAAACGTGTGCTGGTTTTCGACAGCGGCAAAACTGATTTCAAGATCTACAATAAGGGCGGAGAAGTATACTCAAAATCCGCCGAGAACGATATACTTACCGCTTCGCTTGGCGAGGACGGAACGGCGGCGGTGCTGGTATCGAGCGAAAAATACCCTACCACTCTGCTGATATACGACAGCGAGGGCAAGCTCATCTACCGCTACAACTGCACGCACAGGATAATGTCCGCGGCGGTAGACCCCGACGGTTCGGGCTGCTACGTTACCACTTTCGCTTCCGAAAACGGCGAGGTGTACTCGCAGGTGCGCAGGATAGATTTTGACAGCAGCGATGAAAAAATGATAAGCGAAAAGCTGAACTGTCTGGCGCTCGACTGCGTGGAAAACAGCGCGGGAAATATCACAGTAGTCGGCGACTCGGCAATATACACGCTCGACGGCGACGGAAAGGTGATCTCAAGCGCGGCGTATGACGGCAACCTTACCGCCTACGCTATGGACGAGGACTGCACGGCGGTATCGCTTTCAGGCACGGTGAAAAATTCAGGCAAGCTGATAATAGCGCAGGCAGACGCGAAGTCTGACGAAAGCTACCGCGTGATAAGCGACACCGAGGACGTGAGCGCGCTGCAGATAACTGACAAGCGCATAATAATGATAAGCCCGACGCAGGCGCTTGCGTACACCTTCAATGGCACTCTTGCGGCGAAAGCGACGCTTACCCGCGAGTACTACGGCTGCACATACATCAATTCGGGGCTGTACCTTATCAGCAAGCACGGCATCGACAAAATGGCTTTCAAGATGGAGTAGACCACAGATATATAAATTCAGGAGATAACTATGAAACTTTTGATCTCGATAATACTTGACGTGCTCGTAGTGATGGTGCTGCTGATACCGATGATCCACGGGTTCGCAAAGGGCATGAAGCGACTGATATTTTCTATGCTTTCGCTGGCGGTTTCGACGGTAACGGCGTTTGCGGTATCGGGCATATTTGCCGAGCCCGTATACCAGCGGTATTTTAAGGAAAAGGTACACACCTACTGCGAGAACGCTGCGGAAAATTACGACATCACGGCGCAGACCGGCGATATGCTCTCGCAGTACGGCGTAGAGATACCAGAGGAGGACATACGCAGTGCGCTGAGTTCGGCGGAGAGTTTGCCGAAGTCGATAAGTTCGCTGGCGGCGACGTATGGTGCTGACGCGGAGAGTGCGGCGCAGCTTGAAAAGGACGTTGACAAGATGCTCAGCGAGGACATTCCCGCGGAGATAAAGTCTGCCATGCCGCAGGGTATCCCGAGCGGATCGCTGACGAAAGGGCAGATATACGACGCGGCGCGGGCGCTGGCGCGTTCCCCGCAGGAGGCCGCCGACTATGCCGAGAGCGAGATAGCAGCCCCCGCAGCAACGGCGGTCATCAAAACGGTGCTTTTCTTCATCGTGCAGGGCTTGATGAGTTTGATAATGCTTGCGGCGTTTTTCATATTCGGCGTAGATTTCAAGTCCGCACCGAAGACTGCGGGCGACCGTGCGGGCGGCGCGGCGCTGGGGCTTGTACAAGGCGCGGCAAGTCTGCTGATACTTGTAATGGTAGTCGGCGCGGCGGAGCAGGCTAGCGGCGGGCTATTCGACATCGAAAGTCTAAGCTCGAAGATATTCCTGCCGATATTCAACATACTTTACTGACTTTGCTGTTTTGCTTTTTTGCTGTTTTGCGATTGTGGTAAAATGATGAAAGTTTGCGGGTATGTATTGCAATCTTGATTAAAATGGTGTATAATTAAGGGTAATCTGAATGTGGGGGTTCTGGTTGGGGGCTTTTACCGGGTTCGTTCAAGGGCGTGCGCCCTTGAAGGTCGCGTTTGTTGGGCGACGGACTAGGAAAATCCCTCTATCGCAGGGATTTTCCTCTTTTAAAACAGTCCACCGGACTGTTTTTGGAAATTCGGCGAAGCCGACTTTCCCATTCACCTTTTTCGGAGCTCCTTCGGATTGGGGAGTTTCGCGCTCTGCGGAGCGCGACGATTGGGGCTTCTCGCCCCCCTCGGCAACGGCAGGAAATTTGGCTTCGCCGACTTTCCACGCGTCGTTGCAACCGCATTTTTTTGACAGGCGACTCTCATTTGTTCGGGAACGAAACAAACAGGGAAGTTGGCGCAGCCAACTTCTAGGAAATTCGGCGAAGCCGACTTTCCACGCGCCTTGCAACCGCATTTTTTTGACAAGCGACTCTCATTTGTTCGGGAACGAAACAAACAGGGAAGTTGGCGCAGCCAACTTCTAGGAAATTCGGCGAAGCCGACTTTCCACGCGCCGCGCCTTATTCGGTGATTTGGATTATTATTTTAGACTTCTACTATTTTTATATATACTGGCTTTTTGCCTAAGGAAAGGATGAAATGAAATATGCTGATGTGCTCTAAATGCGGCAAACGCCCTGCCGTTGTCTTTATTTCCCAAATGGGCGCTCACGACCACAACGACGGCGGCAACGGCCTCGGTAAAGGCCTCTGCATCGTCTGCGCCAAAGAAGCGGGTATCCCGCAGGTCGATGAATACATCAAAAGAATGGGTATCAGCGATGAAGATCTGGAGGAAATGGCTAACGCCACCAGCGACCTCTTCGACGATGGCGAGTCTTTTGAAAACGGCGGCAGCAGCACCCTTCCCGAGCTTTTCGGAAACCTGATGGGCAACGTCGAAAAACTCTTCGGCGGCGCGGCTATGCCCACCGCTCAGACCCCCGAGGGCGAGCCTGCTCAGTCGGGTACGTTCGTGAAAAAGCCCGCAAAGGATAAGCCGAAGCCAAAGCTGAAATACCTCAACACCTACTGCACCAATCTCTCGGAAAAGGCTGCCAGCGGCAATATGGATAACGTCATCGGGCGCGAGCGCGAGATCGACCGCGTTATTCAGATACTCTCGCGCCGTCAGAAAAACAACCCATGCCTGATAGGCGAGCCCGGCGTCGGCAAGACCGCGATAGCCGAGGGCATAGCTCAGCGCATCAGTTCGGGCGACGTGCCTTACCGTCTGCACGACAAGACCGTTTACCTGCTCGACATGGCTGCGCTGGTAGCGGGTACGCAGTTCCGCGGACAGTTCGAGAGCCGCATGAAAGGGCTTATCGAGGAAGTCAAGCGGCTGGGCAACGTTATACTTTTCATCGACGAGGTACATTCAATAGTCGGTACGGGCGACTCTGAGGGCAGCATGAGCGCTTCAAATATCCTAAAGCCTGCGCTTTCACGCGGCGAGGTACAGGTCATCGGCGCGACTACTTTCAGCGAGTACCGCAAGTACATCGAGAAAGACGCGGCGCTCGAGCGGCGTTTTCAGCCCGTAACGGTCAACGAACCGACGATAGCCGACGCCTGCCGTATGCTCGAGGGCATAAAGAAATATTACGAAGCGCACCACAAGATACACGTTTCGGATGCGATGATCCGCGAGTGCGTGCAGCTTTCTGAGCGCTACATTACCGACAGATATTTGCCCGATAAGGCGATAGACCTGCTGGACGAAGCCTGCGCATATGCCTCCACCCGAAACAGCGCGCTGGAGGAGTTTGAAAAGCTGACGGACGAGTCGGCGGCGGCAGACCTCGCGGTAGAGGAAGCCGAAAGCAGCAGCGAAAAGGAAGAAAACCCCGATTACGAAAAGATCGCCGAGCTGAAGATGAACCAGATGCGCATTTCAAACCGTCTGGAAGAGCTGAAGCCGCAAGCGGACGCCGCGCAGGTAACGGAAAAAGACCTTGCGCAGGTGATAGAAGTTTGGACGGGCATACCCGCCAGCAAGATCGAGGCTACCGAGTTTGAGAAGATACGCAGCCTGCCCGAGATACTTTCGGCGCGCGTTATCGGTCAGGAGGAAGCCATAAAGGCGGTCAGCGCAGCTATCCGCCGCAGCCGCATACATCTTTCAAAGCGCATACGCCCCGCCTCGTTCATATTCGTAGGCCCTACCGGCGTCGGCAAGACCGAGCTTGTAAAGGTGCTGGGCGAAACGCTCTTTGACGAAAACGAGCCGCTGATAAGGGTAGATATGTCGGAGTACATGGAGAAGCACTCGGTGAGCAAGCTCATCGGTTCACCTCCCGGCTACGTCGGCTTTGACGAAGCGGGTCAGCTTACGGAAAAGGTTCGCCGCCGCCCGTATTCGGTAGTGCTTTTCGACGAGATAGAGAAAGCGCACCCCGACGTTATGAACATTCTTCTTCAAATATTGGACGAGGGACAGATACACGATTCGCAGGGCAGACCTGTTTCGTTCCAAAATACAGTTATAGTAATGACGTCTAACGCCGGCTCTACTGACAGAGATACGGGCGTTGGCTTTAACAAAACGCAGGCTGAGATCTCTAAGGACAAGGCTATGAAAGCGCTGGGCGAGTTCCTGCGCCCCGAGTTCCTCGGCAGAGTGGACGAGGTGGTAGTTTTCAACCCGCTTACGGAGGAGGACTACGGCAAGATAGCCGCCCTGATGCTGGACGAGATGCGCGAGCCGCTTGAAGAGCAGGGAATATCGCTGGCATACAAGCCCGCGGCGACCGCGCTCATCGCGAAAAAGGCTTACGGCAAAAAGCTCGGCGGAAGAGATATACGCAAGGTCATTCGCGAAGAGGTGGAAGACCCCCTCGCCGAGATAATGGTGGAAAAGGGCGAGAGCGGAATTAAGCTGGTGCTGGTAGACGCGCAGGATGATAAGCTTATCGTTAAGGCAGAGTAAGGCATAGCGGCTTCTCCGCAAAATATATATGATCTCCACGAACGGACGGCGAAAAAGCCGCCCGTTCTTTTTTTTGCTTTATTTGACTAATTTGCGGCGGCGTACTGATTAGGAATAGTGAAATTCTCCAAAGATTTATTTTGATAGGCACTTTTAACAAACTTGCCACTTGACATATGTGCAGTTTAGACATATAATAGTATATGGGGAATTATGCACGGGTTTTCATGGACGAAATCACGCGCAAAATATGTAATCAATTCACGTTTTGTTGATGAAATTGCGGGCAAAATGTGGTATGATAAAATAAATGTATCGGTCAAACGTTTTCACAAGAGCTATCTATGGCTTTTTTGTATGAAGTTGAACGCTGCCGATGCGAAAGGAAATATAGGAGGAAATGATATGGCTAAAGCAGTTAAAGCACCGGAGCCGAAAACGATCTCTAAAGAAGAGCTGAAACAGAAATTCGTTCAGGTACTTCACGACGACTTCCAGACGACTCCCGAAGAAGCTTCCGACCAGCAGGTATACGAGGCTCTTACCAAAATAGTAGTAGGTATCTTAAAGGCTAAGCGCCGCCACTTTACAGTTAAAAACAGATCTGAGGGTAAGAAGAAGATTTACTACCTTTCGATGGAGTTCCTGATGGGCAGAAGCCTCAAGACCAGCATCTACAACCTTGAGATGGTAGACGAAACAGTCGCTATGCTCAAGGACTTCGGCATTTCTATAAACGGCATTTACGAAATGGAGCCTGACGCAGGTCTGGGCAACGGCGGTCTGGGAAGACTTGCTGCCTGCTACCTCGACGCGCTGGCTGCCGACGGCTACCACGCTACCGGCTACTCCATTCTTTACGAATACGGCATCTTTAAGCAGAAGCTGGAAGACGGCTGGCAGACCGAGCTGCCCGATAACTGGCTGCCCGGCGGATCCGCTATGCTCGTTCCCGTGCCCAGCGCCGCTATCGAAGTTAAGTTCGACGGCAACCTTAAAGAATACTGGGATAACAATTTCCACTGCGTAGAGTTGGAAAACTACACCTCTGTACTCGCAGTACCTTACGATATGTTCGTTTCGGGCTACGACAGCGAGGCTGTTTCTAAGCTGCGCCTTTGGAAAGCGGAAGTTCCCTCTTTTGATATGGCTATGTTCAACAAGGGCGATTATTCTAAGGCTCTTGGCAGAAATATCATGTCGCAGGCTATCACTAAGGTGCTTTATCCTAACGATAACCACGCTGAGGGCAAGTCGCTGCGTCTGCGCCAGCAGTATTTCCTCGTAGCAGCTTCCGTAGGCGACATCGTAAACACCCACATGAACGTTTACGGCACTATGGATAACCTTGCCGATAAGGTAGCTATCCACATCAACGATACTCACCCCACCCTCGCTATCCCCGAGCTGATGAGAATACTGCTCGATGACTGCGGCTACGATTGGGACAAGGCTTGGGACATCGTTACTCACACCTTTGCTTACACCAACCACACCGTAATGCCCGAAGCTCTCGAAAAATGGGACTGCAACCTGCTCAAGAGCGTTACACCGAGAATTTTCTCCATCATCGTAGAGATAAACGAGAGATACTGCAAGAAACTTTGGGATATGTATCATGACGAGGGCAAGGTCACTCATATGTCTATCATCGAGAACAACATGGTAAAGATGGCTACCCTCTGTGTACACGCTTCGCACCATGTAAACGGCGTTGCTAAGATACACTCTGAGATAATCAAGAAGGAAACTTTCAAGGACGAGTACCAGTACACTCCCGAAAAGTTCACCAACGTTACCAATGGTATCGCTTACAGAAGATGGCTGTATCAGTCGAACGAGGGTCTTACCTCGCTGCTCAAGGACTGCATAGGCGACGGTTTCCTCAAGGACGCTTCCGAGCTGAGCAAGTTCAAGGCATTCGCCGACGATAAGGCAGTACTCGAAAAGCTGACCAAGATAAAGAAGGAAAACAAAGAGCGCTTCGCTAAGTATGTAAAGAACCAGTACGGCGTTGCCCTCAATACCGACTCTATCTTCGACGTACAGGTAAAGCGCCTGCACGAGTACAAGCGCCAGCAGCTCAACGCGCTCAACATCATCGCTGAGTACAATTACCTCAAGGCCAACCCCGACGCACCCTTCGTGCCCAAGACCTACATCTTCGCGGCTAAGGCTGCCCCCGGATACTACATGGCTAAGCAGATAATCAAGCTGATCTGGAACATCTCGCAGGAGCTGAGAAAAGATCCTAAGCTGAATAAGAAGCTGAACGTTATCTTCATGGAAGACTACTGCGTATCCCTCTCTGAGATACTCATGCCCGCCGCCAACATCTCCGAGCAGATCTCGCTCGCAGGTACTGAGGCTTCGGGTACCGGCAACATGAAGCTTATGATAAACGGCGCTATCACCCTCGGTACTCTCGACGGAGCTAACGTAGAGATACACGAGCAGGTAGGCGACGAGAATATCCTCCTCTTCGGCATGAATGTTGACGAGGTAGAGGCTGCTAAGCCGAATTACAAGCCTATCGACGTTTACAACTCTAACGGCGTGCTGAGAGCCGCTGTTGACAGACTCGTTTCCGGCATAAACGGCGAGCAGTTCAATGAGATAGCAAATTCGCTCAAGACTACTGACACCTACATGGCGTTCGCAGACTTCGCTTCCTATCAGGACGCGCAGAGAAGAGCGAGCGAGAGCTACTCTGACACTGATAAGTGGGCTAAGATGAGCCTTATGAACATCGCAGGCGCAGGCATATTCTCCGCTGACAGAGCTGTTGACGAATACGCTAAGAACATCTGGAACCTTACTAAGTAATTTTCAGAATATATTTTCGCTGCGGGAAGAGTACCAAAAACTCTTTCCGCAGCTTTTTTTGTTTTGTGAAAACTGCGTGAAACAATTTGGAAAAAAGAATGTTAATTTCAGTTAACATATCATAAAAGAAAATTTACAATGATTGTACAGATTTTACTACAGAGCTTTTTTGAAGCCGATGAATTGTTGTTTAATCAGCCAAAATTTTTTTTTTTGCTCAAAACCCTTGCATTTTTCGACATATGGTGATATAATTAAATCAAGCTAAAGAGGACAACACCTCAGAAAGCTGATAATAAATTTCCGACAAAGAAGTCGCTCGAATGTTTGGATAATCAGGCATGGGCGGCGATTTTTCTTTTATGGGGATAATTAAATATCATTACCGACAATGGCGTCGCTTTCCGCATAAAGGCTCTGAAAAGGGTCGGCGGAGAAGCGGCGCTTTTTTAGTTGGCAGATGGGCGAAACTAAAAGCAAAACCAAACGAGTGGACAAAGGCGTCATTTCCGCAGGCAGGTCTGAGCGATAAGCTTGAAGCAGACCGCGCGGAGAGGACGCTTTTAATTATAGTCTGAATAGTGAGCGATGGGGAAAACGCATTTCAAAAGGTCACCGGCTGCAGCGAAAAAAAGCCTTTTGATGAAGAAAAGCATCGTGAAGCAAGCAGACAAAGCATCTCAATTCTATAAGGAGTGGTTAAAAATGAAAAGAAGTTTTAAAAGGGTACTCGCAGCGATCACAGCCGGTTGTCTTTGCGAGGGAATGTTATCTTCCTGCGGCGGCAGCGATGGAGATTCGTCTAAGGCGGCGGCTGACGGAAAGGTTCTCAGAGTAGGTATGGAATGCGCATACGCACCTTTTAACTGGACGCAGAAAACCGAGGACACCCCCGACGGCGGCAAGGCTGTACCGATATACAATCAGGACGGCAGCTACGCTTACGGCTACGACGTAATGGTAGCGCAGAAGATCGCCGATGAGCTGGATATGGAACTCGAGATACATAAAGTAGAGTGGGATTCGATAGGCCTCAGCATGGATTCGGGCGAATATGACTGCATCATCGCGGGCATGGGCAGAACCGCTAAGCGCGAAAAATCTTACGCTTTCACCGAACCTTACTATTACAGAGATAACTGCATAGTAGTAAAGGCTGACTCAGACCTCGCGAACGTTACGGGACTTTCGCAGCTGAAAGGCAAGAACGTTACCGTTACAACGCAGCTCGGCACCGGCTGGGTAGACCTGCTCGATCAGGTTCCCGACGCAAAGCTCGGCTCTAACTACGAAACTACCGCAGAGGTATTCCTCGCGATCTCAAACAACGTTGCGGACGTAGCCGTTATCGACGTTCCTACTGCTGAGTCGGCGCTGCTGACCAACAAGGATCTCAAACTCATCAGACTTGACGAAAACGACGCTTTCCAGAACGACCAGGAAATGACTAACGTCTGCATAGCTACCAGAAAGGACGATACCGAGCTTCGAGACAAGATACAGGGAGCTATGGATAAGCTGGGGTGGAATGACAAGGCAAAGATGGACGAGCTAATGGAAACTGCAATATCTTCGCAGCCTGCGGCTAACTAAATCAGACTTCTGACTGATAAGAATACAATACCTGAAAACTTGGAATGACTGATGAAATGCGGTCATTCTGAGCCGTAAGGGCAAAATATCTATCTATAATTTATAAACTGAGAAAAGGGCAAATGTTATGAATTTCAAAGATCCTACCAACATGATCGAGTGGATCGTGTATATAGCTCTTGAATACAAGGATATGTTCCTGCAAGGCTTGTGGATAACGCTTTACATTTCAATAGTCGGCACGCTGGTCGGCTTTATCGTTGGCTACCTCGTGGGCATAGTACAGGATATTAAGATAAACAAAGATGACAATATCATAAAGCGCATACTTATGCGCCTGCTAAAGATCATCTGCCTTGTGTATGTCGAGATATTCCGCGGCACGCCTATGATAGTACAGGGCATGATAGTTTATTACGGTCTGCTGAAAGCGGAGGTAAACATCACCCCCGTGCTCGCGGGTATAATCGTTACCGTGCTCAATACCGGCGCTTACATGGCTGAAACGGTGCGCGGCGGTATCAATTCGGTGGACAAGGGTCAGAAAGAGGGCGCTTGGTCGCTGGGCATGTCGCCTATGAAGACTATGCTGCTGGTAGTTTTGCCGCAGGCTTTCAAGAACGTAGTTCCCGAAATGGTAAACACCTTCCTTACAAACCTCAAGATGACCTCGGTACTGAACGTCATCGGCGTATCGGCTGTTCCTCGTTGCAAAGACGGCGGGCGGTACTTACTACAAGTATTTCGAGGCTTACCTCGTTATCGCAGTCATCTACTTCGTTCTCTGCTTCATATTCAACAGAGTATTTATGGCGCTGGAGAAGAAGCTGGGCAACAAGAGCGACTACGTTCTCGCTACCGAATACATCGAAGAGAAAATGTAACTGGAGGGATCTGAAATGGCTGAAACAAAATATAACGATAAAGTAATAGCGATAGAAGACCTGAGCAAGTCTTTCGGAGATCATCAGGTGCTGAGAAAGATAGATTTTACCGTGGGCAAGGGCGAAGTCATCTGCATAGTAGGCTCTTCCGGTTCAGGAAAATCTACACTGCTGCGCTGCATCAACAAGCTCGAGCGGCAGACTGACGGAAAGATATATTTCAACGGCTGCGTAGTCGCCGATAAACAGCGCGATATAAACAGCTATCGCTCAAAGGTGGGCATGGTTTTCCAGTCTTTCAACCTCTTCAACAACATGACGGTGCTGAAAAACTGCATGATAGCCGTAACTTCGGTGCTGCATGAGTCGAAAGAGGAAGCCCGCGAGCGCGCGATAAAGCACTTGAAAGCAGTAGGCATGGCGCCTTACATCAACGCTTACCCTGCTCAGCTTTCGGGCGGTCAGAAACAGCGCGTTGCGATAGCGCGTGCGCTCTGCATGAATCCCGAAGTGCTGCTTTTCGACGAGCCTACCTCCGCGCTCGACCCCGAGATGGTCGGCGGCGTGCTCAACGTAATGAAAGAGCTGGCGCAGACGGGACTTACCATGATAATCGTAACGCACGAGATGGCTTTCGCAAGAGATGTTTCCACCCGCACGATATTTATGGATAAAGGCTACATCGTAGAAGACGCGCCCCCGCAGGAGCTTTTCTACCACCCGAAGAACCCGAGAACGAGAGAATTTCTCTCACGCTTCCTAGAGGGCGACGGTTCGGATAGCTCTGACGGCAATGGCAAGGAGGCGGCTGGCGCATGAACAATATCGTTATCACAGTAGCCCGCGGCTTCGGCAGCGGCGGTAAAGAGATAGCCTCGCGCGTGGCGAAAGACCTCGGTATCTCCTGCTACGAGAACCGCATCTTAACGCTCGCCTCGCAGCTTAGCGGTCTGGATCAGGAGCTTTTCAACGAGGTGAATGAGAAGATACGCGAAAAGGGCGGCTTTTCGGCATTCATGAAAGGTCTGCCTAGGGCGCGCAGCTACATAACAAAAGGCAAGTTCGTTTCCGACGACGCGCTTTTTGAATATCAAAAAAAGATAATCCTAGATCTGGCGGAAACGCAGTCCTGCGTGATAGTCGGCAAATGCGCCGACTGGATACTCCGCGGCAGGGATAACGTAATAAGCCTGTACATCGAAGCGCCGCGCGACTTTTGCTTAAAGCGCACGATGGAGCATATGCAGGTAAACGAAGCGGTGGCGGAAAAGAACATCGTAACTACCGATAAGTACCGCGCGAATTATTACAAGTATTACACCAAGGGCAACTACTGGACGAACCCCATCAACTACGACCTTACGCTAAACAGCGAAAAGGTAGGCATAGAGCAGTGCGTTCAGCTTATTGAAGATTATGTCAAGATAAAGATGAATTATCTCGGCATAGAGAAACTATAATTCTTGCACTGCCGTACAACTATTGTGTGCGTATTGCGCAGTCAGATTTTTCGTCAGATTGCTAAAAGCCGACGCAGGCTAACTCGCGTTAGTCAAGGAGGTTTTTGGTGATATGGCGGAAAATATGCAAGCAAGACGTGCACAAAGCCGAAGGCGGTAGTTGTGCGGCAGTGCAAACAGGGAGGGTATTCACCATGAAACTGAAAGACACAGGACTTACCGCAGAGGAGCTTAAAGGGCTGGTAAACAAGTATATGATAGAGACCTACGAGCGTTTCGATTTCATTGCGGAAACGGCTAAGGGTATGTACATCTACGACGAAAAGGGCAACGCTTACCTCGACTTTTACGCAGGCATCGCGGTAAACAGCGCGGGTAACTGCAATGAAAAGGTGATCGCGGCTATACAGTCGCAGGCGGCAGACCTTATCCACACCTTCAACTACCCATACACCATTCCGCAGGCGCTGCTGGCTAAGAAGATCTGCGACACCATCGGCATGGATAAGATCTACTTCCAGAACTCGGGTACTGAGGCGAACGAGGCTATGATAAAGCTGGCGAGAAAGTACGGTATCGACCACTACGGCCCGAATAAGTACGAGATCATCACCGCTAAGATGGGCTTCCACGGCAGAAGCTTCGGCTCGATGTCGGCTACCGGTCAGCCCGATACCGCTATACAGCAGGGCTTCGGCTCTATGACCCCCGGCTTCAAGTATGCTGAATATAATAATTTGAAAGCCTTTGAGGACGCCATCACCGAAAACACCATCGCCATCATGGTAGAGCCAGTACAGGGCGAGGGCGGCGTAAACCCCGCTACCAAGGAGTTTCTGACTGGCCTGAGAAAGCTCTGCGATGAAAAGGGACTTCTCCTCTGCCTCGACGAAGTTCAGACCGGCTGGTGCAGAACGGGCGAGGTAATGGCTTACATGAATTACGGCATCAAGCCCGACATCGTTTCTATGGCGAAGGCTATGGGCGGCGGACTTCCCATCGGCGCTATCTGCGCTAATGAAGAGGTCGCGAAGAGCTTTACCAGCGGTTCGCACGGCAGCACATACAGCGGAAACCCCGTAGCCTGCGCAGCTTCGCTCGCACAGATAGGCGAGCTGCTAGACAGAGATCTTGCGGGCAACGCTAAGAAGATGGGCGCTTACTTTATGGACAAGCTGAGAGAGCTTGTGCCGCACGTCAAAGAAGTTCGCGGACTGGGCCTTATGGTAGGCGTAGAGTTTGAGGACGGCTTCAACGCGGTGGACGTAAAGCACGCTTGCTTCGACAGAAAGCTCATCATCACAGCTATCGGCTCTAGCGTTATCCGCATGGTGCCCCCGCTGATACCACCGAAAAGGAATGCGACAAGGCTGCCGAGATAATCGCGGACGCTGTAAAGTCGCTCGAGAAGTGACGGTATATTAAAATATGAAACTGCAAAGAGGGCGTTAGTTCGCTCTCTTTCGGTTTAAACGGTTTAAAGTGGAGGGCTTTTACTATGGATTTCAGTTATCATATGCCCGCCGACCTGCGTTTCGGCAGGGGCTTGGCGGATAAGATAGGCGATATTTGCAAAGAGATAGGCGGCGAAAAGGTGCTTGTGGTAACGGGCACGGGCAGCACTAAGCGCTCGGGTCTGCTGGACAGAGTGCTCGATTCGCTCAAAGCGGCGGGGCTGGGCGCTGCGGTTTTCGACAAAGTTATGCAAAACCCGCTTACTACCACCGTTTACGAGGGCGTTGAGCTGGCTAAGGCTGAGGGCTGCGGCGTTATCCTCGGCGTGGGCGGCGGCTCGATAATGGACGCGGCTAAGGCTATCGCTTTCTGCACCGTGAACGCGGGCGATGTTTCCGACTACATTTTCGGCAAAAAGCAGGGCGCGGGCGCACTGCCGATAGTGCTGCTGCCGACCACCTGCGGCACGGGCAGCGAGGGCAATCAGATTGCCGTTCTGACCAACCCCGAAACTAAGGACAAAAAGGCGCTTTACACCATGCAGGTGATGCCGCGCGTTTCAGTCATCGACCCCGACGTCATGACTACTATGCCGAAAAGCGTGCTTTCATCCGTCGGCTTCGACGCTTTCACACATTCGCTCGAGGCATACACCTCGAAAAAGGCGAACCCCATCACCGACGCGCAGGCGCTGCTGGGTATGCAGCTTTTGGCGGATGATCTGCCGAAGCTTGTGTCCGGCGAGGGCGGCGCGGCGGAATGGGAAGCCGTAAGCTTGGCGGCAACGCTGGGCGGAATGGTGATCGGCGCGGCGGGCGTTTCGGCGGCGCACGGTATGGAACACCCCGCTTCGGGTCTGAAAAACATAGTCCACGGCAGGGGACTTGCGGCGCTCACCCCGCCGATAGTCGAGCGGCTGGCCACCGCCGACCCCGAAAAATTCGCTCGGGTATCGGTACTGCTTGGCGGCAGCGGAGCGGAGGACTGCGCCGACAGCATACGCCGCTTTCTCAAAGCGATAGACCTCAGCGTGAAGCTCGGCGACCTGGGAATCACGGCGGAGGACGTGCCTTGGATGACGGAAAACTGCATGAAGATCTCGATAGGCAACCTCAAAAACGCGCCCGTAACGTTCAGCCGCGAAGAGGTAGAGCAGATATACCGCGAGGCGCTGTGATTTTTAATGGCAATATTTCGGCAGACGTTTGCATTTTCGGCAGACGTCTGCTTTTTTGTATAAAATACATCACGAAGAGTCGGCGAAATTGTTCAGGTATACAAAAGTGATGGATTTGTCACTTTAGCTATTGACAATCGACAGAATTAGTGATATTATTATCACATAAGGTGATGAATAAGTCACTTTACAAGACCGGACGAAAGGAAATGGATAAAGCTATGAACGAGAATATAAAGAAAGAAAAGATAACAAAACCCATCACTCTCTGTGATTACCATAAGGCGCGGCTGGCGGGCATGGCGAGCTTATTCGTGATGGAGGTGCTCACGCTGATATTCGACCATGCAAGGGTCAGCGGCGGCGCGGGTCTGCGTGCGCTGAATTATGCGCTGATAATCATTTCGCTGGTGCTGCTGGTGCGCTGGGCGTTTATGTCGCTCATCAAAAAGCGCCCGATAGAAAAAGAGGACGAGCTTTCGCGCGAGAACATGGTGAAAGCGCACGAGAAGATAGGGCTGGTGTTTTGGCTGATACTTGGCGCGGTGCTGATACTTTCTATGTTCTGGAAAGGCAGCATAACGATACACTTTGACAACGAGTTGATGAACAGCATATGGTTTATAATTTTCAGCGGATATTTTTCGCTCGAGAGCGGCTTTTTCATCTACTACGACCGCACGGCGGCGGGCGATGATTGTGACGATGATGACGATGACGAAGAGAGCGCGGGTGACGAGTGATGCCGCAGCTAAAAACGAAACTGAAAGAGTACCGCGCGCGGCTGAATATGAAGCAGGGCGAGCTTGCCGAAAAAAGGTAGGCGTGCGGCGCGAAACGATAATCCGACTGGAAAAAGGGCAGTACAACCCCTCGCTGAAACTGGCGATGGATATAGCGAAAGTTTTCGGCGCGGCGGTGGAGGATATTTTCTCATTCGAGCCCGACCCCGCCGAGGATTATCAGGTGTTTGAAAATAAGTACGAAAATTAAGGAAAAAGACCCCTGTTTCAGCGAACAGAGGTCTTTTTTATTGTATTTAAGGCAACACCGCACAACTACCGCCTAGCGGCTTTGTGCACATCTTGCTTGCGTTTTTGCGAAGCCAAAACAATTTTCCGTCATATCACCCAAAACCTCCTAGCTTAACGCGAGTTAAGCGTCGTCGGCTTTAGGCAATCTGACGAAAAATCTGACGACGCAATCTGCACACAATAGTTGTGCGGTATTGCCTTAAATTTGCGGGATATGCTTTAGTTCACGGCGGCAGCGCTTTTTTTGTTTGCTGACTCGATATAGTAGCGTAAATGATAACTTTTTTTGAACAAGCATCTGAAAACTGATCAGAACATAATAAAAACCTTGTATTTAAGAATTAACACTTGAAATATGAGAAAATATGTGGTATAATACATTTTAGAAAGATGTAAATATTTACAGCAATGATCCGTACTACAAAAATGAGGATATGAAAAAATGGACTTTGATTATGCAAGATATGTAACGCTGATGAATGAGTTTTCTAATACTTGCGGCAAGATAAGAACTTTCAGAGATCCTGAGATAAAAAGATCGATCGTGCCGCTTTGTGAATTTTTGCGCATAGCTGCTTTTGAGGTGACTGTGGACAGCGCCAACAGCTCTTCCCACAAACCGCTCATGCAGCCTTTTTTCTACTATTTCAAAGGAACAGCAGACAGAAAGCGTGCACTTAAGATAGATGAAACTATTTATGATGGCAGCGTGGCGCACTATAATATACTGCCCTCATTTGGTGAACCTGATTGGAGCGAACAGGAATTAGAGCAGATACGGGCACTTGAAAAACAGGTGGCTATGCATAGCGAACGAGGATACATAATGAAACTTGCTGAAGAAAAAGGCAGGATAGATGAGACGTTAGAGATATACCTGCTGCCATATTTTTTTGAATATATCGGCAGAGTGATGGCAGAAGGCAAGCTCGATAAATACGGTGCGGTATATTTTAATCTAAAGCGCTTTTCTTTGGTAAATGAGTATTTTAGCCGTCGTGTAGCTGATGATATAATGCGCTCTTATATCAGAGGGCTTGAAAGATCTGTGAAGGGCGATAAATGTATATGTCGTGTTGGCGGAGATAATTTCGTTATGCTATATGAAAAGGCTGACCTCGATGCTGTTGTGGAGTATTTGCTAGGCAAAAAAGTGAAGCTGAATGGTATAGAAGTAAACGTTTCCGCAACAGCGGGATACTGCACCATAACCGAGGGCGTGAGAAAGCCGACTGATGTTATGGACAGAATAAGCGAAACTATACAGATGGCGCGTACTGTTTATAAAAAGCCGTATGCTTTTTATGACCCAAAGATGGCTGAGCAAAAAAAACGTATGAAGGAAATAGAAAATATATTTCCCGAAGCCATTAAAAATGAGGAATTTAAGGTATATTATCAGCCAAAGGTGCGTATAGAAGACGGAAAAATAATCGGCGCAGAGGCTCTTTGCCGATGGGTCAGAAACGGCAGCATAGTTTCGCCTATGCAGTTTATTCCTGTGCTGGAGCGCAGCCCTTCTATATGTATGTTGGATTTCTATATGCTGGAACATGTTTGCTGTGATATACGTCGCTGGCTGGACGAGGGAAGGAAAGTCGTAAAAGTTTCTGTTAATCTCTCTCGTATGCATTTAGGCAGCGAAATGTTGCTGGAAAATATACTCGGCATAATCGACCGCCACGGTGTTCCACATGAATATTTAGAGATAGAACTTACTGAAACCAGTGCAGATGTTGATTTTGATGAGCTTAAAAACATCGTTAATGGTCTGCATGAAAGCAACGTAAGCACCGCGGTCGATGATTTTGGCATGGGCTTTTCTTCGCTGAAGCTGATAACTGAGCTTCCTTGGGGCGTACTGAAGATCGATAAGAGCTTTATACCTGAAGACAGCGATGAGCATTCTAAACGTGAGAAAATACTGCGCCATATTATAACAATGTCGCACGATCTGGGAATGGAATGTATAGCTGAGGGCGTGGAAACGCTTGATCAAGCTAGGCTTTTACACCAAATGGAATGTTACTTGGCTCAAGGCTTTTATTACGCAAAGCCAATGCCTTGTGAGGACTATGAAAAAAATCTTATGTGTGAGTAATCAGGTAAAATATCCCTCTGCGGAAAAGGCAGGGGGATATTTTTTTGCTACGGAATCCGTTTTTATATGGACTGTATGGGCGTGATATAATATAGACACACAAAAGATACAGCTTAACCAAGCTGAGCCAAAAATAAATTTCAGAGGAGATTTTTAACATGAGTGAACAAAAATTCGGCACGGAAAACAGCACGCAGTTCGTACCCGCAAAGTGCACCGCCTGCGGCGGCGAGCTGGAGGTAGACCCGAAGCAGGAAACAGCGGTGTGCCGCTACTGCGGAGAAACTTTCGTAGTATCAAAAGCGGTGAATAATTACAATGTAGAGCACAACACTTACAATACCAAGATAGTCAACGAGCGCAAGGGCGACATGGAGTCGATGCTGAACTTTATCAGCGACCGCGAGGACAAGAAATACGCGCGTGCAAAGGAGCAGAAAGCGGAGCGCAGCAAGCGCAACAAGACCCTGCTATGGGCGCTGGGCTGGATATTTATATTTCCCGTACCGCTGACGATACTGATGCTGAGAAACAAGAAGCTGGCGGACAAGGTGCGCTACGGAATAATCGCGGCGGCGTGGGTGGTATACATACTGCTGCTGGTGATAACGCAGATCACCGGCGACAAGGACAGCGATAAAGCGGCATACGTTTCAAGCGAAACAAGCTCGGCGGCTGAGAGCGAAGCGGACGACATAGACCTTGACGCGATAGTTGACAAATTAAAGGACAGCGAAGCGGAAACGAAGCAGACGGAAGCGCCCGCCGAGAGCAAGCCCGAGAAGGAAACAAAGGCAACGAAAGAAACGAAAAAGACCGAGAAAGAGACGAAGAAAACTGAGGAAGAGCCTAAAGAGAGCGAGCCGAGCCTTGACGACATAAAGAAGGCGATAGAGGGCGGAGATTACTCGCTGGTATCGGCAGACTTCAAGGAAGTCATGGACGGCTACGAGGCGTTCTTTGACCAGTACATCGAGTTTATGAACAAGTACAATTCAGGCGAGGGCGACCAGCTTGAAATGATGAATGATTACATGGATATGGTATCGCAGGAGACGGAGTGGATGGACAAGATAAACGCAATCGACGAAAAATCGCTGACAGTAGCCGACGACGCGTACTATATAATAGTTACGACGAGGGTGCAGAAGAAGTTGGCGGACGCTAGTTTGTGATAGAAGATCCCCTAATATAAAATGAAAAAACCGGCAGTCGGTACGAGAATGTACTGGCTGCCGGTTTTTTTGAGGGGGATTATTTTTTTATCATATAGAATAATAATCCTTTTTTCCAAAAAGTGATCTTGTCAATAAAACTTGACACATTGACCGCAAGGATCTTGAAGTTAAGAAGCGATGGTCATAGCCGAATCTGCCCGCCCCGCACTAAATATTCCCGTGAAATATTTCTTTCAAAACTTGTTGATTCTCAGCAGCATTCATAAAATGTTTGTTTTTTATTATTGTTGTTGTTAAGAATTTCTGATAAAATGTTAAGAAAAGTAGGCATAGCGCAAAAAAAGCGCGCTTTTGACTTCGATTTTTGGATTATTGGAGGAATTTTTATGAAAAAATTTGTAGCAGGTGTTGTAGCGCTGACGATAGCGTTTGGCGGAATGGCATTGCCAGCGGAGAGCGGCGTCTGCATAGCAGATAAATTTGCGGTTTCAGCAGGTGCAGAATCTGACGAGGACTTTCGGTATAATGTTTTTTATGACGGAACTGTTGAGATAACTGGTTATAGCGGTGATAATGAAATCATTAATATTCCAAGTACTATTAATGATAAGAAAGTTACAAGCATTGGAGATTATGCGTTTAGTGATTGTTCTGGTCTTACAAGTGTAACTATCCCAGACAGCGTAACAAGCATTGGAAATTGTGCATTTGATGGTTGTTCTGGTCTTACAAATGTAACTATTCCAAACAGCGTAACAAGCATTGGAGATTATGCGTTTTGTAAGTGTTCTGGTCTTACAAGTATAACTATCCCAAACAGCGTAACAAGCATTGGAAATTCCGCATTTTATAATTGTAAAAGTCTTACAAGTATAACTATCCCAGACAGTGTAACTAGTATTGGCGATTATGCGTTTAGTGATTGTTCTGGTCTTACAAGTATAACCATCCCAGACAGCGTAACAAGCATTGGAAATAGTGCGTTTAGTAGTTGTTCTGGTCTTACAAGTATAACTATCCCAAACAGCGTAACAAGCATTGGAGCTAGTGCGTTTCGTTATTGTTCTGGTCTTACAAGTATAACTATCCCAAACAGCGTAACAAGCATTGGAGATTATGCATTTAGTGGTTGTTCTGGTCTTACAAGTATAACCATCCCAGACAGCGTAACAAGCATTGGAAATTGTGCGTTTTATTCTTGTAGTAGTTTGAAAAATATAACTGTTAGTTCCAACAATAAGAATTATACATCAGAAGATGGAGTATTAATTAATAAGGATAAAAACGAGTTAATGCAATATCCTATAGGCAAGAATGAAACAGCATATACTATTCCAAATGGAGTAACAAGTATTGGAGATGGTGCGTTTTATTGGTGCTATGGTCTTACAAGTATAACTATCCCAAACAGCGTAACAAGCATTGGAGATCGGGCGTTTCGTAGTTGTTCTGGTCTTACAAATCTGGTTTTGCCGGACAGCATGGAAGAGATCGGAAGCTATGCTTTCGATGACTGCTCTAGCCTTTCATATGTAGTAATTCCGAAGAACATAAAAAAGATCGACTCTCTTGCATTTAGCAGCTGTAAAAAGCTTAAAGACGTATATTACAAAGGCTCAAAAAGTGACTGGAAAAAGATCAAGAACGAGGGTTCACAAAGTATAGATACAAACGCGGGAATAAAGGACGCGACTATCCACTACAACTACACCCCCGACGAGCTAACCGTCGATAAGGTGAAAACTACCAAATTTACCTGCACCGATAAGGCTGTAAAGATCAACTGGGAAAAGGTCAACGGCGCGGCGGGCTACCGCGTGTATGCTTATAACGCAAAGACCAAAAAGTGGAGCACTGCGGCGACGGTTTCGGCTTCTACCCTCAGCTTCAAGCAGACGGGCTTGAAGTCGGGAACGACTTACAAATACAAGGTCAAGGCTTACGCGAAGCAGGACGGCAAGACCTACTGGGGCGAGGCTTCCGACACGATGACGACCACCACGAAGCCCGCCCAGCCTGCGATAAAATCTACCTCGGCTTCGACGAGCGCGGTAAGGCTAAACTGGAACGCTGTTTCTGGCGCGAATGGTTACAGAGTGGTGAGATACGACGCTAACGCCAAGAAATGGGCGTCTGTCGGCACGATCAAGACCACATCGTTCAAGGAAACGAAGCTTAAAGGCAAGACTTCGTACAAGTACAAAGTCAAAGCGTACCGCAAGGTAGGCGGCGCGACTTACTGGAGCGAGTACAGCGCAGTCAAGAGCGTAAAAACTAAATAACAAAATCTCAGCAGTCTGCACTAAAAATGCGGACTGCTGTTTTTATGCCCCTTCCCTTGACAACCATCTCTCAATGCTGTATAATAATAACAACCGCAGACATTCCCCGCGAGTGCCTGCAAAGTCCCTTCGGAGCGCTCGTCTGAGGGGATTTCTTATTTGCGGCAATGGTCAGCGCCCGCGGAATGGAAATTTATATCCGCCGCGAAATGCTTGTATAATATTAAGGGTAATCCCTATCGAAAGGAGGTCGGCGATATGCTGAATATCGGCTGTGGATTTGAGGTTGAGGGCAGGCTGTATACCGTGCTTGAACTGCTCGGCAAGGGCGCTAACGCCGCCGCTTATCTTGCTCAGTGTCAAAACGGCGGGCTTGCGGCTAAGTGCATTTTAAAAGAATATTCACCCGCAGACCTCGCGGAGGGCGACCCCGCTTTTGCTGAGGGCAAGGCGCGCTTTGTCGCGGCGGGCAGGGCGCAGAACCGCATACGCCAGATCTCCGCGCTCGGTAATCAGACCCCGCCCGTCAACCGCATTTTTGAAGCGAACGGCACCGCTTATGTCGAGGTCGCCTGCTATAACGGCACTGCGCTCGATAAGCTGATAGCCGCGGGCGCGCTCACTCTGCCGCAGTATATCGCCATCTGCCGCACCATCGCGAAGACTGTCGGCGGCTACCATGCGGCGGGTATGCTCTGCCTTGACCTAAAGCCCGAAAATATTTTTATATTGCAAAATTCGCCCGATGATACCGTCACCCAGCTTGTGGAATTTATCGACTTCGACAGCGTTCGCGAACTTTCTCAGCTCGGCGCGGGCGCTGCGTATACTCGCGATTGGGCCGCCCCCGAACAACTGAATATGCAGACGGCGGGCAGGCTCGGCTTCGCGGCGGATATTTACACCTTGGGCGAGATAGTTTTTTACATACTTTTCGGCAGACATTCTGCGGCGGCGGAGCACCGCGGCTTCTCAAAATACCCGTTCGATAAATGCCGCCGAAGCTGCCTGAAATACACCGAGCGTCCCGATATACAGTCGCTATTCACACGCTTTTTCCGCGGCACACTGCGCTCTTCCGCCGCTAACCGCTTTGAGAACATCGGCATGGCGGCCGACCTGCTCGGCGAGATAATAGAGGAGCTGGAGCGCAAAGAGTACGTTATACCATCTCTGCCGCCCGTTTCGCCAGATTTCGTCGGCAGGGATGCCGAGCTTTCGCAGATAGCCAAGAGCCTTTCGGCAAACCCCGTGCTCTACATCACAGGCGTGGGCGGTATCGGCAAATCTGCACTGGTGAAAAATTACATCACGCGGTACAGGGCGCGCTATGAGGTGATAGTCTACCTTGAATATGACGGCGAATTTCGCCACACTTTCTGTGACGATATGCAGCTTCAGATCAGTACCATCTCGCGGCAGGATGACGAGCCGCCGAGCGATTATTTTGATCGCAAACTGCTTGCCTTTAGGCGTATATGCGGCGGCAAGCGCGTGCTTTTTGTGCTGGATAATTATAACGATAGGTTCACGAAAGACCTCAGCCGCATTATCAACTGCGGGTTTGAAACGATGATCGCGACAAGAAATCAGCCGCCGAAAAACAGTTTTGCACATATGGAAGTCACCGCCCTGCGCGATAATACCGACCTGCTAAAGCTCGCCGCGCTGAATCTGGGTCACCCGCTTTCGCGTGAAGAACGCGCCTGCTTTGAGGAAATGATAGGGCTGATACAGGGGCACACGCTGGTGCTCGAGCTTATCGCGCGGCAGATAGCGGCGGGCAGGCTTGACGTTCGCACCGCGCTCGAGCTTATCCGCGAGAACGGCTTTTCGCGCTTTTCAGACGAAAAGATAGGCAACATAAAGGACGGCGAAGAGGTCTGCGATACCCTTTCGGCGATTATCTCGGCGCTTTTCGACGCGGGCACTGTAAGCATGACCGAGCGCTTGGCGCTGAAACGGCTCGCCCTGCTGAACGTTAGGGGGATAGAGGCTGAGCTTATAGGCAGATTTTTCTCAGATATACAGCCGAAAACGGCGGAAAATCTGGCGGCAAACGGCTGGCTTTACGACGGCGGCAGAGTGCGCCTGCACCCAGTTATCGCGGAAACGGTTCGCGGCTGGGAGTGGCAGGCGGACGACCTTACTGTGATGGAATATCATCAGCAGGCGGTGGATATTTACGTCGGCATGGGCAACGCGGCGCAGATAAAGGCGATTTTGCGCGAAGCGGAGCGTTTTGCCGTGCAGCACCCGCGGCATATCATCACGGCGATGTACCACAACATGGTGGGATTTTACTATGACGCACTGCTTGGCGGCGCGTATTATACGGAAACCGCCGAGGAGGAAGCCCTGCTTGAAAAGATGATAGCTTCAGCAGACGCGGCGATAGCTGAGGCGGAGCTTTCGCAGGACGAGCGCAAGGGCAAGTATCTGGCGCAGTACTGTATATCGCTGGCGAGCGTGCTGATACGCAGTATGCCGGATTGCGAAAACGAAGCCGCTGAACTGCTCGACAGGGCGCGCGGGCTGATAGAGAGCGAGCCTGCGGCAAGCGAGAATCGCTGTTACTACTGCATGGCGGCGGCGTGGTATTTCACGCTGATACGCCCCGACTTAGATGAAACGCGACGGCTCATCGACCGCGCCGAGCAGATAGCGAAGCAGGTATTTTCGACCGAGCTGGAGCTTATCGACATCATAAACATACCCGCGGCGAACTGCTGTTTTTACCACGGCGAGCTTGACTCGGCGGCGGAGAAGATAGAGGAAGCGGCGGAAATGTGCGGCGGCCACCCCGACTCACTGCCATACATCGACAAAAAGGCGGAGCTGCTAAACATCTTGATAGACATTTACCTCGAAATGGGCGACTTAGAGCGCTGCCGCGGGCTTGCGGCGGAGATCGACCGTATGAACGAGGAGTACGGCGAGATGGGTCTGCGAAGAGGGATCTCGCCGGATAAGCGCGAAAAGATAGGCATATAAAAATAAGAACAGCAGTCTGTAACGAAACGCAGACTGCTGTTTTTTGTGTGTTAAATTTACTTTCTGCCGCTGTTGATGACGCTGTAAAGCGCGTCGATGGGTTCGTTTGAATTGGCGCAGTACATCAGCAGGCAGTCGAACGGGTGGCAGACGTAAAGCTTGGAAAACCCGCAGGAATCAAGGGTAGCGTCAAGCTCGTCGCAGAAGTCGAGCAGATTTCCCGCTATCTCGTTCGGCTCGCTGTTGTCTGCTTCGTAGTAGAAATTGTAAAATTTCAGCAGTATCAGCGTCTTGCGGAGCAGGTCGTAGGAAGCGGTATTGCCGTTCAATATCCTGCCGAGGGTAACGTCGTTCGGCAGCGATTCGGTAAATCGGCGGGGCAGAGTGCGGCGGTCGAGGCGAGTTTCGGTCTGATATTTGTAGCCGAGCAGCGTTTCGATAGTCAAACTGCCGAGCCTTTCCTCCGAAAGCCGCTGTTCGTAATCATATTCGATAAGCCTGGAGTGCAGTATATCGACCTCTTCTCTGATAAGCCGCCTTGCGAGCTGAAACTGCTGTTCGTTATTGTAGCAGTGCGCCGAGAGGTAGCGCAGGAACTGCTCTTCGTCGGCGGTGGTGATTATCGCGGAGAGTATCTGCGAAGTAGCGGTGTGGGCGTTTTCCTGCGGCACGAAGCCCTGCGAGCTTTCAAGCAGGCGGACGGCGGCGGAGTAGGGCAGTTTATGGTAAAGGGTGTACATAAAAACGGCGTCGGTACGGCTTTTTATGTTGAAAGGTATGGTGAGAAAGTGCTTTTGGAAAAAATCCTCGGTCTGCCGCAAGTCCATCTCGAGGGCGCAGCAAAGGTCGTAATTGTTCCGCCGATTGGTGACGCCGGGGGTAGTTCCGCGCACCCATTCCAGCACGGTACGCGGGCAGGGGATACCTAGCAGATCTTTATAGCGGCGCTTGACCTCGGCGAGCATGATATTCTCATCGGCGGCGGTGCAGGGCGTACCCAGTTCGGTAAGCCTAGCGGCAAGCCCCTCGAGAAAAACGGGCCGCGCCTCCAGCGCCATAGCGCGTTCAATGCCCGCAGCGATGTCCTCAGCGCTTTCAGCCTCAGCAGGTTCGCCGAAGCAGGTAGTATCGTATATAAATTCAGTATATTCGCCGCGCTCAGCTTCAGCGGCGATCTCTTTTAGCATCATAAACAAAACCTCGTTTTTTGCTGCCGCATATGGCAGCAGGTGATATATTATGAAGATATTATAACATTTTTGGGGGTGGTTTGCAAGGGGGGAGAAATTTTTTAAAGGCATTTTCAGCAAAAATTCCCACTAATAATCCCCCGTCTGCCCGCAGATAATATAACTGCAACCCCGATACAAAATATTTTATTGAAAGGAAGTAATCATCATGAAAGGCATTACTACTCCCGAAGGCAGACAGACTCTGGAACAGTTTAAGATGGAGGCGGCTAACGAAGTTGGCGTAAACCTCAAGCAGGGCTATAACGGCGATCTTACCGCCCGTGAGGTAGGCTCGGTCGGCGGTCAGATGGTCAAAATGACCTTCCCCGAACGCCGATGGTTATTTTCCAGAAACAGTGTAAAAGTAACAGGACGTGTCAAGGATATTACATATGAAATGGGATTAACAGCATAAAATGTATTAAGAAATGTTGATCTATGGCATTAGTTTTACAACATTTAACTGTAAAATCTTTCTGGGCAGATCATTGGTCGGCGGTAAGATCAAGTGATGATAATATCCGTGACGATGGCGAAGATTTAGTAAACCACGGCAGAAGATTGGTGGGGCCTTCTGCCGTGGTTTTTTTGTGACAGATTTTCTTCCGCCCTTGCTTTCCCCGCAGAAAAATGGTATAATGAGAATAACAAATATTTTCAAGAAGGCAGGACAAATGGGCATTTACGTTAACCCTGATAATGCGGATTTTCGGCGTTGTTTAAAGAAAACAATGTTGTCAAATGAAGTGAAAGTTGATTTAATAGAGTTTTATCAGCGGAACAAAAAGCAAATAAATCGGAAATTGTAAAGATCATTTTAATCCAAAATGAGAGGGAATTAAAGTAATGAGAGAATATTTCAATCTAATGGAGTATACAGAAGAATTTATAAATAAAATAATTGATTATAGAATGCACATGGATAAAGAATTAAATAGATATTTATCATACGAGGAAATTGCAGAACGTGAAAAATGCAGTGCTGATGATGTGAAAAAAATACTCAATGCAACAGCAATTGTATGGATTCATTAACCTGAAAATTCCAGATTACAGAGCTACAACAAAATTATTATCAAAATAAACGCCACACCTCGTGCCGATTTGACAGCACGGGGTGTGGCTTGTTTTTTGTGCGATCCTGCTTGCTTTCCCCGCAGAAAAATGGTATAATAGGAATAACAAATATTTTCAAGGAGGCAGGACAAATGGGCATTTACGTTAACCCTGATAATATTGATTTTCAGCGTGCAATAAATTCACAGATATATGTTGATAAAAGTGGTCTTATAGAACTTACAAATGCAAAACTTTTTACCGAACAGCAGTTTATTTGCGTAAGCCGACCACGACGCTTCGGCAAATCAATGACCGCAAATATGCTCACTGCTTATTACAGCCGTGGCTGCGATTCCCGTAAAATGTTTTCTGAGTTAAAGATCGCAAAATCAGCTGGCTTTGAAAATCACTTGAACAAGTATAATGTTATCCATATAAATATGGTGAATTTTCTCAGCGAATCAAAAGATATGAATGAATTGATTGATTTCGTCAGCGATACAGCAGATAAAGGACAAGAATTATCCTGATTGTTTGAAAAACTACTCGGGCGAGGTTTTGCTTATGCACTGTAAGTCCACTGCTTTTCTGTGCCTGGATCTGGGCTGACCATTCGGTCAGGCGAAATTCGTTCTTTACCGTTGCGATTGTTGTTTTCATTATCTTTATCTCCACATCTAATTTGCTCTAAGCGGCTCTATAGACTTTTTGAGATCGTATAATTTACTCTATGGAGTTGCTTGAAGTTTATTATACTTCTTTAGGCATCGGTGGGGTAGATGCGGAGGGTTTGACGGTTACAGTAAATCAAGGGTTTGTGACGTTTTTTTTAAAGATACGAAAAGGCAAAGTGGATATTTTCCTACATTTTCGTGTATTCAATGAAACCTTAAAAGCTAGAATATTGAAATCATTTTTTTTGTGCGGTTTATTGACATGATGTGTGTGATTTGTTATAATAAAATAAAGTTAGCAAAGTGAAATTATGAGGTCGAAATTGACTAGTATTTTTACTTGCGCCGTATGATGTATTAAAAAATTGTGGAGGGTCTAAAATGAAAAGCCGAGTCTTTGGAACACTTGCCAGTATAATGATGATAATAAGTCTGTTGACCTATTTTCCAGCTGTTGGCGCTAGTGCGGAAGAGACATTAGTGAATGACAGCAAAAAAGCAGTGTATCTGTGAATAACGATGATTATTCTGTAAGCGGTACTACTTCTTTTGGTAAAATGTTTTCTGATTCCATTGATGAAAAATCGCAGGAACAGGAAGATAACGACGGATACAATGTTTTTGCGGCAGAGTATTCAGAGCAGAATTCATTTTATGTAAGCTTTGAAACTAAAGAAAACTGTACTTTGCTCGTTGGTATCTATGACGAGGCGGGCGAAAAAATGCTCGCGTCAGGCAGACAGGCTGTAACGTTTGACGAAACTGAAAAGATCGTTGAGATAGATACAGGCGTTATTCCTGATTATTACTATTTGAAAGTATTTCTTGTAGATGATAATTCTCTCAGACCTTTGTGCAAAGCGTATCAGTCGCCTAATTATACACGCGAAATGCAGGAGTTTTTCCAAAAGGATACGGATGATTTCGAGGATGATAAGGTTCTGAATTTCGACAGCGATAAGGATAATAATTTCGCGGTCTATTCTGATGATACTATAATCATCGACAGAAAAGACGGCGTTAATGATGTTGTGCTGTCTGATCTGGAAAACGAAAAATACACTATAGAAAATATCGACAGCTCGATATCTTCTTTAAAAGAGGGAGACATTTTTGCTTATCAGTATTCTGATGATGATGCTCTCATCGTAAAGATCAAGAGCATTGACATCGACGGAACTACTGCAAACATCACAGGCGATGATGTTGATATGGAAAATGTCTTTGAATATGTGAAGATTGATGCCGAGCAGGGAGCTGCTGACGCTGAGGTCGATACCAGCGGGTGCGATGATTCTACCGTATATAAGGGCGTTGAGATCGAAGATCAGAATGAATCAACTCCTGATACAGAGAATGGCATTCAGCCACAGTTGTTAGCTGCAGATGCAGACGCAAGTCTGAAGGGTACTTTTGTATATGAATTTTTGGGCGCAAAAAATAATGAAGATGACCCCGATTCACATTTAAAAGGCTCTTTAAAAATGGGCGTAAGCGCAAATATCAAATTGTATATATCAGCAAAGTATCAATACCTTGAACTTAAGCTGAGTGCTGATGTAACAATAAACGTTTCTATTGAAGATAAAGCGTCACTTTCTATACCATTAGGCGAAGCTAGATACATACCAGTTACAGGCGTAACTATAAAATACAAAATGGCATTTGTTGTTGAGGTCAATGCTTCACTGAAATATGAAGTAAAATATACTCTTGCGTCTGTAGGTTTTTCTGTTTCGAGCGATGTCGGATTTAAAAATCTAACTAAAAACCTACTACAGAGTATACACCTGAATTGAGCACATCGATATCTGCCTTTATTGGAATGCAATATACCCTAAAAGCTTCTTTTATCAGTGAAAAAAATTGTTGATGCCTCACTAACTACACGAATAGGCTTCACAATAAATGCTAGTGCTGTTATTGCAACTACTAATGATTCAGTAATACATGATTGTATTCTTTGCTTTGACGGAGATATGACGCCTGAAATATCTTTCGTTGCTAAATGCAAATTGTTCAACAGTAATAAGCTGTCGTGGGAAGCACAGTTGTTTGATTTGAAGCTAAAAGTATTAAACTTCTACTACTGTAATGACCTTCATAAATTTGGCTGGGGCGAATGTCCGCGGAAAAAATATAAAGTAACATATACGGTCTATGATGAAAACAAAGATCCTGTGAAGGATGCAGTAATAGATACAGGCGTGAAAAACATCCAACCGCTGACAACAGATGATTCAGGTACAGCAACAGCATACCTAAAAGCAGGCACCTATACAGCTACGCTGGAGAATTACAAAGACAGCAAAGAAAAAGAATATGTTATAAATGAAAAGCGCACAAGCGTTAGGCTAAGCACCAAAGGCGCAGATCTGAGCGATACTGTTGATGATTATGAAAATTGCGATAATGATTTTGAGATATATCGTTATTCGGAGAATACTTGTAAAATAACGGGATATAAAGGTTCAAAAACCAAACTGAAAATCCCGAAAAAAATATATGGTCGTGTGGTCACGGGAATAAACTCCCTTGGTTCAAATGCAACGATCAAAGAGGTTATTATACCAAATAATATAGAGATTACTGATTTTGCTTTTTGATAATTGTAGTTCTCTCCAAAAAATAACTGTTGCTGATGATAATAAATACTATACGTCAGTTGATGGTATTTTATTTAGCAAGAATAAGGACACGATCATCCGTTTCCCAATAGGCAGATCAGAAACTGAATATGTTATACCTGATAGTGTTATTGAAATAGGTGATAATGCTTTTGAAGACTGCGGCAATTTATTAAGTATTACGATACCATATGGGGTTACTACTTTAGGAGATAATGCATTTTCAGGTACTTCAATATCTGTAATTGATATTCCTGCAAGTGTAACAAGCATAAGCGGGGCATTTAGCTATTGTAAAAAATTAGCACATTTTACGATACCGAATTGTATTAAGACTTTAGATATGTATGCTTTTTCAGACTGTTCATCTTTAACGGGAATAATTATTCCTGATTCTGTTACAACAATAAAATATGGTGCTTTTTCAGGCTGTTCATCTTTAACGGAATTAATTATTCCCGATTCTGTTACAACAATAGAAGATAACGCTTTTGAGAGTTGCTCGTCGTTAACTGAAGTTTCAGTCCCTGATTCTGTTACCACAATGGGTTCATGTTTTGCAAATTGTACAAATTTAAAAACTGTTAAATTACCAAAAAGTATTGACCATATCAGCGGTTTTGCAAATTGTGAAAATCTTGAAAATGTGATTTATCCAGAAAATGTGAAGCGCATTGGGGATGAGGCTTTTAAGCTCTGCAAAAAAATAACGAAGTTCACTATACCTGATAGCGTAACTGAAATTGGTGGCAGTGCTTTTTTGCAAGCAGCGGTTTAACTTCAATAGTTATACCTGACACAGTTACTACTATAGGTGAATATGCTTTTAATGACTGCAAATCACTGGAAAGCATAAAGCTTCCAAATCAATTGCAGAGAATAGAATATTGTACATTCGAGGATTGCACAGCGTTAACACATATAACCATTCCAAATGCTGTTACCTATATAAGTCTCTGTGCTTTTAAAAACTGCGCTTTAACTTCAATATCTATACCTGATACAGTTACTTCAATTGATTCGGGTGCCTTTGAAAAATGTAATTCGTTGGAAAGCGTAAAGCTTCCAAATCAATTGCAGAGAATAGAATATTCTACATTCGAGGATTGCACAGCGTTAACACATATAACCATTCCAAATACTGTTACATATATAGGTGATTATGCGTTTTACGACTCTGGTCTAAAAACAGTCACCATGCCGAGTGGCGTTAATTATTATCAAACCTCTTTCCCCAGCGGTGTACAATTCACCTACACGACCCCTGCAAGCTCAACTGCACAAACGGCTTTTGATAATTCAGAAGTGGACACGCTCGCTGCTGACAGCACAAATGCAGTAGTTCTTGATGAAACGAGCAATGTTTCTGAGATAAAAACACAGAGCGAAAGCATTCAGCCTGAAAGCCGCTATGCTTATTTTAAAAATCTTCACCCAAAAGAGATCTATAATTTCTATGTTATAAAATCATTCTCTACCGATGATTTAATGTCAGCAGATAATCTGCTGTACATAAGTCAGGTAGAAACAGACGAAGATGGCAAGCTTTCTATTTTGTATGCTCCTTTAAGCGATTATGATGACGCTCAGGTTTTTGTGATTCCAATGAATCAGACGGATATTTCTGATGCTGAGATCACCATTGATGAAATACAGCTTGACAATGGAAAAACTTCATTAGTTCCGCAGGTCAAGCTCGGCGAAAAAACTCTCACAGAGGGTCTGGACTATGAAGTTTATGGCGAAACCTTAGTAGATGATGTATCTGAATATGCTTTGACAATAAACGGAATAGGTCTCTATTGCGGCACCGTCGAAAAGCAGGGCAAGGGTCACACCTTCAGCGATTGGACGATCACTAAACAGCCTACCTGTACGGAGGACGGAGAAGAGACAAGAATTTGCAGTGATTGTGGCAATATCGAGACTAAAGTGATTCCTGCAAATGGGCACACAATAGTGATCGACAAGGCTATAGCCGCAACCTGTACATCAACTGGAAAAACCGAAGGCTCACATTGCTCAGTTTGTGGAACAGTTATTGAAGCACAGCAAATCATTCCATTGTCCAGCCACAAATCCAGCAACTGGATAGTAGACAAGCCTGCGGCTATCGGCGTTAAAGGCTCGAAGCACAAGGAGTGCACGGTTTGCGGCAAGGTTCTCGAGACCGCTGAGATACCCGCGCTTTCAAAGCAGAACATTTCGAGAGCGACTGTTACGCTTTCAAAATCGACCTATGTTTACGACGGCAAGGCTAAGAAGCCAAGCGTGACTGTTAAACTCGGCGGCAAGACTCTCAAAAATGGTACAGATTATACAGTATCTTACAGCAGCAACGTTAAGGCCGGCACTGCGACCGTAAAGATCACGGGCAAGGGCGATTACACCGGTTCGATCACTAAGAATTTCAACATTAAAAATGATTTCAAGCAGGCGACTGTTACCGGCATTTCCACTAAGACCTACAACGGCAAGTCTCAGACTCAGAAAATCACGGTCAAGTTCGGCGGCAAAACGCTGAGGAATGGCACGGATTACACGGTTTCGTACAGCAACAACAAGAACATCGGCACGGCGAGCATGAAGATCGTCGGCAAGGGCGACTACGCTGGTACGATTGGAAAAACGTTCAAGATCAGCCCCGTAAAGATGAGCATCAGCAAGCTGAGAGCGAAATCGAAGGCGTTCAAAGCTAGCTGGGCGAAGAACAATCAGGCCACCGGATATGAGATACAGTACGGCACGAATTCCAAGTTCAAGAGCGCGAAAAAGGTAGCGATAACCAAAAAAGACGACCACTGCTAAGACCATTACTAAGCTTAAAGCGAGCAAGAAATATTTTGTTCGCATGAGAATTTATACCACAGTGAATGGCAAGAAGTACTATGGCGCTTGGTCGGCTGTTAAGACGGTTACTACTAAGAAGTAAGGTTTAGTTGTAAGTATATTTTCACCCCTATGCAGTTTTCGAACTGTGTAGGGGTGAATTTTGTTATACCATATTATATTTTTTAACGTTAATTATTCGTCCCCGCCCAACAACCCACCACCCTACCCAACGAACACCAAATAGACTAAACTAGAAGTAAGAAAAAAGTCTAATTGGAGTTGATCAGAATGAACGAAATAGTAAGGATAAAGAACGAAGTCAGACTAAAGCAATGGGCTGAAATGGTCAGGCAAAGAAATGAAAGCGGCTTGAACGTTTCACAGTGGTGCAGACAGAATGGCATAAATCAGAAAACCTATTACTACCGCCTGAATCGGGTGCGTAAGGCTTTGTGCGGCGAAGTTGAAAAGCATGAGATCGTTCCGGTAAGTACTGAACCGGAAATCGCAGTATCACACGAACAGATATCTTTGTCCGTAGGAAACGTAGTCGTCAATCTGCCCGATGATTTCAATGAGGACACTCTGAAACGGCTGCTGGGAGTTCTTCGATGATAGGTGATGTGAGCCAAGCGGAGCATATCTACATTGTGTGCGGATACACTGATATGCGTAAGGCAATAGACGGACTTGCGGCTATCGTGCAGCAGAATTTTGGACTCGATGTTTTTTCAGGAAGCCTCTTTCTGTTCTGCGGGAAACGATGTGACCGCATCAAAGCTCTGCTCTGGGAAGAAGACGGTACCCGCCTAATAACATACCGCCCCTAAATAAAAGATCGAGTCTGAATACCCAACCGTGTAAATGACAATAATACCCACAAAGAAATTTGGAGGTAGATTGTAATGAAAACAAGAGATCACGGTTTAAGCGAGAAGGAAATGGAGCTTGTGAAGCTCATCATGGCGGAGTGCGAAAGCACAGGCGATATTCAGGCTAAACTCAAGCGTTTGTTTGCAGGAACTATCGAGCAGATGCTTGAAGCTGAGATGGACGAGCATCTGGGTTATGAGAAGCATTCTGCCACAGGCAACAACTCCGGAAACAGTAGAAATGGTTACGGCAAAAAAGACCATTTCCTGCGATTACGGCGAGTGTGAAATAGCCGTTCCCCGTGACAGAAACGGTGAATTTGAACCTAAAATCATCGAAAAAGACAGACCCGTACAGACGAAATTGAGCAGAAGATCATGGCGATGTACGCTAAGGGAATGTCCCAGCGTGACATCGAAGATACCCTCAAAGAGATTTATGGTGCTGAAATATCTCAGGGACTTGTTTCACGAATAACCGACAAAATTCTTCCGGAGGTCAACGAGTGGCAGAACCGTCCTCTCGACAAAATTTACCCCGTAGTTTTCTTCGACGGGATAGTTTTCAACTCCAGAAAAGACAATAAAAAATCATCAGCAAATGTGTGTACTCCGTTCTCGGGATCAATATGGAAGGACAAAAAAGAAATCCTTGGCACCTGGATATCGGAAAACGAGTCCGCGAGCTTCTATGCAAGCATATGCTCAGACCTCAGAAACCGCGGAGTCACAGACATTTTCATCGCTTGTCACGATAATCTGACAGGACTTTGTGATGCGATCAACGCTATTTTCCCGAAGACAAAGAATCAGCTCTGCATCGTTCATCAGATCAGGAACAGCTGTAAATTCGTGCCTTACAAGGACAGAAAAGCAGTGTGTGCAGACCTTAAGAAAATCTATGGCGCAGTTAATCTTGACGACGCAGAATTTGCCAAGGAAGAGTTTCGTGAAAAATGGGACAAGAAATATCCCAACATCATAAAATCATGGGACAAGAATTGGTCAGAATTAACCACTTTCTTTGAATATCCGCAGGAGATCAGGAAGATAATATATACGACGGACGCTGTCGAAAGCTACCATAGAATGGTAAGAAAATTTACAAAATCAAAGGCGGTTTTTCCGACCGATGATTCCATACGCAAGGTCATCTATATGAGCGTCAAAGAGATAGCCAAGAAGTGGGCCATGCCTATCAGAGACTGAGGTCTGGCGTATTCTCAGTTTGCGATATACTTTGAGGACAGATTTGCAGCTTGACGGCTGTCGGGGACTCTGTCCCCAAACCCCTGAGGTTTATCCGCTTTGGAGATATCCGGTGGATATTGAAAAACGACGACATTTCTGCCGCCGCTTTCCACCGTTTTATCTCACAGCCTGCGTCAGGTCGCTCCTCAGCGTTGCCCTGTTTGGCTGCAATTTTAGTATTGTCAGAAATTTGGCGATTATTTCGTTTACACGGTTTATTTTTCGGAACCATGGACTCAGCTTTTTGAGAATGAAATGCTGCTTGCAGCGCTCATAGACAGAGTCACCTTCCGATCTTTTGTTCTGAATATGAACTGCAGCTCGTCTTACCGTATTGATTCGATCCTTAATCACGATTAGTGGCTCAAAATTATTTTATCAAATCTGGCTCACTTTTTTATTAGCGAAGTGGCTCAGTTTTTTATTGACAAAGGCAATAATATTATTATACCACAAAAAAAAGACTGCTTTCTACTCTTTTCAGGGGCAGTTGCAGTCTTTTTTCATTGTGCGTTTATTTTACAGCGGCTTTTTTCACATTTTCTTATAGTTTATGCATATCTCGTTTCTTTCTTTTAGGTGATCATTTATTATTTTTATAAGTTCTTTCGAACCTTCCACATCTACCATACAACTTTCTTTAAGCATGTCCAGTTCATATTTCAGCTTTTCTTCCAATTGATAAGTCATATCATTTGAAACAATATCGCTGAATCTGAAATTTTCCGCTAATGATATAGCAGATTTTTTCAAATCGGCATCAAGATCAAATGAAGCGATAACATTCGCCGTCATTATCATGTTTTTCATATTAGATGTTTCCACCGCTCTTGTTTCTCGTATTTCTTTTATTGCTTCTTTTGCACTTTTACACATGAAAACTATTACGACATAAGCAGTAAACAGCAGAATTTGCAGTACAATACCAATTTTCGTACCGTCATCTATTATCATGAAAACTGTTGAGATTATTGTTTCTATTATTGCGTATACTGATGACCAAACGATCATCGGATAGTTATAGAAAAAAATTTCTGTTAAGCCAAGCGCTTTTTTATCAAAAAAAGTGCATACTGCAAAAATAGCTGCAAAAGCTAAAACTTCAAATAAATACGACAACCAAAAAGCAGCCCCATGACCAGAAAAGCCTGCAATAATGAAAGTTATTATATTGTACATAACAAAAATCAATGCAAATACCACTATATACGATTTATTCTTTTTCACGATCAAATACCTCCATCTTCATGTTTTCTGCCACATTTGCCGCAAAAATTACCTATTATGCCTTTGTTTCCGCAGGTACAATCCCATGTGTTATTATTAGGCTTTGCTTTTCCACAGTTATTGCAAAAATTACCCGTTATGTTTCTGTTGCCGCAAGAGCAATCCCACGTTTCTTTTTCAGGCTTTGGTTTGCCGCATTTATTGCAGAATTTTCCGATTGTATTCTTATTTCCGCAAACGCAATCCCATGTTTCATCTGGTTTTGGCTTAGACTTGCCGCAATTGCTGCAAAAGTTTCCGACAACGTTTTTGTTTCCGCAGATGCAGTCCCATGTATCTGCACTAGGCTCTGCGTTTACAGAATTACTCGGCATATCCATCATTTCCGCAACTTGATTTCCGATCTTGCCCATCATTCCAAGACCAGCGCCAAGGCTTACAAGATCTCCGAAGGTATTTCCGCCTGTTCCGCCGATATTGCCGATATTCTCCGCAAATGTTTTCTGTACTTCAAAATTCATCTCGTCTTTTGCATTATAGCCTTTAGCTTTCATAACATCAGCGTCTGCATAGCCTTTTATTCTTGCGCTTTCAGCCTCGCCCTGAGAACGTATTACTTTGAGTTTAGCAGCCGTTTCAGCCTCTATAAGTTCTTTTTTTTGCTGAGCGATAGCTATATCCGCATCATTTTCCGCATTTTTTATCTTGAAAAATCTGTTTCCTGCCTGCTGTTTTATTTGAATGTACAGATCTCGTTCATCACGTTCCGCTTTAGTTTCCGCCGGCAGATCTTCCGGGGTAGAGATGCTTATAATAAGAAAATCGGGCAGAGTAAGTCCATACTCTTCAAGCTCTGGGTTTATAAGCCCTTTTATCTGAGAGGAAAGCTCTTCTATGTAGGCGTCGATCTCAAATACGCTCCAATTATTCTTTTTGATAACAGCCGCAAAGATAGTGCGAACTTTATTTACGATAACTGTTTTTATGTATCTTAATATATCGCCTGAGGAATCGCCCGCTTTAGATTTTTCAGCATCAGCATTTATGTTATTAGAATGAGAAAAAATATCTGTTGTTCCTACCAACTTTAATACTAAACGCTTTGAATCTGTGACTTTGATATTGAATATACCATTTGCGCCCAATGAAAGATTCATTCCCGAATACGGATCGGGTATCTTTATGCGGGAACTAGTTCCCCACTTGATGCTCATATGTACTGTTTTATTTATAAAGTAAACTTCGCTGTGAAAAGTCTTTTCACCTGACGGCAATTTATAAACACTACTGAGCAAAGGGATATTCTCGGTAGTCAGAGTGTATGTACCGCCCGAAAACAGATCAAGCGCCTGACCGTCGCAGAAAAACAAAGCTTCCTGCGAATCGTGAACTATGAGCTGCGAGCCAAGCTTGAAATCCTCTATCGGGTGCTTCCATACAAAAGTGTTGTTATCGCCCTCATATTTCAACACGCTTACTGCGTTCTGTTTCTGCATATTCCGCTTGCCTATCTCGCGCTGAACATCTATCGTTACATTGCACACGGGGCATTCTATCGACGCAGCGTCTTTTGCAACAGTATGCTGACAGCCGCACTGCGGACAATAGATCTGAACCGCTGAGGTGTTTTCATTAAGCGTATTTATCTTTGTTTTGCAGACAGGGCACAAAGCCGACTCGCCCTTAGACTGATCGTAAACAACATTATTTCCGCAATGCGGGCAGATCTTAACAGCCATTCTGTCTGTTTTCACATTGATCTCGTGTCCATGCGGGCATTTAACTATTTTCTTAGCGAACAGCCCCGTATTAAACAAACCTCCGCTGACAGTAACATAAACATCTTCATTTTTTTCAGAAGCGCAGGTAGGACACTTCATAACGAATTTTGACATATTATCAACTCCAATCAAGTTATACTTACTCAGTTTTAAATAATCCTAAAAGTATTTCTCTAATAATGCATCCAACAAAATACCCTATTGCCGTACCAACTAAAGCATCAATTCCACCAATAAATAACGTGAACAATACATCAAAAAAGCCAAGATTTGAAGAATAATTATAAATTCCATAAGTCACAAAACTTATAACAATAAATAAAAAACTTATAGGTATTGACACTATACCAGCATTTCCAAACTCCTCAAACAAGCCCCCAAAAGACAATAAGACAAAAATCAAAGCAATAGGTAAACCATAGCATAAAAGGATAGCACCCAATATAGAAAGCAAACCATCATAGTCTTTTGATAAATACGGAAGTATCACAATTTCACCAATGACAAAAAGTGCAATAGCTCCTAACACACCAATTACAGGGAATGCGCCTACTATTCTTTTATTTCTTTTTATAAGTTTTTTGTGTGATTCAATTGAAGCGATTTTCTTTTCGCATTTTTGGATTAAATTATTAATATCGTTCTTTCTATACTCACCATAGTTCAAAGCTTTCAGCGCTTTAATTAAATTCTCCCAATCCTTACGATAATAGTTTTTATTGTTTGATAGTTTTTTTCAACTTATAATACTCTATATCCATCAAAGCGTGCTCACATTCAATAAGCTTACTTTTTGAATCCTTGTAATTTTCCAACTTTTCAAAGACTAATTTAGAAACATTTATTCCTTTGCGTATATCTGCATTGCTGCCAGTAGAATTTTTCAAATTTGTTGTCTGTTTCGAAAGGATATCACAGGCTTTGTTATAGTTGTATTCAAATTCGCCATCTCTGCACTTTTTCCTCATCGAAGGAGCATCAAGATAATCACCCAGTTTTTCGAAAATCTCGCCGGCTTCTTTATATTCAACCGCTGTTTCAGCCTTTTTTAATGAACTGCTCGCATACGCATATTCAGCTATCTTCAATTTTTCAGCACAAGAATTTGATATACGTTCGGAATCTGAATAATCAATAATTCCATCGAAAAGCTCGATTGCTTTTTTCAAATCAGTTTGTGCCGCCTGACAGTACTCAAACGTTATATTCTTATCTGTTGTAAGATCTTCGTATCTCTTATAAAGTTTATACGCTTCGTCATATTTAAGTTCGTGAGTCTTAACATCGCACTTGCTTATCATTTCAACTGCGTCTGAATATGTACCTACCTTCTCAAATATTTCAGCCGCTTTCTCATAATCCTTCACCGAAGTCGAATTATTGTAAACATTCATCGCATTGCGATAAGTAGTTTCAAGCGCCTTGTCATGACAAGTCAAAGACTGCGCTCTAGCATCAGAATAATCGTCTAGGCTGTCAAAAAGCGCTTTCGCATTCATAAAGCCATCAGCCGTAGAGGTACTTTTCATTATGCTAGAGGCTCTGTTGTATACTGATTTATTCTTATATTCTTGAAGCTGCTTTTTGAGTTTATCATCTGCAAAGCGATAGGCTTTCTTATAGTTATAAAGCTGAGAAAAATCACTTGAAACCAAAGGCAGGCTTTGCTCTTTGGTTATTTTCAGTTCGACCAGTAGTTTTCCTAGATACGCCTCTGCACATTCGGGCGAAGCGTCAAGTACTCGTTCAAAGTATTTATCAGCGTCTTTCCAGTTACTATCCTCAAGGAAAATATACGCCCTCTTTAAAAGTGACGAAGTGCTGTTTTCATGATAATCATTTTTTTCTAACGGATACTGTTTTTACAGTATCTATATTTAACACCTTGCAAACTCCGCGAATAAGATCTTGCATAGCGCCTATTTTCGACATATTCTGTGCCTGCTTGTTCCGTATGATAGCCGGAAGATCCTCCGGGTCTATATCTTGATAACAAGGTATTATGGTTTTACCGTGGTCATTTAAAGCAAGTCTTGCATAACGGCTCCACTCATTCTTTACCCACACTGAATTTACATATTCAATACTTGACGTAATGATAAGCATTACCCGCGCAGATTGCAGGGCTGAAAATATGTATGGCTCATAATCCACTCCGAGCTTATCCTCTAGCGTTATTCTGGAGAAAAATACCTTTATCCCCTTTTTCGTCAGCTCGTCGTATATCTCTTGAGCAAGCACGCTGTCAGCCGTTCTCTCTTTGTTTTCATCGCTTTCTTTATAGCATATAAAAACATCATAAGGCGTTTCGTTTTTTGCTACTTGAAGTATCTTTTTTTGTATCTCATCAATATGGCGGGCTTCTGTCTGATAAAGCAATTGCGACTGTGAATCGGAATATTTGATAGCAGATAGATAATCGACATCTTCAAATATACTTTCATACATGGTTCTGTGGCACGTCGGGATCATTTTACCTGACAATGGATCTTCAACATATTCGATTCCAAATTTGCAAAGGCACAGACCCCAGTACGCTTCTGATTCTTCTGAAAACTCAGAATTTTGATAAACAGCCTCAGCCGCATCAAATTCGCACTTAGCTCTCAAGCGATTTGCTCTATTGAACAAATTGATCTTCTTCTCATCGCTCAACAGTGGTATAGTTTGCGTTGAGTCGCAAAAATCACAAGTACAAGTGGTTGAATCTTCCGCTACGCTAAGCGTTGCACCGCACATTTTACATCTATACACCGGCATATACAATTCCCCTTTGACTAAACATTTATAGATATACTAATTATAACATATATCCGGCGTTTTTTATTTTCTAAAGCGAAACTGGCACATATTTGGCGAAAAAAACGCATTTTCGTCGAATTTGAAAAATAAAGACAGCCTATGCATTGATATGACTACCTAAGAGTAAAGACACGAAAAAAACAAAAATCGTGTAAAAACTCTAAGGGGGTATTTTATGTCAAGATGATATTAGTATAATAAAACTTGACACACCAACCTCAAAGAAGAAAAATGGAAACAGAAAAAATGGAGGTAAAAAAATGTAGAAAATAAACAATATGAAATTGAGTACAAAGTGCAGGCAGTAAAGCTTGCAAGAAAAATAGGGGCGGTAAACGCAGCGAATGAACTTCAAATACCCGTAAATACGCTGTACGGCTGGATAAAAAAAGCAAAAAGCGGAAGTCTTGATATTGGCTGCGGAGAACGTAGCCCGGAAGAATCTCTGAATATCGCAGAAGAAAACCAGCAGCTGAGAAAGCGGATAAAAGCATTAGAAAAAGAAAACAAGCGTCTAAGCGAAATGAATGAATTTCTGGAGGATGCAGCGGCTTTTTTCGCTGCCAGCCGTCAGAAATCCGGAAAGAGCAGCGATTGAGATATATCGCATGCCGAACCGATGACGGCAGGAACACCGGAAAAATTACTTTTACTGCAACACGCTGCAAGTCAGCAGACAGGCGTTTTACGACTATCTTGGACGTAAGGGCAAGCCATGGAAGTATCAGCCGCTTGCTGACGCCATGCTGAAAATTCATGATGAGGACGAAGAAAATGCGGATTACGGCAGAGTACGTATGTATCAGGCACTCAAGTACAGAAAAGAAGTCGGCAAGCTTGACGGTATCAAAATCCCGTGCGAAGCAACTGTCCGCAGCGTGATGGAACAGATAAACCTGATTCATAAACCCAAACGAAAGCCCAACGGTATCACCAAAGCAGACCATGAAGCTCGCAAATCAGACGATCTTCTGAAACGTGATTTTACAGCAGATGCACCCTGCAAAAGTGCGTTACAGACATTACTGAAATCAAGGCAAAAGACGGAAAGCTGTATGTTTCGGCGATCTTTGATTGCTATGATCTGCTGCCGAATGGTCTTGCCATGGCAGATCATATGCGAGCCGAGCTCTGCTGCGAAACACTGAGAAATGCAAGCTTGCGGTATCCTGATATTTGCGGAGCAATTATACATTCCGATCGGGGCAGCCAGTATACAAGTGCTGCATACGAGCAGCCATCAAAAATACGGCATTGTGCAAAGCATGAACCGTGCTGGAGGAAGATGCCACGATAATGCGAGATGTGAAAGCGTATGGGCAAGGATGAAGGAGGAATTGTTTTATAACAGAGGCAGAAAATCCGAAAATTATACGATTGAAGCGTTAAAAACGATGGTCTGGCGATATTTCATGAGTTACTGGAGCAACCGCAGAATCTGCTCGGCACTGAGCCTTGCGAGAAGTTCATCAACAGAGAAAGGCTTTGTCAGGTAATCATCTGCACCTTTGTCAAGGGCTGTTATCTTGTCCCTGTCCTCGCTCCTTGCACTGACTATGATGATAGGAACATCGCTCCAAGTGCGTATATGCTCTATCACCTCAACGCCGTCAATATCAGGCAGTCCAAGGTCAAGTATGATAATATCAGGCTTATGCGAAGCGTTGAGCATGATCGCTTCATTGCCCCTGACAGCAGTAATAAAGCGATAGTCGTTCATTTTAAGAGTAGTTGTAATAAGATTTCTGATAGGCTTGTCGTCCTCCACCACCAGAACAAGATATTCATTCATTTAGATCGACCTCTCCTATTGGCAGAGTAAAGCTAACAACTGTACCGTTTGGTATGTTGTCGCTGACAGATATAGTACCGCCGTGTGAAGTAATAATTGACCTGCACAGTGCAAGCCCCAGCCCCAGACTTCTTCTGCTGTCTGAGGAACGGCTGCCGCCCGTATAGAACATATCAAATACCTTTTCTTTTTCTTCATCGGAGATACCAGTACCGTGATCGGACACGGATATCACAGCATACGCATTTTCTCGGCGCACACTGACGGTAACATCAGAATCCTCATCACTGTACTTGACAGCATTATCCATAAGATTGACTATGACCTGTACGATAAGGTTCGCATCTGCCATAACGGGGATTATCTCGTCATACATATCAACGATGATATTTCGCTTTGGGTGAGTGCGTTTGGTGTGTCTGACAGCCTCCTGAACAATGTCATCAAGTATCTCTACCGAGATATTGAGCTGCATTCTGCCGTCCTCAATTCGTGTAGCGTATAAAAGATTTTCCACCATTTCGATAAGCCACATTGATTCGGAATAAATATCCGTGTATATCTGCTGACGTGCTGATTCATCAAGCGTATCGCCGCCGGAAATGAGCGTACTGGCATTGCCTGATATGGAGGTCAGCGGTGTTCTGAGATCATGGGATATGGAACGGAGCATATCAGCTCTAAGCTGTTCATTCTGCGCCAGAAGTGCCGCCTCCTCCTTTTCACGGGCATTCTGCTCGGCGATCAGGATATTGCGTTTCAGCTTATTGGCAAGCGTTCCTGCAATGAACGCTGTAATAAACATCATCACAAATGTGACAGGATAGCCTGCATCGTGAACTGAAAGAGAAAACTCAGGATAGGTGAAGAAGCAGTTGAAAAGCACTACTCCTACGAATGATGATATCAGGCAGAAATACATCTTGGATGTAAAAATGGATATCACAAGCACAGCAATAATATACAGCATGATAATGTCCGCATCGGCAAGTTGAAAGGCTTTGAATGCGTATCCGGCAAGTGTTGCGGCTGTCAGCACCACAAGACATATAGCGGAGTCTTTGAACACAGAAAATGCTTTAGAGCTTTTTTATAGAATTAACAGTCATAAGAATCACCCTTGTTATTATAACATATCACTTCTGTGTTCGTCAACATCATCTTCTGACAGGTTGTGTCCACGGCTGCTCTTTTGTATCTCCTCGATGAATTCATCTCCTAAATTCTGAAACATTTCTGGATATCCCGAACCCCACCTATGACAAATGCGATGTCATCAGTTTCAATTACAGTGTCCGGTGCAGGGATAAATACCTTTTCTCCGCGTTTGATCGTCAGAATATTGATCTTGAATTTCTTTCGTATATCGATCTGTGAAAGCGACTTTCCGAACCAGTCCTTCGGTACTTTCAGTTCGTAGATTGAGTAATTGTTATCCAGATGAATAAAGTCGAGTATGCTGTCTGATGCATATTTTGTAGCGATGCGAAGTGCCATCTGCATCTCAGGATAGACAACCTCATCGGCTCCATTTTTAAGCAGGAATTTCATTTGTACATCATTTGTCGCACGGGATATGACTTTCTTTGCCCCCAGCTCCTTGAGCAAAGACGTTGTTTCCAGAGAGGACTGAAACAGGCTGCCGAGGGCAACGATACAAACATCATAGTTTCCTACACCAAGCGAACGGAGAAATTCCTCATTGGTGCTGTCACCGATCCTTGCGTTGGTCACATAGGGCAGGATATCGTTGATACGCTCATCATTTTTATCTACTGCCATGACCTCACACCGAAGCTCCTTCATGCATCTGGCAATATGACTGCCGAATTGACCTACTCCGATAATTAAAACTGTTTTAATATATAAGACTCCTTATCCTATGGATATTTTTTCAAGCGGTAAGCGTGAATTCTTACTGTCCGTCGACGGCAGAGCTGCATAAATGAGTGTCAGTCCGCCGACTCTCCCAAAAAAAACATAAGTATCATCAGTATCACACGAGATACAGCAGACAGACCGCTTGTAATGCCGAGTGACAGCCCTACAGTACCGATAGCTGAGCTTGTTTCAAACAGACAGGTCAGCAGCGGTAGATTTTCCACTCTGCTGATAATGATACCGCTTGTAAAGAACAATACAAGATACATAAACAAAACAGCACCTGCACTGCAGACAGCTTCGTTTGATATTCTTCTTTTGAAGCACTGCACATCATTTCTGCGGCTTAACACTGTGATCGCAGAAAGGAACAGAACAGCAAAAGTCGTTGTTTTCATACCGCCTGCGGTGGAACCGGGAGAACCGCCTATAAGCATAAGAATGATCATAATGGCTGTACCTGATTCATCCATAGCAGCGAGATCAGTTGTGTTAAAGCCTGCGGTTCGTGTTGTGACAGACTGAAACAGTGAATGGATCGTCCGGTCATGGATAGTCCCATGGTCATATTCATAAAAAAAAAGAAATACAGCGCAGGCAGAACGATCAAGACAGCAGATGTCATCAGTACGACCTTGCTTTGCAGAGAGAAGCGTCTGATCCTGTACTTGTGTGTTCCGATATCGCCCCAGACGAGAAAGCCGATGCCTCCCGTAATAATTAGCAGTATAATGATGATATTGAGATAGATGTTGCTGTGGTAAAAGGTCAGCGATGAGAACGGTTCTTCTTATGCCGAACAGATCAAAGCCTGCATTGCAAAAAGCCGATATGCTGTGAAACAAGGAATACCACAGTCCCTTAGCGATACCAAGATCATTGCAGAAAACGGGTGCAAGCAAAGCCGCACCGATCATCTCTATGATAAGTGATGTTTTAAGGATAAAGCCTGTCAGCTTTACAATACCGCCTACCTGCGGTGCGGAGATAGATTCCTGCATCGTACTGCGCTGCCACAGACCGATTTTCCGCCCTGATGCTCTAATGATCGCAAGCCCGACGGTGATAACGCCCATACCTCCGATCTGTATTAGCATCAGAATGACCGCCTGCCCGAACAGAGACCAGTATGTAGCAGTATCCTTTACAACAAGCCCAGTCACACAGGTAGCTGAAACGGCTGTGAACATTGCATCAGGGAATGAAGTCACACACCGCTGCCTTGATGAGATCGGCAGCATCAGAAACAGCGTACCTACCAGAATTAGGCAAAAAACTGATAATGATGACCTGAAATGAAGTCATATGAGTTTTGTTTTTTACTCTATTTTTATGTAACATCGTACACCTCTCGTTCAAATGATAGCTTTATTATATCACATGAGCGGTTAAGGTGCTGTTAAGATTACGGTTACGGTGTTAAGATTTCGTTAAGGCACAATATTGATGTGTGCTACTTGCCCGTAGTCTATTGGCACAACCATAATCCGTTCCGTACAAGCCCATTCTCCGCATAAAGTCACGCCCTGTGATACTTTTGGACTTCCATTCCCCATAGAGCTGACCGAACCTTGTCCAGTCGATCTCAATCGGCTTTCTGCCTGTGTACTTTCCCTGCGCCTTAGCGATCTCGATGCCCTCACGCTGACGTTGTTTGAGCTGCTCTCTTTCAAGCTGAGAGAGTGCAGCGAACACGGTCAACCTGATAGTCGCACATGATCTCCTGCTGTCTCGCTGTCTCTTGATGTTCTGTGGAAACACGGATATAACCTATTCTACTCATAAAATCTTCCTCTCTTTATTCAAGCTGACTTTTCTTTCTCTTGGCAGCTTGTTCGTTTTCCATATATCGGGCAAGCGTTCTCTGACTGTCACGCTTCTGTTGTGCCAACCTTGAAAGCCTGTCCGCTTCTTTCTTTACCTAAGCTCTCCGAAATTTTTTTCAGCGTGGACTTCTCCTTACCGCCCAAAAACAGCATCGTATCACAGTTGCCTTCGATCGTGTCTGCATAAATCTGAAAATCTTGACAGCAAGGGCGAAACGATCGAAAACAGCAGTGCGAGCAACTACACTGTTTACACAAATGCTAAGGTATTCCAATTGAATAATTGACCGCCGAAGTTTTGCATTTATAAAAATCGACTCTCTCATCTATTTAGGCGGGGGATGGCCTTTATATGCCCGTTTTAGATGCGGATACTTCACCTATCTGAAATATTAACAAAATCTCAAAAAAATATAAACAGATCATTCCTTATATAGTTGTATTATTAAACTATATGGACAACATGACCGTGCGCCACGCTGTCGGAAATAATGGAGGAGAAGAATATGACTTACAATGAATTTTTACCAAGCTACTCTATCGGCGACGACTGTTACAAAGAGATACCATATGTTACCCGACGTTATGGAAAAAAGGCAGTCGTTATCGGCGGAAAGACCGCTATGGAAAAGGCTAAGCCCGAACTGCTTGCGGCGCTGAAAGGCTCTGATATCGAGCTTGCCGATTTTATTTGGTACGGCGGCGACTCGAATTATGAGAACATTGAAATGCTCAAGGCTATGCCGGAAGTGCAGAACGCGGATATGGTTTTCGGCGTTGGCGGCGGACGTGCAGTCGATACTGTAAAGACCCTCTGCGACCGCATGGACAAGCCGTTTTTCACTTTCCCGACCCTTGCTTCAAACTGCGCTTCATGCACAGCTATCTCGGTAATCTACAATGCCGACGGAACTTTTAAAGAATATGCCTACCTAAAAGCACCCGCCCTGCACACTTTTATCAACACAAAGATAATCGCAGAGTCGCCCGAAAAGCTTTTCTGGGCAGGTATCGGCGACGCTCTCAGCAAGGAATATGAAGTTGTTTTTGCCTGCCGCGAAAAGGATATGATACACACTCCGCTGCTGGGCAGGGTGCTTGCTGCCGCCTGCACAGAGCCGCTTATCTCTTACGGAAAGAAAGCGCTGGAGGATTGCAGTAACAACATCTCCTCAAAAGACATCGAGCAGGTGGCGCTTGATATAATCATCACAGCGGGACTTGTTTCAAACTTTACAGTTCATCAGAACAACCCCGACCCGAAGGACGATTACTATTACAATTCGTCGCTTGCGCATTGCGTATATTACGGTGCGTCGCTTTTCCCGAAGTGCGAGCATGCTCATCTCCACGGCGAGATAGTTTCATTCGGCGTGCTTTGCCTGCTGACCTATGACGGACAGCTTGAAGAGCGCAAGCGCATATTTGAATTTAATCACAGCATTGGTCTGCCATGCACTTTGGGCGAGATAGACCTTGCAGAAGAGGACGTTGCGGCTATCGCCCATAAGGCGGCAAGCGTAGTAGAGTGGACTTATGTTCCGGGCGAACCGACTGAGGAGAAGTTTGTAAAGGCGATACTTGATACCGATAAGGCAGGAAGAGAATTTCTTGCAAAGGCGTGATACTGACGGAACAGTTAGCGTATAATTAAAACAAGCTGACAGAGCCTAACGGCTTTATCATAATATTTTTGAATAGGAGAGTGCTTTTTGAACAAGTACAATACACCGGAGATTGCAGCGTAAACGGGAGGTTTACGGCAGTCTTTCAAACCTCCCGCTGAGAAGCAGTTGAGTTTAACAACACTTGGGAGGTATAACAATGAATAAAAATATCGTGATACGTTTAGAGAAAAAGGAAGAACGCCGCGAGGTAGAGAACCTTGTCAGAGAAAGCTTTTGGAACGTCTACCGCCCGGGCTGTCTGGAGCATTTTGTGCTTTGAGGGCAGCATCGGCTTTTACGGCAAGAGCGGCTTCACATATGCAAGCGAATTCGGCATAAGATATCACGGCTTGCCCGAGGGTGCGGATCAGTCGTTTTTCCTCTGCAAAGAGCTTGCCGCAGGCTATCTTGACGGCGTGACTGGCGAATATTCAACGCCCGCAGGTTATTTTGTTGACGAGGCGGCGGCTGAGGAGTTTGACAAGCGGTTTCCGCCGAAAGAGAAGCTAAAGCTCGATGGGCAGATATTCTGATATTCTGATATTCTGAACTAAAACGATAAAATGACAAAGGCTCTCTGCCAAATGCGGTGGAGAGCTTTTGTTTTTCGATTGACATTTCGGAGTTAGACGTGGTATAATAAAGTCAGCAAACAACGTACAAAGGAGAGGTTTTTTATGAAAGTGCTAATGCTCAACGGCAGCCCGCGGGTCGGGGGTAATACTTCGATCGCGCTGCGCGAGATGGAAAATGTTTTTAAGGCGAGCGGCGTTGAGGTCGAAACTGTGCAGGTCGGCAACAAGGACATTCGCGGCTGTATCGCCTGCGGAAAATGTTACGAAACTGGCAAGTGCGTTTTTAATGACATCGTAAACGAGCTTGCGACGAAATTCGAGGCGGCAGACGGACTTGTCATCGCCAGCCCTGTTTATTACGCATCTGCCAACGCGACGCTCATCGCATGTCTTGACCGACTTTTTTACAGCACGCATTTCGACAAGACGATGAAGGTCGGCGCAAGCGTGGTCTGTGCAAGGCGCGGCGGCTGTTCGGCGACGTTTGACGAGCTGAACAAGTACTTCACGATCACAAATATGCCGATAGCTTCAAGCCAATATTGGAACAGCATACACGGACGTGAGTGCGGCGAAGCCGATATGGACGAAGAGGGAAAACAGACGATGCGCACCCTTGCGAGAAATATGACTTTTCTGATGAAGAGCATTGCGCTGGGCAAGGAGCGATTTGGTCTGCCCGAGAGCGAGCCGCGCGTGGCGACGCATTTTATAAGGTAAGGTGAACGACAGTCGGGCGGGCGCTCGGCTGTTTTTTATTGACAGAAAGGCGCGAAATGTGTTATAATTATGACTGAGAAAATGTCCGCGGAGGGATAAATATGCTGAATTACCGAAAAATAGAGCCTGCCGACGACAAGGCGCTTGCCGAGCTTATACGCGCCAACTTGGAGTACTACCATCTTGACATTGCGGGCACGGTGTATTTTGACCCGGAGCTTGACCACATGAGCGGATTTTACAATGCTATCTCCGAAAAAGCATTTTATAATTTTAGGCATACTGCACCTGATTGGTATGAGGATCGTTTATTTGATGATGATAAACAGATTGCACAGGATAACATCAACGCTTTAAAATTTGTTTATGATAATAATAATTTAGGAGTGATATATTGTTAAAGGCTGGAGAAAGACTACTTCGAAATTTAGCTAAGCAAGAATATAAAACCGGCGCTCTAAAGACAGGCATTATTGTTTCGGTATTGAGTGTGATATTTGGTATGATTTTCGCTGTTATGCTAATTAAAATGAATGTTGGAGGATTTGATAGTTTAACGTATGTGATATGCTTGATAGTAACAGATTTAATATTTAGTTTTTTACTCTACTTTTCTTGTACATTAATAGTAATATCATTTATACGGACTTTATTTTCACAAAATTTATTGACCAAAATAATATGTTATTTATTATCAATAATTGTTTTCTTATGTTTTTCAGGATCGTATCAAAATATTTATGCCGAAAATACAGTTGATCCTAAATGCTCATTTGATTTTATGGCAGATGTAAGATTCATACAAAAACATCTTGAATATCCTGATGATACTGTTGAACAGACAGAATATTATATGTATGTTTCAAACTGTAGATATTCAACATCAATGTGTTTTGTAAATATGGATTTTACTGATATTAAAAGCGGAAACTATATCGAACTCGTTATGCCTAAAAATTTTCAAACGTTAATACGTGATTGGAAGCGAAAAGCTGATAAAGATTTTATAAAATTAGATATTTGTGTATATCAAAATAGTCGTGTGGTGACATCATATGATTATTCTGTAATTTCTAAAGAAGAAATTGCAGAATATGAATAAGTATTTAGTCTCCGCCAAATAACCTCCCAACCTACCCAGCAACACCCAATAGACTAAACTAGAAGTAACAAAAAAGTCTAATTGGAGTTGACAATCCACATCGGTGGTGCATGGGGAATGGACAGGTTTTATTTGAAGGGGCTTTAAGCTGAAACGATTGCCTATTATAAAAGGTATACTGGAAAATCGGCAGACGCAAGATGTAACGAACTCATCGGCAAATCATGAAGAAAACGTCAGAAGTGTTTGAAACAGCGCATGGGCGGGGTTTTCGCGGGTGTAAAATCTATAAAATATAAAGTCGAAAAGCGTGCAGTTTAGTCAAAATTCATGAATTCCAAAAAATTGATTACTTTATCGCACTAAAGCCGTTGACAGATTGACGTTAAAATGGTATAATGGTTAATGAAATATTTTTGAATTATTTGTGAGTATTAGGTTGATAAATGGTGAGAATTGTTGAAATGCGGGAGGAAAAGTGGATAGAGACATGGTATAAGTTTTGCTGCTGAATAAAATGGTTTGGCAGCTTTTTTTGTAAATCTAATTTAATGATAATTGTATGAGATTACGAAAAAGGTTTGTAAAATCTCGGTACGGGTACAGAACGTGTTGAATTGTTGCTATGTGCATGGCTGATAAAAATGATAACCACTGCTGTATGAGCAATATGATAAATACACTGTTTGATATAGATTGATCGGCTCGATATGAGCTTTACATATAAGTAAGAGAAAGAGGAAAAGGTGCGATAAATGGAGTATAAGAGAAGGGTTGATAAAAATCTCATCCCAATTTGCAATATTATGGGCGTTAATATTGCGGCGATCAATATGGAGTGGTTGGTAGACTATCTCGAAAAAAATATTTCGGAAATAAAAGGAGACTATATATGTGTCTCAAATGTACATACAACTGTAACCAGTTTTGAAGATGCAGCTTACTGTGCTATTCAAAATGGCGGGTTAATGGCAATTCCAGATGGCGGTCCTCTTTCTACTGTTGGTCAGAAACGCGGTCATAAGAATATGGAGCGCACAACAGGCCCAAGTTTAATGGGAGAGATTTTTGAGATTTCTGCAAAGAAAGGGTATCGCCATTATTTTTATGGCAGCAAAGAAGAAACGCTGGAATTGCTGTATCAAAAACTTACGAGCAATTATCCGGGAATCCAAATTGCTGGAATGTACAGCCCACCGTTTAGACCTATGACAGAAGAGGAAGATAAAGCAATCATAGAGAGAATAAATGAAACCAAGCCAGACTTTGTATGGGTCGGACTAGGAGCACCCAAACAGGAAAAGTGGATGGCAGCACATCAGGGAAAAATTGATGGACTGATGCTTGGTGTTGGAGCTGGATTTGATTATTATGCAGAGAATATCAAGCGCGCTCCGTCGTGGATGCAGAAACATAATCTGGAGTGGGTATATCGTTTAGTGCAAGACCCTAAGAGATTGTTTAAGAGATACTGGAGCACTAACACGAAGTTTATTTGGAATGCAATGATTAGAAGGAAATAAGTATGGAAAAGAGATTAACCAGTGTTGGAATCATTACAATGCATAAATCTGATAACTATGGTGCAGTCTTACAATCTTATGCGTTAGTAAAAGCAATTGAAAAAGTTGGAGCAAAGGCGGAAATTATAAATTATATTCCTGAGCGATTTAAAACATCTGTACAGTTTTTTTATGTTCATCCGCGTAGATATAATAGTACTTTGAAAAAATATATTATTATGGCGGCATCACTTCCTGTTAGAGCCTTGATTTATTATAGATATAACACATTTTTGAAAGAGTATCTGCCAGTTAGTAAGAATGTTTATTATTCAGAAGAAGACTTAGAAACAAAGATTCCTAAATATGATGTATATGTCAGGAAGCGATCAGGTGTGGAATCCAGAATTTGAAGGTCGCATTGATTCAGCATTTTTTTTGAAGTTCGCACCAGATACAGCGCGAAAGGTTGCGTATGCATCAAGCTTTGGAAAGGGTAGTTTATCAGATATAGAGGCAGCAGAGGTAAAAAGGCTACTTAGTCGATATGATTATATATCAGTGAGAGAGAAGTCTGGAAAAGAAATTGTTACAAATTTAGGGCTTGATGCTGAGTATTTACTCGATCCTACTTTTTTACTCGACGGAAATGAGTGGAGAACTTTTTTTAATAAACGTTTGGTTAAAGAGGAGTATGTGTTGGTATATCAGCTTAATCCAAATCCTAAATTGCTGGAAATTGCAAATCGAATAGCTAAAGAACATAACCTTAAAGTAGTGAAATTTAGCCGTGATGTTGTGAAAAAAGCAGGTGTAGATATTAATATGGCATTCCAGCGTCCAGAGTATTTTGTTTCAATGATTGCAAATGCGGATTATATTATTACAGATTCTTTCCACGGAACAGCATTTTCTATTAACCTACACAAAAAATTTACGGTTGTAATGCCACCAAAATATTCAGATAGATTAAATAGTATCTTGACAAAGCTAGAATTGGAAAGTCGCCTTGCAGATGAAATGTATGATATAGAGCCAGACTATACCGCAGTCGAGCAGATACTTAAGGCTGAAAGAAAGAAATCTATCATGTTTTTAGAAAAATGTATAAGTGGGGATAAGGAATGAAGGGATATTTGTTTTGCAACACTCCAGAGATTATAAAAGAATCTTCTTCTGGTGGAGCTTTTTCAGCTATTGTTACTACGGTATCACAGAAAGAAAATCAAGATGTGATTGTATATGGCGCCGCATTTGATGAACATTTAAATTTAGTTCATCAAAGATATGAGGCTAAAGAGGACTATAGTTCTTTACGAGGATCAAAATATGTATTTAGTGAATATAACAAGTCGTTAATGCAAGTTAAAAGACTTAATAAAGGGTGCATATGTAATATTTACGGGAACTCCGTGTCAAGTGTATGCATTAAAGTCGTTTTTAGACAGAGAGAATCTTAATACAAACAATCTATTAACAATTGATTTGATTTGTCATGGATCACCAGAGAAAAGTTTGTGGCAGCAGTATAAAGAATGGTTAGAAAAACGACATGAAAAAAAAAATCAAAAGTTTTTCATTTAGATATAAGGGTATGCGTTGGCACGGATATTCGCTAATGGCTGAATTTGAAGATGGAGAAAGAATAGTTAACTCGCACGATTTACAGGTCTATATGGATTTATACTTTACCCATCAAATAATGAGACGAAGCTGCTATCAATGTAAATTTTCATCAACAGATAGACCTGGAGATATTACGCTAGGTGATTTTTGGGGTGTAGAAGACATTTTTTCGGGAATTATTACTCAAAAACAAAAAGAAGCTGGTGTAAGTTTAATTACAGTAAACTCTGATAAGGGAAAGGGCATCATTGAATTGTTAACAAATATGTCTGTTGAGTTCAATTGGATTCTTCATAAATGTATTGATGATTCTTTTATTAAGTATCAAACAGGTCTAAATTCTCCAACTGTAAAGCCGGACGATAATGAGGCTTTTAGAGAATATATGAGTAAATACGGATTTGATGCAACTCTTAGTAAGTATGCTGGTTTTAATTTAAAAGGTCGCATTAGATATTATATTAAGTATTTAGCAAACTATATTGGCTTAATTAAGTAAAAAAAATGATATTAGAACGGAGAGAGTGCTTTGAATATACTGATTGTACACAACTATTATCAAGTTCCAGGAGGAGAAGATACAGTTGTAAATAATGAAAAGCATCTTCTAGAAGCGAATGGGCATAACGTAGTACTATATACAAGAAACAATTCGGAAATAAAGAATATTTCAAAGTTAAAGAAAATACTATTGCCTTTTTTCTGCGTTTTTTTCTATGCGAACATATTTTGAGGTTCGTCAGATAATCAAAGAAAAAAATATAGATGTTGTTCATGTGCATAATACATTAACTCTTGTTAGTCCGTCAGTATATTATTCTGCACTTTCGTGCAAGGTTCCTGTTGTGCAAACAATACATAATTTTAGACTTATGTGTCCGGGGGCAACTTTATATCGAAATGGACATATATGTGAAGATTGCGTAAAAAAAAAAAATATATTTTGTTCAATTCAACACGGATGTTATAGAAATAGTAGAGCTCAAACGTTGTTTTGTGCAGTAAATACAATTGTTCATAGGATGACGAGGATATATGGAAAATTAAACTATATATGTCTTACAGAGTTTAATAAAAATAAGCTGTTAGAAATAAATCAAATTAAACCAGAAAAGGTATTTGTTAAACCTAATTTCGTTTTGAATTTAGATGTTCCATTATGCGATAGGAAAAGGGAAAATCAAATTGTATTCGTGGGACGGTTAGATAAATTAAAAGGAATAGATTTCCTAATGGAAGCCTGGTTGGAATTTGAAAGAAGATATGGTGATAGTATTCCTGAGTTACACATATACGGATCCGGTCCCATGCAAGAATGGTGCTCAAAATTTATTGCAGAGCATGATTGCACTAAGATTGTGATGAAAGGTTTTGTAGCTAATACAGAAGTTAGAAAAATTATTGCCAAATCAAAAGCTCTAGTTTTACCAACCCAGTGGTATGAAGGTTTTCCCATGACAATAGTTGAGGCATATAGTGTAGGTACGCCTGTAGTTGGTACAGCGATAGGTAATGTGGGAAGTCTAATTGAAAACGGTGTGACTGGATATACATTTATATTGAATAATGTTGAGTCATTGATTAAGAGTATTCTTAAAATAGATTCAATTGATAATCTTGAAGTAAAAAATATGTTTGAGAGAATGTATTCTCAGAACATAAATTATCAAAGACTTATAGAAATTTATTCAAAAGTAGTGGGAAGGAATATATGATGGATTATTCTTCGTATGAGAAACCAGAGGAATACTGGAAAAAAAAGTCTAAGAAGACAAAATTGGTCTTAATAGCGCAGGTGTTATTGGGAATTCCTAAGAGTATCCTATTTAATTTGCATTATTTTGGCCTTGAAGGTATAAAACTACCAGTTTTAGTTAGTTCTAAAACAAAAATGAGAAAAATGAAGGGTTCTATTTTAATAAATGCTCCTTATAAAACAGGAATGATAAAATTAGGTTTTCAAGCACCAGAAATGTATGACAACTCTAAATTGTCGTTTATTTGGATTAACGATGGATTGGTTGAATTTGAAAATACAGCGAGCATTAGAAATGGATCGGTAATAAGAAATTATGGACATCTAATTATGGGTAATAAATTTCATATTTCTGCACCATCTAGGATAATTTGTTATAAGCATATACGATTTGGTAGTAATGTATTGATTGGATGGGACTGTGAATTCGCAGATGGAGATGCACATAAAATTTACGATAGTACTGATTTCGATAAGACGGAAAGAAAGAATGTAAATAAATCTATTATTATTGGCGATAGAGTTTGGTTTTCAGCACATGTAAAGACACTTAAAGGCGTTATAGTGGGAAATGATACTGTTATAGCGGAAGGTACTGTGTTATCAAAATCATTTAAGGAAAATAATATTGTTGTTGGTGGAAATCCTCCTAAAATATTGAAGAAAGATATTGTATGGGAAATCTAAGTAAAAAGGGGATTGTTATGATAAAAGTTGTATATGTTGTGCCAATTATTGCTCCATACGCAATTCCTAGATATCAGGAATTAGCAAAAAATAAAGATATTGAAGTGCATGTAATTGCAGAAAGAGATACCAATGCGGAAAGAGCCGGCTGGCACTTTCAAAAGATAGAAGGTGTAAAAACTTATCTTCTTCAAGGAAAAATTACAAAAAGTTTTGAAATAAAAAATAGAAAAGATGGCTATAAGATGCAAAAATCTAGAGTTTTTTCTACCGAATTGAGAAAGAAGATTAAGGAAATTAAGCCTAATGTTGTATTAGCATGTAATTCTACTCAGCTTATGCTGCTTCTTGGACAGAAAAGAACATACAAATTGGGTGTCGTCGTAGAAGATACCTTAAGAGCTGCTGAAGGTCGATCAATTGTTGATGCTTTTGTTAAGAAAATGATGCTAAAGACAGCAGATTTTTACTTGCCATTTAGTGATGATGCAGTTGCTTTCTTAGAAGCAAATGGCATAAAGGGTCCTTTTTATTAGAAGTACTTGGAGTATGGATGTGGATTTCTTTAGAGATTTGTCACAAGTAGAGATTGAGAAGAAGAAGATTGAGTATGGCATGATAAAAAAATGTAATTATGTTTTGGTGGCTGGCTTAATTCCAAGAAAAGGAATATTGCAGTTTCTGGAAGCATGGAAGGAAATGAAAATAGAATTTCAACGCGATTCGGATTTATTTATTCTCGGAGACGGTATTCTAAAAAATGATATTTATAGATATACTATTGAGAATGGGTTAAAGAATGTGAAATTAGTTGGAAATAAGTCATACGAAGAGGTATCACATTATTTGCAGTGTGGTGATGTTTTTGTTCTTCCTACTTTAGAGGATTTGTGTAGCTTATCAGTATTAGAAGCTATGGCGGCAAAGAAACCTGTATTAACGACGGTTTATAACGGAGCACGACAATTTGTAAAAGAGAGTAGAAATGGCTATATATTTGACACATTAAACAAACCGGAAGTGATTAAAGTTTTGGAAACAATGTATCAAACAGATTTAGAATCAATGTCCACAGCATCTGAAGAAATAGTTCAAAACTATTCAACTAAAAAAGTTATGGAAAATTTGGCTCAGGAATTGTTAAAACTGTGTTCTGCTGAGCAGTGAGTGTTAAGGAGTGGTCAATGAAAAAATTATATATCGCTGATATAAAAAAGCGCAAATAGTAAAGGAAAAACCGAGGGCCATTATTTTTCTGTTGCAGAAAATTATGCCAATATTTTTAAGGATTATGCAGATGTGTTTGTTGCTGGTGGACCCGTTTATAAAGATAGATTTGCCAATTATTATGCACTTCCGTACGGTTCCATTTCTTCTAAAGGAAAATATCGAAACAAAATAGCTACATTTATTAATGCTTGTTTTGTTTTGAAAAAAAATAAAAAATAGTGTCATCGTATTTCAGTGTAGTGCAGTCAGCACTGTTTGTTTGGCATTGGCTTTAATTAAACCTAAAAGTGATGTTTATCTGATTCAATATGATACATATATGCTTGCATCCAGAGTGAAAAAACTTATTTTCAATTTAGCAAGGAAAAGAATTAAAGGTATTATTTGCCCTGGAAACGAAATTGGTGAAGCTTTACAAGTTAGTCGATGTGTAGTGCCAGATTACATTTATTGTGAAAATAATAAATGCAGTGAACAGTTAAAAAAAAAAAGTATGACTTTGGGGTGTTTGGTATTCTTGCATACGGTAAAGGTATATATGAAGCAGCAGAAGCATTAGCTAAGACCAATTTTCAGGTTAAAATAGCGGGGAAGGTTGCAAATTTACCAGAAGATCAAGAGATGATTGTAAAGTTAAAAAGATTATGTGCGGAACACAATAATATTGATTTAGAAATTGGTTATTTGTCGGATAAAGCATATGATACCTATATTAGAGAAACGAAATTTATAGTTTTGAATTATTCTGATTCATATGCTCTTAGAAGTAGCGGTGTGATTTTAGATGCCATATATAGAAAAACTCCGGTGATTGTAAGGAAGAGAAAATATGCGGAGTTTGTGAAAACTCATAATATTGGGTTTGTTTATGATGATATTAGTGACTTTGATTTTGCTGCTAGTTTAGAAAAAAAATCAATATCAAATATTTATTGATAATATTGATAAGTATTTACAAGAGCAAGAAATGCATAGAAAGAGACTTGTGAATTTTATACTTAGTACTGAATTAGAGGAGTAAGCTATGAAAATATTATGGTTAGGAGGAATTGTTCTTCCTAGAATTGCAAAAAAGGAAGGCCTTCCACTTAATAATATGAATGGTTGGCTGATAAAAACATCTGAAAATATGCCAAAGGAAACGTTTTTGGTGTATGTGTTTGATTCTGATCGAGAAATTAAGGGAAGTACTGAATTCTATAATTACTATGGTATTATGTGTGATAAGACATCGGTGGAGCGATTTGGCGATAGTTATATAATACCGGCAATGGAAATATTAAAAAAAAGAGAATCCTGATATTGTGCATATTTGGGGAACAGAAGGTTCGCATAGTCTGGCAATGGTTGAAGCATGTGAAAGAGCGGGTATTATTGACAGAGTTGTAATCTCTATTCAAGGTTTAGTGTCTGAATATTATTATCATTATACAGCATATTTACCACATGAAATTGTCACACGATACACATTAAGAGATTTATTCAAAGGCAATCTTCAAAAAGGAAAAGATGTATTTTATAAGCGAGGAGTTCTTGAAAAAGAGGCGATTCGACGGGTAAAACATGTTATAGGAAGAACCGACTGGGATAGGGGATGTGCATGGGACATTAATCCTAATGTGACATATCATTTTAATAATGAGACACTGAGAGATGAATTCTATGAGGGAGAATGGAACTATTCTGATTGCGAAAAACATTCTATTTTTTGCAGTCAAGGACATTATCCTATTAAAGGTATTCATTTAGTAATTGAAGCCCTCAATCGAATCGTAAAAAGACTACCCGGATGCGCACTTATATATTGGTGGAAAGGATTATTTGAGTTTGCCTTTTTATAAACAGAGCAGCTATGGAAAATATTTAGTATCCCTGATTAAACAATACGGTTTGGAGAAAAATGTTAGTTTTACTGGCTTTTTAAATGCAGAGCAAATGAAAAACAGATATTTGAAAAGCAATGTTTTTGTTTCTGCATCTTCTATAGAAAACTCGCCAAATTCTTTGGGAGAAGCGATGCTTCTAGGGGTTCCATGTATATCATCTCAGGTTGGCGGTGTTCATAATATGATGACTCATGCGATTGAAGGTTATACATATCCAGCTGATGAGATATATATGTTAGCATATTATGTGAATTGCATTTTTTCAGATAGTGAAAAAGCAATCCAAATGGCACAGAGGGCAAGAGAGCATGCAAAAATCACACATCGTCCAGAAACGAATATGAAACAGTTGCTAAAAATTTATCAGGAAATGGTTGGAAAGGAATAATCTAATTGTGTTTAAGATAAATAAAAATCACTTCCTTGAGTATTGGGGGATTTTATGGTTTATTTTGTTTTCTGGGTCTTTATATTTTCAAGTTTTGAGAATACGACCGACAATGCTCATAATAGGATTCACAATAGTTTTGATGGCTGTTTGCGGATGGAAGATAACAAAAGTTAATGGCAAGCTTTTTGTTGATTTACATCATAATAATGATGATAAATACAGCATTTACATTTATGAATGGGTTTGATTTAAATGACTTTATTCTTGTAATACTAAGAATGCTTTTTTGTATAATTATTCAAAGTAATTTGAGTGAGAAAAGGTTTCAAAAAAAAATTTTTGTTGATATAATGTATTTTGAAGCTGTATTAAGTTTGGTTTGTTTTTTATATGCTGATATCCTTGCAATAGGATCACTGCCAATGCAGCATTTCACACAAGGAACTGTTAATGGCTACTATCTCACGCCATATTATACAATTGGATGGAAAAACATCCCTATATTTCATCGTAATGCGGGGTGGTTCTTGGAGCCAGGTGCCCATCAAATCTTCCTCAATTTTGCATTGTTGTTTTTACTTGCAAATGAATCAGAACTAGGTTTTTCAAAAAAAGACAGTATAGGTCAAGGGTTGTAGTAGTGCTTATAACAGTGCTGACTACTCTATCTACAACAGGATATATGTGTTTGTTTGTTATTATGATGGCAGTTATGTTTATGAAGGCTAATAACAACAATAATTCAGAAAAGCAATTAATAAGAAATCTCCGTTATATAGCTGTTGTTGGATTACTTGTGTTAGTCGCCGTAGAAAGTACAACTCATGTTATAGAATATAAATTTGATGGAATATACACGGGTCACTCGTCAGCAGCAACTCGATATAATGACACATTGGTGGGATATATGATCGCTTTTAGAGAACCTTTTATGGGGCATGGTTTATTCAATACGACAATGGTTGAAACTCTTAAGTCATTTGGTGTTGTTAATATTTCAAACGGTTTAGCCAGTTTTTTGATTGATGCTGGTTTACTTTTGGGTGTGGGATATTTAAGTTTGATTTACCGTGGAATGAAAAACAGCTTTAGAAATGCAGGAACAATGTTTTATTTGCTAGCATTTGTGTTCTTTTTGTTATGCGTTAATTCAGAAGGTGGGGCATTGGGAGTTTTGTTATATTTGATATATATGTTTAATTGGCAACAAGAAGAAAAACAGGACGAGCTAAATAAAAAGGCTGATTCACCAACATGAGGATCATTTATAAAGTTGTAAAGTAGAGTGTAACTTATTAACTGTTCAACAAAATTAGGAAAATTAAGGCTTTTAGCTGGACATGCATGAAAAAGAATGGAGAGATTTGATAGAAATGATTAAGAGCCTTGTTTTTATTACAGCTTTAACAGTAATTATATCTTTCTCGTTAACCCATAAAAATGGAGATGGGGGGTAGACAGGGAAAATAATATATTTCTAAAAGGTTTATGTGCTATATTAATAATGTTACATCACGCTGTTTCAATATTTGGCACTACATACTTATGGTTTTTTAAGTTTACGGGGTATATTACAACTGCGATTTTCTTTGGCCTGTCAGGATATGGATTAATTGTGCAATTGCAACAAGACAAGTATAGAGATATTAGATTGTTTCAAAAAAAACGTTTAAAAACAATACTGATTCCATTTACTCTTGCTTGTGTGATTTATTTATTTGTGTATAATTCACTTGGAATTGATATTGATTTTAAATCTTGGTTGGTTCTAGGTCAGCCAATACATCAAAATTTTTGGTATATTATAACACTTCTTTATTTGTATGAGGTTTTTGCAATAGTATATTTAAAATATAAGAAGAAAAATAGTGGGATTATTTGGATCGGAATTGGTTTAATTCTTTATATCGTGCTTATCCTTTTAGCAGGGTATGGATCACATTGGTATAATTCTGCTTTTGCTTTTATCGTAGGAATATTTTTGGGGCTACACCAGAATATTAAGGTGAAAGTATGGCATATATTGAGTACGCTAGTCGCTTTTGGAACTAGCTTCCTTTTAAAAATTATAGGTGATTATATAGGATATCAAATAATATCGGTCGTGTTTGCCTGTATTAGTTCAGTTTGCTTTTTTTTTTCTTTTATATATTTGCTTTTTTTTCAAAGCTTCAATGTAGAAAAAATAAACTATCTAGAATATGTTTATTTATGGGGAAAATATCTTATGAATTATATTTATATCATGGCATTGTTTTCTTATGCGTACAGAAAAAATATTGATTTGATAAATAATGATTACAAGACAGCAATTGCATTTGGTGTTACGCTATTGATTGCTAGTGTAATCAACCAAATTGACTTGTTTTTATTAGGCAGAAAGGCGTAATTTGGAAAATTATGATTGGCAAACAGTTCCGGTAAGTATAAAACGGAAGGGAGTCAGGTATGATTTCTGAAAGATACAAAAAGACATCCGGCAAGGAGCCGACTATGAAGGTCTGACCGCACAAACGTGTAAAGGAAAGCGGATCATAACGAAATGACTGGTTGAGAGAGGCAGAGTAAGTGTCTGCGGGAAACCGCACCTTGCAGAATCATAAGGTCAGTAAGAATCAAACGATAAACAAGAGCTGTAGCTTGCGGTAGTTTATTCCATAGGGGATGACCCTGTTAGAAAGCTTGGCAGGTACTCGGTGTATGAACAGGTAGGACGAAGGAAGTTAGGACATCATTAGATATGGAAGATTCACCCTCATAGCAAACAGAGGATTATAGCCTTAAAAAGTCCTTTCATCAGGACGCTTTAGAAACAATCCCGTTTTTATGACTGTTCAGTACAGGATACGATGGCTGTCGTACACCTTTAGTTTTGTTTTGAAAGGTGATATTTAAGGGAAAAGCTGTATAATCAATACTTTATTGCCGTTATAGGAAGGGAGTATACTTATGAGTAAATTATATTCAATAAGAAAAAAAATAGGGTCAAATCCAATTGTCGAAGCAACAATTAAAAAAATATATATGATGGTAAAGGAAAAACGGTTAAGAAAAAGTGCCATATTAGAAATTGAAAAGGCGATGCTTAAGGTGAATGAAACAGATAAAGTTCTTTTTTTACCTTGATGTACCAATTCATCCTAACATGGGAGATCTTGCTCAATATTGTTGTATAAAAAATTGGCTGGCTGAAAATTATTCGGAATATAATTTAATTGAAGTGTCAGCTGAGACTATTACATATGCGGAAGATGAATTTGTGTCTTTTATAAAAGCACATGATGACAAAGAAAATATAATTTTCTTTCAAAGTGGATATTGCACACAGGACTTAGGTGGATCACATGACTATATTCATAAATTGATTGTAAAAAGTGTGCATAATGTACCAATAGTGATGTTGCCTCAAACAATCATGTATAAAAATAAAAATAGAGAAACACAGGCTAAAAAAGTGTATGCGCAAAATAGTCATGTGATGTTAATGTGCCGTGACAAAGTATCATATCAGATGGCTCAAAGTATTTTTTCAAAAAATAGATTAGAATTATATCCAGATATTGTTACATCACTTGTTGGAACAATGGAAGTTGCACCAAAAGAAAATCGAAAAGGGATACTTATTTGTTGTCGCGATGACTCGGAGCGATTCTATAGCGGTGGTGAAATTGAGCGTCTGAAAAAAGAGTTAGAAAAGATTGATGAGGTAGAGATATCTGATACAACGGTTCAAGATGATTTTAAGAATCTAAAAGCAAATATTAATGGACATGTTGAAACAATGATAAAAGATTTTGGCAAATACAGGGCTGTCGTGACAGATCGATACCATGGAACGATTTTTTCATTGATTGCAGGAACACCGGTCATTGTTATTAAATCAAATGATCATAAGGTGGTAACTGGTGTTGACTGGTTTAAAGGAATATATGATAGCAATGTATGTTATATTTCTGATATAAATAGAGTCGCTCCTACGGTACGAAGCATTTATGATAAATTTGATTATCATGAATTAAAGCCATATTTTAAAGAAGAATATTATTCAAAGCTGAAAAATGTGATAGAACAATGGAGAAGAGTATGAAAATATGTGACGAATTATCGTGTACGGGTTGCCTGGTTTGTGCTGATACTTGTAAAATGCAGGCAATCTCAGTAAAGAAGAATAGACAGGGATTTAGTTATCCGGTCATTAACGATGCTGTGTGTGTGCGCTGTGGAAAATGCGTATCTGTTTGTCCGGTTAATATTCAGAAAAAAATAAGGCCGCTACAACGCCTTTTGCGTGCTGGGATAAAGATAATGAAGAAAGAAAATCAGCAACGTCTGGTGGCTTTTTTACATGTTTGGCTAAAAAATTTGTGGAAGACGGTGGAGTAGCATATGGAGCTGCTTATGATAGTAGTTTGAAGGTGGTACATAAAAGAATTACGTCGTTGAATGAAGTTGCTCAAATGCGTGGTTCAAAGTATGTACAAAGTGATACATCTCAGATTTATAAAAAGGTCAAGGCAGATTTAAGTATAGGACAGAAAGTGCTATTTTCGGGAACTCCATGCCAAGTAGCGGCATTGAAAAACTATTTAGGGAAAGATTATGAGAACCTTCTCCTTGTAGATATTATGTGTCACGGAGTACCATCACCGCTAATTTATGATGACTATCGGAGGTGGCTTGAGAATAAAACAAAAAAGTAAAATTAGAAAGCTGGATTTTCGTTATAAAAAGCCTGGATGGACTGTGTTTTCAATGAAGGCGGATTTTGAAAATGGAAAGTCATATGTCTCATCTAAATATGAAGATCCTTATCACTGTTTTTTTCTCGTTGGGGGGAGATCTGACGTTAAGGCAATCCTGCTTTAAGTGTCACTTCACCTCCCCGGAGCGAGTGGGAGATATTACGCTGGCTGATTTTTGGCAGTATAGGGCTAAAACTTATTCAAGTAGAGGATCAGAGAAGGGTGTTAGTCTTGTTTTGATTAATACTGAACTTGGAAAAAGATACTTTGAAAGTGTTGGAAATAAGATCAAAAAGGAAGAGCATACTTGGGAAGAAGCATATATATCGAATCTTCAGTTTACAAAACCGAATACTATTCCAACCGATTATAAAAACTTTTGGAACACATATTATGATGGTGGCTTTTCAAAAGTATTAGAAAAGTATTGGAAGCCAGATAAAAAAGGAAAATACAAGACGCTTTTAATTGTTTGGAAAAGGGCGCACGAATATCTATTTCCAAGCAAAAAAAAAATAATTTGTGGAGATAAGTACTTATGCGTATAGAGAGAACTAAAAATGCAACGAGAAATATAGTTGTAGGTATGATACTGAAAATTTATCAGCTTCTTGTTCCGTTTGTCATTAGAACAGTAATGATTCATATGTTGGGAATGGAGTATTTAGGGCTTAATAGCTTATTTACCTCAATTCTACAAGTTTTGAATTTGGCTGAATTGGGCGTAGGGTCAGCTATGGTCTTTAGTATGTATAAACCTATCGCAGAGGATGATAGCGCAACAATTAATGATTTAATGAGACTTTATCAGTTTTATTATCGAATTATTGGAATAATTATTCTTACTGTTGGAATTATCATTACTCCATTTATACCTAAATTAATCAAAAGCGATATACCATCAGGGCTGAATATATATATATTGTATTATTTGAATTTGGTGGCAACAGTTATATCTTATTGGCTTTTTGCCTATAAAAATTGCTTGCTAACAGCACATCAGAGAAGTGATGTGATTAGTAAAGTTACTATTATTACTAATACAGTAATGTATGTTAGTCAAATTATAGCACTGCTTTTTGTTTAAGAGCTATTATATCTATCTAATAATAGCTCTTTTAGGCCAGATATTGCTTAATATTGGTACAGCAATAACAGCTGATAGGATGTTTCCAGAATATCGACCATCTAAAATTTTTAATAAAAAATTGTCGAAAGATATTAACCAAAGAATAAAGGACTTATTTACATCAAAGATTGGAGAAATTATTGTTAACTCGGCAGATAGTATTGTGATTTCTGCTTTTTTGGGACTAACAATTTTAGCATCTTATAATAGTTATTTTTATATTCTCTCGGCTATATTGGGTTTTGTTCTGCTCTTTTTACAAGCGTGTACTGCAGGAATTGGAAATAGTCTAATTGTGGAAACACTAGAAAAAAACTACAATGACTTAAAAGAATTGACATTAATAGTGACGTGGATTACTGGATTTTGTTCCTGCTGTCTTATGTGTATTTATCAGCCGTTTATGAAGATATGGATTGGCGAAGAGAATATTTTTCCTATTAGCTGCGTAGTTTGTTTTGTTATATATTTCTTTTTCAGATGTGTTAATCAGCTGTTTATCGTATATAAAGATGCAACAGGTATGTGGCATGAAGACCGATTTAGACCGCTAGCAACAGCATTAACAAATTTAATTTTAAATCTTATTTTGGTTCAAATTATTGGAATTTATGGTGTACTGCTTTCAACAGTAATCAGTACACTTGTTGTAGGAATGCCTTGGCTTTTAAATAATATATTTACTGTTATATTTCATGTAAAAATGGGTGAATTTTTACGCAATTTTGTTTTTTATATAGGAGTAACATGTATAAATGTATTACTAACGTATATGGCTTGTGAAGCTATACCTGTGGGCGGTATTATGTGTATAGTTGTTAGGTTAATACTTTGTTGCATTATTCCAAATGCTTTTTTACTTATTAGCATATCGACAAAAAAAAAAGAATTTAAACAGGCTGTAATGTTGATGGATAAAATTCTTGGAAGTAAAGTACACTTTTTACACAAAATATTAATAAAATTGTTATGAAGTCACTGCAGGCCAGACTGACACCGTTAAGTGAAAGTACATAAAGTAGATGGCTAAGATACCGGGCAATGCCATTTAGCTAGATGTTCGAGAAACCCTGATACCGTGTGCCAGACCCCTGGGACTAAAATGTAAACGCAAAACGAACAAAATGCGACTAAAAAGTCAAATGTTGTCGAATTAGCGTCTGTATTAGGCAAAATTAAGCCGTGTGAAGTCCCCGCCCAACAACCCACCACCCTACCCAGCCAACTCCAAATAGAGTAAACTAGAATTATCTAAGTAAGTCGAACCGGAGTTGATAAGAATGAACGAAATAGCAAGGATAAAGAACGAAGTCAGACTAAAGCAATGGGCTGAAAAAGTCGCACCTACAGTTCTTCCAAAAACGCAGCTCGGAAAGGCTTTTGAGTATGCATTCAAGCGCAGAGCGTATCTCGGGAATTATTTCAAAAACGGCGACTGTGCTATTTCAAACAACGCAGCGGAAAATGCGATTCGTCCGTTCACAGTCGGCAGAAAGAACTGGCTGTTCAGTGATACCCGAACGGAGCAAAAGCCAGCGCTGATATATACAGCATCGTTGAGACAGCAAAGGCAAACGGACTTGATGTTTTCAGGTATTTTGAGCTGATTCTTACCGTTCTTCCCGGCATGGAGTTTCTGACTAATCCGGATATTCTGGAAGAACTGATGCCGTGGAATATATCTGTGCAGAAAATCTGTAAAGCAACATGAGTAATCCTCGAACCGCAGCTTGGGGATCTTTTTATTTAGGGGCGGTATGTTATTAGGCGGGTACTAGAGATTATATTTGGTGGTGATAAGAATCAAAAATCTACATAAAATTTTATTAATAACGGATATTATTTTAATGATAGTATGTAATGCATCATATATTCCAAGTAGCACCATAGGGAAAACGAATTTAATTATAATGATGATTCTCATATTAGTAAAATTGCTGTCGAATATTTTCTTTTGGTGGTTTAGCGGTTTCCTTGTTGTACGTTGGATAGTTAATGACTACAATTTTTTTGAGTCTAAAAAGAAAAGATATATATCTGCATTGACCATAGGAACAGTAGCAGTAATTTGTCCGTTTTTAATTTACTCAAGTAATATGTGTACAGATTCTAAAAAAAGATGGAATTGGTTACGATATTTTGTTCCTATATTACGCCAGTTTCGATTTAGCCGAAGATAATACCGCAACTGTTGACTTAGAGGGATGTACCATAGACGTTTATGATAATTCGGACATACTGCCAGGTGGAGAAACCTATTATGACAAACGCTGGTGTCTTAATACTAAAACGAAGAAATTTGTTTTAAGAAAGAAAGATACATATCAGTTCAAAGTTTTTAACAAACTGTATTCCTCAGATAACATTAAATACACAGGTACTGTAACCTATTATGAAAAAAGCGGATTTATAAAAAAAATGTGGATATAACATCTGATATATATGTGGAAAACGAGCCAGTATTAAAAAAATCTTGAAATTTGGATGGAAACTAATAAGAATGTTATTCTCATAAACAGACCCGAAATACAGCATAAAGAAACTGATAAAAACTTATTCTGGTATGTCACCAAAAATGGGGAATTTAACGAATGCTTTCAGGCGTATCGTAAAACGTGGACTAACTTTCTGACTTTTGCAGATGAAGGTAATTATACAGTTACTTTGGTGACGGATTATGATGATACTACAGGAGAATATACTCCCATTAGTAACACGATTGAATACACGGTTGAATAATAAGGAGGAAAAACAATTACACAATTCACAAAATCATTTCTATGGAGATTCATATTAGACATTATCTTATTGGGGATATTTGTTAGGCTTTGCCAAAATATGTTGATACTGAAAATATCAAAAATTTAACAACGAAGGTTTCTGGTTATATAGACAAGTTAAAGAAATATAATGTTTTTTTTTTGAAACTCTCAAAGAAATAAGCGGCGTATTGACACTTTCATATTACTCCTCGCAATTTGAAAATTTTGTATAAAACGTTTTGATGCGTCCGATCCGCTTATAAAGAGTTGTCTTCTTAATATCAAGCTTTTCGCTGATATCTTTGATTTTATATCCGTCACGGAGCATACTGAGTATTTTGTCAAGCTGATAGCCTTTTTTTTTCTTGAGATAATCGGTAAACTGTTCCATTTCTATCTCCCACTCAACCTGCTCGATCGAATTATCAGGATCTGCAATCTCAAAACTGTTTCTATCACGCAGATCTTCAAGTGAACATAGCGCAGATGTTTTATTATTAAGTTTACCCGCCTTAGGACAGCCAAAGCAGCTTTTGGTGCATCTTACCGGCATGCCGTTTTTGCCTTCGATCAGGCACTTATGTTCTCTTTCATCTGCTTTATCTTCGCTCCAGGCAGGCCTCATATAGTCATTGCAGATCTGTTCGTCTGCTTCTTTAATGTATACAAGCTGCATTTTTGAGCCTATCCTTTTATAGGAAACTTTCTCGGCTTCGAAGTTGTTTCCCACCGCAAATTCTTTGCTGATAGGCATATATAATCTTTTGGACATATTCTTATTCCTCCTTTTTGGAGGAACCCATGCCCATCTGACGAAATCAAAAGTTTATCCATAAGGATTCCTCCTAAAATGGTTAAACTGACTGTCAATAATGATCAGTTGCTCTTATGTCCACAAAGCGGCTTTATTGACACGGGTTAATTACTCCCAGCTGCCTTGAAGAGAGCCTTTTGCATCTTGCTCAGGATTATTTCAAAAGGATTCCTTTTGTGTCCTCATTATAACATAGCCTGATCGCGGGGGCAATCACATGCCAGATTAACTTCGGAACCCAGCAAAATAGGGCTTATCAGCTATTTCATAAGTTGAAAATGGTGGATAAGCCCCTAAAAACATACCATTTATTAATCTCCCAAATTAATTCTTTTGGAAACTATTGGCAAAAGTGAAAAAGTTCGTATCAATGCACAAAAAAGCTTGCGATAATTTATGTATTATCACAAGCTTTTCATTCTATTAAGCGTCTATGTTTTTGTCATACAATCTGAAATTCTTTATGTCTGCCTCATCAAGGTATTTTTGCCATTGCATGACCGTTTCATTTGTGTGTTCCATCACAAGCCATCTGAAAAATCGTCCTTCTTTCGCTTTTGGAAAGCTAACGCCTGCTTTTTCCATTAGATCCAGACAGAAATCTGGAGCAAGGTTTAATCCTACAAATAATTTCATTAAGGTCTGCAATGTGATATTATGTACTTTATTGTTACGCAGATTACTTATAAATTGTTCAGACAGTTGGGTTCTTTTATTTAATTGATTAGCCGTATATCCTTTTCGCCGTATATGATAATCTATGGTTTTGCTTAATGATCCGGGAAGTTTATCAAAAGTATCTTCTAATTCTGTTATGCTAGACATAACCTTCTTTATTATTTTTGCCTCATTATCCTTATCCTTATCCTTTTTCGCCTCATCAGATAATTCTTTTTTTTCTTTCCTCATATGTTTCATTTTTAACATCGTTTTCCACAAAAAAATCTGCCGAGATCTCTCTGCAAAGAAACCCTAAATTACCATACGAATCATCATACGCTCTATCGTATTTCCTTTCACGTTTAAAAACAAGGCAGCACTCGTCAGCATGGTCGAGCGCATATCTTGTCATTGAAGGAAAGCCCTCTTTATCGTACTGTATGTACTTTTCATTGTTGATGCAAAGCATATTGTTGACAAATACTATTTTATTGGCGAGTAACAGAGCGTACAGATCGGGCGAATCGATGACTAATTTTGCCGCACTTACTGAGTTGATGACAAATGTTTCATTTTTGACTAACGCATTCTTATCAAAAGAGAAAGGCTTGATGTACTTGCCGTCAACATAAACGAATACACCCTTTGCCTGCTCAAACCCTAACTCAGCCGCACGCAGCTTTGCCGAAGACCTTGATACATTGAAAAAGGCAGCGGTGCTGGCAATAGTTTGTTGAAATATCTCTGCATCTCTTACGTTTTCGTGCGTTGTTCGGCGGAGTGCCGCAAACTTGTCTTTTATATACTTCCTTGTCATTGACGCAGGCATAAGTATTTTTGGGAGCAAGCTCGTTTGCCTGCCATTCTATCCAGTCGATCTCGGTAGCCTTTGATCCTGTTTTGTTTGAATAGCCTGATTCTTTGTATGCCATGGATACGGGGTCTTTCGTCAATAGCTTTTTCATTTCAAAAAACAGCCTGTGCCATTTCCAATGGACACATTCGTGGATTATAGTATTGCTCAAAGTGCCGAACTTGCAGTCGGGATCTATAAGTATTGAGCCTGCTGATATGTTTGCTTCGGTTAAATCTAGCAAAGGATATTTTTTATATATTTTTTCTGTGGCAGGATCAAAATATATCTTGCCGCAAATGTTGTTTTCCAATGGGGCGGAGTATATTTCCAGACCCATGTTTGCAGCAACTTCTACTGCGGGCAATCTCATAGGATTTTCAAGTGCGGCAGGGCAGTACTCTTTCAAAAACTGTTCGGCGACATCATCTGCATCTTTGACATACAGATATGGCACGAGCGAGCGGCTGAGATTATTTCTTCCGTCAAATTCTTTTTTGCTGTATTCCTCAACACTGGTGATCTTAAAGTTTTTCATTCCGTCATTCAGCATACAGCTTGCTTCCAAAGAAAGCCACATGGAAGTTATTTTATCCTCATGATCGTGGTAATATCTTTTGTCGGCGGATACATATGCGAGAACGTCTATCCTAAAGCTTAGGTTTTCATCTTCCTGCGAACTTGTTTTTTTGAAAGATACTCCGTTAATATCCATGCCCTCAAATTCAAGCTTTTGAGCATTAGATATTTTATCATCTGAAAGTGAGTTTTTATTGCCGGTAATAAACTCCTCAATGCTGCCGGCTATGACACCGTAATAGTTATCATAGAAAAATTTTTCAAAAGTTATACTGTTGCCCATTTTTTTGGCTCCTTATCTATGAGCAATGGTCAGAAAAATCGTATTCGTATAGCCATATTATAACACTTTCAGACATAAAATACAAGACTTTTTGCATGAAAATGCCGCCTAAGAATGATTATTCCTTGGCGGCACTTTGGGGTCATTCTTTTTTGTAGTGTTCGCACTCAAAGCCGTCCGCTCTCAGTGCCAGTTCCGGTATCCATTCGGGCGTTCGCCCCATTCGCTCACATACAGCGTCAAGGTCAGTATCAGCACGGCATTCAATAATAAGCTCGTCATGAACGTGCCCCACAATAAAGCAATGTGAAAGCGTTCTCATCGCATAGCAGAGTATATCGCGGCTAACTGCCTGAACGATGTTTTCCACAAATTTCGGTCCGTATGATTCGATAAGATCCCACTTCTTTTTTGCGTCGATGCCGTAGTATGCTACTGATTCTCCGCCGAATTTGTTTGTAGTTATCCGCGGCTTCACATAGCTCAGCCGCCTGCCCGAGGGAAGCGTGATGAAGAGCATTCCCGATCTCCAATACACCTCTATACAGCCGACTTTTGCTGGCAGCCGCATTTGTATAGCCTGCTTTACCGCATCGTCTATCTCATGCCAATATTCCACGATGTGCGGATTTGACTGCCGCCATGAATTTACCAGCGGCTGAAGCTCCTCTTCACAAAGCCCCATTTCAATAGCGCCCATAGCTTTTAATGCACCAACTCCGCCGCCGTAGCCAAGCGCAAGCTCCGCGATCTTGCCTTTTTGCCGCAGGTGGCTGTTTGCCCCATGCTTTTCAACAGGCACTCCAAACATCTTGCTTGCCGACGCGCAGTAAATATCGCCGCCCGACTCAAATACCTCAGACCGCCACTTTTCTCCCGCAAGGTGCGAAAGCACACGGGCTTCGATAGCGCTGAAATCCGCCACTATATACTTGTACCCCGTACGCGGTATAAAAGCCGTGCGTATGAGGTTGGAAAGCACGAGCGGAACGTTCTCGTAGCAGGTCAAGCGTATCATAGTCGCCGCTTTTTACAAGACTTCGTGCTTCGGATAGATCTTCCATATGGTTTTGCGGCAGGTTTTGAAGCTGAACGATACGACCTGAAAAACGTCCGCTGCGGTTCGCTCCGTAGAAAAGAAACATTCCCCTGCACCTAAGGTCGCCGCACATTGCGTTGTCCATTGCCTGATATTTGCGTACAGATGATTTTGCAAGTTTCTGACGCAGAGATAAGACCTCCGCTATGTTTTTGTCGGCGCTTTTCATAAGCTCGGCGACATCCTTTTTGCCGAGCGAAGGCGCTTTAACATTATTTTCTTCCAAAAATGCCTTCATCTGCGCCACGCTGTTTGGATTTTCAAGGTGCGTTTTTTCTTTGAGCAGACCGGTTATTTTTGACTTGCTCAGCTCATCTATCTTTATCGCGTTTCGTACAAGTTCGGCGTCGCAAAGTATGCCTCTGTCGTTTATCTCCTGATCGAGATGGTATTCCTCCCAGATCTTTGCGGGTACGGGGTACTTCTGCAAACGCTTTTGTATCTGCATTTCAACCTCAACATCTCGCTTGTTGTATTTCTTGAAAAGTCCCCACCTTTCGGGCGAATGTTCGGGCAGGTTTCTTGTGCGGCCGCCGTTTGACTTTGTGGCTTTGCAGGGAACGCAAAAGTAGCGAATAAGCTCTTTGCCCTCCTTTAATTTCTGCTCCGAAAGCCCGAGTACAGCGCCGACCTGCTCGAGCGAGCGGGGAAGTCCGTTGTAAAGTGCAAGCACCATCGAGCACCTCCATGACGCAGGGTCAAGGTATCTGCCGACGGTATCCTCAGGTACGCTGTAAGAGCAAAAATGCTCGGGGTGATATTTGAATAGCCAGTTTGAAAGGCAAATGCGCTCAAAATTTGCGTTGAATGCCCACTTGATGCAGTTCTCATCGCTTATGGCGGCTAATATCTCTTCGGGCACATTTTCTCCGCAAGCGAGGTCATAAACAGTAGGAGGCATATCATTCACCGAAACGCAGAGCAGAAGTATCTCGAATTCGGGGTCTTCGCTGTAACGATACACGCCGCACTTTTGAAGATCAGCGGGGCTGTATGTTTCCAGATCAAGCGAAAGCTTTGTTATTTTGTCCATGGTTTATCCTTTCCGAATAAATTTTAAAAATAATCGGCAGCAAGAAAACTCCTGCCGCCGATATTTTAGCTGTTAAGTATATCAGCTGAGAAAATCATCATCTTCGCTGTCAAGACCTGCAAATTCGGTCTCGGCATTCACACGTCCGCCGAGAGGTTCGCCGTCACGAAGCTTCTGCATCGCAAGCAGTCCCGCCGCGATACCCCTGTTTCCGTTCTTCGAGAAACAGTAGAAATTGATAGACGCTCTGCCGTAGATACCTGAGTAAAGCTCTGAGGTATCGATGATAAGGCTGTTGTTGCCGTCAACTACGCCCGGCTTTCTGGTGCTGTTCGCGTTGAGAAAGTAAGAGTTAGCGTAGGTGGGGTCATCGGGGCGCTCCTTGTCGCCGTCGCGCAGGGGAGTCTTGATGTTTTCAAGGGCGGGTACGCTCTTTCCGCTGCCGCGGAGGGTAGCCTCTCCGTCCTCGTAAGCCGCCTTGATAGCCGTCTTGATCTTGCTGATGGTAACGGTGTCATCCTTAGAGATGATAAGGCAGGCTGAATACTTCGGTGTGCCGCCGTTTACCGACTTAGGTTCGTTCACGTTGAGAAACGCAAATCTCGTGTTTTTTCCTGTGATAGCTTTTGTTCTGTTAGTCATATTTTTTCCTCCTGATCGCTGATCGAATCATTTGTATGTATATTTATTTCGGGACGCTTATCGTCGGCCGGAATAAGTATCGGTTTGCCCGGCGGCTTGTACACTAAACCGCCTAATATCTCGTTAAATCTCTTTTTGCCAAGCTCAGAGGTCATCGCCGTGATGCCTTTGAGCTTTTTTTCGTATGGTTCGTATCCTGCCGCTTCAACTGCTTTTGCGGCGGCCGTTTCGTCCGTGTATTTTCGTGCAGACCGCCCCTCTGCAAGCTTGAAGCCGCTGTATCTTGTGCCGGCAAGCGCCTGCTTTAGTGCATAGTCTTTCACGTCATTCGCCCATGAAACTAAGTTGTCTAAGCGAGGAAGTATCTCCGCTACGTCATCGTCGCTCAGATGAGCAGGGTCAGCAAATTCGTACTTTGCAAGCTCCATGTTCTGTTCCGCCCTCGTCTTGCAGAAAGCTTTGGCGGCGCAGAAGCGGCAGTGTTCTCCCGCAGCGTACTCGCCCTCGCCTGCGTATGCAAGCTTTGCGGCGGGTGCCAAGACCTCGTCTGCCCATGTGAGAAGCTCAGAAACGCTCATCTCATAACTGCTGATGTTTTCTCTTCTTGGCTGAAATATCGAAAGCCTGATTTTGTCTGTTCGGTAAAGCGTATCGAAAGTATCCACCGCACCGAGCGCATAGCACATAAGCTGAGAGTTCCTTTCGGCGGAAACGAGGACACCCGTTCCGTACTTGAAGTCAATGATGTGTATAAGCCCATCTGCTGCGATAACACAGTCGCCCGTTCCGAAACCATCGGGGATCCAGCGGCTGAGATCAAGCCGCTGTTCCACGCCTACAAATACATCACCGCCGATCTTCTTTGCTTCTGCTATCTCAGCCATAACAAAGCCGCAGTAGTCCTCGGCATGATACTGCATCTCGGCGTCATAGTGCTCAAGCGAGCCTGTCGGGTCAGCCGCATCTCTTCCAAGTGCATTGAGAACAAGGTGTTCGCAGAGAGTATGTGCCTCGCTGCCGAGCTTTGCGTATTCACTCGGCGTGTCGGCGGCGTTTGCACATTCTTTAGCTGACTTTGTGCAGGCTATCCAGCGTGCGCTTGCTGAGGCGAAAAGGTAGGCGTGCTTACTCATTGCCCGCCGCCTTTTCTGTAAGCTTGCTGAGCTCTTCTACTACCGCTGGATAGTCCTCGGGCGAGATAGCTGTGAAATTTTTGCCGAAACGGTTTACTATCTGCTTCACCTCTGCCTTGAAGCCCCCAGCGGCTTTTGCGGCGAGCATGCCACGCACCTTTTCGGCGGAGAGCTTTTCTTCTTTCGGCTGCGGTTTTGCCTCAGCGTCGGCTGCGCTTTCTGCCCTGAGTGCTGCGGCGACCATTGCCGCGCTTTTGCTCAAAGCCTCAAAGGCTTCTTTCAGCACAGTGATATCTGCATTTTTCACTGCATTTTCCTCCATTCATCTTTTCATAGTTTTTCATTGTCATTGCCAGCTCGGCGGCGGTCTCGCTGATGTGGATAAAAACTGCCGACATCTCAGCAAGCATTTTTGCCTCGCTGTATTCTGCGTGTCTGTTTTTTGCCATTTCGTATCACCTTCTTTCCCTTCACTATATAGCGGACATTTTTAGGCATATTTTATAACATCTTTCAGAAAAAATTTCTTTGCCTTATCGTCGCGCCATTTCTCCCCTCACTATATTAAGGACATTTAAAGGTGATTTTTATAATGCGAAAAAAATTTTTTATTCGGTATAAAAAAGAGTGAAAAATGTCCGTTATATAGTAAGGGGGAGAATACTATAAAAAAGCAAAGGCGGTGAGAAGTTTTGAGATATTTGATGTATAAGGTGTTTGCAGAAAAGAAGGAGGCTGATATGAATGGAGCTGAAACTTTGCATTTCAGATGTTAAGGGCGTTTGCACAAACTGCGTTTATCCTTATGAAGTCACGGCGACTTCCTCCGATGAGCTGAAAAAAGCTGTGCAGTTTGACCACGTCTGCGCTGTGTATAAGAACCATTACAGGGCAAACGATAAGTTTTTGTCCTCGCAGTGTATTCCGATGGACTGCGATAATGACCACACCGATGATCCGAACGAATGGGTAACTCCCGACGCACTTGAAAACGAGTTCGCCGATGTGAAATACGCTGTTACATACAGCCGCAATCACATGAAAGTTAAGGGGAGCGTTTCGGCGAGGCCGCGGTTTCATGTTTACTTTGAGATACCCGAAATGAAAGACCCCGACGCTTACTCTAAGCTGAAAGAACGTATCAGCGAAGATTATCCGTTTTTCGATGCGGGCGCTTTGGGGGCTGCAAGGTTCATCTTCGGCTGTGACGGCGGAGATGTTATATGGCATGACGGAACGACAACGATAGATAAGCTTATCGCAAAAAACAACTTCGGCACAAGCAGCGCCGCTATTCCCGCGGGAGCAAGAAATTCTACCCTAAGCCGCTTTGCGGGGCGTGTGGTAAAGCGTTACGGTCACGGCGATGACGCTTATCGTATTTTTATGCAGGAAGCGGAAAAGTGCGACCCTCCGCTCGGGCAGGACGAGCTTGGACGTATTTGGGATTCGGCAGGGAAGTTTGAGAAAAAGGTATCTTCTCAGTCGGGATACATTCCGCCGTCGAGTTTTAACGCGGCTGTACCCTCTGCGCCTGCGGGAAGTTTGAAGCCGAGCGACTTTTCTGACATCGGGCAGGCGAAGGTGCTTGCAAATGTTTATGGCAATGAGCTTAAATTTAACCCCGCTACTGATTATCTCAGATATAACGGTATCTTTTGGGAGGAGTCGAAAGAGGCGGCGGTAGGAGCCTGCGAGAATTTTTTAGATCTTCAGCTTGCTGACGCTCAGCTTTGCGTTATGCTTACGCAGCAGGATCTGCTGAACTCGGGGCTTGACCCGAGCATTATAAAAGCGGGCGGAAAAAAGGTGACTGCGACTTTAAGCAATAGCCAGTATGAGCTGTATCAGAGATACCTTGATGCCGCGGCATATGCGGCTTTTGTGATGAAGCGGCGTGACTACAAGTACATAAGGTCTGCGCTCGATTCGGCAAGACCTATGGTAAGCATAGATTTTGAGGAGCTTGATAAAAACGAGTTCCTGCTGAACACGCCATTTTCTACATACGACCTCAGACTTGGAATGGCGGGCAGGCAGGAACATAGTTCGGAAGACCTTATTACAAAAGTGACATTGACAGAGCCGGGCGACGACGGCGAGGATATTTGGCTCGATACATTGGATAAGACCTTTTTAGGTGATAAGGAGCTTATTGATTACGTTCAGGAAGTAGTGGGGCTTGCGGCTGTCGGCAAGGTTTACGTTGAGGCACTTATCATCGCTTACGGCGAGGGCAGGAACGGAAAATCAACGTTTTGGAATTCGATCTCGAAAGTTTTAGGCACATATTCGGGCAATCTTTCGGCAGATACGCTTACAGTAGGCTGTAAGAGAAATGTCAAGCCTGAAATGGCGGAAACAAAGGGCAAGCGCCTTATAATCGCGGCGGAGCTCGACGAGGGTACAAGGCTCAACACTTCGGTGGTAAAACAGCTTTGCAGCACCGACCAGATCTTTGCGGAGAAAAAGTATAAAGCACCTGCGGCTTTCACACCCTCGCATACCGTAGTGCTTTACACAAATCACCTTCCTAGGGTCGGTGCAAATGACGCGGGAACATGGCGCAGGCTTATCGTTATCCCTTTCAACGCAAAATTCGAGGGCAGTGCAGACCGCAAGAATTTTACCGAAACGCTTGTAATGCAGGCAGGTTCTGCGATACTCAAATGGATAATAGAGGGCGCGTGCAAGGTGATAAGCCACGGCTTTCATATCTCTCAGCCTAAGCTTGTTATTGAAGCTATCAATGAGTATCATCAAAAGAATGACTGGCTGGGAATGTTCCTGGAGGACTGCTGCGAGGTGGACGCATCATATGAGGAAAAGTCGGGTGAGCTTTATCAGGAATACCGCAGTTACACGGTCAGAATGGGCGAGTTTACCAGAGGCAACGTAGACTTTTACTCAGCGCTTGACTTAGCGGGCTTTGGCAGGAGAAGAAAGAAAACGGGAAACTACATCGTAGGACTCAGACTTAAAACAGCTTTTGCGGCTGATGACGCAGAGGAGGATAGTTAAAATTTTGAGGGTAAAAGCGTGAGTGGTGGAGGCGGTGGAACTGCTGACAGTAAAGTTTGTATAGCTGATAAAAAGATCTGATCTATATAAGCTTTACGAAATGTGTTCCACAACCTCCACCACTCAGCTGATAACCTCGTTTTTGTAATGGGCATTACTTTCCTGAATGAAAAATGACATACATAAGTGGACATATCTAAAAATTTGGTGAGAGGAGGACAATATGAGAGAAAAAGAAATAGAGCAGAAATTAGTGCGTGAAGTGAAACGCCGCGGCGGCATTTGCCCGAAGTTTGTTTCGCCCGGAGCTAATGGCATGCCCGACAGAATAGTTTTTCTGCGTGATGGGTGCATGGCCTTTGCAGAGGTGAAGTCGCCGGGAAAAAAGCCGCGTGCATTGCAGGCAAAAAGGCACAGCGACCTCAGAAAGCTGGGGTACAAGGTATTTGTGATCGATGACGCAAAACAGATAGCAAAGATGATAAAAGAAATAGAGGCGAAGTAAAATGTTGACAAAAGAACAGTTACATGAATATCAGAGATACTGCATCGAGTTTATCAAAAAGAATCCTGCGGTATTGCTCATACTTGAAATGGGGCTTGGCAAAACGATAATCTCGCTGACAGCCATAGAGGAGCTTATGTTTGAAAGCTTTGAAGTAAATAAAGTGCTGATAATAGCGCCGCTCAGAGTTGCAAGAGATGTATGGCCTGAGGAGATACGCGGCTGGAGCCATGTAAAAGACCTGCGCTGTTCGGTGATTCTCGGCAAAAAAGAAGCCAGAACGGAAGCTTTAAATGCCGATGCGGATATTTACATAATCAATCGTGAGAACTTACAGTGGCTTGTTGAAGAGCTTGAAAAGAGCCATACGCCATGGCCCTTTGATATGGCAGTGATAGACGAACTCAGTTCATTTAAGAATTGCAGGTCGAAAAGATACAGAGCGCTGAACAAGGTGCGTCCATTCATCAGCAGGATAGTTGGTTTGACAGGTACGCCCTCGAGCAACGGACTTATGGATCTTTGGAGCGAGGTACGCCTTATCGACGGCGGAAAACGTCTCGGCAAATACATCGGGAGATTCAGAGAGCAGTATTTCAAGGTCGGTGACATGAACCCGTACACCGGAGAGGTCTATAATTACATTCCCTTGCCGGGCGCAGAGAAAGAGATCTACAAAAAGATAGGGGATATTACGGTATCAATGAAGTCGCTCGATTACCTTGAAATGCCTGAATGCATCAATATCCGGCACGAGGTGGAAATGAACGGTAAGGAGAGAAAGCTTTATAATTCGCTGAAAAACAATATGATCTTACAGCTTGGCGGAAATAATATCTGCGCAGAAAATGCGGCGGTGCTTTCGGGAAAGCTGCAGCAGATGGCGAATGGCGCGATATACGATGAGAATAAAGAGATCATAAATATCCACGAAAGAAAGCTAGATATGCTCGAAGACCTTGTGGAGCAGTCGAATGGGCATTCGGTGCTTATCGCATACTGGTATCAGCACGACAGGACAAGGATCATAGAAAGGCTGAAAAAAGCGGGGTATGAGCCGAGAGAGCTTAGGTCGGAGCAGGACATTCTCGACTGGAACAGCGGCAGGATACAGACAGCCCTTATTTCGCCAGCATCAGCGGGACACGGCTTGAATATTCAGAAGGGAGGGCATATCCTCGTATGGTTTTCGACGATCTGGTCGCTTGAGATGTTTCAGCAGACAAATGCGAGATTATGGCGGCAGGGGCAAAAAGACATCGTGACTATCCACCACATTATCTGCAAGGGGGCACTATTGACGAAGACGTTTTAGACGCTTTGGAAAACAAGGACACCACGCAAAAGCGGCTGATCGACGCTGTAAAAGCAGATCTGGAGGTACAAAAATGACAGCAAAAGAATACTTAAATCAAGCGTACAGACTCAACGAACGCATAGACTGCGACATTTCAGAACTTGAAAATCTACGGGATATGTCGTCAAAAATATCCTCCTGCAATTTTGAGGAGCGTTTCAGCGGCACACGTTCTACAGAGCCGCCGTTTGTACGCTATCTCGGAAAAATCGTCGAAATGGAGCGGAAAATAAACTCCGAGATAGACCGGCTCGTTGACATCAAAGCTGAAATACGCACAGCTGTCGAGCAGGTCGAGAACGTCAACGAGCGGCTTGTCCTTCAGTACAGATACATCGAGGGAATGACTTGGGAACGCATTGCAGAGCGGCTTTTTGCCGACCGCAGTACAGTTATCCGCTGGCATAGAAAAGCACTGAAAAACTTCGCCGTCCCCGAAAAGTGACACGGTTTGCCATTGTTTGCACCGCCCCTAGTGTGATATACTGTATAATAGAAAATATTGTGAAGAGCCTCGCTAAAATGCGGGGCTTTTTCTATTGGAGATGAGATAATGCCCACCAAACCTGCACACCCTTGTGCTTACCCTAATTGTCCGAAACTTACGCATAGCCGTTACTGTCCCGAACATACCAAACTTGCCAACAAGCAGTACGAACGATACGGAAGAAAGTACCGCCCCAGCAAGCGTTACGGCAGGGCGTGGAAACGTATCCGTGACAATTATGCGGCGGCTCACCCTTTGTGTGAGATGTGCCTACGGCAAGGAAGATATACTCCTACCGAGCAGATACACCACAAACTGCCGCTCTCGCAGGGCGGAACTAACGATACGCAGAACTTGATGGCTCTGTGCAAGGCGTGTCATTCTAGGATACATTCGGAGATGGGGGACAGGTGGAATAGAAAAAGCGGCCGTCATCTCTGACAGCCACTTACAGTTACATTTGGTGTTCTATTACCCATTTCAGCAAATCTTCAAAGCCGTATTCATCAGCGGCTACTTTTAAAATAGTGTCGGAAAGTTCTGTCTGCGTGTATTCCAACTCGATTTTATTCAATGCGAGAAATACAAGCATAACGTGTACTCCGATACGTTTATTGCCGTCAACAAAGGCGTGATTCTTTATAAGACCATAGCCGAGCCGTGCGGCTTTCGGTACAATAGATGGAAAAGCGTCTACCCCATCGAAGGATTGAAATGGTGCATTTAAAGCAGAATCAAGCAGACTTTCGTCCCTGATACCATCAGTGCCGCCTGTTTCGGCAATCAACTGGGAATGAAGAGCAAGTACTTGTTTCTTCGATAGCACTATCATTTAGCAAGCACCTCATAGCTTTCTCTGTTTTTGTTTATAAGCCGCTTTGAAATGGCTAGCAGATCTTCATCGTTTGCAAGCTGTTCTTTCTCAGCGGTTTCAAACTCGATGATGAGGTATCTCGGTGAATTGTTTTTAAGAATGACCACTGAGCCTTTCTCGTCTACCATTCGTGCCACTCGTGAGAAGTTCTGATTTGCTTCGGTAATGGATACAAGATTATCTGTGTTTACGTTCATAGTGCAGACCTCCTTTGTGCTTTCTACATATATTATATACGATAAATAGGATAAATTCAACCTATTTTTATCACTTAAAAGAAATTTTACAAAGACTAGGGGCGGTCGAGATCTCTAAAAACTCGCCGCCTTTGTAACGGGCGCAGGGTGGCATACACAAAAAAGTCGGTTCAAACGGGGGATTAACCCCTAGGACAAATTTGGAGGTGAAATTTTGGCTAAAGACGGAACAAATCGTGGCGGACGGCGTGTCCGTGCGGGAGATAAGCCGCTCCCTGCTGCTGAGAGAATACAAAGCGGTCTGCCCACAAGAATTATGAATAATGACATTCCGACACTCGAGCCTGTCGAACTTGAATCAGTAGACTTGCCTGAGGGTGCTGTGCTAGATGGTGCGGATATGCCACGCCCTGCGGAGTATCTTTCGGCAAGACAGAAAAACGGAGTTCCGCTGGGGGCTGATGAGATATACAAAGAAACTTGGCTGTGGCTGAAACGCAGAGGGTGCGAGAACCTTGTCAATAAACGTTTGATAGAATCATACGCTCAGGCTTTCGCACGATATATCCAGTGTGAGGACGCTGTCAGCCAGTACGGACTGCTCGGCAAGCACCCCACCACTGGCGGAGTAATGGCTTCGCCTTTCGTGCAGATGAGCCAGCAGTTTCAAAAGTCAGCGAACCTCATTTGGTATGAGATCTACGATATTGTCAAGCGAAACTGTACAGAGCAGTTCAGCGAAAGCCCGCACGACGCTATGGAAGAGTTACTTAGGAGGAGAGGCTAATGCAAACCACAACAGAAATGCAGCTTGTTTCAACAGACAAGCTTATCCCATATGTCAACAACGCCCGAACTCATTCAGCAGAACAGATAATGAAACTTCGCTCGTCCTTGCGTGAGTTTGGCTTTATCAATCCCGTCATAATTGACAGAGATTACAACGTTATCGCAGGTCACGGCAGGATTGCCGCCGCAAAGGCTGAGGGCATTGACGAAGTACCCTGCGTGTTCGCTGACCATCTAACTAAGGCTCAGAAAAAGGCATACATACTCGCCGACAACAGAATGGTTCTTGACGCAGGCTGGGACGAAGAAATGCTCAAAGTTGAGATCGAGGCTTTGCAGGCTGAGGATATTGACTTGGCTCTCACGGGGTTTGATGAGAAAGAACTTGCAAGTCTTTTTGATACTGACACAGATGCACAAGAGGACGATTTCGATGTTGACGCTGAGTTGGGAAAGCCTTGTGTTACGCAGAGTGGGGATATATGGACGCTTGGAAAGCACACTCTTGTATGCGGTGACAGCACAAAAGAAGATACATACGCCGCTCTTATGGACGGCAGAAAAGCAAACCTAGTCATAACCGACCCGCCATACAACGTAAATTACGAGGGTACGGCTGGCAAGATAAAAAATGACAATATGGCTGCGGACAAGTTCTATCAGTTTCTGTTTGACGCTTTCAGCAATATGGCAAATGTTATGGCGGACGATGCGAGCATTTACGTTTTCCATGCAGATACAGAAGGACTTAATTTTCGCAAGGCTTTTGCTGATGCAGGTTTTTATCTTTCCGGGTGCTGTATTTGGAAAAAGCAAAGTCTTGTGCTTGGACGTTCGCCTTATCAGTGGCAGCACGAACCCGTCCTCTACGGTTGGAAAAAGAAAGGCAAACACCAGTGGTACACCGGCAGAAAAGAATCTACCATCTGGGAATTCGACAAGCCGAAGCGCAATGGCGACCACCCGACAATGAAGCCTGTGCCATTGTTAGCCTACCCGATACGCAATTCCAGTATGGCTAATTCAGTAGTGCTTGACCCATTCGGCGGAAGCGGTTCAACGCTCATAGCCTGCGAACAAACGGACAGAATATGCCTTACCATTGAGCTTGATGAGAAGTTTTGCGATGTGATCGTCAAGAGATACATCGAGCAGGTTGGCAGTGATGATGGTGTGTATGTTGTCCGAGATGGCAGGAAGATACCTTACTCGGAACTTGTGAAAGAGGTGGAGAGCCTAGTTTAAGTTGTTAGTGTATTACGCACAAAACAGTGGCGGATAATTCTGCGTTCTGACATCTTGAAATCCGACAAATTCCGAGTAATATATGTAAGTACCAAACTGGAGGTGCATACAATGAATTTTCCAAGCAGAGAAATTGTCGAAAAGGTCAGAGCCGAATATCCTAAAGGCACAAGATTAAAGCTTACAAAAATGGACGATGTGCAGGCTCCGCCTGTCGGTACTGAGGGTACTGTGATTGGCGTTGATGATACGGCAAGTCTGATAGTCGAATGGGACAACGGCAGTCATCTCAATGTCATTTATGGTGAAGATACAGTAGTTAAGCTTTAGCTGTCGAATCGCAAGCATATCCGTAGTATTCCCTCGTCAGATATACACAAGATATTGTGTGTATCTTTGTCGAATGATCGTATTGATATATCTCCGAAAAAGAGTTAATATGTGTACACCGAAAGGAAAATACACCACAGAAAAGCGGAGGATACGGATATGAACGACAAGCTTGCAAGACAGATCGAGGAAATGAAAACGCAGACCATAGGCGTTGAGGTGGAGATGAACAACATCACAAGAGAGAAATCCGCACGCATTGCCGCAGAATTTTTCGGCACAGGCAGATCTGAAAACACGGCTTACCGCAACGGCTACTGCACTTGGTCGGCTTTTGATGAGAGCGGCAGAGAGTGGAAATTCCAAAAGGACGTTAGCATTGCAGGACCGGACAGCGAAAAATGCGAACTTGTAACACCGATACTTCAATATTCGGACATCGAGCTTTTGCAGGAACTTATCCGCAGACTTCGGAGAGCAGGAGCAAAAAGCGATGCAACAAGGGGCTGCGGAGTTCACATTCACATCGGTGCAAAGGGTCACACACCGCAGACTTTGAGAAATCTTGCAAACATTATGGCAAGCCACGAAAGCCTTCTAGCCGCCGCACTAAAGCTTGACAGAGGCCGAATGAACAGATACTGCAAGACCGTTGACCCTGAGTTTTTGGCAAGCCTAAACAAGAAAAAGCCAAAGACAATGAGCGACTTAGCTGACATTTGGTACGGTTCACAGGGTGCTGATTCTTACCGAGAGCATCATTACAATTCCAGCAGATACCATATGCTCAATTACCACGCAACATTCACCAAAGGCACAGTTGAGTTCAGACTTTTCCAGTTTGATGCACCATCAAACGGCAGGCAGAACGGACTTCACGCAGGTCAGCTGAAAAGCTACATTCAGCTTTGCCTAGCACTCAGTCAAATGGCGAAAGAAGTCAAGACCGCTAGTCCGAGACCTCAGCAGAACGAAAACCCTAAATACGCAATGAGAACTTGGCTGCTCCGATTGGGTTTTATCGGCGAGGAGTTCGCAACGGCAAGGGATATACTAACACGAAACCTTGACGGCGACACGGCTTTCAGACACGGCAGAGCGGCTTGAAACGATTAGTCGCAGACCCACCCGATCGCTTTGGCGGTCTTTCGGTGGTAGAAGGAGATGTTTTTGATGAACAGATACTACATAGCATACGGCAGTAACCTAAACGTTGCTCAAATGAAAAGAAGATGCCCAACTGCAACAATACTTGCAACGCCTGATTTGAAAGGCTGGGAACTGCTTTTCAAAGGCAGTTTGACAGGGTCGTATCTGACCATTGAGAAGAATGAGCGTGGCAGTGTTCCGGTAGCAATATGGGAAGTGAACCCCACTGATGAGCTTGCACTTGACCGTTATGAGGGTTACCCCAACTTCTATTACAAGAAGAATATCAAGCTGACTTGCAAGGGTATACGCACAGGCAAAAGGCGAACGATAACAGCATTTGCCTACATTATGCACGAAGAAAGACCTATCGGTATTCCAAGCGAGTTTTACTTGAGGACTTGCCTTGATGGGTACAAGGCTTTCATGTTTGACAAGCGTGTGCTGATAAATGCTTACAACAAATGCAGGGGGGATAGTTGAGAATGGCGGATAAAATGCGAAAGCTTGAAAATTACACACCAACCAAATTTATGTCTGAAACTTCGCACTATGACAAGTCCGCCGCTGACTATGCCGTGAATTTCATCGAGTGCCTATGCCACACCAAAGGCACTTGGCACAAGCCGTTTGAACTAATCGACTGGCAGGAGAAGATAATTCGTGACATTTTCGGCGTGCTAAAGCCGAATGGCTATCGTCAGTTCAACACGGCATATATTGAGATTCCCAAGAAGCAAGGCAAGTCGGAACTTGCTGCGGCTGTTGCATTGCTCTTGACCTGCGGTGATGGCGAGGAACGTGCGGAAGTTTACGGCTGTGCGGCTGACAGGCAACAGGCAAGCATAGTTTTCAACGTTGCGGCGGATATGGTAAGAATGTGCCCTGCTCTTTCAAAGCGTGTGAAGATACTCGATTCACAAAAGCGTTTGATCTATCAGCCGACCGGCAGCATTTATCAAGTGCTTTCCGCAGATGTCGGCAACAAGCACGGCTTTAACACCCACGGCGTAGTATTTGACGAACTTCACACTCAGTCGTACCCAACTAAGGGAACCACATTGTTTATAATTTATTTACAACTAAAGCGTTAAGACAAACAGACAGGCTTAAATTTGCAAGGAAAATTGAATAGATGACGAAAAGTGTTCTTCATATATCAGTGAGGAACGCTTTTTCTATTTATTCGGAGGTTATTATGGCAAATGAATCAAATTCATCGGTTGTCAGAGTGCATAAGAACACCGACTTCACGATCATGAGCAATCATCATTTGAGAAATCAGAAACTCAGTCTGAAAGCAATCGGGCTGATGTCCAAAATACTGGGTCTGCCCTGTGACTGGAACTATTCCATTGCCGGACTGGTGAAAATCTGTAAAGAGGGCGAAACGGCAGTTCGTGCTGCCCTCCATGAACTGATCGACGAGCGGTATGTGTATCTGGAGAAGCTTCCGCCGAACTACTCCAAAAGCGGACGGTTTGAATATGTCTATCACATCTATGAAATTCCATATGAGAATATTCCTGATGGTCTGGAATGTCCGGAACTGTTTCTCAAAAAGCAGTCTGAAACAAATCAAAACGCAGATGTCCCAAATACAGAAAAACAAGATGCAGAAAACCTGTATCTTGAAAATCAGGATGTAGAAAACCAGGGACAATTAAATACTTACATATCAAGTATGAAAGAATCAAATATGAAAGAATTAAATGAAACGGCTTCTGCTCCGCCGAAGAAAAAAGGCGGATAAGAAGAAATATGCAGAAGCTGTCACCATGACGGAAGAAGAATATCAGAAGCTGTCGGAACAGCATTCCAAGGCATTCGTGGATAAGTGCATTGAGATTCTCAACAACTACAAGCTTTCCAGCGGAAAACGATACAAGTCAGATTATCACACCATTCTGAACTGGGTCATTGAAAGAGTTTCCAAGGATTATCCTCAGCTGGACAAACCACCTGCACAAAGTTCGGCTTACGATGTCAACGTCAATCCATTCGACCAGTTTGTGAGGTAAGAAAATGTTTATCAATACGGAATTACTGGAGTTTATCCGCTTGAAAAATCCCCTATCTTCTGTTATCGGGAAATACGAAGTGATAACAGATGCTTGCTGTAAATGCCCATTCTGTCACAGCAAAACCAATTCTCTGAATCTTTTCCATGATGAGATCTACACCTGTTTTCACTGTGGTGAAAGCGGTGATGTATTTGGATTTGTCAGCAAAATTGAAAATCTTTCGTTTGCGGAAACAGTTCGTAAAATGGCGAAATCATCTGGAATTTATACACTGGAAGAATTGAAACAGAAGAATATTTTCCGCTTTTGGGACAGATTTCTGATTCTGTGCGAGCATTATCACATTGCAGCAGACAGCATATTGCAGGAATATTCTTCGGAGCTGACAAGGGAATATCTTCTCGGTCTGAAATACAGCAAAGTGGAGCCGGATACCGCCCCGCTGGAAAACATCATACAGATGAAATACGGCATATCAAAGGAATTTTGGAACGCTGCTCCTGAACATATCATGGAATATCTGACAGCAGAAAGGAACCACAATGAATGATACACTGAAAAGCATTTTTCAGACACTCTCTGAAAATGCAGAGGAAAACTTCATAAAGCACAAAAATGCAGATGACTATCTTGCAGAGGACGGCCTCTGGCACTGCGGAAAGTGTGGCACAGCGAAGCAGTTCCGACTGCCTGAGCGTTTTTTGAAAATGGGTATGCCCGAAATTGTTGGCTGCTGCTGTGCCTGCCAGTCTGCAAAGGAAAAACGGGAAAATGCGAAACAACGACTTGCATCTGTTATCAGACAAAACAAGGAAATCGCCAATATTCCCGAACATTATCTGTCAGCTGATATGGCGATGGTAGAATCTTCTGAAGCCAAACGAATTGGCAGAAACTATATCAAAAACTTCGAGAAACTGGGCAGAATCGGGCTTCTCCTCTATGGTGATGTGGGGACTGGCAAAACATTTCTGGCAGCCTGTATTGCAAACGCTCTGCTGAATCAGGGCATCCGTGTCAAATGGCTGACTACCATGCAGATTGTGGAACGCAGCTGTTTCTACAGCGAATCAGAATATGCTGAGTATACCCGAAGCATTACTGCTCCCGACTTGCTGATCATTGATGATCTGGGAGCAGAACGTGGTACAGATTTTGCATTGGAGCGTGTTCACAGCCTTGTGGATACCCGTATCTCAGCAAATTTACCGATGATCGTAACCACCAATATCGATATTACGGATATGGGAAATTGCACAGATCTGAAGAAGAAACGCACGTTTGACCGCATTATGCCTGCAACATTTGCCTTTGCTATGAAAGGGACTTCCTATCGCATGAAGCAGGCACAGAAAAGCTACGAAACACTCAAAGATCTGCTCTTGAGTGAAGAAACAATTGGAAAGGACAGAAACACAAATGAGAATGATCAAAACTTATGAGGGCATGACAATGAACTGCGATGTGATTGCAACAATTCAGTCGGTTTTCATGAATATCGCTACCGGCAGCATCAGCGAAATGATCGATGACAGCTTCGATCCGGATACCCTGGAATTTGCTGTGACTGCATTTACTACACTTGGAGATGATAGTCCTTGCAGTTTATGCGACCGAAGAAGAACGTGACTATGCCAGATACAAGCTGGAAAACTGGCTTGTTTACGATGTTGGCAGCTATTACACCATGACAGAAAGAAAATAACGGAGGTTTTTACTATGGAAAAAATGATCGTAACAGAGTATGGCAGACCGATTATGCTGAACAAGGTCAAGGAGTTTACACAGAGAACCATGTTTCTTGCAGAGAACAAAGTGATCCTCTATGCAGTCTTTGCACTGCTCGACAGCGGCGAAATGGTGAACATCGGCAATTTTAACGATGCAGACACCGCTGAGATCTCCCAGATCATTCTGGACATTTTCGCAGAGGACAAAAAAGCGGTGTTTGATGTCAATCTTGAAGTTTTCGGAATCCGAAATTTCCTTGAAATGCTTCGATATGTGTCAGCTGACAGCGATTCTGTCTATCGAATTTTGATAAACGAACTGAAACAACAGCTGAAAAGCGGTGAACTGGATGTCAGCTTTTCTTGACGGCTACATACAGCTTGCCCATGCCATTGTTGCTGTGGCAGCAGAAAGCTACAAATATACGCTCTTAGCGGTCAAAAATCATACCAGAAGCGATTCTGTTTTCAGGCGAAAGGAAGAACTGGAAAGCTTTTTTTCTGTCGGAGTGGTTTGGACTGCTGTCCGGACTTGACGGAAGATATTTTATACAGAAAATGCAGGAGGTCTACTATTTTGACAGGTAAAGAGTTTTTATGGCAGTACATTATGATTGATCGTCAGATCAGGAGCGTGAAGCTTCAATTGGATAGTATGACAGAGGTTGCAAAAGAAAACGCAATGAGCAGTGTCTTTCAGAATGAAATCACTGATTTGAAGAATGAACTGAAAAATCTGATTTTGGAATCTGCTGCTGTCAAAAGGTGTATTCTTGATCAAATTCATATGATTGAAAATGATGAGTGCAGAGATATTTTAACAAAGCGATATATTGAAATAAAGACAGTATCCCAGATTGCAAGAGAGATGTTTATGTCAAGGCAAGGTGTACATTATCACCTTGCTGCTGGAGAAAAAGCTATTTCATCGTTAATATAAAACAGTGACCGGTTTGCACAATGTAGTACAAACCGGTCATTTTTATGCGTTTTCGTCTTCTGTTAGTTTTGCCAACTCGATATATTCCTTCAATTTCTTTTGCAGCAATTTTTTGTCGATCAATTTCAGATTGTATTCCGCAACCATCGTTGGTGAAAGACTTCTGCTGAGAGCAAATTCAACGACCTCGTCATCTTTGCTTGCACAAAGGATAATTCCTACGCTTGGATTCTCATTTTCCTTTTTCACCTCTCTGTCCAATGCTTCAAGATATAGATTGATTTGTCCCACATACTCCGGCTTGAATTCCCCGATTTTCAGTTCAAAAGCTACCAGACAAGACAGTCCTCTGTGATAAAACAGCAAATCAATAAAGAAATCATGATTGCCCACCTGAACACGATATTCTTCTCCAACAAAAGTGAAATCTTTTCCTATTTCAAGAATAAAATCTTTCAGATTACGAATGATGGATTTCTGTAAATCATGTTCAGACATTGGTTCGGGAACATCAAGAAAGTCAAGGACATAATTGTCAAGAAAAATATTTCCTGTTGCCTTTTTAGCTGTTTCAAGTGCCAGCGATTGTGGATTTTGCGACAGCATATATCTTTCATAATAACCGCTGTCGATTTGTCTTTCCAATTCTCTCTTTGACAATCGCTCTTTGATACACATATTCATATAAAAAATGCGCTCATCCATGGTTTTGCAGGCTGACATTATCTTCAAATGATTCGACCAACTCAATTGTGTCACCAGTGGTGACACTTTTTCTTCACCCTGATAAAGTTCGTAAAACTGCTTCATTCTGTATAATCCACGCCTGTTGAATCCTTTCAGTTCAGGATAATTTTCAGAAAAGAAATCTGCCAGCTTCTGTACAAAAGCATCTCCATAGGAGCTATTTTTTGATTGCTTGCTGATATATTCGCCGATATCACGATACATCGTAATCAATTCCTCATTTACTTTTCTGTATGCACGCTCTTTCGCCGATTCAATAATATTGACAACTTTCTGAAATTGTTCATTATATGGCTGAATATCCATGTTCAATCCTCCGTTCTCTTCACATAAACCAGTTCAATGTCATATCCAAGTGCTTCAAAGATTTGCACATATGTCCGATTGACAATGCCCTCTTGCTTTTTAATGACCTTATTTACATATTCTTTTGAGGTATGTATATCTTTAGCGATTTGTGCCTGTGTTGTACCATTTTCGATACATTTCACCTTTACATCGATTTCAAAATTGTTCTTAACCATAACTCACATTACCTTCTATAAGTTACACTAATCGTATAACTTATTATACTGTATTTTTGTGTGAAAGTCAATCGGAAAAATAAAAATCAGAAAATTATTTTTGACGAAACTTGACAGCACTTGCATTTACTTGTCGGATTTCACCACAGCAATTTTGCTAAACTGAAAATAGTAAGCGGGAAAGGAGTGAGCGTATGACCTTATCGATCATCTCGCAGGACGGAACTGCATTCAACTACTCTAATGCAGTTTCGTGTGTCACTTGTGGTGAGTACGATGACGGAAGCGGATACGGCTTCATGGTCTATCTGAAAGGCGATACGGAAAACGGTATCGTTGTCGCAGAATATGACGATGCAGAAAAGTTTCATGCTGTCAAATCTGATTTTTTCAGATGGCTTCGTGAAAACATCGACGCAGTATTTGCGTTTCCGGCATGAGTACAGACTTTGAAAAAGGCTTGCGAAAAACCATAGATCTGTCGGTCAGGAGCAGAGAATTTACGGTCGATACTTTGAAATCTGCCATGCAGGACTTTCTTTCCGGAAAATCGCAGAGAAAAGGCAGAGTTTCCATGAAAAAGCTATCGGAGCATTCTGGCAAGCTGGAAAACGTAGAAATCAAGGGCATTGAGGACTTTCTGAGCGTGGCAAAGAAATATGACATTGACTATGCCGTCAAAAAAGAAGCAGACAGCGATACCTTTCATGTTTTCTTTCAGGCAGGCAAAATGGAAGATTTCAAGAGGGCTTTTCAGGAGTTTGCCAGCAGAAAACAAGAGGAACTTCTCAATCCCCGTGCTGAAATCACCCGACAACAGATCAAAGATATGGCAAAGCAGGTTTCTCATGAGCCAAAGAAGAAAGAGAAAGTCCGTGAGAAGTCTAAGGAAATGACGCATTAAGGTGGTTGGAATGGATTCACGAAAGATAAAAAAACTTGTCCTCAATAACCTTGCCTATGTCATTTTCGGCTATGCCGGTAATATCATCAGCTTTTCGTTCCGGACGGCTGAGGGTAAGGACGTTTCGGAAAAGATACTCCCTGCCCTGAACAATCTCGGCACAGCGTTTGCCCATATCATTCCGTCTTTTCACCCAGTTGATCTGCTGGTTGGAGTTGCAGTTGGTGTTGCGATGAAGTAACCGAAGAAAGGAGCGCAAGTTATGAGAAAAAATGAGAAAATCACAGCTCTGTACGAACGACTGAGCCGTGATGACTTTGGCAAAGATGATGACCAACAGCGTGAGAGCAACTCCATATCCAATCAAAAGGCTATGTTGGAGGAGTTCGCCGCATGGCAGGGCTTTACAAACCTTGTCCATTTCACGGACGATGGCATTAGCAAACATTGTCCATTTCACGGATGATGGTATTAGCGGCACTTGCTTTGATCGTCCCGGATTTTTGGCAATGATGAAAGAGGTGGAAGCCGGGAATGTGGAGTACCTGTGTATCAAGGACATGAGCCGCATGGGTCGTGACTATCTGAAAGTCGGTCAGATTATGGAAATCCTGCGTCAGCGTGGCGTTCGCCTTATCGCCATCAATGACGGCGTGGACAGTGCCAGAGGGGACGATGATTTTACCCCTTTCCGCAACATTATGAACGAGTATTACGCCAGAGACACCAGCCGTAAAATCCGTTCCACTTTCCAGTCCAAAGGCAAGTCCGGCAAGCACCTCACAGGCACGGTCATTTACGGCTATCTCTGGAACGAAGCCAGAGACCAATGGTTGGTTGACCCCGAAGCCGCAGATGTGGTCAAGCGCATCTTTTCCATGACGATTGAAGGCTACGGTCCGTATCAGATCGCCAGCAAACTGAAACGAAGAAAAGGTGCTTATTCCGTCTGCTTACCTTGCCCAAGCACGGCGAGGGCGTGAACAAAAACAAGACTTTCAAAGATGTGTACGGTTGGGGTTCTTCCACCATCTGCAACATTCTTGAAAAGCGTGAATATCTGGGACACACCATCAACTTCAAGACCCGAAAGCACTTCAAGGACAAGAAAAGCCATTATGTCCCGGAGGACGAATGGACAATTTTCGAGAATACCCATGAAGCTATCATTGACCAGCAGACCTTTGACCTTGTGCAGAAAATCCGTGGGAATGTCAGACGCTACCCGGACGGCTGGGGCGAAGCAGCTCCCCTCACAGGCTTGCTTTATTGTGCCGATTGCGGCGGCAAGATGTATGTCCACCGTACCAACAACGGCAAGCGTATTTCTCAATATACCTGTTCCCAATACAGCAAAGTCCCAGTTGGAAAGCTCTGCAAGACCCAGCACCGTATCAATGAAGATGTGGTACTGTCCCTTGTCTCTGAAATGCTCAAAGCCATTGCCGAGTATGCGAAGCATGACCGAGCCGAGTTTGTCCGTGGTGCAGGAAGCGCAGTCCAGCCAGCAGACGGCAGAGGTCAGGAAACAGCGTACACGCCTTGCAACAGCAAAGCAGAGAGTATCCGAGCTGGAAGTCCTGCTCTGCAAAATCTATGAGGACAACATCTTAGGCAAGCTCTCCGACAGCAGATACGCCACTCTGGACGCTCAATACGAAAAAAAGGAGCAGTCCGAGCTTACCGCTGAAATCTCTGCTCTGGAAAAGGCTGTCAAGAGCTATGAGAAGCACGAAAAGGACGCTGACCGTTTTATCGCTCTGATTGATAAGTATGAGAACTTCGACAAGCTGACCATTGCCATGCTCAACGAGTTTATCGAGAAAATCCTTGTGCATGAGCGTGACCGTAAAGGCAGTATACAGACCACACAGGAGGTCGAGATTTACTTCAATTTTGTTGGGCGTTTCGTTCCCCCGGCGTTTGGAGAAGCGGAGCTTACCCCGGAGGAATTAGAAGAAATCCGCAAGCGTGAGGAACGCAAGGACAGGCTTCATCAGAACTACTTGAAGCGGAAAGCCAGCGGAGCGCAGAAGCGATACGAGGACAAAATCAAGGGGAGAAAAAGGCAGAAATCGAAGCCAAGAAAGCCGCCATTCGTGCGGAGGACATTGCAAAGGGAGTGTTCGTCCCTGTCAGCAGTTTACCGCAGAGAGAGCCGATGAAAGGAGTACAAACAGCATGAATATCACTTACACACAGAACGGAGATTATCTTATCCCAAACATCGTTATCCGCAAGACAAAGCCCCTCGGACACTACGGCAGACTTCGCAAGGCGTATCTGGAAATGCACCGTCCGATACTGTTCAATGAACTGGTACTATCCGACAAGCTCTTTGAGCATTGCGCCGAGATTGACGAAACAGCACGAAACCGCATGGAGCTGATCGTGCGGTCACTGGCAGAGCAAAACGGCGTGACCGAGCAACTGAAAGCCGAAAACCAAATGGAATGGGTGCGGCAGATGAACGCTGCAAGGCACAGGCAGAGGAGATTGTGAAAGTGGAATTGATTTATGATTGAGTGAGAAAGTCCGGGCAGAAAACTGTTCGGACTTTTCTCATATATTCCAAAGTTACGGTAGAATTGTTCACAAGTTTTATGGTACAATTTATGCGAATAAAGAAAACGGAAAATTAGAATCTAACAAGAGAATGTGGTTGTATGAAAAAATCCATATTAGTATTTTGGGCAATCGTGTGTCTGTTACCTATTCAAAGGAGGTTTAAGAATTTCAAATGAAACATATAAGAAATATATTGCTGTTGATTACGATTATTATTTTTGCTTTTTGTTATGCAAGCTGAAGTATATCAAAATATGCTCTGGAACTTTAATGGTGCTTATTATTTATCGTCCAGATACACAACTACTAATGACGATATGGATTCATTTTTAGCCAATGCAGAAGATACAGCTGAGAAGCATGGTGTTCATATTTTTTCGACTTTTAATCAGAGAGTTTCTAATTATCAGACAAGACTTTATATTTATGGTGATGATACCGTTGTTCGGGATAGTCTTAAAAGCACAATGGATATTGAGGAAAAAACATATACGGCTTTGATAGGCGGAATCACCGTAATAGAATTTGAAGATTTTAGAGAAGCAAAAAACACAGGCAATGGACAGGAAATAATGGTCAGCTATATCGGTGACGATGATGACATTATTGCCACATATCAAGATTTGGCAAAAGAATATTCTATATCGCAGCCAGAGTTTTGGCAATCAACCGAAACTGATATGATGTTCATTGTTTGGGGCCTGGTTGCCATATTGATGATTGTACTTAATATGATTGAGGTGATACGCAGACAAAAGGAAGTAGTTGTACGAGCTTCTCTGGGCGAAAATGCTGCTGTGATTGCTCTAAAAGCTGTAGTGGCTGATATGATTTCATATGCTGCATTATTCGTCTTAGCAAAGTTGCTTGTTTCTCAATTTATATCGGGAGCGTATGAAGATCATCTCATTTTGGCAGTGTATTGTGCCGGAGCAGTTCTTTCCGTAATTCCTTATGCTGCTTTTGTCCGCTTTGATGTAAAAAAAGCCTTTGCCAATGCTTCAGATAAAAAAGGTATGTTTTATCTTCTGAACGGTCTTAAAGTATTTGCTACTGCTATGACGATTTTTACAATAACTACAAATCTCAGTAGCATTCAAGGTAATTTACTTACAAACACTACTCTTTTAGAAAATCATTATAATGATTACTATTTTGGAGTTATGCAGATTGAACCTCCTTTTGAAGAAAATGAGGAGGAATCCAAAGAGAGCGAATTTTGGAATGACCTTTACGAAAATGAATACAACACTATAAATCCGGTGGTCTGCATAGGCAGCCGGATAAGCGATACGGATAATTATATTTTTGTAAATCATAATGCCAGAGATATGCTGCAAGGGTTTTCTGATATGCTTACTGAAGATGATGAAAAAGAGGATATCGTGGTCTTCGTGCCAAAGGGAAAGAAATGCGGAATCATACAAAGATATCGCAAAAGAGGAAATTGACTCTCTTACCCAAAATGCAGAAGAACTGCGTGTTGTTTATAAAGAATATTCTGGCAGAGAGCAATTTTATTATCTCAATTCGAACAGAGAAGAGGCTATTGACGGATTGTCAAGAGCAACAAATCCGATTGTTATTTATCAGGCAAATGAGGCTGTTGCTTTGAATGGAAGTTATATCGAAACAGGAACATATAATGGTGAGGTAATCTACGGATGCGATGAAAGCACAATTCGTAATGCTGCGAAAAAATATGCAGAACAGCTTGGTCCACACTATTTTATGCTGACGAATGTCGGGGAGGATTATACTTATAGTCATAGTTTTCTCGTGAAACTGATTGGCTTTATAAGCTCTCTTTGCGTATTAGTATTGCTGTTAGATATCGCTATCATCATATCTGAAGTGAAAATGGAATTTAGACTTAATGCGATGGAAATCTCCCTCAAAAAGGTTTTGGGCTATCGCTTTTATGAAAGGCACAAAAGATTTATTTCCGTTAATCTCTTAGAAAATATAGCCGTTGTGATATTGATTTGCATTGTTTCGCTTTTTATATCTAACGCAAGTGTCGGGATTGCTTTACTGGTTGGAGCATTGCTCACCATTATTGAAATGGCAATCATTTTCACAAATGTTATGTGGGTTGAAAAAACAAATATCTCAAAGTCCTTGAAAGGTGGATGTTTATGATTATAATTCGTGGCTTAAATAAAGCATTTGGAGAGAAAATAATTTTCTCCAACTTTAATTTGGAAATTCCGGATGGAAGTTTTGTAGTAATCAGCGGGGATAGCGGCAGTGGAAAAAGCACTTTGCTCAATATGATTGGTGGTATCGAAAAGCCGGATAGCGGCAGTATCATAATCGAAGGGCTGAATATTACCCGGCTTAAAAATAAAAACAGTTTTTTTGCGGATACAGTGGGGTTTCTTTTTCAGAATTTTGCACTGCTTGAAAATAAGACAGTTAAAGAAAATTTAAGTTTGATTAAAAAATCAAGCCGAACTAAAGTATCACTTAAAGAAGCTCTTAATCGTGTGGGGTTATCAAAGGAAGTTAAAAAAAAGTTTATCAGCTTTCCGGTGGTGAACAACAGAGAGTTGCTTTAGCTCGTCTTATGATGAAAAAATGTTCTGTTGTTTTGGCAGATGAACCTACTGGCTCACTTGACAAGAAAAATAGAGATATTGTTATGAGGTTATTGCACGAACTCAATGAAGAAGGTAAAACGGTTATCATTGTTACCCACGATCAGGGTATTATTGAAGATGAACCTTATGTTGTGAAAATCTGAGAGTACCTCTTAGAAATGTCTTGATCTACATTTTATATAATTTGGGTCAGAAGAAAATCCCTTTAGGAACTAAAGGGCGCACTTCTATACTCTCTGTCGAGAGTAGTGCGTCCTGCGGAGCTTCATTCTCCGTCAGCAGAAGAAAACTGCATGACCGAGAATGTTGCGTCACTTCGTTCCGTCAAGGTGGCTACACCCCCTTGCGCCGCTAAAGCGGCTATCTGTGGATGGACTTGCCGTCCGCAAACGGTTTTGACAAACCGTTCGCCGCCAGCAAGTTTGAAAATCAAGAATCTTAATTTGATAAAGGAGTGTGATTCTATGAAAAAGAAATTACCCATAATCCTCTTGGGTGTTATTTTGGCTTGTGTGTTGGTTTTCGGTTTCCTTTATGCAAACAATGACATTGGTAAAACCGCAAACAGTTTAGAAGCAGACATTCGCCAATCTCAAAAAATTTTGGATGATTGGATTGTTGATGGAAGCATTTCCGACACAATGGCTGCATTTATTTCTTACCCACAGGACAAGACAGACCACACTTTTTCTGTCTATGTAAATCGCCCTGGCTTGTCTTTTGGATATTTCTTCCGTGGTGGTGGAGATATAGTTGAGGTTGATGATTACATTGCAGAGTTTGTTGTTGAGGGAATAACGAAAGGGCATTTATCTCAATGAATACCCAAAATATTGTTCGACTTGAAGTAGATGATGGCAACGGCATTCAGGTGATTGATATTGATAGTGGCAAGCCTTTCGCCATTGTCCTGCCCCTCAATGTAGGAAACATCTGTTTCTATGATACGAATGGAAATGTTGTGGAATATCTTCGCCAACAACTTTGACCAACTTCAATTTACCGAACTGAACACAACAACTGAATACCGAAAAACTGACCGTTGACTGGTCGCAATCTGCGAAAAGTTGACGGTCTTTTTTTATCCCCATTTTCAAAAAAGGAGGTCACGAAAAATGGCAAAACCGAAAAACCTTGAACAGCTCCGAGCCGAAAAGGAACAGGTCGAGACACAGCTTGCACAGGAACAGCACAAGCTGGAGCGTCTGGAGAACAGAAAGAAGTATCTGGAGAAAGGCGAGAGACAAAAGCGCACCCACCGTCTTTGCAATCTGGGCGGCACGATTGAGAGCCTTGCCCCGGAGTTCAAAGATCTCACACGCACCGAAATGACGGAGCTGATGGAGTACATCTTTTCTCTGCCCGAAGTCCAGCGAGCCGTCCGTCACATGGCGATTACCCACATCAACCAAGCGAGCAGAGGAAAGGAGCAGAAAGCCGATGGCACTATTTCATCTGAGCGTCACGCAGACTAAGCGAAGCGCAGGACAGTCCGCTATTGCTTCTGCCGCCTACCGTGCCGGGGAGCGATTGTATAGCGAGTATTATGGCGAATACAGCGACTACACCCGCAAGGGCGGCGTGATATGCTCCGACATTCTCCTGCCGTCCCATGCACCGCCAGAATACGCAGACCGCCAGACCCTATGGAACGCCGTGGAAAAAGCCGAGCGTGGAAAGAATGCCCAGCTTGCATACAGCTTTGACATTGCCTTGCAGAATGAATTTTCCCTTGAGGAAAACATCGCTCTTGCAAGGCAATTTTTATTGGAGAACTTTGTGAGCCGTGGCATGGTGGTTGACTTCGCCGTACACCAGCCAGACCGAGAGGACGGCGGCATACCCAATCCACATTTTCATGTGCTTTGCCCTATCCGCCCCATCGAGCAGAACGGCAAATGGGGGCTAAAGCAACGCCGGGTGTATGAGCTGGACGAGGACGGCAACCGTATCCGGGACCAGAACGGCGAGTTTGTTTTCAACGCCGTTCCCACTACCGACTGGGGCAGTCCGGAAACGCTGGAACACTGGCGGCAGACGTGGGCTGAATTGTGCAACGCCAAGTTTGCAGAAAAGGGGCTTGACGTTCGTATCGACCACCGAAGCTATGAGCGTCAGGGCGTGGAGCTTCTTCCCACCGTCCACGAGGGCGCAACCGTCCGGGCAATGGAGAAGAAAGGTATACGCACCGAGAAAGGCGAGTTCAATCGCTGGATCAGAGCCACCAATGCCGTTATCCGGGACATCAAGAAGAAAATCGCTCTCCTGTTTGATTGGATTGCCGAAGCAAAAGGCGGAGCTTGCCAAGCCGCAGGCACCAAACCTTGTTTCTCTGTTGAACGCCTATTACACCAGCCGCAGAGCCGGGGCTTATTCGCAGAAAGGCAAGGTCAGCAACCTAAAGGAGATGAACGAAACTTTCAATTATCTCCGGGCAAACGGCATTTATTCCCTTGAAGATTTGGAACACCGTGTCAGCGAACACAGTGCTGCCACAGAGAGCTTGAAGAAAACGCTGGACGAACAGACCGCCCGAATGAAAGCAATTAAGCAGCTCTATGACAGCTCCGCTGCTTTCCAGAGCTTGAAGCCTGTCTATGACGGCTTGCAGAAAATCAAGTTTGAGAAGCCCAGAGCCAAGTACAAGGCAGAGCATGAAGCGAAACTGAAACAGTTCTACGCCGCCAGACGAAAGCTGACCGGAGAGTTCCCGGACGGTAAGGTGGATATGAAAAAGCTGTCCGCAGAGTATGACGCTCTGGAACGGGCGCATGAAACCACCTACGGCGAGTTCAAGACCGTAAGAGACGATTTACACCGTCTTTGGAAGGTCAAGTCATGCGTAGATACTGCCATCCGATTTAACGAGCGCGCAGAGGAACAAAAGCTCCAAAATCGACCCCAAACACGACACAAAAAGGAGGAACTATCCCGATGAATTATACCCAAGCGCAGATTGACCGGGCAAACGCCGTCAGTCTGGAAGATTTTCTCCGCACACAGGGAGAGACGCTTATCAAAAGCGGACGAGAATACCGCTGGAAAGAACATGACAGCTTGACCGTTCCGTGGAAACAAGTGGTTTCGACACAGCCAGAGCAAGGGCGGCTATCCCATTGATTTTGTCATGGAGTTTTACGGCAAGTCCTTTCCCGAAGCCGTCCAGCTTCTGACCGGCGAAAGCGGCGAGGGGCAGAGCGAAGCCAGCACAGCACCGCCCACAGCGTTTCACTTGCCCTTGCACAACAGGACAGCCGACAGAGCAATCCAATATCTCACAGAAAGCCGAGGTCTCAACAAAACGCTTGTTGAGGCTTTTCTTCTTTCCGGGGATATTTACGAGGACGCAAAGCGGCACAATGTTGTGTTTGTCGGCAGAGACCGAAGCGGTACGCCGAGATACGCCCATGTGAGAGGAACAGCAGACCCATTCAGACAGGACATTGTCGGGTCTGACAAGTCCTATCCGTTCCGATACGAGGGAAACGGCAACCAGCTTTTTGCCTTTGAATCACCGATTGACCTGTTATCGTTCATCTGCCTTTATCCGCAGGACTGGCAGACAAGGAGCTATCTTGCCCTGGGCGGCGTTTCGGGCAAAGCCCTTGACCGTTTTCTTTCTGAACGCAAGGACACCCAAAAAGTGTTCCTCTGCCTTGACAGCGACACCGCAGGAAGCGAAGCCTGTACCCGACTGGCACAGTCCATTCCCAGCGAGATCGCCGTCATTCGCCTTGTCCCGGCAAGGAAAGACTGGAACGATGTTCTCCGTCAGCAAGGGGACATTCCGAGCCGCAAATTCATAGCCGAGACAATCACGCTGCGAGAGCTGCCCACCGCCCAGCCTGTTCCCATGCTCCGCATGGCAGATGTGGAGCTGACGAGCGTGGATTGGCTATGGTTTCCCTATATCCCCTTTGGAAAGCTGACGATTATACAGGGCAACCCCGGCGAGGGCAAGACCTACTTTGCCATGCGTCTTGCGGCGGCTTGTACCAACCGAAAGCCTTTACCCGGTATGGAGACCCTTGAGCCTTTCAACATCATCTACCAGACCGCAGAGGACGGTCTGGGCGATACCGTCAAGCCCCGACTGATGGAAGCGGAAGCAGACCTTGAAAGAGTGCTTGTCATTGACGATAGGGACACACCGCTGACCCTTGCCGATGAGCGCATAGCAAGGGCAATCCGGGAGAACAACGCAAGGCTTGTTATCATTGACCCGGTACAGGCGTTTCTGGGCGCAGATGTGGACATGAACAGGGCAAACGAGGTGCGCCCGATATTCCGCAGTCTGGGAGACATTGCACAGGCTACCGGGTGCGCTATCGTGCTGATTGGACACCTGAACAAAGCCGCAGGAACGCAAAGCACCTACCGGGGATTGGGGTCTATCGACATTACGGCGGCAGTCCGCAGTCTGCTCTTTATCGGTAAGCTGAAGGACAGCCCCACAACAAGGGTGCTTATCCATGAGAAAAGCTCCCTTGCGCCGCCCGGACAGTCCCTTGCCTTTTCTCTGGGAGACGAGAAAGGCTTTGAATGGATAGGAGCTTATGACATTACCGCTGACGAGCTTCTTGCCGGGACAGACACCGCCAAGACCGAAAGCAAGACCGCACAGGCGCAAATGCTCATTCTGGAACTGCTTGCAGATGGAAAGCGTATGCCGAGCGCAGAGCTGGAAAAGGCAGTCAATGAGCGTGGGATTTCCTCACGCACCATGAGAACGGCAAAGAGCCGTATCGGGGACAGACTTGTGACCGAGAAAGACGGCACCGCATGGGTCTGCTATCTCCGAAACTGACAACAGGAACACGGCAAGCGTGGCAAAGACGGCAAGGGTTTTATAGATACCTTAATGTTGCCGCCTTGCCTTGTTCCCTCATACTGACACCGCCCGATGATGAACAGTCACCGGGCATTTTTCATTTACAGGAGGATTTTGAATGAACAATACCGCAACCAACAGTAACCCCTTGCCCGACTGTGAGAAAGCAGATCGGCAAGACAAAGTCAAAAGCAATTCGTAAAAATATATTGCTTGATACAGAACGAGAAAAAGATTTTTGAATTTTTGGAACAGAATAAAATCTGGTATATGCCGTTAAAAGGTGTGATTTTAAAAGAACTCTATCCCAAAATCGGAATGCGACAGATGTCTGATAATGACATCCTTTTCGATGAAACATATCGGAAAGATATTGTGCGGTTTATGAAGAACAAAGGATATCACTTGAAAAGTGGTATTAATGCACATTGCGATGAATGGGTAAAAGAACCTGTTTATAATTTTGAGATGCACCTGAATTTGTTTGTAGAAAGTAATGAGGTTTTTTATCACTATTACAAACACATAGAAGAAAAACTTCTGAAAGCGAATGAAAAAAGTTACAAACGTCTATTTTCAGACGAGGATTTTTATATTTATATGACAGCTCATTCCTATAAACATTATAGTGTTGGTGGAACAGGTTTACGGTCGCTTCTGGATAGCTTTGTATTTGTAAAAGAAAAGGAAACATCTAAACTGGGACTATATCACAGAGCAAACAAATATACTTGGGATCACTGATTTTGAACAGAAATCCCGTAAACTCAGCATGAAGATTTTTATAAATCCAGACTTTGAAAAATTATCTTTCGAAGAAAAGCAAATGCTAGAATTTTATTTATTTTCAGGCACTTATGGTACAATGAAAAATGTTGTAGACAATCGGTTCAGAACATTTACTGAACAAACCGGAAGCACATCCGAATTCGGATATATTTTGCATAGAATTTTTCCTCCAATGGAATTTTACAAACAATATTTTCCGTTCTTTTATCAGCATAAATTTCTGCTTCCCATAGGCTGGGGATTCCGTATGTTCAGGGGCGTAATTTTTCGAAGAAAACGTATAAAAAGTGAAATAAATTTTCTACATCATTCAAATTGAATAGTTAATAACAAAAACAGCAGTGACTAATAATGTAATTATTTAGTCACTGCTGTTGCTATATAAGCAAGCACATCTGAATCGCAATCTCATCAGCCTGCAATTCAAAGAGATTCTCAAGTTGCCAAATCTTAGCCGTGTCAGCATTTTTCATCGCAAGTGCATATTCAGAATCGGTATCACGCATTTTGTTCCAGATTTTCCATTTTTCTTTTTCACACTCAGTGATACGCTCGTCAATATGAACATAGATTCTGCCCTTATCTGTTTCTGCCTGCAAACGATCAGGACAATGTTCCTCTGCCCACTTGATATAGATACACGCAAGTTTATTGTTGCTGTAATCGTGATAATCATTGCCACACTGCGTAATCATCATTCTGTCGGTGTCAAGTGCCATTCTCTGATAATCATGTTTGTAAATCATAATCTTAACCTCTTTTCTTTCTTATCAAAAATCCTGCAAGAACAGCGATTCCAGCGAGGATAATTCCGCCAATTCCATAAATCAAACCATTTGAGGACTTTTTCTCGCTTGCTGGTTCTGCTGCTCCTTCTGATATATTAACCGTGGTATCTTCTTCAATTTTCAAATTTTCTCCGACACGATGAGCAGTTCCGTTTCCATCGTCAGCCATAACTGAATTATGTTCTTTCTCCACTGTATCTTCTGTCAAAGTACTGAACGGCATGAAGCTGTCGATCACATTGCCGTTATCATCACTCATCAGCCACTTGCCGTTTTGCAAATTGAAATGATATGTGGTTTCATCGGTGATAATCGTCCAATTTCCGTCACGATCATCATTGAAGTTCCAATTATCCGTGAGTTCATCGTAGTAGTCTTTGAAATTGTAGTTCAGCTGACCGACTTTGCTCCAATCATAATTATCATCGCCATAATTGTCATTGACCCACTCGGTCAGAATATGGTGCTTATAGCTTGCTTCGGGAAAGATAAGTCCGTCATCTCCCTTGCCGTGCCACCAATCAGACCAAATCTCTCTGACGATATAGTCTTTATCAAGCATATTATCGGCATAGGCTGTCAGACTTGCTGAGCCTATCAACATAATGCTTGCTACAATGGGGATTATTTTTTGAATCATTTTGAAAATCTCCTTTCATGTTTAGTATTGGGTACAATACTATTATATATCATTGCACTTGTTTTTACAAGCCGCAATGCGCACAAAGTTCTCTGAAAAAATCCAGACAATTTTTATAAAATATATTGACAAAAAAGATTTTGAAAGAGTATAATTATAGTAATGGGTACAATACGAAAGGATTGATTTCTATGTACTATAACGAAAAGCGAAAAGCAATTACAGCAAAGTATGTGAAAACACACCTTGATGACATCAAGATTCGCGTTCCAAAGGGACAGCGTGAAAAGCTGAAAACTATTGCAGCTGAAATGGGTATGAGCATGAATCAGATGTTCATTACAGCTGTTGAAGAATACATTGAAAAGAATTATAAGCCGGAATCGGAAAATTAAACAGCTTAAGGAAAATGTGCTATGGCTAAAACTATCCAAGAAAAATTAATAAAAAACTTCAAAAATTAGAAGAATATATCTCTGCTTATCAAGAAAACAAGGACATCCTCGTTTCTTTTATTGAAAAGTATATTGAATGCGAAATATGCTATAAGGCTTTACTATTAGCATATCGAACTGAAAAGAAGCAAGATATTAAGGAATCTTCACTGAAGATAAATTTAGCGGATGCAAAAAAAAATAATGGTGCATTTCAATTACAATATAGATGAGAATACCTTAAAGTGTTTGTTTTCCAGCAATGAAAAGAAAAATGAAATGTCAGCTAAAAAAAATACGAGATAATATACTACACAAGTTATCAGAAAAAGCTATTTCTGAAGTAATAGAAAGATTCGATGAACTTGATGATTATATGAATCAGTTTTTAGCTTTATTCAGTGAAACAAATTGAAAAATCAGAATTTGACAGTCAGGAGGTCAATTTATGTGGTATGATAAATTGATACAGAATAATTCTTTAAAACAACTGTATAGAGATGTTCCAGCGTTGAAAGATGTTGAAATAAATAAAATCTCCTTGAAAAGAGATGGTGAGGAAGTATCTATCATTTTCGAACTACCAATTTATCCAGATAACCCGCCTGCGAAGTGGAATGACTGCAATACTGTTTCGGTTGAAATATCATTTTCTGTTATATCAGAGTTTGAATTGGCACTAAAGGAAGGCTATATGCATGGAAATATCAACATTTCTTCCCAAGATGGTAATTTGAAAATAAATATTTCAGGAAATTTAAAATGCTCTTTCGTAGCTGAAACAGCAGTCATTCAAAGATTTAGTGCTTATCTAAAGGAAAATATAGACACATAAATTCCAGTTTGTAGAACTTATTCCAACTCTCTCTTTTTTTCTCATATGCTCAGGTTCATCACGCAAGTTGGCAAGATAATCGTCAATGGTCTGACTTGCCTTCTCCAGATCAGCATACTCTTTTTTGAGATAGCGGTATTCTTCATAGAGTTTTTTCCGCTCTTCATACAATGACTGTCGCTGACGATCAAGCACAGTTTCTGACGGAAATCTGCCGTCCGGATATAACAATTTTAATCGACTTCCAACGCTTCTGTACTTTTCCAGTACAGAAGTGTTATTTTTTGTATACTCTTTCTGTCTGCGTCCTGACAAAGATTTGTACTTCTCATGGTACGGTTTTACACGCTGAAACTGCCGCACAAGTTCAATCTGTTCAGACAGATCATTTATCTTCTCATCAAGGTTTTCAATGCTCTGGGTAATCATTCCACGCCGTGCCATAATGGTCATTGTGGTTGGTTTCAGTTCTTTTGTGCTGTGAACATTGTAGCTTTCAAGCAGATTTATCATCTGGGCTACGTTTTTCATATTCTGAATATCTGCCCAGTACTGCAAGCCCCTATTATCAAACTTATCACGGTCAAGAATCATCTTTCTGTGCGATGAAAACTGTCCGATTCTACGCTGAATATTCTCAGGAAGATAGTAATATCCCAGTGTTTTCGCTCTGGCAAAGCGTTGTTGTCCCTGCATACGAAATTTAAGAGAAATCGTGTTTTCTGGTTTATAAACTACTTCGATTCCGTTTAATCTGCACTTTTCAAGAAAATCCTCAAACGTATCAGACCGCAGAATGATACAGTCCAGTTCATAGCGAAGTTTTTCTTTCCATGATAAACCTTGCTGCTGTTTTGTCCATTCATAGTGCGAAATTCCGTTACCGATTTCCTCATATGCAACAACAGACAATCCCATTTCTTTGCATATCTCATCAGAAATCTGACGGATTTTCTTCCACGCAGGATTATGTTTGGTATCCATGAGTGTACCAAACGTTTTGTAGTTTTCCATATTAGTTTTGCAGAAAATAATGTGATTATGGATATGGTCTTTGTCCGTATGCGTGGTAAGAACATATTGATACTTACCCTGAAGGAGTTTGTCGCATAGCATCAGTCCTGCCTGATGTATCTGTTCCGCTGTTGCTTCATTCGGTGCAAAGCTCTGTATGATATGATAACTCAGAACATTCTGTGTTTCTTCCCATGCTTCTCAGTTTGCTGAATTCGTCAAAAATCTCAGCTGCATTTCCCCAGCAGCCGTATCGTGTAACATACGCCGCTTTATCAGGATTCATGATATACTTGAGGGATTTAGCTTCTGTAACTCGGATTGGATGGATTGAAGTTGTTGCCATATCTCAGTCACTCCTTCCTGCAACTCATAAAGTTCCTGTTTGTAAATACGGCTTGTAGCGTTTACTCTGTGTGCAATCTGATTGACGTTGTTCGCCACACGCATAACCGCCTGCCGTATTTTTTTCAGTTCCTCATGGTCGTATTCGAGATAGATTCCATATAGCATCATCTGTCTGAAAAGATCGCTCATGTTTGAAACGTTACACTTTTCAAGACGTTTCTGTATGATATTCCACTCATCTTCATTGACCTTAAAGATGAGCTTCTTGTCACGCTTTTTTCTGTTCATTGTTCAAATCTCACTTTCTTATGTCTATGCTGTTGTTGATTTTCGTTGCGTCAGCAACGTTCCAAAAGGGTCTTAGGGAAAACGGAGTGTCCCTAACAAGCTGATGAAGATTTAACGGACGTTAATATCTTCATCGTTGCTTGCTACTCCAGATCAGCTGTGTTAGTCCATTTTTCAATCTGTTCAGATTTCCCCTCACTCTATATGGCAAATATCATGCAAAACCGCACCGCTATAATTGTAAAGTTTACAATTATTTCATAATAAAAATCTGAAAACACGTTCACGATACAGTTTTTTGTATCCTAGGTGTGCTATAATATCTCAAACCAAAACCTTCATGTGCGCACAAGAAGTTGGTTATATTAAAACAACCTACTTTTTCTTATGGAGGTCTTTATGAAAGACAACTTACGTTATACAATTCTGTATGTCAGAATCTCAAAAGACGATGATGCAGTCGGCGACAGCAACAGCATTACCACGCAGCTGGCAATCTTGCAGAAATACGCCAATGATCATGCCTATCAAAATATAAAAGTGATAAAAGATGACGGTTATAGCGGAACAAACTTCAACAGACCCGGATTTCAGGAGATGTACTCACTTGTGAAAAGCAGACAGGTCGAGCGGATTCTCGTCAAGGACTTATCCCGTCTGGGAAGAAACTATATTGAAACAGGTCGATTTATTGACCTTGAATTTCCACGTTATAACACGCAGTTCATCGCTGTGAATGAAAACTTTGACAGCAATGGCGGCGACAGATTTCTTGTTGCAGTATGGAATCTGCTGAATGAACTCTATGCAATGGATATTTCCAACAAACAGAAGCAGTCCATTCGGGCAAAAAGTGACAGTGGCAGGCACATCACCTCAAAGATTCCATTTGGTTACAAACTTGATCCGGAAGATAAGCACAAATGGATTATTGATGAGCCTGCTGCTGAAACAGTCAGAGTGATATTCCGTTTGTTTAACGCAGGCAAAGGCACTACTGAAATATGCAGATATCTTACCGAGCATAAGTTCATATCTCCGTCCAATCATAACAAGCAGGCAATCAAAGGTTCTCGTGCTGTTGCAGACCCATGCTATTGGTGTGTCAGCAGTGTTATCAATATCCTTGACCGTCAGGAATACGTTGGTGATACGGTAAATTTCAAAACATATCATACAAGCTTCAAAGACAAAAAAGTCCGTAAAAACAGCCGTGAGGATTACGTCATTATTCATGATACACAAGAGCCGATCATCTCCCGTGAGGAGTTTGAAAAAGCCCGGAAAAGAAGAAATGCCAATAAGAGAATTTCAACTGAAAAACAATTTCATCTGCTTGACGGTATGGTATTCTGTGGCGATTGTAAAAACAGAATGTACCTCAATCGCAAGAAAAGAAAATCAACCGTTACATACATCTATCTCTGCAATCGGTATAAAAAAGAAAAACTTTGTTCTGCACACTACATTCGTGAGGACTATCTGATCAAAACTGTTCTGGATCAGATCACTTTCCTGCAAGAGAAATTTTCAGAGGGGAAAATTGAGTTCCGCCGTTTCATTTACAGTGCAATCAATCATCGTACATCTGAACATATCAGACAGGTTAACTCACGAATCAAAGCAATTCAGGAAAGACTGAATCAAATCAGAACGACAGAAACCAAGATGTATGAAGATAAACTTATGGGCAAAGTTGACGAGGAAACATTTCATAACATCACTCATGTTCTGAACAATGAAGCAAGAAATCTGACAGATGAAAATTCTCAGCTGCTTGTCATTCTTGACAAAGTGGAGGATCTGAAAATGGGCATTGATAACTTTGTACAGAAGATCGAACGTTTTGCAAACTGCACAGTTACAGAAAATGACCGTGTCATAATGGAACAGCTTATCGATCATATTGAGGTCTATGAAAATGACAGCAATGAAATTTCTGTGCGTATCTTCTTTGCAGACATCGGCGTAATTGAATAAGCTGCACTTTGATTACAAGTGCGACGGTATGGCGACGATGTATTAAAACTTTGGTGACAATGTTCCCATAACTATTGAAAAAAAGTCCTTCTGTGCGCTATTCTAAATAATGAATAATGCACAGGAGGATTTCGTATAGGTTCAATAAAATTACAGCATTGTATTGTCGATACTCACGAGATGACGGGCAGGAGGAAGAAAATGCAAGTATCACACATCAACGTAAGTTGCTGAAAGAATATGCAGAAAATAACGGATACACTAATCTTCGCTGTTATGCTGATGACGGATACAGCGGTACAAATTTCAACAGACCTGACTTTCAGCGTATGCTTGAAGATATTGAAAACGGGTTGATCGGAACCGTTATTGTCAAGGATATGAGCCGTTTCGGACGAAACTATATTCTTGTCGGTCAGTATGTGGAACTTGTACTTCCCATGTATGATGTAAAAGTAATCGGCGTAACAGATCACTACGATTCTACAAAAGAAAACAACGATTTGTTTGCTTTTGAGAGTATTTTCGCTGAAATGTATGCTGCCGATATTTCCAAAAAGTCACAGCCTACAAACGAAATAAGGGGATGAACGGCGGTGTTGTCAAAACACGTCCTGTATATGGTTACAAAATCGCACCTGACACAAAAGATGAGTGGATCATTGACGAAAAAGTTGCAGGCATTGTCTACATGATATTTGATAAATTTGTCAATGAGGAGATGACGGAATATCAGATTGCAAACTATTTGAGAAAGCATAAAGTTCTTACTACATCGGCATATGCCGGTTCAAAGCGGTGTGATCCGACAAGAATTTATGCATGGTCAACTTCAACGATAACAAGAATGCTTGGCATGGCAGAATATGCCGGTGATACTGTCAATTTCAAGTCACGAACGGTTTCTTTCAAAACAAGACAGATAGAGAGAATTCCAAAAGACCAATGGCTTGTATTTCATGATACGCATGATGCGATCGTACCGAGAGAAATGTTTGAAAAAGCACAGATTCGTCTGTCAAGACCGAAAAAGGGATTTGACAAGCGAAAATATGAGTACAACACTTTTTTCGCCAGAAAATGCAGATGCTCTGAATGCGGTGGAAGAATGGCGATTCAGGTAGCAAAAGGATATGATGGGATCGCATATAACTGTCAGAAAAAAATATCCTTTCAGACTTGCAAATCACATTCGGTTCGGGAAATGACACTTCGCAATATGTTCAGAGATCAGATCGCCGCTCTGCAGCAAGCACTCATTTCTAAGCCAAAAGAAATAGAAGAAAAACTTGGGGTGTATCAGATTTCAGAGATACAGAAAGAAATTGATGTTTCCAATCAAAGAATTGCTGAGATCAACTCCTATATGCAGGAACTTTTTGAATCGAAGATCAGAGGTGAGATCACACAGGATGATTTCCTGTTACTAAGCAGGCAATATGGCAATGAGAAAAGCAATCTGCAAAGTCTGGTCAATATGCTTGCTGAAAAATTAGCGATCGGAAAGAAAAACGCATCAGGGATTGTTGAGATACTGACTTTTATTCAAAATACAGATTTTTCTGAGATCACAGAGGAAATATGCAGCAAACTGATAGAGCAAGTGATCGTTGGTGTATACGAAAAAAAAAAGGAACTGTAAACTATGGGAAACAGCTTCTGAGATTTCAGATATATGAGATCGGATTTATAGACGAGCTGGTCGATGTAAGCTACAAAACATTTCGGGAGAGAATCGAAGCTGTACTTCTTCGCCGATATGCCGATCACATCGTAACCAAACGTCCTTATGAGGTTTATGAGGAACTTGGACTGACCTACAACATTATGAAAAAGGGACTGCAAAGAGAAAACACCAACTTCAATACGATCGTCATCGAACTCAGAAAAAAGCTGATCACAGAATATATCAGACAAGGAATGTCTGCTGATGAGATTTTCAGAATCACAGGATTTTCCAGTGTAAATGTCCTCTATGCATTCTGCTATAACAATTTTGAAGTGTCGTATAAGCATTTAAGAAAAGTTATCCTTTCATAAAAATCAAGGGCTGTCGCATTGTCGGCAGCCTTTTTGTTTCCCTAAAATCAAGTTATCCTAAGGTTTGTTTCTCATTGGGGAACCGCAAAAATCAGCTCTCTTGAAAAAGGTTCTCACTTGTGATAGAATATAGGCGTCAAAAGAAAAGCCTGTCTGTTACAAACGGAGGAATGCGATGTACAGACAGAATCCTGAGTATTTTATCCCCATAGGAACTGATCCGGAACTTGCAAAGATGATTCGTCACCAGCGGTATATCAACGCCCGTGAGCATTATTACACGGTTCCGTATTACGATAATCTTCTGATTTCAGAAACAGAGCCTGACATACAACAGCTTGCTTTATGGAATGCTCTTGCAAGAATGAAGGTATCAGAACCAAAGGGATATGCTCTTTTAACCAATTTCTATTTTGGCACTTATTGTTCCGTTTCATCATTTGCAAAAGCGAATGGAATTTCAAGACAGGCAATGTCAAGAAAAATCAAACGCTATCTTCGCTTCCTGCGGATCATTGCTTATGAGGAACTGGACAGAGGTATCTTGAAAACTGAATATGGAGAACGCAATTTTATCTGATTGCTGCAATTGAGTTACAAACAGCGACGATTGGGCGACAATCAGGCGACAATTTGATGTTTATCGTTGCCCTCAGATTCTTTCTGTGATATAATGAAAACAGCAATTTTAAGCCTGTCGGTATAGGAGGAAAATACTTATGCAGACAGGAAAAATCACTGCTTTATACGTCAGATTTTCTTATGATGACGGAATTGACGCAGAAAGCGGCAGCATTGAACATCAGAAGTCGTTGCTCAGAAGCTATGCCGAATCTAACGGTTTTACCGATCTTTCTTACTACGCAGATGACGGATATACAGGCACAAATTTCAATCGCCCCGATTTTCAGCGTATGCTCGGTGACATTCATAAAGGATTTGTTTCCACTGTGATCGTCAAAGATATGAGCCGTCTGGGCAGAAACTATCTCATGGTCGGTCAGTATGTAGAAATCGAATTTCCAAAGCATAACGTTCGTTTCATTGCAATCAGTGATAACGTGGATTCAGCCAAGGGAATGAACGACCTGCTACCGATCCATAACCTGATGAACGAATGGTACAGCCGTGATATTTCCAAAAAGGTTCGTGCCATGATACGTCAGAAAGGCAATAGCGGTCAGTCTATTGCATCAAAGCTTCCTTATGGGTATTACAATACACCGGAGGATAAGCAGACATGGCTGATCGATGAATCTGCAGCTAATGTGGTTCACAGGATCTTTGACCTGTATCTGAATCAATCCTTTGGTATGTATCAGATTGCTCGTATTCTCAAAGCTGAGGGTATACCAAGACCGACATATCACAGACGAATGGCAAAAGGTATCAAGGTGGAAGCTGACGATCTGTGTGTATGGAGTGCATCTGTGGTAAGGGATATTCTGCAGCATCGTGAATATATCGGTGATACGGTTAATTTCCGCACAGAGATCACGTCATACAAGAATAAGAAAGTCATTCACAACAGCGATGACAAGTTGAAGATATTCCCGAATACGCACCCTGCAATCATTGACAAGGAAACATTTCAGAAAGTGCAGGACAAGATCTCAAAGGAGATCAGACACACAAGAAATGTACACAGTTATCTCTTTGCAGATTACCTTTATTGCATGGATTGTCATAGCAGAATGCACGGCAGGCAATGCTATTTGAAAGGCGGAAGAACACTCTCAGCTTATGAGTGTTCCACTTACCGCAAAAGTAAAGGCTGCTGCTTCCACGGAGTACCTGAAATGTATTTGCAAGCAGAGGTGTTAGCGAAAATACAGAATGTTCTTGCCTTTGCCAAAAGCAATTCTGCCGAGTTCAGGCAGAACATCAGCAAAGCGTTAGAGGAACAGTCTGACGGCAGCAAAGCAGTAATACAAGAAGAACTGGACAAGGCTCAGGCTCGCACGGCGGAGATCGACAAGTATATTCAGGGTTTATTTGAAGCAAAGGTCAGAGGCGAAATTGACGGCTCATTATTTGCGAGTCTGAAGAAAACGTATGATGAGAGAAAAAGAACAGCTCAACAAGCTGATAATTGACCTCATTACAAAGCTGAGCCGTGAAAATGAAACAGATGAAAAAAAATTCAGCTTCTTTATGCAGCAATCAGAAAGTATGATGCCGTATGGGAACTCACTCCCGAAGTTCTGACAGACTTTATTGAAAAGATTGAAGTTGGTCAGGTTAGTGCAGAAAACAAAAAAATCTCGTTTGAACTACGAGATAATCAGATTTCTGTATTCTTTTGGGGTGTCGGCATCATCGATTTTATGTGAAAAACGGTTCCCTAAGTTGGGTACGACCAGCCCAACCGAAAGCTTTATGACGTTATGACCAAAGGCTCCGGCGACGCTCGTATGCAGCCGCTGTACTTTCTCATCACTGCGGCCGGCAATGACACAAAGTCTATCTGCTACGAAATTCACCAAAAGGCTCTTGACATTATTGAGGGAAGAAAGATAGACCACACTTTTTACCCAGTAATCTATGGAGCTTCGGAAGAGGACGATTGGACTGACCCGAAAGTTTGGGCTAAAGCTAACCCCTCACTTGGAATCACAGTAGGCATTGACAAAGTACAAGACGCCTGCGAATCGGCAAAAGCAGAATCCGGCTGAGGAGAACAGTTTCCGTCAGCTTAGACTTAATCAATGGGTAAAGCAGGCTGTACGCTGGATGCCTATGGAGAAATGGGACAAGTGTGCGTTTGCTGTCAGAGAGGACGATTTAGAGGGGCGTGTTTGCTATGGAGGATTGGACTTGTCGAGTACAACGGATATTACGGCTTTTTGTGCTTGTTTTCCCTCCGAGAGATGAAACTGAAAAGGATATGATATTGCCGTACTTTTGGATACCTGAGGACAATCTTGAACTGCGTGTAAGGCGTGACCACGTTCCCTATGACCTATGGCAGAGGCAGGGCTTTTTGCAGACCACTGAGGGAAATGTGGTTCATTATGGTTTCATTGAGAAGTTTATCGAAAAGCTTGGTGAGAGGTTCAACATCAGAGAAATAGCCTTCGACCGTTGGGGTGCGGTGCAGATGGTGCAGAACCTTGAGGGTATGGGATTTACAGTAGTGCCGTTTGGACAGGGTTTCAAAGATATGTCGCCGCCGACAAAGGAGCTTATGAAGCTGACGCTTGAAGAGAAGATCGCACACGGCGGTCAGCCGGTACTGCGTTGGAACATGGACAACATTTTCATTCGTACCGACCCTGCCGGCAACATCAAGCCCGACAAGGAGAAATCTACGGAGAAGATAGACGGTGCTGTGGCGACAATTATGGCGCTAGATAGGGCTATTCGCTGTGGGAATGATAATACGGAGAGTGTGTATGATAGTCGGGGGATACTGTTTGTTTGATATTTTCCCTTAACCGACAAACTATTCCCTTAAAATCAGCTGCAAATTAAGGGTAACAAGGATAATGAGCATCTATCCCACGATAGGTGCTTTTTTCATGCCCCAAAACCAGAAACGAGGTGACCAAATGTCAATATTCAGCGGCATATTCCACAGCAGGGATAAGCCTAAAAACTCCACAGCAGGAGCGTCATACCGATTCTACATGGGCACAAGCACTAGTGGCAGACGTGTGAGCGAACGTTCGGCAATGCAGATGACGGCGGTCTATTCCTGCGTTCGTATTCTTTCTGAGGCAGTGGCAGGACTGCCTTTGCATTTGTACAAGTACACAGATACTGGCTCAGCCAAAGCCACAGACCACCCACTTTACGCTCTTTTGCACGATGAACCCAATCCCGAAATGACAAGCTTTATGTTTCGTGAAACGCTTATGACGCACCTGCTTTTGTGGGGAAATGCCTACGCACAGATTATCAGAAACGGCAAGGGTGAAGTCGTCGCCCTCTATCCTTTGATGCCCGACCGAATGACAGTTGACAGAGATGAAAATGGCAGGCTCTACTACCAGTATCAAATGCAGGACAGCGACCCACGGACTATGAAAGGCTCAACTGTCATTTTACAGCCGTCAGATGTTCTGCACATCGCAGGACTAGGCTTTGACGGACTTGTGGGCTACTCGCCTATCGCAATGGCAAAGAACGCTGTCGGGCTTGCGATAGCCACAGAGGAATACGGAGCGAAGTTTTTCGCAAACGGAGCAACACCAAGCGGACTGCTTGAATATCCCGGTACTGTTAAAGACCCCGAGCGTGTGCGTGACAGCTGGAACAAAGGTTTTTCGGGCGGCAATTCACATAAAGTTGCGATACTCGAAGAGGGTATGAAGTATACACCTATCTCCATTTCGCCAAACGAGGCTCAGTTTCTTGAAACGAGAAAATTTCAAATAAACGAGATTGCAAGAATTTTCAGAGTGCCGCCCCATATGGTCGGTGATCTTGAAAAATCAAGCTTTTCAAACATCGAACAGCAAAGCCTTGAGTTTGTCAAATACACACTTGAGCCTTGGATAGTCCGTTGGGAGCAGGCAATTTCAAGAGCATTGCTGACACCCGACGAGAAAAGCAAATATTATCCGAAATTCAATGTTGACGGATTGCTTAGAGGTGACTATCAAAGCAGAATGAATGGGTATGCAGTGGGTATACAGAATGGTTTTATGTGCCCGAATGACGTGCGTTCACTGGAGAATATGGATCTTATTCCTGATGAGTTGGGCGGAAACAAATTTATGTGCAACGGAAATATGATAGATATTGCCAGCGTAGGCAGGCAGTACGAAAAGGAGGAAGACGATGAAGAAGTTTTGGAAGTGGAAGAATCAGACGGAGAACAGTCCGATGACGGAGAGAACGCTCTTCCTAAACGGCACGATAGCCGAGGAAAGCTGGTTCGATGATGACGTCACGCCGCAAATTTTCAAAGAAGAATTAAATTCCGGCGGTGGAGATATCACGGTTTGGATAAACTCTCCCGGCGGTGACTGCGTGGCGGCGGCTCAAATATACAATATGCTCACTGACTACAAGGGCAATGTGACCGTCAAGATAGACGGCATTGCGGCTTCGGCGGCGAGCGTTATCGCAATGGCAGGTACGCAGGTGCTTGTTTCGCCGGTTTCAATGCTGATGATACACAACCCTGCGACTATGGCTTTCGGCGACCACGCTGAAATGCAGAAAGCTATCGATATGCTTGGCGAGGTCAAGGAGTCGATAATCAATGCTTATGAGCGTAAGACTGGGCTTAGCAGAGCAAAACTCTCACACCTTATGGACGCTGAAACTTGGATGAACGCTAATATGGCGGTAGAACTTGGCTTTGCAGATGGGTTCATTGAACGTTCGGCGGATAAAAAGTCTGAAGAAGATGATAAATCAGATGAAGATACTGACGAAGAAACAGAAGAAGATAACGATAGTGACGATGATGATACCGATGAAGAGGATAACGATGAGAAGAAGTCTAAAGAAAAGACCTCTTCTTTTTTGTTTTCACGAACAGCTGTAAATAGGGCTTTGCAGAACAAGCTTGAAAGGCATTACCGCAAGCCCGAAAACATAGGCGGAACGCAGGCTGAAATACCTGCGCAAAACAACAAACACACGGTCGATGAGATAATCAGCCGACTGGACACAATAAAGAAATTTATCTGAGGAGGATAAGACTATGAATATTATGCAGATGATCGAAAAAAGAAATCAGGCTATCAATGCGGCTAAGAATTTTGCAGCATCACACAAGAATGAGAACGGCGTTCTTAATGATGAGGACTATGCGGCTTATGAAAAGATGGAAAAGGAGATACAGAACATCTCACGCGAGATCAATCGCATGCAGAGGGAAGCTGCCATGGAGCAGGAGCTCGCAAAGCCCATAAATACGCCAATAACCACCAAGCCTTTTAAAGATGATACCGCTAAGGAAAAATCTTTCCGTGCTGAGGATACTTACAAAAATGCTATGCTTGGTGCTTTGCGTTCCAATTTCCGCAACGTTTCAAACGTTCTGCAGGAAGGTGTTGACGCTGACGGCGGCTACCTTGTGCCGGAGGAATATGACAAACGCCTTATCGACGTGCTTGAAGAGGAAAATATTCTCCGTGCACTGGTCACGAAGCTGACAACAGCGGGCGACCATAATATAAATGTGGCGGCGACAAAACCGGCGGCATCATGGATAGAAGAGGGGCAGGAGCTTACATGGGGCGACAGCACTTTCAGCCAGATACTGCTTGACGCGCACAAACTGCACGTTGCGATAAAGGTCACTGAGGAACTTCTGTATGACAACGCTTTCGGACTTGAAAACTACATCATAACGCAGTTTGGAAAGGCGTTGGCTAATGCCGAAGAGGACGCGTTCTTAAACGGCGACGGCAAGGGAAAGCCTACCGGTATCTTCGCCAAAACCGGCGGTGGAAATGTTACGGCTGAGGTGGCGGCGTTCACGGGCGATGAGCTTATCAATCTCGTTTACACGCTGAAAAGACCATACAGAAAAAAGGCGGCTTTCATTATGAACGACAAAAATCTTGCCGTTCTGAGAAAGCTTAAAGATGCGAACGACCAGTATCTTTGGCAGCCTTCGCTGAAAGAGGGCGAACCCGAAAGACTGCTCGGCTATCCCGTTTACACTTCGGCGTATGCGCCCGCAGATGCTATTGCTTTCGGAGATTTCAGCTACTACAATATCGGCGACAGAGGGTCGCGCTCGTTCAAGAAACTGACGGAACTTTTCGCAGGAAATGACATGGTCGGTTTTGTAGCTAAGGAGCGTGTTGACGGCAAACTCATCCTGCCCGAAGCGGTCCAGATACTCAAGCTGAAAACTGCACTTCCTGCGTCTGGCAAGTAAGCAAAGAAAGTAAATTCGTGAGGTGATGATAAATATGATTGTGACTATTGATGAAGTTAAGGACTATTTAAGGCTTGACGGCAATGCAGAAGATGAGTTTTTACAAACTTTGATTGCGACAGCCGAACAGCTTTGTACCGACATTGCAAGAACTGAAATTGCTGATAAGCCGACCGCAAGAATAGCTGTGCTTTACGCCATGGCATACCTCTATGAACATCGTGAAGAGGCAGACCACAAAGCACTAACATTAACGCTTAGAGCCTTGCTCTTCGGCATAAGGCAGGAGGGATTTTGATGAAGATAGGCGGTATGAGATACAAAGTTGAACTTCAGCGAAACGTTTCAAAGAAGGACGATGAGGGCTTTACTCAGAACATTTGGAAAACCGAGCATACTGTGTGGTCTGACATTGTTCCCATTTCGGGGCGAGAGTTTTTGCAGAGCGGAACTGAAACGGCGGAAGTTACATTTAAGATCTACATTCGATACCTTGATGGAATTGACGCTGATATGCGTGTGAAATGCGGTGAAAACATCTATCTTCTGACGGCTGTGCTCGGAAACAAACGCAAAGGTATGCTGACTTTGATGGCAAAGGAGCTGAGGTAGTGGCGAAGATGTCAATTCAAATGCCCGAAGACCTTCTGCTTAAAATGTCAAAGCTTGGTTCTGAATTTGACAGCACGGCGGAGAAAGTTTTGCAGGCTGGCGGTGAGGTCATGCTTTCGGCGGTAAAGAATAGCTTGTCGGCTGTTGTCGGCAAGGACACGAAGTATCCCTCTAAAAGTACCGGTGAACTTGAACGTTCGTTAGGGCTTTCGCCTGTTTTGCAGGACAAGAACGGCGACCATAACGTCAAAGTGGGTTTTTCTGAACCACGTTCAGACGGCGGCAGTAATGCCAAACTTGCCAGCATTTTGGAATACGGCAAAAGCGGTCAGCCTGCAAAGCCGTTCGTAAAGCCTGCAAAGACAAGGGCGAAGTCTGCGGCGATAAGTGCAATGCAAAATGAACTTGAAAGCGAGGTCGATAAGCTATGAATGACAGCTTACTGAAAAAGCTGAACACAATTCTCGGCGGGCTGAATATTCCTGCTGAAACCGGGGTATTTACTGATACTCCGCCTGATGTGTACTGTGTTCTAACGCCCTTGACGGACACGCTTTCAGAATTTGCGGATAACAAGCCGTCAAGCGAGGTGCAGGAAGTGAGAATTTCGCTCTACTGCAAAGGTAACTACATAAGTTTTAAGAACAAAATTACTCGGGCTTTGCTCGAAAACGAAATTACAATAACCGCCCGACAGTACATCGGGCTTGAAACTGACAGCGGCTGTCATCACTACAATTTTGATGCTGCCGACTGTGTAAGATTGGGGGAATTTTAATGGCAACTATCGGTCTTGACAGGCTTTACTATGCCAAGATAACTGAGGACGAGAGCGGTGATGAAACATATGGAACGCCAAATTCGCTTGCAAAGGCTATATCAGCAGACCTATCAGTAGAAATGAATGAAGCAACGCTTTATGCCGATGACGGCGAGGCTGAGGTGGTCAAAGAGTTTAAGAGCGGCAAGCTGACACTTGGAATTGATGACATTGGCACGTCTGTTGCGAATGAATTGACTGGTGCGAAGATAGACAAAAACCACGTTCGAGTATTTGATAACCGATACGCCCCTCAAAGCGTTGACGGTTTTTGCAATGCCAATGATTATTGGAAGTTTTTTTTTTCAGCAAATATACAATATGGCCGACTCTGTTATTGTCGGCCAGTTTGTTGGTTCTTCCGCACTTGCAGCTGTCGGTGCATGTGCAGCATTGAAATGTGTTCATTTGTGTGGCACTGGGAGCCGGTGTCGGAGCCGGTGTGCTTGTGAGCCGTTATTTCGGAGCCAGGGAGTATGGCAAAATGAAAACAATCGTGTCAACCTCCTTGATTAGCTTTTTGCTTTTAAGTATAGTCCTTGGTGTTTTTGGCTTTTTCTTCGCCAACTCGATGATGAGTGGACTGCAAACCCCTGCTGACATACTGGATGATGCAGTACTGTATCTGCGGGTCTATTTTGTGGGCTTTCCGTTTCTGTTTATGTATAACATTCTTTCTACCATGTTCACCTCAATCGGCGAATCCAAAATTCCGCTAGGACTGCTGATTTTTTCGTCCATCCTGAATATTTTAATGGATCTTTGGATGGTAGCCGGGCTAGGTCTCGGTGTGTTCGGTGCGGCTATTGCAACCCTGATTGCACAGGGAATTTCTGCCGTGTTTTCGTTTTTGATCTTTCTTTCTCGGATGCGGCAATATAAAACCCCCTTTAACAGGTTTGAACGGCAGGAGTTGTATTCCATGCTTTGCATTGCGGTGCCGTCGGTTTTACAGCAGTCCACAGTGTCTATCGGTATGATGATCGTGCAGGCAGTGGTAAATCCTTTCGGTACACAGGCACTCGCCGGGTATGCAGCAACGATGAGGGTGGAAAATGTTTTTTCATTGGTCTTTGTATCCATCGGCAATGCGGTTTCGCCGTATGTTTCCCAGAATCTTGGTGCAAAGAAAATTGATCGTATCAAAAAAGGCTACCATGCTGCGCTGGTGCTGGACGTGTGCTTTGCCGTTCTTGCCTTTCTCGTCATTGAAACGCTACACACGCAGATCTCCTCACTGTTCTTAGGAAAAGACGGAACAGCGTTGGCATATCAGGTATCCGGTGATTATATGAGGTGGATTGGTTACTTTTTCATCTTCATGGGTATCAAGATGGCAACCGATGGAGTCCTTCGCGGTCTCGGAATTATGCGTCCATTCCTCGTTGCAAACATGGTGAACCTTGCGATTCGTCTGTCCGTTGCCCTAATCTGTGCACCACGTTTCGGCATTGCCTTTGTCTGGCTTGCGGTACCGGTTGGCTGGCTTGCAAACTTTTTAATCTCCTATGTGGTCAGAACGTGCCGCAGTCGCTAATGACCTGCTTGGCGGTTCGGCTACTGATTTGGGAGCGTTGCTAAACTCAACCGCTGAAGATACAGACGCTTTGCGTCAAAATGCTCACGACTTAGGCTTGGTAATGAGCGAGGACGCAGTAAAGGCATCAGCAAATTATGAGGACGCACTAACAGATTTAAAGGGTGCGTTCACAGGAGTTAAAAACTCTATCTCGTCAGAACTGCTCCCCGGATTTACGGACGTAATGCACGGACTTACAGGCCTTATCACAGGCGAGGAAAACGCCGCAGATACGCTCAAAAACGGTATGTCTGACATAATAGAAAGCGTTTCAAGTGCTGTTCCAAAATTCTTAGATTTGCTGTCTAACATCATTTCATCAGTTTCAGCCAGTGCACCAGAGATCATAACAAGCCTTGTCAGCGGAATAACCGATAATCTGCCAATGCTCATAACTGCGGCACAGCAGATACTTTCAGCTTTGATAGACGGCATAATTCAAGCATTGCCAGCTTTAACAGACGGAGCAATTCAGCTCATTTTAGCCCTCACAAACGGCATTGTAGAGAACCTGCCTGCCATTACAGAGGCGGCTGTTCAGATGATTGTCACCCTTGCCGCAGGACTGGGAGAGGCTCTTCCCGAGCTCATTCCCGCCATAGTCCAGTGCATTGTGACGATAGTTCAGACTTTGCTTGAAAATATGGATCAGATATTAGAGGCGGCTTTGCTTTTGATACAAGGTCTGTCAGACGGCATAATTTCGGCACTTCCGGTTCTTATCGACGCACTGCCGCAGATAATCCAAAGCATAGTAGAGTTTGTCATAAACAATCTGCCGCTGATACTTGACACAGCAGTTCAGATAATGCTCGCCATAGTCGAAGGCCTTTTGCAGACCCTGCCGCAGTTGGTGGAGATAATTCCGTAGATATTAGAGGCGATAACCGAACCGCTCAGCGGCTTGGTGGACTTTTTCTCAGAATTGTGGAATATTATCACTGACTCTACCTCAAAAGCTTGGAACGCTGTAAAGGCATTTTTCGTTGACCTATGGAAGAGCATAACAAGCAGTGTGAAATCGGCTTGGAACGGCATTTGGGACTTTCTGACGAACCTTGTATCCTCGCTCATTTCTGCAATTATGGATATTTTCTCGCCTATCGTGAACTTCTTGAGCGACCTTTGGAGCAATGTTTCATCGGGCGTAAAGAGTGCTTGGAGCAACATCAAGTCAAGTTTGTCAAGCACAGTTTCAAGCATATTCACAAACATCACAAGTGTTTTCAGCGGACTGCCTGCAAAGATAGGCAGTGTGTTTACAAACATTTTCGGTAAGATAAAAGACTTCGGAAACAACGCAATTTCTTCTATCAAGTCGAATATGCAAAGCTTTGCAAGCACAGCAGTAAACGCTCTTTCAGACCTGCCGAGCAAGTTTTGGGACATCGGCAAGAACATTATCAGCGGCGTTTGGAACGGCATACAGAGTATGGCGGGATATTTTCGTGACCAGGTCGAGGGGTTCTTTTCGGGCATTGTTGACGGAGTAAAGGATTTTCTCGGGATACACACGCCATCAAAGGTCTTCGCTGAGATAGGCGGATATATGGGTCTAGGACTTGAAGAGGGTATGACCGATTCACTGGAGGACGCACGAAATAGTATGAACAAGGCTTTTCGTGGCATTACGAATGACGCTATGAATGTGCAGACTAGGTTTGAGTTTGCAAGTCAAAATGGCAGTTCAGATAATTTTGCAGGCGTAAACGTCAGCGTACCGCTCTACCTTGACGGACGTGAGATAACAGCCGCATCAAGCCATATCCAAAGCGGCAGAAATCAAAGCTGTAAACGAGCATTGGGGGTGACATAATTGGCTGAGATAATTCTTAGGACTGCGGATAATACGCACATTGCAACTATCAAAAAAGTTCTCTCTTGCTTTGTCGAAGAAAAGCTGTCTACCGAGAAAACGCTAAGTTTTGAGGTTCTGCTTAAAGGCGATATTTCAAGTGTGAATGACAAATTGAAGTATGTCGTTGAGTTTGAGGGCGATTTTTATGATGTCACAAGCATTAAGAAAAGCCTGCAAAACGGCATTTATCAAGCGGCATTTGAGTGCGAGCATATCTCATATCGGCTCACTGACTGCAAGATTGCATACTTTGCGAATAACGGCACGCTCAAAGAAACGCTCACAAAACTGCTTGGCGGCACAGGCTTTTCCTGCGGGGGTATTCCCGATACTGAGGTCAAGGCTTTTGCAATACCCAGCACGTCAACGGTTCGTGCAGTGGTGCTTGGCCTTGCTGAACTTTTTGGCTACGAAGTTGAGTTTCATCAATACTATGTGTCTATGAAAAAGCACAGAGGCAGTGAGGAAATTCGTCCCCTTACCGACAGCAATGTTGTGTCTGTTTCAAAAACTACTGACTGCACCAGTGCTGAAAATTCTTACGCCTGCACGCTCTATCGGCCCGATAATATTGCTCTTGGTGATGAAGTCAAGTTTGATTTTGCAAGGCTTGATATACACGAAAGTGTGCGTATCATAGGCATTAAACGTCAGCCGTTCTCGTCAAAAAACGTGGAGTTGGAAGTTGATAATCCTGCTAAAAGCTTAGAGCAGGACGAAGTGCAAAATGCGGAGAACACTGTTTCTCAGAGCAAAAGATATTACGGCGTTAGGATAGGTGCGGAAGAGGGACTGTCTGTTACTCGCTCAGACGGTGGTGCAAAGGTGGTCTTAAACGCTGATGAATTCAAAATGCAGGCTTTGAATGAGAATGGCACTTTGACAGACAGAATTTTCTTTGACCCAGTGACTTCAGACTACAAATTTGTAGGCAACGTCACCATTGACGGCGGAAAGATAGACATCGGCGGAAATTTCAAGGTTGATGAGTACGGCAATGTGTATATGACCGGCGATTCTACGATATATGGCGGCAGATATTATGCGGGCACGCCCGAGAGTATTGACGGATACAGCGAGATGACCAGCCGTGGATTTGATGTGTTCAATAGTTCGGGCGAGCTTAAACTTAGGTTTGGATATACTACAAGCGGAGAGGACTATCCTTTTATTCAGCTTGGTTCGGGTTCCGGCAAAGACGCTAACTACGGTCTTGTAAAGAAGTTCACGGACGGCTTGTGGATAGGCAATTCCGACCCTGCCAACGAGAGCGGAGAGTTTCGTGCCAAGCAGGGCTACAACGGCATTTTCTTTAAGTTTTCGGACAACACGGCGTACATCGTGAGAAATACCACGCAGAAAAATATTTACACAGGTGCGTCTATCGCGAAGTTTGGGTAGGTGAAATATGATAAAACCTTGGACTTGGGAAGAGTCAAACGGCTCTGCGGCCTACTGGCAAATGAAAGCGGCTGTCGAGGTGCTTTCAAACTGCGGCACAACGGCGGGCTTTTTCCACCCGGTGTGGAACGACCTTGTTGACAAAGTGAATGAGACCGCAAAGGCTCTTCGTCACGGCTGGTGCAATGCTCCGATGAAAGTTGATGAACTGAAAATAGCTGAGGCATATCGTCCTTTGACCGCAAAGATGTTCAACACGCTTGTCTACAACACCCATTACCCAGTATGGAGCTGGCAGTCTGAACTCGGCAGGACAGAATTTCACGGAGTTGAAACCCACGGCGAGGCGGGTGCGGATATTGTTTACGGCAGGTATTTTTATGAGCTGACGGAGCGTTTGAATCTTGTTATTGCTATTCTAAATGACACGGCTGACAGTGTGAAAATTCGGCTTGCGTACAAGATCTTGACAGATATTTCAGCTGAGTTAAATGCTCTCCAATTAGAATATTTACGAACTCATCAAAAGCACAAGCTTACGGCCATTGGCGTTCTAACGCAGGAAAAGCTTGACACTTGGCGGTTTCATTACAACATCCCGACAGCTGAGTTAACAGCCATTATCCAAAACGGTGACTTCGCTGAGTGCAGAGGGCAGCTTGAAAGTTATCTGAACATAAAGCGAAAAGTGAATGTTCTTCCAAGCGGTGTGCTTGCGGTCAAGCCGCATTCGGCTGATGTGCTTGGAGCTTATGCTGAAATATCAACTGACAAACCGCAGATGTTTCTTGCAGATAGCATTGAAACTGCTGAAAACTTTTCAAAGCTTAACAGACTTCATTCTGCGGTTTTCGGTGGCGAGTATTTGGAAAAACTCACATTTAAAGCAAATTCACGAACATCTCGTTCTCAGTCTGTCAAATGGTCGCCGCTGTCGACAATGCTCACTTTCGGGGCAAAAGCATCAATGGACAAACTGAACTTCATCGGTGCGGCACATTTCAAATCGGAGCAAAAGAGCTATTCTAAACTTGATATGCGTAAGTCAGGTCAGATTTCAGTTGATTTTAGCGACAAAATCACTGTTTTTGCGGCTCTTGAACAAGCCGATCTTTTTATCGGTTTTTCGGCTTATACAGAGCACAAAATTGCAAATTCAGCCGATATTTCATACAATATTTCGGGAAACGCTTCCGCTGAGTCCAAATTCGGGCTTAGTGCAAAAGCTAATGCTGGAGTTATACGGTATGCTAAAGCACAGGTTGAATTTACCGCACACATCGCAGATTTCGCCAACCTCGAAACTACCGGCAGTTGGAGTTATCCAGTGCAGCAGGGAGAAAACCTCAGCATTTCGCAGGTATATGAGATAGAACAGAACAATGAACACTTGTTCTTTGACTTCGGCGTTATGGTCGGCAAGACAGCTTTTGAAATATCATCACACGCAAATATCGACTGGCAGCTTAAATGGGAGTATCCTGTGCAGAGTGGTAACATTCTGTTTATTCCTCAAAGCGTGCTGGCAAGGCAATTTACAAGCAAATTGGAGGTGGATTGATGCCTGATATTTTACTCAAAACCGAAACGGGCAAGCAAAAAGAATACTATGGGATAGAAACGATAACTGTCCAGCGAGTGGGCGGCGGAACGGCGGCTTACTCCTTCGGCTATCCTGCACCGACCGAGCATTGGGAGCAGATGACGGAGTTTTTGGAGAAAAACACATACACAAAATATACAGCAGATGTACAGTTTGGCAAGCTTGTCAGCTCGGATATTATCGACTTTGGGCTGTGGTATCTGAGCAATTATGATGCGGTAAAGCTGCTTGAAAAGACAAGCTGGAGCAATTTTCAGAACGTGAATGGCGGTGCACTTTTATCCAATAACTACTCATCAAGCGAGGGACTTTACCTCTTTGACAGCAAGGAAATGACGGCACGGCAAGTTTATCCCTATGGTTACAGTTGGTCTGTGTTTCAGAAGATCGACGGAGGTTATCTTGTTTCGGGAGCAGGCACGGGGCTTTTGTATTATGACGAAACAAACAAGACAGCCATTCAAATTTACACTAAAGGCACATACTGGAGCAGATTTGTCGAGGTGGCAGGCGGCTATCTTGTTTCAAGCAGTAATTCAAGTTCTTACGGCATACTTTTTGTTGACACTCAGAAACATACGGCAGTTCAAATTTACACGCAGGGGTACAACTGGAGTTACAGCATAAAGACAGACGGCGGATTGTTTTTATCATCAAATTCAAGCTCCTATGGAATCGTGCTTTACGATGAGAAAACTCATACTGCCGAGCAGAAATATACCGCAGGCTACCAATGGCAGTATTCCTGCGATGTTGAGGGCGGCACGCTGATTTCAAGCTATCGAAGTGGTACAGGGTTATTGTTCTTTGCTAACGAGGACAAGAGCATTGTGCAGGTTTCAAATCTCTCATACCGCTGGCAGTATTTTTGCAAAACGGACGGGGGTGCGGTATGCTCTTCAAGCGTTTCGGGCACGGGTATTATGTACTTTGATTCTGAAAGCAAGACCGCTCAGCGTGTGTACAACACAGGCTATGGGTTTTCATACTTGACCGCAGTTAAAGGCGGCTGTCTTTGCTCTTCATCGCAAAGCAGTTATGGGCTTGTTTATGTTGATGACAGCGGTACTGCAAAGGCACTTGTGACCACCGGCTACTGGTCGATGATGAAACGTGTGGGTGATAATTGCCTTGTTTCGGGAACATCGTCAGATTGTGGTCTGCGGCTTTTCGACAGTGAGAGCAAAACGCTTACTTCGCTCTACGGCTCTTACTACTGGAACTGCTTTCAAGAGGTCGAGGGCGGCTGTCTTATCGGAAGCTCAAACTCGTCAACGCAGGGATTGCTTTTCTATGAAAGCACTTCAAGGTCAGTTGCTCTCTTGCTCAACGGCACTTACTGGCAGCACTTTAAGCCCACAGCAAAGGGCTGTTTAGTAGCTGCTGACAGTTCAACAAACCTCGGCATTCACTACTTCAAGAACTCATCAAATGAGCTTGTCAAGCTTACGGACACGGGCTATTGCTGGTACTGCTGGGTGGATACCGATGGCGGCGTGCTTATCTCCAGTGCGTCAAGCTATTACGGAATTTACTGGTTTGATGAGATTGCTGAGACTGTCACGCAGAAGTACAATGGCGGCTACAACTGGAAGAATGTTCACGAGGTTGACGGCGGTCTGCTTATCTATTCCAACAGCACAAGCACAGGCATAGTTTACTGGAACGAGGGTGCAAAGACTATTTCTTGCCTTTACAATTCGGGGTGCAGTTACAGCATTATCCACAAAGTTCGTGACGGCTATCTGCTTGCGGCGAACAGTTCAAGCTATCCCGGTATCGTCTATGTCGAGCCGTCAACCGAAAGCGGCAAAAAGGTATGGACTACCAGTTACAACTGGAGCGATTTCATCGACGAAGACAGCGGCAGTCGGATATTTCAGAAGTATACACATTTTGTCAAGTCGCTGTTTTGGAGCGATGAGGACAAGGCAATAACTGAAACATAAAGAAAGGGTTGATTTTATGGCATTTACAAACACAGGTAGTACGGCAATTTTAAACGGACTTATCGGCAAATCGAGCAGCGGACCGCTTTCAAGCTGTTACTTGGCACTCAGTTCGACTACGCCTCAAGACGGAACGAATTTCACAGAGCCTTCAAGCACGGCTGGATATGCTCGTGCGGTAGTTGGACTTTCGAGCCAGTCGGCAACGCAGGTGATGAACCCGCCTGTCAACGGAACTACGCAGAACAAGGAGATAATCTTCTTTCCCGAGGCGTCCGCAAGCTGGGGAACGCTTACTCATTTTGGGCTGTATTCGGCGGCGAACGGTGGAAATCTCATTCTTTACGGAGCGTTATCATCGCCTATTACAGTTGCGGCAAATTATGTTCCGCTGTTTCGTGCGGGCAATTTCTCGCTGACGTTGACTTAACTGAAAATTTGGCATAGGAAAGTTGGTGCTCATCGTGCCAAAATATATTGAACTTTCGGCTCAGACAGAGTTAAATTTGTCTGAGCTGTTTTCATCTAACAAACCAAAAGAAGATGATGCAAAGGAGGAAAAAGACGAATGAAAGAATTATGGAACACATTTCAAGCCGTAATAGCGGCATTGGGCGGTTGGCTGGGGTATTTTCTTGGCGGGTGTGACGGTTTGCTGTATGCACTGATAGTCTTCGTGATTCTTGACTACATCACAGGGGTGCTTTGTGCGATAGCAGACCGCAGGCTTTCCAGTGCAGTTGGGTTCAAGGGAATTTGCAGAAAGGTGCTTATCTTCGCACTTGTCGGCATTGCGAACATACTCGACGTTCACGTTATAGGTACTGGCTGCGTTGTGAGAACGGCTACGATATTTTTCTACATATCCAACGAGGGTGTGTCGATATTGGAGAATGCGGCGAACTTAGGTTTGCCGGTGCCGAAGAAGGTAAAGGAAGTTTTGAAACAGCTCCACGAGGGAGCAGAAAGTGAGGACGAAAATGAGAGGGATTGATATTTCGCAGTTTCAGGAGAACGTAAATTTCAACAAAGTCAAGAAATCAGGCATTGAATTTGTGATGATTCGTGCAGGGTTTGGCAGGTATGAAAATCAGCGTGACCCGTATTTTGAGAGGAACTACAAGGCGGCTAAAGCGGCAGGATTGCACGTCGGTGCGTACTGGTACAGTTATGCTCAGTCGGTCGATGACGCCAAGCAGGAAGCCAAAGTTTGTATGAAGATAATCAATGGCAAGCAGTTTGATTTTCCTATCTTCTTCGACCTTGAGGAGTGTTCGCAGTTTGCCAAAGGCAGAGATCACTGCGATAGTTTAGTCAAGGCTTTCTGCGGAGAACTTGAGAAGAACGGGTGGTTTGCGGGGCTTTACATAAGCCGTTCACCGCTCCAGACTTACATTTCTCCGACCGTTGCAAAGCGTTATGCTCTTTGGGTCGCTGAGTATGGTTCACGCTGTAACTATGGCGGCTCTTACGGCATTTGGCAGTATTCGTCTACCGGCAGAGTGAGCGGCATCAGCGGTAATGTTGACCTTGATTCTTCCACTGTTGATTATCCGTCAGTTATCCGCAATGGCGGGTTTAATGGGTATGCTAAAGGATCTGACAAGAAGTCTGTTGACACGCTTGCTCGTGAAGTTATTGCTGGCAAGTGGGGTAACGGAGATGAGAGGAAGAAGAGGCTGACAGCGGCAGGATATGACTATGCTAAGGTGCAGAAGAGGGTCAATGAACTGCTCAGATAACTGAATATGTTTAGTTGATACGCCCATCGGGAATTTTCTCGGTGGGCAATTTTTTTTTATCCTTCGTTATAAAAAAGAGGGAAGAAATGTCCTTAATATAGTAGGAAGCATTGTGCTTATTGTACAGCTTTCACGGAAGAATACCGACTTATGATCGTGTAGTATATATCTGCACATTTGCTTGAATAATATCGCTTTTAGAGGTAATATTTATAGTATATATAAGTTGGATAATTTTAGTGTATATAAAGGAGATGTATTTCATGAAAACTGAAAATCCGGATCTGATGCTCAAAAAACAGACCCTCGCCGCTTGGACAAAACTGCTGCTCGATAAAGGCGACATCGACCTCAGAAAATACAACAGAATGCTCGTTCTTATCGAAAGACTTACGGCTTGAACAAGCATATGTTTAACGCTTTGATAACTAATTTAGAAATGTTTTCCCTCCCGTTGACTTGTGTTGTTCGGTATGGTATAATCATTAGCAATGATACCAAAGCAAATCGATCGGGCTAAGGCATTAAATCTAAATCGAAGGAGCGATCTATATGGATATTTACGCAGCCGCTGACATTATGAAACGCGAGCGTAAAACGATTTTTGACCTTGAGATGAATGTTACATTCTACGCACGAGTTTCCACTACCCGTGATGAGCAGGAAAATTCTATAGAAAACCAGATAAACTTTTTTACCGAGATGATAAAGTCGAATCCTAACTGGACTTACGTTGACGGCTACATCGACAGGGTGAGGGGAGAGCACGCAGAAAACCGTGCAGAGTTTATGAGAATGATCGAGGACGGAAAGGGCGGCAGGTTCGACCTGGTGCTTACAAAAGAGGTAAGCCGTTTCGCCCGAAACACTATCGACAGCCTTACTTACACCCGTGACCTGCTTCGTGCAGGCGTGGGCGTTTATTTTCAGAACGATAATATCTGCACCATTGACTCTGACAGCGAAATGCGGCTTACCATTATGTCGAGTATCGCCGCAGACGAAGTAAGAAAGCTTTCAGAACGTGTGCGCTGGGGACATAAGCGTTCTATCGAGGGCGGAAACGTTTTGGGAAACAGCCGCATTTTCGGTTACGATAAAGACGACTGCAAGCTCATTATAAACGAATCGGAAGCGGAAATGGTTCGCATGATCTTTGAGCTTTATTCGACAGGCGATATGAGCGTTCGCAAGATAGAGCGTATACTTTACGATAAAGGATACCGCGGACGCAGCGGAACACGCATACAGCACAACACGATCTCGAGCATTATCCAAAATCCGAAATACAAAGGCTATTACTGCGGAAACAAGGTCAAGATAGTTGACTACCGTACAAAGGAACAGCGATTTCTGCCAAAGGAAGAATGGGTAATGTACAAGGACGAGACCGGCGAGGTAGTGCCCGCCATTGTTTCGGAAGAGATATGGGAAAAGTGCAACATGATATTTGAACAGCGCAGTACGGTGATAAAGAGCCGTGAGCACTCTTTCAAAGACAAGAGCGTTTTTACGGGCAAGATATGGTGCGGCGCACATGACAGACCTTATTGGCGAACAAGCTATTCAAACAGCGTTTCGCTCGGCAAGCCTGTCTACCAGTGGATATGTTCAGAGAAAAAGAAAATGGGTGCAAAGACCTGCTCATCTTTTGCGATAATGGAGAGCGAGCTTTACACTATGCTTTCAGAGTTTTTCGTTGACATTGCAGAAAATCTTGAGGACTACGTTGAAACTTTTCTGAAGATATACAAAGAAGCTGACCGCTCGGCAGAGGCGGTAAAACAGCTCAACAGGGTAAAGGTACAGCTGGAAAAAGAAAACCGCAAGCGCGACAAACTGCTGGAGCTTTACATGGAAGAAACGATAACCAAAGCGGAATTTACAAAACGCAATACCGAATGCGGCGTCATCATTTCAGACTTGGAGGAAGAGGTACACCGCATTGAGAAAAAGATAGCGGGAGACGACGACTACGCAGACCGCTTGAAAAAGATAGAAAAGTACTTCCGCAAGATGTACGACCCTAACGCAGAAATGAACAAGGAACAGGTAGACGCAATGGCAAAGGCGGTCATCGACCGCATAACGGTAGTGCCGATAAGCGAGAACAAAATGAAGCTTGAGGTAAAGCTGAAAACAGGGGGAGTCAGAGCCGATGACCTATATAAGAAATGGGGAAAGGTACGGTCGGCGTTCCGGACTCACGAGCAAGAAGATGATCGACGCTTATAAGACCGGCAATAAGCAGTAATTTGCTTTCGCCATACGCGGGCCGCTGCGCCCGCGCTACATATTTTTTGTGTAATATCTGTTGACAAACTGTGTATATTGTGATATAATTATTCTGCGGCGCGCACCTTTGGGTTTAGTCTGCCCAACTCGCCGCTGATTATGTGATTTACTGTAAATATGAATATCGGGAGATTTTTTGATGGATAAGAGTAATCGCGCCGATGTTAAAGCAGTCTGCGTTATCGCGGGGCTGGTCGGCACAGTGATACTGCTTTGTCAGCTTTTTACGCTAGTTACTTGGAAGAGCACTACCGCTGCGGTCGACGACGTTAACCGCATGGGTCATACCCGCCGCGGCGGCGTTGCCGGCTATGAGATGTACTATACATACGAGGTGGACGGGCAAGTCTACTCCGGCGAAAGTACCGTGCTGAACGCTATCTCGCGCGAGGGCGACCGCGTAAGGGTCTTTTATAAGCGCTCAGACGTCGCACGCTCTACTGCTTTGCAGAGCATAGTGCGCAAGCTTTTCTTTGGCGTCGTGCTTTTCGCAATGGGGCTTACAGTCGTCGCACCCAACGCTTTCAAACGTCTGCACAAACGCAATATTTAAGGCAAAACTGCACAAGGACCGCCTAGCGGCTTTGCACGCAATCTGCTTGCATATTTTCCGTCATATTGCACAGAAACTCCTTACCATACGCTAGTATGCCTGCGTCGTTTCTATACAATCTGACGAAAAATCTGACTGCGCATCTTACGCGCAATCCTTGTGCGGTCTTGCCTTAAAATAAGACAAAAATAAACGGGAGCAGTTTTTGTGAACTGCTCCCGCTTTTTATGCGCTAAATTATTCTTCCGACATCTTGCGCAGAAACGCTTTCGTGCGCTCGTTGTTCGGGTTGTCTATAACGTCTGCGGGCGCGCCCTGTTCTACTACTAAGCCGTCCGCTATGAAGATCACGCGGTCTGATACGCTGCGCGCAAAGTCGATCTCGTGCGTTACTATCACCATCGTCATCTTCTCAGCCGCCAGCGCCCTCAGAACTTTCAGTATCTCAGCCGTAAGCTCGGGGTCGAGCGCGGAGGTCGGTTCGTCGAAGAAAAGTATCTCGGGCTTCATGGCGAGCGCGCGCGCTATCGCTACTCGCTGCTGCTGTCCGCCGCTGAGCTGGTAGGGGTAGTAGTCGCCCTTGTCGCTAAGCCCCATCTTCTTCAGCAGCGCCGCCGCTTCTGCCATTACCTCCTGCTTGTCGCGCTTCTGAACGTGTATCGGCGCGTCGGTGATGTTCTGCAAAGCAGTGTAGTGCGGAAAGAGGTTGAAGTTTTGGAAAACCAGCCCGAAATACCCCTGTATCCGTCGCAGATCGGACTTTGCCGCGTAGCATACCGTTCCGCTCTCGCTCGTTACCGCCGTTTCGCCGCAGTAAGCTATGCTGCCGCCGTCTATCTTTTCCAGCATGGTAAGGCAGCGCAGAAAAGTCGATTTTCCCGAGCCGGAAGGGCCGATTATCGAGATAACTTCGCTTTGCTCGACCTCCATGCTTATGTCTTTCAGTACGCGGAGGTCGCCGAAGCTTTTGCTCAGATTTTTTACCTCCAGCAGAGTTTTTTTGCTTATCTCAGCCATTTGCATAGACCTCCTGTTTTATCTGTAATAATTCAGCTTTTTCTCGATGCGCTCCATCACGAATGCTACCACGAAATTGAATATGTAGTAGAACACGCCCGCGATGAAAAGCGGCATTATGGTAGTCTGCGCGGCGGCTATCTGCTTCGCCAGCGTGAACATTTCGGTGAATGATACCGCAAACGCCAGCGAGGTATCCTTTACCAGCGTGATGACCTCGTTCGTTACCGAGGGTATGATGTTCTTTATCATCTGCGGGAAGATTATCTTTACGTTCGTCTGCATACGTGTGTAGCCCAGTACCTCTGCCGCTTCGTACTGTCCGCGCGGTACTGCCTGTATGCCCGAACGGTATATCTCGGCGAAGTACGCCGCGTAGTTCAGCGTGAAGCCGATTATTACTGCCGCAAAACGGTAGTTAGGCGGGGTGTGCACATTGAATAGGTAGTAAGGGCCGAAGAATACTACCAGCAGCTGCAGCATAAGCGGCGTGCCGCGCGCTATGGATATGTAAAGCTTTATCAGCCAGCGCAGGGGAGCGAATTTCGACATCCTGCCCGCCATTACCAGCAGACCAAGCGGCATCGAAAGGATTATCGTAAGCACGAATATCAGTGCCGAAGCCAGCAGACCGCGGAGCAGCTGCGAGGATATGTTGGCAAATTTTTCGCCGAAGCCGGGCTTCTTGTCTTTCGCGACCGCGCTGTCGCTGACGTTGCCGTTTTCGGTAACTTCGTCGCGCGAAAGGCATACGCTTTCCTCAAGACCCCAGTCCTTAGCTATCTTCTCGAAAGTTCCGTCATCCAGCATATCGAAAAGGGTGTTCTGGACGGCGTCGCGCAGCTCAGTGTTGCCGAGCAGGAAGCCCACTCCGTACTCCTCGGCGGAGAGGTGGTCGTCAAGCATCTTAAATCCGCCGCCGCGCGAGTTCATCTCGTAGCTTGCAACGCCTATATCCATCGCTATGGCGTCTACCGCGCCGGAATCGAGGTTCATGAAAGCGCTGTTGTAGTCGCCCACCTGCTGTAAGTCTTTGAAGCTTTCCGCCAGCGCAAGGTTCTCTTCGGTAGCGTCCTCGCCCGTGAGCGCCGCCAGCGCCGAGCTGTCAGCCTGCACCGCTACTATCTTGCCCGCAAGGTCGTCAAGCTCGTTTATGCCCGAGTTGTCCTTTACTATGACCACCTGCGAGTTGTCAACATACGGCACGCTCCAGGTGTACTTGCTCTCGCGACCGTTCATCGTGAAGCCGTTCCATAGGCAGTCGATAGTGCCGTTTTTCAGCTCCATGTCTTTCGAGTTCCACTCTATCGGCTGTTTTTTCAGCGTCCAGCCGTTTCTGTCGCAGACCTCCTGCGCGAGGTCTAGGTCGAAGCCGACGTATTCGCCGTTGTCGTCCTTGTAGCCGTAGGGCGGGAATTCGGCGTCGAAGCCTACTATAAATTCCTTGTCCTCCAGCGTGTTTGCAGAGGCGCTCATAGTCAGCTCGGCGGGCGATATGTACACCGCCGCCGCTGTCATAACGGCCGCCGCCGCAAAGCTTATCAGCTTTTTCAGTATCAAGTTCAGTACCCTCATTTCGTATTATTTTATCATCATATTATCGTGTTGACATATTCACACATTCACACGTTCACACGCTTTTCTTTTAGCGCGCTAAAGCACAGCAGGCAGGGCAGGGAAGTGACCGCCGCCTGTATCATGTTAAGTATGCTTAGTTCGCTCAGTCAGCCGTGTATGCCAGACCCAGTACCGAGAAGTAGCGGTCGTCTTCGCCGTCCGCCATGGTTATCTCTATCTCGTACTCTGCGTTTTTAGCCGACATGCCTATGCACTTTGTCTGCGGATTTCCCCAGCCGCTCTTGTCAACGGGGTCGAGGTCGAATTCGTCGTAAACTTCGCCGTCTTTAGTAACGGTTATGTGCGCCTTGCCGTAGTCGCCCCAGTTGTTTTCCTCGTAGATGAGGTAAACGAATCTGCCCGTCAGCGTGAATTTCAGCGTGCCGTTTTTATTGCCGTACTTGTGCGTCCAGCCTTCGTTGAAATGCGCGATGGTCGAGCCTTCCTCCCAGTTCTCCATTTCAGGCTTGCAGTTGGTATTGTCAAGCATCTGTGCGCCGTACTCGTGGATAGAGTTTATCGGCTCGGTCGGGTAGGTGTACTCCTCAGCCTTCTGATCCATAACGGTGTCGAAATAGTTGTCGATCATCTCAGCCACCAGCGTGTGGCCGTACTTGTTCGGGTGCGACTGGTCGTCAGAAAAATCCTGCCATACCATCTTGCCGTTGTCGAACATATACTTTATCGCGTCGCTGTATGAGATCATCGGCAGGCCGTAGTACTCGCCCTGCTGCTGCATATATTCCTGACAGGTGTGGCCGTTTTCCGTGCGCGCGAACACCAGCACCACCGCTACGTCATTTTCTATCAGCGTGCGGATTATCGACTCGTAAGCGCTCTGATAATCGCTTTCCATACCGTCATTCACCGCAAATTCAACGAAGCATATGTCGGGTTCGGTCGAGAGCACATCTCTTTGCAGGCGAAGTATGCCCAGCTTTGAGGGCGTGCCGCTTATGCCCGCGTTGTTGTAATTGACGTTTTCGCCTGTGCCGAATTTCTCGGCGATGTGGTCGTAGGTCAGCTTAGCCCAGCAGGTATCGGGCGTAGCGCCCACGCCCTCGGTTATCGAGCCGCCGAGGTACGAGATATTCAGCTTTTCGCCAGCCTGCGCCGCTTTCAGCTTTTCCTGCATCTTGCTGACGTTGCCGTAAGAGGTCAGCGATTTGTTTATCATCGTCGTGTGCCATTCCTCATCGGTCTCTGGCAGCTTTTCCTCCTCGCTTGAGGTATCAGCCGCGCTCGCGGCGCTTTCGGCAGTGCTTTCCGCCGACTTATCTCCGCAGCCCGTCAGCCCCGCCGCGCAGGTGCTGAGCATCGCCAGAGCCGCCGCAGCCGCTACGATCTTCTTTGCTATCATATATTTTTCCCTTCTCAAAAACTCAGCCCCTCCTCCATATAGCGAAGGAAGGGCTGAATGCTTATTTTTCAGATGTGATCTATTGACCGTATGAGCTTACAAGCCTATCAGTTGATAACGCTCTTCTCGGTCTCCTTATCGAAGATATGGATCCTGTTAGGATCAAGAGCAACCTGGATCTCGTCCTGAGGACGTGCGCTAGATCTGGGCGATACTCTTGCAGTCAGAGGAATACCTTCGCAGGTGAGGTACAGGTATGTCTCTGCACCCATCATTTCGGTTACTTCAACGGTGGTGTTGATAACGCCGGTCTTAGCGTTAGAGATGAACATTTCTTCATCGTGGATGCACTCAGGACGAATACCGAGTACAACTTCGCGGTCTACCAGCGGCTCAAGAGCCTCAGCGTCAGCCTTGCCCTCGGGTACTTCTACGGTGTACTTTACACCTCTGCTGGTCTTGGTATCTTCAGAGCCGAACTCTACGAGATACTTGCCGTCTTTCTTTATCAGCTTAGCGTCGATGAAGTTCATCTGGGGAGATCCGATGAAGCCTGCAACGAACTGGTTTACAGGGTACTGATAGAGGTTCTGAGGAGTATCGATCTGCTGGATGTAACCGTCCTTCATAACTACGATACGGTCACCCATCGTCATAGCCTCGGTCTGGTCATGGGTTACATAGATGAATGTAGTACCCAGCTTCTTATGCAGCTTAGAGATCTCAGTTCTCATCTGCGCACGCAGCTTAGCGTCGAGGTTGGAAAGAGGCTCGTCGAGCAGGAATACCTGAGGCTCACGAACTATTGCACGACCCAGCGCAACACGCTGTCTCTGACCACCCGAAAGAGCCTTAGGCTTTCTGTCGAGCAGGTGAGCGATGTCGAGAACTCTTGCAGCTTCTTCTACCTTCTTAGCTATCTCGTCCTTAGGAACCTTGCGGAGCTTCAGACCGAAAGCCATGTTCTCGAATACTGTCATGTGAGGATACAGAGCGTAGTTCTGGAAAACCATTGCAATATCTCTGTCCTTAGGTGCGATGTCGTTTACGAGTCTGTCGCCGATGTACAGCTCGCCTTCGCTGATCTCTTCAAGACCTGCGATCATACGCAGGGTAGTAGACTTACCGCAGCCGGAAGGGCCAACGAGGATTATGAACTCCTTGTCCTTGATCTCGATGTTAAAGTCGGAAACCGCAATAACGCCGCCGGGGTACTTCTTATAGATCTCTCTTAATGATACACTTGCCATTTAAATAGGACCTCCCTAATTTTGATTTTGCTTGATTTACATTAATTAAGAATCAGGGCTTAGCCAACTATATGAGCGCTCCGGCTGAGTAAGATCCTGCCATATATAGCGCCATAGCTGCACCCTTTTTGCTATAATAATATCATAACAAATTTTTCATATAGTGACAAGAGTTTTTTTTACTAAACTTTCGCGGCGGTCTTTATAAATATTGACGAAAAATCATAAGAGATTTACATATACTGTCAATTGCTATCGCTGCGGCACAAAAGTTTTTCAACATCTTTGTGCATAAGTTCCAAACAGCCGCCGAGCGGCAAATTTGGGTCTAAAGCCAGCCCGCCGATGCTTATCCTCTTTAAATATACTACCCTGTTTCCCGCCGCTTCAAACATTCTTTTCACCTGATGAAATTTGCCTTCGTGCAGGGTAAGGGTGCAGGCGTGCGGGTCGTCCCCGTCGGCGCAGCACTCGGCAGGCAGACACACCTCGCCGCCGTCGATAGTTATGCCCTCGGCGAACAGCGCTTCGCAGGCGGGGTCGTATGGCTTTTCCAGCCGCACATAGTAGGTCTTGGGCACATGGCGAGAGGGAGCAAGCATATTGTGCGCCAGCTCCCCGTCGTCAGTTATAAGCACGAACCCCTCGGTGTCCTTATCCAGCCTGCCCGCGGGAAAAAGTCCGCGGCGGCGCAGCTCTTCGGGCACAAGCTCCAGCACAGTAGGCGTTCTGCCCGCCCGCGTAGAGCATATGCAGTCCTGCGGCTTGTTGAGCATTATGTATATGTGCTCCTTGTAGCCGACGATCTCGCCGCAGACCTCTACGGTATCGGCGGGGTCTACGTTCATCTCGGGCTTTTTCGCCGCCGCGCCGTTTACCGCCACCTTGCCCGCGCGCACCAGCTTTTTCACATCGCTGCGCGAGAGGTCGGTGCGCTGCGATGAAATGTATTTGTCTAACCTCATTATTATATACACGTCCCTTAACGTCAAGCGCCTTATTTCTCGTTTGTGCTCATAAGTCCCTGCATAAAGCCGTCAAGCTCCGAACAGCTGACGTCGCCGCCGATGAGCCTGCCCTCGCAACCGATGATGGTGAGGGTCATGCAGTCCTTATGTCCTTTATAATTATACACCGGATACGAATAAATTTCAACCTTTTTTCCTTTATATTTTGTCAGATCAAAGCCCTGCTGCTTCTGAAGCTCGTTGTAGGCGGAGTACACCTCGTCAAATTCGGCGGGTATCTCGGCCGTCTTGTGCTCAGAGGGCTTCTCAGAGGTCTTCCAGCCCAGTTCGGCTATCAGCGTTTGGCGCTGCTGCTCGGTCTTTACGGCGTATGTCTTGCCGCCGCCCGCTGCGCGAACCACGCAGAGCACTATCAGCAGCACCAAAGCGGCGCACACCGCGGCGGCAGCGGCTATCGCCGCAGTCTTTTTCACTTTCAGAGTCTTTACAAACATAAGTATCCTACCTTTCGTTTTGTCAGAATTTGCTTTTGATTGATATATATGCCCTGCGGCCGAGATGTAGAACAAGCGCTGACAAGTTTTCTGTTGTTTAAATAGAATAAATCTTGATCAAGTGGTATTGTGCAAAACAAACAAAAATGAGACTGCAAATTGATATAAACTTACGATTTTGCTTTTTTTGTTTAAAATCTCTTTGACAATTTCAGATTTTGTGGTAAAATAGATTATAGGTAATACTGCGGAAAGCTCTGAGGGTGTTTGCATAAAGCGGCGGCCTCGGACGAGTACACCGCCGGTTTGTGAGGGAAGGGATCGGCAGGGAAGCGTAAATTTAAGTATTACAGTTTATTTTATGCGGCTGGGATCGCTCGCCGCGCCCGCAGCCTTTTCGCTTTGGCGTTTCGGCAGCTGTGCGGGCATATACACACGAAAGGGGCAGAAGGATCTTATGTCAAAAATTATTGCGGTAACCTCCGGTAAAGGAGGCACAGGCAAATCTTCTATCAGCGCCTGTCTGGGTTACGCTCTTGCTAAGCAGGGCAACAGAACTCTTATCATCGAGCTGGACTTCGGTCTGAGATGTATGGACATCATGCTCGGTATGCAGGGCAACATCACTTACGATCTGGGCGATGTTCTTGAAGGCACCTGCGATGTTTACAAGGCTACCACCACGGTAAAGCTGGCTTCAAATCTCTCGGTGCTCTGCGCTCCGTCAGACCCGTTCGTACAGCTCAAGGCTGAGGACATAGAGAAGATAACTTCGGAAATGAGAAAGTATTTCGAGTACATAATCATCGACACCTCTGCGGGTATCAATAATTCGGTATTCGATATAGTTACAAATTCAGACCTTATCCTTATAGTTACCACGCCCGACCCCGTATGCGTGCGCGACGCCCGCATGATGTCAGACGAATTTTATAAGAGAGGCAACCAGAAACAGCGCCTTGTTATCAATAAGGCTAACAAGAGAATATTCGAGTACGACGATATAGACGACCTCGACGCTATTATAGACACCGTAGGCGTACAGCTTCTCGGCGTTATCCCCGAGGACGCGGCTATCCCGCTGGCTACCGGTAAGGGCGCGCCCCTCTCCTCCAGCTCTATGGGCTTCCTCGCATTCTCGGCTATCTCAAGAAGAATTAAGGGAGAGCATATACCGCTTTCGATAAAGGCGTAAAAACGCCGCAAACATGATCTGTCTTTGGGGGGATTTATTTTGAATATAGCGCTTATCGCTCATGATACAAAAAAAGAACTGATGGTGCAGTTCTGCATAGCCTACTGCGGCATCCTCAGCAGAAATAATCTCTGCGCTACCGGCACTACCGGCAAGCTTGTTTCTGAAGCTACCGGCTTGAAGATACAGAGATATATGAGCGGAGTGCAGGGCGGCGCTCAGCAGATAGCGGCGCGCATTTCCTGCAACGAGATAGACCTGCTTTTGTTTTTCAGAGATCCTATTTCCGCGAAGCCGCATGAGCCCAACGAGGCTAACCTGCTCAGGCTCTGCGACGTGCATAATATACCTGTGGCGACCAACATCGCTACGGCTGAGGCGCTTGTACACGCCCTCGACCGCGGAGATCTTGACTGGAGAAATATAGTAAACCCCGTAGCTCCCGAACGCTCGTAAGACGCAAAGAGCACGGCTAAAATCGAATATCTGTCACATAAAGGCAGCGACGGAGGAAAGCAGCACAGCGAAAGCCATGCACAGCGAGGACGGTACGGTGAGAGCGTCCGCATAGCGGCGGTGATTATGACGCCTCTAACAGCCTGCGCCTGAACTAAAGGGCGCGCGTAACCTCTGCGTTAAAGAGATGATGAGAGGCGGCGAAAGCTTACGGCTTTTTCCGCAATTAGGGTGGTATCACGATCATTTATGCAAATTTTGGTCGTCCCTTTTTGAGGGGACGGCTGTTTTTTTTATAAGGAGAATTATGGATAACAGCAGACCGCTGCGGCTTTCGCAGCTCGATACTTCGGCATTGGACAGCGCTCTTGTGGATAAGCTGCTATTTGAGGGGCTGGAGTACGGCGGCGAGCGGGCGGACATCATAATGGTGCTGGGCAGCCGAAAGGCTTGCGAATACCGCGTTCCGCCGGCGGCAAAGCTGCTTGAGCAGGGCGCGGCGGATAAGCTGCTTTTCTGCGGCGGCAGGGTACAGCGCACGAAATTCGGCGAGATGGCGGAGTACCGCTCGATGCTTGCGGCGGCGCAGCAGTTGGACTTGCCGATGGAGAAGATATTCTGCGAAGAGCGCTCTATGAACACCGCCGAGAATTTTAAATTTTCGCGGGAGATACTCGCGCGGCAGATATCCCGCGGAGGCAGCGTGATACTCGTTACTACGGCTTACCATATGCGCAGGGCGATAATGCTCGCGCGGCGGATATTGCCCGAGTACCGCTTTATACCCGCGCCCGCCGACTGCGGCAGCACCCGCCGCTCAAACTGGCAGCTTACCGAAAAAGGCATAAGAACCGCGCATGCCGAGGCTGAAAAGCTTGCGGAATACGCGCGTAAAGGATATATCGAAAATATCGAGATATGATAGATCACGAAAGGAATTATTATCTATGGCTACATTAAAGGTTCAAAGACCAAAGGGCACGCAGGACGTAGTGCCCTCGCAGATGTACAAGTGGAACACGGTAGAGGGTATCGTGAAAGATACCGCCTCCGCTTACGGCTTCCGCGAGATACGCATACCTACTTTTGAGGACACCGCACTCTTCGTCCGCTCGGTGGGCGACACTACCGACGTGGTGCAGAAAGAGATGTACAGCGTTACCGCAAAGGGCGACGCCGACTTTACTCTGCGCCCCGAGGGCACGGCGGGCACTATTCGCGCGCTGATAGAAAACGGCATACTCAACGAGGGATTTCCGCAGAAGGTTTTCTACGTTCTCTCATGCTTCCGCCACGAAAAACCGCAGGCGGGCAGACTGCGCGAATTCCACCAGTTCGGCGTAGAGATGGCGGGCACTAAAGACCCCCGCGCCGATGCCGAGGTCATCTCTCTCGCAAAGTCGATAATCGACACGGCTGGTCTGCGCGGGATAAAGCTTTTTATCAACTCGATAGGCTGTCCCGAATGCAGAGCCAAATACCACGCCGCGCTTAAAGAATATTTCGCAGGCAGAGCCGACGAGCTTTGCGACACCTGCCGCGGCAGACTTGAAAAGAACCCCATGCGCATACTCGACTGCAAGTCGCCCGTCTGCTCTGAGATAGCCGAGGGCGCGCCCGTTATCCTCGATTACCTCTGCGAGGACTGCCGCGAGCACTTTGAAAAGCTTCAGCAGTACCTCACGGCTATGGATATAAAGTTTGAGATAAATCCGAAGATCGTGCGCGGTCTGGATTATTATACCAAGACGGTGTTTGAGTTCGTAACTACCGACATCGGCGCGCAGGGCACTGTTTGCGGCGGCGGCAGATACGACGGACTTATAGAAACTCTCAGCGGCAAGCCCTGCCCCGCCCTCGGCTTCGCCATGGGTCTTGAAAGGCTGATACTCACGATGGAAAAGCAGGGGCTTGACTTCGCGGCGGAGGACACCTGCGATATTTACATCGCTTCTATGGGCGAGGCGGCTTCCGTAAAGGCTATGCAGATGTGCGCCGAGCTGCGCGCCGACGGCGTTTCGGCTGAGTGCGACGTGGTAGGCAGAGGTCTGAAAGCGCAGATGAAGTACGCCGATAAGTTGGGCGCGAAATTCTCAGTAGTTCTCGGCGACAGCGAGCTTGAGAGCCAGACCGCCGAGCTGAAAAATATGCAGACGGGCGAAAAGGTAACTCTGCCGATAGACGAGCGCTTTAAGGCGGCTTTCAACGCTATGCTCATCTCGCATATGCTCTCCGCCGAGGAGATAGAAGAGCCGTTTGACGAGCTTGAAAGCGGCGACATTACCGATTAACGAAAGGAAATCACAAATTATGGCTAAAGAAAGATGCGCTGTCTGCGGAAATATACCGCTGGTGCAGATACACAATCCGCAGGAGTATATGCTCTGCCTAGATTCATTCATGAGAATGGTCAACGCGGGCGACCTCACGATAGTTTACCAGACTTGCCCCCTCGACGAGGTGATAAAGGACGGCAAATTTTATCAGCAGAAGCTTTTCCACCAGTTCAAGTGCCCCGCCTGCGGCTGCATTTACGGTATGTATGTAGACGCTACGCAGGGCGGCGAGATAAAGCAGAACGATAAAGTATTCGTACCGCAGGAGTATTAAGGGATATGTTTTTTCTGTTGCCTAAAAAGGTATCGCTGGAAACTAAGATGTCCCCCGCCGAGTGCCGCCGCAAGCTTAACCGCGAGCTGATAGACTACACCCGCAAGCCCAGCTTGGTAGCGGCGAGCCAGTTCCTCAAAAAGCACCGCCTTGAAAACTGCTACTTCGGCAGCAGCGAGAAGAGCGGAAAGGTAGAGATATTCTACCACCGCGCCAAAAAGCACGACGGCTCTTCCGCAGGATTTTTCGGGCATATCGAGAAAACGGCGGGCGGCTCGCGCATAACGGGCAGCATACGCCGCACCGCTGCCGTGTACATCGCGGCGGCGCTTTGGACAGTTATAACGCTCTTCATAGCGCTGGTGCTCGTCGCGCTGAAAGAGTACAGCGGGGCTGCTTGTACGGCGGCTGTCATGCTGGCAGGTCTTGGGCTGATGCTTTGGGAAGGCTCGGCAGGGTATATACAGACCTACCTTGAAACGTTCCCGCCGATGAAGCCGAAAGAGCCTGAGTTTACCGACTCTGCGGATGATTCGGACGACGCAGACGATTGAGCGGCTGTACGTCAGCAAATTATAGGGAGAATTTGATATGGATAAATTACGCCGAGCGTTGCTTTTTGTCGCAAAAGCCTTGGTGCTGACGGTATTGCTGGTGCTCATGGGTACGGGCTGGCTGTTCCTGCTGTTTATACAGGGCGGCGGACTTTCCGAAAACGCCGAAATACCCATCTGCTGGGTGGTGATTGACATACTGCTTTTCGCCGCCTGCATAGCGTTTTATGTGTTTATAGCCGTAACGCTCAGCAAGCTCGGCAGGAAAACCGACTGTCAGCCGAGCCGCCTAAAGCGTGCGAGATACCCGCTGCTGCTGGCGTTTGCATCCGCCGTGCCGATACTGATATGGGCGGCGGCAGGCCCCGTAAATGACTTCGCCGAAAAGCGGCTGGCTATTTACCGTTTGGAAAACGCGGACGTGGTAATAGAGTATCAAAACGACCTCGACTACAACGCCGATCTGCTGGGTACGGGTCTGCACCGCAGCACCGCGATAGTAGACCGCAGCACAAAGCGGGCGACTTTCATTTTTCACGTTGATTACGATAAAATGAGGTCGTACAAGCTGAAAAAAGGCTTTTCGGCAGAGGGCATGAAGCTGCAGTTTACTCAGAACATTGGCGACGGCTGGATATTTTCGACATATTACAGCGGCGATGCGATACGCACCGAAGCCGTTGCTCTTCAAAACCCCGACGGCACGGTTTGGGGCAAGGATATTGGCGGCGAGTGGCTGGACTTCAACGGCGCATTCTGCGATGATCTGAGCAAGATACTCACCGACACCGCGCAGATAGTGCCTTACAGCGAAGCCGAGCTTCCGCCATACGCTATGGGCGTGGAGCACAACAGCGTAGTGCCCGACATGGAAAATGGCAGGCTGGGCATAGTTTACGGCGCGGAGAATAACGTGGTCTACTGCAGCAGATTCACGCTTGACGAGGTAGAGATGATCGACGGCGTGTATGTGCAGGCAGAAGTGCCGCTGGGCGGCGGCGCGACGCTTTACGCTTACGCAAAAAGAAACGACTATGCCATCGACGGCTGTACCGACGGCATGGCGATACTTACCGCCGAGGGAAGGCTTTACGAATGTGCGGAATACCGCGAGTGGGGCCGCTACGGCTTTGAGAACAGCATTTACGCCGTGGATAAAAGCACGCCGAGGGACATCGTTTCGACTGTTTCGACAGTTCCCACAATAGATAATTAAATCAAAATCAGATAAATATGAAAAGAGGAAAAATTTATGAAGCTTGATTCAATGAAAGGCTTGAAGAGAACGCACTACTGCGCAGAAGTGCCCGACGACGCTAAGGAAGCCGTAGTCTGCGGCTTTGCCGACAGGGTGCGCGATATAGGTCACAATATTTTTATCAACCTGCGCGACAGAACGGGCATAGTACAGCTCGCATTCAATGACGATACCGACAGAGCCGTTTTTGAAAAGGCGCAGCAGGTAAAGAGTGAATTTGTGCTGATGGCAAAAGGCACTGTACGCCCGCGCGAGAGTGAGAATGCCAAGCTAAAGACGGGCAAGATAGAGATAGCCGTTACCGACCTGCGCATACTTGCAAAGGCGGAAACTACGCCTTTTGAGGTCACCAATTCCGACAAGGTGAACGACGAGCTGAAGCTGCGCTACCGCTACCTAGACCTCAGAAACCCCAAACTTCAGAAAAACCTCATCATGCGCCACGAGATAGCTAAGGCGGCGAGAGAGTACTTCTACTCAAACGGCTTCCTTGAGATAGAAACGCCTATGATGATGCGCTCTACTCCCGAGGGTGCACGCGACTATCTCGTGCCCTCGCGCGTGCACAAGGGCAGCTTTTACGCCCTGCCGCAGTCGCCGCAGATATACAAGCAGCTTTTGATGGTATCGGGCTACGACCGCTATGTTCAGATAGCCCGCTGCTTCCGCGACGAAGACCTGCGCGCCGATCGCCAGCCCGAATTTACCCAGATAGACCTCGAGATGTCTTTTGTAGACGTTGACGGACTTATCGAGATGGGCGAGGGCTTCTTGAAGCACATCTGCAAGCAGGTACTGGGCAAGGATATACCTACGCCCCTGCCGCGCATAACCTTTGCCGACGCTATGAATCGCTACGGCTCTGACAAGCCCGACACCCGCTTCGGCATGGAGATACAGAATATCACCGAGGCTGTAAAGGACATAGAGTTCCCCGTATTTACAGGCGCGGTAGAAGCGGGTGGAAGCGTTCGCGCGATAGTTGCCGAGGGCGCTGCCGCGACCTACACCCGCAAGGAGATCGACAAGCTTACCGACCACGCAAAGGGTATCGGCGCAAAGGGTCTGGCGTATATTCGCTGGACAGCGGATGGCGCTAACTGCTCATTCAAGAAATTCCTCGGCGAGGGCGACCTCGATAAGCTGCTCGCGGCGCTGGGCGCTAAGGAAGGCGACCTCGTGCTGATAGCCGCCGATAAGGACAAGATAGCCCTGCCGGTACTCGGCGCGCTCCGCCTTATCATCGCGAAGAGAATGGATATTATCCCCGCCGACAAGCTGAACTTCCTCGTTATCACCGAAATGCCTTTCTTTGAGTACGACGACGAGAGCGGTAAGTGGCTCGCTATGCACCACCCGTTCACAATGCCGATGGAGGAGTGCCTCGACAGCCTCGATTCCGACCCCGCCTCCGTTCGCGCGCAGGCTTTCGACTTCGTTCTCAACGGCGTTGAGCTTTCCTCCGGCTCTATGCGTATCACCGACTTTGAGCTTCAGCAGAAAATGTTCGGGGCACTGGGCCTTACCGACGAAGAGATAGCCGCAAAATTCGGCTTCTTGGTAGACGCTTACCGCTACGCCGCGCCCCCTCACGGCGGCATGGGCTTCGGTCTTGACAGACTCGCTATGATGCTCTGCGGCGCAGATTCGCTGAGAGATGTAGTAGCTTTCCCGAAGGTTCAGAACGCCAGCGAGCTTATGAGCGCCTGCCCCGCGCAGGTAGACCCCGAGCAGCTTGCCGAGCTGGGCATAGAGGTCTCGCAGACCGCGCAGGCTGATGATGAATAATTGAACTTTGGTTTAAACTATTGAACAAAAATAAGACCGTCCCTTTGTGCAAAGGGGCGGTTTTTTGTACAAATTGTTAGCAAAGCGTTGACGAAACCGTCATAATTATGCTATAATAAAATATGGTATTGTGTAACTTTTGGAGAGAAGAACTAAATCCCAAATATGATTAGAATTACAGAGATATAGATAAAAGCCTAACACAGAACTAAAAACGGAGGTCACCGATGAGTCAGACAGAAAAAACAATCGACTATTCTACCTATTCTTCGTACAAAGATACGGTAGCTTCGCTAACTGAGAGCTTGAAAGAGCTGCTTTCGCTGAGCGAGGAGATCTCGCTGAGCCATACGGCGGATTCTATCCGCGAAACCATCGAAAAATCAGCTGATGAGCATTTTGAAGTTGCCATAGTCGGCGAATTCAAGCGCGGAAAATCTACGCTTATAAACGCTATGCTCGGCGAGGACGTACTGCCCGCAGACGTGCTGCCTGCTACCGCTACGCTCAACCGCGTAACTTACAGCGAAGAGCCTTTCGTGCAGGTGGAGTATAAAGACGGCAGAAGCGAGCGCATAGATATAGACCAGCTTGAAAACTATGTTACAAAGCTCACGCTGGAATCAGAAGAAGTGGCTGAGACCGTAAAGGAAGCTACCGTTTATTACGATACCAATTTCTGCAAGAATAACGTTGACATCATCGACACTCCCGGTCTGAACGACGACGAGCAGATGACCAACGTTACCCTTTCCATACTGCCGAAGATCGACGCGGCGGTCTTCGTTATCAGCGCGAACTCGCCTTTCTCGCAGTTTGAAAAAGATTTCCTTGAAAAGAAAATGCTTACTTCCGACGTGGGCAAGATAATTTTCGTAGTAAACTGCTTCGGCACATTCTCGCCTGAGGACGAAAACAAGATAGTAGAAACAGTACGCACCAGAATAACCAAGTATGTAATGGACAAGGCGAAGATGGTAATGGGCGAGGACTCCCGCGAATTTGCCGTTTACAAGCGCAAGATAGGCACGCCCAGAGTAATAGGCCTGTACGCAAAGCGCGCGCTGACCGCTAAGAAAATAGAAGATCAGGGCTTGCTCGAGGAATCGAACTTCCCCGAATTTGAGCGTGCGCTGGAAACTATGCTGACCAAAGACCGCGGTACTATCACCCTCCAAATACTGGCTAACAAGATAACCAACTCGGGTACTGAGATACTGCGCTCGGTAGTAATGCAGGAAAACGCCCTTATGATGGCGAACGACGAATTTATGGAGCGCTACGAAGCCGCCATCGGCGAGATCGACGATATACGCAACAAAAAGCGCGCCGAGTTTGTAAAGATAAACAAGGCCGCTAATCAGGTGTTCTCCGACTTGCAGCCCGTGCTCGACAGCTATTGGGAAAACATCGAGGAAGCCGCTATGCAGGTGATCGACAGCTACAGCATGACCTCCGACGACTTCAAGCGCGACAAGCTGAAGATAGTTACCGGCAAGATGACCGAAAAGATAAAAGAGAGCATAGAGGACAGAGCGCAGCTTATCTGCGAGCAGATACAGAACAACATCAACGTTGCCGTAAGCTGCGAGGCGGAAAGACTGCAAAGCTTTGAGGACGAATTCTTCGAGTCCGTCACCAAAATACAGGAAATGTTCGTTATGCCCGATAAGATCTCGAAAAACGGCACGGCTGCCGATAAGGGCATAGGCGCGGCGCTCGGCTCGTTCGGCGTAGGCGCGGCGTTCTTAGGCTTCCGCGAAGCGGGCGTAAAGGGCGCGCTGCTGGGCGGAGTTACGGGCTTAGTAAGCTTTTCTTCGATATTCTTCACCACCGTGCTGGCGCTCTCGCCCGCATGGCCCATCGCCCTCTGCCTTATGGCGGTAGCGGGTCTGGCAGGCACGTTCACAGCGGGCTTCGCGATAGATAAGCTGCTGGTGAACGAGAGAATAGATAAATACAAGAACAACTTCAAGACGCAGGTGAAAAAACAGTTTCACGAAATGCGCCTGAACAACGACTTTACCGAAACAGTCCGCCGTCAGGTATTCTCGGCGTTTGAAGGACTGAAAGGCAAGATAGAGACCGAGACCGAGATCATACTGCGCGACACGCAGGAAACACTCGACAACCTCAATTCGCTCAAGACTGAGAAGAACAATATATCCGAGCGCGAGATGGACAGACTGCACAGCATAGCCGAAAAGGCGAGCGCGATAGTTTCCGACGCATACGCTGTAAGAAAGGTAATATCCGACTCGCTGGATAACGCGGCTGAAAATAACGAAGCCGTATAAGCGATACTGACCAAGAAATTACAGGAGGAAAGCAAACATGAGTGATACCGTTTCATCGGTAAACCCGCTTTTGTCGATAGATACAGATTTCCGCAGCTATCTGAACGCTTATACACGCTCTTTTCAGAACCACGTTATAGACGGTCAGCTCGATTACGCCATCGACTCAGACTTCGCCGTAAGGCAGAAGCTGATAGGTCTTTCGGGCTGGGGAAAACTTTCTAAGGCAATAAACGGCACGGATATTTCCGCCGAGGCCAAGCACCTTTTCTTAAAGTGTGAGCAGGCGGGCGCGCTGAAATATCCCGAGATATACGATGTACTAAAGCAGTGCAGCGAGCGCTTAGAGCTCAACCTGCCGATAGTGCTGCTGCGCAAGGACTACGAAAAGCCGCTGATATACTCGATAGCCAGCGACCTTATCGAGCCGAGCATAGTGATTACAAAAACGCTTTTTGATATGTGCAGCAAGGAGGAGCTTGAGCTGCTTATAGGCAGCGAATGCGGCAGGATACAGAATAACCACTGCGTCTACAACTGGGCTTTTACATATCTAAATTACAATAAGGACGCCTACAAGCCCTCTGAACGCTCGTATAAGGGCGCGGTAAACAGCCAGATAGTCGGCGCGCTGATAGACTGGATACGCTTTGCCGACGTAACGGCGAACCGCGCGGCTATGATCTGCATGACTAATCCCGGCAGATATATAGACGTATCATGCGGGCTGCTGAAAAAGGGCTACACCGATTTTTACGGCAGAAAGCAGGAAAATACCGACGCCGAAAAACTTATGCAGCTCTCGGCGGCGAATCACACTACCGCGGCGCGCAGCCTAAGACCCGCGGCTTCTCTTACCGACATAGAGCGCAAGATAGTCGCTTCGGCTGAGTACCTCACCTGCGATTCGCTGTTTACATGGCGCACCGACCTCGAGGCTGCCGATTCGCACACCTGCACGGGACAGATATGCGATGTGCGAAGCAATATAATTCTGGCGGGAGGGCAGTGATATGAGCGAGATAAACGAATACTCAAACGTAAACGCCCACGCCGATATAGAAAAGATCCGCGCGATAACCGACAGCATTGCCGAGGACAAAGAGCTTGCCTCAATACTGGGACATGATTTTACCGAGAGCCTGAGCGACTGGAAAACGCTTCTCAGCAAGCGCAGCTCCGAGCCTTTCACGCTGGTGATACTCGGCGACTTCAAGCGCGGCAAGAGCACTATAATCAACGCGCTGCTGGGCAGAGAGATAGCCCCCTCGAACGTTTCGCCCGAAACGTACACGATAAACGAGATCTCTTACGGCGAAGAGCGGGAAGTTACCGCCGTACTGGAAAACGGTCAGCGCGTGCCGCTGCAAATGGGCGATATTACGCGCGACAGACTTGAAATTTTGATGAGAATGTTCCCCGCTAAGGTGGAATATTTGGATATACGCGACAACGCGCCGATACTCAAAGAGATACGCATAGTCGACACGCCGGGTCTTTCCGACCTCGACGACCTCGACAGGCAGGTGACGGAATATTTGGTGAATGCCGACGCTATAATGTACGCGGCATCAAGCCTGCTGCCGTTCTCTGAGTCGGAGCAGATGTATCTGGCTTCGCACGTTCAGCCCCGCCGCTTCGGTATGCTGTATGTGCTGGTAAATATGATCGACGCGCTCAATTCGCAGAGCGACGTGGATAAGATAATGCGCAGATTTAAAATGCTCTGCGAAAAGATAGTGCCGAACGCTTTCGTTTACGGCATAAGCGGCGCGGACGAGCTTCGCCGCAAGACCGGCGCTGCGCGGCTTCCCGATAAGGGCACTAAGGAATTTTACGAAACGCAGTTCATGCAGTTTGAAATGTCGCTGCAGCGCGATATTATCCTCAAAAAGGATATTATCCGCACCGAGCGCGTGCTCACCATGCTTGACGATATGGTGAGCGAAACCAGCGCGAAGCTGCATATGTTCTCGGAAATGGCTGAGATGGACTATAAAAAGCTGGAGGATAAAGAGCGCGGCTTCGACGAGCAGTGCAGCCAGCTTTCGGCGGCGCTGGAAGAGTGCAAGCCGGTATTGCATCTCAGCATGACGGAAATGCAGCAGGAAGCGGAAAGCTGGATGTACGAATTTTTCGCCAAGCTGCGCAAGAGCATACTCGAATGCCGCAGCAAGGACGCGGCGGGCAATGACATTTATTCATCAGAGGACATCGAGAAATACTTCTACTCCTACCTGATGGAAAAGGTGGGCGAGGCTTACCGCACCTGTATAGAGTATCACCGCGACAAGATGAAGGAAACGGTGGACAAGCTGAGCCGCCAGCTCGCGAAAAAGCTGGGTCTGGAAGACCTCTCGCAGGTAACGCAGGTCACCTCGGTAGACCGCATAATGCGCTCGCTGGGCAAAAACGTTATGCGGCAGGTAATGGGCGTGAAGCTCTTCGGTACGTCTGAAACGTTCCCGCCCGCTACCATGACGGCTTTCAGCAAGATACTCGGTAAGAAGAAGCAGACCGACATCATAGATATAGCGCTGGAGAATTACGACGATATACGCCTTAACATCGTAAACGACATTAAGAACGTATATCAGGATCTGGAAGTGAAGGCGCTTCAGCAGCTCGACGGTATCTACCAGTATCAGGCAGAGCTGGGCAAGGAAGCGCTGGGTCACGCAAAGCAGATAATGGAAAGCTACGACAGCGCGCAGATAGGCGGCACGCTCAAAGCGGCTATCGACAAGCTTTCAAAAGCTTCGGAAATTCTGAAAAAATACAAGCAGGCGTAAAGCCCTGCGCAAGTGCGAATATAGAAAGAGCCGAGCTGTCGGAAAATGGCAGATCGGCTCTTTTGCGTGCATTGTGCATATGTGCATAAAAATAAGGCGAGCAGTTTTCAGCTGTTCGCCTTTTGCATTTAAAAATATCAGTTGGCAGCGCTTTCGGTCATGTCAGCTGCAGGGGTGTTTGCTGCGAGAGCCGCGGTAGCCTGATCGTGCCATGAGGGCTCCTGCTCAGGTATCTCGGCAAGCTCGTAATTTCCGGTAAGTTCATTGAGAATGTAAATATCAGCCGACTTTAAGTCCTTAGCTATGGTAGCTACTTTGTTGTAAAGCTTTGACTTATATGTATAAAACTCGAAAATGTAGCATTTCTTTTTGCCATCGGCAGTCTTTATTCTTTCAAGACCGGTGTAGCCGTACATTTTCTTTCCGCTGGTATCGGGGAAAAGCTCGGAAGAAGCCTCGGTAACGTAATCGAAATCAGCCTCAGCCTCAGAGGGAAGCTCGGTAAACTCGGTATCGGGAAGCGACTCAGTACCCTGCGTGGTGGTCTCGGCAACGGTTTCGGCAACTTTCTGCGGAGCTGTTGCCTTTTTGGAAGATGTATCAGAGCAGGAACAAAGCGCCATCGCTGCGGAAAGCGAAACGGCTGCTGCGACTATTAAAGCTTTCAGTTTCATTTTATATACTCCTTGTTAATTAAGTACCTATGTGGTACAACGTCATAACATACCTACAATTTTTTCAACGTATAAGAGTATATCACAAAACTTTTTCATTGTAAAGGCGGGTAAAAGTTTTTTTACAAAAAAATTCCGATTACAACAAAAACGCTATAATCGGAATTGTGTTTTTATGCAATTTCACAAGCAATTGTTACATTCTGTAACATATCGCTAGCCGTTCCCGCATTAGAAGGGTAGGCGATGAAAAGCTGTTTTTAGTCGTACTCTACAACGTCGAGCCAGCGCATGAGGAATTCCTTCTCGCTTTCGATGCCCCTGTCAAGCTGGGCGGCAGCTACGATAGGAAGCCACTGCTGAACGTATTTTTTGGAGGTTCCGGTCTTCTGGCAATATTTCTGGAGGTACATATCAGCGTACTGCGGGCGTTTCAGCGAGAGCAGCAGGTAAGTCTTGGCTACGTCGGCGGAAGCGTTGCCCTGACGAGCCGAACCCCAGTTGAGAACGTAAGTGCCTTCGTCGTTAAGGATAACGCAGTCGGGGCTGAAATTGTTGTGGCAGAGCTTTATGTGCTTCGGCATAGAGTCGAGTCTGGTGAGCAGCTCGTACTTCTTTATCTCGTCGATCTGGCTGAGCGACTTTATCTGGCGAGCCAGCTTGTCTTTCAGCTTCGAGAGCAGCGGCATATACTGCGCGTGGATCTCGCACTGTATGTCTACCAGTTTGTCGATGTACATTTCAGCCTTGTCGGGGTTCTCGTCGATGAGCTGACCCAGCGTTTTGCCGTTTATCCAGTCCATAGAGATAGCCCATTTGCCGTCTATCAGTGAAACCTCGTGCAGTACAGGCATCTTTATACTTGAAAGACCTAGGGTAGTTTCTACTCTGGCGTGGGTAAGCGCTGCGTACAGGCACTTTTCCTTGTATTTTTCATCTTTGTAAACTCTTATAGCAAGTCCGTCTGATTCGTAAACGTCGTAAATATCTCCTGAGGCTACAAAATTTTTCAGTTCCATAAGTCATATCTCCTTTTCATGACGAATTAAATTTATCAGGCAAAGCGTAAATGTTAGATCTAGTTGTGTAATCTGACGATTTATGTTCGCTTGATTTATCATGTCTATATTATACTACACTTTTTCCGATTTGTCTAGTCTTTTTTGTGCAAAATGATATTGTTTACATAATGTTAAGCAAACGTATAATGAAAATACATATTTAGAGCAAGAGCGAAAACTGCGCGAAAAAGAGCGGGTAATGAATTTGTAAAGATTTATTGTGCATAATGACGAATGATTTTTGTCTAAGTTTTATAATTCCTGCGAGCTTATTTGTGAATAATAGATATAATTCGGGGCAAAATGACTTAAAAAGCTGTGAGTTTGACAGATTGACAAAAAAATAACAATCTGCTATAATAGTATCATGGGATATGAAAATATCCGACACCGTAAAAGAATAAAACGGTTATTTGGAAGCAGACTTCATTAGAAAGTCACGCCGCGCGCTGAGAAGCGGCAAATGGCGCTTTGAAAACGCCAAGAAAGGAATGGTTAGATTTATGGCTAAGGAAATTAAGCTCGTAGACAGCGTTGAAACGCTCGAAGCCAAGATTGCGGAAGTTAGAGCCGCACAGGCTGTTTTCTCGACCTACACTCAGGAACAGGTCGACAAGATCTTCAAGGCTGCTGCTATCGCTGCAAACAAGGCAAGAATACCCCTCGCAAAGATGGCTGTTGAAGAAACAGGCATGGGCATCGTAGAAGATAAGGTAATCAAGAACAACTACGCTGCCGAGCACATCTACAACGCTTACAAGAACACCAAGACCTGTGGTGTATTTGAGGAAAACAAGGCATACGGCACCACCAGAATCTATGAGCCTATCGGACTCATCGGCGCTGTTATCCCTACCACAAACCCGACTTCTACCGCTATCTTCAAGACCCTTATTTGTCTGAAGACCAGAAACGGTATCATCATCTCCCCGCACCCCCGTGCAAAGAAGTGCACCATCGAGGCTGCTAAGATCGTTTACGAAGCAGCAGTTGCGGCAGGCGCACCTAAGGGCATCATCGGCTGGATCGACGTTCCTTCGCTCGACCTCACCAACATGATCATGAGAGAGTCTGACACCATCCTCGCTACCGGCGGCCCCGGAATGGTAAAGGCTGCTTACTCCTCGGGTACTCCCGCTCTCGGCGTAGGCGCGGGCAACGCTTCCGCTATCATCGACTCTTCGGCTGACATCGTAAACGCTGTAAACTCGATCATCCACTCCAAGACTTTCGACAACGGTATGATCTGCGCTACTGAGCAGACCGTTATCGCTGACAAGACTATATACAACGACGTTAAGAAAGAGTTTATCAAGAGAGGCTGCTACTTCCTTAATAACGAAGAAGCTGACAAGATCAGAAGCACCATGCTTATCAACGGCGCTCTGAATGCTAAGATCGTTGGTCAGCGCCCTGTTACCATCGCTAAGATGGCAGGATTTGAAGTTCCCAAAGATACTAAGGTACTCATCGGCGAAGCTACCAGCACTGATCCTGATGAAGCTTTCGGCCACGAAAAGCTCACCACCATCCTCGGTATGTACAAGTCGAAGAATTTCGACGATTCGCTCAATATCGCTGAAACTCTGCTTGAGAATAACGGCGGTCTTGGTCATACCTCGGTACTGTGGATCGACAACGTAAACGAGAGAGAGAAGCTCAATAAGTTCGCTGCAAGAATGAAGACCTGCCGTCTTATCGTAAATACTCCTTCCTCGCTCGGCGGTATCGGCGACCTCTACAACTTCGATTTCGCTCCTTCTCTTACACTTGGCTGCGGCTCTTGGGGCGGCAACTCCGTATCTGAGAATGTAGGCATCAAGCATCTTTTGAACATCAAGACCGTTGCTGAGAGGAGAGAGAACATGCTTTGGTTCAGAACACCTGAAAAGGTTTATTTCAAGAAGGGCTGCCTGCCCGTAGCTCTCGACGAGCTGAAAAACGTAATGGGCAAGAAGAAGGCCTTCATCGTTACCGACCAGTTCCTTTACAAGAACGGCTATACTAAGGCTATCACCGATAAGCTCGACGCTATGGGCATTATCCACGAAACATTCTTCGACGTAGCTCCCGACCCGACACTTGCTTGCGCACTCGAAGGCGTAAAGGCTATCAGAGCTTTCGAGCCTGATACCATCATCGCTATCGGCGGCGGTTCTGCAATGGACGCCGGCAAGATCATGTGGGTTCTTTACGAGCATCCCGACGCTGACTTCTTCGACATGGCTATGCGCTACATTGATATTCGTAAGCGTGTATACACCTTCCCGAAGATGGGCGAAAAGGCTTACTTCATCGCTATCCCGACTTCTTCCGGTACCGGTTCTGAGGTTACTCCTTTCGCAGTTATCACTGACGAAAAGACCGGAACCAAGTATCCTCTTGCCGACTATCAGCTGATGCCTAACATGGCTATCGTTGATACCGACATGATGATGAGCGCACCCCGCGGCCTGACTTCCGCTTCCGGTATCGACGCTCTGACTCACGCTCTCGAAGCTTACGCTTCCCTTATGGCTACCGACTACACTGACGGTCTTGCACTGAGAGCTATCAAGCTGATATTCACCTACCTGCCCGACTGCTACGACAACGGCCAGACCGCTGTTAAGGCTCGTGAGGAAATGGCTAACGCTTCCACTATGGCAGGTATGGCATTCGCTAACGCATTCCTGGGTGTTTGCCACTCTATGGCTCACAAGCTCGGCGCTTATCACCACCTGCCTCACGGCATTGCTAACGCTCTGCTCATCACCCTCGTTATGAGATTCAACGCTAACGCTTGCCCCAGAAAGATGGGTACCTTCTCGCAGTACCAGTATCCTCATACTCTTGAAAGATACGCTGACTGCGCTGCTGCGATCGGCATCAAGGGCAAGGACGACGCTGATACTCTGAACAAGTTCATCGACGCTATCGAGCAGCTCAAGGCTAGAGTCGGCATCAAGAAGACCATTGCTGAGTACGGCATCGACGAGCAGGACTTCCTCGACAGACTTGATAACATGGTTGAGGACGCATTCGACGACCAGTGCACCGGCGCTAACCCGAGATACCCGCTGATGAGCGAAATCAAGGAAATGTACCTGGCTGCATACTATGGCACCGAGTACAAGGGCTGATCTTACAACTAGATTTCAAGCATCGCCGCGCCGCATAGCGTGACGAAAGCTTCCAAATAACAAAAGAGGCTGTCGCAGTACAAAAGCTGCGGCAGCCTTTTTATATGCAAAAAAATAGCATGGCGCGAAAACCATGCTGTTTTTCTTAGTTGTTGTAATACGCTTCCAGCTCGTCAACGTTCTTTTTCCTGCCTTCGTTCCCGCCCACGATGAGCATTATCACGCCGATAAGTGCGAAAAGCCCGCCGACTCCGCCGAATATGTAGTAGATCAAGTTGAAAGATCTCAACCCCTCGCCGATGTAATAATTCTTTCGCGGCGAATCAGGGTCGTAGTGGATCTCCACCTCGTCACCCTCAAAAAGGTCGGCAAACTCGCTGCTGTAAATGTTATTCTGCGCGGTGACCTGCCTGCCGTCATCGGTCGTAAATTCCACGACAGGGGAGTATGAGCCGCCCTCGTCGCTCTCTTTCACCCGAACCACAGTCGCCTGCGTTTCGGCGGTGCATCTGTTCTCCATGCCTCTGATGTGGCTTCGCGAGATCATGCAGATGCCGAGAAAGATAATGCCGATGAAAAGAAATATCCCGCCCATCACGACGAACACCATCCGCGCGGCTTTAGCCCCGTCGGCAGAAGAGATGTGGCGGCTGTAAAGGGTTTTTGAAGTGCCGAAATTATCCATAAAATTTGCTCCTTGGATTGTATTATATTAAAGTATATCACAAAATTCGCCGCGGTGCAAGTTTGATTTTGAAATCACGCCGACTTAACAGAATTTTTACAATCGAAAAGCGTTTTCAACCGTATTTTTCGCCAATAATGCTTTCTGAAAGTACGTTTCAACGTACAGTGTTGAAAATAAATTGTTGCAAATCAAGGGGAAATGAGCAGAGTTATTAACACTATCAACAGGGTTTTCAACAAAAATGCTCACGAAAACCGCTTTTCAACATAGTTTTAAACACATTGTTGAAAAACCAGCTGATATTTGCACTATATTTCCTACACTGCAAGAAAACCTGTAAAGAAAGGCAAGGCAGAAAAAATGATCAAAGGTATCAATAAACAAATAATCGAGATTAGATGTACAAACGATGAATATTTCGATAAAGTTTTGTTATTTGTTCGCGCTGATAAAGCTGACACCCCGCAGGGGCTGCTAAAGAAAAACGCCGAAAATTTCTGCGGACGAATAATGCCCTCCTACTTTGCCCGCGCCCTCAGCCGCCGCCGCACGGCGATAAAGCTTGCGCTGCTTTCGATAACTCTCGCGGGCAGCATGGCGGCGCTGATATGGCTCGCGGGACGCGTTTTTATGTAAAATATTGCAGGGCGCAAAAGGCTGATATTTGTGCAAAATGTTAAAAGAACCCGAAAAATCTTCAAAGGCTATTGGCTTTTGAAGATTTTTGTGTTATAATAAAAAGTGTGTAAAATGCTGCCGAAAGTCGGCAGAAATTTGCATATCCATAACATAACAGGAAAGGAAAATATTTTCCTATGGCATATTCAAAAGATAACGAGAGAAAAAGACCTCCCCGCCGCGGCGGACGTTCCGAACGCTATGAGCGTGCAGAGCGTGCTGACCGCTACGAGCGTACAGACCGCAGCGACCGCGCGGACGAAAGCGCCGAGCAGCAGCTTATTTTCGGCAGAAACGCTGTTACCGAAGCGCTGAAAGCGGGTAGGCTGATAGACGTGCTTTTCGTCAACAAAAACGCGGGCGGCTCGATAAACCGCATATGCGCGCTGGCGAACGAAAAGGGCATAATGATAAAGCAGGTGGACGACCGCAAGCTCGATTCGCTCTGCGAAGGGGCGGCTCACCAGGGCTGCGCCGCAATGATGGGCTGCACCGAGTACTGCTCGATAGAGGACATTCTGCAAAGCGCGCGCGATAAGGGCGAAGACCCCTTTATCATGATCTGCGACGAGATAGAAGATCCGCATAACTTGGGCGCGATAATCAGAACGGCTGAGGCTGCCGGCGTGCACGGCGTTATAATCCCGAAAAGGCGCAGCGCTTCGCTAAACCACACGGTCTTTAAGACCTCTGCGGGCGCGGCGAGCTGGGTGAAAACGGCGCGCGTGGCGAACCTTGCGGCGGCGGTGAAAGAGTTGAAAGACGCGGGCGTTTGGATATACGGCACCGACGCGGCGGGCGAGAGCATATACAACTGCGACCTAAAGGGCGGCATAGCTTTCGTGATAGGCTCTGAAGGCTTCGGCATGGGCAGACTGATGCGCGAAAACTGCGACTTTCTCGTAAGCCTGCCGATGTACGGCGAGGTAAATTCGCTCAACGCTTCCGTGGCGGCGGGAATTTGTATGTACGAAGCCGTAAGACAGCGTTTAAAGTAAATAATTAGCAAATATAGAGTTAGGAGTGGGCTGATGTCTGAAAATAATATAGATAAATTTTCGCTTGACGAGATCCTTAGCGAATATACTCCGAAAACTGCGAAAAGTTCAGGCGAAATGGACGTAGAAGATATAATAAACGAAACAAATCTGCACACGGCTATGGCGGCTTCGGCTGAGATCGCTGACCGCGGGCAGGAGAGTGCTGAAACGGCGTCTTCTGAAAATCCCGAAAATACAGTAGCCGCCGCGGAAGCTGACGAGAGCGCTGCTCACGAAGCGAACGCCGATACCGCCGAAGCCGATAAAAAGCGCGAGGGCTTTTTTGATTCTCACCTGCGCCCCATCGGCGAAAAGGTGATAAACAAGCTCGAGGAACAGGCTGAGGAATTTGACGAAGCCGTTGCGGGCGAGGAAGCAGACGATGTTCCCGAAGATGAGCTTGGCGATGAATTTGAAGGCTCGGCGGACGAGTTTTACGATAACGCTTTCGGCAGCGTTGTAGACGAAAACGCTGAGGAAGCTGCTGAAGATGAGGAAGAGTACGCCGAAGATACCGAGCCTGTTATAAATGAAGAGACTCAGCCCGAAGCGGAAGAGCCGGACGAGGCTTACGAGGACGATACATACGGCGACGATGGCGACGATGAGAACGAAGCAGAGTCCGAACCGCTGAAAAATACCCGCGGTACACGCTTTATGTTCCGCACCGAGGAGTACGTTGACGAGGACAAGCGCCCCTCTTCTCAGAGCGAATACACCAAAAAAGAGGACGCGCCGAAGATAAAGGAGCAGATACAGCGCCTGCGCTCAAATCTCACGGTGCGTGCGGCGGTGCTGCTTTTCGCAGCGCTTTTCAGCCTTTTCATCACCGTGGCGAACGACCTCTCGCTGCCGCTGGCGGCGGTTTTTGACCGCACGGTAAACCCCTCGGCGTTCATATTTACAAATACCATACTCGCGATAGTCGCGGTGGGCTTCTCCTACTCCGTCATCGTGAACGGCATAAAGAGCATTTTCAGCCGCCGCCCCGACAGCGACAGCGTTGCGGCTTTGAACATGATAGCGGCTATACTTGCAGGCCTTGTTACGCTTTTTCGACCCCGAGTCGCTGAAGGCTTCTTTCTTCCATATCTACACATCTTCGGCGATACTGGGCATGCTCTGCAACACGCTCGGCAAGCTCTGCATAGTACGCCGCACTCAGCGCAACTTCGAGTTCGTCGCTGAGACCGAGAATTTCTCGGCGGTAGAGCTTGTGGATGACGACCAAACAGTCGCTTACCTCACTAACGGTTCTGCCGGCAAGCGCAAAGAGCTTGCAGTCATGCGCCGCACGGGCTTTATAAAAGACTTCATGAAAAACAGCTACTCCTCCGACCTCGCGGACAGCTACGCGGAAAAGACTACTCCGCTAATGCTGGCGGCGGCGCTGGCGGTGGGTCTGCTCTCGATAGTATTTGAGAAAAATTCATCGGGCGCGGCGGAAAAGCTCTTCGTATTCCTCGCTTCCGTTTCGGGCACGCTGGCGATAAGCTCTTCGGTAGGCTTGGCGCTGATAGTAAACCGCCCGATGGCTAAGGCGAGCAAGCGCCTTTCGGAATACTCGGGCGTGATACTCGGCTACTCTTCGGTAGAGGAATTTGCTGAGGTAAACAGCGTAGTCATCGACTCGGGCCACCTTTTCCCGACGGGCACTGTTGAATTTGTGAACCTGAAAATGCTCGGCTCTGTAATGATAGATCAGGCGATAATCTATGCGGCGAGCATGGCGCAGGCGGGAAGAAGCGTTACCATACCCGCGTTCTACAAAATGCTGCGCGGCAAGAGCGATATGATACTCGGCGTAAAGGGCTGCGCCTCTGAGGACAACCTCGGCGTTTCGGGCTGGATAGAGAACAAGCGTGTGCTGCTCGGCAGCCGCAAACTCATGGAGCGCCACGGCGTAGAGGGTCTGCCCTCTGAGTCGGCGGAGGAGAATTTCGCCGACGGCAACGGCATCATGTACCTTGCCGTTTCGGGTCAGGCGGCTATGATGTTCGCCGTACAGCTCTCGGTAGGCCCTGCCGCCGAAAGATGGGTGCAGGAGATGGAGGACGAGTCGATAGATATTCACGTTCGCTGCTCCGACGGCTTCATCACCCGCGAGCTGCTCTCGCAGCTTTTCGACATCAGCGCTTCGTCTATACGCCTTCTGCCCTCTGCCTGCGACGGCGACTGCGAGCAGCTTATGGAGTATAAAGAGAGCGTTTCTGCCTCGATGTTCTGCTCGGGCCACCTGCCCAGCTTCTCGATGCTGCTGGTAGCGGCAAAGCGGCTGAAATTCGTGGCGAATATGGGCGTGGCGCTGCAATACGGCGCTATGGTGCTGGGCATAGTTATCTCGGTGATAATGATGCTTACAGGCTTTTCGCGCAGATAACGCCTACGATAGTTGTTATCTACAACCTGGCGTTCCTGCTGCTGACTATGCTGATACAGGGTATGAAGAAAATATAGCTTATTACTCCGCAGAAGTGCTGAAAAAATGCGCTTCTGCGGATATTTTTCCCATTTTTAAAATAGCGTTGCGCTGTTTTTTAATAATTTGCAAAATCACTTGACAATGCGCCCAAAAAGTGAGATAATATAATAGATTAGTTATGCTTAAAGGAAGGTAATTGAGATATGGCTATAAGAGTAGGAATGGTCTCGCTGGGATGTCCTAAAAATCAGGTGGACGCTGAGAAAATGATGTTTTCGCTGCGCAAGTACGGCTTTGAACTTATACAAGACGCCGCCCTTGCCGACGTGGCTATTATAAATACCTGCGGATTTATCCAGTCCGCTAAAGAAGAAGCTATAGAAACTATGCTCGAATTCATAGCTCTAAAAAAAGAGGGCAGGATAAAGGGTGTGATATGCACAGGCTGTCTGGCTGAGCGCTATAAGCAGGATATTCTCGACGAGATGCCCGAGCTTGACGCGGTAGTTTCCCTAGGTAAAGACGCCGAGATAGCGCAGATAGTGAAGGATATAATGTCGGGCGAAAACGGCGAAAAGCTTTACGCGGGCGATAAATGCTCGCTGCCTTTAGAGGGCGGAAGGATCATCTCTACTCAGCCTTTTACGCTTATCTGAAAATAGCCGAGGGCTGCTCTAACGGCTGCACCTACTGCGCTATACCCGCTATAAGAGGAAAATTCCGCAGCCGTACTATCGAGAATATTCTTGAAGAAGCGCGCTGGCTCGCCGATAACGGCGTTACCGAGCTGGTAGTAGTTGCGCAGGATACCACCCGCTACGGCGAGGATATTTATGGCGAGAGCCGTCTGCCCGAGCTGCTTACCGAGCTTTGCAAGATAGAGGGCTTCCACTGGATACGCACCCTTTATCTCTACCCCGAGCGCATCACCGATAAGCTGATAGATACCATAGCCGAGCAGGATAAGCTGGTAAAGTATTTCGATATACCTATACAGCACTGCAACGCCGATATACTAAAGCGCATGAACCGCTGCGGCAGCCGCGAAACGCTTACCGAGCTGATAGGCAAGATACGCGCCCGCATACCGAACGTTATCATAAGAACTACGCTGATAACCGGCTTCCCCGGCGAAACGCAGGAGCAGTTTGAAGAACTGGCTGAATTTGCCAACGATATGCGCTTTGAAAGACTGGGCTGCTTCGCCTACTCCGCCGAAGAGGGCACGCCCGCCGCTAAGTTTGAGGGTCAGCTTCCCGACGAGGAAAAAGAGCGCCGCAGCGACGTAATAATGGAACAGCAGATGTTCATAAACGATGTGCAAAATCAGGAAATGATAGGAAAAGTAGTAGAGGTAGTTACCGAGGGCTTCGACAGATACGCTGAGTGCTGCTTCGGCAGAAGCGCGGCAGACGCCCCCGAGATCGACGGAAAGATATTCTTCTCTTCTGAGCGCAAGCTCACCGTCGGCGAGTATGTGAAAGTTAAGATAGACGATACGCTGGACTGCGACCTGCTGGGCACGGTCTGTGAGTAATATAGCAAAAGAAAAATATTGGGAAAGGGCTGGGAAAGATATTATGAATCTTCCAAATAAGCTTACGGTGCTGCGCGTAGTGCTGGTACCGTTCTTTGTTGCGGCGCTGCTGATAAACTTTACAGGTCATATCTGGGTGGCGCTCGCTTTGTTCGCGATAGCTTCTATAACCGACTGGTTTGACGGAAAAATTGCCCGCCGTGACGGACTTGTTACCGACTTCGGCAAATTCCTCGACCCGCTGGCTGACAAAATGCTCGTCACCTCCGCGCTGATCTGCTTTGCGGCAGGCGGCTGGTGCGACGCGGCGGCCGTTATCATAATAATCGCAAGAGAATTTATGGTATCGGGTCTGCGCATGGTCACGGCGAACAAGGGCGTGGTAGTAGCCGCGGGTATTTGGGGCAAACTCAAGACCGCATTCACAATGATCGCGATAATCGCTATAATGTGTATAGAAGGCTTTGTCGGCCACAGCGGCACAGTATTCCTTATCTCTGAGATACTGATATGGATCTCGGTGCTCTTTACCGTTATCTCGGGCGGGATATACCTCAAAACTTACTGGGCGTACATCGACCCGAATAAGTAAGTTTCCGCTCGGTACAAAGCTCATTTTTAGGCAAGACTTGCAGTGTTGCCTTTATTGAAAGGAATGTACACAGTGTCATTTATTAACGATATAAAGGCTGATATACAGTCGATAAAAGAACGCGACCCCGCCGCACACAGCGCGCTGGAGATCGTGATAACCTATTCGGGCGTGCACGCAGTGATAATGCACCGCGTAGCGCACTGGTTTTACGAGAAGGATATGATAGTGGCAGCCCGCATTATCTCGCAGGTGAGCAGATTTTTCACAGGCATAGAGATACACCCAGGCGCTAAGATAGGCAAGGGCCTGCTGATAGACCACGGCAGTGGCGTAGTTATAGGCGAAACGGCTGAGATAGGCGACTACTGCCTGCTTTATCAGGGCTGCACATTGGGCGGCACGGGCAAAGATCAGGGCAAGCGCCACCCCACTCTCGGCAATAACGTAATGGTCGGCTGCGGCGCGAAGATACTCGGGCCTTTCAAGGTCGGCGACGGCGCTAAGATAGCGGCGAACGCAGTGGTGCTGGAAGAAGTTCCGCCAAACGCTACGGCGGTGGGCGTGCCCGCGAGGATAGTACGCGTAAACGGAAAGACCCCACCCTGCCCCGCTACGCAGGATATAGACCAGATACACATACCCGACCCCGTAGCTCAGGAGCTTTGCAAATATAAGGTAGAGCTGGAAAAGCTCAAAAAGGACGTAGAAGAGCTGAAAAAGGGAAACTAACGAAAGAGGCTTTGAATAATGCAGATATATAATTCACTCACAAGAAAAAAGGAAGAGCTAGTACCCCACGAACCCGGTAAGCTGAGTATGTACACCTGCGGACCTACCGTTTACCACTATGCGCATATAGGCAACCTGCGCAGCTATATAATGGAGGACGTTCTGGAAAAATACCTCAGATACACGGGTCTGGACGTTAAGCGCGTAATGAACATCACCGATGTAGGCCACCTTACTTCCGACGGCGATACGGGCGATGACAAAATGCTCAAGGGCGCGAAGCGCGAGCACAAGACGGTAATGGAGATAGCTAAGTTTTACACCGACGCTTTCTTTGCCGACTGCGCAAAGCTCAATATAAAGACCCCCGACGTGGTAGCCCCCGCTACCCAATGCATAGATGACTTTATAAAGGTCATCTCGGCGCTGATAGAAAAAGGCTACGCTTACGAGGCGGGCGGAAACATCTATTTCGATACCTCTAAGCTCAAAGAATACTACGTTTTCGGCGACTTCAGCGAGGAAGACCTCGCGGTAGGCGTTCGCGAGGGCGTTGAGGAAGACGGCAACAAGCGCAACAAGGCTGACTTCGTGCTTTGGTTCACAAAGTCGAAATTCGACGATCAGGAGCTGAAGTGGGATTCGCCGTGGGGCGTTGGCTACCCCGGCTGGCACATAGAGTGCTCCTGCATTTCGATGAAAAACCTCGGCGAATACCTTGACCTCCACTGCGGCGGCATCGACAACCAGTTTCCCCACCACACTAACGAGATCGCGCAGAGCGAAGCTTACCTCGGCCACAAGTGGTGCAACTACTGGTTCCACGTTCACCATCTTAATACCAACAGCGGCAAGATGAGCAAGTCGAAAGGCGAGTTCCTCACCGTTTCGCTGCTCGAAAGCAAGGGCTACGACCCGCTGGTGTACAGATTTTTCTGCCTACAATCGCATTACAGAAAGTCGCTGGTATTCACCTATGAAAATCTCGATAACGCAAAGCGCGCATTTGAAAAGCTGGCAGCTTGGGTAGCAGCGGCTAAGAAAACTGCATCGGGCGAGCCTGACGCGGCTAAATTCGCCGAGCTGAAAGCGGGCTTTGACGCAGCGCTGGGCAACGACCTCAACACCTCGCTCGCGATAACCGCGCTTTACGACGTGCTGAAATCCGACGCGGACGGCGCTACCAAGATCGCGCTGATAAACGACTTTGACAAAGTGCTCTCGCTCGACCTCGTGAAAAAAGGCTGACGCGCTGATAGAGGCTGAAAAGGCTGCCGAAAGCGACGTTCCCGCCGAGATACAGGCTCTTGTTGACCAGCGCCGTGAAGCGAGAAAGGCTAAAAACTTCGCCCTCGCCGACGAGCTTAGGGACAAGATATCCGAGCTGGGCTGGGTGGTAGAAGAGACCAGACAGGGCACAAAGATCTACAAAAAGTGAGGAAATAAAGCGAAGTGAAAAAAGACCAGCCATATGTAGATAAGGACAACAACACCTCGCGCGGAGTGCCTATGGCGCGCCGCAAGATGATGACCTACTTTCAGTTCTCGCTGATAGCGCTCATCTTTTTGTGGTGGTGTTTGCCGCGATATATTTCATCTCGAAAGCCATCGACGGCAAAAACAAGATAGATTACAACAGCGCCGAGCTTATACAGTACGAGCTGCCCGCGGACGATACTAAGGTCGCCGTTTTTGAAACCAACCTCGGCACATTCAAGGCGGTGCTTTACGAAGACCAAGCGCCCGAATACTGCAAGTATTTCGAGGGTCTGGCTGAGTCTGGCTACTACGACGGTACGCACGTTTTCGCCGTGCAGGACGGCGTTTACTTCATGGGCGGCTCAAAGACCTCAGACGGCACTGACGACAGCGATACCGATAAGACGGAAAAATCGCCCGAAAAGTCGAAAGACATTTGGCCCTTTTACGGCGCGCTGGCGGCTTACGGCAACCAAAAATCGGCTTTCAATACGCAGATACAGGCGGGAAGCCGCGTGCTTTTCATCGGCAGCATAGAGTTTGACAAAGAAACCTGCGAGCAGCTGGACTCCGCAAGCGACAACACCAAGCTCAACAACGCTTTTAAGACAAAGGGCGGCGTGCCAAATTTCTCGCAGCAGTACACGATATTCGCGCAGGTGTACGACGGCCTAGAAGCTTACGAGGACGTACTGCGCGCGCAGGTGATAACCCCTTCTGACAGCAGCGGCAGCGATAAAGACGCCGATCTGCGCCCAAAGCAGGACATAACCTTTGAAAAAGTGTACATCTCGACCTACGGCGAAAACAAGAACGACGGATTTTTCTCGCTGAACGAAAACGCCGATACCGCTCAGACGGCAAACAGCGCCTTAAATGACTCGGCTGAAAAGTGATGAAACGCTGAAAAATCATGAAGTTTTGGCAAAATGCCTTGACTTAAAAGCGAAAAAATAGTATAATATCTATTGTGATATATAGCGATAACTTATCAAACGATGAAAGGATCGTAAAGTGAAATGAAGAAGATGAAAAAAGAGCTGCGGCAGCAGCAGTGGCTGCGGCGGTAACGGCGGGCACTATGGCGGGCTGTTCGAGCACTGATTACGCGCTTACGGCAGACGGCAAAAAGGTAAACGCCGGCGTATATATAAGCTATGCGTTAAGCGAAATGACCAGCCAGATGTACACTATGTACTACGGCGGCAAGGTAAAAGACCTCAGCGAATGTTTCGACAAGCAGATAGACGGCAAGGATTTTACAACGTATGTCAAGGACAGCGCGCTGGAAAAGACCAAGGAATTTGCCACCGTAAATGCTAAGTTCGACGAGCTGGGTCTGAAGCTTTCAAAAGACGATAAAAACACTATCAGCGACAACGTATCCTCCTCGTGGGATTCCAACGGCGATTTTTACGAGTCTGAGGGCATCAGCCGCGAGTCGATAAAGCAGACCTACGAATTTTCCTTCAAGCGCTCGGCTATCTTTGATTACTATTACGCTGAGGGAGGCAAGGAAGAAGTTCCCGCCGACGACCTCCAGACATATGTCAACGATAACTACATCAGATACAAGCTGGTAACTATACCTAAGAGCACCAGCGCCGATGACGATACCAAAAAATCGGAAAACGCTGAGATAAAAGAGCTTGTAGACGGCTATCTTGAAGAGGCTAAAGAACTTGATTTCGAGGGCTTTGACAAGATAATCGACGAGTACGACGCTTATAAGAAAGCTAAGGACGCCGAGGACAGCACCGACAGCTCAGCTGACGAGAGCGCGGTTACCGACCTAGATTCATCTTCGGCGGCGGACGAAAGCTCTGCTGCGGACGATACTTCTTCCGATGACTCGAGCGCGGCTGACTCGAGCGAAGCGGATACCGAGCTCAGCGCCGATACCGATACATCTTCCTCCGACGACAGCTCTGCCGACGGCGACAGCGAAGAAGAGGACAAGTACCCCAACGAAACAGTGGTAAACTACACCGACGGAACAAACAAGGACAGCGACAAGTACAACGAAAACAACGCCGAGCTGCTCAAGCAGATAAAAGAGGGCGAATATGGCGCGGCTGCCTCGTGGGACAACGATACTAATTACTACATCTTCATGTCGGCAGATATAGCCGAGCGCACCGACTACGTTGACGATAACAAGGAAACGCTTCTCCAGTCGATGAAGGGCGATGAATTCGACAGCAAGGTCGAGGGCTGGGTAAAGGAAATGAAGATAACTGTAAATAACAAGGCTGTAAAGAGATACACCGTAAAGGAGATCTACGACAGACAGACCGAGTATTACAACAAGAAAAAAGGCTGATCGAAGGTTTATCGGCTAACAAAAAACGATACTGACAAAGAGGGCGCTTACCGCCCTCTTGTTGTATATAAAAACGTGTGAAAACTGAGTGAAAAGAAAGGTCGAAAAAAAGGCAGATCTTATGAATAATTTCAGATACAGGATGCAGCGGTTCATGGCGGGTAGAAACGGCGCTGACAGGCTCTTTTATATCCTTACCATAGCGTATCTGGCGTTGATGTTTCTAAATGTGTTCCTGCACTCTATGATACTCTACTTTGTGGGCATAGGTGTCTTTGCGGCGGCGGCTTTCAGGTATTTTTCGCGCAACACGGCAAAGCGCCGGCGCGAGAACGCTAAGGCTGAGCAGGCGTATTACAGCGCGGCGGCTAAGGTGAACAAGATGAAAACGCGCCGCGAGCAGAGCAGAACGTATTTCTTCAAGCGCTGCCCTAACTGCGGAAAAACGCTGCGGCTGCCCCGCGTAAAAGGCAAGCACGGCACAAAGTGCCCCGCCTGCGGCTGCAAATTCAGCGTGCGCATAATCAAGGGCGCTAAGAAGTAACGATTTGAAATTATGAAGTAAAGAACAGATATGATGATATGATATTGGAGGAATAGTTTGGCTGAAAAGTCATTTCTTGCAGGCGCGGCCGAGCCGATACTGCGGGCGCGCGACGGCAAAAGAAAATTTACAGAAGCAGAAGCCTGCACCGCTTATATCTCGGCTATGGCGAAGCGCAATCAGCAGCCGTATAAGCTGCCCGCCGCGCTGAAAAACCGCGCCGATATTGCCGAGCACAGCTTTCGCGGTATGCAGTATTTCACTATCGGCGAAGAGAACGTAACGGGCGAGCCTGCAAAGACCCGCCTGCTTTATCTGCACGGCGGCTCGTATTTCGCTCCGCCAAATCTCTTTCACTGGGATATGCTGCGGCGCATAGCGGAACTTACCGGCGCGCTGATATTCGTGCCGATCTACCCCCGTGCGCCTATACACACCTGCCTTGCGGCGTACTCGCTGCTGAATGATCTTTACGCGCAGGTGGTTACCGATACGGCTGAGGGCGGCTTTAAAAAGCTGGTAGTAATGGGCGACTCCGCGGGCGGCGGGCTGGCGCTGGGGCTTATACAGCAGCTGGGTGAGGGTGCGCGCTTGCCCGATAAGACGATACTGCTATCCCCATGGCTCGATATTTCGATGGAAAATTCCGATATGCGCGCCTACGAGGACGCCGACCCGATACTGGGCATTTACGGGCTGCGGCGCATGGGCAGGCTTTGGGCGGGCAGCTTAGACCCCCGCGACCCGCGCGTCAGCCCGATATACGGCAGCCTTGCGCAGGCGGGCGAGCTTACCGTATTCGTCGGCACGCACGAGATCTTCTACCCCGAAGCGCTGCGGCTGGCAGACTCCGCCGCCGAGCAGGGAGTTCCGCTGCGGCTGGAGGTAGGCGAGGGGCTAGACCACGTTTGGGTGAGTTTCCCGATAAAAGAAGCGCGGGCGGCGGTCGAGAAGATAGCGCTCATCATAACAGAATAAAAAAATAAAAGATCGGCGGGAGCTTCATTTTGCGAAACTTCCGCCGATCTTCTTTTGAGAGGAATTTATTTCATTGTCAGAATGTCATAGATCAAAATCTGAAATCGCGCTTTCCCTCGTGGATATTCTCGATGTATTCGGTAGCTAAGCGGCGCGCTTTTTCGTTCGGTATGGTCTTCAGCTCTTCGGTTATTAGCTTTTCGCCGAGCGCTTTCGTTTCGGGCGAAGCGTAGTCCTCTAGGAACTCTTTCAGCGTCATGAGGGCGTTGGGGTGGCAGCAATTCTGTATCTGACCCGTCTTGCAAAGGCTCATGAAGCGGTCGCCCGTTCTGCCCTCACGGTAGCAGGCGGTGCAGAACGAGGGTATGTAGCCCAGCTCCATCAGCCAGCGCACTACTTCGTCGAGCGAGCGCTGGTCGGAAACGTCGAACTGCTCGGTATCGTGCGGACGCTCTTCGGGGGTGTAGCCCGCGTATCCGCCTACCGATGTGCGCGAACCGCCCGAGATCTGCGAAATGCCCAGGCTGAGCACCTTATTGCGGCAAGCCTCGCTCTCGCGCGTGGAAACTATCATGCCGGTGTAGGGAACTGCTATGCGTATGCAGGCGATTATCTTAGCGAAAGTGTCGTCGTCGATGCCGTTGTCAAAAACGGTGGGGTCTATATCGTCGGCGCGCTTTATTCTCGGCACGCTTATGGTGTGCGGGCCTACGCCGTGTACGGCTTCGAGGTGTTCGGCGTGCATGAGCAGACCCGCAAACTCGTACTTGTAAAGCTCAAGACCGAAAAGCACGCCCAAGCCTACGTCATCTATGCCGCCGTCCATAGCTCTGTCCATAGCTTCGGTGTGGTAAGCGTAATTGTGCTTAGGGCCTGCGGGGTGGAGCGTTTCGTAGCTTTCTTTGTGGTAAGTTTCCTGAAAGAGTATGTATGTGCCTATGCCCGCTTCTTTCAGCTTGCGGTAATTCTCTACGGTGGTAGCCGCGATGTTTACGTTCACGCGGCGGATAGCGCCGTTTTTGTGCTTTATGGAGTATATGGTATTTATGCACTCGAGAATGTACTCTATCGGGTTATTTACGGGGTCTTCGCCCGCTTCGATGGCAAGGCGCTTGTGACCCATGTCTTGCAGCGCGATAACTTCCTTAGCTACCTCTTCCTGCGTCAGCTTTTTGCGGGGAATGTGGTGGTTCTGATTGTGGTACGGGCAGTAAACGCACTTGTTCACGCAGTAGTTTGAGAGGTAGAGCGGCGCGAACATTACTATTCTGTTGCCGTAAAAAGCTTTCTTTATCTCCTCGGCGAGGGTGTACATCTTACAGATAAGCTCGGGGTCTTCGCAGGCGAGAAGTACTGAGGCTTCGCGGTGGCTAAGGCCCGCACATTCCGTGCCGCGCGCGGTCTTTCTCGGGCGGGCTTTTTCGAGTATCTGCTCTATAAGCTCTTTGTTGTTCTTGTTTTTCTCAGCGTAATCTAGCGTTTCAAGTATCTCGGCGTGGTCGATGAACTCTTCCGCTTTCAGCGATTTAGGATCGTACATTTTAAAAACTCCTTATATTTTAATATCATAAATTTGTATCAGTATTTTTGACTTTGCAGTCCCCGCGGGAAACTACCGAGCGGAAGCCTATGCTCTCCAGCCGCTTTTCCATGCAGGCTCGGCACTGCGCCGATTCATCGCCCGTGCAGGCTTTGTTGTTGTACAGCAGATATTTCTTGCGCACCCTCATAGGCGAGAGGTTCGGCATACAGACGTTCGCGCCCGCTTTTATGCCCTTTTCCCTGCCGATGGGGTCGATGGTCGCAAGGGCGGTGGTAGCGGGGATAAGCGCGTAGGGCAGTGTAAGCCGTATCAGCGCTATCATGAAAATCGTCTGCTCAGCCGTGCCCGCGGGAAATTTCGCAAATGGCGTGTCGGCGTGCGGTATAAACGGACCTATGCCGACCATGTGCGGGCGAAGCTCTTTTAAAAACATCATATCTGCCGCTAGGTTCTCAGCCGTCTGGTACGGCGAGCCTACCATAAAGCCCGTGCCGACCTGATAGCCTATATCTTTCAGGTCGTACAGACATCTGCGGCGGTTCTCGGCAGAAAGCTCTGGCGGGTGGAGTTTGGCGTAGTGGAGCGGGTCGGCAGTTTCGTGGCGCAGAAGATACCGCTCTGCCCCCGCGTCGAAATACGCCTGATAGCTTTCGCGGCTCTTTTCGCCGATCGAAAGCGTGACCGCGCAGTCGGGAAATTCCGTTTTTATCGCGGAAACTATGCGGCAGATCATATCATCGGTGAAGTGCATATCCTCGCCGCTTTGCAGTACGAATGTGCGGTAGCCCAGTTCGTAACCGCCGCGGCAGCACTCCAGTATATCCTCTTGCGAAAGACGGTAGCGCTGGGCTTTTGTGTTCGAGCGGCGCAGACCGCAGTATATGCAGTCGTTTTTGCAGTATGATGAAAATTCTATAAGCCCGCGCAGGTAAACGTCTTTGCCGTAATATTTATCGCGCAGAGCGTCGGCGTATGAGTATAGAAGCTGAGCCTCCTGCGGGGTGTGCGCGGTTATAAGCTGTGCATATTCCTCGGCGCAAAGCCCGCCGCCGGCGTAAAGCTTTTCTATAAGCTCGATGTTAGTGGTGTTATCCATGCGGCTCACTCCTTTGCGTAGATGGTTTTTGCGGTAACGCCTTCCAGCCTGCCCAGCGCGCCCGAGAGGGCGTTTATCTTATCGGCAGGGGCTTCCAGCACTACGCTTATTACCTGTATGCGCCCGCCCGCGTGCGGCACGCCCATTCTGCCCTTTATGTACTCGGCGCAGCCGTGAAGCAGGTCGTTTAGCCGCGGTATAGAGTCGGTGTTTTCCACCATTATTCCTATCAGCGCTATCCTGTTCATATTACCTCCTTATCCCGCCGCGAAAACGCTGCAAAAAAGCGCCCTCCGCCAGATCGGCAGAAAGCGCGTATGTATACGGGTATTCAGACCTCGCCCGCATATGCAGATGTGGTCTTTTTCGGTATCATATCGGCGCTTTCGCGAAAGCGGCGCAGGCTTTATCACGTCAGGGCTTATATTTATGCGCTCTGCCAAAGGTCTGCCCGTTAGATAGTTCTTTCGGGAAACGCGGCAGGGTACATATTTATTATACAACTTTGTCACGCGATTGTCAATGCTTTTTGTTAGCTTTGGAAAACTTATTTATGGCAAAACTTTGCCGCGCGGTATTGCATTTTGCGAGCAAATGTGATATAATTATGATGTGTTTATGTAATAGGCAGCACCGCGCAAACACTCTGTGCGAGTGTGCCTGTACAAATGCCCTTATGGGCTGAAAGGTAAGGTTTACTGTATTATGAAAGAAAAGGGACTTCTCACCCAAAGCGGTGAGAAAAAACAGCGAGAGAGATACCTGCTGCTTTTCGTAGTTTCGTTCTTCGGCATGATGATAGCATTTTTTGCCGACTATGATACGAAACGGCGGTATTTTCCTCTATTACGGCGATTTCAATTCGCAGCAGATGATGTTTTACCAGCACGCCAACGAGATGGTGCGAAACGGCAACCTCGGTTGGGACTGGGGCACCGACCTCGGCGCGAACTTCATCGGCTCATATTCATTTTACCTGCTGGGCAGCCCGTTTTTCTGGCTGACTACGCTTTTCCCGCTCAGCGCGGTGAAATACCTTATGCCGTGGATGTTGGCGCTAAAGACTTCGGTGGCGGCTATCACCTCTTATGCTTACATACGCCGCTTCGTGCAGAACCGCGACGCCTGCTTTATCGGCGCTATGCTGTACGCGTTCTCGGGCTTCCAGCTCTACAATGTGTTCTTTAACCATTTCCACGATGTTACGGCGTTTTTCCCGCTGCTGCTGCTGACATTTGAGATGCTCACGCAGGACAAGCGGCGCGGCGTTTTCGCGCTGGCGGTAGCTCTCTGCGCTACTGTAAACTACTTCTTCTTCGTGTGCGAGGTAGTGTTCGTAGTTATCTACTTCTTCATCCGATGCACCGAAAAAGATTTCAAGATGGATTTCAAGATCTTCGGCAGACTTTGCTTTGAGGCAGTGCTCGGCGTGGCTCTCGCCTGCTTCATCTTCCTGCCCGCCTGCATCGACACGCTCAATAACCCCCGCGTAGATTCGCGCCTGTACGGCATAGATATGATCTTCTACAACGAGAGCGTGAGAATACCCCGCATAATTCAAGGCTTCTTCATGATGAGCGATATGCCCGCGAGAGTGAACATACTGCGCTCTGACAACGCGCGCTGGGCTTCTATAGCAGGTTACCTGCCGCTGTTCTCTATGTGCGGCGTTATCGCCTTCATGCGCAATAAGAAAAAGCACTGGGCTACCAAGCTCATCGCCGTCAGCGGCATAATGATGTGCGTTCCTTGGCTAAACTCGGTATTCGTAGCGCTCAACAGCAGCTACTACGCAAGATGGTTCTTTGCGCCGATACTGATAATGTGCCTTATGACCGCTAAAATGCTGGAAGAGGGCGCTGATACCCTAAAGAAGGGCTTCAAGCTCGTAGTTGTAATGGTAATTATCTTCCTCGGTATAGGTATGCTGCCTACTATGGAGGACGGCAAGGCGGTATTCGGCAAGCTGCCGCAGTATGTAGATATGTATTATATGCAGTTTGCGGTAACGGCTATACTCACCGCGGTACTGGGCATAATCATCTACTACCTGCCCAGAACCAAGAATTTCAGCCGCATAGTTTCCGGCGTCACGGCGGCTGCCTGCATCATCACGATGTTCGCGGGCGTAAACTACGGCGCTGTGCAGGACGGCGGACATGACGAGTATATCAAGTACGCCATAAACGGCAAAAATAACCTCGATATGGATAAGCTTGACAAAGCTTCTGAGGTCAACCATCTTTACGACGATAACACTTTCTACCGTATAGATACTTCGGAAAATGTGGATAACTGGTGTATGTTCTGGGGACTTTCCTCTATGCGTACATTCCACAGCGTAGTGCCCTCTTCGATAATGGATTTCTACACCACCATCGGTCAGACGCGCGACGTTGCTTCCAGAATGCCTACCAGCCTTTACGCGCTGAGAAGTATGTTCTCGGTAAGATATTATTTCGACCGTGCCGATAATAAGCCCGCCTCGGAAACGGTGAACGGTCTGAACGGTTTTGATTACATCGGCACTCAGAACGACTTCAACATCTACGAAAACCAGTACTGGATACCCATGGGCTTCACCTACGATTATTACACCGATACCGATACGGTGAATAACGTGCAGGATACACGCCGCCCGAACGTGCTGCTGGAAGCAGTAGTGCTCGATGACGCGGCTAAGGGCAGATACATGGATATTCTCAAGAAGTACGAGTACAACTCCGCCGACGTGGCGCAAGACCACTTTGAGGAAGTTTGCGCCGAAAAGCGCGCTGCCTCCTGCTACTACTTCAAGGAATCTACCAACGGCTTCGACGCTAAAATAAACCTTGAGGATGACAAGCTGCTCTTCTTCTCAGTGCCTTACGAAGAGGGCTGGACGGCTACCGTGAACGGCGAAGAGGTACAGATCGACAAAGCGAACTACGGCTTTATGGCTATAAGATGCCCCGCGGGCGAGAGCGATATACACTTCGAGTACAAAACTGCTGGTCTTTCCGCAGGCAAGAAGATCTCGGCAGCGGGCGTGGGTGTTTTCATCGTGTACATGGCGGTAAGCTTTGTTTACGATAGAAAGAGAAAGCCCGCAAATGCGGCTGAGCTGCCCGAGGGCGAAAATACTGCGTCAGAGCCGGGCGAAGTGCCATCTGAAAAGGCTTTGGAGGACATAACGGCTGAAAATACCGAAGATAAGCAGGATACTGACGGCGCTGAAAACGGCGGCGAGCAGTAATGCAGTGATACAAATACCTGAAAGGGGAGTGCTTTTTAAGATGTACAGCGAAGAAAAAATGACATCGCGCCGCGAGATATACGACGGCAAGGTGGTAAAGCTCTATGTGGACGACGTGGAGCTGGATAATGGGCACAAGACCAAGCGCGAGCTTATCCGCCACCCCGGCGGTGTATGCGTTCTGCCGCTCGACGAAGAGGGCAACGTTTATATGGTAAAGCAGTTCCGCTACCCGTTCCAAACGGCGCTTTACGAGCTGCCTGCGGGCAAGCTGGAGTTTGGCGAAAACCACCGCGAGTGCGGCATTAGGGAGCTGAAAGAGGAAACGGGCGCGACTGCCGATAGCTTTGAATACCTCGGCTGCATATACCCCACCGTGGCTTACGACACCGAGATAATACATATGTACCTCGCGCGCGGGCTGCATTTCGGCGAACAGCACCTTGACGAGGGCGAGTTTCTCGACGTGATAAAGCTGCCTTTCGAAAAAGTTTTCGATATGGCTATGAACGGCGGGCTGCCCGACGCGAAAACGCAGGCGGCCGTGCTAAAGACCAAGCTGCTCATGCTGCAAAATAAGGGCGAGTGAACGGGTTACAAAAAATTTAAAAAATATACATTGACATATTGTCGAAAAAGGTGTATATTTTTAAGAATATAGTATGTATTTTTTTCAGACTGCCGAGCGCATCGGCAGCGGCAATTCAAAGAGAGGAAGGATTTTTTGTATGCTGAATACTAATTATGATGAAAAATTCGGAAAGCAGGGTCTTACCTTCGACGATGTTCTGCTTATCCCCGCAGAGTCTGACGTTACCCCTAACATGATCGACCTCAGAACAAAGCTTACGGCGAATATTACGCTCAACGCACCTATAATGACCTCGGCTATGGATACCGTTACCGAGTCGAAAATGGCGATCGCGGTAGCGCGCGAGGGCGGTATAGGAATCATTCACAAAAACATGACTATAGAGCAGCAGGCAGAAGAGGTAGACAAGGTAAAACGCAGCGAAAACGGAGTAATTGCAAATCCTTTCTCTCTTACTCCAGATAAGACCGTAGAAGAAGCTGACCAGCTTATGGGCAAGTACAAGATCTCCGGCGTGCCGATAGTAGACGCGACCGGCAAGCTGGTAGGTATACTTACTAACCGCGACCTGCGCTTTATCACCGATTTCAGCACCCGTATCGAGGACGTAATGACTAAAGAAGACCTCGTTACCGCTGAGGTAGGCACTACCATCGAGGACGCGCAGAAGATACTCATGAAGCACAAGATCGAGAAGCTGCCCATAGTTGACGACAAGGGTATGCTCAAGGGTCTTATCACCATAAAGGATATTGAAAAGGCTGTACAGTACCCCAATTCCGCTAGGGACGCTAAGGGCAGACTGCTCTGCGGCGCGGCTATCGGCGTTACCGACGACGTGCTCGACCGCGCAAAGGCGCTTATCGACGCGCAGGTCGATGTGCTGGTGCTCGACTCGGCTCACGGTCACTCCGCCAACATAATCAAGTGCATTAAGAAAGTAAAGGCTGCTTTCCCCAATACCCCGATAATCGCGGGCAACATCGCTACCGCTGAGGCTGCTGAGGCTCTCATTCAGGCGGGCGCTGACTGCATCAAGGTAGGTATCGGCCCCGGCTCTATCTGCACCACGCGAATAGTTGCAGGTATCGGCGTACCGCAGATAACCGCAGTTTACGACGTAGCTTGCGTGGCTCAGAAGTACGGCGTACCCGTTATCGCTGACGGCGGCATCAAATATTCGGGCGACATCGTAAAGGCACTGGCTGCCGGCGCTAACGTTGTAATGCTCGGCTCGCTGCTCGCAGGCTGCGAAGAGGCACCCGGCGACCTCGAGATCTATCATGGCAGACAGTTCAAGACTTACAGAGGCATGGGCTCTATCGCTGCTATGCAGAAGGGCTCTAAGGACAGATATTTCCAGACAGGCAGCAAGAAGCTCGTTCCTGAGGGCGTAGAGGGAAGAGTTGCTTACAAGGGCTTTGTTTCCGATACTATTTTCCAGCTTTGCGGCGGTATCAGATCGGGCATGGGCTACTGCGGCGCTCCCACCATCGAGGATCTGCACGCTAAGTCCAGATTTGTACGCATCACCGGCGCAGGTCTGAAAGAATCTCACCCCCACGATATTTACATCACTAAGGAAGCACCGAACTACTCGGCGCAGTTCTAAGCTGATACAAATATTTCAAGCGGCATTGGCAGCAGTGCCGCTTTTTTGTATGCAAAAAAAGGGGCTGTAAAAAAAGTCCCCAAGAAAAAAGGCTGCGATCTTGCCAAAAAGCAAGACAGCAGTCTTTTTTTGTGGTATAATTAAAGTATCATGAATAACCAACCACATGAATATTATACACCATATCAATTAAAATTTCCAATAGAAATTGAAAAAATAATTGAAACAACTGACCCGGTATATACATTTTGTGAAGTGATGAATCATATTGACCTGAGTAAATACCTGACGACTGAGGACCGCAGGACAGGCCGTCCAAGATATGAAGAAGAAACTTTGCTGAAAGTAATACTGTTTGCATTTATGGAAAACGGATACGAATCATTGCGAAAAATAGAAAACTCTGCAAAACCGATATTCGCTTTATGTGGCTGCTGCAGGATAATCCTCCGCCAAGCCACTCGACAATAGGCAATTTTATGAACAATGTCCTAAATAGAAAAATAGATGAGATCTTTGCGGATATCAACAGTTACATTTTTACGGTGGAAAATGTTGACCTCAACCACGTTTACATAGACGGAACAAAGATAGAAGCCAACGCAAACAAATACAGCTGGGTATGGAAAAAAAGAGCTGTGAGAAAAACCGTCTGAAGGTATTTGCAAGGATAACAGAATTGCTTGGTGAAATGAATGAAAAGATCTCTTCATTCTGCGTAAAATTCGGCATTCGTGAAGAATATGCTATTGAGTATTTAGAGCAAATACAGCAGCAATATGTAAAGCTTTGCGGCTTTGACCCGGAAACTGCAATTCGTGGACGGGGACATCATAAAACAATTGAACAGAGGCATTATGACAAGCTTTCGGAATACATTTCAAGGCTAAAAAAGTATGCAGAACACATAAAGATATGCGGAGATGAACGCAATAGTTACTCCAAGACCGATCATGACGCAACATTTATGCATATGAAAAAGGACTATATGGGTAACGATCAGCTTCTTCCGGGCTACAATATCCAATTAGGTGTCTGTGATGAATATATCGCAGTATTCGACGTAAAACAATATGCGTCTGATATGGAATGTTTCAAGCCTTTGATAGAAAAGTTCAATCAGATATACGAAAAATATCCTGAATATCCGGTAGCAGACGCAGGATACGGCAGCTTTAATAATTATCTGTATTGTGAAGAACACGGCATGAAAAAATACATGAAATTTACTATGTATGAAAAGGAAAGCAAGGACAAAAATATCGTGATGATCCGTACAGAGCAGTAAATTTTCCGATAGATGCAGATGGCGATCCAATATGTCCTAACGGAAAAAAGTTTCATTATCTTTACAGCAGACCTGTAAGAGAAAACAAATATGGCAGAACAGAAGAATTTTATCAATGTGAAGATTGCAGTAATTGTCTGCAAAAAAGGAAAAATGCTGTAAGTGCAAAGGGAACCGTAAAATTCGCTTGAATGAAGAACTGACAAAGTTTCACAAGGAAGTTCTCTGCAACCTGAACAGCATTCACGGAGCACTGCTGCGTATGAACCGAAGTATCCAGTCGGAAGGTGCAAACGGCATTATCAAGTGGAACAGGTCATATACCAGAGCTCGCAGAAGAGGATCAAAAGCCTTAAATTTAGAAATTGCGATGATTTGCTGTGGTTTTAATCTTCATAAATTCCACTTGAAAAAGTCTGCAATAAAAAAGCGGCATAAATTTAAAATATTGTCCACATTTTCAACACGGCAAAAACGCAGTTTTTGTGCCGCTGTGTTTGCTGTACCCAAAATTCAGCCAAAATAGTTATTTTTGCGATCTGGCATAAAAAAGAGTCGAGATTTCCCAAAAGCAGGAAATCTTGACTCTTTGAGCGCTGTTTTTTTACAACGCCTTTTGGTTTATGCTTATTCGTCAGATCTTGTCTGCGAGGTCGGCGCAGGTTTCGGCGGCTCGCCGCTGTGAGAAGCTCTCGTTACCAGTTTTAGAAGTATCTTGCCGTTTTTGTACTCAAAGAGGAATATCACTGCGATTATCAGCAGCCCCGCGAGCGAGATCATCTTCGCGCCCGTGTAGTAGCTGGGTTTGAACTCCATAGTTACGGTGTTTTCGCCGCGCTCGAGCGGTACGGTGATGAGCGTGCCCATAGAGGTGCTGTAACGCACCTGCTTGCCGTTGACCTTTACCACCCAGCCCGGCTCGTCGGGAATGGTGGTGAAGAGGTACTGCCCTTCGCTTTCGGCGGTGCACTCGGCGGTGAGGGAGGTGTTGTCGAACTCGGTGACATTCATAGCCTTACCCGCCAGCGCTTCCGCGTCCGCGGCGAGAGTATCGTGGTCGAAGCTGTAAAACAGCTCGTCGCACCAGTAGGCTTCATCATCGTCATTGTCGATAGTGATGCGTATGCGCACCTCTTCGTTTTGCAGGAAGCTGCCGAGGTTCAGTATCGAGTAATTATCGCCGACGAAGAATTGTCCCGCGTAGTCCATAACGCCGTCGCCGTTGATGTATTTCTCCTCGTCAAGCACCCAAACGTTGCAGTTACGCTCGTATTTGGTGGGCAGGTACATATAAAGGTCGCTGTCGCGGTCCATCTCGATGATGTAGTCTATATGCGCTTCGCCCTTTGATTTGTCAATGGTGTAGTAGCCTTTGTGACCTATATCGTCGTTCAAATTGCTTTCGCGCAGGTTTTGCTTTTCCTCGCTTTTCGGCATTATGCGGCTGAAATAGTTCGTTATCTCCGCCTTGCCGCAAAGTGCGCTGTAAAGCACGTTCTGATTTTCAAAGGGGTTCACGTCGGTAAGCTCTATCGAGTTGATATTTTCACTGCAAACTGTGCCCAGACCCATAGCGTAGGGGTTGCGGTAGAATTTGTACTTCGCGTCCGTTTCGTCGATATGGGTGGCCAGTTTGTAGTCCTCGGGAACTTTCGTGCGGTCGTCCATGTAGCGCTTTTCGCCGTTGTATGCTTCTTTATCCATAAGGTAGCGTATGTCGAAAACGCTGTCGGTGATGTAGGTGCTGCCCTCATATTTGGTGTAGTGGCCGCCGTATGCGTAGCCCAACTGTTTCAGCATAGTCAGCGCGGGGGCGTTCATTACCGAGCTGGAGTGGGATATTCCGCTGTAACCCGTGCCGATGGGGTCGTTCACCGTGCGGTGGAAGGTCGCTTCCATTCGGTAAAATTTATCGTCGTCAAAGCTTTTGATATGCTTCACCGCGTCGATGGTGTCCGACATATACGGCTCGTAGGAAGTGTAATCGCTGTAAACTACGTCGTCGTCTATCTTTTGCAGAGTGTCCATCGTGTTCGCCAGCAGCTCCAGACCCACCGCCACGCAGGTTATCAGCGCGAGTATGCGCGAGGTCTTGTACTTGCGATTTAGGTATATCAGCAGGAAGTATATCAGCAGCGCTATCAGCGAGAACCATATTCCGCCGATTATCGCGCTGGTGTCCTCGCCGTTGTCGCTTTTTACCGTGCGGAATATCTGGAAATGCTCGTATTTTTCGCGCTCGCACCAGAAGAGGAACACCGCCAGCCCGAAGAACACGCCGCCTATCTCTTTCGGCGTAATGCCGTCGAGGTTCTCAAAAGCCTTGAAAGCCATAGTCAGCAGCAGGAATGAGAAAGCGAAGGAATATCTGAAAGGCAGCCAGTTCGGCACCTGAAAACCGTGCCAAACTATGTCAACGGGGCGCAGGTACATGAATACCACTACCGAAGCCATAAGCAGGCCGTTTGAAACTTTCGTCTTTATGCCTATCCTGCGGTTCATGAAGAAGAGCGGAACAAGTATCAGTACCGCCGCGCCGCAGTAGATCATCGGCAGACCCTCGGGGTAAACGGTGTCGTAGCTGAACGGGAAAAGCTTTGTGAGGAACGTTAAAAGTCGAACTGCGTAGCCATCGACCAATCGGGTGTGGAAAATTCCAGCTTGCCGAGTTTCAGCGCGTTGTATACCGGTATCAGCACGCAGCAGGCGGTGATGGCGGCGGTGAGGGAAGCGCCTATGAACTGGAAAATGCGCACCATAAAGTGCTTCGGCGCTATCCTGCCCTCCTCCCCGAAAAAGCAGGTTACAAAGTAGCAGAACGTGAAAAAGGCGATCATGTAGCCGATGTAGAAATGCGCTATGAACATCAGCGCGAGGGGGATAATGTAGGGCAGCATCTTGCCCTCTTTCAGCAGCCGCTTTACGCCTAAGCATATCAGCGGCAGGTAGATAAGCCCGTCGAGCCACATGGGGTCCATAAGCTGCACCACCATGTAAGCCATCAGCGCGTACATACTTGAGAACGCCACTACCGAGGTGCGGCGGGGCTTTTTTTCAGCGGTGCGCAGCAGGAAGTGCGCGAACGTAACGCCCGCCGTGCCAATTTTGAGTATCTGCATAGTTTCGATAGCGCCGCACATAGCCGAGCGCGGGAATATGCAGGTTATCAGCATGAACGGGCTGGCGAGGTAGTAGGCGAATATGCCGAACATATTGCCTGAAAGATTTCGCGACCAGTTGTATACAAGGCTGCCGTCGCCCATTATCGCGTCGCGGAAAGCTTCGTAGTAGTAAACGTACTGACCGTTAAGGTCGAGCACCAGTACCGAGCCGTCGCCGAAAGGGTGCACCTTAAAAAGCGCGTAGGCGAGGTACATTATGCCTGCGGGCAGTATAAAGCAAAGCAGGTACAGAAAAAAGGGCTTTGAGAAAAACCTCACAAAGCCTTCTGCCTGCTGCCGACTAAAGCGCGGCAGCCTTTTTCTTTTTGTATTTTCGTTGGGGAGGTTGGCGGAGTTCTCCGCCGCCGAGGGTGTGTTCATTTGCTATCTCCTTGTATTTTCTTCCATATTCAGCCTTTCACTGATGATGTATCGCGGGCGCTGTTTTATCTCCTCATATATTTTGGCGAGGTAGTAGCCTATTATGCCCAGGCTGAACATTATTATCGCCGAGGTGATGAGCTGCAGCAGTATAACGGTGGAAAAGCCCTCTGCCGAAGTGCCCATTATCTTCTGCACCAGCGTGTTTATGCCGAAAATGACAGCTATTATAAAGGTGACCACGCCCGCCACCGTTACCATCTGCATAGGTGCGGAAGTGAACGAGGTTATAGAGGTCACGGCGTACTTCACCAGTGAGGCAAAGCCGAATTTGCTGCTGCCCGACTGCCGCTCTGCCACGTCGAAATAAACGCACTCGGTCTTAAAGCCCACCCAGCTAGACATCGCGCGGAAGAACGTTAGGCGCTCGGGCATTCTCAGCAGCGCTTCCACGGCGCGGCGGTCTAGCAGCTTGAAGTCAGATGAATCCTCCATCTCCAGCCCCGAAACGCGCTGTATTATTTTGTAAAAAAGCTTCGCCATTCCGCGGTGCGCCGTGCTTTCATTGCCGCGCGTGCGCTTTTTGGCTTCTACTATATCCACGTCGCCCGTCTGCCAAAGCTTGTACATCTCGATAATAGTTTCGGGCGGGTGCTGTAAGTCGCAGTCGATTATCACGCAGGCGTCGCCCGCCGCGTTTTCAAGCCCTGCGAATATCGCCGACTCTTTGCCGAAATTGCGGCTAAAGCCGATCGCCTTTATGCGCTCGTCGCTAGCCGCCAGCTGCGAGAGCCGCTGCCATGTGCGGTCGGAAGAGCCGTCGTTTATAAAAATTATCTCGTAGTCTATACAGTGCGCCGAGAGTAGCTTGCTTATAGCCGAAGCGGCGCGCGGCACGTTGTCCTGCTCATTATAAGCGGGTATTATGACCGAAAGCACTTTTACTTACCTTCCTTCATTTCATACGTCATACGGGGTGCACGGCGTTGAAATCCATGCGGACTTTATTGAAAGCCGAAGCCGCGCAGAATATGTAGATTATCATGATAACTCTGGCGATGACGAGCACTACGCTGGCGTACACCTGCGCGTTGCCCGCGGGCAGCAGACGGTTGAGCACATCGCCCGCCGCGCCGATAGCTGTGAATATCGCGAGTTTTTTCCAAGTTTTTGCGAGGTTCACGAGCAGCGAGGGGTCGTTCACAAGCTCGTGGCGGGGCAGCATAAGCTTTATTATTTTGACGTACTGCGTATAAAGTACCGCCGCCACCGTGCCCGCGCCGAGCACTATGCTTATAATATTGCCCGCCATGCCGCCTACTAAACCGAAATAGGTCAGCAGCGAGCCTGCCAGCCCAAGTGTTGAGAGGGGGCGCACACCGCCGCTATCAGCGGGCGCAGTCTGCTAAAGCCATCTGATACCGAATCGGTCTCTTTAACGCCGCCGTACATGAAGAATACGCCGGCGAGTTTCAGCGCGTAATTCAGCGGCATATCAAAATCAAGATTTATCGAGAGCAGAACAAAGCCTACTGTAAAAAAATTCATTGACTAAAATGCTCCTTAGCTGCGTGGCATCATGGCGAGTATGCGCGAAGCAAATTCGTTGAAGTTCTGGGTCTGTAAGATCACCTTGCCGGGACCTGTAAGCTTTGTGTTGAAAAGTCCTTCGCCGCCGAAGAAGATGTTCTTCACGCCCTTAATCATCTGTATCTCGTACTGTACGGTGGGGTCGAAAGCCACGAGGTTTCCTGTATCGACGTAAAGCACTTCGCCGGGGGCAAGCGTTTTCTCAACTCTGTCGCCGTCGATCTCGAGGAAAAGCAGACCGTTTCCGACAGCCTGCTGGAGGATAAAGCCCTCGCCGCCGAAAAGACCCGCCGAGAATTTCTTCGTAAAAGTCATGTTCATCTGCACGCCGGGGGTAGCGCAGAGAAACGCGCCCTTTTGGCAGATCAGCCCCTGATGCTGAGCAAGGTCGATGGGCACTATCTCGCCCGCTACGGTAGATGCGAAAGCTACGGTGGCGTTGTCCATAACGGCGGTGTATGTTGCCATGAACATCGACTCGCCCGCGAACATCTTTCTGCCCAGACCTTTGAGCACGCCGCCCTGCGTAGAGGTGGTCATCTCTACGCCCTGACTCATCCAAGCCATTCCGCCAGACTGGGTGTACATACTTTCGCCGCGGTTCAGTATAGTTTCGACCGCGGGCATGGTGCTGCCGATAATTCGGTACTGCATAAATAATTCCTCTTTTCTGTTGTTTAGTATTGTTAATAATTGTATGCGTGTATGCGGCTAAAATTCCACGCCGCGCCTTGCCGCCGCGCCCTTATCGAAAGGGTGGGCGAGCTTTTTCATTTCGGTGATGTAATCCGCCTGCTTAAAGAAGATCTCGTCGGGCTTGTGACCTGTGATGACAAGTTCGCAGGGCGGCGATTTCAGCAGATCATCAACCAGCGCGCGTTCTGCCGTGTCGGAAGAATAAGCGTCGCAAAGCTCGTCGAGCATGAGCATTTCTGGGCGCAGAGCCAGCGCTTTTTCAAGCATTTCGGTCTGCTGCGCTTTAAGCTCTTGCTTTTCCTGCTCAGTCATATCCCAAAGAAATTTCAGTCCCTCGCGGCAGCGGAACACGGCAACGCCCAGCTTTTCGAGCGATTTGACTTCGCCGCTGGGCGAGCCTTTTAAAAACTGCACGGCGGCGCAGGGAATATCCCAGCCGCGGGCGCGTATCAGCAGACCTGCGGCGGCAGAGGTCTTGCCCTTTCCGTCGCCGCAGTATAAATGTATCATATTTTTTTTCATCAGAACCACACGCCGATGGTCAGCTTAACGATAAATACCATCATCATCATTATGAAAGCTGTGCCTTGAAGCAGGCTGTTCGCGAGGGTGATGTCGGCAGGCTCGGGGTCTTTAAGCTGTTCGCCGATGGTGTATGTGCGCAGGAACTGCTCGCTGTAGACCTCTTCGGGCAGCAGCGAGATACCCATTATGCCCGCCATTACCGCGCGGCAGCCCGCGAAGCATGAGCGTGCGCATTTTATATCGCTTTTCATAACGCGTTCGGCAGCGCGAGTGTTCAGCTTGAGGAAAAGGGCGTCTACCAGCATCATGAGGTAGGCGAATTTGCCGGGTATAAAGCAGAGCGCGCGGCGAAGCTTTTCGGCGGGTGCGGTGAAGTCCTCGCTCTCGTCCGCTATCTCGGCGGCGCAGTCGGCAGCGGTGAAGAAAACGCCGCCCGCTGCGGAAAGCAGGAACATACATAGCATTGGCGCGGCAGCGGAATCTACCGTGCGGTCGGCAACGCCCTGTACCGCGGCGCGAACAAGACCCTTTTCGTCAAGCTCGCTGCAATCGGTGCGGCTGAGATCAGAAGCTATGCGCTGTGCCTTTGCGTAATTTTTGCCCCTCATAGCGCGGGCAATGCCTGTCGAAGCGGTGGTAACGCCTTTTATATCCAGTACCGACCAGCAGATCAGCGCGTCGAGCACCAGCGCGAGGGCGGGGATAAAGCAGTAGAGCAATATCAGCACTATCAGCACGGGCAGCACGGTGACAGCTATCAGCGAGAGCAGGAAAACAATGCCCGCGGTGCGCCTGCCGCCCTCGTTATCCTGATATTTTGCGCTTATCTTGGGCGCGAGCGCCGCGGCTATCCTGCTAACGATATCCTGCGCTCTGAATTTTTTGGGAGTACCAAAGACCATGCTGAGCACATAGCCTGCCGCCATAGCGGCGAGAGTGTTTATTATCATAAGTATTCTCCTTAGTTTTAATTGCGGCGCGCCAAAAATCGGGCGCACTTGCCGTATTATACTATATTATATCATGTATCGCCGCAAAAATCAATAGGGGCGGGGGAAGTTTTTGCACTTTATCGCGGCAACGCAGCATTGCAGTGCTGCGCCCGCCAACAAATATTAACATTTGCCCTCTTGACACAGCGCGCACGGCGTGTTACAATATAATAGAATAGATTTGCAGGGGAACTGCTTTTGCGGTTGAGAAGGCGTTGCCTGACCCTTTGAACCTGTCGGTCAATACCGTGGTAGGAAGCAAAGTCGGCTGTTTTTTGCACAGTAATTTTACAGACTTTACAGGCTTTTCGCTTACCGCGGAGGGCCTTTTTTGCGGAGGTGTAAATTATGGTGAAAAATTGTCTTTCGATAGCCGGCTCTGACTGCTCGGGCGGGGCGGGCATACAGGCTGACCTGAAAGCTTTTTCGGCTCTCGGCACATTCGGCATGAGCGCTGTTACGTCCGTCGTTGCGGAAAACACTCAGCGCGTCATCTCGATACAAAATGTGGATACCGCCGTCATTGCCGACCAGATAGACGCTGTTTTTGAAGACGTCGAGGTCGCCGCCGTCAAGCTGGGTATGCTGCCGAGCGTTGAGATAATCAAGCTTGTCAGCGAAAAGCTGCGGCAGTATCAGCCGAAATTCGTAGTATGCGACCCCGTTATGGTGGCTACCAGCGGCGACTCGCTAAGCGGCGAGGGCACGGCTGCCGCGCTGAGGGACTGTATTTTCCCGCTCGCGGACGTTGTAACGCCGAATATGCCCGAGGCTTCCGCGCTTTCGGGTCTGCGGGTAGAGAGCATCACGGATTTCGACGCCGCCGCTGAGGTGATAATGCGCAGCGGGGCTAAGGCGCTGCTGATAAAGGGCGGCCATGCCGACGGCGCCGCGGTAGACGTGCTGTATACCGCGAACGGCAGGCAGGAATTTACCGCGCCGCGCGTGGATACTAAAAACACCCACGGCACGGGCTGTACGCTGTCCTCCGCGATAGCCGCTTGTTTGGCAAAGGGCGCTGACACGCCGACAGCAGTCGCGCAGGCGAAAGAGTATATCTCGGGCGCGATCGCGAACGCCGACAAGCTGAACGTCGGCAAGGGTCACGGTCCTACAAACCACTTTTTTGATTACTATAATATAAAAGGTATAATTTGATAAACGAAAGGAATTTTTAGCTATGAGAAATTATAAGACGCAGATGGAAGCAGCCAAGAAAGGCATAATCACTCCCGAAATGGAAACTGTAGCCAAGAAAGAGTACCGTACCCCCGAAGAGATACGCGCGCTGGTGGCTACCGGCGAGGTCTGCATTCCCGCAAACGTGAACCACACCGCGCTTTCGGCTGAGGGCATAGGCAAGGGTATGCGCACCAAGATAAACGTAAACCTCGGCATCTCGGGCGACGCTAAGGACTACGACCTCGAAATGAGAAAAGTAGATATGGCTATCAGCTTCGGCGCTGAGGCGATAATGGATCTTTCCAACTACGGCAAGACCAACAAGTTCCGCACCGAGCTTATCGCAAAATCGCCCGCTATGATCGGCACTGTTCCTATGTACGACGCTATCGGCTATCTCGATAAAGATCTGCTCGAGATCACGGCTGAGGACTTTCTGCGAGTAGTACGCGCGCACGCGGAAGAGGGCGTTGACTTCATGACCATACATGCGGGCATCAACCGCCGCGCAGTAGAGGCTTTCCGCCGCGAGGGCAGAAAAATGAACATCGTTTCCCGCGGAGGCTCGCTGCTTTTTGCATGGATGATGATGACGGGCAACGAAAACCCCTTCTTTGAGCATTACGACGAGGTTCTTGAGATACTGCGCGAGTACGACGTTACCATCTCGCTCGGCGACGCTCTGCGCCCCGGCTGTCTTGCTGACGCGAGCGACGCGGGTCAGATCTCTGAGCTTATCGAGCTGGGCAACCTTACCAAGCGCGCATGGGAAAAGGACGTTCAGGTAATGGTAGAAGGCCCGGGACATATGCCTATGGACCAGATCGCGGCGAACATGAAGATACAGAAGACCATCTGCCACAACGCGCCTTTCTACGTTCTCGGCCCTCTGGTTACCGACATTGCGCCCGGCTACGACCACATCACATCGGCTATCGGCGGAGCTATCGCGGCGGCAAGCGGAGCGGACTTCCTCTGCTACGTTACTCCCGCTGAGCACCTGCGCCTGCCCGACGCTGACGACGTTAAGGAGGGCATCATCGCGAGCCGCATAGCCGCGCACGCCGCCGACATCGCAAAGGGTATCCCCCACGCTATGGACAGGGACAACGAAATGGCTGAGGCGCGCCACGTTATGGACTGGGACAAGATGTTTGAGGTAGCGCTGGACGGCGAAAAGGCTAAGCGCTTCTTTGAGCAGACCCCGCCCGCTGACCGCCACACCTGCTCTATGTGCGGAAAAATGTGCGCGGTAAGAACTACCAATATGATACTCGAGGGCAAGGAAGTTAAATTCTGCTCTGAAAAGTAATATCTGCTAAAAGAAGGAATTACAAATGAACGGCGTTAAAAGCATAAATCTGAAAAAGCTATGCACGGCGGCGATGCTCGTGGCGGTTGGGGTAGCGGCTTCGGCTGTGAATTTTCCCATCGGCGCTTCGCGCTGCTGCCCCGCGCAGGCTTTTGTGAACGTGGTGAGCGGCGTGCTGCTCGGGCCATGGTACGCGGCGGGCGTGGGCTTTTGCTGTGCGCTGATACGAAATCTGCTCGGCACGGGCACGCTGCTGGCTTTCCCAGGCTCGATATTCGGCGCACTGCTGGCGGGTCTGCTTTACAAAAATGTGAAGCCGCTGACGGTGCTTGCCGCGCTGGGCGAGCTTTTCGGCACTTCGATACTCGGTGCGCTGACTGCCTACCCAATTGCGAAATTTGTAATGGGCAAGCAAGCGGCGGTCTTTGGGCTGGTACTGCCGTTTTTCATCTCGAGTCTGGGCGGCGCGGTGATAGCTTTCGTGCTTATGGCGGCGCTTGAAAAAAGCGGCGTACTGCGGCGTTTTGCTGCCACGCTGGATGGCGCTGACGGACATGGAGCATGATATGATAAGCCAAATAATGCAAACATTGGAAGTAACTCGCAAGTCCGGAGCGATAGTGCACTGCATTACGAATTACGTCGCGGCGACGGACTCGGCAAACGCACTGCTCGCGGTGGGCGCAACGCCTGTGATGGCTGACTGCCCGTATGAGTGCGGAGATATAACAAGACGATCGCGGGCATTGCTGCTTAATATGGGAACTTTTTCCGAGGGACATTACGAGGCTTTCAAGAGCTCCGCCGAAGCTGCGCTGGAGATCGGCATACCGTTCGTGCTCGATCCGGTCGGGCTGAGCGCGAGCGGTTATCGTCAGAAGTGCTTTCAGGAGATCGTGGCCAGCCGCTGTCCGTCTGTGATAAAATGCAATCTTTCGGAAGCGTACACGGTGGCGTGTCTGGCAAAAGTCAAAGCCGGATCGCCCCTCGAGATGTGCCAAAAGATCGCCTGCAAGCTTAACTCTGCCGTGATGATAACGGGCAGCGACGACTACATTTCGGACGGGATTAACAGCTGCATTCTGCACGGCGGCACGGCGAAGCTGACGAAGGTCACGGGCACGGGGTGCGTTACAGGCGCGCTTACGGCGGCGTTTCTCTCGGCCGCCGATCGGCTGACGGCGTGTATCACGGCGGCGGCGCTCATGAAGACCTGCGGCGTGATCGCGGAAGAGAAGAGCGGAAATGGTCTGCAAACCTTCCGCACAAAGCTGTACGACGGGCTTTCGGAAGTCGGCGAGAACGAGATACGCAGATGTATAGAGATCGAAAGTGTGAAATAAATGGCAAAAATGGATATTGACTATACCTTATATATATGTACCGACAGCGGGCTGATGTCCAGCAAAACGGTAGAGCAGTCGGTGGAGGCGGTGCTTCGCGGCGGCGCGACGGTGATTCAGCTTCGCGAGAAGAACGCTGGTTCGCGGGAACTTTACGAGCTGGCAAAGCGTGTTAAAGCTGTTACAGACAGGTACAATGCTCCGCTGATAATCGACGACAGGCTCGACATCGCGCTTGCGGTAGACGCGGCGGGCGTGCATCTGGGTCAGAGCGACCTGCCGTGCGCAGTGGCGCGAAAGCTGCTCGGCGAGGGCAAGATCATCGGCATTACCGCCCCGACGGTGGAGCTTGCGCAAGCCGCCGAGCGCGACGGCGCGGACTACATCGGCGTTGGCGCGATGTTCGCAACGTCTACAAAAATGGGTGCGCCTGCCAATACTAAGGAAAATCTTGCCGCGATACGCGCGGCGGTGGATATACCGATCGTGATGATCGGCGGCGTGAAGCGCGCGAATGTGCTTGAATTTGCGGGTATGGGCGTGAACGGCGCGGCAGTGATCTCAGACATCATCGCCGACCCCGACCCCGAGGGCGCGGCGGCTGAAATGCGCGAGATCATGAAGAAATTTTGAGTGTGCGAGATTGCTTTAATTTATAAAAAAATAAGTAAATTCAACAAAAAAATATCGGACAGGGTTCGCTGAAAGCCCTGTCCGTTTTTGTATCAGTTTGCGGAGGCTGCGCCGATGGTCATGATGAACAGCCCGATGAAATACATGGGCACTCTTACTTTCATATTCTTCCTTTCTTTCCTAATTATTCTTTTAAAAACTCTTTGATTCATCGCTATTTTTAATTATACGCCTATTTTTGACGTTTGCCAAGTAAAGATGTTGGTTTAATATATTTATATTGACAAGAGAAAACTATCATGGTATAATTAAAAAAAACCGAAAGGATTTGGTGACTTATGAAAAGCATTGTAATTAAGAAAGCAGTTTCTATATTAACAGCCTTATCCATTTGCCAAGGGGTAGCTGGGGTAGTAGTTTCTGCTGAACAAAGTGGTTTCTCTTTGTCAAATGAAAAAGCAGACAGTATGTTAAATTCTATGGACGGTGATTTACGCGACACCATTGAGTACATTATCAATGATAAGCAGATTGGCGATGTCATAGATACACATGATCTGTTAGATGTTGATGGTAATACCATTGCATATTGTTGGGATTTTGATTGCGGTTATATCATTTTTAATGATGTTTCAATAATCGAGTTTTCCGACGAGAATGAATCACCTTATGCGGAAGTTACAGATGATTCATATTATTGCGGTGTGTCAACATACTACACTAAAGACGACTCTGGATTTGTTAGTCTTATGACAGATAATGTTGTTGATTATGATAAGGTAACTGCTGAGTCGTACTCGTTTACGGAACAAATGTCTGCCGCAAATGTTGAAGTTATGTCATATGAACCAGGCGTTGAGTTATATTCTGGTTATGATGTAGTGACTAATGCTTATTTACCAGGTGTTACAAGAAGATTAAATATGAATACAGATAATACTTGTGGCTCGCTTGCAGCAGAAATTATGCTTTATTATTTCAAAGACTACATAAATGATAACTATGTAAACGATTATTTGGCGAGTGATGTATGGCGTTTTTATGATTATTTAAAAAGCGTTTAGAGCCTGAACATGATATGTCAGATAATTACGGCGGAAGTAACGACACGGCGTTAGCAACAAGATTGAGAACATATCTTCCATATATCCCAAAGGATAAAACAGGATTAAAACTTGGTGTAGAGATAACGTATGGAAATGCTTGGGGATATGCTTTGCATCTTATAAGAGATGAAAAAATACCTATGATGGTTGGCGTTTCAAATGAACCTACATATGGTGGACATTGGTTAGTTGGATATGGTGTTTATATGACAGGACCAAATGCTAAAAATGACCCATTAACTAATTATTATATTTCAAATGATGGACAAGGAAGATTAGGAGTATATATAAATAAAATCTATGTAGATTCAATAATTAATTTATATTAAAAAGGAGGGCTACATCATGAACAAAAGAAACATCTTAGCATTTCTAGCCGCAACAGCCCTTGCGCTGACAGCTTGCGGAAGCATTGACGAATCCGCCGACCAACTCGCCGCCGATAGCTCGGTCGTTTCGGACGAGAGCAGTGATGAAACGCAGGCGGACTCCTCGGAAGCGGAGAGCACGGCAGACAGTTCCGAAGCGGAAGAAAGCACGGCTGATGAAAGTTCGGAATCGGCAGACAGTTCAGAAGCCGCAGACAGCGCGGAAAGCGCCGCGGACGAAAGCGCCGCCGAAGCGGAAACCTCTGACAACCCGCACATGAGCGCCGAAAAGACAAACGAAAACGCGCTCGAGGTCGATGAGGGCGGCTGTAAAAATCCCGACCTGCCGCCTTGCGTGCACTATGTGAACGACGACGCGGACATTCAGACGGTGGCGAATATCGTGAAAGCGGCGGTCGACGGCGGCGAAACGATCGACCCCGAAACCTTTGAGTTTTACAAGGGCGGTGTTCACCCTAATTTCACCATGACCATCGACGGCGCGGAGTACAGCGTGTACCTCAAACCCGGCACGGCAAGCAACATTAAGATAAACGATCAGTATTACAACCTCAGTGGCGATGATTTTGCGACTATTTCAGAGATACTTTACTGGTAAAAACAAGGGACAGACCCGCAAGTCTGTCCCATTTTTTATCTGAAATTTCTGCCGTTTTGATTTTGGTTCGTGTATTTTGCGGAGTCGCTGAAATCAAACCCCGCATCGTTCATGCCGCCTGTGTTCGTGCTGTTCATACCATTCATAGCGCCCATGCCGTTTATGCCATTCATGCCATTCATGCCGCCCATGCCGTTCGGCGGGGGAGTGAATTCGTGCGGCTTTATCGGCGCGCCGCAGTGCGGGCATTTTATGCAGGTGCCGATGACGTACACGCCGCCGCAGTATTCGCAGGTGTCCTCTTTCGCGGTCTGCGGTATCTCGGTCGCCTTGCGGTACTTGCGCGCTTTCGGCGTCAGTCCCAGCATTATGCACATGTGCAGGGCAATAAATGCCAGCATACCCAGCCCCATGAATATCTCTCCCCAAATTATTTCAGTGTCCATGATGGACGGGGTGATGTCGTTGAAAGCCGTGTTGACCGCCATGCCGACGCTGTATCGGCTGCGTGCGGTGAGGTATTTTTGCAGATTATTGGTAAAAACGTCCGCTTTTTTCTCGGTTATGATGTTGTCGGTGTCGTCGCCCTGCATACCCTCCCAGTACCAGTCTACGAAATCATCTGACCTGCCGATAGCCGCCGTGCCCGCGGGCTGTGAATAAACTATCAGCCAGTGCTTCTCATCGTTAAAGAGGTTGACGTATTTGTCATATGCAAAGTTTTCCAGATCGTCGTATTTGCCGAGCCACTCGTCATTAGTAACGGTGACAACGGCGGGCGTAACGCCTGTTTTTTGGTAAAACTGTCCGAGCGTTTCCTGAAGCATCGCTTGGTTGTCGATAACGCCAAGCTCGTCTTGAATGACAATGCTCGTGTCGTAGTTGTTCGCAAGCTTTTTCGGGTGGTGCACCGCGCTGCCGAACATCGCGAATATCCCGATGAAAAACGGGATATAAAAAGAGTATCATTATCAAATTTGCGGGCGAAAAAGTCTGAGTAATGTCGTGGTCGGCGTAGACGTAGACCGGTCGGTGATGGCTGTAATAGCAAAATCTGCGTGCGCCGGGGAAGTATGAACTGCGCACTCTGCGCGAAGATCCGCCGCGCGAGCCGCTTGAATGGTGCGAACCGCCGTGAGAGCCTCCTCCGTGCGAGCCGCCGCCTGATGAATGTGGCATAATTTTCTCCTTTCAAAATACAAGGGTAATTGTATTTACACTATTGGTTCATATTTACAGTAGTTTTAATTCATATATCACAGTATAATTATATCATACTATATTAAAAAAATCAACACAAAATGTGCGATAAAATGAAAAAAGCTCTGCGGAAAATCGCCTGACCGCAAAGCTTTTTTCTATATTATGGGTATCACGTTAGCATTATTTGCCCGTTAGGGACTTTTTTATGTGTTTGAAAAACGGCGTTATCCAGTACATATATAGTCTTACAACGAATATGACTGCCGTTGTTCCAATATCTACATAAAATGGCAGTTTGAAGAAGAACTCGTTGCTCATTTTAGTATCCAGCCCGAACCGCATATACGCCAGTATGCCCAGCAGGACTATGTATATACCGACGAACAGCGTTATGTACATCGTAATGAGAAACAGCGGCTTTCTTTGCTCTTTATTCATTTTTTTGCGCTCCCTTTTGATTTCATTTTTCTATATTGTATCATATTCTTTGTGAAAAGTCAAGAGGGATGAGGAGGGAATGCGCAAAAATTAGATTACGCGCTGACTATCATTCCGTCTGAGATCTCGATTATTCTGTCGCACTTTTCGGCGACTTTGGGGTCGTGGGTAACTATTATCACCGTTCTGCCCTGCTCGTTGAGCGATTTGAAAAGCGCCATTACTTCGGCAGAAGTTTTGGTGTCGAGCGCGCCCGTCGGTTCGTCGGCGAGTATCATGCTCGGCTCGTTTACTATCGCGCGGGCGATGGCAACGCGCTGCTTCTGACCGCCCGAGAGTTTGTTGCAAGGCTTTTTCGCGTACTCTTCCATGCCTACCGCTTTCAGCGCGGCGAGGGCTTTTTCTTTCTTGCCCTTCACCTTTTTCTTTGAGAAATTCAGCGGTATCAGAACGTTTTCCAGCGCGGTGAAATCTTCTACCAGCGCGAAATCCTGCATCACCATGCCGATCTTTTCGTTGCGGATACGCGCATATTTGCGCTCGGAAAGGTCTTTTACCAGCGTATCGTCTATGATGTACTCGCCGCTTTGGTAATTATCTATGCAGGCTAAAATATGCAGCAGGGTAGATTTGCCTGCGCCTGATTTGCCGATTATCGCTATCATTTCGCCGTCGGCTATCTCGCAGGAAACGCCGTGCAGCGCTTCAAATTCGTTGGCTTTTTTTCGGATTATATATCTTTACAATGTTGTTCAGCTTTATCATTTCTCATTCTCCTCTCAGTTTCTGAATTCGGTTTTCAGCACGTCGCGCGGCTGCTTGTTTCTTACTGCCAGCAGCGGTACTATCAGCGAGAGCAGCAGGAAGAGCACGAGTATTATCGCGCATACGCCTATGTTGTCCCAGCCGACCTTTATTACCGTGCCTTTCAAGATGGTGTTTTTGCCCGCGATGAAGAATATCGCGTCTGCCACTATCGTAACGCCTACTATCGAGAGGTAGTTTAGGAAATTGAGCACCGAGCAGCGCCGCCATGTTGCTCCGCAGAGATACAGTATCGCGTAATTGCGCAGATTGCGGAGGGTGGTTATCATAGTGGTGATAACGGCGGTGAAGAGAGTGATTATCAGTATGCTTATCGCGATGGGCGAGAGGGTGTAAAGCTCTTTGTGAACGAAGCTTTCGCTGGCTTTGTAGTATTTGTTCGTGTAGCCGTAGATCTGGAAGCCTACCTGCGGGGCGAGGTCTTCTATCTCTTTGATGGTGTAAGCGCCCTCGGGGTAATTTATTATCAGCTTGCTGTTGAAAGCGTAGCTGCCCTTTGAACCGACCTTTGCCATCTGACCCTCGGTAGTTACGAAAAATTCCTCGCCGCGGCCCTGCTCGTTATACATATAATAGAAATCGCGGTAATCATTATCGTAATTATAAAATACATTATATCCGCCAGTGCCGTAAAGACGCTGGTTGTTCTCCAGTATACCGCATATCTCTATCTCAAAATCTACGCCGTCCCAGTCGGTGGCTTTTAGTTTATCGCCGACCTTATAGCCGAAATTATCGCTTACGAGAACCTGCGGTATCTTGCTCTTGGGGTCGGGAAGGCTGCCTTCTTTGAGGTAGGGGGGAAGCTCTTTCATCTTATCATCGGGGAAGTAAGACATATACGTCCATTGGTCGCCGGACTTTTTGTGAACGCCTATCATGTTTGCTTTGCCGCCGGTAACGTCGGTAGCTTTATCGAGATTTTTCAGTATGTCTTCCTTATACTTCATATTGGGATTGTCAGCTTCGGCTATAACTATCACGCCGTTTTTCGAGAGCGGCTCTTTAAACTGCGAATAGTAAACAGTGCGGTCTTTTATAGCCGACATCATTATTATCACAAGCGCGAAAACTACGGCAAGCTGCAGGGATATCAGCAAATTCATAAGTCCCGCTTTTTTGCTGAGCTTTAGCGAAGAGCTGCGCGACTGGGTGAAATTGAGCTTTGCGCTGATATTTTTCAGCAGCATAAAGAAGAGCACCGCCGCCGAAACAAGCGTGTAAGCCACGAAAATAGCGGCGTAGCGCTGAATGTTAAGGCAATCTATAGCGTTCGGAAAAATTTGTACCATGCGCTGATACAGCAATTTATGGAAAGCGAAAAGCGAAAGGGCGAAAACGGGCGAGATCACCGCGAGGGCTTCGCCGAGGAAGAGCGAAACGCACCTGCCGCGGCAGGCACCGCAAACGCGGAAGACCGTTATCCTGCGCTTATTGCACTCGATAACGTACTTATGCAGTACCGCGAGGTTTACTGCGAAAAGCAGCGCTACCGCGGCAGTAATGTAAATTATGGTCTTGTAATACGCCAGATCTGAGGCGGCGGAAAGGTCCATATCGGCAACGTGTGCGTCTTGAGAAATACTGCCGTCTACTATATTTTTTATGGTGGTGTACTGCGAGTATGTTACGGGGCTTTTGAATACGATATAGAATTCGCTTCTCATATATGTATCATCAGGCAAAGCGGTAAGCGGTATGCTGTACCAACATTCTTTTGGTATTATCTGAGTTACTTCAAAATCTACTCCTGCGATCTTAACCGTATCTCCTAAGCCTTTAAGAGTTCTTGCCATTTCCCCATCATAGGACAAGGTCCCTGTGGAAACACCGATATTTTCGTCAAAAAAATCTTCGGTAAGTACGATATGTCTGTCGCCATCGTTATATTCTTTATCAGATATTCCGTATGCTGTATCTTCATTCAAAGTGTTTACGAATCCGTCTTTCGTCAATCTGAAATAAAAATCAAAAAAAGCAAGCCCCGTCAGATCATTTTCTAATGTAGCCTCACATTGTATCTGATCAATATCATCATACATATCTTCTGGAATTTGCTCTACTACTTTCATTATATCGCCCTTAGTAAGGGTGCTGAAGTTATTGTAACGAAAAAGCCGGTTAAGGTTTTCGTCACCGGTATCATATGTCAGCAGGTCTTTGCGTGAAGTCATCCAGCCGCTCCAGTCATTTGCTTCAATTGTTACCGTGGTGGATTCATTTGTTCCCTCAAGCAAATTTATACGGTAATTTTCATAAACGCCGTAAATAAAACAGCCTACCAGCGCAGTCATACATGATGTTAATATCATAAAAATCGTGAGCATCTTATTTTCTTTAAACAAGTTGCGCATGATCTTGAAAAGCATATTTGTTTTCTCCTTTCTGTGAAAAAGTATTATAAATGCGCACACTTATAAAGCGTGCGCATTTAAAGTCGATTAGAATGCAATTGGTCTGGTTTTTCTTATTTCACCCCTATTATCGCCATTTTCATCTCTTACAAATGAACGGTAATAAGCGCGGTACTCGCTGGGCTTGCCGCTTCTTGAAGTTTCTGCTACTGCGATAGTACCTTTGTCTGCCTCAGGCTTGAAGTCTGCTCCGTTAACGTATGTAAGGCCGTTTGGATTTCTAATTTCGCAGGCTGAAAAAATTGCAGTGTAATTATCTTTTCTACAAATAGTAAGGTTTCTGACCGTGATCTTATTATTTGTGGAGTCGTAATAGTAACTCTGCAAAGAATTAAGATAATCATTTGTTACTTGATGCGATTTCTCTTGCGTTACAGCGCTGGCGCTCATGGTTGTGCCTGCGGCGAGCATAACAGCGGCTGCACCGAAGGCGGCGATTTTTCTTTTAATAGATCTCATAATGAAATCCCTCCTATTGATTTTTTAAGGCATATAAATGACACTTGTGAAACCCCATGCCTTTTTTGTATGTAGCAGGGAAAGTATTGAATAATTTTCCTCTGCTACTATATTTAATTATAACACGAACATAAAGCTTTGTCAATAATATTCTATAAATTAGACCATAATTTTGTAATAATGCACAACTTTACTCATACATTTTCTACAAAAAAAACCGCTGATACCCTCAGCGGCTAAATGCTATATTTTGCAGTGTTTTTGCCCTGTTTTAAATGCCCAGACTATCCGCCCAAGCCTTTATCTCGGCGGCGCTCATGCCGTTGAGCAGCTTGCCCTCGACAATTTCAGCGGCGGGGGCGCTCTTTTTCAGCGCGGCTGCCGTCTTGCCAAATCCGCTGCCGCCCGAGGTCGCAAAAAGTATTATCTTCTTGCCCGAAAAGTCATAAGTTTCAAAAACGATTTATGATAGTCGGCGCAACGTACCACCATATCGGGAAGCCCACGAAAACGGTGTCGTATGCGGAAAAATCCGCCGTGGTGTCGGCAAGCTCGGGGTGATCCGCGACGCCCTTCATCTCCAAACTGGAGCGCGACTTGGAATTCATCCAGTTGAGATCCTCATCGGTGTAGGGCACTTTCGGCACGATCTCGTAAACGCCGCAGCCAAGCGCGTCGGCAAGCTGCATCGCCGCCTTAGCCGTAACTCCGCTTGCGGAAAAATATGTAACTATCGCCTTGCTCATTGCTGTTACCTCCTGTAATTATTTTAAATTATTGTAAACTTCATCGGATACAGGCTCGCACCATTCGTTGCTGCAATTTTCGCCCGGAACTTCAACCGCAATGTGGCTGAACCAGCTGTCAGACTTTGCTCCGTGCCAATGCTTGACATTTGAAGGTATCATTACCACACTGCCAGGTGTAAGGCTGACCGCGGGCTTGCCATCTTCCTGATACCAGCCCTCGCCCGCCGTACAGAGCAGAAGCTGTCCGCCGCCCTTGTCAGAATGGTGGATATGCCAATTGTTGCGGCAGCCGGGCTCAAACGTTACGTTCGCCGCGAAAAGCGCGCCCTTGGGGTCGGTCAGTGGGTTGAGAAACGAATCGCCCACGAAAAATTTGGCGTAAGCGGTGTTTGGCTCGCCCGTACCGAACATATTTGCATCTTCAAAATCTCTCCTCTTTTGGTATTTCATCTGAAATCACCTCCTTGGTTTATTCTCTGAATATATTATACAACTTGGAGCGTGCTGCAAGTCAAGAGGGCAATCTGCACGAAAAACAAGCGCAAAATCTGTATGATCTGCCGAGAACTATTGACAATTTTTCGCCGACGTATTATAATAAGCATATATATTATAGAGGTATAGGGGGCGACAAAATGGCGAAAACCAAGCGCCGAACTTATCAAACGGTGATACAAGCGCTGTGCCTCATGCTCGACGGCGCGTATATGCTGCTCGCTGGGGCGCTGTTGGAGATGTGTTTCAGACAAAAAAAGTTCGGCATGGAGGATATTGGCGCAGTCGCGGTGATAACCGTACATTCGCTCATTATCGCGGCGATGGACATCATGATCTTCCGCTGGTGCGACAAGGGCAAACGCTCGGCGGTTGCCAGCGGTTTTTTGATGAAGCTGGGCGTTTTCTGCATGGCGTTCGGCACGCTGTACATTATGTGGAAAATCCCGCAGGCGGCGGTATGTTTTTGGGCGATCGGCGCGGCAATACTGCTGTGCGGCGTAATGCTTTTTAGGTGGAAAAACAACATGAAAAGCGCGTTTTCGGGCGGCACGGCGGGCTTTGGCTTCATCGGCGACAGCGCGGCAGGCTATTTCCCTATGGCGGAGCGCGAATATTTCAAGCTGAACGGCATCGCGCCCAACAGCAGACCGCGCGAGGGTCAGCACACGCAGATAATGCGTTTCGCAGCTATGCCGATAGTCTATTTTATGGCGTGGCTGGCTGAAAAAGGCGGTTACAGTGAGCATTTTATGGTCGACGAGGGCAATGGCGAGCTTATAGAAAATGTAAAAAATCGCGCCGCCGACCCTCTTGAACTGCTGCTTTCTCAGCCGAATAAGCAGCTTAACGCCGCCGATCTGAACGACGAAATGCTTAATTTTGCTGCTTTTTATTACGACTGCCGCATTTCAAACAACTCGCAGGGCTACGAAAGCCGCGGCTGGTTCAGCGACTTTTTCACCGACGCAGACCTGCACGGCGAGCCGATATTTTGCAGCGAATTTTCGTGGGCGCGTTACGAACGTTTGAAAAAGCAGCTCGACAGCGAATTTGACGAGTACAAAAAGGAGGCGGAGATGATCTGCCTTTGGAACGAATTTGAGCCTATGCCGAATTTTTACTGGCAAACGTTTGATGCGAACGTCACTATCTTTGCTGGTGAGGGCGTTTCGGCGGAATATGTGAAGCGCTGTGTGGAGGAGATCCGCGATTCGGAAAAGCTGGCGCGGCTGGCGGCGGATACGGCGGTCTTTGGCGAACCTCCGAAGCCGCGAGATCTCTGCATTTACACGCCATACGGGGACGAAACGGCTTACGTCATCGAGGGCGAAGATGCGCGTGTGGCGGTTCGCGGCGGTGAAATAATTTACTTTTCTAAGCTTGATGACCCGGAAATATCGCCGTGGGCGCGGCGGACTGATCTGAAATACCGCACGATAAAACAGCTTAGCGGCATCGACCCCGACGAGATCGACACGCCCGAAAAGGCGCTGGCGGCGGGGCTTGTGGCGGTCGAACAGCTTCCCGCGCGGTATGGCGGCGACCCGAATTCGCCCGAAAATATCATGTATCTGCCGCCCTGCATCGCGGGATTCAAGCTGAAATGCGACGAAGTCGTGGCAGCGGCGGTCTGCTACGGGGCGGCTGACCGCTACTTTTGTGGGCCGTTCATCATGGGCGAGGGCATTGTGCCGAAGACCTTTTACGTTTCCGCGAACTTGGGTCCGCAGCGCATTTTTCACCAGCGTATAGATGTTTACAGTAGGTGAGATGTGCACAAAATGTCAACGGTACAGACCGCCGAAGAGGTGCGGCGGTCGGATATATGATCAACAAGGGAGTGCTTAAAAATGGAATTTCAAAAGCTGATAGAAAGCAGAAGAAGCGTGAGAAAATACACCGCTGAGGGCAGACCGACAAGGGAGCAGATCGGTGAGCTGATAGCCGCGGCGCAGGAAGCACCTTCGTGGAAAAATTCGCAGACGGCACGCTTTTACTGCCTTGTGAGCGAGGACATCTGCAACAAGCTGCGCGAGGAGTGCCTGCCGGGGTTCAACCGCGAACGTGCTGAAAATGCAGTGCTTATCGTGACTCTTCGTTCACACACGCGCGGGTTTTGACAAAGAGGGCAACCCCGACAACGAGGTCGGCAACGGCTGGGGCTTTTACGATCTGGGTCTGAACAACGAGATACTTGTGCTCAAAGCGGCGGAGCTTGGGCTTGGCACGCTGATAATGGGCATTCGTGACGGCGAGAAAATTCGCGGTCTGCTGGACATTCCCGAGAGCGAAACTGTCGTATCGGTAATAGCCGTAGGCGCGCCCGATGAGCATCCGATAAGACCTAAAAGAAGAGCGCTGGAGGACGTGGCAAAGTTCTTCTAAGCTGCACAAAATGTCAATAACTCAGCCGACGGGGAGTTCCGAGGATTTGCGGTCTGCCTGCCGGCTTTTTGTGTTCTGATATGCCGCATACGCGGTATGTGATCAAGAAATGTGATATGTAAATATCCATATACCGCATGAAAAATACAGCATACAGTATAAAATAATCGGTTATTTTCAAATTCTTTTCTTGAAACGGCGGGATTATTGTGATATAATGAGGATATATGAAAACGTTTACCGCTTTCAATTTCTATGTAATGGAGGGCTTTTATGTCAGATACTTGCAATATTTCTCCTGAACTTCTGGAGAAAATGGACGCCTACTGGCGCGCTGCAAACTACCTTTCCGCAGGTCAGCTTTACCTGCTGGATAACCCCCTGCTCCGCGAACACCTCACCACTGACCACATCAAGAAAAAGATAGTAGGTCACTGGGGTACTGTTCCCGGACAGAACTTTATCTACGTTCACCTAAACAGAGTTATCAAGAAGTATGATCTTGATATGATCTACATCTCCGGCCCCGGCCACGGAGGAAACTTCATGGTGGCCAACACCTACCTCGAAGGCTCTTACTCCGAAGTTTACCCAAACATCTCCCGCGATGCAGAGGGTATGAAGAAGCTTTTCAAGCAGTTCTCTTTCCCGGGCGGAATATCTTCTCACGTTGCGCCTGAAACTCCCGGCTCTATCAATGAGGGCGGCGAGCTCGGTTATTCGCTGGCGCACGCTTTCGGCTCGGTTTTCGATAACCCCGGAATGATAACCACCTGCGTAGTAGGCGACGGTGAGGCTGAAACAGGCCCTCTCGCTACCGCATGGCACTCTAACAAATTCCTGAACCCCGCCACCGACGGCGCTGTTCTGCCCATACTCCACCTCAACGGCTACAAGATTTCCAACCCCACCATCTTCTCGAGAATTTCGCATGACGAGATCCGGAAATTCTTTGAGGGCTGCGGCTGGAAGCCTTATTTCGTAGAGGGCGACGACCCCAAGACCATGCACAAGCTGATGGCTGAAACTCTCGATACCGTTATCGAAGAGATCAAGGCTATACAGAAAGCTGCGCGCGAGGACGGCGTTAAGGAAAGACCTATGTGGCCTATGATCGTCTTCCGTTCTCCTAAGGGCTGGACAGGTCCTAAGGTCGTAGACGGCAAGCAGATAGAAAACAGCTTCCGCGCACATCAGGTGCCCATCACCATGGAGCAGCCCGATCACCTTGAGCTGCTGGAAAAATGGCTCAAGAGCTACAAGCCCGAAGAGCTGTTTGACGAAAACGGCAGACTTATCCCCGAGCTGGAAGAGCTGGCACCCGTTGGCGACCACAGAATGGGCGCTAACCCCCACGCGAACGGCGGCAAACTGCTGCGCGACCTCAGACTTCCCGACTTTAAGAACTACGCGATAGATGTTCCCGTTCCCGGCAGCGTTGAAGCGCAGGATATGATAGAGCTTGGCGGATTTGTACGCGATATTTTCAAGCTCAATAAGGAGCAGAGAAACTTCCGTATATTCGGGCCTGACGAAACTATGTCCAACAGACTGGGCAAGGTTTTTGAGGAAACCAACCGCGACTGGAACGCCGAAGCTTACGACAGCGACGAATTCCTCGCTAACGACGGAAGAGTTATGGACTCTATGCTTTCCGAGCATATGTGCGAAGGCTGGCTCGAGGGCTACCTGCTCACAGGCCGCCACGGCTTCTTCGCAAGCTACGAAGCATTCATCAGAATAGTAGACTCTATGTTCTCGCAGCACGCTAAGTGGCTGAAAGTAACTTCTGAGTTGCCTTGGCGTCAGAAGATCGCTTCGCTCAACTACATACTTTCCTCTAACGTATGGCAGCAGGACCACAACGGCTTTACTCATCAGGACCCCGGCTTCCTCGACCACGTTGCCAACAAGAAGGCAGACGTTGTAAGAATGTATCTGCCGCCTGATACTAACTGCCTGCTCTCTTGCTTCGACCACTGCATACGTTCTAAGAACTATGTAAACGTAATGGTAACTTCTAAGCACCCCCGTCCCCAGTGGCTGACTATGGAGCAGGCTGTAAAGCACTGCACACAGGGTATAGGCATATGGGAGTGGGCTTCCAACGACCAGGGCGAAGAGCCTGACGTTGTACTCGCCTGCTGCGGCGATACTCCTACTCTGGAGTGTCTGGCGGCTGTTACCATCATGCGCGAGCACCTGCCGCAGGTAAAGATCAGATTTATAAACGTAGTAGACCTCTTTAAGCTTCAGCCGCAGAGCGCTCACCCGCACGGTCTGAGCGACGCTGATTTCAACGCGCTGTTCACCAAGGACAAGCCGATAATCTTCGCGTTCCACGGCTATCCAACGCTGATACACGAGTTGCTGTATCACCGCGAGAACCGCAACCTCTTTGTTTGCGGCTACAACGAAGAGGGAACTATCACCACTCCGTTCGACATGAGAGTACAGAACGAGATCGACAGATTCCACCTCGTTCTCGACATGATAAAGGCTCTGCCCGAGCTGGGCAACAAGGGCTCGTACCTCTATCAGAAGATGATGGATACGCTGGTAGCTCACAAGCAGTACATCAGCGAGTACGGTCAGGATCTTCCCGAAGTACGCGACTGGAAGTGGAGCAAGTAAGCTGAGTTTTCGGCTGAACGCTCGATATAGCTGATAATATTTCACGCCGTCTGTTTGATTGCAGGCGGCGTGAATTTTTGTATATAAAACCCGCCCCTCCCAATTCATTTCGGGAGGGGCGACGCTGTATGTTGTATGTTTGCTAAAATTTACTTGAACGGATTTTCATTCTTGTAGAGCATACCTGCGGGGCGGTTGAAGGCTCTGTCCTCAACGCCGAGGTATTTCAGCACGTCGAAGAGCGCTTTGCCGTGGTGGCCGAAAACTACCGCGCCGTGGTGCGGATAGCCCTTCTCGATGAGGACGTATCTGTAAAAACGCGCCATCTCGCTGATACCGAATATGCCGATAGTGCCGAACGAGCGGGTGCGGACGGGGAGTATCTCGCCTTGAGCGGCGTACGCCTGAAGCTTGGTGTCGGCGGAAGAATGCAGACGGAAGAATGTGATGTCGCCCGCCTTGATGTCGCCCTCGAGAGTGCCGCGGGTGATGTCCGGCTCTTTATCCGGCTCGAGTCCGCGGTGCATTATCTTCTGATATTTCATCACGGGGCTGTTGAGTATGCAGTGCGAGCCGTTGCCGCAGTGGAAGCCCATGAAGGTGTCGCGCTGGGTGTAGCCGAACTTGCCCTCGATGTCCTCGCGGTAGATATCGGCGGGAACGGTGTTGTTGATGTCGAGCAGGGTAACGATCTCGTCGGAAACGCACTGGCCAACGTACTCGCTGAGCGCGCCGTAAATATCAACTTCGCAGGAAACGGGAATGCCGCGTGCGCCGAGTCTGCCGTTTACATAGCAGGGCACGAAGCCGAACTGAGTCTGGAAAGAGGGCCAGCATTTGTTGGCGAAAGCGACGTACTTGCGGTCGCCCTTGTGCTGTTCCGCCCAGTCGAGCAGGGTGATCTCGTACTGCGCGAGCTTGGGGAGAATGCCAGCCATCTTGTTGCCCTCGCCAAGCTCAGCGGTCATTTCGGCGACAACGGCAGGTATGCGCTCGTCGCCCGCATGCTCGTTGTAAGCGGCGAAAAGGTCAAGCTCAGAGTTTTCCTCGATCTCAACGCCGAGGTCGTAAAGGCGTGATATAGGCGCGTTGCAGGCAAGAAAATCCTGAGGACGAGGGCCGAAAGTGATGAGTTTCAGATTTCTCAGACCCGCGACAGCGCGCGCAACGGGGATAAATCCGGCGATCATATCGGCGACCTCGGGGGCAGTGCCTACGGGGTACTCGGGAATATAAGCGCGAACGCCGCGAAGTTTGAGGTTGTAGGAAGCGTTGAGCATACCGCAGAAAGCATCGCCGCGGTTGTCAGAAAGCTCAGCGCCGCATTCGTCCTCAGCGGCGGCGGCGAACATCACGGGGCCGTCGAAGTACTTAGCGAGCAGCGTTTCGGGCGTTTCAGGGCCAAAGTTGCCGAGGTAAACGGCGAGAGCGTTGCACTCAGCGGCGTTGATGTCGTCGAGCGCCTTGCGCATATCCTTTTCGTTTTCAATGACAACGGGACATTCGTAGAGCTGAGCGGCGTCGTACTTTTCGCGGAAAGCGGCGGCAACGGCGCGGCGGCGGTTTCAGAGAGCGACATAGGGAAGCAGTCGCGGGAAACTGCTACGAGCGCGATCTTTATCTCGGGCATATTTGACAATTTATTCATTTTAGAACCTCCTAAAAAATTTATCAATGTCATTATACCACATAATCAGCCATATTTCAATATAAAAAAGTCAGCATATGTGAAAATTTGCGTATAAAAAGTGCTGATCTTTGTGAAATTTGTGCATATGTACATTTATAGCGGTTGTGTTTTGTGCAAGTATACAAAAGTGCGAAAAAACACGCAAAAGGTGTTGACATATGCAATTTTGTGTGGTATAATAATTAAGCTGTCAGACGAGAGAGCTTGAACGGCTAAAGAAAATTAAAAAACCTCTTGACAAGCCATGCAAAATATGATATAATAAATCATGTTGTCAGCGAAACGCTGGTGTAGCTCAGTTGGTAGAGCAGCTGATTTGTAATCAGCAGGTCGGGGGTTCAAGTCCGTCCACCAGCTCCAATTTAATATGGGAGAATTCCCGAGCGGCCAAAGGGGCAGACTGTAAATCTGTTGCTTCGGCTTCGATGGTTCGAATCCATCTTCTCCCACCATACTTGTGCAATAAAATAGATGCACACCTCGAAAAGCTCGTATTTACGAGCTTTTTTTGCGTTTTGAGGGTAAAAATTTCAGGTGTAAAACCGTGGATGCTTTTTCGTAAAAAGGATCTGAACCCTCAACAATTAAACATCGTCAAACAAAACGGCAGACTTTGAGCGGATTCCGCTCTGAGCCTGCCGATTTGTTATGAAAAAATATTCACAAAGTTTTAAAGGCTGTTTTGTCTATTGTCACGAATTTAAGTGACGATGATAGAACAGCCTTTTTTTCATTTGTAGAAAAAGGAGGAATATATAATGTATTACGATCACAAGAAAGTAGAATGGCTGAAAGAACGGTATCCCGAAGGAACTCGCATCTGCCTTGACAGGATGAATGATGATCCATTCCCTGTTGAGTCTGGTACTCTTGGCAGGGTCGATCACGTCGATGATATCGGCACCGTGCATTGCGTTTTTGATAACGGAAGAACGATCGGAGTGATCCCAGGCGTGGACGATTTTCACGTTATCAGAGAAGGATCGGAACAAACCGAGGAAGAAGAAATGAATATGTCAATGTAACGGTCAAGTTAAGAAAGCTTGGCCGTTTTTTTTTATTGAGGAAAGGAACGTGGTAAATGATAAAATATTTCGATATCTTTGCAGGTATCGGCGGATTTCGCTCAGGACTTGAAAAAGCGGGTGGCTTTGAGTGCGTCGGATATTGCGAGATAGATAAGTATGCAAAGAAAGCTTATGAAACTTTGTATGATACAGAAGGTGAGGTGTTTTATGATGACGCAAGAAAAATCGACCCAAACGAGCTTCCTGATCTCGACCTTATATGCGGAGGATTCCCTTGCCAAAGCTTTTCGATTGCTGGAAAACGAAAAGGATTCAGCGATACCCGAGGAACTCTCTTCTTTGAGATCGCCAGGATTGCCGCCATTAAAAAACCTAAGTATCTGCTCCTTGAAAATGTTCCCGGTCTCCTATCGCATGACCAAGGCAGGACGTTTGCGACCATCATCGGTACGTTGGATGAATTGGGGTACGATGTCGTATGGGAAGTGCTTAACAGCGCAGATTTTAGTCGTGCGGAGCTAAGACAGTACCCCAATCCCGAAAAAAGAGTGTATATTGTCGGATTTCATAGAGAAAAGTGTTCCGGAAAAGTATTGTCTTTCACAGACGCAAATCCAAAAACTCTTGTCAAAAGAATTTCAGGCAGAGAGGGAAACAGAGTATATTCAGCCGACGGACTGAGCATAACCCTTACAAGTCAGGCTGGCGGTTTCGGTGGAAAAACAGGTCTTTATGAGATAATCGGCCTGCCGATAAAATCAAAAACTAAGTCAGGCTATCAGATAGCTCTGCCCGGTGACAGCATCGACCTTGCATATCCAAATATGAATTCAAGGCGTGGGAGAGTTGGCAAGGAGATAGCTCATACCCTTACAACAAGCTGTAATCAGGGTATTACGCATTTGGGATAGATATGAATCCCGACCCGAAGGTCACAGAGCTTGCAAGATGTATAACCGCAAGGCAGGACAGCGGGATAGGTCATCATAAGGGTGAAAAGTCGGGAGTGATACTCGTTACCGAGCCAATAGCTGTGCTTACCCCTGCAAAGGCAGAAGTAAGACAGGAGGGACGAAGATTTAAACTTCCCAACGAGCCTATGTTTACGATAACTGTAACGGACAGACACGGCGTTGTTTACTGCGGGTATATCAGAAAGCTTATGCCTTTGGAGTGCTGGAGACTGCAGGGCTTTACCGATGAGCAGTTCAACAAGGTCAAGGCTGTGGGAATGTCCGACGCACAGCTTTACAAGCAGGCAGGCAACGCAGTAACCACAAATGTTGTGGAGGCGGTTGCAAGAATAATTTTAGAAACGGAAAAAGGAGAAAACGCATGAGCAATGATAAAGATTTTTGAGAATGATGAATTTGGTTCTTTAAGAACGTTAACAGATGAACACGGAAGGATCATGTTCTGCGGAAAGGACGTAGCTTCTGCATTGGGCTACAGCAATACAAAAGACGCAATAAGACGGCATTGTAGGTGGGGCGTGAAACACGACCTACCTCATCCGCAGTCCCCAAGCAAGACCATTAAGATGATTTTTTATTCCTGAGGGCGATGTTTACAGACTTGTCGCACACAGCAAACTGCCAAGAGCTGCGGAATTTGAGTCGTGGATATTTGATAAGATCCTGCCTCAAATCAATCAAACAGGCGGCTACGTAGCTAACGAAGATATGTTTATCGATAACTATCTCCCATTCCTCGACGAGCCGTATCAGAATCTTTTTTCCGTCTGCAGATGATGGCGATAAATCAGCTCAACGAGCGTATCCGCCACGACGAACCGTTGATGGAGTTTGCGAAACAGGTTTCTGATACAACCAATCTCATTGACATGAACGCTATGGCGAAGCTTGCGAGAGCCGAAAATATCCCTGTCGGCAGAAACAGGCTCTATAGTTGGCTGAAAGTAAAAGGCGTGCTTATGGCAAACAATCTCCCCTATCAGACTTTTATCGACTGCGGATATTTTGCTGTTAAGGAGTCGGTTTTTGAAACTCCGACTATGACAAAGACCTATCAGCAGACGTTTGTTACGGGAAAAGGTCAGCTTTTTATCATAGGTCTGCTGAGAAAATATTACGGAAAGGAGATGTCGTGATGTCCAAAAAGCCAAAATGTCCGCTGATAGGGCAGGACGGAAATATCTTTAATCTTATGGGCATAGCCTCAAAAACGCTGAAAAGGAACGGAATGTATGATGAGGCAAAGGAAATGTGCAGCAGAATAACATCTTCGGGCAGTTACTATGAGGCCTTGAATGTTATCGGCGAGTATGTTGAGATCACGTCGACCGATGATGAACAGACAGAAGATGAGGATATGGAAATGGAGATGATGTAAATGACGTATTTGTTCATTGGAATGATGATAGGTGTTATCATCGGAACAACGATAGGTTCTCTTGCCGTGGCTTTTAAGTCTGCTGAAAAAGAGATCGCACGTCTGGATAAGGAGGTCAAAGATGCACACAAACAGAGTTAAAGCCAAAGTAGACTTCAAGTTCTGTATGGGTAATATTCCTGCAATGCTGAGAGCAACAAAGCCTGTGCTTTCGGAAAAGCAATACAAGGAGCTGTGTAATGAGGTAAACAAAGCCGACGGCTATCTTGAGCAGAAACGCATAATATTCAGCTATGTAGACCCAATAATCAAGGGCTGAAAACAGCGTAAAATCTAATATTTATTAAGGTCGTTTTGCCAACAGCAGATCAAAAATCTGGTGCTTGCAAAGCGACTTTTTCTGCTGTTGGTTCTAACGGCAGAATAGGAGTAAATTGAAAGCAAAGCTTTCAATTACGAGTTTTGTGCTTTGCACAAAACATCGGAAGGAGGTGCTCCTTTCGGAGGCAAATTATATATGAACAGTTTTATGTCATGGGTAGGGGGAAAGAAGAATCTTCGTGACGAGGTTCTTGCAAGATTTCCACCTTACTATGAAAGGTATATAGAGGTTTTCGGCGGCGCAGGCTGGGTGCTGTTTCACAAGCCGCCCGGTGCAGATTTTGAGGTGTACAATGACTTCAATTCAAATCTTGCAAATCTTTACCGCTGCGTTCGTGACAAGCCTGCAAAGCTGAAATACAAGCTTAGGTATGTGCTTGATTCAAGAGAAGATTTTGAGTATTTAGCCCTACTTCATAAGCGTGGCATTCTGCCTCGACTTTATGATGTTGACAGGGCGGCTAAGTTTTATCAGCTTATACGTTACAGCTATGCAAGCGGTCTTGACAGCTTTGGAAGTCAGCCGCATTCGATATGGTCGGACTTCCCTATGATCGACCTTGCCGCAAGAAGATTGCAGAAAGTAGTTGTTGAGAACAAGGATTTTGAAAGCTGATTAAGCAGTACGATAGACCAGTAAGTTTTTTTTCTACTGCGATCCGCCCTACTTTGCTACCGAAAGTTACTACAAGTACGTGGGATTTACGGCAAAGGATCATATCAGACTGCGTGACACACTTTTAGAGATCAAAGGCAAGTTCTTGGTTTCATACAATGACTGTCCGGAGATAAGGGAGATATGGGACAAGCCTAATACCCACATCGAGGAGATAAGCAGACTTAACAACTTAGCACAGCGTTATGATGCAGGCTGTCAGTACGGCGAACTGCTTATCTCAAATTATGACACAAGCGAACGTGCGAAAGCTATCAAACAGCTTTCGCTCTTTGACAATTAAACGATCATGGAGGTTTGATTTATGAAAAATGTTATATGTACAAAAGGGTTTATCAATGAGTTGGGAGACATAGAAGTACCCGGTGTGTTCTTTGAAGAGGGAGCGGAGGTGGATCTGAAAATATGGGTCGAGAGAGGAAGATTTGAGATCGCCCTTTTTCCTTCAGAGAATGAGAGTAAGCACCATGACTGCGGCATCTCAGAGGAAGAAATACAGCGTACCTGTGCAATGTTTGATGGCTGCGGCGATTGTCCGCTGAAAGAGTATTGTGAAAGTGAGGCAAAAGAATGAGGATACTTGTGTTTGAACCTCTGAAAGAACCGTATGTGAAAGATATCGAGGATGATATCCAGGCAATGCAGGAAGTAGTCGGCGGAAGCATTGAACCTATATATTTTGAATCTGATGGCAAGGCTTTAGCGTGGTGCAATGATGAGTTTCTGCTGAACGGCTCCGCACCTAACAGGATAGTGGGCGAAACGCTTGTCCACGGCACATTCTACATTTCAGGCAACTGCCGGAACGAATACGGCGAGTGGGACAGCTGTTCGCTTGCCGACGAGCAGATTGAAAAGTACAAGGAGCAGTTTGATCATATCATAGTTGATCTGCCCGGCATAGGGCTGGTTGCTGTGAGAGAAACAAGACCTGAATTGATCGAACCGGAAGAAACAGAATTTGAGCAGACATTGTAAAATGCGAAAGGAGAATGATAAATGATAAAAAACAGAATATTAAAGAAACTTAGTGCAGGACTTATGGCAGGACTTTGCGCTTTTTCTATGTTCGGCTCATCTATGAGCGGAGTTATTACGGCAAATGCCGCAAGTTCATCGACTGAAAACGCAGCATTCCCGTCGGCAGATACGGTGATCGCAAAAGCGGCGAATTTGCTGGGTACGCCGTATACCTATGGAAACAAGGGCTACTGGTATGCGTATGATCAGGGACAGTACACTCCGCTGTCGGTGCAAACGATCAACAACCTCGGTATCGACTGTTCGGGTCTGGTGTACTATACGCTTACACAGCTTGGCTACAGCACTTCGGGATTTTCATGGAACAACCCTGTGCCTGTTGACACAGATCATTGGCTTACAGTCAATGATAACTGCACCATAACTTACGACGGAAAGACTTCAAAGGTTGAAGTCGAAAAGAAAAACATCAAAACAACAGACCGCCCGTATTGGGAGTGTGCTGATGGTTCGGTTATTACAGCAGGTTCTGTGGTGGTCGCTCAGAATCCGGGTGGTGAGGATCACGCTTGGATATATATGGGCGAATTTGATTCAAGAAATGATGTAATAAGCTATCTGAGATCTATTGGTGTTTCGGAAAAACTCATAAACTCAAAGACAGTCGGCGATGGAAAAGGTGCAGGCGGAAAGCATTGGAGAATAGAATCCAGCGGTTCGGAGGGCGTTGTTATCAACAACAAAACTGACGGTAAGACTGCTACCGCTATGAATATGTCGGCGTTCAGAATTACAAAGACAGATGTTACCTTTGAGATCGATAAGTACAATACGGACGGTGATCTTGTAGGAAAATCAAGTGTTGACAATTCCACAGCGGTATACGGAATCTACAGTGACAAGTCCTGTACCAAAAAAGGTTGGCGAAATTACAATAGGCGCTGACCCCACAGGTAAAATTCAACCTCCCGAAAGCACTTATTACGCAAAGGAATTAAAAGCTCCTACAGGTTATTCTATTGACCCTACTGTTTATACAATCAAAGCAGGAAAAAACAAGGTGACAGAGGATCTCAAAACAGGAACAATTAAAATTAACAAAACCGCAGAGGACGGAATCATCAGCGGCAGGGAGTTTAAAATCACCTATTCATACAATGGAAAATCGCTCTCTGAAACTGCCAAAACCAATGCAAACGGAATTGCAGCCTTTGACGATCTAAGGGTTTATGATATGTCCACGGGCAAAGCGATCACCTACACCGTATCAGAGATCAATGTAGATACAAGATACGAAGTTCCTAAGGCTCAGAATGTTACGCTGACAAGCGGAGATGTTGATCTGACTGTGAATGTGAAGTTCAACAATCAGCTTAAAACGGGTTCAATTAAGATCAACAAGCAGTCGGAGGACGGAGAGAACGGCGGCAGAGAATTCACTGTCACAGGAAATGGTAAAACCTATACCATTTCCACAGGTGAGAACGGTATCGCTCTGCTTGAAAATATTCCCGTCTACGACAGTAATAACGAGAAAATAACCTACACAATCAGCGAGAAAAACGTTCCGATAAAATATGTGATTCCTGCTGATCAGACAGCAACTCTTACTGCTGACGCAACCACAACTAAGACATTCAAAAATATCCTCAAAAAGTTTACAGTTGAGGTAACAAAGCAGGACGCAGAAATGGTCTCCGCACAGGGCAATGCTACCCTTGTCGGAGCAGTTTACGGACTGTATCTTGACGGTGAATTGGTTGACCAGTATGTGACCGATGAAAACGGATATTTCAAGACAAAAGAGTATGTCTGCGGAAACTACACTGTTCAGGAAATTTCACCAAGCGAAGGCTATCTGCTTGATGAAACAGTTTACTCAGTTGGTGCAGAAGCTGAGAATTATTTCATTGAGCATAACCCACTTTCTATGGCAGTGACTGAGGACGTTATCAAGGGAAATATCGCAATGATCAAGCATTCCGATAACGGCTCTACTCAGATAGAAACTCCGGAAGTGGGAGCTGAATTTGAAGTGTATCTGAAATCTTCAGGTTCTTATGCAAATGCTGTTGAAACAGAACGTGATTACCTGACGTGCGATGAAAACGGATTTGCACAGACAAAGGATATGCCATACGGAATTTACACGGTTCATCAGACCAAGGGTTGGGAAGGTACTGAGTTTATGGAGGATTTTGATGTGAACATTTCGGCTGACGGTCAGACTTACAGATACATCATTAACAATGAAAAGTTTGAAAGCTATATCAAGATTGTAAAGGTGGATTCCGAAACGGGAAAAACAATTCCTTACGAGGGTGCTGGCTTTGAGATCTATGATTCAAACGGTCAGAAGATTTCTATGACTTTCAGCTACCCGACGCCAACCACGATCGACACATTCTATACCAATTCTGAGGGGTATCTGATCACACCGGAAGTTCTTCCCTACGGCGAATATTCTCTTGTTGAGGTTCAGGCTCCTTACGGCTATGCGCTTGATAAAACTCCCGTAGCATTTTCGGTTTCCTTAGAAAATGCAGAGAAAAAAAAACTCGCTTACTATTGTCAAAGTTGAAAAGCAAAACACCGCTCAGAAAGGCAGGATCAGCGTTCAGAAAACAGGCGATATTTTCACAAGCGTGAATATGGCAAGCTCTGCTTATACAGACGAAAACGGCGAGCTAGTTGTCAATTCAACGACCTACACTCCCGTGTTTGCGGACGGAGATCTCAGCGGCGCAGTATTTCAGGTGATCGCTGTAGAGGATATTGTTACGCTCGACGGTACAACAAGAGCTTATGCAGGAGATGTTGTTTCAGAGATCACGACAGACGAAAACGGCTATGCTGAAACTGAGCCGCTTTATCTCGGCAAGTATGAGATCAGAGAGATAAAGGCTCCCGACGGTTATGTGCTGAACAATGAGCCTAAAGATGTTGAAGTGACATATGCAGGACAGGAATTTGAGGTGAGAGATACTGTGAATACAGCTTTTGAAAATGAGTATCAGGGCGTGAGAATCTCGCTTTCTAAGGTTATGGAAAATGATGAACTGTTCGGGATCTACGGCAAGGACTACTATACGAGCGTTCGTTTTGGGCTATTTGCCGCAGAAGATATTACTGCCGCTGACGGTTCTGTTATCCCTGCGGACGGACTGCTTTCAGAGGTTTCACTTGATGAGAATATGACCGCAAAATTTGATGTACAGATACCTTTCGGCAGGTATTATGTCAAAGAAATTTCTACTGATGAGCATTATGTTCTAGGTGGCGAAAAGTATCTTGTGAATTTCGAATATATGGGACAGGACATCCGGACTGTGGATATTGACTGCGGACAATTCGTAAATGAATTAAAGCGCGGAAAAGTCGAGGGTATCAAGGTAAATGAGAGCGATGAACCTCTTGAAAATGCTCTGTTCGGACTGTTTGCAGTTGATACTGCCGAATTCACTTCTGAAAACGCATATATGACCGCTGTTTCCGATGAAAACGGACACTTGGAATTTGACAAGATCCCATATGGTGAGTATATCGTCAGGGAAATCGAAGCTCCCACAGGCTACATTTTAAGCGATGAAAGCTACCCCGTGACTATTTCTGAGGACGGAGAAATTATCGAAATTACAGCAGTAAATAAGCCTATAACCATTGAAATTTCAAAACAGGATATTTACGGAAATGAACTGGTTGGTGCAAAAATGCAGCTTGATAATTCTGATGGCAAAGTCGTTGAAAAATGGACTTCTGATGGTACAAATCATGTTGTTACCGAGCTTCCTGCCGGAGATTACACGCTTAAGGAAATCGCCGCTCCTGACGGTTATGTTATCGCAACTGACATCAGATTTACAGTTGATGTTTATGGCAAGATTACTGTAGAAAATGTGGACGCAACTGCTGTTTCTGAGAACGGCAATCCTCTCATCGTAATGGTAGACGATACCACAAAGGTGAAAATCAGCAAGCGTGATATCACTACGGACAAGGAGCTTGCAGGCGCAACGCTTCAGATTATTGACGAGGACGGAAATGTTGCCACGGAATGGGTATCAACAGACGAGGCTCACTTTATCGAGGGCAAGCTGATTGCAGGCAAGGAGTACACGCTCCGTGAAACCATCGCTCCCGACGGTTATGAGATTGCAAGCGAGATAAAGTTTACTGTGAATACTGACGGAAGTGTAACGGAGGTCGTTATGTACGATGAGCATACGCCTGATCTTGAAATTCCTCCTACAGTCACAATAGATACTCCTAATACAGGTGTATCCGCAGACAATAGTGCTGAGTTTTATCTCGTAGCCGCAGCGGTTGTTGTGGCTTTCGGTATGGTCATATGCAAGAGAAACGATAAGGAAAAAGAGAAAGGATGATGTGAAATGAGATCTAAAAAGAAATTGATCGCAGCAGCAAGTTCGGTGTGCTTTGCTGCGATGATGTCGCTAACTGCTTACGCATCGGGCGATGTTGCAGGGGCGGTGACAAGCACCTGGGGTGCGGCGAAATCGCAGGTCGTTTCAGTCGTAAACAATGTGGTGTTTCCCGTAATAGACGTGATACTTGCGGTTCTGCTGTTTGTGAAGATAACACTCGCATACCTCGATTATCGCAAACACGGTCAGCTTGAATGGACGCCGATCGCTATCATTTTCGGCTGTTTGATCTTTTCTCTGACCTGTCCGCTGTACATCTGGAGCATAATCTGATAGGGGGAAAATGAATATGAAAGCAAAAGTAATGACTGCAATTTTAGCGACGATTATGCTGACAATGACAGCTTGCGGAACGATCAGTCCGCCGATTCAAAATGCTGTTACGAAAACAACAGCTACTACCACAGCCGAGTCCATACACGACTCGGCTGCCTCTTCGGAGGCTGAAAGCAGTTTAGAGGATGAAAAGATAAAGACGGACACCTTTATTGCCGAATTTTTCGATTCAAATATATGCTTTGCAGATACAAGCGCATTGGTAACAGAAGCAATGAAAGGCAGTTCCTTTGAGAACGAAATTGATAACTCAAACGGTGTGAATAAAATTACTTTGAAAGGCTCAAACGGCGGCGGTATGATCGATGTTCTGTGTATTGATCTAAGTCAGAGTGATCTTGATCACGATATGGAATATATCCTTGAAAACTTCGGAGATTATTACTTCGGACAGACCTCCGCACAGATGAGCGGTATCACCGAAGATGACTTTGTTTCGAGTTACCGAATGACAAGCAGTGTTGTTTCAAAGGGTAAGTATCAGCAGTACGGCGCTGTTCAGAAATCCGATGGTATGGCGACGCAGTTCGGATACACGGAAACCTACGCTGTGCTGAACGAGAACAAGCTTACCGTTGTGTCGGGTGCATTTCTCAGTTCAGATATGATGGAAAGGCAGAGGTTTTCACAGCTGATGGCTAAGTTTGCGGAGAATGTGAAGTATTAAGGCGGTGATAAAGTGCCATATATCCCATTCACAGACGAACAAAAACAGCTTGCCAACAGCGTAAATCTGGCAGAATACCTGCGTGTGCGAGGCGAAAAGCTTGAGCGTGTTGGCAGAGAGCATAAGCTCATATATTACGACGGCTCAGGCAGGCACGACAGTATAACTATCCGTGGGTCAAAATGGTTCGACCATAAAAATCAGGTTGGCGGCGGAGCAATAATGTTTATGCAGGAATTCTATGACATGGACTTTCAGACGGCGGTGCAGGAACTGTTAGGGCAGACGGTTACTCCGCTGTCTAACATCCCACCGAAAGCGGATACTCAAGAACCAAAGCCAAGAGAATTTAAACTTCCTGAACCGAACAGCGATATGCACAGAGTTTATGCTTACCTCATAAAACAGCGGTTTATCGCTCCCGAGGTCATAACTCATTTCGCAAAGCAACACACACTTTACGAGGATAAAGAACATCACAATGCCGTGTTTGTAGGAATTGATGAGAACGGCGTTCCAAGGCAGGCAAGCAAGCGTTCAACAAATTCTTACGGCAATAGTTTCAGGATCACTTGTCAAGGTTCTGACACAAGATACAGCTTTGCACATTTCGGTGAAAGCAAAAGACTCTATGTGTTTGAGGCTCCCATAGATATGATGAGTTTTCTTACGCTTTATCCGAATGATTGGCAGCAGCACAGCTACATTGCAATGAACGGAGTCTATGAAAATGCCGTTTTAACGGCTTTAAAGAATCATTCTAACCTCCGTGAAATTGTGCTTTGTGTAGATAACGATGAGGGAGGAATCGAGGCGGTGGACAGGCTTAGAGATATTCTTCATGAGAACGGATACCCAAACGTTAAACGTCTTGCACCTGAGTTTAAGGACTGGAACGAATGTCTGAAATCTCAGAATGGTGTTGAGCCATTGCCTGCTGTTCCGCATAAAAGGAAAGACGAATATCTGAAAGAAGTAAGCGAACTGGGGTATTTAAAATGCCGTCCCGATAAGCTGACCTCGCAAATCTATGCAACATTCAAAAACGGACAATCCAAGTATCTCGCTGAGTATGCACTTGCAGGCTCGGCGTTTTTTATTGATAAAAGCTGTGAAAAGGATATGTTTGCAAAGCTTAGAGCCAAGCTGAAAGCAGAGTACAAGCCGTACACAGATAAAGGCAAAGCAGCCGCTAAGCAAAGAAATTTGCAGGAATGTGTTACGGCAGTAATGAAAAATCTAAGGCAAACAGCTCGTACCCGTGAGCAGTGTATAAATACTGCGAAACTGCTGTATCAGCTTGCGGATAGTGCTGTCAGGTTATCTGTTGAAGAAACTTTGTCTGAACCCGTGGCAGAACATATCGAATCTGAGGACATCGTTTGCAAACCTGAACCTTGTATGGAATTTGGTTGATGCGATACCGTCTGCCTCACGGTGCAATACCTTGAAGATAACAAACTAACTATTCTTTTTAAATACAGAAGAAAGCATATTTCTATGGATAGGAGATGAAATTTTGAGTGATAAACAAATTATTTTAATAGGTTTGCTTGTGGTAGCTTTCATTGCATTTTTGGTGATCGTAAATTTGCTTGACAATAGATCTCTTAACGGGATAAAAGCTAAAAAAGTCGGAAACGGACAGCATGGAACTGCGAGGTGGGCGACTAAATCGGAGATAAAGCAGACTTTTATCCCTTTGCCATTTGAGCCTGAGAAATGGCGTAAAGGTGAAAATCTGCCGACTGTTCAAGGAACTGTTGTAGCCTGCCGAACGCACGGCAAAAAAGACTGTTGCTCTTGTGGATGACGGTGATGTGCATACTCTTATGATCGGCGCCGCAGGAGTCGGCAAGACCGCTTACTTTTTGTATCCGAATATAGAGCTTGCCTGTGCTTCGGGAATGTCGTTTGTCAGTACAGACACAAAGGGAGATGTGGCGAGAAATTACGGAACTATCGCCAAAAAGTATTACGGCTACAATGTTTCCGTTCTTGATCTGCGTAATCCCACACGCTCAGACGAGAACAATATTCTGCATCTTGTCAACAAGTATATGGATATTTATCTGTCTGATAAAACCGACCTTTCAGCAAAGGCAAAGGCTGAAAAGTACGCAAAAATCGCAGCAAAAACTATTATAAATATCGGCGGAGGTGACAGCTCAAACTATGGTCAGAACGCATTTTTCTATGACGCAGCGGAGGGCTTGCTTGCCTCGGTTATCCTGCTTTTAGCGGAGTTTGGCGACAAAAACGAAAGGCATATTGTTTCGGTTTTCAAGCTGATCCAAGACCTTTTGGCAAAGTATCAGCCTGCGCCGAAAGCCAAGCCTAAAATGTATTTTACAAAGCTTATGGACAAGCTCCCATCGGAGCATAAAGCTAAGTGGCTTGCAGGAGCGGCATTGAATTCGTCGGATCAGTCCATGCTGTCGGTAATGAGTACAGCGTTGTCCCGATTAAACAGCTTTCTCGACACAGAAATGGAGCAAATGCTCTGTTTCGGAACTGCTGTGGACGCAGAGAAATTCTGCAATGAGAAGTCTGCGATTTTTATAGTTCTGCCCGAAGAAGATACAAGCAAATATTTCATGGTAAGTCTGCTGATTCAGCAGTTATACCGTGAGATTCTGGTCATAGCCGATGAGCATGGCGGAGCACTTCCGAACCGTGTAATGTTCTACATGGACGAGTTCGGCACGTTTCCGAAAATCGACGGAGCAGAGGCGATGTTCTCGGCAGGTCGTTCAAGAAAAATATCCATAGTTGCGATAATCCAGTCCTTTGCACAGCTTGAACAGAACTACGGCAAACAGGGCATGGAAATCATAACGGACAATACTCAGCTCACGGTTTTCGGAGGGTTTGCACCAAATTCTCAATCAGCGGAAGTACTGTCAAAAGCGTTGGGAGAGCAAACTGTATTGTCAGGTTCTGTGTCGTGCGGAAAGGAAAAATCACAGTCACTTCAGATGATAGGCAGACCGCTTATGACTGTGGACGAACTCAAATCTATGCCAAAAGGTCAATTTATCGTAATGAAAACAGGAACACACCCGATGATTTCAAAGCTGAAATTGTTCTTTAAATGGGGGATTAAATTTGAGGAAGAATACTGTCTCCCTGATAAAACAGCAAGGCAGGTTTGTTACAAAAATCGTGATGAATTAATCAGAGGTGTGGAGGTTAAATATCCGCAGAAAAAAGCTGTTGCTGCGGAAATTGAAGTGTCTGTCGATGATGAAGAATTTGATGAATTTCCGATGAGAAAAGCGAAAATTAAAACGTGAGGAGGCTGATGCAAATTGATATTACCGAGAAGAATTTACGATTTAGGTCTGAGCCACAAGGCTGTGGCTGTGTACTGTTATCTTGCAAACCGTGCGGATAAAAACGGAGAATGCTTTCCCTCTGTACGAAGGATAGCAGAAGATCTGAGCATACACAAAAGCACGGTATATCGTGCTTTTACGGAACTTGAAAACCGTGGATTGTTAGAACGGATACCTCGCTATCATATCCAAGGCGGACGCCGCAGCTCGCTGTACAGAGTAAAGGGAGAGATAGCAAAGGCAGGAGGTGATGCGGATGTTTGAATGGATCTCAGACGCCATTGACTGGATAAGCGACGGTATCTCATCGCTCTGGGACAACACAGTTGGTGCTGCCGCTGATGCGATAAGCGACGCTATTTGGGATATTATGTTTGAATGGATATTCAATAAGGTGTATGGACTGATAGCGGAACTCTTCACATTTATTAACGAAACTGCAACGGATATTTTTGCTTTGTCCTGGGTACAGGTGTTTGTCGGACTGTTTGGCAGTCTTGCGTGGATGCTTTTTGTCTGCGGACTTATTGTAGCTGTGTTCGATACGGCTGTCGCTTATGAATCGGGGCAGGCGAACATCAAGAACACCTGCATAAATGTACTGAAAGGCTTTATGGCGGCAAGTCTTGTGACGGTCGTTCCGCAAAGGCTTTATTCGTTCTGCGTCAATATGCAGGGTACGTTTGCAACAGAACTGCTTGGAAACTTCATATCCGGAACAAGCGACACGATGGCGGACACCGGACTTGCGGTCATATTTGCCCTTGCTTCAGATATTTCGCTGTTCAGTCTCTTTTTTATGATCTTATTCGGTTACTGCACGGTGAAAGTAGTGTTTGCAAACATCAAACGAGGCGGCATAATGCTTTGCCAGATAGCTGTGGGGAGCTTGTATATGTTCGGAGTTCCGAGGGGCTACACAGACGGCTTTTACAGCTGGTGCAAGCAGGTCATAGCCACTTGCCTGTCGGCGTTTTTGCAGACAACGATACTCTATCTCGGACTGCTGACCTACACTCAACACGCTCTGCTTGCGGTTGGTATTTGCTTGTCGGCAACGGAAGTTCCGAGGATTGCGCAGATGTATGGATTGGATACGAGCGTCAGGGTCAATATGATGTCTGTCAGCCATACGGTCAGCATGGGAGCTAAGGCTGTTAATATGATTAAGACAAAAGCATAAGGAGTTGATACAAAAAATGAAAACCTACATCTACCCCGAAAACTTAAGGGCTACGGTAAAGCTGTGGTTCTGGAATGTCCGTGATTTTATCATAATCTGCGGCGGAATAATTCTGTCGGTTGTGGTTCTGGTAAACCTGTGGAATGTCCTGCCTTTTGCGGCGACTGCCTGCTTTGCTTTTCTCTCGCTTCGGGTTGACGAAACGGCGATTATGGACTATATTTTTAATGCTGCGAAGTTTTTTCTGACCTCGCAGCAAATTTTTTATTGGACGAAAGGAGCATAAAATTTTATGACAAAAAGGAAAAATAACGGCGTTCAAGGTCTTATCGGCTTTGAACGCTTTACTCGTTTCGGAGTAAAAACCGACAAAGCCGAAATAGCATTTTTCAGCGTAGAACCCACCAATATTTCAGTGCTTTCAGCGGCTAATATTGACGTGAAGATACATCATTTGATGATGCTGTTAAGCACGATACCGGACTTTGAAATTCTTGCTTTGGACTCTTGCGAGTGTTTTGATACAAACAAGATGTACGTCAAAAAGCGTTTGCAGACCGAGCAGAACGAGGCGGTCAGAAAACTGCTGCAGGCGGACTATGATTTTCTTGACGAGATTCAGGTAGAGATGTCCTCGGCAAGACAGTTTATGTTTGCGGTACGGTTCAGGCGTGAAAAGGACGAGCAGATATTCAGCACGCTTAATCGTGTTGACAAAGCAATCTCAGAACACGGCTTTACGGCTCGTAGAATGAGTAAGTCTGACATAAAGCGTATGCTTGCACTTTACTTCGGAACGAGCATATCGGGCGAGGAAATCCCCGATATTGAGGGAGAAAACGAATTTAATCTGGAGGGATTGCATGAGAATTAATTTACGAAAAAAAAAAAAATCTGACGGACGAACAGCTTGAAATTATCAGCACAAAGGACTTTTTTGACCGAACTGTTCCGGGAATAATCAAGTTTTACACCGACCACTATATCTGCGGAAACTTCTACAAGTCCTGCTGGGCGGTTACGGAATATCCGACTTCAACGGAAGAAACGGCTATCCTTGCTCACCTTGCCGACAGAAACGGGGTAACTCTCAGAATTTACAACCGCCTTGTGACAAGTATGGAACAACGAAAAATCGTTCAGCAGGCAATGCGTAAAAACCACATGATGACTACCACAAACGATGTGAACGAGAGCATAAAGGCTCAGGATAACATAAATGATGTGGTGGAGCTTTTGAGTGAACTTCGCCGCAATAAAGAACCGCTCCTGCATACGGCTGTATTTATTGAACTGAAAGCAACAAGTGAGGAAAAGCTGAAAGAATTACAGGCGGATATACAAATGGAGCTTACCCGTTCAAAAATCAGCGTAGACCGTCTGCTCCTCCGTCAGAAAGAGGGCTTTTTATCGGTTTTGCCGACTGGCAATAATGTGTTCGCAACTCAGTTTGAACGTGTTCTTCCTGCAAGTTCTGTAGCAATCTATACCCCTTGAATTACAGCGGAAAAACCGACGAAAACGGCTTCTATATCGGCAGAGATAAGTACGGCAGCAACGTGCTTGTGGACTTTGATAAGCGTACCGAGGATAAGACAAACAGCAATATCCTCATCCTTGGCAACAGCGGTCAGGGCAAGTCCTACTTGATGAAACTTTTGCTGTGCAATCAGCGTGAGGCAGGCAAAAGTGTGTTGGTTTTAGACCCTGAGCATGAGTACGAGGACTTGTGTTCAAATCTCGGCGGCACATACATTGATATGATGTCGGGCGAGTTTATGATAAATCCGCTTGAGCCAAAAGCGTGGTCAGAAAATTCTCGCTTTGGAAATCAAGAAAAATGAAACCGATGACAGCCCTGAACCATTCCGAAAAGTAACCCGTTTAAGTCAGCATATCAGCTATCTAAAAGACTTTTTCAGAGCATACAAAGACTTCACAGATGCAGAGATCGACACAATAGAGATAATGCTTATGAAACTGTATGCACGTTTTGGTATTGACGATCTTACAGATCTCGATAAGCTGGAAAGCTGTGACTATCCTGTAATGTCAGACCTGTATGAGTTAGTTGAAAAAGAATTTATGGCATTTGATAATGCTAAGAAGCACCTCTACACCGAAGAAATACTGCAGAATATCTGTTTGGGATTGCACTCAATGTGCAAAGGTGCAGAGTCGAAATATTTCAACGGCAGAACAAATATCAAGGACGGAGAGTTTATCTGTTTCGGCGTAAAAGGTCTTATGGATACAAACAAGCGGCTTAAGGATACTCTGCTGTTCAACATCTTGTCATATATGTCTGATCAGCTTTTAGGCAAGGGAAATACTGTTGCGGCAGTTGATGAGCTGTATTTATTCCTCACAAATATGACGGCGATAGAATATATCCGCAACGGTATGAAACGTGTGCGTAAGAAAGAGTCCTCGTTTATTCTGGCAAGTCAGAATATCGAGGACTTTCTGCTGCCTGAGATAAAGGAGTTCACCAAGCCGCTGTTTTCTATTCCTGCACATCATTTCCTGTTCAATCCGGGTAATATCTCTCCGACTGTATTCATCGATACCTTGCAGTTAGAGGAATCGGAGTACAGTCTTATCAAGTATCCCGAACGAGGTACTTGCCTTTGCAGGTGCGGTAATGAGAGGTATCTTTTGCAGATCATTGCTCCTGCCTACAAGGCGGGTTTGTTTGGTTCGGCTGGCGGTAGATAAAACTGTTCCCAACAGGTGTAAAATTTGAGTTTGACTACAATAGGAGGTCGATAAAAATGCAGAATAAAAAATACGGCATATGGAAAACACGTTATGCTGAGAACAGCAGAAATATATTTGAGGATTGGGTTCGTCATAACGGCGAGCCCATTTTGTTTGCAACGGAGCGTGGTGCACTTGAATATATGCACGGCATAGAAATGAAAACGCAGGGTGCATTTACTGAATTTGAAGTCCGTGAGGTGATCTGATGTCGTCAGCAGTTGCGGTGGCTGTGAAAAAGATAGCCATATATATTCTCGGAGATGAACACAAGCGTGGCAAGGTGTTCGTGGCAGTCGGAAGTATCATCGCCGGCTTTCTGGGGCTTATGTTCCTGCCTATTGCTGTTATCTCAAGTATTGGAAGTATGAATATCGAACAACCTGACATAGACAAAAGTCTGTTTACGGAGTCGGCTTTGTTTGAGAGTCTGGACAGCGAACAGCAGGCGGAGATAACAAATATTCAAAATCAAGGGCAAGCAATAGAGGACGCTATGACAAATGCAGGGGTGAGAGATCAGACGATCAAAGCTCAGCTGATATATATGTCATACTTTGATGAAGTACAGAATTTCTATGCCGAATCATATGCTGATCTGTTTGCTAATTCTACGAATGACAGCGATATGATCACGGCGATAAACTCGTCTTACGACCTTGAAATTGACTATGATGAATTCATAGGACGTACACCTGGGTGATGAACAGCACCATCAACGAGTATATGTTTACCGACAGCACGACTAAAAACTGTGCTGATCTTGCGGCTTGGGCTGATAATGCTTACATCTCGGGCTGGGGATATATGAACGGTTTTATCGGTGAAAGAAACGAAACAGACAGAATACGTTATGCAGATAATGCAGGGCTTGTGCTGGGATATCTGAACTACAGTCCGACCGAAAAGAGTTTGATTCTGCTTACAGCACATTGGTTTATACCGAACAAGGCGGTATAGATACTATGCCTGAAGTTGTCGGGATAGGGGTGTTTGACGGAAGTCAGCACGGAATTTATGTTGGGAACAGAGAGGTGATTTTCTCCTCTGCCGATTGCGGTTATGTCACAAAAGAGCCTGTTTCAAATGGCAGCTGGACAAGCTGGTGCACCTATATGGGGATAGAATATCCTCAGGAGGTGGAGGACGCTATTGAAAGTTTGAGCGGTGAAAGTTCATCAGAATAACAGATTGGAGGTTGATAGAATGAAAAGATCAGTTACGGTAAATGTAAACGAAGAAAAAGCTCTCGGCTATTGAAATGTACCTTGAGCAGAAAAAAGTACAACTCTTGCAGCAGAGCTTGACAAGTACATTGAACAGCTCTACAGCAAAGTAGTGCCGCAGAATGTGAGAGATTTTATTGATATGATGTCGGACAGAAAGCCTGCCAAAAAGTCGAGAAACTCTTTGCCTGCCGAAACGGAAAAGCTGTCCGAGCAGTAACAAGCCACAGTTCGCACCAAGTGTCCAAGCTATCGCAAGCGATAGCTGCGTGTGGCGAAGTAAGGCGGTGGGTGGGGTAAGTTTACCATAGGAGTGGTTAAACGGCTTTGTGGGCATTTGTCGCAGAGTTTGAGAATGGTGGGAATCAGGAGATTTCGGGTGGGTTTATGAGGGCAAAGCCAATAGGATTGGCTTAAATATTATATTGCAAGTTAAAGTTTCGGGGTTGAAACCCCGAAACAGTTACAGCGGACGGCAAAGCCGACCGCATTTTGCGAGGTTTGTACAGCTTCGGGCAAAGGGGTTGTAAATTCAGCCTTTTTAAAATTTCGGCGTTGTATCGACAGAAAGGCACGAAAATACGGCATTTTTATAGGAGTTGGAGGTGGTGAAAGTGGGTTTTCAGAATAAAGTGAAATTTGCGTTATGGGCATATCCCGAAACGCTGAAAGATGTGGCGGTTCATTACAAAAACGATAACTGCAAGTCGCAGAGCGAGTTTATTGAAAAAGCGATCAAGTTCTACATCGGTTATCTTGATGAGGAAAAAAGCGTGAATTACATTTCACCGATGATTACGGAAACGGTCAAAGCTACAATTAAGGGTACGGAACAGCGGCTGGCTCGTTTGCTTTTCAAGGTCGCAGTTGAGCTTGGTAAGCTGTCGCATATGACGGCAGCAATTAATGATGTGGATGATGAAACGCTGAAAAGTCTTCATGCGATGTGCGTTAATGAGGTTCGCAAGATCAACGGTATTATTGATTATGAGGACGCTGTGGAGTATCAGAAGGATTGATCTTGATTAAAAAATTGAAAGGAGTCCTGCCATGCCCAAACTAATAGTAACAAGCCGCTATCTGAAAAGCGGCTCTGGGAAGAAAAAAACAGCTCTATCACTATGTAAAATACATTGCAACCCGTGAGGGTTCAGTTCCGATACCGAATGCAAATGAAACAGCTCCTGCTACGAAAAATCAGCAGGAGCTTATTTCATCTCTGCTGAACGACTTCCCCGACAGCAAAGAGTTATTTGAGTACGAAGATTACCAAAAGGATCCCACTGTCAAAAACGGTTCGGCGCTAATATCGGAAATACTTGACCGAAACATGGACAGGCTTACAAGCCGTGAAAATTATGTAGGCTATCTTGCAAACCGTCCCGGAGCAGTCAAGTTTGGTTCGCACGGTTTGTTTTCACAATCGGACGAACCTATTAATCTTGAAAAGGTTGCAAAAGAGATTGCAAACCATGGCGGTAACGTTTGGACTCATGTCGTTTCGCTCCGCAGAGATAACGCTCAGGCAATGGGGTATGATAATTTAAAAGCGTGGCGTGAGCTTGTCAAGCGGCAGATTCCCAACATTGCGAAGAATCAGAAAATTGATATGGCTAATCTGAAATGGTACGCTGCTTTTCACGATAAGAAAACAAATCCTCATGTGCATATTATTGTGTACTCCGACAACGAGCGCGAGGGATTTCTCACTAATCATGGTATTGAAAAAATCCGCAGTGGTTTTGCAAACGATATTTATGCAGATGAACTTCACAATCTTTATGCACAGCAGACCGATTTGCGCAATCTGATGAAAAAGGAATCAGAACAATTAATGCAGAAGCTTGCGGATAACATTTCACAGAATGATGTTGATAACGCAGAACTAATTGATCTTGTTGCAAAACTGCATGAACAGCTTAATTCTTCTAAAGGCAAAAAGGTATACGGATACTTGAAAGCGGATGTGAAGAAAACTGTTGATGAGATTTTTATAAGGCTTTCGGAAAACGAATCAATTCAGAAAATGTATTCTCTTTGGTGTGAAATGGAGCAGCAGAAGCACGACGTTTATTCGTCGGCAAAGCTTCAGTTTCCAAAGCTTGCGGACAACAAGGAGTTTAAGTCTGTTAAAAATATGATAATCAGAACTGTACTGGATATGAATAGTCCTGTTGTTGATATTGAGATTGAAGAACCGGAACTGACAGAAAAAACTGATGATGACATAACAGATATTCCTCCGCAGATAGACGAGTCGAAACAGTTAGAAAATGATAATGTGATATTTTCAGATAACGAGGAGCTGACAGCCGAAGAGTTCACTTGTAGTAATGAAAGTGCGGTAACAGTTGATATTGATGACGAACCTCAAAGCAAATACTACCTCAAATGGAGTACAGCATACAAAGAAGCTTGTAAGATTATTTACAACAAGCAATCAAAGCTTGAAGATTTTCAGAAAGCGGAGCAGCTTTTGCTTAACGAATCAAGGTCAGGCAATGTTCTTGCTATTCAAGATCTGGGCAAACTCTATTCTACTGATAAACTCGGCGAAAAAGATGAAAAAAGTCTTTTTCATTCTACGAAGAAGCATTTCAGGGTTTTATGGAGATCGAGCCGGATTCTGATTTTATGTTTCCTTATGAGCCGAAATTTGATGGGCAGATTATGAAACCCGTGAATATGCGTTCTTACGTTTGGTATCGCATAGGCAAAATGCATTGCTATGGGTTGGGAACAGAACAGGATTACGCTCAATCATTTGAATGGTTCTTGAAATCAGCTCATGAAGGCAACAAATTCGCACAATACAGTCTCGCCAATTTATATTACTACGGCAACGGTGTGGAAAAAGACTTGTCTCAGGCGTTTTGGTGGTATCGCAAATCATCTGAACAGGGTCAGCCTTATGCTTCTTATGCTGTCGCTCAGATGTACAGCAAGGGCGAATATGTTGCTGAAAATAAAGAAACCGCACAGAGATATTACAAAGCGGCATTGTCAGGATTTCTTGAACTCGAAAGCAAGGATCAGGCTGATGATAACTTATATTACAAATTGGGCGCTATGTATAAAAACGGTCTTGGAACTGAGATTGATATTCCTAAAGCCATCGAATATTTTGAAAAATCCACTGAAAATATGTGGTCAACTTATCAGCTCGGCAGGCTTTATCTTTTTCGGTGCAGAGGAACTTGAAAAAGATAAGGAAAAGGCTGTGGAGTGGCTCACAAAGTCCGCAAATGACGGAAATGAGTATGCTCAGAATATGCGTGACAATATGGCACAGTTTGAAAACACTATACTTGCAAATACGATCTTCGCTCTGTTCGCTAATCTCTGCAAGTGTATTGAAGATGACTATACACAGAAGTATAAGTCGGTCAGACATACAGTCGACAGCAGACTGAGGAGAATGATAAGGCAAAAGAAACAGTCGTTTGGAATTAAGGACGAGCAGTCTCAGAGTTATGAGCAATCATAATTACTGCCAAACATTTATAGAATATACTGTAACAGGTGGTTGCAAATATGTATTTGCTATTAAAAAGACTTTAATATGCTGGAAAACGGAGTTCACAATTGTTTATGGTAAAATAGAAATGCAGAAAAAGGGCTCCAAAAATACACAACAGGGGCGCTCCTTCTATGCGCAAACCGAGCCCCCACACGTTAATCTTGTGCTGACCGGGCTATGCACTTTTTCGAGCCCATTTTATGCACTTTTTGCTTGACAAACACAGTGGACAGTTTTTAAGAATATTTTACTCTGCTCTTGCATGGCGTTTGAACTTAATGATTAGTTAATTTTAAATAAAAGTCGTATAATCAGTCAAATATGATAATATAGTTGACAAAATGTAAATTATTAATGAATTCTAAAATTTACTTGACAAATATTTCAAGGCGAAGTATAATAAAAAAGTGTAAATATAGTCAAAAAGGCATCTTATTATGTGAAATAAATGTTTTTCTTGTTTGACTTAATTATGATAAGAGGAGTGAAACGCTATGACACCGGAAGAAGCTTCTCAGTTGTATAATATAGAACAAAGAAATTATTATGATTACTGTGGTTATATTCAGTCGTAGTATATAGAAGAGTTCAAGGTGGAACAGCGCCAAAGTTAACTGATACATCTACACCTGGACGAAGTTATGAATTGCCAGCACCGTGGTCTGAATGGATAGAGGAAGCTGCTACTAATGTAAAGATTATAAAATAGCATTAAATGGAGTGTGTGTAATGGATAATAAAATGCGTATAGTGGCGGAAGAATTTGAAAATACAACTACTGGAGAGAAAGTAACCGGTGTAACGGTTATGATTGATGGAAAGTTAAGACAGGTCTTTGATATTATGATTGCAAAAAGTGGTTATAACAAGAGTTATTTGGAAATGTTGCAGGAGGTACTTGTTTTAGGAATAGATGAGTATATCAAGAAATTGAAATAGTATATTCAATTACTTATCGTTGGTATTTTAAACCTGTGGTTCAAAACTCGGAAACGCTATCCAGACAACAGCAAAAGTCAGCGGAACGATCTCTAATGGCATGGACGGATTTGATATGCTGTCGATGGGGTTGGGAATGATAGATCCCGATAATCCGTTAACGGCATTGAACAATAAGCTGCATCAGAGCGATATTTACAATGGTTTCCAGATGGGCGTGAGTATGCTTTCATCCTTCAGTGGTGCAGCATCACAGAATATGGCTTGCTTTATTGCAGGAACGATGGTGCTTACAACAGCAGGTCTTGTTGCAATTGAGAGGCTTAAAGCTGGAGATGTTGTTATTTCAACGAACCCCGACACGCTTGAAACCGCATCTAAAACTGTTCTTGAGACTTATGTGCGCAAAGTGGACAAGCTTGTTCATCTCACAATTAATGGTGAAGAAATTGTAACAACTGATAATCACCCGTTCTACGTTCAAGGCAGGGGTTTTATCAATGCAGGAAGTCTTCTTGTTGGTGATAAACTTATCAGCGTAAATGGCGAAGATTTGTTTGTTGAGAAACACTACATAGAGGAAACAGATGTGCCCGTTGATGTTTATAACTTCCAAGTTGAAGATCATCATACTTACTTTGTTGGTGAATCTGCGGTTTGGGTGCATAATGATATGTGCCAACCCCAAAATGTCCCTGACGGTATGGGTCAATATAAGGATAAAAAGGTCATCATCCAATGGCTAAAAAGGCTTTTGAAGGTGCAGAAGGATATGATTATACCCAAGCTTTAAGTATAAGCTCCGAAAAATTACTTAAGGATTTTGATGTCAAACATAGTACTATTACTGGGAAACAGGCTTCTTTATACAGGGAGTTTGCTAAAACAGGAAAAGAACTTACAATGAATGAAATGAAAAACATAGAGATCAAAGCAATGGTTCAAAGTGGTGTTCCGAAGGAATATGCAACTAAAACAGTAAATTCTGCAATTAAGCAGTTAAAGGATTCTGGAATCACTGCCCCAGTAAAAATTCCGTGGGGTTAAAAATCAAAATACACTACATGAATTAAGGAGAATATTATGAGCGAATTGAATGCTAATAAAGAATGTATATTAGATTATTTTGGTAAATGTGTCATAGAAGAAGTGTACGATAGAGCGTTATACGGTGCTAAGTGAACTTTAGAGCTTACTACTAAAAATCCTATAGTATTGGAAAAGTATTCAATATTTTCAGAATTAACGCAAGAACAAAAAAAGAAGTTATATGAACTTATAACAGAAACAACTGTGGATATTATTTATCGTTTTTGGAAATGATTGAAGAACATGACGAAGAGTTTAAAATCATAATTGAGAACAGTAGCGGTAAATATAGTTTAACAGACATCAGTGAAAAAATGGGAAGTGAAATCGCTGATGTTGACTATGAGGACGGTTGGATTAGGCGGTTTTCTAAGATTTAATTGAAATATAAATCATCACAACCGATAATCGCCCCTTCTACGTTCAAGGCAGGGGTTTTATTAATGCAGGAAATCTGCTCGTTGGTGATAAACTTATCAGCGTAAATGGCGAAGATTTGTTTGTTGAGAAACATCGGGTTGAAGAATTTGACGAGCCTGCCACTGTTTATAATTTTCAGGTTGAAGATTATCATACTTATTTTGTTGGTGATTGTGCGGTTTGGGTGCATAACAAGAATTGTAAACCACGATCACCAAAATCAGATGTTGTAGAAAAAGGTGAAAACCTTGATGGTTCAATTACCTATACTAAGAATATAAATGGAAAAAATGTTCAAGTAACTTATAGTAAAGAAGGATATCCTGATTTTTCACCATTTTCACATCCGGATTATCCAGATCCTGTGGAGATTAATATGACTGGTAATAATTATAAGGACTTTAAAGCAGCAAATGAGAAAATTGGTCTAAGTGGCGCAAATCCACCAGACGGATACACGTGGCATCATTTAGAGGATGGTAAACATATGTTGTTGGTGGATTCGAGTGTCCATGATGCTACCTTGGGAGGTTTTCCTCATACTGGTGGTGCTTCAATTGTAAAAAATAATTAAAGGAGCAATGAGAAATGAGATTATTAAATTCTGCTGAACCTGTTTTATATGAGGATGTTTTAGAATTTGGAAATTATTTAGGTGTAAAGTTACCTGAAGATTATGTAGAGTTTATTGTTAATGCTAATGGTGGAACACCTGAACCAGATATGCTTTACGATTTTTATGATGAAGTTTCTGAACAAGAAAACACATCAGTAATAAGAAGGTTCTTTTCTTTTTTTTCCAAATGTAGAATGCGAAAAGAATAATATTAAGTTCATTTATAATGTAATGAGAAGAGAGAAAACAATTCCGGTTGATATGATACCAATCGCAGATGATCCCACTGGAAATGTAATTTGCATATCATTATCTTCAAATGATTACGGTGCAGTATATTTTCTTAATCATGAATTCGAGGATTCTGATACAGGCTATTTGATGAAAAGTAAAATAACGGATTCTTTCAAAGTGTTTATTGAAAAATTGTATCCAGATGAGTGATAAAAGTAACATATAATGTGGAGAACGTGTAGGTTGTTATTAAGATTAAACAATTGGTATTTCACCGATAAAATGTTTTATATAAGAGAGGTTAATCAATGCAAAATAATGAACAGCTAACAGAACTCATATCCAACTCACAAATAGCCTTTTTAAATGGCGAGTTGCAGGAAGCATTCAGCCTATACTCAACACTTATATGTTCAAAGCAGAGGATTTATCGAAGCAGGAAATCTTCTTGTTGGTGATAAGCTTATCAGTGTGAATGGTGAAGACTTAGTAATTGAGAAATTCTTCATTGAAGAAACTGCTGAGCCTGTTGACGTGTATAATCTCCAGGTTGAAGATTATCATACTTATTTTGTTGGTGATTGTGCTGTTTGGGTGCATAATGCCGAATGTGGCGGTTCTTATAAGGATGTCAAAAAAGAAGAATGCAGAAGAAAACCACGGTAAAGCTAAGCGTGACCCAAAAAGATGCACATCATATGCCAGCACACGATGCTTACCCAGATTATGTAAAAACTAGAATCGGTAAATATAATAAAAAGCTAATGGTCCAAGTATTTCAATGGAAAATGCAGATCATACACAAACAGCAAGTTATGATAATAAGCCGGGTGCCAAAGCATATCGAGCGAAACAAAAAAAGCTTATTCAGGCTGAAAAATTCCAAGAAGCATTTGATATGGATGTTGCTGATATAAAATCAAAGTTTCCCGGCAAATATGATTTGAGTATCCAACAAGCGCAGGAGTGCTTAGATGACATAATTAAAAAAGGTGAAGAGTTAAAATGAGCAAAAAATATGAATTAGTACCATATAAGAGTATTGGCGAATTTGTTTTTGGAATGAATCGTTATGACATACAGCAGATTTTAGGAAAACCAATCTCTTCTGGTAGATATGGTTTCCCAGTTGAAGACAGGTTTTTTGATGATTACGGTTTCTTTTACACAATGTTTAGTAATAAGAACCTTTTGGAAGCTGTAGAGTTTTTTCCTGAATTTACAGAAGAAGAAATTACATGGATTTATGGTAATGAAGTGATTGAGTTAAGTGCAGGAAGGAAAAATATTCTGAATGGATTAAGAAAAATTACTGATGATTTAGTTCAGGACGAAGATGAGAAAGAAAATTATACAAGCAATAAATTAGGAGTAAAGTTTTATAATCCTAATGACGATGACGATGTTGCAAGCTTGATTGTTCATGATCTTCATTGCTATGATGAGGAAGAACAATATTTAAAGGATTTAGAGAATGGCGTCGAATAAAGAAAATAATCTCTAGTTTTCGACCAGAAAAAGAGGTAGTAAAATGTCGAGTGCAAATAATGAGCAATTGATTGAACTTGTTTCAAATGCGCAAATGGCCTTTTTAAACGGCAAGCTGCAGGAAGCATTCAGCCTATACTCAACACTTATATGTTCAAAGCAGAGGATTTATCGAAGCAGGAAATCTTCTTGTTGGTGATAAGCTTATCAGTGTGAATGGTGAAGACTTAGTAATTGTGAAATTCTTCATTGAAGAAACTGCTGAATCTGTTTCCGTGTATAATTTTCAGGTTGAAGATTATCATACTTATTTTGTTGGTGAGTCTGCGGTTTGGGTGCATAATTCGGAATGTAAAGTGAGTACTTCAAGAAGAGATCATATATTAGAGGGTGAAGGGCCTAATGATCCTGGGCATGGCCCCAATAGGGGATTTGGCAATAGTGCTTTTCCTGACACTTGGACAGACGATTACGCTATAAAAGCCGTTGAAGATGTAGCCAATAGTCCAAATTCAACATGGAGACAATCAACAGGACCTGGTGGAGGACGTAACGCTCCTGTTACAATAGGAGGTCCTGATGCAAATGCTCCATTAACCACAAGAAATGGACGACCAGTTAGGTTTATTGTTGAAGGTAGAAATCATGGATTAGATGTTAGAGTTATTGTTGAACCTGGCGGTGAAGGAATAGTTACGGGATTTCCTATTAATCGATAAAGTGTTAGGAGAATTAGTGATGAAAAAAGAAGCATATGATAAATTTATGAAAAAAATATCGAGTGAATTCAAAAATGTTGATACAGTTAAAGAATTTCTTTTTAGATGCAGCGGAATTAGCTATGTATGGAGAAAAACGAGTGGCACTTGAAAATTTTCTTGAAAATCTACTGGAAAATGAGATACATATTTCATCCGAATTGATAGATTTGGCAGAAGAGGCATTTAGTGATAACCCAACAGACTATGATAATAGATTAATTTTTGAAATGAAACAATTTAAATTAAATTAATGTGTAATATAAAAGTTGTATGCAAATACGAATACGCTTGAAACCGCACCGAAAACGGTTCTTGAAACGTATGTCCGTCAGGTAGAAAAGCTTGTTCACCTCACAATTAATGGTGAAGAAATTGTAACAACTGATAATCACCCGTTTTATGTACAAGGCAGGGGTTTTATCAATGCAGGAAGTCTTCTCGTTGGCGATAAACTTATAAGCGTAAATGGCGAGGACTTGTTTGTTGAGAAACATCGGGTTGAAGAATTTGACGAGCCTGTTGACGTGTATAATTTTCAGGTTGAAGATTATCATACTTATTTTGTTGGTGATTGTGCGGTTTGGGTGCATAATGCAAGCTCTGATTATAATCTAATTGAACCGGATAAATACACAGAACTTTCTGAGTCAGAGATGCGAATAATATTATCTGATCGTGGCCTGGATGATACTGCTGTGCAAGATAAGATTGATTCTTTTGATGGACCAATATATAGTCGTGAAGGAAACCTTGGAGAAGTTTTTACGATAACTGAGGCATCTGCTGGTGATGCATCAGGAATTTTTGTTACAAGAGGTTCTGCTGGAGCTACACTGGCAGAAAGAATTAATAATCTTGCATTACCGCCTAATAATACTGCACTTGTTGAGAGCCAAATGCAACTTACTCGATCACAAATTTTACTTGAGCGAAAAGTAGCTGCACAACCTGAATGGGCACTTATTGCTGATGATGGCATATCAAGAACAGGCGGCGGATGGCAAGTAGTTACTGATGGTGGAAAATATACAGGTGCAATTGATAGGTGAATTAGTATGAAAGAAAAACTAACTATTCTTTATAATTATCTTAAGAACAATGATCATATGCAGGATGCTAATAGGATTGCTAAAATTCTCGATGAATACGATAAAAATGGTGACTTATCAGAATTATCTATAAAAAAATAAAAGCAATGTGCAATCCTAGATATCTCGGAAATCTTTATATAAAAGAATTTCCCGATCCATATAAATGGTGGAATTTCTTGGCTGAAATAAAAAAAATCAATTGAATGAAACTACGTTGATGATAAGAAGCTATTTTATGGATTTTGAGAATGGTATTGTAAAAATAGACGAGGAAGCATTTAGTCCTAAATATTCTTTTGAAATGTTCCGTCATTCCTCTTTTTATAAGAATTAAGCTTGTTCACCTTATAACAAATGGTGAAGAAATTATCACAACTGATAATCACCCGTTTTATGTTCAAGGCAGGGGCTTTATCAATGCAGGAAATCTTCTCGTTGGTGATAAACTTATAAGCGTAAATGGCGAAGATTTGTTTGTTGAGAAGCACTACATAGAGGAAACAGATGTACCCGTTGATGTTTATAACTTCCAAGTTGAAGATCATCATACTTACTTTGTTGGTGAGTGTTGTGCTTGGGTGCATAATAAAAATTGTCCCCCACACATGAATGAAGATGGCACATTAAAACCAAATCAAGAGTATAAAGCTGGAGAAAACGGCTACACATACAAAACCGATGCAAATGGTAATATAAGTTCTGCTCATGCGGACGAATTGAAATTCAAAACCCATGACGGAAGATTGAACCATAATTCAAACACAGCCGGTAAATTACCTGGTGATGACGCAGGCCATTTGTTTGCAGACCAATTTGGTGGTTCTCCGGATTTGGATAACCTGGTTTCGCAGAGAAGTGATTTAAATAGAGCTGTAAAAAATACAGATAATTATCGCAGTATGGAAAGGGAGTGGTCAAATGCATTAAAAAATGGACAAAACGTTACTGATGTAGATATTAAGTTATCATATAAAAACGGTTCATCTCGTCCTTCTTCTTTTTAACGTATCCTACAAAATTGACGGTGAACTGTTTAGACGAATATTTAAACAATAGAAATAATTTAAAGGAGAATTGATATGTTACAAGGATTTGAAGATGCTTTTTACAGATGCGCAGGCAAGAACGATATCGCTAGCTTTAGAGTTATTAGAAAATAACAAGAAAGAAGCTGATATGATATATATTTATATTTATCAAAGTGATACGCAGATTTTTTTTAACGCATTTTTTGCTAAAGATAAGAAAATCTACCTTTTAAACGATTGGTTCGATGACGATCAAATCAATGATTTTTTTGACTGCGGTGTGGAAGATGTTGACAATATTGTTGAAGTATGTGATACTTACGATGGTAAATGCCCATATGAGTTTAAATTAAGTTACAATGTTAAGACTAAGTCTTTTGATGCGAAATACAACTATGATGATATTGCAATGGAGAATGATGTTGACTTAGTAGATATTTATAAAGAATGGCAGAAAGAATGTGAGTCCGAAATCTCTTGTAATTGAGACTGTTAGCATTTGATGTTTCATACAAAATAGATGGCAAATTTATTAATCCCCATTAAAAAATAGGAGGTTAACCATGTTAAAAGGATTTGAAGACGCATTTGTTGATGCACAAGCTAATGTTATTTCGCTTTGCCTTGAATTACTTAAGAATTCTGAAAAGAGTGCAGACGTTATATATGTATACATATTACAAAATGATAACGAAGAGTATATTGACGCATTTTTTGAGAAAGATGGCAAGTTGTTCACAACCAATGATTGGTGTTCAGATGCTCAAATTAAGGAATTCTTTCATTGTGGAATAGAAGATATAGAAAGCATTGTTGAGCTTTGTGATACCTATGATGCAAAGTGTCCACACGAATTCAAATTAGTATACAATGTTAACTCTAAGTCATTTGACTCAAATTACAATTATGAAAATGTAACTGATGTTTATGATAAGGATGTAATTGAGTTAGTCGAAGAATGGTTTAATGAATGCAAAAAAAATATAAGTCATTGATAAATTTTAAAAGATAAAATTATGGTTGAAGTCAATGAGCAATTAGCTGAAGTTATATCCAACTCACAAATAGCCTTTTTAAACGGCACGTTGCAGGAAGCATTCAGCCTATACTCAACACTTATATGTTCAAAGCAGAGGATTTATCGAAGCAGGAAATCTTCTTGTTGGTGATAAGCTTATCAGTGTGAATGGTGAAGACTTAGTAATTGTGAAATTCTTCATTGAAGAAACTGCTGAATCTGTTTCCGTGTATAATTTTCAGGTTGAGGATTATCATACTTACTTTGTTGGTGAGTGTGCGGTTTGGGTACATAATGCGGAGTGCATCGTACGCAAGAATGGTGAGATTGAGATTACAGATTGGGAAGGTTATCCAAAAGGTGGACCAAAGCCAGATGGAAAACTTAAACTTCTTGAAGGAGAAGAATATATCAAAAGCAAGAAAATCTGCTAATAGTGAAAATGCTCAGATTCATAGACAAAATCCTGAATTAAAAAGGAAAACAAATTCATGAAGTACATCCTGTTAAATTTAGTGGTAGCCCAACGAACCATTCTAATAAAATTGCGCTTACGCAGTCTGAACATGCAAAATACACCAAGTTTTGGAAGCGAATACAAGCTCAAGCAAAAAATCAAATGAAATGAGGAAAGAAGAATGAATATAGCGGAAAAATATATGACGGATATGGAATTGAATGAACCAAGCAATCCATTAGAAATAAATAAAACTGAAGATAAATTAAAAATTAAATTTCCGGAACAGTATAAAAAGTTTTTGCTATCTCATAACGGGGCTGAGGGTTCTATAGGCGAAAATTCGTATCTCGTTATATGGTCAATTGAAGATATTATCTCTTTAAATGAGGAATATGGTGTTTTTGAGTTTACACCAGAAATTTTATATTTTGGTTCAGATGGTGGGGATATGGCATATGCATTTGATAGGAGAAATTCAGCAGTAAAAATTGTTGAAATTCCTTTTGAATCGATTTCTGTCAATGATGCCGTTACATTATCTGATGATTTTGATGATTTTATAAAATTGATATATAACAGATAAAAACAATTATCAAAATTTATATCCAACTCACAAATAGCCTTTTTAAACGGCAAGTTGCAGGAAGCATTCAGCATATACTCAACACTTATACGTTCAAGGCAGAGGCTTTATCAATGCAGGAAATCTTCTTATCGGTGATAAGCTCATCAGTGTAAATGGCGAAGATTTGTTTGTTGAGAAACATCGGGTTGAAGAACTTGACGAGCCTGTTGACGTTTATAATTTTCAGGTTGAGGATTATCATACTTATTTTGTTGGTGAATCTGCGGTTTGGGTGCATAATAATAACAAAGCTTGTCCTGTTCCTGAACCAAGAAAATCGGAAAAACACAAAACAGCAGATGGCGAACCTTTAACATATAAATCAAATTCAAAACATACGCCTGGTCAAGATGGTAATTGTTCAGATGCTGGTATTGAGCCAAGAAATTCATTTGAATTATTTGAGGATTCGATTGCTTCAACTGAAAAAACTGGTCATAGATATGCATATGAAAAAAGAAACAGATACGATTCACAGATTTTTCTCAAATGCAGAGGAAACAGAATGGCACTGGTGTGGTTCAGAAAATCAAGGAAAAAATTCTTTGAATATAACAAAGATACCCAAAGATATTAAAAAAACATTTACAAAAGAGTATGGTGTTAAATGGAAAGGAAGATAATATGTTAATTGGCGATCCTTATAAATTTGCAGTTTTATTTGATAGAGTAAAAAATGGAATCCATCTTTAACAGATAATAATGGTTTTTTTTGCACTATGTATTGATGGAAAATTATTTCCTGATGAAATTGAAAATGCAGTAATACCTGTAGGTGTTAGAGATGTCAAAGTAGCTTTATCTGGAATTCCAGTTGATGAAAAAATATTTGACATGGATTCAAAAGATGCAATTTTGATTTTGTATGATCTTGTATATCCAGAGTTTGATGATGAGAAAAGTGATGAAGAAAACAGGGATAATGATTTTAGATATTTGCTTTCTACAAATGAATTAGTTGATGATAATTATCTTGTTTTTGCTGTAGGAAAAGAAAGGAAAATTAGAATACTTGGTACAAAAGCAGAGTATGATTTTGAAGAGAAAAGAGATGTTTTATGTAATTCAAAAGTAACTGAAATAATCCTCGAAAAAGATTATGTTAATAATGTTATTGCTCAACTTGAAGAGATAAAGTGGAATTAAGATTTGAATATTGGTACATTTAATAATCAGCGAATCTTGCACTATATGCCCGACAAGTATACAAGATTGTACATCTGACAATTAACGGTAAATAAATTATCACAACCGAAAATCACCCGTTTTATGTACAAGGCAGAGGCTTTATCAATGCAGGAAATCTTCTCGTTGGTGATAAACTTATCAGCGTAAATGGCGAAGATTTGTTTGTTGAGAAACATCGGATTGAAGAACTTCACGAGCCTGCTACTGTTTACAATTTTCAGGTTGAAGATTATCATACTTATTTTGTTGGTGATTGTGCTGTTTGGGTGCATAACAAGAATTGCACACCTGAAAATAAGCAATCCCTTAAGGAACACCTTGAAGGTACAGCTGACAATACTGGAGCAAAGCCAAACGGTACGATAAATGGCTGCCATGAAGAAAGTCACTTTTTAAGTGAACTTGATATTGCTGGTGGTGATCTAACAGATAATATCCAAAATGTAAGTGGTATAGACGGTGTAACTTATGTTGAATATACAGCAAATACAAAAACGGGAAAAGCCACTAAGACGATATATGATTCAAATGTAATCAGCACTGATGATTTTATTGATCGCGGCTTGGACGCGTATGCTAATGTTCCTGAATCTGTAAGTGGAGGACCTGTTACTGCACTTGATAATTCTGGAAAAGCATGAAATTTTTATATTAGAGATAATAAGCTTATTACCATGTATCCATCGGTTTAAATAGAAGGAGCTTTTTTTATGAATTTACTTGTAAATAATGAGGCAAATGAATGTGTTGAATTACTTATTAATACGTTAGCTGCGTGTCACTTTAAAAAGTTTATTGAATGTGTTAATAAGAAAGAAAACTGGACAGCCGAGCTTTGTTGGTGTTTTTTTGAAAAATCAAATGATAATAAAGAGTATTATCAATTTGAAACTTTTGAGGGTGATACTTATAGAATGTCTTATAATGATTTTTTGGATATTGTAAAACTTGCAATTATCAGATTTTATCTTGGTACTAACGATGTTAAAATCAAGGAATCATTAAAAGAATATATCAAGAATACAGTATTTGATTCTATTCTTGATAATATTGATCCATCATTAGCATCAGGCGTTCCTCTTGTTTATGGGCAGTGATGTGGTGAGAAAATTGTAAAAACGGATAATCATCCGTACAAGGCAGGGGTTTTATCAATGCTGGCAATCTCCTTGTTGGCGATAAACCAAAAAATTGAATACGATTGCAAGGGAAAAATAAAGAGTATCACATATAAGAATCAAAATTATAAAATCTCAAGGTGACGTATGAATAAGCTTCTGGCATTACTGCAAATACTGATAAAAGAAACAGATGAAAATCATAAGCTGACTACAAATCAGCTTATTGAAAAACTGTCGGAGCAGGGCGTATATGCTCATCGAAACACGATCCCCTCTGATATAGAAAAGCTCAGAAACGCAGGCTACGATATTATCTGCGATAAAAGTACGCAGAATAAATATTTTATGGGCAGCAGGGGCATGGAGCTTTCGGAGATAAAAATGCTGTGCGACGCAGTAAACGCAGCTCAGTTTATTTCGGAAGAAAAATCCTTCCAGCTGATAGACAAGCTGTTTTCTCCTCTGAGCGACTATCAAAAGGAAGAAATAAGAAATCTCATTCAGCAGCCGAGCGAAAATAAGGCGGACAGTAAAAGCATATATTATGCCGATATCATCAACACTGCGATCACGCAGCGACGTAAGATCCGTTTTCAGTATTACGAATATAATGAAAAAAGAGAAAAAATTCTCAAGCATAACGGTTATACATATACGGTCAGCCCCTATGCCGCCGTGTGGAACGACGACAGGTATTACCTTGTGGGGTATTGTGAAAAACACAGAGATATAACGGTTTTCAGGATAGACAGATTAGCGAATATATCTCTGACAGACCATCCTTCCAAACCGTGTCCGAAAGATTTTGTGCTGAAGGACTTTATTGCACATACCTTTAAAATGTTCTGCGGTGAGTCTTCAGACGTGATACTGAAATGTAAAAATAAGCACATGAAAGCCATTATAGATAAGTTTGGAGACAATATTGATACAATCGGAACCGATCGTCAATTTTTCTGCGTAAAGGTAAAAGTAGAGCTGAGTCCTACATTTTATGCGTGGCTGTTTCAGTATCAGGGCGAAATTTGTATACAATCTCCACAAAATGCAAGAGATCAGTTTGTGCAAATGGGAGAAACTATCATTGAGGTGCATTCATAATTGTGCACCTCATTTTTTTGCTATTGACAATCGAATTTACGTTCGATATAATAGATACAAGACGTTCGCAGAAAAGAGAACAAGGATTGAAAGGATTGAAGATTTATGACTTTTGGCGAATACCTGAAACAAAAACGTCTTGATAAGGAAATAACGCTGAGGGGCTTTGCGAAGCTGGTTGACATATCTCCCGTATATCTGTGCGACCTGGAAAAAGGCAGAAAAGCGGCTCCGAGTATGGAAGTCATGCAAAAAATGGTGAGTAAGCTGGCGCTGAATAAAGAGGAATCCGAAAGGTTTTACGACCTTGCCGCTCTGGAGCAGACGGCAAAAAATCCGATACCGAAAGATCTGAATGCTTTTCTGAAAGACAACCGTGTGATCGTTTCCGCTCTCAGAACTGCAAAGGATCTGGACGCTACGGACGAAGAATGGCAGGATTTTATTGATAAGCTTAGAAAAAGCAGGGAGGGAAAACCATGAACGAAATGTTCTACAGACAAAGCGCTCTTGACTGCATTGCAAACGGACTTTTGAAAAATTACCGAAACGGCATGTATCTTTACGGCGCTCCCCGATCCATACCAATAGAGGAAATCATCGAGGTTGAATACAAACTGACGATAGAATATGTAAAACTGAGAAAATCGGGAAACGTCCTCGGCCAGACTGTATTTGAAAACTGCTTTGTCCCTGTGTATGACAAAGAAAATGAGCAGTACACTATTATCGAGGTTCAGCCCGGAACGATACTCATCGACGAAGCTTTGCTTGAAGAAGAAAATATGGGCAGATACAGGTACACTCTTGCCCATGAGCTTTCACATTGGATACTGCACCATAAGATTTTTGATAATTCGCAGGAATCCGCCGCCAAGACAACGACAGAAAGCAATTCTAAAACCGAATGGCAGGCAGACGCTCTTGCTGCTTCGATACTTATGCCGAAAATGCAGATAAAAAAGGCGTTTTTTTCAATGCACGGATCAAACGTTAACGCTAAAATTTTAAAAATGGCAGAGCTGTTTCAGGTGTCCGGGCAAGCAATGAAGATCTGCCTTGCTTCACACAATATGATATAACCGAATTTCGGTTATATTTTTACTCATAATGTTCTCTAAAAAGCGAACAGAAAGGACAGAAGAATGTTAGTTGATTCACAGATCCGTCAAGTCGGAAAAAGGCCGTCCATGCCGCCGCTGAGATGTCCGTTGTGCGGTGGAAAACTTGCGGATAAGCAAAACACATGGTGCAAAAACAGGATCGTAGCCACAACAGCCGAACAAGGTGATTATCTCACGAAGTGTCACAAATGCGGTAAACTGATAGGTCTGACCGCAGAGAATTGAAAATGAGAAATATAAATAAAATAAGTATATCAAATTACTCGTACAGAGCATCATCCACCCATCTGTGAATATGGGATTTGGGCTGTATATGCGTATGCAGTCTTAGTAAGAAATTACGAATGAGGTAGAAGCCTGACAGGTAGCTTTTAAAGCTATGTCAGGATTTCTGCCTCTTTTTTTTGAACTCCTATTCTGCTTTAAAAGCGGAATGGGAGTTTTTTTATGCCTATTTTTAAGGCATGGCAATGCCAAATTGCAAAATACCCTTAAGCCTTCGTTTTGATTCAAACAAGAAAAATCAAAACGGAGGAATTACGATGAAAACAAAATATTTTGAATTTAGCAAAAACGGCGGAAGTGAGAAGTATTCCGAATTTACTGAAGCTGAGTATCTCAAAGCAAAGGAAGAAGAAAACCGTTGGTTTATCAGCTTTGGTGACAGCGTTCTGGAATGCGATGAAAGCCAGTATATTGACCATTTTACCAAGAAAGATCACGGAGAATATACGCAAAAGGATAGGAACTGGAAGAAGGTCATCCCCCTCTCATTGGAGCAGTATACATACGGCGGAAATTACGAGCAGAAGATTCTCAAGGACAGTACAGTTGTTCCGCTTGAGGAGCGTATCTTAGAGCAGTTAGACTTGGAGCATGACTTGGTAAAGCTCAAAAAAGTCATGAAAAAGCTCAAGCCATACGAACGTGAAATTATTTATCAGCTTTTTGGATGAATAAAAGTCAGAATGATCTTGCCAAGAAATATAGCGTAACCAGACAAACAATGCACGAAAAAGTACATCGTATTTTGGTGAAAGCGCTGAAATTATTTGAAAACGAAAAATAAATCCCTTACAAATCTCAATTTCGTTGCCAGTAAGTAGTGAAGGGAAAAATCAATGAAAATAATTCGGAGAATTTTCCCGACAGAAACTTGACAACAGAATATCAACTCTGCAGGTACGTTAATCACACGGTCGGTATGAAATCTCGGCAGCCAAATGAACCATGCGCGACGACCTCAAAAAGCGAGCGATAACCATGACGTTCAGACCTTTGGACAGCAACCAAAGTCGGCGATGAAACGTGTGAGGATAATGATACTTCCCAGTGAGGGCTGATATAGCGGGTGAGAGTCCCATGATGCGGTTACGCTGACCGCAGCTTGCAGAGTTCCGCCGTGACGGTCGTTGAGAACAAATATCACGGAAAATCGTCTGAAACTAACGAATCAGACGAAGGCAAAACGAAGTTATACGGCGGTTTGCGTTATAGCAGACCGCCATTTACATATTAAATTCACAAGAACAGGAGGCTGATAGTATGAATGATATATCAGAAGAAAAAGAAACGCCGAAGCTATTTGACTTTCAGCTAAAATCAAGTAAATTCGGCATTGATGTTAGAATCCCGTGCATAAAGCTTTCAGATAATCACCCATGCAAAGGCCGTGTGTGGTATGACAGGAATACCGACGTACTGTTTTGTCCGTTTCATAAGTGTGTAAGATACAGAAAAGGTGAATGAAATGCTGATTAAACGTGGAGATATTTTTTTACGCAGATTTGAATCCCGTGGTCGGCTCAGAGCAAGGCGGTATTCGTCCTGTGCTGGTGGTACAGAATAATGTGGGAAACAGGCACAGCCCAACGATCGTGGTTCTTCCGCTTTCGACGGCAAAAAGCATTATCTTCCCACTCATATTCATATCCGAGGTTCAAAAACATTGCCCAAGGATTCAATCGTGCTTGCGGAGCAGATACGAACGATAGACAGATACCGACTGAAAAGTTACGTGGGTTCAGTTGATTTTGAACTTATGGAAAAAGTAGAAAAAGCGATGAAAATAAGTATAGGAGTTGATTTTGATGACTAAATTCGGACAGGCAGAATACAGCGATTTTATGGCAAAAGTATTTGCCGATAAACTGGATAAAATTCTTGAACAAGACGAAAAACAGAGTTTCAACAGCAAAAATACAGAGGATATATACAGTCAGTTTCCGTCTTCAAGGGACGCAGCATAAGGAGGTTCAGAAATGGTAGGATTTATTATTGGATTGCTTGCAGGCGGTACAGCGGGAGTATTCACAATGTGTCTTTGCACTGCGGCAAAGCAGGAAGATGAAAATATGTCAAATTCGGACAAGTAATTTTGTCAGGTTTGGTGATACCATTCTGAAAAGATTTGTGGTATTCTTGTTGGTTGAAAGGAGAGTGAGAAAATGCCGACAGTAACGGTGATACAGCCTACAATAGCAGAAGAACAAACAGCAAAAATCCGTTGCGCCGCATATTGCCGAGTGTCAAGCGATTCCGAAGATCAGCTTAATTCCTTTATGGCGCAGACAAGGTATTACAGTCATTTTTTTGAGGACTCGGAAACAGAGGAACTGATTGACATATATGCTGACGAGGGTATCACAGGAACCCGTGAGGACAAGCGTGAGTTTCAGCGGCTTATGAAGGACTGCCGAAATGGTAAAATCGACAGGATTTACACCAAGTCAATCAGCCGCTTTGCCCGAAATACAAGGGATTGTCTGAAGAACGTAAGAGAATTGAAATCCCTTGGAATTACGATATATTTTGAGAAAGAGAACATCGATACTGCCAATATGACCGATGAAATGATGATTACAATTATGGGAGGTTTGGCGCAGGAGGAATCAACTTCGATCTCCAAAAACATAAAATGGAGTTATCAAAAAAGATTTGAAAAAGGAACAGTAAATGTTTTTTCTGCGCCCTTTGGTTACAAGTTAAGTAATGGCTCGTTAATTATTAACGAAACACAAGCTCAGATTGTAAAAGAGATTTTTGAGATGTTTCTGAATGGTATTGGTTATCAGCGGATTTCAGAGATTTGTCAAAATAAGTATTCATCATATAAGGATAATTTTAGTTATTACGGCATTCGATATATTTTGTCCAATGAAAAGTATATCGGTGATTCAAAATATCAAAAAACATTTACCACGAATACACTTCCGTATAGAAAACTCCCTAATAAAGGTGAGTTAATTCAATATTATATTCAAGCCACACACAAAGCTATAATATCAAAAGAAACATTTGAGAAAGCACAAGCTCTAATAGAATGTAGAAAGCATAAGAACATATTGTCAGAATCACCATTCAGCGGAAAAATCATATGCGCCAACTGCGGAACAAAATATAAGCGTAAATGTAGTGGCGATAAAATATACTGGGTTTGCCGCAGGCATGACAATTTAGCGCAACTATGCACAAATAAACGAATTGAGGAAAAGTTTATTAGACAGAGTTTTATAATACTTCACAACAAACTGTTATTCAATTACAAGCAAATTCTTGTACCTCTCCAAACGTCGTTACAGGATTTAAAGCTGAAAAGATTCAGCGGAAACACCAATGTTATGGATATTCACAAAGAAATCGCAAAACTTAAGGAGCAGACACATGTACTCGCAAGGCTGAAAACAAAAGGATTTCTGGACGAGGCTAAGTATATTGAGCAGACTGCGGGACTTACAGCTAAAATCAATAAACTGCAATCCGAGCTGAAAAAGCTTACACGTTCCGACGATGAGGATGAAACGCTTGATCAGATTGAAATGTTGATTGATTTTTTTGAAAAGCGAGATAATCCGATAACCGAGTTTGAAGAATCGGCATTTGAAAGTATCGTTGAGAAGATCGTGGTTATAGATCAGTATGAGCTGGAGTTTCACTTGATCTGCGGATTGAAATTCAAAGAAAACATATAACAGAAAATGCCTTGCAGTAAAATTGCAGGGCATATTTTTTTGTTGGTTTTGGTACTGGATTTCCACAGAATTTTGTAGTATTGTTGTACACGGAGGTGAAATTAGATGGCAAGAAACAGAGTAATCCCGTTCGGCTACTGCATGAAAAACGGCGAAATAACGACCGAACCAAAAGAAGTTTATGCAGTTGCAGAGATTTTCAGAGAATATCTGAATGGCAGCAGTTTACTTCAAATTGCAAAGCTTATGGAGTCCGAGAACATTCGATATACCGAGGATTCTGACCATTGGAACAAGAACATGGTCAAGCGGATAATCGAAAATGAGAAACATCTCGGAACTGACAAATATCCACAGATAATTGATGAGGATATTTTCAATCAGGCAAATGAAAAGCGGATAAGAAAGGCTAATACGCTTAATCTGGTATGCGATGATTTACAGGAAATCAGAAAGGTTACATACTGCCTTGAATGCGGAGAAAAGCTTTTCAGAAAAACCAACGGCAAGGGACGTGAATATTGGAACTGCGGAAATCCCCGATTGCTTTAAATATGAATATCGACTGACCGACCAAATGATAATAGGAGCGGTATTGACCGTTCTGAACACAGCTATTGCAAATTCAAGCCTATTAGAGTACGGCGGCGAAGTGAGCACATATTCTCCTACTGCCGATGTGATCCGTAAACAAAATGAAATTAATCAGATGTCCGATTCTATACAAGTGGACTTTGACCGAGTGAAATCTGAAATTTTCAAACTTGCCGAGATGAAGTACGACTGCTGTACTTACAATGGCAGTCCGCAGAAAACTAATGAAATCAAGGCACTTCTTAAAAATCACGAACAATTAAATACGTTGGATATTGGCTTATTCAAAGCGTGTGTTTCACGAATTTGGATAAGCCATTTTTTGTACCATAGAGGTTGAATTTATCAACGGCATACACATCAAAAATATAACGGAAAGGAAGCTTGAAAATGACCACAGCAACAAATGTAACGATAATTCCTGCGAAAGTGCAGACTGCGGAAAATCGCAGTAAATACCACCAGTTGAGAGTTGCCGCATACTGCCGAGTTTCTACCGAGCAGGAGGAACAGCAGAATTCGTATCAGGTTCAGATTGCGTATTACACTGATTTAATTAATCGAAAAAAGGAATGGACGCTGGCAGGAATATTTGCTGACGAGGCATAAGCGGAACGCAGACAAAAAACGTACCGAATTTAATCGCATGATCCGTATGTGCAGAAACAAGAAAATCGACCTTGTAATTACCAAGTCGATATCGAGATTTGCCCGAAATACCGTTGATTGTCTTGAGTATGTCAGACAGCTTAAAGACCTCGGGATCGGAGTGATTTTCGAGAAAGAGAACATCAATACGATGACAATGACTTCTGAATTTATGATAGCTCTGTACGGAAGTTTTGCTCAGGCAGAATCGGAGTCAATAAGCAAAAATGTAAGCTGGGGAAAAGAAAAAGCTTACCGTGAGGGCAAGGTACAGTTCCAGTATAAATATCTTCTCGGTTACAAAAAAGGTGCAGACGGCAAGCCTGAAATAGTTCCTGAAGAAGCGGAAACAGTTAAGCTGATTTTTAATATGTACCTTGACGGATACACGCTTTTAAATATCGCAGATACGCTTATGGCTCAGGGCAGAAGGACGGCTACAGGCAAAAATATTTGGAGTAAAGGCGAGGTTCAGCGTATTCTGAAAAATGAAAAATATGTCGGCGACGCACTTCTGCAAAAAAGTTTTACGGTGGACTGCATAACTCACAAAGTGGTGAAAAATAACGGTGAACGTCCTATGTATCTTGTGACAGACCATCATACGCCGATAGTTGACCGTGACACGTTCAACCGAGTACAGCAGGAGCTTGCAAGGCGAACTTCCAAGCGTAAAATCAGCGATAAAACCAAAACTGAGCAAGGCAAATACAGCGGAAAATATGCTTTATCCGAGCTGCTGATATGCGGTCACTGCGGAACTCCATACAGACGCAGGGTGTGGTCAAGAAACGGCAAAAAGCAGGTGGTCTGGCGGTGCATAAGCCGTCTGGAACACGGTAAAAAGTACTGCCCCGATTCACCTACGATCAAGGAAGAACAGCTCCATAAGGCGATAATTCGGGCGATAAACAATTACTATTCCTGCCGAAATGATATTGCAAGGATTTTAAAAGCGAATATTGGTTCGGTGCTTGAATGTCAGGGGCAGGAGGATATTTTAGCTGCCGAAAAAAGGCTTAGGGAAATCGACCAAGCAAGAAATGATTTAGTGGATTTAATCGCTACAGGCGGATGCGATGAGAACAAGCTTGACAGCGAGTTTGCAAAGCTTTATTCGGAAGAACAGCAGTTGAACGAACGGCTTGCAATGATGAAATCGCAGAACAAAACTTCAGAAGAAACACAGGCGAAACTTGATGAAATTATGGATATGATAGAGCATGAAAAGTTTGAGTTGGAAACGTTCGATAATGTGCTTATCCGAAAGTTGATTGAATGCGTGAAAGTGATGAGTAAGACCGAAATATTGGTGATTTTCAAGGGCGGATATGAAGTTAAAGCAGAAATTGAATAACGATTAAAATTTACAGCTTGCGGAGAAATCTGCAGGCTGTTTTTGTTGGGAGGCGGTTATTTGGCAGGCAATTTTGATGGGATAAAAACAAGAAATTTTGGCATTGAGATAGAAATGACGGGTCTTACAAGATGTCAGGCGGCAAAAGCACTTTCAGGTGTTCTGGGAGGAGAGGTTGTCCATGAGGGTGGCGCTTATGATAAATATACGGTTAAAGATATTAAAAGCAGGGATTGGTCTATTGTGTACGACGGAAGTATCAACTGTTACAATGCAAACGGCGACCGAGCGTCCAAATCCTACAGTGTGGAAATGAATTCTCCTGTTCTTGAATATGGGGATATTCCGCTTTTGCAGGAGGTTGTACGAGCTCTTAGAAAAGCGGGCGGAGTAACAGGTCCGAGATATTGTGCAGGCACGCATATACACATTTCGGCAGACGATTACACTCCGCAGCAGATACGCAATCTTGTAAATATTTTTGCAAGTAAGGAGGACTTTCTGTGGGACGCTTTGCAGGTTTCTTCTGCTCGTGAATCCTACTGTCACAAGATGGATAAGCAGTTCATCGAGGAAATTAACCGAAAAAAGCCTAAAGATATGGAAGAAATAAAGGGGCTTTGGTATCACGGCAGAATGAGCGAACAGTTTCAGCATTACTCAAATAGCCGATATGTTATCTGCAATCTGCACTCATTCTTTCAGCATGGTCATTACGAGATAAGGGCATACAACGGAAGTCTTCATGCAGGAGAGGTAAGAAGTCAGATAGTTCTTGCGCTTGCCATAAGCAATGCGGCAATGACTAAGAAATACTGTTCTCCGCACGTTTCGCAAAGCGATAATATGCGGTACAGCTTTCGTGTATGGCTTTTGAATCTTGGACTTATCGGAGATGAGTTCAAGAATTGCAGAACGCATTTGCTAAAACATTTGGATGGCGATATTGCATGGCGGCACCCGGAGGACGGAATAGCCGCAAGAGCAAAGCTGAAAGAAAAACGTGAAGCTGAACGGCAAGCCGCCCGTGGGCAGCGTGTCGAGCCTGTAAGCGAGGTTCAGGAGTTAAACGAAAATGTATCCGATGAAAATTCAGAGCCGACAGAGAGCGAATGTGAGAACTTTGAAGAAGATGAAGAAATGGGCATGGAAATGTCAATGTGATCGGAGGTAGAGAATGAAAAATAAACAGTTATATATTGCATATGGAAGCAATATAAATTTGGAGCAAATGGCATACAGATGTCCACATTCAAAGGTTGTAGGAACATCAGAAATCAAGGATTATGAATTAGAGTTCAGGGGCGTTGCAACAATCGTTCCGAATAAGGGTGCAAGAGTTCCCGTTCTGATATGGGAGCTTGACGAAAGGGATTTGCCTACTCTTAACAAATACGAAGGCTACCCCAGTTTCTACAGGCAGGAAAAAATGACCTTTGAAATGGACGGAAAAACCTACGAAGGTATGGCATATCTGATGAATCGTGGGACAATTTCTCCACCGAGTCAGCAGTATTACAACACGATTTTGCAGGGATACAGAGAAAACGGTTTGGACGAGAAATATCTTCAAACAGCTCTTGAAAATTCTCAGCAGCTTGAGTATTACGTGAATGATGAATTCGATGAGGATTTTGATGATGATTACGACCTTGACGATGATATGCAGATGAGATTTTAAGGAGAGTGGTTGAATGAAATACAATGGTTTTTATGTGAAAATATCTCCCGATACTGATCTGCATCGGGAGGATAAGGACGGTAATGATGTTCGCTGTAACGGGTTTACAGTTGAAGTCTTTGCAGATAAGTCCGAAAAGCTTGAAATTGATGTTTTTTCGGCTGCGGTGAATTTTGAACTGCTGGAAAACAGTATATCTGAGGTTGAACAGTTTGCTAAAGATTATGTGGATTGTGAGGAAAAAGAATATCGCAGAATGATCGATGAGTTCAATGAATATTGACCGGGAGGAATAATTTTTAATCGGAATGGTCATAATTTATCTCGTTTTAGATATGCATCCATTTGGTATCAGCAAGACAAAGGTTTTAAAAGCAGACGTTTTTATGGCGTCTGCTTTTTTGTTGTGCTATTTTGCCCCCTTTTACACCCCTATCCAAAATATCCTGCATAAAAATCTACCTGACATAGCAGCATACTCTGGGTCGTATGATAAATGTATGATAAAAGCTCCCGAAACGGGGACTTTTTGCGTGGGTCTTCCCGAGCGCGGATATAATAATTAAACAGAAAAAGCAAGCCCCTGCGCCGTGAAAAAACGCAGGGACTTATTGCGTGTGTTTTTACTTCTTGTGCGGCAGCTTTATCTCGGGCACGGCCAGGTTTTCAAAAACCACGCCGCTCTCTTCCTCAGCGGGCAAGTGCTGCTCAGCAGGCTCTTCATCTTCGCCTCCGTCGATATGTACTTCGGGGAATGCAAGATTTTCCGAAGCGTAGTTCAGCTTTTCTCTTTTCTTTCTTTTTCTGAAATTCATAAGCTCAGCTCCCTTAGTTGATAAAGTTGATAAATGCCGTTATAACAAGGCTGTTTATAAAGTCGGCGAACATACTGCCCACTATCGGCACAAGCATATACGCCTTTATCGAGGGCACGAATTTCTCAGTAAGCGCCTGCATATTCGCCATAGCGTTTGGCGTAGCGCCCATGCCGAAGCCGCAGGTGCCCGCCGCAAGCACCGCCGCGTCGTAATCTCTGCCCATCACGTTGTATACCAAAAAGTACGAGAACATAGCCATCAGCACCACCTGCGCCAGCAGAAGTATTATCATCGGCAGGGCAAGCTCCGCAAGCTGCCAAAGCTGAAGAGTTATCATCGCTATTCCGAGAAAGAGCGAAAGGCATATTCCGCCTATGTCGTTTATCTCGCCCATGTGTATGTGTATCTTTCCGCCGTACTCGCCGATGTTGCGCATAAAGGCTGCGGCTATCATAGAGCCGATGTATATCGGGAAAGTCATGCCCGTCATCGAGAGCAGCCATGAAAGTACAGTGCCTATGCCCATAGCTATCGCGAGCTGGTAAGCGGCGGGTGCGTACATACTTACCGAGCGGTGGTGCTTCTGCTCGTCCTCCTCCAGTATAGAGGGGTCTTCGGCAACTGCGGTCTTTAGCAGGTCGTGCTTCAGTATCAGCCGTCTGCCGATAGGGCCGCCCATAGTTGAGCCGATTATCAGACCGAATGTCGCCGCCGCCGTGCACACGGTAGTAGCGCCCTTTATGCCGAAGTCCTCAAGCACCGTGCCGAATGCGCCCGATGTTCCGTGACCGCCTACCATAGGTATCGAGCCCGTGCACATACCTACCAGCGGGCTTATTCCCATCAGCTTCGATATTCCCACCGCCACAAAATTCTGCGTGAATATCAGCACCACTAGGCATAGCAGGAATACCACAAGGCTCTTGCCGCCCGCTTTCAGCACTTTCAGGTTAGCCTGAAAGCCTACTGATGTAAAGAACATTACCATACATACCGTTTTCAGCGTTTCGTCAAACTGAAACTCTACTATGCCCAGCCCGTGCAGCAGGCAGGAGAGAAGCGCGAAAACTATTCCGCCTACCACCGGCGCGGGAATGCAGAAAGTTTCGAGAAACTTTATCTTCTTTTTCAGAAACCCGCCGAGATACAGTACGCCTACCGCTGCGGCGAGCGTCTGATACATATCTACATTAAGTGTTTTCAATATCTCAGTACCTCGCTTTCGTTAGTTATCATCGGCGTTTACCGAGATATTTATGCTCTTGTAATATTCCACCGCGCCCTTGTGAAAAGCGCAGGGGAGCCCGCTGGTCGCGAAATCGCTGTTCGGCGCGGCAAGTCCCTGCTTCTCTATATCGCCGCTGTTTTCAAATATCGCGGCGGTCAGCTTTTTCACTGTCTGCGCGTCTGCTGAAGCGTCAGCTACCAGTACAGCCTTCACGCCTATGGTGGGCACGTCCTCGTTTATGCCGCTGTATGTGCCCGCCTTTATCTCGGTGCTGAAATATCCCTCGTAAAGGTTAGTCATGTATGCGGCGGTGCGCTCGTCCATCGGCAGCAGGCGTATAGATATATCCTCCGCAAGCTGCGAGATAACGTCAGCGGGCGCGCCAAGCACGGCGAAAAATGCGTCGATCTCGCCGTCTTTCAGCGCTTCGGCAGACTGCTGATAATTCATGCAGCAGGTGTTTACCATGTTCATGCTGATACCTGCCGAGTTTAAGATGTACTCGGCGTTTTTCGCCACGCCCGAGCCGTCCTCGCCCAGCGAGATGCGCTTTTCAGCCAAGTCGGCTATGCTTTCTATGTCAGAGTCGGCGCGTACTACTATCTGAAAATCTTCCATATAAAGCGCCGCCACCGCCCGCACGTCTGAAACAGGGCTGCCCTTGAAATCGTCAGTGCCGTTCACCGCTTCCGAAAGCATATCGCTCTGCACGATAGCCATGTCGATAAAGCCGTCGTTCAGCAGGCGCAGGTTCGCCTGAGAGCCTGCGGTGTTTTTCACGATAACGTTCACGCCGCTTTCAAGCCCTGCAAAAGCGTTGCCGTACTTGCGGTATATTCCGCCCTCGTTGCCTGTGCCGAGCTTTACGTTTTTACCGCATGAGCACAGCGAAAGGCATAGCGCCGCCGCAGCCGCCAAAGCCGCCGCTCTTGCCGCGCGTGCAGATCTTATCATATATCATCTTCCTTTCATCACATATATTACTATTATAATTGTACCATATTTGCGCGCCGACTGCAACGGCTTTTTTCAGAAATATTGATGTACATTCTTTTACCGGGCGGAAATGCCTGTACGGATATTTTTCTACTTTTTGCACGGCTGAGCGCGCTTTTGCGTCGGCGCATTTGCATGATTTGACGAACGGCAAATTTGGCAGGCTTTTGCGGGTGATTTTTGCTGTACGAGTGCATAAATCTGCAATGAACAAAATAAGTGTGATTGTGCATATCGCATAAATCAGCAACAAAGATCTTATCGCCCGAAGAATTTGCAATAGCGTATTTTGCGGCGTATAATTAAAGTATCAAAAATACTACTATTAAAATATGAAATGAGGAAATACACTATGAGCAAGCAGTATGAGCTTAACAAAAACCTCGCCCAGATGCTGAAGGGCGGTGTGATCATGGACGTAACAACCCCCGAGCAGGCAAAGATAGCCGAAGCGGCAGGCGCGTGCGCAGTTATGGCGCTTGAGCGTATACCAGCCGACATTCGCGCGGCAGGCGGCGTTTCCCGCATGAGCGACCCTAAGATGATAAAGGGCATACAGCAGGCGGTATCTATCCCCGTAATGGCGAAGTGCCGTATAGGTCATTTCGCTGAGGCGCAGATACTCGAAGCTATCGAGATCGACTACATCGACGAATCTGAGGTGCTCTCGCCCGCCGACGACGTTTACCATATCGACAAGAGAAAGTTTAAAGTGCCTTTCGTATGCGGCGCTAAAGATCTTGGCGAAGCGCTCCGCCGCATAAGCGAGGGTGCTTCCATGATACGCACAAAGGGCGAGCCGGGTACGGGCGACGTTGTGCAGGCAGTTACCCACATGAGAAAAATGCAGAGCGAGATGCGCAGACTCAGTTCGCTTTCAGAGGACGAGCTTTTTGAGGCCGCTAAAGCAGCTTCGTTCGCCTTACGAGCTGGTAAAGTACGTTGCTGAAAACGGCAAGCTGCCGGTAGTAAACTTCGCAGCGGGGGGCGTAGCTACCCCTGCCGACGCAGCGCTTATGATGCAGCTGGGCGCTGAGGGCGTTTTCGTAGGCTCTGGCATATTCAAGTCGGGCAACCCCGAAAAGCGCGCTTCCGCCATAGTAAAGGCTGTTACCAACTACACCGATGCTAAGATGCTGGCTGAGCTTTCCGAAGATCTCGGCGAAGCTATGGTAGGCATCAACAAGGACGAGATAGAGCTGCTTATGGCGGAAAGAGGAAAGTAAAATGAGCGTTATAGCGGTACTTGCGCTGCAGGGCGCGTTTGCCGAGCATGAAAAAATGCTCGATCAGCTTGGCGCGGAGCATTTCCAGATACGCCAGCTTGCAGATATAGACCGCAGCTTCGACGGGTTGATAATACCCGGGCGAGAGCACGGTGCAGGGCAAACTGCTGAGAGATCTGGGGCTTTTCGAGCCGCTGAACAAGCTGATAAGCGGCGGTCTGCCTACATTCGGCACCTGCGCAGGCATGATACTTTTGGCGGAAAAGCTCGAAAATGACAGCGAGCACTATTTCAGCGCAATGCCCATGACGGTAAAGCGCAACGCTTACGGCAGACAGCTGGGCAGCTTTTATACCGAGAGCGAGTTTGCTGGCAGCGTGATACCCATGACTTTTATCCGCGCGCCGTACATAGCGGACATCGGCGGCTGCGAAAAACTGGCTGAGGTAGACGGCAAAGCGGCAGCGGCGCGGGTACAAAAACTGCCTTGCGGCGGCATTTCACCCTGAGCTGAACGAAGACCTTACGGTGCACAAGTATTTTCTCGACATGGTGGCGGGCAAGGTCTGAAAAATTGCAGATATTAAAGAGGACTGAGTGTGCATAGCGCTCAGTCCTCTTTTTGGTTTTTATTCCGGTTGAACCGTAAGCTGATTAACAAAAGAACAGGTCTTTACTGTTTACTGTTTACTGATCGTGTAAGATCAGTGGTCGAATATGCAAGAGTACTTTGGGTTTTCCGTGAGCAGTTTCTTTTCCTCCTCCGGAAAAGAAGTTACAGTTTTTTTCAAAAAGCTCGGCTCGCATACAGTTACTTTATGACCTGAAAGATCTACAGATCTCAACAGTGATGAAGTAAAATGCTCAGCGCTATTCCTATCATTTGTGCTCTCGTCATTCCGTTCTTCCCATTTTCTGATTTTCCCGTTTTTCCACTGTTCAAATTTTATATATTGCTCAAACGCTGAATCAAAACAGCCCATTGCGGCTTCATGATCTCCGATATTATTTGCGATCTTTACACATTCCATATCTATAAAACATAAGTCGCTGTGAAATCCGTAACATTCAGTACCCAGTATTTTCTCAAACAACTTTCGAGTCAATAGAAGAAGCTCTAGTCCGTCCCGACTATTATTCAATTCATCATTACACACTATCGCTTCGTCCAGTGATTTTTGAAAAGCATGAAGCAGTTCCAGCACTGCGTTCCCGCGATATTGTTCAGCCCTTTTATCATCATTTATGCTGCCGATGCTTCCCAAGTTGCCCAGTAAAACTTGTCTGCACAATTCAAGGTCGGGCTGTTCTGACGCTTTCTGCTCGGCTTTTTCATATTTACCAAGGCTGGAATATACGGATAATAACGGAATGATACACGATCGGTCATGCGGCAATAATTCCTCATACAGTTTAGCGGCTTCCTCCCAAAATATATTCGGCAGTTCGCCTTTGTTCTTCCACCCTTGCTTGTGTAAGGCACAAGCAAGCTTCGTCTTAAAGTCCGCTCTGTCCGGAAACTCTTCGAGCCCTCTGCGCATTAGGGCGATACACTCGGTCATATCATCGTTATCATTCAGCATCTGCTGAGCCTCATCATTATATCTCTGAATTATTTTGTTCCTGTCATTGTTATAGCCAAACAACTCATCGATCGATATATGAAAATAGTTGGCGATAGATGGTATCATTTCCATATCCGGATAACCGCCATTTGCTTCCCACCTTGAAACGGCTTGCGGCGTAACGCCTAAAGCATTTGCAAGATCCTCTTGTTTTCTTCCGTCGCTTTTCGCAGATCTTTTATTTTCTCACCAATTTTCACTCGCATTTTAATACCTCCGTATTATTTTATCACCGGTGTACGCTAATTATAGCATAGAGGTAAACCCAAGTCAATTATCAATTCGTTGTTTCATACTAAACGTATCGTTGTTTTATAAAAAACGTCCAAGCGGGCACTATCCCACTTGGACGTATCGGAATTTTCAATGCTAGCTATCTAGGTATGGGTGTTAGATAAACCGGAATTTATCTATTCCTCATCTTCGTTAAGACCTTGTTCATTACATAGTTGTTCAGCCTCAATATCTTCGGCAGTGATTTTCCCTGTAATATCCCTATAGGCTTCTTTTTATTCCATTTTTGACAGCCCACTTAATTATAAAATATAATGCAAGTAAAACGATCAGTGCTGTGCCAAAACTAATTCCTAATTCTTCAAACATTTCATTACCTCTCCAAATTTCGATCTATCGAGCAATATTGCCCCTTTGCTCTTTTCCCCATTATACCACACCGCGCCGAAATTTTCAATGCTATATATCGGTATGGCTATTAGATAAATCGGAATGTATATTGATCTTCCCAAAAACAAATGATAATGCTAATGACAAAGACGTTATCAAAAAGTATGCTGCTATTATTTTTAGACGGCTTTCATGAACAAGTAAACATACTGCTGAAAAAACAACGTTTAATAAAAATGTAATGCCGAACCAGAGCGACCGGCTATTGGTCGTAGCTGATTTTGTATACTTTCGGATACAAAATCCGGTTCCGACAACAAGTGTGATACAGAATAGTGAGACAGCACAAGAGATCATTATGCTGATAATTGGAACGGTATCATTATGGAAATTATAAAATAAGCTTTTTACAAGAGTAATAAGTGCCAGTATCATAGCTATGTACGGCATTACAATGAATATTACTTTTAATTTCTTTAACATACTTATCACCTCAAAATTACGATCTATCGAGCAATACCGCCCCTTTGATCTTTTCCCCATTATACCACACCGCGCCGAAATATTCAACACTAAAATTCAAAAATAAACTTTTCTCAGACCTCTTGACTTTGCCGAACGCGCCCGCCCTTGCGTCCGCCCGAATTTTGTGGTATAATTAGACTATACTTTAGCGAAAGAACGGTGCATAAAATGCTTTACATAATGCGTCACGGAAAGACGGAATGGAACGCTTTGAAAAAATTGCAGGGCAGGACTGATATACCCCTCAGCGCAGAGGGGCGCGAGATGGCGGAAAAGGCGCGGGCGGAGTACGCCGACGTGCATTTCGACGTTTGCTTTTGCTCGCCGCTGATACGCGCGCGGGAAACTGCCGAGATACTTCTGCGCGGTCGCGGCGTGCCGATAATCGCGGACGACAGGCTGGCGGAGATGTGCTTCGGCGAAGCGGAGGGCATGACGGGCTATTTTGACGATACGGAAAGCCCCGTAAGCGCGCTTTTCCAGTCGCCCGAGAAGTACACCACCCCCGCAAAGGGCGGCGAGAGCTTTGAAGAGCTTTTCGCGCGCACCGGCGAGTTCCTGCGCGAGCGCGTTCAGCCGCTGTTGGAGCAGGGCAGAGACGTGCTGATAGTAGGGCACGGTGCTATGAATTGCAGCATTATCTGTCAGGTGAAAAACATACCGCTTGAAAAATTCTGGAGCGCTGGGATAGAGAACTGCAAGCTGAAAAGGCTTGTGTGATAAAATAAAATGCAGCTCGGCGTGGGAAACGTCGGGCTGTTTTTTGCATATTGCGGCGGCTTACTCTTCACCCCTGCCGTTCCATTTGTCGAATATCAGATGCACCAGCGGCGCGGCGGCGAACATATTCCAGAAAAAGGCCATCGGGAAATTTTTGATGAGCGTGCCCGCCCATATCGCGGGCAGGCGGGTCAGCGGCATACCGCCGAGAATTATCTGAAAAAGTATCGAGGCTATAAGGCTCATCAGCGGGCACATCACCTGCACCGTGCCTGCCTGCCGCATCAGTCGGCAAAAATAGGGGTTGTCCTTTTCGGGGTCGCAGTGCCTTTTCATAAAAGCCGCGCCCGCCCTGTTGCCAATAAGGTCTGATACTATGTATACTATTACTGTCATAAATACAGATTCTTTCAGCGCCTCCCAAAATACGGCGTATGATATTGAGGAAAAGCCCAAGCCTTTGGCCAAATTAAAGCCCATTCTTATCGAAGTGTTGTATACCTCCATTCCGTATGCCATAAAAAATGACATCAATATCCCAAATACTACTCCTTGTGTTTTCGTTTTCGGCATGATATGCCCCTCCTGTAAATAAATTATAAAAGGCGTAATCTTTTGCATTTGCAATAGACTACGCCCAGAGGACTTATTTCTATTAGTAAAGGATACCGGCGATCACGCATTTTACTAATATATTATAGCATATTTTCTCGCGATTTTCAAGGGGGCGGGTCAAACTCGACTGCTTTTCTCATACCATATTATTTCACAAACTTGAATTTCTCAAAGTCGAAATTGCTGCCCGGCAGGAATGCGAACGAAACTTTCTGCTTGCCCGCTGCGCCTGTAAGGTCAAACCTGCGCTCGGTGTAATTCTCGGCGTCTTCGGTGCGGAATTCGCAGAGTATGCGCTTCTCGCCGTCCTCGCCGCTGAGGATAAGGTGTATGCTGTTGAGCGCGAGCGGTGATCTTCCGCTTATCACAAGGGAGCTAGGCGCTTCGGCAAAGTCAAATTCGCCAAAGTCGAGCACTACGTTGTTGCCTATGCCCAGCACACAGCTTCCAGATACTTCAAATTTATCGCCGTAGATGTTGTCCGCTTCCGCAGCGCTTATCTCGGCGAACTCGCGCGCCTGCTTTTCAAATTCAAAGCCGCTTATCTGATAGCCCTTTGTTGTGAGTATCGTCAGTGTGCGCACGCCTTTCAGTTTTCTGTTCAGCTTGTAAGTTTCGGGCTTGAATACCATCCACTCGGGCTGCTTTAGGTACTCGAAGCTGCCCAGCAGCTCGCCGCCCTCGCCGGGTATGCCGTCGTAGAAGCTGATGTCTACTGGGTCGAGCGTGTTCGCCCAAATATGTACTTTTATGGTGTCGGCGCCGCTGCCGAAGTCGATGTTGTCGTAAGCCGCCCACGATGTTTCGCCGCCGCTAGCAAAGCATACTCCGCGCTTTACGCCGCCTGTAATGCCCTCGCTCGTGCGCGTGTAAAGTCCGCCGATGACGAAGCTGTACGGGTCGGTGAGCGCGCTGCCCAAGCCTTCGGCTTTGAAGTGCAGTACTGAAATTATGTGGCAGTGCTCAGTGCCGTTTTTGCACATCGCGCGCAGCCAAAATTCGCCGTCGCCTCGTGCCTTTACCGTAATGCCCTCTTCGCCTACGCTGCATTCCGCGACGTTAGAGGTTATGCCCTTTTCGTTCGCCACCTTAAACTCTATCTCGTTCGCGTAGTCGGAGTTCGCGGGGCGCACGGCGTATCTCACCAGCGTTTCGGGGTGCTCGGGGTCCAGCGTAAGGCGCTCGGCGCTCAGCTCTATCTTGCGCACGGGTATCTCGTCAGTTCTGCCGCACTCGGTCGGGCAGGGCTGAGCGCTCTGCTGCGCCGATAAGCCGTGTATGCGCTCGGCGGGCACGGCTTTCAGCTCGATAACTGCTTCGGGCAGCGAGGGCGAGGTCAGCGTTACCTTTATGCCGCCCGCTTCGCCGGTAGAGCCGATTATCGCGAGCATCTTGCCCGAGAAAAGCCTGCGCGAAGTGCCTTTGTACTGGTCGTAGTCGGTGCTGTCGCCGTTGTCAACGCCCATGAGCCTTCCCGCGCCCTCTACCGCTACGTTCACGCGGTCGTTGGCGTTGGCGCAGAATGTTCCGTTTTCGTCCAGCGCCGAGATCTCCAGATATATCAGGTCTTCGCCGTCCGCCGCCAGCTCGGTCTTGTCGGGGATGATTTCGAGCTTAGCCGCGTCGCCGAACGAGCGCTGTATGTCCTCCGCTATGACTTCGCCGTTTTCGTCGTAAGCCAGCGCTTTCAGCTCGCCATTTTGATAGGGGATAACGTAATCCGCCGTAAGCTTTGTTCCGTGCGCATGGTCGATGTCGAAAGCGCCCAGCGAGCCGCCGTTAAAGAAAAGCTCTACGCGCGGCGCATTCGAGCATACGCGAACGTCTGTCGGCAGACCCTCGCTGAAATCCCAGTAGGGGAATATGTGTACGAAAGGCGCAGCCTTGCAGTCAGTCCACTCGGCGCGGAAAATGTATGCGCTGTCTTTCGCAAAGCCCGCCGTGTCATATTGACCGAAGTAGGAGTTTTTGGTGCTGTAAGGGGTAGGCTCGCCGATGTAGTCGAAGCCTGTCCAGATGAACTGACCCGCGCAGTATTCCGCGTCGCGGTCTTTTATTATGCACTCTTCGGTATTTTTCGCGCCCCAGCCCGTGCAGCTGTTGCCCAGCGAAGAGCACTGCTCGTCATCGTCGGTAAGCAGTATCTCAGAGAGCGGGAAGTGGTATATTCCGCGGCTCTGCACTACTGAAGCCGTTTCGCTGCCGTATATCATCCAGTCGGGGTGAGCGGCGTGGTGGTCGGCGTAAAGGCGCTCGCCGTAATTATAGCCTACGAGTTTTAGTATATCGCCGCATTTTTGTCCGTTTTCCCACTGCATGAAGTTCGAGCCGAAGGTAACGTAGCCGTTGCCTGCGGGGTCGTGAAGCTGTACCAGTCTTTTCAGCAGCGACGTTACCTCCTGACCGCGCTCGTCGGCGTGGGTGTCGAATATCTCGTTTCCGATGCTCCAGCCAATCAGCGAGGGGCGGTTTCTGTCGCGGCGCACCCATGAAGCCACGTCTTTATCTACCCATTCGTCAAAAAATCTCGCGTAGTCATAGTCGGTCTTTGAGCGCTCCCACATATCGAAGCCCTCTGAGAGTATCAGCATACCCGTTTCGTCGGCAATGTCCATAAATTCCTCCGCAGGCATATTGTGCGAAGTTCTTATGGCGTTCACGCCCATCTCGCGCAGCTTTTTGAATCTGCGGCGAATGGCTGCGGGGTTAGATACCGCGCCCAGACAGCCGTTGTCGTGGTGCTCGCACGAGCCGTGCAGCTTGACGTGTCTGCCGTTTAAGAAAAAGCCCTTGTCGGTGGTGAACTCTATCGTGCGGTAGCCGTATTTTGGCTCACGCGCTGTACGCACTCGCCGTTCACGAATATCTCAGAAATCATAACGTACTGCTGCGGGTCGGCGATGTCCCAAAGCGCGGGGCTTTCGAGGGTCATTCTCTGCGCCGTCAGCGAATACGCCGCGCCGCTCACGCGGACCGCCTGCGGTATGCAGCTCTCGTCCGCCGCGCATATGTCTGAGATGTACGAAGTCTGCTCGCTGCCGTCGGGCGCTATTATCGTATTTTTTATCTGTATGCCCGCAACTGATGTTCCTGCGGGGCGGAGTATCTCGGCGGTCACTTCCGTTACCCACTCGCTGCCGCGCTTTTCGGTTGTGATGTATATTCCGTCGTTGCCAAAGCGCACCTCTGAGCTTTCGCAGAGCCATACTTTGCGGAAAATTCCCGCGCCCGAGTACCAGCGCGAGTTTGGCGAACGGTGGTCTGCGCGCACGGTTATCTCATTTTCGCCGCCGCGCACCAGCTCGGTAATATCGAACTGAAAAGCCGAGTAGCCGTATTTCCACTCGCCCGCCTTTTCGCCGTTTACATAAACGGTGCTGTCCATATACACGCCGTCGAAGCGTATGTATGTGCGCACGCCCTCTTTTTTGGCGTATGTAAAGCGCTTTCTGTACCAGCCTGTAGAGTCCTCGTAGAGGGCGTTGGTGTCGTATATCAGCCAGTCATGCGGAATGTCGGTGTGGGCGAAGGGCATATCTGCCGAATACTCAGCGCCGAGCGGGGCTTTGTAAAATTCCCAGCCGCTGCAAAAAAGCTCGCGGTTTGAATAAGTTTCGCAAAAGTCCATATCAAAAATTTCCTTTCATTATATCATGAGTATGCAAATATTTTCTGCATTTATGTTACTTATATTGTATCAGCATTTAGCTGTCAAGTCAATAAACGATATTGATATTTTATAAAGATATGAATATCCGTGCGAATTTTTTTATAAAAAACCGCGCAGATCTTTTTCGGTCTGCGCGGTCGCGTTATCATGTATTTTTGAAGATGGCGTTACTTTGCGCCCGCGGCTTTCTTTATGCCGTTTATGATGTCCTCGTTTTGCCACTTCATATCGGCGCGGAGGAAAAGCCCGCCGTCGTCCCATATGTAGGTGGGTATGCCTGCTTCGGTGCAGAAGCTTACGAAGTCTTCGCAGAATTTCACGCGCGAAGCTTCGTCGTTGCCGTAGCAGGTGCCGTATTCGCCGACTATAACGGGTATGCCCTTATCGACAAAAGTGGTCTTTAGCTGCTCGACTTTCGACTTCATAAGGCTTACCTCAGCTTCAGTGCCCCAGTCGTGCTGATTGGTGGTGGTGCAGAATTCCCAAGGGGTGTAGTAGTGCACCGAAACTATGCAGCGGTCGGCGGGGTCGCTAGGCAGCTTGTATTTCTCATTGCAGGTGCGCTCTATATCCGTCCAGTAGCCCGCTATCAGCAGGTGGCGCTTATCGTTGTTGCCGCCGGAAGCGCGCACGGTGTCTACAAATTTCTGGTTGAGCTTATTGAGCGTTTCGTAGGCCGCGTCCTCAGCCATATCGTCAAAGCCGACCTCGTTCATCGACTCAAATATCAGCTTGTCGCCGTAGTTCTTAAAGCGGTCGCAGATCTGCTCCCAAACTTTCACATATTTCGCTTCCACGTCCTCGTAGTCTGTCGAAGCGTTTCTTACCCACGCGCCGAAATCGGGGTCGCCGCCGCCATCATGGTGAATGTTTATGATAACGTACATATCGAGGTCGTAGGCGTAGTCAACTACCTCCTGCACTCTGTCCATCCAGTCAGCGTCGATAACGTATTCGTCGTTCATGTGGTCGCGCCAGGTAACGGGTATGCGCACCGAGTCGAAGCCCGAGTTTTTCACGAACTCCAGCTGTTCTTTGGTAACGGTGGGGTTGCCCCAAAGCGTTTCGTCTACCTTGTCAGCCGTTTCGTTCGCAACTCCGTCGCCGTCGCGGTCGGCGTTGCATACGTCGAGCGAGTTGCCGAGATTGTAGCCCAGCTTCATCTCTTTTACCAGATCCATCGAGCTTATGTCGCGCATAGTGCCCGCAGAGCCGCTTTCGGTCTTCTTATCGCCGCCGTTCGATGAGCTTTCATTTTTGCTTCCGCAGGAAGCCATCGAAGCGCAGAGCGCTGCGGCAGCCGCAGCCGCCATTATTCTTTTCATTACAGCCATTGTGATGATTCCTTTCGTGCTTTCGCTCAGCGTATGCCCGGCATTATGTCCAGCAGCGCCAGCATTTTGCCCATCTGTTCGTCAGTGCCTACGGTTATGCGCAGGCGGTTGCCTATCTTCGGCTTGTTCCAGTAGCGCACATATATGCCGTTCTCGCGCAGGTAACCGAATATCTCCTTTGCCGAAAGGCTCTTGTGCTCGGCGAAGAGGAAGTTTGTCGAGCTTTTCGCCACGTCAAATCCCATGCCGCGCAGGCTCTCGGCGCAGCGGTCGCGGGTAGCCATTATCTTGCCGACTATCTCGCGGAAGTATGCGTCGTCGTTTATCGAAGCCACGCCTGCCTCTATCGAAACTTTGTCCATCGGGTAAGAATTGTAGCTGTCCTTTACCGCGCCCAGCATCTGTATCAGCTCGGAGCAGCCTATCGCCATGCCTATCCTCATGCCCGCCATAGCGCGCGACTTTGAGAAGGTCTGCGTTACCAGCAGGTTCTCGTACTTTTTGGTAAGCTCTACCGCCGAATAGCAGCCGAAGTCTACATACGCTTCGTCGATTATAACTACGCAGTCGCGGTTGTGCTCCAGCAGGTCTATGATGAAGTCTTTTCCCTTTCCGATAGATGTCGGGGCGTTTGGGTTCGGGATAACTACTCCGCCGTTTTCGCGGTAAAAGTCCGCCGCATTTATCTCAAAGCGCTCGTCAACTTCGGGCGTTTCATAGGGTATTTTCATCAGCTCGCACCATACGGGGTAAAAAGAGTAGGTAACGTCGGGGAAAAGTATAGGCTTATCCGAATTGAAAAACGCGCGGAAAGCCGTAGCCAGCACGTCGTCAGAGCCGTTGCCTATGAATATGTTTTCCGCCGTAAGTTCCACGCCGTTTTCTGCCGAAAGACGCTCGGCGGCGGCTTTTCTCAGCGGGGCGGCGTCCATAGAGGGGTACAGCCGCAGACCCTCCGCCTTAAACCGCGCGATAACTTCGCTTACAGCAGGCGAGGGCGGATAGGGGCTTTCGTTCGCGTTGAGCTTGATTATGTCGTCGCTCTTCGGCTGTTCGCCCGCCGTGTAAGGCTCTATGTCTATATAATTTTTTCTCCAGAGTTTCTCGCTCATGTAAAATTCAGACCTTTCGTAAGCATACCATGTATACTTGTATACTATATTATTAAAGTAATTATATCACACCCGCCGCCAAATGTCAACGCCGAGCAAAAAAAGCCCCTGCGTTTTCATCCGCAGGGGCAGTATGCTGTTTAGCCGTACCTTATATAAAATCTATCAGTTCAAGTTTTACATCATGCATCTTGTCGGTGTTGGGGTCGATGGTCATGCGCAGCGAGTAGAGGGGAGTGAGCCCCGTAGCGGCGGCTTCGCCCGTCATGCTTCCCGTGTACACCGTGCCGTCGCTGCTCACGCCGTATCTGCCGGCATTTTCAGTGCTCGGCTTGGTGTATACATATGAAAGATAGCTGCCGGAGATGCTTATCTCGCTGTCGTAGCTCATGCCGTTCTGCTCGAAGAAAGCGGCGATGTCTTCAGCCGTTATCTCCTCCGCGCTTACGCAGTCGTCAACGTCGTGCTTGTAGATGAGGTCGTTCAAATGGGTAATCAGACCGTGCGGCAGCCATGCGGGTGTGTCGCAGCCTACGTCGTACTCGTCGTCAAGCTCTTTCGCCCAGACCACATACGCGTTCTCTACGGTAACTTTGCCGTTCGGGTCGCTGAGGTTCGCGGGGTATACGGCTATGCGGTTCTTGCTGCTGCCTTTCGGCGTGAGCGTAAGCGTGTGCAGAGTGTACCAAGGGTCGCCTGTAAGAACGCTGTTGTCGCCGCCAACGTCATACTCCAGCAGGTTGTCCTTATTTTCCTCGTAAGTGCCGTCGCCGTAAGCGAAATCGTACTTGTCGGAATACTGCTCGTAAAGTTCGGCTACTGTTATCTTGCCGCCCACCTGAAAAATGTCGCTGCCTATCTGCAAAAGTCCCGAGCCCATAGCGGCTGAGGTTATCTCGCTGCTCGGCTCGGTCGGCATAGCCTGCGGCTCGGCCGAATTTTCGTCAGAGCTTTCGTTCTCTTCGGCGGCTAAGCTATCCAGCGCGTTTTCTACGTCCTTTTCGTCGATGTCGTCAAGGTCATCAAGGTCGCCAATATCTCCCGCGCCTATGTCCTCGCTCTCTGCCTTGCGCGAAGCTGCAGGCTTTTCGTCCGCCTTTTCGGGCTTGCCGCCCATGTTTACCGCGACGGCTATACCTCCGCCGACTATCACTGCCGCGCACACTCCCGCGATGACTTTTGCTTTAACTGTTGATAACATAGTTTTTCCTCCCGATACGGCTTTTGCCGATGTATTTTCGGGAACGGTATTGGCGTGAGAGTTCTGTGAGTTCTGAGTATTTTGCGTATTCTGTGAAGTATCGGCGTTCGGGGTATCTCCTCCGAAAACGGAAAGCGGCGGCAGCGGCATATCCTGCGATTCCGCAAGCAGCAGCCTTGTGAGCACGGGTACGGGCAGAACCGCGTGCAGCCTGTCGTCGGTCTTTTTCTCGTAAATGAGCACCGCCTCCTTTATTTTCTTTCTGGCGGCGCTCAGGCGCGAAGTTACTGTGCCGCCGGGGCACTCCATTATCTGCGCTATCTCTTCCACGCTGAGTGAGTCGAAGTAGTAGAGTATAACGCTGCGGCGCTGCTCGGCGGTAAGCTCGCGGTCTATTATCTGCATGATAACGCGGCGTTTCTGCACGTCGGCGGCGTATTCTTCGGGTATGAGCCCCTCGTCTGGTATCACCTCCAGCGCTTCGTCTGTCAGCTCTTCCGCCGCAGGCTTTCTGAAATACGCCCTGCATTTGTTTATAGCTATGCGGTTTACCCAGGCTGAGAAATTTTCAGGCTCTCTCAGCTCACCGAGTTTCAGCAGCGCCGTCATGAAGGTGTCCTGCACAGCGTCCTGCGCTTCCTGCGCGCTGCCGATAAGCTTTAGGCAGTTGAAATACACCGATCTGCCGACCTCTTCAAGCCTGCCGAAAGCTTCTCTGTTTCCTTCCTTAGCCTGTAAGACTAGGGCTTTGATCTCTTCTTTTTTCATAAGCTGATGTACATTCTCCTATGTTGAAATAATTTTCCCGTTTTTTTGACAAAAATAAACGACCCGTTTTCGCGTTTGCCAAAATAACTTCACAGTTTCGGAACTCTCACTTTTTCGTTCCTCATAAGTTAGATGCTTTGCGAAAGCGGATCGTTGAGCAAAATATAAAAGTTAATATATCGTTTACAAATCGTTTATAAAAGCACTCAATCAGTTATCATTTCGCGCACGCGCAGGTGTATGCCTACGCTGTCTGCTACTTTCTGCGAGCGCTTTATCTCGTCCTCGCCGATTATGTCTACCACCGTGAACATTACCTGCGGAACGTACTTTTTTACCTCTTGCGCGAATTTCAGCATAGCGCCGAAGCTGTCGGCGTCTTTGAAAGATGGGCGCGTTACCGCCTCGTACTCTTCCTTAGTAGGCGCGTTCAGGCTTATCGAGATGACGTCTATCAGCCCCGCAAATTCGGGAGCGGTATCGCGCTTGTTTATGAGGTCTGAAAGTCCGTTGGTGTTTATGCGCAGCGGCGTCTTACATACCGACTTTATATAGCGCGCGGTGTCTTTCAGCAGCTCAAGCTCGCAGGTAGGTTCGCCGTATCCGCAGAAAACTATCTGGCGGTAGGCGGCAAGGTCGCGCTTTGCGAGGTCTGCCTTTATCTCATCAAGCGTGGGCTGATGCTCGAGCCAAAGCGGGTCAGAGCCGTAAGCGCCGTCGCCGTTGTTGCGTATGCAGAAAGTGCAGTTGCAGGGGCACTTGTTGGTTATGTTGAGATAAAGCGCGTCGTCTATCTCGTATGATATAGTCATTGCCTTTTCCATTTTTACATTACCTAGCCTTTCCTTTTATAAGTCTTACAGCCGCCGCCGCGCCTATTAAAATAGTGAGCGCTACGGCGCATATCAGAAGCACCCATGACGAGCGCTGAGATCGTACAAATTCGTCCATCGTGCGGCTGCCTATCGCTTTTTCGGCGACAGATGTCTTGCCCATAGCCGAAAGAGTCATTACCGTCATAAACTGCGCGTTTACCAGCCCCGCGAAAAATGCTGCGCCTGAGCCTATCGAGCGGAATATCGCCGAGTAGCTCTCGGTATTTTTGTAAGTGACTACGCCTTGTATGCAGTGCGCCAGAGCCAGCAGTGTGAAGAGCAGATAGCAGCCTGCTATAACGTAGCAGCCGTACTTGCTCTCTTCGTTTATAACGTCTGAAAGCAGCGTTATCAGCGAGATGGAAAGGCCCAGACTCGCCGCCATCAGCACTACTGAGAGTATGCAGTTCGCCTTTTCGTATTTCTGCAAGGCGTTGTTTTTTATCTTTTTCGGCATTTTTTTACTCCTCCGTATCGTTATCCTGCGGCGGCTCTTCCGAGCGCTCTATCGTCAGCGAATCTATGCGCTGCGCGTCCTCCATCTTTACCGTCACGATGAAAGGCTCTATTATCAAGCGCTCGCCGTTTTCGGGAAAGCGGTCTATCTTCTCTATCACCCAGCCGCCCAGCGAATTTGAGTCGGCTTCGATAAGGTCTTCGTCGAGGTCGGCTTTTTCGAGAAAGTCTGATACCGAAAGCTCAGCCGATACCTGCCAGCGGTTTTCGCCCAGCACCTTGAAAGAATCGTCCACCTCGTCGCGCTCGTCGTAAATATCGCCCACCAGCTCTTCTATTATGTCCTCCAGCGTGCAGATTCCCTCAGTGCCGCCGTACTGGTCGATGACCACCGCCATGTGCACCTTTTTCTTCTGCATCAGCTTCATAACGTCTGAAATGCGCTTGCTCTCGGGTATGAATACAGGCTTGTTCATTATGCTCTCGATACCCTCGCCGCTGCCCGAAAGGTACAGCTTGAAGAAATCTGCCTGATGTATTATGCCGACGATGCTGTCGATAGTGCCTTCGTAAACAGGCATACGCGAGTAGCAGTTATCCATGAATATCTCTTTTATCCGCTCCATGTCGGTGTGTATCTCTACGCCCACGATGTTCACGCGCGGTACGAGCACCTCGCCGATGGATGTTTCGTCGAAGTCGAGCGCTGAGCGCACTAGGTCAGACTCCTGCTCTTCCAGTACGCCCTCAGTTTCTATCTCGTCGATTATGTATTTCAGTTCTTCTTCAGTAACGCTGGGCTGTTCTTTTTTACCGCCGAGAAGGGCGGTCGCGAACCGCTTTATCGCGGAGAAGAACCATATCGCGGGCGTGAGTATCGTCATGCAGACCGAAAGCGGCGCTGCCATCAGCATAGAGAAGCTCTCGGCGTTTTCTTTAGCGAGGCTCTTCGGCAGTATCTCGCCGAAAATCAGCACAAGCACCGTCATGACGAGGGTAGCCGCCGCCACGCTTCCGCTGCCGAACTGCTCGGTAAAAAGCACCGTAGCCAGCGACGAAGCGGAGATGTTCACGACGTTGTTGCCGATGAGTATAGCCGTAAGCGCCTTATCAAAATTCTCGGTGATCTTCAGCGCTTTCTGCGCGCTCTTGCTGCCCGAAGTCGCCAGATTTTTAAGGCGTATGTGGTTCGCCGCTGAGAAAGCCGTTTCAGTAGCCGAACATACGGCAGATATTGCTAAAAGCAGACATATCACTACTATTTTCATTTTAAAATTATTACCCCTTTTGAGATCATGAGATTATCGGTAAGCGGCATATTCTTCCATGCCGCATTACATACATATATTTATAATAACACATTGCGCGCAAAAAATCAAGATATAGAAGGCTCTATGCGGCGGAATTTTTCCTATTTTGTGATCTCTGTTCGGAATAATTAAATATTTGTACTTGCAAAATTTATTTTTTTGATGTATAATCTTTAAGGTGAAAAAATAAAACAGCAAAATGTGCAGAAAAATTCAGAAAGAATGGAAAAGGAGAAATAAAATGGAGGATAACAGAAATACCGCACCCGATATTTTTGACCGCATGATGGGCAGCGGCTTTTTAAAAAGGTTCGAGCCTTTTTATAAGGCGCATAAAGAGATACTGCTCTACCTGCTCTTCGGCGGACTTACCACGCTGGTCGGCATAATCTTTTTCGCAATACCCGTGAAACTTATCTCGCTGCCCGAAGTTCAGCTTTTTGGGCACAAGATAAACCTTACCGTTCAGGTCGCAAACGTGATCTCTTGGGTGTGCGCGGTGACATTTGCTTATGTTACCAACCGCACATGGGTGTTTGAGAAAAAAGCCCACGGCTCGGCGGCGGTGGCGGGCGAGTGCGCAGCCTTTTTCGCAGGCAGGTTCCTGACGCTGGTGATAGAGAACATACTGCTCAATATCACGGTAGACAGCCTCGGCATGGGCGATATACTCGCGAAGATACTGGTCTCGGTAGTTACCATTATCCTGAATTATATTATAAGCAAGCTTTTTGTATTCCGCGGGGATAAAAAAGCTGCTTAGATCATGAGGTGACCTTTTTTATGAGTACGATTTTGACCGATGAATACAGCTACATATTATTTATAGCCGTTATTCTGCTTTCGACTAAGCTGCTGGGTCTGCTGACGCAGCGCTTCAATATGCCGCAGGTAGTCGGCGCGCTGGTGGCAGGTGTGCTTATGGGACCTTCCTGCTTCGGGCTGGTACAAAAGACCGAGTTCATCACGCCCCTCGCCGAGCTTGGCGTAATAGTGCTGATGTTCACAGCGGGTATGGAGACCGACCTGAAAGAGCTTAAAAAGTCCGGCGCGGCTTCTTTCGTTATAGCGATGTGCGGCGTGCTCGTGCCGATAGGCGGCGGCTACCTGCTCTCGCGCATATGGGGCATAGGCACCGACAGCTCCGGCAACATGGCTTCGGCATTTTTACAGCAGATATTTATAGGCATAATACTCACCGCTACGTCTGTAAGCATAACGGTAGAAACGCTCAAAGAGCTTGGCAAGCTAAAGACACGTGCGGGCAGCGCTATACTCGGCGCGGCAGTGATCGACGATATACTGGGTATAGTAGCCCTCACCATAATAATGTCTGCCGGCGGCGGCAGCGGCGAGGACGGCGGCTCTATCGGCATAGTACTGCTGAAAATACTCGGCTTCTTCGCGGTAGCGGTTCTCTCGGCAGTGCTCTTCCACATTGTATTTTTCAAATGGCGCGCGCATGACAAGAAAGACCTTCGCCGCCACACAGTTGTCTGTTTCGTATTCTGTCTGCTGCTTTCGTGGATAGCTGAAGAATTTTTCAGCGTAGCGGACATCACAGGCGCGTTCGTAGCAGGTCTGGCGCTTTCTGGTATGCCGACTACCAGCTACACCTCCACCAAGTTTGAAACGGTATCATATATGCTGCTCTCGCCCGTATTCTTCGCGAGCATCGGTCTTTCGATGACAAATATCAGCATGAGCGGCTCTATGATAGCCTTCACCATACTGCTCACCGTTATAGCCGTTCTCACAAAGATAATCGGCTGCGGTCTGGGCGCAAAGATATGCAGATACACCAATAAGGAAAGCGTGCAGATAGGCGTGGGCATGATCTCGCGCGGCGAGGTAGCGCTTATAGTCGCCAACAAAGGTTCGGCGAACGGTCTGATAAGCGAAGAGCTTTTCGCACCGATAATCATAATGGTAGTAGTTACCACCATAGTTACCCCGATACTGCTGAAACTTGTTTTCCACGACAAGCACGCGGCAGAGCCTGCACAGGCGTAATTTTAAACTATATCAGGCAGATCGTTTCAGATGGAGCGGTCTGCTTTTTGTTTCAGCCCAGTACCCGAGTTACCCCCAGCGTTGGGTCGAAGCCTTTTTCGATAGCTGACATCCCGCTTTCGATAAATATCTGCTCTTTCGGCAGCTCGCGCGGGGTGCAGCCCGTAAGCTGCTTGAACACGCGGTTGAAACTGCGTATAGTGCCGAAACCTGCCGCCAGCGCTGCTTCGCCGATAGCCATGTTCCCGCGCGAGAGCATTTTTACCGCCGCGCTCACCCGCACTATGTTCAGGTATTCCGAAAAGGTCATGCCCGACATCTTGCGGAAATATTTTGAGAAATACGGCTTGCTGAAACACATGAACTCCGCCGCTTCGTCAAAGGTCATGTCCGCGCAGCGCTCTGAGATAAGGCTCAGCAGGTCTTTGTACGCCGTGCTTTCGCCCAGCTTGCCCGCCTCCTGAGTTTTTTCGCCGCGAAATATCTCCGCCACAAGCGCCATCGCAAGCCCCGTGCAGACGGCTTCATGGTATTTTTTGCCTGCCAAGATCTCTCGGCGTATCCGCTCAGCAGTTTCCGCTATCGGATAACTGTTTTCCAGCAGGGGGCATACGGGCGCGCGCTCGCCAGCTACCGAAGCTATCAGCTCTGACTTTATTTTCATCACAGTCAGCACGCTTTCGGCCTCCGCCTTTATGTAATGCACAGCCCCGCCGCGCACGAAAATGCACCGCCCCTCGGTAAGCTGATACACTGTATTTCCGCCATTACCTCGGCACAGCCGCTCTCGGCGCAGATAAGCTCGCTCTCCATATGCCAGTGCGGCAGATTTTGCAGACCGCCGTACCTCTGCACCGCCGCCTGCAATTTTCCTGAAAGCACGCTTTGTTCGTATTTTGCTATCATCGCATTTCACCTCTGTATATGATTATACCACACAGGTTAATAAATGTCTATAATCGGCAAACAAAATTCTTGAAAAAATCTGCATATTAGATTATAATACAGTTAAGGCAAGACCGCACAAGGACCGCCTAGCGGCTTTGCACGCGATTCTTGTGCGGTCTTGCCTTAAGCATTTGGGATTTTAACGTAGGGAGCAAATATCATGAAAAAATTATATTTTATAACAGGCAGCCAAGACCTTTACGGCGAAGCTACTCTCGCTCAGGCGGCCGCCGACGCAAAGGAAATGGCGGCGTACTTGGGCGAAAAGCTCACTGCCATCGCCGAGGTAGAGGCAAAGCCCGTGGTGAGAAACAGCGCCGAAGCGCTCGAGATATGCGCCGCCGCCAGCACCGACAGCGCCTGCATAGGCGTTATAATGTGGATGCACACATTCTCGCCCGCGAAGATGTGGATAAGCGCGCTCAAAGCTTTGCGCAAGCCCATGCTCCACCTGCACACGCAGTACAATGAGCGTCTGCCGTATGAGAGCATCGACATGGACTTCATGAACCTAAACCAGTCGGCGCACGGCGACCGCGAGTTCGGCTTTATCTGCACGCGCCTCGGCATAAAGCGCGAGGTGGTCGCGGGCTACTACAAGCACGGCGACGTTATCGAAAAGATACGCCGTTTCGCGCAGGCGGCCGCGGCGGTAGATCTCGGCAGGGGCATGAGAGTTGCGATGTTCGGCAGCAATATGCGCGACGTTGCCGTTACCGACGCCGACAGGGTAGAGTGCGAGATAAAGTACGGCTGGAACGTGAATTATTACGGTATAGGCGACCTCTGCGACATGATTTCCGAAGTCACCGAAGCTGAGACAGACGCTAAAATGGCTGAGTACGCCGAAAAGTACGCTATGAATACCGACAACACTGCCGCCGTTCGCGAGCAGGCTAAGTACGAGGTCGCGCTTGAAAAATTCCTCGCGCGCGAGAATATTTCCGCTTTTACCGATACTTTTCAGGACTTGCACGGTCTGGAGCAGCTTCCCGGCCTTGCCGCGCAGAATATAATGGCTAAGGGCTACGGCTTTGGCCCTGAGGGCGACTGCAAGACCGCCGCGCTCGCCGCAGTGCTCGGCAAACTGGCTGATGGCAGAGAGGGCGCTACCGGCTTCCTTGAGGACTACACCTACGACCTGCCCGAGGGCGGCGAGGCAGAGCTGGCTTCGCATATGCTGGAGGTTTCGCCAGTATTCGCCGCTGAAAAGCCCGCGATAGAGGTTCACCCGCTGGGTATAGGCGGCAAGGCTGACCCAGCGCGACTGGTGTTTGAGGGCGTTACCGGCGAGGGCATTGCCGTTTCGCTGATAGATCTGGGCGACCGTTTCAGACTCGTCTGCGCCGAGATAACACTTGTAAAACAGCCCGCCGCTATGCCGAAGCTGCCCGTAGCGAGAGTTATGTGGAAGCTGAAGCCCGATTTCGCGACAGGCTCGGCGGCTTGGATATACGCGGGCGGCGCTCACCACGCGGTAGTTTCCACCGCCCTCACCGTTGACGATATTCGCCTTTACGCAAAAATGACCGATACCGAGCTTGTTGTGATAGACGACAAGACCGAGCTGAACGCTTTTGAACAGCAGCTTGAGCTGCTCGATACCGTTGCGAAACTGAGGAGGTAGATCATGTTGGAACTGAAAAATACATATCTTGGCATAGAGCTCGGCTCTACCCGCATTAAGGCGGTGCTCATCGGCGACGATTATGCGCCGCTCGCTTCGGGCAGCCACGACTGGGAAAACCGCCTTGAAAACGGCTACTGGACATACTCGCAGGAAGATATTCACGGCGGCGTAAGAGCCTGCTTCGCCGACCTCGCCGCAGACGTTCGCGAGAAATACGGCGTGCCGCTGACCACCGTAGGCGCTATGGGCATTTCCGCGATGATGCACGGCTACATGGCTTTCGATAAGCAGGATAAGCTGCTCGTTCCTTTCCGCACATGGCGTAACACCACCACTAAGCAGGCGGCGGAGCAGCTTTCGGCGGCGCTGGGCTTTAATATCCCGCAGCGCTGGAGCATAGCGCACCTGTATCAGGCGGTGCTGAATAAAGAACCGCACATCGGCGAGATAGCGCACATCACCACCCTCGCGGGCTACATAAATTACCTGCTGACGGGCGAAAGAGCGGTAGGCGTGGGCGAAGCTTCTGGCGTTTTCCCCGTTGAGAAGGGCGCTTACAACGCCGACTATATGCGCACCGCTGAGAAAATGCTTGCCGAGCAGGGCTTTTCGCTGCCGCTTGCGGAAGTTCTGCCGCCGATAAAGACTGCGGGCGAGGGCGGTGCGTACCTTACCGAAGAGGGCGCGGCGTTCCTAGACCCGACGGGCACGCTGAAAGCAGGCGTACCGCTTTGTCCCCCCGAGGGCGACGCGGGCACGGGCATGGCTGCCGCTAACGCAGTACGCGTCGGCACGGGCAATGTTTCGGCAGGCACTTCCACATTCTCAATGCTGGTATTGGATAAAAACCCCGCCGCCGCTTACCCTGAGATAGATATGGTCACCACCCCCGACGGCGCTCCCGCAGCTATGGTGCACTGCAACAACTGCTGCTCTGAGCTGGACGCTTGGGTAAAGCTTTTCGGCGAATTTGCGGCGCTCACGGAAACGCCATCGACAGATCGGCGCTTTATGAAACGCTTTATAAGAACGCCATGACGGGCGACCCCGACTGCGGCGGCGTTACCTCGTTCAACTACCTCTCGGGCGAGCCTGTTACGGGTGCGGAAAGCGGCAGACCGATGTACTTCCGCCAGCCCGACGGCAAAATGGATCTCGCGAATTTCTTCCGCGCGCAGATCTACTCGGCTTTTGCAACGCTAAAGATCGGCATGGATATACTCTTTGAAAAAGAGCAGGTAAAAGCTCAGCAGTTTACGGGCCACGGCGGGATATTCAAGGTAAAAGGCGCGGCTCAGCAGGTGCTCGCCGACGCGCTCGATACGCCCGTTTCGGTAATGGCTACCGCCGGCGAGGGCGGCGCTTGGGGCATGGCTCTGCTGGCGGCTTACATGATAAAGGGCGGCGGAAAGACCCTGCCCGACTGGCTGGACAGCGAAGTTTTCGCAGATATAGAAAAGCTCACCGCCGCGCCCGAAGCTGAGGGCAAGCGCGGATTTGACGAATACATTAGAAGATACAAGGCTGCGCTGGCGGCTGAAAAATTACTGGGAGATGTGAAATAATGCTTGAAAAACTGAAAGAAGAAGTGCTTGAGGCGAACCTCATGCTGCCGAAGTACGGTCTTGTAACATTCACATGGGGCAACGTTTCCGCCGTGGACAGAGAAAGCGGAATGATGGTGATAAAGCCCTCGGGCGTTGAGTACGATAGCATGACCGCCGATGACATGGTGGTGGTAGACCTCGCGAGCGGCAAGGTAGCCGAGGGCAGATACAAGCCCTCGAGCGATACGCCTACCCATCTGGAGCTGTACCGCGCTTACGAGAACATCGGCGGCATAGTGCACACTCATAGCCGCTGGGCAACGTCTTTCGCGCAGGCGGGCACAGGCATAATTCCGATGGGCACTACGCAGGGCGACTATTTTTACGGCGAGATACCCTGCACGCGCGACATGACCCCCGCCGAGATAGGCGGTGAGTACGAAAAGGAAACGGGCACTGTTATAATCGAAGCTTTCGCCGGCGCAGACCCTATGACGATACCTGCGGTGCTTGTGAAGAACCACGGCCCGTTCGCATGGGGCGCAAATGCCGCCGAAGCGGTGCACAACGCGGTAGTGCTTGAGGAGATAGCTTTTATGAACTACCACGCCGCCGCGATAAACCCGCAGGCAGGCCGTATGCCGCAGGCTTTGCTGGATAAGCACTATCTGCGCAAGCACGGCGCGAATGCTTATTACGGTCAGAACTGAGATACATATATTTTTGCAGCGTTGTTTTTTGACTGCCATATTTCATGTTTCTAAAAAAAGTACACAGATTAGTTATAAAAAATGTTTGATATATCTGCTTAAATGCTATACAATAGACTTATTATTTAGATTCAAAGAGGTGACCGTAAGAATGTGTGATACCGAAGAGTTTGATTCCAAGATAAAGCGTGTGCTCATAACCGAGGACGAGATAAAGGCGAAGATAGCCGAGGTCGGCGCGCAGATCAGCCGCGAGTATGAGGGCAAGCCGCTGCTGCTGGTGAGCATTTTAAAGGGCGCTTTCGTTTTCATGGCGGATATTTGCCGCGCTGTTACCGTGCCCTGCGAGATAGGCTTTATGTGCGCAAAAAGCTACTATAACGGCACATCTTCCAGTGGTATAGTAAAGATAACCATGGATCTCGATCAGGATATAAGCAAGTATCATGTGATAATTGTAGAGGATATTATCGACACGGGCAGAACGCTCAGCGACATTATCAAGCTGCTGAAAGCCCGCGACCCCCTCTCGCTGAAAGTAGTTACCCTGCTCGATAAGCCTGACCGCAGACTAGTAGACCTTAAAGCAGACGTTTCGCTCTTTACCATACCCGACTATTTCGTTATAGGCTACGGACTCGATTGCGCCGAGATATACCGCAATCTGCCTTACATAGCGGAATATGACGCGGTGTTGCCCTAACTATTAGCATAAAATATCAAAGCGTGTACCACATTTTGCGGCACACGCTTTTTTTCTTTATTCTAACTTTTTATCTACACATTTCTAATCTAAACATCATACATAGGTGATAGTAACGCCCGAAGCTTTTATCCTGCCCCTTATCACCAGCGTTTTGTCCAGCTTCGCCGAGTTGGTAGCGCCCTCTTCCGTTATACCGCCCGCGCGGCAGTCAGCCTCTATGCGCACCATCCATTCGCGCGGGATGTAAAGCTCAAGACCGCTGCAAAGCACGTCGAGGTTTATCTCGGCTCTGTTTTCAGCCATGTCTGCGCCGTCGAAATACACCTCCGAGCCGCTGTAATGGCAGAATATATCAGCCTTTTTGAACTGCTGCGAGGTGATGTAATTGGTAGCGCCCGTAAAGCTCGCGTTTATCTGCACATTTTCGCCGTCGTATGAATTTTTCGTGCCCTCGGGCTTGCCGTAAACTCTGCCGCTCCACTTTTTCTGCGTCATGCGGTAGCGGTAGGGGAATATCAGCGATAAGCCTATGCTGAGGCATACCGCCGTTATCAGCACGGGGAAGGGGGTGAGCTTTTCTATTCCCAGCGGCTCGGCGAAAAGTATCGCCATTACAGCCAGCGGGCAGAAGATCCCCCAGAAATTGAGGCGGCGTATGCTGTTGACGATAATGGGTATCAGCAGCAGCGAGATGACTACGCTCAGCGCGCTGACGCCGCCCAGCAGACCCAGTTTGCTGAGTATAACAGCAGCGCCGGCAAGTATGAAAAATAAGCCCCATATAAGATTTTTGCCTTTCATAAGTATCTCCTTTCGCCCAGCCTTAATTTTAGTACTTTCAGATAACTGCGGCCGGCGTACAGTTGCTTGTCAGTTCCCGCGAAGCTTATCAGCGTGGCGGAAGCTAAAGCCTTTTTCTACTGAGTAGATGTGCTTTACATTTACTATGGCGGATTTTGAAACGCGCACAAATTTCTGCGGCAGGGTGTTTTCAAGCTCGAAAAGCTTCGCCTTTACCTGAAAAACATCGTCCGCGGTGTGGGCGCTGAGAAAATTGCTCTCGGTCTCAAAGAATAGTATAGAGTCAAGCGGCGGGAAAAACTGCTTGCCGCCCTTGAAAAACGCTACGTCGGCGCTGCCCATAGCCTCAGCCGCGCGCTTTAAGCGGAGTTGTTTTCATCAACGTCGCGGCAATGTATCACCACAGTATCGGCGGGCAGCTCTTCGTCGGTAACTATTTTCACTTTCAATTTTCTCACCTCCGCTGATATTATTATATAGCAGATCGCCGCGTTTGTAAAGCGTAATTTGCCAAGCGGTAAAAAAATGGGGGTAAGCGGTATTTTTTCGCCCTCAAATGCGCGCTCTTCATCGCAGGCTGTCTGTACACATATGTAAATATATCCCAATATTCTTAATTTTCACATTATAATGCCTTGACATAACAGCCGTATTGCAGTATAATAAATAGTGTGTTTGCGCATATAAAAAAGAGAGCGCAGACCTCGCTAAACTTGTGTATATATAGATTTAAAAACGGAGGATCAAAAATTGAGGACAACTTTTCCAAAAAGCATTTCACAAATTATGATAGCTGCATTTGCACTGCTCGCGGCGGTGCTCGCACTGCCTGCGCTTACAGCTTCGGCGGCGGATGGCGCTTACTCTACTGGCGCGCTGCTGCCCGAATACTCCAGCTCGGAGGAGGTAAGCGTGCTCGACTACAAGGCGGACGCTAAAGGCAGCAAAGACAGCGCCAGCGCTATACAAAAAGCGCTGAACGTCGGCAAAAGCAAAGGCTCAGACAGCCACCAAGTAGTGGTGCGCGTGCCGGCGGGTACATATAAAATATCCAAAACGCTGAAAATTTACAGCAATACCCATCTTATACTCGAGGACGGCGCTACGATAGTAAAGGGCTTTTCGCAGGGCTGTATGCTGAAAAACACCATGCAGTACGGCGGGGGCGGCTACGGCGCTGACAGAAATATAGTTATAGAGGGCGGCACATGGGACGGCAACACCTCGGCTTACAACAGTATGTATACCTTTTCTAATATACGAATTGCCCACGCGAACAACATCGCTTTTCGCGGGGTGAGCGTTATCAATAACAAAAACGGCCACCATCTGGAGATAGGCGGCGTGCAGGGGCTTTCGATAGACGGCTGCTATTTCAGCGGATATACAGGCTCGCTGGTGAAAGAGGCTACAGCTCGACGTAATGAACAGCGCAGAGCTTTTCTCAGGCTTCGCACCTTTCGACGACACCGCCTGCGACAACGTGCTGATACAAAACTGCTCTTTCCGCAACATACCGCGCGCGATAGGCTCGCACTCGGCGGTAGTCGGCAAATACTATACTAACGTCACCATAAGGAACAACAATTTCAGCGATATATGGGACGTTTGCATGATACTGTATAATTACCGCAAATGCACCGTTTCGGGCAACACCATAACCGACTGCGGCGCGGGGCTGACTTTCAATTACATGAGCGACGAGAGCTTTCGTCACTATTTCTGCGCGGTAACGGGCAACTCTACTTCTGGCATAAACACCGACGCGGATACCGTAATCACCGGCAACAGCATTACTACCGTGCAGACCACCATGCAGTTCGAGCCTTACGCCATAAAGCTTTTCGGCAAGAGCGTTTCGGCTGATAAAGATTACCCCGCATATAATTACACGGTGGATAACGTTAGCGTTACGGGCAACACGATAGTTACAGCTGGCAGCGCTATAAACGCTACCAACGTTTACGACAGCGAAATATCAGACAACGAGATCTCGCCGAACGCCGATGTAGACTGCGTTGACTCAGACCTCATAAGCCTTTCGTACTGTTACAGCACAGATATAAAGAGCAACAAGATAAGCGGCTCTTACAAGAGCGGTCTGCGCGCCTCCAACGCCTCAGACCTCAGCATAACGGGCAATACTTTCAGCAAAAACGCTGTGTGCGCTATGGTGTTGGGCAACACGGAAAAATCATCGGTGAATAAAAATACCATCAAAGACAGCGCTACGGGCGGCGTGAAGCTGGGCGAGGGCTGCGCCAGCGTTACTGTAAACAAAAACGTTATCAAAAACTGCTCGGAGTACGGAATACAGGTAGTATCGGCAGGCTCGGGCAAGGATATAAAGCTGAAATCAAACGACCTCTCGGGCGGCGCGATAGGAATCTCCTGCATAAAGAGCGGCAAGGCTTACCTCTACGGCAATTCCTTCGAGGCGGTTTCCGACAAGGTGTACGCCGACGCCGAGGGGCTGATTACCCTTGCGGAAGCGAAGAATTTCACCGCTGAGGAAGTTACCGAAAACCGCATAAAGCTGATATGGAACTCTATCAGCGAGGCGGACGGTATATCCGTTTACCGCAAACAGGCGGGCGCGGAAGAATTTGAGCTTATAGCTTCGGTAGACAGCGGCGCGCTTTATCAGGACGAGCGGCTGAACCCCGGTACTAACTACGTTTACAAGATAGTGCCTTTCATCACGGTGAACGATACGGGCGTGAACAACACCGAGTCGAAAGAGATTGGCGCGAGAACTAAGATAAATATCTCCACGGCGTATATCGAGTGCGCTGACACGGCGGCATTCACGGCTATGCCCGTAACGCCGAACTTCAAGATAATAGCCGACAGCCGCGAACTTATGGCGGGCACAGATTACGACTACAAATTTGAAAACAACATCTACACAGGCACGGCTACCCTTACCGCTACGGGCAAGGGCGACTACGTCGGCAGCCTGACATACAGCTTTGAGATAACGCTGGGCATGACGGGAACTTCGAGCGGGGTATCGAGAAACGCGATAGCTGCCTCGGCCTTCACTAATGGCAGCGGATACAGATTTAAGGTAAGCTGCACCGAGGGCGGCGGAGCGCTGCTGGCGCAGGGCGATAAGCGCCTTACCCGCGAGGAGATAGCTATAAACTCCATTCGTTTGGAAGTGCCCGTAGATACCTCGGTACGCGCCGAGCTTTGGAACGGCAGCGGCTACCGCGGATTTTAAAGGCAGGTGCGCAGTATGGCAGAAAATGTTTTAAGGTCTTTCAGATCGGTAAAAGCATATGTACGCGGCAAAACGCGGGAGGCTTCTGCCGAGAGAAAAAGGCTGACGGCGCTGGTATGCGCGGCAGTCTGCGCAGCGGCGGCGGTTATATATTTCGCGGCTTTCGGCGGCGTTGCTGAGCGGGAATATATGGGCGAAACGGGCGCGGCGGCAGATACGCCCCGTGCGGCGGCGCAGACGTATTTCGACGCATTTGCCGCGAGCGATGATGAAAAGTACATAGCCGTGATGCCGCCTTTTTTGAAAGAAGAGCGCGCTTTGCTTTTTGATAACGAAGCGGAATTTTACGAATCATACCGCTCGCAGTTTGAGGACGAGCGTGAGTATTATTCGGCGGTGTACGGCTCAGACTTCGCGATCTCATACGCTGTGACGAACGAGCGGGCGTATGACGAGATAGCAGGCGAAAACGGCGTTTCGCAGGCGGAGATACTGGAGGTAAAAGCCTATATCGACGGCAAAAGCTGCACCGCGAGCTTAAAGGCACGCTGACTGCCGTGAAGTGCGGCGAAGGGCGGTACATTTATGAAAGTGATTTTAAAGAAGCGTTCTGGTAACGGGAATTTCAGCCTAGCCGAAGCGCTGGGTCTGCCTGATGTGAAGAAATACGCGCGGTATCTGCACAATATGCGCTCGCATTTCCGCACCATCACCGACCATCGTCATATGGTTATGCGGCACTGCGTGAAAGCGGGGATACCCCTGCGCGGCATGCTGCACGACCTCTCAAAATACACGCCTTCGGAATTTATCCCCGGCGTGAAATATTATCAGGGCACGCGCTCGCCGAACGAGGGCGAGAGGGAAGCCTACGGCTTTTCATACGCGTGGATGCACCACAAGGGCAGAAACCGCCACCATTTTGAATACTGGACAGATTACGACCCGAAAACAAGGCTGATGAGCCCTGTGAAAATGCCGCTGAAGTACGTCAAAGAGATGTTTTGCGACAGAGTTGCGGCGAGCAAGATATACAACGGGGAAAACTACACTGATTCCGACGCGCTGGCTTATTTTATGAAAGCCAAGGGCAGAAGAGTTATCCACCCCGACACCTCCGCGCTGCTGGAGCACCTGCTGAGAATGTTGGCTGCCAAGGGCGAGGAATACACATTCGACTATGTACGCCGACTGAGAAAATACTGATATGAAGAGATTAACTGATACAGCCGCTGCCGATGCACTTTGTGCGATGTGCGCGGTTTTTGCGTATAACGGCGCGGAGATAGCTGTGGCGGCGGTGCTGCTGACCTTTGCGGCTGCGCTTTTTACGGTGTATTTCGATATGCGGTGGGCGGCGCTGGCGGTGAATACCGTTTACGCGCTAGCCTGCTTTAAGTGCCCCGAGCTTTGCGCGGGGCTGCCCGCGGCTGTGTACGGCATGGCGGCGGCGGGGCAAAAGCTGCCTTTGGCAATATCTGCGGCGGCGCTTATGATGAGATTTGCCGACAGCGAATTTTCGGGAGCGGTATTCTGCGCAGTATGCACGGGCATGGCTGTGCTGATAAGCGCGAGGACGAGCGCGCTGGAAAAATGCAGCCGAAAGCTTATAGAAACGCGCGATAATTCCGCCGAGCTGAACATTATTCTGGCTGAGAAAAACCGCGCGCTGGCGCTTTCGCAGGACAAGGAAGTGTACATGGCGACGCTGAAAGAGCGCAACCGCATAGCGCGCGAGATACACGACAGCGTGGGGCATATGCTGACGAGGAGCATTTTGCAGATGGGTGCGCTGACGGTGCTTACGCCCGAGGGCGAGCAGAAGGAGCATTTGAAGCAGATACAGCAGACGCTTGACGGCGCTATGACGAGTATGCGCAAAAGCGTGCACGATCTGCGCGACGAATCGGTAGACTTGGAGCAGATGGTGCGCTCGGCGGCGGACGCGGCGGCTGAGAGATTTCGCATATCGCTGGATTACGACATGGGTTCGGACGCGCCGACGGAGGTAAAGCTGGCGTTTGCGGCTATCGTAAAAGAAGCGCTGACGAACGCGGCGAGGTACAGCGACGGCGACGAAGTGCGCATATCGGTGCAGGAGTACCCTGCGTTTTACAGAGTTATGGTGCGTGACAACGGCGCGAACCCTGTGCGGCGCGACATAGAGCCGACGGCGGGCGCGGCGGGAATGGGTCTTAGCAACATGGCTGACCGTGCGCGCGGACTGGGCGGAAGCATAAACATATCGTCAGACGAAAAAGGATTCAGAATATTTGCGGCTGTGCCGAAAAGCAGCAGTATGAAACGGAGAAGCTGAAAGGGGTAAAAATATCCATCACCAATAATCGCAATATGATGGTCAATATTCTATGGTGAAAATAGAATATTATGCAGAGTCTGGTCTTATAAGGAATATGCGGTTCGGATAATCAAGACAAGAGCATATAATATCCCCACAAAAAAGGAGGCTGAAAAATGCAGAAAATAAATATAGTGGTAGTCGATGACGATAAGCTCGCGGCTATCTCGCTCAAAACTATAATCGAAAGCACGGGCGGCGGCGAGATAACCGTCGCGGCGGTGGGCAACAGCGGCGAGGAAGCCATCGAGCTTTACGAGCGCCTGCGCCCCGACGTTCTGCTGATGGATATACGAATGGGCGGCATGAGCGGGCTTGAAGCGGGCGAGCGCATACTTGCCGACCACCCCGCGGCGAAGGTGCTCTACCTCACCACATTTTCCGACGACGATTACATAATCAAAGCCCTCAGCATAGGCGCAAAGGGCTACATCTTGAAGCAGGATTTCGAGGGCATCGCCCCCGCGCTGAAAGCTGTGATGAACGGCAAAAGCGTGTTCGGCGAGCAGGTGATGAGCCGTATCCCGCAGCTTATGCAGGGCGGCAGGCGCGCCGAGGCGGAGAGCGGCTTCGATATGTCGGCGGCGGGGCTTGGCGCTACCGAGCAGGAGATGATCCAACTGGTCGCCGAGGGGCTGAGCAACCGCGAGATAGCCGCCCAACTGTACCTCAGCGAGGGCACGGTGCGCAACTATCTGAGCGGCATTTTCGAGAAGCTCGCCGTGCGCGACAGAACTCAGCTCGCGATATTTTATTACACGCGGGTGGTGTGAAAAACAAACGGCAGACCATATCGACTTCGTTCAAAAGGTCTGCCGTTATTTTGTATTTGATACATCGAAATGCCTGCGGTAGCGCTTCGGTATGTTTATTCCAACCACGAACCCCATCTGCTGGAGCACGTCTGACATCACCGAAAAGCCGTCTTTGTAAAATTGCTTTACCCTGCGCGTTTTGTCGGCGATGTTCTTGTAATCCGGCGGGCACACGAACGTCCAGTCCGCGCCGTCCTCGTCCAGCACTAAGCGGAAATATTTGTCTATATCGCGGTCGGAAAACCCCGCTTTCAGCAGCAGTATGTGGTGCTCCATCGCTTCGTCGATATGGCTCATTATAACAGTTTTGCCGTCAAATGAGATCAGCACCAGCAGCGGCTCTCTATCCGCAATGGCGCGGTCAACGTCCTCTGACGTTGGAAATTTGATAATGTTCAACCTTTGCCCTCCTCGCACTCAGCGTTACCCTTAATTATACCATATTTTTCACCACGATAATATCCGCACTCTGCACAAACCCGCCGCCGCCGATTTGTGCATTTCGGATAGCCTATTTTATTGCAATATGACGCGAAATATGGTATAATGAGGGGTGGAAAGGGGCTGTTTGAGATGGCTTTGAAATTACTGCCCGCCGTGGTCTGCCCGCGCGCTAAGGCTTTTGAGATAGTGCGGCTCCTCGGCTCGGAGATAATATCCTCTGATGGTATGCAGCTTGAGAAGCAGTTTATCCAGCACGGCAGCGTCAGCGTTTACGCTCATTCAGTCGCCGTTGCGGTGATGTGTGTGCGCCTTGCGATGCTGCTGCCGTTCGCCGTAGACCTGCGTGCGCTTGTACGCGGCGCTTTGCTGCACGATTATTTTCTGTACGATTGGCATGATGGCGATAAAAGCCACCGTCTGCACGGTTTCCGCCATGCGCGCTTCGCTTTCAATAACGCGAAACGCGATTTTGAGTTGGGCGAGGTCGAGAAAAACATGATACTTTCGCATATGTTCCCGCTGGGCATAGTGCTGCCGCACTTCCGCGAAAGCGTTATTCTCTGCATAGCCGATAAGATATGCGCCACCGCCGAAACCTCGGCAGGGTGCTTTGCTAAATTTATCATGTTCGTGAGAATGTGAAGTTTGTACATAAAAATTCACCGCCCGATGACTGTCGGGCGGTTTTTGTTGACAAGTGCACATATTTTTTGCTGTTATAAACCTGCTATCAAATCGTCAAGCGTTTTTAAAAACTCCTCTTTTGTCGCGGTTTCAGCTTTCATTTTTATGAGTTTCAAGAATACTTTAAATTGGTAGTCGGTCATGCCTGTTTCGCCCTCTGCAAGGTTTTCAGAACGGTTCTCAATATCTTTGCGGATTAGTTTTTTTATGTAGCCTGCTTTGTTTTCGATGCTTTCAAGTTTTTCAAAGATCTCGGGTTCGGTGTTTTTCATTACTTTAACGGCGTAGGTTTTTGTGCTCTCTTTATCATATTTTTGCTGGGGAGTAAGCTTTTTAGTTGTATCGCTCATAAAAAATCCTTTCGTGAAATTACATTTATTTGTTTTGGCTTTGCTTAAAGTATATCATATGTTATACCTATTGTCAAGTACCATTTTTATTATCAACATAAAAATTTTTGAGATTTATACAAAGTAAAAGCCCCTTTGTATTACTGTATCAGAGGGGTAAAACGCTTAGCGTTGGGGTATTTACACGCAAAAAGATCCGCCCTCGGCGAACCGAAAGCGGATCATGTCGGAGTGCGCTGCAAGGGACTCGAACCCCTGACCTACTGGTTCGTAGCCAGTCACTCTATCCAGCTGAGCTAGCAACGCATTCATTCAACGTTTAATATTATATCACAATAAAAATCTCCTGTCAAGCAGTTGGCAGGAGATTTCACATTTTTTTAACATTTTAATGATCGCCGTTTATTCGCTCTCGAGCATGAAGATGTACGTTTCGGGCTTCGCGCCGTTCTGCACCATCACCTGCTTCTCGAGCACCTTGGTCTTGAGGTTCTTCACCCAGTCTTTCTGCGTGCGCATTTTCATGCCTTTGCCCTCTATCCACGCGCGGACGTGCGCGTTTGAGTCGCGGCGGGCAAAGCCTAAATTGTCTGCTTCAAAGCTGCCGTCAGCGCTGAGGTTGGTCAGCGGTTCAGGGTCGGAAAACTGAGTTACGCTCAGCTTCTGCTTTACTGTGAGTTTGAATTTCATGGTAACTCCTCCTTTATTTATTCGCCTGCCGTGACGGCGGGCGCTTCTGTACTGTCTGATGTTTCAAGTGCTTCGGGCTGGGCTACGTCTTTCAGTCGGCGGTTTATCGCGCGCGTTCTCACGCCTATCAGCTTCTCAAGCTCCTCGTCCGCCTGCCGCAGCCTGTCGCGCGTTTTGTCGAGCACGGTTTCAAACTGCGAGAATTCTTTCTTCGCCGCCTCAAGCACTTTCCAAACTTCGCCGCTCTTTTTCTGTATTGCCAGCGTGCGGAAGCCCATCTGCAAGCTGTTCAGCATCGCCGCCATTGTTGATGGCCCTGCGATGTTCACCTTGCAGCGGTTTTGAAGCTGCTCGACAAGCCCCATGTTCACGACTTCTGCGTACAGCCCCTCGAACGGCAGGAACATTATCGCGAAATCGGTGGTGTATGGCGGGCATATGTACTTGTCGTGTATGCTCTTCGCGCAGGAGCGTATCTCGCTTTCAAGCGCCGCGCGCCGCTGCTTTATCTCCGTCGCGTCGCCGCTCTCATACGCCGCCAGCAGGTCGGCATAGCGGTCGCCGGGGAATTTTGAATCTATCGGCAGATACACGCTGCCGCCGTCCTCCGCGCCGGGCAGCTTCACGGCGAAATCTACGCGTTCCTTGCCGTTCGGCACTACCGCCGCCTGCTCGGCGTACTGCTCGGGCGCAAGTATCTCTGAAAGTATCGCGCCGAGCTGTATCTCACCCATTATGCCGCGCGTTTTCACGTTTGAGAGCACGTTTTTGAGGTCTGATACGCCCGAAGCGACGGCTTTCATTTCGCCCAAGCCCTCGTACACCTCCGCGAGCCGCTTGTTCACCGCTTCAAACGACTGCGTTATCCTGTCGTCGAGCGTTTTTTGCAGCTTCTCGTTTACCGTGCCGTTTATCTTGTCAAGGCTCTGCTGATTTTCCGTGCGTATTTTTTCGAGCGAGCCGAGCGTTTCGGCGCGTATCTTATCCAGCTCGGCGGTCATGGCTTTCAGCCGCTCTTCAAGCGCCGCGCTTTGGTTGCGCTGTTCGCTGCGAAGCCCTTCGCCCAGCGTAGACACGCTCTCGGCTATATTTTTCGGCATATCCGCCCGCAGCCGCGCCATGTTCACGTCAAGCCGCTGAAAGCGGTTCTCCATCGACTCGCGCTGGCGGTACTGCTCGTCGCGCAGACTGTCGCCCAGCCGCGCCACGCCCTCAGTCGCCGCCTGCGAAACTTCGGTCTTTATCCGCTCGCTCTGCTCTTTCTGAAAACGGCTCTGCCGCGCTATCAGCAGACCCACTCCCGCGGCCGAAGCCGCCGAGAGCGCGAATGTTACGATCTCTATCAATATCCTAAAGCCTCCCGCTTTACAGCTCCAGCGTTATCTCGCGCTCGGTAGGTATGTAGCGCTTGTAGGTCACGCCCACCATGTCGAACATCATCTTGCTCGCCTTAGTGTCGTCAGAGTCGGCGTATTTGTCGGATAGATATATCACCTGCGTTATGCCGCTCTGTATTATCGCCTTAGCGCACTCGTTGCAGGGAAACAGCGAAACGTAAAGTCTGCTGCCTTTCAGCGGCGAGCCGCTGTTTAGTATAGCGTTCAGCTCGGCGTGGCAGACGAAGGGGTACTTTGTCTTTAGCCTGTCGCCGTCGCGCTCCCACGGCATATCGTCGTCGCGGCAGCCGGTAGGCATACCGTTGTAGCCGACTGAGAGTATCTTGTTTTCGGGCGAAACTATGCAGGCGCCCACCTGCGTGTTCGAGTCCTTGCTGCGCTGCGCGGAAAGCAGCGCCACGCCCATAAAGTATTCGTCCCAAGATATGTAATCCTTGCGTTTCATAAATATTCCCTCCCTAGTGTTTGTATGCGCCGAGGTTATTCGGCAGCCTTGTCGGCAGTTTCGCAGTTCTCGCAGTTGAGAGCCGCGGCGTCCTTAAAGGTCTTTTTCACAAGTCCCGTCAGCACCTTTCCGGGGCCGCACTCGATGAATTTGTCAAAGCCCTCCGCGCGGATAGCCGCCAGCTCGTCGGTAAATCTTACGGGCGAAACTATGTGCTTAGCCAGCAGATCTCTCATATTTGAAAAATCGGTAAGCTCAGCGCCCAGAACGTTTGAGTAGAACTTCATATTCGGCTTCGCGAACTCAAAGCCCTCGCTTTTCGCCAAAAATTCCTCAGCCGCGGGGCGCATTATCTCGCTGTGGAAAGCCGAAGCTACGTTGAGCTTTACGCACTTCACGCGCTTAGCCGTGCTGGTCTGCTTTATCAGCTCGCAAGCCGCCGCGCAGGCGCTCTCCTCGCCCGCGATGACTGTCTGTACGGGCGAATTGTAGTTTACGGGCACTACATAGCCCTCGGTCTTTTCGCAGGCGGCCTCTATCTCGCTCGGCTCAGGGCCTATCACCGCGTACATCGAGCCTTCGCTGTTCTCGGCGGCGGTCTGCATAGCCTGCGCACGGATCTTTATAAGCTTGAAAGCGTCGGAGCAGCTGAGCATACCGCTTGCCGCCATGGCAGCGTATTCGCCCAGCGAGTGGCCCGCAACGCCCTCAAACTTTACGCCCTTTTCCTTCAGCACTTCAAAAGCGCAGAGCGAGCATGCCATGATGGCGGGCTGAGAGTGGATAGTCTTGTTCAGCTCAGCGGGGTCTTCGGCGAACATTATGTCCTCCAGCTTGTAGCCCAGCGCCTCATCAGCGGCGGCGAAGACTGCCTTAGCGCACTCGTAATTGTCATAAAAGTCCTTAGCCATACCCGCGTACTGCGAGCCCTGACCTGAGAATAACACGATATTTTTCGACATGATATTTGATCCTTTCGTTATATAATTGTATTGCCGAAAACGGCATCCGTCGGCATTTTTCTTTGTGCATATCTGCCGAAGCGGCGCGCGGAAAAATGTCTAACAGTGTTAATTATGTGAATAATGTATATTTGAGCGCCTTTGCAGAGCAAAATTTGATATAAATATAGAAAAACGAGCCTGTTCATAATTGTGAAACTTTATTCGTTATGCTTGTTAATAATTATGTTCTATAATATAATCAGTAGTGTACTCTGACCGAATATGCGGCGGCGTACCGATATTACGTTATTCAATGTGAATATTATAGCATATTTTTTTTATTTGTTCAATGATTTTTACAGTTTTTTTGTGCGTCAAGGTGTAAACATTTTTTTGCATTTCGCAGCGCCGAAAAAGCAGAAGGGAAAGGGTGTCAGCAATGCTGAAAACTAATGGAGTAAAAATAAAAGGCGTGGGCAGATATGCGCCCGAGATCGTGGCGACCAACGACGACTACGCCAAGATAGTGGAAACTAACGACGAATGGATAACTCAGCGCACAGGCATAAAGACCCGCCATATCTCAAACGGCGAGCCTACTTACTATTTAGGTGCTATGGCGGCTAAGGAAGCTATTGCGAACGCGGGCATATCTGCTGAGGAGATCGGGCTGATACTCGCAAGCACCTGCACGCCCGATTATTACACACCCTCTACAGCCTGCTTAGTACAGCGCGAGCTGGGCGTTTCGGGCTGCCCCGCTATTGATATAAACTGCGCTTGCTCGGGCTTCGTTTACGCGGTGGATATGGCTAAGCGCTACCTCGCCGAGGGCGATATAAAGTACGTTCTGGTAGTGGCTGCCGAAGAGCTTTCAAAGTTCGTTGATTATACCGACAGATCTACCTGCATACTTTTCGGCGACGCAGCCGCAGCGGTAGTTCTCGAAAAGGAAGAGGACACCCTCTTTGCAAGCTACACCGCCGCCGACGGAATGGGCGCGCCCTACCTCGCGGCACGCGCTCTGCTGACGATAAATCCTTTCCGCCAGACCGAGAGCGAGTTTGACATGAATATGCCCGAGCCGAACAAGCATTTCCTGCTTCAGGACGGCAAGGAAGTATACAAGTTCGCGACCAAGGCTCTGCCAAAGGCGGTAGAAGAAGCATGCAAAAAGGCGGATATATCCCCCGAAGAGCTCGACGCGATAATCCCCCATCAGGCAAACATCCGCATAATAGAAACTGCGGCTAAGCACCTCAAAGTACCTATGGATAAAATGGTGCTCAATATTTCCGATTACGGCAACACCTCCTCCGCTTCTATCCCCGGCGCATTTTACGACGGCGTGAACAGCGGCAGGATAAAGCGCGGCGACAAGGTATGCTTCGTAGGCTTCGGCGGCGGACTTACCTACGGCGCGGTAGTAATTGAATACTAAAGATACACATACATATATGATCAATGCCCTGCGGGGCGCTTTAAAGGAGAGGATCTCAATGACTACTAAAAAAACAAGGATAACCGAACTGCTCGGCATCAAGTACCCCATTTTTCAGGGCGGCATGGCTTGGATAGCTGAGTCTACCCTCGCGTCGGCTGTTTCAAACGCAGGCGGCTTAGGCATAATCGCGGGCGGCTCTGCACCCATTGACTATCTTCGCGAGCAGATACGCCGCTGCAAATCGCTGACGGACAAGCCTTTCGGCGTGAACATCATGCTGATGAGCCCCAACGCTGAGGAGCTGGCGCAGCTCGTTATAGAAGAGGGCGTGCCCGTAGTTACCACAGGTGCAGGCAACCCCGGCAAATTCATGGCTGCTTGGAAAGAAGCGGGCGTAAAAGTAATACCCGTAGTTCCCTCGGTAGCTCTTGCGAAGAGAATGGAGCGCTCGGGCGCTGACGCAGTTATCGCAGAGGGCACAGAGTCGGGCGGACACATCGGCGAAAATACCACCATGTGCCTTGTTCCGCAGGTAGTAGACGCGGTAGAGATACCCGTTCTTGCGGCGGGCGGCATCGCCGACGGCAGAGGCATAGCGGCTTCCTTCATGCTGGGCGCTGAGGGCGTTCAGGTAGGTACGCGCTTCCTAGCGGCGGACGAGTGCCAGGTGAACCCCGTTTACAAAGAGCTGGTGGTAAAGGCTAAGGACACCGACAGCGTGGTTACGGGAAGATATACAGGCCACCCGTGCAGAAACGTAAAGACCAAGTTCTCGAAAATGCTGGCAAACGGCGAAAAGGACGGCAGCCTTACCCCCGAGCAGTTTGAGGAAGTTACCCTCGGCTCGCTGAGAAAGGCAGTACAGGACGGCAACCTTGACGAAGGCTCTTTCCTCTGCGGCGCTATCGCAGGAATGATAAAGGAAGTAAAGCCCTGCAAGGATATAATAGAAGAGATGTTCGGCGAGGCGGAAGCGCTGCTGAGCAAGTGAGATGATAAACGGAGGATATAGGATATGTCAACTGCAATAATCACAGGTTCATCAAGAGGTATAGGCGCTTCCATAGCGCTGCGTCTGGCTAAGGACGGCTACGATATAGCACTCAACGATATAAGCGAGGCTATGTTCGAGGACAACGACATAATGGATAAGATAAGAGCCGAGGGCGTTATCTGCGAAAAATTCATCGCCGACGTTTCCAACTACGCGCAGTGCGAGCAGATGGTAAAGGACATAAAGGCGAAGTTCGGCACTATCGACGTGCTGGTAAACAACGCAGGGATCACCCGCGACGGGCTTCTCGCAAGAATGAGCGAGGAGAATTTCGACACAGTTATCGCTGTAAACGAAAAGAGCGTTTTCAACATGACAAAGTTCGTAGGCAGCGTAATGATGAAGCAGCGCAGCGGAAAGATAATAAATCTCTCTTCCGTAGCGGGTCTTTGGGGCAACCCCGGTCAGCTCAATTACTCCGCATCTAAGGCGGCTATAATCGGTATGACTAAGACGGTAGCGAAAGAGCTCGGCTCGCGCGGGATAACCTGCAACGCCGTAGCCCCCGGCTTTATAAAGACCCCCATGACCGACAAACTCACCGAGGCGCAGAAGGAGAACATACTGCGCATGATAGCTATGAGAAGATACGGCACGGTAGAGGAGATCTCGGGCGTTGTATCGTTCCTTGCATCTAAGGACGCAAGCTACGTTACGGGTCAGGTGATAGAGATCTCGGGCGGACTTTCGATGTAATGAAAGAGAGGTAATAAAGCGCTATGAAAAGAGTTGTAATAACAGGAATGGGCACTATAAACCCGCTGGGCAACAACGTGCCGCAGTTTTGCGAGGGTCTGAAAGAGGGCAGACTGGGTATAAGTAAGATAGACCAGTTCGACTGCTCTGATTTTGACGTAAAGTGTGTAGGCGCAGTAAAGGATTTCGACCCCCTTACCGCCATAGATAAAAAAGAGAGCCGCAGAATGGACCGCTTCACCCAGTTCGCAGTATGCGCGGCTGACGAAGCTATGAAAGACGCTGGCAGCGATTTTAAGGACGTAGACCCTTACAGAGCGGGCGTGATAATCGGCGTAGGCATAGGCGGACTCAACCTTACCGAGCAGGAGCACGCGAAATTCCTCGCAAAGCCCGATAAGATAAGCGTTTTCTATATCCCGATGATGATAGCGAACATGGCGGCGGGCACTGTTTCGATGAAAACAGGCTTCAAGGGCGACAACTACGCTACCGTTACCGCCTGCGCTTCGGGCACTCACGCAGTGGGCGAAGCTTTCAGAAAAATAAAGGACGGCTACCTCGACGTAGCTATCGCGGGCGGCGCTGAGAGCTGCATCTCGCGTTTTGCGCTGGCGGGCTTCAATAATATGAAGGCGCTTTCGCGCGAGGAAGACCCCGAAAAGGCTTCCACGCCTTTCGACCTCAACCGCAAGGGCTTTGTACTGGGCGAGGGCTGCGGAATACTCGTTCTCGAAGAGTACGAGCACGCTAAGGCACGCGGTGCCAAGATATACGCCGAGGTGGCAGGCTACGGCGCTACCTGCGACGCTTACCACATGACCAGCCCTTCGCCGACGGGCGAGGCTGCGGCTGCTGCTATGAAGGCTGCTTACACTGAGGCAGGTCTTGCGCCAGAAGACGTTACCTACATCAACGCCCACGGCACTTCCACCCACCTCAACGACGCTTACGAAACTATCGCGATAAAGATAGCGCTGGGCGAAGAGGCGGCTAAAAAAACTATCATAAATTCCACCAAGTCGATGACGGGCCACCTGCTGGGCGCTACCGGCGCGGTAGAGGCGATAGCCACCGCTTTGCAGATAAACGAGGGCTTTATACACCAGACCATCGGCTATGAAACTCCCGACCCCGAGTGCGACCTTGACTACTGCACCGAGGGACTTCGCAAGACTGAGATAAAGGCTGCGCTTTCAAACTCGCTAGGCTTCGGCGGACACAACGCTACCATCTGTCTGAAAAAGTTTGCTGACTGATTTTACGGGGAGGATATTTTGAAATGAGCAAGATCTTTGATATAATCGACGTAGAGGCGATAGAAAAACTCGCCGATATAGTGAACGAAAAGGACTTAGGCGAGATAACCGTAGGCTACGAGGGCAAGAGCGTTACCGTAAAGGGCAAAAAGCCCGCGCCGCCCGCACCCCCTGCAGGCGGTTTCGCGCCCGCTATGCCACCTGTATCGCCCGCAGCGGCAGCCGCCGTTACCGAGCCGATAGAGATGTCGCCAAAGACTGAGGAGATAAGCGGCACGCCCGTAAAAGCGCCGATAGTCGGCACATATTACTCAAAGCCCCGCCCCGACGCCGCGCCTTTCGTAACAGTAGGCAGCAAGGTGAAAAAGGGCGATGTGCTGTATATCCTCGAGACCATGAAGGTGATGAACGAGATAGCGGCAGAGAGCGACGGAATAGTTACCAAGATACTGGTAGCCGACGGCGATTCGCTCGAATACGGACAGACCGTAATGATACTGGGCTGATAAACGGAGGATACAAAAAATGGCTGTAATAATGGATAAAGAGCAGATAAAGGAAGTAATACCCCACCGCGACCCCTTTCTGCTTATAGACGAGATAAACGAGCTGGAGGTAGGCAAGAGGGTAGTGGCTACCAAGTACATCAAGGCTGAGGATTTTTGGTTCAAGGGTCATTTTCCCGAGTACCCCGTTACCCCCGGCGTGCTGATGATAGAGATGCTGGCGCAGGCGGGCGCGGTAGCGCTGCTTTCCATGCCCGAGAACAAGGGAAAGATAGGCTTTTTCGGCGGCATAAACAACGCTAAGTTCCGCAAGCAGGTAGTTCCCGGCGACGTGCTGCGTCTGGAAGTTGAGATAACAAAGGTAAAAGGCCCTGTAGGCTACGGCAAGGGCGTTGCTACCGTAGATGGCAAAAAGGCAGTTTCGGCTGAGATCTCCTTTGCTATAAAGTAAGCGGAAGGAGCTGTAATAAAAACCATGTTCAAAAAGGTTTTGATAGCAAACCGCGGCGAGATAGCGGTGCGCATAATACGCGCCTGCCGCGAGCTGGGTCTGCGCACCGTGGCGGTGTATTCTGAGGCTGACAGAAGCGCTCTGCACGCCAAGATAGCCGACGAGGCGGTATGCATAGGCCCTGCCGCCAGCAGCGAGAGCTACTTGAACGTCCGCGCGATAATAGGCGCTTGCGAGATCACGGGTGCTGACGCTATACACCCCGGCTTCGGCTTTCTTTCCGAAAACGCTTCGTTTGCGCGCACCTGCGAAAAGTGCGGAATAACGTTTATAGGCCCCGACTCGCACAGTATAGAGATGCTGGGCGATAAGGCGGCGGCTAAAGAGGCTATGAAGGCTGCGGGCGTGCCCGTTATCACAGGCTCTGACGGCGCTGTAAAAAGCTTTGAGGAAGCAAAGCGCATAGCTGCCGAGATAGGCTACCCCGTGATGGTAAAAGCCTCGGCGGGCGGCGGCGGAAGAGGAATACGCATAGTAGAAAAGGCGGAGGAGCTGGAAAGCCAGATAAACGCCGCCAAGCAGGAAGCTCTCTCGGCTTTCGGCAACGACGAGATATACATAGAGAAATTTGTGGTAAACCCGAAGCATATCGAGATACAGATACTTGCAGACTCGCAGGGAAACGTTATCTCGCTGGGCGAGCGCGACTGCTCTATGCAGCGCCGCAACCAGAAAGTGCTGGAGGAAGCGCCCTCTACCGTTATCGACGAGGAGACTCGCTGCAAGATGGGCGAGGCTGCCTGCGCCGCGGCTAAGGTATGCGGCTACAAAAACGCGGGCACGATAGAGTTTCTTGTGGATAAGGATAAGCATTTCTACTTTATGGAAATGAATACGCGCATACAGGTAGAGCACCCGATTACCGAAGAGGTGACGGGCGTTGATATAGTAAAAGAGCAGCTTCGCATAGCGGCGGGCGAGCCCCTCTCGTACAAGCAGGAGGATATAAAGCTCAGCGGCCACGCGATAGAGTGCCGCATAAACGCCGAGAACCCCGCTATGAACTTCATGCCCTCGCCCGGCGTGATAGATTCGCTCTTTATCCCCGGCGGCCCCGGCGTGCGAGTAGACACGGCTGTTTATCAGGGCTACGAGATAACGCCTTATTACGACTCTATGATAGCAAAGCTGATAGTACACGGCAAAGACCGCGAAGAGGCTATCGCAAAAAATGAAATGGGCGCTGGCTGAGTTTATAGTAGACGGCGTCAGCACCAATATAGATTTTCATCTGAAGCTTATACGCACCGAAGCCTTTGAAAAGGGCGATTACGACAACGGCTATCTCAACCGCGTTAAGCTTATCTAAGAAAGGGGGAGCTTACAGACATGCTGGAGGATCTTTTTTCAGTAGTGCGCACGCGCTTTAATTACGGCGACGATGACGAGCCGCCAAAGAAGAAAAAGACCGATATACCAAAGGGGCTGCTCTTTAAATGCCCCCGCTGCTCGAACAACACCTTTATGGAGGATTTTGCGGCAAACGGCAAGGTATGCCCCCACTGCAACTACCATTCGCGCCTTACCGCGCGCGAGCGGCTTGACATCACCATAGATAAGGATAGTTTGGAAGAATTTGACGCAGATATGATCTCGGGCAACCCGATAGATTTTCCCGATTACGAAAACAAGCAGCAGGCGCTGCGCGAAAAAACGGGTCTGAAAGACGCCGTAGTGACGGGAAGAGCCAAGATACGCGGCGAGGATATAGTTATAATAGTAATGGATTCTAACTACATGATGGCTTCTATGGGCAGCGTAGTGGGCGAGAAGATAGCCCGCGCTTTTGAGTACGCTGCCGAGCACCGCCTGCCCGTCATCGCGTTTACCGCTTCTGGCGGCGCGAGAATGCAGGAGGGCATAGTTTCGCTCATGCAGATGGCCAAGACCTCGGGCGCTGTCGGCAGACACAGCGACGCAGGCCTGCTGTACATCACGGTAATGACCGACCCGACTACGGGCGGCGTTACGGCATCGTTCGCCTCGCTGGGCGACATCATAATCGCCGAGCCGAAGGTGCTGATAGGCTTTGCGGGCAGAAGAGTTATAGAGGGCACTATCCGCCAGCGCCTGCCGGACGATTTTCAGTCGGCAGAATTTATGCTGGAAAACGGATTTGTAGATATGATAGTAGAGCGCAAGAGGATGCGCCGCACGCTGGCACATCTGCTCAAGCTGCATAAGCCATATGACGGAGGTGCTGAGCAATGAGTGAAAATAATATCCCCGCCAGCAAGCGCATGGAGATAATCCGCACCAAGGGCAGACCTACGGTAAAGGACTATATTCCCATGATATTCGACGATTTCTTCGAGCTGCACGGCGATAGGCTCTATGGCGACGACGGCGCTATAATGGGCGGCGTAGCCTACTTTAAGGGCGTGCCCGTAACGGTGATAGCGCAGGTAAAGGGCAGAACGCTGGAGGAAAACCAGCAGTGCAATTTCGGTATGCCCCACCCTGAGGGCTACCGCAAGGCGCTCAGGCTGGCGCATCAGGCTGAGAAATTCCACCGTCCCGTTATATGCTTTGTAGACACCGCGGGCGCGTTTTGCGGCGTAGAGGCTGAAAAGCGCGGACAGGGCGAGGCGATAGCCCGCTCGATAATGGAATTTATGGAGCTGAAAACGCCTGTTATCTCGATAATACTGGGCGAGGGCGGCTCGGGCGGAGCGCTGGCTATGTGCGTTTGCGACGAGCTGGCTATGCTGGAAAACGCGGTGTACTCGGTAATATCTCCGCGCGGATTTGCCTCCATACTCTGGAAAAACGCCGAGCGCGAGAAGGAAGCAGCCGACATCATGAAGATAACTGCCGAAGACCTTGTACACTTAAAGGTCTGCGACAGCATAATAAAAGAATCTGACGGCGGTGCCCATACCGACCCCGAGCAGACGGCTGAGAATATTTCTGAATATATTTCGCAGGCTTTGGAAAGAAATTTGCAAAAAGGGCTTGACGAAATGCTAAATGGGCGTTATAATAAGTTTAGGACAATCGGCGAGTTTGGCGTGTACGAAGAGGATAGCGAAAGCGAATGACCTTTTTCGGCGCAAAGCTGCTGCCTTTGTTTTAGCGGCGAGGTTCTTGAAAAAAGCAGCTCCTCTCCGGCAATACTCAAATGACAGGAGGTTTGTTTAGAATGGTATTTGACAAGATCCGCGATATTATCGTAGACCAGCTCGACGCGTCTGCTGATGATGTTACCGCAGAGGCTTCGATCATCGACGATCTGGGCGCTGATTCTCTCGACGTAGTAGACCTTATCAGCTCTGTTGAAGATGAATTTGATGTTGAGATCCCTGATGAAGAGGTTGAGAACATCAAGACCGTAGGCGACATCGTTTCCTACATCGAAAGCGCTACTTCTGAGGAATAAGCAATTAGCTTTCACTAAAAGAAATCAAATGACGGAACGTGGCTGAAAGTAACGTTCCGTTTTTTCTTACGATCACCGCGAGGGGGATAAGCTTGTGCTTTGGGAAGAAAAAAATTACGATGATATTATAGACCTGCCGCACCACGTTTCGGAAAACCACGCGCATATGTCTATACGGGGCAGGGCGGCGCAGTTTTCGGCTTTCGCAGCGCTAAAGGGCTACGATGAAGCCGTGGCGGAGGCGGCAAGGCGCACCGACAGCCGCCGTGAGCCGGACGAGGACACCGCGCGAGAGATAAACGAGCGGCTGGTATGGCTGATAGAGCATTTGGCGGAGCTGCCGCGGGTGGAGCTGACGTATTTTGTGGCCGACGAGCGCAAGGCGGGCGGCGCGTATGTGCCCGTGAGCGGTGCTGTGCGCATTTACGACTCATACGCGAAAGAGCTGGAATTCGTTGGCGGCAAGCGCGTGCTGATAAACGATATTTACAGCATCAAGATCTTAGCCGACCGCGATGATACGGACGAGCAGGCATAAAAAAGGCGGGTACGCTTAGTGTATAGCGTACTCGCCTTTGCTGTTTATGTACTTCAAGCCTTTGCGGTTTCCTGCGCGTCTTCGCCGGTGTACTGCTTTTTCCAGTCCTCTAAGCGCTGCTTTTCGCCAGCAGCGTCGGCAGCGCCGAAGCCGAGGTGGCTCTGGAACTCGCCCTTTGAGGTGACCGAGAGGGTGATGGAGGTGAAAGGCTTCTGCTTCTCGCCGATGAACACCTGACGTATAGCCATGATGAGTTTTACTATCTCAACGCGGTTTTTCGCCGCCTCTTCCTTATCCATATCGAATTTCTCGAACATCTCGTCGCCGTCGATAAGCTCGCCGTCTGCGGTAACAAGGCGGTGGTAGTAGAAAACGCCGTTCTCGCCGTTCTCAGCGTAAAAATAGGCTATCTTGTAGTCAGTCTCGGGCAGGAAGCTGAAAAACTCGGTGCCGAGCTGTCTGTAAAGCTCAGCCGTTTTCGACTGTATCTCTTTAAGCTGCTGCTCGGAAACTTGAGGCGGCTGGTAGCGGGGGTTAGCCTTCTCTACCTTCTCGCGCCAAGCGGCGTAGCGCTTTTTCCTCTTCGCCCTCGGTAAGCTCGGCGGCGGTAACGTCCATCTTTACCTGACCGTTATTGAGTATCATTATGCTGATAGCGTTGCAGGGCTTTCCGGTAGCCGCCTGCGAGCTTTCGTGCATAGCCATGAATGCCTTTTCAAGCTTCTCCTCGCGGGATACCATTTCGGGCAGGCTGAGTCCGCAAAGCTGGGGTATAGTCTGGCGCTCGAGAAGTCTGCCGTCTAGCGCGTAGCAGCAGAAATCGTCAATGTAACCGCCCGACTGAAGCTCGGCGTAGTAAAAGCCTATCAGCATCTGCTGCGGGAACATGACTCTCAGCGCTCTGCTCATCTCGGCGCAGTCTTTCTTAAAGCGCTCTTCGGGGGTAAGCTCGGGGGCTGCTTCTTCCTCAGCCGCAGCGCTCTCCTCCGCTTCGGTATTTTCAACGGCTGCCTCCGCGGGGGCGGTATCAGCCTTTTTCTTTTTCTTGCCAAATAAAGCCATAGTAATGTCCTTTCGTGGTGTAGCGTCAATTCTGCTTTCTTACCACGGCGTATTCGTCGCCGTTTCGGTAATACGGGCAAGCGCCGCGGGGGTCTGACTGAAGCCTGTAAAGGTCGTCCTCGTCAATATCCACCGAGCAGAAATATTCTTCGTATTCTTCATCGTACATATAGTACGCGCAGGTATCGCAGTTCATCAAATATCTATCAGCTTTCTCGATACCGCGAAATATTTGTTTTTCTCGGAGCAGACCAGCCGTGCTATTACTATAAAAGCGGTGATCACTGCTGCCGCCGCCGCTGCTGCGGCTATTATTTTGCCAATTTTTTTCACAGCGAAGAAACTCCTTTCTTTGCGTTAGTTATACAAAATCGTCCTCGTCGATGTCGTCCTCTATCTCCTCGCCGTTGAGCAGCTTTTTCAGCGTTTCAACTTCCTCTTCGGTAAGGGTTATGCCCTTGCCCATGCGGGTGTGGTCGGGGTTCCATTCTCTAAGGTCGTACTTCGGCTCGCGCTCGTTCCAGCTTACCATGTTCAGCTCTTTTGTCCAGCCGCGCGCGCTTTCGGAAAGCACTCCTATATTTTTCGTGATCTCAAATTTCAGTTCAGCCATTTCTATCTACCTCCGTTAGTTTTGTTTTTTATTTATCGGCATATTTTCGCTGCCGTTTTTACACGTTTTTCGTTCGCCGCAGCCGCTATCGCCGCGAGCGCGCCCTGCAATGCGCCGAGGTTCGTTATCACCGCCGCCAGCAGTATCACCAGTCCGCAGAAAATTCCCGCGAGAGCGCCGCTTAGCGCCCATATCACGCCCGTGATGCAAACACTGCCCGCCGCCGTGGTAAAGCTGTCAGGCTCGCGCAGGTAGTCGAGCGCCGAGAGGATAAGCATTGCGAGGAAAGCTGCGGGCAGATCGTACATCGCCCATACGCATATGAATATCATAGCGCCGCCGCTCAGCTTTATAGCGCGCTTGCCGGTAACTGCGCCGAATGCCGCCGCCGCCGCAAATACCGCGAGCAGCGCCCAACCGCGCGTAAGCCAGCAGATAACGAGGTACACCGCCGCGCCGAAAGCCAGCGCGATGAGCCTTTTGTTGCCTATACGCTCTACTATGCCGCGCAGCTTCGCAGGCATAAGCGCGAGCATAGCGTTCCAGACGGGCTTGATGTTTATCGCCGTGATTATGATGAAAAGTATCGGCAGAGTAACTATCGTGAATTTTACCGAGCCGCCCATAAACTGCATAACGTTTATCAGCACCATTGATATGAGCAGCGCGTTATTGATCATAAGCTTAGTAAGTCTGAGGTCGAAAGGCACTATCTTGCGCGAATCGTAAGCGCGCACCGCGAATACCGCCATGTAGGAAACTACGGTGGTTATCGGCGGGCCGTAAAGACCTATGCGCGGTATCAGTATGATATTCAGCGAGATATTTATCACGCCTGCGATAAGGCTGGTGAAAAGCGAGCGCTTGGTCTTGTTTGAAGCCAGATATATCGAGCCCATAAAGGTGGTGAAGCATGAGAATATCGAGGAGTATATCAGTATAGGTGCGTACCGCGCGGACTCCTGAAAGCTGTCGCCCATCCAAATAGCGGTAAGCGGCTGAACTATCAGCAGGCAGCCCGCCGCGAGGATATACATAAGGCACTGGTTCAGATGGAAAACGTTGCCGTAAAAATCATTGCGGTCGTCTGAGTCGTCCTCCATTATAGCCGACATATTCCATGCCTGCCCGAACATCATGTAAACGGTGGATACTAAGTTCGCTATTTTGTACGAAGCGGAAAGTATGCCGTTTCGCTCGCTGCCGAGGTAGTAGGTGGTCATGAAAGAGTCGGAGCTGTTTGTCACCAGCCACATAAGCTGCGCGGGGATAAGCGGCATACAGTAGGAGAACATGGTCTTTACCATCTCGCGCTCGATATGCTTGAAATCGAAATATCTCCAAAGCCGCGCTGCGAAGAGCATGAAAACGGTGGAGCAAAGGTCTGAAAGGATGACCGAGAGCAGGTAGCCGGTATTTCCCATCTTGAAAACGCAGATGAAAAGTATAGTGCCTATCAGCGTAAGCAGGGTAGTGAGTATAGAGTTTACGGCGTAGAGCTTTACTTTCTCTATAGCGCGCAGGAAGTTTGAGTAAACAAGCTTTAGCGAAGCCGCCACGATGTATACGAATATCAGCAGCGAGTAGCCGTGGATATACTTATCCGCCACGCCTGTAACGGTAACTATCGGCAGCACTATCGCCAGCAGGGCGAAGCCCATAAGGCAGGCTATATTGCCTATGCTGAATACCTGCCGCTTGTCGTAAGCTTTATCGAGGCCGAAGCGTATTATCGACTCGCTTATAGTCATGGTAACTATCGGCAGCAGCCAGTTCGCTATCTGCTGTATAACGTCGTTGACGCCCATTTCGGCGGGCGTGAGGTAGGTGGTGTAGACGTTGACGAGCAGTATTATCAGCACTTTCGAGCTGAAAGAGCCGAGCGCGAATATCAGCGTATTAGAAAAAAAGCTTTTTTATAGCTTGACTTGGTAACATTTTTTCTTTTCAGGCATATTTAAAGAGTATCCTTTCTGCGGGGTGTGCCGCCGTTGTGACAACACATATACATTATAACATAAGAGAGAGAAAAAGCAAGTACTTAGCGGCAAAAGGCGGCTGGGCGTTTTTCGTCGGCATAGCCCTCTTGAAAATCTTGGCGAAAAGTGCTATAATTATACCGATAAATGATAAATACAAATAACACGGAGGTACTGCCGATATGTCTACCGCTAACCAAAGATTGAAAATACTGTATCTTGCGAAGTTTTTCGCAGACAGCACTGATGAAGAGCACCCCGTTACCATGCAGCAGATAATAGCCGAGCTGGACAGGCACGGAATATCCGCCGCGCGCAAGGCTATTTACGAGGATATTGAAGCGCTGCGCGTTTTCGGCATGGATATAGTTTCGGTAAAGGGCAAATACTCGGGCTACTACCTCGCCTCGCGCGAATTTGAGCTGCCCGAACTGAAACTGCTCGCCGACGCGGTAAGCTCGGCGCGATTTCTCACCCAGCGCAAATCTGAGCAGCTTCTGAAAAAGATAGAGTCGCTCGCCAGCGTTTACGAGGGAAGGCAGATACAGCGGCAGGTGTACGTCACCGACAGGGTGAAGTCGATGAACGAGAAGATATATCTCAACGTAGACGCTATAAATCTTGCCATCTCGTCCAAAAAGCAGATAGCTTTCAAATATTTCGACTACGGCGCAGATAAGAAAAAGAAGTACCGCGAGGGTCTGCGCGTATGCTCGCCCTATGCGCTGACTTGGAGCGACGAGCGCTACTATCTTGTGGCGTATTACGAAAAGTACGGCAGTATATCAAATTTCAGGGTTGACAGAATGGAGAGCGTGCAGCTGCTTGAAGAGCCGATAAAGACCGCGCCCGCCGATTTCAGCCTGCCGCAGTACCTCAATTCTACGTTTTCGATGTTCAGCGGCGAGGTCTGCGACGTGTGCTTGAAATTCAGCGACAAGCTGGTAAACGCCGTGCTAGACCGCTTCGGCAAGGACGTTTGGCTCGTGCCCGCTGAGGATGACTGGTTCACCGCACGTGTGAAAGTAAAGCCGGAGCCGCCATTTTTCGGCTGGCTTTTCCAGTTTGCGGACAAGGCGCAGATAATCTCGCCCGAAAGCGTAAAACTGGAATATTTGAATATGCTGAAAGCCGCCGCAGACGCGCAAAAGTGAATTTATCAAAATACATATATGTAAAAATATGTATCAAAGCTAGTCAAGTATCAATCGAAAAAGCTGTATAAAATATCTACATTTACGGCAGGACGATTGTATAAGATGTACAAAATGTTTGAAAAAATATTGACAGTGTGATAGAGCAGTGATATAATATGTTTACAGTATAAAATGCTCGGAGTGCGCCTGTTTTTAAATGCGGCAGCGCTGCGGGCGGGAAGTGTTTTTTATGACCGATAAAGAGCTTAAAAAACTGAATAAAAGAGAGCTTTTAGAGCTGCTCGCTGCCATGCGCGAAGAGATAGACGCGCTGAGGGTGGAGAACGAGGCTCTGCGCCGTACCATAGCGGGCGGCGAAGGCGACCTGCTTTCGGCAACGGCTATGCGCGTGAAAAAGCTTTACGAAGAGCGCTTCGGCGCGGATACGCCCGCCAAGCCCGAAACGGAGGGCGCGGAAGAGTGAGCGGTATGAGCCGTATGAACGGCAAACGTGAGTTAGCCAAAGACCTGCCAACAGCTGAGCAGCTAAAAGCCGAGCTTGCTAGGCACAAGTCGCGCGCGGGATTTATGCGCATGCTTTACAGCACCGCAGCCTCGCTGATAGTGGTGGCGGCGCTGGCTGTTATAATATCCATGCTTTTCCTGCCGGTACTAAGGGTTACGGGTACGAGTATGACGCCTACTCTCGCCAACGACGAGCTTGTAGTGTGCAAGCGGCGCGGCGATTTCAAGCAAGGCGATATAGTAGCTTTTTACTACAATAACAAAATTTTGCTGAAACGCGTTATCGCTGTATCGGGCGACACCGTTGATATAAAGGACGACGGCACTGTTTATGTAAACGGCAAAAAGCTGGACGAGCCTTACGTTAAGGACAAAGCGTTCGGTGAGTGCAACATAAGCCTGCCTTACCAAGTGCCCGATCAGCGGATATTCGTTATGGGCGACCACAGGTCTACCTCTATCGACAGCCGCTCAACGGCTATCGGCTGTGTGAGCGAGGAAGCGGTAGTAGGCAAGGTAGTGATGCGCATAATGCCGCTGAAAAAGCTGAAGTTTTTGTGAGAAGAATTTAACGCCGCCAATATCTGCACGCGGCTTTCGATAAATTCCGAGAGGGGGAACATATCGTGCAGAATATCGAACAAAAGATAAGCCAATATCTAAAGGAAAGAAAATACCGCAAGCGCGGGAGGATAGCGGCAGCTGTAATGTCGATTGCTGTTGTGATCTCGGTGTTTGCGGGGCTTATCATGCCTGCGGTAAGCATGACGCCTAAGCGCCTTGCGGGGGAAGCCAAAACGGATGTGGATAAAGAGGGAATATCTATACCCTATACCAAGCCGCCCGAGGGCGCACCTCTTCAAGCCCGACGTTGTAAAGGTAAATGCCACGCAGATATATACAGGCCCTGACAGCGACGGGGGCATAAAGGTAAAGTTCGAGTTGAATTACGAGCTGCCCGAAAATACCATCACCAACGGAAATACATACATTTATTATAATCTAAATACCGACAGAGCAGATTCGGGCGATGCGAACGCGCCTAAGATAGATGTGCCTAAGGGCGGTCTGCCTTCTGAGGGCGTACTCGGAAGCGTAATGTACGCAGGCAAGGCAGTCGGCGAATACCGTATAGAGGAAAACGGACTTATAGTTATCCACTTCACCGATGAAGAGTTCATCGCGAAGAACAAGGACGCTAAGATACCCGGCTGCTATGTACAGTTCAACGCCGACGTAGTTCGCGGCGACAATGATAACAGAGATTCGGTCGATATTCCTTTAGGCAATGATGCCAACAGCACCGTTACCATCAAGGGTTTTGAGTATGGCAACGCGGGCATTGAAAATCCGCCGTTTACAACAAGGACGGCACTATAACTTGGAGCGTTAAGGTAAAGAACCCCGACGGCAAAAACCTCAAAGACTTTAAGGTAACGGACGAGATGTTTGATGAAAACACCGTTATCAACTGCGATAAGGGAACTTACGACGCGGCGAACAAGCAGTTTGTATTCAACGACGGCGTTGCCGATAAGGAGATCACGCTGGAATACACCACTAAGGTAGACAGCGACCTGCTTTTCGACGGAACGAACGTAAAGAACAAGGCTACCCTTGTAAAGCCTGACGACTCTAAAGTCAGCGATTCAAAGCAGGTATATGTTGAGAGCGGCTTCAACATCGAGAAATCCGGTTCTGCTGATTACGGCAAGGACGGCGCGGACGACAAGATAACCTGGACTGTAAAGGTAAAGAACGACTCCGGCGCGGATATGGAAGGCTACTACATCGAGGACAGCGCCATCACCGCAGATACCGCAATAACGGGCGTAGACAAAAAGTATTACGAAATTTCCGACGGCAAGATAACCTTCAAAAAGGGCCTTACCGATAAGGAGATCAAGTTTACATACGTTACCGGCGCTAACAAATCAGACAGCAGCGCTTACGAGAACAAAGCTACCCTGCGCCCGCCAAAAGACCCACACAAGGGTAAGGAAAGCTATGCAAAGGTGGAAAAAAATCAGTTCAGCATAACTAAGAGCGGCACACCTAAGCAGGGCGAGTCGCTGATAAACTGGACTGTTACGCTTACCGACTATGTGCGGGATGATAATACCTCGCTCGAAGACTTTGTGGTCACCGACCCGCTGCTCATAAAGCGGCTCAACGAGGGCGGCAGTCTTACGATGAACGGCGCGGACTATACATTGGTAAAGGACGAAAACGGCAAGATCACGGGCGTGAAGATCGGCAAAGTTACTAACTCCCCCGACTGGCAGGGCTATGTTAAAGTCAATATAAAATACTCCACCCCCGCTAAGGACGCTGATTATGCCCAGAAAACGAGAATGGAAGCTGGACGACCAAAAACACTGCTAATATGGCAAAAGATGGTTTTAACTACTCGACCGGCGAAGTTGACGCTACCTATCATAATATTTCAAAGGTAGAGAAATCTGCGAAGAACGAGCCTAAGTTTTCGGACGATAGGCAAGGTATTGTCCAAAAATGGGAAGCTGAGTACACAGGTGAAGAGGGCGGCTTTGTAAACGCTGAATTTTACGACGAGATGCGCTCAGATGCCGGCACCGACCACTATATCACTAGCGAACAACTTGATTCTGCGAAGATACTGGTAAGGCAAAAAGGCAGCGATTCTTTTTTACCTTACACTGGAAGTGGCACGATAAAGCTTACGCAGGTAGACGCTGTTGACGGAAAAGCGAAGAAATTCAAGATAACGATCGACGGCGGTGAGAAAAACATCAACGGTATAAGGGTAAGTTACTATACAACCGTTGACCTCAGCAAGATCGATGTGGGCGAAAAGGTGACTTTTTACAACAAGGCAAGCGACGGCACTAATGAAAAAGAAGTTTCTAAGGAATACACTAAGGTAGAAGACCATAAACTGGTAAAGAGTGCGGCCGGCGACGATACTACCGCAAAGACCACCGTAGACTTCAAAGACCTTGAGACCGTAACGGTAGACGGCGAAGAGTGCTACCTGCTGAGATACAAGGTAGAGCTCAACGAAAACGGCGAGTATAACAATAAAGACGTAGTTCTTACAGATAAACTGCCCGATGGATTCAAGCTTTACACAGTCGTGAACAAGACAAGTAATTGGGCTGACAAGCCTAACCTTGCGATATGGAAAGACGGCGACAGCGGCGTAGACGAGATACAGAATTTTGAAAAGTTTCAGTATTGGGATTATTACCAAATCGACGAGAACGATCCTACCAAGATAACTTTCAAGATATTTGGAAGCGGCAGAAATTACAAGTCGGTATTCGCATACGCGGCGTATATCCCCAAAGCAGACCTCGAAGCGAAGGTCGCGGAGGGCAAGAGCGTTGACTTTAAGAACGTTATAGCCGACAGCGACGGCGAAAAGAGCAGCCAGGAGTACACTATAGACCGCAAGCCGAACATCAACCCCTCAGGCAAAGCGGTGCTGACTAAGGGAGCAAATCCGCAGGTGGCGGGCGGCTCGATAACCTATGAGCTGGATGTAAACCCCGACGGACTTACCCTTGCACCAAACAGCTCGACCATAACCCTTACCGATCTTTTCAACTTCGACAAGACCCAGTATACGCAGGTAAAGTACGATCAGAAGGTCGAGAACGGTCAGTTGGTATATGACGAAAACAATCAGCCCGTATACGTCAAGCCCGGTCACGCGGGAAGCGTAGTAAACGGTGACGGCAGCAAGTACATGAACGTGAGCTTGCAATCCATCAAGGCAGAAAAGGTCAACGGCGACGGCACTACAACGCCCGTTGACTTTACATACAACTTTGAGAACAAGGCTAAGGACGTAAAGAAACTGAACTGCACGGTAACGGAAGTTACGTCGAAAGATGAAGTAATAAATAACAAACCGGGCTATGATCCATGGCTTGACAACGCTTTTAGTAACTATTCAAAGGTCTACAGGGTCGACGGACTTAAAGCGGGCGGAAAGCTGAAGCTCACTTTCACGGGCGATCCAAGCAAAGCAACAAAATTCAACTTCATCACCAACTGCAACGGCTGCGTATGGTCGCCTCAGCATACCGACATTACTGCAAATGCTGATGGTACATACACATTTGAAACGGATATTCGCGATGATTTTGTAAATGGAAGCCCTGCATTTGTTTATTTTGAGGGCTATTCGGAAAGCAATTATATCCCCAAGACCGTTACGGCGGAAGCTTACGAGATAAGCGACGCGGCGGACGCTAAGCTGACTATGCAGGTGCCCGACGGCGAACACCTCAAGATAACTTACACATATGTGTCCCGCTCGGACGAAGTTTTCTCCATCGGCGCAAGCAATAAGGTAAGCGCTTCCACCAGATACGGCGGAGAAAGCGACTCGAGCAAGGTAATTTACAAGGCGCACGATGATTCGCAGGCAGGCGTTATCAATAGCGAGCCTATCGAGATAAACAAGCTCGACGTTGGCGACACGGCTGTACGCTTAAAGGCAGGATTTATCCTCGCCAAGTACGACACCACTGCGAACAAGTGGGTATACGCGACCGAATTTACAGCTCCGACTACCGAGGACAACTTCTACACAGTTGCCGATGATAAATGGGGCGACAAGAGCGCCGCGGCCAAGATAAGCACCTTTACAAACAGCGCGCTGTACTTCAAGCCCGAAAAGGCTACGGTATATGCGCTGATAGAGGTCGATGCTCCCGATGGCTACGACAGTACACTGCTTGTGACCAAGTATTTCACATATGAGGAAGCGCCGAAAAACCTGCCTAGCACTAAAGTGGACGGCGGCACGCTGAGATCTGACGATGTGATTTACCTCAATTCGGGCAGTGCGCTCAATATCAAAAAACAGAAAGAACATTTCGATAAGCGCTTCAAAACAGTGGGCTGACGGCAACTCTGCCGACCGTCCCGAAAGCGTAAGATTCACGCTTTACCGTTCTACTCAGAAGACGGATGACGGCACGATACCTGCGGACGCGGAACTGGTCGAAGGCTCTGAAAAAACGCTGAACGAAGCGAACGGCTGGACGGCTGAGTGGACAGATCTGGTAAACGGCAACGCGTTTGAACAGCCGTATTACTACTACGTTCACGAAGAGCCGATAGACGGCTACACCGCGCATTATACCAACAACGGTGTAAATGACGATGGCGCGTCGGTGACAGTGCTAAACTCAAAGGGACTTACGATAACTAAGGAATGGCTGACGAATACAGGCCTTGCGGCGAACGCACCTGTTGATTCGGTAGATGTTGAGCTGGTAAGATCTACCACAAAGCCAGACAGCAGCGGCAAGCTGCCCGACGGAGCGGCAAGCGAAACTCTCGGCACATACACGCTGACGGCTGCCAACAGCTGGAAGCTGAGCGTTACGGGCGACAAGATCGCAGAAAAGGACGCTAACGGCAATATCTGGTACTACTACGTTGCCGAAAAGACCGACGTTGAAAACTACGCGCCTGTTTACTCGGTAAACGGCGTGGGCAGCAGCGACGTTATAATCCTCACTAACAAAAATACCCAGAAGCCCGGAGAAGTGATACTTCCTGAAACGGGCGGCATAGGCACACGCGTATTCTACGCGGCGGGCGGCGCTATGATGATCGGCGCGGCTGTATATTACATCGTGAACAAGCGCAGAAAAAACGCTTGAAAATAAAGGAATTAATATTTAATTCAAAAGGAGAGAAATCTGTTATGAAAAAATCCAAAAGAATTGCAAGCACTGCGGCAGCGGTGCTGATGGCTGTAAGCATGGCAGCGGGTACATCCGCGATGAGCGTTTCCGCAGCAGCAGCGACCAACTACACACTTACCATCACTGACGCGAGAACCGGTCACGAATACAAGGCTTACCAGGTATTTGACGGTGATGTAAGCGCCGCCGAGGCTGCTAAGTCTATGACCAATGTGAAGTGGGGCAACGGTGTTAATGGTGAGAATCTTCTCACTGCTCTGAAGGCTGACGCAAACATCGGCAGCACGTTCGATGCATGCAACAGCGCGCAGGACGTTTACAACGCACTTGCTGAGCACAAAGAATTCGTTGATGCTTTCGCAAAGGTCGTAAGCGCTAATCTTAACGAGACCAACGCAGCATCAAGCACCACAGCTACCGGCGGCTACGAGTTTACAAACCTCGACGGCGGCTACTACTTCGTAAAGGACAAGACTGTTCCCGAAGCAGACGCATACAGCAAGTATATGCTGAAAGTAGTTAAGAACACTACCGTTTCTGTAAAGGCTGACCAGCCTAAGGTAGAGAAGAAGGTTTACGAAGAAGATTACACCGGCGATGAATACGGCACCGGTTACAATGACGTTGCTGACCACTTCATCGGCGAGTCTGTACCTTTCAAGCTGATAGGTACTCTGCCTTCCGCGGAGCAATTTGCAGCTTATGACAGCTACTACTATGAGTTCAACGATACTCTTGACGCAGGCTTTAAAGCACCCGCTGCCGGCGATTTCACCGTAAAGATCGGCGACACCGTAGTTACCGATAATTTTGACATTGTTATCGGCAATGTACTCGATGCTAACGGCAAAACTGCTACCAGCATCAGCATCAAGCCTAAGGGCAACGACATCAAGAAAATAATGACAGATAATAGCATCGACTTTTCTACTGCTACTCCTAAGGTAACTGTTGATTACAAAGCTGTTCTTGACGACGACGCGGTTATCGGTCTGGACGGTAACGAGAACAAGGTAGACCTGAAATTCTCGAACAATCCTAACGCTACCGGCGACGGAACAAACAATACCGGCAAGACCCCTGAGGATAAGGTAATCGTATTTACCTACGAATTCGACACCTTAAAGGTAGACTCGGCTGATACTACCAAGAAGCTTCAGGGCGCTGAGTTTACTCTTCAGGACAAGGCTACCGGCAAGTATGCTAAGGTAGTGAATGGCATTTTCCAGGGCTGGGTAGACGCAGCTGAAGCAAGCACCCTCACCACTGACGAAAATGGTCTTATAGCAATCAAGGGTATGGAAGGCGGTACATACATCGTTAAAGAAACGAAAGCTCCCACAGACTACAACCTGCCCAGCGATCCCTTCGAGATCACCCTTAAAGCTACTAAGATCATGTCTCAGGATTGGAACACTACCGCAAGCGATGCACTCGGTGAATTTAGTGCTACTATTGCGAACCCGCTTCCTAATACTTCTGAGACTGCTACCGATAACGCAAAGGTCAGCGTTGACGGCTATACTGCAACTCTGACCGTCAAGAACACCAAGGGCGCTGAGCTTCCTGAGACCGGCGGCATCGGCACCAAGCTCTTCTACGTTGGCGGCGGCGCACTGGTACTTGCATCCGCAGTTATCCTCATTTCCAAGAAGAGAGCTAAGGACGCTGAATAATTTCACGAATAGAGATTCGTTATAAAACCTTTGTCCGACGGCGAACGCACAGCCGTCGGGCATCAGGGAGGGCTTCATAAGCATGATCGCGAGCGAAAAAAAAGTTAAGACTAAGCGGAAGATAAGCAAATCGACTGTAATACTGGTCATAACTCTGCTTGTGGGGTTCTCCGTGATGCTGTACCCATCGTTCAGTAACTGGTTTAACAACCGAAATATGTCAAAAGCTGTGGCCGGATACCAGCGCACAGTTTCGGGCATGACGGACGAGGAGTACGAGGAGATAATCGGGCGCGCGCACGAGTACAACCGTGAACTTGCGGGCGTTTCCGACCCATTCAGAAATTACGATGAGGTGCCCGATTACGATAAGATACTTGACATCACAGGCACGGGAATAATGGGATATATTACCATTCCACAGATACGCGTTGAACTGCCCATCTACCACGGTACCAGCAAAGAGGTGCTGAACGTTGCGGTTGGGCATTTTCAGGGAAGCTCGCTGCCCGTTGGCGGCGAAACTACCCACGCAGTTATCTCGGCGCACCGCGGTCTGCCATCGGCAAAGCTTTTTTCCGACTTGGATAAGCTGACCGAGGGCGACGATTTCACGATAACTGTGCTTAAAGATACCTATACATACCGCGTAGACCAAATTTTGATAGTTGAGCCTGATCAGACGGAAGCCTTGCAATTGATGAAAGGCAAGGACTACGTTACGCTGACGACCTGCACGCCTTACGGAATAAATTCGCACAGACTGCTGGTACGCGCGCACAGGGTCAGCAACGCGGAAAAGGAAGCAGAATTTAAGATCACAGCCGATGCGACGCAGATCGACTCGATGCAGGTGATACCTTTCGTTGCCGCGCCGCTGTTACTGGTACTTATTTGCATTTGGGTACTGGGCGGCAAGCGCAGAAAGCGCACTTTTAACGTCGAAAGCACGATGGCGGAGCTTTGCGATAAAAATGAAAATACAGAAAAATCTGATGGCTGCTCGGGAAATGGGTAGGCTGGAAAGGCTTGGTGTAATAATGAATACAAGGAAAATTCGGCTTTTCAGCGTGCTGATGTGCGCGCTGGGGCTGGTAATGTATATCATGCTCGGCACGGCTGTCGCGGCGCACGCCGACGAGGCGCAGGCAGAGAGCGGCACGCTGAATATCGTCAGCAGGGACGACGGCACGGCGCTTTCCGGAATCAAGTGGAGTATTTACCGCGTCGGTTCGCACCTCGCGACGGGCGAGTTTGTGCTCGAGGGCGATTTTGCCGATTATCCTGCCGATTTCGGCGACCTTTCGGCTTCGGCGATGCAGGAAGCGGCGCAGATTCTTGAGGAAAACGCCATCGCAGACGGTCTGCTGCCCGGTTGGACGGCTTCGGCTGATGAAAACGGCGAGCTTAGCGTAAATGGCGTTGCGGCGGGTCTTTACCTGCTTTCGGGCGAGAATATCACGATAGGCGACGTCACCTACGACCCTGCCCCTGCGATAATCGAGGTCAAGGCGAACGCTGACGGCAGCTACGATCTTACGGTTTACCCAAAATTTGAATCGACCGAAGTTCCGCCCAGCAGCTCGCAGGCGGACAGCTCTTCTGATGTCGGCAGCAGCTCGGAGGAGTCTTCCAGCAGCACCGATACATCAAGCAATTCCGACGTTTCCAGTTCGACTTCAAGCACATCGACCAGTTCGGGCACGACGAATTCGACCAGCAGCGGCGAAAAAGTTCCGCAGACGGGTCAGCTTTGGTGGCCTGTTCCGATTTTCTCGGCACTCGGCATCGTGCTGATCGGCATGGGTCTTAGAGTTTGCGCGAAAAGGGAACACGATAATGACGAATAAAAAACGCGGCGTTGTGCTTATCGCCGCAGGTGCAGCGCTGCTTTTGGCGGCGCTGTTTCTGATTTTTGCCAATTTCAGAGAGGCGGATAAGGCTGACAAGACCGCGGAAAACGCCCTGCAAAAGCTGGATGCGGCGATAGCTGCTCAGCAGGCGCAGACGGAAACGACCTCCGCGCCCGAAGCGGAAAGCGCTGCTGACCCAGAGCCCGCCGAGCAGGAGGACGCTGCCTTAGAGATCGACGGGCAGATGTACATATGCATAATCGAGATACCGAAGATAGGCGTGCGGCTGCCCGTAATGCGCGAGTGGAGCTACGATAACCTTGCTGCCGCGCCGTGCCGCTACTCTGGCTCAGTCGCGGGGCGAAACATCATAATCGCGGGACACAATTACAAGGGCTTTTTTTCGCGGCTGCAAGAGCTGAACAGCGGCGACAAGATCTACCTCACCACCATCGACGGCGTGCGGCATGATTACGAAGTCGATTACTCGGTGCTGGTCGGCGGAAACGACCTGCCGACGATGAAAAGCGGCTCGGATAGCTGGGACTTGACAGTTTTCACCTGCACATGGAGCGGCTGGAGCAGAGTTACCGTGCGCGCCGTGCTCGTAAATTGAAAAACAAAAAGGCTGCGGATAAAACCGCAGCCTTTGCTGTATCTGTGTGAAAATTACTGAATGTCGTTTTCGTTGAAGGGGTCGCCGCACTGGGGGCAGAACTTCGGCGGGTGCTTCGGGTCGGCAGGCTCCCAGCCGCACTTGTCACACTTGTAGAGCGGCTCGTCGGCGGGCTTGGGCTTGCCGCACTCGGCGCAGAATTTGCCCTTGTTCACCGTTCCGCACGAGCAAGTCCAGCCCACAGCCTTTGCGGGCTGTGGTTTGCCGCACTCCATGCAGAATTTTCCTGTATTGACAGCGCCGCAGGAGCAAGTCCAGCTATCGGCGGCAGGTTTCGGCTCGGGCTTAGGTTTGCCGCAGCCCTGGCAGAACTTGCCTGTGTTGGTCTGTCCGCATTCGCAAGTCCAGCCGTCGGCGGGCGCTGCTGCGGGTGCAGGTGTAGGTGTGGGAGCTGCCGCCTGCTGCTGAGCCATGTTAGCCTGCATCTGCTGGTTGTACATAGAGGGATCCATAGCCTGACCCATCATTCCGCCGGCCATACCCATGCCCATAAAGCCTGCCATAGCGCCTGCGGAGTTGCCTGCCGCTGTTTCGCGCGCATTGTTTATCGACATTCTGTCCATAGCGTAGAGCATGCTCGGGTTGCTGCCCGCAGTCTGCGCTTCCTGGAATTTCGCGATGCGCTTCTTAGATTCGTCGTCAACGTTCAGCTCGATGGAGACCTGTCCCAGTTTTACGCCCTTTGGCGTCCACTGCTCGCTGAGAAGCTGGTTCATCTCGTTGCCGAGGTCGTCGGCGTAGCTGATTATCATATCATATGGTATTCTCTTTGCGGAAAGCTTCGAGATCGCGATGCCGAATTTCGGCTTCATATCAGTCTTGAGCTGCTCGATGAACGCCGCGCCGTCGCCCTCGTTTTTAACGAAAGGCTTGGAAATATCGTGTATGCAGTTCTCATAGAAAGCGCCGGGGTCTACTATCTGAAGCTCAAACGAGCCGTGACCCTGCGCGTTGAGGGTGAGGTTCATCTCGCCGTCGCGGAAAGGCACTTTGCCGAAGCCGATCTTGTTGTTTACCAGTGGCTTGAGGTTTATGTAAACAAGGCGCATGGTGTGGGTAGCCTGACCGCCCGCGGTAAATCTGTTGCCGATGTCCTTTATCGAGGGCATGAGATCCTTAAAGCCGCTGCCGAGGATAGAGGGCGCGGTCGCGGAATCGTACTTGTAGTGGCCCGCGGTGTCGTTATCGGTAGCAACTACCATATCCCAAACCTTGCCGTCTTCTACGAGCAGAGCTGCCTGTCCGATGGCTACGTCGAAAGTCGAGCCGCTGGATATGTAGTCGTTAGAGCCGTTGTTTACAGCCTTGCCTCTTAAAACTTTGGTCGCGGGCACGCACATAGTGTCCTGATTGAGTCCGTCGCAGCGGAAATACTCCACTACCTGGTCGGCGAGGTTAGAGCCTACTGCCGATGCAAACATTCTGATTAAACCCATGATTTTCGTTCCTTTCTGGTATATAAGTATCGTTTGATATTTCTAAATTTAAAGTCAGCGCGTTTTGGTTATCGCGTTTATCTTCCATGTGCGCTCTACTGAGGCTATTACTTCCGCTCCGCAGTATTCGCACACTTTAGCGCCAAGCGTGGTCACCGGCGCGCCGCAGTTGTCGCATATCAGGCTCTCGCTCGCTTGGTCGCTGTTCGCGGCTAGGTAGTAGCTGTAACGTACCTCATAAACGTGCTGCGAGAGCATTTTGCCCGGCAGGGTGTACTCCACCGCCGCCTGCCATATTATAGTGGACTGCTCGCCGTTTTTGCGGTAGTCCGAGATCACGGCGCGGTGCACTTTAGCCCCGCCGTATGTAGTAGTCACGCTGTCGAGGCTGTTCGCCAGCTCAGTCACGAACGACTCGGTGCAGTGTGCGCTCAAAGCTTCTGCGCCGCTGCGCGCATTTAGTATAGTGAAATACTGCGTCAGCGTGCTTGTAACTATCTTTCGCGCTATCTCCGCGTCAAATTCGGGGAAGTCTTTCGCTATGCGTATTTTCATTAGACCTTCAGAGCCTGAAAGAGTAGCAGGCGTCTTTGCAGTTTCCTCCGTAGCCGCCTTGATCTGACCCAGCACGCTGGAGTTGAGCATATTGCGCACCTTGCGCTTAGCTGAATCGACCGCCGACTTTATCAGCAGTATAACGCCAATTATTACGGCGACTACTACCGCCAATGTTATCAGCCTAATGATATTATCTTCGCTCATTATGCAAACAGCCCCAGTACACCCGCTATCGCGCCGATCACTGTGCCGAGTACGCCGCCCAGCGCCGAGAAGATCACAAGCTTTACTTTATCTATCGGCAGATTTCCGATGAATATGCCCGTTTGACCGTTCATAGCGAAAAAGTATTTTTTATCCTTGTAGGTGGTGTACAGCAGCCATGTAGGCATAAGCGCGTACTCTGTCTTGTGTATCACCACTTCTTTTTTAAAGCTCTGCTTGGTAAGACTATCGTAGTCGCAGGATCTTTTGATAATATCCTCAGTAGAGTTTTCTATGCGCAGCTTTGCGCGCGAGTAGCAGGCGTCTTTATCTTCGTCAAATCTCTCGGCGAGAAAGCCCGAAAGATACGCGGGCTTAAAAGGCACCATGTCCTTGTAATCATAAGGCTCTATCGAGTCCATAGCGTCGTTGTCCGTCTTGGACGAAGCGTCTACGGGCACTTTGGCGAAGCCCATAGTGCCGTCGCGGTAAACGTCATAATACTTGCACTCGGTGTACTTGTATTTGCCCTGACGCCATTTGCGCTCTTTCATGCCCTCAGCCTTGAATTTTCCTCTGCATCTGCCGCTGTAAAGCCAAAAAGGTATGTACACGCCCTGCATTTTATCGACTATCTTATCGCAGTCGAAATCGCTCGGCGTAAGCGGCTTTTTGCTGAATTTGTGGAATTCCTCCATTACGCGCTTTTTCTCGATCTTGAAAGGTATAACGTAGTCGGGCGCGAAATCGTTGATTATCTGTTCGCCCATTACTACGGCGTTGCCGCAGTACACGCATATCGTAGCGGCCGTAGCGCGGTCGGTGATTATCTCAGCGCCGCAGTGCGAGCAGGTGTATTTTACCAGGTCGCTGCCGACAGTTCCGTCGCTCGACTGATGGTATTCGCCCTCTTCGACCTCCTCGTGCGCTTCGACGTTTTCGGTATCTGTGCCGCCCTGACCGTCTGCTTCCATGTCCTCCATAGAGAATTTATCTCCGCAGTATTCGCATTCAAAGCAGTTTTTATCAGCCGTCCAGAATATCTCTGCGCCGCAGGTGGGGCATTTGTATGAAATATTTGCAGCCATATTATTTTTCTCCCTTAGTTTCTAAATGCTGTCGCGCTAAGATCAGTCGCCGATCTCTTCCTTATCGGTAGTAGTTCTGAGATAAACGTCAGACTGTTCGTTGATCTTTAGTTTTCCGTGAACGTAATCGTCGGCCTTGGTAGCTTTTTCCTTAGTATGGCTCAAAGAAACCAAAATGCAGCCTGTGATTATAGCGCCGATGGGAAAGCCCGCAACAGCGGCTATGGTAACGTCGCCGTCTTCAGCCGAAGCTATCAGCGGCGTGAAAAGCGTGCCGTATGAAATAAGGGCAAATCCTGCTTTGCGAAGCAGCGATCTGAACATATTTGACCAGCCTCCTTGTGAAAAAATTACAGTTTTATACTTATATCGACACAAATATTATATCATATTTATAAAAAGATGTCAATGAATTTTAACATAAAAGTGAAAATTTTTCGATGCGGCGACTGATTTTCAGTATTTTAGCGAGCCGATAAAGTTCATGCTATGTTTACTTTACGTCTATAAAATGTTCTATGAAAACGTTTCCCGATATCTTATAATAATTATATAAAATTATTGAAAAAAGGAGTGTTTATAAGATGAAATATAAAAATATGAAACTCGGCAGAACTGTTTATTCGATGGATCCCGGCTGGCTCTTCCACCTAGGCGATGTAGAGCTGCACCGCGGTATCTCGCATAACGATATTTACGGCACGTCTAAGGCGGGAAGCTGCCCCGGCGTTCCGCAGCCCGATTTTTACTGCGATCCTGCGGATTGGAAGCGCGTAGACCTGCCGCACGATTGGTCGGTAAAGCTGCCATTTGATAAGAACGGTTCGCCTTCTTGGGGCTATAAGCCGAAGGGCAAGGCTTGGTACCGCAAGCAGTTCGCCCTCGGCGAGGAGCTGAAAGACAAAAATATTACACTGGAATTTGACGGCGCGGCGAAGGACTGCTTCGTTTATTTCAACGGCTCGCTGCTGAAACGTCACTATTCATCTTACGCGCCTTTTACCGTAGATATTACCGACCGCGCGTATTTCGACGGCACGCCGAACGTGCTCGCCGTATACCTCGATGCCGATAGCTGGGAGGGCTGGTGGTACGAGGGCGCGGGGCTTTACCGCCATGTGCGCCTTGTCGCGAAAGAAAAGGTCAGCGTGGCGCAGTACGGTATATTCGTCTGCCCGCGCTTTGCGGACGGCGTTTGGAGCTGTCCTGCGCAGGTGACGCTTAAAAATACAGGCTATTCGCCAGCCGAAACTGTACTGCACTGCGAGATATTCAACAAGCAGACGGGCGAAGTCATCGCCGCGGACGAAGCGCAGGTGGCTGTTGAGAGCGGCGGGCGCGCTGTGCATACGTTTGATTTTGCCGTGAAAGACCCCGAGCTTTGGGATATTGATTCGCCGAACCTCTACACCTGCCGCGTTTGGCTGGGCGGCGGCGCTGACGGCGACTCGGTCGACTTCGGCTTCCGCACCATTCGCTTTGACGCGGAAAAGGGCTTTTTCCTCAACGGCAGAAGCGTCAAGATATTCGGTACTTGTAACCATCAAGACCACGGCGGCATAGGCGTTGCGATACCCGACAGTGTTCACAAATACCGCATCTCGCGGCTGAAAGAGATGGGCACGAACGCCTACCGCTGCGCGCACGGTATGCCGCACGCCGAGCTGCTCGACGAGTGCGACCGCGCGGGAATGCTCGTGATGGACGAAAACCGCTCGTTTGAAACAAGCGAGCAGTGCTTGGAAGAACTGCGGACGATGATACTGCGCGACCGCAACCACCCGAGCGTTATAATGTGGTCGATATTCAACGAAGAGCCGCTTCAGGGCACTGAGCAGGGCAGGCGCATGGCGCAGCGTATGCGCGCGGAGATACACCGCCTTGACGATTCGCGCTTCGTTACGGGCGCTATGAACGGCGGCGTTACCGAAGCGGACAGTGCGGCGCAGGCTTTGGACGTTGCAGGCATGAATTACCAGCTTTACGCCTACGATGAATTTCACGCGAAGTTCCCCAAGATACCCGTTATCGGCAGCGAAACTACCTCGACTTTCGCGGTGCGCGGCTGTTACAAGACCGAGATGGATAAGCACCTCATCTCCTGCTACGACGAAGACCCCGCCGACTGGGGCAACACCGTTCGGCAGACGTGGCAGACCCTCTGCACGCGCGACTTTGCGGCGGGCGGATTTATGTGGACAGGCTTCGACTACCTCGGCGAGCCTACGCCATTCGAGTACCCAAGCGTTTCCAGCTTTTTCGGCATGATGGATACCTGCGGCTTCGCGAAAGACGCTTTTTGGCTCTGCAAGTCGATATTCACGCCGGCGGAGGAACAGCCCGTCGTGCATCTACTGCCGCACTGGAATTTCAAGGGGCGCGAGGGCGAGAAGATACGCGTTATGAGCCACACTAACTGCGAGGAAGCCGAGCTTTTTGTAAACGGCAGATCGCTCGGCAGAAAGCGCGTTGACAAGCTGCACCAGACCGAGTGGCAGGCAGAGTACCGCGCGGGCGAGATAAAGCTCATCGGCTATAATAAAGGTATCCCTGCGGCGGAGTGCGTAAGGCAGACCACGGGCGAAGCGGCGCGGATAAAGATAGAGTGCGCCAACGTTTCGCCGCTAGAGATGGGCGGGCTTGACGCGGCTATCGTGAATTTCATCGCGGTGGACTGCGAGGGCAGGGAAGTGCCCGACTTCTGCGGCGAGATTGCGATAAGCGCCGAGGGCGGCGAGGTTATCGGCACGGCGAACGGCGACCCGAACTGCCACGAGCCTTTTGATTCTGCCCGCCGAAGCCTTTTCAACGGCCGCGCTCAGGCGATAATACGCCCCGCCGCCGAAGCCGCGCTCTTGACAATCAGTGCAGAATGTGGTAAACTAATGTGTGACGCTCTTACGATAAAGCTTGCTGAGCCGAGCGAGCGTATGCCCGTAGTGCTCCCGATGGAGGAGATACAGGTGACCGGCTGGCGTGTTTCGGCAGAGCTGAGCGAAGAAAAGCCCGACCCGCTGAAAGTTTTCGCGGCGAACGATATGAATACTACCGAGCCGTATTTCCCATCGCACGGCAACGGCTCTAAAATGGCGGAAGCCGTGGGCAAATACGCGCTATTCCGCGCGCATACCGTTATCCCCGAAACGCTGGGAGGCAGAGAGCCGCGCATACATTTCAACCAGCTTTGGGGCAGGGCTGAGGTATGGGTGAACGGCAAAAAGCGGCTGGACTTCGAGAATGAATGGGCAGCCGCGGCGGAGATACCCTGCACGCCCGATATGACGGGCAGCGCGGAGATAACCGTTATCGTACAGAGCATAAATAAATACGGCGCGGGCGTTACATCTACCGTAGTGGTGAGGTAAACGCGGCAGCCGTAAAGGGGTAAAGTGATTTGAAAAAGAAAATAACAGCGGCGCTTACGGCGCTGCTGATGGCGCTTGCGCTGGCTTCCTGCGAGGTGCGTTCGCATGGGGCGGAGCAGTTCACGCGCAGAGTACAAGACGCGGATACTGAGCTTTCGATGGACAGCTTTGGTGCGGACGAGTCGGAAGCGGCTGATACGCAGGAGAGCGCGGCCGAAGCCGACGCTGTGAATGCTGAGGCGGAAACCACGACGACTACTGCCGCAAAGCCTGCCGAGCCGCCTAAGCCGACTAAGTTAAAGACCGACGTGCTCTCGGGGCACAATTTCACGGCGGATGATTTTCCCGCCAAGACATACTCAAACAAAAAGCTTTCCAAGGCGCTGAACGCCATCGACGATATTTGTGCCGATTACGGCTACACCATAAGCTTTTACTACAAGAATATGGACAGCGGCGCGAAGTGCACATATAATGCCGACGCGAGCTACGGCGTTTGCTCTACCATAAAAGCGCCTTTTTGCAAAGAGCTGTTGGAGCGCGGCATAGACCTCGACGACGAGATAACCATAGAGGTGATATGGGACGGCGACGACGGCAAGACGGCGGCGAACGGCTACGGCAAAACATATTCAGCGCGCGAGCTGATACGCCGCGCGATAACGCAGTCTGACAATACGGCCTACTACAATCTGATAAATTACTACGGCTACGACGGATTCAACAACATGAATTACAAGCTGGGGGTAAATTATGATCTGGGATATTCGTGGATATTCAACTACGGAACTTCCCGCGACCTTATGAAGCAGTACGAGGACATATACAAGTACGCCGAAAAGTCGAAGCGCGGAAAATGGCTGACGGAGCTTATGCAAAAGACCGATCTGGAAACGCAGATAACGGCAGAGCTTGCGGATAAGTACCCCGTGGCGCACAAGTACGGCTCTGACTGGGATCAAAACTGCTACCACGACTGCGCGATAGTTTATTCAGATTCGCCTTTCGTGCTGGTGATAATGACCGACCAAGTGCCCGAAACGGCGCAGAGCGATAAGGTATTCAAAAAGCTGGCGAAGCAGTTCGACATAGTAAATTCGCAGCTTGTCAATTAAACTGTAAACGATTTTTTTGTAACGAACAGGAGGATATATCAATGGAAAATTACAAGGCTTATTCAGTACACATGGGCAAAGCCAAGTGCGCGGTAGACCTGGGCGACGGCTCTGAGAGAGGCGAGTATGTAAATCAGGACTACATACTGCACAAGCTGGGCAGACCCCACCGCGGCGTCAGCCTTATGTACTGCTACTACCCGCTGGACAAAGAGTGGCCCGCAAGGATCTCGGAAGCCTGCAAGGATATGGACGTTTCCTTTGCGTGGGACTACCCCTACGATGATTACTTCACCTACAAGGGCGGACTTAACGGCACTACCGATGACGAGCCTTTCACCTGCATGAGAGATGTTCGCCGCCACGGACAGGAAGTAGTGCTCACCCTCACCATCGACCCCAACGTTTCCGACGAGCACCTTATCGCCATCGCGAAAGACCTGCGTCCTTTCGGAAGAATGATGCTGAGAATAAACCACGAGGCTACGGGCAACTGGTTCTCATTCACCAAGCGCACCACATATCAGGGCGTAGCGGATTTCTATTGCAGATTCAACAAGATACTGAAAGAGTACGCGCCGAACGTTTCGACGATACTCTGCATAGGCGGTATCGAAGACCTCAACGCTACCGAGATAATAATGGAAAAAGAATTTTCGCAGGCGGTAAAGGAGACTGATATTTGGAGCGTGGACAAGTACATGGCTCTGCACTGGGGCTGGCCGTACGACGTTGCCGAGCGCGGCGGTTCATCGCACTCGCGCTCTAAGGTAGACGACACATACAAGCTTACAAAGATGTCTTACAACCGCTTCAAGGAGATAAACGGCGGCGCGGCTAAGCCGATGGTAATGAGCGAATTCAACGCCGACGGCGACGTTACGGGCGCTTACGAGCAGGCAGACATGGTAAAGGAATTCTGCGATATGCTGAAAAACGACCCCGAAGAGTGGTTCTCGGGCTTTACATTCTACCAGTTCCGCGACCGCGGCAGACTGGGCCTTGAGATAGAAGACCCCAACTACGCCGACTGCGGAATAGAGCAGCCTGTAATGCAGACCTACAAGGAAATAATACACGACGATTTCTTCAAGGCCGCGATGACCAAGGGCGAAGAGCTGGCGTTCCCCTGCAAGCTGCGCTGGGGCAGCTCGGAGGACGCTGAGGGCATAGAGATACCCCTGCACTTCGAGAAGAACCCGCATTTCTGCGAAGTCACCTTTGACGACGACAGCAACCTCATGCTGGAGATAAACGGAAAGTGGTTCTACAAATCGCCGAAGGCAAAGACCATCGACCTCATGAGCGCATTCTTTGAGAAGCCGCTGGAGGGCGAAGCAGATCTGACCCTGCGTATATTCGCGCCACCCGCTACCGGCGAGAACGACCTCAGCATAGAGGACGGACTGATGAACAGCTACACTGAGATAGCTAAGATGCCTAATATTAGGATAAGATTCGAGCCGGTGGAGAAGTAATAGGATCTTTCACCGCACCCCAAGAAAGGAAAGAGAAAAAATGAATCTCGAATTTATCAGAAAACTGCCTATTCCGGCAGAGATCAAGGAACAGTTTCCGCTTTCGGAAAATTTAAAGAAGATAAAGGCTGAGCGCGACGCCGAGATAGCTAAGGTGTTTACGGGTGAGTCGAAAAAGTTTATCCTCATCATCGGCCCCTGTTCCGCCGACCGCGAGGACGCAGTGCTCGAGTATACCTCGCGCCTCGCTAAGCTTCAGGAAAAGGTGAGCGACCAGATAATCATTATCCCCCGCATTTACACCAATAAGCCAAGAACTACCGGCGCAGGCTATAAGGGCATGATCCACCAGCCCGACCCTAATAAGGCTGAGGATATGCTCGCGGGGATCATCGCTATCCGCGACCTGCACACTAAGGCTATCGCCGAAACGGGTCTTACCTGCGCTGACGAGATGCTTTATCCCGAAAATTACCGCTACCTTAACGACCTGCTTTCGTATGTGGCTATCGGCGCACGCTCGGTAGAGAACCAGCAGCACCGCCTTACCGCCAGCGGTATCGACATCCCCGTCGGCATGAAGAACCCCACGGGCGGCGACCTAGGCGTTATGCTCAATTCCATCATGGCGGCTCAGGGCTCGCACACTTTTCTCTATCGCGGCTGGGAGTGCCATTCGCACGGCAACCCCCTCTCGCACGCTATCCTGCGCGGATATGTCAACAAACACGGCGCTTCGCTGCCTAACTACCACTACGAAGATCTCATGTACCTCTACGAGCTGTACAAGGAGCGCGGCTTACAGAACATGGCGGTCATCGTTGATACCAACCACGCAAATTCGGGCAAGCACTTTGAGCAGCAGATACGCATAAGCAAGGAGATACTCCATAGCTGCCGCCAGTCGCCCGAGATAAAGTCGTATGTAAAGGGTCTTATGATCGAGAGCTATCTCGAGGACGGCAGCCAGAAGATCAGCGACGACGCCATTTACGGCAAGTCGATAACCGACCCCTGCCTCGGCTGGGAGAAGTCTGAGCGTCTGGTTTACGATATTGCAGAGCAGCTCGCGCTGATGTGATCTCAAAATACAGATAAGCGTTATAAGCATAAAAATACGGAGCGGTTTTTGAAGCCGCTCCGTATTGTGTTTATTCAGTTTTTATTCGCTCATCGCTCAGTTTGCGTACTGCGAGGTTATTCCGAGGTACTCCTCGAGCGAAAGACCGCTCGCCGTTATCTTCTTAGCCAGCGTTTTGCCGACGTAGCGAACGTGCCAAGATTCGTACATAAAGCCCGTGGAGCTTTCCTTGCCCTTAGGAAATCTTACGATAAAGCCGTAGTTTGCGCAGCTTTTCGCTATCCACTGCGCTTCCTTAGTGCCGTTAAAGCTTGAACTGGGGTTGTTTATGTCGAAAGCCAGACCCGTCTGGTGCTCGCTGTGACCCGGGCGTGCGGAGTACGTGTCTGCCGCAGCTTTGCCGTCGCGTGCAACGTAGTTATCGTAAAGCGTTTTCTGCTGTGCATAGCTGCGGAAGCCCGAGGCTATCCAAAGATTTATGCCGTCGTTCCAAGCTGCCTGCTGCATTTTCTTCCATGCCGCCTGCGTTTCAGCAGTCAGTCCGCCCGGATTGTAGCTGGCGGGCAGCGCGTATGTCTTGTTCGCGATGAGCACGCCGTTTATGTATGTAGGCTTATCACCGTTATTTGGCAGAGGAGCGGTAGTCATTTTGAAATTCTTTGCAAATTCGCCGAAAACCTTGCCGCTGTTTGAGTTGTTGAAAGCGCGAACGGTGAAGTAGTAGGCGGTAGACTGGCTCAGCCCCTCAACGCGGAAGTTTGTGGCGCTTGCCGAAGCTGTGCCTGCAAAGAGCCACGAGCCGTTTTTGTTGACATATACTTCATATCCGTCGCATTTAACAGCGTCCCAGTAGATGCGTATAGCCGTCTTTGCTCTGCCGCCCTTTGTGATCTTCACCTGCGCGGGAGCGGATACGGTATTGCTCTTAGTGGTGGCGGTGTAGTAGTCGGAATACGCGCTGTATACCTTGCTGCCGTTGGGGTTATAGTTGAAAGCGCGCATTACAAAGGTGTACTTCGTGCCCGCCGCCAGTCCGCTTACGCGGTAGTTGTCAGCCGTGCCCGCCGCAGTGCCCATCAGCTTCCACGAGCCGTTTACTATCATGTAAACTTCGTAACCGCCGCAGTTCTGCTTGTTCCAGTAAAGGCGTACAGCTTTCTTGCTCTTGCTCGATTTTGTGATAACGGGCTTCGCAGGAGCGGAAACGCTCTGGCCGCTCTTTGTGGTGGCGCTGTAATTATCAGCATACGCACCGTATACTTTGTTGCCGTTAGCGTCGAGGTTGTAAGCGCGGGCGGTGAATGTGTACTTAGTGCCCGCCGCCAGACCGTTTACGCGGAAATTATCCGCCGAGCCGTCAGCCGTGCCCATAAGCTTCCATGCGCCGTTTACTACCATGTATACTTCGTAGCCTGCGCAGTTCTGCTTGTTCCAGTAAAGGCGGATAGCCGTCTTAGCTTTGCCCGATTTGGTGAAAGTTACCTTAGCGGGGGCTGTTACCGACCGGCTGCCCTTTGTGGTAACGGTGTAGTTGTCAGCAAATGCGCCGTAGACTTTGTTGCCGCTAGCGTCGAGATTAAAAGCGCGCGCGGTGAATGTATAAGAAGTTCCCGCAGCGAGTCTGCTTACGCGGAAGTTGTCTGCCGAGCCATCGGTAGTGCCGACGAGCGTTTTCTCGCCGCCGTCAACTCTGTATATCTCGTAGCCCACGCACTCGCGCTTAGCCCAGTAAAGGCGTATAGCCTTTTCAGCCCTGCCCGCCTTGGTGAATATCACCTTAGTGGGGGTAACGTCCTCGCCATCGGTAGCGGCTATCATATCGGTGTAGTCAGTCGCCTGACTTTTTACCTTGCTGCCGCCGTCGTTGACGTAGCTGAGAACGTAGTAGCGGAAGCCCGACTCCTTCGGGCGAGAGGTGTAGTCTTCCCATGTGTACTGATTGGTGTTTTCGATGAAATAATCGTAAGAGCCGGTAGCCGCATCGTAGCGGTAAACTATGTATCCGTCAGCTCCGGACACCGCTTTCCACTTTACGGTGAGCTGCTTGCCATTTTTCGTGGCAGATGTTACCGCAGGTGCAGCGGGCGCAGCCTTTTTCGCGAGCAGCTCAGCCGAGCTTTCGGTATCGCTCTCCGCCGTGAGGGCTATCTCGTTTTCATGAATGGGCGCAGTATCTGCCGCGAGAGCCGCCGCCTGCGAAACGGGCATCATAACAGCCGCCGCCAGCGCTACTACCGCCGATGCGAACTTTTTATTCTTCATATTCATACTTATACAACTCCTTTTTCTGTCTTTTGCTTTCTTTGTCTTTTCTATATAGTATAGCGGATATTTCCTCTATGCTTACATTATAGCACGTTATCGCGGATTTTTCAAGTGCAGAAGCGAAGTTTTAACGAATTGTAAATATTGTTCATGCCATGTAACTAAAGTTAGTATACATTTCACCGCTTTTTCACAAAAAATATTGTTGGGCGAACATATTTATGGTTGACAAATCAACTTGATGGTGGTATAATTATTATGTTGATTTATCAACTATCGGAGGTGAATGTTTATTGAACGGTCTTGACCATTTTGATTTTTTCGTGACTATGCTCATGAAAAATCATAAGAATGTTCAGAAGCTGCTGGAGAATATTTTGCCCGAATGTGGGCTGAAGCATGTTTCTATAATGTGCATACGGCTGATAACCGTCAGCGAAAGCGGACTTTCGGCGAGCGAGCTGGGCAGCATTTTCGTTTACGATAAGGCGCTTATCTCACGCACGCTGCGCGACTTGCAGGAGCGCGGGTACATTTGCCGCAACCCCGAGGACGATGGGCTTTCACGCGGCTACCGAATGGTGCTCACCGAAAAGGGCAGAGAGCTTGCGGAGAATATGTCGGCGGCTATCAGCGAGCTGACGGCTGAGGTATCGGCGGATATACCGCAGAGCGACATTGAGGTCTTTTACAACACCTCTGTGCGGCTCTCGGAAAACTTGATAAAGTATGCAAAAGAGATCAAAAAAAACGCGCACGAAAACAGCGCGGACACAACCGACCAACTGAAACAGGAGGTATGAAAAGAAAATGCTTGAGTTAAAGCAGATCAAAAAGGAATACCCTGCGGGCGACGGCGTGGTGCACGCGCTGCGCGGAGTAGATCTGAGGTTCAGAAAGAGCGAGTTCGTTTCTATACTCGGCCCTTCGGGCTGCGGCAAGACCACTATGCTGAATATAATCGGCGGCCTTGACCAGTACACCGACGGTGACCTTGTTATAAACGGCAGATCTACTAAAGATTTCAAAGACCGCGACTGGGATTCTTATCGAAATCACTCGATAGGCTTTGTTTTTCAGAGCTACAACCTTATCCCGCACCAAACGGTGCTGCAAAACGTAGAGCTTGCGTTGACCCTTTCGGGCGTTTCAAAGGCTGAGCGCCGCGAGCGTGCGAAAAAGGCGCTGGCAGACGTGGGTCTGGAGTCGCAGCTAAATAAGCGCCCCAGCGAGATGTCCGGCGGACAGATGCAGCGAGTAGCCATCGCCCGCGCGCTTGTAAACGACCCAGATATTATCCTTGCCGACGAGCCTACCGGTGCGCTGGATACCGTTACCAGCGTACAGGTAATGGAGATACTCAAAAAGATCTCTAAAGACAAGCTGATAATAATGGTAACGCACAACCCCGAGCTTGCCGAGAAATATTCCTCGCGCATAATCAATATCCTAGACGGCGAGATAACGGGCGACTCTAACCCGCTCACCGAAGAAGAGTACAAAGCCGAGCAGGAAGCCGACAAGGCGCAGATAGAGCAGGCTAAGGGCAAAAAGGTAAAGAAGCCCTCGATGTCTTTCGGCACGGCATTTTCCCTCTCGCTGAAAAATCTGCTCACTAAAAAAGGGCAGAACTATGCTGACATCTTTCGCGGGAAGCATAGGCATCATCGGCATAGCGCTGATACTCGCGCTCTCGCAGGGCTTTACCCTCTACATCGACTCGGTGCAGGAAAACGCCCTTTCAGCTTACCCGCTGACTATCGAGTCTAAAGTCATGGATCTCAGCTCGCTGATGGAAACTATGATGGGCAAGAGCAGCGCCAGTAAGAATCACAAAAAGGACGCGGTGTACACAAAGCCGATATTCCAAGACCTTGTAAACGCCATGAGTGCCTCAAACCAGAGCGAGAACGACCTCAAGAGCTTTAAAAAATACATCGACGGCGAGCTTGCGGATAATGAGAGCGAGCTGCACAATGCCATAAGCGGCGTGCAGTATTCCTACGATCTCGATATGCAGGTGTACACCAAAAATGTCGACGGCGATATTATCCTTTCCGACCCCAACAAGCTCATGATGGAAATGATGCAGGAAGCTATGGGCGTAGATATGTCCGCGATGATGGATATGCGCGAAAGCTACATGAGCAGCTCAGGAATGGGCAGTATGTTCTCTACGCAGGTAGTGCTTTGGCAGGAGATGCTCGCTAACGATAACGGCGAGGGCATCAGCGACCTGCTTAAAGAGCAGTACGACGTAGTTTACGGCGAATGGCCAAAGGAGTATAACGAGATAGTGCTCGTGCTCGATGAAAACAACGAGCTGGACGACCTCACCCTTTACGCGCTGGGTCTTGAATCGCACGACCAGATGAAAGACCTTATGGACGCGGCTATGAATCAGAAAGAGGCTAAGAAAAACGACGGCAAGTGGAGCTATAAGGATATTTGCGGAATGGAGTTCCGCACCGTGCTCGGCTCTGACTGTTACACCTACAATAAAGACACCAAAACTTACAGCGACCTCAGAAATACCGATACCGGCATGAAGTATCTTTACGATAACGGCATACCGCTGAAAGTAACGGGCATTATCCGCCCCAATGAGGACGCGCAGACCACTATGCTTACAGGCTCTATCGGCTACACCAAGGCGCTTACCGATCATGTTATCGAAAAATCGCAGGATACCGACGTGGTAAAGGCTCAGCTTGAAAGCAAGGATACCGACGTGCTTACAGGTCTGCCTTTCAAGAGCGAGGATAAAGAGCTTACCAACGAGGAAAAGCAGCAGAAGCTTGCCGACTACATCGCGGAACTCAGCGAAACCGAAAAGGCGGACGCATACGTCAAGATAATGAGCCTGCCTACCGAAGAGGAGATAAACGCCCTCATCGAGCAGATGTCTGCTATGACCAAAGAGCAGAAAGAAGAAATGATAAAGCAGGCTATCGCGGGCGAAGCCGAGATGGACGAGGAAACGCTAAACCAGTACCTCGCTTCCATGAGCGAAGACGACTTTACGCAGATGATACAGCAGGCTGTCCCCGAATACCTCAAGGAAACTAAGAGCAAGGAAGTAGAAAAGCAGCTTGGCGCTATGAGCACAAAAGACCTTGCGGCGGCGCTCGACGCGGCTCTGGATACCTACACCGCCGACCAAAGCGCGGCTTACTACGACGAAGTAGTTCCGCAGGACTATTCGGAATCAACCTATGAGGATATACTCTCAGAGCTGGGCTATGTTGACCTCGACACGCCCTCTTCCATAAATCTTTACGCTTCGACCTTTGAGAACAAGGACGTTATCACCGACGCCATCAAGGATTACAATAAGGGCGTAAAGGAAGAGCAGCAGATAACCTACACCGATTACATCGGCATAATGATGTCCTCGATGACTACGATAATCAATACGATAACCTACGTTCTTATCGCTTTCGTAGCTATCTCGCTTGTGGTATCCTCCATCATGATCGGTGTTATCACCCTCATCTCGGTACAGGAGAGAACGAAGGAGATAGGCATACTCAGGGCGATAGGCGCTTCCAAGCGAGATGTTTCGAGTATGTTCAATGCTGAAACTATGATAATCGGCTTCAGCTCAGGACTGCTGGGCGTATTGGTGACATACCTGCTCTGCATACCGATAAATCTCATCATACACCACCTCACGGGCATAAACAACCTCAGCGCGTACCTGCCGCCTGTCGCAGCAGTGATACTCGTTGCGATAAGCGTAGCGCTCACCCTCATTTCGGGACTTATCCCTTCGAGAAGCGCGGCGAAGAAAGACCCCGTAGTTGCACTGAGAAGCGAATAAACGCTTTGTTCATATACGCATGAAAGCATAAAAATAGCGCGGACTGCTGAAAAAAAGCCGTTCGCGCTTTTGCTTTGCTGTTTATTTTGTGTACCTCGTCATTACCCAGCCCGTGTAGCCGTTCCACTCGATGTATGACCAAAATTCGTCGGCGTCCGCTTCGTAATATCTGGCGTATTCGTAAACCGTCTTGCCGTTGTCGATTGCTGTGCGGTCGTTCGGCAGGCTGAGGGTAGGGAAGTCTTTTGAAGGGCCTATCCTGAAATTTATAGCTTTGTAGCCGTATGCCGAGCCGTCGATGGTGCGGGCGGTATAGCTGCCGCCGTTTATGTCAACGTCGGGCGGATTGTAGGGCATACTGTGGTCGAGCCCATCGGGGACTAGGGGAACAGCGTCGCCGTCCATGTCGCCGATGTCGCCCGCTTCTTCGGCAGGCTGTTCCGTTTCCGCCTCAGTCTGCTCGGACAGGCTTTCTTCCTGCGCCTGCTGAGCGGTCTGTACTTCAGCCGCCTGAACGGTGCCGTCGTCGCTCTTATTATCGTCGCCTTTGTCGGAGAATATCACTATCCCCGCGACCGCCGCAAGGGTGATGCAGCAAATACCCGCGACCACTACGGGAATTATCCAAGCCCTGCGAGCAGAGCTTTTCGGCGGGTACTGATCGTACTGTTCATATTGATAGCCGTCGTACTGAGGCTGTTCGGGCATATCCGCCGAGGGCGCGGGCGCGCCGCAAAATCCGCAGAATGTAGAACCGTTAGCTATCTCTCTTCCGCATTTATCACAAAACATAGTGCAAGACCTCTTTCATATGATTATACATCTCAATCATAGCACCGCTGCCGCGTTTTGTCAATATTTCATGTAACGAACAGCCTGAAAAGGTCACGTAAATTTTTTCGCCCGCCCTCTGACTTTTCCAAAATAAGCTATTGACTTTTTAAAAAATACATTGTATAATAAAAGATAGTTAGTATTATTATATATGATATATTTGAAAGGAGCTTGACATAATGTCGGTAAATCGCAATAATAACGATCGTAACTACCGCGGCTACCCCGACGAGCGCGCACGCTATTACCGCGAGCCGCAGCAGGAGGCTGAGGAGAAGAACGATTTCAATATACAGTAAAGGGGCTTATCGCCGTTTTCATTACGATACTTGTTGTCGTGATAATAGTTATGCTTTTCGCCAAGAGCCTTTTCGTAAGCAGCTCGAAGCTTTCGGCTAACGTGAAAACAGGTCACATTACCTCTACCGAGTACGTTTCGGTAGCCACCACGGCGGGCGACGATGTAGAGATAACCTCAGTGCAGAAGAAGAAAAAGAAAAAGACCACTACTGAGGATAATACTCCCGATATTTCCCTACCCGCCGACCTCGATACTTCGGTAGCGGGCAAGTACGTTGTCAACGATTCCGTTTACCTGCACCCCGAGCCAAGCTCCTCCAGCGAGAACCTCTCGACCCTGCCCGCAGGTGCGCAGGTAGAGGTATACGGCAGCTCGAACTACGGCTGGTATTACGTTAAGTATGACGATCAGGTAGGCTACGCTTGGGGCACATATTTCACGGCTGCTCAGTGATCTAAAAGATAAAAAATTCGCCGCAGAGTTTGCGTAGTGCAGACCCTGCGGCTTTTTATGCGCAAAAAAAGCTCCGTACAACTGCTGTGTGTACGAAGCTTTTGTATTTACTTGTTTACATACTTTGAAACTGTTCTCGCATTGTAGGTCTTTGAGGATGTGCCCCAAGAAATGCCTGTGTCGGTCTTTGTGAACGCCTTTACGCGGAACTTGAACTGCGAATTTGCCGCAAGATCATTGAGCGAAAGCGTTACGCTACCCTCGCCGTATACTGTCTTTACCTTGACGTATGTCTTCTTGGCTTCATCGTATTTGTAAATGCGGTAGCCCGAGCAGCCATTGGAAACTGTCCATCTCAGAGTGAGTATTCCGTCGCTGCCGGACATATACGAGATTATCGAGGGGGTAGCGGGCGGGTTTTCGGGCAGGCAGGCAGCCGCGCTGTAAGCGCTCGTGAGCGCCTTGCGGTTTATAACGGTCGAAGCCGCCACAACGTACTCGGTAGAGAAGTTGCCAGCGGTGTTGTCAACTGCTAGCGTGGTGTCGGAAACTGTGCCGAGCGAGGTGTAAGAGCCGCCGTTTTTCTTGTAAACGGTGTAGCTGCTTGCACCGCTTACCGCGTTCCATTTCAGCGTTATGCTGCCGGAGGTCTGGGTAACGTATGCGCCGGAAGGCTCTTCGGGGGCGGTGCCGCAGGTGCGATATGACGACCAGTTGCCGTATACCTTGCTGCCGTTTACCGTGGCGTAGGCTCTTACCGCAACGCGGTAACCATAAGCCGCTTCAAGTCCCGAGATAGTAGCCGTGGTAGTAGAGCTGTTTACAGTCTTCTGCACGGTGTATGTCTTAGTAGCCGAGTTGTAGAGCGATACCTCGTAGCCGTCAGCGCCCTTGACCTTGCTCCACTTTACGCTTACCGAGCTTTTGGTGGAGGTGGTGTGGGTGGGAACGCTCACCTTCGGCAGCTTGGTAACAGCTGTTACCGGGTCGGAATATTCGCCGCCCACCAGTTTGCTGCCGTTCTTGAATATCGGTCTTACTTTGTATGTAACGTTCGTAAGGCTAGAACTGATGTTCTCGGTGTAGCTGTTTGTGGTGGTGGTGTCGATGCGGGTGTAGTAGTTTGTGTAAGGCGTTTCTACCAGACGGTAGATCTCGTAGTTGTCGCAGCCGAGCAGCGCACTCCAGCTGAGGGTCACGCTCTTGTCGCCCGCCGTAGCCTTGAGGTCTGTGATCTTCTTGCCGCTGTTCATGTAAAGCACGTCGGAGTATGCGCCGTAGACGTTCGCGTTCGACTCTACTTTTGTGCCGCGTACGCAGTATCCGTAGCTGGCGCTTGCCGTGGTCTTGTACTGGGTGGTGTACGAGTAGCCGATGCGCGTGTACTTCTTGCTTGCAGCGTCATACTTGAATATCTCGTACTTTTCAGCGTTGTCAGCCTTGTTCCATTTAAAGGTGACGCTGCCGTCGCTGTTGGTGGTGTAGCTGAGCCCCGTGACCGTGCCTACCGCATTGCTGTTTCCGTTGGGGTCGCGGTAATCTACGTTCATATCTACCGAGGTAGCTATGCCGTTTACCTTGCCCGTGCTGGAAAACTGCCATGTGCTGTAATTGCCGCTGTAATTGGTCTGAGTAGTGTAGTGCGCCAGCCATATCGGGTACTTTTTGCCGAGCGCCGCGCCGTCGATCTGGTATGTCAGCCAGCTCATGTTCGCGTAAACGCCCGCCTTGTAGCCCTTAGAGATTATCCTGTCGCAGAAAGCGGTGCAGAGCGCTGTTTTCTGCGCTTTGGTAAGTCCCGCGCTGTCGAGTCTGCCCGTGTCGTAGTCTACCGACTCTATATCGTAATATACAGGCAGGTCGAGGGTGTAGTCCTTTATGTAGCTGAGCACGAAATCGGCTTCTTCCTGCGCTTCTTTAGTGTTGACAGCCTGCGTGTAGAAGTACACGCCTACGTCAAGTCCCGCAGCTTTAGCCGCTTCGATATTTTCCTTGAATTTGTAGTCGAGCACAAGCTGTCCGCCCGAACCGTAGCCGCGGTAGCCCACGCGGATTATAGCGTAGTCTATTCCGTCAGCCTTTACCTTGTTCCAGTCGATATTGTACTGGAAGTAGGAAACGTCGATGCCCCAGACCTTATCCATATTGTCGAAGCGCGAGTTGTGTATCAGCGAGTTATTGGTGTAGCCGAAAGTTAATATTCCGTCGTCGCTGCCGCCGCCCGCTTCTTTGGCAATGTCTGAAAAATCAGTCGTGGGCTTTTCGAGTGAATCTAAATATTTGCCAAGCTGGGGGTCGCAGTTTTCCTCTGCAAATTCCTCAGCCTTTATCTGCTCTTCGGTCTTTTCCTGTGAAGCAGGCTTTTCTGCGTCAGCGCCTTCCTGCGAATCGGTGTTTACGGCAACAGCCGCCTTTTTGTCGTATGAGCGGTCGGCGAAAGCCGCCGTGCTGCTGCTTGCCGCTATTGCTAGAGCCGCCAGAAAACCTACTGCTTTTTTCAACATCGGTGTGATCTTCCTTTCTTGCCGCATTCCGCGGCAGTGTAACTTATATTTTCCCTTTTATTTACTTCTGTGAAATATATGTGCATAAAGTTTAATTTTGCACAAAAGTTATTCGCTTTGCATACGAATATACATCAACATACATATATAAGTATACACTATCTTAATCGGTTTGTCAACCTTTTTAACCGTTTTGTTACAATTTAAAAGTGCAAAATAGTATTATTCCGTCTTTTGCGCTTTTTCAGCCTTAGCTTTGGCGATGTCCTCGGCTATTCGCTGCTTTACCCCTGCGAATATCACGTCGCGCGCCGCCTTTGCCTGCGCTTTGGTAGCGGCGGGCACGTCTTTCAGGCGGTAGGGCAGACCTAAGTTTTCGTACTTTACTATTCCCATAGTGTGGTAGGGCAGCACGTCAATAGCGCGCAGCGTTTTTATCCCGCCGATGAATTTTCCCAGCCGCGTGAGCGACTCGTCGTCGTCCGTAACGCCGGGTACTAGGACGTGCCTTATCCAAACGTCTATGCCGCGGTCGCTGAGGTGGCGGGCGAAGTCGAGTATGCCCGCGTTGTCCTGCCCCGTGAGCCAGCGGTGCTTTTCGGGGTCGATGTGCTTTATGTCGAGCATAACCAGGTCGGTGAAGTCGAGCAGGCGGTCTATCTTCGTGCGCATCTCGGCGTTGCCCGCGTTCCACATTATTCCCGAGGAGTCAAGGCAGGTGTGAACTCCGCGCTCTTTCGCCCTGCGGAATATCTCGCCCACAAATTCGGGCTGCATGAGCGGTTCGCCGCCTGTGCAGGTTATCCCGCCGCCGCGCAGAAATTCTTTTACCGCGTCGAACTGCGACATTATGTCAGATACCGATGTAAGTTTGCCGTCCTGCTTGTTCCAAGTATCGGGGTTGTGGCAGTAGGCGCAGCGCATGGGGCAGCCGCTTACGAATACTACGAATCTCAGCCCGGGGCCGTCTACCGTGCCCAAACTTTCTACCGAATGTACATAACCTTTAATATCGTCCATAAAGCTGTCTATCTCCTTTGTACAAATTGTATCATCTGTTTTCAAGCGCGCTGCTTACTATCTTCCCGTCGGCGAAAAGCGCGGCCAGGAATAGCGAGCCGCATATCACAAGCGCTTCGCCGTCCTTCAGCGCGGCTATCTCCCGCCGTACAGTTTCCTCGGGGGAGTATGGCGAGGGTGCGGCTTTCGCACCGTGTCGTGCCAGTATCTCGGCAAGCTCGCCCTTTTCACGCGCGCGCGGGCAGTAGCCGTCTACGCAAATGAAGCTTTCCGCCGCCTGCGCTATCTGTTCCGCCGCCGTTTCACTGTCTTTGTCGCCCAGCATACCTATCACCGCGCGTTTCGGGCAGTCGAGCGCCGCCAATGCGTTCGCAAGCGCCTTTACCCCCTCGGGATTATGCCCGCCGTCTAAAATTACCAGCGGCTCGCGCGAGAGTATCTGCACACGCGCGGGCACTTGCGCCAGCAGACCGCTTTTCAGAGCCGCTTCGGGAATATCGTAACCCTCGCCGCGCAGAGCGTTTATCACCTCGATAACTGTCAGCGCATTTTTTATCTGATGATAGCCGCCCATGTGCGTTTCGTACTGCCCGCCGCGGTAGTTGAATTTGCAGCCGAAAGGCGTGCAGCTCTCAACTTTCAGCTCAGCCATATCGGGGATAACGAGCAGCGAATTGCATAGCCGCGCGCGCCTGCCGATAACGCCCATCGCCTGCCGCGGGTTCTCGGGGGCGGTAACGCAGGGCGAGCCTTTCTTTATTATGCCCGCTTTCTGCGCCGCTATTTTCTCGATAGTGCCGCCCAGTATCGCCGTGTGGTCGAGCGAGATGGAGCATATCACCGATACCAGCGGCGGCGGGATAACGTTGGTAGAGTCGAGCAGCCCGCCAACGCCCGTTTCCAGTACTACTACGTCGCAGCCGCGGTCGATGAAATGCAGAAAAGCCATAGCCTGCGTTATCTCAAACTGCGAAAATTCGTAGTGCGGCAGCTTTTTCACTGCGCCGTCTACTATCTCAGAAAGCGTGTTCAGCTCGGCGTCTGAGATGTCCTCGCCGTTCACGCGTATGCGGTCGTTGTAGCGCAGTATGTATGGCGAGGTGAAAAGCCCGTGGCGTACCCCGCCGCGCGCAGCGCTTCCGCCGTCATTTCGGCGCAGCTTCCCTTGCCGTTAGTGCCCGCTATGTGCACGAATTTCAGCTTTTTGTGCGGGTCGCCCAGAGCGCCCATCAGCGCGCGTATCCTTTCAAGGTCGGTTATCTTGCCGCCAAGCTTGCCGTAGCTGTCTACCAGTTTCATGTATTCCTGCAAATCGCCGTCAGTCCTCTCCGTGAATGTATTTGTAAAGCTCCGCCGCCGTAGCAGCGCTCACGCCCGCCGTTTTCGCCAGTTCGTACTCGGTGGCGGCTTCAAGCGCGGCGCGCGTCTTGTACTCGGTCATTAGCTTCTGCGCCTTTTTCTCGCCTATGCCCTTTACCGAGGTAAGCCCCAGCGCGAAGCTGTTTTTTCTTGTGCCGCGCTTTGGTGAATGTTATCGCGTATCGGTGCACCTCGTCCTGTATAGCCGTCACCAGCGCGAACGCGCGTCGGTATGAGGTAAGGCTTATCTCGTGGTCTGAGGCGGTGGCGGCGCGGGTGCGGTGCTTCGAGTCTTTTACCAGACCGTATATCGGCACGTTTATCCCCAGCGCGCGCACTACGGGCGTTACCGTGGCGACGTGCCCCTTGCCGCCGTCGAGAAGTATAAGGTCGGGCAGGGTGGAAAAGCCCTCGTCCTCGCCCTCCAGATAACGCTTGAAGCGGCGTTCTACCGCCTCGCACATACAGGCGTAGTCGTTCTGCTCGTGCACTGTTTTTATTGCGAATTTGCGGTAAAAGCGCTTGCATGGTCTGCCGTTTTCGTAGACCACCATTCCGCAGGTCATGTCGGAAGAGCCGAAGTTTGATATATCGTAGCACTCTATGAACCGCGGCGGTTTTTCCAGACCCAGCGCTTTCGCAAGCTCTTCAAGAGCGGTTATCTCCTTGCCCGTTCTGCCCACGCGCAGCGAAAGGTGCTCGCTTGCGTTGCTTTTTCGCGAGGGTGGTCAGCCGCAGCAGCGCGCCCCTCTGCGGCACAGATATGTGCACGCGGTGTCCGCATTTGTCTGACAGATACCGCTCGAGCAGTTCGGTGTTCTCTATCGGCTCGTCGAGCAGTATGTCTTTCGGTATCTCGCTGCGCGCCGAGTAAAATTCGGTGATAAAGCCTTCACGCATGGCAGAGCCCAGATCAGTCATGCCTAGCGGCGCGCTGTATTTGTCGAAAAGCCGCCCGCCGCGGTACATCAGCACGCTGCCGCAGGCGCGGTCGGCGTTTTCCGAAACGGCGAAAATATCCATATCGCGCAGGTCGTCGGAAACTATCTTCTGTCCCTCGGCGGCTTTCTTTATGGCGGCTATGCGGTCGCGCAGTTTTGCCGCCTGCTCAAAGTCGAGCGCTTCGGCGGCGGCGTTCATCTGCTCTGTAAGCCGCTCAACGCTCGCTTGCGAGCCGCTTTTGATGTATTCTACCGCTTGCTGTACCACGCCGCGGTAGTCCTCGGCAGAGATCTCGCCTTTGCACACGCCCATGCACTGCTTTATGAAGCAGTTTAGGCAGGGGCGGCTTTTGCCAAAATCCCGCGGGAACTGCTTTGTGCAGGTGGGCAGCATGAATACTCTGTTCGCTTCGTCAACCGCCTGCTTTACCGAATATGAGCTGATGTACGGCCCAATGTACTGCGCGCCGTCGTCCTCTTTTTGCAGCGCCGCCGTCAGCCGCGGGTACTCCTCGTTCGATACGCGTATATAGCTGTAACCCTTATCGTCTTTCAGCAGGATATTGTACTTTGGCGAATACTGCTTTATCAGCGAACATTCCAGTACCAGCGCTTCAAACTCGCTGTCGGTTACTATAAAATCGTAGTCGCGCACCAGCGATACCATCTTCCAGACCTTAGGCAGATGGTCTTGCCCCTTGCGGAAATATGAGGTAACGCGGTGCTTTAGGTTTTTCGCCTTGCCGACGTATATTATTTTTCCGCCCGAGTCTTTCATGATGTAGCAGCCGGGCTTTTCGGTAAGCTTAGAGGTCTTGTCCCGCAGATACGGCAGACAAGGATTGTGTTCTTCTGTAATATGCAAATCTTATCACCGGTTGTAGTGTTAATTATCGTGTGTAACTTATATAATGTATATGCTGAGCGCGGGTCACACCAGTTTCTCCAGCGCAGGGAACGGCGCGAGCGAGCGTTTGAGTATGCCGTTCATGTAGGCGATAGCCGTGCCGTAATTTGTAAAAGGCACGCCCGCCTTTTCTGCCGACCTCATTCTGTAAGTCAGCTCGGAAGCGTTCAGCATACAGCCGCCGCAGTGTATCACCAGCTTGTACTGCGAGGGCTCTTCGGGGAAGCCGCCGCCAGAGCTGAACTCAAACTGCGGCTGCGCGCCCGTAAAGCTGCGTATCCAGCGAGGCAGCTTTTCTGTGCCTATGTCGCCGCACTGGCGGTGGTGGGTGCAGCCCTCTGAGATGAGTATTTTGTCGCCGCCGCGAATGTCCTTCAGCGCCGTAACGCCCTTTACCGCCGTTTCAAGAAAGCCTTTGTACCGCGCCATCAGTATCGAAAACGAGGTCAGAGGTATCTCCTGCGGAACTATATCGGCCACAAGCTTGAAAGCCTGACTGTCGGTTATCACCATAGCGGGCTTTTTCGCGCAGGCGCTCAGCGTTAGCTCAAGCTCGCTCTCGCGGCAGACCATAGGTATGCAGCCCGACTCGAGCAGGTCGCGTATAGCCTGCTGCTGGGGGAGTATCAGCCTGCCTTTCGGCGCGGCGGAGTCTATCGGCACTACCAGCACGGCTATGTCGCCCTTTTCGAGCAGGTCGCCGACTAATCTGCGGCCGCTTTCAGCACGCTTCGCCGCGGCGGCTATGCGGTCTTTCAGCGCGCCGATATTCTCGCCCGTTTTCGCGCTTACAAATATCTCTTTATCCGAAGCCGTCTGCGGCACGCCGGTGAGGTCGCACTTGTTCATGGCTATGACGTAGGGTATCCCACGCTCTTTGAATATTTGCAAAAGCTCGCGGTCGCTGGCGTTCAGCCCGCGGGAGGCGTCGGCTATCAGCACGGCGCAGTCTGTCTTTTCAAGTACGCGCTTTGTGCGCTCTACGCGCATCTTGCCCAAGCCGCCCTCGTCGTCCACGCCGGGGGTGTCAATCACGAGCACCGGGCCGAGCGGCAGCAGCTCCATCGCCTTTGAAACAGGGTCAGTGGTAGTGCCCGCCACGTCTGATACCAGCGCGAGGTCTTGACCCGTAACGGCATTCACCACGCTTGATTTGCCCGCGTTGCGGCAGCCGAAAAAGCCAATGTGCAAACGTTCGCCTGAAGGAGTATCGTTCATTCCCATGATAATTGTCATTCCTTTACAGTAAAATTTCCATTTGTGCGCCCACTTATTCCGTTATATATTGTACCACATTATAAGTGAATTTTCAAGAGATAAATAATTACGCGTTTTAGCGAATACATACAAATTTGCCCTTGACAAAAATGAAAAAATGGTGTAATATTAAAGGAGTAAGTCGGTGCGGACATACTGCGCCTATGAAAACGAGTTGAACGATAAAAAATGATGCTGAAAAAATTGCTTTGTGCAGCCGCCGCCTGTGTTATGGCTGCGTCTTTAGCCTCCTGCGGCGCGAAAGAGGACACTACCCTCAATTACGAAAAGCCGCTGACGGCTGCCGCAGGCTCGCTCAATTTTGCCGACGGCAAAAGCTACCTGAATTGCTTTCTGCCGCAGGAAAAAGCGCGGTATACCGAAGAGGAAAAGCCCGAGGAAGGCTTTATGAAAAAGATCTTCGACCGCAAGGCTTACGGCTGTAAGATAAGGGCGAAGATAACCGATACCGCGGCGCTAAACGGCGAAGAGCTTGAAGCGCTGGAGCAGCAGGCGCATGAAAAATACGGCGTCAGATTTGATTTTACAAAGGGTCAGTCGGCAGACGTGCGTTTTCAGCTGACTAAGGATGACGAGCTGCTCGCTGACGACGAAAAGCTTACTTTTGTAAGGTGCGGCGGGGTCTGGTACATATACGGAGAAGTTATCGACTCGCTGGAGCTTACTGCCCAAACAGACAAAAAATAAAAATTACGACCTATTTATAAGAAAGGGATTGATCTTATCATGGCTAAAAATTGCTCGGCTTGCGGAAGCCCTTTGAAAGACGGCGCAAAATTCTGCGAAGTATGCGGCGCACCCGTGGCTGTTAAAAGAATAGAACAGGAAAGATTTTGCGCGCAGTGCGGAAATCTGCTGAAACCCGGAACGAAATTCTGCGAAATCTGCGGCAGGGAAGTACCGCAGGAAAAGGCTAAGGCTGAGCCGCAGATAAAAGAGCCTACCACAATGGACGAACTTGAAGTGCCCGAGATCACGGCGGATACTTTCGCTTCAAACAAGGAAATAAATACGAGCCAAAAGTTCGACGGCTTTGAGGAGGCCGTAATGCCCGATAAGGAAGAGCCAAGCCGCAGCAGCCTGCGCCTGCCCCTGCATTTTCTATGGATTCAGCGCCCTCGCCCGCCGCGCCGAAGGTAGCCGTATCGGTAAAGCAGCCCGCGCAGACCCAGCCTCAGCCGAACGCTTACGCGCATCCGCAGCAGCCTAACCAGTACGCTCAGCCGCAGCAGGCTAATACATATCCCCAGCCCGGCGCGCCTATACCTACCGTCGGCGCTGACGGCAAGGAGAAGAAAAAATTCGCTCGTAGTGCCTATAATACTTATTGTGCTGATAGTAGCGGTGCTCGTTGCCGACTGCATAATCTTCCTCGGCCATAAAAAGGACACCAAGGACGACTCTGCCGAAAAGAGCGCGGCGGTAGTTGCCGACATAGCCGAGTACAGCGCGCAGGCGGAAGATTTCGACATTTTATTATAATACGCATATCATTACCGCCGTTTTTCGGGAGAGTTTTCTTCCGAAGCGGCGGATATTTGCAGTGGTTTGGTTAAAATAATTTACCATATTTGTAGAATATACAAAACAAGCGGTGAAATTTTTTGCAGTATTTTTTGTAGATTTTTTTATGAAACTATTGCTTAATCGAACGAATTGTGATATAATACAATTATAGTGCCGCCTAAGCGTCTGACTTTGTGAGATACGGGTAAGGCGCGGGCGCGAAATTTGTTAGCGAAAGGGTTGAAACTACAATGCCGGCATTTGGTAAGAAACAGAAGGAAGAATCTATTAACGATAAAATGGTGAGATTTTTTAAAGAGGGAAAGAGCGTAGAGCAGATCTCTGCCGAGCTCGCTGTAAAAGCCGACGTTATAACTAACGTTATAAGAAGAAGGTGCGGCGAGGACAGCATCCCCGAGACCGTTGTCCGCTCGAAAAATGCAGTAGCGCCCGTGGCAGAAGATCAGCCGCTGAAGGCAGACGCATACACCCACGAAGAGAACGAAGCTGCTGAAGAGTCCGCTGAGGTAAATGTAGAGGGCATGAGCAAGCTTGAAAGATATATGCTCGAAAAAGAAAAGCAAAAGGCTGAAAAGGAAGCTGAGATTGAGGCTGCTGCCACCGCGCCTGCACCCGCAGAGCCCGAGGAAGTTTCTATGGAGGGCATTTCTACCGACAACATCGACCTCGAGCTGGAAAAGGCTGAGCCTGCACCCGCAGTGACTGAGCCTGCCGCAGAAGAGCCGGTTGCAGAAATGGACGGCATCTCGGCAGAGGAAATACCCAGCATAGCTGCCGATGAGCCGATAGTTGAGCACCCCGTAGATGAATTCATCGCAGAAGAGCCTGCCGCTGCTGACGAGGATGAGGACGTTACCATCACCGTGCACGAGGGCGGTACAGCTTTTGATAAGATGAAGGCTTTCGCTATGGCGCAGGTCGAGGCTAACAACGCTAAGATCGCAGAGCTGGAGAGCAAGCTTTCTTCCGTAGAGGATGATTACAACGCTCAGCTCGCCGACGCTGAAAAGGCAGTTGAAGAGTCTAAGAACGCTTATGAGAACGTGCTTACCCGCGGCGAAGAGGTTCACGAGAAGAGAATGGCTGCCCAGACCGAGCACAGAGCCGCTCTTGCAAGAGCAGAAGAAGAGTACCGCAAGAAGATAGCTGAGATAGAGGACGAGTACAATAACGCCAACGCTCACGCTAACAAGGTACTGGCTGAGAAAGAGGTCGAGATCAACGCTGAGAGCGACGCCATCGACGCTGAAAAGGAGATCGCTAAGAACGACTTCCTCGACAAGCAGGCGACTGTAAACGGCATAAAGGATAAGATAGCGGCAGACGTTGACGCTGTAAAGGCACAGATAGCAGGCATAAAGGAAGAAAATGCAGGCTATCAGCAGTTTATGGTATAAACTTACATAACGAATATCACGGCGCTGAGGGCTATGCGGCTCTCGGCGCTTTTTTTTGTGAAAAAATTCGGTGCGGTACTTGAAAACGAAATTATAATGTGATATAATGTAATAGTATGGACTAGGACGGGGTGAAAACTATTGACTATTGATAAATATTCTCAGAAAATAGTTTTCACAGAAGGCTTCGAGCCGCCCGCTGCGCTCTCGGGCGCTGCTAGGGCAAAGACCTGCTGCTTTACAGGTCACCGCCCCGAAAAACTGCCCGCGGGCGAGGAGCTCGCGCAGATGAACAAAAAGGCGGCGGTGTTTATACGGCTGCTGGCGCAGCGCGGCTTCGGCAGATTCATAACGGGTATGTCGCGCGGCTTTGACTTAGAGATGGCACGGCTGGTGATGCAGCTCGGCGGCAGGCTGATATGCGCGCTGCCGTACCCTGAGCAGGAGCGCGAGATGCGCACCGAAGAAGAGAAAAAACTGTACGCCGCGGCGTTGGAAAACGCGGAGCTGATAATGATAAGCTCGCCGCACTACACACGCGGCTGCTACGGCGTGCGAAACAGACTTATGGTAGAGTGCTCGGCCGCGCTGATAGGCTACGCCGCCGACCGCGAGAGCCGCTCGGGCAGTATGCAGACGGTGAGGATGGCGGAGCGCGCGGGGCTGGAAACGTACATAATGTACGGCACTCAGCAGATGTGAGATAGATTTTAAGGAGAAGAGATAATATGGCACAGGCGATGGATAACCTCAGCAACGAAAAGTTAGGCGCAGCGCCCGCCCCCGGCGGTAAGAAGCGCGGCAAAAAGAAGAGAAAAAAGCGCTCGCAGGCGCCCGTAGCGCTGGTGTATTTCATCACGCTGCTGCTTTTCCTCGGCGTTTTCGGTATGTTCGCGCTGACTATCGTGAACAAGCTGACCGATAAGAGCGACCAAAACGTTGACCTTTCGGGAACGTATATCGACTCTTTCAACACGCTCTATGCGCGCGTGAACAACAAGAACGTGCTCAGCGATATGACCATCGTGAGGATATGCCCCGAGCAGGAAAAAATACTCGTTATCCCGCTCTCGGCTTTCACCGTAAGCAGCACCGATAATAGCTCCACCATGCGCGAGATATACGCCGACGGCGGTATACGCCAGCTTTCCGCAGCGGTAGACAGCACCCTCGGCATCTCTACGAACTACTACGTTACCGTGAGCAACGACGCTTTCGAGGACTGCGCCGATATAATCGGCGGTTTCGTATACTCGCCGCCTGAGGAGCTTTACTACCTCTCGCCCGAAAATGACAACGATATATCGCTGCGCCAGAACGAATCGGTATCGCTCAGCGGCAAGCAGATAAGGCTGATATGCCAGTACCCGAAGCTTTTCTCTTCGGGCAGACAGGGCAACACCGAGTTCTTGGGGCTCGCGATAACCACTATGCTCAACAACGCTTTCGATCAGGTGGAGATAACCTCTAACAGCCTTGATATTCTTTACAGCAAAATATCTTCGGGCAGCGTTACCAACCTTTCGGAAAACGACTATAAGCAGCAGAAGGTGTATATAAAGGAAATGCTCAAAAAGCAGATACAGCCCGCTTACAGCCTTATCCCCGAGGGCACATGGACTGACGACGAGCACTTTGAGATGTCGGCGGAATTTAAGCAGAAGATATACAACGAAATGGAAGCTACTAAGTCGCAGGAAAAGAGCGGAGAAGTTTCGGAAGAATAAAGTTTTCAGATAAGAAACAGATTGTTCATGATCTGACTTAAAAAGTTCTTCGCGGCTCTTGCATTTTCCAAAGTAATGTGGTATAATAAATACAATACTTTGAAAGAAAGGACCGATTGAAAGATCGGTCTTTTGATTTTGTATGGCAGTTTTGCAAACGAAAAGGCGTATCAGCGAAAGGAATGATAAGAAAGTGAATACCATTGCAAAAGCGAGGTCGCTCGCAGAGCCGCTCTGCGAAAAGCTGGGGCTGTACCTTTGGGACGTGCGTTTTGAAAAAAGAGGGCGCGCTTTGGTACCTGCGCGTGTTCATCGACCGCGACGGCGGTATAGATATGAACATATGCGAAGAATTTTCGCGCGCGTATAACGAGCTGCTCGACAGCGAGGATTTCATCAGCCAGAACTACGTTTTTGAAGCGGGAAGCCCCGGACTGGGCAGAAAGCTCACAAAGCCCGAACACTTCAAAGCCTGCATGGGCGACGAAGCACGGCTGAAACTTTACAAGGCAAGGGACGGAAAGAAAGATTTTCTGGGGCTGATAGCCGACTGCGACGATACGGGCTTTACCCTCGCCTACTCGGTGGATGAAGATGGCAATGTTCTGGAGGGCGAGCGCTTTGAGTACAAAGACTGCTCTTCGGTAAACTTAAACGACGACGCAGACTTATTCTGAATGACACACAATATTTAAAGAGAGGATATGATCGTAAAAATGAACGGCGAATTTTTTGAAGCTTTAAAGCTTATGGGACAGGAAAACGGCATGGAGCCCGACGCTCTGGCAGAAATAATCAAACAGGGCGTGGCTAAGGCTATAAAGAGGGATAACCCTAACTGCGAAAACATAAGAGTAGAGATAAACCCAGAAACAGGCGTGTTCGAGATGGGTGTGCTCAAGGTAGTAGTAGATGACGAGCCGCTCGACGAATACAACGAGATAAACATCGACGAGGCGAGAACGATAGACCCCAACGCACGCGTAGGCGGTATGTGCCTTATCGAGGTATCTCCCGCTACATTCGGCAGAGTAGCCGTGCAGAACGCTAAGCAGCAGATAAAGCACGAGCTGAAAAATCACGAAAGAGAGCGCCTGATAGAGCAGTTCAACGACAAGCTTTACGAGTGCGTTACCGCTAAGGTGGAGCGCATAGAGGCAAGAACCGGCAACGCAGTTCTCTCGCTGGATAAGAGCGAAGTTTACCTCGTTCGTCAGGAGCAGATACCCGGCGAGATACTGCGTCCCGGCGACATGATAAAGGTATATGTAGTAGGCATCGCGAACCCCGAAAAGAAGCCCGCACTGAAGATCTCCAGAACACATAAAGACCTTGTAAAGCGCCTTTTTGAGAACGAAGTTCCCGAGATAGCCGAGGGCGTAGTTGAGGTAATGGGCATTTCGAGAGTAGCAGGCTCGCGCTCGAAACTGGCTGTACGCAGCAAGGATAAAAACGTAGACGCTATAGGCGCTTGCATAGGCCCTAAGAAGTCGAGAATATCCGCGGTAGTGAACGAGCTTTGCGGCGAGAAGATCGACATCATCCCTTACAGCGAAGACCCCGCCGAGTACATCGCAAGAGCGCTCGCACCCGCGCAGGTCATAGACGTGGAGCTGATAGAGGGCAGCGAAGTGCCCGCCTGCCGCGTAATCGTGCCTGCGAACCAGCTTTCTCTCGCAATAGGCAACAGAGGTCAGAACGCGCGCCTTGCCGCTGGTCTTACCGGCTACAAGATCGACATAATCTCTGACGCGCAGGCTAAGGAGCTGGAAGAAGCTGCCGAGGCTGAGCAGGAGGAAAAAGCTCTGGAAGGCGAGAACGAAGTATCTGAGCTGGAGCTTGCCGACGCGCTGGAGGAAGTACCCGCTGAGGGAGAGAGCGAGGTCTGATGAAACAGACGAAGCAGAAAAAAATACCTCTGAGAATGTGTTTGGGCTGCAGCGAGATGAAGTCTAAGCGCGAGATGATAAGAGTCGTAAAATCGAAAGAGGGCGAAGTATCGCTAGACCTCACGGGAAAAAAAGCGGGCAGGGGAGCATACATCTGCCGCAGCGCCGAGTGCTTCAGAAAAGCGCGAAAGGCGCACAGGTTTGAAAAAAGCCTTTCCTGCGCGATAAGCGAAGAGGTATACGACGGAATGGAGCGTGAGCTGGAAAATGAGCAGTAACGCAGATAAAACAGGGCTGCTGAGCATGTGCCGAAAGGCAGGCAAGGTGAAGTGCGGCATGGATATATCGAAATCGGCGTGCGAAACGGGCGAGGCAAAGGCGGTTTTCACCGCGAGCGATCTTTCGGAAAAATCGCTGAAAGAGATACGCTTTTGCTGCGCAAAAAACGCGGTAAAGATATACCGCCTGCGTATCACCATGCAACAGGCTGCTGATAAGCTAGGGAAAAAGTCGGGAATATTCACCGTTTGCGACGGCGGCTTCGCCAAAGCGCTTGCTAAGGGCGAAGAGGATATTTCGGCAGATATAAATGATTTTTACAGTGAGATATAAGGAGGCTGCCTATGAATAAGACGGTTAAGAAATACAAGCTTTCAGAGCTTGCAAAGGATATAAACGCAGCAGCGAATGAAGTTATAGAATGCCTGAGCGTGCTTGGCGGAGAGCCTAAGAAGAGCGGCGCTTTCCTCACCCCGCAGGAGGTAGGCTACGTTATGGAATACTTTACCCAGAAAAATCAGGTAGATAGCTTCGAAGCTTACTACGCTAACAACGTAAAGCCCGAGCCTGCTAAGGAAGAAAAGCCCGCGGCTAAGGCTGAAAAGCCTAAGAAGAAGCCTGCCGCAAAGGCTGATAAGGCGGAAAAGGCTGAGCCTGCAAAGGCGGAGAAGCCCAAGGCTGAGAACAAGCCCGCGCCCAAGGAAGAGAGCAAGCCTGCGCCCGCTAAGGAAGAAAAAGCCCGCTAAGACCGAGCCTGCAAAGGCAGAAAAGCCTGCGCAGACCGCGCAGCCTAAGGCTGAGCCTGTCGCTGAAAAGGCTGACAAGAAGAATAAAAAGCAGGAAAAAGCTAAGAAGCAGGAGCACGGCGAGAAGAAAACGCTGGTAGGAAAATCCTCTGACTCGGCTTCCGATAAGGGCTACACCGTTTCGGAAAACAGCTCGCAGAATTACCGCACGGTAGATACCCGCGGCAGCTATGTAGAGCTTGACAAATATAACGAAAAGTACGATAACCTGGCTATCTCGAAGCAGGGCGGCGGCAAGAAGCGCGACAACTTCACCAAAAAGCAGAAGATAACTCAGAAGTCGCAGCAGCACAAGAAGCAGCAGTTCTCACACAAGAGAGAGACCGAGGCTGAAAAGCTGCGCCGCTTAGAGCTTGAGCGCGCGAGAAAGCAGCAGCTCAAGGTAATGATACCCGACGAGATAGTAGTTTCAGAGCTGGCGAGCAGACTGAAAGTTACCGCTACCGAGGTCATCAAGAAGCTGATGGGTCTGGGCGTAATGGCTACCCTCAACGAAACTATCGACTTCGACACCGCTTCGCTCGTTGCGGAAGAGCTGGGCGCTAAGGTAGAGAAGGAAGTTATCGTAACGATAGAAGACCGCCTTATCACCGACGAAGAGGACGCTCCCGAAACGCTGAAAGAGCGCTGCCCCGTAGTAGTAGTAATGGGCCACGTTGACCACGGCAAGACCTCTATACTCGATAGGATAAGAAACGCGCATATCGCCGACGGCGAGGCGGGCGGCATAACCCAGCACATAGGCGCGTATCAGGTATACCACAATAACCGCAAGATAACCTTCCTCGATACCCCGGGCCATGAAGCTTTCACATCTATGAGAGCACGCGGAGCTAACATCACCGATATTGCGGTGCTGGTAGTAGCGGCGGACGACGGTATCATGCCGCAGACCATAGAATCTATCAACCACGCAAAGGCTGCGGGCGTACAGGTAATAGTTGCTATAAACAAGATGGATAAAGAGGGCGCGAACCCCGAGCGCATAAAGCAGCAGCTCACCGAGCACGACCTCGTAGTAGAAGAGTGGGGCGGCGACGTTATCTGCGTTCCCGTATCCGCTAAGACCGGCATGGGCATAGACGACCTGCTCGAGAATATACTGCTCGTTGCAGATTTTCAGGAGCTTAAAGCCAACCCCGACAAGCTCGCAAAGGGCGCGGTTATCGAAGCGCGCCTCGATAAGGGCAAAGGCCCCGTTGCAACCGTACTGGTACAGGCGGGTACTCTGCACAAGGGCGACGTTATCATAGCGGGCACGGCTGTCGGCAGAGTAAGAACTATGATCAACGATAAGGGACGCTCTATCGACAAGGCGGGCCCCTCGACCCCTGTTGAGATAACGGGTCTGGCGGAAGTGCCGGGCGCAGGCGACCAGTTCAACGCCGTAGAGGACGAAAAGCTGGCGCGCGAGCTGGTAGAGCAGAGAAAGCAGCAGGCTAAGGAAGAACAGTTCAGCCACTACACTAAGGTAACGCTCGACAACCTCTTCAGCCAGATCTCTGAGGGCGAGATGAAGGAGCTGCCGATAATCGTAAAGGCAGACGTACAGGGCTCGGTAGAGGCTGTAAAGCAGTCGCTCGAAAAGCTCTCTAACGAAGAAGTTCGCGTAAAGGTCATTCACGGCGCGGTAGGCGCGGTAAGCGAGTCGGACGTAATGCTGGCTAACGCTTCAAACGCTATAATCGTAGGCTTTAACGTTCGCCCCGACCCCGTAGCTAAGGAATCGGCAGAGCGCGACGGAGTAGATATACGCCTTTACAGAATAATCTACGACGCTATCGAAGAGATAGAAACAGCTATGAAGGGTATGCTCGCGCCCAAGTACCGCGAGGTAGACACCGCACGCGTAGAGGTACGCCAGGTATACAAGATTTCGGGCGTAGGCGCGGTAGCAGGCGCGTATGTACAGAGCGGTAAGATAGGCAGAAACGACCTTATCCGCGTAGTGCGCGACGGCATAATCATCGCGGATGACAAGATGAGCAGCCTAAAGCGCTTTAAGGACGACGCTAAGGAAGTAGCAGAGGGATTTGAGTGCGGTATAACGCTCGAAAAATTCGCAGACTTCCGCGAGGGCGACGTATTTGAAGCTTATATAATGGAAGAGTACAGAGATTAAGATTTTTTGGTATGCGCCTGCACGGTTGCGGCTGTGCAGCGGGCATATTTATAGATGAAAGGGATAAGAAATGCCAAGTTATAAAGCCGGACGAATGAGCGAGGATATTCGCAGGATCGTCTTTGCAAAAATGAGAGAGCTGAAAGACCCCAGAGTAGGCGGCGGCGAATCGCTCACCGTTACCCGCTGCGAGGTATCTCACGACGGCTCTTACTGCAAGGTCTATATATCTTCGATAGACGGCGCGCAGCGCGCTGAAACGGCGGTAAAGGGCCTTACCAGCGCTACGGGTATATTCAAGCGCGAAATATCTAACGTGCTGGGACTGAGAAAGTGCCCCGACCTGAAATTCATAGCGGATAACTCGGGCGAAAGCTCTATGAGGATATTCGACAAGCTCAAGACCATAAAGCGCGAGCTGGACGAAAAGGACGCCGCCGAGGCTGAAAACGCCGAAGCTGACAACGAGTAAAACGGCTTTGCACAAAAGGGGAGCTGGCTTCAACCACAATGGAATTTAAAGAACTGAAAGAATTTTTTGAAGAGCACGATAATTACCTTATCCTCACCCACAAAAGCCCCGACGGCGATACGCTTGGCAGCGGCTTTGCGCTCTGCGGAGTGCTGAGGGATATGGGCAAAAAGGCGAACGTAGTAAATAACGAGAACCTGCCCGTAAGGTATAATTTTCTCTACGACGGTTACTATGTGCAGGAGTTTGAGATAGAAACGGTGGTAGCGGTGGACATAGCCGACGAAAAGCTGCTCGGCTCGCGCCTTGCGAAGTACGAGGGCAAGATAGACCTCTGTATAGACCACCATATCTCAAACACTCGCTATGCCAAAGAGCTTGTGCTCGACGCTAAGGCTTCGGCGGCGGCGCTGGTGCTGTTTGAATTTTTCAAATCGCAGGGCATCGCTATAAGCGACCAGCAGGCACGCTGCCTTTACACCGGCATAGCGACCGATACCGGCTGCTTTAAGTACGAAAACACTACGCCGAAAGCGCACATGGCGGCGGCGGAGCTTATGCAGTACAACATAAACTTTTCGCAGATAAACCGCAAAATGTTCGATATAAAGAGCAAGCAGCGGCTGAAAGTGGAAGAGATGATGATCTCGGAAATGGAGTATTATTTCGACGACCGCTGCTCTATGATATGCCTTACCTCGCAGATGATGCAGGAAAGCGGCGCTGAGCCTGCCGAATTTGACGGACTGGCTTCAATACCGCTGACGGTAGAGGGCGTAGTTATCGGCATAACGATAAAGCAGCGCCACGAAAACGTGTTCAAGCTCTCGGTGCGCACTACTGAAGAGATGGACGCTTCGACATTCTGCTGCAAATTCGGCGGCGGCGGACATATCCGCGCGGCGGGCTGCGAGATAGAGGGCACGCTGGAGGAAGTAAAGCAAAAGGTGATAGCCGCAGTAGGCGAAGCGCTTGAGGAAAGCGCACGGTGAGCGGCGTGAACGGTGCTTGCGAACTCAGCGGAGTTATACCCGTGTACAAACCGCAGGGCTGGACGTCTTTCGACGTGATAGCGAAGCTGCGGGGAGTGCTGCATATAAAGCGGCTGGGCCACGCGGGAACGCTCGACCCTATGGCGGTAGGCGTGCTGCCTGTGTTTGTGGGCAAGGCGGCGCGCTGCTGCGATATACTGCCTGATAAGCGGAAAAGCTACCGCGCGGGCTTTAAGCTGGGTATATCTACCGATACGCAGGATACTACGGGCAAGGTGCTCGAAAGCAGCGATATGCCCGTTAGCGGCGATGAGCTGAAAGCGGCTGCGGAAAAATTCGTGGGCGATATAATGCAGCTTCCGCCGATGTATTCGGCTGTAAAAATAAACGGCAAAAAGCTTTACGAGCTTGCCCGCGAGGGTAAAAGCGCAGAGCGAAAGCCCCGCCACGCGCAGGTGGCGCGCATAGAGGTCACCGACTACTCGCCTGAAAAACGTGAGGGCGTTATGGAGATCGACTGCGGGCAGGGCACTTATGTACGCACGATAATAAACGATATAGGCGAAGCGCTCGGCTGCGGCGGGGCTATGACCTCGCTGATACGCACGCGCTCCGGCGCATACACGCTTGAGGACTGCCTGACGATAGAGCAGATAGCCGAAAGCTGCGCCGAGGGGCGTTTGGCGGATATACTGCTGCCTACCGACGGCGTTTTTGCCTGCTGGCCGCAGGTGAAGCTGGGCGTGCGCGAAACGGCGCTTTACCGCAACGGTGTGAAGCTGCGCCCCGAGCAGGTGCAGGCTGAGCAGACCGCCGACACCTACCGTGTGTACGCCGCCGACGAAGCTTTTATAGGGCTTGGCGGCTTTAAGGACGGCGCATTTGCCGTGATAAAAAATTTCTGATCTGAGCACGGAGTTGAAATTTTGATCTGTATTGATAAAAACAAAGTTTTAGATAAAGGTACGGCTGCGGCGCTGGGCGTTTTCGACGGGCTGCATCTGGGGCACCAAAAGGTGCTCGGCGGCGCGCTGGCGGCGGCTGAGGAGCTTGGCTGCGCGCCCGCGGTGTTTACTTTTCGCAGCGGCAGCGTTACCTCAAAAGATATAGCGGGCACGCTGACTACCGAGGCGGATAAGCTGAAAATGCTCGGCGGCATGGGCTTTGAATATGCGCTGACGGCGGATTTCGCCGAGCTGAAAGACATGAGCGCGGAGGATTTTGTAAAGCAGGTGCTTAAAGGCAGGCTGAATACGCGCTGCGTGGTCTGCGGCGAAGATTTTCGCTTCGGCAGGGGCGGCGCGGGCGATGTGAACGCTCTGCGCGAGATCTGCGGCGGATTGGGTATAGAGGTGCGCGCGGTGAAAAAGCTCTCGCTCGGCGGGGCGGAGGTAAGCTCTACCCGCATACGCGCGCTGATAGAGCGCGGCGAGATAGCGGCGGCGAACGAGCTGCTCGGCAGGCGCTACGGCTACACTATAAAAGTAGAGCACGGCGCGCAGCTTGGCAGAACGTGGAATTTTCCAACTATAAATCAGCCGCTGCCAAAGGGGCTGGTGCTCCCGCGGTTCGGCGTTTACGCGGCTAAGGTGCTGGTAGACGGCGAGTGGCTGGCGGGCGTGACGAACATCGGCGTAAAGCCCACCGTAAGCAAGTCAGCGCCGCCGCTTGCGGAAACTTTCATAATCGGCTGCCACGAAGACCTCTACGGCAAGGCCCTGCCGATAGAGCTGTACGAGTTTGTGCGCCCCGAAAGGGTTTTCGCAAACTTCGGCGAGCTGCGTGACGAGATAGCGCGCAACACCGAGCAGGTGAAGGAGTATTTTAAACATAGCTAAGGCGGCACGGCTCGTGCTGTCGGCAAAAAATACAGCGTATCCATCACCGAAAGGATAAGACTTATATTTGAAAGGAATGTATATAAATGAACAAAGTCAGAACCAGATTTGCACCCTCACCTACGGGATATATGCACATCGGAAACCTAAGAACTGCACTTTTCACTTACCTTATAGCGAAACAGCGCGGCGGAGATTTTATCCTCAGAATAGAGGACACCGACCGTGAGCGCCTTGTAGAGGGCGCTACGCAGGTAATATACGACACCCTGCGCGACGTAGGTCTTAACTGGGACGAAGGCCCTGATATTGGCGGCCCCGTAGGCCCTTACATCCAGTCGGAAAGAATGGGTATGTTCAAGCAGTACGCCGAGCAGCTCGTAGAAAAGGGCGAGGCTTACTACTGCTTCTGCGATAAGGAGCGCCTTGAGGAAGTACGCGCTATACAGGAAGCCAGCGGAATAATGCCGATGTACGACCGCCACTGCCGCGACCTGCCTAAGGAAGAGGTAGAGGCAAAGCTCGCTGCGGGCGTGCCTTACGTTATCCGCCAGAAAGTTCCGACCGAGGGCGAGGTAACTTTCCACGACGAGCTTTACGGCGATATTACCACCCCTTGCGAAGTTCTCGACGACCAGATACTTATAAAGACCGACGGTATGCCTACCTACAATTTCGCGAATGTAGTAGACGACCACCTTATGGGCATCACCCACGTTGTAAGAGGAAACGAGTACCTCTCCTCCGCGCCGAAATATTCGCTGCTTTACAAAGCTTTCGGCTGGAAAGAGCCGGTGTATATCCACGTTGAGCACATCATGAAGGACAAGCAGCACAAGCTTGCGAAGCGCGACGGCGACGCTTCATATCAGGACCTCATCAAAAAGGGCTATCTGAAAGAGGCTGTAATAAACTACATCGCTCTGCTGGGCTGGGCGCCTAAGGGCGAGGAAGAGATATTCTCGCTGGAAGAGCTGGTAAAGGAATTTGACATCCACGGAATTTCCAAGTCGCCCGCGATATTCGACCCGATGAAGCTCAAGGCTATAAACGCTAAGTACATCAAGATGCTCACCCCCGAAGCTTTCTACGAGCACGCACTGCCTTACCTCAAAGAGGGCATCAAGCGCGAGGATATTGACCTGAAATACGTTGCAAGCCTGCTTCAGGCGCGCACCGAGGTGTTCACCGAGATACCCGAGATGGTAGACTTCATCGACGAGCTGCCCGATTACGATAAGGCGCTTTACGTTCACAAGAAGTCAAAGACCAATGAGGAGATAGCTCTCGATACCTTAAAGAGCGTGCTTCCCGTGCTCGAGGGTCTGGAGGACTGGAGCGCAGACGCTATCCACGACGCGCTCTTTACGCTGATAGCCGAAAAGGGCTGCAAGAACGCGATAGTACTTTACCCCCTGCGCGTGGCAGTATCAGGCAAGGCTTTCACCCCCGGCGGCGGTATCGAGATCTGCTATATGCTAGGCAAAGACGACGCGCTGGCAAGGATCCGCAAAGGTATTGAAAAGCTTTCGTGATAACGTCACAATACTATCACATCAATGCGTTAAAATTATCATTGGAATTCTTACAGGCAAACGGGACAGACTCTCTCTGCCCCGCTTTGTCCTGCAATTTGGATTTGCGGAAAGGCGTGAATTTTCAAAATGATAGAGGTGCAGAACCTTTCAAAGCATTACGGCGACAAAGCCGCTGTAAATAACATATCGTTCACGGCGAACGATGGTGAGATACTGGGTTTCTTAGGCCCTAACGGCGCGGGTAAATCTACCACCATGAATATGCTCACGGGGTACATTTCTTCCACATCCGGCAAGGCGCTGATAAACGGTATCGACATACTGGAAGACCCCATAAAGGCGAAGAAGAACATAGGCTACCTGCCCGAACTTCCCCCGCTGTATATGGATATGACGGTAAAAGAATACTTAAATTTTATCTACGATCTGAAAAAGTGCAAGCTGCCAAGAGTTTCGCACTTGAAAGACATATGCGGGCTGGTAAAGATAGACCACGTTTACAACCGCGTTATACGAAATCTTTCAAAAGGTTATCGGCAGAGAGTAGGCGTGGCGCAGGCGCTGGTGGGAAATCCCCCCGTGCTGATACTCGACGAGCCTACCGTAGGCCTTGACCCGAAGCAGATAATAGAGATACGCACGCTGATAAAAAAGCTGGGCAAAAACCACACTGTTATACTCTCCTCCCACATACTTTCCGAAGTGCAGGCGGTATGCGATAAGATAATAGTTATCAACGAGGGCAGGATAGTAGCCGACGATACCGAAACGAACCTTTCAGACAAGCTCACCGGCTCGCACATACTCACCGCTAAGATAGAGGGCGAGTACGAGAGCGTAGCGAAAAAGGTGCTCGCGATAGAGGGCGTAGAGGTATGCCGACAGGTAAACGAAAACGAAGGCGTGATAGAGTACCGCATAGAAACGGAAGAGGGCAGAGATATTCGCCGTGAGCTTTTCAACGCTATGGCGGAAAACGGCACGCCTATACTCGAGCTGCGCTCGGCTGAGCTTTCGCTGGAAGATATATTCCTGCGGCTCACCATCGGCGAAGCGCCCGCAGCAATAAACGGAGGCGAAGAATAATATGGGAGCAATTTTCAGACGCGAGGTACAGTCATACTTTATCTCGCCTATCGGTTACATATTCTTAGCGGCGTTTTACGCTTTTTCGGCGTTTTTCTTCGCTACCTCTTCGTTGGCGCAGGGCAGCACCAAGATGAACACTATGTTCTCTCAGCTTATGATAATACTTGTGGTGCTGATACCTATCCTTACCATGCGTACCATGTCGGAGGATAAAAAATCAAAGACAGATCAGTGCCTGCTGACCGCGCCCGTAAGTCTGGGCGGCATAGTAGCGGGCAAATTCTTAGCCGCGCTGCTGGTATACACCTGCGCGGTAGCCATCACAGTAGTATACGCAGTTATCCTTTCGGCATACGCCGAGATGGACTGGCTCGTTATCATCGGCAATATAGTGGGATTAGAGCTTTTCGGAGCTTCGTTCATAGCGGTAGGAATCTTTTGCAGCTCGCTCACCGAAAATCAGGTGGTAGCGGCGGTAATAAGCTTTATAAGCATACTGGCGCTGAATATGCTCTCGCTCATAGGCAATCTTGTACCTTGGAACTGGCTGGAAGCTGTATGCACAAAGCTTTCCTTCTACGAGAGGTACAGCGGCTTTACCTACGGACTTTTTGACCTTTCAAACGTGCTTTTCTTCATCAGCGCGATAGTGGTATTTTTGTTCCTCACCGTGCGCGTGCTTGAAAAGCGCCGCTGGTCGTGACGCAAAGGGGGCTTGAGATAATATGAGCAATAAGAATAACGAGAATTTAGAGCCTCAGAAAGAGGGCGCGGGCGAGGAGTACGTTACCTCTACCGACTCTGCTAAGTTGCTTTCAGACGTGCTGGCAGACGAGAAAAAAGAGGCTGAAGACACCCCCGCCGCCGAGCAGGAAGCCGCCGATAAAGCCGAAGCGGAAGATACCGAAGAGGAAAGCGGCAAGAGCGCTAAGGGCAAAAAGAAGAGCAAGCACGAGATGAAAAAGCTGAAACACGGTATGCTTTCGGGCGTTTACATCGTGGTATTCATAGCCGTAATCGTGCTGGTGAACGTTATCTGCGGAATACTTTTTGATAAGTACCCGATAACTTTCGACCTTACCAAAAACAGCATCTACTCTATCTCGAAAGAGTCGGAGGAGTATGTGAAGAGCGTAGATACCGAAGTTACCTTCAAGGTGTTCGCTACCGAGGACAGCTTTTCGGCTATCAACGATTACAGCAAGCAGGCTGACGAAGTGCTTCAAAATTACAGAAAATACAATAACAAGATAAGCGTAGAGTACATCGACCTCGACTCCAAGCCCGACGTTGTGAGCGATTATTCCGACCAGAACCTCGCCGCTTACGACATCATCGCCGAGTCTACATCTAAGGATAAGAACGGCAATATAATCAAGGATGATAACGGCGACCCGCTGAAACGCATACGCAAGATCTCGCTGCTCGAGCTTGTAAATTTCACCGATGATTTTGAAACTCAGGCGCAGCAGACCTACGGCTTATCCGCAAGCGACTATCTGCTTCAGTATTTCGGTACTGAGGCTACGGCTTTCGCAAACGTCGGCAGCGCGGGCGTGGTAGAGTCCTCAAACGCAGATCAGGCGTTCGTTTCCGCTCTTATGGCGGTAACCGACCCCGACCCCGTTACCGTTACTTTCCTCACCGGCAGAAATGAGAGCGACGACCTTTCGTACTTCCAGACCCTGCTTGAGGCTAACGGCTACACTGTAAACAGCGTAGACATCAGAACCGAGGATATACCCGAGGACACCGACCTCTGCGTGCTCGCAGCGCCGCAGACCGACTACCTCGATACCGAGATACAGAAGATCTCCGACTTCCTCGATAATGACGGCAAGCTCAAGAAAAACATGATCTACATGGCTTCCGCGCAGCAGGCAAGCACCCCGAATCTCGATGAATTCCTAGCTGAATATTACATCGAGATCGGCGACGGAATAATCTTCGACAACGATCAGCAGCACACCTATCAGAACAGCATGACGGGCGAGATACTCTCTATGGCGGACGATATAAACGACGGCTTTACGCAGGATATATCCTCCGATACTATACAGATAGCTTCCAGCTACTCGCGCCCGATAAAGATACTGGCTGAGGAAAAGGGCAAGCATTCGGCTACTGCCTATGTAAGCTCTACCGACAGCGCAAGCGTTATGGATACCTCTACGGGCAAGGCTACCGAAAACGGCAAGCAGATATACGCAGCCTCGCTTCAAAGGCAGTATTTAATGACGACGGCACTACTGATTACTCAAACATCTTCGTATGCGGCTCATACACTATGTTCTCAGATACCTACTTGATGTATGAGCAGTTCCAGAACAGAGAGTATCTGCTCAGCGTAGTAAACGGCATGACCGGCAAGACGACCAGCGGCATCACCATAGAGCCTAAGGTGATAACCGGCAATATCTTCGACGTAGACGCCGCGGCTGTAAAGCGCCTGAAGATAATCTTCATCGGCGTTATACCCGTTGCCACACTGGTGATAGGTCTGACCATCTGGCTGAGAAGAAAGAATAGATGATAAATCTGTCATGTTGGCGATAAAGGAGAACGATACCCAATGAATTCAAAGGCAAAAGGCATAATCGTGTGCGCCGTGGTAGTGGTCTGCTTAGGCGGCACATTGGGAATACTGGAGCTTACAGGCGCCGATACAGGCGACAGCTCCTCGGCAGTTACCACCTCGGCAAGCACCTCTTCCGAAAAAGACGAATCGGTGAAGCTGGTGGATAAGCAGGCGGCGGACGTGGCAGAGCTAACCGCGGTGAACGAAAACGGCAGCTTTACCTACTACCGCGATACCGAAACGGGCAAAGGAAACTACGGGTATCCGCGAGCTGGAGGGCATAGAGCTTAACTCATCTATGGTGAGCGACCTCGCTGAGGACGCTTCGCAGCTTAAAGCTTACAAGCTGGTAGAGAGCGACTCGCAAGACCTTGCGAAATACGGCTTTGAAACGCCTTACGCCACATTTACGGTGAAGTTTACCGATGGCACCGAGCGTACTTTCGTAGTCGGCGACAGCGCTCCTCAGAACCGTTACAGATACCTGCATGAAGACGGCTCGAACGACGTTTACATGATACTGGAATCTACTGTAAAATATTACGCTGAGCGCAAAGAGGCTTTCGCGGCTACTACGCTGCTCACAAAGCCCTCTGACGAAGATATGCCCGCGTTCGGCACGCTGACGATAGAGCGCAGCGACATCGACTACAAGATGGTTTTCCGGCAGGACAGCGAAGAAGTAAACGAGAAAATGAGCGAAAACATGGCTTCGCAGCAGGTAATGACTGAGCCGATATTCTCGTACCTGAACGTAGATACCGCTACCGATACACTTTACGGACTGTACGGACTCACCGCGCAGGAGGCGGAAGTAGTTTTCCCCGACAAGGCGGCTATGAAAAAATACGGCTTGGATAAGCCCCGCGCTGCCGTTACATACACGGGCGACGGCTATGATTACAAACTCACCATCGGCAACGAGTATCATGAAGTCAACGACGAAGGCGAGGAGCAGTCGGCTGTATCGGCTTACTACTGCTACTTCACCGGCGTAGACGGCAAGGACGCTATCTGGAAGATCGACGCTTCGGCGCTGCCTTGGGTAACGCTCGAGCCGGGCGATATAGTTTCCAGCATGATGACCTGGAACATGGTAGTAGACGTAGACAACATAAAGATGGAGGGCGAGCTGGACACGCAGTTTGACCTTACTTCCGAATCAGCAGACGGCGACGACAGCTCGGCTGACCTTACGAAGGCTGAGTGCGACGGCAAGGAGGTAAGCGTTGATACCTTCAAGAGCTTCTATATGTACGTTTTGACCTGCCCGACTTCTGAGATAATCTTTGATCTGCCCGATGGCGAGCCTTACCAGAGCATCGAGATAAACTGCGCCGACGGCACATCTGACAGAATAGATTTCTATAAGGATACAGGCCGCCGCAGCATAGCGGTACTCAACGGCAAAACGCCTTACCGCATTGCCAGCTCTTGGGTAACGCGCCTTATCTCAAACGCGAAAGCCGTAAAGGACGGCGGCGAGGTAAGCAATACTTATTGACGCCGCGCAAACTGACATTTTTCGCAGGCTGAACGTGGTATGATTATAGATGTTCGCGAAGGAATGTGCAGAGCTTGTGATAAAATATCACGAAATTCTGAAAATGTGAAAAAAATCACAAAAAGGGGTTTTCAAAAGGGCAAAAATATGTTATAATTGTAACATAGCCGAAAAGCAAGCGATTTGATAAAATTTAATCTCCTAAACGCACCGCCGGCGCAGGGGGGACTTGATATGCGAAATATACGGCGGAGAAAAGAGGCAGACACATGGCAGAAGATAAGAAAAGCTTTTTTACATACCGCGGAGTGCCGCTGGTACGAAAGGGAAACCTGATCTATTTTGGAAATATGTATGATGATTATGTAGTAATGATCGAGATACTTGGCACGGAGAAGCAGGGAGATCTTGACGTGGCGAACAAGGTGCGCATACGCAAGATGGCTACCGACCCTACCGTACCGCCGAAAGATCAGATAGTTAAAAAGGCAGAAAAAGAGAGCCTTTACGAGGCGCTCGATATAGCCTGCGCATGGCTGAAAATAAGCTGAATTTAACAAATAAGCGCCGCATATCGCAAAGATGTGCGGCGTTTTTATATGCGAAAAAAACCGCCCACGCAGTGTGTTGGAAAACTGCATGGGCAATTCTTTCTATATGATTAGGAGAGGTAGAAATAATCGGTTTTGCGAAATATCAGCCGTTTGCGGGGCAGCCGCAGTGCTTGCTGAGAACGCTGTGAAGCGCAGCGGCGCTGCTTGAGCGAACGCGCTCGACTTTTAACTTAGAGCGCTTAGCCTCCTGCGAAGCGCTTATGACCATTTTGTGGGAAACGGTGTTGGTAAAAAGCACTAGCAGGTCGGGGCTGCCGATCTTCTTTTTCAGCGCACCGCTTTCTTTTGTAAATACCTTAGCCTTGCAGCCATAAGATTTGCAGATGCTCTCATACTGGCCCGCCATACATTCATTTCCGCCAACTATAACGATACTCATTAGATACTCCCTTCAACTTGCGTTAGCATAAGCTAACCAGTTACTGAAAAAACAGGCAAATGCGCGCATAAAGCAGACATTATTCATCGCCGCAAAAATATCAAGCGCCGCACTGCCAAAAAAATACTTATTTATCAGTTAGTCTTTGCTAACCGTAATCATATTATATCATACTGAGAAGCGGTGTGTCAACGGATATAAAAAAATTTATAGTTTGTTTTTGGAATGTTAAGAATTCAAAAGAGGAAGTGATTGGTCTTTAATAATATATAATTACAATTTTCGGTTTATTTTGACTTTATTTTGATAATGTGACATAATAAAAAAGTAGTTTTGTTGGATATGTTTTATAAAAAATACAAAGAAAACATGATTTGATTTGTTATATTTTTAAAATACAATAATACTAAAACAGATCGTTGATTTGGAGTGAAAAATGATATGAAGCTTGGAATTGATTTTGGAAGTGCGTATTCTACTATTTCAAGATATGACTCTGATAACGGAAGGGCAGTAGCGCTCACGTTAAAAGAGGGAGATCCTGCGAGCATACCTTCATCCGTTGCAATTTCAAAAAAGGGAACGGTTTCCTGCGGCTTGATAGCTAGGTCTAAAGCCGGCTTGGTGGATCTGTATGAAGCCTTTAAGATGTTTTTGGTGGAGTCGGACAGCGAGCTTTTAAGGCGAAACGGATTTGATGAAGATAAAACGCCGGAGTATATATCCACACTATTTTTACAGTACGTTCTGAGCGGCGTGGTGAAGAAGTACGCCGACATCGGCGAGGATATAGAGCAGATAGTTATTTGCGTCCCCGAAGTTTGGAGAAACAATATCCGTTCTATCGACGGCTGCAATATATTGAGAAAAATTCTGAAACAGAATATAAAGCTTCCTGATGAGCGCGAGATAAAGGCAGTAAGAGTAGTCACCGAGCCGGAAGCGGCTAGTGCTTTCTTTGCGCACAATTACGAGCTGACTACTAAGAAAGCTTTTAACGGTCATCTCCTGCTCATAGACTACGGCGGAGGTACACTTGACCTTACGCTTATGGAGATCTCCTCTGACGGAACTAAAACTATGGAGATAGGCTTTAGAGAAAGCGGAGGAATAGGCGAGAACCACCCCGATGAAAACGGCAAATACATAATTGGCCACGCAGGTTTTTCATATATACGCCGCGTTGTGGAATTAGCGATACTTGAAAGCGGCGACTCTATCGACGTTGATGAGCTTGATTTTGAAAGCAAGCAGTTCAAGAGCGCGGAGCACCAGTTGGAAGACCTCTTGAAAGACCCCTCGAATATGAGCGAGATCGAGTACAATTTCGGTATGTTCGGCAGATATGAGGACTTTGAAGAGATATTAGACGAGGACGATATAGAGTTCAACGAATTTACTTTTATGGGCGAGGAGATAACTGTTACATATCAGCAGCTTTACCGCGCTTATCGCGACACTATCGAGAAAACGCTGAACGACCAGTTGGTAGAAATGAACGAAAAGGTAAGAGAGCGTATAGGCATAGACCCCTGCTCTTACGAATCAGGCACGAATGATGATTTCAAGATAGCACTAGTTGGCGGATTTTGCTCTTTTTATCTTGTCAGAAAGCAAATAGAGTCGATATATATTTCGACACCAACACGGAAAACGATAAGAGGATAAAAATATCAATTCAGATAAAAGCGAGCAGGCCATCGCTTTGGGCGCGGGACTTATCGCTTCGGGAAGAGTTATCTTGCAGAAAACTGCCAGATATTCCATCGGTCTTTACACTACCGACCACGAGGGCAGAAAGCATTTGAAGTATGGTATAAGATGGCACCAGATGATAGAGCCTGAAAAGCCGTATTATCTGCTGTTTTCAAACGACCACGGCGATACTGACTCAAACAGGCTGAAATACGCCGCGCTGAAAAACCATATAGAAAACTTCGTAGTAGAATTTTCTTCAAACGAAAAAAAAGGCTTCCGTCTAAAGCTGAAACAGAATATGATACAGCGCCTAGCGAACATTCCCGACGGCGGATTGTGGTGCTGTGGATTTTCCATGGATCAAAACGACGTTATCTCTTTCCATGTAACGCCTGCTCCGGGAAGCCCTGCTATTTACAAGGGCATTAAAATTGCGCTAGATAGTTACTCGAATATGTTTGAGATGACTTCCGGCGAAGAGGTGTATGACGATGAAATTTGAAGCATTAAAGCGTTCGATCAAATTAAATGAAAACGACGCCTGCTCGATATATCTTGCGCTGTGCCTTATGGACAGCCTGTACCTTGATATAAAGAAAGAGAGCGGTAAAAATCTGGAAAACAATGAGCTTGGAAACGCCGCGAAACTGCCGATAATGCTCGCAAGGCAGTGCAGACTTATCCGCAAGATATACGCGAACAATATCGAAGCTATGTATAATTATAAGGACAGCATCGAGAAGCAGATGAACGAGATGGCTGATATTGAGAAAGAGCTTTTGCAGCTCTCCGATTCGCTGGAGGGTTTTGACCTCGATAAGAAAACTTTGGCTGAGCTGAACGAAGAATTAGCCGAAGCGCAGAAACAAAAACAGAAACATTCTGAGATAGTAGAGCAGATAAGCGACGCAAAGGTGCGCCTTTCAGGCTTTGAAACCTTAGATATCGCCACGGAAAAAGCCGAGCTTGCCGACCTTGAGAAAAAATGCACAGAGTTTGAAACTGCGTATGGTGATGTTCTAAAGCAGAAGAGCAAACTTCAAAACAGCCTTGATGAGCTTTCCGAGAAGAAAAGCGGTCTGGAAAACGATATACTCGACTCAAAGTGCGAGATAAGCGATACGGAAAACGCTATATCCGCGCTGGAAGAAGAGATGCGCCGGCTGAATGTCAGCAAGGAGGAGTTTCACTCAAACTACGCCGAGCTGAAAGAGGTGTTGCCTGAGCTGAGTAAAGAAGTAGAACTGCTTCGCCCAAAAGCCGAACAGCTCATCAGCGAGAAACAGCGGCTTGAAAGCGAAAAGAACGAGCTGAAAAGGCAGCGAGATGAATCTTTTGAAAAAAGCGCGGAGATAAAGATAGAGATAGAGGACCTTACCAGTCGAAACGAAAAATATAAGATAAAGATAGCCGAGCTGGCTAAACAGCGTGACGAACTTGAAACCGTAAAGAACGCTTCGCAGAGAGAGTGCGAGCAGCTTAATTCGACGATAAGCAGCAGCTCTGAGCAGGTAAGGAAGCTGAAAGAAGAGATAATACCGAAGCAAAATACTCTGATAGAGCAGTACAAGGCTACCCTGCTGACTTTGAACGATAAGATGACCGAGCAGAAAAACAGGATCGGCGCTATGGAAGGTCATATCGCGGAAAAGCAAAAGGCGATAGACGAAAGCGCAGAAAAGATAAGCGGATATAATGAAACGATAGGCTCGCTGACAAAAACGTTGGAAGCAAACAGCACCGAGATCTCAGAGCTTCAAACTACTCTTTACGAGCTGGAGAACAGGTCTGACTTGGAGCAGGTAGAGAAGAGAAAAGAGCAGCTTGCCGCGGCTATAAGCAAGCTTGAAGAAGCGCAGCGCCTCTCTAACGATATGGAAACGCAGATAAGCGAAAAAAGCAGGATATGCTCTCGGCAGCGCAGAAAAAAGTACGAAATGCTGCAAACTAAGCGTGCTTTGGAAAATCAGATGAACTCTATCAAAGAAATATTGAGAGAGATAGAGTATGTCGATAAAGACGATTACAGGTTTAAGCTGAAAAGGAGCGGCGAGCGGCTAGGCTCGCTGATAAAGGCGGCAAACGATCTGAAATCTTCGTTGGCGGCTATGCACAAGGTAGTTTTCGGCGGCGATTTCGACGAAAGCTGTAGTATGGCGGCAAATCTGGAACAAGTCCTTCTGGGCATAGATGATAAGATAGACGATATACAGAAAAAATCTATATCAGTGCGGAAAGCTTTGTTCTGAGAAATTTGTTTTGGAGGATTAAGATATGAGATGTTTAGTTTGTAACTGTCAATTCGAGGGCAACGAGTGCCCGAAATGCAAATTTCCCGTTATACAAGTGCCCGGCAACTTTGAAAGCGGCAAAAAGACCCTAGAGCCTATAATCAATGACTACAAGAGCAAGTTTGAAGAAAAGGTGAGCGTAGATATCACTCTTTCACTGGAAACTTGTGGATAACGAAGTGACTTTAGATAAAGAGGAAGAGATACTTTTCGGCAGACTTAGCGATATGAAAGGCAGGACTGTATTTATCGACAGAAGCTTCAAAAGGCTTTCTGACAGAAAAAAACGTAGAGGTAGATATGTTCGCGAGGGTAGAGCAGGAAGGCTGCGAAAATACATACAAATATAAAGTAACGCTTCCGCATGATATAAAAAGCGAGAATGAAAGGCTGAGCATTACGGTATATGATGATAATTCTTTTTGTGCTCAACGTGATAGGCGATGAGGGAGAGTTGCTTTCGTCGGCGAGATATACCCTATTTTAAATAGATAAAGAGGATGTGGTATATAAATGTTTCCGTCAGACGCTTTACTTCAATTGGTATTTGCAAATGATACAGACATTTATTTTTGCAACGGCTTTATGCAGGCAGACCTAAATCAGTATCTTTGGCTGAAACTGCCAGAAAAGTTTAAAACCGTGCGTTTCATGTATGTAAAAAGACGAGCTGTTTTATTATCGTACATTCGGCAAAAGCCATGCGCAGGAATTGAATTATGATAAAAACACGCTCGAAAAAATAAAGAATATGTTTTCCGGAAAAGATGAATCCTCTATTTTCGGCGATTGGATATGCGAACAATTGACGAACAAAAAAAGAGCGGTGCGTATTCGTTTTTTCGATAATAGATTTTTGTGAGATGTTTAAGAGAAAGCAATGGAAAACGGTGCTCGAGCGCATAAATAAGCTTGACCAAACTACGGGCAGCATAGTACTTATAGCGCCGCCCGACGTCAATACCGTAGATAAGTACTTGACAAAGCAGTCGGTGATCTCGACTTTAAAATGAGCAGCTTTCTGATAAGCGATACTTCATCGCTGATAGATTATTACACTCACTTTAAAAAGAATATGAAAGATAGCTGCATATTCCTAAATACTTTCGACAAAGAGCGGATAAGAACGCTTTTGGTCAATTTGGTAAATAAAGGCAAGCACGATTATCCTGGCGAGGCTTTTTACGATAATATATCAGAACTTTTGTCGAGATACCTCTGCTCGCGTTTTATACAGCTAAAGAAAAAGCTTTTTTCAGAGCATTTCAATTATGTGGATACTTTGTACAGCGAACTGCACGACCAATTGCTTGATAAGAAAATATGGAATGGCTTGCAGCTTGAGTCTGAGAAAATAAGCAGCGTGGGCATAGAAGAGTATATCAGGCAAAATTTCGGCGAACAGGGCTTGAATTACAAGCAGCTGTATATTTACCCCGAGAAAAATTCAGTCGTTTGGCGGTGCATGTCGCTTATGCTGTACGCGCCTGCTGATACTAATAATGAGAAGATAGCGGAGCTGATACTGCGTATTTATCAGGAGTTAGACGCGCCTAATTCGGGCATACTTGACCAAAGGATAAACGAAACGTTCGAACGCGTTCTTTACATACTTGAAAACGCCGTTCATGAAAAAGATATTGATACATATGAAAGATCTGTTTACGCGCTCTATATATTGTCCAAGTGGGTATACAAGGCTGATATGACGGAGCAGAACGTAAACATGATAGAGTCGCTGAAAAAGTATCTTGATCTTTCAGTCAGCGACTTTGAGACCGCAAGGCAGATTGAGGAAATATCGCATTTCGCTTCGGGCAGCGTAAACAGCGCTTTCAAGCTCAAAAAAGAGCAGTACTGCATTTCAATAGAAAAGGTACTCGCGAAGATGGACGAGTATATACCCGTCTACATCAGCAACAGTATGCAGACCTCGCATAACGACGCAGCCGAGCTTGAAAGCATAGTTCAGACTATGATAGATTTTTCTGAGCAGAACTGCGCTGATGAGAGCCTAGAAGACAGCGTTATTGGTACAGAGTATGAAGAACAGCAGGGGAAAATCAAGGAAGATGAAAACCTAGATATGTTCTTGAACGATATAAGAAGCCATTTTTAATACGAAAATCATTGATTACCGGAAGGAGTAATTATTATGCCAAAGCCTATACATAAGTCAGCACGGGAAATATCGAGCGGAAGAAAGAGCGGTAACCCAATTTCGAAGCTTTTGGAAAACCACAAGCAGAAGGTAAAGCAAAAGAGAGAAAAGAAAGCAATGGAGGTATCCAACAACATTGCAGAGCGCGAGAACCAGATGCTTGACCTGCTCGGAGGGATAAACTTGACGCGAAGCAAGCTGCCAGCGGAAGTTTTGGAGTACAAGTCGAACCCAGAGCAGCCTTATGGCGACATCGAGCTGACCTCAAAATGGCTGCAAAGAGAGTTGAAAAATTCGCCCGCAATAGCAATCGACATAAAAGAGCTGGACTCGCAGATCATCGAGATACTCCATAGTTACAAGAACGCGATAGATCAAGGAAATCAGAAAGAAGCTTGGGGCGCTAACAGAGCGCTGCTTAGCATACCTGAGGTAAGAAACAAGATAGTTTCGGTAGAATCGGATAAGGTAAATAATTATCTAGACAACGCAAGCCAGTATCTCGATGCATGGAGAGTGCTTATAGAATTATCCGAGGAAACTGACAATCTGAAAGCGGCAACAGATACATTTAACGAGCAGTACGAGAATAAAAAGAAGGAAGTTGAAGAGAAAAACGCCGCGCTGAAATCTAAGATAGAGGATAACGACCTTTATCTGGCGGCTTTCGCGGAGATACATGACAAAACAGCCTCCGATGACCCTATGAAGTGGACGGAAGAGATGAGAGTAGTAAGAAAGTGGCTCTCTGAACAGGAATTCAACAAGCTTACCCTCGGTTTGCTGTACCGCAAGGTTCAGGGAAAAGAAATGCTCTTGCAGAACAATAAGAGTAAGCTTGAGATCATGCAGATGCGGGTTATTGAAACCCCGAAGCCCGAAAATGAGAACTTGCATAATGAATACAAGGAGCAGTTGCAGTCTATAATCGATGAGTGCGCTAAAATGGACGTTGAGATAGACGAGATGCTCAGCGACCTTGAAATGGTAGAGGGCCAGCTTGAAGTATTCGACAACGCCCCTGGTGCGATACATCTGAGAAACAATATTGCAAGAGAAGCGGGCAGATTCTTGGAAGAGGAAAAGCAAAGACAGTCTGACTTGATAAACGCTCAGGGCGTAAACAGAAAGCAGCTTATGGACAAGTTGGGACTAAAGACCGAAGAGGAAATGGAGATACTGAAAGAGCAGGCTGAAAAAGAGTGGGAGAAGCAGGTAGAGAAAATGAGGGAAGAAACTGAGCAGCTTACTAACACAAATCAGGAAAGAATGATGAACTAAAAGAAGGGATGATAAAAAATGTCTATAAATGATTCTTTGAACCAGGTAAAGAAAAAACTCGATAAAATGAAGAGAGACCGCAGATTTAAAAAGGCTAATATGGAGTCTAAAGCAAGGGCAGACTTGCTGATAGAGATAGCGAACTGCAACGGCATACTCAACCGCTGTATGCTCGATTTTTCCAACATAGTATCTGAGCAGAGCAGGATAATAAGAAAAGCGGCAGACGAGGGCTACGATACCACCTCGCAGGAGCAGATACTTTGGGACGCGGCTATCGGCTATATGCTGGTTAGAGATTGTATGTTCGCTCTGAAATCAGTTTCCAGCTTCGATTCGCTCACCCGCGCGTATGATTCGCTGAACTACACGATAAAAAACATCAGCGGTTCTAAGAGCAAGAGCGTAAAGCAGATAGCGGATTCTCATGTGGATAAAGAGGCTTACCAGTATCTCAATTCCGACGATATACTGGCGGAAAAGCAGCAGTTGCTCGATTCGGTATTCGCCGAATTAAAGCTCAGCGGCGATATAGAAGCTTGCCTGAAAAACATGAACATGAATAAAAACGCCAACAGCCTTTCTTCAAACAAGAGAAAAACTGAGCTTTCAAAGTACGACAATATGTTCAGCGACGACGATCTGCTTGACGAAGATCTTGATATTTCAGACGTGATGAAAAACGGAAGAATGAGCACTTCGATACCTAACGAGAAAAAAGGAGTGATAAAGCATGGGCTATAAAGATTACACGACCGATTACAGTGAAAAGATGTCGGCTAAAACTTCTAAATACGACGCGCTGATCTGCAAAGCAGAAATGCTTCATCGCGACAACAAAAAACGAAGTGTCAAAAAAAGAGGCGAGTTACTACCTTGAAGCTGCAAGAGTTTGCGAAGAGATCGCCAGCATGAATATAGGTCAGCATGCGGTAGCGAACAAATGGAACGCCCGCAAAGAGGACTGTATGGAGAAGATCGACAGCATAATGGCGATAATCGAGCCGCCGAAAAAGAAGCCCGCCGACGTAAAAAGCGAAAGCGGCTCAGACGAAGAGTTGAATGAAAGAGCAGTTTCTAAGAACGAAAACAGCGGCGGAGTAAAAGTGACATCTTCGGGCTTTAAGACCAAAAACTCTTGTCAGGAGGTCACCGCCGAAACGATAGAGAAGTGGTACGCCGAAAAGCCGAACCACGGATTTGACAGCATATCCGGCATGGAAAAAGGAAAGAAAATTGCTCAATAAGATAGTAGAGGATAACGACTGGAAAGAGATCGACAGCTTTATAAACTACAAGAGCGTAAACAGCATTTTGTTCTACGGCATACCAGGCTGCGGCAAGACATTCGTCATTGAAGCTTTCATAAAAGAGCTTATGGATAAGGGCTACAAGTACATAAGACTAAAGGGCAGCGATATACACTCAAGCTATGTTGGCGTTGGACAAAAGGTCATCGACATCGCTTTTAAGGAAGCTATGGATAACGAGCCCTGCGTATTCTTTATCGACGAGTTTGACGAAGTTTGCGTTGATCGAAATATCGAAAACGTTGCTGAGTACTCAAAGCAGGCGACTATAACATTTTTACAGTCTTACGACAGCCTGCTGCAGCATAAGGAGAAAAACGTGATATTCTTGTGCGCGACGAATTACCCTGCCTCTATCGACGCGGCTATGCGCAGCAGAATTTACCCCGTATATGTCCCCCTGCCCGACGCTAAGGCGAGAACGAGCTACTTTGAAAAGAAGCTCGAGAACATAACCCTCTCGGGAATGGACTATGTGTATATAGCGAAGAGAACTGCTGAATGCAGTTACAGAGATCTCGATAAGATAATAAGCTTCCTCATCGGCGGATTTAGAGAGCAGGCGATAGAAAAGAGCAAGGTTCTTTCCGAAAGCGGAGAACTTGATAAGCAGGCGACGCAGAACGCGGCGATAGCGGCTATCAAAGACGGCAAGATAAAGCTGGATAAAGAGCTTTTTGAGAGCGTGATGAACGATTATTCCGTAGAGGATAAATATGACAGCTTTGAAAGCCTTAAAGCTTTCCGCCGCGACCTTGCGAAAGAAAATGACAATTACGAATATGAGGATATAGAAAGTCTGGAAGCTCCGGACGATGGCGCTTTCAAAAAGGACGAAGCTGCAAAGCCGAAGCCGACGGTTACGCCTGTTAAAACAGGCGGCGTAAGCAAGGTAAAGCCTATGCTAAAGCCCGCGAAATCATAATTTGAATAAATGGAGGACTCTGAGATGGATAATGAAGAAATTACTAAATGGATAGAAGACGAGATAGTTTATCAATCGCTGGAAAGGCTTTATTATCTTTTCTCAGAGGAGCGCGACGATTCATTCGGCTGGGGCAATATGCTGAAAGCCCAGCTTGACTGCCCCGCGGAGATACTGCGTACTAAGAGCGGGCTTTTGATAGTCGGAGAAAACGGCTGCGGAAAGCACACCGCGGCTTACAATGCAGTAGAATATCTTTGCAGCGGATATGCGAAGTCAGAAGACCCCGAGGATGCGCAGTATGAATGTGTGTTCCTTTCGAGCCTAGATCTGGAAGCTGTTATAAAAGATTTCAGGAACGTGTACGAGTATCTGAACGCTCTGTTGGATTATTTTGAGGGCAAGAAGCTATGCCTTGTGGTAGAGGATATAAATGACAACGAAATCGGAAAAGAGTTTTACCGCAGATTAGGGCAATTTGTTTGTATGTATAAAGCGCGGGAAGAGCTGGCGCACCTTTACGTCATCATAATTGCGGAAGATGAGAAAAACGTGCCGTCAGTTTTGCGCGAGAGGCTGACTCTCTGTCGCCTGCTCACTCCCAACCCGACCGCTAGACTTAATTTCCTAAGAGCGCAGTACGCGTTTTTATCTACGGTCAAGAAGTATCTTGGTGAGGACAGCGCGGACGAGCTTTGCGGCGAGATAGCCGAGCTGACGGAGGGAACTAGCTATTCGCAGCTAAAGGACATAGCGGCTTCCGCTGAGCTGTATCTGCGCTGCGGCGGCGAGGATATTTTGGAATTTGTAAAAACGCAGCTTCCGTTCAAGCCCGAGCCGGAGCGTTCCGACAACAGCGCGATAAATATGCAGGAGCTTTTGGTGCAGTTGGCTGGCATAAAGGCGCAATCCGCAGAGCCGGAGGAAGAAAAACCGAAAAACGATTTTAAAGTAGCTCAAAAGACCGCCGAGCCGACCCGCGAAGAAATGAACGATCAGATAGGAAACATGACAGGCTTTGAGCTTGCCGCCGACCTTTTCTCGAAAGAGGAGGCAGAGCGACTGGTCGAAAAGGGCAGGAAACTGCAAAATGGGTGAGAGCGGAAAAGGAATATGTTGATATATGCAACAATTTACAATTAAAGACAATACGATAAAAAGCTATAATGATAATACATGGACTAAGTATTTGGAGATACCGGAGAGTATAAAAGCTATTGACTACGGCGCATTTACCGATTGCCCAAATATAGTGAATGTTATCCTGCCAAAAAGTTTGGAGGTGATAGGCTCTAGGGCTTTTGAAAATTGCAGGAATTTAAAGACGGTCGTAATTCCCGACGGCGTTAAGCGAATAGATTCCATGGCATTTAAAAACTGCGTTAGTTTGGATAATATCAGTATTCCGGCAAGTGTAAACGTAGTGGGCGAGGAAGCTTTTTGGAATTGCAGAAATTTGCTTTCTGCTTCGGTACAGGCAAAGCAAATAAATGACAACGCTTTTTCAAACTGCAAATTTTTAGCGCATCTTGAATTGTCATACGATTTGGAGCAGATGAAAAATACTTCGTTTGGAAACTGCCCGAATTTAAGGAAAATAGATATAATTTGGAATAAGAAAAAATATTCTTTTGATCTAAATGATAAAAAACAATTTACAATAGGTTCTTTTAATAATTTTAAAAGGAGTATTATAGAAACACTTTTTGAAAGCGATTTTCCGAATGATAAGAATGTAATAAATCAAGGCGAGTACAGTTACAACGTATCGCTAAAAAAGCTGTTGTTTCCAAAAATATAATTTCTATCGAAAGTATGGCTTTTGAAGGTTGTACTGATCTTGAGGAACTGGTACTGCCCAATAGCTTGGAAAATATCGGTACAGATGCTTTCAAAGGGTGTGAGAAGCTTAAAGAAGTCTACATTCCCGACAGAATTAAAAAGTTGGAAACAGGAGTATTCAGCGGCTGTAAGGCTATTGAAAGCATAAGTATACCATATGATATGACGGTTATTTATAATTCAGCTTTTTATAACTGTTGTTCATTGAAAAAGGTCACTATAAGAAAAGGCGCAAAATCTTTTGACTTTGATTTTCAGTTGTCAACGCTTAAAGATCAATCGGATAACCATCAGCAAGGCTTGACTTTCACAAATGAAGATCTCGTTAAGTTCAAAAGCATGATAGATATAAAAGCTGCGAACGAAATATCGGGAGTTCAAGTGCATAAAGAAGCGGCGCTCGATCAGGTAAAACAATGTCAAGACAATTCGGCAAATACCGAAAAACTTGATGAAATAACCGCGCGGTTAGATGAGATCGAAAAGAAATATGATACTCTGTTGAAAAAATACAACCTGCTATGTCGAATAGTGAGCATGAACCGAGTGGAAGAGTATGTTTCATTTTATCAGCTTACGGAGTCTGAGCTGAAGAAGATAGCCGTAATGGAGGAGACTTTGAATGAACTGGGAGAGATGTGAAACGGTTTATAGCCTAAGATCATCGCTCTATCTGCTGTGATAAAAGCAAGGAGGTGATACAGCTTGAAGAAATACGAAACGTTTTACAAACTGACGAACGAAGATGCTGCTTTTTTAACTAAAGAAGATAAGCAGATCTCAGCAGTCAGCGAGTTGAACGAAGAAAAGGCGCGCTTGAACGCTTTGATAAAAGAGCAGGAGCGTCTAAAAGCTAAGATCGAGCTTCTGGAAAAGGAAAAACGCGATGAACACGCTGAAAAAGAGCAAATCGCAGAGATCGAGCCGGCTAAGACTTTCTCGGTGATCGAAATGCTGAAAGCCGATAAGCTGATGCTGTTTTTGCTGATCGGGTTCTTTCTGATGGCTTTCGTTTCGACAGCTTATGTAAATGGATTGCTTGATGATTTTTTAGATGATCTTGTTACCAGTGACGACAGCAGATTTGTAGTTTTTGTTGTATTTGCTATAATTGGCGTTGCATTCATTATGAGAGCTGTTTTTCTTAATTTTAAAAATATGAAAGGCAAGAAATTGTCTGAGTATATAAAGAAAAAAGAAACGCTATTGTAGGATCTGTTATATTTGGAGTTTTCTTTTTTAGCACTTGGCTATTTTATATATAATGTATCCATAGTTATTAATAACTATGTTTTTGCTAGGTATGTTATATTAATTACAAGTATAATCTTGAGTGTTATACTTGTAATATCAATATTTAAAGCTGTACTTTTAACGTTAAGAAAAAATCGAAATCACGCAAGTAAGTATTTGATAATTGGTTTAGCTAGCTTGTCATATTTTTATGTCATTCAAAAATTCAGTTCTTTTCACATTGCATGATGATAATGATGTTGGTTTTATATGTTTTTGAAAGGAAAGCAGTTACAAGACTTGTTACTACCGTAGTGGTTGGTGTAACAGTATTATCATTATTTACTATTCGTCCTGTGATCTATACAGCATTGATCAATAATGAATTGTATTACTATATAAAATATGGTGATATACACATTTATTCTTCTTACGAAGAATATGTTCGTATAAACAGCCTGCTTTTGTTGGGCTTCACCTTCATAATGCTGATAATAAACATCTACCAATATTACAAACAAACACACCCAAAAACCGCATAAACTTATCTCTCACAAAAAATAAAACTCGAATGTACCGCCACATTCGAGTTTTTTCGTTATTGTATATCTCTCCTCCACCTCCGATAAAACGCCGCGCCTGCCGCCGTGGTTATCACCTCGGTTATCGGGAAGGTCAGCCAGAACCAGTACAGCCCAAAGCGCGCAAATATCCAGCCCAGCGGCACGAAAAGCACTACCGTGCGCAGTATCGTCAGCAGCGAGCTTTTCGCGGGGGAGTTTATCGCTTGGAAGAAAACGGGGAATATCAGCGATGTTACCATCGGTATGAAGCTTACGCCGATGAAGCGAAAGCCGTGCGCGCCTATCGAGATGACCTCACGGCTGTCGGTGAAAACGCTCAGCATCTGCGTGGGGATAAGCTCGAAACACAGCGTGCCTATCGCCATCAGCGCGAAGCCCAGCAGCACCGCGTCTTTCAGCGTGCGGCGGCAGCGGTCGTAACGGCGCGCGGCGTAGTTGAAACTCAGCAGCGGGACTATGCAGGTCTGCATCGCGCCGAGCGGTATAAAAAAGAAAGACTGCCATTTGTAGTAAAGCCCCAGCGCGGTGACGGCGTTGTCCGAAAAGCCTTTTAAAATAAGATTCAGACCCAGTATGTAAAAAGTGTACGCCGACTGCATGAGTATGTTCGGGAAGCCCAGCGTGTATATGCGCCTGATGTAACTGCGGTATTTCGCGAGCGCAGGCGAGCGCCGCAGACCTCCGCGCATTACTATCAGCGCCGCCGCTATCTGCCCCGTGACCGTCGCTATAGCCGCGCCAGATATGCCCAGCTTCGGGAAAAAGCCCGGCCCGAATATCAGCAGCGGGTCGAGCACGATGTTCACCACCGCGCCTATTATCTGCGCCGCCATCGGTCGCTTCATGTTGCCCTCAGCCTGCAAAACTTTCGTCCATATGCTCTCAAAAAACAGCCCAAAGCTGAAAACGCAGACTATCCTGCTGTAGGCTACGACGTCGCGCGCAACGTCTGCCGAGGGGGTGGACATCTTCGCGTAAAATGGCATTATCGCATAGCATATCGCGGCGAAGATCAGCCACATCGCCCCCGCTAGGAACACGCCTGTGCCCGCCGCTTCGTCGCTCTTGTGCCGCTTGCCGATGCCCATGTAGTGCGCCATAAGCGTGTTTATGCCGACCCCGTGCCGACCGCTATGGCTATCATGAGAAGCTGGAGCGGGTAGATTATCGAAAGCGCGGTAAGCCCCGTGGCGGAGCATTTGCCGACGAAAAAGCTGTCTACTATGTTGTAGAGCGCCTGTATAAGCTGCGCCGCCATGACGGGCGGTGCGAGCCGCAGCAGTATGCGCATTACGCTGTCGCTGCCAAAATCTATGTTTTCAGATGAACGTGCCATTTTATTTACCTGCTTTGAAATGTGAAAATGCTTCGACTAAATACTCAATTATATATTATAGCACCGAGCATGAGATTTTGCAATGTATTTTTGTGTCGTGAAGATTATTTTGAAATAAAAACGCGCTCACAAGTCTGCCGATAAATTTATGTACGCTATTTTTGTGCAGAATTTTCAAAAATGCTGTTGCAATTTTGCTTTTTTTGTGGTATAATTAAGGTATTAACTATGCATGGATACCCGTGCGACTGTACACGGAACGCCGTGTTGAAAGGAATGGTAATATAATGAAAAAACTTATGCTGGGTAACGAGGCATTTGCACGCGGCCTTTTTGAAGCAGGCTGCGAGTTCGTTTCGTCTTACCCCGGCACTCCCTCGACCGAGGTCACGGAATATGCCGCTAAATATGACGAACTTTACGCTGAGTGGGCGCCTAACGAAAAGGTGGCTATGGAGGCCGCCCTCGGCGCTTCGATAGCGGGCAAGAGAAGCTTCTGCGGAATGAAGCACGTTGGTCTTAACGTTGCGGCTGACCCGCTCTATACAGCAGGCTACACCGGCGTAAACGGCGGTATGGTAATATGCGTTGCCGATGACCCCGGTCTGCATTCATCGCAGAACGAGCAGGATTCCCGCCACCACGCCATCGCTTCCAAAGTAATGATGGTAGAGCCTTCTGATTCGCAGGAATGTAAGGATTTCACAATGGCGGCTTACGAGCTTTCCGAAAAGTTCGACACCCCCGTTATCGTGCGCCTTTCTACCAGAATAGCTCACTCGCAGTCGGCGGTAGAGCTGGGCGAGAGGGTAGTTCCCCCCACTAAGCCCTATGAGAAGAACCCCGCTAAGTTCGTAATGATGCCCGGCTTCGCTAAAAGAGCGCCACACCGTGGTAGAGGCAAAGCTGGCTGAGGCTGCTAAGTACGCTGAAACTTCGCCGCTCAATAAGGTGGAGTACAACAGCACTGAGATAGGCATTATCACCGCGGGCAACTGCTACCTTTACGCTAAGGAAGCACTAGGCGACAAAGCTTCTTACTTAAAGCTCGGCGTTATCAACCCCCTGCCGATAGATATTATCCGCGATTTCGCCGCTAAGTGCGAAAGAGTTTACGTTATAGAAGAGCTTGACGACATCATCGAGTCGCACTGCAAAAAAAGAACGGCGTAGACGTTATCGGCAAAGAGCTTTTCGGCTGGGAGGGCGAGATCTCGCAGGCTATCGTTCGCGAAAAGATACTCGGCGAAAAGGCTGAAACTATGGAGTTTGAAGAGCCGGTGCCTGTACGTCCGCCTGTAATGTGCGCAGGATGTCCTCACCGCGGACTTTTCTACTGCCTCTCGCAGCTCGGCGTTTACGTTTCGGGCGATATTGGCTGCTACACCCTCGGCGCTACCGCACCGCTTTCCGCTATGGATACCACCATCTGCATGGGCGCTTCCATCAGCGCACTTCACGGCTATAACAAGGCGCTGGGCAAAGAGGCTGAGAAGAAGAGCGTTGCAGTTATCGGCGACTCTACCTTCATGCACAGCGGTATGACAGGTCTGGTAAACATCGCTTACAACGCTACAAATTCTACCGTTATCATTCTGGATAACTCCATCACGGGCATGACGGGTCATCAGCAGAACCCCACCACGGGCAAAAACCTCAAGGGCGACCCAGCCGCGGCTGTAAACCTCGAAGACCTTTGCCACGCTATCGGCATAAAGAGCGTTCGCGTTGCAGACCCCTATAATATGGCGGAAACTAAGAAGATAATAGAGGAAGAGCTTGCTAAGGAAGAGCCTTCCGTAATAATCTCTCGCCGTCCCTGCGCTCTGCTGAAATATGTAAAGCACAATCCGCCCCTCAAGGCTGACCCCGAGAAGTGCGTAGGCTGCAAGCAGTGCCTAAAGATAGGATGTCCCGCAATATCCATTCACGACAAGAAGTGCGTCATCAACCACACTCAGTGCGTAGGCTGCGGAATATGCAAGGAAATGTGCAGACTCGACGCCATTAACTGATAAACTGATATTGATATGGATCTTTATTCGGTAGCTGCCGTGGCTTTAGGCGGAGCGCTTGGCGCGGCGGCAAGATATATGCTTACCCTGATACCGTTCAAATGCGAACTGCCGCTCGCCACGCTGATAGCGAATCTGATCGGCGCGCTGGCGATAGGCTTTATCGCGGGGGCGGTATCGGTGCGCGGCGGCAACCTTGGCAACAAAAATTTCGTGCTCTTCTGCAAAACGGGTATCTGCGGAGGGTTCACCACCTTCTCGACCTTTTCGCTTGAAAGCTTAGGGCTGATAGAGGGCGGAAAGTACGGCATAGCGGCGGCGTACATAGCCGTCAGCCTTTTCGGCTGTCTGCTCGGCGTATTCGCGGGCAGCTTGCTTGCAAAGGCGCTGCTGAGGTAAGCGGCAACAAAAAATAAATTACAGGAGAAATTTAATATGAACAGATTTGAGCAGAGAAACAGCTACGGCGGCTCGCACGGGCTGATGGATTCCATCGACACCAATACGGGCGAAACTGCGGCTTATGAAACCCCTGAACAGTCGGAAGATTCTGCAAATATGGGCGCTGCTAACGGCATGGGCAACATGGATAATGTCGGCAACATGAACGGCATGAACGCGGGCATTTCCGATATGTACAGCCAGCCTCAGCAGGGTGGTTATCAGCAGGGTAATTATCAGCAAGGCGGCATGGGCGCTCCGCAGAACGGTTACTACAACGCAAATGCCAACGCAGGCACGGCTGACATACCGAAGTACGATACTTTCCGCCCCGCGCGCAACGTCGCTTCGTCTGAGCGGTACATACTCGGCATAATCGGTGCGCTGATAGGCTCGGCGCTGGGAATGGTAGTTTGGTGCATATTCGGTGCGCTCGGCTACATCTCTTGGCTGGGCGGTCTGGCACTCGCGGCAGGCGCATTCTTCGGCTATATGATCGGCGCAAGGACAATCGGCAAACTGGGCATGCTGCTTATCGTGATAATTCTCGCAGGCTCGGTGTACGTCGGCAACAGGCTTAGCTACTCCATCGACCTTTACAGGGAATTTCAAGATTTTAAGGAAGAAGACGCGGGATTTTACGATTATTTCGATATGGATCCCAACGCCGGTATTCCCGAGATATTTATGAATTTCGACCAGTATTACGAAGGTCTTGGCGAAGTGTATGATTACATAAAGCTGTACAGCCCCGTAGAAGTAAAAGACCTCACCGACCCGAGAGCGGCGTACTACGGTGATCTTGTGAAGAGCTACGTTATGACAGGCGTGGCTTCGCTGGTGTTCTTCCTCGACAGACGGCGCAAGGGCATGATATAAAGCAAAAGTTTTCTCTCTCAACAAAAATACAACGCGCATAATACGCGCATTTATCCGAAAGGAATGAATAAAATGGAAACTAGATCTATAATGATAGTAGGAGTAGGCGGACAGGGTACGCTGCTTGCTTCGAGAATACTGGGCAGCGTTTTCCTCGCACAGGGCTACGACGTAAAGGTGAGCGAAGTGCACGGAATGAGCCAGCGCGGCGGCTCGGTAGTTACATATGTAAAGTACGGCGATAAGGTCTACTCGCCCGTAGTAGAAAAAGGCGAGGCTGACGTTATCATCAGCTTTGAGCAGCTCGAGTCGGCAAGATGGCTGCCATACCTCAAAAAAGGGCGGCAAGCTTGTAACTTCTGACCAGATGCTCGACCCCATGCCCGTTATCACCGGTATGGCGGTATACCCGGAAAACATTATCGGCAAGATAAAGGATATGGGCGTTGAAGTTACCTCGGTAGACGCTCTCGACCTCGCCGAGCAGGCGGGCACGGCTAAGGCTGCGAACGTAGTGCTCATGGGCGTGGTATCCAAAAAGCTGCCTTTTGAAGAAAGCGTATGGCAGGCGGCGCTGGAGCAGTGCGTTCCCGCAAAGTTCCTCGAGCTGAATAAAAAGGCTTTCGAGCTGGGCAGAGAGGCGGTTTGACATGAACGAGATAAACGCGCTTATCATAAAAATGACCGAGTACTATCGCGGCGACCCTAAGCGGATACAGCATTTTATAAAAGTGTATGAGTTCGCGCGGGTCATCGGCAGGGCAGAGGGGCTTGATGTACACACCATGTACTGCCTTGACGTCGCCTCGGTAGTGCACGATATTGGCATAAAGCCTGCGGAGGAGAAGTACGGCGCGGGGCACTGCGGCGGTAATTTGCAGGAGCAGCTTGGCCCTGAGCCTGCGCGGAAAATGCTGACGGAGCTTGATCTCGACAGCGGCGTTATCGACCGCGTGTGCTTTTTGATAGCCCACCACCACACATATGACGGCGTAGAGGGGCTTGACTGGCAGATATTGCTGGAAGCCGACTTTCTCGTAAACGCTTATGAGGACGGGCTTGGCAAAGATGCTGTGTGCAGCTTTCGTGATAAGGTGTTTACCACAAAAACAGGAATAAAGCTGGCGAACGATATGTTCGGGCTTTGACGATCGACAAAAATCAGTAAAAACAGGAGGTGTGTTCCAATGGGAAAATATTGGAACGAAGAGATCGAGTGTATGCCCCGTGAGCAGATGAAAAAGCTTCAGGACGAAAGACTCGCAGCGCAGGTAAAGCACGTTTGGGATAATGTGCCATACTACCGCAAGATGATGGAAGAAAAAGGCGTTACGCCCGATGACATCAAGTCTACCGATGACCTGCATAAGCTGCCTTTTCTTACTAAGGCTGATCTGCGCGAGGCTTACCCCTACGGTCTGCTCGCTAAACCGCTCGATGAGTGCGTAAGGATACACTCCACCAGCGGCACTACGGGCAAGCGCGTAGTGGCTTTCTACACTCAGCACGATATTGACCTTTGGGACGACTGCTGTGCCAGAGCGATAACCGCTGCGGGCGGCACTAAGAGCGACGTTTGTCACATTGCCTACGGCTTCGGACTATTCACAGGCGGCGCGGGACTCAACGGCGGCTCGCACAAGGTAGGCTGCCTTACCCTACCTATGTCTTCGGGCAACACCGAGCGCCAGATACAGTTTATGCAAGACCTCGGCTCTACCATTCTCTGCTGCACGCCATCCTACGCTGCGTACATCGGCGAAACGCTGAAAGAGATGGGCCTTACCCCCGACGATATAAAGCTGAAAGCCGGTATTTTCGGTGCTGAGCCTTGGACTGAGGAAATGCGCCGCGAGATCGAAAAGTTGCTTGGCATAAAGGCTTACGATATTTACGGACTTACCGAAACTAGCGGCCCGGGCGTGGCTTTCGAGTGCGAAGCGCAGCAGGGTATGCACATCAACGAGGATAACTTTATCGCTGAGATAATCGACCCCGATACCGGCGAAGTGCTGCCCGAAGGCTCGAAGGGCGAGCTTGTTTTCACAAGCATAACTAAAGAAGCTTTCCCGCTGCTGAGATACCGCACCCGCGACATCTGCATACTCAGCCGTGAAAAATGCTCCTGCGGCAGAACGCTCATCAAAATGACCAAGCCTATGGGCAGAAGCGACGATATGCTCATCATCAAGGGCGTAAACGTATTCCCATCGCAGATAGAGTCGGTGCTGCTCAAGATCAGCAAGGCTACGCCTAACTACCAGATAATAGTAGACCGCGTAGGCACTACCGATACTTTCGAGATACTCGTAGAGATCTCTGACGATATGTTCTCCGATACGGTAAAGACCATCGAGGAGCTTGCAAAGAAGATCTCGGACGACATACACTCTATACTGGGTATCCGCGCGAAGATCAAGCTGGTAGAGCCGAAGAGCATACCGCGCTCTGAGGGCAAGGCTGTACGCGTTATCGACAAGCGAAAGCTGGTGTAAATGGCTGCGCCGGGAGTGCTTTTCGCGGTGGACGCCCTCTGCATAGAGCGTCTGCGCGCGATGAAAACGGCTGAAAGACCGGAGTACATATCGCAAGATCTGGAAGAGCTTTACTTTGAGGAATACCCCGAGCGCACCTGCGAGCTGGAAGGCTCGTGGGAGGCTATGCACCGCGCATTTACGGGCGGGGATTTCACATTCGACGGCTTCGACAGCGAAAAGTGCCCGCTGGGCATGGCGATACTGGGCGGCGAGCTTTTATATTTCGACGGCGAAAAGTTTGACGATTACATAATATCGGCAAAAACGCCCGAGCAGGTAAAGGCTGTAAGCAGCGCCATAAGCGCGCTGACGGAAGCTGATTTCAAAAAAATGTACAAAAAGATCGGCAGCGATTATGAAGATAAAAGCGCCGAGGATTACGAATACACGCTGGAGTTTTTGCAGGACAGCGTACCCTTCTGGCGCTTTGCGGCAGAGCACGGGCTGTATGTACTATTCACAGCGGAGACCTAATAAGTTCCACACAGGGATCTTAAATAAAAAAAGAAATGGGGTTATGAACATGACTGTAAAGCAGCTATCTATTTTTGTTGAAAACAGAGCGGGCAGACTTAGCGAGATAACTCGTCTGCTGGGCGATGCGGGCGTGAATATCCGCGCTATGAGCATTGCCGATACTAAGGATTTCGGTATACTGCGCCTTATCGTGAACGACAGCGAAAAGGCTCTTGAGGTGCTGAAAGCAAACAGCTTTGCCGTTACCATCACTTCGGTGCTGGCTATCCGCATCAGCGACAAGCCGGGCGGACTTGCCGAGGCTATGGAGTGCCTTTACAAGGACAACATCAGCGTAGAGTATATGTACGCGGCATTCCTTAACGAAACTGACGAGAGCGCGTATTTGGTGCTGCGCGTTGACAAGGCTGACGAGGCTATCCGCGCGCTGAACGAGGGCGGCTTCAAGCTGGTATCTGACGAAGAGCTCAAATCCATGTGATTTAACTGCATGAAAAAAACTAAAGCGGAGGACTCCTGAAAAATGGAGTTCTCCGCTTTTTTGTTTCGCAAATCAATTCTTGTCGTCTGAGGATATTAGCTCGACCTCTACCGTCGGGTTGTTGTCCTCTGCATGACCATCGTCGATGGCGGGCAGGGTTATCAGCACGGTAGTGCCTACATTTTCTTCGCTGTTTATCGTCAGCGTACCACCGTGGCGGGTGATTATCTCGTTCGCAACGGCAAGACCTATGCCCGAGCCGCGGCGCGTGTGGTTTGCCTTAAAGAACTTCGTCTTTACCTTAGGCAAGTCCTCTTTGGAAATGCCTATTCCCGTATCCGAGACCAGTATGCAGATGTCGCCCTTTTCTTCGTAAGCCTCTACCGAAACGGTGCCGCCCTTGTCGGAATACTTTATCGCGTTGTCCACAATGTTTATGAAAACCTGCCGCAGGCGGTTCTTATCGCCGTAAACGAAGGGCAGCATGGTAGGCTCGTAATAATTCAGCGTTATGCCGAGCGCGCGGGCGCGTTCCTGATAGATGAGCACTGTTTCTCCCAACTCTGCCAAAATATCTATCTTATCCATTATCAGCGTCAGCCTGTTATCCTGTATGCGCGAGAAGTCAAGCAGCTCTTCCACCATCTGCGAAAGGCGCTCGGTTTCGGAAGTTATGACGCGCATGCCCTTTTTGAACGTATCGGGGTCGTCGATTGCGGTGAGCGTTTCGCTCCAACCCTTTATCGCGGTCAGCGGCGTGCGCAGCTCGTGCGATACTGAGGAGATAAATTCGTTTTTCATCGACTCGGTATTTGAAAGCTCCTGCGCCATGTAGTTTATCGACTCGCAGAGGTCGCCGAGCTCGTCGTCGCCCGTTTTATCTATGCGCTCCGAGAAGTCGCCCTTAGCTATCTTTCGCGCTATCTGCCCGATCTTGATAACGGGGTAAACTATCGAGCGTATGAAAAATCTGCCCGAGAGGTAGATTATCAGTATTATGATGATAAAAACGGTGCACATCGCGGCCATTATCATGATTATCTGGTGGTCGATGTTTTTCATCGAGCTTACCATTCGCAGCGCTTTGTACTCGCAGCCGCTTATCGAGATCATAGCGGATACGGCGATGACTTTTTCGCCGCTCGGCAGGTCAAATACTGCGTAGGCCATGCCGCTTTCGGCGTTCTGCGCCTGGTCGAGGTCGGTCATTGGCGTGTCCTGCGAGGGCGAGAAACCAGAAGAGGTAACGTCTACGCTGCCGTCATTGTTTATCGCCATCAGCTCTATGCTGTCCTTTTCCTCGTAGCCCTCTACCAGCGAGCGTATCTGCGAGGAGTAATTTACGCTGCCGTCGCGCACGCCGTTTTGCAGGGTGTTGGTGATTATGTTCATGCGCGAGGTCAGGTACTGGCGCGCCGAGCCGTAGTAGTAATTTTTCAGCAGCACGCCCAGCAGCACGCCGATAACTATCAGCACGGCTATTACCACGCCTAAGCTGTTGCGCAGCCAGTGAGTGGCTATGCTTCTGCGCCCGAACCTGTTTTTGCTGCCGTCTGAGGCGGGCAGTTTCGCTTTGCCTGACTTTTTCGCGGCGCTTTTGCCGTCAGCGCCTTTCTTAAAAAACAATAGCCTTTCACCGCCTTTGCCGAGTAATCAGTGAGTTTATCAGTTAGCCGACCACTTGTAGCCGAAGCCCCAAATGGTGAGTATGTACTTCGGGTTCGAGGGCTCGTCTTCTATCTTCATGCGTATTCTTCTGATATTTACGTCTACTATCTTGTCGTCGCCGAAGTAGTTTTCGCCCCAAATGTGGTTGAGTATACTGCTGCGGTCGAGGGCGGTGTTCTGATTTTTAAAGAAATACTCCATTATCTGGTATTCTACCTGCGTGAGGTCTATCTGCACGCCGTTCTTGAAAACGGTGCGGCTCTTGAGGTTTAGGGTGAAAGGGCCGCTGTTGATAACGGAAGCCGTTTCAGCCTTTGAGTGCACCATGCTTACTCTGCGGCAAACTGCGTCTACTCGCGCGATAAGTTCTGAGATAGAGAAAGGCTTTGTTATGTAGTCGTCCGCGCCCATCATCAGCGAGGATATTTTATCCATCTCCTGTGATTTTGCGGAAAGCATTATTATGCCCATAGTTTCGTTCTGCTCGCGGAATTTCTTGCATACCTGCATACCGTCTATTCCGGGCATCATTATGTCGAGCAGCGCCACGTCAAAGCCGCCGTCCTCGTTTTCAAAAGCTTTCAGCGCGTCCTCGCCGCAGCATACGTCTACTACGTCGTAGCCGCTGCGCTTTAAATTTATCACAACGAAATCTCTGATAGACTCTTCGTCCTCGCATACAAGAACTTTTTTCATTTCAGCCATTCCTTTCTTTCAGTCAGTTTATGATATAAAAACTATTCTGCACCTCGTCGATGGTGAGTATAAGTTTTTCGCGTTTGTTTGTCGGCAGCTTTACCAGATAATCTATCTGTCCGCGCGAAGCGATGAGCTGGTATCCGTCGTAGGTGTATTCGTCAGAAGCTTCTTTGGCGACAGTGCGTATACGCATAAGCTCGGTCATGTCGGCATTTATGTTGCCCATGTATTTGTAAAAGACCGCCTCGCCCGTATCGGCGTCCAGCTTTACCGTTACCGCCTCCGACCAGCGCGACGGGAAGGCGAGTGTGTAGCCGTCGGCAACGGAATAATAGCCCGTTATCTTCGGCGAAAGCTCGTAGAAATCTTTATACTGGCACCATGTGGTCTTTAAAAGCTGCTCTTCCGAAACAGCGTCCTCGTAGCCCAGCATCGGCTTTGTAGTGGGTATCTCATAAACGCCGTCGCCGTCAACATCGCTGCAATAGTACCCCGCAGGGCGCGTGCAGGTCGAGAGCATATCCGCGCTGCGCTGCGCTACGGGATTTTGCAGACCAGAGTAGCGGTAGAAGATTATCTCAGTCCTCAGCTGCCCGTCGGTATCCTGCTCGTCGATGTAAACTGCGTTGCCGCCGCCCGCTAGCCTGCCGCTGTAAGCCTGCAAATAGCTCTGCGTGCCCGCGCACATATCTATGCCGTCGTCCTTAGTGATCTTGCCGTTTTCGACGTGCAGCAGGTAAGCCTTTGCGGCGACCGCGGCGTTTTCGGTATTCTGCGGTTTCTGAACAGTTATCAGCTCGTCAGAGCTGTCGGAATTTATATCCACAGCTTCCAGCAGCGAGTATGTGTCGGTGCCTATGCGCTGAAAGCTGCCATTATTAAAGGTATAGATCTCGAGGGTGTTGTCGCCCGCCATGTTTTGGTAGCCGACGAGTATGTCGCGCTCGCCGCCCATAGATGATATTATCACCTTGTCGATCTCAGAGCCAGCGCCCGCTATCTCTTTTACCGAGTACCATGTGCCGTCCTCTTTTTTATCCAGCAGATTTACCCGTATGCCCTCGTTTTCAGAGCCTGAGTATTCGTAAAACACCAGCGCTTCGTCAGTAGGTTCGTCGTCGAGGTCGGCTATGACGTATGCCGAGCGGTAAGCGCCGTTTCGCGGATATTTCAGCGTAACGTTCCTGCCAACGGCGGAGATCAGCGCCTCGTGTATCTGCGACTGTTCTTCCGTAAGCTTAGGTGCGGCGAGCAGACCCTCAATGGTGAAATTCGCGCTTGAGCAGCCCGTACTGCCCGCAAAAACGAGCGCGGCGAGCGCCGAAGCGGCTATTTGTTTAAAAGCCAAGCCTGCCATGCCATCACATTCCTTTCTGAAAAAATATCCGCGGTGTTGTCATACACTTTATATTATAACACACGGCGAGAAAAAAATCAAGCGTTTTTTCGGTGCGTAACCGCTTTGCAAAATTCGTCTTGACAAACCACTAAAACAGTGGTATACTAGTAAGTAGCGGTTCTCTCTGAAACATGGGCGCGCCGCTAAAAAAACGCGCGGGTGCGCGGTATCTTTTGGGAGGAATTATAATGTCAAAGTTTTACATTACTACGCCGATCTATTACCCATCGGGTAATCCGCATATCGGTCACTGCTATACCACCGTTGCGTGCGACTCTATCGCGCGGTATAAACGAATGCAGGGCTACGATGTTATGTTCCTTACAGGCACCGATGAGCACGGTCAGAAGATCGAGGAAAAGGCAAAAGAAAAAGGCGTTACCCCGCAGCAGTACGTTGACGATATAGTAAAAGTATTCAAAAAGCCTCTGGAGCTACATGAATATCAGCTACGACAGATACATCCGCACTACTGATGATTTCCACGTTCAAGCTGTACAGAAGATATTCAAAGAGCTGTATGACAGAGGTTATATATACAAGGGCGAGTACAAGGGCAAATACTGTACCCCCTGCGAGAGCTTTTGGACTCAGTCGCAGCTTGACGAAAACGGCTGCTGTCCTGAGTGCCACCGCGAGGTAAAGGAAGCTTCGGAAGAGGCGTATTTCTTCAAGATGTCGCCTTTCGCGGACAGGATAGAGAAGCTGCTCACCGAAACAGATTATCTTCAGCCCAAGACCCGCGCTACCGAGCTTATCAACAACTTCATCAAGCCCGGCCTTGAAGACCTCTGCGTTTCGAGAACATCGTTCACATGGGGCATACCTGTAACATTCGACCCTAAGCACGTCGTTTATGTATGGGTAGACGCGCTCTTTAATTATTGCACCGCTCTGGGATACATGAACGAGGCGCACGACGATTTCGCAAAGTTCTGGCCCGCAGACGTACACATGGTGGCTAAGGACATCATGCGCTTCCACGCTATAATCTGGCCCGCGATGCTGATGGCTATGGATCTTCCTCTGCCGAAGCACCTCGCCGTACACGGCTGGATAACCTTTAACGGACAGAAAATGTCGAAGTCGCTGGGCAACGTGGTAGACCCCTTTATACTCGGCGAAAGATACGGCGCAGACGCTATCAGATATCATATACTGAGAGAGATGGCGCTGGGCGCTGACAGCTCGTTCTCTAACGAGATAATGATAAACAGAATAAATTCCGACCTTGCGAACGGCCTTGGAAACCTCGTATCGCGCACCGTGGCTATGGCTGCGAAGTATTTCGGCGGCACTCTGCCCGAAGAGCGCGAAGCCGGTGAGTTTGACGACGAGCTGATAGCGGAAGCTACCGCACTGCGCGGCAAGGTAGACGCTTTCATCGACCAGACTCAGATAAACAACGCGCTGGCTGAGATATTCAAGGTGGTTTCGCGCGCGAACAAGTACATCGACGAAACTACGCCATGGATACTGGGCAAGGACGAGAGCAAGAAAGTGCGCCTTGCGACAGTGCTTTACAACCTGCTCGAAACTATAAGAATAATATCTACCCTGCTGAGCTGCTTTATGCCGACCACCATGCCTAAGGTATGGGAGCAGATAGGCGCGCAGGAGAGCGATATTAGCTACGAAAACGCAGGCAAATTCGGCGTTATGCCCGCAAACGTTACCGTTCATAAGGGCGATATAATCTTCCCGAGGATTGACGTTGAAAAAGAGATCGACGAGCTGAACAAGATAATCGGCGTTCAGAGCGGCGAAGCTGAAAAAGCGGACGACGGCTTTGAGCCTGCCGAGCTTGGCGAAGAGATAACCATAGACGATTTTGCGAAGAGCGACCTGCGAGTAGCGCTTGTAAAGGAGTGCGAAAAGGTCAAGAAGTCGAAGAAGCTGCTTTGCTTACAGCTCGACGACGGCTTCGGCGGCAGACAGGTAGTATCCGGCATTGCGCAGTGGTACAAGCCCGAAGACCTCATCGGCAAAAAGGTCATAATAGTAGCAAATCTAAAGCCCGTGAAGCTCTGCGGCGTAGAGTCTAACGGCATGATATGCGCGGCGGACGCTCCTGACGGCTCGGCGAAGGTCATCTTCCCCGATCAGGATCTGCCCTGCGGCTCTAAGATAAGATAATAAAAAGCGGGGCGAAAGCTCCGCATATGCGCCCGTAGCTCAGCTGGATAGAGTGACAGACTCCGACTCTGTAGGCCATGCGTTCGAATCGCACCGGGCGTACCATATAAAAATTGACCCGTACTTTTTACAGTGCGGGTCTTTTTTTGCGTGTTTTTTTATGAAAGATGCAGAACGTTCAGCAGGAATATCCAGCTTGTGCCGTAGTAGGCTACCACAGCCACAAGGTCGTTCAGCGTGGTTATCATCGGGCCGGAAGCTACCGCGGGGTCGATGTTGATCTTCTTGAAAAAGAGCGGCGTGAGCGTGCCGACAGCGCTCGAAACGATTATCGCGATTATCAGCGAAATGCCGATGCAGCCCGACATCGCAAAGGCGTACAGAATATCCTTGCCCTTGAAAATGCAGATGTAAAGCCCTACCGCGATGAACGAGAGAACGCCGATGAGCATGCCGTTGAGCAGCCCGACCCGCATTTCTTTTGAGATGAGGTGCAGCTTTTGCTTTAGCGTAAGGCTGCCGTCGGTGAGCACGCGGATAGTTACGGCAAGCGACTGCGTGCCGACGTTTCCCGCCATATCCAGTATCAGCGACTGGAACGCCACGATGAGAGTAAGCTGCGCGACCACTTTTTCAAACGCGCCTACTACGGTGGACACCACCATGCCCAGACCGAGCAGTATCAGCAGCCAAGGCAGACGTTTTTTCACGCTGGCGAGCACCGGTTCGTTGAGATCTTCCTCGGCGGAAAGACCGCCCAGCTTTGCGTAATCTTCGCCCATCTCATCGTCCGAAGCTTCGATGATATTCTGCGCGGTGATAACGCCGAGCAGCTTGTTTTCATCGTCCAGCACAGGAATGATGTACTCGGAGTAATCTTTCAGCTTTTCGATACAGTCGGCGGTCTGCTCATTGGCGTAGACGTATGGAAAAGACGTAGCGGTAATGCTTTCCAGCGCAGTGGAGCTGTCCGCTGTGATAAGGTCTTTGAGGTCGATAGCCCCGCTGAACACGTTGCTTTCATCGACCACGAAAAGGGTAGAAATGTTGTCGTTTTTGCGCGCCTGACTTACCAGTGCATTCATAGCCTGCTTTACCGACATATCCTCGCCGATGATTATGCAGTTGGTAGTCATGCGGCTGCCTATTTCGTCGTCATCGAAAGAGGCGATGAGCCGAAGCTCGGTGCGTATGGCCGGCTCTACCGCTTCGAGGATAAGGCTGCGTCTGTCTTTATCCGTTTCCGCGAGCATATTCACGGCGGTATCGGTATCGAGCTCGGCTATCAGCTCTGCCGCCTTGTGAATATCCATCTCGCTGAGGTACTTGCCCGCCTGTTTTTCCTCGAGGTACTCGAATATCTCTGCGAGCATTTCAAGGCTGCACACGCGGTAAAATTTCTTTCTGTTTTGAACGGTAAGCGTGCAGATCACCTCGGAAATATCGCTGCCGTGGTAATCGTCGAGCCTGTTCATCATAGCCTTAGGCGAATCGTTTCCACTGATGATAGCCGCTATCTCATCGAGCGCGGTGATGTTTTTGAGTTCAGTATTCTTCATTGGTTTGTCCTCCGTTTCATTTTACTGACGTGAGGGACAAACGGGCATAAAAATACCCGTGCATGAGCAGGTCACGCACGGGCAGGCATATCAGATCACAGCGAACAAAATGGCAGCGCAAAGCGAAGCCCATCGGCTGTTTTCAAAAATACGCAATATCGCCCGTTAGACCCGCAACTGTCGCCATTTGCCAATTTATCCACCTCCGTGTTGATTACTATCATTATTATAGCACGTTTCCGAGCGGTATTCAAGGTGGATTTTTGGGTTGAAATGTTACGGGGGAGTTAAATGTGGGGGACGGCGTATTGTCAGCTTAAGCCGACGCGGAGAAACTTTTCGTGACAAAAAACGACAGTTCGTTACATTTTAGCCTTATCTTTATTGACTGCGTTAATTGATAGAGTTATAATAAACAATGTAGAGGATCATTATAATTTAGGCAATGTATTATCTTTTTTCTATATAAAGAAATGTCATATATAGCAAGTATTAACTGGCTTTTAAGCCATATGATGATAGAATGATCGCTTCTTTGGTTTGTCCGCATCGCGACGGATAAACAGGGTCAATGCCTTTTAATGGAGTGATATTTGATGATAGTTAATCTTATAGAGCAGGATCAGATGTTTACCGTTAATCTGCCTTCCCGAGTCAAGGGTCAATTTTGGCTTTCTGACATCGACGACCACGGCAGAAAACGCGATCTTATAGGTATCGAAGCCGTAGACGGCCGCTGGATGCTGAAAAGCAACCGCAGCGCTACTGTTCTCGACCATGATAACCGCCCTGTTTCAAATGAGTTGATCGTACATAACGGTTACTATAACGTAACGCTTTATGAAGTCGGCAAAAAGGCTTTTTATTTTCGCTGAAGACGAAGCTTGCGGCGGTCTGAATTTTCGCAAATATGTGGCTACGCACGCCGTTTCGTTTTACATCGGAAGAAATCTCAATAATAATATTTTTGTCAATAATAAATTCGTTTCGGGCCGCCACGCTAAGCTTTCGTTCAACGGCGAGCGATGGTATGTTGCCGATATAAACAGCTCGAACGGAACGTATGTCAACGGCTACCGCGTTACTTCTCAAAATCTTCTCGCGGGCGATATGATATACATTATGGGGCTGAAAATAATAATCGGCAGCAGCTTTATCGCAATAAACGATCCCGATAATTCGCTGCATATCAATTCAGACAGCCTTGTACCATACTCTCCGCAAAGCCCTTCCTGCGAAGCCGCGCCGCGCGCCGAGCTTCCTCCCGCGGACTATTTTTACAGATCTCCGCGTTTTTACAGCGAGGCTGAGCACAAGATAATAACCATAGACCCTCCCCGCAGCGTGCGAAGGACGATGGTCTGCCTATGGCTATGATGCTCGGCCCTTCTATGACTATGGGTCTTGCTTCCACCAGCACGGGTGCTATCTCTATGACAAACGTTATAGTAAACGGCGGCTCGATGATGCAGGCGCTGCCTATGGTGATAATGTCGGGAAGTATGCTGGTAGGAACGGTGCTTTGGCCTATACTTACCAAAAAAACATGAGAAGAAAGTCAAAGCGCATAAAGAAGAAGAGCGCCAGAAAAAATACCTTGAATACCTCGAGCAGGTGCGCGATGAGATAAGGCGCGCGCTGAAAGAGCAGAGCGATTTGCTGAATACAAATCTCGCCGACCTAAATAAGTGCATTTCAAGGATAGCCGAGCGTAAACCCTCGCTTTGGGAACGTATGCCTTCTCACAGCGATTTTCTGCGTATCAGGATAGGCACGGGAAATATCCCGCTTGATGCGGAGGTGAAGTGTCAGGAAAAGCATTTTACTATGGACAGCGATAACTTGCAGGACGCTATGTACTCGCTTGCCGCAGAAAAGAAAATGCTCATGAACGTGCCCATTGGTCTTGAGCTTACTAAGGATAACAAGCTGGGAATATTCGGCTCATTCGGGTTTTCGTTCAATTTTCTGAAAGTAATGCTTGTGCAGATTTTTTCGCTCCACAGCTACGACGAAGTGAAGATAATGCTGCTTACCGACTCTTTTGACGAGAGGGAATGGAACTTTCTGAAATGGATACCCCACCTTTGGGACGATAACAAGCAGCAGCGATTTTTTGCTTCCGATGAAGAGTCGGCTAAGGAGCTTTCGGCGTACATCGAAAAAAATATCCTTTCGCGTCCCGATAAAGAAAATCCGAACTATACGGCGTTTTCGCCATACTATATCATAATATCTACCAGCAAGATGCTCGCCGAAAAATGCGAGGGTCTGAAAAAGCTGATAGCTTACAAAAATAATCCCGGATTCAGCGTTATAATGCTCGAAGAGGAACTTAAAGACCTGCCGAAGGAGATAAATTCGGTAATAGCGGTAACGAAAGACCGCACCAGGATATTCAATAAAAACGATACGTCTGATAAGGGCATAAGTTTTGAAAGAGATAAGATAAACGTTTCTATACTGCCCAGCCTTTCGGAGGACGCGGCAAATATTGAACTTGACCTGCGCGGCAGCGGATACACTTTGCCAGATATGATGACGTTTCTCGAGATGTTCAAGGTCGGCAAGATAGAATACCTGAACTCGCTGGTGCGCTGGAAAGAGAATAATCCGACCAAAAGTTTAAAGACCGTGATAGGCGTAGACTCTCACGGTGAGCCGTTTTACCTCGACCTGCATGAAAAATACCACGGCCCGCACGGACTTGTGGCGGGTATGACAGGCTCGGGCAAATCGGAATTTATAATTACATACATACTTTCGCTGGCAGTAAATTACCACCCGAACGAGGTGGCTTTCATACTTATCGACTACAAGGGCGGCGGACTTACGGGCGCTTTTGAAGACCCCGAGAGGGGGATAAAGCTGCCGCACTTGGCGGGAACTATCACGAACCTGGACGGCGCAGCGGTAAAAAGATCGCTGATCTCTATACAGAGCGAGCTGCGCAGAAGGCAGGCTATATTCAACCGCGCGAGGAGGATCTCGGGCGAGGGCACAATGGATATTTACAAATACCAGCAGCTTTTCCGCGATAAGATAGTGGATACGCCCGTGCCGCACCTTTTCATAATCTCAGACGAGTTTGCAGAGCTGAAAACGCAGCAGCCCGAATTTATGGAGCAGCTGATAAGCGCCGCGCGAATAGGCAGAAGTTTGGGCGTGCACCTTATTCTCGCGACGCAGAAGCCCAGCGGCGTGGTAGACGACCAGATCTGGAGCAACTCGCGTTTCAGAGTGTGCCTTAAAGTGCAGGAAAAAGCGGACAGCCAGGACATGATAAAGTGCCCCGACGCCGCCGAGCTTTCGCAGACCGGCCGTTTTTACTTGCAGGTCGGCTTCAACGAGCTTTTTGCGTTGGGTCAGTCGGCGTGGTGCGGAGCGGATTATCTGCCTACCGACGAGATGGAAAAGCAGGAAGACCCCGCTATACAGGTAGTAGACAACCTCGGCAGAGTTGTCATGAACGTAAAGCAGGCGAAAAAGAATGAGAAAAAAGTGCACACCGCGAAACAGGTTGTCGCGATAGTGAAGTACCTCTCAGACCTTGCCAAAGAAGAAAAGATCAACGAAAGACCTCTTTGGCTCAACCCGATACCCGCTAAGATCTACCTCGACGACATCGAAAAGAAATATCACCGCGGCAAAGACGGCATAAAGCTGGAGCCGGTGATAGGCGAGTACGACGACCCCTTCAACCAGCGGCAGAGCATACTAACCCTGCCGATCTCAGAGCTGGGCAACTGCCTTATCTATGGCGCGGCGGGCAGCGGAAAGACCACGCTTATGACCACCATCTGCTGCGGACTGATAAAGAACCACACACCCGACGAGGTTAATATTTACATCATAGACTTCGGCTCGCAGACGCTGAAAGCCTTTGAAAAAGCCCCGCACGTCGGCGGAGTAGTGCTATCCTCTGATGAGGAAAAGCTGATAAATCTACTGAAAATGCTGCTGAAAGAAACTGAGCGCAGAAAGACGATGTTCTCAGAATACGGCGGCGATTTCAAGGCTTACTGCAAAAATTCGGGGCGCACGCTGCCGAATATACTGGTGGCGTTGAATAATTTCCCTGCCTTTGCCGAGCAGTACGAAGAGCTTGTTGAAACATTCAACCTGCTGACGAGGGACGGCATAAAGTACGGAATATACTTTCTCGCGGCGGTGGGAAGCGTGAACGGTATCCGCTACAAGACTGCGCAGAATTTCAAGCAGGTGCTGACATTGCAGCTAAACGACACGCTGGATTATTCAGTGGTGCTGGGAAAGACCGATGGACTTGTGCCGACTGCCTGCAAGGGCAGAGGACTTGTGCGGGCGGGCGGCTTGTACGAATTTCAGACGGCTTCCTGTACCGAAGCAGAGGACGAATTTGACTATATCAAAGATTTCTGCGAAAAGCAGGCTGAGCAGACGAAGCTAAGAGCCGTGCCTATACCTATACTGCCGAAGACCGTTGACAGCGCTGCGGTAAGCGCGGCACTCGACGGACTACGCAGTCTGCCTGTTGGAATATCGAAGAAAACGCTCGATATTATGACGGTGAATCTGCAAACGCGCGTGCTTTTCGCGGCGGCAGCGGCGGATGCTATGCTGCTTTCGGGATTTGCGGCGGAGTTTGCAAAGCAGTGCTCGAAAGTTTGCAGCGTGTTCTTTATCGACGCTCACAGCAGCTTCGGCACTGAGGCGCATATCGACGGCGTGAACGAGATAAACAGCGGCTATGACGAATTTGCCGAAGAGCTTTTTGCCGAGATGGTAAAGCGAAACAATACATATAAAGACGCGGGAATGGATCTGCACTCGCTAGATGATCTTGACGAGAGGATATACATAATATTCGGTGTGAAAAAATTCTTTGAGCGGCTGGGAACGGAAGCCTTGAAGCAGTTCAAGCTGCTTATCGAAAAGTGCGAACCATGCTATAAGATAAAGTTTGTGATACTCGATGAAGCTTCCGCATTCTCAAACTTCTCGTTCGACGAGTGGTATAAGCGGCATATCTCGGTATATGACGCGCTCTGGGTAGGCGACGGCGTAACAGACCAGTATCTCTTTAAGATAAGCAAGCTTACCAACGAGCTTTATAAAGAGATCGGCGGCGAATACGGCTATCTGATAAACAGAGGAAAGCCGGTACTCATCAAACTGCTGACCGACGGCGAGAAAAGGGAGGAATGATCTTTTTGAAAAAGATACTTACCGAGATCTACGTTCCGGCTATCGGCAGAACGTTTGATATATTCATACCGTCTGAGCAGCCGATGTATATCATTCTCGACCTGATAAAAAAGCGGTCTACGAGATCTCAGAGGGACTTTTCGTTCCCGACAAAAACACCGCCATCTGCTACCGCGACGACGGCACAATACTGAATATTGACAAGACAGTTTATGAGCTGCGTATAAGAAACGGCTCAAAACTGATGTTGATATAAAAACGGCAGACCTCACGCTTTAGGGTGACGGAATGTCAAAAAAACGCGCATTGCGCAAAAAAATATAGGAGGTAAACACAATGGCAAGAAACATTGAGGTAACACCGGAAATGCTCACCACCGCAGCAGCGAGCATAGAAAGCATGGCCGGAGATTACAAGACCCAGTACGAAACGCTTTACAAGGAAACATCGAGCATGGCTTCCACCTGGAGCGGAAAGGACAACCAGAGCTACATCAGCCAGATTGAGGGCTTTAAGGACGACCTTGAGAAGATGTACAAGCTGATGGGCGATTATGCTGAGTTTTTGAGGACCGCTGCTAAGGCATATCAGGATACTCAGGACGCTGTTACTACAGAAGCCAAGAATCTTTTGAACTAAAAAGGGGAGGTAAGTTTAAATGGCTGATTCTATCAAGATTTCGACACAAGTGCTCTTAGATACTGCTACTAAGGTAAGAAACTGCAACACAAATATGGACGCAAAGCTTCAGGACATCATGAAGACCATGAAAGACCTCGACGCTACATGGAAGAGTGACGCTGCTACCGCTATCATCGCTAACATGAACGCCCTCCAGCCCGAATTCGAGCGCTATAAGACAATAGTTGAATCCTACGCAAAATTCCTCGAAAAATCCGCTCAGTCTTACGAGCAGACCGAACAGAGCGTACAGACCTACGCTGACCAGTTCAAATAATCATAAGCAAAACAACTCTTGACTCGGGCGGCGTCCGAAAGAACGCTGCCCTGGCTTTGAAAAAAACTGACCTATATCAGATAATTATATATTTTACATATGAAATAAAAGATCATAGGACGGAGGTTTTTTATGAAAAAATTTGTGGCGGCGGCTACTGCCGCAGTACTCTCGTTTACTACCATGGCATCTCTGGCTGCCTGCGGAAAAAAGGACATTCAGAAGCTGACCAACGCTCAGTGGATCAGCATGATAAACCAGTCTTTCGGCATGAGCGGCTACACTGAGGAAGAGCCGTATTTTGAGAATATCAGCAGCGACAGCCCTTATTTCAGCGACGTGCAGACGGCTACCGAGTGGAACGTTATAGACGCTTCCGAAGATTTCGACCCCGAGGACACGCTTTCGTGGGGCGAAGCTTATGTAACGCTTGTAAACGCGGGCGAATTTACAGACGAAAAAGCTTCTGATATGGATAAGATAAAGTACGGCATAGCCAACTTCGGCGTGGAGTCCAGAACTTACTGGAGAAACAGAGATATTAGCGCCGAGGACGCTATAAAGATGCTCAGCACCGCGCAGGAAAAGTGGGCGGGACATACTTACACCGACGATGAGAAGGTAGAAAAGGTGAAGTACTCAGAGGGCGTAGTTGACCTTACCACTGACGACAGCCCCGTTGAGCAGTATTCCATCAACGGAAATATAGTTTCCATTCCCTCTATGCAGGATCTCGGCGATGGTACTACTTCCACTGTTTCTCAGGAAGACCTCGGCATAGAGAGCGGCGACGTTTACGTTCTTCCCGCAAACGGCACATACCTTGGCGACACAGCCTGCCGTGCGGAAAACGTGTATGAGGAGAACGGCGAGATAAAGATAGAGAATTCCGAAGAAGACCTCGACCTTTACGACATCGCGGAAGAGATACAGCTAAAAGAAACGATGGAGCCTACCATGGAAAACTGCGTTGTGTACGACGGCAACGGCGAAGTTATCTCGGTAGGAAACAATATCTTGCCCGAAGTAACGGCAGAGATGAACAGCGCTCAGCCCACTCTCGACGATCTGACCAATAAAAACGACGGAAAGGATATGTTTGAGAGCACCGGCTTTGACGTTTCACATTCGTTTGATGTAGATGATTGGACGGTAGAACTTAAATACGGAATAAACGGCAAGCTTGACCTTGCAGCTACGATCTCGAGCGAAAGCGAGAATAAGAACGGAACAAAGCAGAGTATTGAGATAGGTGCGGCTGTAAATGATCTTAAAGTAACAAATAATGTTGATTATTCATGGTTCACTCTTCATTCTGCGGAAGTTAAGGTTGATTATGAGCTTGAACAGAGCTTTAAATATGGCGGTTCGTATGAGAAAACAGCTATCTACGCTCCTTATGATAACAGAAACACCAGCTTCCTTAAAAATCTGAAAAACTCTAAATTTAAGGGCGAAGATGCGAAAGGTGCAAAGACGATAGCCAGCCGCAAGACTATAAAGATAGCCAGCCTTGATGTTTATAATGCAGGTATAGCAAAGGTCTGCTTTGATGTATCGGCGCAGATAAAGGTAGACGGCTCTATCGAAATAAAGATAACCGAATCAGGCACAAAGGGCTTATCTTACAAAGACGGAAAAGTAAAGCTTATCAATATCAGCAATAAAGACCGCAGTATAAAGGCAGAAGCTAATATAGAGGGTACGCTCAATTTCGGACCTGCGCTCTATGTTATCGGTCTGAAAAAGAAGATACTTGGTGTAGAGGCTAAGGTCGGCTTAGGCGGAGATTTTTCTGCTGAGCTGCATATGGCAGACTCAGAAATGCATTTGATAGAAGAAGCAAGCGGCTCTGATATACCGCCTACTGCCGCGGGAATGGTAACCGAAACTGTTATCACGGCGGACGCAAGCCAGATAGAGGCGATAGCAAAATCAAGAGGCGGTAAGTATGAAGCGACTGACGGTGTGAAGCTGCATATCGACTTGTGTGTAGAGGTATCTTTGTACTTTATCCTCGGCGTTGAGATGAGCAAAGAGTCTTACGCAAGCGATATTATAGGAGACAGTTTTTCGTGGGATATTTGTTCGGCTGACAATGCTAAAATAGGCGCAGTGCATATCGACAATCTTAACAAAGTCAACGCAGCTTGGGGCGCAAAGGCAAATGACCTCTGCACGTTGGAATATAAAAACTTTGACGAAGAGGATGCAGACAGCTCAACTGACGACAGCAGTACCGACAGCAAGAGCAACGACAGTTCGGCTAAGAGCGGCTCTGACAGCGAGGATACCAGCAGCAACGAGATCGCGCACGGCGAGAAGCTCAATATAATGCAGCTCAAGACCATAATTGATCCGGGCGAAACTACCGCTATCATAATCCAGCAGCTTCCTTACGGCTATGAGATGAGTGATATTCAGTTCTCTTCCGACGACCCCGATATTGTTACCGTAAACGGTTCGGGCGAGATAACGGCTGTCGCTTCGGGCAACGCGCTTATCACGATAAAGACTTCCGACGGCAAAAATATGGCGTATGCGGCAGTCACTGTAACTGATAGTCACAATACATCTGCGGCGTAATATTTAAAAATCATAACATAATATATGGAGCATCATATGAATAAGATCGATCTGGAATTTTTGAAAAAAGAAATTACTGGTGGTACGAACACCAAAGTACCGTTGTTTTTCATTATAGTTTTTGGTATAGTGATAGCAATGATGCTGGTCGGCTCGGTCAATTCCCCGCACGACGTTAAGGTCGCGATTTGGGGGATCAGCGCCGGGCTGGTACTGGTGTGCGTGGTGATATGCGGTATATTGCCGCTCCTCAGCCACAAGAAAAATTCAAACGAGCTTCGTCCAGAGGATATAAGGGTGAAGAAGCGCGCGGCGGCCGATAGGTATAAAAAGAATGATAAACATTGGGTAGCTTTCAAAGGCGAAGAAGATGATTACATCGTATCAAATGATTTTTATCACCACGAATTCGCATCAGGCCGCGAGTTTTACATAATCAGCCGCGTGCAGATGAAAAATGGCAGAGAAACGGAAAAGCTAATAGGCATTTACCCCGCCGATGTTTACACCATCGACACTAATGAAATATTTGTTGAGAGGAGCTGATCTGAAATGGGGATAAACGTATCTGACGCATACGGGCGCGCTTACGATATTTCCCTTGAAGCGGAAAGCCTGCGCGCGGTGCGCAGGGCGCTGGTCTCGTACAGCGGCGATATTTCGGTCAGCTGGTCGGCTAGGGAAACGCAGTACATACTCGCCGCTCTGGAAAGCGCGATAAAAAAGCTTGACAGCGCCGCGGCTGAGATGGAAGGCATATGCTCAGACGTAAAAAGGGCGGCGCAGGATATACGTCAGGAAGAGATACAGCGCAAAAGGGAGCGGATAGCGGGCGCACGCAGGGCTTTGGATAACGCCGAGAACAGCGTTCGCACGCTTGAAGAGAAAAAAGATCTGCTCACGCAGGAGCTTGCGGCTTTGGCTGCCCAAAATGCAGATATATCGGCTATCACGGCGGAAATAGAAGCTGCCGACAGCGAGCTTGCCGAAGCGAAACAGATAGAGGCAAGCTGCCGCACCGCTTATTACAATGCTCAGAGGGATGATTAAATTTGAACAAAATAAAACTGGAAAAGAAATCAAAAGGCACACGCATAATAATCTCGAGCCAAAAGGGGCAGCAGCTAAAGCAAAACGAGATAGACCTGATAAATCAAAACAAGCCTAACTGCCTGCTGAAAATGAGCGTTATCAAAAAGCCTTCAAAATTCAGGCTGATCTACGACGTTACGGGCTATGTAGACCTTGCGACCTATCTTTCAACGCCTGTGAACAAGATAAAATTTGCAGACATGATAAAGAAGATACTCGATAACAAGGAAAAGGTGCAGAAGGTCTGCTTCGACCTTAGCGGCATACTGCTCAGCCCGCAGTACATAATGGTAAACCCGCACACACTCAGCATCAGCTTTACCTATGTTCCGATACAGTTTTTTGAGGGCTATTTTGACCTGCGCGGTTTTCTGCTCGGGCTGATAGACATCACCAATTTCGACCTCAATGAAGACAGCTCGTATATTCAGGAGTACATAAGGATACTGAATAAAGGAGCGGTTTTCTCGACATATGAGCTTCAGCAGTATGTCGAAGAGCTTCTCAGCGCGCAGAAGCCTGTGAACAAGCAGTTGGTATGCCCGCACTGCGGAATGAAAATATCTTCCGACTCAAACTATTGCGGCTCGTGCGGAAATAAGATAACGAACTGCGCTGAAAAAGATTCGGAAAGCACATATATCCCGCCGACCGACCATTTCAGCAGCGATAAGTCAGAAAAGAAGAGCGCGGTGCAGGAACAGAAGATAACCCCTCAGCCGCAGAATGTTCCGCAGCCGACTCCTCAGCCTGAACCTCAGCAAAAGCAGACCAAGAACCGCACCGTTGTGCCCGTTTCGATAAGACCTACGGTAAATTCGCGGACTATACTTGTAAATCCAGATATAGACCCGAATTATCAGCAGGGAATAGCGCCAATGCCGCAGCAAGAGCCTGATCTTGACGATGAAGAGATGGGAACGACCTTGCTCAAGAAAAAAAATACGGCGGCAGAAATCACTGCGGCGTACCTTGTAAGAAAAAGCACCGGCGAGGAGATCTGCGTAGACAAGCAGGAATTTACCGTGGGTCACAGCAAGACTAACGATTACCGCATTACGGACAACACGGCTGTCAGCCGCCGACATCTGAAAATAGTGAATGAGGGCGGGGGTTTTTACGTTTACGACCTCGGCTCTACTAACGGCACGTTTATAAACGGCAGAAAGATAACGCCGAACCTGCCCGCTGAGATAACTGACGGCAGCACCGTGACCATTGCCGACGAAAACTATAAATTTGAGATCAGGTGAGGAGAGCGAAGATGAAATTCAGATTTGCATACTCTACCGATGTAGGAATAAGAAAAAAGACCAATCAGGACAGCCTTTGCATATCGGAAGCGAGCACGCCGCAGGGCGATGCAATAATGGCGGCGGTCTGCGACGGAATGGGTGGACTTATAAAAGGCGAGCTTGCCAGCAAGACGATAATCGAGACGCTGGAAAGCTGGTTCGCCGATGAACTTCCGGAGATATTGAGAAAGAGCGACCCTGCCGAAGAAGCGCTGAACTCATGGTACGAGCTTATATGCAGGGAAAACGAGCGGATACTCAGCTACGGCAAAAGATACTCGATACAGCTGGGCTCTACGGTAACGGCTATGATAATATTTCCCGACGGCAGGCTTGCTATGGCGCACGTCGGCGACAGCAGACTTTACAGAATGACCGACAGCGAGATAACTCAGCTTACCGAAGACCAGACATTCGTGGCGAGGGAGATAGCCGCAGGCAGAATGACGCCCGAAGAGGCGGAGAACGACCCGCGCAAAAATGTGCTTTTGCAGTGCGTGGGAGCTACGGAGAAAACTCTGCCGCAGTTTTTGATAAGCGAAGCAAAGGCGGGCGAAAGCTACCTTTTATGCTCTGACGGTTTCAGACACAAGATCAGCGAAGATGAGATGCGCGGGCTTCTTTCTCCGCGTTTCTGCGTTTCAGAGGATAAAATGCGCGAGGGGCTTACAAAGCTGACAGAGCTGAATATGACGCGGCGCGAGAGCGACAACATAACAGCACTGCTGGTAAATACTATATGATACATCAAGAAGGGTAAAATACACTATGGCTTCAATGGGCGAGATACTCGACGGAAAATACGAGATACTTACTGAGATAGGAAAGGGCGGAATGTCCAAAGTATACCTCGCAAGAGATATACGCCTTAATAAACAGTGGGCGGTAAAAAGAAGTCGAGAAAAATGCTAGGGATAGGAACAACAAAATAGTAGTTCAAAGCGCCATCGGCGAAGCGAATATGCTGAAAAAGCTTGACCACCCCGCTCTGCCGAGAATCGTAGATATTATCGACAACGGCAAGGTGATATGCGTTGTAATGGACTACATAGAAGGCGTCCCGCTGAGCCGTGTGATAAAAGAAAAAGGGCGCGCAGCCAGAGGACGCGGTCATCGACTGGGCGAAGCAGCTCTGCAACGTGCTCGACTACCTGCACACGCGCGAAAAGCCGATAATCTACCGTGATATGAAACCTGCGAACATAATGCTACAGACCGACCATTCGGATAAAGACCACCCCTACGGCAGGATAAAGCTTTTCGATTTCGGAATAGCGCGCGAGTATAAGGAAAACAAAACCGGCGATACCGAGTGTATGGGCACAAAGGAATATGCCGCCCCCGAGCAGTTCGGCGAGATGGGTCAGACCGATGCGCGCACCGATATTTACTGCCTCGGCGCTACGCTTTACCATCTGGTAACGGGGCATACATTCGTGGAAAATTTCAAGCCGATAAGAAGCTGGGACCCTCAGCTCTCAGTGGGTTTTGACGAGATACTTACCAAATGCACTCAGCGCGAGAGGGAGAACAGGTATCAGTCCTGCGCAGAGCTGATGTACGCCCTCGACCACTACAAACAGTGGGGCAACGAATACCGCAGATCGCAGAAAAAGAAGCTGGGAGTATTCGCAGCGCTTTTCGCCTGCTCGATATTATCGCTGGGGCTGGGCTTCGGCAGTTTGGGTATGAGGACGCACACCAATAACCTCGACTACGAGCAGAACATGACCCGTGCGAAAAACGAAGCGCTGGTGGAAAATAAGATAGGGTATTACGAAAAGGCGATAGACATAAAACCTATGAATATCGAGCCATACATAAACATGATCGAGGCTTACAAAGAAGACGCCGATTTCAGTACCGATGAAGAGCAACAGTTCAAAAGCTGCATAAACAGCAACCTCGTAGAGCTGAAAAAGCAGAGCGATTACTGGAAGGTGGCTTACGAAACGGGCAAGCTTTACTGGTACTACTACGGCTACGGAAAGACCGACGACTCGGATAATCAGATAACGCGAATGAAAGCGGCGGTAGAGTGGTTCAACGACGTGGTGCAGTACGGCGATAAAAACAGCGATGAATACAAAATATCGCTCGTCTACCGCGACATAGGCATTTTCAACCGCGACATCACGCTAGACATCGAGGAAGCTTCCGACAAGGGCAAGTACGCGCCCTACTGGGAAAACCTGCGGTCTATGGCGGAGCAGGTGAGCGGTGAAGATCAGGAGATAGTTCAGCTGGAGCTTTACCGGTTGATAATGAACTCGATAGAGAATTACTCGAGAAAATTCAAGGCAGACGGCATAAAGCAAGACGATATGCTGGCGGTGTACGATACAGTATGCGAAAAGCTGGAAGCGCTGAATACCAATTCTGACAAGACGGACGAGCTGAAAGAGCAGCTTATCGGCAGGAAGCAGACCGTGCGGCAGTCGATAGACAGCGCATACAGAGATGGGGAGTAACAGAAGATTATGAGTGCTGAAACATGGTTTATTATCGCAATAGTGCTGTTCGTGATGGCGGGACTGCTGCTCGCGGCGGCGATAATAGTATTTTTTGCTTTAAAGATCCCCGAGATAATCGGCGAGCTTTCGGGCAGAAATTACGCTAAGGAACTAAAGCGTATGCGCGAGGAAGCTGCTAACCCCGTTCCGAAATTCGTGGCTTTTGAGGGCGGCACTACGGAAACGAGCGGCTCTTTCAACCTGCAAAATATCTACACGAAAAACATGAAGAGCGGCGAGCCTGAAAGGCCGAACATAAGAAGAGAACGCCGCGACGAGCCGGATTTTGAAGCTCCGCCTACCTCGGCGTATATGAATGAGGGCGCGGAGATAAGCAGTTATCCTCAAACTTCGCATATAGGCGATGCTGTTGAGGAGGCCGCGGCGTATGAGGATATGCCGCGCGGTACTGCGCATATCGGCAAGATAGAATCGGCGGGTGTAAATGCTGAGTACGGCGATGATGAACAGCCAACGGGCGTTCTTACTGACAATTCGCAGCAAGACGATGGCGAGCAGCTTACCAGCGTGCTTAGAGAAGACAGCGAACAGCTTACAGGCGTGCTGAATGAAAATCTGTATGATGAGGACGAGCAGCCTACCGATCTTTTGAGAGAGCCGGACGATATAACTTCTGAGCTTTCAAAACCGACCGACGGGGGCAGGGCTTTACCGAGATATTTACAAGCACCGGCGACGATGCCGACGGCGGTTTCGTGATAACGAGGTCTGTAAAGGAAGTACATACCGAAGAGGTGATCGCGTAAATGAAGCTTTTATAAAAGCGCGCTCGTCTGCACGGTGATCTCTTCAGCCGCGATAGTGCTGATACCGCTGGAAGAGATTTCGACAAGCTGGGAAAATACCATGCGGTTTGCCGTGCCGATAATATTTTGGGCGGGGCTTGCGGCGGAGCAGATACTCTTCGGGCTATGCCGAAAAAACTTAGGCGGGGCTGCGGAAAAGCCGAAAAAGAACAAGGCTTTTACAGCGGCGTGCACAGCATTTGCGGTACTGCTGGCGGCTTTCATCGATGTCGGCGGCAAATATCGGCGCGAATGCGGCGCAGTTTGTAGTTTTGTCACTTTTAGTGCTTTCGCTGAGGTGCATATTTATCTTCAGAGGAAAGTGCTTTAGATATTATTCTGAAATAAAAGATGTGAAAAAATTCGGCAAGAGAGATCTCGCCGAAAAGGAAAGGGAAGTTGATGATATATGAGTTATTCAGCGAAAACGACGGCTTCTAGGGCTGCTGCGGGAACTATGGCGGCTATATTGGCGATGAGCGCTTTTTCGTTCGACCAAGCGTTTATTTCCGCTTCGGCGGAGAGCCTTGCCGCTTACACAGTAAAATTTACAAATTCAAACGGCGACTTGCAGAACGTTGACGGCGTAAAGGTAACTCTTACCTCCGCCGCAGACCCTAATGTAAAGGCGGAGAGCACCTCTGAGGACGGCAAAGCGGTATTTGAAAACTTTGCCGAAAGCGGCGCTGAGTATAACGTAACGTTTGATCTCACAGGTGTTTACGGCTTTAAGGAGCTGGAGAGCAGCACCATAACCGTCGACGGCGACAGCTGGTCGGCGGTGATAGAGGCTTTGCCGAAATACACTGTTTCGGGCAAGGTGGAGCTGAAAGATCTCGATAAGCTGGATAACAGCGTATCGCCGCTGATGAGCTACTGGGGCTACGGCCACGGCAATTCTGACGAGCCTGAAAAGGTAACTATTGGCAATGACGGCAGTTACAGCTATGAGGTCTACGGCGGATATGATTACAGCTTATCAGTATCGGCGGGCAAGGAATACGAATTTAAGACCGTAGTGAAAAACGTTTCGGCAGATACCGAGAATGACGATTACACGCTCGAGTTTGCCACATATTCGCTAAAGCGCGCGGTAAACGGCACAGGCGGCGGAATAACTTTCGATCTTATGGACGATAAGGGCGAATATCAGCCGATAGAGGAGGACGATATTGCCGACGATACCATTTCGGTGAACGCTGCGAGCAAGGTGCACGTGAACGTGAATGCCGATGATACATACGCTATAAAGTCGCTCAAGATCGGCGGCAGCGAGATAGCGGACGCTGAGGGCAAGAGCGAGTACACGGCAGAACTTTCGGGCATTTGCGATAACACCGAGATAGAGGTAGAGTTCCAGAAAAAGATATACACAGTGACGTATGTCATCGGCAAAAACGGCAAGCTTTTGAAGCAGGAGAGCGACGATGCTTCGAGCGGCTGGGTAGAGATAAAAAGCGGCGATAAGTCGGAGGAAGAAGGCTCTTCCGTAACGCTGAAAGCAGAAGCAGGCAGCAATTACCATATCAATGAGTTTAAGGTTGACGGCGCTGACCAGATCTCTGCTGACGACAGAGCGGAAAAGAATTCGCCTAAGACTTTTGAGCATAAAATCGACAAGATCAAGAAAAACGTTACGGTAGAAGTTAGCTTTGTTATAGATAAGTTTGACATCGCTATCGACAATGGCGAGGGCGGCAGCGTTAATGGCAGCACCGCCGCGAGCACGCTGACCGTTGATTATGACGCTTCCCCCGTGCTGGAGATCACTCCCGATAGCGGAAAGCACATTGCGAGCGTAACTAAGAAATACACCAAGATAGTTCACAACGATGAAACCGGCACGGACGAAGAAAATGCCATCGAAGAGCCGCTGGAGTATACGGAAAATGATAAGTCATCTAATGGCTACACTCTTACACTGGAAAATGTAACGTATGATTTTACGGTAGAAGTTCGCTATGCGGACGATGAAACTAAGACCGAAGCTGAGATACCCGCGGGCGTATCCAGTGATTTTGAAGAGCTTGTTAAGAATGGCCGTAAGGACGAGGCTGAGAATATATATTATCTGCCCGCCGCTGAAAATAATAAAGCGAAATTTTCTTACAGCAGAAATGACAGCGACGATGAGGTTTACGGCATTGCTGTAAATAAAAAGCTTAGCGATAGAAATTCTAAAGACGTAATCATAGAAAGCGACGAGGAGATAAAAACCATCTCACTGTACTATGACCACCAGTGGCATAATTATGAGCTTGCTAAGCCGATAAAGATCGTTTATGACGGCATAGCGCCGACCATAGAAGCAGTAAAAGATCCTGTTGGTAACTGGACTAACCGCGAAGAGGTCATCATCACAGCTAAAATAACGGACAATGCCGGCGGCAGCGGCGTTAAGCCCGAGTCGGTGACGATAAAGGGCAATGGTAAAAACGATATTGTCGAACCTATGACCCCTGATGGCGATAAGTGGACATTTGTAACATCTGATGAGCAGGATAAGACCTACACGATAACGGCAAAGGACTATACCGGCAACTCTAATTCAAAAAATGTTACAGTAGGTATAGACAGAAAAGCTCCGACAATAGATGGCGCAAGCGTAAGCAGTGTCAACGCCAACGATTCAATTGCTTACTGCGATAACTTTATTCAGTCGAGCGAGGCTGTAACTATAAATGTTACAGCAGGCGACGCTGAGCCTTCGAGCGGTATCGCAAATATTGCTCTTACCGCGAAGCTTGTCGGCGGTTCGGACAATGGCACAGAAATAGCTATTGGTACTGTTGATTATAATGAATCGGCAGCGTTTACAGTTGAACCTAAACTTTTTGATAAATATAATTACGACCACTGCAATTTCTATGCAGTTGCTCAGGACAATGCAGGCAATGTTTGCAAAAATACTTTGCTTGAGTTTGAAAATAGCGGAAAAACATATACTAATTTTATAATTTCGTCAAACAGCACTTTGAGTGTTGGAGTTAAACCTGATTCCGCTAAAGAATGGTATAATGGCAACGCAACCGGCTTCACCTTTAACTGGAAAGATGATAAATTCTCTATTAAAAATGTTTCGATAAAGATAAATACAACTACGATCACGGCTGACAACACAGAGAATGAAATGTGGGGCAATTTCCTTAATGACTTTAAAACTGCTTGTGGAAAAACCGGGCGTGGTGAACATACGCTTTATCTTTCTGCTAATGATTTGTTAAACAGCGGCTGTTTAAAAGACGGCGAAAATACCGTAACTATACGCGTTAAAAATGTAGTTAGCGACACCGAAAAAGTAGCGTCATATACGTTCTGGATTGATAAAACAAAACCTGTCATAGAGGATATTAACATTGCTCCAAATGAGAATACGATCAAGAAAGCAATAAACGCGCTCTCGTTCGGATATTTCTTCAATAACACAGTTGATGTAACTGTATCTGTAAAAGACGAAAACGCTTCTTCGGGTATCAAAAGCGTTAAAATGACGTACACCGATACTAAAGGAAAATCAATTGAAAAAACTGCGGGTGTGAATAATGATGGCGTGGCTGTTTTCACACTTCCCGAAGAGCAGATAAAAGATGAGAATGTATATCTCAACAGCAAGCTGACATTTGTGGCTTATGATAATGTTGACAATAAATCAGGAGAAGTTGCTCCTGAGAACGGCAAGCTCATGGTGGAGACCATCAAGCCCGAGATAACCGTTGATCTGCCCGAAGCGTATGGAAATGCAAATGAAAATACTGACAAGGGCGGCGATTGGTACAACAGCGATGTTGAAATGAAAACCACCGTTCAGGATAAGGAATCGGGCCGCAGCTCAGTGACCGTTGAACTTTTTTCCAAGGGCAAGGCGGACGACAATGCGAAGGCGCTCAAAACAAAAGAATACGCTGAGAAAAACAGCAAGGTCGCAGAGGTCGGCGCAAAGAACTATACCGAAAACATCGCTAAAGCTGACGAAGACGGCGAGTATACATTCAAGGTCAAGGCTTTGGACAATGCAGGAAACGAAAGCGTTTCGACCCACACTGTATATAAGGACACCAAGCCTGCCGAGATAACTGATTTTGAATTTATCACGAATGGATATAAGGACGGCTATGAGGACGGTCATACGCCTTTCAACGGCGTTATCCCCACGCTTTACGGCTACTATTTCAAGGAAGACGCTACTGTAAGGATAAAGGCTGAGGACAGCGGCTCGGGCGTAAACTTCATCTACTACAAGCTGGAAAATATCAACGATAAAGATCACCCCGAGGGCGGCTCTGCACCGGCAAACAAGGATGGATATATAGACATCACCGTAAAAGCGGGCTTTAAAGGACAGATCTCGGCATACGCTACCGATAACGCTGGCAACAACGAAGTAAACTACAAGACCCCGAACGGCACGGTAGTTGAAACTCAGCAGCAGCATGAGAACGAGGGCGCGCACATCGCGATCTCAAGACCCTCGCCTGTTTCGACCACGAACAGCGGCGATCCGCTTTACGCAGGCTCGGTTCCCGTGACCATCACCGTAAGCGATATGAACTCGGGTATCAGAGATATAAACTGCACCATAAACGGCAGCCAGATAGGCACTTCGATACCCAACAGCATCGGCGAAGCAGAGTACGGCGGCTGGAAAGTCCTCGAAAGTCAGGACAACCTCATCTACAAGATGGAAAAGAGCGTGACTGTAAGCGAGAATATAAACAATATCCCCATAGTGGTAGACCTTACCGACCGCTGCGGAAACACCAGCCATTCCGAGGATTCTTTCAGCATCGACACTACAAAGCCGAGCATAGAGATAACTTGGGACAACACCCAGCCCGACTCGGATAACAAGGATTTTTACAACAAGAACCGCACGGCGACTATTACAGTTACCGACAGAAACTTCTCCGGCTCAGACCTTGTGCTGAATATCTCGAATACTGATTATTCCGTACCCTCGGCAGGTTCATGGACATCCAGCGGTGAGGGCGACAGCATGAAGCACACCACTACCGTTACATTCTCGGCAGACGGCGACTACAAATTCTCGGCGTACTGCTTTGACAGAGCGGGCAACAGATCTAACGAGGCGAAAACGCCCGACTTTACGGTAGATAAAACGCTCCCTGTTATCAGCGTTTCATACAGCAGCTCAGACGAGGACGCCACCGACTGTTTCTCAGCCGACAGAACGGCTACCATAACCGTTACCGAGCACAATTTCCAGGAGTCGAGAGTAAGCATAACCGGTACGGCGACTAATGGCGGCGCAAAGGTGAAGTTCCCTGAAGCTTCTAAGTGGAAGCAGTCGGGCAACAAGTACACCGCTACCATCAAGTACACCGACGAAGCGCTTTATTCGTTCGCGATAAGCGTAAAGGACAAGGCGGGCAACGAAAGCGCGAAGTACGAAAAGGACAGCTTCACAATCGACAAGACCGCCCCGCAGATAATATTCACCGGCGTAAAGGATAAATCTGCCAACAATGGCGAAGTAGCCCCGATAATCACCATGACTGATACGAATTACGATGACAGCACGGTGCAGATCTCGCTCAGCGGCGCTAACAACGGCGAGGTTGAGTACCCCGGCAGCTTTGGCAAGACAAAGGGCGGACAGGTATACACCTTTGAAAACTTTGAGAAGAAAAAAGAGATCGACGATATTTATACGCTTTCCGTAAGCGTTACCGACCTTGCGGGCAACACGGCTTCAGGAGCTATAAGCTTCTCGGCGAACCGTTTCGGGTCGGTATACACCATCGACGATTCTACTAAAGAGATACTGGGCAAATACATCAACGAGGAAAGAAACGTTATCGTGAAAGAAACCAACGTTGACGAGCTTGTTGACAGCAGTATCAACGTAAAAGTAATAAAGAACGGCTCGCCCTCAGATCTTGCAAAGGACAGCGGTTACACGCTGGGTCACGAAGGCGGCAACGGCGAATGGAGCGTTTACACCTACACGGTAAAGGCTTCGCAGTTCAAGAACGACGGCAGCTACGGTGTATCCATATTCTCAAACGACAAGGCGGATAACGAAAACGACACGGCTGAGGAAAAGAACAACGCTGAGATAGCTTTCGGTATCGACAAGACCGCGCCGATAATCGTGCCCGTAGACATCAAATCAGATGAAACGTACAGCGACGAAGTAAAGAACGTAAAGATAGGGATAAGCGACAACCTCGTGCTCGACACGGCTGAGGTAATGCTGAACGGCAAGAAAATAGACTGCGAGATACAGGGCGACACCTTTAATCTGAAAGTACCCGAGAGCACTAAGCGCCAGAACATTTCGATAACGGCGACCGACTCGGCAGGAAACAAAGCGCAGATGAAGATTTCAAACTTCCTCGTATCCTCGAACGCATTTGTACGCTGGTACAACAACACGCCGCTCTTCATCGGAACGATAATCGGCGCAATAGTGCTGATAGCGGCGATAGTAATGCTTTTCGTATTCTTCAGAAAAAAGAAGCTTTAAGGCAAACAATAGCAGGGCGCACGCCCGGAAAGGAAAAAAACGATGTGGTATCCTGAATTTACAATAATATACATTCTGCTGTTTGTAGCAGCGGCGGTGGCTATCGCTTCGCTGGTGCTTGTGATAATCGTATTAAAGAAGCTCTCAGACGTAGAGATCACGCTGAGCACAATGAAAAAGTACAGAGATTTCAGCCCTGCAGCGCCCGGTGCGCAGGGCGAGATCCCTCAGCCGCAGAACCGCAATGTGATATTCTGCAAAAACTGTGCTAACGAGTACGACGCTTCGCTTTCATTTTGCCCGAATTGCGGCGCACGCAGATAAGAGGCAGACATGGCGGCAAAGAAGGAGGCGAAGAAAATGGGCAGGATAAAGATAAACATAGGCAATGTTGTATCTGCATCGGCGAACGTAAAGAATGCAGGCAGCAGGCTAAGCTCTGTCCGCGGCTCATTAAACTTCACGAGCAGCAGCCTTGACTGGCAGATAAAGCAGCGGTACGGCATAGAGGGACGCATATCCTCAGCAGCGCGAAATGTAGCGGAAGCAGAGGAGATACTGCGCCGAGTATCCTCGGTGATGGACAAGGCGGCGGAAAGGTATAATTTCACTGAGATAAAGTTGGTTCGGCTCACGGGGGACGTTAGGGTGAAGAGGTGAACTGACTTAATGTGCTTCGGCTGGATAACAGTCGGGGCACATTTTTATTTATCCTCTTGCCCAAACCCCGCGAATATGTTATAATAATCATACTCCCCAAAAACCTCAAAAAAGGACGACTCAAAAAATGACCCTACAACAATTAAAATACTTCACCGCCGTTGCGGAATGCGGCAATATCACTGAGGCGGCGGAAAAACTCTTTATCGCACAGCCCAGCCTTACTTCGGCTATCCATAGTCTGGAAAATGAGATGGGCGTTATCGCTTTTATTCGCTCGAATAAGGGCGTTGAGCTTACACGCGATGGCGAGGTGCTGGTCTCTTACGCGCGTCAGCTGCTTGAACAGGCGGACGTTATGACCGAGCATTTTCGCGGCGAACATTCGCAAAAAGCCGAGATTTAGCGTTTCCTGCCAGCATTATTCGTTCGCCGTGAACGCTTTCGTTGACGTTATCAGAAAATATAACGCCGATACTTACAGCTTCACCCTCCGCGAAACGCAGACTTACGAGATAATCGACGACGTTTCCGTTGGCAGAAGCGAGATCGGCATACTCTACCTCAGCGAGCACAACGGATCAGTCCTCTCAAAGCTGATACGCAAGAACGACCTCACCTTTCAGCAGCTTTACTGCGCACGCCCGCACGTCTTTATCTCCTGCGAACACCCCCTCGCCGCTAAGAACACGATAACCACCGCCGACCTCGAGCCTTACCCCTACCTCGTTTTCGAGCAGGGCAAGCATAACTCGTTCTACTTCTCAGAGGAATTTCTCAGCGCGCTGGAGCTGCCTAAAAACATCATGGTGCGCGATAGAGCCACCCTCTTCAACCTGCTCATCGGCTTGAACGGCTTCACCGTATGCTCGGGCATAATCGACTCTGAGCTCAACGGCGAAAATATAATCGCCCGCCCGCTCGACTCAGACTGCGAGATGCGCATAGGCATAGTAACCAAGAAAAACGCCGTGCTCAGCCGCTACGGAAAATGCTACCTCGAGCAGCTTAAAGTACATCTGTCGATAGATTGAAACTATGGACGATGTGCAGTTAAAAGTATTTTACTATCTGAATTATCCATGCTATAATATTATCACAGCAAACCGATAGGCATTATTTTATGGAAAGAGGTAGTAAAAATGAGCAATATCAAGTCACCATACCGCTACGATCACGTCGGCAGTTTTCTTCGTCCCGAAGAGCTGAAACAGGCGAGAAAGGACTTTAAGGCGGGCAAAGTCAGCAGGGAAGAGCTTACGGCGATCGAGGACAAGGCGATAACCGCGTTGGTGGAAAAGCAGAAAAAGGCAGGCTTTCACATCATCACCGACGGCGAGTACAGAAGAGAATTTTGGCACCTCGACTTTATGTGGGGATTTGAGGGCGTTGCTCACGAGAATACAGGCTCGGGCGTGCAGTTCAGCGGCGAGCTGGCGGCGCTTGACGACACATATCTGGTCGGCAAGATCAAGGCCGCCCCGCACCCGTTCGTTGAGTACTTCAAGTTCTTAAAGCGGTTTGAGGACGAGCAGACCGTTGCGAAATACACGATTCCCGCACCCGCGCAGACTTTCCAGCAGATGATAGTTCCGCAGAACATCGAGCAGACGAGAAAGTTTTACAGCACCAACGAGGAGCTTATTCAGGACATCGGCGCTGCTTATCAGGCGGTTATAAAGCAGTTTTACGAAGCAGGCTGCCGCGATCTACAGCTCGACGACTGCACCTGGGGCGCGGTAGTGGGCGACGCCGCGAAGCAGAGATACGAGTCGCTCGGCATCGACATCGAGGACGTGAAAAAGCAGCTTTTGGAGGTAAATAACCTCGCGTTGGCGAACAAGCCCGCCGATATGGTGATAACTTCGCACATTTGCAGGGGCAATTATCACTCTACATATTTTACCAGTGGGCCGTATGACTCGGTAGCCGACTACGTTTTCGCGCACGAGAACGTTGACGCTCTGCTGTTGGAGTATGACGATGAGAGAAGCGGCGGCTTTGAACCTCTTGCAAAGGTGTCGCCCGACAAAAAGGTGGTACTCGGACTCATCACCTCGAAAACGCCCGAGCTTGAGGACAAGCAGGCGGTGATCGCGCGCATACACGAAGCGGCGAAGTTTATCCCCCTCGAAAGGCTCTGCCTCAGCCCGCAGTGCGGCTTTGCTTCCTGCGAGATCGGCAACAAGCTGACCGAGCAAGAGCAGTGGGCAAAGCTAGCGCTCGTAAAGGAGATAGCGGAAGAAGTTTGGGGATAACAGGCTAAAACATCTTTCAAATTTGGTGAATTACACGTTTTGAAAAAGGGCAGGGAAGAGATCTCTGCTCTTTTTCGTTTGCTGCTTGACTTTTGCGCTTTGAAGTGATATAATATGAGTAAGCATATGCAAACTGCTTGACAGTCGGGGAATTTTATGCTTTGATACGGAGGTTTGAGAAAGATGAAAAAGAAGTTTTTTGAGATCGAAAAAGATGGTTTTTACGGTACATATTATGAAGATCCGAATGGCTCTGACTGCACTATGATAGGTCTTTTCGGCGACGACCCTAATGATTACATGGCGAAATGCGGTGCAAAATGGCTGCACAGCAGGGGCGTGAACGTTATGTGTATGTCGCCCGGCAAAAAGAATTACAGCCACGTCAATTTTCCGCTGGAGCGCATACAGACAGCCATTGACTGGCTCAAAAGCCACGGCTCGCGCAAGGTAGGCATAATGGGCATGAGCACCGCGGGCATGGATTCCATCGCCGCCGCTTCGCTGCTGCCCGACCTCACGCTGACTTTCGGCATCACCGCGAGCGATTTCGTTTGGCAGGGCTTCGAGCAGGGCAAAAAAGGACGGCTGCGGAGAGTGGCCGATACCGAACTCTTCGACGCTTTCTTGGCAGGGCAAGCCGCTGCCGTATATGCCTTTTATTTACGAGCACCCCGTTTACTGGCAGAAAATAGAGGAAGAAACTAAAGGCTCGGGCGATATAGAGCGCAGCACCTGCCTTTTTATCGACTCAGAAAAGGCGCACCCGCTGACCGAGGAGCAGATGATAAAGGTCGAGAATATCAAGGGCAAGCTTATCCTCGTCGGCGCGGACGACGACTCGTTCTGGGAGGCTGGCAAGTACGTTCGCCGCATGGACAAGCGTTTGCAGGAGCGCCCGCACGAGTGCGAGTATGAAGCGCTGGCGTATGAGCACGGTACGCATTTCGTCCTGCCCGAGTCGATGCTGCGGCTGGCGCTGCCTTTCGGTCTGAAATTCGTGATGCGCTTTATTTTCAAGGCGGCTAAGGATTTCCCCGACGAGTGCGAGCAGACCCGCAAGGACATCGACAGAAAGCTCTCCGCCGCCCTCAGACAGTGGGTAAAAGAGTAAATCTAACGTTCATAAATAGCAAAAGCTCCGCTGCGGATATACCCGTGAGCGGAGCTTTTTTGTCATTCAATCATTTTCTCTTGAAAAGCGAGAAGCCCTTTTTCTCGTAAGGCTCGCGCGCGGCGGATACGAAGGTGTAGCCTGTTTTCTCTACCGCGTCTTTCAGCTTTTCGTCGCTGATGTCCTCTTCGGCGATCATCACCGTTTCGCCCTTGGCGTGCGAGGACGTTACTTTCTTTACGTTGAAATTCTGGCGCATGGTGTCATTCATGTGTGATTCGCACATTCCGCACATCATACCGTCGATCTTTACAGTTATTTTTGTCATGGGAAATTCCTCCTTCAATGCACGTTAGCGCATACTAACTTTATTTATATTATACCACAACACTAGGCATTTGGCAAGGGGCAGCGTTGTAAAAAAAAATATAAGATAAAAATTTAAGACAAAAAAGCGGGAGCCGTAAAAAGCTCCCGCAAAATTTGCAGTTTATGCAGTTATCAGATGGAGGAGTGCTCCTTAACATACTTGATAACGTCGTCAACGGTGGTGAACGCCATAGAAACGCAGGTGTCAGCGCAACCGTAGTAGATAGCGATCCGGCCGGTGTCCTTGTCGCAGAGAGCTGCGCAGGGGAATGTAACGTTCTGAACGTCGCCAACGGTCTCGTAGATCTCGCGCGGGTTGATGAGGTATTCAGCACATCTGTACTTTACCTTCCAAGGTTCGTCGATGTCGAGGATGCAGGCGGAGAAGCTGTAAACAAAGCCGTTGCAGCTCTCGAGAACGCCGTGGTAGAAGCAGAGCCAGCCCTCAGAAGTCTCTATCGGGATCGGGCCTGCGCCTATCTTCTTGGACTCCCAAGCCTTGAGGGGGCCCATAACGTGTCTGTGCTCGCCCCAGTACTTCATATCAGGCGACTGAGAGATGTACATATCGCCGAAAGGAGTATGGCCGCTGTCGGAAGGACGCGAGAACATCAGATACTTGTCGTTTACCTTTCTGGGGAACATAACGCCGTTTCTGTTGAAAGGCAGAAATGCGTTTTCGCACTGATAGAAGGTCTTGAAGTCAAAGGTGTAGCCAACGCCGATGGTGGGCTTCCAGCCGTAAGCGTTGCACCAGGTCACCCAATATCTGTCCTCGATCCAGGTAACGCGGGGGTCGTAGCCGTAGCCCCACTGATTTACCTCTTCGGTAGACTTGTCAGCCTGTACGAACTCGATTCTTTCAGGATTTATCTTCCAGTTGATACCGTCCTCAGAGAAGCCTGCGTGCAGCTCCATGTTTCTGACCTTATCGTCTACACGGAAAACGCCTGCGAACTTGCCCTCGAAAGGAACAACAGCGCTGTTGAAGATAGAGTTGGAAGTGGGGAGAAGATTTCTGGGGATAATGGGGTTAGCATTGTATCTCCATACTACATCGTTGCAGCCCTCGGGCTTGTCCTGCCAGGGCATATTAGGAATTGACTGACCGTTGATGATTTCTACGCTCATTGATAAATTCCGCCTTTCATAAAGATTTTTTGTCCGCGCGCCGCGCCGCTAAAAAGCGCACCGCCGCGGTAATTTTCATAATTTTTCGGGCGTTTTTCCCGCCTATAATATTAAACCACAAAATCACAAAAATTTCAAGCCCCTTATTCTTTTGAAAACGTTTTACTTCTGAATGTAAACGTATTCTTGACCGATTTAATAAAAAGTTTACAAATCGGCGCGGCAGGGCGATGCTTACTAATTAGCAAGTATGAATATATGAAACATTTATTTTCTTATCTGACCGTTTCCGTTTATCAGCCATTTCATGGTAGTCAGCTCGCGCAGACCCATAGGGCCTCTGGCGTGGAGCTTCTGGGTGGATATGCCTATCTCAGCGCCCAGACCGAATTCGTCGCCGTCGGTAAATCGGGTAGAGCAGTTGACGTACACCGCTGCCGAGTCCACCCTCTTTTGGAACTCCTCAGCCGAGAAAAGGCTCTCGGTTACTATGCACTCGCTGTGGCCTGTGGAGTATTTCGCGATGTGCTCTATCGCTTCGCCAAGGCTATCTACCACGCGGATAGAGATTATGTAGTCGAGAAATTCGGTAGCGAAATCTTCCTGCGTGGCGGGCTTTACGTTCTCCTCGCCGAGTATCATGCGGGTCAGCGCGCAGCCGCGTATCTCTACGTTGTGCTTGTCAAGGCGCGCTTTCAGCATCGGCAGAAAGTCCTCGGCTACGTCGCGGTGAACCAGGCAGCTCTCTACCGCGTTACATACCGAGGGGCGCTGGGTCTTGCCGTTGTCCACGATGTTCACCGCCATGTCTAGGTCGGCGGTCGCGTCAACGTAAACGTGGCAGTTGCCCGTACCTGTTTCGATCACGGGCACGGTCGCGTTCTTCACTACCGACTGTATCAGCTTAGCGCCGCCGCGCGGGATAAGCACGTCGATGTAGCCGTTGGCCTGCATCATCTCGAGCGCTATGCCGCGGTCGGTGTCTTCTACGAGCTGGATAATGTCCTCGGGGAAGCCCGCGAGGGCGACGGCTCTGCGCATTATCTTGATAAGCTCGATGTTTGAGTTTATAGCCTCTTTTCCGCCGCGGAGTATCACGGCGTTGCCGCTTTTAAGGCAGAGGGCTGCGGCGTCGGCGGTAACGTTCGGGCGCGCTTCGTAGATTATGCCGATAACGCCCATCGGCACGCGCACCTTGGTTATCCTCATGCCGTTCGGGCGCACCTCTCCGCCTATCACTTCGCCTATCGGGTCGGCGAGCGCGCAGAGCTTTTCGCAGGCGGAAGCCATGCCCTCTATGCGCTTGTCGTCAAGGCGCAGGCGGTCTTGCATTGATTCGCTCATGCCGCGCGCAGCGGCGTTTTTAAGGTCGATCTCGTTCGCACGCTTTATGTCGGCAGCGCCCCTGCGCAGGGCATGCGCTATTTGCAGCAGCGCTTCATTTTTCTGCGATGATGAGGCGTTCGCAAGCTCGCTCTTGCAGGCGCGCGCCTTTTCGCCCATTCTCTCGATGTAGTTCATCGTATCAGTCCCTTCTATACCTTTTATAATTTTACGTTAGTTGGCGGTGAATTTCGTTCCCGTCGGTACGCCGTCGAATATCTTGTAGAGATTTTCAGGCTCGCGGCCGTTCACTATCACCATGTCTATGCCGTTTTTCGTCGCGATCTCCGCCGCGTTTATCTTCGTTATCATTCCGCCCGTGCCCAGCTTTGAGCCTGCGCCGCCCGCCAACAGGCGTATCTCCTCGTTTATCTCGTCCACCTGCGGTATCAGCTTCGCGTCCGGGTGGGTGTGGGGGTCTTTATCGTAAAGTCCGTCGATGTCTGACATTATTATCAGCAGGTCGGCTTTCGCGATGGTAGCCACCGTCGCCGCCAGCGAATCGTTCTCGCCGACTTCAAGCTCCAGCTCGTCTATCGCCACAGTATCGTTTTCGTTTACTATCGGTATAACGCCCATCTTTATCGTCTGCTCGAGGGCGTTCTCAACGTTCTTGCGCCTGTCCTCCAGCAGTACATATTTCGTCAGCAGCAGCTGCGCCACCGTTATCGAATATTCGGAAAACTGCTTGTCGTAAAGGTACATCAGCTCGCACTGACCCACCGCCGCGCACGCCTGCTTTGTCGGCGTGTCGCTGGGGCGTTCCAGCAGACCCAGTTTCGCCATGCCCAGTCCTATCGAGCCGCTTGATACCAATATTACCTGATTTCCCGCGTTTTGTATGTCGGCGATTATCTTCACCAGTTTTTCCACGCGGCGTATGTTCAGCCTGCCCGTTCTGTGCGTGAGCGTTGACGTGCCCAGCTTTATCACTACGCGCTTTCCCATTCTATTTTCCACAAAAATTCCTCTTTTCGTCAGCTATTCCTTTTCTTTCAGGCTGGGGTCGATCATGTCTGAATTAAATACCCGCACGCGGTCGTAAATGAAGTCGATAAATTCGCCGCGCTTGTACATCTCTTTCAGCTCGGCGGGCGTTACCAGCCGAAAATCCACCGTTTCGCTCTCCTGCAAGCGTATATCCGCCGCCGAGAAGTTGCCGTTGTATACATAATATTCCATTATCCCGTGCCAAGGGTCGCGCAGCAGCGTGCCGCAGTAGGTCAGCTCGCTCTCTTTCGCGCGCAGCCCCGTTTCCTCAAAAAGTTCGCGCACAGCGCCCTGCCGCGCCGTTTCGCCCGCCAGTACCGAGCCGCCCGAGATCTCCCAAAGCCCGCCGTGCGATTTCGCGGGGTGGCGCTTTGTTATCAGCAGTCTGCCCTCGGCGTTGACGGAGAGCACGTTCACCGTCAGGTGGTACTCCTCCGCGCCGAGCGTTTTTCCGCGCTCGATAGTTCTGCCGAGTGGGTGCTTCTCGCGGTCATACAAGTCCCATAATTCCATTTTTTATCCCATCTTTATAAATATGTTAAACTAAGCTTTTCACTTGTTCACAACGTTTATCGGCTTGCCGTTTATCCAAGCTTTCAGATTTTCCGCTACCTTTTCCAGCAGCCTTACGCGCGTTTCTATCGGTGCCCAAGCGATGTGCGGCGTTATCGCGCAGTTTTTCGCTCCGCGCAGAGGGCAGTCCTCGCGCATAGGCTCGTAGGTCAGCGTGTCAAGACGCGCGCCGCCAAGTCTGCCTTCATTGAGCGCTTCAGCAAGCGCCTGCTCGTCGATAAGTCCGCCGCGCGCCGTATTTACCAGCAAAGCGTTAGGCTTCATGAGCGCGAGCGTTTCGGCGTTTATCATTTTGCCGTTCTCGGCGGTCAGCGGGCAGTGCAGCGATACGGCATCGGATATGCTCAGCAGCTCCTCCAGCGTGCAAACGCGCGTGCCGTCCGTCACCTTTTGCGGCGAGCGGGTGTATGTCACGACGTTCATGCCAAAGGCGCGCGCTATCTCGGCAGTCTTTCTGCCGATGTCGCCGTAGCCGATTATGCCGAGGGTAAGCCCCGCTATTTCGGTGGTGGGTATATAAAAATATGAAAACAGCTTGTAGTTCACCCAGTCGCCATCGGCAACTGTTTTTTTATACTCCGCGACCTTGTTGTAGTAGTCGAGGATAAGCGCGAAAGTGTGCTGTGCCACGGCGTTTGTCGAGTAGGCGGGCACGTTGCAGACCACCGCTCCGCGCCTGCTTGCCGCCGCGAGGTCAACGTTATTGTAGCCCGTAGCGAAAAGTCCGACGTATTTCAAATTTGGACATTTGTCAAAAACTTCCTGCGTGATAAGGCATTTGTTGCATATCACAGCGTCCGCGTCGCCGATAGCTTCGGCTACCTTTTCGTTCGGCGTGTATCCGAATACCGAGCTGTCCGCGAGCGCGGTGATGCCGTCGAGCGAAACGTCGCCGCGGGTAACGGTTTCCGAATCGAGTATCACAAGCCTGATATTTTTCATCTGCGCTCCGCCTTTCATTCGTCGTCTGTGTCGGAAAAAGCGTTGTCTACTATCTTTTTATCCTCTGCGGTCTGCGCTTTTTCGGCTGCCTTGCGGCGCTCTTCGGCTTCATCAAGCTCGGCGTTTTCGGCAGCTTTCATAGCTTTTTGCGCGCGGGTGAAGCTTACATACAGCACTATCGCCGCCGCGAGCACCGCTGCTTCGGTTATCGCGAGTATCCCCACCGCAGATGGCGACCGGCAGAGCGAGGTCTGCGTGATGAACGTTAGGTCAAAAGCTATCATGAGCATGAGGTAGTGCCAAGAACCGCGGCGGTAAAACTGCATGAGGTAGACCACCGTAGCGATTATGCAAAGAATGAAATGTATCTTGAGCGGCAGCGGCGTGTAAACGTTTTGCAGCCCCTCGGTAACTGTTGCGAATATCTGAGTCAAAATAAAAGACCTTCTTTCAAATCATATACTTTAATTATATAGCATAGTGCAGTGTTTGTCAAGAAAATTTTAACGGATAAAAAACGCCCGCAGAGCTTTTTTTGCCCTGCGGACGTGCATATCAGCTATTAAGTTATCTCGGCTGTCAAAGCTCGATTATTACCTTGCCGCCGCAGGAAGGATTAACTTTTACTTCCTTGTCGGTGTTGGCGATCTTAACGGTAAACGCCTTATCGGTATCGGTGTAGCTGCACTCGATTATATTGCCGCTGCGGGTAGCGGTAAGCTCGAATACCTTGTTCGCTTCGGTATCGTAGATAGGCGCGGTAGCGGTCTTGCCGTCCTCCAGCTCGTAGATGGTGAATACCGCGTTGTTGAGGTAATCGTACTCTACGTCGCTGCCGAAGTCGCCGTATGCGATGATGCTGTTGGGCTTAGCGAGCGCGGGTATCTCGAAGTAGCTGCACTTGTGGGTGTACCACTTGCCGCCCTCGAATACCTTGCCGGTGATTATGTCTGTCCACTTGCCCTCGGGAACGTAGTACTGAGCTATGCCGTCCTCGTTGAGGATAGGTGCTACGAGTATGTTGTCGCCGAACATATACTGGCGGTCGAGGGTAAGGCAGCTCGGGTCGTCGGCAAAGTCGATGACCATAGCTCTCATTACAGGAACGCCTACGGTGTGGGTCTTTATAGCCTGCGCCCAGATGTAAGGCATCAGCTTGCCTTTCAGCTTAGCGAAGAAGCGCAGTACGTCGCAGGACTCTTCGTCAAAGAGCCACGGCACGCGGTAGCTCTGGTTGCCGTGCAGACGGCTGTGGGAGGAGAACATACCGAAAGCCGCCCATCTCTTGTAGATGTCGGGAGTAGCGGTAGCTTCAAATCCAGCCATATCGTGCGAGGTGTAGCCGAAGCCGGAGATGCAGAGCGAGAGGCAGCCTCTTACAACTTCTGCCATAGAGTTGTAGTTGCCCGAGCAGTCGCCGCCCCAGTGTACGGGGAACTGCTGACCGCCTGCGGTAGCCGAACGTGCGAACAGGCAAGCCTTGTTTTCGCCGTAGTACTCTTTAAGCACGTTGAATACGCACTGGTTGTAGAGGTAGGTGTAGAAGTTGTGCATCTTTATGGGGTCGCTGCCGTCGAAATACTTGATGCCGCGGGTAGGTATTCTTTCGCCAAAGTCGGTCTTGAAAGTATCTACGCCCATTTCGCAGAGCGCGCGGAGCTTGGAAGCGTACCACTCGCAGGCTGCGGGGTTGGTAAAGTCAACTATCGCCATGCCGGGCTGCCACTCGTCGCACTGGAAAACATCGCCGTTTTCTTTCATGATGAAGTAGCCGCCTGCTACGCCCTCGTCAAAGAGCTTTGAACGCTGACCGATGTAGGGGTTTATCCATACGCAGGTGTGCAGGTTCTTATCCTTATGCAGTCTTTCGAGCATTGCGGGGGGATCGGGGAACTGGGTCTTGTCCCACTCGAAGTTGCACCACTCAAAGCCCTTCATCCAGAAGCAGTCGAAGTGGAATACCTGAAGCGGAATGTCGCGCTCAGCCATGCCGTCGATGAAGGAGGTGATAGTTTCCTCATCGTAGGTGGTGGTGAACGAAGTGGTCAGCCACAGACCGAAGGAGAATGCGGGGGGCAGAGCGGGCTTTCCGGTAAGGGTGGTGTAGCCTGCCAGCGCGTCGCCGATGTTCTCGCCGCCGAATACGAAATATTCCATGCTCTCACCGGGAACGGTCATAGATACCTTAGAAACGGTGTCGGAGCAAACTTCGTAAGATACCTTATCGGTGCTGTTTACGAACACGCCGTATCCGCGGGAGGATACGAAGAAAGGTATAGACTTGTAAGACTGGTCGGAGCAAGTGCCGCCGTCGGCGTTCCAGATTTCTACGTTCGCGCCGTTTTTAACGAAAGGAGTGAACTTCTCGCCGAAGCCGTAGAAGTACTCGCCTACCGTGGTGTCAAACTGCTCTCTGATATATGTTCTGCTGGGGTCGGCAGGGTAGCTCCAGAATGTGTCGTCGGACTGTATCGCGAGCCTAGCCTGCTGTCTGAAAGCGCTCTCGAAAATAACGCCGGTAGATCTCCAAGCGCCGCCGGTGAGCCTTTTATCTTTGTAATAGAACTGGAAGCTCCAAGTTTCCTTAGAAACTACGAGCTTGGTGTCGCCCGTTACGAGCACCGCTTCCTTATCGGTGATGGTAACTTCAGGCTTGTAGCTGCCTTCGTTGAGCGGGAAGTGCGGACCGTGGTCTGCGCAGCCCTTGTGGTGGGCGATGCTTACCTTTACGCAGTTTTCCTGAGTAGAAGTGTAGGCGATCTCAAGGTTCGCGCTGCCGAGCATCATAGCGCGGTTGTAAACTACGAAAGGAGTAGCTACAACGAGAAAACCGTTTTCGCAAGGCTCGATCTCAAAAGCCTGATTAGCGTAATTAACTTCGTAGCCTCTCTGATTGAGCCAGAATCCGTCTGCAAATTTCATAAGCTTTAATACCTCCGTATTTTTGTATTTGCCGCTCGATATAAAAATTTTAACGAACGGTATTGTTTTTTTATCTAAGCAGCATTTCTGCCGCTGTATATATTTTATATTAAAATCGTCTTAATTGCAATAGTAAAATAGTGATTTGTAGGTTGATTTTAATATATTGGCGAAAAATAAAGTAAACTTTTTATGAACGCGCGAATTTGGCATATAAAAATATGAAATAACATTATTCTATTGACACATCGGTATCGCCGCCTGCGCCCGCCTATACTTTATGAGATAATTATACTACACACTCCGCCGCTTTGCAAGGGGGTTGCGGCTATCCGCACGCCCGCCCTGAACGATTTGTGCGGTTTTCACTAATTGCCGTGCCGATTTTAGGCATATCGCACAGCCGCGCTTATATTGCTCATCTCGCTCACATTTCGCCCGCACGCCGCATATAATGGGTGTGAGGTGATATTTTTATGTGTGCAATTTCAGGAATTATCCGCTTCGGCGGACTAGATACCGAACCCACAATCGCCGCGCGCAAGATGGCAGCCGCGCTGAAACGCCGCGGGCCTGATGACGACGGCTATTACATCTCGCCGAAAAGCGAAGCGCTGCTGGTACATACCCGTCTTGCCGTTATCGACCCCGAAAACGGCGCTCAGCCTATGTTTTACGCCGAGGGCGGCAGAAAACTCGCGCTTGTCTACAATGGCGAGCTTTACAATACCGCCGAGCTGCGCGCCCTGTTGGAAGCGCGCGGGCATAAATTCTCTACTAATACCGATACCGAAGCGGTGCTGCGCGCCTACGCCGAGTGGGGCGCTGACTGCCTTTCGCGCATGAACGGCATTTTCGCATTCGCCGTGTGGGACGAAGCCGCCCGCAGACTTTTCATCGCCCGTGACCGCATCGGCGTAAAGCCTTTTACTATACATTATATAAAGGCGCGCTGTACTTCGCTTCCGAGATAAAGGGTCTGCTGAGCTGCGGCGTGCCTGCCGAGCTTGACGCCGAGGGCGTGCGCGAGATAATGCTGCTCGGCCCTGCTATACCTTGCGGAAGCGGCGTTTTCAAGGGCGTTTTTGAGCTGAAGCCCGCCGAGTGCGCGGTGTACGACGAGCGCGGTCTGCGCAAGCACATCTACTGGGATTACGGCTGTGAGGGCGGCACGAGCGAGAGCTTTGACGAGGTAAAAGAGCACGTCCGCAGCCTGGTCACCGATGCGATAACGCGGCAGACGGTCTCAGACGTGCCGCTTTGCACGTTTCTTTCGGGCGGGCTGGATTCCAGCTTAATATCTTCCGTAACGGCGCGCAGATTTGCCGAGCAGGGCAGGCGGCTGCACACTTTCTCGGTAGAGTACCGCGACAACGCTAAGTATTTCAAGGCGGGCAAATTTCAGCCGAACAGCGACGACGAGTATATACAGATAATGGCGAAATATCTCGGCACCGAGCACCACCGCGTTATCATCGACACACCCGAGCTGGTGGAAGCGCTGTATACTTCCACCGAGGCGCGCGACCTGCCCGGCATGGCGGATGTAGACAGCTCGCTGCTGCTTTTCTGCAAAAAGGTGCGCGAATTTTCTACCGTTGCGCTTTCGGGCGAGTGCGCTGATGAGATTTTCGGCGGCTACCCGTGGTATCGCGATAAAGACATACGCATGACCGACGGCTTCCCGTGGTCGCAGTCCACCGTCTACCGTGCGGGGCTTACGCGGCGGGAATTTGTACCGAACGAAAAGGCGGCGCAGGAGTACGTTTACGCGAAGTACCTCGACACCATCGGCAGGGCGGAGAGCGAGGGTCTGCCGCCGCTGGAAAAGCGTATGCGCGAGATGATGCGGCTGAATATGGAGTGGTTCATGCAGACGCTGCTGGTGCGCAAAGACAGAATGTCGATGTACTGGGGGCTTGAGGTGCGCGTGCCTTTCTGCGACCACCGCATAGTGGAGTACCTCTACCGCGTGCCGTGGGAGTACAAGGATTACCTCGGCAGAGAAAAGGGTCTGCTGCGCGAAGCTATGAGCAGCTGGCTGCCCGAAGAGGTGCTTTGGCGCAAGAAATCGCCATACCCGAAAACGCACAACCCCTCGTATACCGCCGCCGTGCGCGAGCGCCTGCGCGAGGAGCTTTCGCAGACCCGCTGCCCTGTACTGGATATTCTCGACCGCGGCGAGATAGAGCGCCTTATGCAGCACGGCGACCATGTTCAGTGGTACGGTCAGCTAATGAACGACCCACAGATAATGGCGTATATCATACAGATAAACCACTGGCTGAAAATAAACAACATCGCCCTTGTGTGAACTGTAACTAAAATCACCTAGTCAGATTTGGTTGATTTTACACTAAAAATATCGGGATCGTGACTTGACATATGTGCATATCTATGGTAGAATGATTACAGAACGGTGACAAATCGCCGAGAAGTAAAAGACGGATATTTTGAAAAGATCTGAAAGGACAGATAAAAATGCAGGGAATTTACAAGAGAATAATAAGCGGCGCGCTCGCGGCGGCAATGCTGCTGCCCTCCGCGGGGCTTTACACATCTGCCGATACGGCGGACTATTCGCAGACGGCTATCGTGCTTTCTGCCAATGCGAAGGACGTTCGCGCGTTGATAAACAGCTCATACTCCAGCACGGCAAGTTCTGTTACAATAAAGTGGGGCAGAATAAAAAGGGCGCGGCGGGCTACCGCGTTTACCGGATGAATAATAAGACGGGCAAGTACGAAAAGATAAAGACCCTTTACGGCGACGATGACGTGAAGTACAAAAACAGCGGTCTTGCGGCGAACACGCAGTATACTTACAAGGTGCGCGCTTTCTTTTAAAAACAAGGGCGTTACCAACTGGGGCAAGATGAGCTTAGCCAAGCAGACCACCACCTCGCCCTCAGCCGCGCCAAAGCTGAAAAGCGCAGCGCTTACGGCTAACGGCGGGCTGAAACTGAAATGGGGCAAGGTAGACTGCGCGGGCTACGAGGTGTACATCTACTCGCGGTATTCGGGCAAGTGGGTAATGCTGCAGCGCTATGAGGGCGGCACGCGCACCTCGGCGATAGTTTATCCCTCTTCGTGGGAATACGGCGGACTTACCGGCTACAAGATGATGGTAAGGGCTTTCTCCACCGACGCTAAGAACGGCAGACGCCGCACCGCCGCAGGCAACAACATCACATACTACGATATAAATACCATAAGCGAGTACATGGGCTACGATATGTCCCGTTTGGGCAATCCCACAAAATCTTCGGGCACTTCGTATCAGCTTTACAATACTCAGGGCAAAAAAAGACCACAAAGTCGGCAGTTTACATGACTGCGGCGGATAAAGCTGCGCTGAAAAAGTTCGCGAAAGAGCATTTTGAAAGCGGCTGGTCGCCCGCGCAGAAAGCAGCTTACACCCTCAACTGGATAAACAAAAACGTAGAGTACGCCTCGGGCGATAAGTATTACAAGATAGCGGCAAAGGGCTACGCCGACGCTATTTTTAACGAGAAACTCGGTCAGTGCATACAGTACAACGGCGCAATGGTAGAGATGCTGGTGTACTTAGGCTACGACGCACACCTCGTGCAGGGCTACCGCGGACGTTCTACCGATAACAAATGGCAGCATTTCTGGGGTGAGATAACCATAAACAAGAAAAATTACGTTATAGAAGCGGGCAACTACGAAAGCGACGGCGAATGGTGGTACTTGTGCACACCGTATTCGCAGGCGGGCGGCTACATCAAGAACGATAAGGTAGTCACCAAATAATTCAAAACAGCCAAAAATAAAGCGCACGGCGGTGAGATCTCCTGCCGTGCGCTTTTGTATTTTTAGTGGCTTGTTAGGTTTATACCATGAGGTTGCAGATGAGTTTTGCGAACTCTACGGGGTCTTCTACGTCAAGACCCTCTATCAGGCGAGCCTGCGAGTAGAGCAGCTTTGTGTACTCGGTGAGCTTGTCCTTATCGCTTGCGTAAAGCTCTTTCAGCTTGCCGAATACGGGGTGGCTTGCGTTCAGCTCCAGACACTTCTCAGCCGTTACCTTGTTGTTTTCGTTCTGCGGCATAGAGTTGAGCACCTTTTCCATCTCGATGGATACCTGACCCTCGGAAGAAAGGCATACGGGGTAGCTCTTTAGCTTGGTAGAAAGGCGAACTTCCTTTACCTTGCCGCCGAGAGCATCTTTCATGAAGTCGAACATTTCCTTGCTCTCTTCCGCGGTCTTTTTGCTCTCTTCCTTTTCCTCTTCGCTCTCGAGGTCGAGGTCGCCGTCGGCTATCGACTTGAACTTTTTATCCTTGTACTGCATCATTACTTTGATGGCAAATTCATCGACGTCCTGCGTGAAGTAGAGAACCTCGTAGCCTTTATCTTTTACCTTCTCGAATACAGGCAGCATCTCTATACGCGCCTTCGATTCGCCGCAGGCGTAGTAGATGCAGTCCTGACCCTCTTTCATTCTGTCAACGTACTCCGCGAGGGTGGTCATCTTGCCGTCCTCGAAAGAAGAGGGGAACATCAGCAGGTCTTCCAGCGTGTCCTTAGAAGCGCCGTAGCTCTGATAAATGCCGAACTTGAACTGTAAGCCGAAAGCTTCGTAGAACTTCTCGTACTTCTCGCGGTCGTTCTTCATAAGCTTGGTAAGCTCGTTCTTTATCGAGCGCTCGATGTTGCGGGCGATGACCTTTAGCTGGCGGTCGTGCTGCAGCATCTCACGCGAAATGTTCAGCGAGAGGTCTTCGCTGTCTACCAGACCCTTTACGAAGCTGAAATAGTCGGGCAGCAGGTCGGAGCATTTCTCCATTATCATTACGCCGCTGGAGTAGAGCTGCAAGCCCTTTTCGTAGTCCTTAGAGTAGTAGTCGAAAGGCGCGTGCGAGGGGATATACAGCAGGGCGTTGTAAGTAGCCGCGCCCTCGTTCTTGGAGTGTATGTGCGCGATCGGCGGCATATAGTCCATGAATTTCTCAGTGTAGAAATTGTTATAATCCTCGTCGGTAAGCTCGCTCTTGTTCTTTTTCCAGATAGGCGTCATAGAGTTGAGCGTTTCGTTCACTATGTGCTTTTCGGGCTCGGCGTTCTCGTCCTCGCCGTAGTGGGTGTGCTCTACGTCCATCTTTATCGGGAAGCGGATATAGTCGGAATATTTCTTGACAAGAGTCTGTATCTGATACTGGTCGAGGTAGCGGCTGTACTTCTCGTCGTCGGTGTCATCTTTCAGAGTAAGTATCACGTCGGTACCTGCGTTTTTTCCTTTTCGGCTTCCTCTATAGTGTAGCCGTCCACGCCGTTAGAGTGCCACTTGTAAGCCTTGTCGCTGCCGAAAGCCTTTGTAATTACGGTGACTTCTTTCGCTACCATGAAAGTTGAGTAAAAGCCTACGCCGAACTGACCGATAATGTCAACGTCCTCGCCGATGTCGTTGTCTTTCTTGAAAGCGAAAGAACCGCTGTTCGCGATAGTGCCGAGGCAGTTTTCAAGGTCTTCCTCGGTCATGCCTATGCCGTTATCCGAAACGGTTAGGGTGCGCGCTTCCTTATCGGGGATTATCTGTATAGCGAAATCTTCTTTCTTCAAACCTATGCTGGTATCGGTGAGCGTTTTGAAATACAGCTTGTCGATAGCGTCGCTGGCGTTTGAGATCATCTCGCGCAGAAATATCTCTTTGTGTGTGTAGATCGAGTTGATCATCATATCGAGCAGGCGCTTCGACTCTGCTTTGAATTGCTTAGTTTCCATAATATGTTTACCTCCGTACTTTTCGTGTTTTTATCAGTCTTGATGTCATTCTGCTAGCACTCTAAATAGTCGAGTGCTAATTCTAAATATAATTATACACCAAGCAGTGAAAAATGCAAGCGTTATAACAAAATGCTTACAATTTGTTTACACACACTTAAACATTATAAAGAAAATGTCCTTTGTATTTTCGCCGAATGTATGTTATAATAATATTGTGTAACTATATGCGATATTTCGCACGAAAGGAAAGTGTTGAATTATGGAAATGAAAAAGCTTTTTGAAAATGGAAGAACTGTTTTTTCTATGGAGATATTCCCGCCGAAAAAGCCGGGGACTATCGAGTCGATATATTCCACCCTCGACGGACTCGCAGATATAAAGCCCGATTTTATAAGCTGTACATACGGCGCAGGCGGCAACCCCGCCGATACTTCCACCATCGACATCTGCCGCATAATAAAGGAAAAGTACGGCATACTGCCGATAGCGCATTTTACCTGCGTGAACAACACCCGCGCCGATATTGACAAGGCGATAGAGCTTTTCCGTGCGGCGGGCATAGAGAACGTTCTCGCTCTGCGCGGCGATAAGAACGATAAGTATCCGCCGAAGGAAGATTTTCACTACGCGGCAGACCTTATCAAATATCTGAAAGAAAAAGCACCCGAGCTGCATATCTCAGCTGCCTGCTATCCCGAAACTCACCCCGAGGCTGAGTCGCCCGTGGCGGATATACTGCGTATGAAGGAGAAAGAGCAGTGCGGCGCTGAACATTTTATGTCGCAGCTTTTCTTCGATAACGAGGACTTTTACGCCTTCCGTGAAAAGACGCAGATAGCTGGCATAAAAAGCCCCATCGAAGCGGGCATAATGCCTGTTACCAGCAAGGCGGGCATACTGCGCATGGTGTCTATGTGCGGCGCGAGCGTGCCGAAAAAGCTGGCGCGCATACTCAATAAGTACGAAAATAACCCCGAGGCTTTCGCCGACGCCTGCGTGCATTACGCGATAGACCAGATAGCCGACCTAATAACAAACGACGTGGACGGCATACACCTCTACTCTATGAACAAGCCGGATACGGCTAAGAAGATATTTGAAGCCGTAAAGAATATGCTTTGATACATTTATAAATAAGGAGCAATATGGACAATAACGGACAATGGTTTGATTTCAGCGGCGCTCCGAACGGCGGCTTCGGCTACAATAACCAGCTGAAAACGGCGCAGGCGAATGAAAAGCGCGCGCTTTTTAAAAACGCCTCATTTCTGGGCATTTTGCTGCTGCTGTATAATGTTTACAATTACATCTTTGTGCGGGTGTTCTATTTCGCCGCATATTCGATAAAGCATGGCGGATTTACGCTGAGCCTAAACGAGGTGCGCAAGTATTTTTACGCCGACAGCTCCTCGCTCGGCTACTCCAGCTCTTTCAGCATGACGATGAACCTCGCTGTGGTTGCGGCTTCGGTGATAATGCTGCTGCTTACCGCCGCGCTGCCTATGCGCATAAACGTGATGAGCATGCTGAAGCCGAAAAAGGGATGCGTAAAGCAGGGCTTAAAGACCACGCCGATGTGCCTTACGCTGAATATGTTCATTTCGTACATAGTCGCGATATTCGTGGCTATGATGAGCGCGCAGGGCGTTACCGTGCCGGAGGCTGATTTTACCATCAACAAGCCCTCGACATACGCCGTGGTGATACAGCTTGTGTACGTCTGCGTTTTCGCGCCGATAGCTGAGGAGATAATCTACCGCGGGCTGGTGCTGAAACTGCTCTCGCCGTACGGCAAGGGTATGGCGGTATTTTTCTCGGCGCTGCTTTTCGGCATAATGCACGGCAACATACCGCAGGCGGTATCGGCATTCGCGGGCGGGCTGATATACGCGGCTACGGCTGTATATTTCGACAGCATAGTGCCCACGATAATCATACACGTTCTGAACAACTGCTTTGCCAGCATTACCGATATAGGAAACGCAGTAGGCTTCGACCACGCTTATCAGCTATACTGCGCGCTGAATATCGTGATAATGTTTGCGGGAGTATACGCAATATTCGTCTACCTGCGCGGGCTGATAAAGGGCATACGCCAAAGCGAGCCGAAATGCGCTATGACGGGCGGCGCGCGCTGCATCACCGTGGCTACGAACGTATTCATGCTGATATATTTCGGACTGATGATATGGCAGTATGTGCGCAGTTTTTTGGCTTACAATCAATAGTTTTTAAGGAGAATGACCTATGTTTACAATGCCGCTGGGCATAGATATACCCGACATCAGCGGGCTTAAAAGCGCTTACGAGATCAGCCGCGAGAACGAGGGCTGCATTTCGGCGCTGCTGAGCGCGGACAAGCTTTCGGGCTTTATAAACTCATTCGTCAGCGCTATGGCTGAGCCGATATTTTTCTTCATTGAACTGCCCTGCACGGCTGATGAGGAAAAGGCGCTGGGCGGTAAGTACAAGCTCTACTACCTCGACAACTGCACCAAGCCGGTCATCGCTGCGATAATGAAAACTTACGGTACGCTGCTGATAAACGACGGCGTTTGCAGATTCGGCTTCGGCGGGAACGAGAGCGGCGACGAGCTGTATGTGCAGAGCTACAAGGTTATGAGCATATATTGCTCAAACGCGAAGCTGAAAGCAAAGACGGAAGAGCTGCTGAAAAAAGCGGGCGCTGAAAAGACCGCCGAGCTGCTTACTCCGTGGGATATATTGTCCGAGGAAAACGGCGGCGTGTGCGTGCGCGCGGAGCAGGACGGCGTAAGCCTTTTCGACCTGCCCGAACTGCTGAAAGACGCAGGAATGTACAGCGCAGGAGTAGTTTGATAAGTATAATTTTCCGCATTGCGGATGAAAAAAAAGACAGGAGGAAAAATCTATGAACATTCTTCACGATATTTCGCCTAAGGAGATCTCCAGCGAGAAGTTTACCGCAGTGATAGAGATACCTAAAGGCTCGAAAGTTAAGTACGAACTCGATAAGGCTACGGGTATGCTGAGAATGGATAGGATACTTTACACTTCTACCCATTACCCCGCAAACTACGGATTTATCCCCCGCACCCATGCCGACGACGGCGACCCGCTCGACGTACTGGTGCTTTGCTCGGAAACTCTCGAGCCGATGTCGCTGGTAAGGTGCTACCCGATAGGCGTTATCAGCATGATGGATAACGGCGCGGCGGACGAGAAAATAATCTGCATACCCACCGCCGACCCCAGCTACAATACCTATACCGACATTTCAGAGCTGCCGAAGCACATTTTTGAAGAGATGAGCCACTTCTTCTCGGTATACAAGCAGCTGGAGCACAAAGACACCGTGATCGACGATGTGAAGGGCAAGGAGGAAGCCAAGAATATCATCGAGGCTTGCATCGGAAACTACATCGAAAAAAAATTTTGCAAGTAAATAATTGAAACTTCCGCAGGGGACGTTTTTCACGCAGATGAAACGCCCCTCTGTTTTTTTGTTTCATAAAGCGGGGCAGGAAACAAAAAGTTTATAAAAAGTTCAGAAAGGCATTTTCGTGGCAGCAAATATTACAGAAAGCAAGATTTTGTTACCGTTTTGTCACTAAAAACAGCTTTTTTGAAACGCTTCGGTACGTTTTTTTTGAACAGTTTTTGCGCTTTTTGGACAATATCTGCTTGGTTTTGACGGTTGACGAATACTATATATTGTGGTATAATAGAAAAAACGAAAAATAACGCATATATTTAGCACACGGCGCTTAGAAAAGCACTTGGGTTACAAAATTGTAATCTTTTACTGAAAAGCTGTAACTTTTATCCCCCGAAAGCCGCTTTTGAAACGTTTTCATCTAATTGCCGACGCATTTTTCACACGTTTTTGGCATATTTTACTGTTGCAATTTTATCTTATATGGTGTATAATTAAGTTGCGGGGGTGAAATGTGCGTAAAAGTGGTGAAATGTCCCACAAAATTCGTACATATCCGCCCGCAGTGGTGAATTTTGCGAAAGGGGGCGAACAGATTGCAGACAAGTATGCTTACGGGAACGTATAACCAGTCGATGGATCAGAAGGGCAGAATGGCTTTTCCCTCCAAGCTGCGCGAGATAATGGGCGAGCGGCTGATAGTTACCAAGGGCGTAGACGGCTGCCTGTTCGTTTACTCGGTGGAAGATTTCGCCCAAAAAGCCGAAAAGCTAAAGGCTCTGCCGATGGCGCAGGGGCTCAGGCTGCAGCGCAGCTTTATGGCAAACGCCGTAGAACTCGAGGCGGACAAGCAGGGCAGGATACTCATACCCGCTATACTGCGCTCGATAGCCGCGCTGGAAAAAAGACATTACCGTGGTGGGCGTTTCCGACCACTGCGAGATATGGGATCAGAAGCGCTGGGAGGAATTTAATCTCAGCATAACTGATGAGATGCTCATGCAGGCACTGGAGGGAGCTGATTTCTGATGGAAGAATTTAAGCATATCTCAGTTCTGCTGAATGAAACGATAGAGCTTCTCAATATAAAGCCCGACGGTATATACGTTGACGGTACGGCGGGCGGCGCGGGACATTCGCGCGAGATAGCAAAGAGGCTTGACCCCGAAAAGGGCAGGCTTTACGCGCTAGACCGCGACCCCGAGGCCGTAAAGGTGGCTGGCGAAAGGCTGGCAGGTCTGCCCGCGCAGGTGATACACGCCGACTTCGCCGATATGCGCGCCGCGCTGGAAAATGTGGGCGTAGAAAAGGTGCAGGGCGTTCTGCTCGACCTAGGCGTATCGTCTTACCAGCTCGATACCGCGCGCAGGGGATTTTCATACCACGCCGACGCTCCGCTGGATATGCGCATGAGCGGCGAGGGTATGTCCGCGAAGGATCTTGTGAACACATGGTCTTATGAAGATCTGCGGCGGATACTTTACGATTACGGAGAAGAAAAGTTCGCGCCCGCCATCGCAAAGGCGATAGTTGCAGCGCGTGGGATAAAGCCGATAGAAACTACCGGCGAGCTTGCAGAGCTTGTAAAAAGCTCGGTTCCGCAGAGGGTGCGCAGAGAGAAAAACCCCTGCAAAAAGACCTTTCAGGCGGTGCGCATAGCCGTCAACGACGAGATGGGTCAGCTGGACCGCGCGCTTGACGAAGCTTTCGAGCTGCTCGCGCCCGGCGGCAGACTTGCTATAATCACTTTCCACTCGCTGGAGGACAGAATGGTGAAGCGCAGATTTGCGGAATTTTGCAAAGGCTGCATCTGCCCGCCCGAGTTTCCGCAGTGCGTGTGCGGAAAAACGCCGAGGGCTAAGGCAGTGACCCGAAAGCCCGTTACCGCCGCGGAGGAAGAGCTTGAGCACAACAACCGCAGCCGCAGCGCGAAGCTGAGAGTTGTGGAGAAGATAAAGTAACCACAAGAACAGATACATTTATAAAAGTAAGGAGGTCGAAGAACATGGCAGTAAATATGAATTTGGCGTATGAGTACGAAAATTACGATATGCTCGATGAGCACGAGGAAAAGTATGCTGAGAAGATACGCCGCAAAAGGTCGGCGAACAAGCGCAGGAAATTTGCCGCGAATATGAAGATAGTGATAGCGGCGATCATAGTTCTGGCTCTGTTCTCGATCATGACATACGGCAGGGTAGAGCTTTCAAAGCTTTACACCGACAATACAGAGCTTCAGTCGCAGCTTACAACGCTGCAAAACGAGAACATCAGCTTAGAGTCAGAGCTGGCGCAAAAGACGGGTCTTACTAAGGTAGAGGATTTCGCCGAAAATCAGCTCGGTCTGCAAAAGCTGGATAAATCGCAGATAGAATATGTCGAGATAGATGAAAAGACCACCGCCGAGGTGGTAACGCCAGAGGACTCGAATATCTTTGTAAAGATAAAAGATTGGTTCAAAGGGGCGCTGGAATATCTCGGACTGTAACAGAATATTTATTAAGAAAGTTAAGAACATCAGTTATTGTGTGCTTAGCTTTCTTGTTCTATAAAAAATAAGAAATATTTTGGAAGAAAGCTAAGCTGAAACATAAATTTTGGGAAACACCATACAGCCAGATAGCAGAAGAAAGGAAAGGGCTTTAAATATCATGACAGACAGACCCAGCGAAAGAATGCGCCGCCGCCTGCTGGTGTGGATGACGGTAATAATGCTGATAGTAGTAATATACACAGTAGCCTGCATATTCAAGGTTTCAGTAAAAAGAGAGCAAAAAGTGGCAGACGCTTGCAAATTCTCAGCAGATAACCAGCACCACAGTTTCCGCCTCGCGCGGCACTATCTACGATACTAACGGGCAGGTGCTCGCGCAGAGCGCTACCGTATACACCGTGTATACCGACTGCGCTATGCTTTGGGAATACCTCGACGCTAAGGACGACAAGATACTGGAGTATAAGGCGGCGATAGCCGATGAATCAGACGAGAAAAAGCGCGCGGGCTATCAGGAAAAGCTCGACGCCTGTAAATCATCGCAGGAAACTTACGACTCGCTCGTGAAATTCATGGCTAAGACCCTTGACCTCGACGAAAGCAAGATAGAGGGATATTTCAGCGATAAAAACAGCCGCTACGTTATCATGAAAAAAGAGGTAGAAAAGACCGACGCGGATAAGATAGAGAAGTTTCTAACCGAAAATTCGCTCGACGGCATACGCTGCGACCCTACTACTAAGCGCTTTTACCCGCAGAACAGCCTTGCCGCTAACGTGATAGGCCATACCAATTACGATGGCGATGGCATTTACGGACTGGAATCTTACTACAATGAGTACCTCTCGGGCGTTGACGGCAGAATAGTCACTGCCGCCGATAAGTACGGTACCGAGATACCTTATAAGTACAAGCAGAGCTACGACGCGCAGGACGGCGACTCGCTTTATCTGAACATCGACATGAATATCCAGTATTATCTGGAAAAAGCTTTGGCGGACTGCGTTTCCGAAAACAAGCCTGCCGAGCGCGCCTGCGGCATAATCATGAACCCGAAAACGGGTGAAGTTTACGCAATGGCGACAAATTACAGCTACGACCCCAATGAACCTGCTGAGATAAGCGACGACGCTACCGCGAGAAAGCTCGCTATGCTCGACGAAAACTCGCAGAAGTACAAAGACCTGCGCCTAGACGCATGGAGCACCGAGTGGAAGAACAAGGCTATCTCGGAACTGTACTTCCCCGGCTCGGTATTCAAGGTAATAACAGGTTCGGCGGCGCTTGAAGAAAAGGCCATAACGCTGACGGACGTTTTCAGCTGTGGCACTTCCATACACGTCGAAGACCGCGACTTTAACTGCTGGTCTACTACCGACCACGGCGCGCAGAACCTTCAGCAAGCTATGGCAAACTCCTGCAACCCCGCTTTCGTACAGATAGGTCAGCGGCTGGGCATGGAGGGATTCTTCAAATATTTGCAGGCTTACGGCTTTACCGAAAAGACGGGCATAGACCTCCCCGGCGAATCGAACGCTATCTATATGCCGCTCGAGAACATGGGTCAGGTAGCCCTCGCTTCCGAATCTTTCGGACAGACCAACAAGGTAACGCCTATACAGATGATAACCGCATATTCGGCGGCGATAAACGGCGGCTACCTCGTTACCCCGCAGGTGGTGAACAAGATCTACGACTGCAACGGCAACGTTGTAAAGGACTACCAGCCCGTTATAAAGCGCCAGGTGATCTCAGAGGACACCAGCGCCGCTATGCGCGAGATACTGGAAAACGTAGTCTCTACGAACACCGGCTCTAACTCGTACATACAGGGCTACCGCATAGGCGGCAAGTCGGGTACTTCGCAGAAGATAGATGTTGACGCTACCGGTAATACCTACGTTTCGTCCTACTGCGCTTTCGCGCCCGCCGACGACCCCGAGGTCATCATGCTCGTAATGGTAGATGACCCACAGGGCGAGAAATTCTACGGCAGCCAGGTGGCAGCCCCCGTTTGCACTCAGGTGCTTTCAGAAGTTCTGCCCTACCTAGGCTTTTTCCCCGAATACACCGACGAAGAGCTTGCCGAGCTGGAAGTTTCCGTGCCGAACGTAGAGTACCACACGGTTTCCGAAGCGAAGCAGACCATGAGCGCGCTCGGACTTGAAGTAAACGTAGTAGGCGACGGCGACACTGTACTGCGCCAAAGCCCAACGGGCGTTTCGATAGAGCGCGGCGGCACGATAGTGTTTTTACACCGATAACACCACCCCCGAAGAAACGGTATCTGTACCGAACGTAGAGGGTCTTTCAAAAGAATATGCAAAACAGCTGCTGCAAAGCTACGGCCTGAACATGACGGCGGAAGGCTCTGCGGCGAACGACGCGAACGCCTACGCCATAGCAAACGAAACGGCGGGCAGAACGGTAGCCGTCGGCACGGCTATCTCGGTAAGCTTTGCGCAGTACACGGTAGAATCACAATAATCATATTAAGGACGCGATAAAATGAAACTTAAAGAGCTTGTAAAAGACTTGGATATCGAGTGCGGAGGTCTGGGAGATACTGAGATAACGGGCGTTACCTCAGACACCCGCAGCACCCCCAAGGAGGGATTTGCTTTCGTCTGCATAAAGGGCGGCAGCTTCGACGGACACAGCGCGGCGGCTGATATGGTAAAGCGCGGCGCGGCGGTGGTATTCTGCGAGCGCGACTTAGGGCTGGCTCAGCAGATAATAGTTGAAAACACCCGCGAATTTTACCCGCACCTCTGCGCGGCATGGTTCGGCAACCCCGAGCGCGAGCTGACTATGATAGGCGTTACGGGCACGAACGGCAAGACCACTATAACCACCGTTCTGAAAAAAAACGCTGATGGCTTTCGGCAAAAAGTCGGGACTCATCGGCACTTGTCAGAACGAGATAGGCGAAGAGATACTGCCTACCGCGCGCACCACTCCCGAGCCGTATGACCTTTTTGAGCTGCTGCGCAAAATGGCTGACGCGGGCTGCGAATACGCGGTGATGGAGGTTTCCTCGCAGGGTCTGGCGCAGAAGAGGACGGGTCCTTGCCACTACAAAGTCGGCGTTTTCACCAACCTTACGCAAGACCATCTCGACGTGCACGGCAGCATGGAAAATTATTATCAGGCGAAAAAGCTGCTTTTTGGCATATGCGATACTGCTGTGATCAACATTGACGACGAGTACGGCAGACGCTATCTGCGCGAGATAACTTGTCCGGCAAAGACGTTTTCCGCGGCAGAGCCTGCTGATTTTTACGCTGAGGATATAACCCTCGGCGCGGGCGGAGTGAAGTACGTTTACTGCGACGGTAAATCGAAGCACAACGTGAATTTCGCGATGCCTGGTCTTTTCAACGTTTCAAATTCGCTGGCAGTCATCGCCTGCTGTGAAACGCTGGGATTTGAGCCGAAAGCCGTTATCCGCGAGCTGAACACTATGAAAGGCGTTCGCGGCAGGGCTGAGGTAGTGCCTACGGGCAGAGATTTCACCGTTATCTGCGACTACGCGCACACGCCTGACGCACTTGAAAACGTGCTGAAAGCTATCCGCAACGGCGCAAAGGGCAAAGTAAAGTGCCTTTTCGGCTGCGGCGGAAACCGCGACGCGGGCAAGCGTCCGAAGATGGCGGCTGCTGCGGCGGACAACGCTGATTTTCTGATAGTTACCAGCGATAACCCCCGCAACGAAGACCCCGACGCGATAATCGAGGACGTGCTGAAAGGGCTCGAAGGCAAGACCACCCCATATATCCGCATGACCGATAGGCGCGAGGCTATACACTGGGCAGTAAAGCACGCGGAAAAGGACGATATAATAGTGCTGGCGGGCAAGGGTCATGAAGATTACCAGATACTTGCGGGCGGCGTAAAGATACATTTCGACGAGCGCGAGGTAGTAGCCGAAGCGCTTGCGGAGCTGGCAGCCGAGGGCAAGTGACACCTGCAAAGCATAGATAAACAAAGGAAAAGAGGTCGGTAAGTAATGGAAAAAATGACATTAGCTGAAATAGTTCAGGCAGTAGAGGGCAGCTTCGGCTACCCCGCCGACATTGAGATAACCTCAGTATCTACCGATACGAGAACGATAAAGCCGAACTCGGTATTCGTAGCGCTGAAAGGCGCGAATTTCGACGGCCACGACTACGGCGCGAAAGCCTGCGAGCTGGGCGCTGAGGCGGTGATCGCCGAGAGGGCGATAGAGGGCGCAAAGTGCATAGTGGTAGATTCTACCGAGCGCGCGCTGCTCACGCTGGCGGCGTATTACAGGCGCAAGTTCGATATACCGCTCGTCGGCATAACGGGCAGCGTCGGCAAGACCACCACAAAAGATATGATAGCGCTGGTGGTCTCCAAAAAGTACAACACCCTAAAGACCGAGGGCAACCACAATAACGAGATAGGCCTGCCGCTGACGCTTTTCAACCTTAGCAGCGAAACGCAGGCGGCGGTCATCGAGATGGGTATGTCGCATTTCGGCGAGATCTCGCGGCTCTCGATGTGCTGCGAGCCTACCGTTGCTGTGATAACCAATATCGGCCATTCGCACATAGAGAACCTCGGTTCTCAGCAGGGCATACTTAAAGCCAAGATGGAGATACTCGACGGCGCGCAGTACATGGCACCGCTGATACTCTCGATGGACGACAAGCTGCTCGCACATCGAAGCGCACCACGGCAGAGAGATAATTTTCTTCGATAAAGAAAAAGACTGCCGATGTATACGCCGCCGACATAAAGGCTGACGAGAACGGCTCGTCTTTTTTACCATACATTACAAGGACGGCAGCATACCTGCGCGGGTGAACTGCCCCGGCGAGCACAACGTGAAAAACGCGCTGGCGGCTTTTTGCGTCGGCAGAGTGCTCGATATCGCCCCCGAGCTGATAGCCGAAGCCATCGGTGAATTCAAGCCGCAGGGCATACGTCAAAATATACGTCAGGCGCGCGGAATGACATTTATAGTCGACTGCTACAACGCCGCGCCCGACTCGATAAAGGCGGCGCTTTCGACCCTTTCGCAGTCTTCCTGCGGCGAGGGCGGCAGACGCGTTGCCGTGCTTTCAGATATGCTGGAGCTGGGCAAACATTCGCGCACTCTTCACAAGCTGGCGGGCGAATACGTCGCGGCTTCGTCGGCAGACCTGCTTTACTGCTGCGGAGCGGAGGCGAAATTTTACGTTGACGGCGCTGTGAAAAAGGGAATGCCCGAGGAAAACTGTCGCTGGTTCGAGAGCAAAGCTGATATGACAGCCGCGCTGAAAGCCGAGCTGCACGAGGGCGATACAGTGCTTTTCAAAGCCAGCAGAGGTATGAAGCTGGAAGAAGTTGTGAATGCTCTGGAGTAAGATCTCGGTCATTCTCGCCATGCAGATGGTGCTGGGCTGGGCGCTCGGCAGGGTGGGCATACCCCTACTGCGGCGGCTGAAAACAGGCAGGTACGACCCATACGTCGGCGACCGTTTTTCGGCAGACGGCTCTGAGCCTGCGTTCGGCGGGGCGGCGGCGCTGATAGTGTTGACTTTCGGCATATCTGCCGCGGCGGCTGTTTGCGGTGGCGGCAGGCGGCTTTATCTAGCCTGCGGATCTATCGCACTGGCGACCCTTGCGGGCGCGGCGGATGACTTGCTGACAGACGTTTTCGGCAAAAATTACGGCGCGAGCGCTGCGGCTAAGCTCGGCTGGTGCTACGCCGCGAGCTTTGTCTACCTGTTGATCTGCCGAAAGATGCAAATAATTGAAACTGCGGTGCTGCTGCCGTTTCATCTTGGAACGATAGATTTTGGCGCGCTTTTCTGCCCCGTAATGGCGGCGGCAATGACTGCGCTGATATATTCATATAAATATTTTAACCGATTCGGTACAGACGGCTCGACCTGCGCCGAGGGGCTTTGCGCCGCGCAAATATTCCTCGCGGGGCTGCTTTTTGCGGCGGCGGGCGGCGTTATCTCCGACGATACCGCGCAAACTTTCGGCTACCTCACGGCGGGCGCGGCGGCTTCATCGCTGATATGGGGGCTTGCCCCCGCGAAGCTGAGAAGCGGCGCTTCGGGCGGGTATTTCTGCGGCGCTGTTGCGGCGGCGATGCTGACATTTTGCAGCGAGCTTGAATTTGCGATGCTTCTGCTCGCCCTGCCCGCCGTGACAGACGCGCTTTGCTCGGCGGTACAGTATTTGGTCTACCGAAAGAGCAGGAAATTTCTGCTTAAAGGCTCTTCGTTGCACAGCCATCTTATGGCAAAAAAGTGGAGTGCTTACAAGGTCATAGTCCTGTTTTCGGCAATGACCGCAGCCGCGGGCGCAGGAACGCTGGCGTTTGCGGCGTATTCTGAGAGAATAATTTTGAAATAGTTGACAAAAGGAGTGAGAACAGTTGGCATCTTTGTCCAAAAACAAGCGTGAAAAAAGCGCTAAGGTTCAAAAGAGAAAAAAGACCGAGTTCAGAATAGTGCTGGCTGAGATTGACAAAACGTTTTTCCTCATAGTGGTAATATTGCTGGTTTTCGGACTTATAATGATGTTTTCCGCCAGCTACGCCGCCGCGCTCAATGAGCACGACGATGGCTATTACTTCCTGAAAAGACAGCTTATGTGCGCAGGGCTGGGCATTATTGCGATGTTCATCACCTCTTTCGTCGATTACAATTTCTTTTACAATACTAAGGTTGCGTACCTTATTTTTCTAGGCTCGTTAGGATTATGTATCTATACGGCGCTTTTCGGACAAGAAACGGCGGGCGCTCGGCGATGGATAACCCTTTTGGGCATACAATTCCAGCCCTCTGAGCTGCTGAAGATCGCGTTTATCATCATATTTGCTTACATATTATCCGTAAATGCCCAAAAGCTGAAAACCAGCTGGAAGCACTGCTTCATACCGTTCATCGTGATATTCGGACTGGTCTGCGGCGTGCTTGCTATGCAGCGCCACATCTCGGCGGTAATGCTCATCGGCATAATCGGCATATCAATGATGTTCGTCAGCGGTATGCCCTCGAAATTTTTCTGGCGGTTTATGGCGATATGCGCTGGCGCGGGCGTGCTGATGGTGCTAGTACTCGTGATAAAGGGCGGCGGCAATTTCAGCTACATTTCCGACCGTCTTGAAAGCTGGCGCAATCCGCTTTCCGACCCATCAGACAAGACTCACCAGACCTACGAATCGCTGCTGGCTATAGGTTCGGGCGGCTGGTTCGGGCTGGGCTTTGGCGAATCGCGCCAGAAATACCTCTACCTGCCTGAATCGCAGAACGACTTCATCTTCTCGATAATCTGCGAAGAGCTGGGCTTTATCGGCGGCGTTATCGTTGTGCTGCTTTTCGTGCTCTTCGTTATAAAAGGCTTTCAGATAGCTGCAAACGCCCGCGACCGCTTCGGTATGCTGCTGGCTACGGGCATAACTATACAGATAGGTTCGCAGGCGCTGCTAAATATAATGGTGGCCTCAAACGCTTTCCCGAACACGGGCATATCACTGCCGTTTTTCAGCGCGGGCGGTACGGCGCTGGTTTTCCAGCTTTTTGAGATGGGCATACTGCTCAGCATCTCGCGCCAAAATCTGAAATACAGGTCGGGCGAAAAGCGCGCGGTAAAGGCTGTTTCTGCGGATACGTCCAAAACTGCCGAATCTGGTCAGTCTGTATAAATTTTACATAAGGGAGATCTTTGATAATGCTAAGAGTTCTGCTTGCAGGCGGCGGCACGGCGGGTCATGTAAATCCCGCGCTCGCCATCGCAGAGATAATAAAAAAACACCACCCCGAAGCGGAGTTCGCCTTTGCGGGCAACCCCGAAAAGCTTGAGGCAAAGCTTGTGCCGCAGGCGGGCTACAAATTTTACCCGATACAGGTAGAGGGCTTTCAGCGAAAGCTCAATAAGAAAAATATCAAGCGCAATCTGCACGCGCTGAAATGCCTTACCAAGACCACCTCGCGCAGCCGCGAGATAATCGGCGATTTCAAGCCCGACTTAGTTATCGGCACGGGCGGCTACGTTGCGGGGCCGGTGGTGAGAACGGCGGCTAAGATGGGTATACTCACCGCTATCCACGAGCAGAACGCCTACCCCGGCGTTACCAACAAGCTGCTCTCGAAGTACGCCGATAAGGTCATGCTCACGGTAGAGGAAGCAAAGCAGTATCTTGACCCGAAGATAGAGTACACCGTTACGGGTCTGCCCGTGCGTTCCGGATTTTCGACTATCACAAAAGAGCAGGCGCGCCGCGAGCTGGGCTTTGATAACGACACCGTTTGCATACTCTCTACGGGCGGAAGTTTGGGCGCGGGCGCGATAAATTCCGCCGTGCTCGACCTCATAGCATGGTACAAATCTGAGGGCGTTACCGTAAACCATATACATTCTTACGGCGGAAACGGCAAGTCTACCCAGTTTGAAAAATGCCTAGCCGATAAGGGCGTGACGCTGGAGGGCAACCCGCACCTTATGGTAAAAGAATACATCAACAATATGCCTACCTGCATGGCGGCGGCAGACCTAGTTATCTCGCGCTGCGGCGCGAACGCGCTTACCGAGCTTGAGGCTATGGGACGCGGCTCTATACTCGTGCCTTCGCCGATAGTTGCGGGCAACCACCAGTATTACAACGGCATGGTGCTGCAAAAAGCGGGCGCGGCGATAGTTATAGAGCAGAAAGATTTTACATCTGAAAAGCTGATAAGCATTGTGAAAGAGCTGCTAGCCGACCGCGAAAAGCTCGCTGCACTCTCAGAAAACGCAGCGCGCATATACATTAAAGATACCGACGAGAGGATATATTCGGCGCTGGCACCGCTTATCGAAAAGGCAGAGAGCAAGTAAAGTCAGTATCGTATTTGAAAGGGAAGTTTAAGATATGGCAAGAAAACCATCTATGGATTCTATAAAGACCCCCGACCTCAATAATCTTGACGAAAACCAGACAAAAGTTCTCAATACCTTCGACCGCTACACTAGGGCGGAGGATTATTCGGGGAAAAGTGCGCGCTGATTTTGACAGGGCGCAGCACGTTAAGGATTTTGAGCTGAAATCAAAGGAAGAGCCGGAGGAAGAAAACGGCGAGAAGCTCTCGGAAGAATTTACCGCGCGGCGCAATAACCCGCAGGCTGAGAGTACGCTGAACAAGGGCGTAAAGGTTCGCGGAAAATATGTTGCGCGCAAAAAGCTCATCACGGCGGCGATATGTATTGTCGCGGCGATAGTGCTGGTAATGTTCTTCGCCCCGCCGATATTTAACGCAGTTGACGGCGAAAGCGGCTGCCGCAGCGAGGATATTTTCGCAAAAACAGGCGCTACCCAGTACCGCGCCGACATTATGACGAACCGCTACGTTTACAACATCGAGGCGCTTTCGAGCGACAAGAGCAGCAGCTACCGCATTTGCACGATAGCTTTTAAGGCGAAAAACTTCACGCCTTTTGAGATGACCGCCGAGGATTACGTTATAGCGAACGGCGGCGATTTCAGCTCGCACATAGTTTATTCCACATACGTCGGCGACTCTAACGTTATACCGCCTTTCAGCACCAAAGATGTAAAGATAGAGGTGCTTATAAATAAGGACGGCTTGGACGACAAGCAGTTCGACGACGCTATAACTTCGCTGCATCTGAGAACTAGCGGCACTAAGAAAAAGATAGGCAAGCACATAAGCATACCTACCATACCCGCGTGGTTCAGCGTTTCAGACGTTATAACCTTCGACCCCGACGCCTGACGCTATACACCGAAAGACAGTCTTTTGCATATTATAAAGCATATTGACATTGCGAGGTGTGAGATATGCAAAAGCTGAAAATAGAGGGTGGGGGCAGGCTGAGCGGCGAGCTGGAGATACAGGGTGCGAAAAACAGCGTTCTGCCTCTGCTGAGCGCCTGCGTGCTGGTGAATGGCGAGGTGCGGCTGAAAAGATGTCCCTCGCTCTCAGACGTTTACTCCGCTATGCGGATACTGAGTAGCCTGGGCTGCAAATGCATACGCAGCGCGGCGGGCGAGGTGTACATAGATACGCGCGGGCTGGAAAGCACCGCCGTTTCCGACTCGCTGATGCGTCAGATGCGCTCTTCAATAATCTTTCTGGGCGCGCTGCTGGGCAGGGCGGGGGAGTGCACGCTGAGTTTCCCCGGCGGATGCGAGCTTGGCCCGCGGCCTATTGACCTGCATCTTTCCGCGCTGAGGCAGCTCGGTGCGAAGATAACTGAGGAGCACGGCGCGCTGATATGCCGCTGTGCGAACGGGCTTCGCGGCACGCAGATAGACCTTTCGTTCCCATCGGTGGGGGCGACTGAGAACATCATGCTCGCCGCCGTGTGCGCAAAGGGCGAAACGGTGATCTCAAACGCCGCGCGCGAGCCTGAGATATGCGACCTTGCCGACTTCCTCAACCTATGCGGCGCTAAGATACGCGGCGCAGGCAGTCAGCGGATAGTGGTAGAGGGAGTACCGCGCGAGAACCTGCATGGCTGTGAATTTGAGGTGATGCCAGACAGGATAGCGGCTGTGACGTATATGTGCGCAGCGGCGGCTACCGGCGGCGAAGTCAGCCTGCACGGCGCGCGTATGGGCGACATCGAAGCGGTGGTAAATCTGCTGCGGCAGGCGGGGTGCAGGATATGCGCCTGCGGCGACGGCGTGTGCTTAGCGGCAAACGGACGGCTGAAAGCTGTGCGCACTGTGAGAACGCAGCCCTACCCCGGTTTCCCGACTGACGCGCAGGCTATCGTGATGGCATGCATGGCGAAAGCGCGCGGCATGGGGATATTTGTAGAAGAAATTTTTGAAAACAGATTTCGCCACGTTGACGAGCTGACGCGCATGGGCGCGGACATCAAGACAGAGGGACGCGTGGCGGTGGTCAGCGGAGTGGAGCGGCTTTACGGAGCGAGCGTTTCAGCACCCGACCTGCGCGGCGGCGCGGCACTATGCGTAGCGGCAGCGGCGGCGGAGGGCGTGAGCGAGATAGCGAACGTAGAGCTGATAGACCGCGGCTACGAATCAATAGAAAAGGCGCTTTGCGCACTGGGCGCGAAGGCTGAAAGGGAATGAAAAGGAAAGTAAAGATATGCAGGACCGCAGAGATAACGGAAGGAAAAATTATCCGCCGCCGACGGCGTATATGTCGCCCGCGTCGCACCACAGAAAAAGAACGGGCGTGCTGAACCTGTACCTTACGCTGGGTGTTTCGATAGCGGCGGCGCTTGCCGCACTGCTGAGCGTGAACGTATTTTTCGGGCTTAACGCGCAGAACATACAGGTCAGCGGCACCGACCTCTACACCGCCGAGCAGATACAGTTCGTCGGCGGAATGGCAGATGGGCAGAACCTCATAAGGCTAAATACCGACTTCATAGCAAACAGGCTGAAAAAGAGCTTAGTGTATGTTGACGACGTTACGGTAGAAAAGCACTACCCCGACTCGCTCAGCGTGACGATAACGCAGGCGAAGGAAGCGGCGGATATAAAGACTAAGAGCGGCTGGTGCACGGTATCGCAGTCGGGCAGGGTGCTTTCGGCAAACCCCGAGCGCGTGAATACGAAACTGCCCGAGGTAGTGGGCTACGAGCTGAAAAGCGAAACGGCGGGCGACAAAGCCGAGTCAACCGACGCGCAAAAGACCGAGATACTCGGCGACCTTTTCGACCGCATGAACAGCCTCGGCATGAAAAATATCAAAAAGATCGACATCACCGACCGCACGGATATAAAGCTGAATTACGACAACAGGATAGAGATACAGCTCGGCAGCTCGGTAGACCTTGACATAAAGCTGACATACATAAAGACGGTGCTGGATAAGGGGCTGCCCGAAAGCTACGAGGGCACGCTGCGCTACAACGGTATCGACAGCGGTATCTCGGCTATACCTAAGCAGGCAGACGTTCCCAGCAAGACCTCGAGCAAGGCGGACAGCTCAAGCAGCGCAGACAGCTCGGCAGCAGAAGCTTACGCCGACGGTACTGCAAGCGCAGCGGACAGCAGCACCGATACCACTACCGACAATGGCTGGGGTTACGGCGACCAGTACGATCAGAACTACGATACCGGCTACGATCAGGGCAATCAGGACTATACCGATCAGAACTGGGGCTACGACAACGGCGACGGATATTCCTACGATTACGACGACGGCGGTTACAGCGACGATACGGGCGTGAATTACGGATATTGACGATGGAAAAATGCACAATCGGCAGTTAGAAAATCGGCAGCGAATTGTGAGAAACGTAAAAAATTTTGCGACATTGTACTTTTTGCGCTTTACATTTATCAGAATTTGTGATAATATAAAAGTATAACTATTATTGTGCTCATTTTTGGACAGTTGCGTCCACATAAAGCGCGGAGATAAAGCTTTTCGGCGCACAATACAAAGTAAAAATGCAGTTGGCAGGAGGATGTTGAACATGGCATACGAATATGTTGAAGCACCTATCGAGGGTGCAAAGATCAAAGTGATCGGCGTTGGCGGCGGCGGCGGAAACGCGCTAAACTGCATTGCCGATACAGGTATAGTTGGAAACGTTGATTACATAGCGATCAACACCGATATACAGGCTCTGAAAAATTCCAAAGCTCCCGAGAAGATACAGATAGGCTCGAAGCTTACTCACGGTCTGGGCGCAGGCGCAAAGCCCGAAGTTGGCGAAGCGAGCGCTAAGGAGAGCCAGGACGAGATAACCGAAGCTATCAAGGACGCAGACATGGTATTCATCACCGCAGGCATGGGCGGCGGTACCGGCACAGGCGCAGCCCCCGTAGTTGCACAGATAGCTCACGATATGGATAAGCTTACCATCGCTGTAGTTACCAAGCCTTTCAAATTTGAAGGCGCTAAGAAGATGGAAAAGGCCGAAAAGGGTATTGCTCAGCTGCTCGACAACGTTGACGCGCTCATCGTTATCCCTAACCAGAACCTGCTTGCAAGCGGTCAGAAGCTCACCATGCGCCAGTCGTATGCGCTTGCTGATGAGGTGCTCAAGACCGATGTTATCTCCATTGCCGAGATAATCACAAGACACGATGATATAAATGTTGACTTTGCCGACATTACTACTATTATAAAGAACGCAGGCTACGCTCACATGGCTATCGGCCACGCACAGGGCAAGGATAAGGTAGCAGAGGTCGTAGCTCAGGTTATCAAGAGCGACCTGCTCGAGACTGCTATCGCCGGCGCTAAGAGATTGCTCGTAAACATCACTATGAGCGAGGACATCGTAGTAGACGAGATCGACGAGCTGACCAACGCTATCACTGAGGCTGTTGACGAGGACGCTGAGATCATCTTCGGTAACGGCTATGACAGCGAGATGAAGGACGAGGTTTACGTTACCGTTATCGCTGCTGATTTCGACGGCGCTGCTTCCAAAAAGGCTGCTGCACAGAATGCCGCTAAGGCTGCCGCACCTGCTGAGAACGCTGCTGACGACAAGAAGGCGAACGCTGAGGCTATGAGCAGAGCAGGCGTGAAGGCTGCTGATAATCCTACTTACTACGACGATATTTTCAATATCTTCAAGAATAAGTAATATTTATCAAAGAAATTATTATGATGAGAAGCGTTTCGAAAATATTTCGGAACGCTTCTATTTTGTGAATATTTTGTTATTTGATTTTGTACATTTTCACAAAAACGTTTGAAATATATTTAACATCTTTACAATAGTTACAACCATAGTTGATTTAAACAAAAATATTTGCATGGATTTGTGTAAAGCGATGAAGTTTCGTAAATTTAAGTTTTATGGTTGAAAAAAATAGCAAAGTATAGTATAATTAAAGTATGTAATCTACTACTTTCTTAGGAGGAATACAAAATGGCTAACAATGGTTATTTAAGGACCGTCCGTATGGGCGGATTTGACAAGCAGGACGTACTTGCTTATGTAGATGATCTTAACTCGAAGATCTACAACCTCGAGAACAAGGTCAAAGATCTGGAAGAAACTAACGAGCGCCTCGAGCTGGCTAGCGAAAACGGCGGTTCAAGCAATTTTGAGGGCAAGGAAGAGCTCGAGAAAAAGGTAGAAGAGGCTAAGAATAAGGTAGCAGAGCTGATGGCTTCCACCGATTCTATGACTATGCGTATAGCCGACTATGAGCAGCAAATCACCGAAAAGGACGCTACCATAGCTGAGCAGAACGAGCAGATAGAAGACCTCAAAGAAAAGCTTGAAAAGGCTGAGAAGGAAGCTGCAAGCGCAGGCGGAGCAGCACCCGCATTCGACCTCGGAAGCGTATTCATCGAGGCTCAGAACACCGCTAATAAGGTAGTTACCGAGGCTAAGAAGGCTGCTAAGCAGATGACCGACGAGGCCGAAGTACAGGCTAACCAGATAATCGACGACGCTAACGCACAGGCTGAGGCTGCTGTATCCAAGGCTCAGAACGAGGCTACTCAGACTCTCCAGACCGCTGCTGCAAGCGCTGAATCTATGACCGCTGCCGCTAAGGCTGAGGTAGACGCTATCACTTCTTCCGCCAGAAAGGAAGCTGACGAGGTAACATCTACCGCTAAGGCTGAGGCTGAGAAGATGACATCTGACGCAAGCGCTAAGGCTTACAAGGTTACCACCGAGGCTGAGGCTAAGGCTGCTAAGATGATCGAGGACGCTAAGAATGAGACCGCTAACATCCGTGCTAAGTCTGAAGACCTCAGAAACGGCGTAAAGACCGAGTTTGAGAGCCTCAACGGCACTGTTTCGAAACTTCTCTCGCAGCTTAACGAACTCAGCACTGAGAGCATGAGAATGGCTTCCGCCGCAAGAGATCTCGTAGACGAGGGTCTTGATCTGGTAGACGGCGAATAATTACATATGAGCGAGATCATAAAACTGCGCACCGAACAGCTGAGGGAGTACGCTCCCAAGCTGCACGCGGGCGATAAGATACTGCTGACGGGTACAGTATACACCTCGCGCGACGCGGCTCATAAGCGTATAATGGCTCTGCTGGACAGCGGAGAACCGGTACCTTATGACCTGAAAGACGCGGTGATATACTACGCCGGCCCTACCCCCTCGCCGGAGGGCAAGCCGATAGGCTCGTGCGGGCCGACCACCAGCGGCAGAATGGATAGATTTGCACCCCGCTTTCTCGACCTCGGTCTTGTTGCGATGATCGGCAAGGGCGAGCGCTCAGAAGAGGTCTGCGAGGCTATCGTGAGAAACGGCGCGGTGTACCTCTGCGCTGTAGGCGGCTGCGGCGCGCTGGCGGCAAGCAGGATAAAGTCCTGCGAGGTCATAGCTTTTGAAGACCTGGGCTGCGAGTCGGTAAAGCGCCTTTACATCGAAGATTTTCCGTTGGTAGTCACTATTGATTGCAGCGGCGGAAATGTCTTTAAGACAGGCAGAGCGGAATACGCCGAAATATAAGTAAATACTGAGGAATATGGGCAGGCAGCCTGTATTCCTCTTTTTGTATTGCCTTTTTGTACAAATTTCGCGCGGCAATCTGTAAAATGTTACAAAAATACTGACTTTTTAAATAAATATTGAAATTTGCTTGACTTTTTTTTCTCGCTTGTGTTATTCTATTATTATGGCATTTTATAATGCGTTGGTTACGGAGGCGTTGGTTTGAGTTCAGAGCAGCAGAAAACACAGTTCGGCGAGTACAGCGATGAAGAGCTTGCCGCGCTCGCGAAGCAGAGCACTGAGGCGGCGGGCGAACTGACAAAGAGGTTTTTTGCGCCGATACGCGCGGCTGCGGTCGCGATAGACCAGCAGATCTCTGACGACCTGCTGCAAGAGGGTCTGCTGGCTATGCTCTCAGCCGTTGGCAGTTTTGACGAAAAGCGCGGCAGTCTGCGGGCGTATGTTATGACCTGCGCGCGAAACCGTATGCTTTCAGCCGTGCGCCGAAACAAACCGCTGGGCGGCGATTACGATGGCTCTGAAGAGCTTGAGGACAAGACCGAGCCTGCTGCGGACGATGGCGCTATGGAGCTTTTTCGTGAGCTGTATGAGGCTATGGAGCGGCAGCTTACCGAGCGCGAGAGGGGCGTGCTGACCGCGTATATGACGGGTATGAGCTACGCCGAGATAGCGCAGTCGCTCGAGATAACGGAAAAAGCAGTCGATAACGCAATGCAGAGGGCGCGCCGCAAGCTCAGAAAAGAATTTGGCAGGCAGCCGTAAATGTCACGAAATATGCGCTTTTGCTTAGTAAGCGCGGCGACAGCCGTAGAGCCGGGCAATTCCGGCGTGGCGCAAAGCTATTTATTTACGTTGGGCTAGGGGTACGCCCTAATTGCCGGAAAGGTTAGGTTTATCATGTACGAAGACAAGACATTAGTATGCAAGGACTGCGGAAACGAGTTCGTATTCACAGCAGGCGAGCAGGAATTTTACGCTGAAAAAGGTTTTGTGAACGAGCCGCAGAGATGCAAGGCTTGCCGCGACGCTCGCAAGCAGGGCGGAGCAAGGGGAGAAAAGCAGATGTTTACCGCTGTATGCGCTTCCTGCGGCGGCGAAGCTAAAGTTCCTTTCAAGCCCAGAGAGGACAGACCTGTATATTGCAGCGAGTGCTTTGCAAAAATGAGAGAAAATTGATCCGACTAAAACACGCTTTGTGCCGCTTGGTATAAACTATATTTTATTTGAGATGAATTTGCTAAAAAAAGACAGACCTTTTTGCGGGTCTGTCTTTTTGTTTATGCAATAATTCTGTTCTACTTTTTTGCGTTCGCGAGCATAAGCTTTATGCGGTTCTCTTGGTTTACCTTCGTAGCGCCGGGGTCGTAGTCGATGGCGACTATGTTTGCGTTGGGGTAAGCTTCTTTGATAACGCGGCTCATGCCCTTTGCCACAATGTGGTTCGGCAGGCAGCCAAAGGGCTGGGTGCAGATTATATTCTCCGTGCCGGTCTCGGCGAGCGCTGCCATTTCGGCGGTTATCAGCCAGCCTTCGCCCATCTTCACGCCCTGATTCATGTACTTGTCGGCGCAGGCGCGCAGGTGCTCGAAATCGTGCGGCGGGAAAAATTCGCCCTGCTCTTCGATCATCTTGATCTGCTCGCGCTGGAATTTGTAAAGCACATCGTAGCCGATCTTGTATGCGGCGGTGCGGGGCGTCTGCTTATCGTAAAGGCGCGCGTCGTTTATGAGGTCGGAAGCGCAGTACAGCACGAAATCCAGCAGCCCCGGCACGTTCGGCTCGCAGCCCTCAGACATAAGGAAGTTGTTGAGGTCGTTGTTCGCGAGCGGCGAATATTTAACGTATATCTCGCCGACAATGCCCACGCGCGGCTTTTTCTCCTTAGTGCGCGGCAGTGCGGCGAAATCTTTCAGCATAGCGCGGTAGATGGACTTTGTGTTCATAAACTGCGTTTTCGTGCCCATAAGCTTGCCTATGCGGTGCTGCCAGCGCGCGAGAAGATGGTCGGTGCTGTTTTTGTTGATCTCGTAAGGCTTGCACTGATTGTACAGCAGCATCAGCATATCGCCGTAAAGCACGCAGTAGATCAGCCTTGTGATTATCGGTATGGTCATGGGGAACGCGGGGTTCGGCTCCAGTCCGCTGAAATTCAGCGAGAGCACGGGCACCTGCGGGAACTGCGTCGATATAGCCTTGCGGATAAGGTAGATGTAGTTTGAAGCACGGCAGCCGCCGCCCGTCTGGGAGATGAGCAGGGCGACCTTGTTCACGTCGTACTTGCCGCTTTTCAGCGCGTCCATGTATTGGCCGATGACGAGCAGCGCGGGGTAGCAGGTGTCGTTGTGGGTGTTTTTTCAGTCCCTCGTCTACTACATTGCGGCTGGTATTTGTCAGCAGCTCCATTTTGTAGCCGAAGTGCTCGTATGCCTTGATTATAAGGTTAAAGTGTATCGGCAGCATATCGGGTATGAGTATCGTGTAGTCTTTCTTCATATCCTCGGTAAAGGTAGTGCGCTTTACGCGGTCGGAATACTGCTTCTGCTGTTTTGGCTGTTTGCTCATTATGCTTACACTTCCTTTCCGTTTTTCGCGGCGTCTTTTTCTTCAAGCGCCGCCGCGAGCGAGCGCAGGCGTATCTTAGCCGCGCCCAGATTGGTTATCTCGTCGATCTTTAGCTGAGTGTAAAGCTTTCCGTGCTCCTCGAGTATAGCGCGAACTTCGTCGGTGGTAACGGCGTCGATGCCGCAGCCGAATGATACGAGCTGTACTAGCTGCATATCGTCGTTTTCGCAAACGTACTCTGCCGCGCGGTAAAGTCTTGCGTGGTATGTCCACTGGTTGAGTACGTCGAGAGGCGGGCAGTCTACCAGATTTGCCACGCTGTCCTCGGTGACTACCGCGAAGCCCAGCGAGGCTATCAGCTTGTGTATTCCATGGTTTATCTCGCGGTCGATGTGGTAAGGTCTGCCCGCGAGCACGATTATTTTCTGACCCTTGCTGCGCGCGTCGGCGATTATCTCTAGGGCTTTCTGCTCGTTAGCGCGCTTGTAGCGCAGCTGCTCGGAGTAAGCTTTGTTCAGCACGCCGAGCACCTGCTTTTCTTTTATGTCGTATGAGCGCAGCGCCGCGGCTACGTTCTTGGCTGTATTTTTCTTGAAGTTAATATCGAGGTAGGGGGTTATGAAATTGCTGCTGTTTAGGTCGGGGATATTCGCTTTCAGCAGCTCGGGGTAGTAGGCTACTACGGGGCAGTTGTAGTGGTTATCCGCCTGACCCTCGTCGATATTGTAGCTCATGCAGGGGTAGAAGATAAAGTCTACGCCCTTATCGAGCAGGTTGAGTATATGTCCGTGCGCGAGCTTAGCGGGGTAGCATACGGTGTCAGAGGGTATGGTCTGCTGACCGCGGTAGTATGTATCGCGCGAGGATTCGTCTGAGAGAACTACCTCAAAGCCCAGCTCGGTGAGCATGGTGTGGAAGAAAGGCAGCATATCGTAATAGCTCAGCGCCATAGGTATGCCTACCCGCGCGATGGGCTTGCCGTGCGGCTTTTTCTCGCCGTAGGCTTCCAGCTGCTCTAGCTTGTATTCGTACATATTCTCCGTCTTGTTGGCAAGCTTTATGCCCGCGCCCTTTTCGCAGCGGTTGCCCGAAACGAAGCGGTGGCCGTCGCTGAAACGGATTATAGTGAGGTTGCAGTGGGCTGTACAGCCCCCGCACTGCGCCGACATAGAGTTGTACGCAAAATCGCGAAGCTGGTCGAGGGTAAGTATAGAAGAAGTGCGCTGCGGCTCGGCTTTGGTCTTTTCCATAGCGAAGATCGCGCAGCCGAAAGCGCCCATAAGTCCTGCTATCGCGGGGCGGATAACGTTTCTGCCAAGCTCCATCTCAAACGAGCGCAATACGGCGTCGTTTAAGAACGTACCGCCCTGTACTACTATGTTCTTGCCCAGCTCGTCGATAGATTTCGCGCGGATAACTTTGTACACCGCGTTCTTGATTATCGAGGAGGAAAGTCCCGCCGATATGTCTTCTACCGAAGCGCCGTCCTTCTGCGCCTGTTTTACGGAAGAGTTCATGAATACCGTGCAGCGCGAGCCTAGCTCTACGGGGGCTTTTGCGAAAAGTCCGAGGTTCGCGAAGTCGGCTATCTCGTAGCCCATAGCCTGCGCGAATGTCTGTATGAAAGAGCCGCAGCCCGAGGAGCATGCCTCGTTCAGCATGATGCTGTCTATCGCGTTGTTCTTTATCTTGAAGCACTTTATGTCCTGACCGCCGATGTCGATGATGAAGTCAACGTCGGGACAGAAGAAAGCCGCCGCCTTGTAGTGCGCTACTGTTTCTACTATGCCGAAGTCTACGCCCAAGCCCGCCTTTATGAGGTCTTCGCCGTAGCCCGTTACCGCCGAAGCTTTTATGTTCAGTCCGGGGTTCGCTATGCGGTAGATGTCCTCCAGCTTCGAGGCTATGATGTCGAGCGGCTGACCCTTGCTTGAGCAGTAGTGCTGATAAAGCAGCCTGCCGTCCGGCGTGATGAGGACCAGCTTCGTGGTGGTAGAGCCTGCGTCGATACCGAGGTACGCGTCGCCCGAGTAGGTCTTTATATCGGCGTACTTTAGGTCTGACTGCTTGTGGCGCGCCACAAATTCCTCGTACTCAGCGCGGTCTTTAAAGAGGGGAGTGCCCGTAACTATATTGTCCGCGGTCTTTGCGTTTATTATCTTATCCAGCGTTTCGTCGATGGTCATGGTTTCGGAGATGTCGTGCGCCTGAAGCGCGCAGCCGTAAGCCATGAAGCAGGGTGCGAGGTCGGGGAACACCGCGTGCTCAGCGTCGAGGTGCAGCGTTTCGGTAAACGCCTTTCTCAGACCCTTTAAGAACGAGAGAGGGCCGCCGAGGAAGAGCACGTTGCCTGCTATCTTTCTGCCCTGCGCCAGTCCCGAAACGGTCTGGTCTACTACCGCTTGGAAAATCGAAGCGGCTATGTCCTCTTTCTTAGCGCCCTGATTGAGCAGCGGCTGAATATCGCTCTTCGCGAAAACGCCGCAGCGCGAAGCTATCGGGTAAAGGCGTGTGCTTTTCAGCGAGAGCCTATCCAGTTCGTCGGCAGTAACGCCTAAAAGCTGCGCCATCTGGTCGATGAAAGCACCCGTACCGCCCGCGCAAGAGCCGTTCATGCGCTGTTCCACGCCGCCGGTGAGGAAGATTATCTTAGCGTCCTCGCCGCCCAGCTCTACCACTACGTCTGTAAGCGGGTAGCTCTTGTTTACGGCGACGAAAGCGGAGTATACCTCCTGCACGAACTCTATTCCGCTTGCCTGCGCTATGCCCAGACCTGCCGAGCCTGTGATGGCTGTGCGGAAGCGCTCGCCCTTGTACTTTTCGTTTATTATACGCAGCTGCTCGGCAACTGTTTCGCGCACTTTAGAGAAGTGGCGTTCGTATTTTGAATATATTATCTCGCCCTCTTTTAGTATCACGGTCTTTACCGTAGTAGAGCCTACGTCGATACCGAGGTCATATATAATGCTCATCTGTTTTTCTACCGATCCTTTCGCTGTATTTAAAACATTTATTCACATACTTATACTCAATAATTATAGCATATTTCACTCAAAAAGAAAAGCACTTTTTTGTGAAAAAAGTGCCGCATATTTTGAATTGTGTGCAAAAACATTTATACAACATCTTGTCAGAAAATGTCTTTTTTCTTTTTGATCTGCCGTCTTATCAGCACGAATATCGTCACGCCCAGGCAGAGTATCAGGAATATAGGCACGAGCCATGTGTTTTCGTTTTCAGCTTGCGCCGATTTCATCTCTGTCCAGAGGTCTTGCATCTGCTTGTTCGCTTTGTCTGAAAGATTTACGAACACGGTGGTGTGCTCGCTGATAAAATCTTGGTCGGGGTAGGATACGGGGTTATTCTTCACGTCCTCGTCCAGCATATCGTAAGCCGCTTGGTGCGGGGTGGAGTAGCAGATGTAGTCGATGTTCGCGTAGGCGATGTCCGGCTCGCACATGAAGTTTATATACATCTCGGCGGCTTCCTTCTGCTTCGCGCCCGCGGGTATGCACATAGCGTCGATGAAAAGGTTAGTGCCGCTCTTCGGTATCACGAAGCCTAAGTCCTCGTTCTCGTCGAGTATGGTCAGCGCGTCGCCCGCGTAGTAGGGGGCTATCAGCGCGTCGCCCGCGCCCATTTTGTCGAATATCTCGTCCATAACATAGCCCTGCACCACGTTTTTCTGCTCGGTAAGCTTTCTCGCCGCGTCGGCAAGCTCGTCGCTGTCCTCAGTGTTTATCGAGTAGCCCTGCATTATCTCGGCTATCGCGAAAGCGTCGCGCGGGTTGTCGAACATCAGTATTTGGTCTGAGTAGTCTTTGTTCCAAAGAAGATCCCAGTCTATCTCGTCCTTGGGCAGGTCTATCATAGTCTTGTCGTAGATTATGCCGACCGTTCCCCATGTATACGGTACAGAGTAGCTGTTTTCGGGGTCGTAAGCCATGTTGCGGAAATTATCCATGATGTACTTGAAATTCGGGATATTCTCGAAATCAAGCGGCTGCACCATGTTTTCCTTTATCATCTTGCTTATCATGTAGTCTGAGGGGATTATCACGTCGTAAGAAGCTCCGCCGCCTTTCAGCTTGGCGTAAAGCTCTTCGTTGGTGGCGTAGTTGGTGTAATTAACTTTTATGCCCGTGAGCTTTGTAAACTCTGAGTTTACGTCCAGCGTGCCCGCCTCAGCGCCCGTAGAGATGTATTCTCCCCAGTTGTAAACGTTGATGGAAATGCCCGCGTCTTTAAATTTTGTGTAATATTCGGGGTCGGAAACTGTGAGCGTCTGCGCTTCGGCAGTTTTCTCTTCTTCCTCAGTATCGACAGAGGTATCCGCGCTGCCGCTGCAGCTCGAAAATGCGCTCGCCGCCAGCGCGGCAGCCATTATCAGCGCCGCGTATCTTGATATGCGTTTAAGTATTATAAAAAAGTCACTCCCCCCGCTCACGCTCTTTTAGCCTGCTTATTCTCAACGAAATTCTTTATGAGCAGGATTATCACAACTACCGCGAAGATTATCGCCGAAAGCGCGTTTATTTCGGGCGATACCTTGCGCCGCGTCATAGAGTAGATGGTTATGGGCAGCGTCTGCGAGGTAGAGCCGCTGGTGAAGTAGCTGATTACGAAATCGTCCAGCGAGTAGGTGAAAGCCATGAGAAAGCCGCTAACTACGCCCGGCATTATCTCGGGCAGCACTACTTTAAAGAACGCTTTCGCAGGCCCGCAGCCGAGGTCTTGCGCCGCCTCGTAAAGGTGGGGGTCCATCTGGCGGAATTTCGGCATGATGTTTAGTATAACGTAGGGCACGTCGAATGTGATGTGCGCTATTACCAGCGTCTGAAAGCCGAACTCTAAATTCATGCGCGCCGCGAAGAATACGAAGAGCAGCATAAGCGATACGCCCGTAACTATCTCGGGGTTGATTATCGGCATATTTGTAATGTTCATTACCATAGCTTTCGGCACACGGCGCATATTGTTTATGCCGATGGCGGCGAGCGTGCCGAGTATCGTGGAAACTATGCTCGCTATTACGGCTATTATTATAGTGTTTATCAGCGAGGAGATTATAATGTCGTTGTGTATCAGCTTGCGGTACCAGTCTAGCGTGAACCCGCTGAATACCGAGCGGCTCTTAGTTTCATTAAAAGAGAAAACTATCAGCACGAATATGGGAACGTAGAGGAACATAAGCACTGCGCCCAAGTAAATTTTTCCAAGTTTTTTCATCATATCCCGCCTGCCTTTACATAAGCACCTGATCGTCAGGGCTGAACTGGTTCATTATCGTCATTATCATAAGTATTATGACCATGAGCACCAGTGAGATAGCCGCGCCGAGGTTGGGGTTGTAGGAGTTTCCGAGAAACTGCATCTCTATAAGGTCGCCGATGAGCAGGTTAGAGCCGCCGCCCAGCATACGCGAGATTATGAAAGTAGATATAGCGGGCACGAAGACCATAGTAATGCCTGAGGTTATTCCCGGCAGGCTCAGCGGAACTATTACTTTAAAAAGCACGTTCATAGAGCTGCAGCCGAGGTCTGAGGCTGCTTCCAGCACGCTTTTGTCTATCTTCTCCATTACCGAGTAGAGCGGCAGTATCATGAAAGGCAGGTAGTTGTACACCATGCCCAGCACCACTGCGCCCGAGGTGTTTATGAGCTTGTAAGGCCCTAAGCCGATAAGCCCCAGCAGGTGGTTGATTATGCCGTTGTTGCCCAGCAGGGTCATCCATGCGTATGTTCTCAGCAGAAAGTTCATCCACATAGGCAGCATTACTATCATCAGCATAGTGCCCTGCTTGTGCTTTTCCATGCGCGAGAGCAGGAAAGACACGGGGTAGGCCACCACTAAGCATATCGCCGTCGCGATCACCGAGAGCCATATCGAGCGCACGAATATATTTGCGTACTGTCCTACGTCTGAGATGTTTTTTATAGTAAACTTGCCCGCGTTGTCGGTAAGGGCGAAGTAGGCTACCATTATAAGCGGTACTACTATGAAAACCGCCATCCATACTAAGTATGGCGCGGCGAGTATTTTTTTCTTCATGATATTATCAGTCTTCCTCCGCCGCAGTTTTTTTCATTATGTGTATATCGAATGGGTCGAAGGTCATGCCGACCATAGTGCCTACCTGCTCCGCTTTTGTAGAGTGTATCATCCACTTGTGGTCTACGCCGTCTACTATCATCTCGTAGTGCACGCCCTTGAATACTACCGATTCTACTATGCCCGTGAGCTTCGCGCCCTCGGCGGGGATAATCTTCACGTCCTCGGGGCGGATAACTACGTCTACCGTTTCGTTCGGCGAAAAGCCCTTGTCCACGCACTCAAAGCGCCTGCCGGTAAACTCTACCTCGCAGTCGCGCGGCATACAGCCGTTTATAATGTTGCTCTCGCCGATGAAGTCGGCTACGAAAGCGTTTATCGGCTCGTTGTAAATATCAGTCGGCGAGCCTATCTGCTGAATATGGCCATTGTTCATTACAACTACCGTGTCGCTCATCGTCAGCGCTTCTTCCTGATCGTGGGTAACGTAAACGAAGGTAAGCTCCAGCGCCTGCTGTATACGGCGAAGCTCGGTCTGCATACCCTTGCGCAGCTTTAAGTCCAACGCGCCGAGAGGCTCGTCCAGCAACAGTACCTTCGGGTGATTTACCAGTGCACGCGCTATTGCCACGCGCTGCTGCTGACCGCCCGAAAGACGGTTTATAGAGCGCTTTTCAAAGCCCTTGAGGTTCACCAGCTCGAGCATTTCACCCACGCGCTTTACTATCTCTTTCTGCGGCAGCTTTTTCACTCGCAGACCGAAAGCGATGTTTTCGTAAACGTTCAGGTGCGGGAAGAGGGCGTACCTCTGGAAAACGGTGTTTACGTTGCGCTTGTGCGGCGGCACGCCGTTTATCTTCTTGCCCTCAAACAAAACGTCGCCCTCGGTGGGGTCTAAAAATCCTGCGATTATGCGCAGGGTAGTGGTCTTGCCGCAGCCCGAAGGGCCGAGCAGCGTCACGAATTCCTTGTCCTTTATATCAAGGCTGATATTTTTGAGTATCCGCTCGCCGTCCTCAAAATCGACCACGATATTTTTAAGCTGATAATATTCTCCATTAGGCATACATACCTTTCAACAAAATTCGGCAAAAAACGCCGACATTTCAATTATATATTAACTATCCAAAAAAGTCAATAGAACTTGCCCTTGTAATATATTATTATGCACACTAATTTTAAAAAAACGGCTTTTTCGACGGTATTTTTGAGCAAAAAAAGAGCCTCACACGGTGTGAGGCGAAAAATGAAATAAAATAAAACTATGTGTAGAACAAAAGAAAGGAGACAACAAAACGGATGTTAGTATCAAACATTGCTGTATGATTATCTTAACATCATGTATATTATATATCAAAAAACAAGATTCGTCAAGCGAATTACAGAATTTATATTTTTTATTCATACATTTTGGCGTTTTGCACAATTGGAGTGCGCTCCGGTTTAGCGATATTTCACCGATAAAATTAAAAATAACTTAAATAAGCGAAATATTAAACCATTAGCCGAAAAAGCGCGGAAAACGTTGATGATCGGCGGCATGATAGAAAATTATAAAATATAAAGATCTGAACTATTTTTCGCTCTGCGCTTGAAAAATCGACGAAAATATGATATACTTATGTTTATAGGGATATAGTAAAAAACAAGAAAGGAAAGCAGAAAATGATAAACAGCGAAGTGTTTTGGCAGGTGGTGCGCGACCGTGCCCCGCGTTGGAACGGCGAGATATTCCTGATATTCGCCCTCACGGCGGTGCTGCTGATAATGGTCTGCTCGCTGCGGCGGCGGCTTGAGCCTGCGGCGCTCGGCGCTGGCGGTGGGCGTTTACACATACGTCTACAACGTCTTGGTGACAACGCTTTTCATGCGTGAGCAGTACCCATACTACCGCTATACGCTGCGGGTGGATTTTATTCGGCAGATATTCGTGGAGCACAGCGCTTTCGCGGCGGCGGAGGGCCTGCTGAATTTCCTCATGCTGCTGCCGCTGGGGCTTGCGCTGCCGTTTTTCTTCAGGCGCTACGCCGTAGCAAAGACCTGCGCGATAGGCGGCGGGCTGACGGTCTTCATAGAGGTTACTCAGCTCGCGGCGCGGCTGGGCGAGCTGCAGGCGGACGACCTTATACTAAACTACGCGGGCTGTATGGCAGGGGCGTACATCTATGCCGCGATCTCGGCTATATACAAGCGCCGCAGGAAAAAAAGAACAGCAGAAAAAACCAATTGTTATAAAACACAGCAATAAGATAGGAATAATTTATTAAATATTCAGATTTGCTCTTGCATTTTATAGAAAAATGGTATATAATAAAGAGTGCAGAAGAAACAGATGGATATCTGTTCAACTGTAACAAGGTGATGCGCTTGAAAAAAACGCTGTTGCCATAGAGAAAACTGAAAGGAATGATATAAATTATGGAAAAACGTTTTGTGTATGCTGATAACGCTGCTACCACCCGCGTTACCAAGAATGTACTTGACGTAATGCTGCCTTACTTTACAGAGGGCTACGGCAACGCTTCGAGCATTTACCAGCTCGGTATGGACGCTGCTAAGGCTGTGCTGGCTGCAAGAGAAAAAGTAGCCGCCGCTCTGGGCGCTAAGGTAAATGAGATATACTTTACGGCCGGCGGCTCTGAGTCGGACAACTGGGCTATAAAGGGCGCGGCTGAGCTGGGCGCTAAAAAGGGCAAGAAGCACATCATAACCACCGCGATAGAGCACCATGCTGTGCTGCATACCTGCGAGTACCTGGAAAAGCACGGCTTTGAGGTAACATATCTGCCCGTAGACGAATACGGCAGAGTTACCGCGCAGCAGGTGGCTGACGCTATCCGCGAGGATACCTGCCTGGTAACTATAATGTTCGCAAACAACGAGATCGGTACTATAATGCCTATCCCCGAGATCGGCGCTGTGTGCAAGGAAAAGAAGGTAATGTTCCACACCGACGCTGTACAGGCGGTAGGCCATGTAGAGATCGACGTAAAGGCTATGGATATAGATATGCTCTCGCTTTCGGGTCATAAGATCCACGCACCAAAGGGCATCGGCGCACTTTATATCAGAAACGGCATAGCTCTGCCTAACCTCATCGCGGGCGGCGCACAGGAGCGCGGCAAGAGAGCGGGCACGGAGAACGTTCCCGGAATAGTAGGTCTGGCTGAGGCTATCACAACTGCCTGCGCTGATATTCCCGAAAAGACCGTTAGGATCTCCGCTCTGCGCGACAAGCTGATAGAGGGCATACTCAAGATACCGCAGACCCGTCTGAACGGCGACGCTAAGCAGCGCCTTGCGGGAAACGTGAACGTTTCTATCCGCGGAATAGAGGGCGAGAGCCTGCTGCTCATGCTCGACCTTAACGGCATATGCGCTTCTTCCGGCTCTGCCTGCACCTCCGGCTCGCTCGACCCATCGCACGTTCTGCTCGCGATAGGTCTGCCGCACGAGATAGCTCACGGCAGCCTGCGCCTTTCGCTCGGCGAGGACGCTACCGAAGAGGACGTTGACTATATCCTTTCGGTGCTGCCCGGCATAGTTACCCGTCTGCGCTCTATGTCGCCCCTCTGGGAAAGAGTTTGCAAGAACGAAAATCTTAACCCCGACGGCACGCCTAAGGCATAAGGGCGCTGCCGCAGGATAAAGCAACCATAAAAAATCCGTAAGTAAGGAGATCGTGAAATATGATTTACAGCGAAAAAGTTATGGATCACTTTGCCAACCCAAGAAATGTTGGCGAGATCGAAAATGCCGACGGCATTGGCGAAGTAGGCAATGCTAAGTGCGGCGACATCATGAAGATGTACCTTAAAATAGACAACGGCATAATCACCGACGCTAAGTTCAAGACTTTTGGCTGCGGCGCTGCCGTTGCTACCTCATCTATGGCTACCGAGCTGATAAAGGGCAAGCCCGTAGAGGACGCGGTAAAGCTTACCAACAAGGCGGTTATAGAGGCCCTCGACGGACTTCCCCCTGCAAAGCTGCACTGCTCGGTGCTGGCTGAGCAGGCTACCAAGGCTGCACTTGCCGATTATTATCGCAAGAACGGCATCGACCCCGAGCCTATACTCGGTAAATTTGCCGACTGTGAAGACTGCGAGAACTGCGGAGTTTAAGGGCGCATGAAGCAGGTAGAGATATTCACCGACGGCGCTTGCTCGGGAAATCCCGGGCCGGGCGGCTGGGGCGCTGTGCTGCGCTACGGCAGCGCTGAAAAAGAGCTTTCGGGCGGGGCGGCGGATACCACCAACAACCGTATGGAGCTTTCGGCGGTGATAGCCGCGCTTTCGGCGCTCAAAGAGCCTTGTAAGGTCACCCTCACCAGCGATTCCAAATACGTTATCGACGCAGTGACTAAGGGCTGGGCGAAAAAGTGGCAGGCGAACGGCTGGGTGAAGTCTGACAAAAAGCCTGCGCTGAACGCTGATCTTTGGGAAAAGCTGCTGGCGCTGCTCGAAAAGCACGATGTGCGCTTCGTGTGGGTAAAAGGCCACGCAGGCCACCCCGAGAACGAGCGCTGCGACCGACTGGCGGTAGAACAGTCGATGAAATACAAGTAATGACAGCCGTGCGGGAATGTTCAGTTTCTGCACGGCTTTTTACAAATTTGTATTGATTTTTTTGCCGCTTTGTGTTATAATGTATCTGATATTTTTAAGCGGAGGTATTATACTCTATGTCAGTTTTTTGATGAAAAAATATGAGCTTCAAGCTTACTGCGGGCGAGAGCTGCTATATGCTCAAAGTCGCTCCCGGCGGCTATCTGGCTCACGTTTATTACGGCAAGGACCTGCCCGACGAAGACCTTTCTTATCTGCTTCGTCTGGACGAAAACCCTTTTACGCCTGAAACAAACGACCGCGATAAGGCTTGCTATATGGATACTCTGCCCTTTGAGTATCCCTGCTTCGGGCTGGGCGATTACCGCGAGCACGCTTTCTCGATAATGGATAAGAACGGCGCTTCTACCTGCGACCTGCGCTATAAGTCGCACAAGATCTATAAGGGCAAGCCCGCGCTGGAGGGTCTGCCTGCTACTTTCGCAAACACCCCCGAAGAGGCTGAAACGCTCGAGATAACTATGGAGGATAAGCCTGCGGGTCTTGAAGCAGACCTTATCTACACCGCGTTTGCGGGTCTGAACGCCATCGCGCGCTCGGTAGTTATCCGCAACGTCGGCGGCGATAACGTAAAGCTTACCCGCGTTTACTCCGCCTGCGTAGAGTTCGACGACGAGAAAATGGATATGATAACCCTAAACGGATCTTGGGCACGCGAGCGCGCTATGGAACGCTGCCGCCTGCACGTCGGCAAGCAGATAATCGACTCTATGCGCGGCGAATCTTCACACCAGAACAATCCTTTTACCGCTCTTTGCAGACACAATGCCGACGAGGACAGCGGCGAAGTTTACGGCTTTAACTTCGTATACTCGGGCAACTTCGTTTCCGAAGCGGAAGTTACTCAGCACAGAAAGACCCGCTATCTGATGGGTATAAATTCCTGCGACTTTGAATGGCTGCTCGAGCCGGGCGAGAAATTCACCGCCCCCGAGGTCATCATGGTATACTCCGACGAAGGTCTGGGCAAGATGAGCCGCACCTTCCACGATCTTTACAGAAACAACCTTATCCGCGGAGAATACAAGGATAAGCGCCGCCCGATACTGATAAACAACTGGGAAGCTACCTACTTCAACTTCTCAGCTGAAAAGCTGGTGCAGATAGCTGAGCAGGCTTCTAAGCTGGGCATCGAGATGCTCGTAATGGACGACGGCTGGTTCGGTCACCGCGACGCCGATAACTCCTCGCTGGGCGACTGGTTCGTTTACGAAAAGAAGCTCGAGGGCGGTCTGAAAGCGCTCGTTGACAAAGTAAACGCGCTGGGCATGAAGTTCGGCATTTGGTTCGAGCCCGAGATGATCTCGCCCGACTCTGAGCTTTACAAGGCCCACCCCGATTGGGCTATACAGGTAAAGGGAAGAGAGCTTACACTCTGCCGCGAGCAGTATGTTCTCGACTATTCGCGTGAGGACGTTCGCGACTACGTTTACGGCATGATGAAGAAGATACTCGACAGCGCGAATATCGAGTACATAAAGTGGGATATGAACCGCCAGCTTACAGAAGTGGCCTCAAACAGCCTGCCTAAGGAGCGACAGAGAGAGCTTTGGCACAGATATGTTCTCGGCGTTTACGACCTTATGAACAGACTTACTACCGATTATCCGCACCTGCTGCTTGAAAACTGCTCTGGCGGCGGCGCAAGATTTGACGCGGGTATGCTTTACTACTCGCCGCAGATCTGGTGCTCGGACGATACCGACGCCATCGAAAGACTGAAAATACAGTACGGCACATCTATGTGCTACCCCTGCTCGGCTATGGGCGCGCACGTTTCCGACTGCCCGAACCACACCGTTGGCAGAACTACGCCTTTCACCACCCGCGGCCATGTAGCTATGGTAGGTACTTTCGGCTACGAGCTTGACGTTACTAAGATACCCGAGGAGGACAGAAACGCTATCCCCGGTCAGATCGCCGAGTTCAACAAGTACAACAAGCTGGTGCGCACCGGCGACCACTACCGCATAGGCAATATGTTCGAGGACAACACTTGGGACGCTTGGATGTTCGTAGCTAAGGACAAGGGCGAGGCGCTCTTTGAGTTCGTACAGGTGCTCTCCCGTCCGAACGAGCGCTCGCGCAGGATAAAGCTCAAGGGCTTAGAGCCGAACGCTTACTACTACGAGGAATCCAACCCCGAAGTTAAGCTTTCGGGCGCGGCTCTTATGCAGTGCGGTATAAACATCACCTCGCTTTGGGGCGATTATCAGTCGAAGATACTGCACTTCATCAAGGCGTGATATACTGAATTAAAATTTCGCTGCATCTGTCAGAAAGGGCGAGTTGCGGCGAATTTTAAGGATAAAAATGTAAACGTTATCATTTAAGCAGGAGGGTAACGGAAATGGATAATAATTACTTCAAAAGCGTTATCGACGCTGACGAAGCGCCCGTAGTTATCTGCGATCTAAGCCACACGGTGGTCTACATGAACCCCACGGCTGTAAAGAGGTACGAAAAACGCGGCGGCGCGGCGCTGATAGGCAGGTCGCTGATGGGCTGCCACAATGCCGACTCTAAAGACAAGATAGAGCGCGTGATAGCGTGGTTCAAAAAAGACCCCGCCAACAACAAGGTATACACCTTTCGCAATGAAAAGGAAAACAAGGACGTGTACATGATAGCCCTAAGAAACGACGGCGGTGAGCTGATAGGCTATTACGAAAAGCACGAGTACAGAAATATCGAGAGCATGGCGCTTTACGATATTGACTGATACAGACAAGGAGATTTTTAGCATATGAAGATGAAAAAGCTTGCGGCGCTGGTATGCGCTGCGGTGTTCGCGGCGGGCGTGCTTGGCGGCTGCGCGGGCAAGGATAAAAAGACCGACTCGGTTGCCGACGCTAAGATCATAAGCGCCGACGAATATTACAACGCTCAGCACGTAGATACGGGCTGGGAATGGGGCAATGCCACTATAATGGCGGGTGGATTTATCCCGAACATTATCTACAACCCCACCGAAGAGGGCGTAGTTTATGCGCGTACCGATATGGGCGGCGCTTACAAGATCGACAAGGAAACGGGTAAGTGGAAGTGCATGACCGACTTCATCGGCGGCGACGACTGGAACTTGAACGGTGCCGAGAGCATCGCCACCGACCCCGTAGAGCCTAACCGCGTTTATATGGCGGCGGGCACATACACCAATTCGGCGGGCGCTATAATGGTTTCCGACGACTACGGCGAGAACTGGCTGAAGGTAGATGTAGATTTCCGCATGGGCGCGAACGAGGTCGGCAGAGGCTGTGGCGAAAGACTTCAGGTAGACCCCTGCGACAACAGCATTCTCTACTACGGCTCGCGCTCGGACGGACTTTTCAGATCCACCGATTATGGCAGGAGCTGGAATAAAGTTGAGAGTTTCCCGACCACGGGCGGCTACGTTGAGGACGGCTACTCTATCGGCATAACATGGGTGGCTTTCGATAAAAGCTCGGGCAGCAAGGGCAAAGCCTGCCAGACGATATTCGCGGGCGCGGCAAGACCTACGGGCAACGTCATCTTCCGCTCAGACGATGGCGGCGAGAGCTGGAGCGAGGTAGAGAACCCCTATTACGAAAAGCTGAAAAAGAACGAGGGCATGAAGCCTGTACAGGGCGAAGTTTCCTCCGACGGCTACCTCTACTGCACGTTCGGCGACAAGGCCGGTCCGAATAACGTAATGCGCGGCTCGGTGCAGAAATATTCCATCAAGGATAAAACTTGGGAAGAGATAACCCCCGACCTCAAATACACCTGCGGTTACAGCGGACTAAGCGTAAACCCCAACGACCCGAACATGATAGTAGTGACCACTCTCGACCTCTGGTCGGTAGTGGACAACATCTACACCAGCTTCGATGGCGGCAAGACTTGGACGGGCATATGGGACCCCGAAACGCAGAAAACCAATTACAACCTCGACATCTCAGAGTGCAAATGGCTCGACTGGCAGGGTCAGCTAAAGCCGGGCTGGTGGATGACGGGCGTTTCGATAAACCCCTTCAACCCCGACGAGATAATGTACGGCACTGGCGCGACGGTATTCAAGACGGATAACCTCACAAAGTGCCAGAGCGAGCCGATAAACATTTCCGTGGCGGCTGAGGGCATAGAGCAGACGGCGATTTTCGACATAGTAGCGCCAAACGCCAACGATGAGAACGCCCCCGAGCTTTACTCTATCCTCGGCGACCTTTACGGCTTTAAGCACATGGACGTAAACAAAGCGCCCGAAGAGCATTTCGGCGACTTTAAGTCCACCTCCATCGACTGCGCTATGCTGGACTACAACATAGTCGTCCGCGCGACAGAGGAGGGCGACGCTACGCTTTATTACTCCACCGACGCCGCCGACACTTGGAACGAGATAAAGGGTCTGCCTGACGATAGCCTGAAAAAGACGGGCGGTCAGGTGAAGCTTTCGGCAGACGGCAAAACGCTGCTTTGGCAGCCGGGAGTTACCTGCGCGAACGCGTATATGACTAAGGACTGGGGCAAGACCTGGACGGAGCTTACCGACCTGCCGGGCGGCTGCACTATCGAAACCGATAAGGTCAACCCCGACCGCTACTACGTATACGACGGCAGATTTTACATGACAGCCGACGGCGGAAAGAGCTGGAGCACCATCACGGAATTCCTGCTTTCAAACTTCACGCTAGAGGCTGCGGCGGATACCGAGGGCGACCTTTGGATAGGCGCGGGCAACGGCGGAGTTTACTATCTCGACGCTGACGGCGACGCGCAGCTTACACGCGTATCTGACGCAGTGCAGGATTGCTCGGTGGTAACGCTCGGCAAGGCGGCTGACGGCGCTGACTACATGACTCTTTACATGATAGGCGAAGCGAACAACGAGGGTCACGGCGTGTATATGTCCACCGACAAGGGCGTTTCATGGAAGCGCATAAACGACGATACTGAAAAGTGGGGCAACGTAAAGAACGTTATGTCGGGCGACCCGAAGGTCTTTGGCAGAGTTTACATCGTTACCGACGGCAGAGGTATCATAATGGGAAATATCAAGAGCGAATAATTCGCCGCGATAAGCAAAAAATAAGGCTGACGTTTAATGGCGTCAGCCTTTTGTGTTCTTAAATTTTTTTGCGGTAGATAAGCCCTTTGCCGTGCAGGTAGTCGAACCGCAGAACTATCGTCAGCATACAGAAAAGCTCGCTTATCAGAAAGAATATCAGCGTCGCGAAAGACACTGAGTAGCCGCTCGGCTCAGTTATCATGCCGCGCAGCTCGGAGAACATCAGCGAGGGTGGACGAGCATATAGCCGAAAGTCTTTGCGTGCAGCCCGCGGTACTTGAACGTAAATTCGTAAGCGTTCATCTCGTGCGCCTTTTTCATCGACTTTTCGACCTCCTGCGGGGTGCTGCCGAGTATGTCGGAAAATCCGCAGTAGTCCCAAAGGCTCTCGCTGTTGATAGTTTTCAGTTCTTCAGCGGAGAGCTGCGAAAGCTTTTCGTCACTCATGCCATCGAGCACTATCGAAGCGGGCGCGGCTTTCATCTGCCGCATAAAGTCCTCAGCGCCGCTGTAATCCTCAAGGTAGCTTTCGTACCCCGCGAAGTAGTAAACGTCCGCCTCGGTCTTTTTCATGTAGCGGTAAACGCTGAGCGCGTAATCATGGCTGACGTAGTAGCTGAAAACAGCGGGCATCGCGAGCACAAAGCCTGCTGCGCAGAGTATAGCGGCGGCACGCAGGTCGCGCACGCGGCGCAGCACGGCGTAAAGCTTTACCAGCGAGCCGGGCAGCAGGCAAAGCACCGCCGCGCATAGCAGCGAGATGACCGCCGCCACGTCAGAGCCGCATATCAGCGCGAGCAGCATACCCGCCGCCGAGCAGAGCAGCGCCGAGAATATCAGCACCGCGCCGAACTGCACCGTGAATATCGGGCGGCGAGGCTTTGGCAGAGGTTTGCCCTCGGTATTATTTTTTTTCTGCATAAATTTTCGCTTCCCCTTTCGCAAAATGTGTGAAGGTCAAAGTGGTTATCTGTGCAAATAGTGAGTATCAGTTCTGTTTGTAGTCGGCGAGGAATTCTTTCAGCCCCTGCATCAAGCACTGAGGGTATCCATATCGGGCAGATAAACTATGCGGAAATGGTCGGGAGCGCCCCAGTGGAAGCCGCCGCCGTGTACCAGCAGTATTTTTTTCTCGCGCAGGAAGTCGAGCACGAACTGCTCGTCGTTGGTAATGCCGAATTTCTTAATATCCATTTTCGGGAATATGTAGAAAGCCGCCTTAGGCTTTACCGCCGAGATCCCGTCGATGCTGTTGAGCGCATTGTAGATAAACTCGCGCTGATCGTAGATCCTGCCGCCGGGCAGCAGAAGCGGGTCTTTTTTGCCGAAGTTCGCGGGGTCGAGGGCGGTGGCTACCATATGCTGCGCGGGAACATTTGAGCAAAGGCGCATGGAGGAGAGCATATTCAGCCCCTCGATATAGCCGCGCGCCGCCTTTTTGTTGCCCGAAAGGCTCATCCAGCCGATGCGGAAGCCCGCCGACATATGCGATTTTGAAAGTCCGCTGAATGTGATGCAGAAAACATCGTCCCCAGCGAGGGAAGCGATAGAGGTGTGCACCGCGTCGTCCATCAGCAGGCGGTCGTAGATCTCGTCGGAGAAGATTATCAGCCCGTTTTCGCGCGCTACATCCACTATCTGCATGAGCAGGTCTTTTTCGTATACCGCGCCCGTAGGGTTGTTCGGGTTTATGATAACTATAGCCTTGGTGTTCGGCGTTATTTTTTTCTTTATGTCTTCTATGTCGGGGTTCCAGTCGGCGCTTTCGTCGCAGACGTAGTGTACAGCCGTGCCGCCCGCGAGGGTAACTGAAGCTGTCCAAAGCGGGTAGTCGGGCGAGGGCACGAGCACCTCATCGCCGCTGTCGAGCAGGCCTTGCATAGACATGGTGATAAGCTCGGAAACGCCGTTGCCGGTGTAAATATCGGCGGGGGCAACGCCCTTAATGCCGCGGTATTCGTCGTAGCGGATTATCGCTTCGCGCGCGGCGATTATGCCGTGAGAATCGCTGTAACCCTGCGCAAGGGGCAGCGAGGAGGACATTACCTGCATAACGTCATCAGGCGCGTTGAAGCCGAAAGTGGCGGGGTTGCCGATATTTAGCTTTAATATCTTTTCGCCCGCGGCTTCCATCATATTGGCCTCGTCCATAACAGGACCTCTTATATCGTAGCAAACATGGTCAAGCTTGTGTGATTTTGCAAATTCTCTCATTTTCATGATACCTCCTAAGCCGAAAAAATTCGGCAGATAATATTATTATACACCCGCGGCGGAAGATTGTCAAGCGCGGCGATCTTGTGATCTTCAAATATGCAAAATTAGCACTTTACAAAGCTTCAAAAATGTGATATATTAAAGGTATAAAATACGGCAGGGAGGTGCAGATATGAAAAAACGATCATCGGTGGATAAGAAAACGCTGAGAAAAGACGCGGCTACGCTTGCGGCGGTGACGGCGGCGGCTTTCATCATGGCGCTGAATACCAAAACTTTTGTAAACACGGGCGGGCTGTACCCCGGCGGCATAACGGGGCTGACGATACTGATACAGCGCGCCGTGCAGGAGCTTGCGGGATTTACGCTGCCTTTCAGCGCGGTGAATATTTTGCTCAACGTTTTTCCCGTGTACATCGGCTTTAGGCACATCGGCAAGAAATTCACGGCTTTTTCCTGCGTGATGATACTGCTGAACAGCTTTTTCACCGACCTTATCCCGAACCATATCATCACAGAGGACGTGCTTCTCATCGCGATATTCGGCGGCATTATCAACGGCGTGGCGATAAGCCTTTGCCTGAACACGGGCGCGACTTCGGGCGGCACGGATTTCATCTCGATATACCTTTCGGAAAAGAGAGGTATGGATTCTTTTGATCTGATACTCGGCTTCAATTCCGTGATACTTTGCACCGCGGGACTGATGTTCGGCTGGGACAAAGCGCTGTACTCTATAATTTTCCAGTACGCTTCGACGGCTGTACTTCATATGCTGTACAAAAAATTTCAGCAGAGCACCATGCTCATCGTGACCACAAAGCCGCACGAGGTCGCGCAGGCGATATACGACGTAAGCCGCCACGGCGCGACTATACTGGATGGCGAAGGCTCTTACGAACACTGCGAGCGGCAGGTGGTGTACTCGGTGGTATCGGCGGCGCAGAGCAAGCGCGTGATACGCGCGGTGAAACAGACCGACCAGAGCGCTTTCATAAACGAGGTGAAAACGCAGAAGCTTTCGGGACGTTTTTATCAGCCGAAAGAAAATTGAATTTTTGCGCGAAAGCTATTGCAAAATGTGAACCAATATGGTATAATATCAATTGAGATAAAGTCTAACTGGAGGTAGAAAATCATGGAAGTTACAAAGGACATAATTTACATCGGCGTGAATGACCATAAGGTCGATCTTTTTGAGGGACAGTACGTTGTTCCGAACGGAATGGCTTACAATTCTTACGTTATCCTCGACGAAAAGACCGCCGTTATGGATACGGTAGACGCGCATTTCGGCGAAGAGTGGCTCGCGAACCTCGAGCAGGCGCTGGGCGGCAGAAAGCCGGATTATCTCGTAGTTCAGCACATGGAGCCCGACCATTCGGCAAACATCGCGAAATTCGCCGAAAAGTACCCCGAAGCGCAGATAGTCGGCAACGCCAAGACTTTTACAATGGTAAAGAACTTTTTTGGCACTGATTACGCCGACCGCCGCGTAGTTGTAAAGGACGGCGAGAGCCTTTCGCTCGGCGCGCACGAGCTGACATTCGTTTTCGCGCCTATGGTGCACTGGCCCGAGGTAATGGTTACCTATGACGCTAAGGACAAGGTGCTTTTCTCGGCAGACGGCTTCGGCAAATTCGGCGCGCTGGACGTTGAGGAGGACTGGGCTTGCGAGGCTCGCAGATATTATTTCGGCATCGTCGGCAAGTACGGTATGCAGGTGCAGAATCTGCTGAAAAAGGCCGCCGCGCTTGATATTCAGATCATCTGCCCGCTGCACGGCCCTGTGCTGACCGAAAACCTCGGCTACTATATTGGTCTGTATGATACATGGTCGGCTTACAAACCCGAGAGTGAGGGCATTTTCGTAGCCTACGCTTCCGTTTACGGCAATACCAAGGCTGCCGCCGAGCTGTTGGCTGATAAGCTGCGCGAAAAGGGCTGCCCGAAGGTTACTGTCGCTGACCTTGCGCGCGAGGACATGGCTGAATGCGTTGAGGACGCTTTCCGCTACGACACGCTGGTGCTGGCTTCCTGCACATACAATGGCGGTGTTTTCCCGCCGATGCGCGAGTTTATCCTTGACCTCACCGAACGCGGCTACCGCAACAGACGCGTTGCGCTGATAGAGAACGGCTCGTGGGCTGCTACTGCTGCTAAGGTGATGGAGAAAATGCTCGAGGGCAGCAAGGACATCACTTTCGCCGAGAACCGCGTTTCGATAAAGTCGGCGCTGGACGAAACCTCCACCGCGCAGGTAGAGGCTCTGGCTGACGAACTTACCAAGTAATTTCACGCAAATATAGCGATACCCGCAGACGCTCGTATCTGCGGGGTATTTTTATATTATGGAGAATATTTGGAACATAGCTATCGCGCCGACGCACATCATGCTGCCGAGCAGATTTTTCGCCGTGAACCGCTCGCGCTTCGCTATCGTGATGAAGAAAAGCGTTACGAGTATCAGCGGCTGAACGAACGAGTAGAGGGTAAGGCTCATGCCGATCAGCGCGTTTTCCGCAAGCAGCCCCGCTATGTTCGGCAGGCGGGTGAGGAAAACTATCAGCAGCATTTTTTTGAACACCGCGTAGTCGCAGGGGCGCTCGTTCGCGAGGTACAGCCGTTTCAGCAGGCCGCCCTCCGCGCGCTTCGGGAATATCGCGACCGCCATTATCGCCGTGAGCGCCAGCATCGAGATGAAAAGTCCTGTGTTTTTCGAGAGGTATGGCTCGCCCGCACGCATTATCAGCCCGTAGGAAAATTTTGCGAATATGTACAGCGCCATCGCGGGGATAAGCCGCAGCAGCTCGCCGCGCGTGAGCTTTCGTCTGCCGCCCGAGCTGTTCGTATCGCCCGAACCGCTCGCTATCAGCGCTAATCCTGCTAGTGCGAAAGGCAGACAAGCCAGCTTCGCCGCCGAGGGCGCTTCGCCGAAGATCGCGCAGTCAGCGCCGTATGAAAGAAACATCGCCAGCCCCAGCCATGCTTTTACCTCAAAAGCGCTCAGCACGCTCAGGCAGACCGCCGCCGTGTAAAATTCGCAGAGCTTGCTCGCTACCAGCAGCGCCGAAATGCCGAAAGTCTGCGGGCAGAGCGCGGCGCGAAGGTGCAGGAACGGCAGGCAGGGCAGCATGAAAGCCGCCGTGGAAGCCGATATGAAAAAAGTAAATTCGCTGCCCGAAAGCCCCCCGCGCGAAACGGTCTTTTTATCGTTCAGCGTACATATGGTATAACTGGCAACATTTATCAGTAAAAATATCAATTGCAATAGTTTTCACTCCATAAAAAACGGGGCGCATTTTCCGCAAACGCCGCCCCGTGTGGATGATCTAAAATTAGTAAGCCTTGCCCCAAAGCACCATGCACTTTGCTTCCTTGCCGCAGCAAACGCACTTATCGCCGAGGTTTTCCTGATGGAAAGGTATGCAGCGCGAGCCTACGCCCGTAACTTCCTTTATCTTATCCTCGCAGGCTTCGTCGCCGCACCACATAGCTTCTACAAAGCCGTCGCCGTTCTTTTCCAGCGCTTCGGTGATCTCTTCCATAGAGTGGCAGCGGTAAGTTCTCTTAGTGCGGTTAGCAAGAGCCTTTTCGTACATACCGGCGGGAATGGTCTTTTCCAGCATCTCGATAACGGTATCCTTGAAAGTTTCAAGCTCGTTTTCGAGGGAAACGGTGGTCTTTTCGCCGTTGTATCTTGCAGCTACTACGCACTGGCAGTTCTCGATGTCCTTCGGGCCTATCTCTACTCTTACAGGAACGCCCTTCATCTCGTACTCGGCGAATTTCCAGCCGGGCGAATTATCGCTGTCGTCGAGCTTTACGCGCACGCCGCAGGCTTTGAGCTTTTCATAAAGCTTTTTCGCTTCGTCGAGCACGCCCTCTTTGAACTGCGCGATCGGCACGATAACCACCTGAACGGGGGCTACCGCAGGCGGCAGAACAAGTCCGTTGTCGTCGCCGTGAGTCATGATAACTGCGCCGATAAGGCGGGTGGTAACGCCCCAAGAGGTCTGGTGGGGGTACTGCTTCTGATTGTCTTTATTGGTGAACTGAATGTCGAAAGCTTTAGCAAATCCGTCGCCGAAATAGTGCGAAGTACCTGCCTGAAGCGCCTTGCCGTCGTGCATAAGAGCCTCTATCGCGTAGGTGGATTCAGCGCCGGCGAACTTATCGCTCTCGGTCTTTTTGCCCTTTACAACGGGCATTGCCAGCGACTGCTCGCAGAAATCAGCGTAAACGTTGAGCATCTGCTCGGTCTCGGCGATTGCTTCCTCAGCGGTCGCGTGAATGGTGTGGCCCTCCTGCCAGAGAAATTCTCTCGAGCGCAGGAACGGACGGGTGGTCTTTTCCCAGCGCACTACCGATACCCACTGGTTGTAAAGCTTTGGCAGGTCGCGGTAAGAGTGAACTATGTTCGCGTAGTGCTCGCAGAAAAGCGTTTCAGAGGTGGGGCGAACGCAAAGGCGCTCTTCAAGCTTCTCGCTGCCGCCGTGGGTTACCCAAGCGACTTCGGGAGCGAAGCCCTCAACGTGGTCTTTTTCCTTATTGAGCAGGCTTTCGGGAATGAACATAGGCATACAAACGTTTTCGTGACCCAGCGCCTTAAAGCGTGCGTCGAGGTCTTTCTGGATATTTTCCCAGATGGCGTAGCCGTAGGGGCGGATGACCATGCAGCCCTTTACGCTGGTGTACTCTACCAGCTCAGCCTTTTTGCAGATGTCGGTATACCATTTTGCAAAATCTTCGTCCATAGAGGTGATAGCCTCTACCATTTTATTATTGCTTTTTTTTTGCCATGTTTAAAATCAACTCCATAAATATCTTTATTATAAATTTTGTAATTCAGATCGTATTCAGGCTCGGACGAAGCGTCGTAAGGGCCTTTTACCTGCGGTTCGTCAGGGTCGGGCTTTGGCACTTCGTCCTTAGTAGGTCGGTGCTCGTCGATCTTTTTTGCCAGCCGCGGCGTTATAACGCAGCAGAGCATTATCACAGCCATAATGACCATAGTAGTGCCCAGCACCCGCAGCAGCAGGTGTACCAGCTCGCTGTTCATATGCTCGCCCCTTTCTTTCGCGTAATATCATACCTTAATATTATACCATCTTTCGCAGCGATTTGCAAGTAGTTATGAAAAAATTTAAAATATTTCTCCCGTAGTGCTTGACAAACAATATTATATGGTGTATAATATTATACAGATAAAGAACACTGGCGTTAGTCCGACCAGTGTGAGAAGAAAGGAGTTGCTATCAGCATTATGAGTGTTTTTCCGATAAGTGCAGCGCTGCTGGACGCTATGGTGCTCGCCGTTACCGAAAATGAGGACGGCTACGGGTATAAGATCACTAAGGATATTCAGGAGCGCGTGAGCGTTTCAGAGTCCACCCTCTACCCCGTGCTGCGGCGCTTGCAGAAAAATGGTTCGCTCGAAACATACGATATGCCTTATATGGGCAGAAACCGCAGATATTACCGCATTACAGAAAGCGGCAGAGAGCTGCTGAAAGATTACCGCGCAGAGTGGCGCGAGTATAAAGGACAGATCGACCACTTTTTAAGCGAGGAGGATAATTATGACTATTAAAGAATACATCAGCCGTCTTTCAGCTGCGCTGAGTAATATCGACAGCGAGGAAGCGGCGAACGTTTTGCAGTATTACACCGAGATACTTGAGGACGCCGAAGATCCGCAGGCGGAAATGGCGAAGTTTGGCTCGCCCGAGCAGCTCGCCGCGCAGATAATGCAGGAAAACGGCTGGCAGCCCGCGCCCGATATGAGCGCGATGTTCCCGAATATGCAGCCGAAGCCGCGCAGGGGCATGACTACGGGCAGGGCGATAGCGCTGGTGCTCACCTCGCCTTTTTGGCTTACGGTATACGTTCTTATCGCCTGCCTTTTCATCACGGTAGTTTCGGTTTATATAACTTTCCCCGCAACGGCTATCGGCGGACTTGTCGCCTGCGCACTTACGGCGGGCGAATATGCGCCACTAACAGTTGCACTGCTCACACTTGCAGCAGCCTGCGCCGGCTTGACTATGCTGCTTTACCGCCCGCTTAAATACGCGCTGAAAGGCTGCGTCCAGCTCACTTTGATATTCAGCCGCTTCATTTTCGGCATGGAGCAGAAGAAATCTACCATTGCTCTGAAAAAGCCCGTCAACCGCGTGGTGCTTGTAACAGGCGCGGTGATGACGGTGATCGGAGCGGCGGTATGCGGCGTTTGCGTTGTAAAGCATATCAATAAGATAGATTATGCAAAAGCGCTCGGCATGACCGACCGCACATATGAGCTTTCGGGCGATATTACCGAGCTTACGGCTGACCTCGACGGCGCGGCGGTGCTCAGCGTAAAGCCCTCCGACGGCGATACGGCAAAGCTGGAATGTAAATACATTATTGAAAAAGACATGAAGATAACCGACGGCTCGGCAGCCGAGATAAAGTATGACGCGAAGAGCAACAGGATAACGCGTTACGGCATAAATTTCGGAACTATCTCTTACCCCGCCGCTGAGATCACACTCTATCTGCCGCAAAAGGCTTACGATAAGCTTACGCTCGATTCCACGTTCGGCGATATTTCGCTGAAAGATATTTCCGTCACCGATCTGAATATCGCTGCCGATGCGGGCAGCATGAAGCTGGATAACGTGCTGGCAAAGAACGCTTCGATGGATATTGATTACGGCGATGTTGATATAAACGGCTGCAAGTTCGATTTTTTCACGATAGATTCTGCGAGCGGCGATCTCGACATGAACGGCTGCGAGGTCGGAAAGACCGTCAGCGTCAATATGGATTACGGCGATATGGAGCTGGAAAACGTTACCGCGGGAAGCATCAGCGCGAAAATGAGCGCGGGCGATCTCGAGTTCAAGGGCGTTATAACAGGCGCGGCGAACGCTGACAGCGTTATAAACTGCGATTACGGCGACGTGGATATGCAGCTCGGCGGCAGTAATTATACGATAGCCGCATTCACCGACCTCGGCGAAGTCACCATAAACGGCGAGTCCCCCGCTTACAACGACCTTAAAGGCAGCGTGGTACTGCGCATAGAGAACAGCTGCGGCGATGTAAATGTAGATACAGACTGATACAAAAAGAAAAAGTCAGACAGGCATACAAAACGGATATTAAATGGGAAAAAAGCGCACATTTTGTGAACATTATATTTTCAGTATGTTATCATACAGTTATCACATAAGGGCTGTATTATATATACATAAGGTTACAGGGCACCTGATACGGACATAAAAAGAGCAGAGGTTCACATATGTTCAGTGATGTAAAGACCCGACCACATATTATTTTTCTCCATCATATTTACTGTAAAGGCAGAGAGAGCTTATAAGATCCCTACATCTTGAAGCTCTCTTTGCTTTTGTCTTTTTTTTTTTTGCAATAAAAATGCCCCGCGTACTTTCGGCGTACACGGGGCATTTTCTGTATGTAAATTACAATACTTTCGAGAGGAAGTCGCGCAGGCGGGGATTGCGCGGGTTTGAGAAAAATTCGTCGGGGCGGTTTTGCTCCAGTATATTTCCGTCCGCCATGAACATCACGCGTGAGGCTACCTCGCGTGCAAAGCCCATCTCGTGGGTAACTACCACCATCGTCATTCCGTCGTCCGCAAGCTTTTTCATAAGCTCGAGCACTTCGCCTACCATCTCGGGGTCTAGGGCGGAGGTCGGCTCATCGAAAAGCATAACTTCGGGATTCATCGCGAGGGAGCGGGCTATCGCTATACGCTGCTTCTGACCGCCGGAAAGGCGCGGGGTACTCGTCTGCCTTGTCGGCAGACCTACCTGCTCAAGCAGTTCTTCGGCGCGCGCGTTCGCTTCATCGGCTGTCATAAGTCCCAGCTTTACGGGCGCGAGCGTGATGTTTTTGCGTATGGTGAGGTGAGGGAAGAGGTTGAAGTGCTGGAAAACCATGCCCATTCTCTGGCGCAGGCGGTTCATTTCAGACTCGCTGATGCGGGTGATGTCTGTACCCTCAAAGAATATCTCGCCCGAAGTGGGATGCTCCATAAGGTTCAGGCAGCGCAGAAAGGTAGATTTTCCCGAGCCGGAAGGGCCTACTATTACTACCTTTTCGCCCTTATCTATCGTTTCGCTGATGTTTTTGAGAACTGCTACATCGCCGAATGATTTGCAGAGGTTTTTAACGTCTATCACTTTGCGAGAGCCTCCTTTCAAGCTTGCTTACAAGGTGGGTCAGCAGCATTACCATAAGCAGGTAGATCACCGCGACAGTTATCAGCGGCATGAAAGCCGAGAAGGTCTGCGAGCGGATAATGTCGCCGCCCTTTGTGAGGTCCTGTATGGCTATGTAGCCCGCTACCGAGGTTTCTTTCAGCAGCACTATGCACTCGTTCGCGAGCGCGGGGAGCACTGTTTTGAAAGCCTGCGGCAGCACTATCGAGATCATAGTTTCGCGGTAGCTGAGTCCTAAGCTTCTGCCTGCCTCAAACTGGCCGTTGTCTATCGACATTATGCCCGAGCGGACTATCTCAGCCACATAAGCGCCCGAGTTTATGCCGAAAGCCAATATAGCTACTACCAGCTTGCTGATATTCACGCTGCTGAAAATAACGAAGTAGGTTATCAGCAGCTGTACTACCATAGGCGTACCGCGGATAACAGTAAGGTATACTCTGCAAATGAAATTCAGTATCTTCATCTTGCCCGTGCGCTCGTAGGTAGAGCGAATTATCGCTACCACAAAGCCCAGCACCGCGCCTATCATCACGGCGAAAAGCGTGATGAGCAGGGTGGTCTTTAAGCCGTTGGTGAGGTATTTCCAGCGGTCTTGTTCAATAAAATTCTGCTTGAAAGCGTCTATCAGTCCGTTCAATCCTGCACGTCCTCTCTTAAAATAATTCGGCTGCCGCTGATTTTGCCGACAGCCGAACTTTAGTTATTTCTTTCTAACGATTATTACCTGAGTAGAGGTAGCGTATCCGTCGGAGAAGAGCACGTTCTTCTCGCGGTCGGGGGTAACGGTCATTCCCGCAACGCCTACGTCAGCCTTGCCAGACTGTACCGCAGAGATTATGGAGTCGAAAGCCATATCGTCGATCTGAAGCTCGTAACCCAGCTTGTCGCAAACTGCCTGCATCATATCAGCGTCAAGACCTACTATCTTGTCGCCCTCTTTGTACTCGTAGGGAGGGAACTCCGCGTTGGTAGCCATTATAAGCTTGCCCTTGCTGCGGTCTACTCCGTCGGGCGAGGTGTACTTGTTCTTGCCCTTGGTTTCGCCCTGGTAGTTGCTCTTTATTTTGTCGAGAGTGCCTTCGTCTTTCAGCTCTTTCAGAGCGCCGTTTATCTCGGTCTGGAGGTCTTTGTTATCCAGCTTCATTGCGATAGCGTATTCCTCGTCGGCGAAGGGGTCGTCGAGTATCTTGAGGTCGTCGTTTTTGTCAACGAATTCCTTGGCAGGCTCAGAGTCGATGATAACTGCGTCGATCTTGCCCTGCTTCAGCGCCTGAACTGCGTCAGCGCCCTTGCTGTATTTTTCTACCTTAGCGTCCTTAACGTCGCTGGCGTAGGTGTCGCCCGTAGTGCCGAGCTGCACGCCTATTGTCTTTCCCTCGAGGTCGTCGGCGCTGAAAACTGTGTTGTCGGGCACGCCGCAGCTTGTGAGCATTGCTGCGCAGAGTGCTGCTGAGATAAGCCCTGCTGTAAATTTCTTCATGATTTGAACATATCCTTTCATTGAAGGCAATATCGCGGTATTGCCTTTGTTATAAGCTTTATTATACCGCACATTACTCGGTTTTGCAAGCTTTTTTATCTGCAAATTGGTATATAATTTATGAATTTTTTAAAAGTTGACGGGTTTTACGCTCCAGATATTCTCAGCGTAGTCCTTGATAGTTCTGTCGGAGGAGAACTTTCCTGCGTGGGCGATATTCAGCCAGCATTTGCGGGCGAAAGCAAGCTCTTCCTTGTAGTCGGCGTTTGCTTTCAGCTTCGCTTCAACATAGCTGTTGAGGTCGCCGAGAACGTAGTAGTGGTCGGGAACGTGCCAGCTCGCTCCGTCGGTGAGCGCCTTGTAAAGCTCCTTGAAAGAGCCCTCCTCGTTTGAGGGCACGCCGCCGTCGCTGAAAGTGCCGTCTATCAGCTTGTCGAGCACGCGGCGTATCTTTTCGTCGGCGTAAGCCACCTTGCGGGGGTCGTACTCTGGCATTATCTTCTCCAGCTCTTCAACTCTCGCGCCGAAGATGTAGTTGTTCTCCTCGCCCGCTTCTTCCGCTATCTCGATGTTCGCGCCGTCGTATGTGCCGAGGGTGACCGCGCCGTTCAGCATCATCTTCATGTTGCCGGTGCCCGAAGCTTCAGTGCCCGCGGTGGAGATCTGCTCGGAAATATCGCTGCCCGCTACCAGCTTTTCGGCGTAGGAAACGTTGTAGTTCTGTACGAATACCACTTTCAGCAGTCCGTTCACTTCGGGGTCGGCGTCTACCATATCGGCTATCTCGTTTATCAGCTTGATTATCGCCTTAGCGCGGCGGTAGCCGGGTGCAGATTTCGCGCCGAAGATGTATGTGGTAGGCGTGAAGTCCTTTATGCTGCCGTCTTTTATACCATAATAAATATACAGTATCGAGAGCGCGTTGAGAAGCTGGCGCTTGTACTCGTGCAGACGCTTTATCTGCGTATCGAATATAGTGTTCGGGTCGATGTCCTTGCCGTCCTGCATTTTTACATATTCTGCAAGCTGGCGCTTTTTCTCTTTCTTTATGCCGATAAATTCGCGCAGTACGCTTTCGTCGTCGGCATATTTCGCCAGACCCTCAAGCTTCGAGAGGTCTTTTACCCATTCCTCGCTGCCCAGCAGACGTGTTATCAGCGCGGAAAGTTCGCTGTTGCAAAGGCGCAGCCAGCGGCGCTGAGTTATGCCGTTCGTTTCGTTGAGGAAGCGCTCGGGGTACAGCGTGTACCAGTCTTTCAGCGTTTCGCTCTTTAGTATCTCGGTGTGTATAGCGGCAACGCCGTTGGTGTGAGAGGATACATATACAGCCATATTAGCCATTTTAAGCTGTCCGCCGCCGATCATAGCCAGTTCGTCGATCTTCTTGCGGTCAAAGCCCTCTTTGTTCAGCGCGTACATCTCAGCCTTGAAGTTTTCCGAGATCATCAGGCATATCTCGTAAACGCGCGGCAGCAGTTTTTCTACTATCGAGCAGTCCCACTTCTCCAGCGCTTCCTGCATTATGGTGTGGTTGGTGTAATTGAATGTGCGCCTTGCTATGTCGATGGCTTTTGCAAAATCGCAGCCCTCTTCGTCGATGAGTATGCGTATCAGCTCGGGTATAGAGATGACGGGGTGGGTGTCGTTGAGCTGTATCTGCACCATATCGGGCAGGGTGTCTACGCTGCCGAAGCGCGCCTTGTGCTTTTTCACGATGTCTGCGAGTGAAGCAGCCGAGAAGAAATATTCCTGACGCAGGCGCAGTATCTTGCCCTCGGTGAAATTGTCGTTCGGGTAAAGCACGCGCGAAATGTCCTCAGCCGCGTTTTTAGCAGCCGAAGCGCCCGCAAAATCGCCGTCGTTGAATGCGGCAAAGTCAAATTCCTGCGCGGCTTCCGCCTGCCAAAGTCGCAGAGTGCCGATGTTTTTGGTGTCGTAGCCGATTACAGGCATATCGTAAGGCACGGCGTTTACCGTCATATCGGCGTAGCGCACCTGTACAGTTTCTTCGCCGCGGCGCACCGACCAAGGATCGCCGAAGCGCGACCAATCGTCCGCTTCTTCGCGCTGAAAGCCATCAACTATCTTCTGCTTGAAAAGTCCGTATTTGTAGCGTATACCGTAGCCGTCGAGCGGAAGATCGTGCGCGGCGGCAGAGTCGAGGAAGCAGGCGGCAAGTCTGCCCAGACCGCCGTTTCCCAACGCAGCGTCCTCTATCTCTTCAAGGTCGCTGAGCGAGCGGCCCGCCTTGTTCAGCGCCGCCTCAGCCGTTTCGGTAAGCCCCGCGCAAAGCAGGTTGTTGTAGATGGCTCTGCCAACCAGAAATTCCATCGAAAGGTAGCAGGCGCGTCTGCCGTTTTTGTGAGCCTCGCGGCTGTTTTCCCAGTTTTCGGCGATGCTGTCCATAACAGCCGAAGAGAGCGCTTCGTGAAGCTGTACAGCGCTAGCCTTTTCCGGCGAAACGCCATACTTCTTTTTCAGGTCGGCTTCAATAGCCGCGTTCATGGCTTCGCAAGTCGTATTCATTTCGATTTCCTCCATTTATCCATTTATGTAAATTCATTTATTATCAGCGGGCAGTCTGCCGTAAATGCGGGTAAGCTCGCGCAGCTCCTCAGCTAGTTCGTCAGTCAGCGCGCCGTCAGCCATGCGCCACTGCCAGTTTCCGCCGAGGGTAGAGGGTATGTTCATGCGCGCCGCCGAGTCGAGCCCCAAAAGATCCTGCATCTGCGCGATGGCTGTTTCGGCTATGCTCGCCCAAGCCGCGCGTATCATGCCGCGGGGAATGTCCTTGTTGCGCTTTACGTTCAGGTATTCGCGTGCGAATTTTTTCTCGGCGCGGGTAGCGGACTTCACCCAGCCCGCCGCAGTTTCGTTATCGTGCGTGCCGGTGTAGCAAACGCAGTTCGGCGAGGTGAAATTGTGCGGCAGATAGTTGCTAGTGCCCTCGGGGTCGAAAGCAAACTCCAGCACTTTCATTCCGGGGTAGCCGCTCGCTTTCAGCAGTTTGGCGACCTCCTTTGTGATAAAGCCGAGGTCTTCCGCGATGATGCGGCGCTTGCCCAGCGCGGCTTTTACAGCCTTAAAAAGCTTCATGCCCGGACCTTTGCGCCATTCGCCGATAACTGCGTCCTTGTTGCCGTATGGGATAGTGTAGTAGCTTTCAAATCCGCGGAAATGGTCTATGCGCACTACGTCGTAGGTGGTGCAGGCGGCGCTCAGGCGGGCTATCCACCAGTCGTAGCCGCGTTCTTCCATAACGTCCCAGCGGTAGAGGGGGTTGCCCCAAAGCTGACCCTTAGCCGAGAAAACGTCGGGCGGGCAGCCCGCTACGTCTATCGGCGTTTTGTCCTCGTCGAGCAGGAAAAGCTGCGGCTGAGTCCAAACGTCGGCGCTGTCGTAGGCGACGTATATCGGTATATCGCCGATAAACTCAATGCCCAGTCCGTTGACGTAGGCTTTAAGCGCCTGCCACTGCTTCGCGTACTCGTACTGGAGAAATGTCCAAAAAGCTATGTCGTCGGCGTACTCCACGCGCGCTTGTTCTATCGCTTTCGGCTCGTACATTCTCAGCGGGCGCTCCCACTCGTACCAAGCTTTGCCTCCGTGCGCGTCTTTCAGCGCCATGAAAAGTCCGTAGTCAGCAGTCCAAGGGTTCGCCGCCGCAAATTCAGCCGCCGCGCCATCGCCCGTAAGCTTGTAGTTTTCGTAAGCCTTGCGCAGTACTGGGAATATCTTCTGATATATCCTGCCGTAATCGACCTCGCCTGCGCTTTCGCCCCACTCGATATCTTCGTAGTCGGCAGCCGTCAGCAGACCCTCCTGCGTGAGCGTTTCAAAGTCTATGAAGTAGGGGTTGCCCGCGTACACCGAAAAGCTCTGGTAGGGTGAGTCGCCGTAGCTGGTCGGCGAAACAGGCAGTATCTGCCAGTATTTCTGTCCCGCCTTTTTCAGAAAATCGGCGAAAGCGTAAGCCTCTTTGCCAAGCTTGCCGATACCGTGATCGCCCGGCAGGGAGGATATGTGCATAAGTAAGCCGCTTGCACGCATCATCTATCAGCTCCTTTTAATGGAAAAAGTGATTTTTCGTATACATTATAAATAACATTATACCATAGCTTGCCGCTAAAATCAAGTGCGGCGGGGCGCATATCGCAGATTTTGTTGACAAAGAATACACTATGTGCTATAATTAAATTGGATAATTGTGTGCTGATAGTGCGCCTATTTCAGCGTACTGTTTGCTTTTTAACATATAATACTCACAATTTCGGGGTAAATTTATAGTTGGATAAATATAGGCTTTATTCTCAGAAAGGCGGCGATGTTAAAAATGTTCGGATATGTAAAGGCTTACCGCCCGTGGCTGCGCGTCTGCGAGCTTGATCTGTATAAGGGCGTTTACTGCGGACTTTGCAAGACCATTACCGAGCGAAGCGGATTCGTACCCTCGCTGCTGCTCAGCTACGACATTGTTTTCCTCACCGTTGCCGCACTGGGGTATGATAAGTCGGCAGTAGCCGCCGAAAAGCGCCGCTGTCCGCTGCACCCGATAAAAAAGACCCCCTGCGTTTACTGTAGGCAGGCGGGCGCGGAAAACGCGGCTTTTGAGTACGCCGCCGACGCCGCCATAATGCTGGATTACCATAAGCTGCGGGACGATCTGCATGACAAAGGGCTTTAAAAAGCGCCTTGCAGCCGCGGCTATGCTGCCATTTTTTGCTAAGCCTTACAAGCAGGCGGCGGGCGCGTCAGCCGTATATCTCGCAGCAGATAGAGCAGGCTATGGCTTTTCAGCGCGAGATAGAGGATATGAATATCCGCTCGGTAGACGCCGCTGCAGAACCTACCGCACGCATGATGAAAGCGGTATTTCGCGGAGTTTGCCGCTACGACCCCGACGACCGCGAGATGATGGGCGAGTTCGGCTACCTGCTGGGCAGGTTCGTGTACATCTGCGACGCGCTGGACGATCTGAAAGACGATTTCAAAAAAGCGCGCTTACAACCCGCTGGTCACCAAAAGCACGGCTATGACCACGGCGGGGGAGATCACCCGCGAAAGCTTTGAACACGCCGCAGAATATGCACGCCGCAGCGCTTACCTCACTTTGGGGCAGCTTGCGGATAGGTATGTTCAGCTCGACTTCGGCGATATGCAGCCCATAACGGACAACGTAGTTTACATGGGGCTGAAAAGCTCGCTGGAAGCTGCGGCAAAATTTGATAAAAAAGAAAAGAAGGACACGAAAGGTAAAAGGATATGAACGACCCCTACAAAATACTGGGCGTAGAGCCTACCGCTACTGATAAAGAGATAAAGACCGCGTACAAAGGCTTGGTGCGCAAGTACCACCCTGATAGATTTCAGGACGAAGCTATGGCTGAAATGGCGAACGAAAAAATGACCGAGATAAACGCCGCTTACGATAAAATAATGGACGACAGAAAAAACGGCAGATCAGGCTTTACTTCGTACACCGCGGGCGGCGCCTCGGACGGATACCGCAGATACAGCCGCGATAGCTACGAGCAGGCTTCGGGCGGCGGCGCTGGCGTTGACTATTACCAGATACGCAATATGATACACGCGGGCAGGCTTGCCGAAGCGGATAATATGCTCGATAATGTGGCGCAGCCGAACCGCGTGGCGGAGTGGTACTTCCTCAAGGGCACTATCTGCTATCAGCGCGGCTGGCTGAACGAGGCTTACCACTACATCGCGCAGGCGACGCAGATGGCGCCCGGCAACGCCGAGTATTCGCAGGCGCTTCAGCAGATGAACCGTCAGCGAGGCGGCTTTATGAGCGGCGGCAGCAGATATAATACTGGCAATTCCGCAAACGATACCTGCAACTGCCTTTCAGACCTCTGCGTGGCTGACTGCTGCTGCGAGATGATGGGCGGAGATCTGATACCATGCTGCTAAACGGCGGTGAAAGCTGCCGACAGTCCGAGGGCGCGGAATGCGGAAAATGCAGACCATCTACGGCTTTCTGCGTGGCGCTGGGCGGCATAATCACGGCGCTCGTCATGCTGCTGATGTTTTGCGCGACAATGTTCCCCATGCTGGATTACGCGATACCCGCCTATGCGGGTTTTCTGATGGTGGTTGTGATAGAAGAGGCGGGAAGCCGCTGGGCACTGCTGACCTACTGCTCATGCGCGGTGCTTTGTCCGCTGATGACGCCCGACTATCAGGCAAATCTGCTTTTCATACTTTTCATGGGCTACTACCCCGTGCTGTATGTGGCATTGCAGGGGGTGAAGCGGGACGGCGCGCGGATAGCGATAAAGTTCGCGGTCTTCAATGCGGCGATCATCTGCTACGCGGCGCCTTTCCAGTACATATTCACCTCGGTAGACCTGCTTGAGGGTCTGGAGGAGCTTGGCAAGTGGGCAGCGCCCGCTATGCTCGGCATGGCAAACCTGTTTTTTGTGCTGTACGACCATCTGCTTGGGCAGCTGATAGAGATATATACAAGGTGGTTTAGGCGCAGGATATTGTGTCTGCGGACGGCAAACAAGTCCGGCAGAAGATGATTTTAAAAAAAGAAAAAGACAACTAAAGGCGATGAGATGACAAAATGAAGAAAAGAGAATTAAAGCTGTTTTCTAAGGAGCTTACCCCCGAACAGCAGGAGAAACGCAAGAAGATAGAGATGTGTTTCCGCGCGATAAGCTGTGTGGTATTTCTGCTTGCGATGATCGGCATAGGATATTTGGTGTTCCCGATATTCAGCGGCGTGGGTCAAAAGGGCTGGCTCGACGGAGTGCAGAAGCGGATAAGCGGCTACGGCGGCATACACGGCGTGCTGATGTTTTTGGCGATACAGGCTTTGCAGGTGCTTGTGGCGGTGATACCCGCGATACAGGTGGTCGGCGGAGTGCTTTACGGCCCGTTTTTCGGCTCGCTGATCTCGTTTCTCGGCATAGTGCTGGGCAGCCTAGCGGTATGGGGGATAGTGAAAAAGCTGGGCGCGCCGCTGGTGCAGGCGATAGTCAGCGAGAAGCATCTGAAAAAATTCAGCTTTCTCGAGGACGACCACAAGCTTTTGCTGATACTGATAATCCTCTATATAATCCCTGGAATACCAAAAGATGTCGTAACGTATCTGGTGCCGCTGACGAAGATAAAAATGCGCGAATTTTTTCTGTATGTACTGCCTTGGCGCATACCCGCGATAGTGCTTTCGACAGCTTTCGGCAGCAGCGCGACGAATGGCAACATGGCGGCGACGATAATCCTTGGCGCAGTAACGCTCGTCATCGCGATATTGGGGCTGGTATTCAAGGACAAGATAGTAGCCGCGATGAGCCGTATAAGCCGCCGCCGCAGGCACAAAACTGATAAAACCGACAATCAGACGCAAAAATGAGCGGCGGGATTTGTGCAGATATACAAAAGAGAAAAAGTTGATAAAAACTGCTTGACAATCGCACATCGTTGTGATATAATATATTACGTTGATTGAGGCTGAAATGAAGTGAAGCTGATAAAAACGTAATTTGCGGGTGTAGTTCAATGGTAGAACTCCAGCCTTCCAAGCTGGCCACGTGAGTTCGATTCTCATCACCCGCTCCAATTTTTCTCGGAGCTATCTGAGATATTACAGAAAAGCACCGCTCATGCAGCGGCGGTTTTTTTGTATGAATGGTGGGTATAGCGTAGCTGGTTAACGCGTCAGTTTGTGGCACTGAAGACCGAGAGTTCGAATCTCTCTATCCACCCTATGCACCTTTAGCTCAGCTGGATAGAGCAACTGCCTTCTAAGCAGTAGGCCAATGGTTCGAGTCCATTAAGGTGCGTTTTAAATGACCCTATCTCTTTTTGAGGTAGCGTCTTGTTTTTGGGTTAGGAAATGCGGCAGAGTATTATTTGATCCTTTTTACGGTCACTTTTACTTTGCCGTTTTCTTTTTGATGCACTTTTTTGTGGTTGGCTTCTCTTTTTTTTAGTTCTTTTTTTATAAGTTTTAATTCGTATTTGGCGATTTCTGTATTTACATGCTCGTTCATTGAACTATAAGATCTATAGCCGAATCTAATGAAAAATAATGTGAGAAGAATAATTCCAGCACTAATTAAAAGCTGTAATAAAAAATTATCTGTTTTTAAATCACAAATAATAATAAATATAGAGGCAATAATTCCTGTAGATAAGGATTCAAACATTCTATATAAAACTCTATTAAAAAAAAAAATCAAGCGCGTTTTTCTTTTATTAGTATATAATCTTTTACTTTATCAATATCCTTTGACGAATAGAAAGCATCTAAATTTGATTTAATCAAAGCTATTTTCTCAGTTTCTGAATATTTAGAGTTATTTTTATTAATGTTAATTATTCTATTGACTTTTTTATTAAAACGTTTGAATTTTTTTCTTTCTAATCTTATTCATCCTAATATTTATGATTGAATTTTTGATGTTGATCATTATGGTCATTTCTCCTATAATGTTTAATTACTCTAATTCTACCATAAATCAATTATTTTGTCAATAAAAATTTTCCACCCACAAAAAAATCCCCCGCAGCCGCCAAGACCGCAGGGGATACCAAATAAATATCAAGCGTCCCAGAAGGGATTTGAACCCCCGACCTTACGCTTAGGAGGCGCACGCTCTATCCAGCTGAGCTACTGAGACGTTCGCAACGCAGCTATTGCCGCATTGCCTATCTATTATACCATATTTTTATGCGCTTGTCAAGCTTGCCCGCTACGATTTTTCCCGACAAAAATTCTGATTGACAAACGCGCTTTCATATGTTAATATATTATATAGTATACAAACAAATCCACATCAGAAAGGATACTTGACAAATGGAGAATTCGCAGGAAAATATCGTTCTGCGCGTGGAGGGGCTTTCTAAGGCGTACAAAAAAGGCGTTTTCGCCAGCAAAGACGTAAGCTTCTCGGTCAAAAAGGGCGAGATATTCGCGCTTATCGGACCAAACGGCGCGGGCAAAACTACCACTATCCGCATGATAGCTACACTGCTGAAACCTACCGAGGGCGACGCGCTGGTAGACGGAAACTCTATCATCTCAGCGCCCGAAAAGGTTCGCCGCTGCCTTACATACCTGCCTGATGAAGCAGGCGCATACAAAAATATGAAAGGCAGACAGTATCTGCGCTTTATGGCGGATATGTACGCCGATAATAAACAGCAGTCGGCGGAGTTCGTAAAGCGTGCCGAGGAGATATGCAGGCTGGGCGAAAGGCTGGACGATAAGGTCGAAAGCTACTCGCGCGGCATGATACGCAAGCTGCTTCTCGCGAGAACGATAATGTCCCGCCCCGAGCTTGCCATTCTCGATGAGCCGACTTCGGGTCTTGACATCATAAACGCGCTCGATATTCGCCGCATGATACGCTCGCTGGCGGAGCAGGGCATGAGCTTTCTGCTCTCCTCGCACAATATGCTCGAGATAGAGTACGTTTCCGATAGGGTCGGAATTATCGCAAAAGGCAACCTGCTCGAGGTCGGCACGCCAGCCGAGCTGCTTGAAAAATACGGTGCGGAAAACCTTGAGGAAGTATTTGAAAGGGTGGTGAGCAGCCGATGAAATTCGCAAGTTTGTTTAAAAAAGAGCTGCGCGAAATGCTCTCGCCGCAAACCATCATAATGCTCGTGTTCGTGCTGATAGTCATGGTAGGATTGAGCGGCATGGTAAACGGCGCTATGGACGAGGCGCAGGAGGAAAGCTCGAAAATAACCATCTGCGACCTTGACGATACCGACTTTTCGCGCTCGGTGATAAAGTTCCTAAAAACGCCTACCGCCGATATGAAAAATGATGTAAAAATAATCAAACTCGAAAGCGACGATTACGCTAAAGAGATAAACCGACTGGGGCTGAAAAGCTTCATAGTAGTGCCCGAGGGCTTTACTGAAAGCGTGAACAAAGGCGAGCAGGCAAAGCTTATCTACGTTAGCAAGATGACCTCGCTCTCTACCATGTCGAACGTAAATTCCGGCTCTGAAACAGCTGTTACGCTCATCGAAGCCGCCGTTAAGAGCGCACTTTACACCGATAAAGTATCGAAAGGGCAGCTTACCGAAGACGAAGTTACTCAGCTCAATTCGCCCGTTGACGTGCAGGAGCAGACGATAGTCGGCGGGAAGTCGGCGAATATCTCGCAGCTTATACTTTACAGCGCTTCTTACAGCCAAACTATGCTGATGCCGCTGGTAGTGTATATGCTGATACTCCTCGGCTCGCAGACCATGATAAACGCTGTAGCCGCCGAAAAGCTTGACAAAACGCTTGAAACGCTGCTCTCCGCGCCCGTTTCGCGCATAAGCGTGCTGAGCGCAAAAATGCTCGCCGCCGCGGTAGTAGCGCTGCTCAACGCCGTGGTCTACATGGTCGGCATGAACAATATGACAAGCGGCGTAAGCTCTTCGCTGCCCGATAATTATACCGAGATGGCGAAACAGCTCGGACTGAATTTCACTACGACTACCTACGTCATGATAGGCGCGCAGATGTTGGTATCCACGCTGATAGCGCTTTCCGTTTCGATAATCCTCGGCGCGTTCGCAAAGAGCGTAAAAAGCTCGCAGATGCTCTCGATGCCGATTCTTTTCATCACGGTAGTGCCTTTTATGGTCTCGATGTTCATGGATATAAGCAGCCTGCCCGGCGCGGTGAGATACCTGCTTTACGCTATACCTTTCACCCACACATTCATGGCGAGCGACTGCATACTTTTTCGGCAAGACCTCGCTATACATCGGCGGACTTATCTACCAGATAATTTTTCTGATAGTCTGCATGGCGATAGCGCTGAAAATATTTACGAGTGATAAGATATTTACCGCTTCGGAAACGCGCATTTTCGGCAAAAAGAAAAAGCACGCCGAGGCTGACTGATAACTGATCGCTGAGCTTAGAAAGGACATTTTGATGACATACAATTTCAAGAAGATAGCCGCAGCCTGCACCGCCGCAGTTCTCGCGCTTGCGCTGGCAGCCTGCGGAAATTCAGATAATTCGGATAAAGACAGCAAAGCCGCCTCGCAGACCGAGCAGACTGAGCAAACCGTCCCGCAGGTGACTTTGCAGCCAAGTTCGGAAGCGGAAAGCGCGGCGGACAGCTCCGGCGAAAGCGAGCCGACCTCGGAAGGGGAGTACGCCCCCGCAATGTGGCTCGTCACTTCGCCAAACGGCGGCAAGATGTACATGATGGGCAGTATGCACTATCTGCGCGACGAATGTTACCCGCTGCCCGACTATGTGCAAAAGGCTTACGACGAGGCGGATACGCTCGCGGTGGAGTGCGACATCACCGACCGCACGGCTTCTTTCGCGGCTACGCTCGATAAGGCTGACCAGATGTACTATTCCGACGGCACGACCTTGCGCGACCACCTGGGCGACGAGATCTACGACAACCTCGAGGGCTACATGGCGGCGCACGACGAAAAGCTTTCGCTTTACGACCAGTACCGGCTTTGGTATCTCGATCAGGTGGTCAGCGGTATGGCGGTGGAGGACGCTCAGCTTAAATCAAGCAAGGGTCTTGACATGAACTTGCTGCAATGGGCGCACGATGACGGCAAAGAGATATACGAGGTAGAGTCGATAACTTTTCAGATGGACTTGCTCGCGAATTTCTCTGAGGATATTTACAAGATAATGCTTTCGAGCTACTCCGCCGATTCGCAGGAGGAGCTTACGCAGAGCTACGAAGATCTTTATCAGGCGTGGCGCACGGGCGATACCGAAGCGATACTTGCTCTGAGCGACGGCGAAACCGAGCAGCTCGATAAAGACCAGCAGGCGGCTATGGACGATTACAACGACCAAATGCTTTACAGCCGCAACAAGGGCATGGCGGCTAAGGCGGAAGAGCTTATAGACGGCGAAAAGCGCACATTTTTTCGTAGTGGGTGCGGCGCATTTCGTGGGCGACGGCGGAATAATCGACCTGCTTACGAAAGACGGCTACACCTGCGAACGCGTTACAGAAGCAGAATAATGCAAGATACCGTTTCGATGATAATATCGGAACGGTACTTTTTTGCAAAAAAGCTCCCTCTGAAATTTCTCTCAGAGGGAGCGCTTTTTTTATCTGCCTATATTATCAGATGATAAGATCATCAGATGGACTCGTGGAAGGTTCTGGAGATAACGTCGTCCTGCTGCTCTTTAGTCAGCTTGATGAAGTTTACAGCGTAGCCCGAAACTCTGATAGTGAGCTGGGGGTACTTCTCAGGATGCTTCTGCGCGTCGATAAGTGTTTCGCGGTTGAAAACATTTACGTTCAGGTGGTGTCCGCCCTTTTCTACATAGCCGTCGAGCAGTCCTACAAGATTATCTACTTGGTTCTTGGTTGCACTCATTTCTAAGCAACTCCTTTCATTATTATAAAAGCTCATCGTCCTCTTCTTCGGGCGAGGGCTCGTTCGGCTGCGCACACGCGCCGAGCTTTCCGCAATCGGTGGAATTTACCGTAGTAAAGGTTATACCCTCGTCCATATTGCTGAGGTCTACGGTTATCCTGCCTGTGCCGTCTGCTATCAGCTTATCTATTACCGATACCAGATCTTCCGGCTCGCCTATGCCGTTGTCCTCTTTTTTTAGAATATATCCCATTTTATCTCACCTCTTGCCCCGCCGCGTATTTCAGCCTGCGTTTATGCGAAAATGTGTTTTTTATTACTTATCCTCTGCCATAGCGTCAGCGATGCTCTGTATGTCGATGTCGCCCATGAATACCTGATCGTCCTTACCGAGAGCGTCGGGGATGATGGAGAAGGTGTTTGAGATACCGTCCTGTGCGTGGCGGAAAGGCAGCTTAGCTACGCTGGAGAGCGAAGCGGCAGCGCCGTGAGTATCTCTGCCGTGCATCGGGTTAGCTCCGGGTGCGAGAGGCACGCCGATCTTTCTTCCGTCAGGGGTCGAGCCGGTCTTTTTGCCGTATACGACGTTGGAAGTGATGGTGAGTATAGACATGGTGGGAACACCGTCGCGGTAGGTGTGGTGCTTTCTGATCTTGTTCATGAAGGTGCGTACCAGATCTACTGCTATCTTGTCAACTCTGTCATCGTTGTTGCCGTACTTAGGATAATCGCCTTCTACCTCGTAGTCGGTAACTATTCCGTTTTCATCGCGGATGCACTTTACCTTAGCGTACTTGATAGCGGAGAGCGAGTCTGCTACTACCGAAAGGCCTGCGATACCTGTTGCGAAGTATCTCTTTACATCTCTGTCGTGCAGAGCCATCTGCGCTCTTTCGTAGCAGTACTTATCGTGCATATAGTGGATAACGTTCAGGGTGTTTACATACAGACCTGCCAGCCATTCCATCATATCGTCGTAGCGCTCCATTACCTCATCGTAGTCGAGGTATTCGCTTGTGATCGGGCGGTACTTAGGGCCGACCTGTATCTTGAGCTTTTCGTCAACGCCGCCGTTGACAGCGTAAAGCATGCACTTAGCGAGGTTAGCGCGTGCGCCGAAGAACTGCATTTCCTTGCCTATTCTCATAGAGGATACGCAGCAGGCGATAGCGTAGTCGTCGCCGTGTGTAGCTCTCATCATATCGTCGTTCTCATACTGGATGGAAGAGGTATTGATAGAGATCTTAGCGCAGTAATTCTTGAAGTTGATAGGCAGCTTTCTGCTCCAGAGTACGGTCATGTTAGGCTCGGGAGCAGGGCCGAGGTTCTCAAGGGTGTGCAGGTATCTGAACGAGTTCTTGGTGACCATGTGATCGCCGTCGATGGTAACGCCGCCGATCGACTCGGTTACCCATGTCGGGTCTCCGGAGAAGAGGGAGTTGTACTCGGGGGTACGAGCGAATTTTACCATTCTCAGCTTCATGATGAACTGGTCGATAAGCTCCTGCGCCTCTTCCTCAGTGAGTATGCCCTTTTCAAGGTCGCGCTGGATGTAGATGTCGAGGAAGGTAGAGGTTCTGCCGAGCGACATAGCCGCGCCGTTCTGCTCCTTAACAGCGGCTAGGTAGCCGAAGTACAGCCACTGTACAGCTTCCTTAGCGTTAGCAGCAGGCTTTGTGATGTCGCAGCCGTAGATCCTGCCCAGCTCAGCGATGTCGTCGAGAGCTCTCATCTGTTCAGCAGCTCCTCGCGCAGACGAATGTTCTTAGAGGTCATTCTTACGAGCGAGGTGTCGATCTGGTCCTGCTTGTCCTCTTTAAGGAGGTCGATACCGTAAAGAGCAATTCTGCGGTAGTCGCCGATGATCCTTCCTCTGCCGTAAGCGTCAGGCAGACCGGTGATTATGCCGGCGTGTCTTGCAGCCTTCATCTCAGGGGTGTAAGCGTCGAAAACGCCCTGGTTATGTGTCTTGCGGTATTTGGTGAATATTTCAACTATTTCGGGGTCTACTTCGTAGCCGTTCTGCTTGCAGGCGTTTACAGCCATTCTGATACCGCCGAAAGGCTGCAGCGAGCGCTTCAGGGGCTTGTCAGTCTGAAGACCTACTATCTTTTCAAGGTCTTTGTCGATGTAGCCTGCGGGGTGGGAGGTGATGGTGGAAACGATCTTGGTATCCATGTCGAGAACGCCGCCCTTGGCGCGCTCCTGTTCAAAAAGGTCGAGCACTTCTGCCCACAGCTTCTTGGTGTCCTCGCTGGGGGGCGCCAGAAAGCTTTCATCGCCGTCGTAGGGGGTATAGTTCTTCTTAATAAAGTCGCGAACGTTTACCGAGCCGTTGCTCCATCTTCCCGGGGCAAAGCCCTCCCACTGCGCGCAAAACTTTTCTGTCAAATCAATCATTCCTTTCTTGATCGTATATGACCAACGTGCGGTTAGATATGGCTAACCCCACATGAATCATATAAAAATCCATATGCGGTATACATACACCCGCATATCATACATTTATAATAACACAATAAACTTGATATGTCAAGGGCGGGGGAAAATTTTCTCATGTTAATTTATTTTGAACTATAAAAAAACACTTTTTTTGTGCATTTTGATGGCTGAGAAAAAAGCCTGTCGAAGCGCTGACGCATTATATAAGTCGATATTTTCGCCGCGTTTATAAATTTATGAAATCAGCGTTCGCTTTCCCGATATTGTACATATTACGCATTATATTTCCAATAACCGCGCGATTTATACAAAAAACTGATTTAATATATTTTTGTTTCATTAAATTATTATAATTCCTATTGACTTTTTTTCGGCAATGTGCTATAATCTTATTGTAAGATATGAATTTATGAACCAAAACGAGGGGGCTTTTCTCTCGCTTTGGTCGCACCATATACATTTATATATTTATTATATATTTACCCTCTGGAGGATATTGTCATGACGGATTTTTACTATCCCGTGCTAAATGACGAGGTCAATCTGCCGCTGTACGTTTTAGGGATCGGCGCGCGCGACCGCGAATTTCATTTTATAAGAGAAGATGGCTACCCGAACCACCAGATAATCTACTGCGTGCGCGGAAGCGGCGTGCTGGTGCTGGAGGGCGAAGAATACCCGATAAACGCGGGCGACGCTTTTTACCTGCCGCCGAATGTGCCGCACGAATATTACCCTACCGAAGAGATATGGGAAACTCACTGGATAACCTTTGAGGGCAGGGAAGTAGAATCTGTAATGGAGTACATAAAGCTTGAAAAAGCTAAGGTCTTTCATATACACGACCTTAATTCGCTCGACGCTATCTTCAAGAAAATGCTCTACCTCATGCGCACCAATTACTACTACTGCGGTCAGCAGTGCTCGGCGCATCTGTACCAGTTTTTCATCGAGCTGAACCGCGTTGTAAATCTGCAAAACGGTTCTCACGACGGCGCTAAGCAAAATCAGCTTCAGCCTGTCATTGATTACATCAATAAGAATTACCGAAAGGATATTACCCTTACCGAGCTTTCAGTGCTGATAGATCTTTCGCCGCAGTATCTATGCAGGCTTTTTAAAGAGTGCTTAAATCTGCGTCCGTTTGAATATCTTGCCAGAAAGCGCATACAGCAGGCAAAGATGCTTCTGCTGGAGGATAAGAAAAACATCAACGAGATAGCGGCGGAGGTAGGCTATAACGACTGCTCGTACTTCTGCGCGGTGTTCAAGCGCCACGAGATGCTCTCGCCCGCCGAGTTCAGAAATCTGCATAAGAAATCTTCGTGAGCAGGTTTTGGTAGGTTAAAATATTCAATATCAAAGTAAGCCCCAGCGCTTGACGGCATTATAAAGCAAAAATTTCCCCCGAACCAAAAGCTCGGGGGAATTTCTTATTTCAGTTTGTTTTTGCTCTTGCTTCTTATCCACACGATCAGTATGATTACTGCGAGTACTATCACGATCATCGCGACGTACATCGCAGGCATTATCTTGTCGCGAAGCTCCTGCACGCCTGTTTCGTCGGAGGGCGGCTTTGTCGCGCGGGAAGCGGTGCTGCTGCTCGCCTGCTGAGAAGTTATCTGCTCCTGCGGATCCTGCGAATCGTCAGGGTCATTGGTGTAGTCGGCGTTGTTGTCGCCGTCGGCAGTTTCGCGGTAGATGGTTACGGTGTAAACGTTCTGCGTGCCGTCGGGGGCTGTGACGGTTATCGTCTGCTGATTTACGCCGTCGGCGAGATATTTCGCTCCCTCGTACCATATGCTGTCGTTCTCGCTCATGGTAACGCCCTCCAGCTCCAGCAGGTCAACTTCGTGCGGAACTGTTACGGTGTAGTCATATATGCCGGGCGAAAACTCGGGACGAAGCTCGCCTGTTTCAAGCGTAAGCGATTTGAGCAGAGCCTTGCCCGAAGTGTCAACGCTCTCGGTAGTATCCGCCGCCGATGAATCGCTCTCGCCGTTAGAATCGTTAGCCGCGGCAGAGCCTACCGTGATCGTGGCGTATGCGGTGATGGCGGTGCTGAGCGCCGTGCCATCGGGGGGTGAATACCGAGCCGTTAGTAAGATTTATCTGCGAGCTTCCCTCGGTCAGCGCTTTGAACCTCAGCGAAACTGTAAGGCTCTGCGCGGCGCTGTCGGGGAAGCCTTTTATATTTACTATACCGCCGCCGCCCGAAGCGGAATCGCCGCTGATAAATTCTATCGAATCTTCGCTGTACGTCATTGCCGCCTGCACCGTGCCTATCGTATCATCGGCGGTAAATTCCACGCTTATTTCAAACTCGCTGCCTGCGGGCACAGCGCCTTCGGGAATGTAGAAATTTCCGTGCGCCTCAGCCGAAGCGTGCAGCGGCGCGAGGAAGAGCGCCGTTATCATCATGAGCACAGCGGCGGCTAAAGATATGCCGCGCGTACTTTTTATCGTCATAATTTGATCTCCTTTTTAAGGTGCATAGGTAGTGTATCTTACTATATTATAATATATTTTCATCTTCAAGTCAACAGCTCTTGATTTGTGCGGAAGATACTGACAGCATATTTGTGAAAACAGGACTAATCACGGCGGCGGAATATGTGCATATCGCTGAAAATCATAGAGATATGCAAAAACCCTTGACAAATTGAACGAGCGGAAGTATAATATAACTGTACTATTACAGATAATACACTTAGTACACCTGATACACTGTACAGTTAGGGACAAAAAAGGACAACAAAAAAAGACGGATCAAGTATCGAGTATGATAAGAAAGGAGCGGAGAACGTGATAACGCTGGATATTACAGGCAGAACGCCGATATACGAACAGATCTGCAAGTGCGTTTGTGCAGATATTTCGCTCGGCACGCTGAAAAAAGACGATAAGCTGCCCGGCGCGAGGTCGCTCGCGAAAGAGCTGGGGCTGAACCCGAACACCGTCGCAAAGGCGTATGCGCGGCTGGAGCACGACGGCATAATCTACTCCGTGCCGGGCAAAGGGTGCTTTGTGGCAGAGCAGAAGGGCCACGCCGAAACGGCGCTCACACGCGGCTTTGAGGAGAAAACGCGCGAGGCTCTCGCGGCGGGCGTTCCGCAACAAACGCTTATAGATATAGTAAAAAGCGTTGGCAGCGAGCTTATTGATGAAGTGAAGGAGGACGGAGCGAAATGATAGAGATAAAAAACGTATCGCTGACTTTTAAAGGCGGCGCTCTGGATAAGAAAAAAGATTTCACAGCGCTGGACGATGTTTCGATAACCGTGCCCGAAGGCTGCATATACGGCTTTCTCGGCTCTAACGGCGCGGGAAAATCTACCCTTATGCGTATGATCTGCGGCATTTACAAGACTGAGCAGGGAAGCATAACCATCGACGGCGAAGAGGTGTACGACAACCCAGAGGCTAAGAAAAAGATATTTTTCGTGAACGATGAAACGGTGCAGTATGCCGATTTCACGCTGGAGGGGCTGAGAAAATATTACCGCAGCTACTACCCCGATTTTTCCGACGAGGTGTACGAGCGGCTGACGGCTAAGCTGGGTCTGCCGACAAACAAGCGCATGGCTGAGTTTTCAAAGGGAATGAAGCGGCAGGCGGTAGTGATAATCGGGCTTTCCTGCATGACAAAGTGCCTTATGCTCGACGAAGCTTTCGACGGACTCGACCCCGCTATGAGAAAAGTAGTAAAGGCAATGATAGTTGACGAAATGCTCGACCGCGGCGCTACTATGATAGTTTCCTCGCACAACGTTGCCGAGATAAACGAGCTTTGCGACCGCGCTATGCTGATACACAAGGGCAAGCTTATCTTCGCCGACGAGATCGACGAGATACGCAGCGGATTCAGAAAAGTACAGCTGGTGGACAAAAAGCGCGTTGTTCCGCGCGGCGAGCTGGAGCTTATGGGTCTGCGCGTAATGGAATACAGCGCTACGGGCAGAGTAGCGCAGGCTATTATAAAAGGTACGGAAACTGATATAGACGAGAAAATATCTTCCCTCGGCATAGATATTGCGGAAACTATACCGCTTACGCTGGAAGAGATATTTATTTACGAATTGCAGGCAAGGGGGTACGGAAATGTCATTTCAGAGAATTAAAAACGCGGCGTTTGCCGAAGTGCGCGTGCAGCGAAAAATGCTGCTGATAATAAACATACTTATGGGCGCGGGAGCGCTGACATATGGTCTGAACGGCATAGTTACCGCTATGCAAGACGGCGAGTTTTTTTCCTTACGGCCTCTCGATAGTGCTTTTTCCTTGCGGCGGCAGGCTGCGGATATTTCATTTGCAGCTCGCTTTTCAGCGATATGCACAACAGACAGCAGTGCGACATTACCCTCTCGCTGCCGATGACGGCGAACGAGCGTTACTTCTCTAAATTGATGGCGCTGACATTCATACAGATAATACCGGCGATATTCTGGACGGTACTGGCTAACGTTATGGTGATAGCGGGCTTTGCGGGCTACCACCGCGGAGTGGGCAATGCTGCGGAATACGCACTGCCGCTGACGCTGCTTTACCTTAGCGTTACCCTCTTTACCGCGGCTGTTTCGATATTTTGGAACTGCTGCTGCGGCTCGGCGGCGGAGAGCATATATTTCCCGATAATCACCGCGGGCATAATCACCGCGCTGCCATCTACCATGATATACACTATGGTAGAGAACTACGCCAGAGTATCTACCGGCTACATAAACGAGCGTTTTCTTTCGCTTTGGTCGTATATGCCGCTTCTTATGGTCGAGGAGTACGACGCTAAGTGGTACAGCGTTTACACGTTTATAAACTGCCTTATCTCGCTGGCTGTGATATTCGCCTGCCTGCTGATATACAGAAAGCGCGACGGCAAGACAGTCGGCAGCCCGATAGTTTTCAGAAGCGCTTACTCGCTGATGATGCTTCTCGGCGTGTTCACGGTACTGGTGATATTCTACATGACCGGCATTTTCGGAATGGGTCTGGTAGTTGCCGCGCTGGTATATACTATTATAAATATAATAGTCAGCCGCGCTAAACTATCAGTCAAGAGCGTTTTGGTATGGCTGCTGAGATACGCCGCCGACTGCGTGTGCTTCATAGCGGTGCTGGCGCTGGGCTATATTACCAACGGCTTCGGCTACAACGGTCTGGTAGCTAATCTGAAAAACGACGGCAGCCTTTATATCGACGTTTCGATGAACTACAACTATTTTGATGAAGATTACGGAAATGAAGTTTGGGGCGATTATAAGATAAGCGCCGATGCGAGCAAAAAGGACATCGAAAAGGTATTCGATAATATATGAAGCGAAAAGGCAGGATAAAAAGAGCATAAGCGGCTTTTTGAAGAACTTCGGCAATGTTTATTACGATCCTTTCGATGAGTATGGCGATACGTTCGAGATATACGTAAACTCGCGAAAGTATGAAGGCGATGATATGTACTACTCCGACACGGTTTACGGTCAGACGATTTTCTACGAATCAGTGGACGATGTGAAAAAGGTCATCAGCAAGCTGAATGCTCTGCCATACCTCGAAAGACAGAATTACGATGATCTCGATGAATATTTGAATGACGACGGATATTACATCGACGAAAACGAGGACTACGACGAGATAGACGACAGCGAAGACAACGCCGATACCGAGGATACTATTACTGAATCGGAAACGGCAGAATAATTTTTAGGCGCTCTCCGCTGCGGGGGGCGCTTTTTTTGTAAAGAACGTTGACAAATTTCAACACTAGTGATATAATTATTTTGACAGAATATTATAGGAGGAAAATGATATGAAAACAACGATAAAAAAACTGATAGCCCTGCCCGCAGCGGCGGCGATAATGTGCAGTACGGCGGCAATGCTGCCGAGCGCGGAGGTATACGGCACGCCCGTTCAGACCGCGGCGGTGCTCGTCGAAGCTAACAACGGCTTGAACCCGCCCGCTTTGCGCGAATACAAGGCTACTGTAAACAGCGCGACACTCTCATGGAAGCCCGTAAGCGGCGCGATAGGTTATAGGATATACAGAAAAGTCGGAAGCAACTGGGTGAAAGTAAAGACCCTCTCGGGAACAAGATACACCGAAAAGGGGCTTGCGCCTTACAGCAGCTACCAGTACAAAGTCAAGGCTTACAAAAAGAAGTCGGGCAAGACTTTTTGGGGCAAGGCGAGCCGCGTGCAGAGCGTGACGACCCTGCCCGAAGCGCCGAAATTCAAGGCTTTTTCCGCGACGAAAGACTCTATCAGAGTGAATTGGCAGGGCGTAAAGTGCGACGGCTATCAGCTTTACATGAGCGAAAACGGCGGCGCTTACACCAAAGTAACCACGATAAAAAGCCCCTCTACCGGCACATACAAGATAAAGAATTTGAAGAGCGGTACTAAGTACACTTTCAAGCTTAGAGCGTATGGCAGACGTGCTGATACTAATGGGGTAATTACCGGCACGATGGTCAAGAAGAGCAAGTCTACGCAGAGAACCGTTATTGATAATCCTGAGTATGGTACTGTTACTTATGAGGATATGTCTTATGAAGAAGGCTGGGAATATTGTAATGCAATAGTCACATGGGAAAATGGGGCTTGGAATTTTGTTTCTTTTTCCTCGCAAGAAGCTATTAAATTTGCAAAACCATATCTTATTCCAAACAGAGATGGTGAATATGAAGGTGAAAAGGTTCGAGGTGGAGTTTGGGTATACCTCGGCAAATAATATCTTGCGCTTTCTGTCTGCTAAATAAGCGGGCGGGGGGCGCTTTTTTTCTTGACAAATGCGGCGGCTTGTGATATAATTTAGAAAAATATCAAAACGAAACGAACAAAAGGGAGGGGAAAGATTTTATGATATGCCCTGAATGTAAAAATGAGATAGAAGAGGGCGCAAAGACCTGCCCCGCCTGCGGAAAAGCCCTCTCGCCCGAGCCGCCCGAGGTGAAAAGCGTGCGAGTAAAGCCCGCCGCGCCTACCCCCGATGAGCGCCGCGAGGTGCGCGTGAACGCAGGCATCTACAAGCTGATATGTATAGCCATGGGGCTTTGCCTGATAGCAGGCTCGGTGGTCTGGGCAACGCTTATGCTCAAAGACCGCACCCGCCGCGACGACGCCACGCCCGCTTCATCAGCCCCCGCGCAGGAGCAGAGCGCGGCCGTTACCACAAAGCGGACTGAAACCACCACGACTACCACCACCGCCGACCCATATAAGCAAGAGGTAGCGCCGAAATTTGAGGAAGATTACGGCACTATGTACGTCACTACCGACAGCCTTGTTATGCGCATAGGCCCGGGGTATGATTACTCGAAGTGCGAAGGCGATCCGCTGGCTTCGGGCACGGCGCTGAACGTCACCGCCGAGCAGGAGGACGCTAAGTCTGAGGAAACGTGGTGCTATGTGACGTCAGACGGCGTGAGCGGCTGGGTCTGCAAGACCTACCTTTCTTCCACCGCACCGACGGTAACGGTGGTAAAGCCCGACGAATATTACTCTTCCTCCACCGATATTAGCGTTATCAGATACGGCGGTGTGAAGCTCTACACCGGCCCCGACACGACCTACGACGTGATAGCTGAGCTGCCGCAGGGCACTGAGCTGGAAAAAGTAGGCTACAACTACCTCAGCGTAAAGTGGACGTATGTAAAATACGGCGAACAATACGGCTGGATAGAAACTTACGACGGCGACTGGTTCAACCCGACCATTGAATAATTAAGGCAACACCGCACAACTACCGCCTAGCGGCTTTGTGCACATCTTGCTTGCATATTTTCCGTCATATCACCCAAAACCTCCTAGCTTAACGCGAGTTAAGCGTCGTCGGCTTTAGGCAATCTGACGAAAAATCTGACGACGCAATCTGCACACAATAGTTGTGCGGTATTGCCTTGAACAATATCAAGTATAAAAGCCTTTGCGAAAAATGCAGAGGCTTTTTTCACGCCTGCCTCGAAATTCGGTTGAAATCTTCACCGAAATGTGTTATAATCATAATGTATTTTATTTTGAAATTGGAGCTGTTTTTATGAAAGACGGATTTATAAAAGTAGCCGCCTGCACGCCCGAGATACGCGTTGCGGATACGGCTTTCAACGCTGAAAAAATAATCGAGCAGATGGATAAATGCCGCGCGGCTGGCGTGAAGATAGCGGTCTTCCCCGAGCTTTGCATTACGGGCTACACTTGTCAAGACCTTTTCTATCAAGATACCCTGCTTGACGGCGCGATGCGTGCGCTGGCGAATATCGCGAAGCACACGGCGGGCAGCGATATGCTCGTGGCGGTGGGCTGCCCCGTTCGCGCTAAGGGCAAGCTTTACAACTGCGCCGCAGTTCTCCAAAACGGCGAGGTTCTGCGTTTTATCCCAAAGACTCACCTGCCGAACTACAATGAATTTTACGAAGCGCGCCACTTTGCGCCATACCGCGGCGGCTCGGTGCAGGTGGAGCTTACGCAGTATTTTTCCGACGATATAATGCACTCCGCCGAGATGGGTCAGTGCGTTTTCGAGCTGGATAACTGGGAAACGCAAGGCTCTCAGCCCGCCGACTGCGTGAAGATAGGCTTCGAGATCTGCGAAGACCTCTGGGTAGCCGACCCCGTTTCAAACTACCTCGCGAAAGCGGGCGCTGCGCTTATCTGCAACCTCTCCGCCTCGGACGAGGTCATCGGCAAGGACAGCTACCGCCGTCAGCTAGTGTCGAACCAGTCGGCGCGGCTGGTAGCGGGCTATATCTACTGCTCGGCGGGCGACGGCGAATCCACGCAGGATATGGTGTTCTCGGGACACAACCTGATAGCGGAAAACGGCTCGCTGCTGGCGGAAAGCAAGCTTTTTGAAAACGGCATAACTATCTCTGAGATAGATTTCAAGCGGCTGGCTTTCGAGCGCCGCAAGATCTCGACATACCCCGCCGCCGTCACAAGCTGGGGTGCGCCCGCTGAGAATTATCAGCCGTACTTCCTTGATAACCTGCCGACGGAGTTCATATCGCTCGACATGGCGGACACCGCGCTTACCCGCGGCTATTCCAAAACGCCTTTTATCCCCGCCGACCGCGCAGAGCGCAACGAGCGCTGCCATCTGATACTACAAATGCAGTCGCACGGCTTGATGAAGCGCATCGCCCACACCCACGCACAGAGCGTAGTGATAGGCATATCCGGCGGGCTTGATTCCACCCTCGCGCTGCTGGTCTGCGTTATGGCGATGGATTTGCTGAAACGCCCGCATACCGACATCGTGGCGGTGACTATGCCCTGCTTCGGCACTACAAAGCGCACCCGCTCGAATGCCGAGATACTTTGCGAAGCGCTGGGGGTAACCTTCCGCGAGGTGAATATCTCAAAAGCCGTGCTTCAGCATTTTGAGGACATCGGTCACGATTACGATAATCACAACGTGGTATTTGAAAACGGTCAGGCGCGTGAGCGCACGAAGGTGCTTATGAACATCGCCAATCAGGTGAACGGACTTGTTATCGGCACGGGCGACCTTTCAGAGCTGGCGTTGGGCTGGGCAACGTACAACGGCGACCATATGTCGATGTACGGCGTGAACGCGAGCGTGCCGAAAACTCTTGTGCGCCACATAGTTTGCTACTACGCCGATACCTGCGGCTACGCCCCCCTCGCCGAGGTGCTGCTGGATATTCTCGATACCCCCGTATCGCCCGAGCTGCTGCCTACCGACGAGAGCGGCACTGAGATGACTCAAAAGACTGAGGACTTGGTAGGCCCTTACGAGCTGCACGATTTCTTCCTCTACCACGCCGTGCGCTGGGGCTGCGAGCCGAAAAAGGTGAAGCGGCTGGCAATGTACGCTTTCGGCGACGATTACAGCGAGGAGATCATCACCCACTGGCTAAAGACTTTCTACCGCAGATTTTTCTCGCAGCAGTTCAAGCGCAGCTGTCTGCCCGACGGCGCAAAGATAGGCTCGGTAACGCTTTCACCGCGCGGCGACTGGAGAATGCCTAGCGACGCTGTGAACGCTCTTTGGCAGGAACAATTGTAATAAATTCGGCAATAATGAATAAAGCGAAAACAAAACAAATAAATAAAAAAATAAATAATTTGCTTTTTGCCGTATTGCAATCGCGCATAAAATGTGCTATAATGTAGTGTGAATGTTTCGCCGCAGTACCGCGGCTTTGAATAATGAATAAAGAACATTGGATCTATATATAATAAGGTATAAGGGGATGTAAGACGGAATGGCGCTGAAGAAGAGGAAGATCATTGGCGTGCTTCTTGCGCAGGCTGAAAGAGAATATCAGTCGAAGCTGATGAGCGGTATCGCCAAACGCGCTTTTGAATTAGGATATGACTGCTTCACTTTCTCAGATCCGATAAAAACTGAGTCGGGCGAAAACGTGCGCCGCGGCGCTGAGAATATTTTTGATCTTATAAGTTTCGATATGCTCGATGGAGTTATCATAGTGCCTGATACTTTTAATAACAAAAAGACAGCTGAGTTTGCCGAGCGCTTAGTGCGCCGCAAATTCAAGGGGGCTGTGGTATCGGTCGATCACCGCGCGGGGGATATGCCCGTTATTATGGGCGACGACGCTGCCGCCATCGAATCGCTGACAGACCATCTTATAGAAGAGCACGGCTGCCGCATCATCGACTTTTTCAGCGGCACGCCGGGGCACGAACACTCAGCTAGGCGGCTGGAAGGCTATTTGCGTTCGCTCAAAAAGCACGGCATAGCTTACGAGCCTGCCCGCGTGCACGACGGCGATTTTTGGTACAACATGGGTGAAAAAACTGCGGAGGATATATTATCTTCTCCGCTGCCCAGACCGCAGGCGGTAGTATGCGCCTGCGACACTCAGGCTATAAGCCTTTGCGACGCATTTGCGCATCGCGGGATAAAAGTTCCCGACGATATAAAGATAACGGGCTACGACAGCATAAAGGCGGGCACCAACCATGTGCCCTCGATAACCTCTGCCGAGATACCCGCGAAGCAGACGGGCGCGAACGCGGTGGAATATCTGCACAGCGTTATAGAAAACAAGCCCTTTGAGCCCGGAGCTTACTCGACGGATATAGTGCTGGCGCAGACCTGCGGCTGCGAGGTGGACGCTTCGGCAATTTACAGGTCGAAGAATTTCAATTACTCTGACGACAACCACCTTAGCAATTTTCTTTCGGCTTCAAACGATATGATGAGCGACCTTATCTCCGCCGAAAACCTCAACAGCCTTATCGGCAGGGTAAATTGGTACAGCTTTCAAGTACGGCCATTCGATGCGCTGTATCTATGCCTAAATCAGAACTGGGAGGGCGGCGAGAACGACTATATAGCGCGCGGTTACAGCAAAAACGTGCGCCTGCGCCTTGCTAGACGCGTAGAGGGCGCGAAGCAGGAGTACAATATAAGCTTTCCCTCAGCGGATATGCTGCCCGAAATGGCTTGGCAGCGCGAGAAGCCCGCGGTGTTTTACTTCGCGCCGCTCTACTTCGGCGACCGTGCTTTCGGCTATATCGTTATGCAGTATGATACGCCGCACTCTATGGTGGACAATTTCTGCGGCTGGCTGAAAAACGTCTGCAACGGCTTTGAATGTATGCGCAGACAAATACACATTCGCCGTATGTACTTTGAGTTGAAAAAGGCGGCGCTGACCGACAGCCTTACGGGGCTTTACAACCGTTACGCTTTCAACCGTCGTGCGGAAGAGCTTATTGCTGACGGCGAGCGCGGGGTAAAGACGATGTTTATGATGGCTGATCTGAACTACCTAAAGCAGATAAACGATAATTTCGGACACCTCGCGGGCGATAAGGCGCTCAACGCCATAGGGCAGGCTATAAGCAGCGCTTGCGGCGAGAACGAACGCTGCTACCGCTTCGGCGGCGATGAATTTATGCTCATCGGCGCGGGCGATTACAGCGAAGAGCGCATAGACGACCTCAAACTGCGCATACGCAGAAGTTTGGAGGATTTCAACGCGCATTCGGGGCTGCCTTACATGGTAAAGGTCAGCTTAGGCGCGGTCTGCGAGATAGCGGATTCGGCAGAAAAGCTGGACAGAATGGTAAAGCTTGCCGACGAAAAAATGTATCAGGATAAGCAGATAAATAAGAAGCACTCGGCAAGCCCTTTCAGATAAAGCGGGAGGCGGCACATTTGAAGATAAGCGTGATATTTACAGGCGGAACTATCGGCAGCAGGCTCAGCGGCGGATACATCGGCGTTTCGGGATGCCCTTACACGCTGATAGAGAACTGGCGGCGCGAGCACGGCGGCTGCGAATTTGATACCTGCGAGCCGTACACTATCCTCAGCGAAAACAGCAGCTTTGAGCATCTTTGCAAGCTGGCTGCCTGCGCGCGGGAAAAGTCGGCCGCGGCGGAAGCCGTTATCATCACGCACGGTACAGACACGCTCTGCTACACTGCGGCTTTCTTAGGGCTGGCGCTTTCCGACATCAAAAAGCCGATAGTGCTGGTGTCCTCGGGCTGCCCGCTTGAGGACGAGCGCGCAAACGGTCAGCAGAATTTCGCGGCGGCGGTGGAGCTTGCAAAAAGCGGCGAAGCGGGCGTTTTCGCGGTGTGGTATGCCGATGGCGAGGCGAGGGTGCACAGGGGCGTGCGTTTGCTTCCGCACGCGCCGTACAGCGATATGCTCGTGAGCCTGCCGAATTTTAGCGAAACGGCGGGCGGCTTTTGCGGCGAGAGCGAGATCACCCGCCGCTTTAAGGACGACCCGCATGGCTTTGACCAAACGCGCAGAGTACTGACGCTGACCTGCCGACCCGATATGTATTACCCGCAGCTTACGGCGGACGTTTCGGCGGTGATGTTTGAAAGCTATCATTCGGGCACTATGTGCGCCGACGAGCGCTTGGCGGAATTTGCCGAAAGAGCCGCGGCCAAGGACGTGCCGATATTCATAGCGGGCGCAGGCGGCAGGGAAGCGGATTACGAAAGCGTGAAGCAGTACCGCGCGCTGGGGATAATCCCTCTGCCCGCAGTTTCGCCGATAGCCGCGTATGTGAAGCTCAGCATAGCGGCGGCGTACCGCATGGAGATACCCGCCGTGATGGCGAAAAACTGCGCGGGCGAGTACGCGGAATAAGACATTATTAGAGATAACAGAAGGGACGCAAGATGGAAATTGTAGAAATCATCAAGGTAATAGCGCTCGGCATAGTGGAGGGCATAACCGAATGGCTGCCGGTGAGCAGTACGGGACATCTGATACTGGTCGATGAATTTATGAAGCTCAAAGCCAGCGAAGATTTTAAGGAAATGTTCGACGTAGTTATACAGCTCGGCGCGATACTCGCGGTAGTTGTGCTGTACTGGCACCAGCTTTTCCCGTTCGGCAAGAAGGACAATAAATACCCGCTGAGCGACCACGGCGCGGGCTCTTACGTAAAGACCGATATTTTCAAGATGTGGTTCAAGGTGCTGGCGGCGTGCGTGCCCGCGGCGGTGATAGGTCTGCTTTTAGACGACCTTTTCCACGCGATGTTCTACAACTGGCAGACGGTAGCCGTTATGCTGATACTCTTCGGTATAGCATTCATCGTGATAGAAAAGCACAATAAGGGCAAAAAGCCGACGATAAATTCGATAGAGCAGATGCCCTACTGCGTAGCGGTGATGATAGGCGCTTTCCAGCTCATAGCGGCAGTATTCCCCGGTACATCGCGCAGCGGCGCTACGATAGTCGGCGCGCTGCTTATAGGCGTTTCGCGCACGGTGGCGGCTGAGTTTACATTCTACCTCGCAGTGCCCGTAATGTTTGGCGCGAGCCTGCTGAAACTTGTGAAATTCGGCTTGGCTTTCCAGACGGCGGAGCTTGTGTACCTGATACTCGGCATGGCGGTATCTTTCATAGTTTCGATAGTTGTTATCAGATTCCTGATGGGCTACATCAAGAAGCATGATTTCACGGTTTTCGGCTGGTACAGAATTATCCTCGGCGTGCTCGTAATACTCTATTTCGGGCTTGTAAGATAATAAATATCACATACAAACGCGTTTCCCGCAGCAGGGAAGCGCGTTTATTTTTGCGCTGGAAAGCAATAATGTTAACGAAAAAAGTTACGATTTTCTAACACAATGGTAATTATAGAACTTTCCGCTTTTTTGGAAATGAAAATTGTGCAAAGCTACAAAATGAGCGTGAGAAATGAAAAAAATTCAGCTATTCTATTGACTTTTACGAGAGTTTGAAGTATAATAATATACTGTATCATAATGGCTTTTCATACCTTTTTTGTCCGCACAAAGCGGCTGAAAACGGGCTGAAACCGACAGAAAAAAACGCTTATCCGCGGCGGGCATATATAAAAGGTATACCCAAAAGCGGGGACGTTTGGCAATAAATTAAGGAGTGATCAGTGCGAATGGTGAATGTCAATGTCAAAGACGTAAAGCTTGGTAAAAACACCAGAAAAAGCTTTGCCAAGATTCATGAGGTCCGCGAGATGCCGAACCTTATCGAAGTACAGAAAAACTCGTATCAGTGGTTCTTAGACGAAGGTCTGCGCGAGGTGTTTAAAGAGGTATCCTCTATCACCGATTACAACGGAAACTTAGAGCTTTCCTTCATCGACTACCGAATTGACGACACGCCTAAATACACCGTAGCAGAGTGCAAAGAGCGCGACGTTACCTACGCAGCGCCCCTGCGCGTTACAGCCCGCCTTATAAATAAGGAAACGGGCGAGATCAAAGAATCCGAAGTTTTCATGGGCGATTTCCCGAAAATGACCGACAGCGGTACTTTCGTTATCAACGGCGCGGAGCGCGTTATAGTATCGCAGCTGGTACGTTCGCCCGGCGTTTACTACTCTTTTGATAAGGACAAGACAGGTAAAGACCTTTTCAAATCAACCATTATACCCAACCGCGGCGCGTGGCTGGAGTACGAGATGGACTCGAACGACGTAGTTTACGTTCGTATAGATAAAAACCGCAAGATACCTCTCACTACCTTTATCCGTGCGCTGGGCATAGGCACTAACGACGAGATAACCGAGGTATTCGGCGTTGACGAAAGACTTAATCAGACTATACTGCAGAAAGACGCTACCGCTAATAAGGAAGAGGCGCTGCTCGAAGTTTACAAGAAGCTTCGTCCCGGCGAGCCCCCCACAGTAGACGGTTCGCAGACCCTTATCCACAACCTTTTCTTCGACGATAAGAGATACGACCTCTGCAAGTTCGGAAGATATAAGTACAACAAGAAGCTTGGCATAGCTTCGCGCCTTTCGGGCCACACCCTTTCCCGCGCGATAGTTAATCCGCTTACCGGCGAGATAATGGCAGAGCCGGGCGAGGTATGCAAGTTCGACAAGGCTATGGAGATCGAGAACGCGGGCGTTATGGAAGCCTACGTTACCACCGAAGTTAAAGAGTACTACACTTCTGAAACTACCGGTGAAACGCTCACCAGAATGGAAGAGCGCGAGGTAAAGATCATCGGCAGCGGCATGGTAGACCTTTCGGGCTACATCTCGAAAGATCCTAAGGAGCTCGGCATAAACGAGAAAGTTTACTTCCCCGTACTGCGCGAGATACTTGAAGAGAGCGACGACGAAGAAGCAATCTTCACCGCTATCAAAGAGCGCGCGGGCGAGCTTGTTCCCAAGCACATCATTCTCGACGATATAATCGCTACCATCTCCTACTTCCTCAACCTCTGCGAGGGCGTGGGCACTGTTGATGATATAGACCATCTCGGCAACAGAAGAATACGTTCGGTAGGCGAGCTGCTCCAGAACCAGTTCCGCATCGGCTTCACCAGAATGGAGCGCGTTATCCGCGAGAGAATGAACATCCAGTCGCAGGATATAGAAGTCATCACCCCTGCCGCGCTCATCAATATCAGACCTATCACCGCAGCTATAAAGGAATTCTTCGGTTCATCGCCGCTTTCGCAGTTCATGGACCAGAACAACCCGCTGGCTGAGCTTACTCATAAAAGACGTCTTTCCGCGCTGGGTCCCGGAGGTCTTTCGCGTGACCGCGCAGGATTTGAAGTCCGCGACGTACACTACACACATTACGGAAGAATGTGTCCTATAGAAACTCCTGAAGGTCCTAACATCGGTCTAATCTCTTACCTCGCATCTTTCGCGAAGATAAACGAGTACGGCTTTATCGAAGCTCCTTACAGAAGAGTAGATAAGGAAACGGGCGTAGTTACCGACGAAGTAGTTTACATGACCGCTGACGTTGAGGATAACTACATGGTAGCTCAGGCGAACGAGCCCCTTACCGAGGAAAACAAGTTCGCAAGAGCTAAGGTAAACGGCAGATACCGTGACCAGATACTTGAAATAGACCGCGAAAATATCGACTTCATGGATATTTCGCCTAAGATGGTAGTTTCAGTAGCTACCGCCTGCATACCTTTCCTTGAAAACGACGATGCGAACCGCGCGCTGATGGGCTCTAACATGCAGCGTCAGGCAGTTCCTCTGCTCAAGACCGAGTCGCCTATCGTAGGTACAGGTATGGAGTACAAGGCTTGCCTCGACTCGGGCGTTGCGGTAGTTACCGACAAAGCAGGCGTTGTTGAGAAGGTAGACGCAGACAAGATAGTTATCCGCGAGGACGACGGCAACCTGCGCACCTACGAGCTTATCAAGTTCAAGCGCTCTAACGCGGGCACCTGCACCAACCAGCGCCCGATAGTAGAAAAGGGCGAGCGCGTAGAGGCTCATCAGATAATCGGCGACGGCCCCGCTACCTCAAACGGTGAGCTTTCGCTCGGTAAAAACGCCCTCATAGGCTTCATGACATGGGAAGGCTACAACTACGAGGACGCCGTACTGCTCAACGAAAACCTTGTAAGACAGGATAAATACACATCTATACACATCGAAGAGTACGAGATAGAAGCAAGAGAAACAAAGCTCGGCCCTGAGGAGATCACAAGAGATATTCCGCAGGTAAAGGAAGAGTACCTCGCTAACCTCGACGAAAACGGTATAATCCGCATAGGCGCAGACGTTCGCCCGGGCGATATACTGGTAGGTAAGGTAACGCCTAAGGGCGAGACCGAGGTCTGCCCCGAGCAGCGCCTGCTGAGAGCTATATTCGGCGATAAGGAGCGCGACGTTCGCGACAACTCGCTGAAAGTACCTCACGGCGAATCGGGTACTATAATCGACGTAAAGGTGTTCACAAGAGAGAACTGCGACGAGCTCGCACCCGGCGTAAATATGCTGGTACGCTGCTACATCGCGCAGAAGAGAAAGATCTCGGTCGGCGATAAGATGGCGGGCCGCCACGGAAACAAGGGTGTTGTTTCCCGCATACTGCCGCCTGAGGATATGCCTTTCCTCGAGGACGGCACACCGCTCGACATCGTGCTGAACCCCCTCGGCGTACCTTCGCGTATGAACATCGGTCAGGTACTGGAAGTACACCTCGGTATGGCTTCCAAGGCGCTCGGCTGGAAGATAATGACCCCTGTATTCGACGGCGCACACGAAGAGGACATCAGAGCCTGCTTCAGAGCCGCTCAGGAAAATTACCTCGAGCACAAGGACGATGATTTTGTGCTGCACACTATGGACGAAGTTATCAATCCTAACGCCCTCAGCATGAGCGAGGACGGAAAGTTCACCGTATACGACGGACGTACAGGCGAAAAGTTCGATAACAGAGTAACCGTAGGATATATGTATTACCTCAAGCTGCACCATCTGGTAGATGATAAGATCCACGCAAGATCTACCGGTCCGTACTCGCTGGTAACTCAGCAGCCTCTCGGCGGTAAAGCCCAGTTCGGCGGCCAGAGATTCGGTGAGATGGAAGTTTGGGCGCTCGAAGCTTACGGCGCTGCTTACACCCTTCAGGAAATACTCACCGTCAAGTCTGACGATAAGGACGGAAGAGATAAGACCTACCACGCTATCAGCGACGGACAGAACGTACCTACTCCGGGCATACCCGAAGCTTTCAAGGTACTTGTCAAGGAGCTGCAGTCGCTCGGTCTGGATCTTGAGATCTACGGCAAGGACGGCGATAAGGTAGAGCTTCGTCAGAATTACACTGAGGAAGAGCCGGCTAACTTCAAGCATCTCGACGAAGGCACTGATTTCAGCATGCTGCCCGACGACGATGAATTTGAGGACGCAGGATTTGTTATAAACGACGCAGAAAGCGCTGACGGCGAAGACAGCGTATCGCTGGGCGACGACGATAACGGCGGAGATCTTTTTGCCGATAACGACGACTATGTCAGCGACTACGACGATAACTACTCAGAGGATGAAAACGACGAATTCTGATGCGTTTTATACGAGCAATGCAAAAGCAATAAGGGCAGGCGCTGCCGCGCGGCGGCGCTGAAAACGCCCGATCAACAATAGAGGAAGAGGGTACAATATTGGAATCTAATGTTTTTGAATCAATAAAAATCTCGCTCGCTTCGCCCGAAAAGATCAGAGAATGGTCTTACGGTGAGGTGACCCGCCCTGAAACTATAAATTACCGCACCCAGAAGCCTGAAAAGGACGGTCTTTTCTGCGAAAGGATCTTTGGACCTACTAAGGACTGGACCTGCCACTGCGGAAAGTACAAGCAGCAGAAGTACCTTAAAGGCAAGGTATGCGAGCGCTGCGGCGTAGTTATCGCGAAGAAGGACGTAAGACGCGAGAGAATGGGCCATATCGAGCTTGCAGCACCCGTATCGCACATCTGGTACTTCAAGGGTACTCCCTCGAGAATAGGTCAGATGATAGAAGTCAGCCAGAAAAGGCTGGAGGAAGTTCTCTACTTCACCAAGTATATAGTTATCGACCCCGGCAACACCGAGCTTACCAAGTGCCAGCTTCTTAGCGAGAAAGACTACGTTGAGATGCGCGAAAAGTACGATGACGCATTTAAGGCAGGCATGGGCGCTGAGGCTATAAAAGAGCTGCTCGAAGAGATCGACCTTGAAAAGCTCTCTGCCGAGCTGAAAGCAGAGCTTGAAGACCTGCCCGCCGGCCAGAAGAAGATAAAGCTGCTCAAAAGACTGGAAGTAGTAGAAGCTTTCAGAACTTCGGGAAACAGACCCGAATGGATGATACTCGACGTAGTACCCGTTATCCCGCCCGAACTTCGCCCTATGGTAATGCTCGACGGCGGCAGATACGCTACCAGCGACCTGAACGACCTGTACAGAAGAGTTATCAACAGAAATAACCGACTCAAGAGAATGCTCGAGCTGAAAGCTCCCGACATCATCATAAGAAACGAAAAGAGAATGCTGCAGGAAGCGGTAGACGCCCTTATCGACAACGGCCGCCACGGCAGACCTGTAACAGGCCCGAACAACCGCGCTTTCAAGTCGCTTTCGGATATGCTGAAAGGTAAGCAGGGACGTTTCCGTCAGAACCTGCTCGGTAAACGTGTTGACTACTCCGGCCGTTCCGTTATCGTAGTAGGCCCTGAGCTGAAAATGTATCAGTGCGGTCTGCCTAAGGAAATGGCTCTTGAGCTTTTCAAGCCTTTCGTTATCAAGCGCCTTACCGATATAAGCACAAATCCGCAGCTCAACATCAACGGCGCGAAGAACGCCATCGAGCGCATGGAGCCCATCGTTTGGGACGCGCTGGAAAACGTTATTCAGGGTCACCCCGTACTGCTGAACCGTGCGCCTACCCTCCACCGCCTCGGTATCCAGGCATTCGAGCCTGTACTGGTAGAGGGCAGAGCTATAAAGCTCCACCCGCTGGTCTGCACGGCTTACAACGCTGACTTCGACGGCGACCAGATGGCGGTGCATCTGCCTATCTCCCCTGAAGCGCAGGCTGAGGCGAGATTCCTTATGCTCGCTGCGAACAACCTGCTGAAGCCTTCCGACGGACGCCCCGTTGCAGTACCTACGCAGGATATGATCCTTGGTTCTTACTACCTCACCCTTCAGAAAGAGGGCGAGCCGGGCGAGGGCAAGGTCTTCCGCGACGTGAACGAAGCTCTTATGGCTTACGATCAGGGCGTAGTTTCCCTGCACGCTGCCATCAAGGTAAAGATCACAAAGCAGCTCGGCGACAGACAGGTATCGAAGATAATCGACGCTACCGTCGGCAGACTGATATTCAACGAAAATATCCCGCAGGATCTGGGATACGTTGACAGAACTAATTCCGACAAGCAGTTCGACCTCGAGGTAAGCTTCCTCGTAAAGAAGGGTCAGCTTTCGGACATCGTAGAAAGATGTATACACCAGCACGGCACGACATACACTTCGGAAGTGCTGGATAAGATAAAGGCTCTCGGCTTCAAGTACTCCACCAAGGCGGCTATCACCGTTGCGGTTTGCGACGCTGAGATACCTGAGGCTAAGAAGGACATTCTCGCGCACGCCGACTCGCTGGTAGACGTTATCGACCGCCAGTACAAGCGCGGCTACATCTCGCGCGAAGAGAAGTCGAAGCGCTTCATCGAGATCTGGAACAACGCGACAGACGAAGTTACTGACGCGCTGAAAGCGGGTCTTGACCCGTACAACCCCATCAACATGATGGCGGACTCCGGTGCGCGTGGTTCGATAAACCAGATACGTCAGCTCGCAGGTATGCGCGGACTTATCGCGAACACCTCGGGTTCGACCATCGAGATGCCTATCAGAGCTAACTACCGTGAAGGTCTTAACATTCTGGAATACTTCATCTCCTCTCGAGGAGCACGAAAGGGTCTGGCAGATACCGCGCTGCGTACCGCTGACTCGGGTTACCTGACCAGACGTCTGGTAGACGTTTCGCAGGACGTTATTATCCGCGAGGAGGACTGCGGAACTACCGACGGTATCGACGTATTCGAGATCAGAAACGGCAGAGAGAAGATCGAGCCGCTGGCTGAAAGACTTGTCGGCAGATACCTCGTTGAAGACCTCAAAGATCCTAAGACGGGCGAGATCGCGGTTTCGCACCACAAGCTGATGACCGAGCACGACGCAGAAAGAGTAGTACAGATACTCGACGATACGGGCAGAGATCGCATAAAGATCCGCTCGGTACTCGCCTGCAAGGCAAGAAACGGCGTATGCGCTAAGTGCTACGGCGCTAACCTCGCAAACGGCAAGGTAGTAAGAGTCGGCGAAGCGGTCGGCGTAATCTCGGCACAGTCGATAGGCGAGCCGGGTACACAGCTTACCATGAGAACGTTCCATACGGGCGGTATCGCATCGGCGGAAGATATTACACAGGGTCTTCCCCGCGTAGAGGAACTTTTCGAGAGCAGACGTCCGAAGGGCGCGGCTATAATCACAAGAATAGACGGTACTGTACGCATCGAGGAAGTTAAGAAGATGCGTCAGGTCATCGTTACCGGCGAGGATCTCGAGAACCCCGCTCAGGAAACCTACTCGATACCTTACGGCTACAAGCTCAAGGTAAAGGAGGGCGACACCGTAAGCGCGGGAGATCCCCTTACCGAAGGCTCGATCAACCCGGGCGATATACTTGCAGTAAACGGCGTAGAAGCTGTACAGAACTACATCATCACCGAAGTACAGAAGGTTTACCGCCTGCAGGGTGTTGACATCAACGATAAGCACATTGAAGTTATCGTTCGTCAGATGATGAAGAAGGTAAAGATAGACGACAGCGGCTCGAGCTACCTGCTGCCCGGCAGCCTTGTAGAAAAGACCGAGATCGCGGCTGTAAACGAAGAGATACAGAAGAAAATCGACGAGGGCGACATCAGCGCAAGACTGGTGACCACCGTTCCCGTACTTCAGGGTATCACAAAGGCTTCCAGCTACTCCGATTCGTTCCTTTCGGCAGCATCCTTCCAGGAGACCACAAAGGCTCTTACCGACGCCGCCATCAAGGGCAAGACCGACCACCTGCTTGGTCTTAAAGAGAACGTTATTATCGGTAAGCTCATACCCGCAGGTACAGGTATGGACGTTTACAACAACGTTCAGATCGTAAAGAACGAGAGCGCCGGCGCTCATACTTCTGAAGGTTTTACCAATATCTGAGCTAAATAACGCATGATATACAGAAAAGACCGTTCCGAAAGGGGAGCGGTCTTTTGCATGATTAAAAACGGTAAAAAAAATGTATTAAATATGTGAATGGGTATTGACAAGCAGTGATACATGGTGTATAATAGGAAAGTATGCTGACGTAGTACGGCGGCGTATGTAAATTTGCAGAAAGGAGAGATATTATGCCAACTTTTAACCAGTTAGTTAAAAAAGGAAGAGACAGCTTTGACTCTAAGTCTACTGCACCTGCACTTCAGAAGGGTTACAACTCTAAGAAGAAAAAGGTGATCGACCAGAGCTGCCCCCAGAAGAGAGGCGTTTGCACCAGTAAGAACTGCTACACCTAAGAAGCCTAACTCCGCTATGAGAAAGATCGCCAGAGTTAAGCTTACAAACGGAACTGAAGTAACAGCTTACATCCCCGGTATCGGACACAATCTTCAGGAGCACAGCGTTGTTCTCATCAGAGGCGGCCGTGTAAAGGACCTCCCTGGTACTCGTTACCACATCATCAGAGGTACTCTTGACGCACAGGGCGTAGCTAAGAGAATGCAGGCTCGTTCTAAGTACGGTGCCAAAAGACCTAAGGCAGGAAAGTAATTTAAAGGCTGCCTAAAAAGACTTATTCAAAAAGGTTAAAACTCATTGTCGCAACACTGCGAAGACCACAGTAAAGCGGAGTGATTCATTTTATAGATTCACCTTGCCGCAGTACTGGTCGGGGCCGCAGGGCAAGCCTGCGGAGCGAGTACCTGTGAATTCATTATTGTGAAGGAGGGAATTACAGTGCCAAGAAGAGGTAAGGTTTCAAAGAGAGACGTTCTTGAGGATCCTGTATACAAGTCCAAGCTTGTTACCAGACTCGTAAACAACATCATGCTCGACGGAAAGAAGGGCGTAGCCCAGAAGATCGTTTACGGAGCATTTGAGATCGTTGAGGAAAAGACCGGACGTCCCGCTCTTGAGGTATTTGAAGAGGCTATGGATAACATTATGCCTGAGCTGGAGGTAAAGGCTCGCCGTGTGGGCGGTGCTACCTACCAGGTTCCTATGGAGGTTCGTCCTGACAGACGTCAGACTCTCGGACTTCGTTGGATAACTAAGTTCTCGCGCGAGAGAAACGAAGACACCATGAAGGAAAGACTCGCAGCAGAGATCCTCGACGCTCTTAACGGAGTGGGCGGATCCTGCAAGAAGCGCGATGAAACACACAGAATGGCTGAAGCTAACAAGGCTTTCGCACATTTCAGATGGTAATAGGGTAAACAGGAGGGTATTATGCCAAGAGATTGTTCATTGCAGGATACCAGAAATATTGGTATCATGGCTCATATTGACGCCGGTAAAACAACCACGACCGAGCGTATCCTGTTTTATACCGGTGTAAACCATAAAATTGGAGAAACTCACGAGGGTGCAGCTACGATGGACTGGATGGCACAGGAGCAGGAGAGAGGTATCACAATCACCTCCGCTGCTACTACTTGCTACTGGAAGGGTCACAGACTCAACATCATCGACACCCCGGGACACGTTGACTTCACCGTAGAGGTTGAAAGATCTCTCCGTGTACTCGACGGATCCGTAACCGTTCTCTGTGCTAAGGGAGGCGTTGAGCCTCAGACCGAAACAGTTTGGCGTCAGGCTGATAACTACAAGGTCCCCAGAATGGTTTATGTAAACAAGATGGATATTATGGGCGCTGACTTCTACAACGTTCTTGATATGCTTCATAACAGACTTAAAACTAACGCTGTTCCTATCCAGCTGCCTATCGGCGCTGAAGAAGATTTCAAGGCATCATCGACCTGCTGGAAATGAAGGCGTATATCTACACTAACGACCTCGGTACTGACATCAACGTCACCGATGTACCTGAGGACATGGTGGAGAAGGCTGAGGAATATCGCAACGACCTTATCGAGCACCTCGCTGAGGTAGACGACGATATTGCTGAGAAGTTCTTTGCAGACGAAGAGATCACTATTGATGAGATGAAGGCTGTTATCAGAAAGTCTACCATCGCTAACACAATGGTTCCCGTAACCTGCGGTACTTCCTATAAAAACAAGGGCGTACAGAAGCTGCTCGACGCTATCGTTGACTATATGCCTGCACCTATCGACGTTCCCCACATCAAGGGCGTTAACCCCGAGACCGGCGAAGAAGTTGAAAGACCTTCGAGCGATGAAGAGCCTTTTGCAGCTCTCGCGTTCAAGATCGCTACCGACCCCTTCGTAGGTAAGCTCTGCTTCTTCAGAGTATATTCGGGCGTTCTTCAGGCAGGTTCCAGCGTTTATAACGCTTCTAAGGACAAGAACGAGAGAATCGGACGTATAGTTCAGATGCACTCGAACCACAGAAAAGACATCGAGACCGTTTACGCAGGCGACATCGCCGCGGCTATCGGTCTGAAAAATACCACTACGGGTGACACTCTCTGCGACGAGAAGTTCCCCGTAATACTCGAATCCATGGAATTCCCAGAACCGGTTATTCAGCTCGCAATCGAACCGAAGACTAAGGCTGGTCAGGAAAAGATGGGTATTGCGCTGGCTAAGCTGGCTGAAGAAGACCCGACTTTCAGAACATGGACTTCCGAGGAGACCGGACAGACCATCATCGCCGGAATGGGCGAGCTTCACCTCGAGATCATCGTAGACAGACTTCTCCGTGAGTTCAAGGTAGAGGCAAACGTAGGCGCACCTCAGGTATCCTACAAAGAGACCATTAGAAGCAAGGCAAACGTTGATTACAAGTATGCTAAGCAGTCGGGTGGTAAGGGTCAGTACGGTCACGTTAAGATCAATGTTGAACCTAACGACTCCGGTAAGGGCTATGAATTTATCAACAACGTTGTCGGCGGTGCTATTCCCAAGGAATACATCCCCGCAGTTGACGCCGGTATCAAGGGCGCTATGGAAGCAGGCGTACTCGCAGGCTACCCCGTAGTTGACGTTAAGGTAGAGCTTTACGATGGATCTTACCACGAAGTAGACTCTTCCGAAATGGCATTCAAGCTCGCTGGTTCGATGGCATTCAAGGAAGCTATGCGCAAGGCAGACCCCGTTATCCTTGAGCCTATCATGAAGGTTACTGTTATCGCTCCTGATGATTATCTCGGAACCGTTATCGGCGACCTCAACTCGAGAAGAGGACAGATCCTCGGTCAGGAAACAAGACCCGGCGCCGTTCAGGTAGACAGCCTTGTTCCGCTTTCCGAAATGTTCGGCTACTCGAACGACCTGCGTTCTAAGACTCAGGGCCGCGGTCAGTACACCATGGAGCCTCATAGCTACATCGAAGTACCGAAGTCCATCTCTGAGAAGATCATGAACGCACGCAAGAAGGGCGAATAATTCTGCAAAAAAATTCAATATTTTTTCGCAAAACCCCTTGCAAAACAGATGCATTTCTGTTATAATGAAAATATACAAACGTGTATTTTATATGCAATTTATATTTAAGGAGGAAATTTCCAATGGCTAAGGCTAAATTTGAAAGAACCAAACCGCATGTTAACATTGGTACCATCGGTCACGTTGACCATGGTAAGACCACTTTGACTGCTGCTATCACAAAGACTCTGGCTCTGAAGGGTCAGGCTCAGTACGAAGCTTACGACATGATCGATAAGGCTCCGGAAGAAAGAGAAAGAGGTATCACAATCAACACCGCTCACGTTGAGTATGAGACCGATAAGCGTCACTATGCTCACGTTGACTGCCCGGGCCACGCTGACTACGTTAAGAACATGATCACCGGTGCTGCTCAGATGGACGGCGCAATCCTCGTAGTTGCTGCTTCTGATGGCCCGATGGCTCAGACCAAGGAACACATCCTGCTGGCTCGTCAGGTAGGCGTACCGGCAATCGTTGTTTTCATGAACAAGGCTGACCAGGTTGATGATCCGGAGCTGCTCGAACTCGTTGAAATGGACATCAGAGATCTGCTTTCTTCTTATGATTTCCCTGGCGACGACACTCCTATCATCATCGGTTCTGCACTTGCTGCACTCGAAGCTCCCGATGATCTTTCTGACCCTGCTTACAAGCCTATCCTCGACCTCATGGACGCTGTAGATGAGTACATCCCCAGCCCTGAGAGAGACGATGCTAAGCCTTTCCTGATGCCTATCGAGGATACTATGACCATTTCCGGTCGTGGTACCGTTGTAACCGGTAGAGTTGAGCGTGGACGTCTGAACGTAAACGAGCAGGTTGAGATCGTTGGTCTTTCTGATGAGAAGCAGACCACCGTTGTAACCGGTATCGAAATGTTCAGAAAGACTCTGGATTTCGCAGAAGCTGGCGACAACATCGGTGCTCTGCTGCGTGGTATCACCAGACAGCAGGTTGAAAGAGGACAGGTTCTCTGCAAGCCCGGTTCCATTCATCCGCACACCAAGTTTTCCGGTCAGGTTTACGTTCTGAAGAAGGACGAAGGCGGCCGTCATACTCCTTTCTTCAACAACTACAGACCTCAGTTCTATTTCAGAACTACCGACGTTACCGGCGTTATCACTCTTCCTGCTGACAAGGAAATGTGCATGCCTGGCGATAACGTTTCGATGGACGTTGAGCTTATCACTCCTATCGCTATCGAAGAGGGACTTCGTTTCGCTATCCGTGAGGGCGGCAGAACTGTTGGTTCCGGCGTTGTTACCAAGATCAACGAGTAATTTATTACTTTTAATAAAAGGCGAGTCTGCTTCGGCAGGCTCTTTTTTTGTTAAAAAAATTTTAATTCATGCGCATTTGGTGGACAAAAGGCACTAAATATGTTATAATAGTATGTGAAATATTGCAAGCGAGGTGGGTCTGATGGCAGAAAAGAACAAAAATGATAATGCAGACTATTTTATAGACGTTGCCAGAGATCATATCTACCAAAATCAGGGCAAAGAGTATACAAAAGCGTTCACTGAATGGCGTAACGATGAGAAAAATCCATATGGCTACGCTTTTATCCATGATTCGCGCGAGCATACATACGTTGATGGTGAGGGTTATGCAGACGAATTTGCCGTGACTTCTGAAAAAGAAACGCTTCACCGCTGTTTCAAAGTTGCTGGTATTGCGATGCTGATTTTGATCGCATTTCAGACGGCACTTTCAATTTCTATGAAATGGATATTTGGTGCGCAAATGGACGGCTGGGTGTACTATTCTGAGCGTTCGTCGCTGAGAAAATACAGCTTCGAGCAGATCACGTTCTATTGTGCGATCAAAATCATAGCTTATCTGAGTGTGATACTTTTCTGTGCACTTAAACTTCGTCTCCCGAGAAAAGTTTATATACCGAATGAGCAAGTATCGCGAAAGAAGATCACATATGCAGTGTGTGTGTCACTTATCTTCATGGTGATCGCTCGGCTTTTTGATTTTCTTTTGGTAAAAATGTTTTATTCTGTTAACATTGATATGTGTTTTTACAGATATGTTGTCAGTAATTCACCATCAGGAAAGTATTTCTACATCGCAACTGAACTCCTGATAGTGCCTATTTTGTCAGAAATTATATTCAGGGGATTTTTCTTGCAGTTATTCAGACAATTTGGCGACACATTTGCGGTGATTTTTTCATCTATACTTGCATCATGCTGCTTTCACGATATATCCAAACTAATGTATATGTTCTTTTTCTCGGTAATTCTGGCAACTGCGACCATTAAGACCGGCAACATATTCACTTCAATGATCGCTCGGATAATCGTGGTTGATGTTACCTACGTTTTGAATGACTTTTCGGTCGGCGTATTGGATTACGAACTGCGCTTTCGCGAGATAATTGTCTGCATTTTCCTGCTTGTGGTCTGCACCTGCATCATCACATACCTGCAAGAGTACATCATCACTCCAAAAAATCGACCCAATTCGTCAGAAATAACACTTGCGGATAAACTTAGGCTTGTGCTGAATTCCAATTATATGATAATTTGGCTGTTGCTGTCTTTATTTGAAACAATTCTTGCAGTGAGGATAGTTTGATAGATGTATAGTGATGAATATTATATGCGAAAATGTATAGCTCTGGCGAAACTGGCGGAGCAGGCGACCGACGTTCCTGTTGGCGCGATAGTTGTTAAAAAGACTACGGGCGAGGTCATCGGCGAGGGTTACAACCGCCGCGAGGCTGACCGCTCGTCGCTGGCACACGCCGAACTCGCCGCGATCGCGCAGGCTTCCCAAAAGTTGGGCGGTTGGCGCTTGATCGACTGTGAGCTTTTCGTGACGCTTGAACCATGCGCTATGTGCGCGGGCGCTATAGTCAACAGCAGGGTAGAGCGCGTTGTTTTCGGCGCGTTCGACCATAGGTTCGGGGCTTGCGGATCATGCTTCGACCTCTTTTCGCAGGGGCTGAACCATAAGCCGGAGGTCATCAGCGGCGTTTTGCAGGAAGAATGTTCGCAGCTTATGAAGGATTTCTTCCGAAAATTGCGTGAGGAGAAAAAAGCCGCAAGGAAAGGATAATGGTAAAATGGCTGAATTCTGGGATCTGTTTGACGATGACCGCAAACCGCTTGGGCGGACGATACGCCGTGGAAAAATGACTCCGCTGAGCGGCGAGTACCATATCGTTGTGATGATCGTGACGATGAACAGCCATGGCGAGATATTGTGCACCCTGCGTTCGCCTAAAAAGTCAAAGTATCCTAATTTGTGGGAGGTTACTGCCGGCTCGGTCATCGCGGGGGAGGAGAGCCGCCACGCTGCCGCACGCGAGCTTTTTGAGGAAACGGGCATCAAGGCGGACGAAAATGAACTGACGTTTATAAAATCCGTTAAGGAAAATACTGCATTTATCGACTGCTATTTCCTACGGCGCGACGTTGATATAAAAGACATTGTTTTCCAAGAGGGTGAAACTGTCAACGCGAAATGGGTCGGCAAAGCGGAGTTTGAAAACATGATAACGCAGAAAAAAATGGCGTTCCCCGTGGCGCGGCGATATGCCCAGCTCTACGATTTCCTGATGCAGGAAGGATTTATATGAAAAAAACCGCAGGCGTTTGATGAGCGTCTGCGGTTTCGTTTATATTTCGTTGCGATTTTCGAGAGCTTTGTAAAGCGTGATCTCGTCGGCATATTCTAGGATTCCGCCGACGGGCAGTCCGAAAGCCAGCCGTGTGACCTTTACGCCGAGCGGCTTGATGAGCTTCGAGATGTACATCGCCGTCGCCTCGCCCTCAACTGTCGGGTTCGTCGCCATGATGACCTCTGAAACGTCGCCGTTCATGCGCGCCAACAGCTCTTTGATCTTTAGCTTGTCGGGCGTAACGTTGTCGATCGGCGAAATCAGCCCGTGCAGAACGTGGTAAACGCCCTTGTACTCGCGGGTGCGCTCGAAAGCGGAAATGTCTTTCGGCGTTTCCACCACGCAAATAGTCGATTTATCGCGCGCGGGGTCGGAACATATGTAACAAAGTTCGTTTTCAGTAAGGTTCTGGCATATCGCGCAGGTGTGCACCTTAGTGTGAGCGTTGACGAGCGCTTCGGCAAATTCGTGCACCTGCTCGTCGCTCATGCTCATGACGTGGTAAGCCAGCCTTTCGGCAGATTTCCTGCCGATGCCTGGGAGTTTTGCAAACTGCTCAGCCAGCAAGACCAGCGGCAGCGCATTGCTGTTATCCATATTTTAGAAAAGACCGGGGAAGGAAACGCCGCCGGTAAGCTCGCTCATCTCAGCGTCGCTGACTTCGTCGAGGTTGTGAACAGCTTCGTTGAAAGCGCTCATGATGAGATCCTGAAGCATTTCAACATCTTCGGGGTCAACTACTTCGGGTTTGATGTTGAGCGAGAGCACCTCGCGCTTGCCATTGATCTTGATCTCTACTGCGCCGCCGCCTACGGAAGCGGTAAATTCTCTCTGCTCGAGGTCAGCCTGAAGCGCGGTGATCTTATCCTGCATCTGCTGTGCCTGCTTGAGCATCTGGTTCATATTTCCTGCGGGGCCTTTGCCCATACCCTGTGGTAATCTTGCTTTCATTTTAAAAAACTCCTTGTTATTTTTTTATTTCAACTTCTACATCCATGCTCTCGGCGCGCTTTAAAAGCTCGCTTATCGGGTTTTCCTTGTCGGCAATATCGACATTTTTGGAAGAATAAAGCATGAAGCCGAAGTCTTTGCCATAATAGTCATGCACCACCTGTTTCAGCAGTGCTTTGTCGTCGGAAGCCTTGAATTTCTTGAGGAAAAAGTCGCTCGAAACTACCACGCAGAAGGTGTCGCCCTCTATGCAGGCGAGCGAATTTTTCAAAAATGCCCAAAGTGCGGGCGCACGTTCCTTGATTATCTCGAGAATGTCCTGCCATTCTTTAAGCGGCGTAAAATTGTTCGGGTCGAACTTTTTCAGCGGCGCGGCGGGCTTCTTCGGCTGTTTCGGCGGCTGTACCGCGTTCGGCACTATCTTAGCACCCTCGGCGAGCGCCTTCGTCAGCGCATTGACCTGCGCGCGCAGCTCGTTCAGCTCCTGCTGATCGGCGGCGGGGGCGGTGTTCTGCACGGCGCGTTTTTTCGGAGCGGCAGAGCAGAGGCGCACCATGCACATCTCTAGCTCTATGCGCTTGTCCGCGGCGCGCGCAAACCTCTCGGAGGACTGCTGGAGCAGCGTTATGCACTCAAATATCCTGTCGAGCGTGACAGTTTTCGCGATCTTTTCGAGCCGTTCGTACTCTTCGGGCAGGCAGGCGATAAGCTCGCGGCTGTTGTCCGAAGATTTTATCAGCATAAGATTTCGCATCATCATGAGCAGCTCGGAGCAGAGAACTTTTAGGTCTTTAGCCTTGCCGTGCAGTTCGTCAACGGCTTTAACAGCGCCCGCGGTGTCGCACTCGGCGACCTTTTCCAGCAGGTCGAGCAGATAATCTCGTCCCGCGATGCCCGCCGCGCCTGAAACTACTTCGAGCGTGATGTCGTCCGAAAAAGCGGAGCATCTGTCTAGAAGCGAGAGCGCGTCGCGCATACCACCGTCGGAAAGCCGCGCTATCATGGCGGCGGCGTCCTCGTGAAGTGTAAATTTCTCGTGTTCGGAAATGTACATTATGCGCGAAACTATGTCTTCGCTGCGTATGCGGTTGAAATCGAAATGCTGGCAGCGCGAAACTATCGTTTCGGGAACTTTGTGTATCTCGGTGGTCGCGAGAATGAACTTGACGTGCGGGGGCGGCTCTTCCATAGTCTTGAGCAGCGCATTGAAAGCGCCGGGGGAGAGCATATGCACTTCGTCGATGATGTAGATCTTGTACTTGCACAGCTCTGGGGTGTAGATAACGCCCTCGCGCAGCTCGCGAATGTCGTCCACGCGCGAGTTTGAAGCCGCATCGATCTCGATGATGTCGGCGAGCGAGCCGTTTTCCGCCGCGCGGCAAATGTCGCATTCTAAGCATGGTTCGCCGTCGTGCGAATTTGGGCAGTTGATAGCCTTTGCAAAAATACGCGCGCAGGTGGTCTTGCCGGTTCCGCGCGAGCCCGTAAAAAGGTAGGCGTGGGCGGTGCGGCCGCCGGCAATCTGATTTTTCAGTGTGGCGGTTATCTGCGGCTGCGAAACCACGTCGTCGAAAGATTTCGGACGCCATTTACGATACAAAGCCTGATACAAACTGCCACCTCCAATAAAAAATCAATCCGACATACAGGCGTGCAGGCGTAACTGCGTCACACGAAACAAACTGCTTAATGCTGCTCGGTTCCCCGCCTGACATGGTTCACAGTGTTTCATTGCGCAGGACCCGCACACCTGTATCTCGGATTGATCTGAAAAAACATATAGATCTACCGCGGCAGCGCAAGCCGCCTTAGTACTACATTATTATAACACAACTCACGAAAAAATGCAAGCCCTTTTTGAAATTTTTTTCGCAATTTATAAAGAGTAAGCGCGGGGCTTGACAAACGGGAAAAAATGTGATAAAATAATAAAAGCGAGTCGGCTATGCGGCAGCGGCGCGGCTATACGCGCTGAGGAAAGTCCGAGCATCATAGAGCAGGGTAGTTGATAACGTCAACCGAGGGTGACCTCCGAGCTAGTGCAACAGAAATATACTGCCGCTTTCGGGCGGCAAGGGTGGAAAGGCGAGGTAAGAGCTCACCGGGGCAGTCGTGAGGCTGCCGCCATGTAAACCTTACCCGATGCAACGCCAATGGCAGCAAGCAGACCAATGGCTGCTCGTCAGGGCTGCGGCTGTAGGCGGCTGGAGGCGTATGGCAACATGCGTCCAAGATAGATTGCCGCACACGACAAAACTCGGCTTACAGGTCGGCTCGCGCTCTTTTGCGCATATGGCTGCCGCAAAAACGGCAGCGCGTTTGCAGCATTTTTTATGATAATTGTAAATCGTTTTTGTTAAATGCGCCGTATAAATTGCGATGTTTGTTATAATTGGGTATCAAAATGCACAATCTTTTCGGCGATTTAACTAAAACACTTGCATTTTTATCTTTGGTGTGGTATAATGTAAAAGAAATAAAAAATATATTATTTCTGAATAGGAAATAGATGGAGGGATAACTAATGAAAATGTTAAAGACAATTTCCGCGATCGCGGCGGCAACCGTTGCAGCTTCTGCTCTGGCGGTGTCCGCGTCTGCTACAACATATAAGGACGCAGTACAGGCAGCTAAGGACGCAGGCGTACAGGCTACCAACGTACAGGAGCTTTCCAACTTTTTAGAGCCCAACGCAGATTATTTTTCGTCTGACGATTACGATTACATGATCAGCGTGCTCAACAACGTTCGCGATACTTATGTTGCTCCTAAGGCACAGGAACTTTTTGGCAAGACCCCTGCTGAGCTTACCGAAGATGAAAAGGTAGAGGTAGGCAAGAGCTGGTCTGCTGAGGACAGAGCCGCTATAAAGAGCACTCTCGTAGACCTCGGCGCTAAGTACGATGTAGAAGTTGACGTAGAGAAGCTCGGTCAGGAAAACTTCACCGTAGAAGCTAAGATCAAGCCTAAGGACAGCAGTAGCTCTGACAGCAATTCCAGCAGCAGCGGCTCCAACTCCAGCAATGGCGGCGGAACGCAGACCGTTATCACCGATCCCGTAGCTCCCACCGGCGGAGAAGTTGAGGGCGGCGTAAGCGCAGGCGTTGTTGCAGGCGCAGGTCTTGCAGTTGTACTTGCAGCTACCGGAATCATCGTAGTTGCTAGAAAGAACAAGGAATAATTCCTTGATAAAAGAGAATATTTCGGAGTGTTGAGTAATGAAAAAACGCAGTCTTGATGCTGAGAGATCAGCAGAAAAGCGCGGCAAAGGCACTTCGTCGAACAGGGTGCTGAGGACGATAACTTTTGTTCTCACACCTTTTTTGATGTCTGCTCTGCTTTTCGGCGTTGTCGCGCTGGCAGCCGCGAAGCCTTTGCCGCCGCGAAACCGTATGTCAACATCGTTTTTAATAACGATGACAACAGCATAAAAAATGCCAGAACTATAAATAAATACCGCGACGATAACGCACCTGTTCAGAAAAAAGAGGTCGAGGACGGCGCTACGGGCGAGAAGCACACTATGGTCTATCCGTATTATGGTGACAAATATGCCACGCTGAACTGCGAAGCGGCTGGTATGAACGATATTCCCGTTTACAGTGGCACTACAAACGACATTCTTGCCGAAGGCGCGGGCTGATACAACGGCTCAGTCTATATCGGCCACATCGGAAATGTCGTGTTGGCGGGTCATAACCACACATATTTTTACAATCTGCCTAAATGCAAGAAGGGCGACGAGGTAACGCTGGAAACGTCTTATGTCAAGCAGACCTATATGGTCACCGACATTGAGATCTTCCACGAGGACGACCAGACCTATGTTCGCCCGACCGACGATGACAGGCTGACGATGTACACCTGCTGGAACAACGGTATGCTCGGAATGTCGGAGTACCGCATTGCCGTGATCTGCGAGCTGACCGACCGTGAATGGAAAGAGGTGGAGGAATGAAAAGACTTTACCACTACCCTGCGATGATAGTGTTGGCGCTGTTTGCGGCGCTTTTTGCCGTGATATTCGAGGTCTGCACTTTTTTCTCTTTGGTGCTGATGAAGCCCGAGATCTACTCTGAGGCGATGGGTAGCAAGGGTGTTTCTGACGCGATCTATGAGGACTTGAACACATATTTCGAGCACTACGCTGCGCCGACGGGCATACCGAAAGAGGTATTTACCAAAAGCCTTGATAAAAGTGAACTCTCTAAGGCGGCTTACCAGCTTCTTTCCGACTCGCTGGCGTATTTATCTGACCCAAACGCTGCGAAACCAGAGCCGCAGTACGATTTCACGCAGCTTGATAAGGACATTACCGACTACATCGAGGCAAACACCGATCACGATAAGGTCGAGGACAAGGACGAGTATAACAAACTGGTCGAGAACACCATATCTACCGCTGAGGGGCAAATAAAGAGCAGACTGGACGTAATGATGCTCTATACCCTCTCAAAAACCGGCGTCGCGGCGAAAGTTCACACCTACGCGGGCTACATCAGATTTGGCGCGTTCGCGAGCGCCGCAGCTGCCGTGATATTTCTCGCGGCAATGGTGATAGTTGACCGCCGCCACCCGCGCGATCTGCCCTACTGGTTCGGCTGCACGATATTCTCGGCTTCGACTTTGGTACTGGTACCAAGCCTTTATCTGCAAAAAGTGCATTTCTTTGACAGATTTTTCGTAAAGAGCGACTATATTTATCGCACGGTAACGGGACTTTGCGACACCGCACTTGACCGCATCATCACCGCGCAGACAATAGCGCTGATGGTCGGCATTTTGCTGATACTGCTGACTCTCGTTATCCACGCTATATACCTAAAATACCTGCGCAGACGTTCGCGCAGCAGCTGATACAAAACCCACACGCCGCAGAGCTTTATCTGCGGCGTTTTTGCATTTTTAGCCGCCAATAAATTCACAGCAGTTTTCTGCACTGTCAAATTCATTGTAAAAACTGCATAATACACGCCGATTTGCAGATGATATACTGTTTAATGTGATGATTTTCTGCAAGTTCACAAAAAATACTTGCAAAATCAGCACGGCGGGAGTATAATATAATGTAGATCAATTGATGTTTGTATGGAGGTTTTTTTGTGATGAAACTTACGGATATGAGCGCGCAGGAGCTTGCCGCTTTTAAGCAGGACGTTCAGAAGGAATATGAAGCTTACAAGGCGCTGGGTCTTAAACTCAACATGGCGCGCGGTAAGCCGGGCGCTGAGCAGCTGGCGCTTTCTATGCCCATGCTCGACTGTCTTACTTCTAAGGACGCGGCGGAGCTTTCGGGCGATTATTTCAACTACGGCGGACTTGACGGAATTGCCGAGGCTAAGGAGCTTTTTGCGCCGATGCTGGGCGTTGACCCCAAAAACGTTATCGTTTTCGGCAACTCGAGCCTTAATATAATGTACGATACCGTTTCGCGCTGCTATAATTTCGGAGCTTCCAAAGATTCTAAGCCTTGGAAAGACTGCGGCAAGATCAAGTGGCTCTGCCCCGTTCCCGGTTACGACAGACATTTCGCGATAACCGAGCTTTTCGGTATCGAGATGATAAATATTCCCATGACCGCCGAAGGCCCCGACATGGATATGATCGAGAAACTGGTGGCTGAGGACGAGAGCATAAAGGGTATGTGGTGCGTGCCGATGTATGCTAACCCTACAGGCATAACCTACTCGGACGACACCGTTCGCCGCATTGCCGCTCTTGACCCCGCGGCCGGTGACTTCCGCATTTTCTGGGACAATGCTTACTGCATACACCATCTCACCGACACCCCCGACACCCTGCTCAACCTTTTCGACGAGCTGAAAAAGAACGGCAAGGAGGACATGGTGTATATGTTCGCTTCGACCTCTAAGGTAACTTTCCCCGGAAGCGGAGTTGCTATAATGGCGGCTTCGGAAGCGAACCTTGCTCATATAAGATCTACCATGACTATCCAGACCATCGGTCACGATAAACTGAATATGCTGCGCCATGTGAAGTTCTTCGGCAACTTCGAGAACGTAAAGGCGCATATGCAGAAGCACCGCGCGATACTCGAGCCGCGCTTCAACGCAGTTATCGAGGCACTTGAAACTGAGATCGCGCCGCTCGGCATCGGCAGCTGGGTAAAGCCTAACGGCGGCTACTTTATCAGCTTCGACAGCGTTCCCGGCTGCGCTAAGAGGATAGTTGAGCTTTGCAAAGAGGCGGGCGTTGTGCTCACGGGCGCAGGCGCTACCTACCCCTACGGCAAAGACCCCGAGGACAAGAATATCCGCATAGCCCCCAGCTACCCCAGTATCGAAGAGCTGAAAAAGGCTATGGAAATATTCGTATCGGCAGTAAAGCTTGCTACCGCCGAAAAGCTTTCAAAATAAAGCATTTTAGATATTTGAACACGCAAATACATTAAAATATGAAACATTACAAGCGGCGATATTCTTCGCCGCTTTGTTTTGTGAAAAGTGCTTTTTTTCATGCGCAATAATTGTGGATAAACACTATTGACAAACGCGTGGAAATGTGTGATAATTATAATATGGATAAGTGGGCGAAGTGTGCCCACAAGTTTGCAAAGAAAGGAAAATTTGATATGAAGATACTTAAAAGATCTCTCGCGGCTCTCTCGGCAGCGGCAGTAGCGGCAGGCGTATACGGCTCTGTTTCGGCTTCCGCAGCAAGCGCTAAAGAGATGACTATGGCTGATATAATCAAAGACATGGGCGTAGGCATAAACCTCGGAAACACTTTCGAGTCCTGCGGTGTTGAAACAGGAGTAGGAAGCTGGACTTACAAGGCGGCTTTTGAAACAGGCTGGGGCAGTCCTAAGATAACTCAGGCAATGATACAGGGCATGGCTGACGAGGGCTTCGGCTCGGTCAGAATACCCGTTGCTTGGTCTAATACATTTAAAAAGGGCGACACTACTTACACTATCGATCAGGACGCTCTCGACAGAGTTAAGGAAGTTGCTCAGTGGGCGGTAGACGCCGATTTGTACGTTATCGTAAATATCCACTGGGACGGCGGCTGGTGGGCTAAGGCCTTCGGCACCGATAAGGACGAGGCTATGAAGCGCTATACCAGAATGTGGGAACAGATAGCTGACGAATTCAAGGACTTCGACCAGCACCTTATTTTCGAGTCGCTCAACGAAGAGGGCGGCAGCTGGGAAGAATATGTTTCGAAGGACGAGTCTTACAAGATGCTCAACGAAGTAAACCAGACTTTCACTGACCTTGTAAGAAATTCCGGTGGAAATAACGCCGACAGACCTCTGCTCATCGCGGGCTACAACACCGACATCGCTAAGACCTGCGACGAAAGATTTGAAATGCCTAAGGACGACAAGAACCTCAGCGCGGTTTCCGTACACTACTACTCGCCGCAGCCTTTCGCTCTTGTTACCGACCCTGTAAGCTGGTGCCCGACCCCCCGCAAAGACTGGGGTACTGAGGAAGACTACATTGACCTCAACAACAGCATGGACACTCTGAAAAAGAGATTTGTTGACAACGGCGTGCCCGTTATCATGGGCGAGTGCGGCATGGGCTCTGAGATAATCAGCAAGAACGAGGGCGATGCTACCAAGCTTATTCTCGCTGAGATCGAAGCTATGCGCACCAGAGGAATTGTCCCCGTACTTTGGGACATCAACTACACTGAGCCCAACAAGCAGGGCAACATTATCTACAATAGAAATACCTGCAAGCTTACCGACCCTGACATCAAGGCAGGCATCGCGGCACTTACTGACCTCGACCTCAAGAAAGACACCGTTATCTCGGGCGACACCGAGGCTGAGCTGACATACAAGGGCGACTCGAAGAAGCTTACCCTCACCGCTGACAGCGGCGCGGAAGTTAAGTACCTCTCGGGCAACGAGGACGTAGTTACAGTTGCGGCTGACGGTACTATCACCCCTGTTGCTGTCGGAACTACCGTTATAAAGGTATACACCAAAGCTACCGACGAGTACCTGCCCGGCTACACCGAAGTTACCGTAAAGGTAGTAGCAGCCGAGAACCCGCCCGTAGTGCCCGACAGCAAAATGACTGTTGATAATTCTGTAAAGAATACTTCACAGATCAAGCTGCCCGAAGGCTGGAAGTGGCTAAAGAACGTTGATCTCGCAGAGGGTGAGACCACTACCGTTAAGGCTATCTACTCTGACAAGAACTACAAGAACCGCACAGTAGACGTAGAAATATACAGACAGAAGGTCGGAGAGACTGACAGCAGCTCTGACAGCGACACTTCAAGCACCGAAGATACTTCTTCAAACAGCAGCTCCGCTTCTTCGAGCAGCTCTTCAAGCAGTTCGTCTGCAAGCTCCGGCTCTTCGTCAAGCAGAAGCAGCGCGGCGTCTTCGTCCGGCTCTTCGGCTGTAAACAACGATAAGAACGCGGCAACAGGTATCGGCGGCGGCATTGCAGGCTTCGCTATCCTCGGCGCGGCTGCTATGGTAGTTGCTAAGAAAAAGGGCGAATAAGTCTGAAACCAACTGAATAAAACAAAAATCGGACGTTTAGCGGCGTCCGATTTTTTTGTGCATATTTGATCTTGCCGATCACAAAGGCGGGAAGTGCCCCAGCCCCGCGAGTTCGGAATTGTTGAAGCGTTTATCGCCCGTGACGTCTTTCACAAGCTCGATCTGCGGCGGCAGGTCTACGTGCGCGGAAATGTCGGGCAGCTCGATCTCCAGCGTGGCAAAATCCCGCGAAAATGGGTATATGTCAAGCTCAAAGACTTGTCCGCGCCAGCGGAAAACCACGCGCTCTTTCTCTATCGGCGAGCGGTTCGGTGCAGCTTCGGCACGAAGCCGCTCAAATTCCTCCTCGCTTATCTCGCGCTCCTCCTCGGTGCGCACGCCGAATGATACGTCGCTTTTCTCGGTGTATGTGCAGACGTACCCGCGCTCGGGCGTACCGCGGCGGCGTATTCTGCGACGCACGCCGTCCTGCTTTATCACAAGGTAGATCTGGAGTATCTCGGTGCGCTCGCACTCGGGCAGCTCCGCCAGCAGCTTTTCGCTCGGCATTTTGATAAGATATTTCCGCTCGATCTCAAGCGGCTTGCCTGTTTCTGACATATTTATCCCTCACAAACTTATCTTTTCGCCGTCCGCGCTCACCACTACGCCTTCGCATATGCGCGACAGCTCTTTCATGAAATTCTGCGGGTACTTCTCCGCGGGGCTGTAATGTGTCAGCCAAAGCCGCTTTGCGCCTGCGCTTTTCGCGAGTCGGCAAGCGTCCTGCATCAGCATATGCCCCTTTTTGTTCATGCTCTGCTTTTTGTCAAGCTCGCCGTACATACCCTCGCAGATGAAGAGGTCGGCGTTTTCGGCGAATTTTGCGATACCGCTGAAAGGCAGTGTATCGGTGACGTAGCAGAGCTTCACGGCGGGGCGGCTCTCGCCCGTTACCATCTCGGCGGTTATACGCTCGCCGCTTTCGAGTGTTACGCTTCCGCCTGCGTGCAGTTTGCGCCATTCTCTGACGGGCACGCCGAGCGCTTTTGCCTTTTCGGGCAGGAAAACAGGCTTGCGGCGGAAGGTCAGCGAGTAGCCAAGACAGCGGGTGCTGTGGCGCAGGGGCAGTGTGCATATCTCAAGCATCGGGTCGATCTTTTCGGCGATGAAGCTTGTCGGCTCGGCGGTCGGCAGCTCGTGGAAAAATATCTCAAACGGGAGCCTGTCGCAAATGCCCAACAGCCCGCGAACAGCCGTCAGCGTGCCCTGCGGCAGGTAAATATCCAGCGGTTCGGTGCGCGAGGCGTTGCCCAACGAGAGCAGAAAGCCGGGCAGACCCGAAATGTGGTCGGCGTGTATGTGAGTGATGAGCAGTACGTCTATGCGGCTGATCTTGCAGTCGGCGCAGGTCAGCGCTATCTGCGTGCCCTCGCCGCAGTCGATGAGCACCGCTTTTCCCTCGTGCTCGATGTAGCAGGAGGTCAGCCAGCGTTCTTTCAGCGGCATCATTCCTCCCGTTCCGATAAGGCAAATGTCAGTCATTTTCCCGCTCCTTTCGCTTTTTGTCACTAAAATGCAGAACAGCCGCGCCTGCCGCCCATGTCAGCGCCAGCCCGCAGAGCGCTCCGCAGCTATCTATCAAAACGTCGCGTACCTGCGCGCTTCGTCCAGCCACGAAAAGCTGATGAAATTCGTCGCTCGCGGCGTAGGCGGTCGTGAATATCCATGCCGCGGCGTATGCTTTGAGCGGCTTGCGAACGCCCTCATTCGCGAGCTTTTTGAACGTCACGAAAAATTGCGACGAGATCACCGCAAGCACAAGATACGCCGTGAAATGCGCACATTTGCGCACGATGAATTGCAGGTTCTCGACAAATTCCGCGCGCCCAGCCCCGCTGAATCCGGAAAAATCGGGCACTATCAGCTCGCAGAAAAAGTTTATAAATCCGCCGCTCGTCCGGCTCGACTCGTCGCCCAGCTGTGAGGAGAGGTAGAAGATCAACCCGCACCATGCCGCCGCAAGCACTGCAAAAATCAGCCTTTTCAGCGTTCGGCGGTCGATGTATCTCAGAAATCCCAAACTGCTCATTCGTCCGCGCACCCGCTTTCAGCTGCGCAGTTTTCGCGGATAAATCCGAGCAGTGCGCCGCGCTCGTTCGGCACGCGCTCTTCCACCACGGCGGCGAGGGTCTGCTTCAGCGCGTCGCCGATAGCCTTGCCTTTCAGCCCAAGCGCCGCTGCGTCGCGCCCGTTTATCGCGAGGTCGCTGAGCTTCAGGCAGGCGTTCTCTTCCTCAAGCTGTATCGCAATCTTCGCCATCTCGTCCAGCGCCGCCAGCTTCTCCGCGCGTTTGTAGTTCGACTGCGCGAGGGTGTCGGCGCGGCGTATCTCGAGGTAGTTCATGAAAAAAAACTGCATATCGTACTTCGAGATGAATTTCGCGACGCATTTACGCTTGGGTGGGAAGCGCGTGTCATGCTCGGCGATAAGGGCGCAGGCGCGCTCACGCGTGTAGTTGTCCGATTTCATGCGGCGCAGTATCTCGTCGGCGTACTCCGCGCTCTTGAATTGGTGCTTTTTGAAGTGCGCCATGCCGCTCTCGTCGGTGAAAAACATATCCGGTTTGCCGATGTCGTGCAGAAGCATTACCAGCCTCAGCAGCGGGTCAGGGCGTATATTATCTACGCTGTGTGTGATGTGTTCCCACACGTCGTAGCAGTGATGCGGGTTGTTCTGCGGAAAATCGAAGCAGGGGCGTACCTCTGGTATCACCTGAGCGATTATCTCGCGAAACCGCCGCAAGACCTCGCCCGCGTGGGGCTGTACCAGCAGCGACCTCAGCTCGGCGGAAATGCGCTCCGCCGAAACGCCGTCCAGCAGACCACGCATCTCCATAGCGGCGCGCGCCGTGTTTTCCTCGACCTCGAAGCCCGTTTTCGCCGCGAATCGCACCGCCCGCAGTATGCGCAGAGCGTCCTCGTCGAAGCGCTTTTTCGGGTCGCCGACGCACCTCAGCACACCGCGCTGAATGTCCTCCTCGCCGCCGAATGGGTCGAAAAGCTCGCCGCGCAGGCTCAGGCACATCGCGTTTATCGTGAAATCGCGCCGCTCGAGGTCGCTTCTGATGTCGCGCACGAACTGCACGCTTTCGGGGCGGCGGTGGTCTAGGTAGTCGCCGTCGGTGCGGTAGGTGGTTATCTCTACCTGCTCGCCGTCGATGATGACGGTCACTGTGCCGTGTTTCAGCCCCGTTGGTATCGTCCGCAGACCGTCAAACACCGCGAGGGTCTGCTCGGGCAAGGCGCTTGTGCAGATGTCCCAGTCGTGCACCTGCGCTCCGCGTATCGAGTCGCGCACGCACCCGCCCACGCACCACGCTTCAAAGCCCGCATTTTCAAGCATTTTCAGCGCTTGCGCGGCGTATTTCGGCATTTTTATATCCAAAATTTTCATTCTATCATTCCTTTTAATTTTGCCCTTGCTTGGAAATAATAACGTAATAACGATCAGAAAGGGCGGCAAGATCATGGCAGTTGCAGATAATTTTACAAACATATATCGCGACCGCCGCGGTTATTTCGCACTTCTGTTGAAGCTTTGCTGGGGCGTTTTTGCTGGGCTGCTCGAAAGCCGCGGTCTGCCGAAAATTTTCTGTCTTATCTCTATGCTGCCGATCTTCAGCGCGATGGAGTGCCGCACCCGCCGCGTGCTCGTGCTGAAGATCCTGCCGTTCCTAGCCTCCTACTGCATCACGAAAAGCTCGTTTTTGCTGACTATCCGCGATATTTCGGGTCTGCCGTTCGGCAAATATTCAGGCGCGTTCGCGCTGATGGCGGTGCTCGCGGCGGCGGGGATAATGCTGCTCCCGCTCGCCGCTGCGCTCAGCTTTTACGTCGGCGTGCGCCCCTCAGATGTCGGCAAACTGCGCGGCGCGGCGTACCTCTCGGCGCTTTGGGCGGGCGGGGAGTACCTCAGCGGGTGTCTTGGTTTTTTCTCGTTCCCGTGGCTGGGCGTGTGGGCGCAGGCGGATGGCGCGCTGCCGCTCACCCTCACCGCGAACCTGCTCGGCTGCCGATTTACCAGTTTCATCATCATGTATTTTAATGGCTTGGTGTACATTTTTTGCCGCTCGGTAAAGCTGCGCCGCCGGAAGCCTATGGTGAAGTGCGTGGCGGCTTTCATCGCGGTCGGCGGGCTGGTCGGCATCTATGGCAATTCTGAGATCTCGGCGCTGAAAGCAGAGTCTGCCGATTGCGAAAAGCTTACCGCCGCCGCTTTGCAGCTCGACTGCGAGGGCAGGGAAAAGTCCGCGATGAAGCCCGCGCAGTCGGCGCGCGAGTATATGAGCCTTGCCGAAAAGTGCACCTCCGCCGATGTGATATTCCTGCCCGAAACCGCTGTAAACGCCGCTTTTTCCGCCACCCACGCCGCATTTTCTCAGCTAGTCGAGTTCGCCGAAAAAAGCGGCAAAACGGTCGTGACGGGCTGCTTTTATAAGGACGAAACGCGCGGCGAAAAGTACAACGCCGTTATCGCCGTAACGCCCGACGGAGCGGCGGACAGCCGCTATTGCAAGAGCCGCCTTGTGCCTTTCGGCGAGTTCGTGCCGTTCGCGAAAAACAGCCTTGCCGCCTGCACCGCGCCATGTAAGCCGATAGATGTCGGCGGGGTGCGGATAGCCTGCGGCGTCTGCGTCGAGTCGATATACGGCGATATTTTTCGCGGGCAGGTGCGGCAGGGCGCGCAGCTTATTTTTATCCCGACCAACGATTCGTGGTTCGGCAGCTCGTTCGCGCGGCGGGCGCACTACGTTCACGCCAAAATGCGCGCGGTGGAAAATTCGCGTTATACAGTCCGCGCGGGCAACTGCGGTATCTCAGCGATAATAACGCCGTGGGGCGAGGAAGCCGCCGTCGACCGCAGCCGCGAAAAGGGCGGCGTGTGCGCCGAAACGGCTCTGCTCAGCTCAAAAAGTCTGTACACCACCCTCGGCGATGTTTTCATGCTGCTGCCGCTCACCCTTGCGGTTATGAGCGGTGCGGCAAGCGCGAAAGCGCGGTTCAGTCGGCGAATGTGATCTTGAAAAGCCTTGCCGTGTATGGCTTTCTGAGCTGTACCGCCAGCTTGCCGCTCTCCTTGTGCCACTCGAAACGCTCTTCGTTGAAGCTCGGGTAGATGCAGCTTACCTCGGCGTTTTTGCCCGCGAGGAATTTTATAGGCAGTTCGGCAACGTCCTCCGCCGACTCTCTGCGCCATACCGCTATGTACGCGCACTTTTCGCAGCGCAGCCCCAGCGATACCCATTCGTCCGAAAAGCTCGATGTGCCCAAGCTCCAGAAGGGCAGGGCGGTCTTGATGTCGCGGCGTATCTTTTTGTAAATGGCTATGCCCTCTTTCACCAGCGCGCCGCTCTGCTCGTCGATGTTGGCGAGGTGGCCGCTCTGGTGTATGCGCAGCAGCATCGCGTTTATCATGTTGAATACCGTCTGCTCGCGGTCGCCGCCGTACATCGGGTAGCTCCATACCGCAGCCTGCTCGGGGGTGAGCGCCAAGGGCGCGTTTGCCGCTATCGTGCAGTATTTTCTGTAATCGTCCTGATCTGAGGTGGACTGTATCGAGTAGCGCGAGAGCATCGCGTAATCCATGCGCAGGCCGCCGCTCGAGCAGTTTTCGATGATGAGGTCGGGGTAGCGCGCGAAAACGCCGTCGAGCCACGCGGTGTACGCGCGCTCGTGGCCAAGCAGACCATCTCCCGCATTTTCAGCGTTCTGCTCAGTGCCTATTCCCGGCTCTATGTTGTAATCCATTTTGATATAGCCCACGCCGTAGTCTTTTACAAGTCGGTCGATGACCGAATCTGCGTATGCGCGCACCTTTTCGCTGCGGAAGTCGAGCTGATAGCGCGAGCGGTCGAAAACGCGCTTGCCGTGCCGCATGAAGAACCAGCTGTCGTCGGCGGTGTCCCTCAGCAGCGGGCAGTGTATGCCCATTACTTCTATCTCAAGCCACACGCCGGGTATCATTCCGCGCTCGCGTATGCGGTCGGTTATCTCTTTCAGTCCGTTCGGGAAGCGGCGGCGGCTCTCGCGCCATTCGCCTACTTCGTCCCACCAGCCGCCGTCGGCGTACCAGCCTGCGTCGATGCAGAAATATCCGCAGCCCGCCTTAGCCGCCGCGTCGATGAGCGGAAACTCTTTTTCGGCTGTGGGGTCGCCCCAAAGGCAGTTCATGTAATCGTTGAAAATCACGGGCAGATTTTCGTTGTCGCGGTTTCTGCGGCGTATAGCGCGGCGGTATTTCGTCAGCTCGCCCACCGCTTCGTCAAAGCCCTCGCTGCTCACGCATACCGCGCATGGCACGCTCGTAAAGCTCTCGCCCACCGCCAGCGTCTTGCTCCAGTGCGATTCTATCTCGCTGGGGCCTGATAGCTGCAAGTAGAGGTGACCCTCGCGGTCTGAGATCTCCCAGTGCCACGAGCCGTTGTGCTCTATCTGCCATAGCATAACGCTGCCGACCTCGGTGTTTTCAAGGCAGCCCATAGGTATGTACTCCTTAGCCGACCAGTTGCCGACATTCGTGCAGGCGAATACTTTTGAGGAGTGCTGATAGTCGAGCGGCTGAGCCATTTCAAGACCTACCTGCGGCAGGGTGTATGTTTTCCATTGAAGCTCGCGCTGCCAAGAGTTGTGGCAAACGCCTATGCGCATCTTCTCGTCCTGCGTGCGCAGACCTTCTTTCTCTATGCCCGTCAGACAGAATGAAGATAAATACTCCAGCGTCTGCGGCTCGCTGCCATGATTTTCTACCACCGTCCAGCAGCGCACGGCGGATATGCCGTTGTAGAACTGAAAGTGCGAGGTAACTAGCGTGCCCGTGCCTTCGTCGAACTGCGCTATCTCGAGCTTTCTGCCCGTCTGATTGCAGGTGTCGGTGAAGTCTTTGAATTTCAGCGTGTATCCCGGCGCGGTTACGATGTACTTGTTGCCGTGGCGCTCGCCCGCGCGGTCGATGCCCGACATCTGCACTTCGCAGAGGTTAAATCCGTAAGTCCCGCTGCGCGAAGTCAGCGTTTTTTCGTCAAATGGCAGCGCCGAAAAATGCAGCAGCCGTGCGCGGTTTTCATCGTCTATCTCCAGCACGAAATATATGCCGTTTTCAAAAATCTCTATCCTCTTCATGTTATTTTCCTCTCATTTCCATAAGCCGGTCAAGTATCATATCCGCCGCCTGCAATTTGCTCATCTTTTCAAGCTCTTCTGTGCCGTCGGCAGTGATGAGCGTGAGCACGTTGGTATCAGTGCCGAAGCCCGCTCCCTCGGTGCGCAGCGAGTTCGCGCATATCATATCGCAGTTTTTCGCTTTCAGCTTGCGGCTCGAGTTTTCAAGCAGGTCGCGCGTTTCCATCGAAAATCCGCAGATAAGCTGACCCGCGCGCTTATTCTCGCCCAGCGCTTTGAGAATATCTTTGGTGCGGCGCAGCGGTATAGCCATCTCGCCGTCTGATTTTTTTATCTTGTCCTCAGCCGTGTGCTCGGGGGTGTAGTCGGCTACGGCCGCGGCTTTTACTATAATGTCCTGCTCGGGCGCGCGGCTTGTTACCTCACGGTACATATCCTCGGCGGTGCGCACGTTCACTATCTCGGCAAAAGGCGGCATCTCGGCGGTGCAGCTTCCCGCGACCAGCGTAACGTCAGCGCCGCGCAGCGAAGCCGCCCGCGCTATGGCAGCGCCCATCTTGCCCGTAGAGTGGTTTGTGATAAAGCGCACGGGGTCGATAGGCTCGCAGGTAGCGCCCGCGGTAACAAGCAGCTTCACGCCCGCCATGTCCTTCGGCTTTGCTATCTCCTGCAATACCCGGTCGATAAGTATTTTCACGTCCGGCAGCTTGCCGTCGCCGATGTCGCGGTTGGCGAGCATACCGCGTGCCGGCTCGATTATTCCGTAGCCATAGCGGCGCAGTTTTTCTATATTTTCCTGCACTATCGGGTTGTGCAGCATATTGTGGTTCATGGCGGGAGCGACAAGCTTTTTTGCAGGTGCACGCCATAACGGTAGTGGTCAGCATATCGTCCGCGATGCCGCAGGCTATCTTGCCGATGACGTTTGCCGAAGCGGGGGGCTATCAGCACTACGTCGGCAGCCTTAGCGAGGGCGACGTGCTCTACGCTGTACTGAAAATTGCGGTCGAATGTATCTATAAGGCACTTATGCTGAGTAAGCGTTTCAAAGGTTATGGGGTTTATAAACTGCGTGGCGTTCTGAGTCATGAGAACGTGCACGTCTGCGTGGAGCTTTGTAAGCTCGCGCGCGCAGTCTGCCATTTTGTAGGCGGCGATGCTGCCTGTAACGGCTATAACTACGGTCTTTCCTGTTAGCATGGCTATATCCTCCATCTAAAATCATCTATAATAAAGTATACACTATTATTATAACACATTTTCGGCGTGAATGGTAGGGGTAAGCGCAAACTTTTTTTCAAAAGTAAAAATAAAGTAATTGCGCGCTGAAAATCTTGACTATTACGATAAAATGAAGTATAATAGAGGAAGCATAGTTTGTTTTTTTTATTCAAGGAAAGGACAGATAGTTTATGAGAAAGACAAAAATAGTATGTACCGTAGGCCCTGCTACCGAGGACGAAAACACCCTGCGCGAGCTTATGAGATCGGGCATGGACGTAGCGCGTTTCAACTTTTCGCACTGCAATTATGAGATGGACGAAAAGCGCTTTCACATGGTTCGCAGGCTTTCTGACGAGCTGGGTCTGCACGTTGCTACCATGCTGGATACCAAAGGCCCTGAGATACGCCTGAAAGAGTTTGAAGAGCACAAGCCCGTGATGCTCGCAGACGGCGATACTTTCACCCTTACCACCCGCGAGGTAGTCGGCAATAAGGATATATGCTCGGTAAGCTTCGACGGTCTGCCGAAAGACGTTTCCGCCGGCACACGTATTCTCATAAACGACGGACTTATAGAAATGTCGGTAGAGTCGGTGACAAAGACCGACGTTGTATGTAAAGTAGTTCACGGCGGCGAGGTAAAAGACCACAAGGGCATAAACGTCCCTGGCGTAAAGCTTTCCATGCCCTACATCTCCGACGCCGATATGAGCGACCTGCAGTTCGGCGCTAAGCTGGGCTTTGACTTTATCGCGGCTTCGTTCGTGCGCTCGGGCGCTGACGTTATCTACCTGCGCAAGTTCACTCAGGCGCTGGGCTGGAGCCATGTACGCATTATCGCAAAGATAGAAAACAGCGACGGAGTAGAGAATATCGACGAGATACTCGAGGCGGCTGACGGCATTATGGTAGCGCGCGGCGATATGGGCGTAGAGATACCCTTTGAGCAGATACCCGCTATACAGAAAGAGCTGATACATAAGGCTTACAACGCCGGCAAGCAGGTAATAACCGCTACCCAGATGCTTGAGTCGATGATACTAAACCCCCGCCCCACCCGCGCCGAGATAACCGACGTTGCAAACGCTATCTACGACGGCACATCGGCGATAATGCTTTCGGGCGAGACCGCCGCGGGCAAGTACCCGATAGACGCTGTAAAGACAATGGCGCTGATAGCGGAAACTACCGAAAAGAACACCAACTACAAGAAGCTTTTTGAGATACATTCTGAAAACGACGAGTACTTCTGCCACGAAGTTACCGAGGCTATATCGCACGCTACCGTTACCACCGCCCACGACCTTGACGCGGCGGCGATAATCACCGTTACTAAGGGCGGCACTACCGCGCGCAGGCTCTCGAAATTCCGTCCCGAGTGCCCGATAATCGCGCTGACCACCAGCGAGCTTACCGCCCGCCAGATGAATATGTCTTGGGGTCTTGTTCCCGGAATAGTAGAGGAAGAGTCGGACACCGATAAGCTCATCGAAGTTGCTATCAAAAAGTCGGTAAATATGGGTCTGCTGAAGCACGGCGACCTGGTGGTAGTTACCGCAGGCGTGCCGCTCGGCGTAAGCGGAAACACCAATATGATGAGAGTAGAAACAGTTGACTAATATCATATGAAATAAAGCGAGCGGCAGACTTTTGGCAGGCGGGAAGTCCTGCGCGGGGGTCTGCCGCTTTTGTATTACGTTTCGTGGAAAGGCAGGTTTTGAAATATCATGCAGCAGATACTTGAACGCAGCGTGGTGTATGTGAAAGGGGTAGGACCAAAGCGCGCTGAGCTTTTTGAAAAGGTGGGCGTATCTACCGTTTACGACCTGCTGCAATACTGCCCGCGCGACTACATCGACCTATCAGCGCCGTGCGAGATAAAAAACGCGCAGGGCGAAGACCCGCTTGTGATACGCGCACGCGTTGTGAAAAAAATGCCGCCCGCCCGCATACGCAAGGGGCTGACGGTCCACAAAGCCGTATTTACCGACGATACTGATGATATTACCGTCACCCTCTATAATCAGGAGTACCTTTTCGCAAGCCTGAAAGAGGGCGAGGACTACATACTTTACGGCAAGGTGGCGGGAAATATGGTGCGCCGCGAAATGAATTCGCCGATGGTGTTTTCCGCTGCATCTCCCGACCTTATCCTGCCCGTTTACCCGCTTACCGAGGGGCTTTCGCAGAACATTATCCGCAAAGCAGTCCGCGGCGCGCTCGATCTGGTGCTCGGCGAGGTGGAGGACATAATGCCGCAGTATGTGCGCGACAGCTGCCGTATGTGCAGCTTAGCCTGCGCTTGGGAAAACATACATTTTCCGAAAAGCCTTTACGGCGCTCATGAAGCCCGCAGGCGGCTGATATTTGACGAACTGCTGATACATTCGCTGGCGATAGCCTATCAGCGGCAGAACGAAGATTCTGACTCGAATTACATTATGCAGGCTCAGCCTCTGGAGGAATTTACCTCGGCGCTGCCTTTCACGCTTACAAAAACGCAGCTTCGCTCGCTTACCGACTGCACGGTGGCTATGCGCGGCGCTCACCGCATGAACAGGCTGATACAGGGCGACGTAGGCTGCGGCAAGACGGTAGTAGCGGCGGGCGCGGCGTGGTTCGCTTACAAAAACGGCTACCAGTCATGCGTTATGGCGCCTACTGAGATACTCGCGGCGCAGCATTACAAGACTTTTAAGAGCCTGCTGGAGCCGCTCGGCGTAAGGGTGGCGCTGCTGACAGGTTCGCTTACGCCGAAAAATAAGCGCGTGCTGAAAGAGCAGATAGCCGCGGGCGAATTTGACGTGATAGTCGGCACACACGCGCTTTTCTCCGAGAGCACCCATTTCAGCGATTTAGCGCTTGTCATCACCGACGAGCAGCACCGCTTCGGCGTGGAACAGCGCGCGGCGCTTTCGGCTAAGGGGCGCAATCCCCACCGCCTTGTAATGAGCGCTACGCCTATACCCCGCACCCTCGCGCTGATACTTTACGGCGACCTCGATATTTCCGTGATAAACGAGCTGCCCGCGGGCAGAAAGCCTATCTTGACCTACGCCGTTACGGGCAAAATGCGCGAGCGGGCTTTCGGCTTCGTGAAAAAACAGCTGGAGATGGGGCGGCAGGGCTACGTCGTATGCCCGATGATAGACGAGAGCGAGAGCGACTTGAATGACGTTACAAGCTATTCGCAAAAGCTCGCGCAGGGGGCGTTCGCTGATTACAAAGTCGGCTTGCTGCACGGCAGGATGTCGGCGGCGGAGAAGGAAGAGGTAATGAACGGCTTTAAGCGCGGCGAGATAGACCTGCTTGTCGCGACCACGGTGGTAGAGGTAGGCGTAGACGTGCCGAATGCTTCCGTTATGGTGATAGAGAACGCCGATAGGTTCGGGCTTTCGCAGCTTCACCAGCTTCGCGGCAGAGTCGGCAGAGGCGAGTGGGAGTCTTTCTGCATACTGATAACCGACAACACCTCGCCAGAATGTGTGCAGCGAATGAAGATAATCAGCAAGACCTCAGACGGCTTTAAGATAGCTGAAGAGGACTTGAAGCTGCGCGGCCCCGGCGACTTTTTCGGCACTCACCAGCACGGTCTGCCCGCATTCAAGCTCGCTGACCTAACGCGCGATATGCAGCTTCTTCAGACCGCTCAGCAGATGTCGAAGAGCATAATCGAGAGCGACCCGCAGCTAAAGCGCGCCGATCACCGCATAATGCGCGAACTTACTCAGCGGCTGATGCAGCGCGGCGCAGAGATGACTTGATGACCTGATGACCTAATGACCTGATGATCTGACGATATAAATTACAGCACAAAAAAGCGCATGGCTTGCGAAAAAGTCATGCGCTTTAGTTTTTTTATCAGTCGAGCTTTATAGCTTTGAGTATCTCTATCAGCGAATTGCTGCGCAGGTCTACGCCGGTAAGCGGCTTCTGCTCGGCGGTGTAGCCCGCCTTGCCGCCGTCGGTGAACACTACTAGACACTCGGCGTTTGAAAACATATGCTCTATATGGTCGATGTCGCTCTTGGCTTCAAACATGAATATAGGGTACTGCTGGCTGCGCACAGTTTCGGTCTTGTAGTCGAAAACAAGTTTCTGCGCCGCTTTGTCCACCCACGGCGGGGCGTAAAGTATAGCGGCTATCGCGCCCGTTTCAGCCATTTCGTCCACCGCGCTGCCGGAGAGTATTTGGTTGAGATTATTTGGGCCGTACTCGTAATGCAGGCAGGTTATGCAGCCCGCCGCGCGCATCTCCGCTACCTTTTCGCGGCTGATGTCGGTGCTGGGGTCGAAGCGTACAGAGGTAACAAGATTGTTCAGCTCACTTGTGCGGCTTATCACCTCTCGCGTAAGGCGGCGCGGGTTGACGAAGTACACGAATGCGCACTCGCTGAACTGCTCCGCCATATCAAGCAGGTCGGGGTAATTATCGCTCGAGCATATCAGAACGTAGATGTATATGCCCAGCTCCATGCCCTGACGAATGGTCTTTGAGATGTCCTCTACCGTCAGCGCGTCAGGCGCGGAACTTACGTTGAAAGCGAGAAGGAAAGGTATGTGGCAGCCCAGCCGCGCCTGATTTTCGCGAATCTTGCGTGCGCCGTATGTGCAGCCGTTATAGCCGAAATTTATACCGTAAGCAGCGAGCTTTTCGTGGTCTATCTCGTTGACTATATTTTCAGCCAAGCGGAAATAGGCGCTGTTGTCGCTGGAAAGATACGACTGGGTTATCTGCAAAAAATACTGCTGATTGCTGCCGTCGGCAAAATTCAGCCCCAGATCTACCAGATTTCTAACGCTGCGCTTAGGGTCGCGCTGAACGTCTGCCAGCGCTTTTTTTATAGTTGTTCGTATAAGAGCTTTTGTTATCTTATCGTTATTAAAGCCAAATTCCACGGTTCGGATACCTCCTGAAAAAACGGAACGGTTTTTTTATCGCTTACATTTATTATAACAGATATTCACCGTCAATGCAAATCACACTTGACGGTTTTTGTCCGAAAACACTTTATTCATAATACCACACATATCACATTATGTCAACAATGATACGACATTTTTTTCGCTCGGGGCATTATATAATTAAATTACCAAGCTTTGTTTCACAAGTTACAGTATTTTAATTCTAAGGAAGTGTAAGGTCATGCTCAAATTCAAGTCAAAACAAGCGGCTGTCTGCGACGATGCAGCGCCGCGCTCCGCCCGCTCTTTCCTGCTGAGGTGCGCCGCCGCGGCAGGGGTCTGCTTTCTCGCCTCGTTCGGAAATATGGTGGGCTTTCCAAGCTTTATGAATGTCGCCTGCGCCGTTATCGCGGGCAGGTTCAGCCCCGCGGCATTCATCGGCGCGCTGCTCTCATACTCCGTGCAGGGCAGGCTTGCGGAGTCGGCTATACAGATAGCCGCGATAGCCGTGTGCTCCGCCGTAAATTTCTTTTTCCCCGCCTACTCTAAAAACGGCGACCCGATACGCCTTTCGCTCTTCACCGCCGCCGTAACGCTTTTGCTCAGCGGGGTAAGCAGCGCCGTCAGCCCCGATGGTTTCCTCGTTTCCATGCGTATTATCAGCTCGCTGATGTGCGCCTGCGTGGTGTACGCCGCGGCTTTCGTTATCGAGCGTGCGCGCAGCGGCGAACCTGTGCGCCTTTGCGGGCTGACCGCCGTCTACTGCGCCATGCTCTACATAGCCGCGATAGCCACTCTCTCCTCCTGCCAGCTCGGTATTTTTAACATTGGCAGAGTGTGCGCCTGCGCAGCCATACCCGCCGCGGCGAAAAAGCGCAGGGCTGCGGGCGGTGCGGTTATGGGCGCGCTCACCGCCGTTTCGGTAACGCTTTGCAGCTCTGCGCTTTCGGTGAACACAATGCTGCTCGCCGCCGCGGGGCTTATCTGCTCGGCTTTCTGCGACCTCGGCTGCGTTGCCGCTGCGCTCTCGTTCATGATCTCCGCAAGCGCCGCCCTTGCCGCCGCGGGGCTGAACAGCGATACTTTCCATATGCTCGCCGATATAATCGCAGGCTCGGTGATATTCGCCGCTATGCCGCGCTCGCTGCCGTACACGCTTATGTCACGCTTTGTTATACTGAACAGCCCGTCTGACACGGCGGGACAGACCGCTTCATCGCGGCTGGCTTTTGCCTCTATGACGATAAACGATATTCGGGACAAGCTCGCGGCGGTATCGCATACGGTGGAGAACCGCTCGGAAAGCATAACGCTAGAAGACCGCGTTGCCGAAGCCGCCTGCCGCCGCTGCCGGCTTTGCGACGAGTGCCGCAGGAACGGCTGCATGAACAATATGCTGAGTTACTGCCGCGGCGAACTGCCCGAAGCGGTGGGCTGTGTGCGCGCCGCCGAGCTTCCCAAGATCATTACACGCTGCCGCGAAGAGCAGCTTGCCGACCGTGCCGAGGCGGTGCGGCTGAAAGAGATGCGCGGATTTTTGCAGGAGCAGTTAGGCTCTATGACCGATATTCTCGGCGACCTCTCATGCCGTCTATCCCGCCGCCGCGAGGTGGACGCGCGCCTTTCCGCCGCGGCGAAGAGCTATTTCGAGCGGCAGGGATTTAAGGGCGTGCGCGCCTGCGTTTACACTGATGAGAACTGCTGCCGCCACGCCGAGATATACCTCACGGGAAAATTTGAGAAAGACGCTTTGCAGATAACGGCTGGGCTTTGCCGCGCGCTCGACTGCGATCTTGACCTGCCCGGCGTGACTTCTGCCGATAGGATAACAAAGCTGGAGTTTGACGAAACGCCGCCTTTCAAGGCTGAATTCGGCTGCTATACGGCGCTCGGCAGCGGCTCATGCTGTTCGGGCGATACGCTTGAAACGGTGGATTGCTCGGCGGGGGAGCGGTATGTGCTGCTCTCAGACGGCATGGGCTCGGGCAAGCGCGCGCGGCTCGATTCGGCAATGTCGGTGAACTTAGCGGCGCATATGCTGCGCTCGGGGCTTTCGATGTCCACCGCCCAGCGCATGATAAATTCCGTTATGCGAGTAAAAAGATTGGGAAGAGAGCTTCGCCACGCTCGATTTCCTGCGGCTCGACCTCTTTTCGGGCAGGGCTGAGTTTCTCAAATCGGGCGCAGCGCCCGCCTATCTCTGCCGCGACGGCAGCATGGTGAAGATCGACTGCGACTCTTTCCCTGCGGGCATACTGCCCAGCTGCGACCCGAACGTTTCGTCATGCAAGCTTTTCGACGGCGATGTACTTCTGCTGGCGTCAGACGGCGCGCCAGAAAAAACGCTCATGCGCTTCAGCGAGCTGGCTGAGGATACCCGCACCGAAGCCGACGACCTTGCTTACAGCATAGGCTCGCTCTGCACGGCGGCTTCCTGCGGGGTAAAAAGCGACGATATAACAGTCGCAGTTGTAAAGATCTCGTATAAAAAAGAAAGGGTTTGTATGTGAAATTCACATTCCATAAATATTGTGTAAAAAAAATTCGTCAACTTGCACAATAGCGAGGGTTGAAATATGTATGAAACTGAAAAGTATAACTAAAACTATTGCTTTTTTGTTTAAAATCGGTTAAAATATACATAGGGCAATTCATACGCGCGACCAGCATGACCGCAGCGCCGCAGCAAATGGATTCGTCCCGACTTGATATATAAAAGGAGGATCGGATCAAATGGCTCTGAATATACCTAAGGAATACGAGCTGCCGCTGTATCTTTTCCACGAAGGCTCGCTGCATACCGCTTACGATTTCTTCGGTTCGCACCCCTGCAAGAGGGAAGGCGCAGAAGGAAGAGTTTTCAGAGTATGGGCGGCTAAGGCTCAGGGCGTTTCGCTGGTGGGCGATTTCAATAACTGGAACGCTGAGGCGAATCGAATGGAGCAGCTGGGCGATACGGGCGTATGGGAAGTATTCGTTACAGGTCTGAAAACTTTTGATTCTTACAAATACGCAGTTACAGGCTGCGACGGAGTTACCAGAATGAAAGCCGACCCCTACGGCACGCATATGGGTGTAGCGCCCGAAACGGTGTCGAAGGTGTTTGATATAGATGACTACCTCTGGAGCGATAAGAAATATCTCGCCGAGAAGAAAAAAGAAAGATATTTACAACAGTCCCATGAATATATATGAGGTGCACCTCAATTCATGGAAGACCTGCGAAACCGGCAAGTATTACAGCTACACAGATTTTGCACGCGAGATAATACCGTATATGCTGGATATGGGCTATACGCATATAGAGTTCATGCCGCTGGCGGAATATCCTTTCGACGGCTCTTGGGGCTATCAGGGGAATAGGCTACTACGCCCCGACCTCGCGCTTCGGCACGCCTAAGGATTTCATGATGATGGTAGACCTCTTCCACGCGGCGGGCATAGCAGTTATACTCGACTGGGTGCCTGCGCATTTTCCGCGCGACGAGGCAGGCCTTTTTGAATTTGACGGCTCGGCTTCATACGAGTACGCCGACCCGAAAAAACGCGACCACTTAGCATGGGGCACGCGCGTTTTCGATTACGGCAGACCCGAAGTTCGCAGCTTCCTTATTTCTAACGCGCTGTACTGGCTCGAAAAATACCATATCGACGGTCTTAGAGTAGACGCTGTGGCTTCTATGCTGTATCTCGATTACGACAGACGCGACGGCGAGTGGACGCCTAACGAATTCGGCGGTCATGAGAATCTCGAAGCGATAGAATTTTTCCACAAGCTCAACGAAGCGGTCTTCGCAAAAGACCCGCACACGCTGATGATAGCTGAGGAATCTACCGCATGGCCGATGGTGACCAAGCCTGTTTCGGATGGCGGACTGGGCTTTAACTTCAAGTGGAACATGGGCTGGATGAACGATATGCTGAAATATATGCAGCTCGACCCGATACACAGGGCGTTTCACCACGATATGCTTACGTTCTCGTTCTTCTACGCATTCTCTGAAAATTACATACTGCCTATCTCACACGACGAGGTAGTTCACGGCAAGGCTTCGCTGATAAACAAAATGTTCGGCGGAGATGTCGATATGAAGTTCGCGCAGGCGCGCCTTTTCATGGCTTACATGATGGCGCACCCCGGAAAGAAGCTGCTTTTCATGGGCAGCGAGTTCGCGCAGTTCAGAGAGTGGGATTACGAAAACGGTCTGGAATGGTTCATGATAGAGGAATATGACAGCCATAGGAATTATCAGAAATATATCCGCAGGCTGAATAATTTCTACAAAGACACTCCTGCGCTTTGGGAGCGCGACTTCACATGGGAGGGCTTCTCGTGGATCTCTAACGACGATTACCGCCAGAGCATAATAATCTTCCGCAGATTTGATAAGAGCGGAAACGAGGTGATAATCGTCTGCAACTTCGTGCCCGTAGCGCGCACAAGCTACTGCTTCGGCGTACCCTACGACGGCGAATACACCGAGGTGCTTAATTGTACCTCTGAGGACGGCGCGCCGCTTACCAACGGCACGGTACATTCAAAGCCCGTACCTATGCACGGTCTGGAACATTCTATATGTATAGATATTCCCGCATACGGCTGCTTGTACTTTACCGTGAAGAAGGACGAGCCGAAGAAGAAAAAGTCGGCGGCTAAGCCTAAGACCGCTAAAACTGCGAAGAGCACAAAGACGGCTAAGACGACCAAGACTGCTAAGGCTGAGAAACCTGCGGCTAAGACGACCAAGACTGCTAAGGCTGAGAAACCTACGGCTAAGACGACTAAGACCTCTAAAACGGCTAAAAGCACAAAGCCCGCAGCGAAAAAGAGCGCGGCGGATAAAAAATAAGACATCAGCGGCAGGCAAAACTGCCATTGATAGATAGATGAACAATATTTAAGAAATTGGTGGGTGAATTATTATGTTCAACAAAAAAGAATGCGTAGCAATGCTGCTCGCAGGCGGACAGGGAAGCCGCTTGTACGCACTGACGCAGACCGTGGCTAAGCCCGCGGTGCCTTTCGGTGCAAAGTATCGTATAATCGACTTTCCGCTTTCAAACTGCATCAACTCGGGCATAGATACCGTAGGCGTGCTTACTCAGTACCAGCCCCTTGTGCTCAACGAGTACATCGGAAACGGCCAGCCTTGGGACCTCGATAGGATCCACGGCGGAGTACACGTTCTGCCCCCGTACCAGAAGGCTTCGGGCGCAGACTGGTATTCGGGCACTGCTAACGCTATTTATCAGAATATCGGCTTCATCGAAAGATACGACCCTGAGTACGTTATAATCCTCTCAGGCGACCATATCTACAAGATGGATTACAACAAGATGCTCTCTTTCCACAAGGAAAAGGGCGCGGACGCCACCATCGCGGTACTCGACGTGCCTAAGGAAGAGGCTTCGCGCTTCGGCATCATGATAACCGACGATGAGGACAACATCATAGACTTTGAGGAAAAGCCGAAGAACCCGCGCTCTACCCTCGCTTCTATGGGTATCTACATATTCACATGGAAAAAGCTGCGCGCTTACCTCATCGCGAACGAAAACGATAAGGAAGCCAGCAAGGACTTCGGAAAGAACATAATCCCCGATATGAGAGAAGCAGGCGAAAAGCTGGTAGCTTACCGCTTCGACGGCTACTGGAAGGACGTAGGAACTATCGACTCTCTTTGGGAAGCCAACATGGATCTTATCAACCCCAATATCCCCATCGACCTTTACGACCAGAGCTGGAAGATCTACTCGAGAAACCCCGTACTGCCTCCGCAGAGCATCGGCAAAAACGCCAGCGTGCAGAACTCTATGGTGACCGAGGGCTGCGTGATCGACGGCTCGGTAGAATTCTCGATGATCTCTGAGGGCGTTACAGTAGAAGAGGGCGCAGTTATCTACGACTCTATACTGATGCCCGGCTGCGTAGTAAAGAAGGGCGCGCACGTAGAGTACGCGATAGTAGGTGAAGACTCCGTTATAGGCGAGAACGCGCAGATAGGCGCAAGACCTGAAACGATAGAGGATAAGGACACCTGGGGCGTAGCAGTAGTAGGCCATAAGCTGAACATCTCAGACGGCGCTGTCGTAGCACCCAAGGCTATCATTTACGAAGATATGTAAGGAAGGAAGATCTGTAATGAGTGTAAATATGGGTAATGTCCTCGGTCTTGTTTTCGCCAATATGCACGATATGACCGTAGGAGATCTGACTAAAAACAGAACTATGGGATCTGTACTTTTCGGAGGCAGATACCGCTTGATCGATTTTCCGCTTTCCAATATGGTAAACAGCGGTATAAACGCAGTAGGCGTTATCACTAAGGATAACTACCAGTCGCTGCTCGACCACCTCGGCTCGGCAAGAGAGTGGGATCTCGCGCGCAAAAAGGGCGGTCTTTACATACTCCCGCCTTTCGGTAACGCAGGGGCTTCGCTCTACACGGGCAGAATTGAGGCGCTCAACGGCGCTATGAGCTTCATTCGCCACTCTATGTGCGAATACGTCGTAATGTCTGACTGCGACGTAGTTACCAACATCGACTACAAGCCGATAGTAGAGCGCCATGCAGAGAGCGGCGCTGATATAACCATCGTGGCTCACACCGGTCAGTATTCAAATGATGATATAAAGATGTCCACCGTGCTCAATACCGATGAAAACGGCAAGGTACAGAGCGTGCTCATTCGCCCCGACATCAGCGGCACCTGCACCACCAGCCTTAACGTTTTCGTAATGAAGAAAGACTTCCTCATCGAGTTGGTAACTGACCTTATCGCGCGCGGACAGGTAAGCTTTGAGACCGACGTGCTTCAGGCTAAGTGCGGCGAGCTGAACATTCAGGCTTACGAGTACAACAACTACTTCTCTAAGATAACCAGCGTGAACTCTTACTTCAAGGCAAATATGGAGCTGCTCGACCCCGCTAACGCTTCGCAGCTTTATCTGCCTAAGCGCTCTGTCTACACCAAGGTAAGCGACAACGCTCCCGCTAAGTACGACCTCAACTGCTCGGTAAAGAACTCCCTTATCGCAGACGGCTGTATAATCGAGGGTGAAGTTGAGAACTCTGTTATCTTCCGCGGAGTAAAGATAGGCAAGAACGCAAGAGTAAGAAACTGCATACTGATGCAGGGCACGGTAGTAGGCGACGGAGCTGAGTGCAACTACCTTATCACCGATAAGAACGTTACCATCGGCAGCGGCCACATACTCACCAGCGCGCCTACATACCCGATGTACGTTGCAAAGGGCGCAGGCGTTTAAAAAAACCTTTTCAGCCACATAACGAAAGAAGGTACGAAACATTGAATATTTTATATACAGCCAGCGAGGCTCTGCCTTTTATAGCTTCGGGCGGACTTGCAGACGTAGCAGGCTCGCTGCCCCCCGCGCTATCAATGAAGAGGGCAACGACTGCCGCGTGGTAATACCCTACTACGGACAGATAAAGCAGGAGCTGAAAGATAAGTGCAGCTACCTCACCAATTTCACCGTGCCTGTTGCATGGAGAAACCAGTACTGCGGAGTATTTACCGCGGTGGTAAACGGCGTTACATATTACCTGCTTGATAACGAATACTACTTCGCAAGAAACGGTCTTTACGGCTTTTACGATGACGCTGAGAGATACATATTCTTCTCGCGCGCAGTGCTCGAGCTGCTGAGATACATCGACTTCAAGCCGCAGGTAATCAACGCTAACGACTGGCAGACAGCCCTCGTTCCCGTTTACTACGATATTTTCTACCGCTATCAGGGCGGCTATGAGGACATCAAGACAGTATTTACCATTCACAATATACAGTATCAGGGCAGATACGGTCTGGAGATCATAAACGACCTCATGGGCATACCCCTCTACCACACCGACCTGCTGGAGTACGACGGCGACGTAAACTTTATGAAGGCGGCTATCGAGTGCGCCGACAAGGTGACCACCGTTTCGCCCAGCTACGCTTGGGAGATACTCGACCCCTGGTATTCCTACGGTCTGGACAGGATACTTGTGAAGAAGCAGTACAAGCTCTGCGGATTCCTCAACGGTATAGATCAGGACGTTTACAATCCTGAGACCGACCCGAACATTCCCGTACACTACTCCTACATGAACCGCGGCGGCAAGAAGATCTGCAAGGAAAAGCTGCTGGAGGAGTTTGGTCTGGCAAAGGGCGACGAGCCTGTAATAGGCATAGTTACCAGATTTGTAAGCCATAAGGGTCTTGACCTCGTGAAATACGTTTTTGAGGACATGGTACGCCTTGGCTGCAAGTTCACCATACTCGGCTCGGGCGAGAAGATCTACGAAGATTTCTTCCGCGAGATGGCTTACCGCTATCCCGACAGAGTAGGCGTTACCATCGGCTTCGTGCCTCCGCTCTCGAAGCGCATTTATGCGGGCGCGGATATGTTCCTCATGCCCTCTCAGAGCGAGCCTTGCGGACTTGCACAGATGATCTCGCTGAGATACGGCACTATACCGATAGTAAGAGAAACCGGCGGTCTGCGCGACTCTATCAAGGACGCGGGCGGCGAGAACGGCAACGGCTTTACATTCAAGACCTATAATGCCAACGATATGCTCGATGCAGTAACGCGCGCAAGAGTAGCATACGACAACAAGGAAAGATGGAACGCGCTGGTAGGACACGCTATGCGCGAGGACTTTAGCTGGAAGCGTTCGGCCAAGCTCTACATCGGACTTTACAAAGATATTCACTGATTTATTTCATCTATCAGAAAACTGGCGGCGCCGGGCATTTTCGCTTCGGCACCGCCTTTTTCATTTGCGCAAAATGACCGAAATTGCAGCAAAACGCTTGACACTCATTTGGCGATATGGTATAATAAAATTAACTGAAATTAAATGCGACATATTAAAATTGTTGCATATTCAATTTAGAATACTTGAACGAAAGGATATGATATTTCAGATGGCTATTTTTAAACTAGAGCCTGCATTTAAGGACTATATATGGGGCGGCACAAGACTTCGTGACGAGTACGGCAAAAAGTGCGATTACGATAAGGTGGCTGAGAGCTGGGAGCTTTCCTGCCATAAAGACGGCGCTTCTACCGTGGCGGACGGCGAGGACAAGGGTCTTACCCTCGAGCAGTACATCGAAAAGCACGGTAAAAAGGTGCTGGGCAGCGACTGCGAAAAGTTTGAGAATTTTCCGATACTGATAAAGTTAATCGACGCTAAGGATAATCTTTCAGTGCAGGTGCACCCCGATAACGAGTACGCTATGCGCGTAGAGGGCGAGTACGGCAAGACAGAGATGTGGTACGTTGTAGACGCAGACCCCGGCGCTACCCTGCTTTACGGCTTTAAGCATGAGATAAGCAAGGATGAATTTGCAAAACGCATCGCCGATAACACCCTGCTGGAAGTTACCAACGCTGTTCCTGTAAAGAAGGGCGACGTTTTCTTCATTCAGGCGGGAACTCTTCACGCTATCGGCAAGGGCATACTCATAGCCGAGATACAGCAGAACTCCAACACCACCTACCGTATTTACGATTACGGCAGAGTGGGCAAAGACGGCAAGCCCAGAGAGCTGCACGTTGAAAAGGCTAAGGACGTTACTAAGCTCGCGCCCGCGCAGCAGTATCCCGATACGCCCGTTGAAAAATTCGAGGGCTACACCGGCAAGCTGCTCGCTTCCTGCGATTACTTCACTACATACGCGCTCGACATCAACGGCAGCGCTAAGCTAAACGCGGACGAAAAGTCTTTTAACAGCATTCTTGTGCTCGAGGGCGAGTGCACGATAGGCGGCGTGAAAGCTGCTAAGGGCGACAGCGTTTTCGTAAGCGCAGGTACGGGAGAATATGCGGTAGAGGGCTGCTGCAAAGCGGTGCTCACCAAAGTTTGATAAAGGGGTATAAACATGAAATATTATATAGGTATAGATCTTGGCGGTACTAACATAAAGGCAGGCGTGGTATCTGAGGATTTTGAGATAGTTTCAAAGGCGACCTGCAAGACAAACCTGCCCCGCCCCGCGGAAGAGATATGCGCGGACATGGCAAAGGTAGCGCTCGAGGCGGTAGAAAAAGCAGGACTTACCCTCGAAAACATCGAGAGCGTAGGCATCGGCACGCCGGGTACTGCGAACTCTGAGAGCGGCGTTATAGAGTATTCAAACAATCTGGGCTTTTTGAATTTCCCCGTAGTGAAGCTCATGCGCACTCATATAGATAAGCCCTGTTTCGTGGAAAACGACGCTAACGCTGCGGCTTACGGCGAATTTGTAGCGGGCGCGGCTAAGGGCGCGAATGACGCGGTATGTATCACACTCGGCACGGGTGTAGGCGGCGGAATAATCATCAACGGCAAGATCTACTCGGGCTTCAACTTCGCGGGCGCTGAGATAGGTCACACTGTGGTAGACCCCAACGGCCCTGAGTGCACCTGCGGCAGAAAGGGCTGCTTCGAGGTATTCTCTTCGGCAACGGGTCTGGTAAGAATGACTAAGGAAGCCATGCTCGCCGACAAGAGCTCGATAATGTGGAAGATGAACGAAGATGACGGCAAGGTATCTGCCAGAACCGCTTTCAACGCTATGCGCGCGGGCGATAAGGCTGGCAAGGAAGTAGTTGAAAAGTACATCAAGTACCTGGCGCTCGGCATCACGAACACCATCAACGTTTTCCAGCCCGACATACTCTGCATAGGCGGAGGCGTTTGCAACGAGGGCGACCCGCTGCTGCTGCCGCTGAAAGAGCTTGTGGCTAAGGAAGTTTACACCAAAAACTCGGCTAAGAACACCGAGATAGTTATAGCTAAGCTCGGCAACGACGCGGGCATAATCGGCGCGGCTTTCTTGGGTCTGAACAAAAACTAAAACGCAGTTTATAAGGAGAACAGCGATTGGGTTATTTGATAAAATATTAAAAGAAGCGGCAAAAGCTATCGACAACGCGATAGTGAATAACGGCGGCTCTACCGCGAACGGCAACAGCTTTGCCGAAGCGGTGGATAAGGCTATGGGCGTAAAGCATGAAGCCACCCACGTTTCAGCGCCATCGCCAGCACCTGCGAGCATCTCAAACGCGCCTTGCACGCCGCCCGAGGTACTGGCAAGCGGCAGCGAGCCGACAGCGCCTTACAAGATTGTGAAAAACGAGTATTACGAGCCGATCTCGAGCTTTGAGCTGCCTGAGGATTTCACCGAATTCAGAAGCCATGCCGAGCCTATGATGTGCCATCTCTACAAGTATGATGAAAAAGATGACGCCGATATAGACCTCAACAAGCCCTGTATCAGCCTTGACTGCGCTAACTTCATCTACAAGGCGGTAGAGAGCTACCTTAGCAGCGGCACAGTGAGCGGGCTTTCGCAGTTTCAGCCGATAGACCGCGACCACATACTTTTCAAGGCGAAAAACGTAAACTATTACGGCAAGATAGTCGCTTTTTACGGGCTGTACCTCGGCGATAGATCTGAGAAGAATTACTGGGGACTCTGCATGACTTACTGTCGCGACGCAGTAGGCACGCCGCTCGAGAAAAAGCTGACGGCTATACTCGACCACGCCGCCGAAACTTACAACGAAGAATAAATTTTATTCACATATGCAAAAGAGGTAATCTAAAATGTCAGAATGTAAAGAATGTAACTTTTTCTGCGAAGGCTCGGACAAAGCTCCGCAGCGTTCGCTCTTCAACGCACTGGGTATGACCGAAGAGGAAATGAGAAGACCGCTGGTAGGTATAGTTTCCTCATATAACGAGATCGTACCGGGCCATATGAACATCGACAAGATAGTAGAGGCTGTAAAGCTGGGAGTAGCAATGAACGGCGGTACGCCCGTAGTTTTCCCCGCGATAGCCGTTTGCGACGGTATAGCTATGGGTCATCAGGGCATGAAGTACTCGCTCGTTACCCGCGACCTTATCGCTGACAGCACCGAGTGCATGGCGCTCGCACATCATTTCGACGCGCTGGTAATGGTGCCTAACTGCGATAAGAACGTGCCGGGGCTGCTGATGGCGGCGGCAAGAGTAAACGTGCCGACGATATTCGTTTCGGGCGGTCCTATGCTCGCAGGCCATGTTCAGGGCAAAAAGACCTCGCTTTCAAGTATGTTTGAGGCGGTAGGCTCTTTCGCGGCAGGCAAGCTCGATCAGGAAGGCCTTGACGAATTTGAGAACAAGGCTTGCCCCACCTGCGGAAGCTGCTCGGGTATGTACACCGCAAACTCTATGAACTGCCTTACTGAGGTACTGGGCATGGGTCTGCGCGGAAACGGCACTATCCCCGCCGTTTACTCCGAGAGAATAAAGCTCGCTAAGAAAGCGGGTATGCAGATAATGGAGCTTTACAGAAAGAACATCCGCCCGCGCGACATCATGACCGAAAAGGCTTTCATGAACGCCCTCACGGTAGATATGGCTCTCGGCTGCTCCACGAACTCGATGCTCCACCTGCCCGCCATCGCGCACGAGTGCGGCATAGACCTCAACCTTGACGAAGCAAACCACATCTCCGCCAAGACCCCGAACCTCTGCCACCTCGCACCTGCAGGAAAGACCTATATGGAAGACCTCAACGAAGCGGGCGGCGTGTACGCGGTAATGAAAGAGCTGACCAAGAAAGACCTGCTCAATACCGATATAATCACCTGCACCGGCAAGACGGTAGGCGAAAACATAGCGCCCGCCGTAAACAAGAATCCCGAGATAATCAGACCTATCGACAACCCGTACTCCGTAACCGGCGGCATCGCGGTACTGAGGGGCAACCTTGCGCCCGACAGCTGCGTAGTAAAGAGAAGCGCGGTAGCTCCTGAAATGCTCGTTCACGAAGGCCCCTGCCAAGTGCTTTGACTGCGAAGAGGATGCCATCGACGCTATAAAGGGCGGCAAGATCAGCGAGGGCGACGTAGTAGTTATCCGCTACGAAGGCCCTAAGGGAGGCCCCGGAATGAGAGAGATGCTCAACCCGACCTCCGCTATAATGGGCATGGGTCTGGGCTCGTCGGTAGCGCTCATCACCGACGGACGTTTCAGCGGCGCTACACGCGGTGCGGCTATCGGCCATGTTTCCCCCGAAGCGGCGGTAGGCGGCCCTATCGGACTCGTTAAGGACGGCGACATGATCTCGATAAACATTCCCGAAAATACCATAAACGTAAAGCTCAGCGACGAAGAGCTCGCCGCAAGAAAGGCGCAGTGGCAGCCGAGAGAGCCTAAGATAACTACCGGCTACCTCGCAAGATACGCTTCGCTCGTAACTTCGGGCAACACCGGCGCTATACTCAAAAACAACTAACATTAACGACATAAAAGGAAGGTCATTCTTATGAAAGCACTAAAGATCATCGGACGCATTTTCCTTACGATATTTTTTATCGTACTTATTTTCTGCATCGTACTTGTAATGACATACACGCTGGGTCAGCCTGAACGCGTGGGCGTTTCGCGCCAGATAATCACCGGTCCGTGGGTAGAGCGCGGCGACGGCGATATGACGTTCACCTTCGACCAAGAGGGCAGATTTACCATCAAAAAGGGCAGCACACAGCTCGCAGAGGGCTACTTCAAGCTCAACGAGGACGCTAAGAAGATAAAGCTGCTCATGATACCCGGTCACTATACCAAGGAGTTTGAAAAGTATGTAAAGCTCAAGGTTTTCGCCGAAGTATCTTTCGATAACCTCGATTTCCCCGAACCTGAAAATAAGGAAGACGAGATAGACGTGGAAAATCCGCCTACGATAACTTTCCTTATCCGTGCGAATGACGGCAGCGGCGCGCAGACATATAAGTGCAAGTGCCCTGAAGCCACCATCGACCTCTACGGTTCTGAACACGACCTTACTAAGGATTGATAAGAACGGAGAAATACATGGATCTTATCTTAAAAAACGTGCACGCCGTCGACCCGCAGACAGGGCTTGACTGCGTTACTGATATAGCCGTTAAAGACGGTAAGATAGTGAAGATAGGCGATTGCGGCGGGTCTGCCGAGCGGATGATAGACTGCTCGGGGCTTTACGCCGTGCCGGGGCTTTCGATATGCACGTTCATTTCCGCGACCCCGGACTTACCTATAAGGAAGATATTTTCACGGGGCTGCCGCGGCGAAAGCGGGCGGCGTTACGGGCGTGCTGCTTATGCCGAACTCAAAGCCTGCCTGCGATACCCCCGAAATTGTAAAATATATCCTCGATAAAGGCGCGCAGACGGGCATAAACGTCTACACCTCAGCCTGCATAACCGAGGGTATGAGCGGCGGCGGACTTTGCAATTACGAAGCGCTGAAAAATGCGGGAGTTTTCGCGATAACCGACGACGGCAGACCCGTTGAGAACGCCGAGCTTATGCGTCAGGCGCTGGAGCTTTCGGTGACTAACGGCATGACCGTCCTCTCGCATTGCGAAGATCTGAAGATCATCAACGGCGGCATAATCAACAAGGGCGAAGTGTCGAAAGCGCTGGGCGTTAAGGGCATGGACAGAGCGAGCGAGGACTACATCACTGCGCGCGAGATAGCGCTGGCGGCTTCCTGCGGCGCGCACATACATATCTGCCATGTTTCTACATACGGCTCGGTGAACATAATTCGCGCGGCAAAGCGCGACGGCGTGAACGTCACCTGCGAAACTGCGCCGCACTACTTCACTTACACCGATGAAAAGCTCTATTCGCGTGACGCCGATTACAGAATGTCGCCGCCGCTGCGCACCGAAAAGGACAGGGCTGCGATAGAAGAAGCCCTGCTCGACGGCACTATCGACTGCATAATCACCGACCATGCCCCGCACGCCGCGGAGGAAAAGGCAGACTTTCTCAAAGCGCCGAACGGCGTAGTAGGTCTGGAAACTTCGCTTGCGGCAACGCTCACGAAGCTTTACCACGGCGGAAAATGCGGCATCGGCAAGATAGCAGAGCTTATGAGCGTCAACCCGCGCAGAGTGCTGGGTCTGCCGCCCGTGAAGATAGAAGAGGGCGCGGAGTGTGAGCTTTGCATTTTTGACCCCGAAGCCGAGTGGACGGTAGAGCCTGAAAAGCTGCACTCGAAATCGAAAAACACTGTTTTCAAGGGCGAAACGTTCAAGGGCAGGGCGGTGTACACCATCTGCCGCGGAAAGATAGTTTTTGACCGAAAGGAAGATGAAAATGTCACTTGACAGACTGATAGAAAATATTGTAAAAACGCAGAACCCCTCGGTAGTAGGCTTAGACCCCAAGCTGGAGTACGTTCCGCAGTACATCGTTGAAAAAAAGATAGCGAAGTACGGCGCTAACTGCAAGGCGGCGGCTAAGGCTGTTTTGGAATTCAACAAGGCGATAATCGACGAGATACACGACATTTGCCCCGCGATAAAGCCACAGGCGGCATACTACGAAATGTACGGCTACGAGGGCGTAAAGACCCTTTACAAAACTATCCGCTACGCACAGGAAAAGGGTATGTTTGTGATCACTGACGGCAAGCGCAACGACATCGGCGCTACTATGGAAGCATATGCGGCGGCGCATCTCGGCAGCGTTACCATCGGCGGAGTAGAGGACATTGCCCCCTTCGGCGCAGACGCGCTCACTGTAAACGGCTACCTCGGCACAGACGGCATAGCGCCGCTGATAAAGGTATGCACCGAAAAGGACGCGGGCATTTTTGTGCTGGTAAAGACCTCTAACAAATCATCGGGCGAGCTTCAGGACTTAAAACTCGAGTCGGGCAAAACGGTATACGCCACAATGGGCGATATGTGCGAAAAGTGGGGCGAAGAGCTTCCCGGCAAGTACGGTTACAGCGGAGTAGGCGCGGTAGTTGGCGCTACATATCCCGAGCAGCTTGCTGAGATGAGAGCCGCTCTTCCGCACACATTCTTCCTCGTACCCGGCTATGGCGCTCAGGGCGGCGGAGCTGAGGGCGTATCGAAGGGCTTTGACAAAAACGGCCTGGGCGCTATCGTAAACTCCTCCCGCGGCGTAATGTGCGCTTACAAAAAGGAAGAGAACTGCGACGAGCACGATTTTGCAAAAGCGGCAAGGCGCGAAGTTATCCGCATGAAAGAGGACATAATCTCTTACCTGCCTAAGATAAGCCTTGATATTTGATAACTTTTAATTTACACATCACGCAGGCGGATACTGCTCCGCCTGTGTTTTTGCATAGTAATAGACCCCGAAAGGATTGAGAAAATGTACAGACAGGGCAAGTACCCCGTAGTCGCGAAAAAGGCGATAGCTAAGGGTATTTTTGACATAACGGTTTACTGTCCGCACATCGCGAAGCTCGCGAAAGCGGGGCAGTTCGCGCAGGTGGCGGCAGAGGGCTACTTCCTCCGCAGACCAATATCCATCTGCGATATAGACAAGGAAAACGGCACGCTGAGAATGGTTTTTGAGGTGCGCGGCAAGGGCACTGAAAAGATAGCCGAGCTGAACGTAGGCTCGCTTATAGATATTATCGCGCCGCTGGGCAACGGCTTTACCGTGCTTGAGGGCAAAAAGGCTGTGTGCGTAGGCGGCGGCATCGGCACGCCCCCAATGCTCGGCATAGCTAAGCAGTACGGCGAAAACGCGCAGGTGATAAGCGGCTTCCGCACGGCGGGCATAGCTATACTGCAAGATGACTTCAAGGCGGCGGGCTGTGAGACTACTCTTTGCACCGACGACGGCACTGCCGGCATACACGGCTTTGTTACCGAGCCGCTGAAAGCGCGCCTTGAAAGCGATAAGCCCGATATAATCTACGCCTGCGGCCCTGCGCCCATGCTGAAAAACATAGTAGCGCTGGCTAAGGAATACGGCGTGAGGTCGGAAGTTTCGCTGGAGCAGAGAATGGCCTGCGGCGTAGGCGCTTGTCTGGTCTGCGTCTGCAAAACGGTCAAGGACGGAGAGCAGTTTCTTTCGCACGTCTGCAAGGACGGCCCTGTATTTGACGGAGAGGAGGTCGATTTCTCGTGAGCGAACGCTTAAAAGTAAACGTCTGCGGCGTGGAATTTAAAAACCCCGTTATCCCCGCCAGCGGCACATACGGCTACGGCAGAGAGTACGAGTGCCTTTACCCCCTCTCGAAACTTGGCGGAATTTCCGTAAAGGGCACTACGCTGAAACCGCGTCAGGGCAACCAAGGCCCGCGCGTAGCGGAGACCCCTGCGGGAATGCTAAACTCGGTAGGTCTGCAAAACGGCGGCGCGGAGAAGTTCCTAAATTACGAGCTGCCTAACCTGCTGACTAAGGACACGCGCATAATCGCGAACATCGCGGGCGCTTCGATAGAAGAGTGCGCCGAGCTGGCTTCGCTTATAAACCCTTCGGCCGTTGATATGGTAGAGCTGAATATCAGTTGCCCGAACGTAAAGCAGGGCGGAGCGGCTTTCGGCACGGACTGTAATGTAGCGGCGGCGGTAACGGCGGCTGTGAAAAAAGAGCTGCCTGATAAACCGCTGATGGTGAAGCTTTCGCCAAACGTTACCAGCATCACCGACATCGCTAAGGCGGTAGAGGCTGCCGGCGCGGACGCGCTCTCGCTCATCAATACGCTGCTGGGTATGCGCATCGACATAAAGACCCGCCGCCCGATACTGAGAAACAACGTCGGCGGACTTTCCGGCCCTGCGGTATTCCCCGTGGCGGTGAGAATGGTTTGGCAGACTGCCAACGCGGTAAAGATACCCGTTGTCGGCATGGGCGGTATATCCACCTGGGAGGACGCGGTAGAGATGATGATGGCGGGCGCTTCCGCAGTGCAGGTAGGCGCGGCGATATTTGCCGACCCCTACGCCCCCGTGAAGATGATCGACGGGTTGGAGAAATATTGCGAGGATAACGGAATTGCCAATATCTCTGAGATAGTGGGCACTGTGCAGCCTTGGTAAAATATACAGATATTGCGGCGTATGCTTCGGCGTGCGCCGTTTTTGTATAATAAAAATAGAAATCATCATAGACTACCAAGCAACAGCCCTGCCAAGATCAGCGCAGACTAGACAAAGCAGAAACTCTGAAATTCGGAGAGAAATACTTCATCTGCTGATATGTGCAATAAAAAAGTCCGAGGATCTGTAAAAAGATCTTCGGACTTTTGTTGTGTCTGAAAGTTTTAGTACTCGGCGGGAACGTCGGGTACTACGGGATCTGTAACAGGATCCGTGATTATCGGATCGGTGATAGTGGGGTCTGTTACGGGGTCGGTAACGGGATCGGTAACAGGGTCGGTCACGGGGTCGGTGTATGTCGGCTCGGTAGCCTTGGTCTTTTTAGTGCTTGCCGATGTTTCAGAGGTCGCCGAGCTGCCTGTCGTAGACCACGGCTTGGTCGTCGTGGTGGTAGAGGTGGTGGTCATCGTTATGCCTTCCTCTTCCTCAGCCGCGCCGAATCTGATAACGCCCCATTTGCCGCCGCTGCACACCCAGGCTTTGCCGTTGTGCACGGGGCGCGCCTGCTCAAATTCGTTGGTCTTTACCATGCAGCTTCCGTCGATATTGTAGTAGCCGAACGAGTAATTCATGCTCACAGCCACAAATTCCTCAGAGAAGAGGTAGGGGTGACCCGACTCTTGCGAATCAGCAAGCTCGCCGTTGTAGGAACTGAATATCTCATCGCACTTGAATGAAACTATCTCATCTCCGCCGGAGTTTACATAGCCCCACTTGCCGTCCTTTTTCAGCGCGATGCCCGTGATGCCTGCGCCGACGTAGGCGGGCGCGTAGTAATCGTCGTACTGGAAGTCGAGGACTATCTCGTCCTGCTTTACCACGCCGTATTTCGGGCTTTCGGGAACTACCGCGTCATACTCGGCGTTGCCGAGCGAATCTACCGTAGCTTCGGCGGCTACCACCGTTTTCTTATCGGTGTATTCGTGCACCGCCCACTCTTCCGCTTCGCGAGCGTAATATATCTTTCCGTCGTCGTAATAATACTCTATCTTCGGGCTTTCATGCTCGTTGACGTAGTCTACCACCGTGCCGTCATCGTCCAGCGTGCAGTACTCGCGGGTATCGTTTTTCTGGTCGGTGATGTTGTAAAGCACTATCTGTCCGCATGAGCAGATGTAGTAATACTTGTACTGCGGCTGTACCACTATGTTGCCCTTGTAGTCGATAAAGCCGTAAAGACCGTTTTGGCAAAGCACCGCTATGGTCTGGTACATGGTGTTCACATCGCCGTCGGTGTTTACCTGGCTGCCATCGAAAACTATGATATTTTCCGCAGAAATGCTGGGCTCTATGACCCAGTGATAATTTACTTTTTTCCTCAACGTCAGTAACTTCCGCATCTGCGTATGAATCGCTTGGGGCGAAATCATCGTCCTGCTGCTGCTCGCCCGGAAGTGAACAGCCGCCCAGCGCAAGCGCCGCGGCGAAAGCCGTGATGAGAGCAAGATACCTTTTCATAAAGGCCCTCCTTAAAAAATACATTTTCTGTCTGATGTATGCGCCTATATGTTTTTCGGCGCGCAGTTCTACAATACAATATTATACTACAATTTTCGATGTAAGTCAATGTTTATTTAGATGAAATTAAGGAATGTATCCATTACATTTTAGTAATAATTCTAATAATAAATGCAGGGAAACCGCGCCATTTACTATTATACTATCTTTCCGCCGATACATTCCATTATTATGGTAAAAGGCCCGTCGTTGAGCAGGTCTACTTTCATATCCGCGCCGAAAATTCCCGCCTGCACATTGCCTTCGAGCTTTGCGGCGAGCTGCGCTTTGAAATATTCGTAAAGCTGCTCGGCGCGCTTCGGCTCGCCCGCGTTTATAAAGCTGGGGCGGTTGCCGTGCGAGCAGTCGGCGTACAGCGTGAACTGCGAGACCGCCAGTATGTCGCCGTGAACGTCGTTTACCGAAAGATTTGTTTTGTCGTTTTCGTCGGAGAATATGCGCAGCTTCACTATCTTGTCAGCCAGCTTTTCGCAGTCCGCCTCGGTGTCGTTAGTGCCCGCGCCCATCAGCACGAGCAGTCCGCCGCCTATCTTGCCAACGCTCTCGCCGTCTACTTTGACTTCTGCGCGGGTGACTCTTTGAATTACAGCTCTCATTTGTTATATCTTTCCAATCTCGATAAAATATTTGTAGATGTATGCCGATTCGGGCGAAAGCTTTATCGCGTGAGGCTTTTCTTCAATGTTTGCGTACTCGTCATCCGCGTATGCAGGCACGCTCGTCCAAGGCTCCAGGCAGATGAACTGCGCCGCGGGGTCGGCAGCCGTCCATACGGCTATGCATTCGCTGTTCGGGAAGCTGAGCTTTACATATCCGCCGTCCTCTTTTTTCAGCGTTATAGCCTTAGAAGCGGGGTGGTCTTTCATGATAACGTCGTACTTGAACATATCGCGGGTGAGGTGCAGGGTGGTCTTGCCGTCAAGCACAGTGCGTTCGCCTTCGGGAATGGGCTGGATTATGGTTTCAGGTTTTTCGTAAACGGCAACGCTCTCACCGCCCTCGATGTCGCAGATGAAAGCGGGGTGTCCGCCGAGATAGAAGTACATATCTTCCTTGCCGGTATTCTGCACGGTGCTGCGTACTTCGAGCACGCCGTTATTTATGATGTAGCTCACCAGCAGTTTGAAATCATAAGGATACCACTCTTTGGTAGCTGCCGAAGATTCCAGACAGAAGGTCGCCGAGCTTTCAGAGTCGCCGACAAGCTTGAATTTGCTGTCGCGCGCGAAGCCGTGGTTGCCGGGCATAGTGTATTCCTTGCCGCGCGCGCGGTAAGTTCTGTCCTTAGGCGAGCATATGAAAGGGAAGAGAACGGGTGCGTAGCGCTTCCAAGCATCTCCGCACTGCCAGAGAAATTCCTCTCCCTTATATTTCAGCGAGTGAAGCTCAGCGCCGTTTTCATCAGCCGCAAAGCTCAAATTTCCTACTTTCTTTTCTATCAGCATTTTTATCTGCTCCTTTCGGGTAAAATGAGTCTGTATGAAAATGGCAGAGTGTGCAATAATTAGCTTCTCTGCCGATAATCAGTTTGTCAGTTTTATTATTCTTTTGCCGATGAAGAATATTCGTAGCCGTAACTGTAGCCGTAACCGTACTTGTAGCCGTACTTATAGCTGTATCTGCCCTTGCCGCTCTTGCCGGTGGATACGGGACAACAGGTTATTACCGAGCCGAGCACGCTGCCGTGCGCGAAGTTGATGGCGTCAAGCGCGAGCTGGTAGGACTCGTATGTGGTAACGCCGGACATCGCCGCAAGCACTACGCCCGCGATGCTGTCGAGCAGCGAGATGGTATCGCTGACTATGTTTACCGGCGGCGTGTCGATGATTATGTAATCGTAGTAATCCGCCAGCTCTTTTATAAGCTGCTTCATGTTGTCTGAAGCTAGCATTTCCGAGGGGTTGGGCGGTATGGGGCCGCTCACCAGCACGTCCAGTCCGGGGATAACGTTTTCGCATACTACGTCCTTGAAAGCCGTCATGCCCGCCAGCAGGGTGGAAAGCCCCGCCTTGTTCTTCTGCTTGAACATCTTGTGCTGTACAGGCTTGCGCAGGTCGGCGTCGATGACGAGCACCTTAGCGTCCATCTGCGCGAACGTTATGGCAAGGTTTGCCGCCACGGTGGATTTTCCCTCGTGCTGCATAGCGCTCGTAACGGCAAACACCTTGTTGGGTCTTGTGGAAAGGCTGAATATCAGGTTCGCTCTCAGCGATTTGAAAGCTTCGGTAGTCTGAAACGGGAATTCTCTGTCAAGCAGGGTAACGTATTTTCTCGAGCTTTTCTTGCGTTTCTTTTCGTTGCTCATTACTTTTTACCTCCCTTATCAAGATTGTAAACATCGGGTATCTCTGCCAAAACGGGCACATCGGGAAATCTCTTCTTGAAATCTTCGCCAATGTTGATCCTGTTGTCGATAAGGTGCGCGATTATAACAGCCGCCGCCGCGATGACGAAGCCCGCCAACATTCCGATGAGCGTTATCTTCTTCACGTTCGGCGAAGAGGGCGCGCTTGGAACTTTAGCGTTGCCGATAGACTCTACCGAACCTGCGTGGGTGGTGCGGGTGAGCAGGTCGGGCGCGATGTTGGCTATGTATGTGCATATATCGGCGGAAAGCTGGGGGTTCTGCGTGGTCGCCGAGATGGATATTACTTCCGTTTCGTTTACCGAAGCGATTGTTACGAGCGACTTTATCTGGCTCGCCGAGATGTAAGGCTCGCCGTTTTCATACGAAACGTTGAAGACCTTTTGCAGGTCTGAGATCTCGTAATCCTGCACGAGCAGTTCTGAAACCTTGTCGTAAACTATATCGTCCTCAAGAATGACGATGTATGTGGCGGCGAGGCTTTTCGCCGCGGTAAGATCGGCGTTGTCCGCTTTGCCATCGGTAGTGTTTTGGTTTTCGCCCGCCGCGTTTACAAATATCGAGATTGACGAGGTGTATTTTACAGGCAACACAAATTTAGCAACGGCGAAAGCGCAGAGCGCGCCGAATACCGCCACAAGTATTATGATGTGCAGCTTTGAGAGCAAGACGTAAAACAGCTCTCTGAGGTCGATTTCCTGTTCCTGATTTTCCATTCAAATTCTCCTATAATTGATATTTAAACCATTGCTCTGTTCCAAAGCTTATTATACAACATTTTTTGCGGGTTGTCAATTGACATTTATTACATCTCGGCGTTATTCCCTATTAAGATGCAGCAGCCGCGCGGCGTTTTTACCCATTATCGCTTCGCGCTCGGCGTCGCCGAGGTCTAGGCGCAGCAGCTTTTCTATCATCTTCTGCGTGCTCTCCCACGGGCAGTCGCTCGCGAGAAGTATGCGCTCAGCGCCGTGCTTCCTGATTATTTTCAGCATCAGCTCGTCGGGGCAGTTCGCCGTGAACGATGTGTCGAAATACACCTCGCCGTCAGTACCCGCGAGCAGATCGTAAACGTCCTGCCAGTATTCGTTCGCGCCTAAGTGCGCGAGGATGACTTTCATCTTCGGGTGGTGTTTCAGCATATTAGCCGAGCGCTCGGGCGGGCAGTGTATCAGCTCGGGCGACATACAGTCGTACCCTGCGTGAAATATCACGGGCAGCTCCGCTTCCGTAATGCACTCGTATATCTCGTCGAGCCGCGGATCGTCCACCATGAAATTTTGGTAGTCGGGGTGCAGCTTTATGCCGTAAAGTCCCAGTTCTTTTATGCGCTGTATCTCGTCCGGCGCGTCCTTCGCGTCGGGGTGCACGCTGCCGAAGGCGAGTATGCGGCTGTTAGTATCGTTTATCTCAGCCGCCCAGTCGTTTATCACCTGCTGCTGAGTAGGTTTTGTGGCGATGGAGAGCATTACGCCTGCGTCCACGCCCCATTCGTCAAAGCGGTTTATCAGCCCGTCTACCGAGCCGCGGGTGTACGCTTTCAGCCCGCTTATCTGCTCAAGCTTTTCGATAGCCCTTTCGGCTACCTTTGGGTTAAAGGCGTGAGTATGAAAATCTATTATCATAAATCAAGTGTTCATCTCCGTATGAAAAGTGCGAGTTCGCTGGGTCTCGGCAGCTTTTTGCCGCAAAAACCCACACAAAATATTATATCACAATTTTCGTCAATTTTCAATAGTTTGTTTATAGTTTATTGAATTTTTGTATTATTACACAAATGCGCGCTGTTTGGCGGGCGGGTTTTGATACAAAAAAAGCCGACTGCGGCTAAAAACTCCGCAGTCGGTTGATTATTATCAAATCAGCTTATTTCGTACAGCAGGTCTTGATAAAGTCCGTTGTAGTCGGTCTTGTGCTCTTTGATGAAAGCTATCGCCGCTCTCGGGTGGCGGTTGAGCGCGCCTGTCAGCATATAGGGTACGTCGTAGCCCCAAACCGAGCCTTTCTCGCGCTCTTCAGCGATGTACTTTTCGATGAATTTCAGCGTCGGGTCAAGCTTGTAATTCGGGTTTCTGAGGAAGCTGAGCATCTGCTCCATAAAGCAGTTTCCCGCGCCTCTGCCCATGCCGCTCATAGTAGCGTCGGCAAGGCTTGCGCCGTGTGCGATGCCCTCTATCGTATTTGCGAAAGCTAGCTGCTGGTTGTTGTGCATATGCACGCCCACCTTTTGCCGACCGCTTCGGCAGCGTCGCAGTAGCGCTGAGTAAGCTCGCGCACCTGCTCCGGGTAGAGCGAGCCGTAGCTGTCTACCAGATAGATAGTGTCTACGGGGCTTTCACAGACGAGCTTGAGCGCCATTTCGATATCATCTTCCGGGCTGGCGGATATTGCCATGATGTTTACGGTAGTTTCGTAGCCGAGGTCGTGGCAGTGCTTTATCATCTCGAGCGCCGCGGGCATCTGGTGGGTGTATGTCGCTATGCGTATCATGTCGATAACGCTCTCGCTCTTCGGCAGAATGTCCTTTTTGTAGTCGCATCTGCCTACGTCAGCCATTACGGAGATTTTCAGCGGGCTGTCGTTTTCGCCGACTATCGCGCGTATGTCGGCCTCGTCGCAGAACTTCCATTTGCCGAAAGCGTTTACGTCGAAAAGCTCTTTAGAAGCCTTGTAGCCGAATTCCATATATTCCACGCCCGACTTGATATTGGTGCGGTAAAGCTCTTTTACGAATTCGTCGGAAAAACGAAAATCGTTTACGAGTCCGCCATCTCTGATAGTAGCGTCGAGCAGCTTGATGTCAGGTCTGTATGAGATAAGATCTCCTCTTTTTGGTGCCATTTTTACTTTACTTCCTTTCACAAACGGTTACATGTACTTTAGCAATTTTAAGGTTTTAAGCTTTAACGTTTTTGTGCTTTTAAGCTTTTACTTACTAAAGTGATGTTACTATTATAGCACCATAAAAGAGCTTTGTCAAGTATTTTGAGGGCATTTATGAAAACTTTTTATGAACGCTGCCGCCTGTGCTTAACAAAAAAGCCCGCCGCAGCATACGCAGATAAACTGCGAGGGGCGCTGCGGCGGACTAAAAGGGGAAGTGTATTGAGGCAATCTATTATTTTATTGCCGTGTTTTTTGCTTGCCTTATCTCGTTAGGCGTATCTCCTTTCGCGTGATGATTTTGTCGATATATGAATTTACTGTATCTATATTATACACCGCGCGGGGAGGAAGTCTACAAATCTACGGTTGCTTTTACGCAACGGTTGGTTGCATATGGCGGGTGCTTGATATATATTATTAGCAAATAGTTGCTAAGATATGAAGTAAAAGTTATCAAAAATCTGACGTTCCCTTTTTCACAAAATTTACATTGACATCTTTTCAAAATATGTTATAATAAATATAGCCGTACTGCTTCGCAAAAGCGGCGGCTGTATCGCAGGGAACAAGGGGTTCACGGAGAATGGCGGATTCAAACGTTACAAAGCGCGCGCTTGCCGAGGGGCTGAAACAGCTTATGGAGCGCCGCCCTTTCGCGAAGATAAGCGTAGGCGACATCTGCGAAAGCTGCAATATGAACCGCAAGAGCTTTTACTACCATTTCCGCGATAAGTACGACCTTGTAAACTGGATATTCTATACAGAATTTGTACACACGCTCAATTATGTGCCGGGCGACGACGGCTGGCAGCATCTGCTTTCGGTCTGCCGATATTTTTACGATAACAAAAAGTTTTACTCAAAGGCGCTGCAAATAGAGGGGCAAAATTCTTTCCGCGATTATTTTCACGATATTCTCGAGTCGATATTGCTGGAGTATTTCAAACAGTATTTCAAGGCGGATAAAGAGAGCACCTTTGCGGCGGAGTTTTATTCCGACGCGCTGATATGCTCGCTGGTGCGCTGGCTGGTGTCGAAAAATTCCGCATCGCCCGAAGAGTATACCGAGGGTCTGCGAAGCTGCATAAAGCTTATGCGCCAGCAGTTTTGATGTAAGTATAACAAAGGGGACGCGCTTCTTTGCGGAGCACGTCCCTGTTTTTATGCGTATAGATTTTTCAGATCACGAAAGACCTTTCGCTTTTTTCAGCGTTATGCCGTTTTTGCCGAGCGAGATCTCGTGGTCAAGTCCTACGAATTTGCCGCCCTCCTGCCAGAGAACTTTCTTGACGAATTTGTATTTTTCTTCGTCCCATGTGGTGAAGTCATCGAGCACAAGTCCGCCGTGTCGCCCGAATTTGCGTTGTAGCACCAGAATGTGTGGTGCAGGTGGTACTTCTCGATTAGTGTGCGCATATGCGTCATCCAGGTGAGGTTCGGCTCGGTCATAAAGCCGCCCCATTCGCCTATCAGCAGCGGCGCGGTGTTTTCCTCGTAGATGTAGAACCAGTTGTCGTGCCAGCAGTCTTTCATCAGCGAATCGTAATTATAGCTGCCCTTGAACCACGGCTGTTCGTAAACGGTAGGGCCGTAATCGTGCGGCGAATACACCAGCTTATCCTGATATTTGCCGAGGTCTATCGGGTAATCTTTTACGCCGCGCAGATTTCCGCCCCACCAGTTGAAGTAAAAATCATCGCTGTTGGTCGAGTCGGCGTTGCCCTTTTTCTTGGGGTAAACTTCCGTGCCCTCTACCATTATGAGCACGTTCGGGTTCTTCGCGAGCACCTTGCCCGCCGCCGTTTCGGCAACGTATTTCCAGTTGTTCTCGTCCTTCGATTTATCCCACTTCGCGGCAGATTTGCCCTCGTTCGGCTTGCCATGCGGCTCGTTTTTGAGGTCGTAGGCGATTATCGTGTCGTTATCCTTGTAGCGCTCAGCCATCCACTCCAGCGCCGCGTAATAATCTTTGGTCTTGACTTTATCGGTGTACCAGAGGTTCACGGTGTGGCCCGAGGCGTTTGTTTCGGCGCAGTGTATGTCTATCATCACTTTCAGACCGTTCTCCTCAGCCAGCTTTAGGAAATAGTCGAATATTTGCAGGCTGTTCATCGAGTTCATCTCGGGATTATAGGCGTTGTTGTAATTCGCCTGCGGGTACTCGCCTGCCGCCCACTGGTTTATCAGCTCGGCGGAGAACGGCACGCGGATAAGGTTGAAGCCGTGGTCGGCTATGCCCTTTACCGAGTCGGTCATAACGCTGTTCCAAAGTCCATCGAAAGTGTTCGTACCCGTGTTGTAGCCGAACCAGTTCACGCCCGTTATCCAGACCTCTTTGCCGTTTTTATCGTATATCTTGTTGCCGTCGGTGTGCAGCCAGTCGTCGCCCTGCTTGGCTTTAGACGTGCGTTTCAGCAGCTTGTCGACGTCAACGCTTTCGCCAGAATTTGCGTTCTGCGAATTATTGTTATTATTGTTGTTCGCTTTCGGAACGCTGCCTTTTTTTACGGTGCAGTCTTTGCCGTTGAGCTTAGCCGATTTGACGTACAGCGCTCCCTTTGTGCCAATGTTGCAGCCCAGCTCTACAGTGCCGCCCGCAGCGACCTCCTTATTATAGTCGGCGGGGGTGATGGTGAGGGTGTCGCCCTTGCATTTGTATGTGCCGTTCCAGCCGTCGCAGCGGTCAAGTCCCTCTACCTCTAGGGCCAGCTTCCAGTCGGAAAGCGCTTCGCCGCCGTTTTTGAAAGACATCTCCATGCCCGTCATGGTAACGCCGCTGTCCTCCCATGTATTGCTGCCGTTGTAATAAAATACATAACCTTCGGCGGCTTCATCGTCTTTAGTATTTCCTCAGCCTGCGAGTCCTCCGCTTCGCTGTCCTCAGCCTCGCTCTCGTCTTGCGGCTCTTCCTCAGAGTTTTCGTCGGCAGGGGAGTCCTCGGCTTCGCTCGCGGCAGACTCGGCGGCGCTGCTCACGGCGGAGCTTTCGGCGCTGCTTTCGTCCTTATCCCGACCCGAAGCCAGCACCGCAACGGCTATCACCAGCGCGATTATCACCGCCGCCATAGCCGCAAACGCCGCGATTATTTTCTTTGAAACGCGCGGCTCAGCCTTAGCGGTGGTGTCGTCCGTTTTATTTGAATTGGTATCTTCTGACATAGCTTCCTCCTATAAAATTATTTTATACATATAATTATACATTAAAATTTTCACAATTGCAATAGTTTTTATAAAAAAAGCAGACGAAAATATTCTTTCGCCTGCCAATGTGCACGATGTTCAAATATCTAAATTGCGTTACTCCTCCGCTTCCTGCTCTCGGTCATCGTCGTCTGAGGTGAGCACGTTCACGCCGTAGGTCAGCGTCAGCAGGCTGTCGCCGAGATGGACGTTTTCTACAATTATGTCATCGTAGCCTATCGAGAGATCGTAGTGGGAAAAGTTCCAGAAAGCTTTCAGCCCCATGCCGACTAGCGTGTCAGCTATCTGCTGGGTCGCGGCTTTCGGTATGCAGAGCACCGCGACTATCGGGTGATTTTCGCGGCAGAAGCTTTCCAGCGTTTTGATGTTCATAATTTTAAGGTTGCCGACCGTTTTGCCGGTAAGCTGCTCGTTGCTGTCGAAAATGCCTATCAGTTCGCAGCCGCGCGTGTCAAAATTTATGTGCGTGGCTATGGCTCTGCCGAGGTTGCCCGCGCCGATGAGTATGGTGCGAAACTGCTTGTCCACGCCGAGTATCTTGCCGATCTCCGCGCGCAGCTCGTCAACGTGGTAGCCGTAGCCCTGCTGACCGAAGCCGCCGAAGCAGTTGAGATCCTGCCGTATCTGCGAGGCGGTGAGTTTCATTCTCTGCGAAAGCTCGCGCGAGGAGATGCGGTCTACCCCCTGCTTGCTCAGCTCGCCGAGAAATCTGTAATACCGCGGCAGACGTTTGATCACTGACGCCGATATTGAACCGTTTTTAGACATATTTACATCTTCTTTCTGATTTTTACAGCTTGATAAATTCCGCACGGCGCGCCTTAAAGTAGGCGGTGTACCTAAATCCCGCCTGCCGCGCTATCTCCGCGCTCTGCGCTATGCCCTTGCCGAGGTCGGCGGAGCAGTGCGCGTCTGAGCCGAGGGTTATAATCTCGCCGCCAAGCTCGCGGTAAAGCTTTACAAAGCCGAGGTCGGGCAGCGCCCTGCCGTACTTCTGCCGCAGTCCAGAGGTGTTTATCTCTATGCCCATGCCCCCGCCGATGAGTGTGCGGAATATCTCGGCGATGATGTCGTCGAAGCGGCGCAGGTCTATCTGAATGCCGTATTCGCCGCAAATGTAGCGCAGCGGGTAAGTGAGGTGGCCCAGCACGTCGAAACCGCCGCGGCGGCACATCTCGTACATCTGCGTGAAGTAGTCCTCAAGCAGCGCGTAGATCTCACAGCTGTCCAATTTATTGTACTCTATCCAGTAGAAATCGTCCTGCCCCTCGTTTTGGTGGTGCGAGCCGATTATGAAGTCGAGCCGCTTGTCAGCCATTATCTGCTCGGCTTTTTCTATGTTTTGCAGCGGCTGTCCCAGCTCTATTCCGCAGAGCAGATCCAGCCTGCCGGCGTACTTTTCTTTAAGCGCGGTCTGCGCGGCGATGCTTGCGGGCGCGTACTCGCCGCTGCCGTACATATCGAAATCTCGCACGCCGTCGCCCTCTGCGCGCTCCCAAAAATTCACGTCGCAGTGGTCTGTGATGGCGTATTTTGCCAAACCAAGCTCTATCGCGCGCTCGCACATTTCCTCGGGCGCAGACTTCGCGTCGGGCGAAAAATTCGTGTGCGTGTGCAGGTCGCAAAGCCCGCGTATGCTGTTCTGCTCCATAAATATCCTCCGTCAAAAGAAAGGGGCGGGTAAATATCCGCCCCTTGTCATATCAGATCTTGAACTCAAAGCCCGCTTCGTCGCCAGCGTAATCGTAAGCGCAGTCGGTATCGGTCTGCGCCCTCAGCCAAAGTTCTGCGTCGCCCTCAGACCAGCCCTCTTCCAGCGTTCTCTCCACCGTGGACTGCGCAGTCTCGCCCGCGTTTATCTTAGTGCCCTGATATTCGGCGGTGAAAGCGAAGATGGTGTCGGGGTCGGTGAGGTCGGTGTAAACTTTCAGGCGCGGACGTATATCAAGCACAGCCGTTTCGTCCGAATTATTGGTAACGCTTTCGGTAACTGTAAGCGTGCTTCTGTCCGCAGAAAGTTCGGCTTCATACGAGATGGTGAATTTGCCGTCGGCAGTGGTGATCTCGTTATCGGCGATGCGCTCGAAACCTATCGTTTCCCTCTCGCCGTTCGCCGTATCTTCGATGATCGGCTGCGTTTCCTGCTCGGTCTTAGCGCTCTGCGTGGTGGCAGCGCTCTGCTTTTCCTCAGCGTTTTTGGGCGCTTCGGTACTGCCGCATGAGGTCATTGCCGCGAATAGAGCCGCCGCCGAGATGACGGCTGTTGTCTTTTTGATTTTTCTGTTTTTTTTCATGATAGATCGCTCCTTTCTGATCTTTTGTTCTGTAATAATTATACAATATTTCCTTGCATAAGTCAACAGAAACTCAGCAGAACAAAGCGATTCTACATATTATCCAAATGCGCGAGCCGCGCTTTGGTCAGTTTTTCAGCGAGTGCAGGGGAGCGGGTATCTGTCCGCCGCGGTTGATGAACTTCGAGGGCGATTCCTTGTGAAGCGGCATTACAGGGCCTTTTCCGAAAAGTCCGCCCCAGTCGAGAACTTCGCCGACCTTTTTGCCGATAGCGGGGATAACTCTTACCGCCGTGGTCTTTGTATTTACCATGCCGATAGCGGCTTCGTCCGCGATGATAGCGGCTATGGTGTCGGGCTCGGTGTCGCCGGGAACTACTATCATGTCAAGACCTACCGAGCATACGGCCGTCATAGCTTCGAGCTTCTCGATGGTGAGCGTGCCCGCTACCGCCGCGTCGATCATGCCCGCGTCCTCAGATACGGGGATGAATGCGCCCGAAAGTCCGCCGATGCGCGAGCATGCCATTACGCCGCCCTTCTTAACAGCGTCGTTGAGCATGGCGAGGCAGGCGGTAGTGCCGTGAGTACCGCAGCGCTCAAGGCCTATCTCTTCCAGAATGTGCGCTACCGAGTCGCCTACCGCGGGGGTCGGCGCGAGCGAGAGGTCTACTATGCCGAAAGGCACGCCTAATCTCTTAGAAGCGGTAACGCCTACCAGCTGACCTATCCTGGTTATCTTGTACGAGATCTCTTTTATAACGTCAGAGATCTTGGTGATGTCGGCGTCGGGGTACTTGCGCAGAGCGGCGCGTACAACTCCGGGGCCCGATACGCCTACGTTTATCATGCAGTCAGGCTCGCCTACGCCGTGGTATGCGCCCGCCATAAAGGGGTTATCCTCTACCGAGTTGCAGAAAACTACCAGCTTTGCAGCACCGAAGCAGGCGCTGTCAACCGTCTTTTCCGCGCACTCTTTTACTATCCTGCCCATAAGTCCGCAGGCGTCAAGGTTTATACCGGTCTTTGTAGAGCCTATGTTTACGGAAGAGCAAACTCTTTCGGTAGAAGCCAGAGCTTCTGGTATCGACTCGATAAGCTCACGGTCGCCCTCAGAGAAGCCCTTTTGTACCAGCGCGGTGTATCCGCCGATGAGGTTTACGCCCACCGCCTTAGCCGCTTCGTCCATAGCCTTAGCGAAAGGCACTGGCGAGCACTTGCAGGCTGCCGATATTATTGCTATCGGTGTTACGGATATACGCTTGTTGATTATCGGTATGCCGTATTCTTTCTCTATCTGCTCGCCTACTTTTACTAGGTCGCGGGCTTTCAGAGTTATTTTATCGTAAACTTTCTTGCAGGCTTTGTCGATGTCGGGGTCGATGCAGTCGAGCAGCGAAATTCCCATGGTTATAGTGCGTATGTCAAGACAATCGTCCTGTATCATGCGTATGGTCTCGAGTATATCATACTGATTTATCATTATGCTTTCTTACCTTTCTCAAAAAATGCAGAATATCAGATGTGGTGCATACAATTAAAGATGTCCTCGTGCATAGCCAGCACTTTCAGACCCCACTCGTTCTCGCCCTTAGCGGCAAGCTTTTCAGCCATCTCGGCGAAGTCGATAGTGAGCTTGGAAATATCTACCAGCATTATCATAGCAAAGAGATCCTCGATGACCGACTGTGTAACTTCGATAACGTTAGCGTTATAATTTGCGCACTCGGTGCTTACTTTTGCGAGTATGCCTACTGCGTCCTTTCCAATTACGGTAACTACTGCTCTCATGTTTATATACCATCCTTTCAGAATTTTGCTTGTTATTTGTTTGTCAAAAAAACTACAAAGTTATTATAACACACATTTGCCGAAATTGCAAGCGATTTTGCCGCCGCCGCCAAAAGATAAATTAACAAATTGTAAAATATCCCGCGCGTATATACGCCCGCAATTGCTCTAAACCCCTTTTTTTGCTGACTTTGCGCGGTGTAAAGAACTTGAAAAGGGCGCGTTAAATTTTGAAAAAGCTATTGACATCGGCGCGCGGGCGTGATAAAATAAAGAAAATTGCAATAGGCGATGTTTCAGAAAGTCATCGTACAGCAAATTTATTGACCACTTCGCCGCAGGGCGGAGAGTTGTGGAAACGGACAGCCCGGTCAAATGCCGAACGCTGCTTTTGGATAAAAGCGGCTGGCAACTTCTGTTGCCTTATTGAAATTCATTTTATAAGTACGCCATATTATCGGCGGTCTTGAAAAAAGCCCGCCCTTACTTGTGAAACGGTCAATAAGAGTAGTAAAAGTGTTTGCTATATAGACTCTTCTGAAAACCAATATGCAGAAAAATAACAGGCTTTCGCTTGTGCGCTTCGGGAGTATACAAAAAGCGGCGGGCGGGGGGGCTTCATGCACGCAGGTAAAAAAAGCAATGTGGCTTTTTACCTGCTTTTTTTATTTTTACAAGGGGTGACGATAAGATCATGGAAAATAAGCTAAAGCTTTACGGCTTCAACAACCTTACAAAATCGCTCAGCTTCAATATCTACGATGTCTGTTACGCCAAAACTCAGCGCGAACAGCATAAGTACATCGAGTATATCGACGAGCAGTATAATTCCGAGCGAATTACCGATATAATGACCCACCTTACCGAAATGATAGGCGCGCAGGTGCTGAGCGTATCGAAGCAGGATTACGATCCGCAGGGGGCTTCGGCTACTTTCCTGATAGCGGACGACACCATGATACCCATGGGCGGCAACGAGATAGCGGCGCACTTAGATAAAAGCCACGTTACCGTGCACACCTACCCCGAGTTTCACCCGCACAACAGCATAGCTACCTTTCGCGTAGATATTGACGTGGCTACCTGCGGCAAGATAACGCCGCTTACCGCGCTGGATTATCTTATAGGCAGCTTCGAATCTGACATTATAACGATGGATTACCGCGTGCGCGGCTTTACCCGCAACATCGACGGCGAGAAAATATTCATCGACCACAATATAACGTCTATACAGGATTACATCGACGAGGAAACTTTGCAGCGGTACGACGCGCTGGATATAAACGTGTATCAGGCGAATATCTTTCACACAAAGATGCTGATAAAAGATCTGTACCTGCAAAATTATCTTTTCAATATCGACGCCGACGAGCTGCCGCCGCGCACACGGCTGGAAATAAGCGACGCGCTGCGCCGCGAGATGATAGAGATATTCAGCGGAAGGAACGTGTATTAAAAGATGAAAGATCAAAACACCGCGCCGCTTTACGAGGCGCTGCAAAAATTTAGACGTATGCGCGTAGTGCCTTTTGACGTGCCGGGGCACAAGCGCGGCAGGGGAAACGCTGAGCTTTGCGAGTTTTTAGGGCAGAAGTGCATGGACGCCGACGTGAACTCTATGAAGCCGCTGGATAATCTCTGCCACCCCGTTTCGGTGATACGCGAGGCGGAAGACACCGCGGCTGAGGCTTTCGGCGCGGCGCACGCTTTCTTCATGGTGGGCGGCACTACCTCCGCCGTACAGAGCATGATAATGTACGCCTGCAAGAGCGGCGATAAGATAATACTTCCGCGAAACGTGCACCGAAGTGCTATAAATTCGCTGATACTCTGCGACGCCGTGCCCGTGTACGTCAATCCCGAAGTGAACGACAAGCTGGGCATAGCGCTGGGCATGAGCGTGGCGCAGGTGGAAAAAGCCATAGAGGAAAACCCAGACGCCAAAGCTGTACTCGTCAACAACCCAACCTACTACGGCGTATGTTCAGACCTAAAGCGGATCACCGAGCTGGCGCACTCTAAGGGTATGCTGGTGCTGGTGGACGAGGCGCACGGTACACACTTTTACTTCGGCGAGAATTTCCCCATATCGGCAATGGCGGCTGGCGCGGACGCGGCTTCGGTAAGTATGCACAAATCGGGCGGCAGCCTTACGCAAAGCTCGTTTTTGCTGATGGGCAAGGCTATAAACAGCGACTATATGCGGCAGATAGTAAATCTTACGCAGACCACGAGCGCCTCATACCTGCTGCTTTCGAGCCTTGATATATCGCGCAAAAGGCTCGCGCTGCACGGCAAAGAGATATTCGCGAAAACGGTAGAGCTTGCCGAATACGCGCGCAGCGAGATAAACGATATAGGCGGCTACTACGCATTCTCAAAAGAACTGATAAACGGCGACAGCGTTTTTGACTTCGATACTTCAAAACTTTCCGTACACACCCTCTCGGTAGGGCTGGCGGGCATAGAGGTCTACGACCTGCTGCGCGACGAGTACGATATACAGATAGAATTCGGCGATATAGGCAACATACTCGCTTACCTCTCGGTAGGCGACAGAAAGCAGGACGTAGAGCGGCTGATAAGCGCGCTGGCAGAGATACGCCGCCGCTTCGGCAAGTCTGGCGCGGGAATGCTCTCGCACGAGTACATAAACCCCACTGTGGCGCTAAGCCCACGCCGAGCATTTTACGCAGAGAAAGAATCGCTGCCGCTGGAGCAGACCTGCGGCAGGATATGCAGCGAATTTGTAATGTGCTATCCGCCCGGGATACCCATACTCGCCCCCGGCGAGCTTATCACGGCGGAGATAATAGAATACATAAAGTACGCAAAGGAAAAGGGCTGCTCGATGACGGGCACTGAGGATATAAACATCGAGCGGCTGAATGTTCTGAAAGGAGTGTAACGGAAAATGGAATTATGGTTTACCGAGCGGCACACGCCGAACGTTAAGTTTTCCATCAAGGTAGACAGGCAGCTTTACAGCGGGTTCAGCGAATTTCAGCGTATCGACATCTTCGACTCGAAAGAATTCGGCAGATTTTTAACGCTCGACGGCTACATGATGCTTACAGAAAAGGACGAATTTATCTACCACGAGATGATAACTCACACGCCTATGGCGGTGCACCCTAACCCGAAGAACATACTCGTCATCGGCGCGGGCGACGGCGGCGTAGTGCGCGAGCTTACCCGCTACCCCGCGGTAGAGCGCATAGATTTGGTTGAGATAGACGAGCTGGTGGTAGAGGTATGCAAGCAATACCTGCCGACCACCGCCTGCCGCTTCGACGACCCGCGCGTACACATCTACTACGAGGACGGCGTGAAGTTCATACGCCGCTGCGAAGACCTTTACGACGTTATAATAGTAGACTCAACCGACCCGTTCGGGCCGGGCGAGGGTCTTTTTTTACCAAAGAATTTTACGGAAGCTGCTTTTAAGGCTCTGCATGAGGACGGCATAATGGTCAATCAGCACGAAAGCCCGTTTTACGCCGAGGACGCGGCGGCTATGCAGCGTTCGCACAAGCGCATAGTAGAAAGCTTCCCGATAAGCAAAGTGTATCAGGCGCATATACCCACATACCCCTCGGGACACTGGCTCTTCGGCTTCGCTTCAAAGAAATATCACCCCACCAACGATTACAACGGCACGCGCTGGAGCATGCTGGGTCTGAAAACGCGCTACTACAACCCCCGCCTGCACGCGGGTGCGTTCGCGCTGCCTAATTATGTAGAGGAGCTGCTGAGAGATGTTGAGTAAAAATATTAGCACATTCATAGCCTGCGACTGCGAATACGAGGACGCGCAGACGGTGCTTTTCGGCGCGCCTTTCGACGGCACTACAAGCTTTCGCCCCGGAACGCGCTTCGCTTCTTCAGCCATGCGCAGCGAGAGCTTCGGAATAGAAACATACTCGCCGTATCAGGATAAAGACTTAGAGGACATCTGCGTTTTCGACAGCGGCGACCTAGAGCTGCCTTTCGGCAGCCCCGAGCGTGCGCTCGAGATGATAGAAGTGCGGGCGGCGGAGATACTGGCAGACGGAAAGCGCCCCTGCATGATAGGCGGCGAGCACCTCGTTACGCTGGGCGCGGTGAGGGCTGCGGCTAAAAAGTACCCAGATCTGCACATTATCCATTTTGACGCTCACGCCGACCTGCGCGACGATTACCTGGGCGAGCAGCTTTCGCACGCCTGCGTACTGCACCGCTGCTGGGACATACTCGGCGACGGCAGGATATATCAGTTCGGCATACGCAGCGGCGAGCGCGCGGAGTTCCGCTTTGCGGCTGAGCACACATACATGAACAAATTCAACTTCGACGGCATAGACGAAACTGTACTAAAAATCGGACAGCAGCCCGTATACTTCACTCTAGACCTCGACGTTATAGACCCCTCGGAATTTCCCGGCACGGGCACTCCCGAAGCGGGCGGAGTAAGCTTTAAAGAGCTGATGGGCGCGATAAAAGAGGTCGCTAAGCTGAATATCGTGGGCTTTGACGTGAACGAGCTTTCGCCCGTGTACGATCAAACGGGGCGCTCTACGGCGCTCGCCTGCAAGCTGCTCAGAGAGATACTGCTGTATTTCAACAAGTAAAGAGGGGCTATTATGGGGCTGTTTGATTTTTTCAAGAAGAAAGACGAAGCCGCGGCTGATACGGTGGCTGACACATCGGCTGAAACTTCGGAACGCGAAGCCGAGCTGAGAGCCGCGCGGGAAGCTTTGAAAGAGCTGGAGAAAAATACTTTGACGGACTGCGCTAGGCTTGAACTGACCGAAACGAAGCCCGCGATATTTGAGAGCAAAGCCGGCGGGGCGGGCTATGTTCCGCACGAGGGCGATATACCGCAGGACAAAAACGGCAGACAGCTAAGGCTTTTGGCGCAGATAGACTGCTCGCAGGTAAAGCTGAAAGATCTCCCCGAAAGCGGGCTTTTGCAGTTCTGGATACTGAACGACGACCTATGGGGGCTTTCGTTCGAGGACAACACCCGTCAGGATACTTTTCGGGTGATCTATCACAAAGACGTTGACAAAAGCGTTACCGAGGACGAGGTAAAGGCTAAGTTTAAAAAGAACGAATTTGACGATAAAAACATTATGCCCGTGAAAGGCGAATACGGCTTGAAATTTACTTTGGAAAGCAACGCTATGAGCTCGTATGACGCGCGGTTTGAGAAGATCTTCTGCGAATATTATAACGCCGCTCAGCCGCCGAAGCAGATAGGCTCTTTCGCAGATCTGGATATAGACCCTTACGAGATAGCGGGGTATGAAAAACTTTGCGAGGAAGCTTTTGGTCACAAGATCGGCGGCTACCCCGCATTTACGCAGTATGACCCCCGCGAAGCGGACACCGGCCATGACTTTCTGCTTTTGCAGCTCGACAGCGAGGAAAGCAGGAGGATAATGTGGGGAGATTCGGGCATCTGCGGATTTTTCATAAACAGAGAAAAGCTCAAAGAGCTTGATTTTAGTGATGTTATTTACAACTGGGATTGTTATTAAAAATCGTATAAATCTTATAGATCGTATGATCGGAAAGGAATGATCGAAAATGTCAAAAGCATTGATAATCGGCTGCGGCGGCGTTGCCTCGGTAGCTATCCACAAGTGCTGTCAGAACAGCGAGGTATTTGAGGGGATAATGATAGCCAGCCGCACGAAGTCTAAGTGCGACGCGCTGAAAGAAAAACTCGCCCCCACCACCAAGACCGTTATAGAAACGGCGCAGGTGAACGCGGACAACGTTGACGAGCTGATAGCGCTGATAGAGAGCTACAAGCCCGCGGTAGTGCTCAACCTCGCCCTGCCGTATCAGGACCTCACGATAATGGACGCCTGCCTTGCTACCAAGACCCACTACGTCGATACCGCGAATTACGAGCCTGAGGACACCGCCAAGTTTGAGTACAAGTGGCAGTGGGCTTACCGCGAGAAGTTTGAAAAAGCAGGCATCACAGCGCTGCTGGGAAGCGGCTTTGATCCCGGCGTTACGGGCGTTTTCTCGGCATACGCCATGAAGCACCAGTTCGACGAAATAAACTACATCGATATTCTGGACTGCAACGGCGGCGACCACGGCTATCCCTTCGCCACCAACTTCAACCCGGAGATCAACATTCGCGAGGTGTCCGCAAACGGCAGCTACATCGAGGACGGCAAGTGGGTCGAGACCAAGCCGATGGAGATAAAGCGCGTCTACAACTTCAAGGGCGTGGGCGAAAAGGATATGTACCTGCTGCACCACGAAGAGCTGGAGTCGCTGGCGCTCAACATCAAGGGCATAAAGCGCATACGCTTTTTCATGACTTTCGGTCAGAGCTACCTTACCCATCTGAAATGCCTCGAGGACGTAGGCATGACCTCTATCGAGCCGATAATGTACGAGGGCAGACCGATAGTGCCCCTCCAGTTCCTCAAAGCCGTATTGCCCGACCCCGCTTCGCTCGGCCCGCGCACCGTCGGCAAGACGAACATCGGCTGCATTTTCCGCGGCAAAAAGGACGGCAAGGATAAAAATTACTATCTTTACAATATCTGTGACCATCAGGAGTGCTACCGCGAGGTAGGCTCGCAGGCGGTATCTTACACCACCGGCGTTCCCGCGATGATCGGCGCTATGATGATAATGACCGGCAAGTGGTCTAAGCCGGGCGTTTACAACATCGAGGAGTTTGACCCGGATCCTTTCATGGAAGCGCTGAACCAGTGGGGTCTGCCATGGGAAGAGGACTTCGACCCCGTGCTGGTGGACTAAAACATGGCAGAAATATCAAATTCAGTCAGCAAGATACTTGCGGAAAGCGGCTTGAAAACGCCATGCTACATCATCGACGAAGCGGCGCTTATCCGCAATTTGGAGATACTGGCGGGCGTTGAGAAGCGCACCGGCTGCAAGATATTGCTTGCACAGAAAGCTTTTTTCCTGCTACTCGCTCTACCCGCTGATAGGCAAATACGTCAGCGGAACGGCATGCAGCGGGCTGTTTGAAGCGCGGCTGGGCGCGGAGGAGATGGGCAAGGAGAACCACGTTTTTTCCGCCGCCTACCGCGAAAGCGAGATCGACGAGATAATCGCGAACTGCGGGCACATCATCTTCAATTCGTTCACCCAGCTTGACAGATACCGCGGCAGAGTGCTCGCGGCGGGGAAGAAGATAGGTCTGCGCGTGAACCCCGAGCTTTCCACGCAGGAGGGGCACGAGATCTACGACCCATGCTCGGCGCGCTCACGGCTGGGCATACGTCTGCGCGATTTTCGTGCGGAGGATCTGGAGGGCGTTTCGGGACTGCATTTTCACACCCTCTGCGAACAAAATTCCGATGACTTAGAGCGCACGATTGCGGCTTTTGAGCAGAAATTCGGCGTTTATCTAAAAGGCATGGAGTGGGTGAATTTCGGCGGCGGACACCATATCACGCGCGAAGATTACGATATTCCGCGGCTGGAACGGTGCATTTTGCATATGCAGGAAAAATACGGTGTTCAGGTATACCTAGAGCCTGGCGAAGCTTTCGCGCTCAACGCGGGCTGGCTGGCGACTGAGGTGCTCGACATCGTGAACTGCGATATGCCGACGGCGATACTCGATACATCGGCGGCCTGCCATATGCCCGACGTGCTCGAAATGCCATACCGACCGCCGCTTGCGGGCGCGGGCGAGCTGCACGAAAAAGGCGCACGATTACCGCCTAGGCTCGCAGACATGCCTTTCGGGCGACTTCATCGGCGAATACTCGTTTGACGAGCCGCTGACGGTCGGCAGCAGGCTGGTTTTCGGCGATATGGCGATATACTCAATGGTAAAAAACAACACATTCAACGGTATGCCGCTGCCCGATATACTGCTTCTGAAAACGGACGGCAGCTTTGAAACGCTAAAAACTTTCGGCTACGAAAATTTCAAATGCAGGCTATAAATTATACGGCGCGGCTTCGGCTGCGCTGTTTTTTTGCAGATTTTTCCGTTAATCAAAATCATGACGATGGCGAATAATAAGCGTAACACCATCGAAAGGAATGATAAAATATGAAACAGAAGATCTGCCTGCTCATGACAGCTGCGGCGATGCTCGCAACGGGCTGTGCGGCGGCCGATAACGATACCGCCGACCGCAGCGGCAGCACGGCGGAGAGCACCTCTGCCGCGAAAAAAACTGCCCGCACGACTATGGACAGCACGGCGGTAGAGCCGGTGCAGGGCGGCGCGCTCTCGACCGAAAAACACGGCTACGGTCAGGGCGTTCAGCTGGACGATAAGAACCGTCCGACGGGCGCGCTGGATTTCAACGCAAACTACGGAAAATACGGGGCTGAGGCGCTGCGCGAGGACAAGAAAAATATACTGCTTACATTCGACCAAGGGTACGAAAACGGCTACACCGCGCAGATACTCGACACGCTGAAAGAGAAGAAAGTAAAGGCGGTATTTTTCCTGCTGCAAGACTACGCCGAGCGCAACCCTGAGTTGGTACAGCGCATGATAGACGAGGGGCACATCGTCGGCAACCATTCGGTAAGCCACTACTCTATGCCCGACTTGTCGGTAGAGGAATGTCGGCAGGAGATAGAGGGATTACAGGAATATATGAAACAGAATTTCGGCGTTACGATGAAGCTTTTCCGTCCGCCGATGGGCGAATTTTCGGAGCAGTCGCTCAGCGTGACGAAAGACTGCGGGCTGAGCACGATGCTCTGGAGCTTCGCCTACGCCGACTGGGACGTGAACGCCCAGCCCGACCCCGCGCAGGCTAAGGAAAAGCTGATAGGCGCGGCGCACGAGGGCGCTGTTTACCTCCTGCATTCGGTATCGCAGACCAACGCCGAGGTGCTGGGCGAGGTCATCGACGGCATACGCGACGAGGGCTTTGAATTTGAGAAATTGAAGTGAGCGAATATCCCGTGCTGCGTTCGGCGGCGCGGGATATTTTTTGATTACAGTTTGGTAAAAGCGGCAGTTTGCGCGCCAAAACGCTTGACAAACTCGGGAAAGTGTGGTATATTTAAGATGGTAGATTGTATGAACTCTTTTTGTCGATATTTTTACTGTTTTGGTGAACTTTCGTGCAGTCTGTCAGACCTCAAAGAGAATAACAGGAACAAAAGTATATAACTTCATTTAAGGAGGACACTTACTATGATGAAAAAATCTTTTCTTACCCCCGTGCTTTCAGGCGTTCTTGCGCTTACGGTAGTAGGCTCGGGCGCGGCATATTACTTTGAATTTGTAAAGGACAGCGGCGACGGCAAGGCAAAGACGGCTGACGAAAGCAGCCAGTCGGGCGCAGTTACCATCGACGAAGCGGCTAAGAATATCGAAGCCCAGCTCAATAAGGCTCAGCAGCTCGCAAAGGGCGAGTACAACGGCGCTTACACCGCACAGGTGACCTACAAGCCCTCACAGAGCGTCAGCGATACCGTAGGCCTCAGCACCCCGCTTTCCGATGTTTCCGTTTCGGTAGAGGCTAAGCAGAAGGACAAAATGACTTCCGTAAATTACGGCTTCAACTATGGCGCAAATTCCGTTATCTCGGCTAATATGGTCATCGACAACGCCAACGAAACTGCTTATTTCCAGATTCCTGAGTTCTCCGACGCTTACCTTACAGGCAATGCTGACGACCTCGCGGCGCTGGTGCAGGAGTACGCTTCTGCGGCGGGCACCGGCACTGCTTTTGACGAAGATTACAGCAGCTATGATTTTGACGATTACGATTCCGACGATTCTTACGAGGCTTCGTCTTACACTGCCGACATGATGGCTTCTCCCGCGGCGGGTCTTTCCGACCTGAACGTAGACGCGCTTTCGGATATAGATTTCGACGCGCTGCTCACCGACCTCGAAACTTACGGCGACACCATCAAGGAAAACGCTCCCGAAGCGACCGACGGCGCTGACAAGACCGGCGAGATCGACGGAAAATCTTACACACTTACTACTAAGACCTACACCATCACCAAAGAGGACGGCAAGAAGATAGCGCAGGCGGTGGCTGACAAGGCTAAGGCTGACGAAACGCTCAAGGGCGCTATGACAAGCGCGGGTCTTTCCGAGGACGACTACAATTCGATGTGGGATGGGCTGCTGACAAGCATCGACGAGGGCGACGACAGCGCTCTAACTTTCGACGTTTACTACAACGGCGACGAAGTTCAAGGCTTTAAAGCCGAGGGCGGCGATGACAGCTATCAGATAGTTAATTACTCGACCGATAAGCAGATGATACTCGACTGGAAGTTCACTTCCGACGGCACAGACGAATTCGTTGCGGCGGGCGCAGTTGACATCGACGGCGATACCATCAACGGCTCTGTAAAGATGACCATGAACGATTCGGACGAAACTACTAACGTTACCGCTACATATGATAACCTCACCGCCGGCGAAGATTCGCTGACAGGTAAAATTACCATAAATGTGACCGATTCCAGCGACAATATCAGCATGGTATACAACTTCAACAACAGCGGCACGAACATCGACACCAACATTGCTCTGAGCGCTAACGATACCGACCTCGGCACTATCGCGATCACCGCGCAGGAGACCGACGCTTCGGACATCACAGTTCCGAGCGGCACGATGTACAACATCAGCGACGACGACCAGCTCGACCAGTACGTTTCTTCGATGAATGGCGACGCATGGCTCGAATCGCTAAAGACTACTCTCGGCGAAGAGCTTTACAACCTTATTTTCAACGCTCAGATAGCAGGCACTGACAACAGCGACTTTTCGGCAACTGCTTCTGCTTCCCCCGCAAACAGCTACCTTGACGCTTGATGATCGACAATTGAGAAATTCTTAAAGGGCGGCGCTTTGCCGCTCTTTTTTTTGCGCATTTTTATCCGCCCAGCCCTTGCAATCGCGGCGAATATGTGCTATAATTATATTGTATAATTTTTTGAAAGGAAGAAAATATCATGGAATTTAAGTTTTCAGAAAAAGTATCTCACTTACAGGCTTCCGCTATAAGAGAGATATTGAAATATTCGGCAGACCCGCAGGTGATTTCCTTTGCCGCAGGTTCGCCTGCACCCGAGGCTCTGCCCGCTAAGGAGCTGGAAGAACTTTCTAAAGAGCTGCTCGCAGAAGAGCCTTCCGTAGCTTTTCAGTACGGCCTTACCGAGGGCTACACCCCTCTGCGCGACGAGGTAAAGAAGATACTCAAAGACCGCGGCGTTTTTAACCCCGAGTACGATGAAGTTATCATAACAAGCGGCGCGCAGCAGGCCAACGAGCTTTCCGCCAAGGTGCTCTGCAACGAGGGCGACGTTATTTTGGCTGAGAAGCCCAGTTTCATCGGCTCGCTCAACGCTTTCAAATCTTACCGCGTAGACCTCAAGGGCGTTACCCTTGAAACCGACGGTGTGAACATTGCCGAACTGGAGGAAAAGCTGAAAGAGGGCGGCGTAAAGCTGGTTTACCTTATCCCTAACTTCCAGAACCCAACAGGAAACACCATGTCTTGGGAAAAGCGCAAGGCAGCTTTTGAACTTTGCAAGAAGTACGGCGCTGTTATCCTCGAGGACAACCCCTACGGCGATCTCCGCTTCGCGGGCGAGGACGTTAAGAGCATAAAGACCCTCGATACCGAAGGCAGCGTTATCTACTCGGGCACTTTCTCTAAGATACTCTCGCCCGGAATCAGAGTAGGCTACGTTTGCGCGCACAAGGACATTGTGCAGAAAATAGTAGTCTGCAAGCAGGTAGCCGACGTTCACTCGACTATGTGGTCGCAGATGCTGGCTTACCGCTTCCTCAAAAAATACGACCTCGATGAGCATCTGGCTAAGCTGCGCCGCGTTTACGAGCACAAGACCAACCTTATGCTCAGCGAGATAGATAAGAATTTCTCTTCCAAGATCACCCATACTAACCCGCAGGGCGGACTCTTCATTTGGTGCACTCTTCCCGAGGGCGTTACCACTCAGCAGATGGTAGATTTCTGCACCACCGCGGTAAAGGACTACAAGGTGGCGATAGTTCCCGGCACGGCTTTCAATATCAATGACGATGACGAGAGCCGCTCGTTCAGAATGAACTTCTCTACGCCTACCGATGAGAACATCATAAAGGGCTGCGAGATACTCGGAAAGCTCTCAAAAGAGATGTTCGGCGAATAACGCGCTTTTATGACGGCGCTTTTTAAAGACGCGCTGCGCGAGATAAGGCGTTCGTTCGGCAGATTTATGTCGGTATTCCTTATAATCGCGCTGGGCTGCGGCTTTTTTACGGGCATAAAAGCCTCCTGCCCCGATATGATACTCACCGCTTCAAACTACTTTGAGCAGAGCAGACTTATGGATCTGCGCCTGCGCTCAAACATCGGCGTCAAGTCGAAAGACATAGCGGCGGTGCGCTCGGCGGAGGGGGTAGAGGGCGCGTGCGCGGGGTATTCTAAGGAATTTTATTACAATTACGATCAGCGCAACGTTGTCCTCAAAGCCATCTCGATAAATTCAAACGTCGAGAACGGAGGCGTGAACGACCTGAACGTGCCCGTTTTGCAGGAGGGCAGACTGCCGACTGCGAAGAACGAGTGTGCGGTGGAAGTGAAGATCGGCGCGCCAGATACGTTTAAAATAGGCAAAAAGATAACGCTGAAAGCCCCGAACAGCTTGGAAAAGGTGACCGATACGCTGGCTTGCGATACCTTCGAGATAGTCGGCGTGGTTATCTCGCCGCTGTACATCGGCTTTGAGCGAGACCATGCGTCCATCGGCAGTGGCAGCGTAAACAGCAATATTTTCCTGCCGGAAGAGAGCTTTGTGTGCGATTATTACACCGATCTGTACGTTAGGCTCGAGGGCATGAGCGGGTACGAACCTTTTTCGGAGGAGTACAAAAAGCAGACGGAAAAGCGCGGAGCGGCGGCAGAAAAAGCTTTTGAAGAGAGCGTTTCGCAGCGGTACGAGAGCATGAAAAATTCGGCTCAGCAAAAGATCGACTATGCGCAGGGCGAGATAGAAACACTGGAAAGCGTGCTCTCCACCGACGTGGACAGCCTTTCGGCGCTGCATGAAAAGGCGCTCGCGGCGGCCGCTGAGCTGCAAAAAAAATACGCTCAGCAGGAAAAGAGCTTTCAGAAAGTGCTGATAAAATCGCAGCTCATGCAGACCAACGAAAAGGCGGATATGCTGGCGGCGCTTATCGGCGATACAGACGGCAGCGTGCGCGAAGGCTATTCTGAGCAGCTGGAGCAGGCGAAAACCGAGCTTGCGGCGGCGAAAGAGCAGCTTGAAAATGCATCGGAGCTGAAATTTTACAACCAAACGCGTTTTGACCTCAGCGATTACGAGGGCTACCGCGACGACGCCGAAAAGATAAACAACGTTTCCAAAGTATTCCCGATGTTCTTCATACTGATAGCAGCGCTGGTCTGCCTAACGACCATGACGCGAATGGTGGAGGAACAGCGGACGGTCATAGGCGTTTACAAGGCGATGGGATATGGTGAGATACATATTCTGGCAAAATACATGATATACGGCGCACTGGCTTCGCTGACGGGAAGCTGTATCGGCGCGGCTGCTGGATTGCAGATATTTCCAAGACTGATAATCCGCACCTACCGCATAATGTACAATATCCCCGGCGCGGCAACGCCTTTCCGACATGCGTATATGCTGGCGGCAGCGTGCGTTTCGGTGCTGCTGACCTGCGCGGCGGCGGCGTATTCATGCCGCAGAGAACTGCGCGCGCAGCCCGCTGAGATAATGCGCCCGAAAGCCCCCGCGGCAGGCAGGCGAGTGCTGCTGGAAAGAGCGCCCGCAATCTGGAACAAATTGAGCTTTCTTATGAAAGTAACGGTGCGAAATCTGCTGAGGTACAAAAAGCGCTTTTTCATGACGGTGATAGGCGTGGCGGGGTGCACGGCACTGATAATAACAGGCTTCGGCTTGAAAAATTCGGTATCGGCGATAATCGACAAGCAGTTTGGCGAGATATTCCGCTATTCGGCGATAGTGGCGCTGAATACGGATTTTGACAACGCATACAAGGCTGTGGAGGATTGCAATGGTGTGAAATACAGCAAAGCGGCGTTTTCCATGGCGGTAGAAGCGGACGGCGGCGACGGTTACTCGGCGACGATAATCGCGGCGGACGGTCTGAAAGACAGATATGTGCAGATGAAGCGCCCCGACGGCAGCGACATCGACCCAGAAAAGGGCGTTGTGATAACACAAAAACTGGCAGATATGTGCGACCTATCCGAGGGCGACAGCATAAGCTTTACAGACCCAGACGGCGACAGATACGAAGCGGAGATCGGCGGGATAATGCAGAATTACGCGCTGAATTACATATTTATGACAGACGCGCAGTACGAAAAGGCGTTTGGCAAAAAGCCGCAGGATAACATTGCACTGCTGAATACGGATAATTCTGCAAGCAACGAGAGCGTGAAAAGCGAGCTGATCTCAGACGAACGGGTACTGGGCGTGACTTTCAAGGACGACTCGGCGAAAAGCTTTATGCGCTCGATCAAAAGCATGAACGCGATAGTGCTTCTGATGATAGTCTGCGCGGCGTTCCTCGCGGCGACGGTACTGTACAATTTGGCAAATATTAACATTACAGAGCGCATGCGCGAGCTGGCAACGGTGAAGGTGTTGGGCTTTTACGACGGCGAAACTGCGGCGTACATCTACCGCGAAAGCGTTATCTCGACGGCGATAGGCATAATCATCGGGCTGGGGCTTGGCAAACTTCTTCACTATTTCGTGGTCGTTACGGTGGAGGTCGAGGCGGTGATGTTCATTCGCGAACTGAACGCGGCTTCGTACATCATCGGCGCGCTGTTGACAGCGGGTTTTGCCTGCATAGTGAACGGAGCGCTGTATTTCAGGCTGCGGAATATTGATATGGCGCAGTCCTTGAAATCCATAGAATGAAATAACTGTATAATACAGTAACAATAAATAAGCTTGTAGGAGGAAATTACCATGGAAAAATTTGAAATGATTACCGCAAAACTGAGCGAAAACATCGGAACGATCAAGAAAAAACTGGATACTTTTGTATCTAAGGACGAGGCATTTTGGATGTCGATCTCGATGTTCCTTTTCGGCGTGATCGTCGGAATGCTAATCTCGCCGCGCAAGAACAAGACCACGACCATCGGCAGCAACAATGTCAGCTACGAGGGCGAGGACTATCTTGACGACTGCTGCGACGACGAGTGCGAATGCTGCGAATGTGAATAATTTACAAAAAAAGCGTGCGAAGGCGGCGTGTGACCGCCTTTGCGTTTTTTTGAAAGGAAGATATAAATGAAATTAGGAATGGTAGGTCTGCCGAATGTTGGCAAATCGACACTTTTTAACGCGCTTACTAACGCCGGTGCTGAGAGCGCAAACTACCCTTTTTGCACAATTGAACCAAATGTTGGCATAGTTAGCGTGCCCGATGTCCGCCTGGAAAAGCTGCGCGATATGTATGATCCCGAGAAGTTTACACCTGCCACGCTGGAATTTGTTGACATTGCGGGACTGGTAAAGGGCGCTTCAAAGGGCGAGGGACTTGGCAACAAGTTTTTGGCAAATATCCGCGAAGTGGACGCTATCGTGCACGTTGTTCGCTGCTTTGAAAATGACAATATTATCCACGTTGACGGCAGCATCAACCCCCGTCGCGACATTGAGACCATCGACCTCGAGCTGATATTCTCAGACGTCGAGCTGATCGAGCGCAAGCTTGACCGCACTAAAAAGGCGATGAAGGGCGACAAATCGCTCGCGCCGCAGGTGGAATTTCTCGAGGAGTTAAAGGCATTCATGGAGGAGGGGCAAGGCGGCGCGCGCTTTTGAGATGACCGACGAGCAGCGCGAATGGCTGAAAGAGACCCCGCTGCTCTCGCTGAAACCCGTTATCTACGCGGCGAATCTTTCGGACGAGGATTTCACAAACGGTGTTGAGAAAAACGAGCACTACAACGAGGTCTGCGAGATTGCAAAGGCGGAAGGCTCGGCGGTTTTCCCGATATGTGCGCAGCTCGAAGCGGAAATTTCTGACATGACTGACGAAGAAAAGGAGATATTCCTCTCCGATCTCGGTCTGGAGCAGTCGGGTCTTGACAGGATCATCAAGGCGGGCTACTCTCTGCTGGGACTTATTTCCTATCTCACCGCCGGTCAGCCCGAAGTTAGGGCTTGGACGATCAAAAAGGGCACGAAAGCTCCGCAGGCGGCGGGCAAGATACACTCTGATTTCGAGAAGGGCTTTATCCGCGCGGAAGTTGTGTCCTTCGACGACTTGATGGCTTGCGGCTCGATGACGGCAGCTAAGAAGAAAAGGGTCTGGTGCGCTCTGAGGGCAAGGAGTACGTTATGCAGGACGGCGACATAGTTCTGTTCCGTTTCAACGTCTGAAAATATAAAAATATGAAACTGAAAATATAGAGAAGTAAAAGGCGAGGAAGATAAACAAATAGGAAAATTTGTTTATGAATGGATTGATTATTTTATGCAAAAAACAAAACTGACTGCCGCATTATGCGCTCTCTGTTTTGCTGCTTCCGCGCTGACGGGAGGGGTATCGGCGGAGTCCTCAAAGACGGAAAACGTCGCACCTGGCGGCGTTTTTGAAGTCACGATCGACGGCAACACCTGCGACACGGCGAAAAATGACGCTTACCGCGGTTTCGGCTACATATCGGCGAACAATTCTTCGCGGCTGCTGTTGGACTACATGGACGAGCAGCCCCGAGGCGTATCAGAAGCTGCTGAATTGGCTGTTTGACCCGAACGGAGCTGTCAAAATGACCCATTTAAAGATCGAAATGGGCGCAGATGTCAACTCTTCTAGCGGTACTGAGCCGTCCACGATGCGCTCTGAGGAAGATGCTGCCAATGTTAGGCGCGGCGCGGGCTTTAGACTGGCGGCGGACGTTAAGGCTATCAACCCCGACGTTACGCTAGAACTGCTCTCTTGGGGTGCACCTGCTTTTATAAAAAATGGCAAAGGCGTTGACGGCGTCCGCGAGCTGAGGTACAAGTGGTTCAAGCAGACGTTGGACTCAGCTTACGAAACTTACGGGCTGGAATTTGACTACGTTGCTCCGAATTTTAACGAAAAATCTATCGACGCAGGGTGGATAAAATACTTCGCGAACACGCTTCATTCGGAAAAGGGTACGCCGTATGAGTATAAGAATATTAAGATAGTTGCCGCCGACCAAGACGCGCGCTACGACCTCGCTTCAATGATGCTGGAGGACAAAGATCTGATGGACGCGGTCGACGTCATCGGCATCCACTACACCTCGACGGCGGACGAAAACACGCTGAAATGCCGCGATAAGTACGGCAAGGAGCTTTGGTACAGCGAGGGGTCTGCCGCCCGCGGGCGAGGCAAAATATGCCGCTACTGCCGACGGATCGGGCATTTACGGCGTGAACAGTATGCTCGACGTGGCGGGTCGCATCATAAATATGTACCCCAACGGCGGCTACACGATGTACGAGTTTCAGCCGCCTGTAGCAGCGTATTACAGCGGCGCGACATACTATCCGAAGCAGCTCATGACGGCAAATCAGCCGTGGTCGGGTGCATTGGAGGCGGGCGCGGGAATGTACCTTTGCGAGCATTTCAGTCTCTTCACCGAAAAGGGCTGGCAGTTTGTGAAGAGCGCGTGCGCGGGCGATGGTAAAGAGGAAAACCATGTGCTTTCCGAAACGACGAACAACATCGTGACCCTCGCCGATCCGGAAACCGGCGACTACTCTGCAGTATTGGCGAACAACACGTCCACCGAGCGAAACTATACTTTTACGGTGAAAAATCTTGATCATGCTGCTTCCGCAGTGCAGGTATGGGAAACGCGCGGGCCGGACGATGGCGCTTATGACGAGAATTATCTAAAGAATATCATGGCAATAGAGCCTGAAAAGTCCTTTAATGGCTATATATACCAGTTATCCGTCAAGCCGTATTCGCTGGTTACTATCTCGACGCTGGAAGTCCAGCCCGTTGACCTCACTGACGATACCCCGCAGGAGCGGCTGGCTCTGTCGTATTCGGACGATTTTGAGTACGCAGACAAGGCTGAGGATTATTTGGAAAATCGCGGAAATGCGCCGCGCTACACTACCGACTTGGGCGGGGCTTTCGAGGTCGAGCAGACGGACGAGGGCAACGTGCTGACCCAGCAGATCACGGACGATCTGCGCGGGGTCGAGTGGGGCATGACTCCCGAGCCGGTCACCACGCTCGGCGACGACACTTGGGCGAATTACACCGTCAGCGCGAAGGTGAAGCTTGACGAAAACGGCGACGAGGAGTGCTACGCGGGCGTTGGTCTGCGGTACATCAACGCTTCGGCTAAGCTTTCACGCAGCGGCTATCGGCTGGAACTTGTGCGCACGGGCGACTGGCGGCTTTGCAGCAATTCCGAAACGCTCGCGGAGGGCAAGCTGGACAAATTTGATCCCGCGCTCTGGCATACTCTGACAGTTACGGCGCAGGGCGATGTGCTCACGGCGGCGGCCAACGGGGTGCAGGTGGCTTCGGTAACGCTGGAAAATGCGGCGGTCTTCTCGGGCAGAGCGGCACTTTTCAGCTCCTACGACCGCAACAGTTTCGACGAGCTTGCGGTGCTGCCCGCCGACATGACGAACTACGTTGTTCGATGCGACGAGCTGGACGGCAGTGTGAAATTTGACGGCGATTGGGAACATAACACAATGGATAGTTTTACCAATCACAACCGCACCGCTTCATACGCTTCTGACGGAAGCACGGCGGAGTTTGAATTTGATGGCGACAGCGCAGCGCTCATCGGCACGGCGAGCGAGGCGGTCATCACCGTTGAGCTTGACGGCGAGGTGGTCGCGGATAAGATCACGGTCAACAGCGGCTCGAAGCAGGCGTTTTGGCGGCGCTACGGGCTGGGCATGGGCGACCATAAGCTGAAATTTACGGTACATTCCGGTACGCTCGGCTTCGACGCTTACGAGTACGGCAGTATGACCGTCCTGCAAAACGGCGATCCCGATGGAGGTATGCTGAACGACAGCGGCATGGAAAAGTCGGCGATCTCAAATGAAAAGCAGGCTGCGAACAGCCGCTCAACTGCGGCGATAGCGGCGGTTGCAGGTGCGGCGGCGCTGGCGGCGATAATAATCAGCGTGAGAAAAAAGCGTAAAAACAAGGCATAACTGAGAAACGGACTTGCGAAAAACGAGTCCGTTTTTTTGTACATATGTGAATTTAACTGCGGCTGAAAAACGTGTATTTCACTATCGCGAACCACTCGCGAACCCAGTAGGTCGGGGCGTAGCGCGGCTCGGTCTTGGAGGAAACGGCGTAGAGCAAAAGCCCCAGCCGTCTGCCGAGCATCGCGGCACGGTACTGGTGAAAGCTGTCGGTCGCGGCGGCGATGGTCTGCGGCAGGTCGGCGGCCTTGATGATCTCGAGCGAAAAGCGCAGGTTCTGCATCGTGTCGCGCGAACTGTCCTCCATGAAAATTCGCGAGGGTTCAAGCCCGAGTTCGACGAGGTAGTCGCGCATCGCCTGCGCCTCGCTGATCTGCTCGTCCGCGCCTTGTCCGCCCGAAACTATGCAGAGGGCGCGCGGGTTTTCGCGCAGGTAATCGTAGGCAGCGGCGAGTCGGCGGCGAAGCATTCGCGTGGGGCGCGTGCCTTTTACGCGGCAGCCGAGCACGATAACGGTGCAGGGCAGGGAAGTCGGCGGTCGGCGGCGCTGAGCAATATACATTTTTATGCTGAGTTTGGTAAAATAGACTATCGCGATCAGCATGAGCGTGCAGATCAGGACTACCAGCGCGAACTGCGGCGCGCCTTTTTGCGCAAATCGGCAGACGGCGGCGTTCACGTTTTGGAAATATACGGTATATATAAACAGCAGCACACCGCCGAAAATGCCTGCTGCATTGCCTGAGCACACGCGCGGAAGCGGCACACAGAAAATTGATATGATGTATCCTGCAAGCATTATCGCTATATTTTGCAAATTTTAAAACTCCTTTTTGTGGTCATATACGCTATTATACCACAGTTTCGCACGATTTACAAGGTATAAATTGCGGCGGTAAGGGAAAAATATGCTGAAAAGAGAGGAGTTTTAGCGATGAATGATTACAAAGATCTATCCGAATTACTTGAATCTGACAGCAGGGCGATGCGTTTTTACAATTCGCTGCCGCTGAGTTTACAGCAGAAAATGCACCGCGGCGGGGTGGGGGCGTTTGCGGAACTTTACAGCGCGGCGGGCGGCGGCATACCGAAGCACCGCGAAACGCTTGACCCTGCCGCTTCAGCGAACGAGTGTACGGGGCTGATAGCCGCGGGCGGCGAGCTTGGCGAGGACGAATGGGCGAAATACAATAATTTAGAGATCTTCGGCACTGGTGAAAATAATAGCCTTAACTAAATGAAACTTACTTTTTGACGATGAACTTTCTGCAAGTCATTTCGGCGCTTGGCTGCGATAATTAAATCATTTCCGAGGGCTTCGACCCTCACCATCACCACGATAAACGTTGACTCACAGCATATGGCGTAAATCTCTGTCTCTGCGATGATAGAGAGCCTTGACGACACTCCGCGCGCCGCAGGTGCATACTTTACAACAAAAGGCATTTTTCACAGGAATAGTCATCTGCATAATACCTACGCTGGTGATATTCCCGTTCCTGCAAAAATACATTTACAGCGGTTTGATATCGGGCGCTGTAAAAAGAGTAACTCACGGCAATTCTGAAAGGCTTAACAGCAGCAAGTCTAAGCTTTTTCAACTATAAAAATTCCTGATCCGGTAAATGACAGACGTTCGCGCCCACATTAACAGAATTGCAGGGCGGCAGAGCGGCTGTCGGCAAAGGCTCGGCGAGATACGTCGGGCTTTTTTGCGTTTATGCCGTCAAAACGCCGCGAACGCTTGATTTTTTGTGTATAATATACATTGCAATTTATAAGAATATGTAGTATAATTAAAATGATATGTTTAGATTAAAGGAGGTCTGCAAAATGGCTGAATTGCCGCAGTACACGGTTTCGATGTCGGTATACTCGGGCGAAAAGGCGGAGTTTCTCCGCGCCAGCTTAGAGAGTATGTTTTCGCAGACCCACCCCTGCCGCAGGCTGATACTGGTCTGCGACGGCGAGCTCGGCAAGGCGCTCGAGGGCGTGGTAGCCGAGTTTGAAAAGCGCTGCCCTCAGCAGCTTTGCGTGCTGAAAATGGATAAAAACAGCGGCGTAGGCGCGTGCGCGAATGCCGCGCTCAAAGCCGCCGATACCGAGTACATCGTGAAGATGGATTCTGACGACATCGCCCTGCCGCAGCGCTGCGAACGTCAGCTGCGGCTGATGGCGGAGCACCCTGAGCTTGATATGTGCGGCGCGTACATCGAGGAATTTGACTCCGAAACGGGCGAGCCCATCGCCGTGAAGAGCACACCCGAAAGCAACGACGAGATACGCGTTTACGCCCGCCGCCGCAATCCTTTTAATAATCAGACGCTGGTCTACAAAAAGTCGGCTGCTGAAAAAGCGGGCGGCTACTCGGAAGTGCGCCGCTGCGAGGACTACGATTTCGTGGTGAAAATGCTGGCTTCGGGGGCAGTAGGTGCGAACATACCCGAGGTGCTGGTGCGCTACCGCGTTACACGCGCAAACCTCAGCCGCCGCCGCAATTGGCGTAACACGCGCTCTTTTATATCGGTGCGCTGGCGGATATTCCGCTCGGGCTACTCGCGGCTGAGCGATTTCATAATTCCCTGCGCGGCGCAGCTTGCGCTTTTCGTGCTGCCGCAGTCGCTGACGGGCAAGATCTACAAGAAATTCTTGAGGAAATAGTTAAGATATGTCAACTAAAAAGAGCGCGCTGAAACAATATCTGAAATACATTTTGCAGAAAACGCTGCTGCCGATTTGGTATGATTCCTGCCGAAGCAAGCCGATAGAGGAAAAACTGGTGCTTTTTGCCGACTCGAACGGCGACCGCCCGCCCGAAAGTATGCTGCCGCTGATGGCGGAACTGGAGAAGCGCGGGTACAGGTGCGAGGCGTGGTGCTGCGATTTCTCGGCGGCGGGCTTTGGCGGGATGCTCAAATTTATGCGCGCTTTCATGAAGCGGTACGCCGTGGCGCGCGGGCTGGTGATCTGCAACTATTTCGTGCCAGCGCACGCCTGCCGAAAGCGCTCTGAAACGCTGGCGGTGCAGCTTTGGCATTCCTGCGGTGCGCTGAAAAAATTCGGCTACTCCACGCCGGACGACATCCCGCCGAGCTACAAGGGCAGCGTTTCGCGCAACATCGACCTCGTTACCGTAAGCTCGCCTGCGTGCGTGCCGGTTTTTGAGGAGGCTTTTCGGCTGAAAAAAGGCGTGGCGCAGGCGCTGGGCGTTTGCCGTACAGACGTTTTTTTCGACGGCGAATATGCTGAAAAATGCCGCAAAAAGCTGCACGCCGCCGCTCCCAAAACGGTCGGCAAAAAAATTCTGATCTACCTGCCGACTTTCCGCGGCGACGCTTCGCACGCTTACACAGTCGGCGTTGAGGAGGTCGAGGGGCTGAAAAAGGCGCTTGGCGAGGGCTGGCAGGTGGTTATCCGCGAGCACCCGCGCGTGAAAAACGGCGTTTGCGATCTGCCGCTGCTTTCGACAAACGAGCTGCTGCCGTGCGCCGATATGCTCATCACCGACTATTCTTCTGTGATATTTGAGTTTTCGCTGCTGGATAAACCAATGTTGCTTTGGTGCAAAGACTTGGAAGAATATCTCAGTGATCGCGATTTTTATCTCGATTTCAAGCGCGATATGCCGTGCCCCGTGATTACAGACGGCGAAAAGCTGGCGGCGGCAGTTGCGGACGAGCTTGCGCACTTTGATAAGGGGCGTTACGCGGAATTTGTTAAGAAATATATGTCTGCCTGCGACGGACACTCGACCGAGTGCGTGGCGGACGTTTTTGATAAATGAAAGGAAATTTGTTAGATATGGCTGAAAATACCAATTCAGAATATTTTTATACAACAAAAGGCGAAGAGAAAAGCGGACTTTCGATAATTTTCCGCGAGCACAAAGGGCAGGCGAAAAAGATCTTCCTGCTCTCGGTCAGCCACCTGAAAAAGACGTACAGCGGCTCGCTTCTCGGCCCGCTTTGGGCGGTAATAAAGCCGACATTCACGCTCTTCATACTGTGGTTCGCTTTCGCGGTGGGTCTGCGTCATTCTAATATAGTGGCAGGTTACCCAAGATTTTACTTCATGCTGGTCGGCTATGTGCCGTGGTTCTACATCAGCGAGGCGATACTCGGCGGCGCGCGCTCGATACGCAAAAACAAGCAGTACGTCACGAAACTCAGCTTCCCGATGTCGAACATAATGACTTTCACAAACCTTTCGGCGCTGTATATCCATATTTTGCTGGCTGTGCTGATGTTCATCGTGCTCTGCGTGAAGGGCTACGCGCCGATGATCTACAATCTGCAATTTTTTTACTACTGTCCGCTGATGTTCCTTTTCTTCCTGATACTTACATGGACAACTGCGCCGATGTCGGCATTCAGCAAGGATTTTGAGAACCTTATCAGCTCGATAATGACGGGACTTTTCTGGCTGTCCGGAATTTTTTGGAGCACATACGACATTGAAAACCCTTTCATCAGAAAGCTGATGTATCTCAATCCTATCAATTATTTCATAAACGGATATAGGAAGTCATTTTTGTATGGAATATCCATATTTGATGCAAATTACACGACAGAAACGGTGGTATTTTATGCCGAAATGCTGCTGTTGATACTGATGGGCAGCCACTATTACAAGAAGCTGCGCCGCTTGATACCCGACGTGCTGTAAAGGAGTTGACATATTGCAAATGGAAATCGAGGAAAATGTTGTAATAGAGGAAGCTCCCGAGGTCGAAACTCCGAGAGTTATCGATCGCAGCGGCGAGCCTGTTATAGAATTTGAAAACGTTGTAAAAAATTACTATCTCTACAAGAGCGGCAGAGAGCGCTTTAAGGCGATGTTCACGGGCAATAGGGGAGTGCGCCAGCACCCCGCGCTCGGCGGCGTTTCGTTCAAGATCTACGCGGGCGAATCTGTCGGCTTCATCGGCAGGAACGGCGCGGGAAAATCTACCATTTTGAAGATGATAACGGGCGTAAGCTACCCCACCAGCGGCGATGTTACCGTGCGCGGTAAGGTCGCGGCGCTGCTCGAGCTGACGGCGGGCTTTTCGCCCGAGATGACGGGCAGGGAGAACATCACGATGAAAGGCTACCTGCTGGGGCTGACCGACGCCGACATCGCCGAAATAGAGGACGACATCATCAATTTTGCCGACCTCGGCGAGTACATCGACCAACCGGTGCTGACCTACTCGAGCGGTATGAAAATGCGTTTGGGTTTCGCGATAAACATCAATATCCACCCCGACATTCTTGTGGTAGACGAGGCGCTGAGCGTTGGCGACTCCAGATTTAGGAAAAAATGTCGCAAGGCTATCAAGGCGCTGATCGACACGGGCGTTACCGTGCTTTTCGTTTCACATTCGGCGGATGCGCTTAAATCGACCTGCGACCGCGCTATTTATCTGAAAGACGGCGGCGTGGAATTTGACGGCACGGTGGACGACGCACTGGAGCGTTACAACGCCGACATCGAGGAGATACGCCGCGTGCGCCGTGAGAAAAAGGAAGCGCGCCGCCAGCGTGTACTGGAAAAGCGCGCGAAAAAACAGGCGAAGCTTGCCGCTCAGCAGGCGGAGCAGTCGGGCGAGGTGACTGAAAATGACGTTTGAAAACCTTGAGATACTGCGTTCGGAGATGACGGACGAGGACATCGTGCGCGCCGATGAACTGACCGCGCTGCTCGAGATCGCCGCCGAAAAGCACCCGCACAAACGTCTGCCGCGCTCGTTTAGATTTATCGGGGCGGGGCTGGGCTGTATAGAGGTGCTCTGCATCGTGGGCGTTTACCGCATTTTCCGCAACGACGGCAGCGAACCGATGGAAATTCTGCAATGCAAGGATATGCACGATGCTTTCGTGAAACTTGCGCAGCTCATGTATGCGGGCATCGCCGAGCCGAACAGCGCCGAGGACTTTTTCGCCGAAGCGCAGAGCGCATTTTTGGAGGAGTAATTTGCAAAAATTGCGCCGCAGCTATTGATTTTTTGTGAAAATTAGTGTATAATGATATAGTACATGATTTCAAATTGAAAGGATGGTCAAAAAATGCTTAACAGCGAAAAGAAAATGGACAAAATTGTCGCGCTTTGTAAAAATCGCGGTTTTGTTTACCCGGGAAGCGAAATTTACGGCGGACTTGCCAATACATGGGATTACGGTCCTTACGGCGTTGAGCTGAAAAACAACATCAAGAAAGCTTGGTGGAAAAAGTTTGTTCAGGAAACTCCCTTACAACGTAGGACTTGACTCGGCTATACTGATGAACCCCGAAACGTGGGTGGCTTCGGGACACCTCGGCGGATTTTCCGACCCGCTGATGGACTGCAAGGCTTGCAAGACCCGTCACCGCGCCGATAAGCTCATCGAGGATTTTGACGGCACAAACCCCGCAGGCTGGACTAACGAGCAGATGATGGACTACATACGCGAAAAGGGAATCACCTGCCCCGAGTGCGGCAAGAGCGATTTTACCGATATTCGCCAGTTCAACCTGATGTTTAAAACTTTCCAGGGCGTTACCGAGGACTCTAAGGCAGAGCTTTATCTGCGTCCCGAAACCGCGCAGGGTATATTTGTAAACTTTGCCAGCATTCAGAGAACATCGCGGAAGAAAGTACCTTTCGGCGTTGGTCAGATAGGCAAATCTTTCAGAAACGAGATCACCCCCGGCAACTTCATTTTCCGCGTTCGTGAGTTTGAGCAGATGGAGCTTGAGTTCTTCTGCAAGCCCGGTACCGACCTCGAGTGGTTCCAGTACTGGAGAAGCTACTGCAAAAACTTCCTGCTCAGCCTGGGCATCAAGGAAGAGAACCTGCGCCTGCGCGACCACGACGCCGAGGAGCTTTGCTTCTATTCCAAGGCGACGACTGACTTCGAGTACCTCTTCCCCTTCGGCTGGGGCGAGCTTTGGGGCATCGCGGACAGAACCGACTACGACCTCACTCAGCACCAGAACCACAGCGGCAAGAGCTCTGAATATTTCGACCCCGATGACAACACCAAGTACATTCCTTACGTTATCGAGCCTTCGCTCGGCGTAGAAAGACTTTTCCTCTCCATCGTTACCGAAGCTTACGATGAAGAGCTTATCGACGCGGAGAAGAACGACGTTCGCACCGTAATGCACATTCACCCCGCGCTCGCGCCTGTAAAGGCTTGCATTCTGCCGCTGGTGAAGAAGCTGAAAGAGCCTGCTGGCGAGCTTTACGCGCAGCTTGCTAAGAAATTCGTGGTAGAATATGACGAGGCAGGAGCGATTGGTAAGCGTTACCGCCGTCAGGACGAGATCGGTACTCCGTTCTGCATCACCTATGATTTCGACACTCTGGAGGACGGTTGCGTTACCGTTCGCGACAGAGATACCATGCAGCAGGAAAGAGTTGCCATTGCTGATCTTGAAAAGTACCTCGAAGAAAAGCTGGCATTCTGATAAAATTGCTAAATATCAATTATCCCCGAGAGGTCAAGCGCCTTTCGGGGATTTTTTTGCAAAAAAAGAGCAGCCGTGAAAGCTGCTCAGTATTTTTTATGAATTTGAACTTTTCAGCACGATGCCGACTGTTTTGAGGATTATTGCCGCGTCAGTTATCAGCGAGCGGTCCATTATGTACTTTCTGTCGTAGTAGTCCGACATTTCAGCCGAAAGCGCGTTTTTGCCGTTGATCTGCCAGTAGCAGGAAAGTCCCGGCTTCACAAGCAGACGGTCGCTCGTCATGCGCTCCTGCTCGTCGGGCACGAAAGGCCGCGGGCCGATTATCGACATATCGCCCTTGAGGATATTTACAAGCTGCGGCAGCTCGTCTATCGAACTCTTGCGTATGAAATTGCCGACTTTTCCAAGTATGCGGGGGTCGTTGCGTATCTTAAAGACCGCGCCGTTGCACTCGTTGCTCTCGATAAGCTCTGCCTTGTGCGCCTCAGCGTCTTTATACATTGACCTAAGCTTGTATATCTTGAAAAACTTGCCGTTTTTGCCGACTCTGTCTTGCTCGAAAAACGGGTTTCCGGGGTCTTTTATAAATATCGCCGCTATGCAGACGAGCAGTACGGGCGAAAGTACGATAAGCGCGAAAGCCGAAAGCAGAATGTCGAAAATGCGCTTGAAAAAGTTGTACACGGGTTTTTCACGGTATTTGAAATCAAGGTGCGGGGGAAGCTCTATCTGCTTGGCTCGCGTTTCGGTCACAAGCACTTCGCCCTCACTTTCAAACGTTAATGCTGCTGTATCATTCACATTTTCCAGCCCCTTTCCTAAAATCTGGGCGTATACGTCTATTCCATTTCACCTATTTTACACTTTCATATTACCATTATAACACAAATTTCGCGGTCTGTCAACGCAGTTTCATTACATTGTGGAATTTTTATTAAGAGAACCTAAATACAAAGAAAATTGGCTTCGTATATTAAGCATAATATACAAAACCAATTGTTAAACCAATTTACATTTGCATTATGGCAGACATTACGCAAACGCCGTCAGCGCCTGCATTTAGCGCCATTTCGGCGTTGTCCGCGTTTATCCCGCCTATGGCGTAAACGGGCACGTTCGCCCTTTCGCACATATCGCGCAGAAAATCCAGTCCGCGCGGCGGCAGCCCCTTTTTGCAATTTGTAACGAAAATATGCCCCGCCGTGACGTACTTCGCGCCGAGCCGCTCCGCCTGCTCTAGTTGCTCTGCGCTATGCACCGAGCTGCCTACTGTTTCAAACTCGGCGCAAAGCTCCGCTGTCAGCATTGGCAGCGGCATATGCAGACGTTTTATCCCCAGCTCGCGCGCCGCTTTCGGGAAATTATGTATTGTCAGTTCAACGCCGCACCGCTCGCACGAACTTAGCACACGCTCCGCCAGCTGCAGATACTCCTCTTCGGCGAGGTCTTTTTCGCGAAGTATCAGCCTGCTGATGCCGTTCTCTGCGATGCGGTACACCTGTTCTTCAAGCGGACGAGGGCAGATATGCCGCTGGCTGATGGCGATGACCTTATTCGGGAATGTAAACATAGTCGTTCAGCACCGGCTGCAAGCCCTTCGCGCGGATAGCGGCGCATACCTCGTCCAGCGAGCGATCGTCGCTTATCTCAAACTGGTTGTCGCCCTTCGACTCCTCTTCGGTGTGGCTGCCGATTCCCGTGCTTACGCCCGCAGAGATCTTTGTCGCGCACATTCCTACCACGTTGTCGCGGAAGCCTGCGCGCTCGCGTGTAGAAATGGTCAGTCCCGCAAACGGCATGAAAATTCTGTAAGCGCACATTACCTGCAAAAGCTGCCGCTCGTGAACGTCCTTCGGGTTGATCTTGTCGTTGTTGATGATGGGGCGCAGGCGCGGGCACGAAAACGAGATCTCGGCGTGCGGGTACTTGCGCTGAAGCAGGTAGGCGTGCGTGCCGACAGCGTATGCGTCCTTGCGGAAATCGTCCAGACCCAGCAGCGCCGCGAACGCTACTCCGCGCATACCGCCGCGTATCGCGCGTTCCTGAGCGTTCAGGCGGTAGGGGAATATGCGCTTGTGGCCCGCGAGGTGCAGCGTTTCGTACTTGTCGCTGTTATAAGTTTCCTGAAATACCGTTACATAGTCAGCGCCGCACTTGTGCAGATAGGCATACTCGTCAGTATTCATCGGGTAGACCTCTATGCCGACATTTTTGAAATACTCGTGCGCTATCTCGCACGCCTTGCCGATGTACTCAACGTCGCTCATCTTGCGGCTTTCGCCAGTCAGAATAAGTATCTCCTCCATGCCGGTCTTTGCAATTGCTTCCATTTCGCGGCGTATGCCGTCGTAGTCGAGCTTGGCGCGGCGTATCTTGTTGTGGCAGTTGAAGCCGCAGTAAATGCAGTAGTTTTCGCAGTAGTTCGCGATGTAGAGCGGTGTGAAAAGGCAAACGCTGCTGCCGAAATGCTTGCCTGTTTCAATAGTCGCGCGGCGCGCCATCTGCTCTAGGAATGGCTCGGCGGCGGGGGAGAGCAGCGCTCCGAAATCCTCGGTGCTGAGGTACTCTGCCTCCAGCGCGCGCTTTACGTCGTCCGCCGTGTATTTGTTGTAATCGTAAGCCTTCATGCGGCTGACTACCTGCTCGCCGATGTCTGAATCTTCCAATATCTCCATATCGGGCAGGTATTTCATGTGGTCGATTCTCTGCTGTTCCATTTCGCACGCCCCCTTTAGTCCTGAATGAATCCCGTCAGCGGCGAGGAAGCCGAAGCACGGTCGAGAACTCTGCCCGTGCCCGCGAGGTAAGCCGTTCTGCCCGCGATGATAGCGTGCTTGAAAGCCTTCGCCATGTCAACGATGTTGCCCGCGGTCGCGATAGCTGTGTTCGCCATTACCGCCGCTGCGCCCATCTCCATAGCTTCGCACGCCTGTGAGGGCTTGCCTATGCCCGCGTCAACGATTATCGGCAGGTCTATCTCCTCAATGAGTATGCGTATGAACTGTTTTGTCGCAAGACCTTGATTTGAGCCGATAGGCGCTGCAAGGGGCATTATGGCAGCCGCACCCGCATTCACCATGTCGCGTGCCGCGTAGAGGTCGGGGTACATATACGGCAGCGGGATAAAGCCCTCGTTAGCCAGCATTTCGCAGGCTTTCGCAGTTTCGTAGTTGTCGGGCAGCAGATATTTTGAGTCGTGGATGACTTCTATCTTTATAAACTCGCCGCAGCCCGCCGCTCTCGCCAAGCGCGCTATCTTTACCGCTTCCTCGGCGTTGCGCGCGCCCGAAGTATTCGGCAGCAGCGTAATGCCCTGCGGGATGTGGTCGAGAATGTTGCCGTTAAAGCTGTTTACGCGGCGCAGGGCCAGCGTGATTATCTCAGCGCCCGCGTGCTCGACTGCCGCGTTTATGAGGTCGAGGTCGAATTTTCCCGAGCCTAAAATGAAGCGGGAGCTGAACTCTCTGCCTGCCAGTACAAATTTATCTTCCATGATATTACACACCTTTCAAAATTATCTCGATTATCTTGCTTGCCTGATGCCCCGCGCATATCGTCACGCGCGCCGCCGTCAGCCCGTCGCCGTCCGCAACGTCGGTAACTCCGTCGCCGCAGATGAAAAAGCGGTCGGTTATCCTGCGAGTGGTTATCTCGTTCGCTCTGCCGCGTCCCGCCATGCCGCTGCCGCAAACCAAATATTTCTGCGGGTACTTCTCAAGTACCGCGTTTACCAGCATAGCTTTCTGCTCGGCGACATCGAAAGCTTCGCAAATTATGTCGCAATCGCCGAAAAGCTCGCCGATGTTGTCCGCCGTCACCCTAATATCGTGCGCCTCAAAGTCGCAGAAAGGGTTTATCTCGGCGATTATCTGCGCCATAGCCTTCGCTTTTTTCATGCCAATGTGCCGCAGCGTGTACATCTGGCGGTTTATGTTTGAAAGCTCTACCGTGTCAAAGTCGGCGGCCACTATCCTGCCTACGCCCGCGCGCGCCAGCGCCGCCGCTATGTTTGAGCCAAGCCCGCCCAGCCCCGCGATGCCTACCCGCGCCCGCTTCATAATGTCATAAACAGGCACGCTGCTGCACGAGTCGAGTGCTTCGGCAAATTCGCGCTCGCTGAGATCAAGCTGCGCCATCAGCCGCCCCCCACGAAGCCGACTATCTCTACCGTGTCGCCGTCGGTCAGCACGCGCTCGGCGTACTCACTTTTCGGCAGTATCTCGCCGTTTACCATTACCGCCACGCGTTCGGGCAGCAGCCCCTCGCTTTTCAGATGCTCGGTCAGCGGCAGATTATCTGTATCAAAATTCTCGCCGTTTATAACTATCATGAGTTTCACCTCTATGTAAATATTTACCACAAACAAAAAAGACCGTGCCGGGAGTCTGTACCGATGGTGGTACACCCCTGAGCACGGTCTATCGTGATTATTTTTATTATACCATATCCCGCGGCGCTTGTCAATTGCTAAAATATGAACACTCGCTGCGGTACAAAAAAAGCGGCTCATAGCGAACCGCTTTTTGTTATATCGAATTTATCAGCCGAGAACTACTACTACTTCGTTCTGCTCTTTCATCTTGTCAGCGCTGATGAAGTTGCCCTCGAGCTTTTCGCCGTTGATGGTGATGCTCTTTACACCGCTCTCAACGTGGTCGGGGTTCTGAATGTCGATGGAAAGGTGCTTGCCGCGGAAGTTCTTCTCGATCTGGAAGCCGTCCCACTCGTGAGGAATGGAGGGGCTGATGACAAGTCCGTCAGCGTTCGGGCGCATACCGCATATACCCTCTACGCAGCCTACCATTACGGTAGAGCCTGTACCTGTCAGCCAGTGAACGTGCGAACGTCCTGCGAAAGGCGAGCGAGTAGACTCGGTAAACTGACCGTGAACGTACGGCTCGAGCACGCGTATCTCAGCCTTGTCGTTCAGGGTAGCGGGCGAGGATTCGAGGAAGTACTCGAATGCTCTGTCGCCGTGGCCCAGCAGAGATTCTGCCAGTATAGCCCAGCCCTGAGTCTGCGAGAAGATACCACCGTTTTCCTTAGTGTCGGGGTTGAAGATGTGCATGAGCGCACCATCGAAATAGTGGTCAACGTAAGGAGGCTCGAGAAGCTTTACGCCGTAAGGAGTGTTAAGTATTCTGTGTACGCTCTCCATTGCGGTGTCAGCCTGCTCTTTGCTTGCAAAGCCCGAGATCACCGACCAAGACTGCGGGTTGAGCCACATATTAGCCTCGGGGTCTTTCTTAGCGCCTACTACAACGCCGTCCTCGCGGATACCGCGGATAAATCTGTCCTCGTCCCAGCAAGCAGTAAGGCTCTCGCCCAGCTCAGCCTGTACCTTTTCTATGTATGCAACATATTCGCTGTCGTTTCTCTCAGCAGCCATGTCCTTGATAACGCTCATAGCGTAGTAGAGCTGGAATGCTACGAAGGTGGATTCGCCCTTCTTGCCCATTCTCAGGCAGTCATTCCAGTCTGCGTGCAGACCTGCGGGCATCTTGTGGTCGCCAAGACGCTCCATAGAGAAGCGGATAGCGTTCTTCAGATGGTCGTAAACAGTGTCCTCGCCGCCGTTTGCGTATACGATAACTTCGTCGAGGAACGCCTTGTTGCCGGTCTCGCCGATGTACTTAACGATGGTCGGGAAGAGCCAAAGCGCGTCGTCAGCTCTGTAAGAGGGGTGACCCGTTTCCTTAGCGTATACCGAGTTTTCGTCGTTCTCATCGGGGCAGGTCTCGTGACCCGCATTGTGGTCGAACTTAACGAGGGGCAGACCGCCGCCGTTGTCAACCTGCGCAGAGATCATGAAGCGGATCTTCTCAGCAGCCAGCTCAGGATTGATGTGGATGATACCCTGAATATCCTGAACGGTATCGCGGTAGCCTTAGCCGTTTCTCAGACCGCAGTAGATGAAGGAAGCAGCTCTCGACCAAATAAAGGTGATGAAGCACTGGTATGCGTTCCATACGCTTACCATGTTGTTGAATTCTTCGGAAGGTGTGGTTACCTGGAAGTTGTTCAGCTGACCGTGCCAGTAGTCTACCAGCTCCTTGATCTCAGCGTCGCACTTGCCGGGCTCTTCATATGCAGCGAGTATAGCGTCAGCCTCAGTGGGGTTCTTCTGACCGAGAACGTAGATGATCTCAGCTGTTTCGCCGGGGTCGAGCATTATTTCGGACTGAAGTGCGCCGCAGGCGTTGCCGTTGTAGTTGCACTTGTTGTCGCAGAATCCGCGCTCTACCGCAATGGGGTCGCCGTAGGTTCTGTAAGGTCCGATAAAGCTGTCGAGGTTGCCGTTGTAAGCGGAAACGCGCGCGCCCGCTACGCCGAAGAATCTCTCTCTCCAGTTAGAGCCGTTAGCGTCCTTGCCGCTGTTTTCGTTGATGTGCTGTACTATCTTGTTGCCCTCGAAAGATGTTCTGGTGATGAAGAGGGTGTACTGTAAGTTTACCTGATCCTGCTCGTAGTTGTTTTCGTTGGTGAACTCGATGAAGCCGAAGAGCGAGAGGTTTCTTACTTTGTCAGAAGTATTGGTGACCTTAGTTCTCCAAACCTCGTAGGTCTTGTTAAGGGGAACGTAGTAGGTAACTTCCGAGTGGATGTCGGCGTAATCAGCCTCGAGACGGGTGTAAGCGGTGCCGTGGTGGCATACCGACTTGTATTCGTCGAGGGGCTTGCCAACGGGCTGCCAGGAAGCAGACCAGTAGTCGTAGGTATCGTTATCACGAATGTAAACATATCTGCCGGGGAGGGAGATATTGGTGTTGAAACGGTATCTCGCGATTCTTCCGTTAGCGCCGCTCTTTACAAAGCTGTAACCGCCTGCGTTGTTGGAAATAATAGCACCGTATTCGGGAGAGCCAAGGTAATTAGCCCAAGGCGCCGGGGTATCCGGGCGGGTAATCACGTACTCTTTGTTTTTCAGGTCAAAATAACCGTACTTCATAGAAATAAATACTCCTTTAAAATAATATTCGCAAGGATATTTTATCCGCGTCCGTTACACCGCGGTAAGTTTTGCAGTACGCATAAAAAAGCGCAGTTCTGCCTTTAATAATGATAACATAAAATCACCCGCTTTTCAAGGGGGTACGCGATATTTTTTCTATAAATTTATTATCTTATGAGAAATTTTGCAGATACACAGCGGAAATCATTTTGCCATTTGCTGTAATATATGTCTGCATGTGGCGCGCTTTGTGATAAAATAGGTCTATTTTCCGCCTTTTTTCGCTTTGTATCTTGAAAATACTTGATTATTTTTTCAAAATGTGCTATACTTAACTTCAAGACATTTTTGGCAGCATATTTGAAAGGTTAGGTCGGATAAATGAAAAATAAAGAACAGTTCAAAAGACTGCTTACGTTTCTGGCTTCTTTTATAATAATCGGCGCATTCGCCTACGCGTTTTCTAAAATGTGGTACACACAGTATAACCGCGAAATGCGCGACCCCTATTGGTTCAACGGCAATATACTCATGGTGATATTATATATAATAGTATACGTCATCAGCGCCAACTGTTTCAGCGCTTTTCGCCTCGGCTATTTCAAGACGGGCAGCCTTATCGGCTCGCAAGTGCTGGGTATACTAATGACCAACGCCATCACGTTTTTAGAGATAAGCCTTATCGGCAGAGGCAGGCTCTCGGTAGTGCCTATGCTTTGGCTGACCCTCGGCGAGCTTATCGGCGCGGCTGTTTGGTGCATACTGTTTACCAAAATTTTTGCCAGCATATACCCGCCGCGCAAAATGCTCATAATATACGGCAATTCCAGCGCCAGCGCGCTCGTGAAAAAAATGAGCACCCGCGTGGATAAATACATCATAAACGATTCGGTAAGCTGCGACGACGACATCGACATTATAAAAGAGAAAATTCTCGCGCACGACGCCGTGATAATCTGCGATATTCCCAGCATCATGAAAAACCAACTGGTGAAATTCACGTTCGCGAATAATATCCGCACATATATCAACCCGAAGCTTTCGGACATAATAATCCGCTCGGCTGACGAGTGCAATCTTTTCGACACCCGCTGCTGCTTTGCCGCAACGAGGGCACGCCTTTCGAGCAGCAGATAATAAAGCGCGCGGCGGATATACTTTTCTCGCTGATAGCGCTGGTGATAGCTTCGCCATTCATGCTGATAACGGCGGCGGCTATAAAGATTTACGATGGCGGCCCGGTGCTCTATTCGCAGGAGCGCCTTACGCTGAACGGCAAGAAATTCAAGGTGCATAAGTTCCGCAGCATGATAGTAAACGCCGAAAAGCACGGCGCGCAGCTTGCGGGCAAAAATGACGACCGTATAACGCCGATAGGAAAGCTTATCCGCAAGATACGTTTCGACGAGCTGCCGCAGCTTATAAATATTTTAAAGGGCGATATGTCTTTCGTAGGCCCGCGCCCCGAGCGCCCCGAGCTTGCGGCGGAGTACGAAAAGGATATGCCCGAGTTCCACTACCGCCTGAAAGTAAAGGCGGGTCTTACAGGATACGCGCAGGTAATGAGCAAGTACAACACCACGCCGTATGACAAGCTAAAGCTCGACCTCATGTACATAGAGCGTCAGTCGCTTGCGCTTGATATAAAGCTGATACTTATGACGATAAAAATATGCTTTGTGCCCGACGCCACCGAGGGCGTGGACGGCGAGATGGTAACTACCAAGCGCGAAGAGCACAGCGGCCACACTTCGGAAGAGCTGGAAAAGCTCAACCGCTGACTTGCTGAATTATACAAAAATAATAAAAGCGCATGGCTTTCAGATTTGAAGTCATGCGCTTGATTTTTTGTTGGATCTTATTCCTTGCCGTTCCAGCAGTAAGTGCAAAGACAGCAGGGGTCTATGCCGATGGATTCCAGCATATCGTCCAGACGGTGGTATCTCAGCGAGGTGAATTTAAGCTGCTTTCTTATCTCCTCTATCATCTCGCAGTAGTTCTTGCTCTCGGGGTCGGCGTAGTCCTGAAGCACCTCTTCGCTTACGTTGTCGCCCTCGCGCTCGGCTATGACTCTGCGCGTTATCAAATCCATCTCGGAATTTGAGCGCGAGAAATTCAGATATTTGCAGCCGTATAGCAGCGGCGGACAGGCGGGGCGGATATGTACTTCGCGCGCACCGCTGTTAAAGAGATACTCGGTAGTTTCGCGAAGCTGAGTTCCGCGTACTATCGAGTCGTCGATGAGCAGCAGGCTTTTGTCTTTTATAAGGCTCTCTACCGGCAGCAGCTTCATCTTAGCTATGCGGTTTCTCATCGACTGGTTCGGCGGCATAAAGGAGCGCGGCCAGGTGGGTGTGTATTTGATGAAAGGTCTTGCAAAAGGTATCTTTGAGTAATTTGAGTAGCCGACGGCGTGCGCTATTCCCGAGTCGGGTACGCCTGCAACTAAGTCGGGCTGTGCGTCGTCACGCTGCGCCAGCAGCCTGCCGCAGTTGTAGCGCATCTCCTCTACTCCTACGCCCTCGTATGACGAAGCTGGGTAGCCGTAGTATACCCAGAGGAACGAGCATATCTTCATCTTTTTCTGCGGAGCGCTCAGCGTTTCAACACCCTCAGGCGTTATCAGCGCTATCTCGGCAGGCCCAAGCTCGCGGTAGTGCGAGTAGCCGAGGTTCAGGTACGAAAAGCTCTCGAAAGCCGCGCAGTAGCCGTCCTCGCGCTTGCCGATGGAGATAGGCGTTCTGCCCAGTCTGTCGCGGGCGGCGTATATGCCATCTTTCGTCAGCAGCAGCATTGTCATAGAGCCGTCTATAAGCTCCTGCGCGTACTTTATGCCCTCCAGCAGGCTGTCTTTCTGATTGATTATCGCCGCTACCAGCTCGGTCGCGTTGACCTCGCCGCCGCTCATCTCAAAGAAATGCAGGTGGCTGTTTGAGAATACTTTTTCCAGTATCTCTTCCTCGTTATTTATCTTTCCTACGGTGGTTATGCCGTATGTGCCCAGTTTCGAGCGTATCAGCAGCGGCTGCGCCTCGTAGTCTGATATACAGCCTATTCCCATGCTGCCGACCATTGTGTTTACGTCGTCGGCGAACTTGGTGCGGAAAGGCGAGTTTTGAATGTTGTGAATAGAGCGCTGAAAGCCCTTTTCGCCATCGTATATTACCATGCCCGCGCGGCGCGTGCCGAGATGCGAATGATAATCAGTACCGTAGAAAACATCGAATACGCAGTTTTCTTTGGTAACTGCCCCGAAAAATCCACCCATAAATCCATTGACCTCCTGAAAAATTGTCAGATCTTGTCTGCGGCGCGTTTGAGCCGCTATACTTTAATTATATAATAAACGCCTGCTTATTGCAATAGCCGTTAGTTTATTTTAATGATTTGTTTATACTTCGGCAAATATTTATTTCGTTCGCAGCACCCCTACCACCTCGGTGATAAGCTCCGCCGTGGTTTTTTTGGCGCTCAGGTCTATCGAAAAGCCGGGTTTATCGCCCTGTATGAATTTCAGCCGCGAGCCGTATTTGTCGTAAAGCCGCGGAGCGCACTCGGGCGAAAGGCTCTTCATGTAGAATATCGCCTTTTCGCCGCGCTGAGTTATCTCGCGTATGCCCAGCGCCGCCGCCGAATTTCTCACCAGCGCGATGTTTACCAGACCCATCACGGGTTTTGGCGGGTCGCCGTAGCGGTCGATAAATTCGTCCACCACGTCGCGCGAATCCTCTTCCGTCTGTATCGAGGCTATCTTGCGGTATGCGTCGATGCGCAGGGAAGAGCTTTCGATATACGTTTCGGGAATGTAAGCGTCCGCCATGATGTCGATAAGGCAGTCCTCGGGCGAGGGCGGGGGAGTTTCGCCCTTTTGCTCGGCGATGGCCTCGTTCAGCATTTGCAGGTACAGGTCGTAGCCGACTGCCTCCATGTGGCCGTGCTGTCTGCCGCTGAGGATAGACCCCGCGCCGCGGATCTCAAGGTCGCGCATGGCGATATGGAAGCCCGAGCCGAATTTGGTGAATTCCTTTATAGCCTCCAGCCGCTTTGAAGCCGTTTCCGAAAGCACCTTGCCGCGGCGGAATGTGAAGTATGCGTATGCGCGCCTGCTGGATCTGCCGACGCGTCCTCTGAGCTGATAAAGCTGCGAAAGCCCCAGTCTGTCGGCGTCCTCAATTATGAGCGTGTTCACGTTTGAAACGTCTACGCCCGTTTCGATAAGCGTTGTGCAGACCAGCACGTCTATCTCGCCCTCTATAAGCTGCCGCCATATCTCGCTGAGCTCCTGCTCGGTTATCTTGCCGTGCGCCACGCCTATGCGCGCTTCGGGCACGAGTTTCGCCAACTTCTGCGCGCAGGTGTATATCGTGTCTATTCGGTTGTGGATATAGTATACCTGCCCGCCGCGGCGCAGTTCTTTGCTTATAGCTTGCGCGATAACGCCCTCGTTGTGCTCTATGACGTAGGTCTGTATAGGCCGTCTGCCTGCGGGGCTTCCTCTATTACCGACATATCGCGTATTCCCGAAAGCGCCATGTTCAGCGTGCGGGGGATTGGCGTAGCCGAAAGGGTGAGTACGTCCACGCCTTTAAAGAGGTCTTTCAGCCGCTCTTTCGCCGCCACGCCGAAGCGCTGTTCTTCGTCTACGATAACAAGCCCGAGGTCTTTGAAGTCAACGTCTTTCTGCACAAGCCTGTGCGTGCCGATAACTATGTCAGCCGTGCCGCGCTTTAGCTCGCGTATAGCCGCCTGCTGCTGCGCCGCCGTTCTGAATCGCGAGAGCAGCTCTATTTTCACGGGAAAATGCTCAAAGCGTTTTATAGCCGTCTGATAATGCTGCCATGCTAGCACTGTGGTCGGCACGAGTATAGCCACCTGCTTTGAATCCAGCACGCATTTGAATGCCGCGCGCAGGGCTACCTCCGTTTTGCCGAAGCCTACGTCGCCGCAGAGCAGCCTGTCCATCGGCGAGGGCTTCATCATGTCCTCTTTTATCTCGCTTATGCAGCGCAATTGGTCGTCAGTTTCCTGATAGTCGAAGCGTTCTTCAAAGTCGTTCTGCCAGTCGTTATCGGGCGAGAATGCAAAGCCTTTTGCCTGCTGTCTCTCGGCGTAAAAGCTTAGTCAGTTCCTCCGCCATATCCCTTACGGCGCGGCGGACGCGTGTGCGCGTTTTCTGCCATTCTGCCGAGCCCAGCTTGTGCAGTTTTATATTTGAATCGTCCGAGCCGCCGACGTAGCGCGATACCAGGTCTAGCTGCGTAACGGGCACATACAGCACGTCAGTGCCCGCGTATTTTATCGTGATGTAGTCTTTTTTCACGCCGTTTGTTTCCAAACTGCGTATGCCGACGAATTTGCCTATGCCGTGCATTGCGTGTACTACGGGGTCGCCGGGCTTTAGGTCTGAAAGGGTGCGTATCTCCTCGCCCTTTTTGTGCTTCGGCTTCTTGCGCTTTGCCGTCATGGCTTTCATCTGCGTTATCAGCGCGCAGCAGGCTTCGGGGTAGTCGAATCCGCCCGAGAGCGAGCCTGTGTGGACGTATATCTTGCCCGCCGCCAGCGGCGCTTCCTGCTCGCCGCCATCTATCAGCTCTTCCGCGTCAAATCCGTCGGAGCGCAGGTCGCTGACTATTATCGGCAGCGTTTTTTCAGAGCCTGCCAGCAGCACTACCGTGTACCCGCCGTCTATATATTCACGCAGCTCTTCGCCCAGCGCCACCATTCCGCCGCCCCAGCCCGAGGTCTGGCGGCAGTCGGTATTTATCAGCTTTTTAAAGCGCACGCCCTCGTTCTGCCGCATGAATGTGTCGAGAAAAACGCAGGGCAGGGCGGTCGCGCGCGCCGCTATCTCAGCGCCCTCGAGGTAAAAACCGTCCAGCTTTTTAAACATTACTCCCGACTCGTAAAGCAGTTTCAAGTCCTCCGAAAGCTGCGAGATGAAAGAGCGCATATTCTCGTTCACCGCCGAGTATTCCGATACCGCGCATATGCCCTCGCCAAAATAATCGAAAATGTAAGCGGGCTTTTCGTACGCCAGCTTGTAATATTTATCCAGATTAGAAAGGCTCAGACCCGCTTCGGCGTACTCGCGGTCGGTGTATATCAGCGAGCGAATTTTGTCGGTAAGCTTTCCGCGCACGCCTGCCGCCAGCTTATCCAGCCGCTCGCAAAGCTCCTCGCGCGAGCTGAATATCACCTCTAGCGCCGGGAATATCTCCGCTTCGTCAAGCGGCTCGGTGCGGCGCTGACTTTCGGTGTCGAAGCGCGCGATGCTGTCTACCTCGTCGCCCCAAAGCTCTATTCTTACGGGCGCTTGCTCGGAAACGGGGAAAATATCCACTACCGAGCCGCGAACGGAAAACTGCGCCGCGCCCTCTACCAGTTCGCACCGTGTGTAGCCGCCAGCCGTCAGCCGCGCCGAAAGCTCTTCGAGCGAGATCTTGTCGCCCATAGATATTCTGAATGAATATTTTTCCAGAATATCGGGTGGTACGGTAGCCTGCGCCGCTGCCGCCGCCGATGCGCAAAGCACACGCCTTTTTCCGCGCGAGATGAGTGAGAGCGCCTCTATGCGCTTGTGCTCGTACTCGTGCGAAACGCCCTCCATAGCGGCAAAAACGTACTCTTTCTCGGGAAAAAGGCAAGCCGCCGCGCCGCCCGCAAATGTGTTTATATCCTGCACGGCGCGGGTAGCCGCGGCTTCGTCGGCGCATATCAGCAGCAGAGGAGCGTGCTGCGAAAGGCAAAACGCCGTGTGCGCCTTGTGCACGCCCGAAACGCCCGTTACCGATATGGGATAATACCCGCTGAGCAGCGTCTTTTCCAGATCTTGATAAAAAGGCTCGGCTTGTAGTATGCGTTTGAAAATATCGTTCATATGCTGCACCTTATTTATTGTACTTGTTCATAGCTTCGTCAGTTTTGCCGCTAACTATCAGCTCGGCGGCGGAGCATACGTCGTCCATGCGGCTCATGAAAAGCTTGCTCTGCTCTTCGGTGAATTTGCCGAGTACCCAGTCCGCAAAGGTCGTAATCGGGGCGGGGCTTTTTTGCCTACACCTATTTTTATGCGCGGAAAATCCTCGCCGCCGCAGAGGGCTATTATGCTCTTTATGCCGTTGTGCCCGCCCGCCGAGCCGCGCCTGCGTATGCGCAAATGCCCAGGCTCCAGCGAAATGTCATCGTAGATGACGAGCACGTTTTCAAGCGGTATTTTGTAAAAAGCGCGCGCCTGCTCTATCGCCTCGCCGCTGTTGTTCATGAAAGTTTCGGGCTTCATGATAAGGCAGCTTTTGCCGCCTATCTGCGCTGTGGTCACGAGCGCCTTGTACTTGTGGTTCTGCACGGCGAAACCGTACTTTTCCTCCATCGCCGCTATCGCCATAAAGCCCGCGTTGTGGCGGGTGCGCTCGTACTGTATGCCGGGGTTGCCCAGCCCCGCTATGATAAATTCGGGCTTCTGCGAGCCGCCTTTTTCAGCAGATATTTTGTCAAATACGTCCCATATGCTCATTCTTTTACATATCCTTTCCGTTCGTACAATTTCATCAGTTCCGTATATTTTTCGGCAGTATGCGCATATTTTGCATAACGCCGAAACGGACGAATACCGCGGTGGGGCAGTGTTCGTCCTGTGAATTTCAGCTTGTGTGATGTATTTTTACCTGCAAAGCCTTGCGATGGCGTTTGCATACATATTCAGATTTATTTTCAGCGTTTCTATCGAGATGTGCTCGTCAGCGCCGTGCATATTGTTGTTTTCCCATGGAAATTCCGCGCCGAAAGCCACGCCGCCCTCAGTGTTGTGCACATAGGTTATGCCGCCCTCGGCTATCGGCTCGCCTTTTTCGCCCTTTACGTCGGCGTAGACCGCAAGAAGCGTCTGCACCAGCGGGGTGTCGGCGGAAACGTAGTGCGGCTCCATGCCCGAGCACTCGTCTATCTCAAAGCCGTTCTCTTTCAGCACATTCGTGATAATGCCGCTGACTTCGGCGTAATTTCTGTCGATGGGGTAGCGTATGTCGATGCCGCCGCAAAGCCTGCCGCCGCGCGTGTTGAGCATAGTCACCGCGCAGGTCATGCTGCCCGTAAGCTCGTCGGAAAAGCCCATCTTGCATGAAGCGCCGTCGTATTCGCCGACGGGAAAGAGCTTCGCCAGCGCTTTCAGCAGCGCGTTTTCGCCATTGTAGTCCGCCAAGAATCTTACAGCCGCGTTGTCGCCGTTTTCGGGACGCGAGCCGTGCGCCGATTTGCCGCAGTAAAGCTTCTCAGCCCCGCCCGCGGTAACTCTGCACTTGTCGGGTATCGCGTTTATAACGCTTCCGCAGGCTATCTCGCTTATCTCATCGTCGGCGAAAGGCGCGGAAAACGTGAGGTGCACCATGCCCTTTTCGCAGTTGAGCACGGGGAATGAGCCGTCTGGCGTGAAAACCATCGGCGGGAAAGCCTCCAGCTTTTCGTAATGCTCAATGTCTTCGCAGCCGCCCTCTTCGTTGCCGCCGAATATCACGCGGAAGCCTTTGCTCAGCGGCACGTTCAGTTCCTGCAAAGCCTTTATCGCCCAAAGCACCGCCACCGAAGGGCCTTTGTCGTCGATAGCGCCCCTGCCGTATATCACGCCGTCCTTCACGGTCGCGGCGTGCGGCTCAAAGCTCCAGCCCTCGCCCGCGGGAACTACGTCTAAGTGGCTGAGTATGCCCAGCACGGGGTCGTCGCCGTATGTCATCGAAACGGCGTAGTTGTCGAAATTTTTCACTTTCAGCCCCAGCTTTTCGCCCTGCGACGCGCCCCATGCGAGCGCCGCTGCCGAACCCTCGCCGAAAGGCTTGCCCTCGGCGGGCTGAGAGTACGCTGAATCTATCGACATGATCTCGTTCATGTCGGCTATCACGTCGCCGATGTGCTCGTCGAAATACGCCGCGAGCTTTTCGGCGAGGTCTTTATTGCTTAGAGTCATTGCTGCTGTGCCTCCTTAAAATGCACATTGATACCATCTCGGGATTATTTATCCTAAGTTTGCCGAGTCCCGCGGAAACTTCCATTACAGATTTTCCCGAGTCGGTCTCGCAGAGGTAAAGCCCCTTGGTGTATTTCGGGAAAAATTTGCGCTCGGGCGAAAGCAGACCTATACCGCCCGGCAGACGTATCATACCGCCGTGGCAGTGGCCGGACATGGTGAAATCAGCGCCCCAGTTTGCGTACTCTGCGAAAGGCATAGGCGTGTGCGCCAGCAGTACGTTGAAATTGGCGGGGTCAGGCTCGCCGAGCAGCTCGCGAAGCATATCCTGCGTTACTGGGGTGAGGTCTTTGTAGCCGCCCTCCGCATTTTTGTAGCAGCTCTCGTCAAGCTCTAGGCCGTAAAGCTCTATAAAGCTTTCGCCGCTGTAAATGCGCACTTTTTCGTTGCGCAGTATGGTTATGCCCTCTTCGCTGAGGCGGCTGTTCATTAGGCGCGCTTTGTCGGGCACGTCCGCCTCGTGGTTGCCCCATACATAGTAGAGCGGGGCGAGCTTGTTGAGCTTTTTCATCATCGGCACTTTGCGCTTTATGGTGAATATGTTCTCGCTGCGGCTGAAAAGGTCGCCCGTGAAAACTATAATGTCGGGATTGAACTCCTCGCAGGCCTCTACCAGATATTCGCCGTCGTTTCCGTAGCTTTTTGAGTGCAGGTCGGAAAGATGCAGTATGCGAAAGCCCTCGAAAGCTTCGGGTATTTTAGAATTTACTATCTCGTAGTGATAAAATCTCAGTTCGTTTTTGCGCTTTATGAGATACGCGCCCAGCGCGCCCGCGATAACGGCAGCGCCTGCGCCCTTGGATTTTACAGACATGGTCGAAGATCATTCCTTTCAGATATGTGTGGTTTTATTTGACTAAATTATTTGCTCAGATATTTTTGCAGGCTCTCTGCCGCCCACTGCGCGTGGCGGTAGCCGTGATCGTACAGCCGCATAAGCTTTGCAGGGTCGTTTTCGGTGCGGTGTATCAAAAGCTCTTTTTTGGGGTAGAATACGAAAGCTTTTCCGCTCGCGCGAAGCTGTTCCAGCTTTTCGGCGTCTTTATTATAACGTTCGGCACGGCTCTCCATCATCTCACAAAACTGCGTATATTTGCCGTAGGCCATTTTTATAAGCTTCTGCGCAGGCTCGGGCTTTTTGCGGTAGCCGCGTTCGCGCGTTGAGATGATTATCAGCTTGTCGCAGCCGTCGGCAATGGCTCTTTCAAAAGGCAGCGAGTCGGCAATGCCGCCGTCCATATACTTCCTGCCGTTTATCTCGATAGGCGGGAAGAGCAGCGGCAGAGCGCAGCTTGCGCGCAGGTATGTGAAGTTTATATCGTCGCGCGGGGTGTCGGGGTAGCAGGCTTCGCCCGTTTCGAGGTCGGTCATTACCGAAATGCACTTGCCCTTGAAATTCGCGAAAGCATCAAAGTCAAAAGGCAGCAGCTTTTGCGGAACTTCGCCGTAAACGTAATCGAGGTTGTAGAAGCTTTTGTTATTTCTATCCAGCATATGCCGCACGCCCGAATATTCGGGTGTCCACATATATTTGCTGATAAGCTCGTGGTTTCTGCCCTCTTGCAGCGAGCAGTATGATACTCCGAAAGCTATGCCCGCCGAAACGCCGATGAAGTAATCGGCAACAACGCCTTGGTTCAGCAGCGCGTCGAGCACGCCCGCCGAGTAAACTGTACGGCTCGCGCCGCCCTCGGCAATTATACCTAACATACAGATATTTCCTGCCTTTCTTATTAAACTACATTAAAAATATTATAACACATTTCTGTACAAAATGCAATAATGAATTTAATTTATTTTACACGCTTTTCGCAATTTGTCAAAAAAGTTCGCGCGGCGAGGGAATGTGGAGCAAATGTCGAAAAAAATTGCCGCCAGCTACTTGATTTACTTTGTAAAATGTGTTATGATAGTGTATGAATAATGTATTCACGGCTATAATTCGATGAAAAATACAAATAATACTTTTACAAAAGAATTTGAAAGATGCATTTGAAAGGATTGATAATTATATGCAGCCCGAAAAGACAAGGATAAGGCAAAAGCGTTTGCAGATACAGCAGGGGGTCATCTCGATAGCCTGTCTGGCGCTGATAGTTTTCGTTTTCTCATGGCTCATAAATACCGCAGTTACCGGCAGAAAGCACGGTCTGCTGCCCGCTTCGGCAGGCAAAAGCTCTTCCTCGCAGGCTGAGGTGACCATGAAGAAAAAAGAACACCTCTTCCGCGGCTTCAAGCTCGGCGGCTGAGAGCAAGGCTGATACCTCCTCGCAGGATAACTCTTCGGCGGACGACAGCGCGGCTGTTTACGACGGCGCCGCTATGAAAGACGATTTCTCCGACGCCTGCTTCATCGGCGACTCGCGCACGCTGGGTCTTGGGCTGAACTGCGATAAGGCAAAGGCTGATTTCTACGCCTCACAAGGTCTGAACATCAGCTCGGCGCTCACCGATCAGGTGATAGAGCTGCAAAACGGCAACATGGGCACGGTGCTCGAAGCCGCAGCGCAGAAAGAATATAAGCGCATATTCGTTATGTTCGGCATAAACGAGCTCGGCTGGCCTTACCCCGAAAACTTCGTTGAAAAGTACGAGGAGCTTATCGAGGGCATAAAGGCGGCTCAGCCGAACGCCTCGATATACGTTCAGTCGATACTGCCCGTGGCGGCTTCGGCTGTAAATAACGACGCGGTCTTCACAAACGAAAATATCAACGCTTTCAACGCGTATGTTGAGCAGGCGGCGAACGAAACGGGCGTGAATTACCTAGATATAAACGGCTATTTCAAGGACGACAGCGGTATGCTGCCAGAGGACGCGGCGGCTGACGGTATACATTTCGTAAGAGCTTACTGCCTGAAGTGGATAGACCTGCTGGCATACCTCGTTCCCCAGCCCGCTAACGGTTAAGTCAATCATCAAACGCATATAACGCATACAGAGAAAGGAAAAGTATCATGAAATTCAGAAAAAGTATCTGCATATTCGCGGCTGCCGTAATGGCGGCTTCAATGCTTACCGCCTGCGGCGGCGACGATAAGGACAGCGGCAGCAAGAGTGCTGATTCCGCAGCGGCCGTACAGGCTGACCCCGCTGCTTCTGCCGAGGACGTTGCGGCTAATCTTCGCAGCGGCATAACCTACGTTGACGACCTCAACACCATCTCGGCTGATATGATAGAAAAGCTTTACGGCATTTCGGCGGACAAGTATTCCAGCGCCGCAGTTTATGTCGGCGGAGTTTCTACCGCTGAGGAGATCGCCTGCTTCGACGCAGTTGACGAAAGCGCCGCTTCCGACATCCTCGCCGCCTGCGAAAAGCGCATAGAGGATCTCAAAACGCAGGTAGAAAGCTATAATCCCGACGAGCTGCCGAAGCTCAATACGCCCGTTCTGCTCACTAAAGGCAACAGCGTTTATATGTGCCTGAGCAATGATAACGACAAGGCGGAAGAGATAATCGGCTGATAAAATTTAAGCCTTAAAACGCACGCGCGCCCGCTACGGCAGTTTACGCGTGCGTATTTATGTATAGGAGTATAGGAGAAACTCAAATATGGTATTTTCTAGTATGGTATTTCTCTTCGCCTTTCTCCCCGCTGTGCTGGTGCTGTATTTCATAGCGCCGAAAAAACTGAAAAACACCGTGCTTTTTGTAACGAGCCTGTTTTTCTACGCGTGGGGAGAGCCGAAGTATATACTGCTGATGCTCGCTTCGATAACGGCGGCTTACGTCACGGGAATTTTCGCCGATAAGCAGAAATACGGCAAGAGCAAGGCTTTCGCCGCCACCCTCGCGGCGGTGATCTGGAACATCGGTCTGCTCGCGATATTCAAGTATTCCGACTTTTTCGTTACCAACGTAAACTCGCTTTTCGGCGCACAGATAAAGCTGCCGGGGCTGGCGCTGCCGATAGGCATTTCGTTTTACAGCTTCCAGTCGCTCTCTTACGTTATCGACGTTTACCGCGGAGAGGTAAAGCCGCAGAAAAATTTCATCACGCTGGGCACATACGTCGCGCTGTTCCCGCAGCTTGTCGCAGGCCCTATCGTGCGGTATATCGACATCGAAAAACAGCTCAGCGAGCGCAGCTTTTCAGCAGATCAGTTCGCGGCGGGCGTAAAGCGTTTTGCCGTAGGTCTTGCGAAAAAGGCGCTGCTTGCGAACAACATCTACGCGCTATTTAACGAGATAGCGGCGGCGGACAGCTCGCAGCTGAGCGTTGCGGCGGCTTGGATTAGCGCGCTGGCTTACACTTTCCAGATCTATTTCGACTTCTCTGGCTACTCGGATATGGCGATAGGCCTCGGAAAAATGTTCGGCTTCGACTTCCTCGAAAACTTCAATTACCCGTATATCTCAAAGTCGATAACCGAGTTTTGGCGGCGCTGGCATATGTCGCTCTCGGGCTGGTTCCGCGACTACGTTTATATCCCGCTGGGCGGCAACCGCAAAGGCAGGGTGCGTCAGTGCGTGAATATCATGATAGTTTGGTGCTTGACGGGCTTTTGGCACGGCGCTAACTGGAACTTTATCCTTTGGGGACTGTATTTCGGCGTGCTGCTGCTGATAGAAAAGCTGCTGCTGAAAAAGGTGCTCGATAAGCTGCCCGCGGCGGTGAGCCATATCTACGCACTGCTGCTGATAGTTATAGGCTGGGGAATTTTCGCATACGAAGATACCGCACAGCTAACGGCTAATTTCAAGAATATGTTCGGCTTCGGCGGACTTCCGCTATGGAGCGCGCAGACGGGTATGTGGCTGATGCAGTACCTACCGCTCATCGCGGTGCTGGTGCTCGGCTCTACGCCCGTGATAAAGCAGCTCGGCGCTTACCTCAACGAAAAGTGCCCGCGCGTGTACCAGCTTGCGCTAGAGCCTGTAAGCGTGGCGGCTATGCTGATAGCTTCCACAGCGTACCTCGCTTCCGGCTCGTTCAATCCGTTTCTGTATTTCAGATTTTAAGCAGGGAGGAGTTTTAAGCTATGAAAAATAAAGAAAACAAGCGCTCAAAAGCCTCCTGCATACTGCTCTCGGCAATATTCATCGGCTACGTCGCGGCGTACACGCTGGGAACTTTTCTCATAAAAGACCGCGATTTTTCCGAGATGGAGAACCGCACCTTGGCGCAGAAGCCAGAGCTTACCACCGAAAAGGTTTTTTCGGGCGAGTTTGAGAGCGGTTTTGAGAGCTATATGTCTGACCAAATATTTGTAAAAGACGCAATGATGTCGTTAAAGACCTGCTGTGATTATTTCTCGGGCAAGACTTATCAAAACGGCGTTTACTTCGGCAAAGACGGCTATATGCTCCAGCGTTATACGCAGAACACCGCGCAGGTGGAGAAAAATATCTCGTATATCAATACTTTTGCCGATAAGCTGGGCAAGCCCGTGGACTTTATCCTAGCGCCGAACGCCATCGACCTCAACGCCGATAAGCTGCCCGCAGGCGCTGTTACCGACGATCAGGACGAAACAATCGCGCTGGTGCAGAGCAAGATTTCGCAAAACGTTACGCTTTTCAGCGCCCGTGATACGCTCGCTGACCTGCAAAAGCAGGGCGTTCAGGCATACTACCGCACCGACCACCACTGGACCTCCTCGGCGGCGCGCGCGGTCTGCGACGCTTGGCTGAACACCATCGGCTACGCTGGTACGGGCGATGAGTACGAGTACCGCGCAGTGCCCGATTTTTACGGCACACTCTACTCGAAAGCCTCCGCCTCGTTCGTAAAGCCCGATACTTTCGGCTACTTCGCGAACAAGTCGGCGAAATATACCGTGAAATATGAGAAGGAAAACAAATTCGCCTACGATATTACAGATACGAGCTATCTTACCAAAAAGGACAAATACGCTTCCTACTTCGGCGGCAATTTCGCCCAGCTCAAGATAACTTCCGACTCGGCGGAACGCAGCAAAGAGAAAATACTGGTTCTCAAGGACTCTTACGCCAACTCGATGGTGCAGTATCTCGCCGATAAATTCGACGAGGTGTACATGGTCGATCTGCGCTACTCGCACTTCGACGCGGTGAGCGAGATGGTCGAGAAGTACGGCATAGACCGCGTTCTGCTGGTCTACAACGTCGATTTCATCAACGAGGACACGAATTTCATTTGGCTGGAGTAATTCTGACAGACAAATTTTAAACAAAATAACGCAAATTTATCCCCCGTGCGGCGGTTTTTCAGACCTGCGCGGGGAATCTTTTTGTGCGTTTTTGTGCAGATTTGCAGTTTGGAAAATATTTCACGCGCTGCGCCGTCCGCAAATTTCGTTTACCCTGCCGATTGACATTTTGTGCCGCGCAAAGTATGATTAAAGTTGGGGAAAGCCCCGTTTCAGACTGCATTTCGCGCGGTACGGCTTAGCCGCGTTGGCAGAAAAACAGGGAGATGAATATACTGATAATGACAAAATTCGGCAGAAAGGCGGGCGGAAAATGCTTATGCCAAGCGAAGTCATAATAGCGCTGCTGAGCCTTTGCGGCACGTTTCTCGGCACATTTTCGGGAATACGGCTGATGAGCTACCGCATCGAGCAGCTTGAAAAGCGCGTGAATGAGTACAACAACACAAAACTGAGAATGTACGAAACTGAGAAAAAACAGGCAATAGATGAGAACCGCCTCGCCGTGTGCGAGCGCAGGCTCGATACTCTTGAGCACGATAAGGAGTGTGAACATTGAAACAGAAATTAGCAAAACTGGTAGACGTGAAGTCGTTGGTAACGCTTGCGCTGACGGCCGTTTTCTGCGCGCTGGCGTGGCGCGGGACGGTTTCGGCGGCGCAGTTCGTCACGATATTCACCACGGTGATTGCCTTCTATTTCGGCACGCAGCACACAAAATCGCAGAGAGGGGAGGGCGGCGATGAAAAGGGGCATTGACATTTCGCATTATCAAGGCTCGCCCGACTTCGCGAAGGTCGGCGGCGCGGTCGATTTCGTGATAATGCAAATCGGCTACGGGCGGTACGCTGGGCAGATCGACAAGACTTTCGCGCGCAACTATTCGGAGTGCAAAAAGCACGGCATACCCTGCGGCGGGTACTGGTTCAGCTATGCGACCACCGCCGACGAGGCGCGCGCCGAAGCAAAATGCTGTATCGCCGCCATCAAGGGAAAACAGTTCGAGTACCCTATTTACTTTGACGTTGAGGGCAAGTCGCTGGTCGGACGCAGCGGCGTTTCGGCGATGTGCAAGGCGTTTTGCGAGGAGCTCGAAAAGGCGGGCTACTTCGCGGGAATTTACATGAGCCGAAGCCCAGCGCAGACCATGCTGACGAGCGAGGTCGCCAAACGTTACGCCCTCTGGCTCGCGGAGTACGGCGGCAAGCTCAACTGGTCGGGCGAGGTCGGAATGTGGCAGTACACGGACGGCGGCGCGGTCGCGGGCATCGGCTCGGCGGTGGACTGCAATTGCTGCTATGTTGACTATCCCGCGAAGATAAAGGCGGCGGGGCTGAACGGCTTCACCGCTCCGAAAACCTTGAAAACGCTGGACAGCGAGGGCTTCAAGCGCGGCGACAAGGGCGTAGGCGTGTACGCGTACAAACAGCTTCTGCGGCTCGCTTGCGCGGCGCTCGGCGTGGCTGAGAACCTTGCGGACGACGGCGGCTTCGGCGGTGGCACGGAAGCGGCTACTAATGCGGTGCTCGGGAAGCTTGGGTACAAGCAGAACGGGGTCGCGGGGGTGAAGTTGATGAAGAAGTTGGCGAAAGCAGTGAAGAAAATGATGTAAAAAAACGGCAGAGCGCAAAAACTCTGCCGTATTTTTTATCCCTTGCAGGCAAGCTTGACTATCAGCTCGGCGGCAAGCTCCATCGACTCGGCGCAGACGTACTCGTAAACGCCGTGGTAATTGTGCCCACCTGTGAAAAGATTAGGGCAGGGCAGTCCGCGGAACGAGAGGTTCGCGCCGTCCGTGCCGCCGCGTATCGGCTGTATTTTCGGCTGTACGCCCAGCTCTTTCATGCACTCCGCCGCGTTTTCGATGAGGAACATATTCTGCGGCTCTATCTTCTCACGCATATTGTAATATGTGTCAGAAATTTCTATTTGCACTCTGCCCTCGCCGTACTTCGCGTTCAGCAGGTCGGCGGTGCGGCGCATAAGCTCTTTGCGCGACTCGAATTTCGCGCGGTCGTGGTCGCGGATAAGGTATTTCAGTTCGGCGCGAGAGGTGTCGCCCGAAATGCTCAGCAGGTGGAAAAATCCCTCGTAACCTTCGGTGTGCTCGGGCTTTTCGGCGGCGGGCAGAAGCATCTCGTACTCTGCGGCGAGCTGCGCGGCGTTGACCATCTTGCCCTTAGCCTCGCCCGTGTGCACGTTCAGACCGGTGATAGTGATGCGCGCGGAGGCGGCGTTGAAATTTTCAAACTCCAGCTCGCCCAAGCCGCCGCCGTCTACCGTGTAAGCCGCGTCCGCGCCGAAACGCTCGATGTCGAATTTGTCGATACCGCCGCCGATCTCTTCGTCCGGCGTGAAAGCTATGCAGATCTCGCCGTGCGGCAGGCCGCTCGTCAGCAGTCGCTGGGCCGCCGCCATTATTTCGGCAACGCCCGCCTTGTCGTCCGCGCCGAGCAGGGTAGTGCCGTCGGTGACTATCAGCGTTTTGCCGCGGTAAGCCGCCAACTCGGGAAACTGCGCGGGCGAAAGCGTGATGTTTTTCTCGGCGTTCAGCAGAATATCGCCGCCGTCGTAATTTTCAACGAACCGCGCTTTCACCCCGCTTCCCGAAGCTTCGGGCGAGGTATCCATGTGCGCGATGAAGCCGAGTCTGCGCGCCGACTCTCCGCCGTCGGCAGCGGGTATCTTCGCGTAAACGAAGCAGTCGCGCTCGTTGAAATAAACGTCCGCCGCGCCCATCTCGCGCAGCTCGTTATAAAGCATACGCGCCAGATTTTTCTGCTTTTCGGTGCTGGGAAAAGTTTCGCTCTCTTCGCTTGACTGCGTGTCCACCGCGATGTAGCGCAGGAATTTTTCTATAACGTCTGTCATAATTATCCACCTTCATTACTTTAATTAGTACTATTATAATTATACCACAATTCAGCTAACGTATCAACCCCGAAAATACATCAGAAGTCGATTTTTTCTCTTGACATTTACAACAAAAAGTAGTATAATAAAAAGACGAATTGACTTTTGGCTGTAATGGCGCTTGCCGTGCCTGCCGCCGAAATGATATGACTGATTTTGCTTTTAGGAGGAAAAAAAGTGCGACGTGCAAAAAAACCGGTGTTTTTTATAGTTTTTGCCCTTATTCTTGCATTTGCCTACTTTACATTCTTTGGATTTCACACTAAGTACGGCGATATAGAAAACACTATAATCAAAGGCGTTGACGAAATACGCTGGGGTATCGACATTCAGGGCGGCGTAAACGCTACCTTCGGCCCCGAGGGTGATTATGACGCTTCAAAACAAGATATGGATTCCGCTAAGGCTGTTATCGAACAGCGCCTGCTGAACCTCAATATCACCGACAGCGAGGTATACGTTGACTATACCAAAAATAAGGTAATAGTTTCGTTCCCTTGGCAGGCGGGCGAGACCGACTTCGACCCTGAGTCGGCGGTCGGCGAGCTTGGCGAGACCGCTATACTTACCTTCGTCAAAGGCTCTGAGCAGACCGGCGAGAAGGTAATGACCGGCGAAAACGTTACTAAGGCTGAGGCTATGGGCTATACCGATAATAACGGCGAAACTCAGTATGTAGTAAGCCTCGAGCTTGATAAAGACGGCAAAAAGGCTTTCGGCGCGGCTACTACCGAGCTGGCTTCGAGCAAGGGCTCTATCTCGATATGGATGGACGATACCTGTATCTCTAACGCTACCGTAAACTCCGCCATCACCGACGGCAAATGCCAGATAGAGGGCAGCTTCACCTACGATGAAGCGCAGGCGCTTGCAGATAAGATAAACGCAGGCTCGCTGCCCTTTAAGCTTACCGCTACCAGCACCAATATCATCTCGCCTACCCTCGGTACAGGCGCCAGAACGGCTATGCTGCTCGCGGGTATCATCGCTTTTGCATTCGTTGCATTGTACCTTATCATTACATACAGACTTCCCGGCACAGTTGCTACCATCGCGCTTATAGGTCAGGTGGTAGGCTCTATCGCCTGCGTATCGGGCTTCTTCGCGGCATTCGACAGCTTCACGCTCACCATTCCCGGTATCGCGGGTATCATACTCTCTATCGGTATGGGCGTTGACGCGAACATCATCGTGGCAGAGCGTATAAAGGAAGAGCTGAAGCTCGGCAAAACTCTCGGCGGAGCTATCGAGCAGGGCTACAAGCGCGCTTGGGCCGCCGTATTCGATTCAAACATCACGGTAATTTTCGTTGCCGTTATCCTCATGGGCTCGTTCGGCTCTACTGACAGCATTTTCGGCACGCTGCTCAAGCCTATATTCTCGTTCTTCGGAGCTTCCATGGCGGGCATATCTACTCGCTGGGCTTCACCCTGCTGGTAGGTATAATCACGAACTTCATCTTCGGCATCTTCTGCTCGCGCCTTATGCTCGAGTCGCTCGCGAAATTCAAGTGCTTTAGAAAACGCAGCTTCTTCGGCGTAAAGGACGAGGTAGACGCTACACCCGTTCTCGAGAGAAAGCGCATAAAGATAGTACAGCACACAAAGGTCTACGCTATCATCTCCTCCGTGCTCGTCATCATATTCGCGGCACTCACCATCGCGGGAATACCGAATATCGCCATCGAGTTCAAGGGCGGTACGCTGCTTTCATACAGCTACAACGGCAGTGTTGACGATAGCAACGTCAAGAAGATAGTTAAAGACGCCTGCGGCGAGGACTGCACCGTTACCATAGGTGAGGACTTCTCCAGCGGAAAGAAATCGCTGCAGCTCTCATTCGCTTCCAAAAACGGCATCAGCGATGCTGAGCAGCAGAGCATAAAGGAAGAACTTCAGAAAGCTTATCCCGATAACGAAGTAGACACGCTGGAATCTACCAACGTTTCTCCTACCAACGGCAAGACCTTCTTTGCTAAGAGCCTTGTAGCGCTGCTTCTCGCGGTAGTAGTAATGATAATCTACATCGGCATCAGGTTTAGAAATATCGGCGGTATCTCGGCAGGCGCTTTCGCGGTGCTGGGTCTGCTGCACGATATGGTAATGGTTTACGGCTCGTTCATAATTTTCGGCTTCGATATAAACTCGAACTTCATCGCGGTACTGCTCACCATCATGGGCTACTCGATAAACTCGACCATAATAATCTACGACCGTATCCGCGAAAACAAGCGCCTTTACGGCAAGAAGCTGGATATTCAGGAACTTACGAACCTCTCTGTAACGCAGACCGTTACGAGAAATATCCACACCAACGTTACCACCGTAAGCGTTATGATAATCGTTTGCATAGTCTGCGCGCTGAGAGGCGTTACCTCGATAATGAGCTTTGCGCTGCCTATGATCGTCGGCATAGTTTCGGGCGTTTACACCTCGATGTTCCTTGCTCCTTCGCTTTGGACTAAGTGGCAGCAGCATCAGATCAAGAAACACCCCGACAGACAGAATAACAATTACGGCAAAAAGAAGAAAAAGAGCGGCTATAAGGACTCCGGTTACGGTTACGGCGCTCAGGTATAAAAAAATCATCCGCAGCAGATAATCTCCGCTGCGGATTTTTTTTGTCCATTTACGCCTTGTGCCCGCCGATCTGCCCGTTTCGGGCGATGGTGGTAGCGCCCTCCTGCAAATTCATGCCCTTGAAAATGGCGTTTTTGCCAAAGCGTTTTTGTATTTTTAATATCGCCTGCTGACGGCGCTTCTCGCGCTCCTCGGCGGCGTACTGCCTGCGGCGGCGCTCTTCCTCGGCGGCATCGGTGAAAAAGTCGAGCTGTTCGCACTCCTCGCTTTCGGGAATATCCTCCTCGCGCAGCACTCTGCCCGCGACGACGCAGATACGGCGGGTAAGCAGCGTAGGGTCGATTATGCGGTCGAAAAGCGCGAGCGCGGCATCGGTAATGGCGCGCGTGGAGGCGGTGTGCCTGCCGAGCGAAAGTGTGCCGTGCGCCTGTTTCGGCAGTTTGCGACCGTAAGCGTCGGTGACTATCTCGCCGCGAAAGCTGCCGCCCAGCGCGTCGCACCGCAAGTTCTGCACGTCGTACCCCACGGTCAGCACTATCTGGTCGGTGGTCAGTCCCTTGTCAACGAGGTCGAGCGAGAGCATATCCGCCATTTCGCTTACTATCAGCCGCGTTTTCTCGCAATCGTAGGGGGTGTGCAGCACCTGCCCCGTGCTAACGCTCTTGCTCTCGGGAACGTATGCTTTCACGTCGGCGATGGTGCAAGGCTCCCAGCCCCACGCATGGTCGATGAGCAGCTCGGCATTGACCCCGAAAAGGCGGTAGAGGTGCTCCTCGTTCGTCAGCGAAAACCGCGCGATATCGCCCATCGTGTTCAGCCCTATCGACTCCAGCTTTTTCGCGTATCCGCGCCCCAGCCGCCAAAAATCAGTGAGCGGGCGGTGGTTCCAAAGCAGGCGGCGGTAGCTGCGCTCGTCCAGCTCGGCTATGCGCACACCGTCGGCGTCGGCGGGCATATGTTTGGCAACAATATCCATCGCGACCTTGCAAAGGTACATATTTGTGCCGATGCCGGCGGTTGCGGTAATGCCCGTTTCGCGCAACACATCGCGTATCATTTTCATCGCCAGTTCGCGCGCCGTGCCGCCGTAGACCGCGAGGTAGCCCGTAGCGTCGATGAAGACCTCGTCGATCGAGTAGACGAGAATGTCCGCCGCCGAAACGTAGCGCAGGTAGATCTTGAAGATCTGCGTGCTGACCGCCATGTAACGCGCCATTTGCGGCGGGGCGGTGATGTAGCCCAGCTCTAGAGAGGGGTCGGCGGCGACCTCGGGGTTGACGAACGAACTGCCGCTGAATTTTTCGATTTTTGCCGAACTTTTCCTCAGCGCGTTGATCTCCGCAACACGCTCGATGACCTCGAAAAGCCGCGCCCGCCCGCTTATACCGTAAGATTTCAGCGAGGGCGACACCGCAAGACAGATAGTTTTTTCAGTTCGGCCGCCGTCTGCGACAACGAGGTTGGTGGTCATCGGGTTCAGCCCGCGGGCAACGCACTCCACGCTCGCGTAAAAACTTTTCAGGTCGATAGCAATGTAAACTCTGTTAATATTCTCCATAATACACAAAAATCAGTTAAATATCTATACGAACAAATGTTCTCTAAAACTATTATAGCACATATATTCGCGTTTGTAAAGTGCTTTTTGCAAAAAAAAATCGTCCCGATCAGTAATCGGGACGGAATTTACTTAAACGTTTTCGCAATTATTTTAATTCAAAGAAGCAGCTTCGCACGGTCAGCTTTTCGAGAAGCTCGTCGGCGCTTGCAAAAGGCGCGGAAACGCGGGATTTGAAGAGGTTTACGCGTACTTCATCGCCGTGAATGTCGAACCAGTTGTCGTCGAAAACGGCGTCGCGGTCTGTAAGATCAAGGCAGACAGACTTGGTAAAAACGTCGCTTTTAAGCGTGATTTCCCAACTATCGCCAATATCTTTGGCAGAAATTTCAATATTTGGACGAATAAACTCAAACGTTTTCGGTCGAGTGAACAGCGTGCTTCCGCGGCTGACGGTCTTTCCGCCGATCTCCAATCTGTATTCGATATAGCGCGTGCGCTTGTCATGCTCGATGGAGAGCAGTTTGCTAAGGTCTACGGGCGCGAAACCGCAGGCAGACATGGCGTTTACGTTTGCCGCAAAATGTCCGCTGTCCAAAATTTCGGACTTGTTATCGCGCAGGTTCCAATACACTTCGCCCGAAACCGACGAGAGAGTTTCATTGGAAATGTTGAATTTCAACGCAGAAATGTCAGAATCATTCAGCGAGAGCAGAACGGGCGCGTAAAAGCGTTTCGCATAATAATGAAGCGCTTTCCAGCGACCGAAATAATCAACACTCGACCAAGAAATTACAGGATTGGAGTCATTGACCTGCCAATACAGCGAACCCATGCACCGTCCGCGTGCTCGCCGCATATGCTCGACACTTGAACGAATGCAGTCCGCCTGCAAAAGCTGCGACGAGTAGATGAGCTGCGCGAAATCGTAGGGGTAGCGCACCATTTGCGCGAGGTAAAACATGAGTTTTTCGTTGCCCTGCACGCATTTTTGGTGCGCCTCCATCACGGGCGACATGAGGTCGAGGTCGCCGCGCACGGGGTCGGCAATGGTCAGCATCGTTTTCAGCGCCGGCACCGACTCAAAGCCGTATTCCGAGCAAAAACGATAGTAATATTTTCTAAAATCCTCAATAGGTTTCAAATTATGCCAAATATCCCAGTAGTGCATGTCGCCCGCGTGGTTGGAGGACGACTGCTTGAAACCTCCGCCCGATGATGGTGACGAAGGGTGATACGAAGTTTCGGGATCTGTTTCGGCGAGAATTTGCGGAATGATCTCCTCAAAAATGGTCAGATAATCAGATTTTGCCTGCGGATCGTCGGGCAGACCCCAGCCCTCCCACGCTGATTCGATCTCGTTGTTGCCGCACCACAGACCCAGCGAGGCGTGATTTCGCAGGCGAAGAACGTTCTGACGTACCTCCTCACGCACCGATTTCTCAAACGTTTTCGTAAGGAGATAAGCCGAGCAGGCGAACATAAAATCCTGCCAAACTATCAGACCGAGCTCGTCGCAGATGTCGTAAAACCAATCGTCAGTGTAAAAACCGCCGCCCCACACGCGTATCGTGTTGTAATTTGCCGCCGCACAGTCCTCAAGAAGCCGGCGAGTGCGCTTTTCGGAGCGTCGCGCGATCAGCTGATCTTCGGGAATGTAGTTCGCACCCATAGCGAAAACCTTTTCGCCGTTGAGCTTAAAGCAAAATTCTTCGCCCCATTCGTCCTTGTCGCGGCTGATAATGAGCGTTCGCAGACCGATACGCTCGCGCTTTTCGTCAGTTTTAACGCCATTTTTATCGAAAATTTCGGTAACTACGTTATAAAGCGGTTGTTTGCCAAGACCGTTCGCCCACCAAATCTGCGGATCGGAAATACCTATTGAAACGCTTGCAGATGCAGCATTTGCGTTGCTTTCGGCGGTGAATGTTTCTCTATCCAGCGATGTGATAGTAACTTTACATCTGCCAAATTCAAAATCTGAATTAACGAAAATATCAACGTTCACGAAACTTTCGCTGTGCTGTTGAGAAATGCGTGTATCGGTGATGAGTGCGCCGCTTACAGCCGTCAGCTCAACGCTTCTCCAAATGCCCATGTCGGGCAGCTTCGGGCCCCAATCCCAGCCGAACATACAGTGCGCTTTGCGCATATGCGGGTAACCCGCCATCGTCGATGCAACGCCCCAAAGTGGGCGGTTTTGCTGCATTTGTGCGATTGTTTTCGTCGGCGAGGTGATCTTTACAGTTATCATATTGTGCTTTTTTATCACGCCCGATATGTCGATTTTCAGCGCGCAGTGCATATTGTCGCTCTCGCCGACTTTAACGCCGTTTACGAAAATCTCCGAAATTGTGTCGATGCCGCCGAAGCTGAGTATTTTCCTATCGGCGGCTAGCAGCTCGTTGGAGCATTCAAACTCGGTTGAAAACTCGCAGTCCATGTCGCTCAGCGGCGTGGAGATGTACTCGTTCTCGCGGTAGTACGGGTCGGGGATCTTTTTGTTGTCGAGCAGCACTGAGTACAGCGAACACGGCACTTTGCAGGGGAGCGTGCCGTATTTTTCTGTCCGCATCGTCCAGTTGTTATCCAGATTTTGTGTGATCTTCATTATATCCTATCCTTTCGGGAACGCCGCTTTCACGCGGCTACTTTTATTATACCTTAATTAGCCGCGAGTGTCAATACAAATGCTGCCAAATTTACATCGAAAACGATTTCGTTTGTAAAAAGACTTGAAAAAATTTTTGCCATGTGATATAATAATAATGTGTTTCGACATGAAAGAAAAGGTGGTTTTATGATAAATTTTAAGCGAAAGGCGGCGCTGGTCGCGGCAGCAGCGGTGATGGCTCTCGGCGCGGCGGGCTGTAATGGCAGCGGCAAGGGCGATTCCTCGCTGGGGGGCACTTCGCGTGCGGAAAGTGCGGCTCATCAGAATGGCGATATTCAACTAAAGTCATATAAATATCCTGAATTTCTCAACCAATACGGCGATTCGGATATGCTTTCAAAGCCCGTTTACACGAGTTTTGATGCGGCTGCTACCCTCGTTGAGCCGAAAGATCAGCCGTTTTCCGACTACAAATGCACCGCTTGCTTCAATGATATTTACTATATTTATACAGATGATTCACATTATGGCTTGCTTGACCGTTCGGGCAACGTGCTTCTTGACGCGGCAAATATCAAGAATATCTCGGCAGTTTCACCCGGTATTTTGCAATTGAAGTACGAAAGCGGCGAAACGGCGTATTTTCAGGCGGACGCGAACGGCGCTCAGCTCGTTGACATCGGCGATTTCGATGGCTCGCGCATAACTTTTGCTCCGCAGGCCGCCGATGAAAGCAGCGGATCCGATGCGAAAAGCACTTATATAATGCAGCTTGACGGCGCGCCGATCTATGATACCGTGTGGACATCCGCGAAACCTGCCGATAAGTCTGAGATCAAGACTTCGCGCAAGTTTGAGGCGGCGTACAAGGCTGTTTCGGCGGCGGGCACATATTATATCACTTTTGATAAATATTACAACTTTTGCGTGTACGAGGCGGCTTACGGATTCGTCAGCTTGAAGATCGGCGGCGAGTACGGCGAAAGCTACATTTTCGGCTCTAAAGATTACTCTGAGTTGGAAACGCTCATAGCTTCGTTTGGCAGAGAAAATTCCGCTTCTGTGCCAACAAAAGACGATAATGCCGACTATATCCAATTCACGCTCGGTCTGCAAAGCGGTCAGCCGCGCACCATGACTCTCTCGTCAGACGGCTACTGCTTTACCGATTTTCAGCTCGATAAAGACGGCGGCGGCAACAAATATTTCTCTGTGCTCAGCCGAGAAACGTTCGTAGACCTCGTAAACTGGGTAAACGTTACTCTCAATAAATAACAAAAAAGGCAGTGCCGCTCATTGAACGGTACTGCCTTTAATATTCGATTCAGATCAAAGTCCATTAGGATTGTTCTTGGTGAAATTCCAGCCGTCGGCCGCCATTTCGTCAAGGTCGTACTGCGCCGTCCAGCCGAAAAGCTCCTTCGCCTTGTCGGTGTTGGCGTAGCACCATGCGATGTCGCCTGCGCGGCGGGGCATTATCTTGTAGGGCAGCTCCTTGCCGCAAGCCTTTTCAAACGCGTGCAGCACATCGAAAACGCTCGAGCCCTTGCCGGTGCCGAGGTTAACCGCCTCAACGCCCTTGTGCGCCAGAACGTAGTCTACCGCGCAAAGATGTCCTTTCGCAAGGTCCATAACGTGGATGTAGTCGCGCACGCCCGTTCCGTCGGGGGTGTCATAGTCGTTGCCGAAAACGCCAAGGTACTCGCGCTTGCCGACAGCCACCTGCGCGATGTAGGGGAAGAGGTTGTTCGGTATGCCGTTGGGGTCTTCGCCCAGCAGACCGCTCTTGTGCGCGCCGATGGGGTTGAAATATCTCAGCAGCGAAACCGCCCACTCGTCGTCCGCAACGCAAACGTCCTTGAGTATCTGCTCTATCATGACTTTGGTGTAGCCGTAGGGGTTGGTCGATGAGTTTGTCGGCATAGTTTCAACGTAGGGCACGGGGTTGTTCACGCCGTAAACCGTCGCCGAGGAGGAGAAAACTATCTTCTTGCAGCCGTTTTCGCGCATCGCCTTTATCAGCATCAGCGTGCCTGTGATGTTGTTGTGGTAGTACTCCACGGGCTTCTGTACTGATTCGCCGACAGCTTTCAGACCCGCGAAATGTATAACTGCGTCGATCTTGTTTTCTTTGAAAACCTTATCGAGCGCTTCCAGATCGAGAATGTCGAGCTGGTAGAATTTAAAATCTTTTCCTGTAATTTTCTTTATTCTTTTGAGCGCCTCGGGCTTCGAGTTAGAGAAATTGTCCACTACTACTATGCTGTGGCCTGCCTCGAGCAGCTCTACGCAGGTGTGGCTTCCGATGAATCCTGCGCCGCCGGTTACCAGAATATTTGCCATAATAAGCCTTCCTTTCTTGACCCGTGCGTTTTGTTTCGGCGGGTCGGTAGGTCATGATCCTTTTACTGTACTCATTATACCACACATTTCCGCCGATTTCAAGCTTGATTTGTTTCAAAATATATGGATTTTTGTTTCACACATCAAAAACAGCGTTTTTCGCGTGCCTAAATTGTGACGAATTTCTGAGAATTGCGGCAAAGAGTTTGACATTTCACCGATTTCGTACTATAATATAAAGAGCAGGGTCTTTTTGCGCACCCGCAAGCCTTCGAGCCTGCTTACTTGTGAAAAAATTTTAAGGATGTATTTTTTTATGAAGAAAAAGAAAAACGGCCAAAGCGACGTATATCAGCAGATGTACGAGCAGCAGCTAAAAAAATACCAGAGCATGGATAATACAAATTACGATGACGCTGATGGCGAAGATCTGCGCTTTTATTCTGAGGAAGAGCTTGCCGCGATAGAGCAGGCAAAGCGCGACGCCGCCCGTCAGGCGTATCAAGACGCATATCTGCGGCAGTACAGCGAATCGCAGCAGGAGTACGGCAGGCAGGCGCATTCTCAGCCGCGGCAGGGAAGTCAGCGCGCACCCCGCCGTCAGCCGCAGGGTAAGCCGCAGTACCGCCGCGTTCAGGCAGACCCTAAGCGCTATGAGCCTGCCGCTAAGAAAAAGCGCGAGAGCGAGAACATCGAGTTCGGCAAAAAGAACAGCTACGCCAATTCCAAAAAGGGCAAAAAAGAGCTTTCAGGCGGCAGCGCCGTAAAGAAGTTTTTCAAGGGCGTGTTTGTGGTACTGCTCGTGCTTGTGCTGCTTTTGCAGCTGCTTATCTTCCGCTACATTTGGCTTGTGAACTCGGTAGATACCGGCGAGCGGCTGGTCACGAACGCTTCCATGTCCGACAAAAACGTTACGAATATACTGCTCATCGGCAGCGACACGCGCGATGAGAACGAGCGCGGCAGAACTGACTCGATGATACTGCTTTCGATAAACAAGCAGACAAAGCAGATGACGATGACCTCCCTGATGCGTGACTGCTACGTCGAGATACCCGACCACGGCTGGGCTAAGCTGAACGCGGCGTACTCCTACGGCGGCGCGGAGCTGCTGATGGATACCATCGAGCAGAATTTTGACGTTGCGGTAGATAAATTCGTTTACGTCAGCTTTTTCTCGTTCATCGACATAGTTGACGCGGTGGGCGGAATTAACATTGACCTTTCCGATGACGAGGCGCAGTACATGACTGACCCTATGGCGGAGCAGAACAAGTACCTCGGCAACAAAAAAGGCACTGATTACCTCAGCCACGGCGGCGACGATATGCTGCTAAACGGCAATCAGGCGCTCGCTTACGCACGTTTGAGATACGTTGGCAACGCTGATTTTGAGCGAACCCAGCGCCAGCGCACCGTTATCACAAAAATAATCTCGCAGGCAAAAACGCTCAGCCCGCTAAAGCTGGATAATTTTATGAAAGTTTGCTGCTCTGAGCTGACCACTAATATGACCAAGGGCGAGATGTACATTATGTTCTACAAGCTGCTTTTCTCGATGAATTACGATATGCAGCAGCTTCGCATACCGCAGGAGGGCGCGTATTATTACGGCACTCACGACGAGCAGAGCACCCTCGACCTCGATTTCGATGCTTGTCAGCGCGAGATCAAAAAGAAGATCTACAATTGACCCTCAGCAGAATATTTACGGGCGTACTCTTTCGGGGATACGCCCATGTATTTTTTAAACACGCGCGAGAAGTACAGTCTGTCGTCAAAGCCGACCGAGTAGGCGACTGACGTAACGTTCATTGCCGTTTCGCGCAGCAGCCGCGCCGCCTGCGTTATGCGAAACCGCGCTAAGTACTCTATCGGCGGCAGACCTTCGCACTCGGTAAACGCGCGGAAAAGCGTTACGCGGCTCACCCCGACGAACGCGGCGATGTCCTCCACAGTGATGGCGATGGAGTAGTTGTAGCTGATGTACTTGCGCGCCTCATCAACGTACCTGCGGGCGGGGCTGCGCTCGGACTTTGCGGCGGAACGCTCGACTATCAGCGAGAGCGCCAAGTAAAGCTGCCCCGTCATCTTCATGTTCGCGGCGGCGGGGGAAGAGCTGTAAAGGCAGATCTGCTCCAGCGAGCGGGCAAGCTCTTTGCCAAAAACGGCGTGCATCACAGGCTGCTCTGGCGTGAAGTCGGTCTGCCCGATTATCAGCCCCGCGTCCGCCCCCGCGAAGCCCACCCAGTAGTACTCCCACGGCTGCTGCTCGTCGGCGGCGTAGCTGATCTGCGTGTTCGGGTAGATGAGGAAAGTGTCGCCCGCGCCGAGGGCAAATTCGCCGTGCGGTGTGCGGTAAACGCCCTTGCCCGATATTATGTGGTGGATAAGGTAGCAGCTGCGAACTCCCACGCCCCAGCTATGCGATGGCGCGCATTTCTCATGACCGACGTTGTACACCGCGAGGGAAGTCGCGTCGTGCTTCTCGGTCTTGTATGAATACTTTATTTTGTCAGAAATATCATTCTGCGGCATAAATAACAACTCCTGAAAGGCGGTTTTTACGATGATAAAAGGCATTTTGTTTGATATGGACGGGCTTATGGTGGATACCGAAAAGCTGCTGAGCCGTTTTTGGTGCGAATCGGCGCGCTCTTTCGGCTACCCCATGACCCCCGAGCACGTTCTCGGCATACGCTCGCTGGCGGCGAAGTATTCCGAGCCGCACCTTAAAGGCATTTTCGGCGAGGATTTCGACTACAAAGCCGTTCGCGCGAAACGCATCGAGCTGATGAACGCTTTTATCGCGGAAAACGGCATTGAAAAGAAAAAGGGGCTTGACGAGCTGCTGGAGTACATCGCGGCGAGCGGGCTGAAATGCGCCGTCTGCACCGCCACCGACCGCGAGCGCACCGCGCGGTATCTCAAAAGCGTGGGCGTTTACGATTATTTTGATGAGTTCGTCTGCGGCGATATGATCGCCAACGGCAAGCCGGAGCCTGATACATATTTGGTCGGCGCGCAGAAGCTGGGTCTTGACCCCGCCGAGTGCATAGCGCTGGAGGATTCGCCAAACGGCGTTACATCGGCGTACCGCGCAGGCTGCAAGCCCGTGATGATACCCGACCTCTCGCAGCCCGACGATGAAACGCGCGCGAAGCTTTTCGGCGTCTGCGACGACCTATCGGGCGTTATCGCGATACTTGAGCGCGAGTGCAAGTGACGAAAAATATGCCTTAAACCAAAACGAGGGACTTTTTACAGCCCCTCGCTTTTTTATGTGTGTGAAAAAATTATTTAGCTTCAGCGGGCTGTGCGGTTTCCTCAGCCTTTTCCTCAGCAGCTTCAGCGGGTGCTTCCTTGGGCGCGTTGAGCTTTTCAACTGCTTCGATGGTCGCTACTACGTCGCGGAGATTTTTCTCCAGCACATTCTTTGCGTCTGAAAGGGAAGTGTTCACGCTGTCGGAAAGCGCGCGGCGGATCTCTGCGTCCTTGTCCTTAGCGCTCGCAACTATCTCGTCAGCCTGTTCCTGCGCCTGACGGATCATCTGCGCGGCATACTCCTTAGCCTGACGGATTATCTCAGTCTCGCTGACGATCTCGCGCGCCTTGTCCTTAGCGGCTTCCACAAGCTCGTCCGCCTGCTTCTTTATGTTCTCAGCCTCTTTCTTGGCGTCGGCGATTATGGCGTCTTTATTGCTCTGCGTTTCCTTAGCTTTCTTGATCTCGCCGGGCAGGTTGAGGCGCAGAGTGTCGATGTAATCTCTCATCTGTTCGCAGTCGATAACTTTTTGTTCGAGAAAGGCACTGCCGAAGAATTATCCAGCAGATCTTCCATCATCTCAATGATCTCGTCAAAGTTCATTTTATAAACATCCTTTCATATGTAAATTTATTTGTGATCTTTTAAAAACAACCGCTCTTTTATGTCGTCCAGTATCTCAGGCGGCACAAATCCCGAAATATCTCCGCCCAAGCTGGCTATCTCTTTCACAACGCTTGAGGAAAGATACATATTTTCGGTGCTGGTGGTCAAAAATACCGTTTCCGCTTTCGGGTAAAGCTTTTTGTTCGCGAGCGCCATCTGAAATTCGTACTCGAAGTCCGAGACCGCGCGCAGACCCTTTACTATCGCGCAAGCCCCCGTCTGCTCGAGGTAGTCCGCCAGCAGACCAGAGTTGCAGTCCACGAGCACGTTTTCCATGCCCTCGGTAACGCGCATTATAAGCTTCATTCGCTCTTCTATCGTGAAAGCCGCCGTGGTGCGCTTGCTGGGGTTGAATGAAACGAGCACGATGACCTTGTCGAAAAGCCGCGAGGCGCGCTCGATTATGTCGAGGTGTCCTTTAGTTACCGGGTCGAAGCTGCCCGGGCAAACCGCTATTCTCATCTTCCGCACCCCACACTCAAAGCTCTTCTTCCGCAGGCGAGCGGTATACCGTCACCGCGACCTTGCCGTAGCGGTATCTCTTGTGAAGCGTCAGCCCGTCGAACTCGTCGGGCAGGGTAAGCTCGCTCTCGTGCTCGCAGATAACGAACGCGCCCGCGTTGAGCTTTTTGCCGATGAGCGGCAGAGCCTTTTCCAGCAGACCGTTGCGGTAAGGCGGGTCCATCAGCACGATGTCCAGCCCTGATTTCGCGACTTGCAGGTACTCCAAACTATCCATATGCAGCACGCGCGTGTTTGCGGCGAGCTTGCAGGCGGCAAGATTTTCCTTTATCACGCCGATAGCCTCGCTGCTTTTGTCAACGAAAACGCAGTGCGCCGCGCCGCGGCTCAGCGCCTCTATTCCAAGCTGACCGCTGCCGCCGAAAAGGTCGAGCACCGCAGCGCCCTGTACGTCAAACTGTATAATTGAAAAAATAGCTTCTTTTACCGCGTCAGGCGTTGGGCGAATGTCCATCGAATCAAGCGTTTTAAGCTTTCTGCCCCTCGCGGAGCCTGTTATAACTCTCATATTTTTATTCCTTTGATAAATTTATTTGCATACAATAATTATACAATAATTTTAAGCTTTTGTCTATACCTATTTGAAATTTTTTTCGTCGGCTCAGGTCGAAATATGTATTTTTGTGCATAATGCAACAAAAGGAACTCCTGAATAGAAGTTCCTTTTGCAAAATATCTAAATTGTGTTAGATGTTGAAATTACTTCTTGCGGGATACTACAACAGCAGCGCCTGCTACTGCAGCAAGTGCAAGAGCGATTCCTGCAGGTGCGCCAGCCTCAGCGTTTGCAGTCTTATCGCTTTCAGCAGCGGAAGAAGTGGTGGTGCTGGTGGTCGAAGCCTTAGAGGTCGAACCGCTGCCGCCTTTGCTGCCGCCCTTAGTGCTGGAGGTCGATCCGCTGGAGGTAGAAGAGGTGTTGGAGCTGTTTCCGCCCTCAGAAGAGCTGTCGCCGCCCTTGTTAGGATCTTCGCCGAGTCCCTTTACGGTGAAGGTTACGGTGATAGTGCCATCAGAAGCAGGCATAGCCGCAGGGTCGATGGTGCTGTCGCCATAGGTGTTGATAAGAGCAACTGCGAGGGTGTCAACGTCAGACTTGTACTTAACGTCGTCGCCGGTAGCAGTGTACTGAGTGCCGCACATATCAACAGTGATGTCGCTTACTTCAACAACAGTGCCGTTGATCTCGGGCTTGTCATCGTCATTGTATTCGCAGGGAATATCGGTGGTGATGGAGAGCATGTTGAACTTATCGGTCTTTCCGCCCTCTACCCACTCGATCTGATCCTGAGTCAGGTCGCTGTTGTCAGACTCAGCAGCCTCATAGTTGCAGAGCATAGACCAAGGAGAGTCTTTTCTGGTAAGGGTCTTTTCCTCGTTGAGGTAGAAGCCCTTTTCGTTGTCAGCCTTATCGGTGTTAGCTTCTTCGATCTTACCGCTGGTAGCGATAGATACGGTGTAAGTACCATCATACTGAATGGTGGTATCGCTACACTCTACAGAGCCGTTACCATAAGCGCCGCCCTGTACGCCTACCTTAGCAGCAGGGAATACATCGGTGCCTTCGGTGCCGAAAAGGTCGCGGAAGTTCCAGGTAGTGTTGGTTTGGAACGCGATACCTGCGTGACCCTCAGTATCGAGAGCAGAAGCAGTAGTTGCAGATGTCATTGCACAAACGGACATGGCGATCGCAGAAGCAGCCATTCCGGCAAAAACTTTCTTAAGTTTCATAAGTAGTTACTTCCTTTCCAAAATAATTACTGATATAAGATATTTGTTTTCTACGCATAGTTATGGCTATACGTTTTCCATATTACTATTTTACTTTATTTCCGCCTTTTTTTCAATCGTATTATTGCACAAACTTTGTAATCGTTTTATGGTTATTTGTGATAAATATTAAACAAAATTATGCCTGTTAGGTGAAAATATTTGCATTTTGCATTTTGCTTATATGATTTCATATTTTACGCTTCTGCTGCCATCCCGTTACCGCCACGGTCAGGCGGCGGGGTGCAAAGCGGGTCGCGAAGCTCAGCAGGCGTATCTTTTCCTCGGGTATGATGATAACTTCGCCGTTGTCCAATCCGCGCGCCGCGCATTTCGCGCAGTAGGCGGAGGTGATGCCTTTAAGCGAGAATTTCACGCCCGCCACGTCGTTGAACTCGGTGTCTACGGGGCCGGGGCAGAGGGCGGCTATCTTCACGCTGCTTCCGCCGGCGCGCAGCTCTTCCGCGATGGCGCTCGTGAGCGATGTGAGGTACGCTTTACTAGCGTAGTAGACAGCCATATTAGGCCCGCCCGGCAGCAGTCCCGCCGAGGACGCTACATTTAAAATAGCGCCCTTGTCGCGGTACTTGAAGTCTTTCAAAAACATATGCGTCAGTATCAGCGGGGCTACGCAATTTATGTCCGTCATCTGTATCTGTCTGTCGAGATCCAAAGTTTCAAATTTTCCTACCGCGCCGAATCCCGCGCAGTTTACGAGCAGCTCGATGTTCAGATCTGAAACATCGTCGTAGAGCGCCTCGCACTCTTCGCGGTCGGCGAGGTCGTGCACCAGTATGCGCGTTTTGGCGGGAAGCTTCATAGCGAGGTCTGCGAGCCTATCCGCACGTCTGGCAGTTAACGCTATGTTGTATCCGCGGCTTGCGTAAAGCTTTGCAAGCTCAGCGCCGATGCCCGAACTTGCGCCTGTAATAAGTGCCCATTTTTCCATGTATATCACACTTCTTTCAATCCTTTGCACCCATCAGAGTATCCGTTTTTCACTCTATTGATTATACATCATAAAACTCACTCTGTCAATCGAAAATAGTGACGTTTTCTGCATATTTAATAAAAATCATGTTAGATGTTACAATGAAAACGTTTTGATTCTCTGAATTTTTGATTTTGGTGTAAAATTTTGTGCGTTCATTATATTTTTTGCGCAGAGCTGTTGACAATTGCTCGAAAATATGCGATAATAATTGTTACAGGATTATTATTAAATTCATGACAATTCGTAAAAATTTGAACAAATAAAACTCAAGGGAGATCGTAAAAATGAAAAATACAACTTTGGTAATAATGGCTGCGGGTCTGGGTACTCGCTACGGCGAGGGTAAGATAAAGCAGCTCGACCCCATAGGCCCTAACGGCGAGATAATCATGGATTACTCCATATTCGACGCTAAGGCTGCGGGTTTTAATAAGGTCGTTTTTATTATCCGTAAAGACATCAAGGCGGCTTTCGATGAAATGATCGGTAACCGCATTTCCGCGCAGATAGATACCGATTACGTTTATCAGGATACCTCCGACGTTCCCGAAAAATACGCTGGCGTTTCGCGCACTAAGCCTTGGGGCACGGGTCACGCCGTGCTCGCCTGCCGCGGAGTTGTAAACGAGCCTTTCGCGGTCATCAATGCCGATGACGTTTACGGCAGACAGGCTTTCGTGAAAATGCACGATTTTCTAGTTGCCGACCACCCTGCGGACGGCAAGCTGCATCTCGCTATGCCCGGATTCATGGCGGCAAACACGCTCAGCGCAGTGGGCACAGTTACCCGCGGCGTATGCTCGGCTGACGAAAACGCTATGCTTACCGACATCGTTGAAACTTACAAGATACATCGCGAAAACGGCGCTGAGGGCAAGATGGTAGCCGCAGTTTCCAAAGAGTCGGAAGAGATTCAGACCCTTAACGAGGACACGCACGTTTCTATGAATATGTGGGCTTGCCCGCCCGAGTTCATCGGCAGGCTGGGCGATGGCTTTGAGGAGTTCCTCGCGGCAAATTCCCAGTCGTCCGACGCGGAATATCTGCTGCCCTCGTTCATAAACGAGCTTATCCACAATGGCGAGGCTGACTGCAAGATGTTTGAGACCACCGATAAGTGGTTCGGCGTTACCAATGCGGTCGATAAGGCGGCGGCGCAGGCGGCTGTTAAGGAGCACATAGCGGCGGGCGTTTACCCCGAAAAGCTTTGGGGCTGATACATTTATAATAGTGTGGATTTGAAGCGTTAAGAATACAACAAAAACGGCGTGCAGGTCTTTTACGATCTGCACGCCGTTGGTTTTTATATTGTTCGGTTTACTTAGCCTTGGTAGCAACTTCCTCTACAAGCTTGTTGATGAGGTCGCTTACCGGCATATCGGGCAGCTCGCCCTCTTTGCGCGAACGAACGGTTACCGTGCCGCTCTCCGCTTCCTTTTCGCCGATTATCAGCATATAAGGAATACGCTCGAGTCTGCCGTTCTTTATCTTCGGGCCGATGTTCACGTCGCGGTCGTCTACCGTAACTCTCATGCCGAGGTTGGTGAGTTTTTCGGCGATGGAGCGCGCGTAATCGTTCTGCGCGGCTGTTATCGGCATAAGGCGTACCTGCTCGGGTGCGAGCCAAAGCGGCAGAACGCCTGCAAAATGCTCGATCATGTAAGCAAGTGTGCGCTCGTAGCAGCCCAGCGAAGTTCTGTGAATGATGTAAGGCAGCTTCTTCTGACCGTCCTTATCGACATAGTACATACCGAAGCGCTGAGCCAGCAGCATATCTATCTGAATAGTTACCAGCGTGTCCTCTTTGCCGTAAACGTTCTTGTACTGAATGTCGAGCTTAGGGCCGTAGAACGCCGCTTCGTCGATGCCTATATCGTAGTCAACGCCGAGGTCGTCGAGTATCTTCTTCATAGCCGCCTGCGCTTCTTCCCACTGTTCCTTAGTGCCCTCATACTTGTTGTTCGGGTTCGCGGGATCCCACTGCGAGAATCTGAATGTGCAGTCCTGAAGCAGACCTACCGTGTCAAGCATATATTTTGCAAGCTCTAAGCAGCCCGAAAATTCATCTTCCAGCTGGTCGGGGCGCAGGATATAGTGGCCCTCAGAGATTGTGAACTGGCGAACGCGGATAAGTCCGTGCATCTCGCCGCTGTCCTCGTTTCTGAAAAGCGTGGAAGTTTCGGTAAGGCGCATAGGCAGGTCGCGGTAAGAACGCGGCTTGTTGAGAAATACCTGATACTGGAAAGGACAAGTCATCGGGCGCAGCGCGAAACATTCCTTCTCCTCGTCATACGGGTCGCCCAGAATGAACATTCCGTCGAGGTAGTGGTCCCAGTGACCAGAGATCTTGTAAAACTCTCTCTTAGCGAAAAGGGGAGTCTTGGTAAGCAGGCAGCCTTTGCTCTGCTCAACGTCCTCTACCCAGCGCTGGAGGAGCTGAACTACTCTTGCGCCCTTAGGCAGCAGTACGGGCAGACCCTGACCGATGGTATCTACCGTGGTGAAATATTCCAGCTCTCTGCCGAGCTTGTTGTGGTCGCGCAGTTTAGCCTCTTCCATAGCCTTGAGGTGTGCTTCCAGCAGCGAAGCTTTCGGGAAAGCCGTGCCGTAGATACGCGAAAGCTGTCTGCCCTCGTCAGCCTTGCCCCAGTAAGCGCCGGTACACGAAAGCAGTTTGAAAGCCTTTACGGGCGCAACGCTCATAAGGTGCGGACCTGCGCAAAGGTCTACGAAATCGCCCTGCTTATAAAAGCTGAGCGCTTCGCCGCGGTCGTCGTGCTTGTGGATAAGCTCTACTTTGTAAGTTTCGCCGCGCTCTTCCATCAGCTTTACAGCCTCGTCGGCGGGCAGCTCGAAACGCTCGAGAGCGCAGCCCTCTTTCGCGAGCTTCTTCATCTCAGCCTCTATCTTTTTTCAGATCTTCGGGCGAGAAAGGCTTTGCAACTTCAAAATCGTAGTAAAATCCCGTTTCGGTAGCAGGGCCTCTTGCCAGCTTTGCTTCGGGGTAGAGGTTCTTTACAGCCTGCGCCATAAGGTGCGCTGCGGTGTGGCGGAACGTTTCCGCGCCTGCCTTTGAGTCGAAAGTCATTACTTCAAACTTGCAGTCGCTGTCGATAACGGTGCGCAGGTCTTTCACCTCGCCGTTTATCTTTACGCAGCAGGCAGCTTTGTAAAGACCCATTCCGATTCCCTTAACTATCTCGCTGGCGGGCATAGCGTTTTCAATTTCGCGGACGCTGCCGTCTTTGAGCGTAAGTTTTATCATAATTACCATCCTTTCATTTATATACATTATAAGTGGTTATAAGTATTGACTTATCTTAAAAGCTTCGGGCGCGAGCAGATTTTCGTTCGGCGCGTCGTAAAGCGACTGGGTAACGTAAATGTATCCCCAAAAAGCTATCAGCGCCAGACTAGCGATGTTGCCGATGACGTTGAGCATAGTGCGCAGCCAGCTTGGCATTATCCGCCGCCCGTTTTGTCTGCCGTAGGTAAGCTGCGAAAAGAAAGTCGACATCCAGTATGAAAATATGAATATCGGTATAAAAAGCAGCATACCGTAGTAATATGTTATCCCGCCAGTTACCGAATCGTATATTATGTATGCCGATGCGGCGTCAGCGGCGAGCATTGCGGTGTAGCAGAGCGCCGCAAGCGTTCTTCGCAAAGCAAGCATTTTTATTTGTTGCCTCCCTGATATGTTTCGCAGTCTGTAAAAATATGAAACAAAAAGCCCCGAAGCCTTAGAATTTTCTCTAAGAACTTCGGGGCGACATTTCATTATAATGAAAGACCGCGGTTCCACCCGTGTTTTGCCGCAAAAGCAGCACTCAGCGCATTACGAACATAATGCCCGACGGATAACGGCGCCGAACCGGCGTTTATTAAACGCACTCGGAGAACGGTACACGCATTTTCAAGACGCGCGCGCTTTTTTCAGCCGCCGAAAGCGCTCTCTGTTGCAAGTCTGTAAGCGAAAGTGCGAGATTTCTCTTCATCGCATTGATCTTTTATTCTGAAATATATTGTACCACCGCAAAATGCTTTTGTCAAGCATTTCACAAAAAATTCACACTATTAGTCTACGATGGTAACTTTCTTCATCACCTGCGGGGTGGTGGGCTTATCCATGTAGTCGGTAGCTGCTTCGGCTATCTCGTCAACTACGTCCATGCCCTCTACTACCTTGCCGAAAGCGGCGTACTGACCGTTGAGGTGCGGCGAGGTCTTGTGTACTATAAAGAACTGCGAAGAGGCGGAGTTGGGGTCTGCAGAACGCGCCATAGAGATAACGCCGCGCTCGTGTCTTACCATATTGTTTACGCCGTTGATGATAAATTCGCCCTTTATCTTTTCGTCAGCGCCGCCCATGCCTGTACCGGTAGGGTCGCCGCCCTGTATCATGAAGTCTTTGATAACGCGGTGGAAGATCAGCCCGTCGTAAAAGCCTTCTTTTACCAGCTTTTCAAAGTTAGCCACGGTTATGGGCGCAGCGTCGGGGTAAAGCTCTATCTTGATCTTCTTGCCGTTTTCCATTTCTATCTGTACCATTGTGATTACCTCGCTTTATTCATCGCTGCTCTTGGGAAGTCTGCCTGCGGCGTTGAATTCCATGAGCTGCTTAAAGTATTTTGATTCTTCCGAAAGCTGTTTTTTGAGCAGCTTGCCTTTAACGTGTTCCTCGGCGTATATAAAGTCGTTCTCGCCGTCTTTGTTTTTAATGCTGTATATCCTGTCGCACACTGCAAATTCGTCGTTTTCATCGTAGCGGTTTTTATCGAAGCAGCAGAAGATGTCGCGCGCGATGAGGTTCGCGAGGTTCATCGTCTTTGTGTGCTGGTCTAGGTCTTTCCAGCTGTCCAGCTCGGTCTTGAAAAACTCAAGCACGGGCACGCCATTTACTTCCATCTTTTTGTATATTCTTGCAAGGCATCTTGCCGCGTCCTCGTCGGTAAGTTTATCGAGTCTTGCGTTCTTGAACTCTAAAATGTAAGGCTCGATGGTCGCGAAAAGCAGTTTGTCATACGGAAAAGGCTTACCCTTATCGGAATATTTGATTATAGCGTTATCTGTGTTTATCAGCATTTTCTGAAACTCTCCTTACCTTAATATTTTTACAATAGCATAATAATGGCAATACCGCACGTTTTGCGCGCGGTAACGGTCTACCATATATTGCAGGGCAGGGAAGCCGCCCTTTTTACGCTCACGCTTTGCGCGAACCGTATTTTTCGAGGAACTCGCGCGTCATAGCTTCGGTGTCCTCGGCCGAGATCTCTTCTATGTTCTTGTAGTCGGCGTCGAGGGTAACGTCCTTCGCCACGCCCAGTCCGCTCAGCTTTTCGGCTACTTCGTCGGCGGAAACTTCCTTTATGTTCTTGTAATCAGCGTCGAGGGTAACGTCCTTCGCCACGCCCAGCGAGCTAAGACCGCTTGCTATCTGCTCGGGGTCAGCGCCCTCTATGTTGCCGAGATTGCGTTTAGTTTCTTCCTCGGCGCGGTTGTGCTCTTCCACCATGTGGCTGATCTTGCTGTCAACGTCGGCAGAGTCGGCGGAGTCGATGTCCTGATGGTGGCTCGCGAGGTACTTTTCGTGCTCGATGCGGTACTGCTCCTCGTACTTCGCCTGCGCCGAAACAACTTCGTCGTCCTTTACTGAGGCGATGGGCTCGTAGCTCTGGGCAGGCTTGTTCTTCTGCTCTTCCAGCTCACGCTCCAGCGCTTCCATTTTCTTCTTGATGGTTTCGGGGTCTATTGAAACAGGCTCTGCGAGCGCTTCGGTAGTTTCGTCTGCAAATTTTGATTCTTTTACTTTAGCAGTTTTTTAGGCGTATTCCAGATCTCATTCGGGTCTAGCGCGGCGGCGGGTTTTTGCGCGGGCTTCGGTGCGGCTGGCTGAGCAGATTTTCTTCTGCTGAATAGTCCCATAAAAAACTCCCCTTTCATAAATTTTTATATTATACATCTTAAATAGCGTAGTGTAATGAAGTGCCGCCGTGAGCTTTCTGCATATAGGCGCACTTACTTATTACTATTATACACGATTTTTACGTCAATTGCAATGATTTTCGGCGCATTTAACAAAAATTTAAATTTTAGCAGATGATAGACTTGTGATAAGTTCATTATATGTTCATTAGTTGTTAAATATATATTGATAAATAGCACTGGGAAATTTGCTATAATCTATATAGAGTGTTTTTCTGTTGAAAATAAATTAAATATTTGAACTATATTTCAGTTTGCGCTGAATAAACAATATCGTAACAATAAATTTCTTAAAATTCCAAACAGGGGGCTGATCGCAATATGTCAAATATTTCAATAGGCATCACCGCTATGGAGCTTTTCGCCTATAACCCTTTCAGAATACTTGGTGTGGCTGTAAATACGCCAATGCAGGAGATAGAACGCAGCTATCAGAAAATGCTTGATATGTCGGAAAATGGCGAAATATCTAATTACAAGACCGACTTTGATTTCGATTCGCTGCCGCCGTTCTCGCGCTCGGCACAAACGCTTAAGACTGCTTACGCTAAACTTTCTTCAAACGGCTACCGCTGTTTTGCATACTCCGACCCCGAGTTTTCGGTGTCGCTCAATATCGACGATATAGCGCTCAACCTGCGCGACATTACCTGCTACGACTGCTTCCTGCGCTGCTATATGTGGCTCATTATAAATGACCGCGAGATGCAGGAGCGCGACCTCTGGATACAGCTCGCGAAGCATATCGACAGCATGATACTCTCTTCACCCGACCAGTGGTCGAAATTTTTTGACAGCCGCTTCCCGCAGGAGATGATAGATCCCGGCATGGCGGTGTACAAATCATTTTACAGCACATTCTGCCAGATAATCCTGCTGCCCATCAAGGAAATGGTGCGCGGCTCGATGAAGTGCACTACCGCTACCGAGATACTGGAGTGCGCCAAGATCGACGTGAACGAGGAGTTTGAGTACATAGACATTCCGCAGGGCAATCTGCCTAAAGATGGCGAGCCTGCGCCTAAGCTGAAAATCGCGCTGAAAGACGGCGAGGAATATTTCGACATCAAGACGGGCAAGATGATGCACTACTCTACCGATACCGAAGAGGCGGAGAGCAACTCTTTTGCCGAGGCTTCAAACGCGCCGCTCGACGCGGAAGTGCTCAATGCCGAAGAGCCTGCTGAGGAAGCGCCCGAAGAGGTCTGCGAGGAGGACCAGCCCGCTTACGAAGAGCCTGCGCCCGCTCCCGAGCCTGTTTACGAAGAGCCTGCGCCGCAGCCCGCTTATGAAGAGCCGCAGCCTGAGCCGGCATATGAAGAGCCTGCGCCTGCAGAGGTGCAGCCCGAAAAGCCTGCCGAGCCGGAGCCTGCTCCCGCACCTGCGGAAGAGCCGAAGCCCGTGCAGCGTCCCGCTCCGCGCAGACGTATGGAACGCCGCGCCGCTGAGCCTGCCGAGGAGAAAAAAGCTCCGCCAAAGCCTACTCAGCCCGTAGCGCCCAAGCCCGAGCCGCTCAAGCTGGATAACGAGAGCGCCGCTCAGCCGCAGCCCTCTGCCCCGAGAAGATCATTCCGCAGCATGAGGTCGCAGGCGGCCGCCGAAGAGCCGCAGGAGCAGACAGCTCAGACTCAGAGCGATTTCAACAGCATAAATCCTTTTGCGAAAAATAAGTCGGAAGCCGCCGCGCAGAAGCACGAGCGCCGCTCGCCGAACGGCTTTACCAAGCTCGTAAAGGAAGCTGAGAAGAAGGAAGAGGAGCGCGCCGCCGCCATTATGGAGGAGGAAAGCGAGGAAGAGGACGAGAACCTCTACACCAACGCCCTTATCGAAATGCTGCGCTCGAACCAGAGCCGCGGCGAAACGATGAAGAGCGTAGATACCCGCCACGCTATAAAAAATGGCGATTCGCTCGAAGCGCCCGCGAAGAACAACGTTTCTATGGACGCTATTAACATGGATAAGTACAACGATAAGCTGCTAGCCGCGCCTTACGAAATGACGCCGAGAAAGCTCACCCGCGAGGAGAGATACCGCAACGTAAAGATCGACGATATGCTCAATCCCGGCGGCGCGGGCAAGAACTACGCTTTCAGCGCGATAGAGCAGTTCAAGAAAAACAAGGAAAAGGAAAAGCAGAACCGCAGGACTATCTTCGCGCTGCTCGGCGTGCTGGCAGTTTGCCTGGCGGTGTTTGCAGTAATGTTCCTTTACGGTCTGCTGTAAACGCTTTACTTTAAGCCAACAAGCATTGATTTTTTATAGATATGAATAGGGGAAGAAAGATCGCCGAAAATGCGGTCTTTCTTTTTTTGCTTATATTGTCGATATGTTAAAAAAAGCTGAATTTAAAGCGCGGCGCTTGCATACGGCTGATTTTTGTGGTATAATAATCTAATATAATAAAGAACAGAAAAAGAAAATATGAAAAAAGAAGTGATAGAAATATGCCTATTCAGATACCCGATAATCTTCCCGCGTTCGCTACGCTGGAGGACGAAAACATATTCGTAATACCAGAAAACCGCGCCGAGCATCAGGATATTCGCGCGCTGAAGATCGCGATACTAAACCTCATGCCCGATAAGATAGTTACCGAAACGCAGCTTCTGCGACTGCTTTCAAACACCCCTCTGCACGTTGACATCGACCTGGTGCAGACAAGCCATGTGCCGAAAAATACCCCGCAGGAGCATATGCTGAAATTCTATAAATCTTTCGACGAGGTAAAGGATAACCGCTACGACGGCTTCATCATCACGGGCGCACCCGTAGAGCAGATGGAGTTTGAGGAAGTTGACTACTGGGATGAGCTTTGCCGCGTTTTTGAATGGACGAAAACCCACGTTTACTCCACTATACACATTTGCTGGGGCGCGCAGGCGGGGCTTTATTGCCACTACGGCGTGCCGAAATATCTGCTTGAAAACAAGATCTCGGGCGTTTTTCTGCATAAGGCTCTCGATAAGAACCACCCTCTGCTCAAAGGCTTTGGCGATACATTTTTCTGCCCCCATTCGCGCCATACCGAGATACGCAAGGAAGACGTGCAGAAAGTGGAAGAGCTGGAGATACTTTGCGAGTCTGAAGAAGCGGGCGTGCACATAATCTCCGACCTCTCTCAGCGGCAGATATTTATTTTGGGTCACTGCGAGTACGACCGCGATACCCTCGCGAAAGAGTATCAGCGCGATATACAGCGCGGGCTGAACCCGAAAAAGCCGCGCCACTATTTCCCCTACGGCGATGTAAATGCCGTGCCGCGCTTCAACTGGTGCTGTTCGGCGAACCTGCTTTACGCAAACTGGCTAAACCACTGCGTTTATCAGAAAACGCCGTATGATCTGGGCAAGCTTGAGCCTATCAGCATCTGATAGAAATTTAACATCAAAAAGATCAGCCGCACAGGTTTTCACGCCCGTGCGGCTGTTGTTGTATTTGCTTGATATTTAATCTGCTATCTCGGCAAGTTCGTCTTCGTTAAAGCCGCCGTCGGTAAATTCGCCGTCATAGTATGAGATAGTTCCGTACACTATAAATTCTTTCGTAGAGCTGTTTTGTATCACAACGTAGTATTCAGCGCTGCCCAGTACCTTGATGTCGAAGCTGATGTTGGTATTGCTGGTCTGCTCGCCGTTTTTCATTACAAATCCGTTCTGCGTTTTCACCTCGTAAGCGGGCTTGTCGCTGTTCGGGTCGATGTCGTCTTCATAGTATGTATTTGCGTCAAAGAGCATTATCCTGTAATTGCCGTTTTTTAGATATTGGCTCTCGGGCAGGGTATAGGTCTTAGTTTTCGCTTTGCCCGCCGCGATGGTCAGCGTTACGGCAGAGCCTTCTCTTACGCTCTCGCCGCCCGAAGGGTCTTGCGAAAGCACGCCCTTGCTCTTATCTACGGTGTAGTCGTAGTTGATGTCGGGGTCAAGCTCCAGTTTCAGCAGCTTTTCCGTAGCCTTTTCCTCGCTCAGACCGATAACGTTCGGCACGGTGACGAATTTGTACTGCGAACCCTTGCTGACGTAGATGGTTACGGTAGAGCCTGCTTCCACCTTAGTGCCCTCTTTCGGGTCGGTGCGGGTGGCAGTGCCCTTGTCGTAAGCTTCGTCGTAAACGTCCTTGCGCTTTACTTTCAGCCCCAGTTTGGTAAGGCGGCTCTTTGCGGTGTTGTAGTCCGCGCCCTCTACCGAGGGGATAGTTACCTTAGTGTTTTTCTTGCCCTTGCTGACGGTTATGGTAACGCTCTTGCCCGCCGTGAGCGCAGTGCCCGCTTTCGGGTCGGTGCTTATTACCTTGCCCTTAGCGACGGAATTGCTGTATTCCTCTTTCTTGTTGACTTTGTAGCCCGCCGCCTTTACGGCTTTCTCCGCTTCTGAGTAGCTCTTGCCTATAACGTTCGGCACGGCGGCTGATGTAGTGCCGCCCTTTGGCCCAAGGCTCACGGTAACTTCTATCGTTGTGCCCTGCGCGACTGTTTCGCCAACGCGCGCATTATAGATTATTATGCCCTTGCTCACGCTGTCAGAGTAGATGGATTTTTTTACGAAGCTCAGCTTGTCGCCGTAGCTGTTTACCGCCGTGTTGTAATCCCAGCCCTTTAGGTCGGGCACTTTCACGTTTGTAGCGGCGGGCGCTTCGCTGTCCTCGTCGTCATCATCGTCCTCGCTGTCTGCGGGCGTGGCTTCCGTCTGCGCGGTAGTTGACGGGGTGGTCTGCGTCTGCGAGATAGTTATCTCGCCGCCCTTGTCCTTTTTGCTGTTGTCCTCAGTTTTGCGCGGCGCGGCAAGCAGGAATATCAGGCATACCGCCGTAGCGCATATCATGCAGATGACCAGAACGATTATAGGTATAGGGCTGCGCGCCTGACGCATCTCGCCGCTATTGTCGTAGTAGCCCTGAGGCTCGTCCTGCGGAGCACCGTAAGGCTGACCGTATCCGCCCTGCTGATAGCCGCTCTGCTGATAATCGTTCTGATATTGCTGATCCTGCTGATACTGCGTATCGTTAAAGCTTTCGCCGCCCGCGTACATGGTGCTGTAATCGTCGGCGGGCTGGCGGTATTGGTCGTACTGACCATACTGACTGTACTGACCGTAATTCTCCTGCTCCTGCTGAGTGAACTGCTCGGGTATTTCTTCGCCGCAGGCTCGGCAGAAGCGCGCGCCGTCTTCCAATTTTGCGCCGCATTTCCTGCAATATAATGCCATATCTGCCGCCTCCTTTACCAGTACATTATTACGGGCGTGTTAAGCTCTACGTTATCGTAAACGAACTTCGCGGCGTCGTAAGGCATATTTATACAGCCGTGCGAGCCGTAGTTGACGTATCTCGAGCCGCCGAACGAGGTGTGCCATGTGGCGTCGTGCAGACCTACGCCGAATGTCGAGATGTTGTTCCAGAATGTTACAGGCGTAGACCATGTTTCGCCCGCCGAGGTCGAGCCGCTGAGAACTTTGTTCAGCTCTTTGTACCATAGCTTGTAAACTCCGCCCGGCGTGTTGCGCTCGGGGGTTGGCTTGCCCGAAACTATGTCGCACTCATACTCCAGCTTGCCTTTTTTGTAGTACCAGAAATGCTGCTTCTTGAGGTCTACCTCGCAGTATGTGTCGCCGATGTCGTCGTCAGCGGTGCGTACTTTAGGATTGCAGGTGTATGTGTACTGCGAATCGGGGTTGGTGTAGTAGTAAGGCTCGGTGGTAACGCTTACGCCGTCCTCTATCAGGTCTACCAGCAGATTGCAGGTCTTTTTTTGGTCTATCCACCAGCCGTAATCGCCCTCTCCCTGCTCGATGGTCATTTTTCCGCGCGAGGTAGAGTTGAAAGTGCGATCTTTGCCGTAGGTGTCGTACTTGCCCGCAAGCTCTTCCACATACGCCATAGCTTTCTTCTTATCTACCGTGTATCCGTCGAGCGGGTTGTCGTTCTCAAAAGTTATCCAGTCGATAACTTGGCTGCCCGAAAGCGTTTCGGTGGTGTATATGAAGTCGAAAGTAAATTCGGTATCGTAAAGCGAATTGAGCTGATTTAGCTGTTCTTTAAGGTCTGAGCTTCTTACCTTAGGCGTATCGTAGCAGTTGCAGTTTGAAAGATTTATCGAGTACTCGCCGCGCTCTAAGAAGCCGTCGATGTAATCGTAAAGCACCTGCACCTTGTCTTCGTCGATGCCGTTGCCCACTACCTCGGGCACTATCTCGAAGCCGTCGCCCGTGCGCTGTATATACGCGTCCTCTGGCTCTACGCTCGCCTGACCCTCTACTATCTTGCGGTTTATCTCTTTATCCAGCTTCTTTTCATCGTAGCTGAAATCTAGCTTGAAGCTGTACTCGCTCTTCTGCGATTTTGCGGTGAACCACTGCGAATGGTTCTGCTCCTTGTAGAAATTATCCACCGAGCTTTGCAGATTGTCTTTCAGACCGATGTCGCTGAGTGGTATGCGCACGTCGCTTCCGTCGGGGCGGGTAAGGGTTATCACGTCGGGCATATCCGAGTCCTGCTTTACCAGCTCGGCAGCCTCTTTCGGCGTTTTCCTGCTTACCTCAGTGCCGTTTATAAATGTGTTTTCCAGGAACACGCCATCATATTTCGCCTTGCCGTGGGTGTACCAAAAAGCACCGCCGCCGCCAACAGCCGCGAGCATCACGGTAAGGGTTATCACCGCCGACAGTACGCGGCGCTGCTTGTTTTTCTTTTTCTTCTTTTTGCGCGCGTTTTTAGAGCCGCCCTTGGCGGAAGAGCTTTTCTTCCTGCCGCCCGCCGACTTGCCCGACTTTGAGTATTTTCCGGACTTGCTCGATCTGCCCGACTTTGAAGATCTTCCGCCCGCGGGTCTGCCTGACGAAGAGCCTTGCCTGCGCTCATTTGAAAAATTGAGATACGGATTGTTCACCGGCGCGCACTCGCCCGCAAATTCAGTGTGCACCGCCGCGCGCCGTCTGGCGTCCTCACGGTACTGCACATCGTCGGCGGAATATGAAGAAAGGTTTCCCGCTATCTTTCTGGCCATTTCTTCCTTGCTCATGCCGCCCTTTACGCCGTGCTGTGCGTTTTGTATATTATCGTTTCTTTCGCTCATTTTTATATATCACACTCCTGTGGTAATCGTTCGCGCCGAAGCGGCGCATTTTGCTGTCATACCTTATTATAACACAAGGCTTTAAAAAAAGCAACAATTTCCGAATTTATTTCATTTAAAAAACGGTAACAATGTTTGACTTGCGGCGCGATATGTGTTATAATGGTTACGATATAAATACAAATAAAAATGAAAGGTGTCCGCGCTTATGCAGAACGGTCAGTTCAACCAATATAATCAATTCAACCAAAATGGACAGTTCAATCAGTATAACCAATACAACCAATACAATAACGGCTTTGATTTTTCCCGTCGGCAGACCCCGCGCTATGATAATTCGCGCGTGTGGTTCGCGGTGGCTGTGCCTATCATCGCGCTGTTTATCGAGGCTTTCTCGGCTACTTCTTTCAAGCTGGGCGTTATCGTCTGGGTTACGGCCGTAGCGGCGCTTTACCTAGCCTGCATAGCCGATAGGCGCTATCTCAAAAAGGCGGGCGCGGGCGATATGCGCTTAGGCGGCTCGCTGATACTTCCGCACCTATACATTTATAAACGCGGCAAAAATACGGGTATGGGCGCAGCGCCGTTTGTGATACTTGTTATCCTCACCATCTACGCCGCCGTCAATAACGGATTTGTGCAGGTGCGTATGATGGATGACGATGATAAGCTGGCGTATGTGCAGGACAGCAGCGTGGCGGCGATAAGCGGGCTTGAGGACATAGGCGGCTCGGCGGCGCTGGAAAACATAAAAGACAGACTTGAAGCTTACGCGGACGGCGACGAGATAAAGTGGAGCGAGAGCGAAAGCTCCGGCAGGATAACCGTGGTGGCGGAGTGCAAGAAATTCCGTCTGGTGTTCGCGGTATCGCTTGACGGCTTCGCGCTCAGCGACCTGAAAGTTACCGAGTGCACGGTGAACGGCAAAAGCTATACGGGCGAAGATATGACGGCTGAGCTGAAAAATATCTTCGGCGGCGAGAGCAGTTCTTCAGCTGAAAGCGGGCAGGAAAGCGCCGCGGGAAGCTCTTCCTCAGAAAACGATAATGTAAAAACTGCCTGATATTTCCGTTCATATTGACGAAATATTAAGAAAAATTGGACAAGATCAATTTTATATAAAACGGGTTAGGTTATTCTAACCCGCTTTTTGTTTAATGTTACGAAAATGAAAAACGTGCGAAAAAAGGGGTTGACAAATTGGTTAGCTTGTGCTAATCTTATATATGGTAAAGAGTTAGACTATGTAAACCCATAAGAACATACAATTTTGTAACATAGTAACTCTAAAAAACAAATGAAAAGAGGCGTGGGATATGCTTCCATTAACAATGGCGAACGTAGGCGAAGAACACAGCATAAAAAGAGTCGGCGGAAACGCGGCTACAAGAAAGTTTCTTGAAAATCTGGGCTTCGTGCCCGGTGCTGACGTAATGGTCATCAGCGAGATGGGCGGCAACGTTATCGTAAACGTTAAAGAGACCAGAGTGGCTGTTTCTAAAGAAATGGCTGTTAAAATAATGGTGTAAATTCATCAGCGTTTTTGCGCTGTATCTTATGTATGAGGAGGTAAACGATAGATGGCAACATTGAGAGATGCTAAGATCGGACAGACCGTTAAGGTGAAAAAGCTTGGCGGCGAGGGCGCTGTAAAGCGCAGGATCATGGACATGGGCATTACTAAGGGAGTGGATATTTATATCCGCAAGGTAGCGCCTTTGGGAGATCCTATCGAGATCACCTGTACGCGGCTATGAGCTTTCGCTCAGAAAGGCTGACGCAGAGTTCGTCGAGATAGTTTGATGCGGGTCTTCCTCGTATCATGTCAAATAGTTAGACTAGGCTAACATTTTTGAAAGGATTGGATCAGATGGAGATTAAGATCGCGCTTGCGGGAAATCCGAACGCAGGCAAAACCACACTGTTCAACGCTCTTACGGGCTCAAATCAGTTCGTAGGCAACTGGCCCGGCGTTACGGTAGTAGAAAAAAAAGGAAGGCAAGCTGAAAGGCAATAAAGAAGTTACCATCACCGACCTTCCCGGCATTTATTCGCTTTCGCCCTACACCCTTGAGGAAGTAGTTGCGAGAAATTACCTTATCAGCGAGCGTCCCGACGCTATACTGAACATCATCGACGGTACTAACCTCGAAAGAAACCTTTACCTCACCACTCAGTTGGTAGAGCTGGGCATACCCGTTGTAGCGGCTGTCAACATGATGGACGTTGTAAAGAAAAACGGCGACGTTATCAACTTTGCGCAGCTCGAAAAAGAGCTCGGCTGCAAGGTAGTAGAGATCTCGGCGCTGAAGGGTACCGGTATAAAGGAAGCTGCTGCGGCTGCTGTTGAAGCTGCTAAGAGCGGCGAAAAGATGATTCCTCAGCACTCATTCTGCGGCTGCGTAGAGCACGCTATCGCACATATCGAGGAAGTTTGCGTTCACAATATGCCCGAGGAGCAGCAGAGATGGTACGCTATCAAGATCTTTGAGCGCGACGAAAAGGTCATTGAAAAGCTCGGACTTGCTCAGTCGGTAAGAGATCACGTTGAAAAGGACATCGAGGCTGCCGAGGCTGAGATGGACGACGACGCTGAGTCTATCATCACCAACGAGCGCTACGTTTACATAGCTTCCATCATCGGCGGCTGCTTGAAGAAGAAAAATCAGGGCGGACTTACCACCTCTGATAAGATCGACAAGATCGTTACAAACCGCTGGCTGGGTCTTCCCATCTTCGCAGTTGTAATGTTCATCGTATACTACATTTCGATGGTGACTGTCGGCTCTGCCGCTACCGACTGGGCTAACGACGGTCTGTTTGGCGACGGCTGGCACCTCTTCGGCATCGGCTCTTCCGACGCTGAGGCTGCCGCGGAAGATTACGGCGATACTAACGCTATCATAGAAGGCTATGTTGCTTATCTGGCTGACCAGGGCGTTGACACCGCAGACCTCGAAGCTCTAATCGACACCGAGGCTGACGATTTCGACGGCGCTGCCGCTAAGGAAGCTATCATGGCGGAAACTGCTGAATACAGTTCGGATTTCAAGTACGACGTAGAAGACGAAGAAACTCTTGAAGTTACTACTGAAACTGTTTCTATGGCAGACCTGACCGAAGCCTGCGATAAGTTTGCTGAGGGCGAGCCTGACCCCGCTGATTACGGCGTATGGGTCCCCGGTATACCCGTACTTATCCAGAAGGGTCTTGACGCAGTTAACTGCGCTGACTGGCTGAATGGTCTTATCATCGACGGTATCGTAGCCGGTGTAGGTGCGGTACTCGGATTCGTACCTCAGATGCTGGTACTCTTTATCCTCCTTGCATTCCTCGAGGCTTGCGGCTACATGGCTCGTATAGCTTTCGTAATGGACAGGATTTTCAGAAAGTTCGGTCTTTCGGGCAAATCCTTTATCCCGATACTTATCGGTACGGGCTGCGGTATCCCCGGAGTAATGGCTTCCAGAACTATCGAGAACGAGCGCGACAGACGTATGACCATCATGACGACAACGTTCATCCCCTGCGGCGCTAAGACTCCTTTCATCGCTATGATCGCAGGCGCTATCTTCGGCGGCTCGGCATTCGTAGCAGTAGGCGCATACTTCATCGGTATCGCGGCTATCATAATCTCGGGTATCATGCTCAAGAAAACTAAGATGTTCGCAGGCGACCCCGCACCTTTCGTAATGGAGCTTCCTGCATACCATATGCCTACCGTAGGCAACGTACTCCGCTCGATGTGGGAGCGCGGCTGGTCGTTCATCAAGAAGGCGGGTACTATCATCCTGCTTTCGACTATCGTAGTTTGGTTCACCTCTTACTTCGGCTGGGTAGACGGCAGCTTCGGAATGCTGACCGAAGACCAGATGGACGCAAGCATACTTGCGAAGATCGGCAAGGGCATCTGCTGGATATTCGCACCTCTCGGCTGGGGCAACTGGCAGGCTACTGTTGCGGCAGTTACCGGACTTGTTGCTAAGGAAAACATCGTTGGTACTATGGGTATCCTCTATGGCGGCGGCGACGGCACCGTTTACAGCGCTCTCGCAGCGGCGTTCACCAGCGTAAGCGGCATGAGCTTCCTCATCTTCAACCTGCTCTGCGCACCCTGCTTTGCAGCGATGGGCGCTATCAAGCGTGAGATGAACAACATCAAGTGGTTCTGGTTCGCTATCGGCTATGAGTGCGGCTTTGCTTACATCATCGCTCTTATCGTAAACCAGCTCGGTCTGCTCTTTACCGGCAGCGTCAACGTTATCGGACTTATCTTCGCTGTCGCAGCTATTGCTCTTATCATCTATATGCTGGCAAGACCTTACAAGGAAGCGACCAAGTTCAAGGGCAGCGTTAAGGTAAACGCTTAATAAAAACCGAAAATAAAGTGTGACATTTACATACTGACATTTTTGTATAAAGAAGACCCCGTCGACTTCGGAAGATCGAAGTCGGCGGGGTTTTTGCTGTTTGGGGGGAGGGCTTGACAAATCGGAAAAATCTGATATAATAAGGGTAGGGGAGTGGAGCGTTTGGAGCAGGCAAAAAAGCGAGATCATAAAATATATGTAACAGATGTGGCTGTAAATAAGATCTCAAGAACTTTTATACCTTTTCTGAGTGAAAAGCAGAATGAGTTGATCTATAAAAATCATGTGGCACTTTTGCAGACGGCAAAGGATAAAAATGATAGCAACGAAGTAGCATTTCTGTTCGACCTCAACACGGGCGAAAGCTGTATCAAAATGGGCGATGAATCTGAAGTGAATATTTTTCTGAACCCTAATGCAGTTTCGATGTCGGCTCACTCACAGGATAAGACGCTGTTTTTGGCGCATAATCACCCGAGCACGCAGGACTTCTCATATTCAGATATTGGCGTTTTTTTTTTGCTGAACGACAGTTTCGGCGGGATCTCCGTTGTATCAAATTTGGGCGATGTGCATATACTATTTAAGTCAGATAGGTTAGATTTTTATCGCGCTTATGAATATATCAGCTTTATAAGAAATGAATACGATCATTACGATTCGGAAGCAGACAGAGCTATCGTGAAAAGATTTCTGAAAAACTCTGAGAAGCTGGGGATATTGCAGTACTAGGAGGTGCGCAAAATGAATGAGAAGAAAACATTCGGTGTGCTCGACACCGGCGATGAAAGAAAAATTCGAGAGATGGAAGAGATGCTGAGAGAAAAGTATGATTCACGTAACGACGCACCGTCTCCCGAAAAAGCCGCAAAAATAATATCTGCATAAACGTTTACCGCTTCGCTTTGGCGAGGCGGTATTTTTGTATTTGCGCACAATGCGCACAAAAAATTCAGCCCTCCGCCGAAGCGAAAGGCTGACACAAAAGTCGGGATGACAGGACTTGAACCTGCGGCATCTTGCTCCCAAAGCAAGCACTCTACCAAACTGAGTTACATCCCGTTTTTGACTATAATATTATAGCATAGTTTTTCGCTCGTGTCAAGGGCTTTGACAGAAAAAATTCCACATAAAAATTCTGTAAATTGCCCGCCGACTATTGCAATTTCGTAAACTTTGTGTTATAATTGTAAAAAGGTTCGGCGCAAATGGCGCTCGCAGACCTTGGAAAGGAGAGAAAGGCTTTGAAAGAGATAATAGATTCGTTCGTTTCAAACACGCAGGTGCTTGGCTGGGCGATAGCTTTTCTGGTTTTCGCTGTGGCTGAGGCGGTAACGTTAAACGCGCTCGTGTCCATTTGGTTCGCGATAGCCGCGCTGCTCGCAATGTTCGCCGCGCTCGCGGGGCTGAGCTTCATTTGGCAGCTCGTTATCTTCGTGGTAGGCAGTACGCTGCTTCTCGCCGCGACCCGCGCGCTCGTTAAACGCATGAAAAAGAACAAAGCACCCGATCCGAACGAGGATTACGACATCGGCAAATCTGCCGTAGTTATCGAGGCTCTTTGCAGCCGTACCGGCGAGGGCAGGGTAAAGCTCGACGGAGTTGACTGGGCGGCGCGCTCGGAAAACGGCGACGACATAGCGAAGGGCGAAGTAGTTACCGTCAAAAAGGTCGAAGGCGCTAAGCTCATCGTGGCTAAGTAAACACTCGGCGAGAGCCGTTTATATTAAGGAGGAAAACAGCAAATGGATCCATTATATGTAATTCTGATAATCGTGCTGGTGCTGCTGGTAATCATCATCTCGAATATCAAGATCGTTCCGCAGTCGTATGTGTATGTAGTTGAGCGTCTGGGCGCTTACCACGCTTCGTGGGGCACAGGCCTGCACATCAAGATACCTTTTATCGACACTATCGCAAAGCGCGTGAACCTAAAGGAACAGGTGATCGACTTCCCGCCGCAGGACGTTATCACTAAGGATAACGTAACTATGAAGATCGACACCGTAATTTTCTTCATGATAACTAACGCTATGCAGTTCACCTACGGCGTTGAGCGTCCCATCAAGGCGATAGAGAACCTCACAGCTACCACGCTGAGAAATATCGTCGGCGACCTCGACCTCGAAGCTACTCTTACTTCGCGCGATTATATCAACGGCAACATCACCCGCGAGCTTGACGAAGCTACCGACCGCTGGGGCATAAAGGTACAGCGCGTAGAGCTGAAAAATATCATCCCGCCCCCTGAGATACAGGATTCGATGGAAAAGCAGATGAAGGCCGACCGTGAGCGCCGCGAAAAGGTAATTCAGGCTGAGGCTGAGAAGAAGTCGCAGGTGCTCGTTGCAGAGGGCGAAAAGGAGTCGAAGATACTCCGCGCGCAGGCTGAAAAGGAAGCTAAGATACTTCAGGCAGACGCTATCAAGCAGCAGAAGATACTCGAGGCAGAGGGTGAAGCGCAGGCTATCGAAATGGTACAGCAGGCTCTTGCCGATAGTATCAGAAAGCTGAATGAGGCTAACCCGAACGAGGCGGTCATCCAGCTCAAGAGCCTTGAGGCTTTTGAAAAGGCTGCCGATGGTCAGGCTACCAAGATCATCATACCCAGCGAGATACAGGGTCTTGCAGGTCTTGCGGCTGGTCTTAAAGGCGTTATCACCGACGATAAGGACGTTACCGCTGTAAAGCCTAAGAGATTTACTCAGAACTGATCTTTAGAATTTTATCCCCGTGCAGAGCAAAAATGCGCGGGGATATTTTTATGCACATCCGCCGAGTGAGCCAATGCAAACTTTCTAGCACTCTCGAAATGTGAGTGCTAAATTTCATCAAACTTTCACATATCGGTAACTTATTTTTCAAACAAGAGCCGTATCATATAGTTAAAGAAAGAGGAAAGGAAATGGTACCGATGGAACGAATGAAACAAAAGATATTCAGATAGTTCACATCAAACATCAACAATCAAACATCATACAAATTGGTCAATTAAAAAGAAATATAGAAATTGGAGGCATGACTTATGTATGGACTTACACCTTTTGAGAGAAAAAGCTTTGACTTATTCAACGCATTTCACGATTTTGAGAACGACTTCTTCGGCGGCATGGCTCCCGCAGCCTTCAAGACCGATATCAAGGACGAGGGCGATAAATATTTGATGGAGGCTGAGCTGCCCGGCTTTGAGAAGAGCGACATCAAGCTCGATATTTCGGGCAATACGCTTACTTTGAGCGCCGAGCACAGCGATTCCTCAGAGAAAAAGGACGGCGATAATTACGTTTGCCGCGAGCGCAGCTACGGCTCTTACCAGCGCAGCTTCGACATCAGCGGTATTGACGCCGACAAGATCGACGCTGAGTACAAAAACGGTATTCTCTACATGACTATGCCGAAAAAGCAGAAGGCTCAGCCCGAGGTCAAGCGCCTTGAAGTCAGATGATAACGTCCGACTTAAAGCTTGCTAAATTGATCGATCATTCCTGCGGCTTTTCCGAACGCGGTTTCGGGAGAGCCGCTCCTTTTTTGTGAAATTACATTATAAATCTAATGAAAACGATTACACAGTTGTTTAAATCGTGGAATGTGCAATGCTGACAGCTAAAAGTATTGACAAAATCAATATTTTGGTATAAAATATAATTGGATAAAAAATCGCGAAAGGAAAGACTGTGAAATGATACTGAAAAAATTTGTTTCTGCACTGCTTATCTGCGGCTTGGCTCTTTCGGGCGCTGCCGCGCTTACAACTTCAGCTGATACGAGCGAAGAGGCTGCGCCTACCCTCGCTTTCGACGGCGATGACTGGAGCAAGTACATCGACGTTTTCGATGATACGGGCAGCGGCGCTTATTCGCTGAAGAGCGAGCGCGACGTAGTCTATCAGGGCGCTTCGGCAAAGCTGACGGCAAACCTTACCAATCCTCCCGATTATGCGGGCGGCTCTGAGGACAGCATGGGCATAATGCTCAGCGCTGAGAAATTCGGGCTGGATAATTTCGACGGCTACACCCTCAGCTTCTACACAAGATTTAACGTGAATATCGAGGGCCTGCTGAACGAGGATAAGGCATACGTTTTCGGTCAGAACGCCGATAAGGAGCTTACCACCCCGACGATAAAGACGATAGCTTACTCTGCCGCTTCAAATGTAAACAATTACGAGAAGCAGTTTATCACTATCCCCACCGACACAAAGACTACTGAGATACTGATAAAAGTTCCGCTGGCGCAGGCTTACACCGGCGACGTTATGTATCTCGACAACCTCTCTCTGCTGTACGCTACCGATGGCGACGCGAACCCTGTTGTTACTCTCGACACCTACAACGCCAACGCACCTATCTCTGACAAGGGCGACGTTATAAAGCAGAACAAAAAGCAGACTACCGTAGACACCAGCGAGGTGGAAAAGTCCAGCGAGGGCGGCTCGGTAGGAATAATCATCGTGATAGCAGCCGCAATTCTCGTAATAGGCGGCGCGGTAGCATTCGCGATAGTAAAGGCTAAGAAGAGATTTTATTAAATCAAAATTTTGGAAAATTTGCAGGCGGGCTGAAAAAACGGCTCGCCTGTTTTCGTATATTTGGTGATTTATTGCAGATAATATTTTCAGCCGTAAAGTTCTGGCAAATCAAATTCAGAAAGGATCAACGCAGATATGAAAAAAATGTTTGCATTCATTCTCTCGGCGCTCACCGCCGCTGCAATGCTCACCGCCTGCGGCGATAACGACGGCGATGTTTCGTCGAACGCTTCGTCTGAGGGCAAAGTTTCCTCCGCAGCCGATAAGGACGAGATGACCGACACTTCAAAGGCTGCCACCTCTAAGAAGAGCGAGTCCTCCTCAAGCAGTTCGCGCAGCGAGAGCGGCGATACGCTGATGTCTAAAGCCGACCGCGTAGGCGACGATGTTGCCGACGGTATCGACGACGGGCTTGACGCTGCTGAAAGTATAGTAGACGACATACTTCGCTGATGAGCCGAGAAAATGCCGCCCTGCGTGCTGCTGCGCGGGGCGCTTTTTTTGCACGCAAAAATATCCCGTGTGTATCAAATATGAATGAAATGTAAAAAGTATATGCCGAAAGGGCGTTATCTCTTTTCAAAACGAGAAAAAAATGTTATAATAATACTGGTATATCGCTGCAAATAATTTCACCCCGCAGCGAAAGGCTTTTATGAATGATAATGACCGCGCGGAAAGATCCACCGCAGCGGATCTCTGAATTGGAGGAGCATATATGAAACTGCTTGTTGTTGTTGATTACCAGAACGATTTTGTAAACGGTTCTCTGGGATTTGAGGGCGCAGAGGCGCTCGACAGAAAGATAGCGCATAAGATCCGCGATTACCGCAAAGAGGGCGGAGATGTTATCTACACTATGGATACTCATCAGGAAGATTACCTTACTACTCAGGAGGGCAGAAAGCTGCCCGTAGAGCACTGCATAGAGGACACTCCCGGCCACCGTCTTTACGGCTTTACCGCTAAAGAGCGCACCGATAAGGATAAGGTATTTTATAAGGATACCTTCGGCTCGCTCGAGCTTGCAGATCACCTGAAATTTAAGTCTTACGATACCGTAGAGCTGGTAGGCGTAGTTACCAATATGTGCGTTCTCGCAAACGCCGTAATGATAAAGACCGCGCTGCCCGAAACTGAGGTCATTGTAAATACCGAGTACACCGCCGCTCCCGACGCCGAGCTTGAGGCTAAGGCTTACGACGTTATGGAGGGTCTTCAGATAACCGTAGTTCGCCCAGAATAAGGCACTGCGGATAAAGGTAGGGGGGCTGCGCTATGAATCCATATAATTACACCATGCTTTGCGATTACTACGAGCTTACTATGGGCAACGGCTATTTCGTCAGCGGCATGAAGGATAAGATCTCGTACTTCGATCTCTTTTTTCGCGACGTGCCCGACGAGGGCGGCTTTGCCATCTGCTGCGGACTTTCGCAGGTGATCGAGTATATCAAAGATCTGCATTTTTCCGATGAGGATATAGAGTTTTTGCGCTCGAAAAATACTTTCGACGAGGGCTTTCTCGAATACCTCCGCGATTTCAAATTTACGGGCGACATTTACGCAGTTCCCGAGGGCACGGTAGTTTTCCCGCGTGAGCCGCTGATAACCGTCCGCGCGCCGTCTATACAGGCGCAGCTTGTGGAAACGTATCTGCTGCTGATGATAAATCACCAGTCGCTCATAGCTACTAAGGCTAACAGGATCGTTCGCGCTTCGCAGGGCAGGGCGGTGTCTGAATTCGGTTCTCGCCGCGCACATGGCGCTGACGCCGCTATCTACGGCGCTAGGGCATCGGGCATTGGCGGCTGTGCTGCTACCGCCTGCACTATAACCGATCAGCTTTTCGGCTTTCCCGCTACGGGCACTATGGCGCACTCTTGGGTGCAGATGTTCGACGACGAGTATGAGGCTTTCAAGACCTACTGCAAGTGCTATCCGAACGATGTCACACTGCTGGTAGATACTTACAACGTGCTTGAGAGCGGCATACCGAACGCTATCCGCGCTTTCAATACCGTGCTGAAGCCTATGGGCTGCCGGCCTAAGGGCGTGCGGATAGATTCGGGCGATATTACTTACCTCTCGCAAAAAGCCCGCAAGATGCTCGACGACGCCGGCTACCCCGACTGCAAGATAGTTGCTTCAAACTCGCTGGACGAATACATCATTCGCGATATGATATATCAGGGCGCTAAGGTAGACCTTTTCGGCGTAGGCGAAAGGCTGATAACCTCGCGCTCGTACCCCGTATTCGGCGGAGTTTACAAGCTCTGTGCCGTTGAGGAAAACGGCAAGGTAGTGCCGAAGATAAAGATCTCTGAAAACGTTAGCAAGGTCACTACGCCGCACTATAAAAAGGTGTACCGCCTTTACGACCGCGACAGCGGAAAGGCGATAGCCGATCAGCTCTGCGTGTTCGACGAAAAGATCGACGACAGCCGCGATCTCGTCATTTTCGACCCCGATTACACTTGGAAAAAGAAAATGGTGAGAAATTTCACTGCGAAAGAGCTGCTGCAGCCGATATTCATAAACGGCAAGCAGGTCTACAAAGAGCCGACGTACAAGGAGATATGCGAGTACTGCGCGGCGCAGGTAGATACCCTCTGGGACGAGATAAAGCGCTTCGAGAACCCGCATAAGTACTATGTAGATCTCTCAAAAAAGCTTTGGAGCATAAAAAATCAGCTTCTTGCGGAAAAGCTCTGAGCCTGCAAAAAGCTGCTGATAAAACGTATAAAGCGGATAAAAGCTGCTACGGCTCAGAAATGCCGCGGCAGCTTTTTTATCTTCGCTATAAATTTTGCCATAAAAAAATTAACGCTCACTACAATTTCGGCGTGGTAATGAGCATTAATTTTTTATAGAATTATGAAAGGGATAAGGTTAATTCAAAAGTTACGCTTGTCGGTTTGGGTTAAAGTTCAGAAAACTCTATCTGCGATCTTTGCAGACCGGGAGAGGGGGGAAGATAACATCTTCTGAACTCTAACCTAAACCGACAGGCGGGAAGTTTTCGGCACATCTGCGTCTTATCCTTCCGACAACTATATATTAGCACCCCTGTGTGAACCGAATATGAATTATCGGGTCACAGAAGGGCGTTTTTGATTAAAACGCAAGAGTTTACAAAAACTTAACAATTAGCTTTTTAAGAAAGGAAAAAAAGAATGTTTTCGATTCTTGTAGCAGAGGACGACGACAGCCTGCGCAAGCTGATGTGCGCGGCGCTCAAGCAAAACGGCTATATGCCTTACCCCGCGGTAGACGGCGAGGACGCGCTTGACGTTATGGAGCGCATATCGGTAGACCTCGTGATCTCGGACATAATGATGCCGAAGATCGATGGGTACGAGCTGGTAAAGCAGCTTCGCGCCGCACGGTACGAAATGCCCGTGCTGATGGTGACGGCGAAGGACAGCTTTACCGATAAGCAAAAGGGCTTTATGGCGGGCACGGACGATTACATGGTAAAGCCTATCAATATCGACGAGATGATACTGCGCGTGGGCGCACTGCTGCGCCGCGCAAAAATGGCTTCCGACCACGCCCTTACCGTCGGAAGCTGCACCCTGAATTACGATGCGCTTACAGTCACGTTTGAGGGCAAGCCGCCCGAAACTATACCGAACAAAGAGTTTATGCTGCTCTTCAAGCTGCTCTCGTACCCGAACAAGATCTTCACACGCCGCCAGCTTCTCGACGAACTTTGGGGGCTGGAGAGCGAAGTAGATGAGCGCACGGTAGACGTTCACATAAAGCGTCTGCGCGAACGCTATACGCCTAATGATGATTTCGACATCGTGACGGTGCGCGGGCTTGGATACAAGGCTGTAAAGAAAAAGTAGGACATTACGAAACGGACGTGAACTGATGAAAAAAGCGACCAAGATCAAAACGGGCAAGACCACCCTGCAATTCAAATTTGCGCTGATGTTCCTTGTAGTAATGCTGGTGTCATCCATCATTTCGCTGGCGGCGCTTATGCTTATAATGCGCCCCTCGCTGGTAGGCAACCTCGAAAATCAGATAGTTACCCTCGCAAACTCGATGAAGCGGCTTGAAAGCGTGGAAAAGTATACCACTAGCGAGATAATCTCGATATGCAATAACGACACCTCGGAAGTTACCGTCATAAAGCCGAAAAGCACCGAGTATTACCGCGTTAAGATCGAGGCTTCCGAGCACAACTGCTACGTCGAGGTAAGGGGCTTTGTGCCTACGGTGGTGGGCTATACCGTTATAAACGGCGAGTATCTCAGCATTACATCGTTTGCCAAAGACAACTACTACTGGATGACGATAATGGCTATGCTGATAGCGCTTATGGTCAGCATAATCTTAGGCTCGGTGCTTACTGTATTTCTCACCCGCCGCATACTCCGCCCCGTCCGCAACCTCACGGGCGCTACGGCTATGGTATCCCGCGGACATTTCAACGTTACCGTTCCGCTAAGCAAAGACGCCGAGCTGAACGTGCTCATCAATAACTTCAACAAAATGGCGCAGGAGCTTTCGGGCATAGAGTCGCTGCGCGGCGACTTTATCAGCAACGTTTCGCACGAATTCAAAACGCCGCTAGCCTCTATACAGGGCTTCGCAAAGCTTTTGCAGGACGATAACTTATCCGACGCCGACCGCCGCGATTACACGCAGATAATCGTGAACGAAACGGGCAGGCTCTCGAAGCTGACGACCGATATACTGCGCCTTTCAAAACTGGAAAATCAGACCACGGTAAGCAACAAAACGCGCTTTTCCATCGACGAGCAGATACGCAGGATTTTGCTTGTGCTAGAGCCAGAGTGGACGAAGAAAACATCGAGCTGAATATAGAGCTGGACAGCGTTTACTACTTCGGCAGCGAGGAACTCATGGCGCAGATATGGCAGAATATCATCAACAACGCGATAAAATTCACGCCCGAAAACGGTCACATAGGCGTGCGCCTTTTCCGCACCGATAAGAACATAACCGTTCGCATATCCGACGACGGCCCGCAGATACCGCCGGAGGTCGCCGAGAAGATATTCGACAAATTCTATCAGGGCGACAATTCGCGCAAGACCGAGGGCAACGGTTTGGGCTTAGCGCTGGTGCGCCGCGTGGTAGACCTCTGCGGCGGCAAGATATTCGTGGAAAACCTCTACGATGGCGGCGTGTGCTTTGTAATAGAGCTGCCTTACGTTATCTCAGATATGCAGTAGATGTTAAAAAAATGTTAAATGTAATGTGAAATGCTTGACAAAGGCATAAAAGTCTGATAAAATATATAAGGTCGTGTTGATACGGCTTTTATATTTATTGAATGCTGCATAGAACTACTGTCTGAACATAAATTGATGGGCTTCTATGAGTTCATAATTTTCGTTTGGAAGGAGGAAGTTTGTAATGAAGGAAGGAATCCATCCCGTATACGAGGAGACCACCATCACCTGCGCTTGCGGCAATGTCATCAAGACTCGCTCGACCAAGAAGGATATTAAGGTGGAAATCTGCTCTAAGTGCCATCCGTTCTACACCGGCAAGCAGAAGCTTGTTGATACCGGCGGACGTGTTGACAGATTTAAGAAGAGATTTAATCTCGACTAATTCACGATTTGAAGGGGCGGCTGATATGCCGCCCTTTTTTTACACTCTGCACACGCAGTTTTTGTTGAAATATCACGAAAGGGGCGTATAATATGTCAGATGAATACATGACGCTGCGCTCGCCATGCAGCGGCGAGATAGAGGAAAAGCGTTCGCGCTTCATAGCCTCGGCTGCGCCCGTAGAAACGGAAGAGCAGGCGGTGGAGTTTATAAATTCTGTAAAAAGCTGCTAACCGTAAGGCTCGGCATAACGTTTACGCCTATATCCTGCGCGATGGCAATATATCGCGTTACAGCGACGACGGCGAGCCGCAGGGCACGGGCGGAGTGCCGGTGCTGGAAACTATAAAAAAGGAAGGGCTTACAGATATTTGCGTTGTGGTAACGCGCTACTTCGGCGGAATACTGCTCGGCACGGGCGGTCTGGCGCGGGCGTACTCGGCAAGCTGCCGCGAGGCGCTTTCGGCGGCGGATATTATGATAATGCGCCGCTGCTCGAAGATAACCGTGCGCTGCGACTATAATCTTTACGGCAGATTAGCGCGGCTGATGCCCGAATTTGAGGTCAAAACGCTGGAAGAAAATTTCGGCAGCGATGTCGAAATTGTAATGCTCGTAAAAAAAGACCTTGTCGAAAAATTTAAAGAAAAGCTTATAAACGCCGCCAACGGCAAACTGCAATTGGATGAAACGCCTGATATTATGGAGGATTTCTCTTGATATTTTGTGCAAGTCTACAAAAATACACAAATTTAGTTTGAAATAAAGGGATTTTCGGCGCGAAATTTGTATAATATATAGGCGGGGGATCTTGCGCTTGTACGAGTGTACAATTTTCGGCGCACGCCCGCCGCTTTTTAGCTGACATTTTTTTCTGACGGATATTATCCGCTTTGCGATCACGGAGGTGCTGACAAATGCTTCCAAGAGAATTTCACGAACAGTTTGAAACAAAATACCTTTGCGACGCCGCCTGCCTTTCTTCAAAGACTCGCGGCAGGGAACGCCCCGCGCCCCTCTGCGACCTGCGCACCGAGTTCCAGCGCGACCGCGACAAGATAATACACTGCAATTCATTCAGACGGCTGAAGCTGAAAACGCAGGTCTTTCTCAGCCCCACCGGCGACCACTACCGCACCCGCCTTACCCACACGCTCGAGGTTGGGCAGATAGCGAGAACCATCGCGAGGGCTATGCGGCTGAATGAAGACCTTACCGAAGCTATAGCCATGGGGCACGATCTGGGGCACACGCCCTTCGGCCACGCGGGCGAGCGCGCGCTCAACCGCATAAATCCCAACGGCTTCAAGCACTACGAGCAGGGCGTGCGCGTGGTGAAGCTGATAGAAAATAACGGCAAAGGCCTGAACCTTACTTACGAGGTGCGCGACGGCATACTGAAACATACGAACCAGTTCGCCGAAACGAAAGAGGGCATAGTAGTGCGCTTCGCCGACGTTATCGCTTATCTTAATCACGATATTGATGACGCTATCCGCGCGGATATTCTTACCGAAGAGGATATTCCCGAGGAAATAACGGGCGTGTTGGGCCACTCGAAATCTCAGCGCATAACCACCCTCGTCAGCGACCTTGTGAACAACGGCGTTTACCGTATGGAGATGTCGCCGAATATCCGCCGCGCATACGACGCACTAAAGGATTTTATGTTCGATAACGTCTACTGCAACCCGACCTGCAAATCAGAGGAGAAAAAGACCTACTCTATGCTCGACGGGCTTTACAGCTACTATTATAAATTCCCCGATAAGCTGCCCGAGCTTTACCGCTCGCTCGCCGAGCGCTACGGCAGAGAAACGGCAGTATGCGATTACATAGCGGGAATGTCTGACAAATACGCGGTAGACAGATTTGTAGAGATATATGTGCCCGCTTCGTGGAACGTGCGCTGAGCGGGAAGTTTTCTGAAAGGAAATGATATATTGGCATTTTCGGCTGAGTTTCTCGAAAGGCTGAAAGCGGCGAACCCGATAGCCGAGGTGATGGGCGAGTATGTTTCGACCAAGCGCGCAGGCAGGGATTACGTTTGTCTTTGCCCTTTTCACAACGAAAAAACGCCCAGCTGCTATATACACCCCGACCGCGAATTTTTCCACTGTTTCGGCTGCGGCGCGGGCGGAGATGTTATCAGCTTTATAATGAAATACCACAACCTCGATTATGTTGAGGCGATAAAAATGCTCGCCGAGCGCGCAAATATGGAGATGCCCGAGGACGATTTCCGCCAAAGAGGCAGCGGCAATACAGCTGAGCGGCGAAAGAAGATATACGATATGAACCGCGACGCGGCGAAGTTCTTTTACCACCAGCTCTCAAAGCCCGAAGGCGCTAAGTGCGTGCGCTACCTTATGCAGACTCGCCGCCTTTCGCCGCAGACGATAAAGCGCTATGGCATGGGCTGCGCGCCGAATAGCTGGAGCGCGCTGAAACAGCATATGCTCGGGCTGGGCTATACCGAGCGCGAGCTGGAGGACGCGGGGCTGATCTCGCGCTCAAAAAACAACACAAAAAAGACCTTTGACTTTTTCGTAGACCGCGCGATGTTCCCCTTCATAGACCTTACGGGACATATAGTCGGCTTCGGCGGGCGCACGCTGGGGGACGATAAGCGCAAGTACCTAAACTCGCGCGATAGTTTGGTCTACAATAAAAATAAATTTCTGTTCTCTATGAACATCGCCAAAAATTCCGCCGTGAAAAGCGGCAGGGTGCTGCTCTGCGAGGGCAATCTCGACGTTATCTCGCTGACGCAGGCGGGCTTTGACAACGCTGTAGCTTCATGCGGCACGGCGCTCACCCCCGAGCAGGCGAAGCTTATCTCCAACTACGCTAAAGAGGTAGTCATATGCTACGACGCCGACGAAGCGGGTCAAAAGGCTACGCAGAAAGCGATAGGCATACTATCATCGGCGGGGCTGAAAACTACCGTTATACAGATGCGCGGCGCGAAAGACCCCGATGAATTTATCGGCAAATTCGGCGCGGCGGCTTTTGAACAGCTATTGGAAAAGGCGGCGGGCGCTGTTACATTTCGTCTGCAAAAGGCGAAAAACGGGCTTGACCTCGCCACCGACGCGGGCAAGCTGGAGTATAAGGACGCCGCGGTGAAGATACTCGCCGCACTTGGATCACCCGTAGAGCGCGACCTTTACGGCCACCGCGTCGCGGAAGAGCTGGGCGTGCAGTATCAGCTTTTAGAGCAGGAGATAAAAAACTCCGCGCGGCGTGAATATTACCGCAAGCAAAAAAAGCAGACGCAGGAAATGCTGCGTTTCGCTGATAGGCGTGACCCCTTAAACCCGCAGGCGGCGGCGCACCCCGGCGAAGCCAACGCCGAAGAGCTGCTGATCTGCTATCTGTACAATAATCCGGACTATTACCCTGAGATAGTGAAGATATGCCCGCCTGAGAAATTCGTAACGGAGTTCAATCGGCGCGTGTATGAGTTCATATGCAGCTCGATGGAAGCCATGCGCGACCACTCGGTAAGCTCAATGAACGAGCAGTTCACCCCCGAGGAGATAGGCGCGGTGACGCGGATACTCGAGCGCGGCAGGCGCGAGGGCATAACCCGCGAGGTGGCGGACGACTGCGCGCAGCGGCTGCTGGCATACCGCCCGAAGCTGAGCGGCGGCGAACTTTCAGACGACGATTTCGCCGCTAAGGTAGAAAACATGAGGAAGAATAAGATGTGAGCGCGCAAGCGGCACGAATATAAAAGGAGAGATAGATGATGGATAAGAAAAGCATTATGGATAACCTGATGGAGCAGGGCAAGGCTAATGGCAAGCTTACTACTAAGGAGATAACCGATGCCCTAGAAAAGCTAGACTTTGACGTAGAGCAGATGGACGCTTTTTACGAAGCGTGCGAGCAGTACCATATCGAGATAATAGACGATATAGTGCCCGACGATTCGCTCAGCCTTATCAATCCCGAGGACGAGATCGCCCCCGAGGAGATAGACATCGGGCTCTCTACCGACGGCATAGCCATCGACGACCCCGTAAAGATCTACCTTAAAGAGATAGGAAGAGTGCCGCTGCTGACCCCCGAGGAGGAGATACAGCTAGCCGAGAAGATGTCTGGCGGCAACGAGGAAGAGGCGGCTAAGGCGAGAAAGCGCCTTGCAGAAGCTAACCTGCGACTTGTAGTTTCCATCGCTAAAAAGTATGTCGGCAGAGGAATGAGCTTCCTCGACCTTATCCAAGAGGGCAACATGGGTCTGATAAAGGCGGTAGAGAAGTACGACTACACCAAAGGCTTCAAATTCTCGACCTACGCCACATGGTGGATACGCCAGGCTATAACCCGCGCCATCGCAGATCAGGCAAGAACTATAAGAATACCCGTGCACATGGTAGAAACTATCACTAAGGTAAAGAAGGCTTCGAGCCAGCTGCTGCACCAGAACGGCCACGACCCCTCGCCCGAGGACATAGCCGAGTACCTCGATATGCCCGTAGAGCGTGTTCGCGAGATAATGCGTATAGCGCAGGACCCCGTTTCGCTTGAAACGCCTATCGGCGAAGAGGAAGACTCTCACCTAGGCGACTTTATCCCCGACGAGGACGCGCCCGCACCGCAGGAAGCCGCTTCGCAGGTAGCTCTGAAAGAGCAGATAAACCAAGTTCTCTCCACCCTTACTGAGCGCGAAGAGATGGTGCTGCGCCTGCGTTTTGGTCTGATAGACGGCAGATCGCGCACGCTGGAGGAAGTAGGTCAGCAGTTTAAGGTAACGCGCGAGCGCATAAGACAAATAGAGGCGAAAGCGCTGAGAAAGCTGCGTCACCCGAATAGAAGCAACAAAGTAAAAGATTACCTCGATTAAATCCCCTTTCGGAAGGAGATCATACCATGTATATCACACTGGAGACCGACTACGCAGTAAGGATAGTATCGGTGCTCTGCTTAGACGGCGGCAGGGTAGACGCTGCCACGATAGCGGGCAGGGCGAACGTTACGCTGCGCTTTGCGCTGAAGATACTGCGTAAGCTGGTGGCTGCGGATATTATAAGATCGTATAAAGGCACGCAGGGCGGATACCAGATAAAAATGCAGCCCGCGGACATTACGCTCAAGACCGTTATCGAGGCGATAGAGGGTACATACTATTTTTCAAGATGTCTTTCCGCCGAGCACGAATGCAGCCGCGGAGCGGACGGTATATGCTGCTATCAGAAAGCTTTCGGCGAGATCACGGATATGGTGAGAGAAAAGCTGGAAAGCTACAATTTTGCAGACCTGATAGCCGGCTCTGACGAATATCGGGAGCGATGCGATGAATGCAATGAACGAACAGAAGAAAAACTTCAAGCTGAATGAAGAAGCAAAACACAAGATAAACGACGAATATGTAAACCCTACTCACGGTGCACCGCAGGGCTATCCGCAGGGGCAGGGAAGCGGGCATGGTCAGTATGGCAGACCGGCTAGACCTGTCAGACCTGTCGGACCGACAAATCAGCCGCGTCCTGCAAATCCAGCACCGCCGCCGAGGAGATTTCCCCCGCGCGACCCGCAGTGCATACCCGCCTACGCTGAGCCGCAGTATTATCCCCCCGAGGAGGACTACGGATACGGCGAAGAGCCGCAGCCGCCGAAAAAGAAAAAGCACCGTCTGCGAAAGCTGATGGTGGGGCTGACGATATTGAGCGTTTTCGTTATACTGCTGAACATAGCGTTCTTTTTTCTACCGCGGGCAGATATGGTTCAACGAGCCGCGAAAGCGCGATTACCCCGTGCGCGGCGCTGCGATAGACCAAAGCTTAGGCAAGATAAACTGGGAGATAATGTCGCAGCAGACGATAAGCTTCGTGTACGTCCGCGCGACGAAAGGCACGTCATTCGTTGACGAGCAGTACGAGCAGAACCGCAAGAACGCCCGCAAGCAGGATTTGCTGGTAGGCTGCTGGCACGAGTTCGATTTCCGCACCGACGGGCAGAAGCAGGCGGAGCATTTCATAGAGGAATGCGGCGATATGCACGGTATGCTGCGCCCGATGGTGAAGCTGACGAAGTACGGCGTATACAATCTGAAAATGAAAGACGCGGAAGCTGTGCGCGATAATCTGACGGCGTTTCTCGACGCGCTGGAGGACTACTACGGCAGAAAGCCCGTGATAATGTGCGATGCGGCGTGCTATAAAAAGTACGTTCAGCCGTATTTTAGCAAATACACCCTCTGGACGATAGACCATTTCGGCAAGCCCGACGAAGAGGGCTGGGCTATGTGGGAATTCAACCCCCGCGTTAGAACAGAGGGCTACGAAAACAGCAAAGAGTACTTCGCGATGTCAGTATACCGCGAGGGAAAAGAGCTGGATAATTTCAAGAAAAAATCTGCTTATGATATGAGTAAAAAACAACGGCTGTTCACCCCAAAAAGCGAACAGCCGTTATTTTTTTATGCAGTTGTCAGCGCCGTCAAAGCACGGCGTTTATGATAAGTCCCGAGATGACCGCGGCGGCGTACATGACGCCCATTATCGCAAAGTTTTCTTTGTACCTGCGGTTGGTGCGGAAAAGTATCAGCAGGCCTACGCCCGCGCCTGTGCAAAGCCCCGCTATGCATGAACCAAACGATAGCGCACCCTCGATGTAGAGCTGTGTTATCACTACAGACGAAGCGCAGTTTGGTATAAAGCCGAAAAGCGCTGTGATGAAAGGCTGATAAATCGAGCCTTGCATGAGAAAATGCGAGATCTTCTCAGCGCCCGCAAGCTCTATAGCGCCGCCGAGGATAAGGCTGACTATGAAGATGAAAAGCGAGATCTTCACGGTGTGTATCAGCGCGCTGGTGAAGATGTTGTGGTGGTCGCAGTGGCAGTCGCGGCAGATGTCCTCGTAGTCGGGCTGCTCGTCGTTTTTGTGCAGCATTTTCAGTACGATGTCAACTATAAAGCCGACTATCAGCGCGATGATTATTTTTATCACGATAAGCTTCCAAAGCGCCGACGCGAATTTCGGGTTCGAGATAAGCATAGGTATAGCCTCGTCGCTGGTGGCGATGTATACCGAAATAAGCGTGCCCGCGCTTATCAGCCGCCCCGTGTAGAGATTTGAAGCCGCGGCGGAAAATCCGCACTGCGGTATGCTGCCCAGCAGCGCGCCGCCTACCGAGCCGAAAGGCCCCAGCTTTCGCAGCGCAGCGGAAAGCTTGTCAGCGTGGCTGTGCTCAGTGTACTCTATCAGCAGGTATACCAAATATAAAAAAGGTATTATCTTTAGCGTGTCTATAAGTGCGTCTAAAAAGATCTCTGTCATTTATTTCCTCCGTATCTATAACAAAACTGTTTTTAACTTTTTTTATGCTTGAAGTTTTATTATATATCAGCTTTTGGGCAATGTCAAGCAGTATTTTGTGAATTTTAGGCGGCACAAATTTTGCAAAACTATGCGACGATAATGCTGAATGTAATAATTTATTCGCAAATTACACATATTTAAACGTAACGGTTTGTACAATCCTACAAAGCTTCATTATTCGGTTGACTTTATTTTAGCAATAGATTATAATATATATGAATGGTTTGTGTCACTTTTAAAACAAGCCGGTGACGCGCCGTTTTTATATTGAATCTACGGAGGATAGTGTATGAATATTAAAGAAGCAAAAATTCAGATAGAAAACGCTATACGCTCTTATCTGCTGAAAGATGAGTACGGCGATTACCTTATACCGCTGGAGAAACAGCGCCCTGTGTTCCTTATGGGCCCTCCGGGTATCGGTAAAACTGCCATCATGGACCAGATAGCGCAGGAGATGCAGGTAAACCTCGTTTCTTACGCTATGACTCACCAGACCCGTGAATCTGCTATCGGTCAGCCCATGATAGTTGAGAAAAACTTTATCGGTAAAGACGTTAAGGTATCAGAGAGCACGATGTCGGAAGTTATCGCGAATATCTATGAAACCATGGAAGAAACAGGCATCAAGGAAGGCATACTCTTCCTCGATGAAATTAACTGCGTAGACCAGTCGATAGCTCCTATGATGCTCCAGTTCTTACAGTACAAGATCTTCGGCAAACACCAGATACCCGAAGGCTGGGTAGTTACCACCGCAGGTAACCCACCCGAGTTCAACCACGCCGTTACCGATTTCGATATCGCTACCCTCGACCGTTTGAAAAAGGTAGACTGCGTTGCCGACTTTAACTGCTGGAAAGAGTTCGCGCTGAAAGCGCAGGTACATACCGCTATCATCACCTATCTTACCGAGTTCCCCGACCACTTCTACGGCATCGACTCGACCGAATCGGGCAAGCAGAGCTTCGTTACCGCCCGTGCTTGGGAAGATATGTCGGATATGATGCTGCTTCACGAAGAGGGCGGCGTACCCGTAGACCTTATCCTTATAGAACAGTATATACAGAACCACGATATAGCCGTTGATTTCAACGATTTCTACAACTACTTCTGCGAGGTCAAGGAGGCTTACCATATCGAGGACATCATCGCGGGCAACGCTTCCGCTGAGATAAAGGAAATGGCGAAGTCGGCTGGCAAGGAAGAAAAGGCTATCCTGCTCGACGTGCTCACCGCTGAGGCTTCGGGCGCTATGCAGTACAGCCGCGAAATGACCCGCCTGCTCGAGCAGATACTTCCTCTGCTTCAGGATTCGGTAGAGCGTCTGGCTGAAGGCTTCTCTAACCGCGAGATCTTCTCGCAGCATATCCTGCGCCGTCAGCGCGAGCTGGAAAAGAAGATCACCGCGCGCGTTATCAGCGCTTCCAAGAAAAAAGTAGAGCGCTGGGTGATCCACCACCTCGAGAATTACCTCGACGCTACTACTCAGTCTAGGGACAACCGCCGCGCTATCCTCACCGTAATGCAGATGTACGACGAGAACGTGAATAAGGCTAAGGCTATAACTCAGAGCGCGGTAGATATATTCTTCAATACCATTCGCTTCGTTATAGAAGTTTACGGTATCGGCAACGAGCTGCTCACCGTTTTCAATAACCTTTCTATAAACGCTAACTCGGCTAAGTTCATCGAAACTTACGGCTTTGAGGACTATATGTGCAACCCCGGCGGCCCCGAGCCGCAGGCTGATTACAGCAGATTTGACAAGTTCAAGATCAATTTCACGGTAGAAGAGCCGCAGCAGCGCTTCCGCAGGGGAATGTGAACGGCTGACTGTTTGCACGGAGTCATAAAAAGTTTACAATTAACGCTGTTGACAAATCGGCGGCGGTGGTGTATAATATATTAGAAATGAAAGCAGGGCAGTTTCCGCTCTCACCTTAAGCGCTTTTACGGCTGCGAAAAGGTAACCGTTTTGATATTTACGCCACGCGCTTTTTAAGAAGCGTTTTTATGTGCGATATTTTACGGACGCGGAAAGCTTTTCTGCGTCCGTTTTTATTTTCTGATGGAGGTGTACTGTTATTAACAACAAAGACTACAAGATCAACGAGGATATACGCGAAAAAGAGATCAGAGTAGTGGATTCCGAGGGTAATCAGCTCGGACTAATGTCCTCAAGAGACGCACTCGAGAAGGCTTACAGCGAAGATAAGGATCTTGTTATGATCGCCGCGAATGCAAAGCCGCCTGTTTGTAAGATCATGGATTATCGCAAGTTCTGCTTTGAGCAGTCAAAGCGCGAGAAGGAAGCGAAGAAAAATCAGAAGGTCATGGAAGTTAAGGGAATAAGACTTTCCTCTAACATCGATACTCATGACTTTAACACAAAGGTCAATCAGGCTCGCAAGTTTCTGGAAAATGGTGACAGACTTAAAGTAGAAGTTCGCTTCTACAAGAGAAGCTTTGCACATCCGGAATACGGCGAAGAGCTGCTCAAAAAGTTTGCAGAGGCAGTTTCAGAATCGGGCGTTGTTGATAAGCAGCCTAAAATGGAGGGACGCAGATATGTCATGTTCGTCGCTCCTAAGTCAGCAAAGTGATCAAAATTTAAGGAGGATAAATTTATGCCTAAGATCAAAACTCATTCCGGCGCCAAGAAGCGTTTCAACGTTACCGGCAGCGGAAAGGTAAAATTCCAGCACACAAATAAGAGACATAGACTCACGCAGAAGGATCACAAGCGCAAGAGAATCCTGCGCGGTGCAGCTATCGCTGATGACTCTAATGTAAAGAACATTAAGGCGCTCATTCCTTACAAGAAGTAATAACACGGGCCTTTAGGCTTATTAAATGAGAATTTCAGAAAATTTCAGGAGGTAATTTACTATGGCTCGTATTAAGGGCGCAATGATGACTCGTAAGAGAAGAAATAAAACTCTTAAGCTTGCAAAGGGCTATTTCGGTGCTAAGAGCAAGCATTTCAAGATGGCTAAGCAGGCGGTAATGAAGTCCGGCAATTACGCTTACATCGGAAGAAAGCAGAAGAAGAGAGATTTCAGAAGACTCTGGATCACCAGAATCTCCGCAGCAGCTAAGCTCAACGGAATGAATTATTCCACTTTCATGAACGGCTGCAAGAAGGCCGGCATCGGTCTTAACAGAAAGATGCTCTCCGAGATCGCTATCAACGATCCCGCAGGCTTCACAGCTATCGCTGAACAGGCTAAGGCTGCTCTTTAATCCATACAAATGACGCGCAAGCCGATAAAAGCCTGCGCGTTTTTCGTATTTTTGGAGGACATTTATAATGCTCATTTCAGGCAAGGATAACCCGAAGGTAAAGCTTTACCGCAAGCTTTACGAAAGCAAAAAGGCACGCGGCGAAATGGGGCTTTTCGTCGCTGAGGGTATAATAAACTGTATAGATCTCGCTCAGCTTGCCGAAAAAGGGCTTTTCGGGATAGAGGCGGTGTTTTATACCCGCGAGGCTGTTGAAAAATACCGCGGTCAGCTCGATACCGCCGCGCTTGAGGATTTCGACCCCCGCCGCAGATTTGAAATAACGCCCGAGGTCGCCGAGAAGATGGGCGGCGTGGAAAAAACTCAGGGCGTTTTCGCGATAGCTAAAAAGCTCGACCGTAAGCTTACCGCCGAAGGGATCTCGCCGCGCGGAAAATACCTCGTGCTCGACAGCGTGCAAGACCCCGGCAACCTCGGCACTATGATACGCACCTCCGCCGCAGTGGGCATAGAGGGGCTTATAATGACGGGAAATACAGTCGATCTTTATAATCCTAAGGTCGTGCGCTCGGCTATGGCGAGTATGCCGCGCGTCAAGCTTTACATCGAAAAGGACTACGCTAAGGCGGTCGGACTGCTGAACGCCGCGGGCATAAAGACTTGCGCGGCGGTGGTGCACGGCGGTGAGTCGGCGCGGGAATTTGACTTCTCGGGCGGGTGCGCGGTTGTCATCGGCAATGAAGCCCGCGGGCTTTCGCAAGAGGACGCCGCGCTTTGCACACGCGCGGTGACTATCCCGATGAAAGGCGATATGGACTCGCTCAACGCCGCCATCGCGGGAACTATACTGCTTTGGGAGATGAGCTGCAATGAGTAACGCGGGCGAAACGGCGCTTTGGGTGTGGCTGAGCCTGGTTTTCGGCACGGCGAACGAGCGTATGTGGCAGCTCAGCGACAGCTACGATAATGTGCTTGATTTCTGCAAAGCGGCGGCTCGCGGCGCGGTAGAAGGCATGACGGCGAACGAGCGGCAGGCGGCGCACACGGTAAAGCTTTCCGAAGCGCGCGCGCTTATCGCAAAGTGGGCTGAAAAAGGCGTGCAGACGGTCGGCTTCGGCGACGAGTTTTACCCGAAGCGGCTGAAATGGATACCCGACCCGCCGCCCGTACTGTATGCGCGGGGCGATATTTCGGTGCTGGGCTCGCAGACCGCCATCGCGATAGTCGGCACGCGCACGCCCTGCGAATATTCGGTGAGCGCGATGAATATGATATGTTCGCAGCTCGTGGAAGCGGGCGCGCTGGTGATAAGCGGCTTCGAGCAGGGGCTTGACTGCGCGGCGAACAAGGCGGCTCTCGCGGCGGGCGGCAAAACGGCAGCCGTCTGCGGACGCGGCATACTCTGCAAAGCGCCGATAGATAAGCTGGACGAGGGCATAGTCGGCAGCGGAGTTTTAGTGTCCGAATTTACGGACAGTAACGATTACCGAGCGCCTACGTTCGGTTCGCGCAACCGCATACTCTGCGCGCTGGCGGACGGCGTGATCTTCATCGAATGTTCCGATGTCAGCCGCGGTTTGGATAACGCCGAAAAGGCGCGCGCGCTGGGCAGACCGATATTCGCCCTGCCGCCCGCTGATATAACCGACCGCAAATTTTACGGTCAGCGTGACCTGCTGCGGGCGGGGGCAGTGCCGATATTCGGGGCGTACGACGTGATACGCGCTCTGAAAAATTCTGGCAAGGCTGAGGATATGATACTGCCTGACATTTTTGAGAATAAAAAGCAGACAAAGACCGTATCAGCCAAAAAGAAAACAAAAAATACAAAAAAAATCAAAGAAAAACAGCCGGAGGACTTGCACAAAAGCGAAAACTCTGCTACAATAGATATGAGCGGCCTTTTCGCCGCGCCAGCAGGAGATCTGCAAGGCGCTGGAGAAGGGCGAGCTGCATATGAATCTGCTGGCGGAAAGGCTTTCGCTGCCCGTCAGCGTTCTTATAAACGAACTCATGACATTGCAGATAAAAAAGATAATAGATGAGCTGCCGGGCAAACGTTACAGATTGAAACGTTAAGGTGGGTTCGGAAAGGAGAAATCACACTTGTCAAATCTGATAATAGTAGAGTCACCTACAAAAATCAAGACTATAAAAAGGTATCTTAGCGGCGACTACGAGGTCATAGCCTCGCGCGGACACCTGCGCGACCTGCCGAAATCAAAGCTGGGCGTAGACATCGAAAACAATTTCGAGCCGCATTATATAAATATCAAGGACAAAGAGCCGATAATCAAAGAGATAAAAAAGAAAGCCAAAAAGTGCGACCACGTTTATCTCGCGGGAGACCCTGACCGCGAGGGAGAAGCTATTTCGTGGCATTTGGCACAGATATTGGGACTTGACCTAAACGACGCCAACCGCGTAACTTTCAAGGAGCTTACCGCTTCGGGAATAAAGGTGGGAATGGAGCACCCGCGGCAGATAGATATGAATTTGGTAGACGCTCAGCAGGCGCGCCGCGTGCTCGACAGGATAGTGGGCTACAAGCTCTCGCCGTTTCTTTGGCGCAAGATACGCCGCGGTCTTTCCGCAGGCAGAGTGCAGTCGGTAGCGGTAAAGATGATCTGCGACCGCGAGGAGGAGATACGCAAATTCGTATCGACGGAATATTGGTCGGTAGACGCGGAATTTCTCGCAAAGGGCGCTAAAAAGCCATTCTCCGCAAAGTTGGAGCTGGTAGACGGCAAAAAGCCCGAGCTGCTTTCAAAAAGAGCAGACCGACGCTGCACTCGAGGCGGCTCGACGGCGCGGTGTTTACGGCGGCGAACGTGAAGAAAAGCGTGCGCAGAAAAATCGCCCGCAGCGCCTTTCACCACCTCGACACTTCAGCAGGAGGCTTCGCGCAGGCTCTCGTTTCAGGCAAGGCGCACGATGAAAGTCGCGCAGGAGCTTTACGAAGGTCTTGAGATACAGGATATGGGCCCCGTGGGTCTTATAACCTATATGCGTACCGACAGCCAGCGTGTATCCGACGAGGCGCGCGCGCAGGCTTACGATTTTATAAAGGAAAAATACGGCGAGGATTATATTCCCGAAACGCCGAATAAATACAAGACAAAGGGCAACGCTCAGGACGCGCACGAGGCTATCCGCCCCACCCACCCCGAACTTACCCCCGATATGGTAAAGCGCAGCGATGTTACCGCCGACCAGTACAAGCTTTACAAGCTGATATGGGAGCGCTTTATAGCCAGCCAGATGGCGAAGTGCATAATGAACACCGTTTCGGTAGATATAGAGGCGGCGGGCTGCATTTTCAAAGCTACGGGCTACTCTGTAAAGTTTGACGGCTTTACTGCGCTGTATGAAGAGAGCCGCGATGACGACGGCGAGCCGAAAAATGACCTTTCGGCGGTGAAAAAGGGCGACGAGCTTCAGCTAAAGAGCCTTTCGGGCAATCAGCATTTCACTCAGCCGCCCCCGCGCTACACTGAAGCCACGCTCGTAAAGGCGTTTGAGGAAACGGGCATCGGCAGACCATCTACCTATGTGCCGACGATAACTACCATACTTGCGCGAAATTACGTTGAGCGCGACGGCAAACAGCTAAAGCCATCGGTACTGGGCGAAGTTACCAACCAGCTCATGAGTGAGCATTTCGACAAGATAGTAGACGTGAAATTCACTGCGAATATGGAAAATGACCTCGATAAAGTTGAAAACGGCGAGATGCAGTGGACAGACACGCTGAAAGAGTTTTACGGCGAATTTGAGCACGAGCTTGAAGAAGCTGAAGTAGCTATGGAGGGCAAGCGCGTGAAAGTGCCCTGCGAGGAAACAGACCAGGTGTGCGAAGTTTGCGGCAAGCCTATGGTGATAAAAATAGGCAGATTTGGCAAATTCATGGCCTGCTCCGGCTTCCCCGACTGCACTTTTACCAAGCGCATAGTGCAGGAAACGGGCGGAAACTGCCCCTACTGCGGCAAAAAGGTGCTGCTGAAAAAATCGAAAAAAGGCAAGAAATATTACGGCTGCGAGGACAACCCGAACTGCCGCTTCATGACGTGGGACGTGCCGATGGAGGACAAGTGCCCCAAGTGCGGCTCTACGCTTTTCCGCAAGGGCGGCAAAAACGGCAAGCTGGTGTGCCACAAAGAGGGCTGCGGCTACGAGAAAGACCTCGGCGAAAGCGATAAGGATATATGAGCGTGAATGACCTGAATGACGTGAACGAAAAAATAAACGTAGTCGGCGCAGGGCTTGCGGGCTGCGAAGCGGCATGGCAGCTTGCCTCGGCGGGCGTGCCCGTGCGGCTTTTTGAGATGAAGCCCGAAAAATACACCCCCGCGCACAAGTACGGCGGCTTCGCCGAGCTTGTGTGCTCAAACTCGCTGAAAGCTGAGCGTATAGGCTCGGCGGCGGGTATGCTGAAAGAAGAGATGCGCCGCTTAGGCTCGCTGACTATGCAGTGCGCCGAGGAAAGCCGCGTTTCGGCAGGCGGGGCGCTGGCGGTAGACCGCAAAGCCTTTTCCGATGCCGTGACCGCGAAGATAAAGGCGCACCCCTTGATAGAGATAGTTTCGCGCGAGGTGACCGAGATACCGCGGGGCAGAACGATAATCGCGAGCGGCCCGCTTACATCAGACGCGCTGGCGCAGAGCATATACGAGCTTATCGGCGAGGATTACCTCTACTTCCACGACGCGGCAGCGCCGATAGTTTCTTTCGAGAGTATAGATATGGATCGCGCGTTTTACGCCTCTCGCTACGGCAGGGGAGCGGCGGATTATATCAACTGCCCGATGGAAAAGGAAGAGTACGAGCGCTTTTATAACGAGCTGGTGAACGCCGAGAGCGCACCGCTGCACGACTTTGAAAAAGAGCATTTCTCGAAAGACGGTTTTAAGGTCTACGAGGGCTGTATGCCGATAGAGGTACTGGCGAAGCGCGGCGCGGACACCATGCGCTACGGCCCGCTGAAACCCGTGGGCATATACCACCCCGTCACCAACAAGCGCTACTACGCGGTAGTGCAGCTGCGCGCGGAAGACCCACAGGGCAGTATGTACAACATCGTGGGCTTTCAGACAAATCTGAGATTCGGCGAGCAGAAGCGCGTGTTTTCTATGATACCGGGGCTTGAAAACGCAGAGTTTTTGCGGTACGGCGTGATGCACCGCAACACTTTTATAGATTCGCCGAAGCTGCTGAGCGAGCAGTTCTTTATGCGCACCCGACCCGAGATATATTTCGCGGGGCAGATGACGGGCGTAGAGGGCTACATAGAGTCGGCGGCGAGCGGCATCATCGCAGGGCTGAACATGGCGCGCGCGGTGCAGGGCAAGCCTTACGTCACGCTGCCCGCAACGAGTATGCTCGGAGCGCTGAGCAAGTACATCAGCGACCCAGCGGTAGAGAAATTTCAGCCTATGGGCTGCAATATCGGCATACTGCCGCCGCTGGGCGAGAAGATAAGGGATAAGAAAAAACGCTACGAAGCCGCCGCGCTGCGCGGTCTGGCAGATATGAGCGCTGTTATAGCGGAGCTGTAAAAGCCCGAGCTTGGAGGATAAATATGAACATAGTAATAGACGCTTTCGGCGGAGATAACGCGCCGCTGGAGGTCATAAAGGGCGCTATCGACGCGCACAACGATTTTCAGGTAGACATAACCTTAGTCGGCGACGAGCAGAAGATAAAAGACTGCGCTAAGAATAACGGGCTGGATATTTCCGCGCTCGCTATCCGCCACGCCGATACCGTGATAGACGTTTGCGAAGAGCCGACCGCCGTTGTAAAGGGCAAGAAAGACTGCTCGATGGCGGTAGGCATGAAGATGCTGGCTGACGGCGAGGGCGACGCATTCCTCTCGGCAGGCTCTACCGGCGCGCTGGTGGTAGGCGCTACCATGATAGTACGCAGGATAAAGGGCATAAAGCGCCCCGCGCTGGCTACAGTGCTGCCCACCGCAGGCGCGCCTACGATGCTGCTTGACAGCGGTGCGAACGCCGACTGCCGCCCCGAGATGCTGACGCAGTTCGGCATAATGGGCTCGGCTTACATGAACAAGATACTCGGCGTAGATACCCCCCGCGTAGCGCTCGCGAACATTGGCTCGGAAGAGTCGAAGGGCAGAGAGCTGGAGCTTGAAACATACCGCCAGCTTACCGAAGCGCCCGTTAATTTCATCGGCAATATCGAGGCTAGGCAAGTGCCGCTCGGCGACGCCGACGTGGTAGTTACCGACGGCTTTACGGGCAACATAATGCTCAAGCTGTATGAGGGTATGGGCAAATTCTTCTCGGGCGAGCTGAAAAATATCTTCACCGCGGGCACTAAGAACAAGCTCGCCGCGCTGATGATAATGTCGAGCGTGAAGGAATTTAAGAAAAAGGTAGATTACAGCGAGTACGGCGGAGCGCCGCTGCTGGGCACGGCTAAGCCCGTCATAAAAGCGCACGGAAGCTCTGACGCTAAGGCTTTCTACAACGCGGTTCGCCAGGCGAAGCTTTTCACCGAAACAGGCGTTATCGACGAGATAACCGCGGCGCTCGCCGACATGAAAAAAGCAAAGGAAAATGCCTGACCCCCCTATAAAGCGGAAAGGTCAGGAAAGGCAAGGAGCTGCTAAATGAACGAACAGGAAAAAATGAAGGATCTGCAGCGGCTGATAGGCTACAAGTTCAAGAACGAGAACCTGCTTTACGAGGCGCTTTCGCACTCCTCATTCGCTAACGAAAATAAAAAGACCCGCCGCAGCAACGAGCGGCTGGAATTTTTGGGCGACTCGGTGCTCTCGATAGCCGTGTCGGACTATATATTCAAACATTTCACGCATATCCCCGAGGGCGAGCTGACTAAGCTGCGCGCCTCGCTGGTCTGCGAAAACGCGCTTTTTGATTTCTCAAAGCGCATAAAGCTGGGCGAGCACATTTTTCTCGGCAAGGGCGAGGAAATGACGGGCGGCAGAGAGCGCCCCTCGATAGTTTCAGACGCATTTGAAGCCGTTATCGCCGCGATCTATCTCGACGGCGGTATGGAAAAAGCGCGCGAGTATGTGCTTTCGTTTATCCCGAAGGACATCACCCCCGCGGGCGGCAAGGCTTTTCACGATTACAAGACGGAATTACAGGAAGTTATCCAGCGAAATCCCGAAGAGAAGATAGAGTATTTTCTGAAAGGCGAGTCCGGTCCCGACCACGATAAGCATTTTGACGTGCAGGTGCTGCTGAACGGCATGGTCATCGGCGAGGGCAGCGGAAAATCGAAGAAAAACGCTGAGCAGGCGGCGGCGCGCGAAGCACTGCGGCTTATGGGTCTGGAATAATGGCGCACAGCAATATATCTATTTTCGTGCCGCACGCAGGCTGCCCGCACAACTGCGCTTTTTGCGACCAGCGCACGATAACCAGCACCGAAAAGCCGCCCCGCGCGGCGGACGTAGAGCGCATATGCACGGCGGCGCTGAGCGATGTGCGCGACCCTGCCGATACCGAGATAGCCTTTTTCGGCGGCAGCTTTACAGCCGTGCCGCGCCGCTATATGCTTGAGCTGCTAGAGGCGGCGCAGCCTTTCATCGGCGAGGGCAGGTTCAGCGGCATACGCATATCTACCCGCCCCGACTACATCGACGAAGAGATACTCGACATTCTCAAGGCGCACCACGTTACGGCGATAGAGCTGGGCGCGCAGTCGATGAGCGACGAGGTGCTTGAAGCTAACGAGCGCGGACATTCGGCTAAGGACGCGGCTTACGCGGCAATGCTGATAAAAAGCCGCCGTTGCTTTCAGCTCGGCTTGCAGATGATGGTAGGGCTTTACAAGAGCACACCGCAGGAAGAGCGCAGGTCTTGGCGCAGGATAGCGGCGCTTTCGCCCGACACCGTGCGTATCTACCCCGTAGTTATACTGGAGGGCACGCGGCTGGGCGAGCTTTATAAAAGCGGCGAATATCAGCCTTTCGACTTCGACACGGCGGTGGAGCTTTGCGCGGGATTTCTTGCCGACGCCGAGCAGCGCGGCATAGAGGTCATAAAACTGGGGCTGCACGCCAGCCGAGATGTGGAAGCAAAAAAACTGGGCGGATTTTACCACCCCGCATTTCGCGAACTTTGCGAGGGCAGGCTGTATCTGCGGCAGATGGTGAAAGAGCTGACGGCGGCGGGCGGCGGAAAGCTGCCGAAAAGCGCCGTGATAGCCGTGCCGCCAAAACACATGAGCCGTGCGACGGGTCACAAGCGCTGCAACGCCGAATACCTCCGCACGCTGGGCACGCAGGTGAGATTTATCCCCCGCGAGGGCGCGGAGCATTTTGAGATAGAGCAGGTAGAAAACGCAGATTAAGGAGCGCTGAGAATGTATCTGAGATCGCTGGAGCTGCAAGGCTTCAAATCTTTTCCCGATAAAACAAAGCTGACTTTCAATAAGGGCATCTCGGCGGTAGTAGGGCCGAATGGCAGCGGCAAGAGCAATATTGGCGACGCCATGCGCTGGGTTCTGGGCGAGCAGTCTTCAAAAAGCCTGCGCGGAAAGACCATGGAGGACGTAATATTCTCGGGCACTCTGCACCGCCCGAAGTCGAGCTTCGCGCAGGTGATAATCACCATCGACAACGCCGACGGCGCGCTAAAGACCGAGGACGAGGTAGTTTCCGTATCGCGCAAACTCTACCGCAGCGGCGACAGCGAATATCAGATAAACGGAAAAGCCGTGCGCCTGAAAGACGTTGCCGAGCTTTTTATGGACACTGGTCTGGGCAAAGACGGCTACTCGATAATCGGGCAGGGCAAGATCGACGAGATAGTTTCGAGCAAGGCGGGCGACCGCAGGCAGATATTCGACGAAGCGGCGGGTATCTCAAAATTCCGCAGCCGCAAGGAGGAAACTGAGCGCAAGCTGCTGGCCGCCGAGGACAACATCAGCCGCCTTACCGACATACTTTCCGAGCTTGAAAACCGCATCGGCCCGCTTAAAAGGCAGTGCGAAAAAGCGAAGCAATTCAAGCTTCTGGACGACGAGCGCTCGCAGCTGGAAGTTTCGCTTTGGGTGAACCGCCTGAGCGAGCTGACGGCGGCGCAGAAGCAGTTCGCCGAAAAACTGCGCACGCAAAAAGCCGAGTACGAGCAGATCTCGCAGACTCTCGACGAGCTGGACGAGAGCATAGAAAAAGGCTTTGCCGACGCGGCGGCGCAGGGCGCGCGGGCTGAGGAGCACCGCGAAAAGATACACGAGATAGAGCTGAGAAATTCGCAGGCGGCGGCTAAAACTGCCGTCATCGAGAACGATATAGAGCATTTGAATTCGCAGATAGCTCAGCTTCGCGACAGCATCGAGCAGTCGAAGAGCAGCGGGTATTTCCTGCAAACGCGGCTGGAAGAGCGTACCGCGGCGCTGGCAGATCTGCAAAACGACCGAGAACAGGCGGCGGCGCAGGCGGCGGAATGTGAACAGGCGCTGGGCGGCGCGGCGGAAGATCTTTCGCAGGCGGCCACGCAGACCGAGCGGCTCTCCGCCGAGCTGAACGCGCTTTATCTGAAACGCTCGAACGCGGCATTTCGTCTGGAAACGGCGAAAAATTCAGCCGCGGCGGCTTTGGAAGCGCTTGAATCACTCGGCGAGGAGAAGCAGACCTACGGCGAAAAGCTTGATATGTACTCCGCCGAACTGGAAAAACTCACTGCCGCCGAGCAGCGGCTGACTACCGAGCAGACCGAGCTTGCCAACCGCACGGCGGGCTTTGAGAAGCTGTATCAGTCGAAATCAGCAAAGCTGAAAGAGGCGGGCACGGCGCTGAACGAGGACGAGAGCAGGCTGCGCGGCGCGAACCAGCGGCTAGGCATTCTCCGCGACCTCGAAAACGCTATGGAGGGCTTTTCTTACAGCGTAAAATTTATAATGAAAGCCGCCGCCGCGGGCAGGATCTCGGGCGTTTGCGGCTCGATAGCGCAGCTTATCTCCGTGCCGGACGAATACTCCACCGCTGTGGAAACGGCGCTGGGCGGGGCGCTGCAAAACATCGCCGTTGAAAACGAGGACGGCGCGAAAAGGGCGATACGTCTGCTGAAAGAAGCTAAGGCGGGCAGGGCAACATTCCTGCCGCTGACCTCGGTGAACGGCAGACTGCTGAACGACGCTCCGCAGGGCGAGTTCGGCTACGTCGCCCTCGCCGCCGAGCTGGTTTCCTGCGACGAGAGATACAAGGGGCTGATACGCAGCCTGCTGGGCAGGGTAGCCGTGGCTGAGGACATCGACGCCGCCTCCGCCATCGCCCGCAAATACGGTTACAGATTTAAGATAGTAACGCTTGATGGTCAGGTGGTAAACGCGGGCGGATCGTACACGGGCGGCAGCGTTTCAAAAAGCGCAGGCATACTTACCCGTAAAAACGAGATCAGCGAGCTTGAACGCACCGCGCAAAAGCTGACGGCAGACATCGCCGAGCAAAAGACCCGCTGCGAGAAACTTTCGCAGGAGGCGCAGAAGTTAGCCGCCGAACTGGAGGGCGGCAGGGCGCGCGCGGCTGAGATAAAGAACGATATGCTGCGAAATTCGCTGGAGCAAAAGCGCGTTTCGCAGGCGGCTGACGAGCTGAAAAACGGCGCGGATAAGCTGAATGAGAGCCTTGAAAAACAGCAAAAATTGCTCGCCGATTCGGAAGAACAGTCGCAGCAGGCGGCGCAGGAGATGCAGAAACTCGAGGGCGAGATCGGCGGAATGGAGAGCGAGCTTTCGCAAAGCCGTGAGAAAAACGCGGCGGCGGCGGAGCAGCGAACCAAGCTTTCGCAGCAGCTTTCAGAGCTGAAGATCGCCGAAGCCGAGCTTAGCAAGGATATAGAAGCCTGCAAAGATCAGCTAAAGCAGATAAACGATTCGATAGAGGCGGGCAGGGGCGACGAGAGCCGCCTGCTGGAAGAGATAGCCGCCTGTGAAACGGCGATAGCCGATAAAAAGGCAGAAACTCAGCGCATCGCGGACGAAGCGGCAGGCTCGGGCGACGAAACCGCCGCGCTTGAGGAGCAGATAAACGCTGCCCGCCGCCGACAGTACGAGCTGAACGCCGAAGCCGAAAAACTGCGCGCCGAGCAGAAAAATAAGATGAACGAGCGCGAAACGCTCTCCGCCGATATGACGCGGCTGAGCGAGCGCGACGCGAATTTAAAGAGCGAGTTCGATAAACTTGTCGGCAAACTTTGGAACGAGTACGGACTTACGCGGACGGAAGCGGCGGAGCAGTACGAGCCGCCCGAGGACGTATCCGCGGCGGGCATACGCCTAAACGAGCTGAAAACGCAGATAAGATCGCTCGGCAGCGTCAACCTAGGGGCGATAGAGGAGTACGCCGAAGTTTCTGAGAGGTACGAATTTATGACTTCTCAGCTGGGCGACGTGCAGAAGTCAAAGCGCGAGCTGGAAGAGCTTATCGAAAGCTTGACGGAAAACATGAAGTCGATATTTACCGAGAGCTTCGATAGGATAAACAAGCATTTTTTCGGATATATTCGTAGAGCTTTTCGGCGGCGGCAAAGCGAGCCTTTCGCTCACCGACCCCGAAAACGTGCTGGAATGCGGCATTGATATAAACGTAGCGCCCCCCGGCAAGGTCATAAAAAACCTTATGGCGCTTTCGGGCGGCGAAAAGGCATTCATAGCGGTGTGCATATATTTCGCGATACTCACGGTACGCCCCTCGCCTTTCTGTCTGCTGGACGAGATAGAGGCGGCGCTCGACGATGTGAACGTTGCGAAATAAGCGGCTTACCTGCGTAAATTTACCGATAAAACGCAGTTTATTGCCATTACTCACCGCCGCGGTACTATGGAGGAAGCAGACGTGCTTTACGGCGTTACCATGCAGGAGGACGGCGTATCGAAGCTGCTGAAAATGGATATGGACGAAGCTAAAACGGCGGCTGCCGCCGCTGCAAAATGATATAAAAGGAGAGTGTAACGGCTAATGGGATTTTTTGAAAAGCTGAAAGCAGGACTCAAAAAGACGAAAGACTCTATGATGAGCAAGATAGAGCGGCTGCTCGGCTCGTTTACTAAGATAGACGAGGAACTTTTTGAGGAACTGGAGGAAACGCTGATAATGTGCGACATCGGCGTGAACACCTCGGTAAAGATCTGCGAGATGCTGCGCGAGCGCGTAAAGAAAAATGGAATAACCGACCCGCTGCTGATAAAAGACGAGCTGAAAGACGTGATAGTAGAGATGATGGGCGAGGATCAAACGCTCGACCTCTCTACAAACCCCAGCGTTATCCTCGTTATCGGCGTAAACGGCGCGGGCAAGACCACCACCATCGGCAAGCTTGCCTACTCGCTGAAACAGCAGGGCAAGAACGTGATAGTCGCGGCGGGCGATACTTTCCGCGCGGCGGCTATCGACCAGCTGGAGGTCTGGACTGAGCGCGCTGGCTGCGATATTATCAAGCATAACGAAGGCTCTGACCCTGCGGCGGTAGTTTTCGACGCTCTCACGGCGGCTAAGGCTCGCGGCGCAGACGTTGTCCTCTGCGACACGGCGGGCAGACTACACAATAAGAAAAACCTAATGAACGAGCTGAAAAAGATCTCGCGCATAGTGCACGAGCAGGCTGAGGGCTGCTCGCTGGAGGTGCTGCTTGCGCTTGACGCGACCACGGGGCAGAACGCTGTAAGTCAGGCGAAGCTTTTCAACGAGGCCTGCGACATAACGGGAATAATCCTCACTAAGCTGGACGGCACGGCAAAGGGCGGCATTATCATAACGATAACCGACGACCTGAAAATACCTGTAAAGCTTGTGACCGTCGGCGAAAAGATAGACGATTTGCAGCCCTTCGTAGCGAAAGATTTCGTGAACGCGCTGTTTGAATGATCGTATAACTGTACGGATTTTCGTACTGATTATAGACATATGCAAAAATATTAAATTGATTTGTGGAAAAGAAAACTGAAAAAATGTTTGGGGGCAGTATTTATGGATAACGTGCTTTTTGTAGTAAATATGCAGGAAATGTATGCAGGCAAAAACAGAAATAAGGAAAAATATTCCTTTGACGCCGATACGCTTACTCAGAATATCAACAAGCGTATTTCAGAATATCAGCCTGAGGAAGTTTTTTACATCAAAAGCATAGGAAAAGGGCTTTTTAAAGGCTCGATGCCGAAGCCGGAATCCCGCGACGCTGATTTTGCCAGGGATATAAAGGTAGTATCGAAGAATATTTACGAGAAGAATAAGGCCGACTGCTTTTCCAACGACGCTCTGGCAGACCTTATGCGCGCCAGAAATGTCAAGGAAATAGAGTTCGTCGGCGTGGACACGGGCACGGATATAGGCACGAGCGCTTACACCGCTACCGAAGATCTGGATATAAAAGTAGTTTACAACGAGCTGTGCATGGTGGTGATGTCGCCCGAAAAGGCGGCGAAATACCGCGATAAGCTGAGGAAAACGCGCGTTACCTTCAAGCACGACTGGAACGAGATAAAGTAAGGATATTAAAATATGAAACTGATAATTGCAAGCGGCAATGCGGGCAAGGTGCGCGAGTACAAAGCGCTTCTCGCGCCGCTGGGATTTACCGAGGTTCTTTCGCTGAAAGACGCGGGCATCGTGAGCGACCCCGAGGAAACGGGCGCTACCTTTGAGGAAAACGCCGCGATAAAGGCGCGCGCGCTGAAAGAGCTTTGCGACTGCGCAGTGCTGGCGGACGACAGCGGCCTGGAGGTTGACGCGCTTGGCGGCGAGCCCGGCGTTTACTCGGCGCGGTACAAGGGTATAAAGACCGACGAGGAAAAAAACGAGTACATTCTGGGCAGGCTTGCCGGTCTGCCCGATGAAAAGCGCACCGCGAGATTTGTCTGCGTTGTACATTTTATATACCCCGACGGCAAAGAGGTCGCGGCGCGCGGCGTTTGCGAGGGTATCATCGGCAGAGAGCCGCTGGGCGAAAACGGCTTCGGCTACGACCCGATATTCATGTACGGCGAAAAAGCTTCGCGCAGCTTTCGCAGGAGGAAAAAAGCGCAGTTTCTCACCGCGGCAATGCGCTGAGAGATCTGCTGGAAAAACTTTCAGAGAATAAATGAGGAAAAAAATTATGCTTACACCAAAACAGAGAGCCGAGCTGAAAGCGCTCGCAAATTCGATAGAGCCTGCTTTTCAGGTAGGCAAGGGCGGCGTGAACGACGCTCAGGCGGCGCAGATCGACGATTACCTGCGCGTTCACGAGATCATAAAGATAAAGGTGCTCGATAACTCGCTGCTCACCGCGCGCGAGGCGGCGGAGGATATAGCCGAGCGCATAGGCGCAGAGGTGGTGCAGTGCATCGGCTCAAAGGCTATACTCTACAAGCGCAACCCCAAAGAGCCTAAGATAAGGCTGAAAAATAAGTAATGAATATTGCAGTTTTCGGCGGCACTTTTAATCCCGTGCACAACGGCCACACGCGGCTGCTGCGCGAGGTGTGCGCGCGGTTCGATCTCGGCAAAGTGCTCGTTATTCCCGCAAAGACCCCGCCGCACAAGCAGGCGCACGACTTAGCTTCCGAGCAGGACAGGCTCGCGATGTGCCGAATGGCTTTCGCCGAATTTGAAAACGCCGAGATAAGCGATATAGAGCTGCGCCATGAGGGCAAAAGCTACTCGGTGCTGACGCTGCGCAGGCTGAAAGCGCTTTACCCCGCCGATAAGCTGTACTTCATAATGGGCAGCGATATGCTGCTGAGCTTCGAGCAGTGGTACTGCTACCGCGAGATACTTTCGCTGGCGGCGCTGATATGTATATCCCGCAGCCGCGAGGATACCGCCGCGCTTGAGCCTTACGCCGAAAAGCTGCGCGCGCAGGGCGGGGAAGTGCATATCTTGGAATGTGAGCCGCTGGAGCTTTCGTCTACCGAGATACGCACGCTCATCTATAAAAAAAAGTTCACAAAACTCTCTTGCTATTTGAATGAAAATGTAGTAAAATATATAATGGATAAAAATTTATATGACAGGGCTGAATGAGAATTGGGAAGAGAATTGAACGACGTACTGAAAGCTTACCTGAAAGAGCGGCTTTCTAAAAAAAGATTTACACACTCTATGAACGTTGCCGATATGGCGCGCGAGCTTGCGCCCATCTACGGCGCAGACCCCGAACGCGCTTACTTTGCGGGTATGACGCACGATATTGCTAAAGAGCTGCCGAAGGACAAGCAGCTCGCGCTCGCAAAAAAGTGCACGCTCGGCGTAAGCCGCATAGAGCTTGCCTCGCCGCCGCTGCTGCACGCCCCCGCAGGCGCTCAGCTGCTGAAAGAGAGCTTTGGCGTAGAGGACGAGGACATACTTCTTGCTATAAGATACCACACCGTTGCGGCTGCGGATATGTCGCCGTTGGCGCAGGCTGTGTATCTGGCAGACCTTACCTCCGCCGACCGCGATTATAAAGACGTGAAAAAAATGCGCCGCTACGCCCACGTTTCCGCCGAAAAGGGAATGTTTGAGGCGCTGAGGTTCTCGGTGGAAGACCTTACCGAAAAGGGAAGCACTATACCGCTTTGCACGATAGAGGCATACAACGAATACGCTGAATATTTCAGAGATAACAAAAAGAACTGAAACAGGAGAAATGCAGATGAATACTGAAAAAAACACCGCCGCGCAGCAGTCGCAGCTAAAGACTATCATCAAGGCGCTGGACTCTAAGCGTGCTGAGGATATACAGCTTATAGGCATACGCGACCTCACGATAGTCGCCGACTATTTCGTGATAGCTAACGGTACTTCAAACACCCACACCAAAGCGCTCGCCGACGAGGTAGAGTTTCAGCTGAAAGAGCAGGGCGTAGAGCCGCTGCGCGTAGAGGGCTACTCGGGCGCAAGCTGGATAATACTTGATTACGGCGATATAGTTGTACACGTTTTCTATAAGGAAACGCGCGAATTCTATAACCTGGAAAAGCTTTGGCGCGACGGCGAATTTATCCCCGCCGAGAATTATTTGAGGAAGAATAAGATATGGGCAGCGCTGAAAAGGGCAAAAAAGCTCTGTATGCTGATAGGCGGGTATATGGTGTTAAAAAGCGCAGTAAACCTGCTGCTGGGCTTCGGGCTGATGAACATAGTCTGGCTGGCGGTAAACGCCGCGCTGGCTTGGGCGCTCTACACCGCTAAGACTAATTTCCACATCGTAACGGGCGTTTTCCTCGCGCTGATGTTTTTGCTGAACGTAAAGAACAACATCGCGGGTCACCAGTGGTTTTACCTTGCCGAGGGCATAGCCGACGCAGCCTGCGCCGCCGCCCTCTTTATCAACAAGGACATAAAGGCGAGATTTTCATAAGACAAAATTTTACAAACATAAAGGAATGATTAAAATGAAGAATTACGATTTTGCCGCCATAGAGCAAAAGTGGCAGAAGTACTGGGAAGATAACGGTACTTTTAAGGCAAGCGACGATTATTCTAAGAAGAAATTTTACGCGCTGGTAGAGTTTCCCTACCCCTCGGGTCATGGTATGCACGTCGGCCATATCAAGGCGTATTCGGGCCTTGAAGTAGTAAGCCGCAAAAGACGTATGCAGGGCTACAATGTGCTCTTCCCCATCGGCTTTGACGCCTACGGTCTGCCTACCGAAAATACCGCTATCAAGACCGGCGTTCACCCCCGTCAGGTAACTGACGAGAACATCGTGAAGTTTACCGGTCAGCTCAAAAAGGTCGGCTTTTCTTTCGACTGGTCGCGCGTTATAGACACTACAGATGAAAAAATACTATAAGTGGACGCAGTGGATATTCCTGAAAATGTTTGAAAAAGGCCTTGTTTTCCGCGATAAGACCCTTGTAAACTACTGCCCGAGCTGTAAAGTAGTACTCTCGAACGAGGATTCGCAGGGCGGTCACTGCGACATCTGCCACAGCGAGATAGTTCAGAAGACCAAGGAAGTTTGGTATCTGCGCATAACCGAGTACGCCGATAAGCTGCTTCAGGGCCTTGAAGAGGTAGATTACCTGCCCAACGTAAAGCTTCAGCAGCAGAACTGGATAGGTAAGAGCACGGGCGCTTTCGTAGATTTTAAGATCAAGGAATTTGACGAGAAGCTGCGCATATACACCACCCGCCCCGATACCCTCTTCGGCGTCACGTTCATGGTTATCGCCCCCGAGCACCCCCCGTTATACAGAAGTACCGCGAGAGCATCGCAAATATCGACGCCCTCGACGCTTACAAGACCGAGTGCGCGAAGAAGAGCGAGTTTGAGAGAACTCAGCTCGTAAAGGACAAGACGGGCGTTAAGATCGAGGGACTCACCGCTGTAAACCCCGTTACCGGCAAGGAAATACCTATCTACATCTCCGACTATGTAATGATGGGCTACGGCACAGGCGCTATCATGGCTGTACCTGCGCACGATTCGCGCGACTACGATTTCGCTAAGAAATTCGGCATCGATATAATCGAAGTCATCAAGGGCGGCGACATCTCTAAGGAAGCTTACACCGGCGATGGAGAGATGGTAAATTCGGGAGACCTTAACGGCATCACCAACAAGAAAGACGCCATCGCGAAAATGCTCGGCAAGCTCGAAGAACTGGGCTGCGGCGAAAAGGGCGTACAGTATAAGATGAAGGACTGGGCTTTCAACCGCCAGAGATACTGGGGCGAGCCTATACCGATAGTACATTGCCCGCACTGCGGAATGGTAGCAGTACCTTACGAGGAGCTGCCGCTGCGCCTGCCGCCCGTTGAGAATTTCGAGCCGGGTACTGACGGCAAGAGCCCGCTGGCTAAGATAGATTCGTTCGTACACTGCAAGTGCCCGAAGTGCGGCGGCGACGCTGAGCGCGAGACCGATACCATGCCCCAGTGGGCAGGCTCTTCGTGGTACTTCCTGCGCTACTGCGACCCGCACAACGACAACGAATTTGCTTCGCAGGAAGCCCTGAAATACTGGATGCCCGTTGACTGGTACAACGGCGGTATGGAGCACGTTACCCGCCACATGATCTACTCGCGCTTCTGGCACAAGTTCCTCTACGACCTCGGCCTCGTACCGACCTCTGAGCCTTACGCCAAGAGAACCGCGCAGGGTCTGATACTCGGCCCCGATGGTGAGAAGATGTCGAAGTCGCGCGGAAACGTAGTAGACCCTAACGACGTGGTAAAGGTCTACGGCGCGGACGTTCTCAGACTTTACGTTCTCTTCATGGGCGACTACGAAAAGGCTGCGCCGTGGAGCGAGAGCAGCGTAAAGGGCTGCAAGCGCTTTGTTGATAGAATATGGGCGCTTCAGGATAAGGTCACCGAGGGCGGCGAGTACAGCGAAGCGCTCAAGGTAGCTATGAACAAGACCATCAAAAAGGTTTCCGAGGATATAGAGAGCATGAAGTTCAACACCGCCATCGCCGCGATGATGAGCCTGCTCAACGAAGTTTACAACGTCGGAAGCATCAACAAGAAAGAGCTGCGCGACTTCCTGATTATCCTCTATCCTTTCGCACCGCATATCGCTGAGGAAATGTACCAGCTCATCGGCTGCGAGGGCATTCTCGACCGGCAGGAATGGGTAAGCTGGGACGAAAAGCTCTGCATCGACGCGACTATCGAGATAGTTTGCCAGGTAAACGGCAGAATAAAGTGCAAGCTCAATATCCCGAAGGACTGCCCGAAGGATGAGATGCTCGCGCTCGCAAAAGCCCAGCCCGAAGTAGCCGAACTGCTCGAGGGCAAGAATATCGTGAAAGAGATAGCTGTGCCCAACAAGCTTGTAAATATTGTTGTGAAATAATTTCAGAAAATTTCAAAAAAGCTATTGACAACAAAGAAAAAATATAGTATAATAGAGTTTGTAGTCATGCTGAATAAATAATGGGTGTTTAAATTTGGCAGAGAGGGAGCGAAATAACCGCTCGCCAAGGTATGCGGGGCGCGTCTAATGCAGATGCTGCTTGCAGCCCCTTCACTATCACCGTTGTAAACACCGCGTTAAGCAAAACTATCTCTGTCAATGGCGGCAAAGGGAGGGAAATATTTTGGCAGAAATTCGTGTTGGAAAAAACGAAAGCTTAGATACCGCTCTCAAGCGCTTCAAGAGATCCTGCGCTAAGGACGGCGTTATCGCTGAGGTTCGTAAAAGAGAACACTACGAAAAGCCTTCGGTAAAGCGCAAGAAGAAATCCGAAGCTGCTCGTAAGCGTAAATATTGATCTATGATTTTTAAAGGCGGGCATTTTTATGTCCGCTTTTTCTTTTACAGATATGATGCAGAAACGCGGCTTACGCAGTTTCATATTTTTATAGATACGGGAGATATGTATGTTTAAACCAACATATGTTTTTGATAAGGTGGGGGAGATAACGCCAGAATTTCTGCACAAAAAGCAGATAAAAGGCCTGCTTCTCGACCTCGATAACACGCTTACTACACATAATAACCCCGTTCCGCCGCAGTCGAGTCTGGATTGGCTGGATAAGATGAGGGCGGCGGGGATAAAGCTGATGATAGTTTCAAATAATCATGCTCCACGCGTAACGCCTTTCGCCGAACAGCTCGGGCTGGACTTCGTTTCAGAGGGCAAAAAGCCGCTGACTTTCGGATACACCCGCGCGATAAAGCGGCTGGGGCTGGAAAAGTGCAGCGTTGCGGCAGTCGGCGACCAGATATTTACAGACGTGCTCGGCTCGAACCTAAAGGGCATACGCTCGATATTCGTTTTCCCCATCGAGCCGGAAACCAGCCTGCCGTTTCGCTTCAAGCGGGCGATTGAGAAAGCTTTTCTGCCGAAAAAGCCCGAAGGTGCAAAGCAATGAGCGAAGAGATCAAAGAGATCCGCGTGAGCACTTCGGCGGTGCGGCGCAGCTTTAACGAACTGGCGATAGCGTTGGCGTGCGTGGTGCTGAGCGGCCTGCTGATCTTCGTGACGAGCAGGACTTCGGCGGGCGCGGCGAATTTTGATAAGATAATTTTCGGCATAAGCTGCGCGGCGGCAGTATGGTGCGGCTGGCTGACTGTAAAAGCGGTGCTGAGTCGTAAAAATGCAAAGATCTGCTACAATGATAACGGCTTTACGCAGGTAAGCTACAACAAGAAAGTTAAAAACTACCGCTATGAGGACATCGCGCGGGTGACCTATATCCCCGAGCGCGACCGTGCGGACATCGAGATAAAAAACGGCGAGAATATACCCCTAACGCTCGACCTTGCGGGCGCGCGCGATTTTTACCGTCTGCTGCGCGAAAAGGCTGACGGCTGCGGGTACGCCGTGATGTGAAAAACGGAGGTGCAAATAAATGTCAGCAAGATTTGGCCCAGCGGGAAATTCTGAGGCTTTTTCCGCGAAATACAAGACCACTCTGCAAGCGCCCGGCTATCTGGAAGCCATGGGGCTCGACCACTACGAATACCAGTGCGGCAGGGGAGTGCGCGTTACTGACAAGACGGCTTTCGCCCTGCGCGAAAAGGCGGCGGAGCACGGCATAACGCTCTCGCTGCACGCCCCTACTTCATCTCGCTTTCGAGCGTTGAGGAGGAAAAGCGCGACAACAGCATAAATTACATAATTCAGTCCTGCGACGCGGCGAAACGCATGGGCGCGGACAGAATAGTTATCCACAGCGGAAGCTGCGCGAAAATGAGCCGTGAGGCGGCGCTGGAGCTGGCTAAGGAAACGCTCGCCCGCGCGAGGAAGCGCGCCATAGAGGAGGGCTTTGAGGACATTCACTTCTGCCCCGAAACTATGGGCAAGGTCAACCAGCTCGGCAACCTCGCCGAGGTGCTGGAGCTTTGCAAACTGGACGATACTTTCATTCCCTGCATAGATTTCGGTCACCTCAACGCGCGCGAATTCGGCTATATAAAAGGTATGGCGGAGTACGAAAAAATGCTCGGCGACGTGGAAAATGCCCTTGGCGCTGACAGGCTGAAAATTTTCCACAGTCATTTTTCAAAGATAATGTTCACAGTGCCGGGCGGCGAGAAGAAGCATCTGACGTTTGACGATAATCAAGGCTTCGGCCCCGACTACGAGCCGCTGATGGAGCTTGTGGCGAAGAAAAACCTTTCGCCGATATTCGTTTGCGAGAGCGCGGGCACGCAGGACGCCGACGCGCTGACGATGAAAAAATGCTATCAGAATTTTTGCGGAGAGTGATGTAAAATGAAGAAAATACTGGTGATACACGGCCCTAATCTGAACCTGCTCGGCGAGCGCGAGCCCGGCTATTACGGTAAGGACAGCTTTGAATCTGTCAACCGCGAGATAGCGGAAAAGGCAGCCGCGCTAGGCTTTGAATGCGAGATATATCAGTCAAACCACGAGGGGGCAATCATCGAAAAGCTGCACGCCGCAAGGCTCGAGTGCGCGGGCGTTGTGATGAACGCGGGCGCTTACACGCATTACAGCTACGCCATTCGCGACGCCATCGCCGCGATAAAAATACCCGTTGTAGAGGTGCATATGTCGAATATACACGCGCGCGACGAATTTCGCCATACTTCGGTGATCGCGCCCGTATGCGCGGGACAGATCGCGGGTTTCGGCAAAAATTCCTACCTGCTGGGTATCGAAGCGCTAAAAGGTATACTTGAAGCTGACTGACGGAGGTGACAGATCATGACGCCAATTGAATTACTGAAACATCAGATGAAAGGAAGCTGCGAGTGCGCGCTGATAACCTCGGCTGTAAACCGCCGCTACTTTACAGGTATGAAATCCACCGCGGGAACGGTAGTGGTTTTCCCCGATGCGGCGTACCTGATAATCGACTTCCGCTACATCGAGCGCGCGCGCAAGACCGTCAAGGACTGCGAAGTAGTGCTGCAAAAGTCGGGCGGCGGGCTGTATCAGCAGATAAACGAACTTTGCGCCGAGCGGGGAGTGAGCGAGATAGCCGTAGAGGCCGACACCATGACCCTCGCCGAAGCTGATGAACTGTCCGAAAAGCTGGACTGCAAGCTTGACCGAAGCCGCGCGCTCAGCGAACTTATCGGCGAAATAAGAGTCATAAAGACCCCCGAGCAGATCGAAAAGGTGATAGAGGCGCAGCGCATAGCCGAGCGCGGTTTTGAGCATATGCTCGATTTCATACGCGAGGGCGTTACCGAAAAGGAGATACAGCTAGAGCTGGACTATTTCATGCTGCGAAACGGCGCTGAGGGGCTTTCTTTCGATACGATAGCGCTGAGCGGTGCAAACACGGCTATGCCGCACGGTATCCCCACCGACAAGCCTGTAAAGCGCGGCGAATTTGTACTGATGGATTTCGGCGCGCTGGCTGACGGTTGGCACAGCGATATGACCCGAACAGTCGCCCTTGGCGAGCCAAGCGAGAAGATGCGCGAGGTCTACGACATAGTACTGAAAGCGCAGGCGGCGGGCATAAACGCGGCGCGCGCGGGCATAAAGGGCTGCGAACTGGATAAGGTCGCGCGCGACTACATAGCGGCGCACGGCTACGGCGAATATTTCGGTCACTCGCTCGGTCACGGCGTCGGCATGGAGATACACGAAGCCCCGACCGCTTCGCCCACCTGCGAAAACGTGCTGGAGGACGGCATGATAGTTACCGTAGAGCCGGGCATTTATATCGAGGGCGAATTTGGCGTTAGGATTGAGGATTTCGTAGTTATCCGCGAAAACGGCTGCGAAAATATGACCCGCGCCGAAAAGTCGCTGATAATTCTGTAAAAAAAATATTAATACCGCAAAAAAATATTAAAAACCACTTGAAAAAATTATAAAAGTAGGCTATAATATTTATAAGGAGAATTCTCGCCGGAAAAGTGTGCCCGTTTGCGGACAGTTGCCGAGAATGCTCATTTTTTCAAAAAACAACTGGAGGTAAAAATAATGATAACAGCAGGAGATTTCAGAAATGGAATGACTTTCGAGGAAGACGGCAACGTAATGCAGATCGTGGAATTCCAGCACGTTAAACCCGGTAAGGGCGCTGCTTTCGTAAGAACTAAGGTAAGAAACGTTATCACCGGTTCCGTAGTAGAAAAGACCTACAACCCTACCGCTAAGTTCCCCACCGCTTTCGTTGAGAGAAAGGATATGGAATACAGCTATAACGACGGCGATCTTTACTACTTTATGGATCCCGAGACATACGATATGGTACCTGTAAGCTCGAGCGAGCTTTCCGACAACTTCAAGTTCGTTAAGGAAAACGAAGTCTGCAAGATCCTTTCCTATAAGGGCAAGGTTTTCGGCGTAGAGCCTCCTTACTTCGTAGTTCTTGAAGTTACCGACACCGAGCCCGGCATCAAGGGCGATACCGCTACCAACGCTACCAAGCCCGCGACCGTAGAGACCGGCGCTGAGATCAAGGTGCCCCTCTTCATCAACACCGGCGACAAGATCAGGATCGACACCAGAACCTGCGAGTATATGGAGCGCGCATAATTTACAGCGCATATAATGTTGTTCTGAAAGGAGAATGCTTTTATGGAGCTTTCTAAGAAGGTAGGTTACATCAAGGGTCTTATGGCGGGCCTCAAGATCGACGATTCTACACCTGAGGGTCAGGTGCTCGCGGCTATGAGCGACCTGCTCGAAGAAATGGCGGAGGAAGTTGAGATAAACTCTGAGATAATCGACAACGTTACCGCTTACATCGACGATCTCGAATATTGCGATGATGACTGCGAATGCGAGTGCGACGACGATGACTGCGACTGCTGCGGTGATGAGTGCGACTGCTGCGACGATGAGGAAGAGGACGATCTTTCCGACATCAAGGCGGTAGAGTACGACGAAGATCCTATGCCCGAACATGAGTGCGGATGCTCTGCCTGCGCCGCTGAAGAACCCGCTTCTCAGCCCGCTCAGTCTGCTCCCGAAGCAGAAGTACCTGCGCCCGCGCCCGCGAGCCAGCCTGCGGAAGAGGAAGAAGTTCCCCAGTACGAGTGCGCTTGCCCGATATGCGGCGTGTCCTTCGGACTTACTCAGAGCGACCTCGACAGAGGCTCGGTAAATTGCCCCGGCTGCGGCGAGATACTCGAGTTTGAATAAACGCTTATAACGCAGAAATTTTATACATATGTTTCAAGGGGTGGTGAAATTCCACACCGGCGGTGATAGTCCGCTAACAGACCCGCGCGGTCTGCCGAATCGGTGAAATTCCGATACCGACGGTATAGTCCGGATGAAAGAAACAGGCTATGCAAATTTTTCGCATACAGCAAAAGCTGAAATGCAGATAAGCCGAACTCCCTGTGACGAACGTTGCGGGGGTTCTTTTTTGCACAAGATGTTTCTTCCAAATTGATTTTTAGGAGGAATTATAATGAGCAATGAAGCTTTGGCGAGCAAAAGCTCGAAGAAAGTTGATATTAAAAAACTGGCGGTGCTGGCAATTTTTATAGCGTTCGGCTACATCAGCCTTTACGTTTTCAGATTTAAGGTTTCGTTCCTGACGCTTGATTTTAAAGATGTATTCATCACTATGGCGGGCTTTGTTTACGGCCCTGCGGCGGCGGCGCTCGTCGCGGCGGTAGAAACGGTGCTCGAGCTTTTCACGGTAGCTACTACGGGCTTTTGGGGCGCGATAATGAACTTCGCGGGCAGCGCGGCTTTTGCCGTTACCGCCTCGCTGATCTACAAGTACCGCCGCAGCTTTTCAGGCGCGATAATCGGGCTGGTATCGGCAGTTTTTGCAATGACGGCTGTTATGCTCGTGATGAACATGGTGATAACGCCGATCTACACGGGCGCTGACCTCAAGACTGTCATCGGCATGATAATGCCCCTGCTGCTGCCGTTCAATCTGACAAAGGCTATCCTAAACGCCGCGGTGACGTTCATCGTCTACAAGCCGCTTTCGCAGGCGCTCAAAGGCGCGAGCGTTATCCCCGCGAGCGACAGCAATTTTAAGATCGGCAAAAAGACAGTCGCAGGCGTTGTTATCGCCGCGGTGATAGTCGCCGCTTCCATCGCCGTGCTGATAGGTCTTTTCGGCGGCACGTTCGAGTTTGTAAAGAAGTAAAAGACCAAACCACAAAATTTCTGCGTTGTATATAAAAAAAGCAGGCTGCCAGTCAAACAGCCTGCTTTTCTTTATGTTTGTTTGCAAATTTTACTTTACGATGTCGGCGAGAGCAGCTTTCAGCTCCTCAGTCTTGTCGGTAAGCTCCCACTTCACGCCGAGGTCTTCTCTGCCCATGTGTCCGTAAGCCGCGAGCTGGCGGTACTGGGGCTTTCTGAGGTCGAGCGCCTTGATGATGGCGGCGGGGCGGAAATCGAAAACGCGGTTTACCGCTTCCGAAATGTCCTTGTCAGCCGCAGCACCTGTGCCGAATGTGTCAACGCGAACGGATACGGGCGAGGCAACGCCGATAGCGTAAGCGAGCTGTACTTCGCACTTCTTCGCCAGACCTGCCGCTACTACGTTCTTCGCAGCCTTTCTCGCAGCGTATGCCGCCGAGCGGTCTACCTTTGTCGGGTCTTTGCCCGAGAACGCTCCGCCGCCGTGTCTGCCAACGCCGCCGTAGGTGTCTACGATTATCTTTCTGCCCGTCAGACCGCTGTCGCCGTGAGGACCGCCGATAACGAATCTGCCTGTCGGATTGACGTAAATGGTAGTGTCATCGTCCATCAGCTCGGCGGGGATAACTGCCTTGATGACCTTCTCGATGAGGTCGGCGCGTATCTGCTCGAGCGCAACGTGTTCGTCGTGCTGTGTGGAAACTACCACCGCGTCGATGCGTACAGGCTTGCCGTCCTCGTTGTACTCAACGGTCACCTGAGTTTTGCCGTCGGGACGCAGATAGCTCAGCTCGCCGCTCTTGCGAACGTCGGTAAGCTTCTTGGCCAGCTTGTGCGCCAGCGAGATGGAGAGCGGCATAAGCTCTGGCGTTTCATCGCAGGCGTAGCCGAACATCATGCCCTGGTCGCCCGCGCCGATGTCGCCGATGTTTTCTTCTCGGCCCTCGAGCGCATGGTCAACGCCCATCGCGATGTCGGTAGACTGCTTGTCGATGGTGGTGAATACTGCGCAGGTGTTGCCGTTGAAGCCGTAAGCGTCGTTGTCGTAGCCTATATCGCAGATGACTTTGCGCACGATGGAAGGGATATCCACCTGCGCCTTAGTCGTGATCTCGCCCATGCACATTACCATACCTGTGGTGGTAAGCGTTTCGCAGGCAACGCGCGACTGCGGATCTTGCTCGAGCATAGCATCGAGTATAGCGTCAGAAATGTTGTCGCAAATTTTGTCGGGGTGACCTTCCGTCACCGATTCAGATGTAAAAAGAATTTTAGACATTGGCGTAACTCCTTTTCATGTCGTGGCAATATCGTACAACTAGCGTGCGCGACACCGCCTTAGTTTTTCATAGCGAAAAAAACCGCCCCGGGATACCTCCCGAAGCGTTAGTGAAAGTCTCGTGGATTTTCCTCATCTTCCGGACTGTTATCCGCAGGAATTAGCACCTTTTCGGCTGTTTTACCGTTAGGTTGCCGGGCTTCACAGGACCTGTTCCTCCGCCGCTCTTGATAAGGCAGACTAAATTAGTCTGTTATAGATATTATACAACTTTCGCCGCGCTTTGTCAATAGCCGACAGAGCACGCTTGTAAATTTATTATTAACGTTTGTGAAATTATCAGTCAATTATGCCCGCCACGCTCTTGTTTCTGAGCACGCTTTCTGAATTTTCTTCTATGGTTTCGATGAGATCTTTTCCGTATTTGCTCTCGAGTATATTGTAAGCTTCGCCGAGCGTGGCGTCGCCGCGGTCTATACGGTGCATATCCGTGCCCAGAAGCTGCACATATCCGTCGTTTATCAGCCGCTGACAGCGTATGCGCGTGCGCAGGTGCGTGAGCGATTCGGCGTTTATCTGCCCCAGCACGTCAAGCTCCATCAGCCGCGCGAGCGAGCGGTAAGAGGTGAAATTCAGATAGCGCTCTATGTGCGCAATCATGACTTTTACGTCAAAGTCGCAGATCATCCTCTCCACATCGTCGATCATGTCCTCGGTTATCTTCGCGTAAGGCATCTCCAAAAGCATGAAATCCGTGCCCTGCAATGCCAGTCGTGTAAGCGCGTCCTTGCCGACGAGCGCCTTGTTGTAAAGCAGCTCGGCGCCCAGCAGTATCTTCGGGTGCTCGGGCTTCAGCGCGGGCTTCAGCTTTTCGTAAGCTTCGGCACGGCGGTCGAGAAAGCGGTGGATAGAGGTCTTGCTGCAATAGAAATGCGGCGTGGCTGCTACCACCGAAACGCCGTCCTGCGCCATGAGGTCAAGCAGTTTTACCGATTCCTCTACCGAGCGCGATCCGTCGTCTATCTTAGGTAGTATGTGCGAGTGAAAGTCGATCTTCATTGTGATATGTATCCTTTTCTAAATGGTAGGCGGCGTCATTCGCTGACGACCATGTTCCTGCCCATAGATTTTCCTTTGTAAAGTCTGTCATCGGCGATTTTTATCACCGCGTCAGATGTCTGCTCGGCGCTTGTCTTTTCTGAAACGCCGATGGTAACTGTAACGCCGTATGTCGAGCCGCCGCCGTCAAATTCGAGCTGCGAGATCATTACTCGCAGGCGTTCGGCAAGCTCTTTGCCCTGTTCAAGGCTCATGTCGGGTACGATCATAAGTATCTCTTCGCCGCCCCATCTGCAAACGTAGCCCTCTGCGGGAACTTCTTTCAGCAGCAGCGCGGAAATATCGGTAAGCACAATGTCGCCCGCGGCGTGGCCGTAGGTGTCGTTTACCTTTTTGAAAAAGTCGATGTCCAGCAGCGCCGCGATGTACGGCAAGCCGCTCTGAACTATTCTGTCGAGGTATCCGCCCATAGCGCGGCGGTTGAAAAGCCCCGTGAGCGCGTCGAGCGAGGCGGTCTCTTTCAGTGCGATGTTTTGCAGCTCGAGATTGTGGTTTATCCAGCTTACCTTTGCGCGGAAAACCAGCACTACCAGCACGAGTATCACCATGCTGAGCACGCCGTTCGTTATGAACCATAATTTATCGAGCGAGTGTATCTTGCAGTCGCCGATGGTAAATCCCAAATATACGCAGGCAATGCGCAGTGTGAAATAAATCGCGATTATGGCTATGGAAAGCGCGAACGAATCAAACTTCTGCCGCAGTGAGAACATAAAGGGCACAGCCACCATGCAGATAAGGTACATTTGAAAGCCGTAATCCCACCCCATAAAAAGCGTGGCGACAGTTGCGTGCGCAACTATCTCGACCAGTGCGGCTTTTATCAGCGGCTCGCTCCTGGTTCCGCGGGCTACCGCTACGATGCCGTATGTGTAGAAAGCAACGCTGAAAATATTGAAAAAAGCCCATAAACGTAACGCTGTTCCAAAAGAAAAAAACGGCATAAGAGAGGTGCGTGAGCATAGTTAGAGCCTCAAAGACCAGCATATACACACGCGGTATCTCAAAGTCGTTCAGTTTTTGACTGTATTCTATGTCGAAGTGATCCATATTATCATTATTTTCCCATTTAATATTTATACATTGTAGAATTGATCTGTATAATAAATATGATCTTCCCCACATATGATTATACCACAATTTTAGACAAATTGCAACAGAAAAACTCAGAAAAACAAAAAATATTGTAGAATATTTATCGTCAATTTTGTATAACTTGCATTTATATATATAAATATTAAACTTAAAATTGGTCTTGAACTTTTGCTGAGTGTGTGCTATAATATAACTATATATATCGTAGAATAACAAAATAACCGAAAGGGAAGATAGATATGAAAATTATGGCAGTAGATTACGGCGACGCCCGCACCGGTCTTGCGGTCTGCGACAGAACAGAATTTCTCGCCTCGCCAATCGGCACGGTGCAGGAGCGCAACGCGCAGATACTCGCGATGAAAGTGGCGCATATGGCTGAGCAGTACGAGGTCGGCGAGATAGTTATAGGTCTGCCGCTGAATATGAACGGTTCGGAAGGCCCGCGCGCGCAGAAGTGCCGCCTTTTCGCCGAAACGGTAGAGTGCGTTACCGAGCTGCCCGTGAAGCTTTGGGACGAGCGCTCGACTACCGTATCCGCGCACCGCATACTCAATGAAACCAATGTCCGCGGCAAAGACCGCAAAAACGTGGTGGATACCGTATCCGCCGTGCTGATACTCGAAAGCTACCTCGAGTACCGCCGCAAGAACAAGGACAAGCTGTGATAGATAACCCCCGACCCGCTGATTTTTGAAAAGAGGCTGACAGCATATGGCTATGAAAACCGACGAAATATCATTTAAAGACCCGATAGTTGACCTTTTCTACCCCACCGCCGAAAAACGCGCACACCTCAAAAAGCGCCGCGTGGTGCTTGAAAGTTACCCGCAGGATTACGTTGCAAATCTGGAGCTTGAGCGCGTGGCGGAGCTTATCTGCCCGCATTACCAGTACCGCATACTGCGAATGTTCGGCGAGATGTGCTGCGACGAGGAGGTAATAGCCTACCGCTGCGACATTCTCGAAGATTTTCTCGAGCACCCAGCGCTGGCTGAAACGGTGCGCAAGGTGATAGAGGTGATAGTGCAGAACGACCGCCGCAGTATCTACGGGCTGAACGAGCCGGATTCTTTCACAAAGCTGGACAGCGCTATCGAGGCTTTCGACGCTTTCGTAAGAGCTATCGACATCATGCACGATTTTTACGAAAAGCATGGCGGGAAATTCAAATCGGCGGGCGTGAAAAAGCTTTTCGACTGCTTCGAGCAGCATCACGCCGATAAGAGCTTCGCTACGCTGAAAAAAGAGCTCGAGCAGCTCAAACAAGCGCTGAAAGACCGCATACGCAGCGTTACCGTAGGCATAAATCTCGACGAGCGCCTCGTGCCTGTTTCGGCAGGCATAGTAGATTATTCCAACCAGCCGTACACGCTGAAACCATCGCTTTTTGATAAGATAATCTACCACGGCGCGAAATTTCCCGAAAAAAACGTCGTCAAAAGCTTGAAGACCAAGTACGCAGATAACGAATATGGCGAAGAAAAACTTGTCAACACCGCCGATGAAGAGCTTTTCAAAGAGCTTTCATCGCTGACGGACGATTACATTCGCCGTATAAATAAGGTGATGGCGCAGTACCAAAAGATAGGCTTTGAGGAAATGTTCGGGCTGGACTATCAGCTGGAATACTACCTCGGCGCGGTGAAGCTGATAGAGCTTTGCCGCTCGGCGGGAATGGGAATGTGCCGCCCGAAAATACTGCCCGCAGGCGAGCGCCGCGCAGATATGAAGGGGCTTTACGACCTGGTGTATTTCTCCGAGAGCCGCCTTTGGAATTTGCGGCACAAGGACGAGCAGAAGAGCGTAGTGCCGAACGACATAGAGCTTGGCGAGGAAACGGGCTTTTATCTGCTCACGGGCGCGAACAACGGCGGCAAGACCACCTTCATTCGCGGACTGGGCATTTGCTATGCGCTGGCGCAGCTCGGAATGTACGTCCCTGCCGAAAGCTGTGAGCTCAGCCCCGCAGATTTTATATTCACGCATTTCCCGAAGGAGGAGCAGACGGGCATAAACACCAGCCGCTTTACCACAGAGATAAAGGAATTTAAGACGATAAGCGACGCCATTACCGACCGCAGCCTGCTGCTGATGAACGAGAGCATACAGAGCACCACACCGCAAGAGTGCGTTGAGATAGCCGAAGAGCTTGTGCGGATATTCTGCATAATAGGCGTGCGCGGCGTTTTCGCGACCCACCTCACCGACCTCGCGGAAAAGTGTGACGAGCTTAACGCGGATAAGCGCCTGCGAAGCAAAACGGCGAGCATAGTAGTATGCGCCGACGAGAAAACCGGCGAGCGGCTCTACAAAATAAAGCGCGGGCTGCCGCAGAAAACAAGCTGCGCTTACTCGGTATTCAAGCAGTTCGGCATAGATATAGATGCGGTGGCCGAGCGCGCCGCGAAGCATGAAAAAGATTGATCTGAAAGATCTTATACCGGAGGTGGATTTTTATGGATAGATTTGAAAAGAAAGCAAAGGAACTTGTTTCGCAGATGACGGCTGAGGAGAAATGCTCGCAGCTAAAATACGATTCCCCCGCGATAGAGCGGCTTGGCATACCCGCATATAACTGGTGGAACGAGGGTCTGCACGGTGTTGCGCGTGCGGGCACGGCTACCATGTTCCCGCAGGCTATCGGCATGGCGGCGGCCTTCGATACCGAAATGATGCACCGTATCGGTACGGCTATCTCGCTCGAAGCGCGCGCAAAGTACAATTACGCCTCCGCAGAGGGCGACCGCGATATTTACAAGGGGCTGACTCTTTGGTCGCCGAACGTGAATATCTTCCGCGACCCGCGCTGGGGCAGAGGTCACGAAACTTACGGCGAAGACCCATACTTAGCCGCCGAGCTGGGCGTGAATTTTGTGAAAGGCATACAGGGCGATGGCGAACATCTGCGCGCCGCCGCCTGCGCGAAACATTTCGCCGTGCACAGCGGCCCTGAGGCACTGCGGCATGAGTTCAACGCCGAAGTCAATCAAAAAGACCTTGCCGAAACGTACCTCTACGCCTTTGAAAAGCTGGTGAAAAGCGGCGTGGCGGGCGTTATGGGCGCTTACAACCGCGTAAACGGCGAGCCTGCCTGCGCCAACAAAAAGCTGATGAAAAAGCTTTACGGCGAGTGGGAGTTCGGCGGATATTTTGTTTCCGACTGCTGGGCGATAAGTGATTTCCACACCCATCATATGGTAACAGGCACTGCCGCAGAGTCTGCCGCTATGGCGGTGAAAGCGGGCTGCGACATCAATTGCGGCAACACATATATCCATTTAATGGCGGCGCTCGAACAGGGGCTTATTGAAGAAGCCGACATCGACCGTGCGGTAGAAAAGGCTATGGAGATACGCCTGCGGCTGGGTATGCTGGAAGAAACTGAGTATGACAATATCCCGTTCGACGTTATCGACTGCCCCGAGCACAACGCGCTTTCGCTCGAAGCGGCTGAAAAGTCGATGGTGCTGCTGAAAAACCGCGCTTTTCTGCCGCTCGATAAGCACAGGATCAAGAGCATAGCGGTGATAGGCCCGAACGCCGACAGCCGCGCTGCGCTTTACGGAAATTATCAGGGCACTGCTTCGCGGTACGTTACGTTTTTAGAGGGCATCGAGGACGCTTTCGGCGGCAGAGTTTATTATGCCGAGGGCTGTCACCTTTTCAAAGACCGCGTTGAGGGTCTTGCGCTGCCCGCCGACAGGATCTCGGAAGCGGTCGCGGCGGCGAAAAATGCAGACGTAAGCGTGCTTTGCTTGGGTCTTGACGCTTCGCTGGAGGGCGAGGAGGGCGACGCTGGCAACGCTTACGCTTCGGGCGATAAGACCGACCTGCGCCTGCCAGAACCCCAGCGTTTGCTGCTTAAAAGCGTGCTCGACGTCGGCAAGCCGGTGGTGGTAGTGCTGGCGGCAGGAAGCTCGCTCAACATCGAGGACGACCGCCCCGCCGCGCTGATACAGGCTTGGTACCCCGGCTCGAAAGGCGGAAAGGCGCTCGCGGAGATACTCTTCGGCGAGGTCTCGCCAAGCGGCAAACTGCCCGTTACCTTCTACGAAAGCGCCGAAGCCCTGCCCGATTTCTGCGATTATTCGATGGCTCAGCGCACCTATAAAAATGTCAAGGGCAACGTGCTTTACCCGTTCGGCTTCGGTTTGACCTACTCGTCGATGTATGTTAAAAGCGCGCGCTATGAGGGCGGTGAAGTGGTCTGCACGGCGGAAAATATAGGCGATACCGACACGGGCGAGGTGCTTGAGGTCTACAGCCGCAGCATGAGCGCTTTTGCACCGAAAAATCCTGCACTTTGCGGATTTGCGCGCATTTTCCTAAAGGCAGGCGAGAGCGCGGAATTTCATGTCAAGCTCAGCGAGGACGCCTTTACCGACGTTGACGACAATGGCGTGCGCGGCGTACATTCTGAGGAATATCTGCTGTATGTGGGATTTTCCCAGCCCGACGAAAAGAGCGAGGCTCTGGGCGCGGGAAGAGGCATCTGGATACGCAAGAGATAAGAGTACAGATAATTGGATAGTTGATATTAGCAGTACAAGTTATCGTACAGATATAATAGTACAGAAAACCGTATAATAAATATTTGCAGTACGTTTTATAGTACACATAAAAGGGAGGTGCGGCGAGATGAGGATAGCCGCTATGGGCGACATCCACTCGAACCATATAGCGCTCGAAGCGTGTATGCGGTGGGTGTATCAGAACGATATTGACGGCATAGCGTTTTTGGGCGACTACGTTTCCGACTGCCCGTATCCGCAGAAAACCATGCGGATACTGCGCAATATCCCGCCCGCGTACAAGACATGGTTCGTGCGCGGCAATCGCGAGGACTATATGCTTGAGCACCGCCGAAATCTCACCGAGGGGTGGGAGTACAACTCGCAAAGCGGCTCTCGCTGCTTTACACTTTCGAGAACCTCACGGGCGGTGATCTGCGATTTTTAGAGGATATGCCAATCGGCATGGAGATAAAGCTCGACGGATACCCGCCGCTTTCGATATGCCACGGCTCGATGCAGAACGCGCGCGAGCTTTTCTGCGGCGATTCGCCAAAAACGCGCGAGGTGATGGACGAAATGACTACCGAGCTGCTCATTTGCGCGCACTGCCACCGGCCGTATGAATTTACGCGCGGGCGAAAGACCATCGTAAACGGCGGAACTGTCGGCATACCCTGCAACGGGCAGACGGCGGCGCAGTTCATATTGGCGGAGTCGGCGGGCGGCGGCTGGAAAACGCAGCTTATCAGCGTGCCTTATGATAACGAGGCGGTGGTCGCCGAATTTTACGAAAGCGGGCTGATTGACCTCGCAAACGTTTGGAGCCGCACGATCATCGCCATGCTTAAAACGGGCAGGCACTATAACAAGGAATGTTTGCAGCTGATACGCCGCCTTTGCGAAGAGCGCGGCGAGGACTTCGGCTGCGAGGAGATATGGCGCGAAGCCGCCGAAACACTCGGGATATAAGGAAAGATACTATGGAAAATGAAAAAAAAAAAGAGTGCTCGTCGCTATGAGCGGCGGCGTGGACAGCTCGGCGGCGGTGAAGCTGCTGCTGGAGCAGGGCTATGAGTGCGCGGGCGCGACCATGCACCTTTACAATAACGAGGACATCGGGCTGGAGCGCAGCAAGACCTGCTGTTCGCTCAACGACGTCGAGGACGCGCGGTTCGTCGCTTTCAAGCTGGGGATAGATTTTCACGTCTTTAACCTTTCCGACCGTTTCAAAGAAATGGTGATAGATAATTTTGTCAACACATATCTCGAGGGCGGCACGCCAAACCCGTGTATCGAGTGCAACAAGCACCTAAAATTCGGCAGCTTTCTCGACCGCGCCCGTCTGCTGGATTTTGATTACATCGCTACGGGGCACTACGTTCAGCGCGAATACTGCGAGGAAAGCGGCAGATGGCTGCTGAAACGCTCGCCCGACCGCTCTAAAGATCAGAGCTATGTGCTCTACGGCATGACGCAGGATCAGCTCGCGCACACGCTTTTTCCCTGCGGCGGTATGCGCAAGGAGGCGATACGCGTGAAGGCTGAGGCGAACGGGCTGATAAACGCCAAAAAGCCCGACAGTCAGGACATCTGCTTTATCCCCGACGGCGACTACGCAAAGTTCATCACCGAGCGCGAGGGCGAGCAGAAACACGGCGAGATACGCCTTACTGACGGCACGCTGCTCGGCGAGCACCGCGGTCTGATAAATTACACGATAGGTCAGCGCAGGGGAGTGGGCGTTTCCTACTCGCAGCCGCTTTTCGTTGTCGAGAAAAACACGGCGGATAATGTGCTGGTGCTCGGCACGGCGGAACAGCTCGCGCGAAAAGAGCTTACGGCGGGCGATGTGAATTTCATCATGTTTGACGAGCTGAAAGAGCCTTACCGCTGTACCGCGCAGACGCGCTACCATCAGCAGGATGTGCCATGTACACTCTACCCCGACGAGCGCGGCGTGCGCGTTGTTTTCGACACCCCGCACAAGGCTATCTCAAAGGGGCAGGCGGTAGTATTTTACAGCGGCGAATACGTAGTAGGCGGCGGAACTATACTTTAAGATCATCAAACGAAAGTCCATTGGCGAATTTGCACTAATGGACTTTCATTTTTTTATAATTGATATAAAATCACTCTTGCAAACCGCGCTTTTGTGTGATATAATAAATGTGAATATATTAGTACATACAGAAAGGATTTATTCATATGACAGACCGTATAGACCTTTCGGGCGAGTGGCGGCTGGCGCTCGATAAAGAATGCAGGGGAGTGCTGCCGCAGTTCGACGACACCATAACTCTGCCCGACACCACCTCGCATGCGGGCAAGGGCGAGGATAACCCCGCGCGCGAAGAGGGCTTTCTCACCGATACCAAGCTTTTCGAGGGCGACGCGTGGTTTACCCGCAAAGCCGACCTCAGCGCGGCGGTCGGCAAGACCGCGAAACTTGTTTTCGAGCGCACCCGCATAACCAAACTTTACATCGACGGCGAGTATGTCGGAACGCAGAACAGCCTTGTTTCGCCACACGTTTACGACATCACGAAGTACGTCAAGGGCGGCGAGCAGGAGATAACCGTTTGCGTTTCAAACGTTGGCTACCCGACCAAGGGCGGTCACCTCACCTCGCCCGACACGCAGACCAACTGGAACGGCATCACGGGCGAGATGGCTGTAAAGATCTACGGCGCGGCTTACGCTGACGAGGTAAAGGTCTACCCGCTGCTTGAGGAAAAAGCGTTCCGCGTGGTCGCGAAGATCAAGGGCGCGGAGAGCGGCAAGGCCGTGATCTCTGCCGAAAGTTTCAACGCTCCCGAGGGCAGGGCGGCGCACAGACCCGCGGCGGTCAACGCCATTTTTACGGGCGGCGAGCTTATCGCGACCCTGCCCCTCGGTGAAGACGCGCGCACATGGGACGAGTACAGCCCTGAGCTTTACAACATCAAGATCGACATAGGCGGCGACGTTTACGAGATCATAGCGGGTCTGCGCGAGTTTAAGGCTGTTAAGGATAAATTTTACATCAACGGCAGAAAGACATTCCTGCGCGGCAAGCATGACGGCATGATCTTCCCGCTGACCGGCTACGCCCCCACCACTGTTGACGAGTGGCTGCGCGTGCTGAAAATTTCCAGATCATACGGCATGAATCATTACAGATTCCACACCTGCTGCCCGCCCGAAGCGGCTTTCATCGCGGCGGATATGCTCGGCATCTACATGGAGCCGCAGCTTCCTTTTTGGGGCACGATACAAGCGCCTGGCGAGGAGGGCTTTAACGAAGAGGAGCAGAATTTCCTGATAGCCGAGGGCTTCCGTATGCTCGACGCTTTCGGCAGCCACCCCTCGTACTGCATGATGTCGATGGGCAACGAGCTTTGGGGCAGCAAGGAGCGGCTGAACGAGATTATCGGCGTGTACAAATCGCGCGACAGCCGCCATCTTTACACGCAGGGTTCTAACAATTTCCAGTGGTTCCCGAACGTCATCGAAAACGACGATTTCTTCGTAGGCGTGCGCCTTGCGAACGACAGACTTATTCGCGGCTCGTACGCCATGTGCGACGCTCCGCTCGGCCATATCCAGACCGATAAGCCCGCGACTACGCACAATTATGACAGCATAGTCCACCCCACCCGCGCGGCTTCGGCGACCGAGGTCAGCGAGGACGGCACGGTGCAGATACAGTACGGAACTACGATGAAAACGGTCAAGGCTTCGGAAGCGGACGCCGACTTCGTGCCCGATGTGCCGATAGTTACCCACGAGATAGGTCAGTACGAAACTTATCCGAATTTTGACGAGATAGAGAAGTACACAGGCTCGCTCAAAGCGCGTAATTTCGAGGTTTTCAGAGAACGGCTCGATGAAAAGGGTCTGCTGCCGCTGGCTCACGATTATTTCGAGGCCTCGGGCGCGCTCGCGGTGCAGTGCTATAAAGAGGAAATGGAGTCGATCTTCCGCTCGCAGTCGCTCGGTGGCTTCCAAGTGCTGGATATTCAAGATTTTAGCGGACAGGGTACGGCGCTGGTCGGCGTGCTGGACGCTTTCATGGACGAAAAGGGCATCTGCTCGCCCGAAGAGTGGCGCGAGTTTTGCAACGATGCGGTAATATTGGCTGAATTTGAAGACTATAATTTGGAAAGCGGCGAGGGTTTTGCGGCGGAAATTCGCCTTGCCAACTACCGCCCGAGCGGCGTTTGCGGCAAGAAATTCACCGCTGTGCTGACCTGCGAGTGCGGCACTGAGCTTGCAAGACTGAGCGGGGAAGTGCCCAAGACCGTGGAAAATTACATCGCGCTGGGCAGGCTCGCGGCGCAGATACCAGAGTTTGAAGCGCCAAAAAAGCTGACCCTAGTCCTAGCCGTCGAGGACACCGACATTCGCAACCACTACACGCTGATGGCGTACCCGAAGCGCGAAAGCGTTGACACGGCGGGCGCGTATATGTTCGAGAAGCTGGACGCCGAGGCGGAAAAGCTGCTTGCGGCGGGCAAAACGGTGCTCATCGTGCCGCAGCTCGGCGACATCGCGAACTCGATCGAGGGCTATTACTGTCAGGATTTCTGGTGCTACCATATGTTCCGCCTGATCTCGGAAATGATGAAAAAGCCCGAGCCGGTCGGCACGATGGGTCTGCTGATCGACGCGCAGCATCCCGCGCTCGCGGATTTCCCGAGCGAGAAATTCTCAACGCCGCAGTGGTGGGAGATAGTTTCAAATTCGCGCAGCGAGATACTTGACGGCAGCGCCGAGGGCAAGCGCGTAATCGTCCGCACCATCGACAATTTCGAGCGCAACCACGACCTCGCTCTGATGTACGAGTACAATTATTTGGACGGTAAAGTAGTTGTCTGCAACTGCGACTTTGAAAAGCTGGCGGCTTCGCCCGAGGGCAGGCAGTTCATATGCTCGGTAGTCGGCTATGTCAAAAAATGTAATGTGAGATAATTTATAGCGAACCAGACCGCTGCGGGTGCGCGCCCTTGGCGGTCTTTTTATTGTGAAAGATGTACAAAATATTAAATAAATCTTATGATTTGCCTGCGGGTATTCACATTTGCGGCGGAATGTGATATAATAGATTTGTGTAGAAATTTTTCAGAAAGTGAGGCAGCCTTGATGGCAAAAAATACAGATAATAGAAATAGACCCACGCGCGTGAAAGTTCGCCCCGCAAATGCCGCGGCAGAGCGCCCCGAAAGACGTCAGCCGCCGAAAAAACAGGGCGGAGGAGCGGCTACGGTACTGCTGATCCTATTGGTGGTGCTGATGTTTGCGGCGCTGGCTGGCTGGCTGGTAAAAGTCGCGCTCGGCAACGACCGCAAAGAGATAAAGCCGCAGACTTCGGCGGTAAGCTCTGAGGAATCGCTCGCGCCCGCAGAAAGCGTAGACGTTGACGCGCTAACGCAGAATTTTACATACGTTACGGTAAATTCCAAACAGATGAACTACGGCCCGCTCGGACTTTACAGTGAAGATCTCGGCTATCCCGCACCGCAGCTCGAGAGCGTTTACAGCAGTCTTTTTTAACAGCGAGGGCTTGCAGATCGCATCGGCGGCGGACTCGAAAATGAAGGCGGACAAGGCTCTGCTCCAGCCGCTGAATCAGATGCTCAGCGATTTTTATGACAAAACCGGTCTGCGGACGATCATGCTCACGCAGGCGTACACCGCGCCGCAGGCGGAAAAAGATCCGCAGTACACCGAGGGTTACTATGACGATTACGGCAATTGGGTCGAGCCGCAGTTGATCGAGCAGCCCGCTGAGGAAAAGACCTGCGCCGACCACGAGGACGGTCTGGAGATCGATCTCGGGCTGTATCTCGACGACATCGGCGGGGTGACGGCTTTTGACGGCGGCGGTGATTACGCATGGTTTGCGGAAAATGCTTACAAATATGGATTTGTGCTTCGTTATCCCGAGGGCGCAGACAAGCAGACTGGCTACGCTTACAACGCAGCGCATTTTCGCTACGTCGGCAGGGCTGCGGCGGCAGTGATGCAGGAGCAGGGGCTGACTTTTGAGGAGTTCCAAGAGTACATAAAATCGTACAGTTTCGATTCACCGCTGAGCGTGCAGACCAGCGTTGGATGTCAAGTGCTGTACTATATAGCAGATTCAGGAACGGAAACTACCGATGTTCAGATACCCGCCGACGGCGAGGGCAATGAGTGCCCATACATAATTTCCGGAAATAATTCCGACGGATATATCGTAACCGTCGCGCCGACCGAGGAGTTCGTACTTTCGGTAGGTGCGCAGGGTGACGGCTCGTCAGAGATTTCAAATGATACAAATGCAGAATGAGAGTGACAGATATGGAAATAGTTGATATTAAAGTTGATTACGCAAAAGCAGGACTTGAAGACCCGAATTACCAGCCGACGCTGAGCTGTTTCGTGCCGAAGGTGTACGAGGAGACAGGCTCGCGCAAGCGGGGAGCGGTAGTGATCTGTCCGGGCGGTGGCTACGATTGGTGCTCCGAGCGCGAGGCTGACCCGGTGGCTTACCGCTTTTTGGGTGCAGGATTTGCGGCGTTCGTGCTTCGTTATTCCTGCTGCGGTAAAAAATTCCCTACCGACCTGCTCGAATGTGCGGCGGCGGTGAAGTACGTTCGCGAAAACGCCGAAAAATTTCGACATCGACCCCGACAAGATCTTCGTAATGGGTTTCTCGGCTGGCGGTCACCTCGCGGCGAGCATGGCGAACCTTTGGAATATGCCACTGCTGGCGGAAACGCTCGGCTGTGAAAGCGAAACTCTGCGCGTTAACGGCTCGGTGCTCTGCTATCCCGTTATCCTTTCAGACCCAAAACTGACTCATGAAGGCTCAATCGCCAACCTGCTCCAGCACAAAGACGACCCCGAACTGCGCGAATTTCTCTCTATGGATAAGCGCGTCGGCGAGCATACCCCGCGCACGTTCATTTGGCACTGCGCCGACGATGGCTGTGTGCCCGTCGAGAACACGCTTTATTACACGACCGCGCTTTCGGCGAACAAAATTCCGTTCGAGGCGCACATTTACCCCTCGGGCGGCCACGGACTTTCGCTTTGCGACGACACCACCGCGACTTGGGAGGGTCACAATCAGCCGAAAGCCGCCGAGTGGGTGCAGGACTGCATCGACTGGATGAAGAGCTGAAAATCTACCGATCAAAAGCAAAAGGCAGCGCCGCATTTTTCGCGGTACTGCCTTTTTTGTCAGTCAAAATAATTGATTTGCTCAGTTTAATATTTTTATATTAGCGCCGCAACGTCCTCAGCGATCTGCTCGGGCGTTAGGTGGTTTTTCTTGAGAATATCCTCAACGTTGTAGCGGTCAAGAAACTCTTTCTTTAAGCCAAAATTCAGCGTTTTAACATCGCTGCTGCCGTAGAAGCGCGAGATCTTTTCGCCAAATCCGCCGTCGAGAATACCGTCCTCCAGTGTGATAACTACCTTGTGGTCGGCTTTCATATTTTCCAAAAGCTCCTCGTCTATTCCGGTGATGAAGCGAGGATTTATCAGCGTCGGCTTTACGCCGATCTTTTGCTCGATCGCCGCCGCAGCCTGCTCACCAAGCCGGTAGAAAGAGCCGAGCGCGATAACTGCGACATCTTTGCCCTGCCGGGTCACCTCGTACTTGTTCAGCTCGCTGTAATCGGTCGGCGCGGGCTTGCCGTCGATGCACTCGCTCGGTACGCGTATCGCCACGGGGTGCTCTTTTTGATCCATCGCCCAGTCGAGCATGGCAAGATATTCCTGCTTTGTTGTCGGCGCAAGGTAAACGAGGTTCGGAATATTTGAAAGCATAGGTATGTCAAATATGCCAAGATGTGTAATGTCACTCATGCCTTTTATAGAAGCCGCAAATACCGCGACCGTCACAGGGCTGTTGTTAATGCAGACATCTTGCGAAAGCTGGTCGTAAGTTCTTTGTATAAATGTGCTGTAAACGCCATAAAAAGGTTTTCCACCGTTTGCCGCAATGCCGGAAGCCAGTGCAACGGCGTGCTCCTCTGCGATTCCAACGTCCATAAACTGCTTGCCCGCCTGTTTGCGGACATCCTCAGTGAAGCCGAAAACGGTCGGGGTCGCCGAAGTTATCGCGCAAACGCTCTTGTCTGCCGCCATTTTCTTCAGCAGGTAATCTTTGGTCAGGCTGTCAAAGCTCTCGCCGCTGAAATCGAAAATGCTCTTACCGGTTTTGGGGTCAAACGGCATACACCAGTGCCAACTTTCCTTGTGCTCCTCGGCGGGTTTGTAACCCTTGCCCTTCTGAGTCACGATGTGTACCGCCACAGGGCGCTCGCTGTCCTTTACACTCTTGAATGCGTCGATAAGCTGTTCGATGTCGTTGCCGTCTTTCACGAAAACGTAGTCAAGCCCAATTGATTTAAAAATGTTGCATTCCGCCTTGCCGTCGGTATCTCTCAGCAGTTTCAAATTCTTATACATTCCACCGTGATTTTCTGCGATTGACATATCGTTGTCGTTGACTACTACGATCAGATTTGTGTTCATTTCTCCCGCGAAGTCAAGTCCCTCCAGCGCTTCGCCGCCCGAAAGCGAACCGTCGCCGATGACGGCTATAACGTTGCCGCTTTCGCCCTTGAGGTCGCGCGCTTTCGCAAGTCCGCAGGCAAGGCTCACCGATGTCGAGGTGTGTCCTACCGTGAAGAAATCGTGCTCGCTCTCCTCGGGGTTCGAGTAGCCGGAAATGTCGTCAAAATGCTCCTCATACAGGTATCCGTCCTTTCTGCCGGTCAGCATTTTTTGTGCGGATACGTCTGGTGCGAAACGTCGTAAACTATCTTGTCGATAGGGGATTTAAAAACGTAGTGCATTGCGATGGTAGCTTCCACCATACCGAAATTCGGGCCAAAATGTCCGCCGTGCTTGCTGAGCCTGAAAAGCAGCGCTTTTCTCATTTCCTCTGCAAGTTTTTTCATCTCGCCAATGTTCAATTTCTTAACGTCCTCAGGTGAATTTATTTTCTCTAAATACATATTTTCAGCCTCCAACTTAGTTTAATATTCTACTCCCATGTAAGCTCGCCTGTTTCAACGGCTCTTTCATATCTTGATATTTTGTAGTTCAACCGCTTTAGTGTTGAGTCTATCTGCGCTTGCTGTTCGATAAGCGCTTCACGCTGGTCAAGCAGCAGTTGCAGCCTCGCGGGGATGGTTTCGTCGCCCTCTTGGAAAAGCCTTACATATTCGATCATGGCTTCGATGGGCAGTCCCGCGCTCCTCATGCAAAGCGCCATCTCCACCCAGCCAAGGTCGCTCTCCTGATAATTTCGTATGCCGCCTGCCGTGCGCGTAACGTGCGGTATCATGCCTACGCGCTCGTAGTAGCGCAGTGTGTCCTGCGAAATACCGAATTTCTCGCTGACTTCCTTAATGGTCATTCGCTCGCCTCCTTTGATCTCGCTAAAAATATTGTACCACTTAAAGTGTACTCTAAGTCAAGGGCTTCTGCGATATTTTACATTTTTTTAATAATTAAAGACCGCCCGAGCTGCTCCGAGCGGTCTTGCTTTTTAGTTTATAACGCGGTAGTTTTCCGCCGCATTTTCTTTCGTGGCGTACTCGCTGACATTCAGCACTTCCACTTTCAGCGGCCGCTGACCCATGTTCACAGCAATAACGTCGCCGACTTTCACGTCGTAAGAAGCGCGCGCAGGCTTGCCGTTTACCTCTATCTTGCCAGCGTCGCAGGCCTCGTTCGCAACGGTGCGCCGCTTGATTATGCGCGTGACTTTCAAATATTTGTCTAATCTCATACTTTTCTCCTTAAAAAATAAGGGCGGCGGAAAGTTCTCCCGCTCGCCCGATGCTTTCGCAGCAAATTACTTGTTTACAGCGTCCTTAAGAGCCTGACCCGCCTTGAATACAGGTACGTTCTTAGCCTCGATGAGCTTGGGCTCCTGTGTCTGGGGATTTCTGCCCATTCTTTCAGGATTGTTCTTTACCTTAAAAGTACCAAAGCCTACGAGGGTGATCTTTTCGCCTGCAACGAGTGCGTCGGTGATGGAATCAATTACGGCAGAAAGTGCCTTTTCTGCGTCCTTCTTAGAATATCCGCCTTTTTCAGAGATCGCGTTGATAAGTTCAGCCTTTTTCATTTTTACTATACCTCCATAAATTTTGTATTATCAAGCCGCTTTTGCTTAATCTTTCAAATAAAGTTCCTCAGCGCTCGCATTTCCGAGCTGTCCGCTTTTCTCCAAAGCTTCAAACTTTTCGGTAAAAGCGTCGCACTTGTGAGCCAAGTCCTCCTCGGCGTCGCCGCCCTCAAGCCTTGCCAGATTAGCGCAAAGCATCAGCAGATCCGCCGTGTTCGGTTCTTCCTTTTCAAGCTCGCCGCGCATCGCCGCCAGCAGCTGCGCCTTGCTCTCAAAGTCAACGCCCGCCCGCGAAGCTCTCTTGCCAAGCTTCTGCGCGCGCATCAGCGAGGGGAACACCTTCGGTACGCTTTTGAGCGTATCGGTGTACGTTTCCTGCTTTTTTTCGTCCTTCTTGATGGCGTCCCAGTTGGTAAGTACTTTGTCAACGGTGTCAGCCTGAACGTTGCCGAAAACGTGCGGGTGGCGCAGTATCAGCTTTTTGCAGACCTCGTCCGCCACAGCGTCAAGGTCGAAAGCGCCCTTGTCCTTTTCAATATCGGTGTGGAAAATAACCTGCAAAAGCACGTCGCCCAGCTCTTCGCGCATCATTTCCGCCGAGCCGCAGTCGATAGCCTCGAGCACCTCGTAAGTTTCCTCGAGAAAATCGCGGCGTATGCTTTCGTGAGTCTGAACTTTGTCCCAAGGACAGCCTTTTTCACTGCGCAGCAGAGAAACTATCTCCGCCAGATCGTAAACATTGTAGTCCTCTTTTTCGAGCAGTTTGCTCACTCTTTCGTCAAAATTCAAATCATCACTTCCGTTTCTGAGATGTGCGCTTATATTTATTTTACCCTATATTTCGCATAATTTCAAGTGGTTTGCGAAATTTTTTTTGAAAAAATCCCCTTTATTTGATTTTTCGGAGAAATGCACAATAAACTAAAGGAAATCAAGCAAATTATTGCACCAATTGCAATTGAAATCAGCACTCCGAACCGTTCAAAACGTCCGCCAAGCCGCGGTATCAGCGCGTCTTGCGTTAGTTTTGCCGCCGCGGTGCAGAGCAGTGCGGGCAATATCGGCGTCAGTGCGGCTTTTATCGTGCTTCGTTCGGCGTGCGAAGCTTTTAAAAGTATCGCCAACGCCCATACGCACATCACCGCCTGCGAGATCGCCGTTGAGAGCGCGGCGCCGCTGATGTTCAGCGCGGGGATAGGTATGAGCAGTATGTTCAGCGCGAGTTTCAGCCCCGCTCCCGAAATGCTTATCACCGCCGCCGTGCCCTGCTTTTCGCACGCCTGCAACGCCGTCAGGCAAGGCACCGCCACGCCCATGAACGCTGCGCCAATGCCGAGTATCGCGAGCGGTCGCGCCGATACCGAGATCTCAGCCGCCGCACCGCCGAAAAAGAGCCGCAGTATCGGTTCGGCAAGCGCGCATATCCCCAGACCGCCCGGCAGACTAAGCCCTGCCGATAGCAGAAGCATCGACCGCAGACATTTCGTCATTCCGCGCTTATCCCGCCGCGCAAACGCCGTGCTGAGGGTCGGCAGGGCGCTCTTGCCCAGCATCGCCGTAAAGGTCGGCAGCAGCCCGAATATCATCAGCGCCAGTCCGGAGTATGAGCCGTACACAAATCCCGCACGCTCGTCCGCCGCTATCCCGTATTCGCCGAGATGTTCAAATATCTCAGATCTTCGGCTTATCGCACGTTCCAGTTGCGGCGAGATGGTAACGAGGTCTGCCGTTGCCGAAAGGGTCGCGACCACCGCCGTCATCGCGACGGGCAGGGTGAACTGCCGAAGCTTTCTGCAAGCTGCCCGCAGCCCCATATCACGCGGCAGACCCGTGTGTTCAAACTCCCGCGCGCAACGTCTGCTGAGCCCCCGCGTGCGTATAAACACCCATATGCAGGCGGCAAATGAAGCCAGCGAAACGCCCAGCGCAGAAGCCGCGGCTGCGTATGGGGCGGCGGTCATCATAGCCTCGCGCATATCTGCGCAGTAGTGCCCGAAACAGCCGTGGTACGCCTCAAAACTCGCTCGCGCGGCGCTTATCACCTTGTAGGGCAGTGCCAGCCCGAAAACCGCCTTGAAGATGGTTTCCGCGATCTCTGAGGAAGCCGTAGGGGTCATGCTGCCGATGCCCTCAGCCCAGCCGCGTTCGACGTTCATCACGGCGGCGGGGAAGAGCGAGAGCGAAACGCCGATGAGCGCCCATTTCGCCTGCGGAACGTGTATAACCCGCGCCGCGAGAATGTGCGCTGAAAGTATCAGCGCCAGGCTCATCGCAATCGAAACGGCGGAGAATATCAGTAGGGCGGCGCGCTTTATTTTTACCGCGTTCGCGTAACGCCCCAGCGCCAATTGCTCGGAGACCAGCCTGCTCATAGCGCTCGGCACGCCCGCCGCAGCCGCCGCGAATACCGGCGCGAATATCGCGAAAGCCCCCGAATAGCAACTCATTCCCGTGCCGCCGAGCATATTCGTCAGCGGCACTTTGTAGATCATACCGATGAGCTTTGTTACCAGCACCATCGCCATCAGCACAGCCGAGCCTTTTAAAAAGCTTTGTCTTTTCAAAGCGCCATCTCCTTTTCTAAAAAGTTCCTGTCCTGATTATAATATGTACAAGCCGCGAATTTCAGAACTTTTACACGCCGCGCCGCCGCTTTTTGTTGACTTTTTTCGTCATATGTGATATAATGTATCAAAAGCATTCAAATATTTCATGTTCAAAAAACAAAATTTGTAGGAGGAAATACTATGGACTTTATGGAATTTGTATCCTCGCACATCCCGCAGCTCGGCATCGCGGCGGGCGTAGTCCTGCTGATAATCATTATCATTTCGGGCTACTGCAAAGCCCCGCCCGACGAAGCGTACATAATTTCGGGTCTGAGAAAAAAAGTGCTGATAGGCAAGGCGGGTATCAAGATACCTTTCTTAGAGCGTCTTGACAAGCTCAGTCTGAAGCTTATTTCAGTAGATGTCAAGACCGCTACCAGCGTGCCGACCGCCGATTATATCAACGTTCGCGTCGACTCGGTGGTAAACGTCAAGATCTCAGATCAAGAGGATAAGCTCGCGCTCGCCGCGCAGAACTTCCTTAATCAAAATTCCGCTTACATTTGCAGCGTTGCGCGCGAAGTGCTCGAGGGCAACGTCCGCGAGATCGTGGGTCAGATGTCGCTGCAGGATATGGTGAACGACCGCAAAAAGTTCGCCGAAAAGGTGCAGGATAACGCCGCGCCCGACCTCGCGAATATGGGTCTGGAGATAGTTTCTTTCAACGTTCAGAACCTTACCGACGAGCAGGGCTTGATAGAAAACCTCGGTATCGACAACACCACCAAGATCCAAAAGACCGCTGCTATAACTAAGGCTGAGGCGGAGCGCGATATTCAGATAGCGCAGGCGCGCGCAAGCAAAGAGTCGAACGACGCCCGCGTGCAGGCTGAGACCGAGATCGCGCAGAGAAATAACGAGCTGGCTATCCGCAAGGCGGAGCTGAAAAAGCAGTCTGACATCAAGCAGGCTGAGGCTGACGCGGCTTACGATATTCAGCAGCAGGAGCAGCGCAAGACTATCGAGGTAACAAGCTCGATGGCTGATATTGCCAAGACCGAGCAGGACGTACTTCTGCACGCAAAGCAGGCAGAGGTGCAGGAACAATCGCTCAATGCCGAGGTAAAGAAAAAGGCTGACGCTGAGCGCTACCGCAAGGAGCAGGAAGCGCAGGCGGCGCTTTTCCAGCGCTCGAAACAGGCGCAAGCCGAACTTTATGAACAGCAGAAGGACGCCGAAGCGCAGAAAGCCCGCGCCGAAGCGATGAAATACGCTAAATTGCAGGAGGCCGAGGGTATCCGCGCCGTCGGCGAGGCGGAGGCGAACGCTATCCGCGCAAAGGCTCTCGCTGAGGCAGAGGGTCTGAACAAAAAGGCTGAGGCTATGCAGAAAATGCAGGAAGCCGCGGTGTTGCAGATGTATTTCGACGTTCTGCCGCAGGTCGCGAAAGCCGTTTCCGAGCCGCTCGCGAAGGTCGGCAGTATAACGATGTACGGCGAGGGCAACAGCGCCAAGATGATAGAGGACATCACCCGCTCGACCAACCAAGTTTCCTCCGGTATGCTCGAGGGCATCGGCATCGACCTCAAGTCGATGATAAATTCGTTCGTTACCGGCAGGGCTATCGGTCAGGGCATTTCGGCTAATTCGGACGATACGCCAAAAGGTGACGATACCGACCACCCCGCCCAGCCCGAAAATAAAGAAAAGCCCGCGGATAACGATACTCCACAGGCTTGATAAAATTCAAATATCAACACAAAAAGACCGTGCGGCGAAAACTGCACGGTCTGATTTTTTACTTAGATGAGCTGCCCTCGGGAATTGGCTCGCTGTACTCAACGCGCACCTCTTTCGAGTAGACCTCGGTGTCGCCGTTGTACCAGCTAATGGTAACATTTCCGCTTCGGTTTATCGAGTAGGTGTTCTTCTCGTCGTTGAATGAAAGGACGTCGGGGTCGCTCGACCTCCGCTGCGGCGCTGAGCCTTTCACGGTGACGTATATCCGCCGCATCGTGCGCGGGTCGCTGCCGCTGAACGTTATGAATGTGCTGCCCTCGCGCTTGCCAGTTATGGTGAATGTGTAAACGCCGCCCTGCTGTTCTTCCAGCCCGTAGACCTCGGCGATGCTGTAATCGTCGCTCGCGACCTCGGGCTTTTCGTCTGCGCCGAGGTTGACCCGCAGCGTCATTTGACCGCTCTCGGCGGGCGCGAATTTGTACGAGCAGGTGCCCAACTCTTCGGTGTCGTCGTTGATAACGTCGGGAAGGTCGGCGGAAAAGTCAGTGATGCCGAGCTGTATCTCAACGGTTTCGGTCGAAAGCTGTATCTCGCTTATCGCCGTGCCGCCGCTTTCGTTCGCGCTTTCAGAGCTTTCGGCAGACGCGCTTTCGCTGACAGCCGTGCCGCCCGCAAAGGTCTTTACCGCGTACCGTGCGCCGAAAGCTCCTGCGCCCAGCGCCAGCAGTGCAAAGACGATGAATACCGCCAGTCCCGCGCCGCCTCTTTCGGGCTTTTCCTCGGCAGATGTGTTTTTCATGGTTTTATTTCAGTCTGTTTCCGCAATTGATGCAGAAGAGCGAGTTTGGCGAAACTTGGGTGCCGCACTTCGGGCAGACGTTTACCGCGGGTGCGGGCTGGTTCAGACGAGTGCCGCAGTTCATGCAAAAGCTGTCGCCCTCGGCGCACTCAGTTCCGCACTTCGGACAGCGGTTCGCGGGCGCGGGTTCAGGTTTAGGCTCGGGCTTCGGTTGGTTCAGACGAGTGCCGCAGGCAATGCAGAAAGCGTCGCCCTCGGGACACATCTTGCCGCAGTTCGGGCAGGCGATCCCCGCCGCGCCGACCTCAGCCATGGCGGGCTTAGCGCTCGGCTCAGCGTTTATGACAGGTTCGATTTCTTCCGCTGTTTCCTCAGCTTCGATCTGTTCCGCAGGCTCTTCGATAGGCTTTTCGATAGGCTCGTTTGCAGGCTCTTCCTCGACCTCTTTTGCCGCCTCTTCAATGGGTTCAGCAGGCTCAGCCGCTTCCTCGGCCTCTTCAACTTCCGCGGTTTCAGCTACTTCCGCAACGTCCGAAGTGTTATCCTCAATAGCAGGCTCGGCGGGCTGTTCGACGGGCGTTTCAACGGTCTGCTCGGTCTGCACGACCGGCTCGTCAGGCGCTTCCGCTGGCTTTTCTTCAGCCGCTGGCTTGCCAACTGCGCGCACCTTGACCTTTATAACGCGGGATCTTTCGTTTTCCATATGTAATACCTCCGCTCAAAGCGGCATTTTCGCCGCAAATTTTCCTACTTTTATTATAGTACAATTTGGCGAAGATGTCAATATTGCCGCCGAAATTAGCGCGGAAAATGTGAAAAATTTCGCCGCAAACGCGCAGAATGTAACCAGTCGTGCTAAAATGTATCGAATTTTTAGGTCTGAATACTTGCATTTTGTCAGCAGTTGTGCTATAATAAAGCGATAAATGCATTTTTGCACATATGTTTATGGAGGAAGATATATGGATAAGGTTTTTTGTACCAAATGCGGCAGTCAGATGAATGCCGGCAGCAAATTTTGTCCCGTGTGCGGCGCTCCGCAGGAAGAAAGCCTGCCACGCCGCAGTGTCCCGCAGTATCAGCCGCGCCCCGCGAAGCAAAAGTCAGCCAAGCCCGTGCCCGTTAAAAAGCTGGTGACTTTTGCGATAATTCTGGCGGTGTGCGTTTCCGCCGCGAAGATCTGCGAGCGCATTTTCGCGACCCCTTACCTCGGAGCGGTCTCCGATTACGTCAAAGCGCTGAGTGCGGAAGATTTTGAAGATTTTGCCGAGATCTATAAGTATTCGGCACTTTCGGGCGACGAAGATCTTGATGATTATTTAGACGAAAACGATTATCTCGAAGACAGTTTCGATGAATTTTTTGACGCCAAAGAGGATAAGTACGGCAAAAATGCTAAATATTCCTACAAATACAAGTCGGTGAAGCCGCTTCTCAAATCCAAACAGCGCCTTACTGAGGGCAGTCTGAAAAACGGCGAGACCGTTGAGGAAGGCGTTCTCGTTACCGTAGATCTGAAAGTCAAGGGCGATAAGCGCAGTAAGGACTGCGAAGCGAATTTCGTGGTCTATAAGATAGATGGTGAGTGGTACGTTACCGCAGTAGCTGATGATAAAATGGAGAGCACGCCTAAGGTGCTCGACGTATATTAAGAGGGGAGTGGTGAAAAATGGCTAAGATATTATGCAGAAAATGCGGTACAGTTTCCGACGACAGCCTGGGCGGCTGCCCGAATTGCGGCGAGCCTTTCCTGATGGCAGGTGCTCAGCCCCGCTGCATCCGACCCGCACCAGCTGTTCAGCCCGTCAAGAAAAAAGAAGAGCAAGCTGCTGAATTTCGTGCTGTTCCTGATAGGATTCGGCGCGGCGCTGGCGGTGCTCGTTCCTGCGGGAATAAAGGCTTACGGCTACCTCACTTCGCCCGAATTTTTCTACAATATGGGCGAGTATCAGATGGCTTACGACGCCGCCCCGAAAAAAAGAGCGCGACGATCTTATCGAAGCTATGCTATCAGAGGGCAAGTACGGCAAGGCTTATGACTGCGTGAAAAAGAGCGACAGAGCGGATATTTATCAGGAGTCGAAGTACGCTGAGTATGCAAAGTATGCTTTTGAAGACCTCGCTGAAATTACAGGTTTGAGCAAAAGTGAATGCTATAAAAGATTTGAGCTGGGAAATGTTTATAGAAACAACAGCTCTGACCCTGAAATGTATGTTGTGTCTATTGACAGAGCAGATACAGATGAAAATGAGGATTTTTGGGATAACCATTGGGATCTTGAGTATAAATACGTTTTCTTTTATGCATATGACTACGGCGCGAAAAAACTTACTAAGGCTTCTGCAAATTCGATAGATGAACTTTGTGAAGATTACGGCATAATTGTTGACGGTGAGAAGAGTTATAAAAATTTCACCGACGGTGAATATGTCGGCAAAAGCCTTTCAATTTATTACTCTTATTCGAACGATAATTTGATGTATTACAGAGTACAGGCTCTTGCTTTTTCCGGTCTGCTCGACGACGCTGAGATCCTCGGCGACGATAAAAGACCCTAACATTTTCTGAATAACAAATAACGGCGGCCCGCTGAACGTAACGGGTCGCCGCTTTTTTATGTTTGCGATGCTGTCAGAGCATTAGAGCATCGCTTTCAGTCTTTCGTCAACTGCTTTGAGGAAGTCCTCGGTATTTACCTTCTGCTTGTTCTCCAGCTTGGAAAGCAGGTAGAGGTCGCCGGTCATTACGCCGTCCTCGATGGTCTTGATGGTCGCCTTTTCGAGCTTGTCGGCAAATGCCATAAGCTCGGGCAGCTCATCAAGCTCGCCTCTCTTGCGCAGCGCGCCTGTCCATGCAAAGAGGGTAGCTACCGAGTTGGTAGAGGTCTCTTCGCCCTTGAGGTGCTTGTAGTAGTGGCGCTGTACCGTGCCGTGCGCCGCTTCGTACTCGTAAATGCCGTCGGGCGAAACGAGTACCGAGGTCATCATAGCGAGCGAGCCGTAGGCGGTAGCCACCATGTCGCTCATAACGTCGCCGTCATAGTTCTTGCATGCCCATATGTAGCCGCCGTTTGAGCGGATAACTCTTGCAACAGCGTCGTCGATAAGGGTGTAGAAATATTCGATTCCCGCCGCCGCAAATTTCTCCTTGTACTCTTTCTCAAAGATCTCAGCGAAAACGTCCTTAAAGGTGTGGTCGTACTTCTTCGAGATGGTGTCTTTGGTAGCGAACCAAACGTCCTGCTTGGTGTCGAGCGCGTAGTTGAAGCAGGCTCTTGCGAACGAAGCTATCGAGCTTTCCTTGTTGTGCAGACCCTGTATGATACCCGCCGAGTCCTTGAAATCGTAGATAGTTTCCTTATAAACGTTGCCGTCCTTGTCGGTCAGCACCAGCTCAGCCTTAGAGTCCTTCGGGCACTTCATCTCTACGTTCTTGTAAACATCGCCGTAAGCGTGACGCGCGATGGTGATGGGCTTTGTCCATGTCGGAATGTACGGGGTGATGCCCTTTACCAGTATCGGCGCGCGGAAAACAGTTCCGTCGAGCATAGCGCGGATAGTGCCGTTCGGCGACTTCCACATCTGCGAAAGGTTGTACTCGGGCATTCTTGCCGCGTTCGGCGTGATGGTAGCGCATTTTACAGCTACGCCGTACTTCTTGGTAGCGTTCGCCGAGTCGATGGTAACCTGATCTTTGGTCTTTTCGCGGTAATCCAGACCAAGGTCGTAGTACTCAGTCTTCAGGTCAACGTAGGGCAGGATAAGTATATCCTTTATCTCTTTCCAGATAATTCTGGTCATTTCGTCGCCGTCCATTTCAACGAGCGGTGTTTTCATCTGTATCTTTGCCATTGATGATCCTCCTTTTAAAATATATGAAAAAGGGCAAAGCGGCGGAGCAAACCTGCTCCAGCCATGCCTTGCCCCTTTGCAATTTCAGTTTTATATTGACTTTACGCAAAGCGCTATGAATATCGCGATCATAAATATCCCCGCGACTGCCGTTATGCAGAGCTGGAATCTGCCGCTGTCAAAGCCTTTGCCGCCTTTCGGCTTGGTAAGCTTGTACATCGTCGCTGAGATGATGAGCAGTATCACGACAAATGCCGCGAATACAGCCTTGTCGTGCGCGTCGTAGCCGCCTACAGTGCGCCCCATGCGGATAAGCTTTCTCACAGAATTTACAGCGTATGCCGCCAGCACGCCAACCGCAAACGCCAGCAGGATAATGTTCAGCACAAGCCTTTTCATAAACGTCAGCTTTTTCTTAGGCTCGTTCGCCTTTTCGCAGGCTTCTATCTCGCGCAGCTCTTTGCTTAGGTCGTCAATGCGTCGCATTATTCAGCCAGCGACTCTCTTGTGTAGTCGAGCAGACCGCCCGCGAGGATTATGTCCTTGGTGCGTCCCGTCAGCTCGCAGAGTACGGGTATCTCAGCGCCAGTGGTCTTGTTGACGAGGGTAAGCTCGCTCTTGTCAGCCAGCACGCTTTCCTTTACGTTCTCGATAGCTATTTCGTCGCCCTGACCGATCTTCTCGTAGTCGGCTTCGTTGACGAATGTCAGCGGCAGTATTCCTGCGTTGATGAGGTTAGCGCGGTGTATTCTCGCAAAGCTCTTTACCAGTACAGCCTTTACGCCGAGGTAGAGGGGCGCGAGCGCCGCGTGCTCTCTCGACGAGCCCTGACCGTAGTTAGAGCCGCCGACGATTATCGACTTGCCCATGTTCTTCGCTCTTCTGGGGAACTCTTCGTCGCATACGGTGAAGCAGTGCTGCGAGATCTTCGGTATATTCGAGCGCAGGGGCAGTATCTTAGCGCCTGCGGGCATGATGTGGTCGGTGGTGATGTTGTCGCCGACTTTCAGCGATACCGCGCACTCTATGCTCTCGTCAAGCGGAGATGTCTCGGGGAAAGGCTTTATGTTCGGGCCTCTGAGTACCTCTACGCTGTCCATTTCCTCTGCGGGTGCGGGCGGTACTATCATGTTGTCGTTGATAACGAAGTGCTCAGGCAGCTTGAACTCGGGCATATCGCCGAGGTAGTCGCGCGGGTCGGTGAGGTAGCCCGTCAGCGCCGATACAGCCGCCATTTCGGGCGATACGAGGTAGATCTGTCCGTCCTTAGTGCCGGAACGTCCCTCAAAGTTTCTGTTGAATGTTCTCAGCGAAACGCCGCCCGAGTTAGGCGACTGACCCATGCCTATGCAGGGGCCGCAGGCGGATTCGAGTATTCTTGCGCCCGCGTCTATCATGTCTGAGAGGCCGTTCTGCGCGATCATGTTGAGCACCTGCTTCGAGCCGGGGGCGATAGCGAGCGAAACGCTGGGGTCTACCGTCTTGCCCTTCAGAATGTACGCAACTTTCATCATATCTACGAAAGAAGAGTTGGTGCAAGAGCCGATACATACCTGATCTATCTTGAGCTTGCCGATCTCCTCGACTGTCTTAACGTTGTCGGGCGAGTGGGGACATGCTGCCTGCGGTACGAGCGCGGAAAGGTCGATGTCGATCTGCTCGTCGTACTCTGCGTCCTCGTCAGCCGCGAGGGGTACCCATACGTCCGCTCTGTCCTGCGCCTTGAGGAACTCGAGGGTTATCTCGTCAGAGGGGAATATAGAGGTAGTAGCGCCCAGCTCAGCGCCCATGTTGGTAATGGTGGCTCTCTCGGGTACAGAAAGGGTCTTTACGCCCTCGCCGCAGTACTCGATGACCTTGCCGACGCCGCCTTTAACGCTCATAACTCTCAGCACTTGCAGTATAACGTCTTTAGCCGATACCCAGGGGGAAAGCTTGCCCGTAAGGTTTACTTTAACTACCTTGGGGCAGGTGATGTAGTAAGCGCCGCCGCCCATAGCTACGGCTACGTCCTGTCCGCCTGCGCCTATCGCTATCATGCCGATACCGCCGCCCGTCGGGGTGTGCCAGTCTGAGCCGATAAGGGTCTTGCCGGGCTTGCCGAAGCGCTCGAGATGTACCTGATGGCAGATACCGTTGCCAGGGCGCGAGAAGTAGATGCCGTGCTTCTTGGCAACAGAGCCGATGAAGCGGTGGTCGTCGGCGTTCTCAAAGCCCGACTGGAGGGTGTTGTGGTCGATGTAAGCCACACTGCGCTCAGTCTTTACTCTGGGTATACCGATAGCCTCAAATTCGAGGTAAGCCATAGTGCCCGTAGCGTCCTGCGTAAGGGTCTGGTCGATCTTTATGCCGATCTCTTCGCCCTTGACGTATTCGCCGTCTACAAGGTGCTTTCTTAGTATTTTTTCAGTCAGCGTCATGCCCATTAGAAAAAACAGTCCTTTCTGCGAGCGGCGAAAAAATATCCCGCCGCCTAAATTTATCTATTTAATTATACAACATTCCGCACATTTTGTCAAGCCGCACGGCTTATCTCATATTGTTGCTTTTTTCTTTCAGCGCCGAGCCTTCCTCCAGCAGACGGTGCAGTGTTTCGGCGTCGCCCGCGGCTATGCAGTCACGGTAGTCGGTGAGCGCTTTTATAATGTGGTCTACCTCGGCGGCGAGCGCAGTCTTGTTCATAAGGAAAAGCGTAGTCCACATATCGGCGTTCAGCTTCGCCACGCGCGTGAGGTCTTTAAAGCTGCCCGCCGAGAAGCCCGCCTGCTTGCCGAGCGATGGGCTTTTGATGTAAGCGCTCGATACAACGTGCGCAAGTTGCGAGGTGAAAGCGATTATTTCGTCGTGCTCCTTTGGTGAGGATACCACGCACTTCGCAAAGCCCGTGCGGTATGCGAAAGCCGAGATCTCTTTTACTGCGCTCATCTTAGTATCGTCGGTCGGGGTCATGATAAAGCTTGCCTTTTCAAAAAGGTTGTCCAGCGAGTATGAAAAACCCGAAAATTCGCGGCCCGCCATAGGGTGGCAGCCCAGAAAACGCACGCCTGCGTCGCTCAGCGGCTTTTCCACGGCGCTTACTATCGCGCCCTTTACGCCGCAGCAGTCGATGACTATGCCGTCTTTCTTAAAATTTTCGCGGTTATCCAAAATAAAATCTATCGTTTCGTTCGGGTGCAGAGCCACGATAACGAGGTCGCAGCAGCCCATCTCTTCGGGCTGTATGCTGTAATCTATCGCTTCCTCAGCCATCGCCGCCGAGATCACATCGCGCGAGATGTCGTAGCCGTAGACCGTGTACTCCGTGTTCTTTTTTATAGCTTTGGCGAGCGAGCCGCCGATGAGTCCGAGTCCTGCGATCGCGATCTTCATAATAATCTCCTCCAAATAGTCTGCCGCGTTTTAACCGTTTTAACTGCTAAAGCGCGCGGCATGAAATTTTGCGCCCTTTTCAGACGCATTATATATAGTATAGCAACTTTTGCGCCGCTTGTCAAGCATAAAAAGTTATAAACAATGCTTTAAACTTCGCCTGTTGAAAAAAGCGCCACTCGCAGCATATCTGATTACAGATCGGTTACAAACAGCCCGAAAAATCGTACTTTTCAACACACGTTTTAAAACCCGCTTGTCCGAAAACGCTTGTATTTGCGATACTTTTTAACAGTTTCAACTGAGTTTTCAACATTTCTGCTGTTTAAAAGCCGTTTTCTCAACTGTACAGCTATTTTTCCGTAACCTGTCTGTAACTCTTTTTGCAGCTCTGCAAATTTTCCTTATACAGTGCTTTGTGTAAATTTATGTCTGTAAAATTTATCAAATGTCATGCTTAAATGGTAACGTCAAAAATTACATACTGGTTACAAACTGACCGAAAAAGCGTACTTATCAACAGCTGTTTAAAACCGTGATCTGCAAAACTATCAATATTTGCAGAGGTTCTTAACACTTTCAACTGGGTTTTCAACATTCAACAATGCGTTATGTAAAGTTTTCAACTGTCCAAAAATTCACCTGTAACCAAATTGTAACCTCGACTGTAATAAAAAAGCGGCATATCTCAGCCGCGATTTTTGTGCATATTTACTTCATCATTTTTTGTACGGATTCGCGGTTTCCCAGAACCAGCAGCTTCTCGTCAGCGGTGAAGAGGTGGTCGGGCCCCGGCAGTGCGTCGAAAATGCCGTCGTGCTTTATCGCAAGCACGTTGACATTGTACTTTTGCCTAACGTTCTTTTCCACAATCGTCTTGCCAATCCAGCTCTCCGGAACGGCGATCTCGTAAATGGCGTACTCGTCGTTCAGCTTGAAGTAGTCGGAAATTCCCTTTAGTCCGAACCGCATGGCGAAGCGTTCGGCAGTCTCGCGCTCGGCGTAAATTACCTCGTCAGCGCCGTTGCGAAGCAGGAATTTCTTGTGTATATCGCGGTTCGCGCGGGCGAAAACGTACTTCGCGCCCGACTCTTTCAGCAGGCAGGTAGACTCCAGCGAGCTTTGGAAATTATCGCCTATCGCGACGATGCAGACGTCGAAATTGTTCACACCCAGCTCCGCGATGAACTGCGGGTCGGTCGCGTCGCCGATCTGCGCGTCGGTGACGTACTTCAGCGCCGAATTTACCCTGTCCTCGTTGATGTCGATAGCGAGTACCTCGTTGCCCTGCTTAGTCAGCGATTTCGCCATGTGCTTGCCAAATCTTCCAAGTCCTACTATTAAAAATGACCGTGCCATTTTGTAATTTTCCTTTCAATTTTTATATTCATATTTTTATCCTACAATTATCTTCTCTTCGGGCAGCTGTACCTTTGAAGGCTTAACGTTGTTAGAGAGCGACATGATGAATGATAGTCCGCCGATCCTGCCGAAGAACATGATTATCGTTATCAGCGCGCATGAAATGTCCGAAAGCTTTGCGGTTATGCCCATTGAAAGCCCGCACGAACTTATCGCCGAAACAACCTCAAACATTACGGGAAGTATTTTCACATCTTCGATAGCCGATATAACTATCGAGCTGATTATGACAACGAGTAAATACAGTGTTGTAACACAGCTTGCGTCTTTGATTATTGTATTCTCAAAACGTCTGCCGAAGCATTCTACCGACTTTTTCCTGCGAAAAACGCTCGCGATCGTCAGCACCATTACCGCGAAAGTCGTGGTCTTGATACCGCATGCCGTCGAGCCGGGCGCGCCGCCTATGAACATAAAGCAGATTATCATAAGCAGGGTGGATTCTTTCAATAGGGCAACGTTCAGCGGTGCAAAGCCTGCGTCGCGCCCCGATGTTACCAGCATGGAGCTCATCAGCAGCTTTTGACCTGCGCCGTCTGCACTGCTCAGCGAGGGCGCGTTCCACTCTACCAGTAACATCTCTGCAATTCCAAGTATATAAAAAAGTATCGTGACCATTATTACGATCTTGCTCTGCAAACGGTACTTTTTAAAGTGCCACTTGTGCTCCACAACATCGCCCCAAGTGATGTAGCCGATGCCGCCGATGGTCAAAAGTATTATCAGCGTTACGTTCAGCAGCCAGCTGTCCGCCGCTGTAATTATCGAGCTGCCCGGCTCGAAATAGCCCATTATATCTATGCCCGCCGTGCAGAATGCGGAAATGGAGTGGAAAATGGCGAAGAAGATGCCTTTTCCAACGCCGATCTTCGGGATAAAAAAGACCGAAAGAGCTATCGCACCGGCCGTTTCGCAGTATATTGTACCTTTTAAAATAAAGCGCGTCATTTTGACCACGCCGCCGCCGCTGAATCCCGCGACAGATTCGCGCATGGTAAAGCGCTGTTTCAGACCTATCTTTCTGCCGGTGTAAGAAAGCGCGAAGATCGCCATCGACATAAAGCCGATACCGCCGATCTGAATTACGATGAGTATAACTATCTGCCCGAAAAGTGACCAGTAAGTGTAGGTGTCGAAGAGCGTAAGCCCCGTGCCGCTGAGGGCGGAAGTGGTGGTGAATATGCAGTCATTCAGTGCCGTGAAAGCGCGCTCGCGCGAACTTATCGGCAGCATGAGCAGCACCGCGCTCACAAGTATGACCATAGTATAGCCAAAGACCAATATCTGGGTGAACGACATATTCGAGAGAAAGCTTCGTATCCTAGACATTTTGTTTTTCCTCTTTTTATTCTATCACATTATTATCATATACATCAAACATTATAGCACCGAGTGTGGGAAATGTCAAGGCTTAAATATTAAATTTCCTGCACTTTGTTTCCAATTTATTTACATCTCCCCCCGAATTGCTTGACAATCGTTTGTATATATGTTATAATATATGGTAAACAGAGAAGATATTCCTCTGTGAAAAAACAAAAGAGTAAAAAAATACAAGGAGGTCTACCCAAAATGAAACACACAAAACGCATTCTTTCTTACATAATGGCGCTTTCGATAGTTTGCTCTATGGCTGTTCCCACGTTCGCTGAGGGAAATGACTCCGCTCTGCCTGCCGAGACCGAGGCCGCCGTTACCGAGCTTGACGATACCTCCTCAGAAATGGATACCGCCGAGATCGAAGAGTACGCCGCGACCAATGATGCCGATGTTTTGATAGCCGGCTGGAAACAGCATAACACCGACCCCCTTTGCGATGGCTTTCACTATCAGGAAAAAGCCGACGGCACTATAATGATAACCGGCTCTGATAAGACCAACCCCAATATCGTTATCCCTACTAAGCTGAAAGGCAAAGCCGTTACCGAAATTTCCGAATATGCTTTTTACAGATATGAGGAGATAGAGTCTGTTTCTGTACCATCTTCTGTAAAGAAAATAAATAATAGAGCTTTTGCAAAATGCCCTAATCTAAAGTCTATTACAATATCCGGTGTAAAAGATATTGATGAATGTATTTGTTATAATGACACAGCTCTTGATGAGATCATACTCAAAGGCAATATAGATAGGATAGGCGGCGCTTCGTTTTTTAATGCATCGGCAAAGAAAGTTTATGTTCCTAAAACAGTTCTTAAAGTAGAGGGCTACGCTTTTGGCTATGAACCATACTATTGGGATCCCGAAGAGGATGGCAATCTTGTTGAAGATTACCGAGTAAAAAAGGATTTTACCCTCGAATGTGAAACGGGCAGTGCGGCATATCACTACGCCGTAAAGTACAACATAAACTACACCACCCGCGATAATTTCAAAGTCGGCTCGACTAAAATCACTTCCGCTAAAATGGTAGGAAGCAACTCGCTGAAACTCACTTGGAAGAAGTCGAAAAACGCTACGGGATACAAAATAAAGGTGTGGGGCCCGAATGATGAAAAGTTTGTGACTTACAAATATGTCAAAGGCGGCGACAATACCGGCGTAGTTATAAAGGATATAAAAAAAGATGGCATGACCAGAATAAGGATAAAACCTTTGTTTAAAGACGAATACGTCAAGGTCTTTGGCGAGGACTGCGAATCTTTATACTATAATAAAATGACGCCTCTCGAGCTTATAGGCGCTTCAAGTACTTCAAATTCTGCGATCATAAGATACGAGGTCAATTCAAAAGAAATTGAATATAGAAGCGGTGTTCGCATCGAGATGTATGACTATAAGGCGAAAAAAATGGGTCAAGTATCTTCATGTAAAGGGCGATGACTATTATAAAGATACAAATAATCTATTTTATTATAAAAACGGCAACACATACATCAAGCTGAAAAATCTCAAGCCAAATACCCGCTACAAATTTAGAATACGCTTTTTCTACAAATACTCCGATTCTCGCCCCGATGTTTTCGGCAAGACCACGCTGTACTCCCCCTGGTCAAACAGCAAAGTCATAACCACAAAGAAGTAATTTTCCCCTATCCCTCGGACGCCGCAGTTCGAGGGATTTTTTTGCTTGACAATATGTGAAAAAATTGTTATAATACTATTGAACAAAATTATAGGGAGGAAAATTGAATATGATTTGCAACTTTTGCGGGGCTTTCCTGCGCGATGGGGCAGAGAAGTGCTCCACCTGCGGCAGACCCACCGCCCCTGCCGATACGGCGGATGATAAGCCCTTTTTGCTGGGCAGAGAGTCTACCGATTACGCCGATGTGCCGCCCGCGCCCGAGCCGTCCGTTCCACCCGAGCCGCCGGTTCCGCCTGCGCCGAACGTGCCCCCTCAGCCTGTGCCTTACGCCGAAGATATTCGCGCTAAGGGCAACGACCTTAAATTTGCCGCCAAAAGCTTCGCGGAAAGCGTTGCGGGCGCGGTGAAGCTAAAGGGAAAAGCGTTCTCGGCGAAAAAACTCGCCGCCTGCGCCGCCGCACTCGTTGTGGTGATAGCCGCAGCCGCTGGGTTTACGAACGCTCTGAAAAAGCACAATATCAGCAAGCCGCTCAAAGCTATCGAAGAGGGACTGGAGGACTGCGACGTTGAGCGTATGCTCGAAGCCCTGCCCGACGATATTGCCGATACTGCCGATAGCGACGATATAGACGAAGCCGAGGACGATATGCAGGACGCTGTCGACGAATACGCCGAGCAGGCAGGCTTCGACGGCAGCTTCACCGTTTCGCACAAGATTCTCGATTATAAAAAGGTAAAGGGCGACAGCCTTGACCGCATAAACGAGCTTTATGAGGAAGCCGAATTTGACCTCGATATGAAAAAGTGTTACAGCGCCGACGTGCGCTTTACCGTTGAGGGCGATAACGGCTACGAAGCTTACATCACGATGAATATTTCGGTCGGCAAGACTTCCGACGGCTGGAAACTGGTTGATTTCAACGAGCTTATCAGCGACTATTCGCAGTACAGTCCGCTGGATACCTCTTTTGAGTATCTCGCAAAGTTGGTTGCTTCGTCGAATTATTCCGATGATAACGACTTCGGCATGCTCGGCGGTTTTGATCCCGACAAAGACGACAGCAGCGATGATTACGATCATTCTGATGATTACCAATACTTTTCCTATTCTAAAAGCTTTTCAGATGCGAAAGGGGGCGCGCTGAGATGAAAATGCAGAACGTTAAGAAGTATATCATAATCGCGGCGGCTGTTATCTTGGTGATGATCGCAGTGATAACAGCAATAAAGCTGCCGATATACCTGCGTCTGAAAACGCCTTTCCGCCATATTATCAACGGCTTTACCGCCGCCGATTCGCGCGAGATGCTAGAAGCCCTGCCCGATGCTTTGGTGGAAAAAATGGAGCTTTCCGACGATGATTACGACGATATGGACGATTCTCTTTCAAGCGCTTCCGAGGACGGCTTGGGCGAGTTTTTGAATGACGATGATTACAAGCTGAAAGTAAAGCTGCTGGGTCATAAAAAGCTGGATAAAAAACAGCGCGAAACGCTCGACGATTTCTACTCCGACATCGGCGTTGAGATAGATATAAAGCAGGCGTACTACGCCGATTTCAAGCTTTCGGCGAAAAGCAGCGAGGACGATCTTTCAATGACATACGGCGTTACCATCGCGAAAGCCGACGGCAAATGGTGCATAGTCGGCGGCGATATGCTCACTATGCCTACCGTAGTTTCAAGCGTGCTCGATTACACGGCGAAGGCAAAGCTTTCCTCCGCTAACTCTAACGCCAAGATCGCTTACAGCGTTGTGCAGAGCTACATGTCAGATCAGGAGATACAGGGCAATGCCAGCGCGGTGGTATTTGGCGAGCTGGAGGGCGATATCGACTGCGCCCACCCCGAAAAATACTCGGGAGAAAAGGCCGAGCTTGCGAAGAAGATAAACGAAAGCGGGCTTAACGAGGGCTACGTCAGAATCATCAAGGGCGAACTTGACTATGATTACAGCTACTACGGCAGCTATACGGTGCAGTGGCGCAAATCGCCCGATGAAAAGCTTATGGGGCAGTATCCCGATATGATCTCTTCCGATACTTTTACGGATAAATATAACGGCGACCTGCGGGCGATGTGGGGCAAAAAGATCGAAGACAGCGATTACGATTATTGATAAGGACTTGATGAAATGATAAGATTTAAAAACGGCAGAGTTCTCACAATGGCTGAGGGCGGGGAGATACGCGAGTGCGAGGTTTGGACTGACGGCGATAAGATAGCTTTTGTCGGTACGCCCGATGATGAAAAGCTGAAAAACACCGCGTTTGAAAAAAGAGTATGATCTAAACGGCGATTTGCTCATGCCCTCTTTCAAAAATGCGCATACCCACTCGGCAATGACCTTCCTGCGCTCCTACGCCGATGACTACCCGCTGCAAGAGTGGCTCTTTGAAAAAGTGTTCCCGATGGAGGCGAAGCTTACCGGCGACGACATCTACTGGCTGAGCAAGCTCGCGATACTCGAGTACCTCACCACCGGCGTCACCGCTTCTTTCGATATGTATTTTGAGCCGGATTATTACGTTCGCGCGAATATCGAGAGCGGTTTCAGAACAGTCCTCTGCGGCTCTGTCTCGGGCGATAAGTCAAACCTCGAGCGGCTGGAGGGCTACATGAAAAAGTTCAACGGTATGCATCCGCTCATCTCCTACCGCTTGGGTTTCCACGCCGAGTACACAGCAGACTTTGAGCTTATGGAGGGCTTGGGCGAAATGGCGCGCAAATACCGCCTGCCCGTATCGGTGCACAATTCCGAAACGGAAAAAGAGGTTCGCGAGTGTATAGAAAAATACGGCAAAACGCCTACTCAGCTTTTTGACAGCTTAGGCATCTACGATTTCGGCGGAGCGGGCTTCCACTGCGTTCATATGGACGACCGCGATATTGAGATATTCCGTGAGAGAGGAGTTTACGCCGTTACCTGCCCCGGCTCGAACTCAAAGCTTGCGAGCGGCATAGCGCCCATATGCAAAATGGCGGAAAACGGCGTGAAGCTGGCTATCGGTACAGACGGCCCCTCCAGCAACAACTGCTTAGATATGTTCCGCGAGATGTTCTTAATGACGGCGCTGCAAAAGCTTAGCCTGAAAGACGCGGCTGCCTGCCCCGCGGGCATGGTGCTGAAAGCCGCTACGGTAGGCTCGGCGCACGCTATGGGTCTTGAAAACTGCGACATCATAGCCGAGGGCAAGCAGGCTGACCTTATCGTGATAGACCTGCACCGCCCGAATATGCAGCCGCTAAACAGCATCGCAAACAACATAGTTTACAGCGGCAGCAAAGAGAACGTGAAGCTGACGATGTGCGCAGGAAAAGTGCTCTACGAAAACGGCGGATTTTTCGTTGGCGAAGAGGCGGAGCGCATCTATTCGCGCGCGAACGAGATAATCGCTTCGATGAAATGACGAATATCGGCAGTCAAACAAATATTTGAAAATAGTCATACTTGCGCGGTGAAAAAAGCCGCGCATTTTTTATAAAAAATTTCAATTATGCCTTGCACTCGGCTCGAAAATGTGGTAAAATATATTAGGGCAACACCGCACAACTACCGCCTTCGGCTTTGTGCACGTTTTGCTTGCATATTTTCCGTCATATTGCACCAAAACTCCTAGGAAAGCGCTAGCTTGCCGTCGTCGTTTTAGCACAATCTGACGAAAAATCTGACGGCGCAATACGCACACAATAGTTGTGCGGTGTTGCCCTATGAGGAGTTGTTTTTTATAAATCGGAATAATAAGATTTTTAAACAGCTAGTTTTTCAAACCCAAACTTGCAAGGAGCGAATGTACCTATGTTTGATACAATAAAAAGCTTCGGCGATTTTTTAAACGCCATCTGGGGCGTATTCATATCCATCGGAATAAACGACGTTATCGACATCGCGATACTCTCGTTCATAATATACCACGCTATAAAGCTGATTCGCGAAACCCGCGCTCTCCAGCTCGTACAGGGAATTTTTCTGCTGATAATCTTCTACGTGATCTCCATAATTTTCAGTTTGCAGACTATCAGATTTCTGCTGAAAAGCTGTTTCCAGTGGGGTCTGCTCGCGCTTGTTATACTTTTCCAGCCCGAACTGCGCAGAATGATAGAAAAAATAGGTCGCGCTAAACTTTCCGACCTTAGCTTTATACCATCTTCCGACAGCGGCGACAGCGACGAGATATGGACTCCCGCGATAAACGCCATCTGCGAAGCGGTGCAGAACCTCTCGGCGACCTGTACTGGCGCGCTGATAATCTGCGAGCGCAAAACGCGCCTCGGCGAGCAGATAGATACGGGAACTATTCTCAACTGTACCCCCAGCGCCGCAGTATTCGGCAATATATTTTACCCGAACACACCTCTGCACGACGGCGCAGTAATAATGCGCGACGGCAGGATACTTGCGGCGGGCTGCTTTCTGCCAAAGCCGCAGAAAGAGGAGCTTGTTGCAAAACAGCTCGGCTCGCGCCACCGCGCGGCTATCGGCATGAGCGAAAACAGCGACGCTATCGTAATAGTAGTCAGCGAGGAAACGGGCACTATCTCCGTTGCCGAAAATGGCGAGCTTACCCGCGGTTTTTCTAAGGAAAGTCTGGCGAAGCTGCTGAAAAACCGCCTTATCCCCGAAACGCAGTCTGAAAGCGAGCCTACAAACTTTGCGGGAAGGATGATCTCAAAATGGAAAAAATGACCCAAGAGAAAAAGTCCGAAAAACGCAGCGGCGGGCCACGCAAAGAGCTTTCGGATTTTGTGCTGAAAATAACTGCAGTCATCATAGCGATAATAATTTGGTTCGCACTTTCGATAACCCAGTACCCCACTGTAAATAAAACGATAACCAATGTCCCCGTAGATTTCTCGATGCACGGCACTACCGCTGAAACTAAGGGTTTGAGCGCGCTCGGCTATAAGGATATTTCCGTAGACGTCGAGATACAGGGCATGAACTACGAGATAGGCACATATACCGCCAGCGACCTTATCGCGACGGTAAACCTCGACTCGGTAAACAAAGAGGGCACTTACGAGCTGGAGATAGATGTAAAATCTGCACACTCCGCCGATAAATGCAGCGTTATTTCCGTAACGCCCGAAACGGTAGAGGTGAAGTTCGACCGCATCGACTCCGCAAGCTTCGGTCTCCAGATCTCCGCGCCGAACGTTTCGGCAGCCGAGGGCTACACCCTTAAAGAGAGCACCGCCTCGCCCGAAAAGATCGAGGTCAGCGGCCCCGAGAACGAGCTTGAGCGTATCGACAGAGTTGTTGCCGTTTACGCCGAGAGCCGCGTTATCGACGAGGACACCACCGTTTCCACCGACTCGCTGCTCTTCTATGACGCCGATGATAACCTGCTCGACAGCTCAAATTACACGCTTTCTGCGAAAAAGGCGGACATAAATTTCGTGGTCTATAAGAAGATAACAGCGCAGATCTCGGTAGAGTATACCGACGTTCCGCCCGGCTTCGATACCTCGAGCTTGCCGCTGAATATCAATCCCGAGAGCTTGAGCATCATAACGCCTCAGCTGGACGCGGCGAGCACCGAGGACATAAAGCTTAAAGCAGTTTCGCTTTACAAGCTTATCCCCGGTCAGCGCAATAAATTCGATATAGATTCGCTGCTTTCGGCGGGCGAGATAAATCAGTCGGGCGTAGATCAGATAGAGCTGAGCATTGACTCCAGCACCTACGATAAGCGCACTTTCCAGATACCGACAAAAAATATCCAGTACAAAAACGTTCCCGAAGGCAAGGAAGTTGCCGCCGAGAGCGACCAGATAACAAACGTTACCATGATCGGCCCGAAGGAATACATCGAAAAGCTGAAAGTTTCCGACCTCACGGCGGAGATAGACCTCAGCGATATTTCCGCAAATGGCTCGATCTCGCACGAAGTCGTGATCTACTCGGGCAGCTATCACAATATTTGGAATATCGGCACACACGAGGTAGTTATAAACGTTTCCGACAGCTCGGAAAGCACGAAAAATGATTGATCTAAGCACGGGAATCGCAGCAAAATGCGGTTCCCAGTGTTTTTGAAAAGGAGAAAAATATGGGTTTTACCGTTAATCAGATAGCAGCTCCCGTCAGCGCCGATAAGCGCGAGGTGATTGAAAAAGCGCGCAGGCTTTGCGGCATTTCGCCCGATAAAATAAAGTCGGCGGATATTCACAAGACCTCGCTCGACGCTCGCAAACGCAGCAATATCCACTTCGTCCACTCGGTCTATTTCGAGCTTGCCGACCCCGCGGAAGAGCAGCGGCTTTGCGCGAAAAAGGGCTTTTGTCGTATCGCGGACGAACCTGCTCAGCCGAATTTTTCCGATAAAAAGCGCGAGGGCAGAACGGTAGTAGCCGGCTTCGGCCCTGCGGGAATGTTTTGCGCGCTGACTTTGGCGCGCTGCGGCTACCGTCCGCTGGTGCTTGAAAAGGGCGCGGAGGTCGATAAGCGCACGCAAAAGGTCGAGGCTTTTTGGGCGGGCGGCGAGCTTGACGAAAACAGCAACGTCCAGTTCGGCGAGGGCGGCGCGGGCACTTTTTCCGACGGCAAGCTGACCACGCGCATAAAAGACCCCCTCTGCCGCAGCATTTTGCAGGACTTCGCACGCTTCGGCGCGGACAGCTCGATACTCGCGAAAGCCAAGCCGCACATCGGCACGGACGTGCTCAAAACGGTCGTGAAAAATATACGCCGCGAGATAATCGCGCTCGGCGGCGAGATATGCTTTGAAACCCCGCTGACAGGCATTACCATGCGCGGCGGCGAGATATGGTCGGTGAAAAGTGTGCGCGGTGAGGAGCGCTGCGCCGCGCTGGTAGTTGCCTGCGGACATTCTGCACGCGAAACGTTCCATTTGCTGGATAACAGCGGTATAATCATGCAGCCGAAACCTTTTTCGGTCGGCGTGCGCATCGAGCATAGGCAGACCGCCGTCAACGAGTCGCTTTACGGCGTGCACGCAGGCAATCCGCTGCTGCCCGTCGGCGAATATCAGCTCTCACACCGCAACGCCGAGGGCAGGGGAGTTTACACATTTTGTATGTGCCCCGGCGGAACGGTGGTAGCGGCGGCGAGCGAGCACGGCGGCGTGGTAACAAATGGCATGAGCGAGTTTGCGCGAAATGGCGAAAATGCAAACGCGGCGATCGCGGTGTCGGTATCTCCGTCAGATTTCGGCAGCGGCGTGTTTGCGGGCTGCGATTTCGCCCGGTCGATCGAGCGGCGCGCTTTTGAGATGACCGGCGGTTACGCCGCACCCGCCACCACCGTCGGCGGTTTTCTCTCGGGCAAGCCGACGCTGAAAGGCGCTTCCGTCACGCCGACTTACCAGCGCGGGCTCGCCGCCTGCGAACTGCGCGACCTTTTCCCGAAGTTCGTGACTGATATGCTTGAGGTCGGTCTGCGCAATTTTGCGGGCAAAATGCACTGCTACGGCGATATGGGCGCAGTGCTGACCGCTCCCGAAACGCGCACAAGCTCGCCGATACGCATACCACGTTTGAAAAATTCTTCAACTGCCGAGGCCGCCAATCTCTACCCCTGCGGCGAGGGCGCGGGCTACGCGGGCGGCATAATGTCTGCTGCGGCGGACGGAATGCGCGTCGCGCGGCAGATAGCCGAAACTTACGCCCCGCAGGAGGTCTGAAATGAAAGAACTGGAAACATATTCCGCGAAAATAATTGCGCATATCGAAACCGATTTTCCCGCGAAATTCGGCATACCGCGCCAAAGCGGGCTGGTGGACGAGCTGCGCGGCAGGGTGGTTTTCGAGCCGCAGTACCGCGACCCCGAAGCGCTTCGCGGTATAGAGGGCTTCTCGCACCTTTGGCTGATATGGCTGTTTTCCGAAGCCGAGCGCGAGGGCTGGTCGCCGACTGTTCGCCCGCCGCGGCTGGGCGGAAACAAGCGCATGGGCGTTTTCGCGACCCGCTCGCCATTTCGCCCTAACGCGATAGGGCTTTCCTGCGTGCGGCTCGTTTCGGTCGAAAAAAACGCTGCACGGCATGGTGCTGAATGTTGCGGGCGCTGACCTCATGAACGGCACGCCGATACTCGACGTAAAGCCCTACCTGCCCATCGCCGACTGCCGCCCCGAAGCGCTCGGTGGTTTCGCAAAAGAGCATGAGGGCCACTCGCTGGCGGTCGAAATACCACCGCACCTAGCCGACTGTGTGCCGTCTGAAAAACTCGCAGCGCTGAAAGCTGTTCTCGCGCAAGATCCCCGCCCCGCCTATCAGCACGACCCCGAGCGCGTCTACGGCTTCACTTTCGCGGGTCTGGAAATAAAATTCACCGTCAGCGGCGGCGTGCTCACGGTGAAAAATGTTATATGATGTAAAAAAAACGGCAGCTCGCTTTGAACTGCCGTTGATTTTTTATTTGCCCGCGCGTGTGCGGTAGTACGAGCGTATCAGTTTGCCGCTTTCTGTAAGCTGCGAAGTGCCGCTCTTGATAGCTTTGAGGTTCGTGCCCGACTTGAATGCCGAAGCCGTTTCGCTCTTGCCGCAAGCCGACCAGTTAATGTAGCCGACGTTTTTGCTGTCGAGCAGATGGAGCCATGTTTTTGTAGCCGCCGCGTTGAATCCGCCGTTGCCCGAAGCGTCGCATGTGCCGAATTCCGAAACCAGTATAGGCAGCCCCTTAGCGTAGCAGTTGCTGAATCTGTTGCGCAGCCAGTCGCCGTGCGTGCCCGCGTAGAAATGCAGCGCGTAAACGGTGTTTTTGTCCGAAAGCCTGTTGTTCGCCGCTTGGTCGATGTCCTGGCTCCATGTGCCCGTGCCGACGATTATTATCGCGTCGCTGTCGTACTTGCGTATCGCCTTAGTTACCGCCTCGGCGTAGGGCTTTATGTTCGAGTTCCAGTTTACATTGCCGTTCGGCTCGTTGCATATCTCGTAGATCACGTTGTCGTAATTCTTGTATTTCTTTGCCATTTCGGTGAAGAAGGATACCGCCTCGCTCTGGTGGTTCTGCGGATTTTGGTCGTGCAGAACGTGCCAGTCAATGATGACGTACATTCCGAGGTCGGTCGCGTTTTTTACGCCCATGTTCACCTTCGCCTTAGCCTGCGCCGCGAATGTCGAGCCGGTGGTGTAGCCGCCGTACTCCTCGGTGTACATCGCAATGCGTATCGTGTTCACGCCCCAGTCGTCGCGTAGGGTTTTGAGCGAAGCCGTGTTGAGTATGTCGGAAAAATCTTCCCACATTATGCCGTGCGTGCTCATTCCGCGTATCTGAAATTTCTTGCCCGATCTGTTGACGATGTTCGCACCGCTGACTTTCAGCTTGCCGTTCGCCGCTAGGGGGGTGGAAGCCTTTTTTGTCTTAGCCGTCACCTGCTCCGAGTTTCCTAAGATCACCCTGCCGCCTACGTTCATGTAAGCCTTTACGCGGTAGGTGTACTCTTTGCTCGAGGTCAGCCCCGTGTTGGTGTAGCTGACGGTCGTGCGCGAGCTTATGTTTTTGATTCCCTTGTACTTTTTTTGGTCGCGGGGTCTAGGCGGTAGATCTTGTAGCCGCTGCTGGTGTGAACTTTTTCCAGCTCAGCTTTATGCTCGTTTCGCCCGCCTTTGCGCTCAGGTTCTTTACCGATTTCGGTATTATGGTGAAGCTCAGCGTTTTTGCTGCCGCTGTAGCTGCCCTTGCCCTTTACGGTAACTTTTCCCGTGCCGACTTTCACGTTGTTCGAGTAGGTGAGCGTGTAGTCGGTGCCGTAGGTCAGCTTTTTCGCGCCGTCCGTAACGGTTATCGTCGGCCTTATCGCTTTGCCCGTGTACTTAAATTTCGTCGCTCCGAGCTTAGCCTTGCAGCCGCTCAGCGATTTTCCCGCAACGCGGTAGTATCCGTTAGCCGAAGCGCTTATCGGTGTGAAGCTCTGCGCCAGTCCGCCCGCTCCGCCGGCAGCCAGTACAGCCGCCGCCAGCAGCGCCGCCGCCGCTCCGCGTGCTTTTTTTATTACAGACATTTTTTGATTTCCTCCCTTATCTGCCAAATGTATCAGCTTGTTATCACTATTATAACATATTATTCTCACATTGTAAAGCACTTTTTGTGGATTTGCGATAAAAATTCCCGCCGTGCATTTTTCAGCACAGCGGGAAGCTGTTTTTGTTAAGTTATCAATAGAATCTGTTGCGGAGTTTCTTTATTATGAAGAATACCGCGCCTGCAACTACTACCACCGCAATGCCGATTATTACGAATATCAGCGGGCTGGTCTTGCTGCTCGACTTTTCAGCCTCAGACTCGGTAGAGATGGTGTTGCCCTTCTTGGTTACCTGAAGCTCTTCGATTATCTCGCGCGGCTCAGCGTTTTCGTTGTAGCCGTCGAGGTTCTTGATGTATTTCTTGTCGCCTATATTGTCCGGAAGCTGTATCGTGATGTTGTCGATGTAGAAAACCGTGCCTTTAACAGCACCGGAGGTCGGTATGTCGAATATTATCTTGGTAGCGCTGCGCTCTTCGCCTACGGTAACGAATGCTTTCTGGTACTGCGAGATGTTGTTCTGCGTGGTGGTGTTTACCTTTAGCTGCGTTGCCATGTCGGAAACGCGCACATTGTCCTCGTCAGCAGGGTATACCCAAGCCGATTTGCACATCAGTGCCTTTTCGTCCGCGTCGGTAAGGCGGTAAGCAAATGTTACCATGCAGCCGTCGAAACAGGTCAGCCCAAAATCTTTCGCTTCAAGCTCAAAACCGATTATGCTGACGCTGCTCGTGTCTTCCGTTTCGGGAGCGTCGGGGAAAAGCAGGTTGTTGTCGTCGTCGCGCGCCATGCCAGAGCAGTTGAAGTAGCCGTCTACGCCGTCGGTAGATGCCGAAACTTTCATCGAAGCGCCCTGATAATAGGTGTCCTTGTCCTGCGCCAGCTTTATGCCCGCCTTGTCGGCGTCGCGCGTTAGGTGTATATAGTCTTTGTATTTCTCAGTGTCGAAAGAAATAGCCGGAACGTTGTCAGCCGAAAGCATAGTTCCGTCAGCCTCGAATTTTATAACAGGCTTTTCATCTTTGGCGTCGTCGGCAAAAACCGTACCTGCCGAAAATGTCAGCACAGCAGCTGCGGCTGCGAATGCAGAAAGCACTCTTTTTAAAAATCATATCATCTAACCCCTTTTATTATATTGCGAATAAATAACTATATTTAATTTTACAATAAAAATTCATATTTGTCAAGCCGATTTTTAAATATTGCTGAAATTGTAACCCTCTCGTAACCCAAAAATGTTCAAATCGTCAATATGCCACGCGGTTAAACGTTTACATAGTGCCGAAAAAAGCGGTATATCTCAGCCGCTCAGTCCGTATATTCTGACGTTAATATTGCTGCGTTACGTTCGCCTTGCCGTCTGACAGCAGCTGCTCGCTTAGTTTTCTCGTGCCGTCCTCGGCGCAAACGCCTAAGTCTATCGCTGTTTTGATTATTCCGTCGCCGATGGCTTTTGCGTACTCGGTCTGCTTCGTTTCAAAAAGCTCGTTGTCGGTGTCATTGGTCATAAACCCCAGTTCTATCAGGCAGCTCGGCATGACCGTGTCCATGTTCACCTGATAATTCTGGTCGCTCCAGCCGCTGTAACCGTACTTTACGCCCCTGTCCTGCGAGATGCCCGCCGTGCCGAGTGCTGTAAGTATGTTCTGCGCCAGCGCCGTGTCGTACTGCGGCTGATTGCTGTTCACCCATATCTCAACGCCCGATTCGCTCGCGTTGTCCGAAACGCTGTTGCGGTGCAGAGATACGAAAAAGTCCGCACTGCCCTGATTTGCAATGGCACACCGCTCTGAAAGCGATACCTGCACGTCCTCCGAGCGGGTCATTATCACCGAAACTCCGCAGCTCTCGAGATACTCTTTGACTTTCAAACCTATCTCTAGGTCTTGGTCTGATTCGTACTTTTCGTCGCTCGTGACAGCGCCCTTGTCGTAGTCGCCGTGGCCGGGGTCTATGCATACGGTGAGATTCATGTTGCTGTACGCAGGCTCAGCCGCGCTGTCCGCCGTGCTCGATGAGCTTTCAGCCGCCGAGCTTTCATCAGTAACGGCAGGCTCAGCCGCGCTCTCCTCGGCGGAAGATGTCGCCGCCGCCAGCGATGAATTTACCTGTATTTCGGTCTTGTCGTTGGCAAAAGCCGTCAGCGCCGCCTTTATAAGCTGCACTATGCCCGCTGCCAGCAGTACGAATATCACCAGCGCGGCGAATATCCTGCCCCAGTATATCTTTCGCTTTTTGTAGCGCGTTATTTTTACTATCCCGTCGTCGTAATATGTGTACTTAGTCCTGCCTTGCCATTGCACAGAAACTACGCGGTGTTCAGCTATCTGCTCAGCCGTTTGTCTTTCAGCCATTTGGTTAAAGTCTGCTCCTTTCAGATAAGCGTGCGGTTGTCGCAGTATTCGCAGGTGAGTATGTCGCCTGAGCCGGCGAAGTAGTGCGGCAGATATGTTTCGCGGTGGGTTATGCAGCCCGGATTAGAGCATTCAACGTGCTTGTGCTCTCTGCCCCTTATCAGCGGCGCAGGCGTGCCGTTCCCGCGCAGTATAGTCAGTATCAGCGCCATGCGTATGTACATTCCGTATTTAGCCTGCTTGAAGTACATAGCACGCGGGTCGTCGTCTACCTCTATCGCTATCTCGTCTACTCTCGGCAGCGGGTGCAGCACTATCATGCTCTCCTTAGCGCGGCTCATTTTATCCTTGTCGAGAATGTAGTTGCCCTTTTGCTTTAGGTATTCCTCATGGCTCGCGAAGCGCTCCTGCTGTATGCGCGTCATGTAGAGCACGTCCAGTTCGCCGATGGCTTCGTCAAGCGAGCTTACCTCGCTGTATTCAAATCCGCCTGCCGCGAGTATGTCCTTTATATAGGCGGGAAGCGCGAGGTCGGGGGTAGAGATCAGCACGAATTTGCTGCCCTTGTAGCAGGTCATAGCCTTTATCAGCGAGTGTACTGTCCTGCCGTTTTTGAGGTCGCCGCAGAAGCCTATCGTCAGCCCCTCCAGCGAGCCTTTCTCTTCTTTTAGCGTAAAGAGATCGGTGAGCGTCTGGGTGGGGTGCAGGTGTCCGCCGTCGCCCGCGTTGATAACAGGGCAGTCGGCCGTCAGCGCCGCCGCCTTTACCGAGCCTTCGGTAGGGTGGCGCATTACCATTATGTCTGCGTAGCCCGAAACTATCTTAGTAGTGTCCTTTATGTTCTCGCCCTTTGCTACCGAGGAGGTCGCGGGGTTGTCAAAGCCTATTATAGTGCCGCCCAGCCGCAGCATAGCCGTTTGGAACGACATCTGCGTTCTGGTGGAAGGCTCGTAAAAAAGCGTACCCATTATTTTTCCGTCGCATACTTTTGCGTAGGCTTCAGGGTCCTCGCGTATCTCGTGCGCAAGCGCCAAAAGCTGATTCCACCATGAAACGGGGTAATCGTTAAGGTCAATAAGGTTTATCCTCTGCTCGTAGTTCGACATAAACAAACACTGCCTTTCAGTCATTTAGACGATTCGTTTTTTACAAATATCGCCCTAAAAATTCATCATCTCTAATTATATCACAACGTCAGCACAATTGCAAGTGCAAGAGTGTGAGAATTAAATGATATTTCTCTTTTTGAAATATCAACGTTAATATAAACTTAACAAAAAGTCAATCGAAAATACTCGTCTTTTTCGCCTTGTTTTGTCATTATTAAGTGAAAGTAATTTTTTTATGAAAGAGTTTTATATAAAAGTGATATCCATAAAAAATAAAAATTATAAAGATACCCCCGCGAGAGATGATGATATGACCGATATGACCGGACTAAGCGGTTACGCCGAGGGGCTTTTTTGCGTATTCGTGATAATTGCATAAATTTTGCGAAAAAATATTGCTTTGATCGAAAATATGTGATATACTATATGTATAGTTGACTTTTGCCGCACGGATCTTTTTCGGGAAACATACGGCAGAACATACAGGGGTGAATTATGATAATGACAAATGAAAGCTGTAAAAAGCTCTGGGATGAAATTTTCGGCACGGCTTGGACGGCAATAACATCCGCCGTTACAGATATAGGAGCTTTTCTTGTAGAAGGTGAGAATTTCCTTATCGATTCTAACGCAAGGCGTATTTTGGGACTTGATGCAGACGCTACGGGCACACAGCTTATCGACACTTTACAGGCGTATTTCTCTGACGTTACCACTATCTCTCCGCTGCGGGTGAAACTGCTCGAAGTTTCCGATGGCGTGAAAGCAGGCGTGGTGTACTTTGAAAGCGAAAACGCCGGTATAAAGCCTTCTGGTCTGCTGCCGTCAGTTTCACAGAACGAGCTTATCGACATTATAAATGAAAACATCGGCAGCATACTTCTTGCGCTCATCAATATCGACGGCGTAAATAACAGATACCGCGGTGATATGCGCCTTTCTTCAATAATATATCAGGCTCTCGGCGAATATAAAGATAAGACAGGCATATCCGCATACTCGGGCAATAAATACTGGCTGTTTATTAAAGATTTCCGCGGCGACGCCGATAAATTCGCGCGTGAGTTCAAAGATACCGTGCGCAGCGGTATAGCCGCTATGCATATCGACGGCAGCACTTTTCAGCGCCAGTCGGTGACCGTGACCATGGGCTACGGCGTGGGCTTTGAAAAAGCCTCGATGTTTATGCACGCCGCGGGCTGCGCGCTTTATGAGGCGCAGGCGAAGGGCGCGGGAAGCTACTGTATCTTCACGCCCGAAAAGTACGAGCATCAGAAAAATGAATTTGTAAATATCCGCGCTTTCTCCGAACTGCTGGACGATAACCTTTTTACATACCACTTCCAGCCGATAGTAAGCGCTTGTACCGGCGATATTCTCGCTTACGAAGCCCTCATGCGCACTCCGCAGGAGATAGGCTTGAATCCTTTTCAGATACTCGATTACGCCGAGCACTACGGCAGACTTTACGATATTGAAAAGGCTACCATATCTAATACGATGAAATATCTCAGCGAGCACCAGTCGGAATTTGAGGGCAGGTCGCTTTATGTGAACTCCATTACTGCGCATATGCTCAAGGACGATGATTTCGCGGCTATAACGGCTGATTACGGCGAGCTTATGGAAAAGGTGGTAATAGAGCTTACCGAGCAGACCGAGATCACCGATGAGAGCCTTGAGCGCATACACAGAAGGATAAAGGACAACCATATGCACCTCGCCATTGACGATTACGGCACCGGCTATTCCAATACCTCGAACCTGCTGCGGTACGACCCCGATATAGTAAAGATAGACCGCTCGCTCATAACAAATATCGACTCGAATTTAAAAATGCAGCAGATAGTTTCGGGCATCATCGACTTTCTGCACGCCAGCGGCTATCTGGCTTTGGCAGAGGGCGTAGAAACGCGCGAAGAGCTGCACACTATGATAGCTTTCGGCGCGGATTACATACAGGGCTATTACGTTTCCCGCCCAAAACCCGTGCTGCTCCGCGAGATCTCTTCCAACATAAAGACCGAGATCGTGAAATTCAGTCAGGAAACTGGCAATGGCACGCGCAAGATCTACCATGTTTCAGAAAACGAAATAGTTGACCTCGCAAAGCTGGTATCAAAAAATTATACGCATATTTTCATAGCTGTTTCAAATGCAGTGATAGATGGTTTCGGACTTAAAAAGCCTGCTGCTGTTTCTATAACAGTAAAAGACGGCAAAAAAAAGCACTATAGTTATAAACTCTGTAAAACTTATAGCCAGTAATTCGGAACCGCTGGTACAGATCGGAAATAATTCTGAAGTCGAGTTTATTTGTACAGGAAATAACTCCTTTGAACATCGCGGCATATATGTGCCATCAAGCTTCTTCCTTACTTATAAAAGGTTCGGGCGATCTGAAAATACTTGCTGAGGCGCGCAGCTGCTACGCTATCGGCAACGACTGCCAGCACAGCGCGGGCAATATCACAATAGAGATGACGGGCAAATTGGATGTTTGCGCTAACGGCGATAAATGTGTGGCGATAGGCGGCGGCAAAAATTCAAAGAATACCAAGATACGCATTATTTCAGGTGCTGTAAACATAGCCTGCACAGGCGATGCTTGTCTGGGCATAGGCTGCTTCAATGAGCACGCCGATATTGAGCTGAGCGATTGTAATCTTAATTTCAAGATGTCCGCCGTACATTCGGTAGGCATAGGCTCGGTAAACGGCTCGGCTGACGTATCGCTCAAAAATTACAGCCTTGAAGCCAATTTCGCAGGCAATATGCAGACGGGAATAGGCGTAGAGAGCGAGGGAAAGGGCAGCGTAGACATCTGCGCCGGCAGAATGAATATGGTGTTGCGCGGCAGAAACCTCGCCTGCATCGGTACTCGCGGCGGCGATATGAAGATCGATGCCGACGGCTCAGTTTTTCGGCTGTACTGCGAGGGCGGCATAACCTCAGGCATAGGCGACGCAGAGGGCAGCGGCGACGTTGCCATCAGAAACAGCGAACTGAAAATCACTTTCCATACTGACAACGGCTTCGGCGCAGGCAGCAAAAACGGCAGCCTTACCTACGATGGCGGCGTACAGTATATCAGTATAAACGAATGAGCACAGGAGGCTCGGTTCATGGATAACAATAAATCGGTAAAACGCAGAAGGATAAAGGTCGGTCTGCTCGTCAGCCATCTGGAAGAGGACTTTGACGATCAGGTCTGCGAGGGCGCTATGATAGGTGCTGAGCAGGCAGACGTTAACCTTGTTATATTCCCCGGCAGATACGTTGACGGAGTGTATGCCGATAAGCTGCGTACAGAATATGAATATCAATATAACACCCTCTTTGATATGGCGGCGCAGAATAAATTCGATGTTTTGCTTGTGCTGATAGGCACTCTCGGCAGCCATCTTGATAAGGATAAAAAAGCCGAGTTTCTGAAAAAATTTGGCAGTACTCCCGTAATAACCATCACCGCGCGCGTTGACGGCTACCCATGCGTCATGCTGGATAACCGCACAGGTCTTGCCGAAGCGATAGAGCACCTTATAACGGTGCACGGCTGCCGCAGGATAGGCTTTATGAGCGGCCCTAAGACCAGCGAGGACGCGCAGGAACGCCTTAACGTTTATAAAGAAGTGCTTAAAAAGCACGGTATTCTCTACGATGATAAGCGTGTGGGATATGGCAATTTTTCAAAGTACGTTGTAAACGAAGTGGGCGAGCTGCTTGATAATAATCCTGACATCGAAGCACTCGTTTTTGCGAACGACCAGATGGCGGTAGCAGGCTATAAAGCTATGGAACAGCGCGGGATACGACCCGGCAAGGATATTTTCGTTACAGGTTTCGATAACGAACCCGTAGCCGATGAGCTGATACCCCATCTCACTACCGTAAAAGCCGACCCGGCTGAACTTGGCTACAACGCCGTTATCGAAGCGGTGAAGTACATTGTAAACGGCGCTATGGAAAATGAAATGGTGCCTTCCTCAATGGTATGCCGCAATTCCTGCGGCTGTCAAGGAAATCCGCGCCTGCGCTCTCTTACGCTGGACGATATATCGGAAAATTCCGATGATTTTGACGAACGGATAAGCGCTCTGCTTTTTGATAAATACCGCACCAGCGAGGATACCGCGGTGCTGCGCCGCGGCTTTTCCGCTTGGCTGCACACTCTGCGCGGTTACTGTAATGCCGAGAATATCTGTGATGAATCTATGCGCGAAAAAGTTCTTGAAAGCTCAGACTCGCTCTCAGACGAAAAGTTTTTCAACTTTATAAACTCTGATACGCTTTTCGCCGTGCTGGAATATGTGAATCAGATATTCATCAAAAAGCTCAGCGACCCTGCTGACCATATGCGGCTAAACAGACTGTTTTTGCAGCTCTACAAAATAATCTCAGAGCGAAACTCTGCTTACTGCAAGGCAAAGCTTGAGGATAACTATTTTCTCACATGGCAGACCAACTCGATAACCCGCGATATGCTCGTTTTTGAAGCTTACGACGACCGCGCCTACGAGTCGGTGGTGGATAAGCTTACCCGCCTTCATATGGACTCCAGCTACCTTTTCAGCTACGATTCCGCAGTTATAAACCTCAAAACGGATAAGTGGACGCCGCCGAAGACCATAAAGCTGAAATCTTACCACAACGGTGCTGAAGCTATAATCCTGCCGCCCGAAGAGCAGGAGATCTCCTCAGACCAGATATTCTCAAACAAATTTCTCCCGCAAGACCGCCGCTTCTCAATGGTGGTATCGCCGCTTTTCTCTAACGAAGAGCATTACGGCTTGCTGATGTGCGAGCTGAAACACGAGTATTTTCACTATATACAGTCTGTAACAGTACAGCTCTGCGCTGCTCTGAAAATAATCATGCTGATGAAACAGCAGGCGGTAACGAGGAAAAATCTGCAAAAGAGCCTTATCGAGATCAAGGAGTATAACCAGCTTCTCAGCGACCTTTCCCGTCAGGATGAGCTTACCGGCTGCTTCAACCGCCGCGGCTTCTTTGAAGAGCTTAGAAAACGCCTCAGCGATGACGCGAACGACGGCGCAGAGGCTATAATGGTATTCGCTGACCTCGACTGCCTAAAAACCATCAACGACCGGTTCGGTCACGAAGAGGGCGATTTCGCTATACGCTCCGCCGCCGAGATACTCAAAGAATCTTTCGGCGATAACGAGATAGTCGGAAGGATAGGCGGCGATGAGGTTGCCGTGTGCGCTCTCCTACACGGAATGGTAGATATACCACGTCTGCGCGACTATAACGAGAGCGTTTCCGAACGCTATAACGCCCTGCACGCCGCCGATAAGCCGTATATCGTGCATATCAGCGTAGGCGTTTATTCATTCGTCTGCACAGGCACGGTGGAGATAACCGAGCTGCTCAGCCACGCCGACGCGCTGCTTTACGAGCAGAAGAAACACAAGAAATCTATACTGAAAAGTGAACGTTCATAAAAAATTTACGTTTTGCGACGAAAACGCCCTTGACAATGGGCGGGTATGGTGGTATAATATATAAGCATTCGTGATCTAAAGACAGTCGGCATAAAGGTAAGCCCGACCGAGGATTGTGGCAATGATATTTATTTTGCTAACTTGTTCCTCTTTTTGGTCTGCGATCAGAAAGAGGATTTTCTTTATTGCGTTTGCTATTTTTAATTTCGTGAGGTGAAATCATAATGGCAAGTGAAAAGATTCTGGCTTCCAAGAAGGAAAAAGTAGCCGCTCTCGCTGAGCTGCTGAAGAACTCCTGCTCGGGCGCTCTCGTAGATTACGAGGGTATCACCGTAGAGGAGGACACCAAGCTCCGCCGCGAAATGCGCGAGAACAACGTGCAGTACTTCGTAGAAAAGAACACCATGCTCCGCCTTGCATTCAAGGAGGCAGGCATCGAAGGTCTTGACGACGTGCTCAACGGCGCTACCGCTATCGCGATCTCTAACGACGACGAGACCGCTCCTGCAAGAATCCTGGGCAAGTTCGCTGACGACTTCGGCGACGCTAAGTTCGAGCTGAAGGCAGGCTTCATCGGTACTACCGTATACGATAAGGCAGGCGTTACCGCTCTTTCCAAGATTCCTTCCAAGGAAACTCTGCTGGCACAGCTGGTCGGCTCCTCCAGGGACCTCTCACCAAGCTCGCTGCTACGCTCAAGGCTGTTGCGGACAAGAAGTCCGAAGAAGCTGCTTAATAGCTTTCAGCCCAAGTCTGCGGCATGATACAGCCGCGTAAATAACTTAAATTAAATGTTAAAGGAGAAAATTATCATGGCATCTGAAAAAATTACTAACATGATTGAAGAGATCAAGACTATGTCCGTTCTCGAGCTTTCTGAGCTTGTAGACGCTATCCAGGAAGAGTTCGGTGTTACCGCTGCTATCGCTGCTGGCCCTGCTGCCGGCGGTGCTGCTCCTGCTGAGGCAGAGAAGACTGAGTTCGACGTTATCCTCGCTTCCTTCGGCGACGCTAAGATGGGCGTTATCAAGGCTGTTAAGACCATCACCGGTCTGGGCCTGAAAGAGGCTAAGGCTCTCGTTGAAGAGGCTCCTAAGGCTATCAAGGAAGGCGTTTCCAAGGCTGAGGCTGAGGATCTTAAGGCACAGCTCGAGGCTGCCGCGCTACTGTTGAGCTCAAGTAATTTAAGCTTAAACATAAAGTATTCAATAAAGACCGTTCCGCATGGGACGGTCTTTTTTATGTTACAGTAATGTGTATAAAAGATTAAATTTGTGTGAGAAATTGCCCGCGGGTCTTGAAATCCGCCCGGAATGTGTTATAATATAAAGTAGAGAGAAGTACCTCTCGGAAATATTATAAAGGAGGCTAATCACTATGGCTTATAAGATCAGTGACGATTGCATCGCTTGCGGCGCTTGTGCAGACCAGTGCCCCGTTAGCGCTATTTCTGAAGGAGACGGAAAGTACGTTATCGACGCAGATACCTGCATCGACTGCGGCTCTTGCGCAGGCGTATGTCCCGTCGGCGCACCTAACGCTGACTAATAATATTAGGTACATATTGGCAGACCTTTCTTGCTCAGAGCATGAGAGGTCTGCTTTTTTGCGCAGTTTTCACTAAAATTACAAAAATCCCTATTGACAAATATGGCTATATGATATATAATGTATACATACGGTTGAAAACTTTAGGCTATTATGCACATAACTATGCCGCACTTTAGCCGTGTAATCCATATAATGAGGGAGCGAATCACTTTGAAAAACTACGATAATACACAGATCAAAAATATTGCGATAGCGGGCCACGCAGGTTCGGGCAAGACTACTCTTACCGAAACGCTGCTTTACGCGGCGGGCGTTACCGACCGTTTGGGCAAGGTCGCTGACGGCACTACCGTTTCTGACTATACCGCCGAAGAGATAAAGCGCAAAGGCTCGGTCTACACTTCGCTTTCGTTCTATGAGCGCGACGGCTTTAAGGTAAACCTGCTCGACACCCCAGGCCTTTTCGACTGCGAACAGTCGATGGTAGAGGGTATTTCCGCCTGCGGCTGCTGCATGATAACTGTATCGGGCAAGTCGGGCGTAAAGGTCGGCACGCATAAGGCTTACAATTACGCCAAGAAAATGGGCAAGCCCGCGATGTTCGTAGTTACCAAGCTCGACGATGAAAACGCCAACTTCAATAACGTGCTCACGCAGCTAAAGACCGAGTTCGGCCCCGCCGTGTGCCCCGTTGTTGTTCCCGTCATCGCCGACAGAAAGATAGTTTCGTTCGTAAATCTTATCGAGATGAAAGCTTATAAATACGTTGACGGCAAGGCTGTTGAAACAGATATGCCTACAGCCGAGGTCAGCGAAAAGATGGGCTACCGCATCGACGGTCTTATCGAAGCTGTTTCCGAGGCCGTTGCCGAAACTGACGAGGCGCTATTTGAAAAGTTCTTCTCGGGCGAGGCTTTCACGCAGAAAGAGCTTATCGACGGCATACATAAGGGCGTGAACGAGGGCATAATCCTCCCCGTGACCTGCGTTTCCGCGGCTACTATGGCGGGCGTGGATATGCTGATGAAAGAGATAACCCTCCTCCTGCCTGCCCCCGCGGAGAAAGAGGATAAGCCCGCAATTTCCGCAGACGGTACGCCTTGCAGCATCACCTGCGAAAGCGCCGCACCGCTCAGCGCGATAGTTTTCAAGACAGTCGCCGATCCGTTCGTCGGCAAGCTTTCGTATATCCGCGTTCAGTCGGGCACTCTCAAGAGCAATACCGAGGTCGTGAACGCCGCTACCGGCGTAAGCGAAAAGATCGGCAAACTTTTCTTCTTAGAGGGCAAGAAGCAGATCGAAACTGCGGAAGTAGGCTGCGGCGATATTTGCGCCGCCGTGAAGCTTTCGGCGCATACGGGCGATACTCTCTGCGACCCCGCCCGCGTTATCTCATACGCTGTACCGAAATTCCCCGCGCCGACCTACCGCGTAGCGCTAAAGGCAGTTTCGCAGAGCGATGAAAGCAAGATAAGCTCGGCAATATCCCGCCTGCTGGAAGAGGATATGTCGCTGAAATATGAGCAAGACTCCGATACTCTCGAGATGATACTAACCACCCTCGGCGGCCTGCACCTCGACTCCACCGTCGGCAGACTAAAGCGCGATTTCGGCGTTGACGTTACCACCTCCGTGCCCAAGGTCGCCTATAAGGAAACTATCCGCAAGAAGGTCAAGGCGCAGGGCAGATACAAGAAGCAGTCGGGCGGTCACGGTCAGTTCGGCGATGTTTGGATAGAGTTTGAGCCTTGCATTTCCGACGAGCTGATATTTGAAGAGCGCGTTTTCGGCGGCGCTGTTCCCAAAAACTATTTCCCCGCGGTAGAAAAAGGCTTGCAGGAGTGCGTGAAGCACGGCGTGCTGGCCGGCTTCCCCGTGGTAGGCGTAAAGGCGATACTGGTCGATGGCTCTTACCACCCCGTTGATTCCTCCGAAATGTCGTTCAAGACGGCGGCGGCTCTCGCTTTCAAAGAGGGTATCCCGCAGGCCGAGCCTATGCTGCTCGAGCCGGTCGGCAACCTCACCGTTACCGTTCCCGATGATAAAACAGGCGATGTTATCGGCGAGCTGAATAAGCGCCGCGGCAGAGTTATGGGCATGATCCCCTCTGAGGAAAAGGGCATGACCGAGGTCACCGCAGAAGTGCCGATGGCTGAGATGAGCGATTTCACTCTCACCCTCCGCCAAATGACTCAGGGTCAGGGCACTTTCACCCTAGAGCAGGCGCGTTACGACCGCCTCCCCGAAAACCTCGTTGCCGAAGTTATCGCAAAGAATTTCGCAGGTTAAAAATCAAAACAGCATAAAAATAACGCAGGAGTTTTGCCGCTCCTGCGTTTTTGTTTGCGTAAATTTATTCAGCGCCGCTTTTTTTCGTCAGAGCCTTCGCTTTCCGACTTCGACTCAGCTTCCGTAAAAGCCGCGGGGTATTTCGTCTTTAGGTCGATAGGTTCGGTGGTAAGACCCTTGTCGTCAAGCTCCTCCGCCTGCTCGGCAAGGTCGTTCGCCATTTTCTCGAAAATTTCGTAGTAAACGTCGTAGCTTTCCTGCATTTTCTCCAGCGAGTCGCCCAGCGTAGCAACGGGTCGGCGCAGACATAAATGCATGTCGTTCGGCATATCGTCAAAATTCAGCTCTTTAGCGAGGAAGCCGAAGTTCAGCGAAAGTCCGTCGCTGTCGATGTACTTGTTGTCGGGCAGGTCTTTCGTTAGGTCGTCCTTCATCAGCGCCTGCAAGCCGGGGTCGGTGTTCGAGTCGGTGATGACCATTATTATGTCGCCCTCTTGCAGATTTGCGTAAAATTTCGTGCTGTTGGTGCTGTAAGTCGGGTCGTTTGAATAATCGTTCAGCGGTATGTTCATTATGGAAACGTGCACCTCGCCGTCGCCATTCACATCGGGTGTGTACTTCTCAAAAAGCTTTTTTCAGTTCATCGCTGTGCTGACCTATTCCGTCGTCCGCGATTACCATTACCGTGATGTCCGGCTTTTCGCGGGTAACGATGTCCACCACGAGGAACGCCACCACCGCCACGAGAAATATGCCGAAGCATATCCACATCTTGTCGTGGTACCAGAAGTTCACGAGCTTTTCCTTGCCGCTGAGCACTCGCTTTTCCTCGTGCTCCTCCTTTATCTCCTCTTCCTCGCTGGCAACGCCCGCTTTCATTTTCATGAGGTCGAGCTTGTCCTGCGCTATCTTGCGGTCGCGTGCCGCCTTTGCTTCACGCTCACGGCGTATGCGTTCTTTCTGCCGCTCTTCGGCTTTAGCCTGCGCTTCCGCCTGCCTTTCGCGCTCCTCATCGGCGAGCTTTTTTCGTATTCAAAATCATCGTCGGGCAGCAGCTTGCCGTTTTCCCCTTCGGTTTCGATTTTTTTTCATATTTTTTTCATTCTCCCTCTTCGGAATAATATACAAATAAATTATAACACATACATATGTACATTCTATTAACCGAACCGTGAAATTTAGGTGAAAGATCAACTTAGCAATATCCATATTTTGCCCAATGATTTAGAAAAGTTCACAAAACTGTCACTCAAATTTGTGCAGAATAACGTTGACATCGGCTAACAATTCTGATATAATACTTGTTAGCAGGTTGACAGTCAGCTCTATAACTGTCAACCTAGAAACTGTATAACGGTTGACAATAAATAAGAATTATATGAGGAGATATATGGATAAGATAATAAAACTGGCGCTGCCCGAAGATTGCAGGATGATCGCGGTGAGCGATATTCACACGCATTGGCAGCTTTTAGATAGGCTGCTGAAAAGGGCGGAATATGACCCGAAGAACGATTATCTTGTTATAGTCGGCGATATACTCGAACACGGCAGCGATAATATAAAGACCCTTGAATATGTCAAGACACTTTGTGATAAAAGCGACAAGGCTGTATGCTTGATGGGCAATAATGATATAATGTGTTCGAGAATGGCTTATCACTATGATTTTAAGCGCTTTCAGCAGCAGTTTTATAGAAATGAACATAATACTTTCAGACAAATGGCTAATACCCTCGGATATGTTGACTGCTGGGATGGCAATTGGCTTGAAATAAGAGAAAAAGTTGTTGAGAGATATGAGGAGCTGCTGACTTTTTGTCAGAGATCTTCCTATATGCCTTGAAACGGAAAAATATGTTTTCGTTCACGCAGGGCTTGAAGATCGTCCTGACTGGAGAAATACAGATGATATTTACGCCATAACTGTTCCGTGGTTTTTGCGAAAAGAAAATCCCACGGGCAAAAAGCTGGTGTTCGGGCATTATCCTACATATAATTACAGACGCTCAAATGTGACAGATCTGCCGATATTCGACAGCAAAAAAGAATATGATCTGTATCGACGGCGGTCTTTCTATCAAAAAGGCTTGCCAAATGAATATGCTTGTGATAAACAAGCGCGGCGACGAATATTCTCATGAGGTAATTTGGGACACCGACGTGCCAAAGAAAACGGTGATAAAAGATCATCACAGCGATAGTCAGCCTGTTTATATCGACTGGGAAAAGCAGGACATATCTATAGTTGAAAAAAAGGGCTATTTTACTAAAGTAAAAGATGAATACACAGGCGGCGAAGGGCTTATCCCCAGCCATGAAATATATTATTTTGATGAAAAGCCGCACGTTTATCAGTTTTTATCTTCTTTTCCTAATGCGAAAATGGGCGAGAAAGTATCGGTCTTTTACGAGGACGAAACTATGGCTTTGGTCATAACTGAGGATTCTACAGTCGGCTGGCTGCCGTCTGAGATAATAGAATAATAAACAAAGGAGGGTAATACCATGTGCGAAGACTGCAATAACTGCGGCGAGCCAATAGTAAAAGGCCCGCAGGACGGCAAACGCCATATCGGCGCGGAGATGCGAATGATCTCAAACCTCATTCGCCGCCGCTTCAACAGCACGCTCAATAGTGAGGACGAGGCCATCAGCGGCTCAAACGGCTGGATACTCGGCTACTTGGTGCAAAACGACGGCAGAGATGTTTTTCAGCGAGATCTGGAAGAGGAATTTCACGTCCGTCGCGCTACTGTTTCAAAGACCATCTGCCTTATGGTGCAGAAAGGCTTGATCGAGCGGCAGTCAGTTCCCAGCGACGCACGCCTTAAAAAGCTGGTGATAACCGAAAAGGGCAGACGCCTGAACGCCGAAATCATAGAGCGCTTCGATGCGATAGAGCGCGATGTGGTGAAGGATATACCGCCAGATAAGCTCGAAAATTTCTTCGAGGTGTGCGATATGATAGTGAAAAATCTTAGTGAAACGGAGGAAAAAGGAATATGATAAAAAAGCTTGCTTCCTGTATCAGGGAGTATAAGAAAGATTCTATCCTAACGCCCGTTTTCGTAGCCTTAGAGGTAGTGCTTGAATGTATTATCCCTTACGTTATAGCGCTGCTGGTAAATAATATACAGCGCGGCTGCGAACTCGGCGTTATAGTTAAGTACGGTCTGGTAGTTTTCGTTATGGCTTGCCTTTCGCTGCTTTGCGGAGCGCTTTCGGGCTACTTCTGCGCCAGAGCTTCCAGCGGCTTTGCAAAAAATCTGCGCAAAGACCTTTTCTATAAGGTGCAGGGCTTTTCGTTCGCGAATATTGATAAGTTCTCGACCTCCAGCCTTGTTACCCGCCTTACCACCGACGTTACCAACGTGCAGAACGCCTACATGATGATAATCCGTATAGCGGTAAGATGCCCCTTTATGCTGATATTCGCGCTGGTAATGTCGGTGCTCATGAGGCCCTCGCTTGCTATGACATACCTCTTTATAGTTCCTGTACTGGCGATCGGCTTGGGTCTTATGATAAAGATCTCTATGCCGATATTCAACCGCCTTTTCAAAAAGTACGACGCGCTGAATGAATCGGTTCAGGAGAACGTAAACGGTATCCGCGTAGTAAAAGCTTACGTTCGCGAGGATTACGAGATAAACAAGTTCAACGAAGCCTCGCAGGAGCTGAAACGCAGCTTTACCCGCGTAGAGAAGATACTCGCTTTTAACTCTCCGCTGATGCAGTTCTGTATGTACGTCACCATGACTGCCGTTTCGCTCTTCGGCGCGGGTATGATAATCCGCAGCGGCGGCACGGCTTTCAATGTCGGCGACCTCTCGAGCATGATAACTTACAGTATGCAGATACTCATGAGCCTTATGATGATCTCGATGATCTTCGTTATGGTAACTATGTCGGTAGCTTCCGCAAGACGTATCTGCGAAGTGCTCGATGATGAAAGCACCATCAAAGATCCCGAAAACGCCGTTACCGATGTAAAAGACGGCAGCGTAGATTTCGATAACGTAAGCTTTGCTTACTCGGCAGACGCTGAGAAAAACGTGCTCGAGGGCATAGACCTGCATATCAAGTCGGGTCAGACGATAGGCATTATCGGCGGAACGGAAGCTCAAAATCCTCGCTGATACAGCTTATACCCCGCCTTTATGACGTTACGGGCGGCTCGGTAAAGGTAGGCGGCAGAGATGTTCGCGAGTACGATATAAAGACTCTGCGCGATCAGGTGGCAGTAGTTCTACAAAAAAACGTTCTTTTTTCGGGCACTATAAAAAGAAAACCTGCGCTGGGGCGATGAAAACGCAAGCGATGAAGAGCTCGAGCGCGTATGCAGACTCGCACAGGCTGACGAATTCGTTCAGAAGTTCCCCGAAAAGTACGATACTTATATCGAGCAGGGCGGTACTAACGTTTCGGGCGGTCAGAAACAGCGCCTTTGCATAGCCCGCGCACTGCTCAAAAAGCCGAAGATACTTATTCTCGACGACTCCACCAGCGCGGTAGATACAAAGACCGACGCGCTGATAAGAAAAGCTTTCGCCGAAGAGATACCCGATACTACCAAGATAATCATAGCTCAGCGTATCTCCTCAGTGCAGGCGGCAGACCAGATAGTAGTTCTTGAGGGCGGAAAGATAAACGGAGTAGGCACTCACGAAGAGCTGCTTGAGAATAACGAGATCTACCGCGAAGTTTATACCTCGCAGAACAAGAACAGCGGAGAGGAGGATACAAATGCCTAAGAAGCCGTATGTAAAAGCCCCTAATGCGCCGAAGCCGCAGATGGGCAGGATACTGAAAGACCTTTTCAGCAATTATAAAAAGCGCCTTACGCTGGTTATCTTCTGCATAATTATAAGCGCAGTAGCGAGCACCGTATCCTCGCTTTTCATGAACCAGCTTATCTCGGTAATAGAGAAAGCGCTGAAAGTTTACAGCGCTGAAGGTGCGGCCGCCGCTATGGAGTACGCAAAGCCGGGAATTACAAAAGTTATCGGGCTGATGATCGCGATATACGTTATAGGAATACTCGCGACCACCGTTTACACGCTGAACATGGCTGTTGTAACGCAGGGCCACCTCGCTAAAATGCGCGAGAAGATGTTCAAGCGCATGGAAAAGCTGCCGATAAAGTATTTCGATCAGCACCCCCACGGCGATATTATGAGCCACTACACCAACGATATAGACACCCTGCGCCAGCTTATCTCGCAGGCACTGCCGCAGGCGCTCACCGCAGGTCTTACACTGCTGGTACTCTTTTTCGTAATGCTCTACCTCAGCGTTTGGATGACGCTTATCGTGGTAGCGGGCGTTCTGCTCATGCTTTGGGTGACCAAAAACATCGGCGGCAAGAGCGCGAAGCACTTCATAAAACAGCAGAAGTCGCTCGGTAAAGCCGAGGGCTATATCGAAGAAATGATAGAGGGTCAGAAGGTAGTAAAGGTCTTCTGCCACGAGAGCCATGCGAAGCAGGATTTCGATAAGATAAACGAGCAGCTCTTTAATGACGCGAACAACGCTAACAAGTACGCAAATATCCTCATGCCTATCATGGGCAATATCGGCAATATACTCTATATCCTCGCGGCATTCATCGGCGGCGTGCTGATAACGCTGAATGTGCCGAACCTCTCGATCTCGGGTCAGGCTATGAGCATAGCGGTAGTAGTGCCTTTCCTCGGAATGGTGCGCCAGTTCAGCCAGAACGTTTCAAATATCTCTCAGCAGATAAACGCGGTAGCTATGGCTATGGCAGGCGCTTCGAGGATCTACGACCTTATCGACGAGCAGCCCGAAACCGACGAGGGATACGTTACCCTTGTAAACGCTAAGTACGGCGCTGACGATGAGCTTGTAGAGTGCGAAGAGCGCACCAACATCTGGGCTTGGAAGCACCCCCACGAGGACGGCAGCGTAACGCTGACTAAGGTTACGGGCCATGTAGAGTTCGATGACGTAGACTTCGGCTATGTGCCCGAAAAGATAGTTCTGCACGATGTTTCCATCTATGCGAACCCCGGCGAAAAGGTAGCTTTCGTAGGCGCGACGGGCGCAGGAAAGACCACTATCACAAACCTTATCAACCGCTTTTACGACATCGCCGACGGCAAGATACGCTATGACGGCATAAATATCAACAAGATAAAGAAAGACGATCTGCGCCGCTCGCTCGGCATAGTTTTGCAGGACGTAAACCTCTTTACAGGCACGGTAATGGATAATATCCGCTACGGCAACCTCGCCGCCAGTGACGAAGAGTGCATAGCCGCGGCGCGCCTTGCAAACGCCGACGATTTCATCAGACGTTTGCCCGAGGGCTATAATACCATGCTCACGGGCAACGGTGCGAACCTCTCGCAGGGTCAGCGCCAGCTTATCTCGATAGCCCGCGCAGCGGTAGCCGACCCGCCCGTAATGATATTGGACGAAGCCACTTCCTCCATAGACACCCGCACCGAGGCGCTGGTACAGCGCGGCATGGACGGATTGATGTACGGCAGAACGGTTTTCGTAATAGCCCATCGCCTTTCCACCGTGCGCAATTCCGACGTTATCATGGTGCTCGAGCAGGGCAGGATAATCGAGCGCGGCAGCCACGATAAGCTGATAGCCGAAAAGGGCAAGTATTATCAGCTTTATACAGGCGCTTTCGAGCTGGAATGATATTTGTTTAAACGCTTATACGCTAAAACGGCAGGCTTTTTACGGCCTGCCGTTTTTTTATTCACAATTCCTTAGCCGTTTTCGCCACCGCCTGTATCAAACTATCCACCTGCCGCGAATTGTTGAAAGCGGCGGGCGAGAAGCGCACCGTGCCCTGCTCCAGCGTGCCGAGCGTGCGGTGCGCCAGCGGAGCGCAGTGCAGCCCGCCCCTCAGCGCGAAGCCTTTTTCCGAAAGCGCCGCCGATACCCGCTGCGAATTTTTCTCGCCGATGTTGAATGAAACTATCGGCGCGCGGCGGTCGATGCGGTAAAGTTTCACGTCCTTTATCCGCGAGATACCCTGCTCAAACTGCTCGCAGAGCGAGATCTCGTGCGCCAATATCCGCTGCGGAGTTTTCGTCTTTACAAACTCCAGCCCAGCCCGCAGACCTATTATGCCCGCCGTGTTGACAGTGCCGCTCTCCAGCCGCTCGGGCAGGAAAGGCGTTTGCTCGGGCTGCTCTGAGGTCGCGCCCGTTCCGCCTTCCATTATCGTGCTCAGCTCGTACTCGCCGCTTGAGATAAGCAGACCCGTTCCTGAAGGTCCGTAGAGCGCCTTGTGCCCCGAAGCACATATGAAGCTCACCCCGCCGCCGACTTTTAGGTCGATAAGCCCCGCCGCCTGCGCCGCGTCGGTGATGAAACATATCCCGTAGCTGCGGCAAAGCTCGGCAAGCTCGCGTATCGGCATCAGTCGCCCCGTTACGTTTGAAGCCGCCATGCAGCATATGCACTTCGTGTCGCTGCGTATCAGCCTGCGGAAATTCTCTACCGTTTCCTCGTCGCTGTCGCTGATCTGCGCTACGGAAAATGTCGCCCCGCGCCGCTTGTACAGCGCGTATACGGGGCGGAAAACAGAGTTGTGCTCGTAGTCTGAGATTATGATGTGCCCGCCGTACTGCATCATTCCCTTTATCGCCATATTCAGCGCGGCGGTGCAGTTTGCGGCAAAAACGGCGTTCTGCGGCTGCGCGCCGAACATATCAGCCGCCGCCGCGCGCGTCTTGAACACCTGCTCAGATGTCGCGACCGAAAGCTTGTGACCGCCCCTGCCGGGGTTTCCGCCGTACCGCGTGAAAGCAGTCTGCACCGCCGCCGCAACGCTCGGCGGCTTCGGGAACGTGGTGGCAGAGTTATCAAAATTTACGAAATTCATGGCATTATACCACCCCCTTCATATCAGTGTATGATATTCGGTGCGGCTTCGTGCCGAAAATGTCGTATTCCGCCGCGAACTTATCCCGCCCGCGGTGAATATAATGTCGATATACGGTCTTGTGCCGATGATATAGATAAAGCCTCTCTCTGCGCTGAAATTTGTCAGAGTGAGGCTTTTTTTGCTTTATATCATCTTTTTGAGCTGCTCGGAAAAAGCTATCATCTGCTCCATGCTCATGGCCTCGGGGCGTATCGTCGGGCTAAGGCCTGCCGCTTCCGCCGCGCTTATCACCGCAGATTTCTCCGCGCCGATGGTCGCCGATACCGAGTTGCAGAGTGTCTTGCGCCGCTGCTGAAACGCCGCGCGGACTACCTTGAAGAAAAACTTCTCGTCCGTCACCCCTTCGGGAGTGTGCTCGCGCAGGTCGAATCTAATAACGCAGCTGTCAACGTTCGGCGCAGGGTAAAAGCTGCCGCGCGATACGTCGAAAAGCTTCTTCGGCTCGGAAAAATACCGTACTGCGAATGTTACCGCGCCGCTTTCGCGCGTGCCCGTTTCGGCGCAGAGCCGCACGCCCGCCTCTTTCTGCACCATCACCGTTACCGACTTTATCGGCAGACGCTCTTCCAGCAGGCGCATTATTATCGGCGATGTGATGTAGTAGGGCAGATTAGCGCACACCGCCACGTTCAGCCCTTGAAATTCTTCGTCGATGAGCTTTTTCAGGTCGGTCTGCATGATGTCGGCGTTTATTATCTTCACGTTGTCGTGCTCTGCCAGCGTTTCCGCCAGCACGGGTATCAGCCGCTCGTCAAGCTCTATCGCGCAAACCTTGTCCGCGCGCTTTGCAAGCTCGTGGGTCAGCACGCCAACTCCCGTTCCTATCTCTATTATCCCCGCGCCCTTTTCCGCGCCGCCCATCTCGGCTATCCGCGGGCATACGGTGGGGTTTATGAGAAAATTCTGCCCCAGCTTTTTTGAAAAAGAAAAGCCGTGGCGCTGCATTATCTCATTCACGGTCTTTATCTGATAAAGTCCTTCCAATACCTGTATCCTCCACTTGTTTCGTAATTGTGATCGTTTTAATTTTAACACGTTATCGCCGCAAAGTCAACTTTTTTCAGGCATAAAATTTATTTTTCGGCGGATAATATTTTCAGAGATACATCGCAGGAGGTGAAATTTTATGTGCAGAAAAAGACCCGCCCGCAGCAGCGATATTCCCTTTGGGGCTTTCGATGGCTATGGCGCAGAACCCCGCCGCTTTCAAAGTTTTCATGCAGCTTCCGCCCGAGCGCCGCGAAAGTCTTGTGATGGGCGAGGATAAGCACGCCGCCGCCAATATACGCGGTATGCGCAGCTTTTCCGATCACCACTTGTACGACTGACCTCGCCGCTGCATTGTGAAATTGCACAATTATCAGCAATAAATCAGTAACAAATTTTATATCAAATTCTGTTGAATTTCGGACGAAAATATTGTACAATATATAAAGGGTATGCTGCGGCTATTATGCCGGCGGCGTACCGCGGCGGCTGTTTTGAGTAATGCCGCTTTCCCCCCGTGCGAGCTTCTGAAAGGAATGGTTTTCGATATGCAGAATTTTGAGCGCCGATTCTTTTCATATTTATGTAAGGATATTTCCGTTAAAGGCGGATCTACCCTCGGCTTTTCGCACTCTAATTGTAATTTATAGCAGTATTATAACAGCAGTTTGCTTCATATAGCTGCTGTTTTTTTATTATACATGGTAATGATGGAGGAATTTTCTTATGAAAAAGGTTGCAGTTATAATGGGCTCAGACAGCGATTTTCCTATCGTGAAAAATGCGCTTGCCGAGCTTAAAAAGTACGGCGTGCCTTTTGAGTGCCGCGTTATGAGCGCTCACCGCACCCCAGAGCTTGCCGCTGATTTTGCGAAAAACGCTAAGGCTAACGGCTTCGGCATAATAATCTGCGCGGCGGGCATGGCGGCTCATCTGGCGGGCGTGATCGCGGGAAACACCACGCTGCCCGTTATCGGCATCCCGATAAAATCGACTTTTGAGGGTCTTGACGCTCTGCTCGCTACCGTTCAGATGCCAAGCGGCATACCTGTCGCAACAGTGGCTGTAAACGGCGCGAAAAATGCCGCGATTCTCGCGATAGAGATGCTCGCGCTTTCAGACGATACCCTTGCCGAAAAGCTTGAAAAGGCTAAGCAGGAAATGGTAGAGGGCGTAGAGGCAAAGGATAAAGCGCTTCAGGAGCAGATAGCTCAGCTTTGAGGATATAAACATTTGAAACATTACGAACTGATACTTTTCGACCTTGACGGCACTATAACAGACTCGGCTGAGGGCATAATCAACTGCGTAGAGCACGCTCTGCGGCAGATGGGAAGAGATGTTCCGCAGCGCAGCAGTTTGTACCGCTTTATAGGCCCGCCGCTTATGGATTCTTTCCGCGATTTCTGCGGTATGGACAACGAGCAGGCGGCTGAGGCGACGCGCCTTTATCGCGAAAGGTATAAGAATATAGGAATATTTGAAAACGCAGTTTACAGCGGCGCGGCGGAAATGCTCGCGCGCATAAAGGCTGCGGGCAGGCGCACTGCGCTGGCTACATCTAAGCCCGAGGTCTACGCGCGCAGGATAATCTCTCACTTCTGCCTTGACGAATACTTCGATTTTGTCGGCGGGGCGGAGATGACAGGCGAGCGCACCAATAAAGCGGCTGTTATAAGATATGTCATGAAAAGCTGCGGGGCTGATGCGGATAAAACGCTTATGGTCGGCGACAGACATCATGATATAGAGGGCGCGGCTGCCGAGGGCATCGACAGCTTAGGCGTGCTTTACGGCTACGGAAACAGGGAAGAGCTTGAAAAAGCCGGCGCTGACTATATAGCTGAAACTCCCGCGCAGACTGCGGACATTATACTAGCATAAAATCAAATTTTACATATGATCTTAGGAGGAAATCAACATGGCAAACGTAGTAAAGGGCGAACAGCTTTATGAAGGAAAGGCTAAGAAAGTTTACGCGACTAACGATCCTGATCTCGTTATCGTAGATTACAAGGACGACGCTACCGCTTTCAACGGCGAAAAGAAGGGCACTATCACCGGCAAGGGCGTTATCAATAACAAGATGACGAACTATATGTTCAAGCTGCTGGAGAACGAGGGCGTGCCTACTCACCTCGTTGAAGAGATCAGCGACAGAGAAACGATCGTTAAGAAGGTAGAGATAGTTCCTCTCGAAGTCATCGTAAGAAACGTAGCTGCCGGCAGCTTCTCTAAGAAACTCGGCATTGCTGAGGGCACTAAGCTCAAGCAGCCTACTCTCGAGTTCAGCTACAAGAACGACGATCTGGGCGACCCCTTTATCAATAAGTACTACGCTCTCGGTCTTGACCTCGCTACCGAAGAGGAGATCGCAGACATCACTAAGTACGCTTTCAAGGTAAACGAGTTCATGCTCGGCTTCTTTAAGAAGATGAATATCGACCTCATCGACTTCAAGATCGAGTTCGGCAGATTCCACGGCAAGATAATCCTTGCAGACGAGATCTCTCCCGACACCTGCCGCTTCTGGGACAGCACTACTCACGAGAAGCTGGATAAAGACCGTTTCCGCAGAGATATGGGCGGCGTAGAAGAGGCTTATCAGGAGATCATGAAGCGCCTGATTGGCAGCGAAAAGTAATTTTTCGCCGACAAACACAAACGGATATTTCGTTTAGAATTGCGACGGCAGAGGCGCGTGGGGCGCTCCCTGCCGCTTGCACGTTTTTATAAATTTTGGCATTGCAGGTCTGCGGGCAGGCTTTCGCCGCCGAAAGACCATTGATAAGATGCCCACGGAGGTAATGAATAAATGTTTGACAATATTCATGAAGAATGTGGGGTATTCGGGATTTACGCCGATAAAAAATGCGATGTAGCCGCGCAGACATATGTGGGATTGTATGCGCTTCAGCACCGTGGACAGGAAAGCTGCGGCATCGTAGTGAACGATGATGGATTGTTCAATTATTATAAAGATCTGGGTCTGGTAAATCAGGTGTTCGATAAAGATCGCCTTCAGGCTCTTGGCGAGGGCAATATGGCGATAGGTCATGTGCGCTACTCTACAACTGGAAGCTGCAACGCTTCAAACGCTCAGCCGTTGGTAGTCCGCCACGGCAAAGGCCCTCTCGCGATAGCGCATAACGGCAACCTTACCAATGCGCGCGAGCTGAGGATGCAGTACGAAAACAAAGGTATGATCTTCCATACCACTAACGATACCGAGGTCATCTCTTATGTGATAACCGAGGAGCGCCTTGCCTGCGGATCTATCGAAAAAGCGGTAGAGCAGATGATGTACAGGGTAAAGGGAGCGTACTCGCTGGTGATAATGTCGCCGCAGAAGCTTATAGCCGCGCGCGACCCGGAGGGCTTCCGTCCTCTCTCTCTTGGTAAGCTCGGCGAAAGCTGGGTAGTTTCGAGCGAAACTTGCGCTTTTGACAGCATCGGCGCTAAATTCGTAAGAGATCTGAAACCGGGCGAGATAGTAGTTATCGACGACAGCGGCGTTAGGTCTATCGAAACGCACTGCGGCAGCAAGGGTCATATCTGCGTGTTTGAGTATGTTTACTTCGCACGCCCCGACTCGGTGATAGAGGGTTCCAGCGTACATAAGGCAAGGCTTCGCGCAGGCAAATACCTCTGGCGCGAGCACCCCGTTGACGCGGATATAGTAATAGGCGTTCCCGACTCGGGACTCGACGCGGCGCTCGGCTTTTCACAGGAGAGCGGCATACCTTACGGCATAGGCTTTATCAAAAACCGCTATATCGGCAGAACGTTTATCCAGCCTACTCAGGCGGAGCGCACCAATTCGGTAAAGATCAAGCTGAACGCTATATCCTCTACCGTAAAGGGCAAGCGCGTTGTCATGATAGACGACTCGATAGTCCGCGGAACTACTTCGGCGCGCATAGTGAAACTGCTGCGCGAGGCGGGGGCTACCGAGGTGCACGTTCGTATATCCAGCCCCGCTTTCGTAGCGCCATGCTACTTTGGCACGGATATTGACAGCAAAGAGAACCTCATAGCCTGCAATATGACTAACGAGGAGATCTGCCGCCACATCGGCGCGGACAGCTTGGGCTACCTCAGCGTAGAGAGCGTGAAAAAGCTTGCGGGCAAGTCAGACTGCGACTTCTGCGTAGGCTGCTTTAACGAGCAGTACCCGATAGAAGTACCCGCAGAAATGCCAAAGGATAAATTTGAGTACAGAATTTCGGACAGTAAATGATTTGATATGAAAGGAATATAACATGAAGAGTTTTTCTGAAAGCTATAAGGAAGCGGGCGTTGACGTTACCGCGGGCTATAAGGCGGTAGAACTTATGAAAAAGCACGTCGCTAAGACTATGACGGCGGGCGCGCTGAGCGGTATCGGCGGCTTCGGCGGACTTTATGAGCTTGACCTTACAGGCATCACCAAGCCCGTACTCGTTTCGGGTACCGACGGCGTAGGCACTAAGCTCAAGATAGCTTTCCTCATGGATAAGCACGATACAGTCGGCATCGACTGCGTAGCTATGTGCGTGAACGATATAATCTGCTGCGGCGCTAAGCCCCAGTTTTTCCTCGACTACATCGCGGTAGGCAAGAACTACCCCGAAAAGGTAGCGCAGATAGTTTCGGGCGTTGCCGAGGGCTGCATACAGTCGGGCGCTGCGCTCATAGGCGGCGAAACTGCCGAAATGCCCGGCTTCTACCCCGTAGATGAGTACGACCTCGCAGGCTTTGCAGTAGGCGTTGTTGATAAGGACAAGATACTCAAGCCCGAAACGCAGAAGGCGGGCGACGTAATGATCGCTATCGCTTCCAGCGGCGTACATTCCAACGGCTTCTCGCTGGTAAGAAAGGTATTTACCGTAAACGAGCAGAACCTCGCAAGACATAATTCCGAGCTGGGCGCGCCCCTCGGCAGCGTGCTGCTCACACCTACCAAGATATATGTAAAGGCTATCATGAGCCTTATCGAAAAGGTGAACGTGAAGGCTATCTCGCACATCACCGGCGGCGGCTTCTACGAGAATATCCCGAGATCTCTGCCCAAGGGTCTTTCTGCTAAGATCGAGCGCAGCGCCGTACAGGTACTGCCGATATTCAACGTTATCGCCGAGACAGGCAAGATCCCCGAAAGAGATATGTTCAATACCTTTAACATGGGCGTCGGCATGACGGTGGTAGTAGATAAGAACGACGCCGACAAGGCTGTTGAAACTCTGAAAGCCGCCGGCGAAAACGCTTATATCCTCGGCGAACTGGTAGAGAGCGAAGAGGGCGTTATCATCTGCTGATGACTACTCTGAAAGGAGCAGATGGAGTAATGAAAAATATAGTCGTACTGGTATCGGGCGGCGGCACGAATCTGCAGGCGCTCATCGACGCCGAGAAAAGGGGAGAGATAAAGGGCGGCAAGATAAGCTGCGTCATCTCATCCAAAGAGGGCGCGTATGCGCTTGAACGTGCTGCAAACGCAGGCATACCGAGCGTTACCCTGCCGAGGAAAAATTACGCCGACAGCAAAGCTTACAGCGAAGCGATACTTGCCGAGCTGAAAAAAAAGCAGCGCGCCGACCTGATAATCCTCGCAGGCTTTATGACGATACTCGATAAATGCGTTACCGAAGCTTACCCGTATCAGATAATAAACGTACACCCCGCGCTGATCCCGTCTTTCTGCGGCGAGGGCTATTACGGACTTAAAGTGCACGAAAAAGCGCTGGAGTACGGCGTGAAAGTTTCGGGCGCGACGATACATTTCGTAAACGAGCAGGCTGACGCGGGCGCGATAATCCTTCAAGGCACGGTAGCCGTCGAGAACGGCGACACCCCAGAGATACTTCAGCGCCGCATTATGGAAAACGTAGAGTGGAAGCTGCTGCCGAAAGCTGCCTCGCTTTTCTGCGAGGGAAGGATAACCATTAAGGACGGCAAAGCTTACGTCGATTACGAGGGCTGAGGGTATGCCGACCGAAAACGCGGGCAGGTCAAAATTTTCGGGACTTGCCGATGTGTATTCAAAATACCGCCCGTCCTACCTCGACGAGAAAGATTCGCCCATAGCGGCGGAGATAAGCCGTATCTGCGCGAAATGGTGCGGCGACTACCTTATAAGAAAAGGCTTGAACACGCCGATGCGCAAAAGCTCCGAGGTGCTCAGCGGCTTTTTTGATAATTTTGAAACGAAGATATTCAGAAACGATCTTCATTTCGATAAGCAGGCCTTCATCGGCAACAGACTCTCGCGCTCGTATTCGCTGAAAGAGGGCGACGAGCATTTCGATGAATACAAAGCCGAGCTTGCCGAGATGTTTGAAAGATACGCCGAAAACGGCGTCATAACAATACCGAACGTGACCGAGTGTTACCTCGGGGAAGTGGAGGAAAAATATGAAAACTCTTGATATTTACGAAGAGCTGAAAAGCAATTCCTACCCCGGCAGAGGCATTATAATAGGCAAGTCTGTCGATGGCAAGAGCGCTGTAACGGCGTACTTCATCATGGGCAGAAGCGTGAACTCGCGCAACCGCGTTTTCACCGAAACGGCTGACGGCATAAAGACCGAAGCTGCCGACCCAAGCAAGCTTTCCGACCCGCACCTTATCATCTACTCGCCCGTTAGAAAGCTTGGCAACAAGACGATAGTTACCAACGGCGACCAGACCGACACTATCTACGAGCTGATGGATAAACAGCAGACCTTTGAGCAATCGCTTCGCACACGCGAGTACGAGGACGACGCGCCAAACTACACCCCCAGAATTTCGGGCATAATGCACGTCGAGAGCGGCTCTTACAACTACGCTATGAGCATACTGAAATCCGCCGACGGCGACCCCAGCTGCTGCGAGAGATTTACTTTCACCTACACCAACCCCGTAGACGGCGTGGGCCACTTTATCCACACCTACATGGGCGATGGCAGCCCGCTGCCCAGCTTTGAGGGCGAGCCTAAAAAGATAAATATCCCGAACTGCATCGAGGAATTTACCAACGGTCTTTGGGAAGCGCTCAACGAGGATAACAAGGTATCGCTTTTTGTAAGATACATCGACATCGCTACGGGCGAGGAAAAGACCAAGGTCGTAAACAAGTACACCAAGTAACATCACGATACGGAGGAATTGAAAAATGGCAAATGAAATGCTTTTAAAATACGGCTGCAACCCTAACCAGAAGCCATCGAGAGTATTCATGGCTAACGGCGAGGAGCTGCCTATAACAGTTCTCAACGGCAAGCCCGGCTATATAAATCTGCTCGACGCTTTCAACGGCTGGCAGCTTGTGCGCGAGCTGAAAAAGGCTACGGGTCTGCCCGCAGCTACCTCTTTCAAGCACGTTTCGCCCGCAGGCGCGGCTGTAGGCAGACCTCTTTCTGATACGCTCAAGAAGATCTACTGGGTAGACGACCTCGGCGAGCTTTCGCCCCTTGCCTGCGCATATGCAAGAGCGCGCGGCGCGGACAGAATGTCCTCTTACGGCGACTTTATCGCGCTTTCCGACGTTTGCGATGTGCCTACCGCTAAGATGATACAGCGCGAGGTTTCCGACGGCATAATCGCCCCCGGTTACACCGACGAAGCGCTCGAGATTTTGAAATCGAAGAGAAAGGGCACTTACAACATCATTCAGATGGACGAGAACTACAAGCCCGACCCCATCGAGCGCAAGCAGGTATACGGCGTAACGTTCGAGCAGGGCAGACAGGAACTGCCTATCGACTTCGATATGCTGAAAAACATCGTTACCGAAAATAAGGATATTCCTAAGGAGAAGCAGGAGGATCTGCTCATCTCGCTCATCACTCTGAAATACACTCAGTCAAACTCCGTTTGCTACGTCAAGGACGGTCAGGCTATCGGCATAGGCGCTGGTCAGCAGTCGAGAATACACTGCACACGCCTTGCGGGACAGAAAGCGGATAACTGGTGGCTGCGCCAGAGCCCGCAGGTAATGGGTCTGGAATTCCTCGATAATATCCGCCGCGCCGACCGCGACAACGCGATAGACGTTTATATGTCGGACGAGTACGAAGACGTTCTCGCAGAGGGCGTATGGCAGAATACCTTTAAGGTAAAGCCCGCGGTATTCACCCGCGAGGAGAAAAAAGCATGGCTGGAAAAGAATACCGACGTATGCTTAGGCTCTGACGCATTCTTCCCCTTCGGCGACAACATCGAAAGAGCACACAAATCAGGCGTAAAATACATTGCCGAGCCGGGTGGATCTATCCGCGACGACAACGTTATCGAAACCTGCAACAAATACGGAATGGCTATGGCATTTACAGGCATCAGACTGTTCCACCACTGATAGAAAAGGAGTAGAAGAGATCATGAAGATCAAAAGACACTTGCTGCACTGCTTGCAGCTATGACCGTAATGGCAATGGCATCCTGCGGAAGCAGCGATGATTCCTCAAAGGAGGACACTAAGTCTAAGGCTGATACTACTGCGGCTACCACCGCTGCTGAAGAGTCTAAGGCTGAGGAATCTGCTGCTGAGAGCGTTGCTGAAGAGAGCACCGCTGACGAGAGCGCAGCAGTTGAGAGCGCTGCTGACGAAAGCACTGCCGATGAGAGCGCGGCTGACGATTCCGCTTCCAACGCAAATACCGGCTATGCTGACGGCGTTTACACCGGCGAAAAGTACACCATCGAGGCAGACCCCAGCGTTTGGACTTACGGCGAGGGCGCAGGCACTGACTGCCAGTTCACATACGCAGGCGACCTTGATGACGATATGGCAGTTACCGCTAACTTCAATGTAGTTTCCATGTCTGACGAATCGCTCAAGGGCACTTCCGTTTCCGAGTACGCAGAGGATATGCGTTCGGCTTACGAATCTACCGACGGCTACGAAGTAACTGCGGCTGAACCCGGCACCCTCAACGGCGTTGACAGCTACACCTTCACCATCAGCTATAAGCTCAGCGACGATGTTACCATGGAGATACATCAGGTAGTTGTAAACAAGGACGATACCCTTGTTGCCATCAGCTACGGTGCGGCTGACAGCGTAATGAGCAAGCTCGACAGCGAGTTCAATAAGGTACTGGACAGCTTCAAGTTCATCTGATAAAAGCAAAATAAGGCTGGGCGCGGGTGTAAAAGCCTGCGCCGTAAGCTGTATAGAAAGGACCGATACATTATGAAAATACTGGTAGTAGGCGGCGGCGGAAGAGAACACGCAATAATCATGAAGCTCGCAGAATCGCCTAAGGTAGATAAGCTTTACTGCACGCCCGGCAACGGCGGTATATCAAAGTACGCCGAGTGCTTCGACGTTGCGGCGACAGATGTAGAGGGCGTAGTGGCGCTCGCGGAAAAGCTGCACCCCGATATGGTGGTAGTTGCCCCCGACGACCCGCTCGTGCTCGGCATGGTAGACGCTTTGCAGGCTAAGGGCTTTAAAACATTCGGTCCTAAGGCGAACGCCGCGATAATCGAAGGCTCGAAAGTGTTCTCGAAAGAGCTGATGAAAAAGTACAATATCCCGACAGCAGGCTACGAAGTTTTTACCGACAGCGAATCGGCGATAAAGTACATCAAAGAGCAGAACAGCTATCCGACCGTTATAAAGGCGGACGGTCTTGCGCTCGGCAAGGGCGTTATCCTCGCGCAGAATGAGGACGAGGCTGTAGCCGCAGTTCACGAGATGATAGACGAGCTGAAATTCGGCAAGTCCAGCGCCAGGATAGTAGTTGAGGAGTTTCTGACTGGTCCGGAAGTTTCGGTGCTTTCGTTCACCGACGGCAAAACGGTAGTCCCGATGATCTCTTCGATGGATCACAAGCGCGCTCTCGACGGCGACGAGGGTCTGAATACAGGCGGAATGGGAACGGTAGCTCCCAATCCTTACTACACCGACGATGTGGCGAAGCAGTGCATGGAAACTATCTTCAAGCCTACCATCGAGGCTATGAACGCCGAGGGCAGAACTTTTGAGGGCTGCCTGTATTTCGGACTCATGCTCACCCCGAAAGGCCCGAAGGTCATCGAGTACAACTGCCGCTTCGGCGACCCCGAAACGCAGGTAGTTCTCCCCATGCTCGACGCCGACCTCTGCGAGATCTTTGAAGCGATATACGACCACAAGCTCGCTGACGTTGACATCAAATGGAAGTCGGGAAGCTGCACCTGCGTTGTAATGGCTTCGGGCGGTTACCCCCTCTCTTACCCCAAGGGTCTTGAGATCAGCGGTCTGAACGAGATGGGTCAGGTAGACGGCGCGTTCGTTTACCACGCGGGCACAAAGCTTGCGGACGGCAAATTCCTTACAAACGGCGGCAGAGTTCTGGGCGTTACCTGCACGGCTCTCACGCTGGCGGAAGCGCTGAAAAAGTCCTACGCAGCTGTTGAAAAGATCAGCTGGGAAAACGTGCATTACCGCCACGATATAGGTCAGCGCGCGCTGAAAGCGGACGTAGACCCCCTTGATCTCGACTATAAAGACGATATGGAGGACTATATCGAATCGAACGGCGTGTATCTCAGGCAGTAAAGTAAAGTAGCTTTACTAATATGTAAAAACCCTGCGATTGCAGGCGGTTTGCAATACCAATACTGTAAAGTAAGATGGCTTGAAACACAGCCATCTTTTTTTATGTCAAGTTTTTTTAAAATAACACTTGCAAAAATCAGCGCTATGGTGTATAATATAAGTGGGCGGAAATTTTATAATCGCCGAAAATCAAAAAAGGGTTTGATCTTAAATGGCACAAAAGAAACGCAAAGGCGGATTTAGAATAGATATTATCCTTATTTTCTCAGTTATGGTACTGCTGATAACGTTTTTCGCGTATATGCTCAACACTTCGCTGGAAGATGTGCTGACAAAACAGCGCGGCGAGGGCGTTGTGATAACGCATACCGAGTCTGAGAACTGAGCGTGCCGCCGCTTCCGTTCCGTCAAAAAAACGGGGCGGATTTTTTTGCGCCCACGCACCGTATTCTAGTTTTACATATATGCCATATAATTTTTATATGGTACGTCCACATGTAAAGCAAAGCGCAAGTACACGGTAAAAACATAACTTGCATGAAATTTCTTACAATGTGCAGAACACGCAGTAATAGTGCGGTTTTTTGTACTTTTAGCGCAGTAGTGGACGGCGGGTAATTGCGATTTGCAGCGTTTAAAGCGGACATTTGCTGTAAAGTAGATGAGCTTTATAACACGCTGACTGACCACTTGACAGGCATATCTTACACACACGCAAATCGCCTTTTGCCGTAATAGTTAATTTGTTAATCTGCGGTTGTGCAAACTGTACAAAAAGGTTGCTTTCAATTGGTGAAAACGGCACTTGACATAATACGCAAAATACTATATACTTGAATACGGTGGTTTTTGAACCACAAGATATAGTATGTCGTAGCCGCTCAGTAGGGGGCGGCAGGTACGATTTATTGATAATAAGCGATATTTTGAGATATACGAAAGCGGAGGAAGAGAAATGATAATCAAGATCCAGAAACGCGATGGCAGAAAGGTCACCTTTAATATAGAGAAGATCGCCAACGCTATCTACAAGGCTGCCCAGTCGGTCGGCGGCACGAATTACGAGGAAGCGCTAGAGCTTGCGGGCAAGGTCGGCGATATGCTGATGGAGAAAAAGCTCACTTACCCCACCGTTGAGCAGATACAGGACTGCGTGGAAAAGGTACTGATCGAAGAAGGTCATGCGTCTACCGCCAAGTCTTATATACTTTACCGTTCCGAGAGAACCCGCGCACGCGAGATGAACACCCGCCTTATGAAGGTATACGAGGATCTTACGTTCAAGCCCGCAAAGGAGAACGACCTGAAGCGCGAGAACGCGAACATCGACGGCGATACCGCTATGGGCACGATGCTGAAGTACGGCTCGGTCGGCGCTAAGGAATTTTACGAGATGTATGTGCTCGACCCCAAGCACGCCAAGGCGCACGCTGAGGGCTTTATTCACATCCACGACCTCGACTTCTATACCCTCACCACCACCTGCACGCAGATAGACCTCACTAAGCTTTTCAACAAGGGCTTTTCAACGGGCCACGGCTTCCTGCGCACGCCTAACGATATTTCCAGCTATGCCGCTCTCGCCTGCATCGCGATACAGTCAAACCAGAACGATCAGCACGGCGGTCAGTCGATACCAAAGTTCGATTACGACATGGCTGTCGGCGTAAAGAAGACTTTTGCGCACAGATACCGCGATAATATCCACCGCGCGCTCGCTCTCGAAGCTAATCTTTCCGACTCATTCGAGATCGCTAAGAAGATAAATGAAAAAATAAAGGAAGAAATGGGCATAGAACCTACTCTTGCCAATGATAACGGCTATATGGAAGCTGAAAAGGAATACCTGCTCGCTTTCACCGACGAAAAAACTGCCAATAAGATACAGCAGTTCGCTTACAAGACCTCCGTTAAGGAGACCGACCGCGCTACCTATCAGGCGATGGAAGCACTTATCCACAACCTCAACACCATGAACTCACGCGCCGGCGCGCAGACCCCGTTCTCCTCTATCAACTACGGTACCGATACCACGATAGAGGGCAGAATGGTCATCAAAAACGTTCTGCTCGCGCAGGAAGCTGGTCTGGGCAACGGCGAAACGCCTATCTTCCCGATACATATTTTCAAGGTCAAAGAGGGCGTGAACTACAACCCCACCGACCCGAACTACGACCTCTTCAAACTCGCCTGCCGCGTTTCGGCAAAGCGGCTGTTCCCGAACTTCTCGTTCATCGACGCGCCTTTCAACCTCCAGTACTATAAGCCCGGCAATCCCGATACCGAGATCGCGTACATGGGCTGCCGTACCCGCGTTATAGGCAACGTCTACGACCCCTCCCGCGAGATCGTTACGGGCAGAGGCAACCTCTCGTTCACCACGATCAATCTGCCACGCCTCGGCATACTCGCTGACGGCAACGTAGGCGCGTTCTTCGACAGTCTTGACGAATACATGGATCTTTGCATCGACCAGCTTATGCACAGATTTAGGATACAGGCAAGCAAAAAAGTCAAGAATTATCCTTTCCTGATGGGTCAGGGAATTTGGCTCGACAGCGATAAGCTTTCAGCAGATGATGAGGTCGGCGAGGTGCTCAAGCACGGCACTCTCTCGGTCGGCTTTATCGGTCTTGCTGAGTCCCTTGTGGCGCTCACGGGCAAGCACCACGGCGAGTCGGAAGAGTCCCGCCAGCTTGGTCTTGAGATAATCACTCACATGAGGGAGCGCATGGACGAAGAGTCGAAGCGCACTGGTCTGAACTTCTCGCTCCTCGCAACACCCGCCGAGGGTCTTTCGGGACGTTTCGTAAAGATCGACAAGCAGAAATTCGGCGAGATCAAGGGTGTTACCGATAGAAATTATTATACCAACTCCTTCCATGTGCCCGTTTATTACCCGATCGGCGCATATGACAAGATCGCTATCGAAGCCCCCTACCACGCTCTTACAAACGCAGGCCACATCAGCTATATCGAGCTTGACGGCGACCCGATGAACAACCTTGCGGCGTTCGAGAAGGTGGTACGCTTCATGAAAGAGCAGGGTATTGGCTACGGCTCTATCAACCACCCCGTAGACCGCGACCCCGTTTGCGGCTACACAGGTATAATCGGCGACAAGTGCCCCAAGTGCGGCAGAAGCGAAGCTGAGCATACCATGGTGGCGCATGAGCGCATGAAGAGGATAAGCTGCTGCAAATAAACTTCTCCACATAAATTTTGGCGGACAGGTACGCGCGTGCCTGTCCGTTTTTTTGTGCAGTTAAGCAAATGGGTACAAAAAACGGACGGAAATCAGATCCGTCCGTTTGTGTTTTTATTAAGATGCTCAGCGTCTGGAACTTAGATCCTTGCAACGCCGGTATCTCTTGCAGCCTGAGCTACTGCCTTTGCAACTGCCGCAGCTACGTCGCGGTTGAGCGCAGAGGGGATTATGTATTCGGCGGTAAGCTCGTCGTCCTTAACGAAATCTGCGATAGCCTTAGCAGCGGCTATCTTCATCTCGTCGTTGATGTCGCTTGCGCGAACGTCAAGAGCGCCGCGGAAAATTCCGGGGAATGCGAGAACGTTGTTGATCTGGTTAGGGAAGTCGCTTCTGCCGGTGCCGACAACTGCCGCGCCGGACTCTCTTGCGAGGTCGGGCATGATCTCAGGAGTGGGGTTAGCCATAGCGAAGATGATGGGGTCGGGAGCCATGCTCTTTACCATCTCGGGAGTTACACAGCCGGGAGCGGAAACGCCGATGAATACGTCAGCGCCCTTGATAACTTCTTCAAGAGTACCCTTGCGCATCTGCTTGTTGGTGATCTCAGCCATTTCTTCCTTTTCCTTGTTCAAACCATCTCTGCCCTTGTAGATAGCGCCCTTTCTGTCGCAGAGCACTACGTCGTTAAGACCCATAGCGATGAGCAGCTTGATGATAGCTATTCCTGCTGCGCCCGCACCGCTGGTAACTACGCGTATCTCGTCGATCTTCTTGCCGGTGAGCTTGAGAGCGTTCATCATAGCGGCAAGAGTAACTACGGCAGTACCGTGCTGGTCGTCGTGGAATATCGGGATGTCGCAGATCTCTTTGAGTCTTCTCTCTATCTCGAAGCATCTGGGGGCGGATATATCCTCAAGGTTTACGCCGCCGAAAGAGCCTGCGATAAGGCTTACGGTCTTTACGATGTCGTCAACTTCCTTAGAGCGAACGCAGAGCGGTATAGCGTCAACATCGCCGAATGCCTTAAAGAGAGCGCATTTGCCCTCCATAACAGGCATACCTGCCTCAGGGCCGATGTCACCCAGACCCAGTACCGCAGTACCATCGGTGATAACTGCTACGAGGTTAGAACGTCTGGTGAGGTCGTAGCTCTTGTTTACGTCCTTCTGTATCTCCAGACAGGGCTGTGCAACGCCGGGGGTGTATGCCAGCGAAAGATCGTCGCGGGTCTCGAGAGGTGCGCGTGTGATGACCTCTATCTTACCCTTCCACTGCTCGTGAAGCTTTAATGATTCCTTTGCGTAATCCATGCTTTTCATGTCCTTTCATGATATATTCTTTAAAGCGGCCAACTGCCGCGATAAAAGACTAAGTTGTTAAGGCAGCACCGCACAACTATTGCGTGCGTTTTGCTCTTATTAGATGTCCAGCTCGTCGATGATGGCTTTCAGCGCCTTAGAGCTGTTTCTCAGCGCTTCGTCCTCGTCGGGGGTGAGGTTTACCTTTATGCGCGAGATTATGCCGTCAGCGCCTACGATGTAGGGCAGGCTGAGGCAAACGTCCTCAGTGCCGTAAATGCCGTCGGTCATAGAGGATATCGTCATTACTGTCTTTGAATCTCTGAGTATGCACTCGCAGATGCGCTTAACTGAAAGCGCGATGGCGTAGAATGTAGCGCCCTTTGCGGCAATTACCTGCGCGCCCGCATTTCTTACGTCTACCTCTATCTGCTTGAGCATTTCGGGGTTCACCTGACGGTTGATAGAGCGGTAGTAGTCAAACATACTCATTCCCGCGATGGTGGTCAGCGACCATGGAGCGAAAGATGTGTCGCCGTGCTCGCCGAAAACGTAAGCGTGTATGCTGTCTGCCGAAACGCCCAGTCTGTCGGCTACTATCGAGCGCAGTCTTGCTGAGTCGAGCATAGTGCCCGAACCGATTATCCTTTTTTTGGGTATGCCGCCGTACTTGTGTACAGTGTAGGTGAGTATGTCAACGGGGTTGCTTACTATTACATATACCGCGTCGGGGCAGTACTTTGTGATCTCGGGAAGCACGCTCTTCATTATGTTTACATTGGTCTTTGCAAGGTCTATTCTCGTCTGATTGGGCTTTCTTGCAATGCCTACGGTGATGATAACTATGTCGGAATCCTTGGTGTCCTCATAGTCGCCCGAATACACGTTTACAGAAGGGCAGAAGCTTATACCCTGACGAATGTCCATAGCTTCACCCATAGCTTTGGGCTTGTTGATGTCAACGAGTACCAGCTCAGAGCAAACGCCTTTGAGTGTGAGGGTGTAAGCGATGGTAGCGCCAACGTTGCCCGCACCGAGTATCGTTATCTTTCTGCCTTTCTTTTCGCTGCTGTTTTTCAAGATCTATTACCTCCGAAATCTATAATTTTGCGCTGCGGAGCGGCTTTTGGCTGCCCGCATGGTTTTTGTTTATGCAAATCTGATAAAAAATCAAATTCAAGTTTATTATACTATATTTTTTCGTATTTTACAATACCCATTTGCCATATATTCAGACTTTAATTGTGAAAATTGTGTAAAATATCAGCTAAACTCATGTAAAGTAAACGTTTGAGTCGAATTTATGTGACATTTTTCAAATCTTACATTTAAATATTTGTAATAATGTGTTAATAATGTTTCGCTTCTGCTAATTCCGCTGAGATAATCGAATATCCCACAAAATTTCACAAAATATCTGTATAAATCTTCGGCGATGAACGATATAATTAGTTAGTAAACTAATTATATCATATGAAAGAAGTGAGATGTGCTTTGAAAGATAAAGACTGCGCTATCGAGCGCCCGAAGCGCCTGCTTGAAATGCCCGACGCTTCCCCCTCGATGTTTATAAACGATATTTCGCACCTCTTTTCGCACATGGTGCGCCGCGAAAACGAGCGCCGCGGCATATCTGAAAGCTACCGCAAGGTGCTGATGTTCCTCTCGCACGACGATGGCGTAAGCCAGCTGACGCTTGTGCAAAAGACTCGCCTTACTGCGCCGACTATCTCCGTTGCGCTCGCGAAAATGGAGAGCGAGGGGCTGGTAGAGCGTCGCTGCGACGACGAAGATATGCGCCGCATGAAGGTCTATATCACCGAAAAGGGCAGGGCAGTGGACGACTCTATGCGCGCCCGCTGCCGCGAGGTAGAGCAGATAATGCAGGCGGGGCTTACCGAGCAGGAGCTTGAGGGGCTTACAGCGGCGCTGCGAAAAATACTCGAAAATATGATAGAAAGTGAGGAGAATAAGTGAAACTTTCCAAATATCTAAAGCCGTATATGCTGTTCGCGCTGCTCACCCCGCTGACTATGGTCGGCGAGGTAATGGTAGACCTGCTTCAGCCAAAGCTGATGTCTAAAATAGTTGACGAGGGCGTGCTCGGGCAGGATATGGGGCTGATAATCCATACAGGCTTGCTCATGATGCTGCTGATAATCATCGGCGGCGCTTGCGGAGTAGGCTCTTCCGCACTGGGCGGCGTGGCTTCGCAGGGATTCGCGCGCGACCTGCGCAGCGATGTCTTTAAAAAGGTAATGGGGCTTTCTTTTGAGCAGACCGATAAATTCACCACCGGCTCGCTCGTCACCCGCCTTACCACCGACATCACCGCCCTTCAGCAGATGGTAGATTTTATGCTGAGAATGTTGGTGCGCGACGGTATTTTATTCATCGGCGGTATCATAATGATGCTGACGCTCAACGTAAAGTTCGGCATTGTTATCGTTGTCGCTATGCCTATCGAGATACTTATAGTTGTGCTCGTTATGCGCAAGGCTAACCCGCTTTACAGCATAGTCGCAGCGCGGCTCGACTCGGTAAATACCGTAATGCAGGAAAACGTCAGCGGCGCGCGCGTCGTAAAGGCGTATGTGCGCGAAGACCGCGAGTCGCAGCGCTTCGGCAAGGCGAACGAAGACCTCATGCAGGCAAACCTGCGCGTGCAGAAGATGGTAGCTGTCCTCCAGCCCGCGCTCATGATGATCATGAATATCTCGGTCATCGCCGTAATTCTCATCGGCGGTTTTCAGGTGCAGGCGCGCGAGATGAAGGTCGGCGAGGTAATGGCGGCTATAACCTACCTCACGCAGGTGCTCAACGGAATTATGATGCTCTCGATGATGTTCCAAACTATGTCCCGCGCTTCGGCTTCCGCCAAGCGTATCTGCGAGGTGCTCGATTCCGAGCCTGTTATTCAGGACGGCGCAGGCGCTAACTGTACAGAAAAAGGTACAGTTTCGTTCCGCGGAGTTTCGTTCTCTTACCCCTCCGCTTCCGGCAGACCTGTTCTCTCAGATATTTCATTCGACGTAAAGCAGGGCGAGAACGTCGCGATACTCGGCGCTACCGGCTCGGGAAAATCCACCCTCGTCAGCATGATACCCCGCTTTTACGACCCCGTTCAGGGCGATATTTTCGTAGACGGCGTAAACGTCAAGGATATGAAGCTATCAGACCTGCGCGGTAAGGTCGGCATTGTGCTGCAAAAAAGCGAGCTTTTCTCGGGCAGCGCGGCTGATAATATCCGCTGGGGCAAAAGGGCGCTTCGCTCGAAGAAGTAAAGGCCGCCGCCGAGATAGCGCAGGCAGACGAGTTCGTTTCCACCCTGCCCGACGGCTACGATGGTATCATCGCGGAAAAAGGCGCTTCGCTCTCGGGCGGTCAGAAACAACGCCTTTCTATCTCTCGCGCGGTGCTCAAAAAGCCCGAGATACTTATTTTCGACGACTCTACCAGCGCCCTCGACCTCGGTACTGAGGCAAAGCTGCATAAGGGTCTGCGCGAGGGGCTGAAAGGCACTACCGTCATCACGATAGCTCAGCGCATAGCAAGCGTTAAAAACTGCGACCGTATTTTCGTCCTCGACCACGGCAGGCTCGCGGGCAGCGGTACGCACGAGCAGCTTTTGCAGAGCTGCGGTGTTTATAAAGACATCTGTAATTCGCAGATGAGAAATGCAGGAGGTGAGGAATAATGCCGCCAATGCCGCCAATGGGGTCTAAAGGACCGGGTGGGCCGGGAGGTCCTCCGGGAAGACATTCCCGCATAAACGGCGAGAAGCCGAAAAACGGCAAAAAAACTCTCGCCAAGCTGCTGCGCTATATAGGCAGGAGCAAGTACATATTCTTCGCGCTGATGGCCGTAATGCTCATCATCACGGGGCTGAATCTTGCTGCGCCGTCTATCCAGCAGCGCGCGATAGACTTCATCACGATAACTGAAAAGCGGCTGAATGTTGATCTCGGCGGACTGGGCAGGTCGCTCGTTCTGCTCGGCGTAGTCTACGCCGCTTCCTCAGTGTTCACCTATTTGCAGGGCATACTTTCGGCGAAGCTTTCGCAGTACACGGTAAAGACCATGCGCCGCGACCTTTTCGATAACCTCGTGCACCTGCCGATAAAGTACTTCGACACCCACCGCCACGGCGACCTCATGAGCCGCATGACAAACGATGTCGAGAATATCTCCACCACCATCTCGCAGTCTATAGGCTCTCTCATTTCGGGCGTGCTGACGGTGCTCGGCTCGTTCGCGATAATGATGGTCTACTCGCCGCTGCTCACCCTTATCTCGCTTTCCACCATTTTCCTCACGATAATCATTTCAAGCGTTATGACGAAATTCATGCGCAAATACTTCATGCAGCAGCAAATATTGCTCGGCAGGATAAACGGCCACGTTGAGGAAATGGTTACGGGCTACCGCACGGTAGTCGCCTACTCTAAGGAGCAGGACGCGATAGATGAATTCAGCTCGATGAACAACGAGCTTCGCCGCTGCGGTATACGCGCCCAGATATGCGGCGGCGTTATGGGGCCGCTGATGAACTGTATCTCAAACTTCGGCTTCGTGCTGATAGCTGCTTTCGGCGGCTGGTTCACCATGCGCGGCATGATAACCGTCGGCACTATACAGGCTTTCATTCTCTACTCAAAGCAGTTCTCACGCCCGATAAACGAGATAGCGAACCAGTACGCAAATATCCAGACCGCTATCGCGGGCGCAGAGCGTATCTTTGAGGTAATGGAGGCGGAGCACGAAACTGATAACGGCACTTCCTACTTCACCGCCAAAAACGTCAAGGGCGATATTTGCTTTAAGGACGTAGTTTTCGGCTACGAAGAGGGCAAGACCGTCCTCAAAGGTCTTGATCTTGATGTAAAGCGCGGTCAGAAGATCGCAATAGTCGGCGCTACCGGCTCGGGCAAGACCACCGTAGTGAACCTGCTCACTCGCTTTTACGACATCGACAGCGGCAGCATCACGGTAGACGGCGTGCCGATAACGGATATTCGCATGGCAGAGCTGCGCCGCTCGATAGCGATAGTTTTGCAGGATACCGTGCTTTTCTCGGGCACTATCGAGGATAATATCCGCTACGGCAAAGAAAACGCTACCCCCGAGGAAGTTAAAGCCGCCGCCGCTCACGCCAACGCCGATGAGTTTATAGAGCGCCTGCCCGAGGGCTACGCTGCTCAGCTCAGCGAGGGCGGCTCTAACCTCTCGCAGGGTCAGCGCCAGCTTCTTGCGATAGCCCGCGCCGTGCTCGCCGACCCGCCTATACTTATCCTCGACGAGGCGACCTCCAGCGTAGATACCCGCACCGAGATGCACATTCAGTCCGCGATGGTAGCGCTTATGAAAAATCGCACCTCGCTGATAATCGCCCACCGCCTTTCCACTATCCGCGACGCGGACAAGATAGTCGTTATAGACGGCGGCAGGGTAGCCGAGATGGGCAGCCACGATGAGCTTATAGCCCTCGGCGGCTGTTACTACAAGCTTTATCAGACCCAGTTCGCAGGAAATAAGACCTAACATATCAAAGCATAAAGAAACCGCAGAGCTTTTTCGCCCTGCGGTTTTTGCTTTTATAAACTTATCTCGATGCCCTGCGAAAGCCTGAACGAGTAGATGTAGCAGGCCTTTACCGGCAGCGGAAGTATCAGGTCGAGCGCCGCCTTGTACAGCTTTAGCTGCACTTTGTACCTCAGCGCTTCTGAGATCTCCGCGAAATTGTCCGTCTTGTAATCAACGAGTATATACCCCTCACCGTCCTTGAAAATGCAGTCGCAAACGCCTTGTAACATTCCGTCGGGCGCTATCAGCTCGGGAAACTGCTTGTCAAGCCCCGCGTCGTCCGCGCGCACCATAAACTGCATCTCGCGCCGCACGTCCTCCGAAGCTTTCACGCGGCGGTAAAAATCGCTCTCGAAATATTTCTGCACCGCCTCCGTGTAAACGCCCTTGCTCTCGCGCTCGCTGAAAATGCCTTTTTCCACCAGTCGCTCCAGCTCGCCGCTAACGCTCTTTTCGGCGTTCTCGTAGTCCGCCAGCTCCATGAAAAGGTGGGTGTACGTTCCCTTTTCCGCCGCCGTCAGCCGCTTCGCTTCCTCGTCAAGCGTGCCTAGCTGCGGGTAAAACATCGGGTCGGCGTCGCCCTCCTTAGCTCGCCGCAGTTCGCTCACTATCTCGGTAACGGTGCGCTTCGCCGCCGCCATTGCCGTGGCGTTCGGGTATACAAATTCGTACTTTTCGCGCAGAGCCGCCGCCGCGGCAGGGTCGCCCTCGGGCGTTTCAAAGCGCTTTTGCGCAGGCGCATCGCCGCCGTCGGCAGAATATTCGCCCCATACCGCTTTCAGCCGCACCCCGCTGCCCATAGAAAGATCGCCCGCAATGTCGCCGAGTTCTAGCTCTTCCAAAAGCGGACGGTTGCGGTCTGAGATCATTATAACAGCCGCCAGCCATTCTTGATAGCTCTTGCAACCACGCAGCAGCTTCGCCGAAACGCCGCCTTCGCGCATTATCGAAAGCGCCAAGTTGCTCAGCACCGTAGGCGTGTCGTACTGCGAATTTTTGTTGTGCTTTATCGTTATGGGTATGAAAAGCCGCTCTTTCGCACGCGTCAGCGCAACGTAAAGCAGGCGCAGTTCCTCGCTTAGCTGTTCGCCCTCGGTTATCGACTCCAGCGCGGCGTGTGCGATGGTGCGCACTTTCAGCAGCTTGTCGTGCCGCATATAGTTTATGCCCGCGCCTAGCCGCTCGTTCAGCAGTATCTTCTGTGAAAGGTCAGATCTGTTGAACGATCTGTCGATGTTCGTGAGAAATACGAACGGGTACTCCAGACCCTTCGAGCTGTGTATCGTCTTGACCTCTACGCAGCTGCCGTCCGCCGTCACCGTAAGCGCCTGCGCGAAGTCGCCGCCCGCCGCCGAAAGGCTGTCGAGAAACCGCAGAAATCCCGCTATGCCGCCTGTAGAGTCTTTCTCGTATTCCGCTGCTCTCTGCGTCAGCAGTCGCAGATTTGCACGCCGCTGCGCGCTGTTTTCGTAAATGCTCGCTACCGCGAAAAATCCCGTTTCGTCGTATATCGCCGAGATCAGCGCTTCAAGGCTCATGCTTACCGAATATGACCTCAGCCGCTTTATCAGCGCGGCGGCGCGGCGGCACTTCTCCTCCAGCACATCGTCGTTCAGCTCTATCCGCTCCGCTTCTTTCGCGTCCGCGCTCTCGGTCTTTGAGGCGGCGAGTATCATTTGGTAAAGGCGCAAGGGCTTGTCGTCCGCGCGGCTGAGCAGGCGCAGCTTCGCCGTTTCCTCCGCCGTGAAGCTGAATATCGGCGACATCATCACCCCCGCCATCGGCAGGTCTTTCATCGGGTCGTCGATTATTTTCAGCAGGTTCACCATCGTGATTATCTCTTTCGCGCCCATGTAGCCGTCCGTCTGCTCGCTCTGCGCTTTCAGCCCGACATACTCCAGCGCCGCGGCTATCCTGCGGCAGCCCTCTTTTCCGCGCGAGAGTACGCAGAAATCTCCCGCCGTGCAGGCGCGCGCTTCGTCGCCTTTCCATACCTGCTCGCCGCTCTCGATCATCTGCCGTATCCTGCGCGCTATGCAAAGCTCCTCCTCGCCGAAAATGTAGTATTTCAGCTCCTCGTTCTCCTGCTCAGCCGTGCGTATCAGCATAAGCTCGGTCGGCTTGTCCTCGCCTCCGTAATGCGCGCCGCACCGCAGTTCCTCGTCCTCCGTGTACTCCAATTCGCCAAGCTCTTCGCTCATAAGCGCGCGGAAAACGCTGTTTACAAAGTCGATGACCCCCGCGCGGCTGCGGAAGTTCCTCGTTAGCCGTATCTTGCAGAGCGCGCCCGTTTCGTCTGCGTCAGCCTGCTCGGCAGCTTTTAAAAACAGCCGCGGGTTCGAAAGTCTGAAGCGGTATATTGCCTGCTTCACGTCGCCTACCACGAAAATGTTGCTGCCTAGCGCCGCCATGTCCTGCGAGGTCGAAAGCGCGCGGAATATCGTTTCCTGCAAGTTGTTCACGTCTTGGTATTCGTCGATGAGTATGACCTTGTACGCCCCGCTGCGCACTATCTCCTCCGCCAGCGGCGTTCTCCGCGCCTGCCCACTTTCGTTCGTTACCAGCAGCCGCATAGCCATTCGCTCGATGTCCGAAAAGTCAGCTACCCCGCGCTCCAGCTTTATATCGTTCAGTATCTGCTGAAAACGCATGGTCGCTCCGCAGAGCGCCGCGAATATCTCGCCCGCGTGCGCCATAGCCGCGCCGATGTCCCGCCCCATAGCATGTACGCTCGTCGTCAGCCGCTTTATGCTGTTTTTCATCGTTTCGCGCACCTTTTTTATCTGCTCGAAAACTTCCTGCTGCGCGATAACTTCTTCGGTGGTGAGATTTTTCTCCGAGGGCTTGCGCATAGTCACGAATTTTATCCCTTCCAGCGCGTCGTAAAGCAGCTCGTAATCGCCCGCGTTCACCGCCGCCCGCACGCTTTCAAGCGAGTCGAGGTCTGCCGCCGCGGCTTTCAGCGCGCTTTCGCTGTTGCCCAGTTTCAGGCATAGCTGTGCCTCCTGCTGCTGGCAGCGCACGGCTTTGTCCACCGCGCCCTGAACCTCGTACATGAATATCTCCACATCGCGCCGCAGCTTCTCGCCGTCGGTAAAGCCCGCCTGCGTTTTCTCTATCCAGTCTTCAGGAAACGGCAGCGAACATAAAAACTTGTAAAAATCATACACCTGTCTGCTAAGCTCGGTGTCGCTGTTGTTCGTCAGCGCGTCGATGAGCAGCTCAGCCCCCTGCGGGTCTTCGCGGCGCGTTTCCTCCAGAGCCGCCGCCATAGCTTCGTCTGTGATGACAGCCGTCTGCGTGTCGTCCGCCACGCGTATCCCCGCGCGGTAGTCAAATTCGTTCAGGTGGCTCTTCACCAGTTCCAGACAAAATGAGTTTATCGTGCTTATCTTCGCGAGCGATAGCATTTCGCACTGCCGCTCCAGCCAGCGGCGCGCTTCGGGGTCGCTCTCGGCAGCCGTGCGCTCGGTAAGCGCCCCGCGCAGCTTCGTTTTCATTTGGTTCGCCGCGTCTTTTGTGAATGTTACCGCCAGCAGCCGCTCGGCAGGGCAGTCGGCGCTGCTGTCTGCCAGCAGGCGCACCGTGCGCTCTATCAGTACGGCAGTTTTTCCGCTTCCCGCAGCCGCAGGCACTACCACTCCGCGGTCGGTAGTTTCTATCGCCCGCTGCTGCTCGTCAGTCCATTTTACCGCCATCAGTTCTCCTCCTTGCCGATCTCTTTTTCTATCTCCTCTAGCACGCTCTCTAGCTTTTCCTTGTCCGCAGGGCTTACCGCGCGCGGATTTTTCGGGTCAGGCTCGGGGCACATCGACTTGTAATCGCAGTATGTGCAGGGCAGCACGCCGCCTGCTTCAAGCGGGTCTGCCTTTATCTCGCCGCCGTGTATTTTCTCCGCCATCTCGTTGACCTTGTTCAGCGCAAACCGCTCCATAGCTTTCAGCCGCTCTTCGCTTACAGGCTTCGCGGTCGAAGCTCCATGCACCGCGCCTTTCGCCGTCAGTCGGTATATAGTGAAGATGCCCTCGTTGTCCGTGTTAAGCGCGGGCATTATCTCGTCGCCGAGCATTAGTCCGTCCGGCTTGTATTCGCGCGCCCTCGCCAGCGATGTTTTCTCCGCAAACTTTCCCTCGGCTTCCGCTTTTTCAAGCTCGTAAGGCGTCATTTCCGCTTTCACAAAGCGTATGTGCGAGTACATTATGCCCGCGGGCCGAAGTTCGCCGTATTCGCCGCGCAGACCTGTCGAGGCTGCCAGCAGGTATATCAGCATTTGCAGATCCAGCCCGTGGTATACCTCTTCCGCACGGAAGCTCTGCCTGCCCGTTTTGTAGTCCACTATCCTCAGCCATGTGCCCGCGTCAGACTTGTAAATATCAGCGCGGTCTATCTTTCCGCGTATCTGTATGCGCGTGTCTGCTAGCTGTATCGCCAGCGCCGACCTGCCGTTCTCATCGGTGAGGTCGTACTCAAAAGCTATCGGCAGGAAAAGCGAACGTTTCATCTCCTCGCGGAAATACGCCGCCATGTACGTCACAGATCTTTTCAGCCGCTCGACCGCAAATTTGAAGGTCAGCGTTTTGCCGAAAGCTCCGCCCATTTCTCGCTCGATGTATTCGTCCGCGCATGCCGAAACCTCCGCCGCGAGCTGTTCGTCCGTCTTTTTCGTAAAGTTTTCGTCGTAAACTCTCTTGCCGTTTTCCTCTCGGCTCATTATTTTTTCCAGACATTCGTGCGCTATGTTGCCGAAGTATCTCGCGTCCATCTGCACCTTGTCCGTGCCAAAAAGCTTCAGCCCGTGCTTGCAGAAGTACGAGAACGGGCACTTGTAGTAGTCTGAAACGCGCGTTGCCGAGATGTTCAGGTCTTTCGGGAAAAACAGCGTTTTCGCCGTCTGCTGCGATATTTTGTCCGTCCTCTGCGCTGCCGCCATAGCCGCGTACTCCAGCCGCTCGCTGTACTCCGCCGAGCCTTTCAGCGAAAGCCGCACGTTCGCCGCCGCCTGCGTTTTGTCTTTTGAGTGTTGTAAACAACTGTAAAACGCACTGCGGTACGTCGCGCAGTAAAACTCCTGCCCCAGCGCCGAAGCGTTCACCGAAATGTCGTCCTCAAAAAGCTCCGCCGTCATAGCGAAAAGCTGTGACTTTGCACATGCCGTGCCCGTTCTGTCCGCATTGTGGCAGCAGATGTACAGCCGCTCGCTCGGCGCGGTAACGGCTTCGTAAACGTTCATCCGCTCGCTGTCAAGCTGTACGGCGGGGGAAAAGTCAAGCTCCGCGCCGTCCTTAGCCAGCGCCGCAGTTTCCGCCTCGTTCAGCAGCCCCGAAGCGCTCGCCCCGCGCGGGAAAACGCCATCGTTCGCTCCGATGATGAAAAGCGCTTTTACTCCCGATATGCGCGATCTTTCCGCGTCCGCGAACCGTACACAGTCCGACCTCTGCGGCGGCGCGGCTATCTTTATGCCGTCCAGCATCAGCCGTATCAGCTCCGAAAATGCTCGCAGGCTTATCTTCTCGCCGCCCATGTCCTCGTATATTGCCTTTATCGCGCCGACTATGCCGAGCCATATCTGCTTGAAAGCGCGCGTTACCTCCAGCTCGTTTTCGTCAGATGCCGCCTTTACCGCCGAGTATATCTGCTTCGACATCTCCATCTCGTCCAGCAGCTCGAAAAGCGCGCGGCATATCTCAGCCGCCGTAGCGTCCTTGCAGGCGGCGCGGAATTTCTCCAGCGGCGTGATGAGCGCGGCGCGCGTTTTTTCAATGGCGGGGTTCTGCGTGGCTTCGGCAAAAGGCGTTTTCCACATATTGCCGTCCACGCTCCATTTTATGCAAAATTCTTCCAGATAGTTGGCTTCGTAATCAAATATCGTAGAAAGCGGCGACTTCGCCACCCTCAGCAGATCTTCCGTGCGGTACTCGCGCGTAAGCGCCGCCTCAAGCAGGCTCATAAGGTACTTCGCGGGTACAGATGTCAGCGCCGAGGTCTTTGTGTCGATGTAGTAGGGCAGTTCGTACCGCTCCGCCGCGCCGCTCAGCAGCTGCGAATTTTCCTCCAGCCCGCCGCATATCACCGCGATGTCCGCGTACCGCAGCCCCTCTTCGCGCGTCAGCCTGTGTATCTCGGCGCAGACGTACTCCGCTTCCTCGTAAGGGTCGGCGGCGCTCACAAGTTTCACCACCCCCTGCGAAGCGCGTTTTTCGGGGCGGTATTTCCAAAGACTGCCGTTTATGTGCTCCAGCGCGGGCGATCGTCCGCAGCCGCCGCATGGCGTAAGCTTTACCCGCAGATCGCAGTCCCGCGCCGCATCCTCTATCTTCGCGCGCGTGCGCACAGTTTCCGCAAATGGGTCAGAGCCGCCCTCGCTTTCGCCGCATACCAGTGAGAACACCGCGCTTTGGCAGCAGCTCAGCACGCTCTTTACCAGCTCAAATTCGTCTGCCGAAAAGCGCGTGAACGCTTCAAAAAACACGTTCTTGCCCGCAAAAAATCTATTCTCCCGAGCAAGCTTTGCCGCCGCAGCCGACTCGGTAACGCTTCCGCGCAGTCCCGCTTCCTCTAGGGCGGCGTTGTACTCGGCAAATATCAGCGCTAAGTCTTTCAGCTTCGGCGAACCGTTCAGCGTACTCTCGGCGGTGATGTGCAGCGTTTCGGGCGTCGCCCCCGCGTGCGTCAGCGAGCCGAAAAGCGATATGCACTCCGAAACGAACGAGGGTCTTAAAAGCGAACGGCTTAGCATTTCCAGCCTGCCCTCGCCGCGCAGTCTGCTCTGCGCTTTGTACATGGCTATCAGTTTGGCGTTGTCGTCGGCGTTTTCAAGCCTGCTGCCGCCCAAAGTACGGCATATCTTCCCGCATAGGCGCGAGATTCCCATAGTCTGCACCGAGTTGAAAAGCCGCGCGCCCATGTATTCGTAAAGTCGCTTGTCCAGCTCAAATGAGTACTGGTCGGGCGTTATCACGAGCGCCCCGCCGCTCTCCGCCGCTGCCTTTACCCGCGAGAAAAATACTTCCTCGCGCAAGCTGTGATTTCTACCGTAAATTATTTCAGGCATAGCGTGTTCTCCTTAATAATGACATAATAACTTTAGAATAATTATATCACGCTGTGCAAAATTTGTCAATCAAAAGTGCCTTCCCGCGCGCATTTTCGTTGACAACCCGCCCGCGTTTGTGGTATACTATTATAAAGAAAACACTGAATAATTTCTTGTTGGAGGATCAAATGTTTGAAACTGAAATAAAACTTCCGCGCGTTATCCTCTGCGCAGTGGATACTGGCGAGTACAACGCCGAAGCTTCTATGAACGAGCTTGCCGAGCTTGCGCGCACGGCGGGTGCAGAGGTCGCGGCGCGCGTTGTGCAAAAGCGCCCTGTTATAGATAACGCTACCTGCATAGGTTCGGGCAGACTTGCCGAGCTGAAAGAACTTTGCCAAAAAGAAAATGCCGATCAGGTCATCTTCGACTGCGAGCTTACCGCTTCGCAGGTGCGCAATATTGAGGATGTCATCGGCGTTCACACAATAGACCGCACAACGCTGATACTCGATATTTTCGCTCAGCGCGCCGTCACCCGCGAGGGCAGGTTGCAGGTAGAGCTTGCGCAGTATAAATACCGCCTGCCGCGCCTTGCGGGAATGGGCGTTTCGCTTTCGCGTTTGGGCGGCGGTATCGGCACGCGCGGCCCCGGCGAAACCAAGCTCGAAACCGATAAGCGCCATATCCGTTCGCGCATACAAAAGCTCAGCGAGGAGCTTAAAGAGATAGAAAAACGCCGAGGTCTGGCGCGCAGCCACCGCAAAAAAACGGGCGTGCCCGTCTGCGCGGTGGTAGGCTATACAAATGCCGGCAAATCTACGCTTCTCAATACCCTCACCGACGCCGATGTGCTCGCTGAGGACAAGCTTTTCGCCACCCTCGAGACCACCTCGCGCGCCGTTACCCTGCCCGACGACCGCGAGATAATAATGGCGGATACCGTAGGGTTTATCAGCCGCCTGCCGCATAATCTCGTCGAAGCGTTCAAGTCTACACTGGAGGAAGCTGCCAACGCCGATGTTATAATCCACCTCTGCGACGCTTCCGACCCCGAGTGCCACGAAAAAAGCAATGTCACTCTTAAACTGCTTGAAGAGCTCGGCTGTTCCGATATTCCCGTGATAACCGCTTTTAATAAGTGCGACCTTGTGCCTGAGCTTTGCGAAGCCCTCTCGCACGAGCCGCAGAGCGTGCTTATCTCCGCAAAAAGCGGCGCGGGTACTGATAAGCTGCTCGCCGCCGTTGCCGAAGCGCTTGGCGAGAACTGCGTAAGCGGCCGTTTTCTTTTTCCGTTCGATAAAGGCGGCGTGCTGGCGCGCGTTCGCGAACTGGGCGGCGTGAAAAACGAAGAGTACACCGCCGAGGGCATTGCGGCTGATATTCGTCTGGATAAAAAATACATCGGTCTGCTAGAGCAGGCAGCGAAGCCTCTCAGCGCCGATAAACACGATGAAAAGGTAAGTGAGTAATATGCCGGAACGTCAGCTCAGATGGATGAAGCTGGATAACGCCGCGAAGATATACCCCGCGGCAAGGCGGCGCAATTGGAGCAATATCTTCCGCCTTTCGATAACGCTAGACGAGGATATAGACCCCGTCGTACTGCAAGCCGCGCTCGATGTCACGATAAAGCGCTTTCCCTCGATAGCCGTTCGCGTGCGCACGGGTATGTTTTGGTATTATCTTGAAGAGATAGAAAAAGCGCCGCAGGTGCAGCCCGAGCACGCCTATCCGCTAACGCATATGCCGTTTGACGATATTCGCCGATGCGCTTTCCGCGTGCTGTATTTCCGCGGGCGCATAGCCGTCGAGTTTTTCCACGCGATAGCCGATGGCAACAGCGGTCTGATATTCCTAAAATCCCTCGCCGCCGAGTATTTGGAGCAAAAACGCGGCTTGCAGATACCCTTTGAAAAAGGCGTTTTCGATAGGCGAGAGCCGCCGCGCGAGTGTGAGCTTGCCGACGATTTTCCGAAATACGCAGGCATGGTAAGCGCGGGCAGGGGGAGAGCGCACCGCTTTTCAGCTTACCGGTCTGCCCGAGCAGGGCGGCTATAAGAACATAATAGTCGGCGAGATGAGCGTGAAAGACGTCCTCGACCTCGCGCACGGCTATGGCGTAACGATTACCGAGCTGATAGTTTCGGTGATGATAGCTTCCTTCGCCCGCCTGCAGGATGAGCGCGTTCCAAAACGCCGCCAAAGACCGCTGAAAGTGCTGATACCTACCAACCTGCGGCGTATGTTCCCGAGCGAAACTCTGCGCAATTTCGTGCTCTATATCACCCCCGGCATAGACCCTCAGCTCGGCGATTACAGCTTTGAAGAGATATTGGCAGAGGTGCATCATCAGATGTCGCTGGAGCTTTCGCCAAAGCGCATGGCGGCTCGCATACGCGCCAACGTCAAGATAGAGCAGATGCCGCTGCTGAAAATACTGCCGCTTTTCGTGAAAAATATCGGCATGAAGATAGCCTACGAGCTTACGGGCGAGAAAAAGTCCTGCATCACTATCTCAAACCTCGGCAACATCACCCTGCCCGACGAAATGGCGCGCCACACGCGGCGCTTCGGCTTCACCCTCGGCACGCAGGTAACTTCGCCGAACAACTGCGCCGTGCTTTCTTACGGCGGACGGCTGTATATCAGCATGATACGCCGTATAGAAGAGCCTGTGCTTGAGCGCGAATTTTTTACATATCTGCGCAAACTTGGTCTGCATATCACCTTGCGCAGTAATCAGAGAAGGAGCTGAGCAAAATGTATTGTGTAAAATGCGGCGTTGAGCTTGACGACGCCGAGGAGCGCTGCCCGCTCTGCGGAACGCGCGTTTACCATCCCGATATTGAAAGGGGAGAGGGCGAGCCGCTTTTCCCGCGCACTGATGAGAGCGAGGTGCAGACGGTCAGCCGCGGCGGCGCGCTTTTTATAATAACGTCTATCTTCGCGCTCGCCGTGCTTCTGCCGCTGGTCTGCAATCTCAGCATAAACCGCGCGGTTACTTGGTCGGGCTTCGTGACGGGCGCTGTTCTGCTCGCGTATATCGTGATAGTCCTGCCGCTCTGGTTCAAAAAGCCGAACCCTGTGATATTCGTCCCCTGCGATTTCGCGGCGGCTGCGGTCTACCTGCTGTATATCGACCTCGCTGTGCATGGCGGCTGGTTCATGACGTTCGCCTTGCCGATAACGGGCGGCGCGGCACTGATAACTACCGCGGCTGTTACCCTCTCTGCCGCTGCCTCCGCCGCGGGTATCTGTACATCTTCAGCGGCGTAGTGATACTCAGCGGCGGTTTCGCCGTGCTGGTAGAAAGTATGCTCACGCTGACTTTTGGCGAGCGTATGCGCATAGGCTGGTCGCTCTACCCGCTGGCGGCGTGCACGCTTATAGGCTTGTGGCTGCTGATAGTAGCCATCTGCCCGAACCTGCGAAATTCGCTTAAAAAGAAATTTTTGTTTGATATTCGATAAAAAAACGGAAATGCGCTGATCGTAAAAGTGCATTTCCGTTTTTCTTGTTATGCGGTCATTTTGTTGTCTTTATCTTTCAGTTTCTCAAGCTTTTCCTTTGCTTTTTTGCAGGTCAGCGCTACAGTCGTCCCTATGCAGAAAGCCAGAATTATCATAGCGCCGCCGCCAACTACCAGCAGTTTTTTTTTCTCATTCCGCCATCTCCCTTTCCGATATTATTTTTGTGAGCCTGTTCAGCCGCCGTACTATGTGATCTCCTGTACGGCGGTTTTTAGAGCCGCGTTCGCGCGGACGATCTCTGCCGAAATGTTTTCGCTTTTTTTTCAAGCCTTTCCAGTATGCCGCGCCCCTCGCGGTAGCCGTACTCTATCATTTTTGCGATGGAATCTCTCTGAAGGTCAAAGCTGTCTGAGAATATTGGCTTTTCCTGAAGATTGACATACATTATCGGCACGCCGCGGTCATTGCTTTTTTGGCTGATGTATCCGTCGAATTGCAGAGCCAGTATCATGTCCAGTCCGCGCATTTTTAAGAGCGGGCGTATAGGTGTGTTGTCAGCCGCCGCGCCGTCGTAGTAGCTTTTGCCGTTTACGGTGACGGAGTGCATTATCGGCGGTACTGCTACGCTGGCTTTCAGAAACCCCGCGCGGTATTGGGGCGGCGTTTTGTCCAGCCGTATGTACTGCGCTTTTTTCTCGCCCGCCGACCAGCATACCGTGCTGAGAAAGCATTTCAGCTCGTCAGAGCGCCCGTGTATGCTTTCAGCTATGTTCATTATCCCGCCGCTTTTCAAAAACTTATCATACATTTTTTTACAGCCCTTGAAGTCCAGCGAGCGCCATATCTCCTCCGCCTGCGCCGATCTTCCCGCGGCGAAAGCGTAGCCGTTGAGCGTGCCTATCGAGGCGGCGGATATGGCTTTTACCTCAAAATGCGCGTTCTCGCTAAGCGCTTTGCAAAAGCCTATCTGATACGCGCCCTTCGCCATTCCGCCCGATAAAACTAAGCCTAAACGTATAGGCTTGTCATTTTCCTGCATTATCAGGTTCCTTTACCGCCCAAATGAGCGCTACTACCCAGCCTATAAATGACCAGCCGAGAAATAGATTCATGCAGAATATCGCGCCCTTGTTTACCCTAGCCCTCGCTAGTGCTACAACAGTAGGGATAAAATACACGATGATACCTACTATTATCATCAAAACCATAAGTGCTGAACCGTCCATATTTTCCTCCGTTCTAGCGGATTTCCCGCTAAGATATTGCATAAATAATCCGTTTACCAAATGGGCAGTGCCGCGCATGGCAAACCGGTTTTATGACCACAATATAATTATAGCGGATTTTCCGCTAAAAGTCAACAGCAAATTACAAAATACCGTATAATAAATTTAACAAATATTGAACACAGATTTTGGGTAAAATGACTAAAAAGGAGCATCAGCAGTATGTATGTAAGAATAAGGAATTTGAGAGAGGACGCGGATATGACGCAGACTGAGATAGCTAAGATCTTAAATTGCAGTCAGCGCGTGTACAGCAATTACGAGAGGGGAGAGCTTGATATTCCTACCGATATTCTTATCAAGCTCGCAAATTTTCACAACGTTTCGGTAGATTACATTCTCGGCAGAACGAATAATAAAAAAACAAACCTCTAAATCAAAAAAACGGAAATGCGCTCACTGAAGTCCATTTCCGTTTTTATGTACTGTTTCAGCCCTGCAAAATCACGTCCCTCGCAGCCGCCTCAGCAGTTTTTTCGCCTTTCATGTACTGCTCAAGCTGCACAAAAAAGCTGTTTATCTTCTCAGTGTCTTCAAGCCCTTTTGTCATCGGCTGCATTTCGTTCTGCGAGTCGGTTATCATCTTGCCCGCGTTGTATGCCGTGCCGGTCAGCATTTCCTTGCCGTCCAGCGTCTCCAGCGCCGACCGCGAAAGAGGTATGCCTTTCTCTATGCCCTGCAATTCTGCCATCTCTTCGCCGTTTAGCAGATAGTTCAGCAGGCGCGCCGCGCTTTGCGGGTCTTCGCTGTTCTTGCTGATAGCGTACAGGCTCGTGGGCTTTACATACCAGCCGCTGCGCAGCGGCTCTTCCGTGCTGATGTATTTGCCTATCACCGTAGTTATTTGCGAGTCGTCCGAATATGCGTAGTTCTGCGCGTCGCTCGCCCATAATAGCTGTCCTGCGCATTTGCCGCCAAAATAGTTGGTCTTGTCATAGTTTTCGCCAAGGTGTATCACGCCGCCCTCATTCAGCTCTTTCGCAAATCTCATCATAGAGGCTAGGTTTTCGGTGTCAAAATCCGCAGCCGCCTTGCCCGTTGTCTGCTCCTCATGCGCCGTCAGCATCAGCCATAGGTATATGTTCGCCGTTTCAAAGAGGTACTTTCCCTCAGCCGCAAGCTTGCTGCCGCACTCAAAAAGGTCGTCCCATGTTTCGGGTATCTCCTCGCCGATCTCTTTCAGCATATCCTCGTTGTAGTAAAATGTTATCGCGTTTAGTGAGATAGGTATGGCGTTCAGTTTTCCGTTTATCATGCCGTATGACAGCTGCTCTTCCGTAAAATTGTCCAGCGCTATCTCGTCGCTCAGCGTGTTCAGATCGTAAAATCCTTCGCCGTCGGGCGAATATTCGTTCAGCCATGCGTAGTTCAGTTGTATTATGTCGCTCTCTTTGCCGAAGCTGTAAAGTGCGTCAAGGCTCTCTTTGTAGCCAACGTAGTCGCTGGAGTAGGGCTGTACGTTTATGTCGCTGTTTTCCCGCTCAAATATCTTTATGCCTTTGAATGTGTAATCAGCGCGCGCGTCGCCGCCCCACCATGCAAACGATATTTCGGTCGGCATGCTTATCTCCTCGCGGCTCTGGTATTCCTTGAAAATTTTGTTAGAGCAGCCCGTTGCCGTCAGCGTTATCACCGCCGCCGATGCCGCAGCCGTCGCTCTTTTTATAAAGCCGCTCATTTTGCCGCCCCCTCTTTGCTCTTCTCCGGCTTGTAGAAAGCTGCGCTGTTGCCTTCCGCCTGCTCGGCTTCCTTCATCGCCTCAGCCGCCTTGCTTATCAGCGAGCTGAAGTCCTCCGCGTGGTCGGGGTAGCAGCATATGCCTATCGAAACGTAAAGCTTCATATCGCTCTCGCCGCCCAGCGTGAATTCTTCAAATGCTTCCGGCAGCCCGCCGCAAACCGTGTTCATAGCTTCGTGCGCTTTGAATATGTCAAATTCGCTGAAGTTCACAAATGCTGCTATGCGGTCTTCCGAGATCCTGCCGATGTATACTGCCTTTTCGCCAAAGTATTCTTTTATAATGTTTATCGCGTTCACCCGCGTGTCGTTCCAGCAACTGTATGTAACGGTAGACCGTATGCCCGCCGCATCCTTTATCGAAAGCAGCACCAGCGCGTATGTACTTCCGATGATAGAGGTTTCCATCAGCTCGCTTATTTTTTCGTCCAGTCCGTACTCGTTAAGCACGCCCGTAGCGGGGTCGATGAATTCGCTGTTTGTGTCCGCCAGCTCGCCAGCCATGAATTTCGCAGTCGCGAGCGTGCCCGTCGCTACGGATATAAGCACCAGTATCAGCAGCATCGCCATAGCCGATGGCCCATCTATCGGCGAGATCTTTATCAGAGAAGGCTGTTCCATTATCGTGTATGCCGTCCAGCCGCTGTCAGTTGTCAGCTTTGCGCCCGTCAGCCCGTTTACCGTAACGTGCTCGTTTTCCGCATCGAACATTGATGAGTATTTTTTCGGTATCGCGTCGCCATGCTTCAGTTTTTTCTCGTCAGCAGTCGTGTATATCACCCTCTGCTGTTCGTCAGTGAGTATGAATATCTGTTTTTGTCCGTTTTTCGAGTTGATTATCTTGTCCAGCTCGTCGATGTACTCAGAAAGCAGCAGTACCGAGTGGTCGCTCAGCCGCCTTATGTAGTATATTTTTCTGTTAGCGCCGCTCAGCCCGAAAAGCCAGCATTCGCCGTTTTTCATTTGGTCGTTGAAGTATTCGTAGCTCTCTGTGTTCAGCACCGCTTTCGTGCCCGATGATGCTTTGCCTATAACGCTGCCGTCTGAGTAGAATATCATGAAGTCAACGTATGTCTTGCCAGCTGACATTTTCAGCAGCATCTCTTTTGTGCTGTTTTTCAGCTCGCTCTCATCTGCGGGGGATAGCCCTCCTTTTACGGGGTCGTACTCGGGCAGCTCGTTTACCGTGAAAAGCGCGCTCGTGTCGTTTTCCACGCCTTTGGTAAAGCTGTTTACAGCTGTTGCGTACTGTCTGCCCAGCGCCGTTATGTCCTCCTCACATTCTTTGTAAACTATGCTCTTAAGGTTTACGAATGCGTATGTAAAGGCTGCGAAAAACAGCATGGCGGTAACTATCGTGTAGCATATCATCATGCGGTTTCGCACCTTGCGGACTGATACTCTCTTGCCGTTTTCTTTTTCCCCCATGGCGTGCGGTCCTTTCTGAATTTATTTTTTGTGGAAAATTTTATTTAAAAGCTCGCATATCCTGAAAGAGTAGGTCACCTTGTCTGCCGCTGCGCCTCGTTGCTTTTCAGCCGCCGCCGAGCTGCTTATCTGCGGAAAGAGAAAAGTCTGCTTCTCCGCCTTTGCCTCAGCTTCGCCGCCGCAGGCAGCAAGCATTATCGCCGCTGCGAACCCGCAGCAAAGCGCCCTCTTGGCTCTCTCAGATCTTGCCGATGTGCAAGCTATGTTATTGTTCTGGTATTTCATGCCGATACTTCCTTTCACTGTCTTTAAAGATGTCTGAAAGTATCATTGGCAGTTTTTATCGCGCTAATCACCCGCAGAAATTATTTTCCGAAAACTTCCTTGGCTATGTCGCATGAGCGCTTTGCGTCCTTAGCATAGTAGTCCGCGCCTATCATCTCGGCATACTCGGGCGTAAGCACCGCGCCGCCTACCATTATCTTGCATTCGTGCCTTTCGCGCAGCAGTTTTATAGTGTCCTCCATGCCTTTCAGCGTGGTGGTCATCAGCGCCGAAAGTCCTACCAGCTTTACGTTGTGCTTTACAGCCGTTTCCGCTACCAGCTCGGGGTCTACGTCCTTGCCGAGGTCGATAACGTCGTAGCCGTAGTTTTCCAGCAGTACCTTAACTATGTTTTTGCCTATATCGTGTATGTCGCCCTTTACCGTGCATATCACGATAGTGCCCTTAGAGGCTTCCTTTTCGCCGCTCTGCGAAAGCTTTTGCTTTATTACTTCAAAGCAGGCCTGCGCCGTGCCCGCCGTGAGTATGAGCTGCGGCAGGAATATCTTGCCTTTTTCAAATTCGTTGCCTGTCTTGTCCAGTTCGGGGATAAGTATGTTGTTCACTATTTCCATAGCGTCGGTAGTTTCCAGCAGCTTTTCCGTTATCTCTGCCGCGTCGCGCTTCAAGCCGTGCGCCATAGCGTAGCCGAGGGTCATGTCCGCCGCTGCGGCTTTCGGCACGGGCGCTTGCTCTGCGCCGTAGTTCTCTATAAATTCCGCAGCATTCTTGTCGATGTTCGCCAGCAGTCTGTAAGCGCGCACCGCCGATGTCATAGAGTCGATGTTCGGGTTCATGATAGGCAGGTCAAGCCCCTGCATAAGCGCCATCGTGAGGAAAGTGCGGTTCACTATCTCGCGCGAGGGCAGACCAAAGCTTATGTTCGATACGCCGAGCACCGTCTTTACGCCCAGCTTTTCTTTTACCAGCTTTACCGCCTGCAATGTCTGCATAGCCGCTTCCTGCTCTGCGGAGCAGGTGAGTACCAAACAGTCTATACAAATGTCGCTGCGGGGTATTCCGTATTCGTCCGCACGGCGGCATATTTTTTCTGCTATCTTTAGTCTGCCCTCTACCGTCTTAGGTATGCCGTTTTCGTCAAGGCAGAGTCCTACTACCGCCGTGCCGTATTTCTTTACCAGCGGCAGTACTGAGTTGAGCGATTTTTCCTCGCCGTTTACCGAGTTTACTATCGGCTTTCCGCAGTAAACTCTCAGCGCCGCGTCCAGTACCGGGTATAGATGAGTCTATCTGCAAAGGCGTGTCGCATATACCCTGTATCGCCTTTACCGCGCTCACCATCATCTCTTTTTCGTCTATGCCGGGCAGACCTACGTTTACGTCCAGTATCTCCGCGCCCGCCGAGATCTGCTCTATCGCCTGATTGCAGATGTAGTCCAGGTCGTGTTCAGCAAGCGCCTGCTTAAAGCGCTTCTTGCCCGTCGGGTTTATTCTTTCGCCGATTATCCTCGGGCAGTTTATCGGTACGGCTCTGCTCGCGCTGCATACTCCCGCGCCGAGCTCTTTGTACTTAGCTTCGCACTTCCTGCCGCTGAATTTCTCTGCGGTAGCCCTTATGTAGTCGGGCGTAGTGCCGCAGCAGCCGCCGATTATCTTTATGCCCAGCGGTATCATGTCGGCGAGCAGCTCGGAAAATTCTTCGGGCAGTACGTTGTATTCGTTGGTTATGGGGTCGGGCAGACCTGCGTTCGGCTTTATGATAACTGGCAGATTCGTGTGCGCGCATACCTGCTCTACTACCGGTCGCAGTTCGCGCGGGCCGAGCGAGCAGTTTATGCCTATGGCGTCTGCCCCCAGACCGCCCAGCGTCATCGTCATTGACTCTACTCCGCAGCCCGTGAATGTTCTCATGTTTTCCTCAAAGGTCATGGTGACGAGTACGGGCAGGTCAGAGTTTTCCTTTGCGGCGAGCAGCGCGGCTTTGGCCTCCAGCAGGTCGGTCATGGTTTCTATAACTATAACGTCCGCGTCCTTGCCCGCCAGCACCATCTCTTTGAAAACGTCGTAGGCTTCCTCAAATTTCATAGAGCCGTTCGGCTCGAGAAGCTGACCGGTAGGGCCTATGTCCAGCGCGCAGTATGCGGTACGGCTCGCGCGAGCTTTCGCTCTCTGCGCTATCTCTACCGCCGCGCCGATTATCTCGTCTACGCTCTTGCCCGTAGCCGCGAGTTTCAGCCTGTTTCCGCCAAAGGTGTTGCAGTAGAAAATGTCCGCGCCCGCTTCGATGTATTTTAGGTTTATCTCCTCTATCTGCTCGGGGTGGGTGAGGTTCAGCAGTTCGGGGTTCTCGCCCGCCGCCAGACCCGCTGCCTGCAGCATAGTGCCCATTCCGCCGTCTAAAAATATAAATTCCTTTTCGTTAAGCAGTTTTTTAAGATCCACAGTGTATTCCTCTCTTTCTGAATTCGCACCTGCCCGCCATCTTGCAGATAGCGCAGCCGCGCCGCCCTTTTTCTATAGGCTCGTCTGAAACGCCTATCACCGCCGTTACCGATTTTCTCGGCGTCAGCAGCAGCGAATCGGTGCAGGCTACTCCCGCGCGCTTCTGCGCGTTCAGCGTTTCTATTATCATCGGCTGTATGTCGAGCGGGAAGTCGCCGTATCCCGGTGAGAACCGCCATGTGAACCAGCAGCCCGTAAGTTTTTCGTATATCTCTTTCTCCGCTTCGTCGCAAACGGCTTCCACCGCCGCGCTCGCTAAGCAGTCGGTCATGTAGCCGAGGGTTATGTCCTCAGCCTCCTTGCGGCGAATAAGCTCGTCAGCTTTTGATGAAGCCGTAGCGCATAGCAGTATGCACCGCCTGCACCCCGCTGAGGTGTCGGCGTATGTCCTCGCCCTTAAAGATCAGCTTCGTGCCCGCCAGTTTTATCCCATCGTCACATTCCTCGATGTCGAAAGCGCGGTATACCCAAGCGGGCGTTATCGCCTTTACCAGCTCGCGGCGGCAGCTTTCTATCATCTCCATCTGCGGGGCGGGGGGCTGCTCGCGGTAGCCCATGTACCTAATCGCTTCGTTTACATTTATATTTATATTTATCTCCATTTTCAGCTTTCCTTATAATAGTTTTATCTCGATGTTGTCCCATGGGTCGTGAGCGAGTATAACTTCGCCCGCCGCCAGCGACTTTTTCACATCTATGAACCGCTGATTAGAGCTGCCCATGAATTTCAGCTCGTAGCTTTTTTTGTCCATCTCAAATTCGCCGTCTACCAAATAATCCAGCCGTTTCATCAGCTCGAGATAGCCGTTTTCCGCGTTCGCGTTTTCCACCAGATATTCAAAGGTATAGCCCGTGTACGCCATGACGTTCATCTTAAAGCCTTCGTACCCGAGTATCATGTCGGCAAGCTCGGTCAGCGCGGCACATTGGCAAAAAGGCTCGCCGCCCGAAAAAGTTACGCCGTCCAGCAGGGGATTTTTGATTATTTCTTCAAATATTTCCTGCGTGCTCTCAGTCCTGCCGCCCTCGAATGTCCATGTCTGTGGATTGTGGCAGCCGCGGCAATGGTGCGGACAGCCCTGCACGAAAACGGTAAATCTCATTCCGGGGCCGTCTACTATCGAGTCATTCACCAGCCCAGCTATTTTAAGTTCCATTTTTACAATTATCTCCTGATCATTATTCATTCATACCTACTGTAAATGTGTATACATATTTATTATAGCAGTTATTATGTCTAAAAACAATAATAATCAGAAAAATTAACCTTGATTTAACATTTTAAATGACACCGATTCAGCGCTATTTGCCGATTTGTCATATTTGAGATGAAAAAATTATTTTTTTTGTGAGTTATTTTTTGTAAATTTGCTTGATTAAATAACGATTATATGATAGAATAATATGATGAGGTCTGTATGCTCGGTTTTTCGAGCTTGCAGATAAGGGGATTATTTTTACCGCAGGGAGGCAAAAAAATGAAAAATGAAATGTCAGCCGCTCAAGCTATTGCCAGCAAGCAGAGCAGGCGGCTGAGGAACAGACACATAGGCTTTGCCGTTGCGCTGGGCATCATCTTGATGATAGCGATAATCAGCATAGTGGCAGTTGCAAAGATACGCGCCAACGACCGCATAATGCTCGCGAAAAACCTTATCTCTCAGTTTGAGATAAATACTACTTACCGCGAGCCTGAGCTGGCTTCTGACGGCGACGAGGACGGCGACGGTATGCTCAACGAAGCTGAAACGCGCGCCAAGACCAATCCGCAGGACGTTGACAGCGATAACGACGGTATAAGCGACGGCGATGAGGTCGCGCTCGGTACTGACCCGCTCAATCCTGATACCGACGGCGACGGACTTCTCGACGGCTTTGAGCTGATGGCGGGCCTTGACCCGAAAAAAGACAAGCACCGATGATAAAACGCCCGATAAGGACGTTGTGGTAGATATAAAGCGTGAGTTCGGCGAGATAACTCTTAACGTTACCGGCGACGCAAATATAGCTGATACATCTATCTCTGAGCTTAACGTTTTTGGGATCTCTTCTAACACAGGTATCGTCAGCACTGCTTACGACTTCGTTTCCGACCACAAGTTCCAGACCGCGAAGATCACTTTCAAGCTCGACAGCAAGAAAGTCGCACAAAAGGGCGCAAGCTTCTCTGACCTCTCAGTACTGAAATTCGACGCTTCGACTCAGAGCTACGAGAAAATAAAGAGCAGGGCAAACAGCTCGGCGGGTACTATCTCCGCAGACATCAACACTTACGGCACATATGTAGTCGGCACAGAGAAAAAGGCTAATTCGCCCGCAGTTACCAAGATAGCGTTCCTGCTCGATAACTCCGGCTCGATGTACCCCGTAGAGGAGTGCGAAACTTCTCCCGAAAACGACGTTAATTTCAAGCGCCTTGACTTCACCAAGAGCCTTATCAATAAGATAGAGGGCGAGGGCGACTACCTTTACAGCATAGCGAAATTTACAGGCACATACACCCAGCTCCAGAAATTCACCGCCGATACCGAAAAGCTGAATAACGCGCTCGAAAAAATTCGCGTCGGCAAAGAGGTATTCGATGGTTCTCATATCCAGTCAGCGCTCCAAAGCTGCATGAGCACTTTCGATAACGGCTCGAATAATCAGAGAAACATAATAGTGCTGCTTTCCGACGGCGCTTCCGATGAATCAAATCCGAAGAGCATAGAGCAGCTTGCGGAAATCGCAAATAATAACAACATCATCGTTATGACGATAGGTCTGGGCAAAGAGGCTGACCGCGCATGGCTGCAAAACCTCTCGGCGCAGACTGGCGGCAAGTACTACTCGGCTTCCGACGCAGACGCTCTCGAAAGCGTTTACAAGCAGATAGTTACCACTCTGAATTACGATATAGTAGATTATTCCGATACGGACGAGCAGGCACAGGGCTACTCGCTCTATAACACAGGTTTTGACCCCGTGAAAAACGGCTTCTCGTTCAGAAACTTCCGCACCTCTGATACCCCGAGCGTAGACTTCGGTATGGCGGTAATGGCGCGCGACTGGTACGTTGGCAGATTTCAGCTCAAGACCAAGGCCGTTTCTCCCGCGGACGACAGCGAGCAGAAATACGACGCTGAGGGCTATAACATCAAGGGCAGTGAAGTGGAAGAAAAGTTCGAGGCAAATCAGCCGCTCTCTTCCTACGTTCCGTCCCTTATCACGGGCGACTTCGGCGACGTTAAAAAGTACCTCGATTATTCTTCCTCCGGCTCAGTTCTGAAAGTTGACGCCGACCTTATGGCAAAGGCTCTCCAGCAGGGCTGGTCGGTGAAGAAATATAAGCTTGACGCGAACAACCTCTCGTGGGAAAAGGTAGAGCTTCTCTCGCTTAACGTCAAAGAATGCTCAGACAAGATCGCAAAGGCAAGCTCCGACTCGGAAGCTGAGTTTTATAAGGCTCTCTACCACCTCAACGCTTTGCAGTGGGACGATACGCCAGTTACCTTCGACCTCTTTAACGGCGATGAGGGCTTTGACGAGCTGAAATCGCTTCTCGCTCTCGGCGAACCCGTAGTTACCACCATCGACGGCTCGCATACCGTAAATGCTATCGGTCTTATACAAGACAGCTCCGACCACCGCAAATATGTGCTTCAGGTCTACGACAGCAACTATCCCGGATCGATCAAAAAGCTGTACATCACCCGCGCCGTAAAGGGTAATTTCAATATTTCAGATGGAAAGGGCAAACTGAAAGACGTTTCCTACGAATACACCTGCGAATATGACGGCAAACAGGTAGGCGTAAAATTCTCTGACGTAGCGGCATATTGACCGCGCGGCACTCCAAAAAAGATATTTGGAGTGAGCATAAGTAAACGTTTTCTGTAAATACTGCACAAATTCATGGCGGGAATTTCGTAAGAAATTTGACGTATTTTTGAAAACAAATTTCACAAAAGCCCTTGATTTTACGGCGTTTTTCTGTTATAATAAATATTGAATTAGAACGGTGCGCAATGGGCGTACTGTAAATTCTAAATTACACTAATTAATGTGGAGGAGATTTAAAATGAAAATTTCTAAGATTTTCGCAGGAATGTCCGCTGCTGCTATCATCGCTGCTGCGGTTGCAATGCCTGCATCTGCTGAAGCTCCCGTAGAAGAGGAATTCTACCCTGCGACCGGTGAATGGACTTATACATACAGCGGTTCTGACATTCAGGCGGCTATTGATGCAAATGGTGCTCAGCTTGTTGAAAACAAGAGCGAAGATGGTTCGCCCAGCACTTGGACATGCGGCATGAATATTCAGGTCGGCCACATGAAGAATGCTAAGGTCACCATGACTGTTCATAGCGACACCAACAACATCTACAAGGGTGCTGACGCTGAAGCTGGTTCTGATGACACAATGTGGACCGTTCAGACTTCGTGGAATGCAGACGCTCCTGCTGATAAGGAAAAGAGCACTGTAAAGTACACTGAGAACGAAGCTAAGGGCGCTACCGAGCTGAATAACTGGGATTCCGGCCCGAGCAAGTTCAATGGCCAGTGGGCACAGTTTATGCTGACTGATAATGATCTTTCTGGTGTTACTATCACTGTAAAGGTAGTTGCTGATGACGCAACCACATGGGAATATCATAAGGACAACGAAGAAAAACCCGAAGAAAATGTATATAGAGTATTCATTATGTTCGGCAAAGATGCTGCTAAGATCGAGACCGTAGAAAACGCTGAGATCAACAAGCAGATTGAGGGCGAAGGCACTACCAGCTCCGGTGACGGCAGCACTACTTCCTCCGGCTCTTCTTCCGGTTCTTCCTCCGGAAGCAGCTCGAGCTCTGCTTCTTCCAGCTCTAAGGGCGGTTCCAATGGCGGCAGCACTTCCAAGGGCAGTGCCACTACTTCTTCCGCTAAGGATGCCGGTGCTTCCGATAACACTGCTAACGCAGAGTCTGGTGCAGCTGCAGGCGTAGGTCTGGCTATCGCTGCTCTTGCAGGCGCAGCTATCGTAGTTTCCCGCAAGAAGTAATTTTTAGCATAGCTGAATAATTGTAAATAATAAAAGGCATTGCTTTCGGGCAGTGCCTTTTTTGTATATATTGTATGAATATGAAAACGTTATCTGTGCAGTATGAACAAAAGTAAAATAGATAATTGTACATTTAGTATATTGAATATTTTCGGTATTTGTGTTATACTTTAAAAGTAAATGGTTCTGTATGAACAATTATTTTTGGAGGTAATTACTTATGAAAAAGTTTTTAGCTTGCACTGTTGCGACTATTATCGCAGCATCTATGATGACTGCTTGCGGCAGTGACGATTCTAAGGACAGCTCCAGCAAGGCTGCTGAGAGCACCACTACCACCGCGGCCAGCTCTGCTGCTGAATCTGCTACCGAAGAATCCGCTGCTGAAGAGTCTGCCGCTGACGAATCTGCTACCGAAGAGTCCGCTGCTGATGAATCTGCTGCAGAGGGCGAGGCTGCTGAGCCTAAGCCTATCTCTGAGATGCCTGCAACTCTTCAGGATCTCGAGACCGCTTCTCTCGTATTCGACACCAGCATGGATCCCGCAGATTTCGTTAAGACTATGAACGAGGCAAACTTTGAGAACGATGAATCTGACGTTAAATTCTCTATCGAAGAGGTCGAGGGCGTTCCTATGCTCCGCTGCCAGGTTCTGACCCTTAAGGATGAAGAAGATCCTTCGCTCGGTTACAAGATTCCGAAGATCCAGTTCGATATGTCCAAGATCTTTGCCGGCAAGACCGATACTCTTGACAAGGTATTCACCATCGACATCGAGTTCATGACCAAGGCTGTTGGCAACTTCGTAGCTGATGACGGTACTGAGTCGCTCGTTCCCGGTAACTTCATGGGCGCTCTTTGCTCGCAGGCCGGAGAAGATCCTGACAAGCTCGGTTGGAAGGAACTTGACAACCAGATCAGCGAATCTGAGTGGACTTCCGAGTGGGCTACTTACAAATTTAGCGTTCGTCCCGGTCTGCTTGGACCTTTCAACGCTGTTGACACTCCTCAGTACTTTACCTTTTTGAGATGGAGCATTCCTAACCAGGCTGATTTCTACGTTGCAGACATCACCTTTAAGGATGAGGACGGCAATGTTCTGCCCGTTTCCATTGGCGCACACGCTGAATAATTCAGTTTACATAATAGACCGCACACACACTGTGCGGTTTATTTTTTGCAAATTTGCTGAACTTTACACTCATTTCACCGATCTCAGCGCTTTTCGGTTTGTCGTTTTTCATCTCAACGTCGTAATCCTCACTGCTGATTTTACCGCTGACTTTTCCCGCAGCGCATTTTTCCAACACCCGCGCCGTCAAAAATATCGGCGAATTTGCGGGCAACTCCTCGCGTGAAAAAGTCTGCTCCATTTCCTCAAAACTTATCTTGCAGTCGGCGTCAGTCAGCGAAATTTCCATTCCCGCGAGCGTTTTCGGCTCGCTGACGCTTATCTGCCAGCCGCCCTCTAAACGCTCAAACTGCGCTTTTCCTGCAAAATCGTCACTGGAAATATCGGCGGTAACCGTGTAGCTTTTCGGCAGCGAGATCTCCGCACTCTTTGAACTGCCGCACGCCGAAGCAGTCGAGATCGCGCAGATACACATACACATCATTATAAATCTTTTCATTCAGACCCCTCCATAAAAAAAGTCCCCCAAACCGATGGGGGACTTTTGCATAATCAAGCTTGTCAACTTGCAAATTGTTGACAATCGTAATTTACAAAATCGTGAGAGTTTCCTTGAAAGCGTTTATAATATCGCTCGCCGTGACTGCGGCAGGTGAGTACTTTTCACACAGTATTTCCGCAGTTTTTCCGCATATGTAATCGCCCAACGCGCAAGCTTCCGCCGCCGTAACGCCCTGTGCGAGCAGCGATGCGATAACGCCGGCAAGCATATCGCCCGAGCCGCCTTTTGCAAGTGCCGAACAGCCAAAATTCGTTATAGCTGCTTTTCCGTTGCTGAATGTCACGGAAGTCGCGTCCTTGCTGTGCAGTGTCACGCCGTACTTCTCGCTCAGCTTGCGGCAGATCGCATACCGCTCAGCCGAAGCTTCTGCCGTCGTCCTACCGCTCAGCCGTGCCAGTTCGCCGATGTGCGGAGTCAGAACTATCTCACAATTCTTGTCCCTCAGTACATCTATATTCAGCGCGAGCTGATTTATTCCGTCCGCGTCGATAAGCAGCGGCACACGCACTTTTTTTACCAACGCTTCGACAAGCCTGCGCGTGCTTTCGCTCCTGCCGATGCCGCAACCGACCGCAACAGCACTGTGTGAATTTGCCAATTTGACTAGTTCATCTATCTCGCAACTGCTGATCGTGCCGCCCTCTGTTTCAAGCGGAGTGTAAACGCACTCGGGCGCGCTTGCCGCAATTATCGAGATCACGCTGTGCGGAGCAGCAAGGTTCACTATCCCGCAGCCGGTGTGAAGCGCCGCACGCGAACATATCGCCGCCGCGCCGATGTAATTTTCACTCCCGCAGATCAGCAGGACTTTTCCGAACGTTCCCTTGTGTGAGTATTCGGGACGCGCAGGTAACATTTTGTGCAATTCACTGCCGAAAATCTCGTGAGAAGACATACGGTCATCGAGGTACTCTTCCCAGCCGTCGGGAATGCCGATGTTCGCAATTTCGATCTTTCCGCATACAGAAAGCGCGGGTTTGAGCGCCATTCCGAACTTCATCGCGTGAAAAGTGATCGTTTCGTCGAACTTTACCGTTTCAGCTGCGATCTTTCCGCGTAGGCAGTCAACACCGCTCGGCATATCGCACGCTATCTTGTAGGTGTCAGATCGTGCAAATCTGCTCATCAAAAACTGTATGTTCTCGCGAAACTCGCCGTGAAAACCCGTGCCAAAAATGCAGTCTACAACTATATCTGCATTGCCAAAATCAACGTTTTCTGTAATAATCTTCACTTTTTTGCTGTCAATGAGCGCAAAAGCTTTCTTTGCAAGCTCGGTCTTAGGCTCGCCACAGACGTAGGCCGCGCTGACATCGAATTTGTCCGCCAGTAAGGAAGCGCAGACTGAGCCGTCGCCGCCGTTGTTGCCCGAGCCGCAGAGAACCAGAATGTTTTTCGCACCGATTCGCGCCGCCGCACTCTCGACTGTTCTCGCCAACTGTGCTCCCGCGTTCTGCATAAGCTCCCAGAGCGAAACGCACAGCGCTTCCGAAGCCTTTTCCGCCTGCGACATCTGCTGAGGCGTTAATAGTCTATTCATCTTTATCGCTCCTTTCTGCGATGCACACCGCCTGAGCCAGCTCGCGCGTGTGCGAAATGCTTATCGAAAATTCCAGTCCCGCCGCCGTCTGTGCTGCCGCACCCTCCAGTTTTAGGTAAGGCGCGCCAAGCTCATCGTGCGCTACGGTGATCTCATTCAGCGAAAAACCGCGCACGCCCGTGCCCAGTGCCTTCGCGAACGCCTCTTTCGCCGCCCAAGTCCCTGCCATTGATTGGTAAGGGTCTTTCATCTGAGAAAAACGCCGCCGCTCCTCATCTGAAAAGGCACGGCGGCAAAAACTATCTCTCTGAGCCGCATTTTTCACTCTCTCGACCTCTTGCAGGTCGCAGCCAACGCGGTATTTCACAGCTTGCTCACCGCATTTCTCGGGAAAAACGGCTTCATAAGCTGGGCCATTTCGGTGCTGGGGGTAAATACCAGCACGCCTTTTCCGAACTCGCGGTGCGTAAAACGCAGGTAATAATCGGTAAGCTCAGGGTTATTCGCGCCCGCCTTGACAAGCGTTTCGTCCTCGCCGACGGCAAAATCGCCGTTTACAACGCCGTACTCGCTGACCTTGTGCAGGTCGATGGTGCAAAGTCTGTTGCGCTTAGCCTGATTTATGATCTTGTCGATGTCGAGGTCGGCGTTTGTGAGAATGTATTCGTACTCAACGAAAAGTTTCGTTATCAGCTGGTAGCCGATGAAAATGCTCAGTCCTGCAAACACAAAGCCGAAAAGCGTCAGCGTCGTGTTGAAAGTCAGCAGTATAAAGAAGGCGGCGAGCGCTACTGCTGCGGCTATCGTGAAGATCTTCGAGGTCTTTTCTCCCTGCGAAAGCTCTCTTTTTACAATATATTCCTTGAAAACGTCCATGAAATTTATCCTCCTAAACTTGTGTATTAAATAGTATAGCACATTTTTCACGAAAAGTAAAGCGATATTTTGTTAATTTTGTTGAAAAGCACATTTACGCATTTTGCTGCCCAAACCCGTGATTTTCTGCCGTTACCCCTTGACAATCGACGGAATATGTGAGATAATATAAATATATGTTTTGTTACGGAAGTGCTTTTTATGGATATGAAAATAGCTATACTCCGCCGACTTACCTTTGAAATGGATACGCGAGTCGAGCGGCAGGTTTAAAATTCGTTTGAACAAAATTACAAAACTTGCTGAAAGGATAGATGAATATGAAAAGAGAGCTGGATAAGCTTTTACAGTCCCTCTGATTTTGAGGATAGAATTTATAAAATGTGGGTCGATGAAAACTGTTTCCACGCAGTTCGCGACCCCGAAAAAACGCCCTACACTATCGTTATCCCGCCCCCGAATATAACGGGTCAGCTTCACATGGGCCACGCGCTGGATAACACTCTTCAGGATATTCTTATCCGCTGGAAGAGAATGAGCGGCTACTGCGCGCTCTGGGTACCCGGCACCGACCATGCTTCCATCGCGACCGAGGCTAAGATAGTCGAGGCTATGCGCAAAGATGGCGTCACAAAGGACGACCTCGGCAGAGATGGCTTCCTCAAGCGCGCATGGGATTGGAAAGAGCAGTACGGCGGCAGAATAGTTTCGCAGCTCAAAAAGCTCGGCTCATCCTGCGATTGGGAGCGCGAGCGCTTCACACTCGACGAGGGCTGTTCCAAGGCTGTTAAAGACGTGTTTGTAAATTATTATAATAAAGGCCTTATCTACCGCGGCGAAAGAATTATAAACTGGTGTCCGCATTGCCGTACATCTATCTCAAACGCCGAGGTAGAGTATGAAGATCAGGCGGGTCATTTCTGGCATCTTCGCTACCCGCTGAAAGACGGCTCGGGCTACGTTGAGCTTGCTACCACCCGTCCCGAAACTCTGCTGGGCGATACCGCAGTTGCCGTAAACCCCAAGGACGAGCGTTACAAGGACATAGTTGGCAAGACCCTTATCCTGCCGCTCGTTGGCAGAGAGATACCCGTTGTCGCCGACAGCTATGTTGACATGGAGTTCGGTACAGGCGTAGTTAAGATCACCCCCGCGCATGATCCCAACGACTTCGAGGTCGGCAAGCGCCACGATCTGCCCGTTCTGAACGTTCTGACCGAGGACGCTAAGATAGTTGACGATTATCCCGATTATGCGGGCATGGATAGATACGAGGCGAGAAAGAAGATAGTCGAAGACCTCGAAAAGGGCGGCTACCTCGTAGAAGTTGAAGACCACGAGCACAACGTCGGTACTTGCTACCGCTGCGGCACTACCGTAGAACCTCGTGTTTCACTCCAGTGGTTTGTAAAGATGGACGAGCTTGCCAAGCCTGCTATCAAGGCGGTAGAGGACGGCGACATCAAGTTCGTGCCCGATAGATTTGAAAAGAATTACCTTAATTGGATGAACGATATTCGCGATTGGTGCATATCCCGCCAGCTTTGGTGGGGTCACCGCATACCCGCGTTCTACTGCGACGACTGCGGCGAAATGGTGGTTTCTAAGGAAAGCGAAGTTTGTTGTCCTAAGTGCGGCAAGCCCATGCGCCAAGACCCCCGACACCCTCGATACATGGTTCTCCTCGGCGCTTTGGCCGTTCTCTACCCTCGGCTGGCCCGATGATACCGAAGACCTCAAATATTTCTATCCGACCAGCACGCTCGTTACCGGCTACGATATTATCCCGTTCTGGGTATCGCGCATGATAGTTGCGGGTATGGAAAATATGAAGGAAAAGCCTTTTGATACCGTTCTTATCCACGGTCTTGTCCGCGACGAGCAGGGCAGAAAGATGTCTAAGTCGCTCGGCAACGGCATCGACCCGCTGGAAGTTATCGACAAATACGGCGCTGACGCTCTGCGTTTCATGCTCGCTACGGGCAACGCCCCCGGCAACGATATGCGCTATTCAGACGATAAGGTTAAGGCTTCCAGAAACTTTGCAAACAAGCTTTGGAACGCGGCTCGCTTCATCATGATGAACCTGCCCGAAGGCTTTACCGCCGATGCACTGCCCGCGCAGATGAACATCGAGGACAAGTGGATAGTTTCCAAGTTCAATACCCTCGCTAAGGAGATCGATGAGAATCTTACAAACTTCGACCTCGGCGTAGCGGTCGCTAAGCTTTACGACTTCATTTGGGACGTTTATTGCGACTGGTACATCGAGCTGACTAAGCCGAGGATTGCGGCGGGCGGCGATACCGCGGCGGCGGCGCAGACGGTGCTCGTTTGGGTAATGAAAGGTATGCTGAAGCTTCTGCACCCCTTCATGCCGTACATCACCGAAGAGATCTGGCAGACCCTTACCGACGGCGCAAGCATTCTCATGCTCGAAAAGTACCCCGTTTACGATGAGTCGCTCAACTTCTCGGCTGAGGAGATCGACTTCGGCAAGATCATCGCGGCTATCAAGGCTGTAAGAAATATCCGCAGCGAAATGAACGTTGTGCCCTCGGTAAAGGCTAAGCTTTATATCGAAACGGCTCAGCCCGAGGTTTTTGCAAACGGCGTTATGTTCTTCGAGCGCCTTGCCTCCGCAAGCGAGGTCGAGATACTTGAAAAGGCTGACGTTAAGGACGCCGTTACCGCCGTTACCGACGCGGCAAGAATTTTCATCCCGCTCTCCGACATCGTAGACACCGAAAAGGAGCGTGCACGCCTCGATAAGGAGAAGAAAAAGGTGCAGAAAGACATCGACTTCCTCTCAGGCAAGCTGAATAATCAGGGCTTCCTCGCGAAAGCCCCCGAACAGCTCATCGCGGCGCAGAAAGAAAAGCTCGCTAAGGCTCAGGAAAAAATGGCGAAGATAGAAGAGTCGCTCGCAGCGCTCAAGTAAATCACAAGATATAAAAAGAGGGAACATCTCGGCAAAAGATGTTCCCTTATTTTTTGTTAATTTCTAACTTCGTAGACCTTGTTAAGCAGGATAACGCAGACTATGTAAAACGCCGCTGCAAAAGATCCCGCAAATACGCAGTCTGAAAGCTGCGCGGCTTTCGTCAGCGTTTCGCCCTCGCCGAAGATCTGCGTGAAAGTTTTCATCAGCCCGAGCTGTATGCAGAAATAGCTCAGCGCGACTATCAGCCCGCCGAATATAAATACCACCGTGCCGAAAAGAACCCGCCGCCGCGCCGCGCTCGCGATGAGCATTACCATGAAGCAGAAGAGAAGCGCCATCAGCATGAACATCAGCCCGCGCACCCACGATATGGGGTCGAGAAGCGCGCTCTCAGCCTGCGTGTACACCGCGCTCGTGCTGTTGATAAGCTTCGTCAGCAGGTTCATGGCGGTTTCGCATATCAGCCGCGCGGGTATGTACCAGACCGTACAGCAGACCAGCTTTGAGATCACCTGTACGCTCGGCGGTATCGGCATGCAGACTGTCAGCGCCGCTTCACGGCTGAAATACGCGCGTACAAATCTGCTCAGCGGCATAGCGAACGCCGTGGCAAGCATTCCCAGCGAGCACACGAACACCGCAAACTCTAAGAATATCAGCATAGTCTGCGCGTAGCTCTCCGCGTTTTCGGGAAAGTGCGCGATGGTCGCGAGTGCGATGCCGACGATCACCGCCAGCGAGCCGAATATCGTCAGCACAGCCCGCACCGTGCAGGCTAGGTCGCGGCGTATGAGTTTCCCGAGGTTCAGCATTGGCAGACCTCCTTGAAAAGCGCGGCGGGGTCGCATTCGCGCGCTGAGCCGTAGTGCCGCACCGTGCCGTTTTGCAGTATCAGCAGATCGTCAAGCGCCAGTGCCGCCTCGGCAATGTCGTTCACGGCAACGAGCACAGCGCTCTCATCGTGCGCCAGCTCGCCTATCTTTTGATAGATGTACGCTCGGGTTCGTTCGTCAGCGCCCGCCGCAGGCTCGTCCAATAGATACAGCGCCGTCTGCCTCGAAGCCGTCAGCGCAAACTGTATGCCCCGACGTGCGCCCTGCGAAAATGTTCCGAAGCGTTTGTTGATGTCGATGCTCAGATCGTCCAGCATAGCGAGCGCCGCCGCCGAGCTGAAGTCCTTGAACCACCTGCTGAAAAGCCGCACCGCTTCGCCGATCTTTACATCGTCTGGCAGCATATCACGGTCAGGGAGGCAGGCTGTCAGCGCACGCGTTTTTTTGCCGACAGGCAGTCCGCAGATCTCAACTTCGCCGCAATCGGTGCGCATAAGCCCCGCGGCTATCCGCAGCAGAGTGCTCTTGCCGCAGCCGTGCAGCCCGCAAAGCCCCACGACTCTGCCGCCGTAAACGCTCACGCTGACGTCAGTGAGCGCGGGCATTCTGCCCAGTTTTCTGCTGACCTCGCTCAGCCGCAGTATCTCAGCCATACTTCCTCCTTAAACACAAAACGCCGCTTCGCTCTTGCCCGCAGGCGCGAACGTTCGCGGCGTTGTTTTTACAAAAATCATCTTTCCTCGCAGATCAGCTTTATAGCCGTTCGCTCTTCGCCGTCGATGACGACGTTTGCAAATGCGGGAATACATATCATATTTATGCCCAGCGGTGCGAGGTAACCTCTTGCGATGGCAACTGCCTTTATCGCCTGATTAGCCGCGCCTGCGCCGACTGCCTGCACCTCAACCGCGCCGCTGTCGCGGACAACGCCCGAGATCGCGCCTGCTACCGAGTTCGGAACTGATCTTGAAGACACTTTTTAAAATTTCCATTTATTGTACCTCCGGCTAAACAAATATCCATTCGCAGATGTGAAAAATTATCCGCTATGGTAATTTGATTATACAACATTTTTAAAAAATTTGCAACAGTTCGGCGGATTTTTTGTAGGTTATCTCATAATTATGCGCTCGATTTTGTTCGCTTTGCCCAATTTTTCATCAAATTCAACTGCTACAGCGTTTATGAAAGCCGGATTTTCGCTTATTTTAAATGTAACAGGGCAGTGGTACTTCATTTTTTGAATCGCTATCTCGGTGTCTACGCCCAGTACGGAAAGCTCAGGCCCCGTCATTCCCACGTCGGTGATGTACGCCGTGTGCCCGCCGAGAATGGTTTCGTCCGCCGTCTGAACGTGCGTGTGCGTGCCAAAAACGCCGGTAACTCTGCCCGCAAGGTACTGCCCCATAGCTTTTTTCTCAGAGGTAGCCTCCGCGTGAAAATCTACGAAAATGTTAGGCGTGTCCGCCTCTTCGATAAGCTTGTCCACGCAGAAAAAAGGGTTGTCCAGCGCCTCAAGCCCTACTGTTCCCATCAGGCTTATAACGGCTATCTTCACGGGGAAAACGTCAACTATGCAGCTGCCCCTGCCCGAAACGCCCTCGGGAAAATTAGCGGGGCGCAGCAGCGTTTCAGCTTCGTCATAAAGGCTGGTGCATCCCTTTTGCTGAAAAGAGTGGTTGCCGCCCGTAACTACGTCAGCGCCCAGCCGTATCAGCCGCTGGTAAGAAGCGCGGTTGACGCCGTTGCCGACCGCCGAGTTTTCGCCGTTGATTATAGTGAGATCTATCGCGAGGTCGCGCTTTAGCTTGTAAAGCCGCCGCTCGAGTATCTCGATTCCCGCAGTACCCACAACGTCGCCGACAAAGAGCATTTTCATAGCAAATTTCCTTTCAGTTCGTACCCGCCATGCGGGTCTTTGCAACAAAGCGCCTCGGTATCTGCCCGAAGCGCTCGAAAAAAATATGGTGCCGGTGGTCGGGTTCGAACCGACACGGTATCGCTACCAACGGATTTTGAGTCCGTCACGTCTGCCAATTCCATCACACCGGCATTATATATCTATTATATCAAAAAATGCGGTGTTTGTCAAGGGGAAATTTTGCATTGTAAGCATTTATTTTGTTGACTTGTTGATCGTGATGGCAAAAAATGCAAGGTTTTATCACTGCTTAAAACGTGTGGGAGCTTCTTAAGGCAATACCGCACAGCTATTGTGTGCAGATTGCGTCGTCAGATTTTTCGTCAGATCGCCTAAAGCCGACAACGCTTAACTCGCGTTAAGCTAGGAGGTTTTGGGTGATATGACGGAAAATTGTTTTGGCTTCGCAAAAACGCAAGCAAGATGTGCACAAAGCCGCTAGGCGGTAGTTGTGCGGTGTTGCCTTAATACCTATTTCATGAATAAAAAAAGAAAAAAATGAAAAGGGGCTTGAAATTTAGCGAAATATGTTGTATAATAAATTTGTATGCAGACGCTGGCTCAAGTTTGCATTTAAATTAACGAGAGGAGTTATGTGAAAAATGGTTTATTCTCATGAAGTTGAAACAATGTGCCCTATCGCTCAGGGCGTAGCTCATGGCGCAGCGCCTATCCCCGAAGAAGCTAAGTGGGTGAAGGCTAAGGAAATCAAGGACATTTCCGGTTTGACTCACGGTGTGGGCTGGTGTGCTCCCCAGCAGGGCGCTTGCAAGCTTACACTTAACGTTAAGGAGGGCGTTATCCAGGAGGCTCTGGTAGAAACTATCGGCTGCTCCGGTATGACTCACTCTGCGGCTATGGCTGCTGAGATCCTGCCCGGCAGAACAGTTCTCGAGGCTCTTAATACCGACCTCGTTTGCGATGCTATCAATACCGCAATGAGAGAGCTTTTCCTTCAGATCGTATACGGCCGTTCGCAGAGCGCTTTCTCCGAAGGCGGTCTTGTTATCGGCGCAGGTCTTGAGGACCTCGGTAAGGGTCTTCGCTCGCAGGTAGGTACTATGTACGGTACTCTTGCAAAGGGCCCCAGATACCTCGAAATGACCGACGGTTATGTTACCGGCGTTGCTCTTAACGAGGACGACGAGATCATCGGCTATCAGTTCGTAAACTTCGGCAAGATGATGGACTTCATCAAGGGCGGCGACGACGCTAACACCGCTTTCGAGAAGGCTAAGGGTCAGTACGGAAGAGTTGCAGACGCCGTTAAGATCGTTGACCCCAGAAAAGCATAATAAGGAGGTACAGAACAATGGCTTTATTTGAATCATATGAAAGAAGAGAAAAGCAGATCCTTGCTGTTATCAATCAGTACGGTATCAATACTATTGAAGAATGTGCCGACGTATGTAAGGAAAAGGGTCTTGACATCTACAAGCTCGTAGAGGGCATTCAGCCTATCTGCTTCGAGAACGCTAAGTGGGCTTACACCGTAGGCTGCGCTATCGCTATCAAGAAGGGCTGCACCAGAGCCGCTGACGCTGCTGCTGCTATAGGCGAAGGTCTTCAGGCTTTCTGCATCCCCGGCTCTGTTGCCGACCACAGAAAGGTTGGTCTTGGCCACGGAAACCTCGGCAAAATGCTGCTTGAGGAAGAGACCGAGTGCTTCGCATTCCTCGCAGGCCACGAGTCTTTCGCTGCTGCTGAGGGCGCTATCGGTATCGCTGAGAAGGCTAACAAGGTTCGCCAGAAGCCCCTCCGCGTTATCCTGAACGGTCTTGGAAAAGACGCTGCACAGATCATCGCAAGAATCAACGGCTTTACCTACGTTGAGACCGAGATGGATTACCACAGCGGCGAAGTTAAGGAAGTATTCCGCAAGGCTTACTCCGATGGACTCCGCGCAAAGGTAAACTGCTACGGCGCTAACGATGTTACCGAAGGTGTAGCTATCATGTGGAAGGAAAACGTAGACGTATCCATCACCGGTAACTCTACCAATCCTACCAGATTCCAGCACCCTGTTGCAGGTACATATAAGAAAGAGCGTCTGGACGCAGGCAAGAAGTACTTCTCCGTTGCTTCGGGCGGCGGCACAGGACGTACCCTGCACCCCGACAACATGGCAGCAGGCCCTGCTTCTTACGGCATGACCGACACCATGGGAAGAATGCACAGCGACGCACAGTTCGCAGGCTCTTCCTCTGTTCCTGCTCACGTTGAGATGATGGGACTCATAGGCATGGGTAACAACCCGATGGTTGGCGCTACTGTTGCTTGTGCAGTTGCTGTTGAAGAGGCTATGAAGGGTTGATCTGACAGCCTAAAATAACATAACCGAATAATATCATTCACCCCGCGAAGCCCCGCTTTCCGCGGGGTGAATTTTTTCTCCCGCACTACTTGTAATTCATCAAAAAATGTGTTATAATAAATTATGTATTTCTGATTGTGAGAGGAATGTGAGAGCTTAGTATGGAGATTGATGCTAAAAAACGTATTGATGAGCTGGTAGAGCAGCTCAATTACCATAGCCGCCTTTACTATGTCGAAAATCGTAACGAGATCTCTGATTATGATTACGATATGCTGCAAAATGAACTAAAAGAGCTTGAGAAAAATTATCCGCAGTTCCTGCGCCCTGATTCGCCTACTCAGCGCGTCGGCGGCGAGGCTGTTTCGCAGTTTGAAAAGGTCGAGCATATCGTTCAGATGGGCTCTATTCAGGACGTTTTCTCGTTCGAGGAGGTTCGCCGCTTCGTCGATACCGTCCGCGAAACTATCCCCGCGCCCGCTTTTGTCGTTGAGCCGAAGATAGATGGCCTTTCCGTTTCGCTTGAATATCATGACGGCGAATTTGTTATAGGCTCTACCCGCGGCGATGGCTTCGTCGGCGAAAATGTTACCCAAAATCTTAAAACTGTTCGCTCTATCCCACTTTCTCTGCCCGAAGATCTCCCTCTGTTGGAAGTCCGCGGCGAGGTCTATATGCCCCGCGGCGTCTTTGAAGATCTCGTGAAAAAGCAGGAGGAAAACGACGAACAGCCTTTTAAAAATCCCCGCAACGCCGCCGCAGGCTCGCTGCGCCAAAAAGACCCGAAGATAGCTGCAAGCCGTAAACTTGATATTTTCGTTTTCAACGTTCAGCGTATAGAGGGCAGGGAACTCACCGCGCATAAACAGTCGCTCGATTATCTAAAGTCGCTCGGCTTTAAGACTATCCCCGATTATAAGCGCGTTTCCACCGCCGATGAGATCATTGCCCGTATCGAAGAGATAGGCGAGGTGCGCTATACTCTGCCTTTCGATATTGACGGCGTTGTTATAAAGGTAGATGATTTTGCTCAGCGCGAAACGCTCGGCTATACCGCTAAGACCCCAAAATGGTCGGTGGCGTATAAATTTCCGCCCGAGGAAAAGAATACAAAGCTTCTCGACATCGAGCTGAATGTCGGCAGAACGGGCGCGGTCACCCCCGTGGCTGTCTTTGAGCCGATAATGCTCGCAGGTACTGAAGTCGCGCGCGCTACTCTGCATAACCGCGATTTTATCGCCGAGAAAAATGTCAATATCGGCGACCTTATCACTGTCCGTAAGGCGGGCGATATTATCCCTGAGGTGCTCTGCGTTGCCGAAAAACGTTCCGAGGGCTGCTTTGAGTTTCCCGATACCTGCCCCGTCTGCGGCGCTCCGCTCGTTAAAAGCGAGGACGAAGCCGCCGTGCGCTGCTCGGATATAGACTGCCCCGCGCAGATATTCCGCCGTATAGTCCACTTCGCATCTAAAGGCGCTATGGATATTGACGGTCTAGGCCCTGCAATAGTCCGCGCACTGCTCGACAACGGGCTGATAACTTCCGTCGCAGACCTGTATACTATTAAAAAAGCCGACCTGCTCGAGCTTGATAATTTTAAGGAAAAATCGGCGGATAATCTTATAAACGCTATCGAAAAGTCGAGATCTCAGCCGCTCGACAGATTGGTTTTCGCGCTCGGCATACCGAATATCGGTCAGGCTTCCGCAAAGCTGCTCTGCGATAAATTCGGCGATCTGGATAATATCTGCTCCGCGAGCGAGGAAGAGATAGCCGATATTGAGGGCTTCGGCGACATAATGGCTTCCGCCGTTACAAAAGAGCTTGCCGAACCGCATATGCGCGAACTTATCGCTAAACTTGCCGAGTGCGGCGTTAATACTAAGTATCAGAAAGTGCAGGTAGACAGCCGTTTTGAGGGCAAGACTTTCGTCCTCACGGGCACTCTGCCTACGCTGAAACGTGCCGAGGCTAAGGCACTTATCGAAAAATACGGCGGCAAAGCCAGTGGCTCGGTGTCTAAAAAGACCGCCTACGTTCTTGCGGGCGAGGAAGCGGGCAGCAAGCTCGATAAGGCGCGCTCGCTGGGTATAGAGATCATTACCGAGGAACAGTTCCTCGATATGATAAAGTGACGAAAACGTAAAATTACAAAATTAAAAAGGAGAGGTTTTTTATGCAGCCGCTTTTTACTCTTGACATTGCAATTTCAGAAGAACAGTACCGCCGCGGAGTCGCCTACGGCGTAAAAACGGGCGGACATTTGGTGAATATCGTGCTCCAGATCGTGATAGCCGGTTGGGCGGCGTGTTTAATGATCGACCAGATCGTGCGTGGCGGAAAGATCGACTTTTTATTCGTCATCTTAGCCATGCTGATGATAAGCAGTATAGCGCTTATCGTGACGTATCTGAAACAGCCGAAAAGGGTAGTTCAGCGCGAGATAGATTCTCTCGTTACCACTACCGGCTTTTCCGACCAGCTTTTCTCGATAGCCTTTTTTTGACGGTGAGATGCAGATAACCTACCCCGTATGCCGGAAAAAGGCGCTGCTCACGCCGCTTACGGCGATGTAAATAAAATAGTAGACTTCGGCGATTTCCTGCTGCTTGTCAGCAAGCGCGGATTCGGCGTGTATATAAACAAAAATAATGTTCCGCAGTACCCCGACCTTGAGAAATTTATATCTCAGAAATGCGCGGGCGCTAAGTGGAAAACAATAAACTAAAACAGGAGGAATAGATATGAATATCGACATCAAGCATATCGCAAAGCTCGCAAGGCTCGAGATACCCGAGGACGAGCTTGAAATGTTTGGAACTCAGATGGAGAATATCGTGAAAATGGTGGAGAAGCTGCCTGATATTTCAGACGAGCTGAAGCCCGACCCCGCTACCCCGATGAAGCTGCGCCCCGACGTAGCCGAAAGCGGCAAGTTTACAAGGCAGGAGCTTATGCAGAACGCCCCCTCGGTAAAAGCGGGCTGCTTAGTAGTTCCAAAGACGGTAGAACAGTAATATCAAGGAGTTGAATAAATTGGCTTTATATGAAAAAAGTGCGTCGCAGCTTTCTGCAATGCTTAAAAATAAAGAGATAAGCTCGGTAGAGCTTACAAAGTCGGTGTTCGAGAGAATATCGCAGGTAGAGGATAAGGTAGAGGCTTACATAACCCTCGATGAGGAAAACGCCCTTATCAAAGCCGCCGAGGTGGATAAAAAGCGTGCTGAGGGCGCCGAGCTTTCGCCCCTCGCAGGCATACCCATCGGCATAAAGGATAATATCTCTACTAAGGGGCTGCGCACCACCTGCGCCTCCAAAATGCTCGAAAATTACGTTCCGCCTTTCGACGCGAGCGTTATGACAAAGCTGCGCGCCCACGATATAGTAGTTACGGGCAAGCTGAATATGGACGAGTTCGCTATGGGCTCTTCCACCGAAAATTCTTATTTCAAGAAAACTAAGAACCCTTTCGACCTTACCAGAATACCCGGCGGTTCTTCGGGAGGTTCGGCGGCGGCTGTTGCGGCTTGCGAAGCCGTAATGACCCTCGGCTCTGATACGGGCGGTTCTATCCGCCAGCCCGCTTCCTACTGCGGAGTTGTCGGCTTAAAGCCTACTTACGGCGCTGTTTCGCGCTACGGTCTTGTAGCTTTCGCAAGCTCGCTCGACCAGATCGGCCCTCTCGGCAGAACGGTAGAGGACGTTGCTATGCTCCAGTCCGCTATCTGCGGCCATGATAAGATGGACGCTACCTCCGCTTACCGCGAGTATCCCGATCTCGCGGCTCTGCTCAATTCCGACGTTAAGGGTCTGCGCATAGGCATACCCGATGAATATTTCGGCGAGGGCATAGAGGACGGCGTAAAGGCTGCCGTTATGGAAGCCGTTAAGGAGCTTGAAAAGCAGGGCGCAGTGGTTAAGCATATCTCGCTGCCCTCTACCGATTACGCGCTTTCTTCATACTATATCATCTCCTCCGCTGAGGCTTCCTCGAACCTCGCGCGCTTCGACGGCGTAAAGTACGGCTTCCGCGCCGAGGAGTACGATGGTCTTGTAGATATGTACGAAAAGACCCGTTCGCAGGGCTTCGGCGATGAAGTCAAGAGAAGAATAATGCTCGGTACGTTCGTGCTCAGCTCGGGCCTCTACGACGCTTACTATAAGAAAGCTAAGCTGCTCCAGCGACGCATCAGCGCTGAGTTTGCCGAAGCTTTCCGCGAGGTAGACGTTATCGCAGCGCCCACCGTGCCGACTCCCGCTTTCAAGATCGGCGAGAATACCGACGACCCGCTCAAGATGTACGCTACCGACGTTTGCACCGTTACGGTAAATATCGCAGGTCTGCCCGCTATCTCCGTGCCTTGCATGAATAAGGCTGGCGAGCTGCCTGTGGGCTTGCAGCTCATAGGCGATAAGTTCGCTGAGGATAAGCTTATCGGCGCGGCGTATGCTTACGAAAAGGCAGTAGGCGGCTTCCGTCTGCCCAATCTTTGATCGAATTGATTTGAAAGGAATTGACGTAAAATGGTAAAAGGCTATGAAGTCGTTATCGGCCTAGAAACTCATGCCGAGCTTTCGACTGAATCTAAAATATACTGCAGCTGCAAAAACCAGTTTGGTCTGGAGGTAAACTCGCAGGTGTGCCCCATCTGCATGGGTATGCCCGGCACGCTGCCTACCCTTAATGAAAAGGTAGTAGATTACGCTATAAAAATGGGCCACGCGCTCAACTGCACCATCAACCGCGTGTGCAAGCAGGATAGAAAAAAACTATTTCTACCCCGACCTGCCTAAGGCTTATCAGATCTCGCAGGCCGACGTTCCGCTTTGCGAAAACGGCTATGTGGATATTCTCTCAGACGGCGAAGTGCGCAGGATAGGCGTTACCCGTATACATATCGAAGAGGACGCGGGCAAGCTGCTCCACTCCGATAAATTCCACGGTTCTTCGCTCGTAGACCTCAACCGCTGCGGCGTGCCGCTTATCGAGATAGTTTCCGAGCCTGATATGAAAAGCTCGGCTGAGGCGAAGATCTACCTCGAAACTCTGAAATCTATACTCAAATACCTCGACATCTGCGACTGTAAGATGCAGGAAGGCTCTATCCGCTGCGACGTAAACGTATCTGTACACAAGCCCGGTGAGCCGCTCGGCACGCGTACCGAGATGAAGAACGTAAACAGCTTCTCCGCCGCCGTAAGAGGTATTGATTACGAGATCAACCGCCAGATAGAGATACTAGAAGCGGGCGGAACGATAACTCAGGAGACCCGCCGCTGGGACGACGTAAAGGGCGTTTCCACCTCTATGCGTTCTAAAGAAGACGCTCAGGATTACCGCTATTTCCCCGAGCCCGACCTGCTGACTATCGTAGTAGAGCAGGAAAGAGTAGATGAGCTGAAAAAGCAGATCCCTGAGCTGCCAAACGCTAAGCTGCTGAGGTATGTAAATGACTTCGGCATCACCCTCAAAGGAAGCTACTTTCGTTTCCGAGTCGGTAGAGCTTGCGGGACTTTTTGACGAGTGCACCGCAAAAGGCAAGGCTGCTCCGAAGTCCTACATTTCGTGGATAGTCGGCGACCTTGTGAAGTATCTCAACGATACCGGAAAGACCATTGCCGATACTAAGCTTACCGCCGATAAGCTCATCGATCTTGTAGACGTCATCAACGCTAAGACCATCTCGAACGCCAGCGGCAAAAAGGTATTCGCCGTGCTTCTCGAGCAGGATAAGGCCGTTAAGGATATAATCGCAGAGCTGGGTCTTTCGCAGGTTTCCGACTCCGCCGCGCTGGAAAAGATAGCCGACGAAGTTCTCGCCGCCAACGAAAAGTCTGTCGCCGACTTCAAAAACGGCAAGACCAACGCCCTCGGCTATTTGGTAGGTCAGTGCATGAAGGCATCTAAGGGCAAGGCGAACCCCGGCATGATGAAAGAGATAATCACCAAAAAGCTCTCTGAAATGTAATCGCATAAAAAGCGCATACGCCGCTGCAAAATAGCGGCGTTTCACTTTTGTTCGATATGCTTTATTCTGTAAATTTTTTGATATTTGTGTGAAAGAGTTCTGAAAAAAAGCCGATTTCGCTTGACATTTATTTTTTTTGTAGTAAAATAATCTTTGGGCGTGAAAAAGTCTTAGATACGGACATCGCAGACGAATAAGCATATATGGATAATGTGGAAAATAAAAGGAGAATAGCACTGTGAAATTAAATACCGATAATAAAAAAGACGCAGATGAAAAGCTCGCAGCTTCAGAGTCTGTTTCAGATTCGGCGCAGGCAGAGCAGGGCGGCGCGCAGGCGGAAGCCGCTGTAAAGACAAAGAAAAAGCCTGAAAAAAAGAAGAAAAAAGCGGAGGCTGAAAAAAACGATACCCGCGATGAAGCTGCCGAAACCGCTGAAAAGCCTAAGAAAAACATACCGATAATAACGCCGCTGTGCGGGTTCTTCATGAACAATGCGCTGTTTTTAACGTTCGTTATCTCGCTGGTGGTAAACTCGCTGATACTGCGCGCCTTTACCGTGAAATTCGGCGAGAGCAAGGCGGGCGCGGATGTTTTCATGGCGATAGTAAAGCCAATGCTGGCAGACGTGGTCGCTGTTACCATAATAGGTCTGTTCGGCTTTCTGTTTAGAAAGCAGAGCGGCAGATTCAAATACCTGATGATATGGACGGTCGTTTTCTCGATACTGGGAATGGGCAATTCGATCTACTACACGAATTACAAATCATTCCTCTCGGTTTCGCTGCTCTCGACAGCTTCGCAGCTGGGCGGAGTAATGGACGCCGTTACAAAAAACATCATGGAGGCTAAGGATTTCATACTCCTCTGGCCTATCCTCGCGATGATCGCGGTCTACATACTCATCAAAAAGACCCACGAGCCGGGCTATGTAAAGCAGAAGCAGCCGCGCGCCGCGCTCGCAAGGTATGCAGGCTCGGCTTCGATAGTCGCGGTGGTCTGCGGAATATTCTTCTCGACTATGCTCACCCCCACCGACTGCTCGCGCCTTGTGAAGCAGTGGAACAGAGAATCGGTAATGGGCAGTTTCGGAATGTACGTTTATCAGATAAGTGATACGGTATCTTCCATTCACGCTAAGCTCAACATGGTTTTCGGCTATGAGGAGAGCAAGAAGAAGTTCGATGAATTTTTCGACTCTAAGGAAGAAAGCGACTCTAAGGTACACGTTGTAAATGAGGAAAAGAAGAATAAGGCAAACGAATACTCGGGCATTTTCGAGGGCAAAAACGTTCTCGTTATCCACGCCGAGAGCGTTCAGCAGTTCACGCTCGATACCTATATCAATGGCGAAGAGCTTACCCCGAATCTTAATAAGATAGCGCGCGAGGGTCTGTATTTCTCGAATTTCTACGCACAGGAAAGCGTTGGCACAAGTTCCGATAGCGAATTTACTTTCTCGACTTCGCTGATGCCCGCCTCCAGCGGCACCGTTGCGATAAATTATTGGGACAGAGATTATGCCACCACGCAGAAGAAATTCGGCGAAAAGGGCTACTATGTTTCCAGTATGCACGGCAATAACGGCTCATACTGGAACCGCCTGAACCTGCACCAGTCGCTCGGCTATCAGCGCCTTTTTAACTACACTACCGATTACGATATAGACGAAACTATCGGTCTGGGACTTTCGGATAAATCCTTCTTCCGCCAGTCTGTACCAAAAATAAAAAGAAATAGCCGAGAATAACAAGAATTTCTACGGCACGCTCATAATGCTCACCAACCATACGCCTTTCTCAGATATCACCCGCGTAAGCGACTTCGACGTAAGCTTCAAGTACAAGCAGTACAACGAAGAAACGGGTATGTATGAGGAGATCTCGCGTCCGTTCCTCGAGGGCAGAAAGCTCGGCAATTACTTTAAGTCGGTGCACTATGCCGATCAGGCGATAGGTCAGCTTATGGAAGATCTGGACAGCAATGGCCTGCTTGACAACACAGTAGTAGTCATCTACGGCGACCATGACGCTAAGATCAAGGAAGAGGAGTACGAGTATTACTACAACTACAACCCCTTTACCAACGAAACCCTTACCGAGGACGACTCCGGCTATATCCCCGTTGACGAATTTTACTACAACCTCAACCGCAAAGTGCCTTTCATCATTTGGTCTAAGGACGGCGGCTACGAGCCTAAGGAGATAACCAAGGTTATGGGTATGTACGACGTGCAGCCCACGCTGGGAAATATGTTTAACTTTACTAACGAGTACGCGCTCGGTCACGATATTTTCTCGTTCGATGATGATGAGGAAAACATAGTTATTTTCCCGAACGGCAACTTCATTACAGATACGGTATATTATGATAGTCAGAAGGAAACGTATTTCGACCTCACCGATTATAAGAACGTGGCGGATTACGCTTCCTGCAATCAGGTCTACAAAAACAACCCCATACCGCTGTATTCCGAGGACAACGAGGGCTTGTTCAAGTTTGCGGAGAGCGATTACTCGGCGGAGCACGCTCAAGCGCGCAAGAATGACGGCGTAGTTGACGACAACTATATCAAGGATAGGTTCGATTATGCGGCAGACCGCATAGATGTTTCCAATTCTATCATTTATTATGATATTATCCATAAAGTTCAAGAGGGCTTTAACGGTAATATGAATACTGAAGATAACAACACATCGTCCGCTTCGGAAGAGCCTTTCTCGCCGCCTGATAAGGTCGTAAGAAGAAAAGTTTACGCAATATAAAATAAAGTCCTGATCGGCAGCGGTCAGGACTTTTTCATATTATATGAGTGATCGCAAAAAGCAAAAAATAAGACTGCCAAAAAAAGCAGTCTTGATTTTCAATTAAGCAAATAAATTATGCTCTTTCAACCTTGCCCGAACGCAGGCATCTGGAACAAGCATAAACATGGCAGGGAGTTCCGTTGACAACTGCCTTTACTCTCTTAACGTTGGGCTTCCAGCTTCTGTTAGTTCTTCTGTGAGAGTGGGAAACCTTTATACCGTATGCGATCTGCTTGCCGCAATACTGACACTTTGCCATTACAACGCACCTCCTTCTTGTGTGCACATGATGTTTTCTGAATAATGGGAATGCAATCATCTGCACAAACCATTACAACAAATAATATTATAGCACATTTAAAATGAAAATGCAAGTGTTTTTCAGAAAAAAATATTATTTTTTTGTAAATTGCGCTCGCAGGATAATTATTCATGAAAATGAGATGAAAAAAGCTAAATATACTTGAAATCATGAGCAAAATGGTGTATAATAAATATGTATATATAATTGTTAGAAAAATCAGTTTACATTATTTTGCATCAAAATGCAACGAAAGGAAAGTATTATGGATAACATCATGGCTTCGCTGCTTGCGAGTATGTCGCCGCAGATGCTTGTACAGATCGGCGTGAATTTTATGATAATTTTTCTCGTAGTGCCTGTGCATGAATACGCGCACGCGTGGGCGGCTGTAAAGCTGGGCGACGATACCCCGCGCTATCAGGGCAGGCTCTCGCTCAACCCGCTCCGCCATATCGACCCTATCGGTGCGGTGTGTCTTTTGTTCGGCGGCTTCGGCTGGGGCAGACCTGTGCAGATAAACCCGCTCAATTTTCGCCAGTACCGTAAGTGCAGTATGCTCTGCGCGGCGGCAGGGCCGCTCTCAAACCTCATAATGGGCACGGGCGGAATGATAATCTATAAATTCATCAGCGCCGCCTACTCCGTCAACGCGAGCGACGCGCTTTACTGGCTCGCATTCATACTGCAGTATTTTGTGCTCGTGAATCTCGGTCTCGCGGTGTTCAACCTTATCCCGATCCCCCGCTCGACGGCTCAAAGATCGTCGCGTACTTCGCTGGCGAAAAGTGGAACCGCTTCATTTACCAGTATCAGCAGGTCATCAGCATAGCGTTCCTCGTGCTCATAGTTTCGCGCGCGCTCGATACGCCGCTCGGCTATCTTCAGCACGGCGCGTATTTCTTGATAGATAAGCTGACATTTTTTGTTGATATTATTGCAAGAGCTATTTTCTGACAGTCATGGAAACTATATCGTTTAAATTAGACGCATTTGAAGGGCCGCTCGACCTGCTGCTTTACCTTATAACAAAGCACAAGCTTAATATCTGCGATATTGAGATCTCGCTTCTGCTCGACCAGTATTTGGAGTACATTGAGTCGATCGATGAGCAGGATTTTGACGCGGCTGGCGACTTCCTTGCTATGGCGGCGCGCCTTGTGTACATCAAGACCTGCTCGCTGCTGCCATCAGCCGAAGAGGCTGAGGAACTGAAAAAAGAGCTCGAGGGCGACTTGATAGAGTACTCGGCGTGCAAACAGGCGGCGGCAAAGCTGCGCGAGATATGCGTTTACGGCGCGGTTTTCGTGCGACCTCCCGAAAAATTGCCGATAAATAAGACATTCACAGGCACGCTGGACGTGCAAAAATTGGTAGACGCGTACATGGGAATGTCAGAAAAATCACGCGCGATAAAACCCGTCCGCGCCGAGCAGTTTTCGCCGATAGTTGCAACGCGCATCGTCACCGTCACCTCGAAGATCGTTTTCGTGCTGAAAAAGCTCTACCGCTCGGGCGAGTGCGCAATGTCCGAGCTTTACGAGGGTATTTCCGACAAATCGGCGCGCGTGGCGACCTTCTTAGCCGTTCTTGAGCTGACAAAATCAGGCAGGATTTTTCTGAATGACGACAATTCTATAATAAAATTCAACCGCGAATCGAAGCGTAAACATAATCACGAACCTGCCGTTACGTCGGAAATTTCCGAACCTCAGACAGATCCGTTAGATGAGCTTCAGCCGGAGATTTCAGAACCTGTACCCGAAGAGTTAGCGGCAGACGAACCGATAGCCGAACCCGAGCAGATCGAAGAGCGTGTTGACGAAACGCCAGAAATTGCTGACGTTTCAGACTCTTCACCCGACGAGCCGACGGAAATTACAGAAGTTTTCGTAGCGCCGATCCGCGAATGCAGTATTCCCGAAACGCGCCGAGATCAGCACAAATTAGCCGTGCCGGTCGCCGCTATACATATCGAATCTGCCGACGAATCAAAGGTCGAAGAACAAACTGAATATAAAAATATGAATATTATCCGACCTGAAAGGGAAGAGCAGGGAGCAGTTGCCCCCGCAGATGTCAAGATAACACGCGGCGTAAAGCTCAACCGTTTCGGCGGAAAATGGCGGTGGACATATCCCGAAAATGCCGCCAATTGCTGGATATACGGAAGGGAGAGAATGTGATGGACGTTAAGGATCTTGCCGCCCACATCGAGGCGGTGCTTTTCGCGAGCGGCGAGCCGATCTCGCTTGAAAAACTCATGGCGGCGCTGGTTATCCCGAAAAAGGACGCCGAGGACGGACTTGCTTATCTCACCGAAAAATATAAGGAGCGCGATTTCGGCATCGAGCTGTTGCGGCTGGAAAATTCGTACCAGCTTGCGGTCAAAAAGGAATTTTCTGACGATGTAAAAGCCGCGCTGGAGATCAAAAAGAGTACTGCGCTTTCACCTGCGGCTATGGAAGTACTTACCATTGCAGCGTACAATCAGCCTGTAACTAAGGCTTTTGTCGAGCACGTCCGCGGCGTCGATTCCTCGAGCGTTGTTAATTCGTTGGTCGAGAAAGATCTGCTCTGCGAAACTGGCAGGCTCAATCTGCCCGGAAGACCTGTTGCATACAAGACTACCGAGAATTTCCTGCGCGCTTTCAGTCTGAATTCTCTTTCCGAACTTCCAAAACTGCCTAAACAAAACGAGCAGCTTTCGTTTGAGGACGAGGAACAGGCACAAAATACAGAAAATTAATTTTATTACATAAATTGCAAGGGAGATGATGACGATAATAGTGCTTTGGATATTGCTGGGTTTGATCGCGCTCATCGTCATTCTTCTGCATTTTTCCGCTCGCATTTACGTTCATGCCGCGGCGGACGGTTTAACGCTAAAAGTCAAGTATTTTTGGTTTACGGTCTATCCTCGCGAGCCTAAAAGCAAGCGGAATAAAAAACAAAAAAAGGCAAAAACTAAGAAAAAGTTTAAAACCGCTCCGACTGCGGACGATTTCAGCGACGATTTTGACAGCGAGATAACTGACGAAATGCTTATGACGGGCGATTTTGACGAGAAAGATCTTGCCCCTGCCGAACCGCAGAAAACCTCTTCGGAGGATGATCTTGACGAAAGCGAACCTGAGCGCAAGTTTGAAGCGACAAAGCCTGAAAAGGCGGCTGATAATAAAAAGACTAAAGATAAGCATGCTGAAGATAAGTCGAAAAAGCAAAAAGAGGAAAGACACCCATCAAAACTCGCAAATTTGAAAGCGAAATATTTAAAGTACAAGCCGTACATTCCGCTGGCGTGGAAAACTGTGCGCCGCCTGCTGAAAACTATACGTATACGCATTGACAGCGCCGAAGTCCGCGTCGGCAGGGAAGACGCTCACGAGGCCGCGATCTACTACGGCGCGGTGCAGGGCGCTATCGCGGGTCTGGTGACCCCGCTCGCCGAGTTTTTCACCCTCAGCGTGAAAAATTGCAATGTCGAATGTGCATTTACCGAAAATGCCATCAGCGGAAAATGCGATTTTTCTGTTCGCGTGCGTCCCTCGGCGCTCATTGCGATCGCAGTTTGCGCAGGCGTAAATTTCCTTAAAATTAGGCATAATGAGAAAAAAAGTTCCCGAACAAAAGTAGTTTGAAAGGACGTTATAAATATGAACGAAAGTACAAAATTAGAAGCTCTGGTCAAATCTGCTATGGAGAAAGTGCGCGAGCTTTCTGAAGCTGAAACCATAATCGGCAAGCAGATCGTTACCGCCGACGGCACAACGATAATCCCTGTTTCAAAGGTATCGTTCGGTCTGGCTTCGGGCGGTACGGACATCGGCAGCGATAAAAAAGGCTTCGGCGGCGGCTCGGGCGCGGGCGTAACTATCTCGCCTATGGCTTTTATCGTCGTGCGCAACGGCGAAACCAAGCTGCTCCAGATGACGACTACCACTCCTTACCAAAACGCGGTCGTAAACACCGTGCCCGAAGTTGTGGATAAGATCATCGACTTCATCGACAAAAAGACCGAGCCGAAGCAGGACGAGGAATAATTTCCAAGTTAAAAACGCGTATTTTTTTCGCGCCGCCGCATACCCTAATCGCATAAAACGAAAGGGAAGTGCAGGGCAATGAAAATGTTACGCAGAATAGTTTTTTTGTGATGAGCTGTATGCTGGCTGTGATGTCGGCGCAGCAGATCACGGCTGGGGCGGTAGGCGGCTGCTCGGCAAAGGCGGCGGTGGTCTACGACCCCGTCAGCGGCGAATTTCTCTACGAAAAAAACGCCGATACCCGCCTGCCGATGGCGAGCACGACTAAAATAATGTCGGCGCTTATAGCGCTCGAAAGCGGCAATTTGGACGAGCAGTTCACCGTTGACCCAGAGGCTATAAAGACCGAGGGTTCTTCGATGGGTCTGCGCGAGGGCGATAAAGTCACCATGCGCGGGCTGGTCTGCGGTATGCTTCTGCCGAGCGGTAACGACGCTGCAAACGCCGCCGCCGTGCGTTGTATGGGCAGTATCGAAAATTTCGTGGACGAGATGAACCGTCGCGCCGAGCAGATGGGCTTGCGCGATACGCATTTCGTCACCCCATCGGGTCTGGACGACGATACCGAAGAGCATTTTTCTACCGCGCGCGATATGGCGAAGCTTGCTGCCGCAGCGCTTGAAAATGAGGATTTCGCGGCTATCTGCTCGCAGAAATACATCAAGCTCGAGTTCGGCGACCCGCCCGAACCGCGCTGGCTCACCAATTCAAACAAGCTTCTCGGCAGCTGCGAGGGCGTTATCGGCGTGAAGACCGGTTTTACCGATAAGGCGCGGCGTTGCCTTGTTTCTGCCTGTGAACGCAACGGCGCACGGCTGATCTGCGTTACCCTCAACGATCCCGATGATTGGCGCGACCATTCCGCGCTGTACGATTCCGCTTTTGCGCAGATGCAGACCTGCGTGCTCAAAGGCTCGGGCAAGCTTTTCACCGTTAAGGCGGCAGGCGGTACGGCTGATGAATTTTCCGCGGCGTGCCGTCAAGTAAGCATGGCTCTGCCCGATACTGCGGCTGATAAAGTCAGGTGCGAATACCGCGTGAAAAAGTTCGCCTTTGCGCCCGTGAAATGCGGCGAAAAGGTCGGCGAAGCGGTCTTTTACATCGGCGGCCGTGAGATAGCGCGCGAGCCGATAACCGCGGGCGAGGACGTTGCGCAAGCGCCGAGCGATAAAGAAGATAACGGCTGGCACGGCTTCTTTTGTGAGCTGGAAAAGCTGCTTGATTAAACTGACAAGGCGGCGGGCTTTGCCCGTTACATATTTGCGCCTTGCGAAAGGATAAGTGTGTAAATTGGAAAAAGTAAGATTGCAGAAAATAATCGCAGACAGCGGCATTTGCTCGCGCAGAAAGGCTGAGGAGCTTATCGCGCAGGGCAGAGTGAAGATCAACGGCCGCCCCTGCAAGGTCGGTGATAAGGCTGACCCGATCAAGGACATCGTGAGCATAGACGGCGAGCGCGTTGTTTTCGAGCGCAAAAAGACCTACCGCTACATAATGCTCAATAAGCCCCGCGGCTACGTTACCACCATGAGCGACGAGCTTGACCGCAAGTGTGTTACCGAACTGCTCGACGGCGTTGACGCACGCGTTTACCCCATCGGCAGGCTTGATAAAAATTCCGAGGGACTGCTGCTTTTTACAAACGATGGCAACTTCGCCAACGAGATAATGCACCCCTCGAAGCATGTCACAAAGACCTACCGCGTTACCGTCCGACCCGATGTGGATGACGAGGTGCTCGTAAAGCTCTCTGAGGGCGTAGTTATCGACGGCAGAAAGACCCTGCCATGCACCGTGCTCGTGCTCGATAAACAGCCGGGCAGAACAGTGCTGCAAATGACTATCTCCGAGGGCAGGAACCGCCAGATACGCAAGATGTGCGAAGCGGTAGGGCTTGAAGTAGCCCGCCTTAAACGCACCGCCGTAGGCCCGATAAAGCTTGGTATGCTAAAGCCCGGCACATGGCGCGACCTCAAGCCCGAAGAGCTGCGCGCGCTGAGAAACGTCATCTCAAAAAAGTAAGTCCGTGCGGGCTGAAATGTAGATGAAATGTTAAAAATCATAAATGTAAACGTAAAAGATATTTGTAATCTTCGTTTTCCACTTGATAAAATCGGTGGAATATATTATAATAAATATATGTAGCTGCGTGCCTTTTCCCGAGGTGTGCGGCAGGGTAGTCCGCGCGCCGCGCGGCTTTGCGGAGCTGCCTTATTTTTTCTTGATAGGAGGAAATGGTATGGCTGAAACTATGTCCAATCTTGCAGAGCTCAAGGCTGCCGCAAACGCTGCCAGCGCTGCAAAAACAAGGCTGACATATCTTTTTGACGAAGGGAAGTTTACCGAGCTTGACGCATACGCTGCTTCGGGCAAAGGACTTTGCGGCGCAGTGACCGCATTCGGATATGTTGAAGGTAATCCATGCTACGCATTTTCGCAGGACGTTTCCGTAAATAAGGGCGCTCTCAACAAAATGCAGGCTGATAAGATCGCAAAGGTGTATGACCTTGCGGCAAAAACGGGCGTTCCCGTGGTAGGTATCTATGATTCCTGCGGCGCAGATCTTAACGATGGCTGCGAGGCTCTCGCGGCTTACGGCGAGCTGCTCATGTGGATGTCCAATCTTTCGGGAGTAGTTCCCCAGATAGCGGTAGTTGCAGGCGTTTGTTCCGGTACTTCGGCAATGCTCGCTGAGTCCGCTGACTTTACTATAATCGCTAAGGACGCAGAGCTTTACTGTGCGCCTAACGCAGGCGTAAAGTCCTCTTCCGAAAACGCCGTTAAAAACGGCACGGCTGCTATTCTTGCAGATACCGATAAGGACGCGGTAGAGGCTGCTAAGGAGCTTCTCGTAAGACTTCCGCAGAACAATATCTCGCCCGTACCTATGTATGAATTTGATATGCCCACCGCAGCGGCAGGCAAAGACGCCGCTTCGCAGGCTGAAGCTGTTTTCGACGGCGGCAGCGTTAAGGAGCTTTACGCTGATTTCGGCAAGGCTTCCTACACCGCTCTCGCTACTCTCGGCGGCGCTACTGTTGGCGCAGTTGCCGTAAATAAGACCGCAGATAAACTCAACGCTGACGACTGCACCAAGATCGCGCGCTTCGTAAGATTCTGCGATTCGTTCGCCGTTCCCGTTATCACTCTCGTTGATACCGAAGGCTTCGCGGGCGATACCGATACCGAAGCTGCGGGCGCAGTTAAGTCTATGACTAAGCTGGTTCACGCTTACGCTGAGGCTACTACTATAAAGATCTCTGTTGTTACAGGCAAGGCTTACGGCCCCGCATTCATCGCGCTGGCAGGCAAGGGCGCTAACGCCGACCTCAGCTACGCTTGCGAGGACGCAGTTATCACAGCGCTTTCTCCTCTCACCGCTGCCGAGTTCTTCTATCACGATGAGCTCAAGGGGGCTGAGGACGTAAAGGCTAAGAGAGCCGAGCTTGCCGCTAGGTACTGCACCGAAGAGGGCAGCGCCGTAAAGGCTGCCGCAAAGGGCTGCATTGACGGAGTTATTCCCGCAAACGCTCTCAGAAACGTTCTTATCGACTCGATAGAAGTGCTCGCTGGCAAGAGAATTTCTCGTCTGCCTAAGAAGCACAGCAATATCCAGCTCTGATCTGCGCTGGCATAAATTAAAGAATGGTGGTAATTTAAAATGAAAAGATATAATATCACAGTAAACGGCAAGGCATACGACGTAGCAGTTGAAGAGCTCGACGGCGGCGCAGCACCCGCGCCCGCTGCAGCAGCACCCGCTCCCGCAGCAGCATCTGCACCCGCCCCGCGGCTGCTCCCGTTGCAGACGGTACCAAAGTTAACGCTCCTATGCCCGGCACTATCCTTGAAGTAAAGGTCGCAGTAGGCGATACCGTTGAGGCAGGACAGGCTCTCGCAGTTCTCGAGGCTATGAAGATGGAAAACGATATTTCTTCCCCATGCGCAGGCAAGGTACTCAGCGTAAATACCACTAAGGGCGCAGCCGTAGAAACAGGCACCCTTATCTGCGTTATCGGCTGATAAAACTCTGCTGAAACACTATTTTGCTTGAAAGGATTGATATAAATGGGAAAGCTTAAAATCACAGAAACTGTCCTGCGTGACGCTCATCAGTCGCTTATAGCTACCAGAATGTCGCTAGACGAAATGCTCCCTATAATGTCTGAAATGGACAAGATCGGCTATTACTCGGCAGAAGTTTGGGGCGGCGCTACTTTCGACGCTTGTATCCGCTTCCTTAACGAAGACCCATGGGAGCGCCTGAGAGTTATCAGACGCGAAATGCCGAATACTAAGCTTCAGATGCTCTTCCGCGGTCAGAATATGCTCGGCTACCGCCACTATGCTGACGACTGCGTTGAGTATTTCGTACAGAAATCTATCGCGAACGGTATCGACATTATCCGTATCTTCGACGCGCTGAACGATATTCGCAACCTCGAAACTGCTGTTAAGGCGGCTAAGAAAGAGGGTGGCCACGCCCAGATCGCTATGTCATACACCACCGGCGATGTTTTTACTCACGAATATTATGTAAATTATGCTAAGCAGATCGAGTCGCTCGGCGCTGACTCCATCTGTATAAAGGATATGGCTGCGCTGCTCACTCCTTACGAGGCGGGCGCTCTCGTCTCCGAGCTGAAAAAGGCAGTCAAGATCCCGATACAGCTTCACACTCACTACACCACAGGTTTGGCTTCCATGTGCATCATGAAGGCTGCCGAGGCAGGCGTTGACGTGGTAGATACCGCAATGTCGCCCCTTGCTCTGGGTACTTCTCACGCTCCTACCGAGTCGGTAGTTGCCGCTTTCCGGGGCACCGAGTACGATACCGGTCTTGACCTCGTGAAACTCGGCGAGATCAGAGAGTATTTCATGAAGCTGCGTAAAAAATACATTGATAACGGTCTGCTCGACCCCAAGATGCTCGCTACCGACGCGAATGCACTGATCTATCAGGTTCCCGGCGGAATGCTTTCAAACCTGCTCTCGCAGCTCAAGCAGGCAGGCAAGGAAGACCAGCTCAACGAGGTTCTGGCAGAAGTTCCGCGCGTTCGTGCAGACGCAGGTTCGCCCCCCGCTGGTTACACCTTCTTCGCAGATCGTTGGCACACAGGCTGTTTTCAACGTTATCACAGGCGAAAGATACAAGACTGTTACCAAGGAATTTAAGGGTATCGTAAAGGGCGAGTACGGCAAGACCCCCGAGCCTATCGACCCCGAATTCCAGAAGATGATACTCAAGGGCGAAGAGCCTATAACCTGCCGCCCCGCCGACCTCCTCGAGCCTGAGCTTGATAAACTCAAGCAGGAGTGCGCAGAGTGGACTGAGCAGGAAGAGGATGTGCTCACTTACGCAATGTTCCCGAAGGTAGCTCCCAAGTTCTTCGAGCAGCGCCGCAACAAAAAGTACGGCGTAGACGGCGCTCATGCCGACGCGGAGAACAAGGTTCACCCCGTATAACAGCATATTATCCTGCGGATCGCTCTAAAAGGCGGTCCGCTTTTTTATACTCCTTGTAAATTAAACGAAAAATTTTATATTTCACTTGAAAAAAATATGAAAAAGTGATATAATAGAATATAGAGTGTAGGCGCAGATCCATGCGCCTCGCGTATAATATACAAGAGGTGAGCCGTTTAAATGAATAAAAAGGAAATTGCTGAAATAAAAAAGAACTTTTCTGACGACTGCGGCTTTTTTACGGTAGGCAAGGTGCTTACCGCTTATATCGACGCTGAAAAAATATCGTTTACAAAGATACCCAACTTTATAATATAATGCCTTCCGACGAAGCCGAGCTGATAATGATAAATCTCAAAAAACGCTCTCGGGCACTCTGGGCAAAAATCTTCGCGAGTATGCTTTTCCTAAAGACCAGTACGCAGAGGACGGCGCGCAGACTTTTCTGTACAAATTATTGGACAGTAAGCTGCTTGACGATGAGCTGAACGAGCAGTTTATCCGCCGTATCGCCGAAAAGGTAGAGTATATTTCTACGTTCGCTGTTTTCACGGCGCATTGTACATATTCGGTGCTCAAAAAGAACCGCAACGACGATCTCGAGGACGACGCCGAGCTGGATTATAACTTTCTGATAACCGCCGTCTGCCCCGTGGATATTCGCATCGACGGACTGATATTCAGCGACGAAAATCAGAAGATAGAGAAAAAGCCGACCAGCGACCGCATAGTTGGTATGCCGACCGACGGCTTCCTCTACCCCGTATTTTCCGACCGCGCGCCCGATATAAACTCGGTGATGTATTACACCAAAACGTTCAAAAAGCCGAATATTTCGTTCATCGAAAGCTTTCTCGGCTGCGAATTCCTCATGACGGCGAACTCCGAAAAGGAGATGTTCCAGCGCATACTTGAAAACGTCGCGGGCGATGAGCTTGATTACTCGCTGATAACCGCCGTGAACGATAAGATCTGCGAGTTCGTCGATTCGTACACCCACGAAACTGAGCCTGCGCAGGTGGACGCTAATAAGCTCTCTTCCATAATGTGGGAAGCTGGCGTTTCGCAGGATAAGCTTGAGAATATCCCGAAAGTTTTTGAATCGGCTACCGATAATAAGCCGCTTACCGCCGTAAATCTTATCGACCGCAAGACCACTGTTGAGTTTGAGGGCATTACCGTCAACATTGGCAAAGACAGCGTAGATAAGGTGCAGACCCAGACCATCGGCGGCAGAAAATGCCTAGTTATCGCGCTCGACGGCGACGTCAGCGTAAACGGTATGCCTGCAGGAGTTTGATATTTATGGCAAAAAAGCAAGTTAAAACTAACGTCATGCGCGTGCTCGACGCCGCAAAGATAAACTATAACGAGTACACCTACGACGATACCTGCACCGTAGGCACAGAGGTTGCCGCGCTGCTCGGTCAGCCGCAGGAACGCGTTTTCAAAACGCTCGTTACCGTCGCAAAGTCCGGTGCACACTACGTTTTTATGATACCCGTTGCCGAAGAGCTTGACCTCAAAAAGGCGGCAAAAGCGGTCTGCGAAAAGGCAGTTTCTATGCTGAAAGCTAAAGACCTGCTGCCGCTCACAGGCTATATCCACGGCGGATGCTCGCCCATCGGCATGAAAAAACAGTTCCCGACCGTTATCCACAGTACGGCGGCGAACTTTGATACTATATTTTTCAGCGGTGGAAAGGTAGGCTTTCAGGTCGAAGTCGCCCCGAAAGATCTTTTCTCGCTGATACCCATTTCCGACTGCGATATTATAGTCTAAAGCAGCCGCTTATCTCGTGAAAGGGGGTCGAAAACTGTGTACGAAACCGTTCGTGAAGCAGTCGAAAACCGCGATTTTAAAAAGGTAAAAGAGCTTTTCACGCAGCTGAATGAGGCGGATATTGCCGACCTCATTCAGGGCTTTCACGATAATCAGGAAGTCGATGCGCGCGATATTTCGCTGCTTTTCCGATTGCTGCCGAAGGATATGGCGGCTGAGGTTTTCACCTATATGGATTCCGATATGAAAGAGCTGCTGATAAACTCTTTCACCGATACCGAGCTTCAGGAAGTTATCGACAATCTCTTTATCGACGATACAGTTGACCTTATCGAAGAAATGCCCGCGAACGCCGTTGCGCGTATACTCCGCGCCTCCGACCCTCAATCGCGCCGCATGATAAACATGATCTTGAAATACCCCGAAGACAGCGCCGGCTCGATAATGACCACCGAGTATATCTATATGAAAAAAGACAGCACGGTGCAAGAAACGCTGGATAAGATACGCAGTCTGGGTATGGCTAAGGAAACTGTTTATACCATTTATGTAACTTCTATGCACCGCAAGCTGATAGGCGTTCTCTCTATCCTTGACCTCCTCACGGCGGATGATGACGAGCTTGTCGGCGATATTATGGATACCAACGTCATCACGGTAGAAACCACCGAGGATCAGGAGGACGTTGCAAATAAGTTCGCCAAGTACGACTTCGTAGCCCTCCCCGTTGTCGATAACGAGCACCGCATAGTCGGTATCGTTACGTTCGATGACGCTATGGACGTTGTTCAGGAAGAGGCTACCGAGGACTTCGCGCACATGGCGGCTATCCAGCCCAGTGAAGAGAGCTATTTCAAGACTTCCGTTTTCACCCACGCGAAAAACCGTATAGTCTGGCTGCTCGTGCTGATGCTTTCCTCGACTATCTCCAGCGTTATAATCAATCATTACGAGGCGGCTTTCGCGGCTATCCCGCTGCTCGTCGCTTCTATACCCACCCTCACGGGCACAGGCGGTAACTGCGGCTCGCAGACCTCTACCATGATAATCCGCGGCATGAGCCTGGGCGAGATACAGCTTCGCGATTTCTTTAAAGTAGTGTTCAAAGAGTTCCGCATCTCGCTTATCGTCAGCGCCATACTCGCCTCGGTAAACTTCGTGCGAATCTACATCCAGTATTACAACGACCCCTCGGCAGATTCTTTCCGCCTTGCGCTCTGCGTAAGTTTGGCGATAGTCGCCGCGGTAGTCATGTCAAAGCTTATCGGCTGTATACTCCCTATGGCGGCAAAAGCCGTTCACCTAGACCCCGCGCTGATGGCAGCCCCGCTCATCTCCACGATAGTGGACGCTTCCACCACGCTTGTGTTCTTCAATATCGCGCTTCTCGTTTTCCACATATCCTTGTAGCGCGCTAAATGCAAAAAATTAACGGACGTGTCTTTCTTAGATACGTCCGTTTTTGTTTACATCTTTTTAGTGCGCCGTAGCAACGCCCTTGTCGTCGAAGCTGTAATTTACTCCGTCGATGGTCTGCATAGTGTCCGTCAGCGGTACGCCGTCGGCGTCGGTGTAGTAGCGCTGGCTGTTCCATGTCGCCCAGCCCTCGGTAACGTAGCCCACGTCGCCGATAACGTAGTATGTTCCGCCGTCGGTGAAAGGCCCGCGAAGCTGCGCGCCGTTGTCGAGGTAGTATTTGTTGCCGTCTATCTCCGTCCAGCCGCGTTTCAGCTTGCCGTCGCTGCCGAAGTAGTAGTTTATTCCGTCGATCTCGTTCCAGCCTTTAGCCGCTTCGCCGTTGTCCTTGAAGTAGTATGTGCCGTCGGGAACGTTTACCCACTTGCGCTTTACCGCGCCGTTTTGACCCATGTAGTATATCGCGTCGTCGCGCTTCTGTATGCCCTTTGTCAGTGCAGAATCGCTGCCGAAATAGCACATCGTGTCGTCGATGTTGTGCCAGCCCGTTACCGCATAGCCCGAACCGTCGAAATAGTAGGTCTTGTTTTTCTCGGTGCGGAAGTCGTTCTTTACCCACTTCTCGCCCTCGGCGTATCTCAGGCCGTCAGCCGTTTTCGTCAAGCCGCTTGGTACGGCGCCGTCGCTGCCGAATTCGTATTCGTCGCTGTTGACTTTCATAGTGCCCGTAGCGCATACGCCGAACTGACCGAAGTAGTAGCGCTTGCCCTCTATGTCGTGCCAGCCGACTACCTTTTCGCCCGAAGATGGGTCGAAGTAGAATTTGTATCCCGCTATCGTTACCCAGCCCGTCTGTACCAAATGGTCGCTGTCGAAATAGTGCTGGTAAAATACGTTCTTGCCTACCTTGCCGTAAGCTTCGAGGAAGAAATGCTCGTAGGTATCTTCTTTCAGATATGTTTCCTCAAGCGCCTTTGCGCGCTTTTCCTCTTTCTTAGTAAGCTTTTTCGCGCCGGAATTTATCTTCTGTATCAGCTCGTAGTCGCTCTTGAACTGCTTTATCTCCGAGCGTATGTGTCGGAGTAGGCGAGCGTTTTCGTCAGCCCCGTAGCCGCTTTGTGCGTTTTCGGGTCGAAGAAATAGTAGCTGCCGTTCCAGTTGAGAAAGCCTTGCTGTACCTTTCCGTCGTCGTTGAAGTAGTAAAGCTCTCCGCCGATCTCGTTCCAGCCGTATGTCAGCCTGTTCTTTTCGTTGAAGTAGTAGTACTCGCCGTCAACGTGTATAAAGCCCCTAGCCGCCGAGCCGTCTTTGGTAAAGTAGAATTTGTGCCCGTTGTCCGTGAACCAGCCGCGTATCATCTGTCCCTGGTCGGTAAAGTGATACCTCTCGCCGTCGATGGTCTTCCAGCCCTTTACCATGTGGTGGTCTTCGTCAAAAAAGTAGGTGTTGCCCTCTATCTCGGTGAAGCCCTCCGCGTAAGCGCCCGTCTGCGGGTCGGCGTAGATGTAGTATTTTCCATCGTTGCCCCAGCCCTTGAAAAGGCTGCCGTTCTCTTGGAAATTGTATGTGTTTCCGTCGATGGTGGTCACGCCCGTTACCATGTGCCCGTCTGAGGCGAAGTAGTAGGTGCTGCCGTCTATCTCGGTAAATCCCTTGGCTATCTGTCCCTGATTTTTGCCCGACTCGAAGAAGTAGTACTGTATGCCGTTTATCTCAGCCCAGCCGCTTATGCGCTTGCCGGATGCGTCGTAGTAGTACTGACCGTCGTTGTTGAAGCCCGTGTCGGGGAAACCGTGGTCGTTGAAGTAATATTCCTCGCCGTTAAAGTCGCAAAGCCCTGTCTTGAATATACCGGATTCGTCTGATAGGTAGTATTCCTCGCCTTTTATCTTCACGATGCCTTTCTGCATTACGCCCGATTTGTCGAAGTAATACCTGTTGCCGTCGTACTCCTGCCAGCCCGTGAGTATGTAGCCGTTCTCGTCAAAGAGGTATGAGGAGTTGTCGATAAGCTTCAGCCCTACGGCGCGCTCTTTTGTGGACTGTACTATGTAGTACGTTCCCTCGGGCTTAGTGTGCCAGCCGGGCGAGTATGTAGAGTTGTAGTAAAAATAGCCTGCAAATCCCGCGCCTATTACCGCCGAGCATACCGCCGATGAAAACGCGGCGTTGAATCTGCTCTTGCCGGTGCGCAGAGTAAGCAGTCTTTTTTTCTGACTTCCGTTAATGCTCATATATCAACTTTCTTTCATTTTAGTCGCATTTGCCTATGATTATACATCTTATATTATATCATAATCCGCCCGCCAATGCAAGAGAAAAAGGCGAAATTTCGCTGAAATTTCACCTTTCTCCGAATGATAAATTTTTGTTGAAGTTGACTAAAGTTTACGCCGTGCCGCAAAGATCATATCGCGCGGCATTGCCTTATTTATCTCTTTACGTTGAAAGCAGCCATGCCGGGATAAACCGCGCTTGCGCCAAGCTGCTCTTCGATCCTGAGGAGTTGGTTGTACTTCGCAACTCTCTCAGAGCGGCTGGGTGCGCCAGTCTTGATCTGGCAGGTGTTGAGCGCTACCGCGAGGTCTGCGATGGTGGTGTCAGCAGTTTCGCCCGAGCGGTGTGAGGATATAGCGGTGTAGCCCGCCTTGTGCGCCATCTTGATAGCTTCCAGCGTTTCGGATACCGAGCCGATCTGGTTCAGCTTTATCAGTATCGAGTTGCCGCAGCCAAGCTCAATGCCCTTAGAAAGACGCTCGGTGTTGGTGACAAATAGGTCGTCGCCAACGAGCTGTACCTTGCCGCCCAGCTCCTTAGTAAGCAGCTGCCAGCCCTCCCAGTCCTCTTCGTCGAGAGCGTCCTCGATCGAGATGATTGGGTACTTTTCAACAAGCTTTTTCCAGTGCTCGATAAGCTCGGCAGAGGTGAACTTCGTGCCGGCCTTGGGCAGTACATATTCGCCCTTCTTCTCACTCTTCCATTCGCTGGAAGCTGCGTCCATAGCTATCATAAAGTCCTTGCCCGGCTCGTATCCCGCATTCTTTACAGCCTCGAGGATGTACTGTATAGCTTCTTCGTCGCTCGCCAGGTCGGGTGCAAAGCCGCCCTCGTCGCCGACAGATGTAGCCAGTCCCTTAGATTTCAGCAGAGCAGCCAGCGCGTGGAAAACTTCTGCACACCAGCGCAGCGCTTCCTTAAAGCTGCGCGCGCCTACGGGCATTATCATGAATTCCTGTACGTCAACAGTGTTCGCAGCGTGCGCGCCGCCGTTGAGAATGTTCATCATAGGAACGGGAAGTCTGTTGCCCGAAATTCCGCCGAGGAATCTGTAAAGGGGCACGTCCTGCGAGATAGAGGCCGCTCTTGCGCAGGCGATTGATACCGCGAGTATAGCGTTCGCGCCGAGGTTCGATTTGTCCTTAGTTCCGTCCGCGACGATCATAGCCTTGTCTACCGCGTAGATGTCCGAAGCGTCCATGCCGCAGATAGCCGCGCTGATAGCGGTGTTGATGTTTTCAACTGCCTTGCTTACGCCCTTGCCGCAGTATCTTGCCTTGTCGCCGTCGCGCAGCTCAAGCGCTTCAAATTCGCCCGTAGATGCTCCGCTGGGCGCAGTTCCTCTGCCGATAGTTCCGTCCGCGAGGGTAACTTCCGCCTCTACCGTCGGATTTCCGCGCGAGTCAAGTATCTCTCTTCCAATAACTTTTACGATTTCCTGATAATCCATGTTTACAAAACTCCTTTTCTGCTGACATTTTTGCCGAAGGGCTCAGTTTCGGCTCGGCGAAAGGGCTCATTCTCCCGCCGCAGATGTCTTGTGTAGATTTGCTGATGTGCAATTGGTTTATTCTTATCAAGTTCAAGTTAGCATACACTAACCGACTTTATACCCATTATATCACGCTTTTTTGCTGTTGTCAATCTCAGTTAGCATAGGATAACTTATTTTATACATCTGCACAATTTATGATTTTCAAATGCATTAAAAATATACACAATTAATGAAAACTCCCGACCGTTTTACCGATCGGGAGTTCCTCAAAAGGGCAGAGAAGCGCTCGTTCACGCCTGCTGCTTACCCTGCATATCGAGTATGAATTTTACAAATTTGTCCATAGTTTCTTCGCTTAGCTGCGAGATCAGCGCCGCCGTGTCGACCGCCGCGTTCTCGTCCGAAACCTTCAGCGTGCCGCTCAAAAAGTTCTCGATTATGATGCTCGGCGTGTAAAGTTCGTTCGCCGCCTTTATGCCCGATTCTGTCAGTTCTATCTCGCGGTAGGGCGCTTTCTTGATGTACCCTTCGTCGATGAGTCGCTGTGTCATTTTTACTGTGCTGGCTTTCGTTACCCCCAGCAGGCGCGATACCTCGGTGGTCTTTATCGGCGTGCTGCTTATTCCCAGCGTGTATATTGCGTATAAATATCTTTTCTGCGATTGTGTCAGCGGCATTTCTGTTCCCTCCGTATAAAAGTTAGCATTTCCTAACCTATGCTTTTTTATGAGTTAGGCATTACTAACTCTCTATATAAGTTTAACATGGCTAACCCGATTTGTCAAGTGTTTTTTGCGTAAAAAAGGTTATTTTCTTGATTTTAGATATTTTAAGTCGCATTTTTGAATATTTTAACGTCGGAATACTCACGTCGGAATGCTTCTACGGCTTTTTATCAGCAATAACAGCATTTTTCGCACCCTAAATGTTAATTGGTATTAAATTTTTGCTTGACAAAGTGATAACAGTGTGTTATAATTATGATAACATATTTGATTGGAGGAAAAACTATGTTAAGAAAAAGGATCGCCGCGATCTCCGCTGCAATTATAATGTCCGCTTCTATGTCGGCAGCAGCACTCCCCGCAGGCGCAGTTCAGACAGACAACAATACCGCGATAGTTATGGGCGCTACCCGCGTAACAGTTACCTTCGACGCTAACGGAGGCAGCTGTTCCACAGGCTCAAAAATAGTTACATATGGTCAGAAATACGGCACTCTGCCTTCTGCCACCCGCTCGGGATACAGCTTCCTCGGCTGGTATAACGCAAGCGGCAAAAAGGTCACCGCTGATACTATATGCACTAACGGCGTTTCGCACACTCTTACCGCTAAGTGGCAGAAAAAGGCTACTAAATGCACCCTTAAATTCAATGGCAACGGCGGCAACGTTTCGTATAAGTCTAAGACTTACACAGCAGGCAAGATAATAGGCTCTATGCCTACCGCCAAGAAGAGCGGCTATGTTTTCAAGGGTTGGTATACTAAGAAGTCCGGCGGTACAAGAGTTGGTTACAGCACCGTTCTCAGCACCGTTAAAAACCGCACTTTATACGCTCACTGGAGTGTGCCTACTCAGTCTACGCTGAAATATAAGTTCGATAACACTTACGAGGGCTTTGATTACAGCTATGATTATACCATTCCTGTTGGCGCTTACAAATATATGTTCGGCGATACTGACGGTTTCTGGCTTTGGTACTATTATGGTCAGGAATGGGGCGGCAACTGCTACGGTATGTCTACCACATCTACCATGTTCAATACCTCTACTTTCAAGATCCAAAGCTTTAATAAAAAGAAGCTTTTCCCGAAAGACCTCAGTATAAATGATTACAGCAAAACCTATGGCATGACTCTTCGCGAGTTTATCGAGCTTATGCAAATATCTCAGCTCGATAACGGTATTCAGAATACATTTAATAAGCATATCAACAAGTACGCTGATATCATCAAGAATGTAAGAAACTGCAAGAACGGCAAGGGCAAGCCTACCGTAATGTGCCTTTTCCAGGACGGAAGCGGTCACGCTATCGTCGCTTATGACGTTAAGAAGATAGGCACTACTTACAGAGTTTACTGCTACGACTGCAACTGGCCTGATGATAAGAGCTATATCGACATCTATTCGCGCAACGGTCATTTCACAGGCTTCAGCTTTAATTCCGGTATTCCTTCATGGGGCGATTACGGCGTGCTCCGTTCTTCTGACGGCGGTCAGCTGACTTACGTTACTCAGAGCAGCTTCTATAAGGTTTGGAAGAACCGCGCTCATAAGTCGAAGTACTCCACCCTCTCGCTCGATGCTCAGAATGCCGAGATCTATAATTCTAACGGCGTGCTCTGCGCGGCTGTAAAGGACGGCGTTTTCGAGTCTTATACCGATGAGATCTTTGAGGCTAAGACTATCGACATGGATCTTGATTCCAAGCTTATCTACCTCCCCGAGGGCGATTACGTTCTTGTCAATAAGGACGACAGCGAGCTTTCCGCTTCGCTCCACCTCGATGAGTCTACCTGCACCGTTAAGTCGCTCGCTTCCGTTGTCAAGCTCAGCGTAAACGGCGATCCCGATGTCAAGATCAGCGCAATGGCAGGCGACTCCTACTCCGTTACCGTTAGCGGCGAGGGAAGCGAGTACACCGCCGAGGGCTATGTTGACGCCGATGGTACGCTTATCGTAGAGAATGACGGTGAGGAGTTCACACCTAATGAAACTCCTGCTGATGACGCCGATGCAGAAGAAGAGGCTGTTACCGACCTCGACTCCAGCTCCGCAGCTGAATAATTCCTATAAATAAATTCCGACCGACTGTACGCCTGCCGCACAGTCGGTCTTTTTGCGTAAAAAAAAGATCCCGCTGAGAATGCTCGGCGAGATCTTGCCATTTTAGTTTGTTTTGGTCTCTGGTGTGAAATCAAATTTCATCGCCAGCGAGCGAAAAAGCTCCTTCATAACATTCGTCGCTATCGCTCGAATGTCCAGTGACTCGATGTAGCTTATCGTTTCGGTAATCTCTTCGTCCGGCACGTCGTAAGCGTTCAGGCTCATGGTGATGAACCTGCGCAGTTTTTTCTCCAGCGTGAAATACTTGTCGCAGGGACGTGCCATGTAGGCGCGCATTATTCCCGCCGAGCCTATGTCTAGCTCGTAGAAATCGCTTACCGTGTTTTCTGGCATATACTTGCCGAATATCTTGTAAAGCTCGTCCGCGGTGTGCTGGTAAACGTACTCCGCCGTGTCCGGCTTCGAGTATATCTCTACATAGATGTCGCGGATGTTCTCATTCAGCTCGGTTATCGTCAGCTGTATCGCCGTTTCCAGCGCGTAAACTTTCAGCGGGGAAGCCCCCTCGCCCGATACCGTTCTTGCCGAAGCGAATTGGTTTTTATACATAAACTCCAGCAGATCCATCAGTACGCCTTCTTTGGCGTGGAAGATGTTCTGAAAGGTGCTGCTCGAAACGTCAGCCTGCTTCAATATCTCAGCAACGGTAGTGTCGTGGTAACCCTGCTTTATGAAGAGCTGTACGCAAGCCGAGAGTATCCTCCTCTTAGAATCTGCGCTGTTGTAACGTCTTGCCATTGTTCTACCCCTTTGTAAATCATACTGCATTTATATTATATCACGATTTTTTCTTTTTTGCAAGTGTATCTATCAAATTTAGTCAATCTTTTTAAAAAATCAAGTTTTTTTACTCGTTTTCAAGCAGTTTGAGGTAGCTCTTTATTATCTCTATGCATTTGGTATAGTCCATGTTGCTTGTGTCCAGGCAGATGTTGTAGTTCTTGGCGTTCGTCCAGTCCCTGCCCGTGTAGTGCCTGTAATACTCGCTGCGCTCCTTGTCGGTGCGCTCGATTATCTTCTGCGCTTCCTTCTCGCTCACGCCGTACATATCCACTACGTTCTTCACAGCCGTTTCCATGTTGGAATACACGAATACTTTTACAACGTCGCGCTTGCCGCTCAGTATAAAGTCCGCGCATCTGCCGACTATGACGGCAGGCTCTTTGTCCGCAAGCTGCTTGATTATCTTCGCCTGAAAGTTAAAAAGGTTTTGGTCTGAGGTAAAGTCGCGGTGGTCGGGCGAGAGAAGCTCGCCTTTGTAAACGCCGCCCTTGCGCAAAAACGAGCCTTTCAGCTTCTCGTCTACCAGTCCGAAAAAGCGCTCGTTTATGCCGCTGTCTTCGCTCGCCAGCTTTATCAGATCTTTGTCGTAGTATTTTATGCCGAGGTCTTCTGAGAGCATTTTGCCGATGGTCCTTCCGCCGCTGCCCATTTCTCTCGCAATGGTAATGATCTGTGCCATGTTAGCTCACTCCTTATTCCCCTAAATATGCCTTTTTTACCGAATCGTCGTTCATAAGCTCGTGCGCGTCGCCCGAAAGCACTATCTTGCCCGTTTCCAGTACATACGCGCGGTCTGAGATCGCGAGGGCTTTTTTCGCGTTCTGCTCTACCAGCAGTACCGTAGTTCCGCGCTCTCTTATCATCTCGATTATATCAAATATCTTCGATACCAGCAGCGGCGATAGTCCCATTGAGGGCTCGTCCATCACCACTATCTTCGGCTTCGACATCAGCGCTCTGCCCATAGCCAGCATCTGCTGCTCGCCTCCTGAAAGCGTTCCCGCTATCTGTGTCTTGCGCTCTGCCAGTCTGGGGAAAAGCTCGTATACTTCCTCGATGTCTTTCGCTATGCCCGCCTTGTCCTTGCGCGTGAATGCGCCTAGCTTTAGGTTGTCGAGCACCGTGAGGTTCTGGAAAATTCGCCGTCCCTCGGGAACGTGCGCTATGCCCATCTCTACTATCTTGTGCGCGGGCGTTTTCGTAAGCTCTTTTCCGTCAAAGGTTATCGAGCCTGACTTCGCGTGCAACAGACCCGTCAGCGTGTGCAGCGTCGTGGTCTTGCCCGCGCCGTTCGCGCCGATGAGCGCTATTACTTCGCCCTCGTTTACTTCAAATGATATTCCTTTCAGCGCGGCGATCATGCCGTAGCTCACATAAAGGTCTTTTACTTCTAACATTGCCATGTCTGCCGCCTCCTTTAATCGCCGATATATGCTTTGATAACGTCGGGGTCGCTCAGTACGTTTTCAGTCTTGCCCTCGCAGAGCATCTGACCGAAATTCAGCACCGTCAGCTTCTCGCATATTCCCGAAACCAGGCTCATGTCGTGCTCTATCAGCAGTACTGTCATGCCGAATTTATCTCTTACCAGCCGTATCATGTCCATAAGCTCGGCAGTTTCGTTCGGGTTCATGCCCGCCGCAGGCTCGTCAAGCAGCAGCAGCTTCGGCTCGGTAGCCAGCGCACGCGCCATCTCGAGTCTGCGCTGTTCGCCGTAGGGCAGTCCCGAAGCGGTAAGCTCCGCCTTGTCCTCCAGCTCGAAAACTTTCAGCATCTCCATAGCCTTTTCGTTCATCAGCTTTTCCGTCTTGAAATATTTCGGCAGCCTCAGTATTCCCGTCAAAACGCTGTACTTGTAATGGTTGTGCAGAGCCACCTTTACGTTGTCCAGTACCGTCATGTCTTTGAAAAGGCGTATGTTCTGGAAAGTTCTCGCTATGCCCGCGCGGTTGATCTCTATCGTGCTCTTGCCCGTGATGTTCTCGCCGTCCAGCAGTATAGTTCCGTCCGTAGGCTTGTAAACGCCCGTCAGCATATTGAATATCGTGGTCTTGCCCGCGCCGTTAGGGCCTATCAGCCCGTAAAGCTGCCCCTTTTCTATCGTGATGTTGAATTCGTCAACTGCGCGCAGTCCGCCGAATGATATGCCTAAGTTTTTTACTTCCAGTAAAGCCATTTTCACTCAGCCTCCTTTGCTTCCGCAGTTTTGCCGCGCTTAAACAGCGCTTTGAATTTCTGTGTGTTCGCCTCTATAAATGCTTTCGATTTTTCGTTCGAGGTTATTATCATCATTACTATCAGTATCACCGCGTAGATCAGCATACGGTAGCTGCTTATGGCTCTCAGCATCTCGGGCAGCAGTACCAGTACCACCGCCGCGATAACGCTTCCGCGTATGTTGCCTATGCCGCCCAGTACCACGAATACCAGTATCAGTATCGAAAGGTTGTAGTCGAATTTTGAAGCCTGAAGCGTGTAGAAGTTGTGTGAATAAAGCGCACCTGCCGTTCCCGCAAGAAATGCCGTCAGCGCAAAGGTTATCAGCTTGTACTTAGTGATGTTCAGTCCTACCGACTGCGCCGCTATCACGTTATCTCTTATCGACATTACAGCTCTGCCCGTGCGCGAGTTGATGAAGTTGTAGGCGATGATGAGCGTCAGCATCAGCATTATCGCGCCGATGAGGAATGTCGAGTCGTTCGGCGTGCCGCTTATGCCCTGCGGGCCGTTCAGCAGCAGCGTGCCGTCGTTCTCAAGGTTCAGATTGCTCAGGCTTTTCAGCGATATGCGCACGCCCTTTGAGTCGTAGCCGACGTACATCGCAGCAAATACGTTCTTGATTATCTCGCCGAACGCCAGCGTAACTATCGCGAGGTAGTCGCCGTTGAGTCGAAGTACAGGTATGCCTATAAGTATGCCGAATATAGCCGCGAATATTCCGCCGATGATTATAGCGAGCGGGAAGCGTATCAGCGGCTGGGTTATGGTCTCGGAAGTCAGCTGCGAGAATACCGCGCTCGTGTAAGCGCCTACGCACATAAATCCCGCCTGACCTAAGCTAAGCTCGCCCAGTATGCCTACCGTGAGGTTGAGCGAAACTGCCAGTATCGAGTAAACGCAGAGCGGCACCATCAGTCCCGTAAGCATACTGGAGATGTACCCGCCCGAAGAGAGTATCTGCATTACCGCAAAAGCGATCAACACCATAGCGTATGTGATGAAGCTCTTTTTCGTCAGCGGAGCAAGCTTCTTTTTTGCGGCTTTATTTTCGTTTTTCACAAAATATCTATCCTTTCAGATTTATACTTTTTCATTTATCTTCTTGCCAAGTATGCCCGTCGGCTTGATGATGAGCACCAGTATCAGTACAGCGAAAACTATCGCGTCCGCAAGCTGCGGCGAGATGTAGGCTCTGCCCAGTATCTCTATAACGCCTATCAGTATGCCGCCGATCATAGCGCCCGGTATCGAGCCTATTCCGCCGAATACCGCCGCTACGAATGCCTTTATGCCGGGCATCGCACCGGTGGTGTTTTGCAGTGTCGGGTACGCCGAGCAGAGCAGTGCGCCCGCTATCGCCGCCAGTCCCGAGCCTATCGCAAATGTCAGCGAGATGGTGCGGTTTATGTTTACGCCCATAAGCTCCGCCGCGCCGCGGTCTTCTGATACCGCAAGCATTGCTCGTCCGCTCTTTGTCTTGTTTATGAAAAGCGAAAGTCCTACTACTATCAGTATAGAAATTACGATTGCTGTCGATGTTTCGCCCGATATTACTATCTTTCCGTCAAAAAGCTTTATGCTCGGCACATTTACTACCGAGGTGAAGTTCACAGGCTTTTCGCCGAATATCAGCAGCGCCATGTTTTTGTAAGAAATAGCTTACGCCGATAGCCGTGATAAGTACCGCCAGCGAGGTCGCCTGCCTTAGCGGCTTGTAAGCTACCTTCTCGATCACTATTCCCAGCAGCGTGCAGGCGATGACCGCCAGCAGTATCGAGATCCATGAGTTCAGCCCGAATGACGTCATAGCTATGAATATAACGTAGCCGCCCACCATGATAACGTCGCCGTGCGCGAAGTTCAGCATTTTTGCTATGCCGTAAACCAGCGTGTACCCCAGCGCTATAACGGCGTATATGCTTCCTAAGCTTATGCCGTTTATGAGGTTATTTAGAAATCCCATTTAGAAAAACAGTCCTTTCCGCAGGCGGTCATTTTTTTGCAGTCCCGCCTAGAGTAATTATAATCTTAATTATATCATAATTCTTTCACTTTTGCAACAAAATTTGATGAATAAAATAAAAAAAAGAACCGACATTTTTTTTATTTTGTCGGTTCTTTTTTAAAACTCATAATATTAGAGTGCCGAATAAGCGCCGTCCTTGATTATTACAGCTTTCGGGTCTTTCGATACAGCGCCGTCCTCGCTCCACTTCATGTTTGAGCCGGTAAGTCCGTTGTAAGAGAAGTCGGGGTCGGTTATGGCTTTTTTCAGCTTCTCGCATATCTCAGAAGCTTCCATCTCGTTTGTTATCTTTTCTTTCTTCATAAGCTCCGCCAGCACCATGATTCCGTCGTAGGTGTCGGCAGCGAACTGGTTCGGTATCTCGCCGTAAGCGTCTTTGTAAGCCTTTACAAAGTCCTGAGTTTCCTGATCCTGCGCATCTGCAGCGAAAGGTGTCAGCAGCATTACGCCCTCAGCCAGCGAGGTGTCGAAGTTCTTGATGTTCAGCAGTCCGTCAAGTCCGTCGCAGCCGAAGAATTTCGGGCTGAAGCCTAAAGATTTGCTCTGGGTCAGTATCAGCGATGCCTGCTGGTAGTATATCGGCAGGAACATCAGCTCAGCGCCCGCGCTCTTAGCAGCGTTTATCTGCGCGGAGAAGTCGGTCTTGCTGTCCTTGGTGAAAGACTGCTCGGCTACTATATCAAGTCCCTTAGCTTCAGCCTCTTTCTTGAACATATTGTATATGCCCGAAGAGTAAGCGTCGGAGCTGTCGTATATTACCGCTATCTTCTTAGCGATGTTGTTGTCCGCGATGTAGTCCGCCGAACCTTTACCCTGGTTGGGGTCGGTAAAGCATACCTGGAAGCAGTTGTCGTTTTTGATAACGTCCTGCGCCGAAGCGGAAGGCGTCATCTGGAAAATTCCGTCCTGCTTGGTCTTTTCAATTACCGCAAGGCAAGAGCCTGTAGTTACAGTGCCCATCATTACCTGCATACCGTTGTCTTTCAGCGCGTTGTAAGCGTTTACCGCCTTGTCGCCCGGGTCAGCTTCGTCGTCCTCGAATACCAGCGAAAGCTTTATGCCGTTTATTCCGCCGTCATCGTTTACTTTTTTTACTGCCAGCTCAGCCGCGTTCTTTACAGCCACGCCGTACTGCGCGTTGTCGCCTGTAAGAGGGCCGCTGCTGCCTATTACTATCGTGTCGCCTTTAGCTTTCTTTCCGCAGCCCGCAAAGCAGGATACCGAAAGCGCCGCAGCTACCGTCAGCGCAAGTATTTTCTTGATGCTTTTCATATAAATTACTCCTTTTTGACCGCCTTTGGCGTTTTTCTTATTTGAACTATATCATACCACTTTTTCAGCGCTCTTGTCAACGATATTTTTCACAAATTCGTCAGCCTTTATTACAAGTTTGTTGTTGAAATCAGCATTTTCCAACGTTAATTCATATTTCTGTAACATTCAAGCGTCGCCAATACTAAAAAACGGAGCATTTCGTTAGGGGAGTGCTCCGTATTTCAGCTTTATAAGTGCCGGATATATTAGTCCTCTTCTTCTTCCTCGGGCATATTCCAGTTGTGGTAAACGTTCTGTACGTCGTCGTTTTCCTCGAGGTTGTCCAGTAGCAGACCCATCATCTTGAGCTGCTTTTCGTCGGTAAGAGTGGTGTAGGTAGAGGGTACCATCTCGCTCTCGGCAGACATTATGCTGTAGCCCATGCCTTTCAGCGCTTCGCTTACCGCGGTAACGTCATTCGGCTGGCAGCTTACTTCTATGATCTCTTCCTCTACGTTAAAGTCGTCCGCGCCTGCCTCAAAGCAGTCTTCCATCACCTTGTCCTCGTCCGCGCCGTTGTTCTCCAGCAGCACAGTGCCCTTTTTGGTGAACATGAATGATACGCAGCCGCTGGTGCCCATGTTTCCGCCGAACTTGTCGAAATAGTGGCGCACATCGCCCGCGGTGCGGTTCTTGTTGTCGGTAAGGCATTCTACTATTACAGCTACTCCGCCGGGGCCGTAGCCCTCGTATACCATCTCTTCGTAGTTGTTCTTGTCGCCGTCGCCCGCAGCTTTCTTGATTATTCTGTCGATGTTGTCGTTGGGTATGTTGTTCGACTTAGCCTTAGCGATGAGGTTCGCGAGCTTCGCGTTGTTAGCGGGGTCGGGGCCGCCCTGCTTTACTACTACCGAGATCTCTCTGCCTATCTTGGTGAAGATCTTGCCCTTTACGGCGTCGTTAGCCTCTTTCTTTCTCTTGATGTTTGCCCATTTTGAATGTCCTGACATTTATTATCACTCCTTGATGTTATTTCTTATGATCTCATAAAGCTCGCCGCACCGCTGCCGCCTGCCTGTGAGCGCTAAATATCCGAATACCGCTTCCAGCCCCGTGGCAGCGCGGTAGTCGGCGTTTGTAGAGCTTTTCGGCGCGTTGATGCCGTTCGCGTTGCGCCCGCGCTTGTAGATGTACTCCTCCTGCTCGTCAAAGGCGTTTTCGCAGAGGTAGTGCGCCGCCCTTGCCTGATATGAGGCGCACACGAGCTTTACCGCGTGCGTGTGCAGCTTTCTCGCGGGCATATTCGCCGTAAGTATCAGCTCGCTGCGTACCAGCTCTTCGTATACGCTGTCGCCGAAAAATGCAAGCGTCAGCGGCGAATACTGTACAGCCTCAGCGTGTGAAAGCGTCTTGTTCAGTTCCGTCAATGCTTTCATCTCCCGTTTTTACTCTACAAAATCAAACTCGAAGTCGAAGATGTTTACCGTGTCGCCCTCGTTTATGCCCATCTCTTCCAGCTTGTCGATTATTCCCGTCGAGCGCAGTACTCTCTGGAAATACTGAAGGGAAGAGTAGTCCTCCATATTGCAGGAGCGCAGCACGTCCCAAAGCCAGTCGGCTTCCACATAGTAAACGCCGTCCTCTACCGTCACGCTGAAATCCTTTTTCGAGAGCAGCTTGTTGTCCAGCTCTTCCTGCGTCAGCGGCTGAGCCTCAAATTTCTTTACGGGCGGCAGCTTCACAAGGTCTTCGTATACGGCTTTCACAAGTTCTTGCGTGCCCTTTGTCGTCGCCGCCGAGATCTCGAAGAATTTGTATCCCTTTTCAGTGACGTATTCCTTAAAGCGCTCTATCTGCTCGGGGGTCGCCATGTCGCACTTGTTCGCCGCGACTATCTGCGGCGCTTCCGCCAGCTCTTCCGAGAAATTCTCCAGTTCGCGGTTTATAGCTTCAAAGTCCTCTATCGGATCTCTGCCCTCGCAGCCTGAAACGTCTACAACGTGCACTATCAGCCTGCACCGCTCAACGTGTCTGAGAAATTCGTGTCCCAGTCCAACGCCTTCGCTCGCGCCCTCGATAAGTCCGGGTATATCAGCCATTACAAAGCTGTTGTTTTCGTCCAGCCTTACCACGCCCAGTACAGGCGTCAGGGTAGTGAAGTGGTAGTTCGCTATCTTAGGCTTCGCCGCCGATACTACCGAGATAAGCGTTGATTTTCCTACGTTCGGGAAGCCGACAAGTCCTACGTCCGCTATCAGTTTCAGCTCAAGCTGTACTTCGTACTCGTCGCCGCGAAAGCCCGGCTTCGCAAAGCGCGGTATCTGCCTTGTCGAGGTCGCAAAGTGTGAGTTTCCTCTGCCGCCTTTTCCGCCTTTGCAGATCACTACGGGTTCGTCGCCCGAAATGTCCGCCAGTATCCTGCCCGTTTCGGCTTCTTTGATGACCGTTCCGCACGGCACTTTTATGACCAAGTCGGGCGCGTTCCTGCCCGTGCAGTTCTTCGCGCTGCCGTCCTTGCCCCTCTCCGCAACGAATTTGCGCTTGTATCTGAAATCTATCAGGTTCGAAAGGTTGTCGTCGGCTTTGAAAACTATGTCGCCGCCCTTGCCGCCGTCGCCGCCGTCGGGGCCGCCCGCCGCAACGTATTTTTCGCGGTGAAAGGAAACGCAGCCATCTCCTCCGTCGCCTGCTTTAATATAAATTTTTGCCGAATCTACAAACATTTATCATTTATCCTTTCATCTCGTCGTAATATCAATTGCCGTTCTGCTTATTGCTGTCGTTCTTTGCCAGTCGGGGCGCAGCCGGCGCGCTCGCGTCCAGCCCCATCTTCTTGCGCTCCATGAATACTTTGTACGCTTCGTCAAATTCGTTCAGCAGCTCGTCGGTGTCGTCTTTCACCGCCAGATCGGTGGTGTCGTAAGGCACGTCAGTTCGCGGATATTTCATAGCGATCTTTATCTCTCTCATGCCGATGGAAAAAAGCACCGTAGTTACTATCAGCGCGCCGACCGCCGCCATGGATGAAAGCCCCTCCGTCACGCCGGGTACGGCTTTTCGGTATTCCTTAGCCGCCGCATAGCCCTTCTTTTCGGTGATGTAGTACCCGCCGCCCGAGCGCGATTTGTAAAGCGTGTAGCTCTTTTCACCGCGTTTGACCAGTCTGCTGTACATTTTGTAAAGCTCTTTGTCAGCATACTGCTTGTGCGTAAACTTGTCGCCGTTTGAAAAACTGCCGCTGAAAGATACCGTGTATACTAGGTACGTTCTGCGGTGTCCGCGTGTGTGGGTCGTGTGTTCGCTGACGTTCGCGTCTGTCACTTCTGCTTTTACCGAGTCAACGTAGTCTAGCGTTCTGTTCGGCTGTACCGCCGCGAAAAGCCCCAGAACTATCGTTATCGCCAGCATTATCAGCCCCGCGCGCATAAATCCTACTCCGATATTGTATGTGAAATGCGCGCCGCTGTCTTTAACAAAGTATTGGCATAAATTGTGTAAGTGTTTCATAATTTTTTATTTTTGTCTATATCTGCTTTTGTAAGTCCTTTTTCTGCAAAAAAACCCCAAGCTTTGTTGGCTCGGGGTATAATTTGTATTAAGTCAATATCGCGCAGCGGGTGCAGCCGCCGAGCGGTGCTGCCTTATGCCTGAGGATAAACAGAAACCTTTTTGCGGTCCTTGCCAACTCTCTCAAATTTAACAACGCCGTCAGCCTTTGCAAACAGCGTATCGTCGGAACCTCTTCCAACGTTCTCACCCGGATGGATGTGAGTTCCTCTCTGGCGAACAAGGATGTTGCCTGCGAGTACGAACTGACCGTCAGCTCTCTTCACGCCAAGTCTTTTGGACTCAGAATCACGGCCGTTCTTGGTAGAACCCATACCTTTCTTATGAGCGAAAAACTGCATAGAAACTCTGATCATTTATTACACCTCCAAAAAGTGTGATACGCAAATGTCACTTCTCAGTGATCTTTACGTTGATGGCTTTTGGGAATTCCTCTTTGAGCATATACAGGTGCGTCAGCAAGCCGAGTATCAGCTTGTCGCCCTCGCCGCGTGGGTCTTCCTTCAGCTTTAGTAAAATTTCGTTTTCGTAAGCCTCGGCAGCGGCTTTTATGCCGAATGCCTCGGTTATCGTGTTGGCTGTCAGCATCACAGCCGAGCTTACAGATGCGCAGGCTATATCCTGCCCGAAATCTGCCATGCCCGCGTGCCCTGATACGCTGAAGCCGATAAGCTTGTTATCGCTTGTGCGATAAAACTCAGCCGTTATCATTATGCGTTGATAGCTTCGATAGCGACCTTGGTGTAGGGCTGTCTGTGACCGAGCTTTCTCTTGCAGCTCTTCTTGGGCTTGTAGGTGAATACGGTGATTTTCTTAGCCTTGCCGTTTTTAATTACCTTTGCGGTAACGGTAGCGCCGTCAACGTAAGGAGCGCCGGCCTTTATGCCGTTATCTCCGCCTACTGCGAGGACCTTGTCGAAAGTGATGGTATCATCAGCGTTTACGTCGAGCTTTTCGATGAAGATCTCGTCGCCTGCCTTTACCTGATACTGCTTTCCGCCTGTTTCAATTACTGCGTACATCTTTAAGTACACCTGCCTTTATACAAAACTCGCTGCGTTCGGTGTATGCTCAAATAGGCATAGCATCCGTTACCGAAAACATGCGGCTTATATATTATAGCACACCCAACTCCCGTTGTCAAGCGTGCTGCATTTATGCGAATAAATTTTACACTTTTTAACATTTGCTCTCAGCAGTACGCCTCCAGATTTTTCTTTATGTTCTTGATTATCTTCTTTTCCAGCCGCGATATGTATGACTGCGATATGCCTATCCTGTCCGCCACCTCTTTCTGCGTCAGCTCCTTGCCGTTTTTCAGCCCGAAACGCAGCTCCATTATCTGCCGCTCGCGGTCTGAAAGCTTCTCTATCTCCGCCATCAGCGCCTCGCGTTCGCACCGCTGTTTCAGCTTGTCCGCCGCCGATTCCTCGTCTGAGCTTATTATGTCCGACAGCAGCAGCTCGTTGCCGTCCCAGTCGGTGTTCAGCGGCTCGTCTATCGAGATCTCGTTGCGCTGCTGCGAAGCTTTTCGCAGGTACATCAGTATCTCGTTCTCTATGCACCGCGAAGCGTACGTCGCCAGCTTTATGTTTTTCTCGGGACAGAAAGTCCTTACCGCCTTTATCAGCCCGATCGTTCCGATTGAGATAAGGTCTTCCAGTCCCGCTGACGGCGACTCGAATTTTTTCGATATGTATACTACCAGCCGCAGATTGTGCACTATCAGCTTCTCCCGCGCCGCCGTTTCGTCCGTTTTCATCAGCTCAAAAGCAGCCTGCTCCTCCTCGCGCGTCAGCGGCGGAGGCAGCTGTTCCGCTCCGCCGATGTATAGTACCTCCTCGCGCACGCCCTCATCGCGGAATATCTTCGCTATCAGCGCCGCCAGCTTTTTCGTGAGTTTCGTCATTCTCGCTCTTCTCCTTTCAGGTAAGTAAACATGGGTTGAATACAGCGCATTGGCTGCGCTCGCCGCTCGCGATTATCCCTACGCAGCAGAGCACCCGCTTCATGCTTTTTCCGCAGCTTATAGTGACCTCGCCCTTGCTCGTGACGTATACCAGTCCCTCGCCGCCGACTGTATTGTACGGTATAGGGTGAAAGCCGTAAAAGCTCATTCTTTCGGGTATGTCAAGCTCGTACTGCCTGTACATATCGTCTGAGCGGAATATCACTACCGGCTGCCCCGTAAAGCTGTCGCTCAGGTAGTTGCCCGTGTCCGCGATGGCGGGCAGCGTTATCTCGTATCTGCCGAGTGTGTACCGCGCGCGGTATTTCTTGTGCGCCGCCGCTTTCCGCCGCTGTACTGTTTCGTATATCACTATCATAACGTACAGCATAGCCGAGCATATCCCTATGTCCAGCAGCGATATGTCGAAGTACATGACGTAATTTCTCATATACATTATCCTGCTGTGCGTTAGGTTTATTAGCATAAAGCAGCACCCGCCGAATATCACCTCCATCAGCCCGTATAAAAACAGCCGCTTTATAAACGCCGAAAAGTTTTCGGGCAGGTAAGCCGCTATTATCACCGCCGAGATAACCGCAAGCTTCCCGAGCGTCACCCCCAGCGCCCCGCCAAAGCTGTTTGTATGTATCATCGCAATGAGCGACCCCGCCCCGCCGAAAGCGCAGGCGGCGGCTTCCCGCAGCGCAGGTATCTTCTGGTGCACTATCCTGCTTATACACTGCAAATATATCAGACTGATGAGCGCGTTCGTTATCACAAGCACGTCTATGTATATCTTCATTCCCGCACCGCCTTTCTGCTTTAATTATACCCCCCTCCCGCGGCGCAATAGGTCGAAAGCGAACGCTTCCGCATAATAAAAAAGAGCCGAGTTTTTATCGCTCAGCTCTTTCATTTCGCCTATATTATATAAAGGTATATCTTCTTACTTTGATATGAATTTATGGTACTCTTTATTAAAGTCTTTCAGCTCGGAATCTATCGTTCCCGAATATGTTTCGCGCAGCTTTGTCCATGTGAACTGTACTCCGTCGTCGTCCGTTTTCATTACCGATGTGTACATATACGGTATTACAGCTTCCTTTGTGGCGTTGGTAGCCGCGTCGTCGTTAGAGAGCAGTGTGGATATTCCATAGCCGGGGTCTACCACCTTGACGTACTTGTCGCTCAGCGGCTCTTCGTTCGCCATTTCGTCCATCTCTTCCGTCCAGTACGGCGAGGTCACGAAGAATTTTTCTTTGCCTGCTTCCATAGCGTCTGGGTCGGTGTTCGCGTAGCGCGCACATTCGTACCAGCACTTTACAGCGTCGCTCTTTGTCGAGCCTTTTACCCACATATACGCCGTTATTCCGATGGTGGTGTAGTAAGTGTCGCTGTTAGGGTCGCGCGGCATGGGCACTACGCCCCAGTTGTCGCCCTCTCTCGGGTTTATAGCCCAGTTGCCCATAGCGTAGAAGAGTACGTTTTTCTTGAAAGCGTCGTTTGCCGAGCCGTACCAGTCGGCGTTGTAGAAGCCGTTTTTCTGTACCTCGTACAGCAGGGAAGAGGCGCGGTCAAAGTCGGGGTCGGTTATGTTCGATACATATTCGTCCTTCTCGCTGTCGTATGTTATCAGCGTCTTGCCCGTAGACTGGAATATGAATGGCGCGAACCAGCCGTTTATGCCGTAGCGTATCTCGTCGCCCTCTGCGTTAGAGCAGTATTCGTCCATCAGGTCGTACCAAGTGTCCCATGTCCAGTTGCCGTCCATGTAAAGCTCGTAAGGGTCGTCCAGCGTGTTGGCCTCCATAACGTCCTTGTCGTATACCATAGATGAAAGCACGTTGAGGTTTATCGGCGCAACGTAGTGCTCGTCTTTCAGCGTGAACTGGTCGGCAAGCCCCTTCATGTCCTTCCACATATCGTCCTCAAAGTCAACTATGCTGTCTACCGGCTGGAACATTCCCTTTACGCAGTAGCAGGGAAATGTCATCTTCTGCTCAAACCAGAATATGTCGGGCGGGTCGTTTGAGAGAAGTCGGTTCGCGAGCTGGTCGTACTTCGTGGTAGAAGCGCACTGCGAATATTTTATCTTGCCGCCCTTGCGCTCGAAAAGCGTTAGATCTACGCGCTTCTCCTGCGCCGTAGAGGTCGGGTTTATGTCGAAGTAAGAGAGCCACTCCAGCTCCTTGTCAGCCCCCTCGGGTATGTCGGATATGCCGTCGGTCGCGTCCTCCGCTACCTTTACTTTGTCCTCATACTTTGAAGAGCTGTCGCTTTTTCCGCCGCCGCAGCCTGCGGCTGTAAATGTTAACATCGCCGCGGCTGAAAGCGCGGCGAGCCTGCGTGCTTGTATCATATCTTCTCCTCCATATTAGATATTTGAATATGCTGATATATCTTAATTGTATCATGTTTCCGCGCCGATTGTCAATCATAACATTAAATAAAATTTCGCTATATTTTTTTACATTATATACAATTTAAATATCTAAGTTGTATAAATCGCGCCGAGGTTTTTATGTTTTTTTCACAAAAATATTTTTTGATTCTTGAAAATCATTGATTTTTGTTTTCTGTATGCTATACTGTATATGTATTTGGAAATGGCGACTTGACCAATTTTATAATATAGAATTAGAATTTCGATATAAAAGGGGGCGGCAGATGTTGAAAAAGCGCATAGGCATTTTTATACCCAATATCCATAAAGTAGGCTATCATAATCATCTTAACAGCATAAGCGTAAGAGCTGCGGAAAACGGCTATGATACTATGTGCTTCAGCTCTTATACCGACCTGTATAACGGCAGCAGCTACGATGAGGGCGAAAAAAGCATTTTCCACCTGTCGTATGAGGCTGACCTCTGCGCTATGATAATTTACAGCGAGCTTATCAAAGACGAAGCGCTTGTAAAAGACCTTGTTGCTTTCGCCGACGCTCACGGCATACCTGCCTTTGCGATAGATAAAAAGGTGAAGGGCGCTTACTATATCGGCTTCGATTACGATACGGCATTTGAAAAGATAACCGATCATATAGTCGAGCAGCACGGCGCTAAAAATGTTTACATGATAAGCGGCCAGCGCAATAACAGTTTTTCGCAGGACCGCGAGGAAGCTTACCGCCGCTCGCTTGAAAAGCACGGCATAGCTTTCGATCAAAATAAAATATACTACGGCGAGTTTTGGGATTCTCCCGCCATGCAGTCTGTGAAGGATATTCTTAAAGACTGCGGCGGCGTTTTGCCCGATGCGATAGTCTGCGCAAATGACTCTATGGCGATAGCTGCCTGCACCGCGCTTGAGGAAAACGGCGTTGCTGTACCGGAGGACATTATCGTAAGCGGCTTCGATGGCATCGAACGCGCAGTGAAAAACTGTCCGTCTATACTTACCGCTAAGTATGATTTTGAAAAATCGGCTGAGTATATGATAGATGAGATAATACGGCTTGAAGGCTCTGTACCGCAGCCCTGCGATAAGATATTCGGCTTCGATATAGTGCTCGGTCAGTCCTGCGGCTGTATAGATAACTCTGCCAGGATTTCCGGTAAGGTCACCTCTCAGCTTTACGATATGATAGGTCAGCGTGAAGAGTTCAAGACGAGCATGGATCACATGATGCTCTATAATAATACCGGCGATGAGCTTCAAGCCGTTCTTCCCGGTATAGGAAAATATGTAAAGTCTATACTCTACTGCGGTGTCGCTATCTATATCTATCCCGAATTTTTCGGTTACAGCAAAAAAGATTACCCCGGTCGTGTTCTCGCGGCGTACCTTGACCCCGAAAAACCTTGAGTATTTCACGCCTTTCGCCGAGGTAGACAGCCAAGAGATCTACCCCGTCAGCATTTTCAAAAACTGCTCGAATTTCGTTTTTGTGCCCCTGCATTGTCAGGACAGAGTTTACGGTTATGTCATGATAAGCCGCCTTACGCTCAGCTTCCTCGCTTTCGACCGCCTTGCGGATTTCGTGGTGCACCTGAATATGCTGCTTTCCAGTATAGAAAACGCTGCTAAGCTCAACGAGGTAGTTAAAGCGCTGAATGATATGTATATCCGCGACCCGCCCCCAAACCTGCTCAATCGCCGCGGCTTTGATCGAGAGATACCCGCGGTCATAATGGCGCAGAAAAAAGAAAATAAAAAGCTTCTGCTCCTCTCCGTCGACCTCGATGGGCTAAAGTTCATAAACGATTCTTTCGGTCATAACGAGGGCGATTTTGCTATCTATACTGTGGCGTATGTGCTTGAAGATACAGTCAGTGATATGGGCGTTTGCGCACGTTTCGGCGGCGATGAATTTATGGCTCTGCTAGTTGCAGATATCACCTCTGCCGAGCTTGAAAAACGCTTTTCAGATAAGATAAACGAAGCCAGCCACGACGCCAATAAGCCTTACCGCATAAACGCCAGCTTTGGTGTAGAGGAGTCGGCTCCCGAAGAGATCGTCAATACTTTCAAAGAAGTAGTAAAACGTGCTGACTCTAAAATGTATAAGCATAAGAAGAAAAATAAGCTTATCAAAGGCTTTAGATTTGCTGAGGGATAACGCATTTTTTATCGCTGTTTACCGCACACTTTCGCATTTCGCAAGGTGTGCGGTTTTTTGTTTTGCGACGATTTAGGTATTTTGGTGAAATCTTTGTGAAATATACTTTACAAATCATTAAAAATGTGCTATAATAGATGAATAACCATACAAAAAAGGAATGACAAACTATGGAATGGGCTGAAATAAACATATATACGACTACTGCGGGTATCGACAGCGTTACAGGTATACTTATGGATCTCGGCATTACCGGCTTCGTTATCAAAGACGCTCAGGATTTTGAGAACTTCCTCGAAAATAAGACCGGCAATTGGGATTATATCGACGATGACCTTATGGGTCTTAAAAACTGCGAAACTACCGTTACGGTATATATCCGCAGCGATGCCGAGGGCGCAGAGCTTTTCGCGGCGGTGAAGTCCGCGCTGGCTGCTCTCAAATCGCGCGATACTGACGGCGCTTACGGCAGGCTGGAGTACGATATGTCTAATATCCGCGAGGAAGATTGGGCTAATAACTGGAAGCAGTATTTCAAGCCTATCACCATCGGCGAAAAGCTGCTGATAAAGCCTTCGTGGGAGGCGGCAGACCCGGCTGAAAAGCGCAGGATCTTAGAGATCGACCCGGCTTCTTCTTTCGGTACGGGTCAGCATAATACCACCCGCCTTTGTTTAGAGCTTATAGAAGAAAACCTCGCGCAGGGCGAAAAGCTGCTCGACCTCGGCTGCGGCAGCGGTATTCTCTCGATAGGCGCGCTGCTGCTCGGCGCTGAGTCCGCCTGCGCTGTCGATATAGACGACAACAGCGTTCGCATTGCCGCCGAAAACGCTCAGAAAAACGGCATCTCTCCCGAGCGCTATACGGCTTTCTGCGGCGATATAACTTCTGATGAAAAGCTGCGCGAAAAGATAGGCGGCGGGTACGATATAGTCTGCGCTAATATCGTCGCCGATGTGCTCATAGCCATGAGCGGCTTTTTCGCAGGCTTCTTAAAGGATAAAGGCAAGCTTATAGTTTCGGGCATAATCGACGCCCGCCGCGAAGAGGTGCTCAGCACTATATCTTCCTGCTGCTTCGAGCTTGTAAAATCCGCCAACAGTGAGGACTGGAACGCGGCTTACTTTGTCCGTAAATAACGTGCATTATTAAAATATTTTATACAGAAAGGAAAGATACTATGCAGGCAATTTTCTTAGTTATCAAACAAACAGAGCTGGTAGACAGCATAATGAGCGCCCTTGCCGAAGCGGGCATTCGCGGCGGTACGGCTATCGACTCGGTAGGTATGGCAAGCTCCATCACGCGTATGAGCAATAATCTCGCAATGGTGCAGCTCCTCCGCGGTATACTCTCGGGCGAGGACGATTCTCATAAATCAAAAACTATCTTCGTTATCGTAAAAGACGAGCAGGTAGATGATGTCAGAAAGGCTATCACCGGCGTTACAGGCGACCTCTCAAAGCCTAACGCAGGTATCATGTTCGGTCTGCCCGTTTCGTTCGTAGACGGTATTTCTTGACTACTACACCAAATAAAAAAGCAAAACGCCTGTGAGCGAGTTTTTCGCCGCAGACGTTTTTTGTTTGCCGTATTTATCAGAGTATAAGGCAGATAAGCCCCGAGCAGCCCTCGTTTATCATGCGCGAAAGCGTTTCGCAGAGCTTCATGCGCGCGTCCGCCGGCAGCTTCGCAAGCTTTGCGTTCAGCCCCTCGCTCACCAGTTCGTGCAGCGATTTTCCGAATATGTTCGATTCCCATATTTTTTCGGGCGAGCTGTCGAAATCCGCCATCAGCGACATCACCAGCTCTTCCGACTGCTTCTCAGAGCCTACTATCGGCGCGACTTCCGTCTTTATCTGCGTCTTCATCAGGTGTATCGAAGAAGCCGCCGCCCGCAGACGTATGCCATACTTGCCGCCCTGCTTGATTATCTCCGGCTCTTCCAGTGTAAGGTCTGCCATCGTCGGCATCACTACGCCGTAGCCCGTGCGCTCCGCTTCCTCCAGCGCGCCCGCCAGCCGCGAATATTTCTCGCGTATACGCACCAGCTCGGTTATTTTCGGTATCAGCTCGCCTTCGTTCTCCAGCGGTATGCCCGCCGCTTCGCCGATTATCTTGATGAATAGGTCGCCTGAGATAGTCGCCGCAACAGCCGCCTTGCCGCATGAAAGGTCAGTTTCGCGCACCGCCGCCGCGCTGATGTATTCGCACTTTGCAAGCTCTTTCGCAAAGGCTTCCGCGTCTTTCAGCGTGTGCACCGCGCCCGCCGCACCGCGTATAGCGCTGTATATCTCGCTGCGCAGCCAGTGCCCTTTGTCGAGCGAATTGAGCCAGCTGGGCGCTTCCACACTTATCTCCTGTATCGGGAATGCGTACAGCACTTCCGTAAGTATCCGCTCTATCATCTCGTCGTCCAGCTGCTCGCAGCTCAGCGGTATAACGCAGGCTTTGTACTTTTCCGAAAGCTTAGCCGCCGCCGTCTTAGCCTCGGGCGATATTGGGTTCAGGCAGTTGTAAAGCACTACGAAAGGCTTCCCCGCCTCGCGCAGTTCCGATATTACGCGCTCTTCGCACTCCTCGTACTCATCTCTCGGCAGATCGGTAATGCTGCCGTCCGTGGTCACTACTATCCCGATGGTAGAGTGCTCGGCGATGACTTTTCGCGTTCCGACCTCCGCCGCCATGTTGAAAGGCACTTCCGCGTCGAACCACGGCGTCATCACCATTCGCGGCGCTTCGTCTTCAAAATATCCCTGCGCGCTGGGTATAACGTACCCCACGCAGTCTATCATGCGCAGGTCAAAGCTTGCCGTGCCGAGGTTCACGCGCACCGCTTCTTCGGGTATGAATTTCGGCTCGGTGGTCATTATAGTGCGCCCGCCCGAGGACTGCGGCAGCTCGTCGCTCGCCCTCTCGCGGCGGTAGTCGCTCTCGATGTTCGGTATCACCAGCCGCTCCATAAAGTGCTTGATGAATGTCGATTTTCCCGTCCGCACAGGGCCTACCACGCCTATGTATATGCTTCCGCCCGTGCGCACAGCGATGTCGTTGTAAATATCGTTCATATAGTCTGCTCCTCCGTCAGTTTTTCATTGGTATTATCAGTATCCTGCGCCCGTCGGCAGGCTCTGCGCTGTTTTCCTCCGCTATCGCTTCCGCGCTGGTGGAGTATTTTTTTGCTATCTCCCAAAGGTCGCCCTCGGGGTCGGCGTAGCATATCTTCACAGCGCAGTTTTTGTCGCGCGCTTTCGGTTTGTCGGTCAGCAGAGTTATGCTTTTCAGCAGCCGCAGTTCTCCGCCGCGCTGCGCAGTTATCTCCGCTTTCAGCGCCGCTTTCGCCTCTACCCCCTCGTCGCTTATCGTGTACGAGCTGCTCTCTGTCTTTATCGTTACCGCTCCCGCTTCGCCGCTGATGTCTATGTCCTGCTCGAATGCGCACTCTTTCTCGGCGTAAGCCGCGCTGCCGTCGCTCAGTTTTCCCAGCATACAGAATACCGCCTTGCCGTAAAGCACCGAGCAGCCTTTATCTTCGTCGCGCCGTACAGATGCCGCCGCGTTTTCGCACCACATATCGTATACCTGCGCTATCTCGCCCTCAGAGCAGGCAAGCGTGCAGTTCAGCTCTACACCCGCGCTTATCTTCTCGCTCTCGGCGGGCGGCAAGATCTCCAGCGGCTCACATTCGCACTCGTACATAGTCGAGTACGCGTCGGTAGCAAATTCGCTGCTCTCGTACCTCGTCGCGGATATGTTTACAAGCATTATCAGCTCGCACTCCAGCGCGGCGGGGTCTTCCGCTTTCGGCATTATAACGCATTTCGGCGCGGTCATATCCACCTCTGCGGTAAAGCTCTCGTCCAGCCCCTCTATGTCGATTATCTGGCTGAAAGGTATGCTGAATCTCATGGCTTCGGGCGGTTTGCCGCCGCCGTCCTTTGGCAGATACAGCAGGCTCACTTCCGCTTCGCCTTTCGTTATCAGCTTGCCGGGTATCATCTTCTGCTCGCCCTTTTTGACGTTCACGTCGCACCGCACCACGCTGCCGAAAGGCGGCTTGCCCGCGGGCAGCTCCATCTCTTCGATAACGGTTATCCGTTTAGCCGATGTCAGCCGCCTTGCGGGGAATACTGCCGATACTTTTTTCGTCTGTACCCCGCCGCCGTAAGCGCCGCATACCGCCTCGAATTTCTTTTCGCTCGTTACGCATACGCGGCAGATAACGCTTCCGCGAACGTCCAGCCTGCGCTGGCTCACTACGCGGCAGTTGACGTATTCCACCGCAGGCTCTATCTTCACAGAGGGGTTCACGGCGTCTGCGGGCAGGTCTACCGTCTTTGAAAAATCGCGGCATTCCTCCACGCAGTGCACCCCGCCGCCCTCCGCCGTGCGGTATATCACTCTTATCGTTACGGAAAGCTCGAATGTCAGCTTTCCTCCGTTTATGCCCGCTGACGTCACGCCCGGTATTATGCAGCATTTCAGCACTCGGAAAATATCGGGGCAGTAGTCGGGAAGTATAAAGTCCTGCTCAGCCGCCTGCGTTACCTCAGTCTTTATCACGGGTACAGAGCAGGTCAGCTCTTCTCTGTTCAGCTTGAAGTCCATAGGTCGATTCCTCCATTTTTTCTCGTATTATTTGTACAGCGCCTTTCGGCGTATTGCCTTGTTGAGAATATATGCGCTCGCTTGTACAAATATACGCGTATCTCAGCGACTTTGCATATCAGTTGATAAAAAATTTAAGAATTCGGGTATTTACAAATCGTATCGTGATATGTTATAATAAAAGTAATTGTTTAAAAACTGACTGATAACAAATAAAGAAAGAGTGAACGAAATGCCAAAGAATACAGGCAAGAAAGAATATAATAACGAGTCGATAGAGCTGCTCGAGGGCGCTGACAGAGTAAGAAAGCGTCCCGCCGTTATATTCGGCTCTGATGGGCTTGAGGGCTGCAAACACTCGGTCTTTGAGATACTTTCAAACTCGATAGACGAGGCGCGCGACGGCAACGGCAATAAAATTATCCTGACGAAATTTAATGACAACAGCTATCAGGTAGAGGACTTCGGCAGAGGCTGTCCCGTAGATTTTAATCAAGCTCAGCAGCGCTATAACTGGGAGCTTGTTTACTGCGAGCTTTATGCCGGCGGCAAGTATAATAATAACAGCGGCGATAATTATGAGTTTTCACTCGGTCTGAACGGCCTTGGTGCTTGCGCTACTCAGTACGCCAGCGAATATATGGGCGTTACCGTTTACCGCGACGGCTTTGAGTATCAGCTCCATTTTGAAAAGGGCGAAAATATCGGCGGCTTGAAGAAAAAGCCGTATAAGGGTAAGCGAACAGGCACTATCCAGCGCTGGAAGCCCGACCTCGACGTTTTTACCGAAACTAAGATAGAAAACGAGTTCTTTGTAGATATGCTGAAAAAGCAGGCGGTAGTAAACCCTAACGTAGAGTTCATCTTCCGCGTTCAGCAGTCAGACGGCGATTTTGCCGAGCAGAGTTTTCTCTATGTAAACGGCATATCCGATTACGTCGCCGAGATCTCTGAGGATAAAGCCCTTACCTCAGTTCAGTATTTTTCGGGTGAGCGCGTAGGCCGCGACCGCGCCGATAAAGAAGATTACAAGGTAAAGCTTTCGGTAGCTTTCACATTCTCCAATCTCGTGAAGCTTACTGAGTATTTCCATAACTCCAGCTTTCTTGAGCACGGCGGCTCGCCAGAAGAGGCTGTAAAGCTGGCTTTCACCTATTCAATAAATAATTATCTAAAATCAAATAATAAGTATAACAAAAACGAAAAGCCGATAAGCTTTGCCGATGTAGAAGAATGTTTAGTGCTGGTTTCCAGCTCCTTCTCTACCGTCACTTCTTACGCTAATCAGACCAAAAAGGCTATCACCAATAAGTTCATCAAAGACTGCATGAATGAGTTCCTAAAGCAGCAGCTGGAGATATACTTTATGGAAAAGCCCGACGAAGCCGCCAAAATATGCGAGCAGGTGCTTATAAATAAGCGCAGCCGCGAAAAGGCAGAGGTGTCCCGCCTAAATCTGAAAAAGACTCTCACCGCCAATATCGACCTTTCAAATCAGGTGCAGAAGTTCAATGACTGCCGCTCTAAGGACGTAAGTATCCGCGAGCTGTATATAGTGGAGGGCGACTCGGCGCTGGGTTCGGTAAAACAGGCGCGCGACTCTGAGTTCCAGGCAGTTATACCTATTCGCGGTAAGATACTCAATTGCCTTAAAGCCGATTACGCTAAGATCTTTAAAAACGAGATAATCACCGACCTGATAAAAGTTCTCGGCTGCGGCGTAGAGGTAAGCTCGAAGTCGAATAAAGAGATCTCGAATTTCAATATAAACGGTCTGCGGTGGAATAAAGTAATCATCTGTACCGATGCCGATTACGACGGCTTCCAGATACGCACACTAGTCCTTACCATGCTTTATCGACTCACCCCTACTCTTATCAACGAGGGCTACGTCTATATAGCCGAATCTCCGCTTTTTGAGATAACGGCTAAGGAAAAAGGCAAGGAAAAGACATACTTCGCTTACGACGAAAACGAAAAGACCGAGATACTCAAAATGATTGGCGATAATAAATATACCCTCCAGCGCTCAAAAGGACTTGGCGAAAACGAGCCGGATATGATGAGCCTTACCACCATGAATCCCGCGACCCGCCGCCTTATCAAGGTAAATCCTACCGATATTGAGCAGACGGCTTACGTTTTTGATATGCTGCTGGGCGATAATCTTCAGGGAAGAAAAGAGCATATCTCGCAGTACGGCCATGATTACCTCGATATGGCTGATATTTCATAAGGAGCGTGCAAAAATATGGCTGTATACATTCTGCTGATACTGGCGGCGATAGGACTTATCTACTCGGTGTACCTTACCGTAGCTATATTCCGTTGCTTTTCCGATACTGCGGACGATAAAGACCCTAAAGCTATGCTGGTAAAATATAGAAATAAAATGATAGTTTCGTATGTGCTTACGGTGCTGCTGATTACTGCCGCCGCCGCTGTAAAGCTTATAACAGGTTAATTTTAAAGGAAGTGTATTTGACAAAATGGCTAAGAGATCAAAGCCGCAGGAAAATAAAAAGATAAGAAAGATACCCGACGCATATATAGCAGGCGCAGGCACGGTCGTAGAGGAAAAGATAACCGATACGCTGGAGAAAAACTATATGCCCTACGCTATGAGCGTTATAGTTTCGCGCGCTTTCCCCGAGATCGACGGCTTCAAGCCCTCTCACCGCAAACTGCTGTATACTATGTACAAGATGGGTCTGCTCACAGGCTCGCGTACAAAGTCGGCTAATATAGTAGGCCAGACAATGAAGCTCAACCCTCACGGCGACGCGGCTATTTATGATACAATGGTGCGCCTTGCACGCGGAAATGAAACGCTGCTCCACCCCTATGTTGATTCAAAGGGCAACTTCGGTAAAGCCTATTCGCGCGATATGTCCTGCGCGGCTTCGCGTTATACCGAAGCTAAGCTTGCGCCCATCTGCGCCGAGCTTTTTTCTGATATAGATAAAGACACGGTAGATTTTGTGCCGAACTACGATAACGAGATGTTAGAGCCTACACTGCTCCCCGCAACTTTCCCGTCTATACTCGTAAATGCAAATGTTGGTATAGGCGTATCTATGGCGTCGTCGGTCTGCTCTTTCAACCTTGCCGAGATATGCGAAACTACCATAGCGCTGATGAAAGATCCCGAGCATAACGCCCTCGATACCCTTTAAAGGCCCCGACTTCTCGGGCGGTGCGCTGATGCTTTACGATGAAGAAACGCTGGAGCAGGTCTACCGCACGGGCAGAGGTTCTATAAAACTTCGCGCACCATATGAGTACGATAAAAAGGCGAACAGCCTTATAGTAAAGCAGATACCCGCTACCACTACGGTAGAGGCTATAATAGAAAAGATAATCGCGCAGGTAAAGGCGGGCAAGCTCCGCGAAGTTTCTTACGTTCGCGACGATACCGACCTCGACGGCCTTACCATAACGATAGACCTTAAAGGGCACAGATCCCGATAAGACCATGCAGAAGCTTTACCGCATGACCCCGCTGGAAGATACCTATTCCTGCAACTTCAATATACTCGTGCACGGCTACCCGAAGGTAATGGGCGTTTACGAGATACTGAATGAGTGGATAAAGTTCCGTACCGAGTGCGTGCGCCGCAGAACTGTTTTCGACCTCAACAAGAAAAGCGAAAAGCTCCACCTGTTAGAGGGTCTGGAAAAGATACTGCTCGATATAGACAAAGCTGTTCGCATAGTCCGCGAAACGGAAGAGGAAAGCGACGTAGTGCCCAACCTTATGGTAGGCTTCTCGATAGACGAAATTCAGGCAGAATACGTTGCCGAGATAAAATTGCGCCACCTGAATCGCGAGTATATCTTAAAGCGCACTAAAGATATAGAAGAGCTGAAAAGCGAGATAGCCGACCTTAAAGAAACAGCTAACAGCGAAAAGAAGATAAAGTCTATAATATCTTCCGAGCTGAAAAACGTGATAAAAAAATACGGTCAGCCACGCAGAACCGGCTTCTACTATAAGACCGACATCGTGGAAGCTGACGTAGAGGACGATATACCCGATTTTGGCTGCACAGTTTTCCTTTCAGACAGCGGCTATTTCAAGAAGATACTTCCCAATTCGCTGCGTATGGCGAGCGAGCAGAAAGTAAAAGAGGGCGACTTTATCTCTCAGCAGATAGATGTAAACAACCGCTCAGAGCTGCTTTTCTTCACCACTTCAGCCAATTGTTATAAAACTAAGGTAAGTGCTTTTACCGAAACTAAAGCCAGCGCTATGGGCGACTATATCCCTGCTAAACTCTCTTTCGACGAGGGCGAGGATATAGTAACTATGGTAAATACCATAGATTACAGCGGCTATATGCTTTTTGTCTATGAAAACGGCAAGGTGGCAAAAGTTCCGCTGAACGCTTATGAAACAAAGACCAACCGAAAAAAGCTGACAGGCGCTTTCAGTTTGAAAGACAAGATAGTCGCAGCGATCTTTATAGACGATAACAAAGAGATGATGCTGCGCTCTTCAAATAACCGCGCTGTAATATTTGATACTGCTCTTCTTCTGCCAAAGGTATCAAAGACTACGGTAGGCGTTTCGGTAATGACGCTAAAGACAAAAGCAGTAGTAGAGAAAGCGCAGATACTTACGCCCGAAACGGCAGAGGCTCTGAAAAAATACCGCTGCAAATCTATCCCCGCGACCGGCGGTCTTGCGAAAGACCTGCCCGACCCCGACCAGCTTTCGCTCTGATACAACAGCAGAATTTGACAAATAGCGTATAGTGTGATATAATTATATCGAAAATGCGCAAAGAGTTAAAAGCGCAGCGGAGGTATGAACATTATGGAATGCCCAAAATGCAGAAAAACTGTTTCAGAATATGATTACGAATGCCCCTACTGCGGGGTGAAGATAAAGCAGCGCCCCGAGAAGAAGCCTAAAAAGGTGCGCGCTAAAGCCGCCGACAGCGGAGAGAAAGTCAAGCGCGGATTTTTCATGAGAAAAAAGCCGCCCATGCCGCCTCCGCCCGACGCTGAAAGAAAAAAGAGCGGAAGCGGGCTTAAAATAGCGGCGCTGATTATTTGTGGAGTGCTTATCGTCATTATTATCGTGGCGGTGGCTGTTTCGCTGGCGGGCTCTAAAGGCGAAAAGTATGCTGAGAGCGCCGCAGAGTATATCGGAAGCGGGCTTTCTACCATAGAGAGCAAGACGGATATGCACTTCCTCGACGAATCGAAATACAGCGGCGTGAACAGCGCTGTGGCCTTTGATTATGTGCTTGAAAGCGATAAATCTACAAGCGTGTGGGGCGTGGAGTACCCAGAATGGGCTGTGTTCCTAAAAATGAGCTCAGCTGATTTCGTTACCGATGTTACCTATACTGATTTCAGCGTGGTGCATAAGGACATTCGCGGCGTGAAGCATAAAGAGCTTATAGATCTTGATTCGTTCGACGAAAACGCTAAGCAGGCTAAGGTCATGAATTATATAGATATAGATCCTTACAGCATATGCTATTCACAGTCGGGCAGAGTGACGTACACTTACAAGTATTATTACAAGCTTGATAACGGCGATGAACAGGCGGCTGTGCTGCGCGTAGTTTTTAACGAAGATGGCAAGTTCAAGTATTCGACTACCGAGCTTGTATATCCGGATAATATGTAAAACGCCTGCGCAGAATGCTCGGAACAATTCTAATATTTGCTTTTTGTATTACAGAAATAATACAAATAGTTGCTCTTTTTCTACAATTTTTGATAAAGTGTTGACTTTACTGCGCCAAATTGGTATCATAAAAAGTGGAGTGCTGTGTGTTTTTGCTGTGCGGCGCTTTTGCAAAATCAACTAAGGAGGATAAAGATGGAACCTAGCGCAAAGCTTTGTATGGGCTGCATGAACGAGCTTGACAGCGACGGCGTCTGCCATTACTGCACCTATACTGACGATATTCCTCATTTACAGTCTTATCTTGCTCCGCATACTGTTCTTAACGACAGATATATAGTAGGTAAAATGCTCACGTACAATGGCGAGGGCGCTTCATATATATGCTACGATATGGTGGCAAAGACCAAAGCGGTGGTTAGGGAATATATGCCCGACACCCTCTGCGAGCGCGAGATGAGAAGCAACAACATAATAATAAATACCGACTGCCTTGCCAAGTACAAGACTTATATGTCGGAATTTCAGGATATGAATCGTACTCTCACCCGTATGAGAAACTTAGCGAGCATTTGCACAGCTAAGGATATGTTTTCTGAAAACAATACCTGCTATGTTATACTCGAGTATGTAGAGGGCGTTTCGCTGAAAAAGTTTTTGCAGTCGAACCGCGGATATTTGCAGTGGCAGCAGGTTAAAAAGCTCTTTGTACCGCTTTTTGCCACGCTGAGCATTATCCACAACGCCGGAATAATCCACCGCGGCATATCGCCAGAAAATATTATCGTTACTACCGACGGCAGGCTGAAGCTCACGGGCTTTTCCATAAGCTCGATACGCACTTCAAACAGCGCGCTATCGCCCGAATTTTACTCGGGATACACCGCGCCCGAGCAGTATACTTCGCTGGAGTGGCAGGGCACATGGACCGACGTTTACTCGATAGCGGCTGTTATTTACCGCATACTCACGGGCTATGTACCGCCTGACGCTAATAACCGTATGCACAATGATACGATGATCCCCGCTTCGAGAATAAATCCGCACATACCGCGCCATGTATCAAATGTGCTTTCGCACGCTATGGCGGTAAGGGGAGCGGACAGGATACAGACCATTACTGACCTTGTGAGCGAGCTTTTTTGAGAACGTACAGCAATCCTCATCGCACATTAAAGGCGCGACACAGACTATACCCGTTATAAAACCGCAGCGCAGACCACAGGAAGATCTGCGCCGTCAGGAAAGGGAAGCGGAAGAGGCTGAAAAGAAGCGCAAAACGTCTACTGCGGTGGCTGTTGCAGGCTTCGTGCTGCTCGGAATGATCCTTATAGTGGGTCTGGTTCTGCTGTATCAGGTGTTCTCGCCGCAGGACGATTCGTCTGATAACAAAAATTCAGCAGTGATGACCGTTGCTGATGATGACGACAGCGAGATACTTATCGCCGAGTCGCAGGCTGTAACCATTGCGCAGGACGAGTCTAAGGAAGAGTCGGAATACGGCACTGGCGCTATCATGCCCGAACTGAAAGGTATGCGTATCGATACCGTAGAGCGTGAGCTTGGCGATGATTTCACCATACGCACCAAAACTTTCTACTCTGATGAAGAGGATAAAGGCATAATCACCGAGCAAAGCATTCCCGCAGGTACGGAATACGACCCGGCGAGAAAGAACAAGCTGGTGCTGAAAGTCTGCTTAGGTCCTGAAACTGTGGCTGTGCCCGAGTTTGCGGGATATACCAAAAAGCAGTATCTCGACATACTCAGCGAAATGAACATAAAGTACGAAACGGTAGAGGAAAGTTCGGCATATGTTACCGTTGGCATGGTAATACGCACCAACATCGATCCCGGCTACAATATCAACGTCAAGGACGGTCGGGTGCTTACCGTTTACATATCCAGCGGGCTGCAGGATCTCTCTTCGGTAGATTCTGAGGACGATAACAGCTATTCAGACTGGTCGTATACCGACGATGACAGCTCGTATACCGACGAAAGTTATTCAGATGAATACACTTGGTAAAAGCTGACACAGGCATGTCGAAAACGTTTGAAATTTTTATTAAAACGCTTGACACTAACATTTGTTTGTGGTATTATAGTAATAAAGTATTTTTTGCTGAGATAATTATGTTTATAAGGCAATATTGATTTGGAGGAACAGATATGGCTAAGAAGATCGGTGTATTGACCAGCGGAGGCGACGCTCCCGGAATGAACGCCGCGGTAAGAGCAGTAACTCGCGCAGCACTTTCTAAGGGTATGGAAGTTGTTGGTATCCAGAGAGGATATGTAGGACTTCTGAATCGTGAATTTGAAGAAATGACTGCAAGAAGCGTTTCGGGAATTATCCAGAGAGGCGGTACCTGCCTGTATACAGCCCGCTGTCCCGAATTCAGAAATATGGACGGCGTACTTAAGGGCAAAGCTGCCTGCGAAGAACTGGGTCTTGAGGGACTCGTCGTTATCGGCGGCGACGGCTCGTTCAGAGGCGCGGGAGATCTTTCTTCCGTAGGAATCCCCTGCGTAGGAATCCCCGGCACTATTGATAACGATATTCAGTGCACAGAATATACTATCGGTTACGATACCGCTATGAACACTGCGGTAGAGATGATCGACAAGCTGCGTGACACTACCCAGTCGCACGACCGCTGCTCGGTAGTAGAAGTAATGGGAAGAAAGGCCGGCTTTATAGCAGTAAACGTTGCCATTGCAGTTGGTGCAGAGGCTGTTATCACACTCGAGCGTCCTTACGACCTCGACGCTATCGCAGCTAAGATGGTAAAGACTAAGAACGAAAAGGGCGGCAAGCACCACTTCATCATCGTTGTAGCTGAGGGCGTTGGCCAGACCGAGAATATTTCGAGAACTCTTCAGGAAATGACCGGAATAGAGTCGAGAGTTACCGTACTGGGTCACGTTCAGCGCGGCGGCTCGCCTACACTTCGCGACAGAGTTATCGCTACCGAAATGGGTTACCACGCGGTAGAGCTGCTTGAGCAGGGCATCGGCAACAGAATAGTTGGTCTTAAAGACGGTAAGGTATACGATATTGATCTTCAGGAAGGTCTTGCAATGAAGAAGCCTTTCATCGATCAGAGGTACGATATTTTCTACGATACCGCATATTGATCTTGGATATACGGCGGCAAGCGTTCCGCCTGATTATATCATTACAGAGTAGAGGTCTGCGCGTTAAGTGCTGAACGAACGGGGAGTTGTCGTTCAGACGAAAAGGGTAAAACCCTTGCGGTGCAGATCTTGCATCCCGCTGAATGTATAATTTAAAGCTCTTCATAAGCCTTGAATTATGCACGAAGCTGTTTTGGCTCGCATAAAAGGAGGTATATTATGAAGAGCTTTTTTCTTTGTTTTCAGATTCGGCAGGCGAACTGAAAAAGGTAACTACCATCACGGTAACGGGTATGCTTATGGCGCTTTCGATAGTGCTGCGAAACCTCGCAATAAATATCAGCGCTGACCTGCGTATCACATTCGCGTTTTTAGGAATTATGGCGGTAGCGATGCTTTACGGCCCTGTTGTAACGATGATCGCGACAACCGGTATCGACGTAATGGGCTATTTCCTCGACGGCTTTAAGGCGCGCGATTACAATTTCGGACTGCTCGTTGTAAAGCTCATCGCGGCAATGATCTACGGCGTGATACTTTACAAAAAGGCGACCGGCAAGCAGCTCATCACGGGTATTGTCATTTCGCGAGTGCTCGTGGTGGTGATCTGCCAGCTGGTACTGACTTCTTCGGTGCTGTATTATTCGTACACAAACCGCAATTTTCCGTTCATGAGCGGTTCAGAATGGACAGCTTTCAAGATCTGGATGACCCCTCGTCTTATCAAAAACGTGCTCATGCTCCCCATCGAGCTTGTAATGTCGTCGATAATGCTCCCCGCTATTCGTCAGGCGTATACCCGCGTTTTCAAGACACGGACAGCGTAAATAAAAAGATCCGCACACGGCGCGCTTTTGCACCATGTGCGGTTATTTTTTTATCTGCTAAGTATTTCCTCAATAGCCGCGCGCTCTTCGTCTGTAAAAGTCAGCTTTTCAACGCACGCCGCGTTTTCGATTATTTGCGATGGTCGGCTCGCGCCTATCAGCACGGTGGTGACGGCTTTGTTGCTCAGAACCCACGAAAGCGCCATCTGCGAAAGCTTCTGGCCGCGCGCTGTTGCGATCTCGCCGAGGGCTTTCAACTTGGCGTGCATTTTTTCGTCAAGCTCGCCGCATATCCATGTATCACCCTTGCCGATGCGCGAATCTGCGGGAACGCCCATGATGTACTTGTCCGTCAGCAGACCCTGATAAAGCGGTGAGTAGACTGAAATGCCGACGCCGTTTTCAAGCGCCCATTTGTCCAGACCGTCCGATTCTATCCAGCGGTTGAGCATGGAATAGGAGGGCTGGTTTATGATGAAAGGCGTTTTCAGCTCGCGGAAGATCGCCGTTATCTCAGCCGCCTGCGCCGAATTGTAGTTCGATATGCCGACATACAGCGCCTTGCCCTGCTTCACGGCGTTGTCCAGCGCAAGCGCGGTTTCTTCAACAGGCGTTTCGGGGTCAGGAAGATGGTGGTAGTAGATGTCAACGTAATCTAGTCCCATGCGTTTCAAACTGGCATCGAGCGAAGCGGTAAGATATTTGCGCGAACCGCCTCTGCCGCCGTAAGGCCGTCCCACATCTCGTAACCCGCTTTTGTCGAGATAACAAGCTCGTCGCGGTAAGCCATCATGCCGTCTTTCAGTATGCGACCGAGGTTTTCCTCAGCGCTTCCGTTGAAAGGATTGCCGTAATTGTTGGCAAGGTCGAAGTGCGTAATGCCGAGGTCGAAAGCGGTGTGCGCCATCTCGAGCATATTGGCGTAGCAACCCTCGTGGCCAAAATTCTTCCAAAAGCCTAGCGAAACGGCGGGCAGCTTTAATCCGCTATTTCCGCAGCGGTTGTATACCATTTTTTCATAGCGATGTTCGTCAGGTGTGTACATAAATAAGATACCTCCTCAGATAAGTTTGTGTATATTATAGCACATATCCCACAGATTTTCAATGCCAGAAACGGCGGCAAATGGCGGCGTATATGTGTAAAATTTCTGTGAACCGCTTGAAAAATGGCGCACGGTGTGCTATAATGTATTTGTATAAAACGCTGTGACCAAGAAGAGTAGGCTTTTGCAGCTGCGGTTTTCCAGAGAGAATGTGCCATAGTCTGTAAGCACGTCCAAACTGCGCAAAAGCACGAAGTTTCACTTGCGAGCGGTTTCGCTGAAATCTGAGTAGGTGAAAACGTATACCTGCGTTAAGGGTCGGGGGAGTAACAGCTTCCTTTTGCTGATATGGGTGGTAATAAACAAGCTTTTTTACTAAGCCTTGTCCCGTTGCGGCGGGATAAAGGCTTTTTTTATTTGCAAATTATTTGAATCGGAGGAAAAGAAAATGACAGAACAGCTTAAAGAGATAGAACTCAAAGCTAAAGAAGAACTTTCGCACGCTGCCGATCTGAAATCGCTCGACGATATAAGAGTACGTTTTCTCGGCAAAAAGGGCGAGATCACGGCTATCCTGAAACAGATGGGAAAGCTTTCGCCTGAAGAAAGGCCCGTTATCGGTCAGCTTGCCAATAAGGTGCGCGCCGACATTGAGCAGGCAGTTACCTCGGCGCAGAACGCTATAAAGAGCAAGGCTGCGGCTATGAAGCTAGAGGCTGAAAGGCTTGACGTTACCCTGCCGGGAAAAGCCCCTAAGCTCGGCAACGCTCACCCCCTCAATGCTACTCTTGCAGAGGTAGAGGAAGTTTTCCTCGGCATGGGCTTCGATATAGTTGAAGGCCCTGAGGTAGAGACCGACCACTATTGTTTTGAGGCGCTGAATATGCCTAAGCATCACCCAGCGCGCGATACGCAGGATACTTTCTACATCAACGAAAACGTACTGCTGAGAACACAGACCTCCAGCGTTCAGATTCGCACTATGGAGAAGATGAAGCCGCCGATACGCATAATCTCGCCCGGCAGAGTTTACCGCTCCGACGCAGTTGACGCTACTCATTCGCCGCTCTTCCATCAGATAGAGGGTCTTGTTATAGATAAGGGCATCACAATGGCTGACCTCAAGGGCACGCTCGAAATGCTGCTCAAGCGCCTTTACGGCGAGGACACTCAGCTTCGCTTCCGTCCGCACCACTTCCCATACACTGAGCCTTCCGCAGAGGTAGACCTCATGTGCTTCAACTGCCACGGCAAGGGCTGCTCGATGTGCAAGCAGGAGGGATATGTAGAGCTGCTCGGCTCGGGAATGGTACACCCAAAGGTACTCGAGGGCTGCGGCATCGACCCCGAAGTTTACAGCGGTTTCGCTTTCGGCATCGGTCTTGAAAGAATCACGATGGGCAGATACAATATCAACGATATGCGCCTGCTGTACGAAAACGATATGAGATTTTTGGAGCAGTTTTGATAAATCGAACGGAGGTTAATATAAATGGATCTTTCAATGAGATGGCTTGCGGATTATGTTGACTGCAAGTGCGATATAAAGAAATTCTGCGATGAGATGACCCTTTCAGGCTCTAAGGTAGAGTGCTGGGGCGAAGAGGGAGATTTTCTCTCTAACGTAGTAGTAGGCAAGGTGCTTTCTACTGAGCGCCACCCCGATTCTGACCATATGTTCATCACGCAGATAGACGTTGGCGAGGCTGAGCCTATCCAGATAGTTACAGGCGCGCAGAACGTAAACGTAGGCGACTATGTGCCTACCGCTAAGCATAAGTCCACCGTGCTTCACGAGGGCAAAAAGGTGAAGATAACTAAGGGGCAAGCTGCGCGGCGTGGCTTCTAACGGTATGCTTTGCTCGCTCGACGAGCTGGGGCTTACCCTGCATGATTTCCCTTACGCGATAGAGGACGGCATTTTTATCCTCGGCGACGACTGCGACAAGACCGTCGGCATGGATATAAGAGAAGCTATCGGCTTCAACGATAAGAAAGTAGAGTTTGAGATAACCTCTAACCGCCCCGACTGCCTTTCTGTTATCGGTCTGGCGAGAGAAGCCGCTGCAACTTTCAACGTTCCCGCCGACATCAAAGAGCCTAAGTTCACAGGCATCGACGGCGATATAAACGAAATAATGTCGGTAGAGATACACAACGAAAAGCTCTGCCCGAGATATATGTGCGGCTACGTCAAGAACGTAAAGATAGGCCCTTCGCCCAGATGGATGAGAGAGCGCCTGCGCGCAAGCGGCGTGCGCCCTATAAACAATTTCGTTGACATCACAAACTATGTAATGCTCGAGTATGGTCAGCCTATGCACGCCTTCGACCTGCGCTATGTTGACGGCGCTAAGATCAACATTCGCAACGCTAAGGCAGGGGAGAGTATAACCACTCTCGATGGCGTAGAACGCAAACTTTCGGAAGAAATGCTCGTTATCGCCGATGAGAACAAGCCCGTAGCCGTAGCAGGCGTAATGGGCGGCGAGTACAGCGGCATCATGGACGACACCACCGCAGTAGTATTTGAGTCTGCCTGCTTTGACGGCGCAAGCGTAAGAACTACCGCTAAGAAGCTCGGCATGAGGACTGACGCTTCCGCACGTTTTGAAAAGGGTCTTGACCCCGAAAATACTTTTCCCGCGCTGATGAGAGCTTTCGAGCTTGTAGAAATGCTCGGCTGCGGCGAAGTAGTAAAGACATACATCGACTGCGATAAGTCAAACAAAAACCGCGAGGGCGTAGTTTTCGACCCCGACTGGATAAACAGCTTCTTAGGCACTGAGATACCCGCCGCTGAGATGGAAGAGTACCTCACACGTCTGAATTTCACTATCAAGGAAGGCAAGGCTTATGCGCCTTATTACAGAATAGACATAGAGTGCAAGGCTGACCTTGCAGAGGAAGTTGCCCGCCTGTACGGTTACAACAAGATACCGGATACCATAATCCGCGGCGTTGCCGAAGCTAAGCTGACCCGCAAGCAGAAGTTTGACAGAAACGTTACTTCGGCAATGCTCGGCATGGGCGTAAACGAGATCACTACTTTCTCGTTCATCTCGCCTAAGTATTTCGATAAGATAAGACTTCCCGAAAACAGCCCGCTGAGAAACGTTGTTAAGATCATGAACCCCCTCGGCGAGGACACCAGCGTTATGAGAACTACCATTCTCCCCTCGGTTTGCGAAGTTTTGGCTCGCAATTACAGCTATCGTAACCCCTGAGTGCTACGCTTTCGAGCTTGGCAACGAGTACCTGCCCGTAGAGGGAGAGGTGCTGCCTAACGAGCCAGAAAGACTCGGCGTCGGTATTTATGATACAAACGGCAGCGTAGATTTCTACACTATCAAGGGCATTGTGGAAGAGCTGCTGAAAAAGTGCGGCGCGCCCGAGTACGATGTTGCACGCCCTGATGAAAATACCGCTTTCGGCGAGGCTGCCGCTTTCCACCCAGGCAGATGCGCAGTTATCACCGCTAATGGCACAGAGCTTGCGATATTTGGCGAACTGCACCCCGAAACTCTGGAGAATTACGGTATCGGCTGCCGTACGTATGCTGCTAAGGTAAATCTGCCTGAGCTTATGGCGCTCTGCACCGAGGAAAAGACTTACAAGCCGCTGCCTAAGTACCCCGCTACCACCCGCGACATCTCGCTGGTTTGCGACGACGAGCTGCCCGCCGCTGTTATCGAAAAGACGATAAGAAAAGCAGGCGGAGCTATCCTCGAAAAGGTAACGCTTTTCGATATTTATAAGGGCAAGCAGATAGCCGAAGACAAGAAGAGCGTTTCTTACGCGTGACACTGCGTTCGCACGACGGCACTCTTACCGACGAGCAGGCTGACAAGACTATGGAAAAGATAGTAAATGCGCTCAAGGAGCACGGCGCAGAGCTCAGGATGTAAAATCTGCGTGTTGAAATTTGTGCAGTGTGTACAATCTTTTTCTGAAAGGCTTGTTATTTTTAAAGAAATGCGGTATAATAGTATTGCAGTCAGAATAAATTATAGTAGGAAAAGGAGTTGAGCTTTCATGCACGAACAGACCGTAGAATTTTCGGTAGTCAAGGAAAATGACAGCCAGTTAAGATCAGACCTCCAGACGGTGTACGCCGCGCTGGTTGAAAAGGGCTATAACCCTATAAATCAGATAGTAGGCTACATTCTTTCCGAAGACCCGACCTACATAACAACATACAATAACGCTAGAAGCTTGATCCGTCATATAGACAGAGATGAACTTTTACAGGAGCTTGTAAAGAGTTACCTTAACGTAAAGTAACGTTATATATGTTATAAAAAGCAAAAAGCTGCGGTGAAATATCCGCAGCTTTATTATTCAAAAAATCAGCCGCAGAGTGCTTTGTTTCACACTGCGGCTGTTGTTATTTATTTAGTCTTTAAAGAATACCGAGAATGCCTTGTACGCCATGTATGTGTCGAGCTTTGCGGTAACTTCAAAAGGTGCGTGCATAGAGAGAACGGGCACGCCTACGTCGATAACGTCCATGTCGAGGTTCGCGATGTACTGCGCTACCGTTCCTCCGCCGCCTGCGTCTACCTTGCCGAGCTCGCCGGTCTGCCAGATAACGCCGCCGTCGTTCATCATCTTTCTTATCCTGCCGACAAATTCAGCCGAAGCGTCAGATGTACCGCTCTTGCCGCGAGCGCCCGTGTACTTCGTGATAACTACGCCGTAGTTGAGCTTTGAGGCGTTGCGCGTTTCGGTAACGTCTGCAAAAGTGGGGTCTTCCGCGGCGTTTACGTCGGCCGAAAGGCAAAGCGACTTGCTGATAACGTTATGACCCTTCGCGCCCTGCTTAGCTGCAAGATCGTCGATGAAATAGGGCAGGTAAGAGCTGTTAAGACCCGTGTTGCCATCGCTGCCTGTTTCTTCTTTATCAGTGAGGATAGTCATGCAGGTGTGCTCAGGGGCTTCGCAGTCGAGTATAGCCTGAAGCGCGGGGTAGGAGCAAACTCTGTCGTCCTGACCGTAGCCGCCTACCATGCTTCTGTCAAAGCCGAGGTCGCGCGCCTTGAAAGCGGGCACTATCTCCAGCTCTGCCGAAACGAAATCATGCTCGGTGATGCCGTACTTCTCGTTGAGTATCGACATTATGTTGAGCTTTACTTTCTTAGATACCTTGTCGTCCTTGAACGGGCGAGAGCCTATCAGCAGGTTCAGCTCTTCGCCCTTTACGCCCTCCGCAAGCGTTCTCTTCATCTGCTCGGAAGCGAGGTGTATCAGCAGGTCGGTAACGCAGAAAACGGGGTCGCACTCGTCCTCGCCGATGGCTACGCTGACCTTTTCGCCGTTAGCCTTTACAATAACGCCGTGCAGCGACATGGGTATGGTAGTCCACTGGTACTTCTTGATACCGCCGTAATAGTGCGTCTTAAAGAGCGCAAGCTCGCGGTCTTCGTAAAGCGGGTGCTGCTTGAGGTCCAGGCGGGGAGAGTCTATGTGCGCCGCGGCAAGACGTATGCCCTCTGCAAGCGGCTTTTTGCCCATTACAGTAAGTATTACCGACTTTTCGCGGTTGCAGAAATAAAATTTATCGCCCGCTTTGTAGTCGGCAGCGGGGTCGTACTCGGTAAATCCTGCCGCTTTCGCGCGCTTGATAGCGTCTGCGCTGGCCTCGCGCTCGGTCTTTGCGGCGTTGAGGAACTTCTTGTAGTCCTCGCAGAAACCGTCAGCCGCGGCTATCTCTTCGTCGCTCATGATAAGTCCCGCATTTTTCGGTTCTTCGAGCAGCTTAGCGGCAAGCTCTTCGCCGGCCGATCTATTCGTATTTTCCATTGTTAATATCCTCCTCTAGCTGTGAATTGTTCTTATATTTTTCAAAGGCCTTCATCACCTTGTAAATATAATCTCGCGTAAGCTCAGACGGTACGTCATCTAGGTTTTCGTTTATGCTGAAATGCTCTGGGTCTATCGTGCCGTCCTCTATCCAGCCGTGCACGGCGTTCATTCCCTGATGATATGCACCTGCCGCCAGCTCATAACTCTCGTCAAAATCCTGATAGAGATATGAAAGCATATAGCAGCCGTACTGAATGTTCAGCTCGGGGTCGTACATATCGTCAAAAGTTATGTCGCGCTCGTCGTTCAGCCGAAATTTTATCCAGTCAAAAGCGTCGGGCATTATCTGCATAAGTCCGCGCGCGCCTACTTCCGACTCCGCCTGCGGGTCAAAGTGGCTCTCGGTATTTATGACTGCGAAAATGTAGCGCGGGTCTATATCGTACTCCGCCGAGTATTTTATAACGTATTCTTCGTACTCGGTGGGGTATGTAAAAAAGTTCTTCGCCTTGTTCTGCGTTTCGGGTTGGCGAAATATTATCAAAACGCCCACCGCTATCAGCAGCAAAACTATGACGAAGACCATAAGCCCTAGTATGTTCTCGTTTTTTTTCTTTCGCTTGTTAGCCATTTGCTCTTTCCTTTATTTTTTCAGCAGCCTCCGCAGCCTGAGCTACGGCTTGTTCCGCGCTGCCGTTGTTTTCTATAATATAATCTGATCTTTCTCTGAAAAAATCCTCGCTGTGCTGCGAAGAAAATCTGTTTTTGCAGGCCTGCACGCTAAGCCCGTCGCGCACGCAGATACGCTTTATGCGCTTTTCAATATCCGCAACGCAGCTTACTATCACTGTGCAGAGTTTATCCGCTCCCGCTTCAAAAAGAGTGGGCGCGTCAAGTAAAATATATTTCTCGCCGCTGTTCTCAGCCTGCGCTATCTCCTGCGAGATCAGCTTGTTTATGTGCGGGAATATCGCGGCGTTGTATCTGTTGAGAAGGTCTTTGTCCGCAAAAAGAGCAGCGCCCGCCTTTTTTCTGTTAAGCACTCCGTTTTCAAAAAACTGCGGGAATTTCTGCTCCAGATCTTTCGCACATTCGCTGTTCGGTTCTACAGCTTTTCTCGCGACTATATCGCAGTTTATGACGTAAAACCCGTGCTTGGCAAAAATTCGGCTGACAGTCGTCTTGCCCGCGCCGCTTTGTCCCGTAAGCCCCGCCGTCAGCGCGCTCACAGCTTTATCACCTGAAACGCCGCCGCGCGGATAAGTCTGTTGTACACCGCAAGTCCCACTCCGTCGAACTTCGGGCAGCGCGCATATACGGTAGACGCGCCGCGCTCGTCGGCTTCGCGCAGAGCGTCGAAAAGATTGTGCGCCTGCTCTTCGCTCGTCGCGCCGATGTTGATGTACGGTACGTCCTCAGCTGCGTCCTCTTCGCCGAATACAAGGCACAGCACGCCGCTTTTATCGTGAGTATCGACATATTCGCGGAAAGCCGCCGAGCCGCCGTCGAGGATAATAACGTTCGCTTTCGGCGAGTAATGCTTGTATTTCATGCCGGGCGAAGCGACCTTAGCGCCGCTTTCGACCTCGTGGAGTACGCCTTTGTCTATGCGCACATCGGGCGTTACGGCGGCGAGCATCTGCGCGGTTATCCTGCCGGGACGCAGTATCTTCACAGCGTTCTGTTCAAAGCATATAACGGTAGACTCCACGCCTGCCTCGCACGAACCGCCGTCAATTATCGCGGGTATCCTGCCGTTCATGTCTTTAAAAACGTGGGCGGAGCAGGTGGGCGAGGGGCTTCCCGAAAGGTTAGCCGAGGGCGCGGCAAGCGGCACGCCCGAAGCCTGTATCAGCGCGCGCGCGATTGGGTGCGAGGGCATACGGATGCCTACGGTATCCAGCCCGCCAGATGTGATGAGCGGTATGCGCGGATTTTTCGGAAGCACCATCGTCAGCGGCCCCGGCCAAAAAGCCTTTGCGCAGCTTAGGGCAAGCGCTGGTATCTCGGAAGCTACCTCTGAGATCTCCGCAAGGCTGCTGATGTGCACTATGAGCGGGTTGTCGGCGGGTCGCTCTTTCGCGCGGAATATCTTTGCTACCGCTTCTTCGTTGTAAGCGTCAGCCGCCAGACCGTACACCGTTTCGGTAGGCATACCTACTACTTCGCCGCTTTTTATAAGCTCGGCGGCGCGGTTTATCGAAACTTCTGAATCATTCAAGATCTCTGTTTGAAAACTCATTTTTCTATCCTCGTTATTTTTCATTCGCAAGCTGCGCCGTTCTGTCAGCGAGCGCAAGTGCGTCTATCACTTCGTCCAGAGAGCCGTTAAGTATGCTGTCGAGCTTGTAAAGCGTAAGCCCTATGCGGTGGTCTGAAACTCGGCTCTCGGGAAAATTATATGTGCGTATGCGCTCTGAGCGGTCGCCTGTGCCGACCATAGAGCGGCGCTTTGCGGCTATCTCTCCGTCGTGTTCGGCCTGCTTCATCTCCAGCAGACGTGAACGCAGCACGCGCATAGCTTTGTCTTTGTTCTTGTACTGCGAGCGCTCATCTTGACACTCTACAACCAAGCCCGTAGGCAGGTGCGTTATTCTTACTGCCGATTCGGTCTTGTTGATGTGCTGGCCGCCCGCGCCCGAGGCTCGGAAGACGTCTATTTTCAGCTCAGTAGCTTCATTCAGCTCAAGCTCTACCTCTTCGGCTTCGGGCAGTACTGCTACCGTTACGGTAGATGTGTGTATCCTGCCCTGCGATTCCGTTTCGGGAACGCGCTGTACGCGGTGAACGCCGCTTTCGTACTTCATGCGCGAGTAAGCGCCCTCGCCCTCTATCGAAAAGCTTATCTCTTTGTATCCGCCAAGCTCCGTTTCGTTGGCGCTGAGCACTTCCGTTTTCCAGCCCTTTGAAGCCGCGTACATTGAGTACATACGGTAAAGCGAATTTGCAAAAAGCGCTGATTCTTCGCCGCCCGCGCCACCGCGTATCTCTACTTACGTTCTTCTCGTCGTTCGGGTCTTTCGGCAGCAGCATTATTTTCAGCTCTTCTGAAAGGCGCTCCATATCGCCCGCCGAGGTGTTCAGCTGTTCTGATACCATCTCGTGCATTTCTTCGTCCATGCCGCCCTCTTTCAGCAGCTCGCGTGCTTCGGCATTTTCAGCAGCCGCGCGCTTGTATTCGCCGTACTTCTGGCATATCGGCTCCAGACGGCTGTATTCTTTCATCAGCTCGGTGTACTTTGCCGTATCGTTCACGGTGTCGGGCTGTGTGAGCATTTCGCCGATTTCGGAAAAACGCTCGTCTATTATCTCTAACTTATCTGTCATATCTCTTAGCTCCTTACATCTGTATTGATCGCGATTTTTTACAGACAGTCGGCTAAGTTTCCGCAGGCTTTATGACCTTCTTTACGTTTTTTTTTCGGCCTTGCTGCGGGGGTATCATAAACTCTCTTCCGCAGCCGCGGCAGCGCAGCTTGAAATCCATGCCCGAGCGCAGCACTTCCATCTCAAAGCTGCCGCATGGGTGTTTCTTTTTCATAAGCAGTGTATCGCCTTTTGAAATGTCCATAACTGTGATCTTACCTCCTCGAACGTGTTATCAAGCGTTTGTACGCTTACCTTTATATTATAGCACATTTTCGCGGCGTTAGCAAGTTTTTATGCCTAAATTTACAAATATGTATTCTATATTATATATAAGTAAATGAAATATATCTATTCTATTAAATTTTGCGACATTACTTGACGAACAATGCAAAAAATGATATTATAAAAATGTATTTCTTATGATTTTATAAGTGGAATCTTAATCTTATTATAAAGGAAGGAAAGAAATGAAAAAAACCTTTTATCACCAAAGAGCAGGCGGAAGAGATAATCAAAACCTACCCTACGCCTTTTCATATCTATGACGAGAAAGCTATCCGCCAGAACGCGCGCGACCTTTTCAAGGCGTTTTCGTGGAACAAGGGCTTTAGAGAGTACTTCGCCGTAAAGGCTACCCCTAATCCCTTTATCCTCAAAGTGCTTCAGGAAGAGGGCTGCGGTGTTGACTGCTCTTCGCTTACCGAGCTTATGATGAGCGAGTGCTGCGGTTTTTCAGGCAGTGACATAATGTTCTCTTCGAACGTTACCCCTAAGGAGGATTACCTCAAGGCGCGAGAGATGGGCGCTTGTATAAACCTCGATGACTTCACCCACATCAAGTTCCTCGACGACCTCTGCGGTATTCCCGAAACTATTTTCTGCCGCTATAACCCCGGCGGACATTTCGAGATCGAAACTCAGATAATGGATAACCCCGGCGACGCTAAGTACGGTTTTACCCACGAACAGATCATCGAAGGCTTTAAAATACTCAAGGAAAAGGGTGCTAAGAATTTCGGTATCCATGCGTTCCTCGCTTCCAATACCGTATCCAACGCTTACTATCCTAAGCTTGCCCGCATACTTTTCGAGCTGGCTGTTGAGATAAAGGAAAAGACCGGCGCTCAGATCAAGTACATTAACCTCTCGGGCGGCGTTGGCATACCCTATACTCCCGATAAAGAGCCAAACGATATTTTCGCTATCGGCGAGGGCGTGCACAAGGCGTTTGACGAGATACTCGTACCCGCAGGCATGGGCGATGTTTCTATATTTACCGAGCTGGGCAGATATATGCTCGCGCCTTACGGACATCTCGTTACAAAGTGCATTCACCACAAGCATATCTATAAGGAATATGTCGGCGTAGACGCTACCGCCTGCGACCTTATGCGTCCCGCTATGTACGGCGCTTATCATCACATCACCGTATTGGGCAAGGAAAATGCTCCCTGCGACCACAAGTACGACGTTACAGGCTCGCTTTGCGAGAACAATGATAAATTCGCAGTAGACAGAATGCTGCCTGAGATAGATACCGGCGATATACTCGTTATCCACGATACGGGCGCGCACGGCTACTCTATGGGCTACAACTATAACGGCAGACTTCGCCATGCTGAGCTTCTTTTGCAAGAGGACGGCAGCGTGAAGATGATCCGCCGCGCAGAAACACCCGCAGATTATTTTGCAACATTCGACTTCTGCCACATTATGGACAAATATCTTAACAAAGATAAATGATTTATGCCGCAGCGCCGCAGCTTTTACTATATCAGCTGCGGCGTTTTTGCTTTTCGCACCCTCAATTATGAACTTTTTTTGTAAATCGGTAAAACTACTTGCAAAAAGCGCGGAAATATAGTATAATAAAATTTGAGTATGCGGTGCTTTTGCAGCGAATGTGCGATATGCCGCCGCAGTAATAGAGAAAGGATTGGTTTTTTCTATGAATCTTGAAATGGTAAAGTATCTCGCAGAACTGGGAAAGCTGGAGTTTACAGACGAAGCGCTGGCTAAGACCGCTGACGAAATGACCGACATCATCGAGCTTATGGATACAATTAAAGACTTCGGGCTGGAGTACGACGCGCTGAAAGATAATCACAACGTATTCCTCAACGACCTTCGCAAGGACGAAAAGCTTCCTTCGATGTCTACCGAAAAAGTGCTTCAGAACGCAGTTAATTCCGACAACTGCTTCGTAGTGCCTAAGGTCGTTGAATAACCTAAAATATATAAGGAAGGTCGTGTAAATGTTGGACAGCTCACTTAAATCTATCCGCGATATGCGTGCGGCGCTTGACGAGAAAAAGATCTCCTCGCGCGAGCTGGCGGAAGAATATCTGAAAAATATAAGATCGCGCGACGGCGAGATCAAAGCTTATATCACCGTTACCGAAGAGGGCGCGCTAAAGCAGGCTGACGAGGCGCAGAAGCTTATCGACGCAGGCGAGCAGAAGCCGCTTACGGGTATCCCCCTCGCTATCAAAGACAATATCTGCACCGAGGGCGTGCGCACTACCTGCGCTTCCAAAATGCTGGAGGATTTCATCCCCCCTTATAATGCTACCGTTATGCAGAAGCTCGACTCGCATGGCATAGTTATGCTCGGCAAGACTTCTATGGACGAATTTGCAATGGGCGGCTCTACTCAAACTTCCGCTTTCGCAAAGACCCGCAATCCGTATAATACCGACTGCGTACCCGGTGGTTCGTCGGGCGGTTCGGCGGCGGCGGTCGCGGCAGACCTCTGCGCGGCGGCTCTCGGCTCTGATACGGGCGGATCTATACGCCAGCCTTCCTCTTTCTGCGGAGTGGTCGGTATCAAGCCTACTTACAGCCGTGTTTCCAGATTCGGTCTTGTAGCTTTCGCTTCCTCGTTCGACCAGATCGGCCCTATCGCAAAGAGCAGCGCTGACTGCGGCGTTATCCTCAATCAGATCTGCGGCTTTGATATGCACGACGGCACAAGCTCGAAGAACGAGGTTCCCGATTTCAACGCTAAGATCGGTCAGCCGCTCAAGGGGATGAAGATCGCGTTGCCTGCTGAATTTTACGCAGCAGGTATCGACGACGAGATAAAGGCTTCCGTACTTTCGGCGGCTGAAAAGTATAAGGAGCTTGGCGCTGAGCTTATCGACTGCTCTATGCCTTCTCTGAAATACGCTATCCCTGCATACTACCTTATATCCTCTGCCGAGGCTGCTTCAAACCTCTCAAGATATGACGGTATAAAGTACGGTCACCGCGCTAAGGACGCCGACAGTTACGAAGAGCTTATAAAGCACTCGCGCAGCGAAGGCTTCGGTGACGAGGTAAAGAGAAGGATACTCCTCGGAAACTACGCGCTCTCTAGCGGTTACTATGACGCTTATTACGGCAAAGCTATGGCTCTGCGTCAGGTCATAAGAGATGAGTACGACGAGATATTTGCTAAGTGCGACGCTATACTCACCCCGACTACCCCCGCGGTAGCTTACCGCCCTGAAGAGCAGGTATCAGACCCCGTAAAGATGTATCAGGCGGATATATGCACCGTAACTGTAAACATCGCGGGACTTCCTGCAATATCCACGCCCTGCGGCTACAACGCACAGGGTATGCCGATAGGTATGTCGATAATCGGCAAGCGCTTTGACGAGCAGACGGTTATCCAGCTCGCCGACGCTTACGAACAGACCTTTACGCCCATCGCGCCTAAGCTTTAAAGGAGGAAAAGACAAATGGAAAAATATATTACAGTCATCGGTCTTGAAATCCACGCCGAGCTTCTTACAAAAACTAAAGTATTCTGCAACTGCTCCGCTGAGTTCGGCGGAGAGCGCAACTCCCGCTGCTGCCCCGTATGCATGGGTCTGCCGGGAACTCTGCCCGTTATAAATCAGACGGCTATCGAGTACGCGGTAAAGGCGGGCTACGCCCTTAACTGCGAGATAAACAAATTCTCGGTATTCGACAGAAAGAACTACTTCTATCCCGACCTGCCTAAGGCTTATCAGATCTCGCAGCTTTACAGACCTCTCTGCGGCCCCGGATATGTGCCGATAGAGGTAAATGGCGAGAAGAAGAACATCAGAATAAACCATATACACGTTGAAGAGGACGCCGGCAAGCTCGTTCACGACGATTACAACGGCGTTTCGCTGGCGGACTACAACCGCTGCGGCATTCCGCTGATAGAGATAGTTACCGAGCCGGATATGTCCTCCGCTGAGGAAGCTATGGCTTTCGTAGAGCAGGTATCGCTGCTTCTTCAGTACGCAGGCGTTTGCGACTGTAAGATGGAGCAGGGCTCGCTGAGATGCGACGTAAATATCTCAATCATGAAGCCTACCGATAAGGAATTCGGTACGCGCGCCGAGATCAAGAATATCAACTCTATCAAGTCTGTAGGCAGAGCTATCAAGTACGAGGAGCGCCGTCAGGCACTTCTGCTCGAAGCAGGCAAAAAGGTTATCCAGGAGACCCGCCGCTATGACGCGAACAGAGATACCACAAAGTCGATGCGTACTAAGGAAAATGCGCATGACTACCGCTATTTCCCAGAGCCTGATATTTTACAGGTAAACATCACCGATGAGCAGTTGGCTGAGATCAGAGCGAAGCTTCCCGAAATGCCAAACAAGCGCTTTGCGCGCTATACCGAGCAGTACGGACTTTCCGACATCGACGCGCAGACTATCATCAATAATAAGGATATTTCCGATTTCTTCGATGCGGCACTTGCGGTGTACGATTCGCCGAAGACTATCTCGGCTTTCATACTCACCGAATTTATGCGCCGTATAAATCTGGGCGAGATCGACGTTAAGAACGTCAAGTTCACTCCCGCACAGTTAGCCGAGCTGGTGCGCATGGCTGATACAGAAAAGATCTCGAAGAACGACGCCAAGACCGTTTTCCGCACTATGGCAGAGCAGGGCGGCGATCCCGAAAAGCTGGCTGAGAAGGCAGGCTTCATCATCATCGTCGATACCGAAAAAGTTGGCACCGAGATCGACAAGATACTCGCTGCGAACGCCGCGCAGGTACAGCAGTACGCTTCGGGCGAAAAGAAAGTATTCGGCTTTATCATGGGTCAGTGCACAAAGGCTCTTAAGGGCTTTGCGACTCCTAAACTGATAAAGGGCGTACTTGAAGAAAAGCTTGCGGCTGTTTCTGTTGCCGATGATACCGCTGATAACAAGGCTGAGGAAGAAGAAAGCTACGATATTTCCGCGCTCACGCCTTATACTAATCCCGATAAATACGTTCCCGAAGCAGACGGCGCTATGCTTATGGTATCGCCAGAAAAACTGCTCGGCGAATTTACTCTTTCCGACGCGCTGAATAACATCGGCAAGGTGGTAGACTTTAAGGCTTGCGTACACCGCATAAGAAAGATGGCAGGTGTAACGTTTATAGTTGTAAGAACTGCTTTCTGCACTATCCAGACCGTTTATAACGAGAAGGACTGCGCCGACAGTATACAGGGTCTGCGCGAGGGCTTCTTCGTATGGGTAAAGGGTACTGTTACCGAAAACCCGAAGGACTTTAACGGCGTAGAGATCCAGCTTTCAGACATTCGCCTTATCAGCACCCCCAAGAGCGAAATGCCGCTCAAGATCTCGCAGGGCAGACTCAACTGCGCTATCGACACCAAGCTCGATAACCGCGTTGCTGCGCTGAGAAATCCTTACGAGCGCGCTATATTCAAGCTTCAGGAGGGTCTTGTGCACGGTATGCACATCTTCATGAAGAAGAATAATTTCACCGAGATACACACGCCTAAGATAGTTGCGCAGGGCGCAGAGGGCGGCGCAAACATCTTCCGTCTTGACTACTTCCAGAAAAACGCGTTCCTCAACCAGTCGCCGCAGTTCTACAAGCAGGCCTGCGTAGGCGTATTCAACCGTGTTTACGAGATAGCACCTGTTTACAGAGCTGAAAAGCACGCTACCTCGCGCCACATCAACGAGTACATCGGACTTGATCTCGAGATGGGCTATATCGACAGTATGTACGACGTTATGGCGATGGAAACGGCTATGCTGAAATTCATCATGGAGTATATTACTGAGAACTACGCTTACGAGCTGAAAATACTTGAAGCTGACGTTCCACAGATCACCGAGATACCCTCGATCAAGTTCATAGACGCTATAAAGATGCTGAGAGGCGATAACGCCGCGGGCAAGAAGTTCGACCTCGACCCCGAGGACGAAGTGAACCTCGGCAAATACGCTAAAGAAAAGTACAACAGCGACTTCATTTTCGTAACTCATTTCCCGTCCTCAAAGCCGCCTTTCTATGCTATGAACAGCAGGGAAGACCCCAAGGAAGCTTACAAATTCGACCTGCTCTTCCGCGGACTCGAGATAACTTCCGGCGGTCAGCGTATACACGATTATGATGAGCAGGTAGCTAAGATGAAAGCGCAGGGTCTTGACCCCGCAGATTTCAAGAGTTATCTCGACGCGCACAAGTATGGTCTGCCACCGCACGGCGGTCTGGGCATCGGTCTTGAGCGTCTGCTGATGAAGCTGCTCAATAAATCAAATATCCGCGAAACATCAATGTTCCCGAGAGATATAAACAGACTTATCCCGTAAAAAATCACACAAATGGCGCGGCGCAGCAGCCGCGCTGTTTTTTTGCATATAACCCGTATTACGCGCATAAGATTTGCAGAGGGGGTGCTTTGGAATTGAAAAAAATGAATGGAATAGCCGTGCTTCTCGCGGCGGCATTGCTTTGTTCCTGCTCAACTAAATCGGACAAGCCGAAGATAACTCAAAATTCGCCAGTGCCGCAGACTGTATCGACGGATTCGCAGGACAGCAAGCAGACTCAGCAGACAGTCAAAAATGAAGAGTACACGCCGCTCAACTACGATGGGCAAAAGGCTGTTTGGATCTCGTATATCGATCTCGCGGGTATGCTTGATGACAGCGAAAGCGCTTTTCGCGAGAATATCTCGCAGGCTTTTGAGAATGTGAGCGACCTCGGGTGCAACACTGTGTATGTCCACGTCCGCGCTTTCGGCGACGCTTATTATGTTTCGCAGTATTTTGCACCGTCAAAGTATATTCCCGCCGAGGAGGGCACTTTGCGCTATGACCCGCTGAAGATCATGACCGGCGAGGCACACAAATATGGATTATCGTTTCACGCATGGCTAAACCCTCTGCGCTGCGACACACAGGTCTATATGGAAAAAATGCAGGGCACGCAGATCTACGAATGGTATTCGCAGCCCGAGAAATATCCAGAGCATGTTTCAAAGTCCGATAACAGCGATTATTATTGGCTAAATCCTGCTTATCCCGAGGTGCGCAAGCTTATAGCGGACGGCGCGGCGGAACTTGTAGAGAATTACGATATAGACGGCGTGCATATCGACGATTATTTTTATCCGACTACTGAAAAAAGCTTTGATATGCAGGCTTTTGCAGCGGCACAGACAGCTGACGATCTTTCGCAGTGGCGGCTGGATAACTGTTCTGAGATGGTGCATGATATTTACGAAGCTGTAAAATCGGTGGACAAAAGGCTTCTTTTCGGCGTGTCGCCACAGGGAAATATGGATAACAATTACACGCAGATGTACGCCGACGTGAAAAAATGGTGCTCGGAAGAAGGCTATCTCGATTACATCGCGCCGCAGATATATTTCGGTTACGAAAACAGCGTGTGCCCGTTTTCAGAAACGCTGAAAAACTGGGAGGACATCGTGATATGTAAAAATGTTAAGCTGGTCTGCGGGCTGGGTGTCTACAAGCTAGAGCGCGAGGATGAATTTATAAACGACATCGGCATAATAGCGCGGCAGATAGGCGATACCGAAGCGGACGAAAATTGCTCGGGCTTCGCACTTTACAGCTATCAAAGCCTTTTACCAAAACGGACGAACGCTTTTTGGAAGAAAGAGAAGAAATATCTGCGCAGCTCAAATAACATATTTTACTTTTTTACTATGAGATAATAAATCATGTGAAAATGCTATGAAGATTGGACAAAAATGCCGAAAAGAATTTGTGTAAAGTGCAATTTTTTATTAAATATACTTGAAAATCGGGAAAGAATGTAGTATAATGTTTATTAAGGCATATAGCGCCCACTCGGCGCAGCCATAAATGAATCAGGAGGTAAAAAACAGTGTATAAGATTTTAAAGAAAAAGCAGCTGAACGACTCGATAACACTTATGGAGATCGACGCGCCGTTCATTGCTAAAAAAGCTCTTGCCGGTCAGTTTATCATTTATAGAGTAGATGAGCACGGCGAAAGGATCCCTCTTACCATTGCAGATTACGACAGAGAAAAGGGAAGCATAACTATAATCTTCCAGACAATAGGCGCTTCTACTAAAGAACTCGCTATGCTCAATGAGGGCGATTCGATACTTGACGTAGTAGGCCCTCTCGGCGTTGCTACCGAGTACGGCGACGTCAAGAGAGTAGCAGTAGTTGGCGGCGGCGTTGGCTGCGCTATCGCTTATCCGCAGGCTAAGGCTCTGCACAATATGGGCGTAGAAGTAGACCTTATCGCAGGCTTCAGAAGCAAGGACATAGTTATCCTCGAGGACGAGATGGCTGCTGTAAGCACACACTTTCACCTCTGCACCGATGACGGCAGCGCTGGCTACCACGGCTTTGTTACCAATAAGCTGAAAGAGCTTATCGACGGCGGCGCTAAGTTTGACGAAGTTATCGCGATAGGCCCTGTACCTATGATGAAATTCGTATGTAAGACCACCGAGCCTTACGGAATAAAGACCATCGTTTCGCTCAACCCGATCATGGTCGATGGTACGGGAATGTGCGGCGGATGCCGTGTTACCGTAGACGGCAAGATCAGATATGCTTGCGTTGACGGCCCTGATTTCGACGGTCACAAGGTAGATTTCGACGAGCTTATGAGAAGAAACTCGACTTATAAAGAGCAGGAAAAGGCTCATTTATGCAGACTCACAGGAGGTGTTCGCAATGCCTAATATGCAGATGACAAAAACTCCTGTTACCGAACAGGATCCTAAGGTAAGAGCGAGAAACTTTAAGGAAGTATGTCTTGGCTATACCGAAGAAGAAGCAAAATTTGAGGCTCAGAGATGCCTTAACTGTAAGCATAGACCCTGCGTAAGCGGATGTCCCGTAGGCGTTCGCATCCCCGACTTTATCGCTAAGGTCGCGGCTGGCGAATTTATGGAAGCTTACAATATAATCAAATCCACCAACAGCCTTCCCGCTATCAGCGGCAGAGTTTGTCCGCAGGAAAATCAGTGCGAGGGCAAGTGCGTTCGCGGTATAAAAGGCGAGCCCGTAGCTATCGGCCGTCTTGAAAGATTTTGCGCTGACTACGCTATGAATCACGCTGACGAAGTTGAAAAGGTCGAGAAGCCGCAGAGCAACGGTCATAAAGTTGCAGTAGTAGGTGCAGGCCCTTCGGGTCTTACCTGCGCTGGCGACCTTGCTAAGCAGGGCTATGACGTAACTATTTTTGAGGCTATCCATACCGCAGGCGGCGTTCTGATGTACGGTATCCCAGAATTCAGACTTCCAAAGGCTATCGTTCAGAAAGAGATCGACAACCTGAAAGACCTTGGCGTAAACGTAATGACCAATATGGTGATCGGTAAAGTTCTTTCTATCGATGAGCTGATGAATGACGGCTTTGAGGCTGTATTCGTAGGCTCTGGTGCAGGTCTGCCCAGATTTATGGGTATTGATGGCGAAGCGCTGGTAGGCGTTTACTCTGCTAACGAGTACCTCACCAGAATAAACCTTATGAAGGCTTACCTTGAAGATTACGAAACTCCTATCAAGAAGTCGAAGTCGGTAGCGGTAGTCGGCGGCGGCAACGTTGCTATGGACGCTGCACGCTCGGCAATGCGTCTTGGCGCGGAGCACGTTTACATAGTTTACCGCCGTTCGATGGACGAGCTTCCTGCAAGAAAAGAAGAAGTTCACCACGCTATGGAAGAGGGCATCGAGTTCATGCTTCTCAATAATCCTACTAAGATCATCGGCGACGAAAACGGCAACGTTTGCGGAATCGAGTGCATAAAGATGGAGCTTGGCGAGCCTGATGAGAGCGGCAGAAGACGCCCTGTAGAGATCGCAGGTTCGGAATTTGTCATCGACGTAGATACGGTTATCATGTCGATAGGTACTTCGCCTAACCCGCTCATCAGAAGTACTACTCCCGGCGTAGAAGCAAACAAGCGCGGCTGCCTTATCGTAAACGAGGAAACAAACCAGACCACTAAGGAAGGCGTATACGCAGGCGGCGATGCTGTAACAGGCGCGGCTACCGTTATCCTCGCGATGGGCGCAGGCAAGAAGGCTGCTGCCTCTATCGACGAGTACATCAAGGGCAAGAACTGATATAAACAAAAATCTTTTCGATTGAAAACAATTTGTTAATACTATTGCAAGAACAGCGTTTTTGTGGTATAATACAGATATATTTAAAATCGGAGGATTAGAAAGTTATGTCAAATATTATGCTTTACACCGCCAACGGCGCACAGTCGGCAAGTATGTGGTCATCTGTTATCATGCTTGTTCTTATAGTAGTGTTCTTTTATTTCCTTATAATCCGCCCGCAGAAGAAGCAGGAGAAAAAAGGAAAAAGCAATGCGCGATTCGCTTGAGATCGGTGATGAAGTTGTTACAAACGGCGGTATCGTAGGTATCGTATTCTCTATCAAGGACGATACTGTAGTTATCGAAACCGGAAGCGACAGAAGCAAGATCAGGATCATGAAATGGGCTATCGCCAAGAACCTCACTGTTCACGACGGTGACGGAGAAAAATAAGACAAATTATAAAACCGCTGTCATACATACGACAGCGGTTTTTGTATATTGTGACGAAAATAAAAATATATAAATAAATAGTCACAATTTCACGGGTTTTGAAGAATTAAATATAGAAATGAAACCCGCCTAGAATTTTTGAGGACAACAAAATGAAAACTAAGATCAAAATAGCTTTTTCTGTGATCTTTTTAGCTTTTCCAATATTTACATTCACTAACGCAGTGGTCGCGATAGGCGATATGTCGGCGCACAAAATCGGCAGCGCCGCGGTTTATCTGCTGGCGGCGGTCGCTGTGTTTGCGGCTCTGGTCGGCGTGTATGCCGTGCTGAAGCGTATAGCGAATGGAAAAAGATCTCTAAAATCATTACGCCCAATCTCCTGTTTGCGGTTTGCAGTATCGTCATGCTCGCGATCCAGATCTATCTTATTGTTCGGCTGGACTACAAGCCTGTTCATGACGCTTACTACGTTGACGCAGCTGCGCGGAATTTTGCCCGCGACGGCAATTTTGCGGGCATGTACGCAGGTCTTCACGGCAAGGAGAATTACTTTACGCGCTTTCCAAACAATTGGGGCATACTGCTTCTGTTGTCTTACTTTTACAGATCGATATACCTAATATTCGGCACAGTCCCGAGCTTTGCGGCGCAGGTACTCAACATAGTTCTGCTGCAATTTTCAGTATTTATGACATTTATGATGGCGAAATTGGTGCTTAAAGACAAGGGCACGCAGATGTTTGCTGCGATCTTCTCTGCGATACTGCCGCCGATATACCTCTACACGCCGATATTCTATACCGATACGCTCTCGATGCCGTTTGTGATCTCGGCGCTCTACTGCTTTATCCGCGGCACACGCGCTCAAAAGAACGGCGCTCTCTTCGGCTGGATGGCTGGCGCGCCGGTTATTACAGGCGTTGGATACACGCTGAAAGGCAGTCTTTGCGTACTGCTCGCAGCGGAGGTGATCTACTGCTTTTTCAGACTTCGACCGCTCAAAGCCGCCGGCGTGTCAGCTATGTTCATTGCGGCGCTGCTCGTTTGCAATTCCACGGTTTTCAATATCGGTTTGGCGCAAGGCATTAGCACGCGCGAAATGCTCGAACGCCACAGGATACCGACCATTCACTGGGTGATGATGTCGGCTGTCAACGAGGGCGGCTTTAACAAAGAGGAGTTTCGCTACACTATCCATTATAAGGGATATGAGGAGAAGAAAGCCGCCGACCTAGAGCGATTGGAACAGCATATCAAGGACTACACGCCGCGCACTTTTACCGACCATCTTGTGGAAAAATCAAACTTTACATGGGCACACGGCAAGTATTTTTCGAGACGTCATTTGCAGGAAACAAGCCGCACACCGCTCAAATATATGCTCACAAGCGGCAGGGGTTTTGACGTCTTCTGCCAAGCGATGCAGCTTTCGATGCTCGCTCTGATGTCTATCTCGTTCATATACGGCGTTCGCAAAAGGCGGGTAACGCCTATGTTTATGGTGCAGATGGCGGTGTTTGGGCTGGCACTTTTCCTGCTGATATGGGAAACGCGCTCGCGCTATCTGATAAATTTCCTGCCGCTCTTTATTCTGATGTCGGCACACGGCGCGCGCATAACAGTTGCATGGCTCAGCAAAATTTTCAAATGCATACGCCCCGCATAATTTCCAGCGCACCTGCATATACTTGCAAAAACGGTATGGAGGTGCGCTTATGCGGAGCAAAAAACGTTACAGAAACCTGCTATCGGGCGCGGCGGGTATGCTGTTATCGGCGCTGGCGGGCTTTTCGCTGGTGTTTCTAGGTCTGCTGCTGTTTTCGTTCATAATGACGAGGATAGATGTTTCCGAGCCTGTGCTTTCGGTTCTCACATCGCTGGCGCTCTGCGTGGGAGCATACGTCGGCGGATACACGGCTTCGCGCAGACGGCGCAGAAATGGTCTGCTGATGGGGGTTTGCTGCGGGCTGTTCATGTTTCTCGTGATATTCGCGCTTTCGTACTTCTTTGCGGGCACGGCGGGCGGCTTTTCGGCATCGGCAAAGCTTATCATGACGTTAGTCTGTGCGGGTACCGGCGGGGTTATCGGCGTGAACTCTGCCGGCAGACGTTTCAGGCTGTGATAAAATATTTATCGTGAGTTAGCAAAATGTTAATAAAATAAGGCGCGCATTATGGTATAATATAAAAAAAGCATTGGAGGAACTAACTATGAAGCATATCAAAACGATCAATAAGGCTAACCTCAAGCAGTCTGCTGAAAAGGGCGGTTGCGGTAAGTGTCAGGCTTCCTGCCAGTCTGCTTGCAAGACTTCCTGCACAGTAGCTAACCAGAAGTGCGAAAGAGACGCTTGATCTGATCTGATTTGATTTTACATAAAGGGACATTCCCCGAATGTCCCTTTATTTTTTGCGCATAGATGTAACGGAGGTTTTCAAATGATACATAAATTTAAACAGAACGGAATGTACATTCTGCTCGATGTGAACAGCGGCGGTGTGCATATTATCGACGAGCTTACTTACGATCTGCTCGATTACGTTTCCGACCCGCCCGCTGAGGAATGTCCTCAGGCGGCTATCGAAGCGCTAAGCGGCAAGTATTCTGCGGCTGATCTGCGTGAGTGTTATGCCGAGCTTTATTCGCTTTATAAGGATAAGATCCTGTTCTCTGAGGACGATTATGAGAAGTACGCCCTTTCGGCGGTCGCTTCGCCTGTAAAGGCTATGTGCCTGCTTATAGCTCAGGACTGCAACCTGCGCTGTGAATACTGCTTCGCTGGCAAGGGCGATTACGGCAAGGGCAGAACGCTGATGGACTTTGAAACAGGCAAAAAGGCGATAGATTTTCTTATCCAAAAGTCCGCTAACCGCCGCAACCTCGAGCTTGACTTTTTCGGCGGCGAACCGCTCATGAATTTCAACGTTGTAAAGCAGATAGTCGAGTACGCGCGCAAGCAGGAAAAACTGCACGACAAAAACTTCCGCTTCACCATCACCACCAATGGCACGCTTCTCAGCGATGACAAGATCGAATTCATAAATAAGGAAATGTACAACGTTGTACTTTCGGTAGACGGCAGAAAATGCGTCAATGACCGTATGAGAAAGCGTGTTGACGGCAAGGGAAGCTATGACTTATTTATGCCAAAATTCAAAAAGCTGGTAGAAAAGCGCGGTGATAAGGAATACTACGTTCGCGGAACTTACACCAAATACAACATGGATTTCACCGAGGATATTCTCAGCCTTTATGACGAGGGCTTCGACCAGATCTCCATCGAGCCGGTAATGGCTGACCCGAACGAGCCTTATGCGCTTACGGCGGCTGATCTGCCAAGAATTTTTGAAGAGTACGAAAAGCTTTCGGATAAGATCAGGGAGATCCGCGCGAACGGCAAATTTATCAACTTCTTCCACTTCATGCTTGACCTCGACCAAGGCCCATGTGCTATCAAGCGCCTGCGCGGCTGCGGCTGCGGCAATGAGTATGTCGCAATTTCGCCGGACGGTGATATTTACCCTTGCCACCAGTTCGTAGGCATCGATGAGTACAAAATGGGCTCGCTGAACGACGGCACTTTCGACACTGAGATGAAGATGGACTTTGCGCGTGCGCACGTTTACTCAAAGCCAGAGTGCCGCAAGTGCTGGGCGAAATTCTATTGCAGCGGCGGATGCAACGCCAACAATTACATCTACGCCGGCGATATCCACAACGCGTACAAGCTTTCCTGCGACATCGAAAAGAAGCGCCTAGAGTGTGCCATCGCGCTGAAAGCCGAAAAGCTGCTCGACACCGCGGAGTGAACTGACGTGAGCATTTTTTCAAAACCGCGCAGACATTCCGTCCCCGAAGAGTGCCGCGGCATGGAAGTGAAGATCGAAAGCTCGACCTGCACGGGCGAAAAGACCATCGGCTTTTTCGACCCCATTTCGCGGAAACTGCTATACAGAGAGCTTGTTTGCAGCGAGCAGGACGTCGCCGATTTTTACGAAAAATACGGATTAAAAAGATAAAAATTTCGACCCGCTCATGTTTTTGAACGGGTCGATTTTTAGTTGCTGATGAGCATATCGCAGAGCTTTTGCGCGGAAGGTGAGAGGGTCTTGCCTGTGCGGCGGACGAGCAGTATCTCGCGGCGCGGTATTTCCTCGGCAATATCCAATTTGCAAAAGCCGCCGCCGACTGCGAATGGTTCAGGCAAAAATGCCGCGCCGAGATTGTTTTTGACCAGCGGAAGGATCTGGTCGGCGGTCGCGGCTTCGATGTCGGGCGAGAATTTCAGACCGTGGCGCAGGAAAAGCTCGCTGTAAAACTCGTATGTTTTGGTAGACCTGTCGAGTGAGATCAGCGGCATTTTTGCAAGCTCGGCGAGGGTTATTTTGCGCTTCGTCAGTTCGGAAAACTCTTCGCCGCAAACGGGTATCTCGCGGAAACTGCGTATGCTGTGCGCCGTAAGCCCAGCGGAAATGTCGGCGGGGGTGGTCACCAGCGCGATGTCCACTAGTGCCGAGCTGAGCGCGTTTATCGCCTGCGGGGTGGTATGGTTGAAAAGCTTTATCTTGATGTGCGGGTACTCTTTGCGGTATGTGTTCAGCACGCCGAGCAATATGCCGTGCAGAGCCGTTTCGCTTGCGCCGATGCTCACACTGCCGCACTTCAGCTCGCGCTCAGCACGCAGTTCCTCCTCGCCCTTTTGTATCAGCTCCATCGCCGCGGCGACTTTTTCATACAGCCGCTCGCCCTCGGCGGTCAGTGAAACGCCCTTGTTCGAGCGCTCAAAAAGCTTCGTGCCAAGCTCGTTCTCCAGTAGTCTGACCGAGCGGGTGATGTTCGGCTGATTGCTGTAAAGCGCTTCGGCGGCGCGTGTAAAGCTGCGGTATTTGGCTGCGTAATAAAAGATCTTGTAATATTCGTAGTTTATATCCATATTTTCTCCATGTCAAAATTGTATTGCAGATATATCAAACATATATTTTACATATCCCGTATTGTCAATTATAATATATATTAGAAGAATTGTCAATAGGGAAAGTGATGGGATATGAAAAGCAAAAAGCAAATGTCGGAAGCGACCTCGGTAATGGTGGCGCTGACGATCTCGGGCGGGCTGCAGGACGCCTACTCGTACTTTGTGCGCGACAAGGTTTTCGCCAACGCGCAAACGGGCAACATCGTGCTGATGAGTGAGCATTTTTTCAACGGCGACGTTAGGGGCGGCATAAGGTATCTGATACCGATACTGGCGTTCGCGCTTGGCGTGCTTATTGCGGAACAGCTTAGGGCGAAGTTTTCAAACTCGAAGCTTTTTCACTGGCGGCAGCTCATCGCGGCAATCGAGATACTTCTGCTCTTCATCACGGGTCTGCTGCCCGTTACGAAAACGCTCGACCCGCTGGCAAACGCGCTGACTTCGTGTTCGTGCGCGATGCAGGTACAGGCGTTCCGCAAGGTAAACGGCTACTCTTACGCGAGCACGATGTGTATCGGCAATATGCGCAGCGCTATGGAGTCGCTTAGCGCGTATCTGCGGCTTGGCGAGAGGCGGCTTCTGCGGCAGTCGGGGCAGTATTTTTTCGTGATTTTGATGTTCATACTCGGCGCAGGCGTAGGCGGAATAGCCGCTCAGCACATCGGCAGACAACTCATCTGGGCGTCGTGCGCACTGCTTTTTGTGTGCTTTGCACTGATGTTCATTAAAGAGGACATCGAGCACGAGGATGATTTTATGAAATAAAATGTTTACAGTCTTTTATGATAAAATTTACAACTTTTTGTGCGTTTCTCCGTCTTATTTTATAAAGGGATATTATTCCCTAAAAAATAAGATGGAGTTTTTTTATGAAAAAGTTTTTAGCGGCGCTGTTGGCGTTGTCGCTGACGATCGGTTCGGTGGCTTGAAAGCGGAGTTATCACTAGAGGGGTGAATATTTCAGCGAAGGTGGAAATGCCGTTATACCAAGCGTTATCGATGGTCGGAAATGGAGATTGGACTTTCGATAAGTGCAGGAATTTGACCAACATAACAAAAGATCCGTACTCCACAAAAGTACGGATCTTTTCCATTTTACCCAAACTAACTCAATACAAATTCCTGCCCCACTTAGCCGCTGCCTTTTCAAACGTGCCAAGCTGGCTGTAAACTGCCTGCGCCGCCTGAGAAAGCAGCACGCGCGCAGTTTTCGCGTCAGAATCGTCGGCTTTCTCGGCGCTCATGTACGCCTTTATCGCTAGCTCGGATAGCTGCATGAAACCGTTGCAAAGCTGCGGAAAACGCTCGCGCAGAGCCTTTTCAAGCTTCTCAGCCGTCTGACTGTCGGTCGAATTTTCGCGGCTCTCGATCCCTGCCAGCGCGAGGTACGCCAGATAATATTTGTAGCAGGCAATGACCGCCGCGCTGTTGTCTTCGGAATTTATCTCTCGGTCCATTTTCTCAAGCCCGTGCTTTCGGCGTATGGTCGCCGCCGCGGCGAGTATCAAGAAGAATATAACCGTTCCGCCGACGTACCCGACCGTTGCAGGGTTTATTTTCACACTCGCTCCTCCTGAGCCGCCGCCTGCCGTTCCGCTGCCTGTGAGCGATGTGTCGGCGACATTTCCATCGCCGCTCGCGTTGCTCGTATCAGCTATTCCGCTCTTCGATGAAGCGCTCGGTTTGCTGTTTTTGCCCGCCGACGATGTGTCGCGTTTGCTGGAGCTTTCCGATTTTGAGAATGTCATAGATTCGGTTTTCGCCGCAGATGAATTGCCGCTCTCACTCGAATCGCTCTTCTCGGCAACACGCTCGTCCATCGTCAGATTAGGATTGTCATTCTCGAATCCGGGCGTGAACTCCAGCGGATACCAGCCTGCCCCGTCGATGTAGACTTCACACCAAGCGTGCGCACAGCGGTCGCTGACGCGTATGCGCTCGTTAGCATCGCTTTGCTGAGCAGGCTCGATAACGTAGCCCTCGACATACCTTGCCGAAAAGCCCGCCTCGCGCATCAGCATTACGCCCGCAGATGCATAATATGTGCAGTAGCCCTTTTTCTGCTCGGTAAGAAAATAGCTGATAAAGTCTTCACCCGATGGCGTTATGCCCGGCGCGAGCGTGTATTTAAAGCTGTTTTCGTTGAAATAATCCGAAATGTACTGCGCTGTCGAGTACAGATCAGTGTCGGTGCGCTCCTGCAATATCTCGTCCAGCAGAGGTTTGAGGTCGTCGGGCACGCTGCCGAAATCTGAACTGTAAAGCGCATATTCGTTATAATCTGAATGCTCGTCGGCAAGGTCTGCTAACTTTTCGCCGCTCGCGTCGCCCTCGGCGTAACTGAGCTTGTACTTTTCCGAACCCTTTTTCGGCGAGATCATGCCCTCGTATTTCTGCTCTTTGACGTTGTCGCAGTCGGTGTAATCGGCGTTGTACGGCGCATAGATAACCTCCTTGTTGGCATTCAGCGCCTTTATCTCGATGCTCGAAACAGGCGTGATCTCGCTGCTGCGAAGCCAGCCGTAGTCGAGCGCCGTGTCGCCGTCAGCTGCGAAATTCTGCTGAATGTCGTCGTTCAGCTCGATGGGGTTCCAGCAGTTTGAGGTGTAATCAGTGCCCGTATAGCCGCGCAGATACATAGGTTCATCAAGTTTGTCGCAGTAGACGTTCAGCGCCGTGTTGCCGCTGAAAGTGATCTTGTCGTAAATACCCAGTCTGCCGCCGTTCGTGCCGCCTATCATCTTGCCTCTGCCAGGAAAATCGTTCGGCGAGAGGTTCACTTTGTTTGATAATCTGTTGGTAAAGTCTTGAAAATCGTTCGATAATTTCACGCGCAGTTCGTCAGTCTGCTGACTGCGGTAAGAGTCCATTATCATCGAAGCGCCTGCCGCGATGATGAAGACCGCCGCGCATACCACCGCCGCCATAGATGCCGCAAAGCCGAAAAAGCGCTTTTTCACTCCCTCAGACGTCAGATAAAACGTCTTTTTGCGCTTGTAAACGGCAAAAGTGTTCGTACTGCCGCGCTTTTTTGTGGTGTGGTTTATGAGGTTCAGCGAGAGTATAACTATCCAGCAGGTTACCATCGCAGGGAATGTCCACGCCGCAGGTTCCCAGCCCCAAAACGCGCCCATCTCGAAAATCGGGAAGGTGCATAAGAAAAGTATCGGGAAATTTGTGTAGTAAATACAGCCCAGCGATATTCCAAGTGTTATCAGAAATGCCAGCGTCAGAAAGAATATCTGCGCGTCGTATTTTGAGGAAGCCGTTATCATTTGTGAAAATGCGGGCACCGAAAGCTTCGCCTTCACTGTGTAAGCGTAAGCGGTGTAGAGCAGTCCGTTGACCGCAGTCTTCAGCTGAAACATCACATATACCGTTTCAAGTATCAGAAAAGCCGCGCCCGATATTTTCAGAAATCTGCCGCCCCTGCTGACGAGAAGTACTGAGAATGACGTCACGAAAATGCTGACGATAAGCGGAGTAGGCGATATGTACCCAAGCTCGCTGCTGAGAAAGCTTATCAGCATAAATACCGCCGCCAGCGAAGATATCACGGTAACTGCGAACTGCACCAGCGGGTAAAATCCGCGGCCGGGGTCTTTCTCGAGCGAAAAGCCGATATCTGAACGGAATGATATACCGTTTCCGCAAGTCATTTTGCCCGATATGCCTACTGTGTTTTTAGAAGCATTTCGTCTGTTCATATCCATACTCCTTTACAGCGTCAGCGCCGCCAGCGATGCCGCGGCGTTTTTCGGGTCTATGCGTACTATCTCGGCGTTCGCGTGGTCGCCCGCAAGCTCAGTGCCGTCAGCTCCGCCGCTGCATATCAGAAATGTGTATCGGCAGGCAAGCCCCGAGCATATCAGAGTTTCCGCGTAGGCGGCGTCGTATATCGCGCTTATGCAGATCATGTGTCCGTACCTGCGCCGCTGGTCGCCGCTTTCAAGTATTTCGTTCACCAGCCGCGAGGGTTTGTTGCAGCAACCCGCCATCATCAGCCGCACGCAGGCGGTTATGCTCTCGCCCTCTTCATCTACCTTTATAAACTCCGCTTCCTGCGACCTGTCGTCAAAAAAGCCGACGATGTGCCGCGCGTTGTTTTGGCATAAAAGCTGCGATATAGATGTAGTCATGACCGCTAGAGTGTCGTATATCTCGGCGCTGTGCCCCGAAAACTGCGGCGGTATGTATGTGTCCGCGGCGATGAAAAAGCTGTCTGCCAGCGGCAGCGAGTAGTCTTTTACCATCAGCCTGTCCTCTTTTGCGGTAAGCTTCCAGTGTACTCTGCTCATCCTGTCGCCGTCGCTGTAATCGCGTATCGAGAATATCTCTGAGGGGTCATCCCCGCCTTTACTGCCGAATAATTTTCGCTCTCCAGCCCGATGTCTGAGTAGTCGGAAACTGTGTTTTCAAGGTCTATCTGCTTCGGCAGTATTATCGCTTCGCAGTTGATATGGTTAAGCTTTTTTGCGGGCAGCTTGAATCGGAAAAGCCGAAGCATATCGTAGATCTTCACCGAGATCATTTTGCACCGCACCAGTCCGTAGTGCGACGATGAAAATGAAGCCGAGAGCCGCTGCATATTTCGCGGAAAAATGGGCGTGTTTATGCGTATCTTTTCACTGCTGTTTTCCGAAGCGAGAGTTATCTCAAGCGTTATCTCGCAGTTCAGTACGGGTATCAGCGTGGGGTTGGTAAGCTCCGCCGCGATGGGTATGCTTTGCCCCGCCGTACAGCGCGAATTTTCGAGTCTAAGCGCCGCGGTTATCTTTCTGCGGCAGATAAGAAGCATCGTCAGCATTACTATCGGCACGGCGAACACGAATACCAGTACTAGGAACGATATAACGCCCTTGTAAAAGTATGTAAAAACAATACTGATATTATCAGCATTGCAAGATATATAAAAATCATTTTAATGTCCCTGTAATCGACTTATCTCTTTATTTTTGGTATCTGCACGGCGGCTACTATCTCTTTCAGCACGCTTTCGGTGTTCATGCCGTTGATTTTCGCCTTTGAGTTGAGCAGTATGCGGTGCATACAAACGTCCTTGAAAGCGTAGAGCGTGTCATCAGGTATAGCGAAATCTCTGCCGTTGAGCAGGGCGGTGGCTTTCGTCATTTTCAGCAGGGCTATCGTGCCGCGCGGCGAAAGTCCCAGCCTTACGCACGGGTGATTGCGCGTAGCCGCCGCCAGCGAAGCGATGTATTCAAACACGGGGTCGGCAACGTAAATATCGTCGGTAACAGTCACCGCGCGCGATACCTGCGCGGCTGATGAAACAGGCTGTACTTCGTCGATAGAAACCTGCGCGTGCTTTGATTTTAGCATCTGCACCTCGTTTTGCAGCGAGGGGTAGCCCATAGTCAGCCGCACGATGAATCTGTCCATCTGCGATTCGGGCAGCATCTGCGTGCCTATCGAGCCGATGGGGTTCTGCGTCGCTATTACGATGTATGGGTCGGGAGTTTTGTAGGTTTTGCCGTCTACCGTTACCTTGCCCTCTTCCATTACCTCCAGCAGTGCCGACTGCGTTTTCGAGGAAGTACGGTTGATCTCGTCGGCGAGGAAAAGGTTTGTGAGTGCAGCGCCGCTCTTGTACTCAAATTCGCCCGTTTTTTTGTTGAGTGCCATAAAGCCTGTGAGGTCTGAGGGCAGTACGTCGGGTGTGAATTGCACGCGCTTGTACTCCAGCGATAGCGCCTTTGAAAGCGCCAGCGCGAGGGTGGTCTTGCCCACGCCGGGTATGTCCTCGATAAGCACATGGCCGCCCGCCAGTACCGAAAGCAGCACCTTTATAATAATGTCGTCTTTGCCGATGATCACCTTTTTTATCTCGCGGATAACGCGGTGGCACATCTCCAGCACCTGCTTCTGTTCATCTGATAATTCGTTCTGCATAATTTTGTTCTCCTTGCCACTAAAAAATTCAGCATACATTTTAATTATAACATAATGCTTTTTTTATTTCAATAGTTTTGAAACATTTTTACAGCTTTTTGCGCTATATTTTTGCGAATATATCTTCCCGCGGCGGCATAGTATTTATCAGACGGGACGCGCTGTCGGCATTGCCGCAAGATGCGTTTTGCGAAAAACGGAGGTGGCGCTTTTATGAGAGAGCGTTCAAAGCTTTCATACGCTATGGCTCTGCTGCCCGATAGGCTGAAAGCCGCGGTGCTCAGTGCGGGTCAGGGCGAGCGTGAAAAAATTACCGAGCTGCGTTTGCGCCGAGGCAGAAGCCTTTCGGCGGTGCTTTACGGGCGCGAGTATTTTCTTACATACGATGGGCGCTTTATGAATTCGTTCGAGGGCGCTGTCGAGGTCACGGCAGAGGATATTTCGCAGGTGTTTACCCGCGCGTTTCGCGGCTCTGTGCACTCTTTTCCGCGCGAGATGGCGCAGGGTTACATTACCTGTGAGGGTGGCAACCGCGTAGGCTTTTGCGGAACTGCCGTCAGCGATAGAGTGGGTGAGGTGACTTCTGTAAAGGATATATCTTCCATAAATATTCGCATCGCCCGTGAGGTTCTAGGCTGTGCCGAGGCGATATTCGATCGTGCTTTTTCCGATGGACTAGCTTCGCTGGTGATAGCTTCTCCGCCATGCGGCGGCAAGACTACCGTTCTTCGCGACCTTTGCCGTCTTCTCGGCGAGCGGCGGCGGGTAAGCATTATCGACGAGCGCGGCGAGCTTGCAAGCGTTTATGAGGGCGAGCCGCAAAACGATGTTGGCGCGAGAAGTGATATTTTCAATGCTTACGATAAATCGGCGGCGGTCGTCACGGCGGTAAAAGTTATGTCGCCCGACGTGCTGGTTTGCGACGAGATAGGCGCGAAAGGCGATCTCGAAGCACTGGAGTACGCGCTGAATTCGGGCGTGCGGCTAGTGTGCACCTGCCACGCCGCTGATTTTGACGATCTGAAAAAGCGCCCCGCCGTCGGCAGACTTATGAAGCAGGGGTATTTCGACTTCGCCGCGATGCTCGGAACGGGCGCTATGTGCAGTCGGCTGACGGCGTTCTATAAGCTGAAAGATGATTGAGCTTGTGGGTGCGGTGCTGCTGGCGGTATCGGGAGCGGCGGCAGGTTCGGCAGCGGCTGACGAGATAAAACAGCAAAGGCTGGCGCTGCAAAGCGTTGAAGATATGCTCGCGCAGATGATGATAATGCTCGAATTTGAAGCGCCTACCGTGCAGATCATGCTTAGCGAACTGCGAAAGGGGAGCGCTCCCGAATTTATCATGCATCTGCCCGAAAATGCCTACCCCGAGCGAATTTGCGAAGCGATAAAGCGTTGCCCCGACGGACTTACCGAACAGGACGTGCAGAAGCTTTGCACGCTTTTTGGCAAACTGGGCAGCGCAGACAAGCTTTGCGAACAGCAGCGTATAGCTGGCGCGGCGGCGTATTTTGCCGAGCGGCGAAAAAAGTGCGAGCCCGAGTGCCGCAGAAAAGAAAAGCTCGCGAAAAGTCTTGGTCTGTTGGGCGGGATATTTTTCGCGGTGATGCTTTTGTAGAGAAAAAGAGGATAGCGAATGGAAATAGATCTGATCTTTAAAATAGCCGCCGTCGGAATAATCGTGGCGGTGCTGGCGCAGCTTTTGAAACGCGCCGAGCGGGACGAGCAGGCTATGATGACGACATTGGCGGGGCTGATCGTTGTGCTTATGATGATAATCGACCAAATAGCGCAGCTTTTCGATACGATAAAAATGCTTTTTGGGTTTTACTGATGGACATTCTTACAGCCGCGCTTTTCTGCATAGCCGCCTGCGTGCTGATAAAGCCGCTAGCGGGGGTCGCCTCCGAGGTGAAACTTGTCTGCTCGGTGGCGGCGGCTTGCCTTATTACGCTACGCTTTTTGGATAGCTGGCGTGAGATCTCGGCGGCGCTCGAGGATATTTTCCTGCAGACGGGTATGCAGGGCGAGTATTTGAAGATCATTTTCAAAAGTTTGGGCATCTGCTTCGTCACTCAGCTTGGCTGCGACTGCTGTCGTGATTCGGGCGAGAACGCTATGGCTTCGCAGCTAGAGCTGGCGGGCAAGGCGGCTATTCTCGTCACCGCGCTGCCGCTCTTTTCCGCCGCAGCCGAGATGGTACGCACGCTGCTCATGATCTGATATTTCCGAGGAATTGCAATGAAAAAGATAGTTTTAACGCTTGTCTGCGCAGTTTGCATAATGCTTATCTTCCCGCTGAAAGTTTGCGCACAGCAGTCTGCCGATTCGGCAAAGAGTGATTATTCGCAGCGAATATCCGAGCGGCTGAATGAAGCGGTGGACGATGAAACAAAGCAGACGATCGCTGAAGATCCCGATCTCGGCGACCCGCAAAAGCTCAGCTTTTCGGGCATATTATCCGCGCTTTGGAACGCCATGGCGGAGCAGATGACCGAGCCGCTGAAGGTTTTCGCCAGGCTTTGTGCTGTGATAATGCTTTCGTCGCTCGCGGCAAGCATGGCGCGCGGCGGGGCTTCGCAGACATTTTCCGCCGTCAGCGTGCTGGGCAGCGTCACGGTGATATACGGCAGTGTTTACGCCGCGTTCCAAAGCGTTTGCGGATTTCTCGACAGACTAGGCGAATTTATGCTGGCGTATATACCGATATACGCTTCGGTAACGGCGGCTTCGGGGCGGCTAACAGAGGGAGGCGGGTATTACGCTTCGGCGCTCGGGGTCTGCGAACTGATTGCTTTTGTGTCAAACAGGCTGATAATGCCTTTCCTGAGCGTTTTCATGGCGCTCTCTTTCACGGCGGCTATCAACCCGAACCTGCGCTTCTCTTCGGCGGCGGAGTCGCTGAAAAACGCCGTGCGCTTCACGCTGACTGCGCTCATGACGATCTTCACCGGCATGATAACGATAAAAAGTTTCAGCGGTGCGGCGGCGGACGGCGCGGCGGCTAGGGCTGTAAAATTCGGCGCGAGCAATTTTATCCCGATAATCGGCAGCTCGGTTTCAGAAGCTTACTCAACGGTCTACGCGGGGGTGGGCGTGATACGAAGCAGTGTCGGTACGCTCGGGATAGTTGCCGCGGGGGTGATGATGCTGAAACCTTTCGCCGAGCTGATATGCATAAAAATAGTCCTCGGCATGGCGAAGCTTATCGCCGACCTGCTTGGCGCGTGCGAAATATCCGAGCTGATGAAAAGCACAGGCTACGCGATCTCCGCGGCACTGAGCACTATGCTCTGCTTCTGCATGATGTTTATAATCTCGACCGCCGTGGTGATGATGGCGGCGGGGACGAATTAAGGGGGGCGGGATAATGGAAACGCTGAAAAACGCCGTGCTTACAGCCTGCCTCTGCGCGATACTGACATCGGCGGTGCAGCTGCTTTCGGCGGAAAAAATGAAAAGGGAGATGGGGTTGGTGTGCGGGCTGACGTTGGCTGTATGCATGTTCGCGAGCCTTTTCGGCGGGGGTATGGATATTTCGTTGGGCGATTCGCCGTTTGCAGATGATCCCGAACGCGGCGCTGACTACGAAAACATGGTGATAGCCGAGAGCGAGAGCACGGCGGAGCAGGCGCTTGCCGCACAGCTAAAAGATAAAGGCTTTGATGTAGCGGCGGTCGGCATAGTTTGTTCGCTCGGTGAATATAATCAGATAAAGGCTGAGAGGGTAGAGATCACGCTGACTGAAAACAGCGAGCCCGAAAGCGTTTCGCAGGCGGAGCAGACCGTGCGCGGGCTGATACCCGAAGCCGAGATCGAGGTGAAAATACAATGACGGATAAGCTGAAAAAGCTTTGTAAAGACGGCAACAAGCGCACGCGGCTGATATTTATTCTCGGCGCGGCTGGCGTACTGCTGATAGCTGGCTCTGAGCTTCTGCCCGATAAGAACTCCGCCGACACCGCACAGCAGAGCGAGCTTACTTTAGACGAGAGCGAGCGCTACCGCGAGAATATCGAGAAACAGCTCACGGGCATAATCTCGCAGATAAGCGGCGTTGGCGAAGCGGACGTTATGATAACGGTGAGCGGTACGAAAGAGTACGTTTACGCCGAGCAGTACGATGTCAGCCGAAAAAGCCAGTCGGGCGGCGAGGACACTCAGCAGTCGGGGCAGGTGATATTGGCGGGCGCAAGCGGCAAAACACAACCGGTGCTGAAAAAAATAATGACCCCGCAGATAAGCGGGGCAGTGGTGGTGTGCGAGGGTGCGAACGACGACCGCACGCGCGAACGGGTAGTCAACGCCGTTTCGGCAGCACTGGGTCTGCCAAGCACAAAGATAAGCGTAGAACCTTCGCGGTGAGTAGCCGCGTTACATATCTTGACAAAAGTTCAAACGGAGGTAATTGCAATGAAAAAACCAAATTTCAAAAAGTTCAGCTTTATAATCGGCAAGCGGCAGATAATGCTGGCGGGCATGACGCTGGTGCTCGGCACGGCTATCTACGTCAATTACGCAATGACGGCTTCGGGAGGGATAAAGGCTACCGATAAAGTCAACTCGAAAAACATAAATTACGGCGATGCACAGCTCGTGCAGGCTGAGGAAAACGGCAGCGATTATTTTGCAAAAGCTCGCATGGAGCGTACTGCTTCGCGCGATAAGGCGGCTGAAACGCTGCAAAATATAATCGGCGGCGGCGACAGCACCCCTGAGGAGCAGGAAGCGGCTAGTGAAGAAGCGGCGGCTATGACGGGGCTTATCGAGAAAGAAAGCAAGGTAGAAAATCTGATAAAAGCGGCGGGCTTCAGCGACTGTGTTGTTTACCTCGATGGTGAGAACGCGAACATTGTGGTGCAGACTGCGGATGGGCTGATACAGACAGAAGCTGCACAGATCAAAGACATCTTGCTGAGCGAAGTGAGCGTTCCTGCGGAAAATATTAGAATCTACGATGTAGAATGACAAGTGTGGCAATGCCGTTGAAAAAAAGCGGCGTTGCCTTTATTTTATGCCGTTTTTTTTGAAAGCGAGTTGCATACCTTGATGAATGTGCGGACTGCCGGCAGGCACGGCTGCTATTATCAACAATTTTGAAATGTGGAATTACCTACGTAAAAATCATGCCCGAATAAATTATATAATTATGCGGGCGATGATGAAGTTTTTTTACAGGACAAAATATGTATCAATTGTTAAGCAAATGAAAACAAATGGTTATAGCATTGTATAAAACGAAAAAATATGCTATAATGAATAAAAGTGTGCCGTAACGTATAAAAACGCACAGCGGCTCAGAATTTGAGCGGAAAGGAACTGCAAGTATGAATAAAATTGATAATAATACCGAATCATGCCTTTATATGAGCGACGAAGTTATAACCAAGACCGTCAGCCGCGCGGCGTGCTCTGTGTCTGGCGTCGCCGCGATAGCGAAAGCTCCCGCCGACCCGATAAAGCTGCTTGCGGGAAAGACCAACTGCGGCAAGATCAAGATAAAGCTCAACGGCGACGTACTTTTTGTTTCTATAGCCATTGTGCTCAAAGAGGGCGCTTCTGCCGTGGAAACTGCCGAAAGAGTGCAGAGCACGATAAAATCCGCAGTGCAGAATACGCTCGGAATGGCAGTTGCGAGAGTAGATGTAAAGATAGTTGACATAGAAGTCTAAAAAAAAAGGATGTGTAAAATCATGGAAAATAAAAAAAAGAGAGGTGCGCGAGGTAAGAGAGGGCGCTTTTATCCTGTATTTTGAAAAGCTTTTTTTAGAAACGATCCCCTTGACGAGATCTTTGAGATAACCAAGGAGGCGGGCGCTGACGAACTGAATATCAGCTTAAAGTCGCTGGCTCTCGCTAAAAATATCGACGAAAAAGCCGAAGATCTCGACGCTATAATCGCTGAATATTCAAAGAAAAGAAGCATTGAGAGAATCGCTAAGATCAATCTTGCGATACTTCGTCTTGGTCTTTACGAAGCTATCTACGCGGAAAAAGTGCCTGTAAACGTAGCGATAAGCGAGGCGGTTGGTCTTGCGGAAAAGTACGCGAGAGAGCCTGACGTTGCGTTCATAAACGGCGTTCTTGGCGCATTCTCGCGCAGTGAAGCGGCTAGATCTGCGGGCAAAAAAGCGGCGGAAGATAATGAGTGACCTCCGCACTCTAGGCATTGACACCTCGAATTACACCTGCTCGACCGCGGTTTACAATGCGGCGGACAGCAGTATTGTGCAGGCTAAGCAACTTTTGCCTGTGAAAGCTGGCGAAAAGGGCATACGTCAGTCTGACGCGGTTTTCCACCACACTTCGCTTTTTGCCGCAGATGTTTGAAAGGCTGAACGGTGCGGCTCGCGATGTGTGCGCAGTCGGCGTCAGCGACAGACCCTCCTGCCGCGAAGGCTCGTATATGCCATGTTTTCTGGCGGGCGTGTCGGCGGCTTCGGCAATATCGTCGGTGACGGGCGTGCAGGTTTTCAGAACTACGCACCAGATCGGCCACATTCTCGCGGCGCTATACTCGGCGAAAAAGCTGGAGTGGATAGCTCAGCGACAGAGCTTTTTACGCATTTCACGTCAGCGGCGGCACTACCGATATGCTGCTCTGCGAGCCTTGCGGCGGCGATGAGCTGATAAAGATCACGCGCGTTGGCGGTTCTTCCGACCTCAAAGCGGGTCAGGCGATAGACCGCTGCGGCGTTATGCTGGGTCTGAGATTTCCCTGCGGCGCAGAGCTTGAAAAATTGGCGGTGCAGTCTGAAGAAAAGATTCGAGTAAAGCCTGTGATAAAGGGCTGCGAATGTTCGCTTTCGGGTATTGAAAATAAGTGCAGGGCGCTGTTTGAAAGCGGTGCGGATAGCTCGTACATAGCGGCGTTTTGCCTGCGTTCGGTGGAGAGCGCTGTGGCGGCTGTCACCTGCGCGGCTATCGCTGAACACGGCGAACTGCCCGTGCTTTACGCGGGCGGCGTGATGTCAGACAAGCTTATCGCCGACTCGCTCAGAAAAAAGTTCGGCGCTGACTTTGCCGCTCCCGATTTTTCGTGCGACAACGCCGCGGGCATGGCGCTTTACGCCGCATTGATGAAAGGACTGATCTGATGTCTTCGATCCTTAGCGTTTCGCAGCTGAACAGGTACATTTCGCTGAAGATCGGCGGAGATCTGAAGCTGAAAAACGTTACCGTGCGCGGCGAGCTTTCTGATTTTAAGATACATTATAAATCGGGTCATGCGTATTTCAGCTTGAAGGACGAAAATTCGCTGCTGAAAGGCGTGATGTTCGCGCGCTCGGCGGGCAGGCTCGGCTTTATGCCGCAGAGCGGTATGAGCATTATCTGCTCGGGAAGTATAGAAGTATATGAACCTAGCGGCGTGTACCAAATAATCGCGACAGAGATGTTTCCTGCGGGTATCGGCGCAAAATTTATGCAGCTTAACGCTGTGAAAGAAAAGCTCTCAAAGCAGGGCATATTCGCTGCTGAACGTAAAAAGCAGCTGCCCGCTTTGCCGAAAAAAATAGCCGCTGTAACGTCGCTGGGCGGCGCTGCTTTGCAGGACGTTATAAATATATTAAAGCGCAGATACCCAGTAGGAACGTTGGAAGTATACTCCGCGCAGGTGCAGGGCGAAGCGGCAGCGGCAACAATCGCAGAAGCTTTGAAAAAGGCGGACGCTAGCGGCGTAGACGTTATAATTTTAGCGCGCGGCGGCGGCTCTTTTGAAGATCTGATGCCCTTTAATACTGAGGAAGTTGCACTTGCTGTGGCTGCCTGCAAAACGCCTGTTATAAGCGCTGTCGGTCACGAAACTGACACTACTTTAGCGGACTACGCCGCTGACGTTCGCGCGCCTACGCCTTCTGCTGCGGCGGAGATATGCGCTCCACAGTTGGAAAATATGAAAGCAGCGGTTGACGAGATGCTGCGTAGGTTAAACGAGGCTTTCATCTCAGACATCGACGGACGTGTTGCGCGGCTTGCAGAGATTGAAAAACGTATGCAAAATTCTTCTCCGCTGAAAGATATAGAGAAAAATGAGAAGGTTCTTGATGACACTCTGCGGAGATTAAATACATCATATAAAAAAATATTAAACTGCTTAGAAACACGTCTTGAGAAAAAACTCGCGGCGCTTAGAGCTATGGATCCGTACAATGTGCTGGAGCGCGGCTACGCTATCACGCTGAAAAACGGCACGGCAGTTACCGAAGTGGAACAGCTCAGCGAGGGCGACGAGGTGACTATCCGTTTCAAAGATTTTGCCGTAACGGCGAAGATCACTGGGTGTGCTGAGATCAACGAGGTATAAAATATGAACGAAGCTGTAAATTTTGAAAATTCGATGAAACGTCTTGACGAGATAGTTCAGAAGCTTGAAAGCGGCAAGCTTTCGCTTGAAGAATCTATCGCACTTTATAAGGAGGGCAGCGTGCTGGCGGAAAGCTGCAAGAATGCGCTCGACGCGGCGAAGCTCTCGGTGGAAAACGCTCAGGACTGATCTTTGACATATCGAGGAAATAAAAATGACTGAAAATTCAATGATAAAACTCAACGTGTACAGCGAGATGATAAACGAGGAGCTGAAAAAATTCGCTGCTGAAAAGCCTGCGCTGCGCGAGAATATCTGCGAAGCGATGGACTATTCGCTGACGGCGGGCGGCAAGCGCCTGCGCCCGATACTCATGCTGGAATTTTGCCGTATGTGCGGCGGAAACGCTTCGGGGCTGATGAAGACCGCTTGCTCCATCGAGCTGATACACACTTTTTCGTTGATACACGACGACCTGCCGTGTATGGACGACGACGATTACAGACGCGGCAAGCCGAGTTGTCATAAAGCTTACGGCGAGGCAACCGCTTTGCTTGCTGGCGACGCTCTGAATACGCTGGCTTTTGAAGCTATCGCAGATGCCGCGACTGAGGGCGTTATCTCTGCGCAGACGGCTATCATGCTCGTTTCCGTGCTGGCAAAAGCTGTCGGCGTGAACGGCATGATCGGCGGTCAAATAATCGACCTTGGCGCTGAGGGCAGGGAGATAAGCATTGAAGAGCTTGACCTGCTTCAGGCGCACAAAACCGGCGCACTTATTGAGGCGGCTTGCGTGATGGGCGTTATCCTTGCGGGCGATTTTGAGAAGATACCTGCCGCCGCCGATTACGCGCAGGCACTTGGCAGAGCGTTCCAGATAGTGGACGATATTCTCGACGTTACAGGATCTTTTGAAGAGCTTGGAAAACCTATCGGAAGCGACGCCGAACAGCATAAAAGCACTTACGTTACCGCTTTGGGTATCGAGGGTGCGCAAAAAAGGAGGCTGACAGACTCACCGAGCAGGCGCTGCTGATCCTTGAGCAGTTTGACGATAACGAATTTTTGCGTGATCTGACCGAATATCTGCTGCACAGAAGAAGCTGAGTCGTGTGAGTTTTTCATATGGATAAAATTGAAAATAAGGCTGATCTGTACAATATGGATCTGCCGAAGGATCTTAAATATCTGAACATAGATGAGTGCCGCAAGCTTGCCGCGCAGATACGCCGAACGCTGATAACTACTGTTTCAAAAAACGGCGGACACCTCGCATCAAATCTCGGCACGGTTGAGCTGACCATAGCTCTGCACCGCGTTTTCGACTCGCCCGCGGATAAATTTGTTTGGGACGTTGGTCATCAGGCATATACCCACAAACTGCTGACGGGCAGGGCAGCGCAGTTTTCTACAATTCGCACAGAAAATGGTCTGAGCGGCTTTCCTCGACCCGATGAGTCGGAGCATGACGCATTCATTAGCGGTCACAGCTCGACTTCCGTTTCGGCGGCGCTCGGCATTGCCACCGCTATGAAACTGCAAAATGACCCGCACCACACCGTTGCGATACTCGGCGACGGCGCATTCACGGGCGGCGAGATCTACGAGGGCTTGAACAACGCCGGAAAAAGCGGCACAAACCTCGTTATCGTAATAAATTACAACGAAATGAGCATCTCGAAAAACGTCGGCGCGGCGGCGAAATATCTCTCGACCCTCCGCACAAAAGAGGGCTACCACCGCACGAAATCTGCGGTCGAGCGCGTGCTTGACAAAACGCCGATAATTGGCAAGCCTGTTAAAAAAGGCGATGACCTACTCAAAAGATGCCTTAAAAGATATTATTTTCCACAGCACGATGTTCGAGGATCTCGGCTTTGAATTTGTCGGCCCGTTGACGGTCATAATATTGCAGAGCTTGAAGAGCAGCTCACGGCAGCGAAATCGCTTCACCGCCCGACGATCGTGATGGTGAATACTATTAAAGGTCACGGCTATCCGCCCGCTGAGGCGAACCCCGGCGAATTTCACGGTGTCGCCTCGTTTGAGATAGCTACGGGCAACCCCGACGTTGTCGCGACCGACAGCTTTTCGACCGTTTTTGGCAAAAAATTGCTGGACATGGCTTATGACAACAAGAAAATTTGCGCTGTGACCGCCGCGATGAAGTACGGCACCGGTCTGCAATATTTTCACAAGGCTTTGCCGCGCAGATTTTTTGACGTTGGCATTGCCGAACAGCACGCCGCGACGTTTTGTGCGGGTCTTGCTTCTGACGGAATGATACCTGTATTCGCTGTATATTCCACGTTCTTGCAGCGCAGTTACGATCAGCTCATGCATGATCTGGCGATAATGGGTACTCATGCAGTTATCGGCGTTGACCGCGCGGGTATCGTCGGCGAGGACGGCGAAACCCATCAGGGTATTTTTGACATACCATTTCTTACAACAATTCCAAATATCAAGATATATTCTCCGTCGAATTATGCTGAGCTTGAAGCTTGCTTAGAAAAGGCGGCGCTCACGGACGACGGACTTTGCGCGGTGCGCTATCCACGCGGTGCTGAGAGCGCTTCGGCGCGCGACGCGGAGTGCTCGACCAACTATGTTTACGAGCGGAACGGCGGCAAAGCGCTCGCGATAGCTTACGGCAGACTTTACGGAAATCTGCGCGAAGCGAGCGACATTCTGCTTAAAAAAGGCTGTAAGATAGACCTGCTCAAGCCCGTTGAGATCTTCCCTATAGCGGATGAGATCATAGACATTATGAAAAAATATGAAAGAGTATTTATCTTTGAGGAGTGCTATGAATACGGCTCTATGGGTGAGAAATATGCGGCGTTGGCGGCGGGCAATACTGTCTGCGAAAGATTAGCACTGCATGGCTTTGTTGCTCACGGCAAGACTTGCGACCTGCTGGACGAAGCAGGATTATCCTCATGCAAAATGGCTGAGAAGATAGCAGGGAGTATGAACATATGAAACGACTAGACGTTGCCGTTGCCGAGCGCGGATTGGCTTCAAGCCGTGAAAAAGCCAAGCGGCTTATCGCTGACGGAAAGATCACGGTGAACGGCGCGGTTGTGACAAAACCTGCGTTTGCGGTTTCTGACAGCGACGAACTTGCCGCGCTGGAGAGCGAAAAATACGTCGGCAGGGGCGCTTACAAGCTGATCGGCGCGTTTGAGGCGTTTCCGATAGACGTTCGCGGAAAAATATGTGCGGACATCGGCGCTTCAACGGGCGGTTTCACGCAAGTGCTTCTGGAAAACGGCGCTCAGCTCGTCTACGCGGTGGACGTCGGTCACGGGCAGCTTGCGCAAAGTTTGGCGCAGGACAGCCGCGTGCGAAATATCGAGGGCGTGAACGCTCGGTATATGCAGCCCGAAATCTTTGACAGCCCGCCGCAATTCATGTGCTGTGACCTATCATTCATCTCGCTGACGCAGGTGCTTACGCAAATGGCGGCATCGCTGACGGACGGCGGCGAGATAGTCGCGCTGATAAAGCCGCAGTTTGAGGCGGGCAAGGCGGCGCTGAACAAGAACGGTCTTGTGCGCGGCAAAAAAGACCATATCAGAACGCTGGATACGCTCTGCGCTTTCTTTGCGCAGAGGGGTCTTTCACTGTGTGGGCTTACAAATTCGCCTATCTGCGGCGGCGACGGCAACATCGAATATCTGGCACATCTGGAAAAGTCTGATGCACCGTCAAAGTCATTCGACATAAAGAAAATTGTGGATATAGCATTTGAAAACGCTGATCAGTGGTGATGAAAATGAAAATTTATATGTACCCGAACCTTGTCAAGCCGAACAGCCGCAAGTACACCGAGCAGGCGTGCGCCGTGCTGATCTCAGAGGGCGCGCAGATCTGCATGGAGGAGGAGTACCGCGAGATCTTCGGCGAGCTTTACGAAATAGAGTACCTCAGCCAGACCGAGTGCGTCGAGAAGTGCGACGTTATCGTGGTCACAGGCGGTGACGGTACTATACTGTGCTGCTCATCGGTCGCTTCAAAATACGGCAAACCGATACTCGGCATAAACTGCGGCACTCTCGGCTTTATGGCTTCGCTTGAATTTACTGAGATCGAAAAGCTGCGCCTGCTTTGCCGCGGCGAGTATACCGTGACTGACAGAATGATGCTTTCGGTCAAGGTGAAGTGCGAAAACGGCGAGGAGCTTTCCGCTGACGCGCTCAACGACGCCGTTATAATCAAAGGTGAGGACTGCAAGATAACCGACTTCGAGGTGTCGAAATCTGGCAGCGTTATCTCATCGCTGCGTGCGGACGGCGTGATCTTTTCCACCGCAACGGGCGCTACGGCGTATTCGCTCTCGGCGGGCGGCCCCATCATCGAACCGGATATGCAGTGCATCGAGTTTTCGCAGATCTGCGCGCACTCGCTATTTGCGCGGACTATCGTATTTTCGCCAAGCTCGCACATATCGGTACATTGCCACAACCGCGGCGGCGGCCACGCAATACTCACCGTTGACGGAACTCAGCTCGCGAAGCTTTCCGACCGCGACATTGTAGTGATAGAGCGCTCGCAGCTTACCACGCAGATAATAGACATTACGGGCGGCAGCTTTTTCCCGACGGTCAACCGAAAGCTTATGACGCCGCTGAAAGAAACGATGTGAACGGGGTGGTATCGTGAAAAATGAACGTCAGGAAAAGATAATAAAACTTGTCGCCGAAAAGGAGATAAAAACGCAGGAAATGCTCTGCGAAGAGCTTCAAAAGGCGGGCTACCGCGTAACGCAGGCGACTGTTTCGCGCGATATTAAAGAGCTGGCGCTGATAAAGATACCCGATGCCGAGGGCGGCTCAAAGTATGCCGTTCCAGCACTGAAACGCGGGTCGATCTCGGAAAGTGACGGGCTGCTTTTTTCGATAATCGCCGAAAGCGTCAAGGACGTTGACTATGCGGTCAATACCGTTGTGGTAAAGTGCGCTTCGGGCATGGCGCAGGCGATATGCGCAAAGCTCGACTCTACCGACCTTTACAACGCGGTCGGCACGCTGGCGGGCGACGACACGATATTCGTGCTCATGCGCACCGAAAAGGACGCGGCAAGATTAGTAAAAGAATTCAGCCAGATAATCGGCAAATGTAAATAGGCGGTGAGAAAATGCTGGAAGAGATCTATATCGAAAATTTAGCCGTTATTGAAAAAGCTACCGTGCAGTTCACCAACGATCTCAATGTTTTCACGGGCGAGACCGGCGCGGGAAAATCTATACTTATAAATGGTATAAACGCGCTGCTGGGTCAGCGTGTTACTAAAGACATCGTGCGCACCGGCGCGAAGAAAGCCGTTATCTCGGGCTGCTTTTCACACCTCAGCGATGAGTGCATGAAGAAACTGGACGAGCTGGGTATCGAAGCAGAGGACGGCAAACTCTTTCTCTCGCGCGAGATAAATTCCGACGGCGGAAGCTCGGCGCGCATAAATTCACGCAGTATAAATATTTCGGCGATGCGCGAGATAGGCTCGCTGCTCGTAAATATACACGGTCAGCACGATAATCAGATACTCATGGCGCCAGAGCGTCATATCGAGATACTTGACGGTTACGCCGAAGCCGAGCCGCTGATAGCCGAGTACCGCGCGTCTTTCCATAAATTGCAGGAGCTTTCGCGCAAGATCAGCCGCAAGAAAAAAGAGCAGGCGGGCAGGGCGGCGCGCTTGGAGCAGCTTAGCGAGATCATAGCTGAGCTTACTGAGCTTGACGCAAAGCCCGAGGAGGACGAAGCGATAGATCAGGAACTGGCGATCTCTAAAAACGCGGTGGTCCTATCGGAAACGGCGTTCGCGGCGGCGCGTTTGCTGGGCGGCGATGAAGATTTCGACGGCGCCGAGGGTCTTATGCAGCAGGCGCTAAAGCAGATCGAGAATGGCACTGAGCTGATGAGCGAATTTTCCGCGCTGTATGAACGCCTCAGCTCGGCGCAGATAGAGGTCAACGATATTTCGTCGGAACTTAGCGCGCTGGTCGAAAGGCTCGGCGCAGACCCGCAGCGCTTTGAATGGCTGAATTCGCGCTCGCGCGAGCTGGATAAGGCGAAGCTGAAATACGGCCCGACCCTCGAAGATGTGCTGAAACGACTAGAGAGCGCGCAGCAGGAATTTGACGAGCTGAACGGCGGCGAGGAAAGCCTTTCGGAGCTGCTGGAAAGTCAGAAAAAACTTCTTCGCGAAACTTCGCTCAAAGCGGCGGAGCTTTCGGAATTTCGCAAAAAAGCAGCCGAGCGATTTGTAGAGCAGGTAACAGGCGAACTGGAATTTCTGAATATGCCGAAGGTGCGGCTCGTTGTGGACATCAAGCAGGGCAAGCTTACCCTCAGCGGAATGGACAATGTGGAATTTCTTATCTCTGCAAACGTCGGCGAGCAGCCGCGCCCCATCGCTAAGATAGCATCGGGCGGTGAGCTTTCACGAATAATGCTCGCGCTCAAAAGCGTTATCGCCGATAAAGACAGCATCGGCACGTTGATATTTGATGAGATCGACACAGGCGTCAGCGGCAGAGCGGCGCAGAAGATAGGCATGAAGCTGAAAAGTATATCGAGATTCCGTCAGGTGCTCTGCGTTACCCACCTTTCGCAGATGGCTGTGATGGCAGACACGCACCTGCTTATCGAGAAAAAAGTCATTGGCGACCGTACCTCTACACAGATACGCAGGCTTGATTTCGAGGAGCGCAAGCGTGAGATAGCGCGCATAATCGGCGGCGACCAGATAACCGAGCTTACGCTGAAAAACGCGGAAGAACTGCTGAACGAAGCAAAAACATACTGAATATTTGAGCATTTACCCCGCAGAAACGTTGATACTGCGGGGTTTTTCATTTCAAAAATCACAATTGCGCTTTTGCCGTATGTTAAAATTTTGTTACAGTATACAAATTTCATTAAAAACTGCCGAAAAAGCTTGTTAAACATTTGACAAAGCCAAGAAAATAGTATATAATACAATCATAGCGGCGGGCAGCATAAGCTAACGCCCGCCAGATATACCCGAGAAATAGTAATAGGAGGAAAGAATCAATGGCTGTTAAGAAGACCGATGAAAAGGCAGTAAAGTCCGAAGCTGCAAAGACTGCCGCAAGCAAGCCCGCAGTAAAGGAAGAGGCTAAAGCTCCTGCAAAGAAAGCCCCCGCAAAGAAAGCCCCTGCAAAGAAGCCTGCTGCTAAGAAAACCGCTGCAAAAACTGCTGAGAAGTGTGAAGTAAAGGTACAGTGCTTAGGCAAAGAATATGACGTTGCCGCTGTTACCGAAGCCTGCAAGGCCGATTTCAAGGCAAAGAACAAGGGCGCTGTAAAGTCTATCAGCGTGTACATCAAGCCTGAGGAATCTGCCGCTTACTATGTTGTAAATGGTGATGTGAGCGACAAGGTCGAGCTTTGATAGTATTTTTATCCGCCGCTGAAGCTGCAAAAGGCTTTGAGCGGCGATTTTTTCGTCATAAATTACGTTTATGTAAGGTACGCCGTATTTTTGTAAGCGCGGGATATTGCAAAGGCGTTCTCAGATGTGGTATGATATATACATAAAGAAAACAACGCATCTGAATAAGGAGGACAAAACAAAATGAGTATGCTTGAAGTAAGAGATCTGAAAAAGATCTACACTACGCGGCTGGGCGGCGCTAAGGTGCAGGCGCTCACAAGCGTGAATTTCACGGTGGAAAAAGGAGAGTATGTCGCTATAATGGGCGAATCTGGCAGCGGAAAAACTACGCTTTTGAATATTCTTGCCGCGCTCGATAAGCCTACGGGCGGCGAGGTCATTCTCGACGGTATGCCGTTTTCAAATATCAAGGAGCGCGACATAGCGCAGTTCCGCCGCGATAATCTGGGCTTCGTCTTTCAGGATTTCAACCTGCTCGATACTTTCTCTTTGCAGGATAATATATTTCTGCCGCTGGTACTTTCGGGCAAAAGCTATAAGGAAATGAACAGCCGTTTGGGTCTGCTGGCGCGGATATTGGGCATAGAGAGCCTGCTAAAAAAATATCCGTATGAAGTTTCCGGCGGACAAAAACAGCGCGCGGCAGTGGCGAGAGCGCTCATCACTCAGCCGAAGCTCGTGCTTGCCGACGAGCCTACCGGCGCGCTGGATTCTAAATCCGCCGATCAGCTTCTCGACCTTTTCAATTCCATAAACGAGCGCGAGCAAACTATACTTATGGTAACACATTCGGTAAAGGCTGCCAGCCACGCAAAACGTGTGCTTTTCCTGCGCGACGGCGAGGTGTTCCACCAGCTCTACCGCGGCGGCTGTACGCGTGAGGAGATGTACCAAAAGATCTCAGACACACTTACGATGATAGCGACGGGCGGTGAGCTGAATGGGTAAGCTGTTTTATCAAAAGCTCGCTTTCACAAATATGCGCAAGAATTCACAGTTTGAGATACCGTATTTGTGCACGGGTATTTTCACAGTTTGCGCGTTTTACATGATAATGGCGCTTTCGTACAACCCGCAGCTTGTCCAAGCTACCAACAGCGAAACGATAGTAAGCGTAATGGCGCTGGCGGGCAGGATAGTCGCGATATTTTCCGCGATAATCCTCTTTTACACCGATAGCTTTTTGATGAAGCGACGCAAAAAAGAGCTGGGATTATATAACATCCTCGGCATGGAAAAGCGCCACATCGGCATCACGCTTTTCTTTGAAACGCTTTACAGCACACTGATCTCGCTTGCGGGCGGTCTTAGCGCGGGTCTTCTTCTCTCAAAGCTTGTTTTCATGGTTTGCGATAAGGTAGCGGATATGAAGATAGGCATGAACTTTTTCATATCTTGGAAAGCGATGGGCATTACTTGTCTGCTTTTCGGCGGAATATTCCTGCTTTCGTTCATTTTCCACCTAATTCAGCTTCGTCTGAATGACCCGATACAGATGCTGAAAGGCGGCAGCGTCGGCGAAAAAAGAGCCTAAAGCAAAGTGGCTGCTCGCCATGTTGGGTATCGGCTGTATCGGCACAGGCTACTACATTTCGATAACCACCGATAACCCGCTTACCGCAATGAGTCTGTTTTTCCTCGCCGTACTGCTTGTCATCATCGGCACATATCTGCTTTTCACAGCTTCGACCATCGCGATACTGAAACTTATGAAAAAGAACAAGCGATATTACTACAAGCCGAACCACTTTACCGCGGTTTCGGGACTGATGTACCGCATGAAGCAGAACGCGGCTGGTCTTGCATCTATCTGCATACTGCTGACTATGGTGCTTGTAATGGTTTCTACCACTTTTTCGCTCTACACGGGCGTAGACTGGTACATTGACAAAATGTTCGCGCAGAATACCGCCGTTTGCTTTACCGACTTAGGCGATGACCTTGCCGCCGACATTGAAAAGAATATCTATGAAATTGCTGAAAAGCACGACCTTAAAGTCAACGATATGCACGAGATGGATCTCATATCGTTCGGCGCTGTTCGTACAGAAAACGGCTATAAGGTAGTGCCTGCAAGCTATGGTTATTCCGACGCTATGCTTCTTGCCGCGATAACGCTTGACGACTACAACAAGCTTACGAATAAAAATGAAAAGCTTGCGGAAAATGAGATAATGGTATTTGGCGAAGAGGCCCCGCAGGCGAGATAGACCTCTGCGGAACGAAAGTGTACGCCAAAAACACACCGAAGCTTTCCCGAAAGTAAGCTCGAATTACGGATTTGATACAGAATTTGCAGTTGTTAGAGATAAAGTACTTTTTGATAAGCTGGTCAGCGTGAATGAAGAAGTTTACGAAGAAAACGCCAGCCAAGTTTCAAAACAGTTTCAGTTTGATCTTGAGGGAAGCAATGCTTCGCAAATGGCCTTTAAAGACGATATGCTCGATAAGATTAGTAAGCTTTTCTCCGATAAGTCTGAAAAGCTCGCTGACGAGGATAAAAGCGCTCCCTATACATTTTCCGTGCCGAACAGGTCGGCAGAAAGGGCTTTCGCTTTGCAGATGTACGGCGGACTGCTTTTCGTCGGCGTGTACCTCGGCAGCATCTTCATCATGGGCATGGCGCTGATAATCTACTACAAGCAGCTTTCCGAGGGTTACGATGACCGCTCCCGATTTGAGATAATGCAGAAAGTCGGCATGACTCACCGCGAGGTGAAAAAGTCGATAAATTCTCAGGTGCTGATAGTATTTTTTTTCTGCCGCTCATCACGGCTATCTGCCACCTGCTCGCGGCGTACCCTATGCTGCGGCGCATATTGGAGCTTTTCAATCTGGTAGACCTCACACGCTTCGGTGAAGCAACGGCTGCTGTTATCGTGGTATTCGCGCTGATATACTTTGCGCTTTACAAGATAACTTCAAAGATATATTACAACATAGTCAGCCGTTGATTTTTTTCAGACATCAAAACGGATATATATAAGCGCAGACCTTTTCGCAAAAGAGAAGGTCTGCGCTTGCAATTCGCAGCGATACGTGTTAAAATAGATATAGATAAATTTGAAAGGCGGCTTTTTATGTACAGGATAATGATAGTCGAGGACGACGAGGTGATAGCGAAAGTGATCTCAGAACAGCTCGCGGCGTGGGGGCTTGAACCGATAGCTATTACCGACTTTTCCGATGTGATGAAGCAGTTTTCCGAACTTTCGCCGCAGCTTGTGCTTATGGATATTTCGCTGCCTTTTTTCAACGGCTACCATTGGTGCAGCGAGATACGCCGCGTCAGCCGCGTGCCCGTGATATTCATATCCTCCGCTTCCGATAATATGAACATCGTCATGGCTGTGAATATGGGCGGCGATGATTTTATTACAAAGCCTTTTGATATGAATGTGCTTGTCGCAAAGGTGCAGGCAATGCTTAGGCGGACGTATGAATTTACCGCGGCTGTAAGCTACCTCGAGCACCGCGGCGCTGTTCTCAATACCGATGACGGCATGCTTAATTTCGGCGGCGAGAAGATAAGCCTTACCAAAAATGAGATAAAGATACTTTCAGAGCTTCTGCGCAATAAGGGCAGGATAGTTCCGCGCGAAGAGCTTATGGAAAAGCTTTGGCAGACCGACTGCTACATCGACGAAAATACGCTGAACGTCAACATAGCGCGTCTGCGCAAAAAGCTCGACGACGCAGGACTTAGCGGCTTCATCACTACCAAAAAGGGAATGGGGTATATAATAGAATGAAAACATTTCTTGCGTATATTTCGGGGTATAGGCGTATGGTCATACTTGCGGCGGCGTATCTGCTGATATTTGCAACGGTGCTTTACGCGGCGGAAGTGCCTGCCGAAACTGTGCTGTACGCGGGCGCTCTTTGCCTTGCGTTTACGGCAGTGTATGCGCTTGTCGGCTTTTACAGATATTACAAAAGGTTCTCCGCACTGAAAAGAACGCTTTCCGAGCTGCCGGAAACGCTCGAAAGTCTGCCGACGCCGCAAAATGAAAGCGAGCGGCTGTACACGCAAATGCTGCAAAAGACCTACGCCGAGTATGAGCGCGCCGCGCTGGAGCACCGCCGCCGCGAAGCCGATATGCGCAATTACTACACAATGTGGGTGCACCAAATAAAAACGCCGATCTCCGCACTGCGCCTGCTTATACAAAGCGGCGCACGCTCGGCAGAGCTGCAAAACGAGATCTTCCGCATAGAGCAGTATGTCGAGATGGCGCTGAATTACCAGCGGCTTTTTTGCGGCAGCAGCGACCTTGTGATAACCCGCCGCAGCCTTGACTCGGCGGTGCGCACATCTATCCGCAAATACTCAAAGCAGTTTATAATGAAGCGTCTGAAATTGGAGTACGAGCCTGGCGATATTACCGTGCTTACCGATGAAAAATGGCTCTGCTTCGTGATCGAGCAGGTGCTTTCAAATTCGCTGAAATATACTTCGGCGGGCGAGATAAAGATATGCACAGTCGGTCGCACGCTCATGATCTCTGACACAGGCATAGGCATTGCCGCCGAGGACTTGCCGCGCATTTTTGATTGCGGCTACACGGGCTACAACGGAAGGGAAGAGAAGCGCTCCAGCGGTATCGGGCTGTACCTTTGCAGCGAGGTATGCCGCAGACTGGGTCACGGCATTTCCATCACCTCAGAGGTCGGCAAAGGCACTTGTGTAAGCATAACTTTCAACGAAGCTGACATTTTTATAGAATGAAAAAACCGCTCGGCGAAATGTCGGGCGGTTTGGTTTATCTGTTTTGCAGTACGGAAAGCTGTTTCGCGGTGAAGCATTTTTTCAGAAGCTCTATCATAAGTTCATCGTCGTTTTCACCGTAATTCGGCGAGAAGAGCGAAACGCGGCTGTCAGGCAGGCGATACGGTAGGCGCAGTTCGGCACAAAGTCCGCCGAGGTGGCTGCGGCTCATGAGAAATTCGCCGTTGTATTTGTCGGCAAAAGCTGCACCATCGCGATGCCAAGGCCCTCGCCGCTGTATTCGGGACGGTCTACCGCGTAAATATGGCGAAAAGCCTCTATCTTCTCGATGTCGGGCGCGTCGCCATTGTTATGTATTTCGACGATGATGTTGTCGTCTTTGCGGTAGCCGCGCACAAGCAGCTTGCGGTTGCCCGGCTCGGCGTTCTGATAAGCGTTTATGATGAGGTTTAGCACAACGTACTCGAATGAAGTAAGGTGCGTAAGCGTGAAAAAGCCCCATCGAGATCTCAGTTTCAAGCTTTAGGTCGGTGTAATTCGCAAGAATTTGAAGCGAGCCGCAGCAGTAGCTGAGCGGAACGTAAAGATCCATCGTGATAGGCTCAGACTCGGGCGATAGTATCTTGAAAGAGCCTGATTTGTTTACGCTGCCCGCCGTGAGCTTGTCGGTCTTTTCGGCGATAAAGCGGTCGTTCTCGGCGGCTTTCAGCAGCAGTTCCAGCGAGGAGTCGCGAAAAGAATTGTACTGCTCGGCGAAGCTGTAAAAACAGAGGTCTTTGAGAGCATATCGAGTATCTGATTGCCCGTAAAGCGCTCGAAAACGTAAGCCTCAGCCTTGCCGTCTACCATTATCGGCGTTATTTTCAGTGCCGAGCCGTCGGAGCATGAGATCATGGCTTCTTTAGTGCGCGCACGCTCCAGAGAGCTGTGTTCTGAGCAAAGAAGTATCTCGGTGAGCGGCTTCTGCGAATTTGTCCATACCACGTTAAAGCGCTCATCGGTGATGTAGCTCTCGCGGCCGCCGTTTTCGATTATCGACTTTAGTACGGAATGATCGCTTATCATGCTCTTCACCTCGCTTAAAATGTTTGTAATAATTATACCATATTCGACGCGTTTCGTCAAGTACAAAAAATGTCCCTCCGCCGCAAAACAGAGGGACTTTTTTTATTAAAGGTAAACTTCTTTGTATTTTATCCCGTTTTCACTCAGAAGCCGTTTGACCTCGTTGGGGTCGCCGCTGACCGAAAGAGAATATCCGCACCCGCTGCCGACATTTTTCGGCGTTGATACTACTTGGCTGCGTATCTTTTTTGCGGTGAGCAGCTCCTGCGCCCGCATAGCGTAGGTTATCGAAGTCATACCGATAAGAAATTTCATAGCATCACCCATACATATTACGCAGGCGGCGGTGAAAAAGTTACTTAGCGGCAGACTTTGGTTTCTTTGCAGTTTTTGCAGGCTTGATCGTTTCGGCGGGCAGCTCTTCATAAAGCACGGCTGTAAATGGCGGCAGAGTAAATTCGTGCGCGCCTGCCTTTTCTATCGCAATGTTTTTAAGCTCATTCGCAGACGTAGAGCCGCTGTAAGTCTGTTCGTCAGATGAAAGCAGCGGCGAGAGCACGCAGGGCTTATCGGCCTTAAGCGGGAAAGTCTGCTCCTTATCCGAGAAGTTGAAAAGACACCATATCGTCTGATTTTCAGCGGTGCGGATGTATGCGTAGCTGCACTGCTCGGCGTTGTCCGCCATCAGCCAGCGGAACGTGTCGCTGTTGTACTCAGCGTTGTGCAGCGCAGGCTCGGTCTTGTAAAGCCCCATCAGCTTTTTCATGTAGCGGTCAAAGCTTTCGTGCAGGGGGTATTTTAGAATGTCCCAGTCCTGCTCGCGCGTTTCGTCCCACTCGCGGAACTGTGCAAATTCGCCGCCCATGAAGTTCAGCTTCTTGCCGGGGTGGGTGAACATATACGCGTACATCGCGCGAGCCTGCGGGAATTTCTGCTCGTAATCGCCCCACATTTTCTGTACGACCGTCGCCTTGCCGTGTACGTTTTCGTCGTGTGAAAGCTCCAGCATATACAGCTCATTGTAGAAATAGAACATCGAGAATGTGAGCTTGTTGTGCTGCGCAGGGCGCTCGGCGGGCGGGGTGCGGAAGTAATTCAGCGTGTCGTTCATCCAGCCGAGATCCCACTTGTAGTCGAAGCCCATGCCGTCATACTCTACGGGGCAGGTGATCTTCGGGAATGCGGTCGAGTCCTCCGCGATGAGCATACAGTTCGGGTGCAGCCTTTGCAGACCCGCGTTCATCTGCTTTATGAAGTTGACGGAGTTGGGGTTTACGCCGCGTTCGGGCTGACCCTGCCAGTATATCGCGCGGCTGATAGCGTCCATTCGCAGTCCGTCAAAGTGATATTTTTCCAGCCAGTAATTTGCGCATGACTGCATGAATACCGCCGAAGAAGGCTTGTTGAAAAGGAAATTGCAAGTGCCCCATTCGCTGACCGATACGTCAGATTCGGGATATTCGTAAAGCGGTGTGCCGTCGAAATTGCGCAGAGCGTAGCCGTCTATCGCGAAATGCACGGGCACGAAGTCCATTATCGCGCCGATGTCCGCACTGTGAAGCTTGTCGATAAGCTCCATAAGCTGCTCAGCCGTGCCGTAGCGGGAGGTAGGTGCGTAAAAGCCTGTGTTCTGGTAGCCCCACGAGCAATCGGCGGGGTGCTCGGAGAGCGGCATGAATTCAACGTGCGTATAGCCATGCTCTTTCAGATATGGGATAAGCAGGTCGGCGATCGCGGCGTAATCGTACCAGCCGTTTTCGTCATCTTCATTCGTTTTCCAAGAGCCGATGTGCATTTCGTAGATGTTGAGCGGCTTGTTGTAATTCTTGTCGCGACGGGCGAGCCATTTTTCATCAGTGAATTTGTAAACGTTTAAGTCGCGCACGATAGAAGCCCAGTTGGGGCGAAGCTCCATGCCGAAGCCGTAGGGGTCGCAGTGCTCTATCATCTCGCCGCTGCGTGTGTAGATCACGAATTTGTACTTGTCGCCGACCTTAGCCTGCGGCACTTCAAGTTCCCAAATGCCGCGGTCGCAGTGAAGCTGCCAAGGGTGCCAGTCGTTGAAATCGCCGATAACAGCCACCTTGCCCGCGCCGGGCGCGAATGTGCGGAAAACTACGCCGTTTGACGTGGGGTGAGCGCCGAAAAACTCATATGCGTCAAATGCTCTGCCGCTAAAAAAATCATCTATGTACATAAATTTCCAAATTCCTTTCGTTACTTCATATTTCCCGCTATCTTGGTTATCTCAGAGATGAGGCGGATAAAATCGCGGCGGTCGCTCTCGCTTAACTCGTCGAAAATGCGGTCGAAAAACAGGCAGACGTCCTCGCGCTTTTTCTCGATAAATCTCGAGCCTGAGGGGGTGATGGAAACGAATATCTTACGCTTATCGCCGTCACATACGCTGCGGGTAACGTAGCCTTTCTTTTCAAGTGTTCTCAGCGTGGCGGCAGTGCGCGCGGTGGTGATGTTGAGGTGCTTCGCCAACTCGCCCGACTGGTACTGCCGCTCTTTGTCTATGTTGAGGAAAGACAGCATACGGCACTCGCCGCGCAGGTAGTCGGCCGAGGTCTTTGCTGTATTGTTAAAATAAGAAGCCCGCATAGCGCTCAAAAACGCCTGAGTAGTTTCGCGCTTATCCAAAAAATCACCGCCTTTTTCATTGCTAATACTGTTAGCTATTATAGCATATATAATAAAAAAAGTCAAGGAAATATTGGATTTTTGGCGAAAACGGCGTACCGTGACGCTCGGGGCGTTGGTGAACGTGATTATTTGGCGGCGAAAACTTGCTTTTAGTTATAGTTCACAAAATGTTTATCGTTTTTTTTTTTTTTGTTAAGAATTTCTGATAAAATTTTAAGAAAGGTCGGTATAGCGCGGGAAAAAGCGCGTTTTCGGCTTAAATTTGCAGATTATAGGAGGAAAATTTATGAAGAAATTTGTTGCAGGCGTTGTGGCGCTCAGTATAGCGTTCGGCGGATTGGCTCTGCCCGCGGCGGAGAGCGGTTTCGCGGCGGTATCGGCAAGCGCTGAGGAGATGAGCGAGGACTACGCGACTAATGAGGAAGTACAGTTCGACGATGGCGAAGCTTACATAGCCGAGCAGTCGGGAGAAGATGTTCAGGTAGCGGGTGCTACGCTGACTTACGGGGATTATAATTATACGGAGCTTGATGATGGTACGGTTGAGATAACGAGCTATAACAGCAGTGATGACGATGTTGTAATTCCCAGCAAGATAAAGGGCAAGAAAGTCACCAGCATAGGTTCTTATGCATTTAAAAAAGAGTATTTTGATGGCCCCGGTCTTGATATAAAGAGCGTTGTTATTCCCGAAGTCGTGACAAATATAGGTTTGGCTGCTTTTGAAGAGTGTGAATATTTGGAAAAAGTCACTATCCCTTCAAGCGTGACGCATATTCGTAGTTATGCATTTTCTGGAACGCCTTGGCTTGAAGCATTGAAGAAAAACAATGATTATGTTGTAGTCAATAATATACTTTTAGCCAGCACTGTGACAGAGGGTGAAATTACAATACCCGATGGAATAGTTACAATTGCAGGCGGCGCTTTTGAGTGTACAAATATAACTAACGTACATTTTCCCGATAGCGTTACAGTTATCGAGAATTTGGCATTTAATGAGTGCTATAAATTAACACACATTGTTCTGCCTAAAAAACTTACTTATCTTGGTGATATTTGTTTTGGAAATTGTGAAAATCTCGTAACAATGGTAATTCCTAAAACCATAAAGCATATCGGCGATGGTTTGTTCATGCAAGCATTTAGTTTTAAAAAGGTGTATTATACGGGTTCAAAATCTGATTGGGGAAAAGATCGAAATGACCTCAGCAGAATTTTATGATAAAAAGGGTTTCTTACAACTACGATTACTCCCAGCCGATACTTGACATAATAGCAGACTACTTCAACCGCGATGCTGATGGAGTAAAGAAAGGTACGTCTTTGCGTTTCCACTGGGTTACCGCTCCCGACGCTGACGGTTACAAATTTTACATATACAATTCATCAACTAAAAAATGGGTAAACAAAGGCACTGTTCGCGATGGCAAGGGCGAATATTTCGAGCTTTACAACCTTACGCCCGGAACGACCTATAAGTATAGAATAAGGGCATATGCGAAGCGTAACGGCAAGACCTATTGGGGAGATTATTCAAACGGAACGGCAATGACAACTCCTGGTAAGGCTGTTATAAAATCCACCTCCTCCACCAAAAACAGCATTACGCTGAAATGGGGCAAGGTCAAGAGCGCCGACGGTTACCGCGTTTACAGATACGACAGCAAGACTAAAAAGTGGAAAAAACTCGCTACTGTAAAGAACGGCAAGACCAGCTACGTTGACAAGAAATCGCTGAAATCTAAGACGACATACAAATATAAGGTAAAAGCTTACCATAAATGGATGTATGGCGGCACATTCTGGGGCGATGCCAGCGCGGTCAAGAGCGTTAAGACAAAATAATTTTAATAGTGCGGAAAACCGTCGGGGCAAAACTCGGCGGTTTTTTTGTCGAAATTTTGGGCAAATTCTTGACAAAAAGCTAGATAAATGTTATAATTGTTAGTGAAATGGGGGATCGCAATGTCTGAAAAATTCACGCCCGTCGGCGAGCTTGAGCGCGAGATAGTTGCCGAGCTTTTCGCCATGCGCGATGAAAAGTACCGCGATTTTCACGCACGGCTGATACCGAACGTCCCGCGCGAAAGGATAATCGGCGTGCGCACCCCGCGCCTGCGCAGCTACGCGAAAGAGCTTTTTCGCAGCGGCAGGGCAGAGCAGTTCATGCAGATGGAGCTGCCATATTTTTACTACGAAGAGATGAACCTGCGGGCGTTTCTCATCGAGCAGATAGCCGATTTTCAGCGCGCCGCGGAGGAAGCCGAGCGGCTTATGATACACGCGGATAACTGGGCTACCTGCGACAGCATGAAGCCGAAAATATTCGCGAAAAATCACCCCGAGCTGATAAAGTGCGTAGAAAAGTGGCTGAAAAGTGAGCATACATATGTTGTTAGATATGGATTGGTTTGTCTGCTGACATATTTTCTGGGCGATGATTTCGACCCGCATTATTGCGAACTTGCGGCGGCTGTCCCGAGCGGAGAGTATTATATCGACATGGCAAACGCGTGGTTTTTCAGCATGGCGCTCGCGAAAAATTACGATGAAGCGGTGAAGTACATATCAGAGCGGCGGCTTTCGGTTTTCGTGCACAACGCGGCGATACAAAAAGCGGTCGAGAGCCGTCAAGTGCCGCCGGAAACGAAAAAATATCTGAAAACGCTGAAGATCAAGTAGAGGGGTGCGCAGATGTCAAACAAACCGAGAAGAGAAACGCGGCGCTCGCAGATACTGCGAGTGTTCACGGAGAATGGCAGTACGTTTGACGGAATGTCGCAGTCGGTGATAATGGAGGAGATAATGCTCAATTTCATCATCGACGAGGACAGGGCGGCGCGCTGTGCGGATTTCCTGATAGCGCGTTTCGGCACGGTAAAGCGCGTACTTTCTGCGACCATCGACGAGATATGCGAGGGCGGCGTCGTCACCGAAAAAGAGGCGGGCGGCATACGTCTGGTGAGCGCATTCATGACGCGTGTGCTGTTAGAGCGCTTCAAAAAGCCGATAAAATTCGACGACCTCAACACGCTGACGGACTATCTGAAAGCGCTGTACAGCCTTGAATGCCGCGAGAAGCTGTATATGTTTTCGGTGGATAAAAAAGGATTTTTAAAGCACCGTCGGCTGATCTCTGAGGGCACATACAGCAATGTTCAGGTAGATTTCGGGCAAATATCCAAATTTATGTTCAACGAGCCGAGCGGCAGATTTATCATAACGCACAATCACCCGAACGCGAGCTGCACGCCGTCATCCGGCGATATATCGTCAACGGCGTACATCAAAAACCGAGCGCTGGAGCTTGGCGGCGAAATGGCGGCGCACTACATCATCGGCGCAGACGGCATAACCCGCGTTCCCGAAGAGTTCAACTACGCCGAGTTTCTTTTCAATCGCGACAAGTGGAAAGAATAAATCGTCGAATTTGCTGAATTGTGATTGCATATATTGTTTATGTTGCACAATTATCATTAGAGTGGCATATCAATTTGAAAAAATATGCTTGACAAAACCGCGATGATGTGATATAATAATTATCGGTTTGAGTGCGGTGTTGCTGCACAGGACTAAAATATCGAGGTGTGGCTCAGTTTGGTAGAGCGCTACGTTCGGGACGTAGAGGCCGTGGGTTCAAGTCCCGTCACCTCGACCATATTGGTGCAATAGAATAGATGCACACCTCGAAAAGCTCGTATTTACGAGCTTTTTTGCGTTTTGAGGGTGAAAATTTCAGGTGTTGTTGCCCGCCGCGCAAAACCCAAAAAACGCAACAATCCGTAAGTAAGCGTGAAAAATATACAAAACCCTCAAAAACCTTGCAATTACAGCGTTTTCAGAGTGCAATAAACTGATTGAAGTGAAATGATGTAAATATATGGTGTCAAAAAAATACCGCCAAAAATAGCTGTTTTAATGCTGTTTTGGCGGTATTAAATTTTAGCCGTTATAATCTGTTTTAGCGTTTTAAAAACTGTTTTAATTTCTCACAAACCCTTGAAAATGCAGCGTTTAGATGCGTTTTAATATTAAAACAGTATTGCTGGAACAGTGGTTGCGAGCGTCTGAAAATAGGTCATTTTTAATGCCAATATACCAACCAACTGCTTTATTTAATCCCAACTGGTTGGTATTAAAACCAACTATGCTACTTAAAAGGTCTCTATCCCTTGAAAATACAGGCTTTTAAGTAGTGTGGCTGTCATTTGAACAGAGCTTTTTCCTCTTTACAACTCAGCATTTGCCTTTTTCTTTTTCCGAGGACGCGGTTTGTATATATAGCCATTTTTCTTTTTTCTCTCTCAGCTCCTCTATCTTAGAGGCGGCAAATAGTTTCATATCTTTATATTTTGACTTCTTTGCTTCTCTCAGAAATTTGAGACCGCCGTCAATGTTGTTCATTTTTACATACACGTCAGCCGCTCCGCTTACCGCAGGAGTATAGGTGTTATCGATGCTCAAAGACGTAAGATATGCTTTGAGCGCATCTTCAAATTGATACTCACCCTCATATGCGTGAGCAAGCTGCCACCATATTTCCGCTTTGCTTTGTGTAAGCTGATCCGCAATATAATCTCCCATGTCAATCTTCTGCCGCGGCGTACCGCTCCACGTTGCACCACAGTCGATAAACTTGTTCAAATATTCAATTGCCTGCGGTCTGTATTCCGCTCCGGCAAGAACATAGCATTGCGATACAACATACAGCTTGTCCTTGTTGTCTGGCTCACCGCATAATCTGACAGCTTCCATCAACAGAGCTTTTTTATTTTCAAAAGTTTTTTCTAATTTCAGAACTTTGCCTATATAAAAAGGGCTAACATCTCTTCCTGAAATATGATTATAGATCTGCAAAGCAAGCTTGTAGTCGGATTTTTCCTTTGTTCTAAACAGCATTTATATCACTCCGATCACCTTTCCGCGGCAATATATATCATCATATTCGTGCAGATCTATATCGTCATATTCTGGATTGAGAGAAATCAATTTATCGCCGCCGAACTTCTTTATAAATCCCTCGTCGTTGATTATAAAGATGCCTATATCGCCAAGCTCTACTGACGGTTGAGATTTTATAAGCACAAGATCGCCGTCATGAAATCTGGGTTCCATGCTGTTTCCGGAAACTTTGAGCGCAAAGTTTGCTTCACAGGTCTCAGAGCTCTCCTCAACCTCTATCATTTCTTTGTCGCAGTTATCAAGATAAACACCAGTTCCTGCACTTGCAGGCAGCGAATAATATTCAATAAAAATAGTGTTTTTACGCTGCTCCAGTGGCGTTTTTGCCGATTCAGAAAGAACTATCGCGCGCTCCAGCAACTGTCCTTGCTGGAAAGCATCTAACTTATTATAGTATGTAAGCAATTCCTGTTCATCAGCGGTCAGAGTTTCCGCTGGTGAGCTTTTTTCTTTGCCAAATAAAAGAGTATCAGTTGGTACGTTTAATCTTACCGACAACTTCATTACTATATCACTATTTGGCATAGCTCCTTTTTTCCATCCTCCTATAACGCCCTTTGTTCCTCCACATTCAAGCACTAAAGGAGTAATTTTTATATTATGTGCATCACAAATGCTCTTTAAATTATCATAAAACATACAAAAAACCTCCAAAAAAATTGTGCATAAGCACGAAAGTAATTTTAATATTACTAAAACGCTTGACAAGTAATATTAAATGCACTATAATATACAATGGTGAACCCAATAGGCGCAATTATCCCTTGTTCACTATTGTATATATTATATCGCAAAAAAAGTTTTTAGTCAACTAAAAAGGAGGTATTTCATTGAATGAATTAAAAAAGTTCAGCAGCAGTGAGTTTGGTGAACTTAACATCATGTTTATTGATGGCAAAGAATATTTTTCTGCAACTAAGTGTGCGGAAATATTGGGATATGCAAATCCCAGAGATGCAATTCAAAAAAGATGTAGAGAAGATGGGGTCGCAAAATGCGACGTCATCGACAGCCTTGGCAGGAAACAGCAAATGAAGTTTATTTCTGAGGGAAACCTCTACAGACTTATTGTATCAAGCAAACTTCCAACAGCAGAGAAATTCGAACGCTGGGTGTTCGAGGAAATACTGCTTTCAATCAGAAAGAACGGCACATATAGTACCGTAGATATAAATGAGGTTATTGTTAAAACCGCAGCTGCTGTAGTAAGTGAAGTTTTTAAACAGCTTGCTCCTGTTTTAAATGCACAAAAGTCCATTATTAAAAATCAGTCTGACAAAACTGTTCAACGTTTTAGATACAAAACTCCTAGCAAGGTGGAAACGCTTAAGCCCGAACTTCGTGCAACAGTTGACGATATGATATGCTCCGGCAAGTATTCATGTCAGCAGATTGCAAACTACATCATGAATTATAGTGAAATGAAGATCACCAGTGCTTCTGTGAACAGATATGCTCATCGTCACTTTTGGGATTGATTTAACATAGTCAACAGAATGGAGTGAAAAATTTTGACTGTAGAAGATTGGAAAGAAGTTGAAACACGCTTATCTATTCCGTATAGCTCTGTAAAGCTTAAAATTGACGGATATGATGTGACTATCGGTCACGCTATGGAAAAGCCTTTAAAACACTGCTTAGTAATATATATCGACGGTATTTTTAAAACCAAATGGGTCCTTGAAGACTGTGAGATACGCCGCCGATTTTGTAGCAAGCATACAAAAAGTCTGCTGACAGCTAAAGAGAAAAAAGCTCTTGACCGAGAGCGCAAAGCGTTTCGAGAGAAAGTTTTGAAAAAGTCAACCTACGACTGGTACTCGCCTTACTGGAACTCGTTTAGACGACTAAAAGCTCATCTTATCAAAAATAACAAATCAATTGAAATAGGGGAGGACGCATATGAAGTGGACTGAAGACGGTCAGCGCAAGGCTTCGCTGGCAAATGAACTTTTTTTGGCTATTTGTTGTCGCCGGGCTTAAAGTAAAAAAAGACGTTGCATATCGGATCGAAGACGGCGAAGAAGTGTACGTCATTACTATGACGAATAATTACACATACCGCGTCAATGTGACTTGCGACAGCCCAATGACTGCGGTATATGACGTAGTAAACTTTATGAAAAACAAATGAGGTGACCATATATGGATCAGAATAGAACTAAGCAGAAAGTGCTTGAAATATTTAATGAAGTGAAGAACACATCGTTCAGGAGCCTTGAGGACGCTGTAGAGGAGAACGGCATGGCATACGTTTTTGACGTGTGGCTAAGATACGAGGGTATCGTAGGATATACGTCAGACATCTTTGAGGTGCTGAACGCGGTAGGATTTAACATATCGATGCAGGAGGATTGGTAATATGAGCGATGAATCTAAAGCAAGCATACTTGTTATCACATGGGCAGCTGCGTTTTGCGTGGGCTTGGCAAAAGGCGAGAGCACAGGGCTGCTCATCATTACGCTTGCAACAGCTGTTTTCGCAACGATCATACTGCTTGATATGTTGTGCGAACGAGCGAAAGCGGAGATACGGCTGAAACGCCGCCGACTGGCAATAAGAGAACGATTCTGCCGCGAAATGGCGGAGATCGAAAGGGGCTGTGATAATGAGCATAGGTGACAATTTCAAGAATAAGCGCATTGAACGCGACCTGTCGCAGGAAGAGCTCTCAAAGCTTTCCGGTGTGTCAAAGCCGATGATCTCATATATCGAGCGCGGCAAGCGCGTTCCGTCGGTACTTACCGCCCAGAAGATCGCCCGCGTACTGCGCTGCACCATTGATGATCTTCTGGCAAGCTGATAGATGCCGAAACCGAGTCGAAAAAGGCTCGGTCTGTCGGGGACGGTCTCCCGGCACTGATGATGGCAGACCAAGTAAGGAGGTGTATTTATGACACTAAAGGAATTTAAGGCGCAAATGCTGGCAATCACAGTAGCTCAGGCTAAGGTACTAGCCGAAGTAAGCTGTCTTGAGGACATAAAAATAGAGCCTGAACAGCTCCGCAGGAATGTTGCGACCATTCTTGCCGTCCTCACAGAAACCGAAGAGTATCTGCTTAGCATAGCGAACGAGTGTTCTGGCTCTGATATATAGTATATCAGAAAACAAATGTTTTGTCAAGACCTGTGGGAGGTGAAAACGTGGATCTTTTGACTGTAAAAGACGCGGCAATGCTTAAAGGCTGCAGCGAACAGTATGTACAAAAATTGTGCAAGAGCGGCAAACTCTCTTGCGTGACTGAAATGAACGAACGTAATCGTCCGAGGTATATGATCCCCGTTTCATCGCTTCCGGCAGAACTGCAGACAAGATACTACAAGCAGAAAGGCGAAACAAAAGCTGCTGAAATACAGCTAAAACACAGTTTAGAGCCTGTTAAAACCATAGAGGATTTTACCGCCCAGCAGCGTGAGATGATACAGAAATGGATCACGATACTTTCTGACTGGCAGCAATGCCGCGAGAATTACGCAGGTAATAAGACCGAAGCGGACAAGCTGTACATTGCTAAATGCAAACTCGAGCACCCTGATGTAAAGGTGTCAATGGACATCATTTATCGCAAATGGGCAGCGTATAAAAAAGGCGAATTGCAAGGACTATGCGAGAATCGCGGCGGAAGCAATCGCGGCAAGAGCAGCATAGATCCTGAGATATGGGAACAGTTTTGCTACCTGTATTTGTCAGAAAATAAGCCTACGGTATCGCGCTGCTATGAGCTTACCAAGACATGGACAGCTATCAATTACCCCGACGCGGCGGCAGATTTCGCAAGCGAGCAGTCTTTTAGGCGGCGCATCAAAACTGAGATACCGCAGGCGGTACTCATCTATATGCGTGACGGCGACAAAGCCATGAAGGACAAATGTCTGCCGTATATCAACAGAATGTATGATAAACTGCACGCTAATGATGTCTGGATAGCTGATAACCACACATTTGACATTCAATCATACGATGAGGACAGCGGCATGATACACAGGCTGTATCTTACGGCATTTCTGGACGCCAAAAGCGGCGTACTGGCCGGCTGGAACATATGCGACAGCCCTAATTCTCAATCAACGATAATCGCGCTGCGGCACGGTATCATGCGATTCGGCATACTCAAGGCGGTGTACTTTGACAACGGTCGTGAATTTCTTACTCACGACGTGGGCGGCAAAGGTCATAGGTCACGAAAGACTGATAACGAGGAGCTTGAACCTCCGACCATACTGCAGCGGCTCGGCATAGAAATGCACAACGCTATCGTTAGAAACGCTAAAGCGAAGCCGATAGAGCGCACATTTTCGACCGTTACCCTGCAGTTTTCGCGAATGTTTGAGGGCTACTGCGGCGGCACTATCATGCAGCGCCCGGAAAGCTTGAAGCGCCGTATCAAGGACGGCAAGCTCCCTTGCGATTTTGAAGTACGGGAACTGTTGGAAGACTGGATAGACGGCGACTACAATGTACAGCAGTACGGCGGCTCTGAGTCATCATTTAAAGGGATGGGCCGTATAGAGGTCTGGAACAAGGACATAAAACGCGTCGGGGTAAGAAAAGCTGCCGAAGCAGATCTTAACCTCATGCTCATGCGCTCGACTAGGGTACAAAAAATCAAGAGAAACGGCGTATTTATCAGCATAGCGGGCGAAAAAGTGTGGTTCTACGACCCCGAAGATACTTACAGACATCTCGGCGAAGAGGTATATGTGCGCTATGATCCCGCCGACCTGCGGCAAGTACGAGTATACAGCAGCGAGGACAAGTATCTATGGACATGGCGCAGCGCGAACGAGCTGCTTGTAGACTATATCACAGAAACCAAAGAAGAAATATCTGACGCAATGGCTGTACAGCGCCGCACACAGCGGTTTATTAAAGCAGAAGCTAAAGAGATCACTGAGGGTCTTAACAGCGATCGCAGGATAGACCTAGCCGCGGCAGCTGCGCTCAAAGCGGCTGACGGCAAATCAGCATTTAAGATCATCATGCCTACTAACGTTATCGTAGTACGCGCGGACGAAGAAAATGAAGAGATATGCCAAAAAGCAGCCGGCGACAGCGTAGTCATTGATCTGGCGAAGATGAACCGAAATATTGAGAAGAGAAAAGAGGAGTGATCATGTTTGAATTTACAGAGCGCCAGCAGTGGGCACTGGACAAATTTCGCGAGCTCAGCGCAGAGCTGGGCAGCGGAAACAAAGCAGGAGAACAGGTAGGCGTATCCAACGCCACGATGTCAGCTATACGCTCCGGCACATACCGCGGCAACGTGGACAATCAGCTGGCAAAGCTCATCGCGTATTTTGAAACTAAGGAGGAAGCGGCAGGAACGTATGACCCTACCGAATATGTAGACACATCGGTATCGTCCAGCGTGTACGATACTATCCGCAACTGTCAGCTCAAGGGCGGACTTGCGATCGCCTGCGGAGATGCAGGCATAGGCAAAAACACAGGCGGCAAAGCAGTTTGCCAAGGAGCACGCCAGCAGCTGCATATACATAAGCGAAAATCCGTGTATCAAATCGCCAAAGTCGGTGCTCAAGCTGCTGGGCAGCAGATTTAACATATCTACATCAAGCCTCGACGAGCTTTGGCTAGCAGTCGCTAACAAGCTCTCTGACGGTATGGTGCTCATTATCGACGAAGCTCAGCACCTCGGCATCAGGACGATAGAAACTCTCAGAAGTTTTTCCGACTATTTTGACGGCAAGGGACAGACGCTGGGAATATGTTTTGTCGGCAATCCTGAGACCGTATCGCGGCTGGGCGGCAGGCAGAAAGCAGAGTTTGCGCAGATACGCAACCGCACCAAGCAGACAAAGATATTTACCTCATCGCAGATAAGCAGCAAGGATATACGCCTGCTGTTTCCCGCCATCGAAGAAAAGTCGGCGGAAGCCGAATTTCTGCTGAAAATAGCACACAGCTCACAGGCGGTGCGCGGAGCTGTCAACCTGTACTCCAACGCATATGACAATGGCAATACCACATACAAGGGACTTGTCGCGATGGCAAAATTCATGGAACTGGAGGTGTGACAGATGAAACATGGCAAAAATCCGACCAAAGCGCAGAAGCGGATAATGACATACTACCGACTATGCTATCAGGACTGGCTCGTCACGAAGTGTACCGACAAGGAGCTGCACATAGTGCACCGTTACACGGATACGCAAAGGGTGCTGCGAAAAGTCAGCTTTGAGCACGATACTCGCTCCGCAGAAAGGAGCGTTTAAGATGCCAAAGATACATCTTTGCAACATTTTTGATTGCGAGCGTGTGCGCCGCAATCAGTGCTGCAACTACTGCAATTACCGTATGATATGCAAAAATCGCTGCCTTAATAAGCACGACCTTTGCGGGCAGATGATATTTGCTGAAAATCGAAAGGAGCTTGAACATGAACACAGAAAGTAAGCACAAAAGGCTGTCGAAAGCATCAAGTTTGACCATACCGAAGGACATGAGGCTTGCCGCAGGCATACCTGCCCGGTACGGCGGTAGATCTTACGGAGGTAAACGACGGTATACTTATCTCGAAGCACGTGCCCATATGCCGCTTCTGCGGCAGCCCCGAAAAAGTTGTAGAGTATCGCGGCGAGGAGATATGCGCCAAATGTGCCGCAGAAATATGCAAGGAGGCGACCGGAAATGCTTGAACGCGCTGATGAGAAGATACGCCGCTATAAGGCGATAAAGCAAAAGATAGCCGAACTCAAAGCAGAAGTTGACAGCATAGAAGCAGAGTTCCTCAAGGCTATGGAAAGCGACCTCGAGGATACGAAATACAAATCGGTATCATATTCTGACGGCGAGGGAAACAAGGTAACGGCGACCGAAGCTGAAAGCTTGAAAGTCATCTATCCGTCTTTCCTGAAAAACATTTTCGGGGCGGCGTACAAAGACGTAGTTACAGAAGAGGTAAGCTACAAGGTTTCGGCAGGAGCTGCGCGTATGCTTATCGCGTTGTATAACCGTGAGTATGTCAGCGGCGGTACGGTAGATCAGCTTGTCAAAACGCTGGGACTTGACGAGCGTACAGAAAAGGCACTTGTCAAAAAGCTCAAAGGCAAGAAGTTTGACACTGACGTTAAAAATCTCAGAAAATTCGGCGGACTTGATGAAGAAACCGCTAAGGAAAACGCATATCTTGTATCAGAAATATGCGTATGGGAAGATTTCATGCGGCTCATGGAGATAAATCAGCGTACATCGGAAAGCGACATTGCCGAAGCGCTCAAATGGATAGACGGAGCTATCACCGTAGATCAGACAGCCAAGATAAAGATAGACATCGCAAACTAAAGGAGGAGGGGCTATGGCGACCAAAGAACAGATAAGACGTATATACGGCATGGCGGCGGCATTGGGTATAAAAGGCAGCGGAAAAGATGACCTGCTGCATGAAATGGTATATGGGCTTACGGGCAAGACCTCCATCAAAGAGCTTACTGATAAAGACGTACAGTCTGTGATGGGCGAGCTCGTGCACCGCATGAGGTTTGCCGAAGCTCCTATAAAGTCTAAAAAGCCCAAGAAGCAGGAAGCTGATAACGAAGAGATCGGCAACTACGGGATGGCGACCAAAGAACAGCAGCGGCTTTGCTGGCGCTACTGCTATCGACTGAAAGAGCTTGACGCTAAGCCACAGCCGACAGATGTAGGCGACAGAATGGTAGGCGCTATCAAAAAGGTTTGCAATACTAACATAGTAAGCAAAGAAGAACCGTTCCGCTGCGTGACGCAGGAAGACGCGGCAAAGCTCATAGAACAGCTCAAACGTTATGTCAACACCGCAGAGCGGCGGGCTAAAAGGAGTGGTAAGCTTGACGGAAGGTAAGATAAAATATGAGGAACTCAGCGACGAGCAGAAAAACCTTGTTGACTGCATAGGTGCAGAGGCGTTTATAAAGCTGGTCACCTGCTACGGCGGCACTACGCTGTATGTGCCAAAAGCCGACAGCCTTGCGCGAAGCAAACGTGACGAAGCGATACGAGCGGAGTTTGACGGATACAATTACCGTGAACTTTGCCGCAAATATAAGCTCAGCGAGCGCACTATAAGGTCAATTACCGCAGAGAAAAATAATCGGCTGCGAAATGCACCGCTTGCTGGACAGATAACCATAGAGGGACTTGAAGACCTAAAAACTGATTGCTGAAAAAAAGTGAAATGCTTCGGGTGTACAGAACCGTAAAAGAATGGTATCATTGGTATAACAACTGATGATACCATTCTTTTTATGATAGGCAAGATCATGAACAGTCAGGAGATCATTACGATAGTATTGCAAATAATACTTACAGGCGGTATCGGCACGATCGCATACTTTCTAAAGCGCACAATAGACCGCATAGACAAGTGCGAGTCGGACATCGGTAAGATAAAGGAAGACTACATAACCAAAGAGGACTTTTTTCGAGAGCAGGGAAAAACTGACCGAAAACTGGATCGAATAATGGATATACTGCTGGAGATAAAGGGAGGAAAATAACGTGGATATGGAAAAGCAGATGCAGCTTATAAAGGCTGGAAACTTTAAGGAAAACAATGGGTCTGTCATGCGCACTATCAATATGCTGCGCCACAAGTATCATAAGCTCAAAAGCGTTAAGTATGCGCTGCCTGATATTTCTGAGGGCGAGGTGCTCGACAGTGTGAACTATCTGCACGAAGCCGGATATATACACCTGCGCAGCATACTCACCAAAGAGCCTGCCGCGCTTAGTGACTGCGAGTTTGACGAACTGGAAGCCAAGCTGACGGCTAAGGGTATAAGCCTGCTGGCAGGCGGCATATCTGACCCCTGTATCGTTGTGTAAGGGGGCGAGCTTATGAGCCGCAGGAAACACAGCAAGATAGATAAGCTGCCGCCCGACATAAAAGATACCGTAGAGGATATGATACGCAGCGACTTCACTTACTCTGAGATCGCCGATTATATCATGGTACAGACAGACGTGCCAATATCGACAGCATCTATCTGCCGCCACGCGCGCAGCCTTAACGAATCCATCGAAACGCTTCGCATGGCGCAGGAAAATTTTCGCTGCATAATGGACGAGGTCAATCGCTATCCCGATATGGATACCGGTGAGGGCATCATACGGCTGCTGTCGCACTATGTGCTCGAATCAATACACAACACGCCGGAAGAACAGTGGAAGTCGATAAAGCCCGAAGAGCTTATCAAGCAGGCGACATCGCTAGTCAAGGCGGCAAGCTACAAGAAAAATATCGACATCAAGAATGAGGATATACTCTCAGCGGGCTTTGAGCAGGTCAAGGGCATGGTCTTTGAAGCGATGGCTAAAGAACGCCCCGACTTGTATAAGGACGTTGCTAAGTTCTTAGACGAGAAAAGGAGTGAAGCTGCCAAATGATATATGTCGTACACGTCACAAGCGGCATGGAGTACGAGACCGTGCAGGCACTTGTGATGCAGGGGATAAAAGCATATGCGCCGAAGCACCATCTGCTTGAGCGCAGGCGAGGAGAATGGACTACGGTATCCCGCTATCTTTTTCCGGGATATGTTTTCGCAGATCTGCCGCAGCTTACCGACGAAGTCTACTACAAGGTACGCAATACAGACGGCGTTATACGTTTTCTCGGCAGCCCATCGCCCGTGCCGCTCTCATATTCGGAACAGCGCAGAATGCAGTGGATATTCGACGCAGGAGTGCTCGGTGTAAGCAAAGGGTCATGTGCATGACGGTAAGATCGTCATAACATCGGGTCTGCTGCTGGCAGAGAAAACGATATAATCAGTTTCAGCAAGCGTCAGAAGCGCTGCAAGCTCTGCTGCGTTATAAACGGACGAAAGCATTATTTCAGCCTTTCTGCTGAGCTGGATTAACAAATGTCTGACATCTTATCGGCAGGTAGATACGTCCCTGCCGCCGGGAACAGACTGCATACATATTTCCGCGCGATATTTTGCTTTATGAGCCGAATATCGCGAATGGCGAAGCTATGCCCGCTCAAAACAGCGTTTTACACCCTATTTTAATGGCGTTTAAATCGTTTTAAAGCGCGCGGCGGTGAAATTACCCTATGAACTATTGCAAGGCGCTCACAGCGCCTTATTTTTCGTCCATCGGTAAGGAGGGAATAAAGATTGAATCCGAAAAGAAAACAGGCTATAACGCTGCTTGACGAAGCTGCGAAAAGTGTGAACGATGTAAAAGTAAAGACCAATGTAAGAAGCCTCGGAGAACTTACCGAGGCTTTTATAAATACTCCCGATAAGGCTGAACGCAGGAAGATAGCAGCCGACTACAAAAAGCAGCATACCGAACTGCAAAACTTTATCGACGCTAACCCCGAGCTCGTCAATGCAGAAGTGGAACGTGCCCTGCTCGCCGCAGCACTTGGAGGAGAATACACCGAAGAAGAAGTAAGAGTAGACGCCAGAGGGCGCAGGACGATAAAGCGCAAGGTCAAAAAGGTAGCTCTAACCCATCAGCAGCGCTGAGCTATCTGCAAAACAAAGACAAGGAAAACTGGTCGCCTAATCCTAAGGCAGATCCTGAGCTGGAGGATACGTCGGAGATAGAGGAGGAGCTGTATGGCAAAAAGTAAACCGCTAAAACAGCGCAAAACCATACCGTACAACTTTGGCGAGAAGCATAAACAGTATATCCGCCGCTGTACAATCAGCATGATAAACTGTGCAGAGGGTGCTGTCAGAGCAGGAAAAACGGTCGATAATGTTGTAGCTTTTTGTCACGAGATAGAAAATACAAATGACAAAATACACCTTGCATCTGCCTCAACTGTCGGAAATGCGAAAATAATCCTCGGCGACTGCAATGGCTTCGGCATCGAACACTGGTTCAGAGGTCAGTGCCGCTGGGGCAAGTACAAAGGCAACGAGGCTCTTATCATAAGAGGTCCGAAAACGCATTATAGAGAGCGCATCGTAATATTCACGGGCGCGATGATGGAAAACAGCTTTAAATCTATCCGCGGCAACTCTTACGGTATGTGGATAGGCACGGAGATAAATCTACACGCTAAAAGCTTTGTCAAAGAGGCGATGAACAGAACCATTGCCGCAGATAAGCGCAAGGTGTTCTGGGATCTTAACCCTGATAATCCGAAAGCGTGGATATACACAGATTTTATCGACAAATACGCCGCGGATACAAAGGCAGGAACATTCGTCGGCGGATATAACTACGAGCATTTTACCATTGACGATAACGTCAATATCTCCGATGAGCGCAAGGCAGAGGTCAAATCACAGTACGATATAACATCATTGTGGTACAAGCGCGACATACTAGGTTTGCGCATAGCGGCTGAGGGTCTTATCTTTCAAAGTTTTGCTAATAACCCCGAGAACTACACGCTGACAGTTTCTGAGCTTGATAAAAACAGGATCACATCAATACAGATCGGCATAGACTTTGGCGGCAACAAGTCTAAGACCACATTTGTGGCTACTGCATATATAGACGGATTTAAAAAGCTGATAGTTATTGCAGACCATAAGATAGACGGCGGCAAGGGCGAGGTCAGTCCTGAGATCATAAACACTGATTTTATACGTTTCGTAAAGACGTTATATCAGCGATATAACCCTATTCTGATAAAATTCGCATGGGCGGATAATGAGAACCAAGCTGTCATAAACGGCTTGCGGATAGCCTGCATAAGAGCAAGGCTGCTTGTCAAGATAGTTGACTGTTACAAAGCTCCGCGCAACGGCAGAATATCGCTGATTACGTCGATGATGTCACAGGGCAGATTTTTTTTGTGCTGGAAAACTGCAAAAACGTTATCGGCAGCTTGTCAGAGCAGATATGGGATCCTAAGATAAAAGACAAAGATGAGCGTCTTGACGACGGCACTTGCGACATAGACACCGCCGATGCGTTGGAGTACAGCTTTAGCAAGTTCATCAAGCCGTTAATGCTTGCAGGAGGTGAAAACGTTGAATAGTCAGATCATTAACTGGCTCAATAATCAGTTTGGGTACACCATTTCCAATGATTATTACAGCAAGATAGATGTATGGAAAGACTGGTGGAAGGGATTTCACCAGCCGTTTCACCGCATTGTATATGAAAACGGAGAAAAGCGAAAAAAGCCGCGATATGTATACCATGAAGATGGCAAAAAAGGTCTGCGAGGACTGGGCGGCTATACTTATCAATGACAAGACAGCCGTGAAAATAGCCGATGAAACTACTCAGCGCTTTATCAGCGGAGATACTGAAAACGGCGGCGTATTTGGCAGCAACAACTTCTGGGATCAGGCAAACGACCTTATGGAAAAGATGATGTATTCCGGCACTTGTGCCGTTGTCATACGCCTGAAAAATGCACCGATAAATTCTGAGGGCAGGCTTATTTTATCGCCTGATACAAGGATAGATCTAAACTACCTCAAAGCCGACAAGATAATACCGCTTACGATCGACAACGGCGATATTACAGAAGCGGCGTTTTGTTCTGACATATGCCACAGGGGAAACCACAGGCTGTATCTTGAGATACACAGATTTGAAAATGGTGAATATGTTATAGAAAACCATATTTTCCGAACTGACAGCAAGCAGAAAGAACTGCTTTGTGAAGAAGAGCTGCCAAACGGCGTGCCCAAGATAATACGAACGGGTGCAGACAAGCCTTGGTTTTCTATCTGTAAGCCTGCTATTGTCAATCCGTTTGAGGATAACTGCGGAATGGGCTGCGCTGTTTTTGCTGACGCGATAGATAACCTCAAGGGCATAGACCTTGCCTTCAACAACTTCTGCTCCGATTTTTGGCTCGGTCAGAAAAAGGTATTCCTCAACAAAAATATGTTTGCGGATATGACGGGCAGTAAAAAGATCGCACCAGACGAGGTCAATCAGCAGTTGTTTTATTACATCGGAGAAACTATGGACGACGGCACGGGTAAATCCCTTGTACAAGAGCATAACCCCGAACTGCGCGTTGCTGACAATACGGCAGGCATACAGGCTCAGCTTGACTATCTCAGCTTTAAAGTCGGCTTTGGCACAAAGCACTATCAGTTTAACAGCGGCAGTATAGTCACGGCTACTCAGTACACAGGCGACAAGCAGGATTTGATACAAAATGCCCACAAGCATTTTATCAAAGTAGAAAGCTTCCTGCACCGTCTTGTCAAAACTTTGCTTTGGATAGGTCACAACTACATAGACAGCAGCATCAAAGATGACGCGCTTATATCTGTGGTATTTGACCAGTCACCACTCGTTGACGAAAATGCCGAACGGCAGCGCGACAAAGACGATGTAGCAGCGGGCTTGATGCAGCGTTGGGAATACCGTGTTAAATGGTACGGTGAATCGGAAGCTGACGCTAAGCGGCGGCTTGCCGACGGAGATCCTACCGACGATGAGCTTATGGGCTTTGAGGACGGTGAGGAATAATGCTGTCACCTCAGACACTGCACGACCTGCCCAATGAGATGGTAGATCTCGTCAACGAAGTGCAGGAAGATATTTTGCGAAGCATTGCAAAAAAGCTTGTAAAGGCAGACTACCTAACCCCCTCGGCGGAATGGCAGCTATATAAGGCGGCTCAGCTGAGGATGTCAACCAAAGAGATAAATGATCTGCTTGCAAAATACACCGGCAAGTCAGTGCGCGAGATCAAGCGGCTCTATACCGCCGCCTGCAAAGAGGCGATAAGCAACGATGCCAAGATATACCGCGCGTATGGCAAGGACTGCTCCTCTGCTCTAAGGTCGGTCGCGTTATCCAACACGCTAAATGCAGGTATCAAAAACGCAGGCGGAATGACAAAAAATCTTTGCCGCTCTATGGTGGATTCCTCGCGCGATACCGTAACGCATCTTATGGACAAGGCGTGGCTTAAAATACAAAGCGGAGCGTTTTCTTATCAAGACGCCATCTATGATGCGGTATCTGAGCTTGCGGCAAACGGCATTACCAAAGTGACCTATGCAAGCGGGCGTACTGATTGGGCAGACGTTGCTGTACGGCGCGCAGTTATGACGGGCATAAGCCAGACAGCAGGCCGTATGCAGCTTGATCTCGCCGCGGAAATGGACTGCGATCTTGTAGAGGTAACGGCTCATATGGGTGCGCGCCCATCTCATGCGATGTGGCAGGGCAAGGTATACAGCATTTCGGGCAAGACTAAGAAATATCCCAAGCTCTCCGTTGCTACGGGCTACGGCACAGGTGCGGGACTTAAAGGTTGGAACTGCCGCCATGATTTTTATCCGTTTTTTGAGGGATTGTCGAAGCGTGCAAATATGCCTGTGGACATTGCCGAAAGCAACAAGCAGTACGCATTGTCGCAGCGCCAGCGGGCAATGGAGCGCACGATACGCGCTTCAAAGCGCAGATTGGCGGCGCTGGACGGCGCTATATCCGCCGCTGACGATGAGCAATTAAAGATAAATCTGCAAAAGCAGTTTGATAAACATTCTGCTATCTTGAAAGAAAAGGAAAAGCGGCTGAATGAGTTCTGCGCTGATAATGATCTGTTCCCCGAAAACGACAGGGTGCGCGTAGTTGGATTTGGCAAAAGCGTTTCGCAAAAAGCGGTACATGGAAACAATCGCAACTTTGTGAGAACTATGAAAAAATACGGCATAGAAAACCCGCCTAAAAGTCTTGACAAATTTAAGGGAATGAAGTATAATAATTCTCCTGAGTATAAAAAGATGAAAAATTATATTAGATCTGTAAAGAAAGGCAAGATTTCTCCACTCGTAGGATATGAATACTATGATAAAATGTATACTAAAATCGAAGATGATATTGTAGGGCTTACAACTAATAATGGAATAAAAATAACAGGTCAATCTAATCATTTTATCGAACGTGTAATAGGAACGATCAAAGACCCTGATACTGGTCAAAAGCGCTTAGGGGTTGAACTTGAAGATATTCAGGAAGCTTTAACTAAAGGTAAAGCAATGAAACCTAAAATAAGCAAAGATAAAAACGGAAATATTTTATATGATGAAAATGGAAAACCTAAAGTATCTCAGCTATTTGTTACTGACAAATGTGCAGTGTCAATAAACCCTGAAACAGGCGTACTTATTCAATGTAATCCAAAGTGAGGTGTATTATTATGGTGTTTAATTTTACAAAAGATGAGTTTGATATGCTTGTCAAATATGGCGATTTTGAAGATTTGGAATATCCGTATAAATTATTTACTGAAACAAATCAGATAGAAATCGGCGACAATGATATTTCAATGTTTCAGTGTATAATCAGTGACATATCAGTTGTTTATGGCATGGATGAAGACCAAAATAATATGACGGATTTTGGATACAAAGCGCTGGATATTTATGATAAGGTATACTGGCAAATCAAAAAATGCAAAAGCTCCCACCTAAGGGGCTTTTAATTTTGCATGAAAGGAGCTGATACAATGCTCGCAACGCTTATTCTGCTTTACGCGCTCGATTCAGGACAGATACCTACGGGCTGCTATGTGGCTGCATGGGTATTTACCATACTCAAGGGTATCTATGCGGTGATAAAAGCAATGATCGAAATGGACAATTAAAACTGCAATATAACGATAATATAACGCTCTTTCAAGGGCGTTTTTATTATACCCAAATTTACAAAACGGAGGTAATATCATGACAAAAGAAGATCTCGTGAAGCTCGGCGTATCGGAGGATATAGCCGACAATGTGCTTTGTACAGCACACAGCGGAGCTGACCGCGGAACAGCAGAAGACTACTGACATTACCGCAGAGCTTACAGCTGCAAAGAACACAGTTGCTGAGCTTACCGATAAGGTCAAGGCATTTGACGGCGCAGACGTGGAGGGGCTGAAAAAGGCAGCAGCTGACTGGGAAAGCAAGTACAATGCTGATATAGCCGCCCTCAAGCTTGACAAGGCGCTGGAGTTTTCGCTTATCGGTGCTAAGGCAAGGGACGTAGGCATTGCAAAGTCGCAGATCGACTCCTCGCTTCTTAAACTCGACGCCGACGGCAAGCTTACCGGTCTTTCAGAGCAGCTCGAAAAACTCAAAGCAGACAAGAGTTTCCTCTTTGAGGACAATTCATCTGAGCCTAACGGCGCAAGGATCGACACAGGTATCGACCACGGCTCGGCAACGGAAACAGTATCAGACGCGCAGGCAAGAGCCGTTATGGGACTGCCCGCATCTAAGTAAATTATGGAGGTAAAACACTATGGCAAACGCAATCACGAAATTCAAGACTTACATTGCCCTGCTTGACGAGGTGTACAAGCAGGCATCGCTCACATCTGACCTCGACAGCGACCAGAGCCTTGTCAAGGCGGGTGCAAACGCCAATGAGATCATCATACCTAAAATATCCATGGACGGTCTTGCGGACTATTCGCGCAACAGCGGATATGTCAAGGGCGATGTTACGCTGACCAATGAAACTGTACAGTTCAATTATGACAGAGGTCGTAAGTTCAGCGTGGACAATATGGACAACGAGGAGACCGCAGGACTTGCTTTCGGCAAGCTCTCCAGTGAGTTTATCCGCACTAAGACCGTACCTGAGCAGGACGCATTCCGCTTCGCAACATATGCAGGCACAACAGGCATATCTAAGATAGCGGCAGGTGCAACGCTTACTTCGGGCAACGATGTGCTCGCCGCTATTGTTGCCGCGCAGAACAAAATGGACGAAGATGAGGTCGCGCAGGAAGACCGCTACCTTTTTATCACGCCCACGCTGCTCAACCTCGCGAAGAATGTTGATACTACCAAGTCTAAGGCTGTGCTTGACGATTTTGCAAAGATCGTAAAAAGTACCTCAGAGCCGCTTTTACACGGCTATCGACCTCAAAGACGGCACTACCGAGGGAGAAGAAACAGGCGGATATGCCAAGGCAACGACCGGCAAGGACATCAACTTTATGATAATCCAGAAGTCCGCTGTTATCCAGTATCCCAAGCACACAGTCAACAAGGTCATCACGCCCGAAAAAAATCAGTCTGACGACAGCTGGATGTTCTTCTTTAGGGCATACGGTCTTGCCGACGTATATGAGAACAAGGCAGCGGGCATTTATCTGCATCACAAAGCGTAAGGAGGCAAGATCATGGCTAAGACGATCGGACTTACTTTCCCAAAAGAAGAACTCGAAACTGCCGTATCTGCTGACGACGGCGATATTTGTCTTGACGATATGACCGTACCGCAGCTCAAGCAGTTTGCTGAGGACAACGGATTTGACATCGGATCAGCAAGTAAGAAAGCTGACATCATACAGGCGATCATGGGCAGAGCAGGAACGGACGCTGAGGAGGTGTAGGCTATGGCTTATGCTGACTACACATTTTACTCTGCTGTATTTTACGGCAGCAAAATACCCGAAAATGAGTATCCGTACTTTGCCGAGCGTGCGACGGAGTATATAGACAGCCTAACCTTTGCCGCTAGCGATGATACTCAGCTCAGCAAAGCCTGCTGTGCCTGCGCAGAGGTCATGTATTCCGCACAGCCCGATAAGCAGGTGACATCAGAAAAGGTCGGCGATTACTCTGTCAGCTACGCCGCGGCACAAACTACCGTCGCCGAAGAGCTTATACGAACAGCTTCGCGGTATCTTGATATACGGTCTGTGAGGTGGGTCTGATGAGGTTCAACGGCAGGTGCACGGTGTGGCACAAAACTGACGAGGGATATATCACACTGCATTATCCCTGCTGGTGGCAGGACACAGAGGCTGTCAATATCTCTAAGAGCGGCAAGACTGACGTTGATACGGCGGCGGTATATCTGCCGCTCGCAGCCGAGGTTGCGAAGTCTGACTACATTGCCAAAGGCGATATAGCTTTTGAGATAACAAGCTCGGTAACAGACCTGCTGAAAGCGGCAAGCCCGCTTAAAGTCACTACTGTTGCCCGCAAGGATTACGGCAGCGAATATATGCGGCACACGGAGGTGACGGCACGATGAGCGATAACAGAGTAAAAGTTAAACTTGAAATACTGCCCGAAAATCTGCTGCTTGCAAAACGCTCGCTTGGCAAGGGCGGCAAAGCGCAGATATTTGTAGACAGTGAGGTGCTTCGCTGCTGCGACAGCTATGTGCCGTTTCGCACAGGTATGTTAAAGCGTTCGGGCATAACGGCAACTGTAAAAGGCAGTGGTATGGTGCGGTACAACACACCATATGCACGGCTAAACTATTACAGCAACAAAGGCAACGGCAAAGAGGGAATGAACAAAGGCGGCAAACGCGGCAGGCTGTGGTTTGAGCGTATGAAGCCCGATTACAAATTCCATACTGAATGGGGTGAAGAAGATTGTCAGATCAAAATAATCTGAGCCTGCTCAGCTCTGTAAAAGAGTTTGTAGAAAAGTGTCCGTTTTTTGCGGACATTGATCTGCATATCGACCAAACCGAAAACACACCTGTGAATTACAGCATACAGACATCGGGACTTACGAAGCTGACTGAAAATGTTTTTGGTGACCAGCAGTGGCAGTACAACGCGATACTCCAGAGCCGCGAATATACCGCAGACGATATTTCACGGCTCAATGCTACAAACTTCACTGAAAGGCTCATATTTTGGGTCGAAGAACAGAATAAGCTGTCTAAGCTGCCCGAACTTGGCGGCAACCGAAGCGCAGTAAGCATATCTGCAGATAATGGTCTGCTTCTTGCGCTCGATGACGACGGCGACAGAGGTATCTATCAGGTACAGCTGCATTTGATTTTTGATATTTACGAGGAGGATTTTTAATATGGCAGAACAGTTTACAATAGCAGCGGGAACGGACAAACTTTCGCGTTCGCATCTCAAGCATTTCATTGACGCGAAATTCGGCAGCGGCGAATCGCCCGAATGGTATAAGGTCGGCAGGGATAACAGTGAGCTATCAATGGAGCTGAACCCCACAACTGAAACAGTAAAGAATGTGCTTGACGAAAGCGAAGTCATAGACAACGGTTATGAGCCGAGTATGTCGGTCGATCCGTACTATGCCCGCAAAGGTGACGGGATATACGCGAAGATAAAGGACATAGCCTTTAATCGTCTTACGGGCGATGACTGCAAGACCACAATGCTGGAGGTCATTATCGACAAGACGGAAGCGCCGTTTGACGCATGGATGGAAGACTGTATGATCAAGCCGCAGTCTTACGGCGGCGAACAGGGCGGCGTGACTATCCCCTTTACTGTTACGCCATGCGGCAACAGAATAAAGGGCACGGTAACGATCACAAACAAGAAGCCAGTATTTACGGCAGACGCAGAAGGCTAAGGTGATATAAATGGAAAACATAAAGCTTACATTTGACGATGGCTACAAAAGCATAGAGATCAACGGCGACCCGAACAAGATCATACGCATAAATCCTACCGACACGGCGTTTATACAGCGCCTTGCCGGCTTTGAGGATAAGGCTGAGGAAATCAAAAAGAAGTACGGCGATATAGACCTCAGCGCACTAAACTTTGATGGCGAGGACACTGACTCAGAAAAGATGCAGAACGCGGCGATGAACGTCGAGAAGCTGGAACAGTGTATCCGCGAGCTTATAAACTATGTTTTTGGCTATGACATATGCGCGGTCGTTTTTGGCACGGCAAGCTGCCTTTCGCCTGTCGGCGGCAGACCTGTGTATCTCAATTTTATGGACGTTATGTTTGAGTACATAGCGGCGGAAGCAAAGAAACAGACTACGCGCTCTCAGGCTAAGATCAGCAAGTACACTGCCGCAGCGAAGCAGACCGACTCAGAAAAATCCGGCGTGCCTTACAGTGTTGATCTAAGTAAACTGAGCAGCGAGGATAAAGACGCGCTGCTCAGGCAGCTTATAAACGGATGAAGATGATCGGACAACTGCCTGCCGCGCTGGAGGTATGCGGCAGGCTATATCCCATCAGATCAGACTACCGTGCGGCGCTGATAATTTTTCAGGCATATTCAGATCCGGAGCTTACCAACAAAGAAAAAGCGATGGCTTGCATAGAGTGTCTGTACAAAGAGCCAATACCCGCCGCGCATCTTACCGAGGCACTCAAAGCTGCGATCTGGTATCTTGATGGCGGCGACATGGAAACTAGGGATATGCACGTTCAAGTATTGGACTGGGAGCAGGACGAAAAAATGATCTTTTCCGCGGTGAACAAAGTCGCAGGGCACGAGGTCAGGACAGACGATCATATGCACTGGTGGACGTTCCTAGGCTATCTATCTGAGATAGGCGAGGGGCTGTTAGCCGAAATAATGCACATACGATGGAAGCGCGGTAGGGGCAAGCAGTTAGACAAGTCTGAGCGCGAGTTTTACCGCGAGAACAGCAACATTATACGCATAAAACAGCGGCTCTCGGCAGAGCAACAGGCGGAGAACGATTATGTTGACAGTTTATTTGATTAAGGAGGCGAACTTGTGGCGGTCGATGGCAGATTAAATTTTGACACAAAAAAATAGATACAAAAGGCTTTGGTCGCGGCATAGGCAGCCTTAAAGATCAAATGAATGGTCTTATCGGTCTGGCTGGCAAGCTTGCCGCCGCTTTGGGCGCGGCATTCAGTGTAAAGCAGGTCATAGAGTCGGCGGCGGAGGTCAAAGCAGCGGAAGCGCAATTCGAGCAGACGTTTGGAAGTATCCGTTCTTATGCCGAATCGGCAATAAACGGCGTGGCAAAATCAAGCGGCATATTGCAAACGCGTCTTAAAGGCGTTGGAACATCTATATATGCCTTTGCGAAGACAACAGGCATGGACTCTGCGAGCGCGTTAGATCTAATGAACGACGCTTTGCAGGTCACGGCGGATAGTGCCGCTTACTACGATCGCTCACTGGAAGATACAGCAGAAAGCTTAAAGTCGTTTTTAAAAGGCAACTTTGAAAATGACGCGGCGCTGGGTCTATCATGTACGGAAACTACGCGAAATGCCGCTGCAAACAAGCTTTACGGCAAATCGTATATAGAACTTTCTGAGGCTCAGAAGCAGCTTACATTGCTGCAAATGGTCAAGGACGCAAACGAGCTCAGCGGAGCTATGGGGCAGGCGGCGCGTGAAGCCGATGGATGGGAAAACGTCACAGGCAATCTCAAAGAAGCCGTAAAACAGCTTATGGCGGCAGTCGGACAGCCCGTACTTGCTGCGGTCATACCGATAGTGCAGAACATAACTGTCGGGCTGCAGAGCATGACCACTGCCGCAACTGCTGCGGCAAACGCACTGTCAAAAGTCTTTGGCATTAAGCTTGACGATGGTACAGCGCAGGTCAGCAGCAATACCGCTGATCTGTCCTCAAACGCCGATCAGGCGGCAAGCAGCTATTCCGACATGGCGGACAGCGCGGAGAAAGCCGCAGAAGCCAATAAAACATCACTTGCAAGCTTTGACGAGATCAACAAGCTCAGCAGCGATACAGCAGAAGAAAGTACGGCTTCAAGCACTGCCGGCAATACCTCGCCCGTGTCGGCGATCGGCGGAAATATAACATATAAGGCTGATGCCGATACATCGGCTATGGAGCGCAAATTTGCAGACTTTTTCAAGAGTGTGAAAAAAGACTTCTCAAAGATATTCCAGCCGCTTAAAAAGGCTTGGAAAAGGCAGGGCGAGGGCGTTTTAAAGTCGCTTAAATACTCTTTTAGTCAGTCACTCGGGCTATGCAAAGAGATAGGCAGTTCGTTCGCTGAGGTGTGGACAAACGGCACAGGCGAGGAAATGACCTCGCATATCCTTGGCAATTTCACGAACATAAACATAGCGATAGGCAATATGTCCGCGGCACTGAAACGTGCGTGGAGCAAAAATAACCTCGGCACAGATGTGATACAGCACGCGGCGGATATTTTCAACACCATTCTCGAGCACAATGAAAACATAAGCAAAAAAATAGCCGAATGGTCTAAGGACATCGACTTTGAGCCGCTGTTGACGGCGTTTGATGGGCTTGAGCAGGCGCTTGAACCTTTTGCCGATACCGTTGGCGAGGGTTTGGAAACGTTGTGGGACGAAGTACTGCTGCCGATGGCAGACTGGACAATAGAGGACGCGATACCTGCATTTCTTGATACACTGTCAGATGGGATAAGCGGTCTGACAGCAGTGTGGAAAAAAGCAGCTCCGATAATAAAAGACAAACTTTGGGACAAATTCTTGAAGCCGATAGCTTCATGGGCGGCGGACAGCGCCATCAGCGCACTCAGTTCGATGGGCGATTCGTTTAAAAAAATGTGCGACAACATGACAGAAAAGGATGTTGAAGTATTTCTTGACCTTGCAGGTGCGGTCGCGGCGATAGTAGTTGCGGCAAAAGCTAAGCAAACGCTGGATAATTTTGCGGCAAGTTTGAGTACTCTAGGGACAAGCGTTAAAAATGCATTCAGTAGCATAAATAAAACGATGTCCTCAAGTGTAACTGCGCCGGCAGAAGCGGGCGGCACAACATTCGCGACCAAGTTCTGCGCAGCCGCAGGAGCTTTCTTTGCCGGCTGGGAGATAGGTTCTGCTATACGCGACGCTATCGGCGGTGATAAGATAGACGAGGCATTGTTCCCCATATTTGACGGCATCGTTAATTTCTTTACAGTGACTATCCCCGAATGGTGGGATACGCTTCAATCAGACGTTATGTTCCCATTTTATGATAAGGTGACTGCGGCATGGAGCGCTGTGACAAACTTTTTGACAGAGAGCATACCGGCATTTTTCACAGAAACTATTCCCGGTTGGTTCGATACACTTGACTCAAATGTGCTGTTTCCAATATACGATAAAGCGGTAGCAGCATGGCAGGCAGTAGTCGCCTTCTTCACAGAATCGATACCGAGCTTTTTACGGAAACCGTTCCGGGCTGGTTTTCAGATCTGCATAATTCAATAACGGATATTTTCAAAAACATCGGCACATGGTTCGGCGATAAGTTCGGCTCCGCGTGGGATAAGATCAAGTCTGTCTTTAGTCTTAAATCGGTAAAAACGTTCTTTTCAGGCATTTGGGACGGCATCAAATCGGCGTTCAGCAGCGTTACAACATGGTTTAAAAAGACTTTTACTACGGCTTGGCAGGGAGTTAAAGATGTGTTCTCAACAGGAGGCAGGATCTTTAGCGGGATAAAGGATGGCATAAGCGACGTATTCACAAATGTTGTTAACACGCTCATAGACGGTATTAACATCGTTATTGCCGCCCCATTCAATGCGATAAACGACGCCATAGAGTGGGTACAAGATCTGGAAATAGCCGGCTGGCAGCCGTTTGACAGACTGGAAACTATCGACGTGCCGCAGATCCCCAAACTAGCCGCCGGCACGGTAGTTCCCGCAAATTACGGCGAATTCATGGCAGTACTCGGCGACAACACTCGCGAACCCGAGGTAGTTTCGCCGCTGTCAACGATGAAACAGGCAGTGCTTGAAGCGCTGGTCGCATACGGCGGCGATGGCAGCGGTCAGAAGCAGCCGCTTTACGTTACCGTACAGCTCGACAGACGGCAAATGGTTCAAGCTGTTATCGACGACATAAACGAGCGCACTCGCCGCAACGGACGTTCACCGCTAAAGGCTTAGGAGGTGCGAAATGACACAAAAATTGATGTTCGGCGGCGAGACCATGCCCGCGCCGATCAGTGTGAACTATACAAACGAAAAAATATGGTCGGACAACGCGGGGCGCACCGCCGACTGCACGATGGTCGGTGATATTCGCGCCATAAAAAAGACCATCAAGCTGCAATGGGCGCACCTCACGGGCGAGCAGACCGCCGCCATAAATCGGTATATCTCCAACGTCGATAGGGCGTTTTTCACCGCAACTTTTATCGACGAAGAGATGAACGCGGTCACGAAAACGGTCTACGCTGGCAGCCCTGCGTATGAAACTTGGGGCTGGGACGAGCGGCGGCAGTTCTGCAAAACGCTAAATGTAGACCTCATAGAGCAGTAGGAGGCGATATATTGTATACAGTTTCAGACGAACTTGCGGCGCTCATAACGTCGCCCTGCCGCACATGGCGAATACTTTTAGAAGACCTCACCGCCGCCCGCACCCTGACCGCCGAAGCGATATTCACGGCGACCAGCGACCGCGAATCGACATCATTAAGCGACGACATCGAACTCGGTGCGGTCTGCTCGCAAAGTTGGACGGTCAATATAGCCGACAGCGCTGGGGGATACGTCGGGCATATGTTTCGGCTTTCGCTCTACATCGCGGACATCGAGGGCGGCAAAATGACGTGGGGCAGGCTCGCGCGGTACAAATTCGGGCGCATAAAAACGCTCACACCGCGGCAGATACGGCGGCTGGGCGAGGTGCTCGGCGAGCCTATCCCGATGGGCGTTTTCATCTGCACCAAAGCCCCGCGAAACGGCACGGGGCGGGAGCTCGCTGTACGATATGCTCTACTTCGCCGACCGCGAGTACAAATGTACGCTGACATTGCCCGCAAGCGCCGAAGCCGTTGAGCAGGACGTTTGCAGACAGCTCGGCGTACAGTGCATGGGCGGCGCGGTGTCGGGCGATCTGCAAGAGAGCGGCGGTGCTGACCTGCTCGCGTCGAACGGCGCACAGCTGGTCGCGGCAAGCTTCGACTTCACCATTCCGACCATCGCGGCGGGCACGACCTGCCGCCAAATGCTCGGCTACATCGCGGCGGCACGGGGGCATTTCGGGTTCATAGACCGCGAGGGGGTCTACCGAACGCGCTGGTATACGTCGGCGCGCGAGATCACGCCCAGCGAGGCGGACGAGCCGACCCTTAGCGAGAACCCGAACATAATAGTCGGTGTGGTCTGCAACATCGACGACGACACGAGCATGACGGCGGGCGAAACGGACGAGAGCAAGGGGCGAATTTTGCAGCTCAGCTGCCCTTACATGAACCGCAGCCTGCTTGACAGCCTTTTCAGCCGCGTGAAGAATTACACATGGTACACGGCGCAGTTTCGGCATCGCTTGGGCGACCCGCGGCTCGACGTCGGCGACGTGGTGACCTATTCGGGCGCTGCGATACCCGTCACGGGGCTGGCGTTTTCGTATGACGGCGGGCTGAGCGCGGACATCACGGCGGCGGGACTAAATGACGAAGAACAGTTGATATGAGGAGTGATATTATGGCAGAAAATTTGACGATAGAGGAACGTGTGACCGCCCTCGAGAACGCGGCGAAGTACAAGCTGCGTTACTCGGGCGAACAGATAGACGGTTTTTTCGACGTGCTCGCGGCGCGCGGTTTCGAGCATGGGCGGGAGAGCTTCACCATCAAGAAAGGCGCAACGGTCGCGAGCCAGCGCGTAACGCTGAATATCCCGAACGCGACGGCGAACACGCGGGTGCTGGCGACGGTGAGCTATGTGTACAGCACGGGGCAGGTAGCGGCGATGAACGTCTGCTGTTTCCTCGAGTACCTCGCGGGCACTGGCTACCGCTGCTATGTCACCAACGGGCGGTACAAGCAGAGCGGCGGCGCGCAAGAGGGCTACCTGCCGACGGGCACATACCACGTTGACTGGCTCGTTATCGGGCGATAGGAGGGGTATATGGAGTACACTGAGAATTTAACGCTCGCGCTTGTCGGCGACGATGATCTGTTCGACGAGGCGTATCTGAACGCGAATTTTGAGAAGATAGACGCGGCGTATGCTGAGCTTTCGCAGAGAAGCGGCGGCAGCGCGCCCGCCCTAGCCTCGGCAGTGGCGGAGGGGGTAGTGGGCATAGTTGGAAACGCGACAAAAATTGAGGAGGAATAGTAATGGCAATAGAAACAACATATTTCACAGGTACGACAGCAGACAGTAACAGAAATGAAGTTAGAGCGTGGCTCAACACTAACGCAACGGATTATTTCAGCGCAATATCTACACCGGCGGGGAGCACAGCAATACAATGTAAAATAGGCGGTGTGACAGCACTGACAATTGACACCAACACGAACAATTATATATTTTTTGCAACACTAAAAAACGGTATGAACGATTACCGATTCGCAAAGTGGGGAACAGATCATCGCTTTACTCGTGCCGTCAAGACCAGCTGTGGTATACTGCTGTACGTCAATAACATAGACAATATCTTTATCACTAAAAACACTGACGGCGGTGTTATTTTTGCAGGTTATCACTCTACGGGCAACAGCACCTACGGCGCTACGATAGGCGATTTTGCAAATGACAGCGCATTTAAGGACATGGGTGGCAGTAACGGCACAGGATTTGCCGTAGATCAACTAAAAAATGTCGGCGTACAATCCGGAGGGCGCACCGCTCTAGTCCCCGCCGTGACTGACGCAGGCACATACAGCGACAATCTATTTTTTGTACCGTTTACGCAGTTTATCGGACAGTCGGGCATAACGATAGACGTTGATGGCACAAAGTACGTTTACAACGGCGTGTTCGCCTTGAAGGAGTGACACCATGAAACAAAAACTAGCAAAACTTATCGACGTAAAATCGCTTGTGACCCTCGCGCTGACGGGCATTTTCTGCGCGCTGGCATGGCGCGGAACGGTTTCGGCGGGGCAGTTCCAGACGATTTTCACCACCGTGATAGCGTTCTATTTTGGCACGCAGAGTGTGAAGCGTGAAGCAAAGGAGGATAAAAATGACTAAAGAAACGATCAGAGAAATATGCAGGGCGGCTGCATACGGATTTTCTGTCGATACGATAGCGCAGGAAATGGGCATTTCGGCAGCCGAAGTATCAGACCTCATACGCATTAACAAGGACATATACGACGAATATGCAAGAAAGGCGGGCAGCAACGATGGCAGTATATAAAGGCATAGATATATCCCGCTGGAACGGTGCAGTTGACATGAACAAGGTCAAAGCCGCAGGTATCAGCTTCGTACTTATCCAGTCTTCATACGGCAATGTGGCAGCTTTCCCAAACCAAAAAGACCCTCGGTTTGATGCTAATGTTAAAAATGCTCGTGCAGCCGGGCTTTCGTTCGGCGCATACCATTATTGCTACGCGACCAATTCCGCTGCTGCGGCGCGCGAGGCTGATGGGTTTGTTGCTTTGCTAAATAAAGTCAAACCGATACCGTATTTTGTTGCATTGGATATAGAGGAAGCGGCTCAGGCGGCTCTTTCTTCTGCTCAGAAAAGTGCGATCGTCGAAGCCTTTATAAATGTTGTTGAAAAGGCAGGATTTTTCTGTGCACTGTACAGTTATGAGGGATTCCTCAGCAGTATCCCATACAAGACACGCAGCAAATATTCTGTATGGTGCGCGAACACCTCTGAAACGCCTGTTATCACGCACGACGTACATCAATATTCTTTCAAGGGACGGGTAAACGGCTGTAACGGCGACGTGGATATGAATAAGACAAGCGTAGATTTTACCGCGAAGATCAAAAATGCAGGTCTTAACGGATACAGTAAACCTGTCAGAATACGTGATACAGATGGCTATAAGCGCGGCGATAAGGGCGTAGGTGTGGATGCGTATAAACAGCTTATCAAAGCAGCTTGTAAGAAAAAAGGCATATCTGTTACTCTTGCGGACGACGGCGGCTTTGGCGGCGGTACAGAAAATGCAATAAACAGCCGGCTTGCAACACTTGGTTATAAGCAGAACGGTATAGCAGGTGAAAAGCTTGCAAAACAGCTTGCTAAGATCATATCGGGGTGATACTTATGGAGAAAAACGCAGTTTCATATATTGCAAAGACCACATCTGCGCGGCTGAATTACAGAACGCGCTGTGAGATCAGTTCAGAAACGCTCGCAGGCGTTTTGGAGAAAAACACGGCAGTAAAAGCCGTTGATGGGTGGGAGCGGCGCGCCTGCGGACACGTTTGGAACAAGATAAAAATAGGGCGCAGGCATTATTTTGTCTGCGCTGAATGGTTGGAATAAAAGATGGGCGCTGAGATGCGCCCTTTTTTATAATGATATAATGGAAGGTGATAAAAATGAAAAGTCCGATACCATGGATAGGCGGGGAAAAGCCTGCTTAAAAACAAAGTAATTGATTCTTTCCCACCACAAGACAGCTACAACCGATATATAGATGTTTTCGGTGGAGGCGGATCTATACTTTTTGCCAAAGACAAACACGCAGATCTGGAGGTCTATAACGATGCAAACAGCGATCTGGTCAACTTTTTCAGATGTTTAAAATACCATTCCAATGAGCTTAAAAAGGAAGTACGATACTATTTAAACAGCCGCGAAATGTTCATCAATTGCCGCGAACGTATATCTGCAACAGGATTCACGGATATTCAGCGGGCTGCTATGTTTTATGTGTTAGTCAAGACTGGATTTGGAGCAAGCCTGAGGACGTTTGGCTGCAACAAAAAGCGGCTGAATACAGATTGTTTTGAGGATATAGAAGCACGTCTTGACGGAGTAGTTATCGAGAACATATACTTTGAAGATATCATCAAAGTATATGACCGTGACAAGGCGCTATTTTACTGCGATCCGCCGTATCACACGACAGAGAGGCATTATGAGGTCAAGTTCACCGAGGCTGATCATGAGCGGTTATGCAAGGTTCTGCATCAGATCAAGGGCAGATTTGTGTTGTCATACAACGATGATGAGTACATAAGAGAGCTTTATATGGACTGCAATATACAGGCGGTCGTCCGCAGCAACAGTCTTTCATCAGGCGAGTTTAAAGAGGTCATAATCAAAAATTTCTAGTATTTTTTTTAGAGGACATATAACGAAAAGCGTTATGGATTGTAAAAAGGATACAGGAGGTCACGATGATCAAGATCAGATTAAAGCAGATAATAGAGGTGAAAGGAATGACGCAAGCGGAGTTGGCTGAGAAAACGAGTATACGTCCGTCTACGATCTCAGCATTATGCACAGGCGCAGCTATCAGTTTAAAATTTTCACAACTTGAAGTGATCTGCAAGGTGTTGAAATGCGATGTAAGCGATATTATAACGGTATTAAAGTAGCCTTGTAAAAGCTGTTTTTAAAAATCTCATACATGATAAAAGCGGTGAGGTGCTTCGGATAAATGAAACATTTCACCGCTTTTTTGTATTTTGAGTGTAATTTTTTTGGGTTTTGCTTGGGAAAGAACAGCAATGGGCTGAAATGGTCAGGCAAAGAAATGAAAGCGGCTTGAACGTTTCACAGTGGTGCAGACAGAATGGCATAAATCAGAAAACCTATTACTACCGCTTGAATCGGGTGCGTAAGGCTTTGTGCGGCGAAGTTGAAAAGCATGATATCGTACCGGTCCGGCCGGTATGTGACTGTCATAAAGATACACATATCAGGCTTTCAATGGGTAATGCCACTATCGAGCTTCCCGATGATTTCAATGAGGACACTCTGAAACGGCTGCTGGGAGTTCTTCGATGATAGGTGATGTGAGCCATGCGGAGCATATCTACATTGTGTGCGGATACACTGATATGCGTAAGGCAATAGACGGATTTGCGGCTATCGTGCAGCAGAATTTTGGACTCGATGTTTTTTCAGGAAGCCTCTTTCTGTTCTGTGGAAAACGATGTGACCGCATCAAAGCTCTGCTCTGTGAAGAGGACGGTTTTGTACTGCTTTACAAACGCTTGGAAAACGGTAAATACAAATGGCCACGTGATTCCAATGAAGCGAAATTGATAACTCAGAAAGAATTTCGCTGGCTGCTTGAAGGTCTGTCTATCGAACAGAAAACTGCGATCAAACCCGCAAGAACAGGCTCAGTCTGCTGAAGTTTCAACAGAAAAATGAACATATTTGTTGATATATATTCTATGCCCGAAATGTCTGATCTTAATAGACTTTTCGGGCTTTTTATGGTAAAATATATACAGTGAGATCTTACTTTTTTGGAGGCGAGTGCAGTGATAGAGAAAGGTAATATGACAGACGCAGAATATATCGCTGTACTTGAAAAAAAGAGATCAGAAAGCGTGATAAAAAGATCGACAAATTAGAAGTAGAAAATGAGTGTCTCCGAAAGGATAATCATATCTACCTTGAAGCACTGATACTTTCAAAACATAAAATATTCGGAGAGTCAAGCGAGCATACAGAATGTGGGGATCAGCAGTCATTTTTCAATGAAGCTGAACAGGAATATGCAGAGAAAACGGAAGAACCTGTAAAGAAGGATGTCAAGGGTTATGTCAGAAAAAGTGCAAAGACAAAACGTGATGAGATCATAAAGAACATCGAGACCGAGGTCATCACCTGTACTATCCCCGAAAATGAGCAGATATGCCCTCGCTGCGGAAGTAAGATGAAGGTCGTTGGCAAAAAAAAAAATATGTCCGTGAGGAAGTTGAACTGATACCTGCAAAGCTGGTTGTAAAGAAGTATTACAGCAATACTTATGGTTGCAAGAAGTGTGAGAAAAAGAATATGCCTGTATTTTTTTGCACGGATTGGTTCCTGCACCTGTGCTCCCTCACTCATTGGCGTCAGCGTCAACTGCTGCATGGGTGATCTATCAGAAATATGTTAATGCCACTCCTCTGTACCGTCAGGAAAAGGACTGGGAACGTCTTGGATATGTACTCAGCAGAACAACTATGGCAAACTGGGTTATCCGTTGCAGTGAAGATTATTTCTCAAAGCTGGTAAGCAGATTGAAAGAAGAAATGCTTAAGCAAAAAATTCTTCACTGCGATGAAACTTACGTCAAGGTTCTGAAGGAACAGGAGGTTTCTGAAAACAGCAAGCAATATATGTGGGTGTACCGCACCGGCAAGCATTCAAGCAAGCAGATCGTGATCTACGACTACAACAAGTCGAGATCTGGCGACGTGCCAAAGAAGTATCTTGGAGACTACGATGGTTTTGTGCACACCGACGGCTATGCAGGCTACAACAAGCTGACCAAGGTTACGCACTGCAATTGCTGGGCACACGTTAGGCGAAAGTTCCACGAAGCGATTATTGTGGACAGCGAAGACAGCATAGCTAAGACTGCGAGAGATTATTGCGATAAGCTTTTTGAGATAGAAGCGAAGCTTGACAGTCTCACGACCGAGGAACGATTTAACAAGCGTCTTATGCAGGAAAAAACCGTGTTTGAGGCTTTTTGGTCATGGGCTGAAAAAGTCGCACCTACAGTTCTTCCGAAAACGCAGCTCGGAAAGGCTTTTGAGTATGCATTCAAGCGCAGAGAGTATCTCGGGAATTATTTCAAAAACGGCGACTGTGCTATTTCAAACAACGCAGCGGAAAATGCGATTCGTCCGTTCACAGTCGGCAGAAAGAACTGGCTGTTCAGTGATACTCCGAACGGAGCAACAGCCAGCGCTGATATATACAGCATCGTTGAGACAGCGAAAGCGAACAGGCTTGATGTTTTCAAATACTTTGAATTGTTGCTGACAGTTCTTCCGAGCATGGAGTTTCTGACTAATCCGGATATTCTGGAAGAACTGATGCCGTGGAATATATCTGTGCAGAAAATCTGTAAAGCAACATGAGTAATCTTCGAACCGCAGCTTGGGGATCTTTTTATTTAGGGGCGGTATGTTATTAGGCGGGTACCAACGGATACTGTAATTTGTCAAGTTTCTTTGGATATCAGCCTGCCGGAATGGAGCGCAGCGGAATGGAAGCAGACTGACTGCGCCGGCTCAGCCCAGCCTGTCTGGATACATGATTTCAAGCTCGCCAAGCACCCTGCCTCAGTTTCGCAACGGCATAGTCCATTTTTTGGCAATCTCATGCGTTGCAAGATACAGAGCCTTCAGGAGCGCTGTATCGCTCGGAAATACACTTCTCTGCTTATTCAGACGGCGATAGCCGCTGTTAAGGCTCTCAATGGCGTTGGTGGTGTAAATGACCTTCCTGACGTCGGAGGAAAACTTAAAAATTGGCGATATTACGTCCCAGTTTTTGTACCAACTCTTCATAGCATTGGGATAATCGTCTTCCCATTTTTCTGTGACACGGTCGAGGGCTTCCAGAGCAGCGTCCTCGGAAGGCGCATGATATATCGTTTTCAGGTCATTTGCGAACTCCTTCTTGTTTTTCTCTCCGACGTATTTCAGCGTATTTCTTACTTGATGAACGATACAGCGCTGAAGCTCAGTTTGCGGAAAGGCTGCTGATACGGCTTCCTTCATGCCTGTGAGACCGTCTGCGCAGATGACAAGAACATCCTTGACTCCGCGATTTTTCAGCTCGTTCAGAACGCCGAGCCAGTACTTGGCACTCTCGTTTTCACCGATATGTATTGAAAGGACTTCCTTGTGACCTGTCATGCTGACAGCCAGTATCACATATGCGGCAAGCTTCCTGATTTGTCCGTTATCGCGTACTGAGAAGTGTACTGCATCGATGAATACTATCGGATATACTTCGTCCAATGGACGTTTCTGCCAGTCCTCTATCTGCGGGAGAAGGCGGTCTGTGATATCTGATACCATACCGTCGCTGACTTCAAAGCCGTAGATATCCTCGATAGTTTCGCTTATCTGGCGTGTGGTCATGCCTTTAGCATACAGTGATATTATCTTCTGCTCAATGCCTGAGATATCCTTCTGACGCTTCTTTACGACCTTGGGCTCAAAACTGCCGTCACGATCCTGCGGTACTTCTATTTCAGTTTCTCCGAAGTTTCCGCGAATTTTCTTGGTTTTCCTGCCGTTGCGATAGTCAGGATTGCTGGAACGCTCATATTCCTGATATCCCAGATGCTCGTCCATTTCGGACTCAAGCATTTCCTGGATCGTCCCTCCAAGAAGGTCTTTGAGGGCATCCTCAATATCCTTTGCAGACTTGATGTCGTATTCCTCAAGCAGCATTCCTATGATATTTTTCTTTCCCTCACTCATCGGTTCTCTTTTCCTTCTTGCCATAAAAAATCAGCCTCCTGTGTTACTTCTATTATATCACAGTTGGCTGAGTTTTTACAGACTTTTTTTCGGGGGGTCAATAATAACGCTTTCTCCGGTGCGAATCAACTCTAAAGCTGTGTGAGAACCGATATATCCTTAACCGCCCAAAACAAGTATACTCATTATTTTTTTCACCTATTATTTGATTTCAATACCGCCAAACGGTCTGATTGTCATAATGTAGCACGAATTTTGTCCAAATATTCTGTCCATTTCCGATCTATATGCATTGACAAGATCATTTGGTACAAATGCCTGAACAGTCCCTGCGAAACCACCGCCGTGAACTCTTACAGCACCATTGCCTTTTAATATTCGTTTCCCCACCATAATTGCAAGTGGAATACCTTGTTCCGTTGGCTTTCTGCATGAGTATAAATTTTGCAGATAGTTCATGGAGGAATCTCCCGATTCGTTTACAAGCGTGAGAAAATCCTCAAATCTGTTGTTTTTGAGTGCTTCCGTTTCTGCCTTTGCACGATAATTGTCGCCAAAAAAGTGAATTGCACGCAAGACAGCTCTGTCAGAAATCTTCTTTTTAATATCAGGGAGATTATCCCAAAATTGATTCTCATCAACTTCACGAAGAACCTTTTTGCCGAAATATTCTGCAACTTCGTCCATTTCTGTACGAACGGCTACATAATCATCTGTCAAATCAGAATGATCTCCTTTGGTGTCTGTGATGATCAATGCATAGCCGGTTTTTGAAAGGTCAAAATCAATTTTTTGGATACTTGGATTTTGAATGTTTTTAAAATCAAGAAAAACAAATCCACCAACGGAGCAAACCATCTGATCCATCAATCCGCTTTTCTTGCCAAAATAAAAAATTTTCTGCATATTGTCCGATTTTTGCGATTTCAACCGCTCCAATCTGATTGTTATTGTAATAGCTGTCAATTGCCGTTGCAATCAATGTTTCAAATGCAGCAGAAGAAGAAATACCGCTTCCAGCAAGTACATTTGAAGTTGTATACATATCAAATCCGGAAATTTCTACACCTAAATCCTTAAAGCGAGCTGCAATCCCTCTGACAATTTCAGAAGAACCTTTTTCACCGATATGAACATCCAAATCGTCCAGTGAAACTGCAAATTCATCGTATCCCTCTGATTTAATTCTGATGATGTTTTCGTCATGAAATGCTGCAACACCGATAACATCTAAGTCAACTGCTCCTGCAATGACACAGCTATGTTGATGATCGGTATGATTACCGCCGATTTCTGTCCTACCCGGAGCAGAATAAACGTGTATATCATTTCTATTCGGATACAGTGCTGTGAATTTCTCCACAGCACTCATATATCGTGATTTCTGACTTTCTATATCCTGTGGCTTATAAATATTTGCAAAGATATTATCAAATCCACCACAAGTAACATTGTCTTGAAACTCCTGTATTTTCATTGCTTTCCTTTCTTCTTACGATCTTAAGGGCATAATTACAAATTCCAATTTCATCGGCTGATCTGCATGGATTCTGTACTCCTCATGCACCGGTGCACCCCAGGAATCATCGCCGCCGACGCCCATTTGCTTTGCAGCGATTCTGACCCATGTGTAACAAATGTTCGGAAGCTCGTCCAGATGCATTGCATTTTCGAGTTCATAGGCACTGTATGGCAGTACACTCATTTCAAACGGAGCAGATGCCTTTTGGAACGTCAGACCATGCTGCATATCATCATGGATTGAGAGCGTTCTTACACCGGTACGGTTGCCGCATTCCTGCGGATTGAGATAACCGGAAAGATTTTCTTTTGCTGTAGATTTCCACAATCCCAGTCTTGCTCCTTTGCATCGGTCACTGTAATTTTCATCAGGGCCGAGTCCGTAATACTGGAAATTGCAAAGCTGTTTTTTCATCTTGAAGTCCAATGCAAGAACCGGCATATCGGAGATTCCGCTTACTCCTGCATAATTTACACATACGCCCAGCTTTCCGTCGAAGTGTGCGGTATAGGTTACAGTAAACGCAAAAGTCGGAACACAGGCAGCCTGATATGTGAATGTGATTTTCAGAGCATCTTCCTGTTCCAGCCATGAAACGGTTTTATACTTTGCAAATTTGCCTGCGACATACCACTGTGCAAGATTGTACGGCTCGGAAGCACCCGTGTCATTGTCCGTCATTGTTCTCCAGAAGCTGACCTTTGGTGTGCGTGTGATATATTCAAAATCATTGTATTTCAGAGAACTGATGCCGCCCTCTTTTTTGTCGAACATCATGGAGAAGTTTTCTCCGTGAACGCCAATGATAACATCGCCGTATACAATCGTTGGCTTTTGCAATGTGGTTTCCGGAATCTGATTATCTTTCACTTCAAACACTTCCTGAGCAAAGGCAATTTCGTGCCCTGCATCTGCCCATAGTGTCTGATCTGCGGTAACGGCGGAAACATGATAAACATATTCTCCTGTACTGTCTATTTTGTGAAGTGTCAGTTTCAGTGTCTTGCTTTCTCCGGCAGGAACATTCAGAGAAAATGTATCGGATTTCAGAACAACGCCGTTCTTTTCCAATCGTACAACAAAGGACAAGTTGTTTGTATCTGCAAAGAGATTTCGGTTTTCTACGGTAAGCATTCCGTTTTGAATGGACATTCTGATGTTTGAGTAAAGAGCCTTCATTTCCTGAACCTTTGGAGAGTAGGTTCTGTCAGCATAGACCACACCGTTGGTGCAGAATCCGTAATCGCTTGGTCTGTCCTCAAAATCTCCGCCATAAGCCAGAACCGTTTTCCCGTCGTCATTTTTGGTTTCGATTGTCTGATCGATGTAGTCCCAGATGAAACCACCCTGATAAGCCTCATATTTGTCCTCAAGGTCAGTGTAAAGGCTCAAACCGCCAAGAGAATTGCCCATAGCGTGCATATACTCACAGCTGATATACGGTTTGCCGTTATTCTGTTTCAGGTATTCTTCCACTTCCTGCGGTTTTGCGTACATTTCCATATCCGTAATAGAATCATACTGATGATTCGGAACTCTTGTAACGCCCTCATAGTGCACCAGTCTTGTCGGGTCTGCACTTCTGAAATATTCCGACATTGCAGCAATATCTTCTCCGCAGTAGGATTCGTTTCCGCAAGACCAGATGAGAACACTTGCGTGATTCTTGTCACGTTCACACATCGATTTCGCTCTGTCCAGTACAGCTTCTTTCCATTCCGGAAGTGAAGCCGGTACATTCCAAGACGGATCTGTTGCACCAAGCTTCTGCCATGTACCGTGTGTTTCCAGATTGGTTTCATCAATCAAATAAATGCCATATGCATCACAAAGCTGATACCAAAGAGAATTGTTCGGATAATGACAGGTACGAACTGCATTGATATTGTTTTTCTTCATAAACTGAATGTCAAACAGCATATCTTCCTTTGTGATTGCTCTGCCTGTTTTCGCATCAAATTCGTGTCGATTGATGCCCTTGAAAATGATACGTTTTCCATTTAGGCACATGATTCCGTTTTTCAGTTCAAATCGGCGGAATCCGACTTTGGTTCTGCTGACCTCGATTTCATTTCCGCTTTCGTCTGTCAGAATCACTGTAAACGTGTAGAGATTCGGTATTTCGGCACTCCAAGGCTTGCTGTTTTCAATTGTCCAGTTTACAGATTCCTTTTCATTGGATTCTGCGATGACCGTTCCATTTTCATCTGTCAAGATCGATTTCACAGAACACTTGCCCGCAATATCCAGCGTTGCAGAGAAGATACCGTTTGTACCGTCATAATCTGCAATCACTTTCATATCACGAACATGAGCAGACGGTGCCGCATAAAGGAATACGTCACGGAAAATGCCGGAGAATCTCCAGAAATCCTGATCTTCCAGCCAGCTGGCAGAACTTCTCTTGAACACTGCAACAGCAAGTTTGTTGCCCTTTTTCACGGATATATGGTGTCAGTTCAAATTCAGACGGTGTAAAAGAATCTTCGCCGTAGCCGATAAATTCGCCGTTCAGCCAAACATACATAGCAGTTTCCACACCCTGAAAAGAAATAAATACACGCTTATTTTTCAGAGCATCGTTCAAGTCAAAATATCTGACGTAGCTGCCGACAGGGTTGTCCTTTTCAGAGATAAACGGAGGACGGAGATGCTCCTGTCCCTCCCAAGGATAAATGGTATTGACGTACTGCGGTTTGCCGTATCCCTGCAATTCCATGTGTCCCGGAACCTGAATGTTGTCAAAATTGTCAGTGCTGTCGCTTTCTTCATAGAACTTTTGCTGCCATTCAGACGGATTCTTTGCCCACGCAAATTTCCAAGTGCCGTTCAGATTCTGAATCAGAGAGGAATTGTCTGCATCGGCTTCCAAATGATTTGCATAGATTCTGTGGTCGGAATGTGCTGCGATTCTGTTGACTGCAAACACTTCCGGATTGGTCAGCCAGTCGAGTGTATATTTCATATTGTTCCCTCCATTTTAGTTCCGTGATTCCATCACAACTTCATTTTCGGATATTCCAAGTTTTTCTTTGATTTCCGCATTTGCCTTTTCAACATTCATCTTAGAAAGAATAAATGTGATGATCAGATCCAGTGCAAACGGAATGATCAGATACATAATGTGAAGCATATTGATAGCAGAATCAGGCTGTACTGTCAAAGTGCCCTTGAATCCGCTAAAGTCGAGCAAAAGACCGACAATTGCTGTTCCAAGTCCACCACCAATTTTTACACCAAGTGATGTGCAGGAGTACATGATTCCATCAACGTGCTTGTGTTTGGTAAGCCAGCTATATTCAGAGCATGATGCGATGACTGCATTCATATCACCTTGCCATGGACCTTGACCGAGTGCTGCAAGTGCTGTAAATGCAAGCATCAGCGGAATGTTTCCCATGTATCCGGCAACCGCTACCAGAAGTCTGCCAACTGTTGCTACCATATAGCTGTATTTGTTCAGCTTATACATGCCGTTCCATTTTTGTACGATGGTAGGAGTGAAGATCAAGGCGATAATCAAAGGAATATTGATAAACCACGCAAATGTGCCGAACATATTCTCATCTGCGAGAACATATTTTGCATAGTATGTTCCAACACCGATCATCGCACCATAGAACTGCTGCAAAATATAGGTTACTGTGATCATCATATAATATTTGTTGTGTACGAGAATTTTGAATGCTTCTCCAAAACTGTATTTGGTTTCTTCTGTTTTTGTTTCACTGTCTGCAAGTTCCTCATCAGAAAGTTCCTTTACAGAAAGAGCGGAAATTGTATTTACAATAAGACCGATAACCGCATAAATAATTGCGACTGTTCTCCAGCCATTTGCACCACCGCCCATTGCTTCAACAAATTGGAATGTAACAGCCTGAATCAGGAGGCTTGTTCCAAATGCAAAGATAAAGCGATAAGAACCCATCTGAACTCTTTCCTTGCTGTTTTTTGTAACAAGAGCGGTCAGAGCAGAATATGCGATGTTGTTTGCCGTATAAAATACACTGTTAAGAAGTGTGTAGCAGATAAAGAACCATGCGTACTGAGCAAAATTATCCATGTTCATCGGGATTGCAAATACACCAATCAAGGTAATTGCACAGCCGATAAAACCATAAAGCATCCACGGTTTTGCCTTGCCCATTTTCGTATGTGTCTTATCAATCAACGTACCAAAAATGATGTCTGTTATTCCATCAAAAATCTTCGATACAGCAATGAGAACGCCAATAACACCTGCGTTTAATCCAATCGTGTCGGTAAGATAGATCATTACGAATGATGTCAGCAATGCATAGACAACGTTCCCTGCAACATCGCCGGAACCATAACCGACTTTGTTATACCACTTTAAGTATGTTTTTTCTTTGCTCATAATAGAGCTCCTTTCATTGTTTGTATGCCCACATGGACAGAATTTTCCCATAATGAATGATACGAACTGCTTTTCATCTTGCAAAAAAACGAAATAATGCCATCGTCAGAATAGATGATTATTTTTTTGAGTATAAAGAATTTTTACTGAATTCAACATGGAATTACAATGAAAGACGTCTTTTTTAATTCTTTCCTCTCATTTCTCTTAACTCTATTATATCACACAAAACGGCTTAAAAAATACACAAAGTTATAAAATATATGCACAAAGTTTAGGATTTTTCTTGTAATCAGTGATCAGGTGTGATATACTATAGTTATAGAAGCAAGGAGGTGCTTTTTATGTTTATGAATGTTGCCTATTTAAACAACTCTACATCTACTGTAGTGGATAATACGAAACCTTTGATTGTAACAAGCTGTGGAAATTATCGTGTGAAAAATCGCTCTGAAGTAGTAACACATCGTCCGAAGGGAAGAAAAGATTATCAGCTTTTTATATATTGCCTCCGGAAAAGGACATTTTTTCATTCACGGAGAAGAAAAAAAACGGTTTCAGCCGGAAATATTATTGTATATTTGCCGGATCAACCACAAGAATATGTTTATTATCGTGCAGATCAAACCGATGTTTATTGGGTGCATTTTACCGGAAATGAAGTAGAAGAAATTTTAAAGTATTACAATATCAACCTGCAAAATAATATTCTCTATATTGGAACATCTCCCGATTATCAGTGGTTATTTGGTCAGATGATTCAGGAATTGCAGCTTTGCAGACCACGGTATGATGAATTGATTTCTTTGCAGCTGCGAAATATTTTTGTTTTGATAAGCCGTGCAATCATGAGTGCAAAGAAATTCAGCAGCACCAGTGAAAAAAGAAGTTGCTTTTGCGATGCACTATTTTCGTAAAAATTACAACACAGAAATCAGCATTGAGGAGTACTCCGAATCCAGAGGGCTTAGCAACTGTTGGTTTATTCAGTGCTTTAAAGAAATCACAGGTTCCAGTCCGCTGCAATATATCTTAAAGCTGCGAATCTCCAACGCACAAAGTTTGTTAGAAAATACGGACTACACCATTACTGAAATTGCAAATATGGTTGGATACACCAATTCGCTTTATTTCAGCAGACTGTTTCATAAATACATTGGTATGTCACCAAAAGAATATCGAAAAGTAAAACTCAAAGAAAATCTCAGGGAGTAAAAAACAAAACTCGTTTGGCTAAAACTAAACCAAACGAGTTTTGTTGATTTTTGATAAGAAATAAGGAATGGCTACATCACCAAACACGTCTGAATCGCAATCTCCTCAGCCTGCAACTCAAAGAGATTCTCAAGCTGCCAAACCTTAGCCGTATCAGAATTTTTTATTGCAAGTGCGTATTCAGGGTCAGTATCACGCATTTTGTTCCAGATCTTCCACTTCTCATTGACACACTCTGTAATACGTTCATCAATGTGGACGTAGATTCTGCCCTTATCGGTTTCTTCCTGCAAACGTTCAGGGCAATACTCCTCTGCCCACTTGATATAGATACGTGCAAGCTTGTCATTGCTGTAATCGTGATAGTCACTGCCACACTGCGTAATCATCATTCTGTCGGTGTCAAGTGCCATTCTCTGATAATCATGTTTATAAATCATAATCTTAACCTCTTTTCTTCTTTATCAAAAATCCTGCAAGAACAGCGATTCCAGCGAGGATAATTCCGCCAATTCCATAAATCAAACCATTTGAGGACTTTTTCTCGCTTGCTGGTTCTGCTGCTCCTTCTGATATATTAACCGTGGTATCTTCTTCAATTTTCAAATTTTCTCCGACACGATGAGCAGTTCCGTTTCCATCGTCAGCCATAACTGAATTATGTTCTTTCTCCACTGTATCTTCTGTCAAAGTACTGAACGGCATGAAGCTGTCGATCACATTGCCGTTATCATCACTCATCAGCCACTTGCCGTTTTGCAAATTGAAATGATATGTGGTTTCATCGGTGATAATCGTCCAATTTCCGTCACGATCATCATTGAAGTTCCAATTATCCGTGAGTTCATCGTAGTAGTCTTTGAAATTGTAGTTCAGCTGACCGACTTTGCTCCAATCATAATTATCATCGCCATAATTGTCATTGACCCACTCGGTCAGAATATGGTGCTTATAGCTTGCTTCGGGAAAGATAAGTCCGTCATCTCCCTTGCCGTGCCACCAATCAGACCAAATCTCTCTGACGATATAGTCTTTATCAAGCATATTATCGGCATAGGCTGTCAGACTTGCTGAGCCTATCAACATAATGCTTGCTACAATGGGGATTATTTTTTGAATCATTTTGAAAATCTCCTTTCATGTTTAGTATTGGGTACAATACTATTATATATCATTGCACTTGTTTTTACAAGCCGCAATGCGCACAAAGTTCTCTGAAAAAATCCAGACAATTTTTATATGATGAATTGACAAAAAGCTTCTTAGAGAGTATAATTATAATAATGGGTACAATGTGAAAGGATTGATTTCTATGTACTACAACGAAAAGCGAAAAGCAATTACGGCAAAGTATGTGAAAACACACCTTGATGACATCAAGATTCGTGTTCCAAAGGGACAGCGTGAAAAACTGAAAGCTATTGCTTCTGAAATTGGCATGAGTATGAATCAGATGTTTATCAAGGCTGTAGAGGAATATATTGAAAAGAACTATAAGCCGGAAGCGGAAAGTGAAACAGATTGACAAATCGGAATTTTTAAAGGAGACTTGCTATGGATATGAATCTTTCGTTTTCTGTACTTACAGCAAATATTATTAGTATACTGCTAATTGGAACGTTGTATCTCGCTAACAGACAAAAAGCGGAGTACAACAGAGATATGCGACTTCTACAGCAAATGATGGTAACTATAGGGATTGCCAATATTTCTGACTGTTGCGTTTATTATCTTGCTGGCAGTTCTAATATAGTTATCAAAGTTTTGGTCTTTCTGAGCGGATCAGGGCTCTTTTTAGGAAATGTAATGATTGGATATTTGTGGGCTAAATTCATAATGGTACATATGAATATCCCATTTTCTGATATACGTAGAAATATTTACCAAACAATTGGACTTATTTCTATTGTACTGTTAGTAATCAATATTTTTTATCCATTGGTATTTTCGGTGAGTGATGGTAGGTATCAGAGAGGATTCGCATATATTATTTTTCTGATTTTTGCTGCTTTTTACATTTTGGACAGCTTGTATTTGTATGTTAAGCGTGTTAAAAAAACGGCAGTTTAAAATTATTTCCAGTACATATATTTCTAATTCCTGTTATATTAGGGGTAGTTATTCAGGCATTTTTCGTTGAAATTGCAATCACCTGGACATCTATTGCAATATCAGTCGCGGGAATAATGACAGCACTAAAAAACGAGATTATTTTTACAGATTGCCTTACAGGATTATATAATCGCGTGTATCTGGAATTTTTACATAAGCGAGCCTGTAATAAAAAGGACTGCTGGGTATCCGGTATTATGATTGATCTGAACGGATTTAAACAGATTAACGATAACTACGGACACGCAGAAGGAGATCTGGCATTGTGTATTGTTGCTGATTTACTTCGGAAATCGTTCTCTGAATATGGTGTAGTAACAAGATATGCTGGTGATGAATTTGTTATAATGCTAAATACAACAGATGATCAGCTCATACAAAAAAAATAATCAAATCTGCTAAAAAAGAATTTTGTGACAGAGAATGAAAAGAACGATAAACCGTATCAGTTATCTGCATCTATGGGATACGCAATAACTAATCTAAGTAACGAAACAATAGATGATTTTATGAATAGAATCGATGAACAGATGTATCAAGATAAAATGAAATACTATGAGCATAATGATCGTAGAAATAGCAAATAAATAATTTCGGTCATTTTGAGTCTGAATACCCAACCGTGTAAATGACAATAATACCCACAAAGAAATTTGGAGGTAGATTGTAATGAAAACAAGAGATCACGGTTTAAGCGAGAAGGAAATGGAGCTTGTGAAGCTCATCATGGCGGAGTGCGAAAGCACAGGCGATATTCAGGCTAAACTCAAGCGTTTGTTTGCAGGAACTATCGAGCAGTTGCTTGAAGCTGAGATGGACGAGCATTTGGGTTATGAGAAGCATTCTGCCGCAGGCAACAACTCCGGAAACAGTAGAAATGGTTACGGCAAAAAAGACCATTTCCAGCGATTATGGCGAGTGTGAAATCGCTGTTCCACGCGACAGAAACGGCGATTTTGAGCCTAAAGTCATTGAAAAAAGACAGACCCGTACAGACGAAATTGAGCAGAAGATCATGGCGATGTACGCTAAGGGAATGTCTCAGCGTGACATCGAAGATACCCTCAAAGAGATTTATGGTGCTGAAATATCTCAGGGACTTGTTTCACGAATAACCGACAAAATTCTTCCTGAGGTAAATGAATGGCAGAACCGTCCTCTCGACAAAATTTACCCCGTAGTTTTCTTCGACGGGATAGTTTTCAACTCCAGAAAAGACAATAAAATCATCAGCAAATGTGTGTACTCCGTTCTCGGGATCAATATGGAAGGACAAAAAGAAATCCTTGGCACTTGGATATCCGAAAATGAGTCTGCCAGCTTCTATGCAAGCATATGCTCAGACCTCAGAAACCGCGGAGTCACAGACATTTTCATCGCTTGTCACGATAATCTGACAGGACTTTGTGATGCGATCAACGCTATTTTCCCGAAGACAAAGAATCAGCTCTGCATCGTTCATCAGATCAGGAACAGCTGTAAATTCGTGCCTTACAAGGACAGAAAAGCTGTATGCGCTGATTTAAAGAAAATCTACGGTGCAGTCAATCTTGACGACGCAGAATTTTCCAAGGAAGAGTTTCGTGAAAAGTGGGACAAGAAATATCCCAACATCATAAAATCATGGGACAAAAACTGGGCTGAACTGACAACATTTTTTGAATATCCGCAGGAGATCAGGAAGATAATATATACGACTAACGCTGTCGAAAGCTACCATAGAATGGTAAGAAAATTTACAAAATCAAAGGCGGTTTTTCCGACCGATGATTCTATCAGAAAAATCATTTTTATGAGTGTAAAAGAGATATCCAAGAAGTGGACCATGCCCGTTCGGGATTGGGGACTTGCGTACTCACAGTTCGCAATTTTCTTCGAGGACAGGTTTGCAGCCTGACGGCTGAGGGCTCTGCCCTCAAACTCCCGAGGTTTATCCGCTTGAAAGATACCGGTGAAAAGAAAAGCAGCGACAATGCGCTGCTCCTCACCGTATATCTTTACAGCCTGCGTCGGGTCGCTCCTCAGCGTTGCCTTGTTTGGCTGCAATTTTAGTATTGTCAGAAATTTGGCGATTATTGCGTTTACACGGTTTATTTTTCGGAACTGATATAATCATACCCATGATGCCAATCTTGTGATACAGCGTCCAACCGGCTCTGGCGATCATCTTCTTTTTGCTGCTAAAAACTCCTGCTGTTTTTACTTTTGGTGAAAAAGATGTTTTTACAGAACCGGATTCATTTATTCTTTTTAAGCAGGGGACACCCCAGATCTACCGTGCTCATGGCCCGACATTTTCTAATGATCGGTTCCATTTCAGCATTTCAGATGATGAAACGTGCTTTTTAAAGCTCTTGATATACCATTTGATAAAGTGATGAAAATAGGTGACTTGAATGGTCTTTCACTTATAATAAAAAAAATATGAGTTACGAGAATTATTCATCAAATCTATATAAAACAGATTCGGTGGAATTATATATGAAACTGTTTTTTTTGAAACTTGGCGAAAAGATCCATGCTGTAGGAAAAGAGAAATCTGACACATATTACGATAAGCTGTTTATCCTACGTTCAAAGATCTACAATAAGCCTTATCAAGATTGGAATGTGGAGGGGCTTGCACATCAGCTCGCCATGAGCAAATCATATTTTCAGCATTTATACAAGAGCATTTTTGGCGTAAGCGTTATGAACGATGTTATAAACAGCCGCATAGAACATTCAAAATATCTGCTGTCCACAACGGATATGCCAATTTCTCAGGCAACCGAAATGTGCGGATATAAGTGTGAATCGCATTTTATGCGACAGTTTAAAGCTCGTATAGAGATGACGTCGACAGAGTACAGACACAGTGTTTCTGGTGGGTAGGGCATGATGTCATAATAACATTACGTTTTTTATATGAATATTAAAATTTTGATATAATTTTCGACCGTATTGTGCTAAAATATAGCTGAAAACGAAAACAAGAATCAGAAAGGACGGTAAAAAATATGAGAAAATTTAATGGTTATATGCACGGCATTGATATCGGAGGCTGGCTGTCGCAATGCGATTACAGCAAGGAGCATCTTGATAATTTTATCACGGAAGAAGACATCAAGCGTATAAAGGGCTGGGGCTGCGACCACGTTAGAGTGCCTGTGGATTATAATATCTTTCAGGACGAAAACGGCTTTATAGAGAGCGGCTTTGAGTATGTTCAGAAGTGTATCGATTGGTGCGGAAATAACGGTATCAATATGATACTTGACCTGCATAAGACAATGGGCTTTTTTCTTTGATAAGGCTCAGGCTGAAAGCGGATTCTTTGATAACGCTGAACTTCAACAAAAATTCTATGACCTTTGGGAGGAGTTTGCAAAGCGTTTCAGCAAATATTCTGACAGGGTCTCTTTTGAACTTCTCAATGAGGTAACTGACCCTAAATTCAGCAAAAAGTGGAATGCTATCGCTGAAAATGCTATAAAGCTTATTAGAAAATACAGCTCTGATATAAATATCATTGTCGGCAGCTATTGGAACAACTCTATCGATTCAATGAAAGATCTTGACGAGCCGTATGACGAGCATATAGTTTATACTTTCCATTGTTATGACCCATTTCTTTTTACTCATCAGGCTGCCTATTGGGTAGATGAGATGCCAGAAGATTTCAGGATAGATTATCCGGGCAGCGTCCCAAAATACAGAAGTGAGATAAAGCGTCTTGGTCTTGAATATATGCAGACATACGAGGAAGTAAAGACAAAAAAATTTACGCCAGATTATTTTATGAGCAGATTTGCTGAGGCTGTAAGGGTCGCTGAGGAAAGAAATGTTCCTATGTATTGCGGCGAGTACGGCGTTATAAACCTTGCGTCTGCTGAAAATACGCTTAACTGGTATAAGGATATAAGCAGCGCCTTCGAGAAATGTTCTATTGGCAGAGCAGCTTGGTCATACAAAGGGTGTTGACTACGGCTTTGTTGACGGACATCTTGACAGCGTTCTCGATGAACTGGTAAAGTATCTTTGATAGATAATTTCTTCATATAACTCCATTTTTGGACAAGCTCGGTCACGTTTGCCGAGCTTGTTTTTTTTGTGCTAAGTTTCATAAATTGATATTTACTCATAAAGTCCTATTTACGATAATTATTTGATATAAATAATTGAATATTGATATAATAGTTTTACAACAAAGTGTATAATATAAACATAATCATTCATAGTCACTTTCTTATAATAACTTCCGAATGAACAGACCTGCTTGAATATCAAGTAGGTCTGTTTTCATATTTATACTATTTCATAAATTCGATATTAAACACTTTTATGATATTTATGTTACAAATTTGATATAAATAAAACGTTTACACGGTTATAATGTATACAGAAACAACAAAATAAATTGCTTTAAGCAAAAAAATTTTTATTGAAAAAATCGGAGGAAAAAGTTATGAATTTTAAGAAGTTAGCAGCAGGTCTTTCAGCAGCAGTTCTCGCAGCAACAATGATGTCAGTATCTGTTTCGGCAGCAAAGCTTGGCGACGTTGTTCACCCGTCAGAGGAGGACACAAAAATGAATGACTCATATTATTCTATCGGAGCAATGGGTTTCTATATGGGTCAGGATTGGAACTGGAATCAGGGTGATTGGGTAGGCATCGATGATACTGGCAAGATAGCTGTTGAATATAAGATAAGTGCAGTTATCGTCGACAAGTCAATGTCAGGCAAGGGAAATCTCGGAGATATGGGCGTTATGGTAGCTAATCTGCCTGAGGGTATATATCCTTTGGATGTTAAGATATCTGATGCAAAGTTCGTTGCCGAGGACGGCACAACAACAGTTTTTGACTCTCTCAATTCTATTACTTCAATGGACGAGGACTCAGAGGGCGGAATAAGAATACATATCAGACCGACTGATGAAGTCGATGAGGAAACAGGCGAAGTAACAAAGAAAGCTTGCCCTGAGGTCGCAGGCTGGGAGAAGGAAGGTGCTTTCAACGGCGGCACGCTTTCAATGACGCTTGATTTCGGTGTTGCAGCTGCCGAGGGCGGAGAGTCAAAAGCAGATACTTCAAAGGCAGAATCAAAGTCTGATACTTCAAGCTCAAAGACAGATACATCAAAGATAGATGCTTCTTCATCTAAGGCGGATACAAGTAAGGCTACTGTTACAGCGGCTGCATCTTCAAAATCTTCTGATGATACGTCTGAGGCGGCAGAAACAGGTGCAGCTGTTGGCGGAACACTTGCTGTTATCGCTCTTGCAGGTACAGCGGTGATCGTTACCAAGAGAAGAAAGTAATATTCGGAGGTATGGCTATGAATAATTCAAAAAGAGTTTTAACATTTGCTCTTGCAGTTTGCTCGCTTTCAGCATTTGCATCTTGCGGAAGTTCAAGTGATTCTTCAAGCAAGGTCGTTGACAAAAAGCTCAAGGAAGATCAGCAGCAGATAGTTCAAAGACTTTCTGACGATATGACAGATGTAAGAGATCTAAAAAGCAACGAAATAAAATGGTTCTCACATTGGGATATCAACCCTACTGAGGCGGAGGACAAAGAGATAGGTGCTGACCTTGCTTTGTTTAAGACAAAGTATAATGGTAAGATAAACTGGGTGCAAACCACTTGGGACACTAAGTTTGACGATCTTGCGGCACTTGTAATGTCAAATGATTCACCTGATTTCATTGGTGCTGATGATATGGACGTTTTCCCTAAGGGCGCTATAAAATCGATGATAGAACCTATCGATGATTATATCGATCTTTCAAAGCCTCTTTGGACGGATATAAAGGGTGCGACAGATAAGTTTATGCTTGGTGACAAGCACTATGTGAGCGTTATCAGAACTGACCCAGCATACGTTTTTGTATATAACAAGCGGACTATGGAAGATAACGCTTATGACGATCCTGCTGAGCTTTTTAAAGAGGGTAAGTGGAACTGGAATACTTTCACAGAAATGTGCCTTGATTTTACCGATTCTGAGAACGATAAATATGCACTTGACGGCTGGTATTATGAAAAGGCATTGCAACAGTCTTCCGGTGTGCCGCTCATCGGTATCACAGACGGAAAGCTTGTAAATAATATTTCCGACCCAATGATAGCGAAGGCTCAGAATATGATGTATGAACTGCAAAAGAACAATGTTGTTTATCCAAAGCACGAGAATAACTGGAAACTCAGAGGCGACGCTGAGGGCAGCGGAATGGCAACAGGTCTGACGCTTTTCTATCCTATCGGACTTTGGGCACTTGAGAATGCTCCGTCAACAACTGTGAACTACGGCGATGTATCAAAGGGAGAGGTAATGTTCGTTCCTGTTCCTTGCTCAGCTGATAGCGATAAACAGTATATCCCTTCAAGAGTACACGGCTTTAGCATTGTAAGAAACGCTAAAAACCCGGAGGGCGTGGCGGCTTTCCTTGAATGCTGCCGTTATGCAGAACTAGATGAGGCCGCACATCAGATAACCCTTGATCAGTACAAGGACGATTATGGCTGGACTGATGAAATGCTGGAAATGAGAGAAACTATCTATGAACTGTCTGCACAGAATCCTGTATTTGACTTTGAACAGGGCGTATCTGCCGATCTTAACTCTATCTGTGATACTGCAATAAGAGGAACAATGAATCCGCAGGAGTCAAAGAGCTGGTCACAGGTCGTTCAGGAAAATGAAAAGGCTATCGATTATATTATCGGCGAGGTTATGACTTCAATGAATGAGGCTAAGTAAGATCTATTTATCAGAAATTGGGCGGCAGGTCGATTTGCCGCCTTTTTCTATAAATAAGCGGCTTTACTTGTGTCTATAAATATGATATAATAAATTAAAAAGCAGGGGGTGAAAGCTATGGAGATAAACAGGGAATTGTCTATGCGGCAGTTTATGCAAAAGGAAAATGACTATCATCATTCATCATATGAAACTGAACTGGAATTTTATTCTGCTGTGCGGGCAGGCGACCTTGAAACGGTCAAACGGCTGTATACGCCGTTGGATACAAACGAAAAGGGCAGGCTCAGCAAAGACGGTCTTAGGAATGTCAAGTATCATCTTGTCATAACCATAGCAATGCTGTGCAGATTTTGCATCGAGGGTGGACTTGACCCGGAAACTGCATATACCATAAGCGATATATACATCAATAAATGTGATGAGTGCCGCAATGAAGAAAGCGTTATGGCTGTGCACAAGGAAGTCATCGTTTATTATACCAAGCAAATGAAAAAGGCTGTGTCACAGAACGTTTATTCAAAGCATATCCTTATGTGCTTTGACTGCATTTTCGATAATATTTACAAGGGCGTGACTGTGAATCAGATAGCAGATGAACTGAACATAACGCCGCAGTATCTTTCAAAGCTTTTCAGAGAGGAAGTTGGCGTAAAGATATCTGATTTTATTATGTCCAAAAGAATACAGGCGGCTGAAAATATGCTGAGATATTCTGAATATAGTCCGCTTGATATAGCCAACTATCTTGCTTTCAGCTCTCACAGCCATTTTATTGCCTGCTTTAAGAAACAGACGGGACTTACGCCGAAACAGTATAGAGATCAGTTTTTCCGTGCAAACTGGAACAAGCATAGCACAAGCAAATCGAAAATATAAGTTGATATTAATATTCTGATATTTGCATTACTTTTTCTGATATAAATATCACATCTGTTGATTTATAATACTTATAGAAGATAAAATCCTGATGTTTATTCGGAGGTAATAAAAATGAAAAAAGTTTTGGCTATGTCACTTATTACAATGATAGTTATGTCTATGGGCAGCTGCGGTGTTTCATCTGACAGCAGTTCTTCGCAAGATGTCAGCAGCAATGCGGAAACGGATAGCAATTCTCCATACACGGTTGAGGCAGATTTCGGCAAGGGTGCGTCAAGCGATTTTTCCATTTCAGCAGGCTGGTCAAATGGTGCTCCATTCAACTGTTCGTGGAGCGAGGATAACGTAACTTTCAATGACGGAAAAATGCAGCTTATCATTGACAGCATGGGCGATTCCGAAGTATACAGAGGCGGCGAGTACCGTTCAAAAGAAAACTATGGCTATGGACTTTATGAGGTATCTATGAAAGCCATAAAGAATGACGGCGTTGTATCATCATTCTTTACATACACAGGTCCGTCGGAAGATAATCCTTGGGACGAAATTGATGTTGAAGTCCTTGGCAAGGACACGACAAAGGTGCAGTTCAATTACTACACAAATGGCGTTGGCGGTCACGAATATATGTATGATCTTGGTTTTGACGCCTCTGAGGATTTTCACACTTACGCATTTGAGTGGAAAGAGGACGGCATAACTTGGTATGTTGACGGAAAAGAGGCATACAAGGCTACTGAAAATTTGCCCGTTACGCCCGGAAAAATAATGATGAATGCGTGGAACGGAATTGGCGTTGACAGCTGGCTGAAAGCCTTTGACGGCACAGTTCCGCTTACAGCAGAATATGAGTGGGCAAGATTTACGGCAGCGGAGTAAAATTCATAAAAAGGGGAGTTCTTATGGGCGTAGATATTCAAGAGAAAAGCTGCGTATCAGAAGGCAAAAACATTTTCGGAAAACTGTATATTCCAAATACTAAGGCAAAAACGTATCCTACCGTGATACTTAGTCACGGCTTTAACAGCATCGATGATGATATGGCGGATATTGCTTTGACTTTTGGTCTGACCCCAAAAAGTTAGACATTTTAGCGTAGCAGTTTGAAAGAGCCCCCCAAAAAAAGTCTGTAAAAACTCAGCCAACTGTGATATAACAGAAGTAACACAGGAGGCTGATTTTTTATGGGAAGACGAAAAAGAGAACCGATGAGTGAAGGAAAGAAGAATATCATTGCAGGTTTGTTGCAGGAGTATGATATCAGAACTGCTAAGGATATAGAGGACGCTCTCAAGGATCTGCTTGGTGGAACGATACAGGAAATGCTGGAGTCCGAAATGGACGAGCATCTTGGATATCATGAATATGAGCGTTCCGCAGGATCGTGACGGTACCTTTGAGCCAAAGGTGGTAAAGAAGCGACAGAAGGATATCTCGGGCATTGAGCAGAAGATAATATCGCTGTACGCAAAGGGCATGACGACACGCCGGATAAGCGAAACAATAGAGGATATCTATGGCTTTGAAGTCAGCGATGGCATGGTGTCAGACATCACAGACCGCCTTCTTCCGCAGATAGAGGAATGGCAGAAACGACCTCTTGACGAGGTATATCCAATAGTTTTCATCGATGCAGTACACTTTTCCGTTCGCGATAATGGGCAAATCAGAAAGCTCGCAGCATATGTAATACTTGCTGTAAGCCTGACAGGTCACAAGGAAGTCCTATCCATACATATCGGCGAAAGCGAAAGTGCCTAGTACTGGCTCGGAGTTCTGAATGAGCTGAAAAATTGCGGAGTTAAGGATATTCTTGTCATCTGCGCTTACGGACTTACAGGCATGAAGGAAGCAGTTTCAGCGGCGTTTCCCCGGACAGAGCTACAGCGCTGCATCGTTCATCAGGTTAGAAATACGCTTAAATACGTCTGCGAGAAGAATAAGAAAGAGTTCGCCAATGAACTGAAAACTATCTAACACGCTCCTTCCGAGGACGTAGCTCTTGAATCTCTGGAGCGTGTTACCAAAAAAATGGGAGGACAATTACCCCAACGCTATGAAGAGCTGGTACAAGAACTGGGATGTAATATCGTCGATTTTCAAGTTCTCAGCCGAGGTCAGGAAGGTGATCTACACTACCAACGCCATTGAGAGCCTTAACAGCGGCTATCGCCGTCTGAACAAGCAGAGAAGCGTATTTCCAAGTGATACAGCACTTCTGAAGGTTCTGTATCTGGCAACGCATGAGATAGCTAAGAAATGGACTATGCCGCTCAGAAACTGGGGTAGAGTCCTGGGAGAGCTGGAGATCATGTGCCCCGACAGACTCGACTGAGCCGCTGGATATCAGCCTGATTCCATTCCGCTGCGCTCCATTTCAGCAGGCTGATATTCAAAGTACCTTGACAAATTACAGTATCCATTGTATACTGTAAAAAATCAGAGCAGCTAATTTTTTCAAGCCGCTCCAATACAACGTTTTTATCACAGTTGCTGAATTTACAGAAATTTTTTCGCAGAGCCGCCGTATGCGACTGAGGGGTTATTCGACAGGCTGAGACCGACTGCGCAGTCGGTCTTTGCTTTATCCAAGTATCTTTTTTCAGATCTTCTTCGGGCGTGCTTATCGGCGTGATGTTGTATTCGTCAACTAGCATCTGCAAAACATTCGGCGACACGAACGCTGGTATCGTCGGCCCGAGATAGATGTTTTTTATCCCCAGTGAAAGCAGCGTCAGCAGTATGCAGACGGCTTTCTGCTCGTACCATGAAAGCACCAGAGTAAGCGGCAGGTCGTTCACACCACAGTCAAACGCGTCAGCAAGTGCAAGCGCGATCTGTATAGCGCTGTAAGCGTCGTTGCACTGTCCACAGTCGAGTATGCGCGGTATGCCCTCAATGTCGCCAAGATCAAGATCATTGATGCGGTATTTGCCGCAGGCGAGAGTGAGTATGATAGTATCGGGCGGCGTAAGTTTAGCAAAATCAGTATAATAGCTTCTGCTAGGCGAAGCGCCGTCACAGCCGCCGATTAGGAAAAAGTGCTTTATTTTTCCTGCCTTGACAAGCTCTATTATCTTTTCAGCGTGCGATAGCACCGCGTTGTGCGCAAAGCCGGTCGTGACCGTGTGTCCGCCGTTCATGCCCGTCATAAATTTATCTTCAGAATATCCGCCGCACTCAAGCGCTTTATCGATAACCGGCGTAAAATCCTTGTCGTCGCCGATGTGCACAAGCTCGGGATATGAAACAACGGAAGTCGTGAAAACGCGGTCGCTGTAACTCTGACGAACAGGCATGATGCAGTTTGTAGTGAAAAGTATCGGCGCGGGGATATTGTGAAATTCGCTCTGCTGATTTTGCCAGCCTGTACCGAAGTTTCCTTTTAAGTGCGGATACTTTTTCAGTTCGGGATAACCGTGTGCGGGCAGCATTTCGCTGTGGGTGTAAATGTTTATGCCCTTCCCCTCAGTTTGCTCAAGAAGCAGCTTCATGTCGTGCAGATCGTGGCCGCTGACGACTATGAACGGCCCTTTTTCAATAGTCAGCGGCACTTCCGTCGGTACAGGTTCGCCGTATGCAGAAGTGTTCGCTTTATCGAGAAGCGCCATACATTTCAGATTGACCTTTCCCGTTTCCAATACAAGTGTAAGCAACTTTTGCGGATCGCTCTCGTCGGCGATCGCACGCAGCGCCTTGTAGAAAAAGCCGTTGACCTCGCTGTCAGTCATACCGAGAGCGAGCGCATGATACGCATACGCCGCCATGCCCTTGATACCGAAAAGTATCAGCGATTTCAGAGAGCGAATATCCTCGTTAGCTTCCCATATGTCGCGCATATCCAGCGCCGCTATCTCTTTTCCGCTGAGCCGCGCTTTTTCGGCTTCTATCTCGCGGGTAAGCGCCGTGATAGTTTCATTATTGAAATTAACGTTCGTTATCGTTGTGAAAAGCCCTTTCAGCATAAGCAGATCGGTATTTTCATTTCTGCCGCCATGTTCTGCGGCTTTAGCCATAGCGGCGAGCGCGCCTATAAGCTCGTCTTGGCGGTTGGCTGTATCAGCCTTTTGCCGCAAACACCCGCTCTTCCATCGCAGCTTGTGTTGTGCGCCGTCTGCTGACACTGAAAGCAAAACATATCCTTCATTCGTATAATCCTCCCGTTATTATAGTGATATACGTATTATGAGTTATTTTTAAAATTTTATACCTTTAAAAAATTAAGTATGCAGCAAATACAGCGTGTATTATGTTATTCTTTTTTAATATTAAAGGAAAGTTTTTGCGTTATCTATGATGAATTAACATTTCGTTATGGAATATTAATTTATCTGTGCTATAATAATAGTAATGAAAGGACTATGTTTCTGAGCTTTTCGAATTTGGCGATTTTTACTGAGAAGCAATCTTTCAGGAGATAGGAGTGGGAAATATGACTTTTAAAGAATGCCTGACAAATAAACTTAAAATATCTCTTGAAGCGCCTGAATGGTCTTCCGCTATGAAGCAAGCTATGGTCTGCTATAACGATCTTGAAAATCTCGAGTGCCTTGATGGTTTTAAATGCGAGGTCACGCAGAGTGGTATAGCAGGTTCGAGCATGATGTCTAAAAAAGAGAATGTGCAGTTATTTGCACAACAAAGGGTATATTCTTTTTTGTGTCCCGCTATAGGGAACCTGCCATATGCCTGCCTTATCAAGCCTAGAGATATTCGCGTGGTAAGTTCAGAGAAAAGTCTGTTGAAAGCTACTGTTAATATCAAGACTAACGATTACGTCATGAAGATCACGGTTCCCAGAAAAGAAGGCTCTCCTCTTGAAAAGACCATAGATAAAGTATACCAGATCTCTTTGAGATGATAGATATGTTAATTTTATGCAGATAGAATGTCTAAAAAGGGCGTTTTATCTGCTTTTTTTTGCTTTTTCAGGACATTTTTAGCACGATATTTTTGGTTTTTGACGCAATTTTTCATATTATAAATATTGACTATTGCCCGAAAAAATGATATAATATAAGAAATATGCAGATATATAATTGATGTAATGAATAAACAAGAGGTGCTTTTAAAATGCAGGTAAAACTTTTGACTTATACGCCTGAACCAGAAAAATATGTTGCTACTGCCGCAAAGCTTTGCTACGCTAATTCCGATGTAGATACTTTGCTCGACGGTCTTACTGATGAGAAAATAGAATCATTTGTAAATATGCTGGCAAGTATAGGTCACGAAAGCCCTCTGGAGCACGTTTCGTTTACATTCGCTATCGAGGGCATTTCGCGCGCCTGCTCGCACCAGCTCGTTCGTCATAGAATAGCTTCGTATTCTCAGCAGAGCCAGCGCTATGTAAGCTGCGACCAGTTCAGCTACATTACCCCGCCTGAAATAGCGGCAGACCCCGAAGCTCTTGCAGCTTTTGAGGAGCAGATGAACCTTGCGGCTGAGTCGTACAGAAAAATAACCGCTATACTCGAAGAGAAGCATCTGAAAAATATGCTGGAGTCGGGTATGGACGAAAAGGCGGCGAAGAGAGCAGCTCAGAAAAAGGCAATAGAGGATGCGCGCTTTGTTCTGCCGAATGCCTGCGAAACAAAGATAATAGTTACTATGAATACAAGAACGCTCTTGCATTTCTTCCAGCTGCGTTGTTGCAACCGCGCTCAGTGGGAGATACGCGCAGTAGCAAACGAAATGCTGAGATGTGTTTCAAAGGTCGCGCCTGATCTTTTCAAGAACGCCGGCCCTTCATGCGTAAACGGCGTGTGCGGCGAGGGCAAAATGTCCTGCGGCAGAGCTGCCGAGATGAAGGCTTACTTTAAGGAGCTTAAAAATGAAAAATAAGGGCAGACTAATAGTTATAGAGGGGCTGGACGGCTCTGGCAAAAGCACTCAACTGGAGCTGCTCTATGACAGGCTTGTCAAAAGCGGCAAAGACATTATGAAGATCAGTTTTCCCGATTATAACGAGCGTTCGTCGGAGCTGGTGAAAATGTATCTGAATGGTGAGTTTTCGTCAGACCCCGCTGATGTAAATGCTTACGCGGCTTCAACGTTCTATGCTGCCGATAGATACGCCAGCTATATGCGATTTTGGAAAGCGCCGTACCTCGCGGGAAAAGATATTCTTGCGGCAAGGTACACCACTTCAAACTGCATTTATCAGATGACTAAACTGCCGCAAGAGCAGTGGGATAATTACCTTGCGTGGCTCGAAGATTACGAGTACAGCAAGCTCGAGCTGCCGAAGCCCGATATGGTGATCTTTCTCGATATGCCGATCGAGATCTCGCAGCGGCTGATGTCTGAAAGATACGGCAGCGATGAAGCAAAGAAAGATATTCACGAAAGCAACGTGAAGTTTTTACAGCAATGCAGACAAGCTGCGCTCTTCACAGCCGAAAAAACAAGGTTGGAAGATAGTGCCTTGCAGCGATGGTGAAAAGCCGCTGCCGCTGGAAGCTATCAGCGATACCCTTTTCGATACGCTTTCCGCATTATACTAACAGATCAAGAAGGTAAAACTAATATATGTTTGATTTCAGACCTATCGAGATAGCCGACAGGGATAGGATAAACGCCTGTTTGGCGGTATCTGATTACAGGGGCTGCGAATACAGCTTTGCAAATAATCTTGCATGGCGCAGACTTGCAGATACGGTGATAGATTTTTACAATGATTTTTATATAAGCTGTTCATTTTACGATGGCGACCCGTATTTCACTTTTCCTACGGGCGTTAAAACTGACGAATCGGGCAGAGAAAAATATATAGAGCTTTTTGAAAAGCTGAAAAAATATACGGCGGATATGGGCAAGACTTTTGCGCTGACCTCTGTTTCTGCCGAGGCAGTCGAATGGCTGAAAGAATATTACGGCGATTCGCTTAAAGTCGAAGCTGAAAGAGGCAGTTTTGATTATATCTATGAAAGCTCAGATCTTATAGCACTAAGCGGAAAAAAATACCACGGCAAGCGCAATCATATAAAGCGTTTTAAGGAAAATGACTGGAGCTTTAAGCTGCTTACACCCGATGATTTTGACGAGTGCACTGCTTTTGCGGCAGACAGCTATGACAGCTCGGATAAAAACGATTTTTCAGCTGCGGTAGAGCAGTACGCGATATATATCTTTTTTCAAATATTACGACTATCTTGGATTGAAAGGCGGCGCGCTTTACTGCAACGGCAAAATGGCGGGCTTCACGATAGGCGAAAAGATAAATTCCGATACCTTTGACGTCCACATAGAAAAGGCTGATCCGAATATACAGGGCGCTTACCCGACGCTTTGCAATGAGTTTGCAAAAGCCGCGGCTTCGGGTATAAGGTTTATAAACAGAGAGGAAGATTTGGATATAGAGGGGCTGAGAAGATCAAAGCTTTCTTACCGTCCTGCTTTTCTGCTTGAAAAATATACAGTTTTATTTTGAAGTAAATTTGTTCTGAAAGGAAGAATAATTATGGTATATGTTTTTTTTTGGCTAATGGTTTTGAGGAGCTTGAAGCGCTTGCACCCGTTGATCTGCTGAGAAGAGCAGGCGTAGAGGTAGCTACCGTAGGCGTAGGCTCTTCCAAGATAACCGCAGCGCATGGCGTTACCGTGCTTACTGATATTACTTCTGACGAGATCAAACTTAATGAAAAGCTTGAAATGATAGTTCTGCCCGGCGGCCCCGGCGCGGATAATCTTGAAAACTGCCCCGAAGTTCAGGCAGCGGTAGATTATTGCAGCGAAAACAACAGATACCTCGCCGCTATATGCGCAGCGCCTAAGATCTTAGGTCATAAGGGTCTGCTTGAGGGAAGATACTGTACCTGTTTCCCCGGCTATGAGAACGCAATGAAAAAAGCTAAGCCAAACGGCAGATCGGTAGTTGTAGACGGCAATTACATCACCGGCAAGGGTGCAGGCGTTTCGATAGAGTTCGGCTTGAAGCTTGTAGAAGTCCTCACTACTAAAGACAAAGCGGCTGCACTCAGTGCGTCGCTCCAGTTCAGACAGGCATGAGCATTTTAGACGAAAAGAAAGCGCTGAGAAAAAAGCTTCGCGCTGAAAGAACCGATTTTTCGCATAACGCAGAATATCTGAAAAGCGCCTCCGCGCAGATAGCAGAAAAGCTTTTTCAGACTTACGAGTATCAGAATTGCAGTACAATTTTGACGTTCATATCCACGGAAATAGAGGTAGACACTTCGCGAATTTTAGAGCGCGCTTTTGCCGATGGAAAAACAGTTGCCGCGCCGTGGTGCATAAGTGAAAAAAATGAGATGGATTTTTATGTTATCTCGTCGCTTGAAGATCTTGAACACGGCGCATACGGCATACTTGAACCGAAGCATACTTGCGCCGCCGCAGATATTTCTGCCGGAGCACTCTGCATAGTTCCGGGGCTTGCATTTGATCTTCGCGGACAGCGCATAGGTTTCGGCAGAGGGTATTACGACAGATTTCTGAGCGTTTTCAAGGGCGTATCCTGCGGAGTTTGTTTTGACGAATTTCTGCTTGAAAATATCCCGTGCGAAAATGTCGATCTTCCGGTCGATATACTTTTTACTCAAAGCAATACATTACGCTTCAAATGATGTGTTGTAAAAGAAAGGAATACATATATGGAAAATAAAGAAAGCAAAAAGCTGCCGGATATAGATTTCGGTTCTGCTTCCAAAGCAATGCAGATGCCGAAACGCGCTCCATCGCAGCATAACGGCAGACCCGCGCAGGGCAGTGCAGGGGAAGTCCTCCGGCGAAAGACTACGCCGTCCTATGAATAATAGACCTGATGCTAACGAGAACCCTGTACAATAAAAAACGTCCGCCCCGAACGCTGACGCGCCAAAGCAGGAGAAAGCCAAAACTGCTGAAACGCCCGTTAATGAGCAGGATGAAGCGGCGGTACGCGTGGCTAACGAACGTATCACAAAGCATGAAGCTATGCTCGATAAGGCTTTTTCTGAGATAGAAGAAGAAAAATCAGAAGAAGCTGCAAAGGCTGAGGAAAAATCCGCTGAACCTATTATAGATTCGGCAGAGGAAATTACGGACAAGCCAGTTGAAAATGATGAAAAAAGGCATCTCCCCTTGAATTTCACAATGATTATTCATCGCCTGAGCGCAAACCCGGCGGCAAAAAGAAAAAAAAGAAAAAATCCAAAAAGAAAAAGCGCGTGAGATTCAACGGCTCGATAGTCGGCGGTCTTACAATTACAATAGTTGTTATCTCTCTCTCAATCGTTCTTGCTACCAGTGCGATCTCACTTGGCATGGAATATCTTGGCATAAATAAAACGGCTAACGAGATCACATTTAATATCCCCGAAGGCTCAAATAACGATGAGATCGCGGATATTCTTGTCAGCAAAAATATAATCACGAACAAAGATCTTTTTAAGGCGGCGCTCAAGATCAAGAAACCTGCCGCCCTTTACCCCGGCGACATCACTCTTCGCCCAAACATGAGCTACCCCGATATTATCGAAAATCTTGCGACCATGCGCGAGTCTTATGAAACTGTAAGCGTTACTATCCCTGAGGGCGCAACTCTTCTTCAGGTCGCAAAAAAGCTTGAGAAGAAGGGCGTTTGCTCGGCTGACGATTTCCTCTTCCAGTTCAATGCCGACCTTGATATGGATGTTGACAAGAAGATCACCCACAGCAGCGATGCATATTACGCTATGGAAGGCTATTTCTTCCCAGATACATATGAGTTTTATGTCGGAGACTCCGCTTTCAATGTAACTCAGACAGTAAGAGAGCATTTTGCTTCAAAGATCACAGACGATATGTACAAGCGCATGGATGAGCTTGGAATGGACTTGAACGAAGTAATTACTCTTGCATCTATCGTTCAGTGGGAGTCCGGCTCGGTCGAAGATATGCCGCGCGTTGCTTCGGTATTTATAAATCGTCTGAACGACCCCGACACTTTCCCAACTCTTCAGTCTGATGCTACTAAAAACTACGTCAAGAAAGTTATCAAGAAAGTCGAAACCTCCACCGCGATGATAGACCATTATACCAATTGCTACGATACATATGTATGTATGGGACTTCCCGCAGGCCCTGTCTGCAACCCCGGTCTTGACGCAATAAATGCGGTTCTTTATCACGAAGATACTGATTATTACTATTTCTGTAACAATCTCGAAACCGGTGAGAGCTTCTTTGCGGAAACCTATAAACAGCATAAGAAAAATCTTAAAAAGGCAGGTCTTAGCGAATAATGGCAGTTATCGGAAATAAATTTGCATACACCCGTCCGCTTGAGGTGCTTTCTCCCGCAGGCGATATGGAAAGGCTGGAGGCTGCACTTGATTTCGGTGCTGATGCCGTGTACCTAGGCGGAAAAATGTTTGGTATGAGGGCGGCTTCGCCAAACTTCACTGCCGAAGAACTGAAAATTGCCTGTGATAAGGCTCACGCCATCGGCAAACGTGTCTACTTGACCTGCAATACTCTGCCGCGCAACAGTGAAATTGTCGGCTTTGAGGGTTTTGTGAAAGATGCTTGTTCCGCCGGAGTGGACGCGCTTATCGCCAACGACATCGGCGTTTTCGCGATGATAAAGCGCTATGTGCCTGATATGGAGATACATATGTCCACACAAACGGGCATAGTAAATTATGCCACGGCAACAGAATTTTACAATATGGGGGAGCAAAGCGCGTTGTTCTTGCGCGCGAGCTTTCGCTTGAAGAAATAGCCGAGATTCGCGCTAAGACCCCGAAAGATCTTGAGATCGAGGTTTTCGTTCACGGCGCAATGTGTGTTAGCTTTTCGGGTCGCTGTCTGCTTTCGCAGTACATTATAGATCGCGACGCGAACAGGGGGGCCTGCGCTCAGCCTTGCCGCTGGGGCTATCATCTGATGGAGGAAAAACGCCCAAACGAGTTTTATCCCGTTTACGAGGATGAGAGCGGAACGTATATACTTAATGCCAAAGATCTCTGCATGATCGACCATATCGACAAGCTTGCTGAGGCAGGCGTTGATAGCTTTAAGATCGAGGGCAGGGCTAAATCTTCCTATTACGTTTCGGTCATTACAAACGCGTATAGGCGCGCTATGGACGAGTTTTTGCAGAACCCGAGCAATTTCAAGCTCTCGCCGTGGATACATGACGAGGTTTTCAAGGTCAGCCACCGCGCTTACTGCACAGGATTTTTCTTCGGTCACCCGAAAGATTGCCAGTATTATGAAAATAGCGGTTATATCCGTGATTGGGACGTTGCTGCGATAGTTACGGGTTACGATGAGGAAAAGGGCGCAATAGAATGTGTTCAGCGCAATAAGTTCCTCCGAGGCACACAGCTTGAAGCTCTTGAGCCCGCCAATTCGCCAGTAATGCTTTCAACTGAAGAGATCTTTGATGAAAAATTCGAGCCGATAGAAAGTACTTGCCACGCGGCAATGACATTTTATATCAAGAGTGAACGCAAGTTTGCTAAAAATACCATTCTGAGGTTTGAAAGAATATAAATAAAAAGCGAAATGTAAAGGGAAGTGTTGAATATCCCCTCGCATTTCGCTTTTCTTCTATTTTTTTTCTATTTTTTCGTCAGCCAATGGCGAAGATTGAGCGGCTTTTTCAAGCTCGCTGCTGCTTAGATGTGTGTATATCTCTGTCGTGGCAATGCTTTTGTGTCCGAGAATGTCTTTCAGCACCAGCGTATCGACACCGCCGTGCTGATAAAGCAGCGTTGCCGCGGTGTGGCGTAGTTTGTGCGTGGTCACGCCCGTGTTTTGCAGCCCGGCGGTTTTAAGGCAGTTCTCAACGATCTCTTGAACGCGTCGCTTCGAGATTCTGTTTTTCTTTGCTGAAAGAAAAAGCGCGTCAGTCGTTGTAACGTTCATCGCGTTGCGGTACGGCAGATAATCTTTGATCGCGTTCACGCAGGCGTCGTTCATGTACACGATGCGCTCCTTGCGGCCTTTACCGAAAAGCCGAAGCGTGTTATTTTCAAAGCTGACGTCGCCGATATTCAGCCCGACAAGCTCAGAAAGCCGCATTCCGCAGTTTACAAAAAGCGTTATAATGCAGTAATCGCGTTCGGTGTGCTTTGTCTCGATAGAACGCAAAAGTTGTTGTGTTTCTTCAAGCGTCAAAAATTTCGGCAAAGCTTTCTTCACACGAGGGACTTCAAGCTCGCTGAGTGGGTCGGAAGAAAGCAACTTCGATTTGTTATAGAGATACGAGTAAAACTCTTTCAGTGCCGTAGTTTTGCGCGCACGCGTTACAGCTTCGTTACCGCGCTCAGTTTTAAGCCAGCTCATGTAGTTGTAAGCGTCCATCAGTGTGAAGCTTTTGAGATATTCTAGAGGCACATTTTTCACGTTAATCTTTTCCCACTCAGAATCTTTAGGCTCGTCGCCGTGCTGTATTTTCAAGTACCTAAGAAAGCAACGTATATCAAGAAAATAAGCCTCTTCGGTGCGGTCGCCGCGGTCTTTGATCACCTTTATGTATGTCAAAAACTCGCGCAGATAATCTGGACATTCGTCAATGTATTCTTGCTTCAATTTATAACTCCCCCTTTGCATCACTTCTCTTAACCGCACTAAAGTTTCATTTAGTGCGGTTTTGCATATTACTATTATACCACTTTCCTTTAAGCCTGTCAAGCCCTTTTCACTATATTTTCATCTAACAATGTGTGTTTTTATCTTGATTACCGCGCCGAAATATGCTATAATTAAAGAAAATCAAAATGAAAGGTCAGAATTATGAGATCAACTAAATCCGCAGCACTGATCTGTGCTGCTGTACTCGTGCTTATGTCCATGAGTGCCTGCAGCAAATCAGAAACCGCAAAAACAAATTCGAGCAATGCTGATTCCTCATCCGCTAAATCCATTGATAAAAAGCTCGACGTTTATCTTTCGTCTGATGGTACGCCTTATTACTTGGCTGACGACGGCACGAAGATGAATCTCTACGCATATGCCGATGAGGATGACGATACAGCCGAAGACGAAGCTTCCGCCAATTACATTTATGACAAGTACGATGTCGATGGATTGAAATTCGACATTCCTGAGGGGTGGTTTGCCGATACAAGTTTCGGTTCACCTATGCTTCTCCAGCAGGCAGATTCTGATGATGAGATCAATTATGATGAGTCTATCGCAATCGTAGAAACGGAAAATGTTTTTGATTCGGACAATGGCAAGGTCACTAAGAAAACCGTTAAGAGCTATTTTGATAATTATCTTGATTATGGATATTATACCAATTATAAAATTTCTGAAACCGGCTCGATGAAGGTCAGCGGGGTTGATGCAAATTATTACGACGTTATAACGACTATTTCTTCTGCTCTTACAAACACTGACAGCGATGAAGACGCTGAGCTGGTAGTATGCAAAACGCGTTATATAATCACCGATGAAGATACCTCGCACTGCATGATCCTTTCAGCGCTCGATAACGATGAATCGTTTGGCAGAGTTGTCGGGGCGTATGAGAAGATGGCAGGTTCTCTCGAACTTCCCTCTTAAATCTCTTAATTTTTTATGAACAAATACTGTTGGCTATTGACTTCGCATATTTTTTGTGCTATAATAAATAAGCATTAAAAATACGGGGTTATAGCTCAGTTGGTAGAGCGCTTGCTTCGCATGTAAGAGGTCAGGGGTTCGACTCCCCTTAGCTCCACGTAAAATACCGCAGAAATCCAGCAAATTCAAGGGTTTCGGCGGTATTTTTGTTTTTAACAAATTGTTTTATATCGACTGAAATGCTGTGAAAAACCGTGGAATCTCGTGTAAATCACACCGTAGTAACGCCGATATAATGATATTTTATCGTTTTCGACTAATCTGCTATTGTATTTTACATGAAAAAAGTGATATAATGAGGATATAAATTTAACAAATCGGAATTTAGTGTAGGAGTACAAAAAATGAAAAAAAGTGAAATTACTAAAAAGGTTGCGCCATGTTCTTTAATGTGCCACACTTGTTCGGCATATAATGATGGTATAATTTGTGTGTCGGCTAAAACATTATTAAAATATTTAGAGGGCATAAAAAGAATTTTTATGAGGTACATATGCCCGATGCCGTAGGAAGCTATAACAACTTTGAGGGAGTACTTAGCATATATGCGGGCGCTTCTTGTTCGGGTTGCCGCAGCACAGAACATAATTGTTGTAGCATCGAAGGGTGTTTTTTGCTTGAGTTTACAAAGAACCATGGCGTTGATTTTTGTGGAGAGTGCAATGAGTTTCCATGTAAAAAAACGCAGGGATTGTTTGAAGAAACAGTATATCGGCAGTGGCTGGAAGGAAATCATCAAATTAGAGAAAACGGTATAGAGGCATTTTGGAAAAATAATTCCGAAAATCCGCATTATAAACCGTATAAAAAGTAATTAAAATTTCCATAAGTCATCCGGATCAACATTATTTTCGGTATTCGCTTGGGGATATTTTTTTCAGAAAAGAGAATGGCGAAAGCTGTTCTCTTTTTTTGTATCTAAATTTAATTCATATCTGCTATTGTATTTTGCATGAAAAAGTGGTATAATAAAAATGTAAAATATGAAAAAGGATATGGTATGATTTGAAAGCTATAATTAAAAAGAGCAGACCGAAAGTTCTTGCCGCTAATTTGTCGGGTCAGAATCTCTCGGCATTGCAAAATACTTCGCAGAAGTTTTCGGCTGACGTGATAACGGTCGAAGATCAGCAGATTGCCATCTCAGCAGCGTTAGGCGAAACCTCAGCTGAGTGTTCGGATAAAGGCAAATATGCTGACAGCAACGCAGAATTTTTGCTTTTTGCAGGCTTTGACAGAGCCGCGCTAAATAAATTTTTGGACGAGCTTAATAAAGTGCGGGCGAATGTTGATCTGAAAGCCATGTACACGCCTAACAACCGTAACTGGTCGGTGGCGCATCTTATCGACGAGCTTGAAAAAGAACACAAGCAAATGACTGGCGGCGATGTAAATGGCTGAGAGTAAAAACAAGCGCCTTTACGGTATAATTTGCATAATCTGTTCGGCGTTCTGCTTCGCGTGGATGAGCACGTTCGTGCGACTCGCGGGCGACCTGCCGTCTATGCAAAAGGCGTTTTTCCGAAATTTCGTTGCGCTGTTTTTCGCGCTGATAATGCTGAAAAAGATGCACATACCACTGAAATGTCACGATAAAAAGAACCTCCCTGCCCTGCTGATACGCTCCTCGCTCGGCGCGCTGGGAATCGTCGGCAACTTTTACGCGGTAGATCATCTGGTGCTTTCCGACGCTTCGATGCTCAACAAAATGTCGCCGTTTTTCGCGGTGCTGTTCTCATTTTTGTTCTTAAAAGAAAAGCTCACGCCGTTTCAAGGCGCAACTGTTCTTGTGGCGTTCATCGGCAGTTTGTTTGTAATAAAGCCCTCCTTTTCGGGATTTTCTTCGCTGCCCGCATTTGCCGGGCTTTTCGGCGGTATCGCAGCGGGTGCGGCTTACACGGCGGTCAGATATTGTGGAAATCACGGTGAGAAAGGCCCGTTCATAGTAGTCTTTTTCTCAGGATTTTCAAGCCTTTTCTTCCTGCCGTGGCTGATATTTGATTACCACCCGATGACGCTTAATCAGCTGCTTTGTCTGCTTGGCGCAGGTCTTGCGGCTGCCGGCGGTCAGTTTTCCATCACAGCAGCGTACACTTACGCTCCCGCCAAAGAGATCTCGGTCTACGATTATACGCAGCTTATCTTTACGACTATAATCGGCTTCGTACTCTTTTCTGACAAGCCTGACATTTTCAGTATAATCGGATACATAATAATCGTTTCAACTGCGTTCGCTTCGTTCAAATACAATCAAAAGCACGCTTGACACGGCGGAAATTACATGGTATAATAAAAGCACGTTGAAAAACTACAAACAAATGAAAAAGGGGTGCTTAATTTGAAAAAGGATCTATTTGATTATATCTGGACTGATAAAAAAAAGAACGCTTTTCGGTCTGCCATTGTCTTTTACTAGATATTTTCTTACGGAAACGAAATTTATCACACGCAAGGGTTTCTTGAGCGTTGAAGAGGATGAGCTTGAGCTTTACAAGGTCACCGATAAGAAGCTTGTAATGCCTTTCGGTCAGCGCATTTTCGGCTGTGCTACGATAGTTCTCCACGTCAGAAATGATGTTGACACGCCTGTTAAGGAGATCAAGTCGATAAAGAACGCGCGCAAGGTACTCGAAATGATCGATAAGCAGATCGACATGAACAGAGATAAGTATAATATCCGCGGCAGAGATATGTACGGCGGAGAGCCGCATCACGGAGAAATGGAATTTAATGACTACGATCCGATGTGATCGTGACGCCTGCGCATTTAGTGCAGGCGTTTTTTCGGAGTAATATGGATATTAAAGATTTTACAGACCTGCAAGAATCGTGGGAAGCGCTAAAGACCTCTTCTCTGCCCGTCTGCATTTACGGTACGGGCAATGCCTGCGAGCGCATTTTGGAGCAGTTTGAACAGCGCGGCATATTTTGTAGCGGCATTTTTGCAAGCGATAGCTTTGCAAGAGGACAGATTTTTCATGGATACAAAGTTGAAACGCTTTCACAAATAGAACAACGCCTGGGCGATATAGTGATCTGCTGTGCTTTCGGAAGTTCCCTGCCCGATGTTATGCGGCAGATAAGGGACATTGCAGCAAAGCATAAGCTTGTTTTTCCCGACCTGCCTGTTGCGGGTGACGAGCTGTTCTCAAAGCGTGGATTGCTCGAAATGTTTACTGATGTTCAGAATATGAGCAAATTATTTGCAGATGATCTTTCTGTACAAACGTTTATAAACGTGCTGAAATTCAAGATGACGGGCGATATTTCATTTTTGGATAACGTTTTCAGCAGCGACAAGACGGCAGATATTATCGCTCTTTGCGATGACGAGATATACGCAGACCTCGGTGCTTACACCGGCGACACGGCGGAAGAGTTTATCCAAAGCGTTGGCGGAAAGTACAAGCGCATTTACACTTTCGAGCCTGACAAGCGCAATTTTAGAAAGTGTGTGCGGCGGCTGATGAAATACGATAATATCACTATGATAAACGCCTGTGCATGGTGCACCTGTGGGCAGCAACGGTTCAGCCAAAGTTCTGGCAGACAGTCTAAGGTCGGCGACAACGGCACGCTTATCGCCGCCAAAACGCTCGATTCTGCGGTCGGCAGTGACGGCTGTACACTGATAAAGTATGATGTCGAGGGCGCTGAGCGCGAGGCACTGGCGGGCTCTGAAAAGACGATAACGCGCTTTCAGCCGCAGCTTGCGGTATCGGTGTATCATCGTCCGTATGATATGCTGGAGCTGACGAAGTACGTCCACAAGTTTCTGCCGAACCATCGCCTTTATCTGCGGCAGATCCCCTATTATCCCGCGTGGGACACGATACTTTACGCTGTAAAATAAAAGACGGCTGTGCATTTTGCTGCACAGCCGTTTGTTTTATTGCTCAGATACCGCACTCTTCGTAATCTTTCCACTTTTCGTAATGCGCTTTATCCTCAAAATACTTGTAAAAAAGCAGAGCAATAGAAGCTATCACAAGCAGAAGTGCGCCAGTGAGTGTCCAGAATGATTTTTTCTTTGAATATTTTTCCACAATATGTCATCCTTTCGCCGCTTGGCAATTTATCTGCTTTTATTATAACATAATAATCAGCCGATGTCAATACAAGCTTTGTGAAAAAAATGGTGTAATTATGTTTGCGTAATGTCGCTTTCATCGTCTGTCAGCTGGTCATCTGCGGTTTCTTGCTCGGTGAGTTTGTCGAACTTTACAAGCGCGGCAAATACGTCACCGTCAATGTTTATGCTGAACTCGCCGCCGCAAGCCTCTGTGAAAGATTTTGCGATGGATAGTCCCAAACCACTTCCGCCGTCGCTGCGTGATTTATCGCCACGTGTAAAGCGCTCTGTGATCTCGCCGGCCGAAAACTTCATTTCGTATGACGAAACGTTCTTTACGCTTAGCAAATAGCGGTCGTCGTTCTCGCTAAGAGTAATGTAAATTCGCGTGTAATCCATCGAATATTTCAGCGCGTTGTCTAGCAGATTTTGTATCACACGGTAAAGTTTTGCACCGTCGCCCATGATAGGAGCGTGATTTGGGGCAATATCGATACGCAGCTCTTTTTCCGATTGCAGAACTTTGTCCTCGTTGTCTGCGATAACTTGGCGAACCAATATCGCGAGGTCAAGGCGCTGCATCGAGATCTCCACGCCGCTCGCAGCTTTCGCCAACGAGAATACATCTGAAACTATATCGCGCAGCTTGTTCGCCTTGCGGCTGAGTACTTTCACATAGTCCTGCGCTTCGTCAGGTAAGTCGCTCTTGCTCAGCAGGTCTATGTAGCTGATTATCGAGGTTAGCGGAGTTTTTAGGTCGTGCGAAACGTTTGTGACAAGCTCGACTTTCAGCTTTTCCGACTGCACTTGCTTATCTACCGCCTGCTCTGCCCTGTTGGATACTTCTGATAGCTTTTTGTCCAGTGAATAAAGCTTTGAGCTTTCTTTCAGAATAGGTTCACATTTGCCCATCGTGTTGTCGCTGTCGTCAAGTATTTCATCAAGCTGGTGGTCAAGCTTCATAATGTCGCGGATAAGCTTTGCCGTATAGCCAACAAAATACGCAAACGTCAGCAGAAGCACGATGTAGAAGGCGTATGTAGGCAAACTTATGTCAAAATAGGCTATGTGCCATATTATCGAAGCGACCGCGACCGTTATTATGCTGTGAATAATGTACTTTGTTTTTATGCTGAGCTTTCGGTAACTTTTTACTATGCCGATGTTCGCTTTTTTTTCTTCTATGCGTTTGCGAAGAGGCAGCGTGCGGTCGTTTATCACGTTCAGCAAAAGCCGAGGTCTGCCACTCCCTTTGACGTGCGTCTTTATGATCTTGACATTTTTGTCATAAGCTATCAAGCAGATCATGAAGCTTAGGAAAGATATTAGCGCCGGCAGGCTCGTTTGTAATGGCGATACCTGAAAGCCGTAATATGAAAATCCGTATGATATAGATAAGCATAGCAATACTACGCCTGCCACTATCGCTAATGCGGAAAAGTCGGGTTTGAAAAGGCGGTCGAAAAATGTGATCTGATCGTCCTTGTACTTTTCAGCCTTGCGAGCCGCGGTGATTATCGCAAATGTCAGCGCCGAACCTATGCTGAGTATGCTCAGGCATATCCACACTACGTTGAGTATGTCGTATTGTTTCTGATATTTCGTTATCAGTGCCGCCGAGGTCGTAGCTATGTCAGTTTTCGGCGACATGAATACTGTCAGTTTCGAGGTATCTAGTGACTCAAAATAATAATTCGGAAAGCTCTCAAGGTCAGTCCATACGCCAAATTTATTCAGCGCGCCACCCTCCTGCGAGCAGGCTTTTTTGTATTCTGCCGACCCGGGATACATCGTGATCTGCGAAGTCGTTACGGTCTGGTAACTGCCATCAGCGTCCTCAAGGTCACCGTATTCGTACATCACGGAGTCCTCATCGTAATAAAGCTCGCCGGTATCATCGTCAAGGCGCAAATACGAATTATAATCGCTGGAATCATTCGGATAGCTGTAAAGCACGTTATCGCCGCTCGGTGAAAAGCAGATAGTATATCTGTCGATAAAGTCTTTATTAGCCGCGCCCAGCATCAGCTTGTCCGAGTCAATGTACTCCGAAGTCAGCTTGTCTGAGCTGTCCTGATCTGCTTCTGTATAATAAACTTCCGTTTTGCCTAAGCCGCTTTCGTCATGCAGCGGCTTTGTCTTTATCTTGTTGTTCTCTCGCAGATAATAGCTTTTATCGTACATATTCATGATATTGGCAAGACGATTTTTTTCGCTCATTTCGTCTACACCCTCTATGTTTGTAAGATATTCGCCATCGTACTCAACGTAAAAGTAAAAGTAGCTGCTGTCGATATTTGTTATATTGTAGTGCGACTGGTCTACGTTTACTCCCCTGCTGCTCGCGTTTTTTATGCCGAAAACGTCCGAGGCTTTCATATCAAAGTTTGAAAGCGACTGATACATCTGTTCGTATAGCGTCGGAGTGCCTGTGTAAGCGCCTTTAGAGCAGTTGCTAAGGTAGATAGTGCCTAACGTACAAAGGTCTGAATAAACGGCGTTGCGGCATATATTGGCGCGAAACTGTCCTTTCTCTTTGGGCGTCATATCGCTGTTGCCCTCGGTAGCGTAATCTGAAAAAGCTCCTTCGTCGTCCGCGCTTGCATAAAAGTATCTGGCGTTAGATGCCAAAGGCTGTATGGCGACAGCCGCCGCAGCAGAAAGCGCGGCGATGAAAGCAAAGGAAGAACGCAGCTTATTTCTCTTTATATTCTCAATGATTTTTTTCAAGCTTGTATCCTACCCCCCATACCACCTTTATGTACTTCGGATTTTTCGGGTTGATCTCGATCTTTTCGCGCAAGTGGCGAATGTGCACCATTACGGTGTTCTCGACCGCGAAAGCTTCTTCATTCCATACATTGGTGTAAATTTGCTCGGCAGAAAATACCCTGCCGGGATTCTTCATAAAAAGCTCGATTATTTTTAGCTCTTTGGCGGTAAGTCGAACAGGCTCTCCATCTACGCTCAGAGTCTTTTCATTTATATCATACTCCAGCCCGCCAACTGTGATAACATCCGTTTTTGATTCTGCAGATTCGCTGCCGAGAGATGTGTAGCGTCTAATACTTGATTTAACTCTCGCAGCCAGCTCTGAAGGGCTGTAAGGCTTGGTAATGTAATCATCTGCGCCAATTGAAAGACCAAGGACCTTGTCGCTCTCTTCCGATTTTGCCGAAAGCACGAGCACAGGAATATTTCTCTTTTCCCTGATCTTCATTATTGCAGACAGACCGTCGAGATTTGGCATCATTATATCTATTATAACCAGCTTTATCTCGGGGTTCTCAGCAAGCGCTTCAAGCGCCTCTAAGCCGTCGTAGGCTTTAATTACCGAGTATCCCTCGAGCTCCAGCAGCTTTGCTATCGCCTTTACAATATCTCTGTCGTCATCTGTTACCAAGACCTGAATTTTTTCCATCTCTATTGCTCTCCTTTGTTTCAGGCGGCTTGTCTTTTCTCCGCCGATTATTATTTTAAACCCGCATTCTTAAATACAAGTGGACGTTATTCTTAAATTTATCTTAATTAAATTATCCGCATTTATAATTATATCAGCATATTTTCGGCGTGTCAAGTGGATATAAAAAGCGCCCCGAAGCAGATCGGAGCGCTTTGAAATAATTCTTATGAAATTTACTGATTAAGCTCAGAAAGACGCTTGTTCATATCCTTGATCTCAGAATCAACAGTAGCGGAGTACTGCTCGCGGATCTGTGCCCATGTAGGCTGGTTGCCGTCCTCATCGGTGCTTGCAACAGCGCCGTAGATGTAGTCGGCAAGCTTCTGGTTTCCATCGAAGGATTTCTCGTCGCCGAGTGTGTTGGAGATACCGAATATGTAGTCGAAGATCATCATGTAGTCGTCGGAAATGACGTCTGAGCGTACATTGTACATTTCTTCAGTCCAGTAAGGATTGTTCTCCATGAATTTTTCCTTGTTGGTCTCAGCGTACTTAGGATCAGTCTTGGCAACGCGGTTACACTCAAACCAGCACTTTACAGCGTCAGCCTTGTCAGAACCCTTTACCCACATATAAGCCGTCATGTTTGAAGTAGTGATCTTCTGCGGGTTATCGTCGCTTGCGGGTATCGGCACGATAGCCCAGTTGTCGCCCTCCTTAGGACCGCTGTTGCCTGTGTAAGCCCAGTCGCCCATAGCGTAGAATAGGCAATTCTGTGAGAAGCAATCGCTTGCAGAGCCTATCCAGCCGCCGAGTATAAGACCCTTCTTATTCATATCGTAAAGCATATTTTCTGCCTTTTCGATGTCGGGGTCTTTCATGTTGTTTACAAAAGTATTTGAATCTGCATCGTACTCAACAAGACGTTTTCCGGTCTGCTGAACGAAATGATTCTTAAAGAAGCCGTTTACGCCGTAGCGCTCAGTATCGGAAGCGTTGCCAACGTAGTCGGTCATGATGTTTTCCCATGCACTCCATGTCCACTCACCATCGAGATAGAGCTGGTAAGGATCATCAAGACCCTCAGACTCGATAACGGAATTATCGTAGCATAGCATAGCGGAAGCTTCGTAGCCTACGGGAGCAACATAGTGCGCACCCTTGAGTACGAACTGGTCTGCAACGTTCTTGGTTGGCGACCAAAGATCGCTTTCAAAGTCTACTATGGAGTCTATCGGCTGATACATCTCGCGTACTATCTGCGAGGGGAAAGCTATCCATTCATACTTGAAGATGTCGGGTACATCCTTATTTGCGGTTATAGCAGCTGCAAGCTTGTCGAATCGCTCGTCGTGAGTAGTAGCGCTGTACTTTATCGAGCCGCCTCTCTTCTGGAAAAGAGTAAGCTCGGTAGATGTTTCGGGATTGCCTGCGGTGGGGTTAAGATCTCCCTCGCCGAGGTAAAGCAGCTCGGTAGCCGAGCCCTCGGGAATGGCGGAGATTTTTTCATCGTCTTCTACCTTTACATTATTGGTAGCTTCAAAGCTCGAGGAATCTTTATCTTCCTTTTTGCTTCCGCATGAAGCGGCGGAAAGTGCCATTGCCAAAGCAAAAGCTCCTGCGATAACACGCTTGTAATTCTTCATCTGAATATCTTCCTTTCAAATTTTATCAATTGCCCTGCTTAGAGATATATGTCTTGATAGCTTCGTTGATAGCTTTCAGCTCGGTATCTACCGTAGCGGAGTAGGTCTCTCTCAGTTCGCTCCATGTGTACTGGTGACCGCTGTCGTCAGTCTTGTTGGTGAACTCATAAAGTTTTCTTGTGATAGAGTTTCCGTCCTCGTTGGAGTTATCGTCAGAAAGCGTGCCCGAAATGCCGTAGCCGTAGTCAAATACCTGCTTGTACTCGGTCGAAGAAGCGTCGAGGAATACCTGATACATATCCTCTGTCCATGCGGGATTTGCGTTGAGGAATTTTTCCTTGCCGTTTTCACGGTATGTAGCGTCGGTATTGGCAATGCGGCAGCACTCGTACCATGTCTTTACAGCTTCGCTCTTGGTAGAACCCTTTACCCACATATAAGCGAGCATATCGGAAGTCATGTACTTTCATCGGTGTTAGGATCAGATGGGATAGGAACTACTCTCCAGTCGTCGCCTTCTTTAGGACCGTTGTTGCCGGTCATAGCCCATGTACCCATGCAGTAGAAGAGCGTATTACCATCTTTAAGAGCGTTGTTTGCGTTGCCCTTCCAGTCTGTATCTACAAATCCCTTTTTACCTATATCGTACAGCAGATTCTCTGCGCGCTCGATGTCAGGGTCGCTGAGATTGGAAACAAAAGTATTGGTTTCTTTATCGTAATTTATCATGGTCTTGCCGGTCTGCTGGATAAGCTGAGTCTGGAACCAGCCGTTAATACCATATCTTGTCTGTCCGTCAGTTGCGTTAGAGCAGAAAGTATTCATCATATCGTACCATGTATCCCAGTTCCACTCACCGTTCTGATAAAGCTCGTACGGATCGTCAAGACCTTCGTTTTCGATAACTGAGTAATCATACATCATAAGAGTTCCGACTGAGAAGCTGATAGGCGCTACATAATGCTCACCGTTAAGTACGAACTGGTCAGCAGAATCCTTAGTATCTTTCCATAGGTCGGAATCGAAATCAACTATGCTGTCAACAGGCTGGTACATATCCTTAACTACCTGACAGGGGAAAGCGAGCCACTCATACTTAAATATGTCGGGCACGTCTTTCTTTGACATGATAGCAGCAGCAAGCTTGTCAAACTTTTCGCTGTCGATAACCTGGCTGTATTTTACTTTGCCGCCCTTGTTGTTGAAAAGGGTCATCTCTACGGTCTTGTCCTGCCCCTCCTTAGGGTTGAGGTCGTATGTACCCATCCAAAGTATTTCGTGGTCGGCGTCCTCAGGAATATCTTCGATAAGATCAGTGTCATTTACCGCTACTTTTTTTACAGTAGTAACTGCCGAATCATTTTTTGAAGAACCTCCGCAGCCTGCGGCACTGCATACGCACATTAAAGCCGCTGTGAGGGCGGCTATCTTTCTAAATTTCATAAGAATGAATCCTTTCTCTAAAACGTTATGGTAAAACTGAATAACACAGTTTCATGTACAATAAACCATACATAAATTATAAAACATATTGTAATCGTTGTCAATACACATAAAAAACAAAATAACTCAGCGCTTTTTGTAAGATGTGTCTAAAAAAGCGTTTTCGATTTGTGCATAGTGAAAAATATATGTTCAAATATTAAACATAGGCTACTTGTTTACATTGTTTTCATGAGCAAAACGATCTACACACTGTAAAAAAAAAGAAAACCCACCATATTTTTTCTGCATTGGTAGGTTTTCGTATAAAACTATTTTCTTTTCGATCAGTTTTTCTTAGAATCGTTTTTTCTGATCTCGCCGCGTTTGATCTTTCCGCTTATAGTCTTAGGCAGTTCGTCTACAAATTCCACTATTCTCGGGTACTTGTACGGCGCGGTAGATCTCTTTACATAGTTCTGAAGCTCTTTCGCAAGCTCGTCAGACGGCTTGTAATTCTTTGTAAGAACGATTGTCGCCTTTACCACTTTGCCGCGGATAGGGTCGTCCGCCGCAGTTATTGCGCACTCCAGTACGCTCGGGTGTTCCATCAATATGCTTTCGATCTCGAAAGGCCCAATGCGGTATCCCGAAGCTTTGATAAGATCGTCAGTTCTGCCGACGTACCAGTAGTAACCGTCCTCATCCATATATGCGGTGTCGCCCGTGTGGTAGAAGCCGTATCTCCACGCGCGGTCGTTTTCAGCAGGATTTCGGTAGTACTCTTTGAAAAGCGCAGGGTGCGTGCCGCGTTCGCCGTAGATTACTATCTCGCCCGTTTCGCCCTGCTTCACAGGTTCGCCGTCTTCGTTCACGATGCCGACTTTGTAAAGCGGAGTAGGCTTGCCCATAGAGCCGGGCTTAGGCTCCATGCCGTACAGATTGCCGACTATAACGGCCGATTCGGTCTGTCCAAAGCCCTCCATAAGTTTCAGACCCGTGTATTCATACCACTTGTTGAATACCTCGGGATTGAGCGCTTCGCCCGCGATACAGCTGTATTTCAGCGACGAAAGATCATAATTTTCTATGCCCTCTTTGATAAAGAAACGGTACATGGTAGGTGGCGCGCAGAAAGATGTCAACTTGTAATCCTGAATAACTTTCAGCAGTGCCGAGGGGTTAAAGCGGTCGAAATCGTAGATAAATGTGGTAGCTCCCGCTATGAACTGGCCGAACATCTTGCCCCATGCGCACTTAGCCCAGCCCGTTTCAGAAACGGTAAGGTGCAGTGAGTTTTCATCGAGGTGATGCCAGTGCTTGCCCGTGATGATATGCGCGGCGGCTATCGAATAGCGGTGCAGTACCATCTTAGGATAGCCCGTAGTGCCCGAACTGAAATACATCAGCATAGGCTCGTCAACGTGCGTTTCCACTCTTTCAAATTCAGGAGAATATTTTGCAATCTCGGGCAGGAAATCTGTCCAGCCCTCGCGGCTGCCGTGAGTGATGAACTTCTCTTTCATTCCGTCGTACTCTTCAAGCGCCTGCTCGATATGGTCGGGAACGTTGTTCTCGGCGGTAGCGACTATATACTTTATATCCGCCGCCTTGAAGCGGTAGGTGTAGTCCTTTTTCATGAGCTGGTTTGTGGCGGGAACGAGTATAGCGCCGATCTTCATAAGTCCATACGCCAAGAACCAAAATTCATAATGCCTTTTCAGTACAGCCATTACGAAATCGCCCTTCTTAACGCCGTGTGCAAGCATCATGTTCGCAACGCGGCTGCTCTGCTCTTTCAGATCACGATAGGTGAAGCGGTGCTCCTCGCCGGCTTCGTTTACCCAAAGTATAGCCGTTTTGTCGGGCTGAAGTCTTGCAAGCTCGTCAACTACGTCGTAAGAGAAGTTGAAATTATCTTTCAGATCAAGCTCGAAGCTCAAAAGTCTGCCTTCGTCATCAAGCTCTTCTTTCACGAACCTTTTGTAAAAATCTTTCATTAAAATATCCTCCTGCCGAGAATCAAATTTCTCTGCAAATTTCTCTATGTCAGCGGGACTTTCCGCTATGTATACAGCTCCTGCGCGCTCCAGCTCTTCCCTGCCGCGAAATCCCCATACACAGCCGATCGAGCACATACCCGCGTTCTCAGCCGTGATAATGTCAACGTCAGAATCGCCGACCATTACAGTTTCCTCGGGCACAACGTCGAGCTTCTGCATTATGTCGTTTACGATGTCCGGCGCTGGCTTGGCTTTCATTCCGTCAAGTTTTCCGCGAACAAGCTCGAAACAGCTTTCGTCAAAAAATGCCGAAACTATCTGCTTAGAAAAAGCGTCGGGCTTGTTTGAGGCTACCGCGCATTTCAGCCCCAGCGAATGCAGGTCAGAAATTACCTTGGTTATGCCGTCATAAGGCTTTGTTTTATTAAGACAGCCGCTGCGGTAGTAGTCGGAAAAAATAGCATGTATCCTTTCCAATTCCTGCGGGTCAGTGCCCTGCGGCATTGCTCTTTCTATAAGTTTTCGCGTGCCGTTTCCGACGTAATATCTGTAATTATCCAGCGGGTGGGTCGGGTATCCGTTTTCCTCAAGCGCACGGTTAGTAGCGTCGGCTAGGTCGGCTATGGAATTTACCAGTGTACCGTCAAGGTCAAATATCACCAGTTTTAGCATATTATCATCTTCTTATTATAATTTATCAATCTTCGAGTTTTGAAGCAAGGCGTGAAGAATATGTGTTCCTGAATTCCTCGTATCTGCCCTCGTCGAGCGCTTCACGTATTTTCTCCATCAGCGTATTATAGAAATACAGGTTGTGCTGTACTGCAAGTCTGCCCGCGAGTTGCTCGTTCGATTTGAAAAGATGGCGTATATACGCTCTCGAGAAATTGCGGCAAGTCGGGCAGTCGCATTCGGTATCCAGCGGACGGTCATCAAGCTCATAACGTTTATTGTGCGCGTGCATTATGCCGTTCCATGTGAATATCGTAGCGTGACGTGCGTTTCTGCTGGGCATTACGCAGTCGAAGAAATCCACTCCGCGGTAAACCGCTTCGATGATGTTCGATGGCGTGCCGACTCCCATAAGGTAGCGCGGCTTGTCCTTAGGCATAAAAGGCTCTACCTGCTCGATGACGTGGTACATCACCTCGGTAGGCTCTCCTACGGCAAGTCCGCCTATCGCAAAGCCTGAGCAGTACTCTATCTCGCGTATGCGCTTCATGTGTTCTATGCGCAGATCGTCATATGTGCAGCCCTGATTTATGCCGAAAAGCATCTGATCTTTATTTATGGTATCTTCAAGTAAATTAAGGCGCTTTTGCTCTGCCACGCAGCGCTCCAGCCAGCGTACAGTGCGCTCACAGGAAGCTTTGGAATAAGCATACTCCGCAGGGTTTTCTACGCACTCGTCGAAAGCCATCGCGATGGTGGAAGCGAGGTGCGATTGTATACGCATGCTTTCTTCCGGCCCCATGAAAATGCGTTTCCCGTCAACGTGCGAATTGAAATAAACGCCCTCTTCTTTTATTTTACGCAGTTTAGCAAGCGAAAAAACCTGAAATCCGCCGCTGTCTGTAAGAATAGGCTTGTGCCAGTTCATGAATTTGTGCAGACCGCCCATTTTGTAGATTATATCGTCGCCGGGACGAACGTGCAAGTGGTAGGTATTGCAGAGTTCTACCTGACATTTGAGCTGGTCGGCAAGGTCTACCGAGGAAATGCCGCCTTTTATCGCGGCAGACGTGCCCACGTTCATGAAAACAGGCGTTTGTATAGTGCCGTGAACGGTGGTAAGCTCACCTCTTCTGGCGTTTCCCTCTTGTTTTATCAATTTAAACATATTAAGCAAATTTCTCCTTGATAGTTGTTGTATCCTAAGCTTTGTTTTCGATGTCTTTTTTCTTTGCGGCGGCTTTCAGCCATTGACCAAAAGTCTGCTCTTCCTGCTCGGGATATATCTCGCTCAGCGGCGTATCCAGCTGCCAGTCGAAAACAGTGTTGCAGACCCATATGCCGAAAGTCTTTTCGCGCAGCGGGTAGCCCTCTGGCGGTTTTCTGCGCTTTTGCCCCTCTATTATGGTATCCTCGATCTCAAGCATCTTACCGAAGTGTTCTATCTTGCCGAATACGGGATAGTACATACTGCACCTTATCTTATTTCGCCCATCGGTAAACCTAACAGCCGAGCATGACGAAGGATTTTCGGGCGTTATGCCGAACTGCCGCAGAAATTCGCACAGCTTCGGGTAACTTTCCGCCAGCGCAGGGCGTATGACTTCTATACAGGGCGAAAGTATCTTGTGCTCAGCAGCGTAATATTCAGCTGTTTTATCGATGTCAACAGAAAATCTGTAAGCCAGTTTCTTGCTTTCGCTGCCGCAGGTGCAGCATTCAATGATCTCCACGAAACTACCTCGTTTCAAAAAAAAAAACTCTGTATTTACGATCAGAATTACATTTTAAATAATTTTATCATAAATACAGGGTTTTGTCAAAAGCTTTTTTAGACACAGTTTAATAACTGGTGCATAAGTTTTAGCAAAAATATTGTAAATCATTTCATCAATTCGCGGCTTATGATATAAACATACAGTCACCAAACGAAAAGAAGCGGTATTTCTCTTCCACCGCGATCTTGTAAGCGTTCATGGTATTCTCATACCCCAGGAATGCTGATACCAGCATTATGAGCGTGCTTTCGGGCAGATGGAAATTGGTTATAAGTCCGTCGAGCACTTTAAATTCAAATCCGGGATAAATGAATATCTCTGTCCTGCCCTCGCATGAGATTATCTTGCCGTACTTTTGCGCTGCGGCTTCAAAGGGTTCGGCAGCTTGTAGTGCCGACCGCGATAACTCGTCTGCCGCGTGCTTTGGTGTCGTTTATCATTTTAGCCGTTTCTTCTGGTATCTCGTAATGCTCGCTGTGCATCTTGTGGTCGAGCACTCTGTCCTCTTTTACAGGTCGGAACGTGCCAAGACCAACATGAAGTGTAACGTAGGCGATGTTTATACCACGCTTCTGAATATCCGCAAGCATTTCCTTTGTAAAATGCAGACCCGCCGTAGGCGCTGCGGAAGAGCCTATCTCGTGCGAATATACAGTCTGATAACGTTCTTTATCCTCAAGCTTTTCAGTGATGTACGGCGGCAGCGGCATCTGACCTATCTCGTCGAGAACGCTGTAAATGTTGCCCTCCGAAACAGTGAATTTTGCAACGCGGTTGCCGTCTTCCAGAACGTCTGTTATTTCAGCTGTGAGCTTGCCCTCGCCGAATACGAACTTCGCGCCGACTTTCGCCTTCTTTCCGGGGCGGCAGAGTATTTCCCACTCTTCATTTCCGCGCTGTTCCAGCAGCAGAAACTCTATAAAGCTTCCCGTATTAGCACGCTCACCGTAAATACGGGCAGGCAGTACACGCGAATCGTTCAGCACCAACAGATCGCCCTCCTGCAAAAAATCGCAGAGGTCGTAGAAATGCGAGTGAACGCACTCCCCTGTTTTGCGGTCGATCTTCATCATGCGTGAAGCATTTCTCGGCTCTATCGGGTGCTGAGCTATAAGCTCTTTCGGCAGGTCGTACCAGAAATCAGATTTTGTCATGTTTTTTACATCAAGCATCTTTATTCTCCTTATTATATGTATATACAGCGCTCAATTTACAAAAAATTAAAACTTTTTTCGCTTTTGGCTATTGACAACGCGGCAAATATCTGTTATTATTAAACAGAACAGATAGAGGTGCGGTAATGAATAGTACCTGACAGCAAAGTGTTTTTATCTTAAACGGTGTTTCCCCAAGCGCCGCGGCTGCTGTCAGCGAAAGGCTAAACCGCCGAAGCGTGCGTAAGGGGCGCATGGCTGACTGCAGGTCTAAGAGATATGCAGTTGTCATCATTACTTTATGGTGGAGTGCTATCGGCATTATTTATGTCAACATTCTTATTATATTGTATGATGGCCGGGTTTTCAACCGGTTTTTTTATTGTTTCAATATTTTTTATGCTTTGTACATAATTTTGACACACACGATATGCGTGCCGTGCAAAAGCAAATGAAAAGGAGTTTTTTTGATGAAGAAATTTAATGTAGGTATCATCGGCGCTACGGGCATGGTCGGTCAGAGATTTTCTCTGCTGCTCAGCGAACACCCTTGGTTCAACGTTGTTTGCGTTGCGGCTTCCTCCCGCTCGGCAGGCAAAAAGCTTAAAGACGCTATCGGCAGCAAGTGGGCTATGACTCAGCCTATCCCTGAAGCCATCGGCGAGCTGACTGTTCTCGACGCTGAAAAAAGATATAGAGAAGATAGCTTCTATGGTAGATTTCGTATTCTGCGCTGTAAATATGAAGAAGGACGAGATCAAGGCTCTGGAAGAAAAGTACGCTAAGGCTGAGTGCCCAGTGGTTTCCAATAACTCCGCTCACAGACATACTCCCGATGTTCCTATGGTGATTCCCGAGATCAACCCTGAGCATATCGAGATAATCCCTGCGCAGAGAAAGCGTCTTGGCACAAAACGCGGATTTATCGCAGTTAAGTCTAATTGCTCGCTCCAGAGCTACGTTCCTGCTCTCGCAGCGCTCATGGACGAATTCAAGGTTACTAAGGCCCTTACCTGCACCTATCAGGCTATTTCCGGTGCTGGCAAGACTTTTGAGACTATGCCCGAGATACTCGACAACGTTATCCCCTTCATCGGCGGCGAAGAAGAAAAGTCCGAGCAGGAGCCTCTTAAGATCTGGGGCAAGATCGAGGGCGACAAGATAGTTCCCGCTACCACTCCTAACATCACCGCTCAGTGCCTGAGAGTACCTGTTTCCGACGGTCACACTGCTGCTGTATTTGCTTCTTTCGAGAAGAAACCTACTAAGGAGCAGATGCTTGAAGCATGGGCTAATTTCAAAGGCGTTCCTCAGGAGCTTGAGCTTCCCTCCGCTCCTAAGCAGTTCCTGCACTATTTTGAAGAGGATAATCGTCCGCAGCCTAAGCTCGACAGAAACCTTGAAGGCGGCATGGCAGTATCTATCGGTCGTCTGCGCGAGGATACTCAGTATGATTACAAGTTCGTTTGCCTCTCTCACAATACTCTGAGAGGAGCTGCCGGCGGAGCTGTTCTGCTTGCAGAGCTGCTTGCTGCAAAGGGTTATTTTGATTAAAAATGAGCATTGAAATAAAAAATGCGGCGCGGCGGAGTGTCCTGAGCTTTTTCAGATGACGAAAGAGCTTATAGATTACCACGATATGAGCGATATTTCTACTCTTACCGAGCAACGGCTGACTGAGCTTGTACTGAGCGGCGCTGTTCACAGCTATATCGCCTACGTTGACGGCAAGCCTGCTGCGCACATAAATTTCTTTTTATAAGTACACGACCTTTACGGGCAGAAAGATTCTTTATCTTGAAGATCTGTACACCCGCAGCGAATTTCGCGGACACGGACTTGGCACCAAGATGTTTGATCTGCTGAAAAACATAGCTAAAGAAAATTACTGCGAGTCGATAGAATGGAAATGTGCTAAGTTCAACGAGAGTGGGAAACGCTTTTACGAACGCATCGGCGCACGGACAGAACAGGTCTGGGATACATATACTATTGAAAGAAAAGATTTTTGACCTTTGACTTGAAAGGAGTCGGAGTCTGATGAAAAAGACTATTTTTACAGGCGCTGGCGTAGCTATCGCCACACCTATGACCGAGAGCGGAGAGATCAATTTCGACGAACTCGGCAGACTTATAGAGTTTAATATTGAAAACGGCACAGACGCTATCATCATCTGCGGTACTACCGGCGAAAGCGCTACCATGACCGACGAAGAGCACGTTGCCTGCATAAAGTACGCGGTAGAAAAGACTGCGGGCAGGATCCCTGTTATCGCGGGCACCGGTTCTAATCACACAAGCTACGCTGTAAATCTTTCTAAGGAAGCTGAAAAGCTTGGAGCTGACGCTCTGCTTTGCGTTACCCCTTACTACAACAAGGCTTCGCAGAAGGGTCTTATCAAGCACTTTACCGCTGTTGCTGAGGCTGTTGACCTGCCGATAATCCTTTACAACGTTCCTTCGAGAACAGGCGTGAACATTGCCGTTGAAACTATGAAGGAGCTTTCTAAGCTGGACAACATCGTGGCAGTAAAGGAAGCTTCCGGCAATATCAGCCAGGTAGCTAAGATCAAGCAAGCTTGCGGCGACGCGCTAGATATTTACTCGGGCAACGATGATCAGATTATTCCGATAATGTCGCTTGGCGGCAAAGGCGTTATCTCCGTCCTCTCTAACTGCTGTCCTAAGGAAACACATGAGATCTGCGCGCTTTGTATGGAAGAAAAGTACTCCGAAGCACGCGAGATAGCTATGAAGACCCTGCCTTTTGCAAACGCGCTTTTCAGCGACGTAAACCCCATTCCTGTAAAGCAGGCGCTTAATTACATGGGCTTCAAGGCCGGCTCCTGCCGTCTGCCCCTTTGCGATATGAGCGATGAAGCCGCCGCAAAACTGAAAGCAGAAATGGAAAAGCTCGGACTGGTAAACAGCATCAAGTAAAAAAGATAAAGGCGGATAAAAACATCCGCCTTTTTTTTTGAAAGGAAGTTAATATCATGACAAACATCGCAATATGCGGAGCTTCTGGAAAAATGGGCAAGGTCATCGCCGATATAATCACCGGCAGAGATGACTGCAAGGTAGTCGGCGGTATAGATAAAGTCGCTGACAGTGGCGCTGACTTCCCTATCGTAGCCACAGCGGCCGAGCTTCCCGTAAAGCCCGAAGTTATAATCGACTTTTCGCACCCATCTACTCTTGATGGTCTGCTCGATTACTGCCAGACCAACGGCGTGCCCATAGTTATCGCGACCACGGGTTACAGCGAAGAGCAGATAGCTAAAATAAAGAAAGCGGCTGAGTTGATACCCGTATTCTTTACCTTCAATATGTCGCTTGGCATCAATCTTCTTGCTGAACTTGCTAAAAAGGCGGCGGCTGTTCTCGAAGGTCAGTTCGATATTGAGATAATCGAGAAACATCATAATCAGAAGATCGACGCCCCCAGCGGCACAGCTATCATGCTCGGCAACGCTATCAACGAAGTGCTCGAGCAGAAATGCGAGTACGTTTACGATCGTCACTCGGTACGCGCAAAAGAAGCAAGACCGAGATAGGTATGCACTCGGTACGCGGCGGCACGATCGTCGGCGAGCACGAGATAATCTTTGCCGGCAGAGATGAAGTCATCTCCCTCAAGCATGAGGCTCACTCAAAGAGTGTTTTCGCAGTAGGCTCTGTAAACGCCGCAGTTTTCCTCAAAAAATAAGGAGCACGGTCTTTACGAGATGGGCGATATGCTCGCGGAAGTTTGATACAAAACCGTATATAAAGCAAAAGCTTGCAGTCCGTTTTATTGGACTACAAGCTTTTTTTATTTCTTGCTCTTAGGTTGTTTTCTTAGGAATTTGTAGCTCTTTTTGTATTCGTCATACGCTTCATCAAACTCAGCTTTGTTAGGCAAATATCCGCCGTAACAGGTCTTTTCAAACAGCGCAAACAGCTTTTCGAGCGAAACTCCGCGGTTTTGCGAGATGTATTCGCTTAGCATTTCCGGCGTGTACGAAGAGTAATTTTGCTGAGATGAGAAGTTTACTAGCTTCATCACATTCGCGTAAAGTGCCAGTGTTTGCTTGTCAGGCGATTTAAAATGCAGGCGAATGCGGAAGAAGCGCTCAACTATCCTGTCAAGCAGAACTATGAAGATAACTACAAATACGACCGCGATAAGTATCAGCGACCTGCCGAGTATGCTTACAAACGCCGCCGTGTCGAAGCCGCTGTCCTGCTGAATGTTGCGGTAGTCAGAAACGGTGGGGTCGAATGTCAGCCAACCTACGCCCGAGATGTATACCTCTACAAAAGCGTGTGCATACGAATCGCGGATAACATATCTGTCGCCCGTCTTTTCAAACGCGGCGTAGCCCTCTACATACCGCGCAGGCAGACCCACGGCGCGCGCCATGAGCGTCATAGCGGTCGCGTAGCTGGAGCATACACCAGTTTTGCTGTCAAACAGAAAATACTCTATCGACTCGTCGTCGGGAACGTAATCGAGGTCGTAAACAAAGCCGTTGTTCTCAAAATAGCTTTCCAGCGCTTCGGCTTTTGCCATATCGCCGTGAAGCCCCTTTGGTTATCTCGTTGGCTAGTTCGCTGACTTTATCGTCAACTACGTCCTTAACCACATTTGTATATTTAGTTGCGTCATAGCAGTCGGCTAAAAGATAATCGTTCGTCGCGTCGCTGTTCAGCATGATCTGCAATAAATCGTTTCTGTTCATATCGAGTTGCTCGGCGTAGCGGTAAAGCGCGTCTGATTGCTCTAGGAAAACAAAATTCTCATCTATGCCCTGCGAATTTTCGCGTTTGTTCATGTTGCGGTAGATCTCGCCGTGGCTGTATTTTACATATCCGCGCTCAGTGCCTGAGGATTCATCGGCTATAGTGTTGAGCGGCGAGGGCAGATATATCGGGTTAAAACCATCGTCCGTAACGCTGCCATTCATCCTCGGTGCGAGCGCAGTTTCGGGGTCTGCACCGTTCAGATCAACACCGCTGTCCTTATACTTCTTCATCTGCGCCAATATGTCGTCTGTCATGTACTCGGGTGTGCTCTGATAATACGGCATACCGTATAGATCGTCGGTGTCCATCTGCCAAACGTCGCCGTCAAAATAATCATATGCCTGCCGCCGCAGATAATATATGTCCTTATTGCCGTCAGTTTGGAAATAGAAAAGCGGGTCGCCCGTATAGCCGTTGCCGCCGTAGCGCTTTGACGATGAGTTTGAAACGCTCTCGCCGTTGCCCGCGCCCGTCGCGTTTGTGGGAACGTAATCAAAATAATTTGAGTTGCGCTCCAATTTCGACTGATAGTCGGGCTTGTTTATCAGCATGGTAACAGCGCCCGTCAGCGATATGAAAAGCGCCATCGAGATGATGTACGAGCGGTTTACGACTACCTTGCCCGCCTTTTCGCGCGGCTGAGCGGGGTCTATCCTGCGGTTGTGCACCATAACGGCAAGGTAGAGCGTTATGATGATGGTAACGAGCGCTTCGGGTATTTCCTCAGCGCGCTTTGCATATATCACGAATGGAAATAGTATGCATAGCATTACGCCAAGACTTCGGTAGCGCACGCGAGTGAAGTAGTAAAGTATGGATATTACAAAAAAACCGCCGAGCAGAAATACGCTGTTTAGGTAAAACGGGCTGTAAGAATAGTTGCCGTCCTCGCCGTAAAACCATGTTATTATAGAGCCGTAGCCGTTTTGATAGCCCGCGCCCATCAGCGCCATAGAGATAACGCCAAAGACTACCAGCATGAAAAAGTATATCAGCCCGCCCGCTGTCTTTATCTTTTTAATTCGGTCAAACAGGCTGAAAAGCGCGTATTCGGCGACTAAGAATACCACAGAATAAATCAGCGCCAGCGGTCTGTACAGCGCGTATACTACGGCGAAACATACAGCAGCCCCTAGCAGCGCAGGACAGATGTATTCTGTTAATTTTGTGAGTAATTCATTACGTTTTATAGTCATTATTTTCACCGATCAATGTTTCTTTTGCTTTAATTCAAATTCAGAATTTATTATCCACATATTTGATGATATGTCTATAAGCTCGGCACATTTCGCTGAGATAAGCATAGCGTTTGGAAAATGCGCGGCTATGTCGGAAGCTGAGGCGTAGTTATCAGCGCAAGCCGCCGTGAAGCAGATAGGCGTTTTGCCCGAACTTGCTATTTCAGGTGGCACAGTTTGCGGCGGTGTGTGCGGAGTGTAGTCAGAAAAGCTCTCCTGCAAAGTGTAAACGTCCGCCATGGTGTGAATGTCCGTTCTCAGCCACATTCCGCCGCTGTAACGGAAAAAACTCGCTTCCCTGCCGTCGCGCACAAGCATCGACATCATCGCGAGCGCGCCCTCTATGACGTTGTCGCGCACCGTGAGCACATACTCGTTCTCCTCGATCTGCGGACAGTCGAGAAAGAAAAGCTGACCCGCCGCGCTGACCTTTTCGTCAAGACGCACCATGTAAATATCTCGCTTGGAAGAAAGCTTCCAGTTTATCTTTTTTATAGGGTCGCCGGGGTAATACTGGCGATGCTCATAACCCGGAACGCCGGTAGCGCCGACCGCAATTTCGTCCGACTCTTCCTCTTCATCGTCATCATCGGCGGCGAACTGCGAAACTGTTTTCAGAAGCTCAGGCTGCATACCCGTGTCGGGAATGTTCGGATATACCGAAACTTTCGCATTTAGAAGGTCGGCGTTTGCCGTCGCAAACGGCAAAGAAAATGAGAGTATTCCCAAAAAATCAGAAAGCCGCACGTTTGTAAGGCTGACCTCCGCCGCGCCCGAGTGCACGGCTTTCATAGAGATAGGGATAGTCGTGACCTCTTTGCCTGCTACCGAGCCGCTGTATACGCTTTCGCCCTCGAATTTGAGGTGCGGCGTACAGTCAGCTTTTATCTTAACGACCGGCGCAGGAATGATAATGCTTTTGCTGATGTTGACGTTGAGCAAAAAACTGTCGCCCTTGCCGAGCAGGTCGCGGCTCAGTGAGATCTCTACTTTGAGAAACCTGCGCACTACTAGCGTAACGGCGAGCGAGATAAAAAAGCGCATATCATCGCGGCGGTGAGTATTATGCCCGCCGTGCCGTCTATAAAGTACGCGACCATCACCGTTATGCAGATACAGCCGATGTACCCCAGCAGATTTTTTACTGTTTTCATACGGCACTCCTTATTCTATCGGAACTGCCACGGTAGAAGCCGCCTGCTCCATAGCCGCAGCGGGGTCGCCGCCGTATACCGACTTTCCCTTTGGCGAGAGCATAAGTCTGTGTGCAAGCACACATGATGTCATAGCGCGCACGTCATCGGGCACAACGTAATCTCTGCCGTTGATATAAGCATACGCCTTTGAAGCCTTTAAAAGCGCAATGCCCGCGCGCGGAGAAGCGCCGAGTTTTATAAATTCGGATCTGCGGCTTGCGTTTAGCAGGTCAACTATATATTTCTTGATATTTTCGGTGCATCTCACCTGCTTTACAGCCACGATGTGCGCGTTCACGTCCTCGACAGACATTACAGCGCTTAGCTTTTCAGTAAACGCAGGCTGCTCTGAGCGGGTGATTATGTCCAGCTCTTCTTCGGCAGAGGGGTAGCCCATGGAAATTTTCATAAGAAATCTGTCCATCTGCGCCTCTGGAAGATGATACGTTCCGTAAGTTTCAACGGGGTTTTGCGTGGCAAGCACCATAAATGGCGACGGCAACTGCATAGTCTTTCCGTCGAGTGAGATCTGGTGCTCTTCCATTACCTCCAGCAGCGAGGACTGCGCCTTAGGCGAAGCACGGTTTATTTCATCGGCGAGCAGAAAGTTGCACATAGCCGCGCCCTGCTTGTACTCCATCTGACGCGTCTGCGGGTCTATCATCGAAAAGCCAACGATGTCTGAGGGCATGATGTCGGGCGTGAGCTGTATGCGATTGAATTTGCCGTCAACAGAGTTCGCCAACGCAGATACCAAGCGCGTTTTTCCGACACCGGGCACGTCCTCGATAAGTATATGACCCTCGGCAAGAACAGCGCAAACGACCTTGATTATCGAATCGCGCTTGCCGACGATTATTTTTTCGATGTTCTCAATTAGTGAATTTATCTGAGTATTCATAGAAACTACTTCTCCTTTTTTTATTCGTTATAACTAATTATAACACATGAAGCTGACTTCAAGTCAATAGTAAGTTGCATAATTTACATTTTCTTAATAATATATCGCATTTATATGTACAAAATATGTAATTTCAGTTTTTTCGGCGGTATACTTGCAATTCCGCGCAAAATATTGTATAATATAAACAGCTATTATTCGATAAGGGAAGTGAGAAAATGGATAAGGCGCAGATAAACAGTATCGTAAAAATGATAAAAAAATCTCGTGCCGAAAGCGGCGATGAAAGCAATAATTCTACGGCGCAGACCGAGAAAAAGCTTCGTTTCAGCTTAGCAGTAAGCCCGAAAAGGTTATGATAGGCTTGGGTCTGGCGGCAGGCCTTGCGATATTTTTTGACGACAGCCGAAAGAAAAAAAGCACCCCAAACTGGCGCGCGGATATTTTAGAAGATGCTACGACAATTACCAAAAGCTCGGCGGACTGCTTGATTCCACTATTGCTAAAAACATCAAAGATCAGAAAGAGCGCGAGTTTAAGGACGATATGCTGGAAGATCTGACCATAGAAAAAGCGATAGATTTCGACCTTGACTAAGCTTAGGAGATTACCCGAAATGAAAAAATATTTTCTTGAATACCTTGCGTTTCTCGATAAGTCTATGGCAGACCCAAACACCGATTTTGCCAGACTTATGAAGATACATAAAGAAAAAACGCGGTATTTTCAGCATGAAAGATTTGTTCACCTCTTCGTAATGATACTCTTTGCGCTCTGCACAGTTGCGACTTTTCTTATAATAGTTGTGACCGAAACGGTGCTGCTGATACCGCTCGCGCTTCTTTTTGCTCTGTCTGCTGATACCGTACATCAGCCACTACTATTTTTGGAGAACAATACGCAGAAGCTCTACAAATATTACGACGCGATATGTGAAAAACTTGAAAGCGAGGACTTGTAATGCCCTTTGATAAATACACAAAAGAGGTCTGGAAAGGCAGCGTTATAACCTCTCCCCTGCCGCCGACGCTCGTCACCTGCGGCACAGAGGAAAAGCCGAACGTCTTTACCGTCGCGTGGACAGGAATACTTTGCACACAGCCGCCCGTAACGTATATCTCGGTGCGTCCCGAGCGTTATTCTTACGAGCTTATAAGCGAAACGGGAGAATTTGTCATAAATCTAGCTACTGAACTGCTTGTAAAAGCGGTAGATCTATGCGGCGTAAAGTCGGGTCGAAATGTGGATAAATTCGAACTGACGGGGCTTACGCGCGAAAAAGCTGCGGCAGTTTCCGCACCGATAATCGCCGAGTGCCCCGTAAATATAGAGTGCAAAGTGCGCGATAAGATCTCGCTCGGCACGCACGATGTTTTTGTTGCCGATATTTTAAAGATCGACGCCGCAAAAGAATTGCTTGATGAGAAAGGCAGGCTCGCGCTGGAAAAAGCGGGACTTCTCGCCTACGCACACGGCGATTACTTCGCTCTCGGCAAACGATTGGGAAATTTCGGCTTTTCAGTGCGAAAGAAAAATAAGAAACGCAAAAAGCATTGACATTTCGCGCAGAATGTGATATAATAACAAGTGGCAGGATCATCCCCTGCCTTTGTTTTTTATTATGGAATTTAGGGAGATCTGTCATGAAAGGATATTTATCTATCGCCGCCGCTATCGGAATTTGTCTTATGCTGAAAAAAGCCAAACCAATTCGCGCATACGCATGGTTCACTCGCACGCACGAGGCTATCACCGAGGGCGCGTTTGAGCTGCTCGAAAAAGAAAACAAGCCTAAGGTAGCGGCATTTTATAAGAATTATCACGCTGAGCTTTTAAAGGGCTGTTCTGCGCCCGATAAAGAGGGCGACCCCGACAAGGGTGCAGGCGCGCACTATTATTCCTGCGCAAACGCAAAGGGCAAGGCGCTTCCGCAGCAGGCGGGCTATTATCAGAACCGCTTGGGCGATTACTCAAAGAGCGCACGCTCTATGCTTGAGGAAAATTACACTTGCGCGCTCAATCTTTACAAAAACGGCAAAGTAAGCGAAGCTATGTATTGCCTTGGACGTGCGGCGCACTTCATCGAGGACATTAGCTGCCCCGTTCACACGGCGAATATGCGCTATTTCGATAAGCCGGGCAACGCTCACAACGCTTTTGAAAAGCACGCCAATAACATTTCCCGCAACTTCCCTGCCGAGAAATTTGACAAGCGCCTGCTGAAAACCTATTCGGGCGATAGCTTTGAGAACGCAGCTAACAAGCTTTGCACAGTTTCCAACAAGCACGCCGAGCCTATCTCAAATCTTGACCCCATCGCTTTTGACAACGCAGTTAAGAGCATGGTGCCGATCGCAACTCAGAACGTTATGGCTCTGCTGATGAAATTTTTTGATGACTGCAAGGCGGAAAACGGCAACTATCTGCTCGATGGAAAGATGTACACCTTCAAGAACGAAGCCAGCGGTGAACTGCTAACGGTCACTGCGAAAGGCATTGCGCTCGAAAAAAGCCGACAAGGATAAAGAGCAGAAGCTTAACCTCATTATGTCTGACAACGGCACATTTGCGCTCAAAGCGGCAGACGGCGGATACGTTTCGGCTAAGCTTAAAGGCTTCGATTATCCCAAGGGCGACACCGCGGGAGCGCAGTTCAGAGCCGCGGCGCTGGGCAAGAACAGATACCGCATCACTACCGAAGCGAGCAGCTTTGCAAAAGTTCTCGCCTGCGGAAAAACGGGCGGGCTGACTGTTGCGGACTTCGATCCGGGCAATCCTACGCAGGTTTGGATACTCAATAAATAAAAAATACGTCGGGTCAATTTTTTTGATCCGTCCCCGCCCAACAACCCACCACCCTACCCAGCCAACTCCTCAATTTTAAGGAGGAATCTTCATGAAAAATATAAAAAGAATGGTATCTCTTTTCCTTTCAGGAATTATATTATTTTCTCTTGTTTCCTGTAGCTTGAAAGATAAAGTGAAGGAAATATCAGGTTTCTCGGATGCAAGTAAGATATTTCAAATAGCATTGGAAAACAAAAATGTAGAATTACTTAATGAAGTAATAAAGGAGTATCCGGATTACGATATCAATAAATGTGAACAGGGCTCATCATTGGCCAAGGCTTTATTTAACAATGGTGGTCGTGCTACAGATTATGAAAATATTACTTTTTCGAGAGCTATGCTAGATGCAGGAGCTGATCCAAATGTAAAATCAACCAATGGAGATTATCTGTTAATAACCACTTGTGATAATGATTTTTATTGGGCAACCGAGCTACTTGTGGAATATGGAGCAGACCTGAAGTAAAGAATGATTTAGGATATTCTCCATTATATTTAGTTATGGCTAATTTCTATGGAGACCGCGAAGAAAATCGTATCAAAACCGCTAAACTTTTTAGTTGATAAAGGTGCTGCAGTAAACACAGACCTATTTAATCTAGACGAAAACAAAGATGAGGATCTCAGATATCATCATATAGGAGCATCACCTGTAGTATCAAATTATCTCATGAATATACTTCATGAAAAAAGGTGAAGAAACAAATATGCCAAAGGCTATGGAATATGCTATATCCGGTGATCTGGATAAAACGATAGAATATATTGAGAAGGGTGAAGCTCTAACAGATAAAGAAAAGGAATTAGTATTCGATTATGCTTCATATTTTGGAATGCCGGATGAGTTTGAAACAATATGTAGATTAACAGAAATGCAAATTGATAATGTTAATATGGAACGAATAATACAGTGCGGAAATCTGGATATGATACAATATTTGATAGAGAAATGTGGCTTTAAACTTCAAAGTGAAAAAGTAAGTCCTTCACAAGAAAACTATCTTAAATTAGCTGTTTTATTTGGATATTCTGATATTTTTGATTATTTATGTAATCACAATGCTTATAACCCGGGAGCGTCTGTTTTATTGGAAAGTGCGTTATATAACGGGAACCTTGACTTGTTTAAAAAAGTATATGAATATGAAGCTCAATCAACAGATATAACCGAATTGAATGAAATTTACAATTTGGACGGTTACTATCTTAACGGAAAACTGGATTTTATAGATTACTTAATGAGTGAGAAAAATCATACTTTTGAATGCTATTCATTTAAGAATATTGATTTTGAAACAGCAAGATATCTTTATGAAAAAGGCAGACCTTTGAATATTACCGATCTTGACTATGCTATATGTCATAATGATATAGAGTATATACAGCTTGTGTTAGACAAAGGTGCCGACATCAATCAGAAATGCTATAGTTTTGATTACAGTAACTATGTTTCAAATTATAAGGAACAGGTTTCTCAATACGATAATTTCACAAGTAAGCATATATATTATGAAAATATTACTGAAAAAAAACAAAGAGTTACCTACAGCCTTTAGTTACCTATTAAATAAATGTAATAGTGAATGTATAAAATTTATGATAGAAAACGGTGCAGAAATTACTGATGATATTTTAATTTATGCATCGGAAGCATCAAAAGCTGTAAATCAGATACTTTTTGATAATAATGCAAACACTAATATAGATTTTTCTAATGTAAAAGGTGTAATGCGAAAAGATTATTCTCTGGAAAAATATTATAGATCAATCGGCCGGAGTGATCTTTTAGATTTATTGTAAAACGAATAAGATTACTAGATTTTGCTTAAGAAAAAATAGGGGACTTTTTTACAGCCCCGTTTTTATATGCTATGTCACAAAAAAGACCGCCCCGCAGGACGGTCTTTTATTTATGCGAAAATTATTTCTTCATCATGGAAGCAACTTCGTCAGCAAGATTATCTTCCTGCTTTTCGATGCCTTCGCCGCGCTCGAAACGTACAACGTCAACAACGCTGATAGTGCCGCCAAGCTTCTTAGCCTCAGCGTCAACATAGCCCTGTACGGAAACCTTGTCGTCCTTTACGAAAGCCTGCTCGAGGAGGCAGTTCTCGGAATAGTACTTTCCAACCTTGCCCTCTACGATCTTGACCTTTACCTGCTCAGGCTTCTTAGCCATCTTAGGATCTTCAGCCATCTGCTTCAGCATGATCTCCTTCTCGTTCTCAAGAACTTCAGCAGGAACCTGCTCTCTGCACATATATGCAGGGTTCAGAGCAGCAGACTGCATTGCAACGTCCTTGCCGATGTAAGCTACCTTGTCAGCGTCGAGCTCAGTGTCGAGCTTAACGAGAACGCCGATGCTTCCGCCATTGTGAACGTAAGAAGCAAGAACGCCTTCAAGTCTTACAAAGCGGCGGATCTGGATGTTCTCTCTGATCTTCATGCCTGCAAGCTCGGTAAGAGTAGCGTCTACGGTAGCGTCGCCGCCGCTGATGGTGCAAGCCTTAAGGGCTTCAACGTCAGCAGGGTTCGCCTCGATGATGGTCTCAGCAACAGCGTTTGCAAACTTCTTGAAATCGTCGGTGTTTGCAGCAAAGTCGGTCTCGGTGTTTACTTCTACCAGAGCGCCTACATTGCCCTTTACGAGAGCAACTACCAGACCCTCGGCAGCAGTTCTGCCGCTCTTCTTAGCCTGGGTAGCAAGTCCCTTTTCACGAAGGATCTCTATTGCCTTTTCCTGATCGTTATCTGTTTCAACAAGCGCTCTCTTGCAGTCCATCATGCCAACGCCTGTAAGCTCCATAAGAGCCTTAATGTCCTTAACTGTAACAGCCATCTGTATTTCCTCCTAATATTTTAATATAGGCAGACAGATTTTTGCTGCCTGCCTACTGATAAAATTCTTGAATTATTCAGCTGCATTGTCCGCGCCCTGTCTGCCCTCGATGATAGCATCTGCCATGCAGCCGGCGATAAGCTTTACCGCACGGATAGCGTCATCGTTACCGGGGATAACGTAATCAACGTCGTCAGGATCGCAGTTGGTATCTACGATAGCTACTACGGGGATACCGAGCTTCTTAGCTTCGCTTACAGCGATCTTTTTCCTTGCGGGGGTCTACTACGAAGAGAGCGCCGGGGAGCTTCTTCATGTTCTTGATACCGCCCATGAACTTCTCGAGCTTTTCGATCTCGAGGGTCAGCTTAACAACTTCCTTCTTAGGGAGAAGATTGAAAGTGCCGTCTTCTTCCATAGTGTGGAGCTGCTCAAGTCTCTTGATTCTCATCTGGATGGTCTTGAAGTTGGTCATCATACCGCCGAGCCATCTAGCGTTTACATAGTGAGCGTCAGCTCTGAGAGCCTCTTCCTTGATGGAATCTCCTGCCTGCTTCTTAGTGCCGACAAAAAGAACTTCTTTGCCGTCAGCAGAAAGATCGCGTACAAAATTGTAAGCTTCTTCAAGCTTCTTTACGGTCTTCTGAAGATCGATGATGTAGATGCCGTTTCTCTCGGTGAAGATGTAGGGAGCCATTTTCGGGTTCCATCTTCTTGTCTGGTGACCGAAATGTACGCCTGCTTCGAGAAGCTGCTTCATTGATACTACTGCCATGGTAGTAACCTCCTGTTTGGTTTTTAAATTTCCGCTTTCGCGAATGTGTGTATCCTCTGAATGGTTTTTAAAAAAGCGCGCCTTCACCCGCGCTGCGGGAACCACGGCGCAAACCATTCATGCGAATTGCTTTAATATTATACCACATATTCTCGCAGATTGCAAGAACTTTTTATTCGTCTATTTCAACAAACTTTCAACAGTAAATGACCTTGATTTTGTATACACCGTATCAGACGGCTGTTTCACAAGTATAGTATCCTCGCCGATGAGTGATATTTCAGAGCATTTTATGACTATATCGTCATCTCTGCCCATTATGCCGAAAGCGCGTGCGCGGCCGAATATCACCAGCGATACCACGCTCTCGCTCTCGGTATCTATCTGAATATCGTCAACATACCCCAGCCTAAGCCCGCTTTTCATATCTATAACTTCTTTATTGCGCAGTTCAGTAAGCGTGCAAAGCATTATAATCACCTCGGATAATTATACTGTTTTTCAGGGTTGTACTATTCGTGTTCAAGAAGAAAATATTCTCCGCCGTTGATGTTCATTGTGCATACTATCCTGTAATCATTTCCAAGAAGTTCTTCTACATCTTGCGTGCAATTAATGTACTTGCTCTCTATTTTTTTTCACTTACGTCTTTATCGACAACGATGGAAGAGTTATCATTTTCTTCACTATTATTTTTATTGTAATTTTGATTTGATAAACTTTTCAAGTATTCATTCTTTTTTTTCTTCGGGAATATCGCACGATGTTGAGATAATAAAAATATAATCAACTTTTTCGTCTAAGCTATTAATTTTTTGCATATTTGAAGAAAGAACTGCAGATGACGTATGAAATACATTTTTTGCATCATAAATGTATCGCGTGAAATGTGTTATCCTCCAAACCTGCTTTTCATCTATATTGGAAACGACCAAACAGTTTTTATTTGAAACTAAATTTGCAATATCACATTTTCCGTTGCTTGACTGAAAATAGAACTCACATTCGCTTATTGAATTTACTCTTATTACCGCACAAATGACTATGGCTAGTGTAAAAATAAAACTATTTTTATTTATTCGTGGGATTTTTTTTTGATAATAAAATACACCAAAGAAACTGCTGTCACTACGAAAAGAGGAAACGTCATGAAAATATAGCGCATTGAGTATACTTTCATTTCTATTATATCTACTGTTTTATTAGCGGCAATTATTACTGCTATTGAAGAAATAAAAATAAATACCGGAATAAAGTCGGCTTTTTTAATCCACTCTCTTGTTTTGGTAAAACAAGTTTTTATAGTACTAATAAAACGACTGCGTAATTCTATAAACCAAGGTTCTTTCCTGAATAAAAAAGATAATGGGATCATCAGCCCAAAAAAGAGAATAATTATTGCAATAACATAACTGTAAGCAGAAGATTTGTATAGTGAAACAAAAAATCCTAAATTGTACTTGCTCACATAGTTCAAAAAAACTCGCATTTGTTCTGAAAAGGAAAAAAAGCCTTTTCACCATAACAACCCGAACCCATTATCTGCTTCCACCCCGCAGGATACACCGCGAAGAAAAGTCCCAGCGTAGCGAGCTGCGAGCCGCCGTATATGAAAAGTTTCTTTATCTTCTTTTTGCAGAGCAGATATATGCACATACAGGCTGTGAAAATCCCGACGTAGGCTATGCCGTTGTAGTGGGTCATAAACATCAGAAACGACGTTATCAGCACTGGAGCTAGGTGCTTTTTTAAGATCAAAATTCTCGCTGAGATAAAGCTTGGCTGAGAAGTAGGTGTACATCACGCCGAGGGCTGTAAGCAGGCTGTATTGTCTGAGAAATACGAATGTAGAGAGCGCGCCTGTTCCCGCACCGTAGAGTATGCAAGGCAGAAGCGCGGCGTATTCAGACTTTAGTATCAGCTTTGAAAGCTTGTAGAGGAACACCTGCGTTACTATGAGAAAAATGCAGTTTAGGAAAAACGAGTAGTAAAGCGAAAAGCTGTTCGGGAAAAACGAGCACACTGTATGCAGAAGCATATAATACAGCGGCGGGTGGTGGTCCAGTGTCTGGTTATGGTAGACCGAGCCGTAGGCAAAGCGTTCGCCGGGCTGTACGGTTATGTAATCTTTAAACACCTCGCCCGATTCCCATTCGTTGTAGTTTATAACGTCGTCTACCGTCATATCGTCGATGAATACGCCGTCTTTCATGTAGATGAACGGCTGATAGTAGCTGTTCGCAAGTCCGTAGCTCCATATCTCATCCGAATGGCAGCCCTGCTTTTTGGTCACAAAGCAGAACGAAGTATATATAAGCTGCACGGCTATGAGCAGTATCAGCAGCATATAAGGCTTAGCATATTTCCTTATTTTCTCAGCAATATTTTTCATTCAAACACCCCTTATAATTCTGTCCATATAATTATAACAATAAAATAACCATCTGTCAATATACCCGTCCTCTTTTTTCATATACTCCCCTGCCCGCGCATATCATATATAGAACAAGCTTTAGACTGATACAAACGGAGGAGTACAGATGAAACAGCCATCTTTTTTCATATCTTGGCAAGGCAAAGACCTTTCGCCGCTTCGCTCTATGATAACTATTTCGGGCAACAGCGAGGTGCTTATCGAAAACTGCCGTCAGGTGAACGAGTGCAACGACATACGGTGCAGTGTGGTAGCTTCGGGATACCTGATAGACGTGTGGGGCGCAGAGCTTTCGCTCAGCAGTTTTTCTAACGGCAGCGTGGCGGTAAACGGCAAGATACAATCATTAAATATAGAAAAGCGGGGCAGAAAGGAAAGCATATGAATATCGCCAGACTTTACTATAAAGTAGTCTGTCCCTCGCCCTCGGCATTTTTCAAAGCGGCTAAGCGCGGATCGCTGGAACTGCGCAGCGTGACCACGCAGGGCGAAGAAATGTCGCTGTACATATTCTTCCCTCAAAAGCGGCTGTTTGAAGAGATATGCGCGGAAACACATACGGAAGCCGAACTTGTATCGGCGGGGGCGGCGTATCTTCTGCCGCGTATGCTGAAAAGGCGGATAGGAATTGCCATAGGCGCGGCGATATGCGCGGGCTTTATGCTCGCGGCTAAGAACTACGTCATCTCGGTAGAGGTGCTTACGGACGACCCGCAGATACGCAGTGAGGTAAAGCATATGCTTGCCGAGAACGGCGTAAAGGTCGGCGCTTACATTCCATCTATCAAATGCGTGAATATAGAGCGTATGCTGAAACAGCGCGCGGAGGGCGTATCTTGGGCGGGCATAACGCTTACCGACTGCACCGTGATAGTAGACATCACGGAAGAGATACCTAAAGCCGAACAGCACACCGAGCGTATGCCCTCAGACCTTATAGCTACGCACGACGCAGTGATAGAGAGCGCCGAGCTTTACAACGGCGAGCTGGTAAAGACCATCGGAAGCGGCGTACTGCGCGGCGAAAAGCTTGTCAGCGGTACGCTCATACGCGAGGAAGCAAAAGAGATAGACGGCAAGACGGTTACCGAAAGCACGGAGAAATATGTGCGCTCGATAGGCAAGATATACGGCACTTACAAGGAGAGGGTGACCTTTGAACAGCCGCTCACCGAGCGCAAAATGATCGTGTCTGACGAAAAGACCGAGAAGAGATATTTGCGGGTGTTTGATGCCGAGATACCGCTTTTCATCAGCCGTCCGCGCGGGAATTACACCGAGGACGAGGAGTACAGCGCACTGCGCATAATGGACGAGCAAACGCCCGTGGGTCTGAAAACCGTGACTTACAGCAAGTACGGTTTTGAGAACGTCATTTACAGCGAAAAGCAGGCTGAAAAGCTGGCTGAGGAGAAGATGAAGATATACGAAGCCGACTTTTACAAAAACTGCGAGATAAGGAAAAGAGATAAACATTATGAATGCGAAAACGGCAGCGTATATTTGCAGGTTGATTACGAGATATACGGAGTGATAAGCAGAGAATCGAAATTTTTTATTAAAAAGGCGAAAAGTACTGCTTTTTAGATAAAAATTTCTTGCATTTTATGATAAAAGGTGTTATAATAATACTATATATTAGTGTTTATCGGAGAAATAATATCTATGTTTGAAAAAATCATCACTATTGATAAGATCGAACACCTGCTCAACATTTTCGGCAGCTACGACGAAAACATCAACGCTCTGCAAAAAGAGTACAACGTTTCCATAGTCAACCGCGGCGACGATATAAAGATCACCGGCACTGAGGAGAACGTTGCGGCGGCGGCTAAGGCGATTGAAACGCTGGTGCTGCTCTCGGAAAAAGGCGAGCGCATAAACGACCAAAATCTGCGGTACGTTTTCTCACTGGTGAAAGAGGGCTTGCAGAACGAAGTAGAAAAGCTTTCGGACGACGGCATATGCGTAACGCTGAAAGGCAAGATAGTAAAGCCTAAAACGCTGGGTCAGAAAAAGTATGTGGACGCTATACGCAAAAATACCGTGGTGCTCGGCGTAGGGCCTGCGGGCACTGGTAAGACTTACCTCGCGGTGGCTATGGCGGTAAAAGCTTTCAGAGCGCATGATGTAAGCAAGATAATACTCACCCGACCTGCTGTGGAAGCGGGCGAGAAGCTTGGATTTCTGCCGGGTGATCTGCAAAACAAAGTAGACCCGTATTTAAGGCCGCTGTACGACGCGCTTTTTGAGATGCTGGGCGCTGAAACATTTGCAAAGCAGCTTGAGCGCGGGGCGATAGAGGTAGCGCCGCTGGCGTATATGCGCGGAAGAACGCTGGACGACAGCTTTATAATCTTAGACGAGGCGCAGAACACCACGCCCGAACAGATGAAAATGTTCCTCACCCGACTGGGCTTTGGCTCTAAAATAGTCATTACGGGCGATGTTACGCAGATAGATCTGCCCGACTCGCGCAGATCAGGTCTGATAGAGGCTATGAAAGTTCTGAAAAACGTGGAGGATATTTCGATAAACCGCTTTACCGAAAAGGATGTAGTGCGCCACAAACTGGTGCAGGATATAATCAAGGCATACGAAAAGTTTTACGAAAGGGGAAGCAATCACAAAAATGGGTAAAGTAAAAGTTTTGATAACGAACAACCAGACCGAAGTGAAAATTCCGTGGGGATACGCCTGCTGATACGCAAGTGCTGCCACGCCGTGCTTGAAAGCGAAGGCATAGATCACGATGCCGACGTGAGCGTTTTGCTGGTAAACAATGAAGAGATACACACTCTGAACAACGAATACAGAGGAATTGACCGCCCTACTGACGTGCTTTCATTCCCGCTCGGCGAGAACGGCGAATACGACGAAGACCCGGATACCGGCGCTTACCAGCTGGGCGACATAGTTATCTCGCTTGAAACGGCGCTGAAGCAGTCGCAGATATACGGACATTCACTGGAGCGCGAGGTGGGCTTTCTCACCGTGCACTCTATGCTTCACCTGCTGGGATACGACCACGAGGAAAGCTCGCTGGCGGAGCGCATAATGCGTGAGAAGGAAGAAGCCATACTCACAAAGCTGGGCATCTCGCGCGACGAAACTCTCGTTATCTCGGAACATTCTCACAAATGAGAAGATTTGCAAAAAGCTTTTGCTACGCATTTTGCGGAGTGGTGAGCTGTCTGAAAACCGAGCGTAATATGCGCGTGCATTTCTGCGCGGCGTTTTACGTTTTTATGCTTATGCCCTTTTACGGATTTACAGCCGCGGAAAAGGCGGTAATACTGCTGACGATAGGCTCTGTAATATCCGCTGAGGCTTTCAACACAGCAGCCGAGGCTGCGGCAGACGCGGTAACGCTGGAAAAACGTCCCGAGCTGCGGCTGGCTAAGGACGCGGCGGCGGGCGGAGTGCTCATCACAGCTGTATTCGCGGCGGCGGTGGGCTTTGTGCTCTTTTGGAACGTGAGCGTGCTGAAAGAGATAGCGGGCTTTTATTCGGAGCATTTGTGGGCGGCGGCGCTTCTGGCGCTCTCGGCGATAGTGTGGGCGGTGCTTATAGCGCTTCCCTGCGGCAGAAATTACGAAGATAAAAATACTGATATAACTGATATAAATAATAAGGAAACATAAAATTATGAGCAATTCAAAAAACGCATTTGTTACGATAGTAGGCCGCCCGAACGCGGGAAAATCCTCACTGCTGAACGCGCTTGTCGGCGAGAAGATAGCAGCGGTATCTGCAAAGCCGCAGACCACGCGCACACGCATAACGGGCGTGCTGACGCAGGGCGAAACGCAGTATGTTTTCATCGACACGCCGGGCAAACATTCGGCTAAGAACAAGCTTGGCGAGCACATGATGAAAACGGTAAGCGACACGGTGTCTGACGCGGATATAGCGCTGCTGGTGGCGGATTGTACCAAAAAGGTCAGCGGGGCTGAGAAAGAGCTTGCGGCGGCATTCAGAAACCGCTCGCACACCGCGCTGGTGCTGAACAAGACCGACCTGCTGAAAGACAAGAGCGAGCTTATGTCTATTATAGAGGAATACTCGGCTATACACGACTTCGACGAGGTAATACCTGTAAGCGTTATAGAGCGCGACGGGCTGGACATCATCATGAAATACCTTGAGAAGCACGCGCAGGAAGGCCCGCACTACTTCCCTGACGACAGCTTTACCGACCAGCCCGAAAAGGTGCTTATGGCTGAGATGATACGCGAAAAGGCGCTGAACAACCTAAACGACGAAGTGCCGCACGGAATTGCGGTAACGATAGAATTTCTCAATGAACGCGACACTGCTAAGGGCGAGCCTGTGCTTGACATATCGGCTACGATATACTGCGAGAGAGAGTCGCACAAGGGCATAGTCATCGGCAAAGGCGGAGCTATGCTGAGAAAGATAGGCTCTGACGCGCGCGCTGATCTGGAAGAATTTTTCCAAATAAAAGTAAATCTCGATCTTTGGGTAAAGGTAAAAGAGGGCTGGAGAAATAAGGAAGCGCTCATCAAGAATTTCGGACTCTCATAAATTACCGCTGATAATCCGCCGCCGCTCTGCTAATGCTATTTAATGAAAGGAAGCGAGCGGAATGGCGGAAAGATACTGGAACGCATTTATGAAAAGCGGCAAGATAGAAGATTATTTAAGATACAGGAAAGAAGCGGAAAATGGTAGATCTTGACGGGCTGGTGATCGGCGAAAGGGACTCCGGCGAAACGGGAAAAACAATAACGCTGCTTACAAAAGAGCTTGGCTGTATACACGTTTATGTGCGCGGAGGGCGTAAAAGCAAGAAGTCGCTTTCCTCCACGCAGCTTTTTTGTTATGCGGCTTTTTCACTGGACGAAAAGCGCGAAGCGAACAACAGCGTAAGGTATTTTTACAACAGCAGCGAGCCTAAGAAACTTTTTTACAACATACGGCTCGACGCTAAGAAAACGGCGCTCGCCTGCTACTTTGCCGAGCTGCTTACATACTCTTCGGCGGAGGGCGACTGCATGAATGAAGTTATGCGGCTTACGCTGAACACGCTGTATTTTCTCGATAAGGGTGGGCACGACAACGAACTGCTGAGGTCTATATTTGAATTTCGGCTGCTCTGCGAAACGGGGTTTCGCCCTAACCTGATAGGCTGCTGCCATTGCTACGCTGTGGAAGCGGACGAGATGCACTTTAATCTGAAAAGCGGGCTTATAGAGTGCGGGGACTGCGTTACCAACCCCGACAGCCTTTACGACGTATGCTTCGACAGAACGCTTTTTCATATAATAAGGTACATCGCGCTGGTGGAGTACGACAGGCTTTTCAGCTTCAAGATAAGCGAGGTCTACCAGCGGCGGCTGACGGCTTTTACCGAAAGCTTTTGCGAATACTGCTGCGGCAAGAGCTTTGACACGCTGAAATTTTACAAAATGCTATAAATACTGAGGAATGGAAGATGGAAAAAGAGAATAATATCAATAAGGGATACTGCGATTCTCTCGAGCTGCCTAAAGTACTGGCTATGCTTTCGGCGGAGTGCACGGGAGAGCGCGCAAGGCGGGCGGCTATGCAGATAACACCCTCTGCCGACCTATTTACGGTAAAGCGCGAGGTGGGCAAAGTTTCGGCGGCGCTGGATATGTCGATACGCTGCGGCACGCCTATATTTTACGGACTGGACGGTGTGGGGCAGGCGCTGAAGCACTGCGGTGGCGGTGCTGTGCTCTCGCTTGCTGAGCTGATAGCCATACGCAAGCTGCTCACGCAGATAAACACACTGGCTGACTGGTACGAAAAGGCCGACAACAAGCGTCCAGAACTGGAATATCTTTTCGAGAGCCTTTTCCCGAACAAATACTTAGAGCAAAAACTCGACGTTTCTATAATCGACGAGAACGAGCTGGCGGACGAGGCAAGCTCAGAGCTGGCTTCGATACGCCGCAAGATAACCGCTTGTGGACAGAAGATACGCGACACGCTCGAGAAGATGGTAAAGTCCTCGAGCGTGAGCAAGTATTTGCAGGAGAACATAGTTACCGTGCGCGACGGCAGATACGTTTTGCCAGTAAAGAGCGAGCACAAGAACAGCATACAGGGCTTTGTACACGATACATCATCGAGCGGCTCTACCCTCTTCATCGAGCCTGCTGCTGTGGTGGAAGCGAACAACGATATAAAGATACTCGAGGGCAGAGAGATAGACGAGATAAACAGGATAATCAAGGCGCTCTCTTACGAATGCGAGCAGATAAAGGAACAGCTGGTATCGGGATTCGACGCGGTATGCGAGCTAGACCTCTACTTCGCAAAAGCGAACCTTGCGGCTAAGATGAACGCCTGCGAGCCCGAAATCTCGGACGACAGGGTGATAGTGCTGAAAAAAGCGCGCCACCCGCTCATCGACAAGAAAAAGATTGTGCCGATAGACATAAGCATCGGTACGGACTACGAAACGCTCATCATAACAGGCCCTAACACGGGCGGTAAGACGGTACTGCTGAAAACAGTGGGCTTGCTGACGCTTATGACCATGTGCGGAATGCTCGTGCCCGTTGCTGACGGCAGCAGGATCTCGATATTCGATAACATACTGGTAAACATAGGCGATTCGCAGTCGATAGAGATGAACCTTTCTACATTCTCGGCGCATATGCGGGGAATGGTAGAGATACTGGAGCGCGCGGATTCGAGAAGCTTAGTACTGCTGGACGAGTTAGGCTCGGGCACAGACCCGGTAGAGGGCGCGGCGCTGGCGGTATCTATAATAGAACAGCTCAAAGAACAAGGCGCTACGACTATCACTACTACGCATTACCAAGAGCTGAAAATGTACGCGCTTGATACGCCGAGGATAGAGAACGCCGCCTGCGAATTTGACGTAGACACACTCTCGCCGACGTACAGGCTGATAATAGGCACGCCTGGTAAATCTAACGCTTTTGCTATATCCAAAAAGCTGGGAGTACCCGACCGCGTAATAGAGTACGCCGAGAGCCTGGTTTCAGAAGAGAACAAGAAGTTTGAGAACATACTCGAAAGCCTTGAAAAGACCAGAAAAGAGCTTGAAACTCAGCGTGCTGAGGCTGAAAAACTGCGGCGCGAAGCCGACGAGCTGAAAAAGCAGGCAGCCGAAGAGAAAAAGGCGCTGGAAGAGTGCAAGGAAGCCGAGCTTGAAAAGGCGCGCAGAGAGGCGAGCGCGATAGTACGCAATGTGGAAAAGCAGTCGCAGGAGCTGATAGACGAGCTGGATAAACTGCGGCGCGAGAAAGAGCGCTCTGACTTTACCGACAAGGCGATAGACGCGCGCAGAAAGCAAAAGTCGGCCGTGAACAAAATGTTCCTCGAAGCGAACCCCGTTACTGAGAAGCACGACGACTATGTACTGCCGAGGGCGCTGAAAAAGGGCGACAGAGTTATCCTCGCGGACTCGGGCAGAAGGGGCGTAGTGTTCTCAGAGCCGGACAGCAAGGGCATATGCTTCGTGCAGATGGGCGCTATGAAAACGAAAGTTGATGTAAAACGCCTGCGCTTGGACGAAAGCAAGCCTGCCGAGCAGAACGGCGGCAAGAAGAAAAAGAAAGGCGCGGTATCCACACGCGGAGTAGAGAGCAGGGCTACGAGAAAGATAAGCCGCGAGCTGGACATACGCGGATACACCTGCGACGAGGGCATTTACGAATTGGACAGCTTTATAGACCAGGCGGTGCTCTCGGGCGTATCGGTAGTGACGGTGATACACGGCATAGGCACGGGAGTGCTGAAAAACGCGGTGCGCGCACATCTGAAACACCACCCGAGCGTTAAAAGCAGCAGACGCGGCGTTTACGGCGAGGGCGAGGATGGCGTTACGATAGTTGAACTAAAGTAAAACGATATATCATATACAGAAAGGACAGATATTTTATGACAGAAAGAATGACAGAGCTGGGATTTAAGGCGGCGGACATCAAGGCGCTGGACATAAACCCATTCAAGAACATCGGCGACAGATGGATGCTGATAACCGCAGGCGACGAGAACGACAGCAACACCATGACAGCTTCGTGGGGCGGACTGGGCGTAATGTGGGGCAAGAACGTAGCGATAGCTGTCATCCGCCCGCAGAGATACACCAAGAAATTCGTTGACGAGCAGGAGAGCTTTACCCTGAGCTTTTATCCTGACGATAAGAAGCCTGCGCTGAGCTACTGCGGCTCGCACTCGGGAAAAGACATGGCTAAGGGCGAAAAGGCTGCCGCCGCGGGGCTGACTCCCCTTTACGTTGACGGAACTGTCGCTTACGAAGAGGCTGACATGATACTGGTATGCAAAAAGCTTTACGAAGCGCCAGTAGACCCCTAAGGGCTTTGCCGACGAGAGCCTTATAGCAAAATGGTACCCCGACAGCGATTTTCACGAGGCGTATGTAGCCGAGATAACCGCCGTATACACTAAGTAAAACACTCTCTCCCCGTTTTTTAAGACAGACGGGGAGATTTTTTGTAAACTTTTCATCAAAATGTCCAAAAAACATTCATAAAGCTTGCATTTCATATATAAACGTGGTATAATTTATTTGAATGGATAATTTTGCGAGGGAGTTTAAACTCTTTTATAAATGCGGAATATACATAAAAATATGCAAGACGAGCAGTGTTATGCACATATAAATTCGTTTTATGCAGATTTATCATGAGTTTTTTGCATATTTATAAAAAGTTGTGCAAATGCCCTTGACATTTGCGCAAAAAGGTGTATAATAGTGTTTATAGGAAAAGTTTATGCACATCAAGCAGAAATGCCATAAACATACGGAAAGCGCAGCGGCGCATATCCGAAAAAAATGTAATGGAGGAATCATCAATGGCTAAGGAAATCAAAAAAGTTGTTCTCGCTTACTCCGGAGGACTCGACACTTCTATCATCATTCCGTGGCTCAAAGAAAACTACAACAACTGCGAGGTGATCGCCGTATCGGGTGACGTTGGTCAGGGTACCGAGCTTGACGGTCTTGAGGAAAAGGCTATCAAGACAGGCGCTTCCAAGCTTTATATCGAAGATCTGAAGAAAGAATTCATCGAAGATTATGTATACCCCACCGTACAGGCAGGCGCTATATACGAAAATAAGTATCTGCTGGGTACTTCTTTCGCACGCCCCATCATCGCTAAGAGAATAGCTGAGATAGCTATCGCAGAGGGCGCTGACGCTATCTGCCACGGCTGCACCGGCAAGGGCAACGACCAGGTAAGATTTGAGCTGGCTATAAAGAGATATGCTCCCGATATGGAGATAATCGCTCCCTGGAGAATCTGGAATCTGAAGAGCCGTGAGGAAGAAATTGAATACGCTGAAGCCCACAACATTCCCTTAAATATTACCCGGGAAACCAACTACTCTAAGGATAAGAACCTGTGGCACCTTTCTCACGAAGGTCTTGATCTTGAGGATCCGACAAACGAGCCGCAGTACAACAAGCCGGGATTTTTGGAGCTTGGCGTATCGCCCGAAATGGCGCCCGACAAGCCTACCTACGTTACCATCCACTTTGAAAAGGGTATCCCTACCTCCGTTGACGGCGTAGAGATGGACGGCCCTACACTGGTAGGCAAGCTGAACGAGCTGGGCGGAGCAAACGGCATAGGTCTTGCCGACCTCGTTGAGAACCGTCTGGTAGGTATGAAGTCGAGAGGCGTATACGAGACCCCCGGCGGAACTATACTCTACCACGCACACGACGTACTCGAGACCATCACCCTCGATAAGGAGACCGCGCGCATCAAGCAGTACCTTTCGATCAAGTTTGCCGACGTAGTTTACAACGGTCAGTGGTACACTCCCCTGCGCGAGGCTATGAGCGCTTTCGTTACCGAAACTCAGAAGACCGTTACCGGCGACGTTAAGCTGAAGCTTTACAAGGGCAACATCATCAACGCAGGCGTTACCTCGCCCTACACTCTCTACGATGAAGAGGTAGCTACTTTCGACGAAGACAACGTATACAATCAGGCTGATTCCGCCGGATTCATCAACCTCTTCGGTCTGCCAATCAAGGTTAGAGCAAAGCTCGAGCAGAAGAGAGGTCAGGCTGAATAATACAGCCGCTTGTGCATACATTCCGCAGCTTTTAATAAGGAGGAAACCCAAATGTCCGATAAAGACAGCATTTTTGAACCTGCGATCGAAAAAAAAGTTGAGATAACGTATGACAGCCTTCCTAATTCCTCATTTGAAGACGTAAATCTCGGAGCAGCCAAATTCGTGAACGTAAATCTGAAAGAGGCTCACTTCGACGATGTAAATATGGACAAGGTTCTTTTTAACAACATCAGCATGAAAACGGGCAAGTTTACCGACATTTACATGGTAAACTCCAGCTTTTTGGGCGTAAACCTCACCGGCTCGCGCTTTGGCTGCTCTATCATGAACAACGTTGAATTCAAGAACCCCGATCTGAAAAACTCACAGTTCGTACACTGTGATCTTTCAAATGTAGAGATCAATGACTGTAAGATCGACGGATTGAAGATCGACGGCGTAGACATCGCCAAGCTTCTTGAACAGCACAAGGAAGCTGAAGAAAACAACTGATAAACTCGCTGCGCAGGGCTGCTGCGCAGCATAAGAAGAAATGCGGCACCCGCTTTGCAATAGGCGGCGCCGCAAATCTTTTTTATATTCTAACTTACCGTTTGAAAGGAAAGATAAACTTATGTCAAACATGATGTGGGCGGGACGCTTTACAAAGCAGATCGACGAAAGAGTAAACGACTTCAACTCCTCTATAAAATTCGACTCCAGAATGTACAAGAGCGATATAGAAGGCTCTATCGCGCACGCTACCATGCTCGGAGAATGCGGGATAATCGAAAAAAGCGAGAGCGAAAAAATAGTTGAGGGTCTGAAAGGCATACTCGCAGACATTGAGAGCGGCGCGCTGGAGTTCGACCCCACCGCCGAAGATATACATATGTTTAACGAGTCAGAGCTTACAAAGCGTCTGGGCGCTGCAGGAAAAGACTTCACACCGCGCGCAGCAGAAATGACCAGGTCGCGCTTGACATAAGACTTTATCTGAGAGATGAGATCAAGACCATCAAAAACTACGCCGCCGAGCTTATTGACGTTATAGTAGAGCTGGCGGAGAAGAATACTGAGACGGTAATGCCGGGCTACACGCATATGCAGCGTGCGCAGCCTATAACATTTGCACACCACCTGCTCGCATATGCGCAAATGCTGCTGAGAGATATGGGCAGGCTGGACGATACTTACAAGAGAATGAACGTACTGCCCCTGGGCTCGTGCGCGCTTGCGGGAACTACTTACCCGATAAACAGACAGCGCGTTTGCGACCTGCTGGGCTTTGACGAAGTAATGGGAAACTCGCTGGACGGCGTTTCAGACAGAGATTTCTGCATAGAGCTGGCTTCTGCTATCTCGATACTGATGATGCACCTTTCCAGATTTTCGGAAGAGATAATCATGTGGTGCTCTTGGGAATTTAAGTTCGTAGAGCTTGATGACGCATACGCCACCGGCTCTTCGATAATGCCGCAGAAGAAAAACCCCGACGTTACCGAGCTGATACGCGGCAAGACGGGCAGAGTTTACGGCGACCTCAACACACTGCTCACCATGATGAAGGGCATACCGCTTGCCTACAACAAAGATATGCAGGAGGACAAGGAAGCTATATTTGACGCGGTAGACACCGTGAAGCTTTGCCTGAAAACATTCATACCCATGCTGGCGACTATGAAAGTACTGCCCGAGAATATGCGAGCGGCGGCGGCTAAGGGCTTTATAAACGCTACCGACTGCGCCGACTACCTCGTGAAAAAGGGCATGCCTTTCCGCGACGCTTACAAGGCTACCGGCACTCTGGTGCACATCTGCATAGAAAAGGGCGTAACGCTGGAAACTCTGCCGATAGAGGAGTACAAGGCGGTATGCGATACATTTGAGAGCGACGTTTACGAAGCTATCAGTCTGGACACCTGCGTAATGCAGAGAAAGTCTGAAGGCGGCCCTGCTCCCGAAGCTGTAAAGGCGCAGCTTGAAAAGATAAAGGTGAAGCTGAGTGAGATCCGATAAGGGGCGCGGACTGAAAACATGGCAGAAAGCGCTGATAGTCGGCGCGGGGTGGACGGCGGTGAACCTGCTGATAAAGCTGCTGGCGGATACCCTGCTGAAGAGCATACTTCTGCACGTTGCGTACATCATGATACTCTCCCCTGCCATAACGCTTATAGTAAGCTTTATGTTCACGCGCAAGTGCGGGCTGAAAGCATGGCTGCCGTGCGTGATGGCGGTCGGCGCGGTGATACTCTACATCGCCTGCGGCTTCAAAACGCTCAGCCCTAACTTTTTGATAGAAACGGCGGTATGCGGGTTCTTCGGCTTCGGTACAGGCAATATCTTCAAGGACGAAGTATCGGTAGCCGTGCAGGAGGACAGGGACAGCGAGAGGAAAAAGCGCGAGCAGGAGCGCGAGAAGCGCTATGTATCAGTGCTGAAAGCCACCGAGCAGGATATGCGCGAGATGGAGAACGGCTGTTTGGACGATTCGGATAATTCGGCAAAGAAAAAACACAAATGAAAGGTTCTGAAAGCCTTATGAAAACAAAGGTATTTATAGACGGAAGCGCAGGCACTACGGGCTTGCAGATATACGAGCGTTTCGCAAAGCGCGACGACATAGAGATATTGCAGATAGACGAGGAAAAGCGCAAGGACAATGCGGCGAGAAAAGAGATAATAAACTCTTCCGACATAACGTTTCTCTGCCTGCCCGACGCGGCGGCGGTAGAGGCGGTATCGCTGATAGAGAACCCGAACGTGAGGGTGATAGACGCTTCCACCGCGCACCGCACCGACCCCGCATGGGACTACGGATTTCCAGAGCTTTCGGCTGAGCACAGAGCGAACATCGCGAAGTCGAAAAGAGTTGCGAACCCCGGTTGCTACGCGAGCGGATTTATAAGCCTTGTTTACCCGCTGGTGCAGGCGGGCGTACTGCCCGAAGATTACCCGCTGGTGAGCCACGCGGTATCGGGATACAGCGGCGGCGGCAAAAAGATGATAGCGGCGATAGAGGGGCGCGGACAAGACCTTTGAGATGGCATCGCCCAGACAGTACGCGCTGGCGCAGAGCCACAAACACCTGCCAGAAATGCAGAAAGTCTGCGGGCTGAGATACAAGCCGATGTTCAACCCGATAGTGGACGACTACTACTGCGGCATGGTGGTATCGGTACCGCTCATCACGAGAAGCCTTGCTAAGAAATACACGCCCGCGGACATACACGAGATACTCGCGGCGCACTATGAGGGACAAAATTTCGTAAAAGTAATGGAGCTTGGCGGGGCGGAAACGCTGCCTGACGGCTTCCTCGCGGCGAACACGCTTGCGGGCACTAACAATATGCAGATATTCGTTTTCGGCAACGACGAGCAGATACTGCTTGCTTCGCGGCTTGACAACCTCGGCAAGGGCGCGAGCGGCGCGGCTGTACAGAACATGAACATAATGCTCGGGCTGGACGAAACTACGGGGCTTATCTAAAAAGTTAGCTTACAAAAGAAGGTCGGCGGTATGGCGGAGCTTTACGGGCTGCTGAAAATGCTCGGCATAAGCTATGAAGAGATAGAGCACGAAGCCGTTTACACCATAGAGCAGGCGCAGAGAATAAAGCGCATGACAGACGGCGCGGGCTGCAAAAATCTGTTCCTTACCGACCGCAAAGGCGGGTATATACTGGCTGTTTTGCAAGAGGACAAGCGCGCAGACCTGAAAGCCTTAGCGTCGCTTTACGGAGTGAAAAAGCTCAGCTTCGCGAGCGATGAGCAATTGAGCGAAGTACTGGGGCTGACCCGCGGGAGCGTAACGCCTATGGGGCTGATAAACGACAAGGAGCACGCGGTGAAGCTTGCGATAGACGGCGAACTGCACGGCAGGAAGCTGCTCTTTCACCCGAATGTGAACACGCGGACTATCAGCATAACGGCTGACGACCTTATAAAATACATCGAATATTTCGGCAACGAATATAAATATTTCTGAAATCATCACTAGAAAGGACTGCTGCTGATATGAAAAACATAACTTTCAAAAGCTTTGACGGATACAAGTATGTAGAAGGCGGCGTTTGCGCTGCCAAGGGCTTCAAGGCTAACGGCGTATATGCAGGGATAAAGAAGAATGACAAGAAGAAAAACGACCTCACGGTAATAGTATCGGACGCCGAGTGTTGCGCGGCTGCGGTATACACCCAGAACAAGGTAAAGGGCGCGCCTGTTACCGTTACCAAAAAAAGAACCTCACCGTTACGGGCGGCAAGGCTAAGGCCGTCATCGCGAACTCTAAGAACGCAAACACCTGCAACTCTGACGGCGAGGAGAAAGCATTCAGAATGTGCGAGCTGGCGGCGGAGAGCGTAGGCTGCAAGCCGCAGGAAGTCATCGTGGCTTCCACAGGCGTTATCGGTCAGAAGCTGCCGATAGAGCCGATAGAAAAGGCTATGCCAGAGCTGATAAGCGGGCTGAGCTATACGGGCAACGACGCGGCGGCAGAGGCTATAATGACTACCGATACTTTCCCGAAGCAGGTGGCGGTAGAATTCACCGCGGGCGGCAAGGTATGCAGACTGGGCGGAATGGCTAAGGGCAGCGGAATGATACACCCGAACATGGCTACCACGCTGAACTTCATCACCACCGACTGCGCGGTATCGAGCGAGATGCTGCAAAAAGCGCTGAGCGAGATAGTGAAGATAACATACAACTGCCTTTCGATAGACGGCGACCAGTCTACGAACGACATGGTAACGCTTTTATCCAACGGACTGGCGGGCAACGCCGAGATATGCGCCGAGGGCGAGGACTACGACGTATTCAAACAAGCGCTGTACATCGTGATGATGAACATGACGAGAATGCTGGCTAAGGACGGCGAGGGCGCAACGAAGCTGCTGGAATGCACCGTTTCGGGCGCGAAAGACCAGGACACTGCCATCACGGTGGCAAAGAGCGTTATCTGCTCTTCCCTCTTCAAAGCGGCGATGTTCGGCGAGGACGCAAACTGGGGACGCATACTCTGCGCGGTGGGCTACGCCGACGCGGACTTTGACATAAACGCGGTGGACGTAAAGATAAGCTCGGCTAAGGGCGAGATACACGTTTGCGAAAACGGCGCGGGCATAGATTTCTCAGAAGAAACAGCCGCGCAGGTGCTCTCTGCCGACGAGATAAGCGTAAACATCACGATAGGCGGCGGCAGCGGCAGCGCTACGGCTTGGGGCTGCGACCTGACCTACGATTACGTCAAGATAAACGGCGATTACAGAACTTGATATTACAGTAAAAGAGTAAAGGAAGTAAAATGATGGATATTTCAAATGAAATGCGTTCGCAGATACTTATCGACGCGCTGCCTTACATTCAGAAGTACCATAACAAGATAGTAGTGGTAAAATACGGCGGCAACGCCATGACGAACGCCGAGCTGAAAGAAGCCGTGATGAGCGACATAGTACTGCTTACAGAAGTTGGCATAAAGGTGGTGCTGGTGCACGGCGGCGGCCCTGAGATAAACGCTATGCTCAAAAGAGTAGGCATAGAGAGCAAATTCATTGGCGGGCTGAGATACACCGATAAGGAAACTATCGACATAGTAAAGATGGTGCTTTGCGGCAAGCTGAACAAAGAGCTTGTGAGCGCCCTGCAGCTGCACGGTGCGAAAGCGCTGGGACTTTGCGGCATAGACGGACAAATGATAATGGCAGAAAAGCTGGACAGCGACGTAGACTTAGGCTATGTTGGTCAGATACAGAAGATAGCCACGAAGCCGATACTCGACGCGCTGAACAACGGCTATGTGCCGATAATATCTACCGTGGCTACCTCTGCCGACGGACAGAGCTACAACATAAACGCGGACACTGCGGCGGCAAGGATCGCGAGCTGTCTGCGCGCGGAAAATCTGATACTTATGACCGACATCGCGGGACTGCTGAAAAACAAGGACGACCCGAGCACGCTGATACCCACCGTAAACGTGAGCGACGTGCCCTACCTGAAAAAGACTGGCATTATCAGCGGCGGAATGATACCCAAGATAGAGTGCTGCGTAGAAGCGGTGCGCCGCGGAGTTAAAAAGACCTCGATAATCGACGGCAGGATACCGCACTCGATACTGATAGAGCTGCTCTCGAACGAGGGCGCGGGCACGCAGTTTATTTGACGAAAAGAGAGATAGATATGGACACTATTAAGGAATTTAACGAGCACGTCATGGGCTCATACGGCAGGTACGATCTGGTGCTGGAGAAAGGCACGGAGCGCACGGCGGTAGACGAAAACGGCAAAGAGTACATCGACTTCGGCTCGGGCATTGGCGTAAACAGCCTCGGCTTCTGCAACGAAGCGTGGGTAAAGGCGGTTTGCGAGCAGGCGAACAGCATACAGCACACCTCTAACTACTACTACACCAAAGTGCAGGCAGACTTCGCGAAAAAGCTTTGCGAGAGCACGGGCTACGAGAAGATATTCTTCGGCAACAGCGGCGCGGAAGCGAACGAATGCGCCATCAAGATAGCGAGAAAGTACAGCTTTGACAAATACGGCAAAGAAGCTGAGAGGAACATTATTATCACGCTGGTAAACAGTTTTCACGGCAGAACTATGGCTACCCTTTCGGCGACGGGGCAGGACGTTTTCCACAACTACTTCTTCCCTTTCCTGCCGGGATTTGTGAACGTAAAAGCTAACGACATTGCAGACCTAAAGGCAAAGCTTACGGAGTACGAAGGCAAGGTTTGCGCCGTAATGTTTGAATTTATACAGGGCGAGGGCGGCGTGATACCGCTCGAAAAGGCATTTGTAGACGCTATTTTCGAGGAGTGCGGCAAGCGCGACATACTCACCATAGCGGACGAAGTGCAGACGGGCGCAGGCAGAACGGGAAAGTTTCTGACCTCGCAGAACTACGGCGTACAGCCCGACATCACTACCCTTGCTAAAGGCGTAGCGGGCGGCGTGCCCATAGGCATATGCATGGCGGGCAAGGAGTGCTGCGATACGCTGACACCCGGCACGCACGGCTCGACATTCGGCGGAAACCCCCTCGCCTGCGCGGGCGGAAACGCGGTGCTCGACACGGTACTGGCTGATGGCTTTCTCGACGAGGTGAACAAGAAGGGCGAATACTTCCGCAAAAAGCTCGCCGAGATACCCGAAGTAGAGGGCGTAGACGGCATGGGGCTGATGCTCGGCATACGGCTAAAGAGCAAGAACGCGAGCGAGGTATGCAAGGCTTGTTTGGAAAACGGACTGCTGATACTCACCGCGAAAACTAAGCTGAGATTTTTGCCCCCGCTGAACATCTCATACGCCGAGATAGACAAGGGCATAGAGATACTGACCAAGATACTTGGATAAGAAAGGAAAATATACATGAAACATTTACTTAAACTTTTAGACCTCAGCAAAGACGAGATAATCGGCATACTCAACCTCGCCGACCAGCTGAAATACGAGAACAAGAACGGCATAGAGCACAAGCTGCTGAAGGGCAAGACACTCGGCATGATATTCCAGAAGTCCTCTACCCGCACCCGCGTAAGCTTTGAAACGGGTATGTACCAGCTTGGCGGACAGGCGCTCTTCCTCTCAAACCGCGATCTACAGATAGGCAGAGGCGAGCCGGTACAGGACACCGCGCGCGTGCTCTCCCGCTACATTGACGGAATTATGATACGCACATTTGAGCAGAAAGAGGTAGAAGACCTCGCGAAGTACGGCTCTATCCCCGTTATAAACGGACTTACCGACTTCTGCCACCCTTGTCAGGTGCTTGCCGACCTCATGACCATTCGCGAGCGCAAGGGCAGACTTGAAGGACTGAAGCTGACCTACATCGGCGACGGCAACAACATGGCTAATTCGCTCATCGTCGGCGGACTGAAAGTAGGCATGACGGTAGCCATCGCCTGCCCCGACGATTATCAGCCCGACCCGAGCGTGCTTGAATTTGCTAAGGAATACGGCGACAAATTCATCATGACATCTGACATACAGGCGGCGGCTAAGGACGCAGACGTGCTCTACACCGACGTTTGGACATCTATGGGCGAGGAAGCCGAGAGCGAGAAGCGCAAGAAAGCATTCGCAGGCTACCAGATAAACGACGCTGTAATGGCAGTTGCGAAGAGCGACGCTATGGTACAGCACTGCCTGCCCGCGCACCGCGAGGAGGAGATAACCGCAAAGGTATTCGAGGCGCACGCCGACGAGATATTCGACGAGGCCGAGAACAGACTGCACGCGCAGAAAGCGGTAATGGTAAAAGTAATGGGCGAATAATCCCCAACCTGCCAACAGCATAAAAAAAGAGCCTTTCGCTTAGCGGCGGAAGGCTTTATTTGTGTTCACTCAGCTTTCTTAAATTCAAGGCAGTCTATCTTGATAAGCTCGGCGGAAGAGCCGCTGAAAGTCACCTCTACGGTGTACGCGGTGTCGTCGTGGTCGGTGTTGTAAGTGACCTCTGCGCCGCTCGTAGTGTTGAAGCGCTTTTTGGCGATGTAGTGAGCTTCGTTGGTGGAATTATCCACCAGATAGATTTTGAGCACCACTTCGTCCTCATTGCCGAACTGTTTTGTGTCGCGCAGGGAAACGGTGTACTTACCATCGGGGGTGGTGTAGGTGGAATATTCGGTAAGCCCCGAGTAAAGGCCGTCTTGATACTTATAGTAAAATTTGTATATACCATACGGAAGCAGACCGAAAATCACTATGAAAGTTACTATGTATGTGAGCTTCTTGGACAAATTCATATTTCAAGACCTCCGAACCGCGAAACGCCGCAGAGCGGGCGATATACGCATTTTAATATAATACAGAATGTTAATTATATTATATTCTAAGTATGATAATTTGTCAATGCTTTTAATTGGATCGTAACTGAAAATAGGCGGATAGACAAAAAATGCGTATGGCTAAGTGATGAAATTTGTATTAAATGTATATTGCCAAAAATCAAACGCACCGCTTATTATCACGGTGCGCCTGACAAATTCAAAAAGAGAGAATAAATAGTTATACAGTTTCGGGGGTCTTTTCAGCCGCTTTATCCATACAGGAGAAGACCTCATCCACATGGGCGGAGTCGGGCTTGTGGGTGAAAAGGCTTACCAGCGGGACGAGGATAATATCGAGTATCATCACGATAGCGCCCGCGTTTATGGGCGAGTGGAGAGCCAGCCCGCCGATGGTGAGGGTATGTTTGCCGAATGTGAAGTAGAACATATGCGCGACGGTAAGGCCTACGCCGCAGACGAAGGAAGTCCAGACGGCGGCTTTGGTGATGTTCTTCATATACAGACCCCACATGAAGGGAGCGATGAAAGCGCCCGCCAGCGCGCCCCACGAGATGGACATGAGGGTAGAGATAACGGTCTTGGGGTTATCGAGGGTAATTATCGCGAGAACGCAGGAGATGAGCAGGAAAACGGCTACGAATATGCGCATTACGAGCACTTCCCGCTTCTCGTCCATCTTATCTTTCATGAAAGGCTTTATCATATCGAGAGTGAGGGTGGAGCTGGAAGTGAGCACCAGCGAGGAGAGGGTAGACATAGAAGCCGAGAGGACGAGGACTATGACCACGCCGAAAAGCAGGTCGGGCAGGCTCTCCATCATAGAGGGGATAATAGCGTCGAAGCCGTTTACAGGCTCGCCCGCTTCGTTAGCGCTTACGAACAGTCTGCCGAAGCCGCCCTGGAAGTAACAGCCGCCCGCGACTATAAGGGCGAACACGGTAGAGATAACGGTACCGCTGCGGATAGCTTTTTCGTCCTTGATAGTGTAGAATTTAGTTACCATCTGCGGCAAGCCCCATGTGCCGAGAGAGGTGAGGATAACAACGCCGAAGAGGTTTATCGGGTCGGGGCCGAAAAGACTGTTGTAAGAGTCGGTATTGCCATTCGCGTCGGGAATTTGACCGAGCATATCGAGGGACTCGGCAAGACCGCCGTGTTTATTGAGTATAGTAATTACAACAGCGGCTATGCCGACGAGCATGAATATACCCTGAATAAAGTCATTGAGCGCGGTAGCCTTATAGCCGCCGACGATAACGTATACCGCTGTGATAACGCCCATTACGACGATACAGACAGCGTAATCGACGTGGAAAGCCTTTTCAAAGAGGCGGGAGAGGCCATTGAAAGCGGAGGCGGTATAGGGGATAAGGAAGATGAAGATTATCACGGCGGAAGCTAGCTTCAAGCCCTTGCTGGCGTAGCGGTGTTCAAAAAATTCGGGCATAGTGCGTGCGTCGAGGTGTTTAGACATTATCTGAGTACGCCGACCGAGGACGAGCCACGCGAGGAGCGAGCCTATAACGGCATTGCCCACGCCGACCCAAGCGGCGCTTGCGCCGTAACTCCAGCCGAACTTACCCGCATAGCCGACGAAAATTACCGCCGAGAAGTAAGAAGTACCGTAAGCGAAAGCGGTGAACCACGAGCCGAGAGTTCTGCCGCCGAGCACATAATCAGAAGTGCCGTTGTTCTTTTTTTTCTGTAATACGCGCCGATGCCGATCATCAGGCAGAGGTACAGAGCAAGAACGATCCACATTGTCATAAGAGAACCAATCCTTTACATCATATTTACCGGCATACTTGAATGCCGCAGTGCTTTAAACCTTTTATGCTTTTTGGCGTTAAAGCAGTACGATAAATATTATACAACAAAGCGGCAGGATTGTCAATACTTTTTCCTCAAAAACAACAAAAAATATTTTTTCAAAAAATTTGAAAAAAGGCTTGACAAGAGTGCGTTTATGTGCTATAATAGTAAAGCAGTCAGGACAGAGAGTACTGATGAAGACAATCAAACATCGCGGAGTGGAGCAGTTCGGTAGCTCGTCGGGCTCATAACCCGAAGGTCGTAGGTTCAAATCCTGCCTCCGCAACCAAACGTGGCCGTTTCTAATGTACGTTAGAAGCGGTTATTTTTATGTCTGTAACTTCCTCTCTGTAAATTTGACCACCCCATAATCTCACCAAACTACGCACTTTACTGCCAAAACTACTCCCCTGCTGCACTGTTTTTGTCTAAAATCATGCGAAAATCTTGCAATTTGGCGAAAATGGGGTCTGCATGAGGGCATAAGGCACGCGAAATATCGGCGGTATGTCAATTGAAATCTCTCCGCGCGCGGGATATAATAGAAGTATAAGGCGGGGCGCACGGCTCTGCCATACTATATTTCTATTAAAAAGGAGAGATCATTTGAAGACAGACATTAACAAACTTAAAGAAAGCTTCGACTTTTTACAATATCTGCAAGAACGCTACGGGTTCAAGACGGCGGCTGAGGGCGGCGCGCAGGTGATACGCCCTTGCCCGATATGCGGGTGCGAGGACGGCTCTTGCAAATACTTCACCGATTCGCGATATTTCATATGCCACAACTGCGGGACGAGCGGGGACGTGCTGGCGTTTTTGCAGAAGGCGGATAGGCTCAGCGAGCGGCAGGCGGAGGAGCGTTTCAGAAAGCTGTGCGCGGACGACATCGCGATAACCGCCCTCTCGGACATAGAGAGCACGCAGACCGAGTGGCTGTGGTACCCCTACATACCGCGCGGCAAGATAACCCTGCTGACGGCTGACCCAGGCACGGGCAAGACCTTCTTCTGTCTGTACTTAGCGGCGGCGGTGTCCTGCGGGCGGCCTTTTTACGGAAGCGGTATGCCCTACACCGAGCCGCAGAGGGTGCTGTATCAGACGGCGGAGGACGGCATTGCGGACACCATAAAGCCGCGTTTAGAGCCAATGCAGCCGAATTTCGGCAACATAATGGTGATAAGCGAAGACCAGTCGCAGCTTTCGCTTTCGGACGAGCGTATAGAGCGGATAATGCGGCGTTACAGACCCGCGCTGATGATATTTGACCCATTGCAGGCGTATTTGGGGGTGGACGTAGATATGCACCGCGCGAACGAGGTGCGCCCCGTGCTATCGCACATATCGCATTTGGCTGAGAAGTACAGGTGCGCGGTGGTTTTCATCATGCACAACAGCAAAATGTCGCAAAATCAGGCGCTTTACCGCGCGCTGGGGTCTATCGACATACCCGCAGTGGCGCGAAGCATGCTCGTGATGGGCAAGAACCCCGAGAACCCCTCGCAAAAGGTGCTTTGCCACGAAAAAAGCTCGCTTGCGCGGCATGGGCAGAGCATTTTGTTTGAGGTAGCGCCCGAGCGCGGCGGCATACTGTTTCAGGGGTTCACATCTCACGGCGGACGATGTGCTCAGCGGGCGGCGTGAAACGCGCGAGAAGCCGAGCGTGACGAAAGACGCGGCAAGAGAAGCGCTTTTAAAGCTGTTCGGCGAGGGCGAGAGCGTGGAATTGAGCGCGGTGGAGGAGCTGGCTGAGGAGTTGGGGTGCAGTAAGCGCACGATGTACAATGTGAAAAATGAACTGGGGATACAGAATGTAACTACCGGATTTTCCACCGAAAAAAAGACCTACTGGCTTCTTCCCGAAGTCAGCAAGAAAGAATTTCTAGCCCGTGTTGAAGCCGCAGACAACTTTGCAACTTCCTAAGCACAATTTTCTTATTTTGCAAAGATGGATAAAACCCCTGTATTTACTGGTACTTTTCAAGTTTGCACGGGTGAGTTTCGTGCAAAGATGTAACCAAAAACTTCCTCCATCTTTGCACGGCTGAGTATCGTGCAAAGATGTAAACACCCAGCAAAATCAAGGGTTTGCGCCATCAGTGCAAAATAACTTTATTGACTGTGCCCGTGCTTGCAAAGTGCGGCGAAATATGCTATAATATTCCTAAGCAAACACTATAAGGAGGTAAACGTATGGACAAACTTGACAGGTACAGAGGTTCGCTGGTCGGCGGGGCGGCGGGTGACGCGCTGGGCTACGCCGTGGAGTTCATGACCGAGGGAGAGATTTTCAGCAGGTACGGCGCGCGCGGCATTACCGAATACGCTCTGCGGGGCGGCAAGGCGCTCATATCTGACGACACGCAGATGACTATGTTCACGGCGGCGGCTATACTCGGGGCGGCGGCTCGCGGGGAGAGCATGGGCGATACCATCGCGCAGGAGTACAAAGGCTGGTACTTTACCCAAACTCAGCCATATCCGATAGACCCGCGCACCTGCTTTGCAAATTACAGTTGGCTGATGAATATGCCCGAGATGTTCAGCCTGCGCGCCCCCGGCAACACCTGTCTGTGTGCGCTGAATGACCTGAAAGGCACTCGCGCGCAGAATAACAGCAAGGGCTGCGGAGGAGTTATGCGCGTCGCCCCCATCGGGCTGTACCTAGACCCCGCCGAGCGCGGCATTGCTGAGATAGACCGTGCGGGCGCGGAAGCGGCGGCTGTTACGCACGGGCACGAGCTGGGGTACATTCCTGCGGCGGCGCTGGTGCACATTATAACGCTTGTCGCGCACGACGATAGTATCACGCTATCGCAAGCCGTAGAGGACAGCATAAAAACCATGGAACATATGTTCGCGAACACTGAGCACATCGGCGAATTCAGCAAGATAATGTGGCGGGCTGTCGCGCTCTCACGCTCGGGCGGTCAAGACTTAGATAATATCCACGCGCTTGGCGAGGGCTGGGTGGCTGAGGAAACGCTCGCCATCGCCGTGTACTGCGCTCTGCGGTACGAAGCGGATTTCGGGCAGGCTATATGCGCGGCGGTCAACCACAAAGGTGACAGCGACTCTACCGGCGCGGTCTGCGGAAATATCCTCGGGGCGTATCTCGGTTACAGCGCTATTCCCGAGAAATTCAAGGCGAATTTGGAGTTTCACGACGTTCTGCTAGACCTAGCGGACGATCTATACGCCGCGCGCACCGACGACGAAGTTTACCGCGCAAAATACATCGCTAAGACCTACAAGCCGTTTCAGCCGCGATAAGGCTAAGCAAAAGCGCCCTGACTTTTACATCGGGGCGCTTGTTTTTACGAGTATATTTTTTCCTTTGGCGGAACGTGCATAGTCTGTACAAATCCGTCGCCCTCGCCGCGCGTGAGGTCTGTGCCGTAGGGCATATCCAGATATTTCACTATCGCAGGGTCGATGTTGCAGATGGTGTTCAGCGAAGCTATCTCGATATTGAAAGGGTCGGCGAGATATTCGCGCGATTCGCTGCCCGAAAGCATCAGCCAGCCGCTAGTATTCATCTGCGAAAGCTCGCTGTCGTCCATCAAAAAGCGCTTCATAAAGCCTACCCGCTCGCCCTCGCGCGATATCTTGCGGCTTACGGCGCAGCTTACGCCCAGCTTTTTCAGCTTGCCGACGAGGTAGTTGGTTTCTCCCACAAGCAGCGGGCTGCCCGCGCCGCTTTCCATATCCTTGCAGACGTTCTCTCGCTCAGGGTCGTACACTGCGCTGATGTGCGGCATAAGGTCTATCAGCGCCGCCGCCCCGCGCGCCAGCTTGTAATCCATCTCCTGCTTGTAGATAGGGAACAATTGGTAAAACACCACCGACTCCCCTTTCGGCAGCGGGCAGCGCAGAGCGGCGTCGGGCGTGTCTTGCAGGCTTATCAGCAGTATAGCCTCCTGCTCGGTGTTCGGCGCTATAGGGCTGCCGTCGGATACCAAATGCCCGTAACCGAGCCAAGTGTCGTTCTCCAGCGGCAGGCGGGCTATCCTGCGCATCTCCTTAATTATCCAGCTGTGCCGTATATCTCGGCTTCTCGGCTTCCAGTCGGGCGGCATATACATAACAAGTTCGGCGCGCTCAAGCTGCTCAGTCTTCAGCTCGGGCGGCGTTTTCATTCTGTGCGCGCCCATGCCGACGGTCACAAGCGTGTAAAAATCGCGCTCTGGCGTAGGGTACACCACCGCGATGCCGACCTTTATGCCGTTTGGCGAAGTTTCTGCTTTGTAAAAATCGGGCTTGCCGAAATATTTTTCTATGTGCGCTATCACGGCGTTCTTTTGCTCCTCGCTGTAAAGCTGTGCATTTTCTACCTGCATATAGTAAAGCGTTTCGTAAAAATCTTTCGCTTCATCGTAATATTTAAGCCGCTGCGCCATGCTCTCGTCTTTCGAGCCGAAGATGCTATCCATAAATTCCATAGCTTGTATATTCCTGCCCTGCGAGTACAGCACGCGCGCGAAGATATACACCCAGTTCGGGTCGTCCTTACCGCGGTCGTAATGCCGCATCAGCAACGCTTCGGCGGCGGTGAAAAAGCGCTCAGCCTTCTCATCGCCCATGCTGTTGAAAACCACCGCCAGCAGGCAGGAAAGCTCGTAATCTTCGCGGCAGTCGCCCGAGCAGATGAGCGCGTCGGCGGCTTCCTCGTACTCTTCTTTCGCGATGAGCGCGTTTACTTTCTCTATCAGCTTTTCCTTTTCTTTGCTATCCATCATCGTTCAGCCTTCCTTTCCGGTAAAAAATAGCCCGAAGCAGCGTTCGGGCATTTTCTGTATCTAAATCATCAAGCTTTTACGATATTCCGAGGAACTCGAAGTAGTTTTTCTTCGGCATAGTCGTTATCTTCGACTGTTTCAGCGAGGATTCGGGCGTCAGGCGGAATTGTATCGCCAGCACGTCGTTCTCAGTTACCACCCAGCCTACGTCGGGTACTATACCGCGCGTGCCGTTGCGGGTGATGGTCTTGCGTATGCCCTTTTGGTTGAGCGAGAAGAATTTTAGGTTTATGTCCTGTCCGTTCGGCACTACGTATATCTTCACGCAGCCCTTGTCGCTGTCCTTAACGTCAGAGATGTAAAAGCGGTATCTGCCGTCGGGCGAGATGGTGTTTTCCTCGTCAACTACCTCAGCCAAATGCCCCATCTCGTTCTTGTAGTAGGAGTACACAGAGGTATCTTTATCCAGATATGGGGTGAGCACCGTTTCAACTGAGCCGCCGAAGAGCATATTGCAGACAACGTATGCAACTATTCCCAGTACATACAGCAGCAGGTAGATAGTGCCCATTATAACTTTTACCGATTCGTTAGTGCCCGCCGCGAAGAACATCACTATCGCCACGATGAAAGGCGGGATTATCAGCACCCAGTTGCCGTTTCCGATATTGAAAAGCAAGAGGAAGAAGACTATCGGCAGCAGCAGCACGCTGATAAGCTTTGTCATAAACATCTCGCGGGTGTATATCATGAGCAGCATGAAAACTATCGAAGCGCCCGCGTATATCACTAGGAATGGCGCCATTTTGTCCGGCACAAATTCCAGATCGTACAAGAATGTGGCGTAGGTCAGCAGCGTGATAACTGCCGCGTAAGCCGCGGTAAAGACCGAAATGCAGCGCTTTACCCAAACATCGTTCATTATCTCTTTCATTCCACAATTCCTCCCAAATAGAGCTTTCGGCGGGTCAATTTATAATAACGTCTTCGCCGCCGCTCAGACCGCTAAGGATCTCGGTCTGTTTATCATCTTCTATGCCCACCTCTACGTCCTGCTCTATCTTCGAGCCTTCTATAAGCAGGTTGACATACGTTCTGTCTTTAGATTTTTTTACAGCCTTTGAGGGCACGATAACGGTGTCAAGCTTAGAGTAAACGTCGAAGCAGCACTGCACGCCCAGGTCGCTTATATCGGCGTCCTTATCCGGCTCTATGACGTAGGTGAATACCTTTCCGCCGCCAACCGTGCTCTCTATAATGTCTATCACCTTGCCCTTTGCCGAAACTACTCCCTGCTCCAGCTCGACCTTAGTGCCAAAATTTACATTTTCAAGCGCGTTGTCGTAAACGTCGCATACCAAATACTGCTGCGAATGGTCTGATACCACGCCGAAAGACTGCCCTGCCGTCACCTTCGCCCCCTCGACGATGATATTCTCAGCGCCGCGCTGGTCGTCGATGTTGTTTTCAAAAGATGTCTTGCCGTCGCTTCGGAAAACTCCGTTGCAGGGCGCGTATACCTTGTAATTTTCGAGCGAATCTTCCAAATGCTGATATTCAAGCTGCTGAAGCTCAAGCTCTGTCTGCGCAAGCTGTATCTCGTTAGCCGAGCCGCCCTCGCTTTGCAGTGTGTTTACAGACTTCTGCGCCTGGTCTATATACAGCTTCTTTTCCGCCAGCTGGTCGTCCAGATCGTCCGAAACGAGTGTGCAGAGCAGGTCGCCCTTTTCCACGGGGTCGTTTTCCTCAACGCTCACCGACTCGATCATGCCGTCTATCTTGAACGAAACTTTTTCGTAATACGGGTAATCGAAGCGGCCGTCAACGTAGTATTTCTGCGAAATATCGCCTATCTCGGCTTTTTCAGTTTTATAATCTATCTTATTGGTCTGGTAGATGGGCACGACTATCTCCTGCTTATCGTCTTTAGACGCGCAGCCTACTGCCGAAAACGCCATCGCGACCGCAAGAAGCAGTGCGATCTTTTTCATAATTTGAACCTCTCTAACAAAGTCCTCAGCTTATATTATTATACCATTTTAAACGGCTCGGTGCAAGCAAAAAAGATATATTGTAGACCTGCACAACAATATTTGACTTATTTTGTGCATTTGCGACAATCCAACAAATGAACTATTATTGAATTAGATAGCAAAAAGCCCTCGTCCGTCAGCGAGAAGCCGCCGCCGTGAAACTTCACAAGCCCGTGTTTTTCCAGCTGCCGCGCTTCGGCAAAAATGCTCTCAGCCGTATCCCTGCCGCCCCGCCGCGCAAGCTCGTCATTATCCACGCCGTCGCTCAGCCGCAGAGCGAGCATCAGGTACTCCTCAAAGCGGTCGATGTTCTCCTCTATGAGTACGTTTTTTTGTACATCTGCCGTCACGAAAGCCTGTATGTCCGCGGGGCAGGCGGTGCGCTTTTCGTGAAAGTCCGAGTGCGCCGAAGGGCCTATGCCTATGTACTTTTCCAGCTGCCAGTACTTCATGTTGTGCCGCGAGCGGCAGCCCTGCTTCGCGAAATTCGAGATCTCGTAATGCTCGAAGCCCTTGTCCGCCAACTGCGCACACATCGTGAGATACAGCTCGCTCATTAGGTCGTCGTCCGCCACGCGCCCGCGCACCGCTTCGCAGTCAAAAGCCGTGCCCTGTTCTATTTTCAGCATATACGCCGAGAGGTGGGTTATCGGCAGGTCGGTCAGCCGCTCTATGCTCGCTGTCAGCGAAGCTATGTCCTGCCCCGCAAGCCCTAGCATAAGGTCGCAGGAGATGTTCTCAAACCCCGCCCGCTGAGCCGCATACACCGCCGCGTAAGCTTTATCCGCGTCGTGCAGCCGTCCCAAAAACCGCAGCTGGCTGTTATCCGCCGACTGCACCCCTACCGAAATGCGGTTCACCCCCGCCGCTCTGTACCCCGCAAGTTTTTCGTAAGTCAAACTGCTCGGGTTGCCCTCCAGCGTTATCTCGGGAGTATGTAAGTGTACGTTTTTTTGTACGCTGTCCAATATATCGTACACCTGCTCAGCCGTCAGCAGAGAGGGCGTGCCGCCGCCGAAGTAAACTGTATCCGCAGTGATATCAAGCCCTTTGAGCGCCGCGACGTTTCGGCAGACGGCGTTTACATACAGCTCGGCAAGCTCCGCCGAATACGGCTTTGAGTAAAAATCGCAGTAGGGGCACTTGCGTATGCAGAAAGGCACATGAATGTAAAGTCCTGTCATTTATCGTCGTCCTCAAAGGCGTTCTCTATCGCCGAAGCGGTCTTTTCGCTGTCTGATCTCAGCTTGCCCGCCGCCTTTGATAATCCAAATCTGGCAAAATATACGACGTAGGAGATCAGCAGCAGCAGAAATGCACTGCCCCAGTAGCGCGCCCACTCGCTCAGCGAAAGCTCGAAGTACACCGAGTGCCCCTCTATCCAGCGGCGAACGGCGGGGTGTATCGCCAAATAGCCGATGAAGCTGAGTATCACTGAGGAAAAGACGTATGAGGTAACGCCCAGCATAGCGCTTTTCAGGCTGAGCGAGGAGAATTTCACACCCGCCCATACTGCCCATGCCGCTGCGAGGAAGAGGGCTATCCCCTTTGAGATATTTGCGTATACTTCGCCCAAAAGCGGCAGTGCGACCGCTGAGCCAAGCGCAAACCCGATGAAATACTTCATTGCACGGTCGAGATCTTTCATTTTATTTCCTTTCTTTGCTATATCTATCAGTTGTCGTCCAGCTTTAGCACCGACATGAAAGCTTCCTGCGGAACTTCTACGCTGCCGAGCTGGCGCATACGCTTTTTGCCCTCTTTCTGCTTCTCCAGCAGCTTTTTCTTACGGGTGATGTCGCCGCCGTAGCACTTAGCGAGGACGTCTTTGCGCATGGCTTTTACAGTTTCGCGCGCGATGACCTTGCCGCCTATCGCCGCCTGTATCGGCACTTCAAACATCTGGCGGGGAATATTTTCTTTCAGCCGCTCGCATATCTTTCTGCCGTATATGCGCTGTCGGCGTGGACTATGAACGAGAGAGCGTCAACAATATCGCCGTTTAGCATGATGTCGAGCTTCACAAGCTTGCTGGGCTGGTAACCCATCATCTCGTAATCGAAGGAAGCGTAGCCCTTTGTGCGTGATTTCAGCGCGTCGAAGAAATCGTAGACTATCTCGTTCAGCGGCAGCTCGTAATGCAGGTCAACGCGGTTTTCGTCCAGATACTCCATATTCTTGAAATTGCCGCGGCGGTCTTGACAAAGCTCCATGATATTGCCTACAAATTCGGGCGGCGTGTAAATATCAGCCTTTACCATAGGCTCTTCCGCCGAAGCGATAACGGCGGGGTCGGGGTAATTCGAGGGGTTGTCTATCATAACGGTAGAGCCGTCGGTGAGGTGCACCTTATAGATAACGCTCGGCGCGGTAGTGATGAGGTCGAGGTTGTACTCGCGCTCTAAACGCTCTTGTATTATCTCCATATGCAGCAGACCGAGGAAGCCGCAGCGGAAGCCGAAGCCCAGCGCGGCGGAAGTTTCAGGCTCGTAAGTAAGCGAAGCGTCGTTCAGCGCAAGCTTATCCAGTGCGTCGCGCAGGTCGGGATATTTCGCGCCGTCGGCGGGGTAAACGCCCGAATACACCATCGGGTTGACCTTTTTGTAGCCCGGCAGCGGCTCGGCGCACGGCGAATCGGCAAGGGTAACGGTATCGCCCACGCGCGTATCGCCAATATACTTGATAGAAGCGGAGATGTAGCCTACCTCGCCCGCGTGCAGTTCGCCGATAGGCACAAGGTCGGTAGCGCCCATATAGCCCACCTCTACGGTCTGGAAAAGCGCGTCGGTAGCCATAAGTTTTATAGTATTGCCCGCGCGCAGAACGCCCTGCATAACGCGAACGTAGATGATAACGCCCTTGTACTGGTCGTAATAGCTGTCGAAGATAAGCGCCTGCAAAGGTTCGTCATCGCTGCCCTTCGGCGCGGGAATATCGGTGATAACGCGTTCGAGCACCTCTTTTATATTCACGCCCGTCTTAGCGGAAATGCGTGGTGCGTCGAGGGCGGGTATGCCTATAACGTTCTCTATCTCCTGGCAGACCCTTTCGGGGTCGGCAGAGGGCAGGTCTATCTTATTTACAACTGGCAGCACTTCGAGGTCATGCTCGATAGCAAGGTAAGTATTGGCAAGAGTCTGCGCCTCTATACCCTGCGAAGCGTCCACGACGAGCACTGCGCCCTCGCAAGCGGCGAGCGAGCGGGACACCTCGTAATTAAAGTCAACATGGCCGGGGGTGTCTATCAGGTTAAAGATATAGTCCTCGCCGTCGTCAGCGTGGTATTTTAGGCGAACAGCGCGCGCCTTGATAGTAATGCCGCGTTCGCGCTCGATGTCCATATTATCGAGAAGCTGGTCTTCCATATCGCGCAGGGCGACTGTTTCGGTAAGTTCAAGAATTCTATCGGCAAGAGTAGATTTGCCGTGATCTATATGAGCGATAATGCAGAAATTGCGAATATTTTCTTTTTTGATTATCTCTGCCATAAAATATACCTCCGATGATGAATATACATTATTTATTTATTATAGCATTATTACGGCGGTTTGTCCATACAGAAATTATGAATTTTTTAAAGCGACGAAGAAATATTGCGAAAGGGCTTGACAAGAGGGGGTGAGATATGGTAAAATAGATATATTGTGAATATCACATCAAAAATGCGGGTATGGCGGAATTGGCAGACGCGATAGATTTAGGTTCTATTGGCAACACCGTGCAGGTTCAAGTCCTGTTACCCGCACTGCAAAAAGCGAAAGCAGACGTTTTTATCGGCGTCTGCTTTTTTGCGTTTGACTATTGATTTTTCGGTGGGATCATAGTATAATTAAAAAGCATGAACAATACGTCAATATACTGTTATATAGGGAGAATGATTATGCGTACAGCAAAAAGAATTATGATATTGTCGCTGACTGCGGCGATGGCGGCGGCTTTGGTTTCCTGCGGGGATAAGGGTGAGGCGGAAGCTGGGTCGGCGGTCGGCTCAAATGCGGTGGTCAGCGCGGATACAAGCTCCGAAGTTTCGGCTTGGGATATGCTTACCGATAAGGAAAAAGATTTCTACAACGAGCTAGAGAAAAAGGGCCACACCATAAAAAAGGATACGGGCTATGTGTACATCGACGCGGCGGGGTATTCGGACGAATGGGGAAATACGTTCGGCGACGAGGGCATTGTGATAAGCTACTATTTCGGCAACGACGAGGTAGTTCACGTTCCCGAGGAGATCGATGGGAAAAAGGTCGTGAATGTCGCAGGGCCGCCGATGTGGAAATTTGGCGACACAAATGACGATTACCATAATCTTGACTATATGTTCAATATTAGAGAGCTTTACTTTCCCGAAGATCTTCAAGAGATCAAGGGCGCATTTAATGCATGTGAAACTCTGGAAAAGATAGAGCTGCCGAAGTCGCAGACGGAGATAGGGTTCTTCTGTTTTAGGCTCTGCACCGGATTAAAGGAATTTACCTGCCCCGAGGGAGTAACGACCATCAACGAGTCCGCGTTCAGCGATTGCAAGAGCATGAAGTCGATCACGTTCAACGACGGGTTAAAAACAATTGGAACTGGCGCTTTCAGCGGCTGCGAAAGTTTAGAGAAGCTTGAATTTCCCGACTCGCTGGAGTCGATAGGGCCGCAGTCTTTTCAAATGTGCAAGGGGCTGAAAGAGGTAAATATCCCGCCGAAGGTGGACAACATACCGAAGAGAGCGTTTATGTACTGCGAGTCTTTGGAAACTTTAGAGCTTCCGGAGAGCGTTACGGCAATAGGCAGCAAAGCGTTCGCGCATTGCAGAGATCTAAAGGAGATATACATTCCCGAAACGGTCAGCGAGATAGCGGAGACCGCGTTTGAGGACTGCGACAGCCTGACGATAAAGGGAAAAGCGGGTTCGTATGCGGAAAAGTATGCGAAGATAAATGAGATAGGGTTTGCGGCTGAGGGGTGAGGGCTGAGCGGCTTACCCGATAATGCAGTAGGAGGGATTTTATGTTAAAACGAGTGTTTGCGATGGCTGTTTGCTCGGTGATGGTGTTTTCTTGCGGGTGCGGGCTGTCAAGTGGTACAAAGGATAAACTTTTTGGGGATTCAGATATAACAGATATAGTTGAGAATGCTGTAAAAACCGGAAATTTTGAACTGCTTGATGAGTATTTTGAAGCTGATAAAATCAGTCAGGACCTATTAAACGAATGCCTTAATGTAGCAGTATTTGCAGATGATCCATACGAAAGTATACTATACTTATTGGAAAAAGGTGCCGATTCAAATAATGATAATATAATTTGGGATTTAGCATATAATGCACGAGCTGAAGCAATGCGTGCTCTACTTACAAGCGATAATGTGGATCTTAACAAAAAAAATGAGGTTGGTCATGACGCATTATATATGGCTCTTGAGAATGAGGGTGGCGGTTCAGAATATGGAAATTATCAAGTTACTAAACTATTGATTGAAGCGGGTGCAGAACCTTATCCCGAGCTATTTGCCAATTATAAAGAGGATACAAAACAAGAACCATACGAGCAGCTATTAGCAAGCCCGTATTCTAGTAAATTTTTGTTAGAAAAATTATTGGAAGCAGGTAAAGAAAGCGGTTTATCTAAGGCTTGTGAATTAGCCATTTTAGGAAAAACAGATGATGCTCTTAAAGAATGCACTAAAAATCCAAACGATTACAATGAAGATGACGTTGTATTGCTAACAACATTTCTAGCTTATTGGGGTACGCCTGAACAATGTGAAACAGTGTGCAATATGTACGAAACACAAATATACAGCGGAATGCTGCAAAGAGTAGTTCAAACTAATAATGGTGAAATGCTGGACTATATTGTGAAAACAAATGATATAGATCTGACCGATCAATTTGAAGCGGGACTTTTGCAGAGAGCTGCAAATTTTGATAATTATGAAGCCTGTAAATATTTATGCGATAATAATGCTTATATGATAGTAAATGATGAAGGAGAAGCAAGTGGATTATATCAATTGAAATCCGCTGCTTTGTACGATGATTTAGAACTATTCAAATTACTGTATGATTACGCAAATAGCCGTGGTGCAAGAATAACTGAAAAATACTTAGCGGAATCTCTTGGAACTTCATTATCATGTGATAATAAAGATATTATAGATTTCCTTTTTGCAGAGGGATACACATTATCTGCAATTGATATTTCAAGATCTGATTTAGAAAGCGTTAAATATTTTGAAAAATGCGGAAAGATCTTTAACGGTATTGATTTGATAAATGCGGTCAAAGGAGAAAATATCGAAGTAATAAAATATCTTCTTGATAAAGATGTTGATGTAAATACTATCGGTGAATATGAAACTACGCCTCTTAAAACTGCTTTAAAGGGAAAGTATGATATTCTGAAATTACTTATAGACAATGGAGCAGATATTCCGGAGAACATATTGGAAAATGCCGTATATGCCAGCAAGAAAAATACTAAGCTTTTAATTGACAGCGGTGCAAAGACCGAGTTGAAATTTGATAAAATAAAAGCAGCAGATGGCAGTTACAAATCCGGAGATTATGACCTAAAAGATTACTGGGAAGCATACGGCAGAAAAGATTTGGCAGAACTGCTGTAAATACAGCCCCCCCTAAAAAACCTCAACCGACCGTCGATGCAGCTGTACTGCTCGGCGGTCTTTATTATGTCGTCGGTCTGCAATATCACGCCGTTCGCCACTCTCCCTAAGCACAATATTCTTATTTTGCAAAGTGCTCTGAAACGCCTGTATTTACTGGGTGTTTAGCACTTTGCACGGTTTATTTCATGCACAGTGCAATCTAAATCTTTCCATGCACTTTGCACGGCAGGGTTTCGTGCAAAGTGCTATTTACCCAGCAAAATCAAGGGTTTGCGAGCACTTTGCAAAATAACTTTATTGACTGTGCCCCATGCACTCTGTATGCAAAAACCACCCGTTTGCAAAAACGAGTGGCTGTTTTTAAAATATCAGCATTACCGCGTATGCCGCCGCGCTTGCCGCAAGCGCTACCGTTATCAGCGAGCGCCCGAAGAACGCCGCCGCGAAAGCTGCCGCAAAGCCCGCCGCCGAAGCCGCCATGCTGCCCGTAGAGTAAAACACCGCGGGTATCGTCATAGCCCCCAGCACAGCGTAGGGGACGTAATAGAGAAAGCTTTGCACCACCTGCGACTTTATCTTGCGGCGAAAGACCATTATCGGCAACATTCTGATAAGGTAGGTTACGCCCGCCATTATCACGATGTAGATTACCGTCTGCATATTCACGAGCCGCCGCCCCCTTCCTCAGCTTTCGGGAAGTATACCGCGCCAAAGCCTGCCGCTATGACGGCGCAGATTATGATGGAAAAGCCCTGCGAAACGCCCGAAAACACGGGTATGTACCTCAGCGCGCAGCTTATCGCGGCAGAGAGCAGCACCACCGCCAGCACGCCGACAGCTTTCCGCGCAGCGGGCACGAATATCGCGATGAACATTCCGTAGATGGCTATCCCCAGCGCGTCTTTCAGTCTGTCGGGCAATATCTCGCCCGCGCACCCGCCGAGCAGTGTGCCGAGCGTCCACGCCACGAAAGGCAGCGAGATAAGCCCCGCCATGTAGTGCTTCGACACCTCGCCGCTCTTGCCCGAAGCCACGGCGAATATCTCGTCCGTAATGCCGAAAGACACCGCAAGGCGGCTCAGCACGGTAAATTTGCCGTCCAGCTTTTGCGAGAGCGAAAGGCTCATCAGCGCGTAACGCAGGTTTATTATAAGCTGGGCGAGCGCCATTTCAAAATAGCCGCCCCCCGCCGCGATAACGCCTATCCCCGCGACCTGCCCCGCCGACGTGAGGTTGGTCATCGAGATGATAACAGCCGTGAGCACCGAAAGCCCCTGAATTTACAGCCAGTATGCCCACGCCGAACGATACCGAAAGGTAGCCCAGCCCTATCGGCACGCTGTCTTTTAGCCCGTTTAGGAGATCTGCGCGGGCTGTATTTGACGACATTTTTATTTCCCCATTCCAAATAGTGTTGCAGTGCATTCGTCTGCACAATAACTTTTATTATACCACACTATTATTGATATTTCATGACTAAATCTATAATTTGTACAAAATTCTTGCGGCATATCCCCCGCCGTACAAGCATATAAAAAGAAAAAGAGCCGCTATGGCTCTCTTTCCTCTACATTTGATATGTAATTGATTATTCCTTGTTGCCCTTGAGCTCAGCCATGCACTCGGAGCATACAGCCTTGCCCTTGTACTCAACGATGTCCTCAGGGCTCTTGCAGAATACGCAATTTCTCTGGAACTTCTTGAGAATGATCATATCGTTGTCAGTGTAGATCTCGACCTGATCCTTAGCGCTGAGGTCAAAAGTACGTCTGATCTCGATAGGAAGAACGATTCTTCCGAGGTCATCAACATTTCTTACAATACCTGTAGATTTCATAACAAAAATCCCCTTTTCTAAATACATTTAGGGCAAATGCCCTTATTCAAATGACTTATGATAGGTATATTATACAACATTATGCCGATATATGTCAATACCCTTCGGCAAATTTTCGCAATTTATCACATCTTTTAAGAATTATTTAACAATTTGTCAAAAGAAGGTACGCAATTATGCTGGTATTTATCCTTTCGGCCATGATCTCGGCTTCAATTTTGTACAGTTTTTACACGGGCGACACGGGCGGGGTGTCCGCCGCGGCGCTTACGGGGTGCGGCAGTGCCGTTTCGCTCTGCATAGACCTTGCGGGGGCAATGGCGCTATGGGGCGGGCTGATGGCTGTGGCGGAGAAGTGCGGTATCACGCGGGCAGTCAACAGACTTTTGCAAAAACCGCTCGGCATGCTCTTTAAAGGTCTGCCCGACCCCGCCGCGAAGAAGTCCATATCGCTCAACATCACCGCAAATCTGCTGGGGCTTGGCAACGCCGCAACGCCGCTCGGCATAGCCGCCATGAAAGAGCTTTGCAAACAGCCCGAGAGCGCCCTCAAAAGGCGGCACATCGCGACATTCATACTGCTCAACACCGCTTCGATACAGCTTATACCGATGACGGTGAGCGCTATGCGGCTGGAGCACGGCGCGCCAGACCCGTGGGACTGCACCCTGCCTACCATTCTGACATCTGCCTGCACGCTAATCTTCGGGCTGATACTGGTGCGCATGATATTCGCTGTAAGAAAGGGGGACGCGCGATGAGCGCCGCTGTGCCGATATTCATAGCCGCAATCCTGCTGACCGCCTGCTTCAAGCGGGTGGACGTATGCGCCGCATTTTACGAGGGGGCGATGGAGAACCTAAAGACCGCCGCCGAGCTTTGCCCCACGCTGATACTGCTAATGACGGCTATCGAGATGTTCAGCGGGTCGGGCGCTTCGCAGGCGCTGAGCGGTCTGCTAGAGCCTTTGACATCGGCGCTGGGCTTCCCTGCCGAGTGCACGCCGCTAATGCTGATACGCCCTATCTCGGGCAGCGGGTCGCTCGCCGTGCTGGAAAACATACTGTCCTCCGTGCCTGCCGAGAGCCTTGCCGCGCGCACTGCCTGCGTCATGATGGGCGCTACTGAAACTACCCTTTACACCATAGCCGTATACTACGGGGCTGTAAAGCGCCGCGCGGGGGCACGCATATTCGCCGCCTGCCTGGCCGCCGACGCCGCGGGCTTTATCTTCGCTTCAATATTCGCAAAATTATTTTTTGCGTGAATTTTTTGACTAAATGTCTTGCAATCTGCAAAAAAAATATAGTATAATAGTAGTGTATAAAAACTAATGGGCTTACCCGCCCAGAAAAGTTAGGAGTTTTAATCACATGAAGATCATGGACACTATCGGATTTGTAGAAGGCTTTGACGAAGAAGTCGGCAAGGCTATGGAGACCGAGCTTGCAAGACAGAGAAGAAATCTCGAGCTTATCGCGAGCGAGAACATCGTATCCCCCGCGGTAATGGCGGCTATGGGCTCGGTGCTCACCAACAAGTATGCTGAGGGCTACCCCGGCAAGCGCTACTACGGCGGCTGCGAATGCGTTGACGTTGTAGAAAAAGATAGCTATCGAGCGTGAGTGCAAGATTTTCGGCGCTAAGTACGCTAACGTTCAGCCGCACTCGGGCGCTCAGGCTAACACCGCCGTTTACTTCGCACTGCTCCAGCCCGGCGATACCGTTATGGGCATGAGCCTTGACGCAGGCGGACACCTCACCCACGGCTCGCCCGTAAACCTTTCGGGCAAGTACTTCAACTTCGTACCCTACGGCGTGAACGACGAGGGCTTCATCGACTACGAAGCGCTGTACAAGCAGGCTAACAAGTGCAAGCCAAAGCTCATAGTAGCGGGCGCGAGCGCTTACCCCAGAGCCATCGACTTTGAGAAGCTTTCGACCATAGCAAAGGCAGTAGGCGCATATTTCATGGTAGATATGGCGCACATCGCGGGTCTTGTTGCCGCAGGTCAGCACCAGTCCCCCCGTACCTTATGCAGATATTACCACCACCACCACCCACAAGACCCTGAGAGGCCCGAGAGGCGGACTTATCCTTACCAACAACGAGTACCTCGCAAAGAAGATAAATTCCGCGATATTCCCCGGCACTCAGGGCGGCCCGCTCATGCACGTTATCGCAGGCAAGGCTGTTTGCTTCGGCGAAGCCCTCAAGCCCGAGTTCAAGGCATACGGCGAGCAGATAGTAAAGAACGCTCAGGCGTTGGCTAAGGGTCTGCTTTCGAGAGGTTTCGACCTCGTTTCGGGCGGCACTGACAACCACCTCATGCTCGTAGACCTCAGACCTTTCCACATTACCGGCAAGTATCTGGAGCAGAAGCTTGACGAAGTTTACATCACCGTAAATAAGAACGCTATCCCCAACGACCCCGAGAAGCCTTTCGTTACCAGCGGCGTAAGAATAGGCACGCCCGCAGTTACCACCAGAGGTCTTGTTGAGGAAGATATGGACGTTATCGCGCAGGCTATCTACCTTACCGCTTCCGATTTCGACAACAAGGCTGACGAGATCAGAGATATGGTCACGGAAGTTTGCAAGAAATATCCGCTCTACGAATAATTTTACGCATAGTATACAGACACAAAAATACCTCCCGCAGAGATGCAGGAGGTAATTTTTTACTTATTTATCTTCGTCTTTTTTTGCAGACCTGCCCGCAGACTTATCCTTATCGGCTGAAAGCTCTGAGATTATCTGAATAAACGAATCTACGTCGGCGAAATCTTTATAGACCGAAGCGAAGCGGACGTAGGCAACGTGGTCAAGCTTTTTCAGCCCGTCGAGCACCATATCGCCTATCTCCTCAGTGGTAGTTTCCGTCTGCATACGGTTCGCGAAGGTGTTTTCGATGTTATCCACCAGCGCGTTCATATCGTCAACGCTCACAGGGCGCTTTTTGATAGCGTTTTGCAGACCCTTGAAAAGCTTGACCTTATCGAAAGGCTCGAAGCTGGAGTCGCGCTTGTACACCATCAGCAGCGGCTTTTCTATCACCTCATAAGTCGTAAAGCGTTTTCCGCAGTTTGTACATTCGCGGCGGCGGCGCTTTTTCGATTCGCTTGGGCGCGAGTCGATAACTTTTGTGTCGGGGTATCCGCAAAAGGGCATTTCATATATAAATTCTCCTTTTGTCAAGTGTATATCGTTCACGTTATTGTCACTCCGATTTATCTAATTAAAGTATAGCACAAAAATCATTTTATTTCAAGCACTTACGCAAATTTTTTTCATATTTAAAGTAAAAAACGCGCCGAATATCACTCCGACGCGCATTTTTATGTATTCAAAAAATCAAAGCTTTACGATAACGCCCATCTGGTTTCTGCCCGCGCCTACTGCGTTGGATTCGTCAGTGTCGATGTGCATCGCTCTTGCGTAGTTCTCGCTTACGCGGCAAACGGTATCGCAGAGAATAGCCGATCTGTCAGCAGAGTCGATCTTTACCGCTACTATCTCGCCGTTTGTAACGCCAAGCTCCTCAGCATCGGCAGGTGTAAGGTGGATATGTCTTTTAGCTACGATAACACCTTCCTTTACCTCTACCTCTCCGCAGGGGCCTACCAGCTTACATGCGCCCGAGCCTGCTACGTCGCCCGACTCGCGAACGGGTGCTGCTATGCCGATAGAACGTGCGTCGGTAGCCGAAAGCTCTATCTGGTCAGCCTTGCGGCAGGGACCGAGGATAGATACGTTAGCCAGCTCTTTCTTAGGGCCTACAACGGTAACTCTCTCTTCGCAGGCAAACTGACCCGGCTGAGAAAGATCCTTTTTCTTAGTAAGCTCGTGGCCTGCGCCAAAAAGCACCTCGAGCGTTTCCTTAGTTACATGAACGTGTCTTGCAGATGTTTCAACGATAAATTCCTTTGACATCTTTGATTACTTCCTTTCAAATAAATATTTGCAAAGTTAAACCTATATTTATATTTTACTACTATTTCGGCACAAAATCAAGAGTATTTTATAAATTTTTATCATCTTCGCGATTTTTTTCTCTGAGCATATTTTGCAGTTCGTACTTGTGTTTGGTAGCCATGCCTCCCCTGATATGACGTTCCTGTTTATTAAGCTCCAGCAGCTTCGCCACTTCTTTATACAACTCAGGCTCTAAGTCGGGCAGGCGCTCGCGTATGTCTTTATGAACAGTAGATTTTGAAATATCGAACTGTTTCGCCGCCGCCCTTACGGTAGCCCTCTTGCTTACCATGTACTCGCCGAGCATTATCGGACGGCACTTGTCAGTAAGACTCATCTTCTCACCCCAATACATATATTTTTTTGTGTAATAAAATATATGTATCGTAAAAGCAGATTATGCTGAAAAAATGAAAACGTCCGAAAGGCGGTTTTTGCTTGCCCCTCGGACGAATGTTTATTTGTAACCCATCTGCAAAAACAGCACCTTGCCCGCAGCGGGGTCTATCGCCGCGGCTGAGAGTATCGGGTCATTGCCGCGCACATCGTGAGTCAGGATGTAGAGCATGGCGGAGCTTTCGCTGTTGTAATACTTCTTCCAGCTTTCGTCCAGACGAAGCGTTATCTTCTCGCCGCCTATCTCAGCGCCGTTTTTGAACTTCCTCAGCGGTACAGCGTGCTTTGCTTTTTTCGCAAGCTGCGCCTCATACGCTTCCGCATTTTCGCGCGCAGTAGTAAAGCTCACGCTGTAATAGCCTATGTGTTTGCCTACGCTTGCCGAATATTCAAATTTCAGCTCCTGCATATCGTCAGCGTAATCGGGCAGCCCGCTCGGTTCTTTGACATTGTTGTAAAGTCCTATGTAGCCGCGCTGCAATTTGTATCTTGCGACGCTTGCAGAGTGCAGATACAGCGGCGGTATCGTGAAGATAAGAACATACATCAGAATGACGAAGCAGGTCAGCCATATCGAGAGGTGCTCTTTTCGGCGCACAATGACCATAGCCATGATGACGGAGTAGATAGTTGTAGCGATGAATTGCAGGCTGTACGTTGCCGCGAAAAGGGCAACGCCGAGAACTGCCGCAAAGATGAGTATTTTCACTGCCCATTTATCCCACCATCTGACTAATTTATCCTGCATAGGTTCACTTCTTTGTCTTGAAATTTATCGTGCGCGAGAACTCACCGTACTGCCGCGCGCCGTCTGAGTCGGTGAAGAAAGCGCGAACTTTTACCTTATAGCTCGTCGCCTTTTTTCAGACCCGTTATCTTGTATTTGCTACCTTTTGCGAGGGTCTTTACGCGCTTCCAATTCGCGCCGTGCCTGATGTATACCTCGTACCCGCTGCAATCCTCGGCTTTCCACGAAACGGTAGCCGTGCTCTTTTTCGCATTCGCGCTGATGAGCTTTACCGACTTCGGCTTAGTGACTGCCGTGCAGGCGGCGTTTTTGCCCGACACTACCTTGCCCGACTGCCGCACATACGCCCCAACGCGGAATTTATACTTGCCCGGTTTCAGCCCTGCTATCTTGTAAGCCGAGCCGCTCTTGACGGTCGCGACCTTGCGCCATTTGCCGCCGCTGTACATATAAACGCGGTAGCCGTCGGCGTAAAGCACCTTGCTCCAGCTCAGCTTTACCGAGTTGACCTGCGAAGCGTAACCGAGATCTTTCGGAGCGCGAAGGGTATTTTTATCGACGTAGGTGTCTTTATAGACATACCCGCAGCGCACGCAGGTATGCTTTGAGTAGCCGTTGTGGAGAAAGTCGGGCTGCACCTGCTTAGTGGCGAACTTATGCCCCAGCCTGTTGAGCTTGACGCTTTCGACCTCGCCGCAAATGGCGCAGCTTCGCGTTTTGCGCCGTCCTTAGTGCAGGTAGGCTTTTTGACGAAATGCCAGCTGCCAAACCTATGCCGGCAGATATTCTCATCAGCAGTTTCCGTCACGCCGACCGCTTCATCTATATATCCGCTCTCAGCCGCGCCGTAAGCCTCCGCGCCGAGCTGCGAGGTCAGCATAATGCAGGTTGTGACAACTGAGCAAATGATAGTTTTTGCATTTTTATGCACTTTCACCACTCCGAAATATAATTTTAATACTATATCTTATTATACATCATATTTGCACAATTGTCAAGAAAAAATCTGCCCGAAAATCGAGCAGATCTTTTGTACATTATTTCGCTTCAAGTCTGGGCGAATCCTCCGAGCGGGTGATCTGCGGGGGCTCTTCGCCTTTTACCGTCTTGTCAGTGATGACAACTTTTGTTATCTGCTTATCAGACGGCGCTTCAAACATTATCTTCGTCAGCGCGTTTTCTACGATAGCGCGCAATCCGCGAGCGCCTGTTTTCTGGTCGATAGCCATTTTCGCGATCTCCAGCTTAGCCTCATCGGTGATCTCAAACTCTATTCCGTCAAGCTTGAAGAGCTTTGTGTACTGCTTTATCAGCGAGTTTTTCGGCTCGGTCAGTATTCTGCAAAGCGCGTTTTCGTCCAGCTCATCAAGCACGGTGATAACGGGCAGTCTGCCGACCAGCTCAGGCACTATCCCGTACTTCACGAGGTCGTGCGGAACTACCTTTTTCATGATGTTATGCTCTTCGTCCTTTTTGGAAACGTTAGCGCCGAAGCCCATGGAGGAAGAATCGGTGCGCTTTTTGATAACTGCTTCTAGTCCCTCGAATGCGCCGCCGCAGATGAAGAGTATATTCTTCGTATCTATCTGGATAAATTCCTGATGCGGGTGTTTTCTGCCGCCCTGCGGAGGAACATTTGAAACCGTGCCCTCTACTATCTTGAGCAGAGCCTGCTGAACGCCCTCGCCGCTTACATCGCGGGTGATAGATGTGTTTTCCGACTTACGGGAGATCTTGTCGATCTCGTCGATGTAGATTATTCCCTTTTCCGCCGCTTCAACGTCGTAATCTGCTGCCTGGATAAGGCGCGTCAGAACGTTTTCAACGTCGTCGCCGACATAGCCCGCCTCTGTAAGAGTAGTAGCGTCCGCTATCGCGAAAGGAACGTTTAGCAGCTTTGCGAGCGTCTGCGCAAGCAGCGTTTTGCCTGTACCGGTAGGGCCTAGAAGCAGCACATTGCTCTTTTGCAGCTCTACGTCTTCCTCATCATCTTCGCCGTGCTCTTCGAGCGAGAGTATGCGCTTATAATGATTATAGACCGCTACCGCCAGCGAGATCTTAGCCTGATCCTGCCCGATGATGTATTCGTCGAGCACCGCTTTGATCTCTGCGGGGGTGTGGAGCTGTACGCCGCCGTCGTCGGCAAATTCAGCAGTTATATCGTTATTTTTCATCTCAAGCTGCTTGTTCAGCAGATTATAGCAAAAAGTACAACGCACTCGTCGCAGATGTAGTTGTTATCAGAAGAAAAGATATACTGCACCTTAGTTTCGGGCTTTCCGCAGAAGCTGCATCTTTTGATATTATCGTTCGCCATTTTTATCAATCCTTAAAAATTATCTGTGAGCGATCACCTTGTCGATAAGTCCGTAATCAGCAGCCTGCTGTGCGGAAAGGTAATTATCACGCTCGGTATCGATATTTATCTGCTCGATGGGCTTGCCGGTATTTTCAGCAAGTATACGATTCAGATTTTCTCTTGTTCTCACCATATGGTCAGAAGCTATCTTTATATCTGTGCACTGACCCGATATGCCGCCGCCGCTGATGAGGGGCTGGTGTATCATGATCTCGCTGTTCGGCAGAGCAAAGCGCTTGCCCTTTGCGCCGCTTGAAAGCAGGAACGCGCCCATAGAAGCAGCCATGCCTATACAAATTGTCGAAACGTCGCACTTGATATACTGCATGGTATCATATATTGCCATACCGGCTGTGATAACTCCTCCGGGGCTGTCGATATACAGATCAATATCCTTTTCGGGGTCTTGTCCTCAAGATAAAGAAGCTGAGCTATTACCACGCTTGCCGTAGCGTTGTCGATCTGGTCGCAGAGCATTATTATTCTGTCATTGAGCAGTCGCGAGTAAATATCGTAGCTGCGCTCTCCTCTTCCCGTCTGTTCTACTACGTAAGGTACCAATGCCATAAAACTACCTCCTAAAATGGGTCTTTTTAAAGATACGGTCGAAATTTGACGTATCCTTTCGCTAATACACATTTCGCCCGCGAATACAGGCGGGCGAAATATAGTATAAACTGTTATTACTTGATAACTGCCGAATCCTTGATAAGGTCTACCGCCTTGCTTACTGCAACGTCAAGCTTTACGCCGTCTTCGGGAAGTACAGCCTTTACCTGATCTATCTCGATATTGTAAGCTTCTGCAATTCTCTTGTACTCTGCGTCTATCTCATCAGCGGTAGGCTCGATGTTCTCGATCTCTGCGATCTTTTCGAGAGCCAGTCTGAGGTCTACCTGCTTCTTAGCCTGCTCCTCATACATCTTCTTAGCGTCGTCAAGGCTCTGACCGGTGTACTGGAAGTACTGCTGGAGAGTTATGCCCTGAGGTGCGAGGCGCTGAAAGCTCCTGAAGCATCTCGTTGATGCGGTTATCGTACATTACCTGAGGAACTTCAGCCTGCATCTTCTCAACTACTGCGTCGAAGAGCTTGCCTTCAACTTCGTTTTCAGCAGCCTTTTCAGCGGCTTCTTCCATGCTCTTTCTGATGTCAGCCTTGTACTCGTCAACGGTATCGAACTCGGTGGAATCCTTTACGAGGTCGTCGTCAAGCGCAGGAACTTCCTTGTACTGGATCTCGTTGAGCTTGATCTTGAATACTGCGGGAGCGCCCTTAAGCTCTTCTACCTGATACTCGTCGGGGAAAGTAACGTCGATGTCGAACTCTTCGCCTGCGTTGTGACCAACGATCTGATCCTCAAAGCCGGGAATGAACTGACCGCTGCCGAGCTCGAGAACGAAGCCCTCAGCCTTGCCGCCATCAAAAGCAACGCCATCTTTGAAGCCCTCGAAGTCGATGTTTACGAAGTCGCCGTTCTGAGCAGCTCTGTCGTCAACAGTTATCATTCTTGCGTTCTTCTCGCAGATGGAATTAGCTCTGTTGTCAACGTCCTCGTCACTTACAGCATTGACGATCTTTTCTACTTCTATACCCTTATAGTCAGAAACAGTTACCTCAGGCTTGGTGATGCAGGTAGCCTTGAGGACAACGCCGTTTTCCTTGCTTACAGCGGTAACTTCTGCGTCGGGGCGAGCAACAAGCTCAAGCTTAGCCTCAGCAACTGCAGAGTCGATAGCCTCGCCGGCGATGTCGTTTACTGCGTCCTCATAGAATACGTTTTCGCCGTACTCTTTCTCGATAAGCTTACGGGGAGCTTTGCCCTTACGGAAACCGGGGATGGAGATATTCTTCTTGGCTTTCTGATAAGCTGCCTGCACAGCCGCTTCAAAATCTTCAGCCGAAATCTCTATCTCAAGCTCATACTTATTCGTTTCGACATTATTTACTGCCTTTAAACTCATTTTAAATTCCTCCGTTAAAATATTATAATAACTTATTTATTATAGCATACTTTTTTATAGATTTCTAGTGGTTTTCATACTATTCGGCGCTTTGTACAAATTCAGTTATGTCCATTGGTACAAATTGTAGATAATCACTTGAAATCAGGTGATAATTTATGCCTTGGTACTCGCCTTTTACAGCGCAGGCGTGGCCTTTTTTGCCGTGGATATGTCCGTAGAAACATTCTTTTATATCGTGCTTGTGCAAAACCTCCATTATCTCCTCATTCACGCCCGTAAGGTAAACTGGCGGATAATGCAGAAACACGAGCGGCTTATACCCCGCTTTTTCCGCTGCGGAGATAGAAAGTTCCAGCCGTACAGCCTCGCGCATGAGCACTTTTTTATCAGCAGGCTCGCCGTTATCATTTATCCAGCCGCGCGTACCGCAAATGCCGCGGTCGCCGAAAGGATAGAAATTATTGTGCAGGATTTTTACGCGTTCGATACCGTTTGCCTTAAAAAAATTTTCCGTTTTTGTTATTGTGCTCCACCAGTAATCGTGATTGCCTTTAAGCATTATTTTTTCGCCCGGCAGCGAGGCAAGAAATCTGAAATCCTTCAGAGTATCTTCAAGCTTGGTCGCCCACGAAAAATCGCCTGGCAGTACTACCGTATCGCCGTCTTTGACTTTCGCCTGCCAGTTAGTACGGATCCTATTCATGTAATCGTCCCAGCCGCCAAATATATCCATAGGCTTATTTACCGAAACGGACAAATGCAGATCTGCAATAACAAACAGCGACAAATCAAAAACCTCCGTTCTCCGACGTATATTTTTCGCAGCGTCGGATATAATATTTTTACGCCGAACAAGCGGCATACTACAAAAGATCAAAGGAGCGAACTAAAATGGAAAACAGTATCAGAGGTATCCACTGCAACGTTGAGAATTGTATTCACAACAAGAACGCCTGCGAATGTACCGCCGATAAGATCGACGTAAGCTGCACCTGCTCTAAGCCCGACTGCTGCGATGAAACAGAGTGCAAGACTTTCAAGAGCAGATAAGCTTCATGCGTCCGCAAGAGCGGGCGCGTACATATCAGATGCCGAGCGCAGAGAAAACGTAATCCTTCATCTCAGTCTTATCAATGACCTTAGTAAATCTTACGTCCTTATCTTTAAGAGCCGCGAGCGAAGCAGGAACAGCCAGTCCCGATACTTCGGCGAGCTTATCTACAAGCTCAAATTCAGAAGCTTCGGTATTCTCGCCGAGAGCGGAGAGTACAGAGCCGGAGAACTTATAGGGGCTTGCGGTGGAAGCGATGATGGTCTTGGTCTGATCGCCGGTAGCAGCCTTGTAATCCTCGTATACCTTTACTGCAACAGCCGTGTGGGTATCGCAGGTGTAGGAATATTTGTCATATATCTTCTTGATGGTAGCCTTGGTTTCTTCATCGCTGCAGCAGCCTGCCGAAAATTCCTCGAAGAGTATCTTCTTGACGTCGTCGGAAACTTCATATCTGCCCTCGGAAGCAAGCTTGCCGAACCACTCTCTGATAAGCGCGTCGTTCTCGCCGCTGAGCATATAGAGCAGTCTTTCGAGGTTAGAAGAGATAAGAATATCCATAGAGGGAGAGATAGTAGCGTGGAAATCTCTGTTTCTGTCGTAGATACCTGTTTTTAAAAAGTCGGTAAGAACGTTGTTTGCGTTGGAAGCGCAGATGAGCTTGTTTACGGGAACGCCCATGTGCTTAGCGTAGTAGCCTGCGAGGATATTACCGAAGTTGCCGGTAGGAACTACTATATTTATCTTTTCGCCCTCGCTAATCTCGCCGTCTGCAAGAAGCTGAGCGTAGGAGGAGATGTAGTAGATGATCTGCGGCGCAAGTCTGCCCCAGTTGATGGAGTTTGCGGAAGAGAACATCATGCCGTTCTTTTCAAGCTCCTCAGCTATCTCGCGGTTGGTGAATATAGCCTTTACGCCGTTCTGAGCGTCGTCGAAGTTGCCCTTTATAGCGCAAACGCCCACGTTGTCGCCTTCCTGAGTGGTCATCTGCTTTTTCTGCATTGCAGACACGCCGTCCTCGGGGTAGAATACCATTATAGATGTGCCGGGCACGTTCTTGAAGCCCTCGAGAGCAGCCTTGCCGGTATCGCCCGAAGTAGCAACGAGAATAACCACCTTTTTATCAGAATGGAGCTTCTTGGTAGAAGTCGTGAGCAGGTAAGGCAGTATCTGGAGCGCCATATCTTTGAAAGCGCAGGTAGGGCCGTGCCAAAGCTCGAGCATATATGTACCGTCGAAAAGGTGCGCAAGCTCGGCTATATTATCGGTATCGAAAGCCTTAGTATTGTAGGCGTTGTCTACGCAGTAAGCTATCTCAGCCTCGGTAAAATTGGTAAGGAACTTGCCGAATACGAATTTTGCGCGCGCACGGTAATCCTGCTCGCCAAGTTTTTTCAGATCTTCCATGCTGATAGAGGGTATCTCTTCGGGAACGAAAAGTCCGCCGTCTACCGAAATGCCCTGTGCTATCGCCTGTGCCGAGGAAACTTTTACCTCGCTGTTTCTGGTGCTCTTGTAATACATAAAAATTCACCCTTCTGATAAAATTTTTTGCTTTTTCACGCGCCGCTCACGTCGAATGCTGCAACGTAATACCGCACATGTTTGACTTTCTTATTTTCCATTATGACCGCAGCCACGTCAAAGCGGCATATCGCTTCGCCGTACTTTTGCTTATAGCCGCGGTAATATATCTCGGCAGTCTTTATCAAAAAGCGCCTTTTTGCGGGCGTAACTGCCTTTTCAGCCGAAACTACGGCGTGCTCATCGCGCGATTTCACTTCTACGAAAGCGAGCCTGCCGTTTTTCGGGCTATAATATCTATCTCACCGCCGCGAACGGTAAAGTTGCGCGCCATTATTTCGTAACCGTTTTTCTCGAGGAACGCCGCGACCGCGTTTTCGCCGATGTCGCCTATCTCACGGTTCGTCATTTTTTGCTGCATAATACTTTTTCAAAAATGACATACGGTGTATCTCGCACGGGCCGTACTCATCGAGCGCCTGATAATGCGCCTTAGTGCCGTAGCCCTTATGCTTTTCAAACGAATACTGCGGATATTTCAGCGCCATCTCTTTCATATAGCGGTCACGCGCTACCTTTGCGAGTATCGAAGCCGCCGCTATAGATTGGCTCTTGGCGTCGCCCTTTATGACGAACTGTACGGGGCAGCTAAGCTGCGGGGTCTTGTTGCCGTCGGCAAGCGCCATATCGGGCGTTACGCCTAAGGATTCCGCCGCACGCTTCATCGCGAGCATAGCGCAGTTTAAAATATTGAGCTGCTCTATCTCCTCTACGGAAGCCGTCTTTATCGACCAGTAAAGCGCCTTTTCCTTTATCTCGTCAAAAAGCTTTTCGCGCTTTTTTTCGGTAAGCTTTTTGCTGTCGTTTATGCCTTCTATAACAGTATCGGGGGCAAGTATCACAGCCGCCGCGAAAACGTCGCCCGCGAGAGGGCCTCTTCCCGCCTCGTCCATTCCGCAAAGCAGCGGGTATTCGCCGTAATACTGCATATCAAATTCGTGCAGATCCATATTCACACACTTCCCTGCGGTCTTTCAAGCGAGATCCTGCCTAGTTTGCCCGCACGGAATTCGTCCAGTACAGCCGCCGCCGCGCGCTCGGTATTTATCTCGCCGCCCGATATGAGGAAGCCGCGTTTTCTGCCTATGCGTTCCAGCAGCTCAAAGCCTTTCAAACAGCCCGCCGTCATATCGTCGTTTTCGGGCAGGTCTTCGAGCGAGATATTATATCTGCCGACAAGCATTTCGGGGTACTCTTCGCAAAGCAGCTCAAGCAGGCGGCAGGCGAGGTACTCGGTATCTAAGATATTATCCTTAACCGCGCCGGTGAAAGCAAGCCTTTCGCCGACGGTCTTATCCTCAAATTTCGGCCAGAGAACGCCGGGCATATCAAGCAGCTCTGTGTTGTCATCGAGAGTTACCCACTGTTTTCCGCGGGTAACGCCCGGACGATCCTCTACCTTAGCGCGTTTAGAGCCGGCAAGGCGGTTGATGAAAGAAGATTTGCCGACATTCGGTATACCGACTATCATCATGCGGATAGGTCTGCCGTGCATTCCCTTTGCTTCCCAGGTCTTTACCTGCTCAGCCATAAGCTCTTTTAGCGCCGACTTGAATTTGTTTATATTCTTTCCGCTGCGGCAGTCGGTAGCCACGGCGGTGATGCCTTTTTTCTTATAGTAGTCGATCCACTGAGATGTTACAGCTTCGTCAGCCGAGTCGGCTTTGTTGAGCAGAAGCAGGCGGGGCTTTGAGCCTACCAGCCTATCCATCTCGGGGTTTCGGCTGGAGTATGGGATACGCGCGTCGGTTATCTCGACTACAACGTCTACCAGCTTTAGATTAGACTGCATGATACGGCGGGTTTTCGCCATATGTCCGGGAAACCACTGCACTTTTGTAGTATCGCCCATTTTCTCAGCCTCCTTTCAGATAACAAGTTCTTCAGCTAAGCTTTCCGAACTGATCGAACGGATAAAACCTCAGAACAGCCTTGCCGAGAACATTTTTAGTATTTATAAATCCTACGCCCTCATCTCTGCTGTCGCGTGAATCGTTTCTGTTATCGCCCAGCGCAAAGATGCAGTTTTTAGGAACGTGATATTCGTATGAAGTTTCGGAAACTTTGTATTCCTGATCGAACGAAAATTTATCGAGCATAGCTTCGCCGAGGTAGCTTTCGTCGAGCTTCTCGCCGTTTACGGTGACGGTATTGGTGTTATAATCTATCACGATGGTATCGCCCGCGACGCCTATGCAGCGCTTGATTATCGTCTTATTGAGCTGAGGGCTGTTCGCAACTATTATATCGCCGCGCTCTGGCGTGTAATTGAAGTGCGTGAGTATCAGCCGCTGCTGATCGTACAAAGTAGGGTTCATAGAACTGCCGTCTACCACAACTGTGCGGAAGAGGAAGATAAACACTAGCAGCACGATGAATATTGCAAATACGAATGACTCTATCCAATCGAGCGCCTCATCGAGCGGCGAGGGCTTCTTTTTTTCATTATCGCGTTCGGGCTTTGCGTTTTCAGCAGCGCCCTTCTTCGACAGATCGTTTGTATCGTTCATAATATATTCTGCCTCTTTTTCAGCGTTATTATGATCAAAGTTTATCGTTATAGTACGTTAAATTAAAATCATACAAATTTATTATAACAAAAAAACGTCATGATTGCAAGCGCAAACGCAATATTTTCTGCCCTATGCTGCGCCATTCACAAAAAATTTACTTTTGCAGGCAACAAAAAAAGAGCCGCAAAAACGACTCTTTTCTCATTAAGGTAATTACTTGATAGCTTCCTTGACCTTAGCAGCCTTACCAACTCTGTCGCGCAGATAGTAAAGCTTAGCACGGCGAACCTTACCGTATCTTACGATCTCTACCTTCTCAACAACGGAGAATGTACAGGGAATACTCTTTCGATACCGCAGCCGTGAGCAACTCTTCTTACAGTAAAGGTCTCGCTGATACCGCCATGCTTCTTAGCGATAACAGTACCCTCGAAGATCTGGATTCTAGAGGGCTTGTCGCCTTCCTTGATCCTTACATGTACCTTTACTACGTCACCGATGTTTACCTCGGGGATCTCTTTCTTCATGCTGTCCTGAGCAATAAGTTTTAAAGCGTCCACTTTAAATACCTCCTAAAAATTTTCAGACATTCATACGTTCTATGGCGCTATCTCCTGATACGCGCAGAGCCAGAGGACTGCCCGCTTTAATGTCATTGGCTACGAACGAATTTCCGCAGCGCGGCATTAACTCTCGTCGCTTTATGCAAAACCGACGGATAATCAAATGCTTATATATTATACCACATTTTCGTACCGATTGCAATAGTGACTTATATAAATTCATCGCCGTTTTTGCATAGTATTTTTGTGCGTTTTGTATATATCCGCAATATTTTCGCTCCCGCAAATTCGCAGAAAGCGTCTACAAGCACGCCGGTATTAAGATTAAGCTCAGTTCCGGCAGGCAGGGTCAGCTTTATATAGAGTCTGCCGTCTTTTACGGCGCTCTCGAGTATATCAACATGCGGCTTTATATCCACAGTCTTAAAGCCGGCTTTTCTGCCTTTTTTAGGCTTTTGGCGCTTCTGTATCTCTATCACGTCGCGCGAAACGAACTGCTCAAAAAGCTCCAGCGCTTTTTCGGCGGGTATGTCGAAGCCTATGCTTATCTCATACTCGGCGCGCGCTATCTCTATATGCTTCATGACGGGCGCTGCCGCCTTGACGAAATACAATCCCTCGGGCATAGAGCTGTTTAGCTGTTTTACCAAACGCTCGCAGTCCCAATCCTCGGTAAGCGCAATGTCGAGCACTTCAACTTCGCTCTCAGTACCGAGCGGCAGGGCGAGTGGGAACATCAGATACGAATGCGGATTAAAGCCCTGCGTGTACCATATCGGCACGCCCGCGCGCTTTATAGCTCTCTGCATGGCGCGCATTAGGTCGAGGTGAGAGATGTAGCGCGCTCTTCCCTTTTTAGCGAACGTCAAGCGGTAATCCCAGCGTTCAATTTGCAGGCTCTGATTTTTTGGCTGCGCCACAGTAAACACCTCCGTACTCTTTAGATATCCCACAGCCGCTGCAGCTCTCGCAGCAGTTGCGCGTTGTCTGCGCCATGTGCGCCTTTTTGTTTTCGCGTATGAAGAACCGGCGCGACACAAGATAATCGAGGTGCGACCAAGGCATCACCTCTTCGTAACTGCGGCGGCGGTTAGCGTAGAAAGCCTTATCCACGCCGCACTCTTCAAACGCTTCGTCCCAAAGCTCGGGGCGGAAATGCTCGTCCCAGCTATCGAGGGTACAGCCTTTTTTCCATGCGGTGTAGATGACCTTGCCGACTCTTCTGTCGCCCCTTGCGAGAACGGCTTCGAGTATGGAAACGGGCTGATGGTGGTAGCTGAAACGTATCTTTTTGGATTTTATCGTATCGAGTATCAGCTTTTGCTTTCTGTTGATGTCCTCGGGAAGTGCCTGCGGCTCAAATTCAAATGGCGTGAAAGGCTTCGGCACGAAAGTCGCGGTGGAGAGCGATACCTGTATAGAGCTTGCGCGCTGTTCTTTCGGAACCTCGTAATACAGATCTACCACGCGCTGAGCAAGCTCGGCTATACCGCGCACGTCATCGTCAGTTTCTTCCGGCAGACCAAGCATGAAGTAGAGCTTTACCGTGCCGTAGCCCGCTTCAAAAGCCATGCGGCAGGTGTGCATTATCTCGTCCTCGGTGATGTTTTTGTTTATTACATCGCGCAGGCGCTGAGTACCCGCTTCGGGAGCGAAAGTCAGACCGCTCTTGCGGACGGAGGCTATCTTTTCAAGCAGCTCTTCGCTGAAATTATCTATACGCAGCGAGGGCAGCGAGAGATTTATATTTTCCTTATCGGTATAATCCGCGAGGGTGGAGAGCAGCTTTTCTATCTGAGTGTAATCGCTGGTGGAAAGCGAGGAGAGGACACCTGCTCGTAACCCGTCTGCTCGCAAAGGCACTTGGTCTCTTTCTCGATAGTGTCGATATTTTTTTTCGCGGAACGGGCGGTAAATAAAGCCCGCCTGACAAAAACGGCAGCCGCGTATACAGCCGCGCAGTACCTCTACCACCGCTCTGTCATGCACGATGGAAGTAAACGGCACAACGAAGCTATCGGGGTAATAGACCTTATCGAAGTCCTTTACAACGCGCTTTTTGATACGCGCGGGGGCGGTATCGGTATTCGGCTTTATCTCGCTGACAGTGCCGTCCTCGTTATAGGAAACATCGTAAAACTGCGGGACGTAAACGCCCTCTATCTTAGCCGCTTCGCGCAGAAATTCAAGTTTTGTGGGGTGAGAGGGCTTCATTTTTTCGTACAGCTCAAGCAGCTCTACGTTTACCTCCTCGCCCTCGCCGAGAATGAACATATCAAAGAAATCAGCCATAGGTTCGGGATTGCAGACGCATGGGCCGCCGCCGACAACTATCGGAGCAAGGTCGGTACGGTCTTTTTGCAAACACGGGCAGACCCGCCAGATCGAGCATAGCGAGAACGTTGGTATACGAAAGCTCATATTGAAGCGTGAAGCCGATGAAATCAAAATCGCGGATAGGGTCTAGGCTTTCGAGAGCGTAGAGCGGGATATTATTTTCGCGCATGGTCTGCTCAAAGTCTTTTTCGGGCATGAAAACGCGCTCGCACCACCAGTTTTCACGCCGGTTCTTCAAACCGTAAAGTATCTTCATACCAAGGTGGCTCATGCCGACATCGTAAACGTCGGGAAAGCAGAAGGCGAAGCGCACATCTACCTTATCTCTATCTTTTACCACGCTGCCCAGCTCGCCGCCGATATAGCGCGCAGGCTTTTGGGTATTGAGCAGAAGCTGCTCTAATTTTTCCTGTATTTCTTTCATATTGCAAATATCCTCTTTCAGAGTTTTTCAGTCTTAAATTTTATTATAGCATAATTGCGTTTATTTGTAAAGTGCTGCGGGGCGCAAAAAGCAAAAGACCCGCGCCTTTTTTTAAAAGCGCGAGCCGTTTGCTCAGTAAAAATATGTATGAAAGAAATGGTCTTACTCTACGTTTTTCAATGCTTCGTCGAGGGGTACTTTCTTTACCTTGCTCATGAGTATTACAGCGATGATAATGTATGCAACTATTCCCAGCGCGGGTATCTCAGCGTAGATGTACGATGGGATAACGAAAGGCATATAGCCCGCGTACTCAGAGAACACCACTTTGAAAATATACTTCAGTATTCCGCTTACGGGCGGGATAGTCAGCAGCAGTGAAAGCACTACTACTATCGAGGTGGTGGCAATGTACAGGCTGTTTATCTCGCCGTTATTATAGCCCAGTATCTTAGTCATAGAGATAGACTGAGTGTTTTTCTCGATAATGATCTTCGAGAGCAGGTAGATTATCAGCATGAACATCGCAACGCCTACGAATGTGAAGATGCTTATCATACCGCCCATAGAGAGTATGAGCTGGCGCGAGGTCTTAGTTAGGTCATCCTCAGTGATGGTGGTCGCGATATACATATCGTCTATATCAGTTATCTCTTCATCAGAGAAATAGCCGTTGAAGCAGCCGTCCTCAAGGTCGAATGTGTCGATGAAATCGTTCTGCGTCATGTAGACCGCAACAGAAGCAGGCTCTTTGTAGATACCGTCTATTTTGAAGGTGTACTTCTTATCGCCGTACTCTTCTTTAAGCATTACCTTGCCGCCTTTTTTTTAGCCCATACTTATCGGCAAAGCCCTGAGAGATGTATATACCGCCATCCCTAACGTCAGCGTCGATATACTTGCTGTCTTTTTTGATGCCGTAAACTGTTGCGGACTCTTCTTTGATCCTGTCGTCAATAGTTTTGAGCGAGCCTGCGCAGTATTTCTCCGCGCCCTCGGTCTCAGTTTCCATCGGCATTTTCAGAATGTACTGGTACTTGCAGGTCATATTGTCGATTATAATATCCTGATAATTCAGAAGCAGGGGCTTCATCGCAAGGCTGAAAAAAGATTATTACGTTTGCGAAGAATATACCGATGAAGATAGTGATGTAGTTCGGCATATTCTGGAATATTACTCTTAGGCGGAAACGCTTCATTATGCCTATCTTGGTATTCAGCTTGAACGCTTTTTTTTCTTCTGCTTTCTCTTTAGATCTCTGCGCAGGAATTTGAGCGGAGAAAGGCTGAGCTTGTTTGCAAGTATAGCAAGGTCGATAAGGAAAAGCAGTATCAGCGGAACTACGGTGGTCTTTACAAAAGCCTCAGCGTTCCAAATAGTAACGTATGTCGGCAGGCTGTAACTCTGATAATATATATCGGTAACGAAGTCTTTGAGCACGGTATAGCCGAGAATATTGCCGACTATCGCCGCAACTATCATTACGATCATCGGGGCGGTAAGATAATGCCTGATAAGCTCGCCGCGTGTATAGCCCGTAGCGCGGAGCGCGCCGATAACGGTAGCTTCTTTATTGATAGTATTGCTCGTAGTGATAGCGAATACGAACGAGATCATGATGACTACCAAATAGAGGAATACGGTCATCATAGCGCCGTCGCCCTTGATGTCCTCGCCCGCGAAGTGGATAGCGTTGTTGGAATACTGAGGAATGAACTGTTTCAGCGGCGATACGGCGTTGATGTCTTTCATCACGTTCTCAGCCATATCCTTAGCTTCGCCGTCGTCCTTAGGGGCTTTATCGTATTTCCAGGAGTAGCTGTAATGAAGAGTCGATTCGTCGAAGCTGTCGAAGCCGTCTTCCGTCATTATAGCAACGCAGAATTTCATAGCGTCGAACATCATATCTCCGGGGCTGGAATAAAGAGTACTGTAATCTGAAAGCGCCACCAGACCCGTGATCTTCAGCTTGGTATCGCCGAGAGTGATATTATCGCCTACAGTGAATTTGTTATTATACGCATACATTCTGTCGATAGCTATCTCGTCTTTAGCGGAGGGCAGCCTGCCTTCCATTACGCAAACTTTATCTACATCTTTACGCGGTTTGAAAACGCGGACAGTGCTATCTACCTCTTTAGTTTCTTCCTCAAGGGAAAAGTTTTCATATACCGTGAGCTTTTCTTTGCCGTCCTCTATTTTTGAGATTGTGTCGGCGTCGGCTTTTTTCCATAAGCTCGAAGTTGCCGTCCTCGATATTATATTTTTTCAAAGCCGTCTTCATATGCCTGCTTCATGCTTCCGCCTGCTACCAGCATACCCGAAACGGTGCTTATCATCATAGTGATAAAAAGGAAGATCACTATGTACTTTCCTGCTTCTGATCTAAGTTCGCGTGGGATACGCTTTATGAGCGGATCTTTGATCTTTTCTTCTTCAATCAAGACACCTCCCAATTACCATTCAAGCTCGGAAGCAGGTATCTTATTTTCGTTAAGATAATTTTTACGGATAGTGCCGTCGCGCAGAGTGATAACGCGGTCTGCCATGTTCTTTATAGCGTCGTTATGCGTTACCATTACGATGGTGTTGCCGTACTTTTTGTTTACGTCCTCGATAAGTTTGAGTATCTCCTTAGAGGTGTTATAATCGAGTGCGCCGGTAGGCTAGTCGCAAAGGAGAATATCGGGGTTTTTAACTATCGCTCTGCCGATAGCAGTTCTTTGCTGCTGACCGCCGCTGAGCTGGTTAGGCAGCTTATGGCGATGCTCATAAAGACCGAGCGTTTTTAGCAGCTCGTCCACATCGAGGGATCGTCGCTGAGGTAAGCGCCTACTTCTACGTTCTCTTTGATATTGAGATTAGGGATCAGATTATACATCTGGAAAATGTAGCCGAGGTGCTTTCTGCGATAAAGCGTGAGCGCTTTCTTTTCATTCATATCGGCAGTCTTTTCGCCGTTGATAGAAATATAGCCGCTGTCAGCATTATCAATTCCGCCGATTATATTCAGCAGAGTAGATTTGCCCGAACCCGAAGCGCCGAGCAGCACGCAAAACTCGCCTTTTTCAATGCCGATGTCTATACCCTTTAAGACTTCGGTATAGCTGTCACCCTCTCCGAAATGTTTTTTCAAACCGCTGATCTCCAAAAACATCATATTCACCCTTTCTTATTAGTTAGCAGTAGCTAACCATGCAGTCAAGCAGGTTCTGTCAGTTCTCCCCTGCCGATATGTGCGGAAATCATCCGCGCTGAGCCTTTGCCTGCATTTTCTTTTTCTTTTTGATCTGCTTTTCGATCTTTTTGATCTTCTTAGCGTTTGCGTGGCACATACCTGCGTTAGCGCAGCCTGCGCATTTACAGCCGCACGAAGACTTTCCCGCGCGCTTATCCTTAACTATCTGCATTATGATAAGCACTACCACAGCAATGAGAATGGCAGCTACAAAAGCTGTACCTAAAACCGTATCCATTATATATTCCTCCTCATTCTCAAAAAAAGCGCTGTAAAAGGTTAGCTCTTGCTAACCCTCTGCTATAAGTTTACCACCGCTAACCGATTTTGTCAAGCATTTTTTCACCAAATTTTCATTTTCAGACATATTCACAAAAACGCCGTTTTACAGCATAGCTTTTTGTATATTATACTACAATACTACACGATAGTGAAACAAATCATACGCCAAATAGCAAAGCGCAGACCTGTAAACAGCCTGCGCCTCAGATAAAAAGTGTGTATGGAGTTAAAAATTGTGAAAACTCAAAAATCACTTAGCAAGCTTTTCACCGAGTGCGCGGCAGTTTTCAAGAGCCTCGTCATCGGGAGTTTCGTTAGCGATAAGACCTTCGCCGTCGATGATCTCTGCACCGGCAGCCTTAGCGCGCTCAGCCCAGCTTCTCATCCATTCACCGTCGCCCCAGCCGTAAGAGCCGAAGAGAGCGATGGTCTTGCCGGAAAGCTTGCCTTCAACGCCTGCAAAGAAAGGCTCAAATTCGCTTTCTTCAAGCTCCTCAGCGCCCATTGCGGGGCAGCCGAAAGCCACTCTGTCGTAATCGTCGATATTGCCTGAAAATTCAGAAACGTTAAAGAGATCTGCTCCTGCTGCTTCTGCGACAGCCTCAGCCATTGCCTGTGTATTGCCCGAGCCGCTCCAATAGATAACTGCTGTTTTCATTCTCAAATACCTCCTAAGAAATTTTCAGAGCGTTATAAATATCAGCGCCCTGATCTAATTTATTGCACAGATATGCTCTGCACTTATCGTAATTATTAAAGAGTTTTTTCGCTCTGCCCGCGTTGGAGTAAACCTTCCAGCAGCCGCAAAGCAGGAAATTCTCGCCCTTATTCTCAATGAAACCCTCTACGTCCTTAACAGGGTAACCGAGAAACAGACCGATCTCGTGCGGAAAATCGCCGTTTTCATTGAGCCTTTTAGAAAGGCGCATAAGGTATTCGCCGAGCGTAGTTAGCTTAGAGTAACCAAACTTTGCAAAACAGCGCTGAACGTCGGGGCGGGCGAGCTGTGCGCGAAGCAGCTTTTCATTATAGACGAGTAGCAACTTGCGTGACTTATACTCTTTCAGCAAATAAATGCGTATGCCTTTCGCGCCGGCGCGGGTGTTGAAAAAGGCGGATATTATCCTCTACCGAGAATTTATTTTTGTCGATATTGATAAGATTGGCGGGCTTTATGCCAAGCATCGAGGGGGCTGACTGAAACGCCAGTATCCTGCCGAAATCGCTATGCTCTTTATCAGACATCTGCGCGCACCTCCTGCTTATATTATAGGTTAACATACGCTAACTTATACATTTATTTTTAGACTGCGCGCTGTAAAAGCAAAGCAGTCTGTTCTGGTTAGATATTGCTAACCTACGATTATATGATAACACATGGTGAGAGATTTGTCAAGAGGGAAATATGAAATTTGCTTGAATTTTTGCGGAGATGAAAAATAAGTGAAAATTTCTCCAAAAAGTTAATAAATATCACGGCTAAGCGGCAGGGGCTTTTGACGTAAAGCTAACCCTAAGCAGGGCGGAGTACCGCCGAACGAAAAGAAATAAACACCATGCAGCAGCTTTATGGCTGTTGTTTCTGTAAATAATGTAAGAATATAACATTGTAAAAATATTGACAATCATGGCGGGGTGTGTTATAATTTAAAGGAATAGATTTTTTCGTAAGAAAGGAATGATCTGAATGGCAAAAAGCTCTCGCTTATGGTACAAAGCGCCCGCTGACGACTGGAACAAAGCTCTGCCCGTCGGCAACGGCAGGATAGGCGGAATGATATTCGGTCAGCCGATAGAAGAGACCATACAGCTCAATGAAGACTCGGTATGGTCAGGCGGATACCGCAAGAGGAACAATCCCTCGGCTAAGCCGAACCTTGAAATAGTGCGCAAACTGCTGAAAGAGGAAAAGATCTCAGAAGCAGAGGAGATAGTTTTTGACGCATTCTGCGGCACACCTGTAAATCAGCGCCACTATATGCCGCTTGGAGATCTGAACATTATACATTATAAATACAAAGGGTGCGGAGTGCGAATACTCGCAGAGGGATCTCGACCTCGACACGGCTGTTTCGAGCTGCGATTACAGCATTGACGGCGTGGATTTTCACCGCGAGATATTCGTTTCCGAGCCTGACGCGGTAATGGCGATAAAGCTGACGGCTTCAAAACCCGCCGCGCTGGATATTCGCGTTAGGATAGACGGCAGGGACGATTATTTCGACGACAACTCCCCTGTTGCGGAGGACGCCATACTTTTCTACGGCGGCTGCGGCTCGGAGGACGGGATAAACTTTGCGGCGTACATAAAAGTTATCGGCAATGGCGGAAAAGTTGCGCCTTACGGAAGCTTCATTAACTGCGAGGGCTGCGACGAGGTGACTATACTGCTAGGCGCGCGCACCGATTACCGCTGTAAAGACTACAAGGCGATGGCTAAAGCAGACGTGGAAGCCGCCGCTGAGATGGAATATGACGAGCTTAAAAACCGCCATCTGCATGATTACAAGGCGCTGTATAAGCGCGCTTCGCTGACATTAGTCGGCGAGGACAAGAGCGATATCCCTACCAACGAGCGGCTTGCGCGGTTCAAAGAGGGCGCGGAGGACAATGGGCTGACAGAGCTTTACTGGAACTTTGCGCGCTACCTCATGATAGCAGGCAGCAGGCGCGGCACTCTCCCGCTGAATTTGCAGGGTATTTGGAACAAGGATATGTGGCCTGCATGGGGCTGCAAATTTACTATAAACATCAACACTGAGATGAACTACTGGGGCGTGGAAACGGGCAACCTCAGCGAGCTTTCAGAGCCGCTTTTTGACCTGTTAGAGCGTATGCGCCCGAACGGAAGAGTTACGGCGGAGGAGATGTACGGCTGCGGCGGATTCGTATGCCACCACAACACCGACCTTTGGGGCGACACCGCTCCGCAAGATCTTTGGATGCCGGGAACGCAGTGGCCTATGGGCGCGGCTTGGCTTTGTCTGCACATATGGGAGCACTACAAATTTACTCTCGACCGCGATTTTCTTGACGAAAAGTACCCGACAATGAAAGAAGCGGCGGCGTTCTTCGAGGATTTCCTCATAGAGGACAGCGAGGGCAGGCTGGTAACATCGCCATCGGTATCGCCCGAAAACTCGTACATTACGGCAAGCGGAACGCAGGGCGCGCTCTGCATGGGGCCTTCGATGGACAGCCAGATAATCTACGAACTTTTCAGCGCGGTGATAGAAGCGGCGGAGATACTTGGCGTAGATATGGTGCACAACAAGAAGCTGAAAGCGCTGCGCGAGCGTCTGCCTAAGCCAGAGATCGGCAAGTACGGTCAGATAAAGGAATGGGCGGTAGATTACGACGAGGTCGAGCCGGGACACAGACACGTTTCGCAGCTCTTCGCGCTTTACCCCGGCGACATGATAACCAAGCGCTCAACGCCCGAGCTTGCTGACGCGGCGCGCGCAACACTGGAACGCAGACTTTCTCACGGCGGCGGACACACGGGCTGGTCACGCGCATGGATAATCAATTTCTGGGCGCGGCTTTTCGACAGCGAAAAGGTCGCAGAAAACGTTCGTGCACTGCTGGCGTACTCGACTTCGGACAATATGTTCGATATGCACCCGCCTTTCCAGATCGACGGAAACTTCGGCGGCGCGGCAGGCATAACGGAAGCGCTTTTACAGAGCGAAAACGGTGAGCTGATACTGCTCCCCGCCCTGCCAAAGCAATGGGCTGACGGCAGCTTCAGGGGGCTGCGTGCGCGCGGAGCATTAACGATAAGCTGCGAATGGAGCGGCGGCAAGGTAGTAAACGCGGTTATCGTGCCAGACAAGGACGTTGCGATAACGCTTGTGATGCCGCAGGGCTGTATGCTGAAAGGCGCGGATGCGAGCGGCGAAAGCATAAAGATAAACATGAAAGCGGGCGAGCGGTACGAAATATGCCGCTGTGCCGAATAAATAAGGAAAGCAATTGAAAAGAGGAAAAGACATGAAAGCAAAAAAGCTGGCGGCAGCCGCTGCGGCGGCAATGATCGCGATAACAGCGCTTAGCTCCTGCGGAACATCTATCATCAAAAATGAGCAGATAGATACAAGCTCGGCCTCATCTGCGGCGGACAGCGCGGCAGACGTACAGGGCGACGTGCAGACTAGCGATAGCTCTGCCGCCGACACGGAAAACACTCAGCAGCAGGTGAATTACGACGCTATAGAAGTGCCGTATGTGGAGTACAAAAAGACTTATCAGGCGGAATCAGGAACGATAATCGGCGACACCGCTTCGGTAAAGAAAGAGCGTGCTTCGTTCAAGGGCGACGGATATGTTACGGGCGCAAATCAGGGCAACTGGAGCCTGAGCTTCGACCTGCCGGAATCGCAGTTTTACAACATCACCGTGCAGACTGCGGCGGATAAGAACACTAACTGCCGACTTTATGTGAACGGCAAGGAAGTTTGGGTGTTCCGCTCGACTAGCAACGGAACTTTTGAAGAACGCAAGCTGGAGAACATCTGGCTGGATAAAGGCATAAACGAGATAACCATTCGCTCGACCGATGACGCGGCTGACATCGACTACGTTACCATTGAGGCGAACAAGGACATCAGCGCGCTTAACCCCGACCTTTCGGCGGCAAAGCTCTCGAACGCGAACGCAGACTACAACGCGAAGGCGCTCTATTCGCTGATATGCTCGAATTACGGCAAGCAGATACTTACCGCTCAGCACGACAGCGTTGGAAGCACCGAAACTACCGACCTCGTCGCTACCATGACCGAGGGCAAGTACCCCGCTATGCGCTGGTCTGAGATAGGCGGTTACACGCGCTCGAACACAAAGGAAGTCACCGCTGCAAAAAGCTTACGCGGCTGATGGCGGCATCGTAGCTTACGACTGGTACTGGCTCGACCCTGCGGGCGGCAATGATTTTGAAGTTGCAAAGACGAATTTTGACATAAAGAAAGCCGTACCCGAAAAGGTCAAGCAGACAGTTTCGAGCGGCGACAGCTATCCCGACGACCTCAACGAAGATCAGCAGAGCGCGGGTTCGCAGGCGGCAGCGCTTACTCAGACCGAGGAGGAAGTACCGAAATACTCTATTGAAGAGATGGCGATATGGACTGACGAAGACATTGAACAGCACCACGACGCGGGCGACATCACCGACGAATGTTACAAGATACTGAAAGACATCGACACGGTTTCGAGCAAGCTGAAAGCGCTGAAAAAGGCGGATGTTGCCGTACTTTGGCGGCCGCTGCCCGTTGCGAGCAACGGTTTGTACTGGTGGGGCACGGACAAGGATTCATACAAGTGGCTTTGGCAGCTTATGTACACGAGAATGACCGTTTACCACGAGCTGAACAACCTTGTGTGGGTATGGAGCGCGCAGAACGCTGACTGGTACGTCGGTGACGAATACTGCGATGTGCTTTCGGCAGACGTTTACTCAAACGGCAACCGCGACGCGCAGATAAACACACTGCTCTTCCTCAACAACATCTGCAAGACCAAGCCGCTCGGCATGAGCGAATGCGGCAATCTGCCGCGATGGAGAGCGTGCTTCAGGAAAAAGCGTACTGGTCGTTCACAGCGCTTTGAGCGAGCCTTACCTCGGCGAGGAGATAGGCGTTACACTGACCGATACAGCGCAGGCAGAAGCGAATGCGCAGCGTTTCAAGCAGTATTACAACAACAATTACACGCTGACGCGCGACGAGCTGCCCAATCTGAAAGACGTGGCGGCGAACATAAAGGCGCAGGAAAAGGCGGACGCAAAAGCTGACAAGAAAGCCAAAAAAGAATCTGACAAGGCCGCAAAGAAAGCGGCTGAGAGCGAAGCCGAAAACTGATATGCAAATGCGTACAGCCGCGGTACTTTTTACGGTACTGCGGCTGTTTTTATGATGTAAATTTAGTTGCAAAAAAAAAGACCTTGAAATCATACGAAATCAAGGTCTTTGGTGAGCTATCGGGGATTCGAACCCCGGACCCTTTGATTAAAAGTCAAATGCTCTGCCAACTGAGCTAATAACTCACTTGCACGATCTCGGCAAATTTTATTTCTTGCTTAACGTGCTATATTATTATAGCAGAAAATCGTGCTGTTGTCAAGCTATATTTTAAATTTCAGCGTTTTGCACAACTATGTTGACAAATTTGCTCTAAATCAGACGTAAAATGCTAAAACATAATCGTCCATCACAAAGCCGCTGCCAATATCGGTACATTCTTCACGGATAACACGCATTCCGTTATGCTTGTAGACGTTTATCGCGTGGGTGTTGCCCTTATTTACGGTGAGCCAGATAATCTCGCAGCCCTCTTGGCGGGCGATGTGCTTTATTTCTTTCCACATGATGGAAGCAAGACCCTTGCCGCGCGCACTGCTTTTGAGATAAAGCTTCGAGAGAAAAAGCGAGCCATCGGGCTTTTTGCAAATACCGAAATAGCCGAGCGGTACGCCGTCAAAGAAAAGCATCTTATAGTGGTAGCCCTCCTCAGCGATCTGCCGCTTCATCGCATCAAACGACTGGAATTTCTCGAGCATATAGTCAATCTGCTCCTCAGTGATTATGCCGGGGAAAAACTCGTGCCAGATCTCGTTGGCTAGGTCGGCGAGCCGGTGAAGCTGCTCGTCGGTGACGGCTTCAACAAATTCAAGCTTTGTCACTTTCATTCCTCCATGCCTTTCAGATACTCGATAAACTGCTTTGCAACGCGCGGCGAACGGCCTGCGCGAGAGAGTGCGAACGCTTCAGCGCGCTGTTTGACTTCCTCGATCGGCGTTTTGATGTCATACTTCTTTGCAAGGCTCTCGACAACGGTGAGATATAGCTTCTTGTCGGGCTTGACGTATGTAACAGTGAGTCCGAAGCGGTCGGAGAGTGAGAGAAGCTCCTGCATAGTGTCGCCGCGGTGAACCTCATCACCCTCGCGTGAGGAGAACGTTTCGCGGACAAGGTGGCGGCGGTTTGAGGTCGCGTAAATGCAGAGGTTAGCCGCAGTTGATGAAACACTGCCCTCTAGAATCGCTTTGAGCGCGGCGAAATCATCGTCGTCCTCGGTAAAGCTGAGGTCGTCGATAAAAATTATAAATTTCAGCGGGTTGCGGCTTATCTGCTCAACTCTTGCAGGTATCTCGTGGAGCTGTTTCTTTTTCAGCTCGATAAGGCGCAGACCCTCCTTAGCGTAATCGTTCGCGATAGCTTTTACGGTCGAGGATTTGCCGGTGCCGCAGTCGCCGTAAAGCAGGACATTATTTGCAGGCTTGCCGGCAAGCAGAGCAAGGGTGTTGTCGATGACCTCTCCCCTCTCGCGCTCGTAGCCCGAAAGCTGGCTCAGCGAAATGCTGTCGGGATATTCGACTGGTACGATCTTACCATTGTCGATTACAAAAACGTGATACTGTGAGTAAATGCCATAGCCATATTTAGCAATATTATGTATGCGATCGGCATAGATCTTGGAGAAATCAGCTTTTTCGGTATTATATCTCGGCAGGAAGCCATCAAAATCGAGCGAATCGGTAAGCTCTTCGCAAGAGATCTCAGCAAGCTCTTCAAGCAGGAAAAGCTCGTTCGCAAGGCACTCGTCGAGCAGCTCGCCAGTTTGTTCACCCGAACCGCGGCGCAGCATATAGAGATTTTCGTTTTCAAGAACAAGTTTCAGGATATATTTGGTTAAATTGTCACCGTGCTTATAGAGCAGCGAAACAAATTCGCAGTACCATGAAACGCTGTCGCTGCACTCGTCCTCAGCAGCGGCGAGGGTTTCGAGCAGCGCGTGTACTACTTCGTCCTCTTTGAGCGATTTAAAAATAACAAGCGTTTCGCATCTTTCAAGCAGATCGCGATATTTTGACATACTAACACTTTCCTTCGTTAAAATTGTTTATCCGTAAGGGATATTATTATTATACCACGAATCGGCGCGGAATGCAAGATTTTTGCAAACAAAAAACGGCGAGGTCTTTCCCCGCCGCTTTGTTCATTATTCAGATTTCGGAGCTTCGTCCGGATGTTCCTCAAGATACTTTTCGGTATCCAGCGGATAATTTTTCAGATCAGGCAGATCGCCGAGAGTAAGCACATGATCGTTTGTGTAGATCTTCTTCCACATATCAAGCGAGGTGTATTCGCCCGAAAGCTGCATATCTTTCAGCGTAAATTCGCCGCTCCATGTAGCGAACCAACACCAGCGCGTACCATCGTTCATAGCGGTATCGGGATCAAAGAGTGTGCCGTTTTCTGTGAGTGCGACTATCTTTTTCGCGGAAGTAGTCGACTTAGTATAATCATAATACCACTTCTTGGAGGAATAGTCGCCGGCGTCAGCGTAAACGTCGTAACCCATGATGTCAACGTACTCATCGCCGGGATAGTAGGAAACGTTCTGACCGTTCCATACCCAGATAAGGTTGTTTATCTTGTGGTAATTTGTGAGGCGGTCGTACATAAGCTGCCAAAGCTCCTTGTAAGCGTCAGCGCCCGACGAACCCCACCAGAACCAAGGATTGTTCCACTTCGGGTCGCCGCCGCCCTCATGCAGAGGTCTCCAAAGTATAGGCACATGATAATCGTCCAGCTCGGCAAGGTACTGCGCAATGGTGTTGATGTCGCTGAGGAGCAGATCATAGCCTTCCTGATCCTCGCCGTTCATGATCTTAGCAAGGTCGATGTCGGTATACTCGCTGTAAAAAGCCCTGCCACCACTGTCCGCCGTTCTTCATGATGTACGGTTCCGGAGCGTTCCAGTGCCAGCACATAGTAACTATACCGTTCTGATTAAGATACCAGTCTTTAGCATTTATGATAGCGTCATATCCGTTGGAGCTGCCGTGAGCAACGCGGCTGGGAGATAGTTCGATAAGGTCAAGACCCATTATAGCCGGATAAACTTCAAAATTCTTGTAGATCTCCTTAAACTCGCGGCTCTCGGTGCCCTTGTTATCGGCGGCGTACTGTCCTGAAATTATGTACTTGCCATAAGAATCACAGAGGAAATTGTACAGGCGCTTGGTTTCGTCGGTAGCGTTAGTTGCAAAGCTGGCGGTTAACATCATAATCCGCCGAGTCGATCTGTGCCGATGGAGTAATAATTATCTTGTCGATGTAGACAGCGTTGGTCTGGGGTGCTATACCGATCTTGTGCTTACCCTTGCCGATAAGAACACGCTCGGCAACGTTATTGTCAAAGCTGGTGGTCGCCGCCGTAAAGGTAGTCAGCGCGTTACCGTCTATGGTTACAGAAGCTTCTGCTCCGCCGTTATCAGAAGCAGAAACAAGCGTAACATCGTAACTTCCCTTAGCGGGAAAATCAATGTCGAAAGTAACACTGTCATCTTTAGAGATCATGATAACGAAGCCTTTTCCGCTGTGATCGCCAAAGGAATGTGCTGTCAGAAACAGCAGCCGAGCCTTTGCATTTACCATCCTCAGCCTCGCACTCAAATTTGAAATCCTTAGGTATCGAATCCTCATCACCACTGGAATATTCCGAGAGATCAAAACCGCTGAGCGTTTCACTGACCGGATCGGTCTCGATAGTTTGACGCTGATATGTGCTCGAAGCATCGGGATCAGCAGCAGAATCGGCGGTGGAAGCAGCAGAACTTGAAGAATTGTTATCCTTACTGCTGCATGCCGATACAAAAGCGAGCATAGTAAGCGCCATGCAGGCACAGACTACCCTTTTGAATTTATTATTCATGAAAAACTGTCCTTTCTTTGCAGTGCAAACTGCATAATCTAACACTATAATTTTATAACTTTTTTTTAGCAATGTCAATAGATTTCGCAATGTTTTACACGCGGTTCATATCTAAAACGTTTACATACAACAAGAAACGGCTGCCGATGAACCGACAGCCGAAACCTGATAGGAAAAGTAAGGAAAGTAAAATGAAAAAAGAAAAATTCTAAATTACATTATATCATCCGGTCAGCCTTCGCGAAGTTTCTCCGCAAGCCCAATATACGCCGAGATCATCTCGACCGCACCATCAATACCGACCTTAGATGAATTTACAGTAATATCATAATTTGTGGCAGCACCCCATTTTCTGTCGGTATAGTACTCGTAATAATTAGCGCGGCGCTTATCGGTCTTTTTAATAAAATCTACAGCTTTATTCTTCTCGATGTCATAGCGCTCAGTGATACGGCGTTTTTTCTCCACCATATCTCCCGTCACGAAAACCGAGATCATCTTCGGATTATCCTGCAAAACGTAATCTGCACATCTGCCGACTATAACGCACGGCCCTGTAGCGAGTTTCTTGATAGTTTCAAACTGCGCCAAGAATATCCTATGATTAAGCGGCATTTCAGGATTTATCCTGCCATCGGGAGTCATCGGGTATGTACCCATCACGAGCGAATACAGAAAGCTGTTTGAGCAGCTCTCGTCATGTTTAACGAAAAGCTCTTCGCAGATTCCGCTGTGCTTAGCAGCCTCTTCAAGCAATTCTTTATCGTAGAACGGAATGCCGTATTTCTCTGCCAGCTTAGAGCCGATCTCTCTTCCTCCGCTGCCGAATTCTCGGCCGATCGTAATGATAGTATTCATATCTGTAACCTCCCTTTTCTGAGATGTGATTTATTCACTAGATATATTATAGCACATTTTTTGTAATTTGTATACAAAAATATTCAAAAATCATGTACAAATTTTAAGCATAATGTTTGTGCAAGATTACAAAAAAGAACCGCCGCAGCGGTTCTCTTTTGTACACTATTTAGCGCAGGATCAGATCATAGGATCTTCCCAGCAGTCAGGTGCTTCAACGCCCAGCAGCTTAGCAACAGTAGGAGCAACATTTGCAAGGCCGTACTTCTTGCTGTCAGCGTCGATAATCTCGTGACGAGTCTCTTTGTCCCAGATGATGAAGGGAACGCGGTTGAGCGAATGAGCGGTTCTTACCTGGATCTCGCCTTTCTTGTTCTTTTCGAGCATCTCGTCAGCGTTGCCGTGGTCAGCGGTCACGAGCAGAGTGCAGTTGTACTCGTCGCAAACCTTGAGCAGACGGGTAAGGCCGAGGTCTACCGCCTCAACACCGATGATGGTAGCGTCCATATCGCCGGTGTGACCTACCATGTCGCCGTTAGGATAGTTGCAGCGAATGAAATCGTACTTTTCTGACTTGATAGCCTCGATAAGATCGTCGGTGATCTCAGCAGACTTCATCCAAGGACGCTGGTCGAAAGAAACTCTGTCAGATGGGATCTCTTTCCAAGTTTCAAGCTCATCGGAGAACTTCTCAGACTTGTTGCCGTTCCAGAAGTAGGTAACGTGACCATATTTCTGAGTTTCGGAAACTGCATAGCTGTTCAGACCATTCTTAACGAGAACCTCGGAGAGAGTATTGGTGATTTCGGGAGGATTTACAAGGTAGTTCTTAGGCAGATTGAGGTCGCCGTCGTACTGGAGCATACCTGCATAGAGAACCTTAGGATCGTAGCCGCACTTGTCAAAGCTGTTGAAGCCTTCAACGTCGAACGCCATAGAAAGCTCGATAGCACGGTCGCCGCGGAAGTTGAAAAGGATAACGCTGTCATTATCGCATATCTTGCCGACAGGCTCGCCGTTTTCAGCGATAACGAAAGGAGGAAGATCCTGGTCGATAGCGCCGGTCTCCTCACGAAGGGTGTTGTATGCCTCAGCAGCGGAAGCGAACTGTCTGCCCTCGCCGCGAACATGAGTATCCCAGCCAAGCTTTACCATGTTCCAGTCAGCCTGGTATCTATCCATAGTCACCTTCATTCTGCCGCCGCCTGAAGCGATCTTGCCGTCAAAGCTCTCGTCATTAAGAGCAGCAAGACAGTCCTCAAGCTCCTGAATATAAGTCATGCCCGAAGTTGCGGGAACATCTCTTCCGTCGAGCAGGATATGGCAACGAACCTTAGAGATTCCTTCTTCTTTAGCGCGCTTGATCATGATCTTGAGGTGCGAGATATTTGAGTGAACGTTGCCGTCAGAAAGCAGACCGATGAAGTGCATGGTGCTGCCGTTCTCAACACAGTTAGAGGAAAGGTTTTTCCAAGTTTCGGAGGTGAACATCTTTCCGCTTTCGATGCTCTCGTTTACGAGCTTAGCGCCCTGCGAGTAGATCTGACCGCAGCCGAGAGCATTGTGACCTACCTCGGAGTTGCCCATATCATCATCGCTGGGCAGACCAACGGCGTCGCCGTGAGCCTTGAGCGAAGTATTGGGGTACTCCTTCAGCAGCATATCTAAAGTAGGGGTATTAGCCTCGGTAACAGCGTCGCCAAGACCTGTTACGGAAAAACCAACGCCATCCATTACAACAAGTACAACAGGTTTTTTAGTTGCCATGATTTTAACTCCTTTTCTATTATGGGGAAAAATTGTTATAAACTAAGCAAAGGCTGCGTAAACAGCCCTTGCGAAATTTTCTTAGCCTTCAACAGCAGCCTGAACGATGGTGTTGAAATCAGTAGCCTTGAGCGAAGCGCCGCCGATAAGACCGCCGTCAACGTTCTCCTTAGAGAGCAGCTCAGCGCAGTTCTTAGCGTTCATAGAGCCGCCGTACTGAATTGTAACAGCCTGTGCGGTAGCGTCATCATACAGCTTAGCAAGAGTAGCGCGGATGAATGCGCAAACTTCCTCAGCCTGGTCAGCGGTAGCGGTCTTGCCGGTGCCGATAGCCCAAACAGGCTCGTAAGCGATAACGCACTTCTTGAGGTCGTCAGCAGATACGTCGAAGAAATCAAGCTTGATCTGGCGTGCGATAACTTCCTCAGTGATGTTGCACTCGCGCTCCCAGAGAAGCTCGCCTACGCAAACGATAGGCTTCAGACCGGCAGCCAGAGCAGCCTTAGTTCTCTTATTTACAGTTTCATCAGTTTCGCCGAAGTACTGTCTTCTCTCGCTGTGGCCGATAACAACGTACTCAACGCCTACCTCAACAAGCATATCAGCGGAGATCTCGCCGGTGAAAGCGCCGCTCTTCTCAAAGTGAACGTTTTCTGCGCCTACCTTAACGTTGCTGCCGGCGGTTGCTGCAACAGCAGTTTCGAGGTTGGTGAAAGGTACGCAAGCGATAACCTCTACCTTGCCCTCAGCGTTTGCAACAAGGGGCTTGATAGCCTCGAGAAGCTCTTTAGCCTCAGGTCTGGTCTTGTTCATTTTCCAGTTTCCGGCGATTATAGCCTTTCTTACATCCTTTTTCATTGTAAAAAACTCCTTTTATGTAGTCATTGCCCTGCATAAGCAAAGCGTGTTATTTCAAATAAAAATCATACAAAAATCCGCACCCGAGAGCAAGCAGCATAAGTCCGAAGATCAGCATAGCTATGAAAGCCTTATTCGGCGGGTCTTTCAGCTCCTCGACCTCTTCGCCATTCTCGTCAACTTCGGGGGCGTCCTCCGTTTCGACCTTATCAACGATGTAAAATTCATTGGGGTCGGCAGGATCATACTCTATCTGAACGTCGCCTTCAAGTCCGAGGTCGGGCGTCCACTTTTCGTAAGTTTCGCCCTCAAACTCGAATAGAAGCTGCATTTCAGAAAAAGTCTTTCCCGCAATTTCGCTTGAGCGGCGCTCGCCGACCTTAGCGACCGCGGGCTTGAAGCCTGTTTCTTTTATCACGGGGTCGTGGTTTTCCATCTCGAGATAAAAGCTGCCCATCTTCTTGACCTTAGCGGAGAAAACAAGCATTATTATGCCGAACACGGCGAGGATGATCCCGAAGACATTGCCGAACCTATCCAGTATGCCTGTCTTGCCGAAAGCGCTCTGACTTTGCGAGAGAACGGCTGCTGCGAATGTATAAATTTGTGTCATTGCAAGCATTTCCTTATTTTAAAATTTCCAAAAACGGGGCGGACGAGCTTGCCCGCCTGCCCCGAAGTGGTTTATAAATTACTTGTCAGCAATTACGTCGATACCGGGAAGAACCTTGCCTTCGAGGTATTCGAGCGAAGCGCCGCCGCCTGTGGAGATGTGGGACATCTTATCAGCGAAGCCGAGCTGGATAACAGCCGCCGCGCTGTCGCCGCCGCCGATGATAGTAGTAGCGTCAGTTTCTGCGAGGGACTTAGCAACTGCGATAGTGCCCTTTAGCGAGAACGGGGTTCTCAAATACGCCCATAGGTCCGTTCCAAACAACGGTCTTAGCGGACTTAACAGCCTCAGCATAAAGCTCAGCGGTCTTAGTGCCGATGTCAAGACCCATCATGTCAGCGGGGATCTTGTCAGAATCAACGTTTTTAACTTCGATCTCAGCGTCGATAGGATCAGGGAATGAAGCAGCTACGGTAGTATCTACGGGGAGAAGAAGCTTCTTGCCCTTAGCAGCAGCCTTTTCGATCATTTCCTTGCAGTAGTCGATCTTGCTGTCGTCAACGAGCGATTTACCTACCTCGTAGCCCTGAGCCTTGAGGAATGTGTAAGCCATACCGCCGCCGATGATGAGAGTGTCGCACTTCTCAAGCAGGTTGGAGATAACGTTCAGCTTGTCAGCTACCTTAGCGCCGCCGAGGATAGCAACGAAGGGACGAACAGGATCTTCAACAGCGTTGCCGAGGAACTCGATCTCCTTGTTCATCAGGTAGCCTACTGCGGTCTCCTTAACGAACTTGGTAACGCCAGCTGTGGAAGCGTGAGCTCTGTGAGCAGAACCGAAAGCGTCCATTACGAATACTTCGTCGTCAACGAGGTCTGCAAGCTCTTTAGCGAAAGCTTCGCCGTTCTTGGTCTCTTCAGCGCCGCGGAATCTGGTGTTCTCGAGAACAACGATCTCGCCGTCAGCCATTTCAGCAACAGCCTTCTTTGCATTTTCGCCAACTACGGTATCGTCAGCAGCGAAAACTACCTTTGTATCAACGAGCTCTGCAAGTCTTGCTGCTGCGGGAGCGAGCGAGAACTTAGCCTCAGGGCCATTCTTGGGCTTGCCGAGATGCGAGCAAAGAACTACCTTGCCGCCGTCAGCAACGAGCTTTTTAATTGTGGGAAGTGCAGCTGTGATTCTGTTATCGTTGGTAATAACGCCATCTTTCAGCGGAACGTTAAAGTCTACTCTTACGAGTACCTTTTTGCCCTTAACACTAATGTCATCAACAGTAACTTTGTTTAAACCTGCCATTTTAAGACATCCTCTCATAAATAGATTTTTTACGGAAGCAAAAACGTTTCCGATACTTAACAATTTCACGAACAGGAAAAGTCCGTCCAAATATTATTATAATACATAACAGCAAAAAAATCAAGAGGTTTAAAGAATTTTTTACGTTATATCAATCAAGATCGCACACCATGCGCACCGCGCTGAATTTTTTTCTCTTTCAGATCCTGCCTGCCGATGTACCAGTAAAGTCCCCATATGCTCCCCATTTTATAATCGAACTGAAAAAGATTCGTTTCCCGCCGCGAGGGCTTGTCAACGTTCATACTGCCCTTGGGGTATCCCAGAAGCTTAGAGCCGTCTGCGGTAAATTCGCCGTCCTCGTCGTAAAGCTCTTCAAGCTCTTCCTCGTACTCACTAATGCCGTACTCGTATTTACAGCCGAAAGAAAATCTCAACGGCTCTATCGGCTTATCGAAATACTTAGTGTGATAAGGGCACGGCGGCTCGGTACGGCTAAGAGAGGACTTATCCCCGTCATAATAGATCACCTTAAAAGGCTCTCTGTTTTCGCCGTCAAAGGTATATTTTACCCAGCCCTCCGCGTCAGCAAGGTCGATCTCTCCGCTCCAGAAGATATACAGCATACCCGATCTTGGGAGCGCTCCGTCTTTGTCGTAAGGGGCTGCCTCCGCAAGATCTATCTGCGCCGCCAACTGCATAGCCGACTCAGGGTAACTCTCGATATCGTTTTTAAACTCCGCGCTGAATGCGCTAAGGGTAGGATATGGTATCTCCGGCGGAAGATCGGGGTATCCGCCGCTCTTGCTCGCTCCGACCGGTATTTTCTCGTCAGAAGTCGCCTGCGCGGTTATAAGGACAGCGTTCTTTCGAGCGTCGCGTATAAGCTCCGCAAGATCCTCTCTTCCGTTTTCCGCAAGATATTCCGCGTAATCTTTTGATCTTCTATCACAGCTTCTCTCGGCGCTTGCCTTGAACGACTGCGCGAACGACTCGCGCAGCGCTGCATTTTTATTCTCCGATATTTTTTCACCTGCGGGCTTTTCTGCGTTTGCCGACGCGCTTTGCTTCACATCCGGGTTCTCCTCCCGCCGCTCGGAAGCACGCGCCTTTATACCCGAAAACAGTTTGTCAAAAATGCTCATAAGCTTCTCCCCTTTTTGTCTGATATAACCGAATAATGGTGCTGTCAGCCTTTTCTCTTAAATATCGTGCCGACTACCTTAGGGCCTGCGTTTATAGCAATCGCCGCACCTATCTGATACATCTCAGCGGGGGATAGCCCATTTTCTTGGTCATTACCGCCGCCATCTCGTCCGCTACTGAGCGGTCACTGCCGTAAACTATGCAGTAGGGGGTCTGCGGGATCATCTCGTTTGAGGTGAGTTTCAATATCTCAGGGATAATGTTCTTATCGCCGCGGACTTTGGAATTTGTAACTATTTTATTATCCTGTATGCGCATTATCGGGCGCAGACCCATAAGTTCGCCCGCAAACGCCGCTGCAGAAGGTATTCTGCCAGACTTTCTCGCGTATTTGAGCGTGTACGGCGCGAAAAAGATAGTGCAGTTTTTCACCCAGTCCTCGATGTACTCGACTATCGCGGCGGGGGATTCGCCCTTTTTCGCTTTGATAGCCGCCTGCGTTACGGGGTAGCCGTAGCCGCCTGTGTAAGTAACGCCGTCTACATTATAAATATTAAAAGTGCCCTTGCGCTCGGGGTGCTCCTCAAAGAACTGCTCTGCCGCGAGGACGGAGTTGCCGTAGGTAGCGCTTCCCTCTTTATTTATGCTGACGTAGATAACGTCGGTATAGCCTTCATCGAAGAGCTTTTCATACAGCTCGGTGAACTCAAAAAGAGTGATCTGCGAGTGGGTAGGCATACCATCATACTCGTTCATCATCTTGTAAAACTGCTCATTATCGAAATCTACTCTGCTGGTGTAGCTTTTATCGCCGAGAACAACCTTGAAAGGCAGTACCAGTATATCCAGCTCGTTTTCAGCCTGCGAGGAAATATCGCTTGCCGAGTCGGTAATGATCTTGATCTTTGCCATAAAAATACATCTCCTTATATAAAATAATTAAATCCTTATTCGTCCCATACATATTGGGTGAGTTTGCCCTCTCTGCCGAGGTCGGGGTAATCCCACTGGCGAAGCACTTCGTAAACGGCTATCGCAGCGGAGTTTGAAAGGTTAAGACTGCGAAGAGTTTTACGCATAGGTATACGAACGCAGCAGTCCGAATTTTTGTACAGCAGATCTTCGGGCAGACCCTTGTCTTCCCTGCCGAATATCAGAAAGACATTCTTATCCTGCGGATAATCAGCCTCGCTGTGTACTTTTCTGCCCTTAGTGGTAAAGAAGTAGAACGCGCCTTCGTTCTGCTCAAAGAAACTGTCCAGATTATCGTACTCATAAATATCGAGCTTGTCCCAATAATCAAGACCAGCACGCTTTAGCTGTTTATCGGTTATCGTAAAACCGTAAGGCTTTACTAAGTGCAGCGCCGCGCCAGTCACCGCGCAGGTGCGCGAGATATTGCCGGTGTTTTGAGGGATCTGCGGCTCTACCAAAACTATATTCAATCTGTTCATAGAAACGACCTCTTATCAAAGCGGCTCAAAATCGCTGAGCTCGCTGTATTCTGCCAGCCAAGGCAGGTGCTGCTCAAACATCACGCCGTCATTTTTGGAAACGCCGTAGCTGTAAGCAGTTTTTATCGCAAGTTTTGCAAAGCCCGCGGCGCGGCTCATAGCTATCGGCAGGCTGTCGCCCAGCAGCAGACCGCCCGTCAGCACGGCTGTGTAAAGATCGCCGCAGCCCGAATACTTAGCGGGAACATAATCGCTGACGACTTTCCAAAAGCTGCTGTTTTTACTGTCGAAGCCGACCGAGGAAATGCCCTTGCCCGAGATCTCAGCGCCCGTGATAACGACCGTTCGCGGACCTAACTGCGAAAGGCGCACCAGCCAAGATCTTACCTCGCGCGCATTCAGACCTGCGGCTGGGTAAGGCTCGCCGAGGAGGATGGCGGCTTCGGTAAGATTAGGCGTGATAATATCGGCGGCTTTTACAAGGCGGCTCATCTTGCGGCAAAGCTCATCGGTAAAAGTGCGGTAAGGCTTGCCGTTATCGCCCATAACGGGGTCTACGACTTTAAGCGCCTGCGGATATGCCGAGAGAAAATCAAGGCAATGGTCTATCTGCTCGGCGGAGGCGAGAAAGCCGCTGTAAACGCAGTCGAAATGCTGACCAAGCTTTTTGTAATGCTCGAGAGCATCAGAGATAAAGTCAGTAAGGTCGCGCATGACGAAGTCGCCGTAGCCGGTATGCGCCGAAAGCACGGCGGTAGGCACAGGGCACACCTGCACGCCCATAGCGGATAGCACGGGCAGTATCACAGAAAGCGAGCACTTGCCCAAGCCCGAAATATCATGAATAGCGGCAACGCATTTTCTGCGGTCCAAGAAATCATCTCCCATAAAGCATTATTATAACATTATAACATATTCCGCGGGAAATTGCAAGACAATGATCAATAAGAAATTATCTTTTAAGCATAATTGTCACAAGATTGTAATACCCGTTTGGTATAATTAAGACAGACAGGGAAAAGGAGATGGCTTTTATGTCGATATTAACTGCAAAAGACCTCTGCAAATCATACGGCTCGGGCGAGAGCATGGTGAAAGCGCTCGACCACGTTTCGCTTTCGGTAGAGAGCGGCGAATTTGTAGCGGTAGTAGGAAGCTCAGGCTCGGGAAAATCTACCCTACTGAATATGCTCGGCGGGCTTGACACGCCAACATCGGGCGAAGTAACGGTATCAGGCAGCGATATTTTCAAGATGGACGATGAAAAGCGGACGATATTCCGCAGGCGCAACATCGGCTTTGTGTTTCAAAATTACAATCTTGTGCCCGTGCTGAATGTGTACGAAAATATAGTTCTGCCGATAGAGCTTGACGGAACTAAGGTTGACGAGGGTTATGTGCGCACCATGATAAAAACGCTGGGGCTGGAGAAAAAAGTTACGGCTATGCCGAACCAGCTCAGCGGCGGTCAGCAGCAAAGGGTAGCGATAGCGAGGGCGCTCGCCGCAAAGCCCGCGATAGTTTTGGCGGACGAGCCTACGGGAAATCTCGACAGCAAGACGGGTATGGACGTTATCTCGCTGCTGAAAGTCACCAGCCAGGCTTTTCATCAGACGATAGTCATGATAACGCACAACGAAGAGATAGCGCTTACGGCAGACCGCATTATACGCATAGAGGACGGCAGGGTGGTGAACGCAAATGCTGAAGAATAACAACGGCAGTGCCGTTCGCAGGATAGCTCTGCGCTCGATAAAGCAGAACCGCGTCCGCAACAGATTTGTAGTGGTAGCGGTTATACTGACGACATTCATGCTGACTACGGTATTCACGATAGGCATTAGCTTGGCGGAAGGCATGATGACGCTGCTTACAAGACAGCAGGGCACGCGCTCGGCGATATATCTTTATCAGCCCTCGGCGGAGCAGATAGCGCAGGTGAACGAATGCAGCAGGCTGTACGCGGTAGGCATACAAATAGAAGCAGGCAATGCGTATGTCGGAAGCAACGAGGACACTTCCCTGCTGCTGAGCTGGTACGACAAAACGGAGTTTGATAAAAATTACAAGCCTGCGATAAGCGATATACACGGCAGCTATCCGCAGGCAGCAAATGAGATAATGCTTTCAAAGCGGACTTTTGAGCCGCTTGGGATAACAAAGCCCAAGATCGGTATGGAGATAAAATTGTCGCTCGAAAGCGGTGAAAAGACATTCAGGCTGAGCGGCTGGTTTACTGATTATACCGCGCCGTCTGAGGGGTTTCAGTGTTTTGTATCTAAAGCATACTGCGATGAAAACGGCTTGACCGCTGAAAAAGATAGCAGGCTATCCATATCGTCTAAGATAGGTCAGCAGGAAAAGCTAATGAACGAGCTGGACGAGAGCGTAACACTGCGAGGCGGGCAGGACTTTGATTTTACCACCGATATGCTCGAGGAAACTATCAGCAACAGAGCGCTGATAGCCCTGCTTTTCGGAATCATCGGCTTTATAATAGTATTCAGCAGCTACTTGCTTATTTATAATGTAATGTACATTTCGGTAACGAAAGACATACGTTTTTACGGTATGCTGAAAACGCTCGGCACTACGCCGAAGCAGATACGCAGGATAGTTCGCATACAGATATTCACGCTCTCAGCTACGGGCATACCTGCGGGATTGCTATTGGGCACGCTTGTTTCATTCAAAGCCGTGCCGCTCGCTTTAAAAATGTATAACGACGGCGGTTTGCCGCTGAATATGAAATTCCACCCCTCGATATACATAGCGGTGCTGCTTTTCGTATTCATCACGATAGTAATGAGCTGCCGCAAACCCTCTAAGCTTGCAAGCGGAATCTCGCCGATAAACGCTATGAAATACAACGGCTTAGGCGAAGAGAAAGTAAAAGCGCGCAAGAGCACTGACGGCGGCAAGCTAAGGAAAATAGCTTTTCGCAACGTGTTCCGCGAAAAGAAGAGGGCTATCGTAGTATTCGCTTCCCTCTTTATGGGTACGATGGCTTTTCTCTCGGTCAACACGTTCATAGACTGCCTAGACCCTGTAAATTATGCAAAGCACTACGTCAAGAACGATTTTACCATAACCCCCAACGGCGTTTCGACAGCAGCCGGAGCGACCGTGGAAGATGTGGAGCAGGAAAAGGACGCAGTAGCAAAGCTTATTGAGAAAATAAAGGGGCTGAAAGGCATTACGAACATGACTGTCACCAAGTGTGAGGAAATAACGCTTGACTTTGACAGAGATGTATATATGCCATTTCTTGAAAGCGAAGCATATGGAGCGACAGATCTGAATGAATTTGCCGAGTCTTACGAAAAGTCGCCCGAGCTATACACAAGCACGGTGATATACGCAACCAAAGAAGAAATAGAAAAGTACAACGAAAAAGGCGCTTACAAGATAGACGTTGACAAATTTGAAGCGGGAGAGATATGCGTTGTAGGCGTGATCGACGACGACGCACACGCGAAGCAGATGATCGGCAAGACAATATCCATGACAGACCGTTACGGTGACGGAAAGCTTAAAATGGAAATCGGAAGCTGCATAAGCGAAGAGGACGCCGGTGAGATAGAGGAAAGCTATTTTTGGCAAACAGCAGGCGCACCGGGCTGGGTTCTGGTAAGTGAAAGCGCATTCGGCAAGCTGACCGACAGACCGCAGATAGAAAAAAATAGCGCTGAACTGCGAGCCAAAAGATGAAAAACACCTTAACGAAGAGCTGCGCGGGCTTGTAAACGCCTGCCCGCAGATAGCTCTGCTTGAGGAAAAAACAGAAGTAATGAAGCAATTTGAGCAATCGCTGATGTCGCTAAAAGTTCTGGGCAGCGGGTTTTCGCTAGTGCTCGTGCTTATCGGCGTTATCAACTTCGTGAACGTTATGCTGACTGGCGTATACGCGCGGCGGCAGGAACTTGCTGTAATGGAAAGCGTTGGCATGACGAAAAAGCAAGTGCTGAAAATGCTTATGCTGGAGGGCATTTATTACGCGGGGATAACGCTGGCACTGATACTTACGCTCGGCAGCGGGCTGATCGTACTGGTGGGTAAGATTACTCTAAAGCTTGCGGACTACGCGATATTCAGTTACCCATATTGGCTTATCGCGGTGCTTTCAGGCGTGATACTTGTGATATGCGCGGGCATGCCTGCGATAGTGTACAAGGCGGTATCGAAAGAAAGCATAACGGAAAGAATGAGGATAACGGACTAAGGCGGCTTGCCCTCTCCATATACGGAGGGGGCTTTCCGCGCAAATTGACTTTTGCGCTGTAATATATTATAATGTATAGAGAAAGGCGGCGGGAATATGCAGCGGATATTGATAGTAGAGGACGACATAATAATCGGCGGCGGAGTGAAGCTTTTTTTAGAAAGCAAAGGCTTTATCTGCAAATGCGTGAACACGGCGGCGGAAGCGCGCGCGGCGCTTGCGGAGTCATACAGCCTAGTGCTTTTAGACATAACTCTGCCCGACGGGAACGGTCTGGAACTTTGCCGCGAGATACGCGAAAAAGCCGCACGCCTATAATATTCCTCACCGCAAACGACACCGAAGAGCAAATGATAGAGGGATTTCAGCAAGGGTGCGACGACTATATCGCGAAGCCTTTTTCCGTGGAACTGCTGTACAGGCGGATAGTCGCGGTAATGCGGCGCAGTCAGTCGGCGGGCACGGGAGATGTTTTCACATACGGCGGGCTGAGCGTTGACATGGCGCGTATGCAGGCTGTGAAAAACGGCGAAGCGATAAAGCTTTCGGCTATGGAATACAAGCTTTTGGAACTGCTTATCCGCAACAAAGGACAGGTGCTCACCCGCGAACTGATACTCGAAAGACTTTGGGACTGCAACGGTAACTACGTTGACGAAAACACTTTGCGCGTGCTGATAAGGCGGCTGAGGCAGAAAATAGAGAACGACCCGAAAGACCCGAAGCTGATAGTTACGGTATTCGGCATAGGCTATACGTTTGGAGAACAGTAAAATGAAAAGCACAAAAAGACCGCGCACAAAGCTGTACGCGGCGATAGAGATAATATTGCCGATAATTAGCGGCGGCGCTGTGTATTTTATAACGCGAAATTTGCCCGCGGCGGCGATAGTGTTGGCGGTCGGGATATGCGGCGCGGTGATCTCGGCGGTACATAGGCTGGAATGCGAACGGTACATTACTGATACGGCGGCGCAGATCTCAGACCTCTGCGACAGCCTTACATCGCTCGAAAAGCGCGAGATATTTCCGCCGAACGAAGACACGGCGCTTTCAAAATTACAGAGCAAAGTCACAAAGCTCGCGGAGGTCTTACAGCAGAGGAACGAAGCCGCTCAGCGCGGGCAGGAGAATATGAAAAGCCTTATCTCAGACATATCGCACCAACTGAAAACGCCGATTGCTAATCTGAAAATGTACACGGCTTTTTTGGAGGACGAAAACATCTGCGAGGAACAGCGCATGCGGTGCATAGAGGTCATTCGCATTTCGGTGGACAGGCTGATATTTTTATCTGAAAGCATGATACAGCTATCGCGTCTTGAAAGCGGGCTGATACACCTGCACCCCGAGGAAAAAAGCTTGAATCAGACGGCGCTGACGGCGATAAAAAACGTGTTCGCAAAGGCTAAGAATAATGGCATTGAGATAACTTACGAAAGCGAAAAAGAAATAACTCTTGTGCACGATCAGCGCTGGACGGCGGAAGCGATTTTTAATCTGTTGGACAACGCCGTGAAGTATTCGCCGCGCGGAAGCAAAGTCGGCGTGAAAGTCCGCGAGCTGGGGCTGTTCGACGCGGTGGACATTACCGATATGGCTCAGCCGATACCCGAAGCCGAAAGAGGGCGGATATTTCAGCGATTTTACAGGGGAAGCAACAGCCGCGAAAACGAAGGCATCGGCATAGGGCTTTACCTCGCGCGAGAAATTGTCGCAAAGCAGGGCGGATACATCGACTTAAAAAGTGGTGCGGCGGGCAACACGTTTTCGATATATCTTTTTAAATCGGCGGATAAGCTTGCGGGATATGAGCACGATCCGGATCAAAACAAAGATCGACTTCGGTAAAGTCATACGCGCGGCCGGCGAATATGAAAACGCCTATGCAAGCCTTTATCGAGAAAAGCATATCCGTGTGCATAACGTTTTTCTCGCCGCTGTAATAATCTTTTAGGATATTTAGAAGCTGCTTATCTTTAGCGAGGTCGGCGGCTTCTTTTTTCAGCTCGGCGTAATTATCGACAGCATAATGATTCAGCGCACGCTCGTGCTCGCCGCTTTGCCCTGCAATACGCTGAGTTTCACGACAGATAACGTCGTAATCCGCAACAAGTACCAGGCTCTTTTTATAAAAATATTTGCCTGCCGCTGTCAGCGTAAAACTGCGCTTTTTACGGACAAGCAGCACCACGCCAAGCTCGGCTTCCAGCGCACGTATCTGCTGTGAGATCGCTAACTGAGAAATGAAATGCTCGTTCGCCGCGTCTGTGAAACTTCCAAGCTGTACCACCGACTGAAAATAGCGTATCTGTTTCAGCATAGGTCAATTCTCCAGCGAACGTTTTGCCCATTCGGCGATCTTTTTTTCGCTTTGCTCAGTTTCCGCGCCGTGGATCGAAAGACCTTTTTTGATATTAGCGCCGCCGCAAAGCTTTTTGAGGTCGCGCTCGCTAGAACCCATTCCGCTTACCTCGTTGGTGCAGAACGAAATGATAGTTTTGCCGGCGGTATCGAGCTTTTCGAGCAGGGTGAACATACACATCGGCAGAGTGCCCAACCAGTTTGGATAGCCCACAAAAACAGTATCATAGTCGTCGAAATTTTCGGGAAACGCCTTTGATAAATGTGACTCTATGAACAAAATATAAACTTTTCTAAATCTGCTTGACTTGAAGTGTGGTTCAAGTTGTATAATAAATATGGATAAAAAACGGCGCACTCAGCGTCATAGATGAATTATATTTGGAGAAATAAACATGAAAAAAGCCTTATATTATTTGCCATATGATGACATCTGTTGACGGACGTATCGACTGCGCAATGACCGAGCAGCTGCCCGGCGTGCAGGAATATTACGATACATTGGACGAACTTGGTGCGCCCAGCCGTGTTAGCGGACGTGTGACGGCGCAGCTTGAAATGGCGCTGGCGGGTGAATTTAAGTCGGCGAAGAGCGATCCTATCGGCAAGGAAGCTTTTCTCAAAGGCGGCTGACGCGCAGGGTTACGAGATCGTGATGGATACCAACGGCACACTGCTTTGGAAGGACGATGCAGACAGCGAACGCCCTCTGCTGATCGTTGCGAGCGAAAAAGTCAGCGGCGAATATTTGGAATATCTGAACAGCAGACACATTTCGTGGATAGCTTGCGGCAAGGAGAAGATCGACCTTGTACGCGTTTGCGAGATACTTTCAGAGCAGTTTGGCGTTGAGCGAATGGCGGTAGTCGGCGGCGGACACATAAACGCGGGATTTCTTGCGGCTGGTCTGCTGGACGAGGTAAGCGTGCTTATCGGCGCAGGGATAGACGGCAGAGGCGGTATGGCGGCGGTGTTTGACGGCCTGCCGATGGAGAGAGAGGTCACCCCGCTGAAGCTTACCGATGTAAAGAGTTACGAAAGCGACGCGGTGTGGATCAGATACGAGGTCGCCGACAAACACTGACGAAGCGAGGGAGAAGCGATGAAAAGAATAATGTTTGTTTGCCACGGAAATATCTGCCGCTCGCCGATGGCGGAGTTTATTATGAAGGACATTGTGAAGCGCGCTGGGCGCGAGGACGAGTTTTACATCACCTCAGCCGCGACGAGCACCGAGGAGATCGGCAACGATATTTACCCGCCTGCGCAGGCCGAAATGAAAAGGCGCGGCGTGGCGTTCGGGCGTCATTACGCGGTACAGGTCAAAAGCTCTGACTACGATAAATACGATCTTTTTGTGATAATGGACGATAACAACGCGCGGAACATTCGGCGCATTTTCAGCCGCGACGACGAGCACAAAATACACAAACTGCTGAAATTTGCAGATAAAAGCGACGACGTAAGCGACCCATGGTACACGCGCAGATTTGATATTGCGTTCGACGATATTTACAGCGGGTGCGTGGGGCTGTTTGAAAAGATAAGCAAATAGTAAACAAAAAAAGCCCGCCGTAAAGAGTTCCGAAAAATAAACCGTGTAAACGCAATAATCGCCAAATTTCTGACAATACTAAAATTGCAGCCAAACAGGTCAACGCTGAGGAACGACCTGACGCAGGCTGTAAAGATATACGGTGAGGAGCAACGCATTGTCGCTGCTTTTCTTTTCACCGGTATCTTTCAAGCGGATAAACCTCAGGGGTTGGGGGACAGAGTCCCCGACAGCCGTCAAGCTGCAAATCTGTCCTCAAAGTATATCGCAAACTGAGAATACGCCAGACCCCAGTCTCTGATAGGCATGGTCCACTTCTTGGCTATCTCTTTGACGCTCATATAGATGACCTTGCGTATGGAATTATCGGTCGGAAAAACCGCCTTTGATTTTGTAAATTTTCTTACCATTCTATGGTATCTTTCGACAGCGTTCGTCGTATATATTATCTTCCTGATCTCCTGTGGATATTCAAAGAATGTTGTCAGTTCAGCCCAGTTTTTGTCCCATGATTTTATGATGTTGGGATATTTCTTGTCCCACTTTTCACGAAACTCTTCCTTGGAAAATTCTGCGTCGTCAAGATTGACTGCACCGTAGATTTTCTTTAAATCAGCGCATACAGCTTTTCTGTCCTTGTAAGGCACGAATTTACAGCTGTTCCTGATCTGATGAACGATGCAGAGCTGATTCTTGTCTTCGGGAAAATAGCGTTGATCGCATCACAAAGTCCTGTCAGATTATCGTGACAAGCGATGAAAATGTCCGTGACTCCGCGGTTTTTAAGATCTGAGCATATACTTGCGTAAAAGCTTGCTGACTCATTTTCAGAAATCCATGTTCCAAGAATCTCCTTCTGACCCTCCATGTTGATACCGAGTACAGAGTACACGCACTTATTGATGATTTTATTGTCCTTGCGCGAATTAAAAACGATTCCATCAAAGAAAACGACAGGATAAATACTGTCAAGAGGTCTGTTCTGCCACTCGTTTACCTCAGGAAGAATTTTGTCGGTTATTCGTGAAACAAGTCCCTGAGATATTTCAGCACCATAAATCTCTTTGAGGGTATCTTCGATGTCACGCTGGGACATTCCCTTTGCGTACATTGCCATGATCTTCTGTTCAATTTCGTCCGTGTGAGTCTGTCTTTTTTCGATGACTTTAGGTTCAAATTCACCGTTGCGGTCACGGGGAACGGCTATTTCACACTCGCCGTAATCGCTGGAAATGGTCTTTTTGCCGTAACCATTTCTGCTGTTTCCGGAGTTGTTGCCTGCGGCAGAATGTTTCTCATAACCCAGATGCTCATCCATCTCAGCTTCAAGCATCTGCTCGATAGTTCCTGCAAACAAACGCTTGAGTTTAGCCTGAATATCGCCTGTGCTTTCGCACTCCGCCATGATGAGCTTCACAAGCTCCATTTCCTTCTCGCTTAAACCGTGATCTCTTGTTTTCATTACAATCTACCTCCAAATTTCTTTGTGGGTATTATTGTCATTTACACGGTTGGGTATTCAGACTCCCGTAAAGCGAGCTTTTTTCTGTTGTCTTGCTGAGACCAAATGGATGCATACTTCAAAAGTATTATTTTAAGCTCTTTGCCATATCAGTTTCATATATATATTGGTCTCTTTTCAAGTTCATTTTATCACATAGAGAAATTATGAAAAATAAATATGTAAAAGGCTGTACTCAGTTGTACAGCCAACATCTTAAAAGTCATCATATAAAGCTGACACAAAATTCAATAATATATCAACCGTTTGTTCCAACAGATAATCATATAATTCTTCAGTGGTTGAAATAAGAAAAAACTCGATTACACCGTCAGCCCGTGGAATTCCAAAGAAAAGTTCTCCGTTCTCATCACGCTTGTAAAGAAAATCACGAATAATGCTGTAACGGTCGAGCATAACGACCTCCAACATTTTTATTAAATCCTGCTGATAATCACAGCCTGCAAGCAATTCTGATTTTGAATTTTCATCAAAAAAAAAAGATGCCCGATATCGGACATCTGCACATCGCCTTGCTTTCTTCAATTACCTCGCTGATAGTGTCTATCATTGTAACAAAAGTATTTTTAGAAATCATAAATTATTCCTCCCGATCAATATTCATTGAACTCATTTATCATTCTACGGTATTCTTTTTCTTCGCTGTCAATATAGTCTTTTTGCGAACTGTTCAGGCTCAGATAAGCTGTTTTCAAAAATCTCAAAATCTACCGCCGCCGAAAAGACATCAATCTCAAGCTTTTCAGACTCATCAGCAAAAACTTCTATAGTAAAGCCTTTACAGCGAACATCATTACCGTCCTTATCCTCCCGAAGTAGATCGCTGTCGGGAGATATTTTCACATAAAAACCTTTGTATCTCATAACGCTGAACCTCCTAAAATTTCATCTGCATATCGTCGTCAAGATCGTAATCTTCAAATTCCTCGTCAAATTCATCATTTACTGAATGTTCAATAAATAGTGAATTTTCCAGAGCTGTAATTAGGTAACTCTCGTCCAAACCGTTTTCTCTGTATCCCTGCAAAATCGTGTTGTAATACTGCTGACTCGGTGGAGAAATTGTCCCTCGATTCATCAGATATGCCATACCTTCGTAGGTTTTTCCGTCCATTTCAAAGGCCATTTTTTCCTGCCTGTAGAAACTGGGGTAGCCTTCGTATTTGTTAAGAGTGGGCAAATCTCTTTCGTCAAGCTCCCAGATTAGAACAGGAACTCTTGCACCCTTATTTGGAACGATAGTCGCAACGCCCCTGAACTCCAACTCATAATCCTTGATTTCCGCCGTTCCTACAACCTTTGAATGAGGACATCTGTATGCCATTTGCTCCAAATTTATATTGCTTCCATATGCAATATATAGCTGTTTTTTACTCATTTTCTACCTCCGATCACATAGACATTTCCATGCCCAATTCTTCATCTTCCTCGTACTCTTCAAAATCGCCACATTCGCTTTCTGACGGCTCTGAAATTTCATCGGGTACATTTTCGTTTAACTCCTGAACCTCGCTTACAGGCTCGACACGCTGCCCACGGGCGGCGATTCGCTCTTGTTTTAACCGTTCTCGTTGCGCAATGGCGTCCTCTTGATGAAGCCACGCTATATTTCCCTCAAGATGAGAAAGCAGATGCTTTCTGCAGTTTTTAAACTCCTGCCCATTCAGACCAATTCGTATAAGCCACGTTCTGAACGTATAGCGAGGATTCTCACTCTGAGTCACACGAGGACTTGCAGATTTCTGATTCAGAGCCTGATTGCTGACCGCCAAAACCAGTGAAATATATGCTCTCAGCACTCCTGCGTTCAGACAACTATTGAAGGCTCTCACCTCGATATTGTTGTCGGTAAACACAGGATGTAAGTTTAGGCATCGATACCTAGAAGAGTCGTAATGTGAGTGATAGTCAGAATTATCGCCATACCACAGCCTTTTTATCGTTTGCAAATCCGTCGGCTTTCTACGGTTTATTTCCTCAAGAAAACGCTTGTCCACTTTTTTGCAATAATGCCGTTCACGTCCCGAATCTACCTGTAAAGCCTGATAGAGCATATCTTCTTTGCTTGCAAAAATGTTCACCAAATTACGAAGTTTTTGCGCATTGTAAGGTTCAAAATCAATGTGAATATGGATTCCAGTTGACTCGTTGCAAATACCTCCGCTTCGCCGAATGGAACGCACCACTTCCTGAAGCGTTGCCATATCTCCATATTCTAGAATCGGAGTTACAAGTTCGACAGAGTGAAGTTTAGAAGCCGGATCTCCGTTCTTATTCGTACATCGGATACTTGCGTCGGACATAATTTTCCAGCGCCTATTTTTACTATCGTAAACATCGTATCTGTCGTAACTGCCACCGAAATGCTCCGGTGAACCGCCTATGACCTTTGCGACCGCCTTTGCCGCTGCCGATCTTGTTAAGCCTGTACACTCTATTTCCACACCGAACTTTTGCGTTTTGATACCGTCAAAATTCTTTGACATTTTATCTCACCTCGCTCCCAACAAAAACAGCTTGCAGATTTCTCCGCAAGCCGTAAATTTTAATCGTTATTCAATTTCAGCCCTGACCTCATATCCGCCCTTGAAAATCACCAGTATTTCGGTCTTACTCAGTACTTTTATGCACTCGATTAATTTGCGTATCAGCACATTATCAAAGGTTTCCAATTCAAACTTTTCATGCTCTATCATATCCATGATCTTATCGAGCTTGGCTTGGGTTTCTTGTGACGTTTTATTCTGTGACTTGAGCATTTCCAATCGTTCACTCAAACTTTGTTCTTCCGAATAAAGCTTTGCAAACTCACTGTCAAGCTTATCCTCATCGCAGCCGCCCGAAGCTATCAATCCGACTAAATCATTTCTTGCTTGGTCGATTTCCCTAAGCCTTTTTTCGGCAGCTAAAATATCCTCCTGACCCTGACATTCAAGTACCGAGCCGATATTTGCTTTCAAAATCCTCACAATATCATCACGGCAGGAATAGTAATTATTTATTGCCCTGATTATCGCCTTATGGAGCTGTTCTTCCTTGATCGTAGGCGAATCGGGACAATACTTTTTGCCGTGTTCCAATCTGCTTATGCAACGCCAGACCACCTGCATTTTACCGTTTCTTGACCATATCCTGCGTCTGTATGGAGTTCCGCAGTGACCGCATATCAGCAACTCGGATAACGCATATTTTCCGCTGTATTTGCCTTGCTCAGTTTTGGTGTTATCACTGATTTTTCGCTTGGAAGTGCGCCTTGCAAGTTCCTGTTGTACTCGGTTATATGTGTCACGGTCAACTATCGGAGCGTGATGGTCAGTAACCAGATACATCGGTCGCTCTCCGTTATTTTTCACCACTTTGTGAGTTATGCAGTCCACCGTGAAAGTCTTTTGCAGAAGTGCATCGCCGACATATTTTTCGTTTTTCAGAATCCGCTGAACCTCGCCTTTACTCCAGATATTTTTGCCTGTAGCCGTCCTTCTGCCCTGAGCCATAAGCGTATCTGCAATATTTAAAAGCGTGTATCCGTCAAGGTACAGCGTGTAAATCAGTCTTACTGTTTCAGCTTCATCAGGTACAATTTCGGGCTTGCCGTCCGCCCCTTTTTTGTAGCCGAGAAGATATTTATACTGAAACTGTACCTTGCCCTCACGGAAAGCCTTTTTCTTTGCCCCAGCTTACATTTTTGCTTATGGATTCACTCTCAGCCTGGGCGAAACTGCCGTACAAAGCAATCATAAATTCGCTTGTCATTGTCAGCGTGTTTATATTTTCCTTTTCAAAAATAACGCCTATCCCCAAGTCTTTAAGTTGTCGAACATATTCAAGGCAATCCACGGTATTTCTAGCAAATCTTGATATCGACTTAGTTATCACAAGGTCAATTTTTTTGTTCTTGCACATCCTAATCATGCGGTTAAACTCGGTACGTTTTTTCGTTTGAGTGCCTGAAATTCCTTCGTCTGCAAATATTCCTGCAAGCGTCCATTCTTTCTTTCGATTAATTAAATCGGTGTAATATGCAATCTGCACCTGATAGCTGTTTTGCTGTTCCTCTTGCTCTGTACTTACACAGCAGTATGCGGCAACCCTCAATTGGTGATATTTATCACGGTTTATTTCCGTCTGCGCTTTCGCAGGAATTACTGTTACATTCGATGCTGTGCTCATTATTTACCTCCTCGATGTTTTGAACGGTTTGCGCAGCAAATTGCGGACATTGTCCGCAAAGGTCAAAACTCGCATTTGAAAGCTTTGCTTTCAAATTGTCCTTCTCCGTTATATTTTTAATTCGCACTCCATTTATGAGTTCAACCTCTATGGTACAAAAATGGCTTATCCAAATTCGTGAAACACACGCTTTGAATAAGCCAATATCCAACGTATTTAATTGTTCGTGATTTTTAAGAAGTGCCTTGATTTCATTAGTTTTCTGCGGACTGCCATTGTAAGTACAGCAGTCGTACTTCATCTCGGCAAGTTTGAAAATTTCAGATTTCACTCGGTCAAAGTCCACTTGTATAGAATCGGACATCTGATTAATTTCATTTTGTTTACGGATCACATCGGCAGTAGGAGAATATGTGCTCACTTCGCCGCCGTACTCTAATAGGCTTGGATTTCCGATAGCTGTGTTTAAAATAGTCAGCACCGCTCCTATTATCATTTGGTCGGTCAGTCGATATTCATATTTAAAGCAATCGGGATTTCCGCAGTTCCAATATTCACGTCCTTTGCCGTTGGTTTTTCTGAAAAGCTTTTCTCCGCATTCGGCGCAGTATGTAACCTTTCTGATTTCCTGTAAATCGTCTGAGATAACGCATAGCGTAGCAGCTTTTCTCACTCGCTTTTCATTAGCCTGCCTAAAAATATCCTCATCAATTATCTGCTGATATTTATCTGTTCCCAGATATTTCTTATTTTCGATTATCCGCTTTACCATATTTTTGTTCCAACGGTCGGAATCGGTACTATATCGTATTTTTTCGGACTCCATTAGTTTTGCGATTTGAAGTAAACTGCTGCCATTCAGATATTCGCTGAAAATCGTTGATACTGCGTAAACTTCTTTCGGAATGGTAGTTATTTCGCCGTTTTTCATGCAGTAGCCGAACGGTATTACTCTGTTTTTGGGCATCTAATTTCACCTCCATGTACAACAATACTACAAAATTCTGCGGAAATCCAGTACCAAAACCAACAAAGAAAAGCTCTGCAATTTTACTGCAAGGCACTTTCCGTTATATCTTTTCTTTGAACTTCAATCCGCCAATCAAATGAAACTCCAGCTCATGCTGATCTATAACAACAATTTTCTCAACGATATTCTCAAACGCCGATTCATCAAAATCAATCATGATATTTTCTCGCTTTTCAAAAAAATCAATCAGCATTTCTATCTGTTCAAGCATTTCGTCCTCGTCGTCGGAGCGTGTAAGCTTTTTTCAGTTCCGTCTGAAGCTTGTTGATTTTCGCCGTCAATTCAGTGGTTTGTTCAAGGTATTTTGCCTCGTCCAGAAATCCTTTCGTTTTCAATCTCGCAAGAACGTGAGCCTGTTCTCGAAGTTTGGCTATTTCCTTGTGTATGTCCATTACCTGAGTTTTTCCGCTGAATTTTTTCAGCTTTAAATCCTGTAAAGCTGCTTGACAGGGGAGAAGTATCTGTTTATAGTTGTACCACAGCTTATTGCATAACATTATAAATGCCGATATGGCATTCGCCTCTAAAATCTGCTTATTTGAACATTTATCAGACTCTGCATCATGCAGTCGGCACACCCAATAATTTTTATTTTTTCTGCATTTAAACTTAAATGTTGAACCGCACTCTCCGCAGTAAATCTTCTTTGCAAATATATGATCTTGCTTCAATCCTTTAAACGATTTCTTATGCTCCGCTAAAATATTCTGAACCTTATCAAAATCATCTCTTGAAATTATGGGCTTGTGCCTGTCGGAATAATAGTATTGATCTCGTTCGCCTTTATTTACTACCTGTCGAAACGGAAGTGTATCTGTAGTATACTTTTTCTGGAACAGCTGATCACCTATATACTTTTCATTTCTAAGCATAACCCCAACCGTACTTGCTGTCCAATGACTTGTTCTGCCGAACCTTTCTATTTTGAGAGCATTCAGCATTTGGGCTATAGCCGCCAAACCATATCCATTCAGATACCAATCAAATATCTGCCGTACTATTTCAGCCTCATCAGATTTTAAAATCAAATTTCCGTCAACAAGTTCGTATCCGAAAACTGGAGTACACATTTTTTATTGTGCCGTTCTCCATTCTCTTTTTTTATACCCCAACGCAAGTTCTGCGAGATCGAAGTTGATTCCTCCTGCGCCAGACCGCCCATAATTGTAATCATCATTTCATCGGTCATATTGGCAGTATCAATGTTTTCTTTCTCAAAATATATTGTGATACCAAGGGATTTCAATTCTCTTACGTTCTTCAGACAATCCCTTGTATTTCGGGCAAATCGGCTTATAGACTTTGTATAAATTCTGTCAATCTTACCCTTGCGGCAGTCCTTCATAAGCCGCTGAAACTCGCTTCGCTTGTCCTCACGGGTTCCTGTGATACCCTCGTCGGCATATATGTCGATGATTTCTTCTGTTTCCGAATCCTCAAAAATCTGACTGTAGTACCTCGTCTGCGCCATAAAGGAATTAAGCTGATCTTCGGAATCGCTTGACACTCGGCAATATGCGGCACAACGTATCTTGACTGCTTTTTCTTCTGCTATTGTCGGCTGTATCACCGTTACTGTCGGCATTTTCTCACTCTCCTTTCAACCAACAAGGATACCATAAATCTTTTCAGAATGGTATCACCAAACCGGACAAAATTACTTGTCCGAATTTGACATATTTTCATTTTCCTGCTTTGCCGCAGTACAGAGACACATTATGATTACGCCTGCAAGACCGCCTACAAGTAGTCCGATTACAAATCCTAACATATCAATACCTCCTCACGCTGCGTCCCTTGAAGACGGGAACTGACCGTATATATCTTCCGTATTTTTGCTGCTGAAATTCTGTTTTTCGTCTTGTTCAAGAATTTTATCCAGTTTATCGGCAAATACTTTTGCCATAAAATCGCTGTATTCTGCCTGTCCGAATTTAGTCATCAAAATCAACTCCTATACTTATTTTCATCGCTTTTTCTACTTTTTCCATAAGTTCAAAATCAACTGAACCCACGTAACTTTTCAGTCGGTATCTGTCTATCGTTCGTATCTGCTCCGCAAGCACGATTGAATCCTTGGGCAATGTTTTTGAACCTCGGATATGAATATGAGTGGGAAGATAATGCTTTTTTGCCGTCGAAAGCGGAAGAACCACGATCGTTGGGCTGTGCCTGTTTCCCACATTATTCTGTACCACCAGCACAGGACGAATACCGCCTTGCTCTGAGCCGACCACGGGATTCAAATCTGCGTAAAAAAATATCTCCACGTTTAATCAGCATTTCATTCACCTTTTCTGTATCTTACACACTTATGAAACGGACAAAACAGTACGTCGGTATTCCTGTCATACCACACACAGCCTTTGCATGGGTGATTATCTGAAAGCTTTATGCACGGGATTCTAACATCAATGCCGAATTTACTTGATTTTAGCTGAAAGTCAAATAGCTTCGGCGTTTTTTTTTCTTCTGATATATCATTCATACTATCAGCCTCCTGTTCTTGTGAATTTAATATGTAAATGGCGGTCTGCTATAACGCAAACCGCCGTATAACTTCGTTTTGCCTTCGTCTGATTCGTTAGTTTCAGACGATTTTCCGTGATATTTGTTCTCAACGACCGTCACGGCGGAACTCTGCAAGCTGCGGTCAGCGTAACCGCATCATGGGACTCTCACCCGCTATATCAGCCCTCACTGGGAAGTATCATTATCCTCACACGTTTCATCGCCGACTTTGGTTGCTGTCCAAAGGTCTGAACGTCATGGTTATCGCTCGCTTTTTGAGGTCGTCGCGCATGGTTCATTTGGCTGCCGAGATTTCATACCGACCGTGTGATTAACGTACCTGCAGAGTTGATATTCTGTTGTCAAGTTTCTGTCGGGAAAATTCTCCGAATTATTTTCATTGATTTTTTCCCTTCACTACTTACTGGCAACGAAATTGAGATTTGTAAGGGATTTATTTTTCGTTTTCAAATAATTTCAGCGCTTTCACCAAAATACGATGTACTTTTTTTCGTGCATTGTTTGTCTGGTTACGCTATATTTCTTGGCAAGATCATTCTGACTTTTATTCATCCAAAAAAGCTGATAAATAATTTCACGTTCGTATGGCTTGAGCTTTTTCATGACTTTTTTGAGCTTTACCAAGTCATGCTCCAAGTCTAACTGCTCTAAGATACGCTCCTCAAGCGGAACAACTGTACTGTCCTTGAGAATCTTCTGCTCGTAATTTCCGCCGTATGTATACTGCTCCAATGAGAGGGGATGACCTTCTTCCAGTTCCTATCCTTTTGCGTATATTCTCCGTGATCTTTCTTGGTAAAATGGTCAATATACTGGCTTTCATCGCATTCCAGAACGCTGTCACCAAAGCTGATAAACCAACGGTTTTCTTCTTCCTTTGCTTTGAGATACTCAGCTTCAGTAAATTCGGAATACTTCTCACTTCCGCCGTTTTTGTTGTATTCAAAATATTTTGTTTTCATTGTAATTCCTCCGTTTTTGATATATAAGGTTTTTATCAAAACGAAGGCTTACGGGTACTTAGCTGTCAGACACAGCCATTTTGAAGTTAAAAACATATTTGTCCTTACTCCCGATACTTCGGTCTGAGGACACAAAAAACGGAGTCTGTATTCAGCACACAGACTCCGTTTACCTGAAAAAAGGCGCACTAAAGAAAGGGTACTGAATATGCTGTTTTGCATTTTTTGCAAAACGACCATATTTTGTATCCTCGCCCTAATGCATATCAGGCGTTGAATATTTATTTAATAAAAAAAAGCCGTCGACAAGACAGACTCCTTGCGGAATCTATCCTGCCGACGGCCTCTCATGTTAATCGACGTTAGTCGATATGTTTGGATAAACCGATCGGTAATCAAAGTATGCGACCCTGATAAAGGATTTAAACGCGGCGCTGTTTCAGCCCGACCTTACCGTCTACATACTGTATTTTATTTTAACACTCGCTGACATATTCAAACATCTCAATGATATCGTGATGCCTGCCTTTCGACTTTCTCAGCATTGTTATATGACAGCGTTTGCATTCAACTTTTGTTATGTTATTCCTGTTTGGATATCCTGTGGCTAATTCTCCGCAGTTGGGGCAGTACCAACGTTGAAGACGAGCGAACGTATTATTACCTCCCGATTCGTCCGCGTCAATTATTCGTATTTTTTGCATTACTTTCTTGTATGATATAGTAAAGCCTAAATCATACTCTCCTTGTATGATATAGTAAAGCCTAAATCATACTCTCCTTTCCAAAAATGTGGTATAATAAAACAGATGCTGTGGACTTTTGATTTTTTCTGTAGCTCGACTACTATAAGGAGTGTAAAGCCACAGTTTTATTTACAATGTTTATAGCTGGATAAGTCAAAGAATTTTAATCTCACGCAAGTTTACGGGAATAAAACTAAGTGGCACGAAAACAGTACCAATAATTTTACAAGGTAGGTAAAACTTATGATTTATGTTGGAATTGATATTGCAAAGGAAACTCACGTTGCCGCAGCAGTTGATTCGGACGGCGTTATTGTTATTGAACCCTTTTCTTTTTCAAACAACCACGAAGGCTTTAAGCTCCTTAAATCAAAGCTTGATTCACTCGACAAATCAAATCTTCTCATCGGGCTTGAATCAACTGCACACTATGCAGAAAATGTTATCTTTTTTCTGCACGGCTGCGGATATGAGCTTGCTGTCATCAATCCAGTTCAGACCGCCGCTATGCGTAAAACAGGCATTCGCAAGACTAAAACCGACAAGGTGGATTCTTTGCTTATCTGCAAAACATTGATGGTCAACTCATTCAGACGTTATACTGAAAACGACATCAAAACCTTAAAGCTAAAGTCCCTCTGCCGTTTTCGTCAGAATCTGAAAAAGTCCAAAGCACGACTTAAAATTCAGCTCACTTCTTACGTTGATGTTATCTTTCCGGAGCTTCAGTACTTCTTTAAATCCGGTCTGCACATCAAATCCTGTTATGAGCTTCTTAAGGTGTATTCTTCACCGGACGACATTGCTGCTTTACACTTAACAAAACTAAGTAACATTCTTACCAAAGCTTCCAGAGGTCGCTTCGGTAAGCAGGACGCTGAGTCCCTCAAAAGTCTTGCAAAATCGTCCGTTGGTGTGAAGAACCCCTACATATCCATTCAAATAACCCAAACCATTGCTCAGATTGAGTTAATTGAAAGCCAGTTAAATGAGCTTGAAACGGTTATTGAAACAGCTATGGACGAGCTTGATTCGGTTATCATGACCGTTCCGGGTATTGGTAAGCTCAATGGTGCTATGATACTTGGCGAAATCGGTGACATTAAACGCTTTTCTGATTCTTCAAAGTTGCTTGCTTATGCAGGACTTGACCCTGTCATCAATCAGTCGGGCAAGTTCAACGCAAAGCGTACAAGAATGTCCAAGCGCGGTTCAAAGATACTCCGCTATGCTCTCATAAATGCAGCGTGGAACGTTTCTTTAAACAACGACACATTCAAGCGTTATTATGATTCTAAAGTAGCTCAGGGCAATTCTCATTATTCTGCTTTGGGACATACCGCTCACAAGCTTGTGAGGGTTATCTTTAAGCTCCTTAATGATAATATTACTTTCGCTCTCGTTTAAATTTTTCGCCTTTATCTTTTTAGGGTGGACATCCTTTTTGCCCCTTTTGAACTTTCTGTTAATCTTCTTCTTTTTCTATTGACTTTTCATAGCTGGTCTCCTTGTAATTATTCTAGATCTTTTATAACCTTGACTGCTACTCCCTGAATGATACAGTTATCCACATAGATATCATCCATTTCGCTGTTTTCGGGGTGCAGACGTATTCTTTGATTTTCCGGTTCGGGGTAAAAGCGTTTGAGCGTAGCTTCATCGTCCATAAGAGCGACTACTATATCGCCTGAATCGGCATAGTTCTGCCGACGGATCAGCACCAGATCTCCGTAATCTATTCCTGCCTCTATCATGGAATCGCCGTTGGCTCGGAGCAGAAAAAAAATCACCTCTGCCAAACAGAGAAACCGGCAGTCTTACGTATTCTTCAATATTTTCTTCTGCAAACTTAGGAACTCCGCAGGAGACAGAACCTAGTATGGGAATCTCAACGGTTTCGGCAAGCGTTTGTTTCTGACGTTTTGTCACAATACTTCGATGACCGTCATAGTCCAGCTCACCGTTTGCTTTCATTTTCTGCATATAGCGGCTGACGGTAGCTGTAGATAGCCCTACGCCGTTTGATATTTCCCTTACGCTTGGGGATGAGCCGTTATTTACCGCATAATCGTCTATAAAGGCTATGATCCTTTTAAAATACTCCGCATTCTTGTGCTGCATTTTTATGCGCCTCTTTCTAACTGTAACGTTCGTTTCGGTTATGTATATATTATAACGCCTTTGAATTTTGATGTCAATAGCAAAAAAACGTGGCTGTAAAAAAAGTCCCCAAGAAAAAAGGCTGCGATCTTGCCAAAAAGCAAGACAGCAGTCTTTTTTTGTGGTATAATTAAAGTATCATGAATAACCAACCACAAGAATATTATACACCATATCAATTAAAATTTCCAATAGAAATTGAAAAAATAATTGAAACAACTGACCCGGTATATACATTTTGTGAAGTGATGAATCATATTGACCTGAGTAAATACCTGACGACTGAGGACCGCAGGACAGGCCGTCCAAGATATGAAGAAGAAACTTTGCTGAAAGTAATACTGTTTGCATTTATGGAAAACGGATACGAATCATTGCGAAAAATAGAAAAACTCTGCAAAACCGATATTCGCTTTATGTGGCTGCTGCAGGATAATCCTCCGCCAAGCCACTCGACAATAGGCAATTTTATGAACAATGTCCTAAATAGAAAAATAGATGATATCTTTGCGGATATCAACAGTTACATTTTTACGGTGGAAAATGTTGACCTCAACCACGTTTACATAGACGGAACAAAGATAGAAGCCAACGCAAACAAATACAGCTGGGTATGGAAAAAGAGCTGTGAGAAAAACCGTCTGAAGGTATTTGCAAGGATAACAGAATTGCTTGGTGAAATGAATGAAAAGATCTCTTCATTCTGCGTAAAATTCGGCATTCGTGAAGAATATGCTATTGAGTATTTAGAGCAAATACAGCAGCAATATGTAAAGCTTTGCGGCTTTGACCCGGAAACTGCAATTCGTGGACGGGGACATCATAAAACAATTGAACAGAGGCATTATGACAAGCTTTCGGAATACATTTCAAGGCTAAAAAAGTATGCAGAACACATAAAGATATGCGGAGATGAACGCAATAGTTACTCCAAGACCGATCATGACGCAACATTTATGCATATGAAAAAGGACTATATGGGTAACGATCAGCTTCTTCCGGGCTACAATATCCAATTAGGTGTCTGTGATGAATATATCGCAGTATTCGACGTAAACAATATGCGTCTGATATGGAATGTTTCAAGCCTTTGATAGAAAAGTTCAATCAGATATACGAAAAATATCCTGAATATCCGGTAGCAGACGCAGGATACGGCAGCTTTAATAATTATCTGTATTGTGAAGAACACGGCATGAAAAAATACATGAAATTTACTATGTATGAAAAGGAAAGCAAGGACAAAAATATCGTGATGATCCGTACAGAGCAGTAAATTTTCCGATAGATGCAGATGGCGATCCAATATGTCCTAACGGAAAAAAGTTTCATTATCTTTACAGCAGACCTGTAAGAGAAAACAAATATGGCAGAACAGAAGAATTTTATCAATGTGAAGATTGCAGTAATTGTCTGCAAAAAGAAAAAATGCTGTAAGTGCAAAGGGAACCGTAAAATTCGCTTGAATGAAGAACTGACAAAGTTTCACAAGGAAGTTCTCTGCAACCTGAACAGCATTCACGGAGCACTGCTGCGTATGAACCGAAGTATCCAGTCGGAAGGTGCAAACGGCATTATCAAGTGGAACAGGTCATATACCAGAGCTCGCAGAAGAGGATCAAAAGCCTTAAATTTAGAAATTGCGATGATTTGCTGTGGTTTTAATCTTCATAAATTCCACTTGAAAAAGTCTGCAAAAAAAAAGCGGCATAAATTTAAAATATTTTCCACATTTTTAACACGGCAAAAACGCAGTTTTTGTGCCGCTGTGTTTGCTGTACCCAAAATTAAGCCAAAATAGTTATTTTTGCGATCTGGCATAAAAAAGAGTCGAGATTTCCCAAAAGCAGGAAATCTTGACTCTTTGAGCGCTGTTTTTTACAACGCCCACCACTTGTTTCTCCACCAGGAATCCAATTACTATTTGCACCAGATTCTGAACCTGTTGGAAGCTTAAGATTTCCACTTTCATAGAAATCATTTACAATGGATTTATCTATGTCAATTCTAACTAATTCTTGACCTGCCCATTTATCGGTCTCTATACCTAGTCCTTCTTCTATAATGCCAATATCACCATTAGCTACAATAAGCAATTGATCCATTTGATTGCTTGGTGCAATAAAGCGTTGCCCTCCCGCACCAAGTAAACTATCTGGATCACTATAATACAAATCATAATCTCTCTTTGTAACTAAAAAAGAAGCTCCATATTCTAAAAATCATTATTCACTTCACTCATAATACACTCACCCCATAATCTTTTTTTTTAAGACATTATCTATACGAATTATGTAATCCCATAATCCATTTTTTTGTTAATCCCCATCCACTCTTTACAATTACGTAGAGATGATTCATTGTTTATCAAGGTACTTTTTAATGTCTTTAAAAGGGTATCATCAATCATTTTAAACGGTGCTGGATATTTAGAATGTTCATTGAAAATTTGATTCCAACAAGCCATATATGCACACCAAACTTGAATAGGTGTACTATTTAGTGTCATAATTGCTTTACGGAATTTCTTGATAATTACTTCATCATTTGTAGTCAAATATAACTCATATATTCCTTTTTCTACAATGCGTCCGAAATCTGTAGGAATATTAATAGGTATATCCCTGTTTCCCATAACTGAATATCCTTTTTCTCCGCAAAGAAATTCAGCAACCTCATCATTCTCAAATGCTTTTCTTGTAAGTTCAAGCAATTCTTCGTTTGTAATCTGTTTTTGCAATTTCATGACATTTCCTTTCTCATCAAGCGACGAATAAAAATTATTTTTTTATATTTCACAAAAACCATCTACGGTATATGTTTCTTCGTCAGATAGTTTTATCATTGTTTCTTCTACTTTTGTCATATCATTGTCTAGTTTTAATATAATCTCAAAACTTGTATCAATATTAATCGACGTTTTATTTTCCTCCAAAATTAAGATCTATAATATTTAGATGCCCATAATTAAAAAAGAAAGAGTCAGCCACTTTTTATCAATTAAATATAAATATGAGCTAAAGTGACTTGAATCTTCATGATTGTCTGTCGGTTCACCAAACATTTGATTTATTTCTGCTTCTGTACTCTCAAAGGTTATTCCGCCTATTGAAATATTATCAATCGTATCCTGCCTTTTAAAAGCACTCGCAGTAAAGCTTATACAAATAATATCATTATCACTATAATCATTATCGTCTGCTGCACAATGCATTGTGACCGTATCCAGCAATTTACCGTCATATAACAATCCTCAGCTTCTAAGTTCGGTTTTCTCCTCATATATCATGCTTTCATCCCAAAAAAGAAAAACCCTCACCCAAATCATCCAGCGAGCATGGAAATGAAAAAGTTTTATCGGCCCTGTGAAAAAATCTCTGTGAATTCAACAACAGTGATAAAAAACGATATTGTGGAGCGGCTTGAAAAACAGCCGCTCATTTTTTTTTACAGTATACAATAAATACCGTAATTTGTCAAGGTTCTTCAACAGTCAGTCTGCTGGAATGGAGCGTAGCGGAATGGAAGCAGACTGACTGTGCCGGCTCAGCTTAGCCTGTCGAGATACATGATCTCCAGCTCGCCAAGAACTATGCCCCAGTTCCTCAGCGGCATAGTCCATTTTTTTCGCTATTTCATGAGTTGCAAGATACAGAACCTTCAGGAGCGCTGTATCGCTCGGAAATACGCTTCTCTGTTTGTTCAGACGACGATAGCCGCTGTTAAGGCTTTCGATCGCATTGGTGGTGTAAATGACCTTTCTCACATCAGCGGAAAACTTGAAGATCGGTGAGATCACATCCCAGTTTTTGTACCAGCTCTTCATGGCGTTTGGATAATCTTTCTCCCACTTCTCCGTCACACGCTCAAGCTGCTTAAGTGCAGCGTCCTCAGACGGTGCATGGTAAATTGTTTTCAGATCATTAGCAAATTCTTTCTTGCTTTTTTCGCCAACATATTTCAGCGTATTTCGAACCTGATGAACGATACAACGTTGTAATTCTGTCTGTGGAAATGCCGTATTTACGGCTTCTTTTATACCCGAAAGACCATCGGCACATATCACGAGGACGTCCTTTACGCCGCGATTTTTCAGCTCATTCAGGACTCCAAGCCAGTACTTTGCACTCTCGTTTTCTCCGATATGTATGGATAAAACTTCCTTGTGACCTGTCAAGCTTACTGCAAGGATTACATATGCTGCAAGCTTTTTTATCTGTCCGTTATCACGCACTGAAAAGTGTACTGCATCGATGAAAACAATCGGATACACTTCATCAAGCGGACGATTCTGCCAATCTTCTATCTGCGGAAGAAGTCTGTCTGTGATGTCTGATACCATTCCGTCGCTGACCTCAAATCCGTAAATATCTTCGATGGTATCGCTTATCTGGCGTGTTGTCATGCCCTTTGCGTACAGCGAAATGATCTTCTGTTCAATGCCGGAGATGTCCTTTTGACGCTTTTTACCACCTTTGGCTCAAATGTTCCGTCTCGATCCTGTGGTACTTCGATCTCTGTTTCGCCCAAATTTCCACGTATCTTCTTGGTTTTCCTACCATTACGGTAATTGGAGTTGTCCGAGCGTTCATATGAACTGTACCCTAAGTGTTCATCCAGCTCTGCCTCAAGCATTTCCTGTATAGTGCCGCCCATCAAATCCCTGAGAGCATCCTCTATATCCTTTGCTGTCCTGATATCATACTCCTCGATCAGTTCTGCGATGATATTCTTCTTCCCCTCGCTCATCGGTTCTCTTTTTCTTCTTGCCATAAAAAATCAGCCTCCTGTGTTATTTATATTTTACCATAGTTGACTGACTTTTTACAGACTTTTTTCAGAGGGTCAATCAATAAAACAATTAGAATGATTGCAGTTTTTAACTTACCAAAGAATTGATTCATTCATTCGACCTCCTTTGTTCCAAGTAATGACCCTTGTATAAGTTCCAACAGATTTATATTCTCTTGCCATTCCTGCTTCATGTAATTCATACATCTCTCCATCAGTAACAAGACCGCCTCGAAGAGAGAGAGCCTTACTCCCAATCATAGAAATCAATTAAATTATATGTTATAGTTGCAATATAACCATTTCTATTTTTTGCACAATGCATGCTCATTGCAGAATCAGCATCACCAATCGAATACCACCAATCAGTTGCAATCTCCGTTTCTCCGACACATCCTGTAGTAGAAAAATTAGTTCCTGGAAAAGCTGTGGCCGGATTTGTAATAAACCATTTTATCAAAACCATTTATTTTGGCATTTTGCTGTTGAAATCAGTGTATACCGGATCAGAAGTTTTAATCTTTACAAGAAGATCAACATAATACGCCTCATCAGATAGTCCTTGCATATGAATTGTTATCGCCCTTGCTTTATCTTCTGTCGCATATACAATGTTTCGTGACGATAAAAACCTAGAAACAATAAATGTAAATATAACAGCTACTATGCTATTTTTTTCACTACAATTCCTCCTAGTTATGATATGTATAAAATATTGCTGAACCCAGACACCTACATTAATTAAAATTATTCGCAAAAAATGAGCAGAAAAAATATAATAACTCTGTAAATATTGAGGCTGCTCTATACCACCTAACTTAGATTGAACTATTTAGACTTATTGCTGTCGATTAGTCAGTATATTATATATACCAATTAGAATTGAACAAAGTAATGCTATCCCATTAAGACTATAACTTAGAATCATACCGAAGCCGCTTCCTGCATTAGGTGTTCCATAATCACCGTTGAAAGCCATAAATATATGAATAAAAAAATCAGTATCGTAAAATATATAACCGATTATAACAGAAAAACAAATGGTCAATATAACACCCAAACAATATATTTTTATATTATGGCTGCTTAACTTAACAAAAAAAGCCAACTGTACCGCTGCATAAATAATAAAAAAAATAAATATAGAAATAACAGAAGCTATCCCTGCTCCTAAATATGCAGTTAAATTAAACAAAAGAGCATATATGAAACTCATCAATACATATTTAACATATTTCATCATAATAATCATATCCCCTTTTGATGAAATCTAAGTCATCCTGATTATCAATAGTATTACCAGTACTAGCGGCATATCCGCTTCCTTTATATAAGATATTTAAAGTAAATCCTGTAGCATGACCAGTACAGCCATATAGATAATTTCCTAAGTTTTCAGAATTCATAATAATATCATTATATACAAATTTGAAACCCTGAGAAAAATAATGAATAGTTGATATCGTATTATTCCAACTTTCCCGTACTTTCACATCCCAAATTCCTCCATGATTAACATTGGTATAGAATTGAACATATCCGTTAAATGAAGGATAGTATATAAAGCTTTCCGCTGCATTTGTCATATCTGTTATAATGTTCTTTAATGGTTCCGTATAATCTAAATAGTATACAGTATCAAATTTGCCGTTAATATCACTATAGATTGAAATATCATTGTTGATTTGTTCAATATTTAATATCGGAACCACACTCGGAATATAATCAAAAAATGTTTTACCATAGCCTTCTGCAGTTAAATTACAAAGCATTTTATATTCTGTATGTGCTTCAACAGGTTTGTCACCAACATAGAATCCATGATTAGCAGCAACATTAGCGATGGTCAAATATGTTATATCATCAATTTCTATAAACCACTTACCGTAAAATTCAACTTGTTCGGAAATATTCAATCCATAATTAAGCTGAAAATTTTGAATTGCCGACTGAGTTGCTCCCCCCATTGCACCATACGCCGACCCTCCCATATCCAAAAAGCCTAAATATTCCAAACATCTTTGTAATGTTGTTATTTTCAACTCTGTTTCGCTAGCGTTCTTTAAGGAAAAATTAAAATCAACGACACCACTATAAAATTCAATAAATTCTTCCCAGCTCATTTCGCTATCTTTTCCTGTAGCCGTATATATATCATATACTTCTGAAACATTGTCTTCTAAATGCAGCATATATGCATTATAAATTCTTTCTATTGACAGTTCTTTCATGACTGCGCCATTATTATTGACGGATTTTGGTTTTGGATCAAAATTATCTAATAGATTATCCCCATCCGTATCCTCCACCGTAGGATCACTCAAAAACGGCGCAACCCTCACAACATCAAGATAATCATCTAAACCGTTTAATTCCCTTGTCAGTTCATTCGATATCTTGACGTCACCTTTTAATTTCAGCACAGTTTTCAAAGTGGGCAGCACAGGTTCATTATCCGAATCCCATGCAAGCATACTGTTCCTGCTGTCAAACTCCTGCCAATCCGTCAAACTGTCGGTATCGCTGTTTGTCCATGCTCCTCTTTTTAGAGGTGATACCAGTGTGAGTTTTTTGAAGTTGTTTCCGATAACTATATAGTATGTTTTTGGTTTGTAGCTATCTTTTTCGTATATAAATCCAAAATTATTCAGTCCGAAAAATGCCTCACCATTGCATGTTCCGTCATTATTTAAATCATTCCAGTAGCCGAATGTTCCCGACGTGCACAGCGGATTTGTATTTCTGTACATCATCAGCTTATCTTCTTGTCCGAGATAATTATCCGGCTGTGTCGGAGTCCATTTGGTATATGCGCTGAAATCTTCTCCAGTAAGCCATCTCCAGCCACTTGAGGTGTACTGTCCGCCTATCCAATAAGAATTTTTCGTACCCTTTGAAAGCAGTTTTTCTTCAATGAAACATTGCTCGTCAGAATCGTTTATTGTTACCAGATGTCCGCCGAGCGCCTCGCAGATATCCTCTGCGCTGTCCCAGTCATAGCCGGAAACCGAGCAAATTCCATAGGTATGTCCATTATAGTTTGCTTTTATCATGCTACTTTCAATAAATTCTTCTGTGACTGTTTCGGCTAACGCCATCACCGCAATCTCCGGTTCTTCAACCTCAAATCCCAGACTATCCAGCCACATTTCAATATCCATCAGACAATACGTTCCCAGTTCGCTTGCCTCGCAAATGACGGTATTGTTTTCTAAATCATATGTAGTTTCCACAGGAAGCAGCATATGCAGATCTTCATCAAATCTGAATGCCTGCAAACGCTTTATACCGTCAAGCTCCTCCGTATATGCTGTATACTTATCACTTATATTATTGGTATAATTATCCTTTATCTTATAGTATAGCACACATTCGTCAACTTTGCAAGTGCTTTCGTAAGAGATTTCTACACTTTTTCCGAGAACTGCGTCGTTTTTTATCGCATTCGAGTACGGCGACTGCTTGATCTCTGCGCTGTTTACCGCATAGCCCGAAGATTTGAATTCTACTGTCAACTCGTAAGCGTTATCCTCTGTATTAATATCCTCCAGAGCCTTGCTCTCCGCAGGAATACTTTGCTCAAAAACAAAATCTGCGTCAGGTACTTCAAACGTCTCAGGATCACTCGGATCAAGCCCGATATGCGGCTCATCCCCATCCGGCAAACCGTCCCTGTCCGTATCCGGATTCAACGGGTCGGTGTGATAATCATTCACTTCTTCTCCGCCTTTCAAACCATCGCCGTCGGTATCGTCATTCTGCGGATCAGTTCCCAACTCTATCTCCCGTGCATTGGTCAATCCGTCTTCGTCAGGATCAGCGTCTGCGTCCGAAACACCATCGGTTACCGAATCATACTTTGTGGGATCCGTTCCTGTTATGTATACTTCCTGATAGTCGGTCAGACCATCCCCATCAGTATCGGGATTATTCAAATCTGTACCGATCATATTCTCATAAATGTCCGGAAGCCCGTCACCGTCGCTGTCAAGAAAATCAACAGAATATTCATCCTCTGTTTTTGTTACAACAAAGGGAACAGACTCGATTGTTTCACCGAAATCATTAGGAATTGAAACTTTAAAATATTTTGTTTGAAAATCCTCAGTGATGACATACTGATACGAGTCAGCATCCGAAACTTCTGAAACCAAGGTGTAGCTTTCATTATCATCAGACTGCCATACATCGAAAACCTCGGCTTCATAATCGGTATACCATTCAATATCTATTGCATTCGCTTCGTTATTGTAGTCGCCGTAGGCATAAATTGAAACTCCATCCGGATAATTCTTTATGAAGTCAATAAGGCTTTCATTCGCAACGACTTCTGTCAATGAAGTGTTAGATATTTCCGGATCACCGTTCTTAACGCCTGTAAAACCAAGTGTTACGCTTGAATTAGCATATACGGTGCCTGTATATGTTCCTTTCAAACGATAGCTATACGGTTCTAACTCAGTTACAGTAGCTGCCCAGCTATTCGTAATCTCGGTAATGGTAAAGTTTGTATCAAAGGTAAGTTCCCATGCTTCAATAGGGGAATCGGTGTTATTAGTAATTACGATAGCTCCATTGAAGTTATCTCCCCATGTTTCGTTGACAACTAGCTGAACATCGTAACCGGATTCCTTATTGATGCGCCCTTGACAAAGCTTAAAAGCTTCGGGAACAGCTTCACAATTATCTACTGTATAGCTAAAAGTGATCGAGGAATTAGGCTCAATCCGTGCATTATATCCTGCATTTTTAACATATGAAACTCCGGTAGACGTCTCAGCCCACTGTGCGTCCCAAATGCTTGAAGTGCTGCCGTTTGGATCAAAGTACAGCATCCAGTTTTCAATTGTACTGTCACCTGTGTTGGATAACGTAACGGAAACAACCTCCGTATCACCCCATGAATTAGTTACATTGTAGGAAACAGCATAATTGTCGTAGACATAATTCTGCGTTGTAAAATCCTCTGCCAGTACTGGGATACTGGGTACAAGAGTTGCCGCCATAGCTAAACTCATTACGCCGGAAAGTATTCGTTTGAAGTTGCTTTTAAGTTTCATAACTTCTCCTCCGTTTCCGCTCCTGCTTTTTTATCAGTCTTCTTTTGTGAATTTCTTCATGCCTTCAGGCTCTTTGGGCTGATTGTACCACCACCAGCAAGCCTTAGAACTGGAACCGACTCCAATCATCAGCGCAAGGGCTGCCAATGACGAACCGTATTTCAGCATGAGCTTTTTAATTGCTTTCACATTCTTCACCCCTTTTCTTTCAGAAATTTATGTAAATCCTCCGGCTCCTTCGGCTGACAATAGGTTATGCTGCAGGCTTGACCTGTTACTAATGTCGTTATGCCATAGATCGCACTGAGAATTAACGTATTATTACGATTTCATATGTAGTCTTATTTTCTCTGCAATCATCGCACAATTTAATGTAAATATTCCCGTTACTGAATAAAAACATATTTCTGATTTAAAAAAATAAAATATTATGCAGAATATTGTCCATACAAAAAATGAAATCAAAGATTTTTTTCTTAACTTCATCTTCTTTTTTTCTGAAATAGGTTTGTTCGGATGTTCAACCGGTGCAAATCTAAATAATATTATTGCTGATAAAATCCATAAGATCGGCGATAATATACTCATAGTAGTTATACTAATAGTTTTTATTGATAAAATAAAAACAGAAAGCACACAAACAAGTGTAAGCATACATCCCCAATGCGTATCAGCATGATATCCTCCAGCATACATTCTTATCGTAACAAACGCTGTTAAATTGAAAAAGCAGGGTATAAATTCATTAGAAATTAAAGCAATAATAATAGCTACAACCAAATTGAAAATTGTGGATAACAGTAACTCTATTCCATATGCATAAACTTCGGAATCTTCCGCCGCTATAATTTTATTGTCGGAAAAAAAACACGCCATACCTTTTGCGAGTTTTGAAATCATCACTCATCACCTCGCTTTTAGTATAGCGTGTCTAAATTGTTTTTTTCAATAGTTTTGCGTCAAATGACATTTCTTGACTTAAAAACTCATCTGCTTTAATAATTTGTTAATATATCATCAGAAGGATCAAGATAAGAACATTATAACTTCTTTTAATTTTGAGTAATCTATAAAAAGTGAATCGTTATTTGTTTATAAAAATAAAGCGATACCACAATTATTGCGGTATCGCTTCCCGACCCCCAAAAACCTTAACAATATTTAACATAGTATAATTACCATAGTAAGATTCTGTAGCGTTAGTGGTTTACTGGTTGTTTTTTCAGATTATTATCAATATCTTCTTATTTTTTATAATGATACATTGTACGTATAATAACTACTGAAATTGTCTAATAAAATAGTAATTTTACCCACGCTACACGTCAAATTTTGTATTAAGTTCTATAATTGAATGAAGGTCTCTATAATGTCCCCCTTGTCAAGACACAAATGAAAAAAATTATCGTGACAGCGAAAACCTTGTATAGCCATCCAAAAAACGTAAGCAAAATTTATGCAGCATTGCATACAGACTTGGCTTGGTAAACCTGCACAGGCAACTTGTAGCCAAGCGCCTGATGGGGTCTTTCGTTGTTGTAATCCTTGATGTAACTACCAATCTGCTGCCGCAGCTCTCTGGGATTGCTGTATTCATTGATATAAATCAACTCCGTTTTCAAGCTGCGAAACCAGCGTTCAATTACCACATTATCCACCCATCTAGCTTTTCCGTCCATACTCTGGCGGATATTCTTCGCTTTCAGAAATTCAATATAGTCATTGCTTGTAAACTGGCTGCCCTGATCAGAATTGATAATTTCAGGATTGCCGTATTGTTCCATGGCATTTGTGACTGCTGCTAAAACCGGTGCAGTATCCAGCGTATCAGACAATTCATAGCCCACGATAAAACCGCTGTACCAATCAATAATCGCTGTCAGATACATATGGCTGCGCCCCATTTTGATATAGGTGATGTCAATTGACCATACCTGATTTGGTCGGTCAATTTTTAGATTTTTCAGCAGATACGGAAATTTTAAACTGTTCTTTCCGGGCTTTGAAAGATTGGATTTCGGATAAACCGGACAGATATTCATTTCCGCCATATAACGTCTGACAAGCTTTCTGCCGATTGCAATCCCGTCTTCCTGTACAAGCTTTTCTTTGATTTTCCGATGACCAATGTAGCAGAATTTTGTGTGCCAGTAGTCAATACGTGATTTGATGTATTCCTCACGCTCCAAGGCTTTTTCTGCCGGTTCAACAGGCTGATAGTACATCGAAGTGCGGTTGATTTCAAGCAGTTCACACTGTTCCTTAATGTTCAGCCTATCATTCTTCATAACCAGACTTTTCCTTCCAGTCAGGTCCGAGCACTTCTTCAGATTTTTTTTTTGAGCCAGTCCACCTGAACTGTCAGGTGACCGATTTTCTGCATAAGCTTTTTCTTCCCGCTTTTTTGAGTTCTCAGCTGCTCTTTTTGCTTCCTTTTCTGATTTTGAACCATTAAAGGCACGGGATGCATTCTCAAGAAATTCCTTTTTCCAATTTTTCAGCTGATTGACGTTGATTCCTTCACGACTTGCTATCTCGCTGATCGTCTGCTCTCCCTCCAGTATTTCTATTACGATTTTTGCCTTGTACTCTGGTGTGTATGTGTTCCTCTTCGCCATTATCGTGTCCTCCTGTTTCTTTCTTTTATTATACCACTGTCACGATGTTTTGGCAATTTTGTGTTCAGTTTCTAGGGTACATTATACTCTTTCTTCGCTTTACAATGTTTTTAATTATAAGTGTGATAAATATAATTATAGTAGCACATATAAAGACGAAAACGATAATACCAAACGTGTTATTATTAGGAGTATAGTAATCAATTTTTAGATTATTGCTGCTAATGTTATAAATAATACCTCCAGTCAAATAACCCTTAGCTTTTTTTTATTGTTCCGACATCAGAAACACTTATTACTTCCTTATCCTCATTCAGTATGGCTACTTTGATTTTTGGGGAATATTGCATTAACAAGTCAAAATTCTTATTGGACCCTCTGAAAAAAAGTCTGTAAAAAGTCAGTCAACTGTGGTATAATAAAAATAACACAGGAGGCTGATTTTTTATGAGAAGAAGAAAAAGAGAACCAATGAGCGAAGGAAAAAAGAACATCATCGGAATGCTGCTCGAGGAGTATGACATCAAGACAGCCGAGGATATTCAGGCTGCCCTTAAGGATTTGATGGGCGGCACGATACAGGAAATGCTTGAGGCAGAGTTGGATGAACACTTAGGGTATCGTTCATATGAACGCTCGGACAACTCCAATTACCGCAACGGAAAGAAAACAAAGAAGATACATGAAAATTTAGGTGAAACAGAAATTGAAGTACCACAGGATCAAGACGGAACATTTGAGCCAAAGGTGGTAAAAAAGCGTCAAAAGGACATCTCCGGCATTGAGCAGAAGATAAGCTCACTTTACGCAAAGGGTATGACAACTCGTCAGATAAGCGATACCATCGAAGATATTTACGGCTTTGAAGTCAGCGATGGTATGGTATCCGACATCACGGACCGCCTTCTTCCGCAGATAGAAGAGTGGCAGAAACGTCCTCTTGATGGGGTTTATCCCATTGTATTTATTGATGCTGTACATTTTTCTGTACGAGAAAACGGACAGATAAAAAAGCTTGCGGCATATGTGATTCTTGCAGTAAGTTTGACAGGTCACAAGGAAGTTTTATCCATACATATCGGAGAAAACGAAAGTGCAAAATATTGGCTTTGAGTCCTGAATGAACTGAAAAATCGCGGCGTAAAGGATGTCCTCGTGATATGTGCCGATGGTCTTTCGGGTATGAAAGAAGCCGTAAATACGGCATTTCCACAGACAGAATTACAACGTTGTATCGTTCATCAGGTGTGAAATACGCTGAAATACGTTGGCGAAAAAAACAAGAAAGAATTTGCCAGCGATTTGAAAACAATTTACCATGCGCCGTCTGAGGACGCTGCGCTTGAACAGCTTGAGCGTGTGACGGAGAAGTGGGAAAAGGATTATCCCAATGCAATGAAAAGCTGGTACAAAAATTGGGACGTCATATCGCCGATTTTTAAGTTTTCAGCGGAGGTCAGAAAGGTCATTTACACCACCAACGCCATCGAAAGCCTTAACAGCGGCTATCGCCGCCTGAACAAGCAGAGGAGCGTATTTCCGAGCGATACGGCGCTCCTGAAGGCTTTGTATCTGGCAACTCATGAAATAGCGAAAAAATGGACTATGTCGCTAAGAAACTGGGGCAGAGTTCTGGGAGAGCTTGAAATCATGTATCCCGACAGGCTCGGCTGAGCGAGCCGCTGAAAATCAGCCTGATTCCATTGCGCTGCGCTCCATTCCATCAGGCTGATTTTCAAAAAGAACCTTGACAAATTACAGTATTTATTGTATACTGTAAAAAATCGGAGCGGCAAATTTTTCATGTCGCTCCCAACTAACGTTTTTATCACAGTTGATTAATTTACAGAGATTTTTTCGCAGAGCCTCTTATTGTAATTAGGATAGTCAAACGGAATAACCTCATTATCGGCACGAATAGTTTCTCCGTAATCACTTTTGTATTTATTTATCTTCATATCGTTATCAGCGTCAGTAAAATGCAATGAATAGCTTATAAAACCATCGTTTTCATAGCGCACATAGGAATCACTTTTATCAAAACCATTTATTTTGGCATTTTGCTGTTGAAATCAGTGTATACCGGATCAGAAGTTTTTATCTTTACAAGAAGATCAACATAATACGCCTCATCAGATAGTCCTTGCGTATGAATTGTTATCGTCCTTGCTTTAGCTTCTGCCGCATATACAATGTTTTGTGAAATGTAAAGCACAGAAACAATCAATGTAAATATAACAGCTACTATGCTATTCTTCACTACAATTCCTCTTAGTTATGATATGTATAAAATATTGCTGAACCCAGACAGTTTATACCCAATGTATTCTTCATATTCATCATAATCAATAAAATATTTTCCTCCCCAAGAATAGAAATTTTCATGATATTCTGGTAACTGTTCACTCCATTTAGCAAAACTTTTCCAATTGCTTACCGAAAGATTATTTTTTCCTTAGAATAACGATTGTAAGAATAATAAATAATACAACAGCAATAATTAGATATAATACAAACAATTTGGCATTGAGCATTCCAATTAAACCTATTTCTTTATGATCTTTTTTTCCACCAAATGAGTATGATAGATATTATTAAGATAATAATGATATTTATGATCCACAAAATAGTGATTGCTTTTTTCATTATTCATCCTCCCATAGTTACTCATGAATGAAAACTACTGAAATTGCCCAATGAAAGAGTAGATTTCTACACTTTCATCAAATGTTCTCAAATTAATTTTAAGGCCTTTAGGTTACCACAAGCATATTCGTCAATCATATCAATCACTTTTATGCAAATAAAACCAAACTTAAGGATAGATTTAAAAATTCCAAATAGGTCCCGCAATAAAGTACATCCAAAACCATGCGGTAAACAGACTAAATAGTTCAGAAACAATCCAATAGACAATCTTATGGACTGTTGAAGATAGAGGTGCGATGAAATAGACTACGAACAGAAGAATTTCCAGTAGCAGAAAAAAGGATAACTCCAGCCATACCGCTTTTCTGCCAAGAACCGTATTTGTAATACCGATTCCTGCAATTACGACGAAATATAGTATGTGTAAAGCCAAAGCAACCAATAATTTCAGAATTAATTTTTTCATAAACTATACTCCAAAACTGAATACAAATCATAAACAAATGAGTTGGACTTTTCTTTTATTCTATTCTTTACAACAGATGGTATTGCATTTGTATCAATTTGGTCATCTTGATAAATGAGATTCCAGGCTCTTGTAGCAACCAATACACAGTTGTTCCAAAGCAAATCATATGTGTTGTGATCATTATGATATTGTATTAGTTTATCCCACTGATCCTGTGTAATTTTCTTAGTATAGGCGTAGTTTTTATCATATTCCTGCTTAAAATCACTTGGGTTTGAAGAATCATAGTTTTCTTTATAATTATTTGCTTCAACAGCAAATTCTCTGTTGAAGTAGATTCCTGCCACATCACTCTCACTGCCACTAGAGGAGCCACTAGAAGGTCCTGCAGAACTGCCACTTGAACCACCTGAACTACCAACAGAACTGCCAGAGGAATTAGGCTCAATCCGTGCATTATATCCTGCATTTTTAACATATGAAACTCCGGTAGACGTCTCAGCCCACTGTGCGTCCCAAATGCTTGAAGTGCTGCCGTTTGGATCAAAGTACAGCATCCAGTTTTCAATTGTACTGTCACCTGTGTTGGATAACGTAACGGAAACAACCTCCGTATCACCCCATGAATTAGTTACATTGTAGGAAACAGCATAATTGTCGTAGACATAATTCTGCGTTGTAAAATCCTCTGCCAGTACTGGGATACTGGGTACAAGAGTTGCCGCCATAGCTAAACTCATTACGCCGGAAAGTATTCGTTTGAAGTTGCTTTTAAGTTTCATAACTTCTCCTCCGTTTCCGCAGTGGCGGAGCGCAGAAGCGCTCCGCTCCTGCTTTTTTATCAGTCTTCTTTTGTGAATTTCTTCATGCCTTCAGGCTCTTTGGGCTGATTGTACCACCACCAGCAAGCCTTAGAACTGGAACCGACTCCAATCATCAGCGCAAGAGCTGCCAATGACGAACCGTATTTCAGCATGAGCTTTTTAATTGCTTTCATATTCTTCGCCCCTTTTCTTTTTCAAAAATTTATGCAAATTCTCCGGCTCCTTCGGCTGACAATAGGTTATGCTGCAGGCTTGACCTGTTACTAATGTCGTTATGCCATAGATCGCACTGAGAATTAACGTTATGACTATTCCTCGCTTTGTTTCCTGATCTGGTTTCCTCATTGTTTAATTGCTCTCCCGGATAAAAAATACGCTATACTTTTCCTAGCTGATCCTAGTTTTCAGTATAGCGTATACTATTTATTTTTTCAAGTCTTTTGCGCCAAAGTACCTTTTTGGACGTCATTTGTTCTTTCCGTTAATACTTTATTAACATGTCGGCTGTGAATGTTTCGTCCTCCCATTCAAAAGATGTGACTCCACCCAACTGATCCGCAGCTTTTTTTTTTATACTGCTTACACCTATACCATGTAATCCATTTCCTGACTTACTGGATTTAAGGTTCTGAGTGTCAACCTCATCTGATGAATTTATAACACAAATTCGAAGTTTCTTATCGACTTGTATCATTGAAATGTGAATATATTTATTGACACATGAACAGCGCTCTGCTCCTTCAATTGCATTATCAAGAAGATTAGCGAGTATCCGACAAATCAGCATATTGTCTATGGTCATTGATTCAAACACGTTTATCTTAGTTGTGAATTGTATATTTTTATTTAATGCTTCCTGCCATTTCATATTGATAATAGCATCAACGGATGAAATACCTGTGTAGCATATTCCACCTGCGTCTGATAAGCTGTTTGATAAATTCTCCAGATGCCTAATTGCCTCATTTTGATTTCCATAGCGGAACATAGATCTTGCCACAGATATCTGATTATTTATATCATGCTTTAATTGCCTTATCTCGTTGTATTTACTTTCAATCAGCATATAATTTTCTTCTCCTGATTTAAGTCTCTGTTCCATGACTTTCATTTTCAATTGGTTTGCATATGTATCAAAAAGTTAAATACAAATAAATTAAGTGCAAGTAAACCAATAACGGAAATCAAGTAATTTATCGTCTGTCTGTGATTTAAACCATATGATACAAAAAAATACCATTGAGAATGACTACGCTTAAAATGGGTATCAATATAATTGACAGCCAATTTTTAATAGGAATATCCTTCTGCTTGTTTTTAGAGTACTCTACTACATACACCGAAAACCAGAAACAAAATAGCTTTGAACAAGTCATTCCGATATATCTTCCTGCTCCTGAAGTTAATTGTTCTAAAGGACTTCCAAAATTGAGCATATATAAAATTCCCATTGGAAGTGATTCTGAGGCAAGTATTATTATCAAAAATATTGAAGAACAGAATACTCTTTTTCCGATTTTGCATTCAAACATAAAGTTTGAGACCACCATCATCAATACAAAAGTAGCGATCAAATGAACCGATGGATACTCAAAAAATAAAGTTACCGAACCAAGTAAAATAAAACCGAGCATTACTGCCGGAATCAATGCTTTTTTCGAAATCTATAATCCTCTTTCATCATATTGTGCAAATAGACAACTATAACCATGCTCTCCACAAGGCAATTCAGACTTTCTATAACCCATTCGCTAACGGACATTATCCCCACCTGTTTCTGCTAAATTTCAAAAAAGCTTTTGTGATTTTTTCAAGATGATTTCTGCTGACATATAAGATTTTGCCGTTCTTCATAAATACTTGATTCTTTTTAATATAGTCAATATTAGTAATGTTTATCAGAACGCTTTTATCGGAACGTACAAATAAACATTCTTCTAACATTTTCTCATAATCTGATAATTTACCTTTCTGATAATATTCTTTGTTAAAGGTATGGATGACAATCTGATGCGAATAAACCTCTATATACAAAATATCGACTGTAAGAAGTTCTTTCTCGATACCATCGTCAATGACTTTAATGTATTTCTTATTTCTATAATACTCTTGAACTGTATCGCTGAGTTGTTTCAAATATGGACTTGGGTTGATTTTTTAATATATATCTGAATGCCTTAACTTCATAGCCTTGATAAACGAATTTGTCAAAACTGGTCATAAAAATAAGGATCACATTTTTATCAATTTGCCTTAAAAACTCAGCCGTCTGCAAACCATTCAAATCTTTCATCTCAATATCAAGAATAACTAAATCATATTTATCTTTTGAAAATTGTTCAATAAATGATTCTCCGCTTTCGAATTCTGAAAATTCGAATTCGTTTTCATGAGTCTGCAGCGAATTGATGTCATTTTTTAATTTCTCAATGTAAGTTTTTTCATCGTCACAAATAGCAATTCTCATAAAATCACTCCTTTATTTTATTTTAACACAAAATCCCAACTTTTTCAATATAAATCGAAATCATTAATATAAAATAAACAAAATTTACTGATTTAATGTTTTCGATTATTATTTGCATAAATCTGTATTTATGTGAAAAAGCACGGTCTATGAAACAATTTATCCATAGCTGTGCTTTTTTTTTGGGGGAGGCGATTGACTTTTATTTATCCGAATACCACAATCCGTTGCTTTATCAATTTTTCTTCCAGCTCTTTTTTGAACTTAAGCATATTTTTTATTTTTCTACAACGGTTAATATATTTATTTCAAAAAAATCAATCCAAGCTCTGTGTGATATTCTCTTTAATTCCCATATCCTGCTTTTTTCAACCTTATCATCCTCCGCAGCCTGCTGTCGACTGTTCGTCTGACCGATTTATACTTCTGTGTATAATCATCTTCAATGCACCTACTTAAATTCACAAACAATCCCATAACAGTATTTCTAAGTAGCATATTTTCAAAATGCCCCATATCGTCAAGCATATTCTGAGCGTACTCATTACCGTCGTTTGCGGACTTTGTAAGCCATTGGGCAGCCTTTTCCTTATCTTTTTCAACTCCCTCTGCCCCGAAAAAGATAAAGCCTGCCGAGCTGATAAGTTGACCACATATTTTCAGCGGATTTTTCAAAATATTCGATGGCTTTAGGAATATCAATCTCCGTTCCAAGTCCCTTTTTGTACATAGCACCCAGTTTGTAATATAGATTATCGTCCGCCTGACCCTTGCTTTCAAGTTCAAGAAAACCGGATAATGCGACCTTGTAATATCTTTGTGCGGTTTCTTCACTTTGACTTACATATTCGCCTTTATCGTACATTTGAGCAACAGCGTATGGGGCATAAGGCTGTCCCTGTTCAGATGATTTGCGATACCACAAAAACGCCTGCGACAAGTCTTTTTCCACACCGTTGCCGTAGTAATATAAATTGGCGAGACTGTATTGTGCGAATTTGTTGCCCTCCTGAGCTGACTTCAAAAACCATTCAAATGCCTTTTCATAATCTTGTTCCGTTCCCAGACCATAGCAATGCATTTTTCCGATTCTATACCAAACGTAAGAACGCATATCCACGGGTTTCATGACCTGCCCTTTGTATTTTGGTTCATATGGAAACATAAAATCTGAGTCCGGCTCGATCTCCATAAAACCCTGAAATGCTTCTTCGTAGAATGAAAAAGACTTTTTTTCATCTTTTTCGCCGAGTTTATCAGTAGAATAGAGTTTGCCCAGATCTTGAATAGCAAGAACATTACCTGCCCCTGATTCGTTAAGCAAAAGCTGCTCCGCTTTTTGAAAATCTTCAAGCTTTGATCGCTTGTTATAAATCAGCTTGCAGGCTTCTTTGTAGGAACTACTCCACTCGAGGTAATATTTGCTTTTCGGAGCGTCATCAACATCGACTGTTACCGCATTTTCACCACTCCAAATGAAATCTTCGGCTGTCAGATCATCGTTATTTGAAAATGTCACTTTATCATTTTCGGATTGCTCAGATTCATCGAACTGTGGAGAAATATCAACATAAAAGTCATCATTCTCAAATTGTTCTGTTGGATCGGGTTCTTCAATTTCTACATCAATGACAGGATAATTCATGTCAAGCACAGTTCTGATTATCATATTCCGCACAGGCTGAAAAACTTTGTTATCAACCAATGGCGGCAGTTCTTTTTCTTTTTGCGTATAGGTCTTGTATTTCAAGCTCTCCAAACTGCACCATTTTTCATAAAGCTGACGGATATTATCGTCATTTGCAAGTTCCGAAAAAATGCTGTTGACTGTTTCTTTGACCTCCTGAGGAAGATATCCATATACGTTTTTGCCTTTAACATTCTGTAACTGAGAATATAGTTTGCGGATAAGATTTTCAAGCTGCGGATTTTCAAAATCGCTTTGCTGAATTTTTCTGACAACACTTTCAAACTCCGTTTTTGAAACTGCTTTCAATTCGTCACGGCTTAATGTCTGCTCCTGATATATGGACTGCAAATCATCGTGAAATATATCGTTTGCAAAAGCTGAACGAATCTTATTAATTTCCTCGTTTGTTAAGAATCCTTCCTTTGTATTTTCGGAATAAACAAGCAGATGAATATGCGGGTGATGAGTCGTGTCATGAAATGCGGCGTACCATTTTAAATTGCATAATGAAATTTTCTGATTTTTTGCAATATCTGAAATGTGACGCATAACAAGCTGCCGCCACGCTTCCGAATTATCGTAGCCAAGTCTAATTGCATCTTCACGACGAAGTGAAATTACGTGGGACCAGACATTGCCTTTGTGATTTGCTATTTCGTTAGCTACCCTGTCAAGAATTATCGGTTCATCTTTTTCATTGAAAAGACCATGAGAACCTCTTTTTCTGAACCCCCGGACGCATAGCCATGTAACCGACAAAATTCTGACGATTACCGATGACGTCAGCGTTACGCTCAATGATCGTACTGATTAGTTCCGAAGCGTTTTCTACAGTAGGGTTCGCAGTGTAGTCCTCATACTCAAGGTATCTTTTAGCTTCGGGAAAATCTGAAAGCAGATCACGAAGCAATTCTTGTTGGTTTTTAGTAGCGTTATCTTTTCTGTCAATAGTGTTTTGATCCCGAACCTCAACTGTTTCACGGGTTGCGATATACTTTGTGTAATTTCTGCGCTTGTTTTTACTTTTCTGTGTACCGCTTTTCAGATAGCGGCTTGTTACGATAATTTGAGATAAAGTCATAACATATCACCCCCATTTTTATGTGATTTAATCTAACCGTTGATACCTCACAGCCTTCTCAAAATTAATAACACCGTTAATGCGTTTAACCTCATCTATACACATAGCCCTCAGTTTAATCATCGTATCATCATCAATCTCATGTACCGCCGCAAGCATATGAGTAACTGCACCAAGTTCAACTGCAATTTTAAATAAGGCACGGGACAACCTCTGTTCCGTGCCTTTGACTATTCCTTCCGCCATTGCCGTTAGCTGCGGGGCAATAAATTCCGTTGCCGTATGCTCCTTGTTCAAAAGATACCCGCAATAAAAACGCACAGCCTTTTCAATAAATTCCGAGCGTGATTTACAATTATCGTGCTTAAAAAGAGTGTCCACTATTTCCAAAGTTTCGGGAAAAATCTTTAGTCCAAATCTTTGCTTTTTATACTCAGATGTGACCTCGCAAACCTCTGTTTTTTCGGCTTTTTCTTCTGTATTTTTAATTTTATCCGACTGCAATTTGCAAAACCTCCATTCTATGCGACTGCACGTCAAAGTTTTCAAAACTCCGCAAATTCGGCGAGCTTTGCTCGACGATGTGTCTGTTTGGTCGCTTCAAGCGACCAAACTTTAACCTGCAATATAATATTTAAGCCAATCCTATTGGCTTTGCCCTCATAAACCCACCCGAAATCTCCTGATTCCCACCATTCTCAAACTCTGCGACAAATGCCCACAAAGCCGTTTAACCACTCCTATGGTAAACTTACCCCACCCACCGCCTTACTTCGCCACACGCAGCTATCGCTTGCGATAGCTTGGACACTTGGTGCGAACTGTGGCTTGTTACTGCTCGGACAGCTTTTCCGTTTCGGCAGGCAAAAAGAGTTTCTCGACTTTTTGGCAGGCTTTCTGTCCGACATCATATCAATAAAATCTCTCACATTCTGCGGCACTACTTTGCTGTAGAGCTGTTCAATGTACTTGTCAAGCTCTGCTGCAAGAGTTGTGTTTTTTTCTGCTCAAGGTACATTTCAATAGCCGAGAGCTTTTCTTCGTTTACATTTACCGTAACTGATCTTTTTTCATTCTATCAACCTCCAATCTGTTATTCTGATGAACTTTCACCGCTCAAACTTTCAATAGCGTCCTCCACCTCCTGAGGATATTCTATCCCCATATAGGTGCACCAGCTTGTCCAGCTGCCATTTGAAACAGGCTCTTTTGTGACATAACCGCAATCGGCAGAGGAGAAAATCACCTCTCTGTTCCCAACATAAATTCCGTGCTGACTTCCGTCAAACACCCCTATCCCGACAACTTCAGGCATAGTATCTATACCGCCTTGTTCGGTATAAACCAATGTGCTGTAAGCAGAATCAAACTCTTTATCGGTCGGACTGTAGTTCAGATATCCCAGCACAAGCCCTGCATTATCTGCATAACGTATTCTGTCTGTTTCGTTTCTTTCACCGATAAAACCGTTCATATATCCCCAGCCTGAGATGTACGCATTATCAGCCCAAGCCGCAAGATCAGCACAGTTTTTAGTCGTGCTGTCGGTAAACATATACTCGTTGATGGTGCTGTTCATCACCCAGGTGTACGTCCTTATGAATTCATCATAGTCAATTTCAAGGTCGTAAGACGAGTTTATCGCCGTGATCATATCGCTGTCATTCGTAGAATTAGCAAACAGATCAGCATATGATTCGGCATAGAAATTCTGCACATCATCGAAATATGACATATATATCAGCTGTGCTTTTTATGGTCTGAGAGCGAACCCCTGCGCCCCTCATGGCGTCCTCGATTTCCTGACCGCTGTTTTGAATTTCGGTTATTTTCGCCTGCTGTTCGCTGTCAAGGCTTTCAAACAAAGACGAATCGCTGAACATTTCAGCGTTAATTTCAGGCTGTTCGATCTCCATGCTGCCCATGCTCGAAAGCACAGCTACGGGCAGGCACATCAGTCCAAGAAAGCCTGCGGCGATGCTTCCGATCAGAACAAACAGCTTTCCTCGTTTCTTTTCGTCGCCCAGAATATATATCGCTACCTTTTTCAGAGCAACCGCAACTGTTGCAGACATTACCGACCACCACCGTTTCCAAACAACACAGCCTTGTACTGCGGAGCGATGACCTGTAACAAATATCTCTCGTTTCCGCACCTGTAAAGACAAGTGCCACGTTCGGGATACTTTATCAAGCCGTACTCCGATTCTTCAAGCTGCAAAGTATCAATAAAAGCAGTCGGCGAGATATTGCCGGGGTTAAACAGAAAATGGTGGCTCGGAATACTGAACAGCGGCTTGGTAAACTCCTTAATTTCAGGCAGCAGAAAGTCCTCGATATTCTGACTTGCCAGAATAAACGAGGACTCTTTCTTACGCACACGTTTCATACCGTTGCGGATATATTCTATCGCCGTCATATTTGTGAGGAATAAATACAGCTCATCAACTGCCGCAACAGTATTTCCCTTGCCTAAAAGCTGATCAGACATATATGACAAGATGTTGAACAGCAGAGTATCCTTAAGCCGCTTGTTTGTATCCATAAGACCTTTTACGCCGAAACAGATAAACTCTCCGTCCTTGATATTTGTTCTGCCGTTGAAATATTTCGACTCTGCACCTTTGCACATTGAGTGCAATCCCAAACAGATATTCTGCAGTATTTCTTCGGTGTAGAGGTGCTTCTTAGCATTATCAAATGCCATAAATTCTTTTTTTCAACTAACTCATACAGGTCTGACATTACAGGATAGTCACAGCTTTCCAGCTTATCGAGATCTGTAAGATCGTCAATACCAAAACGTGCATACAGTTTCATAAGCATTATCTCTATTGTGTCGATCTCTGCATCTGTGAAGTCTTTGTATGCTCTGAAAAAAGTCTTTTAGATAGCTGATATGCTGACTTAAACGGGTTACTTTTCGGAATGGTTCAGGGCTGTCATCGGTTTCCTTTTCTTGATTTCCAAAGCGAGAATTTTCTGACCACGCTTTTGGCTCAAGCGGATTTATCATAAACTCGCCCGACATCATATCAATGTATGTGCCGCCGAGATTTGAACACAAGTCCTCGTACTCATGCTCAGGGTCTAAAACCAACACACTTTTGCCTGCCTCACGCTGATTGCACAGCAAAAGTTTCATCAAGTAGGACTTGCCCTGACCGCTGTTGCCGAGGATAAGAATATTGCTGTTTGTCTTATCCTCGGTACGCTTATCAAAGTCCACAAGCACGTTGCTGCCGTACTTATCTCTGCCGATATAGAAGCCGTTTTCGTCGGTTTTTCCGCTGTAATTCAAGGGGTATAGATTTGCTACAGAACTTGCAGGAAGAACACGTTCAAACTGAGTTGCGAACACATTATTGCCAGTCGGCAAAACCGATAAAAAGCCCTCTTTCTGACGGAGGAGCAGACGGTCTACGCTGATTTTTGAACGGGTAAGCTCCATTTGTATATCCGCCTGTAATTCTTTCAGCTTTTCCTCACTTGTTGCTTTCAGTTCAATAAATACAGCCGTATGCAGGAGCGGTTCTTTATTGCGGCGAAGTTCACTCAAAAGCTCCACCACATCATTTATGTTATCCTGAGCCTTTATGCTCTCGTTCACATCGTTTGTGGTAGTCATCATGTGGTTTTTACGCATTGCCTGCTGAACGATTTTTCGTTGTTCCATACTTGTCACAAGGCGGTTGTAAATTCTGAGAGTTACCCCGTTTCTGTCGGCAAGGTGAGCAAGGATAGCCGTTTCTTCCGTTGAAGTCGGATATTCCGTAACCGCCCAGCAGGACTTGTAGAAGTTTCCGCAGATATAGTGGTCGGTGTAAAACTTGATTATTCCCGGAACAGTTCGGTCAAAAAAGTCCTTTGTGCTGATAATTTCAAGCTGTTCGTCCGTCAGATTTTTCTTTTTTCGTAAATTAATTCTCATGCAATCCCTCCAGATTAAATTCGTTTTCTCCCTCAATATCGGGGATTTCCTCGCCCGATATGCTCGTTCCGAAGTAAAGTGCAAGCATACGCTTTATGTCAGACTTACTCATTCTACGAGCCGTAAAGCCGTGTTCTGAGATTGCTTTGTCAACACGATTAAGCGTGCTGAATATCTGCTCGTCGTTTTCACGCCTGAACCGTACCGCAAACATAAACTGTCTTGCCGAGGACATCTCTACCTGAATCTCGTCAAGAAAATCATAGTCCGCCTGCAGCAGTTTTCTGACCGCCTCGTTCTGCTCGGTCTGCAAACGCTTTTTGACGTACATCTTGTTTGTATCAAAACACTCGCAAGAGTCCAAAGCAAGAATTTCAAAGTCCGGTATCGTGCTTAACAGCATCATCAAATGATGTATCTTCACGTCAATATTAGCCGCTGAAAGCACTGAAATATTGGTGGGTTCTACGCTGAAAAATGCTATTTCGGCTTTGTCGGTTTTTACCCGAAACGAGTAAAGCGTTCAAAGCCGATAAGACCTTGAACGCCGTTATTTTTCCTTTTTGTCATAAAATTTTATGCTCCTTTCGTCCAATAAAAAAAAATTTGCTGCGAGGTCAGAAAAAACTTCGCAGCATTAAAAATATAGTCCATAATCGCCGTTTCGTCAACCCGAAGCGAGAGAAAAGCAAAGCAGGCAGTCGCCGCAAAAGGCAGGACATTCCACAGGTTTACCAGAACCACAACCGACAGAATTATTCCGCCGCAGATTATGATAAAATCACGAACATTCCAGAACCACAGCTTTACGTTGGCTCTCAGGTTTTCGGGGTAGATGTAGGTTTTCAATTTTTTCACACTCCATTTTTTCACATAAAAAAACAGCCAAGCTTTTGCTTGACTGTGCTCAATAATATTTTGTTGTAACTGTTCGACAAACTGTAATTTGACGCTCTATTAATGCTATAAAACCCAATCAATAGCATTCTTTACAAGTTTGACAAATGGTTCACAGGTCAGATTTTGGGTAGTGTGTGCAGGAACGATACAGCAGATTTTTCCCTTGCCATAGGTGTGAATCCATACAGCAGGCTGAACGCCGTTCTTTGAAACGGTTTCTGCAAGAATCGTTGTATCAGCATTCGGAATCATTTTCATTACATAATGTTCGTCAAAATCAGGGAATGTGAATTTGCCAATGCCTTCAATAATCGGATGTTCTGCTATCGGTTTTACAGTAAGCGGACATTGTTCGGGATGAGTGATAAAGTTACTTCTTACAACATTTGTGAGGATTGCGTGATTTTCTGTGTAATCAGTAAGTGATGCGTGAAGCATAATCGTTCCCATACCATTCTGAATATCATTCAGAAATTTCTCCGTCCATTTTTCATCACACCAGATTGGAGTAGGAATCTGATCATTTTCAATAGGATCTTTGAAAGACAAAAACAAATCAAACTGCCCCTTGAAATAATCATTTGGATTCTTTGTGAATGTTACTTCATAATCTGCGTTAAAAAGATAGTCCATCATAGGCTTGATGGAATCATCGTGATGCCAGTAATCGTGTACCAAAACAAATACTTTTTTACTCATAAGTCATACGTCCTTTCATCACCATTTTATGGCTACGTTTCTGTGAATTCTCGTTTTTTAGATGTGCGTTAAATTCCGATTTGTCGCTCAATTTTAAAAAGTAAACTAATAAAAGTATATCACAAACCTCACTGTCTGTCAAACCAATATTTATTTACGCTTTCCCCTTAATCAAACCGACAGCCTTAGCCCCCATAGAAACAGTATGACTAACACTCATCATATTGACTCTTACGGAAGTGTCCAGCCCATACATCTGCGCAATCCTCGGAACTTCCGTTGCCGACAAGCAAATTCCCACCGCAAGCAGAGCGTGCTGAGTGTAGGTCAGCAGTCCGAGATAGAGGATAGTTGTCTGCAAAAACGCCGTCAGACAGGTGGCAATAACTTGTTTGCACCAGCTGTAAAAACCGTCCGTGTAACCTCTTGGAATGCCAAAAAGATACAGACTTCCCACAGCAATCTGACACAGCATGATGCCGCCACGCTTGATGTTTGAAAACACAACTTTCACTGTACAATAGCCGAAAAGTATGATAAAAAACAGGCTGAACAGACTTACGTCCATCGCCAGTGCCATAATCACGGTCAGCCCCGAATCAGCTACTGTCGTTGTTGTTCCCGATATGAAATTTCCAAGCAAATCGCTTGAAAATGTACCCTGCAAATTAACGCAAAACGAGTAAAGTCTTTGCGGAACAACAGTAACCAAACTTGCCGCCATAAAGCCTTTCAGCACGTTCAGACAAGTGTTTTTGATGTTCGCCTGACCAGATTCATAGGCTATCGCCGTGTCAAATACCGCTACGATAAGTCCGCAGACAAACAGCATCCATGCGAGACTGTGGAACAATGCTATGAACGACTGCACCCACGACAGAGCGAAAATACTGCTTGTGCTTGCATTGATAAATTCAAAAAGATCGGCTACTGCGCCGTAAATGAGGTTGAAAAGCCACTCAAACATAATATTCCATATCTCGTCGGTAATTGCGTCTACCGCAGAACCTATTGTATTGTCCCAAAGGCTTGATATTCCGTCGCCTATCCAGTCAATGGCGTCTGAGATCCAATCAAACATCCGCACCACCTCCTGCCTTTGTTATCTCGCCCTTTACTCTGTACAGCGAGCTTCGCCGTCCTCCTTGGATATGATAGCGAGGTATCCGTTCTAACAATCCACGGTTTTCAAGTTCCGTAAATGCACGATACACTGTACTTTTTGTGTATACTCAAATCTTCTGCTATCCTGCGCACAGAGGGAAAACATTCTCCGTTTTTATCCGCACGGTTTGCAAGATAACAGTACACAGCCACAGCCTTGTGGCTCAGACCTAAATCGTAAATTCTTCTCGGTAATATCAATTTGCATCAGCCTCCTTACGTTTTAATTTTCGCTTTTCTCATCGGAAATTCATCAAATTCTTCATCATCGACAGACACTTCAATTTCCGCAGCAACAGCTTTTTTCTGCGGATATTTAACCTCCACATCTCTGATTAATTCATCACGATTTTTGTAACAAACCTGCCTTGCTGTTTTATCAGGGAGACAGTATTCTTCCTCAAATTTAATCCCCCATTTAAAGAACAATTTCAGCTTTGAAATCATCGGGTGTGTTCCTGTTTTCATTACGATAAATTGACCTTTTTGGCATAGATTTGAGTTCGTCCACAGTCATAAGCGGTCTGCCTATCATCTGAAGTGACTGTGATTTTTCCTTTCCGCACGACACAGAACCTGACAATACAGTTTGCTCTCCCAACGCTTTTGAAAGCACCTCTGCACTCTGACTGTTTGGTGCAAATCCACCGAACACAGTAAGCTGAGTGTTGTCGGTGATTATCTCCATACCCTGTTTTCCGTAGTTCTGTTCAAGCTGTGCAAAGGACTGTATTATCGCCACAATGGATATTTTTCTTGAACGTCCTGCGGAGAACATAGATTCAGCACCCTCTATCTTAGGAAAAGTTCCAAACTCGTCGCAGTAAAACATAACTCTGTTTTTAAGCTTGCCGCCGTTTTCATCTGCAATGACTAATATCTCACGGTAAAGCTGTTGGATAAGCAGACTGACCATAAAATACTTTGATGTATCTTCTTCTGGAAGAACAATAAAGATAGCAGATCTTTCATTGCAGAATTTTTCTGCGTCCACAGCTGTGCCAAAACAAAGCATTTGTTCAAGTTCAGAATCAAGAAAACTGTTGAGCCTTGAAAGTGCAGTCGACATTACAGAAAGCATAGACTGGTCAGACGCATTCAGAGCCGCTCCTGCAAGCCATTTTGCTTTATGCTCCGAGGGGAGCTTGTCCATAAGCTTTGTAAAAATACATCTTAGGCTTTGCTTTCGGCGCAGGCTGATACTTTGCCAAAAGGTCTTGGATCAGCTTAAAAACTGAAACAATATGCCTTTCGTTTTTGTCGCCAAACTCCGCCAAAAGCAGGATAACCGAGGCAAGCAAGCCCTCTGCTGCATCGTAAAAAGAACGTATTCTGACCGTAGCTTGCACTGTCACCTCCGCCGATATTGATAATTGTCTTTGCTGTTATCTTTGCATACTTTTCCGCTTTTGCTTTCGCAGAAAGATTGGTTTTGTCCTGCAAATACAGATCCATATATTTATTCACAAGGTGCAAAATGTTGTTCTCATCACTCCTTGTCGGATTTCTTAAATCAAGCACAGAAACATTGTAGCCGTAATACTTTTTGGCGATAGTTCCGTAATTTCTCGCCACATCTCCCTTTGTGTCTGTACTGACAAACGACATTCCCGAAGCACAGGCAAGCTCTATATTCGGATACAAAAAGTAAGCGGTCTTGCCGACTCCTGCGGCGCCGATCATAAGAGTATGCACATCACCGTCATCCACAAGAGCAACAGTCTTTTTGCCGTGCGTTCGGCAGGCTACAACAGTTCCTTGAACAGTCGGCAGATTTTCACCTTTACGCCATTTCTCAGGCTCAAATGGCAAAGGGATAAAAGTCTGCTTTATCTCCGATTTAGTCGCCCACCTCGCAGTTCCATGCTGACCGTCACCGACCTTTTTTGCCTTTATTCCGTTAAGCGACTTGTTGTCAAGCAGATTTACAACCACTAAAAAGGCGATAAAAGCTACAACAAGTGCTCCTATGAAAATCATTTGTTTTTCATTCAATTCACCACTTCAATCTATAAAATATTCTATCTTTTGTATTTAATAAGATAGTTAGTTTGTTATCTTCAAGGTATTGCGCTGTGAGGCGGAGGGTATCGCATTACCCGAACTCCATACACGGTTCGGGTTCAGAAATAATATCTATATCCTCGCACTGCTCCTGAATCGGTACACTTAAAGCTTCCTCAACCGACAATCTGACAGCATTATCCGCAAGCTGATACAGCATTTTCGCAGTCAGTACCGACTGTTCACGAGTACAGGCAGTCCGCTTAAGATCACGCAAAACCTCCTGCATACATTCCTGCAAAGCCCTTTGTTTCTGTGCCTTTTTGCCCTTGTCGGTGTAAGGCTTGTAACTACTCCCCAGCTTGCCTTGAAGCCTTTCAAACGCTTTACATTCGCTGTTTATCCGCTCACTTTTGGGCATAAAAAACTCCGAGCCTGTCAAAGCATACTCAGCCAGATACTTGTATTGTCCGTTTTTGAAAGTTGCATAGAGCTGTGAGGTCAGCTTGTCGGGTCGGCATTTGAGATACCCAAGTTCATTCACTTCTTTCAGATATTCTTCCTTTCGCTTATGAGGAACAGCAGGCAGAGCAGGAGCACCATTCTTGGCTTTTAGCACCTCGTTCCAGTCTTTGTACGGCGGTGCAAGGCGTTTTACGTTTGAATATCCGTTCCCGTTTAGGATATCCCTTAGACGGTCAACAGCCTCGATCCCGCCCTCATCGTTGTCCACGCAAAGCACAATTTCATGGAGGTTTGAGTGATTCTTTAACGCTGTTAAAACGGCATTTTCATACACACCGTTCATGGCAATGTAGCTGTTTTTCTGCCAATCTTTCGGGTACAGTGTAAGAAAACTCATCATATCAATGGGAGCTTCAAAGACATAAAGTCGTTCATTTTCTCCGAAATGTGCAAAGCTGTAACGAGTGTCTGAACCCTCGCAGGTAATGCGAAAAGTTTTCCCGAAAGAATTGGTTGAACGCTTGCTTGCCTGTCTTGGAACTCCGTTTTCATCAAGCCCTACAAACACTGCATTGTGGTGCTGTTTGTCCTCATAAAGCGTATGCTGCTTTGCAAAATAGCTGATAATATCTGGAGAAATAAACCGCTGTTTTATGAGGTATGCGAACACTCTGTGCATATTTGAATTGGCTTCGGGAAGCTTGAACTCTTTCGTTTTTTCTTCATGCACAACAGCTTTTGAAGGAGCGTGAGAGAGGGAGTTATCGTCTGTCCTAACAGTTCCTGAACAGCCGTCTGAAAGTCCATATCATAGAATTCCTGCATGAATTTTATTGCTCCGCCGCCCACTTGATTTTTTATGGTCGAACCAAGTCGAGCCACGGAGCGTTATGCTGTCGTGCTTGCCCGAACCGTCGTAGTAAATGAGTTTATGCTCTCTGCCGACACGTTCTAATTTTTCACCCCGCATACGCAAAAACTGCTCCAAGTCTACGAAGTTTGCCATTACTTTTTGTTCTTCTGTAAATGGGATATATGGCATAACTACACCAACCTTTAATACTTGACGTTTTCCGCAAACTTAGCCATAAGCTGCGAAAAACTCTGCCTTTCCATCATATCCGTACCAAGATATGCTCCTGATACTACTGTCAGCTTGTTCTCAGAAAGCACAGCATAGGTTTCCGTGTACCCAAACTGCGTCGCCATACCATCGGTTTTCTGAACGGAACTGTAACGCTGATATTTACCATTTGAATATACATTTGTTGTCATACGATAATTTGACACAAAATCATCCTCAGTGATACCGCTCATCTGTGCGGAGGTCTGTCCGAAATAGTAATCCCCGAAGTTTTCAAGGATATATTCCATGTCGTAATCAAGATTACTTTGACTTAAATCAATGCATAGAACATTAACTATTCCTCCGCCGTTTTTGCCTTTAAGCATAATTTTCTGTATTCCGTTTGACTCATCTTTTTCCGATTCAAAGGAACAGCCTTTCATCGACTCAGTAACCAATTCGCTTGTATCTTCAAAGCTGATATTTGAATCGAAAAACTCTGCGATAAAGGTATCGGATTGTATTTTTTCTGAATCAACTTTGCTGTCAGAGTCCGAAGATGAAGATAAGTCCGTCAAGCTTTGCACATTGGTTTCGGCTGTTGTAACTGCCGTTGTCGTTTGTGCTGTTGGCGGAGAAATCGTTCCGCAGGCGGTCATTATCATTGCAATTGCCGCTGAAAACATAGCTGAATATATTTTTTTTTCATACACAAATTCTCCTTTTTAAACGATTGACCAGATATACAACGGAGCCGTCAGAGTAAAGATCAAACAGCCGAACAGAATAGCCGCCGGAGTCCATTCTATCTGACCGTGCTTGCGGTAATCCATGTAAAGCATACCTATCTTGACAAACAACAAAACCGCCAATATTACGTCAATCACAGGAAACACAACGTTGTTTACAACCGAAACCACCTGCGATCTTGCGGTACTCCAAGTGCTTTGCACAGCTCCCGCAACATCTCCCGATGCGTAGGCTGAGGTCGACATCATCGCTGCAAAGCACAATGCGCTTGCGACCGCTGCAAGTATCTTCTTTTTCGTCTTTTTTAACTTCATTTCACATCACTCCTCTATAATTTTTCCTACCAAAATTGTACGACTGTTACCCTCCGCAGAAGTGCAGGTGGACAGCGTTATCAGGTTATCATCGGGAGAAATACCGATCTCCTTGTAAATGCTCGCACAGTTTCTAAGCTGTGAATCCCACTCTTCAAAGGTTGGGTCGGCAAGATAAAGTCCGCTTGTATCAGAAGTCCTTGCCACCGCAAAGAAATCTATCAGCCGAACATCGTCATCGGTAGTCAGCCAGCCGTAGCTGTGGTTCATAAAATATTCTTCGTTTTCGTAATTCGGAATGTCCGCAAAACACGTTGCGTTTCCCATATTGTGACCGTAGATAACACTATTGAAATCGGTGAAATCCGAGGAATTTCTGTAGTCCATAAAAAGCGAGCCTGCGTACAAATATGAGCCGTCCACCGCTCTGTGAGAGTAATATTCGTTATCGCCCGACTGCATGATCGGGTAATCGATATTCGTGTCGGGAATATACAGCCATGCGACAGAATCGCTATGATCTTCGGAAAGCTGCCGGACCTGTGCGGTCAGTTCGTCTTTTGTATCCTCGGGAACTCTGTCTGCGGACGGCTTTTTCAGAACGGTTATCTACCGCCATATCAAGCGTTTCCTGCGCTATCGGGGTAGGAGCGTATATCATAATATCACGCCACTTAATTTTCTGTGCCAAATCGTTTTTCACAAGAAGATAAATTCCTCCGCAAAGGAGAGCGGCTGCACTGACGGCAGCCGCAATTCTAATCGCTTTCTTATTCATGCTTTTTCCCTTTCTTTGTGATGATAAGGACAGCAATAATCAAGCTTGCAGCTCCAAGCATTGCGTAAGCCGCAAAATTGCTGTGGTTATCGCCTGTATACGGGGTATCAGGAACATCAGATATTTTCTCAGCCTCGTCTACCATAACAATCAGCGGATTGCCGTTCTCAGAAACAGCGGTTGCGTCCACATTTTCTACAGTAATCTTGCCATAAACATCAACTGTAAATCTGATGTCGGTTGCGATAACATAACCGTCGGGAGCAGCAATTTCCTTAAGTGTGTAACCTCCCGCAGGAAGTTCGGTAACAACATGGTTTGTTCCATCGGAAGTCCATTTATCAACGACTTCGCCATCAGAATTTTCAAGCTGCATTTCTGCACCTGCAAGCTCGTTTCCATACACATCTTGTTTACTTATCTCAACAGTTATAGGCTTATTTACTGCTATAATTTCGATAATTTCTCCGTCCTCAGAAATAGTCACGGGGTAGCTTTCATCGCTTAAAATGTAGCCTGTGGGTGCTTCGATCTCACAGACAATATATTCTCCGTAGGGGATTTCTGTAAATTCAAATTTTCCCTGTTTATCGGACTTTGCGGTCATAATTGCATTCTCCTCTGTAAATTCTGTACAGTCAGTATAAAACAGTCCGAACAATGCGTTTTCAAGAGGTTCATCGCTCTCGCTGACTTTTATGCCCTCGATTTTTCCACGCTTCAGATCGTTGGTAAACTGACCACAGTCGATTGAAACAGTCTGAATATCCTGTCCCATATACTCGAAGTTTACAAGATACTTTTCGCCGTTGAGAACATAATGCTCATCGGTTGCAATTTCCTGAACATAATACTTGCCGAACGGAATTTTTTCTGCAATTACAGCCGTCATATCCTCGTTCAGCGAAACCTCCGCAATCAGACCGTCGGCAGGAATTACCGAGCCGTCAGCGGCAGTAATATCCTCTGCGGCAAACAATCCGAAACGAACATTTTTGTAACTTTCTTCCGCTGAAATTCCGAACTTTTCATCATTTTCCATAACCTTAGAAAGAGAAATTTCAATGCCCTGATAGTCATTTTCAAAAGCTGTGCCAACGGTATCACGAACTGCGATTTCCTGCCCTGCGTAGGTAAGCTCAACAAACTGAGATTCTGCGTTCAGAACATAGCCGTCAGGAGCAGTAATTTCCTTGACTTCATACTTGCCAAGATACAGTAAATCAGTTTCTGCATACCCGTTTTCGTCTGTTACAAGCTCTGCCACAACATCGCCTGCGTTGGCTCTGATCGTGCCGTCGGCAGTTATGATATCCTCGCTTGCAATTACCTGAAATACTGCGCCACTGAGATTTTCTTTTGCAAAAACGGGAGTATAGGCGGTCTGCCCACTTTCGTGAACCTCGCCGTTTTCATCGATATATATTGCGCTGCCAAGAGCAGTTACGCTTGCAAAAACATTGCCTGTTTTCTGAACAGAAATTTTGCCTTTCTGTGCGGTATTTGTTTTCTCCACAACTACGGTTTCTGCTGAACCGTCAATTGTAAATGGAACAGGATTTTTATCAAGCACATAACCCTCCGCCGACTGCACTTCGTGAAGCTCGTAATCGCCGTAAGCAAGCTCCTGCGGCAGCATCAGCGAGCCGCTTTCATCGGTGTAAAATGTGTCGAGAATCATTTCTGACGGATAGTAAATTTTTGAGAAATATATTCGGAATTTGCACAGTCCCAAACCTTGAAGCCGATGCCCGAAACGGGAATTACATTGCCTGTTTCAGCGTCCTTTTTCACGATTTTAACAAAGGATTTTTTCACTGCGTCATTGAGCAAATAGAAATATTCTTTTTCGTTTTCGCTGATTACAACCTCAAAATCCTCCATATATTCGGTGCTTTCCCAGCCCTTGGTCTGATGAACGACATAGATTCCGTAGGGGAGCATTTTTGTCGCAGCAAAGCCGTTTTCATCGCATACGAGATAGTCTTTTTTCGCTGTCTTTTGCGGCTTCATAAGAGCCTGATGACTTGAGATAAACCTCAAATTCTGCACCGACTTCGGGAGTTTCGATCTGCGTTGTTCCGTCATCGGAATGCTTGATTATGCTGATTTTTCCCTTAACAACATCCTCAGTCACAGTCACGGAAATGGGGTTATGCTCAATGGAATAATTCTCAGCTTCTGCACCAACTGAGTACACAGTTTCGTCAAGCAGATAGCCCTCTGATGGAGAAATCTCCTGAACCGTGTAATTTCCGCAGACATACTCTTTTGTTTTGAAATATCCGTTTTCATCTGTGGTGTATTCGTCTATCAAAACACTGTCTTTAAACACGCCGTAAACCGCTCCCGCAAGGCTTGCATTCCCCTGTGCAGAGCCATTTTCAGAATCCTTTTTTGTAACTTCCAAAGTGAATTTTTTAAGCACATTTTCAAACGTTACAGAGGTAGTTTCATCAGCCGTTAAAGTCACTGTCTGCTCGGCAGGAATAACATATTTCACTGGTACGTTTTTTTCAGAAATCGTGTAAACAATTTTCTGATTGTTACTGTCGTATACGGGGATATCGGAAAGAATTGCAACACCGTCAGAACCTGTTTTTATGCTGTAAGTCTTGCCGTTACCTGTGACAGTAAATTCTCTGCCGCCGTTATGATTATCCTCAGACTGCTTGTTGATCTTAATAGAACCTGTTTTAAGTTCGTTGTTGAATTTCACATTTATGGTCAGGTCAACGTCGCCGTCGGTAAGCTTGACATTCTTCGCCTTGGGAGCTTCATATCTCGTATCTACGTTGATTTCGGAAACAGTGTAAGTGATAGCCTTGCCTGTGGACATATCATAAACTTTCAGATCGTCAAAGGTCGCAATGCCTTTTGCATTTGTTTTTGCAGTTTCAGAAAGAGATTTTCCATTGTATGAATAGGTGATTTTAAACTTTCTGCCGCTGATTATGCCATCCTCTGCTGACTTATTGATTTTGATTTTTCCCGTCTGGAAATCCTCCTTAACCTTGTTCACGCCCGCCTTGATTTTGTACATGGTTTTGTCCAGTGCGTAACCCGTAGGAGCCTTGATTTCCTTTGCGTAATAAGTCTTGTTTGGCAGCTTTACAGAGCCTTTTCCATTGCTGCCGATTTTGATTTCAGCAACCTTGTTTTTGCAGGATTTATCGCTGTAGATTCCATATACCGCTGTAGAATTGTCAACGCTTGATTTTCCCACAAGATCACCATTTGTATTATACTTATCTATCTCAAAAGTCACGTCGGTCTTTGTGATCCTGAACGCCGACATATTCATAGCAGTTGCAGTTTTACCGTCGGTCTTGTTGTTGATCACAACACCCTCCGAACCGTTGGACTCTATTCTCCAATGCCTGCCGCCTGCGCCTTTTCCGTCGCCGACTGTTTTGGAATTTATGAGGCTTTCGGATACACCGATAGATTTCAGATATGAAACAACATCGTTTTTTGAATCAAATTCACCCATGTAAATCCACGCATGATCTTCGCCATATGGATTCTGAGCCACCACTACAGAACCGGGAGTAATCGTCGAACCGTCGGAACACTCCCAATAAGGACGGTCTGTTGTCTTAATATTCTGCTTTTCAACATCGACTTTTGAAGTCACACCGTCATAAGTGATTGTGCAGTTGTCGTTTACCGACAGCCAGTGATCGGTATCAACGGGAACGGGGTTGTTCCAAGAAAATCCCGAAGTCTTGTATCCAAGCTGCGTCAGCGTATAGTACACAAGTCGCGAACAGTCGATACCGAGATTGTTTATCGTCCGTACCGACAGCGGAGTATACTGACCCTGATTGTATGCATACCAGTACCCCCTTATTCCCAAATGTATACGGAGAACCGAGAAGCGTCGCCGCCTTTGCGATCACCGTATCGGAAGACGGAAACGCAGAGTTTTGGGTCGAGTTGCTTGCGGCATTTGCTGTGATAACTCCGCTGAGTGAAGTTCCGAGCATAGAAAAAGCGCAGAGTCCTGCCATGAACCCTGCGCTGAGTTTTCTCAATATTTTTGATTTTGTTTTAAACATATATTGCATTTCTCCTTTTCATTTTTGCAAAGAAAAAGAGCCGAAATTTCTTCGACTCTCTGTTTATTAGTATTTCGTTTTATTCGTGTAATTCTTCATAGCTATAATCGCTTATCATTCTTCCATCCGCAATATGGTTTTCATCAATATCAACAACCTCTGTAAAACCATAGTTGTAGTCAAGAAAAGCGCCTGCCTGAGTATCAAGAACATACCATATTCCGTCAACTTTCACTATATTGGCAACGTGTCCGTATATTCCTGAGTCAGTCCAGCAAGCATAGCAATCAAGCCCTATACCTTGACAGATTAGGTATGTCTTGTATGAATAATTCACGCAAGTACCCGAACCGTTTTCAGTCATCCAGTTGTATACCGCTTCTGCCTTGCTGTAGTCAGAACCATCATGCAATAAGTTTCTGCCAATACCCATATACCTTTCTTCCTCAGTAAGCTCCGGTGCAGGCGGTTCAGTCTGCGGCTTTGGTGTAGTCGTAGTCGGCGGATTTGTCACCGCAGGTTTTGCCGTTGTAACCGGAGGAGAAGGGTTGTTATTCTGAGGCTTATTGTCAGACGATTGGTTATTCTGCTGCGCACCGTTATTGCTCTGATTGTTATCGGACGGCGAATTATAGGTCTGCTGACTATTCTGCGCAGGCTGTACGTTATTTTCCTGACCGTTATTATTCTGCACGGAATTGTTTTGTCCCTGAATTGAGTTTCCCGAAGCACCTGACGAACCTGATTTCTTTGTAGTAGTTACAGTAATACCCGTCGGCTTTGAAGATGAGGATACCGTCTGCGAACTCTTTTTCGTAGTAGTTGTGGCTTCGCTTGTATCCTTTTCTTCTTTTGCCGATGAAGTTTCCGCAGTATCTTCGCCAGCCGTGCTTTCGGAAGCAATTGCAGTAGTAGTTTCCGATTTGGATTCTGTATCGTCTATCTGTCCGCAAGCCGTGAGCAGAAGACTGCATATAGCTAAGATCGTTATCGCTTTTTTCATAGTATCACCCCGATAAATTTGTTTCTTTCACTATATCACAGAGATACATCATAATCCAGTCTTTTCAAAGAAATTCTACCAAAGCAACAAAGTATACAGTATTCTTTTGTGAGATATTTCACATTGCTATCTCAGGTTCAGGTTCGTCCGCAGGCTCGTCGGACATTTCCTCGTCGGGAGTATTTTCAACCTCAATCTCTGTTGCCTGTATCTGCTGAAGTTTGACATCGTAAGCATTCAGAACAGCCTGATTAAGTGCATTTCTCGCTGCTTTTGTTTAGCGTGAAAAATGTCCGAATACTGCTTGTTGCCGTCACGGTCGGTATATGAAGTTGACGGCATATTTACAAATCTGCCTTTCTCGGTTTCCATTACTTTCAGTCCGTGAACAGCAAACATTCCGTCCATTGTAACACTGGCATACGCTTTTACCGATGAATCCTGTTTGTCAACAAATCTGTTGATTGTTGCTGTAATTTTCATTTGCATCACCTGATCCTTTCGTTTATGACATCGTAATTTCAGGTTCTTCCGTTTCCTCAAAGACCTCGCAAAGAGCCTCAATATCCGCCATCTCCATTTTCCCCAATGCAATAATAGGGTTCTTAAACGTCTTGGAATACTTTTCGATCTGCTCATCGGTAAGCGAACAGCTGTCCCATTCGCCGTATTCGTTCATATAATTGCCTGAAACAAAGAAAGTTCCATGTACAAGAACATTTCCCACAACACGATTAGGCTGTGAACCGTTAAGCAGAAATTCATCGTTGCACCAGACAAGAGCGTCCTGCTTCGGCTCAAAATATATGGACTCGATACACCCTCCGACTATTGCCTGCATATCGTGAATATCATCGCCGATTTCCTTTTCATACGGCGCTTTTTCAGGCTCAATAACAAGTATTTTCATTTACAAAACCTCCTCATCTTCATTGCAATAATCCCACAGTGGACACTCGTTACAGTCATCATACATTGAACACGTCCTCTCTATTTCTTCCTCCGAGATGCCGCAGTCGGGACGTTCTGTTTCAGGAGCATTGCGCCATATCGTAAGCGTCACTCCGTTATCATCGCACTCCATTTCTACAGCAACAGGATTTCCGTTTTCATCATAAAGTCCCGAAAATTCGGTAGTTCCGTTGGTCGTGAGTACCTGTGCAAAAATTATCTTTTTCATAAAATTATACCTCCAAAATTGTCCGTTTCATCGTCAAACAGCGAGAGCTGGCGTACCGCCTGTAATCTCTCGCTTGTATCGTAATTGGATATGAGGAGTTCCGCATACTGACAGCCGCCGTCGTATCGCTGCGCCAGATTATTCACTCTGCTGATCTCCTCAATGTGAATATTAGGTTTATCCCAAAGTTCACGGATTTCAGGACAGTCATTGTAGGAAACAAGAAACTTGCCCTTGATATCCATTAGCGAATCCCTGAGCCTAATATGATCCTTGGTTTTAAAACCAACGTCTTTGTAGTAGTTTTCAGTTGCAAAGTACGGCGGATCGCAATAAAAAAAGCTGACAGGGCGGTCGTACTGCCTGATGAGCTTTTCAAAATCCTTGTTTTCAACTACTACCTTCTGCAATCTCCTTGCCGCCAAGTCTATCATCGGAAAATCCGACCATATTGAATGCGGCTGACTTCCAAAGCTGTCAAGTCCACTTGCGTAGCTGTATCTAATAAGTTGATAAAACTTTGCCGCCCTGTCAACATCACGAAATCTGCTGAACAGACCTCGCTTGTGAAGACTAGCAATCCAATCGAAATCTTCACGAGAATCGAGGACATACCGTAGTTTGTATTTCAGCTTATTCGGCTTGTCCCTGACACAGCGATAAAGATTGGCAAGATTTCCGTTAAAATCGTTGTACACCTCAAAATCCATACCGGGCGGTTTGCGAAAAAGCACCCAGCCTGCGCCGCCGAAAACCTCTATATACCTTTCATAGTAAGGTGGAAATCTTGCAAGAACCTCGTCACGAAGATTCTTCTTTCCCCCTACCCATGACATAAAACTGTTCATATATAATTTGCCTCCGAAAGGAGGCACACCTCCTTCCGATGTTTTGTGCAAAGCACAAAACTCGTAATTGAAAGCTTTGCTTTCAATTTACTCCTATTCTGCCGTTAGAACCAACAGCAGAAAAGTCGCTTTGCAAGCACCAGATTTTTGATCTGCTGTTGGCAAAACGACCTTAATAAATATTAGATTTTACGCTGTTTTCAGCCCTTGATTATCGGGTCAACATAGCTGAATATGATGCGTTTCTGTTCAAGGTAGCCGTCGGCTTTGTTTACCTCATTACACAGCTCCTTGTATTGCTTTTCCGAAAGCACAGGCTTTGTTGCTCTCAGCATTGCAGGAATATTACCCATACAGAACTTGAAGTCTACTTTGGCTTTAACTCTGTTTGTGTGCATCTTTGACCTCCTTATCAAGACGTGCGATCTCTTTTTCAGCAGACTTAAAAGCCACGGCAAGAGAACCTATCGTTGTTCCGATGATAACCCCTATCATCATTCCAATGAACAAATACGTCATTTACATCATCTCCATTTCCATATCCTCATCTTCTGTCTGTTCATCATCGGTCGACGTGATCTCAACATACTCGCCGATAACATTCAAGGCCTCATAGTAACTGCCCGAAGATGTTATTCTGCTGCACATTTCCTTTGCCTCATCATACATTCCGTTCCTTTTCAGCGTTTTTGAGGCTATGCCCATAAGATTAAAGATATTTCCGTCCTGCCCTATCAGCGGACATTTTGGCTTTTCTCAGCAGACCTATGATAAAAAGCTGACCTTTTCCCGTAACAAACGTCTGCTGATAGGTCTTTGTCATAGTCGGAGTTTCAAAAACCGACTCCTTAACAGCAAAATATCCGCAGTCGATAAAAAGTCTGATAGGGGAGATTGTTTGCCATAAGCACGCCTTTTCCTTTCAGCCAACTATAGAGCCTGTTTCTGCCGACAGGGATATTTTCGGCTCTCGCAAGCTTCGCCATAGCGTTCATGTCAATGAGATTGGTTGTATCAGAAACCTGTTTCGCAAACTCCACCAACGGTTCGTCGTGGCGGATACGCTCGTTGAGCTGATTTATCGCCATCATCTGCAGACGGAAAAGATTCTGATACGGCTCGTCGAGGAATGGGAGATAGTTATCGATAAACATATCTTCGTTAGCTACGTAGCCGCCTGTTTGATTGATTTGAGGCAGGATCTTATCAAATATCCACGACTCAAATTCCGCAGCTCTTGGCAGTTTGCTGTGTGCGACAAGTCTGTAAACATCGCCCTCAGGAATAAAAAAAATCATCTTAATGGTCTTGCTTGGGGACTGCGGATGAGGTAGGTCGTGTTTCACGCCCCACCTGCAATGCCGCCTTATTGCGTCCTTTGTGTTGCTGTAGCCCAATGCAGAAGCCACATCCTTGCCGCAGAACATGATTCTGCCGTTATCTTCCTTTAAAATTCTGAGCGAACCAAATTCCTCATTTTCAAATATCTTTATCATATTATTCATTTGCATTCTCCTTGTCAATTTCTAAAATAAACCTTGCAAGAGCCTCAATAACATTCGTAGTAACGGCATTTCCTGCCTGCTTGTAAAGCTGTGCGTCGGACATTCCGGTTGCCGCCACCTTGTTGAACTGCTCGTCTGTAAACCCCTGCAAACGCCAGCATTCCAAAGGCATGAGCCTGCGGATATATCCGCAGTAGATCACCCCGTGTTTATCGGTGACAGTTATCGTAAACATCGGTTCGTTTGGGAGTTTAAATCTTCGCCCTTGCTGACGAACTTTCTCCTTTTCGGGAGTAAGCACCGCAATCGGATCGCTAATCACGATCACCCCCGACTTTTCTCCTTTATGGTGACCTATACCGCTGTCCTGCCTTGACGTTATGCACCTCGCAAGCTCTGTAACTTTCGGTTCGGGATTCATATCGATACACATAGCGTAATATCCCTGATTACAGCTTGTTGTCAGCGTGTGTGCTACATCGTGACCTACACGTCCTCGTCTTGAATTAATGTTAGGGTAGGCGAGATCAATACTGTCGCCGGGCAGAGCGATCTGATAGCCCGACTTAGTTTTTGATTTTATCGGCAGGCCGATTATCTCATAAAGGCCTGTTTTTCCTCCGAAACCGCCAGCCTGACTTGTAAGGGTTATGCTCAGTCCGTCGGCTGAATATACTCTGTTTCCCCTCTGCCTGAAATTCTTTTTGACAAGAGTTTTTGGATTTGCATCTGTGAAAGACAATACTTTTCCGGAACACTTTTCTCTATGAAATCCGATAATATACACTCTTTTTTCGGGATTGGGCGACTCTAAAATTTGCGCTGTTAAGCACTTCCCATACGACATCGTACCTGCCGTGCAAAGCTAAGGCGATCATCCAACGTACCGATGATGGTCGCAAACGTCCTGCCCGTCGTGCGAAGCTAAGACAGTTATGCGATAGCAAACCGGGAACATTTTCAAGGAGCAGATATTTAGGTTTTTTAACGGCAGCGATTCTGGCAATTTCAAAGAACAGAGTTCCTCTTGCGTCGTCAAATCCGCCCCTTTTTCCAGCGATTGAAAAGCTTTGGCAAGGGAAGCCTCCGCATATAAGGTCGAAATCGGGTAACTCGTTTGGGTTGATTTTTCTTGCGTCATCGTAATACACCTCGCCTTCCGTATCGTACATTGTTTCGTATGCTTTTTTAGCATATCGGTCAATCTCGCAGTACCGACGCACTCAAAGCCTCCTGCTTTTTCAAGTCCTGAGCGGAATCCGCCGATGCCTGCAAAGATATCGAAATATTTTATCATTTATCACTGATCCTTTCCTTTTTGCAATAAAAAAAAACGGCTAAGTCTTTTCAAAACTTAACCGTTACATTGACATATTCATTTCTTCGTTTTCTTCAAGATCTTCCGTTTCTGTAATTTCCTCGCACTCAATATTTTCCTCTGTTTGCGTATCATTCTGAGCTTGTTCCTGATCAATTTTATGGAACTGATCCACATCGGGGATAACACCGAGCATTCTTCCGTTGTCAAATTTACAATGCAGAGTACCGGCATCGTCCACAAACCGCACTGTTCCGCAAGTACCGCTTTCTACGGGACACAAGTCCTCCATGTGGTCAAGGCAAATTCGTGTTCCTTCGGGATATCTCTGCCTGAGCATTTCTATCTTCTTTTCGTTGTAAATCATATTACACCTCACATCGTCATTCCCATATCGGGTTCTTCGGTCATGTCATCGGTCTGACTACTGTTCATTTCTTCCTCCGTCTGCAAAAAACCATTCGTCGGAACTCCAGAAGCTGACACAAATTTCTCCGTCGGGAGTTTTTATCGGTCTTTGCTCCAGACTCTCTCCTGCGCCGTCGCTTAGCTGCCCGGTACAATATTCACGGAAATCCTCAAGTTCATCTTCCGTAAGCTGACCGTGAACGTTTGCTGTGACCACTCCTACAAGTTCTCCGTCATGTTCTTCGACCGACATAAATGCAGAAAACACCTTTTGGTCGACTGAATTGCCCTTGTCATACCAGTTCATGAGACCCCGTTCTTTCTCCCTCGGGCATTGTAAAATCTTCAATAAATCGGTTTATCTCCGATTTGTAAGCAGAAGCTTCATAGGAGGAGATTTTTTCGTATTCCTCATCAGACCAACATTCAGGTACTCTATTGATTTCAAGGGGACAGTAAAATTTCATTTCCTGCAAATGCGTCTGAATATGATTTTCGTACAACAGCTTTGCGTTTGGAATATACTGAGCGTATCTAGCGTAGGATGAGCCTTCAGCTTCGATCAGCAGACCGTCACCCTGATCCTCATCGTAGATCAGCAGACAATGATAAATATCATTGCTGTCACAGTACATCAAATCTGCGTTCTCAGCAATCAGGTCATTGTCCTGCAAGGGATGCCTTTTCAGATTATCAAACTCAGCATGAGAAACTGCTATCGCTTTCTCCACCGCACAGGACTTTGTCTTAAATTCTGCCTCTTTGCGAAGCAGGTTAGTGTTGATTATCAATTTTTCATTCATTGACTTTTCCTCCGTTCGTTTTGTTTCCTTTTTATATAGTACATCTGCCACATGGGTATCACGTCCTTTCTTGAGAAATAAAAAAAGGCCGCTTTGTCGTTTATCACATTTCGTGATATTTGACAAAACAGCCTTCTAAACTTTGTGAATGTTTTTTCATAAAAAAAAGCAAGCCGGGAGCGAAATCTGCTCAAAGCTTGCCGTTTTATTTGACAATATTCATTTGTCGAGGGTTCAAATCCTTCCGGTCGGTGAAAATCATGAAAAAGCATCCATGGTTTTACACTAAAAATTTTCGACTGAAAAGCATGAAAAAAGCCCGTAAATACGGGCTTTTAAGGGTGAGCATCCATTTAGTCTCACCAATATGGTGCCGCTGACCGGACTTGAACCGGTACGGTATTGCTACCGAGGGATTTTAAGTCCCTTGCGTCTGCCTATTCCGCCACAGCGGCGCACTCAACTATGATATTATACCACATAATCAAGTGATTGTCAAGTGCTGATCTTAAATTTTTTCATCATGCAAGCTTCAAAACAACCAATATTTCAACGCAGCCGTTCTCCGTGCGCATTTCAAGACTGCCGTCGTACTTCTCTGCAACTCCGCGGATTATATCCAAACCGTAGCCATGCTCGGAAAATTTGCCGTTCTTGAAATGTGACCTTTTCGCGGGCAACTGCGGCATTTCGTCGGGATAATTCTTTGCCAGCACGAACAGACAGCCAATGTCGGTATGTGCTGACAATTCAACTCTGTTGTTCTTAGACTTCTCCGCACTCGCAAACGCATTGTCTATAAGATTTGCGAAAACGCTGCACAAGTCTGTCAACTCAACGTTCATATTTTCTGGTATGTTTATGTCGGTGAAAAGTTCGACTCCCCGCCCGTCGGCGGCGTTCATTTTGTCGAAGATAACGGCGTTGATGGTGGAATTTGCGCAGTAATGCGGGATAATGGGATTTTTCAGATTTTTCTGATACAGTTCACTAAGTATCTGCATACCGCGCTCGCGCTGTTCGGGGTCGGCGGAGGAGAGCAGGCTGTATGCCGTACTGACGATGTTGTTGAAATCGTGCTTGTACTTCATGAGTTGCTCTGCGTTTTTTCGGATACTATCGTAATAATTCTGCGAAAGCTTCTGCTCGTACTCCAGCTCGGCTAGGCGGAGTTTATTGTGTCGGGCGGTCGAATAATCGAGCAGAGCTTTGAATATCAAAATATCCGCAACAACCGTGATTATGATGCCCGCATACATCATCGGTTTGTTTACCATCTGTTGGAAAACTTCCGGCTTTTTGCGGGTATTCAAGGTGGTTGACGCGAACAGCAGGTATTGCGAGATTGGCACGAGGAAAAAGAACGTTGCGTACTTATCAAAATGCAGTTCGTTTGAGCGGATAGTCTTGACCGCACCGGATAAAACGTACAGCATCACCAGATAGAAGATTATGTAAGTAATTATAAACGCTATGTTTCGCAGGTTGTAATCCGTGCCCGTGAACATTTGCCCCGGCGGATAAAAAGAACACATCCAGCACAAGTTCACAGAGCATTGAAAGGGCGTTCAGAAGAAAAACTATCAGCAATTTGAAAGGTGCTTTTTCCTTAAAACGCAGCATTGCGCAGGCTATAAACATTGCAAAGTCGATCATGCCAAAAACTTTGTAATGATTTAGAGATGCGATAATATAAATGTTGAACCCAACGGCCGCTATCGCTATCAGCATGGAAGAAATTTGATATTTTTCTCGGCGGGTAAGGCAAATATGCAGTCCGACAAAATACGTAATGAACGAAACGCCGCCGTGAAGAATTGTCTGAATGATTTTGAGCATACGAACTCCCCTTTTTACACAATTTAGTCAGTTATCATTTTACAGTATTTTAGTGGATATATAATTAACAAACAGTAAATAACTTTTTCAATAAAAGACGGCGGCAAAAAATGTCTGCTATTGACAAATTCATATTTACATATTATAATATAAAAAAATATGCGATCAATTATTCAAAATTAAAGGGGTGCTGTCAAAATGAAAGATAATTTCAACAAATATTATTCAATATACTTTATTACAAAGCTTATTATCTACTTTATTTTGCAGAATACTTTGTTTATTATGATACTATGGAATTTATCAGTAGACCTTGATAATGATATTACAGGGTACGTTGTTATCGTTCCGCTGATAATATTGATCTCGGTATTTCTTCTTTTCACTTTTACCACAGCTAATGCAATAACAAAATTCAGAAAGAATGACTTGATGATAGAAAAAAACACACCGCACAATTATTTTAAGATCAAATCAATACTTACGGCTGTTTCATTCTCGCTAAACGATCTGTTTTTGCATTTTAAATTTCGAGAACATTTGCTGCTAGCATATAATGAAGGAATAAGAAAGATCAGTATGCTCAATTCCGACAATTTGACATATCGGGATAAGCTGTTGACCGACCTTGAAATGTTGAGGGACAAATACTTCAGATGCTCTGTTGTAATTGTTATAGTAGTCATACTATTTCATCTTGTCGGCGGATTATTTTCTGCTAGGACAATGGTCGGCAAATATTATAACGCAAAGTAAATACACCAAGTATGACCAGGAGAAAAAGGTTAGAAAACACGATGAACTAGATATGGGTATCTGATTTTGTCACCGCTTGAAGATGTCACTCAAAAATGTTTTTCTTACAATCCCTAAGTGAAGGCTTCTTTTCGGGTGACTTTTTTCGACAGGCTGAAAGACCGACTTGCACAGTCGGTCTTTCAGCATATTTTGATATTCACGCTTTTGCCCTGCTTTTTAAGCATAGTTTCTATCTCCTTGACGAGCGCAAGTTTGGTATTCAGACTCATGCTAAGGTCGGCATTTGATGTGTTTTCAGCCGTTCCGAAAAAGATATTTATGCTGTCGGCATTCTCGAAAAGCTCGCGGCAAAGCAGTGACGCGCCGTCGGAAGCCTTTGCAGTGTCAAAAGTGAAAATATCGTTTGAGAGATAATTTCTGCCCATAGCGGCTGTCTCGCGCAAAGTTATGAAGCCCTCGGTAACAAGGTCAGCGCCCTCCAATTCCGATATTGCGGGTACTTTTTCTGTGGCGGTATCAGGCAACGGGCGAAGCGGTTTATCCAGATATGCGGCGGCAAGTTTCGAGGTAGTTCCTCCGCATATGATATGACTGCCCTGTTTAGAGAAAAAATTCATCGAGTATTTGCCCGTCTTGCTTGGGGTCATGCGGCGGGCCTATGAGCAGATTTGCCATGCGGTGGACGCGCATTTTGCAGACCAGAACGGTAGTATCGTCATCAAGCGAGCGCAGGCTAAGATCTTCCGCTGCTTCGCAAAGTATAGAAGCCGCGCGTTTTGGTGAAAGCTTCGGCGACCACCAGCCCTCGAGAAAAGTTTCTACCTCTTCCCTTTTCCAGCCCGACGAAGCGTTTTTACCCATGCCAGCGTTGACGATGCCGTCGCTCATAAGCAGGATCATATCTCCGTCCTGCAATTCAAAACGGCTTTCGTAGATCTGCTTTTCTGCGTAGAAATGAACGTCTTTTTTTGTACTGAACGCTCTCGCCGCCACGCAGAAGAATCGCCGAAGGGTTATCATACTGCACAAGATACGCCGTGTTGTCCTCTATCTGCAAAACCGTAAAAGTTGCATAGGCGATCTTTCTCTCACTGCACATCGGCAGTGTTGATGCCACGGTGTAGATACACTCGTCAAGCGGCAGGTCGCGGGCGATAAGCGTGCTGAGGATTTTCGATGTCAGCGTTGCGAGGATATTCGCCTTTACGCCGCTGCCCAGTCCATCGGAAAGCACGGCTGTCATTCTATCGCCGTCGCGCAGGACGTAGCAAAAATCTCCGCAAATACTCTCACTATGTTTGATAAGACTGCATTGACCAATGTCGGGAAAAAGTATCTCGCTCATCTTTCATCTCCTCCGCCGTCCTCGCTGTCCATCATTATCGTTTCTTTCAGATTATGCACCGCGGCTTTGGTTTCCGCCGCAGTTTCACCGAGCAGAGCAGCTATTTCGTGAACTACATGAAGCTGCTTTTCCACGATCTCGTCCGCCATATTTGCCGCCTGAACTTTCGCTTTCATGACGTTGTTGTGACGCTGATGGCTCTGAGTGATATTCTTCATTATGCAGATAACTATGCCCGTTGCCTTATCGAAACGAAATTCCTGCTCGATGTAGATGTTGTACTGCGCGAGATAGCTGTGCTTGGTCATTGCCGTTTTTTCGCCCGCTATCATCTCCACAAAGTCGAATTCGTCTAGAATTTCAGACACGGGCATTCCCGCTGCCTGCTGAGGTGTTACGGAAAACATTCGGCAAGCCGCCGCATTGAGCTGGGATATATTTAGATCCATATCAACGGCGATTATTGCGTTTGGCGTGATGCTCAAAATGCTGTCTGAAAGCGTTTCCGCACGCTCTTTCATCAGCGGCATACACATACTTATCTCAGCCTTGCCCTCGTAGACAGCAAGCGCCTTTTCGCGGCACGAGGAATAGCCGCACATACCGCAGTTAAGTTCATCAGCAGGGGTAAGCTTGCCCATCTTTTTAAGTATGCCCTGTATCTGCTTTTCGCCTGGAGTGCGGCGGTGAGCGCTCATGTCAACAATTTCGCGGTCTATCGGGTAAGGATAGTCGATATTGAAATCACTGGAATAATCATTGCCAGCCGTCTTTTCGGTGAAAAGCCGCGATGTCAGTCCGGACATCTTTTTCCGGCGAAAAGACGGACCGCCGATACAGCCGCCCTCGCAGGCGTTCATCTCAACAAAACAGCCGCGCAGACCGCCAGATATGATCTCATCGAGCGCACTGCGGCATTTCTCGATACCATCAACAAAAAGATACGAACGACCAGCAGTTTTCTTCATACTTCCGAGAACGCCGCCGCTCATCGGAAATTGGCGGGTAAACATCGCCTTTTCAGTATTCTGAGACTGCTCGATATTAACGCCTGCCTCGGCGAACCAATCTTCCAGTTCATCAAAAGTAATGCAGTAGTCCGCACCTACGCCGTCTGAACACTCCGACTTTTTGGAAATGCACGGAGAGATAAAAACTATCGCCGCTTCGAGGTATTCGCGCCGCAAAAGCTGAGAATGCACCTGCATAGGCGTTTGTATCGGCGAGAGATATTTGAGCGCAAGCGGGTAATATTTTTCTATGAGCAGGTCAATGGTCGCACAGCACGAAGATATAACAGGCTCATCGCCCGCCGAAAGCTCATCCTTTTCATATCGGGTCTTTACGATATATGCGCCCTCCGCCGTTTCACGAACGGCGAAAAAGCCCAGCGATTTCAAGGCTTTCGACATATCTGCAAGACCACACCCGCCGAAATACGCTGAGAAAGAGGGCGCGACCGCCGCAACAAGTTTTTTCTCGGTCATGACAGCTTTTATCTTAGGAATGTCGGAAATATCCTCTTTAGCATTCTGGGGACAGATCGTGGTGCAGTTGCCGCAGAGTATGCAGTCCTGCTCTATGATCTTCGCTTGATGGTTTTCAACTTTGATTGATTTCACGGGGCAATAGCGCACGCATTTATAGCAATTTTTGCAGTTAGCCGTTTTAAACTGTAATATGCTCATAGTATTTCTCCGTTCAAAACAGCGCAGAACTCTTTGAGAAGCTCTGCGCCGATGATAATTATTTGATTATTTTCTATCGGGTCAGATGGAAACGATGATCTCTATCTCACCGAACGTGAACTGTACAGGAATGCAGAAAGCGTCTTTTGCAAGATCCTCCGAGCTGTTCTTTGTGAACTGCTGTGGGATAAGGCTAAGCTCAACGCCCGATTCATTCGACTCATTTACTGCGTACAGACCATTGCAGACGTTAAGAAATTCACCTACGCTGGCGTCATCAAACTCTGCATCGTTCACATACGCTTCTTTAGCAAAGCGCTTTGCTAATGCTGAGTACTCATCAGCACCCGTTGCGATAGCGGTATAAGCGCTGTACTCGCCGCAAATACGCTGCGAAACTATTCTGGGAGCGGCGGCTTTTTTGATAACGTATGCTTCCAGCGGAGTAAAATCATCGCCGATGAAACGGATAAGACCCTTGAACAATAGAGTTGTGTAATTTGTGTAGATCTTAGCATTTTCCGCAGTGCTGAAATGATAGAACTCGTTTACAAGTGAAGCGAGCTTATCACTCTGGTCGCCGGAAATATCGTCATCGGAAATAGAATACTTAGACTTATAGCCCTTTATCGCCGACTCAAATTCAGAGTTAGAAAGAACGCCTGTGTTTACAAGAGTCTGACCGAGAAGCAGGTAATCGGAAGGCTGTTTTGCGAGAAGCGCAGTAACGTCCTCGGGTTTCAGATAGCCAAGGTCTACTGCGAGGTCGCCGAAAAGCTTATCTACCGTCTGCTGAGTAAGATTAACGTGCTCAACCTGCTCGGCGGTCATAAGACCATCGTTTATAGCGAGAACGCCAAGACGCATACGAGTATTTTTCTTTTCATCGAGAGCCTTTGCGAGCTGCTCTTTAGTTACCTTTCCCTCATTGAGCAGATATGCTCCAAAAAACTGTGAAAACATTATTACAGCTCCCCTTTCGCAGCATTTTCAAGAATCTGTTTAACTTGATCGTTAGAGATCGGCTTCTGAAGGAAGTCGCTTGCGCCCGCCTTGATAGCGGACTTGAGATGAGCCTGAGTGCCGACTGAGGAAGCCATTATGACTTTTGCTTCGGGATCAAACTCTATTATCTGCTCGAGAGCCTCGATGCCGGTGATAACAGGCATAACTATATCCATGAAAACGATATCGGGTTTGTTTGCTTTATATTTTTCAACTGCTTCTGCACCGTCAGACGCTTCATAAATGTTCTTTACGCCTAAAGTGGCTATAAACATACAAAGGCTTTTTTCTTGCGAACATAGAATCATCGCAAACCAGCACAGACATATCAACTAAATTCATTTGTTTATACCTCCGTTTTGCTTTAACTGTATTTCTATTTTATCATATTTTCATACAAATTTCAAGTACTTTGCTTAATCTTTTTATAGTGATAATGTACAAATTTAATAGGTTCATTTTGATTTATTAAAAAATAATTGTAAAAAGCGCCAAAAGTTTTCCTTTTTATGTTTTCTTGTGAAGAAAAAGGTGAGCCGATCATGTTATGAAAAACATTTCTGCAATGTGCACAAATATGCCACTGATTTTCTCTAGCAAACTATGCACTTTGATTTTTGTGATGTAATTTATTTTCATAGAATAATATCATTATATCTAATTATAACAAATATTCGTTCGCGGCAGACCCAAACTTTATTATATCAGATAAATTGTGTTTATTCTATAAATGAACGCACGAATTTGAATTTCGGGTCTATTGGCTGTATAATAATAATATAGTAAATATGCTGAAAAGCAAGGAGGAATAAACATGGATCAAAAAAAAATACGCCTTATGGCTATGACGGGCGTTATGGCAGCGATGATATTCATTGCAACGGCTTATCTGCACGTCAACACTAACGCGGGTTACACACACTTTGGCGACGGACTTATTTTCTTGTCGGCTTCCATTTTGCCAACGCCTTACGCGATAGCGGCGGCGGCTATCGGTGCAGGACTTGCCGACGTAGTTTCTATGCCGATATGGGCACCCGGAACTATAATAATCAAAGCGGTGACCGTGCTATTCTTTACTTCAAAGAAAGACACGATACTCTGCAAGAGAAACATCCTTGCGCTTATCCCATCGCTCGCAATGTGCATCTGCGGATACAGCCTTTACGAAGCATTTGTAATGATAGGGTTCAGTTTTGCAGCTATTGCAAAAGCTTTCGCTTCCACACCTGCGTACTGCGTTCAGATCGCAGGAAGCTCAGTACTTTTCATCGTGCTCGGTAAAGCGTTTGACAAGATAAAACTGAAAGAGCGTTTCGGATTTATCAAGCAAACGGCGTAAATAAAATATGTTATCACAGCTCCGCAGAACACCTGCGGAGTTTTTTATGCAATAAAAAAGCGGTGCTGAAAACCATGCACCGCCGTAATTATCTGAAATTATTTCAGCGAGTTGAGCAAGCCGCCCTTATTGATGATGTTGATAAGGAAATCAGGAAAAGCCTGACCCATGTAGCTCTCGCCCTTAGTGATATTGGTAATAACGCCGCTTTCAAAGTCGATCTCAACTTCGTCGCCGTCGTCTATCTTCTCGCTCGCTTCATTGCACTCGATTATCGGCAGACCGATATTGATGGAGTTGCGGTAGAAAATTCTTGCAAATGTAGAAGCGATAACGCAGGAAACGCCGCTTGCCTTTATAGCGATAGGCGCATGCTCGCGCGACGAACCGCAGCCAAAATTAGCCTTAGCAACGATAATGTCACCGGGCTTTACTTTCTTTACGAAATCTACGTCAATATCTTCCATGCAGTGTGAAGCAAGTTCCTTATGGTCAGCAGTATTGAGGTATCTTGCAGGAATGATAACGTCGGTATCTACGTTATCTCCGTACTTATGTACAAAGCCTTTTGCTTTCATATAAATATCTTCCTTTCTGTGCCGCACATCAGCCGTTCTTATATTCGTTTGAGCCGAATACATTTTCGCCGTTTGCCTGACGATGCAGCTCGTCATAGATCATATCCAGATAAGCCGAGGTCAGCTCGTCTTTTGATCTGGTAATAAAGTAGCACACCTTAATCTTTTTGAACATCCCGACCTTTACCAGTGCATAAACAGATTTGCCGTTTACATTGCTGGAGTAGCAGTCGTTAAAGCCCTTCTTTTCAATGAGTGCCTGAGTCATTTCAACGGTGAACTTATTAGCCGATTTCAGATCTGTAATGATCTCGTAAGCCTTATCCTCGCGCTCATTATCATTAAGTTTTGTGCCGTATTTTTTTGTAATAAAACTCAAGATGTTATCATAAAAAATGTCGTGAATATAGTCTTTCATAGCATCCGACCTCCGCGTTTACAACAAATCGGGAGAAAAGAAAGCCAGATATTACAAAGTAATAAATCCGCAGTCTGAGGTACGACCTCAGACTTCAAAGTCGGCGCATTTACGTCCCTTGACCACAGTACCGATATACTCTTTCACCGCAACGTGAGCAGGGTGAACGGCGTATGCCGCAAGAGCAGCCTCGTCATTCAGGCATTCAAGTGTGATGTCTCCATTTGAAGATGGTAGAAGGTCTGTGTAAACTCTGACATCTTGTAATCCTTCAACTACCCCGAGAAGTCCCTCTAAATCATTTTTTATTTTGGCGGAACATTCTGCTTTTTTCACCCTCAGAAAGTCCGTCTTTCAGATCCCATATAATTATGTGTTTTATCATTTTACAAAATTCCTTCGTTATTAAAATATTTCCCTGAGAACGCTCCGCCTTACCCCCTCTTGCAGGCAGATACGCCGTGATCTATTATATAATTAAAGTTAATCTGTAAGCTCGCTAGGCTGCGAGATCTTGCCCGTAACTGCTGAAGCTGCCGCCACATAGGGTGAAGCGAGATAAACTTCCGACTCAGGGTGACCCATTCTGCCTACAAAGTTTCTGTTCGTAGTAGCTATCGAGCGCTCGCCTTTTGCGAGTATTCCCATATATCCGCCAAGACATGGGCCGCAGGTAGGAGTAGAAACAGCGCAGTCTGCCTCTATAAATATCTTGAGAAGTCCCTCTTCCATAGCTTGCATATATACACCCTGCGTTGCGGGGATAACTATGCAACGAACGTTTTTGGCTACCTTTCTGCCCTTGAGTATCTCTGCCGCAGCTCTGAGATCCTCTATTCTGCCGTTGGTGCAGGAGCCTATTACCGACTGGTCGATCTTCACATCACCGATCTCGTCAAAGGTCTTAGCATTTTCGGGAAGATGCGGAAAAGCAACAGTAGGCTTTATCTGAGAAAGGTCTATATCATAAACCTCATCATACTCGGCGTCCGCGTCTGCTTCAAATACTTTATATTCGCGGTCTACCCTGCCCTTAACGTATTCAAGAGTAACTTCGTCTACTGCGAAAATGCCGTTCTTAGCGCCTGCTTCTATAGCCATATTAGCCATGCAGAGTCTGTCCTCCATAGTGAGGTTTTTCAGACCGTCACCGGAAAATTCCATCGAGCGGTAAAGCGCACCGTCAACGCCTATCATTCCGATTATATGCAGGATAACGTCCTTTGCTGCAGAATACTTAGGCAGCTTGCCTGTGATATTGAACTTGATGGCGGAAGGAACTTTGAACCAAGCCTTGCCTTTTGCCATGCCCGCGCACATATCAGTAGAGCCTACGCCGGTAGAGAAAGCGCCGAGAGCGCCGTATGTACAAGTGTGGCTGTCAGCGCCGATGATGCAGTCGCCGGGGGCTACAAGACCTTTTTCGGGGAGCAGAGCGTGCTCTATTCCCATATTTCCTACATCATAAAAATGCGTGATGCTGTGTTCTCCGCAGAAGTCGCGACACTGCTTACACTGTGTAGCTGCTTTAATATCTTTGTTCGGTGCAAAATGGTCCATTACCATCGTGACTTTATTTTTTTGTCGAACACATCTGAGAAACCCGCCTTGCGGAACTCGTTTATCGCAACAGGCGAAGTAATGTCGTTTCCGAGAACGAAATCAAGATCAGCCATAATAAGCTGACCGGCTTTTACCTCATCAAGACCCGCATGGGCTGCAAGGATTTTCTGAGTCATAGTCATTCCCATGTCTGGTACCTACCCTTTCATTTTTTGATATAAAGCGTACAAGTCAGCGCTGTACGCCTAATCATTATTTCACAATTACCATTATAGCACACTTTAATATTTTTTGTAAATATATAAATTGTCTATTAAATGTAAAAATTCTTAATGATTTTTACAGAAATCGTTTTCGTAAAATTCACTTATTTCGCCTGCAAAAATGCCATTATATTTATCGTATCGAAATTCTGAAAAATGCAAAAAATAAATTCAGAAATCAACAAGGAGGCGAAAATATCATGAAGATGAACGCAATGTCGGCAGCAAAAGCAGTAGGCGCAGGAATGACAGTAGGCGCAGCTGTTTACGCTTACTCAAACGCTAAGTCTACAAAAAACGCAGACTGAAATCGCGCACCGCAAGAGCTATCCACGCCGTAGGCGATATAGCCGAGGGCATAGCAGATTTTATGTCGTAAAAAAATCGGGACGCGCCAAAACGTCCCGATACATAGTTATAATTTTTTGATCTTGCCCGAAACGTACTGCATTATCTTCAGCGCATCTAGCACGTCAACACTTCCAGATGAATTTACATCGGCGCGCTTCAGCTGAGTGGCTGTAAGCTTCTTTTTGCCCGAAACATAATTCATGACAGTAAGTGCGTCGCGAACGTCTATGACTTTATCGCCGTTGACATCGCCGGTTTTCAGACTGCCGTCGCCTTTGCGGGTTATGTTGAGCGTGTATGTACGAACCGAACCGCTGGCGGCAGTAACTTTTATATCTATCTTGTTCAAGCCGTAGTCAAGCATAATTTTGCCCGCACCCTGTGGCTTAGCCTGCGAACTGTAAGGTATAGCCGAGATCATTACATAGTCGGTATTTTCATCTACCGTAAGATCAAATTCAGATTTATATCTGTTGAAGTTTGTAAGAATATCGTCCTTACCTGCAGGCAGAACGTCAAGACGTTTCAGCAGATTGTTATTATCGCCGTAGCTTGTAGGCTTCGAATAAAGCGAATCGGGCATATTATCGTAGACCGGTATCTTGAACTCTATCGCGGAAGCCATTACTTCGTCAGAATAGGCGTTTTTCATTTCAAGCGCTTCATTAGCCTGTCCGAAAACGCAGGTCATATACTGGTGATAATAAAGACCGTTTCCGCCGTCGATAACGTCGAACTTTTGGAGATACAGCGTATCCTGCTGCTTGCTTATATAACCGTTGCCGAGATATATCGAACCGCCGACGATCGATTTGTACTGGTTTGTCCATGGCAGCAGGTATGTCGCATTGACGGTCTTTGCGAACTTGCAGCCCATCTCAGCGGCAGTCATTGTCGAGGTTGCATAAGCCTGTATATCGAAAAAGTTAAAATAATTCTCGTAGCCCTTCACTGTGCCGAGCGACTGCGGAGCGCCGTAAACGCCCTGCTCATTTCGGCATCGCGATGCAAGATGATACGTGAAACTCCAGATCTTTCAGCGGCATCCATAAACGTCTGAGTGTATGTATAATACTTTCCCGTATCGGGAGCGGTGTATCCGCCGCTCATGAACGTTCCACTCAAAATAGCGTCTACGCCCGAAGCAGTCTGCACTTTCGGATTGTATGACTGATTTTCAAACATGAAAATATAATCATCGTTGATAAAATTTCTAGGGTCGAGATAATACGCTATTATCTCTTTTTGAAGCCGACACCCAGTAGCCGTCAAGACCGTACCAAGTACCCGTGTTGACATCGTAAGCGCCCTGCTCGCAGGATTTCCACGAAGCAAGCGCTGTGCCGTGCACCAAATTCCTGCCTACGACACATTCCTCGTTAAGAACATCGTACCAGTCAAGACCGGTTTTCTGTGCGGTAAAAACCCAGTTCGGGTGCTCTTTGTGCATCTGCCACAGATAAGGCTTATAGCTTTCGGGAAAGCCCTGCTTTTTCATGTAGCTTTCAAAATCTTTGTCGGAAGTGCTGCTACTGTCGGAAGAGTTGTTGTCGGGTATCTCGCCCTGCTCGTCAATATAATACGCGCTGGCGTACCCCGTAACGGTAGTACCCGAGCCGTTTTTGTAGCGTATTTTGTACCACAAAGCACCGCTTGAATCGTAAGTCTTGCCGATGATCGTAACCATATCGTTCTCGTATATCATGCCAACGCGTGAGTAGCTCGCGCCCGCACCGCTGCGTACATTCAAAGCGGTAGCAGTGCACACTCCGCCCATATCGGCAGAAGCTGCAAAGCACAGACTTTGCGCCGCTATGAGCACCGCTGCCGCGGCAGAGATAAGTTTTGAAATGATTTTCCTGCGGTAATACATAAAGCCTGCACCTTCTTTTTAGCTGTTATTTCGACACCATATAAACATATTATACAACGCCGAAGCGCGGTTTGTCAAGCATTTTTTGTTCATTAAAAATTTACAAAAGTCAGAATAGGAACATTTTGTATTTTATTACGAATTGGTAACAATCATAACATCAGCATTTCAAGCCTTTTTCACGAAGGCAGGAGTTTCCAATATATCAAAGTGTCAAAATCACTAAATTTGCGGGCTGAAATTCTACATATAAAACTATTGACGAATTTATTATTAGGTGATATAATTTCAATTACCGAATGTAATAATTGCGTAACCAGTTCGTTTTTTAGTACACAAAAAATATAGATAAATGATATTACTAAATTACGAACACAAAGACAGAAACGCTTACTGCCTTCGGATTTGTGTAAAAATAGTAAAAAACAGTTAAATTTAATTTTGGAGAGAAACGAGGGATATTACAATGAACAGGCGTTTCCACAAGCGCGCAATATCCGCCGCGGCTGCTATACTTACTCTGACATCGGCCGTAACGGTTACTTCTGCGTCGCAGCGCAATGAAATTACACTCGAAAGCAGCACCTCTTCCGCTTCGGCAGGCGAAGTTTTTAACGTAGATCTCGGGCTAAAGACCGATTCAAAAGGCGTTTCGGGATTTACCATCGACTTTTGCTTCGACCCCGAAGCCGTAACGCTCGACGTTGCCCAGAGCAGCGAGTACACGCCAAACGGCGGATTTACCATCGTTACGAATTACGAGTACGATAAAGGCGTGGTAAGGCTTGTAGGCGCTAACATGAATTCTGAGAACGTTACCAAAGATTCTGTTCTTGCGAGCCTTGTGTTTACGGTAAACGACGACTGGAAAGGCGACATTGATTTCTGGACTGAGGTAGATACGCTGGTAGCTTCCGAGGGCGACGATTTTATAAACGTTGACTGCCGCTCTTACGGTCCTTACAATCCTTACACGGTAGAAGGCCCTGCTGAGGAAGATTCTTCGGCGGCAGAAACTACTACGACCACCGAAGCTGAAACTACGACTACTACGGTGACCGAGACTTCCGCTGAAACAAGTTCGCCTACGCAGACGCTGCCAAGTGAGTACATACCCGACTCTTCCCTGCCGGATGAAATCATCCCCGAAAAGACCACAACTACCGAAGCGGTTACAGAGCCTGATGACAGTTCTGCCGACAACGATAGCGAAAGCGGCGCGCTCTACGTTCACCGTCAGGGCGATGAAGATTACAACAACGAAGAGCCTTTGCAGTATACGTTCTCGCCGTATGATTACGTTGAAAATGCGGACGAGCCTGTTGACATCAGCGTTTCGGTTTATTCCGACGGCAGCGCTCAGGGCGGCATAGGAATGCAGACCGCAGACGGCTGGAAGATATTTAGCAGCGAAACAGGCAGCAGCGAACAGACATGGAAAGCCGAAAATGTTGACCTTTCCGACGTATACGGCGACGTTGCGGTACAGCTCTACTATCTCAAAAACAACAGCGAATTTAAGATAAATTCGATAAGCATTACGCCCGCGAACAGCGAAACTCCCGACGAGCCTGTACAGACCGAGCCGGTAGTGACTACCCTGCCCTCAAACGATTTACCTGCCGAGAGCGAGGATACGACTCCGACAACTACTGTTCCCGAAAGCATCGAGCCGATTGAGAGCATTTCCGATACAGAAGCTACTGAGCCGGAAGCTCCCGCTGACGACAAAGTAGACGATATTATTATCGACGATGAAAGCTCGGCTGATGATAAGAACGCATCTGACGAAAGCAAGGCTGACGAAGACGCTTCTGAACCTGCCGACAGCTCTTCCGAAGTTGACGCTGATACAAATTCGACAAACGGATCCGCTTCCGACAGTCAGACAAATTCTGATACTCAGACGACAACTACCGCGGCTTCAAATGTAGAAAGCGCAGTAAATGACGCTTCAGCTAAGGCTGACGTAAACCCCGACACCGGAAACGGCATTGGTCTTTATGTATGCGGCGCGGTCGGCGTACTCTGCGTAGCTCAGATAGGTTATTCGATCTACGCGCTAACAAGAAAAAAAAGAAGAAGAATGATTCATTTTCAGAACCTCCTATAAAAAAGGGGCTGTAAAAAAAGTCCCCAAGAAAAAGGCTGCGATCTTGCCAAAAAGCAAGACAGCAGTCTTTTTTTTGTGGTATAATTAAAGTATCATGAATAACCAACCACAAGAATATTATACACCATATCAATTAAAATTTCCAATAGAAATTGAAAAAATAATTGAAACAACTGACCCGGTATATACATTTTGTGAAGTGATGAATCATATTGACCTGAGTAAATACCTGACGACTGAGGACCGCAGGACAGGCCGTCCAAGATATGAAGAAGAAACTTTGCTGAAAGTAATACTGTTTGCATTTATGGAAAACGGATACGAATCATTGCGAAAAATAGAAAAACTCTGCAAAACCGATATTCGCTTTATGTGGCTGCTGCAGGATAATCCTCCGCCAAGCCACTCGACAATAGGCAATTTTATGAACAATGTCCTAAATAGAAAAATAGATGAGATCTTTGCGGATATCAACAGTTACATTTTTACGGTGGAAAATGTTGACCTCAACCACGTTTACATAGACGGAACAAAGATAGAAGCCAACGCAAACAAATACAGCTGGGTATGGAAAAAAGAGCTGTGAGAAAAACCGTCTGAAGGTATTTGCAAGGATAACAGAATTGCTTGGTGAAATGAATGAAAAGATCTCTTCATTCTGCGTAAAATTCGGCATTCGTGAAGAATATGCTATTGAGTATTTAGAGCAAATACAGCAGCAATATGTAAAGCTTTGCGGCTTTGACCCGAAACTGCAATTCGTGGACGGGGACATCATAAAACAATTGAACAGAGGCATTATGACAAGCTTTCGGAATACATTTCAAGGCTAAAAAAGTATGCAGAACACATAAAGATATGCGGAGATGAACGCAATAGTTACTCCAAGACCGATCATGACGCAACATTTATGCGTATGAAAAAGGACTATATGGGTAACGATCAGCTTCTTCCGGGCTACAATATCCAATTAGGTGTCTGTGATGAATATATCGCAGTATTCGACGTAAAACAATATGCGTCTGATATGGAATGTTTCAAGCCTTTGATAGAAAAGTTCAATCAGATATACGAAAAATATCCTGAATATCCGGTAGCAGACGCAGGATACGGCAGCTTTAATAATTATCTGTATTGTGAAGAACACGGCATGAAAAAATACATGAAATTTACTATGTATGAAAAGGAAAGCAAGGACAAAAAATATCGTGATGATCCGTACAGAGCAGTAAATTTTCCGATAGATGCAGATGGCGATCCAATATGTCCTAACGGAAAAAAGTTTCATTATCTTTACAGCAGACCTGTAAGAGAGAAAACAAATATGGCAGAACAGAAGAATTTTATCAATGTGAAGATTGCAGTAATTGTCTGCAAAAAGAAAAAATGCTGTAAGTGCAAAGGGAACCGTAAAATTCGCTCGAATGAAGAACTGACAAAGTTTCACAAGGAAGTTCTCTGCAACCTGAACAGCATTCACGGAGCACTGCTGCGTATGAACCGAAGTATCCAGTCGGAAGGTGCAAACGGCATTATCAAGTGGAACAGGTCATATACCAGAGCTCGCAGAAGAGGATCAAAAGCCTTAAATTTAGAAATTGCGATGATTTGCTGTGGTTTTAATCTTCATAAATTCCACTTGAAAAAGTCTGCAATAAAAAAAGCGGCATAAATTTAAAATATTTTCCACATTTTTAACACGGCAAAAACGCAGTTTTTGTGCCGCTGTGTTTGCTGTACCCAAAATTCAGCCAAAATAGTTATTTTTGCGATCTGGCATAAAAAAGAGTCGAGATTTCCCAAAAGCAGGAAATCTTGACTCTTTGAGCGCTGTTTTTTTACAACGCCTTTGCTTTTGTGTGAAAGCTTTTTACTGCTTTACAGTTACCTTGTGGAACACTTTTTTGCCCTTCTTGATGATAACTTCATTTGAAAGATCTACACTGCCCTTCGGGTCGGTGAATTTAACATCGTTGATGGCAATGCCGTTCTGAGTTACAAGACGTCTGCCCTCGCTCTTGGAAGGAGTAAGTCCGCAGCGAACGAGCAGGTCGAGGATATTCATGCCGCCGTCGGTAAGCTCGCTGGCTTCAAGCTCGGTAGAAGGCATATTTGCAGAAGAAGCGTTTGCAGAGAAAAGAGCCTTTGCGGCTTCGAGTGCCTTATCAGCCTCTTCTTCGCCGTGAACAAGCTTGGTAAGCTCGTAAGCCAGCAGTTCCTTAGCCTTATTGAACTGCGCGCCCTCCATAGTCTTTTCCATTTCTTCTATCTCTTCGATAGGTACGAAAGTGAGCATTTTCAAGCACTTGATAACATCAGCGTCGCCAACGTTTCTCCAGTACTGGAAGAACTCGTACGGACTGGTCTTAGCGGGGTCGAGCCATACAGCGCCCTTTTCGGTCTTACCCATCTTCTTGCCCCCTCAGAGTTGAGCAGGAGGGTGATCGTCATAGCGTAAGCGTCCTTGCCGAGCTTCTTGCGGATAAGCTCAGTACCGCCGAGCATATTAGCCCACTGGTCATCACCGCCGAACTGCATATTGCAGCCGTAATCGGTGTAGAGCTTGTAGAAATCGTAGCTCTGCATTATCATGTAGTTGAATTCAAGGAATGTAAGTCCGCGCTCCATTCTCTGCTTATAGCACTCAAAAGTGAGCATCTTGTTTACCGAGAAGCAAGCGCCTACGTCGCGCAGTACGTCAACGTAATTAAGATCAAGCAGCCAGTCAGCATTGTTTACTACAAGAGCCTTGCCGTCAGAGAAATCAATAAAACGGCTCATCTGCTTCTTGAAGCACTCAACGTTATGCTCAATGGTTTCTTTGGTGAGCATCTTTCTCATATCGCTTTTGCCGGAGGGGTCGCCGATCATTCCCGTACCGCCGCCCAGCAGTGCGATAGGCTTATTTCCGGCCATCTGCAAGCGCTTCATAAGGCAGAGCGCCATAAAGTGTCCAACGTGCAGGCTGTCAGCAGTCGGGTCGAAACCAATGTAGAAAGTTGCCTTTCCTGCGTCGATAAGTTCCTTGATCTCTTCCTCGTCAGTAAGCTGTGCAAGGAGACCTCTTCTTTTCAGTTCTTCAAATACTGTCATTTCTAATCCTCCAAATTTATATCAAGATCTGTTTAGCTTTATTTCCAGTTTAACGTCAGTATAAACGATGAGGTCAAAATTTGATCTCACGGATACCACCGCCTTTCAAAGAGCAAATCGGCGAACGAGTTTTTAGCAATATAAAAGCCCTCCAACAGCCAAAGCCGTCAGAGGGCGTAATTTACGCGGTACCACCTCAGTTTATCGGGCAAGCACCCGACCTCGTTGACCTTTAACGCAGGCAAACGTTCTGCCCTACTGATAATTTCAGGCAAAAAGCTGTTAGGAGGTAATTCGCCGCACAGCCCGCTGTCCGCTCTCACCCGCCGCAGACTCTCTGAAAGTCAAAAACTGTACGCTACTGCATTCCCGTCATAGCATTTAAAATTATCATATTTTATATTCTAGCACATTTTCCGCGCCTTGTCAATAGCTAATTTCAAAAAATGCGGCACAATTTGAGCGCCGCATTTTCACATTTAAGTTTATTTATTCTTTTCTATCTGCGCTTTCAGAAGCATTTCAAATTCATCAGTAGGTATCGGCTTTGAGAAATAGAAGCCTTGCGCCGCATTACAGCCACTGGCTGAAAGGAAATCAGCCTGTTCTCTTGTTTCCACTCCCTCAGCGATAAGATCAAGACCTATATCATGCGACATTGCTATCGTGTGAGAGATTATCTTCTGACCGCGCGAGGATTCCATAAAGCTGTTTAAAAAGCTTCGATCGATCTTTAGAACATCGAATGGCGTGCTTTTCAGCGTGTTGAGCGACGAATAGCCCGAGCCGAAATCGTCCATAAGCAGAGTGAAACCGTGTTTTTTAGCTCCCTTTACCATCATATTTGCGTTGATGTTCTCAATGGTTTCCGTTATCTCAAGTTCTAGCAGATCTTTTTCTATGCCGTATTTATCCAGCAGGTATTCAATGTAGTAGATAAACTCGGCGTCTTTCAAGTGCATACGCGAAACGTTTACAGATATCGGCACGGGCTCATAGCCTTTGTCGATCCAACGGCGCATTTCCTTGCAGGCGCATTCCCACATATATCTATCAAGTTTTACAATAAATCCGTTTTGCTCAAATATAGGAATAAAATCCTGCGGACAAACCACACCTTTGTTCGGCTGTATCCAACGCACCAGAGCTTCCGCGCCGATTATCGTTTTTTCGGAAATGCTGTATTTGGGCTGAAGGTACATTATAAATTCTTTGTTCTCCAGCGCGTTGTTCATTTTGTCCTCTATCTCTTTGCGTACCTTTATTTCTATTTTTTGATTCTCAGTGTAATAGCCGATGTTTTCCAAAGCATTTCCTTTTATCTTTATTCTCGCGATAGCCGCTGCGTCGCCCATCATGCGGCTCGGCAGCGATTTATTATTTATAAAATACACGCCGAAAGCGAAAGAATAAGACATATCTTCAAAGCCGCTCAGACGTTTTTCAAGCGTTCTTATAAAACGCTCAATATCCTCCTGCTTTTCGTAAGGCGTGAGTATCATAAAAACATCGGCGCTAAGACGCGAAAAAAGCTGTTTTTCACTGCAAAATACACTCAGCACATCGTTGAAATAATTCAGCAGTTTGGTGCCTTTAGCTTCACCGTAAGTATCATTTATTAGCTTGAAACGCACAACGTCAAACTGTATTATTGCATATTTGCTGTCAGGATCATCTTTCAAGCGTTTTTCTATCATGCCGCCGAAAAGCATTGGGTGGCGGTCATTCGTGTACGCGTTCAGTATGTTGCGCGTCATCAATTCGCTCTCAGTCATCGGGTGTATGCTTCCGACAACTTCGTATATCTGATTTTTCTCGTTCTTGACAAACGATACCAGCATATTATACCATTTCATCTTTCCGTTTTCGCCGGCTCTAAAATGTATCTTCATATAGCTGTCATGTATGCCAACAGTAGTGCCAGAAAGCAATTTATTGTAAAAACCACGGTATAATTCAAGATCATCGCTGTACACTGCTCCGCTGCGTAATATTGCTTCCACCGGGTCATATTTATCTGAGATCATATATTTGAGAGCTGCGGCGTTTTCGCCGATCTCCCAGACGTGCTCGTCAAAATTGATGTAGAAAAACGCAGCTGAACTTTTATTTACCAGCAGATCTATCATTCTGTTAAAACAGTTTACTGTATCTGCTCCCTCGCGTATCTTGTGTTTTCGCTTTTCACGGTACATATTTTCATCTGCTATCTTGATGAATTCGTCCAGTTCGTCAGCCGAACTGCATTTCATGCCTACCGTTCCGCAGCTTATCTTTACTTTGTACGGAGAATTATTCTGTGCGTCATACTCAGCAAGCTTTTCATTTACTTTGTTGTAATAATCAGCACAGTATTTATCGATATTATTGCTTTCTGAAACACCAAGAACAAGAAATTCATCACCGCCAAAGCGGGCACATATTTCGCCATTGTCCGATGCGGCTAACAAAGCGTGAGCGATGGAGTTTATAGCGTTATCGCCCTCATGATGGCCAAAAGTATCATTTATCTTTTTTAGTCCGTCCATATCGACCGAAAATAAAACTATGTTTTTATCGGTATCCTTATACTTTTCGATAACGGCAACGGCGTTGTTGTAAAAACCGCGCCTGTTATAGATACCTGTAAGAACATCGCGAACGTGCATATCTTTAAGCATAGCATTTGCTTTTGCAAGATTTATTCTATTTTTCAAGCTCTCCATTATCTGGTTTGTATAGTTTACAAAGCGTTTTGTATTCTTGAAATTAAAGCAGTTCAGATCATACATAACGCCGATATAGCCTATGACTTCGCTCTGGAAATGCAGGGGAACAAACATTATATAATCGAAATTTTCAAGAGCATTTTCGACATTAAACACCAGTTCACTACGCGGGAATATTTCGCCGTATGTAAAATCAAACTCGCCGACATTGTGCACAAGGTTATACATATTCTCAGTAAAAAGCCATTTTCAGTCTTGTCGGATTTTTTTTCTAGAAAATCAGTATTCAAACAACACCATGTACAGTAATCGCTGTAATAAGGGATAAGAGTGCTAAGTTCATCAATATTAGAACAACACATAGCTTTTCCAAGATAATTGAGCATATGTGCCTCGTGTCCCTCTGCTGCGTTAATAATATTATACATATCAATTACCTTATCACTGTAAACAAGCTTGTCAACAGCGCGGCAGCCGCAGGACTGTGATAAACGCATATAATACGATGCATGAGTGACAAGCGGAACTTCATCACCGTTGATCAAATGCTCAAGAATATCCATAGCCTTATCGACCAGATCTTCAATATCGGATGCAGCAGTTGTAAGGCGGGGCGAGATATATTTTTCAGCTTCTATCCCATCAAAACCTGTCACGATAATATCTTCAGGTATTTTGATTCCATTCTTACGAAGCACCTGACAAACAGATATAGCCATAGCGTCATTACAGCAAATAATAGCGTCAGGCAAAGGCAATTCACTCTTTAAAAACTGTTCTGCCACTTTCCTGGCAGGGTCGCCCCAAAAATCTCTGTAACCGAGCCGCTGAGGCTCAAACTCTATATTATTTTCAGCGAGCACTTTTTTAAAGCAATTTATACGCTCATCTGAAAAAGCATTGTCTTTTACACCTGCGACAAAATTTATTTTTTTACAGCCATGGTCTTCCACAACGTGACGTACTATTTTTTCAAAAGTATCCCCAACGTCAAAAGCAACGCTCGGCACGCCTTCTATCAAACCATCGACCGAAACGATAGGTTTACCCGCGAGCTTAGCATGGTCAGCTATCTTTTTACATAGAGAGCGTTTCGTATAGACTCAGGCAGGATAACTACAGCGTCAAGCAGATCAGTTTCAGCGAGAGTAAAAACGCTGGACTCCCCTTTTGTATAATCGTTTTCATTATACAGATCAGTAAAGCTGTTGAACAAAAACACCTTATAGTTTTTCTCATTTGCCTTACGTGAAAGAGTCATCGCAATATCGCGAACCATATCGTCGTGCAAAGCCGAAACGCATATGCCGATTATTTTATAAGTTTTGTCAGTACCTTTATACATATCAAACAAGATTCCCGTACATAGTATTATTAAAAATATTAAATAAAAGCAAACAAATTGCCATATTAAAATTTTAACATAATAATTCAATAATGTCAAGCCGTTTTTGTGAAAATTGGTAAGAGTATTGAACTAAAGAGGAGCATTTCAAAGCAAGACCATTATGTATCATTTTTATATCAACGATAGAAATTCCTCTTTGTTGCATTTTCGCAACAAAGAGGAACAAAACATTTTATTTCACGCCGCGTTTTCCGCAGCTTTCTTTACAGCGTGTACAACAGCCGCAACACTTTCCTTTTTTATGCTGCTCTATCATACTAACTGCCGCGGCTATTGCCCATACTGCAAGCAGAACCGTTACCACCCAATCTGCCGCGCTCATATGATAGCCCCGATCTGATATACTGCGCAGGCGCATATCCAAGCAACTACACATTGCATAAGCACTACGCCTATGGTCTGCCATGTAGAATTAAGTTCTTTCTTTATAGTTGCTACCGCTGCCACGCAGGGTGTATAAAGCAGCGTGAATACTAAAAAGCTTAAAGCAGATAGAGTTGAAAAAGTTCCAGAAAGCGCCGTACCTAAATTTGCCGTACTGGTATTCATCAGCACTGCCATAGTGCTTACCACTGCCTCTTTGCTGTAAAACCAGAGATAAGCGATGTTGTAACGCGCCAATCAGCAAATCCCAGCGGCGCAAATATAGGCGATATAGCTTGACCAATAAGTGCCAGCAAACTATCAGAAGAATCAGTGACTACGTTTAGCCTTACATCAAAGTTTTCTAAAAACCATATTATGATGGTCGCAAAAAAGATAACCGTAAATGCGCGTTGTATAAAGTCTTTAGCTTTATCCCATAAAAAGTAATCCTACGCTTTTTGCCGATGGTAGGCGATAGTTTGGAAGTTCCATTACAAATGGTACAGGCTTGCCTTTAAAAAGTGAGTTTTTCAGCAGCAGCGCCACGAGTATTCCAAGAACTATTCCCGTAACATACAAGCCTATCATAACCAGTGCCTGATATTTTGTGAAAAAAGCAGCGCAGAATACAGCATATATCGGTATTTTGGCTGAACAGCTCATATATGGCGTAAGCAGTATCGTCATTTTTCTGTCACGGTCAGAAACAAGCGTGCGCGTCGCCATTATCGCAGGAACAGAGCAGCCAAAACCTATGAGCATAGGCACAAAACTGCGGCCGGAAAGCCCTATTTTTCTCAGCAGCTTATCCATTACAAAAGCAACTCGCGCCATATAACCGGTATCCTCAAGTATAGAGAGAAAGAAAAACAGAGTAACTATTATTGGCAAAAAGCTAAGCACACTGCCTACTCCGGCAAAAACTCCATCTATTATAAGGCTGTGCACTACTGGGTTTATTCCGTATGCAGTAAGCCATTTGTCCGCCAAGTCTGTCACTTTATCTATACCAAGTGAAAGCCAATTTGAGAGAGTTGCGCCTATAACATTAAATGTTAAGAAAAATACTAAGAACATTATTCCGAAAAATACCGGCAGCGCCGTGTATTTACCTGTAAGAACACGGTCTATCTTTACGCTGCGTTTATGTTCACGGCTTTCATGACACTTGACTACGCTTATCGCAACTACTTTTTCTATAAATGTATAGCGCATATCTGCCAATGCAGCGTTTCTATCCAGTTTCGATTCATCTTCCATTTCAACTATGCAGTGTTCCAAAAGCTCAAGCTCGTTTTGATTTAACGCAAGCTGATCCTCAATATTTTTATCGCCCTCAATGAGTTTTGAAGCACAAAAAGCGCGGCGGTATCCCCGCACGATTGGCATGATCCATTATCAGATGAACGACTGCATGTATACATCTATGAACTGCTGAATCATCAGAACAAAAGTCAGTAATTATCGGCTTAGTTCTTTTTCCGGCCGTTTCCACTGCTTTATCTATAAGATCTGAAACACCATCGCCCTTTGCTGCACTTATCGGTATAACAGGTATGCCCAGCGCATCGCTCATCATTTTTACATCGATCGTTCCGCCGTTTGCACGAACTTCGTCCATCATGTTAAGAGCCAAAACCATTGGTACGCGAAGCTCCAGCAGCTGAAGAGTAAGGTAAAGATTTCGTTCTATATTAGTAGCATCTACAATGTTTATTATTCCGTCCGGCTTTTCATTCAATATGTAATCGCGCGTAACTATTTCTTCCTGCGTATAAGGTCTTAGGGAATATATACCGGGCAGATCCACTACTGTACAGTCTTTTTGTCCGCGTATATTTCCCACTTTTTGGTCAACTGTCACGCCAGGAAAATTTCCGACGTGCTGGTTTGAGCCTGTAAGTGCATTAAAAAGCGTTGTCTTTCCGCAGTTTTGATTTCCTGCAAGGGCAAATTTCATATATGTTCATTCTCCTCTATTGATCCTACTTCTATTTTTTGTGCGTCCTCCACTCTTAAAGTCAGCTCATAGCCCCTCAAGACTATATCCAGCGGATCGCCCATTGGTGCACGTTTCAGCATTCTGACCTCGGTATTTGGTATCAGCCCCATGTCAAGAAATCTCAGTCGGAGCGCACCGGTGCCGCCAACAGTTTTAATAACAGCCTTCTCACCTATCTTTAATTTATCAAGAGTCATATTATTATCCTCCGTAGTATAATACTATACAATAAGTTTACCACGTCTAACTCTTTTTGTCAAGCATATAGAGAAGAAAAAAGCGGTTTAAAATTTAAGCTTAGCTTTCGTTCAAGCTGTTAATTGCCATGCGTATGTCAAGCGCGCGGTATCGGCATATAACGAAAACTCATAAAATAAATTATTTACAAATTGTTATCATTGTGTTTACAACTTTTTTCCCATTTTTCCGTCTTAGTCTATAGAGGAATTTATAGTCCTTAAAAAAAATAAGATGGAGGTAATTTTATGAAGAAGTTTTTAGCAACGTTGCTGGCGATAACGCTGACGTTCGGTTCGGTGGCTTTGCCTGCGGCGGAGAGCGGAGTAGTTTGGAAAGGGGTGACAATATCTGCGAGCGCGGTAGATGATGAATACCTTGAGCAGGGAGAAGGCTATGTAAAAAGGCGACTGCGTAAGAGATAATTTCGTTTACAGGGTCCTCGATGATGATACCATTGAATTAACTGAATATAAGGGCAGCGATGATTACGTTGTTGTGCCCGATGAATTCGACGGCAAAAAGGTTACAAAGATCGGCGGCTCTTTGTTTAAAGATCGTAGTAATATCAAAAAAATAGTACTGCCGAATACTGTTACATATATCGGCGGTTCTGCATTTGCTGGTTGTGGAGAACTCAATGATATAGTAATACCCGAAAGCGTAACGAGTATAGGTGATAATGCATTTGATGGGTGTGAAGGCTTGATAAATATTGTCATACCCGGAAACGTCAAGGTTATCAACAAAGATACTTTTTCAGGCTGTACTAATCTTGAAAATGTAACGATCTCAGAAGGCGTAACAACAATTGGAAGCATGGCGTTTTGGAGCTGCAAAAACTTAAAGAGCATAACTATACCCGGCACCGTTACAAGTATTGGCAATAAAGCGTTTCAGTACTGCGAAAAATTAAATGACGTTGTTATTGCTGACGGAGTGACCAGTATCGATGATTACGCATTCTCAAAATGCTATGAACTCACGAACATAACTATACCCGAGAGCGTTTCAAGCTTTGGCGCCTTTGCTTTTGAAGAAACTCCTTGGCTGGAAAATAAACAAAATGAAGATCCACTTGTTATTGTAAACACAAGTGTAATAAACGGCGAAAAGATAACAGATAAAGAAGTGGTTATACCCGATGGTATTACAACTATCAGCAAAAATGCCTTCCAAAGTAATCAAGATATAAAAACTGTAACCATACCCGATAGCGTTGAAATTATCAACGATGCCGCATTTATCGAGTGTTATGGAGTGGAAAATATAAGCATGCCAACCAATGTAAGAATTGGCAAAAATGCTTTCGTTGACACAGCGTTCGTGCGCAAGGACATACCATTTAATATCGTAAACCATGTTTTACTCGCTTCTCACTGTAGCGGAGATGTAGTAATCCCTGATGACATTACAAACATTTGCGAAAACGCATTCTCGTATAGCGGAGTTAAAAGTGTTACTATTCCGGAGAACGTTAAATATATTGGTAAGAATTCATTTACTAGTTGTTATGACCTTAAAAGCGTAACGATATTAGCAGATGATGTTGTTATTGATGATGGTGCTTTTTCATACTGTAATAACCTTGAGACCGTCACAATATCGGGAAATATTTCAAACATTGGCGAAAACGCTTTTAAAGGCTGCTACAACTTAAAAGATGTAACATTGCCAGATGCTGTTACGACCATTTCTGATGGTGCGTTTTCCGAATGCGAATCTTTAGAAAATATAACTATACCTAACAGCGTTACTAACATTGGAACTGAAGCATTTTCCGGCTGCAGATCTTTAACAACTATAGCGATACCCGAAAACGTTACAAGCATTGGCGATAGGGCATTTTCCGGCTGCGCCGCTTTTACAAGCATAACTATCCCCGGCAGCGTAAATGATCTCGGCGAGGAAGCATTTGAAAGCTGTGAGAACCTTTTAAATATTACTTTTACCAAAGGCTCTACGAATATTGGCAAAAAGGCATTTAATTATTGCAACAAACTTGCAAAGGTAACAATACAGGATAACGTTGCGAATATTGGCCAAGAAGCGTTTGCAGACTGCCCTAAACTCACAAGAATACTTATGTCGGGCGGCGAGATCAATATTGACAAATACGCATTCAGCGGCTGCTCTGCCCTTACACAAGTAGCTCTGCCGGAAAGCGTTGCGAGCATTGGCAAAGGCGCATTTTACAAGTGCACAACCCTGACAAACGTAACTATCCCCAATAGCGTTACAAACATTGAAGATAACGCATTTGCGGAATGCTGGGGTTGACAAGCGTAACTATACCCGATAGCGTTACAAACATCGGCAAAAGCGCATTTTCGGGCTGCAATGTTTTGACAAACCTAACGATACCCGATAGCGTTACAAGAATTGGCGACAATGCTTTCGCGGGTTGTTCCGAGCTCGAGATCGCAGAACTGCCTGCAAGCCTGACCGAGCTTGGAAAAGAGGCATTCATCGGCTGTACCCTTAAGACATTTAACCTCCCTAAGGGGCTTACAGAAATTCCTGCACGCGCGTTTTACGGCTGTAAATGCGATGTAAAATCCATTACTATACCCGACAATATCACAAAAATTGGCGAGAGCGCTTTTGAACAAAGCAGCAATGCTAATAATAGCTTTTATTACCTTGAAAGCATAACTATTCCCGAAAGCGTTACAAGCATTGGTGAGAAAGCATTTTATGATCTCTCAAATCTTAAAACGATAACTATACCTAAGACCGTTACAAATATCGGTAAACACGCTTTTGATAAAACTGCTTGGCTTAGGGAAAAGCAGGAAGAAAACCCACTGGTTATTGTAAACGGCATTCTGATAGACGGCAAAACTGCAAGCGGCGATGTTGTTATTCCTGAAACTTTCAATGGTGAAAAAGTAACAAAAATTATCGCAGACGCGTTTATCTTAAACAAAAATATCACCGGCGTTACGATACCAAACAGCGTAACCAGCATTGGCGACAGAGCATTTTACAAGTGTGAATCGCTTGAAAGCGTAGTGATACCCGACAGCATCACAAGCATCGGCAACTGGACATTTACGAACTGCAAGAGCCTTGAAAATGTGACCCTGCCTAACACTATCACAAGCATTGGCGATTATGCGTTTAAGGACTGCGACTCTCTCAAAAACATAACTATACCCGAAAGCGTAACAAGCATTGGCGGTTATGCATTTGCTTCCTGCGATTATCTTTCAAGCTTTGTGATCCCCGAGGGCGTTACACTAATCGAGCGAAACGTATTACAAGATTGCCAGAGGCTTTTAGAGGTAACCATTCCGAAAAGCGTTAACGTGATCGACTATATGGCGTTTTACGGCTGTTACAGCCTTGTTGATCTTTACTACACCGGCTCAAATCAGGACTGGAATATGATCGAGATCGACAGTGAAAATGACAATTTAGCAAATGCCGATATGCATTTCGACCAAATCATACATATTCATTCATATACTGAAACAATAACTAAAGAACCTACCTGCACCGAAGCCGGCGAAAAGACCAAAACCTGCTCAGAATGCGGCGACACTTACACCGAAACTATCCCCGCAACAGGTCATACCGAGGTTATAGACAAAGTAGTACCTGCGACCTGCACCACTAACGGCAAAAGCGAAGGTTCGCACTGCTCGGTTTGCGGAGAAGTCATCAAGGCTCAGAAAGTAATCAAGGCGACCGGCCACAAATTCGGTAGCTGGAGCACCACTAAATCTGCTACCTGCACTGAAAACGGCACTCAGACAAGAAAGTGCACGACTTGCGGCAAGACCGAAACAAAGACTATCCCCGCAACAGGCCACAAATCCAGCAACTGGATAGTAGACAAGCCTGCGGCTATCGGAGTTAAAGGCTCGAAGCACAAAGAGTGCACGGTTTGCGGCAAGGTGCTTGAAACAGCCGAGATCCCCGCGCTTTCAAAGCAGAACATTTCGAGAGCGACTGTTACGCTTTCAAAATCGACCTATGTTTACGACGGCAAGGCTAAGGAGCCAAGCGTGACTGTTAAACTCGGCGGCAAGACTCTCAAAAATGGTACAGATTATACAGTATCTTACAGCAACAACGTTAAGGCCGGCACTGCGACCGTAAAGATCACGGGCAAGGGCGATTACACCGGTTCGGTCACTAAGAATTTCAACATTAAAAATGATTTCAAGCAGGTGACTATCACCGGCATTTCCAATAAGACATACAACGGCAAGTCTCAGACTCAGAAAATCACGGTCAAGTTCGGTGGCAAAACGCTGAAGAATGGCACGGATTACACGGTTTCGTACAGCAACAACAAGAAAATCGGCACGGCGAGCATGAAGATCGTCGGCAAGGGCGACTACGCGGGCACGATCGAAAGGTCGTTCAAGATTAATCCCGTAAAGCTGAGTATCAGCAAGCTGAGCGCGAAATCGAAGGCGTTCAAAGCTAGCTGGGCTAAGAACGATCAGGCTACCGGCTATGAGATACAGTATAGCACGAATTCCAAGTTCAAGAGCGCGAAAAAGGTAGCGATAACGAAAAAGACCACGACTGCTAAAACCATTACTAAGCTCAAGGCGAGCAAGAAATATTTTGTTCGCATGAGAATTTATACCACTGTAAATGGCAAGAAGTACTATGGCGCTTGGTCGGCTGTTAAGACGGTTACTACTAAGAAGTAAGGTTTAGTTGTAAGTATATTTTTCACCCCTATGCAGTTTTCGAACTGTGTAGGGGTGAATTTTGTTATACCATATTATATTTTTTAACGTTAATTATTCAAATAAATTCTAGCATTTTGTTTTGTATACAAAACTCGTAACTCAACTTCTTAGCTTCTGACTTTTTAAAGTCCACTAAAATATATGTACCATCAAATGCGGTGATTTCACCTGTACCAAAGGCTTTATGCCTTACCTGTTTTCAGACAATATCTGTTGGAATCACTATCTGTGGTTTAGATTCTGGTTTTGATGTGATCGAAGTCGTATTGTTTGGCTTCCCTATTCCCTTTTTCTTTGCAGCAGTCATTATCTTTGAGTATTCAGCATCGACATTCTTTCCGCGGCTTTTGTAGTCATCCATATCATTAAATACAAACATCTGTGGCTTTTTACGTCATTATCCGGTACGGGTTTGATTGGGAACATCCATACATTTCTGACATTACCATCTTCACCAGGCTGAATATCTGTATATGGCTTACACACAAACTCTATTCTTCCACAGTAAATGTACTCTCCAGCATCAATCACCTCAAACAAGTGGACGTCAATACCGTTACTCCCGGACTCAGCTAATGTAGCATTTTGCGCCCATTGAATGTCCTGGTCGCCCGATTTGCCCATACCCGTATAATGCAGAACTCCACCTATCCATTTATCATGATAAAGACCTTTTGTATAATCGGATATAATTACCAACGAATTCGTAGTTTTTGAGCGGCGCATGCCTCCCATATTTCCGCATTTGAATATTTCTACAATATCCGCATTCTTTATAATTTGTCCTATTTCTAATCCAGGATCAAACATAAATACGCCTCCAATTTACTACCATCTGATCAATAGTACATACTGCAAGCAAGTATGATTTTATATTGACATTTATCTAATTGTGACTTGATTATACCATATCGCTAATTTGTATTTTACAGATCAAGCTTTTTATATGCTTTTTTTTACTATCTGAGCCATAAGTGATCTTCTTTTAGCTAAAAATCAGGGTAAGATAATTGTTCAAAATTCTCAGGCAGTGCATTCTGCTCACAAGCAAGTTTATAGCCCTCTTCGCCAAGTTTTTTTTCCTTGTATCTGCCAACATACTTTGTTGGAGGATCATCGGCAATATCAATATTGGTCTGATAGTCCAAATATGTAAAATTTGCAATTTGATTTCGATCGCGGTCGTTGTCATACCCAATTTCTTCAAGATAATGCTTAGGAAAAATGTGGTGTTTATCAACAGAATTCTTTTCTCCGCTTGTTCCTAAAACAAAATACTGCGAAAGTGGTGCGGTACTGAAAAGCATTGGTGTACCAAGTACATTGATCGCTGCAATGTATCCATACCATGCCGGTGACGTAGCAGATGAACTGTTCAATTCCGAAGGCAATGAATAATCAAAATAATCATCAGTAAATCTATTAGATATAACATTATTCAAATATGATACAAATTCGTCAGCATTATGTACATCTCTTAGATCAGCAAACTGTTTTCGACTTCCGATTCGGTTGACCCTGTATAAAAACCTGTGATCGTAGACATAAAGATCCATTTTCGTATGATTATCTGAAGCTGCAAAGAGGGCACCTTATAATCGTATTTTCCAATAAGATACAGAATGTAGCTAAAAGCTACGGCGTTTGACGATGCGACCAAGCTTCCTTTCAGATAGCCTGCCGAGGCAAATAAATTCATAAATGCGTGCCAGTTATTGAGCCTAGTGACCATATCAAGAGAATTCTTAAAAATCTTCAGGTTTCTTCTCTGAGACTTTTGGTGATCTCTCCGCTCTTTAGATCTTTACCTCGAAGCAGCATATATGCATAACGCAAACGCGCTCTTCTAAAGCCGACACCAATAGTCATCCTAATAAGATGCGATGGGTCTACCTGTATGATCTGGTTAAATGACGTTCCATTTGCCGGTATTCTTGATTCGGCGCAGAATTTGTTTATCTTATCGTGGACCTCGTTATCATATACAGCGATAAGTGTTTCAATGAAATTCTTCTCAGTAAGATTCTGACCACCGGAATTTACACGGACAAATATATCAGCTACATCTTCTTCGTCTGCTTTGTCATTGATCTTCAATGTTGGCAGCGAATAAATGCCGAGATTTAGAAGATCGTTTATATTCTCCTCTATAAGATCTTCTTCATCTTCCGTCAGTTCAAGCTGATTATTTTTTCTCGGCTTTCATTAACCGTTTTTATATAAGCTTTTCTTAGCTTAGAAACGTTGTGCTCTTGATCTGCGAAAAAACGGTGCTTATTTCGCTGATCCACTCAGGGTCTCTTTCATACGCTTGTGACCAAACGGCAAACTCGCGTTTTAAAGGAGCAAAAGAAATACGAATTTTTCTCTCTTTATAATCCTTGTCCTTAATGGTTACTCCATACATTGCTGCCAACAATGCGGTTAAACGCTGCTGCCCGTCGATCACTAAATCGTCAGGCCGCTTAAATACTTTTTCGTTTTTTCCGATATAGTTTGTATTCTCATAATCAGCGGGTGATTCCCAAAGCATAATATATCCTATCGGATACCCCTTCATCATTGAATCCAGTAGCTCCCGAACTTTACTGTCTTTCCACACAAAGGGTCTCTGGAGATCAGGAAGACCGATACGTCCATTCTTTATATCAGCCAGCAGGTCCGCTACTTTACTCGGTATATTGTCAAATAATTCTTTACCCATGTTTAGTACTCCTTATTATTCTAACGATTCTCTTAAAACTTATGTCATCTTCTATTTTGTCGCAATACCCAACAGCGACTTATGCTGTCAACAATGCTTAAAATTGCCTTGCCATAGTCTATCGCCTTAAAATCTTCCTTTGCATATTGGATCTTTGGCTCTTCTATCTAACGAAGTTGAATTGAATATTCAGTATATTCTACAGGACATCAACTCTATATTCTTTTAGCTAAATTTAATAATGCTAAAACTAAATATGAAAAAAGGAAAAAGACTTAGAAGACTATTTGACGTTAACAAAAAGTTTACATTTTTTTTACCAAACCAGCTCAAAGCCTATTGACATAATGAGAAGAATATGGTATTATAATATATTAACCTGATACAGGTTAGTGCAAATCACATACACGTTAAATAAATGCACTTCTTATACTCATTGATGATATTTTCTGGCATCTATTTCATATACATAATCATCAATATACCGATTATGTGTAAGGAGGGAAAAACTAGTGAATCCTATAATGATACCATTTAAAAACTTAAGCGGTAAGCGTGTATGCGATATTAGCGAAAACCACGATGTTGTTATAATAAAAAATGGGAATGATACCACCATGATTATACCAATAGGAAATGGTAAACTTGATGTTGTAAATATGCCAAATGATAACGAGGCAGCATAATTAACCCGCCAGAACGCTAGACGGCCGAGCGGAACTTATATACCTTTAATTAGGTGTGCAGGTTCTTCCCGACCGTCTTTTTTTATACCCAAAATTCAGAGGGATAATAATTTTGGCAGAGAATTGTGAGAGAAATTTACTTAATATAGCGTGGATGTAGATCATCTCTAAGTCAAAATTTCACAACTCGCCTGATAGCGATTATTTTGTTGACTAGTTTTTATTATATCATGCAATAACAAATTTTTCAAGTACCAAAACGCATTTTTTGTAACTTTTGCAAGAAAAATGTCCTTAGCAAGACGTTAAACTGCTTTACATACTTTCCGGTCAACTCACCTCTTTGGCCAAGGGTGCGTTCGCAGTTGATGGGAAAGTCTCATAAGTAAATAGTGCCAGCTGCGAACGGCTGGTCACCGGAAGTGAAGCGGAGATGTCCGCACAAGGTGACCATCTATGAATAAAATAACTGGCAGGCACATCGGTTATCTCCGCTTCGGCAAATGCCGAAAGGAGAAAAACATATGCCAAACAAAGAAAATCAAAGTAACACTTGCCGTATCTACTGCAAAACAACCAAGGAATGGATTGAAGTAACTAATGAATTTTACCGCGAATACGTAAAACATTATGACGCCGTAAGGAAGAAAGAACAATGTCACGGCAGGTGTGTATGCCCGAGGAGCAAATTTTGGCTCTGTGACGGAGACTGTCTTGCATGCGAATTTCATCGTGCAGGCGATATGCTTTCGCTGGATCACGAAACGATAAACGACGAAGGCGGCGTATGCACGATGAATAACGTACTTCCCGACCCTGCCCCGCCAATCGAAGAAATTTTATGCGAAAAGGCACTGTTTTCACAGCTTTTTGAAGAGCTGAAAAGGCTTATGCCTGAGGCTGTGGAAATAGGCCGGTTGCGAATGAGAGGGTTTACTGATGAACAAATTGCTGAAGTCATCGGCATAAAACGCACAACATTCCGTTCTAGTCTTGATAAGGTCAAGAAAGTTCTTAAATCAAAGTATCCCGAATTGTTCTGATACTACATAATCTCCGACTGCCCTAAATAGGCGGTCGGAGATTTTTTAAAAAAATTGCTAAAATTTCGTCAAACAGCATTTTAAATCCCTAATACTATGTAGAAGGCAACCACGAAGCCATTATTCCGAAGGACATCTACTTACAGGTTCAAGAAGAACTAGTCCGCAGGCGAGTGGTCAAAACCAGTGCCAATGGCAAGAAACGTAGCTATAGCTGCAATCACTGCTTCTCCCAAATCGTCATCTGCAGAGAATGCGGTGAAATGTTCCGAAGGCTCCACTGGAACAATCGTGGAGTTAAATCTATCGTCTGGCGTTGCATCAGCATGCTGGAATCCACCGGATTGGAATGCCATGCCAGAACCATTAACGAACTGGTCCTTCAGGATGCTGTCGTCAAGGCAATCAACCAGATGCTTGAAAACAAAAAGTAGCTATCAGGCACAACTACAGCTCAATATTGCCTCAGTCATCCGAGCTTCACAGGCAACCTCCGTCGAGAACATCGATGAGAAGCTGATGGCCTTGCAACAGGAGCTCATCCAAAAAGCCCAGAGCAAAAGAAGCCTATGACGAAATTGCCGATGAAATATTCAGGCTTCGTGAACTGCGCCAGCAAACCACCGTCGACACTGCCGCAAGAGACGAGCAGATAAAGCGGATAAATGACCTACAGGATTATATCGCACAGCAGACTACTCACCTCACCGAATTTGATGAATCACTGGTGCGACGCTGGATCAAACAGATCACCATCTGGGATGACCACATCACCGTCGAATTGAAATCCGGTGTTAGTATCGATGTGGATGCATAATTCCATAGACGCACGAAACCCTCCTGACCATGATGGCCGGGAGGGTTATTTCATTCTTTTATTTAGTTGCTCGAAACCCCGAGTAATCGGGATAGGAAGTTACAATCAATTACAGAGCTCAACAATAATACAACAAAAGATAAAACCGTTAAGATATTACTAATCATAGACATCCCTCCTCGAATACTTGCTAACGTTATATGTCCTCATTTATACATTTAGCATACACCATTTCTGGATTCCGGAGCAGGACTATATTATTATATCATTTTCTTCTCCAATTTTCAATTAGCAACATATACGATAAAACAGTATACATATTGTTCCACTTTTTCTTTATATCCTAAAATCTTACTAAGCATAGTAATTCCATCAAGACCATATTTCTCATAAATCAAGCTCAGCGTCCATTGGTTTAGTTTATTCTTATTTACATGAAGTACCTTAGCATTAAATATCGAGTCATTCTGTGCCACTGCTAATAATCTGTTCTCAACTAAATCATCTATGTCGATCGGTCTGTAAGTACGTAAAATCTTGATTTCAGGATTATCAAGATCAAGATTTTGGGGATTCTTAAGATTCGTACAAATAAATGTAACATTCTCAAATTTAGCCTCTGTAAAATCTACACCTTTGAGATTACAATTAAAAAACACCACATTTTTAAATTTTGCATTTTTAAACGATGTTCCTCGCATGTTGCAATTGAAATAATCCACTCCAATGATATTTGCATCTCGATAATTACAATCAGTCATAATAGAGGCCTGATATTTTACATTATAAAAACGTGCACCTACAAAGCAAAGCTTGTGCATATTCGCTTTATAATTGTATTTATTCGAGATACCACTCATCTTTTTATTGCAGTGAGTCAAAGTGAAAAATACAGGTTTCCCCATTTTTGCTCTTATAGAGTTTCTGTTAAACATACGCTTTCTTCTTTTTTTGCTACTCTTTTTTTCTTTTGCTCTCCCCAATGGTATCTTCCTCCTTCCATATCATCTATTCCACTGTCCGAAAATGCCCTTAATATCGAGTGGCTTGAACTGCGGTTGTTTCTGACAACAATCCCAGTGCCACAACCTATGACATCTAATCCACAGCCTAAACCCTACCGCATTTTTCCGACCATCCACTTTTTCTCCAATCTGACCGATAAGTAGATATGTTTCCATACAAGAAAACCGAGCTTTCCGCAAGGCTTCTCTGATGATACCAACCTTACAAAAAGCCCGGAAATACGCCACTTTTCAGCACTTATTTATCTTTCTTTGACAGCAAACAGACCGTCTCCACATGCCCCGTCCGCGGGAAAAAATCCGCCGCCATGCACCGCTCAGCTTTGTAACCCAGCTTCTCCAGCTCGGCACAGTCGCGCGCGGCAGTCGAGGGGTTGCATGAGATCATTACTATCCGCTCGGGCGACATCTTAGCTATGTATTTCAGCGTTTCGGGCGTGCAGCCTTTTCGCGCCGGATCAGCAATTATCACGTTCGGCAGCTCGCCGCGCTCGTATAAAGTCTGCGCTGCCTGCTCCGCATCGGCACATATGAACTCTGCATTCTTTATCCCGTTCGCAGCGGCATTTTTCTTCGCGTCGTCTATCGCGGGCGCTACTATCTCTACGCCTATCAGCTTTTTCACGCCTGCCGCCATCGAAAGGCCTATCGTGCCCGCGCCGCAGTAAAGATCCAGCAGAGTGTCCGTCGGCTTCAACTGCGCATACTCTCTTGCAAGCTCGTATACGCGCTCAGCCTGAAATGTGTTTATCTGGTAAAATGAATGCAGCGAGATCGCTATCCTGTTGCCGCACATCTCGTCGTATATCTCTTCCCTGCCGCAAAGTACTTCGCTCGATCTGCCAAGTATCACATTCGTGCGGTCGGGATTTATGTTCATGATGAAAGACTTTACCTGCGCAAACTCGCCGCATATCTGCTCGGCTATCTCCGCAAATACACCGCGCCGCTTCGCTGATGTCACAACGATACAGACCATTATCTCGCCGCTGTGCGCGCCTTTTCTCATGTAAACGTGCCGCAGCAGTCCCCTGCCGCTCTCCTCGTCATACGCCGTGACCTTCCGCTCAGTGCATAATTCCAGCAGTCTGCTGCAGATCTCAGTGAATATATCAGGTATCAGCGCGCACCCTTCCGAACGTATCACCCTGTGCGAACGCTTTGCATAAAATCCGCTGAAAAGCCTGCCATTTTCGTCCGCCGCTATCGGAAACTGCACCTTGTTGCGATAGTGCTCGCTGTTCTCGCTGCCGATAATTCCCTCAAATTTCGGTGAAAGCTTACCTATCCGCGTGAACGCGCTGTATACAAATTCTTCCTTTGCCCTCAGCTCTGCTTCGTAGCTAATGTGTCTGAATGAACAGCCTCCGCATTTGCCAAAAGCGCCGCACACGTTCTCGCAGCGGTCTGCCGAAGCGGTTATGATATTCTCGATAATGCCGTAGCAAAAGCTCTTTTTCACCTTTACTATCCTGCATTCTATCACATCGCCGACAGCCGTCAGCGGCACGAATACCGCTATACCGTCAGCCTTACCGACGCCGTTTCCCTCGTTCGTAAGTCCGGTTATCTCAAGCGTTACAACATCATTTTTCTTCAGCATAAAATTCCTCTATCTCGTTCTTCCGCTCCAGCATAATGTCAAAATGCTTGTTGTACTCCAGCGGATATTTGTAATTGAAAACTCTCTTCATCCTGCCGTTTTTCAGGTCTACCAGCTTTGTCGAGCCTGCTGCTCCCATAGCGATTATCGTCTGCACTTCTTCCATTATATAGATATTATACAGACTTTCATATCCGGACTTCACCCAGCCTATATTCTCCAGATTATCCACCATATTCTTTTGCTTGTACAGATAATACGGCTTGTAACCCGCGGCGTAAAGCTTCTCTGCCGCGTAGTCCACCATCTCGGCGGCGGGATTTTTAAACACTTCGCTCTTATCATCACTGCCGTTCAGCCGAGCCGAGCGTTTTACCGAAAGCGTGTGTACGGTTATACTCTCGGGCGATAAAATTATCAGCTCGTCTATCGTGCGCTTGAAGCTTTCTAGTGTGTCGGTCGGCAGTCCTGCTATCACGTCAGTATTTATAGAATCGAACCCCTGCGCGCGTGCAAGCTTGAAACTCTCGTAAAACTGCTGTGTGTTATGCTCCCTGCCTATCGCTTTTAGCACATCGTCATTAAGCGTCTGCGGGTTGATAGATATTCGCGTACAGCCGCCCTGCTTCATCGCTTCCAGCTTTTCAGCCGTTACGGTGTCGGGTCTGCCCGCCTCTATCGTGTACTCATGCACTTGCGAAAGGTCGAAGCTTTCAGATACCGCCAGCATAACGCGCTCTAGCTGCGGCGCTGTGAGCACTGTGGGAGTGCCGCCGCCGAAGTATATAGTGTCAGGCTTTATGCCTATGCGCTCGGTGAGCTTTGCCGTGTATTGAATCTCGTCACAGAGATTTTCTATGTATGCAGGTATTATTTTCTTAACGCCCGCTCCCGAAGCCGACTGCGATATGAACGAGCAGTACGAACATCTGCTGGGGCAAAACGGCACGGAAACGTACAGCCCGAATGTACTGCCGCCGCTCTCTTCAAGCTGTTTCAAGAACGGCGCCTGCGAAACGGCAGTGTCGTAGGCTATGCTGCACTTTTTTTGTGAGATCAGATAATCGTTCTGCAAGGTGCGGAATATTTCATCCTTCGTCAAGCTTTTGTCTATAAGCCTGTTGACCTGCTTCACGGGTCGTACTCCCGTAACTATGCCCCATTCCGAAACTATGCCCGTTAATGCGCTTACCGACTGGTACACCAGCTTTGAAAGCTCCAGCTCGCACTCTCCCTCAGCCGCATTTGGCGTTAGAGAAGAAACGCGGCGGCAGTTTTTACCGCCTATCCGCGCCGCTGCATACAGCAGAGTTTTTCTTTTCGTTCTCAGCTCTCTTGCAAAAACATAGTCCTCGCCAGCCGCAAGTTCCGCCGCTTCTTTTTCCGCATATATAAATTCAAAATGCTGCGCGGGAAAGAAAAGCTTCATCACAGCCTCTATTTCATATTTGTAGTCGTTTCCGCTGAAAATAATTTTCATGTTTTTACTATCCCCGTTTTAAATTAGGTATGGATTATATTTGCGCTCGCTGTCAAGCGAAGTTTCGCACATATGACCAGGCAGTATGCGCAGGTTTCCGCCAAGATCTTTTATCTTTTCCATGGAGTACATGAGAGCGCTGTAATTGCCGTCGGGCATATCGGTCCTGCCTACCGAGCGTGCGAAAAGCGTGTCGCCAGAAAACATAACGTCACCCGTGATATAGCATACCGAGCCGGAAGTGTGACCCGGTGTATGCAGCACGTCAAATTCCAGCTCGTCCTGCTTGATTATATCGTCCTCAGTTATAGCTATCGACTTATCGAAAGGCTTATAGCCGCGCACGCGGAAAAGGTTTATCAGCAGTCCGTCAGTATCTTCGCTGAGCTTTGCCTGATCCATTTCGTGTATATACACCTTACAGCCCGTTTTCTCCACAAGGTCTGCAACAGCGCCAACATGGTCGAAATGACCGTGAGTAAGCAGTATTTTTTTCAGAGTAAGCCCGTGTTTCAGTATCTCGCCGTATATGTAATCGGCGTCGGCGGGTGCGTCTATAAGCACTGCGCTGCCCTCGTTGGTAGCTACTATATAGCTGTTCGTATCGCACACGCTTAGCGGCTTGAGCTTGATTATCTCCATGATACTCTCCTTTTACTTTCCGCTGCGTTCAACGGATATTACGTTCTTTATCTTCTTTATCCTCGCGACAACGCTGTTTAGCTGATCCATGCCCGCTACGCTGAGCGTTACTGAGAGGATAGCGTTGCCGTTTTTCAGCTCGCGCGAGGAGGATTCGTATATATAAATATTTATCATAGCGAGGGCTGATGAAACGTCTGCCAGCAGACCTATTCTATCCACCGCTATAATGTCGAGCGTGGTCTTGAAGTACACGGGGTCGGTCTTTGAGCTTTCCCAGTGCACGGGTATCCAGCGATCTTTTTGGTCGGGATCATCCTTTTGCGAGAGGTAGTTTGCGCAGTCGCACTTATGCACCGAAACGCCGTGGCCGCGCGTGATAAAGCCTACTACGTCGTCGCCCGGCAAAGGGTTACAGCACTGCGCGAATTTTACCACGCAATCGTCTATGCCGTCTACCACAACGCCCGACTTCTTCTTTATGCTCTTAGGCTTAATATCATCCTGAGTGACCTCGGGCTGCTGCTTTTCGGAATACTTTTTCGTATATTCCACTTTTAGGCGCTGCATGACCTTTGAAAGCTGCACGCCGCCGTAGCCTATCGCTGCAAAGAAATCGTCCAGCGTTTCGCAGCTGTGCTTGCGCATATCTAAGCGCAAAAACTCCTCTAAGTCCTCTTCAGGAACGCGCATATTATTGCGGCGAAACTCGCGCTCCAGCGCATTTTTGCCCTCGAATATATTTTCCTCGCGGCGCTCTTTTTTGAACCACGAGCGTATCTTCGACTTAGCCTCGTTGGTCTTGGCGATATTCAGCCACGAGCGGCTTGGGCCGTGGCCCTCTATATTGGTAGTAAGTATCTCGATTATCTCGCCTGTCTTGATCTGATAATCGTAAGAAACCATCTTTTTATCTGCTTTCGCACCGCACATTCTGTGGCCTACCTGCGTGTGTATGGCGTAGGCGAAATCTATAACTGTCGCGCCCTTCGGCAGGGTTATCATATCGCCCTTTGGCGTGAAAGCGAAAACGTCCTCTGGGGCAAGGTCGTTCTTTATGGCACGGACTATCTCCTCCACGTCGTTCGACTCCTGCTGCGACTCTATTATCTGGCGCACCCAAGCTATGCGGTTATCCTCTTTGCTGCTGCCGCCCTTTATGCCCTCTTTATACTTCCAGTGCGCGGCGATACCGTATTCAGCCATGCGGTGCATTTCCCATGTGCGTATCTGCACCTCAAATGGTATGCCCTCTCTGCCGATAACTGTTGTGTGAAGCGACTGATACATATTCGGCTTCGGGGTAGAGATATAGTCCTTAAAGCGGTTAGGTATCGGGCGGAACATATCGTGTATTATGCCGAGGACGTTATAGCACTCGGGTATAGTATTTACGATTATTCTTACTGCGTAGCGGTCGTATATCTGGTCGATGTCTTTGCCGTCGCGGTAGACCTTTTTATATATGCCGTAATTCGACTTTACTCTTCCGTCTATCTGCGGCAGCGGGTCGAAATTCTCTTTTTCAAGGCGTTCGTGTATCTTCTTTTTGATATTCTCGATGAGGTTCTCGCGGTCGTCTTTGCGCAGTTTCGTCTGCTCCTCTATCTCCATATATGCGTATGGGTCGAGGTAGTAGAAAGCTAGATCCTCTATCTCGTCTTTGATAGAGCTTATTCCTAGGCGGTGAGCTATCGGCGCGTAGATGTTCATAGTTTCGTGCGCTATGGTGCGGCGCTTTTCCTCGCGGCAGTATTTCAGCGTGCGCATATTGTGCAGGCGGTCGGCAAGCTTGATTATTATAACGCGAATATCCTCACTCATAGCGAGCAGTATCTTACGGATATTCTCGGCTTTTTGCTCTTCTTTGGTAAATATTTCTACCTTGCCCAGCTTTGTAACGCCGTTTACGAGCATAGCTACATCGCTGCCGAACTGCTTTTCAAGCTCCTGCAATGTGCACTCTGTATCTTCCACAACGTCATGCAGCAGTGCGGCGCAAATAGTGTCGGTATCCATTCCAAGCTCCAGCAGGATATACGCTACTGAGAGCGGGTGACTGATATACGGCTCGCCCGACTCGCGCTTTTGGTCGTGGTGATACTTTTCGGCAAGCTTATAAGCTTCGACTATCTTAGAAAGATCATACTGCTTCTCGCCGTCGAGGATCTTTTTTGTATCAAAGCGTCGATGGTAATATCCTCCTTGACCTGCACGAGGTAATCATTCTCCCTCGGCGCTGGCAGGTAGGGCTGTATACCCGCAGGCTCGGTCTTTATAGCGTCGTTTTTTATATTGTTATCCATATTATCCATGGCTGTAATACCCTCTCTCAGAATGATATGTAGTCTAAAAAAGCTATCTTGAAAGCTGCGCGAGCAGGCGCATAGTTGGCGCGGCGCTGAGGTCTGCCTTAGCCTTTACGGGCAGAGTTTTTATGCTATGGCGCGAAGGCGTGAACTGCGCTATACCCGCTTCGCAGAATATATCGGCTATGATATGCAGTTTGCAGAAATTCATAGCGGGGCTGTTTATTTTCATGAAAAGCGTATCGAGCGCCACCTCGCCCGTAGCCGCTATAAGCTTGTACATATTTACCAGATCGGCGCGGGTAGGCGTTATCTTCGCAATGAATACAGGCGGCAGCGGCACGCCTTTTCTAAATTTTTCGTAGCAATCGCGCGCGGCGAGGTACTTGCCCGTATCCATGCCGTGCGGCTTTATATCCTCGGCTTTTATTGCTATGCTCTCGTTACCGTTAAAGACGTTTATCTCGATATTCGCGGCGATGTCGATAACGCTGCCGATACTAAAGAAAAGCTCCTGCGGCGGCGTGGAGAATATCAGTGCCTGAAAGCGTTTGCCGCCGTAGGAGAAGTCTATCTTGCTGTGTTTGCCGCCCGAAAGCGGGTAGACAGCGTTTACGCGGCAGTTAGGCAGGCAGAAAAGCGGATAGGGATTGCCCGCGCCGAAAGGCTCGAGAACTTCGAGCGAGCGGATATTTTCTATAGTAATATCCTCAGGCGGAATGACCATATCGCATTCGGTAACGTCGGCGGGCATAGCGCGCAGTTTATCGGCGAACTCCTGCACCTTAGCCTTAAACTGCGGCAGGTAGCGTTCTTTTAGCGAAAGACCGCCCGCGCATTCGTGTCCGCCGAATTTATCGAGATATTCCGAAGCGTATGTTAGGCAGGCGTGAATACTGAAACCGGGCAGACTGCGCGCGCTTCCGCGGGCAGTGCCGTCCTCGTCGATAGAGATTATGATATTCGGCTTGCCATAAGTTTCCATAACGCGCGCAGAAACTATGCCTATAACGCCGTGGTGCCAGCCTTTACCGCATAGCACGAGCACGCGGTCGTTGAGCACGGCGGGGTCATCGTCGATATATTTATATATCTCTTCCAGAATAGCGCCCTCAGTTTCGCGGCGAACAGCGTTAAGCTCTAGCAGGCGCTCGGTAAGAGAATCGGCCTCTTCGGGGTCTTCGGTAAGCAGAGCCTTTAGCGCGAGCAGGGGTGAATCGAACCTGCCTGCGGCGTTTATCTTAGGGCAAAGGCGAAAGCTCAGCGAGCGGGCGTTGAGCGAACTGCGGTCTGGCTGCACCTTATCTATCAGCGCGTTAAGTCCGTAATTTTCGGTATTTTGCATATACATAAGGCCCTGGCGGACTATACTGCGGTTTTCGCCGCGCAGGGAAACTACGTCGCCTACAGTGCCTATACTGCAAATATCGGCGTACTGCTCTACCACGGCTTCAAATCCGCCGTCAAGCGCCGCGCAGAGTTTCAGCGCAACGCCCGCGCCCGCGAGGTCTTTAAATGTAGACGGGCAATCGGCGCGGTGGGGTCTACCACGGCTTCGGCGCGCGGGAGTATCTCGGGCGGCTGGTGGTGGTCGGTAACTACAAGCTTCATGCCGAGTTTGTATATCTCCTCAGCCTCGGCAACGCAAGAGATGCCGTTATCCACGGTAACGATAAGCTCTACGCCCTGCTCATGCAGTTTGCGCACGGCGTCTATCGTCATGCCGTAGCCTTCCTCACGCTCGTTGATATAATATGTAACGTTCGCACCCATGCTTTGCAGGTAGCTGTAAAGGATAGCGGCAGCGGTAACGCCGTCGCAGTCGTAATCGCCGTAAATACAAATAAGGCGGTAGGAATCTATAAATTCATTGATAGTATCAGCCGCCTGCTCCATATCCGCAGTAATGAGGGGGTCTTCCAGCTCGTCATCGCTGAAAAAATCGACAACCTGCTGAAAATCGCAGAAACCCCTAGCCGTCATAAGCTTCAGCGCAAAAAGGCTTAGGTCGCATTTCAGCTTCATCTCACCCGCAAGTTTAAGATCGGGCGCGTTTACCTTCCATTTTCTCATAATATGATCGTCCTTAATCGAAAGCAGCAAAAGCGCTGCGTGAATACAATAATACTATTATAGTATACCACAAAATACGCTTTTTTTTCAATAGGCTACGCTATATTTAGCAAAAAAATTCACAACGCACCGCAAAATACGGCACGCTGTGAAAAATATGCTGTAAAATTTTATCAGCCCTTGGGTTCTTCCTCGGCGGGCTCTTCCTCGAGCTTCGAGCAGCAGGGCTTATGCTCGGTAAGACCCTGCGGGAAAAATTCGCCTATCGGGAAATTGATCTTATCAAAAAGCTCGCAGGGGGTATCGGTATTGGTAGAGCATTCCTTACCGGGTATGCAGTAATCGAACGCGGGTATCATGATAGGCACGGGGCGCTCTAGCTGGATTATTGCGAAAATGCCTATTGTGATAAGCACAACGTTTCTCTCAGCCGCGGTATCGGGCACAAGCTTAGCGTCAAGGCACATAGGCTCGGCTATGCTGACCGCCGCGGTAGGCAGCGCCGCAGATGAGCAGCAGGCAGCGCAGCCGCTGGTCTTGGAAGCGTAGCGAAAAGTGCTCATGCCGTCTGACACGAAGCGCTGGGTATTGCCGTCGCTGCCGAAAAGAATGACCTTTTTCGAGAAGGCAGCTCTGCCGTAAACGATGGTAGGCGTTTCGGTATTTTCAAAATACGCTTCGATCTCAGCCCTGAAATTATATGTTACGTCTACGGTATAGAAGCCGTTGTTGAAAGGCACGGGGTCGATGGCGAAGCTTACGCCTGTGACCTGTATGCACTTAGTTTTGATGTAAGATGCGGTATTGATAACCTCCTGCTCGGCAGTAGAGAATGAAAACTGTAAGTCTTCAAGACATTCCTGCGAGCTGCATGAATCGAACACCCTCATCACGTCTACGCAGACCGCTTCTTTAAACGGCTTATTCGGATTGCAGTTCATTTCGCTCATAATAAAATCCTCCTGACATAAATGTACTCCCTTCGGGACTGCGGCGGGGCATAGCCGCCGTTTGTACATTCTATTCAGGCAGATGAAAAAATTGTGCATAGAGCAATACCGCACAAACAAGGCGGAAAAAATTTCCGCCTTGTTATCATATATTTAGGTATTCTTATCTACCTGATGGAAAGTTTTGAGATTTCCTATCTTTTCGTTTCTCTCATCAAGTATCTTCTCGACGTCAGACCACTCAAGACCCTGATTTGCGGCGAGCACCATAACGTGGTAGAGCAGGTCGTTTATCTCGTTCGCAAGCTCATCGTTATCGCCGTTTTTAGCAGCTATAACGGTTTCGGTAGCTTCTTCGCCGACCTTTTTGCATATCTTATCAACGCCCTTATCAAAGAGGTACGCTGTGTAAGAATTTTCCTTAGCCTTGCCGTTTTCGTAATCAGCCTTTCTCTGTTTTATAACAGCAAAGATCTCTTCATAAATAGTCATATCAATTCTCCTCATTATAAATTTCATTGAAAAAACAGCTATACGAGCCTGTATGGCAGGCAGCGCCCGTCTGCTTTACGTTTAGCAGCAGGGTGTCGTCGTCGCAGTCGGAATAGATGGAAACTACCTTTTGCAGGTGGCCGCTGGTAGCGCCCTTATTCCAAAGCTCTTGACGCGAGCGGCTCCAGTACCATGTATAGCCTGTTTCGAGAGTTTTTCTCAAGCTCTCCTTATTCATATAGGCGAGCATGAGCACCGTTTTGGTGTCAACGTCAAAAGCTATCGCGGGAACAAGCTCGCCCTTGACAAAATACTTGTCAAGATCGTTAATATCTATCTTGATCTTACTCATTATCGGGTTTCCCTTCGTTTATTATTTATCGCCGAATTTTTCTTTCAGCTCTTTCTCCACGCGGGGTATCGGCAGGAGCATTGCGGCAGTCTGCAAAAGCATGAGCGCGCACATCAGCGCCGCGCCGTAAGATATGCTGATAAAGAAGTACGCCGCGCAGAAAGGCAGAGATACCGCCACCGCAATCGAGCCTATTTTTATCCACAAGCCGCCGCAGCGCTCGTTCGCGAAAACCCATGATTCGCGGCTGCTCATAGAGCGAGCTGTGCGGTAGCCGACGGTGGGATTCGGTTCGGCGGAATGGCAGTTTTTCATGATATACCCGCAGATGATTATGACCGCGGGCACAAAAAATGTCAGCACCGTATAAAGAATGCTCATTTTTTACCTCACGATTATCCCCCTTGCTGCGGCAGTCCGCCTTGACCTGCGAAACGGTAAGCTCTTTGAAATGGAAAAGGCTTGCCGCGAGCGCCGCAGAGCAGTCGGTTTCTAAGAACGCCTCGGCAAAATCGCCGAGCTTGCCCGCACCGCCGCTTGCTATAACGGGTATCTTTACCGCCGAGCAGACAGCTTTAAGCATAGGCAGTTCGAAGCCGCCGCGCACGCCGTCGGTATCTATGGAATTAAGGCAGATCTCGCCCGCGCCGAGCTGCTCGATGCGCTTTACCCAGTCGATGAGGTCGAGCTGCATATCAATCCTGCCGCCATTGATATAAACAGTCCACTTATTATCGGCGACTTTTTTAGCGTCGATGCCGACGCAGATGCACTGGCTGCCGAAAATATCAGCGCCGTCTTTGATAAGCTGCGGATTCTGAACAGCCTGCGAGTTAACGGAAACTTTATCAGCGCCCGCGCGCAAGGTATCTCTAATATCGTCAACGGTCTTGATACCGCCACCGACCGTGAGGGGCACGAAGACCTTTTTAGCAGTTTCACGGACTACGTCGAGCATTACTCCCCTGCCCTCGTGCGAAGCGGTTATATCGTAAAACACGATCTGGTCAGCACCCTGAAGATTATATTCATAAGCGCAGGCAACGGGGTCGCCGACCTCTTTTATGCCCTCAAAATTAACGCCTTTTACCACTTTTCCATCGCGGACATCAAGACAGGGTATTATTCTTTTTGCCAGCATATTACTTTCCCTCCACTGCAAGTTTCACGAAATTTTCGAGTATCTTCAAGCCTGTTTTACCGCTCTTTTCTGGGTGGAACTGGCTGCCGAAGATAGTCTTTCCGTCAGACACCATAGCGGGAACTTTACCGCCGTACTCAACGTATGCGCAAAGAGCGCTGTCGGCGCAGAAAGCTTTATAGGAATGAACGAAGTAAACGTACTCGTCATCGGTAAGGCCGTCAAAAAGCGGGCATGGCTTATTATAAACCAACTTGTTCCAGCCCATATGTGGGATAACGAGATCGGGCTCGTCTATCTTATCGACATAGCCCTTTATCAGCCCCAGACCCTCGCACTCTTCAAACTCAAAGCTTTTTTCAAAAAGAAGCTGCATACCCAAACAGATACCGAGGAAAGGCTTCAGCTTTGCCTGCTCTTTAACGGTATCTACAAGGCCGCTTTCGGTGAGCTTTTTCATAGCCCATGGGAAAGCGCCTACGCCGGGGAGGATTATCGTGTCCGCCGCTTCGAGGTCGGCTTTATCGGCCGTAAGCTTATTTTCTACGCCGAGGAAATCGAGCGCATTTTTTACCGAGAAGATATTTCCCGCGCCGTAATCGACTATTGCTATCATTTTACAACACTCCCTTTGTGGAAAGTACGCCGCCGCCCGTTACCGTCATAGCGTCTTTAAGGGCGTGAGCGACAGCTTTGAACATCGCTTCGATGATATGGTGATCATTTTTGCCGTATTCCTCGCGGATATGCAGCGTTATACCGGAATTCATCGCGAAAGCTCTGAAAAATTCTTCGGTAAGACAGGTATCAAATTCGCCGCAGCGGAAATCGGTGAAATCCGCGCTGAAAGCGAGGAAAGGTCTGCCGCTTATATCCAGCGCGCAAAAGCTGAGTGCTTCGTCCATAGGCACATAAGCCGAGCCGTAGCGGGCTATACCGCCCTTATTGACCAGCGCCTTAGCGAAAGCCTGACCCAGCACTATACCAACGTCCTCTACCGTATGGTGGCCATCGACGTTAAGGTCGCCTGTGCAGTTCACCTGCATATCAATACCGCTGTGAACGCCAAAAGCTGTGAGCATATGGTCGAAAAAGCCTATGCCTGTATCGACATTCACCTTGCCCTCGCCGTCAAGCTTGACGAATACCTCAATATCCGTTTCCTTAGTTTTTCTTTTGATCTCTGCTGTACGCATATTTATCACCTGCTTATGAAAAATTGTGTGTATTTACTGCTGTTTCCAGAAACCGCCCGTATGGAAGTTAGGGTTGCCGAGCGGCTTGGCTGTAAGGCGGAAGATAACGCAGCCGTCGGGGCAGACAATATCTTTTACATATTTGCCGCTGCCGCCGAGATTTGTAAGGTCGCCGCCGCTGCGCACCGCCTCCATCAGCGGGTAAAGCATCATCACAGTCTTTGAGCATATACCGAATCCGTCTTTATTGACGGGGCAGCCGTATGTACAGGTATACTTATCGCCTATCTCCTCGCCGTTGCGGCAATAGCGCACGGGAGAATCGCCGCGCAAATAGCCCGTGACCTCTACCTCAAACTCGTACTCTTCATCATACCATTTATTCACGGCATATCACCTCACTGCATTACCTGCTGCATGATAGCGTCGAAAGCGGCTTCATTGCGCTTTGAGAAGTAAAAGCGGAAGCCGTCGAGGGTAAGCTCGCCGTCCTCGCCGTAAGCGAGAAGATCTTTAAGCATTACGAGCGCATAACGCTCTTTAAAGATGAATTTGCCCTTATTTACCAAAGAGTAGCCGGCAATATCCTCGTCAGAGATGGAAACACACCATATACCTCTGCCGTTATTTGCCATTATTCTCCGATTTGTCAGCGCGAAAACGGTGTTGTCGCCGCCGAGCATCGCGCCCTGCGACGTTCCGAAAACCGCCAGTTTACAGGTAAAGACTACCTTTTCGCCGTCCTCGAGCTGAAAACCGTATTTATTCCTCACTTCGGGGAGCGAGTCGAGATATGCTCTGTTCATTATTTTTCTCCTATAATTTTTAGTATTGTTTTGGGTTTAAAACCTTACCTTGATAGCGTTTGCGTGAGCGGTAAGGCCTTCCTTTTCGGCGATGAGAACTATATCGTCCTTAGCCTCGCGCAGAGCCTGCTCGGTGTAATATGTAAAGCTGGTGCGCTTTTCAAAGCTGTTTACGCCGAGGGGCGAGAAAAAGCGGGCTGTGCCGCTGGTAGGCAGAACGTGGTTCGGGCCAGCGTAGTAATCGCCGAGAGGCTCGGAAGCGTATTTGCCGAGGAAGATAGAGCCTGCGTTATCGAGCTTGCCGATATACTCCATCGGGTTATCGAAAAGTACCTCGAGGTGCTCGGGAGCGAAGCGGTTTGCGAGCGCGCAGGCTTCGTCCTTAGTCTTGCAGATAAGGATAGCGCCGTAATTTTCCAGCGAGCTTGCGATTATCTCTTTTCTAGAGAGGTACTGCATCTGTCTTTCTATCTCAGCTAGAGTCTTGTCAGCAAGCTCTTCGCTGGTGGTAACGAGGATAGATGAAGCGAGCTTATCATGCTCAGCCTGCGACATAAGGTCGGCAGCTACGAATTTTGGGTCGGCAGTTTCGTCAGCCATAACGAGTATCTCGCTTGGGCCTGCTATCATGTCTATATCTACGGTGCCGTAAAGCAGTTTCTTAGCGGTAGCTACGAAGATATTGCCGGGGCCTACTATTTTATCTACCTTCGGTATCTCCTCAGTGCCGTAAGCGAGGGCTGCGATAGCCTGTGCGCCACCCGACATAAATATCCTGTCAACGCCGCATACGGCAGCCGCTACAAGAATATCCTTATTGGGAGTACCGTCTTTAAGCGGAGGAGTTACCATGATTATCTCCTTAACGCCCGCGATCTTTGCGGGGATAGCGTTCATAAGAACGGAGGAGGGGTAAGCAGCCGTGCCGCCGGGAACGTAAAGACCTACCCTTTCAAGACCCCTTACGCGCTGACCGAGGATAACGCCGTTTTCCTTAGCGTTTACAAAGCTCTGGGATTTCTGGCGGGTGTGGAAATCGGTGATGTTTTCTACCGCGTTGAGCAGAGCGTCGGTAAAGGCGCTGTCTGCTTCGGTAAGAGCGTCGTTTATTACCTCGCGAGGTACTTCGTAATACTGCGGAAGCTTGCCGTCGAACTTTTCGGTATAAGCTTTTACAGCGCTGTCGCCGTTAGCCTTTACGTTTTCGATTATCTCGGTAACTACTGCCGTTACCTTTTTATCAGTTTCGCCGCTGCGCTTTTCTACCTGCTTGAAAAACTCTTCCTCAGCAGCACCGTCAGCGACGATCTTTCTCATGATTGCCATTTTCTATTCCTCCAATTTAAACTTCAAACACAAAGCACTTTTGCGATGCAGAATTTACTGCTCGGGCTTATCGAGCGCTTTTTCCACCAGCGAGATGAAGTTTTCTATCTCCTGCTGGCGCATTTTCATGCTTACCATATTTACAATAAGGCGGGCGGATATGGGGCAAACGTCCTCTATTACCTCCAGCCCGTTTTCTTTAAGGGTAGTGCCTGTTTCGACAATATCGACTATACCGTCGGATAGTTCGAGCAGGGGGGCAAGCTCTACCGAGCCTTCTATCTTAACTATCTCGACATCCATGCCCTTGCTTTCAAAATAATTGCGGGTGATGTTGGGGTACTTGGTAGCTATAGTCTTTACGTTATAGCCGCCGTAAAACTTCGAGCCTTTTTTAGTAGCGAGGGCGAATTTGCATCTGCCGAAGCCCAGGTCTACAAGCTCGAAGAACTTGCCCTGCATCTCCATTATAGTATCCTTACCGACAACGCCTATATCGCACACGCCGTGCTCGACGTAGGTGATAACGTCGTTCGCCTTAGCGAGAACTACCTCGATATTGCCATCGGGGATAGGGAGAATGAGCTTTCTGCCCTTTTCTCTAACCGCGGTGCAGTCGAAACCTATCTTTTCAAACAGACCAACGGTATCTTTTTTTCAAGTCTGCCCTTTGTAAGAGCTATTCTAAGCGGTTTATTCATGATAAAAATTCCGTCCTTTGCGTTTTATATTTCTATGTGCGATACGTTTTCGTTAATGATAAATATTTTATGTATACCCTTTGAAGCCGCGTATTCTTTGGTTTCCTCGAGGGTATCAAAAGGCTGTTTTCTATCACCATGCCGTCGCGCACAAGCTTCTGCGCAAAAGCTATCGCCTCTACAACATAGCCCTTTTCGCCGAAAACTATGCAGTCGGCAGATTTGAGGGTAGGAGCAAGGCAGTTCTTTCTGAGGTATCTCGCTATCTCATCGCAGTTCACGCCGAAGCCTACCGCGGGGCAAGGCTCGCCGAACTCAGCAATAAGGCCATCATATCTTCCGCCCTTGAGCACCGAGCTGCCTACGCCGGAGATATAGCCCTTGAAAACTATTCCCGTGTAGTAATCGGTATGGCTTACTATTCCGAGGTCTACCGATATCTTGCCATCGTAGCCTAAGCTGGAAACGCGGCTGTAAACTTCTTTGAGAGTAGAAAGGATAGCCGTTATCTTATCATCGGTGAAAAGCTCGGCTGCCTTATCGAACACCTCTACGCCGCCGAAAAGGCGCGGGAGCTGCTTTAGTGTATGGGTTATCTGATTTTCGCCGACCTCATCGAGCAGGTCGTTGAGCGCGGGATAATTCTTCTGCGAGATGAGCAAGCGTATCTCTTCGCGCACGCGCTCGTCTACGTCAAGGCGGGCAACAAGCTCTTTAAAGTAGCCGATATGACCTATCTCGAGTCTGAACTTTTCTTCGTCGAACTCAGCAAGAGCCTCTACCGCTGTGCAGAGCACCTCGTAATCAGCGCGCTTGGTATTAGTGCCGCCCAGCAGCTCTATACCCGTCTGCACTACCTCGTCAGACCTGCCTTTAAGCAGCGCGTTGTTTTCATATATCGACTGATTATAGTAAAGGCGCAGCGGGCGCTTAGCGTCTTTAAGTCTGGTGGAGGCAAGGCGCGCTATAGGTATAGTAGAATCGGGGCGCATAACTATCAGCCTGCCCTTAGAATCGGTAAGCTTGTACATACTTTCCTGCTGGAAATTGCGCGAACTGCCGCTGAAAAGGTCGTAAAACTCTATACCGGGGGTAACTACCTCACTGTAACCAAATCTGGAAAAAAGCGTTGTGAGTTTATTTTCTACCATTCTTCTTGCAAGACACTCCTCAAAGAGCAGATCTCTCGTGCCCTCAGGAGTAATTAGGTCATATCTTTTCATTTATACTTCTATTTCCTTTCCACTTATAATCACTTCATTATAGTAAAGTGCTAACATAGTAGCATATTACTTAAATATAATATCATACATCTTGCGCATTGTCAAGCAGGGGTATGAATATACTTTTACCTTACTGTAAATTTAATTTATCAGAAGCCAAAAAGCGTAGTCTGATTAGAATCGGGCAGGTCGCCGAAAGCGCCGTTATTTTTCAGCGTTTCTATTACCGATCTGCCTACGCCGCTCTGCTGCTGGAATTCTTCTATCGAGATAAAGTCGCCGCTCTGCGCCTTTTCGTAAAGCTGGTTCGCTGCGGAAGCGCCTACGCCGTTTATCGAAACGAAAGGCAGGCGCAGCTTGCCATCCTCTATGCGATAGATGAAAGCGTGAGATCTATAAATATCTACGGGCAGAAATTCCAGACCGCGCAGCAGCATCTCGTAGACTATCATTAGGGTATCTATCGTACCCTCGATCTTAGCGGTGCGCTCTTCCTTCGGCTTAGCTTTCAGCTCGAGAATCTTATTTTTTACCATATGAACGCCCTTTATGGCTGTTTCTGCGTCGAAATCCTCGCCGCGGACGGTGAAAACGGCTGCATAGAACACAAGCGGCTCGTGGACTTTGAACCAGCAAAGTTTTATCGCCGAAGTAACGTACGCTGCGGCGTGCGCTTTCGGGAACATATACTTTATCTTCAAACAGCTGTCGATATACCACTGCGGCACGTCATGGTCTAGCATATCCTGCTTCATCTCATCGGTAAGCAGCTTTGGCGCGTTACCTTTACGAGTTATCTCCATTATCTTGAACGAGCGCTTCGGGTCTACGCCGTGATAGATGAGGTATGTCATGATACTATCGCGCGTTCCGATAACTTCCGAAATCGTGCAGGTGCCGTTTTTGATGAGGTCCTGCGCGTTGCCCAGCCAAACGTCTGTACCGTGAGAAAGTCCCGAAATTTGCAGCAGGTCGCTGAAATTCTTCGGCTTCGCATCGAGAAGCATTTGGCAGACGAAAGAAGTACCCATTTCGGGGATACCGAGCGTGCCCGTTTTCCACATAAGATCCTCTTCGGTAACGCCGAGCGCTTCGGGAGAGGTGAAGAGGCTGTAAACTGCGGGGTCGGACATGGGTATCTCGGTGATAACGAGTCCTGAAAATTCCTCGAGGTACTTATATATAGTAGGAACATCATGACCTAGCTCGTCGAGCTTCAATATAGTATCATGCAGCGAGTGGAAGTCGAAGTGGGTGGTTATAACGTCGGCTTCGTCCTTTTCGGCGGGGTGCTGCACGGGGGTAAAGTCGTAAACTTCATAATCTCCGGGGATAACCACCATTCCGCCGGGGTGCTGACCGGTAGTGCGCTTTACGTCAAGGCAGCCGTTCACCAGGCGCTGTATCTCGGCGGGGTGGGCTGTTCTGCCGCGCTCTTCGAGATATTTTTTAACGTAGCCGTAAGCGGTCTTTTCCTGCACGCCAGAGATAGTGCCCGCTTTGAAAACGTGGTCTTTACCGAAAAGCTCTTCGGTATAGCGGTGCGACTGGCTTTGGAAATCGCCCGAGAAGTTAAGATCTATATCAGGCGCTTTATCTCCGTCAAATCCGAGGAAGGTTTCAAACGGAATATCGTGGCCGTCGCGGTGCATATCAGTACCGCACTCGGGACAATTTTTCGGCGGAAGGTCGAAGCCCGAGCCGACCGAACCGTCTGTAATAAACTCGCTGTGGCGGCATTTCGGGCAGACATAATGCGGCATAAGCGGATTGACTTCCGAAATGCCTGACATCGAAGCTACGAAGGACGAACCTACCGAACCACGCGAACCTACCTGATAGCCGTGCTGAACGGAGTTGTAAACAAGCTTCTGCGCTATCATGTAAAGCACTGCGAAACCGTGCTTGATTATGGAAGCAAGCTCGCGGTCAAGGCGTTTATAGACGATCTCGGGGATATGGTCTTTATAATACTCGGCAACGTGAACGTCCTCGCCTTCGGGAACTTCGATAGACTCGGGGGCGCAGTCGCCGTAGATAGAGCAGCACTTTTTCCAGCAAATATCCTGCAATTCGCGCACTGCACCGGGGATAAATGGCGTATATGTACCGTCGGGGAAAGCTTTCAGCCCGCTCTCTATCTTATCGGCTATCATATTCGTATTGGTAACTACCACCTCAAAAGCCTTTTCCTCGCCGAGGTAGGAAAGCTCATCGAGCATCTGGTTAGTAGGCTTGAAGTAGAGAGGCGCTTGATTATCCGCGTCGGTAAAGCCCTTTGATGCCATAAGAATTGCGCGATAGGCGCTGTCGCCGGGGTCCATGACGTGAACGTCGCCCGTTGCGCAAACGGGTATGCCCAGCTCGTCGCCCAGCTTTACCACAAAGCGGTTGATATTGCGCAGATCTTCCAAACTATTGATATGAGTGTAAGGGTCTTTCTCGGAAACGAGCATAAACTGGTTATTGCCCTCTGGCTGTATCTCAAGATAATCATAGAAAGAAGCTATCTGCCTTATCTTATCCATAGGCTCGTTATTGAGATACGCGCGGATAAGCTCGCCCGCTTCGCAGGCGGAGGCAACTATAAGACCCTCGCGGTTTTTCACAAGCTCCGACTTCGGTATACGCGGGCGGCGCTTGAAATATTTGAGGTTTGAGTCGGAGATAAGGCGGTAGAGATTTTTTCAGACCTGTATTATTGCGCACAAGGATTATTTGGTGGTAAGTTTTTGACTCGGGCGCGGTGACCTTATCGGTATCGGCAAGCAGGCTGTTCAGCATATCGGCGGTTATGACCATATGCGGGTACTGGTCGGAGATCATCTCAGCCAGCTTGATGAAAATTTTCGCGAGAACTTCGGCGTCGTCGCAGGCGCGGTGATGGTTAAAATCGCCGTAGCCGAAATGCTCGGCCACATAATCGAGCTTATGCTTTTCAAGCTCGGGCAGCATTTTCTGCGACATAACTACCGTATCGAGCGAGGAAAACGGGAAATCTATCCCCGCGCGCTTTGCGGCTTCTCTGACAAATCCGCAGTCGAAATTAGCGTTATGCGCGACAAGCAAGGGTTTGCCGCCGCAAAATTCCTTAAAGCTTTTGAGCACCTCGCCCTCGTCGCGCGCGTCTTTAAGCATATCGTCAGTTATGCTTGTAAGTCCTGTGATGAACTCGGTAAGCTCGCGGTGGGGGTTGCAGAACTCTGAAAAGCGGTCTACTATTTTAAGTCCGCGCAGCTTTACCGCGCCGAACTCTATGATTCTGTCATTAACGGGATTTGTGCCCGAAGTTTCAAGGTCGAAAACTATTATCTCATCGGTAAGCGGGGTCTTTTCCCAGCCTTTATAGATAACAATATCGTTATTGACCTCGTAAGCTTCTATACCGTAGAGAACTTTAAAATCTCCGCCGTTTTTGCGTATGCCTTTAACGGTATTTACGGCGTCGGGGAAGCCCTGAACTACGCCATGGTCGGTTATTGCGAGAGCCTTATGCCCCCACTCGAAAGCGCGCTTTACGAGGTTGCCGGGAGCGGCAAGCGCGTCCATAGAGGACATATTGGTATGGCAGTGAAGCTCTACGCGCTTATGCTCGCTGGTGTCTTGACGGGTGGTGCGCTTTACCTGCATAATATCGTCGGGCATGAAATTGAAAGTATGGTCGTAATCGTCCTCGACCACCTTACCGCTCGCGATAACGCTCGTGCCCTTTTTCATGACCTCGAGCATAGCGGAAAGCTCGTCCTTGCTGAGGCGGTTGCGGGACTTTTTAGCCGAGCCGAGCAGCTTCATCGAGAATGACGAAGTAAAGTCGGTAAAGTAGATAATAGCTATCAGCATACCGTTTTTAGTTTCGCGGGTGTCGATATGGAAGATCTCGCCCCAAATAACTATCCTATCGGTAAGCTCGGAAGTGATCTCGTTCATAGGCACTACGCGCTCGGTAGGCATGATAGGCGCGCCCTTCAGCACCTTTGCGCCCTCGGCGATTATCGGCAGGCCTGTAAACTCAACGTTGCAGGTACGGTATTCGTGCGGAGCGGAAGGAGCAGAGCCACCTGCGGGCGAGAAGCCTGCGGGGGCAGAGGGCAAAGGATTATTTATCGGGATACTATTCAGATAATCCTCCTGCTGTTTGGCAAAGCTGGCGGTATCAACCTGCGTAATGCCGGTAAGCTCTATACGCACGCTGATGGAGAACATCTCAAACACCAGCGCAGGAAAAGCGGACTCTATGCCCGCCTTTTTGAGTATATCAGCGCCGCCGTGCTTTAAGCCTACGGTAAAAAGACCGCCCGAGTAGCTGATGTCCGCGCCCTCAAAAAAGCCGTTTACAACGGGAAAACGCGATTTTAGAAACTGGGTGAGGTCTTGAAAATACTCGGCGCAGAGCATATCGGGCGTATATTTCAGACGCAAGCGCAGCTCTTTAAGCCCCAGTTTTTCGCACATAGAGCGCTCAAACTGCGAAACGTCTGCAAAAGGTATGAGCCGATTTGAACGCGCAAAAAGCTCCAGCGCGCCGTCATGCTCGGTATAGACAAGCTTCAATAAGCAGGCGTCGGACAATATCTGCGGCACCTGCTCGTTATAGCCTTCTAAAAATTCGGATAATTTATAATCTTTCATGGTACTTCCCGTTTATCAGAGTTTTTCGATCTCCTCTATAAGTCTGCCGAGGGCTTCGTCCTCGCTGAGCTTACAGATCTGTTTGCCGTGTTTAAAGAGCACGGCGCATCCGTTACCGCCTGCGACGCCTATATCAGCTTCGCCTGCCTCGCCGATGCCGTTTACCACGCAGCCCATTACGGCCACGGTGATGTTTTTTTTATCTATACCACTCACGGCGTTTTCCACGCGCTTTGCGAGCGAGATGAGGTCTATTTTAGTACGTCCGCAGGTGGGGCAGCTTACTATCTTAACGCCGCTTCCCTTTCCTACCGCCATAAGAATATCCTTAGCGGCGCGTATCTCTTTTACAGGCTCGTCGGTAAGCGAAACGCGGATAGTTTCGCCGATGCCGTCTACCAGCAGCGAACCTATTCCGACGGCGGATTTAATTATACCCATGCGCTCAGTGCCCGCTTCGGTAACGCCGAGATGCAGGGGGTAATCACACTTCTGCGCCAAAAGGCGGTAAGCGTTTATCATGGTAGGCACGTTCGAGGACTTTATTGAGATGACAATATCGTCAAAATCGCAGGCTTCGAGAATATGTACATGGCGCATAGCGCTTTCAACGAGCGCTTCGGGGGTGGGCGAGCCGTATTTCGCGAGAAGTTCTTTTTCCAGCGAGCCGCCGTTTACGCCGATCCTTATCGGTATGCCGCGCGCGGTGCAGGCTTTTACTACCGCCTTTACTTTGTCCTCTCCGCCGATATTGCCTGGGTTTATCCTTATCTTATCTATACCTGCTTCCGCGCAGGCGATGGCAAGGCGATAATCGAAATGAATATCTGCCACAACGGGGATATTCACGGCTTCTTTCAGTGCGTAAACGAGCTTTACGGCTTCCATATCGGGGATAGCGGCGCGGATTATCTCGCAGCCCGCGGCTTCAAGCTCTTTTGCTTGGCGGACGCTCTCCTCAGTTTTATGCGCTTCGACATTCAGCATCGACTGTATATATATTTTCTCGCCATTTAGCGTGAGGTCGCCCACGCGTACCGGCTTTACGTTTCTTTTCATGTTATTACAGACCTTTCGGAAAATTGTATGGATCGTCTAATTTGTCAGAATATTTTAGTTATATCGCTTACAGTAACTACCACCATTAGGAGCATCAGCAAGACAAGACCCACAAAATGCACAAGACCCTCATACTTAGGGTTGACAGGTTTGCGGCGGATAAGCTCTACTATAAGAAACATGAGTCTGCCGCCATCTAGCGCGGGCAGGGGGGAGCAGGTTGAAAAGACCTATATTTATCGAGATAAAGCCGCCCATCGCGAGCATATTCTGCGTTAGACCTTTCCAGTCGATACCAGTTTCGGTGCTGGTCTGCGAGTCGATGACTTCGTTCATCTGATCGACTATACCGACGGGGCCTGAGAGGTCTTTCAGCGAATATTTGCCCCTTACCAGATCAAAAAGCGAGATATAGATAAGGCGAGAATAGCTGATAGTTTCATGAAAAGCATTGTCGATAACAGTGATCGGGTTGAGCTTCACGCCCTTTACCATAAAGTCGATATGGATAGAATCGTCGGTAACGAAAGACACGCCGGTAAGCTTTACGCGCTCGCCGTTGCGCTTTACCTCCATATCAAAAACGCCGTCGGCGTCATTCTGCATAGTGTAGGAAAGGTCGATAGCGGAGAAAATTCGCATACCGTTTACCGAAACTATCTTATCGCCCTCGGCAAGACCAGTTTGATTAGAGGTAGCGTTTTCGTAGAATTTCGCAACAGTGGTAGAGGTAATGCCGTCGGAAAGGCAGGTATTTACGATGAGAAAAGTAAAGCCCAGCAGAAGGTTCATGACTATTCCAGCAACGACTATCACTATCTTGCGCAGGGGGCTTTTATTGCAAAAAGCCTTATTATCGGTGCTTTCGGTATCCTCGCCCTCCATAGCGCAGTAGCCGCCTATCGGGAAAATGCGCAGCGCGTAGAGCGTTTCGCCCTTTTGCTTTTTAAATATCGCGGGACCCATGCCTATCGCGAATTCGTTCACGCGCACGCCGTTTTTCTTGGCGGCAATGAAGTGACCGAACTCGTGGATAACGATTATAAGCTCGAAGATGAGCAACGCGAAAAGTATGCTTAAAACTCTGCTCATAGAAAAATATGCCTTTCTTTTGTTTACGAACGCTTAAAGCGCCTTTATCTGTTTTTCTATAAATCCGCGGGCAAATCTATCTGCCGCGAGTATTTTATCCAAGGAATCTGCGGGGTGTTTTCCATGCAGGTGAGCGCACGGGTGACAAGCTCGCCTATTTGCAGGAAAGAGATCTTGCCGCCGAGGAAAGCCGCCACCGCGACCTCGTTCGCCGCATTCACGCAGGCAGGAACTATGCCGCCCTGCCGAGCCGCTTTTATGCAGGCACCCAAGCAGTCGAAAGTATCGAAATCGGGCTTCTCAAAAGTCAGCTTGCCGTAATCGGTGAGCGAAAGTCTGCCCGTAGGGCACTCGGCGCGGTCGGGATAAAGCAGGGCGTACTGTATCGGTATCTTCATATCGGGAACGCCCATCTGCGCTATCACGGAGTAATCGGCGAACTCGACCGCGGAGTGAACGACGCTTTGGCGGTGAACGACTATCTCGATTTCATCTGGGGAAACGCTGAAAAGGCGCATAGCTTCGATAAATTCAAGACCCTTGTTCATCAGCGTTGAGGAATCGACGGTTATCTTATTGCCCATGCTCCAGTTCGGGTGATTTAGCGCCTGCTCTACCGTGACGTTTGCAAGCTCGGATTTTGTCTTGCCGAAAAACGGGCCGCCCGAAGCTGTGAGGATAATCTTTGTCATCTGCGAGGGCTTATTGCCCTGCAAGCACTGGAAGATCGCTGAATGTTCGCTGTCTACGGGGTAGATATTGACATTTTTTTCTGCGGCTAGGCGCATTACCAGTTCGCCGCCCGCCACCAGCGTTTCTTTATTCGCTAGGGCAATGTCCGTGCCGTTTTCGATAGCGGCAACAGTAGGCTCCAGACCGACCATACCGACAACGGAATTGAGCATTTTGTCAACGCCCTTCATGCGAGCGATGGTCTTTAAGCCCGCCATTCCGCTGAGCACATTTATATTCTTGCCGGCGAGCGCAGTTTTAAGCGTCGCCAATTTGCTCTCGTCGAAAATGCAAACGGTATCTGCGCCGAATTTAAGAGCCTGTTCGGCGAGCAGAGAAACGTTTGAATTTGCGGCGAGGGCTTTCACCCTTATATTATGCTTCTGCGCGACCTCTAATGCCTGTGTGCCGATAGATCCCGTAGAGCCAATTATTGTTATAGTTTGATTTGTCTGCATAAAATACGACCTCAGTCCAAAAAAGGCAAAGGCTTCATGACGTGCCACAAAGCCTTTTATGCCATATAATGTTTATCCTAATGTTACAAGCGCGCCCTGCGAGAAGAGGTAGAACATGAAAGGCGCTACCAGCAGAACGCTGTCGAACCTATCCATGATGCCGCCATGACCGGGCATTATGTTACCGTAATCCTTGATCTGGGTCTGGCGCTTTATAACAGAAGCGGAAAGATCACCCACAAGTCCTACCAGCGAACAGAACATTCCTGCTATGAATATCGCAAAGAGGTGAACCTCGACGCCCTTATTGATAACGCTGTAAATTGCCGCGATTATGAGCAGGAAAACGCCGTTGCAGACAGTTCCGCCGATAAGACCCTCTACGGTTTTTTTCGGGCTGATCACCGGGCAAAGCTTATGTTTGCCGAAGAACGTTCCTGCGAAGTAAGCGCCCGAATCTGCGAGCCATGCGCCCGCAAGGGTGAGGACTACTGCAAATCTGCCGCAGTCGGGGAACATTGAGATAAGCTTGATGAGGGTGCTCATAGAATAAGTAACGAGCAGCGTCATGCCTATCATGGTGAACGGCACGGAGTAGGCGTATTCGCTGTGATTTTTGAGGTACATCAGCAGCATAGCCGTCACGAATATAAAGCCGTAAAGCTTGACATTAAAGAAAGTGAAAAGCCGTGCTTATAGACCATCGGGAGCAGGCAGTCAACTGCGGCAAATGCGAAGCAGGCGCAGCATTCGGGGCGGAATTTTACCAGCCCGACAGCCTTGAAAAGCTCATAGAGAGCACCGACGGCGATAGCAGCTATCGCGAGATTGAAAACCCATGTGTGCGCCAAAGCAAGTATCAGTACAGCTATCACTATCGCGACAGCCGCTGAGATTATTCTAGTCTTCATTTTTTCACGTTCCTTTCAAACTCAAACTCCGCCGAATCTGCGGTTGCGGTCGCTGTAAGCTATTACCGCTTTTTCGAGGTCGGCAGGCTTGAAATCAGGCCACAGGATATTTGTGTAGTAAAATTCGGCGTATGCCGACTGCCATATCATAAAATTTGAGAGTCGCTGTTCACCGCTGGGTCTGATTATCAGATCTACATCGGGGGCGCAATCACCGTCGAGCTGAGCTGTATATAGGTTTTCGCCGATCATTTTATCGGTAATATCCTGCGGCTCGAGCCTGCCCGACTTCACCTGCTCGGCAAGCACTCTAACCGAGTGGGCTATCTCGTCTCTGCCGCCGTAATTTATAGCGATAAGGAGAGTCATAGCGGTAAAATCGCGCGAATCAGCCTCTACGCTCGCCATTTTCTGCTGAAGCGAGGGGCGCAGCATAGATCTGTCGCCGATAAAGCAAATACGGATATTTTCCTCTATAAAATCGCGAACTTCGTCGAGATATTTATCGAAAAGATCCATTATAGCCTCAACCTCATCGGCAGGGCGTTTCCAATTTTCGGTAGAAAAAGCATACACGGTGAAATACTTCACGCCCAGCTTTTTAGCGTGGCGGGTGATGGTGCGGAAAGTCTGTGCGCCCTGGCGGTGACCGAATTTCCGCGGCAGACCGCGTTTTTTAGCCCATCTGCCGTTGCCGTCCATAATAACGCCTATATGCGCGGGCATTTTTGTGCCGGGCGGCAGCAGAGGTTTTTCAGCAGTAGCCATGTAAGTTCAGATCCTTTCAGTTTAAGCCTTATCAGATAGAGAGGATCTCTTTTTCCTTTACAGCCACCTGCTCGTCAACTTCCTTAACGTTCTTATCGGTGATCTTCTGGATAGTTTCCTCAGCGCCTTTAAGGTCGTCCTCGGTGATCTCGTTATTCTTTTTCAGCGCCTTGCACTTTTCCATAGCGTCGCGGCGGATAGAGCGGATAGCTACCTTGCACTCCTCGCCCATCTTCTTTATCTCCTTAACGAGCTCTTTACGTCTGTCCTCGGTGAGCTGGGGGAAGATAAGGCGGAGCACCTGACCGTCGTTCTGCGGATTGATGCCGACATCGGAAGCCTGGATAGCCTTTTCGATCATGCCAAGGGTAGATTTATCCCAAGGGGAGATAACGAGTATTCTTGCCTCTGCAACAGAAACTGCGGCTACCTGATTGATAGGTGTGGGTGAGCCGTAATAATCTATCTTTACTCTGTCGAGAACGGCAGGGTTAGCTCTGCCCGCGCGGATAGTTCCGAAATCCTCGAGCATAACGTTTATCGACTTCTTCATTTTTGTTTTTGCATTGTCAATTATCTTATCCATGATCTGTAAATCCTCTTTTCTGATATTTTAGGGGATCTTATTTACCCCGAATTATTTTACGATAGTACCAATATTCTTGCCCATGCAGGCGTCGTAGATATTATCAGGACGCGCGATGTCGAATACGAGAATAGGGATCTCATTATCCTTACACATAGCGGCTGCGGTAGAATCCATAACTTTAAGATCCTTAGCGAGAACATCGCCGAAAGTAAGCTCATCGAACTTAACAGCGTCATCGAACTTATGCGGATCTTTATCATAAACGCCGTCTACCATAGTAGCCTTGAAGATGATGTCAGCCTCGATCTCGGCAGCGCGCAGTGCGGCGGCTGTATCGGTGGAGAAGAAGGGGTTGCCGGTACCGCAGCCGAAGATAACTACTCTGCCCTTTTCAAAGTGGCGGACAGCCTTGTTTCTGATATAAGGTTCTGCGACCTGCGGCATAGAGATAGCCGTCTGCACGCGAACTTCAAGGCCGCAGTTTTCCATACCATCGGCAACTGCAAGGGCGTTCATAGCGGTAGCGAGCATACCTATATGGTCGGCTCTGGTTCTATCCATAGCGCCGCTTGATCTGCCGCGCCAGAAGTTGCCGCCGCCGACTACTATACCAACCTGAACGCCTTCGTCAACGCACTTCTTTACCGAACGTGCGAGAACGTTTATTATCTCATAATCAAGTCCCATTTTTTTATCGCCCGCGAGAGCTTCGCCGCTCAGCTTGAGCAGAATTCTTTTATACTTTGGTTCCATCAAATACACTCCTTAAATGTATCATGCCGCGAAATACGGCTGCGCTTTTACTATACCTAATTCGGTACAGTATTACCTACTATAAATTATACAATATTTCGGCAGTATTGTAAAGTACTTTTTGCAATTTTTCTAAAAAAGTTCAAACAAAAAGCAGACCGCCGCAAAACGCGGGCAGGTCTGCCTGAAATTGTTTATTTACACTCGCCAAGGAAATCTTTTTCCGTTTCGTTTTTCTTCGGGCGCTGCATAAGCGCGGCGATGGTCATTTTGGGGTCAAGACCCTCGAAAAGCACGGCGTAGAGCTGCTCGGTTATCGGCATTTCAACGCCTAAGCGGTGCGCCAGTTCGTAAGCATTTTTGGTACAGGTATAGCCCTCTACCGTGCCGACGCGCTCTACCGCTTCGTCGGGAGAAACGCCCTGACCTATGAGGATACCTGCGCGGCGGTTGCGGCTGTGCATACTGCAGCAGGTAACGATAAGGTCGCCGATGCCGCTGAGGCCGCCGAAAGTATCAGACTGTGCGCCCATAGCTATGCCGAGCGCCGAGATCTCGCGGATACCGCGGGTCATGAGAGCGGCTTTGGTATTATCGCCCAAGCCGAGGCCGTCGCAAACGCCTGCCGCCAGCGCGATAACGTTTTTCAGCGAGCCGCCCAGTTCGCAACCGATAACGTCATCGTTGACATATATCCTGAAATTAGCGTTGGAAAGAGTATTCTGAACGTAATAAGAGACCTCGCGGTCGTCGGAAGCGACAACTATCGTGGTGGGCACTCCCCTAGCGAGCTCTTCGGCGTGAGAAGGGCCGGTAAGTATAGCTACACGGTTTTTCGGCATAGATTCTTTAGTGACCTCGCTCATAGTTTTGAGCGTGCCGATCTCCAGACCCTTAGCGGTATTTACGACAATGCTCTCGGACTGGATATACTGCGCCGCCTCTTCGCAAACGCCGCGGCAGAAGGTAGTAGGTATGCCGAGGATAACGAGGTCTTTATCGCGCACCTCAGAAATATCGGTAGTGAGCTTTACTTCGGGGGGAACTTTCACGCCGGGGAGCTTTGCTTTCAGCTCGCCCGTGCGCTCGATAGCGTCGATCTCGTCGCGAAATTTAGACCAAACGGTAACATCATGACCGGCGTTCGCACACATTATCGCGATGGAAAGTCCGAAGCCGCCTGAGCCGAGTATGATTATTTTAGCCATAGCCATCTCTCCTTGGAAAAGTCAGTTTTTGATCTCCGGCGTATCGTTTTCTGCCGGATCGACCTTTTTCTGTCCGAATTTATTTTCGTTGCCTGCGATCAGTCTTTTTATGTTCGGTTTGTGCATATAAACTATCAGCGCGCCTATGCAGAGGGTGATAAGGAAGTTTTCAAGTCTGCCGTCCATATGGCGCACCGACTGGGTTATGATCGTAAAAACGGGGTACATCACCGCGGCGGAGATAGAGCCTACCGAAACGTACTTTGTTATGACAAGAACTATCGCGAAAACGCCTACCGAAAGCACGCAGGTGAGGGGGTCCATAGCGATAAGAGTCGTAGCCGCAAGCAGTACGCCTTTGCCGCCGTGAAAACCGTAATATATCGGGAAAATATGGCCTATCATGGTGAAAAGACCTGCCACATAGCCTATGAAGATCTTATCGTTAAAGAAAGTAATATCTAGCAGGTTGCCGACTATCAGTCTTGCTGCGACTACCGCTGCAACGCCCTTAAAAAGATCGCAGAGGAGTGTCGCGAGCGCCGCGCCCTTGCCGTAAACGCGGAGGACGTTTGTAAGGCCTGCGTTGCCGCTGCCCTTTTCGCGAATATCTTCGCCCTTAGCAAGCTTTACCACGATTATCGCGGAGTTTAGGCTGCCCCAAAAATAAGAGATCAGAGCCGTGATGATAAGACACAATGCGTATTTCATGCAGCGCCTCCTCAGGATTTAACGTCATCACGGTCGCGCTCGCGCACCATCATAACGATAGGCGTGCCGTCGAGCCCGAAAGTTTCGCGTATCTGATTTTCGATATAGCGGCGGTACGAGAAGTGGAAAAGCTCGGCACGGTTCACGAAAGCCACGAATGTAGGCGGCTTGGTGGAAGCCTGAGTCATGTAATAGATCTTCAAGCGTCTGCCCTTATCAGAGGGGGGCTGAACGCGCGCGGTGGCGTATGCGAGAACGTCGTTGAGCCTGCCGGTAGGTATGCGGACGGCGTTCTGCTGAGCAGTGTAATTTATCTTTTCAAGCAGCTTATCCATACGAGTGCCGTTTTTAGCGGAAATGAAAACGAAAGGAACATAGCTCATGAAGCTGAAATCTACCTCGAGCTTTTTCTTAAACTCATCCATAGTGTGAGTATCTTTTTCGATAGCGTCCCACTTATTTACAGCTACTACACAGGCCTTGCCCTTTTCGTGAGCGTAGCCCGCGACTTTAGAATCCTGCTCGGTAAAACCTACGGAAGCGTCGATAACTATGACAGCAACATCGGCGCGGTCTACCGCCATATAGGAGCGGAGAACGCTGTAACGCTCGATATTTTCAAGCACCTTCGACTTCTTGCGGATACCTGCGGTATCTATGAAAACGAACTTGCCCTGCTCAGTTTCGACATAGCTGTCGGTAGCGTCGCGGGTAGTGCCCGCAATATCGGAAACTATCACCCTATCCTCGCCGCAAAGACGGTTTATAATAGAAGATTTACCGACGTTAGGCTTGCCGATAACGGCTACCTTTACAACGTCCTCGCCGTAATCCTCCTCGGTATTTTCGGGAAGCTCTTTGAGGACTTCATCAAGCAGGTCGCCCGTACCGTGACCGTGAACGGAGGATACCGCGATAGGCTCGCCAAGACCCAGATTATAAAATTCGTAAAAATCAGCAGGCGGTTCGCCGACGTTATCGCACTTATTTACGCAGAGGATAACAGGCTTGCCCGACTTGCGCAGCATAGCGGCAACGTCCTCATCGGTAGCGGTAACGCCGCATTTAAGGTCGGTAACTAGGATAATAACGTCAGCCTTTTCTATCGCAAGCTCAGCCTGACGGCGCATCTGCGAGAGAATAACGTCCTGCGAATCAGGCTCTATACCGCCCGTATCGACCAGCATAAACTCATGACCGAGCCATTCGCATTTTGAATAGATCCTGTCGCGCGTTACGCCGGGGGTATCCTCGACTATCGAAAGGCGCTGACCTATCAGCTTATTGAAAAGCGTAGATTTACCGACGTTAGGTCTGCCGACTACGGCAACCAGTGGCATAGCCATCTATATCATCTCCAATCATGGTAGTAAAAAATCAATAATGAATGCCGAGGACGTTATCGAGATACTCGAAGCCGTCGTTGGCGGTAGGCGTTATTTTCACGCCAAGCTCGCGGCGAACATCGTCAAGATGAGCGTCGTCGAGAAAAATAGGCTCGTCCGCTTTGAGCATAGCCTTTGAGATAAGCAGTTCGTCGCCCAGATCAAGATCTTTGAGCTGCGCTACGAGATCCTGTGCGGTTATCAGACCCGAAACGGTGATAGTTTCGCCGAAAAATCTATTGAGTATCGGCACAACGTTCAGCTCGACATCGGGGAAATGCGCCGAGATCTTTTCGGCGAGCATTTTATGCACCACCGCCGCAGCCGTACCGCAGGCGAGAGTGACCTTGCGCTTTCCGCCGTCATATTCAGCGACTTTGAGCGCGCTATCTACCTCGTCGATGAGCGAGCGGCAAAGACCTACGCCGTTTTCGTACTGCGGATAATCCTCGTAAAAATCACCCTCGGGCAGCGGTCTGCCTGCGGTGAGGTAAAATTCATCGGCAGCAAAGACCATGCGCGTGCCGAATTTTTCGAGCGATTTCTGCTGAGTTTCGGCAATAACGTCGATAGTCTGCGCGGCAGTTTCGGCGTTGAATATCTCCAGCGGGTACAAGCCCTGACGGAACTTAGTTATGCCGACAGGCACAACCGCGACCGACTGGATATTCGGCATGAGCGAATAGAGGTCGGTAAGGGTGCGGCGAAGTTCATCGCCATCGTTTATACCGGGACAGCAAACTATCTGACAATTGAGCATAAGACCGCTTTCAGCCATCATTTTTATGTAGCGCAGCTTATCGCCGGCGAAGCGGTTGTGCATCATTTTGCAGCGCAGCTCGGGATTAGTAGTATGCACAGAAACGTTGATATTTAGCCGCATATCTATAATGCGCTGAATATCTTTATCGGTAAGGTTCGTCAGCGTGACGTAATTGCCCTGCAGGAACGAAAGGCGCGCGTCGTCGTCCTTAAAATAGAGCGTTTCGCGCATACCGGGAGGCATTTGGTCGATAAAGCAGAAGATACATTTATTAGAGCAGCTGCGTTTCTGATCCATAAGAAAAGAATCGAACTGCATACCTAAATCATCGTATTCCGACTTATATATCACCGACTTGCGCTCTTTGCCGTCGCGCTCGCAAACGACCTCGGTGCGGTCTTCAGCGGCGTAAAACATATAATCGAGCACATCGGCGATAGCGTGACCATTTATAGAGATCAGCGTATCGCCCGCCTTTATCCTAGCGCGCGCAGCGGGGCTGTGCTTATCTACACCAGTGACCTTTACCGACATTTTTGCAGCTCCTTTAAAAATTGACTTAATAAAAAAGCAGAGAAGGAATTTTCCTCCTCTGCCCATAGAAAACACCTTAAATGCTTTCAAAGCTCCGCTATTTTTCATAGCAGAGGTAAAGCTTTATCGGCTCGATGAACAAACCGCCGAAGCGGCTTGCCTACGAACTTTCGCTCTGCGATCAAACTTCCTTGCTGATCACTTCTACGCCCTTATAATATCCGCAATGCTTGCAAACCTTATGGGGTGCAGTCAGTTCACCGCAGTTAGAGCATCTGCTGAGCGCGGGTGCGTCGAGCTTCCATACGTTAGAACGTCTTTTGTCACGTCTGGCTTTGGAAGTCTTTCTCTTTGGTACTGCCATTTTGGCACCTCCTTAAACATGATCTCTTTTAATTCTGACAATCACAAGCGCCGTCGTTAAGATTTTTACCGCAACTCATGCACAGACCCTTGCAGTCCTCTTTACAGAGTATCTTGCTAGGCATTTCCATAAGCAGGTCGGTAACGGCAAGCTCGTTCATATCCAGCGTATTCTCGGGGCAAACGATATAATCATCATACTCGCTGCCGTTTTCGTCGTCGGCATCTGCCGCGGCGAGCTCTTTCACAACGGTATGAGAAGCTTCTACGTCATATTCCCTCTGAAACGCTTTTAAGCACCTATCACATTCTTGATCGAGCAGCGCGGAGACCGTATATTCAAGCGCAACAACGCCTGCGCGGTTATAAACGCAGCCCTTTATGTGCAAAGGCGCGGCGAAAGCCTCATGGAGCGGAGAATTTTCAAGCTCTGAAAGAGGTATCTGCTCATCAAAGCTGAGCTTCTGCCCTTCGATCTCAAAAATTTGTCTGAGCTGTAAAACCATATGGTATTCATTCCTTTCGCCAAAGCCCTCCGCACCCTTTCGGACAGCGGAAAGCATCACAAATTCCATTATAGACTCTTAGCGACGATTTGTCAAGCCTTTTTCGGAATTTATTTAAGAAAATTTAACTTTTTGTTTACTTAATGAAGTCCTTTACCTTAGTAGGCAGCTCTTCGGGGTCAGCGGAAACGGTAAATACTACCTTTACGTCCTTAGCGAGCATAGCTACCTTTTCGATCATAGCGCCGAACTCATCATAGTTTCTGCCGCCGATGCGGAGGATACCGTCTACATAGATCTCCTGAATATCGTAGTTGCCGGCGAGCATACCTGCTACGAAGCCGTAGAAAGCGTCATAGCTGTTGATGCCGTATTCCTCAGCGTCAACAAGTCTTACATTGTGGGGAATATCGTAAGTAAGTTTCATGCTTCTCTCGATGCAAACTACGTTACCGGTAGATTTTTCAGCAGCTTCCTTGATCGCGTCGATCAGTATCTTGGTCTTGCCAGTGCCTTTTTTCCGGGAATTAAGTTAATCATAATCAAATCTCCATTTCTGTCTGACGACATTTATTTTCGGGCAGCGGGCTGATGCAAAGCCCGTTCGCCTTGGAATCCTGTTTTATTTCAGCTTAGCCTCAAGCTCAGCCTTCTGCGACTCATAACCGGGCTTGCCGAGCAGCGCGAACATATTCTTCTTGTAGCTCTCAACGCCGGGCTGGTTGAAAGGATTAACGCCGAGCATATAGCCCGAGATAGCGCAAGCCTTTTCAAAAAGAAGTAGATAAGCTCGCCGAGAGTTTCTTCGGAAACATCGTCAAGCTCGAGGATCATATTAGGAACGCCGCCCTCGGTATGAGCAAGCACGGTGCCCTGATAAGCTTTCTGGTTTACAACCGACATATTCTGATTTGTGAGGAAGTTCAGACCATCGAGGTTCTCAGCGTCGGGCTGGAGGAAGAGGTCGGTCTTAGGCTTCTTGATCTCCATAACGGTCTCGAACATGATGCGCGAGCCGTCCTGAATGAACTGACCGAGCGAGTGGAGGTCTGTGGAGAAAGTAGCAGAGGAGGGGAAAATACCCTTCTGATCCTTACCTTCGCTCTCGCCGAAGAGCTGCTTGAACCATTCGTTCATCATAACGAAATTGGGGTCGTAGCTTATGAGCATCTCAACGCTCTTGCCCTTATTATAAAGGATATTACGGAGCGCGGCATACTTATAACAGTCATTTCCGTCGTCCTTAGAATACTTCTCTCTGCCCGCGGCAGCGCCTGCCATGAGCTTGTCGATGTCGATTCCTGCAACTGCGATAGGCAGCAGACCTACTGCAGTGAGCACCGAGAAACGTCCGCCTACATCGTCGGGCACTACGAAAGTTTCATAACCCTCGGTATCAGAAAGCTCTTTCAGAGTTCCCTTAGCCTTATCAGTAGTAGCGAAAATCCTCTTCTTAGCCTCTTCCTTGCCGTACTTATCTTCAACAAGCTTCTTGAAGATTCTGAAAGCAAGTGCGGGCTCGGTAGTAGTACCGGACTTCGAGATAACGTTGACGCAGATGTCCTTACCCTCGCAGATAGAAAGAACGTCATTGAGATAAGTAGGGTTGATGCTGTTGCCAACATAGTAGATGTCGGGTGTATCTTTGGTAAGATTATTATAAAGTGTAGATCTTAAAGCCTCGATAACAGCGCGTGCTCCGAGGTATGAACCGCCGATGCCGATAACGATAAGAACGTCGCAGGACTTCTTGATCCTTTCAGCGGCAGCCTTTATTCTTGCAAACTCTTCCTTATCATAATCAACGGGAAGATCTACCCAGCCGAGAAAATCTGAGCCGGGACCATTTCTGTCCTCAAGAGTTTTGTGCGCAGCCGAAACGAGCGGAGCGATAGCCTCAAGCTCATGATCGGCAACAAAAGGTTTAAGATATTCAGCATTAAGTTTAACAGCCATTGCAAGTCAGTTCCTTTCCTAATTAGCTTGTTTAATTATACAATACTTTTATGAATATTTCAAGACTTTTCGCAAATCGAGTTTAGTTTTGTAGAAACTGACTAATACGGTTAAGACATATTGAGCAAATTAAACAAATTTTTCTTCAAAGCGCATCGCATATCCATCACTCCGACGTCCTCTGCGGCGCAAATTTCTACTGTCAGAAGCTTTTCATCGGCGAGAAAGTAGTCTATTTTTCCGAGAACATCGTCCTTTTTGACGGGGGCTTTCACGTTTTCTTTTATCTCGGGTGAGCAAACAATTTCGGAGAACGTTCCGGCTTTGACGATAGTCGGTGTAAAGTTTTTTACTTTGACACTAATTTTCATTTTTTCGCCGTTTTCGACCTCTATATCCTGCAAATATTCATCTGCGATCTCGGGTGAAAACACGCGATAATTGTCAAAACACGTGTCAAGCAATTCTCTTGCGTGAGAAAATAATTCATCTCTGTCAGAAGCGCCGAGTACGACTGCACAAAGGCTCATTTCCCCGCGTTTTGCTGTGAAAGAAAGACATTCACCCAGGTCTTTTACGTTGCATGATTTCATGCCTGTTACGCCTTTATAAGTTCGTACCAATCTGTTATTATTGACAAGCTCAGTATCTTTACAGCCTACGCTATCTATCCATGTTGTAAAATAGTCTGTCAAGCTTGTATGCTTTGCAATCGCACATGACAATTTAGCGATGTCATGAGCCGTAGATACTGTATTTTCGTTTGTTCCGCAGCAATCTGAGAATACAGTTTTTGTCATTTTCAACTGCTTGGCACGCTTGTTCATACGCTTCACAAAAGCTTCTTCCGAGCCGCTTAATTTCTCTGCGAGAGCCGTGCAAGCGTCGTTGGCGTTGCCGATGGTTATAGACTTTATCAGCTCTTCGACGGTTATCTTTTTCGCCAACGTCAAGCCAGATCTGAGTTCCCTGCTTGGCGTTGGCGGTCGGCGAAACGGTAACTACGTCGTTCAGCGAGAGCTCGCCCGATTCGAGCTCTTCGGCGGCGATGAGCGCGGTCATCAGCTTAGCCATATGCCCCATCGGCAGCTTTTCATCGGCGTTTTGCTCATAAAAGACCTTACCGCTGCCGACATCGCAAACGTAAATGCTGCGCGCCGATATTTCTGCCGATATATCCTCCGGCGTACGGCTTTTTTCAGCCGAAGCGCCCGTAAAGGACGTGAAAAACGCCATGGCAGATACAGCTGCCGCGGCAAATGCTGATAATTTCAAGATACACCCCTCCATTAGAACAGTTTGTACATTTTATTCACGCGGCAGGGTTTTTATAAAAAAAGCGGCGCACTGAGCGCCGCCATGAGATTTGATTTTACTCAACGATAAATTCCTTGATCTTCTCGAAGAAATCGCCGGGCTCATCGGTATGAGCAACGAGCTGGATGGGATTTGAGAGATCGAGGCTGAAAATACCCATAATTGACTTGGCATCTACCGCATATCTGCCCGAAACGAGGTCGATATCAAAATCATAAAGCATTACGATGCTTACAAAATCCTTTACTGCATTGATGGAATCGAGTTTGATCTTAGTTTTCATATTAGTTACCTCCTTAAAATGATGCCTGTTTTCCTAGAGCTTCCTCTGCTCTACACTTAATATTATAATCATTTTTTCGAGTTTGTCAAGCGTTATTTGCATTTTTTCTGAAAATATAGTATAATAGTCAATAGCCGTGTGTGCGCGAAGTTTGTTTTAGTACATTTTCACAATAAGTGTGACAGTTTTTTGTGCATATGCGACATTTATTTCTCTTTTCAGGAGGTTGGATATACAAATGGGTAATACGCCTTTAAAAATATACTACATGACTTTCGGCTGTAAAGTAAACCAATACGAAACGGAAAACATAGCTGAGCGCTTCGGCGAGATGGGCGATATGCGCACCGAGGATATTGACGCGGCAAACGTCTGCATAATAAATTCCTGCACGGTAACGGCGCAGTCTGACACGAAATGCCGACACTTCATCAGCCGTGTGAAAAGGGAGAACCCTGCGTGCATAATCGCGCTGACGGGCTGTTACCCGCAAGCTTTTTCCCGACAAAGCCTCGCAGATAGCCGAGTGCGACATAATCTGCGGAAACAACAACAAGACTGCCCTGCCGCAGATGGTGCACGATTATTTCAAGCTGCGCAAGCGAACTTTCAGCGTGCCCGAGAACTATCTGCATCAGCCTTTTGAGCATATGATGAACGCCGAAGCCGAGCAGAAAACGCGCGCATACCTTAAAATACAGGACGGATGCGACCTTTTCTGCACCTACTGCATCATACCGTATGCGCGTGGGCATATGCGTTCGAAGCCGATCGGCGACATTATAAAGGAAACGGAGATGCTGGTGAGCGCGGGTCACAAGGAGATAGTGCTGACAGGCATAAACCTTTGCTGTTACGGGCGCGACCTCGGCGGGCTGAGAATGATAGACGCTATCGAAGCTGTTTGCAGGGTGGAGGGCGATTTCCGCGTGCGGCTCGGCTCGATGGAACCAGAAATGATCTCAGACGAGGACATCGCACGAATGGCGGCGCAGAAAAAGCTGTGCCCGCAGTTTCATCTTTCGCTGCAAAGCGGTTGTGACAAGACGCTGAAAGCCATGAACCGCCACTACACCTCGGCAGAGTACGCCGAGATATACCGCAAGCTGCGCGCTGCTTTTCCGCACTGTGCGATAACAACCGACATAATGGTAGGCTTTCCGCAGGAGAGCGCGGAAGATCACGCGGAGTCGCTGAGATTTGCGGAAAAGACAGCCTTTGCAGACGCGCACATTTTCCCATACTCGCGGCGCAGCGGTACGCCTGCCGACAAGATGAGCGGTCAGCTTGACAAAAAAGACAAAGGCGGCGCGCGCGGCGGAGATGGCGGCGGTATGCGCGAAAAGCCGCGCGGAGTACAACCGCAGCTTTATCGGCAAGACGGTAGAGGTACTGTTCGAGCGCGAAAGCAGCGCCGAACATCATCAGGGGCACATAGCGGAGTACGTTGTGGTAAAAACGCCGCGCACCAGCGATGAAAGTCTTTTCAGACAGAAGCGGCTCGTTAAGATAACATCTGCGGACGAAAACGGCTGCGGCGGAGAGATAGTCGGCTGAGAGGATAATGGCTAATTGTAAAAAAACTTTTACCGCTTTCAATAAACTTCAAATTAGGTTTGACAAACATATTTAATATGTGATATAATAAACTATATAGGAGCGAATCGACACGCACCTGCAAATATAAATATATGACAATAAATAGTAAGGAGCTGTTTAAATCATGTCTGTTTACAGAATTTATGTTGAGAAAAAGCCCGAATTTGCGGTAGAAGCAAAATCGCTGGCGGCTGACATCCGCTCGGCGCTGGGCATCGAGCTTGGCGAAGTACGAATAATCAACCGCTACGACGCCGAGGGTCTTTCGGAAGAAGACTTTAAGGCAGCTATACCCGTAGTATTCTCTGAGCCTGCGGTAGACGTTACCTACGACCATATGCCCGAGCTGAAAGAGGGCGAAGCTGTAATAGCCGCAGAGTATCTGCCTGGTCAGTTCGACCAGCGCGCGGACTCATGCGCGCAGTGTATCTCTCTGCTGCGCGGCGGCAAGCGACCCACTGTAAAATCGGCTAAAGTATACATATTCGGCGGAGCGCTCGACGAAAAGCAGTTAGCCGAGATAAAGCACTACATAATCAACCCCGTAGAGTCGCGTGAAGCTAAGCTCGACCGCTTTGAAACGCTGGACGTAGCTTACGCTATACCCACCACGGTAAAGACGATAGAGGGCTTCATCGCGAAGAGCGAAGACGAGCTGAAGGACATGATAGCCGAGATGGGCCTTGCTATGGATCTCGACGACATCAAATTCTGTCAGACATATTTCCGCGACGATGAAAAGCGCGACCCCACCATCACGGAAATAAGAATGATAGACACCTACTGGTCTGACCACTGCCGTCACACCACTTTCTCTACCATAATCGACAACGCCGATATTTCTGCTCCTTACATAAAAGATACATACAACGAATATCTCAGCGCAAGAGCCGACCTTTACGCAGGCAGAAGCGACAAGCCGCAGACGCTGATGGACCTTGCCGTTATCGGTGCAAAGCAGCTCAAGAAAGCCGGACTGCTGAAAGACCTTGACGAATCGGAAGAGATAAACGCCTGCTCGGTAAAAATAACGGTAGACGTTGACGGCAAGGACGAGGAATGGCTGCTGATGTTCAAGAACGAAACACACAACCACCCCACCGAGATAGAGCCTTTCGGCGGCGCGGCTACCTGTTTAGGCGGAGCTATACGCGACCCGCTTTCAGGCAGAAGCTACGTTTATCAGGCTATGCGCGTTACCGGCGCTGCCAACCCCCTTGTACCCGTTGAGGACACGATAGAGGGCAAGCTGCCGCAGAGAAAGATAACCGTAGGCGCTGCAAACGGCTACTCCTCATACGGCAACCAGATAGGACTGGCTACGGGACACGTTGCGGAAGTTTACCATCCCGGCTACGTTGCTAAGAGAATGGAGATAGGCGCGGTAGTGGGCGCAGCACCCGCGAGCAATGTAAGAAGAGAAAGACCCGCACCCGGCGACATCGTAATACTGCTGGGCGGCAAGACGGGCCGCGACGGCTGCGGCGGAGCGACAGGCTCTTCAAAATCGCACACACTGCACTCGCTGGAATCCTGCGGCGCAGAGGTACAGAAGGGTAACGCGCCCGAAGAGAGAAAGCTGCAAAGACTTTTCCGCAACCCCGAAGTAACATCTATGATAAAGCGCTGCAACGACTTTGGCGCAGGCGGCGTATCGGTAGCTATAGGCGAGCTTACCGATGGACTGCTGATAAACCTCGACGCAGTTACCAAAAAGTACGACGGTCTTGACGGTACTGAGCTTGCAATATCGGAATCGCAGGAAAGAATGGCGGTAGTTATCGCCAAAGAGGACACAGAGAAGTTCATGGCCGAGGCGGCTAAGGAAAACCTAGAAGCTACGCTCGTAGCGGTAGTAAAGGAAGAGCCGCGCCTGAGAATGAACTGGTGCGGAAACATAATAGTAGACCTCTCACGCGAATTCCTCAACTCTAACGGAGCTGAGAAGCACACTACGGTAGAAAGTTGGCGCGCCGCTCATCGGCAACGAGGACGCGGGCGAGGACACGGCAGACAGATGGGACGCTATGATCTCAAACCTCAACGTTTGCTCGCAGAAGGGACTGGTAGAGCGTTTTGACGCTACCATCGGCGCGGGCACTGTGCTCATGCCTTACGGCGGCAAATATCAGAACACGCCTAACCAGGCAATGGCGGCGAAGATACCCGTACTAAAGGGCGAAACGACCACTGCTTCCGTAATGGGCTGGGGCTACAATCCTTATCTTTCTTCTCAGAGCCCTTACCACGGCGCAATGAGCGCGGTAGTAGAATCGGTAGCCAAGGTAGTTGCCGCGGGCGGTACTTACGAGAAATGCTGGCTGACATTCCAGGAATATTTTGAGAGAACGCAGAACGATCCCGAGCGCTGGGGCAAGCCTTTTGCCGCACTGCTGGGCGCATACAAGGCTCAGTGCGAGCTGGGCTGCGCGGCTATCGGCGGAAAGGACTCGATGTCGGGAACGTTTGAAGAGATAGACGTACCCCCCACGCTGGTATCATTCGCGGTATCGGTAGCGAACGCCAACAACATAATCTCAGACGAATTCAAGAAAGCAGGCTCTAAGGTAGCGCTCATCGCTCCCGAGTATGACGGCAACAAGCTTGTAAACTTCGACTCGCTCAAGAGCGTTTTCAAGAAGGTAGAAAAGCTTATCGCAGAGGGCAAGGTGCTTTCATGCTGGGCGGTATCGTTCGGCGGTGTGAGCGAGGCAGTTGCTAAGATGGCGTTCGGAAACAAGATAGGCTTTAAGTTTACCGAAAAGCTTACCGCGGCCGAGCTGTTCCGCCCCTGCTACGGCGATTCGTTATCGAGCTGGCAGACGGCGCTGAGACCGACATGAAGATAATCGGCGAGACTACCGCTGAATACAAGATAGACAACGGCTACGTTATAGACGGCGAGCACCTTGAGAAGCTTTGGGAAGAAAAGCTCGGGCCCGTATTCCCGACGCAGGTGAAGAAGCCCGACTACGAGCCTAAGACATATTCATACGAAGCCAAGGAAAGAAAGTCGCCCGCTATCAAGGTCGCTAAGCCACGCGTGCTGATACCCGTATTCCCCGGCACCAACTGCGAATACGACACCGCGCGTGCATTTGAAAAGGCAGGCGCTGAGGCAGACATCTTCGTAATACAGAACCTTAGCGGAGAGATGATAGAAGCTTCCGTAAAGGCTATGGAAGAAAAGATAAAGCAGGCGCAGATAGTAATGCTGCCCGGCGGATTCTCAGGCGGCGACGAACCGGACGGCTCGGGCAAATTCATAGTTTCGTTCCTCAGAAACCCGCGCCTTACCGACGCTATACACGACCTGCTGAAAAACCGCGACGGTCTTATGCTCGGTATATGCAACGGCTTCCAGGCGCTGATAAAGCTGGGTCTTGTGCCATACGGCGAGATCACGCCTATGAAGAACGATTCGCCCACGCTGACCTTCAACACCATTGCAAGACACCAGTCGAAGATGGTAAATACAAGGATAGCCTCTAACAAATCGCCTTGGCTGGCAAGCTGCAATGTAGGCGACATACACAACGTAGCCATATCGCACGGCGAGGGCAGATTCGTAGCTACGGCGGAAGAGATAGCCGCTATGGCAGCAAACGGACAGATAGCTACGCAGTATGTAGACTTTGACGGCAAGCCTACTCTTGACATACAGTGCAACCCGAACACCTCTATCGACGCCATCGAGGGCATAACATCGCCCGACGGCAGAGTATTCGGTAAAATGGGACACTCGGAAAGAAAGGGCTGCTGCGTTTGCAAGAACGTACCCGGAGAAAAGGATCAGCAGATCTTTGAAAACGGCGTAAAATACTTCAAATAAGCTCTTTATGCGGGGTAGGGACAGTATTCCCTGCCCCGTATTTTATAGAGGAGATAACGAAAACCATGCTGATAAAGATATACGCGGCGGCAACGCTGATAATGAGCGTTATAACATTCGCGGCATTTGGGAACGATAAGAAAAAGGCGAAGAGAAGTATGTGGCGCACGCCAGAAGCTGTACTGCTGACGCTCTCGCTGCTGGGCGGCTCTATCGGCGCGCTGGCGGGAATGAGATTTTTCCACCACAAAACGCGCAAGCCGAAGTTTATAATACTTGTACCGCTGACGCTGATAATATGGGCGGCACTTGGAGTGCTGCTCGTAAAAACAAGCTTATGAAAGGAAGATTATATATGGACGCATTATTGAAGCTTTTTAAAAGGCAACGCCAGACTCAGCAACAGCGAGCTGGCTGTAATGCTCAACTGCTCGGAAAAAGAGATAGCCGACCAGATCTCGCGCTACGAGAGCGAGGGGATAATAAAGGGCTACACCTCAATAATCGACGAAGCGGCGGTAGACCCCAACGCCGTCACCGCGCTGATAGAGCTTAAAGTAACGCCGCAGTCGCAGAGCGGATACGACGAGATAGCGCGAGAGATAGCGGAGTACGAGGAAGTAGAATCGGTACGGCTGATGTCGGGCGCATACGACATAATCGTTTCGGTAACGGGCAGCAATATACGAGAGATCTCACAGTTCGTATCGGCAAGGCTGGCAGCCATCGACGCGGTAACATCTACCGCAACGCATTTCCAGCTCAAAGCGTACAAAGGAAAACGGCATTGCCATAACCGACGAGCAAACGGACGAAAGAGGTATGATCTCCCCATGAATACAGAAGATTACGACAAGCTGCTGAACAAAAACGCAGTAGACATGAAGCCTTCGGGCATAAGAAAATTCTTCGATATTGCGCAGCAGATAGACGGCGTAATATCGCTGGGCGTAGGCGAGCCGGACTCAAAACACCTTGGAAAGTACGTCAAGCGGCGATAGAAACGCTGCAAAAAGGGTCGCACCTGCTACACTGCGAACGCGGGACTTATAGAGCTGCGCCGCGAGATCTCAAAATATCTGCTGAACACGGTGCACACGCAGTACGACCCCGAGAAAGAGATACTGGTTTCGGTAGGCGGCTCGGAAGCGATAGACCTAGCGGTAAGAGCGATAGTATCGCCGGGGGACGAGGTGCTGATAGTAGAGCCATCGTTCGTATGCTATGAACCGATAGTCAGCATGATGGGCGGCGTGCCGATAGCCATCGAAACGAAAGTAGAGGACGAATTTCGCCTTACAGCGGCTGAGCTTGAGGAAATGATAACGGACAAGACAAAGCTGCTGATACTGCCCTACCCCAACAACCCCACCGGCGCGATAATGCGCCGCGAGGACTTAGAACAGATAGCTGACGTACTCAACGGCACGGACATATTCGTTATCTCAGACGAGATATATTCGGAGCTGACGTACACGGGCAGGCACTGCTCGATAGTAGAGATGGAGGGCATGAGAGAGCGCACGGTGCTCATCAACGGCTTTTCCAAAAGCTTCGCCATGACAGGCTGGAGATTAGGCTTCGCCGCCTGCCCGCGCGAGATAATGAAGCACATATTGAAGCTGCACCAGTACTCTATAATGAGCTCACCGACGACGAGCCAGTATGCGGCGACCACGGCGCTGAGAGAGTGCATGGGCGACATACAGAAGATGAAAAGTGAGTATAATATGCGCAGGCGGCTGGTAACGGACGGCTTTAACAAGCTGGGGCTGAAATGCTTCGAGCCGCAGGGAGCTTTCTACGTTTTTCCGTGCATAAGATCGACGGGGCTGACGAGTGATGAATTTTGCGAGCGGCTGGTATACTCAAAGAAAGTTGCGGTAGTGCCGGGCACGGCTTTCGGCAAATGCGGCGAGGGATTCGTGCGCGTAAGCTACGCATACTCGGTAAGCCACCTGAAAGAAGCGCTGAAACGCATAGGCGAATTTCTTGAAGAGCTGAAAAATGAAAACGGAGGAAACTGATGAAAAGTATAAAACTACGCGCGAACGCAAAGCTGAACCTATTTCTCGACATAACGGGAAAGCAGGCGAACGGCTACCACACGCTGAAAACGGTAATGCAGTCGGCTGACCTCTGCGACGAGCTGGAGTTCATAATATCAGACGGCACAGGCATAGAGATATTCTGCAACCGCTCTGACCTGCCGCTGAATGAGGATAATCTGGTATGGAAAGGCATATCGGCGGTGCTGAGCTACGCGTATTTCTCGCCAGGCTGCAAGATAACGGTGAACCTAACGAAAAACATCCCCTCAGGAGCGGGCTTAGGCGGCGGCAGTGCGGACTGCGCGGCGGCTATCATCGCGATGAACGAACTTTTCCACCTAGACTTTTTCGACGACGAACTAAAGACCGTGGCGGCGATGTGCGGGGCTGACGTGCCTTTCTGCATAAAGGGCGGCACGGCGCTATGCGAAGGAGTAGGCGACATAATAACTCCCCTGCCGACGCTTGCGGCTACGGATATAGTCATCGCAAAGCCGCAGGAGAGCATATCAACGCCCGAAGCCTACGCGCTTTTCGACAAGAGCGGCAGGCAGAGCGAGGGTGACTACGCGGCGTTTGAAGCGGCTATGAAGAGCGGCTCTGCTAAAGAACTGGGCGGTGCGCTTTACAACGCATTCACCGAGAGCTGCGCGCCGATGGAAGTAAAAGGCATACGCAACAAGCTGAAAATGGCGGGAGCGCTGGGCGCGGAAATGACCGGCAGCGGCTCAGCTGTATACGGAATATTTGCCGACGGCGAGAGCGCGCAGGCGGCGCTGAAAAAATTCGAGTGCTGCGACACATTTGCGAGAGCTTACCGCACCGCCGCAAAGGGAGTAGAGATGATCAAGTGACCTGCTGACATACAAAGGGAGGAGAAACTACATGGCATACCGCTGTAAATGCTGCGGATATTATTCAAAAGCAGCGATTCAGACCTTTGTCCCGAGTGCTTCACCGCGCGCGACGATACAAAATGCAGCGACATGGAGCGCGGACACACGCACTTTAAAGAACGCAGCAAGGAGAAAAACGACTTTCTCGACGACCAGCTTCGCGAAGAACGCAAGGCGGCTAAGGAGGACTTCGGCGAGGACTACAACATTCGCGACGACAGCGCAAAAAACAGCCGCTATACACAGAACTACACGGGAACGTATAATGCGGGAGCGCGTCAAAGCTACGGTCAGCCGCATATAAACTCGGCTTACAATGGCGGCAAGAGCACGATGCGGTTCACAAACGGCTTTGACCCTAACGCGCAGGGCGGCTACAACAACACGCAGTACAATTACGGAAATATGCAGGCGAACTACGGCAATATGCAGGCTTACACCGCAAGGAATGCAAAGACTACAAAGAAGATAGTTGTGGCTATAATCATAATCGCTTTTGTGCTGCCGATGATCGCGAGCATAGGTCTTTCTGTACTGAGCTGGGTGAAAAACAGCAGGAATACGGACGATGGAGAACTGTATGGTAACGAGAAAAGCGGCGCATACAGCACCATAGATGATGTTGAACTGCTTGACAATGGATTTTCGGCACGCTCATACAACGAAGATGTAGAGATGCAGATCACGAACATCAGGCTTGGCAAAAGCTATTCTTCACTGGAAGAGATACAGCAGGCATATCCTAACGTAACGTCATATTACGGCAGCGACGACGTATACAGCCAGCAAGGAATGACATGGCGCATCGCGAACATAGATATAGACGTTGATGAAGATTCAGGATACATCCCGAACACGCTCACGCTGTATGGATACGATGACGACGATCAGTATATGTACAGTGTATCAAGCAACATATATACTGCTAAAATCTCGCATATCGACAGCCTGCCGATTTTTATTTGCGAATCATGCAAGAAGATAAGATTTTATATCTACTCTGTGCCCTCTGATGATACATACAACGGTGAAAGCGTTACCATAATCACAGATTACGACGAGATCGCGGGTGTAGCGGCTGAGGACGACAGCGATCTGGAGCTTATAGGCAGCAACTACAATTACAGCAAAACTAACAATAACGAGCATAAAAATATAACCTCAGACATCACGCTCTGCCCTGCTAAAACGCTAAGGACGCAGACGTAAAAGAGTATGCGCAGGATATGACCATTTATGACAAGTGGCTCGAGGACAACGAGGAATGGAAGCTTGCGGGATTTGATCTGAAAAGCACTGACGATACGAACACGAAGCCGAAGGTAAAGATCTTAAAAGTAGGAGTAACGGGTCAGGACGCATACGGAAAAACGGTATACGAGTACCTGCCTGCTGAAGAAAATCCCGCGTCCGAGCTTTTGATATGCGACAAAGTGCAGAATTACACGATAGTTTTGAAGATCGCGAACGAGTCTGGTTACGAGATGGAATACTATTACTACATGACATATGACGAGCTGGCAGGGTGAGAAATTTGCAGACTGAGAAAATTTTAAGAAACTGCCGACTATGCCCGCGCGAATGCGGCGCTGACAGGTACGCAGAAAAAAGGCTTCTGCGGAGAAAGCGCGGCTGTACGGATAGCGCGCGCAGAACTGCACATGTGGGAAGAGCCGTGCATAAGCGGCACTAAAGGCTCGGGCACGGTGTTTTTCAGCGGGTGCAATCTGAAATGCTGTTTTTGCCAAAACTACGAGATCTCGCACCTAGGCAAAGGCTTTGAGCTTACGTGCGAGGAGCTGGCGGAAACGTTTATAAGAATTCAGGATATGGGCGCGCACAACGTCAATCTTGTGAACCCGACGCATTTCGTGCCGCAGATACTGGACGCGCTGGAGATATGCGGCGAGCGGCTGAGGATACCGATAGTTTACAACAGCGGCGGATATGAAAAACCCGAAACGCTGGATATGCTGCGGGGCAAGGTGGATATTTTCCTGCCCGACTTGAAATACTTTGACGCGCAGGCGTCGCGGGAATATTCGGGAGCGGCAGACTATTTTGAAAAAGCCATCGCGGCTATACGGCGCATGGCGAACATCGCGGGTAAACCGATCATCGAGGACGGGATAATGAAGCGCGGGGTGATAGTACGGCATTTGGTACTGCCGAACCACAGGCACGACTCGCTACGGCTGATAGAAGAGCTGGAAAAGCGCTTTGCGGCGGACGAGATAATGGTGAGCCTGATGTGCCAGTACACGCCGGTATACCGCGCGGCGGAACACAAGGAGATAGACCGCAAACTCTCGGGCTTTGAGTACAAAACGGCAGCGGAGCGACTGGAGCAAGCGGGATTTGCGGGATATTTTCAGCAAAGAGATTCAGCGCAGGAAAAATACATACCGCAGTTTTACAGTGCAAAATATTACTAAGTGCTAAAAATTTGCTATAATTATCAGACAAAAAGGCATATATGGAAACGAAAAATTATTGAAAAGTTCACAAGTTTCTGATAAAATGTACTTAAATAAATATGAAAGGGCTGATGCCAAAGTGTCAAGAGCAATAGGTTCGAGATACAATGTGGAACATTCATCACACACATCGGCATACTTGAACGCGATAAGCGATGTACTTAGCAGCAGCGAGGTACAGGAACTCAAAAAATTTGAGCACCACCACAGCATGACGCGTTTTCAGCATTGTCTGAATGTTTCATATTACAGCTATCTTACCTGCCGCAAGCTGGGCTTTAACGCAGAGCAGGCAGCGCGCGCGGGACTTTTGCATGACCTTTACGTTTCCTCGCCGAAGTGCACTAAAGAGCATCTGAAAAATCACCCGCAGGTAGCGCTGGAAAACGCGCGGAAATCTTTCAAGCTTACCAAGGTGGAAGCAGACGTGATACTGAAACATATGTGGCCGCTGAGAAAAGGAAGGCCGAAATATCCCGAATCTTACGTTGTAATGTTTACAGATAAATACATCGCGCTGATAGAGTATTGCATTTATCTTTCACATTCAGCCAAAAAGATCACAAAAAAATCAAACAAAAGTTAAACGAACGAAAACACGGAAAATGCTGTTTACTACATTTTCCGTGTTATTTTTTACATTTCAGCCGAAAAATCATATATTATTTTACAAACGAGCTAGATATTTGTTTTCAAAAACGTGCAAAAGTATGATAAATATCATTGATTTATAATAATCATATGACGAAGTTTGTCGAGAAACTATGCAGAAGCATCAAATAATGTAACGAACATCTTTTCAATATAGTTAAAGTGCACAACAAATTTTACAGACATTTACACTTTGCATTTTAAATAAAAATGTGGTAAAATATAAATAAAGGGATCATTGCAAAAAAGGAGAGAAGACCCGATATGCTTTACCGAACGAAAGATCTATCGAAATACGAGATACGATTTGAAGAGCTTGAACAGTACATGAAGCGGCTGACGGCGAAAGGCAGAAGCGAAAGATTTATAACCTACTGGACGAAAGCTATGCAGAGCATTTACGAGAGCAACGTTTTCGACCGCGCGGACACGGGCGACGATTTTGCGATACAGACGGTGAAGATAACCGAGCGGTGCACTTTTCAGATGAACTACAATCTGACAAAGTTGGAACAATACTCGCGCTACTACGACGCAAAGACATTCACTGCGGCGGAGTTTGCGGAGAAGAAGCTGATCATATACAAAAGCTGCTGCCGCAGGAAGAGCGCGAGCGCGCTTGAGGACAACAACCCCACCGTTGTAATAATAGAATGCCCATGCGGGGTGAACTTCAAAAAGGTCGCGATACTGGGCACTAACGAGCTGGAGAGCAGGCTGAAACGGCACATGAGGATAGACTGCGTAGAGATACCGCGGCAGCAGGTATTTTTCTCGCTTTCGCAGCCGTTTGAGAAAGCATGGTACAAATTTATGATAGAATTTAACGAGTACATAAAGCTGGAAACGCCGATAGAGCGGAAGAGATTTCTTAGCAGCTCGGCCTGCATGAACTATGTTTGAGAGATATTTGATAAAGTATTGACAAATTATTTCCCGAGTGGTATAATTAAATAAATAATAATATCAAATGAGGGAGAATAATATGAAAAGAACTATCAAAAATACTATCGCTGTTATCGGCGCTATCGCTATGTTTTCGACCACGGGGGCTATGCTGCCGAGCGCTGAGGTATACGGCGCACCTGCGCAAACTGCGGCTATACTTATTGAAGCGAACAACGGCTTGAACCCACCCGCTTTGCGCGAGTACAAGGCTACTGCAAACAGCGCGACACTCTCATGGAAGCCTGTCAGCGGGGCTATCGGATACAGAGTTTACAGAAAAGTCGGAAGCAACTGGGTGAAAGTAAAGACCCTCTCGAGAACAAGCTACACCGAAAAGGGGCTTGCGCCTTATAGCAGCTACCAGTACAAAGTCAAGGCTTACAAAAAGAAGTTGGGCAAGACTTTTTGGGGCAAGGCGAGCCGCGTGCAGACCGTAACTACCCTGCCCGAAGCGCCGAAATTCAAGGCTTTTTCCGCGACGAAAGATTCTATTAGGGTGAACTGGCAGGGCGTAAAGTGCGACGGCTATCAGCTTTACATGAGCGAAAACGGCGGCGCTTACACCAAAGTTGCTACGGTAAAGGGCGCTTCTGTCGGCACATACAAGATAAAGAATTTGAAGAGCGGTACTAAGTACACTTTCAAGCTTAGAGCGTATGGCAGACGTGCGGACACAAACGGCGTTATCACCAGCACGATGATAAAGAAGAGCAAGTCTACGCAGAGCAGTGTTGTTAAGCCTGAGTATGGTACTGTTACTTATGAGGATATGGGCTGGGTAGACGGCTGGGAAATGTGCTATATGTGTGCAGAATGGAAAAACGGAAGTTGGGAAATCAGCACATTCGACTCTGCTGAAGCTTTTAAATTCGCCAAACCTTATGGAACTCCAAATAGAAATGGAGCATATGAGAGAGAACTTGTTGAAACCTTAGTTTACGTTTACCTCGGCTAATTGATTATTTTACCCTCATAAAATAATTTCATGAAAAGTCACCTCTTGGCGGGGTGGCTTTTGCTATTTGCGCGGAGATCATTTTACATCAAATTTATTGACTTTAGTTTCACAAAGTGATATAATAAAAACTGAGTGAAAGAATATAAACGAAAGGCGGCAAGAAACTTGAGCGCTGAAAAAAACAAGACACTTTCAGTTTTTGATAACCGCGAGCTTTCATGGCTGAAATTTAATAAACGAGTGTTGGAGGAAAGCGCGGATAAAAGCGTTCCGCTGATGGAAAGGCTGCTTTTTGAGTCGATATATTGCAGTAATCTGGACGAATTTTACATGGTGCGGGTAGGCTCGCTGATAGACCAGATGATGATAAATGATAAGCGCCGCGACGGCAAGACCGCCCTGCGCCCCAGTCAGCAGCTGCAAAAAATATACCGCAAAACGCGCGAACTGGGCGAGATAAAGGACGAGATATTCGCCGAGAACGAAGCGGCTATGGCGCGCGAGGGTGTGAAGCGGCTGACCTGTTCCGAACTTACCCCCGAGCAGCGCAGCTTTGCCGACAGGCATTTTTTGTACGAGATAAAGCCGCTGCTGAGCGCCTGCATAGTCGATAAAAGACACCCGTTCCCTTTCATAGAGGGAAAAGAGATATTCGCGGCGGTGAATTTAGACTCAGAAAACGGCAGCCTGCTCGGGATAATAACCTGCTCGGGCGAGCCGCAGAGGGTGATATTCCTGCCTGCGGGCGCGGGAAAGACGGAATACATACTGGCGGAAGAGCTGATAGAAGAGCGCGCGGGCGAGCTTTTTGAATCGTACAGCGTGCGCGAAAAGGTGACCTTGCGGCTGACGCGCAGCGCAGACATAAACACCGATAAGCTTTCAGACCGCGAGATAGATTACCGCGAGTGCATGACGGCGCTGATAGGTCTGCGAAAAAAACTCGCGCCGGTAAGAATGCAGCTTTCGCACGGAATTTCGGAGTACTTTCTAGACACGCTGATGGAACAGCTGAAGCTGAAAAGAGATCAGATATTTACCGAACGTTCGCCGCTGGATATGAGCTACGTTTCGCAAGTTTCAGACAAGATAGCCGAGCGCAGAGAGCTTTTTTACGATGAGCTTTCGCCCCGCCGCTCCCCCGCCGTAAAGGACGGCGTGCCCATGCGCGAACAGATAGCGGCTAAGGATATACTGCTGGCATTCCCATACGAAACGATAGAGCCATTCATACGCCTGCTGAACGAATCGGCGGACGACCCGCGTGTGACCTCGATAAAGATAACGCTTTACCGCGTTGCGAAAAAAATTCGCAGATAATCAAAGCGCTGTGCCGCGCAGCTGAGAACGGCAAAAAGGTTACCGCCTGCGTAGAGCTGCGCGCTAAATTTGATGAAGAGCACAACATAGCCTGCTCAAAGCTGCTGGAGGAAGCGGGCTGCCGAGTGATGTACGGCCCGCCGGGGCTGAAAGTACACTCGAAGCTCTGCCTTATCACCGCCGATGAAAACGGCAACACCACCCATACCACGCAGATCGGCACGGGCAACTACAACGAAAAGACAGCCGCGATATACACCGACCTCTCGCTCATGACCGCCGACCCGGACATAGCAGCGGACGCAGAAAAGGTGTTCCACGCGCTCTCGACAGGCACATTGCCAAACGACACGGCACGGCTGATGGTATCGCCGCTTTGTTTGCAAAACAGAGTGCTGGAGATGATGGACAACGAGATAGCCATAGCGCAAACGGGCGGCGAGGGATACATCGGCGCAAAAATGAACTCACTGACGGACAAAAAGATAATAAACAAGCTGATAGAGTGCTCGCAGGCGGGCGTGAAAGTAGACCTGATAATCAGAGGCACTAGCTGCCTTGTGGCAGGCGTACCGCGCGTGAGCGACAACATACGCATTATCTCGATAGTCGGCAGATATTTAGAGCATGCGCGAATCTATATCTTCGGCAAGGACGTTCGCCGCAGAGTGTACATATCGTCGGCGGACTTCATGACGCGAAACACCTGCCGGAGGATAGAGGTAGCCGCTCCCCTGCTTGACGAGGACGCGAAAGAGCGCGTGGTGAGCATATTTGAAACGCAGCTTGCGGACAACGTGAAAGCCCGCGAGCAGCAGCCGAACGGCGAATATATGTACATAAAGACCGACCTGCCGCGAATGAACGCGCAGAGGTTTTTATATTCGCGGGCGTACTCCGCAGAGCCGAAGCAGGCTGAAAAGGCTGAGCAGCCGAAAACCGAGCCGAAGAAAAAGCGCTCGATATTCGCGAGGATAGCGGACTTTTTTAGACGGAAGAAGCGCGGATAAATTAAGCATAATACCGCCCTGAATGATAATTTTTCGGGCGGTTTTTTGTGCAAAATTCTGAAAATAAAAAAAGTAAGCCGCGGGTATTGAAAGCTTGATTAAAATATGTTAAAATAAAAACATAAAGCGCATTATGAAAGGACCAATGATATATGACCCAAAGACTGGAAAGTCTTTTAAGCGTGCTGAAAGGACACAGAATATTTATTCAGACGCACAATTTTCCCGACCCCGACGCAATAGCCAGCGCATACGGCGTACAGCGGCTGCTGGAGCATTTTGACATTAAAGCCATGATAATTTACAGCGGAACGGTCGCGAAAACATCTACTGCGAACATGTTGGACATGATCGGCATAGAGATGACCGACATAGAGCAGATAAGCGACCTCAGCGCAAAAAGACGCTATAATCACGGTAGATTCGCAGACTAATAATTCCAACATCGCCAAAATCGACGGCACGGTGGTAGCCTGCATCGACCACCACCCTACTGTGGTACACTACGACTACAAGTTCCGCGACGTGCGCATATGCGGCTCGTGCTCGACGCTGGTGGCGGGATATTTCTTTGAAAGCAGCCTGCCTATGGACGAAAGCACAGCTACGGCGCTGATGTACGGTCTGAGAATGGACACCGAAGACCTAAAGCGCGGAATGACCGAGCAAGACGTGGAAGTATTCGCCAAGCTCTTTTCTATTGCGGATCATGAAAAGCTGAAAACGCTGGCAAGACAGCAGATGGACTTTGCCGACCTAAAAGCGTACACTATGGCGCTGAGCAACATAAAAGTTTTCGGCGACATAGGATTTTCATTCATCGACAGCGAAGCTTCAGACGGTCTGATAGCATCAGTCTGCGACTTTATGCTGACACTGGTGGAGGTACAGTTCGCGATAGCGTATTCATACCGCGGAAACGGGCTGAAATTCTCAGTGCGCTCATCTATCGAGTACCTCGACGCAGGCACGATAACTACAAACGCGCTTGAGGGCATCGGAACAGGCGGCGGACACAGCACCATGGCGGGCGGATACTTGCCTTTTGAAAGCATAGAGGACGCAGAATTTGACCTTGAAGAAGAGATACAGAACAGATTTATAAACGCTGTATATTTCTGCCGAGAGCTGCAAAACGTGCTCACTGACCCGCTTATAAAATTCATTGAGAACACACCCGAACACGCAGAGGACATACCACCCGAGAGCGTGCAGGCTGTAAATAACTAACAACAAGCGTATCTGCAAAATGCGGGTACGCTTATTTTGAAAAGAGGGATAAAATGGCTAAAGCAAAGACCGTATATGTGTGCTCGCAGTGCGGGTACGAATCGGGAAAATGGAATGGCAGGTGCCCATCATGCGGCGAATGGAACACATTTGAGGAGAGCACGCCGATAGTATCATCGCGCACATCGGCAAAACGCGCGGTATCGGTACGCGACGTTTCAGACGGGATATTTGAGATAAACGACATCGACGCGGAAGCGAACGAAACACGCTGGAGCACGGGGCTGAAAGAGCTTGACCGCGTGCTGGGCGGCGGCATAGTGAAAGGCAGCCTTGTGCTGCTGGGCGGCGAGCCGGGCATCGGCAAATCGACGATGCTGTTGCAAATATGCCAAACGCTGGGTGACGACCACACTATACTCTACGTTCGGGCGAGGAATCGCTGCGGCAGATAAAGCTGCGCGCGCAGCGGCTGGGGGTAGACAGCGGAAATCTGTATCTGCTGAGCGAAACGGACTGCGAAGCGATATGCAGCGTGATAATCAAGGAAAAGCCGGAGATCGCTATAATCGACTCGATACAGACTATGAACATCGAAGCGATAGCCTCGGCGGCAGGCTCGATAACGCAGGTGCGTGAGTGCGCTAATCTGCTGATGAAAACGGCAAAATCGCAGGAGATACCAATGCTGATAGTCGGTCACGTCAATAAAGACGGCGCTATCGCAGGGCCTAAGGTAATGGAGCACATAGTTGACTGCGTGCTGTACTTTGAGGGACAGAAAAATCTGCCGTACCGGATACTGCGCGGCATAAAGAACCGCTTCGGCTCGACGAACGAGATAGGCGTTTTTGAGATGAACGACAAAGGATTGAGCGAGGTGGCTAACCCCTCTGAGATGCTGCTTTCGGGACGTCCGCAGGACGCTTCTGGCTGCTGCGTCGCCTGCGTGATGGAAGGTTCGCGGCCGATACTTGCCGAGGTGCAGGCGTTGGTGACAAAGAGCGCTTTTAACGTGCCGCGCCGCACCGCCACCGGCTTTGACTACAACAGAATGGCGATACTGATAGCCGTACTGGAAAAACGAATGGGTTACTATTTCGGCGGACTGGACGTTTACATGAATGTGGTAGGCGGGTTTGATATAAACGAACCTGCCGCAGACCTGCCCGTAGCGCTCTCGCTGTACTCGAGCATGACGGACAAGTGCGTAAGCCCGGACGTGATAACATTTGGCGAGATAGGTCTGGCGGGCGAGCTTCGCGGAGTACAGCGCACCGCTCAGCGAATATCGGAAGCGCAGCGGCTGGGCTTTAAGAAGTGCATAGTGCCCGCGACCTCGCTAAAAGGCGTTGACAAGAGCGCTTTTGAGATAGAAATAGTCGGAGTGAACACGATACAGGACGCTTTCAAGGCGGCGCTGGAGTGATATAACACAAGCAAAATCAATAAAAAACGGTAAAATCGGCGTGTATATTTGTAAAGAATAATCTTGACACCTGCGCTTTCAAAGTGTTATAATGAATATGTGAAATTGAGAAAATATAACATTTGAAGGTGGTCAAATATGGATTTGAGGTACGAAAAGAGTGCTTCACCGTATCGCCGCACTGATAGGCGGCTTCGCGGGGGGCGTACACCGTACTGATACGGCTGAACCTGGGCTCTTCGCAGACTATGAATCTGCTGGAAATGCTGACGGGGCTGCTGGGAAAAAGATTACTTGCAGGCTGCGCTGCATTTTATAGGTATGCTGCTATACGCTGGGGCGGTATTTACAGCCGTTTACCTCAGCAAAAAAGGCAGGATAGATATGAAGCTTTTCAGCATGGCGGTGAACGCCGCAGGATTTATAGTGCTGGGTCTGCTGCCCGCCGATATAAACCGCTGTGTGGGTCTTTACCCTACGTTCATCATGATGTCGATACAGTGGGTGGTATTCGGAAGCATCGGCGGATACGCAAGCTCGCCGATATTCTCGACGAACAATCTGCGACAGACGGTCGGCGCGTTGGCCGAGTACGTCTGCGACCACAAAAAAGAGCACCTCGACAAAGCGAAATACTTTGCGGGCACTCTGTTTTTCTTCCATCTGGGCGCGGCAGGCGGATTTTTTGCCTGCAAGTCGCTTGGCATAAAAGCGGCATTTCTCGGCATTATCCCATGCGCAGCGCTTGCGGCGGCAGTGTTAGTGAGCGAATACGCGAAAAGCACGAACGACCTGCCGATAGAGGCAAACGAAATGGACATATAAAAATATCAAGAACGGCATTTTTACAGTGCCGTTCTTTTTTTTTGCATATTTGCGAAAGCGGCGGCATAGGATATAGCGTACAAGCATTTCGCGGCGGAGCATTGGTTCATTGGAATAAATTACAATTAAAAATTGCGAATACCTTCATATTTTAGCGGCAATAATTTATAACAAGAGCGCTAAATATGGAGGAAGCTGTAAATGCAGTATAATAAAGTAGAGATCAGCGGGATAAACACCGCCGAGCTGAAGCTATTGACCGAGGACGAAACAAAAGACCTGCTGCGCAGGACGAAAGAGGGCGACGAGCAGGCGCGTGAGAAGCTGATACAGGGCAATTTCAGGCTGGTGCTTAGCGTGCTGCAAAAGTTCATCGGCAGGGGCGAATCGGCGGACGATCTGTTTCAAGTCGGGGTGATCGGGCTGATAAAGGCTATCGACAATTTCAACATCGAGCTGAACGTGAAATTTTCGACATACGGCGTGCCGATGATACTCGGCGAAGTGCGGAGATACCTGCGCGACAACCAATCGGTGCGCGTAAGCCGCTCGATGAGAGACATGGCGTACAAGGCTATGCAGGCGAAGGAAAAGCTGACGGCGCAGATCCACTGTGAGCCGACCGTCGAGCAGATAGCGGCGGAGATAGGCGCGAATCGCGCGGACGTAGTGATAGCGCTGGAGTCGATAACCGACCCCGTATCGCTATTCGAGCCGATATATTCCGATTCCGGTGACACGCTGTACGTTATGGATCAGATAAGCGACCGCACCGACAGCAACGCCGCGCTTAACGAAATGCTGGTGAACGACGCTGTGAGCAAACTCCCAGAGCGTGAGCGAAACATTCTGGCACTGCGGTATTTGCAGGGCAAAACGCAAGTGGAGGTCGCGAAAGCGATAGGCATTTCGCAGGCGCAGGTATCGCGGCTGGAAAAAAGCGCGATAATGAACATCAAAAAATCAGATAGAGGCGACGTGATCTGTATGATAAAAAGACGGCTGATCTCAGCGACGCTTGCGTACGCGCTCACTGCCTACGCGGCGGCGCTGATAATTTTCTCGGAGCAAACTGTAAGCGATATGCAAACGGCGCTGGCGCGCTGCATAAACGTGATGATACCCTCGCTTTTCGCGTTCATGGCGATCTCAGATCTCATGATACGCAGCGGGGCGTACATATTTATATCAAAGCTGCTGACTCCCCTCGCGTGGATAACGGGGCTGCCGAAGCAGGCGATGTTCCCGCTGCTGATGGGAAACATCGGCGGCTACCCCGTCGGCACGGCGGTGATATGCACGATGCTGGACAACGGGCGCATCGACAAAAAAAGCGCAGCGCGGCTGACGGGCTTTTGTTACAACGGCGGGCCTGCATTTTTCAGCGGAGCGGTAGGGCTGGCGGTGTTCGGGTCAGCTAAAGTCGGGCTAATGATATTCGCGGCGATGATCGCGGGAAATCTGCTGAGCGCCGCTATACTCTCACGCATATTCAAGATACACTGCGAGGCGCGCGGCGAAAAATTCAAACTGAGCGGAGAAATGCTCGCCGAAAGCGTTGATACGGCAGGCAGAGGGCTTTTCAAGATCTGCTGTATGATACTCTTCTTTCAGACGGCGATAACGATACTGCGGTGCAGCGGCGCGATGAACGCGATAAGCGATAACGAACTGAGAACGCTCGCGTACTCGCTGCTGGAGATCTCAAACCTCTCGGCGATGGATGGGCTGCCCTACCGTTTATTACCGCTGATAGCGGCTTCGGGTGCGCTGGGAGGGTTATGCGTGATGATGCAGATAAAGACGATCATCGGCGGGCGTTTCAATATGTTGCCATTTTTAGGCACACGATGCATTAGCGCGGCTTTTGCAGGAATATTTTGCATGATATTCAGCAAGATATTTGGCGAAAATTACATAGCCGCGGCGAGCAGGCCTGTTTTTATCGTCAATTTCAACAATTTTATACCCGTCGTTTGCTTGATTATGATGATTTTTTTGACAGTTTTGAAAAAAAGACTAGCATTTTCGGAATAAATGTGGTATAATGAATAGGTAAAAAAGAAATGCCCTAGCATTAAGGAGATGTATTATAATGGCTAAAAAGAAAAACTTTTTCGGAAACGGCATTCAGCCCTCTTGTTCGTACTGCCTTTACGGCAACCGCTCAAAAGAAGGCAACAAGGTGCTTTGCGAAAGACAGGGTCTTGTTGACGCCGATTATTCATGTAAGAAATGGATCTACGATCCTATAAAAAGAGTGCCTAAGAAGCAGCTTGAGATCCCGAATCAGGAGGACGACGTTATCTGACAACGGCGCGCTGAACATAAGCATTATAACAAAGCAAGGCGTTTTTCGTATGTGAAGCACCTTGCTTTTTTGTGATTATACGCGTTTTTATGCTCAAATAGCGGCACATGGCTGAAAAATTTTTGTACAAAGCGACGATTTGTAAGAAAAAGCGATTTTAACACTCTTATTATTTGAATTGTTCATAAAATTAGGCTATAATAAACACAGTATACGATTTTACGCGACACGATAAGAGAGGTATTTGGATCATGATAAAGCTTATCGCTTCAGATATAGACGGGACACTGGTAAACTCAGCCAAAGAACTGCCGCCGAATTTTGACGAACTGATCGAAAAATTGAAAGCCAAGGGCATTACGTTCGCCGTTTCAAGCGGTAGAAGCCTTACCGCTTTGCAGGAGCAGTTTGGCAAATACATTGACGATATATCAATAATCTGCGACAACGGCGCACTGATAATCGACAAGGGCAAGATACTCAGTAAATCGGTGATGCCTCGTGAGAGAGTTCTGCGCATAATCGACGTTTGCGAGCAGAACGGCATGGTGCCGCTGCTTTGTAGTCCAAACAACACATTTATGCCCGAGGGCGACTCCGCCTACCACCGCGAGGTACAGCTTTACTACAAGAAACACTGCATACTGAAAGACCTGCGCGACTTTGACGACAACATCACAAAAGTTGCCGTTTATAACGAGCACGGCATGGAAGAAAACGGTCTGAAAATACTTCAGCGCGAGTTTTCTGACGTATTCAACGTAGTGCTTTCGGGATTTTACTGGGCGGATGTCATGAATGTTGGCGTTACGAAAGGCAGGGGCATAGAGGTGCTTCAGCAGCGGCTTGGCGCTTCATACGAGAGCACAATGGCTTTTGGCGACTACCTGAACGACATCGAGATGCTCAACAGCGCGTATTACAGCTATGCTATGGAGAACGCACACCCGCTGGTAAAGAACACGGCGAATTTCCACACCGGCTCAAACGAAGATTTTTCGGTAATGAAAGAGATAAACAAGCTTATCTTTGATCAATAAAAATAAGGCGACTTGCTGCTGAGCAAATCGCCTTTTTAATGTACATTTTAAACTGTAATAGTCATTACAGTTTGGTTGAACGAAGTGACCTTGCCGTAGCGGATATTGAAAGACGGCAGCGAATCGCTGTTTGTGACTATGACCGCCGCCATAAGCTCGGCTGCAGGCTGAGCGACGTTCCAAAGCGGCTGACCCTGCGCGATAGTATCCCCCGAAGCGACAAGTGCAGAGATATCAAGCTCACAAGCAGATTCCCGCGGCTCTACGGAAACCATGATAAGCATATTATCGGGAGTTTTCACGGTGATCTCATGACTGTTGGCAGAAACATCTTTGACCTCACCTGAAATAGGTGCGACAAACTCATTTGCGGAAGGTATGACGCCAAAGCCATCGCCCAAAATAAGGCTGGAAAAAGCATCGTTTGAAAGCTTTTCTAAAGCTATAACATTGCCCAGACAGCATGACGTGATAACGCGAAGATTTTCGGTTTTTTTATCATGTGCGCTGTGCTGACCTCCGTGAAAATTCATGGGCTTACCTCCCCTCATGATATCATTACAACCATTAATTTCACTATATTTCTTAATATTTATTTTAACAAATTATTATCGAAATTGCAAGAGCAAAATGAACAAAAAATCAAGCGCCATGAGATTTTTGTTATTGTGCTCAACCATCTCATATAAATCGTGCGGTTATTGGGCATTTTAAACAACAACACATATCACAAATAAATATAATAAATGCAGAAAAAAACCAACCAAAGTTGAAAAATTAATAATTGTTTTATAAAATTAAAATTAGAAAAATATTTAGGCGGAACTGACTGCCGACGAGGAGAAACTTTATGCTGATAAACATTGAACATATTTACAAATATTTTAACGGCGAACCGCTGCTGAAAGATATATCATTCACGCTGAACGAGGGCGAAACTGTGGGGCTGGTCGGCAGGAACGGCAGCGGAAAATCGACCTTACTGAAAATGATACTCGGCGAAGAGGAGTATGACAAATCGCCGACGGGTGAGGGCGTTTTTACGGTGAAAGACTGCGCTATCGGCTTTTTGGCGCAGAACAGCGGGCTGAACAGCTCGGCGACCGTTATCGAAGAGATGAACAGCGCATTTTCGCGGCTTTTTGAGATAAAAGAAAAGATGGACAAGCTGGCGGAGGACATGACGAAGTGCGTTGGTGATGAACTGGAGTTTGCATCAGCTGAGTACAGCTCGCTTTCGGCGTATTTTGAAGCGCACGACGGCTACAACACCGACTTTAAGATCAAGCTGATACTCAACGGCATGGGCTTTTCCGACTTAGCTTACGACCGAGTAGTGTCTTCCCTTTCGGGCGGCGAGAAAACGCGTTTGGCGCTCGCAAAGCTGCTTTTGGAACAGCCTGAGCTGCTGATACTGGACGAGCCGACAAACCACCTCGACTTTAAAACGCTGATGTGGCTGGAGGGATACTTGAAAACCTACCGCGGCGCTATAATAATTGTATCGCACGACAGATATTTCCTTGACAAGATATGCACAAAGATCTGCGAGATCGAAAACGGGCGGATAACGCCTTTTCGCGGCAATTATTCCGACTACGTATTGCAGAAAGAGCAGCTTACAGCGCGGCAGATGAAGGAGTACGAGGCGCAGCAGCGCGAGATCTCGCAGCTAGAGGACTACATCGCGCGGAACAAGGTGCGCGCTTCGACAGCGAAAATGGCGAAATCGCGGCAGCATATGCTGGACAGAATGGAGGTCATCGACCGCCCTGCCGCCGCTGAACGTCCGCCGAAGATCAAGCTCGATTACAGCATCGAGCCGACGAAAGACGTTGTGCAGGTTATCGACTGCCCGCTGACTGTCGGCGAGGGCAGCTCGGCGAAAACGCTGATCGAAGACCTGACGATAAAGGTGCGGCGCGGCGAGCACGTCGCGATAATCGGCGACAACGGCATCGGCAAGACCTCAGTGCTAAAGCTGATACAGGGCATTATCCCGCACAAAAGCGGCAACATTCTTTGGGGCAATAATGTAAAAGTATCCTATTTCGACCAAGAGCACGCTTCACTTAACCCGCACGACACAGCGATAGAGGCGGTAGCGAGGCGCTTTCCGCAGATGACGGACGGCGAGATACGCAAGGCATTGGCTTCGGTACTGTTTCGCGGCGAGGACGTTTTCAAGCCGGTCTCGGTGCTTAGCGGCGGTGAACGCGCAAAGCTGTGTTTCGCGATAATGGCGCTGAACCACGGCAACTTGCTGATACTCGACGAGCCGACGAACCACATCGACCTGCCGACAAAAGAGGTACTGGAGGAAGCGCTGAAGGAGTTTGGCGGCACGATGATACTTGTTTCGCATGACAGATATTTGCTGAACAAGACGGCTTCGCGGATAGTGGAGCTGACGCCGAACCATGTGCGATCTTTCGACGGCGATTTTGATTTTTACATCAACACGATCACCGAGGAGGAGAAGAGCGCTGCTGAGCGGCAGGCGGAGGAGAAGCGCGCCGCGGCAGCTGAGGAGTACAATGAGAAAAAGCAGAAGCAGTACCGCTCGAAGCAGCAGCGCGCCGATGACGCCAAGCGCAGGCAGCTTATGCGCGACCTTGAGAACGAGATAGAGCAGATAGAGGAGCAGATCGCCGAACTGGAGGAGGAGATCGCCTCGCCGGAGATCGCAGCGGACTTTGCGATAATGACAGAAAAATGCAGCCAATTGGAGGCGCTGCGCTCGCAGGCTGACGAAAAAATGGAACAATGGGCGACGCTGGACGCTTAACCAAAAACACCTCGACGGAGTATACTGAAATAAGTAACTCTATCGAGGTGTTTTATTTGGATATAAATATTTTATCGTGCGGCTGCGCGAAAGTGAGCGTGAGCAGCGAGGAATGTCGGCTTTCGGGGATAAATTACGAGAGCTTTTCGCCCGAAAACAAGACAGCGAAACTATTTTTGGCTTCGGTTATCGCGCGACTGGAGGTCATGGGCGTGGTGGTCGGCCGTGGCGAAAAGATCACGGCGGAGATTTTTGAGCAGGAGGACGAAAGCCTTATAATTTACATTTGTGGTAAAGATCTGATAAATGTGCGCGCAAAAAACACGGCGGAAAGGCTTTACGGCGTGGTCTGCGAAACTCCGCGAGATGTGATCTTAAAGCTTAAAAAGCTTGGCAATGTGGAGAATGAGCTATATAAACTCGGCGAGAAGTATGCTCTGCTGAGCAAAACGCCGCTGGAAAACAGCGTCAGCGAGATAACGGCAGCAAAAATAAAGGAGTACGGCGAGCTACTCACCGATACTCCGCAAAAGTTAATTGATCTCTGAATTTTTTCCGCGCAGAATATTGACGGCACGGCGCATTTCGTCCGACTTGAAAAGGTACGAACCCGACACGAGCACATCTGCACCAGCTTCTAGCACCATCGGCGCAGTGTCGGCGTTGATACCGCCATCGACCTGAATACGGATCTCCCTGCCCGATTCGTTGACGAGTTGGCGCGCTTCTGTGATCTTTGAAAGCGTTTCGGTCAGGAAAACCTGCCCGCCAAAACCAGGCTCAACTGTCATAATAAGTATCATGTCTAGCTGAGAAATGTACGGCTTGATGTACGCAACAGGCGTTGCGGGCTTTATCGCAAGACCGACTTTACAGCCTAGCGCGCGAATTTTCGCAATAACGGACTGAATATCGGGGGTAGATTCATAATGCACGGTAATGCCATTTGCACCGAGCATTGCATAATTTTCCACATAACGGATAGGGTCGGTAATCATCAGGTGCGCGTCGATAGGGATAGAGATCGACTTGCTGACGCTTTTTAAAACTGGCTCACCGAAGCTGATATTACGGACGAAAAGCCCATCCATGACGTCATAATGGATCCAATCAACCCCCGCCAGCTCGGCGCGTTTAATCTCTCTTTCAAGATTTGAAAAGTCGCTTGCAAGCAACGAAGCGGCAACCAGATTATCCATTTTGCTTGACCCCCTTGTCATGATACCATTTAATTATAGCTCATAATCATCGATTAGTCAATAGCTTTCGATAAATTTATACAAGATTTTAATATTTTTATATCATTTCAACGTAGTCTGATCGTCCAAAGTCAGACCAAACGCAGGGAGAAACTCGTCGATGAACATTTCGGCTTCGGGAATTTCCAGAGCATGGATACTTTCTAGCGTGGATTTTTCAGCAGACGAGAAATCATCGTTGCCCATTTTGCGCGCTTCGATACACTTAATCAGCGCCGAGATCTTATCAGCCGCCTTGACCAGCTTCCAAAGTTCTTTCTCTTGCTCATAAGGAACGAACAGAGGCTCGTAGTTTGCACGAAGATCATCAGGAAGATATGAAAGCAGGCGCTCTGCCGCGACATTTTCTATCTCGGCATACACGCTGCGAATTTCAGGATTGTAATATTTTACAGGGGTCGGCAGATCGCCCGTAATTATCTCGGTCGTGTCGTGATACATGGCTAACAGTGCGCAACGCTCAGCGTTGATATTGCCGCCAAAACGACGATTACGCAGGAGCGCAAGAGCGTGTGCAATGAACGCCGTTTCCAACGAATGTTCGCTGATATTTTCAGAGATAGTATTGCGCATCAGCGCCCAGCGATCGATATATTTCATGCGGGAGATCACCGCAAAAAATTTTTCTGACATAAATTCACCTCATAAAAGAAAATGACGGGAAACTTCTCCCGTCATTTTGATATACAAAATTTATCAGCCGATCTGAACTATGCTGAGCAGAACGCCGGCCGCAACAGCAGAACCGATAACGCCTGCAACGTTCGGGCCCATAGCGTGCATGAGCAAATAGTTGGTCGGATTTTCCTGCTGACCTACCTTCTGCGAAACACGGGCAGCCATAGGAACTGCGGAAACGCCGGCAGAACCGATCAGCGGGTTGATAGTCTTGCCGGAAGCAAGATACATTACCTTACCAAGGAGCACGCCGCAAGCAGTAGCAAGCGAGAATGCGATTACGCCGAGGAAAATCACCTTGCCGAACGACCATGTGATGATGCTGTCGGCTCTGGTGGTAGCGCCTACGGAGATTCCGAGGAAGATGGTGATGATATTCATAAGCTCGTTCTGAGCGGTCTTAGCGATTCTGTCGCAGCAACCGGACTCTTTCAGCAGGTTGCCGAACATCAGCATACCTACCAACGGAGCGGCGTCGGGGATCATCAGTGCGATAACTACGGTTACGAGTATCGGGAAGAGGATCTTCTCAGTTTTGGAAACAGTTCTCAACTGTCCCATCACTACCGAACGCTCTTTCTTAGTGGTGAGCGCTTTCATGATAGGCGGCTGAATGATAGGCACGAGCGCCATGTATGTGTACGCCGCAAGCGCGATTGTACCAACGCCGATACTGTCGGTGTTTGAGAGCAGCTTAGACGATACAAAAATAGCTGTAGGGCCGTCAGCACCGCCAATGATAGCAATGGAAGCGCACTCAGCAGCGGTCATTCCGAGGAGTGCCGCACCGATGAACGTGAAGAAGATACCGCCCTGTGCGGCAGCGCCGAGCAGGAAGCTCTTCGGGTTTGCAATCAGCGGACCGAAGTCGGTCATAGCACCGATTCCCAGGAATATCAGCGGCGGATAAAGCTGTAATTTTACGCCTAAGTAAAGTATATCCAGCAGACCGCCGTGCCGCAAGATATATCCATAGTCCAAATAGTGGTCATTCAAAACGGTAGCTCCCGTCGGGTCTACCTCATTTTTCTCCATGTATTGCCAGAATTCTGAATGATACATTCCTGCACCGGGCAGGTTTGTAAGCAGCATACCAAAGGAAATAGGCAGCAGGAGCAGTGGCTCGAAGCCCTTGGCGATAGCAAGATACATAAACACGAACGAAATAAGAATCATGATTACATTTTTCCAGCCGCCGTCTGCCAAAAAGCCTGCAAAACCCGATTTATTTGCAAGGTCTGCTAATGTGTTTAAAAAAGCTTTCCAGTATAGCCATATCAGCTAATCAGTCCTTTCGTGAAATTATCGACATCAAAACGGGCGTGTTGCTTCGCTGAGAGCCGCCGCTCCCCATGCGTTTCTAACACGTCTGCTGCCGCTGCCGCCGTCTGCACTTCTGATGCTTCTTACAGCAAGCTTTTTGCCTGTCTGCGCACCGTAAGCCGCAATGGCCGCCGCTATAACAGCCGCTACCTCTTCCTCAATACCGCCTTCGATAACGGGTGCAGGAGCTGGCGCGGGAGCTTTTTCCGCCTTTGATTCAGACTTTGCCGCAGCCGCCGCAGCAGCTTTTTTTTAGCAGCTTTGTCGTTGATGACCTGGAATATCTTACCGTAAAGCCATACAAGCGCTATAAGCAGTATAAGACCGATAAAAACAACAGCCAGACCGGTGATAACTACCGCAGCGACAGTTTCGGTGCCAAGGTCTTTATCAGAAGTGTGGATAACGTTATCGGCAAACTGGTATAAACCGCTATTCATACTATATCTCTCCTTTTTGCGAATATTCTAACCGAAGAAATATGCGTATATACACAATTTCATCAATTGATTACTATTTATTATACACCAAATCCGCAAAAATTACAAGTGTAAAAGAGCTTAAAAATGACGATACTTTACAAAAAAATATCGAATTTTTTTAAGTGAAAATATGAATGCGATTTTAATTTGAGAAGTACACATTATGTTAAAAAAATTCTTACTAAATGTTATCAAGCTTCTGCTATACTATTTTAAAATAAGCTTTAAGGAGAGTAAATATGCTTGACAGATTTCAGCAAAGGCTGGCAGACTACGCACCGAACCTTTTTTACGCACTGATAATTTTCATTGTCGGCTACATCGTGATACGACTGATAGTTAAGTTTTTAAAGACTGTTTTTTCGCGTTCGCATATCGAAGAAACAGGCTGGAGCTTTCTTGTATCGCTGATACGCGCAGTGCTGTACGTTATCCTCGCGGTGATGATACTTTCGCAACTGCAAGTGCCGATGTCCTCTATCATTGCAACGCTCGGCACGGCAGGACTTGCCATTGGTCTGGCGCTAAAAGAGAGCCTTTCAAACGTCGCGGGCGGCTTTATAATTATGTTCACACGTCCGTTCAAGTCGGGCGACTATGTTGAGATCAAAGGCAGCCAGGGCATCGTCAGCCGAATCACGATCCTTTACACAAAACTGCTGACTATGGATAACAAATGCATCATGATACCGAATGGCGCGGTAGCTTCTTCCATAATAACCAACTACACGCAGGAGGAACTGCGCCGTTTGGAGCTGACTTTCAACATCTCATACGCCGACGATTTCCACGCCGCTGAGGAAGCTATTGCGAATGTAGTTGCGGCGAACAGTTTTGCTCTCGACAAACCAGACGCTCCTTTTATCCGCGTGTGCGAACATTCAGCAAATTCTGTAAAGCTTTTACTTCGGGTGTGGGTAAAGTCTGAGAATTACTGGGAGCTTCGCTATGCTTTGCTGGCGGACGTAAAGGATGCTTTCGACCGAGAAAACATCGAGATACCGTACAATCAGCTCGATGTACATCTCGACAAAAAATTGACCAAAGGCGGCGCAGACCGCCTTATTTTTTTAGCAGCGACTCCATCTTAGCAAGTTTTGACGACATTCTGAGCTGCCCCTCTAACACTTCTGCCGCCGCACTTTTTTCCGCTTGCGTGCCGCAAAGCTGGCTGTAGATCAGGCAGCTTTCGGACGAGATCTGCCGAACTGTCAGCCTTGATTTAACAATATTTTCTAGTTCATTCATACATCTACCTCGCCGATCACGCTTTCGAGCCTATTAACATGATTTTCCGCCGAAGCGCAGAGCTTCTGAAACTCGTCACGAATACGCGGCTCTTCCGTTTGGTCAACACAATCGTGAAAAAGCGCCGCAAGCTCCTGCGAACTGCTCAGCATACACCTCAACTGCGCCTGCACGCGTTCCTTTCCGCTATCATTATTTTCCATAAAGCACCTCAAATATAAAATATCAGACAGCGCCGCCGTGGCACTGTCTGATTAGTCTGCTCGATTTTTACGATTTTATGCGTTGGATTCAAATTTTCCGGAAGTATCTGTGCGGCAAATAGTGGCAACGCTCACGCTTTTCGCACCAAGTTCTTTCAGCAAAGCGGCACATTTGTTGACCGTCGCGCCGGACGTAAAAATATCATCGCAGAGGATAACGCGCTTACCGCTGAGGTCGGCGGCTTTCGGAGAAACAAAATACGCATTTTCAGCCGCCGCAAGGCGCTCTTTTTTTGCTAAAGTGTGCTGTTCGGTAGAGGTGCTTCGACGTTTCAGCAAAACGAAGTCGGTCTTAATGTCCATATTTTTGGACAGATACTCAGCGAACACCTGTGCTTGATTATAGCCGCGCCTGCGGACTTTCTTAGCATTCATCGGCACGGCGGTGATAATGTCGGCAGACTGCCCGTCTGTTTCAAACTTCATTGCGAGGTATTTTGCGGCAAACTTTGCAAAATTTACACCGTTGCGGCTTTTCAGTGCGAGAACCGCGGATTTGGCGTTGCCCTTGTACCAGAATAAGGCATTTGCATAGTCGAAATTCGCTGGCTCTTCCGTCTGCATGGCAAATACTGCCTGCCAAGGTATATCCTCGATGTACGGCAGATCTGCGCCGCATTTATCGCAGAAAGTTTCGTTCCAGGCGATAGTTTTGTCACAAGATACACAGCGGTTCGGGAAAATTATATCCAGCCAAAAGTCAGAGCGTGTCAGAAATGTCAGATCCATGTGAATTCAACTCCTTCAGCAGATCTTTCAGACAGGTGTAGCGCAGAGTGCGGCGGTTGTTATCAATCATGAAATTAACGCGGCGGTTTTGTCCAACTATCACCAGCAGTTTTTTTGCGCGCGTTACCGCTGTGTAAAGCAAGTTGCGGTAGTAAAGCTTATCATATCCGCCAAAAACAGTAAGCACAACAGCATCATATTCGCTGCCCTGACTTTTGTGCACGGTGATTGCGTATGCTAGTTCGAGATTATCCAGCATATCCGCCGTGTAGACGCACTCGCGGCCGTCGAAGTCGATATTCAGCGTGCGAACTATCTTGTTGCAGGCGGTTATCTTGCCGATGTCACCGTTGAATATTCCCGCGCCGCTTTTGGTCTTTTCACCGGTACGTTTTTTCCATATAATGTCGTAATCATTGCGAGTTTGCATCACCTTATCGCCCGTGCGGTAGGTAAAGAGCGGCGTTTTCAGCTCGCTTTTGCCCGCCGCGGGTGGGTTGAGCTGCTGTTGAAGAAGTTTGTTCAGCTCCTGAGTGCCCGCAGGGCCTTTTTTCGTAGGCGAGAGCACCTGTATATCATCGAACGGCGAGTAGCCGTAGGCTTTCGGCAGGCGCGTTTTGCAAAGCTCAGAAACTAGCGTTTGCAGCCCCTCAAAATCCATTCGCTGCATAAAAAAGAAATCATTGTCTTTCTGCGTGAGGTCGATATGCTCGCCGTTGACTATCTTGTGTGCATTCGTGACTATCGCGCTTTTTTGCGCCTGTCGGAAAATCTCATTTAGGCGCACGACGGGCATGACGCCGCTTTCGATTATGTCTTTCAGGACGTTTCCTGCGCCGACAGAGGGCAGCTGGTCGGAGTCGCCGACGAGGACGAGCTTGCAGGTGAGTTTTATACCGCGCAGGACTGCTTCAAAAAGCAGCGTATCGACCATCGACATCTCGTCGATTATCAGCGCGTCGCATTCGAGCAGGTTATTTTCGTCATGCACGAAGCTCATGTTATCGCCGTCGGTCGGCTTGACCTCCAATAGGCGGTGTATCGTTTTCGCTTCAAAGCCGCTGATGTCGGAAAGGCGCTTTGCCGCACGGCCGGTCGGCGCGGCGATCATAACATTCATTCCCTGCTGTTTATAAAGGTCGATTATCGCGTTGAGCGTGGTGGTCTTTCCTGTGCCGGGGCCGCCCGTTATCACAAGAAATCCGTACGAGAGTGCGAGATTTATCGCCTTACGTTGAAGTTCGGCATACTCAACGCCGCTGTTCTTCTCGGCGATGTCGATAACGTCGGAAAAATCTATCTTATTGTCATACGAGCACTCTTTCATTATCGAGAGCCGCCGCGAGATGTAATCCTCAGCCTTAAAAAAATCATAGAGCATTATGTATTTTCTGCCATTTTTTATATAGCAGTAAAGCGACTCATCGGTAAGCTCGTCCGCGAGAACTTTATCGAAGATCAGGCGGTCTATTTTCAGAAAATCGCAGGTGGTTTTTGCAAGCTTATCCAGTGGCAGGCAGGTGTGACCTGCATTGGCATTTTCACGAAGAACGCAGGAAATTCCTGCATTTACACGATTCTCATCGTCCCCGGCTATCTCCAGACTTTTCGCGACCTCGTCCGCTTTGTTGAAAGGCACATTCACTGCGGGATTGCAGAGCACATATGGGTTTGAGCGTATCAGCAGCTCGGCGTTTTCTCCCCAGCGTTTGAACGCGCGTATGCAGGCAGACATCGGTATATTGAAAGTTGAGAGGAACGCCATCAGCGTGCGCACCGCGAAATTTTGCTTGAACTGCTGCGACATTTTCTCCGCTTTCTGCGGCGTTATACCCGCCACCTCGCAAAGTCTTTCGGGCTCAGTTTCAAGCACCTCGAGGGTTTTTTCACCGAATTTTTTCACGATTGCGCGCGCAGTTATCACACCGATGCCTTTTATCGCGCCGCTAGCGAGGTAGCGCTGTATCGCGGAGGCAGACTTCGGCAGGCTGCGTTCGCAAAGCTCGCATTTGAACTGTTCGCCAAATTTCTGGTGGGTAACGAACCTGCCTGTGCATACAAGCTCTTCGCCCTCCTCAACATTGCCCAGCTCGCCGACAACGGGATAAAGCTCGCCGTCAGATTTCAGCATTATGACGGCAAATCCCGTATCGTCGCTGCGGTATATCACGCTGTCAACTTCGCCCTCTAATTTTTCGTCTGTATTATTCTGCATCTTATATCCCTTAACTGTCCGTTTTTTTACTCTCTTTAAAATAATTTCTCTGCAAATAATCGCCCAGCGAAGAAATGTGAACGGTGTGTACCGTAGCGTATTCCTGCGCCAGCCGCTGCGCCGCGTAAGTATTAGGCGAAACATCGCCCGTCACTAGCAGTATGTCTTTCGCGTATAGCGGGTCACTGAAAGCTTCCTCCCAGTAGCAGGCTTTTACGCGCCTTTCAAAAAGCTCGTCGTCCGCCGCGACCGGTATCAGCAGCAGAGCCTTGCAGCAGCGCCGCTTTCTGTTTTTGAAACGAATTACCAGCGGCAGTATCACGATTAGCGCGAGTATCGCCGCAGTGATCGCTGTACTCATTATCATCACCGCCAAAATGTATTTTCTACACTATATGCGGCGGAACTCTTTTGGTTACTGCTGAAATAAATGATAACACATTTTGCGGGCGATGTCAACAAAAACAGCCGCGCTGATTATTATGCGCGGCTGAAATATGCTTTTTATCCGACCGATTCTTATCAGCCGTTTGCCTTTTTAGCGGCGATGTCAGCAAGAGCGTCCTTTCTCGAAAGGCTGATCTTGCCCTGATTGTCGATGTCCATTACCTTAACAACTATCTCGTCGCCTACGGAAACTACGTCCTCTACCTTCTCTACTCTCGACTTATCGAGCTTGGAGATGTGTACAAGACCGTCCTTGCCGGGAGCGATCTCTACAAAAGCGCCGAAGGTCTTGATAGAAACGACCTTACCCTTGTAGATAGCGCCGATCTCGGGATCGTTAGCGATGGTGTTGATGATGGATATAGCCTGGTTTGCCTTATCGAGGTCAAGACCCGAAACGAATACGTTGCCGTCCTCGTTGATGTCGATCTTAACGTCGCATTCAGCAGAGATCTTCTGGATGACCTTTCCGCCCGAGCCGATAACTTCGCGGATCTTATCAACAGGAACCTTAGTAGTAAGCATCTTGGGCGCCCACTTATTAACAGTAGGACGAGGCTCGGGTATAGCCTTGAGCATGATCTCGTCGAGTATGTAGTTGCGAGCCTTGTGAGTCTTAGCAAAAGCTTCCTTGATTATATCGTAGGTAAGGCCGTCTACCTTGATGTCTACCTGAATAGCGGTGATACCGTTCTTAGTACCGCCTACCTTGAAGTCCATATCGCCGTAGAAATCCTCAAGACCCTGAATGTCTACCATAGTCATCCATTCGCCGTTTTCCTTAGTGATAAGTCCGCAGGAGATACCTGCAACGGGTGCTTTTATCGGAACGCCGGCGTCCATAAGAGCAAGAGTAGAGCCGCATATAGAGCCTGCGAGGTAGAGCCGTTGGAAGAAAGCACTTCAGACACCATTCTTATAGCGTAAGGGAATTCTTCAACGGATGGGATAACGGGCACGAGAGCCTTTTCAGCGAGCGCGCCGTGGCCGATCTCACGTCTTCCGGGGCCTCTCGAAGGCTTGGTCTCGCCTACCGAGTAGCTGGGGAAATTGTAGTGGTGGATATATCTCTTAGAGGTTTCCTCATCGATCCCGTCGAGCTTCTGTGCGTCGCTTACAGGGCCGAGGGTGCAGATGGTGAGTACCTGAGTCTGACCTCTGGTGAAAAGTCCCGAACCGTGAACCTTAGGCAACAGGCCTACTTCAGAAGCAAGCGGACGGATCTCGTCGATCTTTCTGCCGTCTACGCGTTTGCCTTCGTACAGCCAGTTGCGAACGATCTTCTTCTGAAGCTTGTAAAGAACTTCGTCGAGCATAGCAGCCTGATCTGGATACTGCTCGTCGTACTTCTCATGTACAGCGTTGATGATGGGCTGAAGTCTTGCGTCGCGAACGTTCTTATCATCGGTATCGAGAGCGACCTTTACGTCCTCGCCTACCATAGCCTCGATCTCGTCGAAGAGGTCGTGGTCTATCTCCATCGACTGGAACTCGAACTTAGGCTTGCCTATCTCAGCTTTTATCTCATTGATGAAAGTTATCATCTTCTTGATCTCTTTATGACCCTCGATGATAGCGTTGAGCATGGTGTCATCGTCAACTTCGTCAGCGCCAGCCTCGATCATAACTATTTTTTCCATAGAGCCTGCAACAGTGAGGTTGAGGCGGTTATGGGTCTTCTGCTCAGCAGTAGGATTGAGCACGATCTCGCCGTCTACCAGACCAACGCTTATACCAGCGATAGGGCCGTTCCAAGGAATATCGGAAATAGAGATAGCGATGGAAGCCGCGCACATACCCGCGATCTCGGGCGAGCAGTCGTGGTCAACTGCGAGTACGGTCATAACTACCGAAACATCGTTTCTCATATCCTTCGGGAAGAGGGGGCGTATCGGGCGGTCTACCATACGCGAAGTGAGTATAGCCTTATCGCTGGGCTTACCCTCGCGCTTGGTGAAAGATCCGGGGATCTTGCCTACCGAGTAGAGCTTTTCCTCATAGTCTACCGAGAGGGGAAAAAGTCGATGCCGTCTCTGGGCTTGGCCGAAGCGGTGACATTTGCCATAGCGACAGTTTCGCCGTAGCGTACCCAGCAGGAGCCGTTTGCAAGTCCGCAGGTCTTGCCGGTCTCAACTATAAAAGGTCTGCCTGCGTATGTAGTTTCAAACTTTCTGTAATTTTCAAACATTTTGAGTACCATTTCCTTTCACAATTATTTTCAAGAAACGGTGAACCTCTGAACCATTAGCAATAAACACGGTCTGAAAAGCTAACCTCTCAAACTCTGTTTAATGCTAAGTTTCGGTCACCGTCGCTTGGCGCAGATGCTCGTTTTTAGCGGTCGGTCGATCGAGTGTATGATCGTATAAAACACGCAAAGGCAGCAGCGGATATTCTCCGCTCTGCCCACGTGTAATTAAGATCTTACTTACGAATGCCAAGTTTTTCGATAGTAGCTCTGTATCTTTCGATGTCCTTGGACTTGAGGTAGTTGAGGAGGTTTCTTCTCTTACCTACCATCTTAAGAAGGCCTCTTCTGGAGTGATGATCCTTCTTGTGTACCTTGAGGTGCTCGGTAAGGTCGTTGATTCTCTTAGTGAGGATAGCGATCTGTACCTCGGGCGAACCAGTATCGGTCTCGTGAGTTCTGTTAGCTTCGATAACAGCAGTCTTTTCGTCTTTTCTTAACATTTTTCTGTACCTCTTTCAAAAATATTTCCTGTAAGGAAGGCTATGGCAGGTAACATTCTCCGTCGGAGCGCAGCCCATAATCTGCCTTACGGATATGTTTCGCGCGCAAAGGCGCATACAACTATTTAATTATACACTGAAAAGCACGATATGTAAAGGGCGTTCACAAAAAATTTACATATCTTCCCGTGTTTTTTTCTCAAACGCCCTTATGCAGTTTGCCCGCGGTAAGAGTATTTTTCATCAGCATAGCGATGGTCATAGGGCCTACGCCGCCGGGAACGGGAGTGATGTAGCCGGCTTTTTCCTTGCAATCCTCGAAATCTACATCGCCGCAAAGCTTTCCGTTTTCGTCCCTATCCATACCAACGTCGATAACTACCGCGCCTTCTTTGACGTAATCGGCGGTTATCATCTTAGGTCTGCCGACAGCGGCTACGAGAATATCAGCCTGCGAGCACACCTCTTTAAGATCCTGCGTTTTCGAGTGGCAGATGGTGACCGTGCCGCTCTCGTGCAGGAGAAGCATTGCCATAGGTTTGCCGACGATATTGCTTCTGCCGACTACCACGCACTTCTTTCCGCTTACCACAACGCCTGTTGAGTGTATCAGCTCCATAACGCCTGCTGGCGTGCATGGAAGGAAGCTGTAATCGCCAATCATTATCTTGCCGACGTTTACGGGGTGAAAAGCGTCAACGTCCTTATCAGGGCGGATATTGTTGATTATGAGCTTATCATCTAGGTGCTTAGGCAGGGGCAGCTGTACGAGTATGCCGTCAACTTTATCGTCGTTATTCAGCTTATCGACCAGCGCGAGCAGCTCTTCCTCGGTAGTTTCTGCGGGCAGAGCGTACTTGTATGAATTGAAGCCGACGTATTCGCATGCCTTTTCCTTATTTCTTACATACACCTGCGAGGCGGGGTCGTCGCCGACGATAACTACCGCCAGACCTATCTCAATGCCCTTAGCTTTCAGCTCAGCCGCCTCAGCCTTTATATTTTCCTTTACCTGAGCCGATACGGCTTTTCCGTCTATTATATTTACCATGTTAATACGTTCCTTTCGCTTATTCTTCGGGCTTTTCATCAGCCTTTGATTCCGCCGTTTCGGTTTCAGCTTCTTCGTCATCGTCGCCGAGGATAGAGGTATAATTTTCGTCCTCAGCCTCTTCCTCTTCGGTAACTATACCGCCGAATTTCTTTGCAAATTCGTTTTTGAGCTTAGCGGCTTCGTCCTTTTTGCCCGCCTTTTCAGCTTCCTTTATCTTAGCTTTAAGCTCTTTCTTTTTTTCGGCGGCTATCTCGTCAGCCTTTTTCTTAGCGGCTTCCTTAGCAGTCTTGCCGAATTTTTCGTCATACTCTTTTTCAAGCTCGGCAAAGCTTTCGCCGCTTCTCTTAGCTTCGGCTATCTTCTTTTTCAGCTCTTTCTTAGCTTTCTCGTTCTCTTCGTAGCCCTCGAGCGCCGCTAGCTGCTGCTTTGAAAGCTCGGTATCGCAGAAAAGCTTGTAATTAGAGCGCGAAGCCATGCTGCGGAAGATTATTATGAGCACGAGCGCGGTGAATACGCAAGTACCTGCCACTAGCTGAGATACCCTTATGTTCGCGATATAGAGCGAGTCAGTTCTCGTAGACTCGATGAAAAATCTGCCAAGACCGTACAGACCTATATACATAAGGAAAACTTCGCCGTCGAATTTTCTGTGCTTAGTGAAGATATGCAGTATCACGAAGCAGATAACGCACCATATCGACTCGTATAGGAAGCAGGGGTGAACGGGGGCGTATGAAGACACCTGACCGCCCAGCTCGTCGAAATTCTCGGCGATGTAGGACATAGTTTTCGAGCTTATCATGCCCCAAGGCAAGTCGGTATTAGCGCCGAAAGCCTCCTGATTTACAAAGTTGCCCCATCTGCCTATGGCTTGTCCGATGAGGAAACAGGGCGCTACCACATCGAGCAGGGCTGTAAGTTTCAATCCGCGCAGTTTAGCAACAATGCCGCCGACCAAAACAGCACCGATTATGCCGCCGTAGATGGCAAGTCCGCCGTCGCGGTAACTGAAAAAGTCTTTGAAAGTTATGCTGTCATTAAAAGCGATATAGTAAGCCCTAGCGCCGAATATCGCGCCGATAAAGCCCGCGATGACCGCGTCGGTGGCTCTGTCGGGATCTATACCCATAGGCTTCATTTTTCTAAAGCCGTAAAGCATGGCGAGCAGTATGCCCACCGCTATCAGAAAGCCGTACCAGTATATCTCAAAATTCGTGCCGGGTATAGTAAACATTACTCTGTCGATAGTAATGCCCCTTTTCAGTATATTATCCGAACTTCCGAAATTCGGGAAATATACTTTATCGGGATTAGCCTTGATGGTTTCACGCATCTCGTCGCTTACCTTAGCGGCGGCGTACATAAGCGTTTGTAGTGTCATTTTAAATTAGTCCTTTCGCGCGGCAATACCGCTCATTTATCTGATGATAGAGATAGCGCAGCGCTCTTCCGCAAAAAATTCATCGAGCGCAGCTTCTACATCTTCAAAGGTTATTTCAGCCAGCCTGCGCTCTGCCTCAAAAGCGTCAAGACCGTAGAAATAGAAAGCCAGCATATTTTCGGCGCAGCTTTCGGGATTATTCATCTCGCGCACAGCCGAGCCGTACTCTGCCTTTTTTCAGCAGGTCGAAAGCCTCTCTGTCGAGCCCTTCGCACTTAGCCTTTTCGATATGCTCTAGCACGGCATCTCTTACCTTTTCGGGCTGTTCAGACTGACCCGAGAGCACTAGCGAAAAGTAGCCCCTGCCGTCGAACACTTCCCTGCCCAGCTCGCCGTTTACCAAGCCCTCTTCCGTAAGGCGCTTGTACAGCGGCGACATCTTGCCTGCCAGCAGCGAGAGCAGAATGTTCGCTTCGACCTCTTTTTTGACTATAACGTCATCAGCGTAAGGCGCGCATTTGAAGCCTATCGAGAATATCGGCACGCCGACCGAGAAATGTTCCTCGACAAGCGGCTTTACTGGCAGACTCGGCTCTTCGGGGAATTTTACCTCAAGGTTCATATCCTCGCAGGGCTTTAAATGTTCGTCGCAGATAGCTATAACTTCGTCAACGTCGAGGTTGCCCGCCACCGCGAGCGCCATATTGTGCAGGTTGTAAAAAGCGTAATAACAGCGGTAAAGCAGCTCGGGCGTGATCTGCGCTATCGACTCTACCGTGCCCGCGATGTCGTTCCTCACGGGGTGTGCGGCGTACAGCGCGCCGAGCAGATCGAAAAAGCATTTTCTGTTCGGCAAGTCCATAGTCATTTTTATCTCCTGCCCGATTATGCCCTGCTCTTTGTCAACATTTTCCTGAGTGAAGTAGGGGTCTTGCACGAAGTCGAGCAGTATTTTCAGCGACTCGGCGTAATTTTCAGTGCAGGTGAAAAGGTATATCGTGTCCTCAAAGCCCGTCATAGCGTTGCCGTCAGCGCCGGTAGCGGCGTAAAGCTCGAAAACATCGCTGTCCTCGTTTTCAAAAAGCTTATGCTCCAGATAGTGGGCAATGCCGTCGGGTACTGTAAGAAAATCGGCGTCCTCAGAAGTCTTGAAGCAGTTATTTACCGAGCCGTAATTTGTGCCGAACATAGCCGCAGTCTGCACAAAACCCTCCATCGGCGCAAGAAGCAGGTCAAGCCCCGACTTATGATGGACTATCTTGTAGCTTTCGCCCGTGCGCTCGTTCACTGCCGTTTCTATCGTAGTTTCACGCATATGCTTCGCCTCCTTCGGGGGTAAGTGTGTATACGGTATCCAGCTTGAAGTTTTTCAGCGACTCCAGCACGTCCTCGCGGCTGAGCGCCTTTATCAGCGCCGCCGCTTCGTCGGGCGAATACGCCGTGCCCCTTGCAAACTGGTAAAAGTACCAAAGATTAAGATTTTCAGCCGAATCGTAATTCGAGCGGATAGCGCCTATGAGGTATTTCTTGGTATTTTCAAGTTCTTCATCGGTAAAATCTCCGCCTCGCAGGGCTTCGAGCTGAGCGATTATCTCGTTGTAAGCTTTTTCCTCATTGCCCGGCTCTACACCGCTGTCCACAAGCATTGCCGCCTTGCACTCCACTATTCCCGACTGGCAGTAGTAGCAGAGCGAAAGTTTTTCGCGGACGTTCATAAAGAGTTTTTGAGAAAGGCGTGCCGCCGTAAAGTTCGCAGGCGAGCCTATCGGCGTAGATATTTTTGCCCGCCGTCTTGAAGAACATTACGAGCTTCGACTGCGCCTGATCTATCTTTTCATCAGCGAGATGCGGCTCGGCTTTAAGCGGCGAATAGGCATTGAGGTCGTGAATATCGGCGACTTCCGCCTTGCGCTCGGAAGCGAACTTTACGAAAGCGTTCTTTACCAGCTTTTGCGCGCCCTTATTCGTACCGCCGCCGCAGAAGCTTATGCTGATAAACGCATTTTCCAGCAGTTCGCGGTGGCTCTCGGCTAACGCTGCGGAGGTCAGCGCGTTGGCGTTTTCCTCGCTGCCGAGCGGTGAAACAGCCGCAGGCTCGCCCGCAAAGGCTATATCGCGCGCTTTTGTGACAGCGTACGTGTGCCTGTTATTGAAAGAGCTTTTTATCTTATCGATAAGCTGGCGCTTTTTCTGCTCGAAATATTCCCGCGGAAATTCGCCGTTAGTGATGTCTGGCTCAAAAATGCAGCTAAGCAGCAGCTTTGCGCACTCTTCGGTGATATTCTCGCCGTTTATCGTGTATCTGTCGCCGATACTGCTCACCGCCAATCCGCAGCAGAGCGAATTGCCTAAACGGTATGCGAAAGAGTTTACCGAAGCGCCGTAGAGCGAAGCGAGCTTTTTAGCCATATCAGCCTTATCGGGATATTCGCGGCAGCTTTCAGCCATAAGCGATACCAGCGCCGTATACTTTTGCGAGCTTTTCTCCTCCAGCGGTACTATGAAGCGAACAACTATCGACTCAGTATTGAATTTTTCATCCTCGCTGTGCGCTATCACAAGTCCGCGGCAGGGGCGCTCATAACTTGTATATAATGCCATATTCTGTTCTCCTGTTTCTCTTTGACTTGAATACAATTAAGCAACACTATTTATTATACCACAAGAAAGTTATTTTTTCCATACTTTTCACGAGAATTTCATCATATTCAGTTCTCGATAACGCTGTACTCGAAATTTTCCCAGTGCAGCTTTACACCCTCATCACTCTCTTCGGGTATCAGCGCTCGGGCTATATTCAGCTCTATGCCGCTGTTAAGGTCGCGCAGCAGGGCGTAATCGCCGTCTATTTTTTCAACTATATAATCTTTTGGTTCCATAGCTTTCTCTCCTTTCAGCCGCGCTTTTTCATAAAGCGCACGTTCTCAGCGCCAGCCGCCTGCCGCAGGTCTTCTATAAGCCCGCCGCTGATCTTTACGGTCGGCGCGCTCTTTAAACGTATCGAAGCATGCTTGTCCGCTAAATAGATTATCAGCGACCTGCCGTCCGACGCGGCGTGCTTTTCGGCGGCTGACTTTACCTGCGCTAAAGCAGCTTTATCGTCTGAGCGCAGTTTTACGCATATATCCTTGCCCATACAGCTTTGAACGAAACGTTCGCCCGTTTCCACAAGCTCGGCTATAAGCTTCGCAGGTTCGTCGTCTTTAAGCGAAACTTTGCCGAAAACGTGAAGCACCACGCCGTCTTTCAGAAGCGGCTGAGCGACCTCGTAAAGCGCGGGGAAGATTATAAATTCCGCCGTGCCAGACCTATCCTCGCCGTCGGCAAAGCACATCATAGCGCCGTTTTTGGTCTTGAACTGTTTTTTGCCTGTAAGGCGCACAAGTATCCCCGCGGGCGAATCGTTTTTCAGCCTGCGGTCTGTATCGGCGAACATCTGCGCGGGCAGGCAGCCCTCGGCTTCGGCAAAAGGCAGGTAGCTATCGAGCGGGTGACCAGAAAGGTACAGCCCCGTTACCTCATACTCCATATCCAAAAGTTGAGTGCGCGAAAATTCATCGCAGCGCTCAACTATTGCCTGATGTTCATTGCCGCCCGAGGACATATCAAAGAAATCGAGCTGACCCTCTGCATTATCGCGGCGGCTGTACTGAGCCTGTTTGAGGATAGTTTCCACCGACATCAGCATCTCGCGGCGGTTGTTCGGAAAGCTGTCGAAAGCGCCGCTTTTTATCAGCGCTTCGCAGCCTTTTACAGTTATGCCAGTACCTGCCACGCGTGTACAGAAGCCCTGCAAGGTGGTGAACGCGCCGTTTTCATCTCGCTCGGCCGTCAGCGCATTTATCACGCCCTCGCCCAGACCCTTGACCGCGAGAAGTGCGAAACGTATGCCCTGCGGCTCGGCTTTGAAACCGCCCACGCTCTTATTTATGTCGATAGGCAGTATCTCCAGCCCGCTGCGGCGAACGTCGGTGATGTAATCGTAAAGCTTGTGCGGTTTTTCAAAAAGCGTTACCGTCATCAGCGAAGCCATGTATTCCTTATAATAGCGGCATTTCAGATACGCCGTTTGGTAAGCGATGGTAGCGTACGCGGCAGCGTGCGATTTATTGAAAGCGTACGAAGCGAAAGAGGTCATTTCATCGAATATCTCGTTCGCGACCTTTACAGGCACGCCGTTCGCGGCAGCACCGCAGCACTCATCATCGCCGTAGATGAAAGTGCGTCGCTCGTTTTCAAGCACATCATGCTTCTTTTTCGCCATAGCGCGGCGAACAATATCCGCCCTGCCGTAAGAGTAGCCCGCCAGCGTGCGAAATATCTGCATCACCTGCTCTTGGTAAACGATACATCCGTAGGTGACATCTAAAATATCTTTCAGCAGCGGGTGCTTGTAAGTTACTTTCGAGGGGTCGTGGCGGTTGCGGATATAGGTCGGGATAGAGTCCATCGGGCCGGGGCGGTATAGGGAAATCACGGCTATAAGGTCTTCTATTCGCTCGGGGCGCAGACGCATTACGGTAGTTGTCATTCCCGCGCTTTCAAACTGGAAAACGCCCTGAGTTTTTCCGCGCGAGAACATATCGTAGACGGCGGGGTCGTCGAGCGGTATTGCGGAAATATCAAAATCCGGATTGCGCTTTTGTATCTGCTTTACGCACATATCTATTATCGTCAAGTTGCTTACACCGAGAAAATCCATTTTCAGCAGACCCAGCCGCTCCAGCACTGTCATGGTGTACTGCGTAGAGATCTGTCCGTCGCGCGCGTACAGCGGCACATATTCGCTGACGGGGTCTTTTGTGATAACTACGCCCGCGGCGTGAGTGCCTGCGTTTCGCGGCATATTTTCTATGCGCATGGCTGTTTCGATAAGCTCGTGTATCTGCGGGTCGCCGTTATACAGCTTACGAAACTCGGGCGAATTTTCAAGCGAAGCGCGAAGCGACATACCGCCTATAACTGCCTTTGCCGCAACATCGCCAGTCTTATAAGGCAGACCCATCACACGCGCGCAGTCGCGCAAAGCCTGCTTCGCGCCCAACGTTCCGAAAGTTATTATCTGCGCCACATGGTCTGAACCGTAGCGACTGATGACGTAATCTATAACTTGCTGACGTTTCAGCGTACAGAAATCTATATCGAAGTCGGGCATTGAAACACGCTCGGGATTCAGAAAGCGCTCGAAGATAAGCTGATAGCGAAGCGGGTCGATGTCGGTGATGCCTATACAGTAGGACTAAGCTTCCCGCGCCGCTTCCTCTGCCGCAGCCAACGGGTATATCGTGCGTTTTGGCGTAGTGCACGAAATCCCAGACTATGAGAAAATAATCGACGTAGCCCATCTGCGTTATCACCGAAAGCTCGTACTCGGCACGGTCGATATGCTCTTTCCGCGGCGTTCCATAGCGCTTTTGCAGACCTTTAAACGTCATATCGCGCAGGAATTTAACGTTATCATTAACGCCGCTGAAAGTTATCTTCGGCAGCTTTGTAACGCCGAATTCAAACACAACGTTGCACATATCGGCAATCTTGACGGCGTTTTCTATCGCCTGCGGGCAGCTGCGGAAAAGCTCAGCCATCTCGTCGCCTGAACGGAGGTAGAAATCATCCGTCGGCAGCTCAAGCCTTTCGTTATCGTCAAGCGTTTTGCCTGTGTTTATGCACATCAGTATCTTCTGCGCGTAGCTGTCCTCGCGGCGGATATAGTGCACGTCGTTAGTCGCGCAGAGGGGTATGCCAGTTTCTCGCGAAAGGCGGATAAGCTGATTGAAAACAGCCATCTGCTCGGGAAAATCATGGCTCATTATCTCAATGAAATAATCCTCGCCGAAAATCCTGCGGTAGCGAAGCGCGACTTCTTTTGCGGAATTGAAATCGCCCGCCGAAAGCGCGCGAGAGACCTCGCCCGCCAGACATGCAGAAAGGCAGATAAGCCCCTCGCTGTACTTGCTGAGCAGCTCAAAATCTATGCGCGGACGGCGGTAAAAGCCCTCGGTATACGCAAGCGAAGCCAGCTTTGCAAGGTTGTGGTAACCCGTTTTGTTCTTGCAGAGAAGTATCAGATGGAACGTGCGTTCGTGCGGGTCTTTATTAAAGCGCGAATTTTCGGCAACGTAGACTTCGCAGCCGATTATCGGTTTTATGCCGATCTCTTTGCAGGCGTTATAAAACTCTACCGCCGCAAAGAGATTGCCGTGGTCGGTGACGGCGCAGGCTTTTTGACCCAGCGCTTTTGCGGCGGCGGCAAGCTCTTTTACGCGGCAGGCGCCATCTAGAAGCGAATATTCGCTATGGACGTGAAGATGAACAAAATCCGTCATTTTTCGCCCTCCGCACCGCGCAGCTCTTCCGCTATCTTAGCGAGCTTTTGCAGACGGTGGTTAGCGCCGGAGCGTGAGATGGGCGGGTCGAGCGCCGCGCCGAGGTCGCCGAGATTATAGTCGGGATTTTCGTAGCGCAGCATAGCGATCTCGCGCAAATTATCGGGCAGCGAGCCTATGCCCAGTTTTTCATCTATCAGCTCAATATCCGCTATCTGCTTTTCGGCAGCGCGGATAGATTTTTCTATATTGGCGTTTACGCAGTTTACCTCGCGGTTGATCTTATTGCGCATATCCTTGTAGATCTTTATGTTCATGAGGTCGAACGAAGCGGAGGTCGCGCCCATCATCGCTATCATGTCGATGATGTTTTCAGACTCTTTGAAATAAAGTATCTGCTTGCCCTTGCGCTCGACGTGCTTCGCCAGCAGCTCGTAATTATCCAACAGCAAAAGCCCGAGGCTGTTGCAAAGGTGCAGCTCAGGCATTACAAATTCCATATGGTAATTTTTGTTTGGGTCACTGAGCGAGCCGCAGGCTAGGAACATACCCGCCGTCATGTACGGGTAAAGGCTCTTTTTCGGATAATTCGGCTTCGAGCAGTGCCTGCCGTCCACGATATGGAAATGCTCCAGAAGCTTTGCGCGCTCCTCCGCGCCCTTTACCGTCAGCGAAAGCATAGCCGCGCCGCTGCCGCGGTCGGTACTTGTAAACTCTACGCTGTTTTCGCCGCAGATACGCTTTACGTTCAGCTCGAAAAAATCAGCTATCGTTTGCGTTTCTGTAAGCAGCGTTATCTCGTCTGCGCCAAGCTCGTTCGCGCAGAGCAATATCCCGAACAGACAAGCGTCAGCCTTCTGTACGGAATTTATCTTTGAAATAATCTCTTCTTTTTACCTGTTTGGAAAAAGACTGCTCTGACATGATCTAAATGCCGACTCCTTTATTATTTAGTGATCTATATCGCGGTGCTTTTTACGCGTATCTTATGACCGTTTAGCGTTAGGTGGCGGGCTACTGCCTCGGCGAAAGTAACGCTGCGGTGCTTGCCGCCGGTACAGCCGAAAGCTATTACAAGCTGCGACTTGCCCTCTTTTTCATAAAGCGGCAGCAGGAAATCTATAAGGTCAGTAAGCTTATTATAAAGCGTTTTAGCATCGTCGAATTTCATGACGTACTGCGAAACTTCGCTGTCAAGACCTGTTTTATGCTTCAGCTCGGGCACATAGAAAGGGTTCGGCAGACACCTTACGTCAAAAATAAGATCGCCCTCGGCGAAAACGCCGTATTTGAAGCCGAATGAGCGTATCTCTATGTGCATATGCTCGCTGTTATCCTCTTCAAAAATAGAATACAGCCTGCTGCGGAACTCTGAGGTAGAGTAATTTGAAGTGTCGATAAAATAATCGCTCATCGCTTTTGCCGACATAAGCAGCTCGCGCTCCATGCGTATAGCCTCGGTAAGGCTGCCGCCAGCAAGCTCGTCAAGCGGGTGCTTTCTGCGCGTTTCCTTATACCGCCGCGCGATCACGTCATCGAAAGACTCTAAGAAAAGTATTTTTAGATCTACATGAGCGGCGCGCAGATTTTGTATAGTATCCTGCAATTCAAGGAAGAAATCTCCGCCGCGCACGTCTACTACAAAAGCCGCTTTCTGTATCTTGCCCTCTGACTTCGCGCAGAGGTCAGTAAATTTTATTATCAGCTCAGGGGGGATATTATCTATACAGTAATAACCCATATCCTCCAGCACGTCGATAGCCGTAGATTTTCCCGAGCCTGACATTCCCGTTACTATTACAAACTGCATTTTTTCATTCTCTCCTTTCGCGCAAGCCGTATGGTCAGTCTGCCTTATAAGGTATTATCCTTACCTCGCACTCCAGATGAAAGCCCGTTTTTTCGTAAACGGTCTTTTGTATGTGCGCTATAAGTTCTTTTATATCGGCAGAGGTCGCGCCGCCTTTGTTTATAACAAATCCGCAGTGCTTTTCAGAGACCTGCGCGCCGCCTACTGTCGCACCGCGCAGACCGCAGTCCTGTATCAGCTTACCCGCGAACTGTCCCTCGGGGCGCTTAAAAGTAGAGCCTGCATTCGGGTACTCTAGCGGCTGTTTATCTTTTCTTCTCGCCATAAGCTCGTTCATCTTCGCTTCGATCTCCGCCTTATCGCCGTGCGCAAGCTTGAAGTCGCCGCTGACTATTATCTCATCTGTATGCGAAAAGCGCGATCTGCGGTACGTAAGCTCCAGTTGTGCGGGGGTGTAGGTGTGCAGTTCGCCGTTTCTATCCATAGCGGTAACGCTAACCAGCACGTCTTTCATCTCGCCGCCGTAAGCTCCAGCGTTCATGTAAATACCGCCGCCTACGGTGCCGGGTATGCCGTATGCAAATTCCAGACCTCTCAGCCCATTATCCAGCGCTACCCTGCAAAGGCGGCTCATAGCAGCGCCCGCCTGCGCGCGTATAGTGCAGTCGTCGAGCATAGTTATCTCAGAGAAATCGCTGCCTATCAGCAGCACCGCGCCGTCAAAGCCTTCATCGGCGCAGAGCATATTCGAGCCTTTTCCCATCACTAGGGTACGCACGCCGTTTTCCGCAGCGAATTTTACCAGCTGCGAGAGGTCTTCGGCGCTTTTAGGCATTATCATGCAGGTGCAGGGCCCGCCTGTGCGGAAGGTAGTATGCGCGGAGAGCGGTTCGTTTTCGCAGACGCCGCAGCCCAGCTTTTTCGGCGAGCGCGGCAAGAGCTTTTTCGTTCATTTATGTGTTACCGTTCCTTTCTTTATATCTTGCAGTCGGGGTGCTTTTTCAGCACATATTCGCGTATCTTCTCCCAGTCGGCATTATAGACCAAGCGCATTGGGAAACCAAGTTCTTCTATCAGCTTTTCGGCGTGGGGTGTCTGACCTATCGCGTCGCAGAAATGGCAGTCGGTATTTACCACTACGGGTATTTCGTACTTCTTGCATATCTTGAGCGCTTCGGTGCAGCCTTTCAGCGAGCCTTTTTTGTTAAAGATAGAGTTTTCATTTATCTCTACTAACTTGCCGTACTCTTTGAAAGCTTTAAGGCATTTTTCCATATCGAATGGGTAAAGCGAGGTCGTGCAGTGACCTATAACGTCTATCGCGGGATTTTTAGCCGCCGCGAGGTACGCCTTTGTGTGGGTATAATAATCCTTCGGCTCGAATGTCCAGCGGTGCATAGAAGCGACCACCCAGTCAAGCTTTTTCAGCAGCGAATGGTCAACGTCGAGAGTGCCCTCGGTATCTATTATATTCGCCTCAGTGCCTTTAAGCACATACACCCCGCATATCTTATCAGGCAGCGTAAAAAGATTTTCAAAGTGCCATATATGCGGCGAATCGGGCATATTTATCATATGGTCTGTCATAGCTATCGCTTTAAGTCCGTACTCAGCGGCGCACTGACAGTTTTCCTTTATAGTTGAGTAAGCGTGTGTAGAAGCTAACGTGTGCGTGTGAAGATCCGCTTCTATAATCATTTTTGTATCGACCACCTATTTACATAAGATCCCAGTTTTTAACTTTATCCTTTTTATCGAACTGCAGACCCAGGTTATCGAGCAGCTCCTGCGCGGCGTTATATCCCATTTTCTTCTGACGGTTGTTCATAGCCGCTACCTCGAGGATAACTGCGAGGTTTCTGCCGGGCTTTATAGGAATAGTAAGGCTGGGCACTTTTACGCCGAGAATGGTGGTAAATTCGTTATCCACTCCCATTCTGTCATATACCTTCTGAGAATCCCAAGGCTCCAGCTCTACTACCATATCTATCTTCTCAGTCACCTTAACTGCGCCCATACCGAAAAGGCGGCGCACATTTATAATACCTATGCCGCGTATCTCGAGAAAATGTCTTATATTATCTGGCGAAGAGCCGACCAAGCTCTTGCTGGAAACGCGGCGTATCTCTACCGCGTCATCCGCTACAAGGCGGTGTCCGCGCTTTACAAGCTCAATGGCTGTTTCAGACTTGCCGACGCCGCTTTCACCGACTATCAGCACGCCCTCGCCGTATATCTCTATCAGCACGCCGTGCCTTGTTATACGCGGCGCGAGCTGTACGTTCAGATAAGAGATGAGCGCCGCGATAAAAGCGGTGGTGCTCTCTTTAGTTCTTCCTATCGGTATCTCGTACTTTTTGGCAAGCTCTATCATCTCGGGGTAAAGCTCATGACCTCTCGCCACCACGAACATAGGGATATGGGTAGCAAAAAGCGTTTCTATCTTCTTGTATCTTGTTTCTTCGTCAACGCTGGCGAGGTACGCAAACTCCATGTTTCCGCATATCTGTATACGCTCGGCGTTGAAGTATTCGTAAAAGCCCATTAGCTGCAATCCGGGACGGTTGCAGTCGTTATCCGATACCACTATCTCAGTAGAATCCTTCGGCGCATAAACAAGCTCTAACTGTAGCTCTTTTACTATATCCGCAATGCTGACGGTAAATATCTCTGCCATAGCTCTTTTTCCTTTCTAATATAAGATGAATGTCAAATTTCTATCAGACCTCTATTAAGAAGCTCCTGCGCGGCGGTGAGCACGCCCAGTTTGCCTGTCGGGTAAGTAAGTCCGCCCTGAAGCCACGCGGCAAAAGGCTCTCTTATCGGCGCGTCTGCCGAAAGCTCTATCGAAGCGCCCATTGTGAAAGCACCTGCCGCCATTATCACCTTGCTGTCGTAGCCGGGCATATCCCATGCTTCGGGGGTGCAGTAAGCGTCTACGGGCGAGCCTTTTTGTATGCCCTGACAAAATGCCGTAAGGCGTTCCTCGTTTTCAAGACATATTGAGGAGATTATATCCGTGCGGTGATCGTCGGCGGCGGGGAAAGTCTTAAAGCCCAGCTGCTCGAACAATGCGCAGGCGAAAACGCCGGTTTTGAGCGCGTTTGCGGTGACCTTGGGCGACATGAAAAAGCCCAGCAGCATCTCTCTGCTCTGGTTAAGCGTACAGCCTACCTCTTTTTGCCGACGCCCACGCAGGCAAGTCTGTCGGCGCAAAGCTCTACAAGGTCTTTTTCTGCCGCAGATATATCCGCCGGTAGAAGCTATACCGCCGCCGGGGTTTTTATCAACGAGCCCATTATGAGGTCTGCGCCTACCGCGAGCGGCTCGCGCTTTTCCACAAATTCACCGTAGCAGTTATCCACCATTATTATGATGTTAGGCTCGGCGCTGCGAGCGGCTTTAATTATCTGCTCTATAACGTCTATCGTGAAAGATGGACGCAGCGAATACCCGCGCGAACGCTGGATATAACCGACCTTTTTTGCCCTTTGCGCGCTTGGCTATCTCCGCGAGGTCGGGTGTGCCGTCATCAAGCAGATCTACCTGCTCATACTTCACGCCGAAATCTTTCAGCGAGCCTCTTCCCGCCTCGCCGCGTATGCCGATGACCTCTTCCATAGTGTCATATGGGCTGCCCGTGAGCGAAAGCATGGTATCATTCGGGCGAAGCACGCCGAAAAGCGCGGTAGAGAGGGTATGCGTACCGTTCACAAAATTGTGGCGGACTACTGCGTCCTCGCCGCCAAACGCCTGCGCGTAAACAGCATCGAGCGTTTCTCTGCCAATATCGCCGTAGCCATAGCCCGTAGTGCCTTTTAAGGCAAGACTCGCTGACTTTGTTGTCGATAAAAGCTTTGAGCACCTTAGCTCCGTTATACTCGGCAGTCTTATTTATCTCGCCGAAGCGATTTTCGGCGGCTTGCTCAGCCTTTTCCGCAAGCGCGGCAAGTCTGGGGTCTATATTGAAAAAGTTCTGTCATTTTAATTATCCTTTGTTATGTATTATCCCTTATGTATTGTTCCTTAGTTCAAAAACTTCGTCCTGCGAAACTGCCGCAAAACCTATCTCGCGGTAATAGCTTACGCGGTGCGGTCGCGCAAGCAGACGGACATCGTAACCGTCGTTCGTCAGGCGCTCGCCTATCCAATAAAGCAGGCGGCGGGCGTAATAGTGTCCGCGGTATTCGGGCAGTGTGGCGACGTGACCTATCAGCGCGGTCTTGTCGATTATATACTGTATAGTCGCGGTAGTGCATCCGCCCATCATGAAAGACTGCGAAAGTCCGCGGCGCACGCGGTGAGAAGTATCGGTGAGCCAAAGCTCGTAGCAATCTGCCAGCGCGGGAAACGACTCTTTCAGAATAGCGTAAACATCGTCCAGCGGCGGACATTCGTTCACGTCGAGCGCGGGCAGTTCGCCGCGGGCGCTGTACGCGAACTCGGTGCGCAGCTCAGAGGAATAGTCTTTGCCTATCAGTCCGCGCAGCGTTTCGGCGTAGCGCGGGTCAAGCTCTACCGAATACGGCGAATTCATAAGTATAAAATGCGCGAGCTCCTCCACCTCGGCGGCGGTGAGCGACTGCCCCGTTATATCGGCGCACATCATCGCCGCGTTGAAAATGGAGATAAGCGTTACCGCCTGTTCCCCGCGCCGCAGAACGTAAAAGCGCGCAAAATCATATTTGATCGAATATGCGGCGAAATGCGAACGTATACGCCGCGCATAATGGTTCGGCTTCAGCTTTTCAAAAAGCTCTGTTTCGCCCTCGGTAAGCTGACTTATCATAGCTCTTGCATCCGTTTCAGTAAATTTTTAGTTAGCAGATAAACGTTCTCTAAATCGCTCTCAGCTATCACGCAGGAGGGCGAATGCAGGTATCTGCATGGCAGTGAGATCGCGGCGGTACGCACTCCCCCGCGTGCGAGCGAGATAGCGCCCGCGTCATTGCCGCCCGCCACCATAGTCTTTGTCTGGCAGGGTATATCCAGCCCGCGCGCGGTATCGAAAGCCAGCGCGTAAAGCTGCTTATCATATATCGTGCGCCTGTCCATATAGGAAACAACAGGGCCTTTGCCGACCTCGCAAACGCGCTTTTCGCCCGCCGCCGAGGGTATATCCGCCGCGGTGGTAGACTCAAGCACTATCGCCATTTCGGGGTCAACGGTAAAAGCCGCCGCGCCCGAACCGCGCAGACCTACTTCTTCCTGAACTACGAAAGTAAAGCAGGTATCGTACTCAAGCTCTTCATCTATCAGCGCAAGCATTATCGCGCAGCCCGCTCTGTCGTCTATCGCGCGCGCTTTTATCATGCCATCGCCGAAGCGCATAAAGCGCGAATCGAAGATCACGCTTTCGCCGAGCGGGATATAATTCTGCGCTTCCTCGCGCGAGGAAAAACCCGCGTCGATCACAAGTTCACTTTCCTGCGGCGCTGCCGAGCGCTCAGCCTCGGAAAGATTATGGACAGCCTTTCCTCCGATAACGCCGAGAAGCCTATCTTTTCCGATAAGCACGCGTTTGCCGTAAAGCACGCGCGGGTCTACGCCTCCCACCGTTGAAAATTTCAGAGTGCCGTCGGCGTTGATGTAGGTGACTATCAGTCCTACTTCGTCCATATGCGCCGAGATCTGCACGCGGTGAGGAGCGCGCTTCGCGCCCTTTTTGTAAGCTATGACGTTGCCTAGGTTATCTATACTATACTCGCATTTGCCCTCCAGCTTTTTGCAGATGTACTCCGCAACATCGCCCTCATCGCCCGAGATACCGCCCAGCGCGCAAAGCTCTTCCAATATTTCAGCAAGCTTCATCAGAAAAGCCCCCTTTCGCAGAAAGCCGCAGCCAGACGCGCGGTGTTTTCAATATCGCCGAGGTCGGCAGCTTCTACGGGCGTGTGCATATTGCGTATCGGTATCGAAAGTGTACAGGCGGCAGAGCCTTTTCCGGCAGCCGCAGCTTCGTCAGCGTCGGTGCCAGTTCTTCCGCCCATTACTTCTATCTGATATGGAAGCTGCTCAGCCTTAGCCGTTTCGATGAGCGCATTTGAGAGCCTGCGCGAGAGCACGGGCGAAATGCCTATCATCGCTCCCCCGCCGATCTCGCCGGTATCTTCATCCGACTCGCCGTGCACTCTGCCGAACGAAACGTCCATTATCAGCGAAATGTCAGTCTGCTCGCAGAAAGCCGTTACCTTAGCCCCGCGCGAGCCTACCTCTTCGCCCGAGCACACCGCCGCCGAGATATTGTAGGCGGTATCCCTGCCTTTCAGCAAGTCAAGCGTGCGGATAAGCGCGCAAACGCATGCGCGGTCGTCGAGCGCTTTAGATGTCACCAGCCCGCCCATATCGGCGAGGGTATTTTCTATCAGCACTCTGTCGCCCAGCGAGATAAGCTCTTTTGCGCGCGCGCCGCTCAGACCCGTATCTATATACAGATCATCGAGTTTCGCCGCCTTTTTATGCTCGGTCTGTAAATGCGGGGGAACGCTCGTCACCACGCCGCAGAGCTTTTTTTTGCCGTAGATCGTGACCTCCGCCGCTGGCAGAACGCGCTCGTCTATTCCGCCGCACTTTGAAACGCGCAGAAAGCCGTCGTCCGTAATGTGATTTACTATCATGCCTATCTCGTCGATATGCGCTTCTATCATTACAGTGGGCTTGTCCGCAGTGTGGCTACCGACTTTGCAGATCACGTTATTGAAAGCGTCGGTCTGCGTTTCGCCGTAAGCCGAAATGTACTTTGCGCACACAGCCGCCGCGTTTTCCTCCGCTCCCGAAACGCCGGCGGCGGCGCAAAGGGCGGAGAGAATATTTTTAAGTTCAGATCTATCCATATCGACCGCAGATCAAAGCTCGTTTACAAGGCGCTTGAAATGCTTCCCTCTTTCCTCAAAATTTACATACAGATCAAAGCTCGCGCTGGCGGGCGAAAGCGAAACTACATCGCCCGGCTTTGAAAGGATATTCGCCTGCTCTACCGCTTCCTCGAGCGTTTTCACGCGAACTATTTTAAGTCCGCTCTCGGGGTACAACGGCGAGGAGGTAACTGCTTTTTCTATCTTAGGGCCAGTCGCGCCAAGCAGGATAAGTATTTTTACCTTTTCGTTTACGGTATCGGCCATAGGCTCGTAAGGTATCTTCTTATCATATCCGCCCGCGATGATTATTATTTTCTGGTCGAAGGAATTTAAGCCCGCCATAACGCGCGTAGGGCTGGTGGCGATGGAGTCATTGTACCACTTCACGCCGTCTACGTCGCGGACGAACTCTATTCTGTGCTCTACGCCGCCGAAAGTCATAGCGGTGTTCACGATGCTTTCGATAGATACTTCGCCCCATACTGCCGAGATCGCAGTAAGGTAGTTATCCACATTATGGATGCCGGGTATGCGTATATCTTCCTTATGGACTATCTCGGTAACTTTTCCCTTGTCGATATAGCAGAGCATACCGTCGTCCCGCAGGAAAGCTCCGCGGTCGGTGTTGCCCGAGAGGGAAAATTTAACGAGCGTGCCGCGTACCATTGGCGCAAGCTTCATAGTTTCCTCGTTATCCGCATTGAGTACAGTTTTCGAAAAAGCGTTCTGATGGCGGATAAGATTGCACTTAGCGTCGATGTACTCTTCCATAGTGCCGTGAACATCGAGGTGGTTCGGCGAAATATTGGTTATAACGGCTACGTCGGGCGACTTGCGCATAGAGATGAGCTGGAAGCTCGAAAGCTCTACTACCGCAGCGTCGGTCTCGCTCATAGTTTCAACTATCGGCAGCAGTGCTTTGCCTATATTGCCGCCGAGGTGCACTCTCTTTCCCTCAGCCTTTAAGAACTCGCTGATAAGGGTGGTGGTGGTGGTCTTTCCGTCAGAACCGGTCACAGCGTAAAGCTTGCAGGGGCAGAGGTCGAAGAAAACCTCCATCTCGGAAGTAACTACCACGCCCGCCTCGCGCGCCTTGGTAAGCATCGGGTTATTGAAATACATACCAGGGGTACGGAAAACAATATCGCAGTTGAACATTTCGTCGAGGTAATTATCGCCGAGCGAAAACTCAGCGCCCTTTGCCGAAAATTCGCTGTAAAGGTCTTCGGGGAAATGGTCCTCGTCCTTTTTATCAAGAATAACTACTTTTATGCCCTTGGAAAGAAATACGCGTATCAGCTGGGTATGGCTAACGCCCGTACCGATAAAGCCTACTCTTTTATCTTTGATCGAAGTGAAAAATCTCTGTGCCTTTGTCATTAGCAACTATCTCCTTTTCTGCCGTACTGCGGCAAAGTAATTATGTATCGCTTATAGCATACATACTCTATTATATTATATAACAAATGCGGCGAAATAGCAAGGGCTTATCATGAAAATTAACAACTTTTCATTCAAAACAAAAAAGCCCCGCTGAAAACGGGGACGTTTCTGCACATCTATTCATCTGTAAAAAGCTCTGCGAGGGCTTTTCCTATCAGCTCGCCGCTGTATTTTGCCTGCTCAAGCGTATTGCCGTGGCTGCCGACCTCTATCAGCAGCGAACCGGAAGTAAGATCTTGATTGTAAAATCTGTAATCAAAAAGTATCGGGCGGGTAAGACCCGAAAAAAGCGTTTCGGTTTCCGACTGCAATTCGCAGGCGAAGCGGAAGTTATCCATATAATTCGGCATATCCATAGTGCCGTCATCGCAGCCCGAGATAATCATTATCTGCGCGGCTTCCCTGCCGTCTATCTCGGCTACGGGCGCCAGGCGCACGCCCTCGGCTGTTTCTATGCCGTCGCGGTGAATGTCGAGCGCTACTTTTACCGATGGATACTCCTCAAGCAGCTCGCTGACCGTCTGTCGGCTGGAATCATACGCCGCGTCGTAGCTGGGATAATCGTGCACTAATGTATCGTGGATAACGGTTATCCCGCTCTCTTCAAGCTGTCGGCATATCTCGTCGCCGACGGCTGTCATGTTCTTATCAGGCTCTGAGGTCTTTCCGCCGAAATCGCTGTCGTACCAATCTTTATCTTCAAGCTCAAAGCTTTCGGTGGTGTGGGTGTGGTAGATGAGCACCTGCGGCTCTTCCGTGCCTGTTTCTATCTCAAACACCCTGCCTTTAGTTGTTTTCGAGAAGTTCGGAATTATTTAAAGACGTGCAGTTTCGCACCTGTCCGCCGTCTGCGAGGTCAAAATACTGCTCGCCGCTGTATGCGCCGAAATTGTTCTTTTTTCTATAACGCCGTCGTGGTCAGCGAGGTCAGTAGGGTAAGGCAGAGCGTTTATCACGTCAGCCGATGGCATAGGCGTAGGTATCTCAGCGCCCTGCGGCAGGCGTATCTCCACCTCTTCGGGCGCGGCTTCCATATCGCGCGCGGTAGAGCCTATCATATCGCTGTGCGCCGCGGAAAACGCTGTCTGCGGGACGGCTGCCTTTGCCGAAATATCCATCTCGCGCGCGGCAGAGTACGCCGCCGCGCTTGAAAACGCAGGCGCGAGCTTTGCCCCCTCTGAAACGCCGAAAGGCACTACCGCGCAGGAGATCACCACCGCGAGCGACCATTTGCAGGTCTTTTTCATATCCATTACCGTTATCCTCCTTGATATTCTGATACTGAGTAATACTATGCGGTATCAAAAGCGAATATTACAGCATATATATAATATAATGCAGTATATTAACGGGAGGAATAGAAAATGGACTATCTTATTCTTGTAGACAGCGTAAGTCCTGTACCGAAAGACTTCGCGCCGCAGTTAGAGGAGGTCGGCACGGTGAAGATGGAAAAGACCGCCGCGGAACACTGCCGAGAGATGCTGCGCGCCGCCGAAAGCGATGAAGTTGTGATAAAAGTGCTTTCCGCTTACCGCACGCCCGAGTATCAGCAGCAGCTTTGGAACAGAAGCGTGGCGGAGTATATGTGCAGCGGCGAAACGCCTGCGGCGGCGGAAAAGCTCACTGCGCGCTATCTCGCGAAGCCTATGCACAGCGAGCACCACACTGGTCTCGCCTGCGACCTATGCTCGCCCGACTGGGACGACACGCAGGACGATTTTTACGCTACCGAGCAGGGGCGCTGGCTATGCGTGAACGCTTGGAAATACGGCTTTATACTGCGTTATCCGCGCATGAAAGAGCACATTACGGGCATAGCCTACGAACCATGGCACTACCGCTATGTCGGCAGAGAACACGCCGAGGTGATACGCCGAGAGGGGCTTACGCTGGAGGAATATCTATACTATTACAAATAAAAAGCGGCTGTCCATATGCGGCAGCCGCTTCTGTGTTATTAGAGATAGCGTTTTACATCGCTGCAAAGCTTTTCCTCGCAGCGTATGACTTTTTTGGCAAGGCTCACGGCGGCGGAGTCGGCGTGCTTATACTGATTTATATACTTATTCAGCGTTTTTACTCCCATATTGCAGCCGTCGGTAACAAGCCCTGCAGCGGTCTTGTCTCCCGGCTCGGCAGCCATTTTCACGTTGGTCTTCATCCAGCTCATGGCTTTGGCGGCGAGGTGAGGCTCTTTAGTATCAGCACCGTACTCCAGCAGCAGCCTGTGCGCTTCGTCGCCCAGCTCGTCATGCTCCACCTTTGAGTCGTGCATAACGGCGCGCAGGCGCTCGTCGCGAATGTCTGAGATCATCTCTTCCAGCGTGGAAACGCCCATCTGTATGCCCGCGTTAGTTTCTTTTAAAAGTCCTATGGATTCCTGTTTATTGCTCATATAAGATCGCTCCTTTTTGATTACTGTATGTAGTATTATCAAAAAGGAGCGGTTTTATAACTTATATTTCAAATCAGCGTTTCATGATTTTGGAAAACTGTTTTTGATATAGAGTGATCAGCCGCGGCGGGAGTCAAGCAGGCAGACGGCGCTTGCGGAAATGCCCTCACACGCGCCCGTAAAGCCGAGCTTTTCCTCGGTGGTAGCCTTTACCGAGATCTGCGAAAGCTCTATGCCGCAGACACGCGCTATATTCTCACGCATCTGCATTATATACGGCGCCAGCTTCGGCTTCTGCGCTATAACGGTAGCGTCGATGTTGCCTATCTCGCAGCCCTCGCTGCGGATAACTTCGCAGACCTTTGCCAGCAGCTTCAAGCTGTCAGCGCCGCTGTATTCTGGGTCGGTATCGGGGAAAAGCTTTCCTATATCGCCCATAGCGGCTGCGCCGAGAAGCGCGTCCATTATAGCATGCACGAGCACGTCAGCATCAGAATGACCCAGCAGACCCTTATCGTGCGGAATATCCACGCCGCCCAAAATAAGCTTTCTGCCCTCGGTAAGGCGGTGAACGTCGTAACCCTGTCCTATGCGCATATGTCAGCCTCCTCAGATCTCTTTATAGTTGCCCAGCAGCTTGAAATAGCCCAGCTCAGTTTCAAGCTCGCGTATCAGCTTTACAACGTCGGGTGAATTTACCGAACCCTGAAAATCGAGATAGAAAAGCACGTCGAAATCGGTATTGGCGATGGGGCGAGACTCTATCATGGTAAGATTCAGACCCGAAACGGAAAACTTCGTCAGCAGACGGTAAAGCGCCGAGGTCTGGTGAGGTACGGTGAGCGAAACCGAGATAATATCGGCGCCGGGCGCTAAAAGCTGCTTTTTGGAGATAAGTATGAATTTGGTAAAATTGCACTCGGCGTTCGCTATGCCGTGGTCGATTATCTTCAAACCAAAATGGTTCGCGCACTGCTCGGAGCAGATAGCCGCATAAGGCTCGGAGCTTTCTTTTACAAAATCTGCCGCGAGGGCGGTATTCTCATACGGGTGAGCCGACCAGCCATGCTGCGCCAGATATTTCGAGCACTGCATAAGCGCCTGTTCGTGCGAGTAAACGCGCTTAACGTCCGCAAGGTCGGTATCGGGATTTATCGCCAAGCAATGATCGACCGAAACCTTAGTGCAGGCGCATATCTTGAAATCGTGGCGTCGCATAAGCTCGTAGGTCTGCGAAACAGTGCCCGCCGTGGAATTTACGATAGGCACTACGCCGAACTCAGCTTTGCCGCTTTCTACCGCCGCGAATACTTCGCCGAAAGAATCGTAAAACTCCGGCTCAGACTCGGGCAGGAACTTATTTGCCGCAACGTGCGAATACGAGCCGACAGTGCCGGGAACGGCTACCCTGCGGCTTCCCGTAAGGTCTAGCGGTGAGGACTCAAAAGGCTCGGCGTCGGCAAAAAATCTCTGAAACTGCTTGCACTTCGATATATCCATCATATTGGTAAAAAGCACCTCGGCAGGATCTGCCATATCGGCGGGCACTTCGCTGCGCACGCGCTCGATTATCTGATGCTCTCTGTCCATCTGAAACACGGGCATGTCGTTAGCTATCTTATATTCTGCCACTTTATAGCAAGTCTGCATACGCTTCGTAAAGAGCGAAAGTATCTGCTCGTCTATCTCGTTGATCTGCGATCTGAGTTCGTCAAGATCCAAATGATCCATAAATAAATGCTCCTTCTGCAAAAAATATTCATACGATACAAATTTAATTTTATCACATAATCTGCCGAAATGCAAGCATTTTATCTATAAAGCAACATTTGGTTTATAAAACTTTAATATTATAGCCGCATAGATATATACATTATAGATTTCATAAAAAGCCCTTGAAATTTTGTATAAAATGTAGTATAATGAATTTGTATTATTTTATGCGAGAATATTATCGCAAACAAGATCTGATATTGAAAGGAAATGGTCAGTATGACTAAAATAGGATTTATCGGCGCGGGCAACATGGGCTATGCCATCATGAAGGGAATTTTGGGCAGCAAGGACATCGAGGCTGAGCTTTACGCTTACGACACTTACGCTCCTGCGCTCGAAAGAGCGGCTGAGATAGGCGTGAACGCCTGCGGAAGCGCTGCCGAAACAGTAGAGAAATGCAAGTACGTTTTTCTTGCCGTAAAGCCGCAGCAGCTCGACGAAGTTCTCGCGAACATCGCGGAAGCTGTTACCGCAGATACCGTAATAGTATCCATCTGTGCGGGCATAACCGACGATTACATCGCATCAAAGACCATTGCGGGGGCTAAGGTAGTGCTCGTAATGCCGAACACTCCCCTGCTGCTGGGCGAGGGCGCTACTGCACTTTCGCACTCTGAAAGCGTTACCGAAGAGGAGTTCGCCGTTATCTGCGGAATATTCGGCTGCTGCGGAGTATACGCCGTTATCCCCAAGGACAAGATGAAGGAGATAATCGCGATAAACGGCTCTTCGCCCGCTTTTATCTATCTTTACGCCGAATCTTTCATCAAGTATGCAAAATCGGTCGGCATCGACGAAGAGGTCGCAAAAAAGCTTTTTGCAAAGTCGCTGATAGGCTCGGCTAAGATGATAACCGACAGCGGAAACACGATAGAAAAGCTGATAGAGATGGTATCCTCAAAGGGCGGCACTACCATCGCGGGTCTTGAAAAGCTGCGCGAGGGCGACCTTGACGAAGCCGTTCAGAACTGCTGCAAAGCCTGCACGGCGCGCGCTTACGAGCTTTCGAAGTAATACTTTTCAGACAAGCCGCATAAATATCCTCTTAAAAGGAGTGATGTTTATGCAAACGCTGAAAAACAAGCCTGCCGATAAGAGCGGCAAAAACCTTACGCTTTTCGCGGTGCTGTGCATTTCGGCGCTGCTGGGTACGCTTTTTCGGGGCAGTGTGCTGTTGCTTTATGGACACCCGCCTTACCGAGCTGCTCACGGGCGCGGAGGAGAGCTTTTTCAACGCCCGCCGCAGCGGCGACATTATCCGCATAATGCTCAGCACACTTGCGGGCAGCGGGTTTTATCTGGCGGCATCATTTGCGCTGGGATTCAGCGCTATATCTCAGCCGTTTGAAGCGGTACTGCCTTTTTTCAAGGGCATAAGCAGCGGAGTGATACTCACGCAGATATACGGCGAAAGTCCCTCGGCGCACGCTTTTGCGAAAGCAGCTGCGGTATTCCCTGGGATATTCGTAACGCTTATCGTTACCGTGCTCGCCTGCCGCGAAGCGATGTTCCTCTCGGGCAGACTTTTCAAGATATGCTTTCAGGACAAGCTTTTTGACGGGCTGCTGAAGCGCTGCAAGCTTTACGGCACAAGGTTTCTCGCGATGGCTGCGGCTATATGCGCCTGCGCGGCGCTCGACTGCGGGCTTTCGATACTGATACTCGGCAAGATATAGTCGGGAAGATCAGATGTTAAAATTCAAGGAGTGTAGAAATGTCATTATTCAGCAAATACGATGAACCGGGCAGAGGTATACCCAAAGCGCCGGTCGAGAAAAAAGGCTTTTTCAAATTTATGGAGATATACGGCAGGCGCGGCTGGAAACTGGTACAGCTCAACCTCATCTACCTGCTGGCGCTGATACCGATAGTTACGTTCGGCCCTGCCACGGCGGCTATGACGAAGGTCTGCCGCAACTGGTCGCAGGAGCGCAACGCCTTTGTATGGGAAGATTTTTGGGAAGCTTTTAGGAAAAACTTCAAGCAGGGCTTTATCATGGGGCTTATCGACCTGCTTTTCATAGTGGGATTTGCAGTGGCGATACCCTCGTACTCCGCGTGGGCTAAGCAGACCGAATGGATGTACATCCCGCTGGTGATATGCCTTGCCTGCTGCATCGTTTTTTTCATGATGCACTTTTACATTTATCTTATGATAGTTTCGACAAATCTTTCGCTGGGCAAGATAATCAAAAACGCGTTTTTCCTCGTGAGCCTCGGCATAAAGAACAGCCTTTGGACGCTGGTGGTATGGATAGTCATCGGCTCGCTGGTGGTATTCACATTCCCAATCTCGCTGTTCATCATCCCTTTCTGGCCATTCAGCATGATATGCTTTGCGGGAGCTTTCAACTGCTACCCCGTTATACGCAAGTACGTTATACAGCCGTACTACGACGCGCGCGGCGAGGAGAACCCCGAGTTCGACTATTTGAAATCTGACGAAGCGATATTCGAAGACCGCGGTATGGAAGAGCCTGCGCCCGAAAAGAGCAGCGCTAAAAAGAGCAAGCCGAAAACTATTTCGTAATGAAAGGACGTTAAAATAATGAGTGAGATAAGAAACATTGACCTTTGGGAAAGCGGAGCAAGAAAGATCGAATGGGTGCGCCGCAATATGTGTCTGCTGCGCAGCATAGAGGAAGATTTCAAGCGCGACAAGCCTTTCAGCGGACTAAAAGTAGCGCTTTCGATACACCTCGAGGCAAAGACCGCTTACCTCTGCAAAGTGCTTGCGGCGGGCGGCGCTGAGATGTACGTTACGGGCAGCAATCCCCTCTCTACGCAGGACGATGTAGCTGCGGCTCTGGCGCACGACGGTCTGAACGTTTACGCATGGCACGCTTCCACTCCCGAAGAGTACCACCGCCACATTTCAGAAGTTATCAAGGCAGGCCCGAACGTTATCATCGACGACGGCGGCGACCTTGTGAACATGATACACAACGAATACCCCGAGCTGATACCCAACGTTATCGGCGGCTGCGAGGAAACCACCACGGGCATTATCAGACTCATCGCGATGAACAAGGCGGGCGAGCTGAAATTCCCGATGGCGCTGGTAAACAACGCGCGCTGCAAATATCTTTTCGACAACCGCTACGGCACCGGTCAATCGGTATGGGACGGCATAAACCGCACCACGAACCTCATCGTTGCGGGCAAAAACGTAGTAGTTGCGGGCTACGGCTGGTGCGGCAAGGGCGTTGCTATGCGCGCGAAGGGTCTTGGCGCTTCCGTTATCGTCACCGAGATCGACCCGATAAAGGCTATGGAGGCTGTAATGGACGGCTTTAAAGTAATGAAGATGGAGGAAGCCGCTAAGATAGGCGACATTTTCGTTACGGTAACGGGCTGCAAGGACGTTATCACTGAAAACAGCTTTGCAAACATGAAGGACGGCGCTATACTCTGCAACGCGGGCCATTTCGACTGCGAAGTCGCGGTAGCTAAGCTCGCCGAGATATGCACCGAGAAGTACCCCGCGAGAAACAACATCGACGGATACAGAATGAGCGACGGCAGAAGCATTTTTGTTATCGGCGAGGGCAGACTTGTAAACCTTGCCGCAGGCGACGGTCACCCCGCCGAAATAATGGATATGTCCTTCGCGATACAGGCGCTCACCGCCGCTTACCTCGTAAAAAACCGCGACAAGCTTACGGACAAGATAATCACCGTGCCCGAAGAGATCGACAACGAAGTAGCACGCCGAAAGCTGAAATTCTGGGGAATAGAGATAGACAAGCTGAGCGAAGAGCAGGAAAAGTACCTCAACAGCTGGCAGGTCTGAACCGAATTTAACTAAACAACAAAAGGCAATATCATGCAGAAAACGCAGCGTGATATTGCCTTTATTTTTATGCGTATAAGTTGGATAAAAACGCAGATTTTTGCGCAAATTATAATTAGCTGATATTTACGAGAGGAGCGATAATTTGCAGCAGAATTTACGAAGCGAAGCGGCTAAACTGCTGGCGGTGTTCACGACGGGGCTTTCAGCTACGGTATCATCGAGATATGCGCGCGCGGATTCACGCACATCTCGATGGGACTGCTGGGCGGGCTGGCGATGTACCTGATACACCTCCTCAACCGCAGCGGGCGCACGGCACCGGGCGTGTTTCTGACGCTGATGATCTCGGCGCTTTTCATCACCGCCTGCGAGCTTATAACGGGCGAGATAGTGAACAGGCAGCTCGGGCTGAACGTTTGGGATTACTCAATGATGCCGATGAATTTCGACGGGCAGATATGCCTGCCGTTCACACTGATATGGTTCGCGCTTTCGGCAGTCGGGATAATGCTCGACGACCTCATGCGCAAAAAATTATTCGGCGAACAGCGCGATATTTTATTCCTGCAAAGCAGCGGGCGCACCGCAGTATGAACGGCACGCCCCAGATATAAACATCATTTTTCCTGCGCCGCTATCAGCTCCGCTAGCTGCATATCGAATGGCGCAGTTATTTTTATATTCGTATCCTCGCCGCGGACTATCGCAACCGGTATGCCGCGCAAAGCGAAAATGCCCGCCGTATCGGTAAGGCGCGCTTTCTGCTCGTCAGTCAGCGCGGCGTACTCCTGCATAAGCTCTTTTAGGCGAAATGTCTGCGGGGTCTGCGCGCGGAACATTCTTGCGCGCGGCGGCACGCTTTCGATAACTCCGCCGTCCTCAGATGAGAGCAGGATAGTATCTACCGATGGAACCGCCGTACCCGCGGCGCTGTGGTCGCGCATGGCGGCGATATTGTCGGCGATGATGCGCTCGGTAACGAAAGGCCGCACGCCGTCGTGCGTAAGTATAATATCCTGCGGAGCAACTCCCCTCTCGGCAGCGATATGCTCGGCTATCTTAAATACCGTGCCATTTCTGTCCGAGCCGCCCGCCAGTATAGTAACGTTATCCGCTTCGGGCAGATACTCGGCGCACATAGCTTTCAGCTCATCCACCCACTCGGCGTTAGTACCAACGTAAACTGCGTCTACCGACGGACTGCTGCAAAAGCGCGAGATAGTGCGCACGATCATCGGCACGCCGCCCACATTTAGAAACTGCTTTGGTATATCTGCGCCCATGCGGCTGCCTACGCCGCCCGCCGCGATAGCTGCGTATATCATTTCATCATCTCCCAAAAAGGCGGCTCGTAAAAAGCCGCCCTTATTTTGCTGTAAATATATTACTTTTTCTTGTTGTGCTTTTCGAGCAGAGCAGCTATCTTCTGATGAGGGTCGATAACGTCTGCGATGGACATATCGTGGTTAAGAGTAGCGATGTAGTACGCGATGTACTTCGAGCAGTCGACCTCGTGGAACCAAGGAGTAGCAAGAAGCTCAGGCGAACGGTAGGTAAGATTTGTACCGAAAACTGCGTCGATGATACCGTCTGCATAAGCCTTATTGAAGCTTTCAAGACCATTGGTGAAGATACCGTAGGTAGCGTAGCAGAAGATCTTTCCTGCGTTGCGCTTTTTCAGCTCGATAGCTATGTCAAGCATCGACTCGCCGGAAGAGATAAGGTCGTCAGCGATGAAAATATCCTTGCCGGTAACGTCGTTGCCCATGTACTCGTGAGCTACGATGGGGTTTCTGCCGTTTACTACGGTAGAGTAATCTCTTCTCTTATAGAACATTCCGAGGTCTACGCCGAGAACGGAAGCGTAGTACATATTTCTGTTGATAGCGCCCTCGTCGGGAGAAACTATCATGAAATGCTTCTTATCGAAATTGAGGTTATCGAAGGTCTTCATCATAGCCTTGAGCACCTGATAAGAAGGCATTATGTTATCAAAGCCTGTGAGCGGGATAGCGTTCTGAACTCTGGGGTCGTGCGCGTCGAAAGTGATTATGTTCTGCACGCCCATCGAAGCCAGCTCCTGAAGAGCTACTGCGCAGTCGAGAGATTCGCGGTATGTTCTTCTGTGCTGTCTGCCGCCGTAAAGTATAGGCATAATTACATTTATTCTGTGAGCCTTACCGCTTGCAGCCTGTATAATTCTCTTGAGATCCTGATAGTGGTCGTCGGGCGACATCGAGTTCTGCTCGCCGTGCATTGTGTACTTGCAGCTGTAATTTCCTACGTCGCAAAGAATAAAAAGATCCTTGCCGCGAACGGTGGATTTGATGATTCCCTTACCGTCGCCGGAAGAAAATCTTGGGCACTCAGCATCTATGAGGAAAGTTTTGCCCTCTTCGCCATCCTGTAAAGCCCATTTAAGAAAATAGCGGTTTATCATGTCGCCAAGCTCTTTTGCGCCGTCCATAGCGATAAGCCCGAGGGGCGCTACACTTGTACTGGTATCAAAAACCTTTTTTTCTGTCTTACCCATCAATACATCCTCTTTTCTCCGTCATTTCGCAAAGAAACCTGCTGCGGCACGACGGTAACGCGCAGCGGTACGCGGTCAAAAACACATTATTATTATACATTATTCGACATGATTTTACAATACCTTTTTTCATTTTTGAGCAAGGTTTTATCTTTTGTACAAAAATTATTCTCCTTTAAGCTATACTTTTATTCAAGAATATAGCTTGCTCGCCGCCAATTTCAAATTTTAGTCACATATTAAAATAATCATATCAATTCTGTAAAGAGCAAGTAAAAATAAGTTCATGCAAACCCAGCGCTTATTCAAAGATCTCGTCGCCGGCTTCCTCGCCGTCCTCGGCAGGCTCGGGCTTATAATCATCGTAAGTGTCCAAAAAATTGTACCGTTTACCCTTATACTGATACTCTATCACCGTGCGCAGATTTACGTTGTAAACGCTCTTGAAGATATTCGTTTCGATGAAGGGATTCGTCTTGCGGAATTGCGCTATAAGCTGCTTTACCTCCTGCCGCTTCGATACTTCGCCCTTGTTTTCAAGGTTTTCGTAGCTCTCGGTAAAACGGCAGGCGCAGCGGATAAAGTGCAGGTCGTTATGCGCCACCCAGCGAAGTATGTCGGCTTCCTTTACCATATACATCGGGCGGATAAGCTCCATGCCCTCGTAATTTTTCGAGTGCAGCTTCGGCATCATGGTCTGTATCTGTCCGCCATATATCATGCCCATAAGTATCGTTTCGATAACGTCGTCGAAATGATGACCCAACGCTATTTTATTGCAGCCAAGGCTCTGCGCGTAGCTGTAAAGATGTCCGCGGCGCATACGGGCGCACATATAGCAGGGGTTTTTATCCAGCCCCGCGACGTAATTGAAGATATTCACTTCAAATATCTTTATCGGTATACCAAGCAGCGCGGCGTTGTCCTCAATTTTTTGCGGTTCTCGGCGTTGTAGCCGGGATCCATCACTATATACTCAGCCTCGAACTTTTTATCGGAATATTTTTGCAGGTGCTGTATCAGCTTCGCCATAAGCATAGAATCCTTGCCGCCGGAGATACAGACGTCTATTTTATCGCCGTCGCTTATCATCTGATAATTTTTCAGCCCCATCACGAATTTGTTCCATATATCCTTGCGGTATGTGGTTATCAGGCTGCGTTCAGCCTCCTGCGCTGGGGTAAGCTGTCTTGCCATTTATTTCATTTTCCTTTCGTAAGATCATTGAGATAATTATATCACAACAAGCTATGCCTTGTCAAATCAAAGCAGCTTTTTGAGATACTGACCCGTATACGAACTTTCGCAGGCAGCCACGTCCTCTGGCGTGCCCTTGCAGACCAGCGTTCCGCCGCCCGAGCCGCCCTCAGGACCCAGGTCGATCACCCAGTCGGCGGACTTTATCACGTCCAGGTTATGCTCTATTACAAGCACGGTATTTCCCGCGTCGGCGAGCTTTTGCAGCACCTCTATCAGCTTGTGGACGTCGGCGGAATGAAGACCCGTAGTCGGTTCGTCGAGGATATAAAAAAGTCTTGCCGGTCGGGCGTTTTGAAAGCTCAGTCGCAAGCTTTACGCGCTGTGCCTCGCCGCCCGAAAGAGTAGTCGCGGGCTGACCGATCTTCACATATCCCAAGCCTACTTCTACCAGCGTATCCATGCGGCGCTTTATTTTCGGGATATTCTCAAAAAATTTCGCGCCCTCTTCCACCGTCATTTCGAGCACGTCGTATATCGACTTGCCCTTGTACTTCACCTCGAGCGTTTCGCGGTTGTAGCGTTTGCCGCGGCAGACTTCGCAGGGCACATACACGTCGGGCAGAAAGTGCATCTCTATTTTCAGTATGCCGTCGCCCTCGCAGGCTTCACAGCGCCCGCCACGCACGTTGAATGAAAATCTGCCCGCTCCGTAGCCGTGCGCCTTAGCGTCGGCAGTACTGGCGAAAAGCTCGCGAATATCGGTGAAAACGCCAGTGTAGGTCGCGGGGTTTGAGCGCGGCGTTCTGCCTATCGGCGACTGGTCGATGTGTATCACCTTATCGAGGTTTTCAAGACCCTCCATGCGCTCAAATTTGCCAGGGCGAGTTCTCGCGCGGTTGAGCTTTGCGGAAAGCTCTTTGCTGATTATCTCATTTACCAGCGAGGATTTTCCCGAGCCTGAAACGCCCGTAACGCAGGTGAACGTGCCGAGCGGTATAGAAACGTCGATGTTTTTCAGATTATTCTCAGCAGCGCCTATAACTGTTAGGAATTTGCCGTTGCCCTCGCGGCGCTTTTCGGGCACGGGTATCTTGATCTTGCCCGAAAGATATTTGCCCGTCCACGACTTATCGCAGTTCATTATCTCCTGCGGAGTGCCTGCGAAAACTATCTCGCCGCCGTGCACGCCCGCTCCAGGGCCTACGTCTACTATAAAATCTGCCGCGCGCATAGTGTCCTCGTCGTGCTCTACGACTATCAGCGTGTTGCCGAGGTCGCGCAGACGTTTTAGCGTGGCGATGAGCTTATCATTATCGCGCTGGTGCAGACCTATCGAAGGCTCGTCGAGGATATACAGCACGCCGACGAGCGAAGAACCGATCTGCGTGGCAAGGCGTATACGCTGGCTCTCGCCGCCCGAAAGCGTACCGCTGGAGCGCGAAAGCGTGAGGTACTCCAGACCTACGCTCTTTAGGAAGCCGAGACGCTCTTTTATCTCTTTGATTATGCGCGCGCCGATCATCTTTTCGCGCTCGTCAAGCTCTAAAGCGTTGAAGAAATCGAGCGCTTCGATGACGGAAAGCTGAGTCAGCGAGTAAATATCCAGCCCGCCCACGGTCACGGCAAGGCTCTCTTTTCTCAGACGTTTTCCGTGACAGTCGGGGCATGGGCGCTCGCTCATGTACGATTCAAGCTCGGCTTTTGCAGCATCGGTAGCGTTTTCCTTATTGTATCTGCGCTCGAGATTATTTACAACGCCCTCGAAATGCGCGGTGAAAACATCGCCGAACCAGCCCACTCCCCGCTTGAGGTCGAGCGTATCATCGCCGGTGCCGTAGAGGAAAATATCGAGCTGTTCCTGCGTAAGCTCTTTAACAGGAACGTCGAGAGAAATGCCGTACTGCTCCGAGATAGCCTCGTAGTAATTCATAGCTATCGAATCTTTGCCCAAGCTGTTCCAGCCGCTGGCTTTTATTGCACCCTCGCGGATAGAGAGCGACTTATCAGGGATTATGAGGTCGGGGTCTACCTTTTTGAACACGCCCAAGCCGGTGCAGGTGGGGCAAGCGCCGAATGGATTATTGAAAGAGAACATTCTCGGCTGAAGCTCGGGCAGAGAAACGCCATGCTCGGGGCAGGCGTAGCTTGTGGAAAAGAGCATCTGCTCGCCGTCGATAATATCAACAACTATGAGTCCGCCCGTAAGCGAATTTATTATCTCGATAGAGTCGGCAAGGCGGCCTTTTATGCCCTCTTTTATCACAAGGCGGTCTACAACTATCTCTATGGTGTGCTTTTTATTTTTCTCCAGGTTTATCTCTTCCGAAAGGTCGTAGATAACGCCGTCTATGCGAACACGCACATAGCCGGACTTTCTCGCGCGCTCCAGCTCTTTCTTATGCTCGCCTTTTCTGCCGCTCACCACGGGTGCGAGAAGCTGTATCTTGGTACGCTCGGGCAGTTCCATTATCTTATCTACGACCTGGTCTACCGTCTGCTGGCGTATCTCTCTGCCGCAGACAGGGCAATGCGGCACGCCTATGCGCGCGTAGAGAAGTCGCAGGTAATCGTATATCTCGGTAACTGTGCCGACGGTAGAGCGCGGGTTTTTGCTGGTAGTTTTTGGTCGATAGATATAGCGGGCGAAAGACCCTCTATGCTGTCCACATCGGGCTTCTCCATCTGTCCCAAAAACTGGCGGGCGTATGAAGAGAGCGACTCCATATATCTGCGCTGACCATCGGCGAATATAGTATCGAAAGCCAGTGAAGATTTGCCCGATCCGGAAAGGCCCGTCATTACAATAAGCTTATCGCGCGGGATAGTAACGTCAACATTTTTCAGATTATGCTCCCTAGCGCCGTGTATCACTATCTCATTTTTCTGCATTTGATTTTACTTTCCTTTCTTGATTGCTTTCTTATCTGTCTTTATTTCTTCTCCCCCGCAGCTCGGCGATCTTATCCCTCAAATAAGCCGCGTGCTCAAATTCAAGCAGCTTGGCGGCTTCCTTCATCTGGCGGGTGAGCTTTTCTATGAGCTGAGCCGTTTCCGCCTTTGAAAGCTTCGTCTTTTGGCGGGCGGTGTACTCTACCTCTTCCTTGGTGGATATTTCTATTACGTCGCGCACGTCTTTGATTATCGTCTTAGGCGTTATGCCGTGCTCCTCGTTGAACTTCATCTGCAGTTCGCGGCGGCGGTTGGTTTCGCGTATCGCGCGCTCCATCGAGCCTGTAACGCTGTCGGCGTACATGATAACTCTGCCCTCGCTGTTTCGCGCGGCTCTGCCTATCGTCTGTATCAGCGAGCTTTCTGAACGCAGGAAGCCCTCTTTATCGGCGTCGAGTATAGCCACCAGCGATACCTCGGGTATATCAAGACCCTCGCGCAGCAGGTTTATGCCTACCAGCACGTCAAACTCACCGAGGCGCAGATCGCGGATAATTTCCATTCGTTCTATCGTATCAATATCGTGGTGCATATAGCGCACCTTTATATCAAAGCCCTTTAGGTAATTCGTGAGGTCTTCCGCCATCTTTTTTGTAAGGGTAGTGACTAGCACGCGCTCCTTTTTCTCTATGCGCATATTTATCTCGTACAGCAAGTCCTCTATCTGCCCATCAGTCGGGCGAACGTCTATCTCGGGGTCTAGCAGACCTGTAGGGCGGATAAGCTGTTCTACCACCTGCTGAGAATGTTCTTTTTCTATCGGGCCGGGCGTTGCGGAAACGAACACCGCTTGATTTATATGCTCGTAAAATTCGTCAAAAGTCAGCGGGCGGTTATCCCACGCCGAGGGCAGGCGGAAGCCGTAGTCTATAAGCGTGGTCTCTCGCGCACGGTCGCCCGCGTACATACCACGCACCTGCGGCAGGCTGACGTGGCTCTCGTCCACCATAAGCAGAAAATCTTTCGGCATATGGTCGAGCAGGGTGTACGGTACAGAGCCTGCGGGACGGCGCGCCAGTACGCGAGAGTAGTTCTCGATGCCGGGGCAAAAACCTATCTCCTCCAGCATCTCAATATCGTAATTCGTGCGCTGAGCTATGCGCTGAGCCTCTATCAGCATATCGCGGTCTTTGAAATACTTTATGCGCTCGTCAAGCTCCTGCTTTATATCCTCTATCGAATCGCGCATTTTATCCCTGCCGACTATATAGTGCGTGGCGGGGAAGACCGCGGCGTGGCTGAGGCGGCATATAACCTCGCCTGTTACCACGTTTATCTCGCTGATACGGTCTATCTCATCGCCGAAAAACTCTACGCGCAGAGCGGTATCTGTATTAGCGGCGGGGTATATCTCCACCACATCGCCGCGCACACGGAATTTGTTTCGCGAGAAATCTATATCGTTGCGCTCATACTGTATGCCCACAAGCTTTGCGACAAGCTCGTCGCGCGATATCTCCATGCCGGGGCGCAGAGATACCACCATCGACTTATACTCCTCAGGGTCGCCGAGGGAGTATATGCAGGATACGGAAGCGACAATAATTACGTCACGCCGCTCGGCTATCGCGGTGGTAGCGGAGTGGCGCATTTTATCTATCTCATCGTTTATCGAAGAATCTTTTTCTATATACACGTCCTTGCTGGGTATATACGCCTCGGGCTGGTAATAATCATAATAGCTGACGAAATACTCCACGGCGTTATTCGGAAAAAACTCGCGAAACTCGGTGCAGAGCTGCGCCGCAAGTATCTTATTGTGCGCGAGGACGAGCGTAGGGCGGTTTACTCTGGCGATAACGTTTGCCATAGTAAACGTCTTGCCCGAGCCTGTTACGCCAAGCAAGGTCTGCTCTTTCATGCCGCTGTTTATGCCCTCTACCAGCTTATCTATCGCCTGCGGCTGATCGCCCGCGGGCTTATAATCAGAAACTAATTCAAAATGATCCATACTTTCCACCGCCTTTTGCAGAACTAATGTTTACATTACTCACATTCTATTATACACTAATTCTTTATAAATGTAAATAACATTTTTCACAAAAATATGTTACCATTATTTTAAGCAAATAAGTCAGTATTATAGGGGTTTTCAAATGGAATATTCAGACAAACGCAGCCCGCAGCGGCTGTTTATTTTTAATAAAGCGGACGAGATATGTGGCGCTCAGCCCGAGTATATGTGGGCGCGCACGCCCGACGCCGCCGTGCTTCGCCGACGTGACAATTCAAAATGGTTCGGGCTGGTGATGACGGTGAGAAGGGGCGTATTGGAGAAAGACTGCGCCGAGCCGAACGCGCCAGCCGAGATACTGAACGTGAAATGCGACCCTCTGCTCATCGGCTCGCTGCTGATGGAAGATGGCTTTTACCCCGCGTACCACATGAACAAGCAGTACTGGATAACCATACTGCTGAACGCGGGAGTGGAGGATAAAAAAATAGCGGCACTACTGGAGATGAGCTACGAGCTTACCGAAAGCCGCGGCAAAAAACGCCAAACTAAAAAGGATAAACAAGCATGAAAGAATTTACCATACAAAAAAACGACGCGGGACAGCGCGCGGATAAATTCATCACGAAAGTCTGCCCTGCTCTGCCGAAAAGCGCGATGTACAAATACATACGCAAGAAGAGCATAAAATGCAACGGAAAGCGCATAGAGATATCGCAGAAGCTTTGCGAGGGCGACGTTATACAGATGTACATAAACGACGAGTTTTTCACCAATGCCGAGGACAGCAAAAGCTTTCTCGCTGCGCCCGCTAAGCTGAACGTGATATACGAGGACGAGAACATACTTCTTGCGGACAAGCCCGTTGGGCTGGTGGTGCACGAGGACGAGAGCGGCACGCCCGACACGCTGATAAACCGCTTGCTGCATTATCTGTACGAAAAGGGCGAATACGACCCCGAGAAAGAGCAATCGTTCACGCCCGCTCTCTGCAACCGCATCGACCGCAACACGCAGGGCATAGTGATATGCGCAAAGACGGCGGAAGCGCTGAGGGTGATGAATCAGAAGATAAAGACCGCGAACTGCACAAGCAGTATTTATGCGTAACGGTAGGCATACCGCAGAAAAAGCAGGCGCGGCTGACGGCTTACCACAGCCGCGATGAAAAGACCAAGACTGTAAAGGTATGGGACAAGAAAAACTCTTTCAATAAAACTATGATAACCGATTACCGCGTGCTGAAAGAAAACTGCGAAAAAGACTTAGCCCTGCTAGAGGTAGACCTGATAACGGGGCGCACCCACCAGATACGCGCGCACTTAGCGCACGAGGGCTACCCGCTATTGGGCGACGGCAAGTACGGAATAAACCGAGTGAACCGTGCGTATAATGTAAAAACGCAGGCGCTCTGCTCGTACAAGCTGACATTTGATTTCACTACCGATAGCGGCTCGCTGGAGTACCTCAACGGCAAAAGCTTTACGGCTAAGAAAGTATGGTTTGAAGAAAAATTCTTTGAGTAAAGCCAAATAATGCTTTCAATACGGCAATGATATATATGCCAAATGCACAAAAGAACCGTCTGCGATTTGTGAGAACATACAATCATTATAAAAATCATGTGATAATGCGGCGAATTTTTGTTAAAAAGCTTGCAAAATGTACAAAATGTGATATAATATATGTGTCATTTTTATAGTGATAAATCAGTAAAACGGAGGATAAGGTTCTATGATCGGCGATCTTCATTGTCACACAACGCTTTCCGACGGCTCGCTCGGAATAGAAGAAGTTATTTTACAGGCTAAGCGTATGAATCTCGACTACCTCGCTATTACCGACCACGACACGCTTTCATCGTCTAACCGCGCGCACATTTTGGGCGAACGGTACGGCGTGAATATCATACCAGCGGTAGAACTTTCGGCATGGGATAAAACGAGAAATATGAAAGTACATATACTCTGCTACGCCCCGCAGAAGCCGGACAGGCTGGAGGGCTTATGCCTGAAATCATGCTCTATAAGAACAGAATGCGCCAAAGACATGATAAACAAAGTAATGGAGCGCTACCCCATACCGCAGGATGCGGTAAGAATGTACACCAAAGGCTCGAAGAGCATATTCAAGCAGCACATAATGCGCGCGCTCTGCAACTACGGCTACGCTACCGAGCTTTACGGCGAGATAAACAACAAGCTTTTCGCTTACCCTAACGGTGAATGCCTTGTACAGCGCGAATACCCCGACGTTAATTTCGTGCTTGACCTGATACATTCATCAAAGGGCGTGGCGGTGCTGGCGCACCCGCATCTTTTCGACAATTTAGAGCTTATGGACGAGCTTATAGAAAAAGGCAAGCTTGACGGAATAGAGGTATACCACTACTCCGCCGACAGCGCACAGCAGGCTGAGCTGCTGAAAAAATGCGCCGAGCATGACCTGATAGCAACGGGCGGCTCAGACTTTCACGGATTATACAACAGCGAAGTTACATATATAGGCAGCCGTTTTACCGACGACGCCAATATGCACAAGCTGCTGGATAAGATAGCCGAAAACAAGCAGAAGAGCAAGAAGCACTCTGCCGAGGCACAGCAAAATCAATAAAAGGAGTTCTTAAAAATGGCACAGATAGCATACAAACCTCACGGAGTATGTTCAAGACAGATAAACGTAGACGTAGAGGACGGCATAGTTAAAAGCGTGCAGTTCGTAGGCGGCTGCAACGGCAACACTCAGGGCGTAGCAAAACTCGCAGTAGGCAGACCTGCACAGGAAGTCATCGACCTGCTGAAAGACACCGACTGCAACGGCAGAGGCACATCATGTCCCGCGCAGCTCGCTAAGGCGCTGGAAGAGGCTATGAACAAGTAATTAAGATAATATCAAACGGCAGCTTTTTACGGCTGCCGTTTTTTTATGCTTGTTTAATTTTTGATCTTAATGCCCATCAGCAAGGCAAGCTCGGCTGCCTGCGCGGGGTGAAATATGCACCGCGAAGCTCGGAAAAACCATCGGAAGTCACAAGCGACGAAAGGCGGCTATCAGAAAAGTCAACGCCTTTAAGAGATGTGCGGGTAAACTGCGGCTTGGTAATAGTACAGCCGCTGAAAGACAAGCCGCGCTGAGTGCAGCTTATGAAAGCCGCCGAGAGCATCGCGCTTTCGGAAAAAGCGGTGACGGCGAGCTTGGAATTGCTGAACACGGCGTAATCGAGCGTGCAGTTTTCAAAGCGCACGCCTTCGCAGACACATTCGTCCAGCGAGATACCTAGCAGGCGGCAGCCGCGGAATTTGCAGCCTTTGAAGCAGCAATCGGAGAACGCGGAATTTGAAAGGTCGCAGCCGGAAAACTCGCAGTCTTTAAAATAGACCTTTTCAAAATTGCAGTCTGTAAAACGGCAGGCGGAGAATTTGCAGGAATAGAGGTCGGCGGAATATACCTCTTCATAAGCCGCCTCAGCGCTGGAAAATTCGGCGGAGGAAATATCCTCATCAGCCTCGGCGCAGGAGCGTATATAGGCTATCGGGTCGGCAAAAGCGCGGGTATCAGGCATCGGCTCCACCGCACTTATCTGCAAAATAGCTCTGCGGGATATTCTCGAAAATTATCGAGCCTGAGAAAACCTCAGCCGCTTCTATGAGCTGCTCGTTATTCGCCGTCCATGTTATGAAATGCGCGCCTATATCGGCGGCGGCGAAAGCAGCGTCTAAGCTTACCGAGCGCAAATCCCACGCGAGATACTGCGGCTTTGAGATAGCGCGCCAAACGGTTTTAGTCGCGGCGGCGGTGCGCAGCAGCTTTTTATCGCCCGAATAGGTGGAAACGAGCTGACCGCGTATTATAGACGGGTCGGCTTCACGCAAGCGCAGAAGGGTGAACGGGTCGAAACTCTGCACAGCGAAAGCGCCATTATACTTTTTCAGCAGATGGGCAAGGCGCTTTTCGGCGTCGGGCACGGCGGGCGACTCTTTCAGCTCTATAAAGAGCATGACTCGACCGCGGACGAGCTTTAGCACCTCGGTAAGCAGGGGTATACGCTCGCGGCTCTCGGCAAGGCGAAGCTTTTTGAGATCGGCATAAGAAGTATCGGCTATCTTGATGTCAAAACCGCACATACGACGGGCGTCGGCATCGTGAAAGACGACCATTTTTCTATCAGCGGTAAAGCGCACGTCAAGCTCTATTGCGAAACCGCGCTGAGCGGCAAGCTCAAAAGCGGCGAGCGAATTTTCGGGGACACCCGTGCCGTGCAGACCGCGGTGGGCTATATATCTTGGAAATTCCATATAAAAAGCATATCCTTTCTGACAAAATACATCACTACTATTATATATGCAAATAAACGGTTTGTCAAACGCCAAAAGAAAAAATAAGCGGCGGTATGCGCTTTAATGACAAAAAATTTATAGGGTCTTCACATTGTTATCACATATAGATAATATAATTAAAATATCTTTATGGCTATACTTACAGCCGTATGCAAAAAAGAAAGGAATCTTCACTATGATAAAAAAAATATCCGCGCTTACTCTAGCGCTTATACTTGCGGCTGCGGCTCTTACGGGCTGCAATAAAAAGGACAACAACAGTTCATCATCGAGCGTGGACGTATCCTCGGCGGCTTCGCAGAGCACGACCGACTCTGCCGCGCAGCAGAACGCGCCCGACGCTAAGCTTGTGATAGACGGCAAAGAGGTAGACACCGACGGGCTGATAATATGCACGATAGACGGCCACGACGTTGACTTCGACACTTTCAGATATTACTATGAGAACACTCTTTCAGACCTGCAATCGAACTACGGCATAACTCTCGACTCGCTGAAAGACAGCAAAAACGGCTTTGAAAATCTGCTGAACCAGACTATCTCAGCTATCATGCAGGACTACGTTACCTACCGCGTTTGCGAGGACAACTCAGTAACGCTGACCGACGATGAGAAGAAAGAGAACGAGGACAAGTATAATGCAAGTCTGGAGCAGGCAGGCTCGGAAGAAAACTTTGAGCAGAGTTTAAAGAATTCATATCTGACTACGGAAGTTTACAAGAACAGACTGGAGCTTGCGGCGCTTTACGTCAAGGCTGAGAACGAGCTTTTCACCAACGAGGGCATTTACGCGACCAAAAAAGACGAATTCCGCGAGATAGCGCAAGACCCCGCTAAGTACGCCTGCGTCCGCACGATATACATACCCTACTGGTGTAAGACCGAGCTCAGCGACGACAGCACGGCTTCGGCTTACGATGGCTACTCGCTGGAGCAGAAGAACAACGTAAAGAAAGCGGCTTACGACGCGCTGAACGACGACGGCAGAGAAGAATCTAAGAAAGCGGCTAAGGAAGTCGCGGACGCCTGCCTGCAAAAGGTGAACGACGGCGAAGATTTCGACGATCTGCTCGACCAGTACAACTGGGATTCGCTTCAGGAAAGCTACACGGCGGGCGAATTCATGTCGCCGGACTCGAACTACGACTCTGACTACCTCGACGCGGTATTCTCGCTGAACGAGGGCGAAACGAGCGGGCTTATAGAAAACAAAAACTTCGGCTGGACGATAATCAAGAGAATGCCTATGGACATGGACTACGTTGAGGAAAACATCGACGAGCTGATAAAGAGCTACGATCTGCCGAAGCGCCAGCAGGTATATTCGGACATACTCGACAAGATGAAGGTAACATACTCCGACACATACCAGAAGCTGACCATAGACAGCATAACCTGATACGCCGCAAACTTACGAGGGTAGATTTTTGGACAGTTTACGATTTCAGGAAGCTTGTGAGGAGGTCATCGGCGTAAAGCGTGAGCGCAGCGGGATAGGCACGCTCAGCGAAAAGACGCTGCACGCCGTGCTGAAAAAATATCTCGAGCCGCACGCCGAGAACCACGAAGTGCCGCTGGGGAACTACGTTGCCGACATAATCGGCGAGAACGGCGTTATAGAGATACAGACAGGCTCATTCACGCCGCTGCGCCCGAAGCTGGAAGTACTGCTGGACTGCACGGACGTAACGGTGGCTTACCCGATAGCGGAGGTGAAGTATATGCGGTGGATAGACCCCGAAACGGGCGAGGTATCGCCGCCGCACAAGTCGCCGAAAAAAGGCAGACCTTACGACGCATTTTACGAGCTGATAAAGATAAAATACACGCTCGACAACCCGCATATGCACTTCAAGATACTGATGCTGGAGCTTACGGAAACGCGCTGGCAGAACGGCAGGCGCTCGAAAGACCGCAAGCGCGGCTCGCAGAGGTGCGACCGAATACCTCAGCGGCTGACGGGCGAGATAGACCTGCTCTGCCCTGCCGACTACGATATGTTCATACCGCAGGGACTTCCCGAGAAATTCTGCATAAAAGACTTTGCGGCAAAAGCGGGCATATGCTACGACTTGGCGCAGATAGCCGTGAACATACTGACCTACTTAGGGCGGCTGGAACCGCAGGGCAAGAGCGGCAGAATGAAGCTTTTTTCGATAGCGTAAGTCACAACAATTGAGGATAATCAAAAGCGCTTTGGTTTTAAGATACCGAAGCGCTTTTTTTGCGGCAAAATTTACGCGCGGGCGCTTGACATAAAAAAATAAATGCTGATATAATATTTATATGTGCTCTTAAAACAGGGCAGAAACATGAATTACAGAGATAATAATTCGGGAGGAACAAATAAATGCGCAGTAAAAAAATGCTGAAAAGAATATCGGCGGCGCTCTGCATGGTGGTATTCGTTTCGATACAGCTTTGCGGGATAACCGCCGAAGCTTTCAACTTCGAGCCGGTAAAGGGATACGACGAGGACGGCAACACTATACCGCTTTCGCTGTACTCGGAATCGGTATATATGTTCAACATGGACACGGGCGATGTGATAATAGACGTAAACAGCAAAGAACAGCGCGTGCCCGCTTCGCTGACGAAAATAATGACGGCGATAGTGCTGCTGGACGAATTTGACGGCGACGAGAACAAGCTGAAAAGCACGAAATATTCGGCAGGCACGGAAGCTTTTGATGAGCTTTACGGCACGGGCGCTTCCACCGCAGACATTCAGCCTAACGAGGAAGTAACCTGCTACGACCTGCTCTGCGCGCTCATGCTGCCCTCTGCCTGCGAAGCCGCGAACATCATTGCGATAGGGGTGAGCGGCTCGCTGGACAAATTTGCAGACCGCATGAACGAAAAGGCGGAAGAGATAGGAATGGCGGACAGCCACTTCTCAAACGCACACGGACTTTCGGGCGACAACAACTACACCACCTGCGTGGACGTTGCAAAAATGTGCGTTTACGCGCTCGACAACTATCAGGTGTTCACCGACGTGGTATCTATGTACGACTACACCCTTGCGCCTACCACCGAGCACCCCGACGGAACATACATCTACAATACGAACCAGATGCTTGCCAGCGACAGCCTTTACTACTACTCATACTGCCGCGGGATAAAGACTGGCACGCTTGACGCAGCGGGCAGATGCTTAGCCTCATACGCCGTGAACGACGGCGAAAGATACATGATAGTATCAATGGGTGCGCCGATGGAAAAAAGACGGCTGAGGACGTTACAAAGGGCGAGGAGAACCCCTCTTCGGTATACGCGGCGGACACGGTCTATTACAATCTCATCGACCACATAAATCTTTACGAATGGGCATTCAACTACCTTGCTGAAACGGAATTTGTTGACAAAAACAGCGAGCTTCGCGAGGTAAAGGTGGAATTTGGCGAGGGCAAGCGCGACTATGTAACCATAAAGCCCGCGGAGGGCTACACCAAATTCTGGCCGAGCTACATACCCAAAGACGAAGTGAAGCAGAGCATAGAGGTATACGACAACGTGGTAGCGCCCGTATACGCAGGCGACGAGCTGGGTATGCTCACGCTGACATACAAGGGCGAAACGATAGCCGAGATACCGCTTATCGCGACGGAATCGGTGAACCGCTCGCAGGCAGCGGCTAAAAAAGCGGTAGCAAAAGCCTTCCCGCACTCGACGGAATTTAAGATAGCGATTGCCGTTATCGTGATATTTACTGCCGGATCTACTGCTATTTACATAATGAATGTGCAGAAAAAGTACAGAAAGAAGTAAGCTGATAGGATATTTAATAGAAAGTTCATTTTATTTATTAGAAATATTCATATCGTATAAGTATAATGATTATTGTAAAATTTAATATTTGAAATCCTTTGAGCAAAAGTAAGTAGCCTTTAAGTAGGTTTTCAGAGAGTATGCGGGTGGTGCGAGCATACAGCCGATGTTTGGGTGAATGGATTTGTGAGGAGCGTCGTGAAAAGCTTTTGGCCAAGTATCGATCGCCGCGTTTCCTGCGTTAGTGTGACAGGGTATATCTCTCTTCTGCGAAGAAACTGAGCGTACCTGCCGAGGCGGCAAAATCATTGCCGTAAAAATTGGGTGGCACCACGGTCTTATCGTCCCATAGCGTAACTGCTATGTGCGTTAAGGCCTTTTTTGATTTCAGAAAAAAATTTGGCGGATTTCCCGATTTTACTGCCCGAGATGATTAAATGGAGGTCATCGATATGCTGTATCCAAATATCGAACAAGTAAAAGAACTGCTGGGCGAGTACAAGAACGTACCTACTTTTTACGAGATACTCATCGACTCGTTCGCGCCGGTACACCTTTTCAACTGTCTGCACGAGCTGTATGAAAATTGCTTCATACTCGAATCGGTAGACAACAAAGACCAGTGGGGCAGATATTCGTACATCGGAATAGAACCGAAAAAAGAGATAACGCTGAACGACCACAAAGCTGTAATAAAGAGCAAGGACGGCGGCGAGGAACACTTTGACGTAAAAGACCCGATAGCTTTCTTCAACAAGATAATCGAGGAAAACAAAGCGCCGAAGTTCCCAAACAGACCGAAGCTGACGGGCGGACTTATGGGATATTTCGCATACGACATGGTGAGATATTTTGAAAAGACGCTGACGAACGTGCCTTACGACGATCTGAAAATGCCCGACGCTCAGCTTTACTTCTTCGACAAGCTGGTAGCTTACGACCACCTGAGCAACAAGGCGGTCATCATACAGAACATCAACACGGCGGACGACGCCGAGAGCAAGTATGCAGAATGCGAGCAGACCGCAAAGAAAATAATCGAGCAGCTTCGCAACTACACGCGCAAACCTAAGAAAACGGCAAAGACCTCCGGCAGCATAGAGGTACGCTCGAACATCACCAAAGAACAGTACATGGCTAACGTTGAGAAAGCTAAAGAGTACATCAAAAACGGCGATATATTCCAAATAGTGCCTTCACAGAGATTTGAAGTTTCAAACCCGCCCGACAGCTTCGACGTTTACCGTATGCTGAGGACTACGAACCCCTCGCCGTATCTTTTCTACTTCAAGGGCAAGGATTACGCATACGCGGGGGCTTCGCCGGAAATGCTGGTTTCTGTAAACAGCGGAACGGTGATCAACCGCCCGATAGCGGGAACTATAAAGCGCGGCGAAACTGAAGAGCAGGACGCAGCGAACGAAAAGCAGCTGCTTAACGACCCGAAGGAGCGCGCCGAGCACACTATGCTGGTAGACCTCGGCAGAAACGACCTCGGAAAAGTATGCAAATTCGGCACGGTAAAGGTCACGGACTGCATGATAGTCGAGAAATACTCTAAGGTAATGCACTTAGTATCTAACGTAAAGGGCGAGCTTGCGGCGGACAAAAAGCCGATGGACGCGCTTATGGCGGTGCTTCCCGCGGGTACGCTTTCGGGTGCGCCTAAGGTAAGAGCTATGGAGATAATCGACGAGCTGGAGACCACAAAGCGCTGTCTGTACGGCGGCACGGTAGGCTACCTTGCATTCGACGGAAGCATAGACACCTGCATAGCTATCAGAACGGTGCTTTTCAGAAACGGCAAGGCATACGTTCAGGCAGGCGGCGGAGTAGTAGCCGACAGCGTGCCCGAGAACGAATATATGGAATCAGTAAACAAATCAATGGCGGTAGTGAACGCGATAAAGGAAGCCGCCGAACTTGACAATATATGATAAGGAGAAATTCATCATGGAAAAAGAAAACAATATCATCTTAACAGGCGACCGCCCCACCGGTGCTCTTCACCTCGGACACTATGTAGGCTCGCTGAAAAAACGCGTACAGCTGCAGAACACAGGAAAGTACGATGCATTCGTAATGATAGCAGACTTACAGGCGCTCACCGACAACGCCGAGAACCCCGAGAAGATACGCCAGAACATACTGGAAGTAACTCTCGACTACCTTGCGGTAGGGCTTGAGCCTGACAAGACGAACCTCTTCGTACAGTCGCACATACCCGCGCTTACCGAGCTGCCTATGTACTACTCGAACCTCGTTACTATGTCAAGGCTCGAAAGAAACCCCACGATAAAGCAAGAGATAAAGATGAGAAATTTTGAGCGCAACCTGCCCGTAGGCTTTATGACATACCCGATAAGCCAGGCGGCGGACATTACGGCATTCCGCGCGAAGTACGTTCCCGTAGGCGAAGACCAGCTGCCAATGCTGGAGCAGGCGCGCGAGATAGTATCTTCATTCAACCGCATTTACAAGTGCGACATACTGGTAGAGCCGGAAGCTATACTGCCCGACAACTCGACCTGCAACAGACTTGTAGGCACGGACGGCGGCACTAAGATGTCGAAATCGCTCGGCAACTGCATCTACCTCAAGGACGATGAAAAGACGCTGAAGCAGAAGATAATGTCGATGTACACCGACCCGACGCACATAAACGTTGCAGACCCCGGCCATACCGAGGGCAACCCCGTATTCATCTACCTAGAAGCATTCTCTACCGACGAACATTTTGCGGAATACCTGCCCGAATACAAGAACCTCGCCGAGATGAAAGAGCACTACGAGCGCGGCGGACTGGGCGATATGAAGTGCAAAAAATTTCTCAACTGCGTAATGCAGGAAATGCTCGCGCCTATACGCACACGCCGCGAAGAGTTCGCTAAAGACAAGGGCGAGCTGCTGAACATTCTGAAAAAGGGCACTGAAAAGGCGCGCGAAGTATCAGACGAAACGCTGGCGCAGGTACGACGCGCGATAGGAATCGACTACTTCAACGACGCGGAGTTCATCGAAAAATTCGTAAAGTGAGGACGATGAAAAAATGATACTTCTTATAGACAATTACGATAGTTTCACATACAATCTTTATCAGGCACTGGGCGTGATGTACCCGCACATAGAGGTAAAGAGAAACGACGAGATAACCCTTGACGAGATAGAGAAGATGAAACCCGAAGCTATAATAATATCGCCCGGGCCCTGCTATCCTGCGCAGGCGGGAATTTCGGAAGAAGTTATCCGCACATTCAGCGGCAGAGTACCGATACTGGGCGTATGCTTAGGACATCAGGCGATAGCAGAAAGCTTTGGCGGAAAGATAGTTCAAGCTGAAAAGCAGCTTCACGGCAAGCAGACGGACGTAAAGATAGACACGGCAAGCCCCCTCTTTGCAGGACTTCCCTCCTCTATACCCGTAGCGAGATACCACTCGCTGATAGTAGAAAAAAGCTCGCTGCCCGAGTGCCTGAAGATAATCTCAGAGGACGCGGACGGACAGATAATGGGGCTAAAGCACAAGGAGCACGCAACATACGGAATGCAATTCCACCCCGAGTCGATAATGACCGACAGCGGAATGACCATACTGGCGAACTTCCTGCGCATAGCTGGTATACAGCCCGACATGACGGCAGCGCCCGCTATACCCGACGCGAAAAAGACAGAGCTGAAACCGCTCATCGCAAAAGCGGTAGAGGGCGAGCACCTCACGCAGGAAGAAGCGCGCCGCGCAGTAGACATTATAATGAGCGACCGCGCCACCAACGCGCAGACCGCCGCACTGCTGACAGCTATGCGCATGAACGTTGAGAACGCAGACGAGATAACGGGCTGCGCTATGGGCATGAGAGAGAAGATGACGACCGTACCGCACGAGCAGGAAGTGCTGGAGATAGTAGGCACGGGCGGCGACCTTGCGAACAGCTTCAACATCTCTACCACCTCGGGATTCGTCATCGCAGCCTGCGGTCAGGCTGTTGCGAAGCACGGCAACCGCAGCGTATCTTCAAAGAGCGGCGCGGCCGACGTACTGGAAGCGCTGGGCGTAAAGATAGCCTCTACCCCCGAAAAATCCTCCGCCTGCATTGACGAAACGGGCATATCCTTCCTCTTTGCGCAGAGCTACCACAAAGCAATGAAATTCGTAGGCCCTGTAAGAGCGCAGATAGGCATACGCACGGTATTCAACATCTTAGGCCCTCTTGCGAACCCCGCGAACGCCGAGTACATGGTAGTAGGCGTATACGAAGACAGACTGCTGGAGCTGGTAGCGAACGTACTGAAAAACCTCGGCGTAAAGCGCGCCCTCGTTATCCGCGGCAGCGACGGACTGGACGAATTCTCGATCTCGGCGCACACGAACGTTTTTGAGATCAGAAACGGCGAGATCACGAGCTACGAGGTAACGCCCGAATCGGTAGGCTTAAAGCGCGCGACTAAGGCTGAGATAGTAGGCGGCACGGCTGCAGAGAACGCAGAGATTACCCGCGGGATACTCAGCGGAAAGATCACGGGAGCGAAGCGCGACATAGTACTGCTCAACTCGGGCGCGGCGCTCTACACCTGCGGCAAGGCTGAGAGCATAGCAGAGGGCGTAAAGATAGCTGCGGAAGCGATCGACAACGGCGCGGCTATGGAAAAACTGAACGCAATGATAGAATTTACGAACAGGGACTAAGCGCATGATATTAGACGAAATAATCACACACAGAAAAGAGCAGCTTGCGCGCGAGAAAGCGAAGATCGGCGAGGGCGAGATGAAAAAACTCGCCGAGAAAGCGCTGAGCGAGCGCACTCCCCTTTCGCTGGCGGCGGCGCTGAAAAAGCCAACGCTGAGCTGCATATGCGAAGTGAAAAAAGCATCGCCCTCGAAAGGGCTGATACGCCCCGACTTCCGCCCCACAGACTTTGCGAAAGAGTACGAAGCGACAGGCGCGAACGCTATCTCATGCCTTACGGAGGAGCACTATTTTCAAGGTTCATCGCAGTATCTCGCCGACATACGCAAGGCGGTGAAGATACCGATACTGCGCAAGGATTTTATATTTGACGAATATCAGATATTTGAAGCGGCGGCGATAGGCGCGGACACGGTACTGCTGATAGCCGCGGTGCTCGAACCGCAGAGGTTCGCCGAGCTTTACAAATTAGCGGGCGAACTTGGGCTGAGCGTGCTTTGCGAAGTGCACAACAAGCAGGAGATGCAGGCGATAAGCTTCATCGAGCCTGAGATACTGGGCGTGAACAACCGCGACCTCAAAACTTTCAACGTTGACCTTACCACCGTACAGCGGCTAAGACCGCTCGCGCCCGCGAACGCGGTATTCGTTTCGGAAAGCGGCATACGCAACAACGCCGACATGAAAACTGTACGCTCGCTTGGCGCGGACGCGGTGCTCATCGGCGAAACGCTTATGCGCAGTGAGAGCATTGGCAAAACGCTGGCGGCGCTGAGAGAGGGCGTTTAAATGAGCGCGCTGAAGATCAAGATATGCGGTATGCGGCGGCGCGAGGACATCGGCTATATCAACCGATGGCGCCCCGACTACGCGGGGTTCATACTTAGCAGAGGGTTCAAGAGAAGCGTAGCTTTCGACGATTTCCGCGGGCTGAGGGATATGCTGGACGGCGGGATAAAATCCGTGGGAGTATTCGTGAACGAGCCGCTCGAAAGCCTCGCAAGATACTGCGATATGCTGGACGTAATACAGCTTCACGGCGACGAGGACGCGGAGTACATCGAAAAACTGCGCGGGATATGCGACGGCGCTGAGATATGGAAAGCGGTGCGCGCAAAAAGCCCCGACGACATCGAAAGCGCGTGCAAGCTGCCCGCCGACAAGCTGCTGATAGACAGTTTCAGCGAGAAGCAGTACGGCGGAACGGGCAAAAGAGTAGACCTCGAAATATTTGACAAAGTGAATATAGATAAGCCATTCTTCCTCGCGGGGGGGCTTACGGCGGAAAACGTTTGCGAAGCCGCCGACCGCGTGAACCCTTACGGGGTGGACTTTTCCAGCTCGGCAGAGGTGAACGGATACAAGGACGAAAACAAGATACGCGAGATAATAGAAACTATCAACAACTACCTGAAAGAAGGATAACTGATGGGAAATATCGGAAGATTTGGTCAGTACGGCGGGCAGTATGTGCCTGAGACCGTAATGACCGCGGTGCACGAGCTGGAAGCGGCTTATGCGAAATACAAGTACGACCCCGAATTTATAAGCGAGCTGAAAGAGCTTTACCGCGACTACGCGGGCAGACCCTCGATGCTCTACTACGCTGAGAAAATGACGAAAGACTTAGGCGGCGCTAAGATATACATCAAACGCGAAGACCTCAACCACACGGGTTCGCACAAGATAAACAACGTACTGGGACAGGTGCTTCTCGCCAAAAAGATGGGCAAGAAGAGGATAATCGCTGAAACCGGCGCGGGACAGCACGGAGTAGCTACGGCTACGGTATGCGCGCTTTTCGGGCTGGAGTGCGAGGTATACATGGGCGCTGAGGACTGCCGCAGACAATCGCTGAACGTATACAGAATGAATCTGCTGGGCGCGAAAGTAAATGCGGTAGACAGCGGCACGGCTACGCTGAAAGACGCTATAAACGAGGCTATGCGCGACTGGTGTTCTAACATCGACACCACTTTTTACTGCATCGGCTCGGTAATGGGCCCGCACCCATACCCCGCTATGGTGCGTGATTTCCAGAAAATAATCTCGGAAGAGATAAAGAGCCAGCTTGCTGAGCGCGAAGGCAGACTTCCCGACTGCATAGTAGCCTGCGTAGGCGGCGGCTCGAACGCTATGGGCGCATTTTACAACTTCATCGAGGACAAGAGCGTGCGGCTGGTAGGCGCGGAAGCGGGCGGCCTGGGCATAGACACCGAAAAGCACGCAGCGAGCATGGCTAAAGGCACGTTGGGCATATTCCACGGAATGAAGTCGATATTCTTACAGAACGAATACGGACAGATAGACCCCGTATACTCGATCTCGGCGGGTCTGGACTACCCCGGCGTAGGCCCTGAGCACGCATATCTGCGCGAAACAGGCAGAGCGGAATATATACCGATAACCGACGAGGAAGCGGTATGCGCTTTTGAATATCTCTCAAAGACCGAGGGAATAATCCCCGCGATAGAGTCATCGCACGCGGTGGCGGCGGCGCTGAAAATAGCGCCCACCATGAGCAAAGATCAGATACTTGTCATCAACCTCTCGGGCAGAGGCGACAAGGACGTTTATTCGATAGCAAGATACAGGGGGGTAGACGTAGTTGAAGAATAGGATAGACAGCTGTTTCGAACAGCTAAAGGCAAAGGGCGAGAAGGCGCTGATAACATTTGTTACCTCGGGCGACCCCGACCTTGAAACAACAGAAGAATGCGTGCTGGAGATGCTTGACAAAGGCGCGGACATAATAGAGTTGGGCGTGCCATTCTCCGACCCGATAGCCGAAGGCCCTGTAATACAGATGGCTTCGCAGAGAGCGCTTCGCGGCGGCGTAACGCTGGATAAGATATTCGACATGGTAACGCACCTGCGCACAAAGACCGACAAACCGCTTCTGCTGATGATGTACATCAACACTATATTCAAGTACGGCACTGAGAAATTCTTCGAAAAATGCCGCGACCACGAGATCGACGGCGTGATAGTGCCCGACCTGCCATTTGAAGAGCGCGACGAGATAGCCGAAACTGCCGACAAGTACGGCGTATACAAGATAAATTTGGTAGCGCCTACATCTGCCGACAGAGTAGCTATGATAGCTGCGGAATCGAAAGGATTTCTGTATGTAGTATCGTCGCTGGGCGTAACGGGTTCGCGCAGCGAGATAACCACCGACTTCGACAAGTTGCTAGCGCCGATAAAGGGAAAATCGCCCGTACCGTACTGCATAGGCTTCGGAATATCCAACGCCGAGCAGTCGGCTAAGATGGCTTCTTACAGCGACGGAGTTATAGTAGGCAGCGCGATAGTTCGCACGATAAACGAAAACCCCGGAGCGGAAGCGCAGAAAGCGGGAGAGTCTTGCGGCTGCGCTGAAAGCGCCTTTGAGAAAGTAACCAAATAATACGGTGGCAGAGTCTTTGCGAAAGGGCTTTGCCGCTTTTTTATGCGTTCGAGAGAGGTTAATTCGTGTTCATAAAATATTTACAAATAAAATGCGACGAAAAAGCCCTTGATCTTGCACAAAGGTTTCCGCGCGGTAACTATGCCACAAAATTGTGCCTACTTTACAGCATTGCGAAAGTGTGTTAAGATAAGATCACAGAAAAGATCAGGCGCGCAGATCTTCCGAAAACACAAAGATTTTTCAGGAGGTATAAGACCATGAACAAAAACGCATTTGAAACAGTAAAGCTCGCAAATGGCGAGGTAAACGTATATGACTTCGGCGCAGTAAAGCTGCACGCATACAAGACTAACGACCCCATCGACGACGAAGTATTCATCATAGAGAAAAACGGCAAAGCCGCGGTGATAGAGTCGCCATGCTTTTTCGACAACAACACCGAACTTGAGGAATATCTGAAAGACCTCGAGGTAGAAGGCGTGTTTATAGCTTACCACGCGGCAGGCGGCACTTTCCTGCCCGACGTGCCTAAATATTCGACTGCGAACGCGGTGGAATACTCGGCTAACGGCGGCGGAAAGACGCTGATAACCAACTTCACGGCGGCTTTCGGCGAAAGCTTTGACAAGAGCGTGCACAAGACGACGAACATCATCGGCGAGGGCAGCGTGAACATCAGCGGGATAGAATTCATCATCACGCAGACGGCTGAGGCTTTCGACATCGAGATACCCGAGATCGACGCGGTATACACGCATATGCTGGGTCACGACTGCCACTCGATAGTTGCGGGAGCTGCGCACGCGGACGCGATCATCGCGCAGCTTAAAGGCTATATCAACAAGAACATAGGGCTGATACTCACCTCGCACTACACGCCCGAAGACCTCAAGGACGCTCAGACCAAGATAGACTATCTGGAAGAGCTGAAAAAGCTGGCTGCCGAGAGCATGGATGCAGAAAGCTTCAAGGCAAAGGTTCAGGAGCGCTGCGCAGGATACAGCGGCGGCAACTACCTCGACATGACTGCGGGATTTTTCTTTGCGCAGTGAATAACCGGATAAAATATGCGCATAGACTGCCGCGGGACAAAAACTCGCGGCAGTTTTTTTGCTATTATCAAATAAATCGCGGCGCAGGGCTTGCATATTTGATAGAAATGTGTTATAATAAAGAATATTATGCGTTAATTTTACGATAGTAAAATGATATAGCGAAGGGAGTTTTTTTGTGACACAATCTGTATTATGCATACTGATAGCCATTCTGGTCTACATGGCGGGAATGGTAATAATAGGTGCTGTATACTCGAAGAAAAACAGCAGCGTCCACGATTTCTACTTGGGCGGCAGAAAGCTTGGCCCGATAGTTTCGGCCATGAGCGCCGAAGCTTCTGACATGAGCAGCTACCTGCTTATGGGTCTGCCGGGACTTGCCTACATAAGCGGCTGCGCGGAGGTAGGCTGGACGGCGATAGGCCTTGCGATAGGCACATACCTAAACTGGCTTCTAGTAGCCAAAAGGCTGCGAATCTACTCGCACCGCTGCGGCAACTCGATAACCATACCCGACTTTTTCTCAAACCGTTTTCGCGACGACAAGCACGTTATAATGGGTATCTCGGCGGCGATAATACTGATATTCTTCGTGCCTTACACCGCTTCGGGCTTCTCAGCCTGCGGCAAGCTTTTTAATCAGCTTTTCGGCTGGGACTACCACATGGCTATGATAATCAGCGCAGTGATCATAATCGCTTACACCTGCCTCGGCGGATTTTTGGCGGCGAGTTTCACTGACCTTATCCAGAGCATAGTTATGACCTCGGCGCTGGTAGTGCTCGTAATTTACGGCGTGCACACGGCGGGCGGCTTTGACAGCGTAATGGAAAACGCAAAGGGCATACAGAACTACCTAAGCTTCACCCAGACCCGCACGGCGGAGGGAGAGCTTATACCATACGGCGGACTGAGCATAGTTTCCACCCTGGCGTGGGGACTCGGCTACTTTGGTATGCCGCACATACTGCTGAGATTTATGGCGATAGACGACAAAAACAAGATCAAGATCTCGCGCCGCATAGCTTCCATATGGGTAGTTATCGCGATGGGCGTTGCGATATTCATCGGCATAATCGGCAGAGCGCTCAGCGCTAACGGCACCATCGAGCAGCTTACCACCTCTTCCGAATCTGAGACGGTAATACTCAAGATCGCCACCGTACTCAGCAAGCACGGCGTAGCGGCGGCACTGGTGGCAGGACTTATCTTCGCAGGAATACTCGCCTGCACGATGTCCACCTCAGACTCGCAGCTTCTCGCGGCATCATCCAGTATGTCTGAGAACCTGATGAAAGGCGTATTCAAGATAAAGATGACCGAAAAGCAGTCGATGCTGGCGGCGCGCGCGGTACTGCTGATAATCGCGGTACTGGGAATAGCGCTGGCATGGGACAGCAACAGCTCGGTATTCCGCGTAGTATCATTCGCATGGGCGGGCTTCGGCGCGACATTCGGCCCCGTAATGCTGACAGCTGCTTTTCTGGAAGCGCACCAACAAGTACGGCGCTATCGCAGGAATGGTAACGGGCGGCGTAATGATATTCGTATGGAAATTCGGCATCAGCAAGCTCGGCGGCGTATTCGCCATCTACGAGCTGCTCCCCGCTTTCATACTCGCGCTGGCTGTAATAATCATCGTTTCGCTGGCTACCAAAGCCCCCGACGAAGAGATAGTTGCAGAATTTGAAGCTGTACGTGCTGAGATGAAAGAATAAATCAAAAAAAAATAAATCGACCACGCAGGAGATGAAAAATGCTCTTGCGTGGTCTTTTTTTTTATGCACCAAAATATGAATATTTACAATTTGATTGTTTCAAGTTTATAATATTTTGCTCTTTAAAATAGTCTTAAATAAGTGGACAGATAGTCTGTTATGATAATCAAATATCAAGTAAAGGGGAAAAGAATATGAATCACAACTTGAAAAAAACGATCTCATTCGCGGCAGCGGCGGTAATGCTTTCGGCGGGATCGCAAAGCGCTTTCGCCGAGGAGGCGGTGTTTCTCGAAAGCTCGCAGGAGCAGACGGTATCGGGCGAAGAGTATGAACCTGCCGAGCCGATAGACGATTTAATTATCGACGACAGCTCAGCGGAGAACTCATCGGCGGCTGAGAGCGATGAAAGCTATAACAGCTATGACAGTTACGATAGCGCAGAGGAAAGCATTGCCGACGAGCAGCAGGCGCAGGAGAGCGAGCCTATCTACATTGCAGCCGTCAGCGCGCCGACGCTCAGCAGCATAAAAAGACGAACAAGACCACGATAAGGATAGCATGGAACACGCAGGAGTGCTATTCGTACATCGTAGAAAGGCGGCTGAACGGCGGCAATTAAGAGTTGCTAGCGATTGTGCTGAACAAGCCGAACCAGGACAAGCTGACATATACCGACAAAAATCTTAGATATGGTGATACAGCCGCATACCGCGTGCGCGCGTGCGTTGTGAACGACGGCAAGACAGAGTACAGCAAGTATTCAAACGTGGTGAAATTTAAAGCGAAGCTGGATACGCCTAAGCTGAACGCGACAAGATCGGGACTTTACGCAGCTACTGTAAAATGGAAGTCGGTAAAGGGCGCGGGCGGCAATACTTATACGGGCGAAGCGAGCGACGCCAAGACCTGCAAGACAAAATAATTACTGAATAAGAAAGACCGTCGAGGGAAACGAACCTCGGCAGTCTTTTGCACTTTATCAGCAATATTTTTCATCGGTGTACCACTTTTTCAGCGTTTGCTCGGCGAGCTTGCCGTAAACGGTGAAATCGCGGTTTTCCTTAGCCTTTTCTATCGGCGGGAGCATAGCTTTCCAATCCCACCAGAAGTAGCCGCAGAACCATTCGCGGTCTATCGACTCAGAGATAGCGGCTTCGTAAAAATCAGCCTGTTCCTGCTCGTCGAGCACGGCTTCTGGGCGGTATTTGAAATCCCAGGGGTAGCGGGTACAGCCGCTCTCGTTGCGCACGCCTATCTCGGCAAACATTATCGGGCGGTCATAATGGCGATGCATCTCTTCGAGCTTATCGGCAATGCCACGCCAGACCTCTTTCATATGCGCAAGACCCGTTTCGCTCTCGGAAGTGCAGGGTAATACGCCGAAACGCCGATAACGTCAACAGCCGAGAGCCAATCGAAGCGAAATTCATCGCCGTGATTTATATTGTGCATAACTATTCCGCTGTAGACCTCACGGACGTCGGCGATTAGCTTTTTGCAGTAATCCGACTGCTTATCCATGCCAGCCATCTCGCAGCCGGTGCAGAGCATTTCACAGCCGGTGCGCTCGGCTATCTCGGCGTAGTGCAGCATAAAGCGGGTATAGCTCGCGAACCAGCGTTCCCAGTAGGCGGGGTTTTCGGGCGGGAAATCTATACGCGCGCGCCACGAGCGGTCAAGGCAATCGACCATAGGCTTCAAGCAGACTTTCAGCCCCAGTGACTTAGCTTTCTTTATCGCGAAGATAACGTCGTCGTCGGTTTGAGTTCTGCCGAAAAGCGAGAACACGCTGAGCGAATAGTAGGTTTCCTGAAAACAGTTGACGGGTATACAAATCCAGTTCAGACCATTAGCGGCGAGAAGCTCCATCGAGCGCTCGGCTTCGGGGGTCTGAAAAGCGCCGCTGCCCGAGAAAAAGCCCCAGGTGTAGCCCTTACAAAACAAGTCTTTATTCATAAAATTTTCCTCCACTACTTTTTTCGGAATATCAGAATATCAAAGCCGCACTCGGTATCCAGCGTTTGCAGAGCGCTTAGGCGTTCCCTGCCCTCGGCGGGGGTCTTGTAGTAGTACGGCGTCATGGCGAAGAGGTTCATAATATCGGCGTTAGTTTCGAGCGTGATGTTGTACTCTATACGCTGCGAGCCGCAGGGCGCAAAGCTTTTCAGCCCGTACTCATTCGGCTTATTGAGATAAGGCTTTTCGTAGAGCACCGACTTCATGCCGAAGAGGTGTATCGGCGAGGGGCAGACTATTACTAGCTTGCCGCCTTTTTTGAGCACGCGTGCGTATTCATCGTTGGAAACGGGCGCGAAAGTGCATATCAGCGCATCGGCGCAGCGGTCAGGAAAAGGCAGCTCAAAGCCGGAAGCGGCGGCGTAATGAACGTTTTCAAGCCCCAGCAGCTTCGCCTGAGAAGCGCCGTGCTTTACGGCGTTTTTGGAAATATCCACGCCGTAAAGCTGAGCCTGCGGCAGGCGTCGGGCGTAGATATTGGTGTAATACCCATCGCCGCAGCCGCTGTCGATAACAGCAGCCTGCTTATCGCCGACAATATCCGCCAGCACATCGGCGGCGGAGTTCGCGAGCTTTTCATAATACCCGCGCGAGAGAAAATCGGTGCGCGCCTTTACCATCATAGCGTTATCCCCCGCAGTTTTGGGGTTGCGGTGAGATGAGGTGAGCAGGTTGACATAGCCTTGCGCGGCGGTATCGAACCTATGGCCTTTCTTACAGCAAAAGCCTTTTTTATTCTCTTTCAGCGGCGAACCGCACACGGGGCAGATATACACGGCTGTTCCCTCCAACAAAAAAATGCTTGTGATATATAAAAATATGAAACTGATATTCGTTTATTGCGAAAAACATCATATCAATGAATTATACCACACATTGCCGTGATTTGCAAGCACGTTTACAAAATTTTCGCATTTACTACACACTATAATTGATATATCGGCGCAGAAATTTTTGAAATAGTGAAATGGTACAGAAATGCGCTTTAAATTTTGTAGAATAATACATAGAAATTTTTCGTGGAATTTGATATAATTAAGGTACAAGTATGTTTTTAAAACAGGAGTATGCCATGAAAGATATAAATTTTAACAGACGAACCAAGAGAGCGGCGGCGGCGCTGATCTGCTGCGCTGTGACGGCAACGGCTATGAGCGGCTGCTATCTGCTGCCCGACGAGGAAGAAGTACTCGCCGCGCCTACCGTAAAAGCGAGCGAAGTGACCTACACCACCGTTACCGCGAAACGCAAGACGCTGGAGAAAAAGATAGTAAACAGCGGCACGGTAAACAGCGAGAAGCAGTACAACCTTTCATACGAAACGCAGGGCGGAACTATCAGCAAATTCTACGTTCACGCGGGCGACAAGGTGAAAAAGGGCGACAAGATCTGCGAGATAGACACTAAGGACATAGAGTACCAGATAGCTATGAAAGAGCTTGACCGCAAGCGCGCTTTTCTGTACACCGAGGTGCTTTACGACAACGGCGCTACGCAGTCGGAGTACGACAGAGCGTATGTAGACGTAGAAAAACTGGACATAGAGCTGCAAAAGCTTTACGATCAGCGGGACGGCGCGGTGCTTACAGCGCCAGCGAGCGGCACGGTATCCGCGCTGGCGGACGTGCGCGTGGGCGACTACGCGAACCCCGGACAGACCATCGCGACGATAATGCAGACGAAAAATCTTTACATAGCCATAAAGCCGAACGACTGCACTGAATTCACCATCGGCAGAAAAGTGCAGATACGCCTTGACGAAGATTACTACGAGGGCGAAGTTTTTCATGAACCCCGACGAGCTGGCAGACTACATGGAAAAGCAGAACGAGAGCCACGATAAGCTCGAACAGGGCGGGATAGATTACGAAGCCGAGATGGTATACATCCGCTTTACCGAAGACCCGCCTTCAGACGCGGTAGGTCAGCTTGCAGACACTATACTGGTGCTCGACACGGCTGAGAACGCTATTTGCGTATCGAACAACCTTATCAAAACAGTAGACGGCGAGAAGGTAGTTTATGTACTGAAAGACGGCGAGAAGGCAGCCGTGCCCGTCGAGATAGGCTTGCAGACAGGCTCGCAGTCGGAGATAACCTCTGGTATAAACGAGGGCGACGAGCTTGTGATACGCTGAGCCATTAAGATAAGGAGAACATAGTAAAATGCTTACACTGCTACTGCGCAAGATGCGCAACACAAAGTGGATGGTGCTGTGTCTGCTCATCGGCTTCATAATGGCTGCGGCTGTGACGAGCACCATACCTATATACATGAACGCCTCGCTCCAGCGTATGCTGGTAAAGGACATGGAGAGCTACCAGACGGAAAACAACGTTTACCCAGGCGAATTCAGCGCCGAGCACGACGTAACGCTAGACATACCCGCTGAAAAACAGCGGCAGGAGATAGAGAAAGTTCAGAATATAGTGCAGAACGGCTACGACGAGATGGGCTGTCCTGCGAAATACGACAAGACATTTATTTCAGACACATATCTGTACGTCACCTCGATAGACGTTTCAGAGGGCAAATCGGCTTCCCGCCTCTCGCTTTCGGCAATGAGCAACTTTGACGACAAGATAGAGATAAGATCGGGCAGGATGTATAAGCCGGGCAAGCGCAGCGACGGCGTTTACGAATGTGTGGCTACTGAAAAAGCGCTGAAAGTTTCAGAGCTTGCCATGAACACCGTTTATGAGATAGGCAACGTTTTCGGCGCGGACAAGACCATAAAGATAGAGATAGTCGGCATATTCGACGTAAAGGACGGCTGCGAGGCATACTGGGCCGAGGGCTTAAGCGGATACGTTTCAAACATGTTCACCGACTACGATACCATGTACGGCGAGATACTCGACACGGGCGCTGTGAACGTTTCTGAGATGGCTGTTCGCTACGCTATGGACTACCCGAACATGGATATGAACGGGCTGGGCGGAATAAGCGAGCGAATCAGCGAGCAGGAGCGCATATTTGACGAAAACAACATTACGCTCTCGCTGCCCGCGAAAAGCATATTCACCGACTACGCGAGCCGCGCTTCGCAGCTTAGGAACACACTTTGGCTTTTGCAGATACCCGTAATGCTGATGATACTGGTATACCTCTTTATGGTATCGCAGCTAAATATCGAGCAGGAGCGCAACGAGATAGCGGTATTCAAGAGCCGCGGCGCGAGCAGAGGACAGATAATATTCATATACGCGCTGGAATCGCTGCTGCTGGGCGCTGTGACGGCTGTTGCCGCGCCTTTTGCGGGACTTGGACTTTGCAAGATACTCGGCGCTTCAAACGGCTTCCTCGAATTTGTAAACAGAAAATCGCTGCCCGTAAAGCTGGCGCTCGACGCATTCATCTACGCGCTGGCAGCGATAGTAGTATTCTTCGTGACCACCATGGCGCCGATAATCCCCGCCACAAAGACCACGATAGTAGAGCACAAGCAGTCGAAAGCGAAAAAGCGCAAGCTGCCGTTATGGGAAAAGCTATGCCTGGACTTCATACTGATAGGCGGCTCGGCAGCGTGGCTCATCTACTACAACAAGCAGCAGGCAGACGTTATGGCCGAGGGAGGCGGAGAAGCGCAGGCTATAAACCCGATGATGTTCGTAGCTTCTACGGCGTTCATACTCGGCTGCGGGCTATTTATAATAAGGATACACCCGCTGATAATCAGACTTATCTCTAAGATATTCAGCCGCGTGCTTTCGCCTTCGGCGTATGTTTCGTTCAACAACATAGGCAGAACAGCTTCAGGCAAAGAAAGATTTCTCATGATATTCCTGATACTCACCGTTTCACTGGGACTGTACTTTGCCAACACGGCACGCGCCCTCAACCGCAACGCTGAGGAAAGAGTTTCATATGCGATAGGCGCTGACGTGGTGATGCAGGAGCAGTGGGAGAATACATCGGGCGAAAACAGAGCCTCTGACGCGGCGCAGAAAGCCGACGAAGCGCTGGCGAAATTCAATGCGCAGAAGAGCGGCTCGACGCAGGACACTGCCGCCGACAGCTCTGACGAGAGCGAAGACAGCGAGAGCGTTATACAGTACACCGAACCGCCGATAGAGCGGTACGAAAAGCTTGCGGGCGTAAAGAACGTAGCAAGAGTTTTCGTGAAAGAGGGCATTACTGTACAGAGCGACAGGATGAGAGTTCCCGCCGTGCAGAAAAACACGGGCAAGCGCGGTTTTGAGGACGACTACAAGACAGACTACGAGATAGCGGCGAACGAAGCGGACTCGAAAAGCTCTTCAAACACAACGTCAAACGTTAATCTGATGGCGGTGTCGCCGGGAGAATTTTCTAAGGTATGCTGGTTTGCCGACAGGCTGCTTCCCGTTCAGATAAACAACTACCTCGAAGCGCTGAGCGAATATCAGCAGGGCATAATACTCTCGACCGCATTCCGCGACACATACGGCTTGAAGCAGGGCGACACGGTGAACGTGAGCTGGGGTGCTAACGACAGCTTTGAAGCCACGGTGCTGGCGTTCGTAGAATACTGGCCCTCGATGAATCCGTATGACGTTGCAAAGGACGGCACATACATGAATTTCGCGGTGATGAACCTCGATTACGTCAACGTAATGACGAACATCGAGCCGTATCAAGTATGGATAAACATGGAGAACGGCGCGCTGACGGAAGACCTCTACAAGTCGATCGAAAAATCTGACATAGAGCCTACCCTGCTGCGCGTGGCGAGTCAGGAGATAATCACCGAGAAGAACGACCCGATGCTGCAAGGCATGAACGGCGCACTGACGCTGGGCTTTATAATCATCATGATAATGTGCATAATCGGCTTCCTGATGTACTGGATACTCTCGATAAAGAGCCGAACGCTGCAATTCGGAATAATGCGCGCGATGGGCATGAAGTACCGCGAGATAATCGCGATGATAATGTACGAGCAGCTTCTGGTTTCGGGCGCGGCGATATTTGCAGCGATATTCATAGGCGGTATCGCGAGCGACCTATTCGTGCCGCTGTTCCAGTATCTGTACAGCCGCGAGGAGCAGGTACCGGGATTTGTGGTGATACCGCAGCGCAGCGACTACCTGAAAGTTTACGCGATAATACTCGTGATGCTGCTGATCTCGCTCGCCGTACTGGGCAGGCTGATACAGAAGATAAACATTTCAAAGGCGCTGAAACTCGGCGAAGATTAAGCCTTAACAAAAAATTTACAAAGCTTTCGAAACAGTTTTCGTACTTTTTCGGAAGCTTTTTTACTGTACAAAAGTCGGCGTCGGCTAAAAAAAGCATTATACGTTCAAGTATTAGCTGTATGAAACCGGCGTTTTCAAATAAAGTTTCATATTTTAATATCAAGAAAAACCCATGCACAAACGTATCCCCGCGCGGCTCGATTGATTTGTGTAAAAACGCCAAAAAACAAGATGGTAATTCGTGCGAAATGTATATTGAAAAAATCACGAAAATTTAGTATTATAGTAATATCGGATATGTGTATATTCAGTTATAACAAGCATGAAAACGTTTCCTAAAACTTTTCGGCGCGCTGAAAAAGCACCTGCCGACCGATCACAGATCACTATGATTAATTTTTTTATTGGAGGAACTAAAATGGAAAAAATCAAAAAGATCACTGCCGCTATTCTCGCTATGTCTTTAGCTTGCGGCATGATGGCTTCCTGCGGAGATTCTAACGACAGCAAGGACGATTCCAAGACCGAGATCAAAGTTGCTGAGTCTACTGCTGCGGCTGACGAGAGCACCGCTGATGAGAGCGCTGCCGATGAGAGCGCTGTTGCTGATGAGAGCACCGCTGATGAGAGCGCTGCCGATGAGAGCGCTGTTGCTGATGAGAGCGCTGCTGCAGAGCCTGCAAGCACCTACACTCCTCAGTATGAATATCAGGGCTACGACGCTTTCCTTATGTTCGCAGATACCAACTGGTTCTGGGGCAACTGGAAGGGTCAGGGCAACGTACATAACGAGTCTGACTTTGACGAGACTGATCCCGGATCTTACGGCTACGGCGTTGACGCTGACATCGTAGGCGACGGCGAGTACACTGTTGCTATCACCAAAGATTCTATAGCCGGCAACAACGGTTACACCAACCCCAACATGGACGCTAATCTTGGAACTGACTCCCCTGCTACCGGTACAGTAGTATTCTGCGTAGATATTATCGGTATCTGCGACGGCAACAAGATTTCCGGCAAAAACAAGGAGACCGGCGAGTGGGAAGTTTCTGCTAACGAAAAGAACAAGCTCAAAGAGGGCGACAACCACTACGATAACAGCACCATCGGCGACTACGATATTGAGAACCTCAAAGTAGAAGTAACCTCTATCAAGTGCGACGGCAAGGAAGTTGAATTCGACGCAAGCAAGATCAGATACGGCAACATCGAGGACAACAACAACTGCTACAGAATCGAGATATACAACTCCTACGGTTCTACCGCAGAAGATCCTGCATTTGATCCGCTCACCGCTATCAACTTTGCAGAGTCGCTGGAAGTAACCTTCACCATCGAGGGTCTTGGCGAAGTTAAGACTTTCCCCGAAGTTGACGCTTTTACTCCCGCTCAGTAATTTGAACTGAATATGATTTATCCGCTGATCGGCAAAAGTCGGTCGGCGGATTTTTTATATGTATGAAAAAAATGTGCATAAAAAAGAACGCTGCGATATGCTCACAGCGTTCTTATTATTTATCGGCTTGACGTTTGAGGAATTAGTACATTCCGCCGCCCATTCCGCCTGCTGCAGCAGCCATAGCAGCGTCAGCCTGCGGGTCTTTAATATCAGCAACAAGGCTCTCGGTGGTGAGCACCATTGCAGCTACGGAAGCAGCGTTCTGCAGCGCGCTTCTGGTGACCTTAGTCGGGTCAACGATACCTGCGGGTATCATATCAACATACTCTTCAGTGTAAGCGTTAAAGCCGTAGCCGACCTTTCTGGAGCGAATGATCTTGTCGATGATAACGCTGCCCTCAAGACCTGCGTTCTTAGCGATCTGGCGAACAGGCTCTTCAAGCGCTCTCAGAACTATCTGAGCGCCGGTCTTTTCGTCGCCGCTGAGCTTGTCGCAAACCTTCTTAACGGTCGGGATAGCGTTGATAAGAGCCGTACCGCCGCCTGCTACGATGCCCTCTTCTACGGCAGCCTTAGTAGCAGCCAGAGCGTCCTCTATACGCAGCTTCTTTTCCTTCATCTCAACTTCGGTAGCAGCGCCGACCTTGATAACAGCTACGCCGCCGGAAAGCTTAGCAACTCGCTCCTGCATCTTCTCTCTGTCGAAATCAGAAGTGGAGTTTTCGATCTGAGCCTTGATGTTAGCGATCCTAGCCTTGATGTCCTCGCTTGCTCCTGCGCCGTCAACGATGATAGTGTTCTCTTTCTGAACAACTACCTGACGAGCCTGACCGAGCTGGTCGATGGTGGTATCAGCAAGCTCAAGACCGAGGTCAGAAGTGATGACCTGACCACCGGTGAGGATAGCGATGTCCTGAAGCATTTCCTTTCTTCTGTCGCCGAAGCCGGGAGCCTTGATAGCTACGCAGGTGAAAGTACCTCTCAGCTTATTAAGGATAAGGGTGGAGAGAGCCTCGCCCTCAACGTCTTCAGCGATGATGAGCAGCTTCTTGCCCATCTTAACGATCTGCTCGAGAAGCGGCAACAGATCCTGAATATTTGTGATCTTCTTATCAGTGATAAGGATGTAAGCGTCGTCGAGAACAGCCTCCATCTTATCGGTATCGGTGACCATGTAAGGCGAGAGGTATCCGCGGTCGAACTGCATGCCCTCTACTACCTCGCTGTAAGTTTCAGCGGTCTTAGACTCCTCAATGGTGATAACGCCGTCAGAAGTAACCTTTTCCATAGCCTCTGCGATAAGCTCGCCGACCTTTTCATCAGCGGAAGAAACAGTAGCTACGCGGGCAATATCCTCGCTGCCTGAAACGGTCTTGGAATTAGCGATGATGGTCTCAACGGCAGCGTCAACTGCGGTCTGCATACCCTTCTTAACGATCATCGGATTAGCGCCTGCTGCGATATTCTTCATACCCTCGCTGATAAGCGCCTGAGCGAGCACGGTAGCGGTAGTAGTACCATCGCCCGCCGCGTCGTTAGTCTTGGTAGCAACTTCTTTAACTAGCTGAGCGCCCATGTTCTCGAAAGCGTCCTCAAGCTCGATCTCCTTTGCGATGGTAACGCCATCGTTAGTGATGAGGGGTGCGCCGAATTTCTTATCAAGAACTACGTTTCTGCCCTTAGGGCCGAGTGTGATCTTTACAGTATTTGCAAGCTTATCAATACCTGCCTGAAGAGCTTTTCTGGCGTCTTCGCCATATTTAATATCCTTAGCCATGATAAATTACCTCCAATATTATCTCTATATACTATTATAAATAGCTTATTCTACAACTGCGAGCACGTCTTCCATCTTAACGATAGTGTACTCAGCGCCATCGAGCTTGACTTCGGTGCCGCTGTACTTCGAGATAAGCACCTTATCGCCGACCTTAACGCCCATAGTAACGTCAGCCTTGCCAGGGCCTACTGCAACTACTTCCGCTACCTGCGGCTTTTCCTTAGCTGCTGCCGAGAGGATAATGCCGCCCTTGGTGGTTTCCTCGGCCTCTGTCATTTTACAACTACTCTGTCCTGTAATGGTTTGATAGCCATAATAAATCGCTCCTTTTCCAAATTTACGGAATAAATTTTTGCTGCCGCTTTTACTGCGGCTTTTTTACATTTACTTTTCCTTTTAGCAGACGAGCCGCCAAAGTGTTAGCACTCAATCTCTTTGAGTGCTAATTATATTTTAGCACCTTTTCAGAAAAATGCAAGGGGTATTTGCAATATTTTTTTATTTTTGTATACTTGCACAATTTAAAGCCTATATTATTAAGCAGTTTGCCACTTTCAACAAACATCATCAAAATTATTTGGTTTGTATTGTAATTAGTTCCATCAGAATACTTTTAACAAAACAGCACTATCTGACGCAAATGTTAACAAAGTAAGCGCACGCTAACTGTTAAATGAAATAATTATAAACACAAATATTTTTTGTTTACGATTTTATAGCAACTTTTACATTTAGTTAATAATTAGTTTTAATTATGTTCACCAAAGCTGTTTGTGAATTTGTTATAATGAAACTATCAATTAGAATTTATTATAGGAAATATTCAAAATTGGCATGACTGATGAAAAATATACTATATCATTAGTCAAATGCCGCTGTATTCTAGGAGGGAATTTTATGTCATTAGGCAGAGTACTTGTAGTAGACGATGACAAAAATATATGCGAACTGCTTCGTCTTTATCTCGAAAAAGAAGGCTACGGCGTAATACTTGCGCACGATGGCGAAGAGGCTGTTGTAAAATTCAACGCGCTGAAGCCCGACATCATACTTCTCGACATCATGCTGCCCGGTATCGACGGCTGGCAGGTATGCCGCGAGATCCGCAAAAAGTCAAATGTTCCGATAATCATGATAACCGCTAAGCAGGAGACCTTTGATAAAGTACTGGGTCTGGAGCTTGGCGCGGATGACTACGTTGTAAAGCCTTTCGACACTAAGGAAGTCATTGCAAGAATAAAGGCTGTTTACCGCCGCGTAGGTCAGTCTGCAAGCGAGGCTGAGGTCAAGGAAGTAAAGTACGACAAGCTTTCGGTAAACATGACGAGATACGAACTGAAAGTAAACGGCGTAGTGCTCGACACACCGCCTAAGGAGCTGGAGTTGCTCTTCCACCTCGCTTCCAACCCGAACCGCGTATATACCAGAGATCAGCTTCTTGACGAAGTATGGGGCTTTGAATATTACGGAGATTCCAGAACCATCGACGTTCATGTAAAAAGACTTCGTGAAAAACTCGAAGGCGTATCCGATCAGTGGTCGCTCAAGACCGTTTGGGGCGTTGGATACAAATTTGAAGTAAACGAAAATAATGACTGATCGCCGGAGCATATTCTTTAAATACTTTTTGATCTGTACAGCAGTAATACTGATAAGCTTCATATGCTTGGGCGCAGTATTACTGCTTATTTCTTCACGGTACTTTAATAATGAAAAAGAGATAGCCTTGAAAAAAAAAATATGGAAAATCTCTCTGCAGGAATAGCACGCACGATGAAGAACACGCCCGACGAATGGACGAAAGGTATCCAGATCAGTATAAACGAATATGCTAAAAACTCAGAAAGCAAGATTCTGCTTTTCAACAGCAGCGGTGAAATAATACTGCACTCCGAGCTGGACAGCAAAACTAGCGGTCTGGTGGATTTTAAAGCAGATAAGAGATTTCTCAGCCAGTACAGGCAGGACCCCACCTGCGTTTACACGGATATGAATGGGCTATACGCCACAAACGTGATGACTATCGGTCAGCATTTTACGGGCAATGGGCCGAAATATCTGGTAGTAGCTATTGAATCGCAGACATCTAAGAACGGGTACACAAGCAATATAATGGAAATATTTATAATATCTGCCGTTATCGTGCTTGTTATCTCGACCGTTATAATCTATTTCACGACTATACGCATGGTCGCGCCTATCAAAGAGATGGCGGCGGCGGCTAAGAAGATAGGCCGCGGCGACTTTGACATACAGCTTCCTGAATATTCGGAGAGCGAGTTCAACGACCTTGCTTCAGCTTTCAACGAAATGGCGGCATCGCTAAAAAGCTATGACACGATGCGTAACAGTTTCATCGCAAACGTTTCGCATGAGCTGCGCACGCCTATGACATCTATCGGCGGATTTGTTGACGGAATGCTGGACAAGACCATACCGCCCGAGGAGCAGGAGCATTATCTGAAAATAATCTCCTCTGAGGTACACCGTCTGACGCGTTTGGTGCGCTCGATGCTCAACCTCGCGAAGATCGAAGCGGGCGAGCTGAAGCCCAATTTCACATCGTTCTCGGTGCTCGACCCTATAGTCGACACACTTGTTACGTTTGAAAAGCGGCTTGAAGAAAAGCAGATAGAGATACGCGGGCTGGACACCGACAAAATTTACAGACTTTGGGCGGACAACGACCTTATACACCAAGTTATCTACAATTTGCTGGAAAATGCCATCAAATTTGTTGACAAGGGTGGATATATTAGCTTCCATTTTGAGGAAGTTGGCTATCTGACCGTTATATACATCAGAAACAGCGGCGAGGGGCTTTCACAGGAAGAGCTTTCGCTGGTATTTGACAGATTTTACAAAACAGACAAATCGCGCGGCATGGACGCTACGGGCGTGGGTCTGGGTCTGAACATCGTGCGCTCGATAATCAAGCTGCACGGCGGAAAGATACAGGTGCGCTCGGTGCTGGGCGAATACACTGAATTCATGTTCTCGCTGCCTAACAAGGACATAAGCTGACCCGAAAGGTGGGATAATTTTGGAGAACGAAAACCATATCGAACAGACCGAACAGACTGAGGAGATCAGCGGCGAAGTTGGCGAGGTTGCGGAAAAGGCTGAAAACGCTGAGGAAAGTGCCGAGCCTGCCGATGTCAACAAGATAACGTACATAAACTTCATACCTCCCGACCCCGGCGACAGCGGCTTTTGGAAAGACGCTGCGGTGAACGGCAAAGGACGGCTGAGAAAACTCCCCTTTCTGATCTGCGCCATAGTGCTGATGCTCGCGATATGCACATACGCGGTGATGCTTGGGCGCGGCAAGGGGTGGTTCAGCAACATAATCAAGGGCAAGGAAAACATGAGTTTCACGCTGCCCATCGCCGATACGCCCGAGCTTGACGACAAATACTACAATGCCGACGGCTCGTACACATCGGCGGGCGCGGCTAAGGCAGTGCTGCCAAGCGTGGTGCAGATACAGGTCTACAGCAAAAACGCGCTTGTGCCGACCAGCCAAGGCAGCGGGATAATCATTTCTGAGGACGGCTACATCGTCACAAACGCTCACGTTATCAGCGATTCGGACTACGGGATAACGGTTTCGCTGTACGACAAAACGCAGTACGCCGCGAAGATAGTCGGCTCGGACGACTCGACGGACATCGCGGTGCTCAAGATCGGCGCTGAGGGGCTTACGCCCGCGCAGTTTGCCGACTCGGACAAATGCGAGTTGGGCGACGAAGTTATCACCGTGGGCGCGCCTGCGGGCTACGAAAACACCGTAACAAAGGGCATCGTTTCGGGTCTAAACAGGCAGATACACGCGGAAAACAGCGCCACGCCGATGCAGTGCATACAGATCGACGCGGCGATAAACCCCGGCAATTCAGGCGGCCCGCTCTTTAATATGTGGGGACAGGTCATCGGCATAACTTCTTCTAAGCTTGTTTCGACAAGCTACGACAACATTGGATTTGCAATTACTGTAAATTCTGCCAAGCCGATAATAGAGGAGCTGATGGAGAAGGGCTACATTCCCGACAAGCCGCGCATCGGCATTTCGTACTACATCGTGAACGCGGAGGCGGCGAAGCTGAACAACGTCGAGGCTGGAATTTACGTCATGGACATCAGCGACGACTGCAACGTTGCAAAGACCGAACTCAAAGTCGGCGACATAATCACCGAGATGAACGGCAAGGCTGTTACCGACACGGACGTTGTGACGGAGATCATGAGCGGTCTGAAAGCAGGCGACAGCATGACCTGCAAAGTCTACCGACCCTCGCAGAAAGAGGGCGCGAAGCTTGAGGACGGCGAGTATTTCGAGATAGAATTCAAGCTCAATTCAGACAAGACCTCGATGATCGAGCAGAAAGAAAAGAGTAAAGAATAAAAGCAAAGCGGAGTTTTCGGACTCCGCTTTTTGCTATACACAAAAAAAGCGCCGCATATACGCGACGCTCTTTTATATCTTATATCAAAACTATTTAACTCAGATATTAGCCTTCGATCTTAGCGTTGCACTCTTCAACGATATAGTCAACAGCCTTCTCGTACTCGGAGCGTGTAGCAGTCCAAGTAGTAGCGCCGCCGCCCGTGATCATGGTAGCCTGAGATACACTCATCATAGTTGTGGACAGGTCATCAGATACGCCTTCCTGAAGGTCGAATACAGGGTTCTCGGCAGCCATATCATATACCTTAGCTCTCATATCGAGCATATCCTGATTCCACTTGTACTCGTTAACGAGAGTATCCTCAGTGATGCTGGAAGCCTTATCCTTGCAAGCCTGGAGGCAGTTCATGTATACTGCAAATCCCTCGGGGTTAGGAGCACCCTTACAGAGGTTGTAGCCCTCAACGCGCGAAGACATATAATAAGTATCGCTGTCAGGATTCTTAGGCATAGGAACGAACATGATCTCGCCCGCTTCCATATCGCCGAAAGGAGCAGTAGTTTCCAGAGGAGCTTCGAGAGCCCACAGACCAACAGGAATAAACAGAGTCTGGTAAGTACCAAGTCCGTTACCGGTAGTGCCGTCGCCACGAGTATTCCAATCGTTAGAAGAACGGTCAAATACTACATTGTTCTTTTCGAGGTTATACATGAAATTCTGAGCCTTTTCTATATCAGGATCAGACATATTGTTTACGATCTTACCATCAACAAGTCCTATCATAGGCTTACCGGAAGTCTCAGAAAGAGCCTTTACATACCAGTAACCGTCAAGAGCATACTTATCGTTATCCTGATCAACGAATTCGTTGCACATATCGCTGAAAGTATCCCAATTCCAGTTATCGTCAGCAAACAACTCAGCAGGATCGTCAAGGCCGTTCTCAGTGATGGTGGTCTTGTTGTAAGTGCAAACATAGTTAGGCGATACATCGATAACAGCTATGTAGTGGCTGCCCTGGAACATGAAGGAGTCGCTAGCAGTCTTGGTGCTGGACCAAAGGTCGGAATCAAGATCAATATAATCATCTATCGGCTGGAACATTCCCTTGATAGCGCCCTTAGGGAAAGTATCCATATCAGAAGCCGGGAAGAAGTCAGGTGATTTCTTGCCCATAACTGCTGTAGCAAGATCATCATATCTCTTATCCCAAGTAGTCTGAACGTACTCAACTTTTCCGCCGTACTTGGTCTCAAAAAGCTCGAGCGCAGGGGACTTTACCTGACCCTTAGAGGGGTTGATGTCGTAGTGAGCCATCCACTTTATAGTCTTATTAGCAAGATCTACGTCCTCAAGAGAAGCACCGATATCTTCTACCTGCTTCTTCTGGTCGTCAGTAAGATTTTTTCCGCCGGCATCGGAAGAGCTGTTGCCCTTAGAATTGCCGCATGCGGTAACTGCAGCCGCCATTGTAAGAGCAAGAGCACCTGCAAAAATTCTTTTCATTGCTTTCATGTGTAAAAACCTCCTAGAAATATTAAAAAAAATAGAAAAATTGCGTAACTAGCCTTTTCAACTAATAATATTATACCAAAATCCAGTTTCAATTTCAATCGGCATTTTGCAATATAAACAAAGCCCTTCTTTAGTAATTTTAACGAAACCCTCACGAAATGAACATAGAATACGTTTACAGAAAACGATTACCTAAAAAACATTGTACTAATTAACTGAATATTTACAATATAAGTGACGCGATCTCATCCGCCGCAAGGCTCGGATGCAAATAAAGATTTACCGCCGCAGAGATCAGCGCGCCCGCCTGCGCAGCCAGTTTGTCGACCGGTTTCGGGGTTATCAGCAGATCAGACATACCCTCATGCGAAAAAAGAAGGCGCGAAACGGTCGGAACGCCTATCGCGACAGTCGGCACGCCGAGGTACTTTTCAGAAAGCTCGGCGCGAGAGTTGTCAACACCGCTGCCGGGGGCGATACCGGCGCTGCTTATTTGTATAGTATGACCCATGTGTGCGGGCTGAGAACAGGCGAGCGCATCGCAGACTATCACCTGCTGAGGACGCACTTCACTGCACACCGCTGCCGCAATTTCTGAGGATTCCGCGCCCGTCTGCGCCATCACGCCGGGCGAGATCACGGTAGTTTCGGTAAGCTCGGAAGTGTCAAGTTCGCGCGCCAAACGTTTGATATGGCGGGTCGCAAAAACGCTGTCGGCGGCGAGCGGACCAAGGCTGTCGGCAGTTATCCTGCGGTTGCCCAGCCCGACAAAAAGCGTGCTCCCGCCCTTGCAGACTTTGGAAAGCTCGCGCGCAAGGGCTTCGCATCGCGCCGAAAAGTTCGGGTGATACTCGTAAAGCGGGGCTTCAGTTTCCAAAGTGATGTACGTTCCGCAGGGTTTTTGCAGACGTTTTGCCGCCGCTTCGCTCTCTACCGTTATCTCGGTTATCGTAAATTCCGCCGCTTCATCGAAACGCTCGCGAGTGCGAACTCCCTCAAGCTTCCCTGCCCTTTCGCTTACATATGATTCCAGCGCGAGATCTGTATCAAGTGCCATATTACCGCCCCTTTTTGTGCAAAATGTATAAATAAAGTTTCAGAAATGTTCTTAAAATCTTCAAAAAATCGCTTGCAATTTGTGACTGTATGTGTTATAATATTTACAATGCTTGTTTAATAGCTGATTGCGTTTCCCTCTCAGTCACGCAGTTAGTTTATACGAATAAGTGAAAATTATTCATAAAGGGAGGGTAATCAAATGCCAAACATCAAGTCTGCTAAGAAGAGAGTAAGGATCAACGAGGCTAAGGCTATGAGAAACAAGGCTGTTAAGTCTGATCTCAAGACCGCGCTCAAGAAAGCTGATCTCGCTGTTGCTAACAATGCTGACGATAAGGAAGCCGTTATCAAGACCGCAATCAAGAAGGTCGATATGGCTTGCTCGAAGGGTATTCTTCACAAGAACAACGCTTCCAGAAAGAAGTCTGCTCTTGCTAAGTCCCTTAACAAGTAATTGATTATTAAAGCCGTCTTTTTCAGGCGGCTTTTTTATTTTGTCTGGATTTGCGTAACACAAAAGCGGCCCGCATTTTACTGCGAACCGCTTTTTTTTATGCTTTGAAATTATTTGCCTATGAATTTCTTGTACTCTTCGTTGAAAGTTTTCAGCTCGGAGTCGATAGTGCCGCTGTAAGTTTCGCGGAGCTGAGTCCATGTATACTGCGCACCGTCATCATCAGTCTTCATTACCGACGAGTACATATAAGCGACTACCGCTTCCTTAGTATCGTTCGCCGCCGCGTCGTCGTTGGAAAGCGTAGTGGAGATACCGTAGCCGGGGTCAATAAGCTGTACCCAGTTGCTGCTAGAAAGCTCAGAGTATGCCATCTGGTACATTTCTTCTGTCCAATTCGGGTTGTTTACAAAGAACTTTTCCTTGTCAGCTTCGATGTAGGTGGGGTCTGTATTGACAAGCTTAGCGCACTCCATCCAGGTTTTCATGGCTTCCTTCTTTGTCGAACCCTTTACCCACATATAAGCGTTGATCTCGACGCTGGTGTACTTAGCGTCTGCGTTCGGGTCGGAAGGAATAGGAACTATGCCCCAGTTAGAGCCGTCTTTCGGGGTGTGGGTGTCGCTCGCAGCCCAAGGTCCCATAGCGTAGAAGAGGATATTCTTCTTGAAGCAGTCGGAAGCCTGACCTACCCAATCGCCGTAATACATACCGTTCTTCGAGATGTTGTAAAGCAGATCGGTAGCGCGGTCGAAATTCGGGTCGGTGATGTTGGAAACATACTCGTCCTTGTCAGCATCATATTCGATAAGTGTGTGACCGGTAGACTGGAAGATGAAAGGTGCGAACCAGCCGTTTACGCCGTATCTCTGCTCGTCGCCCTCAGCGCCCTTGACGTACTCGTCCATCATATCGTACCAAGTATCCCAGTTCCACTCGTCGTTCATGTAAAGCTCGTAAGGGTCATCGAGCGCACAGGCTTCGATAACGTCCTTATCATATGTAAGAACAGAGTTTGCAACATACTTTACAGGTGCAACGTAATGCTCGCCCTTCAGCGTGAACTGATCTGCAGTGTCCTTAACGTCTGCCCAAAGGTCGCTGTCGAAATCAACTATATCGTCGATAGGCTGGAACATTCCCTTTACGCAGTAGTTCGGGAAGGTCATTTTCTGCTCGTACCAGAACATATCGGGAACATCGTTGGCCAGCACGCGGTTAGCGAGCGTATCGTACTTAGTCAACGAAGTGGTGCTTGTGTAATTTATCTTACCGCCCTTCTTCTCGAAAAGGGTAAGGTCTGCTCTCTTTTCAGCGCCCTTAGTGGGATTGATGTCGAAATAAGAGAGCCATTCCAGCTCGTTATCAGCGCCGTCGGGAATAGCCTCGATCTTGTCAGTATCTTCTATTTTCACCTGATCTACATGAGAAGAACTGTCGTCTTTACTGCCGCCGCAGCCTACTGCCGCCGCTGCAAAGCAAAGAGCAAAAGCCCCTGCTGCGATCTTTTTTGCCTTAAACATATGAACTTACCTCCAATAATTGCCACAAAGCCTTCATCTTATCATCATTATTATATCACACTTTATGCGATTTGTCAATGAAAACGATTAACTTTTCACATTCCGGATATATAATTAGGTATTATGCAAAAAAAAATCAGCTTTTTGGAAATAAAGCCGATTTAAAGTTCAAATATTTAAGATTCTTCAATCAATGCATCCTGCGTTTCCCGTTGAGTCGCGCAGGATAACGCGGTGCTCTACGGTGTATGTGCGGTTGTCCTTACTGCCCGCAGGCGATGTTATATTCGCTATAAGCTTGCGGACTACCATCTCGCCCAGCTTTTTCGCAGGGTGCTCTATAGTAGAAACGCTCGGCAGCATCATCTCGCACATTGTGATGTTATCAAAACCAATGATGGAAATATCCTTGCCGACTTTCAGCCCGAGGTCTGCCGCGCCGTGTATCGCCGAGATAGCCAGCAGATCTGAAACGCAGAACACAGCCGTAGGCGGTTCGGGCAGGCTCATGAAATAGCGTATAGCCGCCTCGCCGTTTTCGTACTCGAACGAGCCGCTGTAAATATAGTCGGGGTCTACTGTGATGCCGTATTCTTTCATAGCGCGCAGGAAGCCGTCGCGCCTTCTCGAGGAAGACACCGCATTCTCATTCGCGCCGACAAAAGCTATCTTGCGGTGGCCCAGCCGAATAAGCGCCTTAGCCGCGTCGTAACCGCCCTGCTCATCGTCAACCACTACAGTAAGCACATCAGCGCCGTCAACGCCCTCACAGCAGAGGGCTATATCATAATTTTTAGAAAGCTTATTGAGCGTATCGGCATCGTACTGAGTACCCAGCAGGATAACGCCATCTACCGTGCGGTTGAAAAGCATATTCATCTGGCGCACCTCTATCTCGGAAGTAGAGTTTGAGGAAGCGCAGATAACGTCGTAGCCGCGTGTTTGGGCATACTTCTGTATACCCGCAACTATTTTCATATAAAATGAATGTTCGGAAGTCGGCATTATAACGAGGATAACGTTGGTCTCGCGCTTTCTCAGATTTCTGCCGAGAAAGTTTGGCGAGTAGCCCAGCTTATCTATCGCCTGATTTACCCTCTGCGCCGCGTCCTCAGAAACGTTTGCGCTATTATTCAGCACACGCGAAACGGTAGCGACTGAAAGTCCGGCTTCGTTAGCAACGTCTTTTATTGTTGCGCTCATTTTGTATAACAGCCCTTTCTTTTTTGTATCATTATTTTATATTATAACATAATTTTCGCTCTTTTGAAATGCACAAAATGCACAAATGTAAACGGTTACATCTGTGCATTTTGCTACATCAAAACTATGCTGTTATTCGTATCTCAGTGCGTCGATAGGGTTAAGTCTTGCCGCCTTGATAGAAGGGATAAGTCCGAAAACTATGCCGACCACCATCGAGAAAAAGCACTGAAACTATTATCGCGGGGGTAGAGATAGCAACGGGTACTTCCGCCATCTTCGACACCACCTGCGCCAAGCCTATGCCCGCCGCTACGCCGATAAGTCCGCCAATGCTCGTCAGCACGGAAGCTTCGGTGAGGAACTGCATGAGTATCCTGCCGCGGCGTGCGCCGAGAGCTTTTTTCAGACCTATCTCGCGAGTACGCTCGGTAACGGAAACCAGCATTATGTTCATAACGCCGATACCGCCGACGAGCAGCGAGATGCTGGCTATCCAGATAAGCATATTATTGGTGGAAGAGCTGAGGTCTTGGAGCGATTTTGCCTGATCCAGCAAGTCCTCGCTCTTGTACTTTATGCCCGAATCATCGTTTACCGAAAGCGTTTCGTTAAGTATATCGGCGGTCTTTTTGCCCGCCTGCGTCATGCTGTCGGTATCTACGGCTTTGGCGATAACGTTCTGCGGCTCGTCATAGCTGAAAATTATCGGCCATGCCTCGCTGGGAATGTATATCTTTCCGCCGCTCTGCTGATTGTACATCCAGTAATCTTCGATCGAGTTGATCACCGGCTCGAAGTCTGTAGATTCTGTGACAACTCCGAGCACCGTAAAAGGCTCGCCCCGAATGTCGAGTATCTTGCCGATAGGGTCAACGTCGCCGAAAACTGAGGCTACCACCGTATCGTCCACAAGGCAAACTTTAGAAGTACCCTTGTAGTCGGCGGGCGAAAAGCCCTTGCCGCGCTCTATCTGATATCCCGCCGTATCGAGATAATCTTCGTCGATACCGTAGACTGAGCCGGAGTCGAGCATTTTATTTTTGTAAAACAGACTGTCAATATAGCTGCGGTAGCGGTATACCGTGCAGCTCTGCACCTGCTCTACGTCCTCTATCTGCTTCTTTACGTCCTTCGTTATAACAGGCACGCCGTCCGGCACGCCCTCCCACTGGTAATCTATTTGGTCGTCGCCTTTTTTGAGCGTTACCGTTACCGTGTTGTTGCCGGAGCCGATGAGGTTGTTCTTTATCTGCTCCTGCGTGCCTTTTATCGTAGATACTATCGCGATGATCGCCGCTATACCTATTATTATACCAAGCATGGTGAGGAACGAGCGTATCTTATGCGAAAAAATACCCTGAAAAGATAATCTTATATTTTCAAACATCTGCCATGCCTCCTTACTCTTCCACGCTGTCGGTCTCGCGGGTCTTTACGCCCTCTTTAACGTTTTTGCCGTATGGAAAGCATATCATATCGCTGTCAGAAATACCCTTTTTGATCTCGATATAGCTGCCCCAGATGACCTTGCCGGTTGCAACGTACTGCTTTTTTCAGCTTGCCTTTTTTGTCCGCTTTCATAACGTAATAATTTGCGCCGTCCTTGCGAACGTACTGCAAAGGCAGGTACATTCCGTCGTTATCGGTATCGGTCTGCGGTATAGTTACCGAGAGGTAGTTATCCACGCTGAAAGTAACGTCATCCTCCTGCACCTCGGCGAGCACGCTGTATGTACTGCTGTTGGGGTTATCTGAGTAGTTGTTAGATGAGTAGGAAACGGGCTCGGGGTCTATGCTGAGAACCTTAGCCGAGAAACTCTCGCTGGTATCGTAAGACATTCCCTGCACTACCGCGCCCTCTTGGAATTTATCGAGGTTCATCTCGCCGATGTTGATATTTATGCGGGTCTTTTTACTGCCGCGCACCGTGATGTAGGGCTTATCGCCATTATCTGATGTTTCTTCGTCAGAATAATCCTCATCGTCGCTGTAACTGCCGTCGGAGTAAGAAGAATCTATAGCGTCAAAAGAGTCCGAGCCATCGTCCATGCCGTCGCCATTATCATCTGAAGCATCAGAACCGCTGTCGGTATCGTCATCATCGCCCGCGCGGGTAACTATACCATCCTGCTCGGCTACCACTTTGCCGTCTTTCTTCTGCTTTAGGCTGTTTTTGTATTCCAGTTTGGCAGATTTCAGGTCAAGTTTAAGTGACTTTATCTCGGTTTCTTTTTCCGAGATCATGTTTGCCAGCTCTTTGCGCGAGTACATATAGTTCTCATCACCGCTGTCGCCGTCGTCGCCCGAATTATCATCTGGCGTATAATCGTCGCCGGGATCTGTATCGTCAATATCCGTATCGTCGCTGTCATCTGGGTCGGTATCGTCAATACCGCTGTCGTCGCCATCGTCACCATCATCACCGTCGTCGGGCTCGGCAGTATCGGCAGGCACTTGGAAAATGCCGTGCGCTTTGAATTTCAGCGAGTTGAACGAAACGCTTTCGTCCGTCTTTTCCACACCGTCGGCGACGTTCCAATCCTCGATAAGTTCTTTAGGCGAATTCGCGCCGTCGAGATACCATGTGTAAAGCAGAGTGCCGCTTTCGTCGCAGACATTGAGAAGCGCAGTTTTGTGCGAGATTATCAGCGCGCCCATGAAATTTCTATCTACCGCTGCCTTTTCGCTGCAATAAAATACCAATGCGCCGTTTTCGTCCTCTTCCTCCGCCTGCGCAAGGCTGCTTACTTTATCCAGCAGCTTTACGGGAACATCGGGGGTATCGGGCGTATCGGGATCATCGGGGGTGTCGGGGTCGGTGGGCGTATCGGGATCATCTGGAACGTCGGGATCATCGGGGTAGGTCGGCTCGGCAGGCGCTTCCTCAGAGGGGCGCAGCGTTTTGAGCTTCGCGAGCTTTTTCTCTTCCTCTTTTATCTGCTGACGAACGAGGGCTATCTGGCTCTTTTTCTGCTGAACGGATAGCTCTACCACCGTCATATCGTATTTCAGCAGTACGTCGCCCTTTTTGACTTTATCGCCGACCTTGACATACAGCTTTTTCACAAGCTTTTCGCTGTCGAGATAAACGTTCTGCGAGCCGCTGGAAGCCACGGTAGCGTCGGTGGTGGACTCGTCCGCCCAGTAATCGGTAACGAGCAGGTTTACCGGAACTACGTCCACTACGCGCTTGCTGTCCTTTTTCTTCTGGTATCTTGTATATCCGCCAAAGCATCCGCCGCCCGCAACTACTACCGCTACGGCGGCTATCGCTATTCTCTTAGCAGTTTTCAAAGCGACTCCCCCTCTCTGGCGAAAAGCTCGCCGTCGCGGATATATACTATCCGCTTCGCGCACTGAGCTATCTCGGGTTCGTGGGTTATCATTACTATTGTTACTCCTTCATCGTTCAGTTCCTTAAAAAGCTCCATTACCTGGTCGCCCGATTTTGTATCGAGCGCGCCGGTAGGCTCATCGGCGAGAAGCAGACGGGGCTTATTTACTATCGCCCTAGCTATCGCAACGCGCTGTTTCTGTCCGCCCGAAAGCTGCGTGGGCTTGAAATACATTCTCTCTTCAAGGCCTACGCGAACGAGAGCTTCTTTCGCGCGCTTTCTGCGCTCGCTCTTTTTCACGCCCGCGTACAGCAGGGGAAGTTCTACATTTTCCACTGCGCTCTGGCGGGGCATAAGGTTAAAATTCTGAAATACAAATCCTATCTTTTTGTTCCTTATTATAGAAAGCTGTTTATCGCTGCACTGCGCTATATCTGTACCGTCGAATAAAAATTCGCCCGCAGTCTGTTTATCCAGGCAGCCGATAATGTTCATCATGGTGGATTTTCCCGAGCCGGAAGGCCCCATTATCGCGACATATTCGCCGTCGCTGACATTGAAATTTATCTTCTTGAGAACCGGCACGGGCAGTTTATCCTGCATATAATCTTTATCTATATCTTTTAACTGCAACAGCATATTTTCCACCGCCTTTATTCATCTGCGGGCAGTGCCTGCGCACCTGCGGTGTCCATATCTGCTTCGTCTGCGGTATTTATATCGGCGTCGTCAGCGTCGGCGTCGAGCGAGCCGTAAGCCTCTTCCATCATCGCTTCTACTTCCTCGTCAGAGAGCACGTTGCCCTCTGAGTCAACGAAATTGCCGTCATCGTCTATCGTGTAGCCTGCGAAAGGATCGTCGGCGTTATCGCCATCGGTATCGCCGTCCATCGGCATAATTTCATCATCGCCATCGTTACCGGCATCGCCGTCAGCATCGTTATCTGTATCGTCCTCGATAAGATCAGGGTCTTCCGCGTTGGTGGTAACAGCCATGCCATCCTTGATATTCTTAGAGGGGTAAGCGATATAATCGTCCTTTTTCAGACCAGAAAGTATCTCTACATCGCCCATGTTCTCGTCTTTTTGACCGAGCTTTACTTCGCGCTTTTCTATCTTTTCATTCTTATCCTGCGTCCAAACGTAGCTCTTGCCCTTTTCGGTGAACACATAATCGCTGTAAAGCCAAATGCCCTTTTTATCTATGCCGCTTTCCTCGCCGAGGTCAGGCTCGATAAGGATATGCTGACCGAGCATGAGTCCGTCGAGCGAGTCGGGCTCTACATAAAATGCGTACTTAGAAGATTTAGACGAGCTGTCGCTGTCGCCGTCGGAGTACATATCGGAATTATCTTTCTGCGGGCTGGTCTCTATAGAAGAGATCTTGCCTGTCCATGTGGTATTTTCGTCAACGCGCGAGCGGATAACTACGGGCATATTCACGTAGATATTATTTATCATCTGCTCGTTTACAGTGCCCTTTACAAGATAGCTGCCGCCGCGGGAAATGCTAACCATAACGTTCGATTCGGCGTTTTGGATATTCTCGAGGTCGAGGGTGGATTTTACAGTACCGTCAACTTCTGAGTATACCTTGGCATTCTTTATAGATTTCTTTATCTTTTTTATTCTCAGCCTTTTTGGTCTTTATATCGTACTCAGCCTTTGCAACGTCGCTTTGCAGCGAGAGTATCTGCGTATTGAGCGAGGTCTGACCGTCCTGCGGGGTCTTTTTCTTCTCTTCCTCGAGTTGCTGTAACTGGAGTTTATTGGTCTCTACCTCGTTCTTCATGCGCTCTACTTCTATCTTGCCCTGATCGAGCTCCAGCTGCATAGCTTCTACATCGTATGTAAAAAGCAGGTCGCCTTTTTTTACCTCGTCGCCCTCTTTTACCGCGAGTGATTTCACCGTTTTCGAGCTGTCGTATTTATAATCTACCGTTTTCTGAGCCTCGATAACGCCTGAAAATTTACTACCGCTGAGGCTAACGCCCGCAGCCGTATTCACGTCGGAGACCTGCGTTACAAAAACCTTTCCTTTGGAAGCGGAAGAGTCTTTCTTTTTCCAAAGTCTGTAAGCTGTAACACCAACCGCTGCGGCTACCACCACCGCCACCAGCGTGACAGCTATCTTTTTACCTTTTGCCATTTTTTGTTCCTCCTTAAAAAGCTTTTTGCTCTTTCTATCGCGCGGGCGTAGTACGCCCCCGCACATTCATTATAGCATACATAAAATCAAACGTCAACAAAATAAAGATTTTTTAAGAGAAATTTAAGGGCGTACAACGCAAAAACAGCAGGTATGCTTTGCGCACGCCTGCTGTTTCTGAGATTGCTTTCGCAACTATACTAGGAGATCTATGAAGAAATCTTTTTGTATATGTTTACTGATAATCGCGGCTGACGATCAACGTATCATCGGTATATCTTTCGATAGTCACCTCACCGCAGTTCATGATATAGTATTCAGAATATCCATTCGATGTTTTTTCATATCCGTATGAATCAGCTTTTTTCTGCAAGCTTGACTCGTCAGAAAAGCTGGCGTCATTTTTGTAGAACGAAAAGCTGTATACCGCGCCGTTTGCCACGCTTACGCCAAGGCTGTCGAACGATACGTCTTCGATATTAAAGCCCGAAGAGAAATTCCAAGTATACATATCGACCTGTATCGCGGTCAAGTCTGTTCCGTCGGGCAGCCTGAATGCGTCGATTTTCTCTTCGCACTCGCCGACTTGGAATTTGCTTTCAACGGCGGCTTTTACTTCATCTAAAGTCTTTCCGTCAATATCTGAGAAGAAAGTGTCTATCTCGGGCAAAGTCATGCTCATGCCTGCAACGCTTGTCGCTTCCTCTGCCGACGAAGTTTCAGTGCTTTCAGCCGCGCTAGATTCGGCGGCGGTTGTTGTAGTCGTTTCGGCGGCGGAGTCCTCTTCTGCGTTATCGTCGGCGGCGGTGGTTTCCGCGGTGGAATTTACTGCCGATTTGTCGGATTTGCTCTCGCCCGATGTTTCGCTGCAAGCCGCGAGGGATAATGCCATTACTGCGGCGGCTATAAATGCTGTTGTTCTTTTATTCATTGCTATCTATCTCCTGTTGAGCATATTCGTGGCTGATTAAGATGGTGCCGATCATGGTGTCGCCGAAACTGGGTACAAAGGAGACATGGACAGTTCCACAATCCATAGTGTAGAGGTTGTTACTATCTGGTACTGTGCTGTATCCATATGCTTCGATCTTTTTGCTCAGGAGAGAGTATGTTGTTTTGTCACTATTCTCTTTGCTGAATGAAGCATCGAAGAGCATTCCGTTTGTTGCGCTTATTGATACATAATCAAATGCTTCACCTTCAATTGTTTTTTCTGATGAAAAATACCATACATATAAGTCAATCCACATGGCGTTTCCGTTTTCGTCAGGGATTGTGTATGCATTTGCAGACTCTTCACATTTGTTGACAGGGAATGTGCTTTCAATATAGGCCTTTGCTTCGTCCAATGTCTTGCCATCGAGACTTACAAAGAAGCTGTCTACATCCGTGATTGTCATGTCGCTGCCCATAGCAGTGTCAGTCTGCGCAGATGATTCAGATGCATTATCTACGCCATTGCTGTCAGCGCTCTCTGCCGCACTAGATTCGGCGGCGGTTGTTGTAGTCGTTTCGGCGGCGGAGTCCTCTTCTGCGTTATCGTCAGCGGCGGTGGTTTCCGCAGTGGTATTTACCGCCGATTTGTCAGACTTGCTCTCGCCCGATGTTTCGCCGCAAGCCGCGAGGGATAATGCCATTATGGCAGCTGCTATAAATGCTGTTGTTCTTTTACTCATGATCTTTTCTCCATTCTAATTACTTGGTCTTGTAGGTCTTTACTGCGCTGGCTGTTCCCCAGTAGGTATTGCCGCCTACTTTGCGGTACGCCTTTACCTTGTACTTGTACGATGTGCCTGACTTCAGCTTGCTGTCCTTATAAGAAGCAGTCTTGCCGTCCTTTACGGTAGATACAGTGACCCATTTCTTGGAAGCGGCGTCGTATCTGTACACGCGGTAGCCGTTAGCGCCGTTTACCGCGCCCCACTTGAGCTTTACAGCGGTCTTTGATACTGAAGCGGACTTGATAGTTACCTTGGCGGGCTTGGTGGTGGTAACGATGGTGTCAGAGCTTTCGCCGTAGTAAGTCTTGCCGTTTTCCTTAACGAAAGCCTTTACCTTGTACTTGTAAGTAGTGCCAGACTTTGATCCGCTCTGCTTGTATGTAAAGGTATTGGCGGAAACGGTAGTAACTAGCTTCCACTTTTTGATGGAGGTATTGTAAGCGTAGATCTTATAGCCGCTTGCGTTCGCGACCTTGTTCCAGCCGAAGTTTACAGATGTTGCGGTGCAGGTGAAGCCGTTGCCCGTCGCCTTGCCTACGGTCTTTTTAGCCGTGTAGTTATCCTTATAGCTGTTGCCGCAGGAAGAGCACTTGTGCAGAGTATAGCCCTGCGCTTCATACGTAGGCGCTACCACGCTGGTTTTGTAGCTATGGCCCTTAGCCTTTATAGTTTCGGTCTTTTTGCTTCCGCAGGAAGAGCAGGTGTATTCTCTTGTGCCCGCAGCTGTGCAGGTAGGCTGTTTAGTGACCTTGCCCGCGCCGTAGCTGTGGCCCTTAGCGGGGATAGTCTGAGTATAGCTGTCGCCGCAGATGGAGCAGGTGAGAACCTTTTCGCCGGCGGCGGTGCAGGTAGCCTGCTTAGTTATCTTAGTAGTGTAGCTGTGCTTGTGGTTGGGGTCATAATTGTAAACTACTTTAAACTCACAGCCATCGGGAAAAGCCTTACTGCCGCCTATCTTTATCCACGAAGCTTCCGAGCCTTCATAGAAAAGCTTAGAATCATCTGATCCGGCACTAAATGCCCACATACCGATAGAATCAACGCTCTTGGGAACGAATACGCTCTGTAGCGAACCGCACATATAGAACGCTTCTTGTCCGATAGTAGTAAGACCGCTGGGGAGTTCTGCTCTTGTTAAGCTTGTGCGGTAAAAAAGAGTGGTAACCGATAGTTTTAAGGGTGCTCGGGAACTTTATGCTGCTCAGAGAGTAGCAGCTGTAAAACGCCTCTTTCTCTATGTCGGTAAGACCCTCGGAAAGTGTAACGTTTTTAAGAGAACCGCAGCTCTCAAACGTACACGCTTTGAGCACCTTTACTTTTGAGGGAATGTTGGCTTTTTCAAGCTTATAGCAATTGGCAAATGCGTCCCTCTCAATTTCCGTAAGCGTATCCGGAAGCGTTATAGCGGTGAGCTTTTCGCAGTCGCTGAAAGCGCCCTCGCCTATCGTCTGCACCTTGTTGGACATTTTCACGCTCGTCATGTTGCCGCATTTCGCAAAAGCATGATAGCCGATGCTGGTAACGCTGTCGGGTATAGAAACGCTGGTGATCTCGCCTCTGTTATAAAAAGCGCTGTCGCCTATGCGTTCAGTTCCGTTCGGGATATTTACCGCGCCTGTCAGCTTGACATCGTTTACGAAGATAGTGCCGCACTCGGGGTTATTGCCAAGCTCGCACCACTGTTTCAGACTGCCGATAAATACGCTGTCGAACGAGAAGTAATGAAAGCCCGAATCCTCGATAGTTTTCAGAGATGAGGGGATAGTAAGGCTGTTTTTTTCTCGTATAATCGTAGAAAGCGCGCGTACCGATAACGGTCACCTTTTTGCCGTCGATAGTTTCGGGGATAACTACGTTATCGGCCTTGCCCTTATACTTCGTGATCTTGAGAGTGCCGTCAGAGAGCACGGTGTAATTGAAATCAGCCGCGGTAGATTCGTCCGCGCTAGCCGAAATAGCCGCGGAGAATGAAAGCCCGCTTTCCGCCGCAGGCAGAGCCAATCCGCCGAACGCGATAGTTACAGCCACTACACTTGCAATAATTTTCTTCATAAATTTTTCCTCCTACAATTTATTGCCATATCATGTAAATTTAACGGATTATTAAAAACCGTTCTACATATATAGAGGGAGAAAAAGCGCAAAAAGTTTTGATTATTTCGTAAATAGTTTATTAACTTTTTTGATTTTATGAATAAAAAAGCCGCCTTTCGGGTGTTATACCAAAAGGCGGTTTAAAAGATAGATGTTAGTCGATGTATTCGTATTTGAGGTCGAGTCCTGATGCCCACTCTTCCAGCACTTTTGCTGCACTTGAATCTCTGTAGACACGAAAAACAAGGTTATCACAATTTCTCATAATAGGGAAAAAGCCATATTGATACATCTCAACATCTTTATCTATTGTGATAGTTTCAAGGTTTTTACAATCCTGTATCTGTAAATTGCAAAGATTTCCGACATCAGATGTTATAGTCAATGTCTTTAACTCGTTCATGTTATGAATGCGGAGAGTTTCTATACATAGTTCATTATAATCACTATGCTCGTTAACATCAAAATATTTGCCGTCTTCATTTGAGCCCAGTTTAACCGTGATATTCTGAAAATTGTCGGGCAAATATTGCAAGAGCATAACATTTCTTCCGACGTTAAGATCAGTAGAATGCAGTCTGTCGAGAGCATACTTCTCGAACACCGTTACATTATCTTCGAGCGAAAGAGAATCGACGCTAAAGTTTTCGGGAGCCCATATGATAGCTTTACGGTTTGGATCTTCGGTATCATGTTCAGAAGTATTATACAGAACTCCATCAGTAAAGTGCAAATATTTGCAGTTATCAAGCGTAACATTTTTTATTTCAGACGCATAATTAGAGAATGTCGGTATTACGCTACTGTATCCGGTGGAATCAGAGCTGATCTCTTTCGTCCATACACCATATACGGGGAAAAAGCTCAGTTTTTCATTTGCAACAAAATTGCCGTCTAAAGGCACTTTAATATAAGAAGGATAAATACAATCGCCTTGTTTTTGGTAGTAGCCGTAATCATCACCGCTGTAATACTCGGACGTGCCCAAGAATGTAAGATGATTTGCGGTTTCTTCAACAGACATAGACGATGGCACAGTAAACATAGCCAGTGCTGTATTATAGCCATCTACATCGTAAGTGGTCGAATACGGTGTTTGATAGATCCTATGCTCCGGATCAGAACCAGAGTCATATATACAAAAGCTAAAGCTATGTTCGAGATAAATAGTTTGACCTGACTTAAACGGCTCAAATGAATACTTTACAGCAAGCTTTCCATCTTTATATCTGACATCATAAATAACATAAAAAAATGAAAATGGTCTTAGCGTATCAGGGCTAAAATATCTTTTTGGCACCTGCTCGCCATTTTCGTTTACTATAGGTATTGCATCCCAATCATCATTTGAGGCAGTATCACTATCACTGTTATTATCGTTATAGTCAATTTGATCGCCGTTGTTATTTGTATTATTGTTAGTGTTGTTATTGTTGTTGGTATTGGTGTTAGCGCCCGCTCCGCTGCTTGCCGAACTGTTCAGCGCGGTAAAGGCAATATCGCTGCTGGTATCGGTCATCGAGAGAAGGTAGCTGCTGTTTGAAGTATTTATCACCATAGAGTCGGTAAGGTCGGGCATGGTGTCGGTGCTCGAGCTATGGTCGGTAGGCTTTTTATCGCCGCGGGTGTTATCTATATCGAGATCATCGCTGAAATTGGAAAGCACCGTAACGCCTATCAGCACCGCCGCGCTAACGCCTACCACCGATATTCCGCCGATAAAGCCTGCCGAAGAGGGCGAAGCCACCGAAGCCGTGGTAAGAAAGCTGACATTCACCATATCGCCAAGCTCGACAAAGAGCACGGAGATCGGGAAAGCGGAGAACATATAGCCCTGCTTTTTGAGCTTCTCCAGCCGCCTTTTCAGATGCTTTTTCGCGAGCAGCATACGCGATTTTACCGTGTTTTCCGAAACGTTAGTCATCTGCGCTATCTCAGAGATCGACATACCCATATAGTAGTAGCAGTATATAGCTTCGCGCTGAGTTTCGCTGAGCGAATTGACCGCGTCGGCTACAAGCTGCTTTTTCTCCTCATCGGCGCTGAAATCCTCGGGCAGCATTATAGTTTCATCGTCCACTACCTCAGCTATCTCGCTGTAATCGCCCGACATTCTGTTTTCGGAATGTTTGTTTTCCTTTTTGATATAGGCGTACATCTCGTTGACAGCGATCGCTTTTAGCCACTGCTCGAATTTTTGTGCGTCCCTAAGCGAGTCGATATTTTTCACGGCAGCCATGAAAGTTTCCGATATTATATCCTCTATGTACTGAGTGTGCTTAGTCCGCTTTGAAAGAAAATCGTAAAGCGGCGCTTTATAGCTCTCGTAAAATTTGCTGAAAGCTTCGTCGTCCCCGCTTTTCAGGCACTCGATCATCTTTTCGCTTTCTGTGAATTTCTCTTCCTTTTCACTATCCAATATCATCATATTTTCCTGCGGCATTTTGCAAAAAACCCCTTTTAATTTCTTATATACCCGTTGATATTACAGAATTTGTATAATAAAAATGCAGACAGTTCTAATATTAAAGACTAAAATTATGCTGAAAAAGTTTGCGCGTTTTTGTAACTATTTTATAAATAAATGATTAACGCAACAAACGGCATAGCCTGCGCCGAAGCAAGTTATGCCGTTTTTAGATTACAAAATTATTCACTACGGTCTTTTTTGTAAGCAGCATTCTGTCATTATCGAACTGCTTATCAGACTTCTGCGAGTACATTTCAAGCAGGTCATTGAGCGTCATACCATCGCGCTCGCTGCCGCTGATGTCTAGGATCACCTTACCCGAATCCATCATCACCGTGCGCGTACCCGTGCGCAGGGCTGCGTTAAGATTATGCGTTATCATCATCGTAGTAAGGTTATTTTCCTTAACTATATCGTTGGTGATCTTCATTATCTTATCGCTGGTCTGCGGGTCGAGCGCGGCTGTATGCTCATCGAGAAGCAGAAGCTTCGGCATATTGAGCGTACACATCAGCAGCGTTACCACCTGCCGCTGACCGCCCGAAAGCAGACCGACTTTTGTTTTCATTCTGTCCTCAAGCCCCATGTCCATAGCGGCTAAGCGTTCGCGAAAGTAGGCAATATCGCGCTTATTGACCGCAAGCGAGAAAGCTCGCTTCTTTTTACGCGAATAGGCAAGCGCTAAGTTTTCCTCAATAGTGAGATTCGGTGCTGTGCCTTTCATGGGGTCTTGGAAAACTCTGCCTATATCGGCGGCTCGGCGGTAATCGGGCTGATAAGTAATATCCTTACCATCGAGCATAACAGCGCCGCCGTCGAGCATAAAGCTGCCGCATATCGCGTTGAAGAGGGTAGATTTTCCCGCGCCGTTCGAGCCTACCAGCGTTACGAATTCGCCGTTCTCGAGCGAGAGGGAAACGTGGTCGAGCGCGGTATGCTCGTTAGGCGTACCCTTAAAGAACGTCTTTACGGCTGATTCTATTTTAAGCATTCACACACCGCCTCTCTTAGTCTTGTACAGCGAGATAGACTGCTTTATCGCGGGCACTGAGAGCGCCGCCGCGACTATCACCGCCGAGATGAGCTTGAGCATATACGCGGGCAGAAGGGTGTAGCGGGTAGCAAGCGCTATTATTATGCGATACGCCAGCGAACCTGCCACTGCCGAGATAACGCCCGCGGTAACTCCCCTCCTGCCGACGATGACTTCGCCGATTATCACGGAAGCCAGACCTACTACCAGTATGCCCACGCCCGAGTTTATATCCGCAAATGACTGATACTGCGCGATTATTCCGCCGCAGAGCGCGATGTAAGCGTTTGAAACGGCGAGGGCTATAAGCTTCACGCGGTCAACGTTTATCGAAGAAGCGCGCACCATAGTTTCGTTATCGCCCGCCGCACGAACGCAAAGACCCAGATGTGTGCGGAAGAAAAGTATCGCGAGAGCCGCGCCGATAACAGCCGCCGCGGCAGCGATGATAAGTTTCAGCACATTTTTATCCGCCGAAGGAAAAAGCCCCGTGAACCATGTGAAAATAGTGTCGCAGCCGATGAGGGTAACGTTCGCGCGCTCGCCCATGACGTACATATTTATCGAGTAAAGCCCGCTCATGGTGAGTATTCCCGCGAGGACGGGGTGGATCTTTAGGCGGGTCTGGAGAAGCGCCGTTACAGCGCCCGCCGCCGCGCCCGCGAGCGCCGCGCAGAGTATGCCCAGCCACGAGTGACCGCCCGCCGCCATTACGGAGGAAACCGCAAGCCCGAAAGTAAACGAACCCTCGGCGGTAAGGTCAGGGATATTGAGCACGCGGAAAGAGATATAGATGCCCACAGCCAGCAGACCGTAGATAAGCCCGAGCTGGAGCGTTCCGAAAATAAAGCTCATGTGCAGATACTCCTTAGCCGTTAGAATCCTTTACGATAGTCGCTTCGTTCTTGACATCATCGGGAATTGTAACGCCGATAGCCGCCGCCGCGTCGGAATTTACGACAATATCATCGGCGTCTACTACCTCAGCCTTGATGTCCTTTATAGCCTTGCCCTCAAGGTAATCTATGAACTTATCGGCGGTGATAGCGCCTATCTTCTTATCGCTGATAGCCTTAGTAGCGAAAGCACCGCTGTTTACCATTACAGCGCTGGAGCCGTAAACTGGTATCTTATTATCGCGCGCTACCTGCGAAACTATCGGCATTGCCGACTGGATAATAGAATCGTTCGGAACGAAGATAGCGTCTACGCTGCCCGCGAGCGACTCTGCCGCGGTCTGAACCTCGCCTGCGGAGGTAACGGTCTTTTCAACGTACTTTATGCCCTTTTCGTCGAGGTACTTCATAGCGTTCTGAGCGGTGGTCACGGCGTTTACCTCGCCGGTATTATAAAGTATGCCGTAGGTCTGTAGGCCGGGGGTGAGCTTATCGGCAAACTCGAAAATATCATTTATCGGGATATAGTTTGAAGTACCGGTAGCGTTCTTATCGGGAGCTTTGTTCATATCGCTGATAAGACCCGCGCTTACGGGGTCGCTTACAGAGATGAAGAAGTTCGGAACATTGCTGTTCATGCCGACTACCGCCTGCGAAGCGGGTGTGCCTATGGTAGCAATCGCCTTAGGCTCGGCGTTTACAGCCTCCTGCACTATCGTATTAAGGTTAGTGGCGTCGCCCTGAGCGCATTTGTAAACTATATCCAGCTTGTCCTCAGAGTAGCCCTTATCGCGAAGCTCTTGGATAAAGCCGTCTTTCATATCAACGAAAGCGCCGTTTTCAACCATCATTACAACGTAAACGGTGTCCTTATCAGAACCTTTTCCGCAGGAAACGGAAGCCATGCCGATAGCCGCGGCGAGAATTATCGCGGCAGCCTTTTTCAAAATACCTTTTTTCATTGAAGATCTCTCCTATCAAAAAAAAATACTGTAAATTATATAGATCAGAGCATTGCGAAAACGCTTCTGAGCTTTTCGGGGTCGATCGGGTAGGGGTAATGACGAACGTCGGACATACCCGCTATCATCTCAGCGAGGGAGTCGAGCTGCGCAGGCTCTAGGCCTAGGTCGCTGACGGCTGTGGGAAGACCAACACGCTCGTTAAATTCGCGGACGCGCATATATTCGTCCACCTGACCGTCATACAGCAGGCAGATGAGCGTGCCGAAAGCTACCACTTCGCCGTGCAGGTGCTCTTCCTCTATGCCGATGGTCGTCAGCGCGTAGAACACCGCGTGCGCCAGACCGCTGTTGTAATCAGGCGTATGGTCGCGGGTGAGCATTATGGAAACTAAGCCCGTGGAAACGGCTATCGCAAGGACGGTTTCTTTAAAATCCTCAGAATTTACATGGCGCTTGTTCGCGCTGAAAGCGGAAACGCCGTGAGCGAATATCGGCTCGCTGCACATAGAGGACATTGCAAGCCCCAGCGCCTTGAAATGCTCGGGCTCTTCGCCGCGCGCCGAGATCTGCGATTCGTAATATTTAGCGTAAGTATCGCCCATGCCGGCCCATAGATATTTTTCTGGCGCTTCGCACATAATATCAGTGTCGATAAAAGCGTGCACGGGGGCGTTCTCGAAGAAATACGGCTCTATAAAGCTGCCGTCGGGGCGGTACATTATCGCGACGGCGGTACAGCAGGCGCAGTTTGAAGCGACCGTCGGGAAAGTAAACACAGGCTTGCCAAGCTTATCGGCAAGGCACTTGCAGGTATCGAGCGCCTTGCCGCCGCCGACCGCGAAGATCATATCAGCCGACTTCACTTCGTCAACGCCGCTGAGTATCTCGACATTTTCGTAGCTGGACTCGCCGCCGTACCATATCTTAGCAGAAACGCTTATACCGCCGCAGTTTGCGATTATCTTTTCGGAAGCAACGGAAAGCGCAGTTTTGCCGCCTATCATGACGGCGGTCTTGCCGAAAGGCGAGCAAAAGCGGTAAATATCTTCGTAAGCTCTCTCGCCGATAGTGTAATTCGGCAGAGTCATGCAGTAATTATTCATAGTTTCACTCTTTTCATAAGAAATACGGGCATTTCAGCGCCAAATTTGCAATATACAGAACATTATATTGCAAAATATAGTATATTGCAACGGCATTTGATGAATAAAATGTTAATGATTTAGTGTGCTAAATTTATGAAACGCATGAAACAAGTTTATGCGGTAAGCGATTGACAACTATGCTTATTTGTGATATTATATATAGATAGTATGAAATATATGAAATGATGTAACAGGAGTGATATATATGAACAGCAAACCGAACCTCAAAGCGCTTGAGAAAAACATAGTTGACACTATAAAAGAATCGCAGCTGAAGCTTGGCTTTACGCCGAACCCCGTGACGCTTTTCTACCCGCTGGAGTCGCTAAACCTGCTGACGGGCGCTGACCTCAGCATGAGCGAGATGACGGCGGCTATCTCGGCCTACGCGAGCGATATACTCAGCGGACTGAGCTGCAACGTTTTCGAGGACAAGATAGGCGTTGTGGTATCTGCCGAGAGCGTGCGCGCGATACACGAGAACACCGAAGCGAGCGCTTTCCTCACCGAATTCATAGCCGCGGTGAAAGAGGGCTGCACTATGGAAAAGGCTAAGGCTATATTCAAAAAGTACAGCGACAATGCCGTGCTGGAAGATATGGACGACGACGAATTTGACGTACTGGCGTATTTTCCCGACGGCGAGCCGGACGCTTACAAATACTGCCTTGCGAACGACCTTGGCGGGATAACCTACCACAGATTTACGCAGCAGGATTACGAAAATATTTTTGAAAACTAAACGGCGGTGAGCTTTTTGGATAATTTCACTTGCGTGAGCATAAACCACAGGCTTTGCGACGAAGCCTTTCGCAGCCTTTTCACATTCGGCGAGAGTGAGCGTGAAAAGCTGCTTTTTTCCGTGCGGGAAAGCAGTCCCGTACTGGTATGCACCTGCAACCGCACTGAGCTTTACTTTTTTGGCGGGACTGAAAGCGGCATAGAACTGCTGAGCGAAGCGGGCGGCATACCGCGCGAGCAGCTGAAACAAAAGGTGATGATATTCAGCGGAGAGGGTGCGGCGAAGCACCTTTTTAACGTTTGCAGCGGCATAGACTCGATGGTTGTCGGCGAGGACGAGATACTGGGACAGGTAAAGAGCGCCTACGCTTTCTCAAAAGAGCGGCTGGAGCTTTGCCCCGAAGCGCACATGATATTTCAGGCGGCGGCAGCGGCGGCTAAGCGGATAAAAACACAGACCGAGATCTCAAAAACATCGGTATCGACGGCGACGCTGGCGGCTAAGGAAGCGGCAAGATTTTACGGCGGCGAGGAGATAAGCGTGACGCTGATAGGCGCAAGCGGAAAGATCGGCGGAAGCCTGCTGAAAAATCTTATCTCGTACAAAAACGTAAAAGTGTACGTTACCGAAAGAAAGCACGGCGCGGACTTCGGCATTGCGGCGGGCGACCCGCGCATGAAAGTAGTGCCGTATGACAAGAGGTACGAATACGCGGCGAAGAGCGGGTGCATCATCTCGGCGACAGCCGGCCCGCACTTTACCATCACGGCGGACAGGCTGGGCGAAGTATGCAGCGACTGGCGAAAGCGGCTGCTGATAGACCTCGCCGTGCCGCGCGACATAGACCCCGAAGCGGCGGAGATACGCGGTGCGGAGCTTATCACGATAGACCATTTTGCGAAGCTAGCCGCCGAGAACAACGAGCTGAAACGCGGCAGCGTAGAGCGCTCGAAAGAGATGATAGCGCAGGATATGGACGAGCTGAAAAAGCAGCTAGCCATGCACGACATAATGCCGCAGTTCAGAGAGATAGCGCCGAAACTGAAAGCGGCGGGGGCGGAAGAATTTTTCTACCGTCTGCGCTCGCGGCTGACGAGCGAGGCTTTCGCGCAGGTCATCGAAACAGTAAAAACATATCAAGAGGACTGAAATATGCCATATTTCCCGTTTTTTGTGAACATAGAAAATTCGCGCTGTTTAGTAGTCGGCGCAGGAAAAGTCGCGCTGAGGAAGATCGAAAAGCTGATGCCTTTCAAACCGCGGATAACGGTCGTCGCGCCCGAGATCTTGCCCGAGATACGCGGCATCGGCGGGATAGAGATACGCGAGAGGGAGTTTTGCGAGAGCGACCTTGACGGCGCAGCGTTCGTAATAGCGGCGGCGGGCGGCGAGCGGCTGAACGAGCGCGTCTCGGCGCTTTGCCGTGAGCGCGGGCTGCTATGCAACGCGGTAGACAGCCCCGAAAACTGCTCTTTCTACTTCCCTGCACTGGTACAGCGCGGCGAGGTATCAATAGGCATATCGACGGCGGGCAACTGCCCTACGCTGGCGGCGGAGATACGCAGGCGCTTAGAGGAAAAGATCACCGAACGGACGGCGGAGATATGCGCGCTGATGGGCGAGCTGAGAGAATTTGTAAAGACGAGTTTTCCGACGGAAAAGCAGCGCAGGGACGTTATGAGCGCGGCGCTGGAGATCTGCATGAGCAGCGAAGGCGATCTGCCGAGCCTTGCGGAGCTTGAAAAATTTTGTGAAACAAAGAGGACAGAAGATGACATTTAAAATAGGTACGCGGCGGAGCGCGCTCGCGATGGCGCAGACGGAAATGGTGAAAGCGGCACTAGAGCAGGCGGGCGCGGCGGCGGAGATAGTGCCGTTTACCACGCGCGGCGACAGGATACTCGACAAGCCGCTCGAGAAGATAGGCGGCAAAGGCGTATTCGTCGCGGAGATAGAGGCGGCCCTGCAAAGCGGCGAGATAGACATAGCGGTGCACAGCGCGAAAGACCTGCCGCTGGAGCTTGGAACGGAACTGGAGATAGGCGGCGTACTGCCGCGAGGCGACCAGCGAGATATGCTGATAAGCGCGGGCAGGAAATTTGCGCGGGACGAGATCTTCACCGTCGGCACGGGAAGCGGCAGGCGGCGGGCTAATCTGCGCGAGGTGTACCCGAACGCGCGGTTTGCCGACATACGCGGAAACGTTGACACGCGGCTGAAAAAGCTGGCGGCGGGCGAGTACGACGCGATAATATTATGCGCGGCGGGAATTGAACGACTGGGGCTGGATATGAGCGGTTACAAGTACGAATATTTGGACAGCTACGAATTTGTGCCCGCGCCGTGTCAAGGGATCATCGCGGCGGAATGCAAGGCGAACAGCACGGCGGCGGAAGTGCTAGCGATAATTTCAGACGAGAGGACCATGCGCTGTTTTGAATTCGAGCGCGAAGTTATACGGCTTTTGGGCGCTGACTGCACTTCGCCGATAGGAGTATTCAGCGAGGTGCGCGGCGGCGCGATAAGCGGCATCATCTCAGACGGGCGCGGCGGAAAAGTGCGCGGCGAAAGCGGCATCGGCGAAAGATACACACTTGCAAAGGAGCTGACGGAGAAGCTATGAAAGGCAAAGTAACGCTTATCGGCGCAGGCTGCGGCGACTACGACCTCATAACACTGCGCGGAAAGCGTGCGCTCGAGAGGTGCGACACCGTGATATACGACGCGCTGATAGACGAGCGTCTGCTGGACAACTGCCGCGAGGGGGCGGAGAAGATATGCGTCGGCAAGCGTGCGGGGCGGCACTCGAGCAAGCAGGAGGAGATCAACAAACTGTTGGTGCGCAAGGCGAGCGAGGGGCGAAACGTAGCGCGGCTGAAAGGCGGCGACCCATTCGTTTTCGGGCGCGGCGGCGAGGAGATACTGGCGCTGAGGGCAGCGGGGATAGCGTACAGCGTTGTGCCGGGGGTGACATCGTGCGTGGCAGTGCCCGAACTTGCGGGGATACCCGTCACACACCGCGGAACGGCGCGGAGTTTTCATGTAATAACGGGGCACATGGCAGACGATCTGCTGCCCGAGAATTTTGAAAGCTACGCGAAATGCGGCGGCACGCTGGTATTTCTGATGGGGCTGAAACATCTGCCCGAGATAGCGCGGCGGCTGACCGAGAACGGCATCAGCGGCGAAACGCCCGCGGCGGTAATATCGAGCGGTGCGACGGCAAGGTCGCGTGTGGCAAGGGCTATGCTGAAAGACATCGCGGCGGAGAGCGAGCGTTTGGAGATGAAAGCGCCCGCTGTGATCGTAGTCGGCGAAACAGCGGCTTTTGACTTTTCGACTGAGAGCGCGCCGCCGCTTTACGGGAAGAGCATCGCGATAACGGCGACACCTGCGCTTTCCACACGGCTTATCGGCGCGTTCACCGACCTCGGCGCATATGCATTCAGAGCGGCGGATTTCGACACGCGCGAGCTTTTCGGCGGCGAGATAGACAGGGCGTTCGCAGAACTGGAAAACTACTCGGCGATAGCGCTTTCAAGCCCGAACGGTGCGGATGTATTCATCAAAAAACTGCGCGAAAAGCGGATAGACATACGGCGGCTGAGCGGGATAAAACTCGCGGCTATCGGCAGCGGCACGGCTAAGCGGCTGGCGGAAGCGGGGCTTTACGCCGACATAGTTCCCGAAAAATTCACGGCGGCGGAGCTGGGCAAAACGCTCGCGGAGCGGCTGACGGACGGCGAAAAACTGCTGATAATGCGCTCTAGCGACGGCTCGCCCGAGCTTACAGCACCGCTTATTTATAAAGGTATAAAATTTGACGACGTAAACATCTACGAGTCGATTTACGGCGGCGGAACGGCTGTTTCGGCAGACTTTGCGGTATTCACGAGCGCTGGCGGCGCGCGGAATTTCTTTAGCGGAAACGGCACGCTAGGCGGCGCGAAAGCCATTGCGATAGGCGAAGTGACCGCGGCAGAGCTGAAACGGCAGGGAGTAAAAAACATCGCGATACCGCGCGAAAGCACGGCTGACGGAATAATCGAAAAGATCTTGGAGGAAGTAAAATGCGAAGATTCAGAAGGCTGAGGGCTACGCCCGCAATGAGAAAAATGGTACGCGAAACGCGGCTGAGCGCGGCGGACATGATATACCCGATTTTCGTCGAGGAGGGCGAGGGCATGACCGCGCCGGTAGAATCTATGCCGACGGTCTACCGCTACTCTATCGACAGGCTGGAGGAGATACTGCCGCAGATAGCGGAGAGCGGGATAGCGGGACTGCTGATATTCGGCGTACCGAAGCACAAGGACGAATTTGCGACCGAAGCGTACTGCGACGAGGGCGTTACCCAGCAGGCGATACGGTACATCAAGAAAAATTATCCCGAGCTGATAGTGATCGCCGACGTTTGCCTTTGCGAATACACTAACCACGGACACTGCGGAGTTATCTGCGGCGAAAAGATACTCAACGACGAAACGCTTCCACTGCTGAGCAAAATGGCTGTAAGCATGGCAAAAGCGGGGGCGGACATCATTGCGCCTTCAGACATGATGGACGGAAGAGTGGCGGCGATACGCGCGGCGCTTGACGAGAATGGATATATCGACGTGCCGATAATGTCGTACAGCGCGAAGTTTGCGTCTGGCTACTACTCGCCTTTCCGCGACGCGGCAGACTCAGCGCCCTCATTCGGCGACAGAAAGACCTACCAGATGGATCCCGCCAACCGCCGCGAAGCACTGCGCGAGATAGCTGACGACATCGAAGAGGGGGCAGACATGGTGATGGTAAAGCCCGCACTGCCCTACCTCGACATACTGCGCGAGGCGCGCGACATGACAGACCTGCCGCTGGCGGCTTACAACGTAAGCGGCGAATTTTCGATGGTAAAGGCGGCGGCGAAGCTGGGCTGGATAGACGAAAAGCGGATAGTAATGGAAAACATGACGGCTATAAAGCGCGCGGGCGCGGACATAATCATCACATACCACGCGCTGGACGCTGCAAAATGGCTGAGGGAGGACGACTAAGATGATAACTGAAAGATCAGAGAAACTGTACACCGAAGCCTGCGGATATATGCCGGGCGGAGTGAACAGCCCTGTACGCGCCTGCCGCTCGGTAGGCACTACTCCCCTATTCATCGAGCGCGCGAAAGGCTCGCGGATATGGGACGAGGACGGCAACGAATTTATCGACTACGTTTGCTCATGGGGGCCGAACATACTCGGGCACGCCTGCGAGCCAGTCATATCAGCCGTGAAAGCCGCATGCGAAAAGGGGCTGACTTTCGGTGCTTGCCACAAGAGCGAGATAGAGCTGGCGCGGCTCATCAGAAAGCACTTCCTCTCTATGGAAATGCTGAGGCTGGTAAACTCGGGCACGGAAGCCGTGATGAGCGCGATAAGAGCGGCGCGCGGCTTTACGGGCAGAGATAAGATAATCAAATTCGAGGGCTGTTACCACGGACATTCGGACGGACTGCTGGTAAAAGCAGGCTCGGGACTTATGACGCAGTCGATACCATCAGGTGCGGGAGTCACCGAGGGCTGTACGCGGGACACTCTGCTGGCGAAGTACAACGACGAAAGCTCGGTACGCGCGCTTTTTGACGAACACGGCGGAGAGATAGCGGCGCTGATAGTCGAGCCATGTGCGGCGAACATGGGCGTTGTGCCGCCTAAGGAGGGCTTTTTGCAGTTCCTGCGCGACATTACCGCCGAGCACGGAGCTATGCTGATATTCGACGAAGTTATAACAGGCTTTCGCCTTTCAGACGGCGGCGCGCAGAAGCTTTACGGCGTAACGCCCGACCTCACAACGCTTGGCAAGATAGTCGGCGGAGGAATGCCGCTGGCGGCTTACGGCGGCAGGCGCGAGATAATGGAGTGCGTAGCGCCGCTCGGCTCGGTATATCAGGCGGGCACGCTTTCGGGCAACCCATGCGCGGTAGCGGCGGGCATCGCGACGCTAAAGCAGATAGAGAGCACGCCGGATATTTACGAAGCTCTGGACAAAAAGTCGGCAGTGCTGGAGGAAGCTATGAAGTCGGCGGGGCTGAACGTGAACCGCTGCGGCTCGCTCATGACGGTTTTTTTCAACAGCGAAAAGGTAGTAAGCTACGACGAATCGCGCGCCTGCGACACAGAAAAATACGCGGAATATTACAGGCATCTGCTGAGAAACGGCATATACGCCGCGCCCTCGCAATTTGAAGCGATGTTCGTATCATACGCGCACACGGCGGAGGACATTGAGCGCACGGCGGAGATAATCAAGGCTTTCAATGGCGAATAATGTTGCGAAAGCAAAAAAATTATCGTTTAAATGGTTGACGAATAGTGAAAAATATGTTAAAATATAAAGGCAATAACGCACAACTATTGTGTGCGTATTGCGCCGTCAGATTTTTCGTAAGAGTGTTCTAAAGCGACGCAGGCTAACTGGCGTTAGTCAAGGAGTTTTAGGGCACTATGACGGAAAATTGTTTTGGCTTCGCAAAAACGCAAGCAAGACGTGCACAAAGCCGAAGGCGGTAGTTGTGCGTTATTGCCTGAGGCATATGTTCTTGGTAGAATTTTATATCATAGGATAAAAGACCACTATTGAAAGGACGGTGGAAACAGAAATGAAAAAGCTGTATGAATCCGGAGAAAATTATCTGGAAACAATACTGGTACTTTTTAACCGACACGGCGAGGTGCGCTCGATAGACATCGTGCGCGAGATGGAGCTTTCAAAGCCAAGCGTAAGCCGCGCTATGGGAATTTTAAAAGAGGGCGGATTTATACTCATTGACGAAAACGGATACATAACGCTTACAGAAGATGGCAGACAGGTGGCAGAGACCATCTACGAGCGCCACCGCGTGCTGACCGACTGGCTGGTAAGCCTAGGCGTAGACGAAAAGACCGCCGCGGAGGACGCCTGCCGCATGGAGCACGCCATCAGCTCGACATCATTTGACAGGCTGAAAGAGCACATAAAGAAATATCACCAGAATATCGGCAAAAGCTAAGCTTAAAAACCGAATGAATCTCAAAGCTGCGGCATATGATAAACTGAGGTGAATCATATGAACGAAAACAGCGGAGAAAGACACAGCCTGATATTACAAAACTGCCGCAGCCTGAGCATTTCGGGCGTTACGGACGCGGACAGCTTTGACGAAAAAAAGATACGCGTATTTACCGAGTGCGGCGAGCTTTGCATATACGGCGAAGACCTGCACGTCAACGAAATGAGCGTAGAGAGCGGCAGCCTGACCATAGAGGGAAGCATAACGGCGCTGATATACGGCGACAAAAATGCCACGAAGCGGCTGCGGCTGCTGGGCAAGCTCTTTAAGTAAGGGAGGCGCGGCATGACGCCAATGCAGCTGGGCACGCAGGCAGAGCTGGACATACTGGGTCTGGCGGTGACGGCGGGCGCGGCTATGGGGCTGATATACGGGCTTTTTTCAGATAGTGGCGCGGCTGCTAAACTTTGCAGCGGTGCGACTGATCTGCGACCTGACTTACACACTGATGTTCGGCGCGGTGTATTTTGTATTCACGCTGGCGCAGACGAACTATCTGCGCGGATTCGTGCTGCTGGGCATGATAGGCGGCGCGGCGGGCTGGCATTTCGCGATAGGCAGATTTGCCGTGCGCGGGGCAGCGGCGGTTTTTGGCGCGACGGCTAAGCCGGCAGTCAGATCTATGCACAAAATATCAGCTAAAAGCAGACGAATGTTTGTGAAAAAGTACCCAAATTCAGAAAAATCAAAAAAAGTGCAAAAAAGCACTTGAAACTTCGCCGCGAAAAAGATATAATTATAGATGTAGGTACTGACGGAGAAACTGTATCTTCATACAAGCGGCAGTACGGCAGAAGCGTTTCATACGCGGCTGCTTTTTGTGTAAAAATTCAGGAGTTGAAAAAAATTGAAAAGTAAAACTTACGCGGACGACGCTGTAAGGTCCGCTAAAAAGAAAAAAGATGGCGCGGGAATTTTCGGGCCTATTGCGGGATTTGCAGCATTTATCCTCGTGATATACTCGATAGTTACCATAATCTCGCAGCAGGTGCAGATAGCGCAGCTAAAGCAGCAGCGCAGCGAGATAAACGCGCAGATCTCAGAAGCGAAACAGCTGAACGACGAGTATTCGCGCAGGCTGGCGAGCGAGGACGAAACGGAATATATGGAGAGGATAGCCGTGGAAAAGCTGGGCTACGCCTACCCTAACGAAAGACGCTTTTACGTAGTAGAAGCGCAGTGAACCCCTTGGGAAGCACGCTCCGACCCGTTTTTACAGTAGCGGCGGGCGTTAAATAAATATGAGAGGTATTGAAAAAGAATATGCAGCTTGAAGTAGGAAAAATTTACGAAGGAAAAGTAACCGGCATTACGAAATTCGGCGCATTTGTTGAGTTGGAGAAGGGCACGACGGGAATGGTACATATTTCCGAGATTGCCAATACTTACGTCAGTGAAATAAAAGACCACATCACCGAAGGCGAGACCGTAAAGGTGAAGGTACTGGCGCTGGGTGAAAACGGAAAGATAAGCCTTTCGATAAAGAAAGCGCTGCCTATGCCCGAGAAAAAGCAGTTCAACAACCGCGGCGGCAGAGGCGATTTCAAGAGAGATGGCGCGCGACAGGGCGGACAGAACCACGGCAGAAACGAACGAGGAGATCACCGCCAGCAGAACGACGGCGCAAGAGGACAGGTACAGCGCCGCGCGAGAACTTACGAAAGACCGCAGCCGCAGGACTTTGCTAAAAACCCGCCCCCTGTATACGACGTGAGAACAAATTCGGGCGACGCGGACTTTGAGGACATGATGGCGAAATTCAAGGCTTCGAGCGAGGAGCGTTTTTCCGACCTCAAGCACGTCATGGACAACAAGCGCAGGAGCTCCTCGAGAAGAAAATAAGGAGCGGAGAGAAAATTGAAAAAAACTTTTGCATTCATCTTCTTCATGCTGGCGGCAATAATTTTGGGCGCGGCGCTTGCCTACCTGGGCAGGAACGTAGCTTTTTTGAGCTGGCTGGCTTGGGGAAAAGCATGGGGATAGATAACGTGGCGATAGATCTTTACGTTTTAAAATTCTCATTTTCGCTGAACGTTACGTTCACGATCTCTCAGCTTATAACGATACCTGTGGGTCTTATCGTATATGCCAAGACCTGTAAAGGACTATAAGAAATAGTACATAGACACTGCTTTTGACAGACAGAAGCAGTGCTTTTTCTATAATTTTACCAGCGGCTCGTGCGAGTTTTTACATTTCCCCAGCAGTTCATGACATTGCTATTGACAAACGCACGAAAAAATTATACAATAGTATTAGGGAAAGAAAACAACTTAGCAAGACAGGTTTTTTTGATAATTTGGCGCAACGAGAAAATGACTTATGATACCCCATTTTTAAAAGCGCCTATTCCCTTCTTGAAGATCTCCGTTACTGACGGAGGTCTTTTTTTATTGACAAAAGGCGAGATAATTTTCAGATTTCCGCGGTTCTTCTTTATTGCGACAAAATAAAAAATCGGGCGGAGGAAATTGACCTCTGCCCGAAATTTTTTGCTGTTTGAAAAATTATTTGCCGAGAGCAAGCTTGCCCATAGCGTCAGCCTGCATGATAGCGTCGTAAAGCTCTACGGGCTGAACATCGCCCGCGAGGTTATGGATAGTTTCGCCGGGGATACAAGCGTTTTCGGAAATGGTCTTGACCTGCTCGGGGGTGGTAACGCCGATCTCTTCAAGAGTTACAGGCAGACCTACCTCGATGCAGAAGTCCTGAACTTCCTTGAACTCCTCTTTGGACGCGCCCTCGAGAACGAGCTGAACAAGCGTGCCGAGAGCTACGCAGCAGCCATGGTCGGCGTGCTTGATGCCCAGCGACGTAACGCCATTGTAGAAAGAGTGTGCAGCGGCGCAGTTGACGTTATCAGCGCCAACGCCCGAGAGATAAACGTTAGCCTCGATGATATTTTCGAGGGCGGGGGTAACGGCGTGAACTTTGCAAGCTTCAACAGCCTGCTTGCCGTACTCGCGAAGGGTATCGTAGCAAAGTCTTGCGAGCGCCTGACCTGCACGAGTGATACCCGTGCCCTCAAGGCTGGCAGACTCGGTGCGGATAGAAGCTCTGCCCTCGAAATATGTACCCAGCGCGTCGCCCATGCCCGCGATAAGGAACTTAACGGGAGCGTTTGCGATAACGGTAGTGTCTACCATTACGGCGTCGGGGTTAGTTGGGTAGAAAAGGTATTTATCAAAGCTGTGGTCGTCATTATAAATTACCGAAAGACCTGTGCAGGGGGCGTCGGTAGCGGCAACGGTAGGCAGGATAACGATGTGTTTGCCGGTGTAGTAAGCCGTAGCCTTAGCGGTATCGACAGCGCTTCCGCCGCCTACCGCAACAACGGTATCTATCTTGTCTTCCTTAACGATAGCCTCCATCTTAGCGATCTCGCCCTTGCTGGAGATACCGCCGAAGACCTCGTAACGTCTGTAATCATCGAGCGTGCCGAAGCTTTTCTCTATCTTATCATGACAGGCTTTATAGCCGCTGTTTGAACATACAAAGAGCCATCTCTTGCCCATATAGCCCATTTCTTCCTGAAATTTCAGCAGCGCATCTCTTCCCTGAACATATTTAAGCGGCTCGCGCATTGCTCTGAGTCTTCCCATCATAAAAAATCAACCTCCAATCTATTATGAAAAACATTAAAAAGCAACATTTTTCTAAGACACATTATAGCACTTTTGACGAATGAAACAAACAGTATATTCATAACAATTTGTGAATATTTTATTATCTCAGAGGGCTAAAAAAAGACCCCGCGAAAAGCTCTGCAGGGTCTGAAAAGTATGTTCAAATTTTATTATTTGCCGAGCGGATAAACGAGGTCTTTATGCTTTTCAGCAAAGGCAGAAGTAGCCGCCTGAGTCAGCCCATATTCATACCATGTGCCGTCCTCCTTGCGCTCCATCCAGACCATAAGACCCTGCCAGCCGTTCTCGTAAGCTATTTCATATTTTTCGGTCAGCTCGTAGCCGCACTCGCCCGAATCATCGTTGGAAGTTTCACCGACGAGGCAAGGCTTGGTATCGTCAAGACCGAACTCCTGCGGGGTAACGTTGAAAGGGAAACCAAAGTACGGCTTCTGCCACATATAGTAATGTGTACTATAAAAATCCACATAAGCATTATCATCGCCGGTGAGCTTTTTGAGCGTATCGTCGGCGATAACGTTGCCCTCGTAATTGGCGGAATTGTACTTGATTATACCCATGCCGACGGTCGCGAGCATATCAGAATTTTCGTGGATAGTCGCCGCGCACTTGCCGAAGAAGTAGCTGAGGTCGTCCCACTCAAGCTGGCCGCACTCCTCATTTTCGTGGACCCAGTCGGGCTCGTTCATAATATCGACCGCGAAGATGTACTCATTGTCATTGTAGCGCTTGCAAAATTCCTTGACGTACTGCTCAGCGAAATCGTCAACATTCTCCTTGCTGGTGAGCAGAGCGCGCCACTTTTCGCCGCTGCCGTTCTCGCCCTTGCAGTGGTCGAATGATGTAATGGTCGGCATAACGTAGATCTTATGCTTTTCAGCCATCTCGAAAAGCTTATCAAGGTCGCTCCAGTGGTTTTCGTTGATGTTCTTTATCGCGCCAGTTGTTTTTAAGCGAACGATATTTTCGCCCGCGCAGTTGACCCAAATACGGGTACAGTTCACGCCGTCAGCTTCGAGCTGAGTAAAAGTCTGCTCCCAAGCATCGGTGTCCATCGAGCCTGTAAAGTCGTTCCAGTTGATCCACGGAGTGTTTACGCCGTTGATCCAAAGCTGTTTGCCATCGACCATGAATTTTGTGCCGTCTACCGTGACCCTTGCCGAAGGGCCGCTGTCCTTTGTTTCGTCAGCCTTTTTATCGGACTTGCCGCAGCCCGCTGTGCCGACGCACACCGCCGCACAAATTATCAGCGCGGCAGTTCTTCTAATGACATTTTCAAGCGTCATAGAAAATACCTCCTAAAAATTGTATCATAAATAGCGAAGCGCCCCCGCTCCGCCATATTATAGTATAGCACAATGCAATATGAAAATCAAGAGAATCAAGCAATAATTATTACTATATTTTTAAGCAAAAAACGCAGCCGTTAGCGACTGCGTTCATGTATATCAGGCTGTCTGCGCCTGCCTTATCTCACGTTTTTTCCAGCTTATGAAACCGTACATATCGTTTAGGAAAAATATGCTGAAATTGACCACAACGGGTATATATGCAGGGTCTTTCAGCGACGCCAATATCCACAAGACTATGAGGACTATATCATTTGCGGCATATCCCAGCGCGTAATACGATGAGCGAAGCATCGTAAGCGATGCAGCGAGAAAGCTTGTGGTTACTGAAATAGTGCTGAATACCATATTTGGTGTACCGAGCGCTTTTAAGGTATAGTAAAATACCACAGTTACCGCCGCGGTGAATATCACAAGTCCCACGATATGCTTTCGGTTCAGCCGCTGTATCTCTACCTCCGAGCCGTTTTCCGCAGATGGGTTTCGTATCCACGTTATCATAGACCACACCGCCATAGGCAATGTCATGCCGAGATATGTTACCATCTCGCCCCAATATCTGAATCTGTACGATATTATGCCGTACAATATGCTGAAAACTATCATCAATATCTGCGCCCAAACGTTGCCTTTTGCCGCGAATATCAGCGATGTAACACCTATCAGCGCCGCCGCCAATGTCAATATGTCAAGATGACCCGGCAGGATATTCGATAAAAAAACAGCGGCAAGCGAGCATATCCAAAGCAGCCGATCCATTTTCGTCAATGTTTTTATAGGATCATTCAATATATCACGCCTTTCAAATATACATATCACTTTAAAGCGATATTGTGATGGTCTATTTTAGGTACCGAACGTTTATTAAATATCATCAGATCATCCGATCCCGGATTTCAAAAGCTATTATAGCACATTTTTTCGTGCCTGTCAACCAGTAAAAGCTTGACACTAAAGCAAGTTTGTGATATAATATCTTCGAGGTGAAGATATATGGACGCAAATACTATCGGCTGCATATGTGTAGGCGCGGCAGGACTTGTTGCAGCGCTGTTGTCGCTGACGTTTTTCATGCGCGGCAGATCATTGCGCAGGAGATGCACAGCTGAAACGGTCGGAAAAGTTATAAAACACCGCATAGCTGGCGGGTCTAACGCAAAGTCTGTCGCGCCTGTCGCAGAATTCAGCGTGAATGGCAGGACATACACGGCTTACAGACATTACAAAGGCGTAGTTTCGACTAATATATGCACGCCCGAAATGGAAAAGGTATTTGGGCAGGGCGACGGGTTTTATATATCCGAAAATGATATATTTCATATCCACACGACGGGCATATATCACAATTACAGGGTGCTTGGGGAGCAGGTATGGCATATCGGCAGCGATGTAAAGGTGATATATGACCCGAAAAAGCCGAAATGTGCATATATAGATAAGGTAGTGACATCTGCAAAGACCGCAGGGATAGTTTTATTGTCATGCGGAGTTGGATTGATGTTGATCTCAGCAATCGCATATTTGTTAATATAATACCACATATAGATGCTGAATGAAATATGCACATCAATATGAAGTATAAAGACCGTCTGATATATCGCAGGCGGTCTTATATATTATACTACTAGTCATCAAATCGTTCTCGGATTACTTCTGCAAGGAGCGGATAAACAGCAAATCGGCAAGGCTGTTGTTGCCATCAAAGCCGTCAGTGCACAGATCTTCTTGTTCTTCCTCTTTTCGTCATTTCATGAACACGAATTCTTCCAGTTCAAACAGCTTTCTGCCCTCAAAATACTGCGCCGTCCAGCCCTCAACGCCGTGCTCGGCAACGAAATAAAGTGCGTGTCTGCCTATAACTTTCGCCGTTTTTGCCGTGTAAACACCGTCACCTGTGCCGATCTGAACGCTGCCGATCTCCTCGCCATTTTCAGGATCGTCTAGCAGAACGCGCACGTGGCACTTCGCTCCGCCGCCTTTGATTTTCATCGCAATTGTCATTCCATCGTTGGTAAAATCTTCACCAAAATCAAAATACTTATAACCAATAATACAGCTGTCGGTGATGTCGGTAACAGTTCGCGTGAAAATGTCCTTCTCAGTGACAAAACAGCCGCCTTTCAGTACACACGCGATTTCGGCTGGTGTGAGTTTGTACGGATCGAGCGAATCCTCAAACCCGAGCGAGGTCATTTCGACCGTCGGGATAGTTCCGTCGGGCAGGATCTCGATCTTTTCGACGCAAGCACGTCGGCTCATTATTGTGCTATTTGTCATTCTATGGTAAAAAACATACCATTGACCTTTTATGCAGCAGACCGAGCCGTGATTATTTCCGCCGGGGTAATCAACGCCGTTGTCAATGATGTATCCGCGGTATATGAAAGGGCCTCTCGGCGAGTCGGAGGTCGCGTATGCAAGTCGGCTGCCGACGCAGGGCGAGTAAATCATGTAATATTTTCCGTTGATCTTTCGCGGCGAGCTGGCTTCAAAAAAGCGCTGTTCCTGCGGAACGTTCTCTGTGTCGTCGATCACCGGGCGCTTGTAACTGCCCGCTTTGATCTCGTACATATTCGCGGGGTCAAGTTCGTTCATATTCGACTCGGTAAATCCGTAGTAGATATAGACTTTTCCGTCATCATCTACCAACACGCCAGCATCGTTAAAAATACCATCATCGCCCACTTTTGTATCATATTTATAGTTGGAAAGCAGTTCAAACGGGCCTTCAGGACGGTCTGAAACACCAACTGCTCCTTTAGAACCCACAATATATGCGTAAAGGTAGTATTTACCGTCTTTTTCTATAACATCGGGGGCAAACAGTTCGTGGTCAGTCCATGGCGTATCAGGCTTGCGGTTGCCGCTGCTGCGGGTCTTGAAGCTGTCGCCGTGGCAAGTCCAGTTATTAAGATCATCCACGCTCGCCGACCAAACTTTCAATTTAAAATCGCAAAAAACGTCGCTGGCTGCTCTGTCGTGCGAGCCGTAAAGATAAACGCGGTCGCCGAAAACGCGCGGTTCTCCATCAGGTATATATTCCCAAAGCGGCAGGATAGGATTTGGCATATTGATCACCTCAGTATAATTTCTCTACAAATAGTATACTACATTTTGTGCACGAATGTAATATCAAAACAAGCTCAATTTAGTATCATTTTGTGCAAAATCCACCAGCGCAAACGGACGGCGATATGTCAGAGACCTTTTCGGTAGGCTGTCGGCGTTTTGCCGCAGCGCTGTTTGAATTGACGAATAAAGGTATACGAGCCGGAGTACCCGCACCGCGCGGCGATCTCATCGACCGTCAGCGTGGTCGATGTCAATAAACGTTTTGCGCGCTCGACCCTGCCGGTTATGACGTCGGCAATAACGCTCACACCAAACATCTTTTTGTACATATGCTGGAAGCCCGAGCGGCTCATTCCCGCCTCTGCGGCTAGCTCATCAACGCTGCCGACCGAATCGGGCTGGTGTAAATGCGGCTGCGAATGTGCGTGAAGCTGTCATTTTTCTTTGCGAACGCGCGTGTGCAGAGATGCTTTTTGTCTGCGATCAACCTGCCGATCTTCATAAAAGTATATCGAGATAGCGCTGCTCGATCTCTTCGTGAAAGGCGTCTGCCGAGTAGTGCTCATAGGTCAAAATGTGCATTATCTGACTCAGCTCCTCCACCGCCCCGAGGTGCACAATCTGGTTGATCGGCAGCCCGAGTTTTGCAAAATGATCCATGTCGCCGACCTCTTCCGAGAAGTAGAACCAGTCGTCGGTGTAGTTATCATCTAGGGCGGTGTACATACATGGCGTGTTGGGCGAAATGAGCACGCAGGAGTTCGCCGCAACGTTCTGCCGAACGCCGTCTAACTCGAACAAAGCGGTTGATTTTACTAGCAAAAACAGCCATGCGCCCTGGCCTGCTGGTCTGTCCATTACGAATGATCTGTCGTGGCTGTGGTTGTAGCCGATCGAGCCTATTTTCATTTTTCCATCTCCTTATCTAGGTCGTTTTTATCGTTTCTGTGGTCTAAATATTCAGCAAAACGCTGCACGGCGGGCGGTGCGGCTTTTCCATCGTGCAGAGTGAAACATATATCTCTTCCTGCTTTCGCCGATGGTCTTTTTTTGTGCAAATCTTGTACGATGCACGGCGCTCCACCATTTTTTTGTAACGCCTTTCCATTTGCAATTGCAATGATCTACATGACAAATAGTTGCTTTTCAGATAATTGATTTTATGATACAATATTTTAGCAGATATGTCAAGTGCAAAATGAAAGAAAATTTGAGATAGATCGCAGTGCTACAAGTCTTTGCAAAAAAATTGCCGTGCACACTTGAAAAAATTTCTGGAACGTGGTATAATACTTCTATACTTAGCGAAAGGAAATTTGACAAATGTCTAAAATATGTAAATCATGCGGCAAAAGTACAAAGGCGAATTTTGCGAGCACTGCGGCTACGGCGACCCTGACCTCGAAATAAAAGCCGTCAAGAAATACCAGACCAATAAGCCGGTGCGCTTTATGACAGCTGAAGAAAAGGAAGAACATTACAAAAAGTTGAAAGAGGCTCAGCGCGATAAAAACGGCAAGAAAAAGCGCGACCCGAAGATGGTTCGCCTGCTGATCGTGTTGGCTATCGCGGCGGTGCTTATCGTGGTAGGCACGCTTTTCGGCACGGGCGTTATCGGCTTTAGCGAGAAGAGCAGCGACGTTGTAGACAAATACCTGACGGCGATAAACGAACGCGATTTCGACAAATACAGCTCCTGCTTCCCAAAAGAGATGCAGAAAGACTACGAGAGCGACCTCAAGCTTTCCGAAATGGGCGACAAGAAATACATGGAAACTTTTGCCGCCGATTTTGCAGAGAGCTACGGCGACGATTTCACCATCGGCTGGAAGATACAGAGAGCCGACGAGCTTACCGAGTACAGTTTAGACGGCTACAAGGAAGCCTACGGCACTGTTCCCGACATAAGCGAGGCGAATTTGGTAGTCACCGACGTTACGTTCAAAGGCTCAAAAGGCGAAGAAACTTTCCGCATGAATTTCTACGTCGGCAAGGTCGGCAGACATTGGAAGCTTTTCAATCTGCAATACGAGCCGGGAATCATCACGCCAGATATGGAGATAACCTCTTCATTCGCGGACAGCGATACGGACAGCGCGGCGGAAATCGCTGCTGAAAGCGCGGAATAAAAACTCAACAAACAAAAAAGACCTCCGAAAAGCTCGGAGGTCTTACTATTTTACGAGGTCACTTGCCCATGAATTTCAGATTTTTCTCGATAAGCTCGCAGCGCTGTTTTACGCAGTCTACCGAACGCAGAGGGTCAGACGGAGTGTTGAAAGTGTAGTCCATCAGCTTCTCGATAGTCGTCGAAGCAACGTGCACGCGGGTATCGGAGGAAGCGTAGTAGATGTAAACATCGCCGTTTTCACGAACGATAGCGCCGTTTGTAAAGCAAACGTTTGAAACGTCGCCGACTCTCTCAGCGCCGTGCGGAGCAATGAAAAGGCCCGAAGGCTCGGCGATAAGCTTAGAGGGGTCGTTGAGGTCGGTCGCGAAAACGTAGATAACGTAGCGCAGACCTGCGGCGGTGTTTCTTACACCGTGCGCTATATGTATCCAGCCCTTGGGTGTCTTTATCGGAACAGCGCCCGCGCCGTTCTTGACCTCGGTTATGGTGTGGTAGCGGCGGGGGGATATGACCTTTTCCTCGGTGCAGATAACGGGGTTCGTGATATCATCACAAAGACCGAAACAAACGCCGCCGCCCGAGCCTGTTTCTATAAAATCGTCCTGCGGACGGGTGTAGAAAGCGTATTTGCCGTCAACAAATTCCGGGTGGAGAACTACGTTTCTCTGCTGCGGCGACTTAGATCTCAAATTCGGCAGACGCTCCCATGTAACGAGGTCTTTAGTGCGAACTATGCCCGCCTGCGCGGTAGCCGCGGAAAGGTCGTTGACGGAAGTATCCTTGCTCTCAGAGCAGAAAACGCCGTATATCCAGCCGTCCTCGTGCTGAGTAAGGCGCATATCGTAAACGTTGGTTTCGTCAGGCTCGGTATCGGGCAGGATAACGGGATAATCGCGGAAACGGAAACCCTCGGTAGGGCTGTCGCTTTCGGCAACTGCGAAGAAAGACTTGCGGTCGCTGCCCTCAACGCGCGCTACAAGGCAGTATTTGCCATTGAGATAGATAGCGCCCGAATTGAGCACGGCGTTTATGCCGAGGCGCTCCATAAAGTGCGGGTTTGTCGCGGGGTCAAGGTCGTATTTCCAGATGATAGGCGCGTGCTCGGCGGTAAGCACAGGATTTACATAGCGGTCGTAAATGCCGTTATAGCTGTCCGCCTTGCGGTTTTTGCGGTTGATAAGCTCCTCATATCTCGAGGTAACATAAGCTTTGTTAGTTTCAAATTCGTTCATATTACGTTTCCTTTCATGGTTATTTGTGATAAATATATTATACTATATCGCGAAAAAAAATGCAATAGGCGCGCGCGGGCTTAAACGTTTACAATAACGATTACAAAAAAATTTTTTGTAAATAAAAGAAAGCGCAGCCGAAGCCGCGCTTTTGGTATTATTTAGATTTTCGAGATCCTGCCGCCTTATAAGCGGTATCATAAAGAAATTCCTGCACGTTGAAAGGCTCGCCGACAGGCTCTTGACGCTCGTAAGTACCGTCGGGCAGCATAACTCTCGCCGAAGTGTTGTCGCTCATCATGGCGGTAAAAATCTGCTCAACGCGGCGTTTAAGCTGCTCGTCAAGTATCGGCGCGGCTACCTCTACGCGCTTCAAAGTGTTGCGTGTCATGAGGTCGGCGGAGGCTATGTAGATCTGGCGGTCATCGCCGCTGCCGAAAATGTATATACGCGAGTGCTCGAGAAGTCTGCCGACGATGCTCACAATGCGGATATTTTCGGTGTAGCCCTCGATACCGGGGCGCAGACAGCAGATACCGCGAATGACCATTTCGATCTTCACGCCCGCCTGCGAAGCTTCTATCAGGCTTTCCATTATCTTCTTATCGGTCAGCGAATTGAGCTTCAGCCCGATGTAGGCTTCCCTGCCCTCGCGCGCCTTTGCCGTTTCACGCTCGATAAGGTCTATTACTTTATCTTGCAGGCAGTGCGGCGCTACCATGAGCAGATTTGTTTCTGAGATAGTTTCGCCCATCAGCAGGCGGCGGAATACCTCGGCGGTCTCCTTGCCAATATCGCTGTTCGCGGTGATAAGGCAAAGGTCGGTGTAAAGCCGCGCGGTAGATTCGTTGTAGTTGCCGGTGCCGACCTGCGTGATGTACTGAACGTTTTTGCCGCTCTTGCGAGTGATAAGGCAGATCTTGGAATGAACTTTGAGCCTATCTATACCGTAAATAACGCGGCAGCCTGCCTTTTCAAGGCGTTTAGACCAGTTTATGTTATTTTCTTCATCAAAGCGCGCTTTCAGTTCTACCAAAACGTTGACCTCTTTGCCGTTTTCGGCAGCTTCGACCAGCGCTTCTATTACCTTACTATGGCGGGCAAGGCGGTAAAGAGTCATTTGGATAGAGATAACATTTTTATCTCGTGCAGCCTCACTGAGCATATTAAGGAAAGGTGCTATACTCTCATACGGATAGTGCAGCAGCACGTCTTTTTTCAGCACCTGCGGGATAATCGCAGAGTCGGTGAGGGCTGGAGATTTCTGCGGAGTGCGGGGCTTATAGCTAAGCTCGGGGTCGTCAGAAAGCTTTTCGCGAATAGTCTTTACGAAGTCGAGTGAGAGCGGAGAATCGCTGGTGAAAACGCACTTTTTCTCGAGGTGTAGGTATTCGCAAAGCTCTTCCACAACGCCGTCGCTAAGTCGGCGGGTCATATCAAGGCGCACGGGGCAGAGCTTTTTGCGCATTTTGATGACCTCAGCCATATGGTCGCGATAATCGAGATCTTCATCGTAAACGCGTGATTCATCTATATCGGCGTTGCGGATTATCTTTATCAGCGACTTTTCGATGACCTTATAGCCCGGGAAAATGTTGGCAAAAAAGTGCAGGATCATCTCATCGGTGAGCATATAAACAGTGCCCTTTGAGGAAGCCATGGGCGGTATCTCGATAGCGTTCGGGAAAAGCAGGGTTATCGAGGGAACGATGGCCAGGCGGCGTTTACCGTTTTTGCTTTGGAGCACGGCGATACCGTAGACCTCTTTATTTTTCAGAAATGGAAAAGGCTGTTTTTTGCCGATAAGCGCGGGGAAAAGCAGCGGCTGAATATCCGCTTCAAATTTCAGGCGAACATACTCCTGCTCGCGCTCGTTAAGCTCTGAAAATCGGGCGACGCGCACGCCGCGAGTGTCGATCTCCGCCATGATGCGCGAGTAAGCCTCGTCCTTGCGTTTGAGCAGCTTTTTTGCGCGTGCGAGAACAGCGCTAAGCTGTTCCTGCGGGGTCATGCCCGTCTTATTATCGCGCGAGCGGTCGGAAACGAGCATGGCGTCATGCAGACCGCCAACGCGTACCATGAAGAATTCATCGAGATTGCTCTGAAAAATCGAGATGAAATTGAGCCTTTCGAGCAGTGGCACGCTTTCGTCCTCAGCTTCTTCGAGCACGCGTTCGTTAAATTTGAGCCACGAAAGCTCTCGATTGACGTAACAAATGTATTTATCGGTGTTTTTTGGCATATTATCTCCTCCTGAACTGCCGCCGCGCTATGTAAAAGCGGTGCATAATGCTATTATACCGCAAAAATGCGCATGTTACAAGGCAGAGCGCTGTATAATGTTTGTAAAAAGTCTGAAAAAGCGACAAAACCGGCGCTATACTATATTTATATATACATTATATCAGCAATATAGGGCGTATTTTGTTATGGATTTATGTATTTTTTCTTACAAATAATAAAAAATACACACTTTATACGGACAAAATCTATTTTTTGTCGCACAAGTATTGCAAAAATTACAGTTAATAATATTTTCTATTTTTGTTTACCGAATATTAACTAATTTCCGTGCAAAAATTGTTGACACGGGTGAAATTATGTGCTATAATATTAAAGTCGTCGGGGTGTGGCGCAGATTGGTAGCGCGCTACCTTGGGGTGGTAGAGGCCGTGGGTTCAAGTCCCGTCACTCCGACCAACAAAACGTGATCGAATAAAATCGGTCACGTTTTTTGTTTTATATGCAAAAATCAAAAGGGGCTGTAAAAAAAGTCCCCAAGAAAAAAGGCTGCGATCTTGCCAAAAAGCAAGACAGCAGTCTTTTTTTGTGGTATAATTAAAGTATCATGAATAACCAACCACAAGAAAAATTATACACCATATCAATTAAAATTTCCAATAGAAATTGAAAAAATAATTGAAACAACTGACCCGGTATATACATTTTGTGAAGTGATGAATCATATTGACCTGAGTAAATACCTGACGACTGAGGACCGCAGGACAGGCCGTCCAAGATATGAAGAAGAAACTTTGCTGAAAGTAATACTGTTTGCATTTATGGAAAACGGATACGAATCATTGCGAAAAATAGAAAAACTCTGCAAAACCGATATTCGCTTTATGTGGCTGCTGCAGGATAATCCTCCGCCAAGCCACTCGACAATAGGCAATTTTATGAACAATGTCCTAAATAGAAAAATAGATGAGATCTTTGCGGATATCAACAGTTACATTTTTTACGGTGGAAAATGTTGACCTCAACCACGTTTACATAGACGGAACAAAGATAGAAGCCAACGCAAACAAATACAGCTGGGTATGGAAAAAGAGCTGTGAGAAAAACCGTCTGAAGGTATTTGCAAGGATAACAGAATTGCTTGGTGAAATGAATGAAAAGATCTCTTCATTCTGCGTAAAATTCGGCATTCGTGAAGAATATGCTATTGAGTATTTAGAGCAAATACAGCAGCAATATGTAAAGCTTTGCGGCTTTGACCCGGAAACTGCAATTCGTGGACGGGGACATCATAAAACAATTGAACAGAGGCATTATGACAAGCTTTCGGAATACATTTCAAGGCTAAAAAAGTATGCAGAACACATAAAGATATGCGGAGATGAACGCAATAGTTACTCCAAGACCGATCATGACGCAACATTTATGCGTATGAAAAAGGACTATATGGGTAACGATCAGCTTCTTCCGGGCTACAATATCCAATTAGGTGTCTGTGATGAATATATCGCAGTATTCGACGTAAAACAATATGCGTCTGATATGGAATGTTTCAAGCCTTTGATAGAAAAGTTCAATCAGATATACGAAAAATATCCTGAATATCCGGTAGCAGACGCAGGATACGGCAGCTTTAATAATTATCTGTATTGTGAAGAACACGGCATGAAAAAATACATGAAATTTACTATGTATGAAAAGGAAAGCAAGGACAAAAAATATCGTGATGATCTGTACAGAGCAGTAAATTTTCCGATAGATGCAGATGGCGATCCAATATGTCCTAACGGAAAAAGTTTCATTATCTTTACAGCAGACCTGTAAGAGGAAACAAATATGGCAGAACAGAAGAATTTTATCAATGTGAAGATTGCAGTAATTGTCTGCAAAAAGAAAAATGCTGTAAGTGCAAAGGGAACCGTAAAATTCGCTTGAATGAAGAACTGACAAAGTTTCACAAGGAAGTTCTCTGCAACCTGAACAGCATTCACGGAGCACTGCTGCGTATGAACCGAAGTATCCAGTCGGAAGGTGCAACCGGCATTATCAAGTGAAACAGGTCATATACCAGAGCTCGCAGAAGAGGATCAAAAGCCTTAAATTTAGAAATTGCGATGATTTGCTGTGGTTTTAATCTTCATAAATTCCACTTGAAAAAGTCTGCAATAAAAAAGCGGCATAAATTTAAAATATTTTCCACATTTTAACACGGCAAAAACGCAGTTTTTGTGCCGCTGTGTTTGCTGCACCCAAAATTAAGCCAAAATAGTTATTTTTGCGATCTGGCATAAAAAAGAGTCGAGATTTCCCAAAAGCAGGAAATCTTGACTCTTTGAGCGCTGTTTTTTACAACGCCTTTTTTATTCCTGCATGAGCATTACCGTTACCGCGAACTCGCCGCCTGTATCGGAAATTTTCAACATTCCACCATTTTGCTTCACTATGTTCCGCACCGAGGCTAAGCCTATGCCGCTGCCTGAATGCTTCGTTGACATATAAAGCCCGCTTTTGTTTCTAACAAGCTCGCCCACATAGGTGTTGCTGATCTTGAAAAGTATCGTACCGCCATTGCAGACGCTCTTTATCGTTACCCTGCGGCTTCCCTCTTCCGCCTTGCTGCTCGCTTCTACTGCGTTTTCAAGCAGGTTGCCGAGCAGTACCGAGATAACATTGTCCGAAATGCCAATGTCCTCGGGCACATCTACCGCAGTGATGAAATCTATCTTCGCGTCCTTCGCCTGCTGTGCAAAGAACAGCAAGATCGCATTCACCGAATAATTTTTACAGAAGCAAACGCTGCGGTCATCGGGCATGGAAAGATCATACGCTTCGAGGAAGTTTTTTGCCTCATCGTACTTCCCGTCCTCTAAAAAAGAAAGAACCGTCAGAACGTTGTGGCGTATATCATGCTTGAAACGCCGCGCCTCTGCGATACGCTCCTGCAAATTCTCATACTGCAAATGCTGAGTTTGCAGAGCGTGGTTCTGTTCGGAAAGCTCTATGTTCGCCTCTATCGCCTTGATGTGGCAGACTACCATGTGGTAAATAAATACAGCACCAAGATTTATAAAGAAAAGGAAAATCGTGTTTTCCGGCTCGAGTGCAAGCTCCAGCGAAGACTTTCCGCTGTTGCTGTAAAGATGGTAATACCACTCGACGTAGAATGTCGCGGGTATCAGCCAGAGAAAGCGCCATGTCGGCTTCGCAGCATCTTTCTCCATAACTGTGGTATATGTGCTGCGAATGTAGAACCAAAGCGGTATCAGCAGCGCCGCCTGCACCAAGACCATTATCAGCGAAAAGCTCCAGCGGTATCCTTGCATAGCGTTTTAGGGGAACAGCGCGCCCTCTATGCACTTCGAGGATATTACCACAAAGTTTGCTATGTTTGAAAGCGTAAGCAGTGTAAAAAGCGTTTTGCCGAAGTGCGCTTTTACGACTGTGAAGTAAAATACAAAGTATGTAACCGTGCTTATAAAGCTCAGCAGTGCGGAATTGCCGCCCCAAAGACCCGCCCACAGACCTATCAGTATCTGAAATATGCCCGAAACTATCACCAGCAGTACAGTTATGCGCTTTGAGAACCGCAGGTCGTTTTTGAACGGGAAAAGCGCCAGCGCTATGTACGGCAGATAACTTAGAACCGAGTATATCACCATCTCTGCCGCGCTCATCAGAAGTCTACCTCCCTGCTGAGAGTTTCAAACTGAAACGTCTTGTAAAGCGCCTTGGCTTCCTTGACCTTTCGCCGCGCTATCGGCAGTGCCGAGCCTTCCTTCATTATAAAGGTGTCCTCGGTTATCTTCGCGACCTCGTAAAAATTTATGATGAGTCCCTTGGTCGGCGAGGAGAAATAGCCGCACGGCGCGAGCAGGCTCTCAGCTTTTGAGAACGAGCAGTAGATGCCGTAAGGCTCGCCATATTTCAGATAAAATGTAAGCTTGTGGTTGCAGTATTCGACGTAGATTATATTTCGGCAGCGCAGATATGTCCCGTCGGGAAGCTGCACGGCGCGTTCTTTTTCTATCTTCTCGAAATTCGCCTTTTGCAGCAGGCGGGCTACCTTTTCGGCGGTTATCGGCTTTTGAAGATAATCGCTGGCGTTGACGCCGTAAGTTTCGGTAGCAAATTCGTTTGACGATGTGCAGAAAGCTATGCGCACATCGCTGTCAGTTTCGCGGATACGCTCGGCGGCGGTTATGCCGTTGGCATCGCCCATATAAATATCCAGCACGATAAGCCCGTACTTGCCAGCCGACCAGTCTGCGAAAAACTCCTCGGCGCTCTCAAAAGTATCGATATTATAAAGGCGGTCTGAAACCTCGGCAAACTGCTGAATCATCAGCACGCGGAGCTTTTCAAGCAGCTCTCTGTCATCATCTACAAGTGCAATGTTCATTGAAGATCACCCTTTGTTATACAATTTCTCATAATGATTATATCACATTATTTTAATATTTTCAAGTATTGCGACCATTTTTTGCGCGACCGATTGAGTAACTTTCCAACCTTTTGAGTAAAAAGGATTGCATTTTTGGTTATTAAACTATATAATATTTGTTAATAAACCCACCCAAATTGCACGTCAGAAAGGGGGCGGCATATTGAATATTATAATTTTTGGCAAAAAGTATGACATAATGCACGCCATTCAAATGTCTGAGCTTATGCAGTTTCGGCTAATGAAATTCATTCTGCCCGAAAGCACCGACGACTACATAGCGGCTCTGCAAAAAGGCGGAGCTGACATGATATTCGTGGCGGAGCGCGGGGCAAAAGGCATGGAGGCCGCCATAGCGGCGCACGACGTATGCCCAAAAGCGGCGCTGGTATGGTTCGCCGACGATGAAGCTTTCGGCGCGCAGTCATACAGGATAAATTGCAGGTACTTCACCGCAAAAACGGTGACGGCGGCGGTAGTAGACAAAGCTCTCTCACGCTGTTTGAAATAAAGGAGGTCATTTACGCAATGGAAAAAAGTGAAAAGCAGGAGAAACAGCGCAGGCTTATCATAATCGCGCTGATAATAGGCATGGCAGTTTGCATAGGCGTAACGATATGGGCGCTGTTTTTCAGAAACACGCAGGAACAGGTGCTTATCCCCGACTACGCGCCGCAGGCGGCTGAGCAGAACGCCGAGCCGCTTTCAGACAACGGCGAAAAAATTGGACGTGCCGAGCGGCGGCGGCGGTATATCGCTGGAATACGACAGCAGCGTGAACATAAGCCTTGCGGACAAAACGGCTTATCTGAATTATACTCACCCCGGCAGATCTACGCAGGACATAGTGCTCTGCATAGAGATAAACGGCGAGATAGTAGCGCAGTCGGGCACTATAGAGCCGGGCAACAGGCTGAAAAAGCTCGCGCTTTTAGACGGCGCTGAGAAAAAGCTGAGCGAGGGCACATACACCGACGCAGATTTCCGCGTGCTCAGCTACGACCCTGAATCGGGCGAAAAGGCAATGGTAGATACCGTAGCGAAAATTACCGTTACGGTCGAAAAATAAAGGCAGTACCGCGCGATACAGTTCGGTATCTTCCAAAGAAAAATACAACTTTTTAGGAGGAAACACACATGAAAAAGGCTATTTCTTTAGCGCTGGCGTTATCACTCTCTTCTGTGCTCATCACCACTGCTTTTGCAGCGGCCATCGAGGAGAACGGCGGCAAGCAGGACATCGGAGTAAAGGCGAAGTACATCGAGAACATCGTTACCGAAAAGACCATTTACGCCGACGTAGTATGGGGCGAGATGGAGTTTACTTACAGCGTGAGCGGCTCGAAGATCTGGAACGTTGACGAACACGATTACGACCTCGAGCGAGGGCAAATGGTCGGCGAGCGGCAACGAGATAAGCGTTACCAACCACTCGAACACGCCCATTGCGGCAGACGTTACATACAAGCCGCTGGCGGGATACAGCGAAGTAACGGGCAAGCTTACAAAAGAAAGCTTCGAGCTTCCCTCGGCTGAAGGCAAGACTTACGACGACGCGAGCCTTACCGAAACTACCGAGCTTACACTCAGCGGCGAGCTTTCGCGCGACGTTACCAAAATGACTAAGGTCGGAACGGCTACCGTTACTATTTCTGAAAGCGACGGCAGCAGCATCGTGAAGGAAGCTGCCACATACGCCGAGCTGAAAGACGCCATCGCGCAGGGCGGCAGCGTAAAGCTCACCGACGATATAACTCTTAGCAGCAGAATAAACTGCAAAAAGGACGTAGTTATAGACCTCGACGGACACACGATAACGGGTCAGATAATGAACAACAACTCGGAGGTTACCGTAAAGAACGGCAAGATACTCAACGTTGACGGAACTATAATGTCGCAGAAAGGCACTACGAACCTCATCAACTGCTACATGAGCACCAAAGCTACGCCTGTATATGTTATGGGCGGAACTGTAAACATAACCGACTGCACGCTCATCAACGAAGCCGGAAACTACTCGCTCATAAATAACAACGGCGCGGTATACATCAGCGGAACGAACAGCTTTACGGGAGAGATATACAAGAGCGCGAACAAGGTGATAAACACAAATATCCTCGCGGGAACGTACAATTTCGACCCGACGGACTTTGTAGACGCTGAGAATTTTACTATCACGCAGGACGGCGAAAGCTGGGTAGTAGCGGCTAAGTAAGCGGGGTGAGCACACCATGAACATTAAACGAAAAACAGCTTTTTATACTCGCGCTGGCGCTTTGCACGGGCTCGATGACGGCTTTTGCTGAAACGAACGACGGCACATCGCCCGCGAACATAGAGGTAAAAAGGCAAATTCGTCGCAGCAAGCGGCGGGGGTACTGTAATAGCGGCAGATGTAACATGGGACGATATGACATTCACATATCAGGACGGCGACGAGGTATGGAACCCCGACACGCACGCTTACGAGGTTACTGACGGCGGCTGGACAAATGAAACAAAGAACATAAACGTCACAAATCATTCTAACATGGGTCTGCTGATCTACACGGATTACGACGCGGAGCTTGAGGACGTAGATTTCAGCATCGACAAAGACATTGTAAGCCTGCCGACCGCTGAGGGCACTGCACCCGCCGACGCGCCTAAAACGACTATAAAAATAGGCGTGAGCGGCGAAGCGATACAAGAGGACGAAAAGCTTGGCTCGATATTCGTTTCGATATATGAAAACGGCAGCGATATTACAGCGGTATCAAACGCAGAAGAGCTGAAAGCGGCGGTCAAAACAGGCGGGAGCATAATTCTCGGCAGCGATATAACGCTGGACGAAACTATTGAAATAACGAAGCCTTGCGATATTGGATTATATGGACACACCATTACAGCGAATAATACGATATTCAAGGTGACAGGAAATTGCAGATCAATATACAGCGGTACGCTGAAAACCAGTGGCAGCAATGCAAGTGCTGTATACGCGGCAGGATGCAATGATCTGAAGCTGGAAAATCTTGAGCTGGAAAGCGATGATAACTACGGTCTGCTGATAGACAATGCGAAAGTAGCGGTAATTGACTCAACATTTACGGGAAAAGGCTTGAACGGCGCGAACATAGGGCTGAAAGACCTGCCGGGCAGTTTGACATTCAAGCAAAATATAACAATAGACAGCGGCATATACAAAGAAAACGACACCGACAAAGTAACGATTAGCGCCGAAAGGGGTCAATACAACTTCGACCCTACGGAGTATGTTGACACCAGCAAATACGACGTGCGTAAATACACCGAGGGCTGGTTTGTTACGGAAAAATAGCGGAGGCATGATATGCGGTATATAAAGAAAAAAGCGGCGCTTTTGCTGGCGGCGGTGCTTACGGCAAGTATGGCGGCGGCTGTATCTGCCGAAGAGAACGCAGATACGGGGCCAGAGATCTCGGTAGACATATCGTGGGAAGAGATGAACTTCACATATTTCGGCGGACACAAGATATGGAACCCCGAAACGCACACATACAGCACCGTTTCGGATATGTGGTACAGCGATCAGCGAGAAATATCCGTGACGAACAACAACGACACACGCGTTACCGCGCGGCTGGAGTTTGATACGGATATAGACGGGCTGAACGGAGATTTTACCGAGAGCGTGCTTGAAGTCGGCGGGAAAGCTGAGGAGAAAACGTATTTCAGCGTGAGCGGCGCGGCGATAGACAGCAGCACGAACGAGCTGGGCGTGATAAAGATAAACATTTTGCCGAGTACGAATAATTAAGGAAAGGAGGGTGCTAAAAAATGAAAAGGAAAACGGCGTTTATAACGGCGCTGGCGCTCTGCACAAGCTCGATAACCGCTTTTGCAGAAACGAACGACGGCACATCGCCGACAGAAATACAGGTATCGGCGAATTACACTGACAGCAAATATGTAACCGTTTCGGCGGACATAAAGTGGGACGACATGACCTTTGAGTACACCGAGAGCGGCAAAGTATGGAACACCAAAACGCACCAGTACGAAGCCACTGCGGGCGGCTGGTCGACAGAGAGCAAGGAAATAAGCGTTACCAACCACTCGAACGCGGACATAAAAGCAGACCTCGCTTTCACATCAAACATCGAGGGGCTGAAAGGGGAATTCAGCAAAAGCAAGATAAAGCTCGTGACCGCAGAGGGAACAACGCCCGCCGAAGCGCCTGCCGACTCGGCAAAATTCAGCGTGAGCGGCACGGCTATCGAGAGCGACTCTGCGCTCGGCAACATCACGGTAACGATAACCGCTACCACCGACGCCTATGGTTACACACTGGTCGGCAGCGAAGCCGAGATGAAAGAAGCGCTGGAGGGCGGCAATGCGAAAGTAAGGCTGACGAACGACCTTACAGATGTTTCTATCAACATGACCGACGGCTCGGTAGTAGACCTAAACTACTTTACCATTAACGGCTCGATATATATCGACAACACGGGCGACTACACTATTCGCAACGGAAAAATATACAAAAACAGCTCCCCGCTGTATGTGCACACGGGCACGCTTAATATCGAAAACTGCGAGATAGAAACTACATCGGGTATCGCGCTGGACAATTTGTTCGGAACTGTAAACATTCGCAACTGCACGATAAAAAATACAGGCGGCGAAGCGCTTCATAATAGCGACGGAACAGTAAACATAAGCGAAAACGTGAACATCGAGGGGCAGATCGTAAATAATAAAAACATGAACGTTTACGCGGGCAGATACAATTTCGACCCTACGGAATACGTTGACGCGAACAATTTAACAGTTACTCAGGAAGATGAGTACTGGGTAGTAAATAATAATCGGAGGTAATTTATCATGAAAAAGACAATAGCAATTATAATGGCACTGGCACTTTCAGCAGGATCTATGACGGCATTCGCTGACGAGGAGATAGATGTAAACGGAAAATACGTTGCGGGAAACAATGGCGGAACTGTTTACAGGTATGACATTACATGGGACGACATGACATTTACATACACCGACGGCGACAAGGAATGGAACCCCGACACGCACAAGTACGACAGCACCGAGGGCAAGTGGTCGGCGGACACTAAGACCATCGCTGTTACCAACCACTCGAACACCGACATTGCGGTAGAACCTGAGTTCAGCTCGGCGGTAGACGGACTGAGCGGAAAATTCGACAAGGACGGCTTTGTGCTCGTAAGTGCGGAGGGCACTACGGTAGAGAACGCGCCGAGCGACTCGATAGAATTCAGCGTAAGCAGAGCGGGAATCTCAGCTGACGGAAAGATCGGTACTATTACTATAAACATTCTGGCGTAAGAAAGAGGTAACCATGAAAAAGAAACTGGCATTTATACTTGCGCTGGCGCTTTCGGCGGGATCTATAACGGCTTTCGCTGACGAGGAGATAGAGGTAAAAAGGAAAATACGTTGCGGGAACCAGCGCGGGAACTATCATCGCGGTGGACGTCACTTGGGAAGATATGACGTTTACATACACCGACGGCGACAAGACTTGGAACCCCGATACGCACGAGTACGACAGCACCGAGGGCAAGTGGTCGGCGGACACTAAGACCATCGCTGTTACCAACCACTCGAACACCGACATTGCGGTAGAACCTGAGTTCAGCTCGGCGGTAGACGGACTGAGCGGAAAATTCGACAAGGACGGCTTTTCGCTCGTAAGTGCGGAGGGCACTGCGGTAGAGAACGCGCCGAGCGACTCGATAGAATTCAGCGTAAGCGGAGCGGGAATCTCAGCTGACGGAAAGATCGGTACTATTACTATAAACATTCTGGCGTAAGAAAGAGGTAACCATGAAAAAGAAACTGGCATTTATACTTGCGCTGGCGCTTTCGGCGGGATCTATAACGGCTTTCGCTGACGAGGAGATAGAGGTAAAAGGAAAATACGTTGCGGGAACCAGCGCGGGAACTATCATCGCGGTGGACGTCACTTGGGAAGATATGACGTTTACATACACCGACGGCGACAAGACTTGGAACCCCGATACGCACGAGTATGACACTACCGAGGGCAGTTGGGGAAAAGAAGTCACTGACGCTGTAAGGTCTATAACCGTGACCAACCACTCAAACACGCAGATCAAGGCGCTGTACTCTTTCAAATCAGATGTTGCAGGGCTGAAACACATGATATATAAAAATGTATTTCTGCTTGACAACGCTGAGGGAACTGAGCCCGAAAATGCGCCGCAGTTTGTAAACTACTTCAGCATTTACGGCGGCGGTATCGACTCAGATCAGAAGCTTGGCACTTTCACGGTAACTATCGCTGAGCACAAAGCCTACGAGGTAGACAGCGAGGGTTACACGATGGCGGCGACCTTTGAGGAGTTAGAAACCCTGCTCGATAGAGGCGGAAAAATAAAATTTGCCAACGATATTGAAATTCCTAACAGTGAAGTTTGCGAATTGACCAAAGATGTTGACATAGACCTAAACGGACACACTTTAAAGGGCGGTTTAGCAAATGATGGCTTCGATTGCAAGATCAAGAACGGAAAAATAAATACGCACAGAACGCCGCTTGATTCAAACGGCGGAACTACCGATGTGACAAATTGCGAGCTGACAACAAACGGCAGTACCGCTGTCAGCGTAAGCGGCGGCACGGTAACGCTTACAGATTGTAAAATGGTAAGAGAAGATCGCACACCGGCAATTGTCGTTGAAAACACCGGCACGCTGATACTCAAAGGAAACAGCGTAGTCAGCGGAAAAGCAGCGCTTTGGGGCGGAACGACTGTCATCGGGGCAGGCACATACGATTTTGACCCGACAAATTACGTTGACGAAAACAGCTTTACGATTGCTAAAGACGGCGAAAACTGGGTAGTTACAGCAAAATAAAAGTTCAGGGGCTTATGATGGATAAGCGGAAAAATTTGCAGAAAGTGCTGCTGCCGATACTGGCGGTGTGCTTCGCTGCGGCGCTGGCGATGATGATATTTGCGCTGAACCGTCCGCAAGAGAAGGCGGAGTTTACTCCCCCGCCGTTTGAGAGTGCCGCCGAGCAGGGCGCGCCCGACGTTCCCGAAGATCTGGGATACAGCTCGCCGTACAAAGAGGGCATGAGCTACCGATTTTCGGTCTGCGGAAACGTGACTATAGAGGGCGGCAAGGCGGTAGTGTACCTCACGAACGCTGAGGAAAACACGGCGCTGATAAAGCTGCGGGTGCTCGATGAAAACGGCGAGATGCTGGGCGAAACAGGGCTGATAAAGCCGAACGAGTATGTGAAGTACGTCGCGCCCTCTCGCGCGAGCTGCCGCAGGGAACGAAAATAAAGCTGAAGATCATGGGCTACGAGCCGCAGACATACCGAAGCGCAGGCGCGGCAACGCTGAACACAACGATAGGAGGTCAGAGCGACCAATGAAAAAGATCACTGCTGTACTCGCGGCTGCGATAGCGGCAAGTATGTCGCTGACGGCATATGCAGCAAACGCGCGGCTGGACGCTGAAAATCCGAGCGGCGACGGCGATGTACACGCGATATACACGGAAAATACGCCTTGGAACGAAGTGCCTCTCGACGAAAACGGCAGTGGAAGCGCGCAGCTGCCCGACGGCACGGACGTTTCGGTAAACGATGGGGACAGCTCGCGGCGGCTGATAATCGACCCAATAACCGAGCAGGAAGCGCTAGGCTGGATAAGCGGTGTAATGGGCGAAAAGTACGAAAACCTGCTCGCCTACAACATCTATTATCTGGAGAACGGCGAGGCTTACCCCGCCGATGGCGTGAGGGTGACGATAAGCGCCGAGCGCGACTTTACATTTTCGCTGAAAACCGACGGCACGTCGAACGGGCTGCTAACCGACTTCGGCAGCGCGGATATGACGTTCAAAACGGACGGAAGTCCATTCTATGTGCTCTGCACGGAAGCGGCGGACGATTCTTCAGATAATTCGGACGCTTCGGGCAGTTCATCTGACGTATCGTCAGACACATCGTCGGGAGATGCAAGCTCGTCAAACGGCAGCTCGACGGCTTCGAGTTCGTCAAGCTCGAAAAGTTCATCGGGCACGGTTTCGAGCACATCGCCGAAACCGAACAGCACCGCCCCGAACGACGGCGGCTCGCCGAACACCGGACTCGGCGCGGGGATAGCCCTAGCTTCCCTGCTGGCAGGCGGAGCACTCGCCGTTACGGCGGCAAAAAGCTCGCACGAAAAGCGGGACAAAAAATAAGGCAACACCGCACAAATGATGTGCAGTATTGCCAAAATATCACGCGGCTGTATTTGTGTGGAGCAGCCGCGTTTTTTTATTTCTCTGCCCAGCCTGCGCTTCTGCCGACCGCTTTGTGCCAGCCTGCGAGCAGCTCGGCCCGCTTTTCGGCGGTCATGGAAGGCTCGTAAACGCGCTCGGTCACGCGCTGCGCGGCAAGCTCTTCCTCACTTTTCCATACGCCCGCCGCAAGACCTGCGAGGTACGCCGCACCGAGCGCTGTAGACTCGTGATCTACGGGCTTGATAAGCTTTCTGTCCAAAATATCGGACTGAAACTGCATAAGAAAACTATCGCGCGAAGCCCCACCGTCAACGTTCAGAGCGGAGATCTTACAGCCCGAATCCTTCTCCATAGCGGCAAAAAGGTCGGCAGACTGGTAAGCTATCGCCTCCTGCGCGGCGCGGATAATGTGCTCGCGCTTAGTGCCGCGAGTGATGCCGACGATCGTGCCGCGGGCGTACATATCCCAGTAGGGCGCGCCCAGCCCCGTGAATGCGGGGACGAGGTAAACGCCGCCTGTATCCTCGACCTTACGGGCGAAATACTCGGCATCGCGGCTCTCAGAAAAAAGCCGAAGCTCGTCGCGAAGCCACTGGATAACCGCGCCGCCGACAAAAACGCTGCCCTCGAGCGCGTACTTTTGCGGAGCGCCTTTCAGCCCCGCCGCAACGGTCGTGACAAGCCCGTTTTCGCTGACGCGGCAGCTCACGCCCGTGTTCATCAGAAGAAAACAGCCGGTGCCGTAGGTATTTTTGGCATCGCCCGCGTTGAAACAACACTGCCCAAAAAGCGCCGCCTGCTGGTCGCCCGCCGCACCCATTATCGGAACGGCAGCGCCGCAAATGTCCGCCTCGCCGAAGTATTCGCCCGAGCACTTGACCTCGGGAAGCATGGCGCGCGGGATATTAAAAAGCCGCAGCAGGTCGCCGTCCCAATCCAGATCATGGATATTATAAAGCATAGTGCGCGAGGCGTTTGTACGGTCGATGGCGTGAGTTTTGCTACCTGTTAATCTCCATATCAACCAGCTATCGACAGTGCCGAAAAGCAGATCACCCGCTTCCGCACGCTGCTGAGCGCCGTCAACGTGGTCGAGGATCCAGCGAATTTTGGTCGCCGAGAAGTAAGCGTCGGGTACAAGGCCGGTTTTTTCGCGGATCATATCGCTCAGTCCGCGCGCTTTCAGCTCCTCTATAAGCGGCGCGGTCCGGCGGCATTGCCAAACAATGGCATTATAAATAGGTCTGCCGGTCGCACGCTCCCAAACAATGGTAGTTTCGCGCTGATTTGTGATGCCTAGCGCCGCGATGTCGCGCGGGTCAACGCCGCTTTTCGCGACCGCCTCCGCCGCAACGGCGTACTGCGACGACCAGATCTCCATTGGGTCATGCTCGACCCAGCCCTCGCGCGGAAAGTGCTGCGCGAACTCGTGCTGAGAGATCGCGGCGGTGCGCCTGTTTTCGTCAAAAAGCACCGCGCGGGACGATGTAGTGCCCTGATCGAGCGACAAAATGTATTTCATATTTTTATATCCTCCCCGATTATTTTTCGTATCTCGCCGTGAATGTACGAGCGTTTTTCGCCATCAATATCGAGCTCCAGCTCGCAGCCTGCGCCTATGTCAGCCACCCGCGCGCGAAGCTCTTTTTCGCCGTCGAAGAAAACTATCTCGCGGCCGATGAGAAAGCAATCGCGGCGGTACTCCTCCATAAACGCGCTCGGCTCAAGCTCGGAAAGTTGGTACAGCTCACAGATTATCTGCGCGGCGAGCTGATTTCGGCGCACTCCCCTGCCAAGGCCCGCGGCTTTTTCACGCAGCTCGTCAGGAAAGTTTTCAGTCGAAAGATTTACGCCGATGCCTGTTATCATGCTGCGAACTTCGCCTGTTTCAAAGTCTGTGACGGCTTCGGTGAGTATTCCGCAGATCTTTCTGCCGTCCAGATAAAGGTCATTTATCCATTTGATTTTCGGCTCTGCGCCGCAGACTTTAGTTATCGCGCGAACAGCCGCGACCGCCGCGGCCGCCGTGTAGACCACTGAGCGTTCGATGGTGCGGTTGGGGTGAGTCACTGCCGAGAGGTAAAGTCCGCTCTCGGGTGAATAGAAGCTTCTGCCAAATCTTCCTCTGCCCGCCGTCTGCTTTTCGGCGATGAAAACCGCACGTTCGCCGCTGTTTACAACGCAGAATTTCTTCGCCTCATCGTTGGTGGAAGCGACCTGTTTATAGGTTAATATTTTTATATTCTCAAAACCGATCATGCAGGCGCGAATGCCCTCAGCCGTCAGCTCGTCGCTATCCTCCGCGAGCTGATAGCCCTGCTTACCCGCCGTTCCGATGATGTGACCCTCGGCTTTCAGCGCATTGACAGCCTTCCAGACCGCGTTGCGCGAAACGCCGAATTCGCGCGCCAACGCAGTGCCCGAAAGCGGTTCGCCGCGGCTCTGCTCAAGCATCGCGAGTATCTGATTTTTCAAAGCCACAGCGCGCCCTCCTTACTTCGCCTGCTTTATCGAAAGCGAAATGCGTTTTTTCGCTTTGTCGAGCTTGATGATCTTCACACGCACGTTTTGACCTGGCGTGAGCACCTCCGAGGGGTGCTTGATGTAGCGGTCGGCGATCTCGGAGATGTGCACCAGCCCGTCTTGATGAACGCCGATGTCCACAAACGCGCCGAAGTCAATAACGTTGCGCACCGTGCCGTCGAGCACCATGTTTTCCTCAAGGTCTTCGATACCCATGACGCCCTTGCGGAAAACGGGCGGCGGCAGCTCCTCGCGCATATCGCGGCCGGGTTTCACAAGCTCTTTCGCAATGTCCGCCATGGTCGCAGCGCCCGCGCCGCACTTTTCCGAGATCTCTTTATCATTGTATTTTTTGGCACGTTCAGCAAGGTCGCCCAGCCGCTCGGCTTTCACGTCATCGGTCGTGTAGCCCAGCAGAGCGAGCAGCTTTTCGGCGGCTTCGTAAGATTCGGGGTGGATCCCCGTGTTGTCGAGAATATTTTTACCGCCCGCAACGCGCAGAAATCCCGCGCACTGCTCGTAAGCTTTTGCGCCCAAACGCGGCACTTTCAGAAGCTGGCGACGCGAGGTGAACGCGCCGTTTTCCGTGCGGTAAGCGACGATATTTTTCGCGGTGGTGGCGTTCAGACCCGCGATTCGGCTGAGCAGCGGCGCGGAAGCGGTGTTGACATTCACGCCGACGCTGTTTACGCAGTCCTCCACGACGCCCGCGAGCGCTTCGGAAAGCTTTTTCTGGTTCAGATCATGCTGATACTGACCCACGCCGATCGACTTCGGGTCTATCTTGACAAGCTCGGCGAGGGGGTCTTGCAGACGACGCGCGATAGAGATAGCCGAGCGCACGTTCGTGTCAAAGTCAGGGAACTCCTCCTCCGCCAGCTTAGAAACCGAGTAAACGGAAGCGCCCGCCTCACTGACGATGACGTAGTCGATACCCAGCCCCGAAGCCAGCTCCTCGGTTTCGCGCGATGCCGTGCCGTTGCCTATCGCGATACAGCCGACTCCGTACTTTTTGCAGAGCTGCGAAAGGCGGTCGGCGGCGCGGTTTTTCTGATGCAGATACACCACATCGGTAGTCAAAACAGCGCCCTGCGAGTCGATTATGCCGACCTTACAGCCGTGCGAATAGCCCGGATCAAGACCCATTATCACCTTGTCGGGCACTATCGCCTGCATGAGAAGCGCTTTCAGATTTACCTTGAAATTGCGTATCGCGCCGTCCTCAGCCTGCTCGGTGAGTGAGGAGCGGATGTCGCGGATTATCGCGGGCTCAAGCAGGCGGTCGTAGGAATCGGTAACGGCGGCGTCGAGAATATCGGCGTAATTGCTGCCGCGCGGGATAACTCGGCGCTCGATCTGCGCGATCATGCGGTCGGAGTCTGACTCTATCTTGACTTTCAACGCACCTTCTTTTTCGGCACGGTTGATAGCCAAACACTGGTGACCCTGTATGCGTTTAGGCGCGGCATGAAAATCGTAATAATTATCGTAAACGGTATCCTCGTCGGTCGCGCGGGCGGCAGAAAGCGTGCCGCGCTCGAAAACGTAGCTGCGCGCCATCGAGCGAATGTCGGCATTTTCAGCAACGCGCTCGGCGATAATGTCGCAAGCGCCGTTCAGAGCGGCGGCTGCATCGGGAACTTCATCGCCGAGGAAATTTTCGGCAAGCTTCTCAGCGGGCGCTTTGCCGTTTGAGAGCAGCAGGTCGGCGAGGGGCTCAAGACCGCGCGCCTTTGCGACGGAAGCGCGGGTCTTTTTCTTGGGGCGATAAGGAAGATAGAGATCCTCGACCTCGCCAAGGGTGAGCGCGTTTTCAAAGCGGCTTTTCAGCTCGGGCGTTAGCTTCCCCTGTTCTTCGATGGCCGCGAGAGCGGTTTCCTTTCGCGCCTCTAAATTCTTCATATATTCATATCTTTCGCTAAGACCGCGCACGTCCATATCGCCGTGAAGCTCTTTACGATAGCGGGAAATAAAGGGCACTGTATCGCCGTTATCGAGCATATCCATGACATTGGCGACGTACTCTTTTTTAGTTTCAAATTCTTTTGCTAAACGTTCAACAATTACATCTCTGTTCATTTTTTTGATCTCCGTAAAAATATTTCTAATCTATTATAGCATATTCTCTGAAAAAATGCAACTTTTTTTACGAAAGGTATTGCAATTGTCTAATAAATATGTTATAATACAAAATGGAAGTTTATTATACAATTATGGAGGAAAAATTATGAAGGCAAGAATAATCGCGGCAGTTTGCTCGGCGGCTGTTGCCCTCGGCTGCGGACTCTCTCAGAGCGTTTCCGCCGACGGCGAAATGGTTTCCTACGAGCCTACAACTGAAAACGTGAAAACGCTCGGACGTACATATTACAACGGCGAATCGCTTTGGTTCTCGCTGACTGCTTCGGGTGCTGAGTATCAGTTTACAGGAACTACCACTGCTATTACCATCACGGGCGACGGCAACGCCATCTCAGCTACCGAGGGCGCGCGCATTGGATTTTTCGCGGACGGCAAAAAAGTTGACGACGTTATGCTCACCGAAAATCCGCAGAAGGTAACGCTTGACCTCGGCGAGGACAAGCTGCACACCGTTAGCGTTGTAAAGCTTTCAGAGTCGGCAAATTCCTCGGTGCTCATCGACGAGATAGAGGCCGACGGCGCGATCTCGCCCACTGAGAGCAAGTCCCACAGCATTGAATTCATCGGCGACTCGATCACCTGCGGATACGGCGTTGACGGAAAGAGCGAGAACGACCATTTCTTAACATCAACTGAGGACGGCACAAAGACCTACGCTTACAAGACCGCACAGCTTTTCGATTCGGATTACAGCATGGTTTCATACAGCGGCTACGGCGTACTTTCGGGCTACACAAGCAACGACAAAATAAACTCAAACTCCATCGTGAGCAAATATTATGACAAGGTCGGCTTCTCTTGGGGCTGGATCGACGGCAAGAACATCTCGCAGGTGGACTGGGATTTCAGCAGCTCACCCGAGCTGGTAGTTGTGAACCTCGGCACGAACGATGCTTCGTACACTAAGGGCAAGGCGGACAGGATCGAAGCATTCACCGCCGAATACGTTGACCTCATCAAGCTGATACGCGAGAAAAACCCGAACTCCGAGATACTTTGCACCCTCGGCATCATGGGTCAGGATCTCTACCCTGCCATCGAGGACGCTGTGAAGCAGTACGTTGACGAAACGGGCGACACGAAGATCAACAGTCTGAAGTTTGACGTTCAGAACCTCGAGGACGGACTCGGCTCTGACTGGCACCCCTCGGAAAAGACCCACGCGAAAGCGGCTCACAAGCTGGCGGACAAGATAACCGAGCTTTACGGCTGGAGCGTTAACGACGTAGACATCGACCCGATCGACAGCAGTTCTGAGGAAGATACTTCCAGCGAGGACAATTCGGACGCATCGTCTGACGAAAACTCTGAAACTGAGAACAGCTCTTCCGAAGCGACCACCGACACATCAAGCGCGGCAGATTCGAGCGCAAATTCGTCGGCGACATCCTCTGCTTCTTCCAGCGCGGCGAGCAGTTCTTCCGCAAGCGGAAACAAGGACGCAAGCCCGCAGACAGGCGTAACAGCAGTTGCATCGGCAGTAGCGATCTTCTTTGCAGTTTCTGCAATAGTTAGCAAGAAAAAGAAGTAAGCTTGATAAAAGTTAGATAAAAATACCGTGCAGACACTCTCTGCACGGTATTTTTTTTGCAAAAAAAGAGCGGCAAGCGCCGCCCGATAGAATAAAATTTACGAAATTGCTTGAATATCAGACCTTATATTGTCTGATTTGTCAGAAATAATCATTATCCAAAGACCACCGTATTCAAAAACGTCGGCAGATCTGATTTTATCTAGCTCGTCGGGCTTGTAACCCTCAAAGTCACTCACACGTCGGTCAACACGGTCTTTGAGAAGTTTTTCGCAATCGCTGTCACCCGCCAAAATGCTGATCTCGTCTGCGGAAGCGCCCGAAGAAACGTACATAATGCCGCCGTCGGTAAAATTCTCGGCAGGTTCGCCGTACAGTTTTTCACAATTGGCAGTAAAAACATCGTCGCCAAAGACGGCGGTAGCGTTCATGTCAGCAGCGTAGTCCTTGTCTTTCACTGCGTCAAAAACCTGCTGAGCGGTTATCGAAATGTCAGTTATGGACGTTGTTTGCGAATCAATGTCTTTATTATTTGAACATCCGCACAGCAAAATGCACATTGCCACCGCGGCAGCTGTCAATTTATTCTTCAGCATAATCTATCCTCCGTAACGGTAGTTATTTGATCGTAAATTTGGCAGTAAGTTTGCCGACATATGCGCCCTTGCCGATAACTGTGACAGTTCCTTTACCGCGTTTTTTGTTGGCAGAATAAGTGATTTTGTAATTCTTACTGCTAAGCGTTTTGCCGGCGAAAGTCACAGTAACTTTCGGTTTTACCGCCTTGCCTTTGAATTTGTAGATTTTTTTATCTAGCTTCAAGCTGCTCTCGTCAAGCAAATATTTACTGCCGGTAATTTTGATATTTGAACCAGTCGCGATAGTATTGCCGCCACCGCCGAACGTGTTTGATCTGAACGTTCCTTTTGTGCCCGCCGCGCAGACGATCTCTTTTCCCGCGTTGCGGCATATCTTACCGGACGTGCAATTGACAATGCCGCCATTGACAGCGATGCCGCGTGCGTTTGACTTGATAGTGCAATTTTTCAGCGTGATCTTCTTGGCAAATGAACCTTTGATACCGTCCTGTTTGTTGTTTAATATTTTTGCATTTTTTATCGTCAGAACACTGCCGTCTACAACACCGATGCCTGTTTCACCACTGCCGCTGACCAGATCAGACGACATAGCCACACGGCTTGAATCGGAGATCTTCATGCCGAAATTTTTGACATTTTTGATCTTATTTTGCGACATTTCAATGTTGGAATTTTCTGAGATAACCAATCCGCTTGATGCCCCGCCGACAAACTTGTTGCCAGAAATGTTCAGCGTGCAATCAATCACGCGCATTTGGTAACCTTTAGAAACGCCCGCAAGCTGAGATTTCGTTGCCTTGCTGATAAGGCTCACGCTGTTGTTGCTGACATCTCCCTGACACTTTCGCAGGTTCGCGAAAGTCAAGCAATTGCTGGCTTTGTTGCCCTTTATCTCCATAGTGCGAAAGCCGTAAGCGTTGATACACGCAAATTTAATATCCTTAAATTCGCAATTATTGAACGTTATGTTATCGCCGTAAAGCGCGCTGTAATCGTGATGCGTACCGACAGCAACAGGCAAATCTTCAAATTTACAGCTGTCAACGTGAACATTTCGACAGCCGGTATTATCCAACGGAGCGGCACTTCCCTCGTAATCCTGCTCCTCCGAAGCATAGTCAAAATGCATCGCTTCCTGATACCATGCGCTGCCGCCTTGTTCCATATTTTTGCATTTTACAAAGTCAGAAAGTTCAACTCCGCTGATCTCGACGTCACTGCAAGCATTGAAGATCACGCCGTGACCGCCGCAATAATCATGAATGTATGTGTTTAATATATTTATATTTTGCGAATGGTTAAAGAGAAAAAGCGCCTTTGCACTCTGACGGTTTTTACATTTCCGTCCCACTCACCACCGCTGACGGTAATGTTTTTCGCGTGTCCGTAACCACCGACTAGCGCGCCGCTGTCATCGGCATTTTTCAACATAGCTTGGCTTTCGTCCGTGCGAATGATCTTCGCACCGTCATCCAAAATCAGCGAGGTGTTGGAATGGATCGTCAGACAGCGCGAAATGTAGTAAACTCCGCGCGGAATGTGAACAGTCTGCTGTTTGGCACTGTCAGATTTGACCATATCAATCGCATTTTGTATATAATCCGTGTCGTCGATCTCGTCATCGCCGTTTGCACCAAAAAGAGTAATGTCAAATTCGTTGGGCACAAACTCATTGTTTTCGTCAACGACGACTGATTTTTCCTGAGCAACGGCGGCAGCTTCGGGCAGCATCGCATAAACCGTTCCGCCCGCCATCATTAGCGCAGCCAGCGCCGCGCAGATAATTTTACTCACTTTGCCTGCCTCCTATTGGAATTTTGTTGTGATTTTAACAATATAGATAACAATTGGTACGATATATACCACCAAAGCCGCAAACGCTGATACCGCTAGCATGATGAATTTTGCCGCATTGTCGCATTTCAGCGGCTTTTCAAGCTTCTTGCGGAACACGATGTACGCCGCGAGCGCCGCAAGTCCGATGCAGGAGATAGCTGCTCCCGCCGCAAATCCTTTCGGTATGAAGCTTATTTCGATGTCATTATTTCCCTTTTTGAGATCAAAACTTATGAATCCGGAAAGTGCGCGGCTGTAATCGACTATTTTGCCGTTGACCTTAATGGTATAATTATCCGAATATGGCAGGCTAACAAAGCAAGTCTGCGCCTTATCAAGCTTGCAACTGCCCTTCATGCCATTGTTCACGTCCGTAAGCCCAACGCCTTGCGCCGACTTGCAAAGCTCTTTCAGCCGCGCGGTGTCGATGCTCATTAGCCCGAACGAAGCGCAGGTAGTGTCTTTCTTGCATTTAAATGTCACCCTAACGCTTTCATTCTTGAAATCGCCGAGGCAGTACAAACCATTATTTGACGAATTAGGATAATTTGTGCGTGTAACTGATGAGTTCACCGAGATGTCGAATGCATCAAATATAGGCTCGGAGAGATGATTTGTAAGCTCATCGAAGCAATCCGTATAAAGCGCACAGGTGCCGTCAACATCGAATTCGTAAGTTACTGTATCTCCCATGTGGAATGTGTATTTACCGTCTTTTTTCGTCAGTTCGCCGGTCGGCTCATACCTTGTCACAAGGTTTTCGCCGAGCAGCGCCTCGCTCAGATATTGCTGAACGCCGATGCGGTCAAGTTCATCGGGCAGATCTTCCTTACCGTCTAGCGAGCCTTTATCTGCCAGCAGACCCATAGGCAGGTAGTTTGGCAAATGCTCTATGCGTCCCGCTTTTGACTGGTAAATAATACTGCTGCCGTCGCAGCCGCCGTTGATCTCGTACTTTATCGAAAGCATAGCGTCGGTAAGGCGCGTGCCATCGACGGCAAGAGTTTCCATCCAAACGCCGCTGTAACCCAGCCGCTTCATTGTGAACATGAAATTGCGGTCGTTCAGCGAGGTGTAGTGTGAAATGGTATCATAACCCAGCGCGCCGATCATGTTATTATTGTAAAATTTTGCATAGGATTTCACGCGGTAAAAATCGTCGTCGTCAATTCGGTCAGCAAGGTCGTAAGCTTCTGACTGGCTTTTGTTGATCTCCTCATTGTGCATCGCGGGGTAGCCGATGTAAACGCCGCTGCTGAAAAAGCTCTCGCCGACGAAAACTATCGCACAGAACGACAGGAAAACGGTCTTGTGCATAAAACCTTTGCGGTAGAAAAAGTGTGCCATTCCGTATATTGCCAGCACGATCAGGAACACCGAAATAAGCCATTTGAACGACTCCAGATCGCCCCAAAGGGTGCGCGAGAAACGGCTGATCTCCTCTTTTTTCTTGTCAGCGAGGGTGTTCATGTAGTAGAACGCCAGTGCCGCCGCAACGCCGCAGACCGCGAGCGTTACGATGTTGACAGGTAAATTTTTCTTAAACTCAACGGGTTTTTCGAGGGAATATGCCGCGCAGAAGAGTATAAGGAAGATGGTTATAAACCCAAATCTACACGGGAATGACATATAGTTGCCCGTATGCCACATTTTGTTTATAGGCTCAATGAACATCGGTATCAGCGTCAAGCCAAGTAAGAGGATAAGGCGTTTGTTCCGCGCGCTGTGGTCGCAGCGAACGGCGATGTCCGTAACGGTTATCACTATGGCGAACGCCGAGCAGAAAAGCATTGGCAGAATTGTAAAGAAATTGGTGATGAAGTCCGAGCCAACTATCGAATCAACTACCGTAGTTTCACCCCTGCCCGAGCTTAAATACTGGAGCAGCGAGGGCAGCCAGACCACTGCCGTCAGCAGTGCCGAGATCGCCGAACCGACAAGTATATCGCGGCAGACGCGGCTGCAAAATTCATGGCTGTGTGCTCCAAGAATATACACAACTGTAAATAGTAGTATGAAAATTACCACCATATAGCTGATATAGTAGTTGACTACCACCATTGATGAGAGCACGAATATGTACATAAGCGGCTTTTGCCTGCGCGTTATCCTATCCAGCGCGATCATCAGCAGCGGGAAAAGGTACATCATGTCAAGCCAGATAATATTTTGAAAATACATCATCGCGTAGCCTGATACAGGGTACATCACGCTGAGTAGCATTACAGAAAATGGGTCGAGCTTTTTTCGGCAGAGGGTGAAGCAGAGCGAAGCCGTGAACGCCGTGGCCGACATTTTCAGCGCAACGAGGACATTCGCGAACATCATCATATCCGCCTTATCGACAAATTTCACGAGGAATGTGAACGGGCTTGCCAAAAAGAAAAAGAACACGCCGAAAAAGTTCATTCCGCCCGAATTTTTCATGTTAAGGAAAAAACCGCTTTTGCCGTCTAAAATATCCTTAAACTGGTTGAGCAGAGGAACTACCTGCTGCGACATATCGCACCATGAAAGGGAACGTGTTCCAAACGGATACATACTGTTTTGGTAATAAAATACCATCATGAAGTACATTACGAAAAATGCGGGGAAAATTATCGACGCGTAATGCACTATTTTACTGCCTTTGATCTTCATTTTTATTGCCTCTCTTTTGCGGGGATTATTTATATAAATTCATTATAGCACATCTTCAGCGAATTTTCTACATCTCGGAAACAAATTTGTAACATTATCCAAAAATCCGCACAAAAACTGTTGATTTGTAACATAGCGAAAAAACTCCCGCCGACCGTGAAAAGTCAGCGGGAAAATCTATACCTTTATAATAAGATTGTCAGCAGAGCGATCGCCAGACCCACTATCGTGAAGATGAGCGCTTTTGCGAGCGTTACCTCGCTGCGGATAGTGCGGAATTTGCCCTTTTCGCCGAGGCAGAGCTTTACTTTTCCGCCCTGTTTCAGCCGGCAAGGGCGGTACGCCTCGCGCGGCATGAAGTACTTTACCTCGCCCTCCTGCTCGTACTCGAAGCGCGGCATTAGGTAGCGGTTCATCGAAGCGGAGCGGTTCTCCTCAGTGACCTCGGTGACGGTGGCTTCGACAATGGTGGAGTAGCGCTTTTTGCGAACGGGACGAAGTTCCCAAAGCATTACAATGCCGTAGCGGCATACTAAAATGCCGCCGAATAGCAGCACTGTACGCAACAGAAAAACAAACATCATAAAGCCCGAAACGCGCTCGGAAATATTAAAAATATCAAGTCCGCCCATAGTGCAGATCTCCTTTTTACAAACAGATTTTAGTATATTTTATCACAATAATAAGAACATATTGCAATGCTTTGATTAACTATAGATTAACAGTTGTCCGCCGTATATGCCGTTTTCAGCGTATTACCATAAAAAAGGGGTTGACATAGCGCGGCGGATATTGTATAATTAAAGTATGTGGAAACGCAAATTAAGGAAAGTTGAAAAGGATTGGTAGCATGAGATCAAAAATAATTGCCGCCGCAGCAGCCGCGGTTTTCCTCTCGGCGGGCGCGCTTACAGCTTTTGCCGACTATGGTTACGAGGACTACAATACCGATTACGGCTACGGCGATTACAACGACTATAATTACGATTACAACACCGATACGGACTATACATACGACGACACCTACACGGGTTACGGCACATACGACACGGAAACTTCTTCCACCGACCCCACGCAAGACCACCCGACAGTGGTTTCGCTGACGCCGACAAAGATCAAGGACATGAAGTTTTCGGCGGCGCTGAAGATCAAGAACAAAAAGCCGATAACCGCGGCGGACATCACGATAAATTACGACGCTGACGTTTTCAAAGTTACGGGCAATCAGGTGCACGAGGAAGCGGGCGGCGAGGCTGCCGCGACCGACATGGGCTCTGGCGTATTTCAGTACATTTACACCAACACTGCCGGCTCGGAGTATGACGGCGACTATCTGACGATAGATTTTCAGATACTTGACCCGACCGTGCGCTCGTCCGTGCTGTATATAACTGTAAATTCGATACTTGATGGAGATTCGCAGTCGATAACCGCGACCGCCGATGGAACGATAATCCAGATAGAGGGTGCTGTTCCTGCCGACGCTTCCGCTGACGAGTCGATGTACACTGAGCTGCGCGTTGCGAAAAGCGACCAGACGATAACTTTCAGCTCGCTGGGTCTGAAAGACGTAAAGAGCGTGACTTTTGAGGACGGCTCGCTCGCGACCGCTGACGACAAGGGCATATCCACACTCGCCGAGGGTCTTACCAACATGACTGTTGAATTTAACGACGGCACGTTCAAATATTACAGATTAGTCATCTCCACGCAGAGCGCTGTTACGCAGACCGAGAGCGCTGCGGAAGCGGGCGCGACGATAGAAAACGCCGCCGACACGAATGCGACATCTGTTACCAAGATCGAAAGCAGCAGTTCGGAGCGCACTAAGAAATTCGTGATATTCTTGTTGGTGCTGCTAGCGATAGCGGCGCTGATAATCGAGTATTTTGCAGTATTCGGCAATCCGTACAAGCGTTACGCGCTGAGGAGCAATATCAAGCCGAAGCCTGAGAAAGAGCCGCAAACGCCGATAGATGACGACGATTTCTTCCCTGAAGAGCCCGACCGCAGTGAAGATACCGAGGGCGATGAAGAGGAAGTTGCGGAAGCTGACGAAGCCGATACGGAAGAGTACGAAGAGGCTGAGTCGGAAGAGGAAACTGAGGAATATTCTGAGGAAGAAGCCGAGGAATATGAAGAGTCCGAGCCCGAAGCGGAAGCCGCCGAGGACGAAGAGTCTGACGAAAACGAAGAAAAGTAATTATAAAAAATACGGAGCGTTCAGTTGCGAGCGCTCCGCTTTTTTGTGTTCAAATATTTATATTACGATGCTTGCTCAAACTGGCTATTGTAAAGCTCGGCGTAGAAGCCGCCGCGCTCCATCAGCTCGTTGTGAGTACCGCTTTCGATAACGTCGCCGTCTTTCATTACCAGTATGAGGTCTGAGTTCTTTATTGTGGATAGTCTGTGAGCAATAACAAAGCTAGTTCTGCCTTTCGTCAACTCGTCCATCGCACGCTGGATTATCAACTCGGTGCGGGTATCGACCGAGGATGTCGCCTCGTCGAGAATGAGCATCGGCGCGTTTTGCAGCATCGCGCGGGCAATCGTGAGAAGCTGTTTCTGACCAGCCGAGATAGAGGCGCTTTCGGAAAGCACGGTATCGAAACCGTTCGGCAGCGAGTGTACAAATTTATCCAGTCCGCAGGCGCGGCAGACCTGCTCCAGCTGCTCATCAGTAATGCCCTGCATATTGTAGACCAGATTTTCGCGAACCGTGCCCTCGAAAAGCCAAGTGTCTTGCAGCACCATGCTGAAAAGCTCGTGCACTTTTTCGCGCGTAAGCTCGGTTATCGGCACGCCGTCGATCTTTATTTCGCCGCTGCAGATCTCGTAAAAGCGCATCAGCAAATTGACCATCGTGGTCTTGCCAGCGCCGGTAGGGCCGACTATCGCGACCTTCTGACCGGGGCAAACCTCCGCCGAAAAGTCGTTGATTATGACCTTATCGGGCGTATCGGGGTAGCTGAAATGGACGTGCTCGAAGCTTACTTTGCCGCGAATTTCGGGCAGCTCGGCGGTCTTTTCGCTTTCGTCAGCCATCTCTTCGCTTTCGAGGAAGTCGAAAATGCGGTGCGCCGAAGCGGAAGCCGTCTGCATATTCGTCATGCCCTGCGCTATCTGCGTGAGCGGGGTGGTGAAAAGGCGGACGTAGAGAATGAACGAAACTATCACGCCGAACTCTATCGTGCCGTTCATCGCGAGGATAGAGCCGACAACGCAGACCGCAACGTAAGCAATGTTGCCGATGATGTTCATGAGCGGTTGCATAATGCCCGAAAGGAACTGCGAACGCCAGTTAGCGTCGTAGACAGCGGCGTTCAGGCTATCGAAATGCGAGAGCACCTTGCGCTCAGCGCGGCTGATGCGGACGACCTCGTGACCCGAGTACATTTCTTCAACGAAGCCGTTCAGCTCGCCCAAACTTTTCTGGCGCGCCGCGAAAAAGCGCTGCGAGCGCGACATTATCAGCACCACCAATCCCATGCCGACGAACGTTACCGCCAGCGAGATGAGCGCCAGCCGCCACTGGGTCGCGAACATCATGATAAGGCAGCCGACGAACTGCGTTGCCGCGCTGATTATGGTCGGCAGACTGTTTGTCAGACCCTGCTGGAGGGTGGAAACGTCGTTAGTCATGCGGCTGAGTATGTCGCCCTGCGTGTGGGTGTTAAAATATTTCTGCGGCACGCGGTTGATCTTTTCCGAAAGCTCGCCGCGCATACGGTAGGACATTTTCAGCGTTACCACCGCCATGATGTAATGCTGAACGAAGCCGAAAAGCGCGCTGAGCAGGTATATCGCCGCGAGGAAAATGCCTATCTTCGCGATCTTGCCGAGGTCGATGCCGCCGAGCAGACCGTCTGACATTATCGTCGCCATATCGCCGATCTTGTTCGGGCCGATTATAGTCATGACCGCGCTGAGCGCCGCGAGGACGAGGGCGAGGATCACCACGCCGATGTCGCCGTGCAGATATTCCGAAAGGCGCGGCAGGGCTGTGCGTATACCGACGTCTTTATTTTTTCTCATGTCAGTCCCCTCCTTACGCCAATTCGCTCGCGCTGAGCTGCGAGGTAGCTATCTCGCGGTAAACGCTGCAATTTTTCATAAGTTCTTCGTGTGTGCCCAAGCCAACCATCTCGCCGCGGTCGAGCACGGCTATCTTATCTGCGTGACGGATAGTGCTTATACGCTGCGCGACGATTATTTTTGTCGAGCCTGCGAGCTGCTTGTTCAGACCCTCGCGGAGCTTCGCGTCAGTACGGTAATCGAGCGCCGAGAACGAGTCGTCAAAAATAAGTATCTCAGGCTTACGCGCCAGCGCACGCTCTATCGAAAGGCGCTGCTTCTGACCGCCCGAAACGTTTCTGCCCATCTGCGCTATCGCGTAATCGCTGCCGCCCTCAAGCTTATCGACAAACTCTTTTGCCTGCGAAATCTCTATTGCAGATCCAAGGTCTGCGTCGTCGAACTGCTGAGCGCTCTCGCCGAAAAATACGTTTTCGCGAACAGTGCCCGAGAAGAGCACGGCTTTTTGCGTGACGTAGCCGAGCTTATCATACAGCGCGGCGAAAGTGTAATCCTTGACGTTTACGCCGTCCACAAGCACCTCGCCCGAGGTCGCATCGAAGAAGCGCGGGATTAGGCTGACTAGGGTAGTCTTGCCGCTGCCCGTAGCGCCGATGACCGCGAGCGTTTCGCCCTTTTCCACACGGACGTTTATGCCGCTGAGCTGTTCGGAGGAAGCGTGCGGATAGCGGAAGGAAACGTTTTTGAACTCCACCGTACCGACCTCGCTGCCCTGCTGCACGCCGCCCTCTTTTACGTTAGCCTCGCGCTCGAGCACATCGTTGATACGCTCAGCCGACACCTGCGCCTGCGGGAGGAGCATAAATATCATGACGAGCATCATGAATGACATCACGACGTAGGTCGCGTAAGTGCTGAAAACCAGCACCTCGCTGAACATCGAAAGGCGCGCGGCTGGGTCGGTAAGGGCGATGTTGTTGACAAGCGCCGCGCCGACCCAGTATATCGCGAGCGCCAAACCGTTCATGCCCAGCCCCATAGTCGGCTGAACGAGGGCGAAGAGCTTTTGGTTTTTCATCTGAAGCTGCATCATGCCCATATTCGGCTCGTCGAATTTATCATTCTGAAATTTCTCGGCGTTGAAAGCGTGCACTACGTTTATGCCGTTGAGGTTTTTCGCGCGCTACGCGGTTGATCTTATCCGTCATTTTCTGCACAAGGCGAAAGCGCGGTATACAGCTGCTCATGATAAGGAAAATGCTGACTATCAGCACGACCACGAAAGCCGCGGTGACCGCAGAGAGCTGCCAGCTTTTGCCGAGAATTTTTATTATCGCCCAGACCGCCATTATCGGCGCTTTTATCATCATCTGCAAGCCCATCGCGACTATCATCTGTATCTGCGTGATGTCGTTCGTGGTGCGGGTTATAAGGCTGGGTATCGAGAAATCCTGCATTTCCTCGCTGCCTATATCCATTACGTGGTGGAAAAGCTTTTCGCGCACGGCGAAGCTGAGCCCCGAGGCGGTCTTTGAAGCAAAATAACCGCAGGCGACGGCTAGCAGCGCACTCACGGCGGTGCATCCCAGCATTTTCAAGCCGATACTCACGATGTCGGCGGTAGTGCCAGATGTTTTTATCAGCACGGTAAGCTCGGTCATGTAATCGGGCAGACGCAGATCGAAATACACCTGACACACCACGAAAACCAAGCAGACAAGCGCCATCAGCTTTTCGCGGCGGCGCAAGTTTTTCAGCAGTTTTATCATATATCTTCACTCTCCTTTTCAAACCCGTTCTTTCTCATATCCTCTATGTTTTCGCCGATCGCGGAAAGGCATTTGCGGAAAACTTCAATATCGGCATGGCTGATGCCTTTGAGCAAGCGGTGTCCGAAGCGTATTTGCAGTTCCCTGCCCTCTTTTACGATGTCCGCGGCGGAGGGAGTGAGCACCAGACGAGTTTTGCGGCGGTCGTTCGGCACAGTTTCGCGCGTAAGCAGACCCTCGTTCACCAGCCTTTCGACGTGCACGGAAACTATGCCCGATTTCAGACCGCGCATAAGGCAAATATCGCGCGCGGTGTTGTTATCCGGATTATTCGATATGAACATGAGTATATCGACAGCCATAGGCGGCAGACCTGTTTTTTTGCAGAGCGGGCGCAGCACGTTATGGTACGCCTCCATAACCCTGTTTGCGCTGTAAAACATTTTTGAAGCAGTCATTCCGTTCATTTCGTCAAAAATCCTCCTAATATAAGAAAGTCTAAAATTAGAATATCTATTATTATACGCAAATTTGTATTAAATGTCAAGCACATGGCGGTTAATATTTTATGAACGCAAAAAAACTGCACAGCCCGAAAGCCATGCAGTTTTTGTAAGCAAATTTTATTAGTATCAGCCCATTACAACTTCAACATTTACAGTCGAGCCTGCTGCGGCTACGGGGAGAACATTGCCCTCTACCGCCTTGCCGTCAACGGTAACGCTCTTAACGCCCTTGCAAACGTGCTCGGGGTTCTTAACGGTGATGTTGTAGGTAGCGCCTCTGTACTGACGTGTAGCGGTAAGGCCGTTCCACTCGTGAGGAATGGAAGGATCGAGCTTCAGACCGTCGAAATCAGCCTGTACGCCGAGGATGTACTGGGAAATAGCTACCATGTTCCATGCGGCAGTACCTGTCAGCCAGCTATTCTTGCCCTCGCCGAATCTGCTTGCGTCCTTACCTGCGATCATCTGACCGTAAACGTAAGGCTCGGTCTTGTGCAGGTCGGAGATCTCTTCGTTGAACGCGGGAGCGATCTTGCTGTAATACTCGAAAGCTTTATCACCTCTGCCGGCGTAAGCCTCAGCGCAGATTATCCATGCGTTGTTGTGGGTGAAGATACCGGCGTTTTCCTTGTATCCGCCGGGATAAGTCGAAATCTCGCCGTACTGGATATAGTACTTGGAGAATGCGGGGTTGTTCAGAACAAGGCCGTACTTGGTATTGAGGTACTTGTCGATAGACTCAAGGGTCTTGATGTCAGCGCCCTCGTCCTTGCCTATCTCAGACATTACGGCAAAGCCCTGCGGCTCGATGAAGATCTTGCCCTCTTCGCACTCCTTAGAACCCATCTTAGCGCCTGTGGAGTCGTAAGCTCTGAGGAACCAATCGCCGTCGAACGCAGAATCCATAACGTTCTTCTTCATCTTGTCGATCTCAGCCTGAGCAGCGGCAGCTTCATCGTCCTTGCCGAGGTGCTTTAGGATAGCAACGTAGTTTGGACCTGTATATGTGAATAATGTAGCAACCATAACAGACTCAGCAACCTTTGAGTAACCGCCTTCAGCAGCGAACTTCGGGTTGGTGTAAGTCTGGAAGCTTTCACCCGGTGTATCGGAGAAGCAGGAAAGGTTGATGCAGTCGTTCCAGTCAGCTCTCATAGCGAGCGGCAGACCGTGAGGGCCTACGTTATTAACTACGCGGTAGAAAGATACCTTGAGGTGGTCGAGCATCGGCTTAGCCTTTGACTCATCGTTATCGTAAGGTACCATTACGTCGAGGATAGACCAGTCGCCTGTTTCTTTAATATATGCGGAAACGGAAAGGATCAGCCACAGCGGGTCGTCGGAGAAGTCGCCGCCGATATCAGCGTTGCCCTTCTTGGTGAGGGGCTGGTACTGGTGATAGCAGCCGCCGTCCGGGAACTGTGTGGAAGCGATGTCGATAATACGCTCTCTTGCTCTGTCCGGGATCTGGTGAACGAAGCCGAGAACGTCCTGGTTGGAATCACGGAATCCCATACCGCGGCCGATACCGCTCTCGAAGTAGGAAGCGGAGCGTGAAAGGTTGAAGGTGACCATGCACTGGTACTGGTTCCAGATGTTGACCATGCGGTTTACCTTTTCATCGGGAGTGTCAACGTTGATAACGCTGAGCAGTCTGTCCCAAGTTGCTTTCAGCTCTGCCATGCCAGCGGCTACCTTTTCGGGAGTATTATACTGCTCTATCATTGCGAGAGCCTTTTCCTTATTGATAGTTACGCCGTCAGCCTCAAACTTCTTATCAACGGGCATTTCAACATAGCCGAGAATGAATACGAGGGTCTTAGACTCGCCGGGAGCGAGGGTTATCTTCTTGTAGTGAGAAGCGATGGGCGACCAGCCGTCAGCGAAAGAATCGTTAGCCTTGCCGGCAAGTACAGCCTGCGGGTTATGGAAACCATTGTAAAGACCGATGAAAGAATCTCTGTCAGTATCGTAGCCGTCGATCTCGTCGTTTACTGTATAGAATGCGAAATGATCTCTTCTGTCTCTATACTCAGTCTTGTGGTATATGGTAGAACCTACTACTTCTACGCGGCCTGTGCTGAAGTTTCTCTGGAAGTTGGTGCAGTCGTCCTGCGCGTCCCAAAGGCACCATTCTGCAAAGGAGAAGAAGGAGAAGGTCTTTTCTGCGTCGCTCTCGTTAGTAAGAACTACCTGCTGAACTTCGCCCGCGTAATTCTGCGGTACAAAGAAAGTAGCTTCGGCTTTCAGACCGTTTTTCTTACCTGTGATGATGGTATAGCCCATACCGTGGCGGCACTCATAGAAGTCAAGCTCTGTCTTTACAGGTGACCAGCCGGGGTTCCAGATAGTTTCGCCGTCTTTTTATGTAGAAATATCTTCCGCCCATATCTATAGGCACATTATTGTAGCGGTATCTTGTTATACGGCGCAGTCTTGCGTCCTTATAGAAAGAATATCCACCCGCTGTGTTGGAGATGAGCGAGAAGAACTCCTGTGTTCCGAGGTAGTTTATCCACGGATATGGAGTTCTGGGGTTTGTGATGACGTACTCTTTGTTCGCGTCGTCAAAGTAGCCAAACTTCATGTTTAAATATCCACCTTTCGATATATTATGATTTTATTTTAAGGCAACACCGCACATCAAATATGCGAGCCTTGCTTGTAAAAATTTTCAGCCGTAAAGACTGATACCCTCGTCGGTAATTTCGGAAATGATATAATCCAGCCCGTCGAAATGCACAAGTATCCTGCGCTGCATCACGGTATCCGCCTGCGAGTCGTAAGAAACGTTAGTCTCCACGCTGATATTCGCGCCGTCGCCGCTTTTGCTGAGGGTGCATTTGCCGAATTCAACAGTTGTCACCCCGCCCGTTTCGGTCTCGGAATAAGAATCTATATCCAAAGCTTTCGCGGCGGTCTTGGTCATAAGCGCCGTCGCCTGCTCATAATCGCCGCTGTCCATATAGCTGTACCAGCGGGTTATGACGTCGCGCGCGCCGTCGCAATACTCTATCGCCCTGCCCTGCAAGTCGATCTCATGCGGCTCGGCAGGCTGAGTTTCCGTTTCAGAGGACTCGTCCGCCGCTTCTGTCATAACAGCCGTTATGGTAGCCGCGGGCTGCTCAGCCGTAGCCGTCGTGGTGACCGCCGCGGAAGAAGAGCTTTCGGCGGAAGAAGCGCCGCTTTCAGCAAAATTTCCGCAGGCGCAAAAGCAAAGCACCGCAGCCGAAGCAGCCATCATTGCCGATATTTTCCTTCTTGTCATATCATAAGATCTCCCCGTAATAAGCTGCTTTTATAAACTCAGCGCTGTGAAACAGGCTTCGCGCTGCTGAATATTGCCGAATAAAAATAGTAGCTTATCTCAAATCCGCCGCTGTAAAGCACGGCGTCTTTATATCCATTATCTTTTACCATAGAATAGATCTCGCCGGTATCGTCAGAAACTTTTTCGCCCTGCTGCATTTGTGAGTAGGTTTTCTTGGGGATCTGCAGCTGAACGAATTCGTCTTTATCCTCAAAACCGACGAAATATTTGCCCGACTGAGTACTCAGCACATATTCATACGGCTCAGCGACCGTAACGCCTTGGTAATCGGCGTAGATATGGTTGCCGCTTAAAATAAACGCCACAACGGTGTATATCATCAGACCCGCGCTGCCTAAAAAGCCGTATACTTTTGCCGAAGAATCGCTGCGGTGAAAGCCGCGCTCGCAAATCAGCGCCACTATCAGCACCGCGAGCATTATCAGCGCCAACACAAGCCCTATGCGGTTATTGCGCAGGAAAATGCGTATCGCTTCCTTGCCGCTGAGCACGTCTACTTTCTTGCCCGCTTTATCGCGAAACTCGAACACAAGCATACTGGTAAGCGCGCTGAGCAGGAATAACGCCCGCCACTTCATCTTTTGGTCGAGAAATTTCTCTTCCTCTGGCGTGAACGGCTGATCGTCGTCGATAATCGGCGCTTCGTTTATATCTTCTCTATTCATATTGTAAAGAAGCGCTGCCAGCACTCAAAGCTTTCGCCCTTTGCAAGCTCTTTATAGCCTGTAACTTCGTCGCTGAGCTTTAAGTTCGCGCAGTTTATCATTGCCGTCATAGGCTCGGGACAGAAATATCCGTTGCCGCCGCGGTCGTTCCACATATTCCAGAATTTATATTCTTTAGACACCTCGTTGCAAAGACGCTTGCCAGTATCCTTATCGGTGATGACTACGCCGTAGAAAGGCTTGCCGTCAAGCTCGTTATCGCAGGCGGTGTACATATCGTTCGAGATCTGGTGGAGGACGGGGCGCATAGTGCCGTTTTTGTAGCGCATATCCTTAGTGCCGAGCGGCAGAAGCTTCTCGGTAGGCAGGCAGCGCTTGTCCAGCTCGCAGCGCTCAACTATCGGCACGCTCAGGCGCAGCGACTTCTGTCTGCCGCCGTCGGTGATAGGCGCGTTTATGCAGGTGTGTGTGCAGATGGAAACGGGCAGCTTTTTATCAGAGAGATCCTCCAGCTTTACCTTATGGGTAAGCCCGTTGTCCGAAAGCTCGAACGTGTAAGTTATCTTAAAATCTATCGGGAAATACTGATACATTGGGTCTTCTGCGCCGTGTGTAAACGATGTCACGAGAACGGCTTTGTCCTCCTCAGCAGCGACCTTTTCTATTTTATGCGCACGCTTGTGCACCCAGCCGTGAAGATGGTTGCCCAGCTTTACCTCGTTTACAGGCAGATGATAAGCGCCATCGGAAGTCTTCATCAGGCCGCCGTCGAAGCGGTTCGGCAGATAAAGCGTAGGCAGCCCCCATATTTCGCGGGCCTTATCTATCTGCGCCGCGGAACATTTATCGGAATATCTGAAAACCTCGATACCCGCCTCTTCATCGCGCATACGCCAAACGGAAGAGCCGTACTCGGGCGAGATCACCGCAGAATATTTTCCATATTCAAGCAGAACGCATGAAACGCCCTTCATCACAAAGCCTTCTTTGGCAGTTATCTTTTTATTCATATGAATTCTCACCCTTATTTTTATAGTTTTCGCGAAGTTGCTTAAACGTTTTCGTTTTTTATTCAGAGCAACTTCACATTTGTAATTATAGCATATTTATTTCTAAATAGCAATAGTTTTTTGTACAATTTTTAATTTTTTATTTGTCAAAACTGACCGAAAACGATTTAGATGGCTACTTTGTACGTTTATTTATATATCTGGTGTGCAGCTTGGAATATACTATTTTTTGGCTGGAGTAGAGTCCGTAATAGCCCGAAAGCATATAGCTCACGCCGCACGCCGCCGCGAAGAGAACTATGCCATCGCTGCCAAAAAGTTCTAAGCTCAGGAAAAGCGAAGCCGTAGGGCAATTCACCACCGAACAGAAGAGCGCGACAATGCCGACCGCCGCCGCGAAACGTGCGTCAAGCCCTATCAGCGGGGAAAATGCGCAGCCGAGGGTCGCGCCGATGAACATTGTCGGAACTATCTCGCCGCCTTTAAATCCGCAGCCGATGGTCACCGCGGTGAAGATAATTTTGAGCAGAAACGCGGCGGGGTGCGCATTGCCCTCTAGCACGGCGTTTTCGATAACGTTCATTCCCGCACCGTTGTAATCGGTAGTCCGCAGGAGCAAAGTCAGCGCGAGTATCACCGCTCCGCCGACCGCCGCACGCTGGTATTTGTTCTCAAAAAACTGCGAAAACCACTTGTTCGCCGTTTTCATCGCAACGCAGAAAAAAATGCTTATCACCGCACAGACCGCCGCGAGAATGCAGACCCGCACGACTGAGCCGAACGAGAGGTGCGGCACGAATTTGCTGATATTGAAGCGAGTCGGCTCGGCTTTCATGAGCAGCGAAATCCCGTAAGCCGTAAGCGAGGAGGCGATGCACGGAACGAGCCCCGCGTAGTAGATAACGCCAACGCTTATGACCTCCATCGCGAAAAAGCAGGCGGTAAGCGGCGTGCCGAAAAGCGCCGAGAAAAGCGCGCTCATGCCGCACATCACCGCCAGCCCGATGTCCTGCTCCTTAACGCCGAAAAGCTCGCCTATGCGGTTGCCGATACTGCCGCCGAGCTGGAGCGCCGCGCCCTCACGTCCCGCCGAACCGCCCGCAAGATGAGTTATCACCGTAGCGACAAATATCAGCGGTGCCATTCGCAGTGGGACGTGGTCTTTCGTGCGTATCGAGCTGATTATAAGGTTCGTGCCGCCGTCGTTATCGAAGCCGAAAATGTGGTAGATCAGCGCGATGAGCGCGCCGGCAGCGGGCAGCGTGAAGATGACCCAGCCATGCTCACCGCGGAACTCGGTAGCGGCGTTCACCGCCATGTGGAAGAGCGCTCCGACAACTCCGCCGACCACGCCCGTGACCGCCGCGATGACTGTCCATCTAAAAAATATGAACATATAATGTCCCGCCGACTCCGACTCTGCTATCAATCTGCGTTTCAGCCTTCTGGCAAGCATTTCAGCAGCCCCTTTCGTTCATGAAAAAAGGCGGAGAAGTATCCGCCTTTTAAAAATTTTTGACAATATCTTGCGAAGATCAAGCTTCTGCGATAACCTCAACCTCTACGAGAACGTCCTTAGGAAGCTGCTTTACAGCAACGCAGGAACGTGCGGGCTTGAAAGTGAAATACTTTCCGTAAACGCCGTTAAATGCAGCAAAATCGCCCATTTCTTTAAGAAAGCATACGGTCTTTACAGCCTTATCGAGGCTGCTTCCTGCCGCTTCGAGTACAGCCGCAAGGTTCTTGCAGACCTGCTCGGTCTGCTCTTCGATGGTCTTAGCTGTAACGTCGCCTACTGCAGGGTCGATAGCTATCTGACCAGAAGTGAAGATTAGTCCGCCGACCTTTTTAGCCTGCGAATAAGGGCCTATCGCGTCAGGTGCATTCTTGGTGTAAACTGTTTCTGCCATGTTGATCTACTCCTTTATATTTGATATTTGAACATACTGCCGATCAGCAGTAAAGTGAATATGTACCGTGATTTTCGCGGCTGACGAACTCGGTGTACTCAAGCGCGCTGCCGTTTTTATACGCGGCGATGAGCTTTCGCGTGAGGTCGGGAACATCGTCGCGGGCGAGGGCTTCGTCAATATCGACCCACACCGCTTCGCTGTTTTCGTCGCCGTCGGAATGTGCTTCGCCGCCGACATAGTCCGCCGCGAAAACGACATACCAATCTTTGAGATTAAAGCGAACGCCGACAAGCCGCTTCGGCTCAGCCGTGATGCCTGTTTCCTCCAGCACTTCGCGCACGCAAGCCTGCTGGGGAGTTTCGTTATCTTTCAGATAGCCGCCCGGGATTATAAGCCGCCCCTTGCCCGCGCCGTAAGTGTGGCGGACAAGGAGAATTTTGCCATCGTGCTCGACTATCGCGGCAACTGATTTCTGCCAATTTTCTGCCATATCTGCCGCCTATTACTTGTTTACTAGCTTGAAGCCTGCATCGGTAAGAGCCTTTCTTATCTCAGCCTTGTGCTCGTAATTTCTGGTTTCGAGAACTATGCGGAGTATGCAGTCGGTTATGTCGCTGTCCTCGCTGGCGCGCTCGTGGTGAACGGAAACAACGTTGCCGCCGAGGTCTGCAATAAGCTTGGAAACATCTCTCAGCTGACCGGGCTTGTCCTCTAGCTGAATAGTGAGCGTGTCGGAGCGGCCGGACTTGAGCAGACCGCGCTTGATGACGCGCGAAAGGATAGTAACGTCGATGTTGCCGCCCGAAACAAGGCAAACGACCTTTTTGCCCTTTATGGGAACTTTATTAAACATTACCGCCGCAACCGAAACCGCGCCAGCACCCTCTGCGATAAGCTTATGCTGCTCGATCAGTGCGAGGATAGCCGAGGAAATCTCGTCGTCGGTAACGGTAACAACGTCGTCAACGTACTTCTTGCAAAGCTCGAAAGTGTGCTCTCCCGGCTCTTTTACCTTGATGCCGTCGGCGATGGTCGAAACAGAATCGAGGCACTCGATCTTATCGTCTTTGAGAGAATTTACCATAGAAGGTGCACCAGTTGCCTGAACGCCGTAGACCTTAATGTTAGGATTGAGCGATTTCAGCGCGAAGGCAACGCCCGAGATAAGTCCGCCGCCGCCGACGGGAACGACTACTGCGTCGAGGTCGGGAAGCTGTTCGAGCAGCTCAAGGCCGATAGTTCCCTGACCTGCGATAACGTTTTCGTCGTCGAAGGGATGTATAAATGTGTAATTATTTTCCTCTTTAAGCTGGAGCGCTTTGTTATAAGCATCGTCATAAACGCCCGGAACAAGGCAGATCTCAGCGCCATAGCTTCTAGTCGCCTCGACCTTAGAGATCGGCGCGCCGTCGGGCAGGCAAATTACGGCTTTTATGCCATTCTTTTTAGCGGCAAGCGCAACGCCCTGAGCATGGTTGCCAGCGGAACAGGCGATAACTCCCCTTGCTTTCTCCTCATCTGTAAGCTGGGAAATTTTGAAATACGCACCTCTCACCTTAAACGAACCTGTTACCTGCAAATTTTCCGTTTTGAGGTAAACGTCAGCGTCGGGATTGATCTTTTTTGCTTTAATGCACTGAGTAGGCGCGAGCACCTCTTTCAGAACGTGAGAAGCCTTGTAGACTTTATCCAGAGTCAGCATAAATTACCACCATTACCTTTCCATATAAAATAAAAAATCTCCGCTTTCGATAAAAATCGAAGGCGAAGACGTAAAATTCTCCGTGTTACCACTTCGTTTGCCGCAAAATGCAGCCACTCATTATCCTTTAACGCAGGAAACGTGCGAAGCTAAAGAAAAACATTCACTCCGCAGGCTCAGGGATGATCTGCTCAGGGCTTTCCTGCGGCATTACACCAAACTGCCGCTCTCTGTAAGGCATTTCCCTGCTCCGTTCCCGTCGCAGCTTTTGAATATACTAATATAATACTCTCTGATTTTAAGGTTGTCAATAGATATTTTATGAATTTTTTTCGCCCGAGCAACCGCGAACATATGTTGACATTTGCACGCAAGGGTGCTATAATATATAAGGTATATCGCGAGCGGAGGTGGATAGAATTGGCAGACACAAAAGAGATAATCAACAAGATAATGGAGGACTTGCGACAGAAAAACAGCCGAAACTTTTCCGAAAAAGTCTACACCGACCAGCCTATACTTATACCCGCCTCGAAGATGAAAAATTTCACGCCGCCTAAGTACCGCGAAATGAAGGCTATCGCGCGAAGCTACCATTCATTGGATATGTCGACCGCCGAAATCTTCTATAAACAGGCAAGATTTATGGAAGCCTTTGAAGATGATTATGAATATTACGGCGATTTTGTAAGATATTACCCTACGTATCGTGATATGAACGACGAACAACTGCGTGGATATTTTTCGTGGCGCACTAAAATTCGCCATGGGCAGTATGATCCTGCGCCGCTTGCGTTCGCATTCGTCTACATTTATGAACTTCTGAACGGCATCGGCTCAACAGACCCGAAAGACGGTTTCGTAAAATTGCAGGATTTTCGTGAAAATTTCGGCAAGATCGACAACCGTATCGAGAATTACATGAAGCTTTGGTTAAACGATTTCGCTGTCTATTACGACCTCGACCCGCAGCTTATCACCGACCTTGCGCGCACCGATTTTGACAAAAACGTGCTTGCATTGGAGAACTGTGCGGATACGGATAACGATACACTTTTCTCAGCAATTACGGAGCTTTCGAGCTATCGGATTGACCGCTCTAAGCTGTACAAGAACTACTCAGACATCACCGAAAAAACGATCTGCGAGGTGTTCAGAAAAGTCTGCGAATACTACGCAAAGAACCGAAAACGCGGATATTGCGAAAAGCTTTTCGGAAAACGTGCTTCGATCTCGTACTATATGTTCAGCTCGGCGGTGTTTTTCGACCGCATAAAACGCGAAAATTATGAGTATTCGGTAAGCGGCTTGCAGAAATACCGCTGCGAAAACGGTTTCTGGACTTGCGAAAAATATTACGGAAGCCGCAAGAAAAGCACTGAACTTGGCACGCTCGTCAAGGCTGTTGACCGTGCTCTGCGCGTGAAATTAAGCGTTGAACCATACTTAAAGCCCGACAAGATAACGAAAACGTTTGAGCAGATCATTGAGAAAACTATCGGTGAAAGAAGCAGTTTTAGTGTTAAAAAGACTATTGAAAAAGAGCTTGCACCGCCGCGCGAGATCACGATAGACATTTCAAAACTCGGGCAAATTCGCGCTGCTGCGGACGTTACTTGCGAGAAGCTTATCACCGAAGAAGAGGCGTTTGACAAAACTGAACTCGAAGATATTAACATTGATGATATTTCTGCTGAACAGATGAATGATGATAAATCGGCAAGCGATGAATTGCCGATTGATGATAACGAATACGAATTTTTGAAACTAATTATATATAAAGATGAGAAAAGCGTTAGAGATTTTGCAAAGAGTAAAATGCTTATGATCTCAGTAATTGCAGACAGTATAAACGATAAGCTTTTTGATATGTTTGACGATACAGTATTGGAATTTGAAAGCGACGTTCTAACGTTATTGAGGACTATCTGGAGGAGCTGAAAGGACTGATAAAGCCATGAAGATACCTAAGAGGATTGCGGCAACTTTAATAAATTCACTCAAAGGCGGCGTTGTGCCGAGAATAGGTCTGCCATACATCACGGTCGGCAGGGAAAACGAGATCAACGCTCTGCTGCACGATGTTGACATAATCGCGGACGGCGGCGCTTCGTTCAGATTTATAATGGGCAAGTACGGAAGCGGTAAAAGTTTCCTGCTGCAAACTATACGAAATTACGTTATGGACCGAAATTTCGTAGTTTGCGACGCTGACCTTTCGCCCGAAAGACGTTTGCAGGGTACGAAGGGTCAAGGTCTTGCCACTTACAAGGAACTCATACGAAATATTTCCACGAAAACACGTCCCGAGGGCGGCGCGCTGACGCTGATCTTGGACAGGTGGATAAACGCCGTGCAGACCGAAACCGCTGCCGAAAGCGACCTTACTCCCGACTCGCTCGAGTTTGAAAAGGCGGTCGAGAAGAAGATCTACGCGGTCGTCAATTCGCTGAACGAAATGGTGCACGGCTTCGATTTTTCGCGCCTGCTGACCCTCTACTACCGCGCGTTTGCCGAGGGCGATGACGAAACTAAAGGCAAGGTCGTCAAGTGGTTTCGCGGCGAGTATGCAACGAAAACCGAAGCGAAATGCGAGCTGGGCGTGAACATCATCATTACTGACGAGGATTGGTACGAATATATCAAGCTTTTCTCGGCTTTTCTGAAAATGGCAGGATATTCCGGAATGCTTATACTGATTGACGAACTGGTCAATATTTACAAAATACCCAACAGCATAACGCGTCAGTACAATTATGAAAAAATATTGACAATGTACAACGATACGCTTCAAGGCAAGGCGAAGTACATCGGCATAATCATGTGCGGCACGCCGCAGTGCATTGAGGACACGCGGCGCGGCGTTTACAGCTACGAGGCGCTGCGCTCACGGCTGGCGGAGGGGCGTTTTGGAGGCGAGGTAAGCGATATGCTCGCGCCAGTCATCAAGCTTTCGCCGCTGACTTACGAGGAAATGCTGGTGCTGATCGAGAAACTTGAGGACATTCACTCGGGGCTTTTCGGCTACGAGAACAGGTTACAGCAAGAAGATCTGATAGATTTTATTAAGATCGAGTACAGCCGAGTCGGCGCAGACACGAACATCACGCCGCGCGAGGTCATTCGCGACTTCATCGAGCTGCTCGACATCACCTATCAAAACCCGCAGCTCGACGTTCGCAGTCTGCTAAATTCTGAGAAATTTGAATTTGCAAAGCCTGCGCTTGAGGAACAGGCGCAGCAGACGGCGGAAGATTTCGCGGAATTTGAGATCTGAGGGCTGTGACTTATGGATATTTTTAACAGATACGCACCTTTTATACAAGATTTTATCTACCAAAACGGCTGGGAATCTCTGCGGGCGATACAGATGGCGGCGGGCGACGCGATATTCAACACCAGCGAAAACGTTTTACTTTCCGCCTCGACCGCTTCGGGCAAGACCGAGGCGGCTTTTTTCCCGATACTCACCCTCTTTTCCGAAGATATGCCGACCTCTGTCGGCGCGATCTACATCGGCCCGCTAAAAGCGCTCATCAACGACCAATTCACGCGGCTGAACGACCTCTGCGCCGAGGCGAACATACCCGTTTGGCACTGGCACGGCGACGTTTCACAGTCGCACAAAAGCAAAATGCTGAAAAATCCCTCGGGCATTCTCCAGATCACGCCCGAGTCGCTCGAAGCGATGCTGCTACGCAAACACGCTGCAATTTCAAGACTTTTTGGCGACCTGCGGTTCATCGTGATCGACGAGGTACACTCGCTGATGCGCGGCGACCGCGGCGGACAGACCCTCTGCCTTATCGAGCGGCTTTCGCGAATGGCGGGCGTGAACCCGCGGAGGATAGGGCTTTCGGCGACCATTGGCGACCCGCAAAAGGCGGGCGAATTTCTCTCGGCGGGCACGGGCAGGGGCACGATCGTCCCAAAGATCGAGAGCAAAGGCACGAAGTGGCGGCTTTCGATGGAGCATTTTTACATTCAAGGCCCGCAGGCTTCCGACGGCAAACCTATTGCGAACGCTCTGCCCGAGCTTGACAGCGTCACCGACCGCGCACCAGACTCCGCCGACCCCGGTATCGGCTACATTTTCGAGCACACGCGCGGCAAAAAGTGCCTTGTTTTCGTCAACTCGCGCGAAGAGTGCGAGGCTGTCACCACCACCCTGCGGCAATACTGCGAGGCGAAGCAGGAGCGCGACCGATTTTTGATACACCACGGCAACCTCTCCGCCTCATACCGCGAGACCGCCGAGGAGATCATGAAGGACGACGAGCAGTTTCAGACCACCGTCACGACCGCCACACTCGAGCTCGGCATAGACATCGGCAGGCTTGAGCGCGCATTTCAAGTTGACGCGCCGTTTACGGTTTCCTCATTTTTACAGCGCATGGGACGAACTGGCAGGAGAGGTCTGCCGCCCGAAATGTGGTTCGTTATCCGCGAGGAAATGCCCGAAGCGCGCGCCATGCTGCCGACCACCATCCCGTGGAAACTTTTGCAAGGCATCGCGTTGGTGCAAAGCTACCTCGAGGAGCGCTGGGTCGAGCCGCCCGCTGAGGGCAAACTGCCGTATAGCCTGCTTTTCCACCAAACGATGAGCACGCTGGCTTCCCGCGGCGAGATGACGGCGGCGGAGCTGGCTTCGCGCGTGCTGACGCTCAACCAATTCAAGCGTATCTCTCGCGACGATTACAAGATATTACTGCGCCATATGCTGGAAAACGACCACATACAGCGCACCGAGCGCGGCGGATTGATAGTCGGCATTGCGGGTGAGCGAATCGTCAACTCTTTCAAATTCTACGCAGTTTTCCAAGAAAATGAAGAATACACCGTCCGCTGCGGTTCGCACGAGTTGGGAACTATCGTGAAGCCGCCGCCTGCGGGCGAGAAGATCGCCATTGCGGGGCACGTTTGGATAGTTGAGGAAGTTGACCGCAAGCGCAAGCTCGTCTACTGCGAGCAAGTCAAAGGCAAAGTGCCCGCCTATTTCGGCGAATGCCCCGGCGACATCAACACGAAGATCCTCGAGCGTATGCGGCAGGTGCTGCGCGAGCAAAAAAGCTTTCCCTACCTCATGAAAAATGCCGCGGCGCGCTTGCAGCAGGCGCGTCAAAGCGCGGATAATTCTGGTTCGGCGTACAAACCGCTGATCTGCCTGGGCGGCGATATGTGGTGCTTATTCCCATGGCTGGGAACATACGCATTTCTCGCGATGGAGCGCTTCTTAAAACTGCGGTGCGGCGCGCGGCTGGGTCTAAAAGGCATGGACTCTTCCCGCCCGTACTTCATACAGTTTAAAATGAAAGTCAGCGAGCAGGAATTTTGGCAGATATTGCACGAAGAAGCCGCCAAACCGCTTGACCCGATGGAGCTGCTTTACCCCGGCGAAGTTCCTGAATTTGAAAAGTACGATCAGTATGTGCCCGACGAGCTGGTGCGCAAGGGCTTTGCTTACGGCGTGCTGAACATCTCAGAAATGTTGGCACGAATTGAAAATATGAACGGAAATATCAAATAAAAAACAGAGCCATTCACCCGAAAAAAGTGAATGGCTCTTGAATTATTGCGTATAATTATTGTACTAAATTACATCTTCTCAACGATAGCGAGCGTATCTCTTGCGATAAGCAGCTCTTCGTTAGTCGGAACTACCCAAACCTGAACCTTAGAATCATCGGTAGAGATCTTGCAAACTTCGCCTCTTACCTTGTTCTTTTCGGGGTCGATCTTTATTCCGAGGAACTCAAGACCCTCGCAGGAATTTGCTCTGGTAGGAGCGTCGTTTTCGCCGATACCGCCGGTGAAAAGTACAGCGTCAAGACCGCCCATAGCAGCCGCGTAGCCGCCGATGTACTTCTTGATCTCGTAGGTGAACATCTCGTTTACCATCTTGCAGCGCTCGTTGCCCTCTTCCGCAGCCTTGCTGATGTCGCGGTTGTCGGAAGAAACGCCTGAGATTCCGAGGAAGCCCGACTTCTTATTCATGTAAGAGGTCATTTCGTCGGGGGTGAAGCCCTTCTTTTTCTCAACGAAGTCGATAGCCGAGGGGTCAACAGAGCCGCAGCGAGTACCCATGATTAGTCCGTCAAGGGGGGTGAAGCCCATAGTGGTATCAACGCTCTTGCCGCCGTCAACTGCGGTGATGGAAGAGCCGTTGCCGAGGTGGCAGGAAACTATCTTCAGCTCCTCGGGCTTTTTGCCCATCAGCTTAGCCAGCTCAGCCGAAACAAATCTGTGAGAAGTGCCGTGGAAGCCGTATTTTCTAACGTGCAGATCTTTATAGCACTCGTAAGGCAGACCATAGAGATAAGCCTTGCGGGGCATGGTGGAATGGAACGCGGTGTCGAAACTACTACCTGCGGAACGCCCTCGGGGAGAACTGCCTTGCAGGCGCGCAGAGCGAGCGCGTGGGGGTGGTTATGTACGGGAGCAAGCTCAGCCAGCTCGTCGATCTTGTCGATAACTTCGTCGGTAGCGATGCAGGTCTCCTTGAAAACCTCAGCGCCCTGAACTATTCTGTGACCGACAGCCGAAACCTCGCTCATAGAGTCGAGCACCTTGCCCTCGCCGGTGGTGAGCACCTCAACGAGCTTCTCAAAAGCCTCGGTATGGGTAGGGAAATCGCAGTCCTGCTCGATCTTTCTGCCGTCGCCGGTCTTATGCGAGATGTGTCCGCCGATGCCGATACGGTCGCAGTTGCCCTTTGCGATAACTGATTCGTCGGTCATATCGAGAAGCTGATATTTCAGCGATGAAGAGCCGGCGTTTACAACCAATATTTTCATTTTTAAAGACTCCTTTTCGGAATTATTCTTACGGATTTGTACGCCTGCGCCCTTGACAAGGACGCAAAAATCCAATATACTATTATTATAGCAACTTTGCGGCGATTTTTCAAGTGCATTTCCCATCTTCGACGTTTTGCACAAATTTTGCCGCCGTTTTTAGTCATTAAATGTAAAATTATTCACGGAGGAAATGTCGGTGTTTACAGCAGGTATCGTAGCGGGAATTCAACCCCTTTCACAAGGGGCACGCATATTTGATAGCCGAGGCGCGCAGGCGCGGGGCAAGCCACATCGCCGTAGCCATGAGCGGTGCGGCGGTACAGCGCGGCGAAACTGCGATATGCTCAAAGCACGAGCGTGCGGCGGCGGCGGTCGCAAACGGTGCAGACCTTGTTATCGAACTTCCCGCGCCGTTTTCATGCTCTGCCGCGCCTTGGTTCGCCGACTCAGCTGTACAAATTTTAGGACAGTTGAACATTAACGCGCTCGCATTCGGAAGCGAATTTGAAAGCGCCGAACTGCTGAAAAACGCCGCAAACGCAATGCAGAATTTGTCTGACAGTGAAGCGGTAAAGCGCGCGCTTGCGGGAGGGCTTTCCTACCCTGCCGCGCTCAAAGCCGCCGCGCTGAAGATCTACGGTGAAGAGATAGCCGCCGCGGTTTCGTCGCCGAACAGCACGCTTGCCTGTGAATATATAACTGCATTGTCAAAATATGCGCCTAACGCTGAAATTATCCCTGTAAAGCGAGTCGGCGCGGGGCACGATCTTCCACCTCAGGACGGATTTGCGAGCGGTTCATATCTTCGCGGGGCTATCCAAAACGGCGGTAATGCACTAGAATATCTGCCGAACGGCGTAAACATCACACCGCCAAAGCAGCCGCAAGCGGCTGAAAATGCCATATATTACCATCTACTGACCGCCACACGCGAACAGTTTTTGCGCCTGCCTGAGGTCAACGAAAATCTGGCAGACAGGATATTGCGCGCCGCCGAACAGCCCGCCGAAGACTTGCAAACGTTTCTTGCACAAGTCAAGCCGCGAAATTTCACGCTCGCGCGGATACGCCGGAGCGCTCTGCACCTCGCGATCGGCGCGGAAAAAGCAGACTTTACGGACGGCGTGCCGTACCTGCGGATACTGGCGTTCAACAAGCGCGGAGCGGAGATAATCGCTCGGGCGAAAGGCGATCTGCCGATCTCGACATCGCTGCGAAAGCTGGAAAAAAGCTCGACGCGGGCGGCGCACATCGCGGCAATAGAGAACCGCGCGGTACGGCTGATGCAGATGAACACGGGCATTTTCGAGAACGAGTACACGCGGAAAATCGTGCCCGCCGATTGACTAACTCGGCGATTTGTGATATAATTAAAGCTAAGATCATTTAAGGAATGAATGTCATGAAATACAGGATAGACTTACCTAGAGTGGGGAGATTTTTCAGCGTTCCATGCAGCGCTGTTGACAAATACATCAAAACTGCCGATGCGGACTACTTTAAAGTACTGATGTGTCTGCTGTGTGCGGACAGCGACATCACCGACGAGCAGGAAATTGCTGAGCGATGCGGGTTCAAGAACATTTCGACCGCTGCCGACGGCATACTTTTTTGGAAAAATTGCGGAGTTATCTCAGCGGAAACTGTCGGAGAAAGCGCACCGAAGCAAGCCGAACCGACCAGCGCGCCGATCTTGCCGAAGCAGGAAACGCCCGCAGCGCCCGTCTGCGTTACCGACGCTGTGAACCCGATGAAGAACACCGCCGCCGCGAAGTCGATCATGCGCTACTCCAACAAGGAAATAATGGAAAAGGTCAAGAAAAATGCCGAGCTGAAAACTCTTTTCGACCAGGCCGAGCGCATTTTTGGCAGGCTGATAAACGGCAGCGAGACCGCGGGGCTTCTCAACCTCTACGAATACTACGGCTACGACGTGCCCTCGATCCTCTTGCTCATCGATTTTTGCGTTTCCATCGGCAAGCCGCGCATCGCATACATAGAAACTGTTGCCAAGGACTGGTTCTCGAGGGGCATTTGCACATACGCACAGATCGAGAGCGAGATCGCCGAACAGGAGAAACAGCACGATGTCAACGTGCGGTTCGCGAGGGTGCTGGGCATCGAAGGCAAGCTTACCAAGAAGCAGGAAGAGATGTTTGCGGAGTGGAACTCATGGGGATTCAGTGCAGATATGGTAGATCTTGCAGGTGAACGCTGCCGCGAAAACAAGAACAAGACTAGCGTAAGCTACATAAACGGCATTCTAAAGCGCTGGAAAGAGAGCGGCATCGCCACGCCAGAGGACGTTGAGCGGCAGGAGATCGCGCGGCGCAGGCAGATCGAGCAGGAAAAGCCCTCCTACGACCTCGATCGCTGGCAGCAAATGGCAGACAATTTTGACCCGAATACGCTCGGCTTTGAGGAGGATGACGACATTTGAAATACACGCAAAAAACTTTTGACAAGGCGGAGGCGGTGCTTTCGCAGCGCCGCAAGGACTCGGCTGCCGACCTCGAACGCCGCCGCAAGCGCGTTTACGCCGAAATGCCCGAGGTCAAAACGCTTGAAAACAAAATACAAAGCTCGTATTTTGAGCTGGTGAAACTGGTCGCCAACCACGAGCCGAACGCCAAATCGGCGGCAGAGATCGTGCGCGACAATAACCTCGCCACTCAGGCGCGCATCACCATGCTGGTCAAAAATCTGACGGGCGATGCCGACTACCTCAAACCGCGCTTCGTCTGCGAAAAGTGCCGCGACACAGGCTACGTCGAGGGCGTGCGATGCAGTTGTTTCGAGGACTTGCTGAGGACTTACGCCGCTGAGGAGCTGAACGAAAGCTCGACCATCGCGCTGCGCGATTTCGCCGAGTACCGCCCCGAGTTTTACCCCGAGGGCGACCCGCGCAAACACATGAACCAAATTTACAGCTACCTGCTGAAATACTGCCGCGAATTTCCACGCGGCACACGCCCGATGCTCTTCATCGGCAGAACGGGGCTTGGCAAAACTTTCCTAGCTTCCTGCATGGCGAAAAAGCTCGCGAGCGATGGCTTTAGCGTGGCCATCGGCAGCGTTTCCGACTTCATGCGAAAGATCGAGGACGAGCATTTTGGCAGAAGCGAGGGCAACACGCTCGACACGCTTTTGCAGGCAGATTTTGTGATCATCGACGACCTCGGCTCGGAATTCTCCAGCCCGTTTTACGAAGCTGCGTTTTACAGCGTGATAAACGGCAGGATAAATCAGAAAAAGCCGACAGTTATTACCACTAATTTGACCAAAGCTGAGCTTAATAACAAGTACAACGAGCGAATCTGCACGCGTCTGCTCAACGAATTTTTGCCGATACAGTTCGTCGGCAACGATATTCGCCAGCAGAAAATGGAGAACAGACTGACGAAAAATCAGCGCAAAGTATAAAAATATGAAACAAAAAACGGCTCGTTTCTGAGCCGTTTTCTTTTATGCCTAAATGTGCAATTATCAGTCTTTTCTATCCTCTTCGTTCAGATTGCCGAGCGAGAGTGATTTGAGGTATGCGTTGATAAAACCGTCGATATTGCCGTCCATTACCGCGTTGACGTTAGCCGTTTCGTAACCCGTGCGGTGGTCTTTTACTAGCGTGTACGGCATGAAAACATATGAACGTATCTGCGCGCCCCAAGCGATCTCTTTCTGAACGCCCTTTATGTCGTCGATCTTCTCGAGGTGCTCGCGCTCCTTGATCTCGACCAGCTTCGCTACCAGCATTTTCATAGCGTAGTCGCGGTTCTGGAACTGCGAACGCTGAGTCTGGCATGATGTTACAATTCCAGTAGGCTTATGGATAAGGCGGACTGCCGAAGATGTCTTGTTGATGTGCTGACCGCCCGCGCCCGACGAACGGTAAACCTGCATTTCGATGTCGGCGGGGTTGATCTCGACGTTTATCGAATCGTCCATTTCGGGCATTACGTCGATCGCCGAAAACGAAGTGTGGCGGCTTCCCGAAGCGTCAAAAGGCGAAACGCGCACCAGACGGTGTACGCCCGACTCGCTCTTGAGGTAGCCGTAAGCGTTCTCGCCCTCAACGATTATAGAAGCGCTCTTGAGTCCCGCGTCGCCACCCTCGAGGTAATCGAGCGTTTTGACGTTAAAGCCGTGCAGCTCGCCCCAGCGCGTGTACATTCTGAAAAGCATTTCTGTCCAGTCCTGCGCCTCAGTTCCACCCGCGCCCGCGTGGAAGTTGAGTATCGCGTTGCTCTTATCGTACTCGCCCGTCAGCAGCGAAGCGAGGGTGAGATCTTCGATGTTCTTGCCGAGCGCCTCGATCTCCTGCTCGATCTCTGCGACGATCTCCTCCGAGTCCTCTTCCTCAGCCGCCATCTCGATCATTACCTCGATGTCGTCGAAAGCCGAGGTTATTTTTTCGTACTTTTCGATGTGTCCCTCCAGCGTGCGGGTCTCTTTCAGCACGGGCTGGCTCTTCTCAGGGTCGTCCCAAAAGCCTGGCTCTGCCGCCTTTTCCTGCAGTTCGAGTATGCGCTCCTTGCTGTTTTCGATGTCGAAAACGTCGTGAAGCTCTTTTATTTTAGGTCTAAAGCTTTCAAGCTGTGATTTCAGATTTTCTAGAAATACCATATATTAACTTCTCCTTATACATAATTACGCATTATTTTTTATTATAACACATTTGCGCCGTTATGTCAAGTGCGGCAGCTTACAAACGTCAATTCTCGAGCAGATCTGCCGTATTCCAAAGCCCCTGCGGCAGTTCGCCCGCTATCACCGTTTCGCTTATCAAATATTCGTCCTCCGCCGTGATGTCGGTCGAGTGCCCCGGCAATATCGCGGAAAGTTCCGACTTTACTACCACTTTCAGACAATGACGAGTCTGATTTATCCCCGCAGACTCAAACTCGCTTTTCAGCGAAACGTCCACCGCGCCGACCTGATGAAGCTTTATACGCACCTCCGCGCCCCGCCCGCTCAGCGCCGTTATCCCGCTAAGCGTTCCCAGCGGCACACCCATTTCGTTGTCCTCAATGTGCGAAAACTCCTCGTTTATCTGCCGCCGCAGACTGTTTTCCAGCGCGTTTATCCTGTATGTATCCGCCGTTATCGCCGCTATCCCGCCGTCCTCCGTGTACTCTATCTGCAAATAATCGCCGTTTTCGCCCAGCAGACAATCGTCCACCGCCCGCGCCACCAGTGCGTTCGCCGTCTGCCGACCCTTGTACTCGCATATCTCTTTCATATGCTTTACCATTTGCAGGTAGATAACCGCGCAGATCAGCCCCGCCGCCGCCGCTATGCACAAAATCACGCCCCTCAGCCGTCCGAAACGCCTGTCTTTTCCGTACCGCAAAGCTGCCGCCCCCTTTCATTACATAATATCCCGCAGCCGATGAAAGAGTGCAAGTGTACAAAAAAGCGGACAGCATTCACCGTCCGCTAAAAATTTTTATGTGTATATCAGACCATTGCCTTAGCCGTTTTCACGATGTTGTCAGCACAAAGTCCGAACTCTTCGAGCAGTTTTACAGCTGGGCCGGAGTGACCGAACTCATCGTTCACGCCGATCTTTACGACCTTCGTCGGGCAGGTCTCAGCCAGCACGTCGCATACTGCCGAGCCAAGTCCGCCGATAACGCTGTGCTCCTCGACCGTCAGAACCTTGCGAGTCTTTGCAGCGGTCGCGGTGATTATCTCCTTGTCGATCGGCTTGATGGTGTGGATATTGATGACCTCGGCGGAAACGCCCTCAGCCGCCAGTATCTCAGCCGCCTTGAGAGCTTCGGAAACCATCAGTCCTGTCGCGATTATCGAAATATCGCTTCCCTCGCGCAGCTTTATGCCCTTGCCAAGCTCGAATTTGTATGCGTCAGCGTCGTTGAAAACAGGCGCCGCAAGTCTGCCGAAGCGCATATAAACGGGGCCCTCATGCAGTATAGCCGCCTCTACCGCAGCTTTCGCCTCAACGTCGTCCGCGGGGTTGATTATCGTCATACCAGGGATAGTTCTCATCAGCGCGATGTCCTCGTTGCACTGGTGTGTAGCGCCGTCCTCGCCGACCGAAATGCCCGCGTGAGTAGCGCCGATCTTGACGTTCAAGTGGGGGTAGCCGATGGAGTTTCTAACGATCTCGAAAGCTCTGCCAGCCGCGAACATCGCGAATGTGGAGGCGAAGGGGATCTTGCCCGTAGCCGCCATGCCTGCCGCAACGCCCATCATGTTAGCCTCAGCTATGCCGCAGTCGAAAAATCTATCGGGAAACTTTTTCTTGAAAATGCCTGTTTTGGTAGCCGCGGCAAGGTCAGCGTCGAGAACGTAAAGGTTTTCGTACTTATCGCCAAGCTCTGCAAGCGCGTTGCCGTAGCTTTCTCTGGTAGCAATCTTTTTAACTTCTGCCATTTTTATCCGTTCCTTTCTTTATGCCTCAAGTGCCGCGAGCGCTGCTTTCAGCTCGCCCATTGCCTGCTCGTACTGCTCGTCGTTAGGTGCAGAGCCGTGCCATGAAACATTATTTTCCATAAACGAAACGCCCTTACCCTTAACGCTCTTCTGGATTATCGCAACGGGCTGTCCCGAAACGCTCTCCGCTTCGTTGAAAGCCGCTTCGATGGAATCGAAATCGTGCGCATCCATCTCGATAACGTGCCAGCCGAAAGCTTTAAATTTATCAACTATCGGGTAGGGGGACATTACGTCCTCGATCTTTCCGTCGATCTGCAGGCCGTTGTTGTCAACTATAGCAACAAGGTTGTCGAGCTTGTAGTGCGCCGCGAACATCGCCGCTTCCCAAACCTGACCCTCTTCGATCTCGCCGTCGCCGAGAATGGTGTAGACCTTGTAAGTGTCGGAAGAGACCTTAGCCGAAAGCGCCATTCCGCAAGCCGCCGAAATGCCCTGACCGAGCGAGCCGGAAGACATATCCACGCCTGGAATGTTTATGCAGGGGTGACCCTGAAGCATAGCGCCGATGTGACGCAGGCTCTTCAGCTCCTCTTCGGGGAAAAATCCTCTCTGCGCTAGGGTCGAGTAAAGCGCGGGTGCGGTGTGGCCCTTTGAGAGCACAAGGCGGTCTCTCTGCGGCTCTTCAGGCTTATCGGGGTACACGTTCATCTTTGCGAAATAAAGATAAGTCAGCGTGTCGGCTATCGAAAGCGAGCCGCCAGGGTGACCCGACTTGGCGCTGTGCACGCCCTCGATTATTCCCATTCGCACCTTGCAGGCTGTGATCTCAAGCTGTTTTTTCAAAGTAGCGTCCATGTTTTTACCTCCAAATAACATATTATTTTTCCAGTTTTTTAAATATATAGTCTATTACCGCCGCTATAAAATCTTCCTCGCAGGACTGCTCAAAGACTATATCGGCGACCTTTTTCACTTCTTCCGTCGCGTTCGATGGGCACACCGCCACATCAGCCGCTTGCAGAAGCTCGATGTCGTTATTGTAATCGCCCGCCGCAACGAAAGTGTAATCCTGCATACCGCAGGCCTTTCGCAGTTCGCCGAGCGCCGTGCCCTTTGAGATGTTCAAAGGCAGTATCTCGTAATACTCCAAACTCGAGCGCACGAAATCTACTCCGCCGTAGCCCTTTTCCTTTACGAATGCTATCAGCTTTTTCATCATCTCGGGCTTAGCGGGGTCAGCGGCGAAAAGCACTTTGTACCAATCGCTTTCGGGTATCTCGTCAACGCCGCATATCACGGGCGTTACCTTGCAAATTTCGTTGTGGCGCGCCTCCATCGGCGTCATAGCGGGGACGTAAACGGCGTTCGCCGTCAGCACCTCGCAGCCTATCTCTGGGTTCGCGGCGAGTATCTCTTTCACCAGCCCGCGAACGTCCTGCGGCAGAAATACATCGTAGATATGCTCGCCGCTTTTAATATCGTAGACCATTCCGCCGTTGCACATGATTATCGGGCAGTTTACCTCCACCATGCCGAAATACTGGTTCGCCGCCTGTATGGCTCTGCCCGTCGCGATGCAAAATCTGCCGCCCGCGCGCTCAAAACGCTCTACCGCTTCTAAGCACTTGCGGGTGGGCACTTTACTAGCGGGCAGAAATGTGCCGTCCATATCCGTTATCAATACAGTTTTGGAAATATCTTCAAACAAATAAGATCCCTCCTATTTTCTGAGGTTTCGCAGTACCGCCTCAAAATATTCGGGCAGCGGGCTGTCAAACTCCATGTACTCCCCTTTCGGGTGGATAAAGCCGATCTTTTTTGCATGCAAACACTGCCCCTCTATGCCCTTGAAAGGCTTGCCGTACACGTCGTCGCCAAGCACGGGGTGGCCCGAGTAGGCGCAGTGCACGCGTATCTGGTGCGTTCTGCCAGTTTCCAGCCGAAAGCGCATCACCGACCAGCCTTTCAGCCGCTCGATGGTTTCGTAGTGCGTCACTGCGGGCTTTGCACAATGCTCCGTCACGCACATTTTTTTGCGGTCGTGCTTGCTTCTGCCGATCGGCGCGCTGATCGTTCCGCTCTCGGGCGAAAACGCTCCGCAGACTACTGCCATGTACTCGCGCGTAAAGCTGTGCTGCTTTATCTGCTCCGCCAAACAGCGGTGCGCCGCGTCGGTCTTCGCGACCATCAGCAGTCCGCTCGTCATTTTGTCGATCCGGTGCACTATTCCGGGGCGGATAATGCCGTTTATCGAAGATAGCCTGCCCTTGCAGTGGTACAGCAGCGCGTTGACGAGCGTACCGTCGAGGTTGCCCGGCGCGGGGTGCACAACCATGCCTTTCGGCTTGTTGACTACCAAAAGCTGGTCGTCCTCGTAGACTATCTCAATCGGAATATCCTGCGGCAAAACTTCCAATTCCTGCGGCTCGGGTATCTCAAGCTCTATCTGCTCGCCGCCCTTTAATTTCAAACTTTTTGAGGGATTTTTGCCGTTCACGACAACGCCGCCGCCGCTTATCAGTGCTTCAATCCGTGAGCGTGAAAGCTCAGGCAACTGCATTGCGAGCCACTTGTCTATACGCATACCCGCGGCTTCGTTCGCCGCCTCAAGCGTCAGCCTTTCACTCGCCATCTGCAATATCTCCGCTGTCGTTACTGTCCGCTTTTGCGGACTGTTCGGCTTTTTTGTCCTTTTTTTCGGACTCTTCACTACATATTATGTAAATGCAGAACAGTACCGCGCCGATAACGACGCAAATGTCTGCAAAGTTAAATATCGGAAAATTTATAAAATCTGCCCTGATGTAGTCCACGACCTCTTTCAGCCGTATCCTGTCGATAAGATTACCGATTCCGCCGCCCAGAACCATCGCCATAGAGATCAGCCCGAGCTTCGAGCCATGGCGGTTTTTGTAAATAAATCCCAGCGCAAACACGATTATAACGAGCGGCATACCGATCAAAAACCATGTTTTTCCTGCCATCATGCTCCACGCCGCGCCGGTATTGCGTATGTGCGTAAGGCTGAGTACGCCGTGTATAAGCTCTTTTACGTCGCCCAGCGCGAAATTTTGCACTACAGCGTATTTTATGAGCTGGTCTGCCGCCGCGATGACTGCGGCGATGATAAGTGAGATAACTAACATTAAAACTCTTTCCCTGCGGCACGCGCAGTATAGCTAAGGCTTTGCAGATATTCTCCGCAAAGCCCTGATATTACTTGGTGTTTTTACCGAAAAGAAGGTCTGCCGAATCGGGCTTGGGGATTATCGGCTCGAATGAAGCTGTGTTGAGCACCTCGTCGATATGCTTCTGCTCCGCGGTCTTTTCGTCCTCCGCTGGCTCTTCATACTCGTCCTCGTACTCCTCATCGTAGTCGTACTCTTCGTCGTAATCGTCATATTCATCGTCGGCGTATTCGTCGTAGCCCTCTTCATACTCGGCAAGTTCGTCGCTGTCCATCTGCGGAATGTCCATGATGAGCGCGAGCTGCTTGGTGTAAAAAGCTCGGTAAGCTGAGTCTTGAAGTAGGTCACCTGCGCGCGGAGATCGTCAAGCGACGCCTTTTTCGTCGTCGTACTCCTGCTGTATCGCAACGATCTCAGCCTGCGTTGATTCGGTCTGCTGCTGTATCAGCTCAGCGCACTTCGCCTTGTGCTCCTCGATTATCTTTTCGCACTCGGCAGCGCTCTGCTCCGAAAGGCGCACCTGCTCGGTCTTAGCCGACTCTATCATGTCCCGTGCCTTTGCCTTAGCGTCGTTTATGAGCTTGTTCGATTCTTTCTGGGCATAAACCATTGCAGACTTTATCGCTTCTTCGTCCTCGCGGTACTGATTTATCTTCTCAACTAATTTTACAATTTTTTCCTCACTGTCTGCATTAGCGGACTGCAAAGCTGCTATCTCGTCAGCTATCTCCGCTAAAAATGAAGAAACCTCGGCAGGATTGCAGCCGTTTTTCACGGTAGCAAATCTTTTGCTTTTGATCTTTTCGGGTTCCAACATAATAAATGCCTCCTAAATGAATTTTTTTAACTCTATAAAAGTTCTTTCCTTTTTCGTACTTCCGCCAATTTTGCTAAATATATACTTTCCGTGACCGCGCACCGAAAAGCCTTCGCCCTCGCTAAGCTTTTTTGCTCCGTCGGTCAGCGGCACACCTTTCACGCTCACCGCTCCAGCCGAAATTAGCTGTTCCGCCTTTGTCCGCGAGCACCTGGCCGCCAGCGCAACTATGCAGTCCGCCCGCAGCGACGATACCGTGCCCGTTATCTCAGAAAATTTCTGCTCGGGCAGGCTGTTCTCGTCAAAGCCTTCGTTTATCTGAACACCCGTCCTGCCGATCTTCGCGATGGTGCGCATAGCTTCGCCCGCGGCTGTATCCAGCAGGAAAACAGTCGTGCTGCCCTCGTTCACCAGTATATCGCCGACAGTTTCGCGCGCAACGTTCATCGACATCAGCGCCCCCAGAAAATCGCGGTGGGTAAGCTTTTCACGTTTGCTGTATGTAAATGTAAGCGCCTTTACAGGGAAATCTTCCGTCTGCGGCAGCGAATATTCACCGAAAATGCCCAAGACCTTTCGGTCTGCGCCATCGTATCCTCCAAAAAATGCGAAGTTTTCATGCTGCTGCGAAGCCAACACCTTTCGCGCCAGCTCCTGCCTGCCCTCGCCGAGAAAAAACGTGTATGAATCGCGGTATCTCTCCTGCGCTGCACGCACTTTATCGGCAACCGAGTTTGCGAATATCCTGTCCTCGTCGGAAATATCCCCCAAAAACGCGAGCGTTTTTTCATCAGAAAATTGTAACCGTTGTTCTCCAGCTCGCTTACTAAGTCAACGCCCGAGAAGTTTACGGTCGCAGGCATGATAGCGTAGGTCTTCTGCGCCATCATCTTGATCTCGTCATCGTTAGCATAAGCTACACCCGAAAGAAAATCAAGTATTCTGGTAGCGTCCTCCTGCTTTACCATTTCAAGGTTGAGAATAACGGTCTTTCCTGCGTTCAGGTCGTCGCCGATGGCGTTTACATCTCTGTAATTGTTAGGTCTTGCAAGTACCAGATCGAATGATGACTGTTCGGTAGTAGACATTTCAACTTCCTTCTCTCTCTTATTATTGTAATTTTGTCTTGTATTGGCATTTCTCACCGAGCTTGTCTGTCTGCTCTGTCTGTTATTGGCAGACTGGTGCTGCTGTCTGGGCGCAGTACGCTGGGTACTTGCTCTCTCAGGCTGCGGCTCCGGCTCGGGTCTTACAGGCTCCTCGTAGCGTATATCCTCGGGTCTGGGCTCAGCGCGGTACTCGGGTATTTCGGCGCGCGGCGCAGGCTCTTTTTTCGGCGGCTGGCGGTATGTTTCATAGCTTTCCTGCTCTATGTCCTCTTCGCCGACGAAAATGCTTTTTAAAGCCGTCCCATAAACTCATTTTATTTACCCCTCCGTATTATAATTTCTGGCTCCGAAAAGCCCAGTTCCTATTCTTACCAGATTTGAGCCATGCTTTATGGCCAGCTCGTAATCGCCCGACATTCCCATGGAAAGTGTTTCCATGCTGACGTGCGGTAAATTTTTCTCTTTCAGCGTGAGGAACAGTTCGTGCATATGCGCGAAAACGCTCTCGTCAGCGCCGCGCGGCGGTATGGCCATCAGGCCTTTTATGCTGATGTTTTTCAGCTCGGCCGCCTGCTCCGCAAGCTCGAGCAGCTGCTTTGCGCTGACGCCGCTCTTGCTCTCCTCTTCGCCGATGTTCACTTCAAGAAGCACGTTCATAACTCTGCTGTTTTTCGCAGCAAGGCGGTCGATCTCGGCGGCAAGCTTTAGGCTGTCTACCGACTGTATCATCGTCACCTCGTTGATTATGTACTTCACCTTGTTAGTCTGTAAGTGTCCGATAAATTGTACTTCTGCGGATCTGTCGTAAAAGTCTTTCTTAGAAAGATATTCCTGAACGCGGTTTTCGCCAAGCAGGTCAAAGCCGTTTTTCACCGCAAAATTTATCTTTTCGGGTGCTACCGTTTTCGTTACCGCCATTATCCTTACCGGCTCTCCGGCACGGTATTTTGCCGCGGTATTTTCAACATTGTAGCGGATCTCCTTTATATTTTCAAGCACCTCGGGAAATGTCTGATCCGCTGCTGCTTTCACTTCGCTGCACATCTTGTTCAGATACCACCTCCAACAAAATCTGGTCATACAGCAGCAGGCAGTCCTCGTCTGAGGTATTGCGCGAGAGCACGAAATCGCTGCCCTCGTAGATCACGTCTATCTTCTTGAACGTGATGTCCTGACCGAGTATGACATAAACGCCTTTCTGATCTCCCTGAAATCTTATGGCAGATCTGGGCACTTTAAGGCCTTGATATTCATCAAATATAAGCTGCATCGACTGCACCCTTCTGTCCACAAGCGCCTCGTCAAGGCTGTCGCAAGAGAGCACAACTACCGACTTGCCTTCGCTGTCCGCCTTTTTCACCGACTCTACCGTAACGTTGTAAACGGTGTCGGAAGAGTCGAGCGTAAGCTGCAAATTCGCGTCCTGCGCGACGCGGCTGTCAGTGTCGATAACGCCCACAATATAGCAGCTGTAATCAGTAAACATTTTTCCAACGTAGTTCGAGTTGGTGTTGTCCTGCGGAGCTGCCGCCGAATTCACAATATCGTTTATCTCGCTTTCGTCCAGCTTTTCGGCGTTCTGCTTGTTCAGCCTGTCCTCAAAGCCATCGCAGTAGGATACGAAATAGCCCGTCTGCGGCGCGGTGACCGTGTCCTTCGCCTTGTCAGTCTGGCTTTTCAGCTGTATCTCCTCCTGCTGAAGCTCGGCTATCTTAGAATCGTAATCCGAAGATATGCCCGATATTATGTTGTAGATATTCATTACCAGCGACATATCGCTTTTTACGCCGCTGAAATTCTCAAACTCGCCCTCGTTTTTGTAAGAGAGCAGCTGTTTGTAATAATCGTCTATCTTACCGCTTATAGATTCCGGCTGAACGTAATCGGTAGTGCCGGGATTTTGCGCGCGTTTTAGCTGCGCTATCTCCTCTTCTACCTGTTCGAGCCTGCGCGCTGCCGATACCGCCTCTTCCGAGTCGAATATCTGCGCCACGGCGTTTCCCGTAGATACTTTGCTGCCGTCGGAGTAAGAGTAGCTCACCACTCCCCCTCCGCTGTATGTAACGGGTGTTTCGTCGCGCACTATCACGCCCTGAAAATCTATGTCTTCGTTTATGCTGTAAAGCACCGCTTCCTGCGTATCGTGCCTGTCGTTAAGTATGCGGTACGCCTGGCTGCCCACCATTGTCAGCAGCAGCGCGGTTATCAGAAGTATGAGGACCTTGGCGGTAATGTTATTGAATACGCCCGATCTCATAAAGCTTTATCCGCCTTATTCAGCCGACATATCCGCAGGCTCGAGAATATTTATCTGGCGAGCGGGGCAGATGGTGGATATAGCGTGCTTGTAAACTACGTTCTGCTTGCCCTCGCAGTCGAAGATAACTACATAGCTGTCGAAGCCCTTTACCATTCCCTTGAACTGATAGCCGTTCATAAGAAACATAGTTACGGGTATTTTTTCCTTTCTTGCCTGATTAAGAAATACGTCCTGAAGATTTAAGTTTCTGTTCATTTTCATACACTCCTGAAGTTGCGTAAGTTTGTTTTTCTCTATCTGCGGGCAAAAAATACGTTGTCTTATTCTTTGCCTTATTCTTTATTATAGCACATTATTTCCGATTTGGCTATACTCTTTTGCACATTTTCAAAAAAAATTTTATATTCTTCTGATTTTTCTGCATAAACCGTGGTAACATTATCCATTCTGCGAAACCACGTCAACTGGCGCTTAGCGTAGTGGCGCGTTTCAAGCTTTATTTTCTCAACGCAGTCTGCCAGTTCCGCCTCGCCTTTCAGATACGGTATCAGCTCTTTATAGCCTATTGCCTGGTGCGCTGTCGCGGGGTCTGATGTTTCGTACACGCGGCGCGCTTCTTCAAGCATACCGTTTTCCATCATCTCGTCCACGCGCCTGTCTATTCGCTCGTAAAGCTCCGCCCTATCGCGAAAGCCTATCTGGATAATGCAGGCGTTGTAAGGGCTTCCCTGCCGCAGACTGTTTATCTTTTGCTGGGTGAGCGTAAGCCCCGTCTTTTCGTAGACCTCTATCGCGCGGACTACGCGTACCAGGTTGTTCTCGTGTATCTGCGCCGCCGCTTCGGGGTCGATGGTGTTCAGCCGTTCCCAAAGCGCGTGTTTGCCGTGCTCCTGCGCGAAATTTTCCAGCTCTCGCCGAAGCTCGTGGTCAGCGCCCGTGTCATCGAACTGCACGTTTTTCACCAGCGAGCTGATGTAAAGCCCCGTGCCGCCGCAGACTATCGGCAGTTTGCCGCGCGCGTGTATATCAGCTATCGCCGCGCCCGCCGCCTGAACGTAATCCGCCACCGAGAATGATTTTTCGGGCGGCAGAAAATCTACCAAATGGTGCGGAACACCGCGCATCTCCTCGGGCGTTACCCTAGCGGTTATCACGGAAAGCTCTTTGTATATCTGCATAGAGTCTGCCGAAACTACCTCGCCGTCGTAAGCGAGCGCTAAGTCCACGGCAAGGCGCGTTTTGCCCGAAGCGGTCGGGCCGCATATCACCAAAAGCGGTATTTTTTCGGGCAAATCGTTCATCTCCTTAAAATCAAACTATCCTCTTAAATTGCTTTTCAATCTCGCGCTTCGGCATGGTTATCATAACGGGTCTGCCGTGCGGGCAATAGCGTATGTCGCAGTCTACTATCGAGTCCACCAGCTTTTGCAGCTCTTGTATGCTTGAGTCGTCGTGCGCCTTTATCGCCGCTTTGCACGCCATAGTGTGGTAAAGGTCGTCGTAAAGCTCGGGGGCGGGGTCGCGCTCGTTCATGAGAAGCTTGTGCGCTATCTCGGTAACGATGTCCGTAGGGTTCTCGTCGCGCAAAAGCATCGGCAGACCCAGCACCGCCACAGTTGGCGCAACGTCCGGCTCTATGATAAAGCCCAGCTTCGCCGCCTTATCGGTGTTCGCCGCCAGCGCGTCGTACTCATCGTATGAGAGCATGACCATTATCGGCTCTAGCAGCGTTTGCGACGAAAGATTGCGGCTGTCGCTTTTTATGTTCTCGAAAATGTAGCGCTCGTGAGCGGCGTGCTTATCTATCAGCAGCATCTCATCTCCGCGCTGGGCGATTATGTATGTCTTGAAAAGCTCGCCGACCACCACGGGCTTTTTCTCAGGCTCGGCCAGCTCTTCGGCGGGCTGCGGAACGTCGTAGCGCTTCTCAAAATCAGAAGTCTTTACGAACATGAAGTCCTCTGAAAGTCCGCTGCTTTCAGCCTCGGTATCCTCGCCGTAATTCTGCGGCAGGTCGGTATCTTTAGGCTCGATGTCGGCAATATCGGCAACGTTATCCTGCTCTGTATCTTTCGGCAGGCTCAGGCTCTGTCTTCGCCTTAGCTTCGCCATCTCCTGCGCAAGAAGCGTTATAATTTTCACAAAGCCGAAAAAACGCGTCGTCGTCATACGGATCATTACTATCCTCCGCCTTTTCCGCGGGCGCTTCCTCGGGCGCAGCGGGCGGCAGTTCACCGCTCCAAAACGGCTTTTGCGCATTATCCTGCGGCGCGGGGCTTTCCAGCGAGCTTAAAAAAAGATCATCGGAGTGCTCCCGCGCGGGCTTTTCAGCCTTTTCCACGCGCTCGGTGCGCGGCGGAGCGAAAGCCATCTGCACAGCCTTGCTTTCCTCAGGCTCTACATACAGCTTTTCGGGGTCGAAATTGCGCCGCTTATCAAAGGTCATGCGGGTTGGTACGTCCTTTTCGGTAAGCGCCTGCTTCACCGCGAAATACACGGCGTTGTAAACAAAGCGGTTGTCGGAAAAACGTATCTCCGTCTTTGCGGGGTGCACGTTTACGTCTATCATATCGGGGTCGATATGTATATTCAGCACGCAGGCGGGAAATCTGCCGACCATTATGCTGTTTCGGTACGCTTCCTCGAGCGCCTGCGAGCAGACCTCGGAGCGTATGTATCTGTCATTCACATAGAAAATCTGGAACTTACGGTTGTTTTTAGAGGTCAGCGGTTTGGAAACAAATCCGCGCACGCTCACGCCCTCGGAAGCATAGTCCGCTTCGAGCATACTCTTTGCGAACTCTCTGCCGAACACGGAATATACAGCGGTGTAAAGCTTGCCATCACCCGCGGTCACGAATACCTGCGCGTTGTCCTTGATGAGCTTTACCGAGATCTCGGGGTGAGAAACGGCGAGCTTGCCCATCAAGTCTTGTATGCGGTTGGCTTCGGTAGCGTCCTTTTTGAGGAATTTCAGCCGCGCGGGAACGTTGTAGAAAAGGTCGCGCACGATAACGCTCGTGCCGTCGGGGCAGCCTGCGGCTTCATACTCCCGCTGCTCGCCGCCGCTTATGACGTAGCGCGTGCCAAGCTGAGAATCGTGCGTTTTGGTGAGCACCTCGGTCTTTGAAACCGCGCATATCGAAGCGAGCGCTTCGCCGCGGAAGCCCAATGTGCTGATCTTTTCGAGGTCGGCTTTCTCGGCGACCTTGCTGGTAGCGTGGCGCAAAAATGCCGTCGGCACTTGGTCAAAAGGTATTCCGCTGCCGTTATCGGTAACGCGCATAAAAGTCCTGCCGCCGTTTTTTATCTCGACGGTGACAGAATCAGCGCCCGCGTCAACTGCGTTTTCCAGCAGCTCTTTTATCACCGAAGCGGGTCGGTCGATAACTTCTCCCGCCGCTATCAGCTCGTAAACTTCTTTTTTCAGCAGACTTATAGCCGCCATTTTTTCCTCCGTTCCTAAACGCCGCTATCGGCGCTGATAAAGGCGATCAGGCTCGCCTTAGATATATTTTTGCAGATCTTTTACGAAGCTGCGAAGCTCCTGCTCGTTCATTTCGTCGGCGCTGGTCTCCTTCAGCTTCGAGCGTATCACCGTGTCTCCTATCGCCTCGAACGAGATCTGGTCGGCTTCGGCGGCAGCGGCGGCGAGGCGCGTTTTCTTATCCTCGCTCTCCATCTCGCCCAGCAGCGTTTTTGCGCGGGCGATTATCTTCTGCGGCAGGCCCGCCAGCTTGGCTACTTCTATACCGAAGCTGTCGTCGGCGCCGCCCTCTACTATCTTGCGCAGGAATTTTATATCGTCGCCCTTGCGCTTTACGGCTATCGAGTAATTTTTCACGCCGCTCATGCCCGCTTCAAGGTCTATAAGCTCATGGTAATGTGTTGCGAAAAGCGTCTTGCAGCCCAGTCCGCGCGAATTGCATATATACTCGCATACAGCCCGCGCTATACTTATGCCGTCATAGGTGGAAGTACCTCTGCCCACCTCGTCGAGTATAACAAGGCTCTGCTTTGTGGCGTGCTTTACTATATCCGCCACCTCGCTCATCTCTACCATGAATGTTGACTGACCGCTGGTGAGGTCGTCAGAAGCGCCTATTCGTGTGAATATCTGATCTACTACCGAGATCTTGGCGTAGTCGGCGGGTACGAAAGAGCCTATCTGCGCCATGAGCGTTATCAGCGCGGTCTGCCGCATATACGTCGATTTACCCGACATATTCGGGCCTGTTATTATCACCATTCTGTTGTCGGTGAGGTCTAGGTACGTGTCGTTCGGCACAAATACCTCATCGCTCTGCATAAGCTCTACCACGGGGTGTCTGCCGTTTTTGATGTCTATTACGCCGTCTATCGCGATGTCTGGCTTTGTGTAATTATTGGCAACGGCGATGTTAGCGAATGAGCAAAGCACGTCTGCCGCCGCTATCGAAGCCGCGGTGTCCTGCACCAGCTCCAGCCGCGTCGCCACGGCCTTGCGTATCTCGGAGAATATCTCAGTTTCCAGCGTTACTATCTTCTCGTTTGCGCCGAGGATCGTGTTCTCAGCTATTTTCAGCTCTTCGGTTATAAAGCGCTCGCAGTTTTTCAGCGTTTGGCGCTTTACATAATTATCGGGCACAAGGTCGTAGTTCGAGCGGGTGACTTCTATGTAGTATCCGAAAACGCGGTTGTAGCCGATCTTCAGATTTTTTATTCCCGTCTTTTCACGCTCGCGCTTTTCTATGTCCTCGATTATATCCTTGCCGCCGGTAATGATATTTCGCAGACCGTCAAGCTCTTCATTATAGCCCTCGCGGATAACTCCGCCGTCTTTGAGCACGGCGGGCGGGTCGTCTACCAACGCGTTTTCTATCAGATTTGAGATAGGTTCTAGGGTAGACATCTTGCGGTTGAGCTTATCCACCAGCTTAGCGGGCACTTCCGCGAGCATCTTTTTGAGGTCGGGCAGTTTCAGCGCCGTCAGCGAGAGCGATTTCAGGTCGCGCGGGGTGGCGGTCTGATACATTACGCGCGTCATAAGGCGCTCTATATCGTATATGCCCGAGAGCTGCTCGGTTATCTCGCCCAGCAGCACGGGGTCGTTCACAAAAGCCTCTACCGCGTCGAGCCTTTCGATTATCGCGGCGGGGTTTATGAGCGGCTGCTCGAGGTATTTTTTCATAAGGCGCTTGCCCATAGATGTCTTGGTCTTATCGAGCACCCAAAGCAGCGAGCCTTTTTTCTCCTTAGTGCGCAGCGTTTCGGTAAGCTCCAGATTTCTGCGCGCGGTGAAGCCTATCGTCATGGCGGGGTCGCCGTCGTTTTTGATAAGCGTTGTAAAGCGCTTTACCAGCGCGAGCTGCGTGTAATGTATATAGGCGAAAAGCCCGCAGAGGGCGTACGCGCCTACCGAGAGGGGGTTTACCTCCAATTCGTCGAAAGAATCTGCCGAAAACTGCGAAAGCGCTTCGTCAGCGTGTATATCGGGCAGAAAGTCGTTTTCGTCCAGCAGCTGCACGGTGGTCTTCAGCGTTTTTCTTACGAACGTGCTCACGTCTTTCAGCGTCAGAAAGCCCTCGTTTATAAGCATTTCAGATGGCATATAGCGCGAAAGCTCGCTTATGGCGCGGTCGGTCATCTGCTTGCCCGAAAAGCTGTAAAGTCTGGCCTCGCCGGTTGAAACGTCGGCAAAGCAGAGCGCGCACTCGTCCGCTCTTGCGTAAAACGAGCAGATATAGTTGTTCGCGCCCTCGTCAAGCAGCTCGCCGTCGGTGATAGTGCCGGGGGTCAGCACCTTTACCACCTCGCGCTTTACCAGACCCTTCGCCTTAGCGGGGTCTTCGGTCTGCTCGCACACGGCCACCATGAAATTTTTATCCACCAGCTTTTTGATGTAAACATCGGCGGCGTGGTGTGGTATCCCGCACATAGGCGCGCGCTCGGGCAGACCGCAGTCCTTACCCGTAAGCACAAGCTGCAACTCGCGCGATACAGTAATGGCGTCGTCGAAAAACATCTCGTAAAAATCGCCAATCCGGTAAAGCACTATATGCTTGGGATATTGTTTTTTTACAGCCATGTACTGCTGCATACCCGGTGAAAGCTTGCTTTCGTCGATCTCCTGCATACTAAACGTCACGCTCCGTATCTATCGGTATCAGTGGCAGCCGCCGCAGCTGGCGCAGCTTCCGCTGCAATGAGGGGGCTCTTCGGGGCAGGTCATGGGGTCTTCGCCGTTAGCCGCGCAGGTGATGATATAGTTCACGCTCTGGAGCAGCTTGTCGAGATCTTCTTTAGCGGAATTGAACTCTACCATTGCGGGCATAGCCATTATCTCGTCATAAAGCTCTCTGATATTCTTGTCAAGCTCGGTCATCTTGTCGGCGTCCTTATCGGGCTTCGACATTTCTACGTTGAGCTGCTGGCGAAGCATATTGAATTCGCCGATCTTGTTCTGTATAGCGGTATCGGTATCGCTCTTCTGAGCAGCCTCGTTGTATCTGGTGTATCTTTCGTCCTGCTGGATAGCTGCGCCGAGCGCTCTTGCCTGTTCGATGATAGTCATAATAAAAAACTCCTTAAAAAATTATTTTCTGTTTAAATTTATTTTAGCCGATAAGCTCGCCTTTCAGCGCCCAGTTCATGGCGTTTGTAATTGCGACATCGGCAAAATTGCCTATTAGCTCTTCCCCGCCGCGGAAGTTCACGATTATATTCTCGTCATTTTTTGCCCGTGAGCATACCTTCTTCCTTGCCTTTTCCATCGACAAGTACGCGACATTTTTTACCTATAAAGCGCGAGAGCCATTTTTCCGAAACTTCGCGCTGCTCTAAAAGCAGTTCGCGCAGCCACAAGCCCTTTTGCTTATCTGAGATATTGTCGGACATCTCCGCCGCTTTTGTGCCGCTGCGGCGCGAGTATACGAACGAGTAGATATTGTCGAATTTTACCTTTTTGATAAACTCTTTCGTTTCGCAAAATTCCTCGTAACTCTCGCCCGGAAAGCCCACTATCAGGTCGGTAGAGAATGAGAAATCGGGCTTTTTGCCGCGCGCGTAATCTACTATCTTCATGTAGTCGGCGGCGGTATAGCGCCTGTTCATCTCTTTGAGCACTCTGTCGCAGCCCGATTGCAGAGCCAGGTGCAGGTGCTTGCAGACCTTATCGCACTCTAGTATCGCGTCGATGAGGTCGCTGCCCGCGTCCTTTGGGTGGCTGCTCATGAAGCGCAGGCGGAAATCACCCTCTATCTCGTTGAGCTTGCGCAGCAGCGCGGGAAAGCCGTAGCTGTAAGAATTTACGTTCTGACCCAGCAGCATTATCTCCTTATAGCCCTCGCCAACTAGCTTTTTCACCTCGTCGTAAACAGCCTGCGGCGTGCGGCTGCGCTCTCTTCCGCGGACGTATGGCACTATGCAGTAGGTGCAGAAATTATTGCAGCCGTACATTATCGGCACGAATGCTGAGAATTTGTTTTCGCGAAGCTGGTAAAAATCCTCGTCGATCTCGGAAGCGTTTTCGTCGATATTGAAAACGCGCTTTTTCTCTTTCAGCACCTCGGCGAGCATTTCGTAAAGCTTTGAGAAAGCGAACGTGCCGAAAACGAGGTCTACCTGCCTGTAAGTAGACTTTATGTGGTCGGCAGCCTTTTTCTCCTGCGCCATACAGCCGCAAATGCCGATGATAGTTTCGGGGTGCTGTTCTTTGAAATGTTTCAGCCCGCCGATAACGCCGTATACTTTGTCCTCAGCGTTTTCGCGGACAGCGCAGGTATTGAAGATTATCAGCGCAGCGCGGTCGTATATCTCGGTAAAGCCGTAGCCCGCTAGGGTAAGCGCGCCTTTAAGCTTTTCACCGTCGCTCACATTCTGCTGACAGCCGAAAGAATGAAGGTAGCAAAGCGGCGCGTGGCCGTTTTTTTCTGCTTATACTCCGCCGTATATTCTCTTAGATATTGCAGGGCGGTATTTTTATCGGCAAAGCCTGCGGTTGCAAACGTCATAGGGGTATCCTCTTTCCGCGCAAAGCGCTATAATACATTCCTACTAATTATACTACATTTATCGCAGATTGTCAAGTTTTGCGGTCAATAAAAAAGAGGCGCAAAAAACGCCTCTCATAGTTTTGTTATCAGCCCCAGTATTCAGTCCAGATGTTGAAATATCCCCAAGGAATCTTGTAGGAATACGCTACCTTGTAGCTGTTGGGGCGGTAGCTGGTGTTGCACCAGTAGTAAACGCCGTCGTCGTGATCTATGCCGCTTACGGTCACCTTATCATAAACCGCACCGTATACAGCCTTCTTTACCTTATCGGTAACTCTGCCGTATGTAGCGCCGTCGTAAGCAAGACCTGCGTCGCTCATGAAGCCGCCGCTGCGATAGATGATGTCCTGAATAGAGCTGTATCTTCTGTAATAGGGTGCCCAAAGCGAATCGTTAAGATACTTAGCAGCCTCATACTGATTTACAACACAGTCGGAAACGTAAACTATGGGAGCGTCCCACATAGAGTCGTTGATGCCGCCTACTTCGTGGTAAACTATACGGCACATCGCCTTCCAGCCCGCTCTGTCATAGTCAATCCTTGCGGTATTGATCTTCTGCACCTTAGAGCACTTGCCGGTCTTGTAGCCCGAAGCCTTAGCTCTTACCTTGAAAGCATAGCTCCAGTTTCTTTTCAGACCTGTAACGGTGAAAGAGGTAGCGCCGGTGGTAGTTCCCATAAGCTTCCACTTTGTGCCGTAAGTTCCGTCTTTCTGCTTGGTCTTCATGTAAACTTCGTACTTCTGCGCGTTGTCTACGGCGTTCCAGTTCACGGTGATGGCGCTGGTCTGACGGTTATAGGGATGAGTAGCGTCGCTGTACTTGGTCTCTCTTATCAGCTTTACCTGATCGAGCTGGGGCTTTTCGGCAACTGCGCCCGCGATATTTACGTCAGCGGACTGTGCAGCTGCTGCGTCGTCTGCCGACTGAACCGCCGCGGTATCGTTATCAGCGTAAGCGTCGTAGTTTTCGGTATACTCCTCAGCGGAAACAGCGCCTGCGAGAGAAACTGCGAGCGCCATAGCGGATACAGCCGAAACTATTTTTGCGAAAACTTTTTAGTTAATGAAATCTCTGTCTTTGAATTTGTCATGATACGGATCTTAGCGCTTTCGGGGTGAGCCAAAAGCGTGATCTTTACACACCCTTTCGTTGGTTTTTTTACGTTTTGAAACAAGTTCCAAAAAACGTATAGAACAATTTATTCGGTTTTGTCACGATTTATTCTCGAATTGTAACCAACCGGCTTAAAAGTTACAAGTTGATTACAAATCACTACGTTATTGTAACACGTTTTTCTCAAAATGTCAAGTGAAAGCCCAAAATTTTGGTTACCATGCACAATCAGCTCAAAGATTTTTGTTTTTTTTGTGCACCATAAACGGAAAAGTATGAACATTTATTGCATATTTCATAAATCTGATTTGTACGGCATATAGTTAAAACAAGCGGTAAAAGGCGTGTTTTGAGCCTGATCTTGAGCGAAAAAATACGCTTTTGTTACCGTAAAAAACATTGGCGGAAAACGATTTTTTTATCGCAAAAATGCCAGAAAGAGGTAACAAAAATGAACCCATACTACCCCGAAGGAAAGCTTTTTCAAACGCGCCGAAACAGAGATATTTTAAATTCCGAGAGCCTGCTGCGCGAGGCGTATGAACAGCGCACGATACTAGAAGCTACGGCGATACTCTGTGACGCTGCGCACGACTTGATAGTCGATTTACCGAACGCCCACGGCATTATCCCGCGCGAAGAGGGGGCGCTCGGTATAGCCGAGGGCACTACGCGCGACATCGCCATATTATCAAAAGTCAACCGTCCCGTATGCTTCATAATAGAGGACATTTCGCGCGGCGAGGACGGCGCGCCCCTCTATACGCTTTCGCGCCGCGCCGCTCAGGAGGAGTGCATGGCGAACTTCATTTCGCGCCTTACCCGCGGCGACATTATCCCCGCGCGGGTGACCCACCTGGAGCCGTTCGGCGCCTTCGTAGACATAGGCTGCGGCGTGCCCTCGATGATACCTATCGACATGATCTCCGTTTCACGAATATCACACCCCGCCGACCGTTTTTACAACGGGCAGGACATTTTCGCTGTGGTAAAAGATATACAGGAAGGCAGGATATTCCTCTCACACAAAGAGCTGCTGGGCACTTGGGAGGAAAACTGCGCGGCTTTCCACACGGGCGAAACGGTCGCGGGGATAGTGCGCTCGGTAGAAAGCTACGGCATTTTCATCGAGCTTGCGCCGAACCTGGCGGGGCTTGCCGAGCCTAAGGAAAACGTATACGCGGGGCAGTCGGCGATAGTGAACATCAAGGCGATGATACCCGGAAAAATGAAGATAAAGCTCGGCATAGTGGACGTACTCAGCTCGCCGCCGACGGCGCGAAAGCTGCGGTATTTCCTCAGCGCGGGCAATCTGCAAAGGTGGGAATACTCGCCCGAAAACTGCCGGAAGCAGATGATCTCAACATTTGTATAAGTACAAATATATGTACAATTATAATTAGCAGTACATATTTTAGTACAGTAAAAAAGCGCACTTACCGTTGCCCGGCAGGTGCGCTTGAGTTGTTTATATTCACTTTTTTATCTTGCTCCAGTAGGCTTTTGCCGCCTGCTCGTTCTTATTTTCGCCAAAATTGTAGTAAACGCGGTCTTTCAAAGCGTCGGGCAGATATTGCTGCTTTACCCAGTGATTAGGATAATCGTGCGGATACAGATAATGCTGACCCTTGACCTTCGCTTCCGCTCCGTCGAAATGTTTGTTTTGAAGCTGTCGAGGAAAATCGAGCGCTCCGCAGGTCTTTAGATCCTGCAATGCGGCGTCGATGGCGGCTTCGGCGCTGTTTGATTTCGGCGCAGTCGCGAGAAGTATCACCGCTTCGGCGAGGGGTATGCGCGCTTCGGGCAAGCCCAGCTGCATGGCGCTGTCAACGCAAGATTTCACGATGCTCGCCGCCTGCGGGTAGGCAAGGCCTATATCCTCGCTCGCGATGACGAGCAAACGGCGCGAGAGCGAGATAATATCGCCCGCTTCGATAAGGCGCGCAGCGTAGTGCAGCGCGGCGTTTTCGTCCGAACCGCGAATAGACTTTTGCAGAGCCGAGAGAATATCGTAATGCTGGTCGCCGCCGCGGTCGTAGCGCATATTGCTGCGCTGAGTGAGCACCGCCGCGTTTTCAAGCGAAACTGAGATAGTCTGCCCATCGTTATCGGCGGAAAGCACGCAAAGCTCTACGGTATTTATCGACTTTCGCACATCGCCGCCGCAGCCGCTCGCGATATGTTCGCAAACGCCGTCTTCCAGCGCAAGCTTCAAGCCCCACTCGTCGGCAAGAAATTTAAAAGCGCGCTGAATGGCGGGCACGGCTTCCTGCGGGGTGACGGGCTTGAATTCAAAGACGGTAGAGCGGCTGATTATCGCGTTATAGACGTAAAAATACGGGTTTTCGGTGGTGGAGGAGATGAGCGTTATGCTGCCGTCCTCGATGTATTCGAGCAGCGACTGCTGCTGTTTTTTGTTGAGGTACTGAATCTCGTCGAGGTAGAGCAGCACGCCGCTGCACCCGAAAATAGAGTGCGAATCGGCTATGACCTGCTTTATGTCAGCGGTGGAGGCGGAAGTGCCGTTGAGCTTGTGCAGCATCATATTTGTATTTTCGGCGATTATCCTCGCAACAGTGGTCTTGCCCACGCCCGAAGGGCCGTAGAATATCATATTCGGTATCCTGCCGCCGTCGATTATCTTTCTCAGCGGTCTGCCCTCGGCGAGCAGGTCGCGCTGACCCACTACTTCGTCAAGCGTTTTCGGGCGTATTCTTTCGGCAAGCGGTGCTGCCATAAGTGCTCAATCCTTTCAAATATACATTAAGTCAACACCGCACAACTACCGCCTAGCGGCTTTGTGCAGTATTGCCTATAAATAGTATAGCATATTTCCGCGGCAATTGCAAGGGCGAACGGCGCGCGGCGGAAAAGCATACTATATAAACGGGGGTGCTGACGTGAACGCCTGCGAGATCACGGCCGCCGTCACCGCGCTCGCCAACGCGATAGCCTGCCGCTTGGACGATGAAGAGCTTGCCCTGCTGGGCGCTGTGCTCACTCAGCTTGGCGACACTCTTGAGACCATCTCGGCTGGGCGCGCCATGCAGGCGAAATGCTGCGGCGATGTCGGCAAATAAGCAAACGCTTCGGGTATTAGAAAACCGAAGCGTTTTTGCGTTGATAAGTTACTTTCTGTTTTTCGGGATAAGATAGCCCGCGGCGTCAATGCCGGTATTTTCCTGCTGGGCAGGCTCTTCTGACGTATCCGAAGTATCTTCCTCTTTGCCGTCAATATCGTCTGCGTCGTCAAGCAAAGCGCCGTTTTCGAGAAAGTCGGCGTAATCTTCCGATACTTCCTCGATTATACCGCGAAGCTGCTCTACGCCCTCTAGCGTTACCGCCGAGAAAGGCACGCAGGTGATATCCTCGAAGTAGGGTATCTCTTCGGCGAAAGCCGCCATTCGCTCTTCCCTCTCGCGCTTGTTCAGCTTGTCCGCCTTGGTGAATACTATTATAAAAGGCAGCTCTCTTTCTATAAGGAAATTTATCATTTGCAGATCGTCCCTGCTGGGGCGTGGCGCATATCTATAAGCTGTATCACAAGCTCGAGATCGCGGCGGTCGTCCTCAAGATAGCCGCCTATAAGGTTGCTCCAGCCGCGTTTTTCGCCCTTAGAGACCTTTGCGTAGCCGTAGCCGGGCAGGTCTACAAGGTAGATATTATCGAGCGTGAAGAAGTTTATCGTGACCGTTTTGCCGGGCACTGAGCTTACTCGGGCTATGGATTTGCGGTTCAGCAGCTTATTTATCAGCGTAGATTTTCCCACATTCGACCTGCCCGAAAAGCATATCTCGCCGCGGTCTGAGGGCGGCATTTGCGAAAGCTTGCCGAAAGATGTGAGAAATTCAGCCTTAGAAAAATTCATGTTTACGCCCTCCCTGTTTCGGCGGCTTCGGCCGGCTCGGCAGGCTCGGTGTGCTCAGAGCGCTTAGCGCGGGGCTTTCTTTTCTTGGGCTTTTCGTCAGCGCCGCTCTTTTCACCCGCCATCAGCGCTACTGCGAGCACGTCCTCGATCTTATCAGCGAGCACGAACTGCACCTCTTCGCGCACCTTTTCGTCAACGTCGTCGAGGTCGCCCTTATTGCCCTGCGGGATTATCACCGTCTGCATACCAGCCTTGTACGCCGCCATGGTCTTTTCGCGCAGACCGCCTATCGGCAGAACCTTGCCCGTAAGGGTTATCTCGCCCGTCATCGCAACGTCTGAGCGCACTTTTATACCGCTGAGCGCGGAAACCAGCGCGGTTATCATCGTAACGCCTGCCGAAGGGCCGTCCTTAGGAACAGCGCCCTCGGGAGCGTGGATATGTATATCTTTTTTCTCGTAAAAATCAGCGTCGTAGCCGTAAGCCTTTGCAAGGCGGCGGGCGTTGCTGACAGCCAGCGTTGCCGACTCTTTCATGACGTCGCCGAGCGAGCCTGTAAGCGTGACCTTGCCCTTGCCGTCGAGAATGAGGGCTTCAACGGGCAGGATAACTCCGCCAACGCTTGTCCACGCAAGGCCGTTTACGCAGCCGACCGCAGGCTTTTTGGAGAAATAATCATCGGTAAATTTCTTATGACCGAGGTACTCCTCGATATTGGCAGCCTTTATGCTGACCTTTTTCTCGCCGGTAACGAGCTTTTTAGCGGCTTTGCGGCAGAGCGAACCTATCTCGCGCTCGAGGGTACGCACGCCCGCCTCGCGAGTATAGCTGTCGATCAGCGAGTAGATAGCGCTGTCGGCAAGGCGAAGCTGCGAAGCCTTTATGCCGTGCTTTTTGAGCTGTTTCGGCAGCAGGTGCTCTTTCGCGATGTGGAATTTCTCCTCGCGCGTATAGCTGGAAAGCTCTATCAGCTCCATTCTGTCGAGCAGCGGAGCGGATATTGCGGAGGTGTTGTTCGCCGTGGTGATGAAAAGCACGTTGCTGAGGTCGAACGGTATCTCGGTATAGTGGTCGCGAAACTGGCTGTTCTGCTCAGAATCTAGCACCTCGAGCATTGCGGACGAGGGGTCGCCGCGGAAATCGTTCGCCATCTTATCTATCTCATCGAGCAGCATTACGGGGTTGGAAGTTCCCGCCTGCTTCAGCGCCATGATTATCCTGCCGGGCATAGCGCCGAGGTAGGTCTTTCTATGGCCGCGAATATCGCTTTCATCGCGCACGCCGCCGAGCGAAACGCGGACGAATTTTCTGCCGAGTGCGCGGGCGATAGACTTCGCCACGCTGGTCTTGCCGACTCCCGGAGGGCCTGAAAGGCAGATTATCTGTCCCTTAACATCGGGCGTAAGCTCGCGAACGGCTATGTTTTCAAGAATCCTATCCTTGACTTTGCGGATACCGTAGTGGTCTTCATCGAGAATTTTCGCCGCCGAATCTATATCGGTAACATCCTCGCTAGTGGTATCCCAAGGCAGTGAAAGGCATACATCGAGATAAGAGCGCAGCAGAGCCGCCTCCTGCGAATAGGAGGGCGTTTTGGCAAGGCGCTCGATCTCCTCCGCAAGGCGCGCGCGGGCGTCATCAGAGATATTGTGAACAGCGGCGAGCTTTTCGCGGTAAGCGGCGCACTCCTCGCTGTCCGACTGATAATCGTCGTCCTCGCCAAGCTCTTCTTTCAGCACGCGTATCTGCTCACGGATATAATAATCGCGCTGACCCTGATTTATCGACTCATGCACCTTAGCGTGCACCTGAGCTTCCAGACGTACAATATCAGCCTCAGAAGCGAGCACCTCGGCAAGCTTCATCAGCTTTTCGCCGCATGAGGGCAGCTCATGAAGCTCCTGACGATTAACAGGCGATATATTCGGCAGCTGGACAAGCGTTTCGTAAAGCTCATACGGATCTCTTATCGCGAAAACTGCGCGTTCTTCATCGGAAAGCGGCTTATTCATAGCGTCGAGCAGCTCGCTGAAGCTGTCGAGAACTTCGTGCATTATTGCCTGTATCTGGTGCTCGTTGAGAGGATCCTCCTCATAATCGAGCACACGGCGGGCTGTTGCGGAAAATCCGGCACCCACAGCAGAAAATTCCTCCAGCTCAGCGCGTGCGCAGCCGATGATGTAGCAGCGGTACACGCTGCCATTAGTTTCCACTGCCTGTTTCACATAGGCGATAGTGCCCACGTGGCAAAGGTCGGCGGCGGAAGGCTTTTCCTCCAAAGAGTCTTTCTGCATAGTTATAAAGACGTAACCGTCGTTTTTAAGAGCGCGTTTTACCGAATAAACGGTCCTGCGGCGCGCGACATCTATATTAGTTTCCTCGCCGGGCAGCACCACCACGTCCCTAGCGGGGATGCAGGGAAGTTCAAAACTTTCGCCCAGCGGAAAATTTTTATCAAATTCGTTGTAATCAAACTCCTGTTGCATGTTTACACCTCTCAGCATTTATTTTTGCCGAAGCCCGCAGATGAGCGAGCGGTCAGTTTTTAAGTCGGTAATAATATAATACCACATTTTCTGTAATATTTCAAGCAGCAGGAAAAAATTTATAGAACAAAAAGGTATCCGCATCATATCGGATACCTTTGTTAGCTAAAATAAATTTATAGCGCAATTAGTCTGCAACGTAAGGCAGCAGAGCAAGGTGACGCGCTCTCTTGATAGCCGAAGTAAGCTCTCTCTGGTGGTAAGCGCAAGTACCGGTAACTCTGCGAGGAAGGATCTTTCCTCTTTCGGTCATGCACTTTCTGAGCTTAGCAATATCCTTATAATCGATCTTTTCAGCTCTGTCTACGCAGAACATACAAACCTTCTTGCGGCCTCTCTTCATAGGTCTTGAATTTCTTTCCATGTCAATCCTCCTAACCGGAAATACCAATTAATTTAAATGCAACAATTTGTCAGAAAGGAACGCCATCGTCGCTGAATACCTCGAAGTCCTGAATATCGCCGATATTCATAGGATCATCGGGCTGGGGTCTGCCGCTCTGATAATTATTCTGCTGCGGCGCAGGCTGCTGCTGATAAGAACCCTGATAGCTGTTATTCTGCTGGTAAGAGGGCTGCTGCTGATAACCGCCCTGGTAACCGCCCTGCTGCTTAGGCTCGCCTGTAAACGAAGCTTCGTCTACATAGACCTCGGTAACGTAATGTTTAGTACCGTTTTTATCATCATAGGTGCGGGTGCGGAGATTTCCGACTACGGCGATCATTCTGCCTTTGCCGAAATAGCGATTTATAAACTCTGCCTGTTGGCGCCATGCTACGCAGGTGATGAAATCGGCCTGACGTTCTTCGCCCTGGCGGACAAAGCTGCGGTCTACCGCAATAGAGAATGTGAGCACAGAAACGCCGCTCGGAGTAGTTTTAAGCTCCAGATCGCGCGTGATTCTGCCCATGAGAATAACTTTATTCAGCATGATCTATCTTCCTTTTCGGCCCTCTGCGCGCGGCGCAAAGAGCAGGTTTTTCCCTAAATGTTACCGACTTACTGTACAGTAACGAGGAAACGCAGAACGCCGTCGGTGATACCGAGTACACGCTCGAGCTCAGCAGGGAAAGAAGTTACGGAAGTAAAGTTCCAGAGAACGTAGTTACCCTCTGCCTCGTAGTTGATCTCGTAAGCAAGCTTTCTCTTGCCCCAGTCGTTCATAGTAACGTCAGTTGCATTTGCCTTGATAAGTTCATCGAACTTTTCGGTAAGAGCCTTAACGTTCTCTTCGCCGCTCTTAGAGCTGAATACTACTACTGCTTCGTACTTTTCATTGATCTTCGCCATTTTAAATGACACCTCCTTGTGGATATTAAGCCCGCATTTGCGAGCAAGGGTCAGCGGAAAACCGCCGGCTGCACATAAAGACAGCAATATTATTATAACAAAACCGCGCCAACTTGTCAAGAGCGGGCGCGGCGGTATTCGTAAATTTTTTGTTAGCTCAGAACAATATCGTCAGCACGAGCAGAAAAACAAGGCTCACTGCCACTGCGGAAACGCCCGCGATTATCACCTTAGCCCACGATGTTCCGCCCGACTGCGCTATCTTTGCGCGAATCTCGTTCTCCGATAAGTCGGTCTGCGAGCGGATATTCTGAATGTCGTTCCGTGCCTGTTTGTAGTACCAGTAATTGGCGTACAGGCAGGCGAATATGCCCATGAGCGTCGCGGCTATTTGGGCGACGTTGCAAATGTTGAGGAACGCCTGCGACTTGATATTGAAAGGCATATTGAAGAAGACCATGCCCAGCACGCCCGACTGACCGTAAAGTATCAAGGTGGGAATAGCCGTCAGAAACCACAGCAGCATGAACAAAATCCCCTTTTTATACATTTTGCGGTAAAAGAAATAGTACTGCGGGAAGAAAAGCGCCGCTATATTCATCGATGTTTTCGAGCCTGTCTTGGCAAATTTCACAAAGTTTGCGATCAACGATAGCGAGCGTCTGCCTGCGTAATCGAAGAAATCGCCCAACCGTATGCCGTCTATGTCTGACTCTTCGGTGAGCTTAACGGGCTGAACGGGTATGCCGAAATTGAAACCGTTCGAGAAGCCCTGCTGGTTTTGCTGATCCTGCCCGCTCTGCGCGTCGGCGTTCGGCTGGCTGTAATTGAAGAAGCCGTTCTGGTTCGGTTGTTCTTCGGACTGGTCGGACTGAGCCTGCGTGCCGTTGAAGGGACGCGCGTCGTTCCTGCCCTGCGCGAGCGGCATTCCGCACTCAACGCAGAACATCGTGCCGGGGTCGTTTTCTGTCCCGCAGCGTATGCAGCGTATCGGTTCGCCGTGTGAGGCGGCTTCGAGCCTTTCGTTTTCCATCTTTTCGCTCCAGCTCATGCCTGACTCATGCAACTCGTGGTTTATGCACTCGCCATTTTTATCCCAGCAGGCGCGATGGTAAGGCGTGCCGCAGTCGGGGCACACGACTATGTCGTCGCCGTCTTTGAACATTTCGCCGCAGACCGAGCATTTTGCGCCAATATATTTTGTCATCTTTACTTTCCTTTCCACGCGGAGGGTCGCCGACCGCGCACATTTACTTAGTTTTATTATACCACATTTTTTCGCGAATGTGAACCCCTTTTTACAAATTTTTCACCGCCGTAATCTGAAATTATGGTATCAAACAAATGACAGATCTGTGTTAAGAGGAAAAAATGTGCCTAAGGTATACCTTATAAATAAGCTATTTTTCGGGCGGCAAGATCCGCATCGTTACGCCTCTGAAAACCGTCTTGCCGAGGTATTCGGCGATAAGGGCGCTGTATTCCTCCGCCGCGACCTTTCCGCCGCATCCGAGCAGTTCGTAGACCACGCTTCCCTCCTGAACGTTCATGCCCATCGGCAAAAGACCGCCGCGCAGGTAAAAATCACGGCGCTTTACACGTTCGTCGTAATTATCGGCAGCGGGGTCTAAGCTCTCTATCGCGAGGAAAAAGCCACGGCGCACGTTCCTCGGGCGGAAAAGCTTCAAAATACAGCGCCGCCGCGCGGGCATTCTCCACAATACCGCGAATTTTCTTCATTTTCATAGCACGCACCAGCTTTCAAATTTTAATAATAATTGTATCACAAGCACGGCAGTATGTCAAGCAAAAGGAAAATTGTGCGGCAAGCTTTGGGTAAAATTCAGAAAAACTTTACAAACATAGCGGGATAGTATGATATAATATAATTTGGTTTATTACGAATTTTGCAAAAAACACGCGAAAGGACGAAAAAATATGAGCGAAAAAAAAGTACACAATTACGATGGGCTGAGCTTCACCACCCGCGCTATCCACGTCGGCAACGAGCCTGATCCCGGCACGGGCGCTATCGAGCCTGCTATCAACATGGCTAACAGCTTCCTGCTGCCCTACGACCCTTCTACCATGAACTGGTCGGCTTCCGAGGACAAGATCTACACCCGCAACGGCGGCGTAAATCAGGGTCTGCTGGAGAAAAAGATCGCTAATCTTGAGGGCGGCGAGGACTGCGTAGTTCTGGCGAGCGGCGTTGCGGCGCTTTCCGCGCTTTTCTTCACCAAGCTGAAAAAGGGCGACCACGTTATCTTCTCCACCGTTACATATATCGCCACTTACCGCATTTTCAACGAGCTTTGGACTGAAAAATGGGGCATCGAAACCTCGATAGTTGACTGCACAGACCTCGAAAAGGTAAAAGCAGCAATTAGACCGAATACCAAGCTTATCCATTTTGAGACTCCCGGCAACCCGACCCTCTGCATCTGCGACATCGAAGGCATCGTAAAACTGGCGCACGAGCACGGAATTCTCGTTTCGGCGGACAACACGTTCTCTTCGCCCTACAACACCCGTCCGCTAGAGTACGGCGTTGACTTTGTTGTGGAAAGCCTTACCAAATACATCAACGGTCACGGCGACTCGATGGGCGGCGCAATAATCGGCAACCATGAGGACATGGACAAGATCCGCTATCAGGCACAGGTAAATATTGGCGGCGTTATCAGCCCGTTCAACGCATGGCTCATCATGCGCGGAGCGGTAACTTTCCCGCTGAGAATGCAGGTGCACAACGACAACGCGCTCGCCATCGCCGAGTGGCTCGAGAAGCAGCCTTGCGTAAGCTTCGTTGCGTACCCCGGTCTGAAGAGCCATAAGGGTCACGAGCTTGCTGTAAAGCAGATGAAGAACGGCTTCGGTGGTGTGCTTTCATTTGGTCTGAAGGGCGAGCACGATCTCTACAACAGAGTCGTAACTCATCTTAATATTTTCACATCGGCTGTATCGCTGGGACATGACGCCAGCCTTATCGTGTTCCTCGGCGAGGACGACGAGAGAATGTACCTCTATCCGCAGGAATTCCACGGCGGATTCTACCGCGTAGCTATCGGTATCGAGGACAAGAAAGACCTCATTGACGACCTCCGTCAGGCGTTCAAGGCAGAGGGTCTGGAGACCGTAGACTAAGTTCATATTCTTATATAAAAGCAATAACCGCAGTTTTTCATCGACTGCGGTTATTTTTATGCTTCAATTTAATTGTACGATTTATTGGACTTGCTACAATTCAGATTAACTGTACTGAAATTCGTACTAATGTACTACCGTGCTTTCAGTTGTACAGATATTTGTACTAAAAAGCAAGCGAATTATCTGTACAAGAATCTGTACACTTTACTTGCAGAGCCAAATATGCGAGGAGTAAGGAGCAAGTTCGCTGCCGCCGCCAAAGTCGTGAGTTTCGCCGGTAACGAGGTCATCGGCAAGTCCGTAGCCTGCGTCGAAATGCGCGGTGAACGGCTGATCGTCGGCATTTATCGCGACAAACACGCGCTGACCCTCAAAATCGCGCTGGAGAACGCACTGCTTGTTGGTAAGAACAGGTATCTTGATGTCGCCGTAGCAGAGCGCCTTAGTTTCGCGGTGAGCCTTTGCGAGCGCGGCGATGTGCGCGGTAAGCTCGTTGCTCTCGGGCTTATCGAACGAGGGGCGAAGCGCGGGGTCGCCATCCTTTTTCTCAGCCTTCGCGCCCCACTCGCTGCCGTAGTAAACGCAGGGAATTCCGGGCATTCCGAATAGCAGCGTGTAGATGAGCGGCAGGTGGCGCGGCTCGGTGAGGATGCTCGCGACGCGGGTAACATCGTGGTTATCGGCGAAGCAGAGGAGGTGCATTCCGCGGTACTGGCACCAGTTTTCAGGGCCGAAACGGTTTTTCAGCGAGTGACAGATCTCGAACATATTCATCGAATTGAAGCTGGAGTACAGACCCTTGTAGCACTCATAATTGGTAGCAGAATGCAGCATTTCAGGATTTACCCAGCGCGAGTAATCGCCGTGAAGCAGCTCGCCGACGAGGAAAAAAGTCTTCTTTAAGGCTGTCGGTGAACGAACGCAGGCGCTTAAGAAAGTCGAAATCAAGGCAGTAGGCAACGTCCAGACGAATACCATCTATATCAAATTCTTCTATCCATCCCTTAACGGCGTTCAGAATATGGTCGGCGACAGCTGGATTGCGCAGGTTAAGCTTGACGAGGTCGTAATGACCCTCCCAGCCCTCGTACCACAGACCGTCGTTGTAGTTGCTGTTACCGTCGAAATTGATGTTGAACCAGTCCTTATAGGGCGAATCCCAGCGCTTCTCGACAACGTCGCGGAACTGGGGAAAGCCCCTGCCGACGTGGTTAAAAACGCCGTCGAGCACGACCTTTATTCCCTGCTCATGCAGTGCGTCGCAGACCTTTTTTGAAGTCATCGTTCGTGCCGAGTCGGCAGTCGATCTTCGAATAATCGCGGGTGTTGTAGCCGTGTGTGTCCGACTCAAAAACGGGCGAAAAGTAAACTGCGTTGCAGCCGAGCTCCTTTATATGATCCACCCAGTCGAGCACTTTCAAGATGCGGTGCTCCTGCACGCCATCGTTTTCAAAAGGCGCGCCGCAAAATCCGAGCGGATATATCTGGTAAAATACGGCTTCATAGCCCCAATTTGTATTGTTGTTTCCCATTGTAATCATTCCCTTCGTGGTCTTGGCGGCGAAAAATTTTGCAGACTGAGAAAAGTTTTCGTCACCTTAACTATTATAGCACACTTTTACTTTAGATACAATTATCAAATCTGTACTTATTTTTTCTCAACAGTTTTATTTAATATGCACAAATTAGCTTAGTGCAACGTCGAGCGACATCATCAATACGAAGCCGACCGCGAAAAAAAAGACAGTCCCGATATTTGAGTGCGGCTTTTCGGACATTTCGGGTATAAGCTCCTCGACAACGACGTAGATCATCGCGCCCGCCGCGAAGCTGAGTAGATACGGCAAAACAGGCAATATCAGAGCGGCGAGCAGCACTGTTATCACCGCGCCGATCGGCTCAACTACGCCCGACAGCACCCCGCAGGCGAACGCTTTTGGCTTGCTCATGCCCTCCGCGCGGAGCGGCAGTGAGATTATCGCTCCCTCAGGGAAATTTTGTATTGCGATACCGAGCGAAAGCGCAAGCGCCCCCGCCGAGCTGATCGCGACATTGTCCGCCGCCAGCCCCGCGTACACTACGCCGACCGCCATACCCTCGGGGATATTGTGCAGCGTGACGGCGAGAACGAGCATAGTCGTGCGCTTTAAACGGCTGCGTTTGCCCTCTGGCTCGGTGGAATTCATATGCAGGTGTGGCACGATATGGTCTAAAGCCAGCAGGAAAAGTATGCCGAGCGAGAAGCCGACCGCCGCGGGGATAAATGCCAGCCTGCCCATGCCGCTTTCCTGCTCCATCGCGGGGATAAGCAGGCTCCAGACCGAAGCGGCTGTCATCACGCCCGCCGCAAAACCCGTCAGCGCGCGCTGAACGCCGAAATGCAGCGTTTTGCGCATGAAAAACACGCCCGCCGCACCGAGCGATGTGCCGAGAAAGGGTATGAGAATACCGCGAAATATTTCAAAATTCATGTTATTACCTTTCTGTCAAATTGGTTTGCATATGCTAACTTAATTACATCATAACATAATGCAGGTCGTTTGTCAATGCACAAATTTACATAGTCTATAAAAAATAGCAGACGCACTGCTTTTGTGCAGTATGTCTGCTCCTATGATATAAAATTACAGCGATTTTCCAAGCTCACAAGCCTGATTATCGTAATCAATTTTGTGTAGTTTAGAGTACCATGAGCAATGTGCCTGCCGCTATAAGTATACAGCCAATTACTGATTTAACAGTAAATTCCTCATGCAGAAAGATAAACGCGAGCACAAGTGTGATGACAACGCTGAGCTTGTCTATCGGCACGACCTTTGAAACGCTGCCGAGCTGGATAGCCTTGTAGTAGCAGAGCCACGAAGCGCCCGTCGCCAAGCCCGAAAGCACTAGAAACAGCCAACTTTTTCTGCCAATTTCCGAGATACCGCCCTGAGAATGGGTAATTAGCACCATCAGCCACGCCATCATGACCACCACAACAGTGCGTATCGCCGTTGCGAGATTTGAATTAACGCCGTCGATTCCGACCTTAGCAAGTATAGAGGTCAGCGCCGCGAAAACGGCTGACAGCAATGCGTATACAAACCACATAATTACATCTCCGCTAGAAATAGTTTGTACAAACAGCAAACTGCTATGCACTCATAATAGTATAACATCGCAAATACGAATTGTCAAGCGTTACTTACGTGTACAAAAAAGTGGACTGTTTCGGCATGCAGCAATCAGCACTAATTATCAAGTACGGTTAATACCAGTCACGTTTTTTCAAATACCAGAATCTTCTGCGCAAAAGTCTTCATGATCGGTATCCACGTCACGAGTTTGTACGCGGGGCTGAGCGTCCACATTCCGCGCAGGATATTGTCGTCCTTCACACGGCGAAAGCCTCTTCCCGCCTCGCCGAGGTCGTCGAAGCTGTTCGCGCCCCATTTGAATTTCGCGCCCGTCGCCTGAATCGAGCGCTCCAAGCTCTCTTTTTTGACAAATTTCGGGCACAGACACTCCATCATCACTGTCGCATTGTCGAAATTATCGCGTATTATCGCTAGCATATCGCGCACCTGCTCGGCAGTGAGGTACATCGAAAGCCCCTCTATGACGAAGAGCATTTTGCCGCGCTTCTCAATCATTTGCGCCCACGCGGGGTCGTAAGCCGAGCAAGCCACGGTCGATACTCTGCCCGATTCATGGTAGAGCGAGTCGCGCACTTCAATGGTTTCGGGCAAGTCCAGATTATACCAAGTTATTCTGCCATTATCCATACGGTAAAAGCGCGTATCCAGTCCGCAGGCGATGTTTACGACCGTGCAGTCGGGATTTTTTGCTATAAAGTCGCCAACCAGCTCGTCAAAAACGATAGTTCTCGCGACAACTCCTCCGCTCATCGCCGTGTCATTCTGCGCATTGCTAAAATCATAGTCAAGTTTGGCAACTATTTCCTCAGCTTTTGCGTCATGAAATTTATGTTTCGGATCTTTACTGTACATCGCCCGAGCGTAAAAGCTCTGGAGCATGGTTTCCGCCGCGCCATTAAGCACAGGCTTGATTTTTTTTACTCATGATAACATCTCCGTTTTCAGTTTACAAGGTATTTTTTATCAAGTTTTGCCGATAAGTACCACGATGCCCGCGATTATGAGCGAGATGATGAAGTACATGATCGTGCCAAGAATTCGTCTTTTCAGCATGAAGCCTATGGGCTTTGCAAACAGCATATCTTCCATCCCCTTTATTCTCCATATTTTGCTTTCTGACCCAAAGTTCGTCGATAACTATGCCGTCGAACCAGTTGACGTTAACCAGAAGCACACAGCTTTGGAAATACGCGGTTTTAAAATCAGCAACGCCGTTCCAAACAGCGATTATCGCGATCACCGCGACGAACAAAATTATGCAGAATGGTATCATGAAGCGCTTGCTCCTCTTCGCGACCTCATCGCGGTCGGCAAGCCCGCGCTTTACCGCCGCATCGATGTATTCCTCGGGGTAAAAATACAGGCAGTTCAGACCGTCATTTTTGACCGCGACTTTTACCATAAATATGTACAGCAGACAAAACAGTACAACTTGCAGCGCTAACATTTCCAATTCCTCCTAAATATCTTGCAAACCCGCATTGTGCAAGTTAGTCTAGGCTAACTATAATCGCCAAAAAATCCTTTTAATTTGACTATAATATTATATCACATTTTTCTGCGATAGTCAAGCGCGGCGTCAGAAGAGCGTGCAGACGAACGCGACTATGGCGCTTGCAGGAATGTACGCTATAAAGTGGATAATATGCTGTTTGGCGTTATAGCCGAACATATGCGGGCCGACAACGCCCTTGACCTCGGGATAAAACCGCGGGAAGAAATTCGAGTGGCAGAGCAATACCCAGTCGAAGAACAGTATGTCGTAAATTTCCATTATATTCAGAACTATCATAAATCTGTTAAAGAATTGCAGAAAGCTGAAATCATTTTTCACGCCGTCCCATATGGCGAGCACCGCCGCACCCGCGAAAAGGAGCATCGCGATTGCAATAATTATCCAGCCAATGATATGCGCGCCGCGAAAACGCTCTTTTTTGTCGGGTATCACCGCCAAAATATCCTTGTGCGCGGAAGAGAAAAAGCGCTTGTCCTGCACGAAGCCGACCCCGCCGTACAAAATCAGAAAATACCCCGCCATGACCATTATCGCGGGAACGAACGTCATCAACATTTCAAATTCCTCCTTCAAAAAATGCAGCCGATCTGCTGTTTTAATTATACCACCACGGTAGATTTAAGTCAAGAGTGATTTTTGAAATGCGATCAAAAAGTCAAATAAAAAACGCAGACGATATAAAAATCATCTGCGTATGATAAAATGACCCGTACGGGAATCGAATTAAATTTTTCACATTTTCTAACCTGCCGTGATATGGGAAATAGCCCGTATTTACGGCGTTTTTCAACCTTTACTCGTTTTATTATGCTGTCCTTTATTCTATCTTTTTGAAACTTGTAAAGGACAAACAAAGGACAACGTTATGGTCATACTCCTGTTATTATAATTTCAAATCACGGAATACATTTTTGAACACCGTGAATCCAATCATTATAAAGCATAACGGAGGTAATAACTATGAGCAGATATAAAAGTGAACAAACCGCTTACAATCCACTGAAAAAAGAAATCAGTTCCGCTGTGGAGACTTGACACCAATACCGTGACCGTCACACACTTCAACACCGATACGCAGACCGAGGAGAGCAAGACATACCACACCGACTTTATCAGGTATCATCTCCATTTCTCTGACAGTCATTGTCCCGACAGGCTTCGCAGACTCGTCAACGAAGGGAAGATCATTCAGTACCTTGATGATATGGAACGGAAAATCGGTGACGCTATTTCACGCCAAGTAGAGCTTTGGAAGCAGACCGACAGTTGCTATCAGAAAGCTGTCCTCAGCGGTGATTCTGAGAAGATGCTAGGTCTGGAGAACTGCTTCGTCAACATGGCGAGAGAAACTGTGTTTGAGTGTATGGTTTATATTTGAGAGCAGACGGCTGTGCTTTTGGATTCAGCCGTTTTTGAATTAATTTATGAAAGTAATTTTCTTATCGATTCCACAAATTTTGTAGGTTTTTCATATTCGTAAATATCATTTGACAAATACTTAATAAAGTCTGATTCTGATATACCAATTCTATCCAAATTAGCACATATGATCGAATAGAAATTTTTTCCGTCTTTGTCATTTGAAGATGACGTTCTATCATCATTTAAATAGTCTTTGATTATATCACTTAGCGAACGCTGATTGAAATACTTATCACCTAACAATTTTATGAAATTTTTATCTGGTGTATCAACTAACTTGGATTTTAGGTATTTCTCTACACTTGGAATGGGTAAAAAACACTTAGGCAATTGTTTATATTCTTCTTGCTTGGCTATATTTCCTTTCACATCTCCGTCAAAAATACTGATAATATGTTTCCCAACTCCTAAAGTATTGTATGTTACCATATCATGGTGTAATTTCAACATTTGATTACAACCTCCAGAAGGAAGAATACATATTAATTTACTTGATGCAAGATTGTTTTCACGAATAACTTTGTCTACAATAGCTTTAGCCAATTCGTCTTCAACTAATAACAGGAAATCAAAACCATTTGGAATATAAAGACTCCTTATTGCATAATTTGGATAGCAAGGATTGATAATTTCAATAGTCTTAGTGTCGTTTTCTAATAAATATATATTTCGAGAGCTATTCTGTGAATAAGTTCTGCAGAATGCGTTGAAAAAAATATACTATTATTTCAGAATCCGAATTTTTTATTAAATCCGATAAAAAGATGTGAAGTCTATCAATAGCAGCAGGATGTAAAGCTAATTCAACTTCATCAATTAATAATAATATTCGATCATAAGTATGCCTCTTTATGATGTTATTAATAAAATCTATCAATGATATTAGCATACTTTCGCCACTACTCATTTGAAATTGGCTAATAAGTTTATTGTTTATTGTTCTTTCAATTTCATAAAAATATGGAATGCCAATAAAGCCTTCTTCTTTTGCAACTCTTTTAGATTTAATCTTTTTAAGTTTTTTATACCAATTTTTATCATTATGAAGAATATAACCTAAAGTTTTAGCAACAAAAGTATCTGCTTCAATTAGTTTTTCATGAATATCTGCTTTACCAATAAATTTTGTAACTTTATTATAATCAAAAAAACGTGTTCCATAAAAAATGCTACCTTCATAAAAGCCATTAAAACGAACATCTTGATTATAATAATATGAGCCGTCTTCACGTTTTACCTTTTTGCCAGTAGAAAGCTTATTATTCTTATCTGGTGTCCACCTATCAATTTTATCTCCGATAGAAATCTCAACATATGAATTTGGAGAAAGATCTTTAGATGTAATCATTTTCGCAGAAGAAGGCTTAATTACCAGAGATAATAGTAACATAAGTGTACTCTTACCACATCCGTTTTCTCCAACAAGAGCATACATACCTTTTTCAAATGGTAACGAAACATTCAAACTATTAATGTTTCTAATATCGCATATCCGTATATTTAGATTCATAATTTTTCCTTTCTGCTAAATAATTATATTCTTTATGTACTTTATTTATGAGATGCAACTCATATTCAAATCGCTTTTAGCTTTATCGTAATCTTCTACTTTATTATTGTTATTGTTCCGTTGATTATTTCTGCGTTTCTTTTAGAAGTAATGGTATACGGAATATCCGTCACATCATTAAATAACAATATTATTGAAGGAAACGCAACAGAAGTATTGTGTTTGATATAATCAAAATGTATTTTTACTACATAGCATTTGTCAGTAGTATAAGTTTCAAATCCCCAAACATCTGATAAATAATCCGTAAAATCACCGGAATTATCATATGATGATCCAAATATACCTTGAATTGGTTTAACTGGTACTGAAACTTGTTTAGGAAGTTTAACTGAGTCTGCATAATCCAAAAATTCAGCCGTAGAAGGAATATGGAATATTTCATCTAAATCTCTATCATTCATTAGATAATTCTTATCATCTACACTCAACTCGGGAAATGTATCAACGGTAACAAGAGAGCCTTTGGGGAAATATAATGAAACTTCTACATCTTCATCATAGTCTGTTCCAGCATTTGTTAGAATTAGCCCGAGAGATTTCATTCCAGTTAATGCCTTGTCAGCCGAAATCCATTTTAGAAAATCTTTTATGGTGTCATATAGCTTGTATATTAAATGATATTTTCTTTCTTCTTGGTCAGAACCACTAACAGAGGAATACATTGGTAAGCCATCTAATGATTTATGTAGATTTCCAAGATCAAAGAAATTCTCATTTAATTCTATGTTGAGGTGTTTAGCAATTTCTGTGATGTATGTCTTAATATTATCACTAATCTCTGCTGGTGGCATAAAAGATAAAGTCCCAGTAAGCAAAGGATTTCCTGTAATTTTTGCTGTCTTAATTGAGTCGATTTCGGAATAGTATTCTCTAAGTTTAGCAATATACCCATTTTCGTCATATTCGCTTTTAAGTTTGAAATCCCTTATTACCGCATTATCAGAGATATGATTCTCTCGATCAAGCCCATTTAACAATAGTGATGAATGTCTTTCATTATTTATTCTTTCAATAGTTTTTAAACTCAAAAAGTATTGTGACAAATGTGCAAAGAAATCTCGTTTAAAGTCATCAATCGAAGTGTATGTAGAATAAATACCCCTATCCTTATATTTGTCCTTAAATGCTTTAACCCGTTTGTATTCTTCTGAATCCATTTGTGACGGATTAAGTGGTTTGTCGCAAAAATACATAAAGACTTGTTTACCATCATGGAGCATTATCTCTATTTCTTCCTCGGTACCAGAACCATATTCATCTGTTGGCGTTCCGAACCTTGTCCACATGATGGCAATGGCTGCGTCACAATCATTTACAAATTGTTCATTAAGAAGTGCTTGTGGTTTACCACCAGATTGAGGATATGAGTTTTTACTCCAATGCTTAGTTCTAATTGAGATTCCAAGTGAATCTGCAAAAGTTGCATTGAATTGATCAACGACTTCTTTAATGCAATTAACCTCATCTTTAATATCACCAGGACAGGAGATTAAAAGATCATATTGAATTACACTTTTGGGCATAATACCTCCTATTCTTCAAATGCACTTACACTGGCTATATAGGTGAACTTATCATTACCTGTTGATAAAACAAATTCCTTTTGGCAGTCGCTATACTTGTGAAGTAGTTTCTAAATGGAGCAGATACCGTTTCTGCCCATTCCTTAGAAATCGGTTGAGGAATAAGAATTTCTTTGTATCTTTGACCAACATCTTCTCTGTTAGTTTGCATTAGTGTAACTCTCTGCCATTGTTTACGGGTTTCGGTTAATGATAATGCCCATAATAAATAGAATGGAGAATAGCCAAGGTCATTTTCATGTACTCTGATTACAAACACTTCCTTGGTAAGTACAATCTGTTCCTCTCCAGGTAATAGAATAGCAAATTCACCTATATTACTGCTTGCACGGCTTGGAGATATAAGATCCCAAGCACATAAATTACTTTTTTTTCCGTTATCTGTTTTCCAAAATCTCTTCGCCAATTCTATTGAGACGAGATTTGTAGGATTTACATTTATTCTCATATTTCTAATGTCAGATACTTTCACATAGGGAATATTTCCATTCCTCATATCATTACTTGGGCTTCCATGTCCACCTGATACAGTTATAATACCTTTATTAATCAGTTCTTCAATTGAGATTTGCTCGAATTTATGAGTGAGTTTTAATTCGTCAAATGGGCGCTGTAATGAGTAGTCATAATATTGAGGAACAAGAACATCAGCTTTATATGTATCTGCAAGTGGAACGGTGAACATCTCATCATTCTGCCCATTTTGATACTTAATTGCTAATCTTAACAATTCGTTATCGATTATTTTGGTTCTTTCTCCTGCACTATTAACGATAAACCTATCACTTCCGTTCTTATATATTCCACAAGTCTGAGGATTGAGGAATGTAACTAAATCTGATTCCAGGTTTACATTAGTTTTCTTTTTTGTCGATTTTTTCAAAGATATAGAGATTAGTTTTTGCTCTACAAAAGCCTTGAAAAGCATCCATCGGTACATTGGCAACACAGATGGGTTTTAATCGATCTTTTACCCAATCACGTACAAATTTGTATGAAGGAGAGAAAAAATATGTTTCTGGAAGAACGATACATAACCTTCCTTTATCCTTTAATAAATCATAGCATCGATTAAACATTGCAAGTCCTAATTCAATATCTTTACCTGTATCAACATATTCTGTGATGCTTAATCCTGATTTCTTTGCGTCCTTATATTTAATCTTTAATGGCGCTCCAAAGGGAGGATTTGTAAACACCTTTGTAAATCTTCCATTTTTAAATGAATTTGTTAGTAAATGAGGATATTTACTTTCCCATGTATGAGTTAGAACACTATCACCTCTAACACAATGAGCAGAACCGTCGCCTAAAATCTGCATAATAGCTTTTTGTCAGTTTAATGCCAATAGCGTCCTTGTCAATACCATGGAGATGAAGTTGAGCCCAACGAGAGATTTCTCTTTCTTGATTTGGATATAATTCTTTAAGTTCAATAAGAGCTTGAATAAGGAATCCACCAGTGCCACAAGCAGGGTCAATAATAATGTCATTGAGATTCAAGTCCATCAATTTCATTGCAGCTTGAATTACCTGTTTTGGCGTGAAATACTGACCCTCTTCTTGCTTTAATGCCGCACTTCTTAACACCTGAAAAGCAATAGATACCGTATCTGCTCCAATGTCAATAAAGTTGAATTTTGATATTTTTTCAACTATATAATGAATTGTATCATTATCAAAACTGATTTCCTGATAAGATTGTGTTATGAATATATCCGGATAAATATCGGTGAAAGTACTGAATTTTTCCTTAATGTAATCGCCCGTACCACTTTCAGTAGCAAAAACTCGAAAATACACTTCGTTTTTGGATCAATTTTACCCTGTTTATCACTATCAAGTTTTAAAAGTATTATATTACATAATTGATCGAGTTGTTCTTCTCTACGAGTAACGTTTCCATCTTGCGCAACAACTTTGTCTAATAATTCGGAGAATGTTTTGTATAACGTATCTTTTGTCGGTATTACTAAATCGTTAAAAGTAAGATTAACTGACGTTGGACTAATTGGAGCACCTATTAAGGGAATGTCTTTAACCGTTTTCTTTTTTGGGAAGCTCAATCCTTTAGCATCTTTATAAACAAATAATGTATCTGAAGAAATATCAGGATTATTCGCCCATATTCCAAGTTTAACATGAGGTTCTAAGGATAAATATGTTTCAAGTTGTTGTAATCCAACATCAATATTCGGCTGCTTGCATTCTATTAAAAATAGAAGATGACGATAATCTCCGCAAGTTTCTGGACTCTCAAATACCGCTATGTCAACTGGAAAATAATCAAATGAAGTCCCTTTTTCTCTTTTGGATGCTTCAGAAGGAGTTTTAGGAACTTTCCATTCATTTTTTCCGTAAACAATCTGCTCTATTTTCCAACCATTGGATACAAGACGTTCTACTAATGGACCAACAACTAATTCTTGCTCAGGACCGTCTTTAAGTTTTTCACGAATATAATCAGCTACCATTCTATATCCTTCCTAATACACAAATAATAAAAAAGAGTTTTAATATATTATTATCCATTTTTCAGGCGTAATGTCAAGATTTCGAGAACTGTTTTAATGATCTTATCGGTCTTAGTCATTCAACTTCGACTCCACCGGAATCAAAGTTCCTCTCAAAAAAAGAACAGAGCCAAGAAGCAAGCCCCTCAGCTCCATAGCCTTATTCTATCCCCGTAAACATAACCTGATAACTCAGCCCCGTAAACTCCCTAAGAAAATCCATATCCGAGAAGTTCAGACCGTAGTTATGCGTTTTACCGCTGTCCTTGCCCGTGTAAAGATACTCCATCTTCTCCTGATCGAGATGCTCAGTGCGGAGTGCTTCACGGTCAAAGCCTTTTTTTCTTTCAGGTGATACAGCACAATTCGTGAGAGCTGCACCTGCACGATGCGGTAGCTCTCGGTGTCGGCACAGTGATCGAGAATGCCCAGAATATCGAATATCGTTTCAGTGTCCTTCAAATGCTCGGTGTCGTATGCTGTTTCGGGAACGTATTCAATATACTTATCATTATTCAGAAACTGCACCGTACAATTCACATAAGGAATGATCTTCAACTGCATTTCCAGGCTGATCTCGCTTCCACGGCGCAGGCTCACCCAACGCTGTGACAGTGAGCTTACCGACTTGAACACGCTTCTTTTCTTGTTTGCCTGCGGAATAATGGGTGTATCGTCCTCGTTGATAAGATAATCTATCGGAACATCGAAGTATTCCGCTATTCTCGTTATCATGTCGAGATTCGGCATACCGTCATTCACCCATTTGGTGACGGTCGCAGCCGAAATGCCCAGCTCGGTGGCTAATGTCCTCGGCTTGATTCCTCGCTCATCACATAATTCATTGTATTTTCTCCAAAAGACAGTCATTTTGTGTCCCTCCAATTTGTGCAAAAAGCGGAACTTATTCAGTTTCGATTATTTTTTTTTGCTTGACATATGCTACTTAGGTAGCATATAACATGATTTAAAGATTGCAGCGTGTTATTCCATTTCATATTATAGCACATCAAACGCAATATGTCAATAGAAATACAAGATAAATTACAAAAGTAGAGGAAAACAAAACTTATGAATGAAATCAAATGGGTAGAACCCCGTCCGCTGCGGCATACGGCAGATACTATCCCGTTCCCCCTCGGAGCGTTACCGCCTGTTTTGCGAAATATGGCGCAGGCGATCTCGGTCACGACTTCCACCGATGTGGGAATGGCAGGGACGGCAATGCTCTCAGCCGTGGGCTACTGCTTCACAGGTCTGTACAGACTTGCAGGAAAAGCAGACCACACCGAACCGCCTGTGCTGTATTCTATCATCATAGCACAACCTTCTGAAAGAAAAAGCCCTGTTATGCACTTTATCAAAGCTCCGTTCGACAGCTTTGAGAGCAAGTACAACAAAGACCACCGTGAGGAGATGTACAAGGCACAGCAGGACATTAAAGCTCTTGAAACCCGTGTCAAGGCTATGGAGAAAGAGGACGAGCCTGACACCGCAGCCATAGCAAAGCTCCGTGTGCAGGTTGACAATATCCGCAACACAACTCCTATCCGTATCGCCGTGGACGATATTACGCCTGAATCCCTTGTGATCGAGCTGAGTGAGAATGATTCTTTGCTGATGATCTCAGACGAAGCAGGAATGCTTTCCAACTTCAACGGCAAGTACAACGACGGTATTTCAAACCTCGACTTGCTTCTGAAATCGTGGAACGGTGAGAAGTATATCTGCAACAGAGTTATCCGTGGGCGAACGGAAATTCCCCGTCCTTATCTTTCTGTTGCACTCGCAGGTCAGCCTTATATATGGGACAACATGATGAATGATACGGCTTTCAGGTCAAGCGGACTTATCGCACGTTTTGTTCCCTGCTTCGCCAAGAGTAATGTGGGAAAACGGCGATATGATACCGCACCTATATCAAAAAAGAGGTCGGAGAGCAATACCACGAATTTATTCATCAGCTCCTGAGATGAAAGAAAGATCACAACGGTGAGGAAACGATACTGCATTTGTCCCGTCATGCTTGCGAGGAATATATAGATTACTGCAATAATTATATCGAAAAAGAGATCAAGGAATCAATGTGCTGCTGTCAAGACTGGGGCGGTAAGTTCCACGGGCTGATACTTCGGATAGCCTGTATTCTTCACTGTGCCGACTGCTGTTCAAGAGGTGTTGAGCCGTCCGATGAAAGCGTGAATCACGATACGCTTGTGAGGTCGTTCAGCATAGCCCACTACTACCGCTATCAGGCGATTTATGGTTTCAGCGTAAACGCTCCCGGCGGGAACATTGTCAAGGCTGAGAAGATCATTCAGATCATCAAGACAAAGAATATCAAACAGGGCTTGAAATCTGAGTTGTATCATTCCTGCCGATGCAATCTTTTCCCAACGGCAAAGGACTTCTATTCGGCGCTCGACACTCTTGCGGAGTATGGGTATATCGCTTATGAAGATGTGACTGCCGCCAACAACAAAAAGGCTCAGATGGTTCAGGTGAATCCAAAAATCTGATTTTACCGGATTTTGTGGTTTTTGTGGTGGCTGACATTGAAACGGCGGTATTACGGACTTTGCAAGAGCCGGACTGAAATGTTGCTTGCCGGCGGTTGATGTTGGTTGAGCATTTTCCACTTAATAAAATGTTGAACCTGGACATTTTTGTCCGAGTTAAAATTGAGGATAATCGCATAGACTTTAGCTCACTTTTGAGCGAAAGTTCATGAGTGGAATCAGCATTTTTACAATGATGATTCTGAAAAATTTTAATGCGGATTTTTGAATAAATGCGCCCACATTTTCGGCTGCTCCGTCAGCCGTTTCTTTCCCGTCAGGGATAGCCCCGCAGGGCGGAGTAGTTCTTGTGGCGGTCTTATGCTGCCACAAGTACTACGGAGTTACAAGCGGCGCTCTGCCCCTTGTAATCGCTGCTCCGCAGCTATTTTCCCTGCGACCATCTCTTGTGTCGTTCAGGGAAAATTTGCCCGTCAGGGCTGGCGATAGCCCTTCCGCCTTAGCAATCATGAAAGGAGTTGATGCCTATATTTTTTTGATTGGATTTCGTAGAAAGAGAGAAGTAAATCCAATGAACAAGAAAGGCAAAACTATGAAACAGAAAAGAATCTCATTCGGTCAGGGAAAGGGGTCTCTGACTCACAATAACAGGGAGTTCGTGGCGGACAATGTTGATCCGCTCCGCACTTCGCAGAACATCACCTTTGTGCGTCAGCCAATCGGTGAAGCATACGAGCAGCTTTTTGCTGAATCCACTGAGCGATATAATGCTCGGCAGAAAAGGAATGATCGTATGATACACGGCAGCTACTACGAACACCTTTTTGGTGTGAAGCCCAGCAACACTGTCCGCACTGCCGCCGACAAACGTAAGAGCTTTTATGAGGACGTTGTGCAGATTGGCAAGATGGAAGATTCGGGATACGGCACTGAGGACTTTCAGCTTGTGGCTGATTGCCTGAAAGAGTACATGGAAAGTTTCCAGGATCGCAACCCGAACTTCTATGTTTTTAATGCCGTCCTGCACATGGACGAGGCAACTCCCCATCTGCACATCGACTACATTCCCGTCGGGCACTACAAGCGTGGACAGGACACGCAGAACGGTATCGCCCAAGCTCTGAAAGAAATGGGGTACGGTGAGGGCAAGCAGGCTATTGCCCGTTGGCGAGCTGCCGAGGTCGAGGTGCTGAACAAAATCTGCCTTGAACATGGTATTCAGCCCCTTGCTCCCGAAAAAGCGAGAGGGACGTTAGAGATACCGGAATACAAGGAGAAACGCAGGCAGGCGGACGAGCTGGCAGAGCAAAATGCTCAGGTCGAAGCGAAACTTGGCGAGAAGCGAGAAATGCTTCAAGCTGTCAAGGAGAAAACTGCTAAACTTGCGGAGATCGACAGCATTGAAACGGGCAAGACCGTGTTCGGCGGTAAGGTCACAGTGTCACAGGAGGACTGGCAGAACGTCACCGACCTTGCAAGGAAAGAAGTTGCATCGCAGAAGCAGACTAAGAAGCTCCGTAAGGAACGTGATGAAGCTGTACGGGAGCGTGATGAACTGAAAGCAAAGCTGTCTGCTGTTTCTTCGGAGCTTGCCACTTACAAGAAAGCTGAGGAGCAGAAAGGACTTTTCACCCGTAAAAAGCTGAAAAAAAAGAAGCCAAGCGTATCAGCCGTGAGGACGAGCTTTCCCGTGAACTGAGGAAGGCTAAGGCTTTTTATTTCTGCCTGTGGGCTGAGTTCCGATTTTCAGCAGTACAAGTACAACAGCACTACAAGAAAAAACGTGCTGGAATAACATATAAAAAAGATAGAAAGCCGGGGAAGTACCTGCTATGGAGGTTTTTACAACTATGACAACAAGCAGAAAGAACGAGCTTATCGCTCAGCTCGTAAATATCCTGAGCGAACTTATCGAAGCCAATGATCCCGAACAGGTATCCAAGGTCAAGTCTGATGCCGTGGAGATGCTGACCGTAAAGGAATGCACCGAAGCAGTCAAGGGGTTGTCCGAACATACCGTCCGTAAGCTGATCAAGCAGGGTAAGCTGCCGTATCTGAGGACGGGTGACGGTGTAAACGGTAAAATGCTCATCAACAAGGCAGACTTGCTTGCCTACTTCAACGGACAGACAGCAAACAGATAAGTCTGTACGCTGAGAACGGCGATTTTACGCTGTTTGAACGGCAACAGACAGAAAATCCACAAACACCATAGAGCAAAGGACATAGATTTGGGCATACTCCCGAAAAAGATAGAAAAAACTCTTGACAAAAGCCCGATAGTGCGCTAACATTAGAGTAACAGGAGTATGCCATAAAATCTATGTTGACAGAAAGGAATCAACTTATGGCTACTATAAAAAAAAGAGGAAACTCCTATCAGATCAGAGTTTCCTGCGGATATGATACATCAGGTAATCAGGTCGTGCAGACTATGACATGGAAGCCTGCGGACGGTATGAACAAGAAGCAGATCGAGAAAGAGCTTCAGAAGCAGGCGATCCTCTTTGAGGATAAGTGCATGAAAGGGCAGGTCACGGCAAACGTGAAGTTTCAGGACTTCGCTGAACAGTGGTTCGAGGAGTTCGCAAAACTCAATCTCCGCAACACTTCCTATGAGCGTATGAAACAGCTCACAGTGAGGGTGTATCCTGCGATCGGGCACCTCAGACTTGACAAGATCACCAGCCGTCATATCCAGCAGTTCATCAACGATCTGGCACTTAACGGCAAAAGCCTGAAAAACGGCAGACCGCTGTCGAGAAAGACAGCCGTTCATCATCTCAGCTTCATCAGCGATGTGTTCAGCTACGCTGTAAAGATGGAAATGCTCACCGACAACCCCTGCAAGCGTGTTACCGTTCCGAAGGGTGAGAAGAAAGAGAAGGACATCTACACTCTTGAAGAAGTCGCACAGCTCTTTCAGCTCCTTGAAACTGCTCCGCTGAAATACCGCACTTTCTTTACTTTGGCGATATACAGCGGATTCAGACGTGGAGAAATGCTCGGCTTGGAGTGGAAAGACATTGACTGGGAGCATAATGTTATCAGCGTCCGCAGGACGAGCAATTACACTGCTTCTAAAGGCATCTACACCGACACCACCAAAACAAAGAAGTCTCAGCGTTCGCTGAAATTTCCTCAGAGCGTCATGGACTTGCTCCGTGAGTATAGAGCGAAACAGGACGAAGAGCGTATAAAGCTCGGAACGAAGTGGCAGGACTATGACCGACTGTTCGTGAAGTGGAACGGCAGACCGATGAACAACAACACACCGTATTTCTGGCTTAAAGAATTCTGTGAAGCAAACAATTTCCGTTTCTGTGACATTCACTCCCTGCGACACTTCTATGCCTCGGCTCTCATCAATGAGGGCGTAGACGCAGCCACCGTGTCGGGAGCGTTAGGTCACTCGACGATAACTACTACGACTTCTATCTACTGTCATGTGTTCAATCAGACTCAGGCGAGAGCAGGAGATGCTATCGCATCAGTGCTTGACTTCAAGAAGCACGACACGGACAAAGGGCAGCCCAAAGCTGTATAAAGGACAAACAAAGGACAGAAGCCGTATCAGGGTAAAAAGAACTCTCAAATGACGTAATATCGTCATTTGAGAGCCTTGTATGTGGCGGAGACGGAGAGATTCGAACTCTCGAGCCTAGTTAAAGGCTAACGCATTTCGAGTGCGCCCCGTTATGACCACTTCGATACGTCTCCATAGAACGTTATATATTATACCATGTAAAAACACGTTTGTCAAGGGTTTATGTCAGATTTAACATTTTGTTAAAAAGTAAGCTTGTATAATTATGATTATGTGTAAATATCACAATTTACGTACGTCATATTGCGCATAATATATGCAAACCTACAAAACTAAAAAAACTTTGCGGAAAAGTGTTGACAAAGGGGCAAAATAAGTGTATAATATACAAGTCGGTTGACGAGGAAAACCTCAGAAAGCGACACTAAATATGGCGGTATAGCTCAGTTGGCTAGAGCACTTGGTTCATACCCAGGGTGTCACCGGTTCAAATCCAGTTACCGCCACTTGATGGCCCGTTGGTCAAGCGGTTAAGACACCGCCCTTTCACGGCGGAATCATGGGTTCGATTCCCGTACGGGTCACCATATTGGTGCAATAGAATAGATGCACACCTCGAAAAGCTCGTATTTACGAGCTTTTTTTGCGTTTTGAGGGTAAAAATTTCAGGTGTAAAACCGTGGATGCTTTTTCGTAAAAAAAGGATCTGAACCCTCAACAATTAAACATCGTCAAACAAAACGGCAGACTTTGAGCGGATTCCGCTCTGAGCCTGCCGATTTGTTATGAAAAAATATTCACAAAGTTTTAAAGGCTGTTTTGTCTATTGTCACGAATTTAAGTGACGATGATAAAACAGCCTTTTTTCATTTATATAAAAAGGAGGGATGTGTAATGTATTACGATCAAAAGAAAATAGAATGGTTGAAAAAACGGTATCCCGAAGGAACTCGCATATGCCTTGACAGAATGAATGATGATCTATTCCCTGTTGAGTCGGGGACGTTTGGCAAGGTCGATCACGTGGATGATATCGGCACTGTGCATTGCGTCTTTGATAACGGCAGAACGCTTGGCGTGATTCCTGGTGTGGACGATTTCCATACCGTAAGTGAAGATAGTGAGCAAACAGAAGATGAAGAAATGAATATGTCAATGTAACGGTTAAGTTTTGAAAAAGACTTAGCCGTTTTTTTATTGAAAAAATCGGAAAGGAGATGATTCGTACTGATAAAATATTTTGATATCTTTGCAGGTATCGGCGGATTTCGCTCAGGACTTGAAAAAGCAGGCGGCTTTCAGTGCGTCGGATACTGCGAAATAGATAAGTATGCTAAAAAAGCATACGAAACGTTGTATGATACGGAAAACGAGGTGTATTACGATGACGCAAGAAAAATTGACCCAAACGAACTGCCCGATCTCGACCTTATATGCGGAGGATTCCCTTGTCAAAGCTTTTCAATCGCTGGAAAAAGGGGCGGCTTTGACGATGCAAGAGGAACTCTCTTCTTTGAAATTGCCAGAATTGCCGCCGTCAAAAAAACCTAAATATCTGCTCCTTGAAAATGTTCCCGGTTTGCTATCGCATAACTGTCTTAGCTTCGCACGACGGGCAGGACGTTTGCGACCATCATCGGTACGTTGGATGATCGCCTTAGCTTTGCACGGCAGGTACGATGTCGTATGGGAAGTGCTTAACAGCGCAGATTTTAGTCGTGCGGAGCTAAGACAGTACCCCAATCCCGAAAAAAGAGTGTATATTATCGGATTTCATAGAGAAAAGTGTTCCGGAAAAGTATTGTCTTTCACAGACGCAAATCCAAAAACTCTTGTCAAAAAGAATTTCAGGCAGAGAGGGAAACAGAGTATATTCAGCCGATGGACTGAGCATAACCCTTACAAGCCAAGCAGGAGGTTTCGGAGGTAAAACAGGTCTTTATGAAATTTTAGGACTGCCTATTAAGGTAAAGACTAAAAGCGGCTATCAGATTGCCTTGCCCGGCGACAGTATTGATCTTGCCTATCCCAATCTCAATTCAAGGCGAGGGAGAGTGGGAAAGGAGATAGCACATACGCTCACAACAAGCTGTAATCAGGGATATTACGCAATGTGTATAGATATGAATCCCGACCCGAAAGTGACTGAGCTTGCAAGATGTATAACCTCAAGACAGGACAGCGGCATAGGTCATCATAAAGGCGAAAAGTCGGGAGTGATACTTGTTACCAAACCCATAGCTGTGCTTACTCCTGCAAAGGAAGCAGTAAGACAGCAGGGACGAAGATTCAAGCTTCCCGACGAGCCTATGTTTACAATTACGGTAACGGACAGACACGGCGTCGTTTACTGCGGGTATATCAGAAAGCTTATGCCTTTGGAGTGCTGGAGACTGCAGGGCTTTACCGATGAGCAGTTCAACAAGGTCAAGGCTGTGGGAATGTCCGACGCACAGCTTTACAAGCAGGCAGGCAACGCAGTAACCACAAATGTTGTGGAGGCGGTTGCAAGAATAATTTTAGAAACGGAAAAAGGAGAAAACGCATGAGCAATGTGATAAAGATTTTTGAGAATGATGAATTTGGTTCTTTAAGAACGTTAACGGATGAACACGGAAGGATCATGTTCTGCGGAAAGGACGTAGCTTCTGCATTGGGCTACAGCAATACAAAAGACGCAATAAGACGGCATTGTAGGTGGGGCGTGAAACACGACCTACCTCATCCGCAGTCTCCGACTAAAAAAATCAAAATGATTTTTATTCCTGAAAGTGATGTTTACAGACTTGTTGCACATAGCAAGCTGCCTGGAGCTGAAAAATTTGAGTCATGGATTTTTGATGAAATCCTGCCTCAGATCAATCACACCGGAGGTTACGTTTCAAATGAGGATATGTTCATAGAAAACTACCTCCCGTTTCTCGACGAGCCGTACCGTGACCTGTTCAGACTTCAGATGACGGCTATCGAAAAGCTGAACGAGCGTATCAGAAATGATAAGCCTCTCGTGGATTTTGCTCTGCACGTTGCCGACAGCGAGGATCTCATAGATATGAATGCTATGGCAAAGCTTGCGGCTGATAAAAATTTCAATATCGGCAGAACAAGACTGTTTCGCTGGCTGAAAGAAATGGGAGTGCTTATGTCAAACAATCTGCCGTATCAGAGATATATTGACCGCAGATATTTTGTTGTAAAGGAGTCGGTATTCGAGGTCGAGGGTATGAAAAAGACTTATCGGCAGACGTTTGTGACGGGAAAAGGTCAGCTTTTTATCATAGGTCTGCTGAAAAAATATTACGGGAAGGAGATGTCGTGATGTCAAAAAGCCAAAATGTCCGCTGATAGGTCAGGACGGAAATATATTCAATCTTATGGGCATAGCCTCAAAAACGCTGAAAAGGAACGGAATGTATGATGAGGCAAAGGAAATGTGCAGCAGAATAACTTCTTTGGGCAGTTACTATGAGGCCTTGAATGTTATCGGCGAGTATGTTGAGATCACTTCTATCGATGATGAACAGACAGAAGATGAGGATATGGAAATGGAGATGATGTGAATGACGTATTTGTTTATGGGAATGCTTATCGGAGCTATCGCAGGGCTTGTCATCGGTGCTGACTGTGCAATGCTCTATGCTGCAAAGCAGGAGGTCGGAAGACTGAATAAAGAGCTGAGGGAGGCATATGTTCGTGGAGAAAAGAATTAAACCAAAAGCTGATTTCAGTTTGACGCTTGGGTGTATACCTGCAATGCTGAGAGTAACAAAGCCTGTGCTTTCGGAAAAGCAATACAAGGAGCTGTGTAATGAGGTAAACAAAGCCGATGGCTACCTTGAACAGAAACGCATTATATTCAGCTACGTCGATCCAATGATCAAGGGCTGAAGAAAACACAATTAAATAAAAACTAAGGTCGTTTTGCCAACAGCAGATAAATAAATCTGGTGCTTGCAAAGCGACTTTTTCGTTTGCATACTTCTTTTCTGCTGTTTGGCAAGGAAAGGAGCTTAATGAACAGTTTTATGTCTTGGGTAGGTGGGAAGAAAAATCTTCGTGACGAGGTTCTTGCAAGATTTCCGCCTTACTATGAAAGATATATCGAGGTGTTCGGCGGTGCAGGCTGGGTGCTGTTTCACAAGCCGCCCGGTGCAGATTTTGAGGTGTACAATGACTTCAATTCAAATCTTGCAAATCTGTACCGCTGCGTTCGTGATAAACCTGCAAAGCTGAAATACAAGCTGAGATATGTGCTTGATTCAAGAGAGGATTTTGAGTATTTAGCTCTACTTCATAAGCGTGGCATTCTGCCTCGACTTTATGATGTTGACAGAGCGGCAAAGTTTTATCAGCTTATACGTTACAGCTATGCAAGCGGTCTTGACAGCTTTGGAAGTCAGCCGCATTCGATGTGGTCGGACTTCCCTATGATCGACCTTTGCCGCAAGAAGATTACAGAAAGTAGTTGTTGAGAACAAGGATTTTGAAAAGGCTTATCAGGCAGTATGACAGACCCGTCAGCTTTTTTTTACTGTGATCCGCCGTATTTTGCGACTGAAAATTACTACAAGGACGTAGGTTTTACTGCAAAAGACCATATCAGACTGCGTGACGCTCTGCTTGACATCAAAGGCAGATTTTTGGTTTCGTATAACGATTGCACTGAGATCCGTGAGATATGGCATAAACCAAACATTCACATTGAAGAGATAAGTAGGCTGAACAATTTAGCACAGCGTTATGATGCAGGCTGTCAGTACGGCGAACTGCTTATCTCAAATTACGATACAAGCGAAAGGGCAAAGGCAGTTCATCAGCTTTCGCTCTTTGACAATTAAACGATCACGGAGGTTTGATTTATGAAAAAATGTTATATGTACAAAAGGATTTATCAATGAGTTGGGAGACATAGAAGTACCAGGTGTGTTCCTTTGAAGAAGGAGCGGAGGTGGAGCTGAAAATATGGGTCGAGAGAGGAGGATTTGAGATCGCCCTTTTTCCTTCAGAGAATGAGAGTAAGTGCCATGACTGCGGCATCTCAGAGGAAGAAATACAGCGTACCTGTGCAATGTTTGATGACTGCGGCGATTGTCCGCTGAAAGAGTATTGTGAAAGTGAGGCAAAAGAATGAGGATACTTGTATTTGAACCTCTGAAAGAACCGTATGTGAAAGATATCGAGGACGATATCCAGGCAATGCAGGAAGTAGTGGGAGGAAGCATTGAACCTATATATTTTGAGCAGACAAATGACGCACTTTGCTGGTGTAATGATGAGTTTCTGCTGAACGGCTCAAAGCCTAACAGGATAGTAGGAAACACTCTTGTTCATGGCACTTTCTATATTTCGGGCAACTGTCTGAACTAATACGGCGAATGGGACTCTTGTTCACTTACCGATGAGCAGATCGAAAAGAACCAGGAGCAGTTTGGTCATGTGGTAGTAAATCTGCCGGGCATAGGGCTTATCGCAGTGAGGGAAACCAAGCCGGAAATAATCGAACCGGACGAAGAATTTGAAGAAGAACATGAAATCGAACAGACAATGTAAAGGAGAATGAAACTATGAGAATACACGCATCTATCAACAGAATGGTAAACAAAGAGGATTCAGCAATCAAGGCATATGCCAGCGTAACAATGGACGGTATGTTCGCCGTTCACGGACTTAGGGTCATTGAGACCGAAAAGGGCAGATTTGTCAATATGCCCTCCACCTCATACACCGATAAGGACGGCAACAAGCAGTACAGCGACACCTTCCACGCCATAACCAAGTCGGCGAGAACTGCCGTAAATCAGGCTGTGCTCAATGCTTATGATCTCAAGCTGCAGCAGGTTCAGCAGACGGATATCGAGGTGGAGAACACTCCCGATGAGGAAATGTCGGAGCCTGAAGATGAACCTGAACCGGAGCTAAGTATGTAGTTTGCTAAAGCATTTGCTGTGTATATTGTAACAAAGGTAGAACTTTTGCAAAAAGTATAGATTTGTGGGCGGATATATGATATATTGCTTGACAAGGAGCGTGATGATATGAAAAGAGCGATATTAATTTTGATACTCTGTGCGGTGTTTTTATCAGCCTGCGGAAATGCAGCGGAAACTGCCGAAAGATCAGTAAGCGTCGACACTTCGGCAGTGAGCCAAACTACGACTGCGGTCACAGTTTCCGCAGTAACATCTGCAAAGGAAGAAAAGGATACAAGCGAAGCCACAACTACTACTTTGTAAAACAAGTTCGCAGAGGGTATCCGAGAATTCAAAGCCGACAGGTACCACAGTAACTACGACCAAGAAATCTGGTTCTTCAAATGCGAACGGAAATTCTAATCAGGGTCAGAATAATAACGGTCAGGAAAATAACTATCAGCCTGTGCAGAATGATCCGCAGCCCGATAACTCGCCGTCCGATAATAACCGGAGCAATAACGGAGCGGAACAGAATAACGATCCGACGCCTCCGACTACAACTGCAAAGCCTGCGGTAACAAATCCGCCTGACACAACGACAAAGCCGCAGACTACAACAGTTCCGCAGACTCAACCACCCTTGCCGGTGCCTACTGAGGAAGAACGATATATGGATATCGGCAGAAGCTTATCTCATAACGGCTCTGATTACAGCAAGGCAGAGGCGGTATACAACTGGATGACTGAAAACGGTTCGGGCACTTGTGTGAATTATTCGTGGCATACCTACTATTTGTGCAAAGGTACAGGTCTGGAATGCTATCTTGCATGGACGCCGTCAAAACTGTATGGTCATGTAGCAAATGTCGTTAAGGTAAACGGAACATGGTTTGTTCTTGATACGCAGGGACAAGGATTTCTGCTGAATAACGACTGCGGATTCAGCGAAATAATAGATATTGATGAATCATATGTATCAGTGGCGGATTTGATAAGCAACCAAAGATATGATGAAATATATTAAGATGTGCAAACGAAAGAGCCGAAATCCGGCTCTTTTTCTTTGCAAAAATGAAAAGGAGAAATGCACTTTATGTTCAAAAAATCGAAAATATTAAAGAAACTCGGTGCAGGGTTCATGGCAGGACTTTGCGCTTTTTCTATGCTTGGTTCATCTATGAGCGGAGCAATCACAGCAAGTGCCGCAAGCACACCTATGGAAAACCTGGCATTCCCGTCAGCGGATACGGTGATCGCAAAGGCGGCGACCTTGCTGGGTACACCGTATACCTATGGAAACAAGGGCTACTGGTATGCGTATGATCAGGGACAGTACACTCCGCTGTCGGTGCAAACGATCAACAACCTCGGTATCGACTGTTCCGGTCTTGTATACTACACGCTTACACAGCTTGGATACAAAACATCGGGGTTCAGTTGGAACAACCCTGTGCCTGTTGACACAGATCATTGGCTTACAGTCAATGATAACTGCACCATAACTTACGACGGAAAGACTTCAAAGGTCGAAGTCGAAAAGAAAAACATCAAGACAACGGACCGCCCGTATTGGGAGTGTGCTGATGGTTCGGTTATTACAGCAGGTTCTGTGGTGGTCGCTCAGAATCCGGGTGGTGAGGATCACGCTTGGATATATATGGGCGAATTTGATTCAAGAAATGATGTAATAAGCTATCTGAGATCTATTGGTGTTTCGGAAAAACTCATAAACTCAAAGACAGTCGGCGATGGAAAAGGTGCAGGCGGAAAGCATTGGAGAATAGAATCCAGCGGTTCGGAGGGCGTTGTTATCAACAACAAAACTGACGGTAAGACTGCTACCGCTATGAATATGTCGGCGTTCAGAATTACAAAGACAGATGTTACCTTTGAGATCGATAAGTACAATACGGACGGTGATCTTGTAGGAAAATCAAGTGTTGACAATTCCACAGCGGTATACGGAATCTACAGTGACAAGTCCTGTACCAAAAAGGTTGGCGAAATTACAATAGGCGCTGACGGCACAGGTAAAATTCAACTTCCCGACAGCACTTATTACGCAAAGGAATTAAAAGCTCCTACAGGTTATTCTATTGACCCTACTGTTTATACAATCAAAGCAGGAAAAAACAAGGTGACAGAGGATCTCAAAACAGGAACAATTAAAATTAACAAAACCGCAGAGGACGGAATCATCAGCGGCAGGGAGTTTAAAATCACCTATTCATACAATGGAAAATCGCTCTCTGAAACTGCCAAAACCAATGCAAACGGAATTGCAACCTTTGACGATCTAAGAGTTTATGATATGTCCACAGGTAAAGCAATTGTCTACACCGTATCCGAAATCAACGTAGATACGAGATATGAAACTCCGAAAGCGCAGAACGTTACGCTGACGAGCGGAAATGTTGATCTGACTGTCAATGTCAATTTCAACAATGAACTTAAAACAGGTTCAATCAAGATCAATAAACAGTCGGAGGACGGAGAGAACGGCGGCAGAGAATTTACTGTAACAGGTAACGGCAAGACTTACAGCATAAAAACAGGTTCTGACGGTATCGCAATTCTTTCCGATATTCCCGTTTACGACAGCAATAACGAGAAAATTGTTTACACGATTTCTGAAAAAAATGTACCCGTAAAATATGTTGTTCCTGCGGATCAGACAGCAACTCTTACTGCTGACGCAACTACAACCAAGACATTCAAAAACGTTCTCAAAAAGTTTACCGCCCAAGTAACAAAGCAGGATTCCGAAACAGTTTCCGCACAGGGCGACGGTACTCTTGCAGGAGCAGTTTACGGCATTTACCGTGACGGCGAACTTATTGACACCTACACCACAGATGAAAACGGATATTTCAAGTCCAAGGAGTATGTCTGCGGAAATTACACAGTTCAGGAGATTTCTCCCTCCGAGGGATATCTGCTTGATATGACTGTTCATTCCGTAGGCGCAGAGCCGGAAAAATACACAATTGAAAGTAATCTCATTTCTATGACTATGACTGAGGACGTAATAAAGGGCAATATCTCAGTCATCAAGCATACGGACGACGGCTCGACTCAGATCGAAACGCCCGAAGTCGGCGCTGAATTTGAGGTTTATCTCAAGAGCGTAGGCAGTTATGGAAATGCTGCTGAAACAGAGCGTGATCATCTGACTTGCGATGAAAACGGCTTTGCACAGACAAAGGATATGCCATACGGAATTTACACGGTTCATCAGACCAATGGCTGGGAAGGTACGGAGTTTATAGCTGATTTTGATGTGAACATCAGCGAGAACGGTCAGACCTATCGCTATCTCATTAACAATGCAAAGTTTGAAAGCTATGTTAAGGTGGTAAAGGTCGATTCCGAAAGCGGCAATGTCATTCCTTACGAGGGCGCAGGCTTTGAGATTTATGATTCAAACGGTCAGAAGATTTCTATGACTTTCAGCTATCCTACTCCCACAACTATTGATGTGTTTTACACAAACAGCGAGGGATATCTGATCACTCCCGAAGTTCTTCCCTACGGCGAGTATTCACTTGAGGTTCAGGCTCCTTACGGCTATGCGCTTGATAAAACTCCCGTAGCATTTTCGGTTTCCTTAGAAAATGCAGAGAAAGAAAACTCGCTTACTATTGTCAAAGTTGAAAAGCAAAACACCGCTCAGAAAGGCAGGATCAGCGTTCAGAAAACAGGCGATATTTTCACAAGCGTGAATATGGCAAGCTCTGCTTATACAGACGAAAACGGCGAGCTAGTTGTCAATTCAACGACCTACACTCCCGTGTTTGCGGACGGAGATCTCAGCGGCGCAGTATTTCAGGTGATCGCTGTAGAGGATATTGTTACGCTCGACGGTACAACAAGAGCTTATGCAGGAGATGTTGTTTCAGAGATCACGACAGACGAAAACGGCTATGCTGAAACTGAGCCGCTTTATCTTGGCAAGTATGAGGTCAGAGAGATAAAAGCTCCCGATGGTTATGTGCTGAACAATGAGCCTAAAGATGTTGAAGTGACATATGCAGGACAGGAATTTGAGGTGAGAGATACTGTGAATACAGCTTTTGAAAATGAGTATCAGGGCGTGAGAATCTCGCTTTCTAAGGTTATGGAAAATGATGAACTGTTCGGGATCTACGGCAAGGACTACTATACGAGCGTTCGTTTTGGGCTATTTGCCGCAGAAGATATTACTGCCGCTGACGGTTCTGTTATCCCTGCGGACGGACTGCTTTCAGAGGTTTCACTTGATGAGAATATGACCGCAAAATTTGATGTACAGATACCTTTCGGCAGGTATTATGTCAAAGAAATTTCTACTGATGAGCATTATGTTCTAGGTGGCGAAAAGTATCTTGTGAATTTCGAATATATGGGACAGGACATCCGGACTGTGGATATTGACTGCGGACAATTCGTAAATGAATTAAAGCGCGGAAAAGTCGAGGGTATCAAGGTAAATGAGAGCGATGAACCTCTTGAAAATGCTCTGTTCGGACTGTTTGCAGTTGATACTGCCGAATTCACTTCTGAAAACGCATATATGACCGCTGTTTCCGATGAAAACGGACACTTTGAATTTGACAAGATCCCATATGGTGAGTATATCGTCAGGGAAATCGAAGCTCCCACAGGCTACATTTTAAGCGATGAAAGCTACCCCGTGACTATTTCTGAGGACGGAGAAATTATCGAAATTACAGCAGTAAATAAGCCTATAACCATTGAAATTTCAAAACAGGATATTTACGGAAATGAACTGGTTGGTGCAAAAATGCAGCTTGATAATTCTGATGGCAAAGTCGTTGAAAAATGGACTTCTGATGGTACAAATCATGTTGTTACCGAGCTTCCTGCCGGAGATTACACGCTTAAGGAAATCGCCGCTCCTGACGGTTATGTTATCGCAACTGACATCAGATTTACAGTTGATGTTTATGGCAAGATTACTGTAGAAAATGTGGACGCAACTGCTGTTTCTGAGAACGGCAATCCTCTCATCGTAATGGTAGACGATACCACAAAGGTGAAAATCAGCAAGCGTGATATCACTACGGACAAGGAGCTTGCAGGCGCAACGCTTCAGATTATTGACGAGGACGGAAATGTTGCCACGGAATGGGTATCAACAGACGAGGCTCACTTTATCGAGGGCAAGCTGATTGCAGGCAAGGAGTACACGCTCCGTGAAACCATCGCTCCCGACGGTTATGAGATTGCAAGCGAGATAAAGTTTACTGTGAATACTGACGGAAGTGTAACGGAGGTCGTTATGTACGATGAGCATACGCCTGATCTTGAAATTCCTCCTACAGTCACAATAGATACTCCTAATACAGGTGTATCCGCAGACAATAGTGCTGAGTTTTATCTCGTAGCCGCAGCGGTTGTTGTGGCTTTCGGTATGGTCATATGCAAGAGAAACGATAAGGAAAAGAGAAAGGATGATGTGAAATGAGATCTAAAAAGAAATTGATCGCAGCAGCAAGTTCGGTGTGCTTTGCTGCGATGATGTCGCTAACTGCTTACGCATCGGGCGATGTTGCGGGAGCGGTTACAAGCACTTGGACCACTGCAAGATCGCAGGTGGTGTCGGTTGTAAACAACGTTGTATTCCCCGTGATCGACGTAATATTGGCGGTTTTGCTGTTTGTTAAGATAACGCTGGCATACTTGGATTACCGCAAACATGGTCAGTTGGAGTGGACGCCGATCGCTATAATTTTCGGCTGTCTGATCTTTTCTCTGACCTGTCCGCTGTACATCTGGAGTATTATTTGATAAGGAGTAGGAACGGATATGAAAACAAAAGTAATAACCGCATTTTTAGCAGTGTTTATGCTGGCAATGACCGCCTGCGGAACGATCAGTCCGCCAATACAGACGGTGGAAACTACAACAATTCCGATAACAGCCGAGTCATTGGATTCGGCTGTCTCTTCGGAGGTCGAAAGTACCGTCAACAATGAACAGGTAAAGTCCGATACCTTTATCGCTGAGTTTTTTGACTCAAATATCAGCTTTGAAGATACAAGCAATTGGTTACTGAGTCGATGAAAGGCTGTGCCTTTGAGAACGAAACCGATAATTTCAATGGAGTGAATAAGGTTACTTTGAAAGGCAAAAACGGCGGCGGAATAATTAATGTTCTCTGCGTTGATCTGTCACAGTCACAGCTTGATTACGATATGAAATATATCCTCGAAAACTTCGGGGATTACTATTTCGGTCAGACCTCCGCACAGATGAACGGTGTCACTGAGGACGATTTTGTGTCAAATTATCGTATGACAACAAATGTATATTCAAATGGTAAATATCAGCGTTACAGTTCCGTTCAGAAAACCGATGGTATGGCGACGCAGTTTGGGTACACGGAAACCTATGCTGTGCTTTCTGAGAACAAGCTGACAGTAGTATCAGGAGCATATCTTGGTACGGATATGATGGAGAGGCAGAGCTTTTCGCAGGTTATGGGACAGTTTAGAGAATGCGTTGGTGGATGAAAAAAGGCGTTGTAAAAAACAGCGCTCAAAGTCAAGATTTCCTGCTTTTGGGAAATCTCGACTTTTTATGCCAGATCGCAAAAATAACTATTTTGGCTGAATTTTGGGTACAGCAAACACAGCGGCACAAAAACTGCGTTTTTGCCGTGTTAAAAATGTGGAAAATATTTTAAATTTATGCCGCTTTTTTTATTGCAGACTTTTTCAAGTGGAATTTATGAAGATTAAAACCACAGCAAATCATCGCAATTTCTAAATTTAAGGCTTTTGATCCTCTTCTGCGAGCTCTGGTATATGACCTGTTCCACTTGATAATGCCGTTTGCACCTTCCGACTGGATACTTCGGTTCATACGCAGCAGTGCTCCGTGAATGCTGTTCAGGTTGCAGAGAACTTCCTTGTGAAACTTTGTCAGTTCTTCATTCAAGCGAATTTTACGGTTCCCTTTGCACTTACAGCATTTTTCTTTTTGCAGACAATTACTGCAATCTTCACATTGATAAAATTCTTCTGTTCTGCCATATTTGTTTTCTCTTACAGGTCTGCTGTAAAGATAATGAAACTTTTTTCCGTTAGGACATATTGGATCGCCATCTGCATCTATCGGAAAATTTACTGCTCTGTACGGATCATCACGATATTTTTTGTCCGCTTTCCTTTTCATACATAGTAAATTTCATGTATTTTTTTTCATGCCGTGTTCTTCACAATACAGATAATTATTAAAGCTGCCGTATCCTGCGTCTGCTACCGGATATTCAGGATATTTTTCGTATATCTGATTGAACTTTTCTATCAAAGGCTTGAAACATTCCATATCAGACGCATATTGTTTTACGTCGAATACTGCGATATATTCATCACAGACACCTAATTGGATATTGTAGCCCGGAAGAAGCTGATCGTTACCCATATAGTCCTTTTTTCATATGCATAAATGTTGCGTCATGATCGGTCTTGGAGTAACTATTGCGTTCATCTCCGCATATCTTTATGTGTTCTGCATACTTTTTTAGCCTTGAAATGTATTCCGAAAGCTTGTCATAATGCCTCTGTTCAATTGTTTTATGATGTCCCCGTCCACGAATTGCAGTTTCCGGGTCAAAGCCGCAAAGCTTTACATATTGCTGCTGTATTTGCTCTAAATACTCAATAGCATATTCTTCACGAATGCCGAATTTTACGCAGAATGAAGAGATCTTTTCATTCATTTCACCAAGCAATTCTGTTATCCTTGCAAATACCTTCAGACGGTTTTTTTCTCACAGCTCTTTTTCCATACCCAGCTGTATTTGTTTGCGTTGGCTTCTATCTTTGTTCCGTCTATGTAAACGTGGTTGAGGTCAACATTTTCCACCGTAAAAATGTAACTGTTGATATCCGCAAAGATCTCATCTATTTTTCTATTTAGGACATTGTTCATAAAATTGCCTATTGTCGAGTGGCTTGGCGGAGGATTATCCTGCAGCAGCCACATAAAGCGAATATCGGTTTTGCAGAGTTTTTCTATTTTTCGCAATGATTCGTATCCGTTTTCCATAAATGCAAACAGTATTACTTTCAGCAAAGTTTCTTCTTCATATCTTGGACGGCCTGTCCTGCGGTCCTCAGTCGTCAGGTATTTACTCAGGTCAATATGATTCATCACTTCACAAAATGTATATACCGGGTCAGTTGTTTCAATTATTTTTTCAATTTCTATTGGAAATTTTAATTGATATGGTGTATAATATTCATGTGGTTGGTTATTCATGATACTTTAATTATACCACAAAAAAAAGACTGCTGTCTTGCTTTTTGGCAAGATCGCAGCCTTTTTTCTTGGGGACTTTTTTACAGCCACATTTTATATGATTTACTTTATGTTGTTGAGAACCCGCACTGCGCGCTATCTGTATCGCGCGTATCAAGGATTTGTTCTTGGGCGACGTGTGCATCGCGCAGTACGGTTTCATCGTTTCAGCTCTGTGTAACACGGGCAACAGAATTCTTGGCACAAAGAAAATCAACATGAAAATACCTCAGTCTTTAAATCTTTCGGTATATTCTTGAACCGATCTTAATGTACATTTTATTGTACTATTGCACATTTATGTACATAAAAACGGACTGTTGCAAATATACAGCAGTCCGCTCAAAATGATATTATTTGTCAAACGCAGGGTTGAAAGCGTAGAAGTTTTTTGGAATCAAGCTGATCCTGAATATATCTCAAACCCTCGCCAAAGCGCTGAAAATGCACTATCTCGCGTTCGCGCAGAAACTTTATCGGGTCGCGAACGTCGGGGTCGTCAGTAAGGCGCAGAATGTTGTCGTAACTCAACCGCGCTTTCTGCTCGGCGGCAAGGTCTTCGGTCAGATCGGCAATCGGGTCGCCGGTAGACTGGATATAATCGGCAGTATATGCAACACCTGACGCCGCTATCGGGTAAATTCCTGTAGTGTGATCGACAAAATAGGTATCAAATCCCGAGTCTTTTATCTCTTTCATAGACAGATTGCGGGTGAGTTGGTAAAGTATAGCCGAGATCATTTCGGCATGCGCCAACTCTTCAGTACCAATATCAGTCAGAATACCCTGAACTTCTCTGCAAGGCGATGCGTAACGCTGATTGAGATAGCGCATCGCCGCGCCCGTTTCGCCGTCAGGCCCGCCAAGCTGCGAGATGATAACCTTTGCAAGCGCGGGGTTCGGATCTTTGATGTTCACAGGGTACTCCAGTGTTTTTTCATATTGCCACATCAGCTCTCTCCCCTTTCCCACGGAAACGCCGTGTTTACCCACTCCCAGCAGTCTTCTGCGTGACTTGCCGCAGCTGTTAGCGGGCCATATTCCGTTTCATATTCTTTTATGAGCTTGTCGGCTTCCGCACGTTTTTCACGAAAATATTTTAACCCCTCGCGGCAAGTCGGGTGGCTGTCGAGATACAAATTCGCCTCAATAAGCGCGAATCTCGCCGCCTGAACCTTTCGCAGCAGCTTCTGTTTTTCAGACAATTCACTTCGCAGCACGCCGAACCGCCTCCTCTCCAATAAGCGGCTTATCCAGCGACGGGAAGATCGTTGCCCGTGCTAAAGCTGTCATAACGTCATACGGTTTCTCCCATTTTTGGAACGGAACATATGCCATAGCTATCGGCGTTTCCTTAGGAATACGCCCGCCGTGACCTCGCAGCCGCCCGCGTCCTCATCTTTCGGGTCATATATTTTCCCGAAAAATGCAGCGTCTAATGCTTCCATATCAAGCACCTCCATATTTCTGACAGATATTTCTGCCCTATGTCATATATTATGACATATATCTGCATATTGTTACTATATCTTTTAATACATATCAAAGAGCGGGAGCATATATATGTTCCCACTATCATGTATGCAAATATAATACTATATGTAGTATTTATACAGATTTGATATATCTCATATGGTATTTTATTTTCCAATGCCCATCGACAGATCATAAAAATCGTCTATAACTTTCTTACCCTGCTGCATCAGATCTTCAAGCGCTTCCTCGCCGCCAAACATATTTATAGTCGATGGCAGCTGAGTATATTCCGCATTTTCGCAGCTCTCGCCCGTCAGAACTTCGTAAAAGTACAGCGATGTCAGCAAACCGTTCACCTGCGTGGGGTGGTAGCCGTCCTGCTGGTAAAAATCATCGCCGAAAATGTTGTACAGATCTGCCGAAACAAAGCCCCAGCCGAGCGGCGCGATGTCATATTTGAAATTTTTCAGACCGTTTTCGACCTCTTCCGTCAGCCTATACTCCATAACGTTCTCCGTGCAAAAATCGTTCACTAAAAAGTACGCCTGCTTGAGGTGCGTCGCCTCGTCCAGCAGCTTCTCCATCGGCTCAGCGTCAAATTCGCCGCCGTAACCCTGCAAGATCACAACGTCCGCGTCGCGCAAAGCCGCCAGCCACTCCTCTTTTTCCGTGATCGCCTGCTGAAGATCTACGAACGCAAAACCGTCGCAGCACTCGCTCGTGACCGTAACGTTCCTGTCGGCAAACATTTTTTCAAAATACAGCGGCAGATCTCCGAACCTCGTCAGCGAATTGCCGATAAACACAACGTTTGCGCCGTCCTCGATACGATATGTGCACTCTCTCGCCTTTTTGAAATAGTACGGTAAATCGGACTCTTCATTATTATTGTCTGTAATTTTGGACACTTCTCCAATGCTTTCAACGCTCTCTGCAACGTTGTTTTCCTCCGCGTTAGATGTCACCGTCTGCTTCTCAACAGAGCTGCTTTCCGCTGTCGTACCGCAGCCCGCCGCGCTCATCACAATGCACATCGCAGCGATCGCCGCAAATATTCTGCGCTTAACTCCACCATTCATATGCTCAACTACCTCCTTTAAATCTTACAAATGTTTCTAGGTCTTTCTCTATCTGTTTAAATTCCGCCTCGCCCCGAATGCCATCGTAACGCTCCTGCGGCATTTTTTCTTCCTTAGCAAACGCTCGCTCTGCAATGTCGGAACGCCGTGCCAGAAAATGTCGGGTTCGGCGCGAACGCCCTCCGCAAGAAGCGAAGTGTGCACGGCAGGTTCGGCGGGCAGCGAGTCAAAAGCTATCGCGTGGTCAGCGGCTTTGCGAAGCGCAGCCAGCGCCGCCGCGTGATTTTTCTCGTACATATAGATCGCCGCTATCACCCGATAGCATTCGCTCAGCTCAAGGTGCGCGCTGTAAAAATCGCCGTTCGGAAACAGCCACTCCATCAGCATCGCCGAGCGCTCAAGCATTTCCCGCCGCAGACCCGCCCAACGCTCGAAATTGTAGATCACGTCCGGGTCGGCGAGGTCGCGGATTTGGTTGAAAAGCAGTCGCGTCAGCATCACGATGTTCTCGCGAAGCCGCATTTCGCGCGCTTTTCCGTCCAGCGTGCCCGCTAGCATGACGTTTTTCTGCGCCGAAAACATCTCGCGGTCGGCGTTCAGCATCGCCTTTTCCGCGTCGCCCGAATAGTAGCAGCACATATTCATGTAGTACGCCGCCTGCGTTATCAGCGTTTCGTCGTCGCTCAGCTTGACCGCCTTTTCAAACGCGCCGACGGCTTTCAGCAGATTTGCTCGCTCGCCCTGCTCGTCAACGTGCGCCAAACAAAGCGACCTGCCCAGCTCGAAAAGCAGCTCGGCATTTTCTGGGAAATACCGCAGCTCATCGTTCAGCAAGTCGATATTGTCCGCGATTTTTCCCGCGCGATAGTTCTCGCGAAGCGCATTTTTTATCCGCGCGACCCTGTATTCGCTGCGTATCTCGTCCATGCCGAAAAGCTCGTCAAGCGTAACGTCAAAACAGGTGGCGATGGCGGGCAAAGTTGCCGCGTCGGGGCAGGTGTCGCCGCGCTCCCACTTGCTCACCGTCTGAAATGAAACGTTCAGCCGCTCCGCCAACTGCTCCTGCGTCAGCCCGCGCCCCTTGCGCAAACGGCGAATATTTTCCGAAATTTTCAGCTTCATGTGACTTACCTCCGAGCTCCTTTACATTATTATAACATATTTTTAACTGCCTATCAATAACTTTATCGGCGAACCCAACTCGCCCAATTCGCGAATTTTCACAAAAAGGCGGACAGCCTTCACCGTCCGCCCGTGCGATTCTGCTAATATTTAGTGTATCTGGTCAAGTATGAATGGGTCTTTGATCTTCTTATCCTCCGCCAAAAGCAACACTTTCGAGATTATTTCGGCTGTTTTCGGGTCGTCGTCTGCAAATGGCAGAAATACCCTTCCGCGGTGCTGCGAATGAACGGGTAGAATATTGAGCGCCGCGCCGCCCTGAATATGGCAAATTCCGCTGCCAAGGTGCACCGAATAATCAGCGCGTGTACCATTTATCAAAATGTGCGAGCCCTTGACCTCGCAATTTTTCAGCTTGAAGAGCGGCAGCGTAAATTCTAGTATCGCGGCGCGCATTTCGATTGTCGAGTGGCTGTGCTCGGGGTCAACTTCACCCGCATGGCAGACCGAAACCGCAAGGTCGGCGTCGCGCATGACCTCTGAGAAAATTATGTCGGGAATGTCCTTGATCTTGATCGGCTTACCGGTCACGCGGTCGCTGAAGCTGACGTGCTCGAGCGTCGGCGCTTCGATGTCTGAGGGCGAGAACCAGTCGGCAAGGGCATACAATTTCGCAACAATATTTTCCTTATAGTACACTTTTTGCAGACCGTCCTCCAGATCGCATACCCAACGGCGACCGCGCAAAGTGGCGACAGTCTTTTTCACGAGTATCTGATTGCCCGCAAATCGCGGCGTTTCGCAGTTTTCCAGCTCCTCAGCAGTCTTGATATAAAGCTCGCGGAAAACTTGTCTGAACGGCTGAACGATCTGATCATCAAATAGATATTTCTGTATTTCGCGCCAGCTTCCGTCAGCGTACATATCAAACGGGTGCGCAATTCGCAGCTCGCTCGTCCCGTCAGCGCAGATCTCCTCGCCGCCGACTGTGCAAAGCCTGCCGTCTTTCAGCACGCCGCATTTGCCGTCAAAGCAGTACACAAGATTTTCCAGCAATGGCTTTACACTGTCATTTTTCATCAGCCCGACGATCTCGCTCAGTGTGAACACCGTCGAATCCTCCATAGACTGCTCCAGCATCGTGCGCGTGCGGCGGTACTGGTCGGTCAGCTGCTTGCGCCTTTCGGTCAACGTGACGATGTACTCGTCCTTTTTCAGCTTGGCAGGCACGTTTTTCAGCCGTTTTCCGCCTTTTTCGCAGGCGATCTCGGTCTTTCCATCGCGTATTTCCAACCATACGCTTACTTCTCCAACATTTTTTGGCTCAAACAGTGGACGTATGCTCTCAAAAAGTTCGCTCTCCATGCGCAGTTTCAGGCGCATAACGTCGCTTGATCCTGCCGACAAGGCCAAATTCTGCATTGCGATCTCCGCAGCGGCAGCTTCACTTGCCCTGCGCTGTGCGCCAAATTTCTTGCTTTCTTTTAAAAACTGCTGTATAAAAAGGTATTTCTTCATAATTTCGTCATCATTGCATGGGATAAGCGAATATGCCATCAGCATATCCTTATTGCGCTTGACCGAAGCCGCCGTTTTCGCTTCCTCGGGGTCGAGCTTTCCGAGCACTGCGTCGGCATATTTACGCGCGCGGGAGTGCTTCGCGCCGTCGGAAATGTACTTCGCAGCATCGTAAAGCATCGCAAAACGCTTCTCGCCAAGCGTCGCATAGGCATCTTTGAACCACTTAATGTCAAAAGCACCGTTTTGCAGATTTTCAACCGAGATCGGCGTGTATTTTGCGATAAGCGCCGTGATCTTATCGCTGTAAGATTCGTTCATATGAGCCATGAAATAGCAGCAGCCCGACTTGAATCCCTCCCAGCCGAGGTAATCGGCGGTAATGTTCAGCCACTCGGGTGAGTACATCGCCGCCTCGATAAGCCGCTTTTCGGTAATATCTGTGCCGCTGACCAACTCGCGAAGCTTCTCGGCGGTGTCGCCCTCATTCGGTACGCAAACGCTGATGAGGTGGCTGAGCGTTTCCTTTTTCGAGCTTTGCGAACCGTAAATGTAGCCGCGCACAAAGGTTTCCTTGCCCAGCGCAGCCAAAATTTTAACGTAATTTTCCACGCCATAAATGCGCTTGATCGACGTAATGTAGTGCGAGAACCGCGTTTCGCTGTCGCCGCGGTTAAGTTCCTCGCCCAGCACCACGCCAATGAACTTATTGTAGACATCTTCCGCTTTTGCAATTACATTTTTGTCAATTTCTGTCAGTTTATCCATATCGTGATTGCCAATCAAACCGCGTAGATTGCCATTTCCACCCATATTCAACCGGCCGCGCGCCGCAACAAGCTTGTCACGCTCGCGAATCGCTTTAATATGTCCGCTAAGAGCGCTAAGCACATCGCCAAGATCATCCGAATTGACCAGTCTGCGGTACATTTCGTCGTCATTTATCACGCCCATCGCGCAGGCACGTACAAGCTCATCGGCGGTCGGCGCGTCAAGCGCGTAAACGCTCTGCTCCTCGTAATCGCCGAAATACATACCCGCCAAGCCATCAAGGCGATCGGTCAGCGCAGTCTTCACAACGATCATCTTCGCGAAAAACTCGTTGTTTTCCATTTCAAAAAGCCAGTTTAGCACCGTGTCGATCTGCACCTGATCTAGCAGTGAGCGATGCTCCGGGTCAAATTCCCTTCCGTGCCTGCCGTAGCTCTGCTGCACGCCCTCCTCGCCGCTGATCTTCACTTTCAGCGTTTTGTCGTCCAGCGTGTAAAGCCAGTTTGCCGCAGATATGGCGATTTTACGTCTGTCGTCCATTGGCACAAACTTATCATACAAATACTGCACGATGTCCTTACAAAGAAAATGTACGTCGATTGGGTTGGCAAGGTCAGCGCCGAAAAGCCTTGCCGCTGCTGCCTTTCCGGCCTTTTTAAACGTGACGTATTTGTCCATTTTTCTGTACGCTTTTAATTTTATGTACATTCTTAGCAGCAGCTCGGGCGAGCCGACATCGGTCTGATAAAACTCGTTCCAAATCTCCTCAAAGCAAATTTGCTTTGGCGAGTGACTGATAATTAGCGAATGTGCATTACCCAGTAGATTTGTTTCTCCCCAATAATTTGTAAATTCATCATTTTTATGCGCATCCAATAATGCGTCCAGCTTCTTAAGAGCAACAGCACAATCTGCCTTATCTGCATTTTTATCGCTGCCAGCCAACTCACTTTCAGGGAAATAACGGCAGAAAACTTTGTTGCTATCGTCAACAAACTGCTTGTCAATTGGCGAGATCTTACAATTTTCAAGCTTGTATAGACCGCAATCGGCAGGCAGTTCAGAATTTTCCTCGTCCAGAATTTGGTCAAGCAAGATCTTTTCGCGCGAAATATCGCTCTGCATTGCCGCCGCTAACGCCTTTGTCCGCGCAAAAAGCTCCGCACGCTCCGGCTGTTTTTTCAGACGAAGCACCATGTCCAGACCCGCCGCGCGCTTTTCTCCGTTTTTATCCGCCAAAAGCCGCTCGCAAACGCCGTACAGACGTTCATCGTCCAGCTTTTCGAGCAGTTCAATTGCGGCAGTTCGCGTTTCAGAATTTTTCAAGCGAAGCATATTTTCCAGCATGAGGTAATTATCGTCCGTCAGCTCGATATTTTCGACCATTTTTATCGCCAAACTGCGAGTGTAGCTCTCCTTGTCGGCAATCGCGTTGACCAATGTGTCACGCTGAATGTCGGTTTCAGGAAATGTCACCAACATTCGCAGCACATTATTGCGAATATCGCTATCGACCTCCGCAAGCATTCCGCACGCCTCGTCGATCAGCGTGTTGTCTTGCAGCGCAGATGCGATCCAGCAGAGTTTCGCCGCGACGTCCATACGCTTGAGTTTGACCGAGATCCACGGAAATACGCAGGGTGTAAAGTCAAATTCTTTCTTTTTTGGTGTAAACAGTTCGCGGGTCTTAAGCAATATGCCGCGGAACTTTTCCGCTTCATCCCTGCTCTCGAAATAGTCCGAAAGATCAGCGTACACGCGGCTTTTCGGCGGCTCTTTCTTTTCCCGCTCGTAAGGCCCCTGGCGGTTATCCGAGGCAACATTGTTCAGCGCCATGTTAATATCAGGCATAAAATGATAAAAATACACCGCCAAACATTCGGTATCATCGGCAAAATTTTCAAGCGCAAACTTGCCCAACTCATTCTCTAAGTCAGGGTTTTCAAACTGGCTTGCAAAAATTCCCGCGACCATACGGCGGTGACGGCTCTCACCCATCGCAAGTTTACGGCAGATCTGCGCACCAACGCGCGCGTCCTCCGCCGAATAAGCCCACAGCGCAATGTATATCTGCATCGCGTCCTCGCTCTCAAGATACGCGTCGCGCGCCGCCCTGTCAGCAAGACATTCGGCGATAAGGTCGAGCATTTTGCCCGCAATTCGGTCGAGTGACTCGGGCTTGTCCGCAAAAACTCCGCACCAGGTAAAAATCGCACGCTTGACCGCCGAAAATCTAATGAGATCGTGCGCCTTGATGGTTTCAACGACCGCGCGCAGGGCTTCGATCGTACCGCTGTCGGCGGACTCGCATATCGCTTGCCGCAGACCCTCCTGCAAACGTGCGGCGACCAAAAGCTGGCAGATCAGCTTGTGCGCATCGGCATTGCTGCTCATCATCACGCCGCGGATAATTTCCAGGCTGATATTCGTGCCGTCATCCATGATAACGTGCTTTAAAGCGGCAAAAACCTTGCTGTCGCCAGCGTCCAGATGTGCCGCTAACAGACTGCTTATCGGGAGGCTAAATCCATCTTTGTAAAAATGTTGCTTTTCATTTTCTGTTAAATTTCCCATAAGAGCATCTTCAAGCGAGCTTTCAAACCAGCCAAGTCTTGCATAATTCTCCAGCTGACTCAAAATGAAATTCGATTGCAGGTACGCCGTGTAGCTTGATGAACGAAACGACCTACGCCAAATGCTTGACGAATACTGCCATTTGGTGCAGTTATCGACAGCCCAAAGCAGATCATTTTTGTATTTCTTATCTATCCAGCCATTTTCATTCAGCAATCCACCAAAAATCGCACCCATATTTTTGTTAATAAACTTGGACGGAGCGCCGCCTTTTGCCAGATATGTATAGAGATCTTTGTAAAGTTTGCAATTATGCTTGCCGTCAAGAAACAGCCTGATCTCAGTCGGAAGCTTGTTGCGCGCGTTTTCGATTGCCGTCGCGTGCGACTGCCTCCACACATTATAGCTCTCAGAACTTGCCATTACCATATCCTCCCTGCCAACATTGTTAATCTTATGAACGTAATCTCGCTGTTTTCGCCTATCTTAATCTCTTGTTCGCGCGATTCCAGCTCCGTTTCGCCGACAAATGCGCGAAACAGCCCATCGTCAAACGCCTGCAAAGCCGTCTGCACCGCCTCGTTCTCGTCCGCTTTTTTGTCAGAAAAAGGCAGGCCAAACGCCATTTTGCCTGCCGCCTCCATTGCCGCAAACTGCTCGTCAGAAATACACCGCGGCTCGCGGTTGTCGATTCGACTATTGTATGCCGCCACACAGCTTCGCACACAGGCGGTCACAAGCTCCTCCGCCGTTGTCGGAACACCCTCGATCTCAAACGGCGTAGGCTCGACCGAAGCGATCTTCTTTCCTAGTTTTTCACATTTACACTTATTATCATGCTGATCTCCATAAAAATTTAGCAGTACAAATTTTTGTACTGTTATGAACCGTGCACATTGTCAAATTGCACTTTATTATCGCGAAAAACGCGCATAAATCTGTATATATTGTATCACAAAATTATTAACTTGTCAATATAAAATTAACTTTTGTTGCACGTCATCCGGTGTATTGACAAACGCCGCAAGTTGTATTATACTATTTATAAAAGCATTTAGATGAAACGGTGATATTATGAATTTTGACATTTCAACTAGATTATACCATGAAAATAACTGCGTTTTAGCACATTCAAACGAACTTTGCGCACTCGGAACAAAAGCGCTCATCGTAACAGGGCGCAATTCCTCGCGTAAAAACGGCTCACTCGACGATGTAACCGCAGCACTTGCGACCCACAATATTCCATATGTGGTTTTTGACAAGATCGAGGAAAACCCATCGGTCGAGAGCGTGATCGCAGGTGCGCAGTACGGAGCTTCTGAAATCGTCGATTTTGTCATAGGAATTGGCGGAGGCTCGCCTCTTGACGCTTCAAAAGCGATCGCTTTACTTATAGCAAACAGCAAATTTGACAAAGATTTCTTGTACACACCTATACCAAACGCTCCGCACTTGCCCGTAGCCGCAGTTCCTACGACCTGCGGTACGGGTTCAGAGGTCACAGGAGTTTCTGTTCTTACGCTTCACAGCAGCCATACCAAAAAATCTATCTCACATCAAATTTTCCCTGAGATAGCTTTTGTTGATAGCAAGTATTTGAAAGCTGCGCCCAACCAAATCATAACAAGCACAGCGCTCGACGCTCTGGCGCACCTTTGCGAAAGCTTTCTGCACGCGAAAGCCGATGTGAAAAGCCGAAAAGCCGTTGAAAAAGGTCTGACGATTTGGGGCGAAGCGAAAAATGATCTTGCAGATCACAATTTTACTGATGATGTACTTGATAAACTCATGTCAGCTTCTGTATACGCTGGAATTGCTATCCGTTACACAGGCACATCTATCCCACACGGGCTGAGCTACCGCGTTACTTACGAGTGTAAAATGGCTCACGGCTTGGCATGCGCGGTGTTTTTACCGCCATTTATCGAGAATGCCCCCGCTAATTGTCAAAAGCAAATGCTTGAATGGCTCGATTTTACCAACTTCAACGAGTTAAAAAATTTCATTGTAACACTCTGCAACGGCTGCGAAATCCCGCGCGACATTTTGGAGCTGAGCATTGGCGATATGCTGAAAAATAAGGCAAAACTCGCGAGCGCCTGCTACCCGATCGACGAAAAAATGCTGCGAACCATTGCGGAATATCATTGCTAAACAAAACGCCGCGGCCACACGAAGGTGGCTGCGGCGATTATTCTGGCTGCTTATATACATAATAATGCAGAAATGTTTATAAAATGTAATTTAAAGATCAATTTCACCAACAAGTTCCTCAACAAGATCTGTCATCGTTATAACACCGCACATTCCGCCGTACTCATCAAGTACGATTGCAAAATGATTGCCACTCTGTTTCATATTTTTAAATAAAACGTCAGCGGCGACGGTTTCAGGAACGAAATATGCAGGCGAAACACACTCATTTAGGATATTTTCGCGAGTCTTATTCTCAAGTCGAAAGTACTTTTTAGCGTCCAAAACACCGATAATATCATCGAAATTTTCGCCACAAACGGGATATTTCGTATGTATATTTCGATAGATAACGCGCTTCCACTCGTCAATATCGTCCTTTGTGGATATAAAATCGACCTTTTTGCGATGTGTAAATACAGTTTCTACCTGTGTGTCATCAAAGTCGAAAACGTTATCGATTATCTCTTTCTCGTTTTCATCGATCGTTCCTTTTTCGCGCCCCTGATCTAACATCATGCGGATTTCCTCTTCTGTGACCGCTTCTTCATTCGCATTAGGGTCGATCCCGAGCAATTTTAACACAACATTTGTGGATAAAGTCAAAAACCAAACGATCGGAGCGAAAATTTTCGATACAAATGTGATCAGTCCAGATATAGCGAGCGCCAATTTTTCGGCGTTTTTCATAGCCACGCGCTTTGGCACAAGCTCGCCAAAGATCAAAGTGAAGTACGAGAGCAATATTGTTATAATCACGACCGAGATCGTGCTTATCGTTTTCTCAGAAATGCCAATTCCTGTCTTCATAATAAGTCCAGTAAGCTGCGAGGAAAAGTTGTCTGCGGCGAACGCACTTCCCAAAAACCCGAAAGCGTTATTGCAACCTGTATCGTTGCAAGAAATTTTGACGGCTGCGATGTGAGACAAACAAGCCGCTTCGCTTTACGGTCGCCCTCGTCCGCCATTTTTGCCATTTTCTGATCGTTCATAGATATGACCGCTATCTCAGTTGCCGCAAAAATAGCGTTCAGCAGGATAAGTATTATCTGCAATGCAATTTGTTTCATATAATTATATTTTCTTTCTCAATCCAAATTAAACAGTTGATAAAAACACAAAAAGACATAACTCGCCTATTCGATTAGATGGCGAAATATGTCCCGATCAAAGCTATTCGATTGAGAAAAGAACGCGGCAATGCAACTGCAACCGTTGCAGTTATCGTTATCATTGTCACAGCCGTCCATGTTGGCTTTAAGCCCCCCTTTCAAATGTATTGATGATATTATACACTATTTTCTTTTGTTTGTCAAGTGGTGTTTAATATTTTTATATAATTTAAGTATTGCATTACAAATACAAGTCCGTTTTATTGTACTCTTATCAATCTATCACGATATACTCTATTATTTGAAGCATTATATTTTGAGTCATCGAATCGACAAGATACAGCTCCTCCAGCGTCGAATATCCGCCGATCTGCTCGCGAACCGACACTATCTGCTCAGCCAATTCGTGTGATATTTTCAAGCTTTCGGCAATCTCATCTGCGTTCGCGTAGTTGATATGCACCTCGCGCGGCGAATCGTCCTCCGGTTCAGGTTCTGGAGATTCTGTTTCCGGCGGCACAGTTGTTGTTATCTCTCGCGTTGTTGTGGTTTTAATGGTAGTTATGGTAACTTTTGTAGTTGCCACGGTCGTAGTTGTGAACGGTATATAGTCCGCATCTGCAACGAAAACGTTTTCTGTCAACAGTTTAATAGTCGATTCGCCGATTCCGCCGATCTGTTCAAGCTCTTTTTAGATCATGTATAATTCCAACTTTTGTGCGATAATCTATGATTTTTTGCGCTGTGACCTCGCCAATACCGTTAATTTCGCAAAGCTGATCCACTGTTGCCAAATTTATATCTATCGGGAAGTGCGTTTCTTCTATCGAAACTTTCGTTGTAACGGGCTTGCTGTCGAAAATTTCGGTATCAGCTTCCGTGACCTCAGGCGCTTTGTAGTATATTTCCGCCTTTTCATCTTCGGTATCTAAAAGCCATGCGGCGGCGAAAACCACGATAAACACAGCAATTATTATCACAAAATACAGCTCCGTCGCTAATGGCTTTTTGCCGGTTTGTTTATCGTTATTCTCGAAATCGTTTTCGCCGTTCATATTTTCACCCACCTGTTAGATATATTTTCCTTTATTATAACATAAATTTTGGGTGAATGCAAGAGGACTGACCCAAAGATCAGTCCTTTTTACATCTATCTGCATAATTTAATTCTCTACTGCGCATTTCTCATCGCACAGCTTTATCTGCTCGCAGATTATCTTCTTTATCTTCTCGATCTCCAGCGGCTTCGCCATGTGCGCGTTCATTCCCGCCGCCAAACACCTTTCTGCGTCCTCGGCAAAGGCGTTGGCTGTCATGGCGATTATCGGGATAGTCTTTGCGTCGGGGCGCTCCAGTTCGCGTATCGCTTTGGTCGCTTCAAAGCCGTCCATTATCGGCATCATCACGTCCATGAGTATAAGGTCGAACGTTCCCTCTGAACTTTTTTCAAACAGCTCAAGCGCTTTTCTGCCGTTTTCCACAACGGCGACCGCCGCTCCTGCGTCCGTCAAAAGCGTCTGCGCCATCTCTGCGTTAAGCTCGTTATCCTCTGCCATAAGCAGGTGCTTGCCTTTGATAATGTTGCTTCCTTTCGGAATGGTCACTTGCTCCTTCGGCTTTTCGACGATGTCAAACGGGATGGTTACAATAAATGTCGAGCCAACGCCCAGCTCGCTGGTGATCTCGATAGTACCGCCCATTTGCTCGACAAGCCCCTTGACTATCGTCATGCCCATGCCTGTTCCGCGGTACACGCTTCTCGCGTCAACACGCTCCTGCACAAAAGGCTCGTAGATATGCTTTAGAAACTCCTCGCTCATGCCGATACCTGTATCCGAGATAGTCCAGCGGTAGCCGCCAACGCCGTTATGCTCGGGCAAGCCCTCGACTATCGTTTTTATGGAGCCGCCTTGGCGGTTATATTTGATGCAGTTGCCATAAATATTCAGAAATATTTGCTGCAGGTGCACGGGGCTTCCGTAGATATAGCGGTAAGGAATGGAAACTTTACCCTTTTCGTAATCCCACTTAACGCCCGCATCTACCGCGCGGCCAATGATGATCGTCACAACGTCCTGCGTAAGTTCCATAAGGTCGATGACCTCGTGAGTAAGGACAACGCTCCCCTCCTCCAGCTTGCTCATCTGGAGAACGTCGTTGATTAGGCTGAGCAAGTGATTTGCCGCAACGCGCATTTTCTTGCGGTTGCTGTTCACAAGCTCTTTATCGTCGGGGTGCGTTTCGTCGATCTCCAGCAGACCGATAATGCCGTTGAGCGGGGTACGAATTTCGTGGCTCATGCGGCTGAGAAACTCTGTTTTGGCGAGGGTCGCGCTCTCCGCACGCTCGGCAGTCTGTTTCAGCTCTGCATTTTTCTGATTGATCTGATTGTAAAGCCTTTCCCTGCGCTCAGCTTCGAGAGTGAAATCGCACCAAACGTACACGATAGCGTAACTGGCGTTGATTATCAGCCAACCGGGGTGCGCAAGCTGTACCCATATCAGCACTGAGGTAGTCAAGAAAAACGCGATAAGCAGAGCGACATTATTTTTCGGGAATATCTTCTTGCGGTTGCCGAACACCACGAGCAATCCCGCCGCGGAATAGAGCATTATCATTCCAACGCCCACGGGCATGAAAAGAACGCCGCGCGAATACTGCATATCGCGTGTCAAATGGAAAAACAGCCCTGTGAACGGGTTTGTCAGCGCCAGCATGATAAAGAAAAAATACGGTATCATAAGCAAAAGAATATTTCGCCGCAGTTTAATAAGTGGGCGGTCTTTATAGATCAAAACATAAGCATACGCCAGCCGTACCGCCGCCAAAAGCGGCATAGTAGTTACATAGAGCGTCATCAGCAATTGATACGACCACCAATTAGGCAGGTTGTTCATCGCCATTGAGAAAAGTATATCGACAAGCACGTTAAAAATGCTGATGATCAGCACCTGAAAAAAAAAGCGCGTCCCTGAACGTCCTTCTCTTCGCGTTGTCTTGGCCATTCCTTTATAAGCATTATCAAAAAAATCGCGAGGACAAAAAAATCTGTTTCAACGTGCCACATTACACATTCCTCTTTCTTCATCACGCGTCGAAAGCAGCCATTTGTCCGAATACAAAAAAAGATGCACTGCCACCAGGCAATGCATCTTAAAACGTAGCAATATTGAGTATTCGCGGGCTACATAGTGACCTTCGACTGATTATCAAAATTTAACCATTACGTGATACATCATCGCAAGTAAAATACTTAACTACTATACATTATATACTAAAAAGTGAGGATTGTCAAGGATAAATGATAAATTTGTGTAGATTTTGTGTGCAAAATGGTGAACAATGTAAAAACTTAATACTTACTCTGTACCCTCCTCCTATACTCACTCGGCGATACCCCCACATATGCGCGGAATTTCTTGCTGAAATACAGCATATCGGCGAACCCCAGCAAGTCAGATATTTCTCCTACCGACATCAGCGTTGAGCGCAGTAGGTTGCACGCTTTTTTCCATTCTTACGGCATTGTGATACTGCCCCATCGAGATGCCTTTTTCCTGCTTATATTTTGCCGAAAGTCGGCTGTAACTTAGATAAAAATGCTCGCTGATAAGCGCTTTCGAGAAATTTTTGTCCGCCTGCGTGTCAAGAAAAGCGCAGATCTTATCCGAAATGCTCTCGCTTTTTGGCGGCTCAGAGCATATATCAAGCAGAATATCGTAAAACAGAGCGTTTGTACGGTGCTTCCGCATTTTGTCAGAACTATGAAATATCTCGCACAGCTTGTAAAGCTTTTCCTCGATAACGCTTCCCGAAAGCCCGCACATTTTTTTCGGCATGTAAACTATTTCGCCGCCGATCTCATCGGGCAGATAGAAATGAACATACACCCAGCGCGTACCTCTCGGCGTTTCGCGCTTCCCGAAATGGCGCAGACCGTTTTTCAGAAAAAGCAGCTCCCCCGCCCCTATCTCGTAGTCAATGCCATATTCTGTAACGTACATCTTCCCCTCCGCGACATATATCATATCGTTAAAATCAGCCGTTCTGTCCATATGACGAAAGCTTTCCGCCGCCGTAAGCATATCGCAGTCAGATACAAGCGGCAGAGCTGTTTCATTTATCGGAATAAGAATACTATTTTCCATATAATCAGCTCTATTCTCCATTTATAATATCTGTTTATAGTATTATAATACATATAAGTGCAAATGTCAACAAGGAGGATATGCAATGAAAACACAGCGGCAAATTCACGTAACTTCATACAAAGCTTCGGGATTTATAGAAAAATATCAGGATATTGTACACAGAAAAGTTATTCCTTACCAGCGCAACGTGCTTTTCGATTTGGCAGAGGGCGCGGAGAAGAGCCACGTTGCGGCGAACTTTATCAATGCGGCAAAGGCTCTGAAAGGCGAGGACGTGGGCGACGGCTTTTACGGAATGGTATTTCAAGACAGCGACGCTTATAAATGGCTCGAAGCCGCGGCATATGCTATCGCCGACAACCCCGACAAAAAGCTTGAACAGAATGTGGACGAGCTTATCGACATAATCGCCGAAGCGCAGGACAAAGACGGCTATCTCAACACATATTTTACCATCAAAGATACCGAAAAGCGCTGGACAAATCTGCTCGAGGGGCACGAGCTTTACTGCGCAGGACACCTTATCGAAGCCGCCTGCGCGTATTACGAAGCGACCAACAAGCGCAAACTGCTTGACATTGCTGTAAAGAACGCCGAGTGCATTTATGAGCGTTTTGTTGCGCAAAACACCGAGGGTATTCCCGGTCATCCCGAGATCGAGCTTGCGCTTTTGAGGTTGTACCGCCTTACCGAGAACAAGCATTTTCTCGAGCTGTCAGAGCGCTTTATCAACGAACGCGGCAAAGCCCCCGATTTTTGGGCAAGAGAGGCGGCGAAGCGCGATTGGAGCGTTTGGAACAGCGACCCTTGGAGCAACGATTATCGTCAAAGCGCAAAGCCCGTCCGCGAGCAGACCGAAGCAACGGGGCACGCGGTACGCGCGGTGTACCTCTACACGGGAATGGCTGACCTCGCCGCCGAAACCGATGACAAAGAGCTTTTCGCCGCCTGCCGACGTTTGTGGGAAAACATAGTTCACAAGAAAATGTACATAACGGGCGGCATTGGCTCGACTGTTCAGGGCGAGGCTTTCACGGTCGATCACGACCTTCCGCCCGACACGGCATACGCCGAGACCTGCGCATCTGTCGGCTTGATCTTCTTTGCCGAAAAGATGCTTGAAAACGAGATAAACGGCGAATACGGCGACATTATGGAGCTGGCTTTTTACAACACGGTTCTTGCGGGAATGCAGCTCGACGGAAAACGTTTTTTCTATGTAAACCCGCTTGAGATCGACATCGGCATTTCGGGAAAAGCCTGCACACATTCGCACGTTCTGCCCTCAAGGCCGCAATGGTACGCCTGCGCCTGCTGTCCTCCGAATGTGGCAAGGCTGATCAGGTCTATCGGGAAATATGCCTACGGCGAAAATGGCGATACGGCTTTCTGCCACCTTTTCACATCGGGAAAAGCAAGCTTTTCAAACGGAATGAGCATCGAATGTACGACAAATTATCCATATGGCATGGCGGTAAAATACGCTGTTTGCGGCAGTGGAAAAATCGCGATACGCATACCGAAATGGAGCAAAAATTTCACGCTTCAGATCAACGGCGAAAAAGTTTTGAGAACTCCCGAAAACGGATATATTTTTATTGACGTCGATAAAAATGCAGAAATCACGCTGACCCTCGACGGAACGCCGAGATTTATGAAAGCATCAAACAAAGTGCCGCGGCTCACGGGCATGACTGCGCTGATGCGCGGCCCTCTCGTTTACTGTTTCGAGGGCGTGGACAACGGCGACGTGCGTGCGCTGCGCATTGACAGAAGTCAAACGCCGACTATCGGCGAATTTGATCCGCAGCTTCTCGGCGGTACGGTAAAGATCACTGCAAAAGCGTTCCGCGCGGAGGACTGCGACGATCTTTACAGCGACGCTGCGGAGGAGCTGACCCCGTGCGAAGCTGTTGCTATTCCTTACTACGCTTGGGGAAATCGCGGGGAGAATGATATGCGGGTTTGGGTTAATGTGGTGTGATTGTCGATCTTGATCCGGGTATATACCATATTTATTGTAAAACTTAAAAGCGAGATCTTGCCGATGAAGATTATTTACATTTTATTATCATTTGGTTTACAACTTTTCTCCCATTTTTCCGTCTTAGTCTATAGAGGAATTTATAGTCCTTAAAAAAAATAAGATGGAGGTAATTTTCATGAAAAAGTTTTTAGCAGCGCTGCTGGCGCTGTCGCTGACATTCGGCTCGGTGGCATTGCCTGCGACGGAGAGCGGAGTAGTTTGGAAAGGGGTGACAATATCTGCTAGCGCGGAAACGTATGGTGATTTTGAGTACGATTTTCTTGATGACGGGACTATTGAAATAACCAAATATACGGGCGATGGCGGAAATGTTGTTATACCTAGCACGATAAACGGTAAAAGGGTTACGAGAATCGGAGATAATGCGTTTTTTTGGCGTGAAGGACTTACAGGCGTAACAATTCTAACAGTATCACAAGCATTGGTAGTTGGGCATTTAATAGATGTACAAACCTCACAAACATAACAATACCTGAAAGCGTTACATCGATCGATAGTTATGCATTTGAAGAGTGTTCAAGCCTTGTCAGCTTAACCGTTGATTCGAAAAACCAGTATTATTTATCAGAAAATGGAGTGCTCTTCGATAAGGATAAATCAGAACTCTTATCTTATCCTATCGGTAATTCAAGAAAAAAGAGTATAAAATACCGGAAAGCGTTGTAAGAATTGACGATACTGCATTTCAAGGCTGTACAAACCTCACAAACATAACAATACCAAACAATCTTCAAGGCATTGGTTCTTCGGCATTTTATGAATGCTCAAACCTCGCAAGCATAACAATACCAGCCAGCGTTACAGGCATTGGTGATTTAGCATTTTATGGCTGTACAGGCATTGCAAGCATAACTGTTGATTCAAAAAACGAGTACTATTCATCAGAAAATGGAGTAATCTTCAATAAGGATAAATCAGAACTTATTCTTTATCCTGCCACTAATTCAAGAAAAGAATATAATATCCCAAGCAGCGTTACATGCATTGATAGGTACGCATTTTATGGATGCACAAGTCTTGCAAATGTAACGGTACCCGGCAGCGTTATCTGGATCAGGGACTGTGCATTTTATAAATGCTCAAACCTCGAAAGTGTAAAAATAGACAATGGAGTAAAGATACTTGATGGTGGAGCATTTGAAGACTGTACAAAACTTACAAGTGTGATGATACCTAGCAGTATTACGGAAATTAAAGCTAGTACATTTTACGGTTGCACAAGTCTTACAAACATAACAATACCTGACAGCGTTACAAGCATTGGTGATTGCGCATTTTATGAGTGTTCAAGCCTTACAAACATAACGATACCTGACAGCGTTACAAGCATTGGCAGCAGCGCATTTGAGAGGTGTTCAAGCCTTGCAAGCATAACAATACCTAATAGCATCACAACAATTGAACATACTACATTTTATGAGTGTACAAACCTGAGAAGTATAACAATACCCAATAGCGTTACAACAATTGAATATAATACATTTGACAACTGTACAAATCTTAAAAATGTATATTACACGGGTTCTGCAGATGATTGGGCAAATATCGAAATAGGAGATTATAATGAAGCTCTGACTATTGCTAAAATTCATTACAACTATGACCCCAGCCACATTCATTCCTACACCTCCTCTATCACCAAACAGCCTACTTGCACTGAAGATGGAATCAAGACATTCAAATGCTCAGAATGCGGCGACACTTACACCGAAACTATCCCCGCAACAGGTCACACCGAAGTTATAGACAAAGCAGTACCCGCGACCTGCACCACCGATGGCAAGACCGCCGGCTCGCATTGCTCAGTTTGCGGCAAAGTCATCAAGGCTCAGAAAGTAATCAAGGCGACCGGCCACAAATTCGGTAGCTGGAGCACCACTAAATCTGCTACCTGCACTGAAAACGGCACTCAGACAAGAAAGTGCACGACTTGCGGCAAGACCGAAACAAAGACTATCCCCACGACAGGCCACAAATCCAGCAATTGGATAGTAGACAAGCCCGCGGCTATCGACGTTAAAGGCTCGAAGCACAAGGAGTGCACGGTTTGCGGCAAGGTGCTCGAGACCGCTGAGATACCCGCGCTTTCAAAGCAGAATATTTCGAGCGCGACCGTTACGCTTTCAAAATCGACCTATGTTTACGACGGCAAGGCTAAGAAGCCAAGCGTGACAGTTAAGCTCGGCAGCAAGACGCTCAAGAATGGCACTGATTATACAGTATCTTACAGCAACAACAAGAACATCGGCACGGCGACCGTGAAGATCGTTGGCAAGGGCGACTACACGGGTACGATTGGAAAAACGTTCAAGATCAGCCCCGTAAAGATGAGCATCAGCAAGCTGAGAGCGAAATCGAAGGCGTTCAAAGCTAGCTGGGCTAAGAACGATCAGGCTACCGGCTATGAGATCCAGTACGGCACGGATTCCAAGTTCAAGAGCGCCAAGAAAGTCGCGATAACCAAAAAGACGACCACTGCTAAGACCATTACTAAGCTTAAAGCGAGCAAGAAATATTTTTTGTTCGCATGAGAATTTATACCACAGTGAATGGCAAGAAGTACTATGGCGCTTGGTCGGCGGTCAAGACGGTTACTACTAAGAAGTAAGCGCAGACAATAAAAAGACCTCCACAAATACAATACCTGTAACGAACTGGCTTCGCAATTCATGCGAAGTCAGTTTGTTTTTTCATATTCATCAATTATATCGTTTGAAACTAAAGGCTTAACAGATTTCCAATTCATAAAAATATATACTTCGCCCCAAATGTTGCGGCCGCCGGTAAAACAAACTTTATATTGAATAAACCTTTTCAAGCGTCAATCCTGTCACGTTGTTTTCTTCCATTATTTTCTTAAATCTGTCAGATACAAATAAATATGTCGTATATTTGCGCTCTCCTAAATAGATCTTGAAAAAATCTAAGTCAAACGCCGCTTTCTTAAAAACATATTTATCTACTGATTTGATAACTTCTTTCCCCTGCAAATTATGTATCTTATCACAAACACTATTATCTACGTCTAATACATCATGATATTCACAAGCGTTCCAAATCCATAAATTTAATTTTGGATATTGGCTACAATAGCATGGGAAAAATTGTATAGATAAGTTTCCATAGTAACGTTCTATAAAAGTTTTAGTTTTTGAGTTAACTATAATTGCACCATTAGTTCCCCAGTAATTCATTATATCAGGAAAACCTTTTTCCGTAGTTTCAATTTTCAGAGTTCGCAGCGGCGGAGAATCGACAATATCCATATAATCAGAATCCTTATCAAAACGTTGCTTACCAGCCGAATCTATCAAGAAGGCATTGTTATAGCCCTCATTTTTTATTATTTTCCAAATATTCATTTTACACCTCAGTTCTCAAAACCATTATAATGCAAATTTACTAACAGTACCAGTCCACGTTATTATTCATTCATCATACCATTCCTTCTATTATTTATCAATAAAAACTAAGCGTTTCAGCTCGGTTGGTGCGTACAACAAAAAACCACCGTGATACTATCAAGAACAAGGTGGTATAAGATGGAAATATGGAGGCGAGGGGAGTCGAACCCCTGTCCGAAAACCTATCCCCACGAATTTCTACGAGTGTATTCTGTTATTTCGGCAATGCCCATTCCCTCAAAGCCGCGCAAACAGACACGCGCGACAGATCAGTAGACCGTAATACATCAAAGGGTCACAGCCTTCGCCCAATGACGTTCACCACTAATCGACGCCTTTACCCAAGCCGTGGTACTCAAGGGCAAGACGAGCGCTGACTTAAGCAGCAGCTAATTCAAAATTATCGTTGTCGTCTAATTTTAAAACGTACGCCGTTTAGAGAGGGTGCGCTCCTCTACTCGCTTATCATGCTTCAAGATCCCCGTCGAAACCTTTACGCCCCCGTGTTAGCCGCGGTTCTTGATCGCGCGCTCGATGTCGCGCTGAGCCGCCTTTTTCGCCATGTCGTCGCGCTTATCATAAAGCTTTTTACCTTTACAAAGTCCCATGCAGAGCTTTACACGACTTCCTTTAAAATACAAAGAAAGCGGTATCAGCGTAAGCCCCTCCTGCTGAACTCTGCCAAGCAGCCTATGAATTTCCTGCTTATGCAGTAAAAGCCTGCGTTCGCGACGCGGGTCGCGGTTAAAAATATTACCTTTTTCGTAAGGAGATATGTGCATTCCTTTAACAAAGCACTCCCCGTCCTCGATCGAGCACCAAGCGTCTTTCAGATTAACGCTGCCGTTTCTAATGCCCTTGACTTCGGTGCCGCAAAGCTCTATCCCGCACTCGAATTTTTCAAGCACAAAATACTCATGGTAAGCCTTTCGATTGTCAGCAATCTGCTTTGTAGACTGGTTTTTGCTTTCAGCCACATACCTCACTTCCTTTCGGGTAGTATTAGATTATATCATAGTTAAGTCAATTTGTCAATAGATCAGCAACACATTTTACATTTTATTCATATATAAATTTGCAGGCAGATTCAGCTATCGTATAATTAACAGTATATTTTTAATTTATTACTTATATATTCATTTTAATACTTGACACAGACAAGATTTTGTGGTAAAATATTATTGTCAATTCGGGGCATTAGCGCAGCTGGTAGCGCACAACACTGGCAGTGTTGGGGTCAGCGGTTCGAATCCGCTATGCTCCACTTCACAAAGAGAAACCGCTGTAAAATCAGCGGTTTTTTTGTTATATGCAGTTGATAAGTCCGAAAAATCGTACACTAATTTTCTTTCAGCAGATCGTATTTCAAGACAACCCGCCCGATCGAACGTATCATTCGCGGCCCTAAGATCAGCAAAAACACAACGTTTGAGAACGCGTACACCGCACAAAATGGCGCTGAGCCTGCCGCATAAGCTATAAATCGCGCCAAATAAAAGCCGCCGTCCTGCCAAATCACGCTGAAAACGTCCATTATGAATGAGTAGAGCACACCTGAAAATGCTCCAAATAGATACATTTGGCATTTATGTTTGGCCAACTGCGACCTGAAAATACCAGAGAGAACTCCGATCAGCCCCCAGCTGACCATCTGAAAAAACGTCCACATTCCCTGCCCAAAGTAGATGTTGGAGATGAGAGCCGTCAGCGCACCGCAGATGAAACCCGCATCCGCGCCCAGCGACACACCAGCAATTATGATGATCGCGGTGCACGGTTTGAATCCTGCAATCGGCGTGAAAACGATGCGACCGACGACCGAAAGCGCCGTGAGTACCGCCGTTATCGAGATGAATCCAGCGCTCCTATGGCGAGCGGTCTTGACAAGGCAGATCAGCAAGAAAATCGCGCAGACTGACACAAAAATTAGCGACGAAATCGAATTATTCATCGCCATCACCTCGCTCATTTTTGCGGCTGACTGCACTTGAGATAAGCTCGGAATCAGTCATTGTCTTGTCAAAATAACCTCTGCCAATCCGCGAAGCTGCCGACGTATAAACAGAATTTTGCATGATAAATTGCCGCACAGGAAGACTTGAAACAGCCTTTCCACCAAAAAAAATCAGAGTGACATCATCGGCAGTTTCAGCGATAAAATCTATGTCGTGTGTGATAAAAATTATAGCTTTGCCCTCCGCCGCAAGCTCTTTTTTAGAAGCGACGAAAGCTGTCTTTTGCACTGCTTGTCAAGACCCTTTGTCGGTTCATCAAGCAATAAAATTTTGGGTTCAAGAAGCAAAAGTTTGACCAAAGCAGCCCGCTGAATCTCGCCTCCTGACAGATCATAAGGGTGAAGATCAAGCAAATTTTCGAAAATATTGAGCCTTTTGCAGAGCATTTTTACGGTTTCAAAGTCGTATTTTTCGCCGTCGGGTGAGGTGGAAATGTCCTCTTTAGCACTCTCACAAATGAAAATATCGTGTGGGTCTTGCGGCAGAGAAGCTATCAAATTTCGATAAAGAGCGCCCGATTTGTACGAAGAAATGCGCTTTCCGTCAATATAAATTTTGCCGTCACGCAGAGTTTTTAGACCGCTTATGAGCTTAAAAAGTGTGGTTTTTCCCGAGCCATTAGCACCGCAGATCGCGTGGATTCGTCCAAAATCAGCGTTAAAATCGAGGCCATCAATGACATCTTTACCACGTCGCGTATATGAAAAGTAGGCATTTTTCACCTTAACTGCATCGCCATTCAAGTGATTTTTATCGTCATTGAATTGCTCAGAAGCATCTTTTTTGTAATGATTTCGTACGAAATCCATTGCTGAAGAAGTCGTGAAAGCGGGGCAATTGTCAAGTTTAAACGATGAAAAAAGCTTAGCTGAAGTGGGCAGAAAGTCGTGATTTGCAGCATTTTTTACGAACTTAGATGGCGTATCAAAGGCAAGCTGACGGCCATTTTCAAGGTGCAAAATCTTGTCAGCAAAATTGAAAAAATGCTCGGTGTTGTGCTCACTCACAATGATCGTAGTGCCCATTTCACGCTGAATTCGCAGAACGATCTCGCAAAATCTCTCAGCAGAAATGGGGTCTAACTGGGATGTTGGCTCGTCTAAAATCAGCAATTTAGGGTAGGCTGTCATGACAGCGGCGAGGTTCAAGTTGTTTTTGACCGCCTGAAAGGTTGCAAATATCTGATCCGATGATAGATTCAAGTCCGAAAAAAGCGGAGATCTCGGCTATTCGAAGTTCGATAGTTTCGGGTGACAAGCCAAGATTCTGCGGCAAAAAAGCGAGTTCTGAATAGACTTTTTCGGTCACATAAGCGGCATTTGGGTCTTGAAAAACATAGCCTATCTCGGCAGCAGATGCTGTTTTAGGCAAGTCATTTAAAAATTTTCCGGCGTAAATTATTTTGCCGTCAAGCCTTCCATTAGGAGAGATTTCGGGCTTAAGAAGACGCAAAAGAGTAGATTTTCCCGAACCACTTGTCCCACAAATGAGCAAAAAATCACCTTGTTCAAGTGAAAAATCTATATCATGAAGTGCAAAACCATTCGATTTATCATCAGCATAAGGATAGGAAAAATTTAATTTTTCGCATTCGATAAATGCCATTTTAGTCTATCCTCCAATTCAAAAGATGTCGGTATAAGAGTTAAAATCGTGAATAAAATTGTCGGGAGCATGGAAAAATCCGTTTTAAATGTCGGGTAAAACGAGGTTGAAAGTTTGCGAATGAGGGAGAAAACTATCACACAAACTGTAATGACAAGCGTCAAAATAAGCACAAGGAGTTCGTCAAATTGAAATTTTCTGTGCGAAATTTGCGTGCGTTTATGTAACAAATAACCTCTGGCGTTCATTGAAACAGCCGTATTTGCCGACTTTTCAAATGAGAATTCAGCGAGCGACATAAATATTTTCAGATAACTTTTGACTTTTCAAACCAAGTATCCTCACATATCAAACCAGCTGAACGATGAGCATCGGCAATTTCGGCAAAACGTCGCTTGAATTCTGGAACATATCTCAGCGTCAAAGAAGCGATCATGCCGACAGTCGCAAAGCGTTTTCCAAGAATTTCGTTGATTTTTTCGGCAATCATTAACTTAGAGAAAATGCGAAACCAGACCAAAACAGCGATCAGTGAAAGTGAAAAATTTGCGCCATACGCTATTGCTTCAAGCGTTATAGGTGTTTTTTACATAAAAAAGCACTGTATTTCCGCGGTGAACAAACAGCGGATTTGAAACTGTGATAACCAAAAACACGGCTAAATAGAACCGAAAGTCCTTAAAATAATCTGTTATAACATCAAAAAAACATGCATTTATAATCGAAATAGCAAGAGAAATTGCATGCAAATAGACGTTCTGAGTGAACATTGTGATGCCGATCACTGACAAAAAAACAAAAATAGAACTCCAGAATTGAGTCGCGAAAACTTTTTCATACGTCATAATCCCTAATAAATCGTAAAATAAATGACAATATTATCGCCATCTTCAAGGACATAATCCGACACTCCAACATTCGGTTTATCACCATTTACCATATAGACCCAGCCCGATCTCTTCGTGCAATCGCCCTCATAAAGCCCGCCTATACCTTTAATATAGGCTGTTTTATAAATGTTTTCAGACGGTTTTTGATAATCAAGAGATATATTTTTTTTCCTCACAATAACATAAAAAGAACATCAAACACCGTCTCATTCTCCGAAAAACTGATCGTTTCATCATCAGCAAAGCAATGTTTTTCAGGCAAAATTTCGCCACTTTTTTCAATTCTTCTTTCAGCCTTTTATAATTCTGTTCGGCATATATTTGATCGAAATTTATTGAAAGATTTGCATGATAATTTTGATTTTCTTTATTTTTATCATGATCATCTGTAGTCGAAGATGAATATTTTTAATAAAAAAAATTGCAAATAATGCAAATATAATTACAATTGCCGAATACTCAGCAACGCGTTTTTTCTTGATTTTATCCATTAAAACTCCTTAAATCAAAAAGTAGACCTTTATAGTGTACATGATTTTTTGATAAAAATTTAAATCTGCAAAGGTCGATTTTTTTACACTTTTATATAATCCAAGTGAATCAGAAATTTGAACGGTAGAATGATTTGAATACATTTTCTCCATTAAAGCACTCTGGAAATCATCAAGCTGGCTTTGTAAATCATCACTTAATGCAGAAAAATCGTAAATTCCATTTGCCATTTCAACATGCTTTTGCTGGTAATTAAAGAGAAAAACGCAAGTTTGGAGTGCAAATGAAGCGTCATATTTCAGCTTATTCCTTATATATAGAACTCGCACACCTACAAGAACCGCAGCCAGAAACAGCGGAGCAAGAGCAAAAATCAAATAATAATTCTTCGTTTGCTCTTCATCATCTATAATTTTATCGGCAATTCTTTCACCCGAAACCACATTATTTCCTTGCTGAATCGCAGCATTATTTTGCGTCAGTTCCTGCAATTTTTCTGCTGAAACGCCATTTGGAAGCGGCATTTTATCAAAATACTCGGGCGTAGACTCGAATGGGATCCAGCCGATCCCCGTTAAATAGTACTCAGTCCAAGCGTGAAAATCGGCATCTGTAAGAGTAATTGGCGAACCGGAAAGCTTTTTTTTAACCGCTTTTTTATCAACAATATACCCCTCTGCATAGCGTGCAGGTATGCCATAATATCTAAAGATCTCGGTCGCAGCACTTGCAAAATGAATCGAATATCCCGATTTAGAAGTCTGTAAAAATTGTTCCAAAGTCAAATTAGAAGCATTAATATCATACGAAAAACCACCAAGATAATCGTAAATAACGTTGGCAATGTCATTCAAATTGCCACGTTCAACATCATATTTTGCAAGTTCGGTATCTAAAATTCGGTTGATATTGTCGGGTAGTTTAGTGAAATTCTGTGTGTAGATCTCGTCAAAGATTGCTGAATTTGAAATGTAATCATCGTTCAAATTGTCGTGTTCGTCATGAAATTTGACAGAAAACTCACTTGAATTTTGGATCAGATCATTGACAGTGAGCGAAGAAATACTCTTTTTCTCACCGATTTTTCTCTGATTTTCAAAGCCTCCAGACGAAAAATTATGTGACGAAACATCAGATTTTGCTGTTGCGGGAGTGTAATTCAGGCTTGAATTCGCTCCTAAATTTGTCACAGTAACATTATTAAAAGCGAAATCATTTGCGAAATTCTCTGCAAAATTAACTGTCAGAGAATCCGAAGTAAAATTCTGCTCATCTAAAAAAGAAAGTTTTTCCGCATAATCATCAAACTGCGAGTAGTCGGCCGTCTGCCATTTGCCATCAGAATAATTATACCCCAAAAAGCCGTGCAAATACATGGCTTCGGGCGTATCCATCACAACTTCAAGCGATGAGAAACCTTTAGGCCGGAAAGGTTTTGAATCACTTAAATCACCCATTGGCAACTGAAAACCATCGCCGCCATATACTAAATTTGAAATATTCATGGTGATTTTTTTTGAGAAAACCTGCATAAATTGCGCAGAGATGAAGATAGATAATGCGGAAATTATCGCAAAACTTCGGGACATCACATCCAAAAAAGAACGCTTTTTATTATAAAAAATCATTATTAATGTGCAAAAAATCGCCAAAACTACAGATAAAATATTGCCTAAAAAGGCCACAAAAACTATCATTAACGAAAGAAAAACAGCTTTCAAAATTTTAGAATCACTGAAAAAGATCCAAGAAAATAGAAGCGAAAGGCAACTCGAAAAAAATGATTTTTGCAGCAAAAGATGTGACACTTGAATCAAATAAATGCACTGAAAAGGCATACTTTTCAAACATGATAAGCTGAATTTTATTGAACATTGCTGCAAAAAAACCAATTAAATCATTGTGAAAAACAACGAAAAGAATCGGCAAAATGACCGCTATACTAATTGATGTTTTCTTGGATTTTTTGATTATCGTGATTGAAAAAAGCACGGAAACAGCTAAAATTATGAAAAAATATATTGCAGAAAATGAATCAAAAATCAGAGAAAACGATAAAAAAACGAGCAAATTGCTAAGAACAAAAGTGCAAATGATGATGCTAAATCAATTTTATCAGAGCTGTTTTGTTTCAAGATCGACAACTTCAAGTCATATGCACCTCACCATTTTCAATCAAAATACCATCAAAATCATTTACTGAACGAGAAGAAAATGACTTTCTATCGTTAGAAAAAGTTTCAAAAAAGTACTTTGAACGTCCCATTCACCTTGAACCTTTACTATTTCATCGCCGATTTTTACTGCACACTCCCCACCTTTTGCAAAGCAATCGTACATTAAAGTTAGCAAAAGAGATGCATTTTTTTGAGAAATATCGGCATCACCAGAATAACAAAATATAATATTCACTACGCCTTCTCCACCGTTAGGTCGTTCAGAAACCATGTATTTTCCGGCTTTTTGCAGACAGTTTCATATGAATATCGCGCATCGAATCACCCGATTGATATTCACGAACACCATCGCGCAGTCCATTTTTTTTTGAGAAAAAATATTGCTATCAGATAGTTCAAAATTCAAAATTTCAGGCAAAACCTCAGGCATTATAAGACATAATTCAGAGTTTGCGATTTGAATTTTTCGACCAAATATCGAACCGAAACGAGTAATTTTCACATCAGAAATCTCAACATTAAGCAATCCACAAGTTGAGTTTTTTACATCGATTCCAAGTGAAAGCAAGCCGTTTACAGAAGATGTACGCTTGATTTTCAGTTCAGTTTTCTCGTTAGTATACAGATTTTCAAGTTGAATTTTCGCAGTAATTGACCACGAAAAATCGAATATCGATGTGTTTTTCAGCTTCAAGTCAATTCGATTTTTGCTGATTCTCGTTTCATTTTTTAAATGAATCGGAATAATAAAAGTGAGGATCGACGCAAAAATCTGCCAAACGATCAAAGAAATCAATAGTGATAATATTACTTCAACTATCACTTTTTCTTTCCTTTCATGTGCGGTGGAGGTGAATTTACGAGAATTTTCGTGCAAATTTCATCTGCTTTTACGCTCTGAGCCGCTGCATTTGGTGTCAAAACGAGTCTGTGTGCTGCCGATTCCGTGAAAATCTCCGCGATATCAGCAGGCAAAACATAGTCGCGCTCATCAAAATAAGCCATTGCTTTTGCTGCTTTCATGATCGCGATTGCACCTCGCGGGCTTACTCCCTGAGCAACATTTTCATCACAATTCGTCGCCTCGATAAGCGCCGCAAGCCACTCCGCAATCGGCTGTGAGAAGAAAATTTTATCGCAATCGACTTGCATTTTCAGCACTTCTTCCCTGCCGCAGACCGCGTTGATCTCCGTTTTTGGCTGCTCGGCGCGGTGTAAAAAGCAACTCCGAAAGCTCCGTCTGCGTGGGTCTGCCGAGTGAGATTTTCATCATAAAACGGTCGAGCTGTGAGTTTGGAAGCGGCATCGTGCCTGCCGAACCGTACGGATTTTGCGTCGCGATTACCATAAATGGCGACTCTAACTTGTAAGTTTTTCCGTCCTCACTTACGCACTTTTCCTCCATTGCCTGCAAAAGAGCCGCCTGAGTTCTCGGGGAAGTACGGTTTATCTCGTCAGCAAGCAGAATGTTCGTCATTACCGCGCCGCTGTGAAATCTGAATTGTCCCGAAGCTGCGTCCCAAAGCGTAAAGCCCGTAATGTCGCTCGGAAGAGTATCCGGCGTGAACTGAACACGCTTGGTTTCAAGTCCCGCCGCCGCCGCAAGCGCCTTTGAGAGCGTAGTTTTTCCGACTCCTGGCACGTCCTCAAGCAGTAAATGTCCGCCCGCAGCGAGTGTAACAACAGCCTTTTTTCACAGCTTTCTCCTTGCCTTTGAGCGATTTATTCACTTCATCAAATATCTTTTTGCGTAATTGCTCATGTGATTTTGTCCTTTTTATAATGTATATAACGCCGCTGCATGCCAAAATTATAATTAAAATCGCACCCGCTGCAGCCTCTTTTTTTTTAAAGCTTTTTCACGTTTAGACAACTCGTTAGCGCTCAAAATCAGCTCTTTATCAGCCGATTTATATGAAGAAATTTCTTCATTCAGCACTGAAATTTTGCTCAATTTCGTGAAATTCACATCGCTTGCAGGGTAAAAATTCTCTCGTATTTTAGCATTAAGCTTCTCGATCTCATCACATTTCCGCTTTGAAATCGCATACTTTTCTTTCAAAATATCAAGCGTTTCATCATCAATGCCGTACTCATCAGCACGATTTTTCAGTTCTGAAATCATTGAGAAATCACTTGCAAGCGGTTCATCTATCGACTTGATTTGATCAGAATCGTACTTAAAAAAGCCCTCTGCAAACGGATTTTCAGTTGAAAGTACGTCTGTCAAAGCAAAGTTTTCGTTCAAATAATACTCTCCGGCGACTGAAAAATACCCCTGAACAGCCAGCGCCGCAAGCGCTTCCATCGTTGCGATCGTGTTCGATTCGTCACCGTAAACGTGTGAAAAACCGCCGTCATCTGTCTGATAGCTCAGCAAAATCTCCGTCAGCCGCACGCCGTTTTCCTTTGTAAAATCACTGCTTTCGCTGCAATTCACGCCCTGTGCGCAAAGTCCAATTATCATTTGCGCTGCCGTTTCGCACGATATTTCATCCGTTTCAGCAAAGTATTTTTTCAGATAATCCTGCGCTTTTTCTGCGTTTTCACCGTCTTTCGGAAGCGCCATGAGCGCCATCGCAGTGATGTCTGCATCGCTGTTTGAAAGCCCGAAACCGCCGTCCGACTGCTGCATTTCGCAGAGCTTTTTGACCGTTTTTGCATTGTCAAGACTGCAAAAATTCTGTGCCGCGGCGAGCCATGCAAGCTCATTTGCGCCCGCCTGCGAGATGTCTAGGTCCGCTAATTTTGCAAAATTTTCGCGCTGATCTTCATCACAGAGCACCGCCGCAACAGCTATTCTCGCAGGCTCAGTTAGGTATCCGCCATCGGGTGCAAGCATAAAATCTGCAAATTTTTCGACTGAAACGCGAGCGTAATCGTCATAATTATCATCAATATCGAGTACGCGTTCAGCCAAAACGAACCAATCTCCTTCGGAAGTTCCCGCTAGGTCATGCGCCAAAAATCCATCAGAAAGGCTATCGAAAGCAAGCTTTTTACGCTCCCATTCGAGTGCTTTTTGCACGCTTTCTTGGTAAATTTCCGCCGTCAGAAGTTCCCTTTTCGGCTCTTCCGCGCTCGCTTTCAGCCCCCCGACCAGCATAAAAACCATTGCCGCGGCGCAAAAAAATCGCAAAAATTTAGAAGCAAATGTCATAATTTTCGTCGCCCTCAGTGTATCCGCCTATGTCTTTTCCGTACGCCAATGTGTATCTCAGCCGCAGTTTGTCGCCGTCTTTCAGGTGCATATCACTCGTTCCGTAGCTCGTGAAATGGTCGTTTACCGTTATCATCCAGCCTGAGCCGGTCGTATAATCCTTCTCGCTCAGCCCATCGGGATCGCTGTTGCTCGTGTAATGTATCATCGGGTCGGCGTCGATTCGCTTTTTCAGCTCGGGGTCGATCGCCGCGCCCGCCGCCATGCCTGCCTTGTGAAGTCCGGCAATGTAAAACGCTTCGCCAAAGCTTCCCGTACTGCTTACATTAAATCCGTAATTATCCAAAGCGTTCACTATCGACTCCGCCGCCGATTCGCCTTGACGGATTTCGACAGTCATGTCGCTGACAATAGTTCCCAGACCGAGCACATTCGCGTCGATCTGCATGGTCGCAACGCCGATGAGGTCGCCGTCCTGCAAAGCCGTGCACTGTATCACATAGGAAAAATCTGCATATCTACCCTGATCATCGGTGATCCGTATGTCCAGCGTGTTCTCTCCGCCGACCAAATTCAGCAGGTAGCTTGTATACTCGCCGTCCCACTGATAATGGATCTCCGCGCCGTTCAAGCGCACAAAAAGATTATTATAGAAAAGCTTGTTGCCGTCGCAGTCGCGCGGCGCCAGATCCAGCGTATACAGCGTTCCGCGCACATTTTCGGGCACATTTTGGTACGCCAGATACGGCGCAGTCTCCGGCGTAGTTTGCGCAATAAGTTTAATTTCAAAAGTCAGATCTTCCTGCTTCTGCTCGCCATCGTATTCGTATTTTGCGCTGATTCGTATGGTATTTAATCCCATATCCAGTGTGCACGAATACTGGCCGTCCGCACTTTTCAGTTTCTTGTTTTTGTGGTAAACGGTAATTTTTACATTATCAGCCTCACCGCTAACATACGCCGTGAAGTTCAGCTGCGGGTCTGACTGCGTGTGCGAATACAGACTGGTTTCAAGCTTCGGCTCGGTCGGCTGAGGCGGGTCGGGCTCGCTCTGCGCCTCTTTCAGATATACCGTGTACTCGCGGTAGCCGGAGTAAACTTTTCCATCTTTGTCAGTATACGTCGCCGCTACCCGTATCTTGTTGCGCCCTCCGTTCTCCGCCGAAAGCGTAACTTCGCCCTTTGTAAGGCACTTTCGAGCCGTTCACGCTGACGTCAAGCCGTTTGAGTTTCAGCTCTTTTTTCAGATGCGTTATCGTGAAAGCGTACTGCGCGTTTTCCACGGTTTCGCCGTCGATAATGCTCGTTTTGAAGTAGACTTGGTCAGTTTCCGCGCCGTCCTGCGGGTCATCTCCGGGAGTGTCGGTGCTGCTCTCGTCGTCCGCAAGCTGATTGCCCCCGCCCGATGAATTTCCCGACGAAAGGTCGGTATCCGCACCGGTCGAATTTGTCGGGTCGGCATACCCGCCGCTGTCCGACGTACCGTCCCAATTATTTCCTCCGCCGCTGCCCGAAGTTTGCTCCTCAGGCAGCCGCGGAGAAGCCGAAGCCTCGCTCTCCGTATCATCATCGCGGTCATTTTTCGCTTCATCACCGCTAAGATCTTCGTGTTCCGCTTCGGCATTCTCATCGCCGTTCAGAGCTTCCGCAAAGCCGTTGTCAGCAGGCAGCTTCGCGAGAATGCTCTGCGGCTCTCCCGAAATTTTGTCCGAACCGTCAGGCTGATACTGCTTGTGTTCCAGACCGAAAGCGCTCGCGCCGATGATGATCGCGCACGCCGCCGCCGATATTTTCATCGCTAGCCTGCCGATGTCAGCCATTTCAGTTCAGCTCCTTTCGGGAAAAACGTTCAAATTACTTGTTCTTCTTGAATACAGTGATAGCCGCGCCTGCAAGTATCATTACTGCCGAAAGAGCCGCCGCTCCGCCGGTAGCAGGGTTGGTGTTGTCAGCCGCAGAAGATGTGGACGAGCTGCTGCTTGCGCCGGACGATGCTGCCGAAGAAGCTGCCGAGCTGGAAGCCGCACCGGAGCTTGCCGCAGAAGAGCTGCCCTCAGAGGAAGCTGCGGAGGAAGTATCAGCCGCAGAGCTGTTTACACTGGAAGTATCTGTATCGGAAGATGTATCAGCAGCGGAAGAGCTGTCTGCATCGGAGGAATCAGCTGCCGAAGAAGAATCTGCCGCAGAGGAAGCGTCGTCCTGAAGCTTCTTGTAAGCCGTTTCAGCGTCTATAAGGTCGTCGGCGTTGCTTACCAGCTTCTGGAGGTCTTCGGAAAGCGCGTCGTAAGCTTCGCGGGCAGCCTTTATAGCGTCGCCGCTCTCGAGAGTAACTTCGCCTATATCGTCGATAGCCTTTTCAGCCGCCTTGAGCGCGTCGTAATCAGCCTCGGCAAGTACTGTGATGTCGATGTCTGCGTAAAGCGGAGCGTACTCGTGGCCTGTTTCATCGTCGGTATCGCCGTAAAGCATTCCGTCGAAGGATACGCTTACTTCGGTATCGTCGGTAGTGAGCGGCTCGCTGAAATCGTAGTCCGCGCGCGCGGTAACGTCTTTCTCAACGCCGTTCGCAAGAGTAGCGGTGACTTTCAGGCTCTTCTCGTCAAAAAGCTCGCCCTCTTTGTATATCTTAGTGCCGGTAGCGGTCAGCTTGTCAACTCTGCTGCCCAGCGCCATAACGTAGCCCGAATCATTCTTGAAGTAGAGAGTGCCGTCCTCGTCAGCAAAAAGGCTGGTAAGGCAGTACTGCGCCTGTCCGCCTACGGGTGTAAAGAGTATCGGGCAAACGTTCTCGTGAGTTTTGCCGTTTTCGGTAACAGTTTCGGTCTTTTCAGGCTCGGTCATATCCTTGTTGTCGTGGAAAGCGTATACCTTGCCGGGGGTGTAGTTAGATGTAAAGTAAACGTAGTTCTCGCCGTCATCGTCTTTTACCAGCGCGCTTGACTGGCAGTAGCCGTCGGTTTCCAGCGTGTAAACTACCTTGAAGCTCTCAGCGTCTATAACCGCGATATGGTGACCGCTGTACTGGCTGAACTGTCCGCCTCCGCAAACGCCAACGTAACTCTGCCGTTAGCAGCGATTGGGGTAGAGGTGCTCATGCCGCCGAGGTCGAGCTCTTCGAGGTCGGTGACCTTATTATCATCGCTCAGCTTGAAGCGGTAAACCAGCTTAGCCTTGCTGGTGATGAAGTAGTAGCCTGTTTCAGCGTCGTAGCTTACTGCTGAGCGAAGGTCGCCCTTAAGACCGGAAGCTTCGCTTAAAATAGTAGCAGCCTTGTTCTCTGCGCTTCCCTGCTTATCGAATACCAGTATCGAGCTTCCTTCGCCGTCGCCGTTGCCCAGACCGTTATCTGTGCCGACGATTATAGCGTCTGCGGTAGCGTATGCGCCCGCCCAGTAGTATCCGCCTGCGGCAGCGTATGTCCATGCAGCTTCCTGCTCTTCATTGGTCTGCTCTGGGTCGGTATCCGCTGCGGGCAGGCAAACGAAATTCGCGTCCTTAGTTTCGCTGTTCCAGAAACCTGTGTAGATGTATCCGTCAGAATAGATTATCTCAGAGTTCGACTGTCCGCCCAGCGGGTCGTGGTATACCCAGAGCGACTCGAGAGTATCGGCGTCGAAAGCCTGTACTATTCCGCCGCCCTCGCTTACGAATATCTTGCCGTCAGCGTAAAGCGGAGCGGTAATGCCGTAAGAGGTAGACTTTTCCATCTGTCCCTCTACGCTCAGAACTTCGCCCGTTTCCTTATTGATCTTTCTGAGCTTGCTGCCGCTGGTAACTACGAGGTCGTCGCCTACTACCGTGGGCACGCCGGGCGCTGCCGCCCAGCCGCTACCGAGCTTAGCTACCCAGTAAAGGGCCGTGTCATTCTTATTTACGGGTGTTGGCGACTTGGTCGTGCCGCCAAAAGCGTCTGCTGCGAGTACCGCGCTGACCGAAAGCGCTGTGGCAGCCGCGATAGCCGCCGATCTTTTCATTAGTCCTTTCATTTCATAAAGACTCCCTTATAAATATTTGCAGATGGCGTACCGGGGTGCAAAAAAAGCTTTCCTCTTTATAATAAGGAAAGCTGCGGGAAGATCAGTCATAGCGGCAATTCACGGCAGATAAAAATATGTACAGCAAACCAAGCCCCGCCCATCTGCCATTTTGAAAAAAGCACACGAGCGCGACCTCAAAAACATTTTTATCTGCATAAAAAGCGATACGCTGGCCCGCGCTTTTCCCATTGCCCAAAAAGCGTTGATCCATCGCCGCGCGGCAGGTCTCCTGGCTCAAGACTCGGCACGGCGGAAAAGTCTTCTCATTCGCGGTATGCGAACAATGACCGCGCGCTTATAAAAAGCTGCGCACTCCGTCGGCTTCGGCGTCTAATACAGTAATGGCGGTTGCGTCGGACTCAAACCGACTTCCCTATTGATCTGCTCGGTCAGCAATTAAGCGCCTTTCAAACCATCGCGGCTATATATCAGCAAAATATCTGCATATATCAATTATAGCACAAGGCGAATATTTTTGCAATAGCTTATTTTAATTTCATGCAAATTAGCCCGATATGCGCCGAAATGTAAACGATTTTTGTAACATCTACTTATCCGCTGCCGATATTTGCGGGGAAAATCGGCACTTTTAACGCTTGAATAAAGGCGGGCGTTGTGATATACTATAAGTACATCAGTAAAAAACGAAAGGATATAATAATATGAATATTGCAGTTGCACAGTCAGGCGGCCCTACCTGCGCTATAAACGCTTCGCTGGTCGGCGTTTTCAAGCAGGCGCTCAAAACGCCAGAGATCGACGCAGTTTTCGGCTCGCGAAACGGAATTGAGGGCATCATCGGCGACGACCTCGTAGACCTAAAGCGCATAATACGCACCAACGAGGATATGGAGCTGCTGCGCCAGACGCCGTCTACCGTGCTGGGTTCATGCCGCCGCAAGCTGCCCGAGCCTGGCGGCGAGGACGCGGAAGCGCTCTACAAAAAGATATTCGAGTGCCTTGAAAAGCACCGCATAGAGGCTTTTTTCTACATCGGCGGAAACGACTCTATGGACACTGTGCACAAGCTTTCGCAGTATGCGGAAAAGATAGGCTCTAAGATCTCTTTCGTCGGCGTGCCGAAAACTATCGACAACGACCTGCCCGTTACCGACCACACTCCCGGCTTCGGCTCGGCGGCGAAGTACGTTACCGCCACCGTGCAGGAGATAATCCGCGACAGCTCGGTGTACTCCATCGACTCGGTAACTATAATCGAGATAATGGGCAGGCACGCGGGCTGGCTCACCGCCTCGACCTGCGTACTGCGCGCGAATGACGAGATAGCCCCGCACCTCATCTACCTGCCCGAGAGCGATTTTTCGGCGGAGCGATTTCTCGAGGACGTTCGCGCCGAGCGTGCTAAGCACAAGGCTGTTATAGTCGCCGTTTCCGAGGGCATAGAGCTGGAGGACGAGGGCGCGCGCAGCGGCGTTACAGACAATTTCGGGCACAAGTACCTCTCGGGCGTGGGCAAGGCGCTGGAACAGCTCGTCCGCGAGCAGATAGGCTGCAAGGTGCGCTCGATAGAGCTGAACGTAATGCAGCGCTGCTCCAGCCACATCTGCTCAAAGACCGACATCGACGAGGCGGAGCAGATAGGCTCTGAGGCGGTAAAGTGCGCGATGGCGGGCGAGAGCGGCGTTACCATGATCTTCCGCCGCATATCCGACAAGCCTTACGTTGTCACCATCGAGAGCGCCGACACCGCGCTGATGGCAAATCAGGGAAAAATTCTTCCCCGCGAAGTGGATCACCGCGGAGGGCAACCAAGTTTCCGACGAAGCGATAAAGTACTTCCTGCCGCTCATTCAGGGCGAAGTGAATATTGCGATGAAGAACGGTATGCCCGTGCACTTCAAGATGTAAACTGCAATTATCTGTAAAATGCAAAGACCGAAGCTCGATAAAAAGAGCCTCGGTCATTTTTGTATATCAGTCCGCTTTTTTGTACACTTTAGGAAATCTCACGCAAAACTCCACGCGCTTGCCCTCTACCTTGCAGCTTATCTTAGCCTTGTGCGCGTCGGCTATCGAGCGGGCTATCGAGAGCCCTATGCCGCTGCCGCCCGTTTCGCGGGCGCGCGATGAATCGGCGCGGTAAAAGCGCTCAAACAGCAGGCGGGTATCGCCCTGCGGCGGGTCGTCGCAGTAGTTGACGGCTTTAAGCTCCGCCTTTCCGCCCGTCTGCACAAAGGGTAAGACTGACGCTCCCGCCCGCCGACGAGTATTTTGAAGCGTTCTCGAGCAATATCGAAACCAGCTCGCGCACCAGCGTTTCGCTGCCGAAAAGCGCCAGCCCCTCGGCTACGTTTATCTCAAATGGCAGCGATTTTGAATCGAAGAGCGGTTTAAAGCCCTGCGCCGCCTGCTCCACCGCCTCGCTCAGCGAAAATTCCGCGAAGCTGCTTTGCAGATTTTCCTGCGATTTTGTAAGCGTTAGAAGCTGCGAGAGCAGTTCGCTCAGTCTGTCGGTCTGATTAAGTATGCTCTTCGTCCACTCGTTCTCGCCGCCCGTAAGCTCTATCACTTCGGCGTCGGCGCGTATCACTGCGAGCGGTGTTTTCAGCTCGTGCCCCGCGTCGGTGATGAACCTGCGCTGGCTCTCGATGCTTTCGATAACGGGGCGCACCGCGCGCTTTGAGTAGAGGGCGATGAGCAGTGCCGAGAGCGCCAAAAGCGCCGCAGCTATCACAGTCGAGATCTCGAGCATACGCCCGAGCGAAGCCGACTTTTCACTGAAATCGTAAAAGACCAGCATCTTGCCGCCATTCGGCACATCGTTCACCGCGTAGCGGAAATCGCAGCCGCTGTAAAAGCCGCGCTTTTTATCCGGCTTCGCCGCCGCCAAGCCCATCTCCTGCGCCTGCTCGCTCGTTACGGTAGAGATATGCCCGGTGTCGATGAAGTCCGCCTCGCCCGATGGATCTATCATCACGGTGAAGTAGCGGGTGCTGTAACGCAGCTCGCCGAAGCGCCGTCCGTCGTTCTTTCTCGGCTCACGCGGGGCGAAATTCTCGGGCATCTTGCCTTTGTTTTCCAGTATACTGTCAACTATCTCGTCCACCTCTGAGATGGTGTAGTAGATGTTCAACCCGTTGATAAGCCCCGTCATAAGCAGCTCTACGCAGAAAATCACGGCGATGGCGGCGGCAGAGAACTTTACGCTAAGCCGCCTAAGCATTTTCCACCGCGAGCGAATAGCCCGCGCCCCTAGCCGCGTTTATAGCAACGTTCGCGCCGATAGACCGCAGCTTTTTGCGCAGATAGGATATGTACACCCACACCACGTTTATCTCGGTATCGGTGTCGCAGCCCCATATGCGCTCCATAAATTTTTCGGTAGAGATGAGCATATTCGGATTTTTCATCATGTACTCCATCATCTGAAATACCTTGTTGCCCAGCCGTACAGCGCCCTGCGGGGTGCTCATTTCAAATGTCGCGCGGCTGAGGGTTACGTTGCCGTATCTCAGCTCTTCGGGGGCGTAGTCTGCCGAGCGGCGGGTCATGGCACGCAGTCTGGCGAGCAGCTCGCTCATCGCGAAAGGCTTGGTAAGGTAGTCGTCCGCGCCCGCGTCAAGGCCGGTGACTTTATCCTCAAGCTCGCTTTTCGCCGTCAGCAGCAGCACGGGCACGCTGCACTTTTCCGCGCGCAGCCTTTTCAGCGCCTCAAGCCCGCTCATTTTCGGCATCATTATGTCCATTATTATAGCGTCGTACTCGGCGGAAAGCGCGTAGTCGAGCGCGTCCGCGCCGTTGTAAACAGCGTCTATCGAATAATTATTGTGCTTTAAGATAGCCGTCAGCGCGTTTGAAAGCTCGCGCTCGTCTTCTGCCAAAAGTATCCTCATACGCTTTCACGCTCCTTACTTTTTCAGCCGCTCCGCCTCTGCTGCGTCGGGCTTTACGTACAGCGTTTTCTGATTTGTGAATATCACCATGCCGGGCTTTGCACCGACAGGTTTTTGACGTACTTTATCAGCGTGTAATCCACCGGCACCTGCGAGCTTTCGCGCGCCTTTGAGTGGTAAGCCGCTATGCGCGCCGCCTGCTCTATCGTCGAAAAAGGCGGCTCTGTGCCGTTAGTGCATATCACCGTGTGCGAGCCTGTTATGTTCTGCGTGTGCAGCCAAATATCGCTCTTCTGCGAATCTTTCAGCGTCAGGCGGTCGTTCTGGCGGTTGTGCCTGCCGACCAATATAGTGTAGCCGTCGTCGGAAACGAATTTCAGCGGCGGCAGCGACTTCATAGTCTTAGCTTTCAGCGAGCGCTTTTTGATGTAGCCCTGCTCGGCAAGTTCTTCGCGAAGCTGCGATATATCCGCCTCAGAGTCAGCCCTCGTCAGCGAATCGAGCACCGAGTCGATATACTGCTGCTCGCGCTCGCCCTGCGCTATCAGCTCGACCAGCTTTTTCTCTGCGGTGTCCGCTTTTTGTACTCTTTGTAATACCGCTGAGCGTTCTGCGAGGGGTAAGGCGCGGGTCTAGGGGTATCTCTATCTCCCCGCCCTGCTCGCTGTAAAAGTTCTCGCAGCGCAGCGAAGTCATGCCTTTCTGCACGGCGTAGAGGTTGGTCATTATTAGGTCGCCCTTAATTTTCAGGCTCTCGCGGTCGGCGCACTCGGCAAGCTCCTGCCGCTGATTAGCCGTGCGGCGGGCGGTGCGCTCTGAAAGCGAGGTCAGCAGGCGGAAAAGGTCTTGCGCCTTTTGCTTTATGCGGTCGAGCCTGCCACGCTGAGAGTAGAAGCTATCAAGCAGTTCGCAGGCGCTCTCGTGCTCTTTTATCTGCATGAGCGAGCCGAAGTGCGCTATATCTGTAAAGCAGAAATCTTTCAGCCTGCCCTCTTCGTCCGAGAGGGTGATGTAGCGGTGTTCGCCGCCGCGCAGTTTGTCCGACTCGGCTTTCAGCCAGTTTTCAAGCCGAGCAAATTCCTCCTCGCTAACATCGCAGACCGCTTTGTCCTCGCCGCAGGCGCGCCAAACGGCTTCATCGGCGAAAACGGGCGATATGCCCTCGAGCGTCTGCACCAGTGCATTCGAGAGCCGCTTGCGCTCATACATCGCGAGCATTTTGCGCAGCACGCCGAAGTCTAGCTCTTCCAAATTCGCGCGCGGGCTTTTCGGCGGCAGTGTGTAATCCATGCCAGGCAGCACGGGGCGCACCGAGGACATCTCGGGATTAACGCGCTTTATACTGTCGATGATCTTGCCCTCGCCGTCTATCAAAATTATGTTCGAGCGCCTGCCCATTATCTCCGCCGCGATGGTCAGCCGCTCAATATCGCCCAGCTCGTTCGCCGAGTCGAAATCGAAATACAGTATTCTCTCAAAGCCGTCCTGCCGTATGTCTACCAGCTTGCCCGATGAAAGGCGCTTGCGCATGAGCATACAGAACATCGGCGGGGTCTTGGGGTTCTCTATATTCTCGCGGGTGAGGTGTACGCGCGCCGTGCCCGCGGCGCTGTTTAGCAGCAGTCTGTAACCGCCCTCGCGCGTGCGTATGCCTATTATCAGCTCTTCCTTAGTGGGCTGGTGTATCTTATCCACCCTGCCGCCGATGAGCGGCGAAAGCTCTTTTCGCACTAAGCTGAGGTATATTCCGTCAAGTGCCATTTACAGCCACTTCCTTTCGTTCAGATAATTCAGATAACGCTTACCGGGTCGGTGAAGGCTTTCGAGCGCTCTATCACCAGCTCGGGAAACTCCTCCGCCAGCTTTTCCGCAAGCGCGGCATGGAAGATATTCTCGGTGTAAAAATGCCCCGCGTCGATAAGGCAAAAGCCGTTGTCAGCCGCCTCTACAAAATCGCTGTGCTTCACATCGCCCGTCACCATAGCCTGACAGCCCGCCGCAGCCGCAGCGCGCCAAAGTCCACCGCCGCTGCCCGAGCATATGCCTATCTTCGCGATGCTCGCGGGTGTTTCGGTGTAGCGAACTACCTTGCAGCCAAGGCGCTTTTTGCACTGCGAAGCGAGGTGCGCCGCCGATGTTTCAAAAGCCGCCGTGCACACATAGCCGATGGGCTTGCCCTCTTCGTAAACGAGCGTTTGCAAGGTCTTTAAGCCAAGCTTCTGCGCCAGCAGATCGTTCATGCCGCCCTGCGCCGAGTCGAAGCTGGTGTGCGCGCAGACAGCCGCAATGCCACTGTTCGCTAAGGCGACTGCGGGCTGCTCCGCCGTCAAGCATTTCAGCGGGCGGAAGATGACGGGGTGGTGCGAGATCACAAGCTGAAAGCCGCCGCGCTCCGCCTCATCAGCCACCGCTTTGGTAATATCAAGCGCCGTGAGCACCTTTTTCACGGGCATATCCCTGCCGCCGACGCATATTCCACTGTTATCGTAGCTCTGCTGCTGCGAAAAGGGTGCGAATGTATCTATATAATCGTAAATTTCTCCAACTGTTGCCATTTTACTCACCTATCTCTTTCATAAGCTGTTCCGCAAGCCGCAGCATATCCTCCGCCTGCGCGGTGTCGCCGTTTTTAGCACTGAGCCTGCCGAGCGCCGCTTTTTTCATGCGCTGTGCCGCCGCAGATATGTACTCCGCGCTGTAAGGCTCGCGGGGGTCTAGCCTGCCCGCCGTAAGATACCTGCCGTCGCAGGGATAGTCTATAAGCTCGGGCGCGTAATGCGCAGCCATCACCGAGTAGACGAATTTTCCGTCGCGGCAGGCGCGCTCGCGCATGATATGCCAGCCGTTTGCAAAAAGCCAACGCCGCAGCTCGTCCGCCTTGGTCATTGGCTGAAGTATCAGCGTGCACCCGCGCAGCTGCTTCTGCCACTCGCCGCGCGAAAGTATAGCGGCTATCAGCTCGCCGCCCATGCCCGCGCATATCACGTCGGTAACACCCTCCTGCGGGACGTTTTCCAGCCCGTCGGAAAGCACGGCATCTATCTTATCGGCAAGCCCGCTTTGGGCGATGTGCTCGATGGCGGAGCTTAGCGGCTTAGGGTTTATATCTGCGGCGATGGCGCGCTCGCAAACACCGCTCTCTACCAGCGCGCAGGCTAGGTAGCCGTGGTCTGCGCCAATATCGGCGGCTATGCGCGGGTCGTGGTCAACATGGCTTTCCGCCAGCATTTCGGCGCAGAGCGCCAGTCTTTTATTTTCCAGCTTGAATATCATCAATGATCTTTCCAATCTATAAAAATGCGGAGACGCCTAATTTATCAAGCGCCTCCGTATGATCTGCAAATCTGACTTTGCGATACGCGCACCGGCTGTGCTGTACTAAGAGATCAGCCTGCAAAATGCGCGTTGAGCTTTGCGATAAGCTCCTTAGGGTCTACGCCGTGTACCTCGCAAGCCTGCGCTACGGTCTCGCCGCGCGACGATGGGCAGAAAAGGCAGTGCATACCCATTTCGAGAAAATATTCCGCAGTAGTTTCATCAGCGTCCATGATGTCGCCGATAATGGTATCTTCTGTAACTTTAAAATCCATGAAAATTCAACTCCTCTCGAGGATACATAATGTATACCTCTTAACTCCTATTATAACCCATATCAAAAGATTTTTCAAGCCCCCGAGCAAATTTTTTATCTGAAAATTCTGTGACAGACTATCAGCCGCGTTTCAGCTCTTCCCAGTCGGGGCCAAGCTCAAGTCCGCCGTCGGTACTGCCGACGAAAGTATCTCCCCTGCGGTAGATGTGGTCGTAGCGAACGTCGGCTTCATAGCGCGTACCGCTCGAGTCGGTAAAATTATCCACGCCGCGTATGCCCTGCGTGGAATTATCTATCATGCGGTCAACGGCGCGGGCGTGGTCGGCGCAGGCGGAATTTACAATGTCGCTCGTCTGTGAGAGGGTCTGCGAAACGCGCTGAGATGCGTTTATAGCCATCTGCTGACGCTGCGCAGCGCCGTTCTGCTCTATCTGCGCGACGTTTTGAAGCTCCTGCTGTTCCAGCGCGAAGTAGAGCGGGCCGTACTGTATCTCAGCCGTAAAGCGCTCGAAAATGCGCTCCATCTCCGCCTCATCGCAGCCGCGCGAGATGAGCATTATGTCAAAAGCCCTGCCCCAGTCAGGCTCGCCCTTTTTCTGCGTGAGCGGCATAAGCCCCATTCCGAACCCCGAGAGCATATCTAAAAATCCGCCGCCGCGCTGCTGTTGCTGGCTAACGGGCAGGTAGCAGAATATCGTCGCGAAAAAGCCGCTGAACTGCGCGCCGCCTTGGCTGAAAGTTATCTTGAATTTGTGCGGAGATACCTGCGCGGGCTTTCCGAGCTTTTGAGAAGTCTGCTGAGCGAAATCCTGCGCGCGCCGGGCTAGGGGGCGCATTATCTAAAGGTATAACGCGAATGTCGTCGAGCCTGCCGTATACCGCCGTGAGCCTTTCGTAAGCGTACTGCTGCGGCTTGACAAGCTTGCGGTAGCGCAGCCCCGACCAGCCGTCGAGGAAATAATCGCTCGCTTGCTGACCGAAAACGCCCGGAGCGGTAACCATAGTGCCCTGTGCGTAATCTTTGTAGTAGGCAAATGGGTAAAAGCGCAGCTCGGCAGTCTGCTCATTTTGCGGCGGGCGGCGCAGGACAAGTCCGTAAGTCACCGCCGCGCTGAACGAGCAGGAATTATCCTCAAAGACCTGCCAGCGCCAATTCGGCGGCACGAATGAACGGAAAAGCGCTCCCCGCCCGCCGAAGTCGATATAGCGCACGGCTTTCTCTTCCTCGGTCTGCCGCAGGACGTACTGCGCCCCGCAGAAGCGGCAGGCAAGGCGGGTATCGCCCTCGTGAGCCTTGATATACGCACCGCAGTTGCGGCATTTTATCTCGATAAATTCCATGTGATACACGCTCCTTTCGGTGAAAATATGACAAAAATCTATTATTATGCACAATTCATCTCATATTCACATTATAGCATATTTCATACGCGATTTCAAGCCCTAAAAGACGCATTTTGCTAAGTTTCCTCAGGTAAACTTTTGACTAAAGAATTATCTTTTCTTAGCGTTTTTTGACATCTATTGACAAATTCCGAGTTTGGCGGTATAATATATTCGTAAATGCCGTGTAAACATATGCGGCAAAAAATACGGTCAGACAAATCGACCGAAATAGACAAAATTTACGGAGGTAATAATTATGTTAAAATGTCTAAAAAATGAGAAGCTTTGGTACGCAGTAGGAGGCGCGGCTGCCCTCGTTATCGGCAAGAAGATAGTAAAGGCTAAGAAGACCCGCGAGCTGGCTGTTACCGGTATCGCTAAGGGCATGAAGCTCAAGAGCGACGCTCAGGAAACTCTGCGCAACATGAAGGACGAAGCTTCCGACATCTGCTACGACGCTAAGGTAGAGGCAGGCCTGCACGAGGAAGCCGACGAGGGAAAAGAAGCGGCTGAATAATGAGAGCGAAAATTGTTTACGACGCGCCGGGAAGAATAAGGCTGCGCGGCGGAGCTGACGCTTTTGAAAAGACCGCCGAAGCGGCTATAGAGCAGTACGCGCTGAAAAACGAATGGGCGCTGGACTGCGAGGCGCATTGTGAAAACGGCGGTATACTGCTGACGTACAAAAAAGGCTGCCGAGAAAAGGCATTGCAGTTCGTGCGGGAGCTTGTGCCCGCCGCTCTCGAGCCTGTATCGCCCAGCGGATATGACGTAAAAGAGATCGACAGGACTTTTAAATCAGACCTGATAAAGCTCATCGCGGACAGGTATGTGAAAAAGGCTCTGCTGCCCTCGCCGATAAGCAAGGCGCTGATAATCTACAGCGGTCTGAAATACATAGCGCGCGGGATAAGCACGCTTTTCGACGGCAAGCTTACGGTAGAGGTGCTAGACGGCGCAAGCATCGGCGCTTGTCTGGCGCAGAAGAATTACAACACGGCGGGCACGGTAATGTTCCTGCTCTCGGTATCCTCGCTGCTTGAGGATTACACCCGCGCGAGGACTAAAGCCGCGCTGACAGACAGCTTAGCTATAAAGGCTGACAAAGTATGGCTTGCGGGCGAGGGCGACGAATCCGACCTGCTGATACCAATGAGCGAGCTGAAAGCGGGCGACTGCATAAGAGTACGCACGGGCAGCGTGATACCCGTAGACGGCGAAGTTACAGACGGCGAAGCATACGTCAACGAAGCCTCTATGACAGGCGAACCGCTGGCGGTAATGAAGTCAGCGGGAAGCAGCGTATTCGCGGGTACGGTGATCGAGGAAGGCTCTATCGTGATAAAAGTACGCAGCCTTTCATCGGACACTAAGATCAGCAGGATAATCGAGCTTATCGACAACTCTGAGAACCTGAAAGCGGGCGTACAGAGCAAGGCGGAGCGGCTGGCGGACAGCATAGTGCCGTACAGCTTCTTAGGCTTTATACTGACGCTTGCGCTGACGAGGAACGTCACCAAGGCGGTATCGGTGCTGATGGTGGACTACTCCTGCGCGATAAAGCTTTCAACGCCGATAGCTGTCATCTCTGCGATAAAGCAGGCGGCGGACTGCGACATTACGGTAAAAGGCGGAAAATATCTGGAAGAATTTGCAATAGCGGATTCGATAGTTTTCGACAAAACGGGCACACTTACGAACGCCGAGCCGGTGCTTGAAAAAGTGATAGCGCTGGGCGACTATTCGGAGGAGGACACGCTGAAAATAGCGGCTTGTCTGGAAGAGCACTTCCCGCACAGCGTTGCGCGAGCGATAGTAAAAGGCGCAGCGGCACGGGGCATAGACCATGCCGAGGAACACGCGGAGGTGCAGTATATAGTGGCGCACGGAATATCCACCACGCTGCACGGAAAGCCCGCGGTCATCGGCAGCAAGCATTTTATCTGCGAGGACGAGGGCGTTGAGATAACGGAAGACCAGCAGCGCGAGATAGACGAAAAGTCGGGCGCCTGCTCGGTAGTATACCTAGCGGTCGGCGGAAAGCTGACGGGCGCGCTCTGCATAAGCGACCCGCCGCGCGCGGAAGCGAAGCGGGCGATAGAGCTGCTGAAAGAAAGCGGCATCGAGAACATAGTAATGCTCACGGGCGACAGCGCGAAGGCGGCCGAGATAACGGCTGAGAAGCTTGGCATAACGAGCTACCGTGCGCAGGTATTGCCTGAGGACAAGCACAGTTGGGTAGAGCGGCTGAAAGAAGAGGGTCACCGCGTGATAATGGTAGGCGACGGCATAAACGACGCGCCTGCGCTGGCGGCGGCGAACGTATCGGCAGCGATGAGCGACGCATCGGACATAGCGCGCGAAACGGCGGACATAACGCTGCGCGGAGCAGACCTGACAGAGCTTGCGCGGATACGCAGGCTGAGCGAAGCCTTAATGGCGCGCATAAACAGCAATTACAGATTCATCCTGTGGTTCAACTCTGCGCTGCTTGTGGGCGGAGCTTTGGGGCTGCTTGCTCCATCGTGGTCGGCGCTTTTGCACAACGCATCGACGATGGCGATATGTGCGAAGAGCATGACCCCGCTGAAAGACAGCGAAAAATAAGACATGAATTGCGGCGTTTTTCCGAAATGGAGGACGCTGCTTTTTTGTGCATTAGTACAGATTTTGCATATTATAATTATGCAGATTGTACAAATATCGAACATATGAGAAAAATCGAAGCGAATATGCTTGACAAGCGGAGAAAAATATGATAAAATATACTAGTCGTTAAGGCGCAAGCCAAGACTTCACAAGGACAGCAAGGACAGGTGTCCGAGTGGTTTAAGGAGCCGGTCTTGAAAACCGGTGATACGGCAACGTACCGTGGGTTCGAATCCCACCCTGTCCGCCATATTTTTGCGGATTTACCCAAGTGGTGAAGGGGCTCCCCTGCTAAGGGAGTAGGTCGGGAAACCGGCGCGAGAGTTCAAATCTCTCAATCCGCGCCAAGTATTATATCTCGCAGATCGTGCAAAAGAACGGTTTGCGAGTTTTTTTATTTGTGCAGATATGCTGAAAAGAGTGCCGAGATCCCCCCACGTTCAAATTAAAACATCATATCATACCGCACGGCTCGCCACGACGCGATCGTGCGTTTTTTATTGCCAATACTTCTTCCTTACCAATAGTCAATAATGTTAAATTTTTATAAAAAATCTATTGACAAACGCACTGTGACATGTTATAATTGAATGAACATAGAGTTATATGCCAAATTCATGCCAATCTTTGTTGCATATGCCCGCTGAGATGCGCCTTATTATAAAGGTATATTTTCACGCGGCGGAAGGCATTATTTATGGTATCAATAAAATGATATAGAGGATTTTCCAAAAAAGGGGGTAATTTTATGAAAACCAAATTCAGAAACCGAACGGCTCTCGCGGGGCTTGCGGCTTTTTTCGCACTCTCCTGCGCCATGAGCGCTGCGGCTTACGCTGCCGACTCCGACGGGGTGTCCGCTAAGCTTACTACCGACAGCGCGGCTTACTCTGCGGGCGACGCCGCCGAGATAACGCTCGATGTGCAGAATGACGGCGGCTTGGCGGACATCTCTACCGAGATATTCCTGCCCGAGGGCATGACGCTCCGCAGCGGCAGCCTTGCGCTAGACCGTGCAGCCGTTCAGACGGGCGAAAGCTTCTCCAACAAAGTGACTGCCGATATTCCCGACAGCGGCACGGACGACAGTTCGTCATCAGCAGACAGCTCATCGCCCGACAGCTCTTCCGCGGCGGACAGCAGCACGCCCGCTTCAAGCAGCCAGACCACCTCTTCGCAGGCGGCTGCACCCGCCGACACAAACCCGAGCACGGGCAGCGGCGCGGCTTACGTTTGGCTGAGCTTCGCGCTCATGTCGGGCGCGGCGCTCATCGCGATAGGCGTTAAGAAAAAAGCAGGGCAAGCGTATGCTCTCGCTCTTCATGTGCGCGGCGATGTGCCTAAGCTTCGCGGCGGCGGAGATACCCGTAAGCGCCGACGAGCTCAGCAATCCCTGCCCGACGGCACGCTCGAGCTTACCCGCGAAGTAGAGATAAACGGTCAGAAGCAGGTCATCAAAGCGCGCGTTGCGAGCACTCCCCTGCCGGACGACACCGAAACTATCACGATAAGCTTCGTTACCGATGGCTCGGCGGTAGAGCCTGTTACGGTGGTAAAGGGTGAAACGCCCGACCTGCTGCCGCAGTCTTACATGGCTGGCAAGACCTTTAAGGGCGGGTACACCGACCCCGAGCACACGCAGGAATTTTTTGAGGACACCGCTCTTGAGAACGACATAACGCTTTACGCGGATTTCGGCGAGGTGGAAAACGACATCGAAGTCGAGCCGCGAACCACTTATTACGAAGAGGACTGCGCCGCGGACTTCGCTTTCACGCTGGTCAGCGATACGCCTATCTCCTCCGACAACCTGCTAAGCGCGGTGGACATCGAGGCTATTTCGGGCGAAATGCCCGAGAGTTTCAGCGTTTCCGCTTCGGGGAATGAGTACACGGTAGTGCCCGAGCAGGATTACACCGAGGGCGGACTTTACCGCGTTACCCGCAGCGACTGGGTGACTTTCCGCGACTTAAAGGACAGCGTTACCGAGTACACATTCCGCATTTTCAAGCCCGAGAGCATGATACTCGATATGGATTCCGGCATAAAGTACGTTGACTCCACCCATTTCAAGGAAAAGAAAGAGAACAGCGAATACATAGTTGACGCGGCGTACTTCGTTGAAAAAGACATCAAAGCGGAAGATATCCTTTGTCTGGGCGACGGCACTGAAAAGGTAGACGAAAAATCGCGCTTTATAAACGTGCTGGATACTGCCCCCAGCGGCGATGACTACGTTATATCGTTCGAGGACAGCGAGCCTGAGGACGTTTTCGACAACGTTGACATCAGCTTCAAGAAAGACATGACGAACGCCATTCTCGCCGACGATTTCGACCCCGAAGCTATGGCGGACGAACTTTACATGAGCGAGGGCGCTGACCAGATAAACATGATGATGGCGGCGCTGCTGGCGGACAGCGAAAGCGTAAAGAACGAGCTTGGCGGAGAGAGCCTGCTGGCAAACTACGCCGCCGACGACCCCGCGCTCACCGATTTCACGCAGGGCGCGCGGCTGAAAGACGACAGCCTTTTCGACCTTTCGCAGAAGCTGAAAAAAAATCTGAAAGTAGAAGTTACCATTGCTGAAGCGGAGAACGAAAATTTCCGCATACCCGACCCGAACAACTGGTGCGCTATCAGATTTACATTCTCTTACAGCGGCACTGTAAAGAACAAACTGAAAATAAACGCTTCGATAAGCATAACAGAGTACCTGAACATTTCGCTGCAAGGCTACAAATCTTTCAAATTCAAGCTTTTCAAAAAAGAGCCAACTGGAATTTGACTACGCTGTAAACATCTACTCGCAGACGGATATAGAGTTCAAAGTACTGGTATGCTCTACCAACAAGAAGAACGAAAAGTGGCGCGACATCTCGAAAGAGATAACCGACATGATGAACAGCGAAGAGGAAAACGACCAGAACTCGCTGGTAGCGCAGATGAAAGAGATGCTCGAAAGCCAGGGCGACTACATACAGCTTTGCGAGATACCGCTTTTCAAATCGAAGATACCGCTTATAGAGCCGATAACGGTATTTGACATAAACCTCGACCTAAACTACGTCATCAAGGTGAATTTCGCGGCGGGCATGAGCACGAAATTCTCGGTGCTTGACGCTACGCAGATCGGCATAGCGGGCAACTCCTCCACAAAGGAATTTCGCAGCTACAAAAACGACCTCGACGGCGACAACAGATACAGCTTCGACCTCTCGATATGCGGCTACATCGGCATAAAGACGGGGCTTGAGGGCAGAATGACTATTTCGTTCTTCGGTCTGCAAAGGCTTGGCGAGGTAGGCATGGGCATGGAAGTAGGCGCGTACCTCGACATTTACGGATATGCGCAGTACCACGTTGCAAAGCCCTCGTCATACTACAATAACGTATACAAGACAGCGGTAGGCGGCTACTATATGGAGATAGGCATATATGTAGAGCTAAAAGTTATCGCCGAATCAAAAGTCTTTAAGCTAAAGGCTGAGGGAATACTTTTTGAAGATAAATTCCCGCTCTTCCACATGGGCAACAAAGAGCTGCTGCTCTCGGTAAACGAGCCGGAAGCGCAGCTGATACTTACAAACTCGAACAAAAAGGCGAGGTACACCACCGTGCCGATGTCCTCGCTGCCCGCAATAACAGGCACGTTCTTAGACATCACTACGGGCGAAACGGTGCGCCGAGAGATCTCTTGGGACTCGCTTGATCTGAGTTTTTCAGATCTGGCTTTTGAAGCTACATGGGACAACAAAGCTTGGAAGTACACAAGCGTGCGCTTCAAGCATAGTTATTACAATTACGACCCGCCCGCACTGGTAGAGTGCAACGCGCACGTTAGCTACAACGGTCAATACCTGCAATTCACGCGCGGCGCGGACTACGGCAGAAACACGGTAGTCAACATGAAAGTAATGTGGGCAGACACAAGCCGAATAGACAGCGACCGCGTAGGAAAGCTCTGCAAAGTAAACTATTACAGCGAGATAGACGGCAAGCGCGAACTGCTAGGCAGCCGCGAAGTGCTCGCGGGCAAGACGGCTGGTGCTTTCCGCATAGAGGACTACATAAGCACATACAAATACAAGGACGGCAAGTGGAACAGCGACCCCGAATGGACAATGATAACCAAAGACACCGATTTCGTATACTCGGCGGTGACTGCGCAGACTACCGTAGCTTTCGTATACTTCGACCCCGAAACGCTTAGCTGGGTAGCGGAGATGCAGACGGTGACTATTGGCGAAGCGCCTGTACTGCCGGACGTCTCGGGCAACGAGCATATGAGATTCACGCGCTGGGACATAACGAAAGGCGTAAACAACTACGGCGCAAAAATACCATCCGGCGGCGTAGGGCCTTTGACAGAGGGCTGCGTTACCAACAACTACATACTCACAACCGGAAAGCAGACAGGCGTACCTTATAATAAGGTATACGATGACGAATTTTCATTCAAGCTCAAACCATTGCTCAATAAGACCTATCCTAACGATTACTACAAGCTGGCTTTCATATTCACGGCAATGTACGATTTCGACAGGCTGAATATGACGGTAGTTCGGCGCAGTTTCTGGAATTACGAATACAGTATGGATTACGGCGTGCGCTATGGCACGAGGATAGAATACCTAGGCGACCCTGAATCACCTAACGGCAAGAGATTTGTAGGCTACACCGACGAAAAGGGCGGCGAAGCGAAGTACAGAACTTACACCGATCTGCCTAAGATGAGAGGACGGTACATACTACGCCGTTTACAAGGGCGAGCCGCTCAAGGCAACGCTAGAGTATTTCGACGAAAAAACGCTGGAGTACAAAACTTACAAAGTGCTAGACCTCGAAAGCGGCGACAAAATACCCGCAGAGGAGCTTCAAGCCGTAAAGGATAAGATGAAAGCCCCCGAGGGAATAGAGTACACTATCTACGAGCGCTGGTTCGACACTATATCGGGCACGTCTTATAAGCACCCTGAAAACCTTACCGTAATGCAGGATATTACCCTGCGGCTCGACTTCCTGCGCACGGCAGACGTTACGCTCGACGGCGGCGAGGGCGAACTTCTTACAGGTATGCCCGTCCGCAAGACGGTATCCAACAAGGACTACGCGCTTACTTTGGAAAACTGGGCTGCAAAGCAGGACGACGACTACAACACTTACGAGCTTGCAGGCTGGAAAGACAGCAGCACGGGCAAGATATACGCGGTAGGTCAGCCTTGCAGATTCGACCGACCCGTCACCCTCACGGCGGTGTACACCACCACGCCAAAGACCTACAACGTAAGAGTACACACGCAGTACGGCGAGCTGAAAAACGGCAAGCAGACCGACAGCTTCACGGGCGGATTTGACGACTACGTTGAATTCCTAAAGATATACGAGGGCTGGCTGCCCGATAAGGTAAAGGACGTGGACTACACCCACACCTGCAAGACCTCGCGCTACCAGTACTCCATCGACAATCTTGATCTGGAGATAGAATACATCTGGACAGACAAGATCAACCAGTACACGATAACCCTAGACCCGAACGGCGGCACGGCGGGCAGCTACACCGAGTACGAATACGACTACGGCAGCGAGCTTGAATTGGCGAAACTTTTCAACCCGAAAAAGAGCGACGAGCTTTGCGACTACGTCATAGCTGGCTGGAAAGACCAAAACGGCGAAGAGTACGCGGCGGACGGCAAGCTGATACTTAAAGGCGACACCACCATCTCGCCGATATGGAAAGAGGGCACATACAAAGAATACACGCTGATATACGAACTGGACGGCAAGATGATCAAGTCAGAGAGAAAGCACTTCGGCGACGAGCTGACCGCGCCCGACGTCCCCGCCGAAGCTGAGGGATACGCTTTCAGCGGCTGGAAGTGGCAGGACTCGAACGGCAAGGATATTGAGATGCCGAAGACCATGCCCGCCGAAACGCTGACGGTATACGGCACTACCACAAAGTGCTACGTTACCTACAAGGTAGACGGCGAGATCTATAACGGCCCTACGTTCACAAAGGTGGGCGAGAGAACTAAGGTGCCGGATAAGTACGAGCGCGAGGGATACGACGTTACCGAATGGACTACCGAGGACGCGGAAGTTGTGAACGGCAGCTTCACGATGCCAGACCACGACGTAACTTTCACCGCGACCACCACGCCAAAGACCTACACCATAACCATCGACGTAGAGGGCGCAAAGACCACCGCGACAGCCGAGTACGGCAGCACATTCACACTGCCCGAGCAGGAAGCGCGTGCGGGATACACATTCTACTGGACGGGCGACGGCATGGACGTACTGATAACCACAACTGACGGCGTGAGCACCGTTCAGATACCCGCGAGGGACTTCACCGTAACGGGTAAATACACGCAGAATGTACACAACGTTTACTTCATTATCGATGGTCAAGAGCTTACCGAGCAGACTATGAAAGACATACCTGCGGGACAGGAAAACCTGCGCACGAACGACTTTTCCGTGGATATTCCCGAGGGCAAGAAATTCACGGGCTGGATAACGGGAAATGTCGAGCTGAACAAAGAGGGCAGCTTTACTATGCCCGACAGCGACGTTTATTTCTACGGCAAATTCGTAGACAGCGGAAGCGTTACGATAGAGATATGCACGAAGCGCGATATGAGTATGTTCGGCGAAACAGGCGACCCCGACCTATATATGCGCTCATGGACTCTCTACGGAGAGCCGGGCGACGGGGTAGAGCTCCCCGCGCTGGAGCGCGAAGGCTATGAGCTGACATGGCAGATTCAGGAAGGCTTAGAGGAGCAGTTCACCATCACGGACGGCAAGCTGAAAATAGCGGCGGACGCGGCGGACACATACGTCAGCGTGAACGCAGTTTTTAAGGAAAAGCCAAAAAGCTGAAAGCTTAAACACACAGACCGCAGGCGTAAAAAACCTGCGGTCTTTTTTTGCTGATTATTCACAATTACGTCATTGAACTGCGCGGCGGGGTATGCTATAATATCTTGAAAATCAAAATACAAAGCTAAGGAGATAAAATATGGCAAAGATACTTGACTGGAACGAATACCTCGACACCGCCGCTGAGATGGTGGCTGAGGGCATAGTAATGCTGAAAAATGAAAACGTTTTCCCGCTCGCCGCCGAGGACACCGCCGCGGTATTCGGCAGGATACAGCTCCACTACTACAAGAGCGGTACAGGCTCGGGCGGAATGGTGAACGTTTCGCGCGTGGTGAATATAGTAGACGGGCTGAAAGAAGCGGGAGTAAAGCTGGACGAAGAACTGCTGGAAACCTACCGCCACTGGGACGAAGCGAACCCTTTCGACCTCGGCGAGGGCTGGGGCGCTGAACCTTGGTCGCAGAAAGAGATGCCCCTTACCGACGAGATAGTGGAAAACGCCGCGAAAAATGCGGGCGTTGCGATAGCCGTCATAGGCAGAACGGCGGGCGAGGAGCAGGACAACAGCGTGGCGGAAGGCTCTTACCTGCTGACCGCCGACGAGATGGATATGCTGAGGCGGGTGCGCGCGAAATTCACGAAAATGGCGGTACTGCTGAATGTCGGCAACATCATCGACATGAAATGGATGGAGGAGATACGCCCTGACGCGGTAATGTACATCTGGCAGGGCGGCATGACGGGCGGCACAGGCACGGCGGCGGTGCTCACGGGAAAGGTAAGCCCGAGCGGAAAGCTGCCAGACACCATCGCCCGCGACGTTGCCGACTACCCCTCAGCGGCAGATTTCGGCGACCCCGACCGCGACCTTTACCGCGAGGACATCTACGTCGGCTACCGATATTTTGAAACTTTTGCCAAAGAAAAGGTGCTCTACCCTTTCGGCTACGGACTTTCGTACACGCAGTTTGAGGTAAAGACCACCGTCGCGGAGCAGACGGCGGAAGCGCTCACGCTGAGGGTAACGGTGAAAAACATTGGCAAATACAGCGGCAAAGAGGTAGTGCAGGCGTACTTCTCAGCGCCGCAGGGCGCTCTCGGCAAGCCCGCCCGCCAGCTGTGCACGTTTGAAAAGACCCGCACCCTAGCGCCGAATGAGCAGCAGGAGATATGCATGACTATCCCGCACGCGCAGCTTGCGAGCTACGATGATTCGGGCGCTTCGGGCAACATCAACTGCTATGTTTTGGAAGCGGGCGAGTACAGATTTTTCGTCGGCACAGACGTGCGCAGCGCGGTGCAGGCGGCAAGCTTCACTATCAACAAGACCGAAGTCATCAGCCGCCACGAGCAGGCGTCCGCGCCCGTTACGCCTTTCGAGCGCATAAAGCCTATTCCGCAGGGCGAGGGTTTTGCGATAGGCCGCGAGGAAGTGCCGCTCAGCCGAGTTGACGAGCAGGCGCGCCGAGAGGAGAATATGCCCGCCGAGCTGACATACACGGGCGACCGCGGGATAAAACTCAGCGACGTTGCGGCGGGCAGGAACAGCATGGCGGAATTTATCGCCCAGCTTTCCGACTACGACCTTTCGTGCATTATCCGCGGCGAGGGAATGGGAAGTCCGCGCGTAACGGCGGGCACGGCTTCGGCTTTCGGCGGCGTTACCGACGCGCTCACGGGCTACGGCATACCCGCGGGCTGCTGCTCAGACGGGCCATCGGGAATGCGCCTTGACTGCGGCACTAAAGCATTCAGTCTGCCGAACGGCACGCTGATAGCCTCGTCATTCAACAAAGAGCTTGCGCAGCGGCTTTTCGCACTAACGGGCTTAGAGATGGCGGCGAACAAGGTGGACTGTCTGCTCGGCCCCGGCATGAACATTCACCGCCACCCGCTAAACGGCAGAAATTTCGAGTACTTTTCGGAAGACCCAATGCTGACGGGCAAAATGGCTGCCGCCGAGCTGAAAGGCATGGCGCAGGCGGGCGTTACGGGCACGATAAAGCACTTCTGCGCGAACAATCAGGAAACATCGCGCCACTTCCTCGACTCCGCCGTTTCCGAGCGCGCGCTTCGCGAGATATACCTCAAAGGCTTTGAGATAGCCGTAAAAGAGGGCGGCGCGACATCTGTCATGACCACATACGGCAGGGTAAACGGCCTATGGACGGCGGGCAGCTTCGACCTCAACCACACTATACTGCGCGGCGAGTGGGGCTTTGAGGGCTTCACCATGACTGACTGGTGGGCGAATATAAACAGGCGCGGCCGCGAGGCTGACAAGAACGACTTTGCGGCTATGGCAGCGGCGCGCGGAGATGTTTACATGGTGTGCGCGGATGGCGGCTCGGGCAGCGACAACACGCTTGCCGCGCTGGAAAACGGCAGTCTGAAACGCGCCGAGCTTCAGCGAAACGCGGCGGACATCTGCGGATTTTTACTGCACACCAACGCCCTCAAGCGCCTTGAAAACGCCGAGGAAAAGGTAGAAGTTATCAACCGCGAGGACGGCGGCGAGGAGGACGATACGCCCGTAGAGTTCTACAAGGTCGAGGGCTATGATATAGAGCTTGACCTGAGCGGCGTTTGCACCGACAAGGGCACTCACCACAGCTTCGCGCTCGACCTCTCGCACCCCGGCATCTACAACGTTACGATAACGGCAAGCTCAGAGCAGAGCGAGCTGGCGCAGATACCGCTGACACTCTTCAACATGGGCACGGCGAGCGGCACATTCACCTGGAACGGCACGGGCGGCAAGCCTGTTTCGTACACCAAGCAGACGCCGATGTTCTCGCGCTTCACAACGTTCCGCCTGTACTTCGCGCAGAGCGGTCTGAAACTGCACAGCATAAAATTTGAATATGTAAACGGCGACACACGTCATTAAACCGCGCCGTTTATGAACTCGGGGCTGAGGACGAAGCTGCTTTTGCGGCAGTCTATCAGCCCCTCTTTTTTGAGCCTGCCGAGTTCGGCTGAAAGTGCGCTGCGGTCTACGTTGAGGTAATCGGCAAGCTGCGCGCGGGAGAACGGCACGTCAAAAGCCGAGCCGTGCAGGCTGTACATATATAAAAGGTACTCCGCGAGCCTGCCGCGTATGGTGCGCGGGGTGATGCAGCTTATCTTGCGGGTAAGGGCGAGATTTTTGGCGGCGGTGATTCGCAGAAGATTTTTCATCACGCGTTCCGCACCCTCGCAGCGGCAGGCAAAAAGGCTCTCCAGCCCGATATGCAGCACCTCGCACTCGCCCTCGGCGCGCGCCGTGACCATCATCGGCTGCCGCGAACAAGCGTAGACCTCGGCGAAAAGCTGCCCCGCGCCCGCCGTGCCGATAAGCGCGCTCTCGCCGCCGAAACCCGCACGCTCAATGATTATCCGCCCCGACTTCACCAGCCCGAAGCTCGAGATGACCTCGCCCGCCGAGCAGACCGCCGCGCCCTTTTTTGTAGCGCTTTAGCCGCAGGTGCAGTTTGCCGACCTCCTGCGAAAAGGTAGACATATCCTCTATCTGCTGCGCCGAAACGCCCTCGAAAAGCGGGTCGGCGGCGAGCATTTTCAGCAATTCAACATCCATAAAATACCTCGCAAAAAATTTTGAAATGTTGTAGAAACAACATACTTTCTGCTTTGATTATACTATAATATGTACATAAAGTCAAGCGATACATCGAAAAAAGCGAAACATTTCGGAGGTAATAAAATGAAAAGACGCATAATCAACATCGACGAAGAAAAGTGCAACGGCTGCGGCGCTTGCGCGAACGCCTGCCACGAGGGCGCTATCGGCATGGCAGATGGCAAAGCCCGCCTGCTGCGCGACGACTACTGCGACGGTCTGGGCGACTGCCTGCCCGCTTGTCCCACGGGGGCGATAACATTCATCGATCGCGAGGCGGCGGCGTATGACGAAGCGGCGGTGCTGGCAAACAAGGCGCAAAAGGCGAAAAAGCCCGGCGCTCCCCTGCCCTGCGGCTGCCCCGGAAGCATGGCGCGTTCACTGAAAAAGCCCGCCGCGGTAACGGTAAAAGCGAAGCCCGCGCACACGCCCTCGCAGCTCAGCCAGTGGCCCGTACAGATACAACTCGCGCCGATAAACGCGCCGTATTTTGACGGAGCGAGCCTGCTCATCGCCGCCGACTGCACCGCATACGCCTACGCCGATATGCACGCAGATTTCATTCGCGGCAGGATAGCGCTCATCGGCTGCCCAAAGCTGGACAGCGCAGATCACAGCGAAAAGCTGACAGAGATACTGCGCCGCAACGACATCAAGGACGTAACAGTGGTGCGCATGGAAGTGCCCTGCTGCGGCGGCATAGAGCTGGCAGCGAAAAAGGCGATACTGCAAAGCGGAAAAGACATACCCTGCCGCGTGACCACCATATCGGTAAGCGGCGAGATACTCTGATACGCATTTGGCAATTTAACTAAACAAAACGCTCGTGAGAGCCGTGTGAAACGTTTTCATTCCAAACTTCGCGCGGCTCTCGCTTTTTTGCACAAAAAAGACTTTACAAAGCGGCGGGATTGTGATAAAATTAAGGCACTGAATTACGACACAAAGGAAGTTATAATTATGAATATCAGGAAAATAATAGCTGCGGCGGTCAGCGCGATAATGCTCGCGGGAAACTCGGCGCAGTTTGCGGCATTCGCCGACGGCGGCATGAGATTTGAAGCCGAAAACGGCACTCTCGGCGGCGCGGCGTATATTGAAAAGGACGACAGCGCCTCAGGCTCAAAGGCGGTAACTTTTACCGACACCACCTGCACATGGACGCAGAAGGTGAACATGACCGAAGAAGGATTTTACGACATACGCATTTACAGCAAGGGTCAGGGCGGCGACAAGTTCAATGATCTGCTGATAAACGGCGAATCTGCGGGCACTTTCAAGAGCGCGGAAGGCGAAGGCTACTCGGAGTACACGGTAGCGCGGCTGTATTTCAACAAGGGCGCGAACACCATCAAAATGACGATGAGCTGGGGCTACTTCATGCTCGACTACATAGAGCTGGAAAAGTCGGCGATACCCGAGAACATCTACGCCGTTTCCAAGCAGCTCTCAAACCCAAATGCGAGCGACAAGACCAAGCGCCTTTTCAGCTACATGGCGGACGTTTACGGCAAAAAGGTCATCACGGGCCAGTACTGCGACGGCGGACTGAACGGCAGCGAATTTAAGGGCATAAAGAACGCGACTGGCGAGACCCCCGCTATGCTGGGTCTTGACATGATGCGCTACACCCCCGCGCGCGTGAAGCACGGCGACAGCAGCAAAGCGGTGGAAAACGCGATAGAATTTTCCGAAGCGGGCGGCATAGTGACATTCTGCTGGCACTGGAACCTGCCAGACAAATTCCTCAAATCGGGCACTGACAGCAGCGGCAATCCGCGCTGGTGGGGCGGTTTTTACACCGATAACGCAGACCTTAACAAATTCGACCTCTCGGCGGTGATGGACGGCAGCGACCCCGAAACTTACGAAGCGCTGATGAGCGACGTGGACGCCATAGCAAAGCAGCTCACGCGGCTGAAAGAGGCGGACGTGCCCGTGCTTTTCCGACCCCTGCACGAGGCGAGCGGCGGCTGGTTCTGGTGGGGCAGCGACGGCGCTGAGGCTTACAAAAAGCTTTGGAAAGCGGTATACGAAAAGCTGACGAACGAGTACCGGCTCGACAATCTGATATGGGTGTATAACGGTCAGGCGGCTGAGTGGTACCCCGGCGACGAATACGTTGACATAATCGGCGAAGACATCTACCCCGGCACGCGCCGCTACTCGCCGCAAAGCTCGAAATTTATCGAAGCGGCGGAATACTCGAACAGCCGCAAGATAGTAGCGCTGAGCGAAAACGGCTGCCTTTTCGACCTCGACAAGGCGTTTGAAGCGGGCACGGCGTGGTCGTACTTCGGCACATGGAGCGGCGAATTCTGCATATCCAGCTCGGAAAAATACACCGAAAAGACGATGTGGAAAAAGGTCTACCAAAGCGACTGCGCGATAAACCTCGACGACCTGCCCGACTTCTCGATATACCCGCTGGACAGCGGAAGCAGCAGCGCGACGGTAACGCTGAGCGAAACGGCTAAGACTCTCGCGCCGGGCGACGTATTCCAGCTGCGCGCAACGGTCACGCCCGCGGGGGACAATGTGACATGGAAAAGCACGAACACGGCTGTCGCGACGGTAAGCGGCGGCAAGGTTACCGCCATGGGCGCGGGCACGGCTGAGATAACCGCATCTCTGCCAAACGGCAGCAAAGCTGTATGCAAGGTGACGGTAGAACGCACGAAGCTTACGGCGGCGAACGTAAGCAACATAGCGAGCAGGACATACACGGGCAAGGAGATAAAGCCCGCAGTTACCGTAAAATACGGCGGCAAGACGCTCGTCAGCGGCAAGGACTACACCGTAAGCTACTCAAACAACGTGAAAGTCGGCACGGCTAAGGCTACGGTAACAGGCATCGGCAATTACAGCGGCAGTGTTGAAAAAACTTTCATCATCTCGCCCATGAAGCAGACGATAACGGCTGCCGAGAGCGCCTGCAAGGGCATTAAATTGCTGGCCGGAGGACGAAGCAGCGACGGGCTATGAGGTGCAGTACAGCCCGAATTCCGGCTTCGCAGGCAGCATGAGCAAAAAAGTCAGCGGCACTGCAAGCACCACGATAACCGGACTGACCGGCGGCAAGACCTACTATGTAAAAGTTCGCAGCGTGGCAGAGGTCGGCGGAAAGACATACGCGGGCGCTTGGTCGAACGTGGTAAGCGTTAAAGCGGCGAAGTACGACATCACGAAAGCGAAAGTCAGCGGCATAGCCGACAAGGTATACAACGGCAAGAACCAGACGCAGAAAATAAAGGTGACCTACAATGGCAAAACGCTGAAAAGCGGCACTGACTACACGCTGAAATACGCGAGCCGCAAGAACGTCGGCACGGCAACTGTAAAGATAGTCGGCGCGGGCGACTACGCGGGAACTATCAAAAAAGACCTTTAAGATAAACCCCGAAAAGCAGAAGGTCGAGAAGCTGATAGCGAAGTCAAAGGGCTTTACCGTAAAGTGGGCAAAGACGGCTTACGCTGCGGGCTTTGAGATACAGTACGCGGAAAACGCAAAATTCAGAAGGGCTAAAAAGGTGACGGTAAGCGACGGCACGAGCGTTAAAAAGAGCGTGACGAAGCTGAGATCGGCGAAAAAATACTATGTAAGAGTACGCACATACACCACCGTAAGCGGCAAGAAATACTACGGCGCATGGTCGGCGGCTAAGAGCGTTACCACAAAAAAATAACCTGCGGCGCAGACCTGCGAAAGGGTCTGCGCTTTTTTTGCGCTCGGGGTTGCTTTTTGGGCGATAGTGTGTTATAATAATTTTAGGTATTGTTTATAGAAAACAACGGAGATAACGACATGATAAAAAGCAAACTGCTCGCCGCGGCTGCCGCCCTGCTGATATGCACAGGCTGCGCGCACAGCGGCGGAGATCCATCGGGATATTACGAAGAGCCCGACTCGGCAGAGAGCGCGGCTTCTCAGGCAAGCACGGAAAGTTTAGAAAGCGCGGATAGTTCGGCGGCTGAGAGCAAGGCTGACAAATCCGACAAAGCTGAGGAAGCGGATATGTACGACGTTTCGCCTATAGCGGAAGCTTACCGCGCGGGCGACCCATCGGCGCTGAGCGAGTTTGACCGCGAGATATACGAAAAAGCGGCGGCGGTGCTGGACGAGATAATTACCGATGGCATGGACGATTACGAAAAAGAGCTTGCCGTACACGACTACATAATTTACAACGTGACCTACGATGAAGGCTCGCTGAGCGCGATACCGAACCCCGCGGAGCACTGCGACGACCCATACGGCGCGCTGATAAACGGCAAGGCGATATGCAAAGGCTACACCACCACATTCAGAATGTTCATGGGAATGCTCAGCATACCATGCGGCACGGTGCACTCGAGCGACGCGACCGGTGAAGAGCACGCCTGGAACACTGTAAAGCTCGACGGCAGCTGGTACTACGTTGACTGCACATGGGACGACCCCATTCCCGACAGCGCCGCGCGGCCGGTCATCCACACATATTTCAACGTTTCGCGCGAGGAGATAGAAACAGACCATGTGCTGCCCGACGGCTGCCCCGACACCGAAAGCGCTGCGAACAGCTACTACACGCGCAGCGCGGTGAAGATAGCAGACCTCGGCGAGATATACGGCGCGGCAAAAGACGCTTTAGCGCAGGACAGGCGTGACTTCGTACTGCTCTTTGACGAAAGCACCGGCATAACGCTGGACGGCGTGGACGCGATAGACGATATATACGAACCCGAGAGCAAAACGCTTGAGAAAAAGCTGAACGGGCTGGCGGCGAAGATGAAAAAAGACGGCTTGGCTAACAACTGCTTTTTAGACGTGCGGCGCGTACAGACAGCCGAGGGCATAGGGCTGTATGTGGAAATGCACTTATTTACTGACTGAAAGGAGCGCTGAAAAATGCGTTTCAGACCATGTATCGACATACACAACGGAAAGGTGAAGCAGATAGTAGGCTCATCGCTGAAAGACGAGGGCGGCGAGGCTGCGAACAATTTCGTTTCAGATAAAAATGCGGACAGCTATGCGCGGCTCTACAAAGAGCGCGGGCTGAGAGGCGGGCACGTTATAATACTCAACCCGCGCGGCAGCGAGCACTACGAAGCCGACCTGCGGCAGGCGCAGTTGGCGCTGAGCGAGTACGAGGGCGGCTTGCAGATAGGCGGCGGGATAACGGACGAAAACGCGGTCGATTTTCTGAACATGGGCGCTTCGCACGTTATAGTTACGAGCTACGTTTTCCGCGGCGGCGAGATAGACTTTGCGCGGCTGAAAAAGCTGACGGAAGCCATCGGCAAAGAGCGGCTGGTGCTCGACCTCTCGTGCAAAAAGCGGGGCGGCGAGTACTATATCGTCACCGACCGCTGGCAGAAATTCACCGACACGGCGCTTTCAGAGCAAACGCTCGACCTGCTTTCGCGAAACTGTGCAGAATTTCTGATACACGCGGCGGACGCTGAGGGAAAATCGAAAGGCATAGAGGAAGGCGCGGCGAAAATAGCGGCGCTCTCGCCGATACCGTGCACATACGCAGGCGGCATCTCGAGTTTTAGCGACGTAGACAAACTGCGTGACATATCGGGCGGCAGGCTGGATTTCACTATCGGCAGCGCGCTTGACATATTCGGCGGCGGAATGAGTTTTGAAGCCGCGGCGGAGTATGGGGAAGAGAAATAAAACGCCGCTCGGCGGCATAAAATAAAATAGACCAAATCAGCAGAAAGGAACTGATAAAAATGGCAAAGCTCAAAGTAGCAGTAATATTCGGCGGAAAGTCGAGCGAGCACGACGTTTCGCTCGTTTCGGCGGCGCACGTTATAGAAAGCATACCGAAAGATAAGTACGAGGTGATATGCATAGGCATCACCAAAAAGGGCCACTGGCTAAAATACATAGGCCCTGCCGAGCTTATCAAAAACAAGGAATGGGAAAAGCACCCCGACAACGTGCCCTGCATAATGAGCCCCGACACCCTGCACAAAGGCTTTATCGTGCTCGGCGCGGACGGCACTTTCGACAACATAAAAGTAGACTGCATATTCCCCGTACTGCACGGCAAAAACGGCGAGGACGGCACTATACAGGGACTTTTCCAGCTTAGCGGCGTGCCTTTCGTCGGCTGCGACATGATCTCTTCGGCGAACTGCATGGATAAGGAAATGACACACCTGATACTCGAAGCGAACGGGATAAAGATGGCGAGATTCATCTCTATGCGTTACAGCGAGATGGATAAGATAGATGATAAGATAGCCGAAGCGGAAGCGAAGCTGAAATACCCGATGTTCGTAAAGCCCTGCTGCGCAGGCTCATCGGTAGGCGTTTCGCGCGTGGAAAACGCTGAGGAGATGAAAAACGGCATAAAGCTGGCATTTCTTTCAGACAGCAAGCTGCTCATAGAAGAGGGCGTTACAGGAATAGAGTGCGAGTGCGCGGTGATGGGCAACGACGAGCCTTTTGCATCTACCGTTGGCGAGATAAAGAGCGCGAACGAGGGCTTCTACGACTTTGAATCGAAGTACGAGGACGACAATTCGGAAACGATAATCCCCGCCCGCATGAGCGAGCAAGCGATAGAGAATATTCGCGCGCTGGCGGTAAAGGCTTACAAGGCGATAGGCTGCGCGGGACTTTCGCGCTGCGACTTCTTCCTCTGCCCCGACGGCACTGCCCTGCTCAACGAGATAAACACTCTGCCGGGCCACACGCCGATAAGTATGTACCCGAAGCTGATGGAGCACGCGGGCATGACCCCCGCCCAGCAGGAAGATAAGCTGATAGAACTAGCGCTTGAAAGAAACTAATAGAAACGGAATGATTTGACATGATAGAAACTCTCAGCGGCAGCATTTCAGATGGCGCTATCGGCGTATTCGACTCAGGCGTCGGCGGACTTACCTGCGTGAAAGAGCTGATAAGGCTGATGCCGCACGAGGACATAGTGTACTTAGGCGACACCGCGCGAGTGCCCTACGGCACGAGAAGCCGCGACACGATAGCGGAATACTCGAGGCAGGACATACGCTTTATGGAGCAGCACAACGTAAAGCTGCTGCTGGTAGCCTGCGGAACGGTATCGGCGGTAATGCAGACCGTGCCGATATTTGACGGCTCGTCCATAACCTGTTACAGCGGCGTGATAATACCCGCGGTAGACGAAGCCTGCGCGGTCACGAAAAACGGCAGGATAGGCGTTATCGCGACGCCCGCCTCTATACGTTCGGGCTGTTACGAGCAGGAGATACACCGCATAAGACCTGACGTGGAGGTATTCAGCCAAGCGTGCGCGATGTTCGTACCGCTGGCGGAAAACGGCTACACTGCGCCGGGGTGCGCGCCCGCGGAATTTTTCGTTCGCGAATATCTGAGCGAGATAAAGGCGCAGGGCATCGACACGCTGATAATGGGCTGCACGCACTACCCGCTGCTGGAGGACGTTGTGCGCGAATTTATGGGCGAGGGCGTAAAGCTGATCTCGCCGGGCGCGGTAACGGCTCAGCAGGCATTTGAAGCGCTAAAGGCGCAGAACGCGTTGAAAGGCGAAGATCACAAGGCGAAGATAGAGCTTTACTGCACCGACAGCGCGGAGCTTTTTGCGGAGAACGTGAGCAGATTTTTAGGCGGCGGAGCAAGCGGCGCGGAGATACTGCAATGTTCGCTGACGTAAGGTCGGTGGCGGCATGAAAGCTATCAAGATCGCGAGCGGTGAGAACGCGAAGCTGCGGCTGGTAACGGTAACGGGCGGCGAGCGCACGGAGCTGGAGTGCGAATGTGAGCTGCGCGGCGGCGATGGCCGGCACATAATAAAGTACAAAGACGGCGCGGGAAAAGTGATGATGAAGCTGACGAGCGAGCGCGCCGAACTTCTGCGGACGGGCGGCGAAACGGGCTTAAAGCTATCCGCCGAGCCGAACGCAGAAACTATTGCAAAGATCAAGACGGAGTACGGCACACTGAGTGTGCCTGTACGCGGGATCTCGCACAAATACGAACCGACGGACGAAGGGGTCATGGCGGCATTTTCGTATGACAACGGGAACGTTGTTGAGGTTTGGGTTCGGGTCTGGAAGAAATGAAACAGAATATCATGACGGCTTGGAGAATATCCGAGCCGTTTTTTTTGTGCACATTTGATATATTTCGACACGTTTTTTCTATAAGCAGTTGAGAATAAAATGTGAAGAATATATTTTATTTTTGTTCGAGATATGTTATAATATGTATATATTACAATTTGCAGGAGTTCTGGCGAACAAAGTTTCTTTTAATTGTGTCAAAAATGATACCATTAAAATTGAAAAATATGTTATAATATATACATCGAATACATACACTGCCAAAACAAGGAGAGATGTACCTATGGAAAACGAACTTTACGCACACATCAGCGAGGAAGGAAGAAAGCAAACGCTGAAAGAGCATTTGGAAAACGTTTCTATAATGGCGGAGGATTTTTGCATACCTATGCTGAAACCGATGGCGCGGCGGTCGGGCGAGCTGCACGACATCGGAAAAGCGGCGGAGGACTTTCAGCAGCGGCTGTACGGCTCAAAGAAAAGCTTTTGCCACGCTGCCTGCGGTGCGATAGAGTATCAAAAACTGAGCGATTTTGAGGATATTATCGCCTGGCTGATGGAATACTGCATCGCGAGCCACCACACGGGGCTGCTTGACGGGCAAGGGAGCGGGCAGGAGCTCGCCACGCTGAAAAATATGCTCGGCAAAAAATACAGCGGCAGCGCAGATTACAGCAGGTACAAGGAGATAGTGCACGAGGTACTGCTGAGCGCCGAAGAGCAGAAAGCGGCGCTGGAGGAGCTGGAGAGATGCGGCGAGGACAACACCGAGATGATGGAGAGGTTCGCTTTTTTCGTGCGCGAAGTTTTCTCATGCCTCACCGACGCGGATTTTCTGGACACGGAAAAATTTTTCTATCCGAATACCGAGCGCGGGCTGACGGGAGATATGGAGAAAGCGCTGGAAAAGCTGAACGGGCGATTTACGGAATTTACGCAGACCACTGAACTTCAAAAAGCGCGCGGCAGGATACAGCGGCAGGCTTTTAAAAACGCCGCCGAAACGAACGAAAACATAATGCTGCTGGATATGCCGACAGGCTCTGGCAAGACGCTCACGGCGGCGAAAAATAGCGCTCACGAGCGGCAAGAAGCGGGTGATCTACGTTATTCCGCAGATCAGCATAATAGAGCAGACCGCCGACAGCATGGAGCAGATATTTCAGGAAACCATGCCCGTGCTCCAGCACCACTCGAACTACTCATACGAACCAAAGCGCGGCGCGGACAAGGCGGACGAGGAAAAAGCCGAGCGCCTGCTGATAAAGACCACCGAAAACTGGGACGCTCCATTCATCGTAACGACAAGCGTGCAGTTTTTCAACTCGCTCTGCCACTACAAAAGCTCGGCGCTGAGAAAGCTGCACAATCTGCGCGACTCGATACTGATATTTGACGAGATACACCTTATACCGACCGAGCTGCTGCGCCCCTGCCTGAAAGCTATCGGCTACATAACCAAATACATGAACAGCAAAGCACTTTTCCTCTCGGCTACCATGCCCGACTACTCCGCTATCTTCAAGAAATATATGCCCGACGTGAAGTTTGCCGAGCTGATAACGGACAAAAGCGATTTCGGATATTTCAAGAAATGCAGATACAATGACCTCGGCAAAAGCAGCTATTCCGCAGTTGCCGAACTGGCGCAAAGCAAGCCTAACGCGCTGATAGTCGTGAACAAAAAAGGACACGGCGGTGGAGATATACCGCAAGCTCGGCGGCGAAAAATACCACCTCTCGGCATTCATGACACCCGCGCACCGCAGCAGCGTTATTGCGAAAATACATGAGCGACTGAACGACGGCGCGCATATCATGGTAGTGTCCACCTCGCTGATCGAGGCGGGCGTAGACCTCGACTTCAAATGCGTGTTCCGCGAGATGGCGGGACTGGACAGCATTTTGCAGTCGGGCGGGCGCTGCAACCGCGAGGGCAAGTACGACAAAGGCGATGTGTACATTTTCAAGACTGACGAAAAGGCGAATCCTGCTTTTGATCGGCTGGTGCACTTTACGGAAACCGCAGTGAAAAATACGAACACTTCTATGGAAAACATCGACAGCGAAGCCTGCGTGAAAGAGTATTACAGGCTGAAATACGGCTTCAACAAAGAGGAGATGGACATAAACTCTATCGAAAAATTCAGCATTGCGGCAAACGAATGCAACGGACATACTGCAAACTACGAGGATTCTCTGCCATTCAGAAGCTACGCTGAGCATTTCCAATATATAGAATCTGACACAACGGCGATAATCATCGAAACGCCCGAAAGCCGCGAGCTTATAGAACTTCTGAAAAGCGGCGGCAAGAGCGTTCGCCGCAAGCTGCAAAGGCACTCGGTATCGGTGTACCGCTACCAGTTTGAAACGCTTTTGAAAGAAGGCGTGCTGAGCGAAGTGAGCGGTTTCTATCTGCTGAACACGCCCGAGCGCTACGATGCCGAAACGGGGCTTATAGTTTCAGCGGAGGGAGAAGCGTATTTCGGCTGAGCCGCAAATACAAAGAAAAAGCCGCCCGAGATGGGGCGGCAGTTTTCAAACGCAATACCAATATATTGCAACTCACATACGCTTTCGCGCAGACTATATGTTTATTATAGCATTTTTACAAGATGTTTGTCAATGCAGGGATTTTGTTATAACTGCACAAAAAAGGCATTTAAAAGTTGTAACATTACACTATTGACATTTAATTCAAAACGGAGTATCATTATTACAATAACGAAATACTAATATAAGTTTAGAGGAGATGATCAAATGGGTTACGGTTTTAAAGTGATCGTCGAGGGCGATTACGCCGGCTTTAACAGACCTGAGCTGAAAACCGAGAGGGTGACTTACGATGTGCCCACTGTCGGCGCGCTCGAGGGTATGCTCAAATGCGTGTACTGGAAGCCGGCTTTCAACAAATTATTTCAAAAACCAACTTACACTTTAAAAGATGTAGCAAGAAAATCAGAAAAGGAGTTGATAATCATATGGGTTACGGTTTTAAAGTGATCGTCGAGGGCGATTACGCCGGCTTTAACAGACCTGAGCTGAAAACCGAGAGGGTGACTTACGATGTGCCCACTGTCGGCGCGCTCGAGGGGCTGCTCAAAAGCGTGTACTGGAAGCCGGCGTTTTGCATCAAGATCGACAAGATCGTGGTTTTTAACCCGATCAAGACCGTCAACATACGGCGCAACGAGGTAAAGACCAAGCTGCCGCTAAAGGCGGTCAGAGCGCAGATGAACGGCGGCGGCGCGGCAGTTATCTACACGCCCGATGTGCGAACGCAGCGCGGCTCGGTAGTGCTCAAAGACGTGAAATACGGGATAGAGTTTCACATCGAGCGAACGTTCATACGCTCTGACCACGAGGACGAGTGCGAGGAAAAGCACTACAACATCATGCTTCGCAGACTGAAAAAGGGGCAGTGCTTCCGCCAGCCATGCTTAGGGTGCAGAGAGTTTTCGGTGAAGCGGCTGGAGCTTGTCAATGATCTCGACCTCAGCGAAGTTGCAGAAGAAAACATGGGCAGGCACGATCTGGGGCTTATGCTTTACGGAATGAGATTTCGCGACGGCGGCAAGCCGATAAACGGCGACTGGGAACACCCGCAGTTTTCCGACAAAGCAGACGCCATGTACTACCATCCGTACATGATCGACGGCGTTATAGACGTCGCCGAGTACAGAAAGGAGCTAAAATGCTGATAAAAGCACTTTGCGATTACAGCCGGATACAGGAAAAAGAAGTTCAGGACGGATACTGCAAACAAAACGTAAACTATCTTATACAGCTCTCGCCCGAGGGCTGTATAGATAATATCATCAGCGTGGAAGAATCTAAACCGATAAAGAACAAAAACGGCAAGGAAAAGATGGTGCTTGCGCCAAAAGTCGCCGAACTTCCCGTACGCACGCAGAAGCCCGGTATCGACGGAAACATCATCGAGCACCGCCCACTCTACATATTCGGGCTGAACTACAACAAAAAGGACGGCACGCTTTCGACCGAGGACAAGACCGACAAAGCAAAGAAATCGCACAAAGCGTTCTGCGAGGTGAACCTTGCGTTTTTCGAGGGCATCGACTCGCCGCTCTGCCGCGCGTACTGCAATTTCATAAAGACGTGGAAGCCCGAAGAGCACACAAGCGACCCGATATTGCTGGGGCTTGGCAGCCGTTTTGGTGCGGCGAGCGTCTACTACGAATTCGGATTTGACACGGACAAACTTTTGCAGGACGACCCCGCTTTTAGAGAAGCTTACGACAAATATCTGGCGGAGAAGCAGGCTGCCGCCGAAGCTGAAAACACCGAGCTGGCGGTATGCAGCATACTGGGCGAACGTCTGCCGCAGGCGCGCATACACGATAAGATCAAAGGCATAGCGGGAGGTATAGCGTCGGGCTGCGTTATGGTAAGCGCTAAGGAGGACGCTTTTGAATCGTACGGTAAAACGCAGTCGTTCAACAGCGGCGTTTCCGAAAAGGCTATGAAGATGTACACCTCGGCGCTCAACCGCCTGCTTGCTGACGAGGCGCACCACAAGGTGATGGACGACCTGACGCTTGTCTACTTCGCAATGAAGCGGGACGACGTGAACGAATCAAGACTGGTGAGCAGACTGCTGACGGGCGCTGACAACACGCTGAACGATACTTTCGCAAAGGCGCTGAAAGGTATGCCGATCGAGTTTCCCGACATCGACGAGAGGGTGGATTTTTACGTTGCGGGACTTACGGCGAACAGCTCGCGAGTGTGCCAAAAATTCGCCCTGCGCAGGAAGTACGGCGACATCATCGACAACATAATGGAGCACCAGCGCAATATGGCTATCGGCTACGAGCCGAAATACATCTCGGCAGGGCGAATGCTCCACGAGTTGGTATCGCCAAAATCAAGCAATGACAGAGTACCGCCGCCCCTGCTCTCGGGTATTTTTGAGGCGATATTCAACGGAACGAACTACCCCACTTCCCTGCTGAGCACAATGATAAGGCGTGTAAAGACAGACAGCGATGACGACAATAACCATTTTATAAAGCTAAATAACGCGCGCGCGGGCATAATAAAAGCCTGCCTGATACGAAATTACAAAAAGGAGGACATTAAAATGCTGATAAACCAAGACAACAGAGAGCCGGCGGCTCTTTTGCGGCAGGCTTTTCGCCGTACTGGAAAAGATACAGTGCGATTCTGTAACGGGCGACCTGAACAGGACGATAGGCGACACCTACTTCTCGTCAGCCTGCTCGCAGCCCGCAACCATTTTCCCGATACTGATGAAGCTTTCAAGAAACCACATGAGAAAGCTCGGCAAGCCGGCTTTTATCTATTACGATAAGCTTCTTACCGAGTTAAACGCAGGGCTTAATGACAGATACCCGAAGCAGCTCAGCTTAGAAGATCAGGGTATGTTCATCGTGAACTACTACCAGCAGAAGAGCGAGCTTTACACCAAAAAAGGAAACCAAAAAAAGGCTGCGCAGGCCGACGAATAATGAAAGGAAGATAAAACTATGGAAAACGCTATCAAAAACCGCTATGAATTTGTAATGATATTCGACGTAGAAAACGGCAACCCAAACGGCGACCCTGACGCGGGAAATATGCCGCGCGTAGACCCCGAAAGCAACCTCGGCTACGTTACCGACGTATGCCTGAAAAGAAAGATCAGAAATTTCGTAGAGCTTGTAAAAGAGGGCGAGCCGGGCTACAACATACTGATAAAGGCTGACAAGGCACTGAACACCAAGTTCACCGAAGCTTACAACGCGCTCGACCTGCCGACCGGAAACGGCAAGACCACGCCCGCCGAAACGCAGAAGCAGGCGCGCGACTACATATGCAAAAATTACTACGATGTGCGCACATTCGGCGCAGTAATGAGCACGGGCGACGACCCATGTGGAATAGTAAGAGGGCCTGTGCAGATAAACTTTGCGAGAAGCCTAGACCCCGTTTTCCCGCAGGAGATAAGCATTACGCGACAGGCAAAGACCACTGCTGAGAGAAAAGAGGTCGGCGACACCGAAATGGGCAGAAAGAGCTTTATCCCCTACGCGCTCTACCGCGCCGAGGGCTATGTTTCCGCAATGCTCGCCGACAAGATAACGGGCTTTAGCGAAGACGACCTCGAGCTGCTTTGGAGCGCTGTCATCAATATGTTTGAGCACGACAGAAGCGCGGCGCGCGGAAAGATGTGCATGAGAAAGCTGATAGTTTTCAAGCACGAGTCGCCTTTGGGCAACGCCCCAGCGCAGACGCTTTTCGACAAGATCAGCATAAAGCTGAAAGAAGATACGGCTGTACCCAGAGCATTTTCGGACTACGAGATAAGCATAGACCGCGATATGCCCGCAGGCGTAGAGATGATAGAAAAGCTCTGATCAAAAATTGGAGAACGAGGTATACAAAGAGCAGGCGCGGACGATAAACATACGCAGCATACAGCACTATATGTACTGTCCGCGCAGATTTGCTCTGCTGGAAATAAACGACGACTGGGCGGAAAACGCCTTTGTGGTAAAAGCTAACCTGATGCACGAGAATGTGCACAGCGGCAGCCGCAGCTTTGAGAGCAAAGAAAAGATAGTGCGCAGCGATGTTGCGCTTTACTGCGACGACCCCGAGCTGGACATTTTCGGCGTGGCTGACTGCATAGAATTTGTTCGAAAAAAGAGCGGCGCGTATATCGAAAAGCTCGGCGAAAATTTTGACGTGGACATTGTGGAATACAAGCCGCGCAAGCCGAAGTCGGGCGAATACAACGAAAGCGACGCCATACAGGTCTACGCGCAGAAGATATGCGCCGACAGCATTTTCGGCTGTAACTGCAACGCTTACATATATTACGGCGATGTACGGCGCAGGGTAAAGCTGCCTTTTTGATGGGCGGGAGCGTGAAAAGTATGACGGACTGCTGCGGAAATATCTGCACGAGATGCGGGAGATACTGCAAAGCGGCGAGATACCTCAGCGTGCCCGCGGACAGAAATGCAGCGGGTGTTCGCTGGCGGATATGTGCTTCCCGAAAGTGAAAAAATACAGCGTAAAAGAGATAGTGATGTCGATGAACGACGCGCAGTAAAGGGGCTGAGAGATTGCGAAAACTGCTTAATTCACTCTACATAATCGACGAAACGGCGTACCTGACGCTCGACGGCGAGAACGTAGTATGCCGCACGAAAAACGAGGACGGCGAATACAGCGGAGAGAAATTTCGGCTGCCATTCACCACCATCGAGGACATATACCTTTTCAGCTACATAGGCTGTTCGCCCGCGCTGATGGGCAAGTGCACCGAATACGGCATACCGATAAACTTCATATCGCCGCAGGGAAAATTTTTGGCGAGAGTTCAAGGCAAGCCGAAGGGCAACGTTTATCTGCGGAAAGCGCAGTTTGAAAAATTCGGCACTGAGCAGACGGAGATGATGCAGAACTGCGTGGCGGCAAAACTTTCAAACACGCGATATCTGATAAAGCGCAGTATGCGCGACGCACCCGAGATAAACGCCGACGGCGCGCTCACCGACTGCATAAGCTACCTCGAAAGCGGCATAAAAAGTGTTTACGAGATGAAGGACAAAGAGATGATAATGGGTGTGGAAGGCAGCTGCGCCAAAGCATATTTCGATATTTTCGACCGGCTGATACGTCAGCAGAAAGAAGAATTTAAGCTGCTGAACCGCACCAAAAGACCGCCGCTGGACCGCGTGAACGCTATGCTCTCGTTTCTGTACACCATCGCCGTCAGCTGGCACACATCGGCGCTGGAGAGCGTAGGGCTGGACAGCTGCTGCGGATTTTACCATTCGCTGCGCCCCGGCAGAGCAAGTCTGGCGTGCGACATGGTAGAGGAAACGCGCTGCATATGCGAGCGGCTGGTGCTGACGATGATAAATCTGAAAATGATAAAAGCGGAAGATTTTGAAACACAGCCGAGCGGCGCGGTATACCTCAGCAAAGACGGCAAGAAAAAGGTGCTGACGGCTTGGCAGGAACGCAAGCGCGGAAAGATAGACCACCCATATCTGGGCGAGAAAATACCGCTGGGGCTGCTGCCGTATGTGCAAAGCTCACTGATGGCAAAATACATACGCGGCGAGATAAGCGAGTACCCATGCTATCTGCTGAAGTAGGTGACAAAAAATGATGACATTAGTAAGTTATGACGTATCTACAACGGACAACAGCGGCAGGAAGCGGCTGAGAAAAGTCGCGAAAGAGTGCCGGAACTACGGTCAGCGCGTGCAGAACAGCGTTTTTGAGATAGACGTAGACTACGGCACATTTTTGAAGCTGAAAGACAAGCTTTTGAAGATAATAGACCAGCAAGAGGACAGCCTGCGGATATACTATCTCGGCAACAATTGGAAAAACAGGATAGAACATTTCGGCACAAAAGCGGGGTATGATCCCGAAGGCGTGCTGATAATCTGACGGACTGACCGACACCTGCGAAGCGAAAGCGAAACCGATCGCGCGGACGCTTCGCGGCAAAAGACCCGCAAAATATCAACGATTTATGAACATCGCGCCGATATTTTGCAAACCAAAAGGGATCGGATCCGTATCATGTGGAGCAAGCACCCGACTGCAACAACATCTAGGGTCGCGCTCCACGTGAGCGCGTGAGTTGAAATAATTGCGTCATCAAGATTTATACCTCGTTGTTGACACGTCGCGCTCCACGTGAGCGCGTGAGTTGAAATTATGTATAAATTTTCCGACGATTTTTATTTTAAAAGTCGCGCTCCACGTGAGCGCGTGAGTTGAAATGAAATAAAGTATTTTTGGTAAAATAATTATTAACAAGTCGCGCTCCACGTGAGCGCGTGAGTTGAAATCAAACATCAAGATGACGAAGGTAACATCGTTACTGGTCGCGCTCCACGTGAGCGCGTGAGTTGAAATTTACAGAAGGAATTTGAACTCAAACAAAAGGTTAGTCGCGCTCCACGTGAGCGCGTGAGTTGAAATTGTTTCTATGTGAAGACTCATAGCTATCTTTTAGTCGCGCTCCACGTGAGCGCGTGAGTTGAAATGTCATTCGTGAAGTGTACGACACTATTGCATATATGGAGAGTCGCGCTCCACGTGAGCGCGTGAGTTGAAATGCTTCACATATTGAATCAAGAATGCCAAGAGTGCGTCGCGCTCCACGTGAGCGCGTGAGTTGAAATTGAATAAATTTATGATAAACACTATGGGTTGTGTTTGTCGCGCTCCACGTGAGCGCGTGAGTTGAAATTAAGTCTTGTAGTTTCCATGAAACCTCCTTATCGTCGCGCTCCACGTGAGCGCGTGAGTTGAAATTTCTAAATCTGCAATTTTTATTTGACCAGTTTTAGTCGCGCTCCACGTGAGCGCGTGAGTTGAAATCAGTTGTTATATTTGATAGCGATGGGGTCGCGGGGTCGCGCTCCACGTGAGCGCGTGAGTTGAAATGCCCTACATATGTTGTAGATCTGATTGATTTTTATGTCGCGCTCCACGTGAGCGCGTGAGTTGAAATGCCCTACATATGTTGTAGATCTGATTGATTTTTATGTCGCGCTCCACGTGAGCGCGTGAGTTGAAATGCCGACGAGGAATACATGCCCAGCGTTTGGAATAAACGTCGCGCTCCACGTGAGCGCGTGAGTTGAAATGTCAAGCTCGGCGCATAAAGATCTATACTCTCGCAGTGTCGCGCTCCACGTGAGCGCGTGAGTTGAAATTTTTGCTTCATTTTTATATTTTCCTTGTAAAACCTGTCGCGCTCCACGTGAGCGCGTGAGTTGAAATTTCGCCAAATGTATATTATCTTTTTGTGATTGCAAACGGTCGCGCTCCACGTGAGCGCGTGAGTTGAAATTGGCTAAAAAACAATACTAAACGTATTGACAAAGTCGCGCTCCACGTGAGCGCGTGAGTTGAAATCTTGCGCTTGGCGGTCTCGATTTGCTGCGACGGTCGCGCTCCACGTGAGCGCGTGAGTTGAAATTTACATGCGAAGCAAGCGAGTCAAGCCGTCTAGTCGCGCTCCACGTGAGCGCGTGAGTTGAAATAACAAAAGCAGTAATGTCCTTTTGAACGCGTTCAAAGTCGCGCTCCACGTGAGCGCGTGAGTTGAAATAACTCTTGTCATTGGGCTAGTTTCTTGTATCATGTCGCGCTCCACGTGAGCGCGTGAGTTGAAATGCGTCGCACGCAATGGCGAGGAAGGGCAGGGCGTCGTCGCGCTCCACGTGAGCGCGTGAGTTGAAATTCGAAATGAGTCGGAAGGACTATTTTTATGGACGGTCGCGCTCCACGTGAGCGCGTGAGTTGAAATTTGACAACAGTAAATCATTATGCAGGCATTTGCGTCGCGCTCCACGTGAGCGCGTGAGTTGAAAATTTCATATATCGGCATACATGCTGCCGATAGTTCGTCGCGCTCCACGTGAGCGCGTGAGTTGAAATTTCATATATCGGCATACATGCTGCCGATAGTTCGTCGCGCTCCACGTGAGCGCGTGAGTTGAAATATTTCGTCGGGAAAATTGGTAACTTGTTTATTTGTCGCGCTCCACGTGAGCGCGTGAGTTGAAATCAAACGTTTTCCGCGCCTTATCGCTGATCGGATAGTCGCGCTCCACGTGAGCGCGTGAGTTGAAATTTGTTTCCATCACGCTGACAAGCAGGATGGTGACAGTCGCGCTCCACGTGAGCGCGTGAGTTGAAATTGAAACCGGTCGCGTGACAGAGGACAAAACAAAGTCGCGCTCCACGTGAGCGCGTGAGTTGAAATGCCTAGACCGCGTTTTAGCATCATTTCGGCGCACGTCGCGCTCCACGTGAGCGCGTGAGTTGAAATACGTGCGGACACACTGGATCAAAATGTGTCCGAGTCGCGCTCCACGTGAGCGCGTGAGTTGAAATTTTCTGTGCCTGCTCGAGGGTGTCTGCGGGTCGCGCTCCACGTGAGCGCGTGAGTTGAAATCACAAAGAAGTTGTCACACGGTAAGTGTTTCAGGTCGCGCTCCACGTGAGCGCGTGAGTTGAAATTGTCTCGAAAAGCAAAGGAATCGCAATGCATCGAACGGGTCGCGCTCCACGTGAGCGCGTGAGTTGAAATCGCGGCATATCATGCACCCCCTTTCTGCTTCATCGTGTCGCGCTCCACGTGAGCGCGTGAGTTGAAATATTTCCAAAGCACGGTTTAGTGCCATATTCGGGCGTCGCGCTCCACGTGAGCGCGTGAGTTGAAATTGCAATACTTAATACTGATAAACGTCGTGCTGTGTCGCGCTCCACGTGAGCGCGTGAGTTGAAATTAAAATCAAACACTGGTACGCAGTTGAATCTATAGTCGCGCTCCACGTGAGCGCGTGAGTTGAAATATCTACAAGAAAGGTATATGATATGAAACAGATTGTCGCGCTCCACGTGAGCGCGTGAGTTGAAATGTACTGCTTATCGTTGACAGCAAGCTGAATGCCATGTCGCGCTCCACGTGAGCGCGTGAGTTGAAATTGCAATACTTAATACTGATAAACGTCGTGCTGTGTCGCGCTCCACGTGAGCGCGTGAGTTGAAATCAATCCAGCGGGGAGATGGTCGATACCGCGCGAGCGTCGCGCTCCACGTGAGCGCGTGAGTTGAAATTTTGAAATGGAGTTAGGGGGAATCGAACCCCCGACGTCGCGCTCCACGTGAGCGCGTGAGTTGAAATTGCAAAACCACTCTGCTGAGCATGTTCAAGCGCAAGTCGCGCTCCACGTGAGCGCGTGAGTTTAAATCGTTCCAGGTTTAATTTTTTGTAGCAAAATCATTAGTCGCCCTCCACATCAAAAAACACCGTCAGACGACCTTTTTATGAGGTATCTGACGGTGTTTCTATTTTTTTATCTTTGCTTCAGCGATGAAAAATACTCACACCGCCGTCACTCTCCCCTTATCCGACTTAGCAAGCTTTCCGCTCTCGATGCCCTTTCTTACCGCGTAGCCGATCGTGCTCTCGATCACGCCGCCTGCTCGGGCAAAGCCGAATTTCTTCGCCGTTTCCTTTATCAGGTCGGGCTCGGATAGGCTGATCTGCTCGCTGAGCACCTCGCTCGCGGCGCAGAGTATCTCCTCCGAGGGGATGTTGTCCGCCGTGCGCTTCGCCGATTCGCTGTCAGCGCGATACGCCGAATACTCCTCTGGTCGCTGACCATCGCGCCAAATGAAAACGCGGTCTTCGTCCTGCGTTGCCGTTGCAGAGACGCTGCTCATCACGTCCGTGAAAATACTCTCAACGCGCGCGCCGCCTCGCGTGATCGACCACGCGCTCAGCACCTTTTTCATCAGCAGTTTGCGGCTTATCGGCGATTCCACCGCGATGATCTTCTCCACAATCTCTTTTATCCTGCGCTTGTTCTGCGGCAGATAGTATTCGTCCGATGTGCCGATAACGCCGATCTCCGCCGTTATATAATCTTCGCGCGCCGTGGCCGCGAGCTTCGATATGTCCTCTTTTTCAAACGTTGCAGCCGCAAATACCGTAGGCTTTACACGCACTTTTACAGATTTCTCCTGCTTTGGTACATTCTCGATCGCCGCCTTTATGCTGCACAAAACGCGCTGTCTGTCGTCGAACCAGTCGAGCGTCCATATTCTGATGAGGTTCCAGCCGAGGCCTTTCAGCACGCCGGGCTGGAGCACGAATTTGTCCTGAGCGGTGGAGTTTTCCGCACTGCCGTCGAGCAGTATGCCGAGTATGTACTCCTCCTCGTTTTCGGGGTCGATAACGCCGATGTCCACCTTAAATTCCGACGAACCGATCGCGCACTTCACATCGTAGCCCATCTCGGCGATGGCTTTCGCGATGCTCTCAGCCACTGTGCTGTCGGCGGAGGGCGCGGCAGAATCGTGCTGTATCACCGCAAGCCTGCCTTTTTCTGCAAATTCTAAGAAGCCTTTCAGACCCGCAACGCCCTCAGACCGCGTTCTTGAAAGGTCGATCTGCTCGGGACGAAGCACCGAGTAAACGATCATCGCTTTTCTCGCGCGCGAGATGGCGACGTTCAGTCTGCGCCAGCCGCCCTCACGGTTGAGAGGACCGAAATTCATCGAAACGTTTCCGTTTTGATCAGGGCCATAGCCGACCGAGAAAAGTATAACGTCGCGCTCATCGCCCTGCACGTTCTCCAAATTCTTGATGAATATCGGCTCGGTGGATCTCTGGTCAAGTTCCTCCAGTTCGGGGTGCTTCTCCCACTCTTCGCAGAGCATATCGTCGATGAGATTTTGCTGTACCAAGCTGAAAGTCACCACGCCTATGCTCTCGCCGCGCAGTTTTTCATCGCTCAGCCGGCGGATGATCTCGTCCACCACTGCCCGCGCTTCCGCCTTGTTCTGCTTGGTCTTGCCCTTATCGTAAAAGCCCTCGGGGTGCACGATGGAAACTTTTGAGATGAGGTCGTTGTTCGAGGGAAAAGTCAGCAGTTTGTTGTCGTAATACTTCATATTGCTGTACGCGATAAGGCTCTCGTGGCGCGAGCGGTAGTGCCATTTCAGATACTCCTGCGGCATCGAGATCGCCAAACAGTCGTCAAGCAGGCTCTCGAGGTCTTCCTTATCGCTGTTCTCTTCGTCGATCCTGTTTGAGGAGAAGAAATTGGTCGGCGGAAGCTGTTTCGGGTCGCCGACTATCACAACATTCTCGCCGCGCGCGATAGTTCCCGCCGCCTCAGCCGTCGGAAGCTGCGAAGCTTCGTCGAAGATAACGAGGTCGAATTTCGGGAACGAGGGGTCGATGTACTGCGCCACCGAGATCGGGCTCATCAGCATACACGGGCAAAGTCGGCGCAGCAGAGTCGGTATCTTGTCGAAAAGGCTGCGCAGGGATATCATTCTGCCGCCGCTCTTTATCGCGCGTTTGAGTATGCCCATCTCAGAAGCGGCGGAGCAGGCGCTGCCCGCAACGGGTATTTTTGCTGAGAGCCGCGCCGCAAGCTCCTGCACCGTCAGCCGCGAAAAACGCTCCGTTTCCAGTTTGAACTGCACTATCAGATCGTTCAGGCTGTTGCTGCTAAAGCCTTTCAGCCGTTCGTCGGCGTGTATCATCGCGAGCGCGAGCTGGTAATGCAGTGCGCACGAAAACGCCGTTTCAACGTTTTCGCTGCTAACATTTCCCGCGCGGTAGCTCTCGCTTACGCAGGCAAGTCCGCTGTCCGCAAGAGCTTTGTCGGCGGTGTTGAATTCCGCCGCGTACCTCAGTTTGTCGGCATTATCGGCGTAAACGCGCAGCCTGTCCGCCGCCGCGCTCAGCCAATCGCTCTGACCGTCTAGCTCGCTGATATTAACGGCAAATTCTTTTTCAAACGCCGCCAGTTTTTCCAGACAGTCCGCCAGCGCCGCGCCATCGGCATCGCAGTTCGCCGCCGCAAGCTTTTCAGCGATCTCAGCAGGCAAAACTCCGCCCTTAGCCCTTATCGCAGACATCACGGCGGCGGTCTTTGCGGACGCTTTTTCCAGCGCGTTCCAGTCAGTCTGCTCGTTCATGTACAGCCCCGTCATGGTCGCCGCGACGTCGCTCGGCAGGCTGCGCAGAGTTTCCCGCATCTCGCTCGCCGCGCACAGCTTATCGAGTATGGCGGCGAGGTCGGTCTTTTTCACCGCGGCGGGGTCTTTAGCGTGCAGTTTCAGCGCTTTCACAAGCTTGCTCAGCCCCAGCGCTTTCGGCAAAAACCACGAAGCTTCAGCCTGTTTGCGGCGCTGTCTTGCCTCCGCCGCGGGGTAATCGAACACGCTTTTCTCAAAGCTTGCGCCGATCTCCGCGCAGAGGGCGCTGTACTGTTTGCCGAGCGCGACTGTCTGCGTTATCTTCTCGAAAAGCACATCATAATGCGGCGCGGCAAGCAGCGCGGGCAAAAGTTCGCCCTCCATGCGCGCTGCCGCAAATATCTCCGCGAGCATTTTTACCGAGGGCTTATCGAGCGCGCCGTGATAGCCGTAAGCTTCGGAGAGGGTGTGCGCATGGCGAGCCGCAGCGTTCGTTTTTTCAGACAATTCATCAGCCAGCGCACGGAATCTGTCGCGCTGATCTATCGAGTACGCCGTAACGCCAACGCCGCTCAGCGGGAATTCTGAAAATCTGCCCGTTTCGGCGATCGCGACCGAATATTTGTGCACCAGCTCGGCGTAAAGCGCAAGCTGATCTTTCGTAAGCTCGGCGGGGGCGGCATGAGAAAAGCTTATCTTGCCCTGCTCGTCGGCGGCGCGCTCGTATGCCGAGATCGCGTCAAAAAGGCTCATGCCGCAGGCGCGCTTTTCGTGCAGAGCGTTTATCGTATCGTTCAGTTTACGCTTCTGCCCGCTCAGCTTGTCCGCTTCGGCGGCGTATTCCTCTGGCGACTTTATCCTGCCGACCTCCAGCGCCCTGTTCAGCTCGGCAAGCACGGAGGATTTATTGGTCTTGTTGGAATGAAGCTCCAGACAGAACGGGTCAAGACCCAAGTTTTCAAGGCGCTTCTGTACCACGTTGAGCGCCGCCATTTTCTCGGCGACGAAGAGCACCGTCTTGTCGTTATACAGCGCGTTCGCGATCATGTTCGTGATGGTCTGCGACTTGCCTGTGCCGGGAGGGCCGTGCAGAACGAAGCTCTGCCCCCTGCCCGCAGCGGCGATGGCAGCGAGCTGAGAAGAGTCGGCGCTCATCGGTACAGCCATGTTCGCGAGGTCGGGCGCGGAGTCGATATTTTCAGACGTGAAGTCGATATCCTCGGGCGAATAGGTCAGCCTGCCCTCGATAAGGCTGGAAACCACCTTGTTTTCTTTCAGCTCATCGGCGCGGTTGCGCAGGTCGTTCCACATGACGAACTGGCTGAACGAAAACAGCCCGATGAACGCGTATTCCTCGATATTCCAGCGCTTTTTGCCCATTATCGCCTGACGAATCGTGTTGAACACCAGCGGCAGATCTATGCCCTGTTCGTCGAGCGGCAGGGGGTCAAGCCCCGTGATCTTGATCCCGTGATCCTGCCGCAGGTACTCCAGCAGGGTGACGTTTATCTGCGTTTCCTCCTGACGGCTCCTTATAACGTAGCCCTTGTTGCGGCTGTTTCGCACGATATCGATCGGGATAAGCACAAGCGGCGCGTAGCGGGGTCTTTCAGAGATGTCGCTTTCAAACCAGCGCAGCAGACCCAGCGAGAGGAAAAGCGTGTTGCTGCCGTTTTCCTCCATGCTGACTTTCGCCGAGCGGTAGAGGTTTTTCAGCGCGGCGTCAAGGTCTTTTTCGCTGAGAAAAGTGCGTATGCGCTTGCTTTTGAACTCGGCTTCCGCTATGTTCGTGATGAGGTCTTTTTCATTTTCTATCTCAAATATCTTTGCGTCGCGCACCGATACCGTCCACTCAGAGGGTATCTCCGTTATGCGGAGATCGCTGCCGCTAGCCAGCTCGTCCTCAAGCTTCGCAGGTCGGCGGTCATGATCTGCATCGTGCTTTTGGTAACGCGGAAATTCAGCAGCGAGTTGCGCAGGCTGAAATCGAGCAGCTTGCGCTCCCAGATATTTATCTTGGTAACGGGCTTGTCGCTGCCCTCGGCTACCCTGCCGAGCATCGAGCTGCTCAGCTCTGAGGGCGCGCAGACCTCCCTCGGATTATCGTTCTCCTCCGCAAGCTGTATGCCGGAGCAGGAAAGCTCGGGGCGCAGCGGGATAGGGCGGATACCGCTGCCCCTGCTGCGCTGAATATCCACCACGCAGTTAAAATTTGAAACATCGTTGAGGTGGTCTTTGCCGTGTTTAAGCGCGCGGTCGAAATCGGCTGTTCTGCCGTCAACGAAGTCGGTACACTCGACAAGCAATATCTCTTCAGCGTCCGCCGCGATACGTTTTTCGAGGGCGGAAATATCGTCAACGCAGCAGTCGGCGAAAGTTTCGCTCTCCAGCCAGCAGCCGCAGAAAGCGTGACCTTTGAGGAAAATGAGCAGCGGGTGCAGCCCCACCGCCTCTAGGCAGGAAGCGTAAAGCAGCGCGAGGTCAAGGCAAGTGCCCAGCTTCTGCTCAAGCACGCTATGCGGCAGGCGCACGCGCTGACCCGACATTTCGTAGCTCGCGGGCGGGTTGTTATAGATAATTTTCTGCTGCGCCAGCGCCGCGTATATCGCCGCCATTTGCAGCTTTACGTTATTTGGATTTTGGGTCTGGTAGCCTGTAAACGCGGGGTCGTCATTCCACTTTTTGAGGAATAGCGAAGCGTCGTGCACCACCGCGGAAACAGCGGGGTGGTTAGGCGTAACGAAAGCGGCGATAATCTCAGGCATAACGGCAAGCCCGCTCCACTGATCGTAAGCGAGCAGCTCGATCTGATCTTGATAAGTGAAGATATTTTCATCGCCGCGAAGCACATCGACGGTGATATTGCCGATCATTTTTTCGGTAAGCGAGAAAAGAAAATCGGTATTAGTCGCGATCTTGACGGGCGAGATCTCGACGGAGCCATTTGCCGGAATATTCTCTACATGGTAAGTAAAGGTCTTGGCGAACTCAGGCTCAAAGCTGATCTTTAGGTATATATTTTCAAGGACGGCGTCAGACTCGTTAGCAACTACGAGATCTCTGATAACGGGAACATAATTTTGCTGCATAGCAAAATTTATGGAAGCATTTATATTCCCGCTGACGGAAACGATATTATCCACAATTACCCCTCCGATAAAAAATTTTTTAGTTTTGTCAGCAAGATATGACAGTAATTATATTATAACATATTTTTTGGTGATTGGCAAATGTTTTTTGAACATAGATAAGCTCACAGATCCAGAGCTGATATTTTTCTTTCATGTCGAAAAGTTTTTTATGAATTGGTTATGAAGCCATTGCAATTGTGTTAAAAATATGTTATAATAGAAAAGTCGTAAAAAATAGAACCGTAAAGGAAACACAAAATGACTCAGATAAGTTTAGAAAGCCGCTTGAAAACGCGCACGGTGTATATCTTTCTCGTGCGGACAAATTCCGTATTCTCAAATATCATCTCGCTTTTCACGCGCACCAAGTATACTCACGCCTCCATCGGCTTCGACTCGCAGTGCAGCTGCCTTTACAGCTTCGCACGGATACATACTCTGCTGCCGATACCCGCAGGCTTCGTACGCGAGAGCACTAAAACGGGGCTGCTCAGCCTAAACCCGAACGCGCCATGCGCCGTATACCGCGTAAACGTCACCGAGCAGGCTTACGAAGATCTGTGGGCGCATCTGCAAAAAATGTACCTTAACAAAAAGCGCTACGGCTACCACTATCTCGGCCCCGTATTCTGCTTTTTCGGGCTGCCGATACGCGTGAAAAATAAATACTTCTGCTCGCAGTTCGTGGCTGAGCTGCTCTCGCGCTACCGTATCGCGAAGCTAAAAAAGCCCGCTTCGCTCTATCACCCGCGGGACATAGCCGAGCTTAGCGAGCTTACGCCGATATTCGAGGGTAAGCTCTCGGAACTTTCCGCCGACCCCGAAAAGTGCGCGCCGCAGATATTGCTGGATACACGCAAATATTCTTAAAAAATTGTGAATTGTACAGAACGCCCTTGACAATCGCCGGTGGGTGCTGTATAATGTAATATATAAATTAACATCAAACGATCAAATGCGATGATTAGGAAAAAAAGCATGATGATCCCTTTGCAGAGAGCCGCGCAGGGTGGAAAGCGGCATGGGTCTTATGTGATAGCTCGTCCTTTAGCAGGCTTGGCGAAAGCGCGCGGCGCAAAGTAGCTGAGCACGGAATGCTCCCGTTAAAGAGCGGCGCGTTGATAGACGCGGCTGAGGCATACAGCGTAAGTTGTATGCGAATGAGAGTGGTAACACGGGTTTTTCGCTCGTCTCTTGCGTATAACAAGAGGCGGGCTTTTTTGATTTGGTTGGTTTGAGAGATCTGTAACTAATTGGAGGAAAAAACTATGGCAAACATGAAAAATTCTGAGAAGTACACACGCGGCTACTTTATGCCGCCCGTAAAGTGCATGAAGTGGGCAGAAAAGGAATACATCGATAAGCCGCCCATGTGGTGCTCGGTAGACCTTCGCGACGGCAATCAGGCGCTGATAATACCAATGAGCCTCGAAGAAAAGCTCGAGTTTTTCAAGAAGCTGGTGGAGATAGGCTTTAAGGAGATCGAGATAGGCTTCCCTGCGGCGAGTGAAACAGAATACGAGTTCTGCCGCACGCTCATCGAGCAGAACATGATACCCGATGACGTGCGCATACAGGTGCTCACACAGTCGAGAGAACACATAATCAAAAAGACATTTGAAGCCATCGACGGTGCAAAGAACGCGGTAGTGCACCTCTACAACTCCACCTCCGTGGCGCAGAGAGAGCAGGTATTCCGCAAGAGCAAGCAGGAGATAATCGACATAGCCGTTACCGGCGCAAAGCTCTGCAACGAGTACAAGAAAAAGGCTAAGGGCAACATAATCTTCGAGTACTCGCCCGAAAGCTTCACCGGCACTGAGCCTGAGTTCGCGCTGGAGATATGCAACGCAGTTATCGACATCTGGCAGCCTACCGCCGAGGACAAGGTGATAATCAACCTGCCAGTTACCGTAGAAATGTCGATGCCGCACGTTTACGCTCAGCAAGTAGAGTATATGTGCGACAATCTGAACTGCCGCGAGAACGTAATAGTTTCGCTGCACCCCCACAACGACCGCGGCTGCGCGGTGGCAGACAGCGAGATGGGTCTGCTGGCGGGCGCTGACAGAATAGAGGGTACTTGCTTCGGAAACGGCGAGAGAACGGGCAACGTTGACATAGTAACGCTTGCTCTTAATATGTACTCGCACGGCGTAGACCCGAAGCTCGACTTCTCCGATATGCCCTCGCTGGTAGAGATCTACGAGCGCGTTACCCGCATGAAAGTCTACGAGAGAACTCCTTACGCGGGCAGCTTGGTATTCGCGGCGTTCTCCGGCTCGCATCAGGACGCTATCGCAAAGGGCATGAAGTGGCGCGAGGAGAAAGACCCAGAGCACTGGAACGTACCTTACCTGCCTATCGACCCAAAGGACGTTGGCAGAGAGTACGACGGCGACGTTATAAGAATAAACTCGCAGTCGGGCAAGGGCGGAATAGGCTTCCTGCTTCAGAAGCAGTACGGCTACAGCCTGCCCAAGAAGATGGCGGAGGATTTCGGCTACGCGGTAAAGAGCGTATCAGACCACAAGCATGCCGAGCTTATGCCGAACGAGATCTACGATATATTCCGCGAGCGCTACATGAACAAGACCGAGCCCTGCGACATCACCGAAACACACTACGTTCAGAATAAGGACGGAAGCATCACGGCGAAGATCACGGCTATGATGAAGCCGAGCGGCGAGATAAAGATATACGAAGCAAACGGCAACGGCAGACTTGACGCAGTAGCGAACGCCGTAAAGGACGCGCTTGGCATACAGTTCACGCTGGAAACTTACGAAGAGCACGCCCTCGACCGCCACACCACGAGCGAAGCGGTATCTTACGTTTCGATAGTATACGGCGGCAAGACATACTGGGGCGCAGGCAGACACTCGGACATAATAGTTTCGAGCGTAAGGGCGCTGGTTTCTGCTATCAATAATATCGAGAGATAATTTCAGATGGATATATGAAGGCTTTTCCTGCTGATGGGAGAAGCCTTCTTTTTTTGCCGCGAAAATAATTGCCGAATATTTGACAAACCGCCGCAAAAGATTTATAATGTAGTTATACGATAAAAAAGATAAAAACTATACATTATATATAGAAAATCAGATCAGAAAGGTGTGGATTCTTACTATGGAAAAACTTAAAGGCAGAGCCGTAATGGGCGGGATAATTTTCGGCAAGCTGGTATTTTATCAGCGCGACGAGCAGGTCGTGAAAAAGCGCAAGGTGGGAAATCCGCAGCTGGAGCTTCAGCGCTACGAATATGCGCGCGACAGAGCTATCAACGAACTTGACGCACTTTATGAGCGCGAGATAAAAAACATCGGCAAAGACCACGCGGATATTTTCATGATACACCGTATGCTGCTGGAGGACGAATCATTTGTCGAGAAGATAGAAAAGTCGATACTGGAGGACGAGTGCTGCGCAGACTACGCCGTGCAGCTGGCAGCTTCGCAGGTGGCGGGCGAGCTGGGCCACGCCGAGGACGAATACATACGCGCGCGCACCGCAGACGTAAAGGACGTCTCGCGCAGGCTGATACGGCACATACAGAACAAATCTGAGCAGGAGATGAACTTCGAGAAAAACTCGATACTCTGCTGCTTCGACATAGAGCCGAGCGAAACGGTAGCGCTTGATAAGCACAAGGTGACGGCTGTATGTACCTGCTATGGCTCGGCAAATTCGCACTCCGCAATACTCGCGCGCACTATGAACATACCTATGATAGTCGCTTTCGGCAAGCAGCTTACAGAAGAATGCAACGGCAAGCGCGCCATAGCGGACTGCTACTCGGGCACGCTTTACATCGAGCCGGATAAGGATACCATTCGCAAAATGCTCGAAAAGCGCGAAGAAGAAGGCAGAAAGCACGAGCTGCTGAAGCGCCTGCGCGGCAGACGAAACATCACCCTAGACGGCACTGAGATACAAGTATACGCGAACATCAGCGGGCTGATGGACGTGAAGTACGTCGAGGAAAACGACGCTGGCGGCATAGGGCTTTTCCGCAGCGAATTTCTGTATCTGCAAAACGACGACTTTCCCGACGAGGAATTGCAGTTTTACACCTACCGCCGCATACTGGAAAAGATGAACGGCAAGAAAGTAATAGTGCGCACGCTGGACATCGGCGCGGACAAAAACCCCGACTACCTGAGCAGCGACATGGAGGAAAACCCCGCGCTGGGTATGCGCTCGATACGGATATGCTTCGAGAAGCCGGAGATATTTCGCACGCAGCTGCGCGCTCTCTACCGTGCCTCGGTCTACGGCTCGCTGGCGATACTTTTCCCCATGATAATCGACCCTGAAGAGATAATCGCGGTAAAGGCGATAATACAGGACGTAAAGGACGAACTGGACGCCGAGGGCGTGCCCTACTCCGACAAGGTGGAGATAGGCATAATGATAGAAACGCCCGCGGCGGTGATGCTGAGCGACGAACTGGCGCGCGAGGTAGACTTTTTCAGCGTAGGCACAAACGACTTGGAGCAGTACGCCTTAGCGCTCGACAGGCAGGACAGCCGTTTGGAAAAATACTGCAAGCCGCACCACCTGGCTGTGCTGAGAATGATAAAGATGGCCTGCGACAGCGCGCACCGCTACGGCAAATGGATAGGCATATGCGGCGAGCTGGGCGCAGAGCTTTCGCTGACCGAGCTTTACCTCGCTATGGGCATAGATGAGCTTTCCGTTTCGCCCTCTCAGGTACTGCCCGTGCGCAAAAAGATACGCTCGATAAGCCTTACTGACAGGCTGGGAATACTGCTTCGCTACGGCGTTATACGCCCTGACGAGCTTTACGATTACGATATGTTCCGCTGAACGTTGTGAAAAGTGCATAAAATATTGGGCGAAAAATTGTGCAGAATCATAAGCATAAAATTCACTTAAAACTATGGAAATTTGTTTTAAAATCTGTTATAATATATATGTGACAGAGCGCCCATCGGCAAATGTAAAAATCTGTTGCATAATGCGGCGCAGGCGGCGGGAAATCCCGCACCACTAAAAGATGTCAAAAATTTTTATTGGAGGTAATTCACCAATGGCAAAGAAGTATTGTTACCTTTTCTCTGAAGGCAACGCTAACATGAGAGAGCTTCTCGGCGGTAAGGGTGCTAACCTGGCAGAAATGACCAACATCGGTCTTCCTGTTCCCCAGGGCTTCACCATCACTACCGAGGCCTGCACTCAGTACTATGAGGACAACCGCGAGATCAACCCTGACATCATGGCTGAGATCAACGAGTACATCGTAAAGATGGAAGGGATCACCGGCAAGAAGTTCGGCGATAAGGAGAACCCCCTGCTCGTTTCCGTACGTTCGGGCGCGAGAGCTTCCATGCCCGGAATGATGGATACCATCCTGAACCTGGGTCTTAACGAAGAAGTTGTAAACGTAATTGCTGAAAAGTCCGGAAATGCTCGCTGGGCATGGGACTGCTACAGAAGATTCATCCAGATGTATTCCGACGTAGTTATGGAAGTAGGCAAGAAGTATTTTGAAGAGCTTATCGACCAGATGAAGGCTAAGAAGGGCGTAACTCAGGACGTAGAGCTTGACGCTGACGACCTCAAGGAGCTGGCTAACCAGTTCAAGGCTGAGTACAAGGAAAAGATCGGCGCAGACTTCCCGACTGATCCTAAGGAGCAGCTGATGGGCGCTATCAAGGCTGTATTCCGCAGCTGGGACAACCCCAGAGCTAACGTTTACCGCCGCGACAACGATATTCCTTATTCTTGGGGTACCGCTGTAAACGTACAGAGCATGGCTTTCGGTAACATGGGCGACGACTGCGGTACCGGTGTTGCGTTCACCCGCGACCCTGCTACCGGCGCTAAGGGCCTCTTCGGCGAATTCCTTACCAACGCACAGGGCGAGGACGTTGTTGCAGGCGTTCGTACTCCTATGCACATCACAGAGATGGAGAGCAAGTTCCCTGAAGCATTCGCACAGTTCAAGGAAGTTTGCAAGACCCTCGAAAACCACTACAGAGATATGCAGGACATGGAGTTCACCGTAGAGCACGGCAAACTCTTCATGCTTCAGACCAGAAACGGTAAGAGAACCGCTCAGGCTGCTCTGAAGATCGCTTGCGACCTCGTTGACGAAGGCATGAGAACCGAGGAAGAGGCTGTTCTTATGATCGAGCCCAGAAACCTCGACACTCTCCTTCACCCCCAGTTCGACACCAAGGCTCTTAAGGCTGCTACTCCTATGGGCAAGGGTCTGGGCGCTTCTCCCGGCGCTGCCTGCGGTAAGATCGTATTCACCGCTGACGACGCTGAGGCTTGGAACGCTAAGGGCGAAAAGGTTGTTCTCGTTCGTCTTGAGACTTCTCCCGAGGACATCACCGGTATGAAGGCTTCTCAGGGTATCCTGACTGTTCGCGGCGGTATGACCTCGCACGCTGCCGTAGTTGCCCGCGGAATGGGTACCTGCTGCGTTTCCGGCTGCTCTGAGATCAACATGGACGAAGAAAACAAGAAGTTCACACTTGCAGGCAAGGAGTTCCACGAGGGAGATTACATCTCTATCGACGGTTCTACCGGTAACATCTACGACGGCATCATTCCTACCGTTGACGCTTCCATCGCAGGCGAATTCGGCAGAGTTATGAGCTGGGCTGACAAGTACAGAACTATGAAGGTAAGAACCAACGCTGATACTCCTGCTGACGCTAAGAAGGCTAGAGAGCTCGGCGCTGAGGGTATCGGTCTTTGCCGTACCGAGCACATGTTCTTTGAGCCCAGCAGAATCGCTGCTTTCAGAGAAATGATCTGCGCTGACACCGTTGAAGAGAGAGAAGCTGCACTCGCTAAGATCGAGCCTATGCAGCAGGGCGACTTTGAGGCTCTTTATGAGGCACTTGAAGGCAATCCTGTAACCATCAGATTCCTCGATCCTCCTCTCCACGAGTTCGTACCTACCGAAGAGGACGACATCAAGGCACTGGCTGACGCACAGGGCAAGAGCGTTGAGGACATCAAGGCTATCATCGCTTCCCTCCACGAGTTCAACCCGATGATGGGTCACCGCGGCTGCCGTCTGACCGTTACTTATCCCGAGATCGCTAAGATGCAGACTGCTGCTGTGATCAAGGCTGCTATCAACGTTAAGAAGAATCATCCTGACTGGAACGTTGAGCCCGAGATCATGATCCCGCTGGTCGGCGAAGTTAAGGAGTTCAAGTTCGTTAAGAAGATCGTAGTTGAAACTGCTGACGCTCTCATCGCTGAGGCTGGTTCTGACCTCAAGTACGAAGTTGGTACTATGATCGAGATCCCGAGAGCTGCTCTGACTGCTGACGAGATCGCTGCTGAGGCTGACTTCTTCTGCTTCGGTACCAACGACCTGACCCAGATGACCTTCGGCTTCTCGAGAGATGACGCTGGCAAGTTCCTCGGAGCTTACTACGACGCTAAGATCTACGAGAACGATCCGTTTGCTAAGCTGGACACCACCGGCGTTGGCAAGCTGATGAAGATGGCTCTCGACCTCGGCAAGCCCGTAAACGCTAAGCTGCACTGCGGTATCTGCGGTGAGCACGGCGGAGATCCTTCTTCCGTAGAGTTCTGCAACAAGATCGGTCTTGATTATGTATCCTGCTCGCCTTTCCGCGTGCCGATCGCAAGACTGGCTGCTGCTCAGGCTGCTATCTCCCAGAGATGATCTGATTCAGATAAAACTGAATAAATAAATTTCCCGCTCATGGTTTGCGCCGTGGGCGGGATTTTTTTGTTGACAGACATGAAGAAATGTGAAATAATGTAAAAAAGAACAATCATGAAAGGAGCAGACACGATGATGGATTGGAATGGCAATGGCAGAAAAGACTCGGGCGACAAAATAATAGGATACGAGATATACAAAGATATATCAAGATCCAAACATAGCGGCAAGCCAAAGATCAAGGCGGATATCACAAAGCCCGTGAAGCCTTGGAAAGTGCTTATGCAGGTAATATTTCTTTTCGCAGGACTCGCGATGCTCTACCCTATTGTAAAGATCGAGTCAGATGGCGAGCGCATCATACTGATGATAGTGCAAATACTTTTATTTCTAGTAAGCCTAGAGTTTGGAAAAGATAAGGACTAAAAAGACAGCCGACAGCGTTTGCAGCCGACTGCCCTTTTATATGTATGAGGTTTAAGCTTTTTCGAGTTTCCAGCTCTGATTTTCGGTCTGGAGATCGACCATGTGTGCGAAAATTCCGCCCTCAGCAAGCAGCTTTTCGGGACTTCCCTGCTCTGCGACGCTGCCGTCTTTCAAAACAACGATCTTATCCGCGCCCGAAACAGTGCGCATACGGTGGGCGATTATCAGCACGGTCTTGTTCTTGATAAGCCGCGAAAGCGCCGTTTGGATAGCCGTTTCGTTCTCAACGTCAAGGCTGGCGGTCGCTTCGTCAAGCAGGATTATCGGAGCGTCTTTCAAAAATGCGCGTGCGATAGAGATACGCTGGCGCTCGCCGCCCGAAAGCTCGCAGCCATTTTCGCCTATGTTGGTCTGATATTTATCGGGCAGCTTCTCAACGAAGTCCGCAACGTTCGCCATCTTTGCCGCCGCAATGACCTCCTCATCAGCAGCGCCCTTTTTGCCGAGACGGATATTCTCCATGACGGTGTTGTCGAAAAGCGTGACATCCTGGAAAACTATGGAGTAGAGCGACATGAGCGTTTCGGGGTCGGCCTTGGAAATATCCATGCCGCCGACGGTGATCTTGCCCTTGCTGATGTCCCAAAAACGCGCCGCCAGACGAGAAACCGTGGTCTTTCCGCCGCCAGATGGGCCGACAAGCGCAGTGATCTTGCCCTGCTCGGCAGTGAACGAAACGTCATTCAGCACAGTTTCGCCGCCATCATACGCAAATCCAACGTGGTCGAACTTGATGTCGCAGCCTTTATTTGTAAGCTTGTCGCTGCCCGACTGAACTTCGGTGTCCATGATCTCGTTCATGCGCTCGATGTTGGTGCTCGTCGAGATTATCGCCGCGAGATTCTGAAGCGAGCCTTCGAGCGGGTCGTACAGGCGCGAAACTACCAGCAGAAACATGAAAAACGTGAGAATGTCGAGCTTGCCGCTTATAAGTTGGTACGAGCCGACAAGCGCGGTGGTCGCGATGCCGAGGCGCAGGACGAGATTTGCTGTCATTACGAACGAAGCCGTGCCAAGCTCGGTGATGATAAGGCGGCTCTCGTAACCGCGAATTTTGGCGATCAGCGTGTCGAGATAGCGCTTTTCGGCGTTGTTCGAGCGCAGATCGTTCATCGCTTCCATGCACTCCTGAATTCCGTCCTCGCAGGCGATCTTCGCGCCCATCGACTTATTCGCAAGACTTTTCTGCACGCGCGAAGCCATGCCGACGATCAGGAAAGCGACGGGCAGAACCCATATCGCCGCTATCGCCATCTGCCAGTTGAAGAAAAGCAACGAGATCGCGATGATAACTGTCGAGATCATAGCGCCGGCGAGCGGGCAAACGAAGTGTGACTGCGCCGTTTCGAGCATCGCGCAATCGCCCATTATCGACGAGGTGAGGTCGGCGAGATCTTTTTTGCCGAAGAATGAGAGGGGTATCAGGCGAAGTCTTTCCGCCAGCGTGACGCGGCGCACGCCAGTTTCAACGTAGGTCGCGAGGAAGGTGCTGTTGTACTGTAAAATCGTGGCAACGATTATGACCGCCGCGCAGGCAAGGCTGCCGATGACGTAAAATGGTATGCGGGCGGACGTGAGATTGTCGTCAAGCATATCCTTTACTAAATTGTAAAGCATAGCCACGGGCAGCATGAACGAAACGTTCTGGAACGCGCTCAAAAGGCTACCTTTTATTGTGTCCATCGCGCCTTTTCGCGAAAGCGCAAATCTTCTTTGTAATTTTTCGATCATAACGCTTCAGCCTCCTTTTCAACTTTCCATTCGATCGAGCGCTGGTATTCGTGCCACATATTAGCAAATATGCCGCCGTTCTTTAAAAGTTCGTCAAACGTGCCGTTCTCCGCAAGCTTGCCCTCGCGCAGAACGAAAATGCGGTCGGCGTTGACCACAGTCGAAAGCCTGTGCGCGATCATTATGACCGTCTTGCCGCGCGCCAGTTCATTGAAAGCCGCCTGAACCTTCGCTTCGTTATCTGGGTCGGCAAAAGCGGTAGCTTCGTCGAGAATGATTATCGGCGAGTTTTTGAGCACCGCTCGCGCGATGGCGATACGCTGCACCTCCCTCCCGAGAGGTAAACGCCCTCGCTGCCGATCATGGTGTTTACGCCATTTGGAAATTTTTCTATTATATCCATGCACTGTGCAGCTTTGAGCGCCTGCATGACCTCAGCTTCGGTGGCGTTCGGCTTACCCAGGCGCACGTTATCGAGGATAGAAGCCTTTATCAGTTTGCTGTTTTGGAATACAAAGGAAACTGTGTTCATAAGTTCCTCTTTGCCGATGTCCTTAACGTCAACGCCGCCGACGAGCACTTTACCCTGCTGCGGGTCGAAAAATCTCGCGACGATGCTCGCAAGGGTAGATTTACCACCGCCCGATGGACCGACAAAAGCCGCCGTCTGACCTGTGGAAATTTTGAGCGAAATATCGGAAAGCGCATTTTTCGTGCCATCGTAGCTGAACGTTACCCCGTGCAGCTCAACGGAGTTGTCCGCAGGATGGCTCGGCTTGGCAGGATCAGTCAGCGACTCCATATTGAGCACGCTGTCGATACGGTCTATAGCGTCCTTTACCATCATTTCATTCTCGTTCATGTACATTATTTTGGTAAGTACGACCGTGATTACAGGTGTGATTATGATGTAGAAAAGCATATCGAGCAGGAAATCGCCCGTGATATTGCCGTGCGAGAACCAAAATCCGCCGATGATGAGGAACGCGAAAATGCTGTTTATCGCAAGAGTGTAGAGTGTCATCGGGATGCGCATATTGAGCGTGTAGTCAGTCGTCCACTTTTCGTAGTTGTCGATCGTGCTCTTGAATTTTTTGAAGGAGAAAACCGACTGGCCGAACGTCTTGACAACGGGGATCCCGCGAACGTACTCGACCGCTTCATTCGACATTTCAGCAAGGGCGTTTTGGTACTCGGTCATGCTTTTTTGCAGGCTGGGGCCGGCCATCGAGCTCATCATGATGATGAAACCGATCAAAACGGGCACAAGACTAAGGAGTCCGAGCCTCCAGTCGAAAATGAAATCCATTGCCAGCAGGCCGATTATGCTCGCGATCGCTTTCGCTTTGTCGGGCAGTTGGTGCGCGAGGTAACCCTCGCCGCGCCCGAGGTCTCGCTGATAGTGCGGCGCAGTTTACCGCTGCCGAATTCCTCGATCTTGCCGAGCGAGCGGCAGCGTGGTGATATGCTTAGTCAGCGCGATTCGGATATTCGTAGCGATGCGAAACGCCGAAAGGTGTGAACACATAAGTCCGCAAATGTACACAAAGATCGTCAGCACCGCGAAAAGCACCGCGAGCCAGCCGTAATGAGTGATGTTTTTTGCCTTATCGAAGTCGGGCGCTACGCTGATAACTTCGTCTAGTATCTTCCATATGTACCAGAAAGGCAGCAACGAAATCAGCGCGCTCGCTGCCGAAAGCACCCACGAAATGTAGGTCAGCGGTTTGCGGTTGCCTGCATAGCTGAGCAGCCTTTGCAGATTTGATCGTTTTTTCAAACAAAAGACCTCCTTTATAATGTTAGCATTGGCTAACCATAGACCAAAATCAAAGGGGCGCTCGCCCCTATTACGTACCCATCAGTTCGCGCCAGCCCGCTGTGTAAAAATTGTGCAGCTCTTTCAGATAGCGCTTCGATTTTTCGAGCGGCATTTCATGGATCGCCATTTCAAAATAAGCGTTCATCATGCCCGTCACCAAAATGTGCTCGAGCGTTGGGTCAACGTCCGGCGCGCTGTAGCCTAGTTTTTGGAGCACAAGGTAATAATCGTGTGTCGCCTGAACCTCCAGCTCGACAAGCTCATCGGTCATCGAAGCGAACCGCGTACCCTCCGAACATTGCAGAAGCAGCAAAAATTCCTCGCGGTGGGTCGCCATATAGTCAAGCACCTGGTCAAGGCACTTCTGCGAGATCGAACCCATCACCTCTGGCTGTTTTTCCATCGGCAGATCGGCAAATTCGCGCAGCGCCGCCTTGTACGAATCTATCACAAAATTGTACGCTTCGCTGGCGAGCGCTTCAAACAGCTCCGCTTTACTGGAATAATATCCATAAAATGCACCCGTGGTAACGCCCGCAGTCTTTACAATATTTCTCAGCGACGCCGACTTGAAGCCTTTGCTGAGAAACTCCGCCTTCGCCGCGCTGTGGATAAGCTCCAGCGTGGTCATTTCGCCATCGTTCATTTCTAACTCCCTTTATAACGCTGTTATATAGCACTTTTATATTATACAATGAAAAAGCTCCCCAGTCAAGGGGAGCAGATGATTTTCATAATTTTGTACAAATTTCGGCGCATTTTTGCAGTAGTTTAGTATGAAACATACCTTTTGAAAAACGCGCACTCGTCGTCGTTGCAGATTTTCGCTTCGTCAAGGCGGCAGTTGACGTGGAAAACGTGACCGATCTCCTGCCGCTCGGGACTGCCGTAGATCTTCATTACGGCAGACACGCCGCGGCTTTTGAGCAGATCATACATCGGCTTGGCGGCCGGCAGCAGGAAATCAGCATAGCTCGACATGACAAAAGATGGCGGGTAGTTCGGCGTGATATGGCTTACCGTATCGACCATTTGCAGCAGCTTTTCAGACGGTTCGCTGTCTATAATGCCCAGATATTCCAAAAAGACTTCATCTTTTCGTTCCAGCGCGAGCTTTTTGCCGTCGTAAGCGCCGCAATTCAGGCCAAGAGCAAGAACATGAACATCGGGAACGTCAAAATCAAAAAGCGCTGCGAAAGTCGGGTCTGTCAGCAGCGCGGCGTAGTGGCTGACAAGCTGCCCGCCCGCCGAGTCGCCGACCATGGCCAGCCTATCCTTGTCGATGAGATATTCCGCGCCGTGGTTCGCGACAAACTGCATGGCGGCGTTTATGTCCTCGACCGCCGCGGGAAAGCGATTTTCGGGCGCAAGGCGGTAGTTGATATTCACAACAGCAAAACCACGCAGCGCGAGCCGCATACAATAATGCTGATAGATCTCCTTATTTCCGTAGACCCAACCGCCGCCGTGAACATTGACGATCGTCGGCTGAAGCCCCTCGGCGTCATTGCGAACGTACACGTCAAGCAAATTAGCTTGACCGTGAGGACCGTAAGAAATATCGTCAAAGCGGCGAATCTCATCGGGCGTTGCAAGCCCCTTATCGCGTTCGCGGTCGCCGATCGCCCAATTCACGCGAATATCTCGAACTGTTTTACTTATCTGCATAGTGCACCTCCAAATCCGAAGCAACGAAGCTGCGGTTAACATTCACATTGCGTATGGAATCATCGGTCGGAAAAACCGCCTTTGATTTTGTGAATTTCCTTACCATTCTATGGTAGCTTTCGACAGCGTTCGTCGTATATATTATCTTCCTGATCTCCTGCGGATATTCAAAGAATGTTGTCAGTTCAGCCCAGTTTTTGTCCCAGGACTTTAAGATATTCGGGTATTTCCTATCCCATTTCTCACGGAACTCTTCCTTGGCAAATTCTGCGTCGTCAAGATTGACTGCACCGTAGATTTTCTTTAAATCAGCGCATACAGTTTTTCTGCCCTTATAAGGCACGAATTTACAGCTGTTCCTGATCTGATGAACGATGCAGAGCTGATTCTTTGCCTTTGGGAAAATAGCGTTGATCGCATCACAAAGTCCTGTCAGATTATCGTGACAAGCGATGAAAATGTCCGTGACTCCGCGGTTTTTAAGATCTGAGCATATACTTGCGTAAAAGCTTGCTGACTCATTTTCTGAGATCCATGTTCCAAGAATCTCCTTCTGACCCTCCATGTTGATACCGAGTACAGAGTACACGCACTTATTGATGATTTTATTGTCCTTGCGCGAATTAAAAACGATTCCATCAAAGAAAACGACATGGTATATTTTGTCAAGAGGTCTGTTCTGCCACTCGTTTACTTCGGGAAGGATCTTGTCGGTTATACGGGAAATGAGTCCCTGAGAAACTTCTGAACCGTAGATCTCATGAAGAGTATCCTCAATATCACGCTGAGACATTCCCTTAGCGTACATCGCCATGATCTTCTGCTCAATTTCGTCTGTACGGGTCTGTCCTTTTTCGATGACTTTAGGTTCAAATTCACCGTTTCTGTCACGGGGAACGGCTATTTCACACTCGCCGTAATCGCTGGAAATGGTCTTTTTGCCGTAACCATTTCTACTGTTTCCGGAGTTGTTGCCTGCGGCAGAATGCTTCTCATAACCCAGATGCTCATCCATCTCAGCTTCAAGCATCTGCTCGATAGTTCCTGCAAACAAACGCTTGAGTTTAGCCTGAATATCGCCTGTGCTTTCGCACTCCGCCATGATGAGCTTCACAAGCTCCATTTCCTTCTCGCTTAAACCGTGATCTCTTGTTTTCATTACAATCTACCTCCAAATTTCTTTGTGGGTATTATTGTCATTTACACGGTTGGGTATTCAGACTCGTATGAAAGTGTCAATACGCCGCTTATTTCTTTGAGAGTTTCAAAAAAAAAAACATTATATTTCTTTAACTTGTCTATATAACCAGAAACCTTCGTTGTTAAATTATTGATATTTTCAGTATCAACATATTTTGGCAAGGCCTAATAAATATCCCCAATAAGATAATGTCTAATATGAATCTCCATAGAAATGATTTTGTAAATTTGGTCATGTCTTTCTCCTGTTATCAAATTATAATTTCAATAGCGTTGCTTACTTGTGTATATGAATGTGTGGTAGAATCATAATCAGTACACAATAATACTGTATATACTCCTTCCGGCACATCCTTTCGCAATTTGAATTCGTTTATTTCACTTGCATCGACAATTTTTTGAATTTCACCGTCCTTGACTATAAGCCAACATATATTTTCTAATTCTGAATTATCGCTCTTTGTAACAGTATATAAATCAGAATTTTCTTTCACAGATATATTTTCTGAATATGACGGCGAATTTTTTTTCTCAACCAACTGAATTGATTCTATGTATCCCAAATTCTTTCCATCTTTATCAGTATAAAACTCAATTTGAAACTCATCATTGTTATTAGCTGATTTTATCAAGTCATTATAATAGTCAAACTCTGATTTACTAAGACTTAATCTTAGTTGAGTATTTATGCTTTCATTATATACTTTTAATTTGTCTGAATCCGCATAAACTCCATAAAAATTATACAATTGAGTAGCCTGAACACCTTGAAATCGTGATGGATAAGAAGATTTTTTCGATTTTTTTGTATAAACCGAAATATTATCATCTTGCTTGGTTAAATTAATAGTTTTCTTAAAAGCACTTCCGTTGCTTATTTTTTGCACAACAGAAATTTCTTCAATTAGATTTTTTATGCCGTATGTACTATACTGAGACTGAACAGATATAAAATTCATCCACAATATTGAAACAAAACACGAAAATACGACTCCAACAATTTTATGACCTAAACCGTAACCTTTTTCATTAAAGAATGTTACAGCCGATTTTATCATAAACATGATCATAAAAAATGCTAGTACAATTGCTGAGATTGCTTTAATTTTCAAAAATAAACAAACTAAATTTATATTTTCTTGACCAATCAATGAGTTTGGAGCAAAAAAATTCAATAATATATTTCCGAATATCAGCACTAACAAAAACCAACCGCAATTATTATAAATTGTTTTAATAGCTTTCATATTTTCCCCTACAAAATCTCCTCATTAATATGTTTGATATTGTTATATGCGTATTTATCATATACATAATCAACATCATCAATAGTTATAGTTTTTGTCTTACACGCAACTTCGACACTTTTTCGCTTTTGGCTTTTCCTTCATCATCCAGCGTTGCAAGCACAATAGCATAACCAATTTCCTCACTATATCCCTCCAACTTTTCAATGATTCAGATATTATCATTCTTAATACCATACTATATTTCTCATTATGATAGCGATCTTTAATTATAAAATTCCTCTATTCTTATTGGAACTATTACCAATCACGCCCACTTTCATCTCTTCCCACTATATGCCCGTCATTAAGATCAAAAATGTATCTTCCGCCCCACCAATCATTTAACTGAAGCAGATTAGTTTCTTTCCTGACATACATACCAACATATGGGGTTAATTTTTTATTTTCATATTCCCTTGATAAGTATTTTCTGCTTTGAACACGCCAACCTATTGTTCCGTCAAAGTTTACCGAATAGACGTTATCACATTCATTTTTTATGCAACTATCCAGTAAGATCAATATTTGAGATTTTAAAATTAAAACTTGTTCAATTTTGTACGGAAAAGTTACTTTATTAGAATTAATGTAAAGAGTTTTTCCATTCGTTTCAACTATCGGTAACATAAAATCTTCTCCTTTTATAGTGGTCTGAAATTGCCAAATGAATTAAAATATTGACCCATTAAATCAAATTGTAATCCCCCTCCCAAACCCCATTCTGAAACTTCATTTGCTATACCAAAACGTACCTCTGTACCAGCCGGTAGTTCTACATCACAAATATGTGTTGGCTCATATGGTAATGCAAACTTATCTTTAATTTGCTTTGAAGACAATCCTTGAATCTCTTCATAGTTCATTACTCACTGGCCCTTTGCACTTGTTATGTTTTCGGTATACACTCTAACAAACGTGGTATCTTCAGTTAATTCGATAGTTGTTACATTAGTTCCCGGCTTATAAGGGGGATTTGTATATCCATTTTGTTTTAAAATTTCATTTACGTTTTCAGCTGAATTAAAATCAATTACATCAGAGCATGCCCAAGAAGGAATATCATCATATTTTGACATCAAAAAAAAAATTCATCATCCTGTTTAGAAGCAGTTTTTACAAACGATTTCGCTGCGTCATCGTCAAGGTTATTAATTAGCTTGACAAGATCATCGCCGCCCCTAACAGCAACTTTAACGCCATCATCACCATAGTCTCTTATCAAAGCTGCAACAGCGTCTTTATCCAAAATCTTATTTATCACAGCAATTGCTACATCATCATACTTAGAAAGAATAGCAACAATATCAGAAGCTTGACCGGATTTGAATATTGAGTCAAGCAACTCAGGAGATATCTTTTTGGAAACCTCATATCCGCATACCTTTGCAACCTCTTCTTTAGCGTATTGCTTTAAGAAATACCTCTGGTATAATTCGCATGAATACGTTAGCTATCGGTTCTAAAAATGCTCCGCCAGCAAGAAAAATTGTATGCGTTATGCAGTCCATTTTAGTTCGTGCAGCAAGTTGTTCTGCCGCAGCAGTGTTGCCGTCCATTGCTAATCTGTACAACTTTAAACTATCCAGCCAAAAATCAACAGCATGATAAATTATCGAAGTTGTGAGAGCAAAAATTTACAGTTTCACTTTAACTCCATAAATTTCATCATCTTCACCGATCAACAGCCAACAAAAATCACAAATGCAATACATATTCAGGCTACAAGGATGTCTATTGTTTAGGTAGAAAATAGAATTATTTTCATAAAAAATAAACAAAATTATCCTTTTCATTTTCAATTTTAAAATACCTATGAGTATAATTGCATTCAATCATACTAAATAAGCAGTAATCATTTTTATCAATAAATAATGAATCAAACTGATTACTGTTTATCTTCATTGAATCAGAAACAAAAAATGATATATATTCAATAATATTAGTTTTACTGTTTACTGCTATATCTAATGGTGTATGCTTTCTTTGATGATCATAGTAAAAGGCATGATAAATAATATCACTAGGATCACTTCGACATGTTTTCTGAACTTTATACATTGTGAAATTATCTTTTTTACTTATACAGTCAATAATCAAATCATATTGAAAACTATATCGTTGTTGTATAAGATATAATTCATAATCATCTGAAATATATTTAATTTTCATATGATCACCTATCCTTCATAAAATGCATGGAAAACTACTACTTCTTTAGTGTCAATTCCGAACACCCAACCGCCAAAGTTAAGATCTTCATATCTGCCTAAAGGTTTGCTTGCAAGTTCTCCCATTGCTTGATTTAAAGCAGATACATAACTTTCTAACATCAATTGACTTCTTAAATCAATTGAAAAACTTGTTTCACCAAATCGACCAACATACTTCCCCATATGTTCCGTAGCATTCGCATTAGTTCACACTACATTTGTTTCGGTATTAAGATTTATATAAAATTCTTTTAAATAATCATCGGGAATACGCAAATCCAGTTCTTTTTTAAGTTCATGAAAATATTTTTTCCATTGAATTGAAATTTTTTCCCACCAACCATCAATTGAGGTTTTAATAAGTATAGCCTCATTATTATCACCCCAATCATAACATATGCAGCATCCGCAAGCACCTTGACCATAATTAAAGCGCATATCAAAATAGTCACAATACTTGAATCCCAGACTAAATTCTTCATGTCCATTGCCGTAAAAAGCGTCTATCAAATTAAAATCCGAAACTAAACTACCAAAATATTTTTTCATTTCAGTTTCAACAGCTTGGGCTTTTATTTCTGCTTGATTTTCATTCATTATAAAAACCCCTTTGCTTTTAAAAATTTCTTGGGAATTTGCTTTTTTACATCTGTCGTTATACATTTTATCAAACTGTCACAAAGCTTCAAAGTCGGTATTAAGCGATGACGAAAATAGCATTTTCTTTTCACTGCGATTTGTTATGATAAAAAAAATATAAGTTGTTATCTCTAATTTCAACCTCAAATGGATAATAATCATAAACGATTGAAGACATTTTATTATTACAAAAAGTAACAGTATCTATTAAATGCTTGTCATAACTACGTATTTTTTGAGTTAATGTTCTAAGTAAATTAAATTTTTCATCTAATTCCATACCAAAAAATCTCCTACTGGTAGTAAATCAATATATCCGTATTTATTTTTTAAATACTCCCATTCATTCCACAATGATTTTCCTTTGAAATTTATATCGGTTGGGTCATGTGAAAAACGAATTGTTTTACCCGCTTGAACCCCCGTATACTCCTCCAGCAACAAGCTTTCAAGATAAGAAGAAACATACCCCGAAGCAAAGCGATAAGTATTTAGGTGTTATCGTCATCCGAATAATATTTTTCTATTGTATTTAAAAAATATAAAATTTTCCGCCTTTACATTTACAAGCTTGAGGTAAAACTGATTTTAAATTTTCTATTCTTTCACTCATATATTTAAGATCTATTCCCGATAAATTCTCAGTAGCCCAATCCCCTAATGCATTTAATTCTGACATAATAATATTTAAATCGCCCACATCAAAATCGCATCCATCTTTAAACAGTTTAACTTTGGATTCACATATTGCCTTAACCCAATAACGTTGATAGAAAACCTCAGATGATATATTTTCACTGAAAATAAGTTCAGTGTTTTTATCATTAATATCTCCACTATATCGATATAAACCAACAGACACTACTATCAACCTCCATAGACAGCTGAAAAATTATAATCTGGATAAAGAATTCCAAGTTGTTCCAGACAATCCTCAACGGCTATTTTCAATTCAGGTGTATCTGCATTTATTCTAAATACGTAACTCCTGACATCTTTTAACTCACTAGATAAAAAACTATATTCTTCACCATCAATATAAACGCTAAATTCATTCTGAGAAAGTGCCTTTATTCTATTCTCACCTTTTTTTAAGATTTGCTTATTTGCCCATTGAGTTTCAGTTTGTGGAACATCTGGATTTTCTATATATAATCCTCTCGCATTTTTATCTTCGTATATCACTTTCGTAGCAAAATCTATCTCATCAATTTCTGTATTAATAATGCCATGAATTTCAACCTCGTTAAAATTTATTCCACCTTTTTTATTGACAAGACTAATCAAATCATCTGTAAATCTATCACAATTTTCAAATAACTTGAAGAACTCTCTGTCTTGCTTAGAAGCAATCTCCATAAACCTTTCTAATGCCGCATCATCAAGCTTCGCCAAAGCCCCGACGAGATTATTCCCACCTTTAGCAGCAATTCTAACGCCATCGTCGCCATAGTCTCTTATCAAAGCTACAACAGCGTCTTTATCCAAAATCTTATTTATCGCAACAATTTCTTCATCATCATACTTAGAAAGAATAGCAACAATATCAGAAGCTTGACCGGATTTGAATATTATTCTACAAAAAATAAAAAAGTCCGCAAACGAAATGTTTACGGACTAACGCTCCCCAAGTTGGACTCGAACCAACGACCCTGCGGTTAACAGCCGCATGCTCTACCGACTGAGCTATTGAGGAATATGTGAAAAGAGAAAGGACTTACCTTTCTCTTTTCTTGTGTCGGCGATTACCTATCTTTCCAGCCCGTTGCCAGGCAAGTATTTTCGGCGTAGATGAGCTTAACTTCTGTGTTCGGCATGGGAACAGGTGGGACCTCATCGCAATCATCACCGACTTTTTAAAGACCGTTTTAACAGCCTCAAAATTGAATAAGAAAACTTCTTTCAAATCATAAACTAAGGTTAAGCCCTCGACCGATTAGTACTCGCTAGCTGAATGTGTTACCACACTTACACTTTGAGCCTATCAACCCGGTAGTCTTCCGGGGGTCTTACTCCTTTAAGGATGGGATATCTTATCTTAAGGGCGGCTTCACGCTTAGATGCCTTCAGCGTTTATCCGTTCCGCACATAGCTGCCCAGCTGTGCCACTGGCGTGACAACTGGTGCACCAGAGGTGCGTCCATCCCGGTCCTCTCGTACTAGGGACAGCTCCTTGCAAATATCCTACGCCCACGACAGATAGGGACCGAACTGTCTCACGACGTTCTGAACCCAGCTCGCGTACCGCTTTAATTGGCGAACAGCCAAACCCTTGGGACCGAATACAGCCCCAGGATGCGATGAGCCGACATCGAGGTGCCAAACCTCCCCGTCGATGTGGACTCTTGGGGAGATCAGCCTGTTATCCCCAGGGTAGCTTTTTATCCGTTGAGCGACGGCATTTCCACTCACATACCGCCGGATCACTAACTCCAACTTTCGTTACTGCTCGAACCGTCATTCTCGCAGTTAGGCTCGCTTTTGCGTTTACACTCTGATGCATGGTTTCCATCCATGCTGAGCGAACCTTTGAGCGCCTCCGATACTTTAGGAGGCGACCGCCCCAGTCAAACTGCCCACCTAACAATGTCCCCCAGCCAGTTTCATGGCTGCAGGTTAGAATTCCAGCACTCCAAGAGTGGTATCCCAAGGTTGACTCCGCAAAAGCTGACGCCTGTGTTTCCCAGTCTCCCACCTATCCTGTACATGAAATACCGAAATCCAATATTAGGCTGCAGTAAAGCTCCATGGGGTCTTTCCGTCTAGTCGCGGGTAACCGGCATCTTCACCGGTACTACAATTTCGCCGGGCGGGTTGTCGAGACAGTGCCCAGATCGTTACACCATTCGTGCGGGTCAGAACTTACCTGACAAGGAATTTCGCTACCTTAGGACCGTTATAGTTACGGCCGCCGTTTACCGGGGCTTCAATTCAATGCTCTCACATCTCCTCTTAACCTTCCGGCACCGGGCAGGTGTCAGCCCCTATACGTCATCTTTCGATTTAGCAGAGACCTGTGTTTTTGCTAAACAGTTGCCTGGGCCTATTCTCTGCGACCTGCTCTCGCAGGCACCCCTTATTCCGAAGTTACGGGGTCAACTTGCCGAGTTCCTTAACAACCCTTCTCCCGTTGGCCTTAGAATCCTCTTCCTATCTACCTGTGTCGGTTTGCGGTACGGGCGCCTTAGCATACCATGCAGCTTTTCTTGTCTTCGTCCAGACTTGCTTCCCTACTAATTTTCGGTCCCTTACGACCGGGTCAACCATCGCCCGGCTCAAGTCCTTTCAAAGCGTCCCTGCATTTAAGTTTCGGCGGCTACGGAATTTCAACCGTATGTGCATCGGCTACGCATTTAAGCCTCACCTTAGCTCCCGGCTTACCCTGAGCGGACGAACCTTCCTCAGGAAACCTTAGATTTTCGGCCATTATGATTCTCACATAATTCTCGCTACTCATTCCGGCATTCTCACTTCTGTAAAGTCCACCAGCGCTTCCGCTCTGACTTCACCCCTTACACAACGCTCTCCTACCACTGTGTCATAAGACACAATCCTAAGCTTCGGTATACTGTTTAGCCCCGTTGAATTTTCGGCGCAGAGTCACTCGACCAGTGAGCTATTACGCACTCTTTTAATGTATGGCTGCTTCTAAGCCAACATCCTGGTTGTTTATGCAATTCCACATCCTTTTCCACTTAACAGTATTTAGGGACCTTAGCTGTAGATCTGGGCTCTTTCCCTTTCGACAACGAAACTTATCTCACGCTGTCTGACTCCCGTAAAACAATTATCCGGCCTTCTTAGTTTGATAAGGTTCAGTAATCTCTCGACCCCTAGCCTATTCAGTGCTTTACATCCGGTAATCTATTACGAGGCTAGCCCTAAAGCTATTTCGGAGAGAACCAGCTATATCCGAGTTCGATTGGAATTTCTCCGCTACCCACATCTCATCGCCGGCCTTTTCAACGGACGTGCGTTCGGCCCTCCATGGAGTTTTACCTCCACTTCAGCCTGGACATGGGTAGGTCACACGGTTTCGGGTCTATTGCATACGACTTGACGCCCTTTTCAGACTCGCTCTCGCTTCGGCTCCGAGCCTTAAGCTCTTAACCTCGCCGCATACAATAACTCGCCGGACCATTCTACAATAGGTACCCGATCACACGTTGATGTGCTCTCGGTGCTTGTAAGCACAGGGTTTCAGGTTCTTTTTCACTCCCCTCCCGGGGTTCTTTTCACCGTTCCTTCACAGTACTTTTCGCTATCGGTCATTGGGTAGTATTTAGGCTTGGAGGGTGGTCCCCCCCACTTCCCACGGGATTCCTCGTGTCCCGCGGTACTCGGATTCGACTCGCTCATTCTCACTTCGCTTACATGACTCTCACATTCTTCGGTATGTCTTCCCATACATTTCAGCTCGCTCAAATGAATACTAAATGTCGTCCAAAACCCCGGAGGTATTGCTACTTCCGGTTTAGCCTCTTCCGCTTTCGCTCGCCACTACTCACAGAATCTCGGTTGATTTCTCTTCCTCGCCCTACTTAGATGTTTCAGTTCAGGCGGTTCCCCTCATACAGCTATTTTATTCACTGTATGATGCATGAGCTTCACTCATGCGGATTGCTACATTCGGATATCTGCGGATCAATTCATGCTTGCTGATCCCCGCAGCTTTTCGCAGCTTACCACGTCCTTCTTCGGCTCCCAATGCCAAGGCATTCTCCCTGCGCTCTTATTAGCTTAACCATTTGAATTATGATTTGAATTCTCTCTAGCAATTTTCTTGCTACAGTTGTTTTAAGCAAATATTGCAGTTTGATAAAAATCTCTTTTTATCACCCGACTTAAATCTTTCGATTTTTGTCGTTCATTTTTTCCTCATTTGCATTACTTTGTTTTCTTATTCAATTTTCAAGCTGCTTGCCTTCAGGAATGTTAATTCCTTCTCGGTCTTCGTCCTCTCGGACTAGTGGGCACAAATGGACTCGAACCATCGACCTCACGCTTATCAGGCGTGCGCTCTAACCACCTGAGCTATGCGCCCATTCGGTTAAACCTCTTTGGCTCTTCCTCTCTCTGTCCCCTTTGGTGGAGATGAGGAGGATCGAACTCCTGACCCCCTGCGTGCAAGGCAGGTGCTCTCCCAGCTGAGCTACACCCCCGTTTAGGGTTTCATCCATGCCGGATGTCAGAATTTTCCCTTGTGCTTCTTGTAAAGATACCTTATTAGGCACCCTCAAAATTGAACAACTTCCAACGCTTAACTCTTGTCTGACCGGAGTTTCAAACCGTTTCTTTCGGTTTGTTTCTCCTTAGAAAGGAGGTGATCCAGCCGCACCTTCCGATACGGCTACCTTGTTACGACTTCACCCCAGTCATCAATCCCACCTTCGGCAGCGCCCCTCCTTGCGGTTAGGCTACTGACTTCGGGTGTTACCAACTCCCATGGTGTGACGGGCGGTGTGTACAAGGCCCGGGAACGTATTCACCGCGGCATGCTGATCCGCGATTACTAGCAATTCCGACTTCATGCAGGCGGGTTGCAGCCTGCAATCCGAACTAAGACTGCTTTTTTGGGGATTTGCTCCACATCACTGCTTAGCTTCCCTCTGTTTACAGCCATTGTAGTACGTGTGAGGCCCAGGTCATAAGGGGCATGATGATTTGACGTCATCCCCACCTTCCTCCGTGTTGTCCACGGCAGTCTATCTAGAGTGCTCTTGCGTAGCAACTAAATACAAGGGTTGCGCTCGTTGCGGGACTTAACCCAACATCTCACGACACGAGCTGACGACAACCATGCACCACCTGTCTTCACGTTCCCCGAAGGGCACTCCAAAATCTCTTTCGGATTCGATCGATGTCAAGACCTGGTAAGGTTCTTCGCGTTGCTTCGAATTAATCCACATACTCCACTGCTTGTGCGGGCCCCGTCAATTCCTTTGAGTTTCAGTCTTGCGACCGTACTCCCCAGGTGGATTACTTATTGTGTTAACTGCGGCACGGAAGGGGTCAGTCCCCCACACCTAGTAATCATCGTTTACGGCGTGGACTACCAGGGTATCTAATCCTGTTTGCTCCCCACGCTTTCGAGCCTCAGCGTCAGTAAAAGCCCAGTAAGCCGCCTTCGCCACCGATGTTCCTCCTGATCTCTACGCATTTCACCGCTACACCAGGAATTCCGCTTGCCTCTACTTCACTCAAGAAAAACAGTTTCAAATGCAGGTCAGGGGTTGAGCCCTAGGTTTCACATCTGACTTGCCATCCCGCCTACGCTCCCTTTACACCCAGTCATTCCGGACAACGCTCGCTCCCTACGTATTACCGCGGCTGCTGGCACGTAGTTAGCCGGAGCTTTCTGAACAGGTACCGTCATTATCGTCCCTGTACACAGAGGTTTACAATCCGAAAACCTTCTTCCCTCACGCGGCATCGCTGCATCAGAGTTTCCTCCATTGTGCAATATTCCCCACTGCTGCCTCCCGTAGGAGTCTGGGCCGTGTCTCAGTCCCAATGTGGCCGTTCAACCTCTCAGTCCGGCTACTGATCGTCGGCTTGGTGGGCCGTTACCTCACCAACTACCTAATCAGACGCGAGCTCATCTTTCAGCGATAAATCTTTGATAGTAAAAACATGCGAATTTACTATGTTATGCGGTATTAACGATCGTTTCCAATCGGTATCCCCCTCTGAAAGGCAGGTTGCTCACGTGTTACTCACCCGTCCGCCACTAAGTTATCTAAGCAAGCTCAAATAACTTCGTTCGACTTGCATGTGTTAAGCGTGCCGCCAGCGTTCGTCCTGAGCCAGGATCAAACTCTTAATAAAGTTGTATCCTAATGTTGATCTCTCAACAATTATGATCTCAGTACGTCCTTTTGAATTTCTTGCGAAATCACTGACGTTTTAAATCTTGCATTTTTAGTCTTTACTTGACTTCTCTTACTTTTCTCAAAGTAATTTACAAGGGTTTTGTATTCGTTAGTCATTGTTCAATTTTCAAGATGCCTTACAATCGAAAATGGTCTTTTTCGATCTAGCTCTCTTTTTCTCACTCGGTTTTTAGTTCCTTGTGAAGAGTGCTTATCTATTATATCACATTTTCTTTTTGTTTGTCAACCCTTTATTTTGCAAACTCTTTATGAACAAGTTTTAGGCTTTATTCATAATTTTGTTCGTTTACCTTTATTCCTTACTAACTTCGCTTACGCTCGTTAGTGGCGGGTCAACTATTTTATTATATCACTTTATCACTTATTTGTCAATTAACTTCGTTTTAAAAATTTTTGAACAAATTGTTAAGTGGTTAAGTAATATTTACTTTGTTTATCGCTATCTTTAAGACTTGGCTTTGAACTTCTTCCTCTGACTTTCCTCGGCTCCCGCCGCTTGTTTTTCAGTGCCTTTCGTTCCGCCGTCCCTGACAGCTTTATTATTATATCACTCTTTTTCCTTCTTGTCAACTCTTTTTTCGCTTTTTTCTTAGGTTTGTAGGTGTGCATAATTTAATTCTACTATTCGCCGACATTTTGTACACTATTATTACACCATCCACAAAAAAGCGCCGTTTCAGCCGAAACAGCGCCTTGATTTTATATATTGTTGCAGACTACATAGTCCAGCACCCTGCCGTACAGGTCTGAAGGGTTCTCTACCATCTTCCTCTGCATATGCTGCGCCTGCTCCAGATCGGGCGCGAAGAGCGAAAGCTCCATCAGCACTACCCCGCTGTCATGCACTATGCACTTCACTACGCAGCCCTTGTCCGTTTCCTCTATTTCCGTCTTTACGCTCTGCTCGTTCTTTATTTTTGCGAACAGGCGCAGTCCCGAGGCGAGTATGCGGTCGCGCACGCTTTTGGGCACAAGCCGCTTGAAGCTCTCTGCTCCCGCTCTGCCTTTCTCTGAGAGCACATAGTACTCCGCACCGTCGCGCTCTTCGCATAGTATCGTCCCCGATTCCAGCATCTCTTTCACCGCTTGAGTATAGAGAAAATAGTCCACTATCCCCTCCCCCGTCGCGATCTCCATAAGCTGCAAAGGTGTGCAGTCCTGCTCTGTCTGGTTCAGAAAATACGCCAGCAGCAGCTTTACCTCGTACACCTCACGCGGATTAAGCACATCGGGATTTATATCAGGATACTGATACATTTCACTGCTCCTCTCAATATACCTTTACACATCAATTCTTATAGCCCCCCGCTTCCGCTCAGGCTTCGTCCTTTTCGTCGCCGGCATCGGGGGTGATCAAAAATTTGGATACTGCAGCATATGGTTCAGCAGCGCTATGTTCACCGCCGCCTCTACGCATGGTACAGCTCTTGGCACTACGCAGGGGTCGTGCCTGCCCTTTATCTCTATCGTTTCGTTGGTGCGGTTCTTCATGTCGATGGTCTGCTGCGGCTGGGCTATCGAGGGCGTAGGCTTAAATGCCACCCTCAGCGTTATAGGCATACCCGTAGATATTCCGCCCAGTATTCCGCCCGCAAAGTTCGAGCGCGTTACCACATGGCCCTTGTCGTCAACGTAAAATTCGTCGTTGTCTCACTGCCCAACATCTTGCTTGCGTTAAAGCCCGCGCCGAATTCCAGACCCTTTACCGCGGGTATGCCGAATATCAGCTGCGCAATGCTGTTCTCTAATCCGTCGAATATAGGCGAACCGATGCCCGCTGGCACGTTCACGGCTATGCACTCTACCACGCCGCCTACGCTGTCCATCGACATTCTAGCCTTTTCTATATCGCGCTTCATGCGCTTGCCCTTTTCGTCGTTTATAACGGGGAACGCTTTTTCGCGTATGCGCATGATGTCCTCGCGTGAGGTAACTACCGAGTCAAACGAATCGTCCTTTATTTTGTGTATCTCGGCGATGTGCGCGCCTACATAAATGCCGCGCTTTTCAAGTATCTGTCCGCATACCGCGCCCGCAAAACAAAGCGGCGCTGTAAGTCTGCCCGAGAAATGTCCGCCGCCGCGAACGTCGTTGAATCCGCGGTATCTCAGCGCGCCAGTATAGTCGGCATGACCGGGGCGCACGAGGGTATCCAGTTTCGACTTCATATAGTCCTGCGAATGCTGGTCGGTATTCTGTATAAATGCGCAGAGCGGCGTGCCGGTAGTTTTTCCGTTCAGAAAGCCCGACATTATCTGCGGCAGGTCTTTTTTTCGCGGCGCTGAGTAGAGGTCGCGTCCTTCTTAGGTGCGCGGCGCGCCATGAATTGCAGCAGCTTATCCATATCTATCGATTCTCCGGGCGGCACGTTATCCATTACCACGCCGATAGCGGGGCCGTGGCTCTCGCCGAATACGGAAAATGAAATATTATTGCTCCATGTTGATGCCATTGTCAAATTCCTCCTTATACGTCCTCAGCAGCCCGCCGCGAACGTACATTATATAAAACGCCCTAGCTAGGGTGTCATATTCTCTCTATATCCGCGCCGAGCGACTCGTACACCTCAAAGAAATCGGGATACGATTTGCTGACGCACTGCGCGCCCAGTATAGTTATCGGCGCATCGCTGCGGGTAGCCGCCATTGCCATAGCCATAGGTATGCGGTGGTCGTTAAAGTCGGGCACTATGCCGCCTGTAAGCCTGCTCACGCCCTCTATTATAAGCCCGTCCTCGCGCTCGGTGACCTTGCCGCCCACGGCGTTCAGGCTGCGGGTTATCGCCGCCAATCGGTCGCACTCTTTTATGCGCAGGCGCGCGGCATTGGTGATGTACGACGTACCCTCGCAAAAGCTCGCGAGCACCGCCAATATCGGCACAAGGTCGGGTATGTCTGAGCAGTCGGCGGTAAAGGGCGCAAGCTTGCCGTTTTCGCGGCGGCAGCCCTCTATTATCCGCACTATCTCTTTATCGCCCTGAAATGAATTTTCGTTCAGCCCGCCTATCTCGATGTCAGAGCCTAGCGCTTTCGCAACGTAGAAAAACGCCGCCTGCGAATAATCGCCCTCTACCGCTCCGCTGAAAGGCTCGTACTGCTGACCGCCTTTCACAAAATAGCCGTTTTCCGCAGTCTGCACCTCGCAGCCGTAGTCTTTCAGCGTGCCGATGGTTATGTCGACATACGGCTTCGACTCCAAATGCGAAGTCAAGATTATCTCGCTGTCGCCATCCAGCATAGGCAGCGCCAGCAGCAGACCTGTTATGAACTGCGAGGATATTCCCCCGCTGATGTAAAATTTACCGCCCGTAAGATTGCCGCTTACAGAAAAAGGCATAGTATTGTTGTAGTCAAAAGTCACCCCATGCTTCGGGAACTCCTCCAGATAGGGTGTTATCGGGCGCTCGGGCAATCTGCCGCTGCCGATGAACGTGGTATCTACGCCCAGTGCGCACGCCACAGGTATCAGAAAGCGCAGCGTAGAGCCGCTCTCGCAGCAGTCAAGCGTCGCCTTTTCCGGCAGCTTTTCTATGCCATTTATCACCGCGGTGCTGCCGCTGAGCTTCACCTGCGCGCCCAGCGCTTCAAGGCAGCCGAGGGTCGCTAGTATGTCCTTTGAGGGGTATACCTTTTCGATGACCGACTCGCCCTTTGCGAGCGCCGCCGCCGTCATCATTCTATGCGCCACGCTCTTTGAGGGGGGCACTGTTACCGCGCCCGAAAGCAGCTTCGGCGTTATTTTTATATCCATATATTTACTCCAAATGCTTTTACATTTCGTCTAAAACAGCCGCTATCTCTTCCTCGGCTATCGGCTTTGCGTACACGTTCTCTCCGAACTGCATAACGTCGCCGATCTCCTTTTGGAAAACAAAGCGCAGCTTGCCGTTTCTGACCTTTTTATCGGTGTAAAGCTTTTTCACAAGCTCGGCGCGGTTGATATAATCGGGTATCCCTACCGGCAGTCTTGCCGCCTTGTAAAGATCTATCACGCGCTGCATATTTTCCTGCGAGATGTAGCCCAGCTTGTTGCCGAGGCGCACCTGCGCCGCCATGCCTATCGCGACAGCTTCGCCGTGAAGCAGTCTGTAACCGCTGAGCGTTTCTATCGCCCTGCCGACGGTGTGGCCGAGATTGAGCGTTTCGCGCAGACCAGATTCACGTTCGTCAAGCATAACTACTTTATACTTCACTGCGCAGTTGTGCTCGGCTATGTATTCGCAGGCGGCTCTGTCGCCCGCAAAGATCTTGTCTACGTTCTTTTCCAGATATTCAAAAAGCTCAAGGTCGCCGAGGCAGCCGTGCTTTATGGTTTCGCTAAGGCCGCTCGCCACCTGCTCGATGGGCAGAGTTTTCCATGCGTCAATGTCTATATACACCTTTTTAGGCTGGTTGAAAATACCTATCAGATTTGTCGCTAGGGGGGTATCTACCGCCGTTTTTCCGCCGACGGAAGCGTCAGCCGCCGCAAGCAGAGTGGTAGCGTAATTTGCAAAAGGCACTCCCCTGCCGTATGTGCCCGCCACAAAGCCCGCAAGGTCGGTAACTACACCGCCGCCCACCGCGAGCACCGCGCAGTCGCGCCTAAAGCCCGCCGCGAGCATAGAGTCCTCAACGAACTCTTTCATCTCGCGCGTTTTGCTCTCTTCGCCCGCGGGTATCATGAAAAGTTTGGCTTCAAAGCCCGCGTTTTCCAGCCGCGCGCGTATGTCCTCGGCGTAAAGGTCGAGAACGTTTGAATCTGTGACAACGGCTATCCTGCGCACACTGCCGAAAAGCCCGTTTTCGATGTCGCCCACGCATTTATCCTGAAGCGCGCCGCCAATCTCTATATCATAAGAATCGTCAACTACTCTTTTTAGCACAACGTTAAATTTCATATTGCCGTTCCTTTCATCATAAATTGACACATATTTATTATACACTATTTTCGGCGCGATTTCAAGTATTTTTTATAAATTCCGATATTATTTGTCGGAATTTAAGACCGATCTTCGCGCTGCTGTTTCAGCCGCTCGTGTTCCTCGCGTTCGCGCTTTGAGAACACACATCCGCAGTAATCCTGCCGATAAAGCGAATACACCGCTGAAAGCTCTATCGAGCGCTTGTATCCGCCGCGCTTTTTGAGGTCGCAGGGCAGATTTTTCACGCCGCAGATACCGCTCAGTTCCGCCGCTATCTCGTTCAGTTTGGCGGCGTTTTTGTACGGCGAGATGGAAAGCGTGGTCGTGAAGTAGTCGAAGCCCAATTCTTTAGCAAGCCATGCCGTCTTTTCCAATCGCTGACGGTAGCAGGCAAAACAGCGTTCGCCGCCCTCGGGGATATTTTCCAGACCTTTCACCGCCTCGTAAAAATCCTGCGGCTTATACTCGCCCTCTATGAAGCTGACGGGATTTTTCACCGGAAGCTGCGAGATGAGCCGTTTCTGCTCGGCAACGCGCTTGCGAAACTCCTCTTCGGGCGAGATGTTCGGGTTGTAGTAAAAAACCGTTATTGAAAAATACTGCGTAAGATATTCCAGCGTGTACGAAGAACATGGCGCACAGCAGCTATGCAGCAAAAGCGTAGGCGTTTCGCCCGCCGGTATGCTTTTTATCAGCTTGTCAAGTTCCAGCTGATAATTTATTTTACTGTCCATTTTTCAGACCTCTTTCGGTATAGTGTACATTTTTTTGGATAGATTATAAACTAGCGAATGTAAAAAGGGAGTGCATTTTTTTGAAACAAACTCACATTTTTAAAGACCCGCCAGGCGTTATCGCCTCAGCCGCTGTCGGCGGAAAAATGGAGGGCGAAGGGCCTATGGGCGAATATTTCGATAAGATAAACGACGACCCCTATATGTCTGCCGATACCTTTGAAAAGGGCGAAAGCAAACTGCAAAAGCAGGCGCTGCTGCATATGCTCGAAAAAGCGGGGCTGAAGGAAGCCGAGATAGACCTGCTTTTCGGCGGCGACCTGCTGAACCAGTGCACGGGCACGACATACGGCATACGCGAATTCGGCATACCCTTCCTCGGGCTGTACGGCGCTTGCTCGACTATGGCAGAGGGGCTGCTGATGGCTTCGGCATTCACGGCGGCGGGGTACGCAAAGCGCGCGGCGGCGGTGACCTCTTCGCACTTTTGCTCGGCGGAAAGGCAGTACCGCTACCCTCTTAACTACGGCGGACAGCGCCCGCCTACCGCCCAGTGGACGGCTACCGCGGGCGGAGCGCTATGTGTTTCCGCCGAGGGCAGGTCGCCCTACGTTCGTGGATTTACCGTCGGCAAGATAGAGGATCTCGGCGTTACCGACGCGAGCAACATGGGCGCGGCTATGGCGCCCGCAGCGTGGTCGACTATCTCGGCGTTTTTCAAAGACACGGGCAAGTCGCCCGCCGATTTCGACATAGTGCTAACGGGCGACCTCGGAAAAGTAGGCAGCCGTCTGCTCTGCGAACTTGCCGAGCGCGATGGTCACAACCTGCGCAACGTTCACAAAGACTGCGGAACGATGCTCTACTCATTCGACGAGCAGGACGTTCACGCGGGCGGAAGCGGCTGCGGCTGCTGCGCGGGCGTGCTTTGCGGGTATATTCTTCCCCGCATACGCACCGGCGAGTTTCAAAACGTGCTTTTTGCCGCAACAGGCGCGCTGATGTCGCCGACCCTCAATCAGCAGGGCGAGAGCATACCCTCTATCTCGCACGCCGTTTGGCTCTCGCACCGCCGCGGCTGTCCGAAAAATTAGTTTACGGAGGATATGACATGGAATATTTATGGGCATTTTTAGCAGGCGGCTGCATCTGCGCGGTGGGGCAGCTTCTTATAGACCTCACAAAGCTCACGCCCGCGCGAATACTGACGAGCTACGTCGTGGCAGGCGTGCTGCTCGGCGCGGTCGGGATATACAAGCCTTTCGCCGAAAAAGCGGGGGCGGGGGCAGCAGTACCGCTAACTGGCTTCGGCAATTTGATAGCCGAGGGCGTAAAAAAAGCGGTGGACGAGCAGGGTGCGCTCGGCATACTGACAGGCTCGCTGACGGCGGGCGCTACGGGCATAACCGCCGCGCTCGTGCTGGGTCTGCTGGCTTCGCTCTTTGCAAAAAGCTCGGCAAGAAGCTAATATTGCAAAAAAGGCGGATACTCTCCGCCTTTAAGGCAATACCGCACAACTATTGTGTGCAGATTGCGTCATCAGATTTTTCGTCAGATTGCCTAAAGCCGACGACGCTTAACTCGCGTTAAGCTAGGAGGTTTTGGGTGATATGACGGAAAATATGCAAGCAAGATGTGCACAAAGCCGCTAGGCGGTAGTTGTGCGGTGTTGCCTTAATTATTCTTCAAAAATAGAGTCTGCCGCGGGGATATATTCCTGCGCAACGTCCTCGATATTTCCGGCGTCGCAAAGCGCGGCTATCTCGGGTATCATGGGTATCTTGCCCAGCACCTCGATACCGTTTTCTGCCGCTATCTCGTCGATATGGCTCTCGCCGAACACCTTTATCTGCTTGCCGCAGTCGGGACATTTAACATAGCTCATATTTTCGACGATGCCGAGCACGGGTATGCGCATGAGCTTCGCCATATTCAGCGCCTTGGCGACTATCATCGAAACAAGCTCCTGCGGCGAGGTCACAACAATTATGCCCTCTATCGGAAGCTGCTGGAAAACCGTCAGCGGCACATCGCCCGTTCCGGGAGGCATATCTACGAACATATAGTCAACGTCGCCCCAAATAACGTCCGTCCAAAACTGGGTGACTGCTCCCGCGATGACGGGGCCGCGCCAAATAACGGGGTCAGTTTCATTATCTGTAAGCAGATTCAGCGACATCACCAAAACGCCACCCTTGCTCTTGCATGGAAAAAGCGCGTTTTCCGTAGCCTGCGCCCTGCCGTTTATGCCGAAAACTTTCGGTATAGAAGGGCCTGTAATATCGGCGTCGAGCACGGCTGCTTTAAATCCGCGGCGCTGAGCGTTCACCGCCATCAGCGAGGTAACGAGGGATTTTCCGACGCCGCCCTTGCCGCTTACCACGGCGATAACTTTCTTTATATGAGAACCTTCGTGCGGTCTGGCGATCTCAGGGCCGTGCGCCTCGCCGCATTTCTGACTGCATGAACTGCAGTCGTGAGTACATTCGCTCATTTTTATCCGTTCCTTTCAAAATTAGATTAAGTTTATTATAACACGTTTTGCGGCAATAGTCAACCGTGCGCACAAAAAAGTCCCCCGCCCGAAAGCGGAGGACTTTATGTTATTTAACTAAACAGTTGATTTTAGGATCAAGCCAGCTCAGCGAAATACTTGATGGTTCTAACCATCTGGCTGGTGTAGCTGTTCTCGTTGTCGTACCACGAAACAACCTGTACTTCATACAGATCGTCAGCGATCTTGGAAACCATGGTCTGAGTTGCATCGAACAGAGAACCGTATCTCATGCCGATAACGTCGGAAGAAACGATAGGATCGGTGTTGTAGCCGAAGGACTCAGAAGCAGCAGCCTTCATAGCAGCGTTGATTCCGTCAACGGTAACGTCAGCACCCTTTACAACAGCGGTAAGGATGGTGGTAGAACCGGTAGGAACAGGAACTCTCTGAGCGGAGCCGATAAGCTTGCCGTTCAGCTCCGGGATAACAAGACCGATAGCCTTAGCAGCACCGGTGGAGTTCGGAACGATGTTAGCAGCACCAGCTCTTGCTCTTCTCAGGTCGCCCTTTCTGTGCGGACCGTCGAGGATCATCTGATCGCCGGTATAAGCGTGGATGGTGGACATGATACCGCTCTGGATGGGAGCATAATCGTTAAGAGCCTTAGCCATAGGAGCAAGGCAGTTGGTGGTGCAGGAAGCAGCCGAGATGATGGTGTCATCAGCGGTAAGAGTGCCCTCATTTACAGAGTAAACGATGGTCTTGAGGTCATTGCCTGCGGGAGCAGAGATAACGACCTTCTTAGCGCCTGCGTCGATGTGAGCCTGGCTCTTAGCCTTAGAGGTGTAGAAACCGGTGCACTCAAGAACTACGTCTACGCCGATCTCGCCCCAAGGAAGCTCAGCAGCGTTAGCCTTAGCATAGATGGTAAAGGGTCTTGCCGTCTACGGTGATGGTGCCTGCTTCGTCATCAGCAGATACGGTGTGAAGATTCTCACCGATCTTGCCGCAGTAGCCGCCCTGTGCGGTATCGTACTTGAGAAGGTTTGCGAGCATAGCAGGATCTGTAAGATCGTTGATAGCTACTACTTCGTAACCCTCAGCACCGAACATCTGTCTGAAAGCAAGACGGCCTATACGGCCGAAACCATTGATAGCAACTTTAACTGACATAGAAATTTTACCTCCTAAAATTATTGTTCAGTCTTTCGGCGCCGCGAAGTACATCGCGGGCAGCCTATGGTTTTATTATACTACACCTTGAGATTTTTTGCAAGTGTTTTTTAAAAAATATTGTGATTTTTTCATAAACAATTATAAAATTGGCGCAAAATTAACTTTTTGTTCATATGCGTTATCATATCGAGTAGTTTTTCCGCAGATACCTCAGCATATCGTTTGGCGAAAATGCAAGCTGCGCGCCGTCCTCCAGCAGCGCCGTCTGACCTTTAAAAGATGGGCTGAAAATGTCGTGCGGCGGCAGTACGAAAAGCTCTTTGCCCTGATCTGCGGCGTGCCCCGCGCTGTTTAGCGAACCACTCCGCTCGCCCGCCTCCGCGACCAGCACGCAGTCCGCCAGACCCGTTATCAGACGGTTGCGAACCTTGAAATTCTCCGCCAGCGGCGTTGAGGTCGGCAGGTATTCTGAAATGACCGCGCCCCGCTGCGCTATCTCAGCCTTACGCCGCATAGTTCCGCGCGGGTAATCGTGCAAAATGCCGCAGCCCAGCACCGCGACAGTGCTGCCCTCTACCGCGAGCGCGCCCGCGTGCGCCGCCGTGTCGATGCCCCTCGCGAATCCGCTGACCACGCACACTCCGCGCGTAGCCAATTCTGACGAAAACCAACCTGCCGCCTTTGCCGAATATTCGCAGCAGTCGCGCGCGCCGACCACCGCCGCCGTAGGCGTATCGTTCAGCACGCTTACATCGCCCAGTACGAACAGCAGCGCGGGCGGATCGTCGATCTCGCGCAGACGTTCGGGGTAATCATCGTCAGAAAGCGTGACAACCGAAATATTATGCCTCTCGCAGCACTCAAATATCATGTCAAGCTGATTGCTTGTCACTCTTTTGAACGCCCGAACGTGCGGTTCGTTCTGCAAAGCCAAACTGCTTGACAGCATTTCAAAACTCTCGGCGGGGTAATCGGGGTCGATAAACCGCCACATTTTGCTGTTTGAAGCGCCGAATGCGCACACCAACCGCAGCCAGTCCCTTTTAGAAAGCTGCATTTTCAGACCTCCAAAAGCTTGGCGATAGTCCGAGCCAGCCGCGCCATCGGCAGACCCACGACGTTGTTATAATCGCCCGCGATCTTCTCGACCAGCAGTCCGCCGAACCCTTGTATGCCGTAAGCGCCCGCCTTGTCCATCGGCTCGCCCGTCGCGATGTACGCGCGAAGCTGCTCGTCGTCGGCGGGATAAAAAGTAACCGCAGTTTTCTCTGTAAAGCTTTTGACATTGCCGGCAATACTTATGCACACTCCGCTGCACACCCAGCTTTGCGCGCCTTGCAGATTTTTCAGCATTCTCAGCGCGTCGGCTTCGTCGCGCGGTTTGCCCATCAGTTCGCCTTCGGGACTTATCACCACCGTGTCGCAGCCAATGACGATAACATCGCCGTCAAGCTTTTCAGCTATACACATACATTTACGCCGCGCTATCATCTCGGCGGCTTCAAACGCGCCGCAGCCCTCCGCGCTCTCGTCTATGTCGGCGGGCATGATCTCAAAATCATCGGTCAGAAGCTTTATCAGCTCGCGGCGGCGGGGCGAAGCGGAAGCCAGCACCACACGTCTGCCGTCAAGCATATTCCATACATTTACAGACATTCTATCCTCCAAAAAAAGGGACTGCCTTTTGAGCAGTCCGCGTTATCATCTTTCAATTTCTTGCCGCAGCTGGGACAAAAATCCGAGCCGCTCATGTCGTGGAATCCGCAGTTTGTACAAAAAACACCCGTGCGTATCTCTTCCTGCGGCGCGCTTTCCGTCTGCGGACGCGCAAAAGCGCTCATGTCCTGCTTCGGAGTATTGGGTACAGGCTGAGGCTCAGGCTGTGGCTGCGCGCTCTGCACATTCTGATACTGCGAGTTCGGCTGCTGATACGCCTGCTGAAAATTCTGCTGCGCGGGGTCGTTGCGTGTACCGCAGTTCGGGCAGAAAACCGAGTTTTGCGGCAGCTCCATTCCGCAGTTCACGCAGTGGCGTATGCCCTTTACCGCCTGTAACTGCGCGGCGAGCTGCTCGTTGCGCGCTATGTAGGCGTCTATCTGCGCGGCAATCTTCAGCGCTTCAGGGTCTTTTATATCGTTTATAAGGCGTGATTTTACATAAAGTCCAAGATTTTTCATCAGCTTGTCGATCTCCGCGCTGTTTGCCGAGATCTCGCCGTTTATCCTGGCAGTTTCAGTCATTTTCTTCGTCTGCGCAGATACCTTATTTGCGCCGCTTGATATTTTTCTGCCGATCTCATCTATAAATGCCATATATATCTTCCTTTCGATCTTTACGGCTGCGAAGAGTTCTCCTCGGGCGCTTGTTCCGCGCTGCTTTCGGTGCTCTGCTCAGGCTCGGGCGTGTCGGCAGGTATGCCCCTCTGCACTGCCTTTGCGTTCTCGTCTGAGAGCGCCAGCGAGGTGTTGAGGTAATAGTGCCGCAATATCTGGTCGTAAGTCCAGCCGTGCTTCGCGTACAGGCAAGCCCCCCACTGCGACATTCCTACGCCGTGGCCCCAGCCGAACGAGTTGAACAAAAATTCGCCGTTGTCATAGCTTACGGTAAATGCCTGCGATTTGAGGTCGAATATTTCCTGCATCGTGCGCGCCGTGATGGTCTTTTTGCCCGTCGATATTGACATAGCCTATGTACTTCCCACTGTAAACGTCCTCCATTGAGAACCAGTTTTTCACATTATCTGAAAGCGTCAGCCCAAGCTTTTCCTGCAAGATCGAGCGCACTTCGTCTTCCGTAAATTTATATTCCAGCCCGTAATTCGGGTCTTCGTTGTCATATTCGCTTACTACCGCCCGCAGATACGGGTAATATACTTCCCATATACGCTCGCTTTCGATGGAATAGCCGGCGGTCGAAGCCGAATACACAGCGTTTATGATCTCGCCGTCGTAATAAACAGCCTGTCCCTCTACTGCCGAAACGCATTTTTCTATTTTTTCCGGATAATTCTGTTTCAGACCCACGGTGGGCACTCTGTCGATAGAGTCATTGAACCGCAGATACGAATACGCCGCTACCACCTGCGCCTTTATGGCGTTCTCGTCCCAATCGCTGCCTATCTCGCTGTAGACTGCCTGACACAGCAGCTCGTGCGCATTAAGCGTCACCTGATTGCCCGAGATGATGTCATCTACTGTATAGTATTCGTCCTTTACACTTCGCGTGTCGGTAAAATTCAGCGCGTCGGGGTGCGGGTCGTAGATAGTCGTGGTGTCGAGTTCGTAAACTGCGTCAAATTTATTTTCCGCGTCCTTTTCCGCCTGCGACTTTTTCTTATCGATCTTTAGCAGCATTCTGTAATCTTCCAGCTTTGCCTTTTTATACTTGCGGGCTTTGGGGAGCTGGAGAGCTGTAACGGTGCGCGCCGACATATTTTCCGCGTACTCAACGGCTGATACAAGCTTCTGCACGCCCTGCGGAGAAGTCTGAGCCGCCGCAGTTTCCTGCGCGTAAACGGGCGCGGCATGAGTGATATTCGGAGTATTTTGTGTAAAAACAAAAGCGCCGTACCCTGCGATAGCGCCTGCGCCGATCACAAACGAGCTTATCTGCGCCGTTATTCTTTTCGCAATGACCTTCATATTTTATCCTCATCTAGTCTGGCGGCGCAAATATTGCTATTTTCAGCCGCTGTTTTAATTATATCATAAAACGCCAAAAAGTCAAGGTAAAAAACTTTCTGCCCTGACTTTTCGTTATTCTTCACAAATCCTGCCAAATCGAAGTATGCAACTCCAACAAGGCGAGGTACTTACTTGAAGTATCTCTGACCGTCCACCTCGAGGCAGAAGGTAAGAGTTTCAAACCACGCCGCGGTAGAGCCGCTGCAGTACTGCGGTGCGTAGTAGTAGATAGCGCCGTTGGAATTATCCTCTCCGCCGAGGGCGCGTCTTGCGCACTCTATGGTGTTTTCGGAAGGCGTATTAGATCCGTTGTAGTAATTATAAACAGCCGTAAACTGGTCTGCCTGAGTGAGCACGCCCGAGATGCTGTCGGGGAAAGCGCTCGACTTTACACGGTTAATGATAACGTTCGCTACGGCTATCTTGCTCTCTTCCGAGCAGTCGCCGACCTCGCCCTGAAGCACATAGCAGAGCATATCGAACTCATCGTCGGTGTACGAGATAACATCGGCGGCGGGCGTTTCGGGCTTGCTTTCATCAGCGTATCTCTTCATGCAGTAGCCGGTCTTGCCGTCAGCCTTTATCCTATACCAATCCGAAGTATAGCCGGTAACGGTGATCTCGGTATTCTCAGAGAGTATCGTGATTATATCATCGTCAAGCGTAGGGCCTTTACGCATATTCACCTTGTCGTTGGTGTACATGGTAACAGCCGCGCAGGGTTTTACTTCCTCAGCCGCAGGTGCTTCCTGCTTCTCAGCCTCGGTAGTTACCTGCTCAGTAACGGCGGTAGCAGCCGCAGTGGTAACTGCCTCGGTCTTTGCCGATGTCTTTTCGGTAGTCTTAGCCGTCTTTTCAGCGGTCTTTGCCGACTTGGCAGCAGTCTTGCTCTTAGCGGTCTCGGTAGCCTTTACCGTTTCGATAACGAGGTCGTACTCCTCTATGCCCGCCTTTTTCCAAGTTTCTGCAGCCTGCGAAACGCTTGTCTGCGTTTCCTCAGCAGAAGATGTGTCTGCCGCCGATACAGTCTTTACCGCAGCCGTGCCCTTAACGTTATCCGCCTTAGGTATGCTGCTGCCGCCGATAAATGCGTAAACGCCTACCACGCCTACCGCAAGTATCGCGAGAGCGCCTGCGCCAAGCACTGAGCCTGCGCGGCGTACTAAAGTAACTGCGTCGGAAGCGTCTTCATTCTTATTGACCGCTTCAAACTTTCTGAACTTCATCAAAATCACATTGCCTTTCCGGCAGCTTTGCGCCGCCTATCTCTGCTCAAAAAATTCGGGAAATACTATGCAGAGATGTTCGCCTTGCGGACAGTTTTTTTAATAGCTCCAGCCGAGATATTTCTTCGAGTTGCCCCAGACATTCCGCCATACCTGAGGGAAGTAAATATCCTTATCTTTTTTCTCTTTATAGGAGGCGAGTATCGCTTCCTTATCGTCGTCCTTATCAAGTTTTTTCGCAACTATTACCCAGCGCATATTCGCAACTTCGTTCGAGCAGGTCGAAAGGGTGATATAGTCATCATCAGGGTCGCACTGTATGTCGCAGGAATACCATGAAGATTTTTCGACGTTATCGATCCATGTTTCAAACTTGTAATCCTGATCGTCGAAATTTCTGTATCTCCAGTAATCGAAGAGGTGGCCGTTATCCTGAGATTCGTTTACCGCCGCCACAAAGCAGCTGAAAATAACGTACTCCTCGTTGGTATCGTAAATAGTGTTGAACTCGATTATCGGGTATTTCTTGAGCATTTTTACGCCGCTCTTGTACTCCGCCAGATGCGTGAACGAAGTGCCAAGCTTTCTCATGTGGTGACCGTATATCGTTATGTTGTCGGCCTGTCCGTTTTTATCTATCGGCACTACATAATCGGCGTAAATGCTGCCCGATTCGTAAGGCTGGTTGTCGATATTGTGGGTAAGGTAATAATCGTTATCGCTGTGCTGGAGCACGGGATAATTTATGTATTCCTTTCCCTCAGAGTTAGTAAAGCCGGGTATCTTTATCCAGCCGACTACCTCCTTGTTGCGTTTCAGCAGCTTTTTCGCCCAAGCCTGCACCTTGCGCTGCTTAGCTTCGGGGCTGCTGTTCTCGCCGTCGTCCGCCTTTACCTGGTCGAAATTTATATCGTCAGTAAAATCAGGCTCCAGCGACTGTATCTGCGCGGTGTACTCCAGCGTGTCCTTATCCGTTTCAAGGAAGTCGGTAAGCTGGTTCACTGACGAGCAGAACAAAGCTATCGAGCCGATGAAGATCACCTTGCGGACGACCTCCGCGGCGTGGTCCCCTTTCCAGGGAATAAAATATTTAAAAAATCTGACAAAGAAATTTGTGTTGTCATTTTCTTTGTCGATATGGAGCGTTTCATTCGCCATAGACATTTTGCCGATCAATCCTTTCTCTTCTCTATCGCGCCGCCGTCGCTCAGCAGCATCTCTGACAGCATTTGCAGCATACGCGCCACCGTCAGTCTGCGGATCTCTCTTCTGTCTAACTTTTCATATCCGTTTTCATTGTAGAGCATCAGATCCCGCGTCACCTCGTTATGCGGACCGCGTACCGAAACGTACACCGTGCCGACAGGCTTTTCAGCCGTGCCGCCGGCAGGCCCTGCGATACCCGTGACCGCCGCAGCGTAATCTGTTTCAAATACCCTAGCCGCGCCCGCGCTCATCTCCCGCGCAGTTTCGGCAGAGTAAACTGTGTACCGCCGCAAAGTTTCGGGCGATACGCCCAGCAGCTTTACCTTCATCTCTTCGGTATAAGTCACCGCGCCGCCGTGAAAAACGTTTGAAGCGCCCGGCACTGCGGTAACAGCCGCCGCGAACAGCCCGCCCGTGCAGCTTTCAGCCGCAGACAGGGTAAGCCTGTGCTCTGTCATATATTTTACAACATTCTCCGCCAGACTGTCAATAGTTTCTGTAACCAATTTGTTATCTTCGTGAATTTCCATAAATCTATCCCCCGTCTTTATAGCCACTTTGCACATAGATTTTCACATTAAATCATGTAATTTATGAATTTGATAATATCTTTTAACATATAACTTTTCCGTGTGAAAGGCAATAAGTTACGGAAAAGTAACCTGTTGAATCCATCCTCACGCCATTTTAAGAACGCCGCCGAAAAGCCGTTTCAGCCTTTATTTTCCCGAATTTGCGACCCATATCGACCGTTTTCGAGCGGTGCTTGAAGTACAAATAAACGTACTCAAAAGTTACAGCGCGTAACCGGATTAACCATATCGTAACCCTTTTAACTGTACGAATTTTGAAACAGTTACAAACCTGTATGCGTCTGTAAAGCAAGTTACTTGACATCGCACATATTTGTTAATTCTGTTTATCTCATACATTGTAAATATCTTGCTGGCTATATCTGCAATAAATTATACTGTAAAGTATCAGAGGTTTACAGTGCGTTCTCCGCAGCGGATAAGCTTGAATTTGGTGTTTTCCACCGCTTCAACTATCATCGGCTCGAAATCGAATTGGTTCTGACCGTCGATAACGTCCTGAAGAACGGGGCGAGTGCGGGGGTGCTTAGGCGTGAAGACCGTGCAGCAGTCCTCGTACGGCAGTATCGAGGTGTCGAAAGTGTCGATCTTGCGGGCTATCTCGACTATCTCAGATTTATCCATTCCGATGCAGGGACGGAACACGGGCATACGGCAGGCGGCGTCGGTGCAGACTATCGCGCCCATCGTCTGGCTCGCAACCTGTCCGAGGCTCTCACCCGTGATAAGGCATGAGCAGTTTTCGCGTTCGCAGATGCGCTGAGCGATCTCCATCATAAGTCGGCGCATGATTATCGTGAAAAGCTCCTCGGGGCAGTTATCACGAATGGCGACCTGAATGTCGGTGAATGGCACGCAGTGGAACGCGATGTCGCCGCAGTATTCCGAGATCTCTTCCGCCAGCTTTTCGACTTTAAGGCGCGCACGCTCGGAGGTGTAAGGCGGTGCTTCAAAGTGTATCGCCTGTATCTGCATACCGCGCTTCGCGAGCATATATCCCGCAACGGGCGAGTCGATACCGCCGGAAAGTAGAAGCATTCCCCTGCCGCTCGTGCCGATGGGCAGTCCGCCAGCTCCGTCGAACTTCATCGCGTTGACGAAAGCGTGCTTTTCGCGTATCTCGACGAAAACGGTAACGTCAGGCTCGTGCACATCTACCGAGAGGTGCGGGAATTTTTCGAGGATAACGTGCCCCAGCTCGGCGCATATCTCGGGCGATTTGTGCGGGAATTTCTTGTCGGCGCGCTTAGCTTCGACCTTAAAAGTCTGCGCGTCCTCAAGCGCGTCGGCGAGGTAGTCGAGCGTGTCGCCGAGGATAGCCTCCATAGTTTTCTCGACTTCGAGCGCCTTGTACATCTTCACGATGCCGAAAATCTTGCCAACAGCTTCCAGCACCTCGTCCATGTCGATGCTATCCTCCAGCGGCGAGATGTAAAGCGTTGACTGCGAACGCCAGTAATCGAACTTTCCAAAACGGCGCAGACGGCGCTTGACGTTTTTCACGAGGGTGCTTTCAAACGAAGATTTGTTAAGACCTTTCAGCGCGATCTCGCCGTATTTGCATAAGATGATTTCCTTCAAAATTTTCAGATCCTTTCATGTAGTTTTTTATCGAAATTGGTCGCTTATATATTATAAATAGTATAAAACATTTGTTCCGCTTATTTTACGCTCAAAAGAGTAGACTGCGCCGCCTTTAGAGCGTCAATCAGCTCGTCTATCTGCGCGATGGTGTTCTCGGCGCAAAAGCTTATGCGCAACGTAGAGTCTGCCGCTCGGTCAGGTACACCGTATTCGGAAAGAACGGAGCTTTTTTTGCCCTTTGAGCAAGCCGAGCCGCTTGAAACGTAGATCTCGCGTTCCTCCAGAAAATGGAGCATTATTTCTGACCGCAGACCGTCAACGTAAATGCTGTTGACATAAGGCGAACCGTCCGCACGCGAATTTAAGTGCAGACCCTCAGTCTGTTCGATCTTTTCACGCAGATAGTCAGAGAGTGACCGGACATATGTTGATCTACTGTCCATATTTTTGTACAGTTTATCGACCGCCGCACCAAACGCCGCGATTAGCGGTACAGACTCAGTGCCCGACCGAAATCCTCGCTCCTGCCCGCCGCCGTAGACCAGCCCGCGAATGTGCACGCCTTTCCTGATATACAGCGCGCCGATACCCTTTAAAGCGTGGACTTTGTGACCGCTTATCGAGATCATGTCAGCGCCGAGATCTTTAGCTTTGAATGGCAGTTTTAGGTAACCCTGCACCATATCGCAGTGGGTCAGCACGCGCGGAAAGCGCTTTTTTATCTGTCGAAACGCCTTGCCGATCGGCAAAATATCGCCCGTTTCGTTGTTGCAAAGCATACAGCTGACCAGACAAGTATTGTCATCGACAGCGGAAATTATATCCTCCGCAGCAAACGTGCCATCACGCGGCGAAATACGCACGATCTCGTAGCCCTCGCTCTCGAGCACCTTCATCGGCTCGGCAATCGCGGGATGCTCAACGGTGGTCGTGACAATGCGCTTCTTTCGTTTGCCGAGCGAGTAAGCTGCTCCAAAAACCGCAGTGTTGTCCGCCTCGGTCGCGCCGGAAGTGAAAAAGATCTCGTTTTCGCTCACCCCAAGCGAAAGTGCAACGCTCTTGCGCGCCGCCGAAACGATCTGCGAAGCGTTCAGCCCAAGTTTATGTAGCGAGGACGGATTGCCAAAATTCTCTATTGCATTGACCGCGGCGGCAGCAGCGCAGGGCAGCGGCTGAGTTGTCGCGGCGTTATCAAAATAGACCATAAAAACATCTCCTAAACTCTTATCTTTTTATTATAACATATTTTGCGAAAAAAAGCAATTAAGCGCGTATTAAATTTGCTGAAAAGGGCAAAATAGTGTCATAAAATATTTTGGTACAATATTTTGTACAATTGTTGTTGTACAGTTATTTACCCTCTTAATTTTTGCTACAAAAACTATCGCAAAGGAGTATAAATATATGAAGTTTGGAAGAAGAGCCATGATACGGCTCGTAAGCCTGACCGCAGCAGCGATCGCAGCGCTCAGCGCCAGAAATATCATCCTAATGCGTGAGAACAGAAACAAGGATATTCTTATCAGCAACGGCTATGTGCGCGCTTTGGAAGATCTCTCAGCTGCGGCGGACAACATAAGCAGCACGCTTGAAAAGCAGCTTTACGCCGGCACACCCGAACAGCGATCGAAGCTTGCAGACAAGCTTTTTAATGAAGCGTCCTCCGCAAAATCAGCAATGCTCCAACTTCCCGTGCAGGAATTATCGCTTGAAAACACATACAAATTTCTTTCGCAGGTCGGCAACTATGCGCAGTCGATAGCGAAAAAAATCAGCGGCAGGCGAAGAAATTTCTGACGATGAATACAATAATTTGAAATCGCTCAGGAAATACGCTGAAACGCTTTCGTCAGATCTGTGGTCGCTGGAAAAGTCGGTTTCAAGTGGAGAAATAAATATAACTGATATTTCAAATAATGATAATCCCAACTATATCGAAGTCACCGAAGGCTTCACGGAATTTGAGGAAAGCTTTGAATCATATCCGCGTCTGATATACGATGGCCCGTTCTCCGACCACATCATGGAGAAAGAACCACAAATGTTAAAAGACAAGAATAAAGTCAGCAAATCAAAGGCTTTAGAGCGTGCATCCATGACGTTGAACGTTTCTGCAAACGACCTTACAAACGTTACCGAGCGTGGTGGCGATCTTCCCGCATGGATATTCTCCGACAGTGAGAACGGCGTGTCATGCGCTGTAACAAAGCAAGGCGGAATGGTTTCATATTTTATAAAATCGCGTCAACCTGAAAATGTGTCGCTTTCCATGAAAGAAGCTGTCAAAAATGCTGAGGAGTATATTGCTAACTCGTCATACGATAATATGAAAGTGACGTATTACGAAAAGCAGGACAATGTTGTTACCGTAAATTTCGCGTATTACATCGACGGGATCACCTGCTACACCGACCTTATCAAGGTTTCCGTTGCATTGGACAACGGCGAAATTCTTGGCTTTGAAGCGAGCGGATATATCGTAAATCATCAGAAAAGAGCTTTCCCGGACGAGGAGTTTTCTATTCGCGACTGCCGTGAAAAGCTCTCGCCCATGCTGAAATGTATCGGTGAAAGTCGTGCGCTGATACCGTCCGCCGGCGGCAGCGAAGTCTACTGCTATGAGTACAAGTGCACATCTGAGGGCGGCAGAAACGTGCTCGTCTACTTCAACGCGCAGACGGGCGTTGAGGAGCAGATCTTGATATTATTAGAAAATGAAAGTGGAACTTTGACGATATAAATTGGAGGAATTTTTATGAGTACAAATTTTAGTACAAGTGAAACCAGACTGAATTTAATTCGTGCGTTCGCCGGAGAGAGCCAAGCGCGCAGCCGTTACACCCTCGCGCAAGAAAAAGCGCAGCAGCAGGGGCAGTACGTCATCTCGGCGCTCTTCAAATTCACTGCCGATCAGGAAAAGGCTCACGCGAAAGTCTTTTACGAGCACCTTTCCGAGCTTTCGGGCAGCACGATCAAGGTCGATGGCGGCTATCCTGTTGACATTTCTAGCCGATTATGTGATCTTTTGAAGATGGCGGCGCACAACGAAGATCAAGAGGCAGACGATGTTTACCCTGCATTTGCCGAAACAGCGCGCGCCGAGGGCTTCGCCAAGGTCGCGCAGGACTTTGAAAACATCGCGCAGATCGAGCGTTCGCACTCGGCGCGGTTCAAAAAATTTCACGACCTCTGCACCTCGGGCAGGCTTTTTTCCTCAGACAAGCCCGAGCGCTGGGTCTGCATGAACTGCGGATTTATCCTCGAAAGCGAGCAGGCACCGCAGAAATGTCCCGTCTGCGGGGTCGATCAGGGCTACTATATCCGCCTCGAGATGGCAGCGTGGGGACTTTGACCGAAAAAAGGCGTTGTAAAAAAACAGCGCTCAAAGAGTCGAGATTTCCTGCTTTTGGGAAATCTTGACTCTTTTTTATGCCAAATCGCAAAAATAACTATTTTGGCTGAATTTTGGGTACAGCAAACACAGCGGCACAAAACTGCGTTTTTGCCGTGTTAAAAATGTGGAAAATATTTTAAATTTATGCCGCTTTTTTTATTGCAGACTTTTTCAAGTGGAATTTATGAAGATTAAAACCACAGCAAATCATCGCAATTTCTAAATTCAAGGCTTTTGATCCTCTTCTGCGAGCTCTGGTATATGACCTGTTCCACTTGATAATGCCGTTTGCACCTTCCGACTGGATACTTCGGTTCATACGCAGCAGTGCTCCGTGAATGCTGTTCAGGTTGCAGAGAACTTCCTTGTGAAACTTTGTCAGTTCTTCATTCAAGCGAATTTTACGGTTCCCTTTGCACTTACAGCATTTTTCTTTTTGCAGACAATTACTGCAATCTTCACATTGATAAAATTCTTCTGTTCTGCCATATTTGTTTTCTCTTACAGGTCTGCTGTAAAGATAATGAAACTTTTTTTCCGTTAGGACATATTGGATCGCCATCTGCATCTATCGGAAAATTTACTGCTCTGTACGGATCATCACGATATTTTTTGTCCTTGCTTCATACATAGTAAATTTCATGTATTTTTCATGCCGTGTTCTTCACAATACAGATAATTATTAAAGCTGCCGTATCCTGCGTCTGCTACCGGATATTCAGGATATTTTTCGTATATCTGATTGAACTTTTCTATCAAAGGCTTGAAACATTCCATATCAGACGCATATTGTTTTACGTCGAATACTGCGATATATTCATCACAGACACCTAATTGGGTATTGTAGCCCGGAAGAAGCTGATCGTTACCCATATAGTCCTTTTTCATACGCATAAATGTTGCGTCATGATCGGTCTTGGAGTAACTATTGCGTTCATCTCCGCATATCTTTATGTGTTCTGCATACTTTTTTAGCCTTGAAATGTATTCCGAAAGCTTGTCATAATGCCTCTGTTCAATTGTTTTATGATGTCCCCGTCCACGAATTGCAGTTTCCGGGTCAAAGCCGCAAAGCTTTACATATTGCTGCTGTATTTGCTCTAAATACTCAATAGCATATTCTTCACGAATGCCGAATTTTACGCAGAATGAAGAGATCTTTTTCATTCATTTCACCAAGCAATTCTGTTATCCTTGCAAATACCTTCAGACGGTTTTTTCTCACAGCTCTTTTTCCATACCCAGCTGTATTTGTTTGCGTTGGCTTCTATCTTTGTTCCGTCTATGTAAACGTGGTTGAGGTCAACATTTTCCACCGTAAAAATGTAACTGTTGATATCCGCAAAGATCTCATCTATTTTTCTATTTAGGACATTGTTCATAAAATTGCCTATTGTCGAGTGGCTTGGCGGAGGATTATCCTGCAGCAGCCACATAAAGCGAATATCGGTTTTGCAGAGTTTTTCTATTTTTCGCAATGATTCGTATCCGTTTTCCATAAATGCAAACAGTATTACTTTCAGCAAAGTTTCTTCTTCATATCTTGGACGGCCTGTCCTGCGGTCCTCAGTCGTCAGGTATTTACTCAGGTCAATATGATTCATCACTTCACAAAATGTATATACCGGGTCAGTTGTTTCAATTATTTTTTCAATTTCTATTGGAAATTTTAATTGATATGGTGTATAATATTCATGTGGTTGGTTATTCATGATACTTTAATTATACCACAAAAAAAGACTGCTGTCTTGCTTTTTTGGCAAGATCGCAGCCTTTTTTCTTGGGGACTTTTTTACAGCCCCTACATATGCAATATAAAAATATGAAATCAATATTCGTACTTGCTGCCGCCAATAAACTCGCGCACCATGCTGCTTTCGCTGATATCTTCCGCCTTTACACTGTCGAGATCTTTTATCGCATTTTCCATCGGAGAAAAGCGCAAAAAGCTGTCATAGCTGTATTTCAGCGAGTCTATATCCCCCGCCAAATAATTTTTATAAACGCTCGCTTCATAACCAAGAAACGTATCCAGCTCTAAATTAGCCAAATGTTTATACGGTGCTATATAAAGATTTTCACCTTGCTGAACGCTGTCGTACATATCCAGCGTTTCCGCAGGCGTGCGGTTTCGGAAATTTCTGTCGCGGATAATTCGCCGCATCAAACGTATCATCTGAGGGTGCAGCAGTTCACCGTTCGCAAGCTGTATTCGCGTGCGCACGCTGACGTACAGGCGGTTCGAGATGTCCTCGTATCCCGTCACTTCGGGGTTCAGCGCGTGTATTCCCTCAAAAAGTATCATCTCGCCGCGCTTGCGCTTGAGCTTTTTGCCCTGCACGCGCTGCTGGTTCGGAAAGTCAAATGCAGGTATATCTACCTCTTCATACCGCGCAAGGCGGTGCATATGCTCCTGCAAAAGAGCGATGTCGATGCGGTACGGCGACTCGTAATCCACCTTCTCGCCGTCAGCAAGCTCTGGCATATTCTCCTTTGGCAGGAAATAATCGTCCATCGAGATCGTGTGCGTTTCTACCCCCATGTTATCTAGATAGGCTTCGATTTTCAGCGCCGTTGTAGTCTTTCCCGAGCCGGAGGGGCCCGAAAGCAGTATAAGCGGGCGCTCGTGCCGCATTTTCGCGATCTTTTCCGCAGCGTGTTTGCAGCTGTTCTCGTATTCCGCGTCGCAGGCGGCGATAAACTCCCCCTCCCCGTTCTCGATCTGCTTATTTATCTCGCTGAAATGTATTATCTTCATTCCATTTTCTCCTTAAAAAGGGCATTATTTCTGCTCCCATTTCGCGCAGAGGTTGTTGAGCGTGTCCGTCATCGCCGCAAGCTCCTTGTTTGTCAGACCCGACGACATCTTCACTAGCTGCTGAAGTCGGTCGGCGGCGGCTTTCAGACGTATGTAAGGCGTGCTCTCACGCTCGGTGTGAACGGCGGGCATCGGCTTCGCGTTTACAAATTCTCCCGTCAGCAGGTCAAGCTCCGCGCCGCTGTACGGGCAATGCGAATCAAGCCCGAAATCGTCGTGCAAATGCGCCGTGTAGCTCTCCGCCGACTCCGCTTCGCCGTGAATTACGAATACTTGCGGCTTATCAAGAGCGCTGATCCAGCGGTCTAATCCCGCCTTGTCAGCGTGTCCGCTCATGCCGGGCAGCACAAGTATCTTCGCCGCGACGTTTATATCTTCGCCGAAAAGCTTCACGTTCTTCGCGCCTTCGACCAATTTTCTGCCCAGCGTACCGACTGCCTGATAGCCGACGAACAGTACCGTGCACTCGCTGCGCCAAAGGTTGTGTTTCAAATGGTGCTTTATTCTGCCCGCTTCGCACATTCCGCTGGCGGATATTATAACTTTAGGCGTTTTGTTGAAGTTTATCGCGCGCGATTCATCCGAAGTTACCGCGATGTTCAGACCTTTGAAAGAGATCGGGTTCACGCCCTTGCGCACATATCCCACCGCTTCCTCATCGTAACATGAGTCCTCGTTTCGGTTGAAAACAGCCGTCGCCTCTATCGCGAGGGGCGAGTCTACATACACAGGGAAATCGGGGAAACTCTTCACCAGCCCCGCCTGTTTGATTTGGCGGAAATAGTAAAGCAGCTCCTGAGTTCTGCCGACCGCAAAAGACGGTATCACCACGTTGCCGCCGCGCGCGAAAGTTTCGTCGATGACCTTTGCGAGCGCCGTCGGATAATCGGCGGGCTTTTCATGAAATCGGTTGCCGTAGGTAGATTCCATAACGGCGTAATCGGCGTGCGAAAAATACTGCGGGTCGCGGATAAGCGGTATATCGGTGTTGCCGATGTCGCCCGAAAAGATTATAGTCCGCGTCTGCCCATCTTCCGTCAGCGTTATCTCTATGCCCGAAGAGCCGAGCAGATGCCCCGCGTCACGGAAAAGCGCGCTTATGCCCTCGCCAAGCTTCACAGGCTGCTCGTACTCGTGCGGACAAAGCGCGCGTATCGCAAGCTCGGCGTCGCTCATCGTGTAAAGCGGCTCTACCTCCTGCTTGCCCTTTCGCTTGCCCTTACGGCTGCGCCATTCGGCTTCAAATTCCTGTATATGCGCCGAGTCGCGAAGCATTATCGAGCATAGGTTCGCCGTAGCGCTCTGGCAATGTATCTGCCCCTTGAAACCGCCCGCGCAGAGCAGCGGCAGCAGCCCCGAATGGTCGATGTGCGCGTGGGTGAGCAGCACAAAATCTATCTCGCCGGGCGCGCACGGCACTTTCACATTGTCGAAAGCGTTCAAGCCCTGCTCCATGCCGAAATCTACCAAAAATTTCTTTCCGCAAGCCTCTATGTATGTGCAGCTTCCCGTAACCTCGTGCGTCGCGCCGATAAACATTACTTTCATGAAATTTCACATCTCCTTTGCATCAAACGATCTCCGCGCAAGCTGTGCGTATCGTCCTAAATATAACTTGATTATATTGTAACATATTTCACATACTTTTTCAAGTCTTGCGTCGAATTTTTATGCAGATTTTTTTCAATAAACTCATTTTGTCGCAAAAAAAGACCTCTCCATGATGTGTATGAAGAGGTCTTTGAAATTATTCTGTTTTGCCCGCTAAAATTACGGTACTAGAGAGGAATCCTCAGCCTTAGAATCCGCTGCGGAAGAATCAGCCGCGCTCTCGTCAGCAGCCGAAGATGAATCAGCAGCCGCAGCCGCGCCGGACGAACCGTCGGGCAGCTCGGTAACAGTTCCCTCTTCCTTGAGGGTCTTCAGCAGCTTCTTGAGATTTGTGTCGCCAACGGTATTGAAGTAATCGTCGGCGCTCAGTTCCTCGTTGTAAGCGCTGCAAAGCTTGCCGTCTGCTAGCATAATGTTGCTGTCATAGATGTAAACATAAGCGGTAGCCTTTTTCTTGTCCTTGAGGGTCATGCTGATCTCGTAGATCCTGCCGTAGTAATTGTAAGTGCTGTCAGCGATAGATCCGCTTTCAAATCCTTCGGGATTGATAACGTACTGACCTATCTCCTTCATATCGTCAACGGTCTTTACGCTGTCATCGAGCGAGATGCCGCCGGTGAGGTAGGAACCGCTGATGTTGTCCTTGTAATCCTCAGCCTTTGACTTGAATATCTCGTCTGCCGAGGTGGTGTCAGCCTTGGTCGAGGTGGAAGAGAGGTACTTAGGCGCGGTAGCTTCGTCGATGGTGTATTCCTTAACGTAGTAACCGTCGCTGTTGGTCTCGCCCTTCAGCTTGTAACCTGCCTCTGCAAGTGAGCTGTAAGCGTAGCAGGTAACGGTGAATGTATCGCCCGCCTTGTAATTTCTGTCATAATCGTAGTTTTCGATAGAGTAGCTTACATAATCCTTGATCTTGGAATCATCAGCAGCCGAAGCGCCTGTAACGTGCAGGTAAGGCAGCGCGCCGCTGTAATCAATGGTGAATGTGCCCTCTGCAAAAGGATCTATCTCGTCAAGACCCTGAAGTCCTTCTACCTTGTAATCTTTAGTAGCTTTATCCTCAAAAGGCCAAATGTAGCACTTAGTCTTGGTTTTGCCGTCCTTATCCTTTACCGCTTCGCCGTTTTCGTCATACTGGGTCTCCTCGAACCAGAAGCCCTTAGACTTATCATCTTCGTCGAAATAATGCTCGTCGTAAGAATAAATGCTTGCGGTAACGGTATATGTATCGCCGTTCTTGAGGTCAGCGCTGTAAGAATAATCGTAATCATAGCTTACGAGGTCGCGGTACTTAGCGCTCTCAGTATCTACATTTACGTTCACATCGCCCTCGTAGCCCTCGAAAGTAACGTTAACGCCCTCGAAAGGATCAATAGTTTCAGCCTCATCAAGACCCTTTACCTCTACCTCAAACTCGGTGTTGGTAAGCTTTACGTTAGCCTCTTTAAGGTTATCCTCGTCGTACTCTACGGTGATCTTTACCTTATCGCCGTTTTTCAGACCCTCGGTCTTAGAAGCCTTGATCTTGATAGCGTATTCTTTGTCTGCGCCATAGTTAAAGTAATCGTCGCCATAAGACTCATCGTCTTTTACCTTCTTGGTGTCGAGGAGAGCGTCGCGCATATCCTTAGCGTCGCCGTAATCGTCCTTAGCCTTTTCGTAAGCCTTTTTCAGTGTCTTTTTATCGCCGCTGAGATACTTGCTGTACTTCTTAGCATCGCTGTCCTTGCTCTTTGAAGAGCTTGCAGCTTCGTCATCATTTTTATAAACATATTCCTTGTAAGCTTCCGGCATACGAACATTTTCCCCATATACCAGATCGGGATCTACGTTTAAGAAAGCCGAGCACTCGCCGTAGCCCTCAGGGCCTGAGAAATCAATGTAAACAAGATCCTTAGCGTCGATCTTCTCGTACTTAGTTACCTGCTTTACTATAATAGCAGCCGCAATTATGACCGCTGCCGCCGCTGCTGCTGCGACCGCTATCTTTACTACATTCTTGTTTCCGCCGCTTACCGAAGCGCCGCCGTTATTGAAAGCGGGCGCGCTCTGGGGCATCGACTGGGGCTGCTCGTAAGTCTGTGTTTCTACGCTTGCCGCCTGTGCCTGGGGCTGTTCCTGAGAAGGAGCGGGATTTTCGCTCTGTACCTCAGCCGCGTTTGCCGCAGGCTCTGAATTTACCGCCGCGCCGCAGTTACCGCAGAATGTTTCGTTATCTCCGAGCTGTGCGCCGCAATTACCGCAAAACTTTGCCATTATATTTACCTCCATGATAATTACATTTAGTTTACTAAACTTATCATTGAATATTATAATATATATTTAAAAAAATGTCAATAGTTAAAACAACAAATATTTCAATATATTATGCCATTATGCTGTAAGTTTGACGAAAGGCAAAAGCGCGTTTTGTCAACCGCAGGCTGACAAAACGCTTCATACTCACAGCACATATTTTCAATATATCTGCGCAGACTAAAATACGCTGCGAAAATGCGGTATCTGGCTCTCATAAACCAAAAACGCCCAAAAACGTATCGAGCGCAGCTCGGAAACAAATTCTTCGCTCTCCTCGTCTAGCAGCGGCTCTAATTTCGCCACCGAATAAGAAATATCGTCCAGCGTGGAAGAGCGGGTAAGGAACGAAACTTTCACATAATATTCGCCCCAGTAGTCCTGCAAGCGCTCCACGCTTTCGTATACGCCGTCTGAGCCTGCCTCATACTGCGCCATGCAGTCGTCTATCCGCTCGTAAAGCCCGCTGTTGCATCGCTTTAGCATATAGAGCGAGCCGCAGGAGAGCGCTATCAGCGCCGCGAATATCCCGCAGCAGAGGATAATTCTTTTCATAAGCTATATCTCCTTGCGTATCAGCGTGTAGTTTTTATCCGCGCCGCAGGTCATTATGAACACCTGCGCGAGGGTGCAGCCCTCTTTTTTCAGCACGCCCTCAAGCCACTCGCTGTCCGCGCCCACCGACTGCATAGCGTGCTCGAGCGGCTCGCCGTCGTTGACTATCAGCATAGGCGGGTCAGCGGCGGGCTTGTTCCTGCCGATGTCTTTTACCGTTGCGGGCTGTTCGGCGGGCTTGACGTATGCCGAGATCTGCCCCGTAGTTTCCACCACCGCTAGCTGCACCTGCGAAATATCGAATATCCCCTGCCCGCGCAAAGCTTCAAAAATGTCGTCCACCGTAAAGCGCAGCTTTTTCACAACGCGCTGGTCGAGCACACCGCCCGAGATTATTATTTTCGGCGAGCCGCAAAGCACCCGCCTGAACCCGCGCGAGCAGAGCGAAAGGTATGAGAAAAAAACGTCGATGCACACTATCGTGAATATCGGCACAAGCCCCATCAGCACCGGCAGGTTTATATCCTCTATCGGCAAAGTGGCTATGTTTGAAAGCATTATCGTGACTACCAGTTCGCTGGGCTGAAGCTCGCCAAGCTGCTTTTTGCCCATCAGCCGTATGCAGAAAACTATCACTATATAAAGTATCACCGCGCGAAACAGTACTATCAGCATATCGTAAACGCACCTCCGCTGATATTTTTGCCCGCCGCGCCCGCGAATATTCGCCGCGGAAATGTTTATAATATCATCATTACAAAATTTCGACAAAAAGGAGGACTGCGGCGATATGCAGATCTCATACGAAAATTTCGAAGACGTGCATCTGGCGTCTTCGGTCAGCGAAAACATACTCGCCCTGCGCACCCTGCTGGGCAACACTATGGATTTAAACGTCATGGATATCGAGATAAACGGCGTGCCCTGCGCGCTGGTCACGATAGAAAATATGGTATCTGCCAGCGCGATGAGTGAGCTTATCTTCCGCCCGATGATGGGCTTAGAGGGCGGCGAAGCCGACACGCACGAAAAGATAATGGACTTTATCACCAGCCGCAGCCTTATGACCGCAGAGCGCATAATGGTGTACACCTTTGGCGAAACGGTGCTGCAGCTTTTCTCGGGCTTCGCGCTGATATTCGTAGAGGGCGAGAACACTGCCGCCGCGCTGGGCATACAGGGCTACGATAAAAGTCGATCTCCTCGCCCACCAGCGAAAACAACGTGATGGGCTCGCAGGAAGCTTTCGCCGAGGTGATACGCACAAATATCTCGCTGATACGCCGCCGCATAAAACACCCCGCCCTGCGCTTTGAGATGACGCAGACGGGCAAGCTGAGCAATACGGATGTCTGCATAGCGTATATCCGCGGCAAGGCTGACGAGAAAATGCTCGCCGAGATACGCCGCCGCATAAGCTCTATCAAGCTCGACAGCGTTTTCGGCGCAGGCTACATCCGTCCATTTTTAGAGGACGACGCGGCTAAGCGGCTGTTCTCGGAGATAGGCGTTACCGAGCGCCCGGACAAGCTTTGCGCGAGCCTTATCGAGGGAAGGATAGCCGTATTGGTAGACGGCACGCCCTTTATTATGATATGTCCGTACACTTTCGCGCAGTATTTCAGCAGCATGGACGATTACGCGAGCAAGAGCTTTTTCGCGTGGTTCCTGAAATTCATACGCTACTTCGCATTTTTGCTCGCCACCGCTTTCCCCGGAATATACCTCGCGGCGGTGAATTATAATCCCGAAATGCTCAACATGAAGCTGCTGGCAAACCTCTCCGCAAGTGAAAAAACAACGATACTGCCGCTATTCAGCGAGCTTATAATAATAATTCTCCTGCTCGAGATCATGCGCGAAGCGAGCATACGCCTGCCCTCGGCGGTAGGAACGGCGATGTCGATAGCGGGCGGACTCATAATCGGCGACTCGGCGGTAAAGAGCGGCATAATCTCTTCACCCCTGCTGATAATCGTCGGCGTTACCGCCACGGCTTCATTCGTGCTGCCCTCATTCAATCAGCAGACAACGGCGCTGCGGCTGGCTTTCATAATAGCGGGCGGCTTTGCGGGATTTTTCGGGATAACGGTATGCACTGTCATGAGCGTTGCGAACGTCTGCTCACAAAGTTTTTCCAACGTAGTCTTCACCGCCCCCGCCTCGCCGCTGATAAAAGATCAGCTTCCCAACGCCTTTGGCAGAAAGTCCTTTATGCGAATGGCGCGCGACGACACTAAAATGAGCGACCTAACCTCGCCCGAAACACCGCGCCGCAGCGGAGGTAAATAACGAATGAAAAGCATTTCAGCATACCAATTCGCCGGCGCTATGATAGTAGCCCGCATACTCGCGCTGGCGCTATATATACCCTCTGAAGGCGAAAATCCCGTGGTCACGGCGCTCGCCCTGCCGATACTTGCGCTGGCGAAATACGCACTGCTTGCGCTCACGATTCGCGCTTACGAAAAGCAGACTTTCACACGCGGGGCGGCTGTTTGCTCGGCAATATTGGCGGGGGCACTGCTGATAAGCATTTGCGGCGCTTTCTCACAGTCTGTCGAGACCGTATACCCCGACCGTTTCAGCAGACTGGGGATAACGGCGGTATTCTTCATCATCGGCGCATACGTTGCTTCTATGGGTGCGGCGGGCACGGTGCGCACGGCGGGAATATTTCTATTCGCGGCTGCGATATTCAGCGCGATACTGCTCTTTCAGACGCGCGGAAGCATGCTCACCGACCGCATAACGCTTTACAGCCCCTCGCCTCTGCGCGACCTTGAAAGCGCTCTGCGAAACCTCACGGCGTACTCGGCAGATGTTTTCATCTTCGCGATGATGCTGCCGTATGTGCGCAGTTCGCCGAAAAAAAGCGGCGGGGATATACCTCACCGCAGATGTTCTGATATGGCTTGTCTTCGCAATGGCTTACGCCGCGATAATGGGCAGGCTCTACCCGCGCTCGGGCTACTCGTTTTTCGCGATAGCTTACTGCACTCAAGGCTTGCTCATCGACCGCGCGGACGGGGTATTTTTCTGCGTAGTTTCAGCCGCGGCGATCATCGTATGCGCACTGCTGACAGGCATTCTGAAAAACGCCGTGAAGTATGTTTTCACATCTATTCGCAGTGACGAAAAGACCTACCTCTCGGCGGCGGGCGTGCTGACGGCTGCCGCGATCTCGCTGAGCGGCTTTGGTATAGAGCTTAGCAGGTACGCGGGCGTGCTTGCAGCGGCGGTCTGGATAGCCCTTGCTGTATACGCGCTGACGGGAATATTTTCACGGAAATACCGCGCGGCAAAAAATACGGAAGCCGAAAAGGAGGGCGAATGATGAAACGTAAATACTATTTTCTGATAATAATGCTGCTGTCTGTCGTCTACTTTACAGGCACGCAGCCGCCCGAGATTGCCGATAGAATAATGGTGCACGCCATTGGTATAGACGTCGAGGAGGAGGGTTACCGCGTTACCATGCAGACTTTCACGCCGGAATCCAGCGGCTCCGAGACCTCGATAGACCCATCGCAGCCGAACGTCAGCATAGTTTCCGACAGCGGCAGAACGGTCGGCGAGGCGATACGAATCTGTTTCAACCGCTTAGGCGGCAACATTTTCATCGGGCAGAACCAAATACTGCTGTTCGGGCGCAGCGTTGACCTTTCGCAAAAGGAAGACCTCTTCGGTTACTTCCTTTCGTCCTCCGAAACATTTCTGAACGTCGACTGCGCTTCAGCTGAGAACACGGCGGAGGAGATACTGCGCACGCCGATCACGGGCAACGCGATAACCTCAGACAAGTACCCCGAGATGATACGCTCCGCTTCGGACAACGGCAGATGCGTGGAAGTCAGCTTCACCGAGCTGCTTGACAGAATAAATTCGCACGAAAAGACGCTGGTGCTGCCGACATTTTCGCTATCTCAGCAGACTTCGAGCGATTCAGAGGGTGGCGAAAGCTCGGGCGGCGAGGAGAAGAGTGATAAACTCGAAGAGCGCAGGCTGAAGATCAGCAGCGGGGCGGTATACGCCGACGGAAAATTCCGCGCCGAGATCTCCGCCGAGCAGATGGGGATTTACGGCATGATCTGCGGCAGCGGCGAAAACGTGCACGCCGAGATCAGCGGCGGCGGACGAAAATACAGCGAAACTTACCGGATCAGCAGCCGCGCGGTGACAGCTTCGTCCGAAGGCGAAGAGATAGTTTTCTGCATAAGCGCCCGCGCGATACCATTAGACTCGCAGATGTTTGAAGCTATTTCCGACCGCACCGGTTCTGAAACGGCGGCGAAGCGCGAAATAGAAAAGAAGGCGGCGGCTTTCGCCGAAGCGATGTGCGCGGAGTTCACGCCCGAGATATTCGGCGCAGATTATTTCCTCATGCGCCACTATCCGCAGGTCTACCGTCAGCACGCCGACGACCCCGAAGAGCTGTACCGCCATGTGCGGATAGCAGTTGAGATAGAATAAAAAAAGACCGTTCACAAATCGTGAACGGTCAGATTTTTTGGAGGCGCCACCCAGACTTGAACTGGGGATCAGGGAGTTGCAGTCCCACGCCTTACCACTTGGCTATAGCGCCTAAAAAAGAGCGGATTACGAGGCTCGAACTCGCTACCTCCACCTTGGCAAGGTGGCGCTCTACCAGATGAGCTAAATCCGCATGATGCAAACACAGGGGCTTTCAGAAAATTGGTGCCTCCGGACGGAATCGAACCATCGACACGGGGATTTTCAGTCCCCTGCTCTACCGACTGAGCTACAGAGGCGTAAACCTGAAAGCCGTCAAAGCAGAGTGCTTTCGTGAATGCAAATATATTATGGCGACCGGAATGGGGCTCGAACCCACGACCTCCAGCGTGACAGGCTGGCGTTCTAACCAACTGAACTACCCGGCCATAATCCGCGGAACGGCTTGCGTTCCGCATTTGGTGGAAACTATAGGGCTCGAACCTATGACCCTCTGCTTGTAAGGCAGATGCTCTCCCAGCTGAGCTAAGCTTCCGATTTAGCGCTTTCAGAAGATTTTTTGTTATCTCTTCAAGCGACTATTATATTATACACTAACATCGTGCTCTTGTCAAGCGTTTTTTGAAAAAAAATTTTGTTTTGTAGGATTGCACAAATTTTAGCTTGAATTTTAGTTATTCTGCATAGCCGTACTTTTTAAACTCCTCCGCGCTGCCGTTAAAGACGTTGAGGTCAATATGCTTCTCCTCGCCATCGTAGCCGTCTAACGTTGCGGTGTCGGAATACTGCCAGAAAGTCCACTGTTTGCTGCTTTCGGGCTTGAAATACACCGAGCGTATCCACAGATCGTAGTCTGCAAGATCTTCCTTTACATACATATTATAGGCGGTGCCCGTCGCGTAAATTATCGGCTTCACGCCGTAGTGCTCCTCCAGCTTTTCAAGCAGCGTTTTCAGCTGCGGAACAACGTCCTCGGCGGGCAGCGGATCGGCGCGGTAATCGCCGTAAAGCTCGACGTCCACCACAGGCGGCAGCATACCGTCAAATTTTTCCACGTTTGCGATGTAGTTATCCGCCTGCGTATCTCCCCCGCTCTCGAAGCTGAAAAAGTGGTACGCCCCCACGCGCAGGTCTGTACCGCACGCTTCGGCGTAATTATACGCGAATTTGCCGTCAAGATGCTTGCTGCCCTCGGTCGCCTTGATGAATACAAAGTCCAAATTTTCGGACAGTATTGCCCAGTCGATGTCGCCCTGATATGACGAAACGTCCGCGCCGTGCACGGGGTAAGCCTTGCGCGAGGGAGTGTTGAGCTTGATCACCCGCAGGTACACCAGCGCCAGCAGCACCGCGCAGATCAGCCCCACGCCTATCACGACGGCTATCGGCAGCTTATGCTTTACTATAAATTTTACCATATTATGCGATTTTCCTTTATCATACTATTCCGTGCGAGCCGAAATTATTCCTGCGGCTCGGGCTTCTGCTCCGCCAGCGCCTTTATCTCGTCAGCGGTAAAGACGTACTTTTTGTCGCAGAAGTTGCAGCAGACCTCGGTCTTTTCGTCCTGTGCAAGCTCTTCAAGCTCCTTTTTGCCGAGCGAGATCAGCATACGCTCGGTGCGTTCGCGCGAGCAGTCGCAGACGTAATTCACCTCGAAATCGTCCAGCTTTTCAGGCTCTAAGCCCTCGAGCGCCAGCATAGCTATGTCCTCCGCCGTCATGCCGCTCTCGAGCATTTCAGTCACGGGCTTCATTTTCGCGATATTCGCCTCTATCACGTCAACGGCGTCCTCCGGTGCGAACGGCAGAAGCTGCAGCAGAAAACCGTCCGCGCAGCGCACGCTGAGGTCGGGGTTGACAAGCACGCCGAGCGCGCAAACGCTGGGCACCTGCTCGCTCACTGCGAGGTACTGGGTGATATCCTCAGCTATCTCGCCCGAAACGAGCGGCACTTGTCCCGAGTATGGCTGCTTCATGCCGAGGTCTTTTATAACGGTAAGCGTGCCGTCTGTACCTACCGCGCCGCCAACGTCCAGCTTGCCCTTAGCATTCAGCGGAAGCTCTACCACGGGGTTCTGAATGTACGCTTTTACGTTGCCGTAGCTGTCTGCCACCGCGATGAGCGTGCCCGCAGGTCCGCCGCCGTCAGTGCGCACGGTAACGGTATCGCCCTCGTTTTTCAGCCCGAAGCCCATCAGCGAAGCGCCGAGGGCAAGTCTGCCGAGCGCCGCCGTGCATACCGCCGAGCTTTTGTTTATCTCCTCTATCCTCGCGACGATGTCTTTTCCGTCTATGGCGCTGCAAACTACCGAAGCGTCGCCGTTTATAACTCTAACGATTCTTCCCATTTTAATTATCCTCACAAATTTTTCTGCATACAAACACCGCGCGCTCGCTGTTTTCGGCAAGCGGCGCTTCGCTGTATCCGTCGTAAACTCCCAGTATCTCAAAACCCGTCTGCGAAAGCAGCTCTTCCACGCGCGATATTTCCACCGCTATCTCGCGAAAGCTCTCGCTGTAACGTTCATAGCCTTTTTCGGTCTTTTCAAAGAAATCAAGGTATATAGATACTGAGCTGTCCGTTTTATCGTACTCGTTTTGCCAGCCGCAGTACAGCCCCTCCATATCGTAGATAAAGGCGTTGTTCGCCAAGACCTCGCGGTGCTTGTAAGGCGTGTTGACGTCGAAAATAAACATACCGTCGGGGTATGCAAAAAGCGAAACGCGCTCAAAAAAAGCGCGTACTTCGTCCTCATTTTCCAGATGGTTCACGCTGTCGAGCGTGCATACGGTAACGTCTATCGTACCGTACATATCTATGCTTTTCATATCCTGCCGCAAGTACTGTATGCGTCTGCCGCTCTCAAATTTCTTGTCGAGCGCAGCATTGAGCATCTCGTCCGAGCCGTCTATGCCGATCACGTCGTACCCCGCCGCCGCAAGCTTTTCGCAGAGAGTTCCCGTGCCGCAGGCCGCGTCAAGCAGTATCCCGCGCCTGCCGCCGAATTTTTCGACGTAAGCGTCTATCTGCCGCGCCATGCCTTCGTAATCCACACCCTGCTGGAGCTTGTCGTAAAAATATGCAAAGCTGCCGTAAGCTGCCATTACTTTTTATCCTTCATTCTGTCAAAAACTATGCTGTAGCCGCCCGTACCGTCGTATGTCAGCGAGCGGTTGACGCGGCTGATGGTGGCTGTGGAAGCGCCCGTTTCCTTTACAATATCGCTGTAAACGTGGCTGCCCGTAAGCAGCTTAGCCACCTGAAAGCGCTGCGAGAGCGATTTCAGTTCGGGTATAGTGCAGAGGTCTTTGAAGAAAAGCGCGCACTCTTCCTCAGTTTCCAGACAAAGTATAGCCTTGTAAAGCTCGTTCAAATTTTTAATCTCTAGTTTTTCCCTCATTGCTAAGTTCACCTTTCTATAATAACACATATCAAATCATGTATTAAAGCGCTAAATCACATCTATATTTTATCACACCAAAGCTTTTAAGTAAATAGCTTTTTCGCAAAGTTCACATATTATTAAAAATCTGCCGCAGGGTTTTCGCGCCTTTTCGCGCACCTGCGGCAGATATATTCGTTATTCGCCAAGCGTCATATCTTTTTGACGTTTTTGAAAGGCATTATCTTTTTAGTTCCGCACTCGTCGAAAGCTATTTCAAGCAGCACGGTGTTGCCCATATTTTCTGCCGAAAGCACTGTTCCGTCGCCGAATTTCGGGTGACGAAGCCTGTCGCCAGCCTTAAAGCTTCCGCTTTCGCCGGTGTGCTCGATAGAGCTTTTGCGGCGTGCCAAAACGTCGCTCGCTTCGTGAGAATAGTCGGGCTTCTGCGGGCGTTTGCGCGCTTCGGGCGAGAGCTTGCTCTCTTCCTTGATGTGCTCGGTGTTCTCCTCTGGCAGCTCAGCCAAGAAGCGCGAGGGGCGGTTCACGCCCGTTCTGCCGTAGAGCATACGCATAGTCGAGTGCATAAGGTACAGCTTTTTGCGCGCACGGGTTATCGCAACGTAAGCGAGCCTGCGCTCTTCCTCGAGGTCTTCGGGGTTGTCGCTCGAGCGCGCGGATGGGAACACATTTTCCTCCATGCCGGGTATGAAAACGCAGTCAAACTCCAAGCCCTTTGAAGAATGTATCGTCATGAGCGCAGCGTAATCCTCGCTCTCGTCATACTTGTCAATATCTGTATACAGCGAGATCTCTTCGAGAAAGCCCTCTATGGTAGGCTCTTCCACGTTCTCCTCATAGTTAACCATAGTAGACCGCAGCTCGGCGATGTTTTCCAGTCGGTTCAGCCCCTCGTCGCCGTGCTTGCGCAGCATCTCACCGTAGCCCGAGCGCTCAAGCACTTCGGTCAGCAGCTCTGAGGGCTTCATCTCCTGCGAGAGGTCGTCGAGAGTTTCTATCAGCTCGTAAAAACCGGTGAGCGCTTTGCTCTTTTTCGCGATTGGCGCGTAGCTTGCACTGTCGCGCATTACCTCCAGCGGGCCAACGCCGAGGTCTGAGGCTATCTGCTCCACCGCAGCGGCGGTAGCGTCGCCTATACCGCGCTTAGGCTCGTTGATTATGCGGCGCGGGCGCAGCGTATCGGTGCGGTTGTTGATAACTGCGAGGTAGGCTATGATGTCCTTTATCTCCTTGCGCTCGTAGAACTTCTGACCTCCGAAAACCACATAAGGTATGCCCTCGCGGACGAACACCTGCTCGATTATGTTCGACTGAGCGTTCATGCGGTAGAGCACGGCGTGGTCGCGGTATTTCATGCCCGCTTCCACATTTTTTCTTTATCGTTTCGGCAATAAAGCGCGCCTCGCTGCGTTCGTTCAGCGCGTTGTAAACTACCACCTTTTCGCCCTCGCCGAGGTCTGTCCAAAGGTTCTTGCCCTTTCTGCCCTGATTGTTGCCGATGAGCACATTTGCGGTAGTAAGTATGTTCTGCGTAGAGCGGTAATTCTGCTCCAAGCGGATAACGTCGGTATCGGGGTCGCAGTCGAAAGTCTTTTCAAACGAAAGTATATTTTCGATGGTAGCTCCGCGGAATTTGTAGATGCTCTGGTCGTCATCGCCGACAACGCAGAGGTTATTGTGGCGCGCCGCGAGCAGGTCTATCAGGCGGAACTGCACGGTATTTGTATCCTGATACTCGTCAACAAGAATGTATTTGTAGAGGTTCTGATAATGCAAGAGCACATCGTCGTTCTCCTCAAAAAGCTTCACAACGTTGCAGAGCAGGTCGTCGAAATCCATAGCGTTCGCCTCAAAAAAGGCGGCTGTTGTAGAGCTTGTAGATCTTAGCTATCTCTCGCTCGCGGAATTCGTTTTTATACATCTCGTAATACTTATCGGGCGAGATCATCTTGTTTTTCTGTGCCGAGATCGCCGAGAGCATAGCGCGCGGCGGGAATATCTTATCCGAAATATCCAGCTCTTTGAGCGCCTGCTTTATAAGGCGCAGGCAGTCGTCGGTATCGTAGATGGTGAACGATGGCTTATAACCTAGGCGTTCGCACTCGCGGCGGAGTATGCGTGCGCAGGCGGAGTGGAAAGTAGCCGCCGTAACGCCTACGCCCTGCTCGCCGAGCATACGTTCAAGCCTGTCTTTCAGCTCGTTCGCTGCCTTATTCGTAAACGTGATAGCCAGTATGTTCCAAGGGACTATACAGCCGTGGGAAACTATCTGCGAAAGCTCGCCCGCTTCGTCGACCTCGCCCGCAGCGTAAGCGCGCAGGAAATCAAGCTCCGCGGGGGGTATGCTCACGGGCATCCTCGTATGTATAAGCGTCGCCGAAGTAGATCATATTCGCGATGCGGTTTATCAGCACAGTAGTTTTTCCGCTGCCCGCGCCCGCGAGTATCAGCAGAGGGCCGTGCACCTTGAAAACGGCTTTACGCTGCATATCGTTAAGTCCTGAAAAATACTTTTCCAGCGCTTTTCTTTTGAGTATATCAAATTCGCTCATCAATAAAATCTCCGTTTCTAATAACTTCACTCTATATACCTTAATTATTATACCACATTTCAGAGCAGTTTTAAAGTCACAAATTGTTAATTTTTTTGTTGCAGGAAGAATGGCGCAGAATCTTTGCATTTTTTTCTCCGCTCATGTAATATCCCCGCCGCAAAATACGTCTATATAGGTAAAGGAGGCGTTTACCATGAAAAATACCGGAAATATAATATCAATGATAGCAGCAATTTCCATAGCAATGTGCGCCGTTTCCTGCGGCGATGGGTCGGCAGCTTCGAGCGGCAGGTCGGCAGGCACGGCAGGCGGGTCGGCGAAAGCGTCTGCGGGCGCGACTGAAGCTGAGAAAGCTGACAAAACTGACGCGGGCGACGCAGAGGCCGCGATGGAGGCCGAGGACGGCGTATACGAAGGAGAAACAGGCGAACTCGCGGGCGACGCTGAGGACGTTAAAAAATCCGCAGTCGAAGGCGAGGGCGGCGCGCAGACCAACTCCGCCATGCCCGAAGCGGGTCAGCTTACGGCGGGCGAGTGGCGCGACAACGACAACTGGGGCTTCCTCATGAATCTCGTAAATTCGGGCACGATCAGCTTCCCGAGCTACGGCATCGACCCGCGCGGAAGAGTTGCAGTTACTGTGAAAAACGAGTCGGGCGAGGCGGCGGCGAACGTTGCCGTTAATCTGCTCGGCGAGGACAACGAGCTGCTTTGGAGCGCAGTTACCGACAAAAACGGCAAGGCGTACCTCTTCACGCCAGAGGGCAAGACCGCGGCGGGCGTTGAAGCGACAAATTCCGAGGGCAAAACGCAGAGTGCGGAAGTCAAGGCAAATTTGAGCGGCGGTGAGCAGGGCGGCAGCGAGGTTTCCGACTACGCCGAGTGCGAGCTTACCCTAGGCGGCAACGAGCTTTACAAAAAGGCGGAAATAATGTTCATAGTTGACACTACCGGCTCGATGAGCGACGAAATGCTCTTTTTGCAGAGCGAATTCAGCGCGATCGCGAAAGAGGTCGGTACAGAAGATACTTACTATTCGGCTAATTTCTACCGCGACGAGGGCGACGATTACGTCACCAAGCTGAACGATTTTACCAACGACGTCGCGACCGTGCAGAGTCAGATAAACGCTGAGAGCGCGGACGGCGGCGGAGATATGCCCGAAGCGGTCGGCAGGATAATGAACGAAACGCTGAGCAACGGCAAGTGGAGCGACGACTCGGTGAAGATCGCGTTCATGATCTTCGACGCGCCCCCGCACGAGGAAGACTCTGACGAGGTGGCGCAGGCGGTGAAGGACGCGGCGAAAAAGGGTATACGCCTAGTGCCGATAGTTTCTTCAAACACCGAGCGCGATACTGAACTTTTCGCGCGCGGAGCGGCTATCTGCACGGGCGGCAGCTACGTTTTCCTCACCGACGATTCGGGCATCGGCGACTCTCATCTCGAGCCTATAATAGGCGATTACAAGGTCGAAAAGCTGCACGACATAATCGTCCGCATAATCGGCGACTACCGTCAGTAATACAAAAAAGCTGTACGTTTTCGGGCGTACAGCTTTTCATTTTAATGTTCAAATTTTCATATTATGTTCTCGAGGAACGCAATTGTCTTGTAATCAAATTTCAGATCCTGCGCCTGCATATTCTCCTCTATCTGCCAATCTTTTGAAGCGGCGAAAACCGAGCTTACGAAGAAAGGCTGGCTGTTGAGGTAGCCCAGCGGGATAACTGCGGCGGGTATGTTTTCCTGCATACTCAGCTGTTTTACGCGGGCAAGGCGCGCAAGGTTCGCGGTGCTGGTGAACTGACCTTCGGGCAGATTCTTCATCGACTCGCCGCGCGCCAGCTTCGCGAAAAAGCCCTTTGCCTGCGGGCAGTAAGCCATCACGGGGAACTGGTTGCGCTGGTACCATTTGAACTCGCGCAGGTTCATGCAGACTACGGTAGGGTCGCCGAAAGTATCGGTGCTGCTGTGCGCCAAGCTGTAATTTATCTGGCTGACGCGGAAAGGCTCCATGCCGTTTTCCACCGCAAATTTGTTCGCAGCCTCTATCCTGGCAGCCGTCCAGTTTGAAGCGCCGAGAAAGCGCGCTCTGCCGCTGCGGTGAAAATCATTAAGTATCGGCATTATCTCTTCAACAGGTATGCGCTCATCGTCGCGGTGAACGAAATACACGTCGATATGGTCTGTACCCAGCACTTCGAGCGAGCGTGAAATATCGTACTCAAGCTCAGCGCGTGAAAGGCGCGAACGCTCCATCTCTCCGATCGGCGGGTGGCCGCCCTTTGTACAGAGGATAATGTCATCGCGGTTGCCGCGGGCGCGCATCCATCTGCCGATAACGCCCTCGGAGGAATCAAGCCCCTCCTCCAGCCACGAGCAGTACACGCGCGCGGTGTCGATGCACCTGCCGCCGCATTTATAAAATGTATCGAGCAGCTCGAAATAAACTTCGTCTGAATCGCTGCGCTCGAAACTTGCCGTGCCGAAAGAGAGCGCCGGCAGCTTTAAGGAGTCTTTTTCATTCTTGATCTCAAATTCCAACATAAATAATCCTAACCCCCATCAAATCCTTCTACTCATACTTATACCATTTTACACTTTATATAATATGAATAATCATACCATATATTTATAGCTGTTTTCAATGCAAATTGTAAATTTTTTTAGAGTTTTTGCAAAAATGCTTGACAAGGCGTTTCACTTGATATATAATATATTTCGTGATGTAAAGAGATCAGACTTTACATACTTTTTCGGAAAGGGGCTTGGCGCAGATATGGAAATGGCAAAAAAATTTGCAGATGGGCGTGCTGCTTGATATTTACGGCGCGCTGCTTACCGAGCGCCAGCGCGAGATGATGGATCTTTATTACAACGACGACCTCTCGCTTTCCGAAATAGCCGAGCAGTACGAGATCTCGCGGCAGGGCGTGCACGACGCGCTGAAACGCAGCGAGGAAACTCTGCGGCACTACGATAACGCACTGGGGCTGGCGGCGGCTCAGCAGCAGCAGAAAGATCAGCTGCTGGAATTCAAGTCGCAGGCACTGGAGGCGCTCGATGAATGTCGCAAGGTGACGTTTGGCAAAAACATCGCCGAAAAGGTGATAGCGCTGCTCGAAAATCTCGACAGCAAACTCGAAGAGTACGAAAATTCGGACTACAACGAATAAAGACAGGAGGCGCGGCAGATGGCATTCGAGGGACTTTCAGAAAAACTCGGAGGAGTATTCAAAAAGCTTAAATCGCGCGGAAAGCTTACCGAAGCAGACGTAAAGACTGCCATGCGCGAAGTCAAGATGGCGCTTCTCGAGGCTGACGTAAGCTACAAAGTAGTTAAAGATTTTGTAAATAAAGTTACCGAGCGTAGCGTGGGAGAAGAGGTCTTAAGCAGCCTTACCCCCGCTCAGCAGGTCATCAAGATAGTAAACGAAGAGCTGATAGCGCTGATGGGCGACGGCAACGCGAAGATAAATTTCCCGAACAAGCCGGCCTGCGTTATAATGATGTGCGGATTACAGGGTGCAGGTAAGACCACCCACGCCGCGAAGCTCGCGAAATATTTTAAAAATAAAGAGATGAAAAGACCGCTGCTCATAGCCGCCGACGTTTACCGCCCCGCGGCTATCGAACAGCTGAAAGTAGTAGGCGCTAAGGCGGAAGTCCCAGTTTTCGAGATGGGTCAGATAGACCCGCGCAAGATAGTAAAAGAGGGTCTGAAACACGCGAGCGACTACGGCAACGACCTTGTTATCATCGACACCGCAGGCCGTCTGCATATCGACGAAGAGCTTATGCAGGAGCTTGTGGATATAAAGAAGATCGCGCAGCCTAACGAAATAATGCTAGTAGTAGACGCGATGATCGGTCAGGATGCCGTAAAGGTAGCCTCCAGCTTCGACGAAGCGCTTGGCATCGACAGCGTGCTGCTGACAAAGCTTGACTCTGACACGCGCGGCGGCGCGGCGCTCTCCGTACTTTCCGTAACAGGTAAGCCGATAAAGTTCGTCGGAATGGGCGAAAAGCTGGACGATTTCGAGAAATTCCACCCCGAGCGCATGGCTTCGAGAATACTCGGCATGGGCGATATGCTCACCCTCATCGAGCGCGCGACATCCGCCATCGACCACGACGACGCAGAGCGTATGGCGAAAAAGATGCAGGAGAGCGGCTTCGACATGGAAGACCTGTTGGAGAACATGGAGCAGATACACAAAATGGGCTCTATGCGCTCGATAATCAAGCTTATCCCAGGCGCTTCGCAGGTAACCGACGAGCAGGTTGAGCAGGGCGAAGTACAGCTCAAAAAGACGAAAGCCATGATACAGTCGATGACAAAAGCCGAGCGCGCAAAGCCCTCGCTCATCGACCCCAAGCGCAAGCGCAGGATAGCGGCGGGCAGCGGCACGCAGGTATCCGACGTGAACCAGCTGCTGAGGCAGTTCGACCAGATGCAGAAGATGATGAAGCAATTCGGTCTGGGCGGAAAAAATCTGCACGGCAAGAAAGCGCGCATGAACCGCGCGGGAATGTTAAAGCTCATGGGCGGTATGCCTAAGAAATAAGATTTGAACCGCTTTGCGGCTTAAATACAAAAAGTATGATGATGGAGGTGAATTTAAAATGGCAGTAAAGATCAGACTGAGAAGAATGGGCGCTAAGAAAGCTCCTTTTTACAGAATAGTTGTTGCTGATTCCAGATACCCCAGAGATGGACGTTTCATCGAGGAGATCGGCTACTATGATCCTACCAAGGATCCTATCGTTCTCAAGCTTGACGACGAGAAGGTAAAGACCTGGATCGCTAACGGCGCACAGCCTACCGACAGAGTAAAGGCTCTGCTGAAGAAGAACGGAACTATCTGATAGCCCCAAACCCTTTCGCCGGCAGCAGTCGGCGAATTATTTTGAAAGGAACGGTATCGCATGGAAGAACTACTCAAAACCATAGCCTGCGAGCTGGTAGAAAATAAAGACGCTGTAAGCGTTTCCGTTGATCCCGAAAATGAAGAGGGCGTTATCGTTTACCACCTGCACGTTGCCGAAAACGACATGGGCAGAGTTATCGGAAAGCAGGGCAGGATCGCCAAAGCTATCCGCGTGGTAATGAGAGCGGGCGCTTCGCGCATCGACCAGAAGATAATGGTCGAGATCGACTAAGCAGATCACGATAAGTATAAAAATATCACCTTTGGCAATAATAGCTAGAGGTGATTTTTTTATGCGGAAAATATTCACGGCGCGGACTTTGCGGGCGGTACTCGCGGGGGCAGCGGGCGGCGCGGCGAACGGCTTTTTCGGCTCAGGCGGCGGACTGCTGAGCGTGCCCGCGCTGGAAAGCGGCGGATTGGAAACGAAAAAAGCGCACGCGACCTCCCTTGCGATAATGCTTCCGCTGAGCGTTGTCAGCGCGGCGGTGTACATGAAAAACGGCAGCCTTGACCTGCGAGAAGCGGCGAGATACCTGCCGGGCGGATTGGCAGGGGTGATCGTCGGCTCGGCGGCGCTGAAAAAGGCATCTCCCCTGCTGGTCAAACGGCTATTCGCGGCGGTGATGATATATTTCGGCGTGCGCATGATAATAAGGTGAGGTGCGGAAAATGGCGGTTACGGCGGTAGCGTTTTTGGCGGGAATGGCAGCGGCGATGGGGCTGGGCGGCGGCTCGTTTCTGATAATATATCTGACAGTGTTCGCGGGTGTGAGTCAGCAGGCGGCACAAGGCATAAATCTGGTTTTCTTCATACCTGCGGCGGCGTGCGCGGTGTGGCTTCACACCCGAAACAGACTGGTAGACTGGAAAAGCGCGCTCCCCGCCATGCTCGCAGGCGCGGCGACTGCGATAATATCGGCAAATATCGCGATGAAGATAGACGGGGATATATCAAGAAAGTTGTTTGGAACATTTGTGCTGATAATGGGGATGAAAATGTTGTCTGAAAAGCCGAAAAGCCAGAATATATAATCTCATGTGGTATTCAGAGATTTTTAAAATACCATATGTGGTATTTGATATATATTTTGATATTCAAAGCCGAATAAATCGGAATATAATTTTGTGAAATCTGTGTTTATATATATTTACACGCATTTTACATATCAAATATATGCTGCAAATATCAACTTATTTCGGCTGGAAAATACAGTAACGTCGAAAATTCAGCATATTGCATAAAAAATCAGCATCTTTTGTGATTATTTCATGTTCTGTGCGATGATTTATTGGTGAACACATTGACACCGGAGTCAAAGATATATATAATAGTTTATGGATTTAACCCATTAAACTTTTAAACACGCTTTATATTTGTCAACAATTCTAGGGGGAAGTTTGAAAATGGTCGAGATGAAAGCGCTGTTATGCAGCGAAAGTGAAAACATGAGAAAACTGGCTGATATGCTAACTAAAAATGGCGTAAGTGTTAAAGTATGTCCCGCAGAGCCGCTGGATATATTGCAGGAATGTATGACGCAGCCGCCATTCGCCGTTCTGATAGAGGAGGCGGCGTTTGAATACCGCGAGCTGGTGCGCAAAATATCTGCGCAGAGCGCTATTACAAAGGTATATATACTTTGCGACGCGTTTACGCCATATTTCGATATACATAGCGAATGTAAAGATATATATTACATCGACAATATGTATAAGCACGCAGATATATTGGCAAAGCTGAAATACAGCGCTGTGGATATAGTCAAAAAAGATTATATATCGCGAGAAACGCTGTATCAGACAGCGGATAATATAGTGCATACCGCGCTCAATGAGCTATGTTTTACTGCGAATTACACGGGTTCGGCATATTTGCAGAGCTCGCTGGTGGCGCTGTGTCTTTCAGACCTCAAACATTCCGACAGTATGTGCAAGACGATATATCCGTATATCGCAGACCAGTTCGACGTATCCACCGCGAGTGTGGAGCGCAGCATACGCACGGTGATAAAGCGCTGCTGGAACAATTCGAGCGACGAGGCGCACGTCAAATATTTCGGATTCATCTACTCGAAAGACCGCGGCGTGCCGACCAACCGCGAATTTATCATGATACTCGCCGACTCGCTGATACGCGAGATGCAGCGAATGACCTCGGCTTACAAAGTAAACTCGATGTCAGCGATATAAATATTATAAATTTTTGGGCAATATATTGACAAAACAGTTAACAGTATGGTATAATTGATATAATAGAGCGTTTGATGCAAAGCTTTATTATGTAATTTAACGATTGGAGATTGTTATGGAAAAAAATATTCCCTACAAGACTTACCTTGATGAGTCTGAAATGCCGAAGCAGTGGTACAACCTGCGCGCGGACATGAAAAACAAGCCCGCCCCCTGCTCAACCCCGGCACGCTCAAGCCGATGACCGCCGAAGAGCTTTCGGTAGTTTTCTGCGACGAGCTGGTAAAGCAGGAACTGGACGACACCACCCCCTACTTCGATATTCCCGAGGAAATACTCGAGTTTTACAAGATGTACCGTCCCTCGCCTCTGGTGCGCGCTTACTGCCTTGAAAAAGCGCTTGGCACACCCGCGAAGATATACTACAAATTTGAGGGCAACAACACATCAGGCAGCCACAAGCTCAACAGCGCCATCGCGCAGGCCTACTACGCTAAAAAGCAGGGTCTGAAAGGCGTTACGACCGAAACGGGCGCGGGTCAGTGGGGCACGGCGCTTTCTATGGCGTGCGCGTACCTCGACCTCGACTGCAAAGTTTACATGGTAAAATGCTCCTACGAGCAAAAGCCTTTCCGCCGCGAAGTTATGAGGACATACGGCGCTTCTGTAACGCCCTCGCCCTCTGACACCACGAACGTCGGCAGAAAGATACTCGCCGAGCACCCCGGCACTACGGGAAGCCTAGGCTGCGCTATCTCGGAAGCAGTTGAGACCGCAACCGGCAGCGAAGGCTACCGCTACGTTCTCGGCTCGGTGCTTTCACAGGTAGTTCTGCACCAGTCGATTATCGGTCTGGAGTCGAAAACGGCGTTTGATAAGATCGGCGTGAAACCCGACGTTATAATCGGCTGCGCAGGCGGCGGCTCAAACCTCGGCGGACTTATCGCGCCTTTCATGGGCGAAAAGCTGCGCGGCGAAGCTGACTACGAATTCATCGCAGTAGAGCCTGCATCATGCCCGAGCTTTACACGTGGCAAGTTCGCATACGACTTCTGCGACACGGGAATGGTTTGCCCGCTTGCAAAAATGTACACCCTGGGAAGCGGATTTATCCCCTCGGCAAATCACGCAGGCGGACTTAGATACCACGGCATGAGCTCGATACTCTCGCAGCTTTACCATGACAAGCTGATGACCGCAAGATCGGTAGAGCAGACGCGCGTTTTCGCGGCGGCTGAGCAGTTCGCTCGCGTAGAGGGCATACTTCCCGCCCCCGAGAGCAGCCACGCTATCCGCGTTGCCATCGACGAAGCGCTGAAGTGCAAGGAAACTGGCGAAGAAAAGACGATATTCTTCGGTCTGACCGGCACGGGCTACTTCGACATGGTAGCATATCAGAAGTTCAACGACGGCGAAATGAGCGACTACATACCCACCGACGACGACCTCGCGGCAGGATTTGCGGGTCTGCCTAAGGTTAATCTCTGACAGACCAATTTCTAATAGTACAAAAATCCGGACTCTTGCCTTTTGCGGGCGAGGGTCTGTTTTTGTATTATATGATAATACAAAACGTTATTGACATTGTAAGAAGAATGTGGTATACTTATAGTAACAATAAATATAAAAAGGGAGTATACTATGAAAACCATATCATGCCCAACTTGTGGAACTCCAGACATTCCATCAGATGCTCGCCGTTGCCCAAATTGTGGAACTAGACTAGCTGAGTATCAAGTTCTAAAATTAACAGAAGAGCTTGCCGAAAATCGTGAAGAACGAATAAACAATTACCTAAAAGAACATCAATACGAAATCGACGAGGATCTTGAAAAAATAGCACTTCATAGACCGAGTGTGTTTCCAATTCTCAAAGAATACTTTATTGGGGAAGGAGCTTTTTTAACATGGCTTATTATAATTGTATTTGTAGTATCACTTCATTTTGCAAAAAAGCCTGATAGTGTTATCGCTCCAATTATTTTAGTATTCTCAATTATTGGGATATTATTTTTGATTGTTGCTTATTGTCTTGAATACCATTCAGAATATGAAACATACAAAGAGTTAAAAGATAAAACCCCCGAAGAATACGAAGAAGAAAAAGAATAAAGTAATTTTAAGACATCGAGCACATATTGAAGATCAAATAAAAAACGAGATGAAGAAGAAATGATTCAAGAATATGAAGTTAAACTTGGGCTAAGGTCATCAGTTTCATGTCGTACATCTAAAAATACATCAAATGAACCAATGTTCATACAGATGAAAAAGAAAGAAGCAAATTCACACGTTCCCAAATGCCCCATCTGCGGTTCAACTGACCTTACTCAAATCAGCACCGTCAAGAAAGCTGCTAAAGTCGCAACATTCGGTATTTACGGCGCAGGCGATATAGGCAAAACATGGCGGTGCAATAAATGTAAGAGCAAATTCTAACGTGCACGATAACTGTACAAAAATCCGGACTCTTGCCTTTTGCGGGCGAGGGTCTGTTTTTGTATAAAGTGATTTTTTCGCCGCCCGCTGCATAGGATAGTAAGTACAGTCAATTATATTGGTGGAACTTTTTTTGAAAAGGAGAGCTGATACTATGGCAGGCTTTGAAATGTCGGGCTTTACGCCCAAAGCGCGCGAGATAACGCAGATGGCGGCTGAGTGCGCGGGCGCTTGGGGACACACATACGTCGGCAGCGAGCACCTGCTGCTTGCAATGACGCGGCTGAGCGGCTGCACCGCTTCGCAGATACTCAAAAAACACGGCGTTACCCTCAAAAAAGACCGAGGACCGTCTGGAATACATCATCGGGCGCGGCACACCCTGCCGCATGACGGAAAATGACCTCACCCCATCGTGCGTGACGATACTCAGCGGCGCGGCGAAGCTTGCGGGGGGCTTGGGCACATCGCCCTGCGGCAGCGAATTTATCCTCGCGGCGATGCTCAAACAGGGGCGCTGCTGCGCGGTGAGAATGCTCAAAAGCATGGGCGTGAACCTCAACAAAATGCACGCCGACTGCGTGGGCGGCAGCGAACTAATCGCCGATGCCTGCGATTCAAAAGTGAAGCTGAAATACCTCGAGCAGTTCGGGCGTGAGCTGACGACGCGCGCCGCCTGCATGGGCTTCGACCCGCTGATAGGGCGCGAGGAGGAATTGCAGCGCACCGCCGAGATACTCTGCCGCCGCCGCAAGAACAACCCCTGCTTGGTCGGCGAAGCGGGTGTCGGCAAGACCGCCATCGCGGAGGGGCTTGCGCACAGGATAATGTACGGCGAAGTGCCGCGCCAACTGGTCGGCAAACGCATTTTCGAGCTTGACCTCACCAGCCTGCTGGCGGGCGCGAAATACCGCGGCGACTTTGAAGAGCGGCTGAAAAACTGCATCGAGGAAGCCGTCAGCGCGGGCAACGTTATACTTTTCATCGACGAGCTGCACAACATAATGGGCGCGGGCGCGGCGGAGGGCGCTATCGACGCAGCGAACATCTTGAAGCCGTCGCTGGCGCGCGGGCAGCTTAAAATAATCGGCGCGACGACATTCGCCGAATACCGCAAGACCATCGAGAAAGACGGCGCGGTAGACAGGCGTTTTCAGCGCGTGAACATCGAAGAGCCGAGCGAGGAGGAAACGGAGAAGATACTTTTCGGTCTGCGCGAGCGTTACGCGGCGCACCACGGCGTTGACATCGGCGATGAGGAGATCAGGCTGGCGGTGCGGTTGGCGGGCAGGTATGTAAACGATCAGCATTTTCCCGACAAAGCCATCCCTGCTTGACGAAGCCTGCGCTATGACGGCAGCGGAGCTTTGCGGCGAGCGTGCGGACAACAAGCGCATTTTTGAGGACTACATCGCGGGGCGCGCCAGCCGCGAGGAGTATCTTGCCGCGGCGGCTGAGGAGCTGCACCGTCCTGCCCTATCGCAGAGCGCGATATGCAAAGTCATCTCCCGCCGAACAGGTATCCCATGCGGCGAGCTGACAAAGGACGAAAGCGAGCGACTGATGCACCTGGAAGAAGAGATCGAGGGCGAGGTTTTCGGGCAATGCGCGGCGGTGGAGCAGGTGTGCGCGGCGGTTCGGCGGCTGCGGCTGGGACTGAGCGGCAAAGAGCGCCCCGCGGGAAGCTTCATTTTCATGGGCAGCAGCGGCGTCGGCAAGACCCTGCTCGCAAAGACCCTCGCCGAAAAGCTCTTCCTGCGCGAAGATTCGCTGATAAAGCTCGATATGTCGGAGTACATGGAGCGGCACAGCGTTTCGGGGCTGATCGGCGCGCCGCCGGGGTACGTCGGCTTCGAGGAGGGCGGCAAGCTGACCGAGCAGGTGCGGCGCAAGCCATACTCGGTGGTGCTTTTTGACGAGATCGAAAAGGCGCACCCCGACATTTTCAACCTGCTGCTGCAAATTTTGGAGGACGGTTGCCTTACCGACTCGGCGGGACGCAAGGTCAGCTTCGCGAACACGTTCATCATTATGACGACCAACGCGGGCGTTAAGGAGCTGGAAAACCGCCACACCGTCGGCTTCGGCGAACGTGCGGGCGAGGGCGTATCGCAGGCTTGCATGGCTGAGCTGAAAAAACTGCTCTCACCAGAGCTGCTCGGCAGGATTGACGAGATAATAACTTTCCGACCGCTGGACAAAACTTCGCTGACGCAGGCGGCGGAAAGAGAGCTTTGCCTGCTGCAATCGCGCTTGCTTACCATCGGCTGTACCATGAGCTATTCTGCCGAATGCCCCGCCGCGGTCGCGGACGAATGTATGACCGGTGTCAGCAAAAGAGGCAGCGTTCAGGCGCGCGACGTGCGCAGGATAATCCGCCGCAGCGCCGAAAACTCCATCAGCGATATGATCTTGCAGACAGGTTGCCGCGAGTACGCACTGGTCTGCGAGGATGGCAGGCTGAAAGCCCGCGCAGTTCAATTTTCTGCATAAAAAAATAAGGCGAGCCGTACTTTGCGTACAGCCCGCCTTTAGTTATGCTATCATTTTACATAATTTACATGAAGCAGTTCGTGAGTTCTGCCCTTGAGTATGCCCTCGTAAAGCTCTTTCATCAGCGGATTTTCCTCTGAGAATTTCAGCGTGCAGAGCTTGTCGGCGGCGTAGAGGTTGTCGCCGCGCTTGTGCTTCTCGGTCGCGGTGGCTATTGGCTGTCCGCCGCCGCCGATACAGCCGTTCGGACAAGCCATTACCTCTATCAGATGGTATTTCTCGCCATTTTTGATGCGTTCCATAACTTTCGCGACGTTGCCCAGACCGTTCACAACGCAGATCTTCAGCGTGGTGTCGTCGGCGAGGATCTCGTACTCCTTGATACCGTCAAATCCGCGAACGCCCTCGAAAGCGAGGTTGCGCAGAGAAGCAAGCGATTTGTCGGGAGAAACGCGGCGGATAACGGCTTCTGTAACACCGCCCGTAACGCCGAATATCACGCCCGAACCGGTCATTGTGCCGAAAGGCAGGTCTACCGCCTCCGGCTCGAGGTCGGCGAAAACTATGCCCGCCTGCTTTATCATCTTTACCAATTCCTGTGTGGTAATGACGTAATCAACGTAAGGCTTGCCGTTTTCGTCCTTAAATTCATCGCGCGCCGCCTCCATCTTCTTAGCCGTGCAGGGCATTACCGCCGCAGAAAGCAGGCGCTTGCCGCAGTCTTTGTACTGCTCGGCGATGACGGAAGCGAACATCTGCATCGGTGAGCGGCAGCTCGAAATGTTCGGCAGGTAGTCGGGGTACTCGTTCTCGGCGTACTTTATCCAGGCGGGGCAGCAGCTTGTGAACATGGGGAAAGGCCCGCCCTTTTCGAGGCGCTCGATAAATTCGTTCGATTCCTCCATTACCGTCAGGTCGGCGGCGGTAGAGGTGTCGAAAACGAGGTCGAAGCCTATGCGGCGGAGCGCAGCGGTTATCTTGCCCATAACGTTCTCGCCCTTGTAACCAAATTCCTTGGCGACGGCGACGCGAACGGCGGGGGCTACCTGCGCGATAGCGAGGGTATCGGGGTCGTTCAGCTCGTTCCAAAGCTTGTGAGCGTCGTCCTTTATAACGATGGCTGCAGTGGGACATACCGCGGCGCACTGTCCGCAGCCAACGCAGTTAGATTCGCCGATGGGCTTGTCGAAAGCGCAGGCGACCTTCATCTTGCTGCCGCGGAAAGCGAAATCTATCGCGCCGACATTCTGCACCTCGTTGCACATTCTTACGCAGTCGCCGCAGAGTATGCACTTGTTGGCGTCGCGGGTTATCGAGAGCGAAGAATCGTCGATGTCGGGCTCAGACTTAGGATTATTAAAGCGCACGCGGTGTATATCGAAGCGCGCGGCGAGTTCCTGAAGCTTGCAGGTGCCGTTTTTATCGCAGGTGGTGCAGTCGCGGCAGTGGTTTGAAAGCAGCAGCTCCAGTATCATTTTGCGGTATTTTCTAAGGCGCGGGGTGTTGGTCTTTATTTCCATACCCGCGCGCGGCGGCGTAGAGCAAGCAGCCTCCATGCCGCCCCATTTGTTCTCTACCATGCACATACGGCAGGCTCCGTAAACGGAAAGCTCTGAGTAGTAGCAGAAAGTCGGCAGGTCTATGCCCGCCTTGCGTATCAGCTCAAGCAGATTCTTTTCGCCCTCTATGGCTATGGGAGTGCCGTCTATAATCATAAAATTGCTGTTCATTTTCAGACCTCCTTAACTGCTTTGAAGTTGCACGATGTTATGCACGCTCCGCACTTTATGCACTTCGCGGTGTCGATGTGGAACGGGCTTCTTATCTCTCCGCTTATCGCGCCTACGGGGCAAGCTCTCGCGCACTTCGAGCAGCCCTTGCAGATGTCGGGGTCTATCTGATAAGTTACCAGCTTCTTGCAGTTTCCGGCGGGACATTTCTTATCGTAAACGTGCGCCTCATACTCGCTGCGGAAGTTCTTTATCGTGGAAACTACGGGGCTTGCGGCGCTCTTGCCGAGTCCACAGAGCGCGGTGGATTTGATAGTGTCGGCAAGCTCGAGCAGCGTTTCTATATCGCCGTCCTCGCCATTGCCCGCAACTATTTTCTCCAGTATTTCCAGCATTCTCTTTGTGCCCTCGCGGCAAGGTACGCATTTGCCGCAGGATTCGTTCTGAGTGAAGTTCATGAAAAATCTCGCGACTTCTACCATGCAGCTGCTCTCGTCCATTACTACAAGTCCGCCCGAGCCTATCATAGCGCCGACCTTTTTCAGCGAGTCGAAGTCGAGCGAAATATCGAGGTTATCGGTAACAAGGCATCCGCCCGAAGGGCCGCCTATCTGCACAGCCTTAAATTGCTTTCCGCCGCGGATACCGCCGCCAACGTCGAAGATTATCTCGCGCAGGGTCGTGCCCATAGGCACTTCTATCAGACCGGTGTTGTTGATATTTCCCGTCAGCGCGAAAGCCTTAGTTCCGGGCGAATTTTCAGGGCCTATCGACTTGTACCACTTAGCGCCCTTTAGGATTATCTGGGGCACATTGGCAAATGTTTCTACGTTATTGAGCACGGTGGGCTTTTCAAAAAGTCCCTTTTCTACCGTTCTCGGCGGCTTTACACGCGGCATACCGCGCTTGCCCTCTATCGAGGCGGTAAGTGCCGAACCCTCGCCGCAGACGAAAGCGCCCGCGCCGCGGTTGATGTGCATATGGAAGCAGAAGTCAGTGCCGAGAATGTTATCGCCCAGCAGACCGAACTCCTCGGCTTCCTTGATAGCGTTTTGCAGACGCGAAACAGCCAGCGGGTACTCAGCGCGAACGTAAATGTAGCCGTCGCGCGCGCCAGTAGCTATACCGCCGATTATCATTCCTTCGAGCAGACGGTGGGGGTCGCCCTCCATGATGGAGCGATCCATGAACGCTCCGGGGTCACCCTCGTCGCCATTACAGACTACATACTTTACAGGCTCTGGCTGGCGTGCTACCTGCACCCATTTTTTGCCGAGCGGGAAACCTCCGCCGCCTCTGCCGCGCAGGTTAGATTCGAGCATTTCGTTAAGTATGTCCTCGTGGCTCATGTCAAAAAGCGCCTTTTCCACCGCGCGGTATCCGCCGATGGCGAGGTACTCCTTGATAGAGGTCGCGTCGATGTGGCCGCAGTGCTCAAGCACTATGCGCGATTGCATCTTATAAAAAGGTATCTCTTCCTGCTGTTTGTAGATAACGCCGTTCTGCTTGTACGCAAGACGGTCTATGTACTCGTCGCCGATGATGGTCTTTTCCACGATCTCCTCGCAGTCCTCGACCTTGACTTTTGTGTAAAGCAGTCCGCCCGGCTCGATGCGCACCAGCGGGCCCATTTCGCAGAAGCCGTGGCAGCCGCTGCGCTTTACGCCTACCGAGCCTTTGTGAAAATCGGCATCGTGCGGCTCGTCAGCCAGCGAAACTACGCAGTCTACGCCCTTTTCTTTCAGCAGCTCGATGAGCCTTGCGTAAATTTTGAGCGAACCGCCCGCAACGCAGCCCGTGCCCGCGCAGATGAGTATCTTTTTCTTCTGAGCGTCCACAGCGTTTTTATAAAGATCTCTGAACTCGTCAAGAGCATTTCTGTCTTTAAGCAGCATTATTTCTCCTCCTTTAATTCTTTGAGCAGCGCCGCCGCCTTATCGGGCGTCATTTCGGGGTGAACGACGTCGTTTACGGTGAGTACGGGCGCAAGTCCGCAAGCGCCGAGGCATGAAACCGTTTCCAGCGTAAAGGTCAGATCGTCGGTGGTGTGCTTCGACTCGTTCAGACCCAGCTCGTCGCGCAGGTAAGTGAGTATCGGTATCGACTTTCTTACATGGCAGGCAGTTCCGTCACAAACCTTGATGACGTACTTACCCTTCGGCTCGAGCGAGAAATTCTCGTAAAAGGTTGCTACGCTGTAAATTCTTGCCTCGCTGGTGTTGAGCTTTTTAGCGAGGTAGGGGGAAGATCTGCGGAGGCAGATAGCGGTATATCTCCTGAATATCCTGCAAAATAGCGATCACAGCGGTAGGCTCGTGTCTTTCAAGGATCTCGTCGATCTTTGAAAAATCGAAATCCGTGTTTTTTTCGTTAGACATTATTTATCCTCCTGACTGGACAATTTTTGTATAAAGTACACTAAAAAAGTGCAAATTATTTGCAATTTCCGTGAGTATTATACTTTAATTATATACCACATATCGCTTTTTGTCAACTGCTTTTTTTGCATATGCCATATACATTTTACTATATGTTTATCTAAATGGCACAGAGCATTTTGTGCATAATCATTAATATTCGAGCCACAAGTTGTGCATAGTAAACAAACGTGCAAACAAAAAAGAGCCGCCGAATTTCTTCGACAGCTCTTGAAAAAATATTCAGTAATTAGAATTATGCGCCGTACTTAGCAGTGTTTACCTTGATACCAACGCCCATGGTAGAAGCTACTACCACGCTCTTGAAATACTGACCCTTAGCAGCCGCAGGCTTAGCCTTTACGATAGCTTCCATAAGGGTGTTGAAGTTCTCCTCAAGCTTTTCAGCTCCGAAAGAAGCCTTGCCGATGGGGCAGTGAATGATGTTGGTCTTGTCAAGACGATACTCGATCTTACCTGCCTTAGCTTCGGTAACAGCCTTAGCTACGTCAGGGGTAACAGTACCGGCCTTGGGGTTAGGCATAAGTCCGCGAGGTCCGAGGATCTTACCAAGACGTCCAACTACGCCCATCATGTCGGGTGAAGCGATAACTACGTCAAAGTCCATCCAGCCCTCTTTAGCGATCTTATCTACATAATCCATACCGCCGTAGTACTCAGCGCCGGCAGCCTTAGCAGCCTCGAACTTGTCTTCCTTGCAGAATACAAGAACTCTTACCTTCTTACCGGTACCGTTGGGCAGTACAACTGCGCCTCTTACCTGCTGGTCAGCGTGTCGAGAGTCAACGCCCAGACGGATATGAGCCTCTATTGTTTCATCAAATTTAGCCTTTGCGCCGCTGGCTGCAAGCTCGAGAGCAGCAGGAGCGTCATAAAGCTTCGACTTGTCAACAGCCTTTGCACTGTCAACATATTTCTTGCCGTGTTTCATTATAAATCCTCCTTGTTAGTGGTCATGACGGAGCTCAGCGCTCATTTTTCAGAGCCTGATCCTCCCACCTTCTTGCCTCGATGGCTGTATCAGTCTTTTACTACAACGCCCATCGAACGGCAGGTACCTGCGATCATGCTCATTGCAGACTCAATGTTAGCTGCGTTGAGGTCGGGCATTTTCTGCTCTGCAATGCTCTGGATCTGCTCTTTAGTAATAGTAGCGACCTTAGTCTTGTTAGGTTCGCCCGAGCCGGATTCGATCTTGCAGGCCTTCTTGATAAGAACAGCCGCAGGCGGAGTCTTTGTGATAAACGAGAAAGAACGGTCAGCGTAAACTGTGATAACAACAGGGATGATAAGACCCATGTCGTTCTTAGTTCTCTCGTTAAAGTCCTTTGTGAATGCCATGATGTTTACACCGTGCTGACCCAGAGCAGGACCAACAGGGGGAGCAGGAGTTGCCTTTCCTGCCGGGATCTGAAGCTTAATCAAGCCTACTACCTTTTGTGCCATCTTATTCGCACCTCCATAAAATTGTGGTAAGGCGAGCTGTGCGATCAACTCTCCCACTTGTCACAGTTTCGTACATAAAAACTGCGTTTTTTCCTTTGAATGTTAAAAGCTTAATCCTCTGCCTTGATCTGTGAGATGGGCAGGCTTACGGGTGTTTCTCTGCCGAACATCGAAACTACTACCTCTACGGTCTGAGCCTCGAGGTCTATGCTCGAAACAACGCCTGTAAAGCCCTCGAAAGAGCCTGTGGTAACTACCACGTTATCGCCCACGCTGTAATCTACCTCTACGGTCATAGCGCCTGTTTCTACCCCAGAGCCTCTACCTCTTTATCGCTGAGGGGCACAGGCTTTGATCCGGGGCCTACGAAACCGGTAACGCCGCGGGTGTTTCTTACAACGTACCACGAATCATCGGTCATGACCATTTTCACGAGCACATAGCTGGGGAAAAGCTTTCTTTCTGCCTCGACCTTTTTCGCTTCCTTTACCTCGGTATAGCTTTCCATAGGTATCCTTATCTCGCAGATAAGGTCGTGCAGTTTGCGGTTTTCTACTACCTTTTCAATATTCTGTTTCACCTTGTTCTCATAACCCGAATAGGTGTGGATCACATACCACTTTGCGTTATCAGCCATTTGTATCTTCCTCCCAAAACATTGAAGCTGTGAAAACCTTCCGCGCGGCTTACTTGCCGCCTATCGACAGCAGAGCGTTCATGCCCGCCATCAGCGCGCTGTCTATACCGAAAAGGAACAGACCAACTACTACCATTACACCTATTACGATGCCGGTATTGTTGACCACCTTAGCTTTATCGGGCCAGACAACCTTTTTGATCTCAGATTTCAGATCTCTGAAATACTTTTTGATGCCGCCTTTTTTAGTTTTTTTGGCGGAGTCTTTCTTAGAAGACTTGACCTCTTTCTTGGAATCAGCTTTCTTAGACATTAACAAAAGCCCCTTTCCAATTACTTGGTCTCTTTGTGAAGAGTATGCTTCTTGCAGAACTTGCAGTATTTGTTCATTTCAAGTCTGTCAGGGTCATTCTTCTTGTTCTTCTTAGTGTTGTAGTTTCTCTGCTTGCACTCTGTGCACGCGAGGGTGATCTTAACTCTCATGTTCGGCACCTCCTGACGAAATTTACACCCCGCCGAGAACAAAAGCCGGGTGCGGTCTGCCTCCCTCATACGCATTATGCGCAGGCTTTTCGCTATTAAAAAGCCCTGAGGTAACTTATGATTTTCACGCAAAAGAGCGCAAAAAAATATACCTCATAAAGAGGTATATTTATTATAGCATATTAAGTTGCCCTTGTCAAGCACATTTATGAACGTAATGTAAATTTTGCGTACAAGCTTACTTATCCTTGTTGTGGTCTTTCAGCTTGTTCTGCTCTTCTTCCATCATCTTCATAAGCTGTGCGAGAGCTGCGTTTGCGTCCTGACGAGGTGCGGCGGGACGGTTCGCGGGTCTGTGCTGTGCGGGTCTGCGTGCGCCTGCGGGACGTGCGCCGTGCTGAGGAGGTCTCTTTCTCGGCGGCTGACCGTTTGCCGGGCGAGGTCTGTGTGCAGGCTCGGGCTTCTTTTCGGGAGCGGGCGCGGGTGCAGGCTCTTCTGCGGGAGCTTCCTGCGGCTCTTCCTTAGTGGTAACTGCCTCGTCGATCATCTTAGATGCGCGCTCGTAGTAAGCGGGGTCGATCTCAGGCTTAGCTTCCACGGCAGGCTCTTCTGCGGGGGCTTCCTGCTGAACAGGTGCGGGAGCGGGCTCTTCGGTCTGTACAGTCTGAACGGGCTGTGCCGGTTCTTCATAAACAGGCTCTTCCACAGGCTGCTCAGGCTCTTCGTAAACGGGTGCAGGAGCGGGACGCTCAGTTTTGCGCATCATGGAAGCGTACTTGTCCTCAAACTCTTCCTGATATGTATCCTTAGGCTTTTCAGATGTGTAAACTTCGTCGTTTTCACCGCCGTAGAGGAAATCGTCGAGGGTAACGTTCTCATCGCCTTCGTCATCATAATCCTCATCGTCGTCATCATAATCATCGTCGTTAGAGCGGCGCGCGATAGCCATTATCAGCTCGATAACTACGAGCAGCACCAGCGGAGCGGCTATGCAGATAGCCATGCCGAAAGGCGTTGCCACGAAGGAGATTATCTTGCCCGCGGTCATGTAATAGCTGGTAGCTATGCCGATAATATCATCGCTCTTGAGGTCGTAATGCTTATCGGGGGCGCTGTTCTGGTAAACTGTGTAAACTACGCCGTCTACCGTATCGCCCTTAGAGCTTACGTCCAGCAGCCAGCCCACGGTAGTGCCTTCGCCTCCTACGTTTTTGCAAAGCACTGCGTAACCCGTCTTATCGGGTGAGGGCACGCCCTCCGCCGCGATAACGAGCGAATTTTTCGGCGAGTCTGGCGCCATGTTGTCGCTGTCCATCAGGTAGAAGCTGTATCCGCCGATAGTAACTACCGAGTCCTCGTTTTTAAAGAGCTTTGAAAGTCCGAAAACTATCAAGCCTTCCAGTATTATGAAAACGATAAAAAATATCGCAACATTTTTAGCAGCCGAAGATTTTTTCTGCTTTGTCTGTGATCTGCTCATCTTTCTTTACCATTCCTTCCAAAATTTTATCTCTGATACGCATACTTTCCATATGCGTACCATATACACAAGTCTATTATACCACACTTCAAAACAAATTTCAACACTTTTTTATAATTCGCCGCAAATTTTTTCTCAGCTCTCAAACTGCGAATTGTAAAGCTTAGCATAAAAGCCTTCTTTTGCCATAAGTTCGCCGTGAGTTCCCTGCTCTACTATATGGCCCGCATTCATTACCAGAATACAGTCGGCTTCCTTTATCGTGGATAAGCGGTGGGCGATTATGAAGCTCGTTCTGCCCTCCATCATCTTGTTGAAAGTTTTCTGAATGAGTATCTCGGTACGGGTATCTATCGAGGATGTCGCCTCGTCGAGTATCAGCATCGGCGGCAGTGCGAGCATTACGCGCGCTATGCAAAGAAGCTGTTTCTGACCTGCCGAAAGCGTTCCGCCGTCCTCAGTTATCACGGTGTCGTAGCCGTTTTCAAGTCTGCGGATAAAGCCGTCGCAGTAAGCCGCTTTCGCTGCCGCTTCTACGTCCTTGAACTCCGCGTCGGGGCGGGCGTAGCTGATGTTTTCGCGTATAGTGCCTGTTTTCAGCCAAGTGTCCTGCAATACCATGCCGTATACCGAGCGCAGCGAGTCGCGCGTGCAGCTCTTTATAGGCAGACCGCTTACCGAAATGCTGCCCTTGTCCGCATCGTAAAAGCGCATGAGCAGATTTATAAAGGTAGTCTTGCCGCAGCCCGTAGGGCCGACTATCGCGATGCGCTGACCGGGCTTTACGTCAAGGTTAAATTCCTCAATGAGCGGAACTTTCGGGTCGTAAGAGAAGTACACGTTTTCCGCGTGCATAGTGCCGTCCACCTCGGTAAGCACATGAGCGTCCTCCGCGTCGGGTATCTCCTGCGGCTCGTCGATAAGCTCGAATACGCGCTTTGCACAAGCGAGCGCGCCCTGAAGCTCGGTGATAACGCCCGAGATCTCATTGAAAGGCTTGGTGTACTGGTTAGCGTAAGTGAGGAAGCAGGAGAGCATACCTACCGAGAAATGTCCGCCGATAACGGATATAGCGCCGACTATGCCTACCGCCGCGTATACAAGACCGTTTATAAAGCGGGTAACGGGGTTGGTCATAGATGAGAAAAATATCGCGCTTACGCTTACGTCGCTCAGGCGCTGATTTACTTCGCCGAAGCCTTCCTCAGCCTCGTCCTCGTGGGCGAAAGCTTTTACTGTTTTCTGGTTGCCCGTCATTTCCTCAACGAACGCCGTCAGCTCGCCTCGCACCTGCGACTGCTGTTTGAAAAATTTGAAAATATTGTTAGCGATGTAGCGCGCTGCAAAAAGCGAGATCGGCGTGAGCACTACCACTATAAGGGTTATCTTCACGTTTATCGAGAGCATAAAGCCCAGCGTGCCGACAATTGTAACAACGCCAGTAAAAAGCTGAGCGAAGCCCATTATCAAGCCGTCTGAGATCTGCTCGATGTCTGAGATAAGTCGGCTGATTATATCGCCTTTGGGGTGAGAGTCGATGTATCTCAACGGCAGACGGTTCAGGTTCGCAAAAGCGTCGTTTCGCAGGTCTTTTACCGCCGAGAAAGCTGTTTTGTTGGTGCAGAGCGTCATTGCGTACTGCGAGAGCGCTACTATAACGATAGTGACCGCGAATTTCACCAGCAGCGGTTTCAGCCCCGCGAAATCTACCTTGCCGGGGGCGATTATAAGGTCTACCGCATGACCCGTTAGTATAGGCGCGTAAAGGGTAGCCGCTACGTTTATGACTGCGAGCACCAGCGCCGCTGTAAGCTCTTTTCTGTATGGTTTAAGATAGCGGAGAAGCGGCTTTACCGCCGAAGCGCTGCCCTGTTGCTTTACGGGTAACTTAGCCATTTTTCTTCGCCTCCTCTGCTGTAAGCTGCGACATACAGATCTCCTTGTAAACTTCGCAGTTGTCAAAAAGCTCTTCGTGCGTGCCGATGCCTGCCATTCTGCCGTCGTCGAGCACTATTATCTTATCCGCGTTGCGTATGGAAGATACGCGCTGCGAAACTATGAACACCGTCATGCCCTCGGTCTTTTGCGCGATGGCTTTTCTCAGCGCCGCGTCGGTAGCGAGGTCGAGAGCGGAGGCGCTGTCGTCGAGAATGAGTATCTCTGGATCGCCTACCAGCGCGCGGGCTATCGTAAGGCGCTGTTTCTGACCGCCCGAAAGGTTTCTGCCGCCCTGTTCAAGTTCATAATCGAGCCCCTTCGGCTTTTGCGAAACGAAGTCGAGAGCCTGCGCTATATCGAGGGCTTTCATTATCTCTTCATCGGCAGCGTTTTTATCGCGCCACTGCATATTCTCGCGGATAGTGCCTTTGAAAAGCACAGCCTTCTGCGGAACTATGCCCACCATAGCGCGCAGCTGCTCGAAAGGATAATCCTTTACGTTCACGCCGCCCGCGAGCACCTCGCCGCCCGTAACGTCGTAAAAGCGGGGGATAAGGTTCACAAGCGTAGATTTTCCGCAGCCCGTACCGCCGATAACGCCGATAGTTTCGCCGCGCGCCGCAGTGAAGTTTATATCGTCGAGCGAGTCGCGCTCAGAGCTTACATAGCTGAACTTCACGTTTCTGAATTCTACTGCGGGAGCTTCTGCATTTTCGGTGATGTGCTTGCTGCCCTCGTCGGTGAGCGAAGAGGACTTATCGAATATCTCAAGTATTCTAAGCGAGGAAGCCTGCGCCTTAGTAAGAGTCTGTATCAGCTCGGCAAGGCGGATAAGCGAAAGCAGTATCTGCGTCATGTAGTTTACAAGCGCGATGACCTCGCCCTGAGTGATGCCGCCGTGGTCTACGCTGATACCGCCGCACCATATGATAAGCATAGTGGCGATATTGACTATAACGTATGTCAGCGGGCTCATCACAGCGGAAACTTTTCCCGCGCCTACCTGCATTATCTGAAGCGCTTCGGTTTCCATTCGGAAGTCCTTCTCCTCGTCGTTCTGACGCGAGAAAGCGCGGATAACTCTAACGCCCGCGATGTTTTCGCCCGTGAGAAGGGTCGTCTTATCCAGCTTTTTCTGTATCTTCTTGTACATCGGCACAGTGCGGTGCATAACGTACCAAATCACCGCGCAGAGCAGGGGTATGGAAGCTAAAAAGATGAGAGTCAGCTTTACCGATATGGAGAGCGCCATTATAACAGCGCCGATAACGATAAAAGGCGCGCGCAGGAAAAGGCGCAGAAGCATATTAACGCCCGTCTGCGCGGTGTTGATGTCAACTGTCATGCGCGTTACCAGAGTGGAGCTTCCTATTTTATCTATCTCGGCGTGCGAGAAGGTGTTTATGTGGCGGAAAAGGTCGTTTCTCAGCTCAGTGCCAAAGCCTACCGCTGCTTTTGCCGCGAAATACTGCGCTGTGAGCGATGCGGCAAGACCCAGCACGCCGAGCATCACCAGCACGCCGCACATACGGTAGATGTACGGCTTATCGGAATTTTTTATACCTATGTCGATGATGTTCGCCATAACTATCGGCACTATCAGCTCAAATATAGCTTCGAGGAATTTGCCGAGCGGGCCGAGAATGCTCTCTATCTTATAATTTTTCAGATAGCGGAATAATTTCACCATTTTATTACATATCCCCTTTGAAAATTATTGTTGACATTATTGACTTATTTGCGCGGCATGTGTTATAATATAACAAACACCGGAGGTAAACTTTTATGAACAGTATAACTCAGCTTGACCTCAGCCTGCTGGAAGCGCTGCAAAGACTTCACTGCAAGGCGCTGAACGTATTTTTCGGCGCTTTCACCTATATGGGCGAGGCGGGCGTTTTTGGATACTCGCGGGCATCGTGATGCTCTTTTTCGCAAAACGCCGCCTCACAGGCTGCACGGTGCTCACCGCCCTGCTTCTCGAGCTTTTGCTGAATGAACATCTTGTAAAAAAGCTGATCCGACGTCCAAGGCCATTCACCTTACAGCCCGCGCTCGATACCGTGATACCGCACCCCGGCAGCTTTTCGTTCCCCTCGGGGCACACCGCAAGCTCTTTCGCCGCGGCCACCGCCATTTTCATGTACGATAAAAAGCTGGGCACGGCGGCGTACATCGTCGCGGCGCTTATCGGCTTTTCGCGCAACTATTTCGGCGTGCACTACCCTACTGACGTGCTTGCGGGCGCGCTTTTTTGGCGTGCTGATAGGTCTGCTGGCTTTCGCCATAGTAAAAGGCGTAAGCAGGCTTTTCTCAAGGCGCTGAATTATCCGACGTATCAGCCTTATCGGCGTCAACGTTTATCATAATACCCACCTTAGCAAGAAAGCGGGCGAGCGTGTGCTTATCCAGTTGGAAAAGCCCCGTTTCGCCCGTTACTTTTTCATAAGCCACCCGCTTGAACTTCACATAAGCTTCGCTGTAATCAGCCGACATATACACCAGCGCGAGAATGTACTCGTTCTTCACAGCGTAATAATTGACGGGCGTGAGATTCATGACGCTCTGCGGGTCGCGCTGCATATCGGCGGCAAGCTCGTCCAAGTCGGTATCGACAAGGCTTATCTTGCGGCATTTCAGCTCGCGAACGTGCTTTTCGAGCGCAGTTTCAGTACTGCCGCCCTTTTTCTTTTTAAAGATACCGAATATCGACATACCCGCCGCCCCTTTCGCATGAACATATTTAATTTATTATATCACCATACTGTCACAAAATCAAGGAATGTTATGTGAACAATATATTTCCTGCAAAAAAGCGCACGACCATGAAAAGCCGTGCGCTGAAATTTTAGGCAATACCGCACAACTATTGTGTGCAGATCGCGTCGTCAGATCGCCTAAAGCCGACAACGCTTAACTCGAGTTAAGCTAGGAGGTTTTGGGTGATATGACGGAAAATTGTTTTGGCTTCGCAAAAACGCAAGCAAGATATGCACAAAGCCGCTAGGCGGTAGTTGTGCGGTGTTGCCTTTATAGCTTAGTCGAGCTTGCCGCCGCAGATCTCGCAGAAGCCGCCCTCTTTCTGCTTATTGCCGCAATGCTGGCAGGTGTGGAACTGCAGAGCCTGCGCGTTCTGATAAGGGTTCTGCCGGTAGTTATTCTGCTGATAATAGCCCTGCTGACCGTACTGGTTGTACTGACCCTGACCATACTGGTTATACCGGTTCTGATTTGGGTCATACTGATTTTGGTACTGATTATACTGATTAGGATTTTGGTACTGGCTGAACCGGTTGTACGGGTTGTAAGAATTCTTCTTATTGTTTATCAGAATAAGCGAGATAACAAGACCGATAAGCCCCAACAGCCATGTCAGCAGGAAGTACGGTGCGAATGAAAGCCCTTCCGCCTTAGCTTTATTGCCGATAACAATGCCAACAACTATCCATACCAATATCCTTACAAGCTGTATAGATGAATACGCTATGCTGCCGTCAGCCAATATTGCTGAAATATCCATGAAAACTTCCTCCTATAATTTTCTGTAATATTATTATACATTATAAAAGAAAAAATGTCAACAGAGTAATCCGCGCGCGTATTTATAAAAATAGCACAATTCGCATTGTTGATAACGCAAATTTCATTGTGCAAGTATACAAAGTAAATTTTTTGCAAAAAAGTGTTGACATATGCGGGATCTTAGTGTATAATATATCATGTTGTGAAACACAAGCAACGAAAACCTAAGTAACATGGAAGCTTAGCTCAGCTGGGAGAGCATCTGCCTTACAAGCAGAGGGTCATAGGTTCGAGCCCTATAGTTTCCACCACTTGCGGAGAATACAGCTTCTCCGCACAAATTGGCCGGGTAGTTCAGTTGGTTAGAACGCCAGCCTGTCACGCTGGAGGTCGTGGGTTCGAGCCCCATTCCGGTCGCTATTCCGAGCGCACGCTCCGGATCATCTTAGGGGAAAGCTTTTGTTTTCACGCCTCTGTAGCTCAGTCGGTAGAGCAGGGGACTGAAAATCCCCGTGTCGATGGTTCGATTCCGTCCGGAGGCATTTATGCGGATTTAGCTCATCTGGTAGAGCGCCACCTTGCCAAGGTGGAGGTAGCGAGTTCGAGCCTCGTAATCCGCTCCACATATTAAACCTGTTCTTTAAAAAGAGCAGGTTTTTTGTTATACTCGGCGCTTCCCTGCTTGACAAATCGAATTTACTGTTATATAATATACTTAGTAGGAATTAACGTCCTGCGGTTTTTGAATTGGAGGAAGTATAATGCACATTTCAACTAAGGGCAGGTACGCCCTGAGAATGATGATAGATCTGGCGCAGCACCAGACCGCTGAGGAAAACGTGCCGCTGAAAAAGATCGCCGAGCGCCAGCAGATCTCAGTGAAATATTTAGAGCAGATAATCACCGCGCTGAGCAGGGCGGGGTACGTCAAGAGCCTGCGCGGCTCACAGGGCGGCTACCGCCTAGCTTACCCGCCCGAGCACTACACCGTAGGCATGATACTGCGGTTGACTGAAGGCACGCTCTCGCCCGTAGCCTGTCTGGATAATGAGGTCAACGAATGCCCGCGTCAGGAGATCTGCCCTACCCTTTTCGTTTGGCAGAAGCTTTACGATGCCATAAACGAAACGGTAGATTCCATAACGCTTCAAGATATTCTCGACAATCAGGCGGCAAATTCGCCCGCGGACGATTACGTTATTTAAGAGCATATTGATACAAAAAGACCGAACGCCTTTTAAAACGTTCGGTCTTATTTTTTATCAGTAGTACATTACTACAGGCGTGCCCATCGCGACGTTATCGTAGATGTACTTCGCGTCGTCGTAGGTCATGTTGATACAGCCGTGCGAGCCGTTGTACTTGTAAATATCTCCGCCAAATGCGCCGCCGCGCCATGTCGAGTCGTGCATGCCTATGCCGACTATGGCTATTCTGTTCCAGTAGTTGCAGGTGGTGTCCCAGGTATCGCCGTCGGCGTTGGAATCTTTCATGCGGTAGTTGGTAGCCTTCTGCCATACTTTGTAAACGCCGGGAAGAGTAGTGCGTGCTTCGGAAGTCGTCTGACCAGAAACTATGTAGCCCGATCTTATCTTCTTGCCTTTTTTGTAGTACCAGAACTGCTGATTGGTAAGGTCTACGAGGTAAGTCTTGCCTATATCGTCATTCTTGCTTCTTGCGGAAGCAAGACCCGTAAATTCGTAGTTGCCATGCGAATAGTAGATAGGCTCTACCTTTTTCTTGGTCTTGCCCTTTTTGATGAGTCCGACGAGCTGATCGCAGGTCTGCTGCTGGTCGAGCCACCAGCCGTACTTAGCGTCAGAGCTTGTCGGCACGGTGATCTTGCCCTGTATAGTAGCCTTAAACTTTCGCTCGGTATTGTAAGTATCGTACTTTCTGGCGAGCTTTTCGATGTACTTCATGCAGGCGTCCTCGTCCACCGTATAGCTGCCGTCGCGCTTGACGTGAACCATCTTGGTGAGCTGCTTGCCCGTGAGCGTTTCCTTAGTGTAATTGAAATCGTACTTTATCTTTACGTTCCAAAGCTTATTGAGCGTTTCAAGCTTAGCCTCAAGGTCGCCCGAAACGGTATCGGGAGCGGTGTAAGCGCCAGAATCTACGCCCTCTACCGTATAGCTTCCCTTATCCAGGCACTTTATAACGTACTTTTCCAGCTCGGTCATATCAAAAACGTCGCCCTGCACCTCGGGAACTATGTAGTAGCCGTCGTCATTAGTGCGCAGCTTGGCGTTTTCGTTGACGTTGCTGCCCCAGTCAGAGCTTTCCATCTCCTGCACCAGCTTGTTCTTATCGTAAGAAGCAACGTCGGTGAATGTGTAATCGGTCTTGCTGAGCAGCGCGGCGAACCAACTCTTGCGGTCTATATCGTCGTAGACCTTTTTCAGCTCTTTTTCGTAGCTGTACGAATAATTTATCGAGCTGAGCTGTATATCCACCGTTTCGCCCGAAGGACGTATCACCTCTAGCGCATCGGGAACTTCCTCGTGCTCGAAAAGCTTTGAAGCCTCGGCAAAGGTCTTTCCGCTGACCTCTACGCCGTTGACGAAAGTATTCGCCGTAAACTTATCCTTGTAATACGCGTAGCCCGCGAAGTAAGCGAGCACGCCGGCACCCGCTATGCAGAGTACCGAAGCGAGGGCTATCTGCGGAGCGCGGCTCTTCTTTCTGCGGCGCTTTTTGTGCTGCTGCTTGCCGCCCTGAGCCGAGCGTGGCTTTGCAGCGTTTGCGTTTTTCGCGCCGCTGCCTGTTTTTCTTACAGCCTGCGGAGCGGGTCTGCCCGAGGCGGAGCGCTGCGCTGCGCCTGCGGGGCGCGCGCCCGAGTGTACGGGCTGACCATTAGCAGCGCGCTGCCCCGAGGGGCGGTGCTGCGGGGCTGCGTTTGTGCGCGCCGAGCGTGCTTGACCTGCGGGCGCGAAATTCGGGTTAGGCTTAGGGCGGGGTGTACCGCCGTTTTTGATGCCGTTATCTGCGGCTTCTTTAGACGCCATTCTTTCTACACATTCCTTTCTCGCAATTCATGCTTTCCTTATTTATGTCAATAATTATTCTGTTATCCGACAAATTTCATTATAGCACACCCGCCGTAAAATTTCAAGTAGCAAAGAAAGATTTTAAACACTTTCTAATAATTGTAACATATCTGTAACGTGTGTCGGAAAAACAGATAAAGTGTAACAAATTGTAATAATAATGTAATTGAAATCTATTAAAAATTAGTTTATAATTATTTTAAAGATGATCTATGACAGAGGAGAGGATACATATGGCAAAGATAAGAGTAGCCGCCATTCAGCGGCAGTATTGCAGCGGCGGAAGGGAGATAGCTAAGCTTGCGGCAAAGCGGCTGGGCATTTCCTGCTACGATAAAGAGCTTGCCGAACTTACTGCGGCGAAGCTGGGCGTTACTTACGAAGAGATAGCGAAGTACGAGGAAACGCTGGTAAGCCCGCTGTTTTCGCCCGTAACGTTTCGCAGCGGTATAGACCGCAAACAGAACATGAGCGAGATAGTTTTCGCGGCGCAGGCTGATATAATCACCGAGCTGGCGAAGAAAGAGCCCTGCATAATCGTCGGCAGATGCGCGGGCTTCATACTCAAAAACAACGTGCCTACGCTGAGCGTTTTCGTGTATTCCAGTCAGGAGAACCGTATGCAGCACGCTATGGAGTGCCACGATATTTCCTACGAGGACGCACCCTCGCTGCTGCGCAAGATGGATAAAAAGCGCGCCGATTACTACAGAACCAACACTCAGCGCGAGTGGGACGCTATGTCCAGCTACGACCTATGCTTAAACAGCGGCAGGCTCGGCTTTGAGGGCTGCGCGGATATTATCGCCGAGATGATAGAAAAGAGCAAATAACGTTCGATAATTACTGATATAAAGGCAGAGCGCATGGGGCAGTTTCCGTGCGCTCTGTTTTTTTGCATGAAAATACCCCCGCCGAACCGACAGGGGTATTTTTTCTATATCAGGGTATCAAAATCAAATGCCTTAGACCTTTTCTACTGCGATAGCTACCTTTTCGCCGTTGATGTCCCATTCCTTGGCGTTTTCAGCGTCAGCCGCTGAAATGTCCTCAGCGAGAACGTCGTGAGCTATCTGCTCCTTGTTCTTCTCGATAATGCCGAGCACCTTTTCGCTGCCGCTTACGGCTACCTTGATGTGATCCATTACCTCGAAGCCCGAATCTTTTCTCATGGTCTGGAGCTTGCTTATAACTTCGCGCACCATGCCCTCTTCGATAAGCTCGGGAGTAAGCTCGGTGTCGATGGCTACGGTAACGCCGCCGTCGGTGAGGGTGAAGAAGCCCGCTTTCTGCTCAGACTCTATAAGCAGATCTTCCTTGAAGAGGGTGATCTCGCCTATCGAGATATTCAGCTTGATGAAGCCGTTTTTGTTCAGCTCGTCCATAGCGGAGTGGCTAGCCGTGCCTGTAAGCTCGCTGAGCTGCGTGCGGATCTCGCCCAGATTTTTGCCGTACTTAGGGCCGAGGGTCTTGAGCTGCGGCTTGAACTTGTAGTCGATATACGCCGAAACATTGTCCGAGAACTCTACCTTTTTGAGGTTCAGCTCATCGCGGATAATGTCTACATAGTAGCTGTCGAGCGCGTGGTCTGCCTTTACATACATTACGTTCAGCGGCTGGCGGTTTTTCAGATTTGCGCCGTTTCTCGCGCTTCTGCCAAGAACTACTATATCGAGTACTTCGTCCATATCGCTCTCGAGCTTGAGGTCTACCATGCTCTCGTCCACCGCGGGATAATCGCAGAGGTGTATGCTCTCAGGAGCGGCAGCGTCAACGCTTCTTACTATATTCTGATAGATCTCCTCGGTGATGAAAGGCACCATAGGAGCTGCGCACTTGCAGAGTGTGCAGAGGGCTGTCCAGAGGGTCATGTAGGCGTTTACCTTATCCTGGCTCATGCCCACCGCCCAGTATCTTTCTCTGCCGCGGCGAACGTACCAGTTCGAGAGGTCGTCTACAAAATCCTGCATAGCCTTTGCAGCTTCGGGTATGCGGTAATTATTAAGATTATCATCAGCGGCCTTTACCATAGAGTTCATCTTGGAAAGCAGCCACTTATCCATTACGGAAAGCTTATCGTACTCTATCTTGTGCTTGGTCGGGTCGAATTTATCTATCTCAGCGTAGAGCACATAGAAAGCGTAGGTGTTCCAAAGAGTGCCCATAAACTTTCTCTGACCCTCGGTAACTACCTTACCGTGGAATTTGTTAGGCAGCCAAGGTGCGGAATTGGTGTAGAAGTACCAGCGGATAGCGTCAGCGCCGTACTGCTGAAGAGCCTCGAAAGGATCTACCGCGTTGCCCTTAGACTTCGACATCTTCTGGCCGTTTTCGTCCTGCACCAGTCCGAGAACTATAACGTTCTTATACGGTGCTTTGTCGAAGATAAGGGTAGAGATAGCGAGCAGCGAGTAAAACCAGCCGCGCGTCTGATCCACCGCCTCAGAAATAAAGTCTGCGGGGAACTGCGCTTCAAAAAGCTCTTTGTTCTCAAAAGGATAATGGTGCTGAGCGAAAGGCATAGAGCCGGAATCGAACCAGCAGTCGATAACTTCGGGAACGCGCTTCATCTGCTTGCCGCACTCGGGGCACTTTATGGTAACGGCGTCGATGTACGGGCGGTGAAGCTCAATATCATCGGGGCAGTTATCCGACATAGACTTCAGCTCTTCGATAGAGCCGATAGAGTGGCGGTGGCCGCACTCGCACTCCCAAATATTAAGAGGAGTACCCCAGTAGCGGTTTCTCGAGATGCCCCAGTCCTGAACGTTTTTCAGCCAGTCGCCGAAACGTCCCTTGCCGATGCTCTCGGGTATCCAGTTTATAGTATCGTTATTTGCGATAAGTCTGTCCTTAACGTCGGTCATCTTGATGAACCAAGTATCTCTCGCGTAATAGATGAGCGGAGAGCCGCAGCGCCAGCAGTGAGGATACTCGTGCTCGAACTTAGGCGCTTCAAAAAGCTTGCCCTGAGCGTCGAGGTCTTTAAGAACTACGGGGTCGGCGTCCTTTACGAACATACCCGCGTAAGGAGTTTCGGCGGTAAGATCGCCCTTGCCGTCTACGAACTGTACGAAAGGCAGGTCGTACTTCTTGCCGACCTTAGAGTCGTCCTCACCGAAAGCGGGGGCGATGTGAACTATACCTGTACCGTCGGTCATGGTAACGTAATTATCGCAGGTAACGTAAAAGCCTTTCTTATGCTGCTTTTCGGCGCACACGCCCGTGCACTCGTAAAGCGGCTCGTATTCTTTATATTCGAGGTCGGTGCCCTTGTAAGTTTCGAGAACTTCGTAAGCGGCCTTGCCCTCTTCGGCAAGCTTGCCGAGAACGCGGTCGAGCAGAGCCTCAGCCATGATATAGGTATAGCCGTCGGCAGCCTTTACGCGGCAGTAAGTTTCGTCGGGGTTTACACAGAGAGCCACGTTGGAAGAAAGAGTCCAGGGGGTGGTCGTCCAAGCGAGGAAGTAAGCGTCCTCGCCCTTTATCTTAAATCTTACGACAGCCGAGCGCTCTTTAACGGTCTTATAGCCCTGCGCAACTTCGTGAGAAGAAAGGGGCGTTCCGCAGCGGGGGCAGTAAGGAACTATCTTAAAGCCCTTATACAGCAGACCCTTATCGTAGATCTGCTTTAAAGCCCACCATTCCGACTCGATGAAGTTATTATCGTAGGTAACGTAGGGGTGCTCCATATCTGCCCAGAAGCCTACTGTGCCGGAGAAATCCTCCCACATACCTTTATACTTCCATACAGACTCCTTGCACTTTTTGATGAAAGGCTCTAAGCCGTATTCCTCTATCTGCTCCTTGCCGTCAAGACCGAGCATTTTCTCTACCTCAAGCTCTACGGGCAGACCGTGGGTATCCCAGCCCGCCTTGCGGGGAACTTGATAGCCCTTCATAGCGCGGTAGCGGGGTATCATATCCTTGATAGCGCGGGTAAGAACGTGGCCTATATGCGGCTTTCCGTTAGCGGTAGGAGGGCCGTCATAAAAGACATACGATTCGCCTTTTTTCCTGGAGTCGATACTTTTTTCAAAGATATTGTTCTCTTCCCAAAAGTGCTCGACCTCTTTTTTTCTCTCTGAACGAAGTTCAGATTAGTGTCCACTTTTTTTGTACACTTTAATCATTCCTTTCAGTTACGTCTGCAATAAAAAAGGCTTTCGCCCGAAATAGGGACGAAAGCGCAAAAGCTTACGTTTTTTAAACCACCTGTTTCAGCATACCTGCATATGCGTTTCCTTTAACGCGGAAAAAGCGGCGGAGCTTACTGGACGAAAGCTGTAAACGACCTTCGTGGTTCTGCTCTGCAACTCGGAAGTGATATTCGGCAAAGCGGTACTCACGCCGCGCTTACACCCTCCGCGGCTCGCTGAGGTATTTCCCATAAAAACAATGCCTACTGTCTTCGTCACAGTCTTTAGCTATATACATCTATTATAACAAAGCTTTAAGGCGTTGTCAAGGGGCGTTTGTTAATTTTTTGTGTACCGCCGCGCCAAATATTTTCCCCATTGCCCCCTTTTGCCCCTTTTTACATCTTCGGCAAAAAATGCTATAATAAATGTGTATAGGCAACAGTCGGGAAAGGGGTGTTTGGCATGGGCGCGTCAGGCGGCAAAACAGTGCACGCAGGTCACCGCGAGCGTATGAGAAGGCGCTTCGCGGCAGACGGCATGAGCTTTGATTCGTTTGAAGATCATGAACTGCTTGAAATGCTGCTTTTCGGCTGCTATCGCCGCAGGAATACCAACGAGATAGCCCACGCCCTGCTCGGTTTTTTTTTTCATGTGCCGAAGCTATGCTGAAAGCACACGAGGAGCAGCTCTGCGAGATCGAGAACGTGGATATTTCCGCCGCGCGGCAGATGCGCTTTTACGGTGCGCTGCTCGATATGGCGGCGCAGTTCGCCGAGCCGGTGGTCGCGGACATCACCGACAGCGCCAGACTTTGCAGGATACTCCGTGCTGCCGAGCTGAAAGGCGAGGTCACGGCAGTCATCTACGAAACGGAAAACGGCGCGCTGGGCTGCCGCGCATTCAAGGCGGACGAAACGCTTTATGAAGCTCCCGAAAACGCTCTGCGGCATATCGTTCCGCGGTGCAAGGGCAAACTCGTGACTATCCGCTGTACGGCACGCCCCGAGGATATTTCGCTGATGCAGGAGATGACCTTTGCGGCGATGGCGGCGAAGTATACCGCCGTGAACCAGCTGGAGCACACCGACCACTGCATTTTCGACGGTCAGGAGCTTTGCTCGCTCGGCGATATGGAACTAATTTGAAGCAGGAGAAAAGTCATGAAATTTACAGCAGATCAAAATAATGTTAAACTTATAGGAAGAACTATGCTCATCGGCGATACGCTTTGGCTCGGGCTTTCAGGCACGGGCGCGGAGTTTGTGTTTACGGGCAAAAAGCTCAGCGTCACTTTCGTTGCCGACGAGATCGCCCACGGCGACCAAAACGAGATAGCGCGCGCAGCGGTCTTTGTTGACGGCGTGCGCAAGGCAGATGAAATGCTCGATACCGACGAAAAAACCGTATGCGTTATCGACAGCGAAGAGCCTGTTACCGCGAACGTGCAGGTGATAAAGCTTACCGAAAGCCCGATGTCGGCGGCGGGCGTGAAGCCTCTGGAAACTGACGATGGCGCGAGCATCACCCCCGCGGCGGAAAGACCGCTGAAGATGGAATTCATCGGCGACTCTATAACCTGCGGCTACGGTGTTGACGACGAGGTGGCCGAGCACCAGTTCAAGACCGCGACCGAAGACGTCACCCGCGCCTACGCCTACAAGACCGCCCGTATGCTGAACGCTGATTACAGTATGTTTTCCGCCAGCGGCTACGGCATAATCACGGGATACACCGAGGGCGACGTTAAGCTGGAAGACCAGCGCCTGCCGCAGTTTTACGAGAGCCTCGGCTACTCGCGCGGAAGTTTCGGCGGGGTAAAGCCGCAGGACGTTGCTTGGGATTTCTCGCGCTTCGTGCCCGACATAATCGTGATAAACCTCGGCACTAACGACGACAGCTACTGCCGCGATTTTGCCGACCGCCGCGCCGATTATCAGGCGGAGTATGTGAAATTTCTCAAAGAGGTGCGCAGGCTCAACCCCGACTCTGTAATATTCTGCGGAGTGGGCATAATGGGCACGCGCATATACCTGCCGCTGGCGCGCGCCGCCGCCGCTTACTGCGCCGAAACAGGCGACCGCAAGGTTTTCACCGTGAAATTCTTTGAGCAGGATACAGAAAAGGACGGCGTTGCCGCAAACTGGCACCCCACCGAAGCCACCCACGAAAAGGCGGCGAAGTACCTCACCATGATAATAAAAGAAACGCTGGGCTGGGACTAAGCGACGCGAATTTTACCGCCGCGGCTGTTTATACTATTAAATATAAAATAGAAAGGACTGCACGTTATGGCTGATATACAGGATCTTACTTTTGAAGAAAATTATTTCGACAGTGCCGACGGCGTTCACCGCTGCCGATACATCGCCGCGATCCCCAAAGGCGAGATAAAGGGCGCGGTGCAGATCTCGCACGGTATGTGCGAATACATCGACCGTTACCGCGATTTCATGGCGTATCTGGCGCAAAACGGCTTCGCGGCTTTCGGCAACGACCATCTAGGCCACGGCAAAACTGCCGCAGACCCCGCCGACCTCGGCTATTTTTCGCCCGAAAACGGCTGGCAGAACGCCGTCGCCGACCTGCACACGCTGACCAAAATAATGAAAAAGCGCTTCCCTGCCCTGCCGTTTTTCATGGTGGGCCACAGCATGGGCAGCTTCCTCGCGAGGGCTTACGCTCTGCGCCACGGCAGCGAGTGCCGCGCTTTTGTTTTCATCGGTACGGCTGACGGCTTTGAATCCGCCGCGGCTGACATCATCGAAAAGGGCGCGGGCTTCGCAGGCAGGCTGACCTCAAAGCTTACAGGCAAGGAAACGAACCTCGGCAGAGCGGCGATAACGGCTATGCTAACGCAGGGCGAGATACTCAAAAAAGTAAAGGGCGAAAGATACCGCAGCGAGCTGCTGAACAAGCTGGGATTTGGTCGTAACAACGAGCGCATAGAGAACTGCCGCACCAAGTACGACTGGATCTCGCGCGACGAAGAGATAGTTGAAAAATACGCCGACGACGAGCTTTGCACCTTTGTTTTCACCGTCAACGGCTTCATAAATCTGGCAGAGGTGCTTTGGTACGTTTCAAACGACAAGTGGTACACAAATCTGCGCAAAGACCTGCCGCTGCTGCTTCTCGCGGGCGACGCCGACCCCGTTGGCAACTATGGTAAAGGCGTGCGCAGCGTTTACGAAAAGCTCTGCGAATACCGCTGCGACGCTTCGATGAAACTTTACGAAGGTGCGCGGCACGAGCTGCTGAACGAGCTTTGCCGCGAGGAAGTTTACGGCGATATACTCGAATTTATCAGCGCGAATTTGTTCGACTAATTGTACAAATTTTCGGACAGCATAGGTGATGACAGATGTTTTATAAAGTAAAGAGCATGGGGCTTACGGGGCTGAACGCTTTTCCCGTTACCGCCGAGATAGAGGGCAGCAGCGAGCTTCCCGACTTTCAGATAATAGGCCTTGCCGACGCCGCCGTGCGCGAGTGCCGCGAGAGGTTAAAGAGCGCTTTCCGCACCACGGGGCTGAATTTTCCCGAACAGCGCGTAGTGGTGAACCTTGCCCCCGCCGATGTGCGCAAGACTGGCACGGTGCACGACTTAGCGATAGCCGCGGCGCTCTGCATGGTGCAGGGCTGGATAAAGAAAAGCGCGGTGGAAAACGCCGCTTTCATCGGCGAAGTATCGCTGGGCGGCGAGATACGCGCGGTGCGCGGCGTGCTGCCAATGACGATCTTGGCGCAGAAGCTGGGGTGCAGCGAGATATTCGTGCCCGCCGACAACGCCGCCGAAGCTTCGGTAGTTTCGGGCATAAAGGTCTACGGCGTGCCCGACCTGCGAACGCTTGTAGCGCACTTTTATTTCAAGAAGAAGATAACGCCGCAGCCCGAGTATCAGCCCGATTTTGAGCAGGCAGCGGACGGCTGCGATTTTTGCGATATAAAGGGTCAAGAGCTGGCAAAGCGCGCGCTCGAGGTGGCTGCCGCGGGCGGGCACAACGCGCTGCTGATAGGCCCGCCGGGTTCGGGAAAATCAATGCTCGCAAAGGCGCTGCCGTCTATACTGCCGCGAATGACCTTTGACGAAGCCATCTCTGCGACGAACGTTTACTCGGTAGCGGGCGAGATAGACCCAGAGCACCCGCTTATAACCAGCCGGCCTTTCCGCGCGCCGCACCACACGGTATCTACGGCGGGACTTTCGGGCGGCGGCACTATACCGCGGCCGGGAGAGATCTCGCTGGCGCACAACGGCGTGCTCTTTTTAGACGAGCTGCCCGAATTTTCGCGAAACGCGCTAGAGATACTGCGCCAGCCGCTAGAGGACGGAAAAGTTACAATATCGCGCGCGGCGGGCACGGTGACCTACCCCAGCTCGGTAATGCTGCTGGCGGCGATGAACCCATGTCCCTGCGGATATTACGGCCACCCTACGCGCAAATGCACCTGCGGCGCTAAGAAGGTAGAGAACTACCTTTCGCGCATATCAGGCCCGCTGCTCGACCGACTTGACATACACTGCGAAGCGGCGGCAGTAGAGTTTTCCGACCTTGCCTCAAAAGAAAAAGCCGAGCCTTCATCGGCTATACGCGAGAGGGTGCAGGCGGCGCGCGACATACAAAACCGCCGTTTCGCGGGCACGGATATAACCTGCAACGCGAAGATAACGCCCGACATGATGAGCGAAGTATGCGTCATGACGAATGACGCTAAGGACGCGCTGAAAACGGTATTTGAAGCCTTTGGGCTTTCGGCGCGCGCCTACGACAAGATACTTAAAGTAGCCCGCACCGCCGCCGACCTTGAAAATTCCGAGCTGATAGAGGACAGGCACATAATCGAAGCGGCAGGCTACCGCACGCTGGACAGAAAGTATTGGGCGACATGAACCGCCCCGCGCACAAATTCGCCGACGAAGAAAACGTTATCGGTGTAAAAACCTACAAAATTTAATGAACAAACTTTTAAAAGTACCGAAAACACTGGAAAATATTCTACTGATATGATATAATTAAATCATGAATGAGAAAAAAACGGCGCGCGTTCGCTAAAGCGCTGCGCTGACTAAGATTTTTTATGAGGTGATATTGAAATGACAGACGAAATCATGTCTTTGTACAAATTATGGTGCGAAAAGGCTACCGACGACGCTGATCTTCAGACCGAGCTGAAAAACATCGAGGGCGATAACGACGCTATACTCGACCGCTTTTACAGAGATCTCGAATTCGGCACGGGCGGACTCCGCGGCGTTATCGGCGCAGGCAGCTACCGCATGAACATCTACACCATCCGCCGCGCTACTCAGGGTCTTGCCGACTACGTAAACGGCGACTTTGAAAAAGGCTCGGTAGCTATCTCCTACGACTCCAGAATAAAATCTGACGTTTTCGCTAAAGAGGCTGCAAGAGTTCTCGTTGCGAACGGCATAAAGGTATATATTTACAAAGAGCTTATGCCTACCCCCATGCTCTCCTACGCTGTACGCTACTTCGGCGCATCCGCAGGTATCATGGTAACGGCTTCGCACAACCCCGCTAAGTACAACGGCTACAAGGTTTACGGCGCTGACGGCTGCCAGATCACCCTCGACGTTGCAAACACCGTTATCGGCAAGATAAACGACGTGCCCATGTTCGGCGGCGCTAAGATAGTTTCTTTTGAGGAAGGTCTTGCCAGCGGCATGATACAGTACATCGAGCAGGACTGCATCGACTCTTACCTCGCTAAGGTAATGGAGCAGGGCATACATACCGACCTCGTTGCCGAAAGCGGACTCAAAGTAGTTTACACCCCCTCAACGGTACCGGCAACAAGCCTGTACGCGCTATACTCTCGAAGATCGGCATAAAGGACGTTACCGTAGTTCCCGAGCAGGAGAACCCCGACGGAAACTTCCCCACCTGCCCCTTCCCGAACCCTGAGATAAAGGAAGCTCGCTTACGGTCTGAAGCTTTGCGAAACTGTAAAGCCCGACCTGCTGCTGGCTACCGACCCCGACGCTGACAGAGTAGGCATAGCAGTTCCCTCACCCGCAGGCGACTACGTTCTCTTCTCCGGCAACGAAGTCGGCGCGCTGCTTATGGAGTACATCTGCCACGAGCGCAAGGCACTCGGCACTATGCCCAAGAACCCCGTTGCAGTAAAGACCATCGTTACCACTGACATCGTAAGCAAGATGGCTGAGGAGTACGGCGTAGAGCTCCGCGAAGTTCTCACCGGCTTCAAATTCATCGGCGAGCAGATAGGCTTCCTCGAGGCTAAGGGCGAGGACGCAAGATACATCTTCGGCTTTGAAGAAAGCTACGGCTACCTCGCAGGCTCTTATGTACGCGACAAGGACGCAGTAGTAGCTTCTATGCTGATCTGCGAAATGGCTGCATTTTACAGAACTAAGGGCATCTCGCTGCTGGAAGCAAGAGATAAGATGTACGCTAAGTACGGCAACTACCTCCACTCGCAGGAATCTTTCGTTTGCGAAGGTGCGAGCGGAATGGAGCGCATGAAAGAGATCATGGCTGACCTGCGCACCAATACCCCGAAGGAGATCGGCGGACTCAAGGTACTGAGATTTGGCGACTACATGGCTTCGGAAGAGGTAGACCTCGCTACCGGCGCAAAGACCGCCATCACCCTGCCTAAGTCTGACGTACTGGCATTCCGCCTTGAGCAGAACGCTTCTGTTATCATTCGTCCCTCGGGTACTGAGCCTAAAATAAAGGCTTACTACACCACCATCGGCGAAAGCAGAGAGGCTGCTAAGGAGCTGGAAGCTACCATAGCGGGCGACTTCAAGAAAATACTTGGTTTCTAAGCGAAAAATTGCATAAATACACAGCCGTTCTCTTGTGGGAACGGCTGTTTTTTTGGCGCGGGTATTGCAAAATCAGCGCGGATATGTTATAATTAAAATGATATATCGGCGGCAACGCCTTTTACGGAGGTATTAGAAAATGATACATACACTGAAAGAAATTTACGGCGTGGAAGCAGCGCCATTACAGGCTCAGCGCTATGCCGCCGCCGCAGAGGAATTTGAAGCGCTTTTCGGCATGAAGCCGCAGCGCTTTTTCAGCGCCCCAGGCAGAACCGAGGTCGGCGGAAATCATACCGACCACAATAACGGCAGAGTGCTCGCCGCGGGCGTTTCGCTGGACGTTATCGCCGCCGTAGTGCCCACCGACGATGGGATAATCCGCATAAAGTCGCAGGGTTTCCCTATGGACACAGTAGACTCGAGCGACACCGAGATAAAGGACGAAGAGGAAAACACTTCCTGCGCACTGATACGCGGAGTTGCGGCAGGTATGCTTCGCCGCGGCTACAAGGTCGGCGGCTTTACCGCTTACACCACCTCGAACGTGCTGAAAGGCTCGGGACTTTCCTCCTCCGCCGCGTTTGAAGTGCTGGTAGGCACTATACTCAGCGGTCTGTACAACGATTTCGCGGTATCGCCCGTTGAGATCGCGCAGATCTCGCAGTTTGCGGAAAACATTTACTTCGGCAAGCCCTCGGGACTGATGGACCAGATGGCTTCATCGGTCGGCAGCTTTATCACCATCGACTTTGCCGACACGGCGAACCCCGTTATAGAGGCGATAGACTTTGACTTCGCCGCCAGCGGACACCGCCTCTGCATAGTTGACACAAAGGGCAGCCATTCCGACCTCACGCCCGAGTACGCCGCTATCCCCGCCGAGATGAGATCGGTGGCGCAGTTTTTCGGCAAGGACTATCTGCGCGAGCTGACAAAGGCGGACGTTATGGCAAACCTCGCGGCGCTGAGAGCAAAGCTGGGCGACCGCGCGGTGCTGAGAGCGCTGCATTTCTTTGGCGACAACGAGCGCGTAGTTAAGCAGGCTGCGGCGCTAAGATCGCACGATTTCAAGAAATTCCTTAAACTCATCAACGAGTCGGGCGACAGTTCTTACAAGTATTTACAGAATATATATGCTTCATCTAACCCCGCCGAGCAGGGTCTTTCGCTCGCGCTTTACATAGCAAGCGACGTTCTCGGCGGCGAGGGCGCTTGCAGAGTGCACGGCGGCGGATTCGCAGGCACTATACAGGCATTCGTGCCCGAAGAAAAGCTGGAGAAATTCAAGTCGGCGATGGAGGGCGTATTCGGCGAAGGAAGCTGCTATGTGCTCTCAATAAGACCTTTCGGCGGAACTGAGGTATCGCTGTAATGGCAAAGAATAGCTTTAACGACATGATAGTTCGCGCGATGCAGAAGCGCGACGCTAGCCGTGTGGCGCTGAAAAAATCGGGCTGCGGCGCAGTTATGATCGACGGGCTGACATTTTCCGTAAGCGCTGAGAGCGACGGCGCGGCTTCCTCAAAGGGCGTGATGTTCACGCTTTCGGGCGAGGCAGCAGACAGCGGCGAGCTGACGCTCGACATGATCGACGTGACCTACCCCGCGGGCGCGGGAGTTAAGACGATACGCCACAAAGCCGAGCTTTTTGAGCGCAAGGACGGCGGAAAAGTTTGGCGTGCAAAATTCGGCGAGATCAAGATACCGCAGTGCGCGGAAGGCAACATTTTTGCCGATGGCGCGGTGACGGAGGACGAGCTGCGCGGCAGCATGAACAAGCAAATTATTTTCAAGTTTGTGCCAAAATTCAGCGGTGCAGGCGAGCCGGAAGTCATGCTGAACATCTACCCGATAGAAAACCCGCTGGACGGCAACTTCGCCGAATGGGTAACGCTGACCGCCGATCAGGAGTTTTTTGAGCACGGCGGACTGTCAAAAATTATGAACCGCAAAAGGAAATAACCAATTATGAGAATGAGAAGAAAAAAGCACCTTGACGAAAGGCTAGCTGCCTGCGGCGACATGATAATATTCATGGATCGCGAAGACAGGGATTTTTCGGTAAAAGATACAGAAAATATGCTCGATTACAAGGCAATCTTCGGCAACGACAAGCCGATAGTGCTTGAGATCGGATGCGGCAAGGGTCAGTTCATACGCGAGCTGGCGAAGCGCGAGCCGCAGTACAACTATCTGGCGGTAGAAAAAGCCAGCAATGTCATCGTTGACGCGGCGGAAAAAACACTGGCGGAGGGCATCGAGAACATTCGCTACCTGCGCGGCGGCGCGGAGTACCTAGACTGCTATGTTCAGCCGCTTTCGGCAGAGCGCATCTATCTGAATTTCAGCTGCCCGTTCCCCAAAAAAAGCTACGCGGCACACCGTCTGACGCATCGCAATTTTTTGCAGATATACGAAAAACTGCTGAAAGACGGCTGCGAGATACACCAGAAAACGGACAATATGCAGCTTTTTGAGTTTTCCATCGCGGAGTTTTCGCAGAGCGGGTGGGGGCTGAAAAACGTTTCGCTTGATCTGCACAACTCAGATTTCGAGGGCAACATCGTGACCGAGTACGAGCGGCGCTTCTCAGAGCAGGGCATGCCGATCTACCGACTCGAGGCGATAAAGCCGAAAAGGAGCATTTGATATGAGCAATTCTATTTACAATAAGCTGGAAGCTTGTCTAAAAAGTGTACGTGAAAAGACCGATTTTGTGCCCGAGATAGCGCTTGTACTCGGCTCGGGACTTGGCGCATTCGCCGACGAAAAGGTAAATGTGGAAGCTTCAGTAAACTATGATGAGATCGATGGCTTCCCCGTTTCGACCGTGCCGGGGCACAAGGGCAGGTTCGTTTTCGGAACAGTCGGCGGAGTCAATGTCGCCGTCATGCAGGGTCGCGTGCACTACTACGAGGGCTACCCGATCAGTGACGTGGTGCTTCCCGCCCGCCTGCTTCGCATGATGGGCGCGAAGGTGCTGTTTTTGACCAACGCTTCGGGCGGCATCAATCCTGATTTTTCCGCCGGCGACTTCATGCTTATCCGCGACCACGTTGCGCTTTTCGCACCGAACCCGCTCGTTGGCACGAATGTCGAAGAACTGGGCACGCGTTTTCCGGATATGAGCAATGTTTATGATAACAAGCTTTGCGAAATAATCCTCGATACGGCTAAAGAGTTAAATATCTCCATCAAGCAGGGCGTTTATGCTCAGCTGACCGGACCTTCATATGAAACGCCTGCCGAGATCAGAATGCTCGGAAAGATGGGTGTTGACGCAGTTGGAATGTCCACTGCGGTCGAGGCGATCGCTGCGCGCCACGCAGGAATGAAAGTTTGTGGAATTTCGTGCATTCCTAACCAAGCATCAGGCATTCGCAAAGACCCTCTTACGCATGAGGAGGTTCAGCAGATCGCCAGCGCTGCCGCGCCACGCTTCAAAGCGCTCATCGCCGAAGCTATCGAGAACATTTCCGACTACATTTCGACCGAGGGAATTTCTTAACTTAACAAAAAGCAAACGTCCTGCTCCGCCGTGGAACAGGACGTTTTTTATATCTCAATTTCGATGGAGTCGGACAATTTCGAGTCGCCGTAAAAGTCAGTTCCTGCCTTGATTTCCTCAATACGGAATTTCAGCACAACTTTTTTGACCGCCAAAAAGTCGCCCTCCAGCATGAAAAAAGCGTTCGCACTCGTTTCGCTCGGCAAAGTCACGTTGTTAAAGCAGTCAGCGCTGACCGGCGCGCCGTCGCTGTCAAAAGCGCGTATCTCAGTCAGCGAGATCATACGCTCAGCGCCGCTGTTTTCGGCAACAAACTTCAGCCAAAGCCGCTTTTCGCCGTAGTTTTCCGCGACTTCCGAGCCGACCGACCAAATCTTCAGCCCCTCGCCCTCATACACCAGCGTGCCATTTTTAGGCGGCGTGTAAGAGTGTGCGCCGTCGGCATACACAATGCTCACCCGCTCGCTAAGGTACGCATCGCCGTCGTCTTTATCGATAAAAAAGCGCAGGCTAACACTGTCTATCTCTTTCTTTTCAGGCAGATCATTACAAATACCCGTCAGAACGCGCGTTTCCGTGCTGTTCGGCGCGATGATCGCGAGGGTGTGGGCGCTGCTGACAAAGCCGTTCACAGCCACCGCTTCGGTCGAAATGATGACCTCGTCGGGCGAATCGTTCGTCATCTCAAAACGCAGCGTCTGCCGCGAAAGATCGCTCTCTATAAGCCGAACCGACACTCCTCCGCGCGAGTAAAGCAGGTCGGGATCGTCAGATTTTCCGTCCGTGTCAGCATTTTCTATGGTATATTCAGTATCGTCTGACTTACTTTGCACATTTTGCTTAAAAGTAACAGATGAGGACTGCTCTGGCGAGTTTAAATTATCTGACGGCAGTTCGGCAGTTTTGTAAGATATGCCCATCAAAACCACTAAAAAGATGACAATACACGTCAGATAGCAGCGAAATTTCATAGTTCAGATCACTGGAGGTCGCCGCGGTTGAATTCCGAAAGCTCTAAGCCTTCATTGCGTTCCAGTGCCCACCTAATATTCCATTCACTGGTGAAAAGCAGCAGCGGATTTTCCTTGAGGTCGGTCACGAGCTTGGTGTCAGAGCTGAGCTTAAGGGCCTTCGGCTCGCACGGAGCGCTGTCGATCCAGCGGATGAACGAGTAACCCAGCCCCTCTTTGAGCATTTCGACGCCGTACTCGTTTTTCATTCGGTACTCGAAAACGTCGAACTGGAGCACGCCGACAACGCCAACGATGACTTCCTCCATGCCCATCAGCGGCTCGCGGAAGATCTGGATAGCGCCCTCCTGCGCGATCTGCGTGATGCCTTTGACGAACTGCTTGCGCTTCATCGTGTCTTTCGAGCGGTAGCGCATGAAATGCTCGGGTGCAAAGGTTGGTATGTCCTCAAATGTAAATTTATGTTTCGGTGAGCAGACCGTATCGCCTATCGAGAAAATGCCCGGGTCGAATACACCGATGATGTCGCCCGCGTATGCCTCGTCGATTATCTCGCGCTCCTGCGCCATGATCTGCTGCGGCTGCGAAAGACGCATTTTCTTGTTTCCTTGAACGTGCAAAACTTCCATATCTTTGTCGAATTTACCCGAGCAAACGCGCATGAAAGTTATCCTATCGCGGTGAGCCTTGTTCATATTTGCCTGAATTTTGAAAACAAATGCCGAAAAATCGGGCGAAAATGGGTCGATAACGCCGTCGTTCGACATTCTGGGCAGCGGCGGAGGGGTCATTTTGAGAAATTCCTCCAAAAATGGTTCAACACCAAAATTTGTCAGTGCTGATCCGAAAAATACCGGTGAAAGCTTACCGCTATGCACCGCCTTGAGGTCAAGCTCGTCGCTCGCGCCATCCAGCAGTTCAATGTCGTCTTTGAGCGTTTCATAATTCACCTCGCCGAGAATGTCGGCAAGAGCGGGGTCGGTGAGGTCGGCTTCGGTCGCGGAGACCTTGTGGCTGCCGCCCGTAGGGTCAAAATAAATAACGTGGCGGCTGCGGCGGTCGTAAACGCCCTTGAAATCCTTGCCCGAGCCTATCGGCCAGTTGATGGGGCAGGTCGGCATGCCCAGCTCCTGCTCGATCTCCTCGATGAGGTCGAACGGATTACGGGCTTCACGGTCAAGCTTGTTAATAAAGGTGAAAATGGGTATATTTCTCATCGCGCATACCTTAAAAAGCTTCCTCGTCTGATTTTCAACACCCTTTGAAGCGTCGATGACCATGACAGCGGAGTCCGCCGCCATCAGCGTGCGGTAAGTATCCTCCGAAAAGTCCTGATGTCCCGGTGTGTCCAAAATATTTATGCAAGCACCGCCATACTGGAACTGCATTACCGAGGAAGTTACGGAAATTCCTCTCTGCTTTTCAATTTCCATCCAGTCAGAAACTGCATGACGCGAGTTTTTCTTGCCTTTAACAGCGCCCGCCTGAGCGATCGCTCCGCCGTACAGCAGGAATTTTTCGGTAAGCGTGGTCTTACCGGCGTCGGGGTGCGAAATTATCGCGAATGTGCGCCGCCTTTTTATCTCTTCAACTAAATCAGCCATTGATTATCCTCCAAAAAACATAATATCTATACTATTATACTATATTTGCGCGAAAAAATCAAGGGCGCCGCGAAGTTTTTCGCAAATTGCGAGGCTTCGGGCGCCTATCTCAAATATCAAATGTCAGTTCATGGAAAATGTCAGTCTGTTTAGCGGGCGAGATGCGCACTTGCAACCTGCCATGCGCGGGTCTTGGCAGCACAAAATCAAAGATACCGCTGTTTTTTTGCCGCATCGCGAGCACGCCGTTTATGTAAAGGTCGAGTTTTGCGAGATCTGAGCTGACGCAGATGTCCAGAATGCCCTCGCCGAGCGCTACTTTTCTGACGTGAAGCAACTCGCCGCCCGCCGAATTTTCCTCATATTTCAAAATACGCAGTTCATCCATCGCAGCAGCCCTCCTTCACATTTCATATAATCATATTTTCTAAATATATTATATTCCAAGGGCACTTGATTTGCATGAATAAAGGTGCATGATTTTCCGAACTTTTATCCTTTTGATTTGATGATTTTTCTTTACAAAGATTTTTAATAATTATATGCAGAATTTGTGCACAAATTTACATAGATCTATAAACAGCCGTCAGTTGTCGATATACCCTTCGCAAGCCTTCGCCAGCTCACCCAAGCACGGCTCGAACCGCACCGAGTAAAACAACTCTTCGCGAAGCGGCTGCGTCGCTTTTATGCAGTCGTGCGTGAAATTCACCGCCAGCTCTACCGCCGTTTTCAGCTCCATGCCGAGGGTCATTCCGCCCGACACCACGCTCGAAAAAATGTCGCCCGTGCTGTGGTAGCTGCCGTCGATATTCTCGCAGGTAGCGATGAAAAAGTCCTCGTTCAGCGCGCTGTACGCCGCCGCACCGTTGAGCGCAGGGTCGCTGCAAGCGCCTGTAAACACAGCGTTTTTGCAGCCCAGTCCCGTCAATTTACGCAAAATTTCGCGCAGCTCCTCAGGCGATTCGCACCCCGCGATCTCGTCGTAAGGCTTGTTCAGCAGCAGCGCCGCTTCGGTCGCGTTCGGCAAAATACAGTCGGCGACAGAGCAAAGCGAGCGCATCGACTCAACGAATTTTGCGTCAAAACCCGCGTACATCCGCCCCGCGTCACCCATCACCGGGTCGACGACTACAAGCGTTTCATCGGTGCGAAAATCTCTGATAAAACGCTTCACGACCTCGATCTGCTCGCACGAACCGATGTATCCCGTATAGATAGTGTCAAATTTTAGCCCCAGCTTTTTCCAGTGTGCTGATATTTTGGGTATGTCTGAAGTCAGATCATGAAATGTGTAGCCCGAGAAACCGCTGCCCGTGTGCGTAGATAGCACCGCCGTCGGAATGACCGCCGTTTCGACGCCCATCGCCGAGATAACAGGCAGTGCAGCTGTCAAAGAGCACTTGCCAAAGCAGGATATATCTTGTATAGTAACCAGTCTTTTCATGTAAAATCTCCCGCTTTAGTCTAAAATATCGCTGACGATCTGCATTGGCGCGGCGTTACCGTTTACAGAAAAATCCGAATTTTTCTTATAAAGGAGCTTACGCTGCTCGTAACGGTCGAGAAGCTGCTCCCGCGTGGAATTGTAAACGATCGGACGATTTTTATCGCCCTTGATTCGCTCATAGCAGATGTCGAACGGCGCGTCGATGAAAACCACCGTGCCCATGCTCTTCGCACGGTCGCCATTCTCCTTTTTCAGCAGCGTTCCGCCGCCCGTCGCGACCACGCCCGCAGCGGCAGAAAGTTCAGAAAGCGCCACAGCTTCCACTTCTCGGAAATAGTTCTCGCCGCGTTGCTCGAAGATCTGCGGTATACTCATGCCCTCGCGCTGCACGATGTAGTCGTCAAGGTCAACAAATTCGCGCCCAAGCTTTTTCGCAAGCAGCCTGCCGATGGTCGATTTACCGCAGCCCATGAAGCCGCAGAGGTAAACGGGTCTGTTCTTTTTTATCATATGTATCACCCTTTAAAGCGGGAAATCGCGGTCAACTTCCGCCTGCATTTCCTTGATTATCGCGGCGACTTCTTCGTCGGTGTAGCGGTCGCCGTCCCAGATCTCGTGCGCCTTGACCGCCTGCCAAACCAGCATCGCCATACCGCCGGAGGTTTTCTTGCCCATCTCTGCCGCTTTCTTCAAAAACCGCGTCTCGCCGGGGTTGTATATAACGTCGAAAACGGCGTCGCTCGCGGCGATCATCTCATCCGTTGCGGGGCAAGCGTTGACCTTCGGATACATTCCAACAGGGCAGGCGTTCATCAGCAGGTCGTACTTCACCGACGTATCGACCGCCGTGTTTAGCACAATATTGATTTTAGCGTCAGATTTCATTTCCTTGATCTCTTTAACAGCCTGCTCGGCAAGCGGCATATCGCTTTCAAGCACCGCGATCGTCAGGTCAGCACCCGCAAGCGCCGCCTCTATCGCCATCATTCTGCCAACCCCGCCGCAGCCGATGAGCAGTACTCTGCCGCCGAAATTAACGTTCATCGCGCGGATAGTTTCCAAAAAACCAACGCAGTCGGTGTTGTAACCCGTGCTCACGCCGTCCTTGTTATCCACGCAATTCACGCTGTTGTAACGCTTTGCGGTGTCATCAAGCTTGTCGATCTGTTCGATAATTCCCATTTTGTGGGGTATCGTAATATTGTAGCCGGCGAGCGAATCAAGATAGTCAGCCTTAGCCGCAAGCTCTGCGGGCGGCACTTCGATTATCTCATACGAGAACTCTCTGTCACGCAGATCAAACAGCGCCTTGTGTATCGGCGGCGACATCGTGTGTTTCAAAGTTTCGCCGAGAATTGCATATTTTCTTTCCATCTTTACCATTCCTTTTCAGTTTTCTATATAAATTAGCACAATATTGGCTTGCATATCAGCCCTTTGCATCATACCAGCTCTTGCCTGTATGAACATCTACTGTAAGTGGAACAGCCAGCTTCACAGCCGCCTCCATCTCCTCTTTCAGCAGCGCGCCGCCGCCCGCTCAGCCTGCGCCTCGGGCGCTTCCAAGATCAGCTCGTCGTGCACTTGCAAGATCAAGTGAACCTCGGGCAGTTCTGCTTTCAGCCGCCGATAGACTTTCACCATCGCGAGTTTGATTATGTCTGCCGCCGCGCCCTGTATCGGCGCGTTCATCGCCGCGCGTTTGCCGAACGCCTGCACGTTTTTGTTCGACGCCGAAAGCTCTGGAATGTAGCGCCGTCTGCCAAAAATTGTAGATACATAGCCGTTTTTCTCGCCGTCTGCAACAGTTTTATTCATAAACTCTGTAACTTTTGGATAATTATCCAAATAGCTCTGTATATATTTCTTAGCCTCTGCGACCGAAACGCCGATGTCTTTCGAGAGCGAGAACGGCCCGATACCATAAATAATTCCAAAATTTACAGCTTTAGCCGCCGAGCGCATCTCGGGCGAAACGAAATCTTCGGGCAGGCCGAAAACCTGCGCGGCGGTCGAAGTGTGAATGTCGCTGCCGCTCAAAAAAGCCTGCTGCATATTTTCGTCGCCACAAACGCTAGCCAGCACGCGCAGCTCGATCTGCGAATAGTCGGCGTCCACCAGCAGACAGCCCTCGCGCGCGATGAAAAATCGGCGCATTTCTCTGCCAAGTTCTTTACGCACAGGTATATTCTGCATATTCGGCTCAGTCGAACTGATGCGCCCCGTGCGCGTTTCCGTCTGCTTGAAGATGCTATGCACCCGACCATCAGCGTGTATCTGCTTGAGCAAGCTGTCGACGTAGGTCGAGGAAAGCTTGGAAAGCGTGCGATATTCTAGGATCATAGGCACGATGGGGTGCTTGTTCGCGATCGACTCGAGCACCTCGGCGTTGGTCGAGTAGCCGCTTTTCGTTTTTTTCTTGCACGGCAGCCCGAGATCCTCGAATAGCACTTTTGCGAGCTGTTTCGGGCTGGAAATATTAAACTCCTGCCCCGCTAATCGGTATATTTCATCGGTGATGTCGCCGAGCTTTTCATTCAGTTTGTCGCCGAAAGCGCGTATTCCGTCCGCGTCTGCATCTACGCCATAATATTCCATTGAAGCCAGTGTTTCGCAAAGTGGCAATTCTATGTCATTGTAAAGCGCCGTCATATCTGCCGCTTCAAGCTCCTGCTTCAGCCGCTCAGCCAGCGCCGCGAGTGAGCAAACGTCGGCAAATTCGCCCATATCCGCGCGGTACGCCGACCCTGTAAGCCAAACAGAGGTTCTCCGCCGTGTATTCGCTCGCCTGCGAGTTCAGCAGATACCCCGCCAGATCGCACGAAAAAGTCAGACCGCGCAGCTCTCCGCCATGCTCAAATGCCCAGCGGTGCGCCGTTTTGCCTTCAAAGCAGACTTTCTCACCCTCTGCTGTAAAATATTTCAATATCAATTGCTCATCGTAAGTATGATAAACCGTTTCGCCGCTCTGAACGCAAAGTTTTTCGCCGTCAAAAGTGAACGCCGACTTGCCGTTCGGCAGGTTATCCGCCGTCAGTTCAGCCGTTTGCAGCGGCGGCAGATCGTCTGCTTTTACAGGCTGAGGAGCGTTTTCATCATTGCCTGTAAGCCCCAGCCTTGCCATAAGTTTGTTCATTTCCAGCCGCGAAAGCAGCATTTTCAGCTCGTCGTCCTTGCGCTCGCCGAAGGTGTACGCCGCCGTGTCGCGCTCTATCGGCGCATTTTTCACGATGGTCGCGAGGAATTTACTGCGCACAGCGTCCTCATGACCGCTCTCCAGCTTTTTGCGGACGGACGGCGTCAACTTCATACTTTCCAAATTTTCGTACAATTGTTCAACGTTTCCCTGCTCTTTTATCAGCGCCGCAGCTGTCTTTTCGCCTATGCCCTTTACGCCCGAAATGTTGTCCGAGCTGTCGCCCATCAGCGCTTTCAGCTCGATAAGCTGTATCGGCTCAAGCCCGTAATCCTCGCGGAATTTGTCGGGTGTGTAGACCACCGTTTCGCGGTTGGTCGCAAGGCGCACGGTGCAGCTCTCGCTGACGAGCTGAAGGCTGTCGCGGTCGCCCGTTAGGATAACACATTCGTCACCGTTACCGAAAATTTCCGAGAGCGTGCCGAGAATGTCGTCCGCCTCAAAGCCCTCGCACTCCAGCGTTTTCACGCCAAGGTCTGCCAGAATTTCCTTTATCAGCGGCATTTGCAGCGCCAGCTCGTGCGGCATGCCCTTGCGGTTCGCCTTGTAAGCCGCGTCAGCCTTGTGGCGAAAGGTCGGCGCTTTGAGGTCAAAAGCCACCGCCGCGCAGTCGGGCTGCACCGCTTCCAGCTCTTTCAGATAGATGTTCATGAAGCCCGTGAGCGCGTTCGTGTACTCGCCTTTCGAGGTCGAAAGCGCTTTTATGCCGTAAAACGCACGGTTCATGATGCTGTTGCCGTCAATTGCCAGTATTTTCATTTTGCACCTCACTGCTCCTCAGAAATTTTATCCAGCGAAAGGGTAGCTATGCCGTTCAGGCTCTCGTCCGCGCGCTTGCCCGCAAGAAAATCGTAGTAACCCTGACAAGCGATCATCGCCGCATTGTCGCCGCAATATTTCAGTTCGGGCATATACAGCTTTACCCCGCGGTCGGCGCAGGCTTTTTCAAACGCACCGCGCACGCCGCTGTTTGCCGAAACGCCGCCTGCGATAGCCAGCTTTTTACTGCCCAGCATTTTTGCGGCAGCCATCGTGCGTTCAACGAGCGTGTCTGCTACCGTTTTCTGGAACGAAGCCGCCATATCTTCGCGGCGCAGCTGCTCGCCCTTTTGCTCGGCGTTATGCACGGTGTTTATGACAGCCGTTTTCAGACCCGAAAAGCTGAAATCAAATTCGCTGTTCGGTATCTTCGGCTTCGGCAGCTTGTAAGCGTTCGGGTCGCCCAGTTTCGCCGCCGCGTCGATGAATTTTCCGCCGGGGTACTCGTAACCCAGCGTTCGCGCCGCTTTGTCAAAACACTCGCCCGCCGCGTCGTCGCGCGTTCTGCCGATAACGTGGTACTTCGTGTAGTCGCGCACCTCGATGATGTGGCTGTGCCCGCCCGAGATGACCAGGCAGAGGTAGGGCGGCTGGAGCTCGGGGTGGGTGATGTAATTCGCCGCGATGTGCCCCGCGATGTGGTGCACGGGTATCAGCGGTATGCCGCTCGACATCGCCAGCCCTTTCGCGAAACTTATGCCGACCAGCAGCGCGCCGATAAGCCCCGGCGCATATGTCACGGCTATCCCGTCGATGTCGGCGAGGGTGCAGTTTGCCTGCAAAAGCGCCTCGCGTACCACCCAGCCGATGTTTTCCGCGTGGCGGCGCGAAGCGATCTCTGGCACTACGCCGCCGTAAAGCCTGTGCTCGTCGATCTGGCTCGCAACTATGTTTGAAAGCACCGTTTTGCCGTCCTCGACAACGCTCGCCGCCGTTTCGTCGCAGGAGCTTTCTATTCCCAGTATCTTCATAACCGTCATTCCTAACTGTACATATTTTTGTACTTTTGATCTATATTAGCGTGATTGTCCTAAACTAAACCTGTGGGTCGCATTGCGCTCACCCCTGCCCATACACCGCCGCCAGCTCGGGCGATATGCCGCCGTCAGCCGTCTGCGTGTAGAAATTTTTCTCCGTCTGCAAAAACGGGCTGCCGCCTTTTCTGCCCTCCAACAGCACCAGCCATGGTGCGCTGTCCGAATTTTTGGACACAAAACGCATACGCTTCGGCTCTATCCCCGCCGCGCGCATATCGCACATCATGTCGCAAAGCCTCTCGGGACGGTTGCAAACGCAAAGCCTGCCGCCGTATTTCAGCGAGCGCGCCGCCGCCTTGCAAACGTCTGAAAAGCTGCAAAGCACTTCGTGCCGCGCGCCCAGAGCCACCTCGCCCGCGCTTTTTATGCCCGCTCCGTCGCGCTTGTACGGCGGGTTGCAGGTGATGAGGTCAAGCTCGCGCTCCGCACGCCAGTCTTTCAGGTCGCCGCAGACGGGCTTGAAATTTTCGAGAGCCGAGCTTTCCGCCGTCAGCGTCATCAGCTCGTACCCCTCACGGTCGATCTCCACCGCCTCTATCGACTTCGGGCGAAAGCGCTCGTACATCACGGCGGCGACTATCCCGCAGCCGCTGCAAAGGTCGCAAACGGTGTCTTTATGGCGCGGCGCGGCGAAATCTGCCAGCAAAAAAGCGTCAGTTCCGAAGCGGTGCACCGCCGAAATGTGCAGCTTTACCCCGCCGATCTGCTCGACGGAAAGCCCTTTTATCTCACTCGGCATCTTGCTCCGCCGCCCCTTTCCTAAAAAATTTCGTCATTATAAAAGCGTCCTCACGCGGGTTTTCGTAAAAATCCCTGCGCCTGCCCACCTGCGAAAATCCCAGCTTTTCGTAAAGCGCGATGGCGGGCTGATTTGAAACGCGCACCTCAAGCGTCAGCGAGCTGCATTCGCCGCATTCGCCAAGCGCCGCGTTTATCATAGCCTGCGCTATCCCGCGCCTGCGAAAGCCCTCGCGCACGGCTATATTGTTTATAATCGCCATCGGCGGGGTGAGCCATATATTCACAAATCCCGCAGGCTCGCCGCCAAGGTAGGCTATGAATGTCCGCGAGAAATCCAGCGTTATCTCCTCGTGAAACTGCTCAGCCGTCCACGGGCGGTCTGCAAAGCACTCGGCCTCTATCTGCGCGGCGGCGGTGTAGTTTTCCTCGCTCATCGGCAGCAGCGCAAGCTCACTCATCGCCTCTGCCCTCCAGATACGCCGTGTAAAGCTCGCCCTTTGAGTAAGGCGTTACCTTAGCTATCTCGCGGCAGGCGTCGGCGGGGCGCATACCGTTATCCGCCAGACCTTTCACCTGCGCCAGCGCACTTTCGAGCGTATCCGCCGCCTCGTCAGCCGTCTGTGCGCCTTCTACCACCAGCACGAACTCGCCCTTCGGCTTGTTTTCGGTGTAAAACTCCACCGCCTGCGAAAGGGTCGTGCGGATTATCTCCTCGTGTATCTTCGTAAGCTCGCGGCAGAGCGCTATACGCCTGTCGCCGAAAAATTTCAGCATATCCTCCAGCGTGTTGAGCAGCTTGTGCGGCGCTTCGTAAAATATCAGCGTATCAGGGCAGGTCTTTACCGCCGCGAGGTGGGCGCTGCGCTGCTTTTTGTTGACCGAGAGAAATCCGCGGAAGCTGAAATTTTTGCTGTTCAGCCCGCTAGCCGCTATCGCCGACATAGCCGCCGTGGGGCCGGGCACTACTCGCACCTCTATGCCGCTCTCGGCGCACTGTTTCACCAGCAGCTCGCCGGGGTCTGATATGCAGGGCATACCCGCATCGGTGACTATAGCCGCGCTCTCGCCCGCCGCAAGCCGCGCTATTATGCCCGCTCCCGCCGCCTGAGCGTTGTGCTCATGGTAGCTTATAAGCGGTTTTTTTATGTCAAAATAATTCAGCAGCTTCGCCGAAACGCGCGTGTCCTCGGCGCAGATGAAGTCTACCTCTTTCAGCGTTTCCACCGCGCGGTAAGTCATATCGCCCAGATTGCCTATCGGCGTGCCGACTATATATAGTATACCCATTTTCAGTTCTCCGTATTTCTTTCGATCATCTCGCGCGCCATTCGCTCGAGTTGGCTGTACTCGGTAAGCTCTGAGCACTCGCGCCGCAGCGCCGCAGCCCCGTGCATACCCTTTACATACCATATCACGTTGTGCCGCATCTCGCGCATACCCTGCCCCTCGCCCTTTTCGTCGATGAGCATACGGGTGTGGCGCAGCATTATCTGCATTTTTTCCTCTACGCTTTTTTCGGGCGGCAGGCTGCCTTTTTGCAGATATTCGCGTATCTCCTCGAATATCCAAGGTCTGCCGTAGCTTCCTCTGCCGACCATCACGAGGTCGCAGCCCGTTTCGCGGTACATTTTTTCGCATGCCTGCGCGCTGTCAACGTCGCCGTTGCCGATAACGGGTATGCTCACCGCCTGCTTCACCGCCGCGATAACGCCCCAGTCTGCCTTGCCAGAGTACATCTGCCGCCGCGTTCTGCCGTGCACCGCGACCGCCGAAGCGCCCGCCTGCTCCATGCGCTTTGCAAATTCGGGAGCGTTTATGCTCTCCTCGTCCCAGCCCGCGCGTATCTTCACGGTAACGGGGCAGTTGGCGTTTTTCACCGCCTCGCGCACTATCAGCTCAGCCGTCGCGGGGGTCTTCATCAGCGCCGAGCCGCTGCCGTTGCCGACTACTTTAGGCACGGGGCAGCCCATATTTATGTCGATTATGTCAGGCTCAAAGCGGTTGAGCATATACGCCGCCCGCGCGACAGAGGGCGCGTCCTCGCCGAAAAGCTGAAGGGCGTAGGGGCGTTCGCGCTTGTCCACCGCGCACATTTTAGCCGTCTTTTTATCGCCGTAGCAAAGCCCTTTGGCAGATATCATCTCGCTCACCAAATAGGCCGCTCCGTACTCGCGGCACATAAGCCGATAGGCTCTGTCCGCCACCGAAGCCATTGGCGCAAGGGCGGCCGTGCGCTCTATCTCAACGCCGCCGATAGAAATTTTATCCATAAATTATTCGTTTCCGTTTCCTTATTTTATTTTCTGCATATACACTTTTAATTATATCACACCAGTCGCTTTATGTCAAATTTTTTCGGCGCAAAAAAGGCAGGTAAAAAGCCTGCCTGTGTGCATTATTTGTGCGGTACGCCGTCGAACCAGTGCTCGCGGCCGTCGATCTTGTAGGAGATAACTTTGTCGATGTCTACGTTCTCGATGCTGTGGAAAATGTTCTCCTCAACTTCGGGGGTGGTCTTTTTCAGCTCGGCGATGAGATTTTTAACCTCCACGCGCTTCGAGCCTGTGCCCGTTGGGTTGCAGGTGGTACAGGTGTCGGTAAAACGGCAGGCGCAGGCTATGAAGTGCAGATCGTTGTGATTGCGCCAGCGCTTTATCTCGTCCTCGCGGATAAGGTACAGCGGGCGAATAAGCTGCATACCCTCGTAATTCTGGCTGTGCAGCTTCGGCATCATGGTGCATATCTGACCGCTGTATATCATGCTCATGAATATAGTTTCGATAACGTCATCGTAGTGGTGGCCCAGCGCTATCTTGTTGCAGCCCGCGAGCTGAGCGTTTTTGTAAAGATGTCCGCGGCGCATTTTCGCGCAGAGGTAGCAGGGGTTCTTATCCACGTTATAGACTGAATTGAATATATTGGTTTCAAAAACTTTTATCGGGAAACCGAGCCTGCGGGCGTTGCTCTCGATAACTTCGCGGTTCTGCGGGCTGTAACCGGGGTCCATCACGAGGTAGGTCACGTCAAAATCGAGCGTGCCCTCTTTTTTCAGCTCGCCGAAAAGCTTCGCCATCAGCATCGAGTCCTTGCCGCCCGAGATACATACGGCGATGTGGTCGCCCGCCTGAACTAGCCGGTACTTCTCTATCGCCTGCTTGAATTTCTCGTAAATGCTCTCGCGAAACTCGGTGTGCAGGCTTTGCTCGACAGCGGCGGCTTTCTCGGCGAAGTTGACCTCCTCAGCCATTTTCACGCGCAGCCAGCCGTAGTAGCCCTCGGCGAGGTTTGCGGCTGGCAGACCCTTTTCGCGAAGCTTTTCGGCGGCGGGGTCGCTTATCAGACCGCTCTTGCAGCAGATGACGAGCAGTTTATCGGCAGGCAGGCTCTCGGCGCGCTCCTCCAGCTCGGCGAGCGGGATATTCACCGCGCCGTTTATGTGCCCGTACTCAAATTCATCGGCGTTGCGAATGTCGATAACAAGGCAGCCTTTTTCGGCGGTAAGCTGCGAAAGCTCCGCCAATGTAATACTATCTCTTCCCATATTCATCATACATACACCTGTTTTCTGAAATCATTTAGGCAATACCGCGCAACTATTGTGTGCGAATTGCGTAGTCAGATTTTTTCGTCAGATTGTACTAAAACGACGACGGCAAGCTAGCGCTTTCCTAGAAGTTTTAGTGCAATATGACGGAACAATATGCAAGCAAGGCGTACACAAAGCCGATAGGCGGTAGTTGTGCGGTATTGCCTTTTTTAATATAGTATATCACATTAACCCTATCTTTTCAATAGGAATTATCAGAAAATTTAATAAATATCTTAAAATACAGCTTGAATTTACGCGGTGAATATGTTATGATATTATGAATGATAATGAACTAAAAGGAGAAATAGAAATGCTGGATCAATTTTCGAGAACCGAGCTGCTCTTCGGCAAAGAAGCTATGGAGAAGCTGAAAAACAGCCGCGTTGCGGTGTTCGGCATTGGCGGAGTTGGCGGCTACGCGGTAGAGGCGCTTGCACGCAGCGGAGTCGGAGCGCTCGACCTCATCGACGACGACAGAGTATGTCTGACCAACCTGAACCGCCAGATAATCGCGACCCGCAGCACAATCGGCAAGCACAAGGTGGACGTGGCTGAGGCGCGCGTGCACGACATCTGCCCCGACATAAAGGTCACGGCGCACAAGTGCTTTTATATGCCCGACACCGCCGACCGATTTGATTTTACGCAGTACGACTACATCATCGACGCCATCGACACGGTAACTGGCAAGCTGGAGATAGTGAAGCGCGCGGACGCGGCGGGCGTGCCCGTAATATCTTCAATGGGCGCGGGCAACAAGCTCGACCCGACGGCTTTTCGCGTGGCTGATATTTACAAAACGAAAGTCTGCCCGCTGGCGAAAGTAATGCGTTACGAGCTTCGCAAACTGGGAATCAAAAAGCTGAAAGTGGTATATTCGGAAGAAAAGCCCATTCGTCCTATCGACGACATGGAGATCTCTTGCAGAAACCACTGCGTATGCCAGACCGGCACGGCGAGAAAATGCACCGTTCGCCGCGACATACCCGGCTCGACGGCGTTCGTACCCTCGGTAGTAGGTCTGATAATCGCGGGCGAGGTCATAAAGGACATTGCAGGCAAATAAAAAAATCAAGCGGCTGAAAGTGTGGCGCTAATATAGCAGTATAATCCAAACTACTATATTAAGACCAAAACAGCGAGCTATGAAAACGAAAGACAGATACTTCCAAAAGAGAGGTGTCTGTCTTTTTACATAGAAGAAACGACTTCCGTTATTAGTTTTAACTGGAACTAGTGGTCTGAACTAATTTATTCTTTATGATTTCCAGACTTTTAAAACCATTATGTTCAGATGAAAATCCTGATATAATTGCTTCCATCGTTTCGGAACTCCAGTAAATCGTTAGTTTTTTCTTTGTGCGAGTTATCGCTGTGTAAAATACACCTTTTGTTATTTTTTCGGTATTAACGCTCGGAATAACAACTTTTACAAAATCATATTCTAAGCCTTGTGCTTTATGAATCGAAACGGCATATGCTAACTGGAAAGGTATAATAGTCTTCTTAGCGTCTTCCTCGTCATCAATTTCATCTTCATCGAAAGCATATACAATAAGTTTAATCCGAGTTTTTTCATCAAGTGTGTCAATATACTCAATCTGGTCTGATTTACACTGTTGTTCAGTGATTATAGTTTCGACATCAATAATAAATGCTATTTGATCGTCTGTCTTTTCTATGTCTACAATAATTCCTTTAAGATTATTGTAGCCATTCGCGAAATAACCCGTAAAAGACCGAGAAAAAACCGGTAAAACCGATAATTATCTAAAATACATCTGAAAATATAAGAAAATTAAAGCAAAACCATTAAATCAAATTATTGAAGTGAATATTAAATAGAAACGATCAATTAAAATAAAACCGCATTAAAAGCATCATAAAATCGGCTTAAAATGCGGTTTTACATAATTTAAAAAGAGAGATGCATACTGAAAGAGCTAACTGCCCTCGGCGTATATTGAAACAGCATAAGCCTGTGTCTGACCTATACAGGCTTTTACTGTAACAACCTTAGTGTGATTAGTAATCTTCTAATGACTGTGTCTCTGCTGTATTAGAAGCCATAGAAATAGCAATAGCCTTTTTTTTCTTGTTGTTCAAAACGAAAGCGTCATAATATACACGACCTTCAACAAGCCAGCCGCTTATCCCGGGCGGATTATCATGCGTGTTGTATTCCGCAAGCTTTACGGGCGAACACATTGCGATCGGGTGAGTTATAATAAAGTTCGTGCCTGTTGGAAGATACGAGGACGGAACAACCTTAATTCTTGCACCGTCGATCTGAGTGAGATTTCCGCTTTGTGCCATATTTGCCGCACTGTCAGATGTTCCGGTAAACAGCTGATCAAGTCTGAGAGCTTTGTAAAACTTAGGTGTCATATACACAATGCGGTTTTCGGTCGGCACTTCGTTTTCGGTAAGCTGCATAGCTATTTCAAGATAATGCTCGTAGGGACTTGCCGTTTCAGAATAATCATAAACCGCCGTGATTCCTGCATTTTCCGAAAGCTTGCTTAGTCTGTATTTGTCAATTGTAGGGACTACGATCTCATCAATGTGTCTCTGCAAACATTTAGCCGCCTGCTGGGTCATCATAGTATCATCGCTGTTGCGCATGTCGATCGTGAATGTGAACGCTTTATCCTGTGAGAGCTTAAGTTCCTGAACTCTGTTTCCTAATTCTTTGGGTGTTCCATAACGGTTAGAACCTGCCGACATATCATAATCGCCCAGCTCTGCAAGCTCTGCCGAATATACATAAACCGTATTTACCCCGGAAAAATCATAATTGTTGTTCGTTGCTTCTGTAGTTACTGAGGAAAGCTTAAAACGTTCATCAATAACGTCTGAATATTTGGAAGCATAATTTATTGTGGTTTCTGCCATAAAATATCACCTTATTCTTTTTAAAATTCTGGTAAAGTCATCATAGCTGTTTTTTGTTGCAGTACCATGATCTAAACCGGTATCAATTCTTACACACGGACCTGTGTATTTTGAAAAAATATCCGAAAGTTTTGTAATGCTTTCTTTGTATGATTCATCAGTAGAATAATCGAGAAAGTCGATCAATTCAGCAGGCATTTTTTCATCAGCTAAAAGCTGTTTTGCTGTGAATTGCCTTTCGGATATAGCTAACTTGTTCTCACGTTCACATAATGCCTTTTCACGCTCATCAACTTCAGATGAAGACTGCTGTTTCTGAGCCTTGCCCTTTTCCTCGGCTAAACGCTTTTGAACAATAGCGTTGACCTCTTCCTGTGAAAAGGTTCTTGCTTCCTGCTTTTCGGCAGCAGTTGCCTTTGTTTCCTGTGTCATTTCTTCCATGACTTAAACCTCCGTTTTACGCCTGTCGGCTAAATTTTCAAGAGTTTTCTTTTACAATACCCTGAACGCTTCTTGTAGATAATCCGTATTTTTTAGCAATGTTCTTATACGAACGTCCCTGTTGAACCTCGTAAAAAATGTCCTTATCTCTTTGCGCTCTTTGAATAGTTTCTAATTTAGGAATGTAGATATATCCTCCGGAAAAGCATTTTGCAAGCTTGTATGCATATTCCGCTCCTATCGTTTCAATAACATCATAGAAATCGGAATCTGCAAATAATATTTTTGCGTTTTCTTCAAGAGCTTCAATGTATTTTTTATCCTGTTCAGTCATTGTAATCAACTCCTCATAAAGATATTAACATATTCAAGAAAATAGAATATTGTTTTATTTCTCCGACATATTTCAAAAAAAGGACGGAATCAACCGTCCTTATACATTAATCCTTATACATCATACATAAAACACGTTCTGTAAGTCTCGCTTTATCTTCTTCGCTTAAGCAAAGAACACTTTTGTTAAGTAATTTCATTAGCTGCTTATCTTTTTCGTCAATCGGAACAAAGGCTGTGACATTTGATTCCGGCATAAGGTGTTTTTCAAAAGGCGGTGCGGTCTTAATTGTTGGCGGTTCAGCTGTAATGAGATTTTTAAGCAGGCTTAAGCCCATTTTTAAGCCTTTTTCAAAAGCAGTATCGGAAGCAAACACGGCTATATCCAAAAGCCTGTTTTTCAGCTTAGTTTCATATTCATCGCTTATGTAAATGTTGTCATCAATAAACTTTTCGGTATTCTGCATAAGTGCATCGGTTTCTTCGTCAAAAAGTGAAATATTACTGTCCTTTATGATTGAAGCCGATACCGACTTATAAATCTTATCCGCTGTAAGATTGATTTCTTCAAACTGATTGGTTGCGTCAAAAATACTCATTTTAAAAATCCTCCTAATATCGTTTTATACCCTATTTTAATGGTGTTTAAATCGTTTTAAATTCTCTGATGGTGAAATTACCCTCTCAGATTTAAAGGGGCTTAAAATTGCTCTCAGTGCGTGTATTGACAGGGTAAGTTTTTTTTGTGATATAATGAGGATAGCTTAAAGACTGCTTAGATCTAAGCTATCCTTGATGGTGCTTGTTATTGGCGTAACAAGTGCCATTCTTTTATATCATTGTTCATAACCAACGCCGTCCCCCGTTCCGATATGCTTTGAAGCTAAGTTAAGATATTCGATTGTGAGCTTGCTGTTATTTCTTATTGCCATATCACTTGCAAGAATAAACAGATTTATCGAAAGCCTTAAGCCGCCTTTTCTTGAAGAAATATAATACAAAGCCTTGATTATTTCATCATCAAGATCATATTCGTGAAAAAGCGTTGCAATCTCTTTTTATCGTATAGTGATTATTAAGCTCTACATTGTAAGCAATCCGGCTATAAACCTGATCAAGCTCCTCCTGCTTTCTGCCTACCATTCTATTACGAATGTCGGGCGTTCCGGCGTATACAATACCTATGCCCGCTTTGTCGGTTAATGCTCTGACTGTATCAAATGAACGTTCCGTAAGATGCTGAGCTTCGTCTATTATAACAAGCCTGCTCGTTCCGGTGAATTCTTCTACAAGACGGTCAAGCAGATCGGAAGCTGTACCTTTGATTTCTTTTCCTGCAGCCTTTGCTATCAGCTTTAGCACGGAGCGCGGAGAATTCTTTGTTGCATCCATCTGTACATAGATCACACCACTGTTTTCTTCCTCATAATGCTTCAAAGCAGTTGTTTTGCCGCTTCCGGCAGCTCCTACTATCGTACCGATACCGCCACGTAATTGAATATAGCCTAAGCAGGAATCAGCAAGCATAGCATTTCTTAATTCCGGCTTATATGTTGGATATGCTGTGTTGTTAATGCGTTCGTACTCTCTTTCAAGGTATTGCAGTATTTTTTCTGCTATCTCTTCATTAGCTCCGATATATGAGCCACTGAGGAACTGTGACAGCGTTCCGGGCGATATACCTATCTCCTTAGACACTGCCGCCTGTGTCTTACCATTTGTGCATATATACTCGTTAAGCTGAGTAATTGCACGGTTTATTGATTCAATCAATATTAACCACTCCTTCTTCTGCCCAGTGAAGAAAGTATAGCCGTTTCGTCTAACTCCTTTACCGTGGGCTTAGATTTATTTTTATCAAGCAGGCTTTCAGCCTGTTTAATATCATGTAATTCTTTGCGCTTTTCCACATCAAGCGCCATATTTGTGGGCTTTCCGCTTATGTCAATATCTGTAAGCCTGCTTGCATGATTTATTAAAGCCGTCTGAATATCAATAGTTTTCTTTGGTTTATAGCTCCGTGCCTGATTCTTAACGCTCTTATTGTGGTTGCCATATTCTCGTAATGTCTGAGCGGTTACCTCTTCATCAGCACCGTAATCATATTCACCATAAAATCCGACTACACATAAGAATTGCCCTGTTTCAGCTTCGTAAACGTGAATTTTGCTTACATCTGCGGTATCATATCTGGCATATACTTTTTTGCCAAACGCAAGCTCCTGCAGCGTTTCACTGTTGTAACATACATTCTGAAGCTCTCTGAATTTTACTCCATTCTTGTTGACCTTTGCTGTATGCGTTGAGCGGCGCAGGATAATAGCAAGTGCGTCCGGTTCTATTTTTCTTACTGAAACAAGATCTGCTTCATATACCTGTTTGGGTGTTCTGCCGTTCATTCCTCTGCCGGAATGAGGTGTATTATTGTACTCCCTGATCACAGCCTCCGCATACTTTTTGAAGTCTTCATAAGAAATACATTTTGGAGCTATAGCCTTATTAAGTCCCTTCATAGATTCAGGACGGTGATCCGGACTGTTGCCTATATACGATTCAAGCAACTTGTTCAGGTCTTCCAAAGTCCTAAATAGTCTTTCAACGCTTTTAGCCTTTGCATTGTACGGAATCGCATGACGTACCGCTACATCAAGAACACTTACAAGGGATTCGGGATTATCACAGTTAAACAGATCGTGTGCTTTATAATCCTTGCCGTTATCAATGTGTACTCGCTTAGGAATACCATGCTTTGTAACTGCATCAACAAAGCTATCTAACACTATATCGGCGTTAGGCTCACAGAGGTTTATGACATAACCGACAACTGCTCTTGAATGACGGTCAAACCAAATACTTAGCCATGCCCTTCCGATCTTGCCGTTTCCATTAACCATGACATCATAGATGTGATGATCTGCTACCCATTCATCATTGCTTTTCATATTTCTTTCGTATACTGTCGGAATTGAAGCTATATGATTATCATTGAAATGCTTCTTTCCTTTTCGATACATAGAAATTGCAGCAGGTGGAATTGTTTTCGCAAATCTTTTAAATGACGATATATGCGGAATCTTTAATCCCATCTCTTCATAGTAGATTTTGAGTGCAGAATAACAAGTTGTTATTGGCGGTTCTTTGTCTGAAAGGTATAGCCCCATGAAATCTTCTTGCATTTCCTGCGTTAAGCTCGTTGTACCTTTGCCGCTGCCGCCTCTTCCGTCTGTCAAGCCTTCTGCACCGTTTCCCTTATACTTTTTCACCCAGTCTTCGAGCTTTCCTACATTTAGCTTCAAGTCGGCATCAATTTCCGGATACTCGTCTTTAAAATATGAGATAAAGGCTTTTCTGTAATCACGCTTCAAATACTCTTTTTTAAAGCTTTCATATGCCTTTATGACAAATATCTTTTGTTTGAGCTTGGTGCGCTGCTTTTCGGTTAAGCGCTTCATGTCGAAGTCTGAAGCAGGCTTTGCAGGCTCAACGCCGTTGTACTTGTCTTGTGCAGACTGTGGAAGGCTTTCAAGCAATATGCGTAATTGCTTGCCGCCTTTGCCTTTGCCGGGGGCGTAAGTAGCTGAATAAATACCTCTGGAAACGCCTTTTTTAACACCATCGCATGATATGCCTAATAAGTCGGAAGCCTGCTTTGTTGTTAGTAATATCATATCATGCACTTGTCTTGTCACCGTCCTTTTGAATAGCTGCGAATAAATCTTCGAGATCAAGCCCCAAAGCTTCGTGCATACGATAAAGAGTTGTAAGAGACGGCTTGCTATTTCCTAAGAAAATTGAAGATATTGCAGGACTTGTAATGTCAAGCCGATCTCCTAACGTCTTTCTGCTGATACCCTTATCCATCATTGTTTTAGCTACAAGCTTACCCAATTCAGAATAATTAGCTATCGTCTTTCTTCCTTTAGAATTTTTTTCAGAATTCATGCAATTCACCCTTTCTTTTTATAAAATAATGTGGTATAATAAATGTGGAAATAGTTAGCTACATTTATATTATATAAGCTAATCATAAAAGTCAGCTACATTTATATTATATAAGCTAATCACATAAAAGTCAATAGAATTCATGTGATTAGCTTAAAAATAGGAGGTTTGTACAAAATGACGTTAGGAGAAAGAGTTAAAGTTGTTAGAAAAAACAACAACCTGAATCAAACTTTATTTGCGGAAAGCATTGGCATAAGCCAAACACATGTAAGCAAGATAGAAAAGGATATTGAAAATCCATCTGAAACCCTAATACGCTTTATTTCATATATGTATGGTGTAAGTTATGACTGGTTGAAAAATGAATCCGGAAGTTACTCAGGCGTTGACGGATCTACAGCAGTTGATTATTATTCTCTTTTTAATTTCTGTACGCTACAAAATGGAAAACAGAGCTAAATACATGAATACAGATTCTATTTGGGAATATGTAGATACTATCAAATTTTTTGATGAACTCTTAGATTGCTGTGATATTAAACATATAAATGATGAAGATGTAATACGCTACTACACTTCGCTTAAACGTGTTGTTTTTAATTTACTATTACTTACAAAAAGCACCGAAAAAGATGTCATCGACAAATCAAGAACAAAAGAAACGTTACATAAGGAAATAGATAAACTTATAGATTTTCACAATAAGATATAAAAATATGAAACTGAATAGAATTTAATGCTTGTTCCTTAATATGTCCCTTAGACTAAAACTGAATATAAAACAAAAAATGCGCTAAAATGCTGTTTTTATCAACGTTTTAGCGCTCTTTTTTTATTATATTTTTACTTGTCCCTTAGTCCTGCTGATAACTCTTTTTTTGTCCCTTAGTCATTGTGTAAAAAACTGCGTATTTACAACGCTTTCGGTATTTTCGAGATAAAGGGACAAAATAGGTTTTGCTTGAACGTTTACAATTATAGAGGTATGTGAAACGAGAGTTATCATTAAAAAGGATTTTGTCTCCCTTTTTAAACCTCCAGCTTTGCCATATTAGAGCTTCTCCATTTGGATTTGCATTTTGGAAATAACTGTTTATATTATTTAACCCGAATGTCCCATCATAGTTTAAGCATAAAACAACTTCATCTTTAACATCAGAAGTAAAAATATCTGATCCTATTTCCTTTGAAAAGGGTCCGTCTATGACGAGTTTTTCGGTGATTCTAACATCATTGTTCCTTACTTCTTCCCATAGGCTCAGTAAGTTTTCTTCCTGAGTCCGCCAAGTATCAAGTAATTCAACGTTAGCTCCCTGTGTAGTTATGATATCTTTAGCATAATAAAACCAGTTACCAAAATCAATTGATTCGACTTGATTGATGTCTCCTGCAAGGACAATCAATGAATCCGAACTAATTTTACTAATAAAGTTAAGCATTGTTCGATTATCTATTGTACTGCACTCATCTACAAAAATAATATCATAATCTGGCAAATTAACTCTTCTTGTAAAACTATCAATACAAATAAAATCAGAATCTGATCCTGGATTATCAATTCTTCTTTGAAGGTGTTGAATGGCAGCATGTGTTTTAGTAAGAAAAAGCTTTTTTGATTTGGACATAAGACTAGATATATAATTAATAAGTGTTGTTTTACCCGTTCCAGCAGCACCATATATCAACAGTATTCTTGAATTAACAAAAGCATATTTAATTGCTTTTTGCTTGGAAACATCAACATTATCAAGAATAGACTTATTATCCTTGATGAACTTGGCGTTCAATTGCTTTTGCCCTTTAATTCCACTTTTTTGGAAGATCTAATAGTTTTTGCAGTATTTGTAATGTTGTACTTTCATATGAAGCGATGGTAACATATTCTTGTTCATGCAGTATATTAAACCCTTGACGTGTTTCCCACGCATCTAAATACTCATTATATGTAGCTATATCCGTATCAGATGCGATTTCGCTAGAATTAAAATATATTTCACCAGAATTCTTGATTTTGTTCTTTAAAACCAGATATGGCGATATAGTTTTTAATTGTGCTGTCCCAGCTGCACTCATAATTTGCTATATTACCATTACTTGTCTTGCTTCCTGCATAATTAGCCAGATAAGGATTCTTTTCAAATTGGAAACACTTTTTGGCAAAATAAAATGGCGTTTTAGGCATAGGAGAATTAAATTGATTTGGTATAACATCAGATATTCGGTCTTCACGCATATTAATCAAAAGAAATCTTATGGTGTTCTTTCCGAACGTGACACATTCGCTAGAAAAATACATTCTTAATGTTTCAATTACCGTCTTGAAATAACAAGTTTTAGCATTTTTATAAATCCGATCAATTACGTCATTGAAGCTGATTTCTTTTAAATCGATAAGATCAAGCAAGGTTATGCCTGTGTTCGTTAAAAAACCATCAGTTCAGAATATTCACCATAGTTCTTACTTATTTTTAAACTAATGTTTAGTATCCTTCCAAGTTTGTTTAAACAAGTAGGTGCAATGGATACCCTCCAGTTTGTGATGATTTTTATATTTGAAGCAATACCCCATAAATCAATCGTTGTGTCGGTATAGCCAATATTAATTGAATAACCAGTTGAAATATTCTGCTTTGAATAAACAGTTATTCTATTAAATTTAGTAGCATATTTATTGGCTAATTGCAAGGTGATTTCATAATAGCGTTCGGTGCCAACATAAAATGGTGTTTTCTTTTGAACATAAAAACGTGTGTTTTCCACAGAATGAGGTGATAAATCCGTAGATTCAATAGCTTTTGCAACTATGTTATAGTACTCGTTGTCAAGTTGATCCGTATTTAGTAGTTCCGAAAAATAAACCGTGTAAACGCAATAATCGCCAAATTTCTGACAATACTAAAATTGCAGCCAAACAGGGCAACGCTGAGGAGCGGCCTGACGCAGGCTGTGAGATAAAACGGTGGAAAGCGGCGGCAGAAATGTCGTCGTTTTTCAATATTCCACCGGATATCTCCAAAGCGGATAAACCTCAGGGGTTTGGGGACAGAGTCCCCGACAGCCGTCAAGCTGCAAATCTGTCCTCAAAGTATATCGCAAACTGAGAATACGCCAGACCCCAGTCTCTGATAGGCATGGTCCACTTCTTGGCTATCTCTTTGACGCTCATATAGATGACCTTGCGTATGGAATCATCGGTCGGAAAAACCGCCTTTGATTTTGTAAATTTTCTTACCATTCTATGGTAGCTTTCGACAGCGTTCGTCGTATATATTATCTTCCTGATCTCCTGCGGATATTCAAAGAATGTTGTCAGTTCAGCCCAGTTTTTGTCCCATGATTTTATGATGTTGGGATATTTCTTGTCCCACTTTTCACGAAACTCTTCCTTGGCAAATTCTGCGTCGTCAAGATTGACTGCACCGTAGATTTTCTTTAAATCAGTGCATACAGCTTTTCTGTCCTTGTATGGCACGAATTTACAGCTGTTCCTGATCTGATGAACGATACAGAGCTGATTTTTTGTCCTTGGAAATATTGCATTTATTGCATCACAAAGTCCTGTCAGATTATCGTGACAAGCAATGAAAATGTCCGTGACTCCGCGGTTTTTAAGGTCTGAGCATATACTTGCGTAAAAGCTTGCTGACTCATTTTCAGAAATCCATGTTCCAAGAATCTCCTTCTGACCCTCCATGTTGATACCGAGTACAGAGTATACACGCACTTATTGATGATTTTATTGTCCTTGCGCGAATTAAAAACGATTCCATCAAAGAAAACGACAGGATAAATACTGTCAAGAGGTCTGTTCTGCCACTCGTTTACCTCAGGAAGAATTTTGTCGGTTATTCGTGAAACAAGTCCCTGAGATATTTCAGCACCATAAATCTCTTTGAGGGTATCTTCGATGTCACGCTGGGACATTCCCTTTGCGTACATTGCCATGATCTTCTGTTCAATTTCGTCCGTGTGAGTCTGTCTTTTTCGATGACTTTAGGTTCAAATTCACCGTTGCGGTCACGGGGAACGGCTATTTCACACTCGCCGTAATCGCTGGAAATGGTCTTTTGCCGTAACCATTTCTGCTGTTTCCGGAGTTGTTGCCTGCGGCAGAATGTTTCTCATAACCCAGATGCTCATCCATCTCAGCTTCAAGCATCTGCTCGATAGTTCCTGCAAACAAACGCTTGAGTTTAGCCTGAATATCGCCTGTGCTTTCGCACTCCGCCATGATGAGCTTCACAAGCTCCATTTCCTTCTCGCTTAAACCGTGATCTCTTGTTTTCATTACAATCTACCTCCAAATTTCTTTGTGGGTATTATTGTCATTTACACGGTTGGGTATTCAGACTCTATTTAGTGGGAACTTTTCAAGGTTTTGCAAGATTAAAAGTCCCCGCCCAACAACCCACCACCCTACCCAACGAACACCAAATAGACTAAACTAGAAGTAAGAAAAAAGTCTAATTGGAGTTGATCAGAATGAACGAAATAGCAAGGATAAAGAACGAAGTCAGACTAAAGCAATGGGCTGAAATGGTCAGGCAAAGAAATGAAAGCGGCTTGAACGTTTCACAGTGGTGCAGACAGAATGGCATAAATCAGAAAACCTATTACTACCGCCTGAATCGGGTGCGTAAGGCTTTGTGCGGCGAAGTTGAAAAGCATGAGATCGTTCCGGTAAGTACTGAACCGGAAATCGCAGTATCACACGAACAGATATCTTTGTCCGTAGGAAACGTAGTCGTCAATCTGCCCGATGATTTCAATGAGGACACTCTGAAACGGCTGCTGGGAGTTCTTCGATGATAGGTGATGCGAGCCATGCGGAGCATATCTACATTGTGTGCGGATACACTGATATGCGTAAGGCAATAGACGGATTTGCGGCTATCGTGCAGCAGAATTTTGGACTCGATGTTTTTTCAGGAAGCCTCTTTCTGTTCTGTGGAAAACGATGTGACCGCATCAAAGCTCTGCTCTGTGAAGAGGACGGTTTTGTACTGCTTTACAAACGCTTGGAAAACGGTAAATACAAATGGCCACGTGATTCCAATGAAGCGAAATTGATAACTCAGAAAGAATTTCGCTGGCTGCTTGAAGGTCTGTCTATCGAACAGAAAACTGCGATCAAACCCGCAAGAACAGGCTCAGTCTGCTGAAGTTTCAACAGAAAAAATGAACATATTTGTTGATATATATTCTATGCCCGAAATGTCTGATCTTAATAGACTTTTCGGGCTTTTTATGGTAAAATATATACAGTGAGATCTTACTTTTGGAGGCGAGTGCAGTGATAGAGAAAGGTAATATGACAGACGCAGAATATATCGCTGTACTTGAAAAAGAGATCAGAAAGCGTGATAAAAAGATCGACAAATTAGAGGTCGAAAATGAATGTCTCAGAAAAGATAATCATATCTTCCTTGAAGCGCTGATACTCTCTAAGCATAAAATATTCGGAGCATCAAGCGAACATACAGAATTTGAGGACCAGCAGTCATTTTTCAATGAAGCCGAACTGGAATGTGATGAAAAGACCGAAGAAACTGTAAAGAAAACTGTTAAGGGATATGTTAGAAAAGATCCTAAGACCAAGCGTAATGAGATCATAAAGAACATCGAGACCGAGGTCATCACCTGCACTATCCCCGAAAATGAGCAGATATGTCCTCGCTGCGGTTCGGAGATGAAAGTCATCGGCAAAAAATATGTCCGTGAGGAAGTTGAACTGATACCTGCAAAGCTGGTTGTAAAGAAGTATTACAGCAATACTTATGGCTGCAAAAAGTGCGAGAAAAAGAATATGCCTGTTTTTCTTCACGGATTCGTTCCAGCACCTGTGCTCCCTCACTCATTGGCGTCAGCGTCAACGGCTGCGTGGGTGATATACCAAAAGTACGTCAATGCTGTTCCGCTGTACCGTCAGGAAAAGGACTGGGAACGTCTTGGATATGTACTCAGCAGAACAACTATGGCAAACTGGATCATCAGATGCAGTGAGGATTATTTCAGCAAATTTGTCGAAAGACTCAAAACTGAGATGCTGAAAGAAAAAATTCTTCACTGCGATGAAACATACGTCAAGGTCCTCAAGGAAAGAAACGTTTTCTCCGAAAGCAAGCAATATATGTGGGTGTACCGAACCGGCAAGCATTCAAGCAGGCAGATCGTGATCTACGACTACAACAAGTCGAGGTCTGGCGACGTGCCAAAGAAGTATCTTGGAGACTACGATGGTTTTGTGCACACCGACGGCTATGCAGGCTACAACAAGCTGACCAAGGTCACGCACTGCAATTGCTGGGCACACGTTAGGCGAAAGTTCCATGAAGCGATGGTAGTGAACAGTGAAGACAGCATAGCAAGGGTCGCGAGAGATTATTGCGATAAGCTTTTTGAGATAGAAGCGAAGCTTGACAGTCTCACGACCGAGGATCGATTTAACAAGCGTCTTATGGAGGAAAAACCTGTGCTTGAGGCTTTCTGGTCATGGGCTGAAAAAGTCGCACCTACAGTTCTTCCGAAAACACAGCTCGAAAAGGCTTTTGAGTATGCATTCAAGCGCAGAGAGGAACTCGGGAATTATTTCAAAAACGGCGACTGTGCTATTTCAAACAACGCAGCGGAAAATGCGATTCGTCCGTTCACAGTCGGCAGAAAGAACTGGCTGTTCAGTGACACTCCGAACGGAGCAAAAGCCAGCGCTGATATATACAGCATCGTTGAGACAGCGAAAGCGAACAGGCTTGATGTTTTCAAATACTTTGAATTGTTGCTGACAGTTCTTCCGAGCATGGAGTTTCTGACTAATCCGGATATTCTGGAAGAACTGATGCCGTGGAATATATCTGTGCAGAAAATCTGTAAAGCAACATGAGTAATCCTCGAACCGCAGCTTGGGGATCTTTTATTTAGGGGCGGTATGTTATTAGGCGGGTACGATTAAAATCTTGTAAATATTATTGAAAAATTCTCTAATCTGCCACATGAAGTTATAGTATTTTGGCATCAATCTTTCATATTGACCATCTTCCGGAATACGGCAATCAATATACTTTAATCCTCTTAAAAAATTAGCAAGATATTTAGTTCTCAAATCGAGTTGAGCTTGTTCATATGCTAATTGAAGATTTGGCTTTGAACATCCAAGATTATAAGAGTTTAGTAAAAGAGCCGCTCTACAAAGATCATATAATCCCGGTAGAATATCTTGTGAGACTTCATCTCTAGTTGCGCCAAGGCTTTCTATTGTATCAATACTTCTGACTATCGACCTATTACAAGCCATTACAATTCTTTTGATCTCATCAAGATTAAGCTGAGTTGAACTAAGCTTATTTACAAATGAATGATGTTCAATTATACGATCAAGTTTTTTACAAAAATCAATAATACTTTCATCAGTATTATAAATTTCCTCTTCTGCCTCAAAAGCAACAGTTGTACTACCTTTGGAAAAATCAATCGAATTAATATAGTCTACGGACATATATTTCCAGAAAACACGTTCAGAGCCTCTTTCATCAGGATTAAGTACAACAAAGAGTATTCCTGGGTCTAAGGTAACATCCATAGCCATCGTTGCAGGAAAACCAAGACTTTGCAATGAATATTTGATTTTCCCATTATCCTCTCTATATGAATGAGAACCTTTTATCTGAACAAAGAAATTTTGCTTAGGTCGCCTTGATACATCAGGATCTGCTACATATTCAAACGTTCCATCAGTATTAGGCCACTTATCATTAGATGCAAATAATGGGTTAATCCGCCCATTTGAACGAAAAAAAGAATTCTAATGTAGAGACAGCAGCTTCGTCTTCTGCTGATCTTTCAGTATGCGTTTTTATGTGCTTTTCTATTAGTTCTTTGGGCTGATCTAACATTTTTTACTCCTTTCTCTGCCTAAGGCAAACAATCGCATCATTCAACCGTATTATAATAATCTAGTCTTAAATCATTAAGTTCTTTTCGTACAGCCCGCCAATCCTTCATGTACAAATCCATATATGAAATAAAAACTGAATTATGTGTACGTTCCTTTAAATGGAGAAGTTCATGCAATATTATATACTCTAAACACTCGATTGGTTTCTGTGCAAGCTGTAAATTAAACCATAGTTTTTTTCTTCTCTGTATTACAAGTTCCCCAGCGAGTTAACATATATTTGGTTTGCCAAGAATCACAGTATAGCTCAGTAAGCCTTTCCCACTTCGGAAGTAATCTTTCAATTTCCGCTTTTAGTAAGATACGGTACTGCTCTCGCACATAGTTTTCTCTTTGCTTTACTGTACTTTCTTCACGCATAGAGAGTATTACCTTATCTCCTTTTATTTCAAATCCGTTCTTTTTTTGTGAATTAGGCTGAAAGGATAGATAATATTGTTTTCCCCATATGAAAAGCGTTTCTCCGCTTACATACTGACGTTTAGTGCTTCTTGCCTGATGTTGAAACTTTTCAATCTGTTTTTGATCCAAATAAGATTTGTTCGGGCATATATTTCTATTGCCTTATCATCAATAGATGCCGGAGCTGAGATAACGACGTGTCCATCAGGAGGCTTGACCTGAAGATGCATATTCTTGATATTCTTTTTATGGATATCAATAGGTATGCCAGAAATCATAATTGTCATATATTAGTATTCCTCCTGCTTTTCAATGATTTTAAATAATCTTTCGACTTCAGAATCATCATTAAGAATAATGAATAAAGCTTTCTTTATTCTGTTTTTTTTTATAGGATCACCACGGAATCCGCTCATTTTACTGCTAAGAACAGCATTATGGAGTTTGATTGCTAATATTTCATTACCGTCAGTATTATCATATAGAGCTTGCAAAGCCTTACTCTTTCTTATGCTTTCAGGATAGTCTTCATTTTGTTCCGGATGTTCAACATTTTTAGCAAGTTTTATTTGTTCCTCAAGGAGTTCCTTATAAGAGATAACGCCTTGCTTTCTTTTTTGTATCAGCTCATCCAGAATTGCTGACATCTTTTCATAATACTTAGGGTTGACCGCAACTTTTTCTACCATTTTACGACGAATATTATTTTCAATCGCTTCAGCTGCTCCTTCTTTTTTATCTGAGGGGGCATCTTCTTCGGTCATGGTTTCTCCCTGTTCTGCTACGAAATCAAGTAGTGTTAGATCATCGAATTCACCGATTTTAACGCTATCTGAAGCTGTAATATAGTTGTCAATCAGTTTACGCATATCCGGCTCATAAGATTTAAAATCCAAGAAGTCTCCGCTTTTATTTCCGATTGTCTGTTTCAGCTCAACATAGAATTTTACTTTTTCATCGTATGCAGATACTTCTTTGGCAGTATAAATATCAACCATGTATGGCTTGGCTTCTGCAAATGCACGAACTAAACCGCTTACAAGCTTATACAGCCTTTCTCTGAGACGAGAATAGATCTCATCAGTTTCTTCGCTCATGCCGGATTCTCCGCAGAAATAATGCATATACTGTAAATCGCCCTTTGGAGCTTCTACGCCTTCGCATAGTTCTTCCAACTGGTCATAGACTTCATTGAAATGCTTGATTGCTTCAGAACTTCTATCTTTGATAAGTCCATCAACATCTTCCGGATCATAGTTTTCAAATGCACCCGATGTATAGGTGTCCATCGCATTCTTTAAATCTCCGAAAAGTTGCTTATAATCAACAATATATCCAAATTCCTTTGTATCACCATCCAGTCTGTTAACACGGCAAATGGCTTGGAACAAACCGTGATCCTGCATACTTTTATCAATATACAGGTATGTACACGGCGGAGCATCAAATCCTGTGAGCAGCTTATCAACCACAATGAGCAGTTTCATATTTGCAGGCTGGTTGATAAACTTATCCTTAACATCTTTTTCAAAGTCCCCGACTTTTTTCTGTATTGAAAGCTTTTCGGGAAGATTATCAGGATCAAGTCCTAACATACGGAGATATATCTCGTATTTTTCAAAAGTTTCAGTTTCATCATCAGCACTTACAGTATCAGTTCTCAGATCACCGGCTTGCGGAGTGTAAGAAGAGATAATCGCACACTTCTTGAAACCTCTCTGCTGGAAGATCTCATAATACTTGCAAGCAGTATAGATCGAATCTGAAACGAGAATTGCATTTCCGTTTCCGTCCATTAGGCGGGGTTTCAAATCAAAATCCTGAATTATATCCCAAGCGACACGTTCCAGTCTTGAACGTGAGCTATATATCTTTTGCATACTTGCCCATTTCTCTTTCAGCTTTGCTTTAGCTCTGCTTGAAAGAGAACGTGTTTTAACGTCAAACCACTTGTCAACTCTGTCATGAGCGCTAAGCTCCTGGGGGATACCTCTGTATTCATATCTCAGATCGAGTACAACACCGTCACGCACTGCTTCGTTATACTTATAGGTATGAATGTAAGTGCCGAACACCTCTATACTTGTCTTCTTATCCTTTTTCAGGAGCGGTGTTCCTGTAAATCCGATGAATATCGCATCCGGCATGATTGCCTGCATTGCTGCGTGTAGCTTGCCCGACTGCGTTCTGTGACATTCATCAACAAAGACAAAGATTTTTCCTTTCGCCTTAAAGTCAGCAGGGAGCGACTTCTTCAACTCATCAATATACTTGTCATAATCGGATTCAGTAGCTTCTCCGCCACGACGACCAAATTTATGCACCAATGAACATAAGAGTGAACTGTCATAGGAATTCAGTTTGCGGAGCAGATCATCACAGCTCTTGGTTCTGGTGATCTTTTCATCAACACCAATGTATGTCTTTTCAATCTGCTCATCCAGTTCATCACGGTCGGTGACGATAAGCACACGAGGGTTTTCTTCTCTACAATTGGCAAGGATCCATTTTGACAGCCATACCATTGTCAACGTTTTACCGCTGCCTTGAGTATGCCATAGAATACCGCCACGCTGTTTTGCTAATCTGTTCTGAGTACGTTTTATACCGAAATACTGATTATAACGGCATACCTTCTTAATGCCCTTATCGAAAACTACAAAATTCTCAATGAGGTCTATAAAGCGTTTCTTATCGAACATCTGATACAGCTGCTGAAGCAGGAGGTTATCAATATGATCGCAGTATTCCATAATACGTGCATCTTCAGGATCACGCTCGTCCTCGTTTTCATGGAATCCGTCAGGCTTCCATTCCATATAGTATTTTTCGCCTGTCAGAATAGTACCGTAACGCAGACCTTCTATTTCATTACCTGCCATACAAAACTGCACTGTGGTAAAGAACGATGCAATAAAGCCGTCCTTCTGAGTGGTAAGGTTCTGCCTGATACCATTTGATACGGACACACTGCTCTTTTTCAGGTCTATAACTGCCATAGCGATGCCGATGACATAAATAACAAGGTCAGGTCTTTTCTCCTGACGGTCAATAACCGTTACTTCCTCGGCTATTGCAAAATCATTATTTGTAGGGTTATCAACATCAATAAAGTAAACCGTCTTAGGGGAGCTTTCGGGAGTTTCCTTGACCTTGGCACCGTATTTCAGCAGCGTATAGACCTTGTGGTTAGCATCATAAAGCCCATGTATCATATCATCAGCAGCCTTTATAAGTTCGGAAACAGCACCGTCTATCAGCCTTTCACTATAACCGCTAAGGTGAAGGTACGCACGAAGTCGGTCTTCTCGGATATTTTTATTTGCTGTGTCTTTCAGGTTGCCAATATATTTATAATCGAGGATATTTCTGTTCTTAAAGAAATCAATTACACGATTTTGCGTGGTTCTCTCGGTATCACCGATACTCATGCGTACATTCCTCCTTAATGTGTTTGTTATTTCATGGGAAAAGTTTTTTGAGCAATCCCGCCTTTATGCTTTTATATTTATCACACTTACGCTGATGAAGGGTGATAAGGGTGTCGAGGTTTTCAAAATATATTCCAATTCTATCTTGTTCATCTTTAGAGGCAGGTATATTTATGGGCATTTTTTCAAAGTCAGGTATACTTATTGATTGAACTGTTGTTCCAGATTTAACAATGGATTTCAGAATAAATTGCTCTTTACTTTCTAAATAATGTACAATATAGTCGTTTGAAAAAACAGTATGGTCGAACAGTAATGCTTTTATATCCTGATTGATCGCAACATTGCATAAAGCTCGTGTTATAGGGAAACTATTAGCTAAAATGCCACTTCTGGAAATGAACATTGGTGTATTTGCCGGTATCATTTTAGTAGTATTATCATCAACAGCTTTCTGAGTGATATTATATGTTCCTTTGCTAACGAATCCTCCTTTTATCTCTTGTGAAGACAGCCAAACTATATCCCCATCCCAGTAGTCTTTATTTGCTTTCGATGGGGTTGCTCCACCAACAAGTTTTATAAAATCACTACACTTACGCTGTTCCCAAGCGTCAGCAAATCCTTTGAATCTTATTTCAGGCTTATCAGCACCATTTTGCGGAAACATTTTTTGCAGCATCGCCGCTTTGAATTGAATCAACTTGTCATACTTACGCTGACGAAGGGTAATAAGGTGGTCGAGGTCTTTGAAAAACACACCGATTTTGTCTTGTTCTTCGCCTTCAGGAATCATGAATGACATTTTTGCAAACATATATCCAGTAATTTGATTGATGGTTGCTCCCATATTCATAGCGACTTCATTCTCAAATTGCTGTGTACTAAGAAGGGCGTTTACAAAACTTGAATGGTTAGAACGGATGCCAGTCATAAATGCACCGATTACGGTTTTAGGCATTTCTTCCCGTATTTCTGCGTGTTTTCCTATCAAGGCTCTTGAACCATTTCGGACGACCACAATAATATCTCCACGCCTAACATTCTCAGAATCGACTACTTCATCATTTACATATACATTATCTGCATCAATCACTGCTCCGTTTTTGACGTTAGATGATCGTAATACAAGAGTGCCTGTTTCCTGAACATCGCTAGGAGAATATGTCAGTCCCGTATAAAACTCAACAAACTGCGACAACTTACGCTGTTCCCAAGTGTCAGTAAATCCTTTGAATCTTATTGCCGGAGTTTTGTTATTATTCGACATCGTTTGAACCTCCGAGCAATTCTATTAACTCTGCAAAAGCTTTCATATCATAATCATTGCCTGTTAATTCACCAAGCATATCTGACAGTGATGATTCTGCTTCGTTTATCTGACTGTCAAGGTCTGTAAGTGTAAGCTCATATCTTTTTGAAAGCTCGGTGATACGCTCGGCAAGCTTATGAGAAATTGCTGTGTACAGATCAATAATTTCCTTGCCTATGGCATAATACCACTTCTTGTCTACAAGCAGCTCCTTGATCTCATCATCGGTAAGTGACGCATATCTCTCACGAGCCTTTTCATCAAGTGCCTTATCCATTTCTTTTTATAAGCTTTGTAGATTCCTCAGACCTTTGTGCAAGCTCCAACGCTTTCTTTAACTCTTCATAGTCATCGGCGTATGCAGCAGGTGCAGGCGCTTCTGCACGGGCAGCACTTAAAGCATTATGTATGGATGCTTTGGTTACAGTTCCTTTATCGGTATACGCAACTTTCAGCTCAGTGTGCTTGTCGATATACTGTGTATATTCCTTCTTTTTCATTGACGAAAGAAGGCTCTGCAACTGAATAAGACCGTCAATGAGCGGAGTATGGACATTTTCCATGATCTTGTCTATCTTCTCCAGAATATCCTTGCTCTTGACTTTTCCACCCTCTGCAAGTTCTGATAATGCCGAGTCTTCTGCCGACTCCTCGATCATTGCCATGAGTCTTGAATCGGTCTCTGCGACGATATCCATAAGGTCATCAATCGCCTTTTTCTCCTCGGGGAATAGCTCCGATATTACTATTTCCTTCGGGATAAGCTTGCCTTCCCAGCCTACTGCCTTTAATTCAGGGTTGCCGTCGGCATCGGTTTTCTTTGTTTCCTTCATGATGTTCTCGGTCTCTCTTGCAATTTCATAGCCCTTATCATCCGAGATTATCAAAGAAACATCATCGTTAAGCACTTCGTTCCAGTATGCAAGAAGTATCTGGTAAATATCATACTTGTTGATAAGCAAGATATCTTCAAATGCTTTCATTATATTCTCTGCCAACTCGGATATGAGAATTTTGGCAGAAACGGAGCTATCAAGTTTTTTCAGCTTTGTATCTGCAAAAGATTTCCAGTCTGTAAATGCCTTGTCGATAAGTTCACCGTATGCCGAGAATTCATCATTAGCATATATCGTTCTGCGAATGTCATTTTCTTCCACATTCAGCTTATAATAACTATCGCTCAACAAACTGAGAAGTTCATCTTTCAGCGTCGGGAATGCATCCCAGTATTTGCTCAATGCATCTATATCCACAGCAGGGATACCGCCGTGAATATGAGCATAAATATCCTGAATATCCTCAGGCTCGGAAGAATCTATATAACGGGAAATATTCAGGTTATAGCCATTCTTCTCTTTGATCTCCTTATTGGAAACAAAGCGAGCATATTTAGGATCATCTGTAATCTGCTCATTGAATGTAGTGACAATGCGATAGATATCCTGTTCACGCAGTCTGTTCTTGTTTCCGTCCTTTACAAATCCCTTGCCTGCGTCTATCATAAAGATACCGGAGCGATTTTCGGCACCCTCTTTATCAATTATTATAATGCAGGCAGGTATTCCTGTACCGTAAAACAGGTTAGGCGGCAGGCTGATTATGCCTTTGATCCAGCCCTTATCAACGATAGCCTGACGAATAGTACCTTCGGAATTTCCACGGAACAGAACACCATGAGGGAGAATGACAGCAGCTTTACCCGTAGATTTCAGTGTTTTTAATATGTGCATCAACCAGGCATAGTCGCCGTTTTTTTTCTCAGGTGGTCTATCTCCATATCCGGAGAATCTGCCGAACTCTTTCAAGCCATCAGACCAGTTTTTGAGAGAAAAAGGCGGATTGGCAACAATATAATCAAATCGTTCCAGTTCGGAAGCATCTTCATTTTTTATAAACTGAGGATCAGAGAATGTATTACCTGCCATGATCTTGATAGTAGCTTTATTATGGAGAACGGCATTCATTTTAGCAAGACCTGCCGTCGAGCTCTCTTTTTCCTGTCCATAACCCGATATCTCAAACGGAACTTCCGCAAGTGCTCTGATAAGTAATGAACCACTGCCGCAAGCCGGATCACATACTGTGGCATCATGATCCGTACATTTATCTATGCCTATAACCTTAGCAAGAATACGAGAAACTTCCGCCGGTGTATAGAATTGCCCTTTACTTTTTCCACTTTCAGTAGCAAAATTTCTCATAAGGTATTCATATGCATCGCCTATGATATCATCGCCGTCTGCTTTATTATTTGAGAAATCCAATTCAGGACGTTGAAAAATAGCAATAAGTTTTGTGAGCTTATCAACCATTTCCTGTCCTTTACCTATTTTGGCTTCATCATTGAAATGAGCAATATCAATTACGCCTTTTAAGCTATCATTTACTTCAGAAAGGCGAGCTATGATTTTATCTATACCTTCGCCAATATTCTTCTTGTTCTTGAGTGCAATAAAGTCATCAAATGAACAGCCTATTCTTTTTTCGGGATCAGGATTGGGATCATGTTCTTTATCGAAAACGGTCAAATCTCCGTATTTCTGTCCCTTATACTTATCCGTTACATACTTCATAAACAAAAGGGTTAGTATGTAATCCTTATACTGTGATGCATCCATTCCTCCGCGCAGTGCATCACAACTTGCCCATAGTGAACTATATAATTCCGTTTTCTTAACCGCCATAATACGAATCTCCTTACAATTAAGTTGCTATATTTCTTACTCAATAGCACTTTTGCCACTCTTTACCCATGCATCAAGCTCCGAGCGTTTGAATTTCCACTGCTTACCGATTTTTGTGGGCAGGGATATCTTTATTATTGCGAATCCAACTTCGGATAGTAACAGGCTTGATTCCTAAGTGTTCAGCTGCCTCTTCAAGGCTTATCCATTTTTCATTAACAGCGCTATTTTCCATTTTGTCACCTCTTGTAGTAGATGAAATATATAATAATCCATTATAATTATACTATATCAGTTTGAAAATTACAAGAGGTTTAGTGTTATTTCGTGATATTTATACTCAGTTTATGTATATGCATTGTGCATTTTTCTTGTCATATAGAACGAGGCTCTCAGAATCACTCTGAGAGCCTCGTTTCGTATATTTAGATAAACGTCACGTAAACCATAATCGGAAGCCACTATGAGCCATTTCCGTTCGCCTGAGAGCATACCGCCTGCATTATCAGAAAATCTGATCCGAATTAACATCAACCTTAACAGCAAACCTGTTCTTGAAGTGCAACTGCTCCACGATGAGAACAGCGGTGTTATCGGGAGCGTTCATGAGCGAACCAACAAATGTAATTGTACCGCCTTTGGAATAGAGAAAGCTCACAGCACTGGCATTGTCATCAAAGGCAAGACACAGGTGAACGTGTCTGTCTCGACAGCATCAACGCCTTTCTGCTTAGGCTGCTCAACGGCGATACTGAATTTGCAGTATTTAGGGTCATCTTTGGTAGTAACAGCAGGCTCGCTTAGAAGCCTGCCTGACATCATGATCTTATTCAACATAGTCTGCTCCTTTCAATCTTCGTCCGAACACTCGTTAAGCCCGTGTATAAGCTGAATGTATACGCACTCTGCTCGGTCGTGCTCCTCGCCGTCAGTGGACATCATCACTTCAAGGAAATACGCCTTTGCTTGTTCGTAGTCCGTCCAGACCTCACGCTTTCCGTTGCAGACGGTTGTAATCTTTCGTGTTCTCGGCATTGCCAATTCAGGTGTTTTCAACATGGCTGTTACCTCCAAAAGTTTTATTGTGACTCCATTATATCCGATAAAACTACCTGAGTCCAGCTCTGTGGAAGGATTGTAATAATTCTTGTGAAAAGCGCAGCAAAAAGTTGATTTTCCCCGGTGCATTGCGCTGTAATGATGATTGACTTTTTCGGTGGTATGTGCTATGATATAAAAAGTACAAGAAGCTTAAAAGCAAGTAAGAAGGAGTTCGTATGAAGCTGGATAAGGATCATATAAACAATATAATTCATGGAAACAGCAGGTTTTTCTCGGCTTATTCCGATCCGGATCCTTACTTTATGTATACTCGTAAGGGATATACCGAAGATTTCGAGGAGAAGATTATTGACATCTATTACGACAAGCTGAGATATGCTGTGCAGAATGCAGAGAAGCTTGTCAATGAGATGTTCAGAGAAGAATTCTACGATTTTTACGGAGTTGATAAAAACGCTGTATCTTCTCCTGAACAAATGAAAACTGAATTAGTTTTCGACTCTTTTACCATGGATATTGATGATATGTCTATAGCTGTTTATTTTTCAAATAAGAGCTTTATGTTCGGACATTTTATTGACGCACGCTGGGATGCTGACTGGAACTTCAGGTGTTACTGGATAGATTAAAAACACGGATAGCCGTTGCATAAATGGCTGTCCGTGTTTTTGGTTTCACATTTCTCTGTTGCAGATTTCCGCATACACATCTTCGGGTATCATCGGTGAGCATATCTCCGCAAGCAATTTTTCATCTATTTCGCCTGTCTCAGCATACTGCTTTCCTGCCTGCTTCACAAGCTCAAATCTCGGCACAGTTACCTCTGCTGCTTCGGGAGCATTGAACATCGGACTTTCGGGGACGGTGATGATAGTGTGGTTATTTGAGAACATCAGCTTGAACTGCATGACTGCAGGCTCAAAATTCTGCTTGGTGTTCGGGAAACCGCAGCCGCAGGTCATCATGTATTTCAGGCGCGAAAAATCAGCCTGCCCGACGTGAACATACCTGTCACCCTGCTTCTTCATCGCCATACTTGAAAGCGGCATTGTACGGTCAGCAAAAGCCTTTAAAGACGCAGGCATTCCGTAGCAGTAAAGCGGGTAGCTGAACAGCAAAAGATTGCCCTCCAGCACTTCGCTGAGAAGTTCTTTCATGTCATCGTTATGGATGCACTCTCCGCCGTTACGCTTACAAGTGAAACAGCCCGTGCAATATTCGATATGCTTGTCGATAATATCAACGATGTGAATCTCCTGCGGAGCAGCTTCTTTCATGCCTTCAAGGAACGCCCGTGTTATGTGCATCGTGTCTCTTTTTTTCACGCTTGGGACTGCCGTTCAGAACAAGTATTTTCATAGTGATCTTTCTTCTTCCGCCTCTCAGTTTTTATGCTGATATTTTTATTATAAACACGTGCGGAAGTCACGTCAATCCACGCTCCGCAGAGTGGATTATTTCGATGATTTTTTCTCTGTTCAGGTTTTGGAGAATGGTGGCTGTCACCAGAATTTCCAGCACATTGTTTATCAGGTCTCTGTATTACAATGTGCAGAGCTTGCTGGGGGTGATTTTTTTGACCTTGTAGGCATCATATTTTTTCTGACTGATTGTTCCAATTTTTTGCTCTTGTTTACTCAGGGGTATGGGGAAGTTTCCCTCAGCAAGCAATGCGAGGCGTTGTCACGGGTTTCCGTGGGAACGAATTGCCGTGCTTGCTGAGGTTGAATTTTGTCCCTTGGGGGCATCTCTGTTTCCGAGCCATCAGGCTCGGTATTTTTGCTCACTTGTGGTTCAAGGGATAGCATCAGTTCTTGTAAAAATCTCGGTCGGGGTCATAGGGGCAGAGCTCCTGTCAAGCTATGTATCGCAGCCTTCAATTTTCAAAATTGTAATGCGGGGATACCGAGCTTGCTGGTATAGACTCAGCTCATGCGGAGGTGGCTTTCACATTTTTATTCGACAACGCCTTTTTCTCTTCATAATATCAAATCTTAGTAATGCACAGTTGACATTTCATATATAAGCTTGTATAATAAAGGAAATAGACAAGCTGATAGCCACCCATGATATTCTAAGGAGGTAGTTTATGGCAAATCATACCGAGAGAAAAGGAGTCCACCATTGTGGAGAAATAGCAGAAGAATATCAATGGATGTTTAGGGAGCAACCAGTAAATGATATTGGCATTGATGCGCATATGGAATTTACAGATCCATCTGGTGCAGCAAAACAACTCCTTGCATTACAAATTAAAACTGGTTCGAGCTATTTTAAAGAAGAAAAAGACAACTGTATTGTTTTCAGAGATATTGATGAAAGACAATATAATTATTGGACAACAAATTCTTTGCCTTGTATTGTTGTTTTATATAATAATGACTCCGATAACAAAATTTGCATTTGGCAAAAGCTAACATCAGAAACGATCGAAAGAACTAAAGGCGGAGACGGAAAAGGCTTTTTGTAAAAGTTCCATTAAATCAAGTCTTTTTGGATGACTCATCCAATCAACAGCTTCTTTCATTCTCTAATTTACCTGAACACATTACAAATTATAACTTTCTTTTGTCACAGAAGCAGTTCATGAGCATTATAAAAGATGGAGGCACAGTTAAGCTTCATTCAACAGAATGGGTTAATAAGTGTAGTGGAAGAGGAGAAACAGAATTAATCGTGGATGATGGAAATGAAGAAAAAACATATTCATATCCATATTGGTTTCCCTTTACTTCATATACTGAGGTGTTTCCTAAACTGTTTCCTTGGGCACACTTTTCGATTGACGAAGAGTTTTATGAAGAAGACGATTTAACTCTTTGGCGTGATCTTCACTGTTATTATGATAAGGAGATAGATGACTGGGTAGTTGTTGGAAAATCTTTTGAAGAATTTCGTAAAAGTTTACCTGCAATACGAGGTGTTGACCATTCTGGAGAAGTTGCAGAGTATATGCTAATACTTAGCCTAAATGATTTAGGAGAATCATTTTTAACTGTTGACGGCTATGTATCACAAATCCGACCTTATGCTGAAGCAAGACCAGAAGGAGATTAAAAATATGGAACATATAAAACTCAATGATTTTTCGGATATAAGAAACACAATAGGTGAATATATTCTTGATCCGACTGAAAAGTATGTAATAACTCTCGAAAATGAAATAGAATTCCAAATGGCAACATTAAGTGCATTTCAAGTAATGGGAACGCCTCCTGCTCTGAAAAATTACATGCTTGGCTATATGAAAATGGATTTAATATTGAAACTCCTAATCCAACAAATGAAGCAGTTGCACCATACTATGGCGTTAAACCACTTTGGAAAACCAATTATTCACAAGGAATAGTTGTAATGGCAGAGAATGAAAGCGATTATTACATTGTCATGGAATGCAGCGGTAAAAATGTAGGCTATAAGCATACAATGGTTATTCTTACAATGGGTGGTTGTATGTAAGAATAAATACTAAAGCGCCTACACTTATGTAAATATTTGTTAGATGTTGAAGGTTAAAAGCAGTCTCACTTGAGGCTGCTTTTCATATTTCCAGTATAAATTGTACTGGAAATATGAAATACAACCTAAAGTTCGTGCGCAATGCGGCTGGACAATAGGCTTCATTACGCGCTATAATATTCATAGTCGCAAAATACTCGGTCGGCTGAAAGGATGACATACCGACCTTGCGGCTGCGTAGAGGGTAAGAGAAAGAAAGCAATGCCCTCACCATAAGCAAAGGAAAGATCGCTATGAACAAAGAAAACAACGTGTCCGAGTACAAGATCGGACATACGCTGTATACGGTCAAGACCGTATTTAACCCTGCTTCAAAGGCAAGCCTTTCGGATATTCTGAAACGGCTCATAATCCGTGAGTGTGAGAATTTCCTCGGTGAATCCGGACAAGAACCCGAGAAGCAGGCTGTGTAACTTTGGAATATCGGCGCATTGTATTTATTTTCGGTGCGCGCTATAATGATAACATAGCTTGCTTTATCTGTCGGAAAGGAAGGTTAATATGACAGACAAGATCACAGCATTATATTGTCGTCTTTCACAGGACGATATGTTACAGGGTGAGAGTAATAGTATCACCAATCAGAAGGCTATCCTCAAAAAGTATGCGGAGGATAGCGGTTTCAGCAATCTCGTTTACTACGTTGATGACGGAGTTTCGGGTACGACGTTTGAACGTGATGGCTTCAAGGCTATGATGGCAGATGTTGAAGCAGGCAAAGTGGGAACGGTCATTACCAAAGACCTTTCAAGGCTTGGTCGTGACTATCTTAAAACAGGTGAATATATTGAGATCATATTCCCTGACTATGATGTCCGCTATATCGCTATCAATGATAACGTGGATACTCTCAAGAGCGAGAATGAGCTGATGGCTTTCAAGAACATTTTTAATGACTGGTACGCCAGGGATACATCGAAGAAGATTCGTGCTGTATTCAAGGCAAAGGGTCAGTCGGGCAAACCGCTTTCTCTGCCTATTTACGGGTACAAGGCATCTGAGGAAGATAAGCACAAGTGGATCATTGATGATGAGCCTGCAGCGGTTGTCCGCAAAATATACAAGCTCTGTATCAGTAGCTATGGTCCGACTCAGATAGCTCGAAAGCTGACGGAGGAAGGTATCCCCAATCCTACGGCTTATGCTATATCGCAGGGAAGAAACCCAGCCAACAAGAATTCAAGGCTTGATCGCTGGTGTACTGAAACTGTCATTGACATTTTAGAGCACCCCGAATACATCGGTCATACGGTGAACTTCCGTACACGCCGCAAGTCCTACAAGAACAAGCGTAAGATTGAAAATCCGAAAGAGGACTGGCTCATCTTTGAGAATACTCACGAGCCTATCGTCACGCAGCAGGAATTCGATTTAGTGCAGGAGCTTCGCAGTAATAAGCGAAGGAATCAGAAACAGGAGACTGTAAATCCGTTTTCGGGTATATGTTACTGTGCTGACTGCGGCAAAAAGCTATACCTGTGCCGTTCAAGAAGTCTTAGCGAAGATCAGGAACATCTGAAATGCTCCACTCATTCAGCTGATAAGGATAGATGTTCAGCCCATTATATCAGGACTGTTGTGCTGAAAGAGTTGGTTCTGAATGCACTGAACAAGTTCCTTGATTATGTCAAAGACAATGAAGCTGAGTTTGTGCAGACAGCCATGGACAACTCTGCGTCAAAGCATTCTTCTGATGTATTTAAGGCAAAGAAAGCTCTCAATCAGGCTGAAAAGCGTATTGCTGAACTTGACAGGCTTTTCGCAAGACTCTATGAGGATAATATTTCAGGAAAGATTTCTGACGAGCGTTTTGCTGTATTGTCCGCAGGATATGAGGACGAGCAGAAGAAATTGAAAGCGAAAGCATCAGAGCTTACTGCTTTTATTGAAACAGCAGAGCGGAAATGTGCTGATGTGAACTCCTTTATAAAGGTAGTGCAGAAGTATGAGCATATCACGGAACTTATTCACGAGATCATGCATGAACTTATCGAGAAGATAGTTGTTTACGCTCCTGAAAAGAGCGATGGGCATCGTACTCAGCAGATAGAGATACACTTCCGCTTTGATGTTGCTGTCGCTACGGCAATAGCTGACAGCAGAGAATACGACAAAAAGAAAAAGGCTGCGTAACTGCGATGTTACGCAACCTTATCTTCAAATCACATAAACTGCTTTATGTGCGCCGCCCTAAAGTGCCGCTTTTTTTGCAATAAGATCTGCACAACGCAAAAACCGCCGCAGACGTTAATCTACGGCGGGTATTTGGCGGAGAAGGAGGGATTCGAACCCTCGATGAGCTATTAACCCATACACGAGTTCCAGTCGTGCGCCATAAACCGGGCTAGGCGACTTCTCCATATTGCTGTCCATCGAACGATATATATTATATCACACAATATCGCGCTTGTCAACCCCTTTTTTCAAATTTTTTTGAAAAAATAAAAATTTCCGCAGAAAATTCGCTTCCCTGCGGAAATCTGTACAGTTATTTACAATTTAAAGTCCGAGAAGCGCGATCAGCGAGCTCTTTCCGCGGAAGCCGACTTCCCTGCCGACACATTCGCCGTCTTTGAAAACCATGAAAGTCGGGATATTCATGACCTCAAATTCGCTTGCAAGCTCGGGGACTTCGTCAACGTTGACCTTGCAGACTTTCGCCCTGCCCGCCAGCTCTTCGGCAAGCTCGGCGACTGCAGGTGCTGCCGCGCGGCAAGGCCCGCACCAAGGCGCCCAAAAATCTACCAGTACGGGCAGCTCGCTGTCTATGACCTCTTCATGGAAATTCTCGGCAAAAAGCTCTATTTCGTCCATTTTTATATCCTCCTTTTTCAGGCAATTCGCACGCAATAGTCGCGCGGCGCTGCTTTAAAATATCATTTCCGAAAATCTCTCGTATATACAAAAAAAGCGATGGCAAAAACCATCGCGTTCTTTTAAGAGCTGATACCCGGATTTGAACCGGGGACCTCATCCTTACCAAGGATGTGCTCTACCGACTGAGCCATATCAGCAAGTGAATCTTTCGTTTTAACTTGTTTAAGTTATCGGTAACTCACAGTTATATATTATACACGAAGAATCACGTTTTGTCAAGGGTTTTTGCAAATTTTATTGTAAACGTTATGTGAACTTTACTTTAACAAAATAAATGCGGCAGATTCGGGCGCTACGACTATATTTCCCGTGCGGATCTCAGGCGCGCCGCCGACGGAATAGAGCGTTTCACCGCTGATCTTGAGCGGCAGTGCGAAACTTTTCGCCGCGGGGTTGATGATGACCATTATCTGCTCGCCCTCGGCGGTGCGCTTGTAGACCATCGGGTAGCCCGAGGACACAAACTCTATCGCGCCGTTGCTTTGCAGCGCCTTGTGCTCGCCGCGCAGCTTGATGAGCCTGCGCACCTCGCTCAGCAGCGAGTTTTCGTCCGCCAGCTCGCACTCAGCGGTCGGGCGGTCTTCGGCGGGGTCGATGGGCAGATAAAGGCTTTCCGCCGCGCCGTCTGAAAAGCCCGCATTCGCCGCCGCGCTCCACTGCATAGGCGTGCGCGAACCCGTCCTGCCGAAGCCGCCCTCTTTCGAGGTCAGCCCCTCGACGTACCTCATGCCGATCTCGTCACCGTAGTAAATAAATGGCGCTCCAGGCATTGAAAGGAGAAAAGCAAACGCGACTTTCATCTCGTGCGGGTCGAGGAAACGGCGCATTCTGTCCATATCGTGGTTGCCCGAGGGTATGCAGATCAGCCCCTTGCCGTCTGTCTTTTTATAGTTCTCGATGTATTTTTTGACAAATTCATCTGCCGAGCCTTTGCCTCTGCGAGAAAAGTAGGGTTCGTCGCAGCGGAAAAGATCGTTGTAGTGCGAAGGGCCGAAGTGCAGGAGAAAGTCCATATGAAAGCCGCCAAGCAGCGATTTGTCAGGCTCGCCCCACTCGGAGATCAGCGCGGCTTCGGGGTATTCGGCGTCGAGGAACGCGCGGAAATCCTGCCAAAGCTTTACAGTCGCAGCGCCGTCGGGGTCATTTTTCACGAGCGAGCCCGCCATGTCAACGCGGAAACCGTCACAGCCGTTCGAGAGCCAAAATCGCATTACGTCCTTCATCGCCTCGCGAGTCGCCATCGGCGCTGGGTCTTCGGGGGCCTGCTGCCAGCCGCGCGTGCGGTTGGCGAACCCGTAGTTGAGCGCGGGCTGGTGAGTGAAGAAATTGACGGCGCAGCTGCCGTCGCGGTCGCAGCAGCCACGGATACTGCCCAAGCCCTCGGGCGCTTCCCCAATGGTGTTCGTCCAAATGTAGCGGTCAGAAAACTCGTTTTTCGTCGGCTCACAGCTGCGTTTAAACCACTCGTGGTCGATGGAGGTGTGGCCCGGCACGAGGTCGAGCAGGACGTGCATTCCACGAGCGTGCGCCTGTTTGAACAGCTCAAAAAGCTGCTCGTTCGTGCCGTAGCGCGGCGCGGCTTTCATGTAGTCGGCGACGTCGTAGCCCGCGTCCATAAAGGGCGACTCGAAGCAGGGGTTGATCCAAACCGCGTTGCAGCCTATGGATCTTATGTAGTCGAGCTTTTCGATGATGCCCTCAAAATCGCCGATGCCGTCGGCGTTGGAGTCTTTAAAACTCTGCGGGTATATCTCATAAAATACAGCATTATTGAGCCATTTTGGCATAATAGTACTTCCTTTCGATTACAGTTTTGTTGGTGTTTGTCATGCGTATTTGCTGATGCAAACGTATATTTTTTCATTAAATATACACTAATTCGGTGGATCTGTCAAGCAGTTTGCAGGGTTTTCTTTGCAAAATAATTGTGAATACGGTAAAATAAAAGCAGCGTTTCGGCGGTAAACGTCAAAGCGCTGCTCAGGTTTATTCGGTTATAACGGGCGCGCAAATGGCAATGTATGTAATTACACTGAGCACGCAGAACGCGCCGACCAGCAGCGTCAGCACGGCGGATACCGCCTTGACCGCGCAAGGGTGCTCGTTATTCTTGCGGATATTCATGAAAAGTCCGCAGAAAATGGATGTTATTATCACAGTTGGCGTTATGTAGCGGAAATTCATCGTGCAAGTGAATGGGTAATCATAGCACATCTTGAAATAGTTGAATATCATCGAAATGTAGAAAAAGCCGAAAAGCGTTTTTTCGACCGGTCTCATCTCGCACTTTTTGACGAGCATGACCACCATCAGCAGCAGGAAAACTGCCGCCAGCGCAATGCCCAGCCAGAAAAATACGCGCACTGCCGTGAGCATATACGGCGTGTTCTCAAAGGTCGTTTCGTTGACGCTTTCGCTGAACAGCGAGTTTTTGAAGAGCGCTATGATCGGGTTGTACTCGTTGTAGCCCGTCAGCTCACCCTTGTCGTCATAGCAAAGCCATTGCTCAAAAACGCTCTTAAACTGCTCGCCCGAGAAGTCGGTCAAGCGGTCTTTGAATGAGCGGTCGCCAATGTACTGCATTACCGTATTTGGCATTTCCTGCACATATGTTATCGGCACTTTCCACTTAATGTAATTGCGTATCTCAAACCAAAGTCCCAGCGGAACGCAGACAACGCCGAAAGCGGCGAATTGTCCGATAAGGTGAAGCCAGTCGGTGCGTATTTTCTTGATAAACACTGCCAGAAATACGAGTGCAATGGCCGGTGCGACAATCGCGGCGGAAAGCTTCGTCATCATGCCGAGTCCGACGCAGAGAGCTATTTTGAGAATATTTGCATATGTTTGGTTATCGTACCAGTTAAGTGTACAGAGCACCGCGCCCATCATGAACGCTGCGGAGAGAACGTCGTTGTTGATCGCGCCCGACATCAGAATGAACGCGGGGTGAAACGAGATCATCAGCAGCGGAACGTACAGCGCCATATTTCGCAGTTTAAAGCGGCGAAGCAGTTTGTACGCCGTTATCATGATGCACATTGCGTAGAAAAGCGTGAGCGTTTGCAGCGATTCGCGCGCAGGGTTGTGACCGACGCCGAGGACATTTTCGTTTATGTCGATCCAAAACGCGCAGATGATGTGGTGCAGCGGCGGGTGGCAAAACTGCCAGACCTCGCGCACGTCGAAATTCGGCAGGGCGCGGTGAGCGATGAGGTACTCCATGTACGCCGCGTGGCCGCTGTCGCCGCCGAAAACGTGGACATCGTTCTGCCGCGTGTAGACGGACGTGTTGAAAACATAGTGAAACTTTACCAAAAAGCCAATGGCGAAAATGAACAGAGCGTTGAGCTGCGTTTGAAATTTATCGGTATTTGCACACGCATACAACACGCTAACTACCGCTATCCCGCCGACGAGCATCCAAAGCCCCTTGTCGGTCGCCTGTGAAAACCTTTTCGCGCCGACGTAATCGAGAAAAGCCGCCGACAAGCCGAAAACGCACGCCTGTATTTTGCCAATTTTGCCGCGTTTGTACATTATATAAATGCCGATCAGCACAGTCAGCAGCACACCGAAGCTCTCCATGTACAGCGCGTTCGGCGGCACATTTTCAGCCGCGCCGAGGTAAAACGGGTTCAGCAGCAGGCAGACCAGCAACGCGCAGACGTAGGGGTGCGCGGCGATACCTTTTATAAAGGCGTCGGTTTTCGCAGCGGAAATGCCCCAGCGCTCACTTCGACTCATGGTACTCCTTCTCGGTGTTTACATTCCAAATATTAGATTTATCAGCAGAGCCTGACTTGATTACTTTTGCAGCATTGATAGATGTCAACATTGAGTGATCCATATTGTTATAACGATGCTGACCATTTCTTCCAACGCAGAAAAGATTTTCAAAGCCATTAAGGTAGTCAACGACTTTGTCAAAGTGCTTATAAGTGTCAAAATATGCGGGATATGCCTTTTTAACGCGTTCGCGATGCGCGTCAAGCACTGCACCCTTCTTGATAACGCCCATCTTGATAAGTTCTTTTTTCGCAAATTCGATGCACTCGGCGTCGCTCATGTTCCAAAAATCGTCGCCCTCGGCGCAAAAATATTCCAGTCCTATCCAAACACTTTCGGCGGGGTTCTTCACCATATATGGCGACCAGTTGTTGAATATCTGTATTCTGCCAAGTTTTACACCCTTATCCTGCACATATATCCAGCAATCGGGAACAATGTTGCCGAGCGTGCGCTTGTTCGTCTTGTTTTTAAGCTCAAGTTTGTTGACAAGCAGACCAATGGTGACGAAATCGCGGTACGGCAGGCCTGCTGCGATCTTCTGTATTTTGGCATTTTTCTCAGCATTTACGCCGTGCATACCGCCGATGAGGTCTTTTATCGGCATCGAGGAAATAAAAATATCGCCCTCAATGGTCTTTTCGCCCTGCGGCGTGCTGCAAACTACCGAGCGAATGCAGCCTTTTTTCGGTGTTTATGCGGCTGACAGAGTGCTCGAAGAGTATCTCGCCGCCCATTTCCTGCGCCTTTTTGCCGACCAGCTCCCAGAGCTGACCCGGGCCGTACTTCGGGTACCAGTACTGCTCGATCAGCGAGGTCTCAGCATTGGCGTTATTTTTCTTACCAACCAGTTTTGAGAACATGTCCTTGATTATGGCAGTTATCGAAAGCCCCTTTACGCGCTGAGCGCCCCAATCCGCCGAGATCTCGCGCGGGTGTCTGCCCCAAAGCTTCTCGGTGTAACCCTCAAAGAACATCGAATAGAGCACTTTTCCGAAGCGATTGATGTAAAAGTTCTCCAGATTTGTTTCAGGCAGCTTGTAGACACACGAACCGAGGTAACTGAAACCGGCTTTCATTGTCGTCAAAAAGCCCATATTTTTGATCGTATTCCAGTTCATAGTCACTGGATAATCAAAAAAGCAGTGATTGTAGTAGATTCGCGAAACGCGGTCGCGCACGAGCATTACCTCGTCCTGCTTTTCTGGGTCGGGACCGCCCTTTTCCAGCGGCTTTTCCCTGCCAAGCAGCTTGTCGTCGAACGCGGGCTTGCCTTGAACAGGCATGAGGTCGCTCCACCACTTCATTATTTCATCGTCTTTCGAGAAAAAACGATGCCCGCCGATGTCCATACGGTTGCCGTTGTAGCGTACCGTCTGAGAAATTCCGCCAAGCACGCTGCTTTCTTCCAGTACAGTGACCCTAAACTGTTCGTTTCCGCCGTCGCGAAGCAGTTCATACGCCGCAGTCAGACCCGCAGGGCCGCCGCCAATGATTACTACATTTTTCATGATCTAGTCTTCCTTTCAATTTTTTATTTTTGTCATTTCATCAGTTGAAATATTTTTAGCCGTTTCGTCGGCATCTTTATTATAGAGCAGGTATTTTCTAGCAAAGAAATTCCAGAAAAACGCCACGCCCGTTGCCAGCACTTGCCCGACAAGGTAATATTTATCAGACGGTATCAATCCGCCAAAGATCTGTCTGTTTGCAAGCGGTTTATCAAATATCCATATTAGCCCCTGGTTTATGCCGAGTCCGACCACGCCGATCAGCGCAAACGCTGTAAATTCAGCCGCTTTGTTCTTTATCGCTTTTTTATCAAAAACCCAGTAAGTTGAAATTATGTAGTTCGTGACCAGTCCACCGACAAATCCGAAGGCGTTCGCAAGGTTGGCATTCATGCCGCAAAGCTCTTTCAGAAGTATCAAAATGAGGTATTGCACGACTGTCGCGCCGCCGCCAACAAACACATATCGGAAAAATTGTATAAATGTGTTATCTGTTTTGCCCGCAATAACTTTCTTTATATCCATTCGCGTAACCCGCCTTCTTAAATTTCACATGTATTATTATAGCATATTTCGTGTAAAATTGCAAGTGTTTCCGCCAAATTTTATGCATTTTAACAATAAAGCGCGGACATTTCTGCCCGCGCCATTACCTTGTTCTGCACATTTTTCTTTTTATTTCATCAAACCGTGTAAACACACAAAATGTGATCGCCGAGATCTATTCCTATGTCGTCGCCGACCGCAAAAACGTAGACCTCGTAAACCATGTCGCCGTCCACAGTTATCGTGCCGCTGCCTATCGCCTGCGCGCCGCTCTCTGCGGCAGCACTTCCACCGCTCGAATAGTAGCTCTTTCCGCCAAATTCGATCGTTCCGAGATGGCTCAAAATATCAGATTTATCCTGCTGACTTATCTCGACCGTCGGCGGGGTTACGCTCCTCGGCTCGTCCCAAGCGGTCAGCGCCGCCGTCGCATAGTGCTCAGGTTCTTGCGCCTCCGCCTCAAAAACGATGCCCTCGCCGTCGCCGAGGTCAACCGCCAACCGCGTGTCCGCCGAGCCGCTCTCCGCTTCGTACACCCACATCGCGATGTTTTCCTCACCATTGATGCACGCCGTGCCGCCTGCGAGCAGGTCGCCGTAAGAATATTGCGTGGTGAACGTGTTGTAATACGTCCGACCATCATAGTCTATACTTACAGAATTGTCTATAATTTCCGCTTTGTAATCCGAATCAAACTCGATAAGCGAATCTGCCGCCGTCAGACCATCGTCAAAAAGCTTTTCGATCGTGAAAGTCACACTTGTGATCTCGTCGGTCAGTTCGATCTGCACCGCTTCGCTGTCCGCCTCATTGTTGCTCAAAACGCTGGTTTTTGCGGTGGAATCGCGATCTTTCTTGTCGCTCTTCGAGCTTTCGTCCGGCGATTTCACTTTTGAAGTCGCAGTAGTGGTCTGCGTGCCAATGTTCTCATTGATCTGAGAAAAAACGGTATCTGCCTGCCTGTTTCTGTCAGCAGAATCGTCCGTGCCGCCGCCAACTGTTTCCAATTTGCTGCCGCCAAGATTCACAAAAATGCCAACGCAGACCGCAGCGACCGCAGCAGCAGCCGGCAGTGCGACCCATAATTTGCTCAGCCCGCCTGTTCGTACCTCTTCTGTCTGCTGTTCCTCGATCTTCCTCAGCAGATCGTCGGTGACCTGCTTGCGCGGCTTCATCTGATCGTGAATGTTTTTTATTAAATTATTCAAAATAATCACGCTCCAGTCTGTCTTTTAACAGCTGTCTGCCGCGCGACAGCCTTTTTCTTACATTATCGTACTTAATATCCAAAGTTTGAGCAATAAGCTCAGCCGGCATATTCTCAAAATAATACAAATATATCGGAATTTTGTAGCGCGGTTTCAAATCTCTCAAAGCGTCCAACAGCCTATTTTGCTCCTCAGTTTCGCAGGTGAACTCGTCAACCTCTTCAGTGTTGTCCAACGATACGGTATGCGTATGCCAAGGACTTAGATTATACCTTTTACATATGACAACAGCCGTTCTGATAAGCCAAGCCTTGCGATGCTCCTCACTTTCAAAAGCCGGATTTTTCCTGTGGTACGTCAGAAAAACGTCTTGAAAAACATCGTCTGCCTCTGATCTATGTTTAAGCTGGGTAAGCGCAATGCCGTAAACCATATTCTGATATTTTTGTATAATTTGAGAGATGTCAAGTTCAGCGATTCCGGAATCAGCCGTTTGCATAAGGACATTTCAACTCCTCTCAATTATAAATCCGCCAAAAACGGCAAAACTGTGACAAATTTTCTGCAAAAAAACCGCCGAACTTTTTTTGAACGGCGGTAATTTGTTTGATTTATTTGGAATTATTCAGCAGCGCTGTCATTATTCGCATTTTCGTCCTCATCGGTCTTGTCGGCGGGCTTATAAGCGTCGCCCATAAGCTCTGTCATTTTCTGGTCATAAGCGGCCTGAACATCGTAATCCATAAATTCAGAGGGGTCAAGCTCGCCCTTCATCAGCTTTTCGAAGTTGCTGCCGTCGATCTTTTCGTGCTTCATGAGGTAGTGCGCGATCAGCTCAAGCTTATCCATATGCTCGCGAAGCAGTTTTTCGCAATCGTTGTAAGCGTCCTCGACGATGCTGCGGATCTCGTTGTCGATCTCAGCCGCAACATTTTCCGAATAGCTTGGGGTGGAACTGTAATCTCTGCCAAGAAAAACCTCATGTTCTCCGCGTCCGTAAACCACAGGACCGAGGTTGTCGCTGAAACCGTAGCGTGTGACCATGTTTCTCGCAGTAGCTGTCGCACGCTCGAGGTCGTTCGATGCACCTGTGGAAATATCGTCCAAAATCAGCTTTTCGGCAACACGTCCGCCTAGCAGAACGATTATATTTTCAAACATCTCGTTCTTTGAAACGTAAGATTTATCCTTTTCAGGAATACTCATGGTAAATCCGCCGGCCTGACCTCTCGGGATAATCGTAACGTGGTGTACCTATCCTGGGTGGGGCAGAAATATGTGCATATCGCGTGACCGCCCTCGTGGTACGCTGTGAGGCGCTTTTCGGCGGGGGTAACAACGCGCGACTTCTTCTCAGGGCCGGCAACGACCTTGATAGCAGCTTCTTCCATTTCGGCGCGTGTGATAGCCTTTTTATTTTTGCGAGCCGCCAGCAGCGAAGCCTCGTTTACGAGATTTTCCAGCTCTGCTCCGGTGAAACCGACCGTGCTCTGCGCAATGGTCTTGAGGTTTACATCTGGAGCGAGCGGCTTGTTGCGCGTGTGAACTTTCAGAATTTCCTCTCTGCCCTTAACGTCGGGAGGACTTACCAAGATCTGTCTGTCAAAACGTCCCGGACGGAGAAGCGCAGGGTCGAGAATGTCGCTGCGGTTGGTCGCCGCCATTACGATGACAGAGTCGTTGTCCTCAAATCCGTCCATCTCAACCAGTAACTGGTTGAGCGTCTGCTCACGCTCATCATGACCTCCGCCAAGACCCGCGCCGCGCTGTCTGCCGACCGCATCGATCTCATCGATGAAGATGATCGCGGGAGCATTTTTCTTAGCCTGCTCGAAGAGGTCACGAACACGCGATGCGCCGACGCCGACGAACATCTCAACGAAATCCGAGCCCGAGATCGAGAAGAAATCAACGCCCGCCTCGCCCGCAACTGCGCGCGCAAGCAGAGTTTTACCGGTACCCGGAGGGCCCATCAGCAGCACGCCCTTAGGGATACGCGCGCCGATCTCATTGTACTTTTTGTTATTTTTAAGAAAATCTACAATTTCCTGAAGCTCAGCCTTTTCCTCGTCTGCGCCCGCAACGTCGGCAAAAGTCGCCTTTTTCGAGTCGGGGGCTTTCTTTGCATTCGTCTTGCCGAAGCCCGACATCTTGCCCGCGCCCGCGCTCCGCATCATCCACACGAAGAAGAAGATCATCACGCCGAGCATCAGCAGAGTCGGTATCAGATTGAGCCAAAAACTGTTGTCCGAAATGGGCACAAGGTCGTATTTCAGCGGTTTTTTCGGGTTTTCCGCGTCGTAAAGCTTACGGTAATTAGAAGCATCTTCCGAGCCAAGCACTTCGTTTACAAAAAGGTTGACATTAGGAACAGTGTAAGTTTCTTCCTTGTCAGAATCTTTCAGCTTATAGGTCAACTCGCCCGAGTTAAGATCAAACTTGAATTCTGAGACCTGCAACTCGTCGAAATACCGCATGACCTTTGAGTACTGGGTGTCGTCCTTCTGCTTGCCCATCGAGGTGAGGGCGTAGACCATTCCGCCGATCAGCGCGACAGCCACCAGAAGGTATATTATAAACGATCTCGATCCATTATTTTTCAATTCAGCACTACCTTTCCTTATTGGCTCCGTTTGGCGAACCGCGCCGAAGCCTGCGCAAATCATTTATATATTGTATACTATATTTGTGACAGCTTTATGAAATTTTGCAGTGTAAAACAGTTTTTGTTGAATTATCAACTGCAACACGCTCAGCAAAACCATATCCTTCCACAAATATCAAACCGTCATCGTCGGTAATTACAACCATTTTTGCACGTTCGTGGGGTGGGGCATACGCCTGCGCGAGTTTTTTAACAGAACTTGTAAAACCTCGGCCGATCAGCTTGATCGTATCGCCCGGAAGCTTGCCGCGCGCCACCATTTCACCTTTTATTTTACCATAATCAGCAATGAAGTTTGTTACCTTTTTATGAATATTTGAATCATATTGCAAATTGTGTGTAATATTCAGTAAAATGTTTTTTTTCAAAAATTTTATAATTGCCGTCGCCGTACAAAATAACTGAGATCTGCTCGATTTGCGTGCCTATGTTTGGCTTAACTGCAAATAATTTGCCGCAGCTGGTGTACGCTTCAACGCCCCCGCCCGCGGAAATTCTGCCGCCCGTCGTGCACAGCTCGCGCACGCGTTTCACCATCTCGCGCGAGGTGTCCGCTCCCGTCTCTTTCAGCAGCCGCATGACCGCCCTGCCCGAAAGCGCAGAGTGTGCCGCCGCTATTGCCGCGCAATCCAGCCCGCCGCCCGAATACGCCGACTCGAAAAGCTCGTCTGCCATACCTTTAATAAAGGCGGCGTCCTCACGCAGATTGTCCAGAGTGCCGCTCATAGTCTTTTCCAGTGATGGATTTATTTGCCGAAGCTGCGGTACAACGTTGTGCCTAATTCTGTTTCGCGTGTAATCATCTGTCAGATTGGTAGAATCCGTCACCCAATCCACGCCGCGCTCGCTCAAAAATTCCTCTATCTCAGCACGGCTGCACTCGATCAGCGGGCGGATAATTTTTCCGCGCACCGGCGGGATCGAAGCCAGCCCCGTTATGCCAGTGCCGCGCGCGAAGTTGAAGATCGCCGTTTCAATGCAGTCGGAAAGGCTGTGCGCCGTCGCGATCTTGTCGCAGCCCATCTCATCGAAAATTTGGTAGCGAAGTATTCGTGCGCCTTCTTCTACCGATTTGCCCAACTTCTGTGCGTATTTCTTAGCGTCCACACGCCTAACTTCTATCGGCACGCCCAGCTTTTGGCATATTTTAACGCAGTAACACTCGTCGCGCAGACTTTCCTCGCCGCGAAGCTGGTGGTTGATGTGGCAAGCGCGCACCTGCGGGAAAATTTCGTGCAAACACAAAAGGAGAGCCACGCTGTCCGCGCCGCCCGAAAGGCAGCAAAGCACGCTCTCCTCCGTATTCGCCATATGGTATTTTTCTACTGTATTTCTAACTTTTTCTATCATATCAGCGGTCTTCTCTTCTCATGTCAATGCCGCGGAAAAGCGTGTACTCGCCGATCCACGAAAGATTTACAGTATCTGTCTGTCCATGACGGTTTTTGGCAACAATACACTCCGCCACCGACTGATTTTCAGCCGTTTTTTCATAATAAGCGTCGCGGTAAAGGAAAATTATGATGTCCGCGTCCTGCTCGATAGAGCCCGATTCACGCAGGTCTGAGAGCATCGGGCGCTTGTCCTCGCGCTTTTCCGAACTACGCGAGAGCTGCGAGAGCGCGATGACCGGCACGTTCAGCTCTTTCGCCATCAGCTTGAGCTGTCGCGTGATCTCCGATACTTCGTTTACACGGCTTGAATGTTGGTTCGGCGATTCCATAAGCTGTAAATAGTCGATAACAACAAGTCCCAGATTTTTCAAGCGGCGCAGCTTCGCCTTCATCTGCGGCACAGTTATTCCCGCGCCGTCGTCCAAATAGATCGGCAAGCGCGAAAGTTGGTCGGTCGCTGCGACCAGTTTATCCCAGTCCTCGGGTTCAAGGTTGCCCGAGCGCAGCGAATTGTTGTTGACAAGCGCTTCCGAAGCCAGCATACGCGTTACGAGCTGCTCCTTGCCCATTTCGAGCGAGAATATCGCTACATCTTTTTGCGAACTTTTACACATATTAACAGCTATATTGAGCGCAAACGCAGATTTACCCATCGCAGGGCGCGCCGCCAGGATTATAAGGTCGGAATTGTTAAGACCGTTCGTCACGGCGTCGAGCTGTCCGAAGCCCGAGCGCGCCGACTGGTGCTTGTCCGCGTCTTCTCCACTTATCTCCTGCAAATGGTTATAAGCGTCAATAATTACATTTTCTATGCGCGTTAGACCCTGCACTTCGTTGTGACGAATGTCGAAAATGCTCTGTTCCGCGCGGTCTAGCAGCGCCGAAGCTTCCTCCGTGCCCTCGTTCGCCTTTTCGATAATGTCGTTGGCAATGTTTACCAGTCTGCGGACGTGGTATTTTTCGTCAATTATTTGGCAGTATGTTTCAATATTGGCGGTAGACGGAACGGCTTCCATCAGACCCGAAAGGTAGGTCTTCGCCATCGCCGAAGTTTCAAAAACGCCCGCCGTTACCGCCTCGTTGATTACGGTTATGATGTCCTCGGTGCGGTTGTCGGCGAACATTCGCATGATTATCGCGAAGATCTGCTGATGTATCGGCGTGTAAAAACTCTCGGGTTTGAGAATTTCCACCACTTTTGGCAGAGCCGAAGGGTCTAACAGCACGCCGCCGAGCACCGCCTGTTCCGCCTCGGGCGCGTAGATCGGCTTCCTGCCCGAAAGCTGCGTAAACGCTTCGTTAAAGCCCTCAGCCATTATCCCTCGACCACCCTGACGGTCAGCTTGCAGGAAATGCCCTGCGACATTTTTATGGTCGCCTCAAAGTCGCCGAAGCTCTTGATCTCGCTGTTCATGACTATCTTTTTCTTGTCGATCTTGATGCTGTGCTGCTTCGCGATGGCTTCCGCAACTGCGGAGGTCTTTACCGCGCCGAAAAGCTTGCCGCCCTGACCCGCTTTTGCGGTGATGGTTACGTCCTTGCCCTCGAGCGCCGCCGCGATCTTCTCGTTCTCAGCCTTTTCAACGTCTAATTTGTGCTGCTCGGAAGCCTTTTTGCCCGCAAGCTCGTTAAGATTTTTCGCGCTAGCTTCAACGGCAAGACCGTTTTTCAGAAGGAAGTTTCTGGCATATCCCTCGGCAACATTAAGCGTGTCGCCCGCTTTTCCCGAGCCTTTAACATCTTTTACAAGAATTACTTTCATGATTTATACATCCTTTCGTCAATTATTTCTAATATATTCATCTATTGCAGATATGAGCTGCTTCTTTGCGTCGTCCATATCTGTATTAAGCTGGCAGGCTGCCATTTCGTGGTGACCGCCGCCGCCCATAGATTCCATAATTACCTGAACGTTGTACCGTCCCAGACTGCGCGCCGAAATGTTTACCTTGCCCCCCAGCTCGTAGAGCACGAACGAAGCGTTCACGCCCGAGATCTCGAGCATCTCGTCAGCCGCTTTCGAGGCAGCCACGCGGATATTTGAGAACGTGCCGTCGGCGTGGGCGATAGCGCATTTGCGGTAAATTTCGGAAGAATTGATAATTGCAGCCTTTTGTCTGTATGTTTCCATCGAGTTTGCAAACAGCTTTTTGACAGCTATGGTATCCGCGCCCAGTTTGCGCAGGTACGCCGCCGCTTCAAAAGTGCGCACACCAGTGTTCATAACAAAACTCTTTGTGTCGAGCATGATACCCGCCATAAGCACCTCAGCCACCTGCGGGCAGATCTTGAGGTCGCCGGGGAAATACTCCAGCAGCTCCGCCACCATTTCGGAAGCCGAGGAAGCCGAAGGCTCGTGGTAGAAAAGGTCGCTCTTCTCTATCGCCTTGACCATGAGTCGGTGATGGTCGATAACGGCCAAACAGCTTGCTTTTTCCAATAGTTCCTTTGAGTCCACAAGGTCGGGATTGTGCGTATCGGTGATGATAAGCAGGGTCTCCTCGTTCATCTTGGAAAGACCTTCCTGCGGAGATATGTAATAGTTCTTTATACTGTTTTCTTCTATGTAGTCGATCATCAGATGCGCAAGATTTCGCTCTTTATCGACAACGACATAGCATTCCTTGCCCATAGCTTTGACCGCCGCGCAGATGCCCGTTGCCGAGCCGATACTGTCGAGGTCGCCGTATGTGTGGCCCATTACCAGCACGCGCTCGTGCGAATTCACAAGTTCAACCAGCGCGTTTGCCACCATGCGCGACTTCACGCGAGTGTTGCGCGAAATGCCCTTTGAAAGCCCGCCGTAAAACTCGTAGCCGTTTTCCGTGCGTACAGCCGCCTGATCGCCGCCGCGTCCTAAACACATATCAAGCGCCTGCTTGGCGTACTTCTCGCTCTCGGCAAGGTCGCCCGCCTGATGGCCAACGCCAATGGAAAGTGTGATGTTCGTGCGCTCGCCGACAGTTATCTTGCGCGCCTGCTCTAGTATCTCAAAGCGTTTGTCGATTATCGGCTGAAGATACTGTTCTTCCATTATAACGTAAAATCTGTCATTGCCCGCGCGCCGCGAGATGGCAGTAGTGCCGTCGATGAAATTCTCTATCAGCCGCTCTATGCTTACCAAAACGTGCGCTTTTTCGCTTTCGCGCAAGTTGCTGATAAGCTCTTCGTAGTAGTCGATCATGACGATTATCACCGACTGGCGCGTTTGGCGAAAGCGGTAATCCAACTCGACAAACTGCGTTTTGTCGGCAAAATACAGCATCGACATATCGCCGCCGTGGTCTGTATGCACGGCGTGGACATCGTAAAAGCGCTCATTATAGCATACTGTATCGCCCTCGCGACTGTAAATTCTATCCATATCAAGCTTAAAAAGCTCGGTAATGTCAAGCCCGTAAGCCTCTTCCTCAGAGTAAACGCGGCGGCCGAAAAGCCTGTTGTACCACACTATACAGTTGTTTTCGTCAATTATCACGGCAGGCGCGGGGAAATTCAGCAGCGATTCTTCCTCTGTTTTATTTATCATCGCGGCAGTTTTGGCAATGTACTTTTTAGTAGTGCTGCCAAAGAATACATATTCCAGCACCAGCAGCAGCGCCGCTATCACCGAAACGGCAAAGAGCGCCTTGCCCTGCGTCTGCGTTCTGGGCACTTGATACAGCATAAATGAAGCTATCAGCGAAGCTGCTGCGGAGATCGCCGTGGTCAGCTTGATAATTATCTGCAAGCCCGATGTTCCCTTCATAAGTTCACATTCCTTTCAGCGACCGAATGTTTAGTCGTTTATTTCCATCATGATAGGCAGTATCATTGGATTGCGCTTGGTTTTCTGGTAGATATAGTCAGAAAGCACATCTTTCATCTTCGTCTTTATCGCGTTCCACTCGTGCATATCCCTATCGAGGCAGTTCTGTAAGGTCTGCGTGAGCAGCTTTTTGGAGTTTTCCATCAGCTCCTCGCTCTCGCGAACGTACACAAATCCGCGCGACACGAGGTCGGGGCCTGCCAGTATCTCGCCCGTCATTCTGTCCACCGTCGCGAAGCAGATTATCAAACCGTCCTCCGCGAGGTGCTTTCTGTCGCGCAGGACGATAGCGCCAACGTCGCCGACGCCCAGACCGTCTACCAGTACGTTGCCTGCGGGCGCAGTGCCGGTGATCCGCATATCCACGCCGTCCGTTTCGATGACCGAGCCGACGCTCGCGATCATGATGTTCTCTTCGGGTATGCCGACGGACATCGCTGTCGCCTTGTGCTTCATAAGGTGCTTGTATTCACTGTGCACGGGTATGAAGAATTTGGGCTTTGTGAGAGAAAGTATCAGCTTTTGCTCTTCCTGACACGCGTGACCCGAAACGTGCACCTCGTACATTGATTCGTAGACCACGTCCGCGCCCTGACGAAGCAGGTCATTGACAACTTTGGTAACGAATTTTTCATTGCCCGGTATGGGGTTCGCCGAGATTATGATGAAATCGTTCGGGGTTATAGTCACGTTTCTGTGCTCGCCGCGCGCCATTCTCGTTAGCGCAGACATTGCCTCGCCCTGGCTGCCCGTTGTCACGATGCAGACCTTGTCGGCGGGGTAGCGCGAAAGCATTTCGATGTCAATAAGCAGTCCGTCAGGAATTTTCAGGTAGCCCAGCTCGATGCCCTTGCCGATGACGTTGACCATGCTTCTGCCCGAAACGGCGACCTTTCTGCCCGTGCGCGCGGCGATGTTCACAATCTGCTGTACGCGGTGGATGTTCGAGGCGAATGTCGCGATTATAACGCGCCTGCCCTCCGCCTTTGTGAACAGCTTTTCAAAGCTTTCGCCGACCTTGCGCTCGCTCATCGTGTAGCCGGGGCGTTCGGAATTAGTCGAATCTGACATAAGTGCCAACACTCCCCTGCTACCCAGTTCGGCAAACCTCGCGAGGTCTATCACCGAGCCTTCTATCGGCGTGTAATCGACCTTGAAGTCGCCGGTGTGGATAAGCACGCCCGCAGGTGTGTGGATAGCCATGCCGACCGCGTCAGGTATAGAATGGTTGACGCGGATAAATTCGACAGCCATACAACCGAAGCGTATAGTTTTGCGCGGTTCGGTCGGCATAAGTCTGGCAGAATTAAGCAGACCATGCTCCTTGAGCTTGCCCTCGACCAGACCGAGCGTCAGCCTCGTACCATAAACAGGCACATTTATCTTTCTTAGGAAATACGGCAGAGCGCCGATGTGGTCTTCGTGGCCGTGAGTAAGTACGATACCGCGAAGTTTATCCCTATTCTGCTCAACATAGGTAAAATCAGGTATAACAATATCAACGCCAAGCATTTCGCTGTCGGGGAACGCCAAGCCGCAGTCGATTATGAACATATCGTTGCAGCACTCAATTACGGTGAAATTCTTGCCGATCTCGTTCAAGCCGCCCAGAGGGATTATCTTGACGGGGGTGCGGCGCTGTTCACGCGGTTTCTGATCTCTGCGCTGATTTTTTGTGCGGTTCGCAGGCACGAAGTTAGCATTATTTGCTAAGTTATTGCGTTCCTGCCTATTCTGACGGTCGCGCTTAGGCTGTTCGCCGCGCTGACGGCGCTGTACGGGTGCGCCAAGCACGCTCAGCGGCGAAAATTTCTTCTGCGTTTTGTCTGCACCTATCAGTTTATCGAGCGAATTGCCCTCATTTCTGCGCTTTTCGGGTGCATTTTCGCGCACATCGCGGTTATCACGGGCACCGCGGTAGCGATTTTTTGATTTATTCTGAACACTCATTCCATAAAATACCGACAAACGCTAGAATTTACAGCACATTCTCAGGCGTTCGAGCGGCATAACTCTCCTTTCCCAGTTACATTAAATTACAATAGTTACAACAATACACAGCCAAAACGTTTTCCGACTGCAAATTTCAAATATTTTCACGTTACAAATTTCTAAAAAGCCCGACTGTTTGCGCCGTATTGGCAAAGATTGGATGAACAAAATAGTGTGACTAAACAGCCAGTTTTTGGCGCAGACCGCATTCCGCGCTAAAACTTTTCGCCGAGTATACCTTATATAGACGGCGCTTGTGCGCGCTCGACTCACGAACAAAAATATCTATAATCATTATAGCAAAGTTCCACCGATTTGTCAATGGAAATTGCGATTTTTATAGCGGAAGAAGTCACCAAGTTGGGTGTAATTACCGGTTTATTTATCAAGACCCATTTTTAGTCTGCGAATGACCTCGTCACACAGCTCAGAGGCGGCCTCACAGCTTACACTTTCTGTAAATATAACCATGCCGCGGCGGTGTCGCAGAGGGCGCACCATCGCGCGCGTAGTCCCGTCGCTTATCATAACACCGTCGCCGCCCTCGCGCCTGCAACCCAGCACGCGGCAGATCTCGCCCGCCGAAGCCTTGCTCGCCGCAAAGCGTTGTGAAGAGTAAAATTGAGGTATGTCTGCCATTGCTTGTACAAGGGTTGCCCGATACGAACTCAGATAATTGCAGACCGTGCAAAGAAGTGCCAGCCCGTCGCGCACGAAAAAATTATCTGGTCGCTCTGCAACCGCACGCGCCGCATCGTCGTCGTCGCCTGCCTGCTCAAAATAGCGGTAAAGTTTGCCGCCGAGCTGCTCCGCGAGCTTATCAGCTGCCAGAGGAAAGGTATTCGGAAGCGCCACAGGGAGGCCATTCTCGAAATTCGCCTTCGCCGCCAGCAAAGTCAGCCGCTCGCCGGTAACATAGCCCGTCGCGTCGGAATACGCCGTGCAGGCGCGCCCATCGCCCGAAATATGGAAGATAACGCGCTCACCCGAGAGGTCATTCTTGGGGCGGATAATATTATCTGACAGCCGAGCAAGTGCCACATCGGCAGTTCTGACATCCGCATTCAGACCGACAAACGCTTTCGGAAGAATTTGGTTGAGGTATATTTTGTACAATTGCTTACAATCTGACATATCACAATGCGTTCCATAGTAAGAATTTGGCAGTTCGCGGTAACGTGCAAGCGAACAAGCGCGCTCCATAGCAGTCTGAAGCTTCAGTTCCAGCGGCAGACCCCCGCGCGACATAAGCCATATTTTATCTGACCCGCCATTATTTATGCACATTCCGACGTCCGCGCCTAGGCGATTTATAAGAAACATGGTCTGCTGAGGGGTAGCCGTGCCGATGGAAAACACCGTTATTCCAGCAGATTCCAGCCCGCTTTCAAACGCCGCCAACATCGAGCGGCTGCCCTCGGCGCAGCTGCAAACCGCTGTGCTGCCCTCGCGAAGCGCCGTGCCGACCGCCATCGCGAACCGCGCCGCTTCAGAGGGTGTCGCGCCGCTTGCAAAAAGTGCAGCAGCCCTCCTCGTCAAGCGCCAGCTCGCCGCCGTGCCCGCATTTCACGTCCGCCGAAACGATCTCACCCGCCTCAACACGCCTTTCCGCGTAAATTTTCACGCTACTCTCGACCCGCGCGCCGCTTCCAATCAGACTGCTTTCACCTATTACGCATTTTTCTTCCAGCATGCAGCTTGCCTTAACATGACTATTTGCACAGATAATAGCATTTTCACCCTGTACGCCCGCGCCAATATTTGCCGATTCGCCCACAATACAGCCGTTCAACCGAGCGCGTGCGCCTATCACAGAGTTGTCGCCAACAACAGTATTTTCCAGAACACACCCTTTTTCCAACGTAACGTTTCTGCCGATATAGACCGGCTCGATAACCGTAATTCCTGCTTTTGGCAATTCAGATATGTCACTTGCTCCACCGTTCGCAAGCAGCGTGTGAGCAGCTTCTATTAGATCGGCTGGCGAATTTATCGGCGCAAACCCGGCATTTTCAAGGCAAACAAGCACATCATCGTCGCCCTCGGCAAGCTCAGAAAGCAGCTCCGCCAACGAATTTGCAGGCGAATTATTCAGCGGCTCCAACGCTTCAGACGACAAGATCGCCGCCCCACAGAAAACCTGCTCCGCCTTTTCGCAGGGCACAAAGACGCCGATCTCGGTCATTTTTTCGCCCTCCGCCCGCACATTCACGCCAAAACCGCGCTCACATTCTGCCGTCGGAACCGCCGCCGACGGACGATTTTCATTGTAAAAAGCTATCAGTTTGTCAAGCGGCAAAGCTTGATAGGTGTCTGCATTGAGCACGAGAATATCCTCGCCGTTCGAGATCTCATTTAATTTATTTGCAAAGTTCGACTCATACTGACAGAATTTCGGTTTCATATTTTTAAATCTGTTGGTAAGCAGATACTCTTCTATCCGCCGCGTGAGATAGTCTCCGATGACGTAAATATCGCTCATACCGTTTGAATAAGCGTTCTGAACAGCGCGATACAGCGGAGTTACACCTGCTATTTCAAACCCGCAGAGCGGAATTCTCTCCGTTACGGGCAACAGTGCCGAAGCTCTTTCAGTATCCGTATTGCACAAAATTACTGCTTTCATATTTTAATATCCTCCTGACCGCGCAGACGCGCATATTTTCAGATAGATTATTGGTGGAGATCGCCGCTGATATTCAATAGTACACAAATTATACATTGAAACGCGTATAAGGATTAACATATGTGTGCTAGAATTTTAGCTGAGTTACTATATATAAGGAATATCTCTCCAATTGTAGGAAAGTTAATTGACAGAAACAGGTGTTTTTATGGAAAGTATGAAAAATCCAGATGAAGAAGGGTCATTCTGGAGCAGATTTTTGGCGATAAGAGTCGGCACTGAGAGAAATTACCTTGACAAAAGCGCTTCTGCGGCGCTAAAAGGTGTTGCTATTTTACTCATGCTCTTCCATCATATGTATCGCAAGCCCTCAATGTTTGACAAATACGGGCTGTCGTTCGCGCCATTTGAGCAGGCTGACGTGGTGGACTTTGCCATAGTCTGTAAGATATGTGTGAGCATTTTTGCATTTATCTCGGGCTATGGACTGTATTTATCTTACAGTAAGTTTGATAAAGCTCACAAGAGCAGTCAGGATATGTTAAAATGGTCTGCCGCGAGGTATTTCAAGACTATTGCAGGATTCCAGTTTGTGTATATTTTATGCGTGATATTTTGCAGTTTAATGGAGAATTGGCAGGATAATCCTAACCCCGAGTACATTCAGCGGATATTTTTTGAGGACAACAAGCCGATATATGGGCGTTTTCTCATGCTGATCGACTTTCTTGGGCTGGCAAATCTTTTCGGAACGCACATGCTTTGTAATGCTTGGTGGTATATGAGCGCGGCGGTAGTTTATGGAGCTTTGACACCATTCATCTATAAATACCAAAAGCGGTGGGGCATGGCGGCGGCGCTTATCTTGGCTTTCGTGATACCGCGAGTGCTTCAAATTCGCAGCATTTGCAGTACAAACAGCATTCTTGGCTTCCTATTCATCTTCATGATCGGCATGGCTTTTGCAAAAAGCGGGGCGGCGCAGAGGTGGATATGCGGCGGGCAAATGGCTTCCATTCCTGCGAAGATATGCAAATTTGTGGGCGAAATTTGGCTGATACACATCCTAAACAAGCTGTACGTCGCGATGCCAGAGAAAAAGTTTTGGGAGATACAGTGGGCGCTGCTGCCGACGGTCGTGATACTTTTCTTGTGTGAATTTGTGGTTTGGCTGCCAATTGTAAGGAGCATATTGAGCTTCATTGGCAAGCACGCCACAAACATATTTTTGATACATCTGTTTATTAAAACCATTTATTTCAAAGTTTTATATATGACCATGAAAATTTTCTGACAGGATGGGCGCTGCTTCTTGTTATCTCACTGGGAGTATCTGTGATCATCGAGGGGATCAAGCGCATTATTCGGTTTGACAGTGGCGTAAAGTGGATTTACAGTAAGATTTTGCGCATTGGAGATAGTGCTGAAAAAAAAATGAAATGAAAAATGAGAAAACGAGAGAAACAGAGAAATTCAAAGAGAAACAGAGCGTATGAGGGATATATTTTGATTTTTTGGCGTGAGTGACTTGACAATTTCTAAATTCGTGGTATAATATACAAGTATCAAAAAGTCTGAAATATTCAGAAGAGTTAGGAAAGCGAGGAAAAATCTATGTCTACTTATATGCCTAAAGCTAGCGACATCGAGCGCAAGTGGTATATTATCGACGCTGAGGGTCAGTCCCTCGGTCGTGTAGCGGCTAAAGCTGCACACATTCTCAGAGGTAAGCACAAGCCTACCTACGCACCCCACGCTGATTGCGGCGACCACGTTATCATCATCAATTCGGACAAGGCTGTTCTCACCGGCAACAAGCTCACTCAGAAGACTTACAAGTGGCACACCGGCTGGATAGGCGGTCTGAAAGAGATCCAGTATTCCAAGCTGATGGCCGAGGAATCTGACAGAGCTATGACCATTGCTGTGACCGGCATGCTCCCCAACAACACGCTCGGCAGAAAAGCTGCTACCCGCCTGAGAGTTTACAAGGGCGCAGAGCACGACAATGCCGCTCAGAAGCCTGAGAAATACGAGCTTTAATCAACGAAAGGAGCAGATTTAAATGTACGAATCCAAGAATCCGTTTTATTACGGCACAGGCAGAAGAAAGCACTCCGTTGCCAGAGTTCGCGTTTATGAAGGCACCGGCAAGATCACTATAAACGGCAGAGATATTGACGATTATTTCGGTCTTGAGACCCTAAAGCTTATCGTTCGTCAGCCTTTCGCTGTTACCAACACTGAGGGCAAGTTCGACATCGTTTGCACCGTTACTGGCGGTGGCGTTACCGGACAGGCCGGCGCTATCCGTCACGGTCTTTCCCGCGCACTCCTCCAGTTCGATCCCGAGCCGAGAGCTGCACTGAAGGCTGAGGGCTACCTCACTCGTGACCCGAGAATGAAGGAGAGAAAGAAGTACGGCTTAAAGGCTGCAAGACGTGCTCCTCAGTTCTCAAAGAGATAATCAGATACCTCAAAACTTGCGTATTTACGCACTTTGCGAGTGGTCAAAAACTCTTTGGTCAACATTTGGTCAATTCAAAACCTCTCTGTTCGCGCAGGGAGGTTTTTTGTTTGCCTTTATGCAAGGCACAGCTCGATCTGTTCGGCAGTTCTTGCTTTTGTTTTACGCAAAACATCAGCGTAAATCTCTGCGGTGATGTTCACATCACAGTGACCAAGATGCTCAGACACGACTTTCAGGTCGATACCGCTGTTTAAGAGCATTGTAGCGTTGCAATGACGGAGCTGATGAAGAGTCATATCTTCAAATTCCGTTCCTTTGGTGAAGCGTTTAAGGGACTGATACACCGAATTACGGTCACGATAGTTTCCTCTTGCCGAAACGAACACCATTTCAGGGTGAGCGAAGTCATCACCGAGGGCATATTTCAGCTTTTCGATATACTCTTTCTGTGCAAGAAGTACCTTTTTCAGCTCCTGCCCCATACCGATGATGCGGATACTGCTCTCGGTCTTAGGATCAGTCAGTTCATGCTTTCCGCCTATGTCGGTCAACGTGTGGTTTATCGAGATAGTGTTGTTCTCGAAGTCGATATCCTCCCAAGCAAGTCCAAGGCACTCTCCCGAACGCATACCCGTGTACAGCAGAACCTTGATGATACGCTTGAAGTCCTCGTCCCACGGCTTACTTTCGAGGTATTCCATGAACCTTTTGAGCTTGTCTTCCTCTAAAGCCTTGTTTTTACGACTTTTCTTACGTTTCGGCAGTATCACGTTACGGCAGGGAGTGTCACGAATGAAGCCCTGCTCTGCTCCTCTGCGGAAGATGCTCTGCACTATGACGTACAGTTTCTTTACCGTCGCAGGGTTCAAGTTATAAGACTGCATTATCTGCGTCAGCCTGGGAGCGTTGATGTCCTTTACCTTAACATTACCGAGAACAGGCTCGATGTGGTTCTTGTACTGCCCCTTGTAGGTGTAGATCGTGCTTTCTTTCAGTTCCTGCGGAGCGTAGTTTGTGAAATACCAATCTGCAAGCTCGGAAAAACGCATATTTTCGTTCAGCTGAGAGTAACCTTTGCAGTGTCTCTCGAACTCGAAAGCGTACTCCTGGGCGAGCTTTTCGGCTTTCTTTGGTGTCACTCCGTCGGGCGGAGTGTAGGTTGTTGATTTTACAAGCTGTTTGCCGTTCATATCGCAGCCGACAAACACCCTGATGCGGAATGTGTTTCCGCGTTTTATTATATTCGCCAATGTAAATCCTCCTAAATTTACACTACGGCATATCTCTGTATTTAGCATTGTAGCGCACTATTCTATCTTTGTCAAGTGCTTTCGGAGATATGCCGTAGCTTTTTGTCTTTTATTCTAACTCTGCATTTCTTGTTTTGTTAAACTTATACCGGGCAAAATCCTCCGCAAGTCCACAAGCGGATATGAACGCCCTTGCTTTCTGTAGATCACGGGATAGCTGATCTTCACGCTTGATACGCTGTGCTTCGGCTTTCTGCTTTTCACGGGAGAAGTAATGAGCGTTCTCCTCTTTCTTCTTGTACTCCGAAAGCTCCGAGGACACCGCTTCAAACTTCTGCATCACAGCCCCAAGTTCCTGCACGGCAGTGTCACGTTCTTTTTTGAGCTTTTTGATGTTCTTCTCCATAGCAACATACTTCTTAGCGGTGTCGCTGAGCTTGTCATAGTCCTCTTTGGAAAGTGTGACCTTTTTGCCAAACACGGACTCCTTGGCTTCGATGCTTTCGATCTCACCTATGTTCACCTTTTTCTTTGCCAGTTTCTCAAACTCGGCAACTGTCTCATCACGCTCGGCGGTGAGTCTTTCGATCTCAGCATTGAGAGCATTTATCTTGTCCTGATGTTCGCCGTACTCCTCGACCTTATAACTGTAACCCCTGGACTTCTTCGGTTCGGAAATTTCAATGCCGTGAGCATTACAGATATTCTTTAAAATATCCCACTCATTGTGTCTCCAACGGTCATTCGCTTTCGCATCATTTCCGAAGCCCATTTCCTCCATTGCTTTGTTCTTCGCATTGCGGACTTCAAGTCCACGAGTGAAGTGACCTACGGGGATATAATTGATGTGCAGGTGCGGAGTTGATTCATCAAGATGCAGCACCGCATTGAACACATAGAAGTTAGGATTTCTCGCCTGAAATCCCTCCATATATTCACGCAGACATTCAGTCGTTATCTCGGCATCAGGAGTGCCGACGCCAGTGTCTTTTCTTGTTCCGATATAAACGAGATGTTCGTAGAAGCTTTTTTGCTTGTTCGTGCCTGTAATAACACTCTTGCTCGGCAGGCGATTGAACAGGTGTTCAAAGTAGTTACCGATCTTACGATCCTTTCTTTTCTGATTAGCGTTGTATCTCTCAACCGCTTCATCGAAAAGCTGATGATAAGCATCACTCAGAGCCTGCTGAACGAACACAACATTGTTCGGTGTTCTGGAGCTGTCGATATTCTTGGCAGAGAACTCTCTGTTGTTATGTGAAAGGCTGCCTTTACCCTCGCACATCGAGATAGATTTTGTACTCATGTTATAGTCTCTCTTTCATAAAATTTTTTTCATCATGTAAGCCCTGACGGGCTTGAAGAATTACGCACAAGACAGAGCTTGTGCTACTAAGAACATTTACGCCCTGTCGGGCTTTGAAGAATTTCGCATAAGACGGAGCTTATGCTCCATATAGCCCTGATGGTCAAATTGGATTGCAACGATACGGAGATCGGCAACCCAAACGGTGCGAAGCACCGGATTTTACTTGCGGTGCGCCGCCAGTAACCCCAAAGCACTTTTGACAGCCGCCTACACGACTATCAAAAATGCCGGGGCTCTGCGAGGCTCTTATCGGCTGGCGGAGCAGCCGAAATTGTGGGTACGGTTATTCTGAATCGTACCCGTGAGAGCTGCGGAAATCCGCATTACAATTTTGAAAAATCAGCTCTCATTTTTTCTGAAAATCTGCTATCTCAGCAACGATATTTTTCATGGAAAGCCGACCAGCTTTGTTGCAGTTTATGAACTCAAAACAAAGGTACCCTGCGTAGTCCAGATGATGCAAGGAATATACAAAACGCTCGTCGCATTCTTCATTGGGAGAAGCAGGAGCAAATTCTCTCCATTCACGCATCAGCCACAGATAATCATTGAGTGTTCGCCACGCTGACTTCTCCCATTCTTCATAGGCTCGTTTTTCTCGTACTCGCTTCTGATATTCGGACACTTTTTCCGCAGTCGGAGCTTTGCCGATTTCGATATGCAGAGCGTAATCATCGTTGAGCTTTTTCACAGCATCAATAGGCTTGTCCAATCCGAACATTTTCTGCGTGAAACCGATAACGTCAACGTGCGTTCCGCAGCCGAAGCAATGAAGAGCATCGGGATAAATTTTTGCAGAGGGAGTACGCTCGTTATGAAACGGGCAAAGTGCCATACCACCACGGGATATTTCAAGACCATATCCCTCCGCTACCGTTCTCATATCAATAGCAGATTTTACTTGCTCGAATACCGTCAATTCTGGAAATAGTTAAGCAGGTCAGCCTTGTTGACAAGTATCTTTCCACGAACACCTTCGCCTGTGCGGATATACTTGATCTTGTTCTGAGCTACAAGCATACGGACAGTGTGTTCGGAAAGCCCGTCAATAAGCTCGGTACATTCCTTGACGGTCAGCATCTTCGCCTTTTCAGGTGCAGGAGCTTTGGTTGTTTCGGGGACTGCGCCCTCATTAGGCTCTCTGTCGTAAGCGACAGCGGTCATGAGTTCAAGTATCTGGTCGAGAAGCTGTTCTTTTCTTTCGTTTGTCATAATTAAAAACCTCATCTTTCTATCTAAGAGTTTTGTGTTTTATGAACTTTGAACATTTTGAGCATTTTGCAGTTTCAAAGTGTGCAAAATGCGGAAAGTTCAGATTTCATCATCTGTAAATGTTCGGGTTGATGATAACGTCTGTTATCGTTTTGTTGTTTGCACCCTTGCTTGTGTTGCGGACAATATACCTGTATTCCTCCAGCATATCCATTGTCTCAGCAAAGTCGGCGGCGTTCTTAAATAGTGTGCATCTGCACAGCTTGTACAGGTCATTCTGCCTGATATTTGTGATGTGCTTGGAGCGTATCTTGTTTATCACACGTTCTGCCTTTATCGTTCCGTGGTCAACGTCACCGAGACTGTACGCATATATCGCCTGTTCACGGAAATACTCACCGATCTCGATAGCGTTACAGAACGTATCAAGCGTGACAAGGTTCTCTGCTGGCTCAACACCATTCAAAGCACACTTGATACAGTGAATGATACCGCACAGGCGGAGCAGTTCGCCGTGATACTTACCGCCCCAGTCTTTGCAGAATGCCATATCCGTGAGGAGCATCGGCTCAATACGCCTGTTGTAGTAATCTACGAACTCACCGTATGTCTTTTCGTCGAAATGGAGATACAGCTCTTTCTCGTCATTATAGGCGAACTTCTTACCGAGGAGCTTGTATATCAGCTTCTTGTAATTCTCTGCAACGGCTTCAGGAACAGCCTGCGTATCGTACTTACGATGGCCGATATTGCTTACGGGGAAACAATACAGAAAACGTGCTATCAGTCCGCTGCCACGAAACACAGGATTATTTATCATGCTATCGAACATATAGGGCTGACACGCAAGACAGATGCTCATGTAGGGCTTTTTTCAGCACTATGCTCGCCCTAGTCGCTCTATCACTGATATACGTTTCGCCGTTCCATGATTTCAGCAGTAGGTCGAGGTTCGGCACGTTATTGCTGTAACGTCCGCTGAAATTACCGAGCATTCCGGCTTCGTCCGAGATCATCAGCAGAGTACCGTTCTCTTCAAGCAGATTTACAAGAGATTCGGGCGTAACATCGTCAACAGCTATCCTGCGGAAGTTGCTCGCAGGGATATTGCTCAGCTCTGTCTGGAGCTTGGCGATCTCCTCAGCGGTAACGTCTTTCTTCTTTTCAAGGGTTTCCAGCTTGCTCTGTAAGAGCTTGCGTTCAGCCTGAGAAGTGAAAATATCCTGCTTGTTATGCTCGTTCCAGTCGTGAGCGAACTGTATATACGGTCGCTTGATAAGAGAGATAACAGGAGACTTCTTGAAGCTCGGCTCTGCTATCGTCAGGGTGTCGAGTACCAGCGGCTCAGTATGGTCACGCTTGGCCGACATACGGTACACGCCCGAAAAGCAGTAGCTCACCGCCGAGAGTATTGAAGTGCCTGCCATAGCAACGTCCGTTGATGTGGTAGTCGCTATTGCGTCTGCCATATCACCTATAATAGATGGAAGTGCGTTCACAGGGAACGGCAGGAGGCTTGTCCCGTCGGGACGGAGTGGTGTGGGCTGCACCCACGTTGTTTCGTTGTTCAAATATCCTCTTCCTTTCAGATGTATTTATAAAAGTGCTTTTATATGTATAGCGGTCAGCATCTCGTATGCAATACCGCTGTCAGCCGACCTTTGCCTGCTGACATGACCATTGTAACATTTCTTTCGGAGGTCCAGTGCGTGTATTGCGTATTTACGCAAAAGAATACGCATAATATTTTTGAATACGCTGTATATTACGCTATAATACGCATTATAATTGACATTTTGCGTATGATATGTTATAATATCAGAAGATACCGAAAGCGAGGAGAGCGTATGGGAACTACGACAATTTACCGTATAAACGAAACAGACCGCACGATAAATATCGCACAGTCTGTTATTGATACCGATGAAAGCATACACGGTGCAGTCCTGAATACGAGAACATACACTTTTGATGAGCTGATGAATCAGCATAAAGTGTTCTGCGAACATACCGAGCCTTATGACGCTTTCAAGGACAGGCTCAACAGCGCCTTGCGTATTGACAAGAGCATTGAAGTCAGCACCGATGATATGATAGCAAGGTTTATAGCTGAATATGGGGAGAATATCTTTTTCAGAGGATATGTCAGCTCTGTTATTGAGTTCTATGACAAGGAGAGGCACGTCCTACTGAAACCGAATGACGTTGTTATCGCCAAGCTCAACAGAAGAAAGATACAGGATGAGGTTTCCCGAAAGCTCATGGCGTATATGGATACGCAGTTCGCATTGATGTGCAGTGATGCGTATTTCAGCCATAAGTCTACTATGGAGCATTTTATGATACAGTCCGGAAGAATGATAGTTGCTGCCGATGATTACACATTCAACGTGTTCCGTGAAAGCGACAACTGCCTGCTGACCGTACTTGCAGAGATTGGGCAGCTCGTTCATCATAACAAGTGGATTGTCTGCGAGTGCGGTTTCTGTCATAAGCTGTTTCTCGGAACGGAAAGAGAAGTCTGCTGTCACTCCGCCGAGTGCATCGAAGCACAGAAACAGCAGAAGGAAGCCATATACAAGGAAAATACAAAGTCATACTCAGCCGTGAAGCGAGATTATGATGCCTATGTCCGCAGATATAAGAAGGTTCTCGTTGAAGCTGGCATCGAGAAGTACCACCCTGCCGAATTCGACGATTTTATGCAGGCAAAACAGGAGCGTATGGAAGATATGGACAAGCTCAAAAAACGCCTGATACGCAACGGTCTGCCGACCAAGGAGCTTGAAGACCTCTCAGCTAAGTATAAGGCGGAGATCAAGGCTGTGGTCGAGGAGCTTGTGGAGAAGTTTGGGAGGAAGGTATGAACTTTGATTCCAGTGGAGCCGAAGTTATAATAGTTTTATTAATAAAATGTAATAAATTTGTTTCCAGATAGGTATTGAAACCTATAAAGAAATATGTTATCATGTATATTATGGTGTATTATGCCCACTTGGAGTAAATGCGCCGAAAGGTGGTAAAACAATGGCTGATAATAAGATTATTTCTATACCTGACGGAAAGATATGTGACTACGTTGACGGTAAGTTCCGTAACGATACACCCGAAGAATACGTCCGCCAGACTATTGAGAAAAGATTGATAAACGAGCATAAATACGGTGCTTCACAGATAAAGATAGAGTACACTCTTCAGCTCGGTTCAAGAAAGCCAAGAGCTGATATTGTTATATTCAAAAAGGATTGCACTGAGCAAAAGCAGGAGAATGTGTATATAATTATTGAGTGCAAGAAGGAAACTGTTGATGCAAGAAACGCTTAAGATGGCGTTGAGCAGTTGAAGTCCTATATGTCTGCCTGCCCTAATTGCGAATGGGGAATGTGGACAAACGGCAAGCAAAAAGGAAGTTTTTAAGAAATACGTTAATGATCAGGGTCAGATTGACTTCATGGATTATAACGATATTCCTTCTGCTGACGGAAACCTCGACGATATCAACCGTCCAAAGCGTACTTCTCTCAAAAACGCTTACGATGACAATCTGCTTTTTGTATTCAAAACCTGTCATAACCATATTCATGTGAATGATGGTTTGCAGAAGCAGCCTGCTTTCTTTGAGCTTTTAAAGGTTATTTTCTGTAAGATAGAAGACGAGCGTAATATCCCTAACCCTCTGGAATTCTATACAACTTCCGAGGAACGTTCAAATCCTGATGGGCAGCTAACGGTTAAGAAGCGTATTAGCAAGATTTTTGAGCGTGTTAAGAAGAAACACGGCAAGATATTTGATTCTAACGACGAAATAAAGCTGGCGCCGAGAAGTCTCGCTTATATTGTAAGTGAGTTGCAGAAGTACAGCTTGCTCAATACGAATATTGATATTAAGGGTAAAGCCTATGAAGAAATAGTAGGTGCGAATCTGCGTGGCGATCGTGGTGAGTTCTTTACCCCTCGAAATGTCATGAAAATGACTGTTGAGATGGTTAATCCGAAGGTTGATGAAAAAGTATTGGACAGCTCTTGCGGAACGGGAGGATTTCTTGTTACTGCAATGACTCATGTTATAGCTCAGCTTGAAGCTGAATTTTCTGAGCAGATCGGACTTCCGCAGAAAGATTGGGACTACGATACCAAGAAGTTGTTTCAGGAGAAAATATCCGACATGGCAGCTCACAACTATTTTGGCTTTGATATTAACCCTGATCTTGTAAAAGCCACAAAGATGAACATGGTCATGAACAATGACGGCAGCGGTAATATATTACAGACCAACTCTCTCCTGCCTCCTCACGAATGGACTGATGAATTCCGTACTAAGCTGGCAGAGGCTCTTGGTGTTGAAAAATCAAGCATACGCAATCATAAGACATTAGAGTTCTTTGATGTTATAGTAACTAATCCGCCATTCGGCAGCAAAATACCCGTTAAGGATAAGAATATCCTTGAGCAGTTTGAGCTTGCTCATATCTGGGAGTGCGACAAGAAAACTAACGTTTGGACTATGACTGACCGTTTGCAGTCATCTGTTCCTCCTGAGATACTCTTTATTGAGCGCTGCACACAGCTTCTTGCTCCCGGTGGTCGTATGGGCATTGTTCTGCCTGACTCTATTCTTGGTTCTCCCGGACTTGGATACATCAGAGAATGGCTTATCCATAATCATCGTATAGTTGCAAGCATAGACCTTCACGCTGACACTTTCCAGCCGAGAAATGGCACTCAGACTTCTGTTCTGTTCCTGCAAAAGAAAACTCAGGAGCAGAAGGATAAGGAAGAAAAAAGCGGAAGTATGGCTGATTACAACATCTTCATGGCTATGGTTGAGAAAATCGGTCATGATAAGAGAGGAACACCTATCTTCAAGCGTGATAAGGAAGGCAACGAAATACTCATTCCTGAGAAGAATAATGTGTATGTGCTTGATGAAACAAGTGCAGGCGACAGAACTGTTGCTCATGAGCGCAAGACAAAGATAGAAGATGATCAGACACCTGATGTTCCTGAGATATTTGCTCAGTGGAAAAAACAGGAGGGATTATCATGGTAGACAATTTAGCCAGAAAACTTGATAATGCCCCGAAGGCTGAAATAGAAATCAGCGAAGCACCCGTAAAATGGTGTTCGGTTTCTCTTGCCGAAATGGTTGAACGTGGTAAAAGACTTGAAGCCAGCGTTTTTGATGTCGAGGCAAGGCAAGCGTGGGATTTAATCAACAATAACAAGTATCCTATCACTTCTCTTGGAGGAGCAAACGGATTAACTACATCTTACACCTGCGGAAGATTCAAACGTATCTGGGTAATGAAATCAGAATACCCGATTTATCAGCCTTCTTCTGTTGTTGATATAAAGCCGACACCAGATGGTTATATTTCTAAGAAAACAAAGGTAGATATTGATTCTCTTAGAGTTCATAAAGGACAGATACTGCTTACTTGTTCAGGGACTATCGAAAAGTATCTCTTGTATCCAAAACGCTTGATAATGCTATATTCAGCCATGACTTGTTAAGGATTGATTGCAAGAATCCTGTTGATGTCGGCTAAATTTACACTTATCTTAAAAGCAAAATCGGAAGTCAGATATTGATAACCAACAAATATGGTGCCGTAATAACACATATTGAGTCGGAACATCTTGATACTGTTCCTATTCCGAACGCTCCTGACACAATCAAAAGCAAGATTAATGATCTGATTATACAGTCTTATGCATTAAGAGACGAATCCAATGCTCTTATTGATCAGGCACAGGCATTACTTGTAAAGGAACTCAATCTGCCGCCTATCAGCGAAATAAAGATAGATACTCTTGATAAAAGCAAAAGCGTTCAGACTTTTAATGTTAAGCTGAGCGAAATGGCAGGCAGAGCTGATGCTTCTTACCATGTGCCTATAGTTGACGCTATTGTTGATATTCTGAAAAAGAATGCAGCAGAAGTTACTACTGTGGAGATGAAAGAATTAGCTCAGATATTATTCTTCCCGGTAGATTTAAGAGAGTATATGTTGAGGAAGGTTATGGTAGAGTTTTCATAGGTGGAAAACAGCTTTATGAACTCGACCCATCGAATAAAAAAATATCTTTCGTTAGTACATCATGGAGATAGAATTGCAAAGCAGTTAGAGCTACATGAAAAGATGACTCTTATTACGTGTAGCGGCACTATTGGAAAAGTTACATTAGTTGGAAAGCAATGGGAAAACTGGACGGCTAATCAGCATATTATTCGTGTTGTACCTGCAAACAATGATGTTGCTGGCTATATTTCTATATTCTTATCATCAGATTACGGTTATGAGCTTATTAAGCGCTTTACTTATGGCTCGGTTGTGGACGAAATCGATGATAATCATGTACGTCAGATACAAATACCTATCTTGAAAAAAATCAAGATATTCAGAAGCAGATCAATGATCTTGCCCTGCAAGCAAATGAAAAACGTTATCAGGCTTATCTGCTTGAACAGGAAGCGTTGAAGGTGCTGGATGAGGAAGTTATTTATGCGGAGTGAGGGATGCTGAATGGCAGGATATAAAGAATGGATCGAAAATGCCGAAGTCAAAATCGACTATTTCTCAGCATTTCTCAAAGCATGGATAGCTTTTAATGCGTGGTATAATGAAGAAATACATGAAAAGACGGATCAACAATGCATAGAAAAAATCTGTGACGATAGTCGTTTCAAATCATATATAACTAATCTTCTGGCAGCTGAAGATAATGAAGCAGTTTCGTTTAAAAATAACTTAGCAAAACTTCATGAAGTTCTTAATAGTTCACCAATAAAAAGCCAAGAATACTTAGGTGTAAAACAAGATATATCTTTTTCTAAAGTTCTGACCAAGAATAAAAATTCTGATCACCACTTTGAATATAGAAGTATTAAATATAAATGCAATAAAAGCCATGGTAAACTGACAACTGTTGTTTTAAATACTAAATCAGGTGTAGAATTATTAAGATATGAACAAGACGAATAGGATATTGATGCATTAAAACAACAAACAGATTATTTCACTCTAACTCTGGAGAGAAAGACTAAATGCGCAGAATGCTATAACGAGATGATTCCGTATAAAAAATCAAGTGTTCTCAGCTCTACAGAGAGTGAAAAACTCGGTACTAAAATTGGAACTTATCTATTTATAAAAGATTATGATAAAATTGCAGAAGCAATAATTAAAATCCTGTATATGCTTCGTTGCTGTTTAGCTCATGGCGATATTTCTCCGGATAGAAAAACGAGCGATGTATACAGATATGCGTATGAAGTATTGTTAACACCTTTATTAAAGCTGAAATAAGGAGCTATGATTATGCCGATTCCTCATAAATACATAAATACTCCTAATGATGCATATGAAGCAGAAACAAGCTATTATTTGCATTTTCAGTTGGTTAGTGCTTTAATTTCACTTGATCATATCTATAATTGCAAATATTCTGACAGCGACTTGTTTGAAAGTAAGGCACAGTATTATCATTATTATACAGACCATTTACTATATTCTCTCGGACAGATAGTTGAACGTTTCAGAGAAAGCAATAACCCAAACAGCACAAATGACTACTTCGTAAGACGATCTGCTAATCGCATTAATTATGGATTTGATAAGAATAACTACCCTATTTTGAGCAATAAAGCATTCAGAAACACTATTGAACATATTGACGAGCATAATATCGAAGTGATAAAAAAGCATGATACTGTTGGTGGTTTCAATACAATTGATGAGAATACTCCTGAAGAAAGGAAAGATACTCTGCGAAATAAAAGGAATAATCATACTTACACACTGGATTTATTATTAAAGCGATTGTATATCGAGAGAGAGGATACTCCTTTGACGATGAATCTTGATGATTTAAAAAATGAACTGCTTGACTTAAAGAAAAAAGTAGACAGCTTTTGGGGTTTTTAGCATTATAAGATAACGGCTGCACCCGAAGGCACAGCCGTCTAATCTCAAATATATACCATACACCCAAACACCGCTTCTCTCGCCATATAGACAAAGCAGTTCTCTAAACAGAGCATCTTCTCAGCATCACCGCTGAGAACTGCCTTCTGATAGCAACTGTCAGTCTGCTTCCAAAGCTCCACCTGACGGGAGATAGCTTCACTGACTTTCAGTTCCATATCATCGAGGTACTGCACGATCTTACCCTCGCTGACGAGCCTACGAAGCCTGTCAGGACAATGGCTGTCAGAGAAATGAAGATGATACCTGATGAAGTCAGTACGGTATGTTTTTCTTTCCTCGGTCTGAGTGTCAGCATTGAAGTGAGTGACGGTCAGTGTGTTGGTGTCCAGTCTCCACAGCGGAACGTATTTCTTTTTCAGTGGACTATATGCGGTCTGTTCGCTCTTGTATCTGCTCATAACTCACACCTCCTCATTTCCGCTGAAATAAGACAGCAGGCTTTCCTTGTTGACGAGATACTTGCCACGGACACCCTCACCCGTTCGGAACGCTTTGATCTTGCCTTGTGCTATCAGCATACGGATAGAATGCTCGGAGATACCTTCGATCAGCGCGGTACACTCCTTGATAGTCAGCATTCTGACCGACTGTGCAGGAGCTTTGACAGGCTTTGATGATGTTGCAGGCTGTTCCTGCACTTCTTCCTCGGCGGTCAGTTGAAGCAAGAGGTTAATGATTGTGTTTACGATCTCACGTTTTTCTGCTATTGTCATAATGATCTTCCTTTCGTGGGCGGAGTTCTCAAAGGCTCTCACCACAGTTCTCAAATTTAGTACAGAGATATGCAATAGCGTGGTCAATTAAGGTCAAGTAGTGGTCAACTAAGTTACAAGAGAGCGGCAGAGACTTTGAAATCCAGCAGAACCGCAGTTCTTGTAACTCAATCCAAACGCCGTATTTACGGCACTTTTTGAAGAAAAGGATAATTTAAGTGAAGATGCCTGAATACCAGTTCTGGGTTAGCCGAACATTCGGGGTAAACTCAAAGAGATAATTTCAAATTATTGCATATCAAAGATCGCTCTGTTTTTGGCAGAGCGATTTTATATTTATGCGCTATTGCATTTTCCCATAATTTATGCTAAAATAATAATAAAGGAGCGATGCAAATGACAAGATCAATCTACCCCGTACTTGCACGGCAAACGACTCTTCCCTTCTACCTCGCGGGTATCGGCATTTCCGACCCCGAATATCACGCCGTTCGCGAGAATGGGCTTACGTCACACCAATTTCTTTTTACCGAAAAAGGCAAAGGCTTGCTTAAAATCGGAGGAGAAACTTACGCGCAACAACGCGGCAGTGCTTTTTATCTTGCGCCAAAAACTGCGCATGAGTATTATCCCTCAGACGATGAATGGTGCACGCGCTGGCTGGTTTTTCGCGGAAAATATGCAGACCAGCTTATGCTCGAAATGGGATTTTCAAGTTTCAACAAAACAAACGAACTTGATATGCCGAGATCTATAAATATGTTCAATCGTCTTTATTCATGCGCTGAAAACCCTATAAATCAAGGTGAAAATGCTTCTGCATTGCTGTACGAGATCATCATGGCAATGCGCACGGCTATGCTGTCAGGCGACAAAAGTACGACAGATCTAGGCGACATAACTTCACGCGCCATAATGTATATTGAGCAAAATTATGCAGAAGATATTCAAGTTGAAAAGCTAGCACAGCTTTCGGGAGTGTCGGTGCAGCACTTCTGCCGCGTGTTCAAAATGCGCACGTCTATGCGTCCGCTCGAGTACATTGCCAACCGTCGCATTGCCGCCGCAAAATCGCTGCTGATAAACACCTCGCTTGAGATCGCCGAGATAGGCAGACAGGTAGGCTACCCCGATCGAAATTATTTCAGCATAGTTTTTCGCCGAATAGAGGGCATATCTCCGCGTGATTATCGGCGCGCCAAAGGCAGCGCAATGCTTTAATGCTAAAATAATAATAATATGCAAAAATTTCAGCTTGACCAGTCCGCACGCGAGGTGTATAATTAAGAAAAACGGAGGTCATTATGCAGGAAAGAAATGTTTTTATAGACGCTGCCGACGCCGATATGCGCGAAAATATGCGCTGGCGCGGCGCAGGAATGGTCAGCGCGAACAACTCATCGCGGCTGATGCTCGACTACAAAGCGCAGTCCCCCGATTCATATTGGAAGATCATGGAGTTGACGTTCGGCAAAAGCGGCTTGTGTGTGAGCCATTTAAAGGTCGAAATGGGCAGCGATGTTAATTCGTCATCGGGTACCGAGCCTTGCGTTATGCGATCAGCCGAGGAAAAGCCTGACATTACGCGCGGTGCAGGCTTTCAACTAGCCGCCGATGCGAAAAAAATCAACCCTGATCTTACGCTGGATATGCTTTGGTGGAGCGAGCCACGTTGGGTCAGCGATTCCGAAAACGTTTTCAAAGCACGTTATGAGTGGTATAAGCGCACGCTGATCGCGGCTTACGAGACTTACGGGCTTAAATTTGACTATGTTAGCGCTGTACAAAACGAGCGCGGCGCGGATCTTGAGTGGGTGAAGTACCTAGCAGCGAGGCTGCGTGGCGAAAAAAATTGCCCCTACGACTTTTCAAAGATCAAAATAGTCGGCGGTGAAGAGGTCTGCACTTGGAATTTTGCTGACAATATGCTTCAAGACAGTGAACTTATGGAAGCAATTGACGTTATTGGCAGCCATTATACAAGCCGGTCAACGGAAAATGCGCAGGTAATTGCCAACGAAAAAGGTAAAGAACTTTGGTTCAGCGAAGCCAGCTCGCCTATGGCGTATGCTGAGGGCGTGAGGCGCTTTAACAAATCGGGGCTGAGCGGTATAAACGGCGCGCTCGACATCGCAAACCGCGTTATCGCGATGTATCCGCAGGGTAAAATGACCCTGCACGAGTATCAGCCCGTCATTTCCGCCTATTATGATGGTGTTTGTTATTGCCATAAGTCGCTTGTTACAGCATATAAACCATGGAATGGTAATTTTATTCTTGAAAATGGGTTTTATACAGCACTGCATTTTTCACAATTTATTCCTAAAGGATGGAGATTTATCAAAAATGCTTGCTTCTGTGACGGAATTGCAGGCGGCGACGGTCATGCTATGGTCGATGCAAAATTCAGTTATCTGACCACCGTAAGCCCAAATTTCAAAGATTATTCAATCGTTATAACCAATACTTTACAGCAACCGATCAAGTATACTTTTACAGTAAATGGAATAAACATAGAAAATAAGCCCCTGAACGTCTGGGAAACTCGCGGAGAAAGCGATATGTCTAAGTCGTTTGACAGCAATTTTTTAAAAAGTAAGGGGATTATATCCATATTAACCAATGATAAATTGACTAAGCTTGATATAACGATACAGCCGATGTCTATTGTCACGATCTCAACGCTTGAGCCGAAGTTCACTAAGCCTGTTCAAAATTCGTCAAATGATATTTTTGCACTGCCTTATCGAGATGATTTTCGTTATTCTGACAAGCCTGCCAATTTTCTGCATGACCGTGGCGGTGCTCCACTCTATACGACCGACCAAGGCGGCGCATTTGAAGTCGAAAACGGCGCTCTTGTTCAGCAGATCACGCAGGAAATGCGCGCGAATGAGTGGGGCTACACCCCCGAGCCGACCACAACTCTCGGCGACGACCGCTGGATCGACTATTCCGTTTCGGCAGACGTGGAATTTGCATCGTCAGACGCGCCAGAGAGCAACTACGTCGGCATCGGACTGCGCCACATTCTTGCCTGCGACGCAATGAGCGGATATTCTCTTCGGCTTTACGAATCGAAAAATTGGAAATTGATGTATGACGACAGCATAATTGCGAGTGGATTCGTTTCCAGTTTTGGCAGACTTAATCTGTTAATTCAGCATGATTTATTGCGAGCATATGTCGGAAATCAGTTGGTAATTGAATACAGAGTTCCCAGTTCGTTTTCGATTGCAAGTGCAGGACGTGCAGCTTTGTATAGTTCATATAACAAAAATTCATTCAAAAGCCTTTCAATTGAACCGCTTGGATCTGACGATGCTTACACTTATGCCGAGCGTTTTGACGATACCGATATGCGATTTGAATACTTTGGCAACTGGGAGCACGAACTAATGAGCAGTTTCAAAAATTACAAGCGTACGCTTTCCAAGGGCACTGTTGGAGATAGCCTTATCTTCAGATTTACAGGCAGTGGCTTTGGAATAATGGGAGCGCAAATCGGAACGTCACAAGTAGAAATGACCATTGACGACGGTGAGCAAATGCTTATAACTCCTGCAAAATCGAAGGAAAGAGCTATTACCTGCCGAGCGTTTGATCTATCGGAAGGCGAGCACACTGTTGCGATAAAAGTTATCTCAGGTGACTTTTATGTTGACGGTGCAGAGGTATACCAATAAGTGTTTCATATATTTGCATTAGCGGCACGCCGTCTAACGGTTGCACGTTCGTAAAGCCGGCATACCGCAATACTTGCATGAACCGCGCTGCAAATGTCGCAATAATATCCCTTATCTTCTCCGTTCAAATATTCATCTATTACCTTCTCCAATGCTTGATATTTATTATGTTTATTGACCGCACTCATCAGTTTAGAACAGTTATCAATAAAATACTTTTGCAGGCGCAATTCATATCCAATATGTTCTCTGATATTTCCAATTTTGCCATCAGAGTGTACTGTACAACAGAAATCGCAGACGTAGTGCGCCATCTCGCCAAGCTGAAAAAGCGCCAAAAATGTGCTTTTATTTTCCAGCCTCATCAGCCGCCGAAAGACATATTTTGCCGAACTTTGGTAAAAATGCGGATGCAAAAACTGCGTTGGCAGCAGGTCTGGCGCGGCTGCTCCCAGTGAGAATACCAGCTGCTCTGCTGAATTAAGTCCCGCACGAATTGCCGCAATCTTTGCGATGAGAAAATGTGTCTTTGTTTTCATGAATTGCCTCCCGATGATCGTGATGATTTCAGTTATCTGTACTTATTATATCCTGAAAATTGTAAATAATTCTCGTTATAATTTTGTACATATATTTAAGTCGAGCTTATTTGCCCAAAAATCATCAGCCATTTACCGCACAATTACATCGATTTTTCATATTTTATAATTTCACTTCAGCATTATCAGTAGCATCTCTCGTTGTTCAATACACTCATGCATGTTCCACCTAGAGTTTTCATTTATAGGATTAAATGGTCTGTTCATTCCAGCTGAAATAATTGTCGGAATCGCTTCATTGCCAGGCATGGCATTTTAAGGTAAAACAAATATTTGCATACCCCCCGTAGGCGCGTGATTTACGGGGGTTTAATTTTAGTATTAAATTGTCAAAATCCACCTCTTTGCCGCTTTCATGATTTTTTTCTACATTAACAAATAACCCCCGCTCAAAAACGTTCAAGCAGGGGTTTCAAAGAGAGCTGATAGTCGGACTCGAACCGACGACCATGGGCTGTCATTAAGCGACAATATAATATTTTTTATCAAGCCGCTTTTGTGCCTGCCTTACCCGAATCCAGTTTGCCTACGAACCTGTAGAAAATCTCAATCTGCTGAAATACATGACCGTCAGCCGTTTTCTCCTTGTGATGCACAACAATCTTGTCGATAAGCTCGTTTAGAATCGCTGCGTCAAGCTTGTCGATTATCGTGTACCTGCTTATCACATTTATGAACTTGTCCGCCGAGTCGGTCTGACGTTCAAGCTCTTCAAGCCTTGATTTTAGCTGAGGTAATGCCTTTCTTATCTCCTCCTGCTCATCTTCATAGCCTCCGGACATAGCCTCGTACCTGACATCGCTGATTTTCCCCAGTACATTGTCCTCATAAAGCTTGCAGATTATCTTGTCAAGCTCCTCGCAGCGCTTGACTTTTTTATCGTATTCAGACTGTATATTCGCCGCCTCTTTTTTGTGAAACCGCTATATATTTACTGCTGAGCATATCTCTGAATTGCTTTTGTTATTCCTGTAGCTGAACAAATTCCGCTGAATATCAATAAGCACTAGATTGTAGATCGTGTCAAAGGTAATGTAGTGGGACGCGCAGTATTCTTTTCCGTGAGTCTTGTACATCCAGCAAGAATATGCTCCGTGGTAACTGCCGTCCTTGTGCTTTTTTTTCTGAGAATAGGTGAGTGCTTGACCGCAGTCTGAGCAGTAAAGAAGTCCCGCAAACATCTGAATTTCTCCTGTTTTAGCAGGACGGTGTTTAGAGTTTAAAATCTTATGAACCGTATTCCATAATTCCTGCGTGATAATTGGCTCGTGGCAATTTTCCGCAACGATCCAGTCCTATTTCGGATTGCTGACTTTCTCCTTGCTTTTCATGGATTTATTTCGCTTTTTGCCGTAAACCAACTTTCCGAGATACACCTCATTATTCAGTATTGCCCTTATGGAAGTGACGTGCCAGTCAAATTCCTTGCGCCAATAGTCCGACTTAAAGTAATCGGGATTGTTTAGATTGAAATATGCAATAGGCGTCAGCACCTTTTCTTCACGAAAAATCTTAGTCATTTTGTTGTAGCCGATACCTTCCGAAGCAAGCCTGAAAATTCTGCGGACTACCTCTGCGGCAGGTTCCTCAACAATCAGATGGTGTCGGTCGTCAGGGTCTGTCTTGTAACCGAATGGTGCCTTTGAACCTATGAACTGTCCTGCTTTTGCCTTCGCTTTTTTCGCCGCTTTTGTCTTTTTTGAAACGTCACGGGCGTACATTTCGTTCACCACATTTTTGATAGGGAAGAACAGATCGTCACCGTTTGTAAGGGAATCATAGTTATCGTCTGCGGCAATAAAACGAATATTGCGCTCCGTAAATCGCTGAACATACATACCTGTTTCAACGTAATTACGTCCAAATCGTGAGAGGTCTTTAACGATAACAAGATCAATTTTGCCCTCGTCGATGTCCGAAAGCATTTTTTGAAATGACGGTCTGTCAAAATTTGTTCCGCTGCAGCCGTCGTCGCAGTAGAAATTGTAGTTTGTGATTTTATGGTCTTTGCAGTACTGCTCAAGCAAAATCTTCTGAGTTTCGATCGATACACTTCCGCCGTAGTTTCCGTCATCGACCGAAAGTCTGCAATAGAGCGCCGCATTGTATCGCTGCTGCTTTTTCATAATAACTCCTTTCCCGGCGGCGGATTTAATAAGCTTCTGCGGTATTTTCCGCAACAAAAGTATATCACAACGATCTCCGAAAAGCCAGTAAAATCCGATGTCCGTAAAAACATTTGTTGAATGTTACTAAGTCCGTTTGATAAATTTTCACATTGTAACTAAGGAGCAATTACTCACACGCTTTATTCCCTCTTTAAACTCGTCAACGACCTCTCCGACCTGCTCACCCGACTCAAGCTTTCGCAGCATCAGTCCGCTTAGGCTGTCGGCGGCATTTGTTTTACCCTCGAACGCCGACCACACTCGGTATGTCACGCCGTTGATGTAGTGGTCGGTGTACTCCGCTGACTGCACTTTGGGATCGCTCTCGCACAGAGCCTTGTCAAGATTGTATTCTCGTTTGTAAACTTTACCGATGTTCTTTTTTTGCATTCAATTATCGTCCTCCTTGATGTCATTCGGGTTGTTTTGCTTGTGATTTTCTGTCCGATCATTTTAAACAGTCCTTTCATGTAAATTTTTGTTCGTCTTGAAACATTACACCGCCTGAGTAAGATCAAATTCAAGCTGCTCATCAAAACAAAAAACTCGTACACATTTCAGTTTCACGATTTGGCGAAAGAATACAACTATCCCGTTGCTTTACATCGTGCCTGATAATATGTACGAGCTTAACGCTCTGAGTTTAAATATTTTATGTAAGTGATAGGCACACTATTTGATTTTCATTTTATGTCGAACGCTGTCGTTCTGTTTTTTAGTATATCATTTTAGAAAGTTTTTGTCAAGTACGGCGATACTTAATTTATATTCTGACTGACTCCTGCAACAACCCCTGTAAGCACGCCGATGTACCACACTTTTTCTCGTTTGCGACCCCTTTAGCCGACCGATTTATCATTTACGACCCCATGAGGCGACCGCTGAAAATATGCACAAGACCTACTCTGAAACGGCGTAATTTCGGTGCTTTTGCGGTCAGCTTTGCTGTCCGCTGTGAGGGTCATGGCGGCTTCAGACGCCATGACTTTAACCTGCAATGAAATATTTCACTTTCATCGTCATGCGGCAAATCGAAATTTGTGCATAACCAACATATCCGGTTTCCGATGTGCTTTTTAACTGATTTCCGAACTTCTCGTTTATCACCTCGTAAACCGCTCACAAATCGCTTGTGTCGGGTTTTCAGTTGCTTTTGCTAAACTTACCCGACGGAACAGTTACGCCCACACGTTGCTCACGTTCGCCGATTTTGGTTGACAGTAACTTTGAAATGTTGACAGTAAAAATACGTTTCAATTTTTACCGTCACACCTTGAAAAGCAAGGTTTTACAAGTGTTTTCAGACTTTTTGAACCAGCCTGTTGACAGTAACTCCGCTGCCGTTTTTACTGTCACTACTGTCACGCTCTGATAGCTTTTCCTACTTGAAAAGTTCATTCTCATAACAGAAGAATGAAAAATAACAATCGGATTGTTTTTTCTGATGCTCCGTTTCGTTACGCACCTAACGACCTCTTTTCTGAGTAGCGAGTATGCATACATTCTTTCTTCTGCTATATTTATATTACTTGGTATGTTATCTTCAAGGTATCTCTCTGTGATACGGAGGGTATCGCAATTATTACAGTCAAGCAAAAAAACTGTACATATTTTCAGTTTCAAGATTTACGCAAGAGGATACACTCATCACTCTGCTATGTAATTGTGCCTTAAATATGTACGGGTTCTAAACTTTAAAAGTGTTTGCTTAATGTATGTAAGTGTTATTTCAATTTAATATTATATCAATTGAGTGTTTGTTTGTAAAACGAGTATGCAATTTTTAGCCGTAATGCAATCATCAAATAAGATATTATTTGCATTTTTTCAATTACATATTTGAGAAAAGGCCGTTGCACAGATTTTTAGTCTGTACAACGGTCAATTAAAATAACTTACATTATGCTGATAGTATTCAATAGATTCCCTGAATTATCATCAAATACAAAAACATAATCACCGCAGGATTCAAATGTGTAGCAACCATGAGAATTGATTTCATCTGCATCAATAGATTTATAATTCTCCCAATTCTTAATATCATAGAATAAATATTTTCCTTTATAGAAAGATACTGCTTTTTTATTACTAAGATAAATTATCTTTTCTCCTGAGCGGGTTTTGATAATCTTCTCGGAATCAGTTTTTAAATCAATAAGAGTAATTTGATCATACTTATGAAATTGAAGCGGGTAGTTGTTATAGAGTCCATAATCTCTAACAGAATAATTATCATATAGTATGCATAAATCCATCAACACTGATTTTTTATCATAGGAACTGCTGAATGTAATCAATGAATCCTCAGTTAAGGAAAAATGTCGGATATCTGTTTTAGGTGTATTATACTCTTTTCCGTTATATAAATTCTTAAAAATCGTACCGTTGTGTGCTTTGTATTCCATACAAGCATTTCCTGTATCTCCGACAATATAGTTATAACCACCTAGATTTATGATTTGCTTATCATCAACAACGATTGAGCCCGAAAAAGTGTCCTTGTCAAGTTCAATAGGATATGCAATAATCATTTTTATGCCACCATTTGATGCAGTTTTGACACTGCCTATTTCAGCATCACCTATGGATCTCCATTCGTTGTCACCAATTAGTTCTTTAATGCTCATGTTACCAAGTGTTATTGGGTCAAGAAGTAAATAAGATCCTAACATTCCGCAAAAGACACAATCATCTGTAGCAAATATCCCACTGATACGACCATAAATACGATCATTTGTATCGCTGCTTATACTTTTCAGTAATTTGCCATCAGAATTAAATTGAAAATCGATTCATCATCCGCTGCAAATATGTAGTCGCTATTACAGGTTATATATTTAAACTCTCTATCATCGTAAAAAATCTCACTTTTATTTCCATCTGCAACAGAACATATAAAGTTATTACTGTCTAAATAATAGTAAGTTGAAGATGAATTAAAACATACTCGTGAATTTGTTATTACATCACTATTGCAATTAACGACATTAATAGTAGGGCCTTTGACTAAATTTAAAACGATAACAAAAGCACAAAACAATAAAGCGATAGCAAGAAATATAAATATGATTTTTTTTTTTTTCTTTTCTTTAGTACCATATCCCAATCACCAGAGTGCTGAATAATGGATCTGAACTTGAAAACATATCTTCAATAGAAGCGTAGCTCGTTTCAGGCTCAGTCCAACTATTATAGCAATTATAAATTACAATATTACTTGATCCTTTTTCAATGTATACTGTATGAACCCCATACTTTAAGTCAATACCACCATTGTTATAATTCCAAGCAGAGAAAATAACTCTTCCATTTTTATCAAGTTTTTCTTGGATTTTCTTCAAATTTTCTTTTTTGAGATGAATCGGTCTTAAACGGATTGATGTATATGATGCTATCCGTGTATCCAGGAGATAAAGAATATGATTCTAAGCAGTCAGGTATTCTTTCTGGTTTTGATCCGCTTTTACCATCAGCCAATGGACCTGTTATTTGAATTGCATTCATTTCGAATTCGGCTGTGAGTTTGCATAAATCTACATTTATTCCCTGCCTTGCCATAGCATTGTATGTTGCCAATACTTCGCAACCGACCCCATCAAAAGTAGTGTCTCCAAATTTTAATTTACTGAAATTTCCTTGTCCGTTAATACATCCTGTTTTGGAATACGAGGAACTTATCGAACTATACCTAGAATCATTCTTTAATATATTAGGCAATTTTGTTGAATTCTTTGCATAATTCTTCATAGCTCTATCATTGGCAGAATAAGACATATAAGTCCAACCAACATATTGCATATAAGCATCACCAAATCTGGTCCAATCTGCTATAGCACAAGTCATAAGTCTTGTGTTACTTATTCTATCTGTTGATACTGAGATTTGATCATTTTTATAGCTTAAATATAATGGCTGCCCTACAGTATCATTATTTTCATAATATAAAACCTTTGATCGTATTACAAGACCATTTTCACCAAGCAATCCGTTTGCTCCATTATTATAAGGCAGTACTTCCCATAATTGCCCCTGTAAGTTTAAATCATTGCCCATATATACAGAATAACTACCATCGTCATTTGCGTTCAACGTTAATACTAGATGTTCATTATTCAATGCGTGAATTTTATAACCGACATCGCACCATTCAAACTTGAATTTCTGATTATCATTGCCTGTATAATTATACATTATCAAAGACGTCCCCGGAATAGTAGAGTTACCTTCTACATCCATATAGTATTCTGGGTAAATACCTGTCATTTTAGCAAGATAGTATATCTCTCCATCAAGGAAATCATACTTATCCCCCAAAATTTCCGGCTTATCCATAGGATCAGGATCTTCAATATCAGAATAACCATCGTCATCTGAATCGTCATTACTTTCAGGATTAGAATTCATTATAAAATAATAACCTGCAGTTTCTTCTTGTTCTTTGTGATCCCTTATAACAGTCTTATAAACCGGCACAGGCTCAATTTCGATACCGTCTTCTAATCCGTCATTGTCAGTATCGGGCAAATCGTATCTGGTGTGAACTATCTGTCCATTCTGAACTCGTATACCGGCTAATTCAAATACATCATATAAACCATCGTCATCAGTATCTTCTGTATCAAAGAAGGTGTCAAGAGCGATTTCTGAATAAATATCCGCTAAATCATTAGTTGTAATGGCTTTGTAAAATTCGCCGTGTGTCATATTTGCCATATGTTCAAGAATTCTATCGTCAGAACCGTTGCCAAAGCCAATAGTGTAAATTGGAATTCCCAAATTATCTGCGGTTTTTAAATATGAATCAGAAACACTACATCCACCATCAGACATAAATATAATCATTTTTTTAGGAGCACCGGTCTGTGTCTTTAGTAAACGTATTGATTCATTTATTGATGCGTCAAAATTATTGCCTCCAGTAGAATAAATCTTATTCAGCGAGTTTAATAATGTATTTTTTGATTTACAGAAGTAAAATTACAAAGTATCTGAGGTCTGCTATCTTCAGCTATAATAGCTACATTATCCTTATTTCTTAGAACATTGATAAACGATTCAGCAGCTTTCTTTCTGCCTGCTTCATAGGGATCATTATATTGCATACTACCTGAACACTCAATAACCAATACTATGCTTAATCCACTTGGAGCATAGTCATAATAACTTGGATACAATTCAGTAGACCACGCTTTATACCATTCTTCCCTATTAACAATCATATATTTGCTAAAGTGAGTAGTTTCAACGGTAACTGTACTGTTAGCTTCATCAAGAATAGTTTCTAATTCTACAAAATTATCATTTTCTTTATCATACCACAAAAACAGCAGATTGTCAAATGCCGTATCACCTAGCTTAGACTTATCGATCACATAAGTAAGCGTAGCCTTATCAAACTGCGAAGTCGTTTCAATCTCAAAAGGCTCTCCGACCAGCCCCACAACATCAGAGCAAAGTATATCCTTGTTCATAATACTCTCAACACTTGTTGTCTTTTGAAGATTTCCCGTACCCTCCATAGATACACGGACTTCGGTAACGGCGCAATCCTCGTTCTCTACCTCGTGGATAAAGGTCTGCAAACGCTTTTCATTGCCGTCAGGAATACCATTTCTGTTGGTATCCTCGTTGTAAGGCTCTGTACCCTGCTCGTATTCCTGAAGATTTGTTAAACCGTCTTCGTCAAAATCCTCATCACAGTCAAGTACGCCGTTATCATCGGTATCGGGTTTTGTGGGATCTGTTCCAAGAGTTAATGCCTCATACCCGTCGGGAAGATTATCTCCGTCCGTATCGGGATTGTAAGGATCTGAGCCTACTTCCTTTTCGATAAGGTTAGGCAGACCGTCATCGTCCGTATCGGCAAGATACTGCCAGTCGTCCATTGTCCAACTGAGTTCTTCGGATTCTGTACCGACAAGCTCTGCCCACGAGCTGCTGTAGTTAATATTCGCTCCGTATCCGTCGATAACAACATTCTGCGCAATAATAAGTCCGTCCATATTAAAATTGTCGCAGTTGATAGTTACAGTTCCGAACGGAGCATAGATCAGTCCGTTTACCGAAGCCTGACTGTTTGAGATGTCAATATCACCGAATTTTGAATAGATAACCGTGTTGTTGCCGTTGAGATTTCCGCCGGAAAGATCAACGTCTGAAACTGCTCCCACAGCGTTATTCAAGCTGATATTGCCGTCCAGGCTCAGTCTGCCCGTTACATAGATCGGATCATTTATATTCAAATTCATATCGGAATATGTGAAGTCCTCGTCGTATGTATCACAGTTTTCGGTGAAATATTTGTTTGTCAGCTTGGTGTGGATCAATATCATATCCTTGCTGACATCAAATGTATCTTCTGTATTTTCCTCATCAGCAGTATCATCAATTGCAATATCATCGGCATCGGTAACAGTACCGTTGATATTGGGATATTGAGCAGTTGCCGAGAACACACCGTTTGTATATGCGCTGCCGTTAAGTGTAAAATTATCTGTATTGACAGCAATACCTGCGGATTCATCAGCCGCAAAAATCGCATAAGGATACCTAGAGATTTCCTCGGCAGACGCAGGAATGACCGAGGCTAGCTTGCGGTCATAGCTAAAGCCAATGCGCCGGATAACGTTCGTTTCAGCCTTGACTTTGTTTTGAGTTTGAACATATCTTTTCCATCCATATTTCTTTTTTGAAAACACAATAAAACTTATGAGTTAAAATAAGCTTTTTATATTAACAATTATAAAACATTTTAAAGACAAAAGCAACATTATTTAATAAAAAAATAATACAAAAACTAAAAGTTTGTTATATGCTACAAAAATATATAAATTTATTATGCAACGTAACACATACGTTCGACACGTAGCGACATTTAGCGACAAATATAAACAGAAACGATTTATTGATGTTTTCAGATAGACATTTAATTTCTTGAAATAAAAGCAACAACATAATAACCCCCCGCTCAAAAACGTTCAAGCAGGGGTTTCAAAGAGAGCTGATAGTCGGACTCGAACCGACGACCTGCGCATTACGAATGCGCTGCTCTACCAACTGAGCCATATCAGCAAATATAACATTAACATTATTATTTTATCACAAATTTTCTCTCCCGTCAAGTGCTTTAATAGTTTTTTTACATTTGCTCATCGCATTGCCGCTTCCGAGATCGCCGCGAATATCAGCACCGCTAGCGCCGCCGGGCTTATCTGCCCCGAGTACGCCGCCAGCGCGAATATTCCCGCGAAACATACCCACGCCAACGCCCGCCGTGCGCCCTCCTTGAAATACAGCGCCGCCAGTCTGCCGCCGTCGAAATGGGCGAACGGCAGCATATTGAAAGCCCCGAGCGCCGCGTTCACCGCGCAAAATTCCCGCAGACCCGCCATGTGCGAAAGCCACGCCAGAAGAAAATTCACCGCGCACCCCGCCGCCAGTATCGCCCCCTCGCGCCGCCTGCTCAGCAAACCCCACCGCGGCATTATCTTGATACCGCCTGCGTAAAAGCAGACCCGCTCGGGCGGTTGATCGAGCAGACACATCGCCGCGAAATGCCCCGCCTCGTGCAGTATGCACCCAAGCAGCGCCGCGAATATCCCAGCCGAGCTGCCGCCGCCCGCGAAAAATGTGAACATCACCACAGCGAAAAATCCGAAGCAAAAACTTACCCGCACCCCGCCGACTTTCGTTTCCAGCACGCCGCCACCCCCCGTATATCTTATGCCGCCGCCCGCCCGATAATGCAAAAACCGCGCGGCAGATCTCTCCGCCGCACGGCTATGTATCGCTACTGCGCGTTTTCCTTTTTTATCCTGAATATCATCCGCAGCATCGGCGCTAAGAGTCTGGGACTTTTTACAACTACTACCTTCATACGAAATACCTCCCTGTTTTGATGTATTTCATACTATGCGCCCGCGCCGCGTTTTGCTACTCCAGCCTGCTCTGCACTATCAGCAGCAGCCCCTCGGTGAAGCTGATCTCCGCTCGCTCGGCGGTTATCTCGTTCGAGATGCCGATGGGGAAATTTGCGCTGATCTCGCCGTTTTCAAGCGAGTACTTCACGCCCCTCAGCGTCAGTCCGCGCACCTGCGGCGTGTATGCGAAAACCGAAAGCGAATAGCCCTCGCGCCGCGCCACGCTGTATTCCCCCGCGCCCGCGAGCATTATCTCCTCGCCGCAGCTAAGTATGCGTCCGCGCGCGCCCTCGCTGTTTATGAAAGCCAGCACCTGCACGTTCGCGAAAGTGTGGTCAAACCTGCCGCCCATCGCGCCCAGTATCGTGATGTCCCCGCAGCCGCGCCGCAGCGCTTCTCGCACCGCCGCCATCAGGTCGGTGTCGTCCTTCTCGCAGGGATATGTGATGTGCTCGCAGTCATCGGGCACGAAATTCAGCGAGTCGTAGTCACCGACAGCTAAATTCGGCACTGCTCCCAGTTGCTTGCAGTTTTTGTAGCCGCTGTCCGCCGCGATGATGTACGCGCCCCCAAGTTCAAACCCGTCGGGCAAATGCGGCTCGGGTCGTCCACCTGTAAATATTATGCAGCGTTTCATATAAAACGCCTCCGTTCCTTATTTATGCTCCCATTCTTTTAGCTGCTTCGCTTGCTCGTACATTTCCTTGTAGCTTTCGTGCCGCGAAGCCGCTATCTCGCCGCGCTTCACCGCCTCTATCACCGCACACCCCTTTTCAGACGTGTGGCTGCAATCGGGAAAACGGCAGTCGTCGGTGTACTCGGAAAATTCGCGGAAGCAGCCCGCCAGCTTATCCTTGAAGATTATATCGTACCTGTTCGTGTCGAAGCTGGAAAATCCGGGCGTATCTGCGATGTACCCGCCCTCGCCCGTCGGGAAAAGCTCAACGTGGCGCGTAGTGTGCCGGCCTCTGCCCAGTTTGCGGCTTATCTCGCCCGTCGAAAGCTCCAGTTCGGGGAAAATGTTGTTCAGCAGCGAGGATTTTCCCGCCCCTGTGTTGCCCGTAAAGGCGCAGAGCTTGCCGCGTATAAATTCGCGCACCTCGGCGCTGCCCTGCCCCGTGGTGTTGTCCGCAAGGAACACAGGTATGCCCGCCATGCGGTACGGCTCGGCTATCTGCGTGCAGTCGCCCTTATCGGTCTTTGTGATGACCACCGCGGGCTCTATCCCCTTGTACTCGGCTATCGCGATGAATTTGTCGAGCAGCAGGAAGTTCGTGCCCGGCTCTTTCACCGATGTCACAAAAAGCAGCGCGTCGAGGTTCGCCAGCGGCGGACGCACCAGCTCGTTCCTTCGCGGCAGTATTTTTTCAATAACTCCGCCGTCCTCGGTCGAAAATTCCACCACGTCGCCGCACATGGGGCTTACGCCTTTTTTCCTGAAAATGCCTCGCGCTTTACATTCATATACGCCGTCGGAGGCTTCTACTGTGTAGACGCCTCCGATAGCTTTGATTATTGACCCGTTCATGCTTATCAATACTGCTGGTCTGTGTTAGAGTTCGCGTCGGGCTGCGAATCAGCAGGCTGCGTATCGGGAATGCTCTCCTCAGGCAGAGTCGGCGTTGTGGTGGTCTCAGCGGGAGTTATCTCCTTCAGCTTGTCCTCCGCCAGACTGCCGGAAAGCTCTATTGTTTCCTTATCGTAGTCGATGTTGTAGGTCGCGTATCTGATATATCCGTTAGATTCGTTGTTTCTGATATAGATTATCAGCGTTTCGGTCTTTTTGCCCGAGATCTCTATGCTTACAGTTCCGCCCATTACGGTCTCGCCGTTAGAGATGGTCTTCGTGTAAGCCACGCTGCCGTCACGGAATACGTCGATGGTGTACGCGCCGTGCAGTCCGTCGCTCGGCATCGGTATTCTCAGCGTAAGGTCTATCGGGTCGGTCTCGCCGGTGGAAACGTAGATTATTACCTTAGTTCCTCTATCGACGTATGTGCCCTCGGCTTCGCTCTGGTCTACTACCTTGCCCTTGTCGCCGTCGTGCTTCTGCTCCTGTACCTCGTAATCCAGCTTGCTCTCCTTCAGCTTTGCGATAGCCTTAGACTGCGTCATGCCTACTACGTTAGGTACTTTGACCTGTGTTTCAAAAGGACCCTGGCTTACGAATATCTTTACTTCCTTGCCCTCGGGGTACTCAGTTCCCGCCTCAGGCTCGGTCTTTACTACCATTCCCTTGGCAACGTTGTCGTCGTAGATCTCAGTTACTATCGGCGTGAAGCCTGCGCTGGTGATCTCGCTTCGTGCTACCTCGGCGTCCTTGTTTACCATGTTCGGTACGGTGATAAGGCGCTGACCCTTGCTGACAGTTACCTGAAGCGTAAAGCCTTCGCGAACGGTCTTGCCCGTCTGGCTCTGCCACATGATTATGCCTTCCTCGTACTCGTTCGAGTATTCCTCGGTCTTTTCAAATACAAGCTTGTCCTTGTACTCCTGCTCTACCTGTACGATGTTCTGTCCTACGAAGTTCGGTATGGTAACATTTCCCGTGTGGGTAGCTCCGGGGCCGAAGTTCGAGATAGCGTAGTAAGCTATTACCAGCGAAGCGATTATTACGACCGCCACGGTCACGGCGAGCATTATCGGCACTACATAGCTGCGCTTTCTGCCGTCGTCCTCATCGTCATCGTCCTCGTCATCGTAATCTTCGTCATCGTAGTCATCGGGATAATCTTCATAATCGTTCTCGAGATTATCCTGATAGTTGTTATCGTTCTGGTCGATGAGCGGGTCGAAATATCTTGTAGAGCCGCCCACGCCCGCGGTCTGATCCTTATAGCCGAATACTACCGTCGGGTCCATCTTAAATGTATCTATATCGCGTATCATCTCCGCCGCCGACTGGTAACGTCTTGCGGGGTCTTTCTCTATCGCGTGCAAAACTATCTCTTCCAGCGCCTCGGGTATAGAGGGCATAATATCTCTAGGCGGTACGCACTCTTCCTGCATATGCTTGAGGGCTATCGCCACGGGGGTATCTGCGTCGTAAGGCTTCTTGCCCGTCAGCATCTCGTATAGCATTACGCCTACCGAGTAGATGTCGCTGCGCTCGTCGGTCATATCGCCTCTTGCCTGCTCAGGCGAGATGTAGTGTACCGAGCCGACGGTCTTGTCAGAAAGCGTCTTGCCATCTATGCGTGAGAAGCGCGCTATGCCGAAATCCATGACCTTTATAGTGCCGTCCTCAAAGAGCATTATGTTCTGCGGCTTTATGTCGCGGTGAACTATGCCCTTATCGTGCGCGTGCTGAAGAGCGCGGAGTATCTGCGTGATGAAGTGCAGAGCGTCCTTCCAGCGCAGCGCTCCCTGCTGCTCTATAAAGTCCTTTAGGGTTATGCCGTCGATGTATTCCATTACTATGAATTTCACATCGTCCGTCAGCCCTACATCGTATATCTTTACGATGTTCGGGTGCGAAAGTACGGCTATCGCCTTGCTCTCATTTCTGAACCTGCGGAGAAATTCCGCGTTGTGCGAAAATTCATCTTTCAGTATCTTTACAGCTACGGTGCGGTTCTCCACGGTGTCTACCGCTTTGTAGACGTCCGCCATTCCTCCCGAACCTATCTGCTCGGTTATCTCGTAGCGATCATCGAGCTTTGTGCCGATATAATTCATAAATTTCAACTCCTGTTCTTTCTTTCCTTACCAAATTTATCATTAAAGCGCCCGTGCGCTAAGTTTGCTTGATCTTATCAGTTCGCGATGACAGCGGCTGAGATGTTGTCTTTGCCGCCGCAGGCGTTGCAGTAGTCTATCAGGTCTGACACGCCTTTATCCAGATTTTTATTAAACACGCTTTCGTAGATAAGCTGCGGGTGGCAATACGCCGTAAGCCCGTCGGTGCAGAGAAACACCGCGAAATTTCCCGTTTCCTCCACCTCGAAATAATCAGCCTCTACCTTCGGCTCTACGCCTACTGCCCGCGTGATTATATACTTCATTTTGTGGTTCTGCATTTCTTCAAAGGTTATCTCGCCGTGCTTGTAAAGCTCGTTGACGTATGTGTGGTCGTCTGATATTTGGCGAATACCGTCGCCGTCCATCATATACGCCCTGCTGTCGCCCACGTTTACTATATACGCGGTCTTATCCTCTACCAGTACGGCAACGCAGGTAGTGCCCATTCCGTTTTTCTCAATGTCCTCGCAGCTTTTTTCGTAAACTATCGAGTTTGCAGCCTGCACAGCGGTGACCATCAAATTGCGTATGCTGTTAGGCTTCATGCCCTGCTGGTAGCCTTCCGATATGCGCCTGTATATCTGATTGGCAGCAAGATCGCTCGCTACCGAGCCTGAGGCTTCGCCGCCCATTCCGTCGCACACAACGGCGAGAGCTGCGTTTTCCGAAAGAAATCCCGCACATATCTTGTCCTGATTTTCATTTCTCACTCTGCCCATGTCGGAATTGTAAGACAGATACAAAACGGATCACCGTCCTTTATCATTAAGTTTAGTTCATCTCGTATTCTCTTCTAAGCTGACCGCAAGCCGCCTCTATATCAGCGCCCAGCGTGCGCCTTACAGTGGCGTTTATCCCCAGCTCGTTCAGGTATTGCTGAAACCTGTGCGCCGCCTTTCGGTCAGATGTAAAGCTGCGCTCTTTTATCTTGTTCACGGGGATTATATTTACATGACAGACAAAGTCTGAAAGCAGCACCGCGAGCCTTTTCGCGTCCTCGCGCGTGTCGTTGTGCCCGTCTATCAGCGCGTATTCAAAGCTTATCCGCCTGCCCGTTTTTGCGAAGTAGTGCCTGCAAGCCGCCATCAGTTCGTTTATATCCCAGCGGTCGTTTACCGGCATTATCGCGCTGCGCTCGGCGTTGTCAGGCGCGTGCAGCGATATTGAAAGCGTTATGCCCAAGTTAAGCTCGGCAAGCTCATATATCCTCGGCACAATGCCGCAGGTGCTCACCGAAACATGCCTCAGCGACATACCGAAGCCCTGCGGGCATGATAGCAGCTTTAAAAACCGCACCACGTTATCGTAATTATCCATCGGCTCGCCGATGCCCATAAGCACCACGCCCGATATTTTGCGCCCGCTCTCGCGCTGCGCCGTGTATATCTGCCCCAGTATCTCGCCCGCCGTAAGGTCGCGTTTGTAGCCCGCAATGGTCGAGGCGCAGAAGCGGCAGCCCATCTTGCAGCCCACCTGTGTAGACACGCAAATGGTGTTTCCGTAGCTGTATTCCATCAGCACCGATTCTATATGGTTGCCATCATCGAGCCCATATAGATATTTTACAGTATTATCGGTACAAGATTCAAGTGTTTTGCATACAAATAGTGATTTTATACAGAATTTTTCTTCAAGGCGCGCTCTGAGTTGTGCAGATAGATTAGTCATTTTATCAAAGCTATCGACATTTTTGACGTGCAGCCACTCAAATATCTGCTTCGCGCGAAATTTCTTTTCGCCCATCGCCAGTATCTCCGCCTCAAGCTCTTCGGGATAAAGGCTGAGTATGTCTGTCTTCTGCTGCTCCAAGTTAACACCTCTCAAATCATCTTCTCACAAATTTTGCTATAAAGAAGCCGTCTGAATCAAAATAGCTCGGCAGCACGGTAAGTCTGCACTCCCCGCCGAACTGCTTTGCGGCTTCGCCCAGCGGCGCGGGTTCAAACTCGGGATGCTCGCGCAAAAATCTGTCCGCCACCTCGTCGTTCTCCGCGCGCGAAAGCGTGCAGGTCGAGTATTGCAGCACGCCGCCCTGCTTCACATACCCCGCCGAAGTTTCCAGTATCTTGTACTGTACTTCGGGCAGTCGGTCAAATTCCGCGAGGTCTTTGTACTTTATCTCAGGCTTGCGGCGAATAACGCCCAGTCCCGAGCACGGCACGTCGCAAAGCACGCGGTCAGCCATCGGCAAGCTCTCGTTAAAAGCTTTAGCGTCGTTCTCAGCCGCCGTAATGCAGCCCAGCCCGAGCCTTTTCGCGCCGCCCGCTATCAGCCGAACGCGGTTTTTGTGAAGGTCGAAAGCCATAAGCTCGCCCCTGCCGCACATCAGCTCGGCTATCGTGAAACTTTTTCCGCCCGGCGCTGCGCATAGGTCTAGCACCGTTTCGCCCGCCTGCGCGCCAAGCGCTCCGCAGCATATCCTGCTGGAAATATCTTGAACGTGGAAAAGCCCTTTCTTAAAAGCCTCCGCCGATTCGGGCGAAGCGCCCGCTATGTTCACGCAGTCGGCGAAATGCGCGTTCACCTCAGCGCCAAATCCCTCGGCGCGCAGCTCTTCGCAAAGCGCTTCGGGCGTGGTGAGCGTGGTGTTCACCATAGCTGTCACGGGCGGTCTGCCCAGCGAGGTCGCGAGCATCTGCTCAGCCGTCTGTCTGCCATATTCCTGCGCCCACTTTTTCACGAGCGGCAGCGGGCAGGAGTATTCAAAAGCCAGTTTTTCGAGCGGATCTTTTTGCTGCGGCAGCTTTTTATCCGCCCGCAAAAACGCCCTCAGCAGACCGTTTACATAGCCCTTTACCGCGGGGTTGCGGTTTTTCGCCGCCAGCTTTACCGCCTCGTTCACCGCCGCCGATTCGGGCACGGAGTTCATATATAATATCTGGTAAAGCGCCGTTCGCAGTATGTTGCGAACCTCGGGGTTCAGCTTGTCCGCGGGCTTCGCCGAGTAGCTTTTTATTATCTCGTCCAGCGTCAGCCGCCTTTCGAGCGTGCCATAAAACAGCGCGGCGCAAAATTTCTTTCCCTGCGCGTCAAGCTGCGAGCGGCTGAAATGCTCGTCAAGCAGTATGTTTGAATAAGAGCTGCTGCCGTCTATCCTGCAAAGCAGCTTTACCGCTGTTTTTCTGGCGTTTTCCAAGTCGTTTTTCTCCTAACTAATTAAGTTCCTACGGTTCGCTCGTGAGCACAGTTCCCGCCTTTACGGGCTTGCCGTTTAGGTAGTCCTGCGCTTTCATGCGCTTGCCGCCCTCTGCCTGTATCTCGGTAAAGCGGATAACTCCCTCGCCGCAGGCTACGTCAAAGCGTTTGCCGCCTACAAATTCGCCCGCCTGCGCCTGAGTTTTCTCGCGCGAGATGATCTCTGAGCGGTAGACCTTTATGCGCTTGCCGTTTAGGTAGCAGAGCGCGCAGGGCGCGTCCGAAAGTCCGCAAATGTGCTTGTGCACCTCAAAAACGGGCTTGCTGAAATCTATCGGGCACATATCTTTCGTGATGATGTGCGCGTATGTTGCGAGCGAGTCGTCCTGCTTTACGGGTACAGCCGTGCCGTTTTCCAGCGCCGCAAGCGTTTCAAGCAGCATATCAGCGCCCAGCTCGGCAAGTATATCGAACATATCAGCCGAAGTAGCGTTCTCGCCGATGTCTACCGCCTTTTGCAGCAGCATATCGCCCGTATCCAGCCCCTCGGCGAGCTGCATTATCGTAACGCCCGTCTGCGCCTTGCCGTCAAGCACTGAGCGCTGTATAGGCGCTGCGCCGCGGTATTCGGGCAGCAACGAGGCGTGTATGTTTATGCAGCCGTACTTAGGTATATCAAGCACCTCTTTCGGCAGCAGCTTGCCGTACGCTGCTACTACTATGCAGTCGGGCGCGCATTCTTTCAGCACGCTGATGTACTCATCCGCTTCCTTTTTAAGGCTCTGCGGCTGGTAAATGGGCGTGCCGTGCTCCAGCGCAAGCGTCTTTACGGGCGGCGGCACAAGTTTGTAGCCCCTGCCTTTCGGCTTATCGGGCTGGGTAAACACCGCTTTTACGTTGTGCGCGCCGCTTTCATAAAAAGCTTTTCAAGCGCCTTTACCGCAAAGTCGGGCGTGCCCATGAATACTATATCCATATATCGCCAATTCTCCTGTTGAATTATCAGTCGTTCTCAGGCTTCAGCCATTCTTCAACTATGTCTACGAAAAGCTTGCCCTCTAAGTGATCCAGTTCGTGGCATACCGCCTGCGCGAAGAGGTCTTCCGCCTCCATCTCGTACCATTCGCCGTTTCTGTTCTGCGCCTTGAATTTCACGCGCTTCGGGCGGGTGGTCATTCCCCACTGGTTCGGGCATGAAAGGCAGCCCTCCTGCACATACTGCGTTTCGTCAGAGCGCCACGTTATCTCGGGGTTTATCAGCTCGATAACGCCCTCGCCCACGTCTATGACTACTACGCGGCGCAGGTAGCTCACCTGCGGGCCTGCCAGCCCTACGCCGTCCGCCGCGTGCATGGTTTCAGCCATGTCGTCGAGCACCGTGTGCAGCTTTTCGCCGAAGTCGGTAACGGGTCGGCAGACCTTTCTGAGTACGGGGTCGCCGTTTTTAACGATGGTTCTTATTGCCATAAATTTATCCTTTCGCGATTCATGATCCTATATCGCCGTTTATGTCAGCCGAAATGCGCACCTCGCTGAACCTGCGGTCTTTCATGAATCGCACCATGCAGTCAGAGATCAGCGCGTGAAGCTGCTTTGAAACGCGGCATTTTATTATTATCCTGTATCTGTATCTGTTGTTTATCCTGCCCAGCGTGCATTGGGTAGGGCCGAGCACGCGCAGGGGTATCTTTATCTGCTCGTTTACTATCTTGCCGCGCAAAGTCTGCAAGAAGCTGCGCGAGCCTTCTATCGCGCGGCTTTCCATCTCAGATGAAAAATTCACCGCGCATATATCGCAGTACGGGGGAAAAAGCAGCGTTTTTCTCAGCGCCGTTTCCTCCTCGTAAAATTCGTCGTAATCCTGCTGCGCCGCTAGGTTTATAACGTAGTGGTCGGGCACGAATGTCTGTATGAAAGCCCTGCCGGGTTTGTCGCCCCTGCCGGAGCGCCCCGCCACCTGCGTTATCAGCGAAAAAGTGCGCTCGTAGCTGCGGAAGTCGCCCGTGAAAAGCGCTTTGTCGATGGAGATTATCCCCACCAGCGTCACATTCGGGAAATTCAGCCCCTTGGCTATCATCTGTGTGCCGAGCATTATGTCGTACTCGCCGCGCTCGAAAGCCGAAAAGCTCTCTTCATACGCCCCGCGCGTGAACGTTGTATCCGCGTCCATTCTCAGCAAGCGCGCCTGCGGGAAAAGTTTTCCCAGCTCGTCCTCTACTTTCTGCGTGCCCACGCCGCTCTGCCGCAGCTTTTTCGCTTCCGCAGGCTGGGCATTTCGTCGGCTGAGCCATCGAAAATCCGCAGTAGTGGCACATCAGCCTGCCGTTTTTCTTGTGAAAAGTCAGCGGCAAACCGCAGTTCGGGCAGCTTACAGGCTCGCGGCACTCGGCGCATGACATATACGTCGTGTACCCCCTGCGGTTGAGCAAAAGTATAGCCTGTTCGCCCTTTGCGAGCGTTTCGCTAACAGCTTCGGCAAGCTTTCGGCTGAAAATGCTGCCGTTGCCCGCCGCCGCCTCGCTCTGCATATCTATTATCTCCACCTCGGGCAAGACCGCGTCAGCGTAGCGGTGGCGCATCTCAAAGAGGTGGAACCTGCCCGTTTTCGCGTAGTAAAAGCTCTCGATAGAGGGCGTTGCCGAAGCCATCAGCAGCACGCAGCCGTGGTGGCCGCAGCGCTGTATAGCCGCGTCGCGGGCGTGGTATCTGGGCGATTGGTCTGATTTGTAAGTCCGCTCGCCCTCTTCGTCCATTATTATCAAGCCGATGTTTTCCAGCGGGGCGAAAACCGCGCTGCGCGTGCCTATGACTATCTTCGCCTTTCCGCCGCGTATGCGTTTAAATTCGTCCGCGCGCTGCCCCAGCGAGAGCGAGGAATGCAGAAGCGCTATCTCATCGCCGAAGTACAGCTTGAATTTCTTCACCATCTGCGGCGTTAGCGATATTTCGGGCACCATCATCAGCGCCGTCCTGCCGCTTTTCAGTACGCTGTCTATCAGGCGGAAAAATACCGAAGTCTTTCCGCTTCCCGTAACGCCGTAAAGCAGCGCGCCCGCGGGCTTTCGCGCGTTCACGAGCTGCATTATGCCCTCGTAAGCGGCGGTCTGCTCGGCGTTCAGCTGTATCTCGGTCGGGTCGCGGCGTTCACCTGCGTCGGCAGTCGCCTTGCGCATTACCTCCGTCTTGTAAACGGTTATCGCGCCCTTTTCCCCCAGCCTTTTCAGCACGGCTTTCGTGCAGCCCGTCATGTAGCAGACTTCCTCGGCAGATGCGCTGCCAAGCTCTTTCAGCAGCTTTACCACCGCACTCTGCTTCGCGCTGAGCTTTTCGTTCGCGCCGCCTGCGAGCATACTCTCGCTCAGCCGCACCATCTGCTCGGTTTCGTCGCCTACCGCGCGCTTGAAAAAGTCGGCTTCCTCCAGCGCGCCTTTATCCAGCAGCGAGCCTACCAGCTCTTTCAGGTGTTTCTTCTCCGCCTCGCCGGCGCCCTTTTCGGGGCTGAGCAGCTTATCGACGGTGCTCTGCGTTTTAGCCGCGCGCACCTGCTCTATCAGCGCCAGCTCCTCGCCCGTAAAGGCGTTTTCGTCCAGCCCGGTATTCGCGAGGGTGTAGTGCGTCTTTATCTTATAAGAAAAGCCGTTTGGCACCATTGTCTTGTAAGCGTCAAAGTATGTGCAGAAAAGGCTGCTCTTCATCCACTCGAGCATGTTGAGCATCTCGGCGTTTATCAGCGGCTCTTTATCTATCAGCGCAAACACAGGCTTCAGCTCGGCGTTGTAATGTTCCAGCGGGTATATTGCTATTATCAGCGCGACCGACTTGCGGTTTCCCCTGCCGAAAGGCACGAGCGCCCTCATTCCCGCCTGCGCCTTATCCGCAAGCTCCTCGGGCAAGATGTAGTCGTAGTGCTTGTCGAAGCTCATCGAAGCGCCGTTTATCACGGTCTTTGCGGCGAAGTAACTTCCCCTCATATGCCGTATTTATCGGGTATCAGAGTCTTACCGCGGGGTCTTCTATAAGCTTGTATTCGCCGGAGGCAAATTCGTCTACCGCTTTTTTTACAGGGCGCTCGTCGAGCACCTTTTTCTCTTCAAAAGCTTCCTCAGTTATCTCTCTCGCGCGCTTTGCAACGCCTACTACGAGTGAATAATAGCTTTCATTGTTCTTTAAAATCTGTACTGCTGCGGGTCTAAGCATTTTTAAGCACCTCATCTATAATTTCTTTCTGGTTCGCGGCTTTAAAGCTTTCCAGCCCCTCGCCGCCGTTTTTTGCTGAATGGAATATATTTTTCAGGTCGCTGACAGCCTTATCGAGGTCGCCGTTGACCATCACATAATCGTAATCGTAAGCGCGCTCTATATCGCCCTTAGCGGTAGAAAGGCGCTTTTGTATCATCTCTTCCGTTTCGCCCGATTCCTGCGCGCGGCGATGCAGCCTGCGGTCGAGCGAGCTTATCGAGGGGGGCAGTATGAAGAGCATTACAGCTTCTGGCATCTTCGCCTTTACCTGAAATGCGCCCTGCGGCTCTATCTCCAGCAGCACGTCTATTCCTGCGGCAAGCTTTTTGCTCTACGGGCGCTTTCGGCGTGCCGTAGCAGTTTCCGCTAAATTCTGCGTGCTCTAAAAAGCCGTCGTTTTCCGCCAGTCTGCCAAATTCCTCGCGGGTGATGAAGTTGTAGTGCACGCCGTCAAGCTCGCCCTCGCGCGGCGCTCTCGTGGTGCACGATATGGAATTGAATATCTCGTTATCGCGGCTAAGCTCTTTTATAAGCGTACCCTTGCCGCAGCCCGATGGGGCTGAGATTATAAAAAGCTTTGCGTTATTCATCTTGGTCATCCTCCGTTTTGCCTGCGGCTCTGCCGTAAACGCTTTCAGTCGAGAGGGCTGAGAGCACAACGTGGTCGCTGTCCATAATTATCACCGACCGCGTTTTCTTGCCGCATGAGGCGTCTATGAGCGTTCCGCGGTCGCGCGCTTCCTGCACCAGCCTTTTTACGGGCGCGGATTCGGGCGCTGCCACCGCTATCAGCCTTTCAGCCGATATGAAGTTGCCGAAGCCTATGTTTATCAGCTGCATACGCTTTTACTCCACGTTCTGTATCTGCTCGCGTATCTTCTCGATCTCGCTCTTTAAGTCTACCACCGTTTTGGTGATCTCTAAGTCTGAGCATTTCGAGCCTGTGGTGTTTACCTCGCGGTTCATCTCCTGCACCAAAAAGTCGAGCTTTCTGCCTACCGGCTCGCTGCTGTTTATCAGCGTGCGGAACTGCGCTATGTGGCTGTGCAGGCGCACCGTTTCTTCGTCCACAGCAGTTTTTTCCGAGAATATAGCCGCTTCGGTGAGCACCCTGCTGTCGTCTATATTGCGGTCTTTCAGCAGCTCGGTGAGCTTTGCGTAAAGTTTCTCGCGGTAAAGGTCGTTCACCTTGGGCGAGCGCTCCTCAACGCTTTTCACCATCTGCTCGATGAAGCCCAGCCGCGAAGCGATGTCGTCGTGCATCTTCACGCCCTCCACCTCGCGCATCTCTACGAATTTTTCGAGCGCTCTCTCAGCGGTCTGCTTCACCTGCTCCCACACCTGCTCTTCATTTTCCTGCGTTTTCACTACCGTGAATAGGTCGGGCAGGCGCATTATGTCTGAAAGCTTCAGGTCGTCCTCAACCTCAAGCTCGGGGCGGCGGCGCGCAGCGCGTCGAGGTAGCCGTGCGCTATCTCTTTATTCACCGTGATGTCGGCGTTCACGCCCTCTTTATTGTAGATGTAGACCGAGACTTCGACCTTGCCGCGGGTTATCTTTCCGCCCAGCAGCGATTTCAGTTTCTCGTCCAGATAGCCGTAAGCGCGGGGCGTGCGCGCCGTAAATTCGTAAAAGCGGTGGTTCACCGAGCGGATCTCCACCAGTATCTCTCTTTCTTCGAAAGCGGCTCGTTCTCTGCCGAAGCCGGTCATAGATCTCAGCATTTTCAATACCTTCTTTACTTCATTTATAAAAGCACAAATTATCCTATCATAATATTATACCACTTTTTCGGCTCAATATCAAGAGTTGTTAATGATTTGTTGCTTATTTTTTTACTGTTTATTCTTACAGATATATGCCATAACGTCCGCCGCGCCCTGCGCTATGAGAACATTGGGGTATTTTGCGAAATCCTCCGCCATAGTAGAGCCTGTCAGCACTCCCGCGAAGTCTACGCCCGCTCTCTGCGCCGTTTCAGCGTCGATATAGCTGTCGCCGACGTAAAGCGTTTCCGACTTTTCCGCGCCCAAGCCCTCTATACATTTCAGCAGGCCGCAAGGGTCGGGCTTAGCCATGCCGCTCGGCACGTCCTCGCCGCCTATGATAAGGTCTGCGGGCGTTTCACCCGCCTGCGCAGCGAAAGTATCCGCTATGCGGTAGCGGTATTTCGTAGAGCAAATGCCTATCTTCACGCCGTGCGCGCGCAGGTCTTTCATAGCCGCGATAACGCCGCTGTAAAAGAAGGTGTTTTTCACCATCACCTCGTCCGCCTTTTTGACGTAGGCGACGCGCATATCCTCGCGCTGAGGGTTATTCGGCGTATCGGTAAGCAGGTCGAAAGCGTCTACTAAGGTCATGCCTATTGTGTCATATATCGTCTTATCGTCCTTTGGCGGATAGCCGAACTGCTCTAAAACGTGCTTGAAGCATATCAGTATGCCCTTCGACGAATCGGCAAGGGTCAGGTCGAAATCAAAAATGCAAGCTTTGTACGCCATATTATTCCACCGTTACCGACTTAGCAAGGTTTCTCGGCTTATCTACGTCGTTGCCCTTGAGCACGGCGGTGTAGTAAGCTATAAGCTGTAAGGGCACTACCGCGGGCAGCGGCATGAGTATATCGTCGATGGTCGGCAGACCTATCTTATACTCCGCAACGTCGCTCTCGATGGTCTTGTAGCTGTGCGTAACGAATATTACCGAAGCTCCGCGCGCCTTAACTTCCTTTACGTTGCTGACGGTCTTGTCAAAAAGCTCGCGCTGAGTAGCAACGGCGATTACGGGCATACCCTCGGTAACAAGCGAGATAGTGCCGTGTTTCAGCTCGCCCGCCGCGTATGATTCGGAATGTATGTACGAGATCTCTTTCAGCTTCAGCGAGCCTTCCATAGAAAGCGCGTAGTCAAGACCTCTGCCGATGTAGAGCAGGTTGCCCGCGTTTATCAGCTTAGAGGCTATGTACTTGCACTGCTCCGCCTGCTGAAGAACTACGTTTATAAGGTCGGGCACGCTCTGCAGCACGCCTGTAAGTCTGCGGCACTCCTCTTCGGAGATAGCGCCCTTTGCGAAAGCCAGCTCGAATGCTATAAGGTAGAAAACCGCTATCTGCACGATGTAAGCCTTTGTGGAAGCTACCGAGATCTCAGGGCCTGCGTGGGTGTAAAGCACCATATCAGCCTCGCGCGCGATGGAAGAGCCCTTTACGTTTACGATAGCGAGGGTATCAGCGCCGACGTTTTTGGAAAGGCGCAGAGCCTCGAGCGTGTCAGCCGTTTCGCCCGACTGCGATACTACTATAACAAGGTCTTTATCGCTGAGTATAGGATTGCGGTATCTGAATTCGCTCGCTACGTCTACCGTTACGGGCACGCGCGCGAGCTGTTCTATAACGTATTTGCCTACCAGTCCCGCGTGCATAGCCGTTCCGCAGGCTACTACGAAAATGTTCTGGTAGCCCGAAAGCTTCTCAAGCGTCATTCCGCACTCGCTGAGGTCGGGCATACCCTCGTTTATGCGCGGGGTGATGGTGGTCTTTATAGCGGTAGGCTGGTCATTTATCTCTTTGAGCATAAAGTGCGGGTAGCCGCCCTTTTCAGCCGCTTCCATATCCCAGTCGGCGGTCATTATCTCTTTGTCTACGGGCATACCGTGAATATCGTAAATGCCCGCTTTGCCGTCGTCAAGAACTACTATCTCGTCCTGATCTATAAGGTAATAGTTTCTTGTATACTTGATTATAGCGGGCACATCGGAAGCTATGAAAGCCTCGTCCTCGCCAACGCCTACTATCAGCGGAGAATCTTTGCGCACGGCGTAAACGCGGTTCGGGAAATCTTTGAACATCATGCCCAGCGCGTAAGAGCCTTCTATCTCGCCCAGCACCTTCTGTATAGCCGCCATGGGGTCGCCCTCGTAGTAATAGTCGAGCAGCTTTGCAACTGTTTCGGTGTCGGTCTCGCTCTCGAAAGTGTAGCCTTTCTTTATCAGAAAAGCCTTTATTTTCTGGTAATTCTCGATTATGCCGTTATGTACTATGGTAACTCTTGCGCTGCCGTGGGGGTGAGAGTTTATGTCAGAGGGTTCGCCGTGGGTAGCCCAGCGGGTGTGGCCTATACCGCAGGTGCCGTTTATCCAGCCCTCTTTTTGCAGCTTTTGCTCCAGTACGGCAAGTCTGCCCTTTGATTTTGAGATCTTTATTTCGCCGTTTTCAAAAACAGCCACTCCTGCCGAGTCGTAGCCGCGGTACTCCAGCTTTTTCAGCGAGTCTAACAGCACTTTTGTGCAATCTTTCTTTCCTACATATCCTACTATTCCGCACATGATAATTTACCTCCTGTTCGGACTGTTGTGTATATTGCTTATAGTTATCTTCGTTGGTTTACATAATATGTATATCCGCACGCTTCTGCATACAGAAATACACATTATATCATACCACATAACGCCGATAAAATCAATAGTATTTTTATGAATTTACGCAACTTTTTATCCCACCGCAAAAAAGCGCCCCCGCGCCGCTTATTATTGCGGGCGAAAGCGCTCCATTGTGTTTTTCAGTTGTGAAGTCTGTATCAAACTCTCTCTGCGATGAGCGTACCCATCTGCGAGCAGCTTACAGGCTTGCAGCCCTCAGACATTATGTCGCCTGTTCTGTAGCCCTCTTCGAGAACCTTGGTAACGGCAGCTTCTACCGAGTCGGCTTCTTCTGTCATATCGAAAGAATATCTCAGCATCATAGCCGCGGAAAGTATAGTAGCTATCGGGTTCGCCTTATCCTGACCCGCGATGTCGGGTGCAGATCCGCCGCTAGGCTCATACAGACCGAACTTAGTTTCGTTCATGCTTGCGGAGGGCAGCATACCGATAGAGCCGGTTATCATAGAAGCTTCATCTGAAAGAATATCGCCGAACATATTTTCAGTTACCATAACGTCGAACTGCGCAGGGTCGCGAACCAGCTGCATAGCGCTGTTGTCTACCAGCATATGCTCAAGCTCTACCTCGGGGTAATCCGCCGCCACCTCGGTAACTATCTTTCTCCAAAGGCGCGAGGAATCGAGAACGTTCGCCTTATCTACGCTGGTGACTTTCTTTCTGCGCTTCATAGCTACCTCGAAAGCCTTTACAGCTATACGTCTGATCTCTTTTTCGTTGTAGGAAAGGGTATCTACCGCGGTCATAACGCCGTCAACTTCCTCGGTCTTGCGTGCGCCGAAGTAAAGTCCGCCCGTAAGCTCGCGCATTATCAGCATATCGAAGCCCTTAGCCGAGATCTCTTCTTTCAGCGGGCAAGCTCCTGAAAGCTGCGGGTAAAGCAGGCAGGGACGCAGGTTAGCAAAAGACCCAGCTCCTTGCGTATCTTTAGCAGACCTGCTTCGGGGCGCAGGTCTGCGGGAAGCTTGTACCAAGGGGAGGTTGTGGTGTTGCCGCCGATAGAGCCCATCAGCACGGCGTCGCTCGCCTTGCACTCAGCGATGGTTTCGTCGGTAAGCGGCACGCCGTTGACGTCGATAGAGCAGCCGCCCATAAGAAGCTGAGTATAATCAAACTTGTGTCCGTACTTTTCAGCCACCTTATCGAGCACCTTCATAGCCTCGGTAACTATCTCAGGACCTATTCCGTCGCCCTTTATAACAGCGATCTTCTTATTCATCATGTATCATTTCCTTTCAAAGGGATTTTGTCATAATACAATTATACCACGTTTATCTCAAAATTGCAATAGCGCGCAAAAAATATCCCGCAAAGCGTTTTTTCAGCCCTGCGGGATATTCTTCATAAATCATAAGTCATTTGCAGACAGCGTTTTATTTTTTCAGACGTGCATTCTTTATCCTGCCCGACGCGAGCATAAGCCCTTCGGTAAACACGGACATAGGTATCAGCCCGCACTTAAAGCGAAGCAGCAGCCCCGTCACCGCCCATATGCAGACCTCTGCCGCCAGTATCGTGAGCGCGCGGCGGCGGTATACCCGCACCTCGGCTTCGTCGAGTGGCTTATTGTGGTCTTCTACGGGGGAAAGCAGCGCGCAGAGCGCCGCGCCAGCCGCCATGATCACAGCGTACCCCGCCGCACCAAACGGCAGAAGTTTCAGCGCAGACAGCACCGCGGCTATCATCGCGAGCGATAAAAAATAGCACCTCAGCGGAGTTTCAGAGTGGTATCCTCCGGCATAGCTTCTCAGCGGTATGTAGCAGACCAGAAAAGCTATGCTTTCAAATACCATGCCGAAGATCAGCCCTACTGCCGCGGTGCTTATGATGTTGAGCAGCATGGTGAGCGCCATATCGAAGCCGTAGCGGTAAAGCGCCGCCTCGCTCTCGGCTATCACTCCCCTGCCGCAAAGCCCGCGGGTAAGCTTATCTGCGGTTTTCTCAAACATCAGAATTTGCGGAGCTTCTTGCTCTCAGCAGGCATTTCGGGCTGGTGCGAGATAAATACGCAGGTGGAGTTTACGTTAGAGATGGTAACTGCCATAGCCAGTGCCGCGAAAACCTTGCCTAAGCGGGTGCTGATCTTAAAAAGTTTGCTCTTCAATTTTTTCACCTCCCAAGTTTTCAAATTGTATGTACATTATACACTATTTTTTAAAACTTGTTTGCTGAAATGTAGTGAACTGCCGGGGAAATGTCAAAAATAACATTCAGCCGCTCTTTTGGCGAGCGGCTGGGTTATCAAAATCTTCATATTTATATATATTGTGCCAATTTACATTAGTTTACGCTGCGTACATTATCAGCGAGATCTCATACCAGTTATCGGAAACTTTGGCGCGCATATCGCCGCCGTATTTGTGAACTATCCGCTCCACGCTTTTCAGACCCAAGCCGTGGTTTTCGTGGTCGCGCTTGCGGCTGCCGTCCTCTGGCATTATGCCGTCGAAGGTGTTGCCGAAATACACTTTAAGATACCCCTGCTTATAACGAATGCTTATCTCCAGCTTTTTAGGCTCGTCAGCTGGCAGCTGGTCGAGCGCTTCGAGCACGTTGTCGGCGAGATTTCCTATTATTACGTTCAGGTCAAATTCGGTGAAGCTTAGGTCTTTCGGCACTACTATATCGTACTTCTGCTCTATGTTATCGTGCAGGCGCGCAAGCTTGTAATTGAGCATACTGTCGATAAGGTCGTTGCCGCTGTCTATCAGCTTTTTATCCGCCGCCGTGCTGCTTTTCACAGTTTCCAGATACTCCAGCGCTTCGGCGTACTTTTCCTTTTCTATCAGGTCTTTCAGCCGCAGCAGATGGTTGTCCATATCGTGCTTCAAACAGCGTATGCGAAGCTGAGATTGCTGAACTACATCCAGCTGGTTTTGTATAGCCTTGTTCTGGCTCTCCATCACCTCTCTTTCGCAGCGCTCAGAGAAGAGGTCTATCACGTTATCGTACAGGTAGAAGATGTCTATATTTATCAGCAGTAGTATCACCGCGGTGATGAGCGAAACAGCGTTCAGACCCTTAGCGGCAAAGTAGGCTATGAATATACTGCCCAGCGGCACGAAAAGCAGCGTGACGTAATACATAGCGGGCGTTCTGCCGAGAATGTCTTTCTTCATATGCAGACACTTGTTGCTGAGGTCTGCCGCTGCAATTATCACCAGCGATGTCGCGAAGCCCTCGCTGAATACCGCCGACTCTATATGCATCATATTCTGCAAGGTCATGACAAGCACGTCGCAGCCCATCGTGATAGCGTATATCGCCGCGACGTTCAGCACTCGCCGGATCATGCCCTCTTTATAAAGAAAAGTTATCGCGAAAAAGGGCAGGATGTTTGAGGCAAGCGTTATCGCCCAGTTGTGAAACAGCAGGTACGCCCCGCTGTTTATCGCGAAATACGCGGTATATAGGGCGGCTTCAAGTTTGCGGCTTCTGCTGCGCTCTTGAAAAAATACATTTGCGAACATATACATACCGTATATATGAAATAAGTTGGAAAACAAATAAAATAATGTCTGCACTCCTTATTTCCTCCTCATGAGTTTCTCAGTTATCTCCATTCTGTTCGCCCTGCTTACGGGCAGCTGTTCGCTGTTCACGCCTATCATTATCACAGAAGCGGACGTGAATTTTTCAACGAAATTGATATTTACCAGATATGATTTATGTATCCGCACAAAATCTCTGAAACGCGGATCGCGCACTATATCAGGCATTTTACCGTAAAAGTTATAGTCGTTATTCAAAGTGTGTATTACCAGCCTTCTGCCGTCGCTCTCAAAATAGCGTATGTTTGAGATGGCAACGCGGTTGATTATCTTATTTGAAAGAAACTCAAAGACATTTTTGCCGAATTTATAATCGGCAACATAAGAATCCAGCAGCCCTTTCATGCGCTCGTAACGCACAGGCTTTTCGATGTAGTCATACGGGCGTATCTTTATCGCGTCGATGGCGTATTCCTTGTATGAGGTAACGTAAACTATCGCCGCGTTGTCGTTTCGCCATATAGAGCGCAGTCTTTTGCCAAACTCTATACCGTTCATCTCCCCGCCGTCTTTCGAGAACTCTATGTCTAAAAAGATCAGATCATACATATCCTCGCGCATAACGGCGTTCATCAGTTCCTCGCAGGAGGTGAAGCATTTTACTTCAAAATCCATATCTGAGGTGGTAACATACTCCCCTATATATTTCCTTATGGTATCGCAGATATTTTTTTCGTCGTCCGCTATTGCCACTCTTATCATAAGTAATGCACCGCCTTTCAGTATTTATTGTAGCATTGTTTACATTAAAAATCAAGTGTTTTTAGAGAAGTTTGTCAAATTTAGGCGAAAAATTATTGCATAAAATTTTCCTGTATGCTCCATAATATTTCCAAAGGGGCTGCGCTTTCCGATTTCGCGCACCGCCCGTGCGGCAAGCCGCTAAGAATTTTAAATCGGGGAAAGGCTTGAAAAAATATCATGAGATCTATCAAAGACAGTAAGATCGCCAAGCTCATCGGCGGAAAAGGCGCATACATCACCCTCGCGGCGGTAGTGCTGGCGGCGGGCGGCGCAGGCGCTGCGGCTTACGGCAAGGCGGTAAAAAACGCTGAGAAAAGCTTCGACTATTCGTTTTCCCAAAGCGGGCTTTCATCGCTTTCCGACTCTGCCGCGCAGGCAGACAATAAGCAGAGCGGCGTGGCAAAGGACTCTTCTTCACCTTCCCGCGCGGAAGACCCTGACGAAAAGACCCAGCCGAACGTTATGCCCGTAAACGGCGATATTCTCGAACCGTTCAGCGGCGGCGAGCTTGTGAAAAGCGAAACGCTGAACGTTTGGAAAACCCACGACGGCGTAGACATCTCCGCCGAAGCGGGCACGCCGGTAAAGGCTATGAACAAGGGCGAGGTAACGCAGGTGGAGAAAGATGCGCTTTGGGGCTACACCGTTATCATCGACCACGGCAGCGGCGTTATGGGCTACTACTACAATCTCTCCTCAGCCGTTTCGGTAAAGGAGGGCGACAAAGGTGCAGTCGGGGCAGGTTATCGGCGCGGTAGGCGAAACTGCCGAGATCGAGGCGGCGAGCGGCCCGCACCTGCACTTCGGGCTGAAAAAAAACGGCGAGTGGATAGACCCCGTTTCGTTCATCGACCCCTACGCGAACAAGTAACGAAAAAAGACCGGCTGAGCACCGGTCTTTTCTTATGTCTGTATGTTTGTATTACTTTTCCTGATTGAAGTATACGTCGTACCATACTAGGAAGGTGTATACCGTCCAGATCTTGCGCGAGTAGTCGTAATGACCTGCGCGGTGCTCGTCGAGCAGCTCTACCAGCTTATCGGTATTGAAGAACTTCTGCGAGTCTGCCGAGAGGAACTTATCTTTTACAACGTTGTAGTATTCATCCTCTTTCAGCCATACGCGTATAGGCACGGGGAAGCCGAGCTTTTTCTTGTTTGCGGTCTGCGGCGGGCAGGCTTTCAGCGCGGCAAGGCGCATAGCGTACTTGGTATTTTCGCTTGTAACGCGGTATCTCTTCGGTATGCGCTCAGCCAGCGTCATTACTTTCTTATCGAGGAAAGGCACGCGCAGCTCGAGCGAATGAGCCATGCTCATCTTATCCGCTTTCAGCAGTATATCGCCCGTCATCCAGAGGTGCAGGTCTAGGTACTGCATCTGCGTTACGGGGTCGTTGTTCGCGCACTTATCGTAAAAAGGCTTGGTGATAGCCTGCGGGTCGGGGGCGGAGGTGTTTATTTTCAGCAGCTCCTTGCGCTCCTTCGGTGTGAACATATACGCGTTGCCGATAAAGCGTTCCTGCAAGTCCTGACCGCCGCGGATAAGGAAGTTTACGCCGTGTTTATGCGGCAGGTGCGAAGCAGCCTTGCCTACGGCTCTTCTTATCGGCTTCGGTATCTTCTCGTAGCTCGCCATATCGTCGGGGTTGTGGTAGATATTGTATCCTCCGAATATCTCGTCAGCGCCCTCGCCAGAGAGTACTACCTTTACCTTTTCGGCAGCCAGTTTGCAGACGAAGAAGAGGGCTACCGCAGCGGGGTCGGCGAGCGGTTCGTCCATATGGTACTGTATCTTCGCGAAATTGCCCCAGTAATCTTCGGGGGAGATAACGCGCGAGGTATTTTCTTTGCCGATGTACTTCGAGAATTCTTTAGCGTAGCCTATCTCGTTGTACTTTTCGTCCTCGCCGAAGCCTACGGTAAAGGTCTTATCGACGTTCGCGACGGCGGCAACGTAGCTGGAGTCAACGCCGCTCGAAAGGAACGAGCCTACCTCAACGTCGGCTATCTTGTGCGCCGAAACGCTGTTTTTGAAAGTATCGGTAATGTCGTTTACCCAGTCTTCAAGCTCCGGCTTTTCATCGGGGGTAAATTTTATCTCCCAGTAGCGTTTTACATCGAGCTTGCCGCCGCAGTAGGTGAAGTAGTGCGCCGCGGGCAGCTTGTATACGTTCTTGAAAAACGTTTCAGTAGTGGGCGAATACTGGAAAGTAAGGTAATTTTCGAGTGCCGAGGTGTTCAGCTCTTTCTTGAACTCGGGGTGCTCGAGGAAGCTCTTTATCTCGCTGCCCCACATGAGCGTTTCGCCGAATTTGCCGTAATACACGGGCTTTATGCCGAAGAAATCGCGCGCGCCGAATACTAAGTCTTTATTTTTATCGTAGATAACGAAGCCGAACATACCGCGCAGCTTATTCAGCAGCGTTTCGTAGTCCCACTGCTCGTAGCCGTGGATAAGCACTTCGGTATCAGCCTTGCTCTTGAACTTGTGTCCCGCTGCGATAAGCTCTTCGCGCAGCTCCTGAAAATTATATATCTCGCCGTTGAAAGTGATGGCGACAGAGCCGTCCTCGTTGAACATAGGCTGGCTGCCCAGCTCGGAAAGGTCGATTATGGAAAGTCTGCGGAAGCCCATAGCCACCTTTTCGTCAACGTACTTGCCCGCCTGGTCGGGGCCGCGATGAGCTATTCTGTCCATCATTTTTTCCACCACGATGGAAGCGTCGTTTATATGGTTGGTAAATCCAACGAAACCACACATATGTAAATTACCTCCTGGTCAAATGGTCTGTAAAATTGAGTACACTATACATTATACTACAAAGCCGCGCTTTTTGCAATGCTTTTTCAAAATTTTATTGCGCCAGCATTTCGGCTATCACTTTGCGCGCCTCGTGCAGGTCGCGGCAGATGTGCACCGCTTTTTCGCGCATCTCGTCGTCGGGCGGCAGTATGTCGGGCACCATTACGGGCTTCATTCCCGCAGCGTGCGCCGCGCGTATGCCGTTGTACGAGTCCTCTACGGCTATTGCTTCGGCGGGGTCTGCGCCCAGTTTTTCGCAGGCGGCGAGGTAAATATCGGGCGCAGGCTTGCCGTGCTCAGCCATATCTCCGCCTACCACGACGCTGAAATAGTCGAGAAATCCCGCCTCGCCAAGCTGGCTCGTCACGGTAACGTATCTGGTAGATGAAGCCAGCGCGGTAGGCACGCCGCTCTCTTTTAGGAAGTCGAGTATCTCGCGCACGCCTGTCTTTATCGGCATGCCACGCTCGGCTATCGTCTTGTGCATCATGGCAGAAAGCTCGGCGCGCAGACCGGCGACGTCAAGCCCCTCGCCGTAAGCCTCGCGCAGGATAACTATGCTCTCGGGCGTAGTTCTGCCGATACAGCGCTTGCATACCTCCTCTATGTCCTCAAGCCCCTCGCGGTCGGCGAGCAGCTTCCAGCACTCTAGGCTCAGGCGCTCGGTATCGAAGATAACGCCGTCCATATCAAAAACTACTGCTGATATTTTCGCTGACATCTTTATCCTCCGTTTACTTGAAATACATATACAGATTGCACTTTATCATGCCGTTATACAGCTTGCGCTTTTTGTCCGCCTTTTTGCCGAAGAATTTCTCAAAGTCCTCGTCGGGCGAGATTATCACGGCGGGGTGCGAAGAGTCGGGCTTTATGCGTTCGCCAAGGCGCTTGTAAAGCTCTTCCGCCTGCTTTATCTCAAGCATTCTCTCGCCGTAGGGCGGGTTGCAGATGGTTATAGAGCCTTCGGGCGGGGTGAATTTCATAACGTCCTGCTCTTTTACGGTTATCTTTGAAGCCACGCCCGCCTTTTTCGCGTTCATGATGCTGAGGTCTACCGAAGCGGGGTCGATGTCTGAGCCGTAGGCGTGGAAAGTTCCCTCGCGGTCGAGCTTCTCCATAGCCTCAGCGCGCTCAAAGCGCCAAAGCTCGGCGGGTATTTGATCCCACTTCTCCGCCGCGAAGCTTCTGCGCAGACCCGGCGCAACGTTCAGCGCCTTGTAAGCCGCCTCGATGAGGAAAGTTCCCGAACCGCACATGGGGTCGCAGACGACACTGTCCGCGCGCACGCGTGCGAGGTCGATTATGCCCGCCGCCAGTGTTTCCTTTATCGGCGCGGCGTTTGAGGTGCGGCGGTATCCGCGCTTGTGCAGACCCTGCCCCGTAGTATCGAGGTAGATGGTGCATACGTCTTTCATTATGTTGAACTGAAGCTGGTGCAAAGCGCCGTCCTCTGCCAGCCATTCCATGTTATATTTCTGACCCAGCCGCTTGCACGCCGCCTTTTTGATGATGCTCTGGCAGTGCGGTATGCTGTGCAGTTTTGAGTTAAGGCTGTGACCCTTTACGGGGAATGCGTCGTTTTTGCCGATGTACTGCTCCAGAGGCAGCGCGTATGTGCCCTCGAAGAGCTGCTCGAAAGTTTCCGCGCGGAAGCTTCCCAGCTCTATCAGCACGCGCTCTGCGGTGGCAAGGCAGATGTTCGCCTTAGCTATCAAAGCGGGGTCGCCGTCGAACGATATTTTGCCGTCGGTAACGGTAAGGTTTTTGCCGCCCAGCTTTGTTATTTCAAATTTCAGCACGCTTTCCAGTCCGAAATGGCAGGGGCAGCAAAGTCTTATCTTCTGCATAAAAACATCTCTCCTGACAAAAAAAGCTGCCGCACTTTTTCGTGTAACATCGTCGTTACGGGTGCGGCAGCCGCAATATTTTTGTGATACAGGCTGCGAAGAAATTATCCGTGGTAGCCTGAGCAGGTCTGCGGGATATTCGAAGCCTTATAGTAGCCTACGTCTGTCGAGCCGCAGTAATCTCCTGCAATAAGTCCCGTTTTGGTGCAGTAGCGAAGCTCCTTTACCGAGTCGGGCATTTCAAAATCGTGGTTCTTTTCGTTTTCAGCAACATCGCCGAAGAGGTTTTTCCATATAGCGCCGATGTTCTGGTACTGGTCGGTAGGTATCTTCTTCCACTTTTCGTAACCTATCCATACGCCGCTCACATAGTCGGGCGTGCAGCCTACGAAGTTCAAGTCTACCCAGTCAGACGAAGTACCCGTCTTAGCGGCAACTACGGTATTGTTAAGGCGTGCATAGCGTCCCGTACCTTCCGATTCGGTGACTACCTTCTGCATCATCTTGTTCATAACGTAAGCGGTCGAGTCGCTTACAGCCTGCTTATAGCCGTCGCCGTGCTCGTAGATAACTGTTCCGTCGGCTTCCTCAATGCTGGAAATGTAGGTAGTTTCATACTTCTTTCCGCCGTTGCCGAATATCATATAAGCGCCTACCAGCTCCTCGAGGCACATACCCTGATGCATACCGCCGACGGTCATAGCCGAGTAGTCGGGGTCGTAATCATCGTCAAGGGTGGTAACGTCGAGCTTTTCCTTGAGGAAATTGAAGCAGTAAGCGGGGGTCATCTTCTGTACGAGCTGCGCGGGCGCGGTGTTGAGCGACTTCATTATCATCTGCCAAGAGGTGTAGCTCTTGCCCGACCAGTTAGCGCTCTCGCCGTATTCCGAGTAGTTTACAGGCCACTTTTCGTTCTGTCCGTCGTTATCGGCATCTATCTCTATAGGCTCGTCCACTATCAGCGAGGAGTAGGTTATCAGGTCTTGATCCAGCGCGGGCGCGTAGGAAGCTATCGGCTTGATACACGAACCGGGCGAACGTCTGCCCTGCGTTACTCTGTTGAATATAAGGCTCTTTTTCTTCTTAGTTCTGTCGCTGACTATCGCCTGCACTTCGCCGTTGTAGTTCATGCAGATAAAGCCGGATTTCAGCTTGTCGCCGTCAAAGCTCCATGTCTGGAAGTTGGAGTTATCGCGCATCTGCTCCTCCATCTTCTCCTGCATATCTATATCCACAGTGGTGTAAACGGTATAGCCGCCCTCGTTAAGGCGGGTCTGCGCCTCGTCCCAAGAGATGCCCTTTACTTCCGAGATCTCGGTTATCGCCTGATTTATTGCGGCGTCCATGAACCAAGATGTCGGGCCCTGATCGTCGGGAATATCATTCTCTTCCTCTACTGAGGAGAAATCGTGGTCGCCGTAAACTTTGAGCTTGTCAGCCTGCTTCTGCGCCTTGTCATACTCATCGTCCGAGATAGCGCCGTTTTCCAGCATTTTGTCAAGACAATAGTCAAGACGTATGCGGTTTTTATCCTTATGCTCCAGCGGATTATACATAGCGGGGCCTTTTATCATGCCCGCGAGCGATGCCGCCTGCGCAAGGTTCAGCTCGGAAACGTCCTTCTTGAAGTAGAAGTTCGCCGCCGCCTGTATGCCCACTATCTCGTCCACCGAAGTACCGAATTCGATAACGTTTAGGTAAGCTTCGATGATGTCTTCTTTGGTGTACACCTTTTCGACGTTTATCGCGCGGAATATTTCGCGTATCTTACGCTCTACGCCCTCAGCGCCAAGCGCCGCGTCATCGTCGGTAATGTTCTTTATCGTCTGCTGCGTGATGGTAGAACCGCCCTGCTGCGAGCCGAGCAGCGTTTTCGCGATAGCTACGAATGTACGCTTAAAGTCTACGCCGTCGTGCGAATAAAAGCGCTCGTCCTCAGTGTAAACGAAAGCGTCCTGAACGTAAGAAGGTATCTGCTCGAGGTCTACCCAAGCCGCCTTGCGGTTGGCGTTCTTTATGCCGTAATACAGCAGGTACTCTTCTGAGTCCTCGTCGTCCTCATCGTAATCGGGATTTTTATACATAAATCTCGAAACGTTGCTGGTAACTACGTTTTCGTCGAGGCTGACAGTAGTGGTAGTATCCGCAAAATTCAGTATATAGATGGTAAGCGCCGTCGCGAATATCGAGCCTGTAATGATAACTATCATAAAGCAGGAAAGCGCGAGCGTTCCGACTATCTTCAGCACTCTTACGAAAGGGTTCACGCCGTTTTTATTGTTCTTCTTTTTGTTGTTTTTTGCGCGCTTTGCGTCTTTATTGCCGCTGCCGAAATTTGCGTTCACATTAGCGTTAGGGTTCGCATTAACGTTTACGCGGTTTTGCGGCGGGCGGTTTCTCATATTCTGAGGGCGCTGGGCACGCGGGGTATTTCTCTTTTTCTCTTCCATAATCAAAACCTTTCTCTGCTTTGATCGAGTAGCTAATAAACAAAACGGGGACGCTGATAACGCCCCCCCCGCATTGTTTCATTGTAAATTAGTCTTCGTCGTCAGTCTCAGCATCAGCAGGAAGCAAAGCTCTCATGGAAAGACTGATTCTCTTCTTATCAAGGTCAATCTCAGTGATCTTAGCTTCAACGGTCTGACCTACTGAAAGAATATCAGCAACATTGTCAACTCTCTGATTAGCGATCTGAGAGATGTGGATAAGTCCGTCGATACCGTCGATGATCTGTGCGAAAGCGCCGAAGGAGGTGATAGAAACTATCTTAGCAGTTACTACCTGACCAACCTCATAGTTAGCCTTAAAAATCTCCCAAGGATTTTCGGAATCCTTCTTGTATACGAGCGATACCTTGCCGGTCTCGGGGTCGATGTCCTTGATGCGAACTTCGATCTTGTCGCCGATGGATACTACGTCGGAAGGATGCTTTATTCTCTTCCAGCTGAGGTCGAGCTTGCGAACAAGTCCGTCTACTCCGCCGAGGTCTACGAATACGCCGTAATCGGTGATGGACTTAACTTCGCCCTCGATAACGTCGCCAGCCTGTGCGGTCTCAAAGAACTTAGCCTTTGCAGCCTCTCTCTGCTCGCGCTCTACGGCTCTGATAGAGCCTACAGCCTTCTGTCTTGCCTCGTTGACCTCAAGGATCTTGAACTCTACGGTCTTGCCCTTCATATCGTCGAGGTTGCCGCCGCGTGCTACTGCCTGCGAAGCGGGTACGAATACGTTGACGCCGTTGGAAGCAACGATAAGGCCGCCCTTTACGACTCTTACTACGCTGCCGGTGAGGATAGTGCCCTCTTCCTTAGCTGCTGCGATCTTTTCAAGACCCAGAGCTGCGTCTACCTTCTTCTTAGAGAGCTGTACTATGCCCTCCTGGTCGTTGGTCTGGAGAACTATCAGCGCGATGGTCTCGCCAACAGATACTACGTCCTCAGGCTTCTTTGTAGGATCGTCGGTAAGCTCGCCGGGCATGATATAGCCGGTGTGCTTGGTTCCGATGTCAACGATAACTTCGCCGTTGCCGTTGATAGCGGTAACTACGCCCTCTACCTTCTGACCCTTATGTATCTTCTTCAGAGTCTTCTCCATTTCCTCCGCAAAATTAAATTCTTCTTCAACATTGTTCAACATTTCACTCATGGCCTGTTGTACCTCCTTGATTATATAAGCCGGGGTTGAAGCACCGGCAGAAATCCCGATAAATCTTGTTTTCGATAAGTCTTCGTCTGCCAGCGTACTTTTCAGCTCATCGGCATTCTCTACCTGTATGGTGCGGCAGTGCTTTTCGCAAACCTGCGCCAGCTTACGGGTGTTAGAGCTGTTTTTTCCTCCGGCAATTATCATCAAATCTGCTTGCAGTGAAAGCTTTTCGGCTTCCTCCTGTCTGGTTGCGGTAGCGCTGCATATAGTGTCGAATATCTCGGCGTCTGGCATTGCCTGCGCTATGTATTCCCTGCACTGCTCCCACAGTCGTTTGTTGTAGGTCGTCTGCGAAAGCACGCACAGCTTTTCGCCCGCAAGCGGCTTTAACCGCTCTTTCAGCTCGTCCATATCGGCAAATACATACGAATCTCCCTCGCAGAAGCCTCTTATGCCGCACACCTCAGGGTGGCTGGCGTCTCCCGCGATGAGCACTGTTTTACCCTCTGCGGATTTTTCCAGCGCTATCTTCTGTATCCTGCTGACGAACGGGCAGGTAGCGTCAACATACTGTGCGCCGCGCTTTTCCAGCTCGTGGTAAACAGCCATGCTCACGCCGTGCGAGCGTATAATAACTGTTTGTCCCGGCTGCACCTCATCAAGCTCTATGGCTTTACAGCCGCGTGCTTCGAGGTCTGCGACGACGTTGCGATTATGGATAATCGGACCTAATGTCACAACATTATTTCGGTTATCTAATTTATTATACACTATTTTTACGGCTCTGTCTACACCAAAACAGAAACCTGCGGACTTTGCAACGCAAATTTTACAATTTATTAACATTTAATGCACCAATTCCGTAATAGAATTCATTATCTCCTTCTTCAATATCTTCAAATTTTTAGGACTGGCGTCGGTAGTGCCCAGCTCGGCGGGGTCTATCGGTTTGCCATAGCGAACTACCACTTTCTTTTTGCGGCAGAGCTTTTCGCCCTCAAAATTTATTCCTACGGGCACTACCTTGGTCTGCGCGACAGCCGCTATCAACGCCACGCCGGTCTTGCCCTTGCCTACCTTGCCGTCTTTAGAGCGTGTGCCCTCGGGGAATATAACAAGGTTTCTGCCCGACTCCAGCTTTTCTATCGAGGTGTCGATGACCGCGGTATCGCCCGTGCCGCGTACTACGGGAAATGCGCCCCACGCCTTTATCAGCAGGGTGAAGAAGATATTCTGCTTAAAAAGCTCTTCTTTAGCCATGTAAGATATTGGCACACGCGTCATCAGCGCGATGAATACCGGGTCGCCGTAGCTGCGATGGTTTGAGGCGAAAATGTTTCCGCCGTCGGTCGGCACATTCTCCACTCCCTCGTAGCTCAGCTCAAAGAAGTGCTTGAAAATAAAGCGGACGAATGGGCGTACAACGTTGTAAAAGCCCTGACGTATAGGATTTATTTTATGCGTTTTGGTGATAGGGCGTACCTCCATCACGGGCTTGTGGCGGTCTGAGCGTTTTAGTTCAGATTTTTTTTTTGAGCCGTCTGGCTGTTCCCTTACGGCGTTCACTAGGCGCACTATCTCATCCGCCGCCTGCTCTATCGTCATGCTTGTGCTGTCTACCAGCGTGGCATCCTCCGCCTGTTTCAGCGGTGCGATCTCGCGGTGGGTGTCGTTATAGTCGCGCTGATTTATGTCGGCGAGCACCTCTTCGTATGTCGAGGGGTCGCCCTTTTCGGAAAGCTCTTTGTACCTGCGGTTCGCGCGCTCCTCAGCCGAAGCTGTGAGGAATACTTTTACCTGCGCGTTTGGCAGAACTACCGTTCCAATATCCCTGCCGTCCATTATTATATCGTTCTCAGCGGCTATGCTGCGCTGAGTATCCAGCAAAAAATGCCCTTACCTCTGGGTATTTGGAAACTGCCGAAGCCGCCATAGAGATCTCAGGCGTGCGTATTTTATCGGAAACGTTCTCGCCGTTTACCAGCACCGCCTGCGCGCCCTCTATGTAAGTCAGCCTTACCGCAAGCCCATCGAGTACCGCCGCTACCTGCGCGCCGTCGTTGACATCAGCGCCGTGGGTGATAGCGTAGTAGGCGATAGAGCGGTAAAGCGCCCCCGTATCGACGTAAACAAAGCCCAGCTTTGCCGCCACGGTTTTGGCGATGGTAGATTTGCCCGCGCCCGAAGGGCCGTCGAGCGCAACGTTTATGCTCATTATCTTTTACTTCCTTTCGGGAAAATATTCATCTTTACAGTGAAAAGTTACATTTATATTATCTCACATTTTTTCAAAAAAATCAAGCGGCGCGCAAAAAAATCACCTAATTTTCATCTTTTGCGTATCTGCCATGATCTGCTTTAGAAGCTCTGCGCGCAGGCGTATGCCGTGGCGAAAGCTATCTGCAAATTAAAGCCGCCCGTGTAGCCGTCCGCGTCGAGCACTTCGCCTATAAAATGCAGACCGCGCACCAGCTTCGACTCCATAGTTTTCGGCGAGATCTCTTTCACGTCCACTCCGCCGCGGGTGATTATCGCCTCGCTGACGGGGCGCAGACCCTTTACTTCAAATGTGAGGGCGTGTATAGCCGAGCAAAGCGCCGCGCGCTCCGCCTTAGTTATCTGATTTACCTTTTTCTCGGGCGGTATGCCGCTGCGTTTTATCACAAGCGGGATAATGCTTGCGGGCAGCAGTCTGCCGAGCGAGTTGTCAAAATCGCGGTTGGGCACTTCGGCGAAGTCGCGCTGCACGCGCTCGTCAAGTTTTTTATCGTCAAGCGCGGGCTTTAGGTCTATCGAAAAAGTGTACCTGCCCGCCGTTATGTCCTGCATATGCGCCGAGGCGGAGAGCACCAGCGGGCCGCTCATGCCGAAGTGCGTAAAAAGCATCTCGCCCTGCTGCTCGAACACGGGCTTGCCCGCCGAGTTGTCGGTAACGGTGAGTTTGCAGTTTTTGAGCGAAAGCCCCATAGCCTGCGCGCAGTCGCTTCCGCAAAGCTCTACCGGCACCAGCGAGCCGCGCAGCTCGGTAACGGTGTGCCCCGCCTGCCGCGCAAGCTTGTAGCCATCGCCCGTAGAGCCTGTTTTGGGGTACGAAAGCCCGCCCGTCGCGACTACTACTTTATCGGCGCGGTACTCGCCCTTGCCGCCAAGCACGCCTTTCACCTCGCCGCCCTCTATTATAAGGCTGCGCGCCGAGTCTATAACTATCTTAACGTCGGCGCAGTTCGCGGCGTTTATCAGTGCGCCCGAAATATCCTTGGCGTTATCGCTGATGGGGAAAACGCGGCTGCCGCGCTCAGTTTTCAGCTCTATCCCCAGCGACTCAAAAAAAGCCATAGTGTCCTCGGGCGAAAAGCGGCTGAGCGCCGAAAAAAGGAATTTTGAATTTCGCGGTATGTTCGCCATCACCGTCTGCACGTCGCAGTTATTGGTAACGTTGCACCTGCCTTTTCCCGTAATGTTCAGCTTGCGGCAGGGGTGTTTCTCGTGCTCCAACACCGTTACTTCGTGCCCCAGCCACGCCGACTGCACGGCGCACATCAGCCCCGAAGCGCCCGCGCCAATTATCAGTATTTTCATTATATTGCTGTATTCTCCAATTTATTTATTGCTGTAAACTTCGTACTCTTCCCATATCTTTTCCAGTTTTTCAAAGCTCTTGCGCACCTTTTCGGTGTTGCTTATCGAAACTGCCGCTATCAGCGCGTTTATAAGGCTCAGCGGGGCTACCAGCGAGTCGGCGAAAGAGTTCATATCGCTGCGCGCGATAAGCAGGTCGTTTGCAAATGGCGCGAGCGGTGAAGCCTCAGAGTCGGTAACGGCGATAACGTGTGCACCGTGCGCCTTAGCATACTCAAGCATCTGCGCGGTCTGCCGCGAATAGCGCGGGAATGATATACCTATGATGACGTCCTTGTCGTCTATGCGCATAAGCTGCTCAAAAAGCTCGCTCGTGGTGGTGTTTCGCAGCTGCTTGACGTGCGGGAACATAAGCGAGAAGTAGTAATTGAGGAATTTTGCCAGCGGCTCGGCGCTTCTCGCACCCAAAATGTATATCGTGTTGCAGCGCTCTATCGCGCTCACGGCATTGGAAAAGTCGGTCTTTGAAGTTTCTTCCAGCGTCAGCCTTATCTTCTCGATGTCGCGGGTCAGCACCTGTTTCAGTATGTCCTCGCCGCTCAGCCTGTCGTTCGTTACCTCTATCCTCTGCACCGCCGTAAGCCTGTTTCGCATAAGCTCCTGCAGTGACCTTTGCAGCGCGGGGTAGCCGTCGAAGCCCAGCATAGAGGCAAAGCGCACCACGGTAGATTCGCTTACGCCGACTGTTTGACCCAGCTTTTGCGCCGTCATGAAAGCCGCTTTATCGTAATGCTCGAGTATATACGCCGCTATCAGCTTGTGCCCTTTCGAGAGCGCAGGCGTCTGCTCTTTGATTGTAGTAAACAGATCTTTTTCCATCTTAATCCACTTCTTCTCCCTATTCAAACATTTCAGCCGAGCGTTTTTTTAGCCGCTCTTTGCGCTTTTCGGTAAGGTCGCGCCTGATATGCCAGCCGTCCTCCGCGCGCTCGAGAATGTCGCCCTCTTTTGCAGCTTCGCCGCCCAGCGCTTCAAGCGGCAGGTCTTTGCGCTCGCCGCCGTCGCCGATGAGCACGGCGTATCCGCCCTCCAGCCTATCTACCGAATATATCATATCATTTACCGCCTTTCGCGGCGTCGGCGGTGTCAAAAGGCTTTACGGCAAGCCCCTTGCCGTCCGACTCAAATGCCAGACTGCCGTCCTCAGCCGTAACGTACACATTTTTGACGTACTTGCAAATGCGCGAATACGTTTCCTCGTCGGGGTGGCCGTATTTGTTATCCGCCCCGCATGAGATCACCGCGTACTGCGCGCCCACCTCTTTCAGCCACTGCGATGTGCTCGAAGTATCGCTGCCGTGGTGACCGACTTTCAGCACGTCCGCCGAAACATCGCAGCCGCGCTTCAGCAGCTCGCTTTCCTCCTGCTTTTCGCAGTCGCCCGTTATCAAAAAGCTGTTTTCGCCGTGCGTCAGCCGCAGCACCACAGAGTAATCGTTGAGATTTGAATACTCGCCCTCGGCGGCGTAGGTCTGCACGCTTATCTCGCCCAGCTCGAAGCTTTCGTTGCGGGCGGCGCGTATCTTCAAGCCTTTGTTCGCCGCCGCGTCGAGCAAGTCCTCGTACACCGAGGAAGTGGGCGTGAGGTCGTCGGGCACGCGCGGCATTATTATTTTGCCGATCTTAAAGCCCTCTACTATCTCCGCCGCTTCGCCTATATGGTCGGCGTGCGGGTGGGTGAGCACCAGATAATCCAGCTTTTTCACGCCGCGCTCTTTCAGATGATTTATCAGCGTGTTTTCGCCGTCGCGGTCGCCCGTGTCGATGAGCATATATTTTCCATCGCTGCAAACGAGCGTGCTGTCGCCCTGACCCACGTCTATGAAATCTACCTCGGCGTCGGCGTTTTCGGCGGCAGGCTTATCGCCCGCAGCTGTTTGGAGTACGCCCTTTTTCTCAAGCACAAAAATCGCAAGCGCCGCCATCAGCACCAGTACGGCTTTTATAAGCTGCACGCCCGCCTGCTTTTTCGCCCTGCCTTTATTTGCAGCCATGCCTGCTCACCGCTTCTTTCTGCCGTTCGGCTTTCCGCGCTGAGGAGTCTTTGCGGCGGGTTTTCTGCCATTCGCATTTCTGCCGCGGGCGTTTCTTTCCCCGCGCTTAGCCTGCTTTTCGCGCTGCATTTTCAAGTATACCGAGTCGGGGCGGACTAGCTTGCCCGCGCCGTTTCCAATGAGGTCTTCCCTGCCCGCCTTGCAGAGCGCTTCTATCACCTTGCGCTGATTTTCGGGCTTGTAATACTGCAAAAGCACGCGCTGCATAGCCTTTTCCTCCGGCTTTTTCGCGACGTACACCGGCTCCAGCGTGTAAGGGTCGAGCCCGGTGTAGAACATACAGGTCGAAAGCGTGCCGGGGGTGGGGTAAAAATCCTGCACCTGCTCGGGGTGTATGTGGTTCTCTTTTAGGAACATCGCCAGCTCCACCGCGTCTTTCAGCGCAGAGCCGGGGTGCGAGGACATCAGGTAGGGCACCAGGTACTGCTCCTTGCCCTTCTGCCCCGTTATCTCGTAAAACTTTTTCTGAAAGCGCTTGTACGCCTCTATATGCGGCTTGCCCATTTTGTCGAGCACCGCCGCCGAGCAGTGCTCTGGCGCTACTTTCAGCTGACCGCTTATGTGGTACTCTATCAGCTCGCGCATGAAAGCTTCGTCCTTATCCTCTATCAGATAATCGTAGCGTATGCCCGAGCGTATGAAAACCTTCTTTATCTTAGGTATCTTGCGCATCTCGCGGAGTATGTGCAGATACTCGGTGTGGTCGACGTGCAGATTTTTGCAGGGCGAGGGCGCTAAACACTTCTTGCCCTTGCAAAGTCCGTATTTGAGCTGCTTTTCGCATGAAGGCCCGCGGAAATTCGCGGTAGGCCCGCCTACGTCGTGTATGTAGCCCTTAAAGCCCTCCATCTCGGTGAGCTTGCGCGCTTCTTCAAGCACGCTCTCTTCGCTGCGAACGGTCACGCGCCTGCCTTGGTGCAGGGCTATCGAGCAAAAGTTGCAGAAGCCGAAGCAGCCGCGGTTGTGCGTTACCGAAAAGCGCACTTCTTCTATCGAGGGCACGCCGCCCTCTTTTTCGTAGCAAGGGTGATACGCGCGCTCATACGGCAGCGAATACACCTCGTCAAGCTCTGCCGTTGTGAGCGAGAGCGCGGGGGGATTTTGCACCAGCATTTTGTCGCCGTGGCGCTGAATTATCGTCTTGCCGTACACCTCGTCCTGCTGATCGTACTGTATTCGGCAGGATTTCGCGTAAAGCTCTTTGTTCTCAGAAACTTCCTTGAAAGATGGGCACTGCACCGCTCCGTAAGGCGTTTCGCGCGGGTCGCAGAGGTAGCAGGTACCGCGCACGTCGCGTATGGTCTTTACGTCCTCGCCCGCCGCGAGCCTGTCGGCTATCTCTATCATCGAGTGCTCTCCCATGCCGTACATCAGCAGATCGGCGCGGGTGTCTACCAGTACCGAGGGCATCACCGTATTGCTCCAGTAATCGTAATGCGCAAAGCGGCGCAGAGATACTTCAAGCCCTCCGCAGAGCACTGGTATCTCGGGCGCGGCGTTTCGGCAAAGGTTGCAATATACAGTAGCCGCGCGGTCGGGGCGTTTGCCGTTTTTGCCGCCCGCCGAGTATGCGTCGTCGGCGCGGGGGCGCTTCGCTACCGTATAATGCGCCACCATAGAGTCTATATTGCCCGCCGATACCAGCCACGCAAGCTTAGGCAGACCCAGCCGCAGTACGGACTTCGGGTCTTTCCAATTTGGCTGAGCTATCACGCCTACTGTGTAGCCGTGGTGCTCGAGCAGGCGGGTGATTATCGCCGCGCCGAAGCTCGGGTGGTCTACATAAGCGTCGCCCAGAATGTAAACAAAGTCGAGCTGGTCTATACCGCGCTCGCGCATATCTTCTTTTGAAATAGGCATAAAAGCCATGATATTAAAACCTCCGAATGGGTCAAGGGTTATTTGGGCGGCTGATACCGTCAGCTTCTGCCCTGTCTTTCATACCACTCTTCTTTTGTCAGCAGTATCTTTCTCGGCTTCGCGCCCTCCTGCGGGCCGATTATGCCCATAGCCTCTATATCGTCCATTATGCGGGCGGCGCGTGGGAAGCCCAGTTTCAGCTTGCGCTGTAAGAACGCGGTGGAAGCGTTGCCCGTTTCCACGATTATCGTTATCGCCTGATTTACAAGGTCGTCGTCGGGGTTTATCGAGATTTCGGCGTCCTCCTCGTTTTTCGGCTTCGGCATATTCTGCTCTACCTCGTGGATTATCTCCTGATTATAGTCAGAGCCGTGCTCAGTCTTGAGGAAATTTACTACCTCGCGTATCTCGGCAGTAGATGCAAAGCCGCTCTGTATACGCATAGGCTTCGGAAAGCCGACGGGTTTATACAGCATATCGCCCCTGCCCAGCAGCTTCTCAGCGCCTACTTCGTCGAGTATTACGCGCGAGTCGGTGTTGTTGGAAACCATCAGCGCGGTACGCGAAGGTATATTCGCCTTGATAAGACCTGTAAGTACGTCAACTCGGGGCGACTGCGTAGCTATCAGCATATGCATACCCGCCGCACGGGCGAGCTGCGCAAGCCTCATTACCGATTCCTCTACCTCGTTCTTCGCGGCGAGCATGAGGTCGGCGAACTCGTCTACTACTATTACTATCTGCGGCAGCTTCGTGCGTTCGCACTCGGGGTCGCTCGCCAGCATCTCGTCCACCATCTCGTTGTAATCTTCAATATTCTTAGTGCCGTTTGCTTCAAAAAGCTTGTAGCGGCGCATCATCTCGTTCACCGCCCAGCCCAGCGCGCCTGCGGCTTTCAGCGGCTCGGTAACTACCGGTATCAGCAGGTGCGGTATGCCGTTGTACATGGGGAACTCTACCTTTTTCGGGTCTATGAGTATCAGCTTTACCTCGTCGGGCGAAGCGTGGAATAGAATGTTCAATATGATAGAGTTTGTAAATACCGATTTACCCGAACCGGTAGTACCCGCTATCAGCATATGCGGCATACTCGCGATATTGCCGATGACAATATTGCCCTCGATGTCCTTGCCGACCGCAAAAGAAAGCTTGCCCTTAGCGCGGCGGTAATCCTCGCTGTCGATAAGCTCGCGCATCGAAACGCTGTCGCGGTGGATATTCGGTATCTCTATGCCTATCGCGGGCTTTCCGGGGATAGGCGCTTCTATACGAACGCTGTCGGCGGCGAGATTAAGCGCTATGTCGTCCGCCAAGCTCGTTACCTGCTTTACCTTTACGCCCGCCGCAGGCTGAAGCTCGTAGCGGGTAACGGCAGGGCCGCGGTGTATTCCTATAATGCGGGTCTTTACGCCGAAAGTTTCCAGCGTTTCTACCAGCTTCGAGGATTTTTCCTGTATCTCGCGCTGCACCTCTTCCTCAGAGCAGGTGCGCTTCGCCTCTTTGAGTATCTCTACGGGCGGGGCGATGTAAACGGGCTTGCCGCTCTTTTCGTCGGCAAATACCGCCGTCTGTCCGCTCGGCTCTATCGTTATCTTAGGCGGACGCTGCGGCTCTCCCGCCGCTTTTCTTATAAGCTCGTCCAGCTTTATCTGCTCGGCAAGCTTCTGCTTTTCCTCAGCCACCTGCTCGGCGCGGGCGGCGTTTTTCGACTTTTTCTTGCCGTCGGGCTTTTTAGCAGGCTCTTCCGCTGGCGCGGGCTGTTCGGGCGCTTCCTCCCACGGCGGCAGGTCGTCGGCGTGGGCTGGCTCATCGGGCACGCTGCCGAACTGCTCCGCCTTGCCCTCTGCGGCAAGCTCTTCTTCACGCAGCTTTTCCATCTGCATCTTGTGTATCTTCGCGATGTCTACGCGGCGCTTTTTCTTTTCGCGCGCGCGCCTTTCCGCACGGCTCTCGGCAGGCTGCGGGGTGTCCGCCCTGCGCGCAGGTTCGGCGGGAATATCGCGGTCGTCGTAATAATCCTCAGCCGCGCGCTCCGCCCTATCCTCGGCAATAGCCTTCGCCCCGCCGACGAACGGGCGCGAAAAAGCCCGCAGCAGCTGCGGAAGCGTAATATCCGAAAGCAGCAGCGCGAAAAGCACTATCAGCAGTACTATTATAATAGCAGCACCCGTTTTGCGGAAAAGCGCCAGCAGCGTCCAGCCGAACACCGCGCCCGCCAGTCCGCCGCCATGAAGCGTAACGCCGTCTAGGTAAAGTCCGCGCAGTTTCAGCCAAAAGCTCGCGCCCTCAATGGGTCTGCCGAAAAATATCTGCGCCGCGCCGCTCAGTAGGAAGATCATTACCAGCCCCTGCACTGCGCGCGATATGACCGCGCTGCGCGATTTTTCCGAAGCTATCGTAAGCGCCAGATAGATTATGAAAATGCCGAAAACGAACACCGAAGCGCCCAGCAGACCGCGGTTCAGGTCGTAAAGCGCGTTCCACAAGCCGTCGCCTTTCACGAACGTAACTATCAACTCAAAAATGCCGTAAAAGAACATTATGAAAGACCAAAAGCGGCGGCGTTCGCGAAAGCGCGCCTGCTCCATCTCCTCAAGCTGCTTTGCCGTAGGTTTTTTCGCGCGCGTTTTTGCCGCGGAAGAGCCGCCCGAGGACTTTTTCTGCCCAGCCGCGCTCTTGCTTTTCGCCGACTGCGTTGTTTTTTTCTCTGCCAATTTATGTACCTCAATATAAATATTTTAAACTCTCTATCCTAATACTTCAAATATGTAAAAGCGGAAGTTTCATTCCGCCTTTTCTATCTCCTTATACAGCCAGCCGATGGCGTCCGAAAGCCCGCCCAGCTCGTCTATAAGCCCGCATTTTACTGCGGCTTCGCCGTCTATCACCGTGCCGACATCCATTACTATCTCGCCCGTAGCCATCATAAGCTCGCGAAATTTTTTCTCGGTAACCGACGAATTATCGGTGATGAAGCGTATTATCCTATCCTGCATTTTCTGAAAATATGAAAGCGTCTGCGGCACGCCTACCACCGGGCCGTTCATGCGCACGGGGTGTATGGTCATGGTCGCGCTGGGCACTATAAATGAGCGCTTTGCGCACACCGCCAGCGGCACGCCTATCGAGTGGCCGCCGCCGAGCACTATCGAAGCGGTGGGCGTTTTCATACCCGCCACCAACTCGGCTATCGCCAAGCCCGCCTCCACGTCGCCGCCAACGGTGTTGAGGATTATCAGCAGCCCCTCGGCACGCTCGTCCTGCTCGATGGCTACCAGTGATGGGATGATATGCTCGTATTTGGTAGTCTTGTTATCCGGCGGCAAAATGTAGTGCCCCTCCACCTGCCCGATGATGTTCAAACAGCAAATGCTGTGCTTTCCGCCCTCTGCCGAAACTATGCCGAATTCCTTGATAGCCGCGGCGTTTTCGTCAACGGCGGAGTTTGGCTGAGCCTGCGCGGCGTCGGCAAGGGCGCTCAGCAGGTACGGCGAGTAAGATATATGGTTAGTTTCGCCTTTTTTAGATTTGAATTTTTTGGCTGATTTTGATGATTTAGACATATCCCGACCTCCGAAAAGAATATTACTGATGATATTCTTGCCTTTGGCGGCGGAAATATACGCGCTTTCAGCCGAAAAATGCAGGGTATCCGTCACAAAACGACGATATATGCCGAAAAAATGCAAGCTGATGACGGCGCAAATTCACATATATATTTATAGTATCACAATTCCAGAGCATTGTCAAGAGACATAGCGTACAAAAAAACGCATGGCGATTTTACCATGCGTTCGGCGGTATATCGGGCGCTCAGCCCAGTTTTTTCAGGTTTTCTGCGATTATCAGCTTGTGGGTAAAGCCCTCGAGCTTGTTTTTAACGTCGCCGTCTTTGATGAAAAGCAGCGTAGGCAGCGCGGTAACGTCAAAACGCTGCGCCAGAGCGCCCTCGGCGGAAATATCGCACTTCGCGATAACAGCGCTCTCGCCCAGCTCTTCGCCAAGCTCGGTCAAGCCCGCCTCGGTGCGTTTGCAGTGCACGCAGGTGGGCGAGTAAAATTCTATCACCAGCGGCTTGCCCGCGACGGCGGCTGTTATCTCATTATAATTTGCATTTGTAAGCTCAGTAATCATGTTTTTTACCTCCGTTATTATAATAGTATATTTTCAAACTTAACTTTTCATATCTGTTTAATATGATTTAATAGAATTATACCACCGTCAGCCCCGTTTGTCAAGAGATTTTTATGAATATTTCCTTAATCCTACAAATCATATCTAACTAATAGGCTATAATTGTACAATTCATATGGAAATTGTGGGTTTGATATGTGCGTTTCTACAAAATTACCCGAATGGTGTTGACAATTCGCGCAAAACAGGGTATAATGTTAACCATAGTAATCATATCGAAAAGATATGAATTTAAAGGGAGAGTCAACAATGATACTTTTTACCCGCCGCGGCAAACGATGTCGAAGCTGAAAACTTACACATCACCCTACTCATTACTAAATACAAACGAGGTTGTCGGCTATGTACATTGAACTAAAAAATATAAACAAAACTTTCGGCGATTTCAAGGCTTCGGATAACGTAAGCTTCGGCATCGAAAAAGGCAGGCTGATAGGTCTGCTCGGCCCCAGCGGCAGCGGCAAGACCACTATCCTGAGAATGCTCGCAGGTCTGGAAAAGCAGGATAGCGGCGATATTTTCATCGACGGCAAGAATGTAAACGACCTGCCGCCCAGCGAACGCGGCATAGGCTTTGTTTTCCAGAGCTACGCGCTCTTCCCTTTCATGACTGTTTATGATAACATAGCTTACGGTCTGAAAGTTCAAAAGAAAGATAAGGCTTTCATAAAGGCGCGCGTGGCGGAGCTGCTGGAGCTTGTGGGACTTCCCGATGTGGGAAAGCGCTACCCCAGCCAGCTCAGCGGCGGTCAGCGCCAGAGAATAGCTCTCGCACGCGCCCTCGCCCCCTCGCCCGAGCTTTTGCTGCTCGACGAGCCTTTCGCCGCCATCGACGCTAAGGTAAGAAAAGAGCTTCGCACATGGCTGCGCGAAACGATAGATAAGATAGGCATAACGAGCATTTTCGTTACCCACGATCAGGACGAGGCGATAGAGGTCGCGGACGAGATCGTAATTACTAACAAAGGCAGAGTAGAGCAGGTGGGCAACCCCGTAGAGATCTACTCCGAGCCGAAAACGCCTTTCGTAGCGCAGTTCATCGGTCAGTCGGCTATGATAGAAGATTATGGCAGACTGAAAGGCTTTGAGCAGAGCGAAGAAGGCAACACCGCCATTATCCGCCCCGAATTTATAGAGATAAACAAATTTGAGGATGGCGGCTACCACCAGTTTGAAAGCTCGATGGAGGACGCGGTGGTAGAGGACGTATTCTTCCGCGGCAGCGCTTTCGAGGTACGCGCCGATATAAACGGCATCTCGATAACCGGCAGATACCCCCTCAGCTCGCCCCGTCTGAAAAAAGGCGACAAGATAAAAATACTCATCAAAAAGCTTTACACCATCAGCGGCAACAGCACAGATATACTTGTGAACAAGGCGCTCGATGATTCCGAGCTTTACTACATCTAAAAAGGAGGGCTTTTTTAAAATGGAACAGAACAGCGGCAAAAAGTCCTCGGCAGGACAAAAAATACTTAAATGCGGCGTAATATCGTGGATAGTAATAATCGCGGTTTGGGCGCTGGGAGCTATGAGCATAAAGGACGAATACTTCCTCCCCAGCCCGAAGCAAACGCTGATAAGCATAAAGCTGCTTATAGAAAACGGCACGCTTTGGGCAGACATCGCGGCGAGCGCGGGCAGAGTTATAAAAGGCTGGCTGCTGGCGATAGTTTTCGCAGTACCGCTCGGACTTCTGGTCGGCAACTTCCGCGTAGTGCGCTGGCTGGTAGAGCCTATACTCAGTTTTTTCAGATTCGTACCCGCCATCGCGCTGACCACCCTCTTCCTGATGTGGTTCGGCGTAGGCGAAGAATCGAAAGTAGCGCTTATCTTCTACGCTTCATTCTTCCCGATGTTCGTAAACACCATCGCGGGCGTGGCTTCCACCGACAAGCAGCTCGTAGAAGCGGCTTCCTGCATGGGCGCTAAGAAAGCAAGAGTATTCTTCACAGTAGTAGTACCCTCGGCGGTATCCAACATCTACACGGGCATACGCCTAGGTCTAAGCTCCGCCATTATCTGCGTTATCGCGGCGGAAATGCTGGTAGGCAGCGACGGTCTGGGCTACCTGATAAACAGCTCAAAGCTTTACTACAAAACAAGCTGGGCGTTTGCAGGTATAGTCACCCTCGCAGTCATAGGCTTCGCGGCTGACAGACTGCTGCAATTCATCGGCAGGAAAAAGCTCAGCCACTTCGGAGTAAAATAAACACCATACATAAAAAATAAAAAATACAAACAACGTAAAATTACAGGAGTTGAATCAAAATGAAAATAAATAAGATAATTTCGGCACTCGCAGCATCGGCACTCAGCATTTCCCTGCTCGCGGGCTGCGGAAATTCGGGCAGCGGCGACACCCCTAAAGTAGTAAAGGGCAAAAACGGACAAGACCTGCAAACGCTACGCCTTGCGGTAATGACGGGCAACCTCGACCACTACGCTTCATACGTCGGCGTAGAGCAGGGCATTTTTGAAAAGTACGGCATAAACCTCGAGATAACCGAGTACGCTTTCGGCATAAACACCATCGACGCTATTGCAAACGGCAACGCGGACGTTGGCGACATGGCTGACTACGCCGCAGTGAACCGTCTCGGCACCACCCTAGACCAGACTAACCTCGTTATGTTCTCAGAGCTGAACGGCGGCGAGATAGGCGACGGCGGACTTTATGTAGCGCCCGAATACGCAAACGACCTCTCAAAACTGGACGGCAGCAAGGGCTTTGTAACGCAGATAGGCACGGTAAACGAGTACCTTAACAGCCAGGCTATCGCTTACTTAGGTCTTGACGAGAGCAAACAGAACATTATAAATACCGATTCTGCGCAGTCGGCGCTTGCGCTGGCTAAGAGCGGCGACGCTTCCGCCACCATCGCGAGCGGCTCGAACGCAAAGTACCTCGAAGAAGTGGGCTGGAAGCTGGCAGTCACCTCGCAGGATCTCGGCGAAGTTACAGGCGCATACTACTTCACCTCTGACAGCTTCATCGACAAGAACACCGACCTGCTTGCGAATTACCTCAAAGCCATCGACGAGAGCTACGAGTATGTAAACGCACACATGGACGAGAGCGCCGAGTACCTCGAAGGCAAGATCGGCGTAAAGGCTGACGACTTCAAGCTTCAGTGGAAAGTACAGGGCTTCAGCACAGGCTTCAGCGAGGAAGCGGCACAGCACCTCGAGAGCATTCAGAAATGGGCGCACGACCACGGCAAGTACGACTCTGACTACAACGTGCGCGACTTCATCGACACAAGAGCGGCGAAGATAGCTTTCCCCGACAAGACCACTGTCAAGAACACCAAGAAATAATAATCAAACGAAATTTTAAATACTGATAAGGAGCGATACACTATGGGTTATCCAAGCATTTTCCCTACGGGAGTAACACTTTACAACAAAGAAAAGGCATACGGCGGCTACACGATTTTTCCCTCGGCTAAGGGCGCGCTGCTGATAGATATGAACGGCAACGAGGTAAAGCTTTGGGCAGGTCTTTGCGGCTTCCCGAACAAGATCCTCCCCGGCGGATATGTAATGGGTAATACGGGCGTAAGAGGCGGCAAGTACGCTTACCAAGACCAGCTCGACCTCGTGCAGGTAGACTGGGACGGACACATAGTTTGGAAATTCGACAAAACCGAGCTTGTGGCAGACCCCGGAAAAGACCCCTGTATACATGGCTCGTCAGCACCACGATTATCAGCGCGAGGGCAGCACCGTAGGCTACTATTATCCCGGCGGAGAGCCTAAGACCGACAGCGGCAACACCCTTATCCTCACCCACGAAAATCTTTACAACCACGATATTTCCGACAAGCGCCTTATCGACGACAAGATAATCGAGGTCGATTGGGAGGGCAATATAGTTTGGAGCTGGCGCGCGAGCGACCACTTCGACGAGCTGGGCTTTGACGAAGCGGCTAAGAACGTTCTTTTCAGAAACCCCGGTCTGCATGAAGAAGCGGGCGGCGACTGGATGCACATCAACAACTTCTCCACCCTCGGTGAAAACAAGTGGTACGACGCAGGCGACGAGCGCTTCCACCCCGACAACATCATCTTCGACGCGAGAAACTCGAACATTCTCGGCATCATCGAAAAGAAAACGGGCAAGATAGTTTGGCGCTTAGGCCCTGACTTCAACGAGAGCGAAGCGACGAGAAAGCTCGGCTGGATAATCGGTCAGCACCACCTGCACATGATACCGAAAGGTCTGCCCGGCGAAGGCGACCTGCTGGTATTCGATAACGGCGGCGAGGGCGGCTACGGCGTGCCCAACCCCGCTTCGCCCACAGGCGTGAACAACGCTCACCGCGACTACTCGCGCGTGCTGCAGTTCAACCCCATCACCCTCGAGATAACCTGGCAGTACTCCCCTCGAGGCGGGCAGCCTGCTCTTTACCGACGCTTCTAAATTTTACAGCTCGTACATCAGCTCGGCTCAGCGCCTGCCGAACGGCAACACGCTGATAACCGAAGGCTCTGACGGCAGACTTATAGAAGTTACCCCCGACCACGAGATAGTTTGGGAATACATAAACCCCTACTTCAAGAAGCTGGGCGGCAATTTCCTCTGCAACATGATCTACCGCGCATACCGCGTACCTTACGAGTGGGTACCGCAGGCGGAAAGACACGAGGAAGTTTCGGTAGAGCCGCTAGACGTCAGCACATTCCGCGTACCGGGCGCTTCCGCAGGCGCGGGCACGGGCGAAGTTACCGCGGTAGACGGCATCGACCCGACCAAGCCTATACCGCTTACAGGCTCTAACGCTGACGAGGACGGCGACGATGACGAACGCATAGACTTCTGCGTAGCTTCTATCAAGAAGAGCGAGATAGAGAGCATAAACTAAGCCATAGTGAATAAAATACAGCAAAAAAAAGAGGACAGTTCCCGATCATTGGGAGCTGTCCTCTTTCGTATATCGAATATGCTTAAATATCAGCGAATGTCTTTTTTTTTTCTTCATAGCCGCTATGCCGATGACAGTCGCGATCACGAGGTAGATAACGCATACCACTATCATGCGCGCGGTGGTGTCGCTGTCCTGCGCGGGGCTGAAGCCCGTTATAGCGTTGCTGGGAACGTAGTCTGCAATGCTGAAATCATCGGAAATATCAACATACTTGTGCAGCACCATATCCGCCACCTGATACAGCAGAGTAGGTATGCCCGAAGATAGCGCCACGCCGAAAGCTATCGAAACAGCCGTGCTGCGGGTTATCATTATCACCATGATTATCACGGCGGCGATGGTGATGTGCGAAAGAAGCTGTATGCCGAGCGCCTTTGCGAAGTCCTCTCCGCTGCCGAAAACAACGTCTACTTTACACTTCGACTCGATAACGGCTTTCGCTATCGCCATCGAAACGCCCCAGCTTATCAGCATGGCAAATATGGTGTACACCGCCGAGCAGATAAGCTTTGCGAGCACTATCTTGCGCCGCGCAACGCAGCCGCCGAGGTTTTTGATGTAGCCGTTTTTGCTGTCGGAATTGGCGAAGATAACTATGTATATGCTGAGCGGCAGAAGCAGGTTCATTCCGCTTGTCATCATAGTAAGAATATCTGCGGCGGAGTAGCTGTTTTTATTAGCGGCATTCATAAGCGTGCCGACAGTGCCGGTCATTGTCGGTTCGTCGCTGGTCGCGTCCTCAAAGTCCGCCGTCATGGTGACTGATACTCCGTTCTCTTCATCATTATCCTCAGCAGGCTCGTGCAAAAGCGCTATCAGCAGAGCGTTTGAGAGAATGGTTATCGCCGTAGTGGCTATCGCTATCAGCATCATTATGTAAGTAGATCTCGACTTTTTCATCAGAAAAAGGTTAGAGCGTATAAGATCAAACATTTCCGACACCTCCCGTAATTCTAAGGAAATAATCTTCCAGCGCCTCGCTGTGGGTACATATGCTGTATACCCAAAGTCCCGCCTTTGCCATCGCGAGAGTTATCTGCGCGCTTTCATCGGTGCGCTCGAAAATGCCTATCGTGTTTTCGCCGACAAGTTTGAAATTATTAAAGCCCATTTCCTGAAGCACGTCCGCCGCCTTGTTTATGTCGGAAACGCTTATGTCGATATGCGAGCTGCATTTTGCCATAAGCTGCTCGCGCGTCAGCTCTTCGATCATCACGCCGTTATTGATTATTCCGAAAGATGTCGCGACCTTCGCAAGTTCTTCCAATATGTGGCTCGAAATTATAATGGTTATCCCGCGCTCGGCGTTCAGCCTGTGCAATACATCGCGCACCTCGGCTATGCCCTGCGGGTCAAGACCGTTGATCGGCTCGTCGAGTATCAGCAGCTCGGGGTCTGCCACCAGCGCCATAGCTATGCCCAGCCTTTGGCGCATACCGAGTGAGAATTTGCCCGCGGATTTTTTGCCGACGCCGCCCAGCCCCACCAGCTCAAGCAGCTCTTTTTCTTTCTGCGCCGAGTTTTTCACGCCGAAAGCCAGCGCTTTGATGTGGATATTATCAGCGGCTGAGAGGTTTGCGTAAATTCCGGGGGCTTCTATCAGCGCGCCCACACGCCTCATCATCTTCACCCGCTCAGCGCCGCGCTTGCCGAAGAGGGTAAAGTCGCCCGTCGAGGGTGCAGCCAGCCCGCAGATCATCTTCATAAGCGTGGTCTTGCCCGCGCCGTTTCTGCCGATAAGCCCGTATATCTCGCCTTTTGAGATATTCATGCTGACTCTGTTCACCGCGGGCTTGCCGTGGTATATCTTAGTCAGCGAATCTGTTGTTAGCAGATATTCCATATTCAGTCGCCTCCATATGTATTTTTTTGCGTATGTATTATAAAGTATAGCATAACGCGCGCACTTTGTCAACGAGCACAGTTACTTTTATCTGTACAATATTATACAGCATATAATATCAATTGTCAATAGCCGCAGGCAATTTTTTTATAAAAAAGCGCATGACGCTCCATTCTTCGGAACGCCATGCGCGAAAGTTTCAAAATTATTCAGCGCCAAGCTGCTCGTTTAGCTCATCTACCATCATTTGCAGCTTTTCGCGGGTGATGTCGGCAATGCCGCAGAAGCTGAGGATAGCGTGCAGCGGCAGGTCGCCTGCCATAGCCAGCGCCATCTCTTCCCCGCTCTCGCCCAGCGCGTCCGCGCCGCCGTTCGTGCCAATATCCACCGACTCCATCAGCTTTGCGAACACCGCAAGACCCTCGGGCACGGCGGTTATGTCACCGCAGGCGCTGTCTAGCGTGAACTTCACAGGCAGCTTTTCCCTGCCGTTAAAGCGCACCGCGTCGCTCAGGCGAATATCCGCCGAGGAAGCGCCGATGAGCACCTCGTACCTGCCGCTTTCGGCGAACCACTTGTGCAGCTTCACCGACCAGTATGCGAATGCGCTCTGGTCAAGGCGGAAAGCTATACGCTTGCTCTCGCCAGCTTTCAGAAAGACCTTTTCAAAGCCTTTCAGCTCCTTTTCGGGGCGGATAACTGAGGCTTCGGTAGGGGCGATGTAGAGCTGCACCGTTTCCGCGCCGTCGCGGCTGCCGATGTTTTTCACCGTCAGCTCGGCGGTAAAGCTCTTGCCCTCGCTGACCTCGTGCGCAGAAAGGCGCAGGTCTGAGTACTCAAACTGCGTATAGCTCATGCCGTATCCGAACGGGAAAAGCGGCTTTATCTGTTTTTTATCGTAATATCTGTAACCCACGAACACGCCCTCGGCATAGTTCACGTCGTCGCCCTCACCGGGAAAATTGAGGTAAGAGGGGTTGTCAGCGAGCTTTTGCGGGAAAGTTTCGGCAAGCTTTCCGCTCGGGTTCGCCCTTCCGTAAAGCAGCGCTATCTCGGCTTCGCCAACTGCCTGACCGCCCAGATACATCTCGATCAGACCCTTTATCTTTTCGATGAAAGGCATCTCTACGGGCGAGCCGTTGTGCAGGAGAACTACTATATTTTCGTTGACCTCGCTGAGCTTTTCTATAAGGCGAAGCTGGCACTCGGGCATACGCATATGCTTTCTGTCGAAGCCCTCAGACTCAAAAGTATCGGGCAGACCAGCGAAAATCACCACCTTATCGGCGTTTTTCGCAGCTTCGAGAGCCTCGTTTTCCAGCGCTTCGTCAGCCTCATTGCCCATATTAAAGCCGCGCGCATAAGTAACGCCCGCTATGTCGGACGCCGCCTGCACGGCGGATACGGTTTTGTAAGAATTTATATGCGAGCTTCCGCCGCCCTGATAGCGGGGCTTTTCGGCGAACGCGCCCACGAAAGCGACCTTTTCGCCCTCTTTCAGCGGAAGTATATCGCCGTCATTTTTCAGCAGTACCGCGCAGTTTTCGGCGATCTTTGCGGCAAGTTTGTGGTGGCGGTCTTTATCCCATACCACCTGCGGTTTTTCCTCGCTGCCGCGCTGAATCAGCTCCAGCACGCGGCGCACGCAATTATCCAGCTCTTCCTCGCTAAGCTCGCCGCTCTCCACCGCCTTAACTATCGCGGCGTCGTTCTTGCCCATGCTTGCGGGCATTTCGAGGTCAAGCCCCGCGCGGATAGCCTTTGCGCGGTCGTCAACTGCGCCCCAGTCGCTCATCACAAGTCCGCCGAAGCCCCAGTCGTCGCGAAGAATATCCGTAAGCAGCAGCTTGTTCTGCGAGGAATACTCTCCGTTTATCTTGTTGTACGAGCACATAACCGTCCAAGGCTTAGCGTTTTTCACCACAGATTCAAAAGCGGCGAGGTAGATCTCGTGCAGAGTTCTCTCGTCGATATTTGCGGAAACGCTCATGCGGCGGCTCTCCTGATTATTAGCGGCGAAATGCTTCAGCGAAGTGCCAACGCCCATGCTCTGCACGCCCGTTATATGCGCCTCAGCCATCTGCGAAGCGAGGTAGGGGTCTTCCGAGAAGTATTCAAAATTTCTGCCGCATAGGGGCGAACGCTTGATATTACAGCCGGGGCCGAGTATAACGGAAACGTTTTCCGCGCGGCATTCCTCGCCCAGCGCCTTGCCCAATTCTTTGAGCAGACCGCGGTCGAAAGAGCAGGCGAGCGCCGAAGCTGATGGGAAGCAGACCGCCTCGATAGCCTCGTTAGGGTTCTGCGCACCCTCGCGGTTTTTGCGAAGTCCGTGCGGGCCGTCGCTAACCATTATCTGCGGTATATCCAGCCGCTCTACTGGCTTGGTATGCCAAAAATCCGCGCCCGAGCAAAGCGCCGCCTTTTCCTCAAGCGTAAGCTCTTTCAAGATTGTTTCTATGTTCATGAGATCATTCCTTTCTTTCTGATCTTTCTTCCGCTTGTTTTTACCAAAACGCCGTCAAAGTAGTTTCCGTTGAAAATTCCTCTGTATATATCTCCGTTTTTGCAGCACATCTCGCCCATGCCGTATATATTACCGTTCATGAAATATCCGATATAGATATTTCCGTTTTTCAGCGTTACCTTTCCGTAGCCGGTTATCAAGCCGTTTACAAATTTGCCCTCAAATACGCTGCCGTCTGCTAATGTCGCTTTTCCTACGCCGTCAAGCTTATCGTTTGAAAACTGTCCCTCGTACACCGTCCCGTCTGTTCTGATAAATTTTCCTTCGCCTGCCCAGTTGCCGTTGACAAAATTTCCTTCGTAAATATTGCCGTTTTTATAGCGCTCTCTGCCGACGCCGTTCGCTATGCCGTTATAAAAGTCGCCCTCGTAGGTGTTGCCGTTGGTGTATGTTATTTTGCCGATACCCATAGCCTTGCCTTCTACGAAATCTCCCTCATACACTCTGCCATCGGAATATGTCATCTTGCCTTTGCCGTCGGGGAGCTTGTTCTTTATCTCTCCGTTGTATTCGTTGCCGTTCGTAAAAGACAAAACGCCCTTTTTTTTTGCAGGCTTCGCGGTATTTACGTTATTCGTCGGCGCACTTTTCCACTCGGTAGCCTTAGGCGTTTTCGGCTGCTCGTTCACCTTTATGCCCATTTTAAACAAGCCGTTGTATTCCGAGCCGTCTGCATATTTCAGCGTGCCAACGCCGTCCCAAACGCCGTTTTTGAAATATCCGCGGTAAGTGCTTCCGTTGACGTAATTCACCTTTGCGAAGCCGTTGAGCATATCGTTGCGAAATTCGCCCTCGAGATATGTGCCGTCGGCGGCGTTCATTTTTCCCTCGCCGTGGTATTTTCCCTCTTTCAGCTCTCCCTCGTATATATCGCCGTTGCGCCGCATTTTTCCGTAGCCCGTTATTTTTCCATTTATAAATGTTCCTACATACCAGTTGCCGTTTGACCATTTAAGTTTTCCGCTGCCGAATTTTTCATTTTCAAACCACATACCTTCGTACAAATCGCCGTTGCGCTGTATCAGCTTGCCCGAGCCGAATCTTTTATCGTCGTTCCAAGTGCCCTCATAAACGTCGCCATTTGAATACTCCATAACGCCGTAACCAAAGCGCTTACCATCGCGAAGCTCGCCCTTATATTTGCCGTCGGCGTACCGCTTTGCCAGCTCTTTCGGGGGCGACATTTTCAACCTTTCTTCATCTGTAAGTCTGTAAAAGCTTATAAAATTCTTTTCTTCCATGATAATTTCAATTCCTATAATTTATATCTGTATTTTTAAAAATTGTCATTGAAAAATTAAAATGAAACGTTTTGGGTTATCTTCCCGTCCTGGGTTATCATGATGCCTTTGAAATGATTATGATAAAAATCACCCACATATGTTCTTCCATCATTACACATATATTTTCCGAACCCTTCCATGATTCCGTCTTTTAATTCACCTATATAAACAGAACCATTTTCTGAGGTGTATTTTCCAAAGCCGTTATATTTACTATCTTTATTCTCTCCTATATATTCAGAACCGTTTGAAAACTCAACTTTTCCGAAACCCTCGCGATTATCATTTTTAAAAGTACCTTCATAAACAGTACCGTTTGTATATCTCATTATACCATATCCAGAGCGTTCATCATCAACTATTGATCCAGTATATACTCCGTTTGTATACTCTTTAACAGTTATAGGAAGTACATCATCTGTTTTCTTTTTCGTCATTGTCGCTAACTGCCGAACCATCTCTGAATAAACACCTGTACCCTGCTAAGTCACCATTCAAATAGTGCAGTTCTATTACTTGGTCAGCAGAGTCCATATAAATACAAGTGCCAGTTTGTATTATTCCTTCTTTAAAAACGCCTGCTTCTATATTGCCGTTATCATATATCTTACGTCCAAAACCGTTTATCCAGTTATTTTGAAATTCTCCTTCATAGTAATATTTGCTTTTCTTTATCAGTTTTCCTTTACCGCATATCACGCCATTTATAAATTCGCCTTCGATCATGTCGCCGTCAGGAAATTTTATAGAACCCTTACCGTTTAGGTTTCCATATTGTAAGTCACCTTCAAATTCAAGCCCATCATCTATAACAATTTCGCCATCGTCTTTTTGAAACTGAAAGCTTTTTTCCATAATCCATCGAGTTCTTGCTCTTCTAAATTATAAAATGTAGTGAAAATTTGATTATCCAAGCAACTCACCCCTTACGATAAATAAACAAATCCAAATATGTTCAGCCTTATTCCTTTCCCTCAATATAAAAAAGTAGACTCCATATCCGCGATGTGCGTCGCCAGCGCCAGCGGGTAAAGTTCCAGCGCTTTGCCTATCGTGTTCGTGTTCTCTTCGCCCGAAAAGCCCATGTGCCAGCGTATCGCCATAGCTTCGTCGCGCGTCAGCCGCATAAACCCGCTCACTATGTACACGCTCTTCTCTCCGTGGCCGTAGGGCAGCATATCGTGGTACTCGTAGTAGGGCACTTTTTTCCCAAACGCCCTGCTCGTTCTTCGCGTTGCGGTAGCTCACGCGGTAAAGGTTTATCTTGCAGAGGTCGTGCAGCAGCGAGGCTATCGCTATGCTCTCCTCAGTGTACTCCAGCCCGTACTGCTCTTTCACACGCTCGCGCTCCAGATATGAGCACAAGCAGTCGTAAACGTGCAGCGAGTGCTCGCACAAGCCGCCCTCATACGCGCCGTGGTAGCGGGTAGAGGCGGGCGCTGTGAAAAAGTCGCTTCCCTCAGAATCCAGCCACTCCAGCAGCTTGTCCGCACCGCGGCGGGTTATCTTTTCATTGTATATACTGATAAATCTTTCCTTGTTTGCTAATACGTCAGCAGGCATACCGCGCCTTCCTTTCTGTTTGCCGCCGCGTCAGCCCAGACGCAGCATTTCGTCAATGCAGACTCTCGCTTTCGCGATAAGCTCGGGCGACATAAATATCTCGTTCTCCTCAGCCGCGGGACTGCCTATCGCTTCGCATACGCGGTAAACGTCCATCAGCGAGGTGAGCTTCATGTTCGGGCAGAGTATTTTTTTCGAGAGTATGTAAAATCTTTTGTCGGGGCACTTGTACTGCAAATGCTCCGCTATGCTCATTTCTGTACCGATTATAAACTCCTTAGCTTCCGACTTCTCGGCGAAATCCATTATTCCCGAGGTAGAGCCTACATAGTCCGCCTGCTCTGATACGCCTGGCACGCACTCGGGGTGCACCAGCACCAGCGCGTTCGGGTGAGCCTGCTTCGCGAGCCTTACCTCTTCGGGGTTGACCGCCGCGTGTACGGGACATCCGCCTTGAAGCAGCTTTATATCCTTATCGGGACAGGCTTTCTGCACAAATGCGCCGAGGTTGCAGTCGGGTATGAAAAGTATCTTCTTATCCTCCATAGCGCTTACTATCTTCACCGCCGAAGACGAGGTAACGCAAACGTCGCATACAGTCTTGAGCGCCGCGGTGGTGTTTATGTAAGCCACAACCTTGCGCTCGGGGTCTTGCGCCTTTATCATCTCTATCATCTCAGGCTCCATCTGCTCAGCCATAGGGCAGCCCGCCGCTGTGTTCGCGAGGTAAACGTGCTTTTCGGGCGAGAGCATCTTAGCCGTTTCCGCCATAAAATGCACGGCGCAGAACACTATATTCTTGTTCGTAACTTTAGAAGCGTCTACTGAAAGCTTGTAGGAATCGCCCGTAAAGTCGGCAGCCTCTACTATCTCTCTGCCCTGATAGCTGTGCGCCAGTATGCAGATGTCTTTTTCTTTTTTGAGCTTTTCTATCTTCTGCTGTATCTCATAAACCGTATTTACATTTTCCATAATTATTTCTTTCCTTTCAGAATACCGCGTACTGCGGCATTATCTTTATAATTATTATACACTACTGCAAACATGATGTCAACCATTTAATGTGTAGAATATCCTAGCTGATTTTTGACATATATCGCGATTGCGCCTTGACCGCGCGGGGGGTTATATGATATAATACAAAAGAGGCGTACTGCACAAAGCGGTGCGCCTCTCTCTCCGTATCATTTCTCGGCTCAGAAATTGTCTGAGATGTATTTTTCAGCCGATGTAGCCGCGTTAGCGCCGTCAGCCGCAGCGGTAACTACCTGCCGCAGCGGTGTGGTGCGAACATCGCCCGCAGCGAAAAGTCCCGCAGCGCTGGTAACGCAGTCCTCGCCCGCAGCGGCGTAGCCGCCCTCAAGCTTGCAGACGCCCTCGAGAAGCTGAGTGTTCGGCACGCTGCCTATCGCGCAGAATATGCCGTCGAGCGCCAGGCTCTTTTCCTCGCCCGCCTGCTCGTAAACTATGCCCTCGGCGTTCGCGCCGCCCGTGATCTCTTTGAGCTGAGCGCTCATTATCTTCACGATGTTCTCGGTATCGTCCACCTTTTTTTGGAGCGACTTGTTCGCGCGGAACTCATCGCGCCTATGCACGAGGTAAACGGTCTTTGCAAGCTTGGAAAGGTAAAGCGCGTCGCCCAGCGCGGTATCTCCGCCGCCTATGACCGCCACCGTCTTATCCTTGTAGAAAAATCCATCGCACACCGCGCAGAATGATATGCGCTGCTTGTCCTCGCCCTTGACGCCGAGATGGCGGTATGAAGTGCCCGCCGCGTAAACTACCGCCTTAGCGGTCTTTTCGCCGCCCAGCTTGAACTTGACGTGCCAAACGCCGTCCGCCTGTTCCAAGCTTTCAACTTCGCCCTCGTAAAACTCCGCGCCAAGCGTTTCAGCCTGTTCGCGAAACTTCTCGCCCAGCTCGTAGCCGCTGAGTCCGTAAAGACCGGGGTAATTTTCCACTCTATCGGTGACGGAAATCTGTCCCGTACCCATGTAGTCTTTTTCCACTACCAGCGCGCTGAGCATAGCCCTTCTGGCGTATATCGCCGCGGTAAGTCCCGCAGGGCCGCTGCCTATTATAATAATGTCCGTCATTTTTCATCAGCCTCCTTTATATATAATACATCGGTTCTGCATTTTTTTCAAGTGTTTCTTCGCTGTATCTCTGAATAAAATTTTTGAGAGTTATATTTTTCGCCAGCCCGTTAAGCTCGCGCTCAAATCTGCTCCAGAGCACTTCGTCCAGCACTTCCGAAAGCTGCTTGTTTTCGGCGTTCACCATAGCCACATCGCTGCCCAATACGCTGGGGTCGAGCGCGTCGATTATCTCTTTCAGAGTTATCTCGTCGGCGCTTTTGGCGAGGATATATCCCCCGCGCGAGCCTTTTATACCTTTTATAAGCTTGGCGTGGCGCAGCGCTGAGAGCACCTGCTCTAAATATTTACATGAGAGCGCCCTGCGGTCGGCTATGCTGTACACCGTTACGGTTTCGCTGTTTTCTGAATTAAGGGCTATATCGGCTATCGCGATAATGCCGCACTCTACTTTTGTAGATATTTTCATAGCGTTCCATTCCTTTCATACTAGAATTTGGTCAAAATCAGTTTCCTACTATTCATACAATTCCTATCAGCATAATATATTTTATACTTTTTTCGTCAGAATGTCAAGGGTTTTTATAAAACTTCGCTGATTTTTAAAAAATATGTTAAATTTATAGTTATCCTATTGACTTTGTATGATTTAAGTGCTATAATATATCCATACCAAGGGGAAACCTATTTAAGACCAGTATTTAGTATTAGCAGATCACAACCTTTTATAATGCAGGCTTCCCGAAAAATGAAATGGGGGAATATCCTTTGAAATTCAATACTTCTTTGCTGCACGGCGGCTTTTCACCTGAAAAAGGTACTGGCGCTACGCTCACGCCGATATATCAGGTAAGCGCTTTCGCGCAGGACTCTGCCGAGCAGCTTGAAAAAGTTTTCAATAATAAAGCTCCCGGTTTTGCGTACACGCGGATAAGCAATCCTACCGTAGCGGCGTTTGAAAACCGCATAAACGCGCTCGAAAAGGGCGTCGGAGCAGTAGCCTGTTCATCGGGCATGGCGGCTGTTACGATGTCGCTGCTCAATATCTTGCAGCAGGGCGACGAGGTCATCGCGGCGGCGGGGCTTTTCGGCGGTACTATCGACCTTTTCGGCGATCTAAAGGCTTTCGGCATAAAAACGCGCTTTGTAGAGCACGTCACAGCCGAGGAGATAGAGCCTTTGATAAACGATAAAACTAAAGCCGTGTTTGCCGAACTTATCGGCAATCCTAATCTCGAGGTGGCAGACCTTGAGGAAGTATCGGCTCTGGCGCACTCGCACGGCGTGCCGCTCATCATCGACGCTACTACCGCAACGCCTTATCTGATACACCCGTTCGATTTTGGCGCAGATATAGTGGTGCACTCCAGTTCGAAATACATAAACGGCGGCGGAAACTCGATAAGCGGAATAATAATCGACAGCGGCAGCTTCAAGTGGGACTGCGAGCGCTACGCGGGGCTTGCCGAGTACAAGAAATTCGGAAAATTTGCATACATCGCGAAGCTGAGAAACGGAATTTGGCGCAACGTGGGCGGCTGCCTCGCGCCGATGAACGCTTTCATGAACAGCGTGGGTCTGGAAACTATGGGCCTGCGTATGGAGCGCAGCTGCTCTAACGCGCTGGCGCTCGCGAAATTCTTTGAGAGCTGCGAGGGCATAGAGGTAAACTACCCCGCGCTTGAAAGCAGCCCATTTTACCCGCTTTGCAAAAAGCAGCTGAAGGGCATGGGCGGCGCGATAGTTACCATACGCGCAGGCTCTAAAGAACGCGCATTCAAGCTGATAAACGGGCTGAAACTCGCGGTGAACGCGACCAACATCGGCGACGTGAGAACGCTAGTCATACACCCCGCCAGCACGATATACACCCACAGCAGCGAAAAGCAGCAGCTCAGCGCGGGCGTATACGGCGACACCATAAGGATAAGCGTCGGAATAGAGGACGCCGAAGACCTTATACAAGATTTCAAACAGTCAATAGAGAATATCTGAGGAGGATAATATATAATGGCAACTGATTACGCAACACTGAAAAAAGGCGGATTTATGCGCCAGAAGCAGAAGAACAACTTTTCACTCAGACTGAGAGTAGTAGGCGGCAACCTTACCGCAAAGCAGCTCGCGACAATAGCAGAAGTTTCAGATAAATACGGCGAGGGCTATGTGCACCTCACTTCGCGCCAGAGCGTAGAGATACCTTTTATAAAGCTCGACGACATCGACGAAGTAAAAGCGGCGCTGGTTGCGGGCGATACCGAGCCGGGCGTTTGCGGCCCCAGAGTAAGAACTATCACAGCTTGTCAGGGTGCAGCCGTCTGTCCTAGCGGCTGTATCGACACCTATGCGCTGGCTAAAGAGCTTGACGAGCGCTACTTCGCCCGCGAGCTGCCGCACAAATTCAAGTTCGGCATTACCGGCTGCCAGAACAACTGCTTAAAATCCGAAGAGAACGACGTGGGAATAAAGGGCGGCATAAAAGTAAAGTGGCGCGAAGCCGACTGCATACACTGCGGAGTTTGCGCTAAAGCCTGCCGCCGCAACGCCATCACCATAGAGGACGGCGAGATAAAGGTAGACGAGAGCCTCTGCAACTTCTGCGGACGCTGCTACAAAGCCTGCCCGACCGAAGCTTGGGACACCGTACACGGCTACATAGTTTCATTCGGCGGACTTTTCGGAAACACCATCAATAAGGGCGAAACTATAATACCCTTTATAGAGGACAAGGAAACTCTCATGAAGATCTGCGACGCCGCTATAATCTTCTTTGAGAAAAACGCAAACGCGGGCGAGCGCTTTAAATTCACCATCGACCGCGTGGGCAGGGAAAAGTTTGAAAAAGAAATACTGGAGGTATATAACAATGGCTGAATTTAAGATCGACGATACGGTAGACATCACCGACGTAGTCTGCCCTACCACATTCGTAAAGGCAAAAGTAGCCCTCGAAGAGCTTGACGAGGGACAGATACTCGCCATAAGAATGAACGACGGCGAGCCTGTACAGAACGTGCCCCGCAGCGTAAAGGAAGAGGGTCACAAGATACTCAAGCTGATAAACAACGAGGACGGCACATACGACCTCATAGTAGAAAAGGTGGGAGATTAAAATGGCAGTAAAGGCAAACGGCGAAACTTTTGAAACCGAGATAGCAGAGAGCAGAAAGCTCGTGATAGCAGATTTCTATTCAGATTCCTGCGTGCCCTGCAAGCGAATGTCCCCGCTGCTTGCCGAAGCCGAAGAGCAGAGGGAGAATGTGAAGCTGGTAAAGCTGAACATAAATTTTGACGCTGACACCGCTGTAAAATACGGCGTTTCGGCTGTACCCACGCTTATATTTTTCAAAGACGGCAATGAAGTTTCCCGACTCACGGGCGCGGTAAAGAGAGCCGAGCTCGAAGCGGCGATAGAAGCTAACGAATAAAATTTTATACAATATGTAAGGAGAAATGTTATCATGACTATCACAGCAGCAGGAAATAAAAAGGAAGTTGCAGACGGACTTACCGTAGCGCAGCTCATCATCGACGAAAAGGTAGAAACTCCCGAATACGTTACCGTTACCATAAACGATGAGTTCGTAGAGAGCGGCACATTCGAGAGCACCGTGCTCAAAGACGGCGACGTAGTAGAATTTCTCTATTTCATGGGAGGCGGACAGTAATGGCATTTACTAACGAACAGATAGAGCGCTATTCGCGCCACATTATCCTCAAAGAGGTAGGCGTAAAGGGTCAGAAAAAGCTGATGAACGCTAAGGTGCTCATCATCGGCGCGGGCGGCCTGGGCGCACCTGCGGCTATGTACCTCGCGGCGGCGGGCGTAGGCACTATCGGCATTGCGGACGCTGACGAAGTAGACCTTTCAAACCTGCAGCGCCAGATAATCCACGCTACTGAGGACGTGGGCAAGGCTAAGGTGCAGTCGGCTAAGGAAACTATGGAAAAGCTGAACCCCGACGTAAAGGTAAACACCTACCGCACATTCGTTGACAGCGAAAACATAATGGACCTGATAAAGGACTACGATTTCATCATCGACGGCACCGACAACTTCCCTGCCAAGTTCCTTATCAACGACGCCTGCGTAATGGCGAAAAAGCCTTTCTCGCACGCGGGTATCATACGCTTTAAGGGTCAGCTCATGACATACGTTCCCGGTCAGGGCCCCTGCTACCGCTGCGTATTCAAGAACCCGCCCCCGAAGGACGCTGTACCTACCTGCAAGCAGGCGGGCGTTATCGGCGCTATGGGCGGCGTTATCGGCAGCTTACAGGCTATGGAAGCTATCAAATACATTATCAGCGTGGGCGACCTGCTTACAGGCTACCTGCTTACCTACGACGCTCTGAAAATGGAGTTCCGCAAGGTAAAGCTGCCGAGCGACACGCATAAGTGCGCGGTATGCGGCGACGAGCCTACCATTACCGAGCTTATAGACTACGAACAGGCAGAATGCGACGGTGTACATCTATGATAAAACTAAGCAAAAGCGATTTTGAAAAAATACTTGCTCACGCTGAAAGCGAGCTGCCGAACGAGGCTTGCGGCCTTATCGGCGGCGTTATAGAGGACGGCGTAAAGATAATCAAGAAAGTTTACCTACTGACCAATATCGACCACTCAAACGAGCACTTCTCTCTCGACCCGAAAGAGCAGCTCGCGGCGGTAAAGGATATGCGCGCGCAGGGTATCTCTCCGCTGGGCAACTGGCACTCTCACCCCGAGTCGCCCTCGCGCCCCTCTGAGGAGGACAAGCGTCTGGCTTACGACAGCAAGGCGAGCTACATGATACTCTCGCTTATGAACAGAGATGAGCCTGTGCTCAACTCTTTCAAGATCAATGGCAGCGACGCCGAAAAGGAAGAGCTTGTCATAGAATAATAATCCTGACAAAGGCAAAGTATGAAAAAAGAAAACAAAGCGGGCTGACCTCTAATTTCAGTGAGATCAGCCCGCTTCGTTTATACCGTTATGACGTTTAAGCAATTATCCTACGTTTTATCTTTTTCATCTTTCGCCGCATCTGCTTTCGGCTTGTCTTTATCTTTATCTTTATCTATATCAGCTTCGTCCGCCGCGCTTTCCTCGTTGATAAATTCCGCCTCTATCGGCTCATCATCGGCGCTGTTCTTCGGCGGCAGCTTCGGCAGGGGCGTTTCCTTAGCCTCGAACCAGAATGTCGAGCCGCTGCCCTCTTCCGAGATAACGCCGAATGCGAACTCGTGCATTTTCAGTATCTCTTTGCATATCGAAAGGCCTAAGCCTGTGCCGACAGTTTCGCGGCGCACCTTTCCGCCGCGGTAGTAGCGGTCGAAGACCTGCGAAAGCTTGTCCTTCGCTATGCCCTGCCCATTATCGGTGACTTCTATGCGCACTATTCCGGGGCGGTTTATCTGCTTTATGCGTATGCGCTTTTTCTCGCCGCTGTAATTGATAGCGTTGTTTACGAAATTGTAGAGCACCTGCGCTATCTTTTCGCGGTCGGCGCAGATGGTGCGGTCATCGTCGGGCTCGAAAGCTATATCGTAGCCGTTTTGCTCTATCATCAGCGTATAGCGTTTCAGCACGTCCTCTATCTGCTCGTGTATTGAATAATCGGTCTTGTTCAACTCCATATTCGAGCTTTCAAGCTTTGAAAGCTCCAGTATCGAATTTACGAGGTTCGAGAGGCGGTCGGCTTCGTCTATTATTATCTGGCAGTGCTTCTCGCGCTTTACGGGGTCATCGCCCGAGAGGTCGCGTATCATCTCGGCGTAAGCCTTTACCATAGTAAGCGGCGTGCGCAGGTCGTGAGATATATTGGCTATGAGGTCTTTGCGCAGATCGGTCACCTTTTTGACCTCGTTTCGCGCGTCGTCCAGCACGGTAGCCAGCTCTTCTATCTCGCGGTAGCCCTCGGCGGAAAATTCTACTTCGTAATCGCCCTCGCCGAATTTCTGCGCCGTTTCGGTAAGCTTTTCTATCGGCCTTGCCACGCGCGCAGAGATAAGCACGGTGACTATGAAAGCCAGCTCGAAGAGGATTATCGTGATGTACACAAGCTGCTCGCGGATAATGCTTACGGTAGAGTCTATCGGCTCTACGGGCGCTTCGATGAATACGTACATCGTGCTGCCCTCGCTGTCAGAAAAGCGCTTGCAGTAGAATATCTCCTCCGCACCGAATTCGTCGCTGTGCTTTATCGTGGTAAGGCTGTCCACATCGGAATTTTCCAGCTCGCTGCGGAAGCGGTAGATGGTCTTGCCGTAATTTTTGCTCTTATCCTTGCTGAAAAATGAAAAGTTGCCCATGTTGTTTTCCATTATCAGCTCTTTGCCTGATTCGTCGCATATCATGACGAACATATTGTTATTAAAAGCAGTCTGCCGCGCAAACGAGCGGGCTTCCTCCAGCTCAGAAGAATTGTAGCTGTTTATAACGCTCTCAGCGCTGTTCGCGGCGGTGCGTATCCTAGCCGAGCGGTAATACTTCGGCAGGAAGAAATATTGGAAAAGCCAGAGCAGCACCAGCACGAAAAGCACGAAGAACATGAAATATGTCCCACATACGTTTTAAGCGTGCGGCGCTTGCGGAATTTGGCGAAGCAGCGGCGCTTTTTCCTGCCGCCTTTTTCCTCGGCAGCCGCGCCCTCCGCCTGCGCAGGCTCAGCCGCAGGCACTTCTGCTTCGGGCTTTTTATTATCAGTTGATCTTTTCAAACTTGTAGCCCATTCCTCTCAGCGTTACTATCAGGTTGCGGTACGGGCCTAAGCTGTTGCGCAGCATCTTGATGTGTGTATCTACCGTGCGGTCGTCGCCGTAGAAATCAAAGCCCCATACCTCTTCCAGCAGCTTTTCGCGCGAAAGAGCGATGTTCATATTCTTCACGAGGTAGAAGAGCAGGTCGTACTCCTTCGGCGTCATCTGCGCCTTTACGCCGTCTATAAGCACTTCGCGCGCGGTGAAATTTATAACAAGACCCTTATAGGTGATGACGTCCTCAGTCTTTTTAGCCGAGTTCACGCGGTTCATCACGGCGCGGATCCTCGCCATAAGCTCCTTGGGCGAAAAAGGCTTTACAACGTAATCGTCTACGCCTATCTCAAATCCGAAAAGCTTATCATACTCCTCGCCGCGGGCGGAGAGCATTATCACGGGTATATCCTTTATCTTCTTTATTTCCTTGCAGGCGGAGTATCCGTCGAGCTTCGGCATCATGATGTCCATAACTATGATGTCGAAATCGTTTTTCTTCACGCACTCAACAGCCTCCATGCCGTCGGCGGCCTCCGTTACCTGAAAATCGTTAAATTCTGCATACTCGCGTATTATATCGCGGATACGCTCTTCATCGTCTACAACCAAAAGCTTTGGCATATCAATTACCTCCGTTTGAAAGAGAGCAGGTACAGCGCTCGCGCCCTTTCACATTTTTCTGTTATTATCCTACCATACTTATATGTATATTTTGTGAAAATACCAAAAAAATATAAGCAAATATACCAAAGCTTTATCACTTCATGAGCGCTTCCACGAGTATCTTTATACCAAGCAGTATGAGAATTATGCCGCCGCAGACCTCTGCCTTAGTCTTGTACTTGTCGCCGAAAATGCTGCCTATCTTTATTCCCGCCGCCGAGAATACGAATGTCACCGCGCCGATGAAAGATACCGCGGGTACTATATGCACCTCGAGAAAAGCGAATGTAACGCCTACCGCCAGCGCGTCGATACTGGTAGCTATCGCGAGCATGAACATATTTTTCGCGGACATGGAAGCGTCGGCGTCAGGCTCTTCCTCCTCTCCCGAGAGCGCCTCTTTCAGCATATTCGCGCCGATGAGCACCAGCAGCACAAAGGCTATCCAGTGCGCGTATTTAGTTACCATATCGGCAAAGCTCCTGCCCAGCAGAAAGCCGATAGTGGGCATAAGCGCCTGAAATCCGCCGAACCACAAACCTGCTGTCGCCATGTGCTTAAAGCGTATCTTGCCCAGCGACAGCCCCTTACAGACTGAAACGGCGAAAGCGTCCATAGAAAGCCCTACCGCGAGAATGAAAAGTTCCAGAAGTCCCATCTTAAAATACCTTCCTTATCTAGGCAGTACCGTGCAGCCATCGTGCACGTCTTGCCTTAGAGTACAAAAAAGACCCACGGACAAAAACACTTAGAGCGTTTTCGTCCATGAGTCTCATCGTTCCAATAAAAAAATCGGTATGCGCCGCCGGGCGGTAACTCGCCGCCATTATGTCGAACTGCGCCGCGCGAAAACCAGCCGCAAAAGCTATCCGCGCCGACTACTCCCTCAAAGAGATTATACTATATACTAACATATTTTATTACCCGTGTCAAGGGTTTCGCGGGAAAAAATTTCACAGGGCTAACATTCTAATATCACTTAATTTTTTTAGTTTATTTTACATTTCCCTATTGATAATTCCTACAAGATATAGTATAATAGAAGTAGTGTATTGATTTGTTTTGTGTGTACGCACTTTTCCCAAGGGGTGACATTTTGAAAAAAAGCAACGAAAAGACCAAATACATCTACGCGGGGCTTACGGCTTTTGCAGTGCTGGCGGCAGGAATGCTTATGATATACATAATCTTCCGCAAGAAAGAGCTTGCCGCGGCGGTAGAGGTGGTAAAGAGCATCCTCGAGCCTTTCATAATAGGCGGCGTGCTCGCCTACCTGCTCGCACCGCTCTGCAATACTTACGAGCGCTGGATGAACAAGCTGCTGCCCGATAAGAAATGGAAGCCGAAGCTTGCCGCTACCCTCGCGGTCGCCATGAGCTCGCTCTCGGCGATAGTGGTGATAGCCGTGCTGGTGCTGCTTATAGTGCCCGCTACGCTGAAAAGCTTGGTATCGCTGGTGCTCTCAGTGCCGGGGCTTGTTATGGACTTTATCAACTGGTCTAACGAACGGCTGGCAGACTACCCGCAGCTTAAAAAATACCTGATGAATGCGGTAGACGTGGTGTACGATAAGTTCGACAGCTGGACTCAGCTCCAGCTTATGCCCTCTATACAAACTCTGCTCAGCGGCGTGGGAAGCAGTATCTCGCTGATATTCACGTTCGCGCTGAATATCGTGATAGGCTTTATCATCTCGATATACCTGCTGGCTTCGCGCAAGCTTTTCGCGCGGCAGTCTAAAATGCTGCTCTACGCGGTGTTTCGCCCCAAGGCCGCCGACCTCATCTTCGGCGAGGTAAAGTACGCGGACAGAATGTTCAGCGGCTTTCTGCGCGGCAAGGTGCTCGACTCGGCGATAGTGGGACTGATCTGCTTCGTATTCCTAAAGATAATGAATTACGAGGACGTTATGCTGATAAGCGTTATCATCGGCGTTACGAACATAATCCCCTTCTTCGGGCCATTTATCGGCGCTATACCCTCGGCTCTGCTGATATTCGTCACCAGCCCGATAAAGTGCGTTTACTTCGTGATATTCATATTCATACTCCAGCAGTTCGACGGCAATATACTAGGGCCTAAGTGCATGGGCAGTACTACAAAGCTTTCGGCATTCTGGATACTTTTCGCGATACTGCTTTTTGGCGGACTTATGGGCTTCGTCGGCATGATAATAGGCGTGCCGCTCTTCGCAGTAATTTACGATATTGTGAAAAAGCTGGTCTACTTCCTGCTTCACAAGCACGGCAGAGATGATATGCTGCCCGCCGAAACGGAAGACACCGCCGACCCGCCCGGCGGAGCGGAGGAACAGCCTGCTTCTGCCGAATCCGTTCAGACGGCTCAAACGGCTGACAACGCAGCACCTGCTGAATAAAAATCTATACGGGACGCATTCCGCATTCGGAAGCGCCCCGTTTTTTTATTTCAGTATGTCCTTGAAAAAATCCGCCGAGCTTATCCCCGCGGGACGGTTGAACCTGCCCATGAACGAGAGCGAACTTTCGTCGCCGACCGCCACGCGGTTCACGCGCTCCTCGCAGCTCAGAGTCACCTCAAAGCCGAACTGGCGCACTATGTCCTCGGTAAGCTCGCTGCGCATGCCGTAGGGGTAGGCGTAAGTTACCGGCTCTTCGCCCTTCGGCAGGGCTTTCTCCAGTATCTTCAAGGCTTTGTGGGTGTCGTTGCGCAGGGCGCGGCAGTAGTCCTCGTCGCTCTCGCCCGCCATTTGTGAAACGCCCCGCCGCTCGCCCAAAGCGTGCATATCCCAAGAATGGCAGGCAAGCTCGCACCAGCCGCTAAGAGCCATAGTCCGCGCATTTTCGATGTCCATAGTCGAGTAAGCGGGGTTCGGCGAAGCCTCCTCGGCGGCGGCGGTGCACCACTCCCCTACCAGACAGAAAACGCCCTTGCATTTGTATTTTTCAAGCAGCGGAAGCACATAATAGAAATTATTGTAACAGCCGTCGTCGAAAGTAAGCACTATCGGCTTTTCGGGCAGCGGCGTTCCGTTTTTTACATGATCGGCGACTTCGGTGCAGAAAACGGGCGTGTAGCCCGCCTGCGTGATGTATTGCAGGTCGGCTTCAAGCTCGGCGGCGGAGAGAACGTATTCGCCCGACTGCGACTCGCCTTTTACAACGCTGTGATACATGATTATCGGCAGATCTGCGCCATCGCCCTCAGCGGCAGCGCGGTCGGCGGAAAACGAGCGCACCAGCCCGCATACCAGCACCGCAGCGGCAGCGGCAGCCATCAGGGCGGCTGCACGGTATATCCTTAAACTAGCAAACATAGACGATTACCCCTTTTCTTATCTTATCATAGAATTTGTATGTAAAAAAATTTAGTAAAATTCCAAAAAATCTTGATTTGCTCTTGTTTTTTTTGTTGAAATCTGATATAATATTTATTAGACTATTACACGCCTGCACCCGCGCAGGTTTGATAAATGGGGGTACATAACCGTGAGATCTATACGTTCAAAAATCATGCTTGCCATGCTTTCACTGGCCTTGGGAATATCAGTGCTGCTGTGCGTGATCTTCCTTATATACATTAACATTTCCACGCAGCACACGCTGGCTGTTACGATGCGCTCGCTCGCAAGCGAAACAGCCGTGAGCTTTGACTACATGATAAACGAATATATCGAGCGCGCAAGCCGCGTGGCGCTCGATGCCGATTACGAAGCGCTTGATACGCCGCAGAAAAAAACAGCCGCTTTAGACGAAGCTTTCAGCGACAACGCCCTCATCAGCGACTTTGCGGTGTACTCTTCATCAGGTTTGCAGCTGGATTCAGACGGCTCGCGCTGCGCAGACGTTATCACCGAAAACGACATTTGGAACGCCGCAAAGCGCAAGACGGCTACCCTCACCGACATCGTAACAGTAGACAACGAGAACTTCTTTGCTATACTTGTGCCCTCTAACGATGCTACCTTCATTTCGGCGATAGTTCTGAACTGCACATCTATCAACGAGTCGCTGATCGTGGACGACGAATTGAACAGCACAGTATACATTATAGAGAATAACGGTGAGATAATATTCCAGTCGAACACTTCAGGCACGAAATACGCGAGCAGAAATCCGATAGAGCTTGCTAAAACCGACGAGAATTACCAGAGCATGGCTGACGCTTTCAGCAACGCGCTCAACGGCAAAAACGGCAGCACCGAGTACGAGCTTTCAAAAGAGGACTACGTGGTGGGCTACTCAGCAGTTTCAAACTTTGGCGGAACGCTTATCGCGAGCGTACCGACAAGCAGCTTCAACGCCATGACGGCAACATCAATGCGCGTGATGATTCTTGTTGCGGCAAGCGTTATAATCGTAACATTGCTGGTTTCTGTGCTGTTTGCACGCAGCATCTCTCACCCGATAGTTTCCACAACGCAGCGTTTGCGCAAGCTTTCTCAGGGCGATATCTCCACCCGCGTAGACGTTTGGTACTCGCGCGACGAGTTAGGCATACTTTCCAACTCGCTTGAAGAAACGATAGTCAGCCTGCGCCAATACATCAATCTGATACAAGTAGCGCTCCAGCAGATCGCCGAGGGCAACCTCTGCCACCGCATGGAGGGCAACTTCAAGGGCGATTTCCTCAAGATAAAGACTACGTTCAACGAGATTTTCGAGTCGCTTTCCGAAACTTTCGACTCTATCAACCACTCCGCCGAGCAGGTGACATCGGGAGCGGTTCAGGTTTCCAACTCGGCTCAGGCGCTTTCGCAGGGCGCGACGCAGCAGGCAAGCGCCATCGAAGAGCTTTCGGCTACGCTGGGCGGCGTTTCGGATCAGGTAGCACGCAACTCCAGCGACGCTAAGGACGCATACCGCCGCGTAAGCGACAACTCGACCGCGATCTCAAACTGCAACAGCGATATGTCGAATATGCTGGAGGCTATGGAGCTGATAAATCAGACTTCCTCCGAGATCGCAAACATCATCAAGGTCATCGACGAGATCTCGTTCCAGACCAACATACTCGCGCTGAACGCGGCGGTAGAGGCGGCGCGCGAAGGCTCGAAGGCCTTCGGCGTAGTTGCGGACGAAGTACGTCAGCTCGCGACAAGATCGGCGGAGGCGGCAAAGCAGAGCTCGGCGCTTATCGAGCGCTCGGCGAACGCTGTAAAGCGCGGCACGGCGATCGCGCAGGAAACTGCAAAGTCGCTTGAAAATACAGTTAAGAGCAGCGACAAAATACAGAAACTGATGAAGAACATCGCAGACGCTTCGGCTGAGCAGTCGGAGGCGATCTCGCAGATAAACACGGGCGTTGACCAGATCTCGGCGGTAGTTTCTGCCAACACAGCTACTGCTATCGGCTCAGCTTCCGCAAGCGAAGAGCTTTCGGGACAATCGCTGATACTCAAGAACATGATAGCAAGATTTAAGCTTTCCGACAAGCCCGGCGACGAACTGCCGAGCGACAATGACGGCGACGAAACGCAGGAAAATGAAGAGGAAGAGCAGATCAAAATAGATCTCGACGACAAAGATGACAAGTACTAATATAAATATTTGAAACCGAAACAGGAGGGTTAAAAACATGAAAAGAAGAATTGGAATTTTAACGAGCGGCGGCGACTGCCCCGGACTGAACGCGACCATACGCGGTGTGGCGAAAGCTTGCTATGAAAAATTTGGCAACGATGTAGAGATCATCGGCATACAGGACGGCTACTCGGGACTGATAAACAACCAGTGTAAAATTATGCAGCCCTCAGATTTTTCGGGAATTTTGACCACCGGCGGTACGATCTTCGGCACAAAGCGCACGCCTTTTAAAATGATGAAAGTAGTCGAAGAGGATAATGTTGACAAGGTTAGAAATATGAAGAAAACTTATAAGGACCAAAAGCTGGACTGTTTGCTCACTCTTGGCGGCAATGGCACGCACAAAACGGCAAATCTGCTTGCTGAAGAGGGACTGAACGTCATCGGTCTGCCCAAAACGATCGACAACGATATTTGGGGCACGAGCGTGACTTTCGGCTTCCACACCGCAGTTGACATCGCGACCGACGTTATCGACCGCCTGCACACCACCGCAAATTCACACGGACGCATCCTTGTTGTCGAGATAATGGGCAACAAAGCGGGATGGCTGACGCTGTATTCGGGTATCGCGGGAGGCGCGGACATGATCGTTATCCCCGAGATCCCCTACGATATCGACAAACTCTGCGCGGCGTGCGAAAAGCGTGCACAGCAGGGCAAGGGCTTCTCGATTCTTGCAGTTGCCGAGGGCGCATTTGACGTCGAAGAGGCGAAAATGAAGAAAAAAGAGCGTGCTAAGGCGCGCGCAGAGGCTGGAATCACGACCGCTTCAAACCGCATCGCGACCCAGATACAGACCTCGACCGGACTTGAAACACGCGTTTGTGTGCCGGGACATATGCTTCGCGGCGGCAGCCCGAGCGCTTATGACCGCATTCTTGCAACGCAATTTGGCGTACACGCGGCTGAGCTGATCGCGCAGAACAAGTTTGGCTATGCGGTAGCAAAGATCGGCGACAAGATCTCTGAAAACAAACTTTCGGACGTTGCAGGCAAAACTAAGTTCGTTCCCACCGACGACCAGATGGTAAAGACAGCCAAGGACATCGGCATTTCGTTCGGCGACTAAAATGCGATACGACATTCAAAACTTGAATTTCCTAAGATACCCATATGGAGATGAAGCGATAATCGGCACACTGAAAGTAGTTGCTGTGCTCGACCAGTCAATGCAGATCGGCTCGCTCGTTTCGCATATATCGCACGATCAGATCTCGGTCAACGCAATGAAACCGTACGACAGCATTTCCGAACATTTTCGCATTTACCGACCCGACGTGCTGATAATCAGCACCGATTCCGTCGATCTCGAATGGTTTATCGCGCTGACTCATGAGCTGGAGAGCGAATTGATGTACATGCCGATGCTGGTAAACATTGCGCAGAAACGCACACCCGAACTTGACCGACTCGCGGCGAAGTACCAAGGATTTTACTTCATCAAACCACCGTTTGACCCTGCCGCACAGGCACGGCACATTGAAAAATTTCTGATAACAAAGGTTGTCACGAAAGAGTTTTACTACAAAAAAGTGATTGAATGCATAAAGCTTACATTACGATCAATGCACTGTTCGCCAACAGCGGAGGGATTTGAACCGCTGGCAGAAACTGTATTTCAAGTAGTTGTTAACCCATTTAAACGTTTCAACTTTGAGCGCGATGTTTACCCATCTATATCAAAAGAACTAAAACTGACGACCGAATTCATTAAAATCAGCATTGACAGACTCATTGCAAACGCACTGCCTCAATTTACGGACGCTGAAACGAGCATTGCTTTTGAGGGTAACGATCTGAAAAACGAAATGCCGTCCAGCGCAGAATTTATCCACGCAGCAGCATTCATAACCTCATTTCCTTGTCGAAAGATCCTGCGAAACATTGAAGATGAACCTTTCTTTAAGGCCGGGGCGCGAATAAAGTATTTTAAACCGACTTTTTAGTCGGTTTATTTTTTTTCACAAAAGAAAAACGCTGCCGATCGCTCGACAGCGTTTTATATTTAAAGAAGTTTATTCTTTACTAGTCGCTCAGATTAGTCCTTCTTCTTGGAAACTGCCATAGCAGCACCAGCAAGGATCACACCAACAGCGCCGAGTGCAGCAGCACCAGTAGAGGGGTTGGTATCAGTCTTGCCACCCTGAGAAGAGGTGGTGGAAGAAGTAGTGCCAGCTGCGCTGCTGCTTCCGGTGGAAGTAGTAGCATCAGAGGAAGAATCAGCCTCAGAAGAAGAATCAGCCTCAGAAGAGCTGTCCTCAGAAGAAGTCGACTCGCAAGAGCAGATTCCGCTCATGTCGCCAAGACCGGAAACGTCGAATACGAGGTCAAGGTCAGTACCCTTGAGGTCTGCCAGATTGATAGGAGAATCAGCCTTGGTATCGCCGTACTCGTTGTAGATCTCGATTCTGTAGCTGGTCTTGTTGTTTTCGATGTTGCCATACTTAACCTTTTTAGCGTCGAAATTGATTTCCTGACCGTCAACCTTTACAGCCTTAAGAGTAGCTGCGAAGTCAGGGTACAGAAGCTCTCTGTCTTCGATAGTTTCGTCAGCAGCACCATCATATACGTCAGCGATGTCAACTACGAGAACAACTGCGCCGTCATAAGCGTCATTGTCCTTAACATTTCCATCGTCGTCTCTCAGAGTGTAGGAAAGGGTGTACTCGCCATCGCCCTCAATGTGAGTGGTGGACTTCCAGTCCTGAGGATACCAGCCGCCAGCAGCGAAACCGAGAGTAGCATCAAGCTCTACTACGTCAGCGCATCCGCATCCGCAAGCGCCGGCTGCTTCGTCCCAATTCTTGCAAGTATCAGAAGTGCATCCGCATCCGCAGGGGCACTCTACGACCTCAGCAGGCTCAGCAACAGTTACAGAGCTAATAGAAGCGTCGTAAGCAGAGAAGAGCAGTCCGCCGTAGTTATTATTTTCCTCATAAGCTTCACGAATTGCAGCTACACCCTCAGCAGTAATTGTAAATGTGAAGGACTCAGCGTCAGCGTTGTAAACGAGTATAGAGCCATCGTTCTGGAGCAGAGGAGCACCGGTGTAGTCCTTGAGCTGCTCGTCAGTGTAGTTTTCCTTAGCCTCAAGACCCTTGATATACTCGGTCAGCTTAGGCCAGCCAGCAGCCATAATTCTGGGCGAGAGGATGTGATATGTATCGTTGCCAAGGATCTTGTAGTTTACAGTTACCTGAAGGTCCTTGCCCTCGGGAAGGTTTGCAAAATACTTATAGTCTACAGAACCCTGCGAGCCCCAATCGCTGTACTCCTCAGCAGAGGTGTCAACGGTCTGAGGAAGCTCATAAACTTCGCTGTCAGAAGAACTGTCGCCGCCCTCGTTTACCTGTACGTCAGCAATGGTAGCTTCGAGAGTAAAGTCGCCAAGATTTTCAAAGTCAGCCCAGTCAGTGCCATTTGCGAACAGCTCAACAGTAGTGTTAGTGATGGTCTCGCCCTTCTCGTTCTTGCCGCCGAAATCGATCGCGGTAGAACCTTCCTTAACGTAATCGCCTTCGCCGGTGATCTTGTACTCTACGGTAGCGGTTACGGTCTCGCCCTCAGCAAGAGTAACGTCCTCGCCCATGTAGAACTGGATGCCGGCATCACCTATCTGAGCGTCGTTCTCAGTCTTAGAAGCCTCAGCAATTTCCTTTGCGTTGCCGGTCAGGGTGAGCTTTCCGTCAGCGTTAAACTTGGTGTCAACAGACTGCCAGTTCCAGGAGCCGTTGCCCATTGCATAAACCTGCGCGCCAAAATTCTCAGCTTTTACTTCGGTAGCAGCGGAAGCGCTTACCATAGTAATGAGAGAAGCAGCGAAAGCAGTAGCCGAAAGTCCGGCCAGAATCTTAGTTGCCTTCATTTTAAAATTCCTCCATTTTAAAAATTTTTTCAAGTGCGAATATACCATGAGCGTATGACCCGCCCCTGATAATCATAACTATATTATATCACATGTTTATCATATTTGCAATAGTCATTTTGACTAAATCCATGATAAACCATCGTGCATTTTTACCAAATTGTAATCAATTTTCACCGTTTTTATACTAATATATGAAACTTTTTAAATATTATCTTCTAACAAATTAGCCGGATTTGTAAGACCATATGCAACAAAATTTCATATAGGATAATCGTTGAAAGGCGGAAAACTGCCGCGTTTCCGCCTTTGCTCTCAGCCCTCTGCGTAGATCTGCGAAAGCTTTTTCAGCCTTTCTCCCGCTATCTCAGCGGCGTACTGCGGCGCAAGTATCTTTGCGCCATCGCCCAGCCCGAAAAGCCAGCCCCAGAAGTTTGGCGAGAGCTTGACTTCTGCTTCTATTGTAAAACAGCCGTCCTTTTCGCGGTGCATCTGTACCTTATCCCCAAATTTTTCGCACACCGCTTCCGTTAAGCTATCTATAAACTGTATTTTAAGCACTTCGGAAGTGCCCTCGCCGAGTTCCCCGCCCGATTTCAGACGGCGCAGCTCCCGCTCTTCCTCTTCGGTGAGCGGATGGCGCTTCTCGCTGCCGATGGCTATATCTGTAAGCTTTTTTCCGCACGGTAGCGGCATATCTTCTGCTGCTTTTCGCACCAGCAGATAACGTAGTACCTCTCGCACTCCCAAACTATCTGGTAAGGCGAAATGGTCACGCGCTCCTCTGCCCGCTTGCCGCCTTTTTTCTTCTCGCCCGAGTTATCGGTGCAGGTAAATTCGGCGCAGCGGTCAGAGAGTATAGCCTCCTGCAAAACGTCCACAGCGCGGTACACGGCGTCAGACTGCGTTTTTGTGCGGTTCTCGTTATGTATCGAGCGGCGCAGCGCGGGCGCGTGGTATTCGCTGGTAAGAGTTTGCAGCTTTTTGATTATCTCATTCGATCTTTTGATCGTCAAGTATTTTGAGGAAGCCACAGCGTTGGCAAGCGCTTTCAGCTCCTCGTCGGTAAACAGCCGCTCGCCCATGTAATAAGCGTTCGAGTGGCCGATCTTAGTAGTTTCGATATTCAGCCCCGCATCGCACAGGGTAGCAATATCGTCATATATAGTCTTGCGCTCAGCCTTTATGCCCATAGCCCCGAGAATATCTATAAGCTGATTTCCCGTTATGGCGTGGCTCTCATCAGTGCGCTGATTAAAAAGCTGCTCCATTATAAGCAGCTTTTGCTTCTGCTTTGATACGCCTGCCAATTTAATTAACCCTCCCCGCTCGTCTTTTTGCTTTTTTCCCCGAGCATATGTTCGTGCACTTTGGTGCAGCTGCCGTCGAGGTTTATGATCGTCGTGTTATTGAGCTGAGCGCGCAGTGAGCCCGTAACGGCTGCGCGGTACTCGTTTCTCAGCGCCTGTCTTTCGCTCTGCTCTTCGGGAGTAAGCTCCCTCTCGCGGGCGATGGCAGTGAGTTCCGACAATCTCGCAAATTTTTCACTCTCCATAATTTTTTCTCCTCTTTCTTTCGTGCGCGCCGTCTGCATACGCGGAGCTCCGCCCGAGGTCTTGCCCTCGGCACCGCCTTGAACGACTGCCCGAAAAAATACGGTATTACACAAGTACCGTTTCGGCGATCTGCTGATTTATTTTTTTGACTCTTGGCATTTTTAAGTCTTTTTCGCCATGCTTTTTGATATAAAAGTCCATAAAAAGTCCCACAAATCTGCCGTGAATATATTATACCACACTTTTCGTGAGATTTCAACGTTAATTTTGCACAAAGTGTCCGATAATTTTCCCTCAATTTATACAAAAAGCTCACCCGTTCATCACTAAGCGAACCGCTTGCGGATGTTCTTCTCGGCGAACGGCGGCGGTTTAAAAATTTGCACAGAGTTTGTGCATTGTGTACAAAAATAGCTTTTCCCTCTTGACTTTTTGCGAAAATCGGTTATAATTAGACTTAGAGAAAAGAACATTTGTTCTTTTCTGAATTCAGTCGCCTCTTTCCACTCACCCCAAAATCTAGGAAGAAGCCGAAGCGCGGGCAACCGCCTGCGCTGCAAAATGACGGCGTTTTGCGCCGAACGAAAGGAATATGCCATGAGAAAAAAGAAAAATGCAAAAATTGCAAACGTTCAGACCCTCCCCGCGCCCTGCCCGCAGATCAGCACCGACTTGCTTCGGCTGACCGAGCAGTACAGGCGCGACGAGGAGAACATCTCCCGACAGATAGAGAAGCTGCGTGCGAGGATAAAGCAGCGCCCCGAGCCGCATGAGCTGGAACAGCTTGAATTTCGCATCGACGTGCTGCTTTGCGAAAGGCGCGAGCTGCGCGCGGCTGCCGACCATATGCTCAGGCTCGCCGCGCCGCCCCCGCTCAGCCCAAGTCTGCTCGCAAGGGAGCGTGGCGCTTCGTGAGTCTGCTTTCGCGCCGCTGCATCGCGGGAAACTCTGAATATCTTGAAAATTTGATAAAAAATGAATTGACCGAAAGGCAAAAATGTTATATAATTAAATATTACAGGGACGGCGAAACGGTGCGCTCGATAGCGCAGCAGCAGGGCGTTTGCCCATCGACCGTGAGCAGGACTATCCGCCGCGGAATGGCGAAGCTGATGAAGACCGCCGAAGCCGCCCGCAGGCTGAGAAGCTGAAATACATAAATTGTAAAAATACACGTTCGGGTATACCTTATTAAATAGGGGGTTATCCGAGCGCAGAATGAGGGATACGCATGAGCTTGAATAAATTCGCAGAAGATTACGCCGCTTCTGGCATTTCGCGGCTGCATATGCCGGGGCACAAGGGGTGTAAGATACATGGTCTTGAGCCGCTTGACCTCACCGAGATAAAGGGCGCGGATTCGCTTTTTGAGAGCGAGGGCGTGATAGCGCAAGGCGAGCGGCGCACGGCGGAGATATTCGGCGCGCGTACTACCTGCTGGTCGGCGGAGGGCAGCAGCCTTTGCATAAAAGCGGCGCTGGGCATAGCCGCGCGGCATTTCGGCAGGCGTATGACCGTAGCCGCCCCGCGAAACTGCCACCGCGCGTTCATAAGCGCCTGCGTGCTGCTGGATATAGACGTAAAGTGGATATTCCCCGAGAGCGGCTCGGCGCGGCTTTGCGAGTGCGGCGCTGCACCCGAAGCGGTGGAGAAAGCGCTGGCGGGCGGCGGAGTTGACGCGGTGTACATCACATCGCCCGACTACCTCGGCGGGATTTCGGACATAGGCGGGATAAGCCGCGTTTGCAAAAAGCACGGCGCTCTGCTCATCTGCGACAATGCCCACGGCGCGTATCTGAAATTCGTGGGCGAGGGTATGCACCCGCTCGACCTCGGCGCGGACATAGTATGCGAATCGGCGCACAAAACGCTGCCCGTCTACACGGGCGGGGCGTACCTGCACATCGCGAAAAACGCGCCCGCCGACTTTGACGAGCTGGCGAAGCCCGCGATGGTTCTCTTCGGCTCGACAAGCCCATCATACCTGATAATGGGATCGCTCGACCGCTGCACCGACCTGCTGGAGGGCGACCTGCCCGAAATGCTGCGCGCCTGCTGCGAAAGAACGGCGCGGACGAAAAAACTGCTCGCCGAGCGCGGTATCAGCGACATCTCGCGCGAAGCTATGAAGATCACGATAGACGCGGTGAAGATCGGGTACACGGGCGTGCAGCTCGCCGAGATGATGCGCCGCAGCAAGATGGAGTGCGAATACGCCGACGCGGAGGTAGTAGTGCTGATGCTCTCGCCGTACAATCCCGAGCGGGATTTCGAGCGGATAGAAAGCTTTTTCAGCGGACTGAAACTGCGCGAGCCGCTGGCTATCCCCTGCCCGCCCGAGCCGCTGCGCCCAGAAAAAGTGATGAGCCTGCGGCAGGCCGAGCTTAGTCGCGCCGAGCGCATAGACGTTGAAAAAGCCGAGGGCAGGGTGTGCGCACGCAGCGCTATGTCCTGCCAGCCCTCGGTAGCGGCGGTGATGGGCGGCGAAAAAATTTCCGCCGAAGCGATAAAAATTCTCAAAAGGTATAGCATTTTGCAGATAGATGTGTTATAATAGATATGAGCAGCAAAATGCTGCCGCTTACGCTTTAAAATAAGGAGAATGATCTCTATGAAACTGGTTTACGCCATAGTAAATAACGACGACAACTACGCCGTATCAAAGGCGCTGCTGAAAAAGGGCATACGCGCTACGAAGCTTGCATCTACGGGTGGATTTCTCTCGGCGGGCAACACTACTTTTATGATCTGCTGCCGCGAAGAGGACGTTGACACCGTTATCGACACCTGCAAAGAACATTCGCGCAGAAGAAAGCAGTTCGTGCCCAGCTCGACCATTATCGAGCCTGACGGCGGCGGTTCGTACCCTGTGGAAGTCACCATAGGCGGCGCTACCATATTCGTTACCGACATCGAGCGCTTCGAGCAGGTATAAGGGGCGGGCAAAATGATAGAGCTTTGCGAAAACCGCTCGGCAGCCGACCTCACCTCCTCGCTGATAGCAAAGGGGCGCGAGCCGCACTCGATAATGATATGCGGCGAGAAGGGGCTGGGCAAAAAGCTCATCGCGAAGCTGATAGCCCAGCAGTTGCTGTGCGAAAATGGCACTGGCACGCCCTGCGGGGTATGCCGCGCCTGCCGTATGATAGAGGACGGCGCGCACCCCGACTTTATAACAGCCCCCGCCAACGCGCTCGGCAACTACAAGGTAGACGACATACGCGCGCTGACGGCCGACGCGCAGATCTCGCCCAGTGAGGGCAGGTACAAGATATACCTTATCCCCGATATGGACAGGTCTGTGCAGACCCTCCAGCAGATACAAAACACGCTGCTGAAGCTGATAGAAGAACCGCCCGAATCGGTAGTAGTGATACTTACAGCGAAGAGCAAAGAGATATTTCTCGACACGATAATCTCGCGAACGCTGATATTGCAGGCGGAAGAGGTAGAGCCTGCCGCCGCGCAGGGCTACCTCGAAGCGCACGGCGTTGACCGCGCTATGGCTGAGGAAGCCGTGCGCCGCCACGGCGGAAACATCGGCAGATGCCTAGACTACTGCGGTGACGAAAAACTGCGCGCGGCGGCTGAGTATGCGGAAAACGCTGCCCTTGCCATTGCGCAGCGAAGCGAATACGGTCTGCTGAAAGCGCTGGCGGAGTGCGAGCTGAAAAAGGAAGCGCTATCTGCCGTGATGGTGTACCTGCAGCGGATAATGCGCGACGCCTGCCGAATGAGAGCGGGCGCGCCCGCGCCGAGGGTTTTCTCGCAGAAAGTTTGCGGGGCGCTGAGCGAAAGCTTCACCACCGCGCGGCTGGCGGATATTTACGACACCACGGGCGAATTTCTGCGGCGCATAGCGGGCAACGGTCTGCTTTCGGCGATACCCGCCGCGTATACGGCGAGCATATTTGCGTAAGTGAGCGTTTTTAAATTGAAAGGACTTTAAAATGGCAATGGTAAAATACATCGGCGTTCGTTTTAAGAAGGTCGGAAAAATATACTACTTCGCGCCCGGCGAGCTGGACATACACTGCGGCGACAAGGTGATAGTAGAAACAGTGCGCGGCGTAGAGTGCGGCGAAGTAGTTCTCGCAGACCGCGAGATGGAGGAATCGAAGCTGAATTCGCCGCTGAAAACGGTAATACGCTTGGCAACGAAAAAAGATTTCGAGATGATCGAGAAAAACAAGAAAAAGGAAAAGGAAGCTTTTGCTATATGCGAAGAGAAGATACGCAAGCACGGTCTGAAAATGGATCTGGTGGACGTAGAGTGCACTTTTGACAACAACAAGCTTCTCTTTTACTTCACTGCCGAAAACCGCGTAGACTTCCGCGAGCTGGTAAAAGACCTCGCGAGCGTTTTCCGCACCCGTATAGAGCTGCGGCAGATAGGCGTGCGCGACGAAGCGAAAATGCTGGGCGGTTTAGGCATATGCGGACAGCCATTCTGCTGCTGCCGATTTATGGGCGAATTTCAGCCCGTATCGGTAAAAATGGCTAAGGAACAGTCGCTATCGCTCAACGCGACTAAGCTTTCGGGCACCTGCGGCAGGCTGATGTGCTGCCTGAAATTCGAGAGCGAAGCGTATCAAGATCTGCTAAAGACCACGCCGAAAACTGGAGCATACGTCAAGACCGCCGAGGGCAAGGGCGTAGTTACCGACGTAAACCTGCTTACAGGCACGCTGAAAGTCAAGATAGATAAGTCGGACAACCTGCTTACCGTCAACAAAAAGGACGTAGAGGTAATAAAAGACTCAGTTATCCGCGTTGACAAGAATGAGATGCGCGCGCTGAAACAGCTTGAGGGCAAGTAAGGGAGATGAGCGGCGATGCCTTCGATAGCAGTACACCTCGCGGCGGCGGATATTCTCGCCGAGCCGCTTAAAATTAAAGATATGCCCGCCTACCTGCTGGGCTGCATAGCGCCCGACCGGGTGAATGCCGACGGCTTCGCGCCCGCCGAGCAGCGTTACACGGCGCACATACGCTCGCGCGACATTGAGCAGTGGAAAGCGAACATCGTGAAATTTTGCCGCGAGCGTGCGGAAACGGATTTCATAAAAGGCTTTGCGCTGCATCTTTTTACAGACATAGCATGGGACGAAGCGGTACAGCCGCAGCTTTTTGAATATCTGCGCGGTAAAGGCATACCCGAGGAAGAGCTTAACAGCGCGAAATGGGACGAGCTGCGCGGCTTCGACTCGCTGCTCTCGAAAAACGATAACTATCCGCGGGACATAGAGCTGCTGCGGCGCTCGACGGCGGATTCGGCGGGCGACGCAGGCATCGACAAAGCGGGGCTGGAAAAATGGCGCGACAAGATAACGGCTTTGCAGTACCCCTACCCGCCCTGCGGTTTTCTGAGCGAAGAGCACATAAAGACCGCGGCGGAGCTTGCTCTGCTTTACATGGAACAGGTATTTGAGATATAAAAAACAGCCGAACGGTCAGCTAAGATCGTTCGGCTGTATGCGTATTCTGGAATATCAGCTCTGAGCTGTTTCGGGAATCTTTTCGGGCTCGAGAACAGAGGTGCAGTGCGGGCATCTTACCGCCTCGATGTCAATATCGGTCTTGCAGTAAGGGCACTTTTTGGTGGTAGGGGCGGCGGCTTCCTCGTGCTTGCCGAGGGACATGAGCTTATTGATAGCCTTCATAAGCATGAAGATAACGAAAGCCATAATGAGGAAATTGATAACAGCGGTAAGGAACTTGCCGTACTCTATGTACTGACCCGTGCTGAAAAGCTCAAAATGACCCGCGACCTTAGCACCGCCGATAGAATTGATGATAGGATTGATAAAGCTTTCGGTGAACGATGTCACTATGTCCTGAAAAGCGGCACCGATGATAACGCCGACGGCGAGGTCCATAACGTTGCCCTTTAGAGCAAACGCTTTAAATTCCTCGATAAATTTCTTTACTACTCCGACCTTTTCATTCTCCATTGCAAAAACATTCCTTTCACATTTACTCTCCGCGGCGGGGCGGTGATACTGTAATTAGATTATAGCACAAAGCAGGCGAAAAATCAACGATTTTCGACAAAAAAGATAATTGTGAACAATTTGTAAAAGATAACATAAACCCCTTTACAAGCGTGAAATGTTGTGGTATAATAATAAAGCTGAAACGAGCAAGGCAAGATTACAGTTGAGATCACACTGGGATATAGCCAAGAGGTAAGGCAGCGGACTTTGACTCCGTCATTCCGCTGGTTCGAATCCAGCTATCCCAACCATCTGTTTGCTCATTTCAAAAGAATAAGCAAATTGGGGTATCGCCAAGTGGTAAGGCAGTGGACTCTGACTCCACCATTCCGTAGGTTCGAATCCTTCTACCCCAGCCAAAGATTAAGCAGACGTTTTTCTAGAGCGTCTGCTTTTTTTCTATTTGGATATTGATTTTTTGCGGGGGTTGTTGTATAATAGAAATCACAAAACATATCGAGTATCGGGCATAATTTAATCAAAATGTGATCGTGACAGATGAAAAAGATATTCTCAAAAAAGGCGGCGTATCTGCCGTCAATAATTTTCGTTACAATGCTGGTGACCATCGCCGTTTGCTGCGATCCGCCCTCTTTGGTCGGAAGGTCGGCGCTTATACGCCTTGCGGTAACTATACCGCTCAATATTTTATTTCAGATCTTGCTTTACCTCTTAGCGGCGGCGCTGCTTTTTATAGCTTTTCATTATTTACTGCGCGAAAGAAGTATCGTAAAGCGGCGGATAGCCGATCTGATATTAGGAATAATATGTATTCTCTTCTGCTGTACGCTTATTACGGACAGCTATCTTTCGCCGCTTCGCGGAAGCATTAAGGGCGATTTTCGGGCGTGGACGGATATTTTGTCAGACCTGAACGGCGGCGACGCCGTATGTATCGAAAATTTGAATATCAAAACTTACCGTATGCCGGGGCACACTTCGCATAGGTCCGCAACTAACGACTCGTATTATATCGTCGCTGTTGACGAATACAAGAACAGTTTCAGGTTTGCAATAACCGCAAAAGACATGGCGCTGATATTCGGCGATGACGACTACGAGCCAAAATACGGAAAGATCGAATACTATAAAAAATCCGGACTGGTAAAAGCAATAACGCTTTACGATGAAGTCACGGCGGAATGAAGAGAAAACACATACATACAGAACAAGCCCCCCGCACAACTGCGAGGGGCTGTTATTTTTTCTATTCTGTTACTCCGCCGACTGCCTTTTCACCTTCGCCACGACCGCAGCTGCCGCGAAAAGCACTACTGCGAAGAGCGCCTCTATGCCAAGATAGCTCAGATATTTGCCGAGCGAATAGCCCTCGTCCGAAAGACCGAATAGCATATTGTTCGCGCGGACAAGCCAGTAGGCGGGCAGGAAGGAAGCCGCTTTCAGCACGCCCTCGCCCAGCAAGTCTTGCGGTACGAATACGCCGCAGAGGAACGCCATTCCAAGGCTCACCGTGTTGCCGATCATGCTGCAAACGTCGTCGCCCGCTATGCCGAACTGCGCTATCAGCACCGTAATGCCTACCGCCACGACCATGAAAATGAAGCTGTTCAGCATCGCCAGCAAGCCTGTTTTGCTGAACATCTCTCCGCCGTAGCAGGCGACGCCCAGTATCTGAAAAACCAGCCATATCGCCGCCGTGAGCGTGCCCGTCGCGCAGAAAAGCTGCATATTCTTGCTCGCCAGCGGCAGCGCTGAGCAGTCTATCCTGCGGCGCAGATCAAGCGTATTGAAAGCCGAAAGTATCGGCGTGAAGCAAACTATCATTATCACCAAAAATATGTAGGCAAGATACTGCGTGAAATATCTGAATCTGCTGCCGGAATTGCCCGCCGAGAAATTTTCTACCGTAACGTCAACGTGCTGCTCCTGCGCTTCTGCGGCGGCGCGGCAGGCTTCGCCACTGCCCATGCCCGAAGCCGAGTACATCTCAGCCGTCTTTACGAACTGCGTGAGCTGACCCTCAAAAAGCTGCGATTCATAAGTGCCCGAGGCGCTCACCATTTCAAAAAGCCCATCGCCCTCGCCCGCCGCGACAGCTTCGCCAAAGCCCGCTTTTATCGTCAGCGCGCAGTTGAGCGTGCGGTAATATATCGCGTCTTGAAGAGCGCCGTCGCCGCCGTCTATTGTCACTATCTCGTGATTTTCCGCTATGTATTCGCGCAGGGCACGGCTCGCTTCGGTATTATCCATATCGGCAACGCTTATTTTCAGCTTTTTGTCGCTGTAATCCGTATCCTGCTGAGCGTTTGCCGTCATTATAAAGCATATCAGCGCGAATATGCCGAAGTACATCAGTATAGTCACCAGTCTTTTCCGCGCCATTTTCATGAACACCTTATAAACTTGCATATCTGCGCCTCCTTGTAAGATAATATCCGCCCAGCGTGAAGAACACGGCGTATCCGCCGAGGGTGAGCAGGTTTGCCGTCAGCCTGCCGCTTCCGCCGTAGATGTTCAGCGCCAAAAAGCTGTTTGAGATCAGCGCGGCTGGGTTTATCCTATTGAACCACGGCGCGTACCGCTCTACCAGCGCGTACATATTGCCGACACAAAGCCCGCTGAGGAAGCAGAAAAACATTGATACCGAGATAAGTATGCCAATTTTCATGCCCTCGCTCATTTTGCCGATAGCGCCGATGAAAAAGCCCATGCTCGCGCTCGCCAGAACCGCCACCGCCGTAACGCCGAAAAGCGCGGGCAGCGGCGCGCCGAAATCTACTTTCAGCGCCAGCGTGAGGTATAAAAGCGTTACCCCCGAGCAGATAAGGTTCAGTATCACCGCCGCTGTCATCGCCGCCGTTACGCTTTCAAGCTTGTGCACCGGCGAAACTGATTTGCGCGCGCCAAGCTCTGAAAGATTTGCCTGCACGCTTATCACCAGACCCAATCCGCTGAGCGCGCCGAAAAGGCAGTTCATAGCCAGCAGATTATAAAAATACTGCACATACGGGTCGGCGCTGTCGCCCGACATCTGCCGCGCTTCCACAGGCGATATTTCGGCGCTCATAGCCTCTATCACCTGTCCCAGCTTCTGCGGGTCGGCGTTCGCCGCGTCGGTTATCACCTTTACGTTCACCTCGTAATTATCAAGGAACGAGCGTATTATCGAAGCGGCGGTGCTCTCGCTCTTTACCGAAAGGCGAATATCGCTGCCATTTACGAATATCACGCCGCTGACATCGCCGTTCTCCAGCTTTTTCATAGCCTTGTTCTCGGCTAAATATTCGGGCGCGAAAAGCGCGTCGCCGCCCTCAGACAGGCTGTCCATCACCTCGCTAAAAGTCGCGTTTTCCTGCTCGATGCATACAGCTACGGGTATCTCTTTAAAAAGCTCGTCGCTGTACAGCCCACTGAAAGCTATGTTGAAAAAAGTGCCCAGTATTATCGGAAAAGCCAGCATCCAAAACATAGCCTGCCTGTTTCGCAGACCTGTGAGCAGTTCGTATTTCAAAAGATGTAAAAACATTGCTCAGCCCCCCCTCAGCTATCGCGAAGCTGCTTGCCGGTTATCTCTAAGAAAACGTCGTTGAGCGTGGGCAGCTCGGAATAGACCCTGCCGAAGCGTATATCCTTTTGCTGGAGCAGTGTCAAAAGGCGGATAAGGTTGTGCTTTCCGCCCGAGAATTTCACCTCTGCCCTGCCCTCGATGTACTCGGCTTCGTAAACGTGCGGCAGCGCGCGTATCTCCTCCAGCAGCTCGGCGCTCTGCTCCATAAGCTCTACCGTTATCTTCTCGGTATTCTTTATCTGCTTTTTCAGCTCTTCGGTAGTGCCCAGGGCTATCTGCCTGCCCTTATCCATTATCGCGATGCGCGTGCATATCTGCTCCACCTCTTCCATATAGTGAGATGTATAGATTATCGTAGCGCCGTGCCTGTTCAGCTCCTGTATGCCCTCCAGTATCTTATTGCGGCTCTGCGGGTCTACCGCAACTGTCGGCTCGTCGAAGATTATCAGCTTCGGCTTGTGCGCTATGCCGCAGGCGATGTTCAGTCGGCGCAGCAGACCGCCCGAAAGCTTCTTCGGGTAAAATTTCACGAAATCCTCCAGCCCTACGAACTTCACGGCTTCTTCAACGCACTTTTTGCGCTCCGCCTTATCCTTTATATAAAGCCCGCAGAAATAGTCGATGTTCTCATAAACGGTAAGCTCATTTATCACCGCTACGTTCTGCATTATAACGCCTATCTTGCTCTTTACCTTGTAATTATCGGGCGACATCTCTTCGCCGAATATCTCTACGCTGCCCTTATCGAAACTCAGCAGCGAGAGCAGGCAGTTTATCGCGGTGGTCTTGCCCGAGCCGTTCGGTCCGAGCAGACCGAAGACCTCGCCCTCATATATCTCCAACGAGAAATGGTCGAGCGCTATAAGCTCTTTTGTAACGCTTTAGCAAATTTTCTATCTTCACTACGGGTGTGCTCATGTATATCATATCCTTTCATCAAACCGTCATGCGTTGCGTTTTGCAGATGTTATCTCTATAATACTAGTATAATGCAGGCGGCGGCTTTTTTCAAGTGCAAAATGTAATGACTTTTGCGGCGGGGCATGACATTTGTAATTCGCGCGGGGTATGCCTTTGCGCAAGATCTACATATAAGGCAGGCGGCGGGACAGTTAAATTGTGAAAAAACATTAAATATAAAACAGTTCTGAATTTTTAGTTAAATATGACAAAAAGCGTTTACATTTTTCGGTCAATATGTTATAATGGTTTTTAGCGTTAAAACAATTTGAACAGCAAAATCTTATATGAAAGGGAATGTAAAGAAATGAAAAATTTAAGAGGGTTATTTTCAAGAGTTTTTTCCGCCGCCGCTGCGGCAGTTATCGCGGCAGGCTGCGCACTAAGTGCTTACGCCGCCGATACTTCCGACGTAGAGCTTGATACTTCCGAAGCTATCTCGGTAGGCAACTGGGGCACCAGTGCGAAGTACCAGTACGATACTTTCGACACCACCCGCATGACGAAAGATTCTGAGATAAAAGTAGAATTTTCTATGGATACCGAAGCAAACAAGCTTTCAAGCTCGCCGATAGAGCTGGTATTCCAGAGCTGGGAGTCTCCCGACACATCTATGGCGCAGCCCGACGGCTCGGTATGGGCAAAAGTATCCGCCGCAGAGTTTGACAAGACCACCGCGGTATTCAAGTACGACGACATAGTAAAAGCATACGGCACCGATAATTTCGAGAAGGTAAGCTGCATATGCTTTACCGCTACCGACGTTGCCGATATTACGGTAAAGAAGGTAACTGTTACTAACTGTATCGAAAAGGGCAGCCACTATGTCGATAAAGAAGAGCAGAAGGAACAAAACAAAAACAACATGATATTCACCATAATCGGCATAGTTGCGGGCATTGTTATCGCCGTTGTCATCATAGTAGTTATCATGAACAAAAAAAGCAGCTCGGCTTACGACGTTGCTTCGGGCGAGTTCGTTTCCAAAAAGGACACCAAGAATTAAGGACTAAAAAACATACAAAGCGTCACCGTGTGCTGCGGCGGCGCTTTTATACTATTACAATAATATAATAAGGAGATACAGAAATGCTGACATTTGAGGAACTAAAGAAAAACAGCGAGGTAAACGCATATATAATCCAAGCGGACGCTTCGCTCAAAGCGCTGGGATTTACCGAGCACAGCTTCGCGCACGTAGGCGTGGTGGCGGAGAACGCGCGGTATATACTGCAAACGCTGGGCTACCCCGAGCACGACCTAGAGCTGGTGCAGATAGCCGCTTATCTGCACGACATCGGCAACTTGGTCAACCGCATAGAACATTCGCAGAGCGGCGCGGTAATGGCTTTCAGCCTGCTGAACAGACTGGGTATGCCGCCGGAGGACACTGCCGTTATCGTCACCGCGATAGGCAACCACGACGAGGGCACGGGCGTAGCGGTGAACCACATAGCCGCCGCGCTGATACTCGCCGATAAATCAGACGTGCGCCGCAGCCGCGTCCGCAACACCGACAAGACCACCTTTGACATACACGACCGCGTGAACTACTCGGCGAAAAGATCGAGCCTGAAAATAAATGGCGAGCACACACTTATAAAGCTGAAACTCTCTATCGACACGCAGTACGGCTCGGTGATGGACTATTTCGAGATATTCCTAGACCGCATGATAATGTGCCGAAAAGCAGCGGAATCTCTGGGGCTGGAGTTTAAGCTGATAATCAACGAACAGCAACTGATTTGACAGCTTATTTAATAAAGTACTCCCTTGAAATCTGCCGAAAATTGTGGTATAATAGTTGCAGTCGCAGACAACAAAAGGGGTGACCTACTTTGGATAAAATAATGTTGCTCATGGGCATACTGCCCTCAGTCATAATAATGGTGATAATCTTCAAAAACGCAGTTATCAAGCACAAGCCTATGCGAAAACTGGCTTCGGTATTTGCGATAAGCGCTATCTCGGTAGTGCCCGCAGGCATACTCGAGGGCATCGGCTCGGCGCTGATGCAAGCTTTTATCGGCGGCGACCCGCGAAGGGTCTACTACCCAGATATGGATTCATACCTGATATATCAGCTTGTCTTTTACGTCGCGGTAGTCGGCATAGTGGAGGAAGCCTGCAAGTTTTTTTACATTCAAATGGATAGTTTTCCACGACCGCAGTTTCGACAACACCTACGACGGAATAATCTACGGCGCGGCTTCGGCGCTCGGCTTTGCTACGCTTGAGAACATACTTTACATATCGCAGGCAAGCAGTCAGCTCGCAGTAGCTTTGCTGCGCGCGGTGCTTTCGATACCGCTCCACGCCGTTACGGGCATACTCATGGGCTACTACTTCGGCGTATCGAAATACCGCAGGTATAATAACGTTCGTCCGAACACCCGTCCCGAGCGGTTCGCGTACATATTCTCGGTGCTGATACACGGCGTTTACGACTACCTCGCGACGGCTATGAGCGCAGACGAAGACCGCAGCATATGGCTGATAGCCCTCATCTGCATGATGATACTCATTTACGCGATGATAGTGCGCTGCATATACTGCGCGCGGAAAAATTCGCACAACATCTACAACAAATACTATTACGAGCAGCTTGGCGGGCAGATGCAGGACATGATGGGCGGCAAGACCTCGGAAAACCCGACGTTTTTCGGCGTGCCGCTGCCGATGATGTACCGCAGAAATCCCAACGTTTTCAATCCTTATGACCCATATTCTTACACGCCGCCCCCACAGCAGTATCAGCAATATCAGCAATATCAGCAATATCAACAGTACCCGCAGTATCAGACTCCGCCGCAGCCTCAGCAGCCCAGATACTGCGTTCACTGCGGCAAGCCTATCTCATCAGCATCGCGCTTTTGTCCTAACTGCGGCAAAGAGATAGATCGCCGGCAGCCATCGCAATACCAAAACACGCAGAATATGCAGTAACACATTTTTCGCCTTTTCATATCATGTAATATAAGCCGCGCGGGCCACAAAGACCTGCGGCGAAAGGCTTAAATTATTACCCGAAAAGGAGAAATCGTTATGTGCGGAAACAATTGCTGGTGGATCATCATCCTTATCCTTCTCATAGTTTGCTGCGGCGGATGCGGCAACTGGGGCGGCTGCGGCTGCGGAAATAACTGCGGCGGATGCGGCTGCGGAAATAACTGCGGCGGATGCGGCAACGACTGCGGATGCGGCTGCTGATAACATCTGAATAATTCCCTTACAGCGCCTGAGCCTAAAAACTCGGGCGCTGTTTATTTGTATAAACTGCACATTTCTCTGTCACGAGATTTGCCAATGTTGTACATGATTTTTTGGACAATCATCGCAATGTGTCCTAAAATGTATTGACAGTATAAATGTTATAGAATATAATATATATAAATCATATATATTATGAAAAAGCGGATAAAAAGCTCCGCAAAAACGGAAATTTTGGAAAGGATGAGATTCACATGATTCGGGCAGAATGGAAATCAATTCTGAAAAACCCGCTCATGATAATAGTTCTCATCGCGATAATCGCGATACCTACTATCTACGCGGGTCTGTTCCTAGCCTCGATGTGGGACCCATACGGAAACATCGACAAGCTGCCGGTAGCGGTAGTAAACAAAGACGAGTCGGTAGAGTACGAGGGCACTACGCTTGACGTAGGAACTGAGCTGGTGAACAAACTCAAAGAAAACGACGAACTGCAGTTCAACTTCGTAGACGCGGAAGCGGCGCAGGAAGGTCTGGAAAACGGTACTTACTACATGGTAATAACCATTCCTGAAAACTTCTCGGCAAACGCTGCTACGCTGATGGACGAAAAGCCAAAGAAGATGGAGCTGGAGTATGAAACGAACCCCGGCAAAAACTACATCGCCAGCAAGCTCAGCGATACCGCGCTGAGCAAGATACAGACGAGCGTTTCGGAAGAAGTTACAAAGACCTACTCCGAAACAGTCTTCGACCAGCTTACCGGCATAGGCGATTCGCTAAGCTCGGCGGCTGACGGCACGGGAGAGCTGGAGGACGGCCTCAGCCAGATCTCAGACGGCAACAAGAAGATAACCAAAAATCTGAAAAAGCTCGCCGAAAGCACAGTTACCTTTAAGGAAGGTTCTGAGGAGCTGCAAAGCGGACTGAAAGAATACACCGACGGCGTTTCTCAGGTAAACGAGGGCGCTAAGAAGCTTGACGACGGCGCTAAGACGCTTTCAAGCTCGGCAAGCTCTGGCGTGTCGCAGCTTAAAGACGGTACTTCGAGCCTGAAAAAGGGCGTAAGCTCTTACACATCGGGCGTTGGCGAGGCTGCTGCGGGTGCTTCTGAACTGAACAAAAACAGCAAGGCGCTAAACGACGGCGCTTCGCAGCTGTACAGCGGCTCTAAGCAGCTTTATGCGGCGGGCACGGCTGTACAGAGCGGACTACAGCAGATCTCAGATTCGCTGGCGACCAGCCTTTCTAAGGAAAACAAAGCTACCCTCTCGACGCTGACGGCGGGCTGCGATTCGCTGAAAAGCGGTATCGACGAGCTGTACACAAGCGTTTCTGGACTTGAGCTTCCCGACGTTTCGGCGGCGGCGACGGGCATAACCACATCGGCCGCGAACATCGGCGCTGACGCTACGGCGGCGGGCGGAAACCTCGCGAATATGCAGACATATCTGACCTCGCTCGCGACCGCTTACCCCGAGATAATGACCGACGCTAACTTCTCCGCTCTCGCGGGCGAGATAAGCACCTGCGCGGGCAACGTTTCCGACATAGGCACACAGCTCGGCACGCTCAAGACTGCGGCAGGCGGACTTGCTTCGCTGAGCAGCATGGGCGACAGCATCACCGAGCTGCAGAACGGCGTTGCGAAGATAAAGAAAGGCTCTGACCAGGTACTCCCCGGCGCTAAGCAGGCTATAAACACCCTTGAGGGCGGACTTGTAAGCATACAGAGCGCTCTCGACCGCCAGGGCAAGACTGCTGAGGACATGGGTCTTATACAGGGCATGACCCAGATAAACGGCGGACTCAGCACACTTTCGGGCGGCGCTAAGGAACTCAGCGCGGGCACTAAGACATACACCGCGGGCGTTAAAGACCTCAACAGCGGCCTTAGCAAGATACATTCAAATTCCGCAGCGCTCAACAGCGGCGCGGCTACTCTTGACAGCGGCGTAAGCAAGCTTTTCGAGCGCGCTGACCAGCGGCGTAAAGACGCTTACCGACGGTACGAGCACGCTTTACAGCGGCACTAAGAAGCTTGACGCGAACAGCACGAGCGTAAAGAAGGGCGCGGCTGCACTTACAGACGGCGCTGAGCAGATCTCCGAAGGCGCTTCCAAACTGCACAAGGGCAGCAAAGATCTGGGCGACGGCGTATCCGACGCTTACGACGGCACAGGCACTTTAAAGAGCGGCCTTACCGACGGCGCTGACGAGATAGCTTCCATAAACACCAACAACGATACTTACGATATGTTCTCCGCCCCCGTAGAATCGAGCAAGCAGGAGTACACGCATGTTCCCGACAACGGCCACGCAATGGCGCCTTACATGATGTCAGTAGGACTTTGGGTAGGCACGCTGGCATTCTGCATCATGTACCCGCTCACTAAGGTAAACGGCGAGCTGAAATCAGGATTCAGATGGTGGCTGGCTAAGGCTACGGTACTGCACGTTCTGACACAGATAATGGCAGTGCTCATGCTCTTCGTACTGCACAAAGCGTGCGGCTTCACACCGGCAAGCTGGAGCAAGGCGATAATAGTAGCGTGCATGGCTTCCATCGCGTTCATGTCGATACAGTACTTCATGAACGTAGCTATGGGCAAGGTAGGCTCGTTCCTCATGCTGATATTCATGGTAATACAGCTCGCAGGCTCGGCAGGTACTTACCCCGTAGAGATCTCGGGCGCATTTGTAAGCAAGATACACGCGCTTGTACCTTTCACATACACGGTAGACGCTTTCAGAATAGCTATCGCCGGCAAGGGCAGCATAGTTCCCTGCTGCATAGTAATGGGCGTTTTGGTAGTAGTATTCTCGGTACTTACAGTTATCCTCTTCCACTTCCGCGCTAAATGGAAGGAAACCGGCAGAAGATGTCTGTATGACTTTATTGAAGATAAGGGTCTTGCATAATTTTTAAAAATGTGATATAATTATATCGGTCGATATTCGATCTTGAAAAAAGAATCAGTTCGCCGCTTATTATAAAACAAACAGTAAATGTGTAAAAAGACAGGTGAAAGAAATGCCTACACAGCAATATCTTACAAAGCTATGCAAATCGTTTTACGAATTCAAATATGCGCTTTACAAAGTGATAGACAGCCTTTGCCGCGAAGAGGGCATAACGAATATGCAGGCTATGATGCTTTTCATGATAAAGTCTGAAAAGGCTATATCGGTAGGCGCGCTGAGCAGCATCTTCAATATGACCCACTCAAACGCTTCGGCGCTTTGCAAAAAGCTCGAGCGCGACGGGCTGGTCTGCCGCACACGCTCAAAGACCGACGAGCGCACGGTGCTGATAACGCTTGGCGAGCGCGGCGAAGAGGTGCTTTCGCGTATGCTGAAAAACGGCGCGGGCATCAGCGACTCGCTGGGCGAGATACCGCAGGACCGTCTGGACACGATAATAGAAACGATGAATGAAGCAACGCATATGCTTTCGCAAATAGTTAAGTAATATGGATAACGCGTCTGAGCAAGATCGGGCGCGTTATTTTTTTGCGACACTGAACAAACTTACGCAAAAAGTCAAGCCGAGTTCATCTTGATATGATATAATGTAAACATAGAAAGTATACTTCCTTAGTTCGCAGAAGAAAGCAGGTGCATTTATTGAAAGACTTTTACATTTTCGCATGCTCGCTGGAATACATCGAGAACAACCTAAGCGGCGGGATAACGCAGGAGAAAATAGCGGCGCACTGCTGCTGCTCGCTCTCGGCGCTGCAAAAGATCTGGAAATACTGCACCCACGGCGGCATAATGACATACGTCAAAAAGCGCCGCATAACACTCGCCGCCGCAGACCTGCGCCGCGGCGAGCAGGTGCTGGACACCGCCGTGAAATACGGCTACGGCTCTAACGAAGCTTTTACCCGCGCTTTTCGCAGCGTGTGGGGCGTGAACCCTTCGGAATTTGCGAGGTCGAGAAGCTTTACCTCGATGTATCCGAAGATCAACAAGAATTATTATAACGGAGGTACTTTTATGAGCAGAACAAGATTTGATCTCACCGAGCTTTACGATAAACTTCAGGACAAAAAGGGCACATACCTGGCCTGTTTCGACATCAAAAATCTGCACCGCATAAACACCGAGATAGGCAGAAAAGCGGGCGACGACGTGATAAGCGCCTGCGTGGAGCACATCGACTCGGCGCTGAGCGAGAACATGATGGCTTTCCGCATCGGCGGCGATGAATTTGTAGTCGCTACCGGCTGCACCTCGCCAGAGGACGCGGCGGCTTTCGTAAAAAAAGTAACCGACCGCAACGGCGAAACTATACAGTCCTGCGGCGAAACGCTCACCATTCATCTGCACAGCGGGATAATGCTTTACGGCGAGGACAGCGAGGGCGAAGCGATATACGACCGGTTTGAAAACAGCCTCGACCGCGCAAAGCCGTAGACCGCACTTAATTTTCGCCGCCGTTTGTGCTAAAATTACAGACGGGTGATAAAAATGGCGGGCAAAAGATACTGCCGCTGCTCGGCTGACGGCAGACCCGAGTTTTACGGCTGCGGAAATCTCTCCGCGCCCGCGGGGGTTGTGCCCAGCGGCGGACGATGGGCTGCATGATGCTGATATATGTGATGTCGGGCGAGCTGCACATCGCGCAACTGAATAAAAATCAAACGCTGTACGGATTTTAGTCATCCATACAGCGTTTTTTCAATAGTAATAATCCAAATATATCTTGTAACCGCTCTTGCCGGGGTCGCCCCTGTACGTTTTTATCCAGCCGAACTGGCCGTCTTTGTAAGTATACAGCCAGCGGTCGTCATTGCGTTTTTCGCCATATATCGTCAGCTTTTCGCCCTTGTTGATGTAGATCTTGCTGGTGGAGTTTTCGTTAGGCTCGTTTCTCAGCATAAGCTCGTTCACGCGGCTGACGACTTCGTATCGCTCAGATGAATGAAGAGCGATCTGAGGTTCAGTTACGTTGGCTACTTTCTGCACCGTATCTTTGAGTAGCTCCGCCCTGCACCAGCCGTACTCACTGCCGTACTGAGTATATATCCACCTAACATTATCCGTTTCCTCCTCGGCGTAGACCGTCAGCATTGCCCCCGGCGAAACATCGCATATCAGCGTGTACTGCTCGCTAGGCCCTTTGCGCATCTGCACGAGCGTACCGTCGCTCGGCGTGAAAAGGCAGCCGCTCTCCGCCATTACCGCAGGCGCGTAAGGCGTGTCGATCTTTTCATCTGAGCTGTTTTCGGCAGGCTGTTCTGTCTGCTCGGTCGGCTCGGTCTGTGCGTCGGCGTCAACAGCCGCAGCGCTCGGCACCGCCGAATTTTGGTATACGTCAGCTTCGCTCTCGCCGCCGTTCGCTCCGCGCTTCACAACTATCGCGACAACCAGCGCCGCCATACATATACAGCAGACCGAGCATATCAGCGCGGGCAGGAGTATCTTGAACCTGCTGACGTCCGCGCCCTGATTTTTGGGCGGCTGTTTTTGACCGCAGTATATACAAAAATCCGAGCCATCGGGCAGGGAGTTCCCGCAATATTTACACTTCATTTCCATCACTCACTTCAACTCCGCCCCGCCCCACTCAACGGCGGCAAAGCCTTTGCGCTCAAACCCGCTGAGCTTCTGCTCGGGAATGTCTATCTTCTCCTCAAGCGGGCGGTATGTCATGAACACGCGCAGCAGGCTGTCGGGCTTCGGAGATATATCTAGCTCGTAATTATCGGTGTAGATGTCGCTTTGGAACGCTATCTGATTATACTTATTGTGCTCCATTCGCGGCAGCCAGTATACTATGAATTCGTTGCGCTCGTCCTCGTTAAGACCCAGTATTTCAAGCTTTTCGCGCAGGAATTTTTCGGTATCTTCGCCCTTTACAACAAAGCCCTGCGACATATCATAATGTGCACGGTCGTTCACGCTGTCCCAAAATAGATAATGATAATTTTCGCCGTCCGCTTTGTTGACAAGCTTGCCGTCGGGATAAGCAGTAACGTTCCAGCCGTCGCCATATGCCGGATATGTGGTCGAGATCTCGGCGTTTTTCGCAGTAAGCTTTACGGAAACATCGGTCGGGCGCTGAGGGTAGAGGTAGATGACGGGTTTCGCCGCGCCGCCCTCATATTGAACGTAAGCTTTGTAGTCCGAACTGTCGTATTCACCCCTGTATGCCATTATCCAGCCGCGCTGACCATTATACTCGGTGTATATCCATTTGCCGTTATCGTCGTCGTTGTAGCCGTACTCCTCCATAGCCGTGCCGCTGTCGATGCTGTCCATCGCAGCGTAGCTCTTGTCGGGGCCTTTGCGCAGGGTCAGATCATTAACGACCACTGTAAAATGCGGGTGATAGTCATCTTCAATGTAGTTATCCGGCTCGACTATATCATACTCTATCGGCAGACTGTACGAAAGATATTTTTCCGTGCACCAGCCATACACGCCGTTGTACTCGACATACGCCCACGTTTCGCCGTCGCCGCTACGCTCGGCGTAAACAGCTAGTTCGTAACGGCGAGGTATCTGAGTTTTGTAAGCATATTTATATCCAGGCCCGATGCGCATAGTCAGCGGGTCCTTTTTGGTCGCGACATACATAGTTCCGACGTAGCTCGTGCTGTCGGGGGTTACCGGTATCTTATATTTATCCTGCGTAGTAGTGGTGGCGGGCTTGGTCTGCGGGGCGGTAGTCTGCGCCGTGGTTTTCTCCTCGGTCTGCTCCGTCTGCGGCTGTTCGGTCTGTTCGGGCTGAGATGACTGCGCTGTCTGAGCGGCCGCGGCGGTCTGGGTCTGCGGGGCGCTGTTTTCATCGGCGCTGTCCGTCTTGACACTGCCGCGGGTCAGCACTATCGCCGCAACCATCGCCGCCATGCACACGCAGCACACCGAGCATATCACCGCGGGTATCAGAAACCGAAAACGCTTCTGCGAAGCGGGCGGCTCTGGCGGAGCGTAAATATCGCCGTTTATCGTGCCGTACTGCTCATATTGTTCCGGCTGTTCATATTGGTCATACCGGTCGTACTGATACTGCTGCTCAGGCTCATCTGCGCCGCGCGATAATTTGTTACCGCAGGCGGGACAAAACGCCGAATCATTCGGCAGTTCTTTTCCACATTTCGGGCAAAACATATATATCACTCTTTCTATAATTCCTGTATTTTTTAACAAACGTTATACGCTATACCTTTATAATATAATAGCACATACGCGTCGCCGTGTCAACATTATTTTCCGACTAAAAAAAGGCGCGACCTGCTGAGGACGCACCTTTTAGTTTCATATTTCTATAATATCCGCTACTGCCTTGCCGTTTTTCTTCAAGCAGTAGACTATGTGGAATTTGTCGCCGATAACCGGGCGGCTTTTTTTAACGAAAAATTTTCCCGTATGTTCGCCGCCGCGAGAATCGTTATAGCGCATCTTACATTCATATGCGAACTGGTCTATCTGCTTCACGCTGACCACCTCGGCGAGCGCGGGCTTACCGTTTTTGGTAAGCATACGGTTGACTATCGAATCGTGATGACCCATGAAAAATACCACAAATCCCGAGATCCAAAGCGCTGTCATTATCACCGCGGAAACGGCTATCAGCGAATTTGAAGGCGGGCAGTAGACCTTTTCGGGGTCGGCGTCTGTAACGAGCGCCGTAAAGCTCTCGCCCTCAGAAGTGCGGCGGTTCATAGTCGCCTCAGCCAGTATTTCCTCGCCTGTATCATCTGTATAAACGGCGTGCACGAGCTGTTTTCCCTTTCTATGCTCCTCCACCGATACCACACGGCACTGCACTTCAGTACCATTACGCAGGTAGTTCATAGCGGAAGAAGTGCTTTTCACACAAAGCCACGGAATGAAAATTATCATAGCGAAGCCGATGAGCGAAAGCATCAAAGCGCGCACCCCATTACCTTTCTGCATATATATCCCCCTTTTTACGAGCGCTTTTGCCAGCGTTCGACAAGATATATTATAACACAGATATTACGAGATGTCAATGATTTTTTGTACAAATAATTAAAAAATCCCGACTTGGCAATTTATTAACCCTTGGGCAAAATGTCAATATTTTTATATAATTGGATAATCTAACGATATACCTATACTCTAAAATTTATGCAAGCAATACATTCAGATATATATGACCGTGCTCATTTACGCATCATCTCGCACCCCGTAAAATAATGCAGAAGTATCTCCTCACAGCCGCTTCCCTGCTTCGCCATTTCGTTCGCGCCGTGCTGACTCATGCCTACCAAATGCCCGCAGCCCAGCGCGCGGCAGGTGAATTCCCCGTCTGCATATTCTACCTCTATGTGCTGCGATGGCAGGTCGAGCAGCGCGCATATCCGCGACGCTTCGCATATCTCGCCGCCCGCGCGCATTTTCAGCACCGTGCCGCCCGGAGAACGCTCCGCCGCAGTCAGCCAGCCCTCAGGCTCGCCGCTAAGGTCGCAGTCGGTGAACTCCGCCGTCAGTAGCCTTTTCATCTCCGCTTCGCTGTAATTCCGCACCGTTTCGCACTCCTGAAGCTCGGCGTCCCACTCGCTATCGACCGATGTCAGATACGGTATCTCCTCGCCCCACATCACCTGCGCCGACTCGGTCTTGCCGTAGGATATGCCGTGAAACGCTACCAATATCGGCTCGCCCTGCCAGCTGAGCGTGAGCGGTTCGGCATATTCAGCCGCAGCGGTTATCTTTTTCAGCGCCGCACCGTAACCGTCGCCGTAAACCTCCCGCGCCTGATCTTCCGTGAAAAACGCCTGATAGCGGCTGCCGTCATCGCTCATATGTGCGCCGCGCAGATCCGCCGCAGGCTCGGCGCTCTCGGCAAGTATACGCCGCCGCGCATATGTAGAAGCCAGCACCGCCTGCGCTTTCAGCGCCTCGTCCTCAAAATCGGCAGGCATCTGCGCAAATACCGCGCCTATTATGTAATCCTTCATGCTGTACTCAGCCACCCTGCCCGTTTCCTCACAGAGTATCTTCACAGTTTCGTAACCTTGCGAACCGCTCGCGGCAGCTTTTTCCGACTCGCGCCGCGCATATCCCACGCAGGGTATCAGCAGCAGCAGCACTGCAAAAACTGCAATAAGCTGTAAGTAATCTTTCATAAATATCGTCCTTTCCTTTGCTGCAGGGTGTGAAAATGAATAACTCTGCCCGATAAAATTCATATTTTCATCAAATAAAACAAATTGCTTTTAGCCAAACGGCTATGTTTGTGCAAATCTAACTTGACAAATCGGAAAAAATGTTGTAAAATATTATTTATATAATTACGTGAGAATTATTTGTATATTATTGTGAGAATTATTTGTATATTATTGCTGCGCATATTTTGGCGCGGAGAAAGCGAGATGATCTTTATATGTCAAACGAAACAGCGAGGAATATGCTTTACCAGCAATTTGTTGCCAATAACGCCATCGACCCTAAATACTACGATAAATATGTGGTAAAAAGAGGTCTGAGAAATTCCGACGGCACCGGCGTAATGGCCGGTCTTACCAACATCTGTAACGTTCACGGATATGTAATAAACGAAGGCGAAAAATCTCCGATACCGGGCAAACTCGTATTCCGCGGATATGATATCAAAGATCTCGTAGAAAACGCCGTAAAGGAAAACCGCTTTGCATATGAGGAAACGGTGTATCTGCTGCTGATGGGCAATCTGCCTACTCACGAAGAGCTTGCGGCTTTTACCGAGCTGATGGACGAAAACCGCCAACTGCCGCCCAACTTCTTTGAAGATATGATACTCAAAGCGCCCTCGAGAAATATAATGAACAAGATGGGACGCGCCCTGCTCTCTTTATATTCATATGATGAAAACCCCGAAAACAGAAGTCCCGAATTTGAAATGGCTACCGCTATCTCGATAATCTCGAAGCTGCCTAATATAATGGTATCGGCATATCAGGTAAAGCGCAGAGTTTACGACGGTCAGAGCATGATAATGCACCCGCTGATAAAGGGGCAGTCTACCGCTGAGATGATACTTTCAGCCCTGCGCCCCGACCGCAAATTCACCGACGAGGAAGCTAAGCTGCTCGACATAGTGCTTATGCTGCACGCTGAGCACGGCGGCGGAAACAACTCTACTTTCACCTGCCGCGTACTTACATCTTCCGGCACCGACCCATACTCGGCATACTCGGCGGCTATCGGCTCGCTGAAAGGCCCGAAGCACGGCGGCGCTAACATCAAAGTTAACGAGATGTTCACCTGCGTAAAAGAACATGTGCGCAACTGGGATGACGAGGGCGAAGTTGCCGACTTCCTAAGAAAGATACTAAATAAAGAGGCTTTCGACCACACGGGTCTGATATACGGTATGGGCCACGCGGTATACACCCTTTCCGACCCCCGCGCCGTGATACTCAAGGCCAACGCCGAGAAGCTCGCGCACGGAACCGAGTTTGAGAAAGAGTTCCGCCTGCTGGAGTCCATCGAGCGCCTTACTCCCGAACTTTTCGCTGAGAAGAAGGGCGATATAAAGGCTATGTGCGCGAACGTAGATATGTACTCGGGTCTGGTATACAGAATGCTGGGCATACCCGAAGACCTCTTCACGCCGCTCTTCGCCGTATCGCGTATGGCAGGCTGGTGCGCTCACCGCTTTGAAGAGCTTGTAACGGGCAAGAGAATAATCCGCCCCGCATACAAGGCTGTAATGAAAGAGCGCGAGTATATCCCGATAAACGAAAGATAACACATCATCATACTGATTATAACGCTCCCTTTCGGCGAAATATGCCGAAGCGGGGCGTTTGTTTTAATATATGTGTACTGAGATATTTATATATTAAGGCAACACCGCACAAAGCCGAAGGCGGTAGTTGTGCGGTATTGCCTTAAATATACCTGAAATATGCAGATATGCGGAAAATAATGTTGACATATCGGAAATAATATAGTATTATATATAATGGATATATCTGATGTACGCATATTGGCATATCATATATATCGCGGACATATATATTTCAGGAAAATGCCCTGAAAAAAAGACGGAGATGAACAGATATATGCATATACATAAAAAAGCTGATATACTGCGCCGAGCGATATGCGCGATATGCGCGGCGGCGGTATTTATATGCGGCGGGGCGACGGCTTTTGCCGAGGGCGAGCCGAGCTTCGACGTAGAGGTGAACGTGCCGCCTAAGACGGTATTTCTGGGCGACTCGATAGCGGCGGGCTACGGGCTGAAAGGGTACGACAAAAATGACCTTACCAAGTGCCCCTCATACGCCAATATACTTGCCGAGGTATTTAAGTCAAATCTGCCGGAAGAGGCGGATTTTGCTTACGAAAACCTCGCGATAAGCGGCTACACCTCGCAGGAGCTTCTCGACCTGCTGAAAGGCGGCACCTGCGACAAAGCGCTTTCAGACGCCGACGCCGTAGTGGTATCCATCGGCGGGAACGATATGCTTGGCGTGTTTCTGGGGATAATGGGCAAGGACAACAGCGTAGGAGATATGGTGAACAGATCGCTTTCGCTGAGCGACGACCTAGATACCGCGCTTGCGCCTTTCCACGAAAAGCTCTCAGCCATTACCGACGAGATACACGACCGCACCAAAAACGCCGACTGCAAGCTTATCATACAGACCCTTTACAACCCTTTTGAGGGGCATGTTATCTCATTGCTGGACAAGCTGGGCGAGGAGAAGATAGGCAAGCTGAATGAAACTATTTTCTCGCTTTCGGAAAACGGCGAGAATTATTTGGTCGCAGACGTGGCGTCAAGCTTTAAGGGCAGAAATCAGGAGCTTACCAACATCAAGGATATGGATATACACCCCAACGCCGAGGGTCACCAGCTCATAGCTAAAACGCTGGAGGAGCTTATAGAAAAGCAGACATTTACATACCACGACGACAAGGCGGAAGCGGAGTATATCAGCGAACAGAAGGTAAAAAAGGCCGAGGAAGAAAGAAAATCAGACCGCAGAAAAAATATAGGCATAGCGGCGGGCGCGGCGGCTGCCGTAACAGCCTGCGCAGCGGTCGGCATAAGCATAGGCGTACACAAACGCAAGACGAAAGAATGAGGATATTTGTATGAGATCATTTCTTGTAGATTTTGAGAACGTAAAATCAAAGGGGCTGGTGGGCATAGACCAGCTGGGCAGCGACGACCATGTAGTTATATTTTACAGCGAAAATTCCGACACCATAAGCTTTGAGATGCACTGCAGCGTTATGCGCGCGGCGGCAAGCGTGGAGTACATGAAGGTAAACGTCGGCGGCAAAAACGCCCTTGATTTCCAGCTCTCTACCCTACTGGGATACATGGTGGCGCAGCAGAACAACTCGCACATTTTCGTTATCAGCAACGATAAGGGCTTTGACAAGCTGCATGATTTTTGGGAGAACACTTTCAACGACGCACCGCCCTGCGTGGTATTCAGAACGCAGAACATCGCGGCGGCGATCAATTACGCAAAGTCGCACAAGGCGGCTTCTATCAAGCTGGGCGACATAGCGGAGCAGGCGGAGGAGCTTATCGCCGAAGCAGTCGCACTGCCCGAGCAGACGGATACCCCCGAGGAAAAGCCCGCAAAAAAGGCGGATATGGAGATAATGGTGCCCGAGGCGATGATACAGGCTTTTCGCCCTGGCAAGGAGAAAGCGAGCGCGAGCAAGCTCGCGCATGAGCGCAGGATAGAGATAACCACAAACGCATATATTCCCGAAACATCTGCGCCGAGCGAACCGAACGAGCCCGCAGCCCGCCCCGCCGACATCACCGACGCGCAGTTCGCAAAGTACATGGATATAGCGCGCGCTGCCGAAGGCGAAGAGCTGCCGCTCAGCCTTTTCAAGCTGGAAGAGGGCAGACTGCGCAATGTGCTCAATGAGCTGAACCGCTCGATATGCCTGCGCGACCTGCGCAAAGTTCTGGTAGCGGCGATGGGCTGCGAGGACGGCGAATACATCGCTTCCGAGCTGACCGACCATTATGACAGGATAAAAGCGCGGCTTGCTGAGCTTAGTGCGCAGGAGCAGGAAGCTGAAACTGCCGATGATGCCGAGAACGCCGAAAACGCCGCCGAGCCGAAAAAGGTAGACGCAGATATGAAAAAAAAGCTGCACGTCCTGCTAGACCCCATCGCGACGAAAGACGAATTTTCGGGTACGGTAGCGCAGATAAACATCTCCGCCACCCCGCAGCAGCTGTACATCAACATGATAAAGCGCTTCAACAAAAAGCGCGGCTGTGTGCTCTACAAGGCGATAAAGGCTGAATTCAAGCGCTTTATCGAGCCTGCCGCGGAAGAACCTGCGCCCGCCGAGCCGAAAAAGGCGGACAATACCATGAAGAAAAAACTGCACACCCTGCTCGACCCGATAGCCTCAAACGACGAATTTTCGGGCGTGGTATCGCTGATAAACCGCTCTGCAGATTCGCAGGAGCTTGCGGCGAACATGACCCAGCGCTTCGGCACGGAACGCGGCAGCGAACTTTACGAGATAGTAGAGTCAGACTTCATGGATTTCACGGGCGAAGCGGCGGCAGTGAACGCTGTTGCCGCAACCGTTGACGAATCGCCGAAGCAGGAAGAGCCTGCGGAGATCGCCGCAGAAAAAGCCCCCGAAAAGACGGAACAGCCCGAACAGAAAGCTAAGGAGCAGAAGCCTGCCAAAAAGCGCAGCGCAGCGGGAAAGACTAAATTGGAAAAAGCTGTAAAGCCGAAAAAGGCTGAGAAGAAAAAGGCTGAGCCTGCCGAACAGCCCGAGGAATTATCCCCCGAATATGCGGCTAAGCTGGAGGATGGCGTGCGCGCGGCGCTCAAGGGAAAATCAAACGCCGAGGAGACCGCCGCGGCGGTAGAGGTAGCCCTCGCCTCAAGAAGCAAGCACGACCTCTACATCGGCATGGTGAAAAAATTCAAGAAAAAGCGCGGACTAGTGATATATAATGAGATAAAGGAAGGCTGCGAAAAGCTCGCGGCTGAAAGGAGCGCGGCGAAATGAAATACATGATAGCTTCAGACATACACGGTTCGGCATACTGGTGCGAGAAACTGCTCGCGGCTTTTGAAAAAAGCGGTGCTGATAAGCTGATACTGCTGGGCGACATACTTTACCACGGCCCGCGCAACGACCTGCCGCAGGGCTACGAGCCGAAAAAGGTGATAGCAATGCTCAACCCCCTCGCCGACAAGCTGATATGCGTTCGCGGAAACTGCGAAGCCGAGGTAGACCAAATGGTGCTGAATTTCCCCGTGATGAGCGAGAGCGCGGTCATCTGCGACCACGGCAAGACGCTTTTTGCGACACACGGACATATATACGGTCCCGACAAGCTGCCCCCGCTGGCGGACGGCACTTTCTTCCTTTACGGCCACACACATATACCCGACGATCAGATCAAACAGCAGGGCAAGAAAAGCATACGCTGCATAAACCCCGGCTCGGTTTCCATACCGAAAAACGGCTCGGCACACCGCTGCCTTATCTGGGCGGGCGGAGATTTTGAAGAAGCGGTGCTGTGAAGCATTGCCAAAAAAATCTTTTGAGATTGTTTTTTTCGTGTTAATTTGATGATTTTTCGGAAATACGGTTGCAATTTCAGAAAAAGTGTGGTATGATTATAATTAGACAAGGTATACCCTGAGCAGAAACAGAGGTATCCATTTTTAGGAAATGAAAAGGAAGGATTTGATAGTTTTGAAAACCAGAACTTGTCCGTTTTGCGGTAAGGAGATCTCAGAAGAGGCGATACTTTGCAAATTCTGTCACAACCTGCTTATCGACGAAAACGGTAAAGATATAGAGCCGCAGTATGAAGAGCCCGAACAGCCCGCTGAAGAGGAAAACACCATAGTTTACTCTAAGGAAGAGCTGAAAAAGGCTATGGAGCAGGCTAAGGCCGAAAGCCCCGACCCCGACGAGATAGTCACCGAGGCTGAGCAGAACCTCGAGGAAGCTTACGAAGAGCAGGCCGAAAGCCCCGAAGAAGTTTACGATGATACCGTTTACAACGAGGACGCCGACGACGAGGGCGAAGCTTATACATACGACGACGAATACGGCGACGGCAGCGAAGAAGGCGAATATGCCGAGGAAGAGTACGCTGACGGCGAGTATGCCGAAGAGGAGTACCCCGAGGGCGAATACGCTGAGGGCGAGTACCCCGAGGAGGAATATCAGCCCGAGGAATATGAGCCCGCGCAGCCCGAAAACGCTACGCTCGGCGAATACGACCCCAAGAGAACTTTCCTCATCACAGCTATAATCACGCTGGGAATACTTATTATAATCATCGCGGCAGTAGCGGTGGGCTACAAGCTTTTCGGCTTCGGCTCAGACGACAACAGCTCGAACGCCGCGACCGTTACTGTTACTCAGGGAAACACCGACACCGCGACCGCGACCGAGCCCGTAACTACGGAATATGTGCCGCAGGTAACTGACGATACCGCTTCGGAAAACCCGACCGACATCGCCGACAGCCTTGCTGCAGACCCCGTTACCGACTCTACCATCGACTCGGCGGCTGACTCTATGGCAGACAGCTCCGCGGCGGACAGCGCTGCTGATTCTTCGGCAGACTCTTCCGTAGCCGACAGCTCCTCCGCTGCTGACGACAACAGCTCGCTGGCAGGCCCAGAGGGCGGATATTACAGCTGGAACGAAGCTACCGCTATTTGGCAGAGCTACGCTTCCGGCAACGGCCTTACCGACGGCGGCTACGCTTACGGTACTGACGGCGTAGAGATGAACTTCTACGGCACCGACGCTGACGGCGTTACCCACACTTACAGAGTAGACCTCGTTACCGGCGAGATCTCTCAGGTAGGCTGATACTGACAGAATATTATCCGAATAGGCAATATCGTGCGGCAGGCGCCTTGCGGTATTGCCTATGGTAAATTAAAAACTTTGGAGGAATACAGATGCAGACTAAAACTTGTCCGAACTGCGGCAGAGTGATACCCGAAGACGCTATAACCTGCAAGCACTGCGGCACAATGTTTTTCAACACGGGAGCAGGCTTCGGCTACGGCGATGTGAACCGCCAGCCCCAGCCCGAACAGCACGAATATGCACCCGAACAGCCCGCAGATCAGGAGTATGCCGAGGGCGATTACGGTGATTACGGCGAATACGATAATTATGATGAGTACAACGATCATGAGGGCGAACAGCCCGAAGCGAACTACGACGAGGAAGCCGAAGACGACGGCATAAAAGAGCCGCTTTCCGCCGACGCACGCTACCGCAAGATAGTTATAATAGTACTCTCCGCGATCTTTGCGTTGCTGATAATCGTTATCGTGCTGCTTTTCATTACAAAGAATGACAACGATTTCGGTCAGAAAAACGGCTCGGGAGCGGCGCTGACTACGCGCGCACCCGTAAGCAAGAGCGACGAGAGCTCTTCCCTGCTTGACACGCTGACCGAGCTGGATTCCTCAGAGGCGGACGAGGACGAAGATTCCGAACTTGACGAAAGCAGCGAAGAGGATTCATCTTCCAAGGACGAGAGCAGCGAGGACGATTCTTCCTCAAAGGCTGACGGCACGCTGCCCGACGAGTACATACCTCCGCAGACCACCACAACGCCTGCGCCCGAGACATCGACCACCACGACTACCGAGCCTGAAACGACCACAACGCCTGCGCCGACCGAGACCGAGCCGCCGCAGACCGACCCCGAGCCGACGGATACCGAGTACCCGCCGCTGCCGGAATGATCCAGAGATCAACAAAGCGAATATACCGAAAAATTCCCCTTTGATGTAAACAAAATGTTTATCAATCGGGAATTTTTTTGCGTTTGTTCGTTATAATATACAAATGTTAATGCGCCAAACGCTGCAATTTGTTGAGCGAAAGTAATTGAAATCCCGCGAAAAATGTGGTATAATATTATTTTGAGAGATTGTAAAAAACGTTAAACAAACTTAAATACTCGGATAAACTTACTAAAAAATTCGGAACGGTAAATATGATAAAAGCGAAAGGAAGAGTAAAGAAATGGTAAGAGAAGACCTTAGAAACGTTGCGATAATCGCGCACGTTGACCACGGCAAGACCACTCTGGTAGACGAAATGCTAAAGCAGTCGGGCACTTTCAGAGAAAATCAGGAGGTAGAAGAGCGAGTAATGGACTCTAACGACATCGAGCGCGAAAGAGGAATAACCATACTTGCGAAAAACACCTCGATAAAGTACAAAGACGTTAAGATAAACATAATCGACACCCCCGGCCACGCCGATTTCGGCGGCGAGGTAGAGCGTGTGCTGAAGATGGTAAATGGCGTTATCCTTCTGGTAGACGCTGCCGAAGGCCCTATGCCGCAGACCAGATTCGTGCTTCAGAAAGCGCTTGAGCTGGGCCACAAGATAATCGTAGTAATAAACAAGATCGACCGTCCCGACGCGCGCCTTAACGAGGTCGGCGACGAAGTTCTCGAGCTGCTGATGGATCTCGACGCTACCGACGAACAGCTCGACAGCCCAATTCTTTACTGCTCGGGCAGAGATGGTACGGCTTCCTACAAGCCCAACGTGCCGGGCGAGAACCTTATCCCCCTGCTGGACGAGATACTCACCTACATTCCCGCGCCGGTAGTTGACGACGAGGGCGAGATGCAGTATTTGGTATCCGCTATCGACTACAACGACTACGTCGGCAGAATTGCGGTAGGACGCGTAGAGCGCGGCACTATCAAGGTAAATCAGGACGTTACCGTCGGCGACTTCCACCAGACTAAAAAGGAGTACCGCGGCAAGATCGTGACCATTTACCAGATCGAGGGACTAAACCGCGTGCCTTGTGAAAGCGCGAGCGCAGGCGACATCGTCTGCATAAGCGGTCTGGAGAACATCACCATCGGCGACACCATCTGCTCATTCGGCCACTTCGAGCCGCTGCCTTTCGTAAAGATCTCTGAGCCTACTGTAGAAATGACATTCTCGGTAAACGATTCGCCTTTCGCGGGCAGAGAGGGCAAGTTCGTGACCTCACGCCAGCTTCGCGACAGACTTTTCAAAGAGCTGCTGAAAGACGTTTCGCTGAGAGTTTCCGAGACCGACTCTACCGACAGCTTCCGCGTAGCGGGCAGAGGTGAGATGCACCTTTCGATACTGATCGAAAATATGCGCCGCGAGGGCTACGAGCTGGCAGTTTCCACCCCCCGCGTGCTTTATAAAGAAGTAAACGGCAAGCTTTGCGAGCCTATCGAGCGCCTTGTTATCGACGTTCCCGAGGGCTGCGTAGGCTCGGTAATGGAAAAGCTGGGTTCGCGCAAGGGCGAGCTTTCTCAAATGACCCCTGTCGGCAACCGCATGAGAATAGAATTTCTCATCCCCAGCCGCGGACTTTTCGGTTACAGAAGCGAATTCCTCACCGATACCAAGGGCGAGGGCATCATGAGCTCGGTATTCTACGAGTATCAGCCGCACAAGGGCGACATCGCACGCCGCTCTACCGGTTCGCTGGTAGCTTTTGAAACGGGCGAGGCTGTTACCTACGGTCTGTACAACGCTCAGGAGCGCGGCGAGCTGTTCATCGGCGCGGGCACGCCTGTTTACGAGGGCATGGTAGTAGGCGCTTCGCCGAAGTCTGACGACCTCGTGGTAAATGTCTGCAAGAAAAAGCACCTTACCAACACCCGTGCAAGCGGAAGCGACGACGCTTTAAGACTTATCCCGCCGAGAAATCTCAGCCTTGAGGACTGCCTTGAATTCCTCGCGGACGACGAGCTGCTCGAAGTTACCCCGAAGAGCATGAGGATTCGCAAGAGAACTCTGAGCAATTCGCTGAGAGCAAAAGAGCGCGCAAAAATGTAATATAGTTTTTAACGGCGGTGAGATACCCGCCGTTTTTTTGTGCATATGCAAAAACGCCGCAGAGCTTCGTACCCTGCGGCGTTTGTTATTAACAGATGTATGCGATTATTCCTCTGCGGGCTTGTTGAAGCTGAGGGTGATCTCGTGCTCAGTTTCGAGCGCGTTCTGCTTGTCAGCGTCCTTAGCGTACTTGTTTACCAGTATCGTGGACTTTTCAACAGCCTGAAGTGTGCCCGCGCCGGCAACGCAGCCGCCGGGACAAGCCATGCCCTCGAGCAGGTAGCCATTGTACTTGCCCGCCTTAGCCAGAGTGAGCAGCTTACGACAGTCGCGCAGACCCTGCGCCGACTCTACCTTTATCTCGCGCTCGGGGTCGAGCTTCTTGATAACGTCTGATACCGCCTTGGCAACGCCGCCGGAAACAGCGAAAATTCTGCCGTCGCCCGTGCCCTCGTTCAGCTCTACCTTTTCATCGTCGGTGATGTCCTCGAACTTGACGTCCTTAGCCTCAAACATACCCATCAGCTCTTCAAAAGTCAGTACGAAGTCAACATCGCTGCGGATAGAGCGGCGCGAAGCCTCAAGCTTCTTAGCAGCGCAAGGACCGATGAAAGCTATGTAAGCGTCGGGATTTTCCTTCTTCACCATTCTCGCGGTAAGCACCATCGGCGTCATAGCCATAGAGATATTCTGCGCGATGTCGGGGAAAAGCTTTTTCGCCATTACCGACCATGCGGGGCAGCAGGATGTCGCCATAAACGGCTGGTTCTCGGGCACATCGCGCATGAAGTCCTTAGCCTCTTCGATAGCGCAGAGGTCAGCGCCGATAGCTACTTCTACTACGCTGTCGAAACCGAGCTTTTTCATAGCGGCGGTGAGCTTTTCGGGCGAAGCCTTAGGGCCGAACTGACCTACAAAAGCGGGAGCGACTATCGCGATGACCTTCTTGCCCGTCTTCATAGCGTGGATAAGCTGGAAGATCTGACCCTTATCGACTATCGCGCCGAAGGGACAGTTTACAAGGCACATACCGCAGGAAACGCACTTATCGTGGTCGATCTCCGCTCTGCCCTGCTCGTCGGACTTGATAGCGTCCATACCGCAGGCGGCGGCGCAGGGGCGCTCCATTTTATTGATAGCACCGTAGGGACAGACTCCCGCGCAGCGTCCGCACTTTATGCACTTCGACTGATCTATTACAGATTTGCCGTGAATTATCTCGATAGCTTTCTTGGGACAGACTTCCTTACAAGGGTGAGCAAGGCAGCCCTGGCAGCAGTCGGTAACGTGGTAGTGGGCTTCGGGACAAGCGTTGCAGGCAAACTTGATGATATTTACCAGCGGCGGATCGTAGTATTTTTCAGCGATAGCCGTTTCCTCGATTCCCTCAGAGACCGACTTGTGCTCGTCGATGGGGCGCAGCGGCAGACCGATCGCCAAGCGCAGGCGCTCTTCAACTATCGCGCGCTCAAGAAATATCGACTCGCGGTAGACCGCCTCGCTGCCGGGCACGATCTTGTAAGGCAGGTCGCCGATCTTCGCCGAATAATCGCCGCCCTCGTAAGCCAGACGTGCCACTTCGGTAAACACCTTGCGGCGTATATCAGTTACCGAAGAGTAGATTCCTCTCATTTTCATACCAACATTCTCCTATTCTGTTTTATTTCTGTATATCTTGCGCGCCGTATTATGGGTAAAATGTGCGAATGGGCGCAATTATCCATCTTTATTGTATACTATTTTTTTCGTTAAGTCAAGTGATTATATACGAATTTATATAGGCGATACAGCCAAATTTGCGCGTAAAAACGGCATAAAATCATATAAATTCGCCGTCAAAATGTGATAAATCTCAGGCATTTTTTTGAACAAATCGTATAAATGTTCTTCAAATTTACATTATTTTAATATCGTTGATCACGAATTACTCGAAATGGCCTTTTTCCTACCCGAAAAAAGCTTGACAAATAGAGAAAATGTGTTATAATAATTATTAAGAAAATAATCTTGTGCAAATAAATCTTATGAATTAACAAAAGATTTATATATTTGAGTGATATACTAGTATTTGAACCAATTTAACGAGAGGAGAAGTTCCACATGAATGATACAGCTTTTACAGACTTTACCGCCTCGCTCATAAGCGTTTACCCCATATTCAGAGCAGCTATCTTTAAGGCTTTCGACAGCCACGCGAAGAAGCTCACACGCACCCAGCAGATAATACTGCTCACCATGCTTAAAAAGGAAACTTTTAGCATGAGCGGATTGGCGCGAAGCATCAGCACCAGCAACGAGCAGGCTACCCGCGCCATAACCCAACTTGTAGAAAGCGGAATGGTACTGCGCGAAAAAAACAAGATCAACCGCCGCGTGATAAACATATCGCTGACCGACGAGGCGCGCGCGTTTCTGGACGACATAATGCTGCTGACGAAAGAGATCATCGCGGGCGAGCTTTACAACCTGCCTGCGGAAGCCGCCAACGACCTCAAACAGGACATGGCGGAGATAGCGACGTATTTTAAAGACGTGAATTTCTAAATTACATACCTCTTAGTTGCAGAAAAGCGGCGTACCAAGGTGCGCCGTTTTTTTATGGACAAATTTCAAAATACGGTAATTGACTGCGCGGGCGCGCGGGGTATACTATTTTATATAGGCACTATTTTAGATGCAAAATTTACAGGAGATGATATAAATGGGAAAAGTTATAGTTATAACAGGACACTACGGCGCGGGCAAGACCAATTTTTCGATAAATCTGGCGCTTGCGCTCGCGCAGGAACAGCCGCAGGCGCGGATAACTGTCTGCGACCTCGACATAGTGAACCCATATTTCCGCACCGCCGACCACGCCGAGCTTTTTGAGCGACACGGAATAAAGCTCATAACGCCGCTTTTTGCGAACACCTCGCTGGATATTCCCGCGCTGGGGTTCGACATGGCGAGCGAAGCGGCGCAGAGCGACCTGCTGATACTTGACGTAGGCGGCGACGAGCAGGGGGCTATCGCTCTTGGGCGGTACGCCGACGTGCTGGGCGGCGCGCAGGGGCTGGAGATGCTTTATGTAGTCAACCGCTGCCGCAAACTCACCGAAAGCCCGCAGGAAGCGCTTGAGCTGATGTACGAGATAGAGCAGGCGGCGCGGCTGAAACACACGGGCGTGGTAAACAACTCTAACCTCGGCGCGCTCACCGACGAGGAAACGCTTCTGCGCTCGGTGCAGTACGCCGAGGAAATTTGCCGCGAGGCGGGTCTGCCGCTGAGATACACCGCCGTGCGCAGCGAGCTTTTTGACGCGCTTGCGGATAAACTTCCCTGCCCGCTAAAATGTGAGGTATATGTGAAACCTGTGTGGGAATAAGGCACTTTTACCCAAAAATCAAAAAGTGTTTATTGATAAAAACAGCAAAAAGAGTATAATAAATAAGTGGGGGATAAGCTTTGCGGCGGCGAAATGCGCGCAGGCTTTTCCCTCAAATTGCGTAATGAAGCACGCATGGCGTGTGGATATATATGGAGGTTCAAATACTCGAGATGAAAATGAAAGTTATCGAAGACCGCTGTAAGGGCTGCGGTCTGTGCATATCGGTCTGCCCAAAGAAAATACTGGCTATGCAGACCGAAAAGAGGAACAAGAGGGGCTGCTTTACCGCCGTCTGCACCGACCAGCAGACTTGCGTATGCTGCACAATGTGCGCGCTGATCTGCCCCGACTGCGCCATAGAGATAGATAAGCCCGATAAGGAGGCGTGAGAGATGGCTGAGAATACTAAAAGCGGTGAAAAATATTTGATGAAGGGCAATGAAGCGCTTGCCGAAGCGGCTATACGCGCGGGCTGCAAATGCTTTTTCGGTTACCCCATAACCCCGCAGACCGAGCTTGCGGCTTACATGGCTAAGCAGATGCCGAAGCGCGGCGGAGTGTTTTTACAGGCTGAGTCGGAGCTGGCGGCGGTAAATATGCTGCTGGGCGCGGCTTCTTCGGGCGTAAGAGCCATGACTTCATCCTCCAGCCCCGGAATATCGCTGAAATCTGAGGGAATATCGTACATGGCGGGCAGCGACCTGCCGGCAGTTATCATAAACGTACAGCGCGGCGGCCCGGGACTAGGCTCTATACAGCCCTCGCAGTCGGACTATTTTCAGGCAACGCACGCTATGGGCCACGGCGATTTCAACATACTGGTATTCGCGCCGAACTCGGTGCAGGAGATGGCGGACTTAGCGGCGCTGGCTTTCGACAAAGCCGACGAGTACCGCATACCCGCGATGATACTTGCAGACGGTCTGCTAGGACAGATGATGGAGCCTGTAAGCTTTCACGAGATAGAGCCTGCGCACACTGACAAATCAGGCTGGGCGGCGAATGGCCACAAGAACAAGCGCGCCCACCACATCATAAATTCACTTTACCTCGACGCGCCGACGCTCGAAAAGATAGTGCGCGAGAGGTACGAACGATACGCCATTATCGAGAGCCGCGAGCAGCGCAGCGAGAGCTATATGTGCGAAGACGCGGAGATACTCGTGGTAGGCTACGGCGCGGCGGCGCGAGTTGCAAAATCGGCGGTGGCGCAGGCACGCGCAGAGGGCATAAAGGCGGGCCTTTTCCGCCCCATAACCCTTTACCCATTCCCGAAGGACGCGCTGAGAGAAGCTGCGGCGGGCGCAAAGGTGCTGCTTGATACCGAGCTTTCGATGGGTCAGATGATAGAGGACGTAAAGCTGGCTATAAACTGCTCGAAGCCGGTAGAATTTTACGGCAGAACAGGCGGCGTAGTGCCTACGCCGGGCGAGATACTGGAAAAGCTGCGCGAACTGAACGGAGGTATATAAAATGTCGGTAATATTCAAAAGACCGCACGCCCTGCTCGACGTGCCGACCCACTACTGCCCCGGCTGCGGACACGGAATAATCCACAGACTGGTCGCCGAAGTGATCGACGAGATGGGAATAGAGGGCGAAACGGTGGGCATATGCCCCGTTGGCTGCGCTGTAATGGCGTATGACTATTTCGGCTGCGATATGGTGGAAGCGCCCCACGGCAGAGCGCCCGCAGTAGCGACCGGCGTAAAGCGCTCGAACCCGAACCTGCACGTTTTCACATATCAGGGCGACGGCGACCTCGCGGCTATCGGCACGGCTGAGACCGTACACAGCGGCACGCGCGGCGAGAACATCGTGATAATATTCGTAAACAACACCACATACGGCATGACGGGCGGACAGATGGCGCCCACCACCCTGCCGGGTCAGGTAACGCAGACCACGCCGTACGGCAGAGATGTGCACACGGCTGGCCACCCTGTAAAGATATGCGAGCTGATGAGCACGCTGGACGGCGTAGCGCTGGCGCAGAGAGTAGCCATCGACTCGCCCGCGCACATTCGCGAGGCTAAGAACGCCATTCGCAAGGCTTTCGACAACGAGGCGAACGGCAAAGGACTTTCGATAGTAGAGGTGCTCTCGACCTGCCCGACAAACTGGGGCGTTACGCCTGCTGAGGCTATGGAATTCGTGCGCAGCGACATGATTCCCTACTACCCGCTCGGCGTTTACAAAGACGTCACCGCCGGCGAAAAGGAGGCGCGCTGAGATGGAAGTTTCGATAATTCTTGCGGGCTTCGGCGGACAGGGCATACTCTTCGCGGGAAAAGTACTGGCATACTGCGCGATGGAAGAGGGCAAAAAGCTGACATGGCTGCCCTCATACGGCCCCGAGATGCGCGGCGGCACTGCCAACTGCTCGGTCTGCATATCAGACGAAGACATCGGCTCGCCGATAATCCAGAACCCCGACATACTCGTCGCGATGAACGGCCCTTCATACGAAAAATTCATCGGCGCGGTAAAGAGCGGCGGAAAAGTTTTTTACGACAGCAGCATGATGAGCGGCGTGGAAGAGCGCGGCGACGCGGATATGTACGCCGTGCCCGCCTCAGACCTTGCGGAAGAGCACGAGCTTTACGGCGGCGCGAACATGATATTGCTGGGCAAACTGCTTGAGATAACTGGGCTTTTCAGCGACGAAACGGTAGAGCGCGCGCTGAAGAAGTGCGTTGCGCCGAAGCGTGCGCGGCTCATCCCATACAATATGCAGGCGGTCGCGCTGGGCAGAAAATCGTAACAAACGTAACGATTTCAAATAAAAAAATGCGCAGGCACTTTTTTTGAGCGTCTGCGCTTTTTTGTGTAATTATGTATCGCCGAGGGTTTTCAGACTGCGCCGCATTATCGCCGCACCGACAATATCTGCCAAAAACCAGCCTATCGGGATAGACCACCATATGCCGACAACGCCGACGGCGGGCGAGATGGCGTATGCCAAAATAACGCGCGTGCCGAAACTGTTGACCAGCCCCTGTATCATCAAAATGCCGAAATTCATGACCGATTGCTGCACGCAGGCGGCGGAAGACATACGCGTGACCTCACCGAAAAGCGAGCGCGAGAGCAGGCGGCGGCGAGGGCGTTATCGCCCAAACAGCGCCCGATTACGAGGGTATCGCCGAGGTTATAAGCCTGCTGTAGCAGGTTGCCGAGGATCATCGGCGCAGCGAACGAGCAAAGTGCGGCGGTAATACTGCCGCGGGTAAGGTCTTTTTTCATAAATGTGCCTCGAATAAAATTAGTGTCTATTTTAGCACATTTTTTATGTGTTGGCAAGGGTCAGAATCCTATCTTACGCGGTTTAGAGGAGCTGCCTAAATCCAAATTCTCATCGGCGATGTAGTCTTCAACGTCGGAAACGATTATCGTATTGTCGGGCTCTTCATCGCCCTCAGTCCGCAAATTCTGATCCATTATCACCTGTTCGGCGATATTCCGCACGGCGCGGGCGTTCGCGAAATTCGGCTGAGCGCGATAATAGTCGGCTATATCGAGCAGCAGGTCGAGTGCGCGCGGCTCGATCTCGTAACGCTTTTTATGCAGGAAATTCACGGCTATCACGCCAAGCTCTTCGCGAGTGTAGTCGGGAAAATCGAGCGTGAACTGTATGCGCGAGGCAAGCCCCGTGTTCATTGCCAAAAAGTCCGCCATCTCCTGCTTGTAACCCGCCATGATAACGCAAAATCCGCCACGCTTATCCTCCATCTGCTTTAGCAGCACCGCCGCCGCTTCATCACCGTAACTGCTCTGCGCAAGGCTGTAAGCTTCGTCGATGAAAAGCACGCCGCCCATAGCTTCGTTGATCTTTTCGAGCGTTTTTGAAGCCGTTTCGCCGACGTATTTGCTGATAAGCCCATGCGCGTCGGTTTCCGTCAGCTTTGCTTCGGGCAGCACGCCCGCTTCGTACAAAATGCTCGAAAGTATCCGTGCGACCTCGGTCTTGCCCGTACCTGGACTGCCGCAGAAGCACATATGCAAGTTCAGATCGGGGTCGTCCTTGTTGCGCTTGGCATAAGCCTTTATTTTCTTCACCATGCGCTTCACGCCCCGCAGACCCACCAGCGCTTCGAGCTCTTCCTCGGCGGTCAGCGCCCTCTTAGCCGCGTCCTCGCCGCTCGACGATATATTCACGCCGCTGTCTTTTATGTACGCGTTTACATCTGCCAGCTCTATCGCTTTATTTTCCGTGCCGACACAACGAACGTTTTGGCACATTATTACCTGCTCGATGATATTTCTCACCTCGCGGGCGTTGGCGAAATTTGGCTCTTTACGCCTGCGGTCGGTGATGTCGAGTACCCTCTCCGCCGCGGCTTCGCTGATGGAATATCCTCTGCCGCTCAGCATGATGCGCACTATCTGCGCCAGTTCATCGCGCGAGTAATTCGGAAAATCGAGCGTGAACTGTATGCGCGACTGAAATCCCGGATTTGCCGCAAGCATTTCAGCCATCTGATTTTTGTACCCCGCAAGTATAACGCAGAATTTTCCGCGCATATCCTCCATAGCCTTAAGCAGAGTTGAAATAGCTTCTAGGCCGTAATCGTCGCCGCCGTCGCCCTGCACAAGCGAATACGCTTCGTCTATAAAAAGCACGCCGCCCATAGCCTCAGCTATCTTTTCCGAGGTTTTCAAAGCCGTCTGCGACAACTACCGTGCCGCCCGCTATCGCGATGGGCAGCGCCGCGCTTTTGCCGCCGTTATCCTCCGCTTTGGAAGAGCTTTCGGCGGAGGAATTGCCCTTATCTATCCTGCTGCCGTTTTCGTCGAATATCTCAAGTCCTGCCGCCTGAACGTCGAGCGAATTTGTGTCGGAGGACTCGTCCGCCGCGTTCGAAGTATCGGCATACGATGAAGCCGCGGAGGTTGAAGCTTCGGAATTTTCTGCCGAGCTGAGGTCGGTAACCGCGCTTTTGGTGGTGACGGGCGCTTTGCTCTCAGAGGGCTTAGACGAAGTCGTTGCAGTCGTCTGAGAATGCTGAGAGTCTTGCTGCGGCGGCTGAGTCTGCGCGGGCTGGTCGGGCTGGCCGCCGTTGTCGCCGTTATTATCGTTGTTGTTATTGTTGTCATCCTGATTTGACCGCACATCTACCGAGGTAACGAAATCGCCGCTGCCGACGCGGATATTATCGAAATCAATGTAGAAAATAACATCTCTGCCCATCGGCACGACGTAGAATGTGCTGCGGACGATGCAGTTTTCGCTTGGTATCGGGAAGCGGTAATCGCTCTCGTTAGCGTCGTAATTTTCTTTCATAAGGTCGGCAGAAACATCGTAAAAATCGCTGTAACCGTCATTCTGCACCTTTAACTGCGGGTTTTGGATATTATCCATCAGCGCGACCCTCACGGTAGCGAACATATTTCCGTCGGGGTCTACCTCGATAAGCGACTGAGTTCTCAGCGCGCTTTCCGTCATCGACTGACCCAGCACCTCGCTGCCCTCTCCGCCGCTGTCCTCTATCACGCCCGTAACTGGGTGGCGGTAGTGCGGGTGAGCGTCTGCCTCGTAGATATTGTTATCGAGCGCACTGGCAGATATAGCAGAAATGCCTGCCATAAAGACAAGCATCACCGCCGATATACTGCAAAGCACCGATGAGATAAGCTTTACAGATCTATTCAAGATCATCTGTCCTTTCTTTCGGTGAGGACGGCTGCGGAGCGAAGCGCCTCACTTGATATAGGTTAGTTTAAGCTAACTTTTTGACGATTTTTTAGGCACAGCCTTTTCAGACCGCGCCGCCATATCAGTTTATCTGTTAGCCCTATATAACTAACTAAAGTATATCACAATACCGGCACTTTTGTCAATCGCGATTTTTGTTGCACGATTTGCAACAAAGCGACGATTTAAGCCCCATTTTCGACCGAAAGCCTTGATTTTGCAGGAGTTGCACATTTGCAACAAATTTCAAATAATCTGCGTTTTGCACAATTCGAGCGCCGTTCTCCGCCCGCTCTGTTGTACAACTTAATGAACGAAAAGAGTGAAGATCGCGGTGCTTTCGGGCATATGTATCTCGCCCACGCTACAGCACATTTTGATGCAGATACTGCCGTGCAAAATTCTATTCATAGCGTCCTCGCCGATGTTATGAAAAATGAAATGATCGAGCGGTATCTGTATAAAATCGCCGTTCACGGCCGCCTCGATAAAACGTCTGCCGTCGAAGTATTTGAGGTGCTGCACCTTGCCTTTCATTTTCAGCCCGTTCAGCCGCGAGGATTCGTTCATATCGACCGCGCGCAGCAGCACAAATCCGCCGCTTTCGCCGACCACGACCTCGCAGGGGTGTGCGAAGCCCTTATTCGCCATAGAGATATTGTTGCCATTTTTGACCTTTTCACGATAGATTATGAACGGAAAAGTGTAATGCCCCTCGTTGATCTTCTCGCAGAAATCGCGCCCCGAGAAAGACGGACGGTCGGAGAAAACGTCTTTCATGCACAGCGTTTCCTCGATGAGCTGGATATTTCAAACGTCTTGTCGCCGCAGTAGAGGGTGAGCATCATAGCAGCGTGCCTAGCCTCGTCGCGCGGCACGCCCTCGTAGATCAGGTGGTTTTGCGCGAGTTCCATACGTCTAGCGAGCCGTTCCGCGACCTGACGGCCCTTAACGGTGAGAACAGGGCTGCGCGGGTCGGACCTATCGACATAACCCTCCTTTTCGAGCTGCGCGACCTGACGGCTCATCTCATATTTTTCGACGCCCAGCGCCTGAGCCATCTTAGTGATCTTGCGGTTTTTCTCAGTAAAATTGAGGAAGCACATAAAAATTCTCAGCCGCAGTTCCTCATTATTAGCAGCCATACGATACCTCCTTTAAATTTTTCCGCGAGAAAGCGCGGAAGTACGGTTTACGGGTTATATTTTAGCACAGAATTTGTTGGAAGTCAACTGTAAATATATTTTTTTAGGAGAGATATTTGTGTGTAAAAAATATCGTATATGATATTGATATATATAGTGATATGTGATATAATTATATATGATGATATATTTGAGAGTAAGATAATATACATATATGTGATATATTTATGAAGATATATATTGCATATGTGGTATATGGGTGAGATAATGATATAGAATATATATGGAGGGGATATTTAATGCACGCTATAATACGGCTAGGAAACGGAATATACTATATTTCCATGGTATTCGGATATTATAAAGATATTACTGCAAAAGATAATTATGAGAGATATGTTCAGGAAATACATAAACCATATTGGATAGTATGGGACGAAGACAAAAAGCGTCTTATAAGATGGCAGCACATGGTCCCGAACACACAATATATCATACCGCAGATTCTGATAATTGATATAGACCAAAGCAATTGGGATATGGATAGCGATGGTGTTGGATGTGTTGATTTTCTTTCAAGAGAATTGCTGGCTTCATTTCTTGACAAAGAGGATCAGCCGGAAGATATTTTGCAAAAATGCCGTCTTATGGACGAGGGATTTGTTTACGAAGAAGTGAAAGAAATAAAAGATAAGAAAGATATAGATAACCTGCAATGTGCAGCAGGAGGGTTTCATGATGCTTTTATTGCCGAAGAGAATTTGCAAGACGACGGTACGCTGCATTTAAGATTTGAAGGCGTATGGGGATGTCAGATAGAGATATGGCTATGGGGAGATCTGGAGTACGACACGTCAAGCCGACATTTGGAGGATTATGATTACTGGTGGTACGGCTCGACGATACTTCAAGAGAATGATTTCATATATTTTTTTGACGACGACAATATGACTGTTGATAAGATCGGTGAGAGCAGATGTTATTTTAAGGCGAGGCATATGAGGTATAGGATCATTCCGGAGTGAGGAGAGGCGGCGGAAATTATTATATATAAAATGACCCGTACTATAAGTTTAGTACGGGTCGAAAATTTGTGTTGCTGATACCAAATGGATGTACGACCGCCCGACATAGCAAAGCTCTCCGACCAATGCAAATGAATCGGAGGATGAATTGCTGACCGCCGCTGCGGTGTATTGTAACTATAAAATAGATGAATGGAAAAGTGTCTGCTTTTGACAATAATTCAAGACATCTAAAAAACGGAGTCTGAATACCCAACCGTGTAAATGACAATAATACCCACAAAGAAATTTGGAGGTAGATTGTAATGAAAACAAGAGATCACGGTTTAAGCGAGAAGGAAATGGAGCTTGTGAAGCTCATCATGGCGGAGTGCGAAAGCACAGGCGATATTCAGGCTAAACTCAAGCGTTTGTTTGCAGGAACTATCGAGCAGATGCTTGAAGCTGAGATGGATGAGCATCTGGGTTATGAGAAACATTCTGCCGCAGGCAACAACTCCGGAAACAGCAGAAATGGTTACGGCACCATTTCCAGCGATTACGGCGAGTGTGAAATAGCCGTTCCCCGTGACCGCAACGGTGAATTTGAACCTAAAGTCATCGAAAAAGACAGACTCACACGGACGAAATTGAACAGAAGATCATGGCAATGTACGCAAAGGGAATGTCCCAGCGTGACATCGAAGATACCCTCAAAGAGATTTATGGTGCTGAAATATCTCAGGGACTTGTTTCACGAATAACCGACAAAATTCTTCCTGAGGTAAACGAGTGGCAGAACAGACCTCTTGACAGTATTTATCCTGTCGTTTTCTTTGATGGAATCGTTTTTAATTCGCGCAAGGACAATAAAATCATCAATAAGTGCGTGTACTCTGTACTCGGTATCAACATGGAGGGTCAGAAGGAGATTCTTGGAACATGGATTTCTGAAAATGAGTCAGCAAGCTTTTTTACGCAAGTATATGCTCAGACCTTAAAAACCGCGGAGTCACGGACATTTTCATTGCTTGTCACGATAATCTGACAGGACTTTGTGATGCAATAAATGCAATATTTCCAAGGACAAAAAATCAGCTCTGTATCGTTCATCAGATCAGGAACAGCTGTAAATTCGTGCCATACAAGGACAGAAAAGCTGTATGCACTGATTTAAAGAAAATCTACGGTGCAGTCAATCTTGACGACGCAGAATTTGCCAAGGAAGAGTTTCGTGAAAAGTGGGACAAGAAATATCCCAACATCATAAAATCATGGGACAAAAACTGGGCTGAACTGACAACATTCTTTGAATATCCGCAGGAGATCAGGAAGATAATATATACGACGAACGCTGTCGAAAGCTACCATAGAATGGTAAGAAAATTTACAAAATCAAAGGCGGTTTTTCCGACCGATGATTCCATACGCAAGGTCATCTATATGAGCGTCAAAGAGATAGCCAAGAAGTGGACCATGCCTATCAGAGACTGGGGTCTGGCGTATTCTCAGTTTGCGATATACTTTGAGGACAGATTTGCAGCTTGACGGCTGTCGGGGACTCTGTCCCCAAACCCCTGAGGTTTATCCGCTTTGGAGATATCCGGTGGAATATTGAAAAACGACGACATTTCTGCCGCCGCTTTCCACCGTTTTATCTCACAGCCTGCGTCAGGCCGCTCCTCAGCGTTGCCCTGTTTGGCTGCAATTTTAGTATTGTCAGAAATTTGGCGATTATTGCGTTTACACGGTTTATTTTTCGGAACTAAAAACGCAAACATGATTACATTTAATATTATACTTTTTTCACTTCTTAATTGACTTTCAATCAGCACTACGGATACACCACTGTTTTCATCAGATATATCCTCCATATTCATATAATTACCCAGTGCCTCATCTAACAATGTCATATCTCTCATGCCCTCTGTACAAAAATGACTACATTCATTAATTCTAGAAAATGACTTAAGTTGTGCGTTCTTTTTTTTGAATATTTCAAAGTTGAAATCTTTAGTAAATCCCATATCATTTTAGACCATTCATCTTCCGTTGTATGTGGGTTACTATCAAATGTACGTCCCGACTTTAATTTCAGCAAATCAATAAGCTCACTTGACAAACTGTTATTAATACATAAGATATCATCAGGAATTGCACATCCCATTGGGAACATTCCCTTTCTAAAATACAATCCATTAGTAAATGAATTGTCATCTATTAATAAATATTGTGCCCCATCATTTATAGTTTTAGGTAGAATGTTTCTCTTCTTTCCATTCAAATTTCCAGCTCTACAATATGTAAATTGTGGCCAGTTTTTTTATATAGCTCTAATTGATGCCTCTCACTTGGATGTACCCGCAGACAGGGATCTCTTGATACTTTTGCCTGAAGCAAAAGAGAATTTAAAACGATTTCACCTTTTAGCTTCCTATCTGCATAAACAAATAAAATATCTCCCAACTCCGTTTTCTTAGATTGTTTAATATCTACTATTGGTTTTTGATGGCAATATACACCTAAAACCGAAAAAAGCATAATCCGGGAAAACCGCAACTAATACATTAAATAAATCCTTTACAAATTTTGTTGATAGTGCTGCCACATAATCCGGCTCTTGTGGTTTTTGCGATGTGCACATATTTGCAACCCACTTTACAGAATCTAAAAAGAGCATTATCTATCAATTCTTCTAAAATATGTTGTTTGTTATTAATGTCATATGCTTTCATATTACACTTTTCCACCTTATAATTTAAATTTAGTTTCGCTACCTTTGACTCTAAAATCACGGATATCAAAATAATTCTTCTATTGTAATAGCCTAAAATTGCTTCTATCCTCTTATGTGATAATTATATCTATTATATCTATTATATCAATTTAGAAATGTGTAACTAACATAAAAACGTAAACAATCCAATTTGTTACGTCTAAATCAAATAAACTGCATAATTGTAAAATCAAAATAACATTCAAAACTCTATAATAGATATAAAAGTATGAATACACACATCAAGCTTAATTGAAATCAACCTATTCTACTAAATATTTTCACCAATTTTATTTAAAGAAAAACCATCACACTTTTTACACACAATATGTAATCTACAAGGAAATTTTATTTTGTGAGAACTTAACTTATATGATTCGATTATTATGTCAATCAATTCTTGTTGAGTAAGTAATCCACTATCAATTCGAGTAGTTCCCGAGCCTAATATAGATATACATACATCTTTTTGTCCATAGTATTTATCGATCTCTTTCCAAAGTGTTGATAAACAATCAAGAAACTCATCATGAGAAAAGAATATTCCTAGCCCATCTTTATCTAATTTTGCAAATGACATCAATAGATAGTCACCATTTGGTACTAATTTACCAGAATCATATCTTTTTTTGTTTTGACATTTCGATTTACTTTTAGAGGGTTTTAACTGTGCATTATCAATTAAACCCTGCATATCCAGTATTGATTTCTTTTCAAGGTACTGACCACAAATAGAAGTGGGTTTTATATCTGAAGGAGAATCTCCACACTTGTTGTAAAACATTCATCAAATGGAATAACTTTTTTACAATCACTCATTTCAAATAAATCTCCATATTCAATTTTAATACAATAATTTTTTCCCTTTATATTAATACTTCTTCTACAAGATAAATATATAGCATTAAATAATATTGACAAAACAAAAATAATGATAAAAATCCAGACACGATTTAATGTAACATTTACTTCATCGGAAAAATTTTGTAATAATTTATATCTTTCAAAGATTGTTTCAGGAATAAAAGTAAAAACTACAGTAATTATACTCATCGCCCACGTACTACTTGTCTTTAAAAATTTAATCATATCCAAGTACCCGTTTTATATATGAATAATCACCAACTTTTTTCACCATAGGCATTCTTTATCCAAAAAGGATGTGCCACTGTTTCATAATCTTTCATATAAGATGGAAGCCAATTTGCTTCTTTTCTTAATGAATTATATACAACTATAATTACCTTATTGCGTTTTTTTTTTGCCTGTTCAAATTCATGACGAATATATGAATATGTATTGATATTTCCAACATTCGCATCATCAGCATCAAAAGTATTATAAACCTTACAGACCTTCGCTCCATTTGTATTTTGCTTATAAGGAGTGCAGCTACATTCACTCCGTGCTTTATTAACTCGAGAACAATTACTTCCTGCTGTACGATCCTTTGTTTTATCACCAATAATTATAATCACAGCTGAAGATGCATTAATCTGATTGTTAAACTCCCTTTTTAAGTCACATGGGCGGCAATCAGAATCATCAGAAATACTTCCTGAAACTACTTTTGCCATATCAATAAAATCCACTTTATGCAAATCATCAGTTCCCCATTTGTTCAGCGTTTCAACAACATTACGATCACCACTGCCATCTGAATAATCTGCACTAATATAAACACGCTTGCTCATAAATTTCTCTCCTGCATATTATAATGGGCGATATTATATTCACTAAGATAAATATTAAATTATCACCTATAAATTTAAGCTGTTAAGATAATTATACACCATTTAACAACATCTTTCAATAGAATTTGTGCCATTTGAACAAGTAAAACGCATTTTCTATCTATTGCACGATCAGGAAACCATAGTTTTGTACACATTTTGAAAAATATACATTATTATGACATATTTCGACAAACCGCATAAGAAAGGGGCTGTAAAAAAGTCCCCAAGAAAAAAGGCTGCGATCTTGCCAAAAAGCAAGACAGCAGTCTTTTTTTTGTGGTATAATTAAAGTATCATGAATAACCAACCACATGAATATTATACACCATATCAATTAAAATTTCCAATAGAAATTGAAAAAATAATTGAAACAACTGACCCGGTATATACATTTTGTGAAGTGATGAATCATATTGACCTGAGTAAATACCTGACGACTGAGGACCGCAGGACAGGCCGTCCAAGATATGAAGAAGAAACTTTGCTGAAAGTAATACTGTTTGCATTTATGGAAAACGGATACGAATCATTGCGAAAAATAGAAAAACTCTGCAAAACCGATATTCGCTTTATGTGGCTGCTGCAGGATAATCCTCCGCCAAGCCACTCGACAATAGGCAATTTTATGAACAATGTCCTAAATAGAAAAATAGATGAGATCTTTGCGGATATCAACAGTTACATTTTTACGGTGGAAAATGTTGACCTCAACCACGTTTACATAGACGGAACAAAGATAGAAGCCAACGCAAACAAATACAGCTGGGTATGGAAAAAGAGCTGTGAGAAAAACCGTCTGAAGGTATTTGCAAGGATAACAGAATTGCTTGGTGAAATGAATGAAAAGATCTCTTCATTCTGCGTAAAATTCGGCATTCGTGAAGAATATGCTATTGAGTATTTAGAGCAAATACAGCAGCAATATGTAAAGCTTTGCGGCTTTGACCCGGAAACTGCAATTCGTGGACGGGGACATCATAAAACAATTGAACAGAGGCATTATGACAAGCTTTCGGAATACATTTCAAGGCTAAAAAAGTATGCAGAACACATAAAGATATGCGGAGATGAACGCAATAGTTACTCCAAGACCGATCATGACGCAACATTTATGCGTATGAAAAAGGACTATATGGGTAACGATCAGCTTCTTCCGGGCTACAATATCCAATTAGGTGTCTGTGATGAATATATCGCAGTATTCGACGTAAAACAATATGCGTCTGATATGGAATGTTTCAAGCCTTTGATAGAAAAGTTCAATCAGATATACGAAAAATATCCTGAATATCCGGTAGCAGACGCAGGATACGGCAGCTTTAATAATTATCTGTATTGTGAAGAACACGGCATGAAAAAATACATGAAATTTACTATGTATGAAAAGGAAAGCAAGGACAAAAATATCGTGATGATCTGTACAGAGCAGTAAATTTTCCGATAGATGCAGATGGCGATCCAATATGTCCTAACGGAAAAAAAGTTTCATTATCTTTACAGCAGACCTGTAAGAGGAAACAAATATGGCAGAACAGAAGAATTTTATCAATGTGAAGATTGCAGTAATTGTCTGCAAAAAGAAAAATGCTGTAAGTGCAAAGGGAACCGTAAAATTCGCTTGAATGAAGAACTGACAAAGTTTCACAAGGAAGTTCTCTGCAACCTGAACAGCATTCACGGAGCACTGCTGCGTATGAACCGAAGTATCCAGTCGGAAGGTGCAAACGGCATTATCAAGTGGAACAGGTCATATACCAGAGCCCGCAGAAGAGGATCAAAAGCCTTAAATTTAGAAATTGCGATGATTTGCTGTGGTTTTAATCTTCATAAATTCCACTTGAAAAAGTCTGCAATAAAAAAAGCGGCATAAATTTAAAATATTTTCCACATTTTTAACACGGCAAAAACGCAGTTTTTGTGCCGCTGTGTTTGCTGTACCCAAAATTCAGCCAAAATAGTTATTTTTGCGATCTGGCAAAAAGAGTCGAGATTTCCCAAAAGCAGGAAATCTTGACTCTTTGAGCGCTGTTTTTACAACGCCTTTCACAGTATTTCTTGTTCAAATCCCCACATTTACGTACTTTTCTTCCCCTCACAATCAATAAAATCCTTCGCCAACTGCTCTGCCTCAGCCAAACTGTTCTCCAGTATCTCAAACCCTACCGCGGCAGTAAAATTATCGATCTCGTCCTGCTCATTTTTATCTGTAAAGATCTGTATCAAAAAGCCCTCACAGAGAATTTTATTGCCTTTCTTGTCAACTCTGGGAATATATTTGTCCGGCGTAATTCTCACATAAAAATCCTTGTATCTCATTCCACCACCTCCTTAAAGCTTCAATTGAAGATCATCATCTTCGTCAAGCTCTTCATCTTGAATTTCATCAAAATACTGTTCGTAAACCGACCTTTCAAGTGCCGCTCTTAGATAGCTAGTATCCATACCGTTTGCCTCATATCCCTGCTTTATAACGTTGTAATAATAGCTCATAGGCGGCGAAATGTGACCGCCATTCATCAGATATGCCATGCACTCTTTCTTTTCGCCATTAACATCAATCTCAAAAAGTTCCTTGCGGTAATAGTTCGGAAAGCCCTCATATTTGTCAAGACTGTGCTCATCTCGACCGTCTATCTCCCAGATTAGAACAGGAACTTCTGCATTTTCTTTTGGCACAATAGTAGCAACGCCTCTGAACTCCAGCTCATAGCCTTTCAGGATTTCTTTACCGATGACCTTTGAATTCGGGCAGCGGTTTGCCATTTGTTCAAGATTGATGTTGCTGCCATAGGCAATATATAATCTTCTGTATTCCATAAAAATCTCCCTTTCAAATTTACATACTCATTTCAAGTTCTTCAACGCCGTCACATTCGCTTTCTGACGGCTCGTTGTTTTCATCGGACATACACTCGATCTCATCATCGGAATGGAACACAGGCTCGTTACGCTGCTCACGGGCGGCTTGTTTCTCAAGCTCTCTCTTTTCTTTAAGTCTTGCCCTTGCAGCTATGCCGTCCTCCGGGTGTCGCCAGGCTATGTCCCCCTCAAGATGTTTCAGCAAATGTGTACGGCAATTTTTAAATTCATCTCCTATCAGCCCCAGATTTAAAAGCCAGACCCTAAAGCTGTACCGCATATTATCACTTTGCGAAACGTGAGGAGAGCAGTATTTCTTTGTCATAGCTGCATTGCTTATGGCTAATGCAAGCACTATCTGACTTCTTACCTCTCCTGCATGAAGAGAACCATTGTAAGCTCTTATCTCATAATGCCCGTGCTGAAAAAAGCTGTGCAGATTGCAGATCACATATCGGCTGTTTGAATAATGCTGAAACTGCTCGCTCATCCTTCCACGATACCAAAGCTTTTTTATCTCCTCCATATCTTTGGGTTTCTTGCGGTTTATGTTCTCTATGAACTGCTTGTCCATCTTGTGGCAGTAGGATTCACGGGCAGATGATACCTGCAAAGCGTCCCACAGAAAGTTCTCCTTGCTTGCGAAGATGTTTACAAGATTTCGTATCTGCTGCGGTGTATAATCTTCGGCTGAAATGTGAATATGAGTGCCTGCACAATATCTAGGACCTGTTACCCCGCCTGCACGGCGTAACGCTCTGACAACTTCCTGCAAAATCGGAATATCTTCATATTTCAGCACAGGAGAATTCATTTCCACGCTGTAAGATTTAGACGCATGTTCACCATTGGCATTGTAACAGTTGATACTTCCGTCATAAACTATCGCCCACTTTCTGTTCTTTGAATCAGTTACAATGTATTTGTCATAGCTGCCGCCCTCGTGTTCAACACTTCCGTCAAGCACTTTAGCCATAGCTTTTGCCGCCTGACTTCGTGTAAGTCCTGTCATTTCTATCTCTATACCGAATTTTCTTGTTTTTTATGCCGTCAAAGTTTGATGACAATGTTACACCTCCCAACAAAAACAGCCTGCGAATATATCGCAAGCCGTAAATTTTGATCGTTATTCAATTTCCTTTCTGACCTCATACCCACCTTTAAAGATCACCAGTATCTCCGCCTTGTTCAGAACCTTCACACATTCTATCAGCTTTCTGATAAGCACATTATCAAATGTTTCTAACTCAAACTTTTCATGCTCTATCATATCTATTGTCTTATCAAGCTTGGCTTGAGTTTCGGCGGAAGTTTGATTTTTTGATTTCAGCATTGCAAGTCTTTCACTCAGGCTTTGCTCTTCCTCATATAGCTTTTCAAACTCGCTGTCCAGCTTGTCCTCATCACAGCCGCCTGTTGCTATGAGACTTATCAGATCACTTCTTGCCTTGTCGATCTCTTCCTGCCCATGACATTCAAGCACATTGCTGATATTCGCTTTTAAGATTTTTTCAACATCGTTACCACAAGAGTAGTAGTTATTTATCGCTCGTACTATGGCTTTGTGGAGCTGTTCTTCCTTTATCGTGGGCGAATCGGGGCAAGATCTTTTGCCATGTTCCAGCCGGCTTATACATCGCCAAACTATTAACTTTTTTCCCTCTTGAAGTCCACGTTGTACGGCGGTAAGGCGTGCCGCATTTTCCGCAGATAAGCAGTTCCGTAAGTGCATATTTACTGCTGTATTTTCCTTGCTCGGTGATAGTTTTATCTGATACCTTTCTTTTGAACTTCTCCTTGCAAGCTCCTGCTGAACTCTATTGTATGTGTCACGGTCGATTATGGGTTCATGATGATCTGTCACAAGATACATCGGGCGTTCGCCGTGATTTTTAACTATCTTGTGAGTGATACAATCTGAGGTAAAAAGTCTTTTGCAGAAGTGCATCTCCAACATATTTCTCATTTTTCAGAATGCTCTGAATTGCACTCTTAGTCCACTCACTTTTACCGTTTGCTGTAGTTATTTTTTGAGCCATTAAGATCTGAGCGATGTTAAGTAATGTATATCCGTCAAGATAAAGATTGAAGATCGATCGTACAGTTTCAGCCTCTTCCGGAACTATCTCAGGCTTGCCATCTGCTCCCTTTCTATATCCTAACAGTTTTTTGTACTGAAAGGGCACTTTTCCCTCTCGAAAAGCTTTTTTCCTTACCCCAACTGACGTTTTTGCTTATGGATTCTGACTCAGCCTGTGCGAACGAACCGTACAAAGCTATCATAAACTCGCTTGTCATTTTTAACGTGTTTATGTTCTCTTTCTCGAAAATCACTCCGATTCCCAAGTCTTTAAGCTGTCGAGCATATTCAAGGCAATCCACCGTATTTCGCGCAAATCTTGATATTGACTTGGTGATCACAAGGTCGATCTTTTTTCTTTTTGCACATTCTTATCATGCGGTTAAACTCGGTTCTTTTCTTTGTCTGCGTTCCGCTGATCCCTTCGTCGGCAAAAACTCCGGCAAGCGTCCATTCCTTTTTTCGGTTGATCAAATCGGTGTAATAGGCGATCTGTACCTGATATGAATTCTGCTGTTCCTCTTGTTCTGTGCTGACACGGCAGTATGCGGCGACTCTTAATTGGTGATATTTATCACGGTTTTCCGTTGTCTGCACTTTCGCAGGGATTACCGTTACATTCGGAGCTGTGGGCATTTTTATCATTCCTCTCTGTAATATTTTTGATGTGTACTCCGTTGATAAATTCAACCTCTATGGTACAAAAATGGCTTATCCAAATTCGTGAAATACACGCTTTGAATAAGCCAATATCTAATGTATTTAATTGCTCGTGGTCTTTAAGAACAGCCTTGATTTTCTCTGTTTTTTGTGGACCGTCGCTGTATGTACAGCATTCATATTTCATTTCCGCAAGCTTAAAGATCTCAGATTTTATTCTTTCAAAATCCGTTTGGGTTGAATCTATCATCTGATTTACCTCATTCTGCTGACGGATAACATCGGCGGTAGGCACGTATGTGCTTACCTCTCCCCCCGCATTCAATTAAACTTGGGTTTGCAGCAGCGGAGTTCAGAACCGTGATCACTGCTCCGAGAATCATCTGATCGGTCATACGATATTCAAATTTAAAGCAGTCAGGATTTTCACAGTTCCAATATTCACGACCCTTGCCGTTAGTTTTTCTATAAGCTTTTCCGCCGCATTCAGCACAGTATGTAACCTTCCTGATTTCCCGAAGATCATCGGAAATCAAATTCAGAGTTGTGGCTTTGCGTTCTCGCTTTTCATTTGCTCTTTTAAAAATATCCTCATCGATCAACTGTGGATATTTGTTCGTTCCAAGATATTTTTCGTTTTCTATGATCCGCTTGACCATATTTTTATTCCAATGGTCTGAATCCTCAGTATATTTGATTTTTTCGGACTCCATAAGCTTTGCGATCTGCAATAAACTTTTGCCTTTCAGATATTCGCCGAATATTTCTGCTACTGCGTAAACTTCGTTTGGCTCGGTCGTTATCTCGCCGTTTTTCATACAGTAACCAAAGGGGGTAACTCTGTTTTTGGGCATATTAATTTCACCTCCGAATACAACAATACCACAAAGCCTTTGAAATAGCTATATACAAAGGCAATAAATTTACGGTATTAAAATTGTCTATTCTATATTCTCCCTCAATTTCAATTCTCCAATCAAATGAAACTCCAGCTCATGCTGATTTACAACCACGATTTTTTCAACTATACTCTCAAACGCTGACTCATCAAATTCTGTTATTGGTTTACTTTGTTTTTCAAAAAAGTCGATCAGCATTTCAATCTGATTGATGGTTTCATCCTCGTCATCTGAACGTGTCAGCTTTTTCAGCTCAGCTTGCAGTTTATTGACTTTTGCGGTCAGTTCCATAGTCTGCTCAATATATTTCGCCTCGTTCAGAAATCCTTTGGTTTTCAGCCTTGCAAGGACGTGCATCTGTTCACGAAGTTTGGCTACCTCTTTGTGCATATCCATTACCTGAGTTTTACCGCTGAATTTTCGGAGCTTTAGATCCTGCAACGCTGTTTGAAGCGGTACAAGGATCTGTTTGTAATTATACCATAGCTTGTTATACAACCTGATAAATGAAGAATAAAAGTCTCTTTCAAATATAGCCCCATTTTCACAATCCGACGCATTTATGTCATGTGTACGGCAAACCCAAAATGCACCTTTTTCACGATTTCTTCGCTTATACGTTGCTCCGCATTTCTTACAGTTGATTTTTCTCGACAACACATATTCGTTGCTAACATAATCTCTGTGACGGGATAGTAGCAACATCTGCACTCTGTGAAAAGTATCCTTATCAATAATAGCCGGATTTACGTCTTTAGCATAATATTTCTGCTTTTCGCCGTAATTTCTTTTCTTTATGTGTGGAAGTATTTCCGTAACATAACTTTGCTGGTATATTGCATTCCCTATATATCGTTCATTCTTTAGTACATATCTCACATTGTCAGCCTGCCACATAACTGAACATTTACTGCTTGGAACATTCATACTGTTAAGTTTATCTGCGATCATTTTTAATCCGTATCCGCTGCAGTACCATTCAAAAATCTGACGAACTATCGGTCTTTGATTTTCATCAATTTCTAAATCGCCATTTACCTTTTTAAATCCAAATGGCGGAGTAGCGTTTTTGTAAGTTCCATTCTGCATACGCTTTTGAACACTCCACCGCAAATTCTGTGATATCGAAGTTGACTCCTCTTGAGCCAGACCGCCCATAATAGTTATCATCATCTCATCGGTCATATTGGCAGTATCAATGTTCTCTTTTTCAAACAGCACAGTTATGCCTAAGCTTTTCAGCTCTCTGATGTTTTTCAGACAGTCGTTGGTGTTTCGGGCAAAGCGGCTGATAGACTTTGTATATATCCTGTCTATCTTGCCTTTCCGGCAGTCGCTTATCATTCGCTGAAACCCATCACGCTTGTCCTCACGAGTACCTGTTATTCCCTCATCTGCATATATGTCAACAAGCTGTTCTCTGTCAGACTTTGCAAAAGCTTTCTCGTAGTATCTTGTCTGAGCCATAAATGAATTGATCTGATCTTCGCTGTTTGACGACACACGGCAGTATGCCGCACAGCGGAGTTATGGTTTTGTTCTTCTGATATTGTCGGCTGTATTACCGTTACTGTCGGCATTTCCTCACACTCCTTTCAACCAACAAGGATACCACAAGTTTTTCTGAAATGGTATCATCAAACCTAACGAAATTACTTATCCTTTTCTGTGCGGTTTTCATACTTATCTGCCTGTCCTGCCGCTGTACAAAGGCACATTACAGTTATGCCGATAAAAGCTCCGACAAACAAGCCAATAAAAAAATCCTACCATTTTACCCCTCCTATGCTGCGTCTTTTGACGATTGAAATTCCATAAAAATATCTTCTGTATTTCTATTGTTAAAGTCCTGCTTTTCGCTTTCTTCAAGAATTTTGTCAAGTTTATCTGCAAATATTCTTGCAATAAAATCGCTGTATTCTGCCTGTCCGAACTTATTCATCAAAATTCACTCCTATGCTTATCTTTAAAATCCTATCGATCTCTTTCATAAATTCTCTGTCCAAAGATCCTACATATTTTCGCAGCCTGCATCGGTCAATAGTGCGAATCTGTTCAGCAAGAACAGTTGAATTTTTAGGCAGTCCTGAACATCTTATCTGAATATGCACAGGAAGATCCTTTTTTCTAACAGAAGAAATCGGCACCACTACAATCGTTGGGCTGTGCTTATTGCCCACATTATTCTGCACTACCAGTACGGGACGAACACCGCCTTGCTCTGAACCGACAACCGGATTTAAATCTGCATAAAAAATATCTCCTCTTTTGATCAGCATTTCATTTCGCCCCCTTTTGCGGAACTTCAAAGCCTTTTTTGTTCCTAACGCAGTTATGAAACGGGCAGAACAGCACATCTGCATTTCTGTCGTACCACATACAACCATAACATGGGTGCTTGTTTGATAACCTGACAGTTGGCACAGGGATATTAACTCCAAATTTATCGTATTTTAATTGAAAATCTGATTTTTCGGGCATATCTTTATCGTTCATATATCAGCCTCCTAACTTTTAAATTTTATATGTAACAGGCGGTCTGCAAAACACGCAAACCGCCTTATATTCGTTTTGCCTTCGTCTGATTCGTAAATCTCAGACGATTTTCCGTGATATTTATTCTCAATTTCCGTCACGGCGGAACTTTGCAAGCGACCGACAGCTTATCGGTCTCATGGGCATTTCACCCGCTCTTTTAGCCCCTACTGGGAAGTATCATTATCCTCACACGTTTCATCGCCTTTTCGGAAAGCTGTTCCGAATTTTGAAACGTCACATTTATCGCTCATCCTTTCGGAGTCTTGGCGTGTGGTTTATTTGGCTGCCGAGATTTCATACCGGCCGTGTGATCAACGTACTTGCAGAGTTGATATTCTATTGTCAAGATTCTCATGGATTTGGATCGCTCCTTTTCCCTTTCACCCTGTAGCCGATGAGAATACCCTTTTTATGCGTTTGAAAATTGCCTTCTTAAAATTTCAGCGATTTTATTAATTGCACGGGATATATTTGACTGGTTTCTTAGTAGAATTGACGAAATTTCTTTTTGGGTGTACCCGTCAAATATGTACATTGTAAAAGCTTCACGCCAGATTTCCGGCAAAGACATGATCTGCGAATACACTTCCATGTCCTCAATCTCATCTATCCAGCCATAACGATTGTTTGCCGAATAATCATCATAAATCGTCAGCGTTCTGCTGCCTGAATTATCAAACAGTCCAACCGTTTTTTCGCTGTAACGCCGATTAGAGTTAAAAACCTCACGGTCAAACTCATAAATTTCCGCTATCTGTTTCTCAGTCATCCCTGCTTTTCTGTACTCCTCAGCGTTTTTTTGCCACTGTTCTTTAAATTTATTTTCCTCCAAGCCATGATTATAACTCATATTTTTACCTCCGTTTTGATTTTTTCGTTCTGAATCAAAACGAAGGCCTATGGGTATTTGGCAATGTTGCATTGCCAGTATTTAAAAATTGGCATAAAAATAGACCTTTCTGCTTTTAAAACAAAAAGGTCTATAAAGAAAAGGAGTATAACTTTCGGCTTTAAAAGCTTTTGTTATACTCCATGTCAAATTTATAATTTTAAGAATTTTGTCTTTAACTATATCGCTTTTTCCTTACGAAATAGATTATCAGAATAATTATTCCGATGAATACGACAGAGGCTATTATAATGATCCACAGCCAGAAATATCCGATATGAATATTGTCTACCTCTTGAATACTGTATGTGTTTCCCGCAACATCTTCAAGTGTAATACCGACATTATGCCATCCGCCGTTAAGTGTAAATGACAGACTACCGTCCGTTTCCGAGTAAATAAAATCAATTTCCTTACCATTATCATACACTTTGCAATTTGTCTCATCAAGCAACTCGCTTATATTCGTAACAGTAATTGTGCGAGAATCTTCTCCAAAGTACCAGTGCCATGTTTTCAAGTCATCAGGAAGATTACATGAGGGCGGAATATTATCAATATGCATCTTACCCAGATCAATTCTTCCGTTTTCATTTTTAACTGACAAGTACAGCTCGGTATCCGTATCGTCCTGGAAGTTATCTTTGAAATACTCAGATTTCAATGTGTATCTGTAAACATTGACTCCATACATACTGTTATCAATTTCAGCCGTCAGATCAGTATTTTTTTCATCTCCGTTATAATCTCTCAGGACTATATCTATATCGGAATCATTCTTTGCAAGAACGACTATATCGATATCACTAAAATTATCGGGACGTTTGCTTATAGGATCTCCGTTTTCGTACTGGAATGAGTACCAGCCCGTTTTCTTGGCCGCATTGCTGTTCGAAATATACGCAAGAACATCGCTGTCCACCATTCTCATATATGTATTTGAATTAAGAATGCTTTCGTTACCGGCTTTATCTACCGCTATCAGTTCCAAAGCGTAAACTCCATCTTTTGAAAAATCGGGCAAGGTGAATAAATTTTTCTCATATATACCCGATTTATCTTTGTCAGAATCAAAATATACGCTGACAGGCTTCACTTCCGAAAGTTCTCTACCGTTTGTATATTCGGGAGTGTAAACTGTGAGAGAATACTTTATGTAATCAAAATTCACATCTGTAAATTCCACTGTCGGAACTGACTCGTCCTTTCTATCATACGGATATATATCCAGAAATTCTACGGCGTTTTTCTCATCAACAAAGCTTCCGTTTTTGCCGATACGACTGGCAGCGTAGTATCGATCTCGAATATCTCGGAACTCCTATAATCGGAAGTATTTCCCGAAGGATCGGACGGAGATATTTCAATACGGTATACTGCGTCGTCATCAAATTTAATTGAAATCGTATGCGTATCATTATCGTCCGACCAATCGGCCATACTTACCATAGAATATGTAACATCGGTAAGATCGTTCTCGTTATGTTCTGTGCCAGCATCCTTTTTTAGTATTTTCAGCCCGACAAGATTCGGATCAAAGTTATGCTCGGTAATTTTAATGACCGCAGTTTTCTCCGTATTTAAATAATTTTCCGTATCACGACTTACAAAATCGCTGAAATTTTCTTCAACTACAGGTGGGGTTTCATCAACATAAAATCTTCTTACTTTTTTCATAATCAAGATTTACTTCGGCTGAATGGCCTCCAAGATCTGTGCCTCTGATATCAAAAGTATAATCTCCCTCGCTGAAAGTAACAACTGCTCTGTGTTCCGTTGCAGACAGACCCTGAAAGCTAATATTCGGGATATTTCCGTTGTAAGCATTTTCAATCGAAGCTTGAATCAATCCTGCATCAAAGTTTCTTTCAATTACATCAATCGTTATTACCGCTCTGTTTCCTGCATTGTAATAAATTGTATTGTTGACTCCGCCGTTGATATCCACATTTATTATCGGAGCAGTCTTGTCAATAGTGAATGTCTCACTTTGAACAATTTCATTGACATTACCCGAGTTATCCATTGCGTCGAACACCAATGTAATATCGTTATTGTCTTTATCAAAAATAAACGTTTTAGTGATTTCAGTTACAAGATTTACGTCTTTATTTGTTACGATCCATCCGTCGCCTATCTCGGAATCTACCTCAACACTTGTCCCGTCGACTTCAAGAACTCTTCTCTCAAATCCGTCGATTTCGGAAGTCTGATAGTAGCCTATTTCTCTGATACCCGATTTGGTATCGGTTATTGTTACTGTTACAGCAATATCATCAGTAAAGAGCTTGTTTCCGTTTGCATCGCTGTATCTGCTGTCGCCGATTCCGGAAATATTTATTTCAGGGGAATATCTTCGGCAACAAAGGCCTTTGGAGTTTCTTCATCGGAATAATTTCCGACATTATCGAAAGCCTTAACAAATATCTGTCCTTTGAATTCTGCTGGAATATTGATAGGAGCTATGCCGTCGGAAATAATTGTTTCTCCTGTTTTTTCTTCTTTCAGTTCTCCGTTATCGTAAGAAACAAGACGGTATTCTGCTTTGTTAAGACCGGATGAAGGCGTGCTGTCGGAAATATGGATATTCGCAATAAAATCTTTTTGAAATAATATCCGTACTCAAGATGTTCGATATATTCAGATGCCTCACTGATATTATCTGAAGTTTCAGGAAGGAATTCAAAACTGTCTACTTTGGGAGAATTTTTGTCAATATAGTAAGTAAAGCTTTCGGCTGAATTGACATTACCCGCATTATCTGTTGCTTCTATGGTAACCGTGTATTTTCCATCCTCCGGTTCGCCTGCAATTTCGGCAAAATAATCGGTATCAAAAGTGTAGATATGTCTTTCATTATCTCTTTCTTTTGCAATCTCAGTTGTCGATATCTTAGGAATGGCAGCACCGTTTTTATCGGCAGTCACATCAATCCCGTTGACCTTTATATCTGCATTACGAATTCCCGAATCCTTATCGTAAACAGATATGCTGATGTCTTTATTGGAGTTAAACCAGATTTGCTCATCAGTTCGTACTATTCCGTCACCTTTTGGCTTACTGATAGTAACTTTCGGCCTTTCCGTTTCGATCATAGCAAATACATTATCGGATACTCCTTTACCTTGATCTGCATTTTCTATATTGGGGCAACTTAGACTACTTTTACCGTATTTATCATAAGCAGTAACTATAATATTACTTTGAAACACTTTTGTACCAACAGGAATTTTGTAAGAATAAACGCCGTCGCCCTCGTCTTTCATTTCTCTTTCTTCATCTAAACCGTTATATTTTATTTTTACATGATCAATACCGCTGTCAAAATCAACATCTGAAACATATGCTTTAAAAATCAAGCTATCGTTGGAATATGCTCCAAACGAAAGTACATTCAGTATTTTATCGAGTGCAGAGCTTTCTTTCAAAACTGTAAATTTATTGATCGATGGTGGCTCGCAGTCAATATATACTGTACAAGGTTCCAGGTAAGCAGAGTTGCCTGCAACATCCGTAATATCTCCTGTTACAACATATTTATGTTCGGTTTCATAATTATAATCTATGCCTGTTGTATCTACAATAACAAAATATCCGTTTTCATCAGTCTGAATATCATTTCTTGTGAAATTCTTTTCTATGCCGTTTATCCAAAGTCTGATACTCTCAATTCCCGAAACGTCAGGCTTAGCATCTACATGAAATGTAACAATTTCATCCTTATCAAACCACAGATTTCCGTTGATTTCTTTTGCATTGTTTTTTTCAGCAGAAATTGTTCCGTCAGGCGGTAATTCATCTATTCCGATTACTTGTACAGCAGGGTATGGATCACAATTATTTCCTGCATTATCCGTAACCATAACTTTAATATGATGTATACCGTCTGACAAAGTTGATACATCTATCGGAAAATCATATGCATTCTCCTGATTTTCAGTAAAAGTTTCACTATGTAACGTATTGGTTATGCCGTCGTACTCATCTGTAATTTCAACACTGCCAATTCCGCTGCATATTCCGTCGTTATGTTTATCGTCATTTACATTTACAGTGAGAACTCCGCCTTCTTTATTATACCAGTATATCTTTTCTTCTTCGTTCTCTTCAATCGCCGAGGATTCGGAAGTATCAAAGGTGACTTCAGGAGGTTCACTTTCAACTGTAATTGTATTCTTTTTTCATTTCAGTTATTTGGTCTTTTACATTGATCGTTTTATCAAAACCATCTTTGTCTACTGCCGTTATGAGCATGTTGTCGAACTTTGTGTTTTTCGAAATCACAAACACATACTCGTTCGCTTCATTGGGACTGCTAAGTTCTGCAATATTGCTGTTACCGTTGCTTAAAGATACACTTTTAACGCCTGAAACATAATCCGTCTCAGATATATCTTCAGCTTCGACAACAAGTTCGATATCCTCTTTGGCATAGTTTCCGAATTCCAGGAAATTAACGCAGTCCTCAAATTCTGTACTCCCCTTTTTACGAAAGCCCTTAATATTTATATTCGGAGGCTCGGTATCGCATCCGTTTTCCGAATCGCTGTATTTATATAGGTCCTCATTATAATTTCCGGCATTATCGGTAATTCTCAAATTCAATTCTACGGATATTTGTCCTCAGGTGCATCACTGTAATTTAATTTTACTGAAAAGTTAATGTCTCCATTTGGTTCTTTGGTATATTCACATTCTCCATTGTTGTTTATGCCATATTTAACAAGTTCATTATCTTCTTTAAGATTCCAAAAATATTCTATCGTATCAACGCCGGATTCACTATCCTTTATAGTTCCTGTTGCTTCAACGTAACGATCTTGATTATTGTAAGTAATTTTTATTTTCGGTTTTGCAGGGATGATCTTGTCAAGTATAACTCGATTCTTATTATAATTATTAACGAAATTACCATTTGCATCAGTAATTTTTAGTTCTTCTTTCTCACCATTCCCAAATTCATTTTCAGCATATGATGTCAACTTAAAATCGGCAAAGCTTTCTGCGGGTATTTCTATTTTAAAATATGCTATATAGTAATAGACTCCGTTATCTTCATACTTTTCAGATTCATAAGGTTCTATTTCTGTTCCGTTTCCCAGATTTATGTATATTAGTCGGATTATCAATGTCTGTTCCTCTTGCGGTAATAGCCAATTCAAAATCATTTTTTGTAACTATGCCAAAATCCTCAAATTTAAAAATGCCGTTATCTTCTTCTGTCATGATTTCCGCTTTTACAATTGCAGGGTTTCTATTGCAATAATAAGGAAATTCAAGTTTTTCACTTACTGCTCCGTAATATATTGAATCACGATCATTATTTCTCAAATAATATACGATGGTATTCGGTTTATTTTCTGACGTTTCTTTGAGATTCACAATAACAGATTCATTAAAATCATCTTCAGCAAGTTTTTGATTATCAAGACCTATTAAATATCCTGACGGAGCTTTTAATTCAAGACTATTGACATGATATACATCAGCTTCATTTTCTATAATTGCAACTGCATGGGTTTCATATCTCTTGATCTCAAATTTACAATCGTTGGCAATTTTAGGAACATAGTCAGAATTGTTACATACTGGCGTATCATATTCGTATTCATCACCATTATGTATAAGACTAACTGACACATTAACGTCATTTACATTTTGATCTTCAATTTTACAAGGTATGACATCAGGCGGATTTTGACCATAGAATATGTATGTAATTGTAGGAATTACAATAAGTTCCTTAGGCAAAACAACTATAGGAACTTGTATTTCGTTGGGTGCATTTGCTATCTTATATTTGAACGAGTCATTTCCTGAAAGTCTGAAATTAGTAACAATCACTGTCTGCAAAGAACTGCCAGGATATTCAGTTACATCTGCTTCAAGATACACTTCGTCCTCTTCCGCTTTTCCATAAAGAATAATTTCAGAAAAATCGCTTTCAAGAGTTCCATTAATTTTTCTTATTGTAATTTTATCGGCAAAATCATCCTCCAAGAAAACTTCGATCACATCAATATCTTCTTCAAATTCAGCTATAACAGACAAAGGAAAGCAATTCATAACAAAAAGAATCGATATAAAAACAGACAAAATTCTTTTTCATTTTCATTTTAAACACTCCATTCTTTTTTATTACAAAATATGTTTCAGCAGAAAACAGTATTAAAAATAAATTTATTGGAAGGATAAATTCATTATCACTCCAAAATACTAAAACAGGAATCAGTACAATAACCGATATAAAAAAATATTACTCCAACTATTCGTCTTGTTTTCGACATCTTGACTTTAGCATGCTTTTTTTTGCAGATCACGAAAAGTATTATTTGAATAATTATTCCCAATATCAATCCGCCCCAGAACAATGAAGCAACAATATACGCCGCAGCAGAAAGGCTATCTTCAAAATCAAGGAATGGAATAACAAGCAAGCCTGACGAAGAGATAAAAAAACAAATTTCCGATATAATATTCAATACCTTTAGCTTCACAATATCAATCCTGTTTTTCATTTTCGTTAAACGCACTTGACAGTGCTTTGTAAAATTCTCCTTTATAACTGCTCCTTTTGTATTTATACAAATACAAGATCATACCTACGATAAACGAAAGAACTGCCAACGCTGCGGCGATCAGAAGAGGTCCTATTATCCAAGGTGAATCATACTTTAAGTCAAGCATATTTTCAACAGAGGAGTATTTCCCCGATATTTGTAAAATAGCAAATAGCACAGCAAAAAAACAGCACAGAAACTAACAACGCTTTGAAAAATGCGCTTAGAACATAATGAATCAGCATATGCTTTTCAAAAAACTTTTTCAAAATACCCATAATATACTTCACCCAATTTCCTTAAAAAATTCCTGTATTTTGCCTCTGACGGTGTCCTCATATTTTGAGATCATCCTGATGCTTTCGTCATTATCCAGCACGTTTTTCAGCTTTATAACAGCATTCTTAAACGCATTATCGTCCTTGTATTTTTTCAAAGTTTCATATGCTTCGATGATCTCGGTTCTTCCGACCTCTGCGTTATAAATCGCCGTTGCCAATTCGTAGCCTGCACAGTCATACTCTGTACCGAGCTTTACGATACCTGTTGAAATTTCCTTAAAATTCTTTGTATTGGCGTTCTGCATTAATTCGTCGATATATCTGCCCATATGCTCACTGTCGGGCATATCTCCAAGTAATTCCATAAGCATTGCTGCTTCCTGTTCGTCGATATCTCCGTCGGAATATGTAAATGCAGCGATCATAGTATATGTAGCGTCCATTTTACCGCTCGGAGCGGTTTTCATCAGATCGTTTGCTATGGTCTCCAGTTTATAAAACTGTGTAACGTTATAATCTGCTGTAAGGCTGTCCCATTTATCCTCGGCAATACTGAAACCTACCGCTCTGTAAATAATGGAGATCATCAAAAATGTAACGCATACGGCAAGCATAACACCAAACATAGTGAAAGCGTTTCTTACCTTGATATTTTCGGCTCTAACAATCGTAGGAGCAGAATTTTTAGCTTCTTCAATATCCTTTTTCAGCGTTCTGTATGAGTGATAAAAATCATCGTTATCGAGATTTAGATAGTTCTTGTTGCGTTCTTTAGTACACTTTTTTATGATATTCTCAAGCTTTTTATGATAATGCAGAGAAGTAATCGTCAGATCTCGGCTACAATATGCTGCATCATTAAGAAAATGATTCTTGTAAAAATCATGACTTTCTTTAGAAAATTCTTCGCTCTTAGTAACTAACTCGAATATATTCAGGCACTCCCAGAAAGTTGCTCCGAATGAGAATATATCGCTTTCAATAGACATTTTCCCCGGCTCAAAATGCTGCTTGAACGGAAACTGCGAATCGTCCGCCGCTTCAGCATAGCATTCAGGAGCGGCATATCCCAGCGTTCCGTACTGATACATTTTTTCTATGGATTCGTTGTCATTATAGTTTACTTTTGCAAGATCGCTGACTGCAAATCTGTCGGCTTTGGTAATTCTTTTTGATCTTCCGAAATCTATTAAAACAAGCTCCTTACCGTACTTGGTCACCATTATATTTTCCGGCTTAATATCAAGATGCAAAATATTTTTCTTTTCCGTTACAAATTCAAGTATCTCGCAAAGGTTTATCATAAACTGAAATATCTCGCTCTGATATTTCAGAACATTGTCGTAATTCTTGTAATAGCTTAGATTAACAATGCTCTTTTCATCTTCCGTGTATTCATGGTAATCTACGACTTTGCTGAGATTGTTTTCAAGCTGTTCGATCTTTCTGAGTTTCCACCGTTCCTGCCGGCAGTACTCTTCAAGCGACCAGCCGTCGATATATTCTTCAACAACGCAGAAATATCCCGAGGCGTTTATCACCCCGCTTTTTATTTTATCGCATGGCAGGCTGAAATCGCCAAGGCTTTCGATAACGTCATAGATACGGACTATTGATCTGCATTCTTGAAGATCCTCGAAAATTTTCAGTTCCTCGTCCTTGAAAACCTTGACTCTGTCAATTTTCGTTCCGTTTACATAAACATATTTGGGCTTGAATTTCAAAACACAGGAAAACTGAAGACCGCCTTTATCAGCAGTTTTCAGTCCCCTGTATGTATACTATGCTTTCCGTGCCTATTGCAATAAATCCGTCTTGATTTATGCCATACGATGTATCTACCGTGTACTTGAATTTTGTTCCGATTATTTCGCTGCTCATTTATTTCTCAGATCCTTGCCTTTAAATCTATTCATTCTTTAAAATATATTCATATTTATTATCTTCACTCCATTGGCAATCCCTTTGTATGACTTCCACCGTTGGAAGAAGTTAACGTTATATCTGTTAGCTATTAATGCTGGCTTTAATTGTTTCTAAAATTTTATATATTTGCCGCTCTCCCGATTCTTTTGCAGTGTTACCAGCTATATCAAGCTCTGTTGTTTCTCCGTAGATTGATGAATTATTGAGATTTAATACATTCAAACAACTTGAAAAATAACTCACCTCAGAATAAGGAATATGAATTGTATACATAAACTTATTTATTTCTGTAGAAGAATATGTATCAATAGGTTTAATCTGAGAAGAATAAAACATAAAATTGCCTGATTGACGACACATCCTGTAGCCTAATTTTTTAGATTTTATACATATAGGCAGATAATCATTTCTTGAATAATCTATAAGGAATTTGTTGGTTGAATCACATACCGGCAATGGCTCTGTTAATCTCTTTGATTCGCCATTATTAGATTTAACTATACAATTACAATACCCATTATAAACGTACGGATTAATAATATACACTCTTGCTTCGTCATCAATATTGCTTTCATTAATCGGTAATTGAATCCCATTAATTGCAAAGAACAATCCAACCATCGGATCTTCGGTCCAATCTAATAAAGACGTAGGCATACCATAATGTTGAGCAAAACAGAGCCATTCCATATCATTCATTTTACATGCAGGTTCAAGATTATTTTTAATAACTTCATCTTTAAATACTTTAAGCATCGTAAACTGATTAGGAAAACTTACTTCCTGACCACACTCCCTATGAGTTCTTGATTTAGGAATAATAAGAGTTCCGTAGTGATCAGTTGTCTCATAACATAAATTATCTTTAAACAATGTTGGATTGAGATGCCAGAACGATGTCATTTGCCCTCTGTACCATAAAGGATTTTGTTCAATGGACTGTATTGTTTTTAACACATCAACATATTCTTCTATTGTTGTTACAGTGTAGTCTCTATTATTGTTCATAAAAACCTCTTTATTATAAACGATATTTGTTAATACTCCATCTATTTCTCTACTAAACGATCTTTACAATGCTCCTTGCACCATTGCCAAACTTTTTACAACCGTCCTTAAACTTTTCCAAGTCGCTTTTTTTCGCATTCGGGTTTCAAATGAAAGTTACAGCGTGTTTACAACCACATTATAATTTTTGTCGCAAAAACATATCCGTATTTTTTTTTATTATTATACTGTTTACAAACAGTTGTGATTATTTCTTCTTTTTCTCTTTGTGTTATTTTTTTTTTCTCATCTTTAGGATATAACCATTTGGCAGAATCAATAGATGCCATAAATTCATGCAATCCCAATTCGCCTTTAAACCTGATAACACGACCCTTATAAACTATATTAAGGACTTCTTTATTAGTAAATTTAACTTTTATTGTTTCCTCATGCTTGAGTGAATTATTATCTTGTATATTCAAAATTAATCACCGTCTTTTATTTGTTGTTAATGAAATTAAAAGATATACCATTTTCGAAAGGCGTTTCCAAAGACGGAATTGCTATGTTAAGTCACTCAATATGAATTCCCAATTCACTTAGAGATTCTAAACATTCATTATATCCATCACAATGCTTGTTAATTATAGATATATCTTTAAATTTTATTTTTTATTTTCTTTAAAATGTGCGAAAATATAATCTATTGCAGCTAATTCTTCATGTTTCAAATCATATTCTTTCTTCCAATATTCCTTTAACTCCTCATGACTTACTGCAATATTGACTATATATTCTCCACCGTTAGCTATAAACAACTGATTGTCATCATTTGTATATATTTCATTTCCATCGTTCCAGAAAGCAACAGTCGCCATAGGTTGAACTATTCCGTCCTTTTCATCATACAAATATTCAAGCGTTTCATTTTGCGCAAGAAACTTGATTTTTGTCGGTGCACCTTCATACAAAGATATTGCTTTGTAATTTGGATACCATTTTATGCGCATACTTGTTTCCTCACGGGCAGCACCTGATAAAATATGTTCAGATAAGTCGAAGGAAATAGTTCCTCTTTCAGACCCGTCGTGAAAACAATAATTATTTCCGTCCCAAGACTGAGTATAAGAAAAAAAGGATCTTTAAGATTGGAAATTGCATGTGCAATAGAAGAATAAATGCAATTATAATATAATGTCTCGAAGTCTATCACAACTATTCTATTTTTCATTTTCATCCTCCTTAAAAGCATTATACATTCCCTGTGTAAATGAATTTGTACCTGTAACTCCAGAGAAAATTGCCGCTAATGTATTACTTTTATCTGGAACACTATGAAATATATAGTCTGCATCAGTGAATAAAACCTGATTTGACTTAGCACTATTAGCCGCTCTCTCAATAACCTGAGCATTGCTAAAACTATTTGTCCCACCATTTGCTCTAGCAACAATATGATCTATTTGAGCCTCATTTTTTGGCGGTTTTACACCCTTCATAGACTTTTTAGGCTGTTCCAGAATTTTGCCGGTTTTATCACTTCGCAACTGCCCATTATTACGAGTTCTGTTTTCATTTAAAATCTCGGATTTACGAGTTTTATCATATTTTGCTCCTGGTTTATGTTTCATATTAGGATGGTTTGCATCCAAATTCGAATATCCTATTTTGCCATTTTCTATCGCTTTCTGCCTTGCAATAAACTCTTTGCCAGAAATCCCTTTGATGGAATTATACATATTTCCTATGGAGTAAAAACCATTTGATACAGCACTTAAAATATTCAAACCTTTTTGCCATGCTTTAAATGTTGAATTTTTAACATTCCCCCATGTATCAATTATATTTAACTTGAACCAAGAGTTGAAAGTATCGCTATTGCAGCAACTGTATAGCTTGTTACAGTTGCGATAGTTAAAGCCGTACCTGCTGATACTCCCAAAGTAGTCAAAGTTGTAGTTAACAGAGGAACTAGAGCTAACCCACCAGAAGCAACAACAGCAACTATAGCTAATACCGCTCCTATCACAATTGTTACTGTGATGAGAATCTCTTTCCAATGCTCCTTACACCACTCACAAGCGTTATCTACTTTTTCTTCCAGCCAGTTTTTTTCAATATCCGGTTTTAAGTATTCATACTTATCGTAAAAATCATTCTTACTTTGATTAATGGCATCAGCGGCATCACCGTCAATACGCACCACATCGGCAACAAACTCATTTACATCTTTTTTGAGATTATCAAGAGCGTCAATTTTATCTCCCTGAGTCTGGGTAGACGACTTTACGGAATTGATCACATCATCAACATTGCATATGCTGCTATCAATTTTAAGAACTTTTGATTTAAGCGATTTTAAATCAGACTTATATTCTTTTACAGCTTTTTTAGCGTCGTTTATCAGACTTGACATCTGATTCACCTTGCCTGCGTATAAAGTTATCGTTGCCATATATTCACTTCCTTGCTACAATAAATATATCTAGGCTATATTAAATTGAAAATTCTATCTTTCAATTCTTGATCCATATTTGATAATGAATAATCTATACACTCATCCTCAGATACGTTTTGAATATACATCCGTTGCTGACGGTGGATCATTTGTTACTGCTTTAGAATTTCTTCGATAGATATCTTTCTTTCATTTATTAAATCGTAAAATCCTATATGAACATCTTCTTCATATAACCAGCACAAATCCGTACCATATGGTGCATTGAAAATTTCTAACATTACAGGTGCTATCTGATAAATTGAGTTAGCCCCCAGAATTATAAAATTTTCAGAATTTTCAACATACTTTTGGTCATCGTCACACGAATAAATAGTCCAACCATTAAGCTCCGGTATTGAACTTTGTTCCCGATATGAATATCTTATTGGTCTTCCTAAATAAACATTTTTTGATACCACAAAGCCCCCATATTCATTATCATTAATTTGCATATTTAAACTCCTTCCAATCATTCGATCCACTGCTCAACCATGGAAATCCTTTTGTTATTTCAAAAATCGTCTTTTCATATAAGTGTCCCCTGTTTGGCGAATATCCTTCAATTCTAAAATTTTTGGGTGTAGACTGAAATGCCTTTAATTGTTTCAATGAAATTTTCCCATTCATATATTTTTCAAACATTTTAGAATAATTTTTGCCCGCTTTGTGTCCAAAATCAACCTTGCCTGTTCTTGGTTTCCCTGGCTTCCAGTTTAAAATTTGCTTCGTATTTGGATCACGTAAAATTCCATCTTTTCCAACTTGTTTATTATATACTGCTTTTTCAAATTCAAGTTTTGCCTTACCTGATGGACCAGGTCTGCCATTCGGTTTTCCATTTTTTATGTATGGCCCATTTTCCAAGGGGGTAACTTTTCCTCCAAACCTAGTTTTCAATACAGTAAAACCTTTAGAAAACCCATAACCAATCCCCGAAAAGGCAGCTCCAAATGCACCAGAAAAAGCAGCATTGAAAAATACCTCGCCTAACGAAATATCTTCACCTTTAATTAATATATCTCCTAAATCGCCAATTAGCGAGGAACCCAAGCCCGATGCTGCACCAATAAGCATAGTTTTTCCAAGTCCTAAAGCGGCTTTTCCTCCGGCAGACAACCCAAATCCCATTCCTCCCGAAATGATTCCTGCAATAGCTCCTGAAAAGGCTCCGTTTTCAAAGCCCTCCCAGAACGAACCGCCTGTAGCAGCAGAAATAATACCGCCGGAAAGACCTCCTATGCCTGTGCCGAACAATGCGCCTAATGCCATAGCACCCAATATACCACCGACACCGGTGGCTACTAAAATTACTGCCGCAATAACTATTACTATTGTTATGGCAGCTTTCAATGCTCCTTACACCACTCGCAAGCGTTATCCCATTTCTCTTCCAACCAGCTCTTTTCGCATTCCGGTTTTAAGTATTCATACTTATCGTAAAAATCATTCTTGCTCTGATTAATAGCATCAGCGGCATCACCGTCAATACGCACAACATCGGCAACAAACTCATTTACATCTTTTTTGAGATTATCAAGAGCGTTGATCTTTTTTTCTGAGTTTGTGTAGACGCTTTTATAGAACTAATTACATCGTCAACATTGCAAACGCTGCTGTCAATTGCAAGTAATTTTGATTTTAGCGTTTGCAGTTCCGATTTATAGCTTTTTACTGCATTGCTTGCGTCTATAATCAGCAAGGGCATCATATTGATTTTATTAGCACTTAACGTTATAGTTGACATATATTCACTCCTTTACTGCATAAATATATTTGAAAAAGATTTCGATTATTTTCTTACTCTTTTTTTCTCATTGTCCTTATTCTCGGGCACGGAAAAAATCAAGTTATATATGGTCTCTTTGGAGCTTTCCTTAAGTACAGTCAGTTTCCCGAGCTTTTCAGCCTGAGTTTCGTTTAAACTTGGATCAAGCTCCCCTATGCTTGGTTTACCCATATCTTATTCTCCTTCATCTGTCTGCGGATTCTTATTAAACTCTCCGAGTTCTTCGTCAAGCTGAAGATAAGCGTCCTTAGTGTCTTTGACCACTCCATTGTTGATGGAATCAAGAATATCCTTTATCCCACCTATGTTCTCCATAATATGATCCGATTCTTTCTTATAAGCGTCTTTACCCTCACCTTTCCATTTTTTTTAAGAAGTGTAGTGTTTATATCGTTAAACTTCTCCTTTATAGCGTCAAATTCTTTGATTGCTTCCTCGCTTTTTTTTTCTCAAATTGTACGAATTTATCAATATCAGCCGATACAAAAGCCGATCCTGCCATAATTATCGTTCCTTTCAATATTTAATAAATTTCAGTTTTACAAGTTTATCTGCTTCAATGTCATAACAGTACCCGTCGCCTAATTCACAGCGAGCGTAATCTTCTTTAAGCGTTTTTACATCCATGTTTCCAAAGATAGTTTTTTGACCTCTTTCACCTGCAAATTCTGCTACATTGTCAAGCAAAAAAGCCGTGGAAATATTATTGTTGAAAAATGAGTTTTGCTCTCCGTCGCTTATTTTCTGAACATCCGAAAAAATGAATAAAAACTCACGTTCCTCCGCTACTGCGGCAAGTTGAGGTAGTATGGAATTAATAAAGCGCTTGCCCTCGGGAGTGTTCAGATATATCAGCTTGCTCTGGATAATGAATACTGTAAAAGGGGTTTTCTCCACATTGCAGTCGGGAATATTCTCATACTCTTTTTTGAGGTTTTCACTGACACCATACATTCCCGCAAGAAACTTTTTATCCAGTTCTATGTAATTTTCGTTGAGATACAAATAGAACTGCTGAAGCGGCGAAAGCTTTCTGTTTACAATTGTTCCGTCCTTTAAAGGCAGATCTTTTTTATCAAATTTATTTATCAGAACACACTCCCGAAGTGCTTCATATTTTTCATATATTTCGCTTAGCTGATTACGTCCATCGTCAAAAAATACAAGACGTATGTCATCTTCCTGTTCGACCAGACCGTTGATCAGCAGATTCAGAAGATTGGTCTTTCCGAATTCTTTTTTACCGTAAATTGCAATAACATGAGATTTTCCTAAATCTACTGTAACAGGACAAAAATCCACGTAATCCAGACCTACGCTTACAGGAAGTTTGGCTTGTTCTTCAATATTCGGTTTCTGTTTCAACCGTATATAATCCTCTTTGGTCAGCTCCTTCGGAAAAGTCAGATGTTTTTTAACGTGCTTGCCATATTCCTGCGTATCAGTATCAAAATCAAATTTTTTCCTCAATGTAGTCTGAAATGGCAGCGATTTATCATTCTTATCGATCTCGTCAAGAGCCTGAGCTTTAAAACACTGCACTTCATACGGCAGATTCATACGAAACGTACCCGTAATACCCTCCGGCTTTACTGTTACGTTTGCAAAGCCATGACCAGGATTATTACCAATAGCGTCGACCTTTCCGTTGAATATATCCGCATATTTATCGGCAGGCATTTCAAATGCGATTTTCTGTTTAAAGCTGCCCATATATGAGTTTAATCCCTTGGTTTCTCCCGCCGTGACAACAATGGTAATTCCTTTTGACAGACCGTCTCTGCAAAGCGTTGCAAGCTTTTCCTGATATGCAGTATATCTGGATTCATCTATAAAGGCGTTTACGTTGTCGATAATAAAAGTTGTATGTATAGGCTGATTTTCTGTAGTTTCTCTGTAGTTTTTACCGTTCAGGGTCTTGATATTGTCTTTTAATATGTTATCCATTACCTTGAAAACACGTTTCACATATTCCTCGTTGGAATTATCAAAATATGCAGATACCAACGGCATACTGCGATATTCTGACAAAGCTCCGCCAAAATCAAGAATGAATATCTGCTCTTGATCTTCGTCATATTGTTTATGAAGAATGTTGACAAGGGTTTTAATGAAAGTCGTCTTTCCGCTCATAGCAGAGCCGAACAAAATCAGATTGGAATCCAGCAGATCAACGATAAAAGCCGGCTGCATCTGAATTATTGGTATATCGAATTTGCCCAAAGTACACAGAATTTTCTCTCTGCTCAACTTAAACCCTCCCAATCTGTTTTATCCATAATTACGCCAGGCAAAGGTGGCAAAAATATTTGACGAGGTTTCTCCATGTTTTTTCCTATTTCAATAATGGTTTTAACAACATAAGCCAACTGAGTATCATGCTCACTAACATTTTCACTGCGTTTTTTCTCTATAATATTGTCCTTTTTGGAGGAATAGAATCCGTTGTTGAATTTACCTGAATTTGTTGCTTGAGTAACAATGACTGCCGGATCAATATTGAGATTTTTATTAGCTCCAGTGTATGCAGACTGAAAATATTCAAATCTTGTACCCGTTCCAACAAGCAGATATGCCCGTCCGTTAAGGGGCATAGTCGGAGCAGCTGCGGCAGGTGTTCCTATCATTTCCTTTGACGCTTGTTTTGTGGCTACCTTAAGGCATATTCTTGCTTTAGAGTTTACACGAATATCGTCTGTTATAGCTCCCTCAATATTTTGCGACACAAGTATTATATGAAAGCCTAATGTACGTCCCACACGAGCAATAGTCGTTATCTCAGCAATAAAATCGACATCGTTGCTCTCGCTTGAAAAACGTTTCAACTCAGTAAATTCATCGACAACGAGGACAAGATGCGACAATGGTGAAAGCTCACTCAGATCCTTACTCAAAATTTCTTGCTGCTTATTGTTAAGTTTCTTTTTCAGCTTTTTGATTTCTTCACTGTTCTCCTCGTCGGATTCAAGCTCCTTTATTTTTCTGATAAGTCTCAATGCTCTGATATACGAATCAACATTATCAACTCCGAAACTTGAAAGCAACAATTTACGCCTTTTATTTCAGCATTAAGCGTTTCAAGAAAACGCTTAAGCATATACGCAGCAGATGTTCCCTCGTCCTCTCCTGCCGTATCCGTTACTACTCCGACGCAGTGCGGAAGATCTCCCAAACGATCGGAAAAGCCGCCGCCTTTCATATCAACAAGCATAAGATTTAGATCCATAGGTGAGAATTTCATGCACAGTCCTATAAGATATGTAATTATTGTTTCGGATTTACCTGAACCAGTAGTTCCCGCAACAAGCATATGAGGTCCGTCTGCCTTTTCGTATAGATCAAGATACATTGTGCCGTGTTCATGCTTACCGATTGGAACACGAAGATTTCTTGTCACGTCATTTCTATCAATATCCTCCCAGCTCTTTCGTATGCTTGATTTTACTTCGCCGTTTTCTACCTTTTCAGAATTATATCCGTATAGCTCAAACAAGGTAACCATAGAGGGAACCTTGCCATTTTCTGCAATGCGAGTATAGTAAATTGCACTTAGCTGTCTGAATGCAAGATCAAACTTATCATCATAGTTTTCTGAACCGAACATATATCTGTTCTGGAAATATTTGTACTCTATCAGTTTATCGGTATCGTTTGCTTTGGTCTTATCGCCCTTGTCCTCGCTTAAAACATTCAAGGTTTCTCTGCTGAGAACGTTATATCTTAAGCTTACTTTTCTTTTCCTTTTCATTTTCTTTGTCGATATTGACAATATTTCCACAGTATTTCGGAAGCATATCCTTTACCGGCTGAATAAAAATAAAGGTAAGACCAAGCGAATTAACATAAGGCTCGCCCTCTTTCGGGACTTCCGGCAGAAACTTTGAAAAGCCGGTTTCCTTAATATCGTAATCGCAGAAAACCACGCATACTATATGCGTAAGCTTACCGTCTGATACCCATTCGTCGGAATTCTCTTTTTATTGTTTGAGCGGCTGTTCATAATACTGAGAAGCTGTCCGAAAACTATACCTGAGCTGTCCTTATCAAATACAAACTGTGAAACGCCGTCAAGCAATTCATTCGTGTGGGGCAGATACTTATAGTTTTTCAGTATTTCATTCTGCTTCTCAATTTTGTCCTCTTTATCGAAAAAGAAAACAAATTGCAGATCCTCGGGCGAATGATAATATGCCAGTTCAAAAACAACGTGCTGAATAAAGCGATGAGATGTTTGAACATCGTTTGATATAACTCCCAAAGCCCCGCAGTTTTTCAGATTTATAAGCAAAGGCGGCTTTTTTCCGCTGTCGCTTCTCAGATAGTTAAAACCGATGACCTCATCATTTTTGTTGTCCACGCCTTTGTTTGCAAAGTTGTATGCTAAATCGGTAAGGAGAAACTTGTTCCTCTCCATTTCAGCAATTTCTTCGGGAGAGAGTTTTTTCAGCTTTCTATTCTTTTTTTCTTCGACGGAACTATTATTTCGATCTCATCCTTGTTATGACGCATTTTGTAATAAATATCGTAAAAGATATTATCCTTTTTCTCGCTTTTGATCTCAAAAAGCGGCTTTACCTCATCAGAAGTGCCAAGCGATATTTTCATAAAATCATTATCGTTCTGAGATCTTGAAAAAATAATACCGTTGATCTCGGCAGTATTCTTAAACAATGTATCCATATTCGGATACACGCTGTTCAGATATACAATATCGCTTTCCTGCCATTCTTTTATTGTTCTGATAATTCTGGCAATGTAGTTCTCATAGTTGTTCTTCCATTCCTCAACGTTCTTTTTATAGTCGGTCCTTTTTTTCATAAAGCTGTAGAATGAAGTAACCAAAGATACTACTCCCATTGCACCCGACATAAGAAGCATAGTATTGCCCATAGATGAAGCACTCGGCGCAAGTTTCATAATAAGAAAACGTGCACCAAGCATTCCTCCTGTGGAAAGCACGGTGGGAATAAGAACATCTAGAAGCGATGATTTATCCTTTTGGGGCATATCATTGGGCGGAATAATATCTATCACAGAGGATTCAATAACATTCAGTCTGCGAGTACTTATATTATATTCAAGCGTATCTTTTTCTTTTTAAGATATAGCTGTTCTCTTCTTTTTAAACAAATAAGACGGCTTGATCTCCTCATTCATCGTAAACAGGACGCAGCTTGAGGTCACAAAGCCCAGCTTATCAAGCTCTGCATTATAAATTTTGACCTTTTCGCCGCCTTTGACAACATCTGTTGTAAAATCTATCACATTATAGCTGCCCTTTGCCGTATACAGCACCTGAAGTTCTTTTCTGGTTTTGATATATTGCTCAAGCAACTCGAAACATTTCTCATAATCCGGGGATTTTTTAATCCGTAATACAAAGCCTCGATAAAAGCTTTGAGGGTAATATCCTTAAGAACAAGAAATGAAAGCTCCTGACATTTACTCTTATCGTCAAATTCAAATCTTGCGGATATCATTATTTCGTTGTTTTTCATAATGTAGTTTCCTTATTCAGCATGGAAAGTATGTCCTGTGCTTCTGTTCCTGTTTCAAAACCTTTGCAAACTTTTATATCAGACAGCTCAGGTCGGCTTAATTCGGTTTTCTTAAAATTTGTTATGGGTTTAAATGGTTTTATCTGTGCATTTAGTTTAGGTTTGATCTCCTGAGGTTTTGTAAAGCTTCCTATATTTATATTCACTTTCGGAAGCTCAGGCAGTTCTGTCTTAATATCCTGCGGCTTTTTAAATGGCTTGACATTAATACTTGGTTTTGCGACAGCAGAAAGCTTGATCTCTCGTTTTTCAGTAGCATGAAACTCTATATGACTTACATCAGGCTTGCGGATCACAGGTATACTAACCGATTCAAATTCAGGTTTTTCAAAACCCTTTACTTTAACGTCAGGCACGGTATTCAGCTTAATATCAAGCTTTGGCTGCACAGGAGGCTGAAAACTGCCTATTTCAACGTCAGCTTTCCTTATTTGAGGTAGATCTGCAACTGCAATTTCGGGCATTTTAAATGCTCCAATTTTAAAATCAGATCTCACATTAACAGAAATATACGGTTTATTTCTTTCCGGCTGTTGGAAAGTCGGCATATTAACGTTTATTTTTTGAACTTCGGGAAAAGCTTTTAAAGTAAATTCGGTTTTTTCAAAGGGTTTTATCACTGTTTCAGGTTTTGCATTAACTGCAAAGTCAAGCTTAGGTGCTTTGGGCTTAACAAAAACTCCGGCCTTAAATTCCGGCATTGCTGCTTTTTGAAAGAGTTACATTATTTTTACGGGAGCAATAAAGCTCTGCAGCTTTAACTCGGCAGGCTTTTTGATCTGTACAGGATTTGAAAGTACATTCTCTAACTTGGTGAAGGTCGCATCAGGTATAACCGGCTTTGAAAACTCGGGCAATATATATTGCTTTTTTTTATAGCATCTGAAATTATCAGCCTTTGAAAACAGTTCATTATTGAAACTAATTTGTTCTTTAAGAACAGCGTTTGATTTAATTACTTCCGATATATTGATTTTTTCACTCGCTTTTCCGATAAGATCATCAGGGAGTTCAGGTTTTTGCATAGGTTTCAGACTGAGCTTTTGCCGCTCGGGACTTATGAAAGGCGCAAACTCAATTTCCCTGATAATATCGATTGATTTCAGGTTCGGTTTATACGGCTTGATCTCCGCATTTTCAAGTTTTGTCAGCTTTTCTACAAAAGCCTCTCTCTGCTTATATATTTCAAGTTCTTTTTTGATAATACTCCGCCTGCTCGTCAGTAAGCAGCGAAAGTTCTTCTTCATTAAGTATTCTAAAAGCCATATGTATACCTCCCGAAATAAAAATAAGCGCAGCCTAAAACCTTTGATACAAAGCAATGTCAGGCTGCGCTTTTATGTACTTAACCGCCGCTTATATTATCTGCGATCTGCTGGTCAACCTTTTCAAAGTTTTCCCTATTCGCATTAAGGAGAGTTGCCATACCTTCTATTGCCTTCGGCAAATCGTTTGCTACAAAAAAGTATTAATATCTCCGTCGATAAGTGCTTTAAATGCGTCTTTTGCGGCGCCCTCCATATCTGCAATAGCGCTGTTAAGCGAACTTATGAGCGTTTCACCTGCAGTTCTGTATGATGTTGCATAGCCATTAATTGCATCTACAGCGCTTGAAACGCCTTCATTTACTATTCTGCATCCTGCCATGATCTATTGACCTCCCATTAATTTTTTTCTGTTCTCTGCTGCCAGAGATTCATCTACACCATTGTCAGCAGGTATTGCTTCAGAAATACCATCAACAATATTCTTCATAAGAGTTATAATCTGCATTACGCCGGATTCTTTATCATCTGTATTTGCAACAGCCTTTATGTTGTTATCATAAAACACCTTAAAACCATCTGCTGCACTTCCGCTGAAATTACCGGGGATAAGAGCACTCATGGTATCCTCTAACTGAGAATACAGAGTTTTTACCGTAGTTTCATACTCTTCGATTGCGCTTGTTGCACTGTTGATCATTTCCGGCGTTACGTTTACCGTACCGGTGCTTCCCATTGCCATAGTTAATTCCTCCTGTTAATTAAATTTAATATTTTGCATCAACTGTTCGTATTTGTCAAACACTCCTTGATAATACGGGGTATCGATTATATCGTCAAGAGTTTTTGACATCTGGTCAATTACGAGGATAAGGTCGTCTATCGGTTTGATAAGAACGTCCTTTGCCTCGATTTCGATTTCTTTTCCGGCCGGCGTATCCAAAGCCGTTGTCAGGTCATTATACATCTGTTCCAGCGTAGTTTTCAAGGTTTCCGCTCTTGTTTTTAGGGCTGACATTTCCGTTGCAGCCGTTTTAAAAGCTTCGCTGTTCAACTTGATATCCTGTTCCAGACTCACTGGCTTTCACCTCCGGATTTCGCCTCCTCGATCTTCTCAAGCAGAGGCTTTCTCAGTTCGTTAGCCAGTAGATTACAAAGCTGCTCCGCCTCATCGTACTGACCGATATCCATATAGCACTGAATTCGGAATGTCACGGCCGCCATATCGCTTGGATCTTTGATCATAGAGTTTCTGAAGTATTTTATCGTTTCCTCATACCTCTGCTTTGTTTCAGGCGAGCCAAGCTCCTTGTAGGCGTTTGTTTCGCTGTAAATTCCTATGTATGAATTCTGAACGCTTTCGCTGCTCTGCAATTTTCTTGCATAGTCGATCACCTTATTAAAATCCTTTTTCAGCGTATATGATCCAATATACAGACGATTGATCTGATCTATATTTTCGGGAGTCAATTCAATTTCTTCCGTTTCGTCAAGCTTGTACGCCGTTTTCTCGGTATCGGCTTCATCTTCAACGTTCGTAAGATATTCTCTTGCTCCGTTTTCATCGGGTTCAATGCTTTCAGCCAATTCTTCCAGACCGTAATCGCCGTATTTTTCAGCAATGCGTTCCTTGTCGGCTTCGATCATTTCCTCAACATCATATTCTGTAAGATTAACAGGCTCAAATTCCTTATCAATGACATCAAAACCGAGATTATATGACTCGGCAGGATTCTGTGCCGCATTCAGACAGTCAATGGTTTTATCGGGATCTTCAAGCTGCAAATATATTTCTGCGGCGTTGATATAGCTTTCGATCACCTCTGTAGACGTAGGTTTTAACGTTTTCAAGGCTTCTTCAATAAATGCAAGAGCCTTGTTATATCGCTGCTTGTCCCTGTCGGTCTGATACTTCTGAATCTCAAAGGTCATACAGTCAAAATAGTAATCCATTGAAAGCTCGGCATATTTCTTAGCCATTTCAAGTTCCCGTTCTGCTGCTTCAAGGCGGTTTGCCTGGCACAGCAGCTTAAATGCAAGCTGATAGCCAGTGTAGTCTGACGGTGCGACAAGCTTCATCTGATTGGTGGTAAGAAGTCCATTACGGATATCGTTCTTCATACCGTAAATAATGACCTTACGCTTCATTATATCCATATCTACACCGATGATTTGCTCCGCTTTTTTCAAGATTTACAAGTGCATCCTTATATCTTCCTATATCAAAACAAATTATTCCGAGCAGGTTATACAGCTGGACTGTGTTCTCAGGCGAACAACCAAGCTCATCAGCTTTTGCAAGATTTTTTATAGCGTCTGCCGCTTTTTCGCTGGTGGCAAGGGCATACCCTAAGTTAAAATACCTGTTGCCGTTATTCGAATCAAGCTTGACCGCTTTTTTATAGCTCTCAACCGCCTTTTCGTACTGCCCCAGAGACATATATGCGTTTCCGGCACACTGATAGGCGTCGGGATTCTTTGGAGCAAGTCTTATTGCTTCGTTCGCCAAATGCAGAGCTTCGCTGTTTTGGCTGTTTATGAATGCAAAGTGCGAATCGGCTAACAATTGTGCTACTTTTTCTTGGTTGCTTGGCATTTTTACACCTCCGTTATTCTATATTTTTTACATTGATTTTCTGTAATTATGATTTTTTCGCTATCACAGTAATATAAACAAGATTATTTAGACAGTTCAAACTTTTACAGATTTTATACATTTAATTTTTGTCCCAAAACAATTCAACACTATTTCTTGCAATTTGCTCAACCAAAATATCCTGACATTCGATCTGCATTTCCATAATAGACAGATCTAAATCAACTTTGTAAAAATTATCTTTATTACTTTTACAAACAGTAATGTTCTGTCCATAATAACCAAGTTGACTTTTTCTCATACTTTTAACTTTACTAATTTTTCTTCTATCAGCATCTGTATTATAAGATACTTTATAACAGGATAAAAAAGATATTCTCCAACATGTCACCTCATCATTTTCAATCAATAATTTCACTTCGTCTCCAAAGTAAGATGCTGTCACGTCCAGTATCCTCATATCCCAATAATCTGTCTTATCTATCAACTCTTGTATTGTATCAACATTCATCTCAATGAACTTCCTTTCTAATATTTATACGGTATATGTCCTGCAGGATCTTTAGGAGAAACAATATTGCCATTGATGTCCAAAGGATTACCGTTTTCATCAAGAATATGTATATGATTATAGGGTGTGTGTTTATCTGGCACATCTACACGTACTCTATAATTCCCGTTATTATCCTTAATATGGATTCAATTTACTAAACATATTTCCCCCTTATTTCATACTGAAATCATCATTAAGATATTTGTTAAGTATCGATAACCCACTTTCAAAAATCTCCCAGCATTTATGTTTTTTCATCAACATTGAAACTAGGATGATATTCTTCATTTTTCAAAAGTTCCAAATTACTTCCATAGAACAACTTGTTATAAATATCGATGATTTCTTCATCATTATAGTCTCCTATAAATTCTTCATTTAGTGATTTTGATAAATCACTAAAAAAATGCCATATATCTATCAAAATTCGACAATTTTGCGATATTTCCACATTATTTATTAACTCGATAATTTCAGATAGATCAAAAACTGTTATTCCCTTTTCAAAAATAATATGTTCTTTATCCGCAAATGTATTTGCTTCTTCGACACTAAAAAAAAACTAACAGTTGTTGATCAAAAGTAAGAACCCATCTTCATCATTGCTATACCATATCAAAAAATAAGTTAATCCATTATAAATGATTTTTGTCAAATAATATTTTGCCATAACTTTGCTCCTATTTTTTTTGGATTAGTAAAGGCTCTGTCGCCATATTTTTTCAACCTATTATAATCAGATTTAGGACCAGTATCATAATTGCCTTTACCAAATGCTTCATCACATAAACGTTTTGCAAAATCTTTTCCAGATTCATTTATATAAGGACGTTCACCTTTAAATCGGCTAGGAATGTCTGTTGCTTTCTCTTTCCCTGTCCCAGATTTAGGAATTTTATATTCTTTCCCAGCATTATGAACAAGAATATTGTTTTCTCCGACATAATAAGTATGGAAATCCTCCACCTGAAAATTATACACCTTAACAGGTTCTTCTGTCAACTCGACATCAAAATTTTCAACTAAAAGAACATTTCCGTTTACATCAAGGAGTTCATCACCAACAAGTAGCTTACCAGCCTCAACAAACCCTCTACTTTGTACATAAAAAGGGTGCGTTTCAGTTGAAGCAAGTACACTTACAGTTCAAATCGGTGTACCTGCAAAATCGTTGATAAAAATGTTCTGTAAATAGTAATTATATTATATTTTCAAAGGATTCTAAAGGTCCGTATAATGTATCTTCATAATACAATAGAACAATATTGTTATTTACAATAAGAAGCGCATCTGAAGGATAACAAAAATCCGACCATTTTTCACAAAAAATAGATGCTGTAATGCTTATTGCTGAAGTATGATCATATAACAATGTTACTTTGTCTGAAATACTTTTTTCGAATAAACTCATTAATTTTTGTTGAGTTACTCTCTCCATTGATTCATCGCCCCAACCACAGTCACCTATGAAAACAGTCAGTTTATGATCAATCATCATTTGAACATATGAACTTTTTTGAAGTATTTCATTATCGCATATACTATTCCAAATTTCAACTGCTTTGTTTTCATTAACAACATTCATTTCTGATAGCTGCTTTGGAGAGAATAGCGCATAATTTTCGCTTGTATATCTCCAAGCATATTTAAATTTTTTATATCCATATCTATTCCTCCCAAAATATATGTCCTGCAGAGCCATTATGTTTTCCCTTTGCCCAATCATGATAACAAATATGTGGCATGTTATATTCATTATCAATAGGGTGAATTTGATAATTAGATTTTGGTGCATTTGTTGCATATGTTTCTGCTTTAGGCAAATCAGGCATTGCTTCATTTATAAGTTGTTCCGCTTGCTGTCTATTTGAAGCAATATAATTGTTTCCTTTTTTTCTAGCAGATCTTAATTCTTTAACTGCTTGTTTCCAAGAAGGAGAGCCTGGTTTATCAACAATGGGAATTTTTTCTTCTCCCTTGGCGGTACGGACAGTCTTTGTTTTATATTCATTACTTGCATTATGCACCAACACGCCTAATCCGCCAGCATAATAAGTATGGAAATCCTCCACCTGAAAATTATACACCTTTAATTTTCAGTCCATTCAATATTATCTGGCATTTCACGTTTATAAAAAAATTTTTTGGCTGCCTCGAAAGCTTTATCTACTGAGATAATTGAATCTCTTCTGATTTCAATCTCTTCTTCAGGCGTATTAGTATAAAAAATACAATAGTCATTTTTCTGATTTGTCTGGCAACCAACTGACTGAAAACCGAGTGACTCCTCGTCTGGAAAATAGGTGAGATTCGCCATTTCTTTGTTTACTAATACCACTAAGCAAGGATTCTCTTGAGTATTATTAGTAATCCAAAACTCGTTGACACCATCACCATATTTTTTTTTTTGTAATATTTCTGAAAATTCAGAAATATTACTTGCATATTCAATTCCTCCAAAATGTTTTATTTTCATTTGATTACCTTATTCCTTTCTTATTTGATTTTCGGAACAGTGCTATTTCCAATGTATGTCTTTGGAACTGGGATAGCACGAACATTATTTGCAACTGAATTACTTGGAGGTACCACGGTTAATTTAGCGCCTTTTGGAAGTAGAGCTGGAACTTGTCTATCGCAGAATCCACAAGTTCCATTAGGGTTATTATGAAATACAGTTGCTTCATTTATACCATTTTCTCTCATGTATAAAGCAGCTTTTCCTTCAACATGACTTGCTGATTGTGCTTTATATTGAGGATATGAAGGTGTCGAACTATTTCCTGATTTAAAAGAAATTTGCTTTCCATCTGGAGTTACCATAACGCCCTCTGTTGTTTTTCCATCATATTTTGGAAGCACAGGCTTTTCTTGATTACAATTTGCATTATGTACAAGCAGTCTACACTTGCCAACATGATAAGTATGGAAATCCTCCACCTGAAAATTATACACCTTAACAGGTTCTTCTGTCAACTCGACATCAAAATTTTCAACTAAAAGAACATTTCCGTTTACATCAAGAAGTTCATCACCAACTATTAGTTCGCCAGCATTGACAAAGCCACGATTATTTACATAGAACGGGTGAGTTTCAGTTGTAACGATTTCTTCACCGTTGATTACCAAATGAATAAGCTTAGAATCTTCTCTTATGTAGGTTTCAAGTACTCTTTTTTCAGCGGTTTCAAATGTTTCTGGGTCTGTTGAAATAACTTTGTCGCCAGCTTTTATATTTTCAATGGCTACCAAACCTGTCACCGTCAGAATCATTGTTCCGGCTACAAAACAGGTCATTGATTTACTTGCTCCTCCCGTAAATGCAGCTATGCCGAAAATTACATTTTCAACTGTTCTATATCCCTTGCTTGAACAAAAATCAGCGATGAGATTTGACTCTGGTTCTACTGCATAATCTACCAGCGAAAGTATGTCTAACCCAACAAAACCCAAGGAAGCAACTCCTGTTACTTTAAAAGTTATATTTATTGCACTTCCCAGCATTGACTCACAGCTAATTAATTTCCCAACTGCACCTCCCAAAGCACCTAATCCACCGAACATAAATCCACTTGCAAAGCCGTCTCCAAAAGCAGACAAGGCATCGTTGAATGTGAATGGTTGATCAAGAATTTTTGATGCCAATGCGGAAAATCCAACACTGATTGCACCGAATATAGTTGCTGTTAAAATTGCTTTTCCAAAGCAGACTGCTAAACCTGCGAGAAATGTACCACCGGACAAAACGGTTAAAACAGCGCCTATAACAATACATATAGCGCCTATAACCAACTCTTTCCAATGTTCCTTACACCACTCGCCAATCTTTTTACAGCCGTCCTTAAACTTTTCCCAACCGCTTTTTTCACACTCCGGCTTCAGATAATAGTACTCATCGTAAAAATCATCTTTGCTCTTATTGATAGCGTCGGCGGCGTCTCCGTCGGTACGAACTACCTCGGAAACAAATTCATTTACATCTTTTTTGAGCTTATCAAGAGCGTCGATCTTATCTCCTTGGGTTTGCGTAGAAGACTTTATGGAACTGATCACATCGTCAACATTACATATGCCGCTGTCAATTTTAAGAACTTTTGATTTAAGAGATTTTAAATCAGACTTATATTCTTTTACAGCTTTTTTAGCGTCGTTTATCAGATTTGGCATCTGATTGATCTTGCTTGCGTATAACGTAATAGTTGACATTTATCTATTCCTCTTCGTACATTTTACGTCGGTAATACTCCATATCAAACGAAGCGTTCCATCTTTCGCTTCTCCAATCGGAAGCCGCCGAGTCAGCAGAAGAAATTCCCGATTCTATATCTTGCAATTCGGATTCTGCTCGGTTTATGCTTTCCTGCAATTCAGAAACTTTATTATCAACAGTTGTCTTTTTACTCTTTAGAGTGGAAATAACGCTGGTTAATGTGTTTTTAGTTTTGGAAGATTCTGTACTGTAAACGCTGTTCAAGCTTTTATTTGTCCCAGAACTTGAACTTGCCATGCTACCGAAGTTTTCAGAGGCCAGATTGATATTACTAGTGATTTTTGAGAGATCACTCTGCAATTCCGAATCCTTATTTATAGCTGTATTCAAATCAGAGGAAGCATTTTGATGCTTTCTCAAATCTGCTTTAAGCTGATTTATGTAGGAAATTTTTGCTGCCGTTCAGATCTTAATTCATTTGCTCTGTTTTCGCAATTATTTACTTCGGAACAAGCGTTATAATATCTATTTCTTGATTCGTAATAGTAATATTCGTAATCCATGTATGTCCTCCCAATACTATCAGCGATTTATTATCACTTGATGTATTTTTCCATCTCTTCAGGTGCTTTGGGCTGATTAAACCACATCATACAAGCAGAATTCATAGACGATACTCCGATAGTTAACGCTAACGCTGTCAACATTGAGCTGGCTTTTAACAAGATACTACTTACTTTTTTTTCATAAAACAAACTCCTTTTTTTACATCAATATTTATACTTGATAATGCTTACTTCATTTTAATTTTGTTGCTAGTATGGAAACTGCAACTGTTAACATTCCACAAGACAATTCATAACTCTTCAAAGTTAATAAAATCAAAAATACACATTAACCCTATCAGCGCAAACATTAAAATCACACTATAATTTTTGAATTTCTTTCGTTGCTCATTCTTTATGGGCTTATTGGGATTATCCACAGGTGCAAACAAGCATATTATTGGCAATGAAGCCAAAATATTTAGAAACTGCAATATATATTTTTCATTATACGAAAACACAACTTCCGATATAAGAAAAAGCATTAAAATAGAAAAAAGAATAAGTGTACATCCATAATGAGTGTTTGCATGATACCCTCCTGCCCATTTCCGCAAAAGCAAAAAAGCTACCAAAAATACAACTATATTTACATATTGCTTACTTAATATTGCTACAACCAAAACAATTAAAATATTTATTGATTCTGATATGAGTAATTCAAAACAATAGTTATATACTTTTCTATCATTTTCAGATATAACAGATTTATCAATAAAAAAAAGATGATATATTCTCTGCCCAAGTATGAATCACTTTAAATCCACCTCTTGAGACAAATTATATCATCTTTCCTCATATCATTTCAATAAGTTTTGTAAATTCGTTTAAGTTTCCCGATTATTCGGTAAAAGTATGCTTAAATAAAATTGTGTTTCTGTTTCTTTTTTATCTGCAAATCTCCTTGATATTTTTCGCATATTGCTTTTCATATTTTCTAAGCCAAATCCGTGAAACAGTTTATTTGACTTAGACGTTTTTAAACTTGATTTCTTACTACTTTCTTTTGTATTCATCATTGAAATTGAAATGTTATTATTAAAAGGCATAACCCTTATTTCAATAAATCTTTTTGATATATCCTGTATTCTACGACTTCCTTCAATTGCGTTATCAATAGCGTTTCCTAATAATATACAAAAATCTATTTCATCTATATTTTCTAATGTGCATATCACTGATACTTTGTTTTTAGGACTAACACTGCTTATTTCCTGCATTTTTGATGTGAGCAGTGCGTCTACTGTCACATTTCCGGAGCTTCTTCCAGATGTTAAAGGAATACTGTTATAAAACTCTTCAATTTTATTTTCCGCTTCATCGATACGTTCTTGTCCCAAATATGAACGTATCCCTATAAGAAAATTTTTTATATAATGTGCGTTTCGATTTGTCAGTAACGTCATATTTTTCATATTTTTATAATATTGCGACTGAATTTCATATTGGGTTTTCATTTCTGAAAGCCGACTCTCAATCTCTCTTAACTTCATCTGCTTTTCCATTATATAGAATGCCGATACAGAAGAGCAGCACAAAAGTATAGTTAATATTAGTGCTTGCACTCCTGATATAACATTATTTTCATATGCTAATACGTTAAAATAATATATTGAAACAATTGTTGATAATGGAATTATAATAAGCGAGAGTATTGACTTTATATCTAAATTTCCATGAGTGGAATTAAGTTTAAATACCCCTATTACTTTTAGAATCATTAATAGAAATACTTTAGATAGCGCTACCCCTTGTAGATAAAAGCATCTGCATTTTTTATTTGATCAATATTCATATGATGAATCATTGAAAGCATTAATCCTACTATGGATTCTGATAAAATCATAAATAGATAAACACTAATAACACAATATACTCTTTTTAATATAGTTGATTTGAAATTCAAGGAATATATAATAACAAATGATAAACCTCCCATCATAGATATAAGGGTTGAACTAGAAAGCAACGAAACTGCAGTTATTCCTAAGACAGAAAGAATAAAAAAAACATATATATACAGAATGTTTATCTTTTTTATCCATAAACATCTTGAAATATACAGATAAAACATAAACTTCCATAACGGAATTTAAAGTATCAATTATTATACGAATTTGACTCATATCATACACCCCGACAAATACATGTTATAAGCGGAAATAAAGGATTTATACATACGCTTGCTTAAATACTTTATATCTCCGTTATCCAATTCTACTGTTGTTTGATTAAACTTTTTCACGTGACTAAGATTAACAATACAACTTTGTTCTGTTTTTGCAAAACCATATCCCATAAGTTTTCGTTCTTCTTCCTTTATTGTACCATTGAAAATATACTCTTTATTTTTGGTTTTTGCGACTAAGTGCCTATTTTTTTATTTCGATATATAATATATCTGAGCATTCAAGAGAGACTTTCTCATAATTATAATTAATAACATATTGTGTATTTCTCATTTTAATAGCGTCAATTGCACGATTAAGCTCATAAGAAAAATCATCAAATTCAATAGGCTTGAACATATATTGAAAAGCGTTTAAGTAAAATGCTTCTTTTACATATTGCTGATAGCCAGTAGTGAAGATTATCAACGCCTTGCCAGTATACTCCATGATCTTTCTGGCTCCGTCAACTCCATTAAGTGAATCCATTTCTATATCTAAAAACAAAATGTCAAACACATTACCGTTATCATATTCATTAATTAAAGAACACATATCACTATACAAATAATATTCTAAATTGCTCCTATTCATTGCTTGCAGATATTTTTTAATTTTAATAACACATTCTTTTTCATCGTCAACTACCGCAATTCTAATCACAAAGTTCACCTGCCTTCATTGTCATTATACCAAATATTTCACGTAAAATCAATACATAATTTGTTAAAATCGTGGTATAATACATTAATACAGGTAAGACCAATCTTTCGCAAAATCTGTACCTTTGCGAAAGACTATTTAAGGCGATTTTGATCGCTATTTGGACTAATGTGATAGAATTTAAGCACATTATATCACATCAAATGGTTTTTGTAAAGTCAAAATAAAAAAATTTATCAAAAAAACACGGCTGATAAAGTTTTCAGCCGTCAGAATTTCAGTACGAGGAGGGCGATAAAATGAAAAATACAATGAACATTTACAAGAGAAAAGACGGACGTTTCGAGGGGCGTATTCCGTTTGGAAGAGATGATAACGGAAACCTGAAGTATAGGTATCTGTACTCAAGAAATCTTACAGAGCTTAAAGAAAAGATGCTTTATGCGTATACGACTTCTGAAAAGTATTCACCTGTCGTTTGCGGTAAAACCTTGCATGAATTATCGCTTGAATGGCTCGGCAGCGCTAAACTGCGTGTTAAAAAATCCAGCTATTTCTGCTATGAGAAGATAGTGACTAAGCATATTATCCCCTATTTCAAGCAAATCAAATATACGGAGCTTAACACTCCCAAAATAAATGCATTTATCGAATATCTTCTAAAAAACGGAAAGTCAAATGGCAAAGGAGGATTATCAGTAAAAACAGTTCATGATATTATAGCTGCAATGCGCTCTGTTGCTAAGTATGCGGAGCGGGAGTATGATTTGCGCAACCCAATGCACAACCTTTCTATGCCAAAAATCGAAAAGAAAAACATACCTGTTCTCAATGAAAATGAACGTAAAATACTGCAAAATTATTTGATGATTAACCTGAATAATACAAATATTGGCATTTTGTTGGCTATGTACAGCGGCATGCGTATCGGCGAAATCGGTGCTTTAAAATGGGGAGATATTGATTTAAAAAGTGGTATTATCCATATTTCAAAAACTATACAGCGTATTAAAGAAAAATCGGGAAACAGTAAAACAAAGCTTGTTATCGGTACGCCCAAAAGCAAGACCTCCGAACGTGATATTCCTATTCCTGATTTTCTTGTTGATATTCTGAAAGCAAGAAACTGTAATGAAAACAACTTCATTTTATCGGGAACGTACAAGCCAACAGAACCGAGAACCATTCAGAACAGATTTAAATCCGTACTGAAAAAGTGCGGAATACGCAATGTCAATTTTCATCTGCTTCGCCACACTTATGCCACCGTTTGCATTGAGAACGGTTTCGACGCAAAAACAGTAAGCGAGCTGCTCGGTCATGCAAGCGTTAATATCACTCTTAACCGCTATGTGCATTCTTCGCTTGATATGAAAAAAAGAAATATGTGGCTAAGCTTAACTTTGTGGCTTAAAAGTTTTCAGCCGTCAAAATATAAGTACAGACCGACAATTATTCCCGATTTTACGCTGTTTTTTATGCTGATTACTTGTAGGTACAGATTTTGCGAAAAAGAAAAACAGCTGATCTATGCAATCACAAGCACAGATCAGCTGTTCTATTTATTGTATATCCATATGATTTTCTTCTTTCTCTCCCAATCCCATTTTCTTTTTGCGAATAACCCTCATCAGTTTTCTGTCAACTATGCTTTGTAGGACCTTATGATCGTTTTCATAACTATCCTGAATACACCTACTAAGACTAACAAACAAACTAAAAATCGTATTTGCAAGCAGATCATTCTCAAACTTCGATATGTTGTCCAGCATAGCCTGTGCATACTCGTTTGCCGTCATTTTCAGACTTTGTGAACCATTCGACAGCTTTTTCCTTATCTCGTTCAATGTCCTTAGCCCCGAAAAGATAGATCCTGCCAAGCTGATAACTTGCCCAATGATTTTTGGCAGCACAATTCTCAAAATAATTGAGCTTTTTGTATATCATACTTTTCTTCCTGCAAATACAGCTTAGCAAGTGCATACTGCGTATACTCGCTATCTTCTGCCAAGAGCAAATACTTTTCTGCTTTGTCCAGATTTTGAGGCATTATCTCGCCCTGCAAATAAATTTTTCCTAGCCTGTAACAAGCAATGACATCTCCGCTGTCCGCACACTCAGTAAGCAAGGCTATTCCCTTTTCAATGTCCTGTTCCAAATGCTCTCCTGAAATATATTCAAGGGCAAGGAATCTTTTGCATTTCTGTTTTTTAGTTTGACAGCTTTCTCAAGCAATTTTACTGCACTATCTGTATTCTGCGGAATGTGTTCACCTATCAAAAGTGCTTTGCCATACTCAAATAAGCCGTTTTTGTTATTCATTTCAGCTGAACATCTGAAGTATTCGATCGCTTTTGTAACGTCTGAGTCTGTTCCAAGTCCAAGCTTAAACATTTGCCCTAATTTGTAAAAGAGATCGTCGTTCGCCATATCATCACTTTCGATTTTCAAAAATGCCGACAAAGCTTGTTGGTAATATCGCTGTGCTGTATCGTTATCTTTAGTGACATACTCTCCATATCTGTACATTTGAGCGATAGAATAAGCCGCATAAGGCTGCCCCTGAGAGGATGCCCTTTGATACCAAAGAAAAGCCTGCGACAGATCTTTCTCTATACCGCTGCCATAGTAATACAGATTTGCAAGGCTGAATTGAGCAAACTTGTTTTTCTGTTTTGCCGATCTTTCAAACCACTCAAAGGCTTTTTGATAGTCCTGCTCCGTACCAAGACCATAGCAAAACATTTTGCCAATACGATACTGAACATATGGCTTTAATTTCTTAGAGTTTGGTTCTATTCGCAAAAAGCCCTGCAAAGCCCGTGTGTATTTTGCAACAGACATTTCTTCGTTTCTTTCGCCAAGCTTGTCGGTAGAATAAAGCTTTCCGAGATCGTAATCAGCCAAAACATTCCCACGCTGTGATTCAGATAACAAAAGCTGTCCAGCTTTCTTAAAATCATTAAGCTTAGCGTCTTTGCCATAGATAAGCTTGCAGGCTTTTTTGTATTGATCGTTCCATTTGATATAGTATTTTATTGCCGCAGCCGATTCATCTGTTTCTGTCTCTGCCAGCGGTTCTGCTTCATCAAACAGAGGTGACATATTCTGAGGTGTATTATCAAAGTATTCATCATTTGGTTCAGATCCTTCAATTTCAGTATTTGCATCAAATGGTTTCATATTAAGTACTGTACGAATTATCATATTCCGCACCGGCTGAAAAACTTTGTTATCTGCTAGTTTTGGAAGTTCTGTTTCCTTTTGGGTATACGTCTTGTATTTCAAACGTTCAAGACCGCACCATTTCTCATAGAGCTGTTGTATATTTTCATCTTTTGCAAGCTCTGAAAATATTTTATTGACGGTTTCCTTTATCTCCATTGGAAGATAGCCGTAAACTTTTTTGCCTTTCACATTCTGTAATTGGATATATAGTTTTCTGATAAGTTCTTCAAGCTGTGGATCTGTATGATCATTACTTGCGATCATATTTACAATGCTTTCAAATTCGTTTTTGAAACCGCTTTCAATTCATCACGGCTTACTGTCTGTTCCTGATAAATGCTTTGCAGATCATCATGAAAAATATCGTTTGCAAATACCGAACGCACTTTATCTATTCCAGCCTTTGTCAGAAAGCCTTGCTTTGGATTTGTTGAATAAACAAGCAAATGGATATGAGGATGATGAGTAGTATCGTGGTAAGCGGCGTACCACTTCAAATTGCAAAGTGGGATATTCTGTGCTTTGGCAATATCTGAAATATGCCTTTTCACAAGCTCACGCCAGGCGTCTGAATTATCAAAGCCAAGCCTTACAGCATCTTCACGGCGAAGTGAAACAACGTGTGACCAAACATTGCCTTTATGTTCAGCTATCTCATTTGCCGCTTGATTCAGAATTATTGGCTCGTCCCGTTAAACAAGCCGTGCGAACCTCTCTTTTCAACGCCCGGACGCATAGCCATATACCCGACAAAATTCTGTCGGTTGCCAATGACGTCGGCGTTGCGCTCAATTATCGTATTGATTAGTTCCGAAGCGTTTTCTACAGTAGGGTTCGCAGTGTAGTCCTCATACTCAAGGTATCTTTTGGATTCAGGAAAGTCGTTTATCAGGTCGTTAATAAGCTGCTCTTGATTTTTTAGTTGCATTGGCATTTCTGTCAACAAATTTTTGACTTCGTATCTCGACAGTTTCACGGGTAGCAATATACTTTGTATAATTTCTGCGTTTTGTTTTATTTTTCTGATTTCCGCTTTTCAGATAACGGCTCGTAACGATAAGCTGCGACATTTTACACCTTCCTTATGATAATAAGCACCACAAAGTTACATTTCACCAAATAATTTTGACATTTCACAGCACGATGTATTCTTATATGATATAATATTATTAGTTATAACATATCACTGAAAGTCCATTTTGTTTCTTGGGTGCTTAGTCTTTAAGATCTCCTTTTGCTTTGATGATGTGACGTGCGTGTAGATCTGAGTCGTGGTTATCGAGCTGTGGCCCAACATTCTTTGTATGTAACGAATGTCCACGTCCTCTTCAAAAGCAGAGTCGCAAACGAGTGACGGAACATATGTGGCGTTATGTGCATTTCAACACCGCATTGATTGCAATATGAACTCAGCATATTTCATACCGATTGCTCTGTCATTCTTCTGCCGAGCTTATTGACGAAGAAGTACCCTGACACGGAGATATTATCTTCAAAAAAGAAGTCTGTACCTTTTAAGTATGCTGAGAACAGCCATATTTTCCACGGGTATAAGGCGTTCTTTTGAACCTTTGCCGTAAAACTTAACGGATCGTCCTAAAAGATCAACATTTTCCGGTTTAAGAGTACATATCTCAGCTATCCTTGCACCTGTAGCAAAAAGCAATTCAATTACAGCGGCATTTCTGACGGCACATTTCATTTGGTAGGCACTTTGGGCTGAACTTATCTGCTGATAAGAAAAGGAAATTATCTTAGCGATCACGTCGAGAGGTATCGTTTTTGGCAGCAGCACAGGTTCTCTGATCGAAGTTTCAAGCTTATCAAATGGATTAAAATCTATGTAGTCTTGCAGCAAAAGAAAGTGGATAAAAGCTTTTAGAGTAGCAAGCTTACGCTTTACGGTTTTCGGCTTGTACTTTTTATTCAGGCACTCTATGTAATCCCACAATGCTTGTTTGGAAAGCGCATCGGAAAACAATGTGTACTGTGAAAGGTCAATCTTGTACGCACGTACAGTTTTTTCGCGAAGCTTTTTATGGTAACGGCAGTAATCGAGAACTTGGTCTACAAAAGGTCTATATTCAAACATCAAAACAGCTCCTTAAAATTTTATAAGGCAAAGCAATTTGGTCAACATTCACAAAAAGCATAAAGGCTTACGAATAAAATTGCTTTTAAACCTACTTTATATTATATCAGAGTTGTTCGAGTTCGACAAATTCAGACGATTTGTGAACTTTTACAAAGTTTTCAAAACTTGATTGACTTTTTTAGGAAAGTGTGATATGGTATGATACAGGAAGATTGAATGAATGATAACTATAAATTATCGGAGAGGAAATGCCATTAATGAAATTTCAAGAAAATGTTCACAGAGAAATTATGGATAATCTTAATAAAAATAATGTCGTACTTATATGTGGTCCGTTAGGTTGCGGAAAAAGCGAACTAATAAAAAGATATTTTGATAATAATTGCTCCTCTTTATTTGAATTTAAAGAAATAGATAGAAATAGAAATGACGCACTTCCTTTAATTGCTGTCTCAAAGGCATTTCCTGATTATTTAAACAACGAAAGAGAAAATGTTGAATTTTTAGGCCTGTCTGGTGCAAAATCTCCGCTGAAATACCTGTTTAATAAACTTAGTAGGTCAATACGTTTGTCTAAAAATCTTAATAACTATTTCGATACTGAAATCAATATAATATTAGGATTGCAAAATAAAGTAAGTCGTCTGAAAAATTATTATATAATTTTTGACAATAGTGAATATGCCAATGACTTTTTGATTACTTTCATTCGAAAACTTACAGTTTGTGGAATTTTGAACGATTGTTTTAATAATAGATTAAAAATCATTTTTGTTGAAAACGTTATAAATGAAGAAATTAATGAAAATTTACATTCATTAATTGACCACCAGATAAATATATCTATATCTCATGAAGATTATACTGAATATATATATTCAATAGTTGATAGTGATGAGATTTCAGAAGAAACAATATCAGTATTGGAAGCGCTGAGTGCTAAAGATTTCGGTATTACGAATACGTTACTTGAATACTGGAAAAAAAACATGAACTCATATTGGATGACTTAAGTATTCGAACTGTAACTGTAACTAATCTTGTTGATATTTTTGATAAAGTTATAATATCGCACATGAATAAACATACTATTGAAATTGATTGTTTAAAGGTTGCAACAATATTAGGTAATATTATTTCGTCTTGTGATTTAGTTGAATTAACAGCTAAAGACAAGGATTTTATTAACACAACAATTCAATTTGGTAAGGAAAGTGGACTTCTAAAAAAAAGATAGTAACAGCACAACAACAACATCATTTCTCCATCCAGTAATAAGAGATATTTTATATAAAAAGTTAAATGACAAAAAGCAACATCATCAGCAATATAACAAATTATTAATGCAGCGTTATCCGACCAAACATCTTCTTATAGCCGACAACCTATACAATGGTGGTATACAACCAGAGCAGATGAGAGATCAGTTTTTGATACAACTCACGGTTTATGCTAAAAACAAATGCTTACAGGATTTTGATTCACATAAGTATATACAAAAATTTTTTTGATGAAATAAGCATCACTCATTTTGTAAATGATTACAAATCAGCCTTGATTTGCTACAGTCAAGGTCATTATTGTGAGAGTGAAAATATACTTAATAATATAAACGCCATTGACATTCCTAGCATTGTCACCTCAAGCCTAATAGATTACATAAAAGCACGGATAAAAACAATACTTGGCGATGATATAACAGATTTCGTTAAGACAAAAGATTTGTTAATTAATTGTGCTAGTGTTTTTTTAAAAAATCAAATTTATGAGCTATATTTTGATAGCCTAACAGTTCTTATAAATATATATGCTTATAAGCTTTCCGATTTATCATCTGCAAGAGAGATAGAGAGGGAGTATGTTACTGTTTATCAGCAACTAAACAATGATGTTGCAAAAGAGTTTTCTGATGAGTATAGTGAATTTCAAAGAAGGACCGCATCTTTGCTTGATGCAGATGGTGCTTACAATAGGATGCTTAATCTGTTTAAAAAGTGTAATCTTAAAGATTTCCTACCCAAATATAAAGCTTATAATGATATGATTGGTTATAGTCTGTATGCGGGTGAGTTTTTAAAAGCTAAAGAATACTCAGATATAATTAAATACTATATTACCCAAAATTCATTTTATGATTTTCCTGAGACATATAAAGTTGTAAATAACATGTTGCTTTCGGAATTGTTTAATAGTAATATGGATGCAGAAAAAATAAAATCAACAATAAAAAACGGAATCAAAGCATTAAGAAAATATGAAAATCAATCAGGTGTATCTAAAGTTATTAAAATGAATCTTGCCTGCCTATACATACTTAATAATAACATTATTGAAGCGGAGAAATCGCTGCTTCTGTTATATTCATCAATGCAGAGATATACTAATAATCTATATACTACTTGTGTTCAAACAAATCTGACAGCAGTATATTTATTGAAAGGCGATTATATCAAGGCGCAGGAGTTTAATATTAATGTAAAGAATAATTTGTATAAATGGGACGATAATTATAGAAACTATTACATATGGCAAAATGAATATATGAGATCTTTGATTGAGAATAAAACCAAAGTAACCCCTTTGGATTTATTCGCTTTAGACAAGACACATACAACCTCTGCAAAAACATATGAGTTTGTAGGTCGTGGAGTAATGTTTTCCGAATTATTATTTTATACATTGTAATTATACTTAGTAATTAAAGCGGAATTAAATATAACATTAAACAATGCGCTTTGATTTAGTCCATTTTTTGTAAACAAGTACGTCAGTTCACTATCTTTTGTGAAGTACGGCATTGTTGCAAAATCATAAAAATAGAAGTTCCCATCTGGAGTTATGCGACAGTCTATGCGACCATAGTTTTCCATACCAATAAGTTCAAAAACTTTTTTTTTTGCATTTGTCTTTATTTCTTCTATTATGTTTTCTGAAAAGCACTCAGATAGCAGAAAATCTTTATAGGAATAATGATATGACAGATCCTGTGTAATAATTTTGTCATTCAAAAGTTTGACATTATCGATACAAATTCCAATCGGATCAAAAGCAGTAATATCATCCAAAACAAATATAGGGACTTTACATTCATAGCCTCTAATGAATTGTTGAATTACTAATGGGACATTAAGCTCTGTATACTTATTTTTGACAATCTGGTCAAAATAATCATTTGATGTATTAGTAATACAATCAGATTTGATTCCCCGGCTAGCAGATTCATATAATGGCTTTATTATAACCTCCACATTTTTAGGAGGCTTACAATCTAATTGCCACTTACCATTATACGCCCATGATTTTAAACCGTGTAGATTATTTTGCAGCAATAATTCTGATACATGTTTCTTATTCCGTGCCAAAGAGCAGGCATATCCACAACTCCCAGTATATTTAAAGTTGTAGTAATCGCAATATGTAGGTATAAGAGATTTTTTTGATATTCCTTTGCCATTTCTTGATAAATTAAAAACTAAGTCGTCGTCTTGAATTAAGAGTCTTTTTGCCTCAACGTCTTGTATAAATTTATGTTCATCATAATATGTTATAAAGTCATATCCTGCTTTTCTTAAAGAGTTTTTTATTTCATTTATTTCTTGTTCGTTGAAAAACTCTATTCTTAATTGTTCTTTCGGACACACATAATGCTTGGTTTCACCATAAACATTTGCAACAATAATTATCCTATTAAGATTTGCTTTCGTAGAAAATTTATTCAATATTTTTTTCATAATCAACCTCCGATAATTTATAGTTATCATACGTTAACATCAATCTTAAAGGAGTTATATCCCATGATGAAATCTTTACATAAGTTATTTTTCACATTTATATCAACCATATGGATAATAATCATATATGGAATAGATCATAAATGGAACTTTCTGAACCAATCAGTTTTTCTTACCGATATTTGCTTAGTTGCTGTTCCATTCATTTTGATTGTTATTTGGATTACTATCACAAAAACTTGCTGTTCTAGTGATAATGTATCCAATTGTGAAAATATTGATGAAGTAAATAATGACTTTCTTGCAAATTATCTTGGATATTTTTTATTGGCATTGGACTTGATAATTGTCGAACATTAATTTGTATATACATAATCGTATTTATATTTACATTCGCATCACAGACACAGTTTTTTAATCCAATGCTTTTACTAATTGGATACAAATACTATTACATTACAACCGATAAGGGAACAAAAATAATGATTATTTCGAGAAAAACATATCGAAACGCTAAAGAATTGCATAGTGAAAATCTTAAGCGACTTAGTGATACTGCTTTTATAGAATTCGGAGGAACAAAATGACGTGTTTAATCGTTAAAGTAAAGGACAGAAAAAGAACAGCGACCTACAAAAAAATGATTAGTGGAAAAGATATATACTCATTTCCATCTAATTTAGATGACGCAATTGAATATTCGCCATCGACATTACATGAAGAAAATGAATGGTATATGATTACTTCATTTTCAAAAACTAAATTTAGTATTGAACTTCTAAAAGAAGACTTCTCATCAGTTAATTATGAAAAGCTCAGCAAATCTGAAGTTGATTCTATTGATTATCTTTGCTCAATACAAGATGACATTTTCTATTTTCAAAATATAAGCAAAGCAAACTTAAAACCTCGTAGATTTATACATATAGGAGATGATTTTACTTATGAAGAAAACAGTAAAAGCATTAATATTAATGTGACTCCAGACGCAATATATCAGAAAAATAATGACACACTTTATTTTCAAAGCCTATCAAAATTAAAGAAAATATTTAAAGGTATAGAGGAACTATATCGTGAAGCAACGGATGAAGAAACAACTGAATTCCTCAATTCGTCATTTATTAATCTGACGAGTGGATACTCAACTTTAGAAGTTAAAACCGCAAATAGAAAACGTATTACAATGGCATTAGAGACACTTAAGAAATTTAATCCGAAAGAAAAGAAACAAATCGTTAAGTACATTTCTAAATACTGCAAGAATCTTAAAACAAATGAGGATAAAAACACATTTGACATAGGTTCGGAAAAAGAATTAAAAGAATTAATATACGGAATTGAACAACGATACTATACTACAGGACTTCGTCAGTACACATAGCCCTAAGCTTCACCATTGTTTCATCATCAATATCATTGATCGCCGCAAGCATATGTGATACTGCACCAAGTTCGACAGCAACCTTAAATAAGGCACGGGACAGTCTCTGCTCCGTGCCTTTTACTATGCCCTCAGTTATTGCAGTGATCTGCGGAGCGGCATATTCCGCTGCCACGCTGTCCTTGTTAAGCAGATGCCCACAGTAAAAACGTATCGCCTTCTCTATAAACTCCGTCTTTGACTTGCAGTTGTCAGCCTCATAAAGCATATCAATTTTCTGCATCGTCTCTGGGAAAACATAGAGTGGAAATTTCACCTTGACATCATCACAAATGCCTGAACGTTCGCTTTTTTTTCTGCTGATCTTCTGTTCTTTGACTCCATAAAAAACTCAACCCTCGCTTTCTGACTCCATTTTTCAGATCTCTCAAAACTCCCGCAAACACGGCGAGCTTTGCTCGTCCGTTGTGAGCATTTTGGCGGCTTTGACGCCAAAATTTTAACCTGCAATATATTAAATGCCCCTCAAACCCACCCGAAATCATCTGATTTCTTCCAATCTAATTTCTGCGACAAACGTCCCACATTCGCCCCGACTGCCTTTAGGGTAAAGTTACCACACCCATGCTCTGAAAACGCCACACAGGGCGACACAGTGCGAACCGTGGCGAATTACTGCTCGGACTGCTTTTCCGTTTCGACGGGAGCAGTGATCTTCTGCTTTCTCGCAGGCTTTCTGTCCGACATCATATCAATAAAATCTCTCACATTCTGCGGAACGACCTTGCCGTAAAGCTGATCTGCATATTTTTCAAGCTCCACCGCAAGAGTTGTGTTTTTCTGCTCAAGATACATCTCTATCGCAGAGAGCTTTTTCTCGTTTACACTTACAGTAACTGATTTTTTCAACCTATCACACTCCAATAAAATTAATTTTCTAATGAGCTGTCCTCATTCAAACTTTCAATAGCGTCAGTCACCTCCTGTGGATAATCAATCCCTTCATAGGTACACCAACTTGTCCATCTGCCATTTGAAACAGGCTCTTTTGTGACATAACCAACGCTTTCAGAACTGTAAACAACTTCTCCGTTTCCAACATAAATTCCGTGCTGACTCCCGTCAAACAGCCCTATCCCGACAACTTCAGGCATAGTATCTATACCGCCTTGTTCGGTATAAACCAATGTGCTGTAAGCAGAATCAAACTTTTTATCGGTCGGGCTGTAGTTCAGATACCCCAGCACAAGCCCTGCGTTGTCAGCATATCTGATGCGGTCTATTTCGTCTCTTTCACCGGCAGCACCGCCTTTGTATCCCCACCCTGAGATAAAAGCATTCTCCGCCCAAGCCGCAAGGTCTGAACAGTTTTTACTGCCTGCGTCATTGAACATATATGAATTTAAGGTGCTATTCATAACAAATGTGTATGTGCGAACAAATTCGTCATAGTCTATCTCCAAGCCGTAAGTCGAGTTTATCGCCGCAATTAAATCACTGTCATTTGGAGCAACAGCGAACAAATTTGCGTATGACTCAGCATTAAAATTCTGAACATCTTCAAAGTAAGACATATATATCAGCTGAGCCTTTATGGTCTGAACCTTGACACCCTTTTCGTCCATAGCGTTTGCAATGTCATTACCTGCTGATCGGATATCATCGAGCCTTTGCCTGCTTTCACTGTCAAGAGAGCTGTAAAAATCATCGGCATTAATGTGAAGTTCAGGCACTTGAGCTTCCTCGCCGACCTCCCCAAGAGAAGAAAGCATCACCGCAGGAGCACACAGCAAAAAGGAGCAGACCCACCGCAGCACTAAGCACCACAGTCACAAGCTTGCCTCGCTTTTTTTTTTCATCACCAAGAATATATACGGCTGCCTTTTTAAGAGCCGCCGCAACTGTCGCCGACATTACATCACCTCACGAATTTCAAATTCAGTAAACGCACCCTGCGTTTTCATTTCTATTCCGTGCATATATTCAAGTGCACCACGCTCCGTTGCAAACAAAATAGGCTCGCCGTTATGACGAACCCAATCCTCAAATATATTTCTGCTGTTCTCAGCATAACGTGTTTTCCATATGCCGTATTTTTTATTCTGCATTTTTATCGACCTCCTATTGTAGTCAAACTCAAATTTTACACCTGTTGCGAACAGTTTTATCTACCGCCAGCCGAACCAAACAGCGCCGCCTTGTAAGCAGGAGCAATGACCTGCAGCAGATACCTCTCGTTTCCGCACCGATACAGACAAGTACCTCTTTCGGGATACTTTATCAAGCCATATTCCGATTCTTCTAACTGCAAGGTATCAATAAAAGCAGTGGGCGAAATGTTACCCGGATTGAACAGAAAATGATGTGACGGAATGGAGAACAGCGGCTTGGTGAACTCCTTTATCTCAGGCAGCAGAAAGTCCTCGATATTCTGACTTGCCAGAATAAACGAGGACTCTTTCTTACGCACACGTTTCATACCGTTACGAATATATTCTATCGCCGTCATATTAGTGAGGAATAAATACAGCTCATCAACTGCCGCAACAGTATTTCCCTTGCCTAAAAGCTGATCAGACATATATGACAAGATGTTGAACAGCAGAGTATCTTTCAGCCGTTTGTTTGTATCCATAAGACCTTTTACTCCGAAACAGATAAACTCGCCGTTCTTGATGTTGGTGCATCCGTTGAAGTACTTCGACTCTGCTCCTTTGCACATACTGTGCAGTCCAAGACAGATGTTCTGTAACATTTCTTCGGTATAGAGATGTTTCTTCCCGTGATCGAATGCCATAAATTCCTTTTCTATGAGTTCGTATAGATCGCTCATAATCGGATAATCCTCGTTTTTCTGCGTACTGAAATCCGTAAAATCATCTATGCCGAATCTTGCGTACAGCTTCATCAGCATAATTTCGATCGTATCTATCTCTGCGTCTGTGAAGTCCTTGTACGCTCTGAAAAAATCCTTGAGATAGCTGATGTGCTGACTGAGCCTTGTGACCTTTCGGAAGGGTTCCGGACTGTCATCTGTGGACCTTTCTCCGTCTGACCACGCTTTCGGTTCAAGAGGATTTATCATAAATTCTCCCGACATCATATCGATATACGTTCCGCCAAGGTTTGAACATAAGTCTTCGTATTCATGTTCAGGGTCTAAGATCAGAACACTTTTCCCTGCCTCACGGTAATTGCAAAGAAGCAGTTTCATAAGATACGACTTGCCCTGACCGCTGTTGCCGAGGATAAGGATATTACTGTTTGTCTTATCCTCTGTACGCTTATCAAAGTCAACAAGAATATTCGTGCCGTACTTATCTCTTCCAACATAAAAGCCGCTCTCATCGGTCTTGCCAGAGTAATTTAGAGGATAAAGATTCGCCACAGAGCTTGCAGGCAGGACACGTTCAAACTGACTTGCAAATACATTATTGCCTGTTGGAAGAACAGCAAGAAAGCCCTCTTTTTGACGTAAAAGCAAACGGTCAACGCTGATTTTTGAACGTGTAAGCTCCATAGTTATATCCGCCTGCAATTCCTTTAATTTTTTCTTCACTTACCGCTTTCAGCTCAATAAACACAGCGGTGTGCAGGAGAGGTTCTTTGTTCCTTCTCAGTTCTGACAGCAACTCTACAACATCATTTATGTTATCCTGAGCCTTGATGCTTTCATTGACATCATTGGTGGTGGTCATCATGTGGTTCTTACGCATTGCCGACTGAACAATTTTTCGCTGTTCCATGCTTGTGACAAGGCGGTTATATATTCTTAGCGTTACGCCGTTTCTGTCCGCAAGATGAGCGAGGATAGCAGTTTCTTCTGTGCTCGGCGGATACTCCGTCACCGCCCAGCAGGATTTGTAAAAGTTTCCGCAGATATAGTGGTCGGTGTAAAAGCGGATCACGCCCGGCATGGTGCAGTCGAAAAAGTCCTTTGCTTCCACTATCTCAAGCTGCTCATCAGACAGTTCTTTTTCTTCTGCTTTTTAGTTCTCATTTGTTTTCGCCTCCAAATCAAATTCGATTTCTCCCTCGATATCGGGTATCTCATCGCCTGAAATGCTTGTTCCGAAATACAGAGCAAGCATACGCTTGATATCAGATTTGCTCATCCGCCGAGCTGCAAATCCGTGTTCGGAAATCGCTTTATCCACTCGGTTGATGGTGTTAAAGATCTGTTCGTCCTTTTCACGTTTGAACCTTAAAGCGAACACAAACTGTCTTGCAGAGGACATTTCAAGCTGGATCTCGTCAAGGAAATCATAGTCCGCCTGCAAGAGTTTCCGCACCGCCTCGTTCTGCTCCGTCTGCAAACGCTTTTTCACATACATTTTGTTTGAGTCAAAACACTCGCAGGAGTCAAGAGCAAGTATCTCGAGATCAGGTATAGTGCTTAACAGCATCATAAGATGATGTATCTTCACGTCGATGTTAGCCGCAGACAGCACGGAAATATTGGTCGGCTCTACGCTGAAAAATGCTATCTCAGCCTTATCGGTCTTTACACCGAAACGAGTAAAGCGTTCAAGACCTATCAAGCCCTGAACGCTGTTTTTGTTCTTTGTCATTTAAAATTTCCTCCATAAATACAATTGCTGCGAAGTCAGAAAAAACTTCACAGCGTTAAAAAGATAGTCCATTATCGACATTTCATCTGCTCTTACAGTCACAAAAGCATAGCAGGCTGTAACTGCAAAGGGGATAATGTTCCAAAGATTCACAAGCACTATCACAGACAGAATAATTCCGCTGCATATGATGATAAAATCACGCACGTTCCAGAACCACAGCTTTACGCTTGCTCTCAGGTTTTCGGGGTAGATGTAGGTTTTCATTTTTATCAAACCTCCTTTCAGAGTATAAAAAAAAATACAGCCAAGTTTTTAGGCTTGACTGTATTTACAATAATTACTCGTGAGGATAGATTTCTACATTTAAAAATTTATCCAAAGGAAGTATAGTTGATATATCACTAATGTCTCCTATATTCATTTCAAAGTTATCTGATTTTTTATTATTAACCATAGTAAATCGATATTCTTGTTGGTATGCGTATTTTTTCCTTTTATGAAATACTGAATTTCGTATGCCTTTTAATAAGCTACATATAAATGGGGTTACATCGTTTATTGAATCATCGTAATAATTCACAAAGTCACCTATAATATCAATATTCATTTCTAAAGCTTTATTTTTTATTCGATTAAAAAACTCTTGTTGATCCTTAATAATTAACGCTGTATCATAAATTTCTAACCATTTTTTCTTTTGATCTTCATTAAAACAAAATGATTTATGAATTTGCGGATTGATCCCAAACATACAAAATACAAAATCATCTTCATTTGGAGTTGAAAAAACTTGATTATTACATGGTTCAATTATACTCTTTTCCGGGATAATCAATTGAGCGTTATTAACATAAATTTTTCCCTCAAAAGGATCTCCGATTTCTTCATCTCCACTAGTTTGATATCGATCTCTATATACCTTTAAGCTATTCATATAAAATGAACCTTTTTGTATTTTTTCAATTATATCTGCGGTCTGAAATTTAAACAATGGAAATCCACTAATCTGTCCTTGATAAATTATTGTTTTATCCATAATCTTTCACCTCACTACAATATCATTATATCATAAATCCACATTTCTGTCAATTTGCAGTTCTGAATGCAAGATTATGTTTTTGCCTTAATCAAGCCAACAGCCTTAGCCCCCATAGAAACAGTATGACTAACACTCATCATATTGACTCTCACACTGGTATCAAGCCCGTACATCTGAGCTATCCTCGGCACTTCGTTAGCCGACAGGCATATCCCCACAGCAAGCAATGGGTGCTGAGTGTACGTCAGAAGTCCGATATACAATATCGTTGTCTGCAAAAAAGCCGTCAGGCAGGTTGCTATGACCTGCTTGCACCAGCTGTAAAATCCGTCGGTGTACCCTCTGGGAACTCCGAACAGATACAGACTTCCCACAGCTATCTGACAGAGCATTATTCCGCCTCGCTTGATGTTTGCAAACACAACTTTTACCGTGCAGTAGCCGAACAGAATTATGAAAAACAGGCTGAACAGCGATACATCAGAGGCAAGAGCGACTATGACCGAAAGTCCCGTGCCTGCAACAGTTGATGAAGTTGCCCCTATGAAACCGCCTAACAGCTCGTAAGAGAAAGTCCCTTGAAGAGCAACGCAAAGCGAGTACAGACGCTTAGGAACAACTGTCACCAGACTCGCCGCCATAAACCCTTTCAGAACGTTTATGCAGGTGTTTTTGATGTTTGCCTGCCCAGATTCGTATGCAATTGCCGTATCGAACACCGCAACTATCATTCCGCAGACAAATAACATCCATGCAAGACTGTGAAACAATGCAATGAACGACTGCACCCATGACAACGAAAATATATCGCTTGTGCTTTCGTTTATGAATTCAAAAAGGTCGGCTACCGCTCCGTAAATGAGATTGAACAACCAATTGAACATGATGTCCCATATCTCGTCGGTAATTGCGTCCACAGCTGACCCTACCGTGCTATCCCAAAGCGACGATATTCCGTCGCCTGTCCAGTCTATGGCGTCACTTATCCAATCAAACAACGCTGCCACCTCGTTTCTTGGAACGATTTGTTTTAGTTATCTCACCCTTTATTCGATACAGCGAACTTCTCCGACCGCCTTGTGGATGATAACGTGGAAACCGCTCTAATAAATCACGCTTTTCTAATTCGTTAAATGCCCGAAACACCGTGCAAGTTGACAGGCTTAGATCCTCTGCAATTCGACCCACTGAGGGGTAGCATTCTCCGTTTTTGTCTGCCCGTCCGCACAGATAGCAGTACACCGATACTGCCTTATGAGACAAGCCTAAATCGTAAATTCTTCTCGGTAATATCAATATGCATCAACTCCTGTTCGTTTTTACATTAGTTTTCTTTTTTGGCGGTTCATCTTCAAAGTCTTCATCTTCTTCGACAATTTCAAATTCCGTTGGAGAAATCACTTTTTTCTTCTGCGGATATTTGATTTCAATATCACGAATAAGCTCGTCACGCTCTTTGTATGAAACGGCACGGGCGGTCTTATCGGGAAGTTTGTATTCTTCTTCAAACTTGATACCCCATTTGAAGAACAGTTTTAACTTGCTTATCATCGGGTGTGTTCCTGTTTTCATAACGATAAACTGTCCTTTCGGCATGGACTTTAATTCGTCCACAGTCATAAGCGGTCTGCCTATCATCTGCAAGGATTGAGATTTATCTCTGCCTTGCGAAACCGACCCGCTTAACACGGTCTGTTCGCCGAGGGATTTTGAAAGGATCTCCGCCGACTGTGAATTTGGTGCAAACCCTCCGAAAACCGTGAGCTGAGTATTGTCCGTTATGATTTCCATGCCCTGTTTGCCGTAGTTCTGTTCAAGCTGTGCAAAGGACTGGATTATCGCAACTATGGATATTTTTCTTGAACGACCTGCCGAGAACATCGCCTCTGCTCCGTCGATTTTCGGAAACGTGCCGAACTCGTCCATGTAGAACATTACACGGTTCGGAAGTGCTCCGCCATGCTCATCGGCTATGACCAGAATCTCACGGTATAACTGCTGAATCAGCAGACTTACCATGAAATATTTGCTTGTATCTTCTTCGGGCAGAACTATAAAAATCGCAGACTTCTCATTGCAGAATTTCTCTGCGTCCACAGCAGTTCGAAACAGAGCATTTGCTCCATTTCTGTGTCGAGAAAGCTGTTTAATCGGGACAACGCTGTACTCATTACCGACAGCATGGACTGATCCGACGAATTCAATGCCGCTCCTGCAAGCCACTTAGCTTTATGCTCCGATGGGAGCTTTCCATAAGCTTTGTAAAATACATTTTAGGCTTGGCTTTCGGCGCAGGCTGATACTTTGCCAAAAGGTCTTGGATCAGCTTGAAAACCGAAACAATATGCCTTTCGTTTTTGTCGCCAAACTCCGCTAAAAGCAGGATAACCGAGGCAAGCAAGCCCTCCGCTGCGTCATAGAAAAATGCGTTCTGACCATAGTTTGAGCTGTCACCTCCGCCGATATTTATAATAGTTTTTGCTGCGATTTTTGCGTACTTTTCAGCCTTTGCCTTTGCTGAAAGGTCGGTTTTATCAGACAGATAAATATCCATATACTTGTTGACAAGATGCAGAATATTGTTCTCGTCTGAGCGTGTGGGATTACGCAGATCAAGAACGGAAACATTGTAGCCGTAATACTTTTTGGCGATAGTTCCGTAATTTCTCGCCACATCTCCCTTTGTGTCTGTACTGACAAACGACATTCCCGAAGCACAGGCAAGCTCTATATTCGGATACAAAAAGTGCGGTCGGTCTTGCCGACTCCTGCGGCGCCGATCATAAGAGTATGCACATCACCGTCATCCACAAGAGCAACAGTCTTTTTGCCGTGCGTTCGGCAGGCTACAACAGTTCCTTGAACAGTCGGCAGATTTTCACCTTTACGCCATTTCTCAGGCTCAAATGGCAAAGGGATAAAAGTCTGCTTTATCTCCGATTTAGTCGCCCACCTCGCAGTTCCATGCTGTCCGTTTCCGACTTTTTAGCTTTTATCCCGTTAAGAGATCTATTGTCAAGCAAATTTACGATCACCAAAAATGCAATGAAAGCTACCACAAGCAAACCTATTAAAATAATTTGTTTATCACTCAAAATTTCATCTCCTATCCATAGAAATATGCTTTCTTCTGTATTTAAAAGAATAGTTAGTTTGTTATCTTCAAGGTATTGCACCGTGAGGCAGACGGTATCGCATCAACCAAATTCCATACAAGGTTCAGGTTTGCAAACGATGTCCTCAGATTCGATATGTTCTGCCACGGGTTCAGACAAAGTTTCTTCAACAGATAACCTGACAGCACTATCCGCAAGCTGATACAGCAGTTTCGCAGTATTTATACACTGCTCACGGGTACGAGCTGTTTGCCTTAGATTTTTCATTACTGCCGTAACACATTCCTGCAAATTTCTTTGCTTAGCGGCTGCTTTGCCTTTATCTGTGTACGGCTTGTACTCTGCTTTCAGCTTGGCTCTAAGCTTTGCAAACATATCCTTTTCACAGCTTTTATCAATAAAAAACGCCGAGCCTGCAAGTGCATACTCAGCGAGATACTTGTATTGTCCGTTTTTGAATGTTGCATAGATTTGCGAGGTCAGCTTATCGGGACGGCATTTTAAATACCCCAGTTCGCTTACTTCTTTCAGATATTCGTCTTTCCTTTTATGCGGAACAGCAGGCAATGGCTCAACACCATTCTGAGATTTCAGACATTCGTTCCAGTCCTTAAACTCAGGTGCAAGACGTTTAACGTTTGGGTATCCGTTCTCATGAAGAATATCTCTAAGCCTGTCCACCGCCTCGATTCCTCCCTCATCGTTATCTACACAAAGCACAATTTCACGGAGGTTAGAATGATTCTTTAAAGCCGTTAAAACGGCATTTTCATAGACTCCGTTCATTGCAATGTAGCTGTGCTGCTGCCAATCATTCGGATAAAGCGTAAGAAAACTCATCATATCTATGGGAGCCTCAAACACATAGAGTCTTTTTGCTTTCACCGAAATGTGCAAAGCTGTATCTTGTGTCAGAACCTTGACAAGTGATCCTGAAACTATTGCCGTAAGAATTTGTTGAACGCTTGCTTGCCTGCCTTGGAACGCCGTTCTCATCAATTCCTACAAACACGGCATTGTGATGTTCTTTATCCTCGTAAAGTGTGTGTTGCTTTGCGAAATGAGTTATGACCTCGGGAGCGATAAACCGCTGTTTTATGAGGTAAGCATAAACTCTGTGCATATCGCTGTTCGGTTCAGGAAGTTTAAATTCTCTTGGCTTTGGTTCTTGAGTATCCGCTTTCGGTGGGATGTTAGACAGCGGAGTAACCGTCTGCCCTAACAGTTCCTGCACCGCCGTCTGAAAGTCCATGTCATAGAATTCCTGCATAAACATTATTGCTCCGCCGCCAACCTGATTTTTATGGTCGAACCATTTTGACCCACGGATAGTTATACTGTCGTGCCTGCCTGAGCCGTCGTAATATATGAGCTTATGCTCTCTGCCAACACGCTCAAGCTTTTCGCCTCGCACACGCAGGTATTCTGCCAGATTTACGCTGTTGGCAAGCTGTTTTTGTTCGTCTGTGAATGGGATATATGGCACTTTATCACCGCCTTAATACTTCACATTCTCCGCAAACTTAGCCATCAGCTGTGAAAAACTCTGCCTTTCCATCATATCTGAACTGAGAAATGCACCCGACACAACGGTAAGCTTGTTCTCGTTCAGCACAGCGTAGGTTTCCGTGTATCCGAACTGCGTCGCCATACCATCGGATTTCTGAACAGAGCCGTACTGCTGATACTTACCCTTTGAAACAACACTGCTTGTCATTCGGTAACTCGAAACAAAGTCATCTTCGGTGATACCGCTCATCTGTGCGGAGGTCTGTCCGAAGTAATAATCTCCGAAGTTTTCAAGGATATATTCCATATCGTGATCAAGATCACTCTGACTTAGATCAATACACAGAACATCGATCATACCGCCGCCGTTTGAGCCTTTCAAAGTAATTTTATTCACACCGTTTGAGTTATCAATTTCGTTCTCAAAGGAACTGCCTTTCATTGCTTCTGTTACCAATGCGCTTGTATCTGCAAAGCATATATTTGAATCGAAAAATTCGGCAATAAAGGTGTCCGTCTTTATCTTTTCATCCTCTAAACTGCTTTCAGCCTCCGAAGAGGCAGCCGAGTCGTGTATGGACTCGGCTGTGGTAGTAGCTGTTGTTTTCGTAACAGCATTTTGAATCGGCGGACTAATCTTTCCGCAAGCGGTCATTGCCAATACTATGGCAGACGAAAGTACAACCCAATATATTTTTGTTTTCATACGTAAATCCTCCTTTTTACACAATCGACCAGATATACAGCGGAGCAGGTTAGGATGAAGATCAGACAGCCGAAAATGATAGCGATCGGCGTCCATTCAAGCTGACCGTGTTTGCGATAATCGAGGTATGCGAGACCTATCTTAACAAACAGCAAAACCGCAAGAATTACGTCAATTACGGGGAACACAACGTTGTTTACAACCGACACCACCTGCGACCTTGCGGTAGTCCATGTGCTTTGGACTGCTCCCGCAACATCGCCGGAAGCGTAAGCTGTAGTCGACATCATTGTTGCAAAGCAGAGTGTGCTTGCAATCGCTGCAATAACTTTCTTTTTCAACTTCATTCCACATCACTCTCCTCGATAATTTTTCCTACCAGAATAGTACGGCTGTTACCCTCCGCACTTGTACAAGTGGATAACATAAGCAAATGGTCACTTTCGGTTACTTCAATCTCCTTGTAAATACTTGCACAGTTTCTGAGCTGATTATCCCATTCATTAAAATTCGGAACAGCAAGATAAAGTCCGCTTGTATCGGAAGTTCTTGCAACCGCAAAGAAATCTATAAGCCTGACATCGTTCTCAGTGGTCAGCCAGCCGTAGCTGTGATTCATGAAATATTCCTCGTTTTCGTAATTCGGAATATCGGCAAACATCGTTCCGTTTCCCATATTGTGACCGTAGATTACGCTATTAAAGTCAGAAAAATCGCTTGAACAGCGATAGTCCATAAACAGTGATCCTGCATACAAATATGAACCGTCCGCCGCCCTGCGTGTGTAATAATCGTTATCTCCCGACTGCATGATCGGATAATCGATATTTGTATCGGGAACATACAGCCAACCCACAGAATCGTCATGCTCGTTGGAAAGCTGACGTACCTGTTCGGTCAGTTCTTCTTTGGTATCCTCGGGAACTCTGTCGGCGGAAGGCTTGCTTTTTTCAATATCGACCGCTTCGTCAAGCGTTTCTCTCGCTATCGGCGTGGGAGCATAGATCAGAATATCACGCCAATTGATTTTCTGAGCCACATCGTTTTTTACCAGAAGATAAATTCCACCTCCGAGGAGGGCGGCTGCGGTCACAGCCGCAGCAGTTCGAATAACTTTCTTATTCATGCCTTTTTCCTTTCTTTGTGATAATAAGGGCGGCAAGGATAACACTTGCAGCTCCGAGCATTGCAAATGCCGCAAAATTGCTGTGATTATCGCCTGTATACGGAGTGTTTGTAACAGGAGTAAGCTCGTCATACATAACGACCTCAGTCACAGAACCGTCCTCGTTGACAGTAAACCTGATCTCGTTTGCGATCTCGTAACCGTCGGGAGCGATGGTTTCACGGAGCGTGTACTCCTTGCCTGCGATAAGCTTGCCTTCGACAAGATGAGCCTCGTCCGCAGATACCCATTCCTCAACCACATTTCCGTCCTCGTCAATAATTTGGAGAGTTGCACCAGGCAGCTCCTTATCCGTAGTAATATCACGCTTTGAGATCTTCACCTTTGTTGTGTCGTCAACCATAACAATCAGCGGATTTCCGTCCTCTGAAATCGCCGTAGAATCAACGTTTCTGATTTTTATTGTACCGTCTGCAAAAACCTCGAATTCAATATCCGTAGCTATCACATATCCGTCCGGAGCCGCAATTTCCTTGAGCGTGTAATCTCCGGCTGGAAGCTCGGTTACAATATGATTTGTACCATCGGAAATCCATTCGTCAATGATTTCACCGTCAGCATTTTCAAGCTGCATATCTGCGCCGATTAATTCCTCGCCGTATACATCAACCTTAGACACTTCAACGGTAATAGGCTTGTTAACTGTACGAATTGTGATAGTTTCGCCGTCCTCGCAAACAGTTACGGGATAGCTTTCACCGCTGAGAATATATCCCGTCGGAGCTTCGATTTCTCTGACAATATACTCGCCGTATGGGATTTCGTCAAACTCAAAATATCCGTTTTCATCGGAAACAGCGGTCATATATGCGTTTTCAGAAGTGAATTCGGCAGTATCAACTGCAAACAGTCCGAACAGAGCATTTTCAAGAGGTTCATCGCTCTCATTTACCTTGATACCCTCGACTTTTCCGCGCTTTAATTCATTTACGAACTGACCGCAGTCAATAGAAACTGTAGTTACTTCCTGACCCATATACTTAAATGTCACAAGGTACTTTTCACCGTTGAGAACATAGTGTTCATCGGTGGCAATTTCCTGAACATAGTACTTACCGAATGGGATTTTCTCTGCGATTACAGCAGTCATATTCTCATCAAGACTGATTTCAGAAATGAGACCGTCCACAGGAATTACAGTACCGTCTGCCGCCTGTATATCCTCCGCCGCAAACAGTCCGAAACGAACAGAGAGATACTCATTATTGTTTCCGATTCCGAACAGCTCGTCGTTCTCCATAACCTTAGAAAGCGATATCCTCACGCTCTGATACTCATTTTCAAAAGCTGTATTCACAGTATCTCTCACCTCAAATTCCTGCCCTGCATATGTCAGCTCAACATCTTTAGGCTCATTGTTCAGCACATAACCGTCGGGAGCCTTTATCTCTCTGATCTCATACTTGCCGAGATAAAGCGGCTCAGTTTCAGCATAGCCGTTTTCGTCTGTCGTGATCTCTGAAACAACATCTCCTGCATAAGCTCTTGTTGTACCGTCGAGCGTAACAATATCCTCTACAGCGATCACCTGAAATACTGCGCCGCTGAGATCTCCGTCCGCAAACACGGGAGTGTAGGTCGTTGAATTGACAACTAGCTCGCCGTTTTCGTCTGTATAAGCAGAGCTTGCCATATTCACGCTTGTGAAAATATCGCCTGTTTTCTGAACGCTGATCCTGCCTTTCTGAGCGGTGTTTTGCTTTTCAACTTTGACAATAGTAAGCGAGTTTTCTTTCTCTGCATTTTCTAAGGAAACCGAAAATGCTACGGGAGTTTTATCAAGCGCATAGCCGTAAGGAGCCTGAACCTCAACAAGAGAATATTCGCCGTAGGGAAGAACTTCCGGTGTGATCAGATACCCCTCAGAATTGGTATAGAATGTGTCGATCGTGGTTGGCGTCGGGTAGCTGAAAGTCATAGAAATCTTCTGACCGTTTGAATCATAGATCTCAAAGCCAGCACCCTCGTAAGGAATTGTTTTTCCCGTTTCGGAATCCACCTTTACAATCTTGATATAGCTTTCAAACTTTTCATTGTTAATGATGTATCTGTAAGTCTGACCGTCAGCCGAAATGTTCACATCAAAATCCTCCATAAACTCAGTACCTTCCCAACCCTTGGTCTGATGAACCGTGTAAATTCCGTATGGCATATCCTTTGTCTGTGCAAATCCGTTTTCATCGCACGTCAGGTAATCACGTTCTGTTTCAACAGCATTTGCATAAGAACCTGAAGATTTCAGATACACTTCAAATTCAGCTCCCACTTCCGGAGTTTCTATCTGAGTAGAGCCGTTATCGGAATGCTTGATCATTGCGATATTTCCCTTGATAACGTCCTCAGTCACTGCCATAGAAAGTGGGTTATGCTCAATGAAATAATTCTCAGCTTCTGCACCAACTGAGTAAACTGTTTCATCAAGCAGATAGCCTTCGCTTGGTGAAATTTCCTGAACAGTGTAGTTTCCGCAGACATACTCTTTTGTCTTGAAATATCCGTTTTCATCGGTCACATACTGGTCAACCAATTCACCGTCAAGATACAGTCCGTAAACTGCTCCGACAAGGGTAGCATTGCCCTGTGCGGAGACCATTTCTGCGTCCTGCTTTGTTACCTCAACTGTAAACTTTTTGAGGATATTTTTGAATGTCTTAGTTGTGGTTGCGTCAGCAGTAAGAGTTGCTGTCTGATCAGCAGGAATCACATATTTTATCGGAACGTTTTTCTCGCTGATTGTGTAGGTTATTTTCTCGTTATTACTGTCGTAGACGGGAATATTTTCAAGCAGAGCGATACCGTTCTCACCTGTGGAAATGGTATAGGTTTTACCATTTCCTGTGACAGTGAATTCTCTGCCGCCGTTCTCTCCGTCCTCCGACTGCTTGTTGATCTTAATTGAACCCGTTTTAAGCTGATTGTTGAACTTCACATTCACAGTCAGATCAACATCTCCGCTTGTCAGCGTAACATTCTGAGCCTTAGGAACTTCGTATCTTGTATCTACATTGATCTCTGATACGGTGTAGGTGATCGCTTTGCCCGTGGACATATCATAAACCCTTAGATCGTCAAAGGCTGCAATTCCGTTTGCATTGGTTTTGGCAGTTTCAGAGAGCGATTTTCCATTGTATGAATAGGTGATTTTAAACTCCCTGCCGCTGATGATTCCGTCCTCTGCGGTTTTGTTAATTTTAATTGTTCCTGTTTTGAGATCCTCTGTCACCTTGTTTTTTCCTGCTTTGATTGTATAAACAGTAGGGTCAATAGAATAACCTGTAGGAGCTTTTAATTCCTTTGCGTAATAAGTGCTGTCGGGAAGTTGAATTTTACCTGTGCCGTCAGCGCCTATTGTAATTTCGCCAACCTTTTTTGGTACAGGACTTGTCACTGTAGATTCCGTATACCGCTGTGGAATTGTCAACACTTGATTTTCCTACAAGATCACCGTCCGTATTGTACTTATCGATCTCAAAGGTAACATCTGTCTTTGTAATTCTGAACGCCGACATATTCATAGCGGTAGCAGTCTTACCGTCAGTTTTGTTGTTGATAACAACGCCCTCCGAACCGCTGGATTCTATTCTCCAATGCTTTCCGCCTGCACCTTTTCCATCGCCGACTGTCTTTGAGTTTATGAGTTTTTCCGAAACACCAATAGATCTCAGATAGCTTATTACATCATTTCTTGAATCAAATTCGCCCATATATATCCAAGCGTGATCCTCACCACCCGGATTCTGAGCGACCACCACAGAACCTGCTGTAATAACCGAACCATCAGCACACTCCCAATACGGGCGGTCCGTTGTCTTGATGTTTTTCTTTTCGACTTCGACCTTTGAAGTCTTTCCGTCGTAAGTTATGGTGCAGTTATCATTGACTGTAAGCCAATGATCTGTGTCAACAGGCACAGGGTTGTTCCAACTGAACCCCGATGTTTTGTATCCAAGCTGCGTAAGAGTATAGTACACAAGACCCGAACAGTCAATGCCGAGATTATTTATCGTTTCAACAGAAAGCGGAGTGTACTGACCCTGAACATACGCATGCCAGTAGCCCTTGTTTCCATAGGTATACGGCGAGCCGAGCAAGGTTGCCGCCTTTGCGATCACCGTATCCGCTGACGGGAATGCTGCGTTTTCAGTCGATGAGCTTGCGGCATTTGCCGTAATAACTCCGCTCATAGATGAGCCGAGCATAGAAAAAGCGCAAAGTCCTGCCATAAGTCCTGCACTAAGTTTCTTTAATATTCTGTTTTTTATCATTTATCATTCTCCTTTCGCATTTTACAATGTCTGCTCAAATTCTGTTTCTTCCGGTTCGATTATTTCCGGCTTGGTTTCCCTCACTGCGATAAGCCCTATGCCCGGCAGATTTACTACCACATGACCAAACTGCTCCTTGTTCTTTTCGATCTGCTCATCGGTAAGTGAACAAGAGTCCCATTCGCCGTATTCGTTCAGACAGTTGCCCGAAATATAGAAAGTGCCATGAACAAGAGTGTTTCCTACTATCCTGTTAGGCTTTGAGCCGTTCAGCAGAAACTCATCATTACACCAGCAAAGTGCGTCATTTGTCTGCTCAAAATATATAGGTTCAATGCTTCCTCCCACTACTTCCTGCATTGCCTGGATATCGTCCTCGATATCTTTCACATACGGTTCTTTCAGAGGTTCAAATACAAGTATCCTCATTCTTTTGCCTCACTTTCACAATACTCTTTCAGCGGACAATCGCCGCAGTCATCAAACATTGCACAGGTACGCTGTATTTCTTCCTCTGAGATGCCGCAGTCATGGCACTTACTCTCATTCTCTGAAGGAAAAAGGGCGATCTCAAATCCTCCTCTCTCGACCCATATTTTCAGCTCCACCTCCGCTCCTTCTTCAAGGAACACACCTGGTACTTCTATGTCTCCCAACTCATTGATAAATCCTTTTGTACATATAACATTTTTCATAAATCAAACCTCCGTGATCGTTTAATTGTCAAAGAGCGAAAGCTGTTTGATAGCTTTCGCACGTTCGCTTGTGTCATAATTTGAGATAAGCAGTTCGCCGTACTGACAGCCTGCATCATAACGCTGTGCTAAATTGTTCAGCCTACTTATCTCTTCAATGTGAATGTTTGGTTTATGCCATATCTCACGGATCTCAGTGCAATCGTTATACGAAACCAAAAATCTGCCTTTGATGTCAAGCAGAGCGTCACGCAGTCTGATATGGTCTTTTGCAGTAAAACCTACGTCCTTGTAGTAATTTTCAGTCGCAAAATACGGCGGATCACAGTAAAAAAAGCTGACGGGTCTGTCATACTGCCTGATAAGCCTTTCAAAATCCTTGTTCTCAACAACTACTTTCTGTAATCTTCTTGCGGCAAAGGTCGATCATAGGGAAGTCCGACCACATCGAATGCGGCTGACTTCCAAAGCTGTCAAGACCGCTTGCATAGCTGTAACGTATAAGCTGATAAAACTTTGCCGCTCTGTCAACATCATAAAGTCGAGGCAGAATGCCACGCTTATGAAGTAGAGCTAAATACTCAAAATCCTCTCTTGAATCAAGCACATATCTCAGCTTGTATTTCAGCTTTGCAGGTTTATCACGAACGCAGCGGTACAGATTTGCAAGATTTGAATTGAAGTCATTGTACACCTCAAAATCTGCACCGGGCGGCTTGTGAAACAGCACCCAGCCTGCACCGCCGAACACCTCGATATATCTTTCATAGTAAGGCGGAAATCTTGCAAGAACCTCGTCACGAAGATTTTTCTTCCCACCTACCCAAGACATAAAACTGTTCATTAAGCTCCTTTCCTTGCCAAACAGCAGAAAAAGAAGTATGCAAACGAAAAAAAGTCGCTTTGCAAGCACCAGATTTATTTATCTGCTGTTGGCAAAACGACCTTAGTTTTTATTTAATTGTGTTTTCTTCAGCCCTTGATCATTGGATCGACGTAGCTGAATATAATGCGTTTCTGTTCAAGGTAGCCATCGGCTTTGTTTACCTCATTACACAGCTCCTTGTATTGCTTTTCCGAAAGCACAGGCTTTGTTACTCTCAGCATTGCAGGTATACACCCAAGCGTCAAACTGAAATCAGCTTTTGGTTTAATTCTTTTCTCCACGAACATATGCCTCCCTCAGCTCTTTATTCAGTCTTCCGACCTCCTGCTTTGCAGCATAGAGCATTGCACAGTCAGCACCGATGACAAGCCCTGCGATAGCTCCGATAAGCATTCCCATAAACAAATACGTCATTCACATCATCTCCATTTCCATATCCTCATCTTCTGTCTGTTCATCATCGATAGAAGTGATCTCAACATACTCGCCGATAACATTCAAGGCCTCATAGTAACTGCCCAAAGAAGTTATTCTGCTGCACATTTCCTTTGCCTCATCATACATTCCGTTCCTTTTCAGCGTTTTTGAGGCTATGCCCATAAGATTAAAGATATTTCCGTCCTGCCCTATCAGCGGACATTTTGGCTTTTTGGACATCACGACATCTCCTTTCCGTAATATTTTCTCAGCAGACCTATGATAAAAAGCTGACCCTTACCCGTAACGAACGTCTGCCGATAAGTCTTTTTCAGACCATTGACCTCGAATACCGACTCTTTGACCGCAAAATATCCTCGGTCGATAAACGCCTGATAGGGGAGATTATTCGCCATAAGCACTCTCATACTCTTAAGCCAGCCGTAGAGCTTGTTTCTTCCGACAGGGATATTTTCGGCTCTTGCCAATTTTGCCATAGCGTTCATGTCGATGAGATTATCGGTATTTGCAACCTGATTCGCAAACTCCACTAACGGTTGGTCGTGACGTATCCGCTCGTTCAGCTTGTTGATAGCCATCATCTGCAAACGGAACAGATTGCGGTACGGCTTGTCGAGAAACGGAAGATAGTTTTCTATGAACATTTCCTCGTTGCTGACGTAGCCGCCTGTTTGATTGATCTGAGGCAGAATTTTATCAAAAATCCACGACTCAAATTCCGCAGCTCTCGGCAGCTTGCTGTGTGCAACAAGTCTGTAAACATCTCCCTCAGGAATAAAAATCATCTTAATAGTTTTACTTGGAGACTGCGGATGAGGTAGGTCGTGTTTCACGCCCCACCTGCAATGCCGCTTTATTGCGTCTTTTGTATTGCTGTAGCCCAATGCAGAAGCCACGTCCTTGCCGCAGAACATAATTCTGCCGTTATCATCCTTTAAAATTCTGAGAGAACCAAATTCCTCATTTTTGAAAATCTTGATCATATTATTCATTTAATTTATCTCCTCATCAAATTTCAATAAATTTCTCGCAATTTCTTCAACAACGGGTACGCTTACGGCATTTCCGGCTTGTTTGTAGAGCTGTGCGTCGGACATCCCCGTTGCCGCAACTTTTTCGAATTGCTCTGTTGTAAAACCCTGCAGCCGCCATGCCTCAATTGGCATAAGGCGTCTTATCCGTCCATGGTGGACAATCCCGTGTCGATCGGTTACCGTAAGCGTAAACATCGGTTCGTTGGGATTTTTTATTCGTCTGCCGTTTTGACGGGTAGTTTCCTTAAACGGATTGATAATTGCTCTCGGTCCGTCCTCAATCAGAACTCCCGATCTTTCTCCTTTATGAGTTCCGTTTGTTACCCCCAAGTCCATTCTTGTATGCAGACATCGGGCGTTTTCCGTAATCTGCGGATTTTCGTTCAGATCACAAAAAACAGCGGAGTGTTCACCTTTGTGATGACTTACTCCGCTGTTCTGCCTTGCGGTTATACATCTTGCATTTTCTGTGAGATTAGGTGGAGGATTGCTGTCAATAAAGTACAGACCTGTTTTTCCGCCCATACCGCCCGAACCGCTGCACTGCGTCACCGCAAGTCCATCGGGATCATAAACTCTCGTGCCTTGACTTCCGCCTATGATTTGTTCAGTTTTCCGGCAATTCTGGCTGTCGCTTTTTCCGAAAGCCAGTATTTTTCCGGAACAGTCGATTCCAAGACATCCTGCAATGTAAACTCTTTTTCTGACTTGGGGAAGGTAATCGGCGCTGTTATACACACGCCATTCCACGCAATACCCCAGTTGAGAAAGCGTTTCAATGATTTTTGCAAAAGTTTTTCCCGAGTCAATCCCCATGAGACCGGGTACGTTTTCAAAGCAAAAATACTTAGGTCTTTTCGCTTCAAGCAGTCGGGCAAGCTCAAAGAACAGATCTCCTCGCTCGTCGGCAAAGCCTTTTCTTGCTCCGCAGACCGAGAACGGCTGGCAGGGGAAACCTCCAATAAGGAGATCAAAGTCTGCAAGTTTTCCGACGTCAATATCTCTGATATTTTCATAAAATTGTTCACCTCCGGTATCGTACAGTGCTTTGTAGGCTTTCTGCGCAAATCTGTCAATCTCGCACCACCCCACAATTTCAAATCCTCCGACTCTTTCCAGAGCAGATCGGAAGCCTCCGATGCCTGAAAATGCGTCGAATACTCGTATCATTCAAAGCGCCCCTTTCTGATTTTGACAATAAAAAAACCGCTAAATGATCTCTCATTTAACGGCAGTTCTGCGATATTTAATTGTATTATTCGGAGTCAGCTCCTATATGACTTTCGATCACAGCCATTATTTCATTCAATCGGCTTTCTCCGATACCCTTGATCTTGGATATATCTTCACGCAGCTTGTCGAAGTCGACTTCTGTGGCGTGTACGTCGTCTTTTCCTGTCTGATATATTTCTGAATGAAATTGTCCATTGTTTCACGGTCCATAGCTTTAATTTTTTTGTATAAGGCTCGGTCAAGGAGCGGCTTATTCGGCATATTCATTTTCCTTTCGCTCTTTTATTCGTATAATGGGCATTTGCTTTACCTTCTTGCCGATTTTAACACGCTGCAAAGCGAATACCATATCGTTTGTGCGTTCAAAGTAACCCATATCATGTTTCCAGCTTATACCGCACTTACAATGCTGTAATCCGATAAACTGCTGTTTCATTTTTCTGCCGCAGTTCGGGCAGATCTTACTTTTTTTACTCATGAACGTATTCCTCTCAGAATTTTATCTTGTACATTATATCACATAAACCGCCGTATTTCAAGTCCTACATGGACATATCCATTTCCGGTTCTTCCGATAATTCCTCGATTTCTGCGATTTCTTCATTTTCCGTATTTTCTTCTGTTTGTTCGTCTGACTGAGTTTGTTCATGCTTGATCGTATGAAATTTATCTTCATCGGGCAGAAGATTCAAAGTTCTGCCGTTATCCCACTTAACCATGACTGAGCCGATATCGTCGACTCCAATAATAGTTCCATTGGTGCCGCTTTCCACAGGACATAAGTCCTCCATGTGGTCAAGACAAATCCGAGTACCCTCGGGATACCTCTGTCTAAGCAACTCAACTTTCTTTTCATTGTATACCATGCGTACCTCACATTGTCATTCCAATATCGGGTTCATCGGTCAAATCTTCTGACTGAATGCTGTTTATTTCTTCCTCCGTCTGCAAGCTCCAGTTGTCATCTGAATTCCAGAAGCTGACATAAATATCGCCGTCGGGAGTTTTTATCGGCCGCTGTTCAAGAGACTCCCCAACGCCGTCTGAAAGTTGTCCCTCGCAGTACGAGCGGAATTCTTCAAGCTCTTCATCTGTAAGCTGACCGTAAATCTGAGCCGTAATAACGCCAACAAGCTCTCCGTCGCGCTCCTCGACAGACATAAACGCCGAGCGTACCTTTTGGTCGACTGAATTGCCCTTGCCATACCAGTTCATGAGACCCCGTTCTTTCTCCTCGGGCATTGTAAAATCCTCAATAAATCGGTTTATCTCCGATTTGTAAGCAGAAGCCTCATAGGACGAGATTTTTTCGTATTCCTCGTCATACCGGCATTCCGGTTCTCTGTTGATTTCAAGCGGACAGTAAAATTTTAATTCCTGTAAATGATTCTGCATATGATTTTCGTACAACAGTTTGGCGTTTGGAATATACTGGGCATATCTTGCATAGGGAGCACCCTCAGACTCTATTAACAAGCCGTCGCCCTGTTGCTTGTCGTAGATCAGCAGACAATGGTGTACGCCGTTGCCGTACCACATACTGTTAAGGTTTTCACTTATGAGATCGTTATTGCACATCGGAGTGTGTTTCAGCCTCTCAAATTCTTCGGTCGGAACAGGCACAGCTTTTTCCACCACGCAAGTATACGTTTTGAATTCCGATTCTTTGCGAAGCAGATTTGTGTTGATTATAAGTTTGTTGTTCATTGATTTCCTCCTTTGTTTTATTTTCCATTTTAATAGTATAGCTGCCACACGGGTATCACGTCCTTCCTTGAGAAATAAAAAAAGACCGTTTTGTCATTTATCACATTTCGTGATATTAGACAAAACAGTCTTGAAAAAGTTTGTGAAAGTTTTTTCATAAATAATCGGCAAGTTAAGAGCGAAATTTGCTCAAAGCCTGCCGATTTGTTTGACAATATTTCGTTGTGTAGCGTTCAAATCCTTCCGGTCGGCTAAAATCGTGAAAAAGCATCCACGGTTTTCACCTTAAAATTTCCGGTTAAAAAGCATGAAAAAAGCCCGTATTATCGCGGCACAAATAGGGAACGACCCTAAACTTATGTATCACGGAGAGTCATCTGATTTATTCAGACTAATGCTCTCCGTTTTCTTTTTGTCTACTTTACAATTCCGATATGAGTAAAGTAAATATCGATTTCCTGCGTGATACTGCCGTTATCGTCTTTCAGCTTTTCGTGAACCTCGATGCGCGATACAAACGTGTGTAAGATTTCCTGAGTTAATTCTGTAATATCTGTGTACTTTTTAGCAAGCGCAGCAAATCTTGCGGTGTTAGCCGTCTGGGATTGAAGCTCCTGCATCGTATGCTTCAAGTCTGATATTTCCGCTTTAAGCTGATTCTGCTCATCAGTGTATCCCTGCGACAGCATTCTGAACTGATCGTTATCAATCGTACCAAGAACGTGATCTTCGTACAGCTTTCTGAAAATTATTCCGACCTCGGCAAGCCTTTTCTTGCTCTTTTTCAGTTTTTTGTTAGCTTCGGACAGCTCTTTCTTAGCAGCAGTATTTGACTTCCGACTGATATACTCAGCAAAATCATCTGTACGTTCTCTCGCAAACGCAGTCACATTCCGTATTTCATGCAGTACGATTTCCTTGAGATGACTTTCCTTAATACCGTGCATGGTACATTGTTCCCGACTATTTTTTCGATACGAAGAACAGATAAATTTCCAGTTTTCAGACTTCTCTCTTGCGTGTCTGTGAAAATATAACTTCTGTTTGCAGTCCGCACAGAAGACTATTCCGGCAAAAATACTTTTCTCTCCGCTCCTTGTGAACCTACGCTTGCTCTGCCTGAGTCGCTGAACTATCTCCCATATATTAATGTCGATTATCGGCTCATGAGTATTTTCAATCAGCTTGTGCTCGCTTTTGGGCAGCTTTAATTTCCGATGGTCTTTGTATGACGCTCTGCCGAACCTGAAATTACAAGTGTGTCCGAGATAGCTGACGTCCTCCAAAATATTTGCAACTGCGGTCGGATTCCAGCGGTAGGGATAGCTTGTATCAAAGTTAGAAATAACATTTCCCGTTTGACTGTACTCGTACATCGCAGGAGTGTATATCTGTTCTTCCTCAAGCCTGTGCGCGATCTGAGCCGGACCCAAGCCATCAGCGCATAGTTGAAAAATATATTTTACGACCAGCGCTGTTTCGGGATTGGGCAGAATTTTGTTGTGATCCTCCTGAGATTTCATGTAACCGTAAGGCGGACGTGAAGCGACTCTCTGCCCTCTTTCGGATTTTATTACACAGCTTGCCTTAATTTTTCTGCTTGTATCCTTGACGTGGAATTCGTTAAAAATGTTGTAGAATGCCGCCATATCGACAGCGGAGGAATCCGGATTATCGGAATCAATATTGTTATTGATCGCAATATAGCGGACATTTCTGCGCGGAAAATATTCCTCTGTGTATAATCCTACGTGCAGATGATTTCGACCAAGCCTTGAGAGATCCTTTGTAATTATTGTGCCGATCCTGCCGTTGTCCACATCGTCTATCATGCGTTTGAATGCAGGACGTTCGAAATCTACTCCCGTGTACCCGTCGTCAATGTAGAACGCGGTGTTGTAAAATCCATGTTCATCGGCATATTTTTGAAGTATATCTTTCTGATTTGAAATGCTGTTGCTTTCTCCCGCAAGCTCATCCTCGTGACTGAGCCTGCAATACAAAGCAGTTATCTTATTCGTGTCTGACATTATTAACCTCTCTTTCCGTCCATTATGCGGACTCTGTCAAACCGATTGAGATTACAGATAGTATATCACAATCGATTCTGAAAGTCCAGCGATAATCTATAAATTTATGATAATTTTTCAGCGGCGGATCTCAGCAAATATTTCAGCTTGTCCTCAGCTGTGGATTTTGAGGTCATATCAAACACCGAGTTGATGTTGTAAACAATTCCGTCAATGATCTCGGAACGACTTTTGATATACTTATCCTCAGTTTGCGTTATGCTGCCGGAGCAACAGCTTTCGTTTCTTTCTATAATATTTGTGTCCATATACCTCCTGCTCTCCGATATATATCGGAACAAATGTTGAGAAAATTCGTGTAAACAAATCAGTTCAGTCCTTTCGTTTTAAATTTTTTGTGCGAATTTGATACGCACCGATTTTACAATTCGTTATCATCAACCTCATAGGCGTTAACGATAACATCACCTTCGCCATATTCGCAAGAATTTTCAGCTATATTTTGTTCGGCAAATTCACGGTTGTTCCTTGCAATCAAATCGTCAAGGTTAACTTTACCCCTTGTCCTGCGAACGTTACGCACCGCCTCCTTGCGATACTCCGCTATAACTTTCGGAGGAATATCAGCCAGCTCCGACAGTATCATAATCACAATTTCTAGCTCAACTGCGTATCTGAACAAGCCTTTTGAGATTTTAGTTATCCCTGCCTCGCTACCTTTCACGATTTCATCTGCAAGATTTTTTGCGATGATATTCTTCTGCCTGCCGACTTCAATTGAGGAAACATACTCCCTTATCGCCTTGGCTATAAATTCTGAACGTGAGTGCGAAGTTTTCTCCGCATACTCATCACAAAGTTCCAAAGTTTCATTGTCTAAGCTTATTCCTATTTTCTTTGCCATAATTACCTCCGTTTCCTGCGGTATTACCTTGGTGCACACTCCAAAGGGCGATATTTCCGCATTTTTATTGATTTTTTACTTGCTGCAACACCTCCGTTTCATACTTTTGCAAATTAAGACTCCTTTTACTCGAGAGCCGAAAACCTCCGTAATTTCGGCAAAATATTGCGGTCAGCTTTGCTGTCCGCTGTGAGTGCGACACCGTCGCTTTAACTTGCAAATTATTAGTTATGCTTACTTTAACCTCTGCATATCCGGTATTTGTGCAGATTGACAATCGCCTTTTATTATCAGAATTAAAACCTCTCCCACATATCGCCCACAGCGGCTCACAAATAGCCTGTGTCGGCTTTTTTAAGCTGTTTCTGCTAGACTTACCCGACAAAAATTCAAGCCACGCAAATCGGCTTACGTTGCCTTTCTTTGCGTTTCAAACGGCGGAATTTCAATCCCCTTATTCGCAAGCTGACTTCTTATTTTATTAGCAGACATATGCAGTACTTCATCAAGGCTCATTAACTCGATTTCATAAACTTCATTAGCGGCAGGGTCAGTAACGTCATCAACAGGGTCGGCAGAATCACAAACAGTGACAGCGGATTTTTCTGCCTCAACTTCGTACTCATCAATCGCAAGCAACGTATTTAAAGGCTTTTCAAGCATTTCTCTGTTACCGCAAGTGACAGCAGGGTCAGCGTTTTCACACTCCTTCGGCATAAGATTTCTGCCGTCACTGCTGTCACTTTTCATATCGTAATTCAGAATAATTATTCGCTGTCCGTTGCTGCGTTTGGATTCAAACGTTACTCCGTAATCCAGCAATTCATAAGCGTGTTGAATTAAATCTTTTTTGACACGATTTGAAAACACTTCTTTGTACAGCAGAGCTGATAACTTTTCAGCAAGTTGAGTAGCAGAGCCTTTGAAGGTTTTCTGCGTTACCATAAAGTCATGAACAGCAAAGGAGAAATAGTTAGGTTTGACATTTTTAATATCGTCAGACACTTTCCATCTGCTGTTTTCAAACACAACATTGATCTCCTGATTTTCAATGTCACGACCTACGCAATGCAGTTTAGCTTTCCGACTTCCACGCTTGCTTTCAATCAGAACCATACTTCCGTCTACACAACCGCTTAATCCTGTACTGCCTGAGATCATATTGAACGGATCGCTGTCAGAACACTTTCGTGTGTGATGAACCAGAACTATAGCTATACCAAGCTTGTCCGCAAGAGCTTTCAGAACTGACAACTCTTTGTAGTCTGAACCGTAGCTCGACTCCGATTCGTTACGCACCATTTGTAAAGTATCAATGAAAACAATTTTCAAATCGTCAAACCGTTTCCTGCAGTATTCGATTTGTTCAGGCAGACCGTTTGAAATAGACTCCGCCATAATTGCAAAATGAAGATTATCGGACGGATCGTCTGTCAGTTCGTACAACCTGTTTTGCAGACGTATCAGGCTATCCTCCAGGCTAAGATAGACCGCATGACCGCAGGACGTTGCTTTTCCAAGAACCTTTTCTCCTTTTGCAATGGACAGGCACATATCCAGCGCAAGCCACGACTTGCCGACCTTCGGCGCACCCGCGAGAATAAATAAGCCTTGCGAGATCAATCCGTCAACACAATATTCGATCGGTTTCATCGGAGTATTCATAATATACTCGCTGCTGTACATTTTTAATTCTTTCATTTTATCGACCTCCTTTTTAATATGCAAAGCCGCTGACCTCGGTTCTGCAAACAAAAAACGCCGCAGATTTAGTTTTCTGCGGCGCGTTTTTAACTCTCTGATATTATTATATGCGGAAATCCGGAAAATGAATAAAATCACGTAACATTTAATTTTCGCTCAACACGACATTTTCTGTTGCATATTACGACAAAATGTGATATACTTAATTTGGAAACTGTAAAAACGACAGCCTTGAGGTGTAATTATGTTTAACGATATTTGTTTTTATGTCAAAGGAAATATGATCGAGGTCAACGGTCGGGACTTTTTACTGGGCGAGCTTTCGGCATCATGTATGAATATACCTCCTGCCGAATTCGAAGAGATATATGACAAGTATAAATCGGCGGAATACATAATGAACCATGAAATCAATGCTGAAAAGGATATTGACGTTGAATATATACCGCCCTCGAAAGAAGATTGGCTCAAGCTGAACGGAATTATGATTGAAATAGATACGGCTTTGAAAAATCATAAAATATTTCAGGTTTTTGATACTCAGAATGCTGCCGGATTTTTCGAACGATTTACTGATATAGACGATACAATGATTGCTCACGAAACCCGGGAGCTTTATTACAAGACTGCAAGTTTGTACAAACCTGTGATCGACGATATATTTAATTTCAATAAAACTATGTATTACTTTGTAAACGACTTTCTGTCACATCTAAAAAGCTTGATCCTGAAAATTTTGCCGCCGCTTACTATGACTTTCTTACAAATCCTATGGCGTACAAGATGATTGCAAATCCTATCATGAATGAATATATGTCGTATACAAGCGCTGATTTTCTTGAAATGAATATGATCCCCAAAGAAATAACCGATGGCTGTGGAGAGTATGTAATTGCGGAATACTACCATGTTGATAGATTGCAGAGCTTTTTAAAGGTCGATTTTCTAAAAGGTCTTATGGCAGGACATCATATACGCAGATGTGAACATTGCGGACGATTCTTTCTTATGACCAAAGGCTACAAAACAAGATACTGCGACAAGGCTGCGCCTGAAAATCCGAGGTTTACCTGTAATCAGATGGCTTACAGAACGGTCAGAATTAAGGAAGAAAATGCGGATAATCCGAAATATCAGTCATATCGGCGCTGTCTTAACAGGGTTATGCGAAGCTATCAGAGAAAAGTTATTGATGAAAAACAAAAATCTGTTCTTCTGCGACAAGCAGAAGAACTGTACCATAGAGCAATGACCTCTCCCGAATTCAGCAATGAGGAATTTGAACAGCAAATGCAGTCTGAAAATCTTTACAAATTATGCGGTTTTGACGTTCCGAAGAGAGGCAGACCAAAGGCGGTTAAGAATGACAAATGAGGAACTGATATCGAAATATTATGACGGTAATATGCAAGCTTTATATGATCTGTACGAGCAGAATGTCGGGTTCATACAGAGCGTTGCTGCTGCGGTCGCAAAAGACTACAAAAATTATTTGCGTTTCAGCGATACCTTTGAAGACCTTGTTCAGGTTGGCAGTTTGACGTTCTTTGAAAAGCTGAAAGCAAAAAAATATGACGCAAGAAAGGGCAGTCTACTGACATATCTTACTCCCCAACTTCGATATGCAATGCAGGAGTTTATTGAAAATTTCAGTTCTCCGGCAGGACTTTCACATTCCGATTTCTCAAAAATACAAAGATGCCGCAAGCTGCATAATGAAGGTATGTCAAATTCGGATATATCCAAGGAGCTTGGCATGGACAGGAAAACCGTTCAAAGCTGTCTGTCATTCTCTTTTAAAACGGAAACGCTGATGATACGGGCGGAAACAGAGAACGGAATTGAGTACTTTGAAAATCCTGAGCTTGTCGTTAACGATCCGCATCCCGATAAAAAGGTTTACATTGAAGTTAGCCTTGAGTTTTTCAAGGAGTTGTTTGAAAGCTTATCGGCGAGAGAAAGAGAAATTCTTGGCAGAAAATATGGCGCGTTCGGGTATGAAGAGACCTCTGTTAACGACATTGCGGATTATATGCTGATCTCCAGAAGCGCTGTAAACAAGGCTGTTAATTCTGCAACAGAGATTCTTCGCAAGGAATACCATAACGGCAGCAGACTGAAATGGTGGCGGTTGTGTAACCAGGCGGTTAAGGATGCCTTGGAAGGCAGGACAGCACAGGAATCCGTTGAAATATCTGACGAGTTTAAGGCGAAATTACGGGTGTTGGCGGATTATTTGGTTTTGCTGTATGAGATGGATAAACAAAAATAAATGGGTGACATTATGCTTGCAATATACTTAACCTTAATTGATAACGAAGACGATAAGAAATCATTTGAGGATTTATATAATCAAAATAGGTCTAAGGCTTATGCGATTGCGTTTAATATTTTGAAAAATAAAGCGTTAGCCGAAGAAGCTTGTTCAGAGGCTTTCTTTAGTCTCGCAAAAAGTTTTCAAAAAATTAAAAATTTAGAATCTCACAAATTGGACTATTATATTGTCATTACTGTTAGAAACGTGTCTTTGAATTTACTGAAAAAAGAAAAGGAACACATTAAAGCTATGAATTTAAGCGAAGATATTCCCGAATTAACAGACGAGACGCTTTGTGACAGAAATTACGATAATATAGTTGATTGTATCAAGCGGCTTTCATATACCGATCAGGAAATTCTTTACCTGAGAATCACTCTTGGCATGAGGTACAGTGAGATTTCGTTAGCACTGCATATTTCCAATGCGGCGTCACGACAGCGTTTTCAGCACGCAAAGGATAGTCTTGCAAAGCTGCTTGAAAAGGAGGGCATTTATAATGGATAACTATTCAATATTATCAAGAGCTATAGGCGAGGCTTTTGAACCTAAGCTTGATGAATTTATTGACTCTGTAAATTTTGATGTTAATGCCGAGTTCTCAGAAAAGTTCGAACGTAAGATGGACAAACTTATACGAAGAAGGAATAAACCGTATTTTAATCTGATATGTACCGGAGGAAGGCGAGCGGCGTGTATAGTGGCTGCCATAATAATTTTGTCGGCATCTTCACTGAGCGTTGAAGCGGTACGTGAGGCGGTTAATGATTTCTTTATGAGTATTTTCGGAGATCACACTGCCGTTTCGGTAAACAACGCTACTGAAAAAGATTATCCGGCAACTATCAAAGAAGAATATGCGATCTCAAATCTGCCCGACGGTTTTGAATTATCTGATTATAACCGAGATAGCGGAACAATATTCGCCGCTTATTTTAATGGTGATAAATATATCTTTTTCGAGCAATTCGTTCATGATAGTTACTCAGGTTATTTTGATAACGAACATTCTGAACTTGAATACTACACTGATGAATCAGGACAGGAATATCTTATTCAAAGTACCAACCATGATTTCTGTATTATGTGGGATAATGGTAGGTATATCTTACAAATAAAAAGCAATATGAACAAAGACGATGTGCTAGAATTGTGCAAGTCTACAAAATTGAAATAAATTTTGAAAAACAGCTCATAAAGCCGAATATTTTGTTGTCATTAAGAGTGTAAGAGGAAAAATTTCTCTTGCACTCATTTTTTGTAGGAGGAGATATTATGAAAAAAATTGTACCCATTTTTTATGGCTTGCCTTGTTTTCTGCTCAGTTGGAGGAGCTACAGTGTCGGCTGCTGTTCCGCCTGATAATGGTAGTGTTGTTTCTCCCTGTTATTTGTATACGGATAGTGTCAATTGTAATTTGACTATTTCCGGCGGTGTAGCATCTTGTAAAAGCACAGTTTACGGAATATCGGGAACAACAACTAAAATCGTTGTAACTCAGACCTTGCAGGTAAAAGACGGAATGTCATGGCGCAAAATAACCGACTGGAGCAAAACTTTTAACAGCTGGTATTGCAGTTATCCTAACTCATTCTCGCCGATTGGCAGCGGAACCTACCGTGTTAAAACAGTTGCAAAGGTCTACAAGGGCACATCTTACGAAACGGTCACTGTTTACAGTGCGGAGGTTTTGTATTAATTTACAGTTTATGCTTTAGGCAGAGAGGTTTGGTGATTCCAATGAACTAAGATATGTGAATTATTGGTTTTTCTGACGTAGAACCAATACTGAACAATCACAATACGGACTGATAATATGCAGTATTTCGAATATAGAGTTGAATATATATTTGCGTATTGCGGAAATGGAGGAGAAGTTATGAAACTTAAAAGCAACTTCAAACGAATACTTTCCGGCGTAATGAGTGTAGCTATGGCGGCAACTCTTTTACCGAGTTTGCCGGCAGTAGCAGAGGAGGCAGCAGAAAAGTATCCCTACACAATGTTTGCCGCTTCTGATACAGAGGGGTCTATCACCATTAATGCTAACAATTTCTGTGTGAATGGAAATATAGCGACAAACGGCACAATAGTTTCAAATGGGAATTTGAACGTTAATGGTACGAAAACTGAGAATGCAGGCAAAGAAATGATATATATCTTTGATAAGATCGATTCAGCCTATTTTTCAGGCAATAATATTGATGAATATTCACAGGATTACACTCTTGAAGAAATAAACATAAACATCAATGATCCGCTGGAGGTTGAGGGTAATGCTACTCTTACAGGCAACATAAATATCAACACGGCGCTTAAAGCCTTTGAAGATGTTACCCTTAACGGCGAGGTAAAAAAAACACAAACAATTCTGTCATCTTTTCAAAGTATGGAGATATTGTGATTGACAGCCAGAACGTTAATCTTAATGGTCTGGTATATGCTCCTTTCGGCAACGTTGAGATAATGGCTCAGAATCTGAATCTCAATAATGTTGTCATTATTGCGGATACAATAACTTTCAACTGTCCAAGCGTAAACGCTAACTATAGTGGCAATGCTGGCGAATTGGTTGGCACTGTTTCAGAGCCTTTGGATATACCTGTCGATGAATGGCAGTATATGAAGGATGAAAACGACAATGGCTTACCTGATTTCTTTGAAGATATGAATAATTGGGAGCTTCTCAAAGATACCGATGGAGATAAGCTTCCTGACTGCGTTGAGCAGTATCTTGGAAGTGATAGCACGTTGGTAGATACCGATGGTGATCTTCTTGATGACTATTATGAGGTGTTTGTTACCGGAACTGACCCGACTTTGATTGATACAGATGAAAACGGAATTACAGACGGTGATGAGGATTTTGATGAAGACGGATTAACAAATCTTCAGGAGTATGAACTTGGTACAGAGCCTTATAATGATGATACGGACGGCGACGGACTTAATGACGGAGAAGAAATCAATACTTATAATACTGATCCGCTAAAGAAAGACACCGATGAATGGTTTAGAAGACGGCGATGAAATCTATCTTGAAACTGATCCTACAAATCCCGATACAAACGAAAATGGTATTCTTGACGGTGATGAAAAGCGTTTACAGACGTTTATTCACAAGGTTGAAAACGAGGATTGTGCCGTTACAGAGGTTCGTGTATCTATGGAGGGCACGGGTAATCTCCAGAAAACCACAACCGTTGAGAGCATTATGAACAAGGATATACTCTGCTCAGAGGTTGTAGGTCTTGTGGGCGAGCCTTTTGAAATCAAAACGACTTCGCAGTTTGATAAGGCTACGCTTACTTATGTGATCGACAAGTCTAAACTTGGCGATACCGAATTTGACAATCTGCTATTTTTATGGTATGATGAAGAAAATGACAATTTTGTTGAGTTGGACACTATGCTTGATGAGGAGAACTCTACTGTAAGTGTGGAGACTACACACTTCAGTAAGTATATGATAGTTAATAGGGAAGAATGGTACAAAGCATGGTCTACTGAATTATATCCGAGTTATTATGATTATGCTCCAAGTGGATTAAGCACAGTTTTGGTCATTGATTGTTCGGGTAGTATGCAATACAACGATCCATATGAAGCAGGCAGAAAAAAGGCAGCTGAATCGTTTATTAATGTTCTAAGGAATAAAGATAATGTAGCTATTTTGGCTGAAGACAGCAGGCCTCAGATACTTTGTAATTTTACTTCTGTGGGTCAGAAAAACATATTGTTAAACTCGTTGAATAATATCTACTCTACCGGAGGTAATAATTTTGATGCGTCGATAAATCAATCAATTCAACTACTAAAAACACAGACAGATGCTCCAAAAAAAATGATTGTATTTATGTCTGATGGTGGATGTAATATTTCTGATTCATATTTAAAAGAAGCGGATAGTTTAGATATTTCGATCTACACTATTGGGTTTGGCTTAGGTTCTGATGATAAAACACTTGAACATATGGCAAAGATGACTCATGGTGAATTCTACAAAGCCATTACAACTAATGATTTAGCCGATATTTATTCCCAAATTGCATTGGATACTTTCTTTGATACAAAAGATACAGAAGGTGATGGTTTGTATGATGTTTTTGAATTAGCTGGTATACGAGTGCAGAACGGACAGATAGTTAACACTAGATATGATTTGCCTGACACTGACAAAGACGGATTAAAAGATGGTGTTGAAATTGAACCTGTACCGATTTATAAGACTATTATAATGGATCGCAAAGAGCAGGAAGTAACTGCTGGTTATTATTTTATTATGAATTCTAATCCTGAAAGTAATGACGATTCAGATGGTGACGGTTATTCGGATATTGAAGATCCGTATCCCATGGATAAACCTGACATTTTAGGTGATAAATACGATTTCCTTGATGGAGAGACATATTATCTTACTAAAATGGTAGGTATTTATCCGGAATACTATATGAATGTAAAAGACAACTCCACTAATCCAGGGGCGTCTTTGATAATGTATAATTATACAGGAAACAATAATCAAAAATTCAAGTTTGAATGGTGCGATGAAGGTTATAAAATTCATGCATTGAATAATGAAGAATTGGTATTAACTCTGCACTTGAATGATGACGGAAGTTATTCTGTATTGATGGGCAATGACTTAAACTTGCAGGGACAATTATGGGAAGTACTACCTTATAATAACGGTGCTAAAGGATTGCTTGGTGAGAATGGTCTGGTAATACGCTCAAAAGTTTTGTATTATGAAAACAACGATACTATAGGTAAACCTTTATACTTAAGCTATAAAAACAATCAAATTTCAGTATCAACAGACAGAATAAATAATGCAAGATTTATGACTTGTGCTATTGCTGATTGGACGAGGTATGGCGATGCTTATATGCAGTATGTTGGCTGGACTTATACTTCTAATGATAAAATCAATAGAGCCATGAAAAATTACACGAATAATACCAAAATTGGTCTTAAAAAATATGGCGATGATAAAAATATATTTTATAACGAAAAGATGCTAGTTATTAATCAATCCAACGGAAATTTTTCAGATGATGGTGGATTAATGTTTGCAGATGTGCCTATGCATGGAGTAATATGCGAATTAATGGCAGCCTTTAATGCAGCAACATTAGCTGGTGAAAATGTTAACTTTTTCAAAACCGCAGCAGAGTTTGAATATAATGCTTTAGTTTTAGATATAGTTACTGGTGGATTATTTTCCAATAAAACCGATTATTTAAAAGATGGTTTTTATGGTAGTAACCCGGATAAAGTATCGGATTGGCTAGACTCTCTCAACCTAACATATAAAACTTACAAGAACCCTAAAATTGGTGATTTAGAATATGCATTTGATTTTGGCAATGCTTTAGCTCAAGAAATGGATAGCGAGTTTACAAATGGTAATGTTGCTTATTTTTCATATAAGTACGAAAGTTCAATTGAGTTAGGAGCATTCGCAAAAGTTGTCACATATCAAAAACAGCATTCTGTTGCTGGAATAAAAGATGATAACTCAGGTATGATAGCGACATTTAATAGATACAGCAACTATACTGAAGCACAACACAATGATGGAAATACGACCTATTTTAATTCTATTGATGAAATCGCGAATAAAGAGGGTTGTATTTTTTGATGTGGGTTATTTAATACAGAAAAAATAAGGTTTTATTTCAGCGTTTCAATATGATAATTTAGCAGGCTGATTTACATTAACATTTTGCCAATCAGCCTGTTTTATTTCATTAATAGGTGCTTTTGTGAAATCAGAAATTTGAGGATTATTATGAGAAAAAAAATATAAAAAAATATGATTGCGTTTCCGCTAATATTTATAATTATCGGCTTACTTATTTTAAGACATTTATTCACAAATCAGGGCGATATTAGTATCCATGTTAAAGATAATTATTCTCATGCTTGTCATGTTAATGATTTAATTGTTTATCTTGACTCTGATGGAATCTATTGTAAAAATTCAAAAGGAAATATATAAAATATGTAATATCTCTATTGCAAAAAACTTCTACTGTAACAGCCGACGAGGAATTTATATTCTTTTCTCCCTCAGTTGATTCTAAAAAAAATATTTCAGCTCGACTATTTTGGTAATGTTATTAAAATACATAACATATCACATAGTATTTACGATATGTATTTCGTCGATGACATATTATATGTTCTTAATTATTCCGATATTAATATGCGTTATGACATAAAAGCATATAGTAGTGTTGATGATATGAAAATAATTGATTTAGATAAATGCCCATATGACTATAATATAACTGTTGAAAAAAATTTTTTTTTCTGCCAATATACAAATTATCAATAACCGCAATCATTGTTACTTGAAAATAACTGATAAAAATGAAAAAACAGTTTTTTGCAATGTATATAATAAGAAGAATGCAAAACAGATTTTTTTATCTAAAACTGATATGACAGCATCTTTATATGATAATAAATTGATATTGTTTCCGCTAAAATCAGGGAAATTAAACAACTATTATATAATAAATATAGATAATGGTAAAGTCGTAGAATCCGGGACAACTTTTAATATTGATTATTCATATCAGCCGATTAAACAATCTGATAAATATTTAATTATCATAGCACAGTATTCACATTACGCAAAAGGATTTACAGATAATGTATCTGAACAAATTGACGGTGACAGAATTATTTTATGGAATTATGAAACATCACATTTTGAAGAAAAGAAAACTAAAAATCACGAAAGAATCATTTATGCCAACTCCCAAAAAGCAATAACCTATTATAAAGGTAAATATCTGACATATTCGCTTGAGGATTGGAGTCTTATTAAAAAGCAGTCAGTTGATGAGATCAAAGAAGGCGGTTCGTACACTTTTGAATCCTGCGGTGACTACATTTTTGTGTTCGATAATAATTCCGGTGAATTGCTGAATACTATCAACATTGCTTAATTTGATTTGCTCTGTAAACTCATATGTTTGCAGAGCAATCTTATTCTTCAATTTAATATAAACAGCAAAACAACCGACCGTTTCTTAGACAGTCGATTGTTTTAACTATTAATTAACATAACTAAACCTATTGCTGATAACTTCTTCTTTCTCAATCGGTTTTTTACGTTCCTTATTGCAGCCCCGATTTTACGGGCTTTTCGGCTGGTGCATCTTTTTTGTTCCACCAATATGGCAGGGGCAGAAGGGATCGAACCCTCGGCACGCGGTTTTGGAGAATTATCCCATTGCAGGGAGGATTACCTCGACTTCTTCCCCACTGGGGTAGAAGTTAATTGTACAATTGCATAAGCCTTGACATAATTTATGCAGAATGATATAATAATAAAGGAGTGAACCTTAATTGAAAATTGAACAAAGCAGTTTGGTCGGCACTTTTGAACAGAAAAAAGCGCTAGTATCAGCCTTCAATTTAATGCACGACGATTTTTTTGCGATCGTTATGAAAGACAATGAAGTTTGTGAGTATGTTTGAAAATACTTCTCGGAAAAGAAGTAAAGGTGCACAGCGTTCATACCCAATATGCACTGAGAAATATTTCAAGCCACTCTGTTGTACTTGATGTTCTCGTTGAAGATCTGAATCACAAACTATATAACGTCGAAATACAGGTCGCAGACAATGATGATCATATCAAACGTGTAAGATATTATCAAGCAGCTATCGACTGGTCGGTACTGCAAAAGGGAAAAAAGTACAGTGAACTTCCCGAACTCTATTTGATATACATATCTATGTTTGACATATTCAAGCAGGATAAGAGCTGCTATGAGATAAGCCGAACTGTTAAAGGAACTGATATAGAAGCAGATAACGGCGTACATGAAATGTATTTCAATACTCAGGCAGACGATGGTACAAAGCTTTCTCAATTACTTCATTACTTTAGAGAGAGCGATCCGACAAATAATGACTTTGGAGCTTTATCAAAAGCTGTAAAATACTACAAGAACGACGAGAGAGGAGTGTCGGCTATGTGCAAAGCAGTAAGAGAATACGGCGATGAAAGAGCGGCGGCAAGCAAGATGGAAGAGAAGATCAAAACTGTAAAGAGAGCAATGGAAAAAGGCAATGCGCTTTCTGATGCTCTTGAATATGCAGGACTTGACGAAAAGACATATTACGAATATGTCGAAAAGTTTTCTGCCGGATCAGAGATCGACCAATAACGTCTTTACCTAATAAAAAAGATAATTAAATACGAATCAGGAGCAGTCACGAAAAGTGGCTGCTTTTTTTTATGGAATATCATTCTGAAAGAATTGATTAAAATGCTAGATGAGGAGAATTGAAGATGAAAATTAAAGAAAATATAGGAAAAGCTTTAACTTTTATTTTAATAGTTACTGCTATTTGTGTTATTGTATATGCTATTTTATTCTTTTTTTAGTATTTCCAGCGCGTGTAATATCAAAAAAGTTTAGATAACAATAATTACATTGCAGAATTGGATAAAGCTGCTGAAAATATCTCTGTCAAAAATAAGACTGGGAGGATAACAAAGAAAGGCAATATAAACAGCAAATACTATTTGTATATCGGAGATGAACAGCTTATTGTTCCTCAAAAGACATATGCTTCGGTTGAAGATGGCAACACAATCGAATATCTTGAATATTCAGTACAGTTGCCTCAAAATGAAGAATTGACTGGGGTTGCATATAATTCAGATTATGTCAATGAAACAGTAAAATCGGAAATAGATCAACGTAAACAATCCTGTAAGGATGGGATAGAAAATGATATACTTACTATAAAAAGGTGTTTTCCCGTATATGATTTGGATAACTATAGCAGGTATAATATTTTTAATCACTTTGAGGATTTTACGATTTAGAAAATAAACAAAGGATATTATGCTTTCGTAGGCTAATGCTTTTCTCACCACACCAAACGAATTTTTCTTTTTTAGACAGCAAATCATACCATGAACTTAACCGCTCAGAAATGAGCGGTGTATTTGATGGTATGAAAATATCATCATGGCATAGAAAGGGGTAGCTCCCCTATAGCGGCAGGTCGTGTTTCTTCCCTGCCGTTTTTCTATGTCTATATAAATTACAGAAGAAACCGATATAAAGCGAAAGGAAGTTTTATCATGAAGAACAGCACAATTATCGCAATAGCAAATCAGAAAGGCGGCGTAGGAAAAACTACTACTGCTTTCAATCTTGGGGCTGCACTAGCTCTCAAACATAATAAGAAGGTACTGCTTGTAGACCTTGATCCGCAGGGCAATCTCTCTGAGTATCTTAAATTCAAGCACAATGACGGCAAGCCTACCATTACTGATCTTGTCATGCGTGTTTCGGCAGAGCCCATGCTGCCTGCTGCCGAGATCAAAAGCGCTGTCAGATACAACAACAACAATGATCTCTACTATATCCCGGCAGATATAAACCTTGCAAACGCTGAAACATACATATCTTCTGCTCTCGCGAGAGAATCGATCTTAAAACGCATACTTATAGACGAGCTGGTATCAAATTTCGACTATGTGCTTATCGATTGTCTGCCGTCACTTGGCATACTGTTTATAAACGCTTTAACGGCGGCGGATAAAATGATAATTCCTGTACAAACTCAAAAATTTTCGCTTGACGGTCTTTCCGCACTGAAATCACTGCATATGCAAATACGTCAGACGATCAATCCTGATCTGAGTATTCTCGGCATACTGCCGACTATGGCTGATAAAACCACTGTCAGCAAAAAGGCGCTTGCGCAGCTCACCGAAGATTCAGAGCTTCATGTTTTTAACACGATCATTCATAGATCTGTCGAAGCAGCAAGATCATCTGAGAGCGGTCATGCACTCTGTAAGATCAAATGCAAGCTCGGAGATGACTACACGGCTTTAGCAGAAGAATTGACAGAGCTGCTAAAAACCTCAATATGATCTATGTGAAAAACGTTGGGAGGGTGAGATCATGAATCCGATATTTGATTTAGGAACGATGATAAGACCAAACACAGCTAATGCTGCGACTCAGATAACACAGATTCCGTGCAATATGCTTGTTCCATACCACAATCACAAGTTTTCACTTTACAGTGGAGAGCGACTTGACGATATGATCGCAAGCATACGAGCTAACGGAGTACTTACGCCCATAGTCGTACAACCTCTGAATGATGGTTACCAGATCATCATTGGGCACAACCGTTGGAACGCTTCTAAACTGGCGGGGTTAAGTCATATCCCCGCAATAATTAAAACCGGGCTGACTGAGGAAGAAGCCGAAATGTATGTTATTGAGTCTAACTTAATGCAGCGTGGCTTTGATGACTTGAAGATCAGCGAACAAGCAGCCGTTATTGCAGCAAGACACAGCAAAATGTTTTCACAGGGAAAGCGTAATGACATAATCAAAGAACTGCAAAAGCTTGAAGATCCTGAAACGGAGTGCAGCGAAACTTCTTCCCCAGTGGGGAAGAAGTTTGCGACTACCTCAGAAAAGATCGGCGCAGACTACGGCATGAGCAAAAACACTGTCGCACGTCTGATACGGATAGACAAGCTGATAGATGGACTAAAGCCGCTGGTCGATGATGGCACAATACCTATCAGAGCGGCGGTAAACCTATCATATCTGCCGGAAGATATACAGGATATGCTGATAAGTTTGCTGAAAAAATATAAGATAGACATAAAGAGATCTGAGATCCTCAGAGAGCAAAGCAGTATCAAAACGCTGGATCAGCTCAGCGTTATAAAAATTCTGATGGGCAGATCTGATAGATCGAAGAGATCAAAAGTACAAAGAGTATACGGATCAGTAATGCCACATACTCCAAATACTTTGATAAGAAAATGTCAAAGGAAGAGATAAGTAATACGATAGAAAAGGCTCTTAGTCTTTATTTTAAAAATGAGGTGTGATAATGAATATTAAAATCGACATTGATAAAAGCAAGCTTGAAGCACTGCACTGCTATATGCCTGCGGAACAGAACGTTGAAGAGGAGATTGCAAAAGTCATAAACGAGGCTGCGGCGACAGCGGTCGATAAACTGTATAGCAAACACGTCCCAAAAAAGCAGTACAAGGATTTATAAAACGTTCGGCAGCACTCAAATCAGACAAGAAGAAAAAAGATGAAAACATTTAAGCATGACAGCTCAGCGAATAGCATATTGCTGTATAAATGCACCGATGGCAAGCTGTATCGAATTTTTTCTTTTGACAGCGATACGGCAGTTTTGAAGAGTGCGAAAAACGGACATTTTGCAGTAGCAGCAAAGCCCTACTTAGACGAACACACAAATACGATCGACTATTCAAGCATAGAGCATTTTAATACGCTGAAAGAGGCGAAGCAATACAAAGCAAAGCTCGACGGACTGTTTAATTCTAAAGATGAACCTGTGCCGCAAAAGGAATTTGATAATGAGATCGTTATGGATATTGAGGTCAAAAAAGGGCAGATCGTTGTAAAAATATCTGTCAAAAAAAAAAATCGCGATTGACAATGTAGTTAAAATATGGTATAATTGTAGGAGGAAATGAATGTTAGGAAAGGAACGAGTTGAGCAGCTTTTTTACAAGCATTGTAAACGCTATTCTTCATTGACCATAATTCCATTTAGCGAAATAAGTGATGAACCGGTACGTTATTTCAAATGGTACGCCTTTGAAATAGGAATGGTATTAAACTGTACAACTGTTGCAGATCCTTTCAATCATTTTATCTATATATATAAGGAGATCGATGATAATATGTCCTGCAAATACACGATAGAAATACCATATTCTAAACATGATGATCATGTAGAAACTGTTTATGAACTAAATTCGCTGGTTGACGAAAACGGATGCGTTTGTATGTTTGTTGATAATAATCCTTATCATTTAAAAGCATACTTGTGTGTTGAATGTGAATTTGAGGAAAAAGACAAAATTGAATTGATACTTAAAAGAACCGGATTAAAAACTGATAATCAGTTTGGTTTGAAAGAGCTGCTCTCTGAAACCCAATACAGAGGGTATAATACACAGACTCTTTTTAGCCAATATGTCAAAAGAAAGTATAAAGAACGTATTCAGAGAACTATTTATTTTTGCTTCTGAAGAAGAACTTATGCAAAAAGGTTATTCAAATAAAAGGCACTTTTTTAGGCCAAAAATATTCGTCTCTTACTGTCATAAGAATAAATCAATAGTGCACAAGATCATTGACGATCTTAAAAGTGCCGGGTTGGATTTTTGGTTAGATGAAACATCGATCGATGTTGGAGATAATATTTTAAGCTCGATAATGAATGGAATAGAGCAGAGCGACTTTGCTATTCTATTTCTGAGCAAAGCCACTGTGGAATCAAATTACTCTCAGATGGAACTTAACAATATTATGGCGAAAATGATAAATAAAAAAATGGGTTGGTACGTTGTTAAGCTTGACGACGTTGACGTAGAACAAATACTTCCCTGCTTGAGTAATTATAAGTATTTTGATATGACTACAAGGTCAGAAGAAGAGTTAAAACTTGATATAATCTCTCAAGTAGAAAAGCTATCGACTCAAAAAGGTATATAACTATCATTAAACACCTACATAGATAGGAGAAAAGACATATGAAAAAAAATAATATCTATCCTAGCAGCTATAGCCATTATGTCAACAAGCTCGCCTGCGCTCATCGGCGGAGCTGAAAGCTTTGACACAACATCGTATGAAACTGTTGCGATGGACGTTGCCGGTGCGCTGGCGCAGCCCGGTTGGAAAGACCCTGCTGTGGGCGTTACTGCACTGCGCGTTAAATGGAACAAGGTCAGCGGAGCAAGCGGCTACCGCGTTTACAGACTCATCGGCGGCAAGTGGACTAAAGTTGCTACGCTGCGCGGTGCCGGAACTACTCAGTATCGTGACAGCGGACTGGATTCTGCAACCGAATACAGCTACAAGGTCAAGGCATACCGCAAGACTTCGCACGGCACAAAGTGGAGCAAGGCAAGCGCAAAGCTGACAGCGACCACTAAGCCTAAACAGGTCAAGCTCAGCTCGTGCGGAGCTACTGAAACTGCGATCCGTTTGAACTGGCAAGCTACGCGCTGCGATGGTTATCTCGTTTATCAGAAACAGTCTGACGGCAGCTTTGAACGTATCGCAAAGCTCAACAGCAGCGCTACCACCTACCGCGTTGACGGTCTGAGCGAGGGTACTAAGTATACGTTCAAAATGCGCGCATACAAACGTAATCCGTCGGGTCTTATCTTCGGCAGATGTGCGAGCAAGACCAAGACTACCAAAGAAAAAGAGATCGTATGGACTGATGTAGATAAGGCGTACTACCACATGGCTTGCGGATACCCTACTGACGAGCAGTGTGAGCTGGTAAGCGATGATATTTCTAATTATATTCTTTCTAAGTATGGCGAAACACTTAACGCGAGAAGAAATTTCGATTTGTGGAGAATATACGCATTTGCAAGTCCGAGCGATGAATGCTACAACTTTAATGAACATAAATTCATAGCCAAAAAAGACGTTGCAGACAAAGATAAAACAGACGACGCACATAGAGAAACCTCGGTTGAGCTTTGGTATTTTGCTGACATAGAAAAATCTGGCGATGGATTTCTGCCTCAAAAAAACGCTTATAACAAACAGAACTATGATGCCGTTCAGAACATGAAAAAGGAATGCTATTCAACATTTACCGATTACGCATTTTCAAGCGACGCTTTCGGTCTCCCCCTCTCAAACAATGTTCAGATTTTTGCTTCAACATAGGCATAGATAAAATTCCCGACGGAGCATCATGGGTCGATGATGATATAGACTATTATAAAGATAAAGACCCCTATCATATCCCTATGTACATTTTGTGGTTCTGCGATGATGGTTATGCTTCACCCCATAATATAGGCGAAGATTCATGCATATCTGCCGAAAAGTAAACAAACAGAATAAATATAACGTAAGACGTTTTGAAGAAATTCAGAACGTCTTTTCTTTTTGCAAAGATAATCCCCAAAGCAATGCCGAGGCTGAGGGGTTGACATAAAAAATCAAAAAAGGAGAGAGATTCTATGTTTAAAAGTAAAATTCGCACGCTGCTGAAACGTGTTGTTTCAACGGCTGCTGCTGCCGTCATGATGGCTACTACTGTCATTCCATCTGCGGCTGCAAAAGACATCGAGTACGATTGGGACTCGACCAGTAATCTTATCTTCACGAAATCATTTTCCGCAGTAAGCGATGGAAGAGGAAGTATCACAGGCTACAAGACCAAAATGGTCGCATTTAAAGCCAAAGATGAAAAATACTTTGCCATGTGCGCTTTGCCCGGAACAGGTTTTGATGAAGATTACAAAAACATCGACGGCGTAATGATCATTCCTCACATGGACGAGGGCGAGTATTGGGAAGAATGGTACAAGTCCGACGGAAGCACATGGAAAAAAAGACCTCACTAAAACAGAGAAGAAATTTGTTGCGTTGTGCTCATACTATGGCTATCCCAATGCGTATAAGAACAAAGCATATTTCTATGCAACTCAGGCTCTAACTTGGGAGATCGTTATGGGTTACCGTACTTGCGATGACAATAACAGTAAGACCTTTCTAAACACATACAATGGAATAAAACCCGGCAAATACGTTACAGGCAACAACTCAACAATGCTTAATGAATACAAGAAAGCATATGACGAGATCGAAAAAGAAAGTTGCCCTGCACTATACCCGCCCATCGGCATTATCTGAAACAAGTGCCGTTGCTCAAAAAAAATCCCATATCAATGACATACGATTGAGCACGCAAAAATATACTGCTACATTCACAATTGAAAATGAATACATGGATAAAAGCTCTCCGTCAAATTACAGAGAGATAATTCATGACCTCGGCAAAAATGGCGCAGGCTTTGATGTTTCATACACCGAAGGCTCTAAAAATACAAAGATAACTGTTTCGGCGAAAAAGGCTTTCAAAGAAGTAAAAACCGTAACGGTAAACAGACGTATTCAGGATATACCCGATGATATGAAAGTCAAGACTTATCTGAAATACGGAAATCAAACGCTTATTCAGGGTACTTCAAGACCTGATATTTATGGCGGAAGTATTTCTTTCAAAATCACCGACCAGCCCAACATAAAAGTAGAAAAGCAGTACAAGACCGCAGACGGCGAGCTGCTTACCGGCGTGGAGCTTGACAGCGCGCTGGCTGATACGCAGTTCCGTATTCGCAAAACTATCGGCGGCGTTAAAAACTACGTTGCAGCTGATTATGACAGCGCGAATGAACGTTACGTTTTCTCGCATTTCACGACCAACCCCGCCGCTGCAACGGCTTTTCATACTGTAAAGACAAGCGGCACTAAGGGCACTTTCGCGGTGCTCGATCTGCCCAGCAAGAAGAATGCGAGCGTTAGTTACGCCCTCGAGGAAATATCCTCCGCCGCAGGCTACGGCACAGCTTCGGCAACTTTCAGCGTGCCGCCATACACAGATAACAAAACGCAGACGATAAAGCTCGTCAACAACGGCGCTGACTACGGCACGGTAGATATGCACAAATCTATCATCGACGCCGCAGGCGACAGCTACGATATTACCGACCGCGATACCGCGCAGGATATGCAATCAGTGTACCGCAAAACGGCATTTGTAGTAGGCGTAAAAACTGACAGCGGCATGAAGTATCTCACCAACCGCGCTATCTCTAAAGATGTAGAGCTTATGCCCGACCATGTGCTGAAAGGCACCGGCGCAGAGGTCTTTGCTCCTTTCGACGGCAAATACTACTCATACGTTACCATCAAAAACGGAAGCGCTTCGGTAGACTTTGAATCAAACGCTCTGACCGACGATATTTCCCAGGCGGCTCTTATCTACCCCGGCAGCGAGCTTACGGAAAGCGGCGATGAGCTTACACCCTGCGAGTACTTCGGCGGACTCCACATCGAGTGCGTTCCCTGCGACAAGTCGGGCAACACTGTTCCTCTTCTCTTCATTGAAGTTGGACACGCAGAAAACTACGGTTATGATGATCTTGATAAGAACGAAGCAAAAGATATTTCTTTCTTTGACAGATGTACAAGCAGCGAATTTGAGAATTTCAACGGTCTTGTAAAGTACCCCGCAGGAACTAAGGTCGGCAGCTATGAGCTTAACGCTGAATCCTGCTACCCCGCGGCGGCTGCGGCAACTGATAAATCCGCAGGACAAAACAAGTATGCCGATACCGAGATCGTAAACCGTTACTACCATGCTTCGCTTGTAGTTACAAAGCGCGACAGCGATACCGAAGAGCCTGTAAGCGGCGCGGTATACGGTCTGTATGCAATTAAGGACGATCTGTCCTCCCTCATTTCAACAGCAGTTACCGACGAGAACGGCAAGGCAAGATTTGATACGGCGGCTGCGGCAAATACCGTTTACTATCTCAAAGAGATCGAATCGCCCAAAGGCTATGCGCTCGACAACGAGTGGCACGAAATAGTATTTGCACCGGGCAATATAGAGCAGAATCTTGTTTTAGACAGCGATTTCGGCGACTTTGGCACTGACACTCAGGACGAGCCTTACAAACTGGATATTATCATCACAAAAAAGGACGGCAAAAACGACATTCCCGTTAAGGACGCGGAATTTGATGTCATAACAGATCAGGCACTTTCAGAGAAGGAAACTGCTAAGCTTTGCAATGACGATTACAAAGGCAAAGCATATGCAGCAGGCGATGTTATCGGCAAGATCAAGACCGATGAAAACGGCGCTGCTGAATACTACGGTCTGCCGTTAGGCAGAATAAACGCCGAGAACCCCGACGTTTTCAATTACACATACACACTGATTGAAACATATGTGCCCGCGCCATATGTACTTGACAGCACGCCGTACACTGTAACGACATATGTATCTGACATATCGGCAGACAAGACCGCTGAAAAAGGCATTGCACTTGCTGCGGAAACTTCTGACATTGTAAACTATCCGCAGAATGTTGATCTGACAGTTATAAAAAATCTGACAGCGATAAACCGCTTGAAGGCGTAGTTTTCAATATCTACGCTAAGGACGACGTAGTGCTGAACGGTCACACAATACAGACTGTCGGCGAGCTTGTCGGCACTCTTTCTCCGACAGATAATGAAGGAAAAGCTTTCAGTGTCTACACCAAGCAGGCGGAAGATGGAGATATGGGCGGCGATTACACTTACCGCGTGCCGATATATCCGGGTTTCAAGTACACCATTTCCGAAGATCCCGCCACAGTGCCCGAATACTACGAACCGCTCTCTGAGCCGATGGAGTTTACCGCAGAGTACGGCGGCAATGACATTTCTACCATTGAACTGACAAAGACTATCGTAAACTACGAGAAGTCAGGAAGCATACAGATAAAGAAAACCACCGAAGGCATGCTTAATCTGAGCGGTATAGGTTTTACGCTTTCGGGAACATCTGATGCAGGAACAGAAGTAAACAAATATGTTTTTACCGACGAAAACGGTATAGCGCTTTTTGAGCACATACCCGTAGGAACATATGAAGTCACTGAGGACGGCAGCACCACGCCTTATGCGTATCTTACCGCCGACCCCATAGCGGTAGAAGTATACTATGCAGAAACTACTACGCAGGAAATTCACAACGACGAAAAGAAAGGCTCGATAGAAGTTCATAAAACAACTGAGGGAATGCTTAATCTCTCGGGTATCGACTTCATTCTCAGCGGCACTTCCGACAGTGGACGCGATATTTCAATAACCGCGACCACCGATGAAAATGGCATTGCAAAGTTTGAAAACGTGCCCATCGGAACATATGACATTATCGAGGACGGAAAGACCACGCCTTATGCGTATCTTACCGCCGACCCCGTAGCGGTAGAAGTATACTATGCGGAAACTACTACGCAGGAAATTCACAACGATGAAAAGACAGGCTCTATTGAAGTCCACAAGACAACAAAGGGCATGACGAATCTGAGCGGTATCGACTTCATACTCAGCGGCACTTCCGACAGCGGACGCGATATTTCGATAACAGCGACCACTGACGAAAAGGGTATTGCAAAATTCGAGAATATCCCAATCGGAACGTACACCATCACTGAAAGCGGCAAGACCGTACCTTACGGTTATCTTGTTGCAGACCCTGAAAGTGTTGAGGTGCTCTATGCCGAAACGATAACTGCTGAGATCTATAACGACACTACAAAGGTCAAGCTGAGCAAGCAGGATATAACTACCGGCAAAGAGCTGCCCGGCGCTAAGCTGCAGGTCATCGACAAAGACGGAAAGGTCGTCGAAGAGTGGGTATCTACCAACGAGCCGCATTATCTTGAGGGCGTACTTGCAGCGGGTGAAACGTACAAGCTGCATGAAGTGATCGCGCCCGACGGCTACGAGATCGCCAACGACGTAACATTTACCGTAGCGGACGACGGCAAGGTGCAGACAGTAATCATGAAAGACGAGCTTACACCGACTACACCGCCGAGCACTCCGCCTACTGACACACCGCCTGCAACAGGTACGGCAGCAGTAAGTGTGATCGTTACGCTGGGTGCAGTTTGCATTTTACTTCTTTCAAAGAAAGAAAAAAGCAGTAAGTAACTGCTAAAAGGGCTAGCCGCTAAGAGCGGCTGCTCTTCATGAGCGCCGAAAATATGAGTTCGGCGTTGATGAGGGGAATATATATATTAGGAGTGTGCTTATGAAAACGATAGACATTAACTTTCTAAGAAAAGAAATGACAAGCGGGGTGAATGCAAAAGTTCCAATATTCTTCATTTTGGTGTTCGGCGCGATTATCGTCATGATGTTGGCGGGTTCAGTCAATTCTCCGCATGATGTTAAGATCGCGACATGGGGAATAAGCGCCGGGTTAGGTTTGGTGTGCGTGGTGATCTGCGGTATAGTGCCGCTGCTCCGTCACAAGAAAAATTCTGAAGAGCTTTGCCCTGAGGAGATCAAGGTCAAGAAGCGCGCGGCGACCGATAGGTATAAAAAGAATGATAAACGTTGGGTAGCTTTCAGAGGTGAAGAAGATGATTACATTGTATCAAATGAATTTTATCACCACGAGTTCGCACCCGGTCGCGAGTTTTACATAATCAGCCGCTTGCAGAGGAAAAACTGTCGAGAAAAGGAAAAGCTGATAGGTATTTATCCGGCTGACAGATATACTATTGATACGGAGCTGATGAATCGGCAATAAGCAGTTTGCCTATAGGCAGATCTATATCATAAACATGACAGAAACGCTTTGGAAAAAAATCCAGAGCGTTTTTTCTTTTTTTAGACAGATATATTACGAACCGTGCCTGTAAGCCTATGTTTGCCGGCATGGTTGATGATATATCTATCATCAATATCAATAAATACGAAAGGATCTGAAAACATGAAAACAACAGGAATGGTACGCAAATTCGATAGCCTGGGAAGAGTGGTCGTCCCCGCTGAGATCCGCCATACTTTAGGATACAAAGACGGTGATCTTATGGAAATTCTTATTGAAGGAGATTATGTTGTACTGCGAAAATTTCAGTCAAGCTGTATGTTCTGCACTAATGATAATGCCGAAGAGCTGCATGAGTTCATGGGCAAAAAAGATATGCACTAACTGTCTGAAAAAAATGCAGAATATGATCTAAGGGTAACTCATCATGGAAATTATCAAGAGTATTTACCTCGTTGATACGTCGGAAACGGTCTTAAAAAGTAGAATTGACAGTGAGGATAATTATGAGCTGGTCGGCGATCTTTTTTTCTGAATATAACAGATTCGTCTGCAAGATTCTATAGTTTGGATCACGATCTGACATTTGAGAATGTAAGTATCGGCATAGGACTTTCAGAAGATAACAAGCCAATAAATGTTACCCTTGTTGATGAAAACGATATGACATGGGTCTTTGAAAGGCTTTAGAAATGGGGTGATAACACATGAGCGATAATAAAAAGATCGAGGATTTTGGTGAGAAAATAGGAGGTGCAAGAAAAGACCTTTTCAGCTTAGAGATACGTTCTCGCGGATTGAGAGCTTCCGACATAACAGATTGGACAGAGGTCGAAAAACAAAAATATATCACTAAAAAGCAGATATGGGCTGTCCCCGATTATCAAAAGCTGTATGATGAAGGACTGCCTATCAGAATAGTCTATTTTATAAAAAAGAGTGCGCGACTCATTGCCTGCAAGCCCACCTGAAAACATACACCCTTCTGACAGCTACCGTGAGGGGTACATAAATGTAATATCAGACGTGCGTGATAGATGTATGTCGCTTAAAACTGACAACGACATAACCATCTTCAAGCAAAAATATGTGATTCGTATAGCTGCCGCGGATATTGGAGCAGATACAACAGAGAACCAAACACATTCGACTGCTTTACAAATAAATTCTGGAGAGCAGTCAGCGTACAAAGCAACCTTTCTGACCTTGACAGAGAGATAAATAAAAAACAATTTCTGTACACTGCCGAACAAAAGCAGCTTTCGCAGTATCTAATAGTGCAGTACAACGGCAAAAACGTAGAGTATGACCCCATTGAAAACTGGTTAAGGATCAGAAATGGAAATTCACTATACTATTCATATAAGCCTGATAAGCAGTTTACAGACATTTCCAAATGGCAAAAAGACACTTTTTTTCCTTTTTAGACAGACGTTATAAAGTCATGGACATAAATTTCCATACTTTTGAGGAAGTAAAAAACTCTATACTGAATAAAGCAAAGCCGGAAGCCAAACGCAAAGAGCCCACGAAGCGCAAAGTTAAATTCAAACCGCCGCAGCTTTCCAATATTGAGCGTCACGGTATAGACTATCGAAAAGGACGGGATATAAGCGGAAATGATATGCTGCGGATCTTTGGTTTTCGCGGCGGCGAATTTGGCAACTGGGAAAATCAAAATGACAGACAGTATAATCTGAATATGTCATATGACGCTTTTAAGGATCTTGCCAAAGCCTTGAATATCGCTGATAAGGATATTTCTCTTGCCGGTGATCTTTCAATAGCCTATGGTGCTCGCGGCAGAAGCATTGCGTTAGCACACTTTGAATCAGACAGAAATGTTATAAATTTGACGAAGATGAACGGCGCAGGAGCACTTGCTCACGAATGGGGACACGCTCTGGATCATTACCTTGCTCGAAAGCTAAATGCACCGACCATATATCTAACAGATCAAAAGCACATAAAAGACTCGCCAATATATGATCTTATGGATAGTATCAAATACAGTAACGGAAAATTCAGCAGCTTTTATCTTCACGCTAAAAAGCTTGATACACAGTACAGCAAAACGGATAAGGGTTACTGGGCGAGTGACGTTGAACTGTTTGCACGCGCATTTGCGTGCTATGTCATGGACAAACTAAAGCCTGACGTATCAGATTATCTTTGCAAACACGCAGAATCGGCTGGAATAGATGAAAACGGAAAAGCTATACCAACTTATCCATATGGTGAGGAACGCGAGGCAATAAATGCAAAATTCGATGAGCTTTTTAAGACGCTGAAAGAAAAGGAACTGCTGCATGAAGCAGATATTTCTCAGGCGATAACTGAAAAGTCGGCTTACACCGAAATGCAAACTGACTATATCGAGCCTGAGCAGCTCTCTTTATTTGATCTGATGAAAAAGGAAGCTGTTAAAAAGACTACATACAGTACCGCTAAGATCATCGTCGAAAAAAAGAAAAAAGTATGCTTTCCGATGAGGAGAACATATCTTAAAATGGCTTCAAAGATCAGACATAATGAGAGCGAAGATCATGTATTCCAAATGCAGCTCGATAAATTTTTTCGGCGGCGAAATGCCTGTACACGAAGTCATCAACGTTTGCGGCACACCGAATATTTTAAAAATACTTGATTCACAAGCCGCAAAAGTAGTTATAAATCAATCAGATCTGCATAACGCCGTTGCCGGTATCGGTGAGTATAACAAGCGCCATACTGAGGGACATGATATACCAAAAGAGCAGATATACAGGCTTTCAGACGCTATACGAAAACCGATATTGGTACTGAAAGGCAGTAATGATAACGCTAATTCTGTTGTTCTTTTGACAGACTTAACGAATGCAAGCGGAGAAAACGTGATCGTTCCAATATCGCTGGATAGGCAAAACGGAAGGATAAACCGCATAGCAACGCTGTACGGGAAACATAATCTTTCTAACTATCTGGAGCTTCACACAGCAGATATTCTTGCTGTAAACATAAAAAAAGCAGATATGCTCGCAGACTTAGGAGTCCAATTCTCCCAGTCCATACGCGACACAGTGATCCGCTTCGATAATAGTATAGCATATTCTCTTGATAATGTCAATGTGCCTATGGCAGATTTAATAAATAATATACAATTAAAGGATAAGCCGATAACTGCTGACGTGCGTATCAAGGAATTTCGCAAAAAAGATGGTGTTTTTCAAGCGCACATATTGTATAACGGAAAAACAGACTGGCGTACAGTAAGAGCTGCCGATGGCAAACTGTATCTGACAACCGGCTCAAAGAGTTTAGGCAGCCTTGAAAGACACTATTTATCAGCAGAGCAAAGTGACCGTTTTCAAAAGTTCAAGCTTTTCGGCAACGGATCATTTGCAAAAAACGATAAGCAGAATAAGAGCATTTTGCCTATAACAAAAATAAAAGCTTTAAATCAACTTCTTCCCCAGTGGGGACGAAGTTGTTTTTTATTTGGGAGGTGATAACATGGCAACAATAAATGGATTTAGAGTGAAGAACGGCGTTTATCAGGCTAAATTACAGCATGACGGCATGACCGAATGGCGAGCTGTAATATCTCAGGCTGGGCAGCTTTACGTTGAGAGCGGTTCAAGAATGACAAAAGATTATGTTCGGTATGAGTTTTCAAACAAGCTTTCCAAAAGATTTGAGAATTTCGTTTGCACAGGCAGAGATAATTCTATCGATATACCCGCAACAAACGACTATCTGGGTGAGAACATGGATCTGATTTCTAACAGTAAGGGGGTAAAGCCATGATAGACAAAATGTACAACTCGGGCAAACGATTTATCAGATACAGCGCAGAAGAGCTGGAGAATGCCAGAAAAGTCGATATGGTCGATTTTTTGGAACGCCATGCAGGCTTCAACTTTAAAAGAGCCGGAAATTACAGCATAGGCAGAGAGCATGACAGTATAGTTATTGACCCTGACAGATACACATGGCACTGGTACTCACAAGATCTATACGGCAAAGGTGCTATCGACTGGCTTATGAAAGTCGATGGATATAGATTTGAGGAAGCAGCCGAAATACTTATCGGCAATAAGCCGCTTAACAATACTAACAGTGCGAGAGATTCACCTAGACAAAACACTGCACAGCAGGCACGTCAAAACGATGTGCCTGTTCCCTTTTCACCGCCTGCTGCAATGAAAGAACAGTGCAGAGAGCTTTTCGCCTATCTAGGTAAAACACGCTGCTTGTCTGATGACGTGATAAGATACTGCGTTTCTAACAAGCTTATCTATCAAGACGATAAAAAGCGTGTGATATTTTGTGGATATGACCGCGCAGGAAAAATGAGATTTGCCGAAGCAAAGATCACTAATACATACAAAAGTATTATCCACAAAACATTGCCGGAAGTAATAAAGCATACAGCTTTTTTGTTCCTGCACTGCCGACCGCAAGGCATTACGATCCGTCGCAGCTTTATGTATTTGAAGCGCCGATAGATCTGCTATCTCACGGTACGCTCATGCAGTTGGCGATGAAGAAGCAATGTGCAGCGGCAGGAGATATGAGCCTTTATCGCCCTGATTGCTGGCTGGGTTTTAATCGACTTTCTCTTTCAGGACTATCAGAAAAAGCGCTGGAGCAGCGGCTGAAAGATGATCCGCGGATAACTAAGATAGCGCTGTGTCTTGACAATGATGATAAGGGGCAGGCTGCAGCGCTGAGAATAAAACAAAAGTTAGAAAGCAAGTACACTGTAAAAATAGTCAAGCCGCCATACGGCAAAGACTGGAACGAAACGCTTCAAGCTATCACAAATAGGGAGATGAATATGGCTCTTAAAGCCACATCAAAACCTTTAAAAAAATAAAATGGAGGGATCATTTATGATAAAGAAGATACAAAAGGCGTTGTACATTGTATACGCCAAAATGGATAAAATGCTTGCCAGAGCACTTGGCGCACTTATGTGCACAGCAAGCGCAACTATTGTAGCATATGCGGACGACGGAGGCGGCGGTGCATGGAGCAGCATAGTTTCATGGCTCAATACCAACAAATCGGGTCTTGAATATGTTGCAAAAGCACTTATTGGAGTTTGCCTTGTAGCAGCTGTAATATGTATAGCGATAGGCGGTTCGCAGGGCATGAGCAAGGTCAAAAAACTGGCTGATAGGTCTTGCAGTAGCCGTTATACTTCTTGTTTTTGGACAGTCATTCCTCGACAGCCTTTACACAAGTTAAAACCAAAGAACGCACCAGAGTGTGCGTTCGGCAGAATGAAATCACTGATCGTTTTGTTCTGCCGTGCGCACACGATTTGCAGAAAGGACTAAGCATATGAAAATATCCAAATTACAGAAAAAGATATACAGTTTATTCTGCGCCATTTTTGCCTTATCGCTCGGAGCAGGCAGTCTGCTTGCCTCTGCTGATGATCTGGGATACGAAGGCTGCTCATCAGCCATACTTAAAATGGTAGATGTCCGCAGCAAGACAAAAGATATGCTGATAAGCGTAGAATGGGCTATACTTAAATTTCTAGCTGACGCTATCGACTATTTTGATAATGCAGTATCTATACTGCTCAAACTCAATTTGTATGACTACCTTTCAGACGCTTTCAGCTTCGGCAGTATGCAGGCTGCCGTTGCCGCAGCAGCGAGCATAGCTTTAATAATAGGCGTATGCGCAATGGTGATCTTCCATGACAAAATACACGTTTCAGATTTCCTTATGAGCGTGATGGTTTCGATGATACTGCTGATCGCATTTCCGTCATTTATATCAGCCTGCAACGCATTGAAAACCAGAGGTGTAAAAGCAGCGCAGCACGTTGAAATAGAGGGACACACGGAAAACTCATCTGTTGATAAGGAAGGCGTTGTAACTCTTTTTCTTCTTTAGGCAGCAATCTGTTAGGCGAAGGAGTTTACGATGTAGTAAACAGCGTTGACTACAAAAAAGAAAATGTCATACACAGATGTTATAGGCAATTCTGCCAATGTCAAGAACATAAATATAACTGGCGTTCTCGAGCCTACCGACAGTAAACCTTGGACAAAATACTACGTTACTGATATAAACGACGTACAGCCGGAGCAGAAAAAATACTCAGAATTGACAACTGAGAACATGATGGAGCTGCTGGGGCTTAGCCGTGAGTATTATGCATACACCCATGTTAATGATAAATTTATATTGGTAACTACAATGCTTTCAAACGGCGGTATTGGCTGTATACTGTATACCTCTCAGCACTATCCGGGCGGCTGTTATCGGAAGAAGATTCTAAAACCATAGTATCAGCAAGCTTTGGAACTACTGTACCATACAGCGTTGAGATAGGTTCTCTCGCATACTCTGACGGTTCACATATTACGAATGTAAACAGCTTTGAATCATACCTAAAAGACGCGATCGCAAATAACGGTTATGTTCGTGACGCAGGATTGACTCAAACAGTAGGTGCTAATTCGCGCACCATAGAGGAAGCTCTCGAAATAATAAAAGATGATGTTATAAGGGATCTGAACATTAAAGCCAATACCCGAAATGTCAAATCATCAAAAAATATAACGACCGAATACAAGGCTGAACCACTTTTTACAGAGGAAGATTACGAAGATCTTGACGATCAGTCAATGGTAAAATCAGCAGTACGCGAATACATAGATCCGGGATATATCGCTGATTACCTGTATTACTGGCATATAGACTTTTTGAGCACATTATGCCTTATGCTGGCTGTACTTATATGCTTGATCTTCTCCGGCATAAAAGTAACTACCACTTTATTTGAGATAATGTTTTCGCAGCTAATAACGCCATTTGTCATCGCCACAGACCTTAACAACTCGGGAAGAGCAAAAAAGGCGATACAAAATATGCTGCTTTCAAATATAATACTGATGATCGTTGTAATTCTGTTTCGGCTGTATCTATCAGTAGTATGGGGCGTGCGCGAATCTAAATACGGCGATAATTTTGCCGTAGTACTGATAGTCATAATAGCCGGTGCAAAATTTGTGATAGATGGTCCTGACATACTGACTAAGCTTTTTGGCATAGACGCCGGTGTAAAGTCTGGTGCTGGAGCTATAATGGCGCTATCTCAGGCAACACAGATGGGCGGTTATACAGCTATGAGCGCACTAAACATGGGCGGTCATACTTTAGGAGCAGTAAAGAACGGCGGTCAGAAAATTGCCCAAAAGGCTGGCGGAGCTGCCTCCGGTGCTATAAAGGGTATGGCTGGAGGCGTATACGGTGGTGTAAGTCAAGGTAATTCCACCCTCGGAAAAGTGGGCAGATCCATTGGCGGAGCTACTGTTGGCGGAACTGTCGGCGCAGTTGGCGGAGCTTTCGGTCATAGCGATATTGGAGCAAAGGCTGGGTATAATACAGCAGGCGGAACAGACAACATAAAGCAAAGCGTAGGAGAAGCAAAAGAGCATTTTACCGACAGCTTTAAAAACAAGTGCGGTGCTGACGGCGGTTCTAGTATGACTCAGTCATCAGGCGGTATAAACGGCAAAGACGGTCAAAACGGCGCGCCAGGCGTAAATGGAGCTGCAGGCGAAAAAGGAGCAGACGGCAAACAAGGTGAAAAGGGACAGGGATTCAACCCTCAGAATAATCCTTCAAACGGTTCTGGCAGCACCGGATCACAGACTACTGCTCCAGAAAGCAAACCAACTGCTTCCGGCAGCAATAACAGTGAGCCCTCTGCAAACAGCAGTCGAAATATTTCTGCTTCAAACAACACAGATCAAGGCAGCACACAAGGCAGCGGTTTCTCTGAACCATCGCCATCAACGGCAGCCAACCATGACAACGCGCCTAGACCCACAGCTAAAACCTCTAATAATACAAAAAACACATCAGATCCATCTGCTGAAAAAGGAAAAGGACTGTAAGAGAAAGAAGGTAAAAATATGGGCTTAGTGCCAAAGAAAAACCAAAAGCTGATTATCATATTTTCCGTCATATAAGCGTTGTAAAGGTAGTGGGATTTATTTTCACTATCGCAGGGGCTTCTGAGCTTGGGGACTTTTTTGTAGCCGCAAAACTCAAAATACCGTTCATTATATTTTGCAGTATAGAGTTTCTCATTCTAAGCGGCAACAGTCCCTCAGACCCTACCAAATGCTTTGCAGCAGCGTGGTTTGACTGGATAAGATATTCATTTGCGAAGAAAAACTATACGCATAGAAGAAAGCGAGGTGACAGATGATGAAAATGTTTTTAAAGCAAAAGACTAATAAAGAGATCGTAAAGCAGCAGAACAAAAAGCTGCTTTCTAAAAAGAAAAAGGCAGCTCAGAAGGAGAAAAACGCTAACGCTCTCAATGCGCACATATCGTTTGAAAGTATCTCAAACGGCATAATACATATGAAAAGTAAAAGGCAAACCTATTATGTGCGGCGTACTGGCTATCACAGGCATGGATATTTACAATCTGAAAGAGTACGAACGAAATGCCGTTTTTGATAACATGGCAAGGGCTACTATGTCACTCAGAGCAAATCATAAGTACATCTTTACAGCGGCTTGCCCATATCTGCAAAATCAGAAAAACTTCATAAAGTATAAAGCCAAACAAAGTATAAATAAATATGCTTCATCGCTGCTTGATGAGCAATTTTATCTTTTTAGACAGCTTTGAAAAAAATCACCGTGAGCGTGGTGTACGTCAGACGAGATCGCCGCCATGCTCAACAGCCTGCTTTGTCTTGATACAGGCGCAGCAGAAAAACTGAGCACCCCCGGCACGCTCAAAAAAAGCTGCTGCCAGAAGAAATAGAGTTTCAATCCAATTATTACAAGATCAACAACAAGTTTGCGCAGTCAATAGTGATATACGACTATGCGGCAGAGATCGACGATCTTGAATACGCAAATATCGTTACCGGTTACAGCGATACCATCGTATGGGATATAAAAGAGCGCGATAAAAGCACTGTGCTCAACGAGATACAAGCTTCCTTGCGCGAGCTGGAGTCCCGCGGAGCTATCAATCAGGACAGAGCTGAAAAAGATAGATACGCAAACTGAGCTTGCAAAGCTTGATCTTATATACAACAACATAAAAAACGGCAGCGAGCAGATATATTATGTAACACTGCGCTTCATCGTAAGCGACAACGACCTTGATAGGCTGCAAGAGCGCACGCTCGATATAGTAAAGGAGCTGGAGCAGCAGGGATTGTCGGCGTACATACCGTCAAATACGATGCTGCATGAATTTCTCTCGATAATTCTTGACGGTAATACGATACAAACGCCGTTCCCTGTATTCGATACGCTTTCGCGGCAGTTTCCTTTTTATTATCAATCACATATAGACCCAACGGGATTGTTTTTCGGATATACTGCTACCGGCGGACTTAATATACTCAACACATTCACGCGAACGTCAGAACGTAACTCATACGATCTGCTTGCTATCGGCGTAAAGGGATCAGGCAAATCGGTAACGCTGAAAGATATGCTCGAGGAACAGCTGCTGCTTGGAAACAGAGTGCTCGTGCTCGATATAGAATCTGAGTACCGATCTATGGCGGAAGTATACGACGGGCAAGTCATTAAAATGAACCAGAGATCAAGGATAAATCCTCTTCAGATAACAAAGGCTGTTGACTCAAAAGTTGAGGAAGATATACTGCCGGAGGACGACGCAAAGGCAAACTTTGCGTCGGAGCTTTCACGCATACGCACCTTCATGTCTATGTACATAAGCGATATAGATATGTTTACACTAGAAGCTTTTATGGATCTTGTGACTGAAAGCCTGAATGAAAAAAGGCATATATCCGGATACAGACGTGCGCTTTTTGCCGCCCGAGAAATTCCCCACATTTTCTGACGTTATGAAAAAGGTCAAGGATAAGCTTTATATCGAAGGAAACAGAGAACGGCTTACGTCAAAACTGATCGAATCATACAGTAACCTTGAAGTATATCTGCGTCAGCTCACCGGCGACGGAGCATACGCAAGTATGTTCGACGGCGCGACCAACGTTGATATATCAAATAACGACCTTATCATCTTTGATGTTAAGACCATAAGCGACATGGCGGAGAATGTCTACAATGCTCAGCTTTTTAATATTTTAACGATAATGTGGTCTACGGTGTGCAAAAACGTAGAGCACAACCAGTACCTCATAAACCCATGGGACAGACGAAACGTTGTCTGCCTGATCGATGAGGCTCACCGTTTTATCTCTGTAAAGTACCAACAGGTAACGAATTTCATCACAAATCTTGTACGCCGTTCAAGAAAATATGACGCCGGACTATGGTTCGCCACGCAGAGCATACTTGATTTTATCCCCAGCAATGACAGCGCAGCCGCGGAGCAGATAAAGGTCATCTTCTCCCTCGTACAGTACAAGCTTATACTCAAACAAGCGCCGGAAAGTATCGAAATGCTTCATAAAATATTCCCTCAGTTCACCGATTTTGAGCTTAATGCAAGCACTTCATTCATGCCGGGACAAATGCTTCTCTCGCTCGGTTCGGGGCGAAATAAGATCCACTGCCGCAGAATGGTATCAGCCAAACAGCTCTTGTACATAGGCAACTCGCAGGACAGAATAGAGATAATACACGATTGTTTCGCTCACTATTATAACGACCATACCAATGAAGAATACGGACTAATGCTGCGAAATGCAAACATAAATTATTTCCGCAAATGCTTCATGGCTGAAACATATGCTTATCTCAAACTTAACCAGCGCGACAGCCAATATCTTGATAACATCATTGTTCTTTTGATAGATAATCTGATAAAAGAACTGTTGTCATATACCGCTGGTACAGATAAGGAGGAACAAATATGAAAATAGTTTCTCCTAAAAAAAGCAGCCGCAGATATTTGATATTCACATTGATCACTCTACTCATACTGGCTTTTTTCTTTACCTCGACCTATTGGACTACACTTAAAATAAAGAGCAAAAGCAGCAAGTATGATGAGATAATCAAGCAAAATGATTACAATATCAAGATAACAGCAGCCTCATATCACGACGGGATATGCGAATTTACATTGAAATGTAAGCTTATGAAGGACAATTCCACGCAGTCATATCCGAAAGTTTCAAGCGTAAAATTTGACGCTGATCCTAATGAGTATGAGTTTTCAAGCGGAGAAAAGTACGATGAATATTCTCAGATAATAACTATCGAAAAACCTACGACAGAGTTTGAATATGTCACGATCTTAGTAACGTCAGAGCTTGCCGACATCGTACACGAGGACTCATATAATGACTTTGGCGAGCTTGTTCCCGGGTATACGGAGAAGGGAAAGACCTTTGAAGATACGATAGTTATAGATAAAAAAGACATGGCAAATAAGCATATTAAAGCACAGCCCGGACATATGGAAGATAGCGAGATGGACGATGATCCTGCGCAGTCTGTACAGGAAACCACAGTTCAAAATGCCGCTGTACCGGCTGAGATAATGTCAACAACGCAAGCAGACCGATCGCCATACGCAGCAGAAAACAATACATCTTCAACGTATGAAAGCTCAGCCGAAGCTCCTGCAAAGACCACTACTACAACGCCTGCACAAGCGCCTGATAATAATAACGGCGGCGGAAATGGCGGCGGTGGAGGTGGAGGCGGCGGCAATCAACCCGCTTATGTTCCGGACTATGATCCGCCCGAAACACAACAAACACCTTCGGAAAATGAACCGCCGACAACTGCAGATCCGCCGCAAACGACCGCTCAGCCAACAGCTCCTACTACCACAAGACCGCCCGAAACAACATCGCCGCAGGCTGTACACCCCAACAGGATCTACATAGAAACAGACTTTGAAAACAACAATGTTGTGCTCGAAATAGGCGCTGAAACAAAGCTGCGGGCTATCGTAGAACCAGAAAATGCAGCCGATAAAAGCGTAAACTGGAGCTGCAACAGATCAGGTATGATCGAGATAGACAGCGACGGAAAGGTAAAAGCCATAGCCAAAGGCAAGGTCATCGTAACAGCCGAAACGAGTGACGGCGGGCTAAAAGCAAGCTGCATGGTTACCGTAAAATAAAGAAAAGAGGATCAAAAATGACATTTAATAATTCAGGAAACCGTGTAAGAGTCACGGGATTTATCTCATCAGATATTACATCACAGTCAGCTTACTCGATCGAGTTCAAGTTGGCTGTACCGCGAAAAGCAAAGCGCGGAGAGCAGAGCTTCAATGACGTTTTCACCGTATATGCAAACGAAAGCAGCACGATCACATTTGCCAAAAACCATTTGAAAAAGGGCAGCGTAGTGATAGTAAAAGGCGAGCTTAGAACATTTAACAAGGGCACTATAAAGATATGCAGCAGCGATATAACGATAACATCAGTATCAAAATGATGGAGGAATGACCATGAACGAAGATAAAACACTTATATATGAATACCCATCAGCAGAGCTAAAAACTGAGATATGTGCGACCTTTGAAGCCAGATCTAAGCTCTCAAAAAAGCTGAAATTCATCGGTGCAGGCTGTCTTATAGGCGCTATGCTGCTGTTTATGAGTTATTGCCTTATAGTAAGATTCAAACTTGTTTTTTTTTCTTTTTGACAGCCCTTTGCATTGCAGCAGCAGTGGTCATTTTAAAGACAGCTGTGCGTTACAATTGGCATTATCTTTTTGTAAAAGCTTTCGATACCGACATGGATATAGAGTATTTTTCAAACGGCACAAAAAGCGATTTCAGTATAAATTACGACAACATATTGTCGATACGCTTCTTTGACAAAAACTACTCTTCAATCAAGATCAAGTATATCGACAGCCATTCTGACGCGGTGTGCAATATATTTTTGTTGCTTAATGCCGGCACACCTGAACAGGGATTTTTTCTCTACACCATGCCGCAGCTTACTGAAAAACTCAGAATTTCTGAACGATCGATAGAGAAAAAATTCGGCAGTGAAGAAGAGTTCTACTCCGATTTTTTTGAATAAGAAGGGAGATACCGTATGGATATTTTAATAAGAAATATCCCCGATGACATTGTAAAAAAGCTTGATACCTCAGCTCAGCGAGAAGGTCTTTCCCGCAACGCTTTTATAATAAAGATCATACATGACTACGCCGCCTGCAAGGAAGATTTTCTGCTTAATGCGCTGCCGACTATCGTCCGAGCGCTTGTAAATGATGAACTGGAACGAATGCTGCGCGGAGCAGGATCGGTCGAAAACAACATATATTTATCATCGCAAAAGCTGATGAAAATTGCCGAAAAGCTTGACGTTTTGCTCGCTCCTGAGATAGAAAAATCGGCTGAAAGTGAACTGAAAAATAGTGACGTTCTTAATTTATTAACATTCGTAGACACAGAAAGTTAATATACGAGCCGATTTTGTTAATATCTCCGAAATAATGATATATCCATCAGATATACAGAACGCCAAAACAGATATATAGTATATATCTGAGGGCAAATATGTATATCTGCCATATATCCAAGTGCGATTTTTGTATATCCGCAGTATATCCCGCAGCCAAAACTGTATATCTGATAGATATACAAAAAAGCTCTGATGATAGCATGGCAATGCGCCTAAAAACGCGGCACTGCCGCGTTTTCCCCCGGCGTGATAGCACGCCTTTATGCTCGTTCTAAATGGAGGTCAGAACATGAAAGTAAAGAACACGAAAAAAATTTTTTCTCTTGACGAAGCAACGATCAAAAAGTTTGATAAGCTGATGTTGTTGAGCAACGCCAAAACTAACAGCGAATTATTGACATGGCTTATCAATGAAGCCTACTCAAAACTTGAAGATGAAAACGATGAGGAAACAGACATTCTGAAAAGTATAAACGAAAAACTTTCGTTACTGATCACAATATCAAATGAAAATAATCTGATGGATTATCAAACACGCGACGCGCTCAATTCACTTATTTGTTTTTATGAACCCGATACAGATTTCAAATCTGCTGATACAAAAGCCGCCGGATCAGACCCTCACCGTTTTTTCCAAAGCTCTTATAAAAACTATAAAGCCCGCATACATAAAGCGTCACTGGAAAAATCCGCGAAGAAAATATAAGAAAGTTTCAGGTACTAACCTATGGACAGTGTATCAAATAACAAAATTACACCGGGCGTTATATTTAACAACCACTTCATCTATGATTGGCATATAGGCACAGGTGATTACTCCGATTATGCGAAGAGAGATGAAGCCGTAACTAAAGAGGAAAACATACTGCCTGATCATGATTCATATTCTGTACTAAACGATCCTAAAATTCTGGATGATCAAAGTAAAAGCATTCATGAGTCTTTGAAAAGTGAATACGATTATTTTAATTATATGAGAAATAAGGAAAAGAGCGACGGACTATTTGACGCAACTCGGGACAAGCTTACGACAGACGAGATCAACCAATTTCGCGAATACGAAAAGATCAGCAAAAAAGAGGGCTGTCCAAAATATATCGGAATAGCTTCATTCGATAATGATTTTCTGCGTGAAAATAATCTGATAATAGGTGATCAGATCAATATACCGGCAATAAAAAAACGCAGCGAGAAAAGGCATGAATGCACTTATCAATAAATCAGACAAGCTCATTGCTTCAAACTGTTATTGGACTGCTGCAATACATACAAATACAGACAACGTTCATATCCACTACCAACTCTCGAATATCATCGGTTAGAAAACCGCTGCAAGACCAGAAAGGATAAGGATATGATCGAACGTAGTGCTATGGAAAGTCTTATATCTGTTATGGCTACATCTCTTAACGCTAATGACTTGACCAAAAATCTGACAGAATACGAACGAAATATCCTTATGAAGCAAGTTAAATATAACTTTTCAAACAGCTTAGCTAAAATAGAAGAACTTACAGAGAAATTGCCGAATAACAGAGGTTGGCAATATAACAGATTAGACAAAAGCACTCAGAATCAGATCGATAACTGTATTAGGTCGATAATATCTGAAAACGCAGAGCTTACGCAGCAATATAAAAACTACCTAACGAAGATAGAAGCCGTTCAGAATAATTCCAAAAGACGATACGGCGAAGGATCTCATTATACCGATTACAAAGAAACCCGCTTACATGGAAAAGATGGATTTTACTCTCGCGTCGGAAACTCCTTTCTAAAGATCTGCAAAGACTACCAACTTGATAAAAACCAGCGCGAGGCGGAGCTGATGGAAGCTGGCGCGTATCTGTCTAAAAAAGAAGCTGACGTCCCGCACGCTGATGATGAATACTATGCGGAAAACGTGCCGTATCTGTCTGAAAAAGAAGTTGACATTGAGTATAGCTATTCAGAAGCCGACGTCCCGCCTGCTGATGATGAATACTATGCAGAAAATGTTCCGTATCTGTCTGAAAAAGAAGTTGACATAGAGTATAGCTATTCAGAAGCCGACGTCCCGCCTGTTGATGATGAATACTATGCGGAAAACGTGCCGTATCTGTCTGAAAAAAGAAACAAGTAATGACTGTTATATAAAGTGGAGTAAAGATTACAAAGAAGCAGCCCGACTGGTGTACAAAAAAGATTCGAGCGCAGAAGATATAAAGCGTGCAGCCGTACTGTATAAGTCAGAAGCCTCTAAAGGTAATCTGCTTGCTGTATTTGATCTTGGTAAGCTGTATGCCTCCGATCTGCTGCAACGGAAAGATGATGAGCTATCAGCTAAATATTACAAACAAGCTTTAGATGGATTTTTGAAAATAGAGCCTACTGCCGGCGATATGACGGCGTATATACAATATCGTATCGGTAAAATGTACTGCTATGGGTTGGGCACTGAAAAGGATCTTAAACAAGCTTTTGATTGGTTTTCAAAATCTGCTGTCAAGGGAAATAAGTTTGCGCAATTCAGCTTAGCGAATATGTACTACTACGGAAACGGAGTTGAAAAGGATCTTTCAGAAGCGTTTCGATGGTACAGTAATGCTGATAAGCAGGGACAGCCATACGCAGCATATGCAATAGCTCAGATGTACAGTAACGGCGAGGGCGTAGCCGCGGATAAAGATCTGGCGCATATCTATTATCAAAAGGCGCTGAACGGATTTCTTGATCTTGAAAACAAAGACCGTGCCGACGATAATCTATTTTACAAGATCGGTATGATGTATAAAAACGGATTGGGAACTGAAAAGGATATTGCAAAAGCTGTTGATTACTTTAAGCGGTCGGCTTTAATGGATAATAAAAACGGTCTGTATGAATACGGAAAAACGCTCATAAGCAGTGACTACGAAAAGCGAGATGTTGAAAAGGGATCATCATATTTGAGAAAAGCAATAGAATATGGCAACATAAATGCAAAACGTTTTTATGCCATGCAGTATATCAGCGGAGAAAATATCGATCAGGATATAGACACCGGACTTAAAATGCTCCACGAGGAAGCAGATAAAAATGAAGCTGCCGATACCCCTTCTGCTCTTTGTTTAGGCAGACTTTATTTTAAGAATGACTACGGTATACCTTTTTAGACATTGATAAAGCAGAATACTACGCCATAAGAGCTGAAAAAGGGCGGCAATGAGGCAGCATGGTATCTGCTCGGAAAAATCTATTCAGATTCAAACAGCAATAAATACGATATTGAGAAAGCGATCACATACTTTAAGAAGTCTGCTAAATGCGGAGATCCAAATGCACAATACCAGTTGGGAAAGATCTATCTTTCCGCAGATGACAAACGGACTGCTTATCAGTATTTTAAACAGTCTGCGGAAAACGGCAACACATTTGCAGCTTACTATGCAGGCAGGATCTTATTAGATAATAATGCTTCTGCAGATATAAAAACAGGTATTGAATTTTTGCAGCAGGCAGCGTTAGATAACTTCGACCCCGCTTTTTTTCTTTTTAGGCAGATATTACAGCAAATTTGATGATACCGACAGCCGTTCTAAGGCTAAATACTACCTTGAAAAGTCTGCAACAGAACACAATAACTCAAATTCACAATATTTGCTAGGAAAGGTCTATCTGTCTGAAAATAAAACAGATAGAGCGATGGAGTATTTTAAAATGTCGGCGGAAAGGGGCAATCAGAACGGTCAGATCGCGTATGCGCTAATGTTGTATAAGCAAGGGCAGAGAATGGCTGCCACGCTTTGGATAAAAAATGCAGCGGATAATGGCAATAAGACAGCCAAAAAGATCATGCGCCAATTTGATAAGCAGAGGACATATGCCGTCGTGAGAAGCGCCAATATCGCTCAAACAGTGATAAGTAAAGGCATATCGCAATCATCAGTACTTAAACGCACTAACAATATGCTGCGCAGCACGCTAAAATCAGAAGAGGCTCGCACCGCTCGTCTAATGAGAGAGTTTGAAAAAGATCAGGAAAAACAGAAAATACAGAACAACAGCTCTGTAAGCCTATAACCCCATAATTGAAAGGAACGTCCGGTATGGAAAAATTAAAGAAGATAGTAAACGCCTTGATAGCCAAAGTATTATTTGTTTATGGCTGGATATGGGATCTTTGCATGAAGGCTCTTAACGCTGTAAGCAAAACACCGATAGAAACAGATAAGGAACGCAGAGATGTGCGAGTGAAACAATTTGCCGTAGCCTCGATCATCTTCTATTGCGCAAGCAACAGCTGCCTGAAATTTATCATAAAATCATTGCATAAAGTAATGAAAAACAGCAGCTTTATATCAAGTCATTTTATGCCTTGGGATATTATCCTGCCGGCGAATATTCAACTGTTTATCCTGCTCGTGCTGCTCTCGCTTATCGTTGGGCTTGGCGCTTCTGTCAAGCTGCACACGCTGTACAGAATGAAAAATGACAGCAAAAATATAAAGGGCGATAATAAATTCATGACGGAAAACGAGCTTGCGGAGCATTTCTATCCGGTCAAGATGGACGACATAAGCTCTGCCGAAAAAGCAGGACTGCTTATCGGTGAGAAAGACGGTGTTTACTATATCGAGCCTGATACGTTTAACACAATGATAGTAGGCGCTACAAGATCGGGTAAAGACGAATGCTTTGTACTTCCATCTATGCGGCTGATGGCAAATTCAAAGGCGAAGCCCAGCATAATAGCAAACGATATGAAAGGCGAAATGCTCGAGCAAACATATACCGAATTTGTGCGCAACGGATATAAAGTTCTCGTACTGGATCTGATCGATACAGACCACTCGCTGCACTGGGATACGTTATTCATCATAAAAAGCGAATATATCTCAGCAAGAGAAAGCGACGGAGATCTTTCAGATACGTCAAAACTCGTTGAATCATATGCTCACTGCCTTACAGACGATGAAAAATCAGAAGCAGTATGGACTGACTCTTCCCGCTCGCTGCTCTGCGCCATGATATATTATTTTTTAGACAGAGGATATGAGATGAACAAAATGCAATTGGTAAATATGTTTAGCATCTATAACTTTTTCCTCGAATTTGGCACATACAACACCGTAATAACAGACGCAAACGGTCAGAAAAAAGAATGGCAAACGCGCTGGACGAATTATTCAGTAAACTTCCTACCGGTTCGCTCGCAAAGCTGGCATACACCACATCAAAATTTTCTGAGGGTGAAACGAGATCATCTATTTTTACCGTACTGTCCTCAAAGCTCGCCATATTCGGTACTGATATGGGCATACAAAAGATCACCGCTTTTAACGATATAGATTTCAACGACCTCACCAATGAAGAACGTCCCTGCATAATCTACCTTGTTACACCGCACGAGGAAAAGTCGCGTCATATCATAGCTTCCATATTTATCGACCAGTGCTACATGATGTTAGCGAAAAATGCTCGTAATCAGCCGGGCGGAAAATACAAACGCAGAATAGAGTTTTTTCTGAACGAATTTGGACAAATGCCGCTGATACACGAGCTTTCACAAAAAGCTAAACGTATGCGCCGGCTGCAATATACTTTTTAATCTGTTCTTGCAGGATCTTGGGCAGTTAAAACGATACAAGAATGAAGAAGATTCGATCTCAGGCGGCTGCGGTATACAGATCTATATCAATTCTTTGTCTAACAAAACAAACAAGTATTTCAGCGAGGGACTTGGAAATAAAACCGTCGATTACTTGACGTTCAGCGGAGATGTTTACGGCTTTCTAAATCATCAAGGCGAGCGTGTCGATGGGAAAGCCCTGCTGGACGCTTCGCAGCTCTCACGCCTAAAATTCGGTTCTGCCGTTGTTAAAAAGCAGCGCTGCGACCCTATCAATACCGTTATCACTCCGTATTTTAAGATCAAAGACAAGCCGGCTCGAATACCCAGAATGCAGATACCACTGAATGTATCTGACTGCAGTTTAGATACGATCCTGTTCCCGCTGGATAGTATATGGGACGATCTGGGCGATATAGGATTGCAGTATCGCCTCGATCAGCTGCAGCACAAAGCCAATGAGTATATCAATAAACAGTATGCGATCATGAGCCGTATCCGAACCATGCAGGAAAACGGCGACAGCGTACCGGAGTTGATGTATACTGAGGCACTCGAATACGAAAAAGGCAAGCGCTGCTCAGCGCGACGTGTTCGTATATCAGGAAGAAATGAAAAACAAACGTGAATTTCGCGAGAATGAGAAGCGCAAGATTTTCGCTGACGCTTACGGCGAGTCTTTTGTTCAGACAGCAGATGATGGCGATGAAGAGTATGCAGATGATTATGTAGCCGGCAGTCCTTATGAATACGGCGATGAACGCAGCTATACCGACGCCGAAACTGCTGTAAGCAAGCTCAATATGCTTACCTCCGGCGAGTTCCAGTATTATCTGGATCAGTCGCTGTACACCGATCTGCGGGCATACGTCAAAAAGATACAGAAACGTCCCACGATACGCAGCAACTTTACTGACGATGAGTGGGCAGCAGTAGAAAAATACATAAACGACGAGGAAATGAAATATGCTGATACCTAATTTTTTCTTAGACAGATATACTAAAGCAACAGATCTGATGATAGCCTGCAAGTTTTACAGCATGATAGGCAGCTTCACAAAGCGCAACTCAAAGGGCTATGAATTATCTATAAAAGAAAAAACGCTTGCTGATATATGCGGCTGCTCAGTTGCTACTGTGCACCGCTCTCTGCAGCGTCTTTGCAACGATGGGTTAGTTATCTCCATGCACCGCCCCCCACCGCCCAAACGGCACTCTGGGAACGTATATATACACAATAAAAGACTTTGCCTGCGACAGAGGATATTTCTCCATAAACAAAAGAGCCTTTGAGCAGCTAAGCCCAAAAGCCTTTCAGATATATGTATGGTTCTGCCGACTCAAAGGCGGCAGTTGCAATAGTTTTTATCAGAGCCTTTCTGATCTGCAGCGTATCACCGGTGTCAGCCGCAGCCGCATATCAGCTATCATAAATGAACTGGTAAGGCTCAGACTGGTATACAAGCAGCGCAAGAAAACACGCTGCGGCGACTATACCGACAATACATATTTCGTTGTGGTCTACATTCGCAGCAAAAGGATATATAAAAAAATGAGCCATCGCCTTAGCGGAGCGATGACTCAAACGTATAAGTCTATGACCTATACCAATAAGAAAAAACTTATATATTATGTTACAGATATTTGCAAGAAAAGTCTTGCTCATTATATTAAGTTTTTGTATATAAATAAAGAACGATGTAGACCATGATCTATATAGGGGTAGGGGCTGATCTGTAACCTCTGTTTGTAACCCACTATCTCTATATCTGTCAAAGAAAAAAAAAACATGATCTAAATTACTATACACAGTATAGATATATTACGTTCGGGCTATATATGACGCTTACTCTGCCGCCTATTGAATGAGCCGCGCGGGCTTTTTTCTTTTAGACAGATAATAAAGCTTGATTATGGTCGAATAAAGTGATATCATATCTATGTTTCACATTTTTTTCAATTGCAGGGAGATATTGATAATGAAAATAAAAAGTTACATAAAATTATCGGCTTATATTTTAGAACACTGGCTGCCGAGAAAGAAAAACGAGATCAAAGCAAGTACATATACGCGCTACGAAGGACTTTGCGTGCGTATAACTGAATATCTGGGAGAAGAGCTGCTTTCAGAGCTTACGCCTGCCGACGTATATTATTTTTACGACGAGCTAAGAGAATGCAAACGTTTAGACAGCAGATTCATACCAACAGCATGGGAACAGCCGATTCTTTGAGAGCGGGCAAGAAAGTGAAGCCCAAAACAGCCGAAAAGATCGCAAAAACGATCGGTATGCCGGTAGAGAGTCTGTTCACACAGCAGAGCGGCAGACTATCTCCGCAGACCATAGTCCATTACCACAGACTGCTCTACTCTATAATCAAGGACGCGATGTTTGATGAGCTGATACAGGACAACATAATGCTACGTGTAAGACCGCCGAAGCTTGACGAAGCTGCCGAAGCAAGATACCTTGAAGCCGACGAAGCAAAAGAGCTTATGCGGCTGCTTGACGGCTACGGAGCATATCCGTATGCTGCGATATTGAAGCTGATAATGTTTACAGGTATGCGGCGCGGAGAAGCCTGCGGTCTGGAGTGGCAGGATATAGACTTTGAGCACGGCTCGCTGAGTATCAGACGCACCAGCAACTATCTGCCTGCAAAGGGCGTTTATACCGACACTCCAAAAACACGTCAAGGCAGACGCACCATAGCCTTTGGAACAGCCGTCGCCAAACTCCTCGATCTTCATCGTGAACGCCAGAACAAGCAGCGCGCAGAATACGGCAGCGGCTGGATCGAAACAGGCAGACTCTTTACCACCGACGATGGACGTCCGATAAACCCAACGTCTGTAACGAAGTACTTTCACCGTTTTGTTGAGCGGCACGGACTTCCCGACTGCTGCGTACATTCGCTGCGGCACACTAACGCCTCGCTGCTCATTGCTGCGAACACACCGATAACAACGATAGCGGGCAGACTGGGACATTCAGATCCGAGTATCACTATCCCCGTTCCAAATAGTAACACAAAACCCGTAGCAGTACCTACCGATATAAAAACTATTTGAGCGATATGAGACGATAAAAACGTTGAGTATCGCTCTTTCCTTTTTGGGGAAGACATTTACTTGATTATAGTGAATACACTAAAATCATCAGTGAATTATTAGGAAAATCTGTTGTCGAATAATTGACTATTTGTGCAAAATGTGATATAATATTAGTATCTATATTTAGATGCAACAACGTCTTGAAAGAGGTTTTTATATATGGCAAAAGCTGCGAAAAAAGAAGTTCAGGTTTCCCTTGAAACTGTACTGTGGAACTGCCGTGTGGCTCTGCGTGGCATAGGCAGTACAGAGAAGAACAGAGATGCTGTTATCGGTTTGGTATTTCTGAAATTTGCAGGAGATAAGTTTGAAAAGCGCCGTGCTGAGCTTATAGAGCAGTACGGTGAGATACCTGCATTTCTTGAAAAGGTATCGTTCTACAATGCGGTGAACGTTTTTTATCTGAAAGAAACTGCCCGTTGGTCTTATATTGTCAAGAACGCTTCGGCTAACGATATTGCAGTTATCATAGATCAGGCTATGGCTGACATTGAGGACAGCAACCCTCCGCTGAAAGGTGCGCTGCCGTTGAACCTCTTTGCTACGCTCGGTGCGGACAAGTCAAAAATCAAAGACCTTATCGACAATGTTAATCAGATCACTGAGGAGCGTTTTCAGGAGGAAGACCTTATCGGCAGAGTTTATGAATACTTCCTGCAAGTGTACGCTGCTTCGGGTACTAAGGAGGACGGTGAATTCTATACACCTGCCTGCGTTGTTAAGTTGATCGCTGAGATGATTGAGCCTTACAGCGGCGTTGTATATGACCCCTGCTGCGGTTCGGGCGGTATGTTCGTGCAATCGCTGAAATTCGTTGACCGTCATAACGGCAACAGGCAGAAAGTGTCTATCATCGGTCAGGAGAGCAATCCCGACACATGGCGACTCTGTAAGATGAACCTCGCTATTCGTGGAATCGCCCACAACCTCGGTGATACGAACGCTTCAACATTCACAAATGACCTGCACAAGGACAAGACCGTTGACTACATAATGGCAAATCCGCCTTTTAACCTCAAAGGCTGGAGAGCCGAAGATGCCCTGACGGACGATCCTCGCTTTATGAGAGCGGGTTATTCTGTTATGCCGCCTGTGGCTAATGCTAACTATGCGTGGATACTGCATATGCTTTCAAAGCTTGACGTCAACCACGGTGTTGCAGGCTTTCTGCTTGCCAATGGTGCGCTGAATATCGGTGATGCCGAGGGTACGCTCCGTAAAGAAATATTGGAGCGTGACCGTGTTGAAGCTATCATCGTTCTGCCACGTGATATGTTCTATACTACGGATATTTCCGTAACGCTGTGGATCGTGAATATGAATAAGAAAGCAGGAACAGTAAACGGCAGACAGCTTCGTGACCGCACACATGAAGTGCTGTTTATGGACTTACGCCGTTGGGACGAGAATATTGAGGAAATCGTTATTGATAAGGGCAAGAAGAAGAAAAAGACAGTGCTTGACGATACGCAGATAGCCAAAATCAAGGAAACCTATGCTAATTGGCAGAGTGCTGATACAAGTCTTTATTCTGATGTACCTGAATACTGTCGCTCCGTAAAAATATATGACAGTGATCTTACAGAAGAAGAAAGAAAAGCTAAAGTTCCTACTATTCAGTCAAAGGGCTATTCCCTTGCTCCGAGCAAGTACATTGAGTTCATAGACCATGACTTAGAGATAGACTACAAAGCGGAAATGGCTCGTATTCAGGCTGAAATGCGTGATATTATCTCTGCGGAGAAAAAGTCGCAGACCATGCTTGAAGCTGCTTTCGGGGGATTGGCTATGGCATTAACTAAAGGCAAACTTGGCAGTTTTATTGAGTTAAGAGATGTCCGGAATAGAGAACTGAAATATGGCGTCAATGATGTTCGTGGTGTAAATACTTCTAAACAGATGATGCCTACCAAAGCTGATCTAACTACCCGCGATTTAAGCAAATTTCAAATAGTATCTCCGGAAGAATTTGTATTCAATCATAGAACCTCTCGAAATGGCAGTAAATTTAGTATTGCATTTAATGATACTGGAAAACCTATTATATGCACAGAAGATTATGTCGTATTCAGAATAAGTGATTACGGCAGAATGTTTATTGTTCCAGAATGGTTATATATGTACTTTAACCGTCCTGAGTTTGACAGATTTGTAATTACCAATTCTTGGGGCAGTTCAACAGAATTCTATAACTGGGAAGATATATGCGATGTTGACATGGCTCTCCCACCTCTCTCCGTCCAGCAGAAATATGTGGATATTTATAACTCTATGCTCGCTAATCAGCGGTGCTATGAGCGTGGGTTGGAGGATTTGAAGCTGGTTTGTGATGCGTATATTGAGGACCTTCGCCGTAAGATTGGCATTCAGCCTATAGCGCCGTTCATACAGCCTATTGATGAAAGGAACACATTATTAGAAATAACTTTGGCACAAGGAATAACGATAGACAAGGTGTTTGCCAACCCTAAGCAAGTCGCTGCTGCTGAAAAAAGTGCTAAAATAGTACGAACAGGGCAATTTGCGTACAATCGTGCAACCACAAGGAATGGAGAAAAAATATCCATCGCATATCGTGATGGAGAAGATTGTGTTGTATCTTCTGCTTATCAAGTGTTTGAGATTTCGGCTAAAGATAAACTTCTTCCTGAATATCTGATGATGTGGTTTAAACGTACCGAATTTGACCGCTATGCTCGTTTTATGTCCAAAGGAAGCGCCCATGAATTTTTTGAATATGATGATATGGAAGAAGTTTCTATTCCTATTCCTGATTTAACTATACAAGAAAGCATAGTTAACATCTATCTTTGTTATATGAAACGAAAAGAAATCAACGAACGCATGAAAGCCCAGATAAAAGACCTTTGCCCTATTCTTGTTAAGGGGGCTGTGGAGGAAGGTGAAAGAGAATGACCTATGATGACATGAACAGCTTCATTCTCAACTATCTTAAAAACGATATAACGGGCAGAGCTATCATGCTCACCGGTGAATGGGGTTCGGGAAAGAGCTATTATGTTAGAAGAACACCCTAAAAACCTTTTCTTGAAGATAAAGATAACGGCAAGCATAAATGTGTTATAGTGTCACTCTATGGACTTTCTGATACTTCCGAAATCAGTAAAGCGATATCTATGGTACTGCGCACTATCAAGAAGTCATTTTCTTCCGAAGCTGCAAACACCGCTAAGGCAGTCGGAAAAATCATAGGCAAAACTGTATTCAATGGCTTAGTGAGCAAAATTGGCTTTGATATAGGCGGTATCAGTGATGATGATTTAAAGAAAATTTATGAATCTATTGATCTTACAGATAAGCTCATTGTATTAGAGGATATAGAACGCACCCAGATAGATATTATTGAACTGCTTGGTTATATCAATAATATGTGTGAAAATGACGGCGTAAAGGTTCTGCTTGTTACTAATGAAAGCGAACTGCTGCATTTCCATATGGGAGAGCCAAAGAAGAAGAAAAAGTATGGCGGAGAGGAAATAGAATACACAAAAGTGTATTCAGAAGATGCTCAAAAATATCTTAAAGCAAAAGAAAAATCTATATCGGACACATTGCAGTTTCATGCTGATTTTCAGGAAACGATAGGCGGCATCATTGATAAGTTTGAAAATGATGATCTTAGCAGTTTCAAAGGTGCCCTTACAGTGCCAAGACGTTCTATCATAAGAAATGATATAACAAACTATCGTGAGGTTATAGTAGCTTGTCAAAAAGCTTGTGATATTTATAACTACATGAAAAACACATAGCATAACTGCTGATAGTGAGTTTAAGAAATGTATTCTGATAGGGTTGGTCAACTATCTGCAAAAAGTGTCTTGACGATCCTGACTTGAAATTCAAAGCTAATGCTTTGTTGGATTCGGACTTATCCGGAGATAGTATTTATCCGCTGATGCGTTTTTGTTATGATTACTACCATTCGCAGATCATATCACAAGAGGCAATAAAAGAAACTATCGCAGAGTATAGTGATTACCTTATCTATGTTGATAAAACAGGCTATGATGATAAAGACCTAAAAGTTCTGTACTCATTACATATTAGCACAGAAGAAGAACTTAATACAGCTATTCAGAATATTTATAACAGATTAGACGATATTTATGATATAAGTCTAAAGCACTATGACCGTATCATTAACTGCCTGATTATCGCAAAATATGATGCATTACTTAATAATGATAAAATAGATGAAATAATCGAAAAGATAATATCTAACCTTAAAGGCAGAGGAACAAAGTATAATAAAATGCAAATGCATCACTTGTTTTCAAGCACGCTTGCTATACAAGATGCTGAAGGGGCAAAAGAAATTTAAAGAAATTCAAGACAAGGTGTTTGAATCTCTCAACTATACACTAGATTCTATTGCAGTGCCTGACTCATTAAACTATGCAGAAATAATCAAAAAAATATCAAATGATAGCATGCGGCAGTATAACCCCAAAAAGGATTATGGAGAAAATCCCACTTGATCGGATTATTAAGCATATCCCTGATTTTACAGCTGAAACACTGGACGATCTTCGACATATATTATTATCGATTGATTATAATGAATTATCTGAGGAAACATTAACTTCAATTAAGCAGTTCAAGGACGATATATCATCATTGCTCACAGAAGAAGGTATTGACTTAGATTGTATAAAGAAATTGCAAATTAGATGGATTTGTGATGCAATAAATAGAAATACAGAAGGTAATAGTGAATAAAGAAGGTGACTATATGGATTATCACTTCACAAAAGGCAAATTTACTGAGGCTGATCTTGAAAAAGCTATCATAGAGATGTGCGAACAGCAAGGTTACACCTATGTCTGTGGAGAGGATATGCACCGTAAGTATGAGGATATTCTTTTGCTTGACGATCTCCGTTCCTATCTGACCTCACGTTATAGCGGTCTGTCCGATACTGAGATGCAAAAGATCATCAACAAGCTGAGCCTTATCAATGCAACTCCGCTGTATCTTGGCAATCGTGAAGCATTTAGGCTTGTGAATGAGGGCTTTGACCTCGCTCGTGACGATATTTCACAGGTCGCACTTCATATCGACTATATCAACTACGATGAGTCGGACAAAAATATCTTCAAGGTCGTTAATCAGTATTCTATACAGGGTGAACACCTGCGCCGTCCTGATATGCTGTTGTTTATCAACGGTATTCCTGTGGCTATCTTTGAATTCAAGACAGCAATAGAGGAAGATACAACAATTTACGATGCTTGGAAACAGATCACGATCCGCTATTGCCGTGATATACCTAAGTTGATGAAATACTGCTTTTTGTCGGTGATAAGTGACGGTGCGAATACCCGGATGGGCAGTATTTTTACTCCGTATGAATATTATTACGCTTGGAATAAGGCTAATGATATAGATACCGTTGCAAACGGCATCAGCTCACTATTTACGATGATAGAGGGTGCTTTCGCAAAAGAACGTGTTGTTGCTTTGCTCCGTGATTTCGTATTCTATCCCGATGATAGCCCGAAAATGAAGCTATCGTCTGCCGTTATCCTCAATTCTTTGGTGCCAGAAAAATGCTTGAAAACATCAAGTTGCATATGCGTCCAGACGGAGACGGCAAGGGCGGTACATATTTCGGTGCTACGGGGTGCGGAAAGACCTATACTATGCTGTTTCTCTCCCGTTTGATTACGCAACGTGATAATGAAACATTCAATAACCCTACTATTGTTATCATAGCCGACAGAGAGGACTTGGATACACAGACCTCTGAACTGTTTGTGACTGCAACAAAATATCTCCACGAGGAAGATGTTCGGAGCATTGAAACCCGTGAAGACTTGGCAAAAAACGCTCGGTGACAGACCGAGTGGCGGTGTCTATGTAACAACCATTCAGAAATTTTGCGAAAATACGGGACTTTTATCCGAAAGAAGCAACATTATTTGTATCTCCGATGAAGCACATAGAACTCAGACTGGTGTTGGATCTAAGCTGAAAAAGACCGATAAGGGCGTGTTTACTACATACGGATTTGCCCATTATCTGCGGACAAGTTTTCCGAATGCCACTTACTGCGGATTTACGGGTACTCCGATAGATGAAACAATTGCAGTATTCGGTGATGTGGTGGACAGCTACACAATGAAAGAGTCCAGCGATGACGGCATTACTGTTCGTATTGCCTATGAGCCTCGTCTTGCCCGTGTGATCATATCCGATGAACAGGCAAAAGAAATACAGAAATACTATGACCGCTGTGCAGACCAAGGCTCTACACCTGAACAGATAGAGGAAAGTAAGAAAGCTATGACCAAAATGCGGGTTATCCTCGGTGATCCGAGCCGACTGCACAAGCTCGCTGCTGATATTGCTGACCATTACGATGCTTTGTGTGCTGAAAAGCCTGATATAGTGCAGAAAGCTATGATAGTTTGCTCTGACAGACAGATAGCTTATGACTTACTGCAAGAGATACTCGCTATCCGTGAAGATTGGAGTATTCCTCGCAAAGCTGAAAACGAAGAAGCACTTTCAAAAGAGCAGCTCGACAAGCTCCTGCCGCTGCCTAAGATCAATCTTGTGGCTACGCAAGGCAAGGACGATAACAAAGCACTTTTCGATGCCTGCGGAAATAAGGAGTATAGAAAAAAACTTGATAAGCAGTTTAAGAATACAGATTCCAATTTCACTATTGCTATCGTAGTCGATATGTGGATCACTGGCTTTGACGTTCCGTCTCTTGCGGTGATGTATATTGACAAGCCTTTACAGAAACACACCCTGATACAAACCATTTCCCGTGTAAACCGTGTGTTCGAGGGAAAAGATAAAGGTCTTGTCGTTGATTATATTGGCATTAAAGACGAAATGATGGAAGCTGTTAAGAGATATGGCAGTCCCCAGGAAAGTCCGATTGATGAACTTAATATATCACTTGGTATATTCCGTAATCACCTGAAACTGATTGACGATCTTCTTGTAAACTTCAATGCGGAGAAGTTCTATAATGGTGAGCCATTAGAAAGGTTGAATTGTCTTAATAACGCAGCAGAGTACATACAATCAGGCAAAGAACTTCAAACCCGATTCATGGGGCTTTCTCGCCGCCTTAAAAGTGCTTATACTATATGTTTCCCGTCCGGTGAACTTACTGATGCAGAAACAGCCAAGGCGCAGTTTTATTTTGCAATACGCTCTATCATATATAAGCAGACTAAGGGTGATGCACCCGATGCAGAAACTATGAACCGTGTTGTTGAGGATATGGTGCGTGATGCTATCGCCTGCACCGGTGTTGAGAATATTGTAGATGAACACAAATCTGTTGATCTGTTTAGCGATGAATTTCTTGACGAGCTGAAAAAGGTCAAAATGCCCATAACAAGGTTTAATGCTTTGCTGAAGCTACTGCGTAAAGCTATAACAGCATACGGCAGAACAAACAAAGTCAAGGCTATTGCTTTTGATGAACGGTTAAAACAGGTAGTCGATGCCTACAACAGCAGAGATAAGCTCGTGTTTACAAGTGAAGTCGTTGCTGATTTTGTTAATGACCTTTCTGACCAGCTTATACAAATCCTAAAAGATTTGCAGGAGGATAAGTCTTCTTTTGAGAAGCTCGGCATTACCTATGAGGAGAAGGCTTTCTATGATATTCTTGTCAAAGTTCGTGACGATCATGGATTCAAGTATGAAGATGAGAAATGTCTTGTTCTTGCAAAGAAAATTAAGGAGTTGGTCGATGATAAAGCGCAGTTTGCTGATTGGTCAACCCGTGACGATATAAAGAATCAGCTTAATATGGATCTGACAGTACTGCTCTATCAAAACGGCTATCCGCCGGAATGGGATGAAGAAGTATTTGAAAAGGTTATGGAGCAGGCTGAGAATTTCAAGAAATATGGTAAATAAAGATACCAATGTCGGTAAAGTCGATAGAGGAGAAGAGAAATGAGAATAGAGAGTATACATATCAAAGGCTTTCGTAATTATAATGATGCAAGAATCATATTTCAGCCCAAGACTCTGATTATAGGAGCAAATGATGTTGGTAAAACCAATCTGATGTATGCTCTTCGACTTTTGTTCGATAGATCGATCAGCGATCACGAATTAGAATTATGCGATAGTGATTATAACGCTTACTCTGGGGCGGATTCCATAGAAATTACAATTACCATTTCATCAATAACCGAAGAGTGTTTATTAAGCACTTTTGGTGGTGCAATAAAAAGACGGAACAACAATTATAAGATATACAAACAGCAAATCTGGTACATATAATATTTATAACGGCTTTAGCGAAGAAACACTTGAAGAGAAAAATCAAAGGTTTTATCTTAAAAGACTTAATATGCAGTACGTTGATACCAACAGAGACCTATTCAGCTTTTTACGATATGAACGTAATAATTTACTAAGGGTTGCAAAAGAAAACCTTAGCCCAGAAGAAATCGAGTCAGATGAGAGTACAATAGATGCTTTGCAAAATAATCTCGATGGTATTAATAAACAAATAGGAGAATTGAATTATATATCAAAATCCTTAGAAAGTGTAAACACTGAGTTAGGTGAGATATCAGTTCATAATATGGATCAGGCGGTATGTTTTGTAGCTGGCGAAAGTAATGTGGATCGATTGCTTGATAATTTAGTTCTGGCTTACTCAAATGGTAATAATCCATTATCAATTGGTGGTGATGGGCGAAATAATCAAATATTTCTTGCAACCTGGATATCCAAGCAACACATACAAGAAAACGTTGATCATATTACATTTTATGCCATTGAAGAACCAGAGGCACATCTGCATCCACATCAGCAACGCAAGCTCGCTTCATACATAATGGATAAATTCGATTCTCAAGTTTTTATAACGACTCATTCTCCGCATATAGCATCTAAATTTAATCCTGATTGTATTGTAAGGCTCTACTCAGAGAATAAACTATCTTTTGCCGCTTGTTCTGGATGTAGCCCAAAAAAATAAAAACAGTAATTGACGAATTCAGTTATCGCCTAAATTCATTATCAGCAGAAACCTTCTTTTCTGATGGCGTTTTTCTTGTAGAAGGTCCATCAGAGGTTATTCTTTATTCAGCATTAGCATCTGAATTAGGACTTGATTTAGACAGAAGAAATATATCAATTCTATCAGTTGAAGGTATAGGTTTTAAACCATATGTAGCAGTTTGCGATGCACTTAATATTCCGTGGGTTTTAAGAACCGATAACGATATCTTCAAAATTCCAAAATCCAAGCCAGCCAAGTTACATTATGCAGGTATATCAAGAGTAATCGGAATAGCTGAAATATGTTGTGAAAACACAGACGACCTACTTAAATACTGGAAAGAACATGAATCCGAGAACGAGTGGTTTATAGATGCTGTTAATCCTGAAAGTGTTCCAGATATATCAAAAAACTTAACGAGTACATAAGAACTCAAGTAAAGCGGTATGGATTATTTCTCTCTGATATTGATTTGGAAAATGATCTTGCCAATAGTGCAATATCGGGTGATTTAAAGGAATACTACGACATATCTGATATCAATAATCTGGTTAAGGCGATGCAGAATAGAAAAGCTGAGAATATGCTTGACTTTTTATCAGAAAAACATTGCAAACTCACGGTGTTAAAGGAAGATAGAATTTGTGATCCATTAAATGCACTTGTTTTAAAAGTAGAAGAAAAAACGAGGAGTAAGCAATGATTAAATTCCCAACAGATGAGCAAAGAGAGATAATTGATTATCCTGGTAACATTGTTGTTACCGCAAAACCAGGTTCCGGAAAAACCTTTACTATAGTTGAAAAAATAGCGAATGTGTTGCCGGCGTTGCCTGATTATAAAGGTGTTATCGCAATTTCATTTACAAACAAAGCAAGTGATGAATTAAAAAGACGATGCAAACAACGTTGTAAAGATACTAAGCAATCATTCTTCGGAACGATTGACAAGTTCTACCTTTCGCAGATTATTATGCCATTTACCTGTCATATAACCGGAGTAAAAACGATTATGAAGTAATAGAGGATATTCCTGAAGAAGGAAAGTATGCCTCGCTCTTACAATACGATAGTGTGCTGACGCAATTACAGAAAGATTTATTAATTGACGGACTCTATGACGGAATTGTATTTTTGAAATACATAGGAGAAACTGCATTATTGATAATTGAAAGAATTTCAAATGTAATTCTTTATTTGAAAGCTAAGTATTCTCATGTTATCATTGATGAATATCAAGATTGCGGAGCGGTTCAGCACTCGATTTTTGAATATTTGGTTGAAAATGGATTGATAGGTATTGCTGTTGGTGATATAAATCAGGCTATTTATGGATTTTCAAATAGATTCCCAAAATATCTATTATCACTGATGTCCAAAAGCAATTATACGGTGTTTCATCTTAACAAAAATCATCGTTGTCATCCAAGCATATCAGAATATTCACTTTGCCTGTTTGATGCATCTAAAACTGTTCCAACTGAAAAACGAGTATTTAGTGTATCTGTCGATGGTGATGAAGAAATTATATGTCAACGCATTGATCAATATATCGAAGCCATTAAGACCAAATATAACGTAGCCAACAATAATCAAATTGCGATTTTGTGTAGGGGGAAATTCTACAATTCATAGAATTGACAGTTATCTAAAAACACATCACAAGGTTTACAACGAAACTGTAATAGATAAAGACACTTCCGAATGGGGGGCGGTTATTTAGAGATATTCGTAACCGCCAACCAGACCAGCGGGCAAAAAAAATGAGCCGAGATCAACCTCGGCTCAAATCCCGTATTCGGTTCATCACAATGAATTGCAGTGAGTAACTGTGAATTACTGTGCGGTGAAATACTGTCAATTACTATGAAATACTGTGGATGAGAAGCTGTCACTTAACCTCAGCCATGTTTTCAACGATCTGATGATATGTTCTGTGGCAGGTTTCAGGCAGAGTAGCACTCCACGGCATGATGCTGTCAAGCTGTTCTTCTGAAGGTGTTTTGCCCCATGAAGGGAGAACAAGCATCAGATAGGAGAGATAACCAAACACATTCGGTCCGTTTCGCTTGGCTGTTTCGATCACGCTCATGAAGAGAGCACTCGCATCTGCACCCTTATCCGTCGCAGAAAAGAGAAAATTCTTACGGTCGATCACAAAAGGCTTAACGGTGCGTTCTGCAAGATTATTTGTCATTTCCACTTCGGGATGATCTAAAAACAAAAGGAGCTTGTCTTTCTGATTCAGGGCATAGGTGACCGCCGTGCCAAGGTGTGAACCTTTGCTCGGTCTGAGCGTTCCGATGAAGTTGTAGAATTCTTCTATGATCGGTCTTACCTCTTTCTGCCGCATCTCCAATATCTTTTCCGGCGGGACGTTTGCTTTTCTTGCTTCACGCTCCAAGGCAAATGCTCTGTCGATGATCTCGACAGCTTTTGCCGCTTTGCTGTTTTTATCATTTTCAGGTATGCTGTCCACAAACTTGCGGCGAGCGTGCGACCAGCAGCCTGCGTGCAGATATTCTCCCGAACCATAAGACCCCAGCCCATCGGTCTGCACGATACCGTCATAACTGCCGAGAAGTTCCTCCGCAGTCACCTTGGAACGGCTGTCCCGATAGGTATAGATCGCGATCAGAAGCTTTGCTGACGCTCCTGTGCAGACCACCCACATCTGTCACAGCTTTTTCACAGGCTTTCCATGTATTTTCAGGACACGCAGCGTAGTCTCATCAGCGTTCAGGACGGGTTCGAGGTAAGCATACTTCCAGAAGTGCTTCACAACAGGTATAAGCCATTCTGAACTTTTGATGATCCAGTTTGCAAGTGATGTGCGGTTCAGGTAGATGCCCTGCATCTTGAAGTGCTGTTCCATACGGTAAAGCGGTTCGCCAAGCAGATATTTCGCCTCAGCGATATATGCGATCAGTTCTGCTTCCGGCAGACCTCTCGGAATGACAGGCGCAGGAGTCAGGTTCGGAGCCTTCACAATATTCGCCTTATCTCCGTGCTTATCGCAGTGTTCACATTTGTAGACCTCACGAAAGTATGTGATCTTAAAGATCTTCGCAGGGATAATGCAGAGCCGTGTGGTGATGTATTCTTTTGAAAACGGCACGAGCTTACTGCCGCAGACCGCACATTTCCGCTGATCTTCGGGAAGTGTATGCACGATCTCTTTCGTTTCAAGATCACCACGCAGTTCATTTCTTCCCCGATGCTTTCCGGTTTTCTTCGATTTTTTTGTGATGGAATCCTCGGTAGGCTCAGTGGCAGAAAGATTTGACAATTCTTCCGCTTCGTTGAACACATTACCATCCAGATCGATTTGTCCGTTGCAGATGAATTTCGATTTCTCGCTTTTCTGTCCGAAGAGCATCTTGTTCCGTTTGAGTATCTGCTCTTCCAGATGCTCGATGTGAAGAGCTTGATCTTCGTTTGATTTTTTCAGCTCATCATTTTCTTTTTTCAAGCTCAGAGCACTTCTGCACAGCGGCTTCATATGCTGCTTTCAGTTCTTCGTACGTCATAGCAAAAGCACTCCTTTCCCTGAAATTCCAGACGGTTCATGATACTCTGATTATACCATGATTTGCCCGCTCTTTCAAGAAAAAGAGTGCCATTGAAGCATAGAAATATTGTCCACATTACTGTATATTTTCATCGTGGGAAAGTCAGCATATATCCACACCGCCGGCTACTTTTTTGATTGCCTTTGGTTGGTCGATCGACAGTCCCTGCGTGAGCCAGATGAATTGTTCACGGGTAATATTCCTGACCTCCTGTTCATTGCGCGGCCAGAAGAATTTCCCGTCTTCAAGACGTTTATACAGCAGCAGAAAGCCGTCATCTTCCCATAAAAGCACCTTCATACGATCTCTGCGCCTGCCGCAGAACAGAAACGCGCTGCTTGCGAACAGGTCAAGCTGAAACTGCTGCTGTACAAGTGCCGCAAGTCCGTCAATGGACTTACGCATATCTGTATATCCGCAGACGATGTAGATATTGTCAGCAGTTAAGTCTTTCAGCATTCTTTCAGACCTCTCAGCAGCGTAAGCAGAAGCCTCTCGGATATATCTGCTGGCATTTCGACCTCGATCCCGTCTTTACGGACGATCATCTTTTGTGGGACAGCCGGTTCAGGTTTCCCAGGTCCAGCACTGTCCACAACACATTGTGTCTGCACCGCAGCTGTCGTGCAGGTGACGCTTTGAGAAACACTCAGCGGTACGATCTGCTGCAAGGGCAATTCAGCTCGTTTCAGCAGTTCTTTTCTCACCACATTCAGGCGTGAGTAGTATGTGTGCTGGCTGATACCCTTTTTCCTTGCACCACGCTGTTACGGTCATACCGCTGCTTTGGCATTCCTGTATCTGCTCTGCCCACTCCCTGTGACGAAGCTCGGTCTTTACTTCTCTGATCGTTGGCATATTCTCAGCTCCTTTCGGGGTAAATTCCTTTGGAACTATTTTATCGCTTTTTTTAGTGCCGAATCAACGTTAGGGTGTGGTTGGCGGTTACAGATATTCTTATATCTCATTTTGAAGAAAAGATTTTTTCTGCTGATTATGTGGAAAAATACTTTTCAGAAGAAATTGAACCTCATAAATATAAACAAGCATTAAGTATAATTGACGACATTTTTTCTACAAACGCAAAAGAATTCTACACAGCTGCGGAGAAAATGATTGCGTTTGCAGAATTAATATACCCAACCAAACGGAATAAAACTGCTATTGCAAATCTACAAACAGTTCTTTCAAGTGTGGAAATGCTATCAAACTATTTTCCGGCTGCCAACGATGAAGTCAATATCATGACTTTGCATAAATCCAAAGGTTTGGAATTCAATATTGTCTTTCACATGGATATGTATAAGTGGGTTTTATCAAATGAATACGGAAGTGAAGAAGAAAAACTACAGAATTTAAATCTTCATTATGTAGGTGTCACAAGAGCGATTGATGTTTGCTATATTATGCTTGGTAGCAAAAGATACAATAGTAAAGGAAAATGTTATGATGCACTTCCTTCATCATTTCTTGAAAAACAGGAGCTTACATATCGACGATTAGATGTAAAATGGTGATTAGGAGTTCTAAACTTATTGCTCAACACATAAGAGTATGAAAAAATAACCGTGTAAACGCAATAATTGCCAAAATTCTGAACATACTAAAGATGCAGTCCAAACAGGGCAACGCTGAGGGGCGCCCCGACGCAGGCTGCGGAATAAAACGGTGAAGAGCAGTGACAGAAATGTTGCTGCTTTTCTTTATCTTCACTGGATATTCCCAAAGCGGATAAACCTCGGGAGTTTGAGGGTGGAACCCTCATCAGCCGTCAGGCTGCAAACCTGTCCTCAAAGAAAATCGCAAGCTGGGAATACGCAAGTCCCCAGTCACGAACAGGCATTGTCCACTTCTTTGAGATCTCTTTTACGCTCATATAAATGATTTTTCTGATCGAATCATCAGTCGGAAAAATCGCCTTGGATTTGGTGAATTTTCTGACCATTCTGTGGTAGCTTTCGACTGCATTCGTTGTATATATTATCTTCCGTATCTCTTGCGGGTATTCAAAGAAAGTAGTCAGTTCTGACCAATTTTTGTCCCCTGATTTTAAGATGTTGGGATACTTTTTATTCCATTTTTCACGGAACTCTTCCTTTGCATATTCTGCATCATCAAGATTGACCGCACCATAGATCTTCTTGAGGTCTGCACACACTGCTTTTTCTGTCTTTGTATGGCACAAATTTGCAGCTGTTTCTGATCTGATGAACGATACAGAGCTGATTTTTTGCCCTTGGAAATATTGCATTTATTACATCACAAAGTCCAGTCAGATTATCGTGACAAGCTATGAAAATGTCCGTAACACCGCAGTTTTTCAGGTCTGAGCATATACTTGCGTAGAAGCTTGCGGATTCATTTTCGGATATCCATGTCCCGAGTATCTCTTTCTGTCCCTCCATGTTTATGCCAAGCACGGAGTACACGCATTTGCTGATGATCTTGTTGTCTTTTCTTGAATTGAAAACAATTCCGTCAAAGAAAACTACGGGGTATATTTTGTCAAGAGGACGGTTCTGCCAGTCATTTACCTCAGGAAGAATTTTGTCGGTTATGCGTGAAACAAGTCCCTGAGAAATTTCTGCACCATAGATTTCTCTTAGGGTATCTTCAATGTCACGCTGGGACATTCCTTTTTGCGTACATTGCCATGATTTTCTGTTCAATTTCATCTGTGTGAGTCTGTCTTTTTTCGATGACTTTAGGCTCAAATTCACCATTGCGGTCACGGGGTACGAATATTTCGCATTCACCGTAATCGCTGGTGATAGTTTTCTTGCCATAACCGTTTCTGCTGTTGCCGGAATTGTTGCCGAGAACAGAGTTTTTCTCATATCCGAGATGTTCGTCCATCTCTGCCTCGAGCATCTGCTCTATCGTCCCGGCAAACAACTTTTTCAGTTTCGCCTGAATGTCCCCGGTGGTCTGACAGTCTGCCATCAGCAGCTTCACAAGCTCTATTTCCTTTTCGCTTAATCCGTGATTTCTGTTTTTCATACCAATTTACCTCCAAATTTCTCTGTGGAGATTATTGACATTTACACAGCTTATTATTCAGACTCACACATAATGATTAGAGCGAACTGTCCAAGATGACAGTTCGCTCTTTTGCTTATTAGTCCTCGTCCGAACACTCCTCCAGCCCGTGCATGAGCTGAATATAAACGCACTCCGCACGTTCATGTTCCTCGCCATCTGTAGACATCATGAGTTCAAGGAAATATGACTTGGCTTCTTCATAGTCATTCCAGACCTCACGCTTGCCGTTACAGACAGTCGTGACCTTGCGTGATCTCGGCATTGCCAATTCAGGTGTTTTCAACATAACCGTTACCTCCAAATCAATATTGTAGATACAGTATATACCATAATTCTTCCGGAGTCCAGCTCTGCGGAGTGATTGTAACCTTTTTTGTGAAGTGCGCAGCAATTTCAAAAGCCAGTCCGGTACATAGCGCACATATCGTATTTCATCGCCGTCGGGAATTATCCTGACGGCGATTTTAATATTCTGCTCAATGCTTTAGCTGAGCCACCTTTGTTTGCAGAAACATCAGCGGACGCCAGAGCTTATCGCCAAGCTCCTTGATCTCCTCAATATCTTCCTTGTAAACCTTGTTCGTGACATTTGCACGGTGGGCAATTTGGTTGATATTGTTTGCGATATTATTCGCAAGTACAGTGAGCCGTTTTAGCTCGTTCTCATCGATATGGACGATGTAACCCTCGAAGATCATGGCTCTTACAAATCCACTGAGACTGCTCATACCGCTGTTAGCAAACTTCTTCTTGATAGCAGCCATTTCCTCGGGGCTGACACGTACTTTAAGGTACAATGTACGCTTCTTTTCATCTTTCATTTCTCTTGTTCTCCTTTTTATTTTTCTCAATTCGGGGTCGTAGGGGCAGCGCCCTCTGCCAAGCCTTGTGAAGTGTGTGGAGTCGCTTTTTGCGCCCACACTTCACCGTGCTTGCTGGTAGAGTTTCGCCCCTGTGGGGCGAATGTCATTTCCGAGCATTTCAGCTCGGTCGTTTTTCTCGATTTCGAGAATTGGAGCTGTGCGACTTTCTCTATATCGTCGCTCCCCATAATCAATATAGCGCACTTTCCCGATCACGTCAATAATAAATTTCAGATTCTTTATGTTCGTTAAAAATCGCTTCGTCAAAATGACAGGATAGCGTAAACGGCGTAATAGCGTGATTTCAGATTTTTGAATTGCAAAATCCCCCGGCATTTGTTGACAAAGTATGAACAAAAGTTTGTGCGCAATACGGCTTGTATTTCAGATGTAGAGCGCGCTATAATTGGATCATGGCGGGTGAGCTTCGGTCACTCGACTCTGCCTGCTAATAACACAAAAGAAAGGTTGTGATTTTTCTATGGGCATCTATACAGAGAAAAGAGATCAGCTCATCGAGAAAATCAAAGGTTTGGAAAAGCGTATCGCAAGCGATACTGCGAAAAAGAAAACGCTGGAGGACAAGCTGAAAGAAGTTTCCCGTCTGGCTATGGCGGAGGAGTACAACTGCAAGCCCCGTGAGCTTGACGAGATCATCACCTCGGAACATTTGCTGTTGCAGAAACTCCGTGCAAGCGGTCTGTCCGATGACGAGCTGCTGAAACTAGTCGGCGGCGGAAATGCTGAAAATGAGAAAACCGATACCGCCGATCTTCCCGCTGACTTCGGACAGCAAATGAGCTTTACGGATAAAGCGAATCCCTATGAGGATTAAAACTATCCGATAACGAAAGGTGTAGCCGTAAAATACTCAGTCGGCTCAAAACACTGAGCTGACCTTACGGCTATTATGAGGGTGAGAGACAGAAAGCGAAGCCCCTCGACTCTAAAGCATAGAGACAGAGAAGCTAAAGGAGTAAAATTCGCTATGAATAAAAAAAATGATACTGCCGTAGAAAGAGAGAAGGCAGGAAAAATGTTTGAGCTGAACGAGAAGTACAAGGACTTCCCTGAGCGTGTCTCGGAATATGAGATCGACGGGAAGAAGTACATCGTTCACAGCCGCTTCGTCGGAGAGAAAAATATCGACGAAGTGATCGGCAGGCTCGCCTTTGAAAGAGCCGTAAAAGAAACACTGGCGTAATTTTGTCGGCAAGGCATTGACTATACCGGCATTTTGCGCTATACTGAAAATGTCGGTATGGTACTGCTTTGATTTGAAAGGAGTTATAATGGCAAAGCAGACCATTTACAATGCAGGAATTTACGTCCGCCTCTCGCAGGAGGATATGAGGGCCGGCGAATCCCTGTCAATAGAAAACCAGAAACTTATCCTCACAAAGTATGTCAAGGAACAAGGTTGGAATCTCGTTGATACCTACGTCGATGACGGTTGGAGCGGTACGGACTTCGACAGACCTGCGGTGCAGAGATTGCTGTCCGATGCTCAGTCGGGAAAGATAAATCTTATCATCTGCAAAGACCTCAGCCGTTTCGGTCGTAATTATATCGAAGTCGGCAGATATGTGGATTACATTTTTCCGAGTTATAATATCCGCTTCATCGCACTTAACGATAATGTGGATACGGCAAGCAAGGATACCTCAGCACTTGACATGATGCCTATCGTCAACTTGTTCAATGAGTGGCACGCCGCTTCTACGAGTAAAAAGATCAAGGCAGTTATCGAAGCCAACGCAAAGGCAGGCAAGTACCGCACGACCTGCGCTCCGTTCGGGTACACGAAAGGCGATGATCCGAATCACCTGCCTGTGATTGATCCCGATGCCGCGCCTATTGTCCGAAACATCTTTGAGATGCGGGCAAGCGGAATCAGTCCGCACCACATCGCTGATAAGCTCAATGAGGACGGCGTACCAATTCCCTCAGATTACTACTATGCAAAGCTCGGCAAGCCAAATCCTCGCCGTACAAGGCATTTGTGGAGTCCCGAAAGGGTAAGGCAGATACTTCACCTACACCTACCTCGGACATCTTGTTCAGCTCCGCACAAGAACTGTCAGCTACAAAAATCACAAGGTCATCAAGAACGATGAGGACGACATGATCGTTGTGAAGAATACGCACGAAGCTATTGTTTCTCAGGAACTTTGGGACAAGGTGCGTGAAATTGAGCAGTCGGTGTCGCAGGGGAAGAGAAACTCGGACGGCTATGTTGCTAACCTCAGTGGACTTATTTACTGTCAGGATTGCGGAAATAAAGTTAGGCTGTGTTGGAACAATACCCGTCATCAGCGTGGCGGACCTCGTGAGTTCTATCGTCACAACTTCAACTGCACATCATATCTGAAATACGGAAAACGCTATTGTCCGAGCCACTACATCAAGATGAAAGACATGGAACGTATCGTGCTTGAAGATATTCGCAGCCTTGCACAGCTTGTAGTAGAGGACGAAGAAAAGGCTAAAGCAGAGTTTCTTGCACGCAAGGCGAAGCACCACGAAGAGCAGTATTCCGTGGACACCAAGAAACTCACAGAGGGCAGATTTCGCTTGCAGGAGCTTGACACCCTGATTCAGAACATTTACGAGGACAAAGTCCTCGGAAAGGTGTCAGAGGACGTAGCGATGAAGCTGATAGCAAAATATGAAGCAGAGCAGAAAGAGCTGTCCACAGAAGTTGCTAGCCTTGAAGAAAAGTTCACAACGATCAGGCAGGACGAAGAAGATGTGGCTCTATTCATGGAACGTCTGAGAAAATACACCGATGTGCAGGAGCTTACTCGTGAGATGTGTCTGGAGCTTATTGAGTATATCACCCTTGATGCCTATGTGGAGGGACAGCCCCGTGAGATCTACATCTACTACAAGCTACTCGATGAACCCCTCAAGGACAAGAGAAGCCTATTTTAAGGCGTATTTACGTTGTTTACACACCACACGAAAGTGTGTTACTATTTGGCAAGAGGACAACACTGCGTATCTATTCGCATCAGCTCAGCGCCGAAAACCGCAAAGCCGGCAAAGCTATCGAAGGAATATTTGAATAAACAAAAAGTAAATGACAGTTTAATTTAAGACATGAAAAATGTGAAACACAAAAGTCGCTGACTGGAAGAATTGTCGGCGGCTTTTTTTCTTAGGCAACTTCTTCCCCAGTGGGGGAGAAGTTGATTATGTCAGCCTATCATTTCTTTTTCTTCACATTCACAACCGTACATATCACTATTACGGCTGCTAAAGTAAATATTGAGATTATCAGAACTATGTATATTGTATTGTTATCAGCCTTATCATCTGCAGCTTTAGAGCTTTCATCTTTAGTATCTAATCTATCAGTGGGTGTCGATCCAATTTCGGATACGCTTGTGATAATTTCAGAACTACTGCTATTTAATGACTCATTAGGCTCTGAATTATCGTTCAAACTTTCCGCACTATCTGTCACACTACTATCCATTACCACCGAATCATCTAAAACCTCATATGATAACTCATTCTCTACGGCATATTGCTCCGCCGCAGAGTCTTTATAACAATAAATCGTAAAATTGTCCAGAGCAGTACGAACACTTGCGGTCATTTCTCCAGAATCGGGAAGAACAAATTCGCTGCCGAATCCTAAATTTCCGAGATCACTAACGCTTTTAGGAACGGTAACACTTGATATATTATCAGAAGATGGGATAGCGGCGTTTGCAATTGTCGTTACATTATCAGGTATCACAACATCACCTGTGCACTGAGAACCGTCTATCAGAACCCCGTTTACCACAACAATGGGGTTTTCATTTATTCTTTTCGACAGCCATTTTGTCCTTTTAAAAGCACCGGCACCAATTTTTGTAAGACTTGCAGGTATTGTTATATTAGAGAGCGCAGCACAATTATAGAATGCTCCGTATCTTATTTCCTGCAATGTACTCGGCAATGAAACTTCGTTCAAAGAAGAACAGCCGAAAAACGCCGCCCCATCAATATCTGTAACGCCTTCCGGCACAACAACTTTAGTAATAGAATCTCTGATATTGCTGTTAAAAAACATTTTTGTTCCCAAAGTCGAAACCTTCTTGCCGTCAATGTTATCAGGTAAAACAAGTTCAGTATCAGAGCCGGCGTATAAATCGATCTTGACTGAATTATCCGGCATTAACTCATAATAATAATCTCCGGATTGAAGCTGATATGAGGTCGAAGCAGTCGTTTCATGGGGATCATAATAGGTGTTATTTGGATCGACCGCCACCATAGCGTGCGTCTTGATAATAGTGCTTCCGCCAAAAGAGAATAATATCCCTACTGCAGATGTCAGCGTCAAAAGCTTTCTAAATAATAAATATTTTTTCATATTGTCACACTCCGCTTAATTTTTACCACCTAAAAGTAAAAAAAATATAATATTCCCCCTTGACATTCTAGGAAGAATATGTTACAATAATATATGAGTAGAAAACAAAACAGGCTGCTCAACGCCGGCAAGCGTCAAACAGCCCTTAATCTTCAACGGAATTCGCACTTCCGTCAAGACTTAGTTTCGGTATTACGCTACCCATTATAGCATAATATAGAGAGTTTGTCAAGGCTTCTTGTGCGTGTTCCGCTGAGAAGTCTTTGTCTTTCTACATAATACAGGTTCGCATTGCTTAACAACTTGCAAGCCGTAAGCAACTTGAAATTTGATATATATGAGCCTGCTCCAACAGGCATAATATCCATATGAAATACCCTTTCCTAAACAGAATGAAAGTGGAAAGTTTTCATCGAAATATTCATACTGTCCCCTGCCTATACAGAATGGGAGCGGCAGAGATCACAGTGTGTTCAGTTGTATCGAGTGTGCGATGATACACGCGGGTTCTTTCTTTATTCGACCGATAAGGCATTAAAATTTCAGAGATAACACCGGCGTGAGCCACAGCAAACCGAAAACCAACAGTATGGCGATAAGGCAAGCCGCCTATGTGCCGATACAGCGAAAGTCGATGAAATGTCATGCAAGCCTTTGAATACTGATAAACAAGGCTGTCCTTAGCAGACCGAAGCATGATAGGAGATCAACTAGCTAGATAACAATCGGCAGCGAAATCTGCTTTATATACTCAGCCGTTCTGTCGGCTGAGATAGGTTCATAATTATTTGTGGATCTATCTTGACCGACAGACCTTGCAATAATAGAAATCTAGCGTGAAAGCATAGTGCTCTCACGCAAATTTCGTTTGGCAGGGGCAGAAGGGATCGAACCCTCGGCACGCGGTTTTGGAGACCGCTGCTCTACCATCTGAGCTATACCCCTGTATGATATTTAGTTCTCATTGGTACTTTAATATTATATCACAACATCGTGTTTCTGTCAAGCGTTCGACCATATATTTCAATCATAAATCTTATTAAATCTTTATACATAAAAAGCAGACGCCCCGCTCGGAACGCCTGCTCATCTGCTCTGTCTGTATTATTCGTATTTCAGCTCGAAATTCTTGAACTCCGCACGGCTGTTGCCCGCCGCGTCTACCGCGTAAAGACCCAGCATCGCGCCCGTGAATCCGCCCGATACCTCGCTTGAGAGATACTTGCTCTGCGCAAAACCCAGCTCGTGCTCCCAGCCGCCTGCCTGAACGTAGAAATTGTAGAAAAGCTCGGCGCTGCGCACTATCAGCTTCGCCGAATCCGCGTTGCCAAGCGAGATCTCAGCCTGCGTGTGCTTTATGCCGCCGATGTTCAGCTTCAGCACCGCCTTCAGCTCGCCGCCCTGCTTCCGCAAACAAAGGTCGTAGTGCTCGTTTTCGCAGGAATACACCGTAACGCCCGCCTCGCCGCCGTCAAGCGTGAGGTCAACGCTCAGCTGCGAACGGAAATCCCGCTGGCGCAACGCTATGAATGTCGGCGAATCTACATCGTCCAGCGTGAGCGCGCAGCCGTGAAGCACCGCGCTGTTTTCGCCAAGCTCGTAATTGCTAAGCTCCGGACGGCGCATATAGCTCCAGTCAACGTTCCACTTCGTGTTCTCAAACGTGTACAGCTTCTTCTCGCGCTGCTCAAAATCGCCCGCGATCTCGTAGCTTTCGTCCGTAGTGCCGTCGCCCGCCGTGAACCAGCCGTCCTCACCGAACTTCACAGGCGTAAGGAACACTTCCCTGCCTAAATGATGGTACGGCTGCCATATATGTATCTGTCTAAAACCTAGCGTGAGTATGTGCCACTCGCCGTCCGCGCCGCAGATAAGGTCGCCGTGGCCGATGCCCTGAATGATGTACGGCGCTTTGTTGCGGTTTGTCAGTACAGGATTGTTCGGGTTGCCGATAAATTCGCCCCATACCGACTTTGCGCGCGCACAGGTCACCATATGTCCGTACTCAGTGCCGCCCTCCGCCGCCATGAGGTAGTACCATTCGCCAATTTTGTACATATGAGGGCTTTCAAGGTATCTGCCGCCCGAGCCTTGCCATATGCACTTGCCCGCCGTCAGCTTTTTGCCCGTGGCGATGTCGATCTCGCACTGTATAACGCCGCTCTTGCCCTCTTCGTCAACGCCGTTGCTGATGAAAAACGTCCTGCCGTCCTCGAAATAAAGCGAGGGGTCTATTCCACCCTGATCGACATATATCGGGTCAGACCATTCGCCGCGAATGTCATCGGTATAGACGTAAAAATTCTGATGAGTGGTGTCGTTAGTAGTGACCATGTAAAATCTGCCGTCGTTGTAGCGGATAGTCGGCGCGAAAACGCCGCCCGAACTGTTTATTTTATCCAGCATGACCTGATTTTCGCGGGTGAGCACATAACCTATCTACTCCCAGTTGATAAGGTCGGCGCTCTCAAAAAGCGGCACTCCAGGGAAATACTGAAAAGAGCTGCACACCATGTAATATTTGCCATCAGCGCAGCAAACGCTGGGGTCGGGATAAAATCCCTTTACTATCGGGTTTGTATACTTCATAAATTTTTCCTCCAAAAAAGTTGTATCAGTTTCATAGTAACATAAAAGCGCGCCCTTGTCAACAGCTTTTGCACGATTTGAGCCGTTATATATTATATAAGGTATACTTGCACGGTATATTGTATAAAATCATCATAAAACGGCACGAATATTGAGCAAATTTCTGGAGGTATGCCGTTGACAAGCAGACAGATTTATTGTAAAGTGTTTTTACTATATGTTAATGTTTGATATGTTCATATTTCAAATATTAGCAAACTGAAAGGGAGAAAAAACATGGAAAAGACAAAGCAGAAACACCCGCTGGTAAAACGGGTGCTCTCTACCCTGCTTGCGGCTTCCATAGCTGTGGGCACATTCGCGGCAAACGCCTTTGCCGATGGTTCTGACGACCGTTACGATAAGGCGTATACCATTGGCAATATCCTTAGTGACTTCCAGCATTTTACTAAAGGTGATCTCAAAGGCAGCGGCCATACTGTCGGCGCAGTAGCCGTTGGCGGCACTATGGATAAAGGCAACTCGTTCGGAAACGGCGCGGTCACCCCCTCGTTCATCAACAAGATAGACCAAGCTGCGGCGGCTTTCGGCGTGTACAAATTCGAGGGCGCAACGATATTCTCTACTACGTTGACGGCGTGGAAAAGCTGCAAAACTGGGGAAGCTCGCTGAAAACTGTAAAGTCAGACGGCAAGTACATCAACTTTGACGCGGCTTTCACGGCTGTGGAAAAGCAGTCGGAAGCGCTCGCGGCGTCGGGCAAGACCCTTAGCGCGGCGGACGTTTCAAACGGCGTTATCAACGTAGATTTCAGCGACAACGTTAAAAACATCACTATCCCGTTCAGCCTTTTCAAAACAAGCAATTCGCTGAACCTTACAGAAAACGGCATGCCGATAAACGTTGAGAAATTCAAGAATACCGCATACACCATCTCGGTAGTCGGCGTTGGCGACGAAACCGTAGGCGTTAATTTCAACGGCGGCGTGGGCAATCTCCCCGGCAACGCGATAAAAGCTATCTCAGGCGGCTTAGAGGGCGACCAGCTCAACCTCGAGGGCATGAAGCTGATATGGAACTTTCCCGACGCTGAAAACATCATCACAATGACCTCTCTCGGCGGACACGTTGTAGCGCCAAAGGGCGACGTACACGTTCCGGGCGGCAACCTTGAAGGCGGAGTTATCGCGGCAAGCATCAACGACGAAGGCTCTGAAGCGCACTTCTACGCCTATAATGAGCTTGGCTATGAACCTGAAAAGCCCGATGATTCGTCATCGGCGGACAGCTCTTCTGCGGACAGCTCTGCTGCGGATTCATCGGCGGATTCCTCAAAAGCTGACAACTCGAGCGCGGCAGACACCTCAAGCAGCGCGGATAATTCAAGCGCTTCGGACACATCGAGCAGCGATTCTTCGAGCAATTCTGACAGCTCGCAGCCCGACAAACCCAACGTAAAGACCACCAGCGTGGAGTTTCAGAAGATAACGGACAAAAACATAGCGCTCGAGAGCGCGGTATTCGGTCTGTACAAGGACGGCATATGCTCAGTACCCGTTCAGAAAGACGGTGCGAACTATACTTTCCAATCGGGCGCGGACGGCATCGTAAGATTTGAAGGACTTGAAGCGGGCACATACTATTTCAAGGAGCTTCAAGCACCCGCAGGCTACGAAGTAAACACCAAGATCTACGGCGTAGAGGTAAGCTTTGACGCAAGCGGCAAGGGCACTGTTACCTTTATAGACGGCGAACAGGCGGGTCTGAACGACCTCAAAGTTCCCAACGACCCCATCACGGCGCAGACGGTAAAGCTTACCAAGACTTATGAAAACGCCGACCTTGCCGACCTTACGACGGCTCAGAGAGATGAGTTAGCGCAGGCAACGGAGTTCACACTTTATGCCGACGCTGAGCTTAGCGACGTTATCGCGGCGGCTTCGCCCATCGTGACCAACGGAAAATTCTCGGTAAGCTTTAATGACGGTCTGAGCGTACCGACCGAGGCGGGAGCTTTCAACATCTACTACATGGCGGAGAGCAAAGCGCCGAACGGCTACAAGGTTAGCGACAGCATTTACGTTTGCAGGATAGACAATTCGGGCGCGGTGGCTTACAAGCTGCTGGGACAGTCTGACGCGGCGTACAACGCGGCTATCCCTGAGTGCGAGAACAAGCTTGACAAGACCACGGGGGACTCGAGTGCGGTGGACAGCTCCAGCCAGACCGATGTAGTTACCAGCGATACGGACAATTCGAGCGCTGCGGATAATTCGAGCGTAGCTGACACTTCTAGCGATGCAGATACTTCAAGCGTTGCAGACACTTCGAGTACAAACGATACATCTAGCGCCGCGAATGATTCCAGTGCGGCTGACAATTCGAGCAGTTCGGATTCGCGTGACGCGCTCGAAAGTACGTCCGACAATTCATCTTCCGCAGACACAAGCTCGGTAAGTGACGTTACCGAATCGGACACCGATCAGGATTCCTCGTCAGATGCTGACAGTTCAGGCAGTTCGGCAAGTTCAGCGGCAAATCCCGAGAGCAATTCGGGCGCTGACAGCTCGACAAGTTCGGCGGCTTCAAGCAATTCGACAAGTTCAAGCGCGGCGGGTTCAAGCAGCTCATCGGCGAGCGGCTCGGGCAGCTCGAACAATTCCAACGGCAACCCGAACACCGGCGTAAAGAGCACGCTTGGCGTAAGCGCGGTGCTTATCGCGGCAGCGGCGGTTTGCGTTAGGAAGAATAAGGAAAAATAATACAGATAGTATGAGATAAAAACGAAATAAATAAACCGGACTCCGCCAAATCAAAATGCCACTATTTGTTAGGCGATATGGTACAATAGAAGTATACCAATTAGAAATCTAACGAAAGGGGGCATTTTTATGCCGAAAGAGAAGCAAATAAAAAGACTTTTTTACATCATACGCACGCAATGCCTATTTAACTAAAAAAGAAGGCGTTGTAAAAAAACAGCGCTCAAAGAGTCAAGATTTCCTGCTTTTGGGAAATCTCGACTCTTTATGCCAGATCGCAAAAATAACTATTTTGGCTGAATTTTGGGTACAGCAAACACAGCGGCACAAAAACTGCGTTTTTGCCGTGTTAAAAATGTGGAAAATATTTTAAATTTATGCCGCTTTTTTTATTGCAGACTTTTTCAAGTGGAATTTATGAAGATTAAAACCACAGCAAATCATCGCAATTTCTAAATTTAAGGCTTTTGATCCTCTTCTGCGAGCTCTGGTATATGACCTGTTCCACTTGATAATGCCGTTTGCACCTTCCGACTGGATACTTCGGTTCATACGCAGCAGTGCTCCGTGAATGCTGTTCAGGTTGCAGAGAACTTCCTTGTGAAACTTTGTCAGTTCTTCATTCAAGCGAATTTTACGGTTCCCTTTGCACTTACAGCATTTTTTTTTTTTTTGCAGACAATTACTGCAATCTTCACATTGATAAAATTCTTCTGTTCTGCCATATTTGTTTCCTCTTACAGGTCTGCTGTAAAGATAATGAAACTTTTTTCCGTTAGGACATATTGGATCGCCATCTGCATCTATCGGAAAATTTACTGCTCTGTACGGATCATCACGATATTTTTTGTCCTTGCTTTCCTTTTCATACATAGTAAATTTCATGTATTTTTTCATGCCGTGTTCTTCACAATACAGATAATTATTAAAGCTGCCGTATCCTGCGTCTGCTACCGGATATTCAGGATATTTTTCGTATATCTGATTGAACTTTTCTATCAAAGGCTTGAAACATTCCATATCAGACGCATATTGTTTTACGTCGAATACTGCGATATATTCATCACAGACACCTAATTGGATATTGTAGCCCGGAAGAAGCTGATCGTTACCCATATAGTCCTTTTTCATACGCATAAATGTTGCGTCATGATCGGTCTTGGAGTAACTATTGCGTTCATCTCCGCATATCTTTATGTGTTCTGCATACTTTTTAGCCTTGAAATGTATTCCGAAAGCTTGTCATAATGCCTCTGTTCAATTGTTTTATGATGTCCCCCGTCCACGAATTGCAGTTTCGGGTCAAAGCCGCAAAGCTTTACATATTGCTGCTGTATTTGCTCTAAATACTCAATAGCATATTCTTCACGAATGCCGAATTTTACGCAGAATGAAGAGATCTTTTCATTCATTTCACCAAGCAATTCTGTTATCCTTGCAAATACCTTCAGACGGTTTTTCTCACAGCTCTTTTTCCATACCCAGCTGTATTTGTTTGCGTTGGCTTCTATCTTTGTTCCGTCTATGTAAACGTGGTTGAGGTCAACATTTTCCACCGTAAAAATGTAACTGTTGATATCCGCAAAGATCTCATCTATTTTTCTATTTAGGACATTGTTCATAAAATTGCCTATTGTCGAGTGGCTTGGCGGAGGATTATCCTGCAGCAGCCACATAAAGCGAATATCGGTTTTGCAGAGTTTTTCTATTTTTCGCAATGATTCGTATCCGTTTTCCATAAATGCAAACAGTATTACTTTCAGCAAAGTTTCTTCTTCATATCTTGGACGGCCTGTCCTGCGGTCCTCAGTCGTCAGGTATTTACTCAGGTCAATATGATTCATCACTTCACAAAATGTATATACCGGGTCAGTTGTTTCAATTATTTTTTCAATTTCTATTGGAAATTTTAATTGATATGGTGTATAATATTCATGTGGTTGGTTATTCATGATACTTTAATTATACCACAAAAAAAGACTGCTGTCTTGCTTTTTGGCAAGATCGCAGCCTTTTTTTTCTTGGGGACTTTTTTTACAGCCCCTTTTTTTTATGCAAAAAAAGACCTGCACTAAAAAGTACAGGTCTTAAAATGTGTTGCTACTATAAAATAGATGACAATAAAAATGCCAATTTGACGTCATCTATCAAGCGGTCTTATCCTACCGAGTCAGCTGTCGTTTTATATATTCCTTCCCCTCACAATCAACAAAATCCTTGGCAAACTGTTCCGCCTCCGCAAAGCTGTTCTCCAGTATCTCAAACCCCACAGCCGCAGAAAAGCTGTCGATCTCAACACGTTCGGTCTCGTCTGCGAAAACCTGTATTAAAAATCCTTCGCAAAGAACATCTCTGCCGTTCTTGTCGACCCTGCTAATGTTTATGTCGGGTGAGATCTTTATGTAAAATCCTTTGTATCTCATTTGACCACGCTCCTTAAAACTTCATCTGAAAATCATTATCTTCTTCAAAATCCTCGTCCGGTTCATCATCAAAATGCTGACTGCAAACCGACCTTTCAAGTGCCGCCCTCAGATAGCTTGTGTCCATACCGTTCGCCTCATATCCCTGCTTTATAACATTGTAATAATAACTGGTTGGCGGAGAGATCTGTCCTTTGTTCATCAAATACGCCATGCACTCTTTCTTTTCGCCGTTGACTTCTATATCAAACAACTCCTTGCGGTAAAGATTCGGGAATCCCTCATACCTATCAAGACTGTGTTCGTCACGTCCGTCTATCTCCCATATCAGAACGGGTACTTCCGACTTCTCATTCGGTACGATCGTTGCCACACCACGAAATTCAAGTTCATAGCCCTGCATCATTTCTGTGCTTACAACCTTTGAATTCGGACAGCGATGCGCCATCTGTTCAAGGTTGATGTTGCTGCCATAGGCAATGTATAATCTTTTGTATTCCATGTTTTCCTCCTTACATACTCATTTCAAATTCTTCTTCAAATTCGTCACATTCACTTTCTGACGGCTCAATGTGTTCTTCGGGTACATTTTCGACTTGCGTGCTGTTGTCGCTTACAAGCTCGACACGTTGCTCACGGGCGGCTTGCCGCTCCAGCTCACGTTTTTCTTTCAGCTTTGCCCTTGCAGCAATTCCATCCTCAGGGTGCCGCCAGGCAATATCGCCCTCAAGATGTTTCAGAAGATGTGTCCTGCAATTCTTGAATTCTTCACCTATCAGCCCCAGATTTAAAAGCCAGACCCTAAAGCTGTACCGCATATTATCACTTTGCGAAACGTGAGGAGAGCAGTATTTCTTTGTCATAGCTGCATTGCTTATGGCTAATGCAAGCACTATCTGACTTCTTACCTCTCCTGCATGAAGAGAACCATTGTAAGCTCTTATCTCATAATGCCCGTGCTGAAAAAAGCTGTGCAGATTGCAGATCACATATCGGCTGTTTGAATAATGCTGAAACTGCTCGCTCATCCTTCCACGATACCAAAGCTTTTTTATCTCCTCCATATCTTTGGGTTTCTTGCGGTTTATGTTCTCTATGAACTGCTTGTCCATCTTGTGGCAGTAGGATTCACGGGCAGATGATACCTGCAAAGCGTCCCACAGAAAGTTCTCCTTGCTTGCGAAGATGTTTACAAGATTTCGTATCTGCTGCGGTGTATAATCTTCGGCTGAAATGTGAATATGAGTGCCTGCACAATATCTAGGACCTGTTACCCCGCCTGCACGGCGTAACGCTCTGACAACTTCCTGCAAAATCGGAATATCTTCATATTTCAGCACAGGAGCATTCATTTCCACGCTGTAAGATTTAGACGCATGTTCACCATTGGCATTGTAACAGTTGATACTTCCGTCATAAACTATCGCCCACTTTCTGTTCTTTGAATCAGTTACAATGTATTTGTCATAGCTGCCGCCCTCGTGTTCAACACTTCCGTCAAGCACTTTAGCCATAGCTTTTGCCGCCTGACTTCGTGTAAGTCCTGTCATTTCTATCTCTATACCGAATTTTCTTGTTTTTATGCCGTCAAAGTTTGATGACAATGTTACACCTCCCAACAAAAACAGCCTGCGAATATATCGCAAGCCGTAAATTTTGATCGTTATTCAATTTCCTTTCTGACCTCATAACCACCTTTAAAGATCACCAGTATCTCCGCCTTGTTCAGAACCTTCACACATTCTATCAGCTTTCTGATAAGCACATTATCAAATGTTTCTAACTCAAACTTTTCATGCTCTATCATATCTATTGTCTTATCAAGCTTGGCTTGAGTTTCGGCGGAAGTTTGATTTTTTGATTTCAGCATTGCAAGTCTTTCACTCAGGCTTTGCTCTTCCTCATATAGCTTTTCAAACTCGCTGTCCAGCTTGTCCTCATCACAGCCGCCTGTTGCTATCAGTCCAACTAATTCGTTTCTTGCTCGGTCGATTTCTTTAAGTCTGTTTTCGGCAGCGATAATTTCTTCCTGCCCCTGACATTCAAGAACCGTTCCAATGTTTGCTTTGAGAATTCTTGCAATATCGTTACGGCATGAGTAGTAATTATTAATCGCTTTTATGATTCCTTGATGCAGATTTTCTTCCTTTATCGTAGGAGAATCTGGGCAATACTTTTTACCGTGTTCCAGACGGCTGATGCACCGCCAGACAATTTGCTTTTTTCCACGAGCCGCCCAAGTGGTTCTGCGATAAGGTGTGCCGCAGTGTCCACAAATAAGCAATTCGGTAAGAGCATATTTGCTTGAATACTTCCCTTGTTCCGTAACTGTTTTATCTGAAACTTTTCGTTTACTGGAACGCCTTGCAAGCTCCTGCTGAACTCTATTGTATGTGTCACGGTCGATTATGGGTTCATGATGATCTGTCACAAGATACATCGGACGTTCGCCGTGATTTTTAACCACCTTGTGGGTTATGCAGTCGGAAGTGAACGTCTTTTGCAGGAGTGCGTCACCTACATATTTTTCATTTTTCAGAATGCTGCGGATAAGTGATTCGTTCCATACTTTCTTTCCCTGTGAAGTCAAAATACCTTTGTTCTCGAGGAGCTTTTTTATCCTGCTCATGCTGTATCCGTCGAGAAACAGCGTATATATCAGCCTTACTGTTTCAGCCTCTTCGGGTACTATCTCCGGTTTTCCGTCTTCGCCTTTTTTATACCCAAGCAGATATTTATACTGAAACTGCACCTTGCCCTCACGGTAGGCTTTCTCTTTGCCCCATGAAACATTTTTGCTGATTGATTCCGATTCTGCCTGAGCAAAACTTCCATACAGAGCTATCATAAATTCCGATGTCATAGTTAAGGTGTTTATGTTTTTTTTCAAAGATAACGCCTATCCCTAAGTCTTTCAGCTGTCGGACATACTCAAGACAATCCACAGTATTTCGTGCAAATCGGCTTATTGATTTTGTGATAACTAAGTCAATTTTCTTATTCTTGCACATTCTTATCATGCGGTTAAACTCGGTACGCTTTTTTGTCTGAGTTCCGCTTATACCCTCGTCAGCGAAAATTCCTGCTAAAGTCCATTCTTTCTTACGATTTATGAGGTCTGTGTAGTATGCGATCTGAACCTGATATGAATTCTGCTGTTCCTCTTGCTCGGTGGAAACACGGCAGTATGCGGCAACTTTCAGCTGATGATATTTATCACGGTTTTCCGCAGTCTGGATTTTTGCAGGAATTATCGTTACATTCGGCGCTGTACTCATTTTCATTCATCCTCTCTGTAGTATTTTTGATTTTCACACCATTGATAAACTCAACCTCTATGGTACAAAAATGGCTTATCCAAATTCGTGAAACACACGCTTTGAATAAGCCGATATCTAAGCTGTTTAATTGTTCATGATTTTTGAGCAATTCCTTGATCTTGTCTGTTTTCTGCGGACTGTCATTGTAAGTGCAGCAGTCATATTTCATTTCCGCAAGCTTGAAGATCTCTGCTTTTACTCTGTCAAAATCTGCTTGGGCAGAATCCGTCATATGGTTTATCTCATTTTGCTTACGGACTATATCCGCAGTAGGTGAATATGTGCTTATCTCTCCGCCCAATTCCAACAGACTCGGATTCGCAATAGCCGAATTTAGAACATTAAGAACTGCTCCTATTATCATTTGATCTGTCAATCTATATTCAAACTTATAGCAATCGGGATTTCTGCAATCCCACTTTTCATATTTTGAATTGCCTCCGATTCTTGAAAGCTTGTGACCGCATTCAGTGCAGTATGTACATTTTCTGATTTCTTGTAAATCATCGGGTATCAGATCAAGTGTTGTTGCTTTCCGTATCCGCTTTTCATTTGCAAGTCTAAAAGTATCATCATCAATTATCTGCGGATATTTATCGGTACCAAGATACTTCTCATTTTCAATTATCCGCTTGACCATGTTTTTGTTCCACTTGTCCGAATCAGCATTGTAGCGAATTTTCTCTGACTGCATAAGCTTTGCGATCTCAGACAAACTTCTGCCTTTCAGATACTCGTCAAATATTGTAACAACTGCGTAAACTTCTTTTGGCTCGGTTGTTATCTCGCCGTTTTTCATACAGTAACCGAATGGGATTGTACGATTCTTTGCCATGACGTTGCCTCCTTTCAGACTACAAGAATATCACATTTTTCCCTGAAAAGCTATTACCAATAGCAACAAAAAAATGCCTTGCGATTTGACTTGCAAGGCATTTAGATTCAGTTATAACAACTTTTCATAATCTCGTCCGGAATACACAACTCTCGCTATTGTTACAAGCTTTTTGTCTTCGTCTATCCAGTAAAACATAATATAATTATGAACTATAAGCTTACGATACTCATGCTTCAAAGGCTTGACCGGAATATACATCGGACACTTATACGGCATATTTGCCAAATCTTCGGCAGATTCAGCCATTTTCTCCGCAAGTCTTTCAGCGGCATCCGGATTTGCAAGCTTTACGCCGATATATTTTGCAATATCGACCATATCGCGTCTGGCAATCGGTAAATATTCAATCGTATACATTATTCTCCTCTCGCCGCCGCTTTCATTGCGCTGAGAACATCCTTTGAAGAAAAACGTTCGCCTGTTTCCTCAGCTTCTCTTTCAGCTTCTGCAAGCTTGAAATACACGTCGCTTTCAAACTGCATTTTCTCAAAAGCCTCCATACTCATAACGACCATATCGCCATATCCGTTTTTAGTGAGGAAGACGGGTTGTTCAGTTTCATGCACGGTTTTTGAAATATCCGCAAAATTGTTTCTTAGATCCGAAACGGGTCTTATCATATTCATATCCATAATCATCGCCTCCTGAATATATTTTATCATAATTATGCTAAATTGTCAATGTGCTTTATACATTTTCTTTGAATTTTAATCCGCCGATCAAATGAAACTCCAACTCATGTTGATCTATAACCACAATCTTCTCAACTATACTCTCAAATGCCGTTTCTTCAAACTCTGTCATAGGATTTTCTCTTTTCTCAAAGAAGTCGATCAGCATATCTATCTGATCAAGTGTTTCGTCCTCATCGTCTGAGCGTGTAAGCTTTTTTTCAGTTCTGCTTGCAGTTTGTTGATCTTTGCCGTAAGCTCAGTAGTCTGCTCAATGTATTTAGCCTCGTCAAGAAAGCCTTTTGTTTTAAGTCTTGCAAGGACGTGAGTTTGTTCTTTGAGCTTGGCTACTTCTTTGTGTATATCCATAACCTGAGTTTGACCGCTGAATTTTTTCAGCTTTAAGTATTGTAATGCTGTTTGAAGAGGTATGAGAATTTGAGTATAATTACTTATCAGCTTATTGCATATTCTGATAAACGCATAATAAATATCGCTTTCGGGTATGCGTTTGGAAAAACATTCACTGGCTTTCAAATCATGTTTTCGGCATGACCAGTAATACTTATCACGGCTTTTCTTTCGTATATAAGTACTGCCGCATTGCCCACACTTCATTATTTTTCTCAGAACACATTTCTGTTTTTCAGTTTTGTAGAATATCTCGCCTTTTTCTGACATAAGAGCTTGTACTTTGTCAAAATCATCTTGTGATACTATCGCAGGATGAGTATTGACTGCATAGTATTTGTTACGCTCACCATTATTCTTATACCGCTGAATGGGCAGGGTAGTGCCTGAATATGTTTTTTGAAACATTGTATTTCCGGTATATTTTTCATTTGTAAGTATGTATGTTACCCCAAACATATGCCATTTGTTGCTCCTTTTACAGCAAGGAGTATTAAAGTGATTTAGTCTGTTTACTATTGATATTATTCCATAACCACTTAAATACCATGAAAATATATTCTGAACAGTTTGTGCCTGAGCAGGATCGACCACAAGCTTTCCATTTTCTTTGATATATCCGTATGGAGGGCATGACAGCTCAAATGTACCGTTTTCCATTCGCTTTTTTATGCTCCACCGCATATTCTGTGAAATCGAAGTGGACTCCTCCTGCGCCAGACCGCCCATGATGGTGATCATCATTTCGTCGGTCATATTGGCAGTATCGATATTTTCTTTCTCAAAAAATATTGTAATCCCAAGAGCTTTAAGTTCTCGGACGCTTTTTAGGCAGTCTTTGGTGTTTCTTGCAAATCGGCTTATTGATTTCGTATAAATCCTGTCTATCTTACCACGCCGGCAATCCTTTAGCATACGCTGAAACTCGTCACGCTTGTCCTCTCGGGTTCCTGTGATACCTTCGTCGGCATATATGTCAATCAATTCTTCGGTTTCCGAATCCTTAAAAAACTTGGCTGTAGTATCTTGTCTGAGCCATAAAGGAATTGAGCTGATCTTCTGAATCGCTTGATACTCGGCAATATGCGGCACAACGGATCTTTGTGTTTTGTTCTGCTGCTATGATCGGCTGTATCACCGTTACTGTAGGCATATTATTCACCTCTGTTTTACTAACAAGGATACCACAAATTTTTACTGAATGGTATCACCATACCCAACAAATTTATTCCTCAGAATCTGTGGAATCCATACATTTGTCTGCTTCTGAGGTTGCTCTGCACAGACACATTGTGAATACTCCAATAATTTCGCCGATAAATATTCCAATAACAAATCCTAACATCTCGATACCTCCTACGCTGCGTCTTTTGATGACGCAAATTCTTTATATATATCTTCTGTATTTCTGTTGATGTAATTCTGTTTTTCGCTTTCTTTAAGAAGTTTATCAAGCTTATCTGCGAATATCCTTGCCATAAAGTCGTTATACTCTGCCTGTCCGAACTTAGTCATATCTTATCGCCTTTCTTCCTGCACATTTTTGTACAAAATATTTTTCCCGATTCCGTATTTGACCATACGCATTTTCGGCATTCTTGCCCGTTGACATAAACATAATTTCTGTTCTTTATTTTAAGAAACCTCTTGCGGATTTTATCCCAATCGGCAATGTCTTTTTTATTAAGCAACTCATCTTCCTCCAATCTATATACAACTCAAATGCAGAAAAAACGCTTCTGCACTTGAGTTATATCCGCACTGCAAAACAACAGTGCGGTATAACTTTAATTCGTTTTGCCTTCGTCCGATCCATTTTGTTTCGGACGTTTCCCGCAGTATTTATCCTCGATATCCGCTGCGGCGGAACTCTGCAGGCGATCGACAGCGTATCGATCTCATGGGCGTCTCACCCGCTCTATCAGCCCTCACTTGGAAGTATCATTATCCTCACACGTTTCATCGCCGACTTTGAAAGCTATTCAAAGGTCTGAACGTCATAGTTATCGCTCGCTCGTTTGAGGTCTTGGCGTATGGTTCATGCGGCTGCCGAGATTTCATACCAGCCGTGTGATTAACGTGCTTGCAGAGTTGATATTCAATTTTCAAGATGCTTAAGGAGCTTTTTCTTTCCCCTTACACTTGTATAGGGGAAGAAACAAGGAGTTTAACAACCGTTTTTTATTGAGATTTTAAAAATTTGTTTAGTCTGCACAAAATCCTATGTTTCTTTTTGTGCACATTTTGCTGTGATGTATGTAATATATCAGCAACTTCCTGCTCGGTTTTGCCACAAAAATATATCATGATAATTATTGAGTGCTCATCATCAGGTAGGCTAGCAAGACATTTATACAGCTCCGAATATTCCGCTTGTCTGATAATACACTTTTCAACCGAATCATCATCAGTACGAAACTCCTTGAAATTTTCAAGTTCTCCGTTAATGTTTCCTTTCAACGCAGAGAACTGGATCTCGTGCTTATAGAACGACTTGTCATTATCTTCAATATTCCACTGCGTTCTGTCGTAATATGTACGAACCGTTTCATTCACCTCGACTTCAACGTATTTCTTGGTTATCGTGTCATAAACACGAACCGTATTTTTACTCATTCTTTATTCCTCCGTTTTGATTTTTTTTTGTTTTGAATCAAAACGAAGGCTTACGGATATTTGGCAATATAGCATTGCCAGTTTTTAAAAATGGGCATAAAAAACTCCGTTTCTGCTTTTAAAGCAATAAACGGAGTTTTACTTATAAAATACAAAGGAGCATAACTAACAGCTTTAAAAGCTCTATTTGTTATGCTCCTAAATCATATAAATTGTCTCTTAATATTATTAATTGCAAAAATTATTTGGCACGCTTTATATATTCCCGATTAGAATCGGATTCAACAGCACATAATCAAAGAACCCTATCCCCAGCAGCGCAAGCAATATCGGCAAAATAAGCACCGCCGTCGCCGCAAGGAATGTCGATATAACGCTTTTGAGCTTCGCTGACAGAAAATAGATGATGAGCATTGCACAAAGCAGCGCAAGGTATCTTCCGGCGATTATGAGAATGAGATAACCTTTTATGGAAACATCAAAATTTGAAAGCGACTCTATTGAGCAGGCAGGTGCGTTTATCCCCCTTGTGCCGTATGCGTTCAGCACGTTGTAAAAGTACAGCGCATAGGTCAGTGCGAAAATCATCGTCACAATGACAACGCCTATGCCGAACTTGCAGAGAAATGTGTCCTCTCTGCCTCTTGCGGAGGTTTTCAGCAGAACGTTCGCACCTGTCTGATACTCGGCGGCATAGACATAGGTAAGGCAAAGTATCACCATTGTCATTGCCGTCAGACCCAGCGTTAAGTCCTTGTTTCCTGCGGTTTCGCCGCCTGTCAGCAGCTTGTAGCCGCTGTCATAAACGAACTGCCCATCCTCTGTTGTCTGCAAATATTCGGCGTGCTGTTTCACCTCGTCAAAGGCGTACTGCGGAGCAAGTATATCCTGATACTTCATCATTATGAAAACACCGTCACCATCTGAATTTGCCATTTCCTCCGACATTTTCATCTGCGCGTCGGCAAATTTCTGCGCCTCAGCGTCTATCATTTTCTGCTTTTCGGCGGTGTACTCGCCCTCAAATTTCAACATATACTGCTTGTAATAAACCTCGTCCGCTGATGAAAAGCTCTCGCTGATAGGAGAATATGAAACTGCGGTGATGACAGCAAATGCTATCAAAATCAGCAGAGCCTTGCCGCCGATAAAGACCTTGTAGCACTCTTGCAAAAAGAGATTTGTTGTCCTGCCTTTGAAAATACTGAACTTTGCAAGGCTGAATTTTCTTGTACGGCTTTTAATAACCCTTTGCTTTGAAAAAATCAGCACGGAGAGTATGGACAATATGAGCAGCAATACTATCGCCGAGCCGACAAACACAGCCATATAGTTCACAGGTTTTCCAAAAATATTGAGGTTCAGATAGCTCGCGAAGAGGTCTTTTGTGTTGGCGTATGCAAGAATATTAATGTATTTTAGCGGACAAAGATAGCTTGTGCTCGGTATGGTGTAGTAGAGCACGGCTTCCGCCGCTATGGTAATTATCAGTATGCCGTAGACCTTTACAGCGGTGTTTGATACCACAGTAACAAGGTAGATCATCGCCGCAAATACGCAGTAAACCGCAAGTTTTGCCGCAAGGAAAAGTGCAAAGTATTGCAGTACGGATATTTTCAAGTTACTGCCGTTAAACTCGTATACCGACTGTATCTGCCTTGACAGGTCGCCGAAACCATATGTAATATATGAAACTGCAAAATTTACTCCGTAAAGCAACATTTCCGCCACAATCGCCGCCGCAAAACAGGTGAAAATCTTTGTGATACCAAGGGGCATTCTGCCTTTGTATGTTGTTCTTGAAAGTGTTATCTGGTCAAGCTCTTTTTCACGGGTGACTATGGTCATCACCACGGTCATTATCATCAGCATTGCGATAAGGTCGGTGGCGAGGAAACCTGTTGCCATTGAAATACCCTTTGAGGGTGCGGCGGTGAGCTTTGAGCCTTTGAGGTAGGCGAAGTCCGCAGGCGTTTGTGCGATATTTTTGTAGCTGAAACTATCGGGGTCGGCGAAAAGCGAAATGCCCGTCATTTTTCGCGCGGTGCTGTCGATATTTTCAAGGTAGCTGTCGTAATTTTCGCAGGCGGCGACCTCCTCGTAAATGCGGTCGGTCAGCTCTATCTCGGAGTAAATATCGTCGGTAAATTCTAGGTAGCTCTTCGTCTTGTAGCTCTTCAAAAGCTCCTCAGCATTGCAGTTTTCCTGCGAAATATCCTCACCGAATGACAGCCTTTGTATCAATTCAAGCTCCGACTTTTTCTGTGAAATTCGCTCAAAAGCAACGTGAGTGTCAAGCCCTTCGAGGGTCTGATAAGCGGCTTTGTACTGCTCAGGGGTGTATTCCAGCGTCTGTTTTGTTTCGTTTATATACAGCAAAACGCCGTTGAGGAGCAGCAGAACGGCGAAAATTGCAATAGTTGTGCGTTTGCAGAACGCTTTTATCAGTTCGTTTACGAAGATCATTAGCTCGCCCCCTCAATCGAAATAGTAGAGGTAGAGGTCCTCAAGGTCGGGCTTGCAGGTTTTGCATTCGTAAGTTGGCGGCTGTTCGCTGATAACACGGACGTAGATATTTTTCTCGTCCTTTGAGATATTTCCCACCTTGTATTTTGCGGAAATTTCGTCCAGCATACTCTCGTCGGCGGTTATCTCGAACACTTTGCCGTCGATCTTTTCGCAGAGGATATGAGGCGCACCGCTGTCGATTATCTCGCCCCTTTTCATCAGCAGGACTTCTTTTGCGATAAACTCGATATCCGAAACAACGTGGGTTGCGATTATGACTATCTTGTCGAAAGCTATTTGTGCCACCAGATTTCTTATACGGATACGCTCCTTCGGGTCAAGACCTGCGGTAGGCTCGTCGAGGATAATGACTTTCGGTTCGCCGAGCATAGCCTGTGCGATGAGGGCACGCTGTTTCATACCGCCCGAAAAGCCGCCGAGGCGTTTGTTTCGGCTGTCCTGCAAGTTGACAAGGTTGATTAGCTTTTCTATCTGCGGCTTTGCGTCAGCTTTTTTCATGCCTTTGAGGGCAGCCATATAGTAGAGAAAACGCTCCAGCGTAAAGTTTGGATAAATCCCTTGTTGTTGGGGCATAAAGCCGAGAATTTTGCGGAAGTCGGCGTCCATTGTGCTTGTTTCAACGCCGTCAAATTTCACCGAGCCGGAAGTTGGTTTCAGATTGTCGGTGATGATATTCATAAGGGTGGATTTGCCTGCACCGTTCGGTCCAAGCAGACCGTATACTCCCGCCGTGAAGTCGTAGGTGAAGTTTTCAAGTGCGGTGAAATTGCCGTATTGTTTGGTGAGGTTTGTTAGGGTGAGAGTCATGTTGTTTTCTCCGGTTTTATTCTTTATCAAATTTTCCATGCTGCTCGTTCAGCTCGTTTAAAACCTCGTCTATTCCTGCGGCTTTCAGCTGTTCATTTGCTGCGAACAAGGCTTCGTCAAGGCTTTGATATTCGCCGTAATCGCCGTAGAACAGACCGTAAAAATCGTCATAGACCGCCGCCGTTTTCTCCAATTTTTCGGCAAGATCGTCGGATACCTCCAAACCGTAAAACGGAGATACCTCGGAATGCTCCCAGCATATCGCAATATCCTCCCGCTTGCTTTGATTGTCCTGCGAATTGCTTTCGGCGATAATGGAATTAGTCATTGTCGCGGCGACGTCGTAAAACGGCAGAGCGTTCTTGTTCGGGTACTTTTCGCCGTCCTTGACCGCATAATTTCGTCCCTCTGCGCCGTTGTAAATTATGTTCGCAAGCTCTTCGTCCGTGTTCAGCAGAGCGAGCAGTTCAAACGCCGTTTCCTTGTTCTTGCTAGAGGACGATATCCCCACGACTCCGTTCAGTTCCTCCTGCTGCAAATATCCGCTTGAAACGATTTTCGACGAATCATAATAAAGCGGCATTGCCGGCGACAGGCTGCAAATATAAGCGTCGTTCGCAATATCGACGTTGTTTGATATATATCCATTTTGCGAATATTCATATACGGTCTTGAGATATTTCAAGGCTTTTTTTCATTCTCGAAAATATTTTCCGCCAGTCCCGTTTCGGCGTTGATATACACGCCCTTGTATCTGCAAAATCCCGCCATCTCATAATACAGTTCGCAGGTGCTGTCGAGCAGCAGACCACGTTTCCCCTCGTCCGCAAGGCTTTGCAGATACGGCTCGAGATCTTCTAGGCTTTGGATATCGTCTGTATTTACCCCGTATTCGTTGCAAACATCGCCGTTAAGCAACAATACCAGCGGCTGAGCAAGCGTATAGTCGGTGGTTTTTCCGTATATCATACCGTCGGCACAGGTCGTCTGCTTCCAGACTATGCCGTCGAACCCGTCGTAAAACGCTTTTCCGCTGTCGGTCTGAAAATAATCGTTCAAAGGTTCTAGATAACCCCTTTCTACAAACAGATTAAAGGTATCTCCGTAACCGCCCAGCGCGCTCATGCCCAGCCCCGTGTTGACTATATCGACCTGCTCGTTATTTTTGAGCATACTTTCGTAAACGTCCATGTTTGGGTACAGCTCGCCCGTTTTGAAATCAAACTCGCCGTTCATTACAAAATCAACGTAAAAGTCATATCCGTTTTTATCCAGATACTCGTTCACAGTGTTTTCAATGTAAATTTCATCGTATATTCTCGGGTCGTCGTCAGTAGTTGTAAAGGTCGTATCGTAGTTTGTAAGATATACGATCTTTGTTTTATTTTCATAAGTGAGGGATTCTGCCGTTTCAACGTCAAAACGCGAAAATCCGAACTTGTCAAAGCCGTAACCGTAATCCTTTTCTTCGGCTGATGAAGTACCTGAGCTTACTTCCGAGCCGGTCTTGTTTGCATTATCGGAGCACGCTGTTAGACCGAGCATGACCAGCGAGATCAGGCAGGCTAAATATTCTTTCTTACCCATTGCTCATTCCCCTCTTACTGCTCAAATTTAAAATCGGCATTTTCAAATTTCAGACTCCAAAAGTCCTCGTCGGAGAGCAGTCCGAAGCTGTCGCGTTCGGAGTCCTGATAGTGTATCAAATGCCCGTTTGACGTGTGTCCCAGAACCGATACGTAAACATCGCCGTCAAATTCGGTCGTAAGGTCTTTTCCGTCCGACGTATCGAACACTCCTGCACTGCGTATCTCGCTTTTGCCGTCCGCAGTACTGTACATATAAAACACCCTGTTTCCGATCATGCAGACATCGCTGACATAGCCGTCCCGTTTAAACAAAACCTCTGTCCCACCGCCGTCGAGATCATAGGAGCAGACCTGCGAATGGGAATCGTCATCGTCGGAAACGACATAAAGCATTTTACCGCCGTTGCACTGCCAGACGTTGACGGAATCTTCCATTTCAAGTACCGTCATCCTCTCCGAGCCGTCGATATCATAGCATTCGACAGCGGAATGAACGCTGTTTTCGGAATATTCGCTGTGCTGGAAATATATCTTGTTTTTGTACAGAACCGAACAGAGCGAATAATTCTCCCGCAATCCAACACTGTCGGTATCGTTCATTTCAAATTCCGAGCCGACAAAGAACAGTCTGCCGCCGTCAAGCACAGGATTAACCATGGTGCAAAGCGACAGTTCCGCGGTAAACGCAAGCTTTCTGTTCATGCCGTCGGTATCGGCGGTATAAATAAGAAACTCGTTCAGCTCGCCCGTGCATATCGAGTATAGCGTATCGTTATAAAGAAAAGCATAGTTATAAAAGTACCCCTCTTTTGGAGCGACAGCCGAGCATTTTGTATCGGCGTTTTCTGCAGCGGTCTGATGCTTACAATCGGGCTGTGTGCAGAAATATAATTGACTTTAAAGAAATATGTCTTATTATTTTAAATATCAACAACAATATAACAAAAGATTACATTTAATATATGTATTTGCATGATATCCCCCAGTAAATGATCTCATTATAATGAACACTGCCAAAAAACATTGTGCTCTCAAAAGTATAATTTGTTACTATACCTATGATAGATATTAAGGCTATATTAATTAATGATGATAATGTAATTTCTATTCCGTATCTGTAAAATTCTATTTCTTCTGTATCCTTAGAAATTACATTATTCTTGATCATAAAATTCAAAATTATCGATACTAATCTCTTCATTACTTCCACCAAGTCTTTTATTTACTATAATATACAAGTTATTTACAATCAAGTCAAGCAATTTGGCGTGACGTGTAAGTTTTTGTCGTGAAATACAAAAAGAGAACTGTCCACCATATAAAAACCGGCGTAACAGCTCCCTTTTTTCGTTATAAATTTAATTTGTTTCTCTCAATTTGCTATGACTTAAATTTGCCAATACAAAGAGATTTTAACGTTTTACAGTAAAGTTGATTTTAACGTTATCAAATGTGAACACTTTATCCGATTCGTAAAATTCACATCTTCCCTGATATTTTTCTGCAATCTCTCGTATTATTTTAATTCCCCACCCATGCTTATGAACATTTAATTTTGTTGTTTTAAGGCTCGGATTTCTTTTTAAAACAGACTCATTTATTGCATTTCTGACTACTATTCTATATATGTCCATTGTTTTACTGATGTCAAGGTTAATGAACCTTTCTGACTCGTCAGTTATTTTTTCACTAGCCGTTATAGCATTGTCAAGCGTATTGCTTAAAATATGAAGCATATCAATATCATCTATACCATCAAAGCTCTTAATGCAGCTGCAATTTGTTCTGATTCCTTCTGTCGCTGCGACTGCAAACTTAGAATTTATAATAGCATTTACAATATAATTGTCTGTATTTACAAAGCTTTCACTGATTGATATAACGTTAACATATTTCTCTATGTACTTCATTGATTCATCTGCGTGTCCTTGAGCTATCATTGTATATACAGCGGACAACTGATCTTTCAAATCATGCCTAATCTTTCTTATCGAATCATATTGCTGACTTGCATTCTCTATATATTGGTGACTGTATTGCTCTTGGATCTTTAAAAGTTCCAGTTCTTTTTTCTGATTATTTTTCACAGAAATAGAATCAATCATATAAAAGATTATAATGTTAACTGCAACTATCGTTAAAATCAATAAGTTTATATAGAGTCTCTGCGTTGAATCAATAGCTATCAAATGAAGTAAGAACATCATAATAATGGATATTGCAAGTATTAATATAATAGCGATCCACTCAACTGCATTAAAGTTCTCAGAAGTCGTTGCCAATAATTTCAGCATCAACTTTACTGAAATAAAGAATAATGCCTGTGCAAAAAATCAATACCGTAAAACGAGCAAATCCGGATTCCGTAACTATTTCTTTTATTGACATTGAATTTACTGATGAAACAAAATTAAGCGTAATTATAGATATTAAAGAAATCATAACAAGAGGAACAGTGGCTGCAAACAGTTTTTTTATTATACTGCCTTTTCTGTTCACTAGGGCATAGAGAAACAAAGCCATTAAGTAGCAGACAATTCCAAAAATGCCCTCAAAAATCGTTAAGTAATTCATTACGGTTATCAGTAATCCGAGCGTACAGAAACACAATGCAAAAGCAATAATGTTTTTCTTAGTGCTTTCTGTTTTCGGAGGCAAAAACTTATATATATAATAAGTTTCCATAAAACCTTCATAGAAATTTATAATCACTTCAAAAGCAATCCATATTATACTCATTTATATCGTTTCCCTCAAATATTTTGAAAAATCGGTATCAACCATGTGTTTGTACTTTCTACTCATTGTAAGTCTAAAACCTTGCTTAAAAATAACTTCGTCATTTTTCATATCCAAATTAAAAACATGACTAAGATTAACAAGATACTTTTTATGAACTCTCGAAAAATCGTATTCCGCAAGCTCACTTTCAAGGTCACCGATAACTGCACGTACTTTAATATGAATCTGTGAACCATACTCATCCAAGATACAATATTTCACATGATGATTGTCACTTTCAATATACAAAATGTCTCTGTATTGAATGCAGATTCGCCCATGCTCTCCATCGCTCAAAATTATTTTTTGGTGCTGCTTTAAATAAACAGAAAGCTTGTTTAAAACATTAACAACATCTTTATTTAATCTTGAAACGCTAGACTTTTTGTATAAAGTAAAACGGTTGAAATTCCATGCTTCCGTACACCAGTTCATTGTGATTTGTAACAAATATTATATAACAATCCCTTCTTTGTTTTCTTAATATTTCTGCAACATCAAAGCCTGTGAATTCAGGCATATCAATATCCAAAAAAATCACATCAAAAAATATGTGCTTGTGTTGATTCAATAAACCTTGACCGTTATTGAAACCTTGAACATTTACATCTTTAAAATAATTTATTGCATTCTCTGAAATTATTTTTTTTAATGTTTCTAAAAAGCTCTCATTATCATCACAAACTGCGATTTTAAGCACATCCTTCACCACCTTTGTATGACATTATATCAAACATTTTTCACTAAATCAATACACCTTTTATTAATTATGTTATAAAATCACTTACATCCGTATATAAACGCTTGGCTTTGCAATAATTGTCACCAAACAATCCGCCATTCAAACATCTATATATTCCGGAATCAATATGATTATTCATAGTTCTGAGCCTGCTCTTCCTTGATACCCAGCGACAGCTTTTTTTTGACTTATCATTCTCCGCAGTCTGCTGTCAACTGTCCGTCTTACCAACTTATACTTCTGCGTATAGTCATCTTCGATGCACCTACTGAGATTTGCAAACAAACCAAAGATCGTGTTGGCAAGCACAGCGTTTTCATACCGCTCCATATTCTCAAGCAGATCTTGAGCATACTCGTTTCCGTCATTTGCAGACTTTGTGAACCATTCGACAGCTTTTTCCTTATCTCGTTCAATGTCCTTAGCCCCGAAAAGATAGATCCTGCCAAGCTGATAACTTGCCCAATGATTTTTGGCAGCACAATTCTCAAAATAATTGACAGCTTTTTGTATATCATACTTTTCTTCCTGCAAATACAGCTTAGCAAGTGCATACTGCGTATACTCGCTATCTTCTGCCAAGAGCAAATACTTTTCTGCTTTGTCCAGATTTTGAGGCATTATCTCGCCCTGCAAATAAATTTTTCCTAGCCTGTAACAAGCAATGACATCTCCGCTGTCCGCACACTCAGTAAGCAAGGCTATTCCCTTTTCAATGTCCTGTTCCAAATGCTCTCCTGAAATATATTCAAGGGCAAGGAATCTTTTTGCATTTCTGTTTTTAGTTTGACAGCTTTCTCAAGCAATTTTACTGCACTATCTGTATTCTGCGGAATGTGTTCACCTATCAAAAGTGCTTTGCCATACTCAAATAAGCCGTTTTTGTTATTCATTTCAGCTGAACATCTGAAGTATTCGATCGCTTTTGTAACGTCTGAGTCTGTTCCAAGTCCAAGCTTAAACATTTGCCCTAATTTGTAAAAGAGATCGTCGTTCGCCATATCATCACTTTCGATTTTCAAAAATGCCGACAAAGCTTGTTGGTAATATCGCTGTGCTGTATCGTTATCTTTAGTGACATACTCTCCATATCTGTACATTTGAGCGATAGAATAAGCCGCATAAGGCTGCCCCTGAGAGGATGCCCTTTGATACCAAAGAAAAGCCTGCGACAGATCTTTCTCTATACCGCTGCCATAGTAATACAGATTTGCAAGGCTGAATTGAGCAAACTTGTTTTTCTGTTTTGCCGATCTTTCAAACCACTCAAAGGCTTTTTGATAGTCCTGCTCCGTACCAAGACCATAGCAAAACATTTTGCCAATACGATACTGAACATATGGCTTTAATTTCTTAGAGTTTGGTTCTATTCGCAAAAAGCCCTGCAAAGCCCGTGTGTATTTTGCAACAGACATTTTTCTTCGTTTCTTTCGCCAAGCTTGTCGGTAGAATAAAGCTTTCCGAGATCGTAATCAGCCAAAACATTCCCACGCTGTGATTCAGATAACAAAAGCTGTCCAGCTTTCTTAAAATCATTAAGCTTAGCGTCTTTGCCATAGATAAGCTTGCAGGCTTTTTTGTATTGATCGTTCCATTTGATATAGTATTTTATTGCCGCAGCCGATTCATCTGTTTCTGTCTCTGCCAGCGGTTCTGCTTCATCAAACAGAGGTGACATATTCTGAGGTGTATTATCAAAGTATTCATCATTTGGTTCAGATCCTTCAATTTCAGTATTTGCATCAAATGGTTTCATATTAAGTACTGTACGAATTATCATATTCCGCACCGGCTGAAAAACTTTGTTATCTGCTAGTTTTGGAAGTTCTGTTTCCTTTTGGGTATACGTCTTGTATTTCAAACGTTCAAGACCGCACCATTTCTCATAGAGCTGTTGTATATTTTCATCTTTTGCAAGCTCTGAAAATATTTTATTGACGGTTTCCTTTATCTCCATTGGAAGATAGCCGTAAACTTTTTTTTGCCTTTCACATTCTGTAATTGGATATATAGTTTTCTGATAAGTTCTTCAAGCTGTGGATCTGTATGATCATTACTTGCGATCATATTTACAATGCTTTCAAATTCGTTTTTGGAAACCGCTTTCAATTCATCACGGCTTACTGTCTGTTCCTGATAAATGCTTTGCAGATCATCATGAAAAATATCGTTTGCAAATACCGAACGCACTTTATCTATTCCAGCCTTTGTCAGAAAGCCTTGCTTTGGATTTGTTGAATAAACAAGCAAATGGATATGAGGATGATGAGTAGTATCGTGGTAAGCGGCGTACCACTTCAAATTGCAAAGTGGGATATTCTGTGCTTTGGCAATATCTGAAATATGCCTTTTCACAAGCTCACGCCAGGCGTCTGAATTATCAAAGCCAAGCCTTACAGCATCTTCACGGCGAAGTGAAACAACGTGTGACCAAACATTGCCTTTATGTTCAGCTATCTCATTTGCCGCTTGATTCAGAATTATTGGCTCGTCCTTTTCGTTAAACAAGCCGTGCGAACCTCTCTTTTCAACGCCCGGACGCATAGCCATATACCCGACAAAATTCTGTCGGTTGCCAATGACGTCGGCGTTGCGCTCAATTATCGTATTGATTAGTTCCGAAGCGTTTTCTACAGTAGGGTTCGCAGTGTAGTCCTCATACTCAAGGTATCTTTGAGCTTCGGGAAAATCTGAAAGCAGACCACGAAGCAGTTCTTGCTGATTTTTTGTAGCGTTATTATTTCTGTCAATAGTATTTTGATCACGAACTTCAACTGTTTCACGGGTTGCAATGTACTTTGTGTAGTTTCTGCGCTTGTTTTTACTTTTCTGTGTACCGCTTTTCAGATAGCGGCTTGTGACGATTATTTGAGATAAAGCCAAACTATATCACCTCGTATTAAAAATTTCAAAAAAATCGCCGCACAGATTTAACTCTGTACGGCGATTGCCATTTAAATATTATATGATTCACTGTTTAGGAACATATTATTTGGTTACATACAATTCCGGAGCGATTTTAACTATTTTCATTTTTCCCGAATTATATACTGATTCTTGAAATACAAAATATCCCCCTGACAGTATATAATTAAAACCACACATATAATCTATTTCATTTTTCAAAAAAGCTATATTATCTGATGTAATTTCAAAACCGGAATTCTCATTTTTCAATACATCATCTTTAAAATCGGCAACGGTATTAAAGTTTTCATCGATAATATGAACTTCACCAAAGCCATCTGATTCTACAACAGCCGCATATCCATATAAAAACGAACCCAATTTACAACTTTCAAATTTAGTGACATTTCCATTCTTATCAGCATATCCATAAGTTTTTTCACCGTTATCGTTATTGTTAATATACACAAGATAATCACCCGTGAAAACGCCACAAATTGAGTCGTTATCTATATTACCATTATAACCTTGATATTTTGTGTTGTTTGTCTTTTCCCCATTAATATCAATATAAAATGTCTCACCATTTTCTGATACCTCGGCTGTTCCGTTACAAAAATAGTATGCATTATCGAACCTGGGTTCAATGACTATATTGCCGTCTAAGTCAACATAACCCATATTACCGTTTTCATCACGATAAGGCGAAAGCGCATCAGTATATCCTAAAATATTGCCTTCAGAAATTTGGTTGCCCCAGAAATCCAAAGTCTTTGTGTGATCATTATTAAAAAAACGAATATCTTTAACATATGCAGGATAATCATTTTCATCATTGATGATTATATAGCCGTTTCCCGCAACATTTTTTTCTCATTTTCAAGCAACTTATTGTCCAGTTCGGAATCAATTACAGAAATTGTTTCATTAGACGAAACATCATTTGAACTTGAAGCCTTTTCAGTTGATCCGTCCGATGTGCCACAAGCGGTTGCAGCTAAAAAAGCCACAACCGTACAGCATAATACGCATATTATCTTAGTTTTCAATGTGATTTCTCTTCATACAACTCCGGAGCAATTTTTTATAACTTTATATTTTTGGGTCAAATCCGTTTCAAAATCATTTGAACCGATAAAATAGCCTCCATCATATACATGAGTATCAGAATAAGTGCTTGACCAAAGCTCTGAATAAAATGTTGAACCTTCACCGCTTACAAAATACTCTGCATTGCCAATTATCTCAAAATTACTATTTATTACTGTGCTTCCGTTTAAAAATGCATATCCGTTACTGAAATTTGTACATGAAGAATATCCATCAAAGTGTGCGAGTTCAGCGTTATTCTTATCATAATATGCAGCAAAATTTTCTGATTGAGAGAATGCACCTATTTTATCCTCGCTATAAGATATATATGTTACTCCGTCAATAATTCCGCCTAATATATTTCCATACGGTCCTGTACCATTATCTGGCTGTGTAAATTCACCCCAAAAATTACAGTCAGTCTTTTTTCTTCCTTTGAATTTATTGAATAAATTCCAGTATCATCCATAACCTGTGCTGTTCCGTTTGTGAAATAAGATGCATCGTCATACTTTTTATCGGATATAGGTTCAAAGTTCTTATTTATTAGATAATATTCTCCCGATTTATCATCACATACAAATGCTACATTATCATAAAAACCCAAAGCAACTGCATATTTTGCGTCTTTCAAAATTTTTCCGTCCACGTCGCAATATCCCCACAGGCCACTTGAAACATCCTGATATGGTATGTATATATCATATATGTAGTCGGGATAATCTGCACTGTCCTCTATAAATATCACTCCGTTACCAGCAATATTTTTTGGGTTTTCCATCAGTCTGTTAGAGGAATTAACATTTAATTCCTCTGGATATTCTGTCTGAGAACTTGAATTTTTACCATCAGACCTATTATTAATTTCATTGTTTTTTCCACATGATGATAATAAGGCAAATGATAGTATTATAAAAATATACCTTTTCAGATAATTGCTCCTTTCTAAAATCTAGGCAGATAAACCAGGTATTATTTGTTCTCCGTATGGCACAAAAGGATTTGAGCTATCAAAGGTTGTCCATTTACTATAATTAAAATCGCTTATTAACATGAATCGATAAGCTACAGATGAATAACAAGTTTGCTCATTATTAACATCAGATTCCTTGGGTTTACTATTCTTATAAACTATCCTACTGTTAGCAGAAAATAAATTTGAATTTTTGTTGATATCTTCATGATATGATTCATTTTGTAAAAAGCAGCTAAAATCATCAATAGAATAATCATATAACATAAAGTTTGGATACGTTTTTATCTCATAACTGTTATATATATCATAATTGCTTGAATTAAAATTAATAAAATTACAATCAACAAGCATTTGACTCGGTAAATTTTCAACCAGTTGAGCGCCCGTTACAGTATTGGTGTACAATGTTTTTAAAATTTTATATGTTTTATTAATAACTTTTAATGGAGGCACTATTTAACCCTAAATCTAATAATTTTTAGCAGAGGCACTTCCTAAACGATAAAAATATTCATCTGTAGATAAATCAGTTTCACCATTTTTTAATATTTTGGCATTTTCGTCAACTACTCCAGATGAAATTCCTTTTAATATTTTCATTTCTGAAATGTCGTTATCTGCCTTCATTGATTCAATCCAACTATTGTAATTATCTAAACCAACAGAACTTATTATAAAAGCTTTTTGTAGTTTGTTCAGTAGCAAAATTATCAACATACACTGTTATTGTGTTAACTACTGTATCTCTCAATGTATCTGTTATATCAACTGTTTTTACATCTATTGATATTTGATAATTTCCAAGGATAGAACAATCGTAACCCTTATTCAAGCAATATTGTGAAGGATCAGTATAGTTACCGTTTTGGTCACTTGAACTATATGGGGTACATAAATCACCTCTTTCGTCAGATATATGTCCATGTTTGCAATAAGAATAATCAATCGGAAGAACATCTACACAAGTATATGATTCTCTAATTTTACTTTTCAATGCAAAATTAATTTTATCAAAGTTTTCAATATCAGACATACCTTGAATATACGTTAGAGAACTAAACAAACCTTTATTTGAATCACATAAGATTTCATTATCCTGAATTTCTGGAGATAGAAATTTTGCCTTGCAATAAATACATTCGTATTCATGTGCATTGCTATGATAATCTAACACATGGTGTTTATCATCATATTCCAATAACCTATAGGTTCCACCAAAATCAAGTTCGTCACAAACTTCTTCAACATATTTATCAACTATCTCTTTTTTATTTTCATTTAACTTTTCTTGGAAAGATGGAATATCCCATATAACACCATCTTTAAGGACTGCTTCATATCTATTTTCTGAAATCTGTTTATACTCTCTTACAAGCTGACCATCATTTAAATATTTATAGAAAGTATTCGGATCATCTGATTTAAAGCCCAAGAATAAATCTATATCAGATGGTTTATTGGCTGCTGAAAGAGAAACTCCATTAAACCAATAAAGATTTTCTTCAACAACGTCAGGCAATGTATCTCCGTCTGTATCCTTAGTTCCAATATCCTCCTGAACTTCCTCAAAGTTGTCCTTTAAGTCTTCCGCTTTATCTGCGTGATAATATTTACCGCCTGTGGCAGTAGCAATATTATTTAAAAGAACGCTGTCAATGTCATAGCCTAAACCGATTGTATAAACTGTAATTTCATTATTACTTGCAATTGTAGTATACTTACTGTCATAATCACCTACTCCGTCAGTGAGCATAATAATTATTTTCTTAGCGTCCGAAGCCGAATTAAGAAGATTGTCCAATGCCATTGACATTCCTGCTGAAAGAGATGTACCGCCATTATCATCAATTTTATTAATAGCATTATACAGTAATTTTTTATTGTTTGTCAACCCCTGATATGTGTATGCATAATGGTCAAAATCAATAATTGCAGCTTTATCTTCATCTCTAAGGCTATCAACAAACTCTTTAGCGGCATCCTTCCTAATGCCTGACAGATCGTTCCAGCCCATACTTCCTGATGAATCTATCACAAGTGCAATTTCCATACCGACCTTGTTGCCAGCTTCGTCAGTAGAGTTATCAATAAAGTCATTGTCCCAAATCTTCTCAAATTCCGTTTTATTTAGTAGAATGTATCTTGAAAAATGCGTTGTTTTAGCTGTTACGGTGCAATTTTCAAGATCAACGACCTGTTCTTCCAGAAGCACCATTTTCTGATTGACAACATCGCAATAATACACAGCAGGCTCGAAATTTTCAATATCAAGCAAACTTTCATCAAATGTATATTTCATAGTTGCTTCTTCAAACTTACAGTCAACATAGAAATCAAAACCGTTTCCGATAAATCCTGGCATCTGAGCAGGAAGAAAAATGTCATCGTCAGGTACTTCGTCAATGCTTAAGCTGCCAATGCTTTTTCCCGGGATATCTATTGTTAATTCAACCGAAACCTTTGAATCACTTTCTTTTGATTTCTTAGTAACAGTATATGTATCATCACCGTCAAGAATTCCGTCATAATTTGAATCCGGATTTAACGGATCACAAGAATATTCCGGTTCTTTTCCGTCAATAAGACCATCGTCATCTGTATCCTTTTTCAGCGGATCAGTTCCGTACACATTAACTTCATCACCATCGGAAAGTCCGTCAAAATCAGTGTCATTGTTGAAAGGGTCGGTAGTTAAATCAAGCTCCTGTCTGAATGATAAACCGTCTTCATCAATATCCTCATCTGCGTCGCAAATTCCATTGTCATCAGAATCATATTTCAACGGATCAGTCTGAGTATAATACAGTTCTTCATAATCGGTTAAACCGTCATCGTCAGTATTTGCATTATTTTTGTCTGTACCAAGATAATCTTCCAAAGGATCACATAAACCATCGCCGTCGGAATCTTCCATATATACCTCGTACTCGCCGTTCTCATTTGAAGTCAGTGATACAGTGTTAGAAATGATTTTATTGCCTGATAACAGTTCCTGTTCCACATAAAAATCAATGGTTTTGTGACCAGTTTCAGCAATATAATCGTAGGTGCATTCATCTGTGTCAGCAATCGCTATGTAATCTCCGCCGTCATAAGATGCCCAAATTGTGAAATCATTGCCATACTGATTTGTATCCCATGATAACGTCATTTTGGATTCATCAAGATAATAATCAGCAACGGTAATTATACGTGCGTCATTTATAATATTAGTTAAAAAATCAATATTATAGGAATTGAACGGTGATGCCGATAACGTTACATCATTTCCGTTCACTTCAATTTCGTCCGCAATTATCAATCCCTCAAAATCAATATTTCCTGCACTGATAAGTACCTTTCCGTTAGGAGCATAAATGAGTCCGTTCAAGTCAACTGTATTTGCCTGAATACTGATATCTCCATTTGAAGAATATATATATGATTCTGCATTTGCTACAGTTGTTAAATCTGTTGAATTAAATGAGATACTGTTTTTAGCTCCGATAATGTCTTTGGTTGAAATCGTTCTTCCGTAGGCTGCAATTCCTTCGTTTGAATAGGTAGCTCCCATATCAAGCGTTTCCTGCCAATTGAAAGTTACGCCGTCTTTGTACGAATCTGTATCAAAGAAGTTGAAAATATAATTCAGACCATCTCCAATATCAGGGAATGCCGTTGATTCATCTTTCTGAATTTCTTTATTGTAAGAAAGATTACCGCAGTAATTGTTGATATTTCCCATATAGCAACAATTGCCTGCTACAGAAACAGTATTTCCGTAGAAATTCAGATCTGAATTACTGTCGATATCGCCGTTAATATTAACAGTTGTTCCACTTACTTTAAACGTATTGGATAAAAAAACTGTAATTTACGGTTTTAATTTCATCATCCGCTAATACAGACAAGCTTGGAATCAAGGTAGCAGTCATGACTGCTGCCATAATGCCTGAAAGTCCACGCTTAAAATGCTGCTTAGTATGTTGTCTTAGCATTCTTCTACCTCCATAATTTTAATTCTTGTTAGACTACTGACTCATGCATTTTAACACAAAAATAGAGTTTTCGCCACAAAAGACTAGTAAAACCCCTGTTTTTTTTAGTGAACGAACAAAATCGAGGCAAAATTATCATTCAGCCTCGATTTTTTACTTTACAAAATATTTTCACTTATTCCGATAAAAACATCATAAATTTCATTTTTACAATCCTGAATCATGTAGTACGGTTGTGTTACCGGAGTCAACGAATGTTCTTCAATATACGCTTTTAAATCATCGACCTTATTTTTTATTGTAGAAAATGAACCGTAATGCCTTACTCTTACCGCATTGACTAATTTAAACTCCGATTTGAATTCGTAATGCTGATTGCTTGTAAATTTTTTATTTACAGGAATTACAAATTCCATGAAATTGTCCTTTTTCGTAAAAACTATTTTGCCGTTTAGCTTTAGATCAAGAACGCATATATTATTCTTAACTCCGACAACAAAGAAAGATATATCATCATCGTCAATTTGAGTAATATATGACAACACGTTCCTATAATGCAAAAATTGATGCTCAATCACCTGCATCTTTGCACCGCCTTATTTAAATAATTTGTTTATTAAATACCAAAAATCATAAAACATAGCTAACCCCCTTTGCAATGTGTTGTCATAAAAATAACATCACAATTGCAAAAAATCTATAAAAAACTAGTAAAGCCCCCTTTCTTTTTTTTAGTGAATGTCGAAATAGCTTGAAAATTTTACTGAAATAATGTATAATATAATTATGATGTATATGGGAGGAGAGACAATGCATATTGCAATTTGCGATGACGAGGAGTTTTTCAGAAAATCGCTGATTGAGCAACTGAATAAATATTCAATAGAAAAAGGTCTCGATTTTTTTATATTATGAATATAATGACGGGGTTGATCTGTTAGCGTCTAAAATAGATTTTGATATAATTTTCATGGATTTTCAAATGAAGGATAAAAACGGGATAGATACCGTTTCGGCTTTGAGACAGCGTAATAATAATACTCATGTGATATTTGCCAGCAGTTACAAGGATGTTGTTTTTGACAGTCTTAAAGTAAAAACTTTCCGATTTCTGATAAAACCTATAGAAAAGGAAAAACTGTACGAAGCGTTAAATTCTCTTATCAGAGAAAAAAGCAACCGCTTTACTGTATTGGTTCGTAATACAGAACAGTCAGCTAATTACCGTATACTTGAACGGAATATTATTTTTGCACAGGCTGAAAATGTATCCACATTGATTTATGCATCTGATAAATGCTATAAATATGCGGACACTCTTTCAGCTTTTCAAAAAGAATTATCCAGTGATTTTTTCTTCAGATCACATCGCTCTTTTTTAGTGAATATGAAGTATATAACCAATTATTCCAAAAATGAGATCATTTTTTCCACAGGTGAAAAAGCGTTACTGTCTAAAATAAAATATAAAGAATTTCAGAAAACATATTTTGATTTCATGAAAAGGGAAAGTATAGGTTTATTATGATTGTTACATCAATATACACAACGCTTTTTGTTTTAGTGAGTTTTTTTAACCTGATAAATATTAACAATATTTTGAAACTAATATCAGACGATTTCGTATATCAAAAAGCAGGCTTTATAGCTGTGGGCTTGCAATTAATATTCAGCGGTATAAACGGCTACTGTAGATTTACAGATAAATACCTTCCGCTTGCTCTGATAAGTTCACTATTAAGTTACTCATTAATATTTGCCTGTGCGTTAATATTTCATAAGAAGAAAAAAAAGAGCAATATATGTTTCCGCCATGTTTTTAATAATTGACTCGATTATGCAGTCTTTAAGTTGTATCATACTTGAGTTGTTTTCAATAAATTATAATCAGACGTATCTCACAAAAGGAGTATCTGTTATTTTTAATATCATATCTCTTTTACTGGTTACAAAGCTTCAGCGAAAGAGAAAAAATATGATCAGATCGGGATTGAAAATAATACCTGATCATTTATATGTACTGATATTAGTGGCATTATTATTGTCCGGGGAAATGTTTGGTTGTATTCCAATCGATTTTGAAAGGGTTAAAATCCGTAATAATATTATCAATTTTTCTGCTGTTTTAATTGTTCCGATATTTATGGTGCTTATTATTTATCTGCTTTTTAACTGCATATCCAAGCAGTATTTCGAAAACATATCATTACTGATGGAAAAGCAGGTTGAGCAGCAAGTTGAACATTATCAAAAGATCAATAAGTTGACAGACGATCTGAGAGAATTTCGTCACGACTATAAAAATCACATGATATGTTTGCAATCGCTTTTGAACAACAAACAATATGATGAGGCACTTAGTTACGTTAAAAGTATAACCAATCAAGAAATCTTGGATTCAAATAAGTTTTTCAGCGGAAATCAAATTGCAGACGCAATACTTACAGACAAAAATGAATTAGCACAAAAAAAAAAATAACTGTGATTATATTTGACGGTTCTGTTTCAGATGAAATATCTGTTTCCAACCTTTGTACCATTTTATCTAACGCATTAGATAATTCAATTGAAGCCTGTTCTAAAATTGATTCAGACGAGACACAAATTATTGATGTTAAATGTGTTGCTTCGGAACTTATTCAGATTATTCGTATATCAAATCCCAATCTTGATAATAACGCTGTAACTGAAACATCAAAAGCTGACAGAAAGAATCACGGATTTGGACTAAGTAATATTAGAAGAACTGTTGAGAGAATGGACGGACAAATGATAATATCGAGTCAATATCCGACCTTTGTGTTGGAAATTGAATTTAAAGTGAAATAGAAATAAAGCCATTGATAAACGTTGCTTTTTTTCAATGGCTTTATATTATTTATATATTATAGCGGTTGGTAATATATTTTTAATCAGGCCTCTGATACCTTACCGCCTTTTCAAAATTAATGATACCGTTAATTCTCTTGACCTCATCTGTACACATAGCACGGAGTTTTATCATTGTATCATCATCAATGTCATGCACGGCCGCAAGCATATGTGATACTGCACCGAGTTCAACAGCAACTTTAAACAAGGCACGGGACAGCCTCTGTTCCGTGCCTTTTACAATTCCCTCTGTGAGCGTTGCAAGCTGCGGAGCAAGATAATCCACAAGCTCCGGCTTATTCTGCAAAAGGTAACCGCAGTAAAAGCGAATTGCCTTTTCCATAAACTCCGTGCGAGACGAGCAGTTATCCGACTTGTATAAGATATCGACCGTTTTCATTGTCTCGGGAAAAACATACAGCGGAAACTTGATTTTTTCTGCTGTGACTCCATCGTTTTCTTCTGCAATATCGGCATTATTCTTTGCCTTTTGCACTTTTGACTCCATGATTTTCGACAACCTCCTTTTTTGACTCCATTTTATCAAGGCTTGTAAAACCTCGCAAAATCGGCGAGCTTTGCTCGTCCGATGTGAATGTTTTGGCGGCTTTGACGCCAAAACTTTAACCAGCAATATATTAAATTCCCCTCAAACCCACCCGAAATCATCTGATTTCTGCCATTCTCAAACTCTGCGAGAAATGCCCCAAATCTGTCCCGACTCGCTTTAGGGTAAACTTACCCTACCGACCTCCGAAACTCGCCACACGAGCCGACACGGTGCGAACTGGAGCGAATTACTGCTCGGAATGCTTTTCAGATTCGGCAGGCAAGGAGTTTCTCGGCTTTCTCGCAGGCTTTCTGTCCGACATCATATCAATAAAATCTCTCACATTCTGCGGAACGACCTTGCCGTAAAGCTGATCCGCATACTTTTCAAGCTCCGCCGCAAGAGTTGTGTTCTTCTGCTCCAGATACATCTCTATGGCAGAGAGCTTTTTCTCGTTTACACTTACAGTAACTGATTTTTTCAACCTATCACACTCCAATAAAATTAATTTTCTGATGAGCTGTTCTCATTCAAACTTTCAATAGCGTCAGTCACCTCCTGCGGATATTCTATGCCTTCATAGGTACACCAGCTTGTCCAACTGCCGTTTGAAACAACTTCTTTTGTCACATAGCCGCAATCGGCAGAGGAGAAAACGACCTCGCCGTTACCGACATAAATACCGTGCTGACTGCCGTCGAACAGTCCCACGCCTGCGACCTCCGGCATAGTATCAAGACTTCCTTGCTCTGTATAAACAAGAGTACTGTAATCAGAACCGAACGCTTTATCGGTCGGGCTGTAGTTAAGATACCCAAGCATAAGTCCTGCGTTGTCAGCATATCTGATGCGGTCTGTTTCATCTCTTTCACCGACAGCACCGCTTTTGTATCCCCAGCCTGAGATAAAAGCATTCTCCGCCCAAGCCGCAAGGTCTGTGCAGTTTTTACTGCCTGCGTCATTGAACATATATGGATTTAAGGTGCTGTTCATCACCCAAGTGTATGTCCTTATGAATTCGTCATAGTCTATCTCCAAGCCGTAAGTCGAGTTTATTGCATTGATCAGATCACTGTCATTTGGGGCAGCGGCAAATAAGTTTGCATATGACTCCGCATAGAAATTCTGCACTTCATCGAAGTAAGACATATATATCAGCTGCGCCTTTATGGTATGAACCTTGACACCCTTTTCGTCCATAGCGTTTGCAATGTCATTACCTGCTGATCGGATATCGTCCAGCCTTTGCCTGCTTTCACTGTCAAGAGAGCTGTAAATATCATAGGCATTAAGGTGAAGTTCAGGCACCTGAGCTTCCTCACCGACCTCCCCAAGAGAAGAAAGCATCACCGCAGGAGCACACAGCAAAAGGAGCAGACCCACCGCAGCACTAAGCACCGCAGTCACAAGCTTGCCTCGCTTTTTTTCATCCCCAAGAATATATACGGCTGCCTTTTTAAGAGCCGCCGCAACTGTCGCCGACATCAGCTCACCTCACGCACTTCAAATTCCGTAAACGCACCCTGCGTTTTCATTTCCATACCGTGCATATATTCCAGCGCTCCTCTCTCCGTAGAAAACAAAATGGGGTCGCCATCACGACGAACCCAGTCCTCAAAAACATTTCTGCTGTTCTCAGCATAACGTGTTTTCCATATGCCGTATTTTTTCTTCTGTATTTTTATCGACCTCCTATTGTAGTCAAACTCAAATTTTACACCTGTTGCGAACAGTTTTACCTTCCCCCTGCCGAACCAAACAGTGCCGCCTTGTAGGCAGGAGCAATGACCTGCAAAAGATACCTCTCATTACCGCACCTGTAAAGGCAAGTACCTCGTTCGGGATACTTGATAAGACTGTACTCCGATTCCTCCAACTGTAGGGTATCAATAAATGCAGTCGGAGAGATATTACCGGGATTGAACAGAAAATGATGCGACGGAATGGAGAACAAAGGCTTAGTAAACTCCTTGATCTCAGGCAGGAGAAAGTCCTCGATATTTTGCGAAGCTAATATGAAAGACGATTCCTTTTTTCGAACACGTTTCATACCGTTGCGAATATATTCGATTGCCGTCATATTTGTAAGGAATAAATATAACTCATCGACTGCCGCAACGGTATTTCCCTTGCCTAAAAGCTGATCAGACATATATGACAAGATGTTGAACAGCAGAGTATCCTTAAGCCGCTTGTTCGTATCCATAAGACCCTTTACGCCGAAACAGATAAACTCGCCGTCCTTGATGTTGGTACAGCCGTTAAAATACTTACTTTCTGCGCCCTTGCACATGGAGTGCAGTCCAAGGCAGATATTCTGTAACATTTCTTCGGTATAAAGATGTTTCTTCTCGTGATCGAATGCCATAAATTCCTTTTCTATGAGTTCGTATAGATCGCTCATAATCGGATAATCCTCGTTTTTCAGCGTACTGAAATCCGTGAAGTCATCAATACCGAATCTTGCGTAGAGCTTCATCAGCATAATTTCGATCGTATCGATCTCTGCGTCTGTGAAGTCCTTGTATGCTCTGAAAAAGTCTTTGAGATAGCTGATGTGCTGACTGAGTCGGGTGACCTTGCGGAACGCTTCGGGCGAATCGGAATCCGATCTGTCGCCGTCGCCCCATGCTTTCGGCTCAAGCGGATTTATCATAAACTCTCCCGATATCATATCAATATACGTTCCGCCCAAGTTTGAACAGAGATCCTCATACTCATGCTCCGGATCAAGACACAGAATAGATTTCCCAGCCTCACGCTGATTGCACAGCAAAAGTTTCATCAAGTACGACTTACCCTGACCGCTGTTTCCGAGTATAAGGATGTTGGAATTAGTCTTGTCCTCGGTACGTCTGTCGAAATCCACAAGAACATTGCTGCCGTACTTATCTCTGCCGATATAGAAGCCGTTCTCGTCGGTTTTTCCGCTGTAATTCAAAGGGTACAGATTCGCAACAGAGCTTGCAGGAAGAACACGTTCAAACTGACTTGCAAACACGTTATTGCCCGCAGGATGAACAGACAAGAACCCCTCTTTCTGTCGTAACAGCAGTCTGTCAACGGATATTTTGGAACGTGTAAGCTCCATTTGAATATCGGCTTGCAGTTCTTTCAGCTTGTCCTCAGAGCTTGCTTTTAGCTCAATAAAAACAGCTGTGTGCAGTAAAGGTTCTTTGTTTCTGCGTAGTTCGCTTATCAGCTCCACCACATCATTTATGTTATCCTGAGCCTTTATGCTCTCGTTCACATCATTTAAAGTGGTCATCATATGATTTTTTCCTCATTGCCTGCTGCACGATCTTTCGCTGTTCTGCGGCGGTAACAAGTCTGTCATATATCCTCAGCGTAACGCCGTTTCTGTCCGCAAGGTGAGCAAGTATAGCAGTTTCTTCTGTGCTCGGCGGATACTCAGTCACAGCCCAGCAGGACTTGTAGAAGTTTCCGCAGATGTAGTGGTCGGTGTAAAAGCGGATCACGCCCGGCACTGTGCGGTCGAAAAAGTCCTTTGTGTCCATTATCTCAAGCTGCTCATCAGAAAGTTCTTTTTTCTTCTGCTTTTTAGTTCTCATTTGTTTTCGCCTCCAAATTAAATTCGGTTTCTCCCTCAATATCGGGAATTTCCTCTCCTGAAATACTTGTTCCGAAATACAATGCAAGCATTCTTTTTATCTCGGATTTTGACATTCTTCTTGCTGAAAATCCGTGTTCTGAGATTGCCTTGTCCACTCGGTTGATGATATTAAAAATCTGCTCGTCCTTTTCACGTCTGAATCTTAGAGCGAACACAAACTGTCTTGCAGAGGACATTTCCACCTGGATCTCATCAAGAAAATCAAAATCTTCCTGCAAGAGCTTTCTGACCGCCTCGTTCTGCTCTGTCTGCAAACGCTTTTTGACGTACACCTTGTTGGTATCGAAACACTCGCAGGAGTCCAGAGCAAGTATCTCAAGATCGGGAATCGTACTTAACAGCATCATCAGATGATGTATCTTCACGTCGATATTCGCCGCAGAAAGCACGGAAATATTGGTGGGCTCTACGCTGAAAAAAGCGATTTCAGCTTTATCGGATTTTACGCCGAAACGAGTAAAGCGTTCAAGACCTATCAAGCCCTGAACGCTGTTTTTGTTTTTTGTCATTTAATCTTTCCTCCATAAATACAATTGCTGCGAAGTCAGAAAAAACTTCACAGCATTAAAAAGATAGTCCATAATTGCAGTTTCGTCGACCCGAAGCGAGAGAAACGCAAAACAGGCGGTCGCCGCAAAAGGCAGGACGTTCCAGAAGTTTACCAGAACCACAACCGACAGAATTATTCCGCAGCAGATTATGATAAAATCCCGAACGCTCCAGAACCACAGCTTTACGTTCGCCTTCAGGTTTTCGGGGTAGATGTAGGTTTTCATTTTGCTCCCCCTTTCAGCATTCCGACCGCCTTAGCCCCCATACTCATCGTATGACTAACGCTCATCATATTAACCTTCACACTAGTATCCAGTCCGAACATCTGCGCAATTCTCGGAACTTCCGCCGCCGACAGACAAATTCCCACCGCCAGCAGAGCATGCTGAGTGTAGGTCAGCAGTCCGAGATACAGTATCGTGGTCTGTAAAAAGGCAGTAAGACAAGTGGCTATGACCTGCTTGCACCAGCTGAAAAATCCGTCTGTGTAGCCTCTGGGAACTCCGAACAGATACAGACTTCCCACAGCTATCTGGCACAGCATTATGCCGCCACGCTTGATGTTTGAAAACACTACCTTGACTGTGCAATAGCCGAAAAGTATGATAAAAAACAGGCTGAACAGCGAAACGTCCGAAGCAAGGGCAATAATTACGGAAAGTCCCGTGCCTGCCACCGACGATGATGTAGCCCCTATAAAACCGCCCAGCAGTTCATGGGAGAAAGTGCCCTGCATCGCCACACAGAATGCGTACAGCCTTTGCGGAACAACAGTCACCAGACTTGCCGCCATAAAGCCTTTCAGCACGTTCAGACAGGTGTTTTTGATGTTTGCCTGCCCCGATTCGTAGGCTATTGCCGTATCGAATACCGCCACAATAAGTCCGCAGACAAACAGCATCCAGGCAAGGCTGTGGAACAATGCTATGAACGACTGCACCCACGACAGAGCGAATATATTGCTTGTGCTTTTGTTTATGAATTCAAATAAGTCGGCAACTGCGCCGTAAATGAGGTTGAATAGCCAGGAAAACATTATGTCCCATATTTCGTCGGTAATTGCGTCCACCGCCGAGCCTACCGTGCTGTCCCAAAGGCTTGATATCCCGTCTCCGATCCAGTCTATGGCGTCGCCGATCCAATCAAACATTCATGTCACCTCGATTTCCCGTTGGAGTGATCTCTCCCTTGATCTTATACAATGAACTTCTCCGTCCGCCTTGTGTGTGGTATCTTGCTTCACGTTCCAGCAAACCGTTTTCTTCAAGCTCGTTAAACGCCCGAAATACCGTGCATCTGGACAGGTTCAAATCCTCCGCAATTCGACCTACGGAGGGATAGCATTCGCCGTTTTTGTCAGCTCGTCCGCACAGATAGCAGTAAACGGACACAGCCTTGTGGCTTAGTCCTAAGTCGTAAATTCTTCTCGGTAGTATCAATTTGCATCAACTCCCATTCGTTTTAATACTGGTTTTCTTTTTCGGAGGCTCATCCTCGAATTCTTCGTCTTCCGTTATCTCAAATTCCGTTGGAAGAGCCGCTTTTTTCTTCTGCGGATATTTGACCTCAATGTCCTTTATCAGCTCGTCACGCTCCTTGTAGGAAACCGCCCTTGCAGTCTTGTCCGGCAGGCGGTATTCATCCTCAAATTTTATGCCCCATTTGAAGAACAGCTTTAGCTTACTTATCATTGGGTGAGTTCCCGTTTTCATAACAATAAACTGACCTTTGGGCATAGATTTTAATTCGTCCACAGTCATAAGCGGTCTGTCTATCATCTGCAATGACTGAGATCTGTCCCTTCCGTTTGATACAGAACCGCTTAATACCGTTTGTTCTCCCAATGCTTTTGAAAGCACCTCTGCACTCTGACTGTTTTTGGTGCAAATCCGCCGAACACAGTAAGCTGAGTGTTGTCGGTGATTATCTCCATACCCTGTTTTCCGTAGTTCTGTTCAAGCTGTGCAAAGGACTGTATTATTGCCACAATGGATATTTTTCTTGAACGTCCTGCGGAGAACATAGATTCAGCACCCTCTATCTTAGGAAAAGTTCCAAATTCGTCGCAGTAAAACATAACTCTGTTTTTAAGCTTGCCGCCGTTTTCGTCTGCAATGACTAATATCTCACGGTATAGCTGTTGGATAAGCAGGCTGACCATAAAGTACTTGCTTGTATCTTCTTCGGGAAGAACGATAAAGATAGCAGACTTTTCATTGCAGAACTTCTCAGCGTCTATCGCCGTTCCAAAACACAGCATTTGTTCAAGTTCAGAATCTAGAAAACTGTTGAGCCTTGAAAGTGCAGTCGACATTACCGACAGCATAGACTGGTCAGACGCATTCAGAGCCGCTCCTGCAAGCCATTTTGCTTTGTGTTCGCTTGGAAGTTTGTCCATAAGCTTTGAAAAATACATTTTAGGTTTTACTTTCGGGTCTGGCTGATACTTAGCGAGCAAGTCCTGAATAAGCTTGAAAACGGAAACTATATGCCGTTCGTTTTTGTCGCCAAACTCCGCCAAAAGCAGGATAACAGAGGCAAGCAAGCCTTCCGCTGCGTCGTAGAAAAAAGCGTTTTGTCCGTAGCTGTGGCTGTCACCGCCGCCGATATTGATAATTGTCTTTGCTGTTATCTTTGCATACTTTTCCGCCTTTGCTTTCGCTGAAAGATTGTTTTTATCGGACAGATAAATATCCATATACTTGTTTACAAGATGCAGGATATTGTTTTCGTCTGAACGAGTAGGATTTCTCAAGTCTAGCACAGAAACATTGTAGTCGTAATACTTTTTTGGCGATAGTTCCGTAATTTCTTGCAACGTCGCCTTTTGTATCAGTTGAGATAAATGACATTCCGCTTGCACAGGCAAGCTCTATATTTGGATACAAGAAGTAGGCTGTTTTTCCCACGCCTGCGGCGCCTACCATAAGAGTATGAACATCGCCCGTGTCTACAAGTGCAACAGTTTTCTTTCCTGAACCTCTGCACCCGACCACAGTTCCCTGAATAACATCTCCGTTGGAGCTGTGCGGAAGATTTTCTCCCTTACGCCATTTGTCAGGCTCGAATGGCAGAGAGATAAAAGTCCGATTGACTTCTGCTTTTGTTGCCCACCGAGCTGTTCCGTGCTGTCCGTTTCCGACTTTTTTAGCTTTTATCCCGTTAAGAGATCTATTGTCAAGCAAATTTACGATCACCAAAAATGCAATGAAAGCTACCACAAGCAAACCTATTAAAATAATTTGTTTATCACTCAAAATTTCATCTCCTATCCATAGAAATATGCTTTCTTCTGTATTTAAAAGAATAGTTAGTTTGTTATCTTCAAGGTATTGCACCGTGAGGCAGACGGTATCGCATCAACCAAATTCCATACAAGGTTCAGGTTTGCAAACGATGTCCTCAGATTCGATATGTTCTGCCACGGGTTCAGACAAAGTTTCTTCAACAGATAACCTGACAGCACTATCCGCAAGCTGATACAGCAGTTTCGCAGTATTTATACACTGCTCACGGGTACGAGCTGTTTGCCTTAGATTTTTCATTACTGCCGTAACACATTCCTGCAAATTTCTTTGCTTAGCGGCTGCTTTGCCTTTATCTGTGTACGGCTTGTACTCTGCTTTCAGCTTGGCTCTAAGCTTTGCAAACATATCCTTTTCACAGCTTTTATCAATAAAAAACGCCGAGCCTGCAAGTGCATACTCAGCGAGATACTTGTATTGTCCGTTTTTGAATGTTGCATAGATTTGCGAGGTCAGCTTATCGGGACGGCATTTTAAATACCCCAGTTCGCTTACTTCTTTCAGATATTCGTCTTTCCTTTTATGCGGAACAGCAGGCAATGGCTCAACACCATTCTGAGATTTCAGACATTCGTTCCAGTCCTTAAACTCAGGTGCAAGACGTTTAACGTTTGGGTATCCGTTCTCATGAAGAATATCTCTAAGCCTGTCCACCGCCTCGATTCCTCCCTCATCGTTATCTACACAAAGCACAATTTCACGGAGGTTAGAATGATTCTTTAAAGCCGTTAAAACGGCATTTTCATAGACTCCGTTCATTGCAATGTAGCTGTGCTGCTGCCAATCTTTTCGGATAAAGCGTAAGAAAACTCAGCATATCAATAGGAGCTTCAAAGACATAAAGGCGTTCATTTTCGCCGAAATGTGCAAAGCTGTAACGGGTATCAGAGCCGCCGCAAGTGATCCGGAAGGTATTGCCAACGCTGTTTGTTGACCGCTTATGTGCCTGTTTAGGAACACCCGTTCTCATTAATTCCCGACAAATACGGCATTGTGGTGGGTTTTATCCTCATAAAGGGTATGCTGTTTTGCAAAGTGCGTGATTATCTCAGCAGAGATAAACCGCTGTTTTATGAGGTAGGCGTAAACTCTGTGCATATTTGAATTGGCTTCGGGAAGTTTAAAATCTCTTGTTTTTTGCTCTTGTTTATCCGCTTTCGGCGGACTGTGGGACAGCGGAGTTACCCTCTGTCCCAACAGTTCCTGTACCGCAGTCTGAAAGTCCATACCATAAAACTCCTGCATAAACTTTATTGCTCCGCCGCCTGTCTGATTTTTATGGTCGAACCATTTTGACCCACGGATGGTTATACTGTCGTGCTTGCCTGAGCTGTCGTAATATATGAGCTTATGCTCTACGCCGGCACGTTCTAATTTTTCACCTCGCATTCGCAAAAACTCTTCAAGGTTCACGCTGTTGGCAAGGACTTTTTGCTCGTCTGTGAATGGTATATATGGCACTTTATCACCGCTTTCAATACTTCACATTCTCCGCAAACCTACTCATAACCTGCGAAAAACTCTGCCTTTCCATCATATCCGAACTGAGAAATGCACCCGATACAACGGTAAGCTTGTTCTCACTCAGCACAGCGTAGGTTTCCGTGTATCCGAATTGCGTCGCCATACCATCGGATTTCTGAACAGAGCCGTACTGCTGATACTTGCCCTTTGAAACAACACTGCTTGTCATTCGGTAACTCGAAACAAAGTCATCTTCGGTGATACCGTTCATCTGAGCAGAAGTCTGTCTGAAGTAATGATCCCCGAAATTTCCAAGGATATATTTCATGTCGTAATCAAGGTTACTCTGACTTAAATCGACACACAGAACATCTATCATACCTCCGCCGTTTTTGCCTTTGAGAGATATTTTCTGAATACCGTTGGAATCATCGTTCTCATTCTCAAAAGAACAACCTTTCATCGCTTCCGCTACCAATTCACTTGTATCCACAAAGGATATATCGGAATCGAAAAATTCGGCAATAAAGGTGTCCGTCTTTATCTTTTCATCCTCTAAACTGCTTTCAGCCCCTGAAGAGGCAGCCGAGTCGTGTATGGACTCGGCTGTGGTTGTAACTAGTTGTTTCCGTAACAGCATTCTGGATCGGCGGACTGATCGTTCCGCAAGCTGTCATTGTCAGCATAAACGCAAATTGCAGTCAATGCTTTTGCTTTCATATTCATTTTCCCCCTATCAGATTATGCTCCAGATGTACAGCGGACAGGTCAGGGAAAAGATCAAACAGCCGAAAATGATAGCGATCGGCGTCCATTCAAGCTGACCGTGTTTGCGATAATCGAGGTATGCGAGTGTTATCTTCACAAACAGCAGAACTGCAAGTATAACGTCTATCACGGGAAACACCACATTGTTTACGACTGAAACGACCTGTGCTCTTGCTGTAGTCCAAGTGCTTGTCACCGCCCCCGCAACATCGTCCGAAGCATAAGCGGTTATTGACATCATCTGCACAAAACAAAATGCGCTTACTGCCGCCGCAATGATTTTCTTTTTGATCTCATTACACATCATCCTCTCTGTTTTCGATAATTTTCCCTACCAGAATTGTGCGGCTGTTACCCTCTGCAGAAGTACAAGTTGACAGCGTTATCAGGTTATCTTCTTCGGAAATGCCGATCTCCTTGTAAATACTCGCGCAGTTTCTGAGCTGTAAATCCCACTCTTCAAAGGTCGGATCAGCAAGATAAAGTCCGCTTGTGTCTGTAGTTCTTGCAACCGCAAAGAAATCTATCAACCGAACATTGTCATCGGTAGTCAGCCAGCCGTAGCTGTGTTCCATGAAATATTCCTCGTTTTCGTAATTCGGAATATCTGCAAACATCGTTCCATTGCCCATATTGTGACCATAAATAACGCTGTTGAAGTCCGAAAAATCACTTGAACAGCGGTAGTCCATAAACAGCGAGCCTGCATAGAGATAGCTTCCGTCCGCCGCCCTGTGAGCGTAATATTCATTATCTTCCGACTGCATGACCGGGTAATCGATATTTGTACCGGGGATATACAGCCAGGCCACGGAGTCACTATGCTCGTTGGAAAGCTGCCGTACCTGTGCTGTAAGCTCCTTTTTTGTATCTTCGGGAACTCTGTCCGCCGATGGCTTGTCAGAACTATTGTTGACTGCCTCATCAAGCGTTTCTCTCGCTATCGGGGTAGGAGCATAGATCAGAATATCCTGCCAATTGATTTTCTGAGCCACGTCGTTTTTCACCAGAAGATAAATTCCCCCTCCGAGGAGGGCGGCTGCGGTCACAGCCGCAATAGTGCGAATAGCTTTGGTTTTCTTAGTCATAGATCAATCCTCATCAATTTCAATAAATTCGGGGCAAAGAGCTGAATGATCTTCAGGCTCCTTGTCATCATTTTTCTTTCTGCTAATGATCAGCACAAGAAAGATTATGAGCGAAGCGCCCATAAGTGCAAATGCCGCAAAATCACTGTGGTTATCGCCTGTATACGGAGTAGTGGTTTTAGGTGTATGCTCATCGTACATAACGACCTCGGTCACAGAACCGTCCTCGTTTACCGTGAACTTTATCTCATTTGCAATTTCGTAACCGTCCGGAGCAATGATTTCACGGAGCGTGTATTTCCTTTCCTGCGATAAGCTTGCCCTCGACAAGATGAGCCTCGTCCGTGGATACCCATTCCTCAACAACATTTCCGTTCTCGTCAATGATCTGGAGCGTTGCGCCGGGCAGTTCCTCACCTGTGGTAATATCCTGCTTGGAAATCTGTACCTTAGTCGTATCATCCACCATAGTGATAAGCGGATCGCCGTTATCCGAAACGGCTTTTGAATCAACGTTTTCTACCGTAACATTGCCGTAAACATCAACGCTGAATTTAATGTCCATCGCAATCACATAACCGTCGGGTGCGGCAATTTCTTTAAGCACATATTCACCTGCACCAAGCTTTGAAACAATGTGATTTGTGCCGTCGGAAGTCCATTTATCAACTTTCTCACCGTCAGCATTTTCAAGCACCATTTCAGCACCCACAAGTTCGTTTCCGTACACATCACGTTTGGAGATCTCAACAGTAATAGGTTTGTTTTCCGTAGTTATCTCAATAACCTCTCCGTCCTCTGAAATGCTGACAGCATATTCCTTGTCGCTAAGAATATATCCACTCGGACTTTCTATCTCACGAACGATATACTGTCCGAAAGGAACATCTGTAAACTCAAAACAGCCATTCTCATCTGAAGCGGCAGTCATTATTGCAGTATCTCTGCTGAACTTCACGCAGTCGGCAGTAAACAGCCCGAACACAGCATTTTCAAGAGGTTCACTCTTATCATCTACCTTGTGACCCTCTATCCTGCCACGCTTGAGAAGATTTACAAACTGTCCGCAGTCAATATCCACAGTCTGAATGTCCTGTCCCATATATTCGAAGTTTACAAGATACTTTTCGCCGCTGAGAACATAGTGTTCATCGGTTGCAATTTCCTGAACATAATACCTGCCGAAAGGTATCTGTACATCAAATTTTGCGGTCATATTTTCATCAAGTGAAACTTCTGAAATCATTCCGTCCGCAGGAATAACCGTACCGTCAGCGGCAGTAATATCTTCTGCGGTGAATAGCCCGAAACGAACGCTCGTATAGTAGTCCTTGCCGTAGATCCCGAACAGTTCATCACTTTCCATAACCTTAGAAAGCGATATCCTCACGCTCTGATACTCATTTTCAAAAGCTGTATTCACAGTATCTCTCACCTCAAATTCCTGCCCTGCATATGTCAGCTCAACATCTTTAGGCTTATTGTTCAACACATAACCGTATGGAGCTTTGGTCTCTCTGACCTCATACTTGCCGAGATAAAGCGGCTCGGTTTCGGCATAGCCGTTTTCGTCTGTCGTGATCTCCGAAACAACATCTCCTGCATAAGCTCTTGTTGTACCGTCGAGTGTAACGATATCCTCTACAGCGATCACCTGAAATACTGCGTCGCTGAGATCTCCGTCTGCAAACACGGGAGTGTAAGTTGTTGGATTCACGATCATTTCACCGTTTTCATTGGTGTATGCGGAGGAAGCCGTTGCCACGCTTGTGACTTTAATAACCGTCAGGGCATTTTCTTCCTCTGCGTTATCAGCAGAAACTGTGAAAGACACAGGCGTACTGTCCAGAACATAACCCACAGGAGCCTGAACCTCAACAAGCGAATATTCACCGTAGGGAAGAACTTCGGGAGTGATCAGATAGCCCTCGCTGTTTGTGTAGAAAGTGTCGATTGTGGT